>VOFC01001386.1_pt1 | contig 1734000 bp, 1465 predicted proteins | sample 5384161 | NCBI WGS metagenome assembly VOFC01 (sample SAMN12384722, study PRJNA508395) | human gut metagenome | isolation source: healthy gut B | host: Homo sapiens | reverse complement strand
CGCTTTGGATTCTGAACAAGAATAAAAAGGCTCGTGTGGTTGAAGAAAACGGTGAAGTAAAACGCTTCCGTAACCGTGAGCGCGAGATCCTTTTCATGGACTTGCGGCAAATGGGAAGCCCTTATGAAAAGAAGTATATTGAACTGACAGAAGAAGACCGTGCAAAAGTCACGGGCGTCTATCACGCATGGCAGCAGGAAGGCTATGAAGAAACTTATCAGAATGTGCCTGAATTTTGTTACAGCGCATCCTTCGATGAGGTTGCTGAAAAGGGCTTTACCCTTGTTCCGAGCCGTTACATTGAGTTTGTAAACCGCGATGAGAACATCGACTTTGATACGAAAATGAAGACGCTGCAAAGTGAGCTTCGTGAGCTGCTTGTTGCAGAAGAGAAGTCGAAGGCTCACCTGTTGACTGTGTTTAAGGAGTTGGGCTATGAAATCGAATTATGAACCTCTTGGTAAACACATTCGGCTTGTTGATTATCGAAACTCCGAGGAAGTCACCAGCACTGTTCTTGGCATAAGCATCGCAAAGAGTTTATGCCTTCCGTCGCAAATGTAATTGGCACAGATTTGAGTCGGTATAAACTGATCAGCAAGGGGCTATTTGCCTGTAACCCAATGCACGTTGGACGCGATGAACGTCTTCCGATTGCGCTCTATGAGAAAAGACAACGCCGCAATAGTTTCTCCGGCGTATTTCATGTTTGAGATTATTGACCGCGATGTCTTAAATGAAGAGTATTTGATGATGTGGTTTCGTAGACCGGAGTTTGACCGTGAATGCTGGTTCATGACGGATGGCAGTGTTCGAGGCGGAATTACATGGGATGATCTTTGCCGCATAAAGCTCCCTGTCCCTCCTATGCGAGACAATGTGAGATCGTCGAGTCCTACCGTGCAATTACCAATCGCATTGCTTTGAAGAGAGCGGAAAGTCGGATCAGCGTTTGCAAATTGCCGAGTTCTTTGACTCAATGCGGAAACCGCTTTCTTCGTTAGAACGGGCAGATATGGCGCGGATATATCCTTATTATGGTGCAGTTTCAATAGTAGACTATGTGGATGATTACATCTTTGACGGCGAGTACCTTCTTTTGAGTGAAGACGGCATTTATGTCGTTGATGATAGTGGACATCCTCTTTTGCAACATATAATTTGGGAACCAACTGGGCAAAAACAACCATGCTCAAGATCATTCTAAAAAGATAAATCTTTTTGATTCAAGCGAAGATTCCTGTGGGCCTCTTTTTATCCAACACAAATATGTCACCGATTGTTACGGGAGCTGCCCAACCCAAAATCAATCATAGTCAAACTTAAGCTGGCTACCAAATGGTCCATTTGAACAGATGCAAAGTTCTGGATAACCAACGCGTCTGTCCATCCTTGAGGGACTTTGTTTTGCTTAATAATTGAACCCGGAGAGACTAACTCCGGCATCATGAAATGCCTTATCAAAAGCCGCTTGGATAGTCGCTTCTAAATTATCATTTACAGGAGGAATTGCTGTGAGCGATTTATGGAATCAAGTTAAAATGCAGTTCAAGGATTTTCCTGCTGAAATACGAGACCGTATTCAAGCAGAGCAGCAGGAAGTAATAGAGGAAGCAGTTCTCAGCGAACGAATCTGTTCTATCGAAAAAGCGACACTGGCTTTGCTCGAAGCCAGTGTCCCAAGAGATCAGATTGTCGCATTACTACAAAAGCATTGGGATTTACGGCGAAGCGAGGCAAATAAATTCATCGAAGAAGCCGAGAATACCAGCTCCTGCTCTTGAAAAATAACTCTCTCACCAGTGGCGAGAGTTTTTACCACAAGGAACTGCCACTGATTGTCGTTCTCTGAGAATAATCAAAGGAGATACGACAATGAAAGAACAACTGATTCAAGAAGTGCAGCGTCAGATGCTTCCGTATCTGAACAACGCACAGTTAAAACAGCTTCAAGGCGTCCTTGAGGGGGTACTGAGTGGTGTAGAGCTAAGTCACAGCGCGGGCATGGTAGAAAGCGCAAAGGTCGATACGGTTGCCTGTTTCATCAACGCAAAACGCATTGAAGGCTGCTCAGAAAAAACCTTGAGCTATTACCGTCAGACCATTATGTCAATGCTATCCGGCATTGACAAAGAACCACAAGAGATCGCAACTGAGGACTTGCGAAAGTACCTAACAGAGTATCAGGCAAACCGTAAGTCAAGCAAGGTCACGATAGATAATATCCGCCGCATCCTATCCAGCTACTTTTCGTGGCTTGAAGATGAGGATTACATCGTAAAAAGCCCGGTACGCCGGATCCACAAGGTAAAAACGGCAAAAGTGATCAAGGAAACCTATACCGACGAGGCATTGGAAATCATGCGGGACAACTGCTGCAATGTCCGCGATCTCGCTATGATTGACCTTCTCGCATCCTCCGGAATGCGTGTTGGTGAGATGGTTGCCCTTAACCGCGATGACATCAACTTCAATGAGCGAGAGTGCGTTGTTTTCGGAAAAGGGAGCAAAGAACGGATCGTCTATTTCGATGCAAGGACGAAAATCCATCTGCAAAACTATCTGGAAAGCCGTACAGACGCCTGTTCAGCTTTGTTTGTCTCGCTGACCGCGCCGCATGACCGTTTGCAGATCGGCGGCGTAGAAAGACGGCTTCGAGAACTGGGGAAAAGGCTGAATCTGCCTCGTGTCCATCCACATAAGTTCCGAAGAACATTGGCAACATCAGCCATAGATAAAGGAATGCCCATAGAGCAAGTCCAGCAGCTCTTAGGGCATCAGAAAATCGACACGACCATGCACTATGCTATGGTCAAACAGCAAAACGTCAAGCTGGCACACAGAAAATACATAGGGTGAGGTGTCACAATGAAAGAAGGATATAGGCTGCTTGGAGACTTCATTCGCCAAGTCGATGTCAGGAACACAGACGGAAAAGAGGAAAACCTTTTTAGGTGTTTCCGTCCAAAAGATGTTCATTCCCTCTATTGCAAACACGGTTGGTACCGACTTTACGAAATACAAGGTAGTCAAACGGGGGCAGTTTACCTACATTCCAGATACTTCTCGGCGTGGAGACAAAATTGGTATTGCTCTTCTAACGGATTATGATGAGGGGCTTGTCAGCAATATCTATACCGTTTTTGAAGTGAAAGATGAAAACGAGCTACTGCCCGAATACCTAATGCTCTGGTTCAGCAGACCGGAGTTTGATCGTTACGCACGTTTTAAGTCTCACGGTAGCGTCCGGGAAATAATGGACTGGGATGAAATGTGCAAGGTAAATCTACCTGTCCCCTCTATCGAGAAGCAACGCAGCATTGTAAAGGCATACAATACGATCACGGATCGGATTGAACTCAAGCGGAAGATAAAGTTGCAATAATCTCAATCAAGCCATCCGCCATTTTGCAGAATTTCACAATGTCCTTCAAAGCGGGAAAACAATCCTAATACTATTTAGAATGCAGACGTTTATTGATGGCATGGTTGCACCTACTGCGGAATGACAAAACTGACGGATTACAGGTTGGTTGAACCACCACAAAAAGAAACTGCCGGTATTAGGGATCGTATGGTCTAACACGAAGACACCGCCCTGAAAATAACCAACCATCTTCGTGTTGTGAAACCATAACTGCTCGATCCACGGAACCAACGCGACTAAAAAACAATATCTCCGGTGTGAAGATCATATTTCCGTAGACGATCAACATCATTTTGCGAGACAAGCGGAAGGTTCCTGTGGGCGATGTATTTCCCATCCATGTGTTCGACTGCCGTAATAATTGGTGTACCTGATTCTACATAGTCTTCGTTGTGAAGCTGGCTACAAATGGTCCCGTTTGAACAGATGCAAAGTCACCAACCGTCGCGTCTGTCCAACCTTGAGGACTTTGTTTTTTGCTTAATAATTGTCTCCGGAGATAACTCCAATCATGAAATGCCTTATCAAAAGCCGCTTTGGATAACCGCTTCTAAATTATCATTTTCCTACGAAGGGAGGGATGAAAATGGACAATTGACAACATTTGATATTCCTGATGCGGACAATGTTCCTGTTCGGGTGGATTTAACTTTCCCGGAGTTTTTGGATCTATATCAGAAACGTTTCAACGGACTGAGCAAAAAGAGAGATAACATCCGAATGCAGAGAAACAAACTCTATGCCCACAACGATGAGAAGCGCATCGTGAACAGTGAGAACCTTCCGAATCGTTACCCTATTTCCTATCCGGACGTTCAGGAAATGATAGACTTTGCGCTTGATTGTACGGGCTTGATTCTTGGTATTCTCACAGATGTAAACCGCGCAAAGCAATACTCAAATATAGATGACTGGGAAGGTACACTCATGCTGGCACGTCTGGGTTTGAAGTATCAGGAGTACGACTTCCAGCAAAGTGAAAAAGCTTTTGAAGCAGAAATGCGGAGGCAGTTAGGGGGAAATGATAATGGCGAACTTCAATGAGCATTCTCTTGAAATGTCCATCATGGAGCTTTTTCAGGATGAAGGTTATATTTATCTGAATGGAGAACAGATCCACCGTGAACGTTCTGAGGTCCTGCTTATTGATGATTTGCGGAAGTACCTCCTGAACAGATACGCCGCAGATGGACTTACCCCCAGCGAAGTTGATAGCATCATCCTTCGCCTGAGGTCTATTTCCGGTACGATCTACGAAGCAAACAAAGCTGTCTGCAAAATGATTTGTGACGGCTTCATCTTCAACCGCGAAGATCACACAAAGAAAGACCTTTATATTGAGCTGATTGACTTTGATGAGCCAGAGAAAAATGTGTTCAAGATTATCAATCAATTTGAAATTGAAGGCATCAACAACCAGTTACGCATACCGGACGGGATTGTATTCATCAATGGCATTCCTGTTGTTGTGCTTGAGTTCAAGAGCGCGGTCAAAGAGAATACAACGATCATGGACGCCTATACTCAGCTCACCGTGCGTTATCGCCGTGATATTCCCGAACTCTTCAAGTATAACGCCTTCATCGTAATAAGCGATGGCGCAAATAACAAATACGGTTCCTTCTTCTCCCCGTATGACTTCTTCTATGCGTGGAGAAAGATTGAAGCTGACGATAAGGAATTAGACGGCATCAATTCCCTTGTAACTATGGTGAGCGGACTGTTCCGGAAAGAACGGCTTTTGGCAGTCATCAAGGATTTTGTCTATTTCCCTGATAGCTCGGACAAGGACCTCAAAATCGTCTGCCGCTATCCTCAGTATTTTGCTGCGGTCAAGCTGTTTGAGAATATCGAGGCACATCTCAGACCGGAGGGGGACGGCAAGGGCGGCACATACTTCGGCGCGACAGGCTGCGGAAAAAAAGCTATACTATGCTCTTCCTCACAAGAATGCTTATGAAGAGTACCTTCTTCCATAGCCCTACAATCCTGATTATTACCGACCGAACGGATTTGGATGACCAGCTCTCAAAGCAGTTTGTAGCATCCAAGAAGTACATTGGTGACGAAACCGTTGTGAGCATTGATTCCCGCGAAAAGCTGCGTCAGGAACTTCAAGGCAGGACAAGCGGCGGGGTGTACATGACCACCATCCAAAAGTTCACCGAGGACTTGGAGCTTCTGACGGATAGAGCGAATGTGATCTGCATATCCGATGAAGCACACCGTAGTCAGATAAACCTCGATCAGAAAGTCAAGGTCACTGCCGAAGGTGTAGAGCGAAGCTATGGATTCGCAAAGTACCTACACGATTCTCTCCCCAATGCTACCTATGTCGGTTTCACCGGCACGCCCGTAGATGGCACGATTGAAGTCTTCGGTCCGGTTGTCGATGCCTACACAATGACAGAGGCGGTCAAAGACGGTATCACAGTCAACCTTGTCTACGACGGACGCGCTGCACGGGTCACTCTTGATCAGGCAAAGGTTCGGGAAATTGAAGATTATTATGATCGATGTGCTGTTGAAGGCGCAAATGAGCATCAGATTGAGGAAAGCCAGAAGGCGGTTGCTCATATTGATGCGATCATCGGTGATCCTGACCGACTTCACGCAGTTGCGGAGGACTTCATTAACCACTATGAGACCCGCGTTGCCGAAGGAGCTACCGTTGCAGGAAAAGCAATGTTTGTCTGCTCTAATCGCAAGATTGCATACGCTTTTTATCAGATTATAGTTGGAATGAGACCGGAATGGGCAGAGAAAAGGTTTGTCATGACGCGAAATAAAGATGATGAGCCTGAGCTTTATGAAATGCTGGGAACGAAGGATGATCGCAAGGAGTTTGACCGTCAGTTTAAGAACGTTAAATCAAACTTCAGAATTGCCATCGTTGTTGATATGTGGCTTACCGGTTTCGACGTACCGGCACTCGACACAATCTACATCGACAAGCCCATCCAGCAGCACAGCCTTATCCAGACGATTTCCCGCGTCAACCGCGTCTATACCGGCAAGGACAAGGGCTTGATCGTGGACTACATCGGCATTAAGAAAAACATGAACTCGCTTTATGGCGGCAGTCAAACGCATGAAACAAGCGTTCAACCTATGCAGTTCAAGTGAGGCTATCTCTGATAAAGAAAAGGACTATCTGCACTTCTACTGTGCTGTGCGCTCTATTCTTTTCAAACTCACAAAGGGTGATGCCCCTGACATTTCACAACTGAATACCCGTGCCCGTGAACTTCTCGAAGGTGCAATTCAATCTGATGGTATAGAGGAACTGTTTGAGACGGAAAGCACATCTCTGTTGATATTTTCAAGTGACGAGTATCTTATGGGCATGGAAGACCGCCTCAAGCGGGTTGTTGATGAGTACAATCCATGAGGCTTTTTGCCAAACACAAAAGAACTCAAAGGAAAAAGACTCCTTCAGGGCATTTGACTACGAGGAAAAAGCCTTTTATGACATTCTCAAGGCGGTTGCCAAGTATGAGTTCGAGTACCCGGACGATAAGATGATTGAATTGTCAAAGCGGATTAAGATTATTGTCGATGACAAAGCTAAATACACCGACTGGTCTACCCGTGATGACATTAAGGCAAATCTGCAAGTTGACCTCATACTGCTACTGGATGAATTTTGACTATCCCCCGTAACCATTGATGATGTCTACAAGGAGGTTCTGGAACAAGCTGAAAACTTCAAAAGTACGCTCAATAACCCGCGTTCCATCGAAAGGTAGATCAAGGAGCACCTGATCGGCGTCCCGCTTCGTATTTTCAAAATGAACACGAGCCGCCGAAGATAGAGATATACTGCCCGTATCATTCGTAATCTATGTATCATCCGCACCGCCATTGAGCGCAATTACCGGAAAATAAATGACATCATGCGAATGGAATACCGTGGGCTTCTTTCGATGCCTGAGATCCTTCCAATGTCCAGTATGCAGCAGCTTTCAAATGACGGAATCAGCTTTATAAAAAAGTCGAGTACAAAGCTCTGCCACCACATTATCGAGATCAACCGGCTGATTTCAGACCGCATTAACAACTGCAAAAGCCTCTTTCCAATCTGGATTAACTGGACGTACATAAAAGAGCTGTTCATCATGCCAAACGGTTTGACAGAGGACGGAACGAAAGATGCTGCCGATATTTATTACGCAAGTCTCTCCTACTACCCCTATCAAATGTATATCAACTGGGTGCCGATGGACGAGGGCAATGTTCTCTATAATGACAAGAAGTTTGCAACGCTGCTCTATCAATGGCATTGCGACGCCTTTACGGACTTCATTGATGACAGCGAGAAGACCGTATTGGTGGTGGACTGCGAAAACTCCGACCCGTACAAGCTGTGTGCCACGCTCAAAAATCTTGATTATGAGGTCATGCAGAAGATTACGGCGATCATTCTCTTTGATGACGTGCATACTGCTACGGCATGGCGGATTCTTGAAAACTACATCCGCATCCCCGTTGAACATATCATGATTGAGCGGATCAAGCAGAACAAATCACTGGTAGACATCAAGCTCACTGCAAGAGCCTGTCAGGAACACTACCAGAAGCAAGTGGATTCCTTCGTCATCGTCTCAAGCGATTCCGACTACTGGGGGCTTATCTCTTCCTTGCCGGACGCCAGATTCCTTGTCATGATTGAGCGGGAAAAATGCGGACCGGATATGAAGGCGGCACTCGCAGAATCCGGGATATTCTACTGCTATCTGGATGACTTCTACTCTGGCAACAGCGAGGACATCAAGAAAAACGCACTATTCAAGGAGATGTACCGCTGGATTGACAACTCCGTTCACCTGAATGTCAACGATATGTTTGATGCAGCTCTGCGAAACACGAGGATCGAAATGTCTCCCGCAGAGCGGCGGCAGTTCTATGAGAAGCACATCAAGCACATGACACTGACTATCGACGAGAACGGAAACGTCAGCATTGAACTGAAACGCGGATAGCCTTGGTTTCTATTCCGGGAGGAATGTGGATGGACAACAGATTCTATTTTGGATTCAATACATCGGAGGAACGGAAAAAGCGCAGAAAAGCAGAGCTGTACTCCATGAGTGAGCAAGTCAGCACCTTCTTTTGGGATGAAGCCCCGCAGCATGGATTGGAAATGCGTGAAGGGCAGCAGGATATGTCATTTGAGATTGTGGACGCCCTCATAAACGACCAGCACTTTGCGATTGAAGCTGGCGTGGGCATTGGCAAGTCTATCTTGTGCCGGTGCTGCTGTACAGCAAACGCATGAACAAGCCGGTCATCATCGCAACCTCGACTATTGCGCTTCAAGAACAGCTCTGGCGCGATGTCCACGCGGTAATGCCCCTTCTTGGGCTGAACAGAGATGTCATCCTCGCAAAAGGACAGACCCATTATCTCTGCAACAAACGCGCAGACGAGTATATGTGTGACCCGAAAGCAGAACCACCGGACGCGCTCAAAGAAGGAATCCAGCAGGGTATGAGGAACGCAAGGATTTCCCGGAGGTTTTGCCGCAAGGCGTCTGGGACAAGGTAAACGTGCAGCGGTTCAGCATGAAGAATTGCGGCTCCTGCGAAAAGAAATGCAAATATTACAAGGTCCGCGCAGCATTAAAGTTTACGGATGGAGTGGTACTGTGCAATCAGGATTTTCTAACCCAACATCTCATGAAACTCCGGCGCGGTCAAGACGGGCTGATTAACGCCGCCGCTGATCTGCTTGTCGTGGATGAAGCGCACAACTTAGATGATAAGGTGCGTAGTGCTACAACGGAACGTTTCGGACAGGGTATGCTCTTTGGGATGATCAAAAGTGCATTCTATGAACTGCGGTCCTCTGACCAAAGCAGTGTGTCCAGAGAAAAGCGAGAGGCGGAAAGCTCAATCATCGCCTTCTATAACTGCCTGAAAACACAAGTCCAAAAGCAGATCGACGATGCAGATCAGGATATGCGCTATGCTGACCGCTTTTTCTTTGACCCAAACCGGCAGTGCGGTTGAGCTGCTTACTGAAATGAACGCCGCCGTACATAACCTTTCGTCCAGCATTCAGATTTATTCCAGCATGGATTTCAGAAACAACCGTTCCTTTGCTGCCTCTGACGATCTGGATGCGGTCAGCGAGTCCCTTTCGGAGCTTCTTGACCGGATAGATGATATGTTGATCTGGATTGAGCAGCGCGGTAGTAACACGGAACTTGTCTATTGCCCTAAAAACACAAGGGAAATTGTTAGCCGCCTATACTTCAATGGTGATGAAAGAACCATCTTGACCTCTGCCACGCTGACGAACGCCACGAGCGGGTCTCTGGAAGAACAGTATTCTTACTTTATCAGCAATACCGGCTTTCCCGTTGGTGAACGCGGCTGCTTATCCGAACCAAAGCCTTCCCCATATCCATACGATGAACACGCCATGATCTACTACTGCGACGATCTCCCGCATCCGAGCAGAGAACACGAAGCCTTCATTGAAAAGGGCGTGGAGCGGCTGCTTGAGATCCTGAGCATTTCCAATGGAAAGGCACTCGTGCTGTTTACGGCAAAGACCGACATGGAAGAGGTCTACTCCATTCTCAGTGAGAAAAATCTTCCGTACAAAATCCTGATGCAGCAGCCGGGATCGTCGCAGGACAAGGTGCTGCTTGAGTTTAAGGAAGATACGAACTCCGTACTTCTGGGGACGGGCGCATACTGGGAAGGCATCAGCATTGAAGGAAAAAGCCTTTCCAATGTTATCATTTTCCGGCTTCCGTTTCCTGTTCCCGATCCAATTATCGAGTATAAGTGTTCCGTTGCTAAGGACGCTCTGATGGATGTCCGCGTTCCCGAAATGATTATCAAGCTCAAGCAAGGTATCGGGCGATTGATCCGCAATTTCACAGACACCGGCATTGTCTGCATTATCGACCGAAGACTGCGGGACGAGCCGCCGGAACGTTATCATGACATTACATGGGACTCCCTGCCTATCAAAAAATCGGACAAGCAGTTTGGAGGAACTGAGGAAGTTTTACGAAGGTCTGCCCTCAGCCAAGGAATGATGATAGAAACGGCATTCTCTTCGGAAACATAGAACAGCCCCCAAAAACGAGAATCAGAAAATGGAGGTGTATCATGGTGTACAATGAAAATCTGCACGAAGAAGAACAACATCTGATCCAGCAGATCGCCGAACAAACAGAGAGAGGAAAAATCGACTAGGAACTAACAGAGTACAATCCGCTGTCCTTTCTGAATGAGGACAAGATAGACAAAAACCAGCAGTAATCTGTCAGTCCTTCTCCTTTGGGGCGATCATCGGCGGCTCTCGTTTCGAGCTTGATGTCATGGAGAATATTGATGTGCCGTCCGGTATGGGAGACTACACCATAACCTTGACGCGGGATGAAACCGAAAATTATCTTAAAATTGAGGATGCGCTTTCCTTTGACTGTGACCGCTATGAATGCACACCGGAGGAAGTCGCAGAGCGATTTACGGACAGCCCCATTGTCCGTCTCTGCAACGCCATCATTCCTGCCACACTTGGGCAGGAGGATTTAGAAGAGGTCTTCACATGGGCAAGGTTTTTCAACGAGACTGGCATTTCTGCAAAGCTAATGAATCATCCGCTGACCAAGCTCTGTAAAAAGCTGTTCGACGAACACCGTCTGATGGACTTCCATCGCTGCATCTTGGATGTGGACTATCGAAAGCAGCTCCTTAATGAACTGGCTCATAACTAAGACACGGAAAAACGCCCCCGACACTGTGCCAGATGCACAGTGCCGGGGCGTTCCCGTTTTCAGCGATTTATTTTTCTCTCGGCAAGGGACTGTTCATAAGGTGACACTTTCCGTTTTACGAAGCCGTGAAAATTCGATGTGTTCCGTGGAGATGTTCACTGGGCAGCATACGCCGTACACGTTTCCAATAATCACTGAGTAGTGCAATGTGTATTCACTATCGGGAAATACTTCACGGTTTTCACAACGCTTGATTCAGAGTGGATATTATGCCTTATTCTTGTGTGACATCAAGGGAAACCGGATTGATGACGATGACGGTCTTGCCCTTTTTGTGGGCATATCTCACGGTATTCCCGGTACCGCTGGGGCATCCATTCCATACTGCGAGAATATAATCGGCGTGATCGACCATGTACCGATTTCTCTTGTCCATGCAGTCCGGCGTGTACTCCCGTTGCAACATGGTTTCCTTGTCACACTTTGCCGCGATATTATAATACCGTTCCCGTGAAGCCACAGACCATTTGATCCTTGTGTCTCACAGGGGATTGCGCTTTCCATAGTAATGTGAGGGTATTTCGATTTCAAATCGAGTACAATTTCCGCAGCGTACATATCGACGCCAAGAGCCATGCCGGTAATAAAATGCGTGACGCCCTCGTTCTCGATGAGTGCTACAATCTGATCCCGCATAACAGATTTCAAAGAAGTACAACGCTTATCGGATTCATCAAAGCCGAACGGAAGACTCTGCGGTCTATGACCGGTAAACGCACAAGTCTTGCCTTGAACGGATTGCTTTGCAGCTTTTTGAGCAGACTTTCTAAACTCAATAATGCGCGACATGACACCCCTTCTTTCACTCTTTTGGTAGGTAACTCCATTCTATCACCCTCATCACGGACAGTCAACGCATTGTCGTTAGTAAAATCAACGACGGCGTGCCGTGGATAATGACACCGCCGTTAGGTACACTAAATGCAAAGGTGGTGAGGCTATGCGAGAGAAGAAGGACATCAATATTGAAATCGGCGGCAATATTCAAGTGGCAAGGGAACAGGCGGGCTATACGCAGGACGCCGATACCCAAACCGGGCATCGACAGAGGCTCTTGGTTCGTTTTCTGGGCATTCAAACAAGTGCCGAAATCGACACTTATTTCCGCGCTAAAGAAGAAACCGCGCAGGGAATACAATCACTTAGGTTGGTCAATTTGCGCCGCTCTGAGGCTTGCAATCACAGGCTTTTTCGACCCCTAACTGTCTACACCGCGATGCCTTGCGGGAGAAGTGCGGACAGGCGATGAGATCCGCACGGAAGCTCTGCTTGCAGCTATGGACGCAGCGGACGCAGAAGCGGTTATACTTCCGGCGTCCGCTATCTCCGATGAAGAACGACCACTCCTGCCGCCACTTCTGACTTCTGCTCACAGCTCAATCTCTCCTTTGTGCTTTTTGGGAGGGCAGCATTCCTTCTGCTTTTCAGCCTTTGCAGACTTGAGCCTGTCCATGATGGAAGACTTCTCGCCCCTTTCGGGGGCTTTGACCTCTGCGGTCTTGTCCTCCTTCGGACCGTTGTTGATGATCCCATCAATCATGCCGTAGTCATCCTCCATCGACATCTCCGCTGCCTTGAGGTAGTTTTCCTTCTCAAGTGCTGCCATCCAGCTTTCCTTGCTGATACCGAGCATTCCGCCCTTTGCCGCATGATCGGCAATCTCTTTGGCATCCACGCACAAGCCCTCGGTGTTATCGGAATAGAGACGGTAAACCTCGCACCCCTTCTCCAAAGCCTTCTCAGCCGCCTCCTGACCGGCGGGAAGAACGCCAGCCCATGCGTAGCCGTAGTCCTTCATATCCTGAACAGAGAGCGCAGGATCAGGCATTTCCGGCACTTCCTTGACCTCAAGGTCGAGAAGGCGGAGCGTGTCATCGTCAAAGCTGTTGCAGACATCATCAAGGACGAGCTTGCCGCGCTCATCGACGATGATGCAAGCCGCCTCATCACCGTAGGTGTCATGCTCCATCAGGTAAAAGCTGTGACCGCCGACCTCGTGCTGGTCAATGGTGTGCCACGTCCCGATGTGACCGGCAACCGTCAGACCGGAGGTATAGGCGTTCATCTCAAAGTCCTTCTGCTCAACGCTCTCCTGCTTCTGCTGCTCCTTCGAGATCATGGGAATCGCTACAATCTTATCGCCCAGCTTGACAAACTGCTCCGGCACTTTGAAGTGGTCAGAGAACTTCTGCATCTGCTCTACGGTCAGAGAACCGAAGCTGTCATCCGTCAAGCCGACTACCATGAATGTTCCGGCAACAACGTCGTAGATGTCACCGTCCTCATCCCGCAGAGCGCGGTTCAGAGGCAGACCTTCCAGCTTGCCTTCCTCATTGCAGACTAAGGCAACAGGGTCTTCGTAGGGGTAAATTGCCTCGATGCAGCCGCCGACCTCATGCTGCAAGGACTTTAGATCCGGAGTCAATCTCCTTCACATAAGGCTCCTTTCCCGGCTCAACGACGAGAACGGCGATGGTGCTGTCACGCTCGGCGGCTTCTCCTGAGCCGGTAATCCGGTATTCGTCGGGAATATCATCAAGCTCCCCGTCAAACTGCCTGTCCCACCTCTCGCTTGCAACGCGGACATAGCCTTCGTCGGTGAAGCGTCCCTGCTCATCCATCGCAATGTCGCGCCCATAGCGTTCATAGTCGATGTAGTTTGCCAGAGGACCGAGATCCTTTTCAGAGTAAATACCAGCTTCGTGTGCGTAATAGTAGCCAAGGTCGGATTCGTCGTTGATACCGGGCATGATGTCGTAGCAGTCCAGATTGAACGTCAGGTTGATGAGATCGTCGATGTCGCTGACCTCATCGCAGCCAGCCTCCATAATGGCAACGAGCTTTTCCTGATCGCTCAGGGAAAGCTCGTCAATCAAAGCGGAAAGGTAGTTGAGCTTATCAAGGCTCTCGTACTCGCCAAGCATCTTCTGGACACCATAGATCGGGCATTCGTAGTCAGTGATAAACCACTCTTCATAGGGCTGACCGAACTCATCCTGCTTGCCGATTCCGATGCGCTCAAAGACCTTCTGCATCTCTTCCTCGGTTGGTGGGCAACTTCACCCACTCACCGATCAGCATACCCTCGTTGTATTTTCCAAGGTTCGTGACGAAGGCTTCAAAATTACCGTCTAATACGGGCATAGGCATCCTCCTTTCAGTCATCCATCATGCCGTCCGGCATGATATACAGTTCTTCAAACTCCGTGTCCGTCATGGCTTCGAGCTTCCGGACGGTCTTATACATCAGCTCTGCGATCTCGCCGTCCATGTCGTTCAGGGTGACGCCCTTCTATCGTCGATCAGCCGCTTCCGGCTGGACGTATTGAAGCAGCACATCAGGTTGATTTCTTCCACGGTAAAGTTTTTCATATCAGAGTTCCATATCCTTTCCTTTCAATTTCTGCGGCTTCGGCGTGTGAGGCGGCTGTGCTTTCTGTGCGGATTTCAGCTTGTCGCGGATGGATTCACGGGCAGCGGGTTTCTTCGGGATGGTGTCGTAGATGGCAGTTCCGGCATCCTCCACATAGGAGCGGACATACTGGATGCTTTCAGAAAAGCGGATGGGGCGGTTCTTGTCCTCGATGTTGGTCAGTCGGACTTCATCAGCGGCAATTTGGTCTCCGGCAGTCTGTCACTGCGGGCAGAGGCGAAAGCACCTCTGTCCTGGACAGCACTTCCGCCAGCACATCCGCCAGAGCGTCCTTCCTTCGGGAGCGTCTGGTGGGTTTGTACACCGCCATGCTCACCGACCAAAGCCATTGCTGCATCGAAGCTGCTGCGGCAGGGTGCGTCCAGCACAAAGCCATCTGCAAAGGTCAGCCGGTCATGATCCGGCGCAACCGAGTTCTGTGCCACATTTGCCGCCTGTTCCCGGTAGTTGATCTCAAAGACATCTCCGAAGACCTTGCCGCGCTTAACGGCTTTCGGGATGATTACGCGGGCAATGCACTCGTCGTAGGTCTGTTCGGCGTAAAAACGGAAGGTGTTGTGATCCCGCGTTCCCTGAATGAAGACCTGATTTTCATTGAGGCAGTGCGTCCCATGCGGACGGCAGAACCACATCAGCGTCTTGTCTTCGGGATTCTGGCTTTCGGCAGCGCGGCGGATGATGCGCTTGTCGATGTCGAAGTCTTCCTTGTAGCTGTCCACATGACTGTCCACGAGCTTCTGCAGCTCCGCAACGATGTCAACGTCTGTGTATTTCTTCATACTTCTCCTTTCTCACAACTCCATGTCGTGTGTTTTGGATTTGACCGGAGACTTTTTCTCCGGCTGCGGCTTCGCGGCAGTCCTGAGCTGATCACGGATAGAGGGCTTTTCCTGCTTCTGCTCCTGCCTGATGTATTCCAGCGTCGGCATCAGCTCACGGTAGCAGCCCTGTGTTTTCCGCGCCGCATGACGGCGATGGATTTTGAACAGCGGCTCACCGTTCTGCGTGACCGTGTTGCCCTCGATCCTGACGCCGTTCCGTGCCAGCAGATTGAAGGAGTGGTTGGAGGCGCGGTAGGAAGCCCGCATTCCGTCATTGTTATAGGCAATCTGCCCCTTGAGCGTGTCTATGACGGCGGCTTTGATCTCCTTCTCTTCGGCGGTCAGACGGTGTGCCTTCGGTGCTTGCGCCGCTTCCTCCGGCAAGGGAACAACGGGAGACTTGACCTCCACGGTTTTTACCTCGATAGAGGTAATCTCATCGTTCTCCCACGCAACGACCTCCGGGTCTCTTTCCTCTGTTTTCTCAGAAGTGACTTCCTTCTGGGGTTCGGTCTGCTGACGGAACGCATCCACGAAAAGTGCGGTCAGTCCGGGATTGGCTTTGTCCACGAGGAAGTGAGAGGCGTTTTCAGGGCAGACATCAACGGTCTTCGCCCATTCCTTGAGGGGCTGGGGAATGCGCCCGTCAAAGTCTTTCTGCTGAATGGTGTTTGCGAGGACATATCGGACACGCTCCGGAGAGAATTGCTCAAGGACGCTTTTTACGGCAGCATCCGCATCCAGCCGGTTATCTCCGTAGTTGGAGCTGATCGCCGCTTCAATCGCTTTGCGGCATTCCACGTTTGCGGCGAGAGAAGCACGATATGACTCCAGCTCATCGGCTTCATAGGCGTAATTCGCTGTCTCGCGGTAAATGGGGACTTCCGGCTCCTCCGGAACAGCTTCCTTTATGGGAGCCTCGGCTGCCATCTCTGCGGACTGTGCTTTCTCTGCCAGCAGCACCTTGAGCTTGGCGTCAATGCCCTCGATCATCTCAGCCGCCGTCTTGCGGATGGTGTCCAGAGAGCTTTTCAGCTCCTTGGTTTCCTTGCCGGATGACCAACCGGCGATGTACCCGAAGGAGTAGTCCGAGGTTTCAATGCCGTACCGTTGGCAGACGGTGTAGGCAACGCTTTCCGCTTCAACCTCCTTGGTGTGCCGATCCTTCTTATCTTCTGGCGCGGCTTTCTCATCCGGCTTGACGGCGTGGAGCTTTGCGTGGGCGATCTCGTGAATGGCGGTTTTGACCGTCTGGATTTCGCTCATGCCCTCCTGAATGGCAATGCGGCTTTCAACCGGCGAGAAGAATCCCTTTGCACCGCCCGGAATGTCCTCAAAGGAAATAGGGACGGGAGATTCCTGCTTGAGCGCATCGAAGAACGCCTCGTAGTTTTCGACGGTGCCTTTCAGCTCATCGACGATGATGTCCGGAAGCTCCTTGCCGTCCGTCTGGGAAACATCAAAGACACTTACCACCTTGAAGGCAGGACGCAGAACTTCGACTGTTTCTGTGACAGCCTTCCCATCTGCGCCGATCACCGGCTTCTGCGTCGCGGGGTCAATCTTCTCACGCTCTTCCTGCGCCTTGTACGGCGCGGGTGCAAGAATCTTGATGCCCTTTTCGCCTTTCATGACCTGACGGTCAAAGTTGCGCTGCCACGAGGTATAACCAGCAACATAGGTTGCCTCTGGCTTCTGCATCGCAATGAGCAGCGTGTTGTTGAAGGAATAGTTGTAGAACTTGGACATCGTGCGGAGATATTCCTTGAACCGCTCGGATTCAAAAAGCTCCTTGATGCCCTGTTCCAGCTTGTCCGTGATTTCGCGGACTTGCTGTGCATTTTTGTTTTCAGCCATCTCAAACCTCCATTTCTTACTTGCTTTTGGGCGAAGAAAACCCCATCTGGGATTTGCTCAATAAACGAGCCTTTACCTCAGACGGGGTTTCTCTGCGTGTCATTCGACGATGGAAGATGTTGTCTTCCCTCTCCCATTCAATCAGCCGGTCAAACATCTCCGGATGCTTTGTGACTATGTGCAGCAGCTCTGAGTCACTGGCGTTGGGACAGAACCAGCAACCGTTCCTCCGGCAGTGAGCGTAGATTGGAGAGAGCAGCCCGTGTTCCGTACAGAGCTTGTAGGCATCAACTTCAGTCATGCCATGCTTGGCAAGCAGACTGACATTCTTCACGCCGTCCAGACGCGCAAGTCGTTTGGGCTCATCCTCCGCGATGCCGACATAGCTCACAGTGTCCGGTGAGAGTGCGGCATTGTACTTGCGGACTGGCGGGATTTTGCAGTCACGATTGACTGCACACATACCAGCCCATGCAAAGCCGCGAACCTCGCCCTTGTGCGGTCCGCGGGTGATGGCATGATGGAACACCTCATCGTAGGTCTTGTCCGCATGGAGAATGGTAAACTTGATGCCCAGCTCCTTTTCGCAGAAGGGCTTGAGTCGGTCATAGATGAAGTCCCGATGTTCCGGGACTTCGCCGCTTGTGTCCTTGATCGATCCATCTTGAAGCTGACGTATTTGCCGCCGCTGTCATCCAGACGGATCACCGCATCGTAGAGCTGAGGCTTCTTCGGCGTGTAAAGCCCGGTCACGCGGCACCAGCCCTTGTCCAGCAGCTCCTTTGCAATCTTCTTGGTCAGCTTCTTTTTCTTGCTGGAAAAGAACTTGTTGTCTTCCCACAGGCAGAAGGAGCAGTCCTTGTTCGAGCAGTAGAAGTTGCCCTTGCCGATGTAGACCGGAGAGCCGCAGCGGGGACATTTGCCGATTTCCTCCTTGCCCGTGCCGAAACGCTGGGCTTCGGCATCGGAGAGAAACGGGTAGGCTTTCACAAGATCACCGGTCATCTGGACAATGCCGCTGAGAAATGCGTCTGCATCCGCATTGCCGCGCTCAATCTCCATGAGCGTGTTTTCCCATTCCGCAGTCATTGCGGGAGATGTGATCTGTTCCGGCAGGACGCAGACGAGGTTGCAGCCGTCCTTTGTGGGAATGAGGGATTTGCCTTTGCGCTCTGCAAAGCCGGACTTCACCAGCTTTTCAATGATACCGGCACGGGTCGCGGGAGTTCCAAGACCTTTCTTCTCGGTGTCATCGTCAAACTGATCGTTTCCGGCAGTCTCCATCGCAGACAGGAGCGTGTCTTCCGTGTACTGCTTCGGGGGTGTCGTAAAGTGTTCCGTGACGCTGGCGGACACACCATCCAGAACATCGCCCTCATGGACTTCGGGCAGGGACTTCATGGGATCGTCCTTTTCCTTCGTCTTGAGAGATGCCTTGAACAGCTCTTCGATGGCTTTCCAGCCGTTTTGAACAACGGTCTTGCCCTTGGCTTTGAACTCGTAGCCCTCGCAGGAGAGCGAGATCTGCGTCCGCGTAGGTGTGCTTCTCGCCGGTCGCACACAGAAGGCGCATCCCAACAAGATTGAGGATTTTCTGCTCCGACTGCGGAAGCGCGGAAACATCCTGCTTTTCGAGCTGAACGGTCGGGAGAATGGCGTGGTGATCCGTGACCTTGCTGTTGTCGGTTACGCGGGCAATGTCCGGAGTAGCCGAAACGCCGGAGAAAGGCGGAAGCTGGCGGCAGACGATAGAAATGACCTGACGGGCAGTGTCCGCCATATCATCTGTAATAAACTGACTGTCCGTGCGCGGATAGGTCAGGAGCTTCTTTTCGTAGAGTGTCTGAACGAGATCGAGCGTCTGCTGGGCAGTGAAGCCGTAGTAGCGGTTTGCCTCGCGCTGCAAGGTGGTCAGATCATAGAGCTTCGGAGGATTGACGGTTTTCGTCTCCCGCTTGAGAGAAGAAACGACGGCTTGCTTTTTCTCGCAAGCCGCCGCAATTCTTTTTGCTTCCTCTTCGGTTTTGACCTTTTCCAGATCGGCGGTCAGATCGCCCTTGCCGACGTGGACGTTGAAATACTTCTCCTTATGGAACGTTGAGATTTTCCCGTCACGCTCCACCAGCATTGCAAGGGTCGGCGTCTGGACGCGCCCGACCACCAGCTTCTTGTGATAAAGCGTGGTAAACAGGCGGGTGCCGTTGATGCCGACAATCCAGTCCGCCTTCGAGCGGCTGAGTGCCGCTTCATAGAGACGGTCATATTCCTTGCCGTCCCGGAGATGCTGGAAGCCTTCGCGGATGGCGGAGTCCTCCAACGAGCTGATCCACAGACGCTTGAAGGGCTTGGTGCATCCGGCTTTGTCGTAGACCAGCCGGAAGATCAGCTCACCCTCGCGTCCTGCATCGGTTGCGCAGACCAGTTCGGTGACGCGCTTGTCCTTCATGAGAGCGGACATCACCTTGAACTGCTGCGCTTTGTCCTTCGTGACCTCAAACATCCAGTTTTCCGGGACAATGGGCAGATCGTCATACCGCCACTTGGCATACCGCTCATCGTAGGAGCTGGCGTCTGCCAGCTCCACCAGATGACCGAAGCACCACGAAACGATGTAATTGCCGCCCTCCATGTAGCCGTCCTTGCGGGATGTCGCGCCCAAAACCTTTGCGATGGACTGGGCAACGCTGGGCTTTTCAGCAATGACTAAGATCAATCTTCATCACCATCCGTTTCAGCATCCTCCGCAATCTGCGGCTCATCATCCTCGTTGATATACGGCTCTTCCTCGTAGCCTTCATCATCAAAGAAGTCCATGTCCTCATCCTTGAGCTTTCTGCCCTTGACGAACTTGATGTAGTAATAGGCTGCACCCGCAGCACCGGCAAGGGCAAAGATGACGAGGATCACGCCGACGTTGGATTTCTTTTCGGGCTTGGGTGCGGGAGCATCGGTTTCTGCATCCTTGTCCGGCTCAGGTGTAGCGGGGGCTGTGCCGGTGCATTCGCTCATGTTGGTCTTGCAGACCGGGCAGTCGGTGTTGACCTGACCGGCAGCACATTTTTCTTGCAGTTACAGGTGGTCAGCGCAGCCGCAGTATCTTCATCCAGCAGCGCAAGCAGATCGCTCTCATCGACCATGTTCAGGAAGTACGTCTGATACTGTTCCTCATCCTCGTTGATGGGCGCATCGTAGTCGATGACAATGAAGAAGGTGTTGCCGCTCTTCGTCTGGACAGTGATGAACTGCTTGTTGGTTGCCTTATCATAGAGCAAGTCGCGGGTGTAGGCGTTGCCCTCATCGTCAATCGGCTCACCCTTCGGCTTTTCCGGCGTGGGAGTGACTGCGGGCTGCTGTTCGGGCTGAGTTGCCTCCGTAACGGGAAGGTTCTGCTCGGTGTCATCGGCGTAGGCAAACGCCGTCACAGAGAAGCAGGACAGAACCATGACGAAGACCGCAAGGACGGTCAGAAAACGAAACTTCTTACGCATTGTCGATTACCTCCGTATTTCCGGCGGGCTTGGTGCCGCCCTTCATGGAAGACAGGAACACCATGATCTGATCCTTGTCCATCACCATAGAGCGCACAGTGTTGATGATTTCAAGGTTTTCCAGCTCCGTCTTCTTGTCGTACAGCTCCTTGAGCTGACCTTCGATTTCGGACTTCTTCTTTTCAGCCCTCTCAATGTCGGAGAGGACTTTCTGATACTTGGGATTCATGCAAAACTCCTTTCTTTTTAATAGGCGGGTCTTCCGAAGGCGTAGAAATGCTGCTGCCAATAGGAAGAGTTGATAGATGTGTACTGAATGGGATCGCCGCAGTGAATCATGACGCCATCACCGACGTAGATGCCGACGTGAGACACGCCGGGGGTGTCATACGTCCCGACGAAAAAGATAAGATCACCGGGCTGTGCATTCGCCTTTGAGACCGGCGCACTGATATTGTAAAGCCCCTGTGCGCCCAATCGTCCGGTATTCACAAGACCGCTGTTTGTGAGAACGTAGCTGACAAAGCCGGAGCAGTCGAAGGACGTGTCGGGATTGGAGCCGCCCCACACATACGGATAGCCGAGATACTTTTCCGCCTCGGTAATCAGCGTTGCAAACTTCTCGTCGTTCAGGTATTCCGGGTTGACCTCGTAGTCTGTGGGCGGATTTGTGATGTACTTGTCCACATAGGGAGAGCCGCCGAACAGATCCTCACGGTTGCCCAGCACAGACATATACGTTGCGTACATGGAGAGCTGTTCCTGCCCCATGATATAGACCGGGACATGGGAGAGATTGAAGTTTTCGAGCTTCACGTTGCAGATGTAGTAGTCATACGGGACGCGGTAGGTTTCCGTGTGCGTGTTGCCGTCTGCATCCGTCCATGTGTCGGTTTCCGTGCGGTATCTGGTTTCGACGATAACCTCTTCTGTGAGGATATACTGCTTTTCAAACAGCATTTGGAGCGTACCTTGCACCTCATCCAGCGTGAACTCGCCCTCATGGAGAGCCGAGAGAATGGAGATCAGCACATAGGGGTCATGCTCAATATCATCCAGATCGAAGTGATATTCGTCATAGTCATGAGTGCCTTCATAGTTATCCAGATAGCTTTGCAGATCTTGCTCCATCCGGCAATACTGCTCTTCTGCGCCAAGCATCGCATCATCCTCACTAAGATAAGAGGAAGCGATTACCGACGAGCCGGTAGAGGTGAGCATCGAACACGAGCTGATTCCGGCACCGAGCAACACGAGAAGGGCAATTCCGACGCCGATCCAGATGAAGACCTTCTTGTTTTTCTCAAAAAACTCCTTGATCTTGTCGGACACCTTTTCACCGAGCTTCTTGCCGGTATTCTTTGTGGCAGTCCCGGCAGTCTGAGACCCGGCATTTCGAGCGGCGGCATATTCCTTCTTGATGCTCTGCTTCTGGTAGTGCTTGTTCATGTTCTGCTTCTTCATCTCAGGATGCTCCTGCTGATTTCTTTCATATTGGAGCTTGGCATCAGCTACATCCGCCTTATGTTCCAGCTTGGAGACCTTCTCATAGGGCTTGTTGACGCTTTTTTCTCTATGATGACTGGAAATGCCTCGCAGCGGTCTCTGCGACAATCTCTGCTTTGTGCGCCCCCTCGACCGCCGAGTTTTCCTGCTCGACCTCATGGATTTTGCCGTGAATGCCGGAGACGAGGGTGTCACCGACCTTGCGGACGGTTTTATCTGCTTCAAATTGCAACTTGCCTTTGCTCTTTGGTTTTTTCAGCTCATCCTCAAAATGAAGGCGGGTTTTGCCCTTTCCGGTCTCCTCATCGAAGACGCGCTCTTTCTTGAGAACCTTGTGCGTGGGCAGCTTTTCACGGGCAGCATCCAGACGCTCATGTGCCTTTTCTGACTTTCTTTCGAGCTTCTGCATCCGCTTCGTGGGCAGGACGGCATCGTCCGAGACCGGCTTTGCGGAGGTGGTTTCCGCCGCTTGAGTGAGAATGGCATCTGCATCCACGGCTTCAACCGCAGAGGTCTTGCGCAGCTTGTGGGTGACAACCGTTTCGGCAATCACCGTGCCGGTATGCGATGAAACGCCGTGCTGCTCCAAAACAGGGGGCTTGAACGGCGTTTCCGATGAGGGCAGCGGTTCAGGTGCATTCTGGTGTGGATTTTCTGCCCTTTTTTCTTCTGTGACGGACGTTTCCGAGGGCGGCTGAATGTTATTATCCTCGGCGTGTTCCGCCTGAAACTGACGCTGTTGACGGCGCATCTGCACCTTTTTCTGTTCCTCCGGTGAAAGTGCCTCGGAAGGCTCGGCTGTCTCAGCGGGCTTGACCAGCTCTGCATCTTCCGGACGCTTGGACACGCGCTGCTCGGTGCCACCCGTCAGGTTTTCCTCAACTGCGCCGTCTCGCTTCATCCGCAGAACAACCTTGTCGCGGGCTTTGAGTTCCGGTTCCTTGCACATCAGATTTCACCTCCAATCCGCTTGTAGGCAAGCTCGGTGTATTCTGGGTTCAGCTCGACGCCTACGAAATGACGCCCCATCTGCGCAGCAACCATTCCCGTTGTGCCGCTTCCCATAAAGGGATCAAGCACAATGCCGCCTTCTGGACAACCGGCGAGAAGACAGGTTTCAACCAGCTTTGGAGGGTAGGCGGCATAGTGACCGCCCTTGAAGGGTACGGTGTTGATCTTCCAGACATCGCGCTTATTGCGGAGCGGATTGATGTCTGCGTCCTTGATCGCGCCATGCTCACGGGGGCGGTTGATGGACTGCGGCTGAGGCTGACCGGGAACGGGCTTGCCGTATTTGTTACCGCCCTTCATGCCGCGCTTGAGGCGTTCTGCCGTTGCGGGGGCAATCGGTTCGGAGATTGCCTTGTAGTCGAAGAAATACTTCCTGGACTTGGAGAACAGGAAAATATGCTCGTAGCAGCGGGCGCAGCGGTCTTTGACGCTCTCCGGCATGGGGTTGTCCTTCATCCAGATGATGTCGTTGCGCAGATACCAGCCGGTATCGCGGAGGGCAAAAGCCAGCATCCACGGAATACCGATCATGTCTTCGGCTTGCAGCCCTCAACCTTGTTGTTGAGAGCCACAGCCTGACCGTTTCTGCCGTTGGGGTTCTTCGGATCAATAAAATCACCCTGATTGCCTTTTCCGGCGTAGGTGTCCGAGAATGTTCAGCCAGAGCGTTCCATCCGGACGCAAAACGCGCCTGACTTCGGTAAACACTTCCGTCAGGCGCGAGATGTATTCCTTCGGCGTTGTCTCTCTGCCGATCTGAGCATCCATACCGTAATCACGGAGCGCGTAATACGGCGGGGACGTCACACAGCAATGAACGCTGTCATCAGGCAGAGTTTTCAGAATGTTGAGGCAATCGCCGGTATGAATGATGTCAAGTTGTATGGTGGTGTACCTCCTGTTCTGTTGGATTTGCGTTTCCATTGAAATGTTGGCTGTAAAACCCGACAACATTTCAATGGGCATCAGTCGGAGTAATACTCGTCCGGCTCATAGTCCTCATCTTCCATGAAGTCCTCGTCGAGATCGTCAATCTCGTCTGCCCAACGGTCGAAGATTTCCTCGGCTTCCTTCGCCGCCTCACGATAGAGGCTCAGGCGGTTCTTCTCAAAGGCAGCGAAAGCAGGGATGAACTTGCCGAACTCACGGATTGCCTTCACATCCTGCGTGCGCATATCTGCAACGCACTGAATGATTTCGGACATCGTGAGCAGATCGTCGATCATCAGCTCATACTCGCCCTTGGGGATAGAAACGGTTTCATCATCCGCCGCGTCAGCGAAAGGGGTATTCTCATCGCTGTTGCTGCACTTGGGAACATCAACCTTGAAGTAGAAGCCGATCATATCCACAGATACCTTGGTCATAATCTGACGCGCCTCCTTGACCTTTTCGTCGATGTCCTCCCTCACATGGAGGTAGGCGCGGTGATGCTTCTTGAGATCGCTTTCCAGTCGGATCAGATCGGTCAGCTCCCACAGAGCCTTAAACAGTGCGGAGGTGTTCTCTCCGTATTCGATAGCGTCCGCATAGGGAATGGTAATCATCTTGTTGTTCATGTTCAAAAATCCTCCTTAGTTCTGTACGGTTTCTTCGGGTGGTCATGATGCGGTAGAGCTGGGTGTCCTTCGGGAAATCGTCCTTGAAGGGAACGATGGTCGAGCCATAGAAGATCAGCCCCTCACCGGCGTTGGAATTGGTGATGTAGTTCTGCTGGCTGGGCGAGATGTTCAGCGCCTTCGAGAGAATCTGCCGGTCTCCGGACGCCTGATTCAGAAGGTAGACAAAATCCGAGTTTTCAAAGATGTTCTCTACCTCACGGGACGCAAGAAGATCCTTGACGTTCTGCGTGATTCCGGTCGGGATGCCGCCCCACTTTCTGAAACGCTTCCAGATTTCCACGCTGTATGCGGCGGTCTGTTCTTCCTTCAAGAGCAGGTGGAACTCGTCCATGTAGTAGCGAGTTGCCTTATGCTGGGCGCGGTTGATGGTGACTCTGTTCCAAACCTGATCCTGCACGATCAGCATACCGAGCTTCTTGAGCTGCTTGCCGAGTTCGCGGATGTCATAGCAGACGAAGCGGTTGTTGACATCCACATTCGTTCTGTGATTGAAGACGTTCAGAGAGCCGTGAACATAGATTTCAAGGGCAGTTGCGATGCGCTGTGCCTCCGGCTCCTTCTGATTTCTCAGAATGTTGTAGAGGTCTTCAAGGATCGGCATTTTCTCCGGCTTGGGGTCTGCAAGAAACTCCTGATAGACCATGCGGACACTGCGGTCAATGATAGTCTTCTCAACCGGCTGCAAGCCGTCCTTGCCGCCGACAATCAGCTCACACATAGAGAGAATGAAGTCGGATTTCAGCGTCAGCGGGTTTTCCTCTTCGGAGTAGTTCGTGTTGATGTCCAGCGGATTGATGTAATCCGTGCTGACCGGCGAGATGCGGATGACCTGACCGCCGAGCTTCTGCACAAGGGGAAATACTCGGCTTCGGGGTCGCAGACGATGATGTCATCCTCTGTGATGAGGAAGGCGTTCGTCATTTCGCGCTTTGCGGAGAAGGACTTACCGGAACCGGGTGTACCCAAGATCAGCCCGTTGGGGTTTTTGAGCTGCTTGCGGTCCACCATGATCATGTTGTTGGACAGCGCGTTCAGCCCGTAGTAGAGAGCTTCGCCGCCCTGAAAAAGCTCCTGCGTGGTGAACGGCACGAAAACCGCCGTGCTGGAAGTGGTCAGTCCGCGTTCGATCTCCACCTGATTGACGCCGATAGGCAGAGAGGACATCAGCCCTTCCTCCTGCTGGAAGTCAAGACGCTTGAGCGCACAGTTATACTTTTGGGCAATGGCGGCGGTCTGGAATACCGCGTTTTCGAGCTTCTGGCGATTGGTTGCCGTGTTCATGATGAGGATGGTCACAAGAAACAGTCTCTCATTGCGGGTCTGGAGATCCTGCAACAGACGCTTTGCCTCACCGCCGAAGGTTGCAAGATCGGACGGGATGATGTCCATATCGTAGCCGGAGCGGACCGCCTTTTTCTGCTCCTCAATCTTCATCTTGTCGAGGTCGGTGATCTTCATCTTGATGCTCTTGATTGCCTTCGCCTGGTCAATCGTCCGGATATGAAAATTGACCGTGATGTTGCTGTCCATCTCAAGGAAGTCGGCAAGCATACGGTCATTGAGTTCCGGCGCGAGGATTTGGAGAAAGCTCACCGCACCGATGGTTTTGCCCATCTTGAAGCACTTGCCTTCACGGAAGTCAAAGGAAGTGGGAGCGATGAAGTCCTTTGTGCTGAGTCCTGTCCGGGCAATCATATCGAAGGAAAAGCGGAACGGCTCATTGGTGTCCATGTTAAACACGTCATGAAGCACTTTCAGTCGTTCGTAGCCGGACAGCGGTTCCGTCCTCACGCCGAGGGTCTTGAAGTTGTTGAGAATGTCGGTTTCAATGCGTTCGAGCTTCGGCTTTGCCGTGCGGAGGGAGTCCGCCTCAATGCCGAAGGTGATGTACTTCTTCTTGATCAGCCCGTTGTTGCCCTTGGTGAGCTGGTTTTGAAGCATACCGGAATACTCGGAGCGGATGTCGTTGAAGGCGTCCTCCTGTGCCGGAATATTGATGCGCTTACGAAACTCATTGAGGCTTGCCTTCTGATTGATGAAGGAGAGCTGGACGAAGATCGAGCTGTCAAAGTAGTTCAGAAAGTCGCACCAGTTCTCAAAGATGGCAGTTTTGTCCTCGTTCTGCGCAAGCTGGTAGTTGATGTCCTCAAAGGCGATGGACTTCGTGTAGAGGCGGCTGTTCACCTTGCAGATACCGTCGCGGCACATCTCCACATAGGGAATGGTCTGCTGGGCGGACTTGCGGACTTTCTTTGCCTTCCTGTCCTTTTTCTTCTGCATGACGATCCGCTTCTTCTCCTGAGCGGAAAGGGCATCGCCGTAAACGACGCCGTTTTTGACCGTCATCTTAGGCTTTGCCTTTGCTGTGCTGTTGTTCAAGCTGCAATTCCTCCTGTTCTTTGATTTTCTTCTGAATCTCAGCGTAGAGATTGTTTGTGCGATATGGACGCACCTTGTCCCGGATAAACATGGACTGTACGATGTGGTACAGATACTTTTCGGCGGGCTGTCCGTCCTTCTCGTAAAGCGCGAAGAAGATGAACGGGAGCATGATCACCACCATCAGCATTGCCGCCGTAGACAAGTCGAGATGCGCCTTCGCCAGAAAGAAGATCGGGACGCCGACTGCCGCAGCGATGGAAAAACAAATAAGCTGCCGCTTGGTCAGGTTGAACATGACCTTCGTTTTGACGCGGTTAAGATCCTTCGGGACCGGAACAAATGCCATTGACTGTTTCCTCCTTTCTAAGCTGCTTTTCGTAGCGCAGCTTCATTTGTTGGTGCATAGCCTTGTAACCTCCAATGTGAAGCCGTCATCCAGATACCGGCTGACGGGACGCCCGGCGATGATTACACCGACCAGCTCACCGTCTCCCAGCCGATGGAAAACTTGTGACCGGCAACAATGCGATGCCGGTGATCCCGTTGGCCTCATCCGCCGCAGCATGGTGTTTCCTCCATAGGAATGCTCATTCGAAACATCCCAGCCTGGGAGACTGAGGGCATGACCTGACGCACAATGCGGCGTCATCCGGCTTTTTGGAATGCTCTTCAATGTGGCTGAGAATGACCTGACGCACACCGGCGTCAACCGCTTCGGGTGTCCCTTCGTGGCAAGGATGCAGATTTCGGCATTCGCCCTTGTCCAGTAGCCCATGCCGGTAAAGAGATCGTCGTTCCTTCGGTTTTGCTTCACCCATACAAAAGCCACGGTCTTATAAGAAAAGCCCCATGCCGTCAGCACTTCGAGTGCTTCACAGAGGCACGGGAACGTGATCCAGAGGAACAGAGTGCAGTCCTTAGCGGCAAGCTCACCGACCGGAAGTGCCTTGATGTCTTCAATGCACATTGTCGGGTAGTGGCTTTCCGCCGACCGTCCCTGTCCCTTCTTGGAGTAAGTCCGATACGCCCAAGGGGGATCGGCGTAGATGATGCTGTACTTCTTCATGCTGCCGACCTCCTTAGTGCGCATGGAAAATGGATTTTGCGAGGCTTCCAGTCTTGAACAGCGAGAAGCACAGAATAACCGTGTACGCTGCCACAGAGAACAGAGCCGAGTGAATGTTGTCTGCGATGATCATGCCGTTGATCAGCACCGCATAGATGCCGACGCAGACCATGATGAGAAAGCCCTGAAATGCCAGAGCAAACAAGCCTTTCAGATAGTTCGTGCCGATGCTGCCCCATTCGCGGTTGCTCATGGTTGCAATGGGAATAGGCGCAATGCTCACGGTGCAGTAAATCTCAATCATGCGCCCGTAGAGAATAACCGTAATGAGGATCGCCATGATTTTAAGGCACAGGCTGATCAGGAGCGTTTCTATTGACAGACCGAGCAGTTCTCCGACGCCCATGTTCTCCATGCCGGTACGCATTTGCGCAATCGTCGCGTCAATATCAATACTGGTGTTGCCGTGAATGACACCGGCTGCGCCGGAAACTACGTTCTGCCCGATGTCGAATACTGCCATCACGATGTCAAACGTATGTGTCACGAGGTAGATCGCCACAGCCGCCTTGAAAAACCACTTGAAGAACATCCATGTGTCCATGTCGTGAAGATTGTTTTTCTCGGTGATCATGGAAATCAGCTCGTAACACAGAACGAAGGTGATGATGATACCAGCGATGGGGACTATCACGTTTTCGGATAGTCCCCGGATCATCTGGTACACGCCGCCATTCCAGCCGGACGGTGTTTGTCCAACTTCGGCGGCAATCGTTCCTACCTTCTCGTTGACATCGGTGAACATATAGGCAAGGTGCTTTCGGACAATCCCCATAAACTTTTCCGCGTTGACGGTGGCGGCCTGCGACTTGTCCAGTTCGGCCTGCAAAGCGGCGGCGCGGTCTTTCAGTTCCCGCTGTTCCTGCTCATAGTCTGCCGACAGTTCCATGAAACGCTCGTCGCTGATTTTGCCGTTCACATTGTCCTCATACAGCCGCTTGATTATGCGGCTCACTTCAGAAATGCGCTCCTGTGCCTGTTCAAGCTGCTTCGTGGCTGCGGCGGTCTTTCTCTTGCCGCCGATCTCGTTCTGCTGGATAAGCAGCTTCACAAAGCGGCTCTCATGCTTGGCGGCATACTCGGTCACTTGCCGGAGATTGGAGAGGACACCGGCGGTCAACAGGTCGGTGCGGATAAAGTGCGCCGTACAGTCGCGGGTGCGCTTCTTGTAGCTGCCGCAGATGTAACAGTCCTGCTTGCGGTTCTTGTTCTGATACCGCTGCTGGTACATCACATGGCCGCAGTCGGCGCAGAACAGCATACCGGAGAACAGCCCCACTTCATCATAGCGGTTCGGGCGTTTGCGCTGCTTGCGTAACTCCTGCACGCGCTCCCATGTTTCCGTGTCGATAATCGGCTCATGGTGGTTCGGGAAAATGGCCTGCTTCTCCACGGGGTTCTCTACGCTGTGCTTGGTCTTGTAAGAGGGCTTCTCCGTCTTGAAGTTTACCAGACAGCCGGTGTACTCCCGGTTTTCCAACAGGTGGACAACGGTATTTGTCGCCCATTTGCACTCATAGCCGGGGTGGTAGCGGCGGGTGCTGCCCGTCCGCTGGTATTCCAGCGTCCCCGGCGTGGGGATTTGCTGCTCCGTAAGCATACGGGCAATCTTGGTCGGGCCATTCCCGGCAAGGCAAAGCTGGTATATCTGCCGGACAACCGGCGCAGTTTCCTCGTCAACGATATAGTTCTCGTCCTCGTCCATGAGGTAGCCATATACCGGCTTGCTGGTAACGGGCTTGCCGCTCATGCCTTTTGCTCGTTTTACTGCCTTGATTTTCTTGCTCGTATCTCTCACCAGCCATTCGTTGAACAGATTTCGCAGAGGGGTAAAATCGTTGTCCATGCCGCCGTTTGCGCTGTCCACATTGTCGTTGACAGCGATAAACCGCACTCCCTTTTGAGGGAACAGCATTTCCGTGTAAAATCCCACCTGCAAGTAGTTACGCCCTAACCGGCTCATGTCCTTGACGATGACCGTACCCACTTTCCCGGCTTCAATGTCTGCAAGCATGGCTTGAAAACCGGGCCTTTGAAAGTTCGCGCCGGAATAGCCGTCGTCGGTGTACCAGCGCAGGTTGGTAAAGCCATTCTGTTTTGCAAAGGTTTCGAGTATCCGTTTTTTGGTTCGATATGGAATTACTCTCACCTTGCAATTCGTCCTCATGGGACAATCTCGGATAAAGGGCGGTAATGAGGTTTTGGGTGGCTTGTCTTAACATAAAATCCTCCGTTTCCGACAGCCAGCCCCACTATTCCGTGGTTTCATTGTACCACGGAACAGGGCTGGTTGTATAGCGGCAAAAGTGTCAAATCTGCTTCTTTACAGCTTGTCAAATCGCCGGTTTTTGTGTAGCAGCGGCTTCCGCTTCCAGTACCCGCGCCATTTTGTCGGCGGCGGTGGTGGTAGTGTCTTTCTTGAAATAGCCGGACACGACAAGGACGGAATTGCCCATGCGGATTTCCGTCACACAGTCGGGGCGGCGGGCGGTGCGGGTGTCGGGCTGCTTGTTATCTGCCATAGGCAATACTCCTTTCACTCGTTCATCAGTTCTTTCAAAAGCCCCAGCTTGTCCTGTGCGGCCTTTTTGCGGAAATTGCCGCCGGTACAGCACACCGGGGGACACATTTCCAGCACCCGGTCATAAATCCGGGAATGGGCGGTGTCTTTTGGGTGCTGCAACTCTGAAAGCGTGAGGTTGGTCGTGACGATCAGCGGCTTGCGGCTGCGGTAACGGCTGTCAATCACATGGAAAACCTGTTCCAGCCCGTATTCTGTCCCGCGCTCCATACCGAAGTCGTCAAGGATTAGCAGCGGATAGCGGCAAAGACGGGAAATATATTCATTCCTGCCCTCAAAGCTGGCGGCAAGGTCATTGAGGATAAGGGCAAAATTCGTCATATAGACGGGGATTTCTTTCTCCATGAGGGCGTTTGCGATACAGCCCGCAAGGTAACTCTTGCCGGTGCCGACGCTCCCCCAGAACAGGCAGCCCACATTCCCGGCGTAAGCCCGTTCCCAGTTCTTCACATAGTTGCGCGCCCGGATTGCCTGCGGGTTCTGGCCGTTGTCGTTCTCAAAAGTCCAGTCCCGCATGGCGGGGTCGGTAAAGCCCCGGCGTTTCAAGTCCTCTACGGTGTCAAGGTGCTTTTGCCGTTTCTCGGCGGCTTCCCGTTCCTCGCGGGCGGCTCTCTGGCAGTCGCACTCTGCCGGGTGGCGGTCACGGCCAAAGATAGCGGCCTTGTCCGGCGCAAAATAGGCTTCTTTCGGCTTATGGCACTTGCCGCAGTACAGTAAACCGTCCTCGCCGGTGTAGTCCTCCTGCTCCGGGGTGGTGGCGGTCAATCTGTCAATCATTTCTGAAAATGTGGTGTTCATAGGCTCTCTCCCTCCTTGAATGAGTAATCGGGGACGCCCTGTTTTGCGGCTCCCTTTCTGTCCCGGTCTGCCCACATACGGACAGCGGCGGCATAGTTGCGGTAATCTTTCCCGGTGGCGGCGATATACTGGCTCAATTCCTCGATGAACCGTTCCAGCCTGTCGGGGTACTCTGCCTGCAACTCGTCGTATTCGGTCTGTGACAGAAAAATATTCTGGTATCTGCCAAAAGCTGCGGGCGGCTCCCCACTCGCTCCCATTGTTTGGTTCTCTGTAAGGTTGTTTATAGTAGTTTGGTTAGGGGACGGTTTTCCGACCATCATAAGGTCGGTTTTCTGACCATCAGTAGGTCGGTTTTCCGGCTCTGTGAGGGTCGGATTTCCGGCCATCAGTTGGTCGGAAAACTGTACCTGTGGCACACGCGGCACTTTCACATATAGCCGGTTCGGTGCGGAGAAGCCGCCCCGTTCCCGTTCCAAAAGCCCCGCCATGTCCAGTTCGTTAAGCGCCCCCTTTATGGTGGTGCTGCCTTTATCCAGTATTTCGGCTATCTCCGCGATGGGATAGATAATATAAATCCTGCCCTCGTCGTCCTGCCACTTGTTCTTCTGGGAGAGGGTGGAGCGGTCTAACAGCAGCGCATAGAGCAGCTTGGCGGTCTGGGAAATCTCCATTTTGAACAGGAAACGGGGATAGGGCAGATAGGCGGGCAGCTTCGTGTCTGCCGTGATATAATCAGCGATAGTATCACCTCCCTGTGTTCGGGTTGATTTTGGCGGTTTGTACGCATTTAGAACGCCGTTTCCGGAGGAAAAGGATAAATGTATCGCACACCCTTTGACACCCACGAAAAAAGCCTTGATTTATGCGGGTTTGAAAGGCTCTAAAGCGTGACATTTATGCCTTTGTTTCCGTTTTCGCTCGGCGGCTTTGATTTTCTTCATGCGTCCGGCGCAGTCGGGGCAGTATTTTCCCCGGTTGGATTTGGGGACAAAGGCCGCGCCGCAGACGGCGCACCGTTTCCGGCTCCCCCGGTACAAGAGGGCTGCGGCCAGTTCCCCGTCAAGGGGCAGGACAGCCACACGGAACCACCGGCACATGAGGGAAAGGGAAATGCTCTGGACGCACACGCAAGGCTCCCCGTCATCTAACAGCAGACAGTTCCCTCCATCGTAGTTACAGCACTCATGCACCAGCCGCCGCGCCCGCCGGTGCTGTCGGTAGTCCATGCGGGGCAGCTTATCGTTCATGGCTCTGCTCCTTTCTGCGGCGGGGTTCCTCCCGGCGCAAAATCTGGTCGATGTTCCGCTTGACGGTCTGCAACTCCGCATACCGCTGTTTCTGTTCGTGGTAGGTGTTATACAGGCCGGATTTCTTGGAAACAAGCTGCTCGATCTCGTCCCGCAACGCTTTCCGGGCGGGCAGCTTGGTAATACCATGCGCCTTGAAATACCGGGCGGCTGCGTCGGCTATGATAAAGTCGCTCTCATGCGCCTGCCGGTATGCGGCGCGGGCTTTCTCGGATTTCTGCGCTTTCAGCCCGTCGCGGGCGGGCTTGGTCTTGGCGTAGGCAAGCACCTGCCGCTGCAACTCCTTTTTCCCTTGTAGCTTCGTTTCCAGTGCTTTCAGTTCGCCGCTGGTCTGGCGCATTTCCTGATAGGCAGTATCAACGGCGGCTTCTAACTGCTCCGGGGAAGTAAAGCCGTATTCCTGATACACATTCAGCGTCGCGGCCATCTGTTTGAGGTTGTGCATGGTCGCCCAGCGTTCATAGCCCCGGCCTTTGCCCTCGGCTTTCTTCTGCTCAATGTCCACAAGCCGCTGCACATTCGGGGCGGTTCGGGCGGCTCTGTCTGCCCGCAGTTGGTCTTTGATAGAGGGCGGCGTACTGGATATAGCTGCGGCCTTTTCTGCGGTTCTGGCGGCGTTCTGTTCCAAAACGGCAAGGACAGCGGCGCGTTCAAAATCGTCGCCCAGCTTGCGGGCGGTAATGGGCTTTGTCCTGTCTGGCGTGAGGTAACTAAGCCGCCCCCGGCTCTCCTTGACGGCCACGCCCTCCCGCAGCAGCAGAGAGGAAAAGTCCTCGAATGAGGCCGCCGCAGACAGCGCGGCGCGTATGGTCTGCCGCAGCTTCTCCTTGTTCGTTTCAAACTTGGTCTGCCGGGGCGTGATACCGCCTGCAATCATGGGGGCGTTCTGCTTATCCAGCGCGGCCTGTCCCTTTTTCTGCGCCCAATACTCTCGGTCTGTGACGCGGTTCTTGCTGCCGTTCAAGAGGTCGATTTGGTAAAGCCCCTCCCGGTGGCACATCTCCATGACTTCACTCTTGAAATATTCCATAGCGGCGTTGGTGCAGCGGTGCTTGCAGCCCTCCCGTGTATCGGCTGGTCTGTCCATGTAGGGCAGAAGCGGGACTTCATAAATCCGCAGGGAGTTGATGACGATATGCACATGGATATTGCCGCTGTGGTTATGCCCGTCCGGGTGGGTGCAGATTAGGGCTTGGTGTCCGGGAAAATGCTCCTTGCAGAACTGCTCGCCCAGCTCCTGCGCCCAGTCTACGGTCAAGCCGTTGTCTGTCCCGTCCCGTGGGTCAAAGCTGATGATATAGTGGTGGCTTTTCACATCTTCCCGTTTTTGGTTTTTCTCATAGCGGAGATTGGCTCGCATACAGGCAACAGCGAAATCCTCGCCCTCGCAGTTGAGGGAAGAAATGCGGTAATCCTCCCTCGGTATCAGCCGCCCATTTTCATCAAGGGTGGGCTTCATGGTAAACTCGTCATGCTCAAATGTGAGGTAGGCTTCCGCTGCGCCATAGTCAGCATTTTTAGAGCTGATATGTTTGAATGTTGCCAACAGCGTCACCCACTTTCTGCAAGACTTCAAACTTTAGGGCAGCAAGGTCGGAAACCGCCGCCCGTACCTCCCCGGCAAGCTGCGGGTAGGGGCTGTGCCACTCGTTCAGCGTCCGGGCTATCTGGTTTAAGTTGCCGCCGATCCTGCCGTATTCGGCGGTTAGCTTCCCGACGGCGGCAAGCAGCTCGTCGTTGACGGGGGAAACGGTTATGGTGGGGCGTATGGCTGCCCCGGTTATGGCTTGCCGGATAAACTCGGCTTGGCTCATGTTGTAAGCAGAAAGCCTTTCCGCAAACTCGGCGTATTCTTCCTCGGTCATGCGTGTCTTGACTACCCGGCTGCGGTGCGGCGTGTTGTATCGTTTTCGCATGGTAAAACCTCCTTTCTGTGCGTGGTGTCCTCTCACTAATAGGAGAAAAACGGGGTGTGAAGCGGAACTGTTTTTGAAAAATCCGAAAAAATATTTTGAGGGATTTTTAAGCGGCGCAAGCCGCATAAGCAGGGTTTGGGGAAGGCACTCCCCAACAAGATTCCCGCAGGGGCAAAATGAGCGAAAAGCGAATTTTGGTACTGCGGTAGAATCTTGCTCTGAAAACTGCCACTTTCCTCTGCGGCTGACTTTGCGGCAATCTACAAGGGTCGGTGTGGCTGCTTTCGTCAATATAGCGATTGCGGAGGCGTGTCCTGCCCACCTTTGTTCCCCTCTACGGACAGAAACGGAAAATGCCAAACGCTCATTTGGATTTTTCATCACTACTACGGCAGGCAAGCCCATTTCGGGCAAACTTCCCCGTCACTCACTACTACAAGGGAACGGGGCGTTTTGCCAAAAATGGGAGCAAAAAACGCCACGGATTTTCAAAAATCTGTGGCGTTGCTGTTTGGAGCAGTATTCAATTTTAGTCTCCCGTTCCCTCTTTTGGGTAAAAGAAAAGGACAACCGATTTTGGCTGTCCTGTGAAAATGTGTATTATGTTGTATTATGTATGATTGACAAGATTAAATTTGAAGATCATTCTTCTACAAAGTATCTGTATGCGGCGGCTTCAAGCTCTCCACATTCGTTAAGCAAGTTGCCATTTTCATCATAAAGCTTATAGGTAATTTGAGTATTACCTAACGACGCTTCTCCGTCCAATCCAAGCAACAAAGTATAGTAATTTTCTTTTAGTACCAAATTCAATAGATCATACAAATCATCTTTTGATATACCTTGTTCAGTTATTGCACTGATTTTTTTGCCGACAACTGATGAAGAATTAGGATTGAAGTATTCGGCTAAAATGGTTTTCTTTTCTTCGTAGCATAACTTAACAAATTGTTCTCCTGTCATTTTTATACTCCCCATACCGTAGTGTAAAATATATATTTATATTTCATTCTGTCGGAACTATTATAGCACATAGATGTGAAATTTTCTACTGTCTTTCCCCCATAATGGGCGGGAGCGACAGCACTTTAGTCTGTCGCTCCCTTGATTGCCACAAAAGCAGGACGGGCGGCGGCTGTCAACGGTGGCACATTTGCGCCGTTCATCTTGACCGTTGACTGGCTCGGCTGGATTTGCTATTTATTTCCTCACCATTCCTGTGTCTTGGCTTCCTTCCGGATTTTCATTATCTGTATTTGATATATACTGCCAGGAATTACAGAAACCAACGCAAAAATACCAAAGATTATAGATTGCTTTGTAACTGCGAATAGTGCAAACATGAGCAGTAGAAATAGCCACGGATTGCGTAAGTTGCGATAATATTTTTCTTTATCGTCATAAGAGGTATGGAGTTCAAAAGGCTTTCCATCATTTGCTTTTTCCACAATCAAGATTTCTCGATTAAAAGTTGTTGTGTTTGTCGCAATACGACCGCCCCTTTCTGCCCATGGGCGCCAACGAACTTTTCCAACAGAATAGTTTAGATTGATATTTTTAAAAAACACCTTATATCCCATATCCTCCAAAAAATTAGCATAGTCTATTGAACTCTCTTTTGATTTTTCTCCGATAAACTCTACACAATAGGTCACTTCATCGGGCTTGCATTTTTCAAATTCGTATAACAGTTTTCCTGTCCGAACAAGTCGATAACCCTTTTCAGACATTTTGTTTAGCCATTTTTCCTGCGTATTTAGCAATCCGCCAAAAAAGCGATAACATTTTTTACTCATACTGCACCTCCAATAATTTCACTTGCAATGCTTACAAGTTCATTTAGTCTTGCAAGCTCTTTTTCTGCAATTTCTTTTCCCTGTGCTGTAATGTGGTATTCTTTTTTTCTTCCCTCACTATCTCCATAAGGTTCAATCCACTTCTTGTCCTGCAAAGAGTTTAATGCTCCATATAAAGTGCCTGCGCCTAACGAAAGCCGCCCGCCCGTTTTTTCTTCAACAAACTGCATAACGGCGTATCCGTGTTTTGGTGTATAAAGAGAGAGTAAAATATAAAAGGTCACTTCTGTAAGTGCGCCACTTTTTGCATTGTCTCTCATAGTCCAGCCCTCCTTATTACGATTACTGTAATAAATATATCACTAACCGTAATATAAGTCAAGCAGATTCAAGGAAATTATTTAAGGGGCATGAAAATGGAGCAGCAACATTTTCGTGTTACTGCTCCACTTTGATACAGAATAGTAGGGTACGCTGTTCTCAATTTGTGTTGTTGCTTCTTTACCGTATATGAGCATTCGCGCCGGGGTTGTCGTTGCCGTAGCCTTCAAGCAGGTTGATGACGCCCCAGATACCCAGACCAGCGCCGATAGCGACCACAAGGGTCTGAAGAACGGTGATTGCAGCTGCGAAAAAAGCCATAGAATACCTCCATTTCATTATAAAGGCCGCCATATCCGGCAGCCTCAAGTTTGGTGATGTCTGTCCATTCCTCCATAAGTGCTTCATCGTCATCCGAATGCTCCTCAACGGAGACCTCAAACGCGGCGTATTCCTCTTCCAGCCTGAGCTTCAGGCGGCGGGACAGGAATTTTTCGATATTGAAAGCGTTTCTGGGATTGGAATCAGACAAATATTTGTAGTTAGGGTGACTTGTGATGTCATACTTGTCCGACAAAAAGGGTCGGACGCCGCGCAGTTGGAGAATGCATTTTCCTCCATCCATCACGGCCAGCTCGTCAACCGACATCAGGGATTTGCCGAGCTTTTGATAGTTCAGGCTGTGAGACACCTCGCGGCCTCGGCTTTCGCCGGTGTTGTAGGTGTCGATTGTTTCCTTTCCAAGCAGCTCTTCCATCTCCTTGAGCGTCGTCTTCTCTTTGCCGCCGAGAAACAGCAGCGTATCGCAGTTGCCAACGATGGTATCCGCGTTGTCCTTGTAGATGGCTTTGAGTTGGGACTGAGCCTGCAAGACGATGCATGCAGAGATTTCGCGGCTTCGGATGGTGGCGACCAGCTTCTCAAAATTGGGGATTTGCCCAATGTTTGCAAATTCGTCGATGAGGCAGCGGACATGAACCGGGAGCCTGCCGCCGTACACATCATCCGCCTTTTCGCACAACAAATTGAACAACTGAGAATAAGCCATGCTGATCAGGAAGTTGAAACTGGCGTCTGTGTCAGACATAATCAGGAACAGTGCTGTACGCTTGTCCCCAATGGTGTCCAGATGCAGCTCGTCATAGGCCGTAATCTCGCGAAGCTCCTCAATATCAAAGACCGCAAGGCGTGCTCCGCAGCTCACCAAAATACTCTTGGCTGTCTTGCCGGACGCCATCTTATACTTGAGATACTGCCTGACCGCGAAGTGTTCCGGCTTCTTTTGGGCGAGCTTTTCAAACAACTCATCAACCTCGTTTTGGAAATCTTCGTCATCCTCCCGCACCTGCATCTTATTGAGCAGATCAATGAGCGTGGAGAAGTTTTGCTTTTCCTCGGGCAGCTCATAGTGGATATACCCGATCAGGGCGACGTACAGCAGCGTTTCGGCCTTGATCCAAAAATCATCACCACCCTTGCCTTCGCCTTTGGTATTGGTGATGAGGGTGGTGACGAGCTTTAGAATGTCTGTTTCGCTGCGTATATACGCGAAAGGGTTATAGTGCATGGATTTTTGGAAGTTGATCGTGTTGAGAATACGAAGCTCATAACCAGCTGCGACCAGCATCTTGCCGCACTCAACGACCAGCGTCCCCTTGGGATCGGTGACGACCAGAGAGGTTCCCTTCGTCTTTGTGCATTGCATGATGTTGGGCTTGATAAAAAATCGGGTCTTGCCGGAGCCAGAGCCACCAACAACAAGCACATTGCGATTGCGTGCGTTGCGCGGGGCTTTGGGGCGGCTGTTCATCGTCAGGCTTTCGGTTTTTGTGAGGATCACGTTATTCCAGGGGTCTGGATCAATAAACGGTGCGATATCCGAATGCGTGCCCCATCTGGCTGAGCCATATTCCACGTTGTGCCGGTACTTCTTGGCATTGCGGCCCTTTTCATAGACCGCCAGCCGCAGCAGACAGCCAACGACGATGCCGATCAGCAAATCTGCCGGGTAGAGGCTGGGAAACGGCGAGCGGAACGCGGCAGATAGGCCATCCATGAGATGGAGAAATTTGTTCGAGGCATCCGTGCCTTCTGCCAAACGCCAGGCTTCGCCCAGCTTGGTGGCATACAGCCCGATGACAACATAAGGCGTATTCAGGATCAGCAGCTTTTTGAGACGGGTTGTGTTCATCGCTCCATCCCTTTCTGCCGGATGCGCTCCTTCTTATGCCCGGGCAGCATCTCCTTTACAGGATCAAGCACCGCTTCGATGGGCGAACGCTCCTGCTTATGCTTCTTTGCCCAGTTGGCCGCATAGGCGGCCATGGCCTGATCAATGGCGGCCCGGTCTCGCGCCTTGAAAAAGAGCATATACCGCGGCTTGCCATCCTGGGAAATGCCTTTTTTAATGGCGTAGTCAACGCCATACTGCTTGGCGTAACGGTCAAAGATTTTCACTTCTTCACGATCTGCCAGTTCCGTCTTTTCAACCCCTTGATTCTGGGTCACAAGCTGCTTGACGGATTGCCTTCCTTGTGGTTTCACGTCATGATGCGCCTGCACCTTACCTTTTGAATATCGCAGAAACTTCATGAACGCGGTGGCGAGAGTTCGTGCAGTCAGCTTGCTGGTGTTGATGATTAGCGTCAGCGATTTGTTTTCGATGTCTTCCTGCATGTGGTAACACCTCCTGCATCAGAATAGCGATAGAGGTGCCACGGAGGCACCTCCAGACGATGAAGATAATACAGCACAATATACGGCTTTGTTACCGTGTGAATGCTCCCCCCTTTTCTGTGATTGCAGAAGAACGCATTGCTGCGTGTTTGGAAAGCCGTTCCCCTTGACGCGCTGCTGTTCATCAGCGTATAATAGTAGGAGAAAGAGTAAGGAATGTAAGGAGGGATGATGATGGAGCTCGCAAGAATGACTAGCAAAGGTCAGCTGACAGTTCCGGTATCTATCCGAAAGAAGCTCGGCATCGGTACGGGCGATCAGCTGCTGTTTTATGAGCGCGACGGCCAGGTGATTATAGCTCCGGTCACGCCCGCATCCCTGGCCGATGCACAGGCTGCGACGATTCAGCATCATGTCTACACCCTTGATGAAATTCGCGAGATTGCTGTTCCTATTGCGAAGCGCTACCAGCTCAGGCGGCTTGCGCTTTTTGGCTCCTACGCGCGGGGTCAGGCAACCACGAAAAGTGATCTTGATTTCCGGGCTGATCTTCCTGATGACTTTGGCATGTTCCGTTTAGGTGCTTTGCAGAGCGATCTGGAGGACGCTTTCCACAAGAAAATTGATTTGGTGACGGAAGGTATGCTGTGCGATCCTCTGTCCACTGAACTGGCGGAGAATATCCAGGAAGATGAGGTGATCCTGTATGGCGTCGGTGAGTGAGGCACAGCGAGACTTCAATCTATTGCGGCATATCGCCCGCTACTGTGACGACGCGATAGATGCCGCGCGGCAGGCCGGCAGCGAAGCCGTTTTTGTGGAGAGTCGGCTGTATCAGCATGCGGTAGCCATGTGTGTGCTGGAAATTGGGGAATTGTCCAAGCACTTGTCTGAGGATTTCCTTCGTACCCATGCGGAGATGCCATGGCGCGCCATTTGCCGGATGAGGGATATGTACGCGCATCACTATCACCGAACAGACCCGCATCAGCTGTGGATGACGGCTACGATGGATTTGCCCGCGCTGAAGGATTTCTGCGATAAACTGCATAACGCTTGAGAGCTTGCCAGGGGTGATTCGGAATGGAATTCAGACAGAATCACACCCTGGTTTTTTCATCAGAAATCTTCGAACAGATCATCCGAGAACATCTTCTCGATTTCCATATCCCGCGCAGCCTGTTCGGCATGCTGCTTGCCCGCCTCCCGCAGAATGTCCATGATTCCGCCGAGCAATTTGGTCAGCTCTTCGCCACGGATTGGCGTAGCGACGGCGACGCGATCCATGGCGATCTGCTTGGCAGACCTGCTCTCAAGCTGCTTGACAAGGGAGGAAAAGTCGAGGCGCTGCCTCAGATCACCGAGAAAGGCATCGCTTTTTTGCAGACAATCGAAAAAGGCGGCACGCTCGTTCTCACTCTCAAAGCCCAGAATGGTGAATGACTTGCCTTTGGAATTGGCCAGGAATCTGATCTGCATAAGCCCTCCTTAGTGGATTTTCTTCTTTGCTGAGCGGTGCTTGCGCACCAGCCCAAGGGTGCCGCTGACAACGATCAAGCCAATGCCCACCCACATGATGCCGGTCACGGCCAGATTCACACCGGTCTGAATGACCGTATAGTTGACGAACCGCTTCATTTCCTCGGGCACGACATAGAACTCGTCGATTTTCAGCTTGATGATTTCGCCGGACAGGCTGTATCCCTCAAGCGTTTCGATTTCCTTGATGTAGTATACGCCGGGTGTGAGATTCTGAATGCGAACGATGCCATCCTCATCTGATTCATAGGTGTCAATGCCCCGGCCACCATCGTTTTCCAGCGAGAACTTCACACCGGCGAGCGGAATGCCTGAGCTATCCGTCTTGATGAACTCATAGTGATCGGGGATGTTCACGCACATGATGGGCTGGGATTCCGTCCAGTCATCACCAACGTGCAGGCGAATGTCCTCCATGCGGCAGTACCCAGCGGGAGCCTCCGTTTCTCGAATGATCCAGTCACCATACTCAAAGCGGCTGAAGGTAAACACGCCGTTCTTATCGCTTACGACGGTTTCCACCTTTTCCATCGTGCTGGCGTTGTACAGGTTGAACTCCACACCGGGCAGCGGAGCGCCAGCGGTATCGACCTTGATGCACATGATCTTCTTGCGCTGATTCGTGATCGTGGCAATCGGCGTATCGCTGTTGGTGTATCCCTCGTCAATCGTCACATGGATTACCTCATGACTGAGCAGATATCCGTCCGGCGCGGCGATTTCGCGGATGGTGTACTTGCCGTGATTCATGCCGATGAAGCGAATCAGCCCCTCCGCGTCGGAAATAGCGGTCATGACCAGTTGGTCATCCTCGTCAAACAAGCCGACCTTGGCACCGGCCAACGCCGTATTGTTCTGATCGACCTTCCGAATCAGAATTTCGGTAAGGCAGTTTTCCAGCGTAGCGATAGGCTCATCGGGATTGACAAAGGTGCCGTCGATGGTGATCGGAACCTTCGTGAAATTCTTCAGATACTCGGAAAGAGGCTTTGTCTCCTCGATGGTGTAGGTGCCATAAGGAATCTTTTCAAATGTCACCAACCCATTTTCATCAGAAACAGCGGACGCTTGCAGCGTACCATCCTCTCGGAACAGACCAAACTCGACACCGTACAGAGGCTTATGGAACGAATCGACCTTGAGAAGGGAGAACCGGGTGTAGTCATCCGCAATGGCGGTCTGTCCCGTAACCTCGCCATGCTCATTGACGGTAAAGGCCATCTCCGACGTGCAAAGCTCATACCCTTCAGGCGCGAGTATCTCGCGAAAGGTGTATGTTCCGGGAACAGCAGGAAACGCGGGCAGGTATCCATCTTCCCCGGTATAGTCGCGGCATATGGTTTTCCCATCGCTGTCTCGGACTTCGATCAGCGTACCCGGTAAATAGGCAGAGCCGGTGATGTCTGTTTTAGCAATCTGTACTTCGGCGTGAATGATTTCGTTGTGAATGGGCGTTTCCACGTTGAAGATCACCTCGTGATCGTCTGTGGCAAACTCATCCGAAATGCTCACGCGATAACGGGCGGAATCCAGCTTCCAGCCTTCCGGAGCGGACAGCTCCCGCGCATAGTATTCACCATGAGGGAAACTGCCGCAGAAGGTCAGCTCACCGTCCTTGTTCGTGATGCCGGTTGCAATCAGTGTATCAGGCTCCAGCGAACCATCCGGGTACGCGATGCTGTCCGCGTTATACAGGCCGAAAAGAAAGCCTTCGCCGGGAGCGTTCATCAGGGAGGAATGCCACATCCCGTTGTCGCCCTCTTCTGTGGCCACCACTTCTTTTTCCTTGACCAGAGAGATCTTCGCCTGCATGAATTCGTTCTCTGCCTTTATACCGATTTTGACAACAGGCGTGCTGTGGTCAGAAGCGGACAGAATGACATCGTGGTGGGTTTCATCCAGAACATATCCGGCAGGTGCGGATATCTCGGTGATAACGTAATGCCCCAGGGGAAGAAGCTCCGATTCGCTGATTTCCTCAGAGGTAGTCGTGATGGTTGTTACCAACTCATTGGCCTTGAACCAGACCGTTCCCTCCTTGCCGATGACATCCTCGGCGGCGCGCACCTCATAGACCGCGCCCGCAAGCGAACCATCCTCATAGATCGGCGTGTGAATCGTGTAGCCAAAGGGGTCTTGGCTTTCAATGAAGCTCTTTAGCACAGCACCTCGCTTTTCAAGCTGAATCATGCCTCTGATCGGCGTGTTGGGAACCAGAACCTCCTGCTCGACCGCTGTGTCTGCTTCACCGAGCGCCATGACAGGGAGGGTCAGGAGGAGCATGAGCAGCGCCAGCATGAGCACTGTAAAATGCTTTCGTGTGATATACATTCGTATGACCTCGTTTCTCCAGTGATGGACGAAAAGGAAACGGCAGCAGATCACTCTGCTGCCGCCATGGAATTGGGTTACTCCTCAGCCGGACTTCCCTCCTGCGCGTCACCCGCAGGGATGCGAACGGTGATGGAATAGCCGTCGTCCAGATAGTCATCCGGCACGCCCGTCTCGACGATTTGATATTCACCCCAGGTGAGCAGCGGCGTAACAGCCGTACCGTCCTCGCCGGAGGTAATCACGGCGACGACCTCGCCGTCGTTCTCGCCGTTGTGGGAGGGCAAGCCGGAAATACGAGTTACGGTAAACACCGCGCCGGGAAGCCCCTTGCCGGTCTCACTGTCTGTCTTGATGATGCGAATCATGCCCTGAATCGGCATATTGGTCACGGTTCGGGTGACGACCTCATCCATGCCCACGGTGATCTTATCGCTCCAGAGCTCGTCTACATAGCCGACAGGATTGACATGCTCTTTCACAATGTAGTCCGCAGGAAACAGGTCGGAAGACTCGGCAATACCGTTTTCATCGGTGGTCATGCTGGCCACCAGGTCAGCCGCATTGCCCTTGTCATCCACGGAGTAGATGTCAAACTGAACGCCAGCAATCACATGCTGATCCAGCTCGTCCTGCTTCAGGATTTTGATACGGCCAGGAGCATCCTGATTGATCACAGCTACCAGAATTGTGCTGGGATTCAGATAGGTGCTGTTCACCACAATCGGCCATTCCTCTTCCGAGGGGTGATACCCATAGGGCGCGCTCAGCTCACGGATTTTATAGGCACCATAGGGAATCTGCTGGAACACGACGGAGCCATCCGCGGCGGAGGTTGCCTCCTGAATCTTCGTGTTCTTCTCGTCAAAGAGGCCAAACACCGCGCCGGAAAGCGCCTCACCGTTCTGCCGGATTTTCTTGAGCATCACCCTGTTCAGTTCATCCCGAATCACCGTGTCGCCAGTCACCTTGCCGTCCGCGGTAACGGTAAACGTTTTGATCGCCGTATTCAGCGCATAGCCGGAGGGCGCGTAGGTCTCCTTGAAGGTATAGGTTCCGGGAACAACGGGGATATTGGAAATTTCACCATTCGCATTGGTGTATTCGCGGAAGATCGTATTGCCATCGGCATCGTACACCTCGATCAGCGCACCAGGCAGCTTCTTGGCTCCGGTGATGTCGGTCTTGGTGATCGTAACCGGCGTGTAGATCAGCCGATTCAGAATGGGCTCATCCAGATAGACTGTGATGACATTTTCGCTGGCCGCCTTATTGGCCGATGTCAGCGTGACAGGATACTTGTCCGTGCTGAGCAGCCATCCATCCGGAACGGAGATCTCCTTCAGGTAGTAATCCCCGTGAGGGTACAGACCGGAGAAGGTCAGATTGCCCTTAGCATCAGTCGTACCGGTAGCGAGCAGGGTGTTGGCGGGCAGCTTCTGTGCGTTGCCGTAGGTGATTACGCTGCTGTTAAACAGGCCGAAAACAAAGCCCTCGCCGGGGACAACCTCAACAGTTTGGTGAATCATGCCGTCCTTGGTTTCGGTAATCAGCAGGTTTTCCTTCTGCTTGCGCAGCATCACGCGGATGGGCAGGTAGGTGTTTGCGGCAGATACCTTGGCCTCAACAATCGCGGTTTTCTTATCGACGGCAGCCAGTGTGAAAGGGTGAGGCGCGGCATCAAAGACATAGCCATCCGGCGCGGAAATCTCCTTCAGGTAATACTTGCCCAGAGGCAGCACCTGGGATTTCACAGTGCCGGTCGCGCTGGTGGTCAGCGTCTCAACCAGATCATCCTTGCGGTAGAACATGCTACCCTCTTTGCCGACGATGTTCTCGGCGGCACGAAGTTCAAATACCGCTCCGGCTAAATATGCGTTCTGGAAAACAGGACGCATGACGATGTTGCCATAGGCATCCGTTTCATCCTCGAAGCGAACCAGCTGCAAACCGGTTTTCGCAAGAAGCACATCACCGCGCACCGGGGTATTGGTCACGTTCAGCGTGACCGTAGCCGCTTCTTCGGCGGCCATAGCAGAGGAGAACATGCAAAGCATCATCAGCAGGAGCGTTGCCATGCCCAGACGGAACATTCTCTTCATCCAATTCATGAATTGTACCTCCTTCATCATTTGATCCAAACGGTTGTGGCATAGCCGGAATCAAGATAGCCGTCCGGCACGCCCGTTTCGACGACCTTGTACTCGCCCCAGGGCAGCAATCCTGTTTCCGCAATGCCCTGTGCATTGGTGGTCACGGTCGCCACCACCTTGCCGACATCCGATGCGTTGTCCGAAACGGGGCCGGACAGTCGGGTGATGGAGAATACCGCGCCGGATAGAGGCTTGCCCGTCAGTTTGTCGGTTTTCACGATTCGGATGCGGCCCATCACGCGGTCATTGACAAAGGCCACGTTGGTCGTCATGCCAGCGGCCACCGTGACGCTTTGCGAAGACGATGCCGCCAAGGCATAGCCTTGAGGCGCGTTCTTCTCACGAACGGTGTAAGCCCCGGGCATAAGATCGGCAAAAACAGCGATGCCGTTTGTTCCGGTAGTTGCCGTCGCCAGCACAGAACCCGCGTTGCCAAGCAGTTCAAAGGATGCGCCTTGCAGCAGGATGCCATCGGATGACTTCTTGGTGATCTTGATTTCGCCGGTGCTGAGTTCAAAGGTGACGCTGGCTGTCTTCAGCGCGTAGGGCGCACCATAGATTGGGACCATGATCTTCTGAATGGCGACGCTTGAGACACCGACAAGGAATTTGGCTTCTTCATCATCCGAAGAAACAGATTCCATGGTAACGGCAAATCGGTTGCTTGAGGAAGTGACCCTGATGGTATCGCCGCTCCGCACATAGTAGTAGCTGCCGTCGGAGCCGCAGCTGTTGCCGGTCAGGGTGCCAACTGAACGCGGAATCCGGATCAGGTCGGCGTCGGTTGTCAGCGTGACGGTGCCGATGTAGCTGGAACCCGATACACTCAGGCTCTGATTGGATGCGGTGATCTTGCCGGTCATAGAAGCGCGGGCGATGCCATTTGTCGCCAGCCATCTTGCGTAAGTCAGGTACACGGCAGGCGCGCCGCCGCTGAAAGCATAAAAGTTGTCCATATCCCAATAGCTTCGGACATACTGAGAACCTTCCAACTGTTTGATGACCTCACGCATAGCGAACTGTCCGGCAACGCGAGACCAAACCTCGTTATTGGAATCGCCGCGATTCACCGCCATGAAGGGATAGGTGTGGCGCAGCACCCAGCCAAGCGCGTGCATGGTCGAAGCCTTGTAGCGCACACCTGAGGCACCACCGGAATCCGGATTGTTCACGAAAGCGTCCATATCTACCAGCACATACGGGCCTTTGGCGCTCTGATTTGAACCGGAACCTTCTCCAGGGCCGGAGAGGTTGTGTTCCAGGCAGTAGACGGTGAAGCCCTCCAGATAGTGCGGCGTGGCATAGATCGAGCCATGCGCCGCCGATTTAGCGATCTGCGGGTATGCGCTGTCCCTGCCGGAACTGCCATACAGTGAAGATTGCCAGGCGTAGAAGCCACCGACGCTGCCATTGATGTTTTTGAGGGAGAAGCCATTCATGGAGGTCGTCGCCATGTGGGTTTCCATCATTTGAACCTGCCGGAGAAATTCTTCGGTGTAGGCGAAATCCGTTACGGTGCAGGAATCAGCATATGCTCCGCCTGTCTCGGCAGCCATAACCCAGGCTGTGCTGTAATCCGTCAACTTCATGGTGCCGCCCTCAAAATCATCGCCATAGAGGAAGCGCACCTCATACCAGCCATTGCCCTGACCGTCCGTTGTGGTGGAAAGAACCTGTACAGTGGCATTGTTTACGAAATGGCCGAGGTATGCGTCGCAATAGGTGTCCTCAGCCGCGTACTCGTCGATTTCGGACAGTACGCGGGTAGCCGTTGTTACGCTGATGTAGTCTCCGGGGGCGGCAAGCACAGGAGCAGGGGGCAGTTCAGGAGCTGGCTCAACCGGTACTGCGGTTTCTGCGGTTAGTGCTTCACCTGTTCCTTCAGCATCTGCAGGCTCGCCTTCCGGCTCCGGCGTAGGCTGCTCATGGACGATTTCCGTATCTTCCGGTTGTTCGGTCGGTTCCGCTTCATTAGGAAGCGTAGGGGCTGCGGCTTCGGGCTGGCTGTTGTCAGCCTGCGGGGCAGACCCGCTTACCATGAAAAGTGGCATCAGGCCGAGCAAGGTCATTCCTTCGCCGGCAGGGAGAAAATTGATTTCAGAGAGGTCCTCATCTAGCAAATAGCTGGAATCCAGATCATCTGCGTGTACATAGCCGCCGACCACTTCACCGGCTTCGTCCAGAAACCAGACCCCGACCGATGCGGGAGCCTGAAACTCCGTAGCCAGGACAAGAAAAATATCCTCGGTCGTGGTGTAAACCAACGATTCTGGCTTCCAATCCGCCTCGCCGTATACGCTGGTTTGTCGGACAGTGGATACATACACATGGCCGTATTCATCAAGCGCGGCCTGAATGGAGAGTCGGCTATCTGCCGAGCTTTCCTCTTTATTTGGGGTTTCGGGCGCGGTGGGTGTACCGGACGCATCCTGTTCTTCGGGCAGGGGCGCATCGTCGCCGCCTCCGGGCGCGGCCTCGCTTGGAATTTCTTCGGTTGCGGGAGCCTCCGGGACAACCTCCATTTCAGCCTCAGTGGGAACGCCCTCGGTGATCTCCTCGTGGGGATGTTCTTCGGGCGCGGCCTCATCCGGGGTGGCCATGTTTTCCGGGATGAGATCGGTCGGCGTTGCAGCTTCAGCCAGCACGCCAACTGGCATGCAGGAAAGTGCCATGACAAGAGACAGCGCAATGGCTGCAAGCCGTTTGAGTTTTCGTCTCAACTGCATTTGGTATCCTCCTTTTTATTCTTGTACAGCCATGACGACCAGCCGCCCGCTGACGCCGCCATAGCTGCGATCGCAGGTAATCAGCGTCAGAATGTGGTCATCCTCATGGACGTCAATCCCCGTTTCGTACAGAGCTTTGTTTTGAGCACGGCTCACGAATTGAAGGAACGCTTTGCTGCTTGGAAAGGAAGCGGTTGCCGGGTCCCAATCGCTGACCTTCATGTTCAGCACGGCGAAAATTCGATAGGTACGTCTGCCAAAATCGCCGTCCAGATGGATGGTGCTGTGTTCAGCGTAATAGCTATCCTCCTTGTACTCGATGAGGCTGCTGAACATGGCGTTGCTATGGCTCAGGTGATGGCCATAGATGGCGATGTTTTGGCTGGGCATCCGGTAGTCCGAGCTTTTCAGCGAGAACAGGCAGCCCAGCTTGCTTTTCTTGCCTGTGAACAGGTGGTGCAGATAGTACGCCGTATCGTCAGAACGGACAACAGGGTAATCAATCATGGTTCCGGGAATCGTGAGCCAGGCGGCAAAATCCCTATTCTGCGCCAGACAGGCATCCAGATCAATACCGGAACGGAGCAGAGGGGTTTCTTCCGATGAAGGGGACGGTTGGGTTTGCGCCGGAGGCAATTCCGTCGGTTCGCAGAATGGCTCTGGCGAAGCCGTAGGTTCATTTGGATCAGATGTTGCAAGAACGTCCTGGGGCGGGATGCTTATTGCAGACTGCGCCACTCCGTCTGTCGGCGTGGGCAACGGAACGACTGGCATTAGTGTTGGGGCAGAAGGTCGAAGCTGTTCGGCCATTACCGCATATTCGCCTGCATCGGCTCTGTAAGAAACCAGCTCCGAAACAAGCGGCATCCCCAGCGCGGCCACGCCGCAGACGAACATGGCCGCAAGTGCGACGGAGGGCAGGAATTTCATTCTTTTCTGCACATGATCACTCCAATCAAAAAGCACACATCCGCATCGGTGTGCGCTTATCGTTCCTGTACCCGCTGGCGATTCCTCAGCCAGTTGTCCAGCAGCTTGATGATGACTTTTTCCATCTGTTTGGCTGTGTAGGACTTGGGAAAATACTTTTTCAGCGTATCGTGGCTCAGCGTTACGGAGTCGTACAGGGGCTTCTTTTCCTCTGACATGATTTTTATCATGCCTTGCTCCGAAAGCGTCCCTTCCTTGCTCTCCTTTTTGATTCGCTGCGCCTGGGACAGGGACGGCGTTTGCTGCGTGACCTCCAGGGCGGTTTGCAGCCATTGCTGCTCTTCCGGTTTCAGATAGGACAGCTCGACGGCAGGGGTGAAGGCCAGCTCGCCGCTATCCACCTTATCGCGCAGGGGAAGCTCAAGGTTATTGAGGCGGATGAAGCGGCGAACAGAATCCTTGCTCATACCGGCTTCGGCTCCGACAACTTCATCAGCACGAAAATTCGTCGCAACTTGCGACGAATTTTCTCGGGATGGTCTGCCAGCCTTTCTTTTTATGGCTTCCAGCTTCATCTGATAGGCTTTCGCGCGTTCGCTCGGCAGAATATTTTCTCGCTGGAGATTGCTATCCACCATGATGATGACGGATTCATCATCATCAAGATTTTTGACGATAACCGGCATTTCATCCATACCCGCAAGCTCACAGGCACGTTTTCGCCGGTGTCCGGCGATGATTTCATAGCCGCCATCCTCCAACGGACGCGCAATCGCGGGAACCAATACGCCGTATTCCTTGACACTCTCCACAGTCTCCATCATGCGGTCGTCGTCCACAACGCGGAAGGGGTGATCTTTGAACGGATGCAACTCGCTGAGCGGGATTCGCTGAATCTGCTCATGAGATTCACCACGTCTGGTTTCCTCGGTGGAAAAGAGATCATCGTAGGAGGTCAGACTTATGTTTCTGCCGCTGTTCTTCAAGATGCAGCACCTCCTTTGTCAGCGCGTGGTAAGCAGCCGCAACCTTGCCGCCGGGATCATGTTCAAAGATGCTCTTGCCCTCGGCACTGATCTCTGCCGCGCGCACGGAACGGGGAATTTCCGTGTCAAATACCTTGATCTTCGGCCCATAGGTGCTGCGCAGGAGCGACGCAATCTCTTTGCTGTTGTTCGTTCTGCTGTCCACCATCGTGAGCAGCACGCCGTCGATTTTCAGCTTGTGATTGATATTGCGCTTGACACGGGCGACGGTGCCCAAAAGCTGTTCGACGCCTTTGGCGGAGAGGTACTGGGCCTGGACGGGGATGACAATGCGGTCTGCGGCGGTCAGCGCATTGATGGTCAGCATCCCCAGAGAAGGGCTGCAATCCAGCAGAATATGATCGTAATCCTTGCTGTAGTTTGCCAGCACCTGTTTGAGCGTGGTCTCACGGCTCATGGCATTGACCAGGGAAACCTCCATACCGGCCAGGGCAATGTTGGCTGGCAGAATGTCCACGCCCTCCTCATGGTGCAGAACACCGTCGCCGGGATGAATGGGGATGGCGCTGAGCACATTGCCCATGAGATCGGCCAGCGTGACAGGGAGGGAATCCGGCTGAGGATACCCCAGGCTGATGGTCAGGCTGCCCTGGGGGTCGCAGTCTGCTATGAGAACCCTTTTCCCTTCGTGAACCAGATCAATGCCGAGGTTGACGCAAGTTGTTGTCTTACCGGTACCGCCTTTCTGATTGACGATCCCGATGATGGATGCGCTATTCATGATCTACCTCCTTGCTGCATAGAAAGAGCGCCGACGGATTGCTCCGCCGACGCCCTCATGCCTTCATTTCGACGCTACTATATTACCACAGCTTTTGTGGACATTGTGTATAACTTATTGGACATCTGTGGACAACGGCGGAAACTTTTCAGGGAACCAGCAGCGTTTCAAGCTCATCCAGCGCACGGCTGTGCCGCTTATACACGCAATCCTTCGTAACATGTTCTTTGGCAGCCATAGTCTCGAAAGACACATGCTTCAAATAGTGGTCGGCAAGCAGCTTCTCATCAAGAGGATTCTCCATTGAAGAGAGTACGGCGGAGATTTCGCAGACAATCTCTTCATATTGAGAGGTTAAGCGCTCGATTTCATTCTCTGCCTCCATGAGTCGGATGATTGCGTCTTCGCTGGCCGTGATGTTCCTCGTGTGGGAAACGCGGTCGCTGCTCAGCGAGGGAGTAATACGCTGCGCCATGCCCTTGCACAGTTCTTGCTTACGCATAGCTGTGTTGATTTTCCGCTCAAGCTCCGCAGCGCGCGTCATGAATACAACGCCTCTTCTCATCGTTTTTCACACTCCAATCTTTGCAGCAGGGCGATACCGTCCAGCCCGGAATATAAGGAAAAGTTGTCTGAAAGGATAAAGCTCCGTGCCTCGCTCAGCATGGCCTGATTATCAAGGATTCGCTTCTTCATCAAGGCCGCTGCATCTTTGCTCAGTGCTTCCCCGACGGTCATTTCCCTTTTCAGCTTTCGGAGCATGGCGCGGCTGTCCCGATAGTCCTTAACGGCCTGCATGACGACGGCATTCGCCAAAGCCCGCCAGGGATCAGCTTCATCGCGGATGTCCTGCTCCGGCAAAACATTTGTCATACTCAATCACCCCCCCTGCTTCCTGCGATGCTTGGGAACGAGGATATGAGAGCGGGCATGCGCCTTTTCGGATGCTTTTCGCCCGTTCACCTGCCTGATTTTCTTTCGGGCAAGCCGCTCCTCATAGGCAATGTGCGCCAGAGCAGCGCCCGCGGTAGGGTCGGGATAATATTCACTGTTCCTATACAAATTCGTTCAGCTCCTTTGTCTTTTCTTTGGCCTTGAAGTCCATGTAGTCGTAAATTGCAAGCAGAAGGTTCTGCATCAGTGGGTAGTCCTTCCATTTTTGCGCCAGGGGAGCAATATCCGTTACCGCAGCCATCCACCACGCCACGGCTCCTTCGTCCTGATTCGCAGGCGGGTCACAATGGGCAGAGAAGTAGTTGTATGCCTCTCGGAAGATTCTGCGTTCCTGGCTTGTGACTTGATCGGGCACATCTCTCATCTCCATTCGTCGGGCAGCTCTGCGTTGTCTACAACCGTGAAGCCGTTCATGCTGATCTGCTCGATCTTCTCACTCCAGGCGTACTGGGGCGGCAAGCCTTTGATATCGGACATGGTTCTGCTGCGCTTATCAAAATAGAGCATCACCATTTCATCCACCACGCCTAAATCCCGATTCTTCATGATCTCGATCACATTGCCGACATCTGCCGGGATCTCCAGCTTTGGATAAACCATCTTGTAGCGGCTCATAAAGTCGGCGTTGACCCTGTGAACCATGAAGACATTGTCCGCTACGTTGGTGATATCGGCGGTGCCGCTGATGTCCCCTTTACGCGGGAAGGCTTCTGTCTTGCGAGGATGGCAGATAAAGTGAACGTGAATTTTCAGCTCCTTGGCCATCGCTGAGAAACGCTTGACGATGCGCGTCTGCATGTCGTACTTGTCCATCGTGCCGGTGGGAAGATCGAGGGCCATCAGGTTGTCGATGATAGCCACTGAGGCGTTATTCTCCTTCACCCAATCGTAGATGGTGTTCAAAACATCCTCCCAATTCGTGCCGAAATCGTTGTCGTAGATGGACAATTTGCCGGTCAGCATGGCGTCCAGCTTTTGCTCGATACCGGGCTTCAGACAGTAGTGATTGACATTCAGCTTGTCCGCCTCGACATACTCAGGGCCAGCGGCCTGGAGCAGCACCCATTCCCGAACACGGGATGCGAACATTTCGCCTGAAAACATGGCAACCTTGAATCCCTCGGTGATCGCCGCCAACCCAAGCTGACTGACGAGTGTGGATTTACCGGAGGCATTGCCGCCGCTCCAGACAGACATTTCGCCCGCGTTAAAGCCGCCGATCTTGGCGTCCAGCTTGCCAAAGCGGGAGCGGATTACAACAATCTTGCTGCGGTCATAGTTGGGGATGGACGCAAAATCCAGCATTCGCGGACGGCCTGTTTGAACACCGGAAGCCGGAGCCGCAGCCTTTCCGTTCGGGAGAGAACGGGGAGGAACGAGGATGTTGGCCGCCTGATGAACGGTAAAGGGGCTGTTTGCGTAAGCGCTGGGGTCGAGCTTTTCGCGGAATTCATGCCAGTGGTAGCCGGAGCAGCTGTTGTGAAAGCAGTGAAAGCCAAAACTGCCATTGCTGTATGCGAAGACCGCCGCGTCGCCGTTGCGATGGGAGCTGTCAAAAGGGCATTCGGAGAGCAGATATTTTGTGCCCATGCTAACGGCGATCTTCTTGATAACCTGTACGGAATGCTCTGACAGGAATTGCTCCAGATTGAATGCCGCGCCATTTCGCTGCCGAGGATTCTCCGCGGGAGCAACCATGTGGCGACGTACATCAGCCACATTGCGGACAAGCGTCATGGACGTTTCCTCAATGTGCTCAGGCATACGGATGATTCGGCTGGCACGGTGCGGACGCTCCTGCGTGTTAGCTCCCTTGTGTGTCATGGTGCCGTACAGCTTGGTGATGCGTGCCGGATTGAAAACGGAGGTATCAATTTTCGCCTCGTTCGTGCTGAACCACATATCCAGAACGCTGAGAAAATCCGCGATGATCTGCCTGTCGTCGGTACTCGCGTGAATCTTGAACAGGAGATGATACCCATTCCCGCTGTCTGCGACAATCGGCTCCTTGAAGCCCATCGCCATCAGCTTTTTCATCACTGTGGCAGACACTTTGCGCGCCGCTTCCTTTTCCGGCTGGGAGGCGCTGACGCCGCTTGGTCTGACAGGATCGGTATCCACGAGAATCCATTGATATCCGGCAATGTCGTTGTCGCTGGTGGTTTCTCTCGGACGCTCCATCAGATGCTCGTGTTGTCCGCGGGCGTAACAGGCGGGCTGCACCATCTGCAGGGTCTGATAAAAGGTTCGGTTGGGAAATCTCGCAATCTCTTTCGCAATGGCTGCGCTGTCCGCTTTGAAATAGCCGCTGATGACAGGCTTGGGATCAATGCTGCGAATCTCAACGATGTCCTCCGGATTGTGCAGCAGAGTCAGCCATTTCAGCGCGATATCCATTTCACAGCCTCCGTGCTTTCTTCCGGTTTACCGAAGGAGCGCCAGGTCTCCTTTTGCAGCCATTTGACGATACCGGGGATGTAGCGCCCATTGTCCATGCACCACGCATCCGATTGCTTTGCGGCGTTCAGCGCGTCCATCAGGGCCTGGGGCGTAGCGCCTTGATCGACGGCCATTTGATACAGCTGCGCGGCTTCCGCGCGTTGGTTTCGCCTCTCTTCGGGATAGGCAAGCCAAAGCAGATTGAAGCCTTCCGGCTCAGAATGAAGAAGAGGAGATAGATTTCTTTTTCTATACTCTTCTTGGTTGGGTCTGATTTCCGTACCGCCGATGGTCTGCTTTTCTTGCCGCGATGGCCTGATTTCCAGGCCGCTCGTGGTCTGGTTTGCGTACCACGATGGCTTGATTTCCGTACCGCTCATGGTTTGATTTTCAGGCCAGGGTGGACTGACTTTTGAACCGCCTGTGTGCTGAATTTCAGACCAGCCGACAACCCGCACCAATGTCCCGACGCGGCTTTTGCGCATGCAGACACAACCGGCTTCTTCCAAGCTGGCAAACTTCCGGATGAGCTTATCCCTTGACCAGCAAAGCTCTGCGGCAGCGTGGCGGTACGACATGGGAAACTCGCCGGGCTGGATCTGGATGCCGCGCCACAGATAGACATTGCGGCTGGCCTTGTACAGACAGTAGTGATACAGCTTAAAGAGTCCGTCGTCCGGCCAGATGGGGCTTTCGATCAGGCTCGAATAGGACTTGATAAATCGTTCGCTTTCCAGCGGCATATGGATTCTCCTTTTGCGCAAGGAGGGCGTCCGGCAGCGGCAGGAAGCCGGCTGCCAGCGCGCCATCCGTAATCATCTTGCAATCGAATTTCTATCCAGGCTCTCAGGACGTAATGAAGCCCGATGGGAAGCGGCTTAGCAGACTGTCCTCTTTCTGGCCGACTGCCTCGTTTTGAAGCTCATCACAGCGGCATATTTCTGCGCCGAAACCTTCATCATCAGCCTGTCCATTTCCGCGGAACACTTCATTCCGGTCATCTGCTGCTTCATCCGTCTCATGTTTCTCATCATTGCGGGCATATGCTTGATCCTCCATTTCAACGTTGCTGTCGATAGCGCTGCAATCGCGCGTTTCAAAGGGAACCTCTCCGGCGGTGGATTGAGCTTGAAAGGCCAATGGAAATCCATCGGAGAACGGTCAGACAAAAAGCTGCGCGTGGGCGCGAAAATGGGTGAGCATCCTGTGCAGCCGCTTGCAGATACAGCTATGCGAAACGCCCATTTCCCGGGCAATTTCTCGGCATGAGCAGCCGCAGACATAGCGCATTTTCAAAATCGCGGAGCCATCCTTCACAAGCCGGTCAGCGAAGCTGTATACGGCGCTCGCTGTTTCTCTGAGGATCATTTCCTCTTCCACATCTCGCTGATCCAGGAGAAATGGCGTATTGTCAATACCGTCAGGATTCTCAAAAATCCCTCTCCGATGCCAGGGGCACAGAAGGCAATCGCCAAGACACAGAAAATACCGAGCCTGCATACAGCGCTTTTCGCAGCGCGCCAGATAGCGGATATGGTTATTCTCCTTGCAGACTGCCTGAAACACCTCCCGCGAAACGGGAATACGCTCGTCGTTCACATACAGGTCATCAGAGCCGCAGTGGTCTCCAAGTTCCATCAGGAAAGCCCTCCTTTCGATTGCGCCGAATAGAGGGCTTGTCCGCGCTGCCAGCACAAAGCTAAACAGCCGTATGAAGGGACAATCTCCATTCGGCTGCAGCTGCACTTCCGATGCCGGCTGCGTCGTGTTCAGTTGAGGGTGCTTCGTGCGGAAGCGGTCTTGATCAGAAACCATCACTCTGCATCCCTGCGACCGGATTTCCTGGCCGCAGACATACAGTAACAGATTTGTTCCGAAAACCGAATTCAGTTTCTGAAATCGGAAAAGGCTTGTCATTCATGGGTTTTCTTGAGGTCCCTTGGAATGCGTTTTTCAAAAGCACTGTATTTTCGAGCTTTTCTGACTGGCCGAATTTCAGCTTCTGAAATCAAAAAATGAAATTTTTTGAGAAACAAAAAAAGAACCGCCATAGCAAGCGGCTCTAAGTGGTTACTGATCGAACAGGGCATGGTGGGTCTCGACGATTTGGTAGATGTCATCCATGAACATGCAGTCGATGATGCACTGATACCGGTAATACTTGACCATCACCGTGCGGGTAAAGCCGATTGTGTCCATGAACAAGGCAGAAAGTGGCGGTGGGAGCTGAAGTCCGACGATTATCCGGGTCACTTCTTGAATTGTATATCTGAAATCGTCATCCTTGCACATGCGGCTGATCGTCGCCGGACTCAAACCGGAATTGAGCGCAAGCTCCTTTTGCGTTCCCACGCGATCAGCGATGAGCTTGGCTAAGGCCCTGGACGGGCGTTTGGGCAGTTCGTCAAGGTATTCCATGTTCTTTTCCATAAGGATTTCCATGGGCATCCCCGTAATTTCCATGGTGTGGATCGTCAGATAAACTTCATTGTAATCCGAATCGGAATGCAATTCGCCCACCTGATAGCCGCTCTGCGGCGAGACATGGTATGATTTGCGGAATCTCAGGCAGCATTCGTCAACATGGGCCAGCGCCCAAGCCGTCAGCGCGGCCCCCTTGTCGGCCTTTCGCACGAACGATGGCAGATTACAGCACACATGACCATCGGCGTAGATATATTGATGCGTATCGATTAGATCACGGAAATCGGAATCCTGCTCATACATTTCCGTAAACTGGCTTCGGCTGATCACAAATGTATCGTTAGGGCCAAGGTTATCCGGATGAAAGGCAAATGGCTGAATGTATTTGCCATCGACAAAGTTGAAAGCCCCCTTGGCTCCAACAGACCCCATGGTAATCAGCCTTGTTTTGATGAGTGACTTTGGTTTCTGTTTTTCAGAGGCGATACGGTAAATCACGGAAGAAATCTTGTGGCCGAGATTATCCTGCAAATTGGCCACTTCGCCCCAATACCGGTTGACCAGAGGTGTGATAATGGGCCGGGGAAACATGGCTGCGATTCCCACGAAGCTCGCCTGTCGCTCCACCCATTTGATGTCCTTCTCCGCTGGCTTGGATGCTTTGTCCGCTTCGGCGTATTCCAGCAGGCGAAGATCTGCGGCGTGCAAAGCCTGGAGTTCAAAGAACATGGAATGCCACTCGTAGTGACCGCATTCGTGATAAATCTCGCGCTCAATGTCGCCCTGACGGAGCCGGTTTTCGTTGAGGACAATGGTTTTTGCGGGAATCGTCATATCTTGAAACGGCTCGTCGTCTGTCGCGCTTCCCGACGCGCCTGACGCAACGACGCGCGCATGTCCCTCCCTGAGATAGAGAATTGCAGCGGTATGATGATTTCGGTACAGAGAAACGCGCCTGATCTCCAGCCCCATGGCCTGAGCAAGCGCGGTCGCGCCGTTTTCCTGAAACGTCAATACGGCTTGTTCGCCCCTGTATTTGCGCAGAAGCTGCAATACCATGATCTCCATCTCATCGTAGGAGAGCACCGGCACCAGATATTTGGATAGCTTGGGCAGCTTGCGCTCTGGCAGACAGCAGGTGGTCAGTTCCCGGATTCCCTGGTGCAGGGTAATGCCGCCGTCCAGTGTGAATTGTGCGGAGAAATTGACGTAACGGACAACATAGTGCGGAACGCCATGATCACGCGATACGCCGATTTTCACACGCATTTTGATGTCGGCCAGCAGCTTTGTACAGTCTAAACGCCAAAATTCCGTGCGGATGATCTTGCTTTCATTGCGTTGCACCACAGGTTTTCCGCCTTCCGCATCGATATCCAGATCTTCCACGAGTCCCAGGCTGACCGCGGAGCTTACCTCATCCATCAGTTCGTCCGTAAAGTGGTTGCAGATATAATCCTGCATGCTTTGAAGGACGGGGGCCATTTCGGCACTCTTGATTGGATTGCTCATTCCTTTATCCTCCTCAACGGTGCTTTTTACTTCGGATCAACTCATAGCAGGGTGAAGGCAATCGCTCTGCTTTTCCGGCTTTTGCATCTGCCGGATAGATTATAATGCACAGAAAATGAACAATCAATCCTTTGGAAACTTCCTGGTCGATTTTTCGTACAGCTAAATATATGCTATTGACAAGAGAATCCGGAAAGCGTACTATATTCATAGTTAATGTTTATTTGGAGGGTAAAGAAATGGCGCGGAGAAAATTTGAACCCGGCAGAAACGGTGAATCCCGCATTGTCGAAATTCCATCGTCCACAAATGGCGTTTGCGAGAACAAGCTGTTCTATGCGCACCGGCTGAAGGAGCTTCGGACGATTGCGCATCTGACGCAGGCGGATCTGGCCAATGCGCTCGGATTGTGCAAGTCTGCCGTGGCCAATTGGGAGAGCGGCAGGACAAGGCCGGATGTGTCCAATATCCCCACCATTTGCAGAACGCTGGGCATCTCCATCGAGGAATACTTTTCGGATTCACAGCGCTGCGTATATGCGGATGCGGACGAGCGCAAGCTGGTTTTCAATTACAGGCAGATGAGCAGGCCGCATCAAAAGGCCGTGCTGAATATGTCCGAGCAGCTGCTCATGGCGGAGGAAGACATGAACGCTATGGACGCGCCTGAATTGGATGAGCTACTCTTTGCTGATGATCAGGTGGCCGCCGGCACAAGCTATGATGACTTTTCGGCGTGCTGTAAGCCTTGCTATGTTCATACCTCTCCGATGGTGCGCAGGGCTGATTACATTTTCAGGGTGAATGGGGACAGCATGGAACCCGATTATCCGAATGGCTGCTGCGTGCTAGTCAAGAAGGACGATGGCCTCATGAGGTATGGCGACGTCGGCGTGTTTCAGGCTGACAATTCGCTGTATATGAAGGAGTATCGAAAGGAAGGCTTGCATTCGCTGAACCCCGCCTACGCCACCATGCGCAGAGAGGATTACGGCATGATCCGGGCGATAGGGCGCGTGATTGGCGTCATGGACGCCGATGGTTTTGCCAGCGATAATGAAGTCGCGGCTTTTAAGACGCACTGCAAGAGAAAGTGAGATGCGGAAAGCAATTCTGACAATCCGCTGATGATTGCTTTCATGATGATGAATTGAGGTGAGAGCATGTCGGAGAACAGGAACAGGACGAATGACCGTCCCCTGTTTATTCTTCAGTACCTGATACGCAATACAGATGATGATCATAAAGTGTCATTAACCCAACTGATGGATGTTTGCAAAGCAAGCGGGCACGGCGGGAACCGGCACACGATCAGCAACGATATTGACATCCTCTGCCGGTATGGCTTTGACATCATCTGCTCCAAAGAGGGCAACAAAAACACATACAGCTATGGCAGCAGGCAGTTGGACACGGCAGAGCTGCGCATGCTCATGGATGCCGTCTGCTCGTCGGTCGTCATTCCTCCTCAGAAATCGGAGAGTCTGGCGAAAAAGATCGCGCTGCTCTCGGGTCAGCATGATGCGGAAAAGCTCTGTTCCACGGTTTATCTGCGCAAGAAGGCCCGGATAGGCAACCAGCACATCTTTCTGACGATTGATGCCATTAATCAGGCTATCAATGAAGGGAAGAAGGTCAGGTTTCATACCCTGACGCTTACTGGCAACCGGGAATGCGTCATGAAGCATGGCGGAGTGTTGCACTCCGTTTCGCCCTATTTAACCCTGTGGCAGAGTGACCGGTATTATGTCATTGGCTGGACAGACAACTGTTCGGCCATCTGCTCCTTCCGCGTTGACCAGATGGATATTCCCCAGTTGACGGACGAAGCGGCTGTTCCAAGACCAAGAGATTTTAATCCGGAATACTACTGTCAGACGCTGACAACGATGTGTGGGGATGGGCCGGAAATGGATGTGGCCCTGCTTTGTGATGATACGCTCATGGGCAGCATGATGGATCGGTTCGGGGACGGGTTTTCTTTTGAACGAGCCGGAACCCACCATTTTCTCGCAAAGGTTCACGTCAACGCCAGCAGCGCGTTCTGGGCGTGGGTGTTTGCGTTTGGCGGGAAGATGAAGGTGGTTGGGCCTGATCGGGCGAAAGAACAGTATGCAGCGCGTCTTCATGCAGCGCTCAGCGCTTGAGGCGAACTTCAGATGGATGGTGACAGGACACATGAAGAATCATGTATGGGTTGATGGTCAGCTTCGGCAGACCAATAAACAGTTCAGCGCTTTGAAGCAGAAACAGAAGGAGCAAATCAATCAATGGCTAAAGGAAGAGACGGAGGCGTATTACAGCCTGCATCAGTGCTATCCCGTCGGACGGCAGTCGGAGGATGTGGTGGACAATGTTTATGCTTCGATTGAGCGAGCCGGCATTTGGATTCCCTATGGAGAGGTATACCAGCATTACATCAGCATCAAAACACGCTTGATCAATAGATTGAAAGCGAAGAAGAATGCAAATGAGCGTGAGGCGGAGCTTACCTCCCCCAAGGACGAGACGAATTGCTGACGCCATTTCAAGAACCCTTCCAATTGCGGATTCCCTGTAATTGCTGCGTTTTCAGGTTCCAGACGGTTGTCTGGAATTTTTTCTTTCTCAATTTTTGAAAAATGGTTTCCAAAAGCGTTCTTTTTTTACAAGTAAATAGTGAGAGCAGAAATTCTGGGAAACGAAAGGAGAACGAAGATGCAGCTGATGAACAGCCAAATTCAGAATATGCAAATGAAGAACGATGCGCATCCCAACCCGGAGAGGCGCTGCTATACCGTTGACGAGCTGACGCAGATCCTTGGGGTGGGCAGGAAAGCGGTCTATTCTCTGATCCGAAAGAAAGCGTTTCCCGCGATTCGGATCAGCAGCATTGGCTACCGCATCCCCAAGGACAGCTTCAATGCCTGGATGCTCCGGCAGTAACGGCTGCCGGAACCGGGAGGGAGGCCCCGGCGACAGCCTCAAACTTTGGCGAGCGATGTGCTATCATCTTTTTTAGCAAGCAGGAAAGGAGGCTGCACAATGGCGGGCACAAAGGAAGCCACGACCATGTCCGTCCGGGAAATGCGCGAGCATCTCGGAATCAAGAAGACAGAGAGCTATTGGCTGATCAACAAGCGCTATTTTGACACGGTAACAATCGCCGGTCGCACACGCGTTGTTAAGGTGAGCTTTGAAGAATGGTATGCAGGTCAGACGCATTATCGCAAGGTGACCGGAGAGGAACCCGGCGCACGGCTGAAAACGGAATCCTATGGGATCAAGGATATCGCTGATATGCTTGGGATTACCACGAGCAGCGTTTATGATCTCTTGCAGCAAACGGGGCTGGAAACCGTGACGGTTCACTACCGGCTGCGGGTTCCCCGCAAAGCCTTTGATCAGTGGTACAGGCATCAGGATCACTATCGCAACGCTAAGGATCGTGAGCGCGACCGTCCCCTTGAAGAAAAGTCCATGACGGTTCCCGAGATGGGCAGGCTGCTCGGTCTCGACCGGAGAGAAGCATGGAAGCTCCACTACAGAATCAAAGACCAGCTTATGACGATCCGAGTCGCCAACAGGCCGCGCGTCACCAGGGAGAGCTTTGAACAATGGTACGGGAATCAAACCCAGTATACAAAGGTTTCGGTTCCCCCGACGGCCTCCCTGCCGCCCGGACAGGAGGCACTGACTGAAAAGGCAGAGGAACAGAGAAAAGAGTACTACTCGCTTCATGAAGCGGCGAGCCTGCTGGATATGAGTGAGCGAGACCTATACCGCATGCTCACCTATCAGGAAATCCAGGGAAAGAAAATTGGCAAGAGCTGGTTCATCCGCTACGATGATCTCCGCTCCTTGCGGTAAGATAGAACCCATTGGCCAGGCATAAGGAGGAATCGCGATGGCTTCGATCATCTCAAGGAACAACAGATATTGCGTGGTCTACTCCTACGTGGACGAGCAGGGCAACCGAAAGCAAAAATGGCAAACCTTCAAGACGCTGCCCGAGGCGAAGGCGAGAAAGACAGAGATTGAGTATAACCAGCAGCTGGGCGCCTTCACCATCCCAAACTGCACAACGGTCTCCGAGCTTCTGACGGAATATGTCTCGCTGTATGGCAAGGCGAAGTGGTCGATCTCCGCGTATACCAGCAATATGTCCCTGATCCGGCATTATATCGAGCCGCTGCTTGGAAGCGTAAAGCTCAAGGAGATCACGGCGAGAACGCTGGAGAAGTATTACCAGACGCTTCTCAAAACACCGGCCGTTCCTAAAATGACGAACAGGAAAAACAAAAAATCATCGTCTTTGGTGACGCCGGCTACCATCCGTAAGGTTCACAATCTGCTCAGAAGCGCTTTCAACCAGGCAGAAAAATGGGATTTGATCGAGAAGAATCCCGCCCGCTACGCGACCATTCCCAAGGAGGAAAGCAGGAAGCGCGACATCTGGGACGCGCAAACGCTTTTCAAGGCCATTGACTGCTGCAAGGATGACCGGCTAAAGCTCTGTATGAACGTCGCATTTGCGTGCTCCCTGCGCATCGGGGAGCTGCTGGCGCTGACGTGGGATTGCGTGGACATTTCCGAAGAAAGCATCATGGCGGGGAAAGCCTACATCTATGTCAACAAGGAATTGCAGCGTGTGAGCAAGAGCGTGATGAGTACGCTGGAATCCAAGGATATCCTCGTCACATTTCCCGAACAGGGCGCGAAGAACAAGACCGTGCTGGTGCTGAAGAAGCCCAAAACACTGACCAGTACGCGCAAGGTATTTCTCCCCAAGACGGTGGCTGAGATGCTGGTGGCCTGGAAAATGGAGCAGGACGCGACCATAGAAGCGCTGGGAAGCGAGTACACCAATTATCAGCTGGTGATCGCCACGCCCTACGGACTGCCTACGGAGGCGTCAAGGATTCGGAAGGCCATGAAGGATTTGATTCAGGACAACGACCTGCCGCCTGTTGTGTTCCACAGCCTGCGGCACTCCAGCATCACCTACAAGCTGAAACTCAACGGCGGCGACATCAAGGCGGTGCAGGGAGATTCGGGGCATGCGCAGGCGCAGATGGTCACAGACCAGTATTCCCACATCCTCGATGAAAACCGCAGGGCCAATGCACAGCTGGTTGAAAAAGCGTTCTACGGCGGACAGGGCGCTGAGAGCGTTGAAAGCGAGCAGGGTGCTGATACACAGGTGGCTGACCAGGCACAAGCCGCGGGAATGGATATTCAGCAGTTGATGAAGATTCTCAGCAATCCGGAGATGGTGAACATGTTGAAGATGCTGTCAAAAACGATGGGTTGATTCTGGATTGACGGATATAATCTTGACATCAGTAAAAACCCTATAATTAAAGAAATAACAGCCAGCGAGGAATTCCACTCAGCTGGCTGTTACTTTTTGCTGTTCAGCGTTTTCATGAGTTCGAGAACCATGGCTTTGTCGTGACCATTGATGAGATTCCAATTGCTGAGCAATTCACGCTACGATTTATCATGATTAAAAGAGATTTGGACAGCTTATCAGGCAGGCTTTCGCACATTCCTCACGGGTATGGCCCGTGGCGTAGACATCTGGGCCGGGGAGCTTGTTCTGAGGCTGCGTTCATCTCATCAGGATGTCCATCTGATTTGCGTTCTGTCGCACCCTGACTTTGAAAAGAGGTGGGACGCGGAATGGCAGGAAAGGTAGCGTGCGCTTCGGCAGCAGGCCGACTATGAAGTTACCATCTGCGAAGCTGCTTGCAGGAGTGCCTATCAGCGCCGAACCGAATGGTTGGTGGATCATTCTGCGAGGGTAATCGCGATATATAATGGAACGAAAGGCGGCACACGAAACACGATTGAGTATGCAATGCAGAAAGGAATTGAAATCTATTACGCAAAAGGGTGGGAAATGCCACCTGCAAACAAAGGCGAACGACGTTAGAATATCCAACCGGGCGGATGATTTCAGCTAACACCTCTTCTCGAAGCATTAGCAAAAGTCCCACCAGCTTCATCTGGAAACAATCAGGTGATGTGCTTCGTGCCCGTGCACAAGTCCCTTCGCGGGCGTGTTGTGGGCAGAAAAAAGCATCCGAAAACCAGCAAAAGCAACCGCGTCGCTCACAAATGCTTGCATCCGTCGCTCACCAATGTTTGCAAAGAATCAGGAGCCCTCAAAATGCCGCGTTAGAAATTTGCGCAAAATGTTTGCAATTTGCTAACGCGGCTTTTTTCTGTTAGCAGGATTCCAAGGAGAAAAGTTCGCAAAAAAAGAAAATCCCCCCGTCTTTCGAGCAGGATGCGGTTTGCAGCATCTTGCTCTCAAAACGGGGAAATTTCCAAAAAATGGTGATCCCGGCGCGATTCGAACGCGCGACGTTCTGCTTAGGAGGCAGACCCTCTATCCTACTGAGGTACGGGACCATGTGCCGAAAAACCTAGATATTTCAAAGCTTTTCGGCTCTCTGCTCATTATGATTTCATGAGCATTTTGATGAACACATCAGTCGGTTTTCGACTGCTGCGTTAACGGGAATGGTTCGCGCTGACATCGGGGATTCGTGTCCGCTCCGCCAAGTGTCAGCAGCTTGGCGAAAGACAATGGGGTATGTTTCCGATGGAAGTCTCGCTTTCGATTTATCGAAAAGGTGGTAGGCGAGCTTCTTCTTAGGAGTATGGCTTACCATGTGATACACGGTTCGGATGTAACTTCCAATATCATCCCTTACGCAGAATGACTTGTAGTAAACGAACTTTATGGTGCAAAACGCCTATTCTGACGCAGTTTTATGTGTCCGTTGGGTGGTCCTATTAGCAAATTCTTAGCAAGAGGACACCCAGCCAAAGCCGATTGCTACTGCCATTCTCCACTCCCTTAGTCAAAATGACAAGGCAAATACATGGAGGTTACTATGGACAAGAAAGAGAAAAAGTCACTGCCGGAACCGCGCACATACACCGTGGAACAGATTGCGTCCATGCTCAACATCGGTCGCACAACCGCATATCAGCTCGTCAAGCAGGAGGAGTTCAGAATCGTCCGCATAGGAAATGCGATCCGCGTCTCCAAGAAATCTTTTGACGAGTGGCTGGAAAGTTTGGAATTGTGAATATCGCAAGAAACGCCGTAGGCTCAAAAAACCTATGGCGTTTTTTTATACCCATTTTGAAGGAGGCTGGCAATGAAATTGACAGAAACAGAAATGAGGATGGTGTTTCAGATTGAAAGTACCAATCAGAACGCTGCCCTGAATGAGATTTACATGACATGGCGCTATGCGCCGAACCCAGCAACGAAAGAAACGGCGGAAGGCCTTCTGGACAAGCTCCGCCCACTGTCGGATCAGGAGTGCATGGATTTGATCCGCAAGGTGCAGGCCGAATACCGTCTGCCGGAGAAAGCCCGCACCATCGGGGAAATGCTGGCAGAGGCCAGACAGCAATCCGGGGCGCAGAAGTTATCCGGCCATGACATTATGGCTTTGGAGCGTTTCGACCCGGCAACCAGACACATGATCGTCTTTGATGTTCTTACCCATGACTCGCCTGTTGGCTGGAAGGGTGAGAAAATGCGCCTGTTCCTGACCGACACCGGATACAGCAAGGCTTTGGAAAATCAGGAAAAGGGGCATATCAAAATCCGTAACCATGCGAAGGTGCTTTCCGGCGACCTCCACTATGACCATAAAGACCGTGAGAGGTAGCCGCCCCCCAAAATGTATCAAAATCAGTGGGATATCTTCTGTTTCTTCCTCTGTAGCTTGCGTTCTAAACAAGGCGTGGATGTTTTCCCATGTGTGAGGCTATGGAGGCGTACAAACGGATAAACCGCTTAAAATCAACACTTTTTATTTTCACAGGAAGGAGGTGCGAAGATGGCCGTTTTTCGTATTGAAAAGACCCGTGATTATACGGTCATGTCGAACCATCACTTGAAAGATCGGACGCTGACCCTGAAATCCAAAGGGCTGCTGTCCATGATGTTGTCGCTCCCTGACGAGTGGAATTACACCACCAGAGGTCTTGCGGCGATCTGTCGGGAAGGTGTGGACAGCATCGGTGCGGCGTTGAAGGAGCTGGAAACCCACGGGTATATCCGGCGTACACAGCTTCGGGATGAAAAAGGCAAGATCACGGATACCGAGTATGTCATTTACGAAATGCCTCAGTGCGAACCGCCGTCAAGCCCAAGTACGCCTTTACCGGATACGGCAAAGCCATATACGGAAAACCCGGATATGGGTATCCCGGATACGGCGGAACCGTGTACGGAAAACCCCGCACAATTAAATACTAATCAAACAAAGACTGATTTATCAAGTACGGAGATATCAAATCCTATCCAATCAAATCCCCCTACCCCCGCAGAGGCAAGGATGGGAACGGATCGGATGGGAGCCAGAGAATGTTATCGTGAAGTGATTTTGGACAACATCGAGTACAGCTATCTGGTGCAGGACAGCCATATCGACCGTGAACAGCTTGACGAAATCGTTGACCTGATCGTGGATACCGTATGTTCTGCCCGCAAAGTCATTCGCATTGCCGGAGACGATTATCCGGCGGAGGTGGTAAAGTCTCGGTTTATGAAGCTGGACAGTTCTCATGTTCAGTATGTCATGGACTGCATGAAGGACAACACCACCTATGTCCGCAATATCAAGAAATACCTTCTGGCGGCGCTGTATAACGCCCCGACCACCATCAACAGCTACTATTCTTCCCTGGTGCAGCACGATATGTACGGGGACGGGCAAAGGGGGCGAGGCTAAATGCAGGAGGAAGTAACGCGGGGCGCCGTAACGCTCATTGTTGACGGAGCCAAGCTAAGCGAGCAAGTCTTTGAAAAGGCCGTCAAAAAGTTCCTGGAGGAAATCCAGAAAAGCCAGAAGCCCAAAATCTACCGCGGCAGGCAGAGCCTTAAACAGCTTGCCAGCCAGAACGCCGGTCTTGCCAATATCGAGATCAGCGATAAGAATATCAAGGCTTTCTCCCGTGTGGCAAAGAAATATCATGTGGATTTTGCCTTGAAGAAAGACACCGCCGCAGAGCAGCCCCGTTACTTGGTCTTTTTCAAAAGCCGGGACGCGGATGCCATCACAGCGGCGTTTCAGGAGTTTGCCAGCCGGAAAATGAGCCGTGAGGAAAAGCCATCCATCCGGGAGCGGCTGACCCAGGCGAAGGAACAGGCGGCGGAGAAAACGGAACACCGCACCATTGACCGGGAGAAAGTAAAGGTCAAAGATCGGAGCGTGCAGAGATGAATATGAAAAAACTGTTTTTGCTGAACCTTCCGTATCTTCTGTTCGTGTATCCCTTCGATAAGCTGGCACAGGCTTTCCGGCTTGCGCCCGGTGCTGACCTCTCCGGCAAGCTGCTTTCCATCGGGGACGGCTTCACGGCAGCGCTTTCCTCCCCGTGGCTCAGTTTCCATCCCACGGACCTGCTGATCGGCATAGCCGGTGCGGTGGTCCTTCGCATGGCGGTCTACCTGAAAGGCAAAAACGCCAAGAAATACCGCCACGGAATCGAGTATGGTTCTGCCCGCTGGGGTACGGCGGCGGATATCGCTCAATCTGGTTGGGAAGGAAGAAAAGAACTTCATCACACTTACCTTATCAATGAACACGACAACCTAAAACCGAAGAAAGGAGCGCAAAAAGTTATGAGAAAAAAACGAGAAAATCACTGCTCTGTACGAACGACTGAGCCGTGATGACTTTGGCAAAGATGATGACCAGCAGCGTGAGAGCAATTCCATTTCCAACCAAAAGGCAATGTTGGAGGAGTTCGCCGCACGGCAGGGCTTTACAAACATTGTCCATTTCACGGACGATGGCATTAGTGGTACTTGCTTTGACCGTCCCGGATTTTTGGCAATGATGAAAGAAGTGGAAGCCGGGAATGTGGAGTACCTGTGTATCAAGGACATGAGTCGCATGGGTCGTGATTATCTGAAAGTCGGTCAGATTATGGAAATCCTGCGTCAGCGTGGCGTTCGCCTTATCGCCATCAATGACGGCGTGGACAGTGCCAGAGGGGACGATGATTTTACCCCTTTCCGCAACATTATGAACGAGTATTACGCCAGAGACACCAGCCGTAAAATCCGTTCCACTTTCCAGTCCAAAGGCAAGTCCGGCAAGCACCTCACAGGCACGGTCATTTACGGCTATCTCTGGAACGAAGCCAGAGACCAATGGTTGGTTGACCCCGAAGCCGCTGATGTGGTCAAGCGCATCTTTGCCATGACGATTGAGGGTTACGGTCCGTATCAGATCGCCAGCAAACTGAAATCGGAAAAGGTGCTTATTCCGTCTGCTTACCTTGCCCAACACGGCGAGGGCGTGAACAAAAACAAGACTTTCAAAGATGTGTACGGCTGGGGTTCTTCCACCATCTGCAACATTCTTGAAAAGCGTGAATATCTGGGACACACCATCAATTTCAAGACCCGAAAGCACTTCAAGGACAAGAAAAGCCATTATGTCCCAGAGGACGAATGGACGATTTTTGAGAATACGCACGAAGCCATTATTGACCAGCAGACCTTTGACCTTGTGCAGAAAATCCGTGGGAATGTCAGACGCTACCCGGACGGCTGGGGCGAAGCAGCTCCCCTCACAGGCTTGCTCTATTGCGCCGATTGCGGCGGCAAGATGTATGTCCACCGCACTAACAACGGCAAGCGCATTTCTCAATACACCTGCTCACAGTACACCAAAGTTCCTTGCGGAACGCTCTGCAAGACCCAGCACCGTATCAATGAAGATGTGGTACTGTCCCTTGTTTCCGAAATGCTGAAAGCCATTGCAGAGTATGCAAAGCATGACCGAGCCGAGTTTGTCCGTGTGGTGCAGGAAGCTCAGTCCAGTCAGCAAACGGCGGAGATCAAAAAGCAGCGGACACGGCTTGCCGCCGCAAGGCAGAGAGTATCCGAGCTGGAAGTCCTGCTCTGCAAAATCTATGAGGACAACATTTTAGGAAAGCTGTCCGACAGCAGATACGCCACTCTGGACGCTCAATACGAAAAGGAGCAGACCGAGCTTACCGCTGAAATCTCTGCTCTGGAAAAGGCAGTCAAGAGCTACGAGAAGCACGAAAAGGACGCTGACCGTTTTATCGCTCTGATTGACAAATACGAGAACTTCGACAAGCTGACCATTGCTATGCTCAACGAGTTTATCGAGAAAATCCTTGTGCATGAGCGTGACCGCAAAGGCAGTATACAGACCACACAGGAGGTCGAGATTTACTTCAATTTTGTCGGGCGATTTGTTCCCCCGGCGTTTGGAGAAGTGGAGCTGACCCCGGAAGAATTAGAGGAAATCCGCAAACGTGAGGAACGCAAGGACAGGCTTCATCAGAACTACTTGAAGCGTAAAGCCAGCGGAGCGCAGAAGCGATACGAGGACAAAATCAAGAAGCGGAAAAATGCAGAAATCGAAGCCAAGAAAGCCGCCATTCGTGCGGAGGATATTGCAAAGGGCGTGTTCGTCCCGGTCAGCAGTTTACCGCAGAGAGAGCCGATGAAAGGAGTACAAACAGCATGAATATCACTTACACACAGAACGGCGATTATCTTATCCCGAACATCATTATCCGCAAGACCAAGTCCCTCGGGCACTACGGCAGACTCCGCAAAGCGTATCTGGAAATGCACCGTCCGATACTGTTCAATGAGCTGGTACTATCCGACAAGCTCTTTGAGCATTGCGCCGAGATTGACGAAGCGGCACGAAATCGCATGGAGCTGATCGTGCCGGAGCTGGTGAAGCGCAACGGCGTGACCGAACAGCTGAAAGCCGAAAACCAAATGGAATGGGTGCGGCAGATGAACGCTTGCAAGGCACAGGCAGCTTGCAGAAATGGTGGGTGTGTCGAGAAACACTATCAGTTCTATCGAAACAGGGCAATTCAACCATCCGTTTTTCACGCGATTGCAGAAGTCCGAGTAGCCAATCCAGAAATTGCAAAAAGGCGCACTGAATCTTACGCAGATTCAGCAGCAAAATGGACAGAGCAGCCACATGCGCAGCCGTTTCTTCCAGCTTCGCTGTCACCAGCCCCATTCCACACTTACGTTTTCCCAAACTGAATTTGCGTTCTACCTCGACCCGTTCGCACTCGTCCCGGTAATCCTGAGCCTTGTTCCGATCCTCTCCTTTTTGGGCCTTCCCAGAGCTGGCCCGGAAAGCCGGATTCCCCGCGCTTTGCAGTAGCTGAGATTCTCACGGTTCCGGTATATCTTATCTGCCAGTACCCGACTGGGGTAGTGTCCCTCGCGCTTGTGGAAATTTTCAATCATTTCCTGGAGCTTGGTCGCTTCGTTGTAAGCATCAAAAGAACGGTATTCCAGCCTTGTCCAGCCGTCTGCGACACTGATATCCAGCTTCATGCCAAACTCCACGGGTTTGCCGACCTTTCCCCGCACTATAGGGCGCACAAAGGGCTGGCTGACGCTGACTATTCGGTTCTCAACGCTGTGGGTATGGTTGTCATACATGTACTTTTGCTGCTCATAAATCTTACGAATCGTCTCCAATCGCTCCGTTTGGTGAATATTCAGTGCCTTTTCCTGATTCAGCTTCCCGTCAATGGCAGCAAGGTCTCTTTTCAGATAGTTCAGCTGCTTCCCAATGGCTTTACGGGTCATCTTTGCGGTGTGTTTGCGGCAGCGGACATACTTCAGATAGTCTTTCCGGGCTCGTTTGCGATAGGTACGGGGCTTCTTGCCGTCGGTAGGGCTGTGGAGAATATCCAGCAGCTTCTCAGCATTTTCTCTGGCTTCATTCAGAAGGGAAACATCCTGGGGATACCGGATATTGGACGGTGCGCAGGTGGCATCCACGATTATCGTGCCGCTGTTCCCTCCACCATCGGGCTTGTTATCATCCTGGTTATCGTTATCTTCTGTTTTCTGTGCTTCTTGGATGACCATTTCATTGATCTGAGCCAGAACTTCCGGCGTCAGGCGTTTTCGGAAATGCACCATAGAGGACGCATCGAAGGGCAGTTTGCTGTCGTCATAGCCCGCATACCCACAGAAATACTGCAAATATGGGTTCTCCTGGATCTGCAAAACAGTTTCCACATCGGAATACCCGTATTCCCTCTGGATGAGACAAGCACCCAACGCCAACTGAAGCGGCTTGGCCACATTCCCGGTTTCGGAAGGAAACAGATCCGCGTACTTTTTCTCAATCTTGTCCCATGGGGCTCTGCGCTTTCTTCACCCAGCGGTTGTCTTCCCAGGCGCATACCCATGGGCTGCTGAAAATCTGACAGACTGATCTGTCCGTTGCTGTAATACATACACGTTCCCAAGACAAGGGTTTTGCCCGTTTTTGTCGTTCCCTTGCACCTATTATAGCACAGATTGCCGGGATTGCCTTGTGTCGCAATGCTTTTTTGGGTTGGTCAAGACATTAGATTTCGCTATTCTATTTTTTAGGAGGACAGCATGGATAATTTGATATTATTGATTTTGGGGTTGTTTATTTCTGTGCTTGGCATTACAAACATCAAAGGTTATCAGTACGATACATTCGCAACAGACGAAAAGTAAAAAAAGAGGATATACCTGTTGTCGTTGGCGCAGGCACGCTTATAATGGGAGTATCTTTTATCTTAGGGTACATTGCTTTGTTTTGGAGCGAGACCGCTATGGCAGTTATCATCCTACCGGGAGTAGTTGTTGGTTTGGGATTTATGCTCTATGGACAGTTCAAATATAACAAAGGAATTTTCTGAAAAGCGAAAACGGAAAATCCCTTTAGGAACTAAAGGGCGCACTTCTATACTCTCTGTCGAGAGTAGTGCGTCCTGCGGAGCTTCATTCCCGGTCAGCAGAAGAAAACTGCCCGACCGAGCATGTTTCGTCACTTCGTTCCGTCAAGGTGGCTACACCCCCTTGCGCCGCTAAAGCGGCTATCCCCTGTGGACTTGCCGTCCGCAAACGGTTTTGACAAACCGTTCGCCGCCAGCAAGTTTGAAAATCAAGAATCTTAATTTGATAAAGGAGTGTGATTCTATGAAAAAGAAATTACCCATAATCCTCTTGGGTGTTATTTTGGCTTGTGTGTTGGTTTTCGGTTTCCTTTATGCAAACAATGACATTGGTAAAACCGCAAACAGTTTAGAAGCAGACATTCGCCAATCTCAAAAAATTTTGGATGATTGGATTGTTGATGGAAGCATTTCCGACACAATGGCTGCATTTATTTCTTACCCACAGGACAAGACAGACCACACTTTTTCTGTCTATGTAAATCGCCCTGGCTTGTCTTTTGGATATTTCTTCCGTGGTGGTGGAGATATAGTTGAGGTTGATGATTACATTGCAGAGTTTGTTGTTGAGGGAAATAACGAAAGGGCATTTATCTCAATGAATACCCAAAATATTGTTCGACTTGAAGTAGATGATGGCAACGGCATTCAGGTGATTGATATTGATAGTGGCAAGCCTTTCGCCATTGTCCTGCCCCTCAATGTAGGAAACATCTGTTTCTATGATACGAATGGAAATGTTGTGGAATATCTTCGCCAACAACTTTGACCAACTTCAATTTACCGAACTGAACACAACAACTGAATACCGAAAAACTGACCGTATCCCCAAAATCAAAAAAGGAGGTCAATTACAATGACAAAACCGAAAACCCTCGACCAGCTCCAAGCCGAAAAGGAGCAAGCCGAGACGCAGCTTGCACAGGAACAGCACAAGCTGGAGCGTCTTGAGAATAGAAAGAAGTATCTGGAGAAAGGCGAACGCACCAAGCGCACCCACCGCCTTTGCAATCTGGGCGGCACGGTTGAGAGTCTTGCCCCGGAGGTCAAAGATCTCACACGCACCGAAATGACAGAGCTGATGGAACACATCTTTTCTCTGTCCGAAGTCCAGCGAGCCGTCCGTCACATGGCGATTACTCACACCAACCAAGCGAACAGAGAAAAGGAGTTGAAAGCCGATGGCACTATTTCATCTGAGCGTCACGCAGACTAAGCGAAGCGCAGGACAGTCCGCTATCGCTTCTGCCGCCTACCGAGCCGGGGCGCGATTGTATAGCGAGTATTACGGCGAATACAGCGACTACACCAGAAAGGGCGGCGTGATCTGCTCTGACATTCTCTTGCCGTCCCATGCACCGCCAGAATACGCAGACCGCCAGACCCTATGGAACGCCGTGGAAAAAGCCGAGCGTGGAAAGAACGCCCAGCTTGCATACAGCTTTGACATTGCCTTGCAGAATGAATTTTCCCTTGAGGAAAACATCGCTCTTGCAAGGCAATTTTTATTGGAGAACTTTGTGAGCCGTGGCATGGTGGTTGACTTCGCCGTACACCAGCCAGACCGTGAGGACGGCGGCATACCCAATCCACACTTCCATGTGCTTTGCCCTATCCGCCCCATCGAGCAGGACGGCAAATGGGGGCTAAAGCAACGCCGGGTGTACGAGCTGGACGAGGACGGCAACCGTATTCGAGACGCAAACGGAAAGTTTGTGTTCAACGCCGTTCCCACTACCGACTGGGGCAGTCCCGAAACGCTGGAATACTGGCGGCAGACATGGGCGGAGCTATGCAATGGCAAGTTTGCGGAAAAGGGGCTTGATGTTCGTATCGACCACCGAAGCTATGAGCGTCAGGGCGTGGAGCTTCTTCCCACCGTCCACGAGGGCGCAACCGTCCGGGCAATGGAGAAGAAAGGCATACGCACCGAGAAAGGCGAGTTCAACCGCTGGATCAGAGCCACCAATGCCGTTATCCGTGACATCAAGAAGAAAATCACTCTCCTGTTCGATTGGATTGCCGAAGCAAAAGCGGAGATTGCCAAGCCGCAGGCACCCAACCTTGTTTCTCTGCTGAACGCCTACTACACCCAGCGCAAAGCCGGGGCGTATTCCCAGAAAGGCAAAATCAGCAACCTAAAGGAGATGAACGAGACTTTCAATTATCTCCGGGCAAACGGCATTTACAACCTTGAAGATTTGGAAAGCCGTGTCAATGAACACAGCTCCACCACAGAGAGCTTGAAGAAAACGCTGGACGGGCAGACCGCACGAATGAAAGAAATCAAGCAGCTCTATGACAGCTCCGCTGCTTTCCAGAACTTGAAGCCTGTCTATGACGGCTTGCAGAAAATCAAGTTTGAGAAGCCCAGAGCCAAGTACAAGGCAGAGCATGAAGCGGAACTGATACAGTTCTACGCCGCCAGACGAAAGCTGACCGGGGAGTTCCCAGACGGCAAGGTGGATATGAAAAAGCTGTCCGACGAGTATGACGAGCTGGAACAGGCGCACGAAACCACCTATGGCGAGTTTAAGGCTGTCAGAGACGATTTACACCGCCTTTGGAAGGTCAAGTCATGTGTAGATACTGCCGCCCGATTTAACGAGCGCACAGAGGAACAAAAGCTCCAAAATCGACCCCAAACACGACAGAAAAAGGAGGAACTATCCCGATGAATTACACCCAAGCACAGATTGACCGGGCAAACGCCGTCAGTCTGGAAGATTTTCTCCGCACACAGGGAGAGACACTTATCAAAAGCGGACGGGAATACCGTTGGAAAGAACATGACAGCCTGACCGTCCGGGGAAACAAGTGGTTTCGCCACAGCCAGAGCAAGGGCGGCTATCCCATTGATTTCGTCATGGAGTTTTACGGCAAGTCCTTTCCCGAAGCTGTCCAGATGTTGACAGGCGAAAACGGCGAGGGACAGACCGAAGCCACCACAGCACCGCCCACAGCGTTCCACTTGCCCTTGCACAACCGAACAGCCGACAGAGCAATTCAATATCTTTGCGAAAGCCGAGGTCTCAACCCGAAACTGGTTGAGGCTTTTCTTCTTTCCGGGGATATTTACGAGGACGCAAAGCGGCACAATGTTGTCTTTGTCGGCAGAGACCGAAGCGGTACACCGAGATATGCCCATGTGCGAGGAACGGCAGACACATTCAGACAGGATATTACCGGATCTGACAAGTCCTATCCGTTCCGCTATGAGGGAAACGGCAACCAGCTCTTTGTCTTTGAAGCACCGATTGACCTTTTGTCCTTTATCTGCCTTTATCCGCAGGACTGGCAGACAAGGAGCTACCTTGCCCTGGGCGGCGTTTCGGGCAAAGCCCTTGACCGTTTTCTTTCTGAACGCAAGGACACCCGAAAAGTGTTCCTCTGCCTTGACAGCGACACCGCAGGAAATGAAGCCTGCACACGACTGGCACAGTCCATTCCCGGCGAGATCGCCGTCATTCGCCTTGTCCCGGCAAGGAAAGACTGGAACGATGTTCTCCGTCAGCAAGCGGATATTCCAAACCGCAAATTCATAGCCGAGACAATCACGCTGCGAGAGCTGCCCACCGCCCAGCCTGTCCCAATGCTCCGTATGGCAGATGTGGAGCTGACGAGCGTGGATTGGCTATGGTTTCCGTATATTCCATTTGGAAAGCTGACCATCATACAGGGCAACCCCGGCGAGGGCAAGACCTACTTTGCCATGCACCTTGCGGCGGCTTGCACCAATCGAAAGCCTTTGCCCGGTATGGAGACACTTGAGCCTTTCAACATCATCTATCAAACCGCCGAGGACGGTCTGGGTGATACCGTCAAGCCCCGACTGATAGAAGCAGACGCAGACCTTGAACGAGTGCTTGTCATTGATGACAGAGACACGCCGCTGACCCTTGCCGATGAACGCATAGCAAGGGCAATCCGAGAGAACAGCGCAAGGCTGGTTATCATTGACCCGGTGCAGGCGTTTCTGGGCGCAGATGTGGATATGAACCGGGCAAACGAGGTGCGCCCGATATTCCGCAGTCTGGGAGACATTGCACAGGCTACCGGGTGCGCTATCGTGCTGATCGGACACCTCAACAAAGCCGCAGGAACGCAAAGCACTTACCGGGGATTAGGGTCTATCGACATCACGGCGGCAGTCCGCAGCCTACTCTTTATCGGCAAGCTGAAGGACAGTCCCACGACAAGGGTACTGATCCATGAGAAAAGCTCTCTTGCGCCGCCCGGACAGTCCCTTGCCTTTTCTCTGGGAGACGAGAAAGGCTTTGAATGGAAAGGAGTTTATGACATTACCGCTGATGAGCTTCTTGCCGGGACGGACACCGCCAAGACCGAGAGCAAAACCGCACAGGCAGAAGCACTGATACTGGAACTGCTGGCAAACGGAAAGAAAATGCCAAGTGCAGAGCTGGAAAAGCAGTCAATGAGCGTGGGATTTCCTCACGCACCATGAGAACGGCAAAGAGCCGTATCGGGGACAGACTTGTGACCGAGAAAGAGGGCACAGCATGGGTCTGCTATCTCCGAGACTGACAACAGGAACACGGCAAGCGTGGCAAAGACGGCAAGGGTTTTATAGATACCTTAATGTTGCCGCCTTGCCTTGTTCCCTCATACCGACACCGCCCGATGATGAACAGTCACCGGGCATTTTTCATTTACAGGAGGATTTTGAATGAACAATACCGCAACCAACACCGCCACTTGCCCGACTGTCAGAAAGCAGATCGGCAAGACAACCTATATCGTCCGTGTGCATTTCAGCGAGACCGCAAAAGAGACAATGGAGGACAAAATCAAGCGTATGCTCCGTGAGGAAGTCCGCAAAATGTGACTTCTTTTTGAATTTGATGAAAAAGTCCTTGACTTTTCGTCTCTGGCAAGACCTTAAAATCCATCCTCATTTCCTGCGGTGCCCGGCTTGCTCCCTTCGATATCAAGGAGCTGCGGGACCTGATGGAATATGACGAACTGGAACTGGATACCCTGGGCGACCAAAAGACGGCGCTGTTTGTGATCCTTTCGGATACGGACAGCACTTTCAATTTCGTGGCTGCCCTCATGTATAGTCAGCTTTTCAATCTGCTAAAGACCATCTACAAGGACGCGGCGGATACCATCGTCGGTAACTGTGACAGCACCTTGTTTTTGGGAGGCAAGGAGAAATCCACCCTCAAGGAAATTTCGGAGCTGCTGGGGAAAGAGACCATTGATCTCTATAACCAGTCCGAAAACCGGGGCAGCCAGGTTTCCCACGGCCTCAGTTATCAGAAATTAGGAAAGGAGTTGATGACCCAGGACGAATTGGCAGTGATGGACGGCGGCAAGTGTATCTTCATGCTGCGGGGCGTGCGCCCGTTCCTTTCGGACAAGTACGACCTCACCCGGCACCCGAATTACAGATACACGGCCGACGCCGACCCTAAAAATGTCTTTGACATGGAACGGTACATGAAGAAGCAGCGTGCCGTGGTAAAACCCACGGACACCTTCGATGTGTACGAGATTGACGCAACAACTTAACCCAAAATCAAAAACATTTTTTAGGAGGATTATTTTATGGATTTTTTCAACAGCGCAGTTGGTGTCATGTACGGTAGAGAAGCACAAAGCAAAACAAGGATAGCCAGCCCTGCCACTATTCCGAAGTCAGGGGAACGCAATAGAAAAATTCATAGCTGTATGCTATACTTAATTAGCATTTGAACATATCAAGCTGACACAGCAATCTCTTTACTTGCCGTTAATGCGCGTCTACCAATAGTCCGCAGAAAGCAAGAGTAGCGTAAAGGTATAAAAATTTCAAACTTCTTTGTAACGAAATTCCGATTTCTCCGTCTAACCTATGAAGCTGAAGGAGGTGATGACAAGTATGGACTATGAAAAGCTCTATAAAGCCTACTATTTACAGGTATACTCGTATACTATTTCTCTTGCCAAAAATCGTGAGATAGCAGAGGAAATCACGCAGAACACATTCTATAAGGCTGTTTCTACAACATCACAATTCAAAGGTAAGTCAGATGAATTGACATGGCTCTGCTCCATAGCAAAAAAAACCTTTACCATGATGAAATGCGAAGCCGTCAGCGAGTAGCTGATGTGAGTGAAATCAATGACTTGCCATCAAATGAAAATGTTGAGAACTCAGTTACAGATTCTGACATGGCGTTCCGCATACACCTCGTTCTTCACCGTTTGGAAGAACCATACAAAGAAGTCTTTCAGCTTCGCGTATTCGGGGAACTATCTTTTTCACAAATCGCTGCAATTTTTGGAAAAACAGAATCATGGGCGAGAGTTACTTATCATCGTGCAAAGCTAAAAATTCAAGAAAGGATGGATGAAAAGCATGAGTAAACAATGCGATATTGTTCGAGATATTCTTCCGCTGTATGTTGACGGTGCTTGCAGCGAAGCAAGCGCAGAGATGGTAAAAGAGCATTTGAACGCCTGTGCTGACTGTAACGCAATTTATCAGAAATTGCTTTCTCACACGAGCGAAGATGTTCTTCACGAAGAAAGCGAAAGCGTTATTATGCGCCATGAGGCAAAAAGAAAAGCAGAGAGGCAGAAAAAAAAGATAACGATTGCTGTTCTCGTTTCCATCGCTCTTTGTATCATTGCAATTTTTACAGCTCTCTTTCTGTTACCTATAAACATTGCTTATGAGCCTGTCAAAATCGACTTCCCATTTGAGGTTGAAGATGTCGAAAGCGTTGAAATGTACCACTATGACGGAGTGCCTGCATCAGCAGAAAAGAAAGTAGTTGTTGCTGAAAATGATATAAAGACCCTGTATGATAAGTTCAAGGGCTTATCCCTAAAAAGACAAAACGACTGAGGAAACTGCCGGAGCAGATGTGACCAGCTTTAGATTTAACCTCTCAGATGGAACAAGCTACGATTTGATTTACGCCTGCTATGGGGTTAAAAACGGCGAATTGAAGTCAGCAGCAGGCGGTTTTAAGTATTTCACAAGTGCGGATATGGCTCTTATTGGAACAATTTGAATACGGACCTTGAAGCAATTCCTATCAATGAGAGTGAATTGCCGTGAGCAGATAGCAAACCCAGCCGAGCCTGTCAACGGTCAAGATGAACGGCGCAAATGCGCCGCCGTTGACAGCCCCGCCCGTCTTTGCTGTTCGGTAATCAAGAGGGCGACAGCACAAGATGCTGCCGCCCTCTGCCATTATTCAGAAAGGGGGATTTTCCATGACCGAACACGAAAAGTATCAAGAACATATCCGGCATACACACGATGCCTTTTGCAAAACTGTTATTCGCCACGCTGCCATAGACGCAGCCCGGAGCATACGCAGCCGCCGCAAGCGGGAAATCTCGCTTGAATATCTGATAGAAGAAAAACACTATCCATTCAGCACCACAGATAAATACTTTGCGGAGCAAGCTGCCATGAACAGCTATCCGCTTTTCGTCTGTGGTCAGATGGTGCTTTTGAAAGTCCAGAGCTTGCCGTAGCGCTGTCCGCACTATCACAGATGGAACAGGAAATCATTTTCCTGTACTACTTCCAACGATTGACGCATAGGGAGATTGGACGGAGATATGGACGGGCAGGCAACACAACCGGGCGGCGTATTCAGATGATTTTGCGGCGGCTACGGGCAGAGTTGGAGGGCTTGTCCTATGAACCAGCTACTTCCCTATGAAACAATCGTTAAGGCAAGCGAGGGCGACCCGGAAGCTGTTGCCGCCGTCCTATCCCATTATGCCGGATATGTCCGCTCTTGTGCGAAAATGGACGGACAGATTAACACGGATATGCAGGAGCATATCGTCAGGCAGCTGATAGAAAGCCTGTTGAAGTTCCGCTTTGACCGCTAAACAGAAAAGTTGTATAATTAGAGGCTGACAAATTAAACTTCAATGAGGGTAGATCAAATGGAACAGATTATCAATTATAGAGACATACCCACAGATAAAAGGATTGACATATTAAATGCTCTTGAGCGAATAGGTTTTTCCGGCATACGGCGGCGTGAGAACAATGGAGCAAATTATGGAAAAGTCAGTTCCAGGTTCAGGCCCACAATTCTATTTCGTTTTCCGTGAAAATGAGTTGATAGGGTACAATTTTCTCATTGGGGACACTAAGAAATATAAAGCGTTCCCATGGCTTGCTATTAGCAATATGGATGAGCAGAAGTTGACTGTTTGTGAAGAACTGATGAAAATACAAATTGCCTTTTTTGAAGAACTCGGAATGCAAAAGATAGCAGATCATTGCGTTAGGATTATGGAAGATTACAGAAAAGGAATTGGAAAGCGGAAAGAAAGCGATTGCAGATAAATTCCATTTGAAAAACGGCTGACAATTTAATACCGCCGCCCATCACAGCGGCAGATAAGCAGTAAATCTTGAAAAGGTTTACTGCTTTTTTTGCGCCCATTTTCAAAAATCTTTGGCAAACCACACCGCCGGATTGTTGTAGGGAGCAGACAGGGAAAATAAAAAAATTTCCGCTGCGTTTGCCAAAACGCCCCCTTTTCACCGTTGTAGTGGTGAACAGCGGGCAGAACACGCCGCCGCAATCGCTATATTGGTGGAGCAAGCCAGTATATCCGCAAACCAGAGCCGCCGAGGAAAGCGGTAGTTTTTTAGAGCAAGATTCTACCACGGTGCCAAAATCCGCATATCTGCGGTTTTGCCCCCTTTGGTAAATCTTGTTGGGGAGTGCCTTCCCCAAACCCTGCTCATGCGCCCTGTCGGGCGAGAAAGGAGGTCAACGCTTGAAGAAAAAATACAACACGCCCCACCGCTGCCATGTGGTCAAAACCCGCATGACCGAGGAAGAATACGCCGACTTTACCGAGCGGCTGAAACACTATGACATGAGCCAAGCCGAATTTATCCGGCAAGCCATTACACGGGCGACCATTCGCCCCATCGTTACCGTTTCCCCGGTCAATGATGAACTGTTGTCCGCCGTTGGCAGGCTGACCGCCGAATACGGAAAAATCGGTGGCAACCTCAATCAGATTGCCCGCGCCCTCAACGAGTACGGCACACCATACAACGCCCTGTCCGTTGAAGTCCGCGCCGCCATTTCTGACCTTGCCGCCTTGAAGTTTGAAGTCCTGCGAAAGGTAGGTGACGCTGTTGGCAACATTCAAACATATCAGCTCTAAAAATGCGGACTATGGCGCAGCCGAGCAGTACCTCACCTTTGAACATGACGAGTTTACCATGAAGCCCACCCTTGATGAAAACGGGCGGCTCATGCTCAGGGAGGACTATCGAATAGCCACGCTGAACTGCGGCGACGAGGATTTTGCCGTTGCCTGTATGCGCTCCAATCTCCGCTATGGGAAGAACCAGAAGCGGGAAGATGTAAAAAGCCACCACTACATTATCAGCTTTGACCCACGGGACGCGGTGGACAACGGTTTGACCGTAGACCGGGCGCAGGCGTTGGGCGAGGAATTTTGCCGGAAGCAGTTTCCCGGACACCAAGCCATTGTCTGCACCCACCCGGACGGACACAACCACAGCGGCAATATCCATGTGCATATCGTTATCAATTCTCTGCGGATAGAGGAAGTTCCGTTCCTGCCTTACATGGACAGACCGGCAGACACCCGCACCGGGTGATGCTGGAGTGCCGCAGACTATGGAAGCAGACTTGCGGGAGCTCGTTTGCCTCAATCAGCTGCCGCATACTCTTGCGGATGATGTTCGATTCCACCGGCTGACCACGGCTTCCCGCGATGACGAGGTTGTAGTCGTGGTACTCTGCACCCAGCTGCTCAATCAGCAAATCCTGCTCCATTTTCCACTTCGTCAGGTTTTCAGCAACCGTCTTGGGAAGAAAAATTTTCCGGATGCTGGCGCGCGTTTTCGGCTTTTTCAGAATCAGCACGGTTTTGTTCTGCAAGCTGATTTCAGGGAATGTGGTCAGCACGTCCTTGCTGTCGGTGGCTGCACAAACTTCCCAGTTTGGCGATACTTCTTGTCCGTCATCAAGGGCACCGCGGGCGTTTTCAGCAGTCCCTGATAGAACATTTCCAGCACCCGCGGCGTAATTTCCTTCAACCGCAGTTCGCCGAGTTTGGGGGCAATGTAGTGCCGAATCAGCCCGGTGTTTGAGCTGTAACCGTTAATCGCCCACTTCGTCTTGCCGTAGAGCGAAACATACTCTTTCAGCAGTTCATTGAGCGTGTTGCAGGTCGGAATGGTGAATGAGCCGAGCTGCTGTTTGTATTCGATTTCCGATTTGCGCTGCTTCGCTTCCGGCATTGTCGGGAAGGCTTCCCACTTCTGATGACGCTTTCCTGCCTCATCATAATAGGAATAGACTACGTTGAACTTGTTGTTTTTACAGATGATTGTCGCCATTTGCTTCTTCTCCTTGCTGATTGATGCTATTCTGATTGGACAGTGCTTCGAGGTCAGCCCGCGCAATGCGCCACTGCGAAGCCAACCGTTTTGCCGGAATCCGCCCGTCAGAGCACAGCCGGTAGACGGTTCTTTCCGACAAATGCAGAAATGACGCTGCTTCCGGCACAGTGAAGAATTTTTGTGCTGGAATGGATGTACTCTCCTGCTCGACGCTGCTGACAGCCGGCAATATTTGCGGCAATTCCTTTCGCGAACGTTTTGCAACAGACGCAGCAATCTGCGCGTCTGTCCGCGTCTCAGTTTCACGCCAGCGCTGATAGCTGCTCATGGTAACATACAGCTGCCTGTTGATACTAACAATTTCCAGCACATATTTTAGCTGCCGAACCAATTTATGTGTTTCATCACGCTCAAGCCCCAATAAACGCCCAAATTCCGTGAGCTTCATGAGGTTTTCTTTGTGCAGCTCGTTTGGGTGTTCAGCTGTGACAAGATGATAGGTGCATTGCGAATTATACCAGAACTGAAACACTGCAGCATCGACGCGCCACTGACCGTATTGATACACGGAATACGGAATTTTTTCCCGGTGAATCAAGTCGTAGACGGTATCAATTCCGATGCCAAGCAGGTTAGAAATATCCTTCACGGAATACGACTTCTTTCGCAGCTCTTCTCCCGGCGGCGGCCCATTCACCTTTCGGTAATGGGTTTGATTGGCATACCACGTTTCAAACGAGCTGATGACTACGCGCATTTCTCCGTGAATCGTGAGGACATCGAACCATTGCTTTTTAATCAGCCAGTAGCTGGCTGTTTTTTTCAGCCCCAGCATCTGACGCATGGTCGGCACTGACATGGTTGATGCTTCCCGCACTCTGTTCATGGTGGTTCTCCTTTCCGGCAGTCAGATTTTTCACCTGCCAGCAAAAACGATAGCACATCTTCCGCCATTTTTTTAGTCTGTCGATACCCTGCTTTCCTGCTTAGCGCTCAGGCTGTGCGTTGAGCCATGCATCAAAAGCAGTTTTCGGGATTCGGTAGATTCCTCCGGGCAGACGGATACTTCGGAAAGCATTGTAAATGGTAAACTGTACTTGAGCCACTTAGGCAAAAAAGGGAACGAATACTTGAGCCACCCGACAAAGCCTCTATAATGTAAACAAACCATTGTAGGAGGCGAAGAAAGGTGGTCACAAGCGTGGATGTGTACAAGGAGATCCGCCGACTGCAGTTGGAAGGCGTCACCAGCCAACGCAGAGCAGCAACACTGCTGGGCATCTCACGGAACACAGTGAAGAAGTACTGGGAAGGCAACGCAGTACCTTGGGAACGGCAGACATACGAGCGAGAAGCCGCTGTGCTGACGCCGGAGGTGGTCCGGTTCATTGAGAACTGCCTGGAGGCAGACGCACAGGAGCGCGTACGCAAGCAGCACCATACTGCCAGGCGGATCTACAACCGACTGGTCGAGGAATGCGGCTTTACCGGCAGTGAGTCCTCGATCCGGAAAGCAGTTCATAAGCTGAGAGCACAGCGTGGTGCAGTGGAAACCTATGTGCCTCTGCGTTTTGTCCCCGGCTCCGCCATGCAGGTAGACTGGGGCGAAGCTGTCATCTATCTGGGCGGGCAGCGCATGGCCGTCAACCTGTTCTGCGCCAGACTCTGTTTTAGCTGCGCTCCATTTGTCATCGCATATGAACGGCAAAACCTGGAAAGCTTTCTGGATGCTTTGACCAGGGCAATCCAGTTCTTTGGCGGTGTACCCAGACAGGTCATCTTTGACAATGCCCGTGTCGCCGTTAAGAGCGGATTTGGCGCTCATGCCGTTGCACAAGAGGACTATGCACAATTTGCAGCACACTACGGCTTCGAGCCTGTGTTTTGTAATCCAGCGTCCGGTAATGAGAAGGGGCTGGTCGAAAACCTGGTTGGCTACATTCGCCGCAATGTCTGTGTTCCGCTGCCTCGTGTTCGTTCACTGGAAGAGCTCAACGCCAAACTGCTGGAACAGTGCGCAAAATACCAGACGCACCGAGTGGACAACAAGCCTGCTTCAGTTGGCGAGATGCTGACGGAAGAAAGGCAGGAGCTTCACGCTATCCCACGGTATACGCTGGATACGTCGAAGAAATTCTACCCAACAGTCAGACGTTACGCCACCGTCATTGTGGAGACCAACCAGTATTCCGTTCCCTGCGGGTACCGTGGACAAAGCACCACAGTGAAAGCCTATCCGAACCACATTGAGATCTGGATCAACGGCAGCCTGGTTGCCAGCCACAAGCGGCTGTATGGCCGGAAGGAGGAATCGCTGGATCTGAAACACTATCTGCCTATCCTCGCACAGAAAGGCAGGGCGAGGCGTTTTGCTCGTCCTGTGCAGAAGCTGGTTCCATCCACATTCATTGACTGGATGGAAGGTCAGCAGCTGAAAGCAAAGGAAATGGTCGAGATGCTGGAAGCCTGTCTGGAGATTGGATACCAGGCAGTCATGCAGCGTGAGAAAACGTCCAGGACAGAATATGTACCAAAAAGAAGTAATTCCTGTCCAGATCGTTGACCTTGACCAATACGACAAGCTGTATGCGAGGGAGTCAGTAAGATGATTGATACGAAAGAAGAACAGATCCGACTGTATGCCCGTCAGCTGAAGATCCCGACATTTGCCAACTATGCTGATACGATCCGGCAATGTGCGCCTGATACAGACTTCTCCGGCTTCCTGCTGGAACTCATGATGACAGAAGCAGCGTCCCGTCAGGAAAACCAGACACGGCGCCGTATGAAGGCTGCAGCCTTCCCATTCCAGAAGACACTGGATGAGTTTGATATGACGCAGCTCAATCCGTCTGTCTCGCCGGTGTTCCTGAATGAGCTTGCTTCCTGCAAATTTATTGATGAGTGTCGTAACATTGTCATGATCGGCAATCCCGGCAGAGGTAAAACGCATATTGCGATTGCGTTGGGAATCAAGGCCTGCCTGCAGGGATACAGGGTACTGTTCCGGAATGCTTCCACGCTCTCAACTGAACTGACAGAAGCCAGGGACAGCTACCAGTTGGGCAAGATTGAGCGTCAACTGGCCCGAACCGATCTTTTGATCCTGGATGAACTGAGCTACCTCAGCTTTAACAGTATGAGTCCGATCTGTTGTTTAAGGTCCTATCTGACCGCAGTGAGCGCAGCAGCACCATTGTGACGACCAACCTTCCGTTCTCCAAGTGGACGGAGTTGTTTGAAAACACCACGATGGTCTCAGCCCTTGTGGACCGGCTGACCTACCGCTCCCATGTCCTGGATATGAATGGCTCGTCCTACCGGCTCATGTCCACCCGGGAGGAAGCCGCTGCTAAGTGACAGGGAAACCGCTCTCGGGAGACGGTCGTTTCGCCCTTCTCCCTGCCGCGCGCAGGCACCCCTCTTCTCCCCGTCGCCGGGGTGGCTCAAATATTCATTCCTACTTTTGGCCCATGTGGCTCAAGTATTCATTCCCATTAGTGGCTCAAATATTGGTTCCCACTTGGCTCAAATATTCGTTGACCTTTGGCAAAAGAAAATCCCACTGAGGCAAGAAAAGCACTCAGTGGGGAAAGCGATTAGAATTTGCGTCCGGGAGAATAGCGGGTGATTCGATAACCGTCTGCATCTGCCGTAAAGCCAAGCCGGAACGTCCCACGCCCGGTAATGTTGCTGGAATAGTCGTATTCTACACAATACGAAACCGTATCGGTTGCGACCTTTGCCGGAACAGGAAGGGTCTTTTGATACACTCATTGCCCATTGACCTGCTGTTCAAGCCAAACATTCACGATGACGATGCGTTCCTTTATATCGTAAGTCGTAAAGTCAAAACTGGCAAGCTTATCGGCAAAAATGAAACAGGAAGCCGACATAAATATGGAATCGCCATATGTCGCAATTGGCGCAGCGAATGCACAGTTGAGAAGAAGGACTAATACCAGAATGGTTGTTATTCCACGTTGCAATGCTTTCATTTATTACTCTCCTATCATATATAATATAGCATTGATGATTTCTGTTTCACTGGCGCTGCCAGATAAGCAGATGTACATATTCTTGTTATACCAGTAAGCAGTCGTCTGACCTTCGTTATCCGCGACATAGATGTCCAACCCGTTCACACGCTGCATTTGTCCATCATTCGTCTGCTCGAAGGTAAATGCGGCGTGTTCAATGTCTGTGAACAGATTCATATTCGCAGAAATTCTTTTCTGCGGGTCGGTGCTGCTGACATACATCAGCGATAGCTTGATGTATCCTGACATATAATCAACATATCCTCGGCTCAGCGTCCATTCGTCATCCAGTGTTTGAGGAACGCCGCTGTGGCAACCAAGCAGTTCATCAATTTCCGCTGAACTATTCACCGCATATGTTTGCTGCTCGACTGCCGCGTGGTCAGCTAAGGCTTTGCCAACCCTGTCCACCGTAACTTCATGTCCAATCAAAACTCGCTGCTGTTCATCTGGCGTGGACCAGCTTTCAATCCACGACCAATGCTGCGGAACAAAGAAAGATGCAACCAGTAGAACAGCGGCAGCTCCGAAAGAAGCAAATTTGAGTATGGCTTTTCGCTTCTCCTTCTTTCTCCTCCTCTTTTCGTAAGCGATAGCAATTCGCCGCTTCAGCTTGTCAATCTTCTCGGAATCCACGTCACCACTGCGACCTTGCAGCTGATCACCCAATTCCAAGCACGCCCGAATTAGCCCTAAATCAGCTGGACGGTCTTTCCTTTCTGCTTCTTGACGGACGAGCCCAAGCAGCCGCTGCTCGGTTTCTGTCTCACTCAAAGTTCCGTTTTCGATGGTCTGCAAGATGATTTTGACGTGTTCTTTCTTTGTGCCACTCATTTTCCCAAAACCTCCTTCCCGCAATGACAGTCAGCATTTCGCGGCATATGCTGCCTTGGCGAACGGTGCGTGAATTATCAACCCTCCTTTCACTTCTAACACTGCGCGGCAGAAACGGAATTAGACAAGCCGTGAAAATTTTTTTATTTTTCCTGCTTTCGAGCGCAGGTTGGACAAACTTGGACAAACTTGGACAAATGTGGACGAATTTGGACAAAGTTGGACAAAATTGTGTTGATTTTGGCGAAAGGATGTGCTATGATATAAATGTGCCAAGGAAGGCACGGGGCTGTTCAGCAAAAACGCTGAGCAGCTTTTTTAGAGCGACACGTCGAAATCGTGCCGCTCTTTTTGTTACAAAGAAGGAGGAAAAACGAAATGACGCGTGCTCCCCCGCGAAGAAAGAAAATGAATCCTACTAACTAAATTGTCAACAAAAGGAGTTCTTATGAAAGAACAAGAAATCATTTCTGCTCAGCAGGAACTGAAACACTTGCGCACCCGCTGCGGCAAGGTGTACGCGCTGGGCAACAACCGATTCCGCGCAGTGGTGCAGACCACGCCGGTTCATGAGTACGATGCGGCGACGCACCAGTGGGTGGAACTGTCCGCCGAAAAGCGCCAGCAGATGGCTGCACAGGCTCACAGCCCGATTGCGACGTTCGCGGACAGCGCGAATAGCGCGGAAAACGCCGCGGGCATCCTCGATACCTACGTTAAGGAAGGTTCGCAGCAGAACTTTTCGAACGACGAGCGGCTGTGGATCAGCAACACGAACTACTACGGTAACCGCCTGACTTATCTGAAAGTCGTGGATTTGCCGCGTCTTGGCGCCAACCACTTCATCACGGCTGCAAAGCTGTGCATTCGCAACGTCTACGCGCCGACGGCGGACACCGCCATCATGTGCAAGGAAGTGCTGGAGGACTGGAATCCGGAGACGATTACTTACGCGACGCAGCCCAAAGTCAGCGGCGTGTATCAGGATTACTGCCGTGTGCTGAAAAATCAGTATTCGTGGAAAGAGTTCGATGTCACGAGCCTTGCGCGCAAGTGGTATTTGGGCGACAATCACGGCGTTCAGCTGAGTGCGCCCGAAAGTGAAAGCAGCTTTTCGCAGCTGCATTCGAGCGAAACGGCGAATCAGCCGTATTTCGTATTGGAGTATGCAAGCCTTGCGGGTCTGGAGAGCTATCTGACTTACGACCATCAGCCTGCAGGTTTGGCAGAGACTGGCAATGTCAGCCTTGTCAATGGCAACCTGATTTTCGCTCACGCGGACACGGCAATGAACGGCAATCGTCTGCCAGTCTCGATTACGCACTATTACAATTCTTGCGACAGCGACAAGGATGAGTTTGGCATGGGCTACGGCTGGCGGACTTCGCTGCATCAGACGCTGCACAAGGTGCTGTACAATGGCGAAGTGGAGTTCGTGTACACGGATGGCGACGGCACAGAACACTTCTTTAAGAAGAATGAGAATGACCAAAAGAAGTATTCCGACCAATCGGGTTTGTCTCTGACGCTGGAAGTCGGGGATGAGAACGTCACGATTACCGACAAGGGCGACAACGTCATGACGTTCCCGCTGGTATCTGACACGCCGACGGAGGATGCACCGGAAACCGCGAAGGTACTGATTCAGAAGATTCAGGATGCGGTTGGCAACGAAGTCACGGTGACGGCGGTGGCGGATTCGCCACTGAAAATCGCATCTGTGACGGACGGCGTGAACCGAGTTACGACGCTTCATTACACGGACGGTCAGTGCGACCGGATTCAGACACCGTGGCAGAATGAAAAGAATTGCGTCCGTTTTGAGTACAAGAACGGTACGCTGGTGAAAATTCTTCATGAAGATAACCGCGCAAGCGAATATGTATATAATGAAGAAATCGGGTATCATTTGCTGAAAACGGCGTATGGTGCGGACGGCGCTTTTGTGGAATATGCGTACACGAACACAGACAGAATGAGTTTTTTGCCATATAGGAATCTGCATATCTTCGGGGTGAAGTGGCTCATTTGAATTTAAGGACTCATTCAGGCGTTGTTAGTGGAAGATGTCTTATATCCCGTCTCATACCCTTCTTCTTCCAGACGCTCGGCGACTGCAATACGGAGGTATTCGACACTGGAAACGTTGTTCACAAGGCAAGCCTCATCGAGGGCTTCCAAGATACCGGAGTCCTTGCGCAAACGAACGTTAATGGTTAGCACCTTGTCTTTATAATCTTGTTGATAACTTTGCTGGTATTCCTTTTTCCACGCCTTACCCTCTTCAATGTTTTCCCATTTTCGAGTGCGTCCATTCGCCATGCTTTCTTCCTCCTTGACAAATTTCTGCTAATATGTTACCATATCGGCAGGGGAGTGTCAAGGGCTTAGAATCACAAGTCCCCATTGGAAGCCAATGCAAACAGGCACAGGAGCGCAACCACTCCGGGAATGATAAATTCCATTATTTGTTCACATCGCTTTCATACTTATACCACTGGAAGTCATACGCATGACCATCTCTGGTTACTGTCAGCTTGTAAATTCCGCCGATATATACTTCAGGATTATACCCGCGCCCCTGAATCATGGCGGTACAGTCAACGCCAAATCTGCGGATGCCGACACGACAGAGTTTTTTTCCTCCCCATCGTCGATTTTCAGAGAGTGCAGCTTCATCGCAACCTGTACCGCGTCAATCAGGATCCGCAATGCAAACGTGCCGCTTCATTTCCTCCGTAAATTCAACCTTCATGGGTTCGTTCCTCCTCTCTCCGGACGATGATATTGAGGAGGAGGCGCTTTGCCTCTTCGAGGCTGCTGATCTCATCCTCCGTCAACGAACAAGGCCATACGCAGGTGAGCTTGTTCAGCTCCTTGGCGGATTCGCATACCGCAATTCTGGATAACAAGTATTGGTAGCAATTGTCAAACATAGGATTTCCCTTCCTGCCCGTTTTGCCGATAGCACAGCATTTTTGAAAATTTCCGCATAAGAAAAAGGCTATCCGCAAAAGATAGCCTTTCCATGCCTATACTCTGTTATTCTTTGGGCGGCAGGAAGCCGTCCTTGGTTAATTTCCGCACTAATGCGTTACGGATGTATTCTGACTTTGCTTCGCACTTTTCTATTACCGCCGCTTCAAGTGCAACCTCAAACGGCTGCCCTTTATTGAGCCGAAAACTTACCTTATCATACGCTGCTGCATCGTATTTTTTTTGTGCTTCGTATGCCATTCTCATCCCCTCCCAGATGATTCTACCATAGGGGAGGGGAGAAGTCAAGGCAAAATTTCCTGTGTTCCCATTAACTGAGATTTGGCTGGCAACAGATGACATATCATAACCGTAAACAAACAGGTTGATTTGCACACATAAGAAGGAATTCCGTCATGTATCGCGAATATATGTATACAAGCCACTATCAGAACAATCTGCGTGACGGGTGGTCTACGGCGAAGAAACCGCGCCGCGATACGAATACGACTACAACGCGAAGGGTCAAGTGGCACGAGTTCGCGACAATCTGCTGAATCGGACGACGCAGAGCGAGTACGACATGGCGAATCGCCCGGTGCGTGTGAAAACGTCGGAGGACGCGAAGCACGTCTACACGGGGCAGGTCGCATACGACAACGTGTACGGCAACCTGAGCGAATTCACGGAGAAAGTGGGTGAAAATCGACAGGAATATGGGACGAAATTCGGCTATGATGACGAAAATCGTCCGACGTTGCTGACGTACAGCATTGGTGCAACCACCATTGGGCAGAGCACGACGACCATTGACAAGCTGAATCGGACGACGTTCTCGGCGGTCAAGCTGGGCAGCAAGACGTTCACAAGCGAATACCATTTCGCGGCGGGCGGCTATGGCACGGGCAGCGTGACGAATCTCGTTTCGTCGATTACCCAGCCGGGGTGTAATTGCGGCTACGGCTACGACGACAATGGCAACATTGCAAGTGCGACGCTGAACGGCAAGTGGACGGGCTACACCTACGATGCGCTGGGGCAGCTGATTCAGGTCAACGACCACAGCGATACCCGCTCTGGCGAAAATGGCACGACTTGGAAGTACACTTACGACCTCGGCGGCAACATCCTGAAAAAGGAACGCTTCGTCTACAACGACACGACGAATCCTCTGGAAACTGTTACCTATACCTACGGTGACGCGAACTGGCGCGACAAGCTCACGGCGGTCAACGGCAGCACAATTCGCTATGATGCGATTGGCAATCCGCTGAATGACGGGACGTGGACGTACACTTGGCAGAATGGCCGGCAGCTGCAAAAGATGCAGAAATCGGGCGTGACGGCGGAGTTCGTCTACAACGCAGACGGCTTGCGTGTGCAGAAAACGGTCAATGGCGTGGCGACGAAGTACACGCTGCACGGCAAGAATATTGTGCATATGACTTCCGGCACGGATGAGCTGCACTTCTTCTATGACGCGCAGAACCGTCCGGCAGTGGTGGTGTACAACGGCATGGCGTATGCGTATGTTAAGAACTTGCAGGGCGATATTGTTGCGATTCTGGATGAGAATGGCAATGCCGTCGTCAGCTACGGCTACGATGCGTGGGGCGCGCCGCTGTGGTGTACTGGTGAGCTGGCGGAAACGCTGGGCAAGGTGCAGCCGTTCCGCTATCGCGGGTATGTGTTTGATGAGGAAACGGGGCTGTACTATCTGCGGAGTCGGTACTATAATCCGCAGTGGGGGCGGTTTGCTAATGCGGATGCGTTAATTGGTGCAGGAAAACTACTATCGCATAACCTGTTTGCATATTGTTCAAATTGCAGCGTTTGCTATACGGATGCATCGGGATTTGAAGAAGAACAGAAATATCTTCGTTATGTTCGTTGCGCCCCTAATACAGATCTCGTTCTTGATACTGGTGTAATAGTTCATCGTGGAGATGTTATCATTTCTGTGTCTGCCATATTCACTGGCAATATGAGCATAATCACCTTAGCAAATGGTGAAAGTGGGAAAATTAAGAATAAATACATATCCAACTTGAAACCGTACAAAATTGAGGATATATATGGAGAACCTGAAATGGGGACTAATGTTGAATTAGATTATAGGCATGTCAGGAATCTGCAGTTTGACCTTTACGCGTTGGGGTATTATAGCGACGAAAGAGATGGCATATATGGCGAACACACTGCTGAAGCAGTAGAGAACTTTAGAATAGCCGAAGGGTTTTCAGAAGGAAAATATGCGGGACCGAAAGTGAAAAATCGACTTTTTGAAATTTTCTATGAGCGCTATGATGACATCCAAGATCAATTAGAACAGGCATACTGGAATGGATATGATGCCTGTAGAAAAGATATGGAGGAATAAAAATTGTGAAAAAACAGGGAATTGCCATTTTGCTTGTGTTACTCTTCATGCTATGGGATGGAATTTCTTTTGCTGAGGAGGACAGAATTACCCCCTTTTATTACAGTTTTGCTACACCGACTGCAGATGATTTGTCAAAGGAAGAGGCAGAGTCCATTGCCGATGCTTATTTCAGCGAGCATAGTGACCGAATTTTTGTTTATCACGAAGACATTGCGCAGTATCAAAAAGTAACGAATTTTATCCGAAAAGTTCAGAACGATCAAGTAACATACTGCTGGGTTATAGCTTACAATAACGGAGAGTCTCTTTACTCTTTTTATGGTTTCATCGGAATGGTGATTGTTAGTTCTCCAGATGGACGAATCTTAGATTCTGCAACCGACTATCCATGCTTGTATTGGATTTGTTTTTCAGATTGGGATGATGTCCTGGTTTCTAAAACACGGAGTACAGCAGAGGTATACGGAATGCTTGATTTGATTGCGCTTCCTGCGAATAATCGAGTAAAGCATCTTTTGCCGAATATGAACACAATTCGTGAAGAAGAGGCATTGCAGATTGCGAATCAACTTGTCGCTGGCTATCAGCATATCAAGGAAGAAGAGGTGTCAAACAACCACAACATTATCATTACGCTGGAGCAGAACCTTCTCATTTCTGATTACCCATTCTGGAAAGTTCGGTATACAAAGTTTTATTCTGACGACGAGAATGATTCTCCTTTTAATCATTATACAATTACTATTTATGCACATACAGGAACAGTCTGGTATACTATTGACTGCCCAGCGAAAAAGGTGCTCTATGTAGATTATACTTATTGTAATTTACCGCTGTCACAAGAATCTTTTGAACCTGATGAATGGCAACTTACTGATGCTCATCTTCTGTTCGCCACACCATAAAGAAATGAGAAAGCAAAATGTTTCCACACTTGTTTCTTATGCTGTAAATTCGATTCGCATTAATTGATCCCCAGCCCGTCGCGTCCTGTGCTCCTCGCACAAGCCGCCGACGGGCTGGCTTTTATTCCCCCTCCTTCTTTACCTACCACACAATTTTCCAACACACTACTGACAGGAGGTATTAACCATGAACGAACTTTTCCTTTCCGGTACGATTCTCACTCTCGTCAAGACACCCACGACGGGCGACACCTCGCACGTCGTCTGTCAGCTGCGGCATTCGCACTGCAACCGTCAACAGCAGGTGATTCACGAAACCTACACGGTTCATGCGTGGAATCGCCTTGCGGACTGGGCGGTGCAGACGCTGAAACCCGGTGCGCGGGTGTATGTCAAGGGGTATTTGACGCAGAAGTTGCGCGGCGATGTTACCATGACGGACGTTACCGCCGCGCAGTTTTTTGTCCAGAACCCTGCTGGGATGGATGCGGAGAATCAGCTGGCAAGCTGAGACTGTTGTCAGCGTTTTGGTTTAAACTGGCGAAGCGCGGGAAGCTGATCAACGAAAAATTGGAGTTCTGCGGTAGAACAAGTAGCAATGCGTTGAAGGAAGGCACGGGGCTGTTCAGCAAAAATGCTGAGCAGCTTTTTTAGAGCGACACGTCGAAATCGTGCCGCTCTTTTTGTTACCAACTATGAATGAGCAGACAATGAAAACTGCACAAAGCATAGCGAAAGAAGACTATTCAGTCGTGAATTGCTGCCTATCGCGGAACTTTATTCCCTAAAGGTTACGACAAATTTGCGATTTTTGTGCATTTTTTCGGATTTGCTCATTCATAGTTACCAAGAAAGAAGGGATGAAAATGACGCGTGCTCCCCCGCGAAGAAAAGAAAATGAATCCTACTAACTAAATTGTCAACAAAAGGAGTTCTTATGAAAGAACAAGAGATCATTTCTGCTCAGCAGGAACTGAAACATCTCCGCACCCGATGCGGCAAGGTGTATGCGCTGGGCAACAACCGATTCCGCGCGCTGGTGCAGACCACGCCGGTTCATGAGTACGACGCAGCGACGCACCAGTGGGTGGAACTGTCCGCCGAAAAGCGCCAGCAGATGGCGGCGCAGGCACACAGCCCGATTGCGACGTTCGCGGACAGCGCGAATAGCGCAGAAAACGCCGCGGGCATCCTCGATACCTACGTCAAGGAAGGTTCGACGCAGAACTTCTCGCATGACGAGCGCCTGTGGATCAGCAACACGAACTACTACGGCAACCGCCTGACTTATCTGAAAGTTGTGGACTTGCCGCGTCTGGGCGCGAATCATTTCATCACGTCCGCGAAGCTGTGCGTTCGCAACGTCTACGCACCGACGGCGGATACCGCCATCATGTGCAAAGAAGTGCTGGAGGACTGGAATCCGGAGACCATCACCTACGAGAATCGACCGGAAGTCAGCGGCGTGTATCAGGACTATTGCCGCGTGCTGAAAAATCAGTATTCGTGGAAAGAGTTCGATGTCACGAGCCTTGCGCGCAAGTGGTATCTGGGCGAAAATCACGGTGTTCAGCTGAGCGCGCCCGAAAGTGAAAGCAGCTTTTCGCAGCTGCATTCGAGCGAAACGGTGAATCAGCCGTACTTCGTATTGGAATATGCGAGCCTTGCGGGTCTGGAAAGCTATCTGACTTACGACCATCAGTCTGCGGGTTTGGCAGGGACTGGCAGCGTCAGCCTCGTCAACGGCAACCTGATCTTCTCCCACGCCGACACCGCGATGAACGGCAATCGTCTGCCGGTTTCCGTGACCCACTACTACAATTCTTGTGACAGCGACAAAGACGAGTTCGGCATGGGCTATGGCTGGCGGACTTCGCTGCATCAGACGCTGCACAAGGTGCTGTACAATGGCGAAGTGGAGTTCGTGTATACGGACGGCGATGGCACGGAACACTTCTTTAAGCATGAAAAGAATGACCAAAAGAAGTACTGCGACCAATCTGGTTTGTCTCTTACGCTGGAAGTCGGGGATGAGAATATCACGATTACCGACAAGGGCGACAACGTCATGACGTTCCCGCTGGTGAGCGATACGCCGACGGAGGATGCGCCGGAAACCGCGAAGGTGCTGATTCAGAAGATTCAGGATGCGATCGGCAACGAAGTCACGGTGACGGCGCTGGCGGATTCGCCGCTGAAAATCGCATCTGTGACGGACGGCACGGGTCGCGTTACGACGTTCCATTACACGGACGGTCGCTGCGACCGGATTCAGACACCGTGGCAGGATGAAAACAGCTGCGTGCGCTTCGACTATTATATAATGAAGAAACGCTGTACATTACGCACGAAGATGGTCGCATGAGCAAGTACGAATACGCGCTTGCAAATGGCTATCACCTGCTCGTGTCGGCATCTGCCATTGAAAAGCATGTTGACCAGCAGCCGGATAAGAAGCTGGCGGACGTGACTTACGAATACAGCAACACGAACGCCATCGACGGTCTGCCGCACTGCATCACCCACGCGACCGTGACGGGCATGAAGAATGATGAAACTCTGACCGCGGCGAACGTCTCGTACACCTATGGCAACCATATGGCGCTGGTCAGAGATGAAATTTCCGGCAAGACGCTGCGCTACCATTTCAACGATGATGGCAATCAGGTGAGTGTCGATGACGAGCTGGGCTACGCGATGTATACCCGCTACGACCGCACCGACGACAACGCGAATGCGCCGATTAACCACGCGACGGAACGCTCCCGGATGCAGCGAGTTGTCCGAAATCTGCTTCTCGACCCGATGTGCGAGGAAAACAGCAGCGTATGGGAGAAGAGCAGCACGGGCACGATTACGCGCGATCAGTCCACGCGGCAGTTCGGTCTTGTTTCGTATCGGCTGACGATTTGGTCGAGCGACTGCGTGTACGTTCGTCAGGCGGTGACGCTCACGCCGGGCAAGTCGTACACGCTGTCTGGATATGTCCGATCTGGTGGCCCGCGCGGTGTGATGCGCGTTGCGTACGCGGTGGGTAATGAGACGTTCACGTTGGATTCCGAACCGGGCAAGGTCTGGGAAAAGACGGATAACATGCCGTATGAGCGTGTGTCTGTGTCCTTCACGCTGCCGGAGAACGCAGAACCTGAGGTTTACTGCATGGCGTACTGCGACATGCAAAACGGCTTCGCGGGCGGCAATTGCTGGTTCGATGCGATGCAGCTGGAAGAAGGGCTGACGCTGAATCATTTCAATATGGTTCAGAACAGTGACTTCTCTGTGACCGGCACGGATGGCAAGCCGAAGGCATGGACGGTTGGCAAAAACGATGCTTCTTATGTTAAAGTGCTGCCCTTGGATGCGCCGAAGGATGAATTTCACGCACCGGACTGCCTGAAACATGATAATACGCAGAAAATTCGTCTGGCAGGCCGCTACGACAGAACCGTAACATATTACCAGCAGTTCCGGCGCTACGGCAAAATCGGCGACCGATTCACGGTGGGCGGCTGGTGCAGCTCGTTTGCGAAGAAGAACGATCCGGACAACTACATCTATTGCCGAATTACCGTTTTGTTTACGGCAGGCAATCCGGACAATGCGAACTGCTACTGGGCGACGGGCGGCTCTGCGGTCTTCAATGCGGAAGAAGGCAACTGGCAGTTCGCGAGCGCGGGCATTGTTGCGCCCAACAACTGCACCTATATCCGTGTGGTCTTGCAGATGAATCGGCAGATGAATTTTGCGGACTTCACCGGCATCTACCTGTACCCCGAAGCCTTCGGCACGCAGTACATTTATGACAAAAACGGCAACCGCAAGACGCGGAAGATGCTCTACGGTGGTCAGGAGAAATCCGAGTTCGACGATGCGGACAACCTGATGAAGCACACCGCCGCGGGCCGCACTGTATCCAGCGCCTTCCATTACGGCGACACGGAAGAGGAGCAGAAGAAGCATCTGCTGCTGAAAAGCATTGCGCCGCTGGGCAGCGTCAGCACGTTCAGCTATGACAATTTCGGGAATCCGCTGACGAGTCAGGTGCAGAATGCAGAGGAGAATCCGAGCTACTTCATCCGCGGCGAAACTTCGTACACGGATGACGGCAACTATGTTACCGAGCAGAAGGATGCGCGCGGCAAGATTGTGCGTACGGAAACCGATCCGCAGCGCGGCACGACGACGAGCGTGACCGACGCGAAGGGGCAGACGGTGACGTATGACTACGACAATCTGCGGCGAATTGTAAAAACTTCTGCAAACGTGGGCGCAAAAGAAGGAACTCAGACAGTACATAACGAATATACCTACGACGAGCAGCGCGGGAATCTGGTCGAAATCCGTCACAATACGGACGGGAACTCCGCGAACGACGTGGTGTACAGCTTCGAGCAGGATGCGCTGGGTCGCCAGACGGCGGTCAAGGTCGGGAATCAGACCACGGGAACGCTGATTCATTCGGCAACCATCTGACGAATGCCTTTTCCGCCATCTGCTGCTTGCAAAAATCTCGATTTACCGCCAGTAAACCTTCGATTTTTGCAATTGCATCTGACGAAAAATTCATCCGCCATCTGGTCACCTCATTTCATCAGCGTTCCCTGTCGCAGAGCCAGTATCAGAACGATCCGACGAAGCCGAATTTCGGCACGCTGACCGCGACGACATACGGCAACGGGGCGAAAATCAGCAGTCGGTACGATGACTTCAACCGCGTGACGGGGGTGGTGTACGGCGAGGAAACCGCGCCGCGATACGAGTACGACTACAACGCGAAGGGGCAGGTGGCACGAGTCCGCGACAATCTGCTGAATCGGACGACGCAGAGCGAATACGATTTGGCGAATCGCCCGGTGCGCGTAAAGACCGCAGAAGTTGGTCAGCATGTGTACACGGGACAGGTTGCGTATGACAACGTGTACGGCAACCTGAGCGAATTTGCAGAGAAAGTGGGTGAAAATCGACAGGAATATGGGACGAAATTCGGCTATGATGACGAAAATCGTCCGACGTTGCTGACGTACAGCGTTGGTGCAACCACCATTGGGCAGAGCACGACGACCATTGACAAGCTGAATCGAACGACGTTCTCGGCGGTCAAGCTGGGCAGCAAAACGTTCACGAGCGAGTACCATTTCGCGGCGGGCGGATACGGCACCGGCAGCGTGACGAACCTCGTTTCGTCGATTACCCAGCCGGGGTGCAATTGCGGCTACGGCTACGACGACAACGGGAACATTGCGAGTGCGACGCTGAACGGCAAGTGGACGGGCTACACCTACGACGAACTTGGTCAGCTGATTCAGGTCAACGACCACAGCGATACCCGTTCCGGCGAAAATGGTACGACGTGGACGTACAGCTATGACCTCGGCGGCAACATCCTGAAAAAGGAACGCTTTGCGTATGCCGATACGACGACTCCTCTGGAAACTGTTACCTATACCTACGGTGACGCGAACTGGCGAGACAAGCTCACGGCGGTCAACGGGAACGCCATTGCCTACGATGCGATTGGCAATCCGCTGAATGACGGGACGTGAACGTACACTTGGCAGAACGGCCGGCAGCTGCAAAAGATGCAGAAATCGGGCGTGACGGCGGAGTTCGTGTACAACGCGGACGGCTTGCGCGTGCAGAAAACGGTCAATGGCGTGGCGACGAAGTACACGCTGCACGGCAAGAATGTTGTGCATATGACTTCCGGTGCGGACGAGCTGCACTTCTTCTACGATGCGCAGAACCGTCCGGCGGTGGTGGTGTACAATGGCACGGCGTATGCGTATGTCAAGAGCTTGCAGGGCGATATTGTTGCAATTCTGGATGAGAATGGCAATGCCGTTGTTAGCTACGGCTACGATGCGTGGGGCGCGCCGCTGTGGTGTACCGGTGAACTGGCGGAAACGCTGGGCAAGGTGCAGCCGTTTAGGTATCGCGGGTATGTGTTTGATGAGGAGACGGGGCTGTACTATCTGCGGAGTCGGTATTATTCGATAAGAATCTGCCGGTTTATCAATTCCGATGCAGTGTTGCTCAAAACAGAAAATTTTGCTCACAATGGCTATACATACTGTTCAAACAACCCGATTTATTTTTTAGATACATCTGGCACATGTGTTACTTGTTCATATTGCGAAGAATGCGGTGAAGAACACCTCCTTTTCGCTGGTGAGTTTGGGGATAAGATGGAGCATGTCCAGAAAAAGAATTATAAAAATGGACGAATGAAGGTCTGTCAATTCATGGCGCTTCTTGAGCAAATGCGGATTGAAGAATGGGAATATGATCACGATACTGCGTATGGTCGTGTCGATTGTGTTGGCATATATCGTTATACCATGTATTGGTATTATTCTGCAAGTTCAGTGAAGGCGTTGAAAATTTCTACGCATGTTGAGGGAACATATAGGAACTCTGTATATAACAAAACGGATCCGAAGAAAAACGTTGTTGGTAAAGGGAAAATCGACGCAAACACTGAGTTTAGAATTGGAATGGGCTTGTTTCGTAATCCATTTGGCGATGATGGGCACTTTGCAGTATATGTTGGTAACTATTTCCCCGGATATGAGAATGCTGTTATTGAATCTGTATATGGTGGCGTAATAATTCGCGAATTATCCGAATCTGAAGCAATAAACGACCCATTTACGCATTATGGCTACATGAAAGGAATTGACTACACAAATTAAATCAGGAGAATAATAATGCATTTTAAAACAATCGCACTCGTTTTAGCAATTTGTACAACGCTGATGGAGCTGTTTCCATTTTCAAATGCCGCTGTGTGTAAACACTGCAACACGAGCAATAACGAGTGCTTCGTTGATACATTCGGCATTACTTATTGCAATGGTGTCCTTGTCTCTTATCCAGAGCAGCTTGAACTGACGAAATATTATGTAGATACTCGTTGCTGTGCGATAGGTGAGGGTGCTTTTTCTGAAAATGACTTTTTACAAGATGTATTTATCCCTGATGGTGTGATTGTGATTGGCGACAACGCATTTGAAGGTTGTAGCCGATTATCTACAGTGCATCTTCCGGATTCATTGTTAATTATCGGTTCAAATGCCTTCACGCTATGTACTTTATTGGAAGATATTGATTTACCATTGAACCTTCACAGCATTGGGTGGCAAGCATTTTGTGACACATGGAGTCTTAAAGAAGTAGCTTTCCCTGAAACACTAAGGTTTGTTGGCGATGAAGCTTTTGCATATTCTGGTGTAAAAGAAGTTTTCGTACACTCTGTGTATATTCAGTGCGGATATGATGTGTTTACGCCAGATTCGTTGAAAGCAGGAGACAACCTGATGCTGCACTTCCGGGAAGATGTATTCTCTGAAGAAATTGGCGATGTTTCCGCATGGATTGAGGAAATACAGCAAGTCGATGGAATAACGGTCATCTTTGATATTCCTGCAAATTAAACATTCCAAAGATGATTCATTTTGATCTTCCCTGAGTAGAATGCTGCTGCGAAATTACATTCTTCAAAGGAAGCTTGGTGGATAAATCCTGCTTTCCATCATTGACGATAGCGGCGTGCGCGGATGCAGAGCATTGACACCGACGCCCAGTTTGTGTATAATGAAAACGGGTTGCGGGTGAAAAAGAACAGTAAATGGGGTGGTAACGGACTATACCCTGCATGGGAAGAATGTTGTGCATATGACTTCCGGCACGGAGGAGCTGCACATTTTCTATGATGCGCAGAACCGCCCGGCGGTGGTTGTTTACAATGATGTTCCCTATGCGTATGTCAAGAACTTGCAGGGCGATGTGATTGCGATTCTTGATGCGGCTGGAAATGTTGTTGTTAGCTATGCGTATGATGCTTGGGGTGCGCCGATTGGGAAGAGCGGTTCGATGGCGGAGACGCTGGGGACTGTGCAGCCGTTCCGCTATCGTGGGGTATGTGTTTGATGAGGAGACGGGGCTGTACTATCTGCGGAGCCGGTACTATAATCCGGGGTGGGGAAGGTTTGTTAATGCGGATAATATGATTGCTGAACTGAATTTGTTTACTTATTGCAAAGATAGCCCAATTCTTTTATATGATCCCAATGGCAAATGGTCTTTGAATAAGACTGTAATTGAAGACGCAAAATCATATGTGCGTAATATAGTTAATCAAACTGCTGCTCTAATAAGCAAAGCTGTTCTTAATTACAATTTTGAGATCAGTGAAGAGCAAAAATTGAACAGTTTTTTGACGATGTTAGCCAAGAATTGGGGTATAGCATGCCTAAAGATAACGGTTCAGGTTCGTGGAAGTATTATGCAAATTCAGTGGTGAAAACTGATGGTAAAATCAAGAAAATACTCTCTGCTATTTTGGAGCTTTCTGTAACGACGGCAAGTGGAGTTATAACTACCGCTATTATTAGTAGTATGCCTGTCGGTGGCGCTGTGGCAATGGCGGAATATGGCGTTGAAACGCTTATTAAAGATGCGATTACCTCACAATACCCTACGATTCCTGATGGCGTTTATACAAGCGAAACTGTTGAGTACCGTGAATCATTGGGATGGAAGACGGAGTATGTTGTTTATTATCATTATCTTCATGGGTATGATTCGAATGGGTATTATTACTCAGCAATTTGGAAGCAGACTTTCGCACTTACACCTTTTGGGACAGATCAATATAATTTCATCTATAAGCAAAGAAATTAAGGAGAAAATGGTATGCATGCTCATGATTTTAAGATAGTATATAAGGGAAATAAGGGCATTGCGTTGCAATGCATACATTGCGGACAACCAGCGAGGCTAAGACCAAAATATGATCGAACACGGAAAATTGTTAATTTTTTCTTGTACACACCACTTCTTTGTCTTGCCATGATGTCAAAGAATCACTGGATAGGATTTGGATTTTTAGTGTTAGCTCTGTTGATTTTGTATGTTGTATTGCCGTTCGTATATGCAATTGTTTTAAAAAATGTAAAATGCCAAGAAAAATTCTTTGAAAACTGCAAAAAGATGATTTGAACAGATGTAAATAAATGGTACTTTACTAATCCGCCCGTCGCGTCCTGTGCTTCGCGCACAAGCCGCCGACGGGCGGGCTTTTATTCCCCCTCTACCTACTACACAATTTTCTAACACGCTACTAACGGGAGGTATTAACCATGAACGAACTTTTCCTTTCCGGCACGATTCTCACCCTTGTCAAGACACCCACGACGGGTGACACTTCGCACGTCGTCTGCCAGCTGCGGCATTCGCACCGCAACCGTCAGCAGCAGGTGATTCACGAAACCTACACGGTTCATGCGTGGAATCGCCTTGCGGACTGGGCGGTGCAGACGCTGAAACCCGGTGCGCGGGTGTATGTCAAGGGCTATCTGACGCAAAAGCTGCGCGGCGATGCTGTTATGACAGAGGCCGCCGCCGCGCAGTTCTTTGTCCAGAACCCTGCTGGGATGGATGCGGAGAATCAGCTGGCAAGCTGATGAAAACAATCAGTGCTTCGTAAACAACGTTTGTATATACAGGATAAGAATGTAAAACGGAATGGCGGCGGCTTTCTTCCGAATGCGTCGCGCGGCATCGTTCACGGTGCTGCGCTCCACGCCTAACACAGCTGCGGCTTCTTCGGCGGTTTTGTCATTTTGGTAGTATTCCACATACACGCTGTGCTCCAACGGTGTCAGGCGATTTTGCAGTTCGTCAAGAAATTCGACTGCTTCCGTCTGACTAAGCCAGCGCAGCAGGCTGTCTTGAACAGGCGTGGCGACGATATTCTCGTTCAGTTCAACCGCATGGCCGACGTTGCGATGCTCCGTGTAGGCACGGCGATAAAGTGCCTTGCATTCCTTGGAACAGGCGACGACAAACCAACCGATGAGATTCTCATGGTACTCCAACTTTTCTTTTTTCTCCCATGCCTGCAGCATAACACGTTGGACAATATCCTCCGGCCCCAGACCGTGAATTGTCTGACCGTGCAGGAGGACATTGCATAGGAGAACAAAATCTTTCATGTTATTTTCATAAATTGTTTCGACACGGTATTTCTGCATGATTCCTCACCTTCTCCCCCAGCAAGTCGTGGATTCAGGGGAAATTCGCACTGTGATGTGTCAATCATCCTGTTCTGATTGCAGAACAAAACACACCATTATATTGTAAATGAAAATCCTACATCGTAAAGATGCTTATAAGTCAGAGTTAATGCCATTGGATTGCTTTTGAGCAAATTTATTTATATGTCCGAACGATCACAAGAAAACAATGCGACAAAGTTCGCTATACTGATACAAAACAGGAGGTCACATGCCAAACATTTCATCCCTTGAGCTGATTGCGCAGTTCCAAACGGCACTGCGTGATGGCTGGGGGTACATCTACGGCGCGTCGGGCGAAATCTGGACGCAGGCACAGCAGAACGCCGCGAGCCGTGAACAGACAAAGAAATATGGTCAAAAGTGGGTCGGACACCGCGTGGCGGACTGCTCCGGCCTTTTTGCGTGGGCGTTTCGGCAGCTCGGCGGGTACTGCTATCACGGCAGCAACACCATGTTCCGCCGTTACAGCAGCGCATCCGGCAGCCTGGCCGCCGGAAAACGAACCGATGGCGAGCCGCTCAAACCCGGCACTGCCGTCTACAAATTCAACGCCTCGGAGGGGTATCACCACGTCGGATTGTACATCGGCGAGGGCGGAGTCATCGAAGCCAAAGGCACGGCGTATGGCGTGGCCACGTCGAAAATCGGCAGTGGATGGACACATTGGGGCGAGCTGAAAGGCGTGGATTACGCCGAGAAAGCCTGCAAAGAAAAAGTCAAGCCCCAAATAGGACTTGCTGCAAGAAAATTTGGCAGAAGGGGGAGGAAAAGAAGTGCAGCACAAATAAGCCAACACAAAGTGCCGGCTTAAAAAGAGAAAAAGGAAGTGATGTCAGAGGGTTGCTTTCAGGATGGTGGGAATGGGATCTACTGACTGGAGAGTGTCCAGCGAGGCAAAATAATCTCGCAGCTTAGCATAGTAGCGTCGCAGAAACTTGTTGGCTGCTGCAAGCATATAAACATAGAAGGGCTTGCCTTCCGCCCGTTTCCGGTTAAGGAACTGAAACACAGGTTCATCTTGTGGAGCACATTGAAGGTAAGTTCTAATGACATTAAAAAGGGTTTTGCGGAGGTAGGGAGAGCCTCGTTTAGAAGATTTGTTGCTTCTGACGTTTTTGTCTCCGGACTGGTTAGGCATGGGGTCAATACCGGCAAAGGCAACGAGAGCCTGCTTCCGTTCAAAGCGGCGAACATCGCCGATTTCCGCCATAAGCTGCGGCCCGTAGGACTTGCCAACGCCGTACATCGCCATGACAACGGGGTATTCAGGCAGCATAGCAGCAAGCCGATCCATTTCCGCGCGATAGACTTCCACTGAGCGCGAAATACTGATGAGCTATTTGCAGCTTCCTGCACAAGCACTTTCACGACCTTTGACTTTGGGGTCAGGACAACAGCGCGTTTCGCAAGGGCATATACTTCTTCAGCGTTGCTCAGCTTAAAGAGATAGGCGTGGCGCTTGCACCATTTTCGGTAACGCTCACAAAAGGCTGCGAAGGGCTGCTTGCGCACACAGTCTACATGCCAGAAAGAATGCGCAAAGTCAACCCATTTCTGCGTTCCATCACTGCGCACCGGGCTGTCAAAGCACTTTCGGATGCCGGGAAAGGATTGCTCCAGAAGTGCAATCAGATTATTAGCAGAGGCCGTCCGCTGCTTAGAGGCAAGCTTAAACTGGCGGTTGAGGGTTTTGAGATCGTAGCGAATTGCATCCATGGGGGTGAAATCGCGCAAATCAGCCCAATTATCAAGCGCGTAACGAGCAATTTTTACGGCATCAGCCTTATCAGTTTTTACGCGGCGCAGAGAATTAGCGCCGTACTCCTTGATGAGGAGCGGATTAACAGCGCAGACAAAAAACCCTGCTTCATGCAGCGCTTTTGCAACCGCTTCATAGTAACGCCCCGTATGTTCCATCACGACACGGGTTTCACCGTCAAGAGCCTTCAACTTCTCGACCAGTGAAGCAAGCCCCGCTATATCGTGAGTCACATCAAAAGGCAAGCAAACAACTTCTCCCAGAGGACGGAGCACCGCAACTGTGCTTTTCCTGCTGGAAACATCAATACCTACTGCGTTCATAGAATCACTCCTGTACTGAACTTGTAATGGACAAAGACCATCTTTCCTGTTGCCGGTTCTATCTGTTTGATGACACGAACGCAATGGCTCTACCTGCACAAATCGAACACTGCGAATAGGAGGATGGCTGACTGACTTTCTCGCGGACGTAAAAGCCCTTGGAGATGAAGGTCAGACCATTACCTCTCTATTCTAACAGTTTAGGCAACGAGATGTCCCATGCCTATGGCTGGCTGCCATAAATCAAGGGGCAAATATATAGTAACAGGAGAACAAATTGCAATGAGTGAAACGAAATTGGCGGTCGTGACGACGGCATCCGGCAGGCTGAACATGCGCAAAACGGCGAGCAAGTCCGCCGAAGTGATTGCGAAAATCCCGCAGGGCGCAACCGTAACTGTTCTTATGGAAGCGGATGACTGGTGGCGCGTGCAGTACAAAAACAGCACCGGCTGGTGCGCGGCGGAGTTCCTCACGAAGCAGGAAAACGCGGATAATCAGGCGTGGAGGAACATCCGAATCGTCGATAGCGCCGGAAACGTGTTTGAACCTGTAGGTGATTTTTCGGTGAAGGTGGCGAGCGCAGATGTGGGCGATTCTTGAACAGATGCGCGACCACGCGACAACCATCGTTGGACTTGTGACGGCGCTGACGCTGATGTACAGATGGTTTTGCAAGCCGAATGCGCATGACAATTATACGCGGCAGGGGTGGTGCACTGCCGCGGAAAAAGAGCAGGTGCTGAATATGCACAAAAGTTACGCGGCAAAAGGACGAAATCACCTGTCCGCAAGCTATGAGCAGGACATTCTTGCTCTGCCGGAAACGCCGCCAGGGAGGCGAAGCAAATGACGAAGCAGAAAGCATACGTCCAGTTCAGCAAACAAATTGTTCTTTTGGTCACTATCGCGGTGACGGCGATTTCGCTACTGGCGGTGGTGCTGTGCTTCTTCCGAAGCGACACGGACGCGCTGGTCAGCACGGTTCGGACGTATATCAACTATGCGACGATTGTTTTCGCAGCGTACAGCGGCAACTCGGTGTTCGAGAAGTGGCTGACGCAGGGGAAGAGCGCTGATGCGGCTGAAGCGTAAGGCAATATTCCTTGCAGCAATTCTTGTAAAATATCAAAAGTGCCCATCAGCAGTCGTGCTATTCGCCGCCTGCTGATGGGCATTTTTGCTTATTCCTTTTGAGCAGCAACACGTTTGGTATCCATTGCCAAAGTTGCCATCAGCAGTTTCCGCGATTCTTCTTGGAAGCCAATCAGTTCATTCCAATTGCTGCTTTTTACGGCGGTAATCAATTCCTGCCTAATTTCCTCGTTGGGAATGAATGCCGTTTCGGAATCCTCGTTATATCCCAAATAGCCAAGGTGAATCAGGTAAGTAATCACATCATCTTTACTTGCAATTTTTGCCGGGTCATTCTTAAACGTTGCCGTGTTGACCGCTACTTCTGCGCCAGAAAGCATTTCAATGATGGCAGTCTTTAAAGATGAAGATTTCTGCTGCAAAATTGCATAAGGCAATTGATACTATTTCCAGATTCGCCTGCGCTATCTGCTTGCACCTTTTCCGTTCTGGCGTCCGGTCGTTCCATTTAGCGTAGCGCTGCTACGCTGCATTTCACTCCCGTTAGCCAGAACGAAAAATTCGCGGCGCATATTAGCGCATTCTCATCTGGAAATAGTATGAAATGCTAATCAAGACGAAAAAAATGGCTTTTAAGTTGCGATTTCTGGATTTCCCGCCATCATCAGCATTGGCTTATGAAAAAAGATATATTCTTTTGCCATTGACGGTGCATCCTGCGCTGTTCTTCATGCCCGCACCTCACGATACTTCCGCTCCAGTCCTTCCGTTTTCTCCCGAATTTCCTCTGCAATCTGTTTGCATACTTTTGCCGTCATTCCAGCCGCTCGCCCTACCGCTAATACTTCCGTCATGCCGGGGTCACGCCCATTGCCATTCACCGTGGTCGTGTGTTCACCATAATAGGTTGTACTCCAAGTTAAATCGTAAGCGGGCGACGGATGCCAGCAGTCATACTGTGCATCGTACAGCCAGCTGAAATTTTTTGCGTGATCATCCCGATTGTGGGCGAACACATTAAAGCACATGCGGCGGTACATCTGCTCCAAATCCTGTGAATTGCTGCGGGATAAGATGCTTGTCAGCTTCATGAGCGCGTTGTAATTCAGCGAGGGCATACGCCAGTCCAACTCCAAAATGGCAGCTGCTGTCAGCATATGGCGTCGGATGATGCGACTGCTGTGCTGCTCCCGGTCGAAACGGCGCACAGCAAAATAGCCGCTGCACTGCTTGGACGGCATCAGCCGCGTTTCCGGCACGACAATGCCGCAATCGGCAGCGCAATCCATGTACTCCTTTTCCATGAACCCTGTATCCCGCATATCGCCAGAAGCAGGAAACTTGATAATCCACTCCGCTGTCATCACCTTAGGACGCGCGCCGCCGCTGCTGCCGCCCATCTGGAACAGCGCATCAAGGTCGCAAACATCCTCGTGATGAAGAACAGCGCGGCACTTTTCGGCGAGTTCGTCCCAATCATAAAGCGATTCTTCCCGATGCACGTCCCACGCCGGACGGTATGTCAGCGCGCCCATGCCGGAGTCACCAACGATAGCAAGGCGTTCCAACGGCGTTACATCTTCAGCGACTAATCCGCGAGCGCGCAGCATTCTGTTTACCAGCAAGCGCCCCCATGCATCCGGCAAGCTGTCGGCAAACACGCCCCACAATCCCTGAAAATGCGTTGCAGTCGGCACAAAAACTTTCTGCTCAACTGGCAGCGAAAAAGGACTGATGGAAAAGCCTGTTTCCAGCCATTCATCCGAATAGGCAAAGGCAACCCGACGGTCGGCAGTTTCCGCCAGCGTGCCTACGAATCGGTCATCCAGAAACACCTCAACCTTGCGTTCTTTCACGGAGAACCTCCTCAATGCTGGCATATTCCACATTGCTGAACAGGCGGCGAAGCTCGTCTGCGCAGTCCAGCGCGACACACAGCTTGGTCAGTGAAATCAGGGAGATTTGCCCATGACATTCAAAACGCTTGATGCTGCCGTAGCTGACATTGCTTTTCTCGCTCAGCTGAAGCTGTGATAAGCCGCTGCGTTTCCGAATCTGCGCAAGACGCTGGGCAATGGCAAGGTCAATTTCCTCCGAAGTTTCCCATACGAAGTTCATAGCATCCTCCTGCGGATAAAATATTAGATATATCAGCGATATTATTGCGAAATGGATAAAGTATTATCCACAATAATTATATCATGCGAACACAAAGGATGCAAGGGGGAAGGTAACGAAAACGCCCGTCAGTCGATACGGTCATTTCACCTCCGAGTTTCCATTGAAAACTTGATACAATTACTATGCTACATTTCAATGAACATACTATATAAATACAAAAAGTGAAATGTGTCAAACGAGAAGATAACAGGCCGTTCGGACGGCGTAGCACGATAATGTGAAAAGCCATCAAGGGCGCAGTCAGTATCAGATATTAGTCCGGAAACGTTTTGAAAGTTCAATGGAAGTCTTTTTCAGCATCAATGAAGATTTCTGACACAAAACTGCATTGCTATGCCGAACACACAATAAGCACATCCGACAAGAAAATGAGAAATACACATACAGAGTAAAATCAAGCCGATAAAATCAAAAAAACTGATTTATTCTGTTGTATTTCTAACGGTTTTGTGCTATACTATCATTGAGATTTGAGGAGGTGGGTTTAGTGCTCATTAAATTTCAGTTCAAGAACTATCGCTCTTTTCGGGATGAGGCTGTACTTTCTATGGAGGCTTCTGGACTCAGTCCGTTTAAGGAATGCTTGATTCCAATGTCGTCCACGATTAAGCTGCTTCCTGCCGCTGCAATTTACGGAAAAAATGGTGGAGGGAAAAGCAATGTGATTCGTGCCTTTTGGCTTGCTGTACAGTTTATCCGCAATGCACAGCGAACGCAGCATGAACGTGCGGAAATTCCTGTAACACCTTTTGCACTGAATGATTATTCCGAGAACGAACCTACGGAATTTGCATTTGAATACGTTTCAAGTGGCATCAGGTATTACTATGGCTTTTCTGCCACACGGAATAAAATCCATTCAGAATACCTATATCATGCCCCCAAGGGACAAAAAGCATTGGTCTTTTCTCGTGATGGACAAAATTTTTCCTTTACAGAGGAAAAAAGCAAACGTGCCTTAATTGGTGAAATGGTTGCTGAAAATCAGCTGTTTTTCTCTGTGGCCTGCACTATGAATGACGCAGCTTGCATTGCTGCGATGCGGTGGTTCCGTAATCAGGTGTTTTTTTCACGAGACTATTCCGATATACCACGTCAGCTAATTGAGTATTCCGAGGATAAGAATATGCTGAAAGCAATTGCTGACTACGCAAAGGCGGCAGATCTGGGTATTCGTGATATACAATTTGAGTTCAACAGCAGCGAAATTAAAGACGATGAAACTTTGCCAAGTAATATTCCGGAAAAGCTAAAAAATGCTCTTGTGCAATTTATGCACGTTCTTGCCGAAACCTCCAACAACGGCGAAATTCATTTGAAAATGGGGGAAGTTTCTGCAAAAGCAAGTCATCAAGGCGAAAAACGCAACGGGCAGAAAGAAAACTATGAGCTTGAACTTTCTGATGAATCAGATGGCACACGAAAACTAATGGCACTTGCTCCTGCAATTGAATCTGCCTTGCGTATAGGCGGCATTTTGCTCGTAGACGAATTGGAACGAGAACTGCACCCAATGCTGGTGAACTATATCATTGCAAAGTTCCAAAGCAAAGCCTCTAATCCCAATGGCGCGCAAATTGTCTTTACGACACACAATACGGAGCTAATGAACCTTGAGCTGTTACGGAAGGATCAGCTGTACTTTGTTGATAAACATGACAAAGATGGCACATCTGAGCTATATAGCCTTAGCGAGTTTTCAACCCGCACAACCGATAACATTCGAAAAGGGTATCTTGTAGGCAAATACGGTGCAATACCAGATGTTGAAATCGAGGAGGTACAGTAAATGCCACACCAAATCAGAGAAAGCAAGAAGTACATTGTGGTATTCTGTGAAGGCGAAAGTGAACAGGTCTACATGGATTTTCTGAAAAAAGAATTTCGTGATGTTGCTGTTATCAAACGTGTAAACACTACTGGCTTATTTGCAGAAGCTGATAGAATATTCAGAAATAACAAAAAATACATAGACAATGCTGAAGTAACAGATGAAATTTGGTTCTTTTTCGACGTGGAAACAAAGGATGCTGACTCGTGGGACGTACGCATGAGAATTATTAAGCGCCTTCGCTCATTGCGCAAAAAGCCCGGTATCCGGATTAGACTGCTGATGACTACCGGCTGCATCGAGTATTGGTTGATGCTGCACTACGAATTTAGCGTACCGCCAATTCAAACAGTAGCCGAGAAGAAACGAGTTATGGAACGTTTGCTCACCAAGGTACCTAATTATCGAAAAGGTGATGCTGATGTAACAGCGGAAATTGCACAAAACTACCGAACGGCAGTCGTTAATGCGCGGCAGACAGTTGAGAATCTGCTGAATCATGGGCTTCCAAGTTTGGCGGATACAGATGAGCGAAACCGCTGGCTTTGTCAAAAGTGCTTGACCTTTTCAAATGTTTACGAGGCAATTGACTTTTTAACCAGTTTATAATTGAGAAGATATTCAGTGCCGCAGGAACTTCCTGACGGCACTGAAAACGCCCGTTGGCAGTCGTGCTATTCACCGCCTGCTGACGGGCATTTTGCTTATTCCTTTTCGTACTTTTCAATCAGGCACTGATGCTGTTTGCTGTCCCTGTCATAATTGATACCGACCAGCAGAATCTCGCCCGTGTAATCCAATATCGAAGCTGGATAATCCTTCTCCCTGATTTGCTGCAAAGCAGTCCGGGCATTCTGATTCCATTTCAGCTCTACAATCAATGCCGGATAGTCATTCCTGTATTCAGGCTTCGGCACGAACACGAAATCGGCAAAACCTCGACCAGTCGGCAGTTCCCGGATGGGCTTGAAGTAATACTGCATCGCGCTCAAATACGCAATTGTCAGCACACTGCTCAGCGAGTTCTCATTATGATACTGAATGACAGATGTGTACTCGTGGTGGATTTTTTCAATCTGTGCGGCAACGGCTGCACCGTCCATGTCCAGCGTCGCATCCAGCAAGCGCTCGGATTCCTGCTGAAAGGTTATCATTTCATTCCAACGCTTGCTTTCAACCGCCATCGTCAGCTCCTGCCGAATTTCTTCGTTCGGGACAAACGCTGTTTTTCGATTCTGATTATATCCAAGATAGCCCAAGTGAATCATGTAGGTTAGCACATCGTCCTTGCTTGCGATACTGGACGGATCATTCGTGAAAACTGCCGTATCCACCTTGACCTCTGCACCCGAAATTATCTTGATAATGGCGAATTGAAGCCCGTCATAATTCATGCTGATTAGCGGCACGATGGCATCGCTGGAAGCTGTTTCTGCCCAATAGTTCTTGAAATCTCCATGCAGCATCGCGCTGACGATTGCTCTTGGATTATAAACCTGAGTATCTTTCAGCAGATAGCCGTCGTACCAGCTTTTTACTTCACTAAAGTTTTGATGATATTTTTCGGTCAGCTTCTTGACTTCAACTTCAGTAAATCCCATGTATGGTGCCAATCTGCTCGCGCTGAGCATGGTAAACTCATCAAAGTTATTCAGCCCAGATTGTGACTTTTCCTTCCTGAGGGGAAGAATACCTGTCAGATAAGCCAGCAGAATGTACTTTGTCGGTTCGGTGCCTTTGAACATGCTTCGCAAAAAAGTAATATAGCTGTCTTGCACTTGGCTGTTTGCAGCCGGGTCGCGAATCAAGGCATCCCATTCGTCGATTATAATGATGAATTTCTGCCCTGTTTTCTCTCTGATTCTCGAAAGCGCATCTGATAAATGAGACACTTCAGAAGGCAAAGCGGTCGGATTGATTTCTCGTAGTTCAGCCAGCACGCTGCTCGTAATGTACGCTACAACATGAGCCGCGTCACCGCAGTTTGCCAGAAACCACTGAACGTCAATGTGAATCACGTCGTATTTGTTCAGATGCTTCTTGAAGTCATCAGACTTGCTGATTTCCAATCCAGCAAACATTGCTTCCGAGTCGCAGCCCTTGCTGTAATACGCCGTCAGCATATTGGCAGTGATGGACTTCCCGAACCGTCGCGGACGGCTGTTGCAGATATAACCTTGCAGTGTATTTAAAACCTTATTGGTGTACTGGATGAGTCCGCTTTTATCCACATAAATTTCAGAATTTAAGGCAACCTGAAACGCAGAGTTATCAGGATTCACAAACACGCCCATGTGCTGACACACTCCCTTCCAGAGAATTCCTGCTGAGGTTAAAGCCTGCTTAACCTGCTCTTATTTTACCATTGATTTCGGGAAATAGCAAGGAAATCGGAGGACGGGTGGCAGCTTAATTTTCGTTCTTCACAGAGGAAAGGTGGTCTGCGTTCCTGCATCTCCTTTTTTCTGCTTCGCTCTCTAACTTCCTATCAGGTGCAATGCAAAACAAGTTCCCCAAAACATTTGCATTGCGGAAAGTTTTTCTGGAATTTCAGCAAAAACTATTGACGATATGGTCGGCAACACACGAATTTATATTTTTCAAATTACAATCAATGCTTTACTTTTGCTTTGTTATGATTATATACGCATTTTCGTCTAACAAATTCCGACGTTGGCGAAGGGGACTACCGCCTTTGTTAGCGTATCTAACACTTGTCTAACAGCACGGTTGGAAATTGCGGTTTTTTACGTTCCTTTGCCCACCATCGAAAACGTAGAAATCTGCTGGAAACGCAGGAAAATCGGGCATTACAGGGCAGTGCAGTTCTCTGAAAGGGAAGCGGTGAGCATCTCTCCTAAGCAGTCGGTCGTGGGTTCGACTCCCACTGGGCTCATTACCAAATAAATAAAATAAATCTTTCTGGTTGACGTTCTCGCGTGCGTGTTGGCAAACGCGCGAAGGACATCGGCTGGAAAGAATTTTTTCCTTCTATTGGAAATCTATGTTTTGCTCCGCTGCTGGCGTTGATGGCAGTTTTCCAACATTTCGCCTTTTTTGCCAACACCGCTGTTCTGGCAAACGGACGATTTGCCTAACATTCGCGTGCGCAGCGTGTCAGCAATTTTCTGCGCTCCGTATTTTTTGACATTATCTGTATAACTTTGTGGATTTTCAATAGATAAAATGCCATGGCAGCAAACATTGATTTATCGAAAGCGGAGCATGCTTATTTATATCTGTCGCCGTTGTAATGAAAAGCGGAGGCTGCACATGAATCCCTTGGTATATTCAAAATACATGCAATAAACGGTGGAAAAAAGCACATATTTTCAATTTGGTAGCGAAAAACGACAGTTTGGTCGAAGAACAATCCATTGCTTCTTTCTGTGGTTATAATAAAATCAGATCTTCGGGGAATTTCCAATTGCCGCTATAGGAGGTGCACCCTGGCGGAGGATTGAGAGCTCGAAGTCCCCCGAAAATAATCTGCTTGTTTGTTCACACACCGGAAAGAAAACAATGGAGGTATCATTGATGAAGATCAACACGAAGCGGGTAGTCAGCGTGATCATCACAGCCGTGATGATGGTTGTGATGTTGCCCAGCTTTGCCATGGGCGAAAGCGGCAAGAAGTATACCGAAACACTGCAGCCGGAAGGCTGGACACTGGTTGAAAATGAAGGCGGCGCAATCCTGAGTTACACCAAGGGCGGCGGCGTGGATCTGATTGAAGTGGATGGTTACGCCTTCAAGGATTTGGATCGTGACGGCGAACTGGACGTGTTTGAAGACTGGCGCGTGGACTACAAAGAACGCTCCCGCGACCTGGTCACGAACGGCGGCCTGAGTCTGGAATTCCAGTTGGGTTTGAAAATGAACCCCTTTAGCGTCGGCACTCCTGCCAAAACCCTGGCGGATACCACCAAGACTGCGCTGGATCTGGGTTATCGCCACATCCGTTTCAGCTCCGTTGGCGCTGAATTGATTACCACCTGGAACAACGAGATTCAGAAGCACATCGAAGCAAATACCGACGTGGTTGCTATCCCTGCCACCTTCATTGCCGACCCGCTGGAAGGCAGCGGCGTGACCGACTGGCCCGGCAACCTGGCGCTGGCCGCCACCTTCGATCCGGAATTGGCCCATGAATATGGCCGTACCTTGTCCAAGGAATGGCATTCCATGAACCTGACCATGAACGTCGGCCCCCAGGTTGACCTGGCGACTGAACCCCGGTGGTCCCGCAACGACATGACCTTTGGCGAGGATCCTCAGCTTTCTATCGACATGACCCGCGCTATGATCAACGCCTGGCAGTCCACCTACGACGATGACGGCAACGACCTGGGCTGGGGCAAGGACTCCGTCAATATCCAGGTGAAGCACATCATGAGCGAGGGCGCCGGCGAGGGCGGCCGTGAAGCCCATTCGCTGGACGGAGCTTATGCCGTGTATCCCGGCGGCCAGTTCTATACCAGCATCATGCCTTACTTCGCGGCGCAGGATCTGCCCGGCAAGACCGGCATGGTGTCCTCCGCAATGACCAGTTTCTCCATCGGCGTGGATGAAAACGGCGACTCCGTCCTGGGCGAACGCGTTTCAACCAGCTACAACGCCGAAAAGATCAACGGCCTGTGGCGCGCTGCCAACGGCTGGGACGGCTACATCCTGACGGACTTCAACACCCACGTTGATAAGTGCTTCGGCATGGAAGAATACACCGTTCCGCAGCGCCTTTGGCTGGAACTGGAAGCCGGCATCGACGCCTGGGGCAATATGGGCGGCAAATATGAAGAAGATATTGCCGTTGCTATGGAAGCCTACAACTATGGTGTGGAACGCCTGGGAAAGGAAGCTGCCGACCAGATCATTTTCGACAGTACCCGCCACATTCTGGACACCCTGTTCAACGTGGGCGTCGTGGATAACCCCTACGTTTCCGAAGCGGTTGCCGCTTCCGTGCCCAATAACGAAGAACATACCGCCATGGCCCGCGAAGCGCTGCTCAAGTCCATCGTGATGCTCAAGAATACTGATAACAGCGTGATCAAGCCTGCGGGCGATGAAAAGCTGACCGTTTATATTCCCTACAAGTACTCTCCCGCAACCACGAGCCGCCGCGGCACCACCCCCGCTTCCTTCGCTCCTTCAATGGATATTGCCGTGGCCTCTCAGTACTTCAACGTGATCACTGACACAGTTGGAACGCCCAGCGGTGAAGGAAACACCTATCTGCCCGGGGACGTAATCCGCGCTTCCGCCGAGGACATCGCGAAGGCCGATCTGGTGATTGTACGCGTCGCCAGTCCCAAGAGCAACGCTCCCACCACCGGCTATGACGAAAACATGAAGGTACCCGCTGACTACGAGTACATTCCCCGTTCCCTGCAGTATCGTCCTTACACCGCCGATAACATGTACGTCCGCTTCGAGTCCATCGGCGGCCAGATCACGCTGGAAGCCTTCGAGGGCGTCTACGGCACCGAGTACGATTATGTAAAGGAAAACCGCTCTTACTTCGGCAAGACCGGCACCGTCAGCAACGAGGCGGATCTGGACTTCGTGCTGGAAATCGACGAGCTCACCGGCGATATTCCCCTGGTGCTGGTGATGAACCTCCACAGTTCCATGGTGTGGTCCGAAATCGAGCCCTCCGCGGACGCAATCCTGGTATCCTTCGGCGGCGGCCGCACCCACTCCGCCCGCGACGAGATCCTCTTTGAAATCATCGCCGGCAACTATGAGCCCTCCGCCCTGCTGCCCATGCAGCAGCCCCTCGATATGGAAACCGTGGAAGCCCAGTACGAGGACGTGCCCCGGGATATGGAATGCTATGTGGACGCCGACGGCAACACCTACGATTTCACCTTCGGCCTCAACTGGAGCGGTGTGATCGACGACGAGCGCGTGGCCAAGTACAACGTGCCTCCGATCGTCGGCACCAATCCTCTGGAATAATGCGATTTTCAACTGGAAATCGTATGAATCAGCTACATCAATTGGTTCCCTGCAAGGAAACTTCCGCTTGGCAGGGCGTGCCGGGCTGATTGACCCGGCAGCCCGCCCAATTTGACGGCGGCATGCCGCTCGTCTGAACGCCGTCGTCAACCTGCGGAAAACGCTCCGAAAGCGCATGGACGCTCGGCGGGAAGCGAAGGAAGCGATAGATCGTTTTTTGAATCCTCCTTTCTCTCAAACCTGATCAAATTCCTTTCTTCTCCGCTGTGCTTCATGACAGCGGCGGCGTCTGGTGCTGCAAGCCATTCCTGCATTCGCAAATTGGCTTTCTCCCCGGCGCCGTTTTCTTTCTGAACGACGAATCCATCAAGATAAGGAGCATGCGTATGCGAAAGGTGAGAATAACAACCGGGCTGTCATGTCTGATGGCTTTCATCCTGTGCTTCGTGATATTCGGCTCGAACCTGGCCATGAGCTATGATACCGTTGTCAACGGCATGCTTGGCGTGCAGACCAGCAAAGTCATCAACGATGAAAGTGTCGAGGATGAGGATACGATATATTATAAGAGCGCTTATGGCGACATCAACGCAAAAACGCTTAAGGTACTCAAGGAAGACACCTATACGGAGGCAGTGCAGGAGCAGGAAGAAGGCACCGTATTGCTTTACAATAAGGACAACGCTCTGCCGCTAAGCAAGGATGAGCAAATATCTCTGTTTGGCCATGCAGTCGTGCAGCCCTTGTACCGCAATCAATCTGCTGGTTCCCGCGCCTATTCCACTAAAACGGGCGTTGACCTGTATAAGGCGCTGGGCACCCTGAAATTCAAGGTGAACCCCAAGCTGTACAACGCATACCGCCAAAGCAAGACCGAGAGAAAAACCGGCGCAGGCACGTTCTTTGCGGAAAACGCCGATCCGTCCACATTATGGTCGCTGGGTGAGGAACCCATCAGTTTCTACACTGACGATGTGAAATCCTCCTGGGCAACCGGCTTTAACGACGTAGCCATCGTGATGCTGGCCCGGGAGGGCGGCGAAGGCGTAGAGCTCTACACCCAACCCCCCACGGAAGGCATCAGTCAGCTGGCGCTGAGCCAGGATGAAAAAGATTTGCTGGCCATGATTCGGGATTCCGGCTCGTTCAAGAAAACCATTGTGCTGCTTAATACAGGCAACCCCATGGAGGTAAACTGGGTCGAGGAGTACGACGTGGACGCTGTGCTGTGGATTGGCTGTCCGGGTGAAAAAGGCTTCATCGGCGTGGCGAACATCCTGATTGGCAACGCCAATCCCTCCGGCAAGCTGGTGGACACCTATGCGGTCAGTTCCCTGTCCGCCCCAGCCGTGGTCAATAATACCTTCAACAACCAGCAGTGGGCCAACCTGACAGAAGCGCTGCAGAAATCCTCCTCCAACGCTTCCGAAATTTCCTATTACACCGTGCAGACCGAGGGAATCTATATCGGTTATAAGTATTACGAAACCCGGTATGAGGACCAGGTGCTGGGGCGGTTCAATGCCACCGGTTCCGCAGGCTCCATTGATGGCGGTGCATGGGACTATGCCAAGGAGGTTTCCTATCCCTTCGGTTATGGCCTGAGCTATACCACCTTCGATCAGAAGCTGGACAGCGTGACGGTGGCAGATAAAACTGTGACGGTGACAGTCACCGTTACGAACACCGGCAGCGTGCCCGGCAAGAGCGTGGTGCAGGTGTATGCCCAAACGCCCTATGGCGAATATGAGCAGAAAAACAAGGTGGAAAAATCCGCTATTCAGCTTTTGGATTACGGCAAGACTGCCCTGCTGCAGCCCGGCACTTCCGAAACGCTGACAATCGTATGCGACAAGTATCTGCTGGCCAGTTATGATTATACAAACGCAAAGGGCTATATCCTCAGCGAAGGCGATTATTACATCGCTATCGGCGATGATGCGCACGACGCCCTGAACAACGTACTGGCCGCCAAAGGTGCCACCGGTATGGTAGATGTGCAGGGCAATCCCACGGAAGGCACGGCGGCCAAGGCTTTCCACTTCACCGGCAGCTTTGACGATGAAACCTACCGCTATTCTGCCACTGGCGCGAGGGTGACCAATCAGTTTGAGGACGCGGACGTGAATTACTGGTATCCCGATTTGGTCACCTATCTGTCCCGAAGTGACTGGCAGGGGACCTATCCCGTTCAGCCTGTGGCGGGCCTGACCCTGAACGATGAAATGATTCGAATCCTGGATGGCAAGATTTATGAAAAGCCCGACAATGCTCCCGCCGTGGATTCCATTCCCCAGGGCGACCAGCAGGGCATCATGCTGATTACCATGAAGGGGCTGGATTACAACGACGACCTGTGGGAAACCTTCATCAGCCAGATGACCATTGAAGAAATGGCTGCATTGATTGCCAACAACTTTGGCACGGAAGCCGTTGATTCCGTTGGTAAGCCCGCTACCCCCGCGGGGGATGGCCCGGACGGCATCGGCGGTTATACCGATAACTATTCCGCCGAACTGGGGAAGGGTTTGAAAACCACGTCCTATCCCAATGAAAGCCTGCTGACCGCCGCCTTCAACAAGGACTTGCTGGATAAGCGCGGCGCGTTGCTGGGCGAAGAAGGTTTGTTCATGGGCCTAGTGGAAATCTGGGGTCCCGGCTGCAACCTGCACCGCACCCCCTTTGGCGGCCGCAGCTTTGAATACTTTTCCGAGGATGCCAACCTGAATTATCTGGCGGCCTCCCATATCGTGTCCGCAATCGAGGAAAAGGGCGTGCACGCCGGTCCCAAGCATTTGACTGGCAACGATCAGGAGAATAACCGTCAAGGCGTGGTGAACTTCTTCAACGAGCAGGCGTTCCGCGAAGGCGCGCTGCGCGGACTGGAGGGCGGCGTGGTGAACGGCAAGGCCCATTCCCTGATGCAGGCCTTCAATCGCCTGGGCTTCACTGGCTGCTCCCTGAGCAAGGCGCTGAATACCGATGTGGTGCGCGGTGAATGGGGCTATGTGGGGCATATCGAAACAGACGCTATCGGCGCGGTGACCACGGGCTACAAGACCGCGTTTGAAGCCATGATGGCTGCCGGTACGGATTCTTTCTGCCTGGATACCCAGCATCAGTCCAGCGCCGCCATCGTGCAGGCTATCAGAAGCAATAACGATGGATTTATGCTCCAGCAGCTGCGCCGGGCCGCCAAGAATATTCTGTACAATGACGCCAACAGCAGCATGATGAACGGTATCGGCAACAATACCCGGATTGTGAAGATCATTCCTTGGTGGCAGCCTGCCCTGCGCGGCGTGACCATCGGCGTTTCCGTGGTAACGGGGCTGGCAGTGCTGGCTATGCTGGCTGCTAAACTTGCTTATTACAAAAAGCAGAAGGGAGCGGAAAAGAAATGAAAAGCTTGTTGACCAACAGAAAAGCTGGGGTGTATGTTCTGATTGTCTCCATCCTGCTTCAGCTGGTTTCCGCTGTCAATTATCTTGTCTGGGCTCCGGGCGCCGGAGGCATTGATACGCTTGTGGCGCTGGGATTTGGCATTGGCTGTCTGGTGGGGATTGCCGCCTTCCTATTCAGCAGCGATTTGCTGCTGGTGGCTGGTACGGCACTTTGCAGCTGCGGGATGCTGCAGCTGGCGGTTTCCTCCGCCGGTTCCTTTGCCGACTGGTATCAGGGCATCGTCATGTTTGGCGATCCCAGCCAGGTGCCACGCATTTTGACCATTTGCATTTTGGCGCTGACCGCCGTTGTGCTTTTGATCATCACAGGCTTTATGGGCTTTGGCAAGCAGGAGACATCATGAAGAGAATCGGCTGCGCTTCTTTCGGGAGGCGCAGCCGGGCATTGCGTTCCGCGTTTTTTCAAAGCCTGTTTCGCTGCTCCCTGTTTGACATGCGCGGTGGTTTCTGATATAATGAAAAAAATTTCACTAACGTTTCATTCATGCGCTTCATGAAACAAATAAGAACACGAAAGGAGAATTGCATGAAAATCGCGCTTGTGGAAGACAATGGATTGCATCAGGCGCAGATTCGTCAGGAAATCCAAAATTATTTTGATGAACTGAATGAAGTGTGCGAGCTGCACGTTTTTGACAACGGGTCGGATATGCTGGATCATTACTATTCCGTAGGCGGCTATGATCTGCTGCTGCTTGACATTCAGTTGCCCGGCATGGATGGCATAAGCGTGGCCAGGCAGGTTCGGCAGAAAGATGATAAAGTGCTGATTGCCTTCATCACCAGCATGACCGCTTATGCCGTGCAGGGCTACAGCGTTTACGCGATGGATTACATTCTCAAGCCAATCAACCGCATCAGCTTCCGCAGCACGCTGGACCGGGCCAGGGAACTGTTTCGCCAGCGCACGGAACATTATATTTCTGTCACCACAGGGGACGGGATGTTTAAGGTGGATATTTCACAAATTTATTATATTGAAACGGAAAGACATGCCGTCAGACTGTATTATACAAAAGGCTCCTTCCATATCAATGATACCCTGAAGAGCATTGAAGAGAAACTGAAAAACGCTCCGTTCTGCCGGTGCAACAACTGCTATCTGGTAAATCTTGCCCATGTGGAGCAGGTGAAAAAGGATGTTGTGATTGTGGCGGGTCATGAACTGGCGTTTTCCCGCCTGCGCTATAAACCCTTTATGGAAGCGTTGACGAATTATATGGGAGGTACCCGTAGATGACTGAAAGAATGAGCACTTTTTTTCCGTCTGAGTTTACGGGCATTGCACAGTGGATTATCTGTACCATATATATCCTGTCCAATGAAAAAGGTATTCGGGGCTGGAAGGCTGTGGCGCTGATTCTGTTTGCTCTGCCCATCCTTGTGCTGATGAACATCGCCCATTCCGAGCAGCCTGCCCTAGTCTGGCTGGTCATCACCGTATGCTGTCTGGCATCCGTTCTTATTTATCTGCGTCTGGGCATCCGGGAAGACTTCAGCTTGATCCTGCTTCGCTGGTGCAACGCTGTGATGCAGTCGGAATTCGCCGCTGCCCTGGCGTATGCAATCAATATTTATCTGGTCAGCCGCGGTGTGATGCGCTTTCCGGATATCCGGGCTTCACAGACAATCATGCTTTTTGTATATGTTATTATATTTATTCCACTGGGCATAGCCATTTATCATCGCTCCCATCGGAAAAATCGTCCCCTCAAAGCCGGGTACGTGGAAGTCATTTCTTCTTTTATGATTACGATTGGCGCGTATCTGCTCAGCAATATCAGTTTTCTGGCGCCTGAATCTATTTTTGGCATCAGTATGGGCGGCGGTATACTGCTCGTGCGTGTGGTGTCCGATTTTTCCGGCATGTTGGCCCTGATTGCCATTGATGAATTCAGCTATGGGATGCGGCTGAAAATGAACATGGGTGTATTGCAGAGCCTTTTGGACAGGCAATATGAGCAATATCAGCAATTTAAAGTGAACAACGAACAAATGCAGCAGGTTTACCACGACATCAAGCACTTAATCAATTATATCCGCAGCGTGAGCGTTTCACAGAAGTATGAAAAAGAGCTTCGCAGCGTAGAGCAAACAGTCAGCAATTTTGAAACGCAGTACGATACGGGAAATCCGGTGCTGGACGTGGTGCTCAGCAGCAAAAAGATGATGTGCCGCAGTGCCCTGATCACCATGGAATGCTATATGGATGCCCGTGAAATGGATTTTCTGGACACCGCTCAAATCTGCACCATCTTTGGCAACGCATTAGATAACGCGATTGAATATGAAAGCAGAATCAAGGAAACCGAAAAACGGTTGATTAAGGTAAGCGTTTTTTCGGAAAACCATTTTCTCGTGATTAAAATCAGCAACTATTGCGAGGAAACCATCCTGAAATCCTTGGAAGACCCGGAAACCACCAAAGAAAACCCGGAAATACACGGCTATGGAATCAAGGGAATTCGGCTGGCAGTGGAAAAATATGAAGGGCATATGACCATTAAGCAGGAAAACAATTGGTTCATTGTGTCCATCCTCATTCCAATACCGGAAAAGCAAAACCAGACTGCACTCTGATTATTGAGAACCATCCTGCAAAGAAAGCATCCCCCGCTTGAGGAGGCGCACCATGGGGGACACAGAGAAAGCAGAAGAAACAAGGGGATGAATCCTGCCTTGCATTTTCCCTCCGCGCATGGTAAAATATTAGTTACCAGAGAGGAGGGGATGCCGTGGCTGTGCGCATTGCCATCGTCGAGGACGAAAAGTCTGCCGCTCGCGCGCTGGAGCAGGCGATTCAGCGCTACGGAACGGAAAACAAGGTTTCGTTTACGATTCGCGTCTGGCATGACCCGCTGCTCTTCTTGGAGGAATATCAGGCGGAGTACGACATCGTTTATATGGACATTCGGATGCCCGCGCTGTCCGGGATGGAAACGGCGCGAAATCTGCGGAAGATGGATCGCATGGTCATGCTGATTTTTGTGACCAGCCTGGCGCAGTATGCGCTGGAGGGGTACACGGTCGGCGCGTTTGACTACATCCTCAAGCCTGTCAAGTATTATGACTTCGCGCTGAAGCTGCATTGGGCGCTGGAGCATCTGCCGGAAAAGCAGGAAGCGACGATACTGCTTGTGTCAGGCGGCAGCAAAATTCGACTGCGCCTGCGGGATTTGCTGTATGCTGAGACGGATGGGCATTACCTGATTTTCCACACCGCCGAGGGGCAGATTCGGCAGTGCGGCACGATTTCCACGCTTGAAGCCGATTTGACGAACAAACAATTTGTCCGCTGCAACAGCTGCTATCTGGTGAATTTGCAGCACATTGCGGGCATCAAGGGATACAGTTTGCTGCTGGATAACGGCGAGGAGCTGAAAATCTCCCAGCCGCGAAAGAAGCAGGTTCAGCAGACCTACAATGAATATTTAGCAGCGCACTAAAAAAGGCAGGCAAATCGCCTGCTTTTTTTAATGAGCCTTCGTTTTTTCCGCCTTTTCCGGGATGTTCAGCCGGATTTCCAGCAGGTAAACGCTGTCCTTGGCAGAGATTTTCATCGTGCCGCCGTATTGGCTGACAATGTACTGCATACTGGATGTGCCAAAGCCGTGGCGCCGTCCGTCAATCTTTCTCGTTTGCGGCAAGTCATTCTTGAACTTGATTTCGCCCTCGTAGTAGTTCATCACGGCGATTTCCACCGCGCCGCTCAGCCGCCGGACATGCAGGCTGATGACCCGCTTTTCAGGGTTGCTGACGCGCATCACCGCTTCCACTGCGTTATCCAGCGCATTGCTGAACAGCGCGTAAATGTGGCGCGTGCGCATGAACGACAGGCACTCGCCATCCGCCATGCTGGTGAAGGCGATGCCGCTCTCCATGCACTTGAGCATCGTGCTGTACAGCACAACATCCAGCACCTCGTTGCCCGTTTTTACATTGCTGTCGTAGAGGTCGATTGCTTCCCGCAGGGCGGAAATTTCGGATTCGGTCAGGCGGCTTTGCAGCTTGTCCAGCTGATGGCGCAGGTCATGGCAGCGCAGATTCACAAGGTCGATGTTGGCCTTCATCGTTTCGTACTGCCGCCGATTCTCCGCCAGTACCTGATCCATCACCTCGATTTCCGCCCGATTCTGCGAAAACAGCACAATGTCGTGGTGCAGCGCCAAAACAGAAATGCACATGAACACCAGGCAGCAGCGCAGCATTTCATAGAGCGGCCGTGAATCAGCGCGGTATTCGCTCATCACGGCGTTAATCAGCACACTGGCTAACAAGAACAGGATGCACAGCCACGTCGTCTGAATTTGCGATTTCCGATCTTCATGGTACTGCACAGACGGATGGATGAACAGCAGCCGAAGCAGATAGCAGACGGCCAGATGGAACACAAACCAGATGAGAAGTGTCACATCCGCATTGGTGATTTGCGGAAACAGGGTCATTGTCTGCGTATCGTCCGCGCCCGTAAAGGACAGCACGAGTGCGTACAGGCTGCCGGCAATCTGGACGGCGGCACATCCGGCGCACCACGCTTTCAGCCGCTCACACCATGTGCCTTCATGCGCCAGGAACAGCAGCGGCAGCATGGAGAGGTACTCCAGCATGTTGGAAATGAACCGTGACCAGAGCAGCGTTTCTAAATGCGTGCGGAGGATGGCTCGGATGATCATAATCGCCGACATCAGGGCAAGCCCCGCTGCCGCGCGAACGACATACTGCGGCTTGTGCTTCAGCGGGAAAATGAAAACAGCAACACCGGACAGTGCTTCCAGAAAGGCTATAACGGAAAGGCCCATTTGGTAAGAATAACGTTCTCCCAGGCACTGCGCGAGGAATGCAATCATCGCTCATTTTCCCTCCTTCATTTCGGTGCCATTATAGCATACGCATCCAGCCCGCCGCAACCCTGCCTTTTGCCCCGCGGTACAGGACAAAAGGCAGGGGAGAAGGCATCAGTCCAGCGGAATCAGGCAGTAGGGGTGAACAACCGCCTGCGCAGGGCCGTATGCCTGCAAGCCGTAGCGGTAGCCGTACCAGTCGCCGCCGCCCGCGCCGCCGCCTGCATTCGCCAAGCTCGATGAATACAGCAGCGCAATGGTGTTTTCGCCGTTTTTCAGCCACGGCGTGATGTCCATGACGGCTTTCGTCATGCTCAGGTCGCCCGTTTTTTCGCCGTTGATGAAAACCTGCATACTTTCGCTCATCGGGCCAAAGTCGATATACGCGCCGTCCGCCGTGCCATCCCACTGGAAAACTGCCTTGTACGTCGCCTGACCGACCGTGCGCTCGCCCAGCTCCGGAATTTCATTCCATGTTTTCAGGGCATCCAGATGGAGCGTGACGGGGATAATGTCCGTCGCCACCTGCGTTTCGGTGATGGTCTGCCCGAAGAGCGTTTCCGTGCGCTCGTTCACCTGCCCGGACGCCGTGTGCTTCATGACGGTAACATCCCAGTCGGTGATTTCAAACGCATCTGGCACCTGCGCCGCGAATTGCCGCGTTTCGCCGCTGCTGAGCTGCGCCTGATATTCGCCGGACGCTGTGACCTTGGCGGACAGGCTGCTGCCATCGCTGCAAACATCCGCCGCGTTCGTTTCGACCGCGTGGAGCTCGCTGTCCGCCTCGCACGCACGGAACACAAACAGCGCCACGTTGCCGTAATCCAGCGTCAGCGGGAAAATTGTGCTGCCGTTTTCATGGCGATAAACGCCCAGTCGCTTCGTTTCGCCCGTCCACGCATCCAGCTGATACGGAATCCAAGTGCCGTCCACCACCATCTCCGTCGTGATGGTATCGCCGTGCGTATCCTGCTTTTCCCCCTGCGACCACACGGGAACATAGCTGCCGTCGCAGTAGTTGTACACATAGAGGTATTCGGTGTCGCCGTCGCGGCGCGTCTGCGTCAGCAGCTGGCGGTTCGGCTCGGCAAAGCCCGCGTAAGGCTTCACCCCGGCGCTTTGCAGCACGCGGGCAGCGTCGTCCGCGTCCTTTGCGGAATAGACGTTGGGGAGCGCCTTCATTTCCGCCATCACATCCGCCAGCGCTGCCTCGCCGCCATCATTGTACGGCGTCTGAACGGCGGCGCCATCCACCACAACCACCTTCATGCCCTGTTTTGCTAAATCAAGCAGGGCTTTCGCGCCGTCAAGCGCCAGCTGCTCCTGCCACAGCACAATCGCCTGATACCCCGCCTGCTCCAGCGTGCCGGTTTCGGCATGATAGTACACGCCGTCCGCCGTCAGGAAATCCGGGCTGAAGTAGTCGTAGGTATAGCCGTTGTCCTGCAAGGTCGTGGACGGGAAAAAGCCCGTCGTGTGGTCAAGCAGCCAGTTTTCGCCGCCGTGGTTGCCGCTGGTTGGCATGGGCTGCTGATAGTTCATGTAAATCATGCCGACATCCGTGCGGGACACGCCCTCGCGGAGCAGCTGACAGATGCGCCCCAGATGGTCGTTGAACGACGGATAATCCACGCTGGACGGCTCGTGCGGCCCGAAAGCGTAGAAGCTGGCATACACCGCGCCGCTGGCGGTATAATGCGGCCAGCGATTATCCGTTCCCGGCCCGTACTGCGCAGACCAGATGTGCCACACAATGCGATTGAAGCCCGCCGCAAAGAGGTTGTACGCCTCCATCAGGTGATCCTGCTCGGTATAGGCATAGCCGCCGTAAGCGCCCGTTTCGGAGGAAAGCACCTTGTTCTGCAGCTTCGCGCCGCCCGTCCACAGGCGGTACATATCCACCTGATTGTTCTGGTTGAGGATTTCCGCCTCCGGGTAATCCAAGCTCATAATGGGTTCGGAGATTTCCAGCCGCTGCCCATAGCTGATTTGCGCGCGGGTCTTGATGCCGTATTCGTGCAGCCACGCGCGCAGCGGCTCCAGCATCCGTTCGCGGTAGAGCTGCGTCTGCACGTCAAAGAGGTCGTTGAGCACCTTTTCGCGCATGGTTTTGTCCGCCAAATCATAGCTGCCGTAGTCCACGGCATCCCAGTAGAACAGATCCGGCAGACCGATGGTCAGGTACAGGTACGGACGAATGTCATAGCCCTTGCGCGCCAGAAATTCTTCCGCCATGTCGTCGCACCAGAACGCGCAGCCGTATTCGGTGCTGATTTCCAGCGAATCCATGAACAGCTGCACGTCGCCCGCCTGAATCTTGGCATTCAGCGCTTCGTCGTCCAGGATGTGCGCCAGCCAGTATTCCTTCAGCGCTTCAATGCCCGCTTCATCAAAATAGTTGATGCAGTACGCGGTTTCAGCGGCGGGGTGAGATTCCTGCATTGCGCCCTGCTGCCAGTAGTAGAACAGGCGGTACTTCGATTCGGCGTTTTCCGGCGTCCAGTCCAGCGTAATCGTGCCGTCCGCTTCCCAGACCAGCTTGTCGGTCAGCTCGATGATGCCCGTTCCGTCCGTCACGATGGGCTTTGCCTTGTTGCCGCTCGTCTGCGGCACGGCAAAAACGCCAATCAGCTTTGCCGTCGGCTCAATGGGGTAGACCTTGCTGCCGACTTTCTTCTGCATGGGGATTGCCCCGCTTCGGCTCGCCCCTGCTTTGATGTATTCCACAATGTCCACGACAATCTGGCTTGCGCCCTGACTGTGCGGGTCAAGACCGGGGACGTTGGCGGTCGCCCAGTTTGTGCCGGAGGTGAGGGAGACGGTCATTCCCAAGTCCAGCGCCGTGTTCATTGCCAGCTTCAAGTCGTGATCCCACTGCGCAGAGCCGTAGCCGTAGTCCGTTTCGCTGATTTCGGCTTCGCCCTGCGCGCACAGCTCCACGCCGCGGAAACCGCCGTCGTACATCGCCTGAATTTCCGCGCGGATGGTCTCGTCCGTATGCCCTGCTTCCGCCATCCACCAGCGTACCTCGCTGCGGCTGTCGATGCTGGGCGCGGTATAGCGGCGCTCGATTTCCGCCGCAAACGCGTCGTCCTCCGCCAGCGCCGAGGCGGCGGGCAGCAGCATGGCGGCAGAGAGCAGCGCCGACAAGATTTTCTTCCCAGACAGCATAATGTCCTCCTTGCAACGCTTTCTTGTACAAAATGGGGCTCCGGAACACTCCGAAGCCCCGGAAAATCGTATTAAATCTTGAAAGCCTTGACAAGCAGCGGCCAAGCCCAGAGGTAGAAGACAACTGCAATCGCGATGACGGCGACGGCAATCACAATCCACATGATGCGCTTGCCCTTCTTGCTCATCCGCTTGCGATTCTGGAACTGCTCCTCGGTCATCGGCACTTTGCTGTATACGCGAATTGCCATGAACACCAGCACAAGCGCCATCAGGATGTCAAAGCCGTACAGCACAACCTTGTACCACGCCATGCCGTACAGGAAGCCCTTCTGCTCCTCAACCGCCGGGGCAGTCGTTTCTTCCGCAGCATCATCCGCCTGATTCAGCATCGCCGCATAGGCGGGGTCAACCGCCAGCGAGTTTGCCGTGTTGTAGAGAATCTGATGCACGGCTTCGCGAATCAGCTTGCGGCACCAGCCGGATTTAACGTCGCTGAGCGACTGTTCCGCGGTCGCGTGAATGAGCGTGCCGCCCGCCGCCAGATACTGGTCAGCGCCAGCGCCCTTCATGGTGGTGGTGTAGTCGGTGATGTAGCAGCCATGCCAGCCCCATTCGTTGCGGCAGATGGCGCTCATCAGCGGATAGGAGCCGAAGGTGAACTGCCAGCCGACGCGGCACATGGTCAGCATGATGCCCTGTGCGCCGCCCTTCTGGATGGAATACTGGAAGGGCTTGAGGTAGATTTCACGGGCAGCCTGTTCCGTGCCCCACACAGCCACACAGCCGTTGGCGGCGCGGTTGGTGTCGGCGTCGTTCATGACAAAGTGCTTGATGTAGGCGTGCATACCGTGCGCTTCAACGCCCGCGCAGACCGCCGCGGAGCAAAGACCGGTCAGCACAGCATCCTCGGAGTAGTATTCGTAGTTGCGCGCGCCGAAGGGGGTGCGGTGGATGTTGATGCCGGGCGCGTACCAGCCCTCGGTGTTGGACGCAATCGCGTCTTCGCCGATGGCGTTGCCGTAGATGCGCTGAACGTCCTGACTCCACGTCGCCGCCGTCATTGTTGCGCAGGGGTAGGAGTAGATGACCGCGTCCGTCAGGAAGTTCGCAATGCCGTGCGGCGCGTCATACTCATACGTCTTAGGCTTGCCAACGGATTCCACCGCCAGAGAGCCCCAGCCGGACTTGTTGAACAGCTGATGCATCTCGGAGAGCTTGAGTTCATCCAGCAGCAGATCCCACTTCGGGTCGTTGTAATCCAGCCCCACCATGTCGATCAGCTTCAAATTGTTCTTCGCGCCGTAGGTGTAGCCTTCCTTGCCGGGATACAGGGCAGCATCCGTCGGGTCAGTCGGGTTCAGAGAAGCCGCAAAGCCCTTCAGCTCGAATTTCGCCCGCAGGTCGTCGGAAATCACATAGGTCGGCACGTCGCCGGAGATGTTGCCGACGTTGGATACGCCCTTCGCAACACCGGTGGCGTATTCCAGACCGTTATTGTCCATCACAGACCAGTCGGAGCGGGAGAGATACACCGTGTCGTCCGCATAGACGATATCATCAAGCTGGTTGGTCACTTCCGCGCCGGAAACAGCGTCCTTGCTCAGCAGTTCCCGCTCGGAAACGATGTACTTGGCTGCCATCGCCGTGTTGCCGTTTGCGGTCATGCCGTCCGCCGTGGTCTTGCCCTTTGCGGCAAGCACGTTGTTCACGGCCTCGTGCGCATCGTGGGCAGCGGTCACATACCAGTCGCCCGCGTCAATCACATAGGTCTTGGCGTCCTTTGCATCGTAGCTGGCAATGTCCTGCTTGGAGAAGGTGACGGACACGCGCTGCGATTCGCCGGGGGCAAGCTCAGATGTTTTGACGTACTGCGCCAGCGCCACAGCCGCCTTTTCCACGCCGCCGGGGATGTAGGGCGACTGGACGTAGAATTCCACAACATCCTTGCCGGAGGTGAAGCCGGTGTTCTTCACCGTGACCGACGCGGTGCAGAGGTCGCCGTCCCAGTCCACCTTCAGGTCAGACCATTCAAAATCAGTGTAGCTCAGACCATAGCCGAAGGGATAGGCGACGGTGGCGGCGTAATCGTAGTCGCCCGCGTTGCCCTGCTTGAGCACAGCATCCTCATAGCGGGTTTCATAGTACTTGTAGCCGACATAGATGCCTTCCGCGTAGTTCACATAGGAATAGCCGGAGAGGGAGCCGTCCTCGTTCACATAGCGGTAGTCGCCGAAGTTCTGCATGGCGGCGGAGGACAGGTTGTCGTGCACATAGGTGTCCACCAGACGGCCGGAGGGGTTGATGGCGCCGGACAAAATCTTGGCAATCGAGCCGATGCCGCCCGCCGGACGGGCATACCACAGCAACGCGTCAATGCCGTATTCCGCCTTGTCCACAAAGTCCATCTGCATGGCGTTGGCGGAGCTGATGAGCACAACCACCTTGTCGAAGGATTTATGCACCTCGGCAAGCAGTTCCTTTTCGTCCTTGTTCAGTTCCAGGTAGTTTTCATCCGCCGAGCCGCCGTAGCGGGACATGTCATACGGCAGGTCGTTGCCTTCCGCGCCCGTGCGCATCAGCACGACGACGGCAGCATCGTTGTAATCCTTGTAGGAGGCCTTGACGTCCGCCGTATATTCGCTCTGCGGCACTTCGTCAATCACCCAGCCGCCGGTTTCGGAGCCGTTGCCTGCCGACAGGCTGCCCGCGCCGGAGGAGTGGCTGGACGCGGCATAGAAGGCAGCCAGCGTGGGGTTGACCGTGAAGCCTTCCTCCTCCAGCACCTTCTGCAAAACGCCGCTCTTGTTGTCGATGCCAAAGAGGCTGATCTTGCCGCCCTTCATGGGCAGCGCGTTCTTTTCGTTCTTCAGCAGCACCGCGCCTTCGGCGACAATCAGGTTCGCCACCTGCGCATGGTCGTCCGTGTCAAACGTCACGGTGGAAACGTTCTTCACGCCGACTTCGCCGAAGTACAGTGTCAGGGCGGAATCCCAGTACAGCGCTTCGTAGTTGACGACGCCGACGGCACTGCCCAGCAGCGCAATCACCAGCGTCCAGATAATTAAATAGGTACTTTTTTTCATACCCTTCTTCGCAGCACTCATGATTTTCTCCTGTTACTATATATTTGCCCCTTGATTTATGGCAGCCAGCCATAGGCATGGGACATCTCGTTGCCTAAACTGTTAGAATAGAGAGGTAATGGTCTGACCTTCATCTCCAAGGGCTTTTACGTCCGCATGAAAGTCAGTCAGCCATCCTCCTATTCGCAGTGTTCGATTTGTGCAGGTAGAGCCACTGCGTTCGTGTCATCAAACAGATAGAACCGGCAACAGGAAAGATGGCCTTTGTCCATTACAAGTTCAGTACAGGAGTGATTCTATGAACGCAGTAGGTATTGATGTTTCCAGCAGGAAAAGCACAGTTGCGGTGCTTCGTCCTCTGGGGAAGTTGTTTGCTTGCCTTTTGATGTGACTCACGATATAGCAGGGCTTGCTTCACTGGTCGAGAAGTTGAAGGCTCTTGACGGTGAAACCCGCGTCGTGATGGAACACACAGGGCGTTACTATGAAGCGGTTGAAAAAAGCGCTGCACGAAGCAGGGTTCTTTGTCTGCGCTGTTAATCCGCTTCTCATCAAGGAGTACGGTGCTAATTCTCTGCGCCGCGTAAAAACCGATAAGGCTGATGCCGTAAAATTGCTCGTTACGCGCTTGATAATTGGGCTGATTTGCGCGATTTCACCCCCATGGATGCAATTCGCTACGATCTCAAAACCCTCAACCGCCAGTTTCAGCTTGCCTCTAAGCAGCGGACGGCCTCTGCTAATAATCTGATTGCACTTCTGGAGCAATCCTTTCCCGGCATCCGAAAGTGCTTTGACAGCCCGGTGCGCAGTGATGGAACGCAGAAATGGGTTGACTTTGCGCATTCTTTCTGGCATGTAGACTGTGTGCGCAAGCAGCCCTTCGCAGCCTTTTGTGAGCGTTACCGAAAATGGTGCAAGCGCCACGCCTATCTCTTTAAGCTGAGCAACGCTGAAGAAGTATATGCCCTTGCGAAACGCGCTGTTGTCCTGACCCCAAAGTCAAAGGTCGTGAAAGTGCTTGTGCAGGAAGCTGCAAATCAGCTCATCAGTATTTCGCGCTCAGTGGAAGTCTATCGCGCGGAAATGGATCGGCTTGCTGCTATGCTGCCTGAATACCCCGTTGTCATGGCGATGTACGGCGTTGGCAAGTCCTACGGGCCGCAGCTTATGGCGGAAATCGGCGATGTTCGCCGCTTTGAACGGAAGCAGGCTCTCGTTGCCTTTGCCGGTATTGACCCCATGCCTAACCAGTCCGGAGACAAAAACGTCAGAAGCAACAAATCTTCTAAACGAGGCTCTCCCTACCTCCGCAAAACCCTTTTTAATGTCATTAGAACTTACCTTCAATGTGCTCCCCAAGATGAACCTGTGTTTCAGTTCCTTAACCGGAAACGGGCGGAAGGCAAGCCCTTCTATGTTAAGCGTTATGGCCTGCTGACCAGCCGCTGGAGCTATGACTACGGCGTGGCGTGGCGCGGCATGGAGGCGCTGTACGCCATGACGGGCGAAAAGAAGTATTTCGATTACATCAAGGACGCAATGGACACGTTCGTGACCGACGAAAGCGGCGCGATTCGCGACTACACGCTGGATGAGTTCAATCTGGACTACATCTGCAATGGGCGGCAGCTGCTGTATCTCTACAAGGCGACGGGGGATAAAAAGTACCTGCGGGCGGCGGACGTGCTGCGCGACCAGCTGCGCCGGCAGCCGCGCACATCCGACGGGGGATTCTGGCACAAAAAGTGCTACCCCTACCAAATGTGGCTGGATGGGCTGCACATGTCCGCGCCGTTCTATGTGGAATACTGCCTGATGATGGAGGACGATGCGGTGGGTATCCGCGACGCGGCGAAGCAGCTGCAGTTGGCGTATGAGCACACCTATGAGCCGAAAACGCGGCTGAATCACCACGGGTGGGACGAATCCCGCGCGCAGCAGTGGTCAGACCCGGAGACGGGGCGCTCGGCGCACGCGTGGGGGCGCGCTGTCGGCTGGTATATGCTGGGGCTGGCGGATGTGCTGGCGCTGCTGCCGGAAAATCACGAATGCTTCGAGCCGCTGCGGGCGCTGATGGAGAAAATCAGCGCGCGGATGCTGGAAATCCGCGTGGACGGCGCGTGGCTGCAAGTGCTGGACTGCCCCGGCCGCGAGGGAAACTACCTCGAATCCTCCGGCTCGTGCCTGATGACGGCGGCGATTTTGAAGGCGGCGGCGAATCATCAGCTGCCTGACTGGATGCTGGCGGCGGCGCAGGAGAGCTTCCGGGCGATTCAGCGGCATTTCGTCGGGCAGCTGCGGGATGGCACGCTGTTTCTGGCGAAAACGTGCTACGGCGCGGGGCTGGGCGGAAAAACGGAGGCGTACCGCGACGGGTCGTATGACTACTATATTTCGGAAACCGTAGGCAGCTACGATATCAAGGGGACGGGCGCGTACATTCAGGCAGCCTGTGCCTACGAAGGGAGTGAACCCCATGCTTGACCAGCGTTTGGCAACCCGCGTGGAGAATTTTGTGAGCCGCCTGAAGCGCGAAAGTGTGTGTATGCACGGCTTCATCCTCGACGTGCAGGGCGAAGTGAAGGCGACGGCGTACTATCCGCCCTTTGAGGAGGGGAAGGCGCACCGGATGTACTCGGTGTCCAAATCCATGACGGCGCTTGCCATCGGCCTCCTGCTGGACGAAGGAAAAATTTCGCTGGATGACCGCATTGCCGACTACTTCCGCGACATCCTGCCCGAAAAGCCGGATGCGCGCCTGATGCGCCTGAAAATCCGCGATATGCTGCGGATGGCGACGTGCTACCGCGCTACCGTCTACCGCGAAACCGACGACGACTGGACGAAGCCGTTCTTCACCGCCGCATCCACCCACGAACCGGGTACGGTGTTCCACTACGATACGGGCTGTCGCAGGTGCTGGCGGCGCTGGTGGCGCGGCTGACCGGGCAGCAGGTGATGGACTACCTGACCGCGCGGGTGTTCACGCCCCTTGGCGCAGACGACGAGAAGCATTGGCTGCGCGACCCCGCGGGCACCTGTCAGGGCGGCACGGGGCTGTGCATGTCCCTGCGCGATTTGCACAAGGTGACGCGGCTGGTGATGGACGGCGGGCGTGGAATCCTGCCGGAATGGTTCTGCCGGGAGATGACGAAAAAGCACATCGACAATTGCCTTTGCACGAACGAGGAAGAGCGCTACGGCTACGGCTGGCAGGTGTGGATGACGCGCGCGGGCTGGGTGATGTACGGCTTGGGCGGGCAGCTTGCCGTGGTGTGCCCGGAGAAGGACGTCTGCCTGTGCACGATTGCCGACACACGCCTTGACCCCATCGGCGTGCAGCGCATCTACAACGCCTTCTTTGACGAAATCTACCCCTACTGCGGCATGGAGGACATGTCGCCCGTGCGCCTGTCGCCCGAAATGCAGCCGCTGGGGAACAATCCCGCGTGCGCGCTGGACGCGTCGCCTGTGTACCATTTCGCCGCGCCGAACCCGCTGGGGCTGGGCGCGTGGAACTGCGGGGAAACACGCTGATTTGGGAGAACGCGCGCGGGCGGCATCCGCTGCAATTCGGGCTGGGGGAGAACCTCGCAAGTGAATTTCCCGGATGGCCGGGGCGCACAATGTTATCCTCCGGCGGCTGGGTGTCGGCGGATGAAAACGGGAATCTGCTGCGCGTCCGCTGCCAAATCATCGACGATGATCCGGCAACGAACGATTGGCGTCGTTGACGCGCCCTGATTGCCGTTATGCGCACGCTTTCTTCCGCTCAAGCGCCGCCCAAACCGCGTTCTCCCGCATCCAATGCGCAGCGCTTCGACGAGGAAGCGGACAATTACAGCGCCATTGCGATTGTGGCGGAATAAAATCAGCAGGGCTGCAAGCGTGCCAAATGCGCTTTTGCAGCCCTATTTTGATGCACCATGACGTGCTTGGCAAGGAATTGGAGGAATTTTCGGGCTTTTCAAATGCGGATTTTCGTGGTAAAATGGACGATAGGGGAATTTGCGATTTTTCCCCATAACCTCTTTTCGCGATGCGTGGATTTCGCGTCTGCGGACGCGACCAAAGGGCAATGAAAACAGACGAAGTCTGCGATCGCCCTTTGGAAACCTTCGCTTGCACTCCCATGTTAGTGGTCTGTACCGCTGCTTGTGGATACGGGGGACAGTGTGGGTATCCTGTGGATAAACACGCGGGCATAGCATGAAAAAGTGACCAACTCAATCGCGAGATGGGTGTCGAGAGGGTCGAAGACCCTTCGCGGGTGCAGGGCAGAGCCCTGCTGGGGTCAAGGGGCAAAGCCCCTTGGGTCTCCCCCATAAATTGAAGGAGAAAGCAATGACGAAACTCAAGGTTGGAATGATTTCGCTGGGATGTAATAAGAACCGCGTGGATAGCGAGACCGCGCTGGGGCTGCTGCGGGAGCACGGGTATGAGCTGACGAACGATCCCGCGCAGGCGGATGTGCTGATGGTGAACACCTGCGGGTTCATCGCGTCGGCGAAGGAGGAGTCCATCGACGCGATTCTCGACATGGCGCGGTACAAGCAAATCGGCAAGTGCCGGGTGCTGGTGGTCACGGGCTGCCTTGCCCAGCGCTACGAGAAGGATTTGATGCAGGAGATTCCTGAAATCGACCTGCTGATGGGCGTCAACCAGTATCAGCAGCTGCCCGACGCGCTGGAAAAGGCGCTTGGCGGCGTGCGCAAGTCCTACTGCATGGACGACCACACCTACTACGCCCACGACCGCGTGCTGACCACCCCGTCCTACACCGCGTACACCCGCATCGGCGAGGGCTGCTCGAACTGCTGCACGTTCTGCGCGATTCCGAAAATCCGCGGCCCGTACCGCTCCCGCCCCGAAGCCGACATCCTCCGCGAAATCGAAAGTTTGGCCAAGCAGGGCGTGAAGGAGCATATCCTCGTTGCGCAGGACACGTCGCGCTACGGCATGGACTTCGGCGGCGGATCGAAGCTGGCGGAGCTGATGCAGAAGGCGGCGAAAATCGACGGCGTGGACTGGCTGCGCGTCCTCTACTGCTATCCGGAGGAAACCAGCGAGCAGCTGCTGGACATCATTGCAAACACGCCCAATATTTGCAGTTATGTTGATTTGCCGATTCAGCACGTCAACGACGCGGTGCTGAAAAGGATGCACCGCCGCGGCACAAGCGCCGATATTCGCCGCGCCGTCAAGGGCGCGCACGAGCGCGGCATCACCCTGCGCACGTCGATTATCGTCGGCTTCCCCGGCGAGACGGAAGAGCAGTTCCAGGAATTGCTCGACTTCCTGCCCGAAGCCGAGTTCGACCGCCTCGGCGCGTTCACCTACTCCCCCGAAGAGGGCACGCCCGCCGCGAAAATGCCCGACCAAATTCCGGAGGAGGTCAAGGCGGAGCGGCTCGACCGGCTGATGAAGCGGCAGGCCGCCATCGCGCGGAAGAAGAACCAGGCGCGCGTGGGCACGGTGGAGAAAGTCCTTGTGACCGACCGCAACGCGCGCGGCGAAATCCTCGGCAGAAGCCAGCGCGAAGCCCCCGAAACCGACGGCGAAATCATCTTCACCGCGGGCGAAAGCAAAATGCCCAGCGTCGGCGATTTCGTGGACGTCCGCATTGAAAAAGCCAGCACCTACGACCTGACAGGGGTGATTGCATGAACCTGCCCAATAAATTGTCGCTCCTGCGCGTCGCGCTGATTCCGGTGATGGTGGCGCTGATGCTCCCGCAGACCCTCGTTTGCGATCTGCTCGCCGCTGCTGTGTTCGCCGTCGCTGCCCTGACGGATTATTTTGACGGCCATATCGCCCGCTCCCGCCACCTGATTACCGATTTCGGCAAGTTCATCGACCCGGTCGCGGACAAGCTGCTCAACCTCTCCGCCATGATGATGCTCGTCCAGCGCGGGACGCTGCCGGGCTGGGTCGTCGTGCTGATTTTGGCGCGCGAACTCGCCGTTGACGGCCTGCGCATGGTCGCCGTGGGGCAGGGGCGCGTGATTGCCGCGGGCAAGCTCGGCAAAATCAAGACCGCCAGCCAGATGGTGATGCTCCTCTTCGTGCTGATTACGCACCAGCCCGCCCTGACCGCCCCCGCGTGGGACGTGGTCAACGCGACTGTCCTCGGCGCGCCGTGGATGCGGTGGATCAGCACCGCGCTGACGCTGTGGGTCGCCGCCATCACCCTCTGGAGCGGCATCGACTACTTCGTCCGCAACAAGGACTGCATCAAGGATATGTAACCGAAGGGGTCAAGGGGGCGACCGGAAAGCCCCCTTGAACTATGCAAAAGTCCAGTTGTGGAAGAGTAGTCAACTATGCTAACATAATTAGCAAAAAGGTCAATTCCGCTTCAGATGGAAGCCGCCGAAACCCGCGCCACGGTTTCTTCCACCGCCTTGGCGACAACCTCTGCCATCGACATTTTCGGAGCGCCAGCAACACTTGCCTGACACCGGCTCACCGGCAGCAGAATCTTGTGCGCCCTGCTGCGCCCGACCGCCAGCGCCATGTTCGCGGTCACTTCGCCCAGCATCGCGTCGCACAGCACCATGCCAATCGGGCAAAGAATCAAATCCGCCATCCCGGCGCATACCACGACGGCGTTTTCGCCCGTCGCCACTTGGTCTGCCCCCGCGCGGAGCATCGCCGCCGTCGCCAGCGCGTTCGTCCCCACCGCAATCAACGGCTGATTCGGCAGCGCTTTCTTCAGCCCCTCGACCAGCTGCCGCCCCATGCCGCCGCCCTGCGCATCAAGAATGACAATTTTCATGCGGATTTTTCCTCCTCGTGGAAGTTGCATTTTTCTTGATTAGTATAGCATAGAATTTTTCAATTCGCAATGCGCATACCATTGCAGGGGAATCATGCCTGCGTAACTTGCAGTTATCAGCCAGAAAGAAGGCTTCATCCATGAAGAGAAAAATCGTCCTTACCGGCGGGGGCACGATGGGTCATGTGACCCCCAACCTCGCCCTCCTGCCGCACCTCCTCGCCGCCGGCTACGAAGTCCACTACATCGGCACGGAAAACGGCATGGAAGCCGAGAAGCTCCGCAATGTCCCCGGCGTCATCTACCACGGGGTGAAGACCGGCAAGCTCCGCCGCTACTTCGACTGGAAGAATTTCACTGACCCCTTCCGCGTCGCCGCGGGCGCGTTCCAGTCCGCGCACCTCATGGGCAAAATTAAACCGGACGTTTGCTTCAGCAAGGGCGGATTCGTCGCTGTGCCGGTCGTGTTCGGCGCGTGGCTGCATCACGTTCCCGTCGTCTGCCACGAAAGCGATTTAACCCCCGGTTTGGCGAATAAGCTCAGCCGCCCGTTCGTCAAGCGAATCGCCACCACCTTTCCCGAATGCGCGCAGATGCTCGGCGCCAAGGCGGAGATGGTCGGCACGCCCCTGCGCCCGGAGCTTTTCCGCGGCAGCCGCGCCAAGGGCTTGTCCTTCCTGCGCTTCGACGGCACGAAGCCCGTTCTGCTGATGATGGGCGGATCGCTCGGCGCGCAGGCGGTCAATAAGGCGCTGCGGGATGCTCTGCCGATGCTCACCGGCACGTTTGATGTCGCCCATATCTGCGGCAAGGGCAACCTTGACCCGACGCTTGATAAAACCCCCGGTTACACGCAGGTGGAGTTCCTCGATCAGGAACTGCCGGATGTGCTCGCCGCCGCCGACCTTGTGCTCTCCCGCGCGGGCAGCAACGCCCTGATGGAGTTCCAAGCGCTTGCCCGTCCGCTGCTGCTTGTCCCGTACCCCAAGGGCGCCAGCCGCGGCGACCAGATTCTCAACGCCCAAAGCCTTGAAAAACGCGGACTCTGCCACGTTCTCCTGCAGGAAAACATGACCCCGCAGACCCTGACCGACGCGCTGATGCAGACGTGGGCGGAGCGCGACAAATTGACCGCCGCCGTCAAAAACGCCCCTCCCGCCGATGGCACAAAGCGCGTGCTGGAGATGATTGAAGAGGTGCAGACCCGAAAGGCTTGAGCGTGCGCCGGAAATTCCATTAAATCTGCGGTTACAACCAGCAAATTCATAAAGCCAACCCTTCGCCCGACTGCGCCCACGCCAGCCGGGCGTTTTTTGCATCCCAAAGGCGCAGGAAAGCCCGTCGCCCGCAATTGCTCATTGTTCATTCCCTTCACGCCGCCCCATGCTCCGCCCTGAACGCCGCCAAAAGCGCCTGCCCCTCCTCCCGCGTGTGCATCAGCGCGTTCCCCTGCGCCATATCCCGTGCGTACAGGTAGTCCTCCATCTCCGCAACCGTCCGAACACCCGCGCCGCCCCAGTCCGTCAGCAGCTGAATCAGGTAATTCACCGCGTTCGTCGGATTCGCCTCCGCCGTCTTGGCGACCGCCTGAATCATCAGCCCGTCCTCGAACGGGTACGCCCCAAACGCCGCCATCACCCGATTCAGCTGATTCTCCGTGAACACCTGATGCAGCAGCACTTTACCCGCCAGTTTCGCGCTCTCCCGCACTGACCGCGGAAACGCCCCCTCGCGCGCGCCCGCCTCCGTACACGCATACGCACACTCGTGCGCGCCTGCGCCCGCGTATCCGGCAGAGGAAGCAGATGTCTCCTTTTCATCATCATTCGTTTTCCCCGTTGGGTTTACGGTTTCCATTTCTGTTTCTGTATAGTTTATATTAGTGTCGTGGAAAATGGGTGAATTTCCGTGGCAATCAGTTGTGCAATCAGTTGTGCAATCAGTTGTGCAATCGGTTGTGCAATCGGTTGTGCAATCGCTTGGATAAACGTTTGGGTAATTCGGATGATCACGGGGATAGTCGCGGATTTCGGGGCAATCAGCGTGATCATCAGCAGGAAAATCGGGATGATCACGGGAATAGTCACGGATTTCGGGGGCATCAGCGGGGCAATCAGCTGTGCTATCAGCACTGATTTCACGCGGATAGTCACGCTCAATAGCGCCTTTTCCGTCGCAAACGGAGAAGTAATGCAGGCGGTACGCGGGCGGCGTGCGCTTCTTTTCGCCGGGAATGTACTCCAAAAGCCCAGCTTCGCAGAGCATGCGTCGAGCGTCGGCGAGGGCGGTGGCGCTCATGGGAAAGTAGGCGAGCAGGTACGGGTTGTCGATGCGGAGGAAGCCGTCGCACCAGTCGCCGCCGCGGGCGTGCTGGTTCATGATTTCAATCAGCTTGTACCACAGCAGCTGGGCGCTGGCGGGAAGGCGGGTTCGCGCGGCGAATGTGTTGAAACGGCGGATTTCAATCAAGTAGTTTACATTGCACATTTGGGTCATTCCTTTCGGATTTTGTGGGTCGCTATTGCGACAGTGATATTGTAGTACGGGGAATGGATGTTCGTCAAGAAAATTTGATTTCATTTGATTCCGCTTGATTTCATTTGATTTTGGAGGGAAAAGCGACTGCTTTCTTTTGTTGCACAGGGGTTTCGCGTCTGCGGACGCGACGAGGGGGCTTTGCGGTCGCCCCCTCGACTCCTTCGCATTGCACTCCCATGTGGCTTGAATTTTTTTGTTACGCGGGGATTTCGCTCCTGCGGGAGCGACGAGGGGGCTTTGCGCTCGCCCCCTCGACCCCTTCGCTGTGCACACTCCTGTTACTTGGTTTTTATCGTTACAGAACCGAAGTGCTTTGACCGAAAACAACATTTTTCCCCTATACGCCGCAAAACACAATAATAATGAAGGAAAACCCTTTTCTTTTGGGGCGGAAAGTGCTATAATAAATATGTTGGGGAAGAGTCAACAGCGGGGGAATCCGGCGGCAGGGCGCGCGTAGACGCGGCTTATGCGCCCGCTGACGCGAAGTACCCCGACGCGCGTGTCCCCCTCCCGGATGGCGGGGCAAGGGCAAATGCCCCTGATTTTACGGTTTTCCGCGGCGGGGGGAATAATCATCCGCCGTTTATTGATTTTTGTGAGGTGCAAGCATGTTGAACGACCAGGAACTCGAACACCGGACGGAAGAAGAAATCGAACAGCAGATTGAAGAAGCGACGCAGGTCAAGAGCGAATACGGCGAGGAGCAGATTCAGGTGCTGGAGGGCTTGGAGGCGGTTCGCAAGCGCCCCGGCATGTACATCGGCTCGACGGACAGCCGCGGACTGCACCATCTGGTGTACGAAATTGTGGATAACTCCGTGGATGAGGCGCTGGCGGGCTACTGCAAGCGCATCGACGTGACGCTGCATAAGGACGGCTCGGTCTCCGTCCGCGACGACGGGCGCGGCTTCCCCGTCGGCATCCACCCGAAAATGGGCCGTCCGGCGGTCGAGGTCTGCCTGACGGTGCTGCACGCGGGCGGCAAGTTCGGCGGCGGCGGCTACAAGGTGTCCGGCGGCCTGCACGGCGTGGGCGCGTCGGTGGTCAATGCGCTGTCGAAGTCGCTGTCCGTGACGGTCTATCAGGATGGGAAAATTTATCAGCAGGAATACGCGCGCGGCAAGTACCTCTACGACCTGCGCGTCATCGGCGAAACCGACCGCACCGGCACGACAATCCGCTTCCTGCCCGACGTCATCAGCGACGACAACCCCGACGGCATCTTCGAGCGCGGCGTCACGTTTGATTTTGACGTGCTGAAGAAGCGCCTGCGCGAAATGGCGTTCCTGAACAAGGGCATCCACATCACCTTCACCGACGAGCGCGGCGAAACGCCCGTGACGGAGGATTTCCTCTACGAAGGCGGGCTGCGCGAGTTCGTCAAGTATCTGAATCACAACAAGGAAGTTTTGTTCCCTGAACCGATTTATACCGAGGGCGTGAAGGACGGCATCCTCGTGGAAGTCGCCATGCAGTACAACGACTCGTATGCCGAAAACATCTACACCTTCGTCAACAACATCGCGACCCCCGACGGCGGCACGCATCTGACCGGCTTCACCACCGCCCTGACGAGCGCCATCAACGACTACGGCCGCAAGTATAAGCTCCTGCGCGACAACGAGCCGAACCTGAAGGCGGAGGACGCGAAGGAAAGCCTGACGGCGGTTGTGTCCGTCAAAATGGAAGACCCGCAGTTCGAGAGCCAGACGAAATCGAAGCTGGGCTCCGGGCAGGTTCGCGGCGTGGTCAACGACCTTGTGAAGGAGGAATTGTCCACCTATCTGGAGGAGAACCCGTCTGTCGGGCGGACGATTCTTGACCGCTGTGTGAGCGCCCAGCGCGCGCGCGAGGCAGCCCGCAAGGCGCGCGAGGCTACCCGCCGCAAGACGGTGCTGGAATCGGCGTCCCTGCCGGGCAAATTGGCGGACTGCTCCGAGCGCGACCCCAGCAAGTGCGAAATCTTCCTCGTCGAGGGCGACTCCGCAGGCGGCAGCGCCAAGGAAGGACGCGACCGCCATTTTCAGGCGATTCTGCCCCTGCGCGGCAAAATCCTCAACGTCGAAAAAACCCGGCTGGATAAGGCGCTGGGCAACAACGAAATTAAGAGTATGCTGACGGCGTTCGGCTGCGGCTTCGGCGATGAGTTCGACGAAAGCAAGCTGCGCTATCACCGCATTGTCTGCATGACGGACGCGGACGTGGACGGCGCGCATATCCGCATTTTGATGCTGACGTTCTTCTACCGCTACATGCGGCCGCTGGTGGAAAAGGGCTATGTGTACGCCGCCATGCCGCCGCTGTACAAGGTGACGAAGGGCAAAATGGAAAAGTACGTCTATGATGACGACGAACTCCAAAGACTGCTGGACGAAATCGGGCGCGACCCGAAGCCGGACATTCAGCGCTACAAAGGTTTGGGCGAAATGAGCGCCGAGCAGCTGTGGCAGACGACCATGAACCCCGAAACCCGCACGATGATGCAGATTACGCCGGAGGACGCAATGGCGGCGGATGAAATCTTCACGCTGCTGATGGGCGATCAGGTTGAGCCGCGGCGGAAGTTCATCGAGGAGAACGCGGATTTGGTGAAGGATTTGGATGTGTAACCGCATCCGCGCAATGAGAACCTCTTCGCCCGCTGCGGCTGGTTCCCCGTGCGCATTATACAACAAGCAATTATCAGACAGAAAACCTGAACAGTTCGGAGAGAAATTATGAGCAGCATTCAGGACAAACTCATCCCGGTGAATCTGGAAAAGGAGATGAAGCGGTCGTTCATCTCCTACGCAATGGCGGTCATCATCGACCGCGCGCTGCCGGATGTGCGCGACGGCTTGAAGCCTGTGCACCGCCGCATCCTCTACGATATGGAAGAACTCGGCATGACGCCCGATAAGCCGTACCGCAAATCCGCGCGCCTTGTCGGCGACGTGCTGGGCAAATTCCACCCGCACGGCGATTCCTCCGTCTACGACGCCATGGTGCGCCTCGCGCAGCCCTTCAACATCCGCTATACCCTCGTGGACGGGCAGGGCAACTACGGTTCGGTGGATGGCGACGGCGCTGCCGCCATGCGTTACACCGAAGCCCGTATGACGAAACTGACCCCCTACCTGCTCGAAGGCATCGAGAAGGACACGGTCGATTTCTACCCCAACTTCGACGAAACGCTCATGCAGCCCGCCGTGCTGCCCAGCCGCTTCCCGAACCTGCTCGTCAACGGTTCCAGCGGCATTGCCGTCGGCATGGCGACGAACATCCCCCCGCATAACCTCGGCGAGGTCATCGACGGCGTTATCTGCATGATTGACAACCCGGACTGCACCATCGACGACCTGATGCAGCACATCAAAGGCCCGGACTTCCCGACCGGCGGCATCATCCTCGGCAGACGCGGCATCCGTGAAGCCTACTACACGGGGCATGGGCGCATTGAGGTGCGCGCAAAGACCAACATCGAGGAAATGCCCAACGGCCGCAGCCGCATCGTCGTGACGGAAATCCCGTATCAGGTCAACAAGGCGAAGCTGGTGGAGAAGATTGCCGAACTTGTGCACGACAAGCGCATTGAGGGCATCAGCGATATCCGCGATGAGTCCGACCGGCAGGGGATGCGCATCGTCATCGAGCTGAAGAAGGATGTTTACCCGCAGGTTATCCTGAATACGCTTTACAAGCACACGTCGATGCAGGAGACGTTCGGCGCGAACATGCTCGCGCTGGTCAACGGGCAGCCGAAAATCCTCTCCCTGCGCGACATGGTGTACTATTATCTGGAGCATCAAAAGGACGTTGTCACCCGCCGCACGCGCTTTGACCTCAACAAGGCGCTCGCCCGCGCGCATATTTTGGAAGGTCTGCTGAAGGCGCTTGACCACATCGACGAGATTGTGTCCATCATCCGCGCCAGCAAAGACCCCAACACCGCGAAAACGACCTTGATGGAGCGGTTTGACTTCTCCGACAAGCAGGCGCAGGCGATTCTGGACATGCGTCTGGCGCGCCTGACCGGTCTGGAACGCGACCGCCTCCAGCAGGAATACGACGATTTGGAGAAGGAAATTGCCCGCTTCCAGGCGATTCTGGCGGATGAACACCTGCTGATGGAGGTTATCAAGACCGAAATCAGCGCCATCCGCGATAAATTTGCTGACCCGCGCCGCACGGAGCTGACCACCATCGACGGCGAAATCGACGTGGAAGACCTGATTCAGGAGGAGGACATGGTCGTCACGCTGACGCGGCAGGGCTACGTCAAGCGCACGCCGAAATCCATCTACCGCGCACAGAACCGCGGCGGACGCGGCGTGACCGGCATGACGACGAAGGAAGAGGACTTCGCCGTGCAGATGCGCGTCGTATCCACGCACGACGAAATCATGTTCTTCACCAACATGGGGCGCGTGTACATGCTCAAGTGCTACCAGATTCCGGAAGCTGGACGCACCGCACGCGGCACGGCGATTATCAACCTCATCCAGATTGCGTCGGATGAAAAGGTGACGTGCATGGTTCCTGTGCCGGGCGCGACGGGCGAACACAACCTCGTCATGGCGACGCGCGACGGCATGATTAAGAAAACGCCGTACAGCGAGTTCGCGAACCTGCGCAAGAACGGCTTGATTGCCATCAATTTGAAGGAAGGCGACGAGCTGATTGGCGTGGATTTGACCAGCGGCGACGACGAAATTCTGCTGGGCAGCCGCAAGGGCATGGCAATCCGCTTCAGCGAGCGCCACATCCGCCCGATGGGCCGCGCGTCGATGGGCGTGAAGTCCATGCGGCTGGATGACGACGATATCATCATCGACATGGTGCCGCTGGAGCAGGGCGCGGACGTGCTGGCGATTACGACGCTGGGCTACGGCAAGCGCACCAATCCCGACGAGTACCGCGAGCAGGGCCGCAATGGCAAGGGCATCATCGCCACGAAGCTGACCGACAAGACCGGCGACCTCGCCGCGCTGCTGATGGTCAAGCCGGACGAAGACCTGATGCTCATCACCGACGACGGCACAATCATCCGCACCCGCGCCGAGGACATCCGCGTCTGCGGCCGCAACACGCAGGGCGTTATCGTGATGAAGCTGCAGGAAGGCAGCCACGTCATCGCCGTTGCCCGTGCTGAGCGCGACGAAGAGCCGGACGCGCCCGCGAATGCTGCTGATGCGGATGCCGCCGAAGCGCGCGCCGAGGGCTTCGACATGTCGGACGCGGCGGAATCGAAGGCAGTGCAGGAGCTGCTTCGCCGTGCCGAAGAGGACGCAAGCGGCAGCGATTTGGACATGGATCTGGGCGGGGAGGACGAGAAGGATTCCCCGGCGGATGACGAGGATATTTAACCTGAAGTACACTTTTTCTCCCGGAGGGGTGACCTTCCGGGAGATTTTGTCTTGATTGCAGCAGAACCCGACCTCATCCGCAGCGACGGATGAGGTCGTTCCCCTCAATCAGCACGCGCAAGCAGTATGAAAGTGTCACCAACCGAATCGTGCGAAAGGGTCAAGGGACGAAGTCCCTTGTGGAGTCCAGAGGCAAAGCCTCTGGTCGCTCCCGCAGGAGCGAAACCCCGCATCAGCACGCGCGAGCAGTATGAAAGAGCGCTCAATCCAATCGCGCGAAAGGGTCAAGGGACGAAGTCCCTTGTGGAGTCCAGAGGCAAAGCCTCTGGTCGCTCCCGAAGGAGCGAAACCCCGCATCAGCACGCGCAAGCAGTATGAAAGAGCGCTCAATCCAATCGCGCGAAAGGGTCAAGGGACGAAGTCTCTTGTGGAGTCCAGAGGCAACGCCTCTGGTCGCTCCCGCAGGAGCGAAACCCCGTATCAGCACGCGCAAACAGTATGAAAGCGTCACCAACTGAATCGCGAAAAGGGAGTCCAGAGGGTCGAAGACCCTTTGGCAGGTGCAGGGCAGCGCCCTGCTGGGGTTAGGGGCAAAGCCCCTCGTCTCCCCCCTTGCGTAATCCCTCGTCTTGTGCTATGATTCACTTATGAACCCATATCGAAAGGGGAATCACCGCCTTGTGGATAGGAATTGAAATGTATGTCCTCCTCTTCTTCGCCTGCTCCTTCCTCGGCTGGTGCATGGAGGTCACCTGTAAGCTCGTGCAGTTCGGGCGCTTCATCAACCGCGGCTTTCTGCTAGGCCCGCTGTGCCCGATTTATGGCACGGGCGCTGTGCTGATGGCGTACTTTCTGCCCCTGTGGACAACACAGGTCGAGTCGACATTCCTGCTTGCCCTCGTCCTTTGCGGCACGCTGGAATATATCACCAGCTGGCTGATGGAAAAACTGTTCCACGCGCGCTGGTGGGACTACTCCCAGAAGCGCTTCAACATCAACGGGCGCGTGTGCGCGAGCAACTTGCTGGCGTTCGGGGTGATGGGCGTGTTCGTCGTCAAGGTGCTGAAGCCCTTTGCGTTTGGGCTGTTCGCCAAAATCCCGACTGTCTGGCTGGATGCTATTACCATCACGCTGACGGCGCTGCTGATCGCGGACATCGCGATTTCCGCGGGCGTGCTGACAAAGATTCGCGGCGCGGCAGAATCCGTCCGCGCGGACAACACCGAAGCCATCACCAAGGCGGTTCGCGAGGCGCTCATGGCGCAGGGCTTCCTGCTCCGCCACCCGCTGCACGCTTTCCCGGAGGTGCAATTCTACAATAAGGCGCACCTTGCCCGCCTGAAGGCGAAGCACGACGAATTGCAGGCGAATATGCGCGAAAAACGCGAGAAGCTCCAGCAGGAACTTGACCGTCTCGAAGAGAAGCGCAAGGCGCTCAAGAAGGGCAAAAAGTGACCCGCAAGTTAATTTCTATTCTCCTGATCCTCCTGATTTTCTCGTCCGCCGCGCACGCGGATGTCCCTGTCCTTGACCTCCGCGCCCACGACGCCGACGCCCGCTTTCCGTCCGACGCCGCCGTCCTCACCGTCGCTTTTCCCCAGATGACCTTCGCCGATGCCGCCATTCTCGTCTGCGACGGCCACGCCGGGATGATTGACGCGGGCGGATACGCGGAGGAATCCGCCGTCCAGACCGCGCTGGAAGCCCTCGGCGTGACGCGGCTGGATTGGGTCGTCGCCACCCATCCGCACCACGACCATCAGCCCGGCTTCGAGGCCATCGCCCGCCGGATGCCGATTGGGCGCTTCCTCACGTCGTTCCCCGCGAACGAAAACGCGCAGATGCAGCATACCCTCGCGGTAATGGCGGAATGCGGCGTGCCGATCGAAAATGCATCGGATGGGCAAATGCTGACGCTCGGACACGCGCAAATCACGCTGATTCTTCCGGGAAATACCGGCAAGACCGTTAATAATCGCTCCCTCCTCGCCCTCGTGACGCTGGGGGATGCCCGGATGCTGATGCTCGCCGACCTCGAAAGCATGGGTCAGCAGGCGCTGCTCGATTCCGGCGACGATGTGCACGCGGATATCCTCAAGTACCCGCACCACGGTCACGCTGCCATGAATCAGGCGCTTCTGACCGCTATTGCGCCCAAACTCGCCATCATCACCGCCAAACCGACCCGCGCGCCGTACGCCCTCGCGCAGCTGGACGCCATGGCGATTCCCGCCGCGCACACGGATGAATGCGGCTTGCTGCTGCAAACCGACGGGCAGGTGTGGATTTTGCAGAATCTCACGATGGAAGAATAGCCGGCGGTTGATTTGTAATAATCTTCGCGGCAGCTTGACAAACTCCGCCCGAACGCCTACAATGGAAGGGAAGTACAGGAAAGGAAGGCTTCTCCGATGAAAAAAATCCAGAAATTGCTTTTACTACTCCTGATGATGGCAATGCTCCTGCCGACGTTCGCGATGGCAGAAACGCCTGTCATTGTCAATCTGGTTGAAAATCCGGATGCTGAATACCACTTTGAGGACGGCGCGAAGATTCTCGAAATCGTTTTTCCGCGCGTTTACTCCTCCGACTGCATCCTCCTGCGCTATGACGGCATGGTCATGATGATAGACGCATCGACCAAAAACGCGACCATGCGCAACCGCATCTACACCGCCTGCGATACCATCGGTATCGACCACATCGACATTGCCTACAATAGCCATCCGCACGATGACCACATCGACGGATTTCAGTTCGTCAACGAATATGCGCCGATTTCCAAGTTTCTGATTACCTTTCCGGAAGATTTTAACGCGCGTATGAAGAGCGCGGTTAAATTCATGAAGGCGAACAACATCCCCATCGAGCAGATTGGCAACGGCGACACCTTCACGCTGGGGGAGGACGGCGGCGTCAAGATGACCGTCATTCAGTACCGCAAGTCCTCCTGGGGCGTGAACGACCAGTCCGCCATGCTGATGGTGCAGTACGGCGACCGCCGGATGCTCCTCGCGGGCGACAACGAGAACCGCTCTCAGCAGTATTTCGCGGCGAATCCGCCGGAAATCGGGCTGAACGCGGATATCTTCAAGTACCCGCACCACGGGCAGGTGCGCCTGCGCGATGACTTCCTGGAAGCCATCAACCCGCAGCTGATTTTCATCAACGGCGCGGCGAACGTCATCAAAGGCAGCGTCAACTACTGCGACAAGAAGCACATTTCGTACCTTTTGGGTTATAAAGGGCTGACCCGGATGCGCACGGACGGCAACATTTGGGTCATTGACTACCTGAAGGAAAAGAATGCCGACCGCGACTTGCCCTATACGCCGGAGCGGGACGAGTAACGCACGAAAATACCCAAAAGTTTAGGAAGAGAATGCTATGAAGTATCGCTATCTGCTCATCGACAACGACAACACCCTCATGGACTTCCACGCCGCCGAACACGCCGCCCTCCGCGAGACGCTCACCGAAGCCGGGATTGAACCGACCGACGCCGTCTGCACACGGTACAGCGCCATCAATGACGCACTCTGGAAGGCACTCGAACGCGGCGAAACCACCCACGCGGCGCTTAAAATCACCCGTTTTGCCCAGCTTCTGGCAGAATACCCCGCCGAAAACGTCTGCGCACCCCGCCTCGCCCTGCGCTACAGCCACTATCTCGGCACGCACGCTGACCTCATGCCCGGCGCGGAGGCGTTTTTGTGCCGCCTGCACGGGCAGATGAAAATCGTGCTGGTCAGTAATGGTGACAGCGTCATCCAACGCAACCGACTTTTCCGGTGCGTGTTCACACCGCTGCTGGATACCATTGTCATCAGCAGCGAAAAAGGCGTCAGCAAGCCCGATCCGCGCCTGATTGAAATTGCCCTTGCCGAATGCGGCTGCACGGACAAGACCGAAGCAGTCATGGTCGGCGATAGCGCGACGGCGGATATCCCCGCGGCCGTCAACGCTGGAATCGACAGTATCTTTGTTGATTGGAAGAACACGGGTTGCCAACAAGCAACTTATACAGCAAAAAATCTGGCGGAAGTGGAGCAAATTCTGCTGAAAAGTTAAATTTCAGTGGACGGCATTATTCACAAAATCAATGATTGTCAGAATGGGGCGCATTCGCGGGAATGCGCCCTTTTTCACGTCCGAAAAATGAAAAAAACGTTAAAAATGAATCGAAGCGATTGACAGCCGGGCGTTTCTGCACTATTATAATAGGTAGAGAGCGAGGGGATTTTTGATGGACCAGAACAAGTGGCTGCGCCGAAAGCCGCAGAGCAACCTCGATTACCTTGGAATTACGCTGATTGCGGTTGCGTTTTACATGGCGCTGCTCAACGCGCAGTCCTTCCTGAACGGTGTGAACCGCATTCTGGGCATCCTTGCGCCGTTCGCGGGCGGTGTGGTGATTGCCTACTGCCTTAACCCAATTGTTAAAGCAGCGATGAAGTACCTCTTCCGCGGACGCGAAAAGTGCCGCGGACTCGCCATTTTGCTGGCGTACATTGTCGGCTTGGCAATCGTTGCGCTGCTGATGGTGCTGATTATTCCGCAAATGGTCGGCAGCGTTGTCATGTTCTACCAGAATTTCGACGGCTATGCGCAAAATTTGCTGAATATGCTCAAGGAACTTGACGCGGAAACGCCGGGCGTGGATTTGAGCCTTGCGGTTACGGCGGTGGAGAACCTGAATGCCAGCATGAGCGACCTGCTTGGCACGATTGTCAAGGCGATTACGAACCGCGTGCCGCAAATTATCAGCTACGTCGGGGGCGTCGCGTCGGGTGTCGTGACCATTTTTACAGCAATTGCCAGCAGTGTCTACCTCCTCCTGCAGAAGGATAAGCTGCTCCGCCACGCGCGGGTACTGACGCGCGCGTTCCTGCCGAAGAGCGCCGCGGAGACGACCCTGCGGATTTGCCACGACGCAAACCGTAATTTCGGCGGCTTTTTCGCCGGGAAAATCCTCGATTCCGCGATTATTGGTGTACTGACGTTTGTCAGCATGAACATCCTCGGCTTGTCGTACGCGACGCTCATCAGCATCATTGTCGGCATCACGAACATCATCCCCGTGTTCGGCCCGTTCATCGGCGCGATACCCGGCGCGGTGATTCTGCTCTTCCTCGATCCGTGGCAGGCGTTGATTTTCCTGATTTTGATTCTGATTATCCAGCAGTTGGATGGCAATTTCATCGGCCCGATGATTCTCGGCGATTCGATTGGCATCTCGGCGCTCTGGGTTCTCTTCGCGATTGTCGTCGGCGGGGATCTCTTCGGCTTGGTCGGTATGGTCGTCGGCGTTCCCATTTTCGCCACAATTTACGGCATTCTGCGGTCGGCGGCGCGGCACGGCCTGCGGCAGAAGGGGTACACGGACGTGGAAGAATCTGTATCCGCATCCGCTGCGGGCGACGAGATTCCCGATGACCCGCGTGAGAGCGGACACCGGATGTCGCTGTTGCGCCAGTGGAAAGAGAAAATCATGTCCATCGGCAAGAAAAAGAGCAAGTAAGCACGAGGGGGAGCGCAATGGCTTCCCCTTTCCTGCGTAATTTCTACCTATTAAAAGGAGACGCGCGCCATGACACCCGAAGTCCAGCATTATTTACTCGCAGGTTTTCTTCTGCTGGCAGCCGTTTTCGCCGTTCCGCTCTTGAAGCGCATCCTGAGACCTGTAAAAAAGCGGATTAGCGACCGCATTCCAGCGCTTGTGGGGCATCTTCTCCGCTGCTTCCTGCGCCCGGCGGCATGGCTCGTCCGCGTCACGCTCGCGGGTTGGGCGGTGCTAACTATCCCGTGGAGCGACGAAATCCGTGTTCTGCTCAGCCACGCAATGCCGTACTACCAGGCGTTTGTGCTGGCGATGGCGGCGTGGGGCGTATGGGAAGCCATCCCGGTTATTTGGCAAATGCTGCATCGTCATCCGCACCCTGATCAGCCGGATAATTATGAAACGTTGTCACGCTTTTTCGAGAATGGATGCCGAACAGTCGTCGTCGTGATGTCGGTTCTGGTCGGTTTGGACGGCCTTGGCGTACCGGTCACGAGCCTGATTGCCGGCGCGGGCGTCGTTGGGCTTGCCATCACCCTCGCGGCGCAATCCACGCTCTCCGGCCTGATTGCCGGGATCACGCTCGTTGCGGAACACCCGTTTTCACTCGGCGATTACATCGTGCTGGGCGATGTTGAGGGCACCGTCGAGGACATTTCGCTGCGTTCAACCCGTATTCGCACGCCTGATCAAGTGCTCATTACCGTCGAAAACAGCAAGGTTTGCGCCGAATACATCCAAAATGCGAACGCGCGAACCCAGCGCCTGTGGGCGTTCACGATTGCCTTGGAGTACCGCACGAGCGCGCCGCAGGTGGAGCAGTTCATCCGCGACCTGACGAAACTTCTGGTTTCAGATCCGGACGTTGATGGGCAGAGCGTGCAGGCGGTGCTGGAGGAGTTCGCGGATTCGTCCATCAACGTCAACGTCCGTATGATGGTCAACACCCCCGGTTACGGCGATTACCGTGCACTCAAAGGCAGAATTAACCTTGCGGTTATGCATCTGATGGCGGAAGAAGGACTGTCTTTCGCCTTCCCGTCGAGGAGTGTTTATGTGGAAAAGAATGCACACTGACCGAACGCGCGGACTTCTGCTGACCGGGCTGAAGGCGGCTGGAAGTGCGGCGGTCGCGATAGCCGTTGCCAGCGCAATACACCTGCAGTTTAGCGCGACGGCGGGGATTATCGCGATTTTGAGCCTGATGGGTACGAAGCGCGAGACAATGAAAGTGGCACTGGGGCGGCTGATGGCGTACGGCGCGGCGCTGCTGATCGCCTTCGTGTGCTTCTCGCTCTTCGGCGATGGTCTGCTTGCTTTCGGAATTTACCTTTTTGTTTTCGCGTCGCTGTGCTATGCCTGCTCGTGGGGGTACGCGACGGCGATGATTTCCGTGCTGATTTCCCACTTTATGGGCACGGGCGGCATGACGTGGACGCAGGTTGGCAACGAAAGTTTGTTGTTCCTCATCGGCACAACCTGCGGCATCCTGACGAACCTGCACCTGCACCCGGACGAAAGGCGCCTGGACGCATTGCTTCGTCAGGCGGATGAGCAGATGCGGACGGCGCTGCGTGCGCTTGCGGAAGCGGCGGATGCGCGCAACCCCTTGATTTTGCTGGGCGAGACGCTCCGGCAGGCGGATGAATGTGCCGCGAAAAACGCCGAAAATAGCCTGACAGACGCGCCTACGCGCGAGATTCATTATATCAACATGCGCCGGCAGCAGCGGAGAATCCTGCTGCAAGTCACAAAAGACGCACAAAAAGTACAGGGACATCCGCCACAGGAAGCCGAGGTTCGGGCGCTGATTGGCCGCATTTTTGCCGAGTATGACCGTGAAAACGACTGCACATCGTTGTTGTCCGCCCTGCATGGCCTGCTGGCAGAGATGCAGCGTCAGCCGCTTCCCGCAACGCGTGGCGAGTTTGAGGATAGGGCGCTGCTGTATGTGCTATTGCGGCGCATGGAGGATTTTCTGCTGCTGAAACGCGAGTTCTACGAAACATATGGTTACGAAACAAATCACCAATTAGAACGTAAATCATAACTATTTTCGTGATAAATTCAGCAAGAATGCGTCCACTTGCGCAAGCAGCAGAAAAATGCTATAATATAGGTTGAAATGAACGCGGAGGTGGCGCATGAAGCAGGAAACGGGGCGGCGGATTGCCCGCTGGGGTTATATGGCAGTCGCGGCGGGCTACCTCTGGTGGAACCTCGCGCGAATGACCGAATTTTCATGGACGTTCACCGTTATGCCGTATCTGGGCGACTTTGGTATCATTGCCGCCATTTTTTCGCTGATTTTGGGCTGGAAAAAGCGCTCCCCGCTTGTCTGGACGATGACAGCGGGGCTTGGCTGGATGCTGCTGATGAGCGCTATCCGCGGCGAAAATGTTCTCGCGGCTGAGTGGCAGTACCTCAAGGAGGGCATCATTGCGTTCCTTGTGCTTGCGCCGCTGCCGGGCTGCCTTACCGAAAATCGTTTTCGGCAGTTTTTGAAGGGAACGATAGCCGTCTGGATGACCGCAATTACTTGTCAAGCAGCCATTGGCTTGTGGGCAGCAATCAGCGGTCACGCCGTTTTCAGCATGAAGGGGACGTGGTACATCGGCATGAACCTCGGTGACCACCGCCTGTATTTAAACGCTTACGTTACGACCGCCGCCGCAAAAATGGGTATGACCGTGCTTTTGACCGCGATTTTGTTCGCGCTGAGCCGCACGAAACGGGCGAAAATTGCCTGTGTGATGGCAATTCTGGTACAATGCGGCGCGCTCGCGCTGACGGATTGCCGGACGGCGTTCGTGGCGCTCGGCGTCGCGGCCGGCTTCTGCGTGTGGACGCTCCTTGGTGCGAAGGTGCATATGCCGTCGAAATTAAACCATAGGCTTATACTTCCTGTGCTGATGGCAGCGGGGATTATCCTCTGCTATGGGCTGTTGACGGGGGTGTTGACGCTGCTTGCCCCGTCCGTCGCGCCCGGCCCGCTGGACAACGTGAACCTGCTGGAGTTCCCGGCGCACCTGATGACGGAAGCCTCTGCTGAACAGGAAGTTATATTAGACAGTACACCCGTCCACCGCAGCATTGACACTACGGACGCATTCAACGGACGCTTGGGGATTTGGAAGGGGGCAATTCGGCTGCTCAAAGCACAGCCGGGGCTGCTGCTGACGGGCACAAGCGCACCGCTGGCGGCAGGAATGATGAATTTGTACACGCCTCCCGGCACAAAATACTTCCAACATGCGCACAATCTGTACTTACAGACGCTTGTCAGCTGGGGGATTCCCGGTCTGCTGATTCTGCTGGCTGTGATTTCCATCTTCTTCACGCAGACGGCGCGGATTCCCAAGCGCAATCAGCCGCTTTGGGTGCTGATGCTGCCCATCCCGGTAATTTACCTGCTGGTTTGCGAGTTGGTGGACTGCTTCACGATGCTATCGACGGGTTCGCCAATGCTCTATTGGCTCTGTCTGCTGATGGGCGCGGTGGATGCACAGGCGCGGCGGCTGAAGCAACAAGCGCTTCCGAAATAACGAATGGTTACAAATTTGCGCTTTGGGAGGTGAAGCCATCCGATGGTCGATATCATCATCCCTGTGTACAATGCACTTGATACGCTTGAACTTGCGGTTACGTCTGCACTCATGCAGGGGGACGTGCGAATCCTCCTTGTGGACGACGGCTCCACCGACGGCACAGCGCGCTTGTGCGACGAGCTGGCGCACCATCCGCGCATTGCGGTGATTCATCAGCAAAACCGCGGGGTGTCTGCCGCACGAAACGCAGGGTTACAAGCGGCAGCGTCGGAATGGCTCACTTTTCTTGATGCGGATGACGTGCTGCTGCCCGACGCAATCGGCAATCTGCTCGCCCTTGCGGGGGATTCGCAGGCGATTCAGGGCCTTGTGACCCGTTCGGAAGCCCCTGATGTGCCGGAATGCACCGTTCAAACCCTCTCTTCGCGTGATATGCTGGACTTGGCGCTGCGAAATCCAACCGTGCATTTACACACGCACGGCTGGCTGCTGCGGCGGGAAATATGTAACGAGAGGTTCAACGAATCGCTGAGGCTGGGGGAGGATGGCGAGTGGATGATGCTGGTGCTTCGCGGCGCGAAAACCGTTTCGCTTGCGCAGGTGAACACCTATTGCTACCATTTGCGGGCGGATTCGGCGGTGCACAGCGCGGCAGACGTTGTGCGCGAATATCTGCGAACGCTCACGGCGGCACAGCCAACATTAAACTATTTGGACATGCCGGATGCGGCGGCACAGTACCGCTTGATGCACCTGCTGCTGATGCTGACGCACGGGGTGGTGCAGGAGGGCGGCTTTCGCGACGGGCTGCGGCAGTGCGGGGCGATTCGCCGCTTGTGCCGAGAAGCATTCCGCGCGGATTTGCGCAGTGTGCGGTGGCTGCCGCGGTCAAAGGCGCAGGCGGTGCTGCTCATGCTGCGGTGCGGGCTGTATCCGCTGGCAAGGCGGGCGATTCTGATTCGGCGAAGGCAGAATCAGCAGGCGTGTGCTTTGACGGAAAGTGCAATATAATTGGAAGAGATTTTTCACGCCGGGGTGCGCTGCGACCGTCGAGGGGCAAATCAGCAGTAACTTGCGGGTTATCGCGGGCGGGACGACCTTATCCGTCGCTGCGGCGACGCTTTCATCAGTTGGAAAGTCATGGCACATCTGCGCTTGCACGCCGATGATGGCGAAAATGGTAGACAGCGTATTCGCCAATCGACATCAACAGATTGTAAATCAGCGCAAAATCAGCACGCGGAAGCTGCATGCAAACGTAGCCAACGAAATCGCGCGAATGGGTCAAGGGTCGAAGCCCTTGCAGGGGATCGAAGGGGACAGCGTCCCCTCGCGTCTCCTTCGCTTATGAAAGGAAGTATGACGATGAAACCACTGCGGGTGCTTGTCGTGGGCTGGACGGCGACGACGGGCGGAATTGAGCACTTTTTAATGGCGTATTGTGGAAAAATGAACCGCGAACGCGTTCAATTCGACTTTTTGTGCCGTTTTAGCCCGATTGCGTGCCAAAAAGAAGCGGAAAAAATCGGGAAAATATACACAATAACCCGGCGGAGCAGCGATATAATGCGCTATTATCGGGAAATCAACGACTTTTTCCGCGAACATGGGCACGAATACGATATTATCTGGGACAATGAGTGCATGTTCAACGACATGACGCCGCTGAAAAAGGCCGCGGAGGTGGGCATTCCGGTGCGAATCGCGCACTGCCATAATCCTCAGAATATGGATAAATCAGTCATCGGACATGTGCAGGGCTTCCTCCATCGGGTCAACCACCATTCGCTCAGCCGCTACGCCAACGTCCTTTGGGCGTGCTCAATGGAGAGCGCGAAGTGGGCGTGCCCTGCCATGGATTTGCCCTGTGAGGTCATTCCGAACGCCATTGACGCGCAGATGTTCCGCTTCTCGGAGCAGGTTCGGCGCGAGGTTCGCGAGCAGTATGGGCTGGAAGATTGCCTCGTAGTTGGTCATGTTGGGCGCTTGCAGTACCAGAAAAACCAAACGTTCTTGCTGGATGCCTTCCGCCACCTGCATGAGCGCGAAGAGAAAGCGCGGCTCGTGCTCGTCGGCGATGGTCCGGATTTGACGGAGCTGGAGGCGAAAGCCGTCACCCTCGGCATCGAGCGGGAAGTCCTCTTCCTCGGCAACCGCGATGACGTCAACCGATTGTTGCAGGCGTTCGACCTGTTCGTCATGCCGTCGCACTTTGAGGGCTTCGGGATGGCGGCTTTGGAAGCGCAGGCGGCAGGGCTGCCGTGTCTGTTATCCGCCAGCGTGCCGAAGGAAACGAAGCTGACGCGAAACGTGGAGTTTATTCCGGCGGAAGATCCGGCGATTTGGGCGGAACATATGCTGAACATGCTGGAACGTCACGAAATCCGCCGCGACGAGGCGCAGACCATCGCCGACGCGGGCTACGACATAGCCGGCGCGGCGCAGCGGCTGGAGGACAAGCTCATCGCCCTGACGGAGAGAAAACGGTTTCAGCGCCGCTTCCTGATGTCCCCGAAAACGAGTGCATCGGGCGTGCCGGCGCTGAACAAGGCGCGCGCGGACATCGAGCAGATCGCCGCTGAAATGGGATACGCGCCGTTCGTGCTCCACGCGCCGGATAGCGCAAATGGCAGCGCCTGGCAGGCTATCCAAGTCGGCGCAAAGACGCTTGGCGACTGGGTTCGCGCGTTCTACCGGATGCGGCAGGGCGACCTGCTGCTCGTGCAGTACCCGTATTTCCCGGTCAAGGGCTACGGCGTGGCGCGGCTGGCGCTGCACCTGCTGCGCTGGAAGGGCGTGAAAACCGCCGCGCTCGTGCACGACCTCGACTCGCTCCGGCGGATTGGGGGAAGCGCCGCGCGCGGGAGCGACCAGCTGCTGCTGCCGGGGTTCGAGGCGCTCATCGTGCACAGTCAGCGGATGGAAAGCTACCTGCGGACGGTGGGCGTGACGTGCCCGATGATTCTGATGGAAGCGTTTGACTGCCTGTCAGAAGGGAAAATCCCCGTGCGGGAGAAGAGCCGCATGGTCGCGATTGCGGGCAACCTCGCCGCGGACAAGAGCGGATACCTGAAAGATATTGGCAAAGTTCCGCTGGAATGGCAATTATATGGAACAAACTGGGCAGGCAGCGACTCAACGCGCATCGAATACCACGGCGAAATTGCGCCGGAGAAGCTGCCGGAGACGATTTCGGGCGCGTTCGGCATCGTGTGGGACGGCGACAGCCTTGACGGGCTGACTGGCTTGTACGGCGCGTACGCCCTGCTGAACAGCCCGCACAAGCTGTCAACATACCTCGCGGGCGGACTGCCGGTGATTGTTGCGAAGAACGCCGCGGCGGCGGATTTTGTGGCGCGGGAGCAGGTCGGCGTGGCGCTGAACAGCCTGCGCGAGCTGCCGGAGCTGATTCGCACGATGCCGGAGGAGGACTACCAGCGCTACGCGTCGAACGCGCGGCGGGTCGGGGCGCAGCTTCGGGCGGGGGAGAACACGAAGCGGGCACTGCGGAAGCTGGAAGAAGTGGAATGAACAGGCAGGCGGACGGCGCGCGGTGAAATCAGGACGCTGAGCATTCGGTCGGCGTGCTTTCGCCGAATGCCCGCGCACCGTCCGGCAAAATCCCAAAAACCGAAAATCCCCCCTGCGACCATCCAGCAAATCTGACTGGATGGTCGTTTTTTGACCGAAATTTCCTGCTGAAACGATTTCGCAAGCATGAGAAACGTTTTCGTAAAAAATCCCGCAAACCCTTGAAAACACAGGAATGAAAACGTTTACAACGCGAGGAATGGAGAATCCGGAAAAAATTTTTATAAAAAAACACAGGAAAACACTTGATTTTTTCGCGCGGGTGGTGTATACTCTAACCATCACGAAACCGGTTTAGCAAAAAGCCGAACGGGTTCGTGAGCATCACATGTCCCGGAAGCAGAACGCTAACCCGCCTCGGCGCTTCCAGCAAAGACGAAAGGAGGGGCGCCCATGGCCGTGACCATCAAGGATGTTTCCGCAAAGTGCGGCCTGTCCATCTCCACTGTCAGCAAGGCGTTCAACAACTACGCGGACATCAGCCTCGAAACCCGCGAACTCGTGCAGCGCACGGCGCGTGAAATCGGCTATTACCCCAACGCCATCGCCCGCACGCTCAAAACCAACCGCTCCTACAACTTGGGCGTTCTGTTCCAGGAAAAGCGCGGCACGGGTCTGACGCACAGCTTCTTCGCCTCCGTGCTGGATGCGTTCAAGTCGGCGGGGGAGAAGCGCGGGTACGACATCACCTTCATCAACCACCACATCGGGTGGACGGGCATGACCTATCTGGAGCACTGCCGATACCGCAATGTAGACGGCGTGTGCGTCGTCTGCGCCGATTTCTACGCGCCGGAGGTCATTGAGCTGGTGGACAGCAATTTGCCCGTCGTCACCATCGACCACAGCTTCAACAACCGCTCGTGCGTGCTGTCGGACAACATCGGCGGACTCAAGCTGCTGGTGGATGCCGCTTATCAGAAGGGACACCGCAAAATCGCGTATGTCCACGGCGAAAAATCCTCCGTCACGGAGAACCGCATCATCGGCTTCTACCGCGCGATGCAGGAGCACGGGCTGAATGTGAACCCGGACTTCGTCGTCGAGGCGCTCTACGACAACCCCGCCACGAGTATGCAGGCGGTGCTGAACCTGATGGAACGCCCTGACCCGCCGACGTGCATCCTGCTGCCGGACGACCACTCGACCCTGGGCGCGCTGCAGGCAGCAAAACAGCTGAATTTGCGCGTGCCGGAGGATTTGTCCCTGGCTGGATACGACGGCATCCGCCTGACGCAGATGCTTCAGCCGCGGCTGACCACCATCGAGCAGGATACCAAGCGCATCGGCGCACAGGCGGCGGAATTCCTGATTGACCGCATCGAGAACCCGCGCACCGCTGGCAGCGAAACCGCAACAATTCCGGTTAAGCTGCTGGAGGGCGAATCCATGGGCATCTGCCCGGTGAAGACAGACGCCGCCAACAGCTGATTTTTTCCGCAAGAGGAGGCGGAAAAAATCACCCCACATCGTATTCCCGCGGCAGGGAAGCCGCTGGAAATATAGCGGGTACAACCCGCCCATTAAAGAGGAGGAAAATCCTATGAAAAAGCTCGTCGCTCTGCTTCTGTGCCTGATGATGGTCGTTCCGGCCACGCTGGCATCGGCGGAAACCGCCGAGGGCAAGGTGCTGAACATCTGGTGCTGGAACGATGAATTCCAGAGCCGCTTCAACGCCTACTATCCCGAAGTGAAGGAAATTGCTGAGGATAAGTCCACCACCACCCTGAACGATGGCACCATCGTCAAGTGGACGATCAACCCCAACGAGGGCAACAACTACCAGAACAAGCTGGACGAAGCCCTGCGCGCGCAGGAATCCGCCGCGGCTGACGACAAGATCGACATCTTCCTGATCGAAGCTGACTACGCTTTGAAGTACGTCGATTCCCCCTACACGCTGGACGTGAAGGCGGACATCGGCCTGACGGACGAAGATCTGGGCGGCCAGTACAAGTACACGCAGGAAATCGCCACCTCCGCTGATGGCAAGCTGAAGGCTGTCACCTGGCAGGCGACCCCCGGCCTGTTCGCGTATCGCCGTTCCATCGCCAAGGACGTGCTGGGCACCGACGATCCCGATGCAGTGCAGGAAGCGCTGGCTGACTGGGACAAGTTCAACGCTGTCGCTGAGCAGGCGGCTGCGAAGGGCTACTACATGCTCTCCGGCTATGACGATGCGTACCGCACCTTCTCCAACAACGTGTCCGCTCCGTGGGTTGCTGACGACGGCGAAACCGTGGTCGTTGACGCGAACCTGATGAAGTGGGTTGACCAGACCAAGACGTACACCGAAAAGGGCTACAACCACAAGTCCTCCCTGTGGGACGCGACTTGGGCGGCTGATCAGGGCCCGACCGGCAAGGTCTTCGGCTTCTTCTACTCCACCTGGGGCATCAACTTCACCCTGCTGGGCAACTCTCTGGAAACTTCCGTCGCCAACGGCGGCAAGGAAGAAGTCGGCAACGGCGCTTATGGCGACTACGCGGTCTGCCAGGGCCCGCAGGCTTACTACTGGGGCGGCACCTGGATTTGCGCGGCTGCCGGCACCGACAACGTGGCGACCATCAAGGACGTTATGCAGAAGCTGACCTGCGACGCGGCGATCGCCAAGAAGATTACCGAGGACACGCAGGACTACACCAACAACGTGGCGGCTATGAACGAGCTGGCGCAGAACTACTCCTCTGCCTTCCTCGGCGGCCAGAACCACATCGCCCTGTTCGCGGAAGCGGCTCCGAAGATCGACATGAGCAACATCTCTGCTTATGACCAGGGTCTGAACGAATCCTTCCAGGGCGCGTTCAAGAACTACTTCGACGGCAACGCCACCATCGACGAAGCCAAGGCGCAGTTCGAGAGCATCATCTCCGAAAAGTATCCGGAACTGGTGAACTTCCAGTGGCCGGACGCGAAGTAATTCGCACCACAAACCAAGCGGCAGGGGCGGGCATTGCGCCCGTCCCTGCTTGCTTTACGAAGAAAATTGTATTCTGTTCCAATGGTGACCTCTGGCAGCGAAATCTCCACGCCCGCCGGATGCCAGAGGTCATCATTGGGGCAAACGAACGTAGGAAGGATTGGTGATTCCGGATGCAGGGAGCAAAAAAGAAAGTCCGCTCCGTCAGCTATGCCAAATGGGGCTATGTGTTCATCGCGCCGTTCTTCATCGTGTTTGCGCTGTTCCAGCTCTATCCGCTCGTCTCGACGATTTATTACAGCTTCTTTGAGTATTTCTTCAAGCAGGGCGGTCTGATTCAGGTCGGCCCGAAATTCGTCGGCTGGACGAACTACTTGTACGTTTTCTCCAAGGATTTGCCCAGATACTTCGGCAACACCATCATCATGTGGCTGATGGGCTTCATCCCGCAGATTGTCTTCTCGCTTCTGCTGGCGGCGTGGTTCACCGATAACCGCCTGAAGCTGAAGTGCCAAGGCTTCTTCAAGACCGTCATCTACATGCCCAACCTGATTATGGCGTCCGCGTTCGCCATGCTGTTCTTCGCCCTCTTCGCTGATCAGGGCCCGGTCAACAACATGATTCAGGCACTCGGCGGCGAACCCATCCGCTTCCTCTCGAATATCTGGGGCACACGTTCGCTCGTCGCGCTGATGAACTTCCTGATGTGGTTTGGCAACACCACCATCATCCTGATGGCGGCGATGATGGGCATCAGCCCTTCCATGTTCGAGGCGGCGCAGATTGACGGCGCGACCCCGAATCAGACGTTCTGGAAGATTACCCTGCCGCTGATTCGCCCCATCCTCGTCTACACGCTCGTCACGTCCCTCATCGGCGGCCTGCAGATGTTCGACGTTCCGCAGATTTTGACCAACGGCAAGGGCGACCCGGTTCGCTCCTCCATGACCGTCGTCATGTATCTGAACAACTTCATCGGCACGTCGAAGAACTACGGCCGTGCGGGCGCGGTGTCCGCCATCATGTTTGTTATCTGCGCGGTGCTGTGCGTGGTCATCATGCGCACGACGCGCGGCGATGATGAACGCAAGCCCAAGCCTGTGAAAGCGGCGAAGGCTGTGAAGGGAGGCAAAGCGGCATGAGTCAGGCAACGATGAAAGTGCAGCCCAAGACAAAAGACCAGCAGAACGGCGCCCATGCGGTGCTGACCGCGCGGCGCATTGTGGCGTATGCGGTGCTGATTCTGCTCTGCGCGCTGTGCCTGTTCTTCTTCTACGTCCTCATCATCAACGCAACCCGCCCGCACGCGGATATCCAGAAGGGCTTCTCGTTCCTGCCGGGTTCGTGGACGTCGCTGTGCAACAACTTCACGCAGGTGATAAACAACGCGAACATCCCGATTATCTCCGGTATGCGCAATTCGCTCATCGTTTCCGCCATGACGGCGATTTTTGCGTGCTACTTCTCCGCGCTGACGGCGTTCGGCATTCACGCGTACCGCTTCAAGGGGCGCGCGCTCGCCCTTACCTTCATCCTGCTGATTATGACGATGCCGACGCAGGTTTCCGCGCTGGGCTTTGTGCAGCTGATGGGCAAGATGAACTTGAAGGATTCGCTCCTGCCGCTGTTCTTGCCGTCTATCGCCAGCCCCGCGGTGTTCTACTTCATGTACCAGTATATGCAGGCGAGCCTGCCGCTGGAGGTCATCGAAGCCGCCCGCATCGACGGCAGCAGCGAGTTCGGCACGTTCAACCGCATCGTTCTGCCGATGATTAAGCCCGCTTTGGCGGTTCAGGCGATTTTCACCTTCGTCGGCGCGTGGAACAACTACTTCACCCCCGCCCTGATTCTGAACTCCGCGAACAAAAAGACGCTGCCGATTTTGATTGCTCAGCTCCGCAGCGCCGACTTCCTGAAGTTCGACATGGGGCAGGTCTATATGATGATTGCCCTCTCGATTCTCCCCGTCATCATCGTCTACCTCTTCCTCAGCAAGTTCATCATTGCTGGCGTTGCGGTCGGCGGCGGGAAGGAGTAAAGATTTTCCCGGAAATGAATGCGCCCTCCCTCTTCGTAGTGCGTGAAGGGGGAGGGCGCGTTGTATGAGTTTGTCACCCCATGCCATCATGCAGTTGTGACCTGTTAGGCAGCCAACAGCTGCTCTTTCCCTCAAGAAACTTTTACGGCGGGGGGAGTCCAGAGGGGGCTGAAATCCCCGCTCTTTCCCTTTTCAGCCCCCTCTGGGCGTTCTTTGGTTACTTTCTGGGCGCGCCAGAAAGTAACATAGTCGCCTCCGCAGAGGCGATGAACGCAGCAACTAAAACCATGCTGGTTAAAAGCAGTATTCCTGTAAATCAACGATACCTTCATATATACAGTAACAAGCTGCCCAAGGTGGAAAAGTCAAATAACCCCACAAAATCGCCCGCACGAGGTTCATTCCCCCGTGCGGGCTTTGCTGTGTCTGGAATCCGTTACCCGGCAGAACCGTCCGCTGCGTCTTCCTCAATCGGCACCATCACCACATCCACCACACCGCTTTCATCCAGCGGCATGAGCAGATAGCGGCTTGCGAAGAGCACGCTCGGGTAGGCGACTTTCTCAAGCTCGTCGTCCTGATACGGCGCGATGAATACGCTTTCCTGCGTCTGCGCGCCGCGGCGGAGGGTGAAGTGCTTGTCAAACGTCTTTTCGTCGTAGCGGTCAAGGTTCGTCAGCAGCTTTGCGACAACCTCCATGCCCACGGCGACCTGCGCGTTCGGCAAAAGACCGCTGATATCCGTGGGCTTGCGGTCAATCACCATTTCCGTGCGGATGTTCCAGCCGCCCGTGACCGCGCCGTCCGGCAGATCCACCGGCTCAATCGTCACGCGGAAGAGCGTCGTCGTCAGGTTGCCGCCCGCCTGCTTGATGGCCTTCTCCATGTCCGCGGAGAGGAAGTCCGACAGGCGCAGGATGACCGCGGCGTTCTTGTTGGAGAAGCTGATGGCGTCAATGCCGGCGTTGTTCATGTAGCGCAGGCTCATGTAGCCGAAGCGCAGTGTGCGCGCGCCGTACACCGGGTTGCCGTAGGAGTCGGTGACGTAGCCTGCGTCCTTGTTCAGCTCGGCTTCCGCGCTGATGCGCAGCAGCACCTCGTCCGTCTTTTTGTTCCACGTCAGCGAGGGGGTGAAGGGGCGCGGCTGGTCGTCCGCCGTGTTGCGCACGACGCTGCCCAGCTCGCTGTAAGAAAGTACCAGCTGCTCCTGCGTCGTAATGGTGACGAACATCTTCCGCCCGTCGGAGCGCTCGATCACCTGCTGCACCGGGTTCAGGCGTTCGCCGCCGCCGCCCCACCAAGGCAGCTCGGTCGGCAGAATGGTGAACTGCGGCGCGTCGTCCATCAGGCGCAGCGTGTAGTAATCCGCCGCGGAAAGCCCGGTCAGCACGAAGTTGTAGTTGCCCGCTTCCTCGCCGGGTTCGCGCTTCAGGATGCCGCTGACCACGTCGCCATCCAGCAGCCCAATCGACGTGAACGTGAACCTCGCCGGGTCAGCCTCGCCCTCGTTCTTCTGCTGATTCGCGTCGGGGCAGATGGTCAGCGGGATTTTCTGGATGCTGAAGGCGACATCCACCGTCCCCGGCAGATAGATCGGGTCGCCTTCGGGAATTTTGACGTGCATGACGTAGCTGCCGACGTAGAAGGGCAGCCCGCCGACAAGGTTGTTGCCGGAGTAGGTGATGCTCGCCGTTTCGGGCAAGGTCATGCGCGGACGGTAGGTCATGGCGTTGTAGGTGGTGTTCGCGGTGCGGCTCGGCACCCACTTGACGCGGTGGACGTGGAAGCACTCCTCGCTGAAGGAGAAGCCGTCCGCGTTGCTTTCCGTCAGCGCGACGTTTTCTTCCGCCGATGCGTACACGCGGTAGATGACCACGTCGCCGGTGTTCAGTCCGCTGATGGTGACGGTATTGCCGTCCGCAGCGTACTGCTTGGCGTCGGCGCGGTAGGTGTCGGGCATGGAGGCAGGCGCTTCGCCCGCGTACACCTGCACGCCCGCGCTCTTTGCGCCTGTGGTCTTAAAGGTGATGGTCAGCGTGCCGTCCTCGTTGTCGGTGGCGGCAATGTCGCTGATTTCCAGCCCGGTCACGGCGCTGCTCGACTTTCCGGCGATGACGGCGGAGTACACCGTTTCGCCGTCGGTGGCGGCAATGTCCTGCCCGGTCAGGTCGCCGAAGCCCCAGAGCTGCAGCGTTCCGTCAAAGTGCGTTGTGTAGCGGTACTGGCTGCCGCCGATGACGACCGTCAGCGCCTTGTTCGGCACGGGGTTGCCCTGTGCGTCGCGGATGGTGACGACGGTGTGCGGCGCGTCGCTTTCCGGTTCCACGCGCACGTTGCCGCGCAGGGTGATGCCGGTCAGGTCGTTCTGATTCCGCAGCACGAGACGTCCGCTTTCGACATTCAGGGATACCTGCGCGTTGTCAAGTGCAATCGGCGCGCCGTCGCTCAGCAGCGCGCAATTGCCCGTCAGCGTCGCGGAGAGTGCGCCGTTTTCGACGCGGAGGACGCTCGAAGCGCTGTTCAGCTGCACGTTGCGCAGGGTTGCGCTCGCCGCCGCGCCGGAGGAGTGAATCGCGCCGTCCAGATACCCGTTCTGCCCGTTGACGATGAAGCGGCTTGCGTCGCCCGCGTCGGCATTCGGCGCATTTTCGGACAGGTTGAACGTCAGCACCTGCGCGTGAACGGTTTCAATCACGATGGTGTCCGCATCGGCGCTGATGGAGTAGGTTGCGTCATCGGCAAGGGCGGGGAGGAGCAGCTCGCCCGCGGGGGTCATCAGCAGGGGCATCGCCGTACCGTCCAGCGTCACCTTCTGGCGCGCCAGCGGGACGGAAATGGCCCACGCCGTGTAGCCGTCGGGCGCGTCGGAGCAAATCACCACGCCGGAGAGCACCTTCGTTCCGTTCGGCAGCTGCCCCTGCACGCTCAGCAGCCCATCCACCGTGATTTTCGGCGCGCTGCCCATCAGCGGCATCTGCCCGCGGCCGTCCAGAATCGTGTCGCCGCGCACAATCAGGTCATACGGCGCGCCCGCCTCAATCAGCGTACCCGCGCTCGTCGTGCCGTCGAGAATGACCGTCACGCCGCTTTCCATAATTTCCAGCACCGTACCCTCGGCAATGTCGCCGGACAGCGTGTACACCGTGCCGGATTTGAGCGTGTTGCGCTCGCCGGGGGTGATGCTGCCCGCGTCGCCGCTGGGGGCCTTGGCGGTCTGGCGGAGGGTCATCGTGCCTTCCGTGACGGTCGCCGTCCACTGCATTCCCTCGCCCGGACGCTTCAGCCACAGATACAGCTTGCCGTCGGCATCGGGCGTGACAGCCCATGCGTACCTTTCGCCCTCAACGAGGACGCTCTGCACGCCGGACGCGGAGAACGCATAGCGCGCGCGTCCGTTCATTTCCGTCAAATCGGCAAAGAGGTTCGTGCCTTCGACGGAAATGTCGCCCTTGCTGTTGACCGTTCCGATCGAAATTGCGCCGCCCTCGGAGAAAATCACCGCCGCGCCGGATGCAACTTCCAGTTTTTTGATAGATGCCAGCGAATTGTCCGCCGCGCGGATGTAAACGACGGCGTTCGCTTCCACCGTCAGCGTGTCGATGGACGCGCCGCGCAGTTCCAGAATTGCCGCGCGGTTCTTCACCACGCGCACCGTCGCGCCCTTGCGGTCGCCAATCAGCGCGTACTGACCGCTGCGGTAGAACGTCACATCGGCGCGGTTGAGGTCAACAATGCGCAAATCGTTGGAGAGCGTCGCCACGCTGTAAGCGTCCTCTTCGTCCAGCAGGTACCGCCCGTAACGGCACAACGGGTAATCCAGCCCGTTTTCGTCCTGCGAAATGTGCGCGCACCCTTCCACGTCGCACGTCGGAATTTCAGGCGTCGCGGTCGGCTCGTCCGTCGGATTTTCGGGATCGGGCGTCGCGGTCGGCTCGTCCGTCGGATTTTCGGGGTCGGGAGTCGCGGTCGGCTCCTCCGTCGGATTTTCAGGGTCGGGTGTCGCGGTCGGCGCATCCGTCGGATTTTCGGGAGCGGGTGTCGCGGTCGGCACGTCCGTCGGATTTTCGGGGTCGGGCGTCGCGGTCGGCTCGTCCGTCGGATTTTCGGGGTCGGGCGTCGCGGACGGCTCATCCGTCGGATTTTCGGGAGCGGGGGTCGCAGACGGCGCATCCGTCGGAGCGGCAGTCACCAAGGCTTCCGTCGCTGCGGGAGGATTCGACGGCTCTTCCGCCACGGAAACGCCCGTCAGCAGCATACTGCTGATGAGAAGCATTGCGCCAATGCGCTGGGTGGGTTTCAAGGTTGTTGCACCTCCTTGAAGGCTTGTCGTTAGGGTTGCAAGGGGTTTTTTTCCGATGTTGATTGCTTTTTGCCGCCAGTAGGGAAGCAGGGGAACGTGTGGGTATCCTGTGGATAAACACGCGGAAGAAGTATGAAAAAGTGCCCAACGCAATCGCGAAAAGGGGTCAAGTGGCAACACCCCCCTTGCGTCCCCCCAATCAACACGCGGAAGGAGCATGGAAGTGTGACCAATGCAATCGCGAAAAGGGGTCAAGGGGCAACGCCCCTTGCGCCTCCCCATGTAATTAGACGTTCGTCAACGCCGTTTCGTTTCCTTCTTCCGCAAAAAATTTTACAATTTGCCGTTCATGATGGCGAGAATCAGGTTGCCGTTGGAGAAAATCGGCGCGAGGGTTGACTGGGCAATCAGGTCGTTCACCATGTCCAGCGGGATGACCGTTTGCACGAGGGGAACGAGCGTGAAGAGCACGAGGCAGACGAGCAATCCGCGGAGGAAGCCGAACGCGCCGCCCGCCAAGCCGTTGAGCTGCTTGAGGACGGGAAAGCGGAACACTGCCTTGAGCAGGTTCAGCACGATGGCGAGGACAATGTACAGCACCAAAAAGCTGACAAGAAAGCAGATGATGTTGATGCTTGCCTGCAAAATCGTCTGGCTGACGTAATCGGAGACGGTGGACAGCCCCGACGAGGCGTATACGTTGTTCTCCAGATTCACGCGCAGCAGCGTGTCCAGCGGCGCGGGCAGGTTCACCTTCTCCAGAATGCTGTTGATGCTCTGGCTGGTGAGCGTCGCGACGTTCGTGATGGCGGTTTCAAGGTCGCCGATGCGGCTGGACGCATCCGTGTAGTGCAGCAGCATGTTGAGAAAAGACTGGTTGGACTGCACGGCGGCGGCGAGCTTTGGGCTGACCCAGAAGGACGCGAGGAACGACATCAGCCCGCACCCCATGTTCAGCACGCTGGCGATGAAGCCGCGATACAGCCCGAACAGCACGGAAATGCCAATGATGCCGATGATGACGTAATCGACGATGTTCATGCGTTACCTCATGGCGCCGGGGTCTCGGTCGCTTCCGGCGGATCGAGACTGGCGATATAGTCGAAATAGGGCTGACGCGCGGCGGTGAGAATCGGGTCGTGGTCGCCGCCGAAGACGTACTGGGCGTTGATGGCTTCAATGTCCGCCTTGCGCATCGCGGGCGCGCAGTACGGGCAGAAATCCAGCTTGCTGTACGGTTCTTCGTCCAGCTGCGCATAGGTGAAGGATTCAAACGTCACGTTGTCCTTCGTCACAGAGTAGCAGGTGTCGGCGCGGTGGTAGTACGAGCCGCCGTTGGGGTTGTAGTACAGCACGGTGTCGTCGTCCGGAATCGGAATCTGCCGCCCCTGCCAGTCCTCCCAGATGACCATGCGGCCCAGATGCTTCCGGTTGTCCCACAGCCACTTCATGTTCAGCCCCTCCGTGTTGCGCAGGCGCTGAACGCGGATGCAGCCGTGGCTGGCGCGCGTGCCGAGCTTGGGTTCGTTGTAGGCGTATGACTTTGAGCCGTCGGCGCGCTTGGTGTGCGGCACTTCGTGGAGCAGGTCGCCGTCGTTGTAGCGCAGCCCCATGCCGCAGTAGAGGTTGCCGCTGGTGAATTCGCCCGTGAAGCTGCCGATGATGTACTCGCCGGAGCGCGTCTCGTTAAACGGCTGCTTCGCGTTCGCAAGTCCCGTGGAGACAAGCAGCGTCGAAATCAGGTGCCCGTCCTCGTAGACGTACAGGCGCTGCGTCAGCTTGTCCACCACTAAGCCGTACTTGTCGTTGCTGTCCCACTCCACGGTCGTCAGGGTGTTCGTTTCGACGTAGCCCTGCACCAGCAGGTTCCACGCCTTCACCGTGTTGTCCGCGAAGGAGGAGGAGTAGCACTCAATCAGCGACCAGCCGTTGTCCAGCGTCTCAATCACGCGGATGCCCTGCGTCGCGCGGGTCAGGATGCCGATGGCGGCGCTCTTGCTGTCCGGCTCTTTGCGGATGCGCACCTGCGTGCGGCCGTCGCCCTTGACCACCGTCATCGGCGCGGTCAGCATCGCCCAGACAGCCGCTTCGTCCGTGTAGTCCATCGGCGTGTTCCAGTAGGACGCGGGCGCGTCGGACGGGAATTCATACGGGCTGCCGTAGGACGGCGTGAAGGTGATGTTCGGGGTCGGCGTGGGCGAGGGTGTGGGCGAGGGCGACGGCGTGGGGGATGGTGTCGGAACTGCCGTCGGCGTGGGGGACGGCGTCGGCGTGGGGGATGCCGTCGGCGTGGGGGATGGCTCGGCAGTCGGGGTCGCCGTCGGCAGGATGCCGAAGGATGCCGGATTCACTGCCACATGCTCCTCGTTCGAGCAGTAGCCGGTGTTGTCCGTCAGCGTCAGGCTGATCGCGACGGTGTCCGGCGAAAGGGCGGTTGCGTCCACTGTCACTTCGTTCGTGCCGGCGGAAATGTCAATGTTCTCCAGCAGCGACCAGCTTGCGCCCCACAGTCCCAGCGTCAGGCGGCCGTTTTCGCTTGCGTAGAAGGAGAGACGCACTTCGCCGTCCTCGGTGCTCTCCAGCGCGGAAATGGAGGTCAGGAAGGGCGCAATCTGCCCCACCAGAATGGCGGTGTCCGCTTCTGACCCGTCGGAGAACTGCGCCACAAGCCGGTAGATTCCTTCCGGCGCGAAAACGCCCTCGTATGTGCCGTTCCACAGCATCTGGTTTTCGCCCGCCGTGACGGGGTAATCCTTGGCGACTGGCAGCACGGTTTCAAGCGTCTCCGAGTTGCGCAGCAGCAGCGTGACCGTGCCGTCCACAGGCGATGTGAACCGCAGCGTGACCGCCTTGCCGGGGCGCAGCGTCTCCTGCAGCGGCTCGATGGAGGCACTGGAGAGCAAAATGACATCCAGCGCGTCCGTATCCTCCGCAAGGGCTGGCAAACACGGCGTGAGCATTGCCAGCATCAGCAGCAGGCAGAGCATTTTCCGCATGGTGATTCCTCCAATCGTAGTGCATATATCATGTAGATAAAATCGTAATTTGCCGCGCGGTTACAAGCACCAGTCAGGCAGCAGCATTTCCGCGATTTCCGCGACATTTTCCGCCCGCGCCTCGCACGACTTTTCGCCCGCAAAGCGCCCGTCCGCGTCCAGCAGGATGCCGCGAACCCCCGCCGCTTTGCCTGCGCGGGTGTCCAGCGGCCGGTCGCCGATCATGACGCAATCATCCGCCGCCAAGGCGTATCGCTGCAGGCAGCCCTGCACCATTTCCGGCGCGGGCTTGCGCGGATAGCCGTCCTCGTGGGTGAGAAAGCCCGAAATCAGCGGCAGCACCCCGCACTGCGCCAGCATGTCACGGCAGCGCAGGTCACGGTGCGTCACCACATAGTGCCGAATGCCCCGCTCGTGCAGCGCAAGCAGCAATTCCGGTATGCCGCAAAGCAGCTTTGGGGCGTCCAGCAAGCGTTCCGCTTCAGCCGCGCGGCATTCCTTCAGCAGCTCATCCACAGAAACATCCGTCAGCGCCGACAGCGCCGCGCACGCATCCCGCAGCGTGCCTTTCAGCAGCGAAAGCGCGTTTTCCGCCGTCAGACGCACCCCGTTTTCCGCCGCGATGCGCACGAACACCTCCGTCAGCAGGGGATAGGTGTCCATCAGCGTGCCGTCGAAGTCCCACAGGCACGCGCGGACGTTCGCGAACGCAATTTGGCGCGCCACGACTTCATCCGCCGGGCAGAAAACGTATTTCGTCATCTCCGCCGGATGCACAAGCGCGTAGCCCTCGTGCTCGGTCAGCACCGGCGCGCGCGTTGCCGTCGCGGTCAGGAAGTCGAACGCGATGCCCTGCGCTTCCCGGCGGCACAGCGGCGAAATATCCGCAATCGGCAGCGACAATTCTTCCAGCAATTCCCGGCGCAATGCGTCTTCTGGTGATTCGCCCGCCTCCTGCTTGCCGCCCGGAAACTCCCACAAATGCGCGTTTTTGCGCCCTTCGCCCCGGCGGCAGATGAGGATTCGCCCGTCCGGATAGCGCACAATGCCCGCACTCACCCGCATCATTCTGCCAACTCCCGAATCTGCTTGATTTCCGCTGCGTAGCCCGCGAGGTCGTTCGGGGTCTCCAGCTCGAACGGCAGGTTTTTCAGCGTCGGATGATTGACCACGCGCATCAGCGCCTCCAGCCCGATGTACCCCTTGCCAATCTGCTCGTGGCGGTCTTTGTGTGCGCCGCAGGGGTTCTTGCTGTCGTTGAGGTGGATGGCTTTGAGCCGATTCAGCCCAATCACGCGGTCGAAATCCGCCAGCACGTCCTCCAAATGATTCACGATGTCGTATCCCGCGTCGCTGACGTGGCAGGTGTCCAGACACACGCCGAGCTTGTCATTCAGCTCCGTGCGGTCGATAATCGCGCGCAGCTCCTCGAACCGCCTTCAATTCCTGCTTGTAGATGTCCATCACCTGATGGTGGTGTGCAAACAGCAGCACTTTTTCGCCGCCGTCCAGCAGCGCGCGCACAAATTGGCACACATACGGCGCTTTCGCCACGCCCGTGGCCTGCCGCGCGTGCTGGCTGATGGATTCCTCCAGCATTGCCCGCTCCTGCGCCGAAAGCTGGTCGTCCTGTTTCCAGCGCAGCACGTCGCGCATCACGGGCGCCATCAGCTGGGCGTATACCTTGTCGTTCCAGTCCAGCTCCTGCACCAGGCGGCGCTTCGGCGATCACACGCGTCCGAGCTCGCGCAGCACCTCCTGCTTCGTCCGGCGGAGCATCAGCCCCTCCCGCCGCAGGTACGCGCCGAGCAAATCGGGCTTCAGCACAAGCTGATTGCCGTAGCCGCTGCACCACTCGCGCGAAAACGACTCCCAGTCGCCTAAGAAGTGGTAGTCGAGAATGTTGATGACGTTCCAGATTTCGCCGCCGCGGTTGTAAATCGGCGTGCCGGACAGCCCGATAACGCGCTCGCAGCTTTCCGACAGCAGCGACGCGGCGGAGTACTTCTCCGTCCCCGCGTGGCGAAGCTCCTGGATTTCGTCGAAGATGACCGATCGAAAAGGCAGCGTCGGCAGCACGCTCTTCCACCCGCGCAGAAGCAGGTAGTGCATGATGTACACGTCCGCTTCTGGCAGGTCGTAGGGCTTCAGCCCACGGATCGTGTGCACGCGCGGCGCTTTGCCGTCCACCCGCAGGAAACGCAGCGTTTCCTCCTGCCAGTTGCGGGTCAGGTGCGCGGGCGGAATCACCAGCGCGGGCAATGAACCGGTGGAGGATAGAAACGCCAGCGCCTGCACCGTCTTGCCTAAGCCCATTTCGTCCGCCAGCAGGCATCGGTCGTGGCTGCACAGGTACGACAGCCCCTCCTCCTGAAATGGGCGGAGCGTCCCCAGAAACGCACCGTCGGGCGGGGTCATGCGCACAGGCATGGTCGATAACTTTGCCTGACGAACCGCGTATTCCCGCGCGCCCGTGACCGCCTTTTCCCACAACGCGCGGTCGCTGGACTTGATTTCCAGCGGGAAGCGCATCATCAGCCAGCAGAGGTCGCCCACCGCCCGCCGATGCGCCGTGAACCGCGCTTCGCCGCGCCTGCTGCCCGCGCTGCCCGGAAACAGCCGCTTGCACACCTCCGTCACCGACGGGTCGCCCTTCACCACCCAGCATTTGCTGCGGCGGTTGTAGCTCAGCGTTCCCAGCGGTGCGCCGGAGGGCGGGTACGGGCGCAGGTACGGCGGAAGCAGTTCCGCTTCTTCTTCATTCATAGTGCAATTCCCCACAGCCGGTTCAGGCATACGCACGAAATCGGCTTTCCGTGAATTCGATTGGGTACGGCGACAGTCCGCTCAGTCACAAGGATCAGGGCGCTGATTTGCCCGCACGCGGCGTAGCGGGTCAGCTGCATCACAATGCGCTTGCGGTCAGGCTGTCCGTGCTTGATTTCGATGCCGATGCCGCCGGGGCACACAAGGTCGATGCGGCAGCGCGGGGCGAGCGGGACTTCGTGCGCGCAGGGGATTTCCGCCTCCGCAAGGGATGCCCGCACGAGGTCGTGCAGGTCGTATTCGCCTTGCTGGATGGGGGCGCGGATGCCGCGGAGGGCATGGAGGATTTCTGCGAGAGAATCCGCCGCCGTGTTTGTTTGTGTATCCATTAGTAGAGACCCGCCATCGCCTGTGTCAGCTGCCCCATTGCGGACGCAACTTCCGCCGTCGTCGGAGCGGGGAGGGAGATGACGTATTCCAGATTCGTGATGGCGGACTGAATCGCGGAGTAGCGCTGCGCGTCGTTTACAATGTCCATGCTCTGCAATTGCGCGTAGGCTTGCGAAAGCAGAATCTTCGCATCGGGAATCAGCGTGTTCTCCACCATCGTGTTGCTGCCGGAGCTGGATGCGCTCGTGTGGTACGGGCAGGTGCCGCTTGCACCCAAGACCGCGTAGCTGCCGAGGTACTCAATCAGCACATCCTCATATTCCGTGCCGATGAAGGAGGCCAGCGGGTGTCCCGACGGAATGGTCAGCACGCCGCGTGTGACCGTGTCCGGGCAATAGGGAGAGGCGAGCAAGCCGCTAACGGAGCAAATCGTCTGCGTCGTGTGCATCTGGCAGGAAACCGTCGGTTCTGTGCCGGCTTTCCAGTAGTCCGTCACGACCCCGTAGCCCATCGCGTCGCTGCGGCAAGCGTCGGTGGCAAGCTGCCCCGATACCGCGCACGTCGTCACCTTCACCAGGCCGTAGTCGCTGGCGCTGCCCTCCAGAATGTCGCGGTTGGACAGCCCCTGATGAATCTTGCTCATGTAGCTCTGCCACAGCGGGGCGGCGGAGCGGGAGCCGGTGGATTTTGACGACAGCGCCTTGTAGTTGTCATGCCCAACCCACAGGGCGGAGGAGTAGTAGCCCGTCATGCCAGCGAAGAAAACGCCCTTCTGGTCGGAGTTCGTGCCAGTTTTGCCCGCGACGGTCTGCCCCTTGATTTTCGCGTTTGTGCCCGTGCCGGAGGAAACCGCCTGCTTGAGCATGTCCACCACCATGTACGCCGTGGATTCGCTGAACACGCGGTGACGCTCCTGCTGCTGGTGGCCGTCCCAGATGACCTTGCCCGTGCTGTCCGAGATGCCGAGGACGGAGATGGGCTGCTGATACACGCCGCCGTTCGCCAGCACGCCGAAGGCAACCGCCATCTGCATGGGCGTAATGCCGCTGGAGCCGAGGGACAAGCCGAACGGCGTTGCGTCAATGTGCGCATCGTCAATGCCCATCGCGTGCAGGAAGGCAACGGAATTGTCCACGCCCACAAGGGTCATCAGCGCCTGCGCGGCGGCGGTGTTGTGGCTGTTGACAAGCGCCTTGCGCAGCGTCTCCGGGCCGGCGTAGGAGCTGCCGCCGTAGTTGCGCGGCCAAGAATCCTGTCCGTTTGACCCGCGCCAGCCGGAAATCGGCAGCGGCATGTTCATCACGATGCTCGCAGGGGATGCGCCAAGCTCAATCGCGGGGGCGTACACGGCAATCGGCTTGATGGACGAGCCGACGGGCATGGTCATATCCACCGCGCGGTTGAAGGTTTTCATCGCCGTCGGGCGCGTGCGGCTGCCGACGATGGCTTTGATTTCGCCCGTGTGGTAGTCCACAACGACGGCGGCGGCCTGCGGCTCAACCGTTTCGTCGTATGTGCCGTCGGAATTGCGCGTGCGGTAGACCTTGTCCGCCGGGTCGCGCAGGGTGGGGTAGTTCGTCCAGTTTTCCAGCGTATCCTCGACGGTGGACTGAATGGAGGTGTCGATGGCGAGCTGGACGTGGTAGCCGCCGGTGCGCAGCTTGTTTTCCATGGCGTTGCGGTTGGCGGAGGTGTCCTCAAGGTTGTTCAGCTGCAGCAGAATGTCGATGACCTCATCCACCGCGTATTCGACGTAGTGCGCGTAGGCGTACATGCCGGTAGCCGTGTTCGGGTCTTTCTCCAGCACATGCGCGGTCGCCGGGTCAAGCGCCTCCTGATACTGCTCATAGGTGATGTACTGGTTTTCGTACATGCAGCGCAGGACGTAGTTGGTGCGGTCGTTGGTGATGGCGGGGTAATCCACGCCCTCCTTCTGCCGCGTGTAGAAATTCCGGCGCGGATTGTAGTAGTAGGGCGAGTTGCATGTGCCCGCCAGCATGGCGCATTCGCGGAGCGTCAGTTCGCCCAGCGATTTGCCGAAATACCCCTGCGCGGCGGTGTACACGCCGTAGTAGTTTTCGCCGAGGTAGATGGTGTTCAGGTAGCTTTCGAGAATCTGATCCTTTGTGTAGCGCGTTTCCAGCTGCATGGCGAGGTACGCTTCCTGAATTTTGCGCTTGTAGCTCTGCTCAGAGGAAAGGAGCGTATTCTTAATCAGCTGCTGGGTGATGGTCGAGCCGCCCTGCGTGGAGGAGGAGGACAGGTTCGACACGAACGCGCCGATAATGCGCTTGATGTCCACGCCGTTGTGCGTGTAGAAGCGCGCGTCCTCCACGGCGATAAAAGCGTGCTGGAGGTATGTCGGCATGGCCTGAATCGACACCATGACGCGGTTCTCCGAGCCTTTGTATTCGGTGATGAGGTTGCCGTTGGCGTCGTAGATGAAGGAGGTCTGCGCCTGATCGTCAATCGCGGCGAGGTCAAGCGTCGGGGCAGTTTCCATGTACCCTTTCGCAATGCCGACCACCGCGCCGACTGCCGCCAGCCCTGCCACCAGCACCAGCACCGCGAAAATGCGGATGACGTTGACGGCAATCGACAGCACGAAGTTCGGCTTCTTCATCTCCGGCTTGAAAATGGAGTGCTTGTAGACCTTTTCCTCCTCCGGCAGCGCTTCGCTATCATCCGCCGAAGCGTTCCAGAAGTCCTCGTGCGCGAACATGTCCGCCTGCCCCGCAACTTCCACGGGGTCGTCGTCGTCCGCCCAGTTCGGGTCGTACTCGTCAGGATAATCGCCCTGCGGGTCGTCGGGATGACCGTCCTGATAGGCAAAATCGTCGTTTTCCGGCACAAAGTCCGGGAAATCGTTGCGTTTCTTCACTGCTTCAGCCCCTTTGCGCCGTCAGCGGCATGATGCGCGCCCCGGCGGAATATGAAGGAATGCGGAATGCTATTTTCGGATTCGCCTGCGCCATCTGCTCGCGCCTTGGCGCATTTTCATCCGAAAATAGCATAACCCGCAGAGCATACAGAATTACATCCTATATTATAGCACATATTCGCGCATCCTGCAATGGCAGGCGACGAAAGGAGGATGCACCATGCCCCAGACAAACAACGAATCAGAAGCGAAAATTCCTGCAAAGCGCCGAAAATCTCCCCGGCGGCGGTGGAAACGCGCGCTGCTGCTGCTTGTGCTGATGACGCTGCTGATTCTCCGCGTCGAGCGCAACGTGACCGACGTCGTGCTGACGCTCTCGCAGGCGACGGCGCGGTCGCTGGCGATTCAGGCGCTCAACGAGGCAGCGTCGGAGATGCTCGGACTCGGCGTGCATTACGCCGACCTGATGACCGTCGAGAAGGACGATCAAGGGCAAGTGCGCCTGATTCAGGCGAATACCCCGGAGATGAACCGTCTGGCGGCGCAGGCGTCCCTGCTTGCGCAGGAAAGATTGACCGCCATGGGGCAGAAAACCGTCGTTGTGCCGCTGGGCAGTGCCATCGGGCTGACGCTGCTGGCGGGCGCGGGGCCGGGCATCGCCGTGCAGATTCTGCCTGTCGGCTCGGTGCAGGCGGCGTTCAGCACTGATTTCACCACTGCCGGCATCAACCAGACACGCCACCGCATTTCCCTCGTCCTGACTGCGAACGTGCAAATCGTCATTCCGACCGGCGCGAAAAACGTGCAGGCCAGCACGCAGATGGCGATGGCAGAAAGCATCATCGTCGGGCAAGTGCCGGATTCCTTCGCCGAGGGCGGCAGCGACAACAGCATCATCGACCTTGCGCCGTGAGGGGGAATGGGGTATAATAGAACGAAAATCCCGCTGATTTCAGCAGAAAGAAGCATTACCATGCGCGTTCTCGACATTGACCTCGACTTTTTCCTCGCCGACTGCTGCCCTCTTGCCGAATTAGGACACCGCCCGTCCCTCCCCGGACATGAGCCGTGGGAAGCATCCGCCGTCCGCGCGTTCCTCGAAAACCAGTGCGGCCTGTCCCGCACCGCCCCCAAGCCCGGCCGCATCTTCGAGACGCACGACGGCGCGCTCCGCTTCTGGGAGGAGCAAATCGCCGCCGGACGCCTGACCGCCCCCTTCGACGTCACCCACGTTGACGCGCACAGCGACCTCGGCATCGGCTATCCCGGCCCGAACTTCGTGCTGTTCAACGTCCTGTCCATGCCCGTCCCAAAGCGGCTGGACTACACCGCGTTCTATGCCCAGAAGAAGCTCGATGAGGCGAATTACCTGCTGTTCGCGCTGGCGATGCGGCGGATTTCGTCGCTGGATAACGTGCGCAATCCGCGTTCGCGGGCGGACATTCCGCAAGTGCTGCTTGACGCGGATGGCAACATCCATCTCAATTCGCTGACCGCGCAGATGTTCGCCGCGAAAAACGGCGCAGAGCCGACCGTGCCCTTCCGCGTGTACGACGACTACCGCGATTTCCGCGCGGCGGGGGCGTATGACTTCGTGACGCTCGCGATTTCGCCGCGGTACGCGCCGAAGGAGGCGGATGGGCTGGTGGAGGTCGTGGGGGAGTATATTCGTCACATCTAATGCGCTGCAAAAAAATGGCGACGTGACTTGACAAAACAAAAAGCACATGCTATATTACAAATGAAGATACTGGCATGAAAAACGAACGATACAGAAAGGCGTGAATCCCATGGGGCAGACAGCGCGGCAATCGTAATCCTACTGTGACAGATAAAGGAGAAGCGAATGAAAAAGTTTCTGTCGCTGATGCTCTGCGCCGCTCTGACTCTGTGCGCTTTTGCCGCCCACGCGGAAAATGCAGAACTGAACATTGCCACCAATCAGTATTATGCCTTGATGGAACGCATGGAGCAGTTTGAACAGGAAAGCGGCATCAGCATCACCTGCGAAAAGTCCGTAGACATCATGGACACGATTTCGACCGCCTACGTTATCAAGAATCCCGACATTGATTTGTTTGTTTTCACTGCTTACGACGGCTTATACACCCTCAAAAATATGAAGTACTACACCCCGCTAACCGGCAGCGCGATTTTGCAGGACGCTTTCCAGCATGTCTATCCCGCTCTGCGCCCCGTCTGCACGGATGACGATACGCTGATGGGCTGGATAATAGATGCTTCCCCGATGGGCATGATGGTCTTGACGGAATATCTGGACGAATGGGGAATGAAGTCGCCCGAAACCTTCGACGAACTGCTGGATGTGTGCAACGAAATTCTGGAAGAAGGGCTTCTGCCGGAAGAGACAGGGCTTCTGATGCAGAAATACACCCAGTCGGGCATGATGGACTTGTTCATGAAGTATTACATCATGACCTCCCTGCAGGAGGGACGCAGGCTGGACTTTACGGACGAAACGTTTCTGCATTACGTCCAGCGCATCAAGGATGAACTGCCCGCGGAAGAAGAGCCGCGCATGGCATTTGAAAATATTTTCATGATTCCGGGTGCTTCGTCCGCCCCGTCGCAGATGATTCAATTCGTGCCGCGCATTTTCCCGGAGCAGAACAGCGCGGTTGAAACGTATGTGACCATTGCTGTGGTGAACCCCTACGGCAAGAATCAGGAAGCCGCGATTCAGTTTTTGGAATACTGCGCGACACATCTGACAGATGGAAGTTACTTTATCTATGACAACCTGACCGAGCCGATTGAAAATCCGTCGATGGTGGCGCAGCTGGATGAACTTGCGGAAAAAATCGCACTGCTGGAACAGAAAGCAGATAAAGAGCGCGCCGACGAGGACACCCTGCGCGACTTGCAGGAGCAGTACGCAAACATGGAGCAGTGGCGTTACTTCTCTTCGGCGGGGGACATTGCGTACTATCAGGAGATGGCGAAATCGCTGTATGTGTCCGAGGGTTCGCCGCTGACGTATGATGACGCGCTTCAGGTGTTGGTGCAGCGCTATCTGAACGGCGCGTTTGATGCGGAGACGTTCGCGAAGGAATGCCAGAATCATGTGGAAATGATTTACGCGGAAATCGGCGAATAATCAATAGAACCAAAAAAACCTCGCGGCATCACCTGTCGCGAGGTTTATGTGGAAGCAATGTGGATAACTCAAATCCCCGTCGCGGATTTCGCGGACGTGGCGATATTCTCCGCGTGGTCGCCGATACGTTCGAGGTTTGTCAGCATATCCAGATAAATCATGCCGTTCTTCGCGGAACACTTGTGGTTCTTCAAGCGATCCATGTGGTGGCTGCGGAGGGCTTCGGTCGTCGTGTCGATTTCGTCCTCCACGCCCTCCACTTCGCCCAGCAGCGTGTCGTCCGTTACCTGCGCCTTGAACATGTCCAGCGACCGCTGCATCTGCGCGCGCACAAGGTTCGACAGGCTTTCCAGCTCCTGCACCGCCTTGGGCGAGAATTTCACCTCGTCCTGATTCTTCAGCTGCGCCGATTCCATGATGTTCTGGCTGTGGTCGCCAATGCGCTCCATGTCGTTGACGACGTGGAACATCGAGCCGACCAGCTTCGTGTCCTTCTCGGACAGGTCAAGCCCCTTCACTTCCACCAGCGAATCGGTGATTTCGCGGTTCAGGTAGTCCAGCACGTCCTCGTTCCGCGCCAGCTCTTCGGACTTCTTCGTGTCCCACTCGTTGAAGCACTCCATCGCCCGCTGGAAGTTGCCCATCGCAATGCCGCCCATGCGCTGCACTTCGTTGAACAGCTGCGCCACGGCAATCGGCGGCGTTTTGAGCATACGCGCGTCAAAGTAGAGCAGCTTCATTTCCTCGGCGGTCGAGCCGTCGTCCTTGATCAGCAGGCACGCCAGCTTCTCCAGCCAGCTTGCGGCGGGCAGCAGCAGCGCCGTCGTCGTGACGTTGAAGAGAATGTGGACGATGGCAATTTGCAGCTTGAGGTTGCCGGGGGAGAGCATCTCGACCCAGCTTGCCAGCGGCAGGCAGCAGGCGATGATGACGAAAATCACCGTGCCGATGACGTTGAAGAGCAGGTGCACCGTCGCCGCGCGCTTGGCGGTGGAGTTTGTGCCCGCGCACGCCAGCAGCGCCGTGACGCAAGTGCCGATATTCTGCCCGAAGAGGATGAAGATGGCGCTGTCCAGCCCAATCAGCCCCTGCGCGACCAGCGTTTGCAGGATGCCGATGCTGGCGGCGGAGGATTGCAGGACGGCGGTGATGCCCGCGCCGATCAGCACGCCCAGAATCGGGTTGTTGATGGACGCCATCGCCTTCTGGAAGCCCTCCCACGTCCGCAGCGGCTCCATCGCGCCGGACATGGTGTTCATGCCGATGAACAGGATGCCCAGACCCATCGTGATGGTGCCGAACTGCTTGGCGGTTCTGTACTTGTCGGGAAGATTCGAGAGAATCAGCCCCAGAAACGTGAAGATGGCGGCGAAATCAATCTGCACCGACAGCAGCAGCGACGTGACCGTTGTGCCGATGTTTGCGCCCATAATCACGCCGACCGCCTGCGTCAGGGAGATCAGCCCCGCGTTGACGAAACCGACGACCATGACCGTCGTCGCGGAGGAGGACTGCACCACCGCCGTGATGGTGATGCCCGCGAGCATGGCGAGGAAGCGGTTGCCCGTCACCATGCCCAGCAGCTTTTTCAGCCGTGTACCCGCCGCTTTTTCCAGCGCTTCGCCCATCAGCTGCATTCCGAACAGGAACAGCCCCAGTCCGCCGAACAGGGATAAGACATTCATAATCGTCATGATGGTTCGTTTCCTCCGAGCGTGCCGCAATGCAGCAGAATTCCGCCTGTGCGGGGAAAAATCGCATACATACCTACTTTACCACACTTTGCGCTTGTTTTCAACTGAATTTTACATATTCATAGAGATTTTAGGCGGCGTTCAGCGGGGGAACAAAAGGTTCTTCACGGAATCTTGGGGGGAAGAGCAGCTTGGAGGCGCGTCTGCGGACGCGCAGAGTTACTGGCAGGGACGCTTCGCTGCCTGCACCTTTGTTGACGGCTTCCTTGGGATTGGTCGGACGCGGAACAGTTGGGGCGTTGCCCCAAACCCCACAAGGGACGCTGTCCCTTGACCCTGCAAGGGGCAATTGCCCCTTGACCCCTTTTCGCGATTGGGTTGGTCGCACTTTTCATGCTCCTTCCGCGTGCAGCTTTTGGGGGCTTCGCCTAAGCCCTTGTTTGCTTTCCCAACTTTCCGTGAAGAACCAAACAAAAAGCCGCCCCGAAAGGCGGCGAATGTCAAATTCGCAGCGGATGCCGCTTGGCAAATCAACATCTTGCGCGGAATGATCCCTGCGCCTGACGCACCATGTGGTAAAACGTCCCTTCTCCGCTGAGCGTCACCCGCTTCACCGGCTCGCCCACCACCCGGAATCCTGCCTTCTCGTAGCAGCGAACGGCGCGCGTGTTCCATGTCCGCACTTCCAGATACATCGGCTTGCCCGGATACAGCCGCTGGGATAAATCCCACGCCAGCGCCGTCATCTGCGTGCCGTACCCCTGTCCGCAGTGGTCGGGATGCGCCCCGATGCCGAAAAACACCTCGCTGCCCTCATCGGACAGGTTCACGAAGCCCACCAGCGTTTCGCCATCGTAAAAGGAATAGAAATTGTTTGCCGGATTCGCAAAACCGTATCCGTGCTTCTTCTGCTCGGCATACGGCGGATTGTTGTACATCGCGTATTCGCCGGGGTAGTGCCACGCGCAAATGGCTTCCTTCTCGGCTTCGGTGGTCGGATGATACGTCAGCATGGGCGTTTTCCTCCTTGGGGATATTTCTGATTATGCAAAAAACCGGAGGCAGCCTGCGCCGCCCCCGGTCAAAATCCTCGATTATTGCAGCACAATGCCTTCCGCTTCCAGCTCCGCGCGGGTGCAGAGCCGCAGCGTCACAAAGTTCTGCTGGCAGATGATATAGCTGCCGCCTTCGCGCGTGTCCTTGTTCTCCAGCGTCACGATGCCCTGCGCGATGCAGTCGTGGTCGGCGCAGCTGGCGTCGGTCATCTCGATGCTCGACTCCGTGACGTGGATGATGTTCACGCACACGCCGTGAATCAGCCGGTAGTACCCGTCCTCCAGCAGCGGAATCGGCTCGTACGTCTTTGTGCCGACTGTCACAAGCAGGAACGCGGCGGCTTCCGACGGGTCGCGAACCGCGCTTGCCATCGGGGAGGGCGCGATGCCGGGGTCAGTGCCGCGCGTCGCCGGGTTCAGCTTCGCGAAGCTCAGCGATTCGTTTGATGCCGCCAGAATCGCCTGCGCGTCGGCGAGGGTTTCCTGCGTCGTCGTCAATTCCGCCTCTGTCGCGGCAAGGGTTGCCTTTGTGGCTTCCAGCTCCGTTGTGGCGGTGGTCAGGCTGTCCTTCGTCGCGGCGAGTTCGTTTTCCGCAGTGGTCAGGGTGTCCTTCGTTGCGGCGAGTTCGGCTTCCTTTGCGGTCAGACTGTCCTTCGTCGCGGTGAGTTCCGCTTCCTTCGCGGTCAGGGTGTCCTTCGTTGCGGCGAGTTCGGCTTCCTTTGCGGTCAGGGTGTCCTTCGTCGTCGTGAGTTCGGCTTCCTTTGCGGTCAGGGTGTCCTTCGTCGCGGCGAGTTCGGCTTCCTTTGCGGTCAGGCTGTCCTTCGTCGTCGTGAGCTCGGCTTCGGTGGCGGTCAGCGCTGTCTTGGTGTCGGACAATTCCGTCGTGGCGGCGGCAAGGCTGTCCTTCGTCGCGGTCAGCTCGGTTTCAGTGGTGGACAGGCTGGTTTTTGTGTCGGACAGCTCCGTCTGCGCGGCAGTCAGCGTGTTCTGCGTCACCGCCAGTTCGGCTTCCGTCGCGGCGAGCGCTTCCTTCGTGTTCTCCAGCTCGTATTCCTTCGCCGGCAGGGATGCCTTCAAGGTGTCCAGTTCGTTCTGCGTGGTGGACAGCGTGTCCTTCACTGCCGCCAGTTTGGTCTGGGTGATCATCAGCGTGTCCTTCGTGGATGCCAGCGTGGTGTCGCGGCTGTTCAGGGCAGTCTGCGTTTCGGCGAGGGTGGCTTCGGTGGACGCGAGGGTGTCCTTTGTGGCGGACAGTTCAGTTTCGCGGTCAGCAAGCGTGCCCTGCGTTTCAGCGAGAGTGGCTTCGGTGGACGCGAGGGTGTCCTTTGTCGCGGACAGTTCGGTTTCGCGGTCAGCAAGCGCGCCCTGCGTTTCGGCGAGGGTGGCTTCGGTGGACGCGAGGGTGTCCTTTGTGGCGGACAGTTCAGTTTCGCGGTCGGCAAGCGTGCCCTGCGTTTCGGCGAGGGTAGCTTCGGTAGACGCAAGGGTGTCCTTCGTCGCGGACAGTTCAGTTTCGCGGTCAGCAAGCGTACCCTGCGTTTCGGCGAGGGTGGCTTCGGTGGACGCGAGGGTGTCCTTTGTGGCGGACAGTTCAGTTTCGCGGTCAGCAAGCGTGCCCTGCGTTTCAGCGAGGGTGGTCTGCGTGTCCGCGAGGTTCGCCGCGGTGGTATCCAGCGTCTCTTTGGCTGCGGACAGGTCAGCTTCGGTGGATGCGAGAGTGTCCTTCGCGGCGGACAGGCTGTTTTCGGTGTCCGCCAAGGTGGATTGGGTGGAGGACAGCGCGCTCTGCGTGTCCGTCAGCTGATTCCGGGTGTCCGTCAGCGAATTGTGGCTGACGATGAGACCGGCGCCAAGTGCGATGGAAGAGACTGCCAGCACGATGGCGGCAATCATCCAGATGATGGTCTTTTTCCGGGCGGCAATAGGGCTCATAGCAATCCTCCTAACAAACGACGAAAATGGGCAGAAACCTTCCGTTTTTTCCAGTTTACCACCATCGGGGGGAAGTTGTCAATCTCGAATTTCGCGGAAGTACAAAAAACGCCCCTCCGCCGACAAAAGCAGAGGGGCAGGGGAAGGAAGATTATTGGTTCTTCACGGAAAGTTGGGGGGCAAACAAGGACTTAGGCGAAGCCCCAAAAAGCTGCACGCGGAAGGAGCATGAAAGCGCGACCAACTCAATCGCGCGGAGGGGTCAAGGGGCAATGCCCCTTGCAGGGTCAAGGGACAGCGTCCCTTGTGGGGTTTGGGGCAACGCCCCAACTGTTTCGCGTCAAACCTACTCAAAGGAAGTCGCCAACAAAGGTGCAGGCAGCGAAGCGTCCCTGCCAGTAACTTTGCGCGTCCGCAGACGCGCCCCCAAGCTGCTTTTCCCCCAAGATTCCGTGAAGAACCGAAAAAAACCTCCGAAACACAGCCGCGTTTCGGAGGAAGAAAGATGCATATATAGAGGAAGTTACTTCTTCAGTTCAATCCCTTGACCCTTCAGCCGCGCAACCACGCCGTCAACAACCGCCTGCACTTCGTCGCGGGTGAGCGTGCGCTCCGGGTGCGAGAAGGAGAGGCGAATCGTGATGGTCTTGCCGGTGATGTCACTGTATGTGCCCAGCACGGTCACTTTCTGCACCAGCGGGGAGTTCTCCGCCTTCACCGCGTCCAGAATCGGCTGGCAGCGATTGACCACGAAGGTCAAATCCTGCTCCATGCCGGGGAAGCGGGACGGCTCGCGGTAGACGATGGGCGCGGGCGCGATGGACGCAAGCGCTTCCGTGTCGATTTCGGCAAACACAATTGCCGCCTTCTTGTCGATGTTCTTGCCGACAACCGGGTGCGCCACGCCGATTTCGCCGAGTTCAACGCCGTCCAGCACGATGGCGTTCAGGTTCTTCGGATGCTCATAGGAGTGGGTCGCGGTCATTGCGTGGAAGGACAAATCCTTGTGCAGGATGTCGCTCACGGCGACGCACAGCATGTCGCGCAGGCGGAAATACAGCGTTTCCACGTTATCGACCTTGCTGAAGAGCGTCACGCACAGCTTCTTGTGCTCCTTCGCCAGCTTGTTCTCGTCCACGCCGTCGATGACGTGACCGATTTCAAAGATGCCGAACGACGGCGCATAGCCCGTGTTGCCCTTCACCTGGCACAGCTGGGTGGGAATCATGGAGCGGCGCAGCGTCTCGATGTTGGGGTTGGAGGCGTTGAGCAGCTTCACGTTGTCCTCAACGGCAATGCCGAGCTTCTTGTAGTCGTCGGCGTACTGCCAGATGTAGGAATGCACCTCGTGCAGCGAATAGCGCTTGACGAGGATGTCCTTCAATTTGTCCTCCACCGTCTTTTCGGTGGACATGCGAACCGGGTAGAGCGGGGATTCCGCCGTGTGCAGGTCGAAGTTGTCGTAGCCGTAAATGCGGGTGATTTCCTCGATGATATCCGCCTTGATGGTTACGTCCTTCGTCGCGCGCCAGGAGGGGACGTCCGCGGTGAAGGAATCGCCGTCCCGCGTCATGGTGAAGCCCAGCGCGGTCAGCGTGTGCATGATTTCGTCGGAGGAGATGTTGATGCCGGTGTAGCGGTCAACAAACGCCTTGTCAAAGGACAATTGCACCTTCGGATAGTGGAAGGCGTACTCGTCGGTCAGGCGGGAGGTGACGCGCATTTCCGGGTCGTATTCCTGCAAAAGCTTGATGAAGCGGGCGATGGCGACGGTCGTCATTTCCGGGTCAAGGCTCTTTTCGTAGCGGGCGGAGGCGTCGGTGCGGTGGGCGAGGCGGACGCTGCTCTTGCGGACGGACGCCGCGTCGAAGGTGGCGGATTCCAGCGTCAGGCTCGTCGTGTCATCGACGATTTCGCTGTCCAGACCGCCCATGATGCCCGCGATGGCAACCGGCTTGTCGCCGTTGCAGATCATCAGCGTGTTCGGGTCGATGGTGCGCTCCACCTTGTCCAGCGTCTGGAAAGGGAAGCTCTCCGGGAAGCGGCGGATGCGGATTTTCTCCACCTTGCGGCTGTCGAAGGCGTGCATCGGCTGCCCCATTTCCAGCATCAGGTAGTTCGTCAGGTCGGCGAGGAAGTTGATGTCGCGCATACCGCAGTAGTTCAGGCGGATACGCATCGCCATCGGGCTGACGTGGCGGTTGATGTTCTCCACCCGCAGGCAGGAGTAGCGCTGGCACAGCGGGTCTTCAATCTTCATGTCGATGGCGGGCAGATTGTTGTACGCAGCCAAATCCGCCACGGGCAGGGCTTTCAGCGGACGGCCGGACAGGGTAGAAAACTCGCGCGCCATGCCGTAGTGCCCCCACAGGTCGGGGCGGTTCGTCAGGGACTTGTTGTCCACCTCGAAGATAATATCGTCAATGGGGTAGAGCGCCTTCAAGTCCGTGCCGCAGGGAACATCCTCCGGGATGACCATGATGCCGGAATTGTCGTCGCTGATGCCGATTTCCTTCTCCGAGCAGCACATGCCGTAGGACGTGTACCCGGCGAGCTTGCGCGGGCTGATGGTGATGTCGCCCAGCTGCGCGCCCACCTTGGCGAACGCGGTTTTCATGCCCAGCTGCACGTTCGGCGCGCCGCAGACCACGTCGGTCAGCTGCCCGTCGCCCGCGTCCACCTTCAGCAGGTGCAGCTTGTGGGATTCGGGGTGATTCTCTACGCTGACGATCTGCGCGGCGACAACGCCGGACAAATCCGCGCCCTTGTGGAAAATTTCATTCTCAACTTCCGCCGTGGACAGGGAGAACTGGCGAATCAGCGCCATTTTGTCAAGACCCGTCAGGTCAACGAAGTCGGAAATCCAGTTCATTGAGATCAGCATGTTCGTCTTTCCTCCGCATTACTCGTCGTCCGTGAACTGCGCCAAGCGCGTCAGGCTGCCGCTGTTCAGGTCGCGAATGTCCTTCACGCCGTACTTCATCATGGCAAGGCGCGTCATGCCCAAGCCGAACGCGAAGCCGGTGTACTGCTCCGGGTCGATGCCGCCGGCCTTCAATACTTCGGGGTGAATCATGCCGCAGGGGCACAGCTCCAGCCAGCCGGAATGCTTGCACGACGGGCAGCCCGTGCCGCCGCAGATGAGGCAGGAAATATCCAGCTCAAAGCCCGGCTCAACGAACGGGAAGAAGCCCGGACGCAGGCGGACTTTGATGTCCTTGCGGAACACCTCGCTCAGCATCGTTTTCATGAAGTAGATCAGGTTCGCGATGGAAATATCCTTGTCCACCATGATGCCTTCCATCTGGAAGAACGTGTTCTCATGGCAGGCGTCGGTCGCCTCGTTGCGGAAGCAGCGGCCGGGGAAAATCGCCTTAATCGGCACGCCACCGTCGACCAGCGCGTCGCGGTAGCGGCGGTAGATGGCGTTCTGGGCGGCGGAGGTCTGCGTTTTGAGCAGCTGCCCGTTGTCCAGATAGTAGGTGTCCTGCATGTCGCGCGCGGGGTGGAACTTCGGGATGTTCAGGCTCTCGAAGCACTCGTAGTCCGTCACCACCTCGGCGTAATCCTCCACCGTGAAGCCCATCGACTTGAACACCTGCTCGCACTGGCGCTGCACCAGCGTGATCGGGTGATACGACCCGCGGGTCATGTCCGGCGGCATGGAGATGTCAAATTCGGGCAGAGCGTTGATTTCGCGCTGCAATTCCTGCGCCTTGAGCGCCTCCAGCTTTTCCGCCAAGGCGACGGTGATGGCGGTTTTCAGCTCGTTCGTCTCGCGCCCGACGGTCTTTTTCTGCTCGTCGGTCAAGCCGCCCATGCCCTTGAGCGCGTCGGTCACTTTGCCCTTGCGGCCGAGGTAATTCACGCGCAGGGCTTCCAGATCCACCATGTTGGCGATCTTCTTCAGCTCGGAATCAAAGCTGCTTTTCAGGGCTTCGATCTTCTCGTTCATTCCGGATGTTCCTCCTTACAGTTGGATGAAAAAAGCCCGTCCCATCGTTTGATGAGACGGACTGAATCCGCGGTACCACTCGTCTTGCGGCAAGGAAAAATCCCATTGCCGCCGCTTGATGGGCGATAAGGCTGCCCACGCCGAAAAACTCGCGGGATGAAGGTTCACGCCGTGCGCCCTGCCGCCTCGCACCACCCGGCGGCTCTCTGATATCCTATTTCCTGCATTCGCCTGTGCCATCTGCTCGCGCCTTTTTCCTTCTGGCGTCCGCTCGTTCCACTTAGCGTAGCGCTGCTACGCTGCGTTTCACTCCCGTTAGCCAGCAGAAAAAATTCGCTTCGCATCTTGGCACATTCTCATTTGGAAATAGGAAGGGGACTTGCACGCGCTACTGTTTCCCGGTCATCGCTTCCAAATATTTCGCTGACTTTCGTCTGCACACTCTATCTTACCATAGGTTGGGGCGTTTTGCAAGGGGGCAAATTCGGAAATTGGAATGCGGAATGCGGAATAAAAATCGCACGGAAGTGGATTACAGGCGAACAAACCATGAATTTTTCCGATTTCTTATTTACAAGCCATTTTTTTGTGCTATACTGTAAGATGCGTTATCATGTAAAGCGCGAAGCAGGCGCTTGCGTGAAGTCCGCGCGCGGGAGGATGCAATTCCTCCGTCCGCAGGCGCGGCAGGGAACTTCGCGCACAATCGCGCGGAAGAAAGGAAAGGAAGCCGGATGAGCAACAGCCGTCCACCCTATGATGGCGCCGGGGACGCCGGACAGAATCCTCAGCAGCCCGGTTTTTCGCAGGGCAATTATCCGCCGGCGCAGGGCTATGCCCCGAATGGCGGCTACGCGCCCAATGATGCCTATGGTCAGGGCTACGCGCCGCAAAACGGCTATGGGCAGCCGCAATATGGTCAGCAGGGGTATGCGGATTATCAGCAGCCCTATGGTCAGCAGGGATACCAGCAGCCCTATGGTCAGCAGGAATATCAGCAGCCATACGGTCAGCAAGGTTATCAGCAGCCGTATGGGCAGAGCTATGAGCAGCAGGGATATCAGCAGCCATACGCCCAGCAGCCTTATCAGCAGCAGCCGTATGACCAGCAGGGGTTTGTGCAGCCCGGCGGGTATCAGCAGCCCTACGAGCAGCAGGGATACCAGCAGCCGAATCCGGCGTACAATCAGCAGGGGTACAGCCAGCAAAATCCGCAGGAAACGGATTTGCCGCCGGAGCAGCAGTACGCGCAGTACACCCCCGACGGTCAGCGCGTGTACCCGACGTCGGGGCGCAGCGGCTTCCGGGTGCAGCCGGCGGCGCACAGGGAAATTCCGTGGGATACGATTGCAAAAGTATTGATGTTCGGCGTGCTGCCGATTCTTTTCATCTTAAGCATGGTCTTTGCGTGGACGGCGGTGAAGTGGGTCGTCCTCGTCGGCGCGGTGGCGAGCATCGCCGCGATGTGGCTCCGTGAGCTGGTTACGCCTAACGCGCGGCTGGTGCTGTCGCTTTTGCTGGCGTCGGCGGCGGTCGTCTGCCTCGTCAGCGCACTGGCGACGAACGCAGCGGACAATCAGAACCCCGCGCAGCCGAATCAGTCCGGTCAGATGCAGCAGGGGAGTACATCGGGCAATAACCTCGATGTCAACCTGACCGCGACGGACACGCCCAATCCCGCGCCCACGCCCACCGCGACGCCTGTGGATGACTCCGAGGAGTGCTACGCGCAGCTGCATTCCTTCTTCACGCTGTGGAAGAACAACGCCATCAGCCAAATGGTCAACCTGACGGCCCCGTCGTGGCGCAGCAGCATCAAGGGCGGCACGGACGCGGTGACGCAGAAGCTCTTCGGCGAGGTGCTGACCAACCGCACGCCCGTCAGCTGGGATTTCACGGGCATCACGGGCACATCGAACGACATTGCCCGCATGGTGACGGTGCGCGCCGTCATCAACAAGAACAACACCCTGGGCGAAAGCGTCTACCTGTGGAAGGTGCGCATGGTCAAGGAGGACGGCGTGTGGTACGTTGATCCCGCGACGCTGCAAAGCAACGAGCAGGAAAGCACCGCCACCCCGACCAACGCCCTTGCCACCCAGCCCGTGCTGAACACCAGCCATCCGGACTTGATTCTCTACTACAACCAAAACGGCGGAACGTATTACCACATCGACCCGAACTGCGCGTCCATCAATCAGCGGTATCGCCCGCTGACGGCATCCTTCAAGTGGACGCAGATTGACGACGAACCGTACAAAAACCTGGAGCAGTGCAAGAGGTGCGGCGCACCCCTGCGCGAAGACAAGAGCAACTGATACTCACATATAATATTAGGAGGACAACACGATGGACACCAATGCCAAGCTGTATCAAGACATGACGAAGATTCTCGTCAAGCGTGAGGACATCCAGAAGGCCGTTGCCCAGCTGGGACGGGAAATCACCCACGACTATCAGGGACGCGATCTGGTGATGGTCTGCATTTTGAAGGGCGCGAGCGTCTTCTTCTCCGATCTCATCCGCGAGGTCGATTTGCCCGTGACGCTGGATTTTATGGCGCTTTCGAGCTATCGCAACTCCACCAAGTCCTCCGGCGTGGTCAATCTGGAGAAAGACCTGTCCGTGTCCATTAAGGGGCGCGACGTGCTGATTGTGGAGGACATTGTGGACAGCGGCAACACGCTGTTCTACCTCGGCAAGTATTTGATGGGCCGCGGCGCGTCCTCCATCCGCATTGCGACGCTGCTGGACAAGCCCGACCGCCGCAATCCCGAACACAACCTGACGGTGGATTACCACTGCTTCAAGATTCCGGATGAGTTCGTCGTCGGCTACGGGCTGGATTTCGCCGAGAAGTACCGCAATCTGCCGGACATCGGCGTGCTGGACAGCCGCGTGTACGGCGCGGCGCACGAATAAATCAGCCGATTCTTCCCCCAATAAAGATAAAATTTTTGTAAAGATGGATTTTTCCGCACACGTCATTCGTCTATATGGGTATACACCGCAACAGGCGGATGGCGCTGGAACGGAAGGAGGATGCTCGCATTGAAGAAGTCTCGCGGGATGTTCGGCTACGTCGCGGTTCTGCTGCTGATGGTGCTCACCATTTCGATGCTGTTCACCAACGGCTTTGGCAGCAATACCCGTGACCGCCGCATCACCTATCCCCAGCTGCTGACGATGATTGAGGAGGGGCAGGTTCGCTCCGTCGCCATCCGCGGCACGTCGCTGGTGGGCGTGACGACAACAACAACGGTCGCCGACGCGGATTTCCCTGACAAGAACTACGATTTTGAAACCATCATCGGCGCTGATTTCATCGTCACCGCGCGGCAAATGCAGGCGGCGAAGCTTAATAAGCCGCTGGACGAGGTGTCCGTCAAGGATTTGCCGTTCACCATCATCTACCGTCAGCCGCTGACCACCCCGTGGTGGTATGATTTGATTCCGCTGGCAATTTCGCTGGTGCTCTGCGGCGTGATGTTCTGGCTGATTATGCGCGCGCAGACCGGCGGCAACGGCAAGGTGATGAACTTCGGCAGAAGCCGGGCGCGCATCCATGACCCGAACAAGAACAAGGTGACGTTCGCCGACGTCGCGGGCGCGGAGGAAGAGAAGGAAGAACTCAAGGAAATGGTGGACTTCCTGCGCAACCCCAAGGCGTACATTGACATGGGCGCGCGCATCCCCAAGGGCGTGCTGCTCATCGGCCCGCCCGGCACGGGCAAAACCCTGCTGGCAAAGGCGGTTGCGGGCGAGGCGGGCGTGCCGTTCTTCTCCATTTCCGGCTCTGACTTTGTGGAGATGTTCGTGGGCGTGGGCGCGAGCCGCGTCCGTGACCTGTTCGACCAAGCCAAGCGCGCTGCCCCGTCCATCATCTTTATTGATGAGATTGACGCGGTGGGTCGCCATCGCGGCGCGGGTCTGGGCGGCGGACACGACGAACGCGAGCAGACGCTGAACCAGCTGCTGGTCGAGATGGATGGCTTCGCAATCAACGAGGGCGTTATTGTCATGGCGGCGACGAACCGCCGCGACATTCTTGACCCCGCGCTGCTGCGTCCCGGCCGCTTTGACCGCACGATTCTCGTCAATTACCCCGATATGGCGGGGCGTGTTGCCATCCTGAAGGTGCACGCCAAGGGCAAGCCCCTTGCGGATGATGTGGATTTGGAGAATATCGCCAAGCGCGTGCCTTTCTCCACCGGCGCGGAGCTGGAAAACATCATGAATGAAGCCGCGATTCTGGCGGCGCGCGGGCGCTTGAAGGCCATCAATCAGCAGACGCTGGTGGAGGCGATTTCCCGCGTGCAGATGGGGCCGGAGAAGCGCAGCCACAAGGTGACGCAGCGCGACAAGCGCATGGTCGCCATCCACGAGGCGGGTCACGCCATCGTCGGCCACGTCCTGCCCAACTGCGACGAGGTGCACCTGATTACCATCGTCCCGCGCGGGCAGGCGGGCGGCTACACGCTGTCGCTGCCGACGGAAGAGGATGATTTGCAGACATACAGCCAGCTGATGGATTATGTGGCGATGGGGCTGGGCGGCCATGCCGCGGAGCAGCTTTATCTGGGCGAGTTCACCACCGGCGCAACGAGCGACCTGAAGAAGGCGACGGAGGTCTGCCGCCGCATGGTGACGCAGTTCGGCATGAGCGAAAAGCTGGGCCCGGTCTATCTGGACGGCGATCAGGAAGTGTTCGTCGGCATGGAGTTCGGGCAGAGCCGCGGGTACAGCGAAGAACTGGCGGCGCGCATCGACGCGGAGGTCAAGCGCCTGCTGGAGGAATGCTACCAGAAGGCGGTGGATGCCCTGAGCGCCAACCGCGACCGCATGGAAAAGCTGGTGGAAGCGCTGCTCAAGTACGACACCATCAGCCGCCGCGAGTTCGTCACCCTGATGGAAACGGGCGCGCTGCCGGATATTCAGGATGCCGACACCCGCACCACGGGCGACGTGATGATGCAGGATATGGCGGACGAAAAGAAGAAAGAAAATTCCGAAAAGTCCGCTGAAACGGCTGAAAAGAGCGCGGAAACGCCTGATAAGACGGCGGATGCGCCCGAAAATCACCCGGACGACCCCCATGAAGCCTGATTTGCACACCCACACCACTGCCTCCGACGGGCTGCTTACGCCCGCGGAGCTGGTGGCGCTGGCGGACAAGCACCGCGTGACGCTCCTGGCCGTGACCGACCATGACACGTTTGACGGCGCGGCGCAGCTGCTGGGGAAACCCACGCCGATGCCGATTCTGCAAGGTGTCGAATTGTCCTTGCGCGATATGCCCGGCCTGCACCTGCTCGGCTACGGGCGCGGGACGGATACGCCCCTGCACCGCAAGGTTCGGGCGCTGTCCCAACTGCGGCTCGGACGCGCGCGGCAGATGGTGGAGAAGCTGAACGCGCTGGGCTATCCGCTGGATTACGACGAAATCGCCCGCGAAGCTAAGGGCAGCGTCGGTCGGCCGCATATCGCCCGCGCGATGGTCAGCCGCGGCTACGTGGTGGACACGCGCGAGGCGTTTGACCGCTTTCTGGCGGATGGCGCACCGGCCTATGTGGCGGGGGAGCGCTTGAGCATGGCGGAGGCGCTGCCGCTGATGCGGGAAAGCGGCTTCGTGCCCGTTCTGGCGCACCCGATGGAGCTGGAGAAGACCGGCGCGCTGCTGCGCCATCTGCTCGGCGTTTGGCAGGAGCAGGGCTTGCGGGGCGTTGAGGTTTACCACCCGTCCGCCGGACGCGCCACGCCCCTGCTGGATTTGACCGCGCGGCGCATGGGCTTTCTGGTCACCGGCGGCAGTGACTTCCATGGCGATGGCGACCGCCACGGCATGGTCGGCTGCACCGCGCCGATGTGGGCGAGGGCGGCAGATGATGTGGAGAAATTGCTGCAGGCAGTGGAAGCTGCTCAAATCATGTGATAGATATAAGATGAAGAAATACCGAATTGCCATCAGAAAGGGGTGCTGAAACCATGTCCGAATTCAACGACAACAAGCAGCCGCGCCGCCGCCGCACGCAGCTGAACGCGGCGCAGTATGCCGGGCAGCAGACGCTGGACAACAGCATCCCCCTTATCCGCACGGAAGACACGCCCATGCAGCCGACAAATCCGCCACGCCGGAATCCGCAGCCGCCCCCGGCGCAGCAGAGCGCCAATCCGCCCATGCAGCCGATGAGCGCGGCTCAGCCGATGGGTGCGGCCCAGCCGATGAGTGCGGCTCAACCGATGAGTGCGGCTCAGCCGATGCGCCCGCAGGGGATGAATCAGCCGGGGCAGGGGAGCCAATATGCGCAAAGCGGGAAAATGTGCGGCTTCCACGGCGTACAGGGGACGCCCATGCAGCCGCAGCAGGGCTGGAACAACGGCGTGCAGCCGCTCGATGCGGCGCACCAATTGGAGCAGTTCTCGTGGGGGCAGCATCAGCAAAGCATGAACACCGGGCGCAATCAGCCGATTCGCGGCGGGCAGATGATGCCGAATCAGCCGATGAATCCGCAGCGCCCGCAGAATCCGCCGTATCCGCAGCAGAATTATGGCGGATGGCAGCAGCCGATGTATCCGACGAATTTTCCGCAGTATCCGGCGAACGGCAATGGCGGAAACGGCGGCAATGGCGGCGGCAATCATCCGCCGGCGGGGCTGGGGGGCTTCAATCCGGAGCATCGCGAGCCGAAGAACGAGCCTGTCCGCCGCAAGCCGTCGGGTCAAAAGCTGCTCAAGCGCATCCTGTTCTGCGCGTGCGCGGTGGCGGTAATTTGCGGGCTGGTCGCGGCGGGCGGCGCCATCAGCAATGCCATCCAGGAGCAGAACGAGCGGGAAGCACTGGTCGCGTCGGTGACGGCGTATGACGACAAGTACGTCCCGAACGTGTATGTGGACGGCATCCACCTCGGCGGCATGACCCGTGCGGAGGCGGAAGAGGCGGTCACGGCGCACGCGAATCAGCAGCGCGACGCGTGGAAGGTGCGCCTGATGTACGCCGGTCAGCTGGTGAGGGAAATCACGAGCGCCGACCTGAACATGACCGTCGATGTGCGGGAAGCCCTCGACGCGGCGTGGCAGCCGGGGCACACAGAAGGCAGCATTGACGCGCGCAAAGCCACGATGGACGCGCTGGCGGAAAATCCCTACGAGGGGTATTCCGCCACGCCCAGCGGCGACAATGTGGTGATTGACAACATCCTGCTCAGCATCGCGCAGCAGGCGTACATCCAACCGGTGGATGCGCATATTATCTTCGATTCCAACAATTTCAACAATCCGCTGACGATTCAGCCGGAAACGGTCGGGCGCTATATGGACACGACTGAGGCGAAAAATCAGGTGTACCAGATGATGTCGTCCCTGGTCAGCGGCGAGGTGGAGCTGACGACGCGCGAGCTTCAGCCGACCACGACCAAAGCCATGCTGGAGCCGCAGATTCAGCTGCGCGCGACGGCGTACACCCCGATTTCGACCACCAGCACGGAGAACCGCAACCTGAACATTCAGGTGGCGTTCGAGCGCATCAACGGCAAGATGCTTGCAGCGGGCGAAACTTTCTCCTTCAATACGGTTGTGGGCAAGCGCACGAAGGCAAACGGCTTCTATCAGGCGATTGAGTACGCGTATGGCGATCAGCGCATGGGCTACGGCGGCGGCGTGTGTCAGGCGAGCACGACGATGTACCTCGCGGCGGCGAAGGCGAACATGACGATTCTCAAGCGCGAGCCGCACTCCGACGCGGTGGGCTACACCGACTACGGCAAGGACGCGACGGTATCCGACAACCGCATTGACTTCAAGTTCCGAAACGACACGAACAGCACGATTTTCATCGTCGCGACGGTGATGAAGGACAGCCGCTATGACAAGTCGCACAAGGTGTGCGTGGTGTCGATTTACGGCGAGAGCCTCGGCAAGGGCGTGAAGTACGAGCTGGAGACGGTGACGGTGCAGACCCTGCCCGCCCCGACCGAGCCGGAATACCGCAAGGACACGAACCACACCTACGCCACCTATGTTGACCAAGAGTACACCTACCGCAAGGCAACCGACGGCTGTGTGGTGGAAAGCTACCTGGTGAAGTATGTGGGCGGCGCGGAAACCGAGCGCAAGCTGATGTACACCGACACCTACAAGGCGAAGAGCGAAATCATCTACGTCGGCACGGTGGAGCGGACGGAAGAGGGGCAATGACCAGAGGCTTTGCCTCTGGACTCCAGCAGGGGCGCTGCCCCTGCACCCTGCAAGGGAGTTCCTCCCTTGACCCTTTCGCGCGATTGAGTTGTGCGCTTCGGCATACAGCGCCCGCGTGTTTATGTGACCTCATCCGTCGCTGCGGCGACACCTTCCCCAGAGGGGAAGGCGGAGAAGGGTGCGCGTCCCCAAACCTTCCCCTTTGGGGAAGGTGGCTGAGCGAAGCGAAGTCGGATGAGGTCGTCCTACGCCAAAAACTTTGTGAAAGAAAATACAACTTGTGAAAAAACCCCCTTTTCTATTTCGGCAGAATGTGCTATAATAGATTCGGTGGAAACCCCTACATTATTGCATCAGGAGGGAAAATCCAATGGCGCTTGTTACGACGAAGGAAATGTTCAAGAAGGCGTATGACGGCGGCTATGCGGTCGGCGCTTTCAACGTCAACAACATGGAAATCATTCAGGGCATCACCGAGGCGGCGGGTGAGCTGAAGGCTCCCGTCATCCTGCAGGTGTCCAAGGGCGCGCGCGCGTATGCCAACCACACCTATCTGGTGAAGCTGGTGGAAGCGGCGGTTATCGAGAACCCCGATATCCCGATTGCGCTGCACCTTGACCACGGCGACAGCTTTGAGCTGTGCAAGAGCTGCATCGACGGCGGCTTCACGTCCGTCATGATTGACGCTTCCTCCAAGTCCTTTGAGGATAATATCGCCCTGACCCGCAAGGTCGTCGAGTATGCCCATGACCACGGCGTGGTCGTCGAGGCGGAACTCGGCACGCTCGCCGGCGTCGAAGACGACGTGAAGGTGGAGCATGGTCAGGAAATGTACACCCATCCGGAAGAAGTCGAAGAGTTTGTGACCCGCACGGGCTGCGACTCGCTGGCGATTGCCATCGGCACGTCCCACGGCGCGTACAAGTTCAAGCCCGGTCAGAAGCCCCAGCTGCACTTCGAGGTGCTGGAAGAATGCTCCAAGCGTCTGCCCGGCTTCCCGATCGTCCTGCACGGCGCTTCTTCTGTCCCGCAGGAGTTCGTGAAGGAAATCAACCAGTTCGGCGGCAATATGCCCGACGCAATTGGCATTCCGGAAGAGCAGCTGGCGAAGGCGGCGAAGATGGCGGTCTGCAAGATCAACATCGACTCCGACATTCGTCTGGCGATGACCGCGAGCATCCGCAAGTACTTCGCGGAACATCCGGATCACTTTGACCCCCGTCAGTACCTGAAGCCTGCCCGCGCCGCGGTGAAGGCGATGGTCGCCCACAAGATTGTGGATGTGCTGGGCTGCGCTGGCAAGGCGTAATCAAGGCACAAAAAAGGCTCTGTCGTGAATGCGGCAGGGCTTTTTGGTTATGGCAACACCGAGCAATTGTGAACTTTTTCGCTGCTGTTGGAGGCGAAAAAAAGGGAAGCTGCGCACGCCAATTGTATTTATGAAGTTTTTTCGGTTGACATCAGGCATTTTTCCCCTTATAATTTTTGTAAGACTGCGGTGGAAGCCGCAGAACGTGAAAGGAGCAATCCTCATGAAGAAGATGCTGGCACTGGTTCTGGCACTGGCGATGTGCCTCGGTTGCGCTGCACTGGCGGAAGAAACTGCCCTGGTGTACGCGCTTGGCGCGCCCATGCCCGATTTTACCTTTACGGACATTAACGGCGTGTCCCATACCCTCTCCGAAACCTTGAAGGAGAAGGAAATGGTGCTGATTAACCTCTGGGCAACGTGGTGCGGCCCGTGTGAATCGGAGTTCCCCTTCCTGGAGGAAGCCTATGAGCAGTACAAGGACAAGGTGGAAGTCTTTGCGCTGAGCATCGATGAAAACGATGACGATGCGAAGCTGACGGAATATGTGGCGTCGCATGGCTTGACGTTCCCGGTCGGGCATGAAACGTTCAACCTCTTTGCGGGTTTCGGGCTCAATGGCGTCCCGACCTCGATTGTGGTTGACCGCTTCGGCAATGTGGCTTTCCTCGCAACGGGTTCTCAGACCTCTACGGACGCGTTTGTCCGCCTGTTCGGTCTCTTCCTCGGCGATGAGTACACGCAGACGAATGTGCTGGCGTTCCTGCCGGGCGAAAAGCCCTCGATTCCGCCGACGGATGAAGCGGAACTGAACCGCGCGCTGAATGTGGAAGGCACGGCGGCGCCGCTGTCCTTCACCAATTCTACGGATGAATACACCTGGCCGATGGCGGTTGCGGAAAAGGATGACCGCACGGTGCTGGTCAGCACGAACACGGGCAAGGATACTTCTTCCGCTTCCGTGCTGACTACGGTGGAAGCGAAGGCGGGCGATGTGTTCGCGTTCGACTACAAGACGTCCACCGAAGCCGGCTGCGACCTGTTCTACCTGTCTGTCAACGGGCAGACGGTGAAGGCGTTTGGCGGCGTAAAGGAATGGGCGACCTACGGCTATGAATTCCCGGCGGACGGTACTTACGAAATTGCCCTGTCTTACATCAAGGATTCCTTTCAGGCCGCGAATGAGGACATGATCTGGCTGGACAACGCGCGCGTGGTGGACGGAGAAGAAGCCGCCGCTGTGCTGGCGAACAACCCGGTCTATCCGGAAGGCACGAAGATGACGACCATCTCCTTTGTGGGCGACAACGTGAAGCAGGTTTTCTTCACCGACCCGCAATTTGCGCTGATGTCCACCTTTGGCATGACCAACTATTATGTGATTGACAACACGGAAAGCGCGACGGTGAAGGTGACGCTGGCGAAGGGGCTCGACCCGGAAATGTACGCCTTTGGCTGCGAGGCTGCCCCCGAAAACTATGCGCTGACGGACTACATGACGGAGGACGGCTACGTCATCCCGAATCAGCCGATTGACACCAATCAGGCAAGCGGATTCCCGTATACCACCTATTTTGTGGTGAAGGCTGGCGCGGAAAACGTGGAAGCATCCGCCATTGCAATCGCTGATGAACCCAACGCCAATGCGTTTGTCGCCATGCTGCAGCAGTATGGCATCAATGTCCCCGGCTGGAAGTACGCCGATGGCACCCTGCCTTCCACGGATGAAGTGGCGGAAGCGCCGCAGCTGCCGATGGAGGGCATGGCGAGCTACACGATTAAGTGCGTCGATCAGGACGGCAACCCCGTGGCAGGCACGATGATTAACGTCTGCACGGATGAAACGTGCACGCCCATGCCTGTGGATGAGAATGGCGTGCTGGAATTCACCATGCCTGCGTACCCCTATGTGCTGCATGTGCTGATTGTGCCGGACAAGGGCTTAGGCGAAGCACCAAAAAGCTGCACGCGGAAGGAGCATGAAAGCGCGACCAACTCAATCGCGAAAAGGGGTCAAGGGGGGACTTCGTCCCTTTTCGTCTGCCCCTTGCAGGGTCAAGGGACAGCGTCCCTTGTGGGGTTTGGGGCAACGCCCCAACTATTGGTCGGGCGCTCAACTCAAAGGAAGAAGTCAACAAAAGGCGCAGGCAGCGAAGCGTCCCTGCCAGTAACTTTGCGCGTCCGCAGACGCGCCCCCAAGCTACTCTTCCCCCAAGATTCCGTGAAGAACCCGGCGGATTGGCTGGATGAGGTGCGTTTTGTGGCTCGATTTTTCTATGCGGATTTGCTTGTGTGCCGCAGGGGGCGAAGGGGTGGAGGGGGCGATCGCAAAGCCCCCTCCTCGCTCCCGCAGGAGCGAAATCCATGCATCAACACGCGGAAGCAGCCTGAAAGTGTCACCAACTGAGTCGCGCGAAAGGGTCAAGGGAGGGGGACTTCGTCCCGTTTCATTCGTCCCGTTTCATTCGCCCCGTTTCATTCGCCCCGTTTCATTCGCCCCGTTTCATTCTCCCTTGTTATTGCAGCTTCAGGTCGCCGTCCTTGATCCAGCCCCACTTGCGCAGGAAGAAGGCGAACAGCAGCGTCAGCACGGCGGGGAGAACGAAGCAAATCAGGATAAGCCCAACCCAGTCCATCGGCAGAATCGCGGCTTTCGTGCCGGCGGCAATGTCGTTCAGCCAGCCGGTGTAAACGCCAATCTGCCCGACCAAACCGCAAGTGCCCATGCCGCTGGAAACCGCCGGGCCGTTCATTTCGAGGTGGAACAGGCACGTCGCAATCGGGCCGGTGATGGCGGAAGCAAGCGTCGGGGGAATCCAAGTGCGCGGATTGCGGATGATGTTGGGCATTTGCAGCATCGACGTGCCCAGCCCCTGACTGACCAAGCCGCCCACGCCGTTCTCGCGGAAGGACATGACCGCGAAGCCGACCATCTGCGCGCAGCAGCCCGCAACCGCCGCGCCGCCCGCAAGCCCCGTCAGCGAGAGCGCCGCGCAAATCGCCGCGCTGGAAATCGGCAGCGTCAGCGCCATGCCGACGACGACGGACACCAGAATGCCCATCAGCAGCGGCTGGAGGTTCGTTGCCCACTTGATGAAATCGCCGACCGAGCTGGCAGCCGCGCCAATCGCGGGCGCGCACAGCACGGACAGCCCAACGCCGACAAGAATCGTGACCGCTGGGGTGACGAGAATATCCACCTTCGTCTCCTTGCTGACGATTTTGCCGCATTCGGACGCGACAATCGTGATGAAGTAGACCGCCAGCGGGCCGCCCGCGCCGCCGAGCTTATTTGCCGCCATGCCGACGGCAATCAGGCTGTACAGCACCAATTGCGGGGCAGAGAGCGCCGCGCCGATGGATACCGCCATGGCCGGCCCCGCAACCTGCTGGGCGAAGTTGCCCGCGTCAATTAGGAACTGCACGTTCAGCTGCTGACCGAGCGTCTTGATGATTGTGCCAATCAGCAGCGAGGCGAACAGTCCCTGCGCCATGGCGCCCATTGCGTCTATCCCGTAGCGTTTTGCGGAAAACAGAACGTTCTTCCGCTTCAGAAACGCGCTGACCTTTCCCATGTCCTCCAAATCTCCCTTGTACGGGGAAGCCCCGCGAAATTTCCGCCGAAAAACGGCGGATTGCATTTTATTATAGCATATTGACAAGAAAGAAACAAGCATATATCACAGAATGTGTGGATTGCGTGAACAAAGTGCGAAATTTCGCGCAAAACCGATGATAACAGTCGTTTTTGTTGCAAGGCAATCGTAACCGTGCTATAATGGAGCGATTGCAAACGGCTCACGCGCTTGCAGTCAGCGCAGGAGAGGAGGCATCCGGTCAGTCAGCGCCGGAAGAGCACGGATGAGAAAGAAAAACTCCATCATCAATATGATCGTCGGGCTGGTGGGGCAGCTGCTGAACATGCTGCTTTCCTTCGGCGGACGCATGGTGTTCGTCCACTACCTGTCGCAGGAATATCTCGGCGTGAACGGCCTCTTCGGCGATGTGCTGGGAATGCTGAATCTGGCAGAATTGGGCATCGGCTCGGCGATGATTTTCAGCATGTACCGCCCGGCGGCGCAAAACGACGAGAAGCAGCTGGCGCGCCTGATGAACCTCTATCGCACGCTGTACCGCATCGTTGCGCTGGCAGTGCTGGGCATCGGACTGGCGCTCATGCCGTTCCTGCCGCGGCTGATGAAGGGCGGCGAGGGCATCGAGAATTTGCAGCTGATTTATCTGCTGTACCTCCTGCAAGCTGTCACGTCATACCTGCTGTCCTACAAGAACGCCATCTATCAGGCGTACCAGAAGGCATACATCCGCAAGGCGGTTGACCAAATCATCGGCATCGTGCGCCTGATTCTGCAAATCGTTGTGCTGGTGACGACGCGGAATTTCATCCTCTACCTGATTATCCAGCTTTTCATGCCGATGCTCACCAGCGTTATCATCTGGGCGCGCGCGGACAGGGAGTTCCCGTACCTCAAGCAGTACAAGGAGCTGCCCGAACCGCAGGAGCGCAAGGCGATTTTCAAGAACGTCGGCGCGCTGAGCCTGCATAAGCTGGCGACGGTTATCGTCCGCAGCACGGATAACCTGATTATGTCCGCGTTTGACGGGCTGGCTACGGTCGGCATATACTCCAACTACAAGCTCGTTTTGATGAACGTCAACAACCTGCTGGGGCATGTGACGGGCGCATTCACCGCCAGCATCGGCAACCTGAACGCGCTGGAGGGCAGAAAACGCGTCTACGAAATCTTCCGCATCCTCGATTTCGCAGCCTTCCTCCTCTACGGCTACCTCTCCGGTGGACTGGTGACGCTGATTAACTTCTTCATCCGCATGATTTTCGGCGAAGAGTACCTTTTCTCGATGACGGTCGTCGTCATCATCATGGCGGAGTTTTTCATCAGCGGTCTTCGCCAGATGGGATTGCAGTTCCGCGAGGCGCTGGGGCTGTTCTGGTATGACCGCTACAAGGCGCTGGCGGAGGCCATCATCAACCTTGTTGTATCGCTGATTCTGGTGCGGCGCTTTGGCGTGGCGGGCATCATCGGCGGCACGATTATCTCCAGCCTGCTGACGTGCGTTTGGTTCGAGCCGTATGTGCTGATGCGCTACGGCATTGAGGAGGACTGGCAAAAGAAGCTGCGCCGCTACTTCATGGATTACATCGTCCGCTGGGTGGTGGTCGCGGGGGTCAGCGCCGTGTCCTACTGGATTTTCCAGCTGATGCCGCAGACGAATTTCCTCTGGTTCATCGCCCAAGGGCTGATTTACACCGCGATTTTCGCCGCGGTCGTGCTGGTGGTTTACGGCAGAACGAAGGAATTCCAGTACCTGCTGGAAATGACCGTCCGCAAGCTCAGGAAGAAACTGCGCGGCGGGGCGTAAGCCGGCTTGGAATCGCGAAAGGGTCAAGGGAGGGGACTTCGCTCCGTTTCATTCGCCCCTTGGGTTCCCCAATCAACACGCGGACAGAGCATGAAAGTGTCACCAACTGAATCGCGCGAAAGGGTCAAGGGACGAAGTCCCTTGCGGAGTCAAGGGGCAGCGCCCCTTGGGTTCCCTCAATAAACACGCGGAAGCAGTATGAAAGTGTCACCAACTGAATCGCGAAAAAGGGAGTCCAGAGGGTCGAAGACCCTTTGGCGGGGTCAAGGGGCAGCGCCCCTTGGGTTCCCTCATAAACACGCGGAAGCAGTATGAAAGTGTCACCAACTGAATCGCGAAAAAGGGAGTCCAGAGGGTCGAAGACCCTTTGGCGGGGTCAAGGGGCAGCGCCCCTTGCGGAGTCCAGAGGCAGAGCCTCTGGCGTCTCCCGCTAAGCAATGTGGAAGGGAAGAAAACCGATGAAAATCCTGATGGTCAATAAGTTTTTGTACCCGCGCGGCGGGGCAGAGACGTATATGCTCCGCATTGGGGAAGAACTGACGAGACGCGGTCATCAGGTGGAATATTTCGGCATGTACGACGAGAAAAACACCGTCGGGAACGCCGAAGGGCTGACGACTGTCAACATGGACTTCCACGCGTCCGGCGCGGAAAAGCTGCTCTACCCCTTCCGCATCATCTATTCCGGCGAGGCGCGGCGCAAAATGCGGCAGGTTATCGACCGCTTCCACCCGGACATCATCCACTTCAACAACATCAATTTCCAGCTTACCCCGTCCGTGATTCTGGCGGGGGCAGAGAAAAATATCCCGATGGTGCAGACCGTCCACGATTTGCAGATGCTCTGCCCGAACCACATGATGATGGAATTCGGGACGTGGAAGCTCTGCGAGGAATGCAGCGGGAAGAAGTGCAAAATGGCGTGCGTACGCAAAAAGTGCATCCACGGGTCGCGCGCGAAGAGCCTCATCGGCGCGATAGAAGGCACGATTTATACCAGCAGCCATGTGTATGACCGCGTGGCGCGCTACATCTGCCCAAGCCGCTTCATGGAGCAAAAACTGCTGTCTGTTCCGCGCTATGCCGGAAAAACCACCATGATTCATAACTTCTTGAGCAAGACGGCGGAGATCGACGTGCCCAAGGGCGATTATGTCCTGTATTTCGGGCGCTTGTCGGAGGAAAAGGGCATCGACCGCATCCTTGCCGCCTGCCGCCTGCTGCCGGAGATTCCGTTCGTCATTGCGGGCGGCGGGCCGCTGGAGGAACTCTGCCGAACGTGCGGTTTGCCCAACGTGCGCTTCGTCGGCTTCAAGACTGGAAAAGAACTGCAGGAGCTTGTCGCGGCGGCGCGCTTCACCCTCCATCTCTCCCTGTGGTACGAAAACTGTCCGCTGGCGCTGCTGGAATCGCAGTCGCTGGGCACGCCGGTGCTGTGCAACCGCATCGGCGGAATGCCGGAGCTGGTGGAGGAGGGCAAAACGGGCGTCCTCAACGACACCTTCACGCCCGAAGCGTACGCGGAGAAGATTCGCGCGCTGTATAGCGATTCGGCGCTGCTGGATGAAATGGCGCGCAACTGCCGCGCGAAGAAGGAAAGCATGATGACGCTCGACCGCTACTGCGACCGGCTGCTGGAAATCTACATGGAGGAAATCGGAGGAAAACGCGCGTGATGGATGGCAAAAAGCGCAAAGTAATGTTCCTGATTTACAGCCTGTGCGGGGGTGGCGCGGAGCGGGTGCTGGTGGAAACAGTCAACCGCCTCCCCAAAGACCGCTACGACGTGACGCTCATGACGCTTTTCCACGATGATACCCGCGCCGGGATGCTGTCGCCGGAGGTGCATTACCGCCCGGCGCTGCGCGTGAAGAACGGCAGGGCGCAGAAAATCCTCAGCGGCATCATGCAGTACATCATCCCGCCGAAATGGCTGTATCGCTGGTTCTTCAGGAGCGACGCGGATGTGGAAGTCGCCTTCATGGAGGCGTTCCCGACAAAAATCCTCGCGTACTCCACCAATCAGCACGCGAAAAAGTACGCGTGGGTGCATATCGACGTGCAGACGTACACCAAGCAGGATCGCCTGTTCCGCTCCATGCGGCATCAAAAGGCGTGCTATGAGCGGTTTGACGGCATCTACTGTGTGTCGGAGAACGTACAGGAAGCGTTTTCCGCGAAATTCGGCTTGACGGAGCGCGTCCATGTCGCCTATAATATGCTGGATGAGCAGGCAATCCGCCGCCGGAAGGACGAGCCGGTGGATGACATCCCGAAGGGCGAGTTCCTGATGGTCAGTGTCGGCAGCCTGATTCCGCGCAAGGGGTTTGAGCGGCTGATTCATGTCTGCGGGCTGCTCAAAAGCCGTGGCTACCACTTCCACCTGCTGATTCTGGGCAAGGGGGAGCTGTACGAAGATCTGGCGGAGCAGGTGGTCGACGAGCATTTGCGGGATAGCGTGCAGCTGCTGGGCTTCCGCGATAACCCGTACCCGTATATGGCGGCGGCGGATTTGTACGTCTGCCCGTCCTACGTCGAGGGGTTCAGCACGGTGGTGAGCGAAGCCGTTGTGCTGGAAACGCCCGTCGTGACGACGGACTGCTCCGGAATGCGCGAGATTCTGGGCGACAGCGAGTACGGCCTGATTACGCAGAACACCGAAGAATCCCTCTTCGAGGGCTTGCGGACGATGCTGGACAAGCCGGAAGTCTACCAATACTACCAGCAGCGCGTCCGCGAGCGCGCACCGTTCTTCTATATGGAAGAAAGGCTGAAGGCGTATGAGGAGATTCTTGACCAGTAAGGAAAACATGTTATGAGCGACATCCTGCGAAAATTCCGCCGCGGCGCCACCCTGCTGGGCGAACTGATCAAGTACGAGGCGGCAGCCCTCTGCGCCGGCGTGCTGAAAGTCACCAATCCGCGGTACCGCCACGTTTGGCTTGTGTCCGAGCGCGGCAGGGAAGCCCGTGACAACGGCTACCACTATTTCGCGTATCTTCGGCAGGCGCACCCCGAAATCAACGCCGTCTACGTCGCAGACCCCAAGCTGCCCGACTATGACCGCGTTGCGCAGCTGGGCAGCGTCGTGCCGTATCGCAGCTGGCGGCACTACCTGCTCTGCGCCGCGTCGGAAATGAAGGTTTCCACCCATGTTTCCGGTTATACGCCTGATATTGAACGCTATTATATGCTCGATAAGCTCCACATCGTGCGCGGAAAAAAGGTGTTTTTGCAGCATGGCATCATGATTGACGATATGAAGTGGTACCATTACCCCAACGTCGTCATGGATTTGTTTGTCACGACGCTGCAAAAGGAGCGTGATTTCGTCGAGTCGGCGTTCGGGTATCCGAAAGGCGTCGTCCGCCGATTGGGGCTGTGCCGATATGACGCGCTTCTGCATCCGCACGAGACGAAGCGGCAGGTGCTGTTTATGCCGACGTGGCGGACGTACGCCGTGGAGGGCAAAACACAGGCGGAGTTTGAGCAGACGGACTATTTCCAGCACTGGCAGGCGGTCATTTCCGACCCGAAGCTGGAGGAGCTGCTGACGAAATACGGCTATGACGCCGTGTTCTACCCGCATTTCGAGGTGCAGCGCTTCCTGTCCGCCTTCCACACGGAGAATCCGCACGTCAAAATCGGTGCGCTGGGGCAGATGGATGTGCAGACGCTGCTGATGGAGTCCGCGCTGCTGATAACGGACTTCTCCAGCATCCAGTTCGACTTCGCGTATATGCTCAAGCCCGAAATCTACTACCAGTTTGACGAGGCGCGGTACTGGGGCACGCACCACGACCGCGGCTATTTCGACTATCGCGTGGACGGCTTCGGGGAGGTCGTGACGACGCAGGAGGCGCTGCTGCAAGCCATCGAAACCGCGCTTGCGTCGGAGTGCGCCGTCACGCCGGAAATGCAGAAGCACATCCGCGATACCTTCGGCGCGCTCGACGACCACAACTGCGAGCGAAATCATCAGGCAATCAGGGAGCTGATGTCATGAAAGCAAACGACGGGCAGGTGAACCTCATTCTGCTGGACAGCGCGCCGCAGCCGGAATGGAACTTTGCGGCGCTGATGGAAGCGGAGACAGGGGAAAAGTGGAACATCTGGCACATTGACAGCTATTTTTCGGACAGCGCATGGAAGAAGAAGGCGAAATTCTTCCTCTTTCCACTCAAAGTCCTGCGCCACCGCAAGGAATTTGGCACCATTCTGTCCTACCAGCAGTTTTACGGGCTGTTTTTCGCTTTTTACAGCGCCATTTTCCACCTGAAAAAGCACTGCCATCTCATCGTCACCACGTTCATCTACCGCCCCAAGCAGGGCTGGAAGGGCAAACTGTACGCGTGGTTCATGCGCAAGGCGGTGAACAGCCCCGCGCTGGACAAAATCGTCTGCTTTTCCAGCAGCGAACCGGCGTATTACCAGTCCATTTTCGGCACGGACAAGTTCACCTATGTGCCGCTGGGGCTGGGCGATTTGAACCGCTGCGACAAGAAGATTCCGCAGGGGGAGGAGCGCTTCATCCTCGCGGCGGGAAAGAGCAACCGCGACTATGACTTCCTCGTGGATGCGCTGAAGGACACGCCGTATCAGGTGCGCATTCTGTCCGACGCGTACAACCACCCGAACCCCGGCAGCAACATCCGCATTTATCACGATGTGTTCGGCGAGAAGTATTATCAAATGCTGTCAGAGTGCCACTGCGTGATTGTGCCGCTTGCCGATGCGCGCATTTCGGCGGGGCAGCTGGTGTTCCTGCAGGCGATGATGTTCGGCAAGCCGATTATCACCACGGCGTCGGACACCGTGCGCGACTACATCGAATCGGGCAAAAACGGTCTGATAATTCCCAAACAGCGTGATGCGCTGCGGGACGCGGTTCGCCGACTCTACGAGGATGAAGCGCTGTACCGCGGCATGGCAAAGGAGGGCAGATGCCGATTCTTGGAAAGCTATTCTGTGGCAAGCATGGCGCGGCGAATTGGGTCGATCTGGCGGAAGCTGGACGAAAAGAAATGCTGAAAAAGGACATTCAACCGCGCCCAGCGTATCTGAAATGGGTGTATATCGGCATGATGACCATCGGTTTTGTGGATGGCGGCGGATTTCCACTGCCGTGGTTCACAAAATATGTGATGCAGATGGGTGTGCTGGGGCTGGCAATCCTGTTCCTGCTGGTGACGGGCGACTTTCGGCGGCTGAAAACGGTGGGGCAGTTTGCGGTCATGTTCGGCTTGCCGTTTGTGATGATGGCGGCGCTGTCAATGCTGTACTGGGCATTGGATTTTCAGCAGCTCAACTACATGTCGCGCGGCTGCTCGACGATTCTCTACCATGTCATATCGCTCAGCGCAATGTGCAGCGCGGTGTACCTCTTCGGCCGCAGGAGCATTGATTATACGCTCTACGGCATGTGCGGCGCGAACTGCTGCATTGTGCTGGGATCCATCAAGGAGAACGGCATCGGGGCGTTTGTGACCGGGCTGATTGCGTTTGCAAAGTCCGGCGGGATTGACACGAACGCCGCCATCAAGGCGCTGGAAGTGCATGACCTGACGTTTGCCTTCGGGCTGATGCTGCTGTTCGCCCTGTGCTGCGAGCGAGGCAAAAAGCGCCTGCTTTACGCTGCCTTATCGGGGCTGTTCTTCTTTCTGGGCCTCAAACGCATCGCGCTGATTGGCTTGGTCGGCGTGTTTTTGATGGGCGAGTTTATCCGCAGGAGAAAACCGAAAGTCCAAAGCGTCCTGATTCTCCTCATTTCCATTGGCGCCATTGTCATTTGCTTCGGGTATGTGTACCTGATTCAGTCGGGGCTGTTCAACGAAATCGTCCACGCGCTGGAGATTGACACGATGGGGCGCGACAGGCTCTATGCCGCGTTTCAGGAGGTCTACGATTTTTCCCCCGCTTTCCGAGGGTATGGCATTGGCTATGTTACACGCTATATCAGCATCATGACGGAAGCAGGCGTTGGCGTATTCGGCACGCACAACTTCGGCGGAATGCACAACGATATTGTTACCATGTACATCGAGTTAGGCTTCTGGGGCTTCGCGTTCTGGATTTGGTACAGCTGGAACGGGCGCATTGTGTGGTGCCAGAAGGAGTTCGGGATGCAGACAGCCCTGCTGCTGCTGTACGAAACGATTTACGGCTTCATTACCTACGCCACCGACAACACGGTGTTCTACTGCTATATCAACACGGTCTTTATGCTGCTGCCGATTGCGATGGCGATTGGCGAGCAGGAACAAGGCGAGGAGAAAGGCAAGCATGAAAGAAAAGAACCGGAAACGAGCAAGGAGCGGCGTGTGGTCGCTTCTTGAGCGGATGTTGCAGGGTGTGTGGAGATACCGCCTGCTTTGCCTGCTGCTGATCATCGCGGCGATGGTGACCACCAGCGCCCTGATGCATCCGGGAAAGATGCAGTCGGCAACCGCCCTCATTGCCCTGAACTATGAGGAAGCGACAAGGGGACTTTATCCGAATCAGACGCGATTCAACATTTCGCTGCTCAAGTCTGATGAGGTGCTTTCGCGTGCGCTTGAAAAGGCGGGCGTGACGAACATGGAGTCCCTTGCGCTGGCGGAGCACATCAGCGTAAGCGCGTCAAGCGTCGGCGGCATGTCGATTGATTCCGGCAGCGCCAGCGCCTACAAGATTGCCACCACCTACACCGTCTCCTACAAGCGCAATGAGGAGCTGCCGGCAAGCATCAGCACTGGCGACATGCTCCAGCTGATTATCGAGGCGTACAAGGAAGTGTTCTACGAGAACTACACCTACGTCGATACGGCGCTCAATCCGAACTGGAATGAACTGGATGAACTGGAGTATGTGGAAATCGGCACATTCTTCGAGAAAGAAATCGGCAAAGTCAGCCGCTTTTTGAAGAGCCGCGCGAACGAGAACGGTACGTTCCGTTCCTCGGCCAACAACGAGACGTTTATCTCTTTGCAGAAGAAGGCACAGAATTTCTCTAACATTGACCTTGAAAAGTACACCGCGTATGTGCGGCAGAGCGGGTTATCCAAAAATCGCGACCGCTATGTGTCCAAGCTGAAATATCAGAATCAGCTGCGCAACATTGAGTATCAGAAATTCATGAGCCACTATCAGAACCATCTTGCAACGATTGATATGTACGATTCCGCGCTGACAAGCGTTGTGCTGATTCCGACGCTGGATACGCAGGCAAACTTCTATATGTCGCGCACGAAGGTGGCGATTGACTATCAGGCAAGCTCCGCTGAGACGGAAAACTTCCATGCCCATGATACAAAGGAGAAAATCAAGGACAATGAGTACACCATCGAGAAGATGCTCGCGGAAGACGCCAATGCGGCGGAGAACATCGTCACGGCGGAGATGCTGATTGATACCATGAAGACCAAATTGGCGGATTTGATTGAACGCACAAATGTCATCAACCGCGAGTATGTCCGCTATAAGACGCGCAACTACCTTACCGTGTCCTATGGGCAGATGAGCGCGATGGATGAATACAGCATCAAGTGGTCGATCTTGATGGGCGGCGTGACGTTCTGCGTCTGCTGCGTGCTGTTGCTGGTGATTGAGGGCAGAAAAAAGCATGAAAAAGTTTAACATCATCCGCTACTTAAAGCGCTGGTGGCCGCTGATTGCGCTGATGTCCATCTTGGCCGGCGCGTTCTTCATGCGCTATGCCAGCAACAATCAGGCGTACACGGCGCAGGCCGTCATTAAGTACACCTACGACGCGGCGTCGGAGGGCTTAACCCCGAACGGCGAGCCGCTGGACGTTTCCGAAATCTTTTCCTCGACGGTCGTCAAGGAAGCGATTGAGCGCCTCGGCTATTCCGTCAACGTCGATACCATCCGTTCCGGCGGCACGGTGACGGGCATCACCCCTGCCGATGTGCAGACGCGGCAGGATGCGCTGGCGGAAAAAGGTGAAGAGGTGGAGGAATACTATCCGACGGAATACACCGTCAAGCTGACTGTTGGCAGCAGCCGAAGCGCTGAGTTCGCGCGCTTGATGCTGGATGAAATTTTGAGCTGCTATTTTGCCAGCTTCGGGGAGAAATATGTGGATTACTCCACCATCCCCAACAACGCGGAAAACGTGCTGGCGGGCGGTTATGATTACATTGAGCAGGCGGAAATTCTCAGCAATTCCGTGGATGAGATTATCGCGCAGTTAGGCAACCGCCAAAGCGCTGCGCCGGATTTCACCTCGTCGCGCACGGGTCTGTCCGTCTCCGACCTGTTTGACGAATACAGCTATATCCAGTCGGTGCGGATTCCGTACCTGTTTTCGGAGATTTTGGGCGAAAAGCTGACGCAGAACCGCGAAATCCTGCTGAAAAAGTATCAGGCGCGGTATGCGAATTACATGCTGACAAGCGGCACCGATGGCGACAAGGTGGCAAGCGTCAAGGAAGTCATTGAAAGCTATGGCAATAAGAATAAGGAAGGCTCGCTGTACTATGCCGGAACGAACGGCACGGACACGAATGGGCAGAACGGCCTTGTGCTGAATGACGTCTATGAGGAGCATGATGAGGACGGCAAGATTAAAGACCGCACCACCGTTTACGATATGCTCATCAGCGACTATGTGACGCTGCTCAACCGCAAGTCCGACAGCCTGATTGATGCGGCGTACTGCCAGTACATCATCGACACCTTCTCCAAGGCGCCGGACGCGACGGAGAACACCGCCGAAGCCCGCGCGTCGGTGGAGGCGGAAATCAGCACGCTGCAAACCCGGCTGGATGACCTCTATCAGGTGCTGCTGGTGACGATGGAGGAGTACAACGAGTACATGGGCGCGGTGAACGTGGGCGTGCTGTCCACCACAGCGGTGAGCGCGCGCGTCAACGTCAAGCTGTACATGATGTTGGGCGTTGTCGTGTTCTTCATCCTCGGCGTCTGCGGTGCCATCCTGCTGGGGCGAATCCAGGACTTTGTGGAGTACCTGTTCTTCACCGAGCAGGCGCTGGAAATGCCGAACCGTACGGCGTGCGACCTGTACATCAAGAACAACACCGAGCGCGTGCTTGGCGACGACAACGTGTGCGTTGTGCTGGAACTGACGAACCTGAGCCACATCAACAACGAGCTGGGGCGCGTGAAGGGCAACGAAGTGCTGCGCCGGTTCGCGGACTTCATCAAGGAAGCGTCTGCAACCTGCGGTACGGTGTATTACAACGGCGGCTGGCAGTTCATCGGCTTCTTTGAGCAGTGCCGCCGCGAGGACGCGGAGAGCTTTGCGGACTACATGCACCGCCTCGTGCACGCCTACAACGAGGAAAGCGGCGACGCGAAGATGGAATACAGCCTTGGCATGGCGGAAAGCCGCACCGCCAACGCCCATACGCTGCGTACCCTGCTGCGCGGCGCAATGATGGACCGCAGAAAGCAGGAGGACTAAGCCATGAAAAAGTGGAAAAAAGCGCTGCTGTATGTGCTGACTGTGCTGCTGGTGATGGCGGGCGTTTGCGGATACTTCCTCTTCCTGTATCCGCATGAGCAGGACTTTGTGGAAAGCTACTACAAAGTGCAGTCGGATAAGCTGACGAGCCATCTGCGGATTGTGCAGCTCTCCGACCTGCACCTGCGGGAGTTCGGCGAGAACAACTGCGATTTGGTGGCGCGGATTCGTGCTTTGAAGCCGGACATCATCGCCATCACGGGCGATATGAACGACAAGAAAAGCGACGACACGCACGTCGTGACGGACTTGTGTGCGCAGCTGGTGGAAATTGCCCCGGTGTACTATGTGCCGGGCAACCACGAGTGGCCGAAAATCGTGTTCGAGGGCAGCACACTCGCGTCGGATTTGGAAGCGCTGGGCGTGCACTTTCTGGCGGATAAGTACGAAACTGTGACCATCGGCAGCAATACGCTGCTCATCGGCGGCATTGCGGAAGCGCCGGTATCCTATGAGAAGTACGCCAGCGGATTCCTAGAGGATTTCGCCGCCCAGCCGGGCTACAAGATGCTGCTCGTCCACTATCCGGAATACTACGCGGAGGATACGGGCGCGCTGATTGGCAAGGACATCGACATGGCGCTCTGCGGCCATGCGCACGGCGGTCAGGTTCGGCTGCCGTTCCTCGGCGCGCTCTACACGCCGGATCAGGGCTTCCTGCCCGATTTGACCGAAGGCGTGCAGACGATTTCCGGCACGAAGGTCATCATCAGCCGCGGACTGGGGGACGACGTGGGGCAGATTCTGCCGCGCATCAATAATCCGCCAGAACTGGTGATTATTGACGCGAACTGGTATTGATACCTTCATTTTCAGGAGGATGGAATCAATATGCGTGAAGCAGACAAATTGGTCAGCGTCATTATTCCGGTTTACAAGGTGGAAACGTACCTGCCGATGTGCGTGGACAGCGTGCTGAATCAGACATATCAGAACTTAGAGGTTATTCTGGTAGACGACGGTTCGCCGGACGACTGCCCCGCCATCTGCGACGAATATGCCAAAAAGGACAAGCGAATCCGCGTCATCCACCAGAAAAACGCAGGGTTGTCAATGGCGCGCAATGCTGGATTGGACATCTGCACAGGCGACTATATCACCTTTGTGGACAGCGACGACGCGCTGCATGTTGCCTTTGTGGCGCGCTTGCTGGCGGCGTGCGAGGAGAACGGCGCGGAAATCGCTGTCGGGGATTTCATGAAGGCGACACCAGCGGAATATCTGCCGAAAATAGCCGTGCCGCTGGCGAATAAGCCTGTGCGCGTGGTGGATGGGCGCGAGGCAAACATGATGCTTTACCGCAGGTCGGAATGGGTGCGGATGGTGACGGCATGGGGGAAGCTGTTTCGGCGCGAAATGCTGGAAACGGAACGCTTCCCGGACGTGAAGCTGCATGAGGACGAGGCGCTGATATACAAGCTGCTTTACCGAAGCCGGCAGGTGGCAATGGTGGATGGCGCGCTGTACCTCTACACGGCGAATCAGGGCGGTTTGATGGCGAACCGCTTTACCCCGGAGCGCATGACGATGCTGGATATTCTCGATGAGCGGCTGGTGTTCTACCGCGAAAACGGCGAAACCGGCGACTTAATCCGCTTTACGCAAAACCGGCAGTTTATGTTTGCGGCAGAATACTATCTGCATACGGCGGATAACAAGCCTTTCCGCCGCAAGGCGCGCAAAAAGCAGTGGGCGCTGTATTGGCCGCTGATGCGCTCCTCGTACTGGCTGCGCAGGAAACTTGTGTATACCTATGCCATGCTGCTGCCCGGGCATTTCAAGAAGCTGTATTTCTAAGGCACCACCTCATTTGTGCGGTGTTACCCTGATGCAGCGGGTGGAATCCACGAAAGGAAGAAAAAGGATGAATCAAGTCAGCATCATCATTCCCGTGCACAACACGCCGGAGGAATACCTGCGCGAATGCTTGCATTCCGTTCTGCGGCAGGACTACACGAATTGGGAAGCCATCCTGATTGACGACGGCTCGACCAGCGGCGCGGAGCGTATCTGCGACGAATACGCGGCGAAGGATGCGCGCTTTTGCGTGATTCATCAGCGGCAAAGCGGCGTATCTGCGGCGCGCAACGCGGGCATGGCGGCGGCAAATGGCGACTGGCTGATTTTTCTGGATTCCGACGACTGGTGGGAGGACAATCTGCTGTCATCCGCAATGAAAAAGCTGGCGGAGGAACCGGCGGATCTGCTGGTGTTTGATTTCAAAACGTTTTCGCAGCAGAAAACGGACGAGACAGCACCGCCCGCAGAAAAGAAGCGGCACGCAGGCACCTCCATAATGGAGGAAATGCAGCTGGGCTTGCTGGATCGGAATGAACGGTATGCTGCAAACTACTTTGGCGGACCGTGCATACAGCTGATTCGCCGGACAATCGTCGTCGAGCATCAGCTTGCGTTTCCGGAAGCGATTCATCAAAGCGAAGATGCGCTGTTCAATATGCAGATGCTGGAGTACGTCAAGTCCGTGGATTTTCTGCATGAAACGCTGACAACGTACAGGGTTTGGGGCATGTCATCGTTTCAGCGGTTTCATGCGGATTTGCCGCAGCAGATGGAGCAGGTGAATCAGCAATTCCTGACATTCGGGAAAGTGCACCACAAGGGCGATTTCTATTGGAATGCCTATGAAGTATGGCTGATGGAAACGTATATCCGCTTGCTGAAGCGCTACTTCTATCACCCGAATAATCCGCAGTCGGAGGCGGAGAAGAAGCGGGCATGGAAGGCGCTGCTGACAACCTGCCCGTCGCTGAAGCAGCTGCGCCGCGCAAGCTGGAAGAAGATGTACCAGTCGCGCAAGTCATATCCGCTGCTGCTGTTTTTCCTGCTGTACTGCCGCTGCTACGCGCTCAATCGGCGCGTGATGGAATGGCTTCTGCGGACGGACAGATACTGACAAAAAGGGTTCTTCGCGGAAAGTTGGGGAAGCAAACAAGGGCTTAGGCGAAGCCACAAAAAGCTGCACGCGGAAGGAGCATGAAAGCGCGACCAACTCAATCGCGCGGAGGGGTCAAGGGGCAATTGCCCCTTGCAGGGTCAAGGGACAGCGTCCCTTGTGGGGTTTGGGGCAACGCCCCAACTGTTCCGCGTCCGACCAATCCCAAGGAAGCTACCAACAAAGGCGCAGGCAGCGAAGCGTCCCTGCCAGTATCTTTGCGCGTCCGCAGACGCGCCCCCAAGCTGCTCCCCCCCAAGATTCCGTGAAGAACCCAAAAAATACTTTTCCGCGGGCGGGAACAATCCGCCCGCCTTTTTCGTCTGTTAGAGTGCAGGGCAAAAGAAGCCCTGACATTCCCCCACAAGGAGAAACACGAATATGAAGAAGATGCTTGCAATCCTGATGGCGCTGCTGATGGCGGCGCTGCTGCTGCCCGCTTATGCCGAGGAAGGCGACGTGGCGGAAATCGCGGAAATTGCCGGGACGGTGCTGGAAATCGGCGAAGAATCCATCCTGCTGGAAACGCCCGAAGGACAGCTGATTGAGGCGATTCTGACGGCGGACACCATCCGCGAGGGCAAGGAAATCGCGGTGGGCGACTTCATCCACGTCATGTACAACGGGCAGATGACCCGCTCCTACCCCGCGCAGGTGACGGCGCAGCACATTGGCTGCTACGTCCTCACGGGTACGGTCAGCGACATCACCGACGAGGGCTTCACCCTCACCACCGACGAGACGACCTACATCGTTCACGCGACGGCGGAACAGCTGGCACAAATCACCGATGGCGCGGAAATCAACGTGTATTTCAGCGGCGTGATCGCGACGAGCCTGCCGGGGCAGATCAGCGCCGAGCAGATTACGGCGGTGGAGGAGGAAGCCGTTCTCACCGGCACGGTCGTCGAGGCGTACATCACCATGGAAACCGCGGATGGTCAGCAGATTCAGGTCAACCTGACCTCCCTGACGCAGCTGCCGGACGGCATTCCGGACTTGGGCGAGACGGTTCGCGTGACCTACAATGGGCAGATGACCAGCTCCATCCCCGCGCAGGTGACGGCGGATACGATTGATATTGCCGTGACCATCGACGAGCTGGCGGGCGAAATTGTCGAAATCACGGGCGACGGCATCCTCCTCCAGACGAAGGACATGCAGGTGCTGGTTAACGTGGACGAGGGCACGGTCTACGAGACGGACGGCGAACTCGCGGTGGGCGACTACATCCACGTCCTCTACGACGGCATCATGACCCGCTCGCTGCCGGCGCAGGTGTACGCGCAGAAAATCGGCTGCTACAAGACCACCGGCACGGTCAGCGAACTGACGGAATCCGGCTTCCTGCTGACGACGGAAACCGACGTGGTGCAAGTCAACGCGGACGCGGCGCTGCTGGACGGCATGGAGAACGGCATGACCGTGACGGTCTACTCCAACGGCGCGATGACGATGAGCCTGCCGGGGCAAATCAGCGCGGAAAAGATTGTCAAGGCGGAGTAATTGCATATTGAAAAACGGCGCTCAGCAGGGGAGAAATCCCGCTGAGCGCCGTTTTCTGTCAGTCCTCCGGAATATTGATGCACGCGCCTTGCTTGAAGTCGCTCGGCGCAAGGCACGGATTCGCCCGCAGCAGCGCCGACAGCGACACGTTCAGCAGCAGCGCCGTCGTCTCCATCGTCTCGTCCTTGTCCAGCGTGTATGTGTTGCCCGGCGGGCACGCCTGATTTTCCGGCACGCACAGCACCTGCCCTGCCTGCAGCGCGTCCAGGTTCACATCCGGATTCGCGGTTTCCAGCGTATGGCGGTTGACGTCCTTTTTCAGCTGCACATCCGCCGCCGTTTCGCCCTGCAGCACCGTGTAGCGGTCAATCTCCGGGCAAAAGCTGATGTCGGGCGTTTCGCCGCCGGGGGTTGCGGGGGCGTTCATGTCGGCGGCGGGGGCATCCAGCGCGTCGTTCGTCGTGGTGTCAGAGGCGTCGGGGGCGGCAGGCACCGTGGGGGTGGTATCGGGCGTTTCCGCCGCCGCGCCGGGGATGCACAGCACGTCGCCCACCATCAGCCGCGCCGGGTTGATGTCGCTGTTCGCCTCCAGCAGATCCTTCAGCGGCACGCCCAGGCGATGCGCAATCAGGTAGAAGCTGTCCCCACGGCGGACGGTGTACTCATACGCGCACGTTTGACTTGTTGTCTGCGACATAAACTTTCTCCTCCTCGTTCAAGAGTCGGTTCAGTCTATGCGCGGGAAGCGGCGTTATGCCTGCAAAATCAGATTCGTGACCTCTTCCATGCGGCGGATGTCGCCCGTCAGCACCGCGCCGACCAGCTTTCCGCCTGCGGAATAGTACCGCGCGCCGGGCATTTCGCCGATTTCGTACGCGATATTCGCTTGACGGCCCGTATCGCCGAACGCAAACAGCGCTGTGCCGAAGCCGTGGAAGATGAGCGGACGCGGCAGCGCCTGATACGCCGCGTCGCCGCCCGCCGCGTTGATGCCCGCGATGCGCCCCATATCCGCCGCTTCCGTCCACAGTGCGTAGCTCACGCCCATCGACGCGCAGTCGCCCGCCGCGTACACGTCCGGGAGGTTCGTGCGCATGTGGTCATCGACGGTGATGTGGCGCTCTGCCGCAATGCCCGCGTCCTTGGCGAGGCGGATATTTGCCCGCACGCCCGCAGACACGATGACCAGCTCCGCCGGAATGCGCGTGCCGTCCACGAGGGTGACGCCGGATGCGTCGATGCGCGCGGAATCCGCGTTTTTCAGCAGCTTCACGCCTTTGCCCGCCATGGCGGATTCAAGGTGCTGCGCCGCCTGCGCGTCAATCTGCCGCTTCATCAGCTGATCGCCGTGCTCCAGCACGGTCACAGACAGCCCCGCTTCCGCCAAGGATGATGCCGCTTCCAGCCCCAGCACGCCGCCGCCGATAACCGCCGCGTTTTTTGCCGTTTTCGCGATTTCCCGCACGCGCGCCACATCGCCAAAGGTTCGCACGGCGACGACGTTCGCGCCGTCCGCGCCCGGAATCGGCGGCACAAAGCAGCTTGCGCCTGTCGCCAGAATGAGGGAATCCCAATGGAAGGGGGTACCGCCCGCCACGAGCGTTTTGCCGACGGGGTCGATGGCAGTCACGGTTCGCCCGGTAAGGACGACAATATCCTTTTCGTCATACCACGCGGCGGATTCAACCGCCAAATCCTGCGCCGTCACCTTGCCCATGAGCTGCTTGGTGAGCATCGGGCGGCTGTAGGGAAGGAAATTCTCGGCGGAAATGAGGACAATCAGCGCGTCCCGCTGGGTGCTTCGGGCGGATTTTGCCGCTTCGAGGGCGGCGATGCCTCCGCCGATGATGAAGATTTTTTTCATGTGTTTATACCCTCTTGCTTTCTTTATGGTGATTGTTGGTGCGGGGATTTCGCTCCTGCGGGAGCGACAAGGGGGCTTTGCGGTCGCCCCCTTGACCCCTTCGCATTGCACACTCCTGTTACAGGTCGGTCATGTTTATTGGAAGAACGAAAGGAACACAAACTAAAAAGCTTCCAATACAAATCAAGTAACATGGGAGTGCACCGAAGGTTTCCCAAAGGGCGATCGGAAAGCCCTTTGGTCGCGTCCGCAGACGCGAAATCCTCTGCAATATAAGTATACGCTGCTTTGTCTCAAATTGAAACAAAGCAGCGTAAAAATCAGAACAAGCCCACAATTTCGCCGTTTTCGTCCACGTCAATCGCTTCGGCGGCAGGTACCTTCGGCAGCCCCGGCATGGCGATAATATCCCCCGCGAACGCCACCACAAAGCCCGCGCCCGCGTTCAGCCGCACCTGCCGAATGTGCAGCGTGTGCCCCACCGGCGCGCCCAGCAGCTTCGCATCATCGGAGAAGGAATACTGCGTTTTCGCAATGCAAACCGGGCATTCGCGCCAGCCTTCGTCCTCCAGCTTTTGCAGCTGCTTCAATACGCTCCCGGCGAATTCCACCTTTGCCGCGCCGTAGATGCGCGTCGCAATCGCCTCAATCTTGTCCTTCAGCGGCAGGGTGATGTCGTAGGTGTAGCACGGCTCGGATTTCGGCGCGCTGTCCACAATGCCGCACACCCGCGCCGCCAGCTCCTTCACGCCGTCGCCGCCCTTCGCCCAGCCGTCGCAAAGCTCCACCGGCGCGCCCGCATCCGCGCACGCCTGACGCAGCAGCGCCATTTCCGCCTCCGTGTCGCTGACGAAGCGGTTCAGCGCGACGACGACCGGGCGCTTCCACACATTGCGGATGTGGTCGATGTGCGCCAGCAGGTTCGGCAAGCCCTTGCGCAGCGCCTCGACATTCTCGTGCGACAAGTCCGCCTTCGGGCAGCCGCCATGGGATTTCAGCGCGCGTACCGTCGCCACCAGCACCACCGCGTCCGGGAAAATGCCGCTCATCCGGCACTTGATGTCCATGAACTTCTCCGCGCCGAGGTCAGCGCCGAAGCCTGCTTCGGTCACGACGTAATCCGCCAGACGCATTGCCGTCGTCGTCGCAATCACGGAGTTGCAGCCGTGGGCGATATTCGCGAACGGGCCGCCGTGCATCAGGCAGGGCGTGCCGTCAATGGTCTGCACGAGGTTGGGCTGAAGCGCGTCGCGCAGGAGCGCCGTCATGGCGCCTGCCGCGTGCAAATCACCCGCCGTAACGGGCTTGCCGCTGTACGTCCGCGCGACTTGCAGGCGGGATAAACGCGCCTTCAAGTCCTGCAAATCCTTCGCCAGGCAGAAAACCGCCATCACTTCGCTTGCGGCGGTGATGTCGAAGCCGTCCTCGCGGGGGTTGCCGTTGGGCTTGCCGCCCAGCCCGCTGACGATGGCGCGCAATTGCCGGTCGTTGACGTCCAGACAGCGCCGCCACGTCACCTGACGCGGGTCAATGCCCAGCGCGTTGCCCTGCTGGATGTGGTTGTCCACCATCGCGGCAAGCAGGTTGTTCGCGGCGGTGATGGCGTGCAAATCGCCCGTGAAGTGCAGGTTAATCTGCTCCATCGGCAGCACCTGCGCCCTGCCGCCGCCTGCCGCGCCGCCCTTCATGCCGAACACCGGGCCGAGCGACGGTTCGCGCAGCGCCAGCATCGCCTTTTTGCCGATTTTCGTCATGCCGTCCGCCAAGCCGACGGAAACGGTCGTTTTGCCCTCGCCCGCGGGGGTCGGGTTGATGGCGGTGACGAGAATGAGCTTGGCGCGCATCTCGCTGCCCACGCCTAACTGCATGGGGTCAACCTTCGCGATATACTGCCCATAGGGGCTGATGGCGCCATCGGGAATGCCCGCTTTTTCCGCAATCTCCTGAATCCGCTTCGGCTGTGCCGCCTGTGCAATCTCCAAATCCGTCGGCATGATGATGATCCTCCTGATTTTTTCCGCATGAAATTCAGCTATCCTACATTATTATACTGAATAATGCCGTACATTGCAACAGTAAATCCGCAAAAAGTTTCGGATAATGACGAAAAGGGGACTGCCCGCCCGGACAATCCCCCCTGCTCATTTCGCCTCCGCGAAGTACTCCAGCGCCTCGCGAACATCCGCAATCAGCCCGTGCCGCGCCAGCACCTGCGCCAAGATGCCGAACTGGTCGAGCGTCAGCCGCCAGCGCATCGTCTCCTGCACGCGCGGACGCGTGCTGTTCTCCATCGCGTACCCATACGCCCGCACCGCCGTTTCCAGTGCGCCAATCATCGGGTACTGCGCCCGCAGTTCCCGGTCAAGCGCATCGCAATTCTGATACCAAGCATGTGTGCTGCACACGTCGTCGGGCATCTCCTCTCGCATCCGCCGCACCTGCTGCCAATCGCACCGCGCCGCCATTTCTCCCGGCGTCAGCAGAAGCTCCTCTGCCTGCCGTTCCCTCTGCCGCTGAAACGTAACCACCTGCATTCCTCCCTTCATCATAGGGTATGCGGGAGAATGCGCAAAAAGAATGCGCCGGACGGAATTTCTGCGGAAAAAAATTGCAGAAAAATACCGGAAAAGTCCGGAAACCCCTTGACGAAAACAAGAAAAACAACTATGATAATGTATGTGTGCTTTGCGTCAAAGTAAAGGGGGGAAGGTGGATGTATATGGTCGATTACGAGGGTACTATGCCCATTTTTGCCTACGCCTACCTGACCCACGACCGCCGCTGGACAGGCCCGCGCGCCTACCGCATCACCATCTATCAGGATGACACGCTGATGTTCCGCACGTTCAACGAGCGGGAAGAGGTGCTGGATACCGATTTCTTCTATCTTGTGCCGGGAACGGCGGCAAAGCTGACCGTGCAGATTGAACACGAAGGCTGGTGGATGGGCACGGTTCCGCTGCTGATTCAGGCGGATTCCAAGCCGCATAGCACGAGCATGTTCGGGTTTTCGGGGCATCCGATGTTCCGCTGCGAGGATTTAGGGAACATGATTGCGCGTGATTTCGGCAGCCACCGCGGGCAGCTGGCGCGTGGATTGTATTTTATGCTGGAAAACACGGCGATTCTGCTGCGGCAGAGTAATTTGATATTGAAGCTGGATAGTTTCGAGTGGGACTGGGCGAAGGCGCAGATATTTACGCCGGCATACGCACCGCCGGAGACGACCGCGCCGACGGTTCCGCAGAGGGAGAACGTGGGGTAAAGGCGGATAAAGCCGCTTCACCCAAAGCGTAGGGAAAAGCGCTCAAGCCGGGCGACAAAAAAAGGGTCAAGGGGCAATGCCCCTTGCAGGGTCAAGGGACAGCGTCCCTTGCGGGGTTTGGGGCAGCGCCCCAACTGCCCCGCGGGCGACCAGTATGCCAAACGTGTCCAACAAAAGGCGCAGGCAGCGAAGCGTCCCTGCCAGTAACTAAAAAGCCTTTCAATACAGCTTAAGCAGCATGGAGGGCGACCGCCGAAGGAGTCCAGAGGGCGATCGCAGACTTCGTCTGTTTTCATGCCCTCTGGAAGCTGCTGTCATTACCAGTATGATAGGAAAGTCAATTTTGGCTGAAAAAAAAATCAGCAATCTTTTCATGATGCAGGGGATTTTCGCCTCTGCGGAGGCGACAAGGGGGCAATGAAAACAGACGAACGTCTGCGATCGCCCCCTTGACCCCTTCGGGCTGCACACTACCATACTTGATTTGGTATGTTGCAGAGAAGTTTGAAAATCAGCAGTATTCGCTTCGGCGCACCCAATCTGCGCTCAATCGGCGCATACTGCTTTTTTATTCGCAAGCAAATCAGCATAAGGAGGAAAAAAAGATGGGTGAACGTTCGATTCAGGAGAAGTATCAGGCGTGGCGGAAGTGCCCCGGCATGAATGAGGAGCTGCACAATCAGCTCAAAGCCATGTCGCCGGATGAACTGAATGACAGCTTCTATCGTTCGCTGGCGTTCGGCACGGGCGGTCTGCGCGGGGTCTTAGGCGCGGGCGAAAACCGCATGAACCTCTACACCGTGTCCAAGGCGACGCGCGGGCTGGGACGTTACCTGCTGGAGACGTGCGAGAAGCCGTCCTGCGCTGTCAGCTGCGACAGCCGCATCCATAGCCGCGATTTTGCCGAGCTGACCGCCGCGACGCTGGCGGAAATGGGCATCCGCGTCTACCTCTACCGCACGCTCATGCCGACCCCCATGCTGTCCTACGCGGTGCGCCACCTGCACACCAGCGCGGGCGTGATGGTGACGGCGAGCCATAATCCCGCGAAATTCAACGGCTATAAGGTCTATGGCGCGGATGGCTGCCAGATTACGATTGAAGCCGCCGACCGCATCTATTCCTTCATCAGCGCCGAACAGACGCTCCAGCCCTCCCTGCCGAGCTTCCAGAAGTACCTTGATAACGGCATGGTCAGCTACATCGACGATGAAACCATCGAGAGCTATTACCAGATGATTAACGGCCTGCGCATCGCCCCCACCGACGAGCGCCTGCACATCGTCTACAGCCCGCTCAACGGCACGGGCAATGTGCCGGTGCGTGAAATGCTGAAGCGCATGGGCAATATCGACGTGGATGTCGTCGCGGAGCAGGAGATGCCCGACGGCCATTTCCCGACCTGCCCGTACCCGAACCCTGAAATCCGCGAGGCGATGAAGCTGGCGATTGAAAAGACCATCGCCACCGGGGCGGATATGTGCGTCGCCACCGACCCCGACTGCGACCGCATCGGCGCGGGTGTGCGGCAGGGCGATACCGTCACGCTGATTTCCGGCAACGACATGGGCGTGCTGCTGTTGGACTATGTGTGCAGCCACCGCAAGGCGCAGAAGGGCGAACTGCCGCCCGTCGCCGTCAAGACCATCGTGACCACCGAGATGGCTGTGCCGATTTGCAAGAAGTACGGCGTGGAGCTGCGCAACGTGCTCACCGGCTTCAAGTTCATCGGCGAGCAGATTGGGCTGCTGGAAAAGGAAGGCCACACCGAGCGCTACATCTTCGGCTTCGAGGAAAGCTACGGATACCTGTCCGGCACGTCCGTGCGCGATAAGGACGCCGTCAACGCGGCGGTGCTGGTTTGCGAAATGGCGGCGAATTACAAGGCGCAGGGGCTGACGCTGCTGGATAAGCTGGAGCAGCTGCGCGAGGAGTTCGGCTTCTACGCCCAGCGCCTGCTGACCTTCCAGTACGAGGGCGAATCCGGCGCGGCGAAGATGGCGGACATCATGCGCAAGCTCCGCGCCCCGCTGGATACCTTTCAGGATGCGCATTTCCCGACCGCGACCCGCATCGACTACCAGAACGATGAAACGGGTCTGCCCAAGAGCGACGTGCTGTCCTTCGCGCTGGCGGATGGCAGCAAGATTATCGTCCGCCCCTCTGGCACGGAGCCGAAGCTGAAAGCCTACCTCTTCGCGCGCGGCGAAAATCAGGCAGCCGCCGAAAAGGTGCTGGATGAACTCGAAACGCTGATGAACGGGTACTGCAAGGAGTAAACTTTCAACGGGCTGTCCCACACGGGCAGCCTGTTTTTTGTTTGTCCTGCTTTGCATTTCCGGTGTCTTTTCTGCCCAATTTTGCGGAAAACGTGCTATAATCGTCCCGAAAATCGTTTGAAGGAGCGGATGCCCTATGGACACGCGCGATTTCCTTGTGCCGGATAATTACGCCGATTTCCACTGCAAGTGCGGCAAGTGCCGCCATACCTGCTGCGACGGGTGGGCAGTCACCTTCCCGCGCGAGGATTATTTCCGCCTGCTGAGCGTGCCGTGTTCGCCGGAACTGCGCCGCAAGCTGGATACATCGCTGCATCTGGCGGATGACCCCACCCCGGAGCGCTACGCCGAACTTCTGCCAAACTGGGAGGGGCACTGCCCACTTCAGCGCGCGGATGGACTCTGCGCCCTGCAAGCCGAGTGCGGCGAGGACGCCATCTCCTCCACCTGCCGCTATTACCCCCGCGGCATCCGCACGATGGATGATGACGAGTGCGCGTGCAGTGCCTCCTGCGAGCGCGTGGTGGAAATGCTGCTGCACCGCCTGCCGCCGATGACCTTCCGGCGGATGCGGCTGTCCTTTGCCATGCCGCTGCCGCCGCGCGAGACGGACGCGGCGCTGACGGCGGAAACGCGGCAATTGCGCCGGGATGTCGTCACCATGCTGCAAGCGCGGGAAGTTCCGCTTGCAAGCCGCATGATGGGGATTCGCGCGGCGCTCGTGCTGGAGGAATCCGGGCGTCAAACGAGTGAAAGCCGCTGGGCAGCGTTCCGCGCGGCGGCGAAAGTCGCGATTCCCCCGGCGGATTGGGCGCTTCGGGCGAATATCCTGCGGACGCTGATGGAAGAACTGCTGGCGGATACCATCAGCATGGGCGGAATCGCGGCGGAAATCCTGCCGCTCCTGCGCGGGGAACAGGCGGGCACAGTTTTGCAGCAGGCGGCGGGCATGTTTCAGGCGGATACGCCGGATTGGATGATTGGCACGGAGCAGCTGATGGTCAACCATGTGTTCTACGAGGGCTTCCCGTACGGCACGTATCAGGAGCGCCCGGCGACGGCGGCGGTTTCGCTGTGCGCGGAGTACGCGGTGCTGCGCGGTACGGCGGTGCTCTACCATCAGCTGCATCCGGATGAAACGGCGCTGGTGGATGCCATTGCCGCGCTCTTCCGCGTGTTGGAGCACAGCGCGTTCGGCTGGAACGCGGCGGTTGTGCTGGAGCGTGAAGGCAAGGCGGGGGAGGATGTTATCGGGCAAATCGTCGGAATATAAGAAAATGAGCAATAAAAATATCCGCGGGTGCATTTGACTGCATCCGCGGAATTTTGCAATTTGGGGGGTGGCACGTCACTCGTCCCGCACCATCAGCACATGCATTTGCCGCTCCAGTGCGGGAATCACGCACTCCGCCAAGCCGCCGTCCACCGCCACGTCGCGTATCACCAGCACATCAATGCCCAGCATGTCGAACACGGCGCTGTTAAACGCGCGGGTGTAGGGGCCATGCGCCGCGACAATGTGTGTCTCCGGCACACCGACTTTCTTTGCCAAATCCAGCGCTTCCACCGTCGGCACAATGCGGCAGAACAGGTGGTCTTTGCGCAGAAGGGACGCATAATGCGGCAGATTGCGGTAATCGCCCGCCAGCAGAATGTTCTCCTCCGAAAGCCGCGACAGCACCGCAGCCGCCTCCACCGGATTCTCCACCCACTGCACCACGTCGCGCCATGCTTCCTGCTCGTTCTCGATTTTCATGCGCTGGCAGGGAATGCCCAGCTGCTCGGCGGAGCGGCGGATGCGCGTCTGCGTCGCGGTGGCGTACGGGTGCGTCGCGTCGATGACCTTGCGGGGGTTCGTCTGGCGGATGTAGGAGAGCATCTGCCCGTCGTCAAACCGCCCGATGTGGCACATCGTTCCCGGCGGCAGCTGTGCGCGCGTATTCCGTCGTCACGCAGACGATAACCTGCTTGCCGCGCCGCCGCATCGTCTGTGCCGCCTCACGGCTCTCGTGGGTGTTGCCGAAAATCAGAATTCGCTCCATGGTCACTCACTCCTGCGGGTTATTATTTTTGCCCGTAGTAGGCGTTCGGGCCGTGTTTGCGTAGAAAATGCTTATCTTGAATGTTCTGCGGCGCGGGGGCGGCGTCGGGCTTAATCTGCCGCGTGTACACCGCCATTTTCGCCACTTCCTCCAGCACAACGGCGTGGTAGACCGCCTGTGCCGCGTCCTTGCCCCATGTGAACGGCCCGTGCGACGCGCAGATAATCCCCGGCACATGCACCGGGTTGATATTCCGCTTCGTCAGCTCCTCGATGATGACTTTGCCCGTGTTCTTCTCGTAGTCCTCGTCGATTTCCTCGGTCGTCAGGTGGCGCGCGCAGGGAATTGCGCCGTAGAAGTAGTCCGCGTGGGTCGTGCCATAGCAGGGAATATCCTCGCACGCCTGCGCCCAGCCGACCGCGTAGGGGCTGTGCGTGTGCACGATACCGCCGATGTCCGGGTACTGCTTGTACAGCTCCAAGTGCGTTTTCGTGTCGCTGGAGGGGTTCAATTTGCCCTCGACGATGTTGCCGTCCAGGTCAAGCACGACCAGCTTGTCGGGGGACAGCTCGTCGTACTCCACGCCCGACGGCTTGATGACGACCAGCCCCTTTTCGCGGCTGATGCCGGACACGTTGCCCCAAGTGTAGGTCACCAGATGACGCTTGGGCAGCTCCATGTTGGCTTCGTAAACGGCTTCTTTGAGCGATTTCAGCATCGGAATTCCCCTCCTCAATCCATATCAGCAATCGCGGCCTTTTCGGCGGAAAGCGCCTGATGGAAACGCGCGGTGTAAGCATCCAGCCCGGCTTCATCCGCCGCGTCCGCACGGATGGTAGAGCCCTTCGCGCCCGCAAAAACACGCGCGTTCAGGTAGTCCTCCAGCGTTTCGTCTGCATGTCGATTGACGCGGTACGCCGCCAGCAGCGCCATACCCCACGGGCCGCCTTCGCCCGCCGTTTCCATGACGGAGATGGGGGCTTTCAGCGCGGCGGAGAGAATCGTCTGCCCCGCGACGGGCGTCTTGAAGTAGCCGCCATGACCCAGCAGTTTGTCAATCTGCACATGCTCTTTGGCGAGGATGTCCATGCCGATTTTGAGGCTCGTCATTGCGCCCGCCACGAGCGAACGCGCGAAATTCGGGAATGTCAGCTTCGCATCCGGCGTGCGCACCAGCATCGGACGACCCGCGTCCAGCCCAACCACCGGTTCGCCGGAGAACAGCGGCAGATTCACCACGCCGCCGCAGTCCTTGTCGCCGGAAAGGGCGGATGTGAACAGCGCCGTGTAAATGTCGCCCATGCTGACAGGCACGCCCGCCGCGTCCGCAAAGCCCTTGAGCATCCCCGCCCATGCGTTGATGTCGGAGGTGCAGTTGTTGCAGTGCACCATGGCGGTCGGCTTGCCGGTGGGCGTCGTCACCATGTCGATTTCGGGGTACACGCGCGAAAGCGGCTTTTCCAGCACCACCATCGCGAACGTCGATGTGCCCGCGGACACATTGCCCGTGCGCACCGCGACGGAGTTCGTCGCCGCCATGCCCGTGCCCGCGTCGCCTTCAGGGGGCGCCATCAATGCGCCGGGCTGGAGCGTGCCGGTCGGGTCAAGCAGCTTTGCGCCTTCCGCCGTCATCACGCCCGCGTCCTCGCCCGCGCATAGCACGCACGGCAGAATCTCACGCAGCGTCCACGGCATGTGGTAGGTTTTCGCCAGCGCATCCACCTTGTCCAGCATGTGCTGGTCGTAATCCAGCGCATCGCTGTCGATGGGGAACATGCCGCTCGCTTCGCCAATGCCAAGGCAGTTCTTGCCGCACAGCTGGTAGTGCACATAGCCCGCCAGCGTCGTCAGGTGATGAATCTGCGGCACGATTGCTTCGCCGTTCATCATCGCCTGCACAAGGTGCGCAATCGACCAGCGCTGCGGGATGTTGAAGCCCAGCAGGGCGGTCAGCTTTTCCGCCGCCTGTGCCGTCATGGTGTTGCGCCAAGTGCGGAACTGCGCCAACTGCCGCCCGTTTTCGTCAAAGGCGAGGAAGCCGTGCATCATGCCGGATACGCCGAACGCCGCCAGATTCGTCAGCGTCACGCCATAATTCGCCTGCACGTCCCTTTGCAGATTCGCGAACGCGTCCTGCACGCCCGCCCACACGTCATCCAGATGATACGTCCAAATGCCGTCCTCCAGCCGATTCTCCCATGTATGGTCGCCGGATGCAATCGGCGCGTGGTCGTCGCCAATCAGCACCGCCTTGATGCGCGTCGAGCCGAACTCAATGCCCAGCACCGCTTTTCCGTCCGCAATATACGCGGCAATTGTTTCGTGATTCATGATGTACCGTCCTCCTCTTTCTGAGTGATTCCGCAGCCTTTGTTACACACAGTATACCAGAAAACGCCGGGAATGTCCATCGTTTGTGGGGATGAAAGTGGCGCAAGCAAAAAAAATCCCTGCCCCAGCGAATACCGGGACAGGGAAGAAACTCACTTCCGCTTCTTCGCCTTGCGGATGATGATGATGACAATCGCCATCACGGCGACAATCGCGATAAACGGCAGCGCCGCCGTCAGGAACACCACGCAGTCCTGCAGGAACGACACGAAGGCATTCCAGCCGGTGGACAATGCGCCGCGGATGCGCTCGCCCAGCGACACCGTTTCATCGCGCAGATCCGGCTGCGCTTCCTCGTTCAGCGTCACACGCACGGTCGCGTCATTTACCTGCTGATCGGTGTCCGCCAAGGCGCTTTCCAGCTGCTCGATGTTGTACTGTGTGTCCGCCAGCTGCGTTTCCAGCGCCAGCAAATCCGACAAATCGCCCGCCGTGTCGGTCAGGGCTTGCAGGCGCGCCAGCAGCAGCTTCTGATTTTCCAGCCGCGCGGCGGTATCCTGATAGCTGGCGGTCACGTCGGTGGACGACATGTTCCGGCTGGTGATGCGCCCCAGCTCACCCGTATTGCTCAGGAACGCATCGAGCGAATCCGCCGGAATCCTCAGCGTCAGCGACGCGGTGCGTAGATCACGGTTGTTCGTGTATTCGCTGGAGCTTTCCAGATATCCGCCGTACTGGCTGAGGAGTGCGGTCAAACTTGCCATGCTGTCGTCATAGGCGGATGTTTTGATGGTCAGCGACACGTTGCGGATGATTTTCTTGTCCTCCGCGATGGCGGATTTCGCGCTGGCGGCTTCCGGCATGGCGTCGTTCGCGGCGCCGATCATCATCGTGCGCACACCGCTGCCGGCTTCTTCCGAATAGCCGACGTCGCTGGTGTAGGTGTCGTAATCGTAGTCGTAGCTGTCCGCGAGGGACTGCGGCGCACTCGTCCGCGCGGGCGACAGGCTGTCTTTCGTCAGCAGCGTTCCGCCGACGACGAACACCAGCGCCGCGGCGACGGAGAGGATGCGCGTCCAGCGGCGCATCGGGGCGACTTTGCGGGTTTCTTCCTGCTTCATGGCGTCCTCCTTTACCAGCGCCGTCCACTGCGCGTGGAAATTTTCCGGCATATCCGGCACTTCCTCGTTCAGGGGCGACATGCATTGCCGGAGGACTTCGTTTTCATCAAAATGGGGTTCGCGGTTCATTTTCCCGTCCTCCTTTCACTCGGTAAGACGCTTGATTTTTCGTTTTGTTCCCGCTGATTGGCAAGAATGGCGGCAAGTTTCTGCCGCGCGCGGTTGAGTCGGCTCTTCACCGTGCCGACGGATACGCCCGTAATCTGCGCAATATCCTCGTAGCGCTGCTTTTCCAGCGCGTAGAGGATGAGGACGGTGCGCATGTCGGCGGGAAGCTGGTCAAGGGCGCGGGAAATATCGCCGGTGGATTCGCGGTCGAGCAGCGCGGCTTCGGGGGTCGGGGAATCATCCGCCGGTTCAAAGCCGTTTTCCGCCATCGCGTCCATCGAATCGCTGTCCACCATGCGCTTTTGCTTGCGCAGAAAGTCAATGCATACGCTGCCCGCAATGCGGTACAGCCAGCTGGAAAAGCCGCAGTCCTGCCGATACTGCCCAATGGAGCGCCACGCCCATGCGCAATGCGGTTTACAGCCAGCTGGAAAAGCCGCAGTCCTGCCGATACTGCCCAATGGAGCGCCACGCCTTCAGCATGACCTCCTGCGCGCAGTCCATCGCGTCCTCGCGGTGGTGCAGATAATGCCAGCAGACGCGCCAAATCATCTGCTCATAGGGTGTGACGAGCTGCTCAAAGGCGGATGCGTCGCCCTTTTGCGCGCGCCGGAGAATGAGTTCATCCATTGCAGAAGCCTCCTCGTTTTTCATGACGAGCGGTCGGGGGATTTTGTTCCGTGTTTCATGAAGATTTATACTATTTCCAAATTCACCTGCGCCATCTGCTCGCGCCTTTTCCGCGCTTGCGTCCGCTCATTCCACTTAGCGTAGCGCTGCTACGCTGCGTTTCATTCGCGTTAGCCAGCGCGAAAAATTCGCTTCGCATCTTGGCGCATTCTCATTTGGAAATAGTATTACAACTTTTCTTCCGCAAAAATAGAAGAACGGCTGCAATTTCATCATATCATGGCGGATGGATGCCGTCAAGCAGAAAAAAATCCCCGCGGACGTATCATGATTTCGTCCAGCGGGGAGCATAAAGGCTTGACAAGGTATATATTATGATATATACTAATAATACAAGGAGGTGCAGACGCATGATGACTGCAAAGCTGTTTGAAAACGGGCGGAGTCAGGCAGTTCGGCTGCCGAAGGAGTGCCGCTTCAGCGGGGACGAGGTGTCCGTCAGCAAGGTGGGGGATGCCGTGATTCTGCTGCCGAAGAACAACCGCTGGTCGGGCTTCTTGACCAGTTTGGATATGTTCACGGCGGATTTCATGCCGAATGGGCGCGAACAGCCCAATGCGCAGGGGCGTGAATCGCTGTGAAATACATGCTGGACACGAACATCTGCATCTTTGCCATCAAGCACAAGCCCCCGGCGCTCATCCGCAATTTCCTCCAGCACGACCCGGACGACCTGTGCATTTCCGCCATCACCTACGCGGAGCTGATGCATGGCGTGGAGAAAAGCCAGTCGACGGCGCAGAACCGCACCGCCATCACGCTCTTTCTCTCCGCTATGGCGATTCTCTCCTTCGACGACCGCGCGGCGGAAGAATATGGGCAAATCCGCGTCGACTTGGAGCGCAAAGGCACGCCCATCGGCCCGCTGGATACGCTGATTGCCGCGCACGCACGGTCGCGGGGCTTGACCCTGGTGACGAACAACACCCGCGAGTTCTTCCGCGTGGAAAATCTGCCTGTGGAGGACTGGACAAAATGAAACACCTGTCAAAATCGCCTGACAGGTGCTTTTTTGGTTCTTCGCGGAATCTTGGGGGAAGAGCAGCTTGGGGGCGCGTCTGCGGACGCGCAAAGTTACTGGCAGGGACGCTTCGCTGCCTGCACCTTTGTTGGCGGCTTCCTTGGGATTGGTCGGACGCGGAACAGTTGGGGCGTTGCCCCAAACCCCACAAGGGACGCTGTCCCTTGCCCCTTGACCCCTTTTCGCGATTGGATTGGTCGCGCTTTCATGCTCCTTCCGCGTGCAGCTTTTGGTGTCTTCGCGTAAGCCCTTGTGTGCTTCCCCAACTTTCCGTGAAGAACCGCTTTTTTAGAATGACGAACGCACCGCAGCCCAATAATTCCGAATTACCTTACCGCCGTCTTGCCATTTCCGCCCACACATCATCGAGCGTCACGCCCTGCTGGTAGAGCAGCACCATCAGGTGGTACAGCAAATCAGCGGCCTCGTAGGTCACTTCCTCTTTATTCGCTTTCATTGCGGCGATAATCGTCTCGCTGGCTTCCTCGCCGACCTTCTTGCAGATTTTCTCCACGCCGTTGTCCAGCAGGTAGTTCGTGTAGCTGCCTTCCACGGGGTTCGCGGCGCGGTCGGCAATCGTCGCGTAGTCCTCCTGAAGGACATTCGCGGTCGCGGGCGCGTCCTCATCCACATACACGTCGTTGAAGAAACAGCTTTTTGCGCCCGTGTGGCACGCCGGCCCGACCTGCTCCACCGTCAGCAGCATCGCGTCGTGGTCGCAGTCATAGCGCATGGCGACGAGCTTCTGTGTGTGCCCGGAGGTTTCGCCCTTCTTCCACAGCGCCTGCCGGGAACGGCTGAAGTATGTCGCGTACCCAGTTTCCAGCGTCTGCTCAATTGACTGCTGATTCATGTATGCCAGCATCAGCACCTGATTCGTATGCGCATCCTGCGCAATGGCGGGAATCAGCCCGTTTGCATCAAATTTCAACTGCGAAAAGTCCATATTCATTCTCCTTTGTCCGCGGTTTGGATGGCGTCAAGCGCGTCCGGCACGGTGAACGCGCCCTCGTACATTGCGCGCCCTAAAATTGCGCCTGCGCAGCCGATTTCCTGCAATTTCAGTAAATCGCTGATGCTGCTCACGCCGCCTGAACCGATAATGTCCATCTGCGTCTTGTCAATCAGGCGCTTTGTCGCGGCGAAATTCGGGCCCTGCATCATCCCGTCGCGGCTGATGTCGGTGTAGATGAGGGTGCTGACGCCCATGTCCCGCATTCGCAGGGCGACTTCGGCGGCGGTCAGCGCGGATGTTTCCACCCACCCGCGCGTCGCGACGAACCCGTCCTTCGCGTCCAGCCCCACGGCGATTTGCCCCGGAAACGCCCGGCACGCCTCTTTCACCAGTTCCGGATGTTCAATCGCCGCCGTGCCGATGATGCACCGCGTCACGCCCGCTTCGATGCGCAGGGCGATGTCTGCCATCGTGCGCAGCCCGCCGCCCAGCTCGACGTTTCCGCCGAACGCGCGGATGACCTCGCGAATCAGCGGGAGGTGCTTGGTCTGCCCATCAAACGCGGCGGTGAGGTCAACAAGGTGGAGGTACGTCGCGCCCTGTTCGCGCCATTTCGCGGCAAGGTCAACGGGATTGCCGAAGATGGTCACGTCGTCGCGCCTGCCTTGGCGGAGACGCACGGCATTGCCATCGAGCATGTCAATCGCGGGGTAAAGCTGCATGGGAAACCCTCCTTTGGGGGATGAAAATTAACACGCGAGCATAGCATGAAAGTGCGCCCAACCCAATCGCGCGAGAGGGTCAAGGGGCAGCGCCACTTGGTTCCCCCCCAATAAACACGCGGAAGAAGCCTGAAAAAGTTACCAACTCAATCGCGCGAAAGGGAGTCCAGAGGGTCGAAGACCCTTTGGCGGGGTCAAGGGGCAGCGCCCCTTGCGCCTCCTTAATCCAGACTGCCCTTTGTGGACAGTACGCCTTCAATCCGGCTGTCGATGCTTGCCGCGTCCTGAGCGTTAAGCCGAACGCCTTGAAGAGCGCCTCCAGCTTGTGGTGGTCGTTTTTACCGTACAGCACCTTCAAATGCAGCGTTAAGCCCGCATTTACGGCGAACGCGCGGAAGAATTCCTCCGCCAGCTGCGTGTCGAACTGCCCGCACATGGGGGCGGCAAATTCCGCGTCGAACACCAAATACGGGCGGCCGCTGATGTCCAGCGCGGCAAACGCAAGGGCTTCGTCCATCGGCATATAGGCACTCGCGGCGCGGCGGATGCCTGCGCGGTCGCCGAGTGCGTCGCGGATGGCGCGGCCGAGGCAGATGCCTACGTCCTCCACCGTGTGGTGCGCGTCAACGTGCAAATCGCCCCGGCAGGTGAGCGCCAAATCCAGCTGCCCGAAACGGCACAGCGCGTCCAGCATGTGGTCAAAGAAGCCAATGCCGGTCGAAAGCGACGTTTTGCCGCTGCCGTCGAGGGTCAGCGTGAGGGTAATGTCCGTTTCGCGGGTCGTGCGGGTGATGACGGCAGTGCGCATGAGGATACCTCCTTGGTGGATTTGGGCGTGCGCTGTGTGCGGGCGGAGCTATCCGGTCGCGCCCATTTGGCGCGACAATATGGAATAGGTTGAATGAGCGGCTTGGGGGCGCGTCTGCGGACGCGCAAAGTTAGGGGCAGGGACGCTTCGCTGCCTGCACCTTTGTTGAGTTCTTCCTTTGAGTAGGTTTGACGCGGAACAGTTGGGGCGTTGCCCCAAACCTCAGCAGGGACGCTGTCCCTGCACCCTGCAAGGGGCATTGCCCCTTGACCCGTTTTTTGTGACCCGGCTTTGGGCGCGATTCCCTTACTACTTTTTCCCTTAGGCTTTTATTTCCTTACCGAACCGAATCGCAACCGCGTTCGCGTGGGCATCTAAGCCCTCCTGCCGTGCCAGCAGCATCACCTGCTCCGACACCCGCTCCAATTCTGCCCTTGAACAGCAAATCAAGCTCGACTTCTTCACGAAATCATCCACCGACAAGGGCGAAAAGAACCGTGCCGTCCCACTCGTCGGCAGCACATGATTCGGCCCCGCCAGATAATCCCCCAGCGGTTCGGGCGAGTAATGCCCCAGAAAAATCGCGCCCGCGTTCTCAATCAGCGGCAGCAGCCCATACGGGTCAGCAACGGACAGCTCCATGTGTTCCGGCGCAATTTGGTTCGCGATGTCCGCGCAGTCGGGGAGGGTCGGCGCGACGACGATCGTCCCCGTAGGCGGTCAAGCTCTTCTCGATGACGTCGCGGCGGGAGAAGGGCGGTTTGGCGGGCGATTTCCGCCTGAACGGCAGCGGCGAGGGCTTCGCTGTCCGTGACGAGAATCGCGGCGGCGAGGGGATCGTGCTCCGCCTGCGAGAGCAAATCAGCAGCGACGTAGCGGGGATTCGCGCTGTCGTCGGCAATCACCAGCACTTCGCTCGGCCCGGCGACCATGTCAATGCCGACATGCCCGAAAACCTCCCGTTTCGCGTTGGCGACAAAAATGTTGCCCGGCCCGGTGATTTTGTCCACGCGGGGGATGCTCTCTGTGCCGAACGCAAGGGCGGCAACGGCCTGCGCGCCGCCGACTTTGTAGATTTTGTCCACGCCCGCCAAATCCGCCGCGACAAGGGCAAGCGGGTAGCTGACCGAGCCGTCCCGGCCGGGCGGCGTGACCATGATAATCTCCTTTACGCCCGCGACCTTCGCCGGCAGCACGTTCATCAGCACCGACGAGGGGTACGCCGCCGTGCCGCCGGGAACGTACACGCCGACGCGCTTGAGGGGTGTAATCTTCTGCCCCAGCGAAATGGCGGGGTCAAAATTTAACCATGTGTTCTGCTTCTGCTTTTCGTGGAAGGCAGTGATGCGGCGGGCGGCTTCGCGCATGGCATCGAGCCATTCGGGGGAAGCAGCTTCGTAAGCGCGGGCGATTTCGTCCTTCGTCACCAGCACGGTTTCGGCGGTCATGGTCACATGGTCGAATTTCACCGTGTAGTCGAACAAGGCGGCGTCGCCCTCCTGCCGGACGCGCGCGACAATCTCCTTGACGATGCGCGAAACCTCTTCGTTTTGCAGCTGAGAGCGGTTCATAACGCGGCGTTTCAGTTCACCCGCGTCGGATGCGCGCAGAATCGGAATCATGCCTGTCCCTCCTGTTTCACGGCGAGCAGCGCGCCCAGTCCGTCGCTAATCTGGCGGATGCGCTCCCGCTTGGTTTTCATGGCGACGCGGTTGACGACTAAGCGCGCTGATACGTCGCAGATGTCTTCCAGCACCGTCAGGCCGTTGGCGCGCAGGGTCGAGCCGCTCTCCACAATGTCGAGGATTACGTCGCTCAGCCCGATGACGGGGCCAAGTTCTACTGAACCGTGCAGTTCAATAATTTCAATCGTCTGTCCACGGCTGTCGTAGTAGCTTCGGGCGATATTCGGGTACTTCGTGGCGACGCGGAAGGTGGCGCGGTTGACGCTGCCGCCCTGCTCGCCGGGGTAGCCCGCGATGCACAAGCGGCACTTGCCGAAGCCTAAATCCAGCACCTCGTACAGTTCGCGCCCGGCTTCCAGCAGCGTGTCTTTGCCGACGATGCCTAAATCCGCCACGCCGTGGTCCACATACGTCGGCACGTCCGACGGCTTGACGAGGATAAACCGGACGTTTTGCTCCTTGTCCCACAGCACCAGCTGACGACCGGGATTCCGCGGCTCAGAGCAGTCAATGCCCAGCTGCTCCAGGAGGTCGAACGCCTGCTCCGCAAGCCGCCCCTTTGCCAGCGCGAAGGTGATGACCGGCTGCTCCATCAGAACACCGCCTTTCCGTACTGCTCGAAAACGCTGCCGTTCAGGTACACGGCGGCGGATGCTTCCCCGCTGTCGACGCGCTGGTGCAGCTCCTCGGCGGTCAGCCCGTACAGCAGGGCGACTGAAACGCCCTTGTCCCGCAGCTGATGCGCGTAGGCGACCGCCGTCCGCAGTCCGCCCGGCGCGAAGGAGAGGATGACGTCCGGCACGGGCGGCGCGAACGTTTCGCCCTGCCGCTCCAGCGCCATCAGCGTCAATTTCAGCGAGAGCGCGAACCCCGTCGCGGGCATTGGGCGGCCGAACTGCGCCGGAAGCCCGTCATAGCGCCCGCCGGAGAGAAGCGGCTGCCCAAGCTCCGCCGCCAAGCCGTGGAACACCACGCCGGAGTAGTAATTTGCCTGCTGCGTCAGCCCAAGGTCGATGCTTACGCAGTCCGCACAGCCATAGTCTTGCAGGATGGACAGCACCTGCCGAAGATGCGCAATCGCGCGCAGGCATTTCGGCGATTGTGTCAGCTGCTCCGCTTCATCGAGCACCGCCGCGTCGCCGAAAAGCTGCGGCAGACGCATCAGGCGGCGCGACACGTCCGCCTCAATGGACAGGCGGTCAAGGTAGAGCTGCATGTCCAGCGCGTTTTTGTGCGCCATCATGTCGCGCACCGCCGCGCACTGCTGTGCCGTCAGCCCGGCTTCCTCCAAGAATCCGCTGACGAATTTGACTTGCCCCAGCTCGATTAGAAAGTCGCGAATCCCGGCGGCGCGCAGGGCTTCCACCGCCAGCGCGATGACCTCCGCGTCCGCCTGTGCGCTGCCTTCGCCCATCAGCTCCACGCCCGCCTGCGTGTCCTCGCACAAAAGCGACAGCGTTTCGGAGTGGAATTTCGCCGCGGACTGCACATAGCATAAACGCAGCGGCAGCGGCGCGTTTTTCAGCCGCCCCGACGCCAGCCGAACCGCCGGAATCGTCGAATCCGGGCGGACGGCGAGAATGCGCGCCTGCGGGTCGAACGTCTTCCACACCTGCTCTGGGCGATAGCCGAACGTCTGATCATCCAGCGCGTCATAATACTCCAAAATCGGTGTTTCGATTTCCTGATAGCCGCCGAGGGTGAACAGACGGCGCAGCTTGTCCTCCAAGCGGCGCTTGCCCGCGCATTCGCCGGGGAGGGTATCCTGCATACCGCTGGGAATTTGCAGTCTGCGACGCTCCATTGTGCCGCCTCCCGTCATAATTTTGATGATTTAGCGCGATAAAGCGCTAATGCAATGAATTATACCAGAAATAGCAGATTTGTCAAGGGGTCAAAACGCGATTTCTGCTGATTTCATCATACCAGATTGCGCGGCGCTTCGCAAGGCAAAAACACCGAAAGGACAAAATGGGGCGCGCCGTGGCGCGTTTGCCCTGATGGTGGACGGAAGGGGAGTATCGTGGTGATTTTGCACTGCTGGTGGCTGGACGTGGCGCGCTGTGGCAATTCGGCCCGCGCGCATCCCGTCTAATCCTATATAATAAAGGAAGCGAAATTTCGCGAAAACCGACTGCCGCGCCGCCGTCAGCCGAAATCATCCCGCGAATCGGCTGATTTTGCGCTATTTTCCCGCGCTCGGCTGAAATTTTTCCTTGTATCATCCCCGGAATTGTGATATAATAGCATTTGGCGCGTTCTGTTTGCGCCATAGATTGAAAAGATTGGAACTATCGGAATGCGTTTTGATGACTTGAAACTGATGCCCCTGCTCCTGCAGAATGTGCAGGCGGCAGGTTATGAAACCCCGACCCCGATTCAGCAGGCGACCATCCCGCTCGTCCTCGCTGGAAAGGATGTGCTGGGCTGCGCGCAGACCGGCACGGGCAAAACCGCCGCGTTCGCCCTGCCGATTATCCAGCAGCTGGCAAAAAAAGCCCACCCGCTTCGGGCAGAGCCGCGCCATCCGCGCCCTCATCCTCACGACCCGCGAACTCGCCCAGCAGATTTATGATAATTTCGTGCTTTATGGCAAAAAGCTGCCCGTCTACCCGACTGTCATCTTCGGCGGCGTAAATCAGCAGGGGCAGGTGAATGCCCTCCACCGCGGCGCGGATGTGGTGATTGCCTGCCCCGGCCGCCTGTGGGACTTGATGAATCAGGGCTTTGTGCATTTGGATAAGGTGGAGACGTTCGTGCTGGACGAGGCCGACCGAATGCTTGACATGGGCTTCATCCATGACGTCCGCCGCATTGCGGAAAAGCTGCCGGAAAAGCGCCAGACGCTGATGTTCTCCGCGACGATGCCGCCGGAGGTTGAAAAGCTGGCGATGGATTTGCTCCATGAGCCGGAATCCGTTAAGGTTGACCCCGTTTCTTCCACGGTCAAGAAGATTGACCAGTGCCTGTATTATGTCGATAAGGCGAACAAGAAGCATCTGCTGGCGAAAATCCTGCGCGACCCGGACGTGGAAAACGCGCTCGTGTTCAGCCGCACGAAGCATGGCGCAGACCGCATCGTCCGCGACCTCAAGCGCGAGGGCATCGACGCGGTCGCCATCCACGGCGATAAGAGCCAAAACGCCCGTCAGGCCGCGCTGACCGCATTCAAGACCGGCGAATGCAAAGTCCTCGTCGCGACGGATATTGCCGCCCGCGGCATCGACATCGCGGGTCTGAGCCACGTTATCAACTACGACATGCCGATGGAGCCGGAAGCGTACGTCCACCGCATTGGGCGCACGGGCCGCGCCGGCCGCGACGGCACCGCGATTTCTTTCTGCTGCATCGACGAGGTGAAGCAGTTAGGGCAGGTGGAGAAGCTCATTGGCAAGCGTCTGCCGCTGAAGGAAAGCGAGTGGCCGATGGAAATCACCACCCCCAGCGAGCCGAAGCCGCGTCAGCCCCGCCCGGCAAAATTGACGATGCAGGGCAACGCCGCGCCGGAGCGCAAGGCGAATCGCCCGATGAGCGCCAAACCCGCCAAACTCGCCGCATCCGCCCCGATTCGCGAGGTGTCCGTGGAGAAGCGCGCCGCGAAATCCGCCCCGCGCGAGATGCAGGTCATCCGCCGCGAGCATCAGCAAAATCCCGTGCCGCGCTTCGGCCCTGCCAGCGGTCAGCGCGCAGCACGCAGCGGTCAGCCTGTCGTCATCGGCAGAGACGGCAAGATGCGCCTTGGCGGCACGCCCGTCCGCGTCGAGAGCGCCCCGGCGAGCAAGCCTGTCGCCCGCACGAACGCATCCGGCGCGAAGAAAAATGCCGGACAGCCCGTCCGCCGCGTCAACCGCAGCCGCGGCCGCAATGGAGAGCGGTAAGCATTGTCCCCCCCGAATCACGCACGATTCGGGGGATTTTTTTGGTTCTTCACGGAAAGTTTGGGGGAGCAAACAAAGGCTTCAGCGAAGCACCAAAAAGCTGCACGCGGAAGGAGCATGAAAGCGCGACCAACTCAATCGCGAAAAGGGGTCAAGGGGGGGACTTCGTCCCTTTTCATCTGCCCCTTGCAGGGTCAAGGGGGACTTCGTCCCTTCTCGTCTGTCCCTTGTGGGGTTTAGGGCAACGCCCCAACTGTTCCTCGTCCGACCAATCCCAAGGAAGTCGCCAACAAAGGCGCAGACAGCGAAGCGTCCCTGCCAGTAACTTTGCGCGTCCGCAGACGCGCCTCCAAGCTGCTCTTCCCATAAGATTCCGTGAAAAAACGTTTTTTCTGCCTGCAAGCTGCAGATTCCCCGCAAAATCGCTAAATCCATCAGAATTTTTTCCGAAACCCTCTTGACAAACTGCCTGTCATTTGGTATACTAATAAAGCTGAATCGTTTCAGCCGTGCCAACATGGCTCAGTCGGTAGAGCAGCGGTTTCGTAAACCGCAGGTCGAGGGTTCGAGTCCCTCTGTTGGCTCGCTTTTCGAGGTGTAGCGCAGTTTGGTAGCGCGTTTGGTTCGGGACCAAAAGGCCGCGGGTTCGAATCCCGCCACTTCGACACCAAAAACGAAGCGACTTGCAATAAAGCAAGCCGCTTTTTTTGTGCGTTTTTCGCAAACATGCACAGGTATGGGACAGGTTGTGGATAGCATGGGTAGAGGAAAATTGGGTAGAGAAGGGGTGAACGGTTTACTGCGCGTCGGGTGAGGGCGCAAAGCCGTCATTTTCAAGGGGTTCAGGCGTTTCGGGCTGCGCGGACGCAGCGTCAAGGAAGGACTGCCAGACGCGGGCGGCATCGTCGTCGCGGCGGCGAAGCGCGTGAGCGTAGACGCGGAGAGTCGTGCTGGCATCCTCATGCCCCATGCGGCTGGCAACAGCTACCGCGTCGATGCCGTTGGCAAGCAGCGTGCTGGCGTGCGTGTGCCGCAGGTCGTGAAAGCGTACACCTTCAAAGCCGTGCGCATCCGCAAAGTGGCGAAACCATCGGCTGGGCGTGTCATGATGCAGCTGCGCGCCATTCCATGCATGGACAATCCAGCCTTCGCCGACCCAGAGATGCGGGGCGGCGCGCTTGCAATCCTCCTGATAGGCGCGGGTCTGATCGAGCACCGCCATCATGCCGACCGGCAGCGCGATGATTCGCTCCCCAGCTTCGCATTTCGGCGGGCCTTCAAAGTTGCCGGTCTGCGGAGTGTACTTCAAGGCGTGGCTGATGTCGATGGTGCCGCGCTTCCAGTCCACGTCGCTGAGCCGCAGGGCACCGACTTCACCAAGCGACATTTCAATCCACACTCCCCGCACGGGGAGCGATGATGCCCGAATTCATTTATGGCAATCCCGCACAAAGAAAGAACAGCAAAAAGGTCGGGAAAGAGGTATAATAAAGAGGTGAAGAAGCAATTGACGATGAGCCTGATCAGCGACGAGCTGGGGCAGGCAATACTGTCTTTGATGGTGAGAGCAAGGTAAAAGACGTGTTTGCCGATGTGATCATTCAGAAGTTTTTACGAGACAGAGAGAAAAAACATCTTCACAAACGTGAAGCAATCTTGTATAATGAACATAGCGTTCCGCAGAATCAGGGTTTGTCTGGATTGCGCGGTGAAACATACAGAAGCCCCGGAATCGTCAGCGGGTGACAAATGCTGAAGAACTGAGCTTGTTTGCCGGCATCGTGAAGCACATGCATAGAAGAAAGGAGAGCCAGCCATGGAGCTGTTTTCCACGAATAAACTGTTCAAAGAGGAAAAATACGAGGAGATTCTTGCCCTTTGGCGGAACGATGAGTCCAGAAACAGGATGACTGACTGGGATAAATGGTACGTCCTCCTCAGCCTCAACAAGCAGAAACGGTATCAGGAGACGCTGGATGCATACAAGCTGCTGCGAGCGAAAAGGGACGAGTCGACAGAAACCGAACTATGGCAGCGCATCGAGGATACTGTGTGCAGGGCGCTGTACTATGCCCATGTCAAAACCTTTGACTTCCGGCAGGGGGACAGCAGCAAACTGTTCAAACAGGTGGATTATATCCTTGCTCATTCCTCAGACAGCCCTTATTCCGTGAAGGGGAAAGCCGCCCTGTTTGTCGTGGATGCGGCAGAAGAAGGAAAACTGGCTGTCGAAAATGCGAGTGAACTGATTATCCGATATCTGGACGCGGTGAACCCTTCCACGCTGGGCAGAGAAGAGTTTGAGTACATAGATCAGCAGGGAAACCGACGTGCCAAGGCTCCGGATCGGGAAATCTGGTATGCCGCCCGAGCCAAAGCATTACTGAAACTGCAGCGCTATGGGGAGTGCATGGCCTGCTGTGATGAGGCCTTGCGGGAGCTCAGGGGATTCCACTACAGCAATGATAGCTGGCTTCGATACCGCAAAGCAAAATGCCTGCTGGCGCTTGGAAAACCAGACGATGCGAAGCGGTGCATCAGCGAGGCGCAGGCGCGAGGAGCGCATCACTGGTGCCTGTCTCAGGTGCTGTTTGAAATTGAACGAAATGGCGGAGAGCATCAAGCGGCACTGGCTTTGGGTGCCGAATGCGCCCTTGCGGATCCAAGCCATGAAATGCGGGTCAGCTTTTATGAGGAGTTCGCGGATTATCTTGAGCAGTCGGGCCTCACCCATGAGGCGGCGCTCCACCGGCGGCTGGTCATTCTGATCCGTCAGGAAAACAACTGGGGTCTGAAGCAAAAGCATCTCGGCTGGACGAATCTTGATGATGTGAGTGCGATGGATAAAGCGGAGATCCTAAAAACGCTGAAGCCGCTCTGGAAGGAATGGCGGTCGGCGGCGAAAAGCTATCTTACCGGTGTGGTGATTAGAGTCCTTCCCGAGGGCGGCTCGGGCTTTATCCAGGACGAGCAGGGCGGACAATATTATTTCAACGCCAAAGATTACACGCACGGGAAACAAAAACCAATTGTTGACCAGCGCGTTCGCTTCACGCTGGTGGATAAGCTTGACCGGAAGAAGAATGAAGTCAAAAAGAACGCTGTGGATATCAGTATAATATAAGCATGGATGTGGTTCGTGATGTCGAAGAAATGTTCGGATCAGTTCTATTATGCCGTTCGAATCGGCAGGAAACCGGGTATTTACCGGGGTTGGTACGGCGAATACGGCGCTAAAACACAAATTACAGGCATACGGAATTACGATTATTCGACCGGTTATCTGAAAACGTCCAGTTGGGAAGATGCCGACGCTTATATGCGGACACATGAACTGTTTGTCGTGGAATCTGATTTTACCATCAAAAAAGCGACTTCCTTCAAAGAAGATATGTCAGTGGTCTATGGGGAGGCACGCGTTGCCGCGAAGGAGACGCCAGCGCAGCCGCCTACAGCGCCAGCGACGGAAAACGCCTTTTTTTCTCCATCTGCTCCCTCTGTGCCCTATCATCGGGACGAGAAACTGGAATCATTCCTTCATGCGTATTACCCGGACAGGCGCTTTACCGACGATCAGAAAGCGGCCATTCAGGCGCTTTCAGGGGCGCATCTGCTCTATGCCATCCCCGGCAGCGGCAAGACAGCCGTTCTGACCGCGCGTGCCGGCTGGATGATTCACTGCGGGATTCCTGCGGAAAACATCCTGATCATGACCTTTGGCAAGAAAGCTGCCGAACACATGGCGGATGTGTTTCGGGAGCGATTCCCGTCCTTTTCGGTGCCGTTCTTTTGCACAATCCACAGTTTTTGCTATCGGATAATCCGGCAGGCGGAGGCAGAGGGCCTGATCAAGAAGTATAGTCTGATTGTCGACGAGGAAGATGACCCGGTGCCTGAGGCGATGGACGGTGAGACTGCCAACGCGTGGATCGTGGATGAATCCCCGGATGAAGTGCCTTCCGGCAGAACAAAGCGGGAGGACAAGAAAAAAGGAAACCGGTACGCAAATCCGCGCAGTCCAATCTACCTGCTTGAAAAGATTCTGACGAAGCTTGAATACTGCAAAAAACAGTCCGAAGCCCGGACTTTCGCCGAGCAGGCAGCTACTGTCATCGGCTGCCTGAAGAACCGGATGATGACGGATGAGGAAATCTTGCGGCCTTTACCTATAAACATGGGAGCGGACAAGCGGGTTAGCATTTGGCCGGTATACGAAGCTTATCAAAAGGAACTGGCGGAACATCAGCCGCCTGAGATGGATTTTGACGATATGCTGATTCACGCGCTGGAAGTGCTGGATAATCCCAACATGCAGGCTTTCTGGCAGCGGAAGTATCCGTATGTCTGCGTGGACGAGGCACAGGACACCTCTCTGCTCCAGCACGCGATTGTTCAAAAGCTTCACCGGACTGGGGACAGCCTGTTCATGGTGGGAGACGACGACCAGAGCATTTACGCTTTCCGAGGCGCGATGCCGGAAGCCATGCTGGCCTTTGATCGGCGCTATGAGGATGCCGCTGTCCACCGGATGGGTGTGAATTTCCGCAGTGATCAGCAAATCGTTCTTTCCGGCGATGGCTTGATCCAGCGCAATAAGGCGCGTGCAAAAAAAACAATGGAAGCATTCTCGAAACAGCCTGGAGAGATTCGAATCATCGACATCTCCGCTGCGATGCAGGGGCAGTTCCTCTTGGATCAGGCACGCCGGTTCTGCAAGAAACAAGAAGGGGGGGAGAATCCGGAGAGCCTTGCCATCCTGTACCGAAACAACGTTTCCGCCTTACTGCCACTGGCTTACTTTTTCAAAAACGACGTTCCCTTCGTCGGCAATAAGGTGTTCGATGTTTTGACCCTTCTGTACAGCCGGACTGCCATCAATATTTTGGCGTTTCTCTGCTTTGTTCTGGAGCCAGACAGCTTCCAAGCGTACAGCAGCGCATATCCAGTATGGAACCACTATCACGGGCTGTTTCTGAACAGAGAAACCGCAGTCGAGAATCTGCGAAAACAGATGGGTGAAGAAAATTCGGGCGGGCCCATCCTCCCTAAGCTTCAGGCTCTCCTTCGCTCTTTGGGCGAGATGGATAAGGCACGGCACATCGGGGAAATATGGACAATTCTTCAAAGAATCCAAGCGGAGGACAAACCGGATTTTGCCATCATGGCAATGTTGAAGGAGTTGGAATACAACAAAAACGGCTCCATAAAGCAGAAAAACGTGCAGCTTCTTGTCATGGCGCTGATTCGGATTGCGTCCTTGTACGACAGCATATTATCTTTTGTGGAAGCGATGCTTGCCTTGCGGACAAAGCGAAAATGGGACGAGCATAACGCAGACAAGCACCCTGTTGTTACGCTGTCTACCATGCATTCCGCCAAGGGACAGGAATACGACCATGTGATTATTATCGACGCTGTGGAAGACCTGATGCCGGGAGATCCCAGCAAACCGCTGCCTTTCTGGCATGCCTCCTGGCAAGATCATGTGGAAGAAGAACGCAGACTTTTCTATGTGGCAGCCACTCGTGCCCGGCATGATCTGCGAATCGTGGTAAATGGATTGAACAGCAGCAGCCCAAAGGCACCCAGCCCCTTCATTCATGAGATGCTGCGGGACAACCCGAATATCCCAGTGGAAAAACTGGCTGCGGATGACGCGCTTGAGGAGCAGATCGAGGAAGCAATGGGCATTCCGTACTTTGCCGTTCGGAGAGGAAAAACGCCAGGTATCCACAGGGAATATGAGAAGGCGGGCGTCGAAGGGTATTCCTGCCCTGTATACCGCAGATGCACGACATGGCGGAAAGCGAACCGGTTTCTGAACAAAGCAGTGTCATGCCCGGTTCCGGAAACAGAGACAGCGCCGGATCTGCCGCTGCCTGTGGAAAAGGCACTGCTGCGGCTGTTTTCTGTACAGCAGCTCAAAGAGCTGGATGCAAACAGGTTGAAAAAAATCCGCCAAAAAACAGGCTACCTGTTCTCCAAAGAGGCGATTGCGGCGAAAGCAGTGGACTATGCTGCCTGTGCGCCAGAGTATGCACTGATATATCTCCCGGTGAATCTGCACAAAGTATGGCAGCCACTGATAGAACTCCTGCGCGACGAGATGCTTCCTTTGTTGGATGAATTCAAATACCCCGATGGTGCGCATCCTATCCGGATTCTTGAGATGGGTGCCGGCCCGGGTACAGCCACCATAGGTCTGCTATCTTTCTATGCGAAGATCGCAGAAGCAAACCCGTCACTGGAGATCCATCTGGAATACCTGCCGGTAGAGTACGAACGGGCATTCCGACCGATTTTTGAAGCGCTGACCGCCGCAATGCTTTCCACACTGCCTGCCAATCTCCATATATGCATGAAACCGATGCAGATCAGCGATGCTTTTGCATTCCTCCATACTTGCCAGGCGGACAGCTTTGATCTCATCCTGGAGAGCAATATGCTCAACCATAACGAACATGTGGAGAGCAGACTTTTGAACGGGCTGCTCCATGACATGAACCGCACGCTGGTATACAGCGGTAAAGTCATCGCAATCGAGCCTGCGGATAAGGAAACGGCTGATTTTCTTGACCAGTTGGCCGGTCTGGCTGAAAAAAGTTGTGGATTTGGCGTGATGGAGCCCAAGAGCGAGAGCGCCGCGTGCGACGTATCCGGCATTAGACTTTATCAGGAAGCGGTCGCCTGTGGGCTTCGCCATCCCCTGGACAAGGATAGGCATTGGTTCCGCTATACTGTTCTGACCAAGAAGCAGGAGGTATCCCCATGATCCTCAGCGTAAGCCGCCGCACCGATATTCCGGCTTTCTATATGCCCTGGTTCATGAATCGGCTGCGAGAAGGCTATGTCATGGTGCGCAACCCTATGAATTACCATCAGGTAAGCCGCGTGTCCCTGTCACCGGAGGTCATCGACTGCATGGTGTTCTGGACAAAGAACGCCATCCCCCTGACGCCGCATCTCGGGGAGATTGCATTGCAGTATCCATTCTACATTCAATATACCCTGAATCCATATGGCAGGGATCTGGAACCGGGGCTGCCGCCGCTGGCACAGCGGCTGGCGAGTGCCTACGCCATCGCGGAACAGTTCGGCTCAAAGCATGTGGTGTGGCGGTACGATCCCATTATGCTGACGGAGCAATATACAGCGGACTGGCACATCGAACAGTTCGCCGCCATGGCAGATGCCCTGAAAGGCTCCGCCCGTGACTGCGTGTTCAGCTTCGTCGACCTGTATGACAAGGTGCAGGCCAATCTCCGGGGGCTGGGCGTCCGGATCTGCTCAGACGGGGAGATGGATCGGATTGCGGCCGCTTTCGCTGCCATCGCGCGCGAGAATGGCTTCCGGCTGCGCACCTGTGCGGAGAAGGTGGATCTGCAGCGGTATGGCATCGCCCACGGCTGCTGCGTGGACGGGGATTTGATCGCGGAACTGACCGGCTGGACGATGGCAGCGAAGAAGGACCCGAACCAGCGCCCGGAATGCGGCTGCCTGGAGAGCATTGACATCGGCCAGTACAACACCTGCCGGCATGGATGCCGCTACTGCTATGCCACCTTCAATGCAAAGACCGTCGAAACCCTTTCTGCTCGGCACGACCCGGCTTCTCCTTTCCTGATCGGCCAGGCTGAGCCGGGCGACAAGGTCACCGAACGAAAAATGAAATCATTAAAAAAGGCGCCATCCGGACAAATCAGCTTCTTCTGATTGTCCGAAGGGTGTCCTCCGTTGGATTGGCGGGAATGGACAGTCTGCTGTCACAACTGACAGCAGAAAATGCGAAAGAAACCGTAATATCAGGGGAAAACGCACCATAGAGATGCTTAATACGGTCTCAAAGCCGCTCGTCGCGCACTGCATTCAGCAGGCGCTGAGTGCCCTTCTATACCAAGAATTTTGCGCCCTATGGCTGCTATGGCAGTCACGGGGCGTTTTGTATGCAGTCATGTGCTGGGAAGGGGATGGCACTCGTTCGGTTGATTTTTTTTGACATTGCCGATGTTTTTGCGGACGTAACACCATTGTATTTCAAGCGACGAGGGCATTCTCCACAATATTCGACATTTCACCTTGCTGAATGTCTGCAAGTGTGGTAAAATACACACGACGTAACGAATTATGCCATTTCAGGCGACATTATCCGCAAAGGGGGGGCGCACCATGATTATCAAGTGCAAGATGTGCGGCGGGGACATTGTCTTTGAGATGCCCCGCGATAAGGGGTGACCCCTGAACGGTTCATCCGCCAAATTTAATCATCCATTGCATTCTCATCCAATCAGGAGCGCATCACCCCATGCAACTCCCTGTCCCCTCAATTGTATACAACCAAGCAAGCCCGCCGACCGCCTGTACAAATCACAGGCAGCCGACGGGCTTGCTTTCTTGCTTTATACTATTTCCGGATTCACCTGCGCCATCTGCTTGCGCATTTTCATCCGGAAATAGTATTATTTCGCTTGATACACCATTTCCGCCTGCTTCTGCGCAATCAGGCACAGTTCCGCCGCCTTGAAGGCGTGCGCCTGCGTCATCGCGTTTTCCGTGCGGTTCAGGCTGTCCAGAATCAAATCACCGAAGAACGGGTAGCCCGTCAAACCGGTCGCGTTGATGTACTGCTCGCCTTGGTCGTTGACGAGGAACACATGGTTGCCGCCGTCGCGCTCCGTACCGACATCCACATACTTGCGGATTTCAATGTACCCCTTCGTGCCGATGATGATGGTGCGCCCGTCGCCCCACGTCCGCAGGCCGTCTGGCGTGAACCAGTCCACGCGGAAGTAGAACGTCGTGCCGTTTGCACCGTTGATGGCGCAGTCGCCGAAGTCATCCAACTCCGGATACTGCGGATGCGCGTAGTTGGCAATGCGGCTGCGAGAGACGGTGCCGTCCTCCTCGCCCGCGTAGAACAAATACTGCTCGATTTGGTGGCTGCCGATATCGCAGAGGATGCCGCCGTACTTCTCCTTTTCAAAGAACCACTGCGGCCGCCCTGCTGCGCCCAGCCGATGCGGCCCGAAGCCCTCCACATGGATGACCTTGCCGATGGCGCCCTGCTCAATCAGGTTGCCCGCCAGCACCGCGCCTTCCACATGCAGCCGTTCGCCGTAATAGACCATGTACTTCTTGCCCGTCTGCGCCACCATCTTCTTGGCGCTGTCCAGCTGCTCCAAGGTGGTGAAGGGCGCTTTGTCGGTGAAGTAGTCCTTGCCCGCCTGCATCGCGCGCAGCCCCAGCGCACAGCGCTCGTTTGTAATCGCCGCGCCGCAGACCATGTTCGTTTCTTTGTCGTTAAGCAGTTCTTCCTCGCTCCGGGCGACTTTCACCTGCGGGTACGCCTTCACGAACGCCTCCACCTTCTTCGGGTCGGGGTCGTAGACGTACTTCAGCGTGCCGCCCGCTTCCAGCAGACCGTTTGTCATGCCGTAGATGTGCCCGTGGTCAAGGTGCGCGGCAGAAAAGATAAATTCCCCCGGCTTCACGACGGGCTGCGCCTTGCCTTTGGGCGCATAGTTCATGCCGTCAGATACTTTCATCGTGATGACCTCCCATTATTTCTGCTGATAATCGCTGCCGAGCGTAATCGTGCCGTCAAGCGACGCGGCAGACGTGGTTTTCTCGTAGAAATGCGGCACAGCGCGCATCATGCCTTCCACCGTGTAGAACGGGTCGTCCTTTTGCAGCGGCAGCGTGACTGTCTGCTTTGTTGCGCCTGACTTGTAGACGGCTGTAATCAGCTCAATCGTCCGGCGGCCATCCTCGCCGCCAATTGCGGGCAGGGTGTCGTTCTCCAGCGCGGAGAGGACGTTTTCCAATTCGCCCGCGTGCCCTTCGTAGGGAAGCTGCGGCTGCGCATCCACAAAATCGCGGATTTTCTGCTCCAATTCGGTGTTTTCAATCGGGAAGCCGTTCGGTTTGGAGATGGACGCGTACACGCTGAACGGCGCGGCGACTTTCGCCTTCTCGCACTGGAAGACCAGCTCCTGCTCTTCGCCGTGATGCACGACGGAGGCCGTCAGCTGCGCCAGCGCGCCCGGATATTGCAGCACGGACAGCGACAAATCCTCCACCTCAGCGTTGTCGTGCGCGACGTTCGCCATCACGCTCGTCACGGTCTGCGGAAGTCCCATCATCCAGCACAGCATGTCAATATGGTGGACGGCGTGGTTCAGCGTGCAGCCGCCGCCCTCCTTCTCCCATGTGCCGCGCCACCACAGATCGTAGTAGCAGTGCCCGCGCCACCATGCCGATGTGACGGATGCGCACAGCACTTTGCCCGCAAGTCCGCTGTCCAGCAGTTTCTTCAGGTTGCTGATGGGCTGGCGGAAGCGGTTCTGGGCGATAATCGCGAGTTTCTTGCCGCTTTCATCGCGGGCGCGGAGCATTTCGTCGCATTCTTCCAGCGATGCCGCCATCGGCTTTTCGCAGACAACGTTCTTGCCCGAACGCAGGCTGTTGATGGAAATGCTGGCGTGGACGTACGGCGGCGTGCAGACATCCACCAAGTCAATATCCTTGCGTGAAAGGATTTTCTGGTGGTCGTCGTAGACCTCCGCTTCGGTCAGGTGATAATCCTCCTTCATCTTCTGCGCCTTTTCCGGCACAATGTCCACCAGCGCCACAATCTTGCAGCGCTCCGGGAAGCGCAGGTAGGCTTCCACATGGGCGTGGGAAATGTTGCCCGTGCCCACAATGGCAATCCGAATCATGGCATTCGCTCCTTCTACAATACTCAACGCTGCGTGATGCGTTATCTGCATGATAGCACATTGACATCAAGATTTCTATGCGAATCCTGTTTTCAATTCGGCGGATTTGGCAGATTGTCGTCCTAATCAGACAAAACGGCAATTAGTGTCCGCCGCTGCGCTGCTTGCGGTAGGCGTTCGGAGCCATGCCCGTCATCCGCCGGAAGCTGCGCAGAAAGCCGGAATAATCGCCGAATCCGCTGCGGTCGGCTACTTCACTCAGGCTCATGTCCGTCAGCAGATTCTCCTTCGCCAGCTGCACGCGGCGGTAGAGAATGTATTCGTAGACGCTGCGCCCGGCGTAGCTTGTAAACTCGTGCGAAAGGTACGATACGCTGATGGCGAAGCGGCGCGCAATGTCTTCCAATTTTAGCGGTTCGGTGAAGTGGTCGTTGATGTATTGCAGCACATCGAAAATCACATCGTTGACAACGCTTGGCTGAATAGGAGCGGTTGTTCCCTGCACGGCTTGGCAGACCATGACCATGAAGTCGATGATGCGCCCGTAATTGCGGAACTGCACCATCTCGTCAGGCATGTCCTGCTGCGCGGAGATGTCTATCAGCAGCTGTTTGCACGCCAGCGCATCCACCTGCGGCAGTTCATAGTAGAATTTTCCGGACTGCAGGCGGCTGTCGAAGTAACGCTGGAGGTCAATCTGCCCGAAGCCAAGCTTTCGCAGCGTTTCCGGGCGCAGATACAGGAAGCCGCGCTCGTAGTTCTGCAGCGAACTGCCGCCCACCAGCCCGTGCATCCGGAACGGCGGCATGATAATCAGCTGATTGTTTTGCAGCGGAAACACGCTGCCGTCCACATAGTAGACCTTGCCACCTTGATAGTGGATGTAAAATTCGTAGAAATCGTGGCAATGCAGTCCGCTGATGGTGTGGTGCTCCGCTACGGCATAGCACGCTTCGTACTCCGCGTTCTCGCGCCCCATCGCGTTGTAGCCGTTGATGGTCTCCGCGAATTTCATCGTTTCAGCTCCTTTCTGGGCTCGGATATTTTGATTATACAGCAGGATTCACATATTTTCAAGCAGGATTTACATTGATTGTGCAACTTGTGTCGGCTATAATCAAAGCAACGATACGGAAACGGAGCGTGACGTTCCCGTAACTGGCTGCCTCGTGCAGCGTCTCCCGTGGTTTCCCGTTGGCAGTGCTGGTCAAATGTCGGCTGATGCTGCTGAAAAGGCAGGTGTTTTGCATGGATTCTGCTTTGCATTCCGCAAAGGAGGCTTGTTTTTGAACACCCTGCGGAAACCACAATTTATCAGAAATGGAGGTTTTTGCTTATGACGAATCCTGCGAAAGCCCCTGCATCGGTGCAGCCGCGCCGCAAGCGCAGGAAACACTGGCTTCAGCGCGACTGGCGGCTGTACCTGATGCTGCTGATTCCGATTGTCTGGTACATTCTGTTCTGCTACAAGCCGATGGCGGGGCTGCAAATTGCTTTCCAGAAGTACAACATGTTCAATCCCGCCAAGAGCAAGTGGATTTGGCTGGATAACTTCAAGTTTGTTTTCGGCATGAGTGACTTTGGCATCGCGCTGAAGAACACGCTGATTCTCAACGGGCTGGACTTGCTCTTCGGCTTCCCCGTCCCGATTATCCTCGCCATCCTGCTCAACGAAATGCGTACGCCCAAGCTCAAGAAGCTTTCGCAGACGATGCTGTACCTGCCGCATTTCCTCTCGTGGGTCATCATCGGCGGCATGGTGCTGCAGATTTTTGCGCCGACGTCGGGCGTCATCAACTCCACGCTTCTGCGCTGGGGCTGGATTTCCGAGAACATTCCTTTCCTGACGGATGGCCCGACGTGGACGTTCACCTATGTGCTGGTCGGCGTGTGGCAGTCGATGGGCTGGGGCACGATTCTCTACCTTGCGGCGATTACCGGCCTGGACATGAACCTCTTTGAAGCGGCGCGCATTGACGGCGCGAACAAGCTCCAGCAGATTTGGCATGTCACCTTGCCCGGCATCCGTTCCACCATCGTCGTTCTGCTGATTATGAACATCGGGCGTATGATGTCCATCGGCTTTGACCGCCCGTTTATCATCGGCAATACCAAGGTCAAGGATTACTGCGACGTCATTTCCACCTTCGTTTACCGCGCCGGCATTACCAACAGCCAGTTTGCCCGCGCAACCGCCATTGGTCTGTTCCAGTCCATCGTGGGCTTGGTGCTGATTACGGGCGCAAACACCGTTTCCCGCCTGTTCGACGAACAGAGTATTTGGTAAGAGGGGAGGATTTGTCATGACTGCGATTTCCACACAGGCGCATATTTGCCCTGAGAAGAAGAAGAAACTCGGTGTAGGGCAGATTATCCTCATCATCGTGATGATGCTCTTCGTGCTGATCTGCACGCTGCCGTTCATCAACGTCATTGCCATGTCAATGTCCTCCAAGTCTGCGATTCTGCGCGGTGCAGTGTCGTTCTGGCCGGTGGAATTCAACGTCGATGCCTACAAGCTCATCGTCAGCGACAATTCGATGTGGCACAGCCTGCTCTATACCATCGAACTGACGGTAATCTACACCGTGCTGGCGATGGTAATGACGATTCTGGTGGCGTTTCCGCTGTCCATGCGTCGCCTCAAGGGGCAGCGCGTCATCATGTTCTTCATCGTCTTTACCATGTACTTCTCCGGCGGCACGATTCCGATTTACCTGAACGTAAAGGAATTCGGAATGCTTGACAGCATGTGGTCGCTGATTATTCCGGGGCTGATTTCCACGTTCAACGTCATCATCCTGAAGAATTTCTTTTCTTCCCTGCCGTATGAGCTGGTGGAGGCGGCGTCGATTGACGGCGCGACGGATTTCCAAGTCCTCACCCGCATCTTCCTGCCGCTGAGCTTCTCCTCGCTGGCGACGCTTTCCCTCTTCTACGCGGTCGGCAAATGGAACAGCTTTAACGACGCGCTGTACTACATCACCTCGCGTGACCTCCAGCCCTTGCAGCTCAAGCTGTACAACCTCATCAAGGGCAGCCAGTCGGTGGAAGTCGCCGTCGCGGAGGGCAGCTCGAATGACCTGAGCACCAGCGTGTCCGAATCCATTCAGTCCGCAACCATCATTTTCGCGACGCTCCCCATCCTGATTGTGTACCCGTTTGTGCAGCGCTACTTCGTGGCGGGTGTTACGATGGGCGCAGTCAAGGGCTAATACTAATTCTCATCTAAACCATGACATTCGCACAGCATCTTTTTCGCCCCGGCTTTGCTTCGTTCCGCTCGCGCGTACCTCCAGTACGCCTCGCTTCACTCAGCTTTGCCGGAACGAAAAATCTGCTATGCTCGATGCCATGTTTTAGAATCGAATTAGTATCATCCCCCCACATTCCCATTGGAACGGGCGGCAAAAGCCGTTCAAGATAGAAAGGAGTACCCTTATGAAAAAGTTTTGGCTCTGGTTTGCACGCTGTGTCTGCTGCTGACGGCGCTTCCGCTGACGGCACTGGCGGCGGATGACGATTGGGTAACGCTCAATGTCGAAATGTACGACCGCTCCATTGCGGGCTTCAACGTGGAGGACTGCTGGCAGCTGCGCTACATTCAGGAAAACTTTGGCAACCCGAACCACATCAAGATTAACTGGATTCCTGTTTCCCGCTGGGAGGAAGGCACGATCCTGTCCACCCGTCTGGCGGGCGGAACGGCCCCGGACATCTGCATGACCTATGGCACGGATTTGGTGCAGCAGTACATTGACATGGGCGGCATCATGCCGCTGGATGACCTGCTGGCTGAATACGGTCAGGAACTGACGGCATTCCTCGGCGACGAGGTGCTGCAGTACGGTCAGTATGACGTGGGCGACGGCAAAGAGCAGTATTACCTGCCCGCGCGCCGCATCGTCGTCGCGACGCAGAGCATGTTCATCCGCAAGGACTGGCTGGAAAAGCTGGGCATGGAAGTTCCCACGAACGTGGAGCAGCTGTATGCTTACCTGAAGGCGGTGAAGGAGCAGAAGCTGGGCGGCGAGAACACCGTTCCGTATTCCTCCGACCTGTACGCGGCCGACCCCTTCTACGGCTGGATTTACCAGATGGATGCCTTCCTTGATTACAGCCAGATTACCGAGGAAGACTGGGTGGCGAACTTCAAGTTCCACTACATGCTGCCCGGCGCGAAGGAAGCGCTGCGCTGGATGAACAAGTTCTTCAACGAAGGTCTCGTTTCCGATTACTTCGGCATCGAGAACAGCAAGCAGACCGACAGCGACCGCGTGAACGGCTATGACGGCTTCTGGGTTGGCAACTGGGACGCGCCGTGGCGCATGGAAAAGTCCTACGCGCAGGATTTGGCGAAGAACGTTCCCGGCGCGAGCTGGATTGCCTGCGACCCCTTCAAGCCCGAAGCCGGCACGACCCCGCATGAAACCTACACCGCCGCTGGTCAGGCGATTTTCATCCCCGCGTCCGTGGATGAAAAGGTTGCCGTGGCTGCGATTAAGTACCTGAACTGGATGTGCAAGCCGGAATCCCTGTACGCACTCCAGAACGGCGAAATGGGCTACAACTACACCACCGTCAACGAAAACAACATTCCGACCGACCTGAAGAACATCAACGACACCGACGACGCGCACAAGATGCACGCGACCGACGGCGCGCCGATTTGCAACGGCTTCTACTACGGCTCTGACGAGCTGAACTACGCCGCGACCGCTATGGGCTTCCCCGGCTACGAAGACGTTGTGGCGGACAGCCTTGTGATTTCCAATGACGGCGCTTACGAACCTGTCAGCTTCACCCGTACCATTCAGTCCCGCATTGACTATGGCACGACCATCATCTCCAAGGAAGCGGAACTGCTGGTTCAGGTTGTGACCTGCAAGCCGGAAGATTTCGACGCAACGTGGGATAAGTACACCAACGAAATCCTTTCTGCCGGCGGTCAGCAGATTATCGACGAGCAGCGTCAGGCATACAAGGATGGCGCATACCGCGGCTTCTATCCGATGGCGCAGAAGTAATAAGCGCACGCAAACTTCACAAAAAGGGGGCTGCGTCTTGGACGCAGTCCTTTTTTTCGGAATAACCCTCCTGATATTTCTGTTTTTTCCTGATTGAAATTGACAAAGAGTCTGCTTGGCTCTATGATGGGAGTGTTTCGGTATGCTTCGACTTGGAATCATCGGTGCGGGCGGCATTGCCAGCCTGCACACCAACAATATCCTCAGCGGCAAATGTCCGGAGGTGCAGCTGACCGCCATGGCAGACCGCAAGGAAAGCCGCCGAGAGTGGATTCGCGCAACCGTGCCGAACGCTGCGGTTTTCTGCGAGGGCAGCGATTTGATTGCGTCCGATGCCTGTGACGCGGTGCTGATTGCAACGCCGCATTATCAGCATCCGACGCTGGCGATTGAGGCGTTCCGCCATGGAAAGCATGTCCTGTGCGAAAAGCCGGCGGGCGTGTACACCTTGCAGGTGCGGGATATGATTGCGGAGGCGGATAAGCATCCCGAGCTGACCTTCGGCATGATGTTCAACCAGCGCACGAACTGCGTCTACCGCAAGGCAAAGGCGCTGATTGACAGCGGCGCACTGGGCGAAATCAAGCGCATGATCTGGGTTGTGACGGACTGGTATCGCACGCAAAGCTACTACGATGCCGGGGCGTGGCGCGCAACGTGGGATGGCGAGGGCGGCGGCGTGCTGCTCAATCAATGCCCGCATCAGCTGGATTTGCTGCAATGGCTCTGTGGGCTGCCTGTGCGGGTGCGCGCCGCCTGCCATGAGGGAAAATGGCACGACATCGAGGTGGAGGACGACGTGACCGCTTATCTGGAATTTGCAAACGGCGCAACGGGTACGTTCATTGCATCCACGGGGGACGCGCTGGGCGAAAATCGGCTGGAAATCATCGGAACGCGCGCGCGGATTCGCATCGAGAACGACCAATTGACGCTGGATACGCTCAGCGTGGATGAGCGCGACTGGTGTCCCGTGTGCAAAGAGCCATTCGGCGTGCCGGAGATTCAGCACGAAATCGTGCAGACAGACGGCGAAAATCCGCAGCACGCGGGCGTGTTGAACGCCTTCGCAGCGCACATCCTGCACGGTACGCCGCTTGTTGCCGACGGGCGCGAGGGTATCCGCGGGCTGATGCTGTCCAACGCCATGCACCTTTCTTCGTGGACGAATCAGACCGTTTCGCTGCCTATTGACGAAGAACTGTTCTTGAAGCTGCTGAATGAAAAACGCAGGACATCCCGCCACAAGGACGAAGTGGATGCTGCCATCGACGTTTCCGGCAGCTTTGGAAGCACGAAAAAGTAACCTATTCCAAGGAGGAAATCAGCGTGGAGAAGATTCGCCTCGGTATTATCGGCATTGGCAACATGGGCTCGGAGCACTGCCGGCTCATCCTGTCCGGGCAAACGCCGGAAATTGCGCTGACCTGCGTTGCTGATCCGCGCCAAGACCGCCGTGACTGGGCGCAGCAGACGCTCCCCGCCGGAACGGGCATCTATGCCGACGGTATGTCGCTCATCCGCGCCCATGCGTGCGACGCCGTGCTGATTGCTACGCCGCACGAGCTGCATCCGCCGCTTGCGGAGGCGGCACTCCGGGCAGGGCTGCATGTTCTGAGCGAGAAGCCCGCGGGTGTTTACACGGCGCAGCTGCACCCGGTCATCGCCGCCGCACAGGAGACGGGCAGGACGTATGCGCTCATGTTCAACCAGCGCACGAACTGCGTCTACCGCCGCCTGAAAGCGCTGCTGGATTCCGGCGAGTTAGGCGCGCTGAAGCGTGTGACGTGGGTGGTGACGGACTGGTATCGTTCACAGGCGTATTACGATTCCGGGGCTTGGCGCGCGACGTGGACGGGCGAGGGCGGCGGTGTGCTGCTGAACCAGTGCCCGCATCAGCTGGATTTGCTGCAATGGCTCTGCGGACTGCCGACAACGGTGCGCGCGTTCTGCCACGAGGGCAAATGGCACGACATTGAGGTGGAGGACGACGTGACCGCCTATCTGGAATTTCCGGGCGGCGCGACGGGCGTTTTTATCGCCTCTACCGGGGAGCTGCCCGGCACGAATCGGCTGGAAATCGCCTGTGACCGCGGCAAAGTCGTCTGCGAAAATGGTCAGCTGACGCTATGGCGCTTGCCGCAGAGCGAATCCGCCTATTACCGCCGAAGCGCATCCGCATACCCCCACGCCGAGACGCAGGTGGAGATTTTGCCGCTGGACGGGGAGAATCCGCAGCACGTCGGTGTGCTGAACGCTTTTGCGGCGCATATCCTGCACGGCACGCCGCTGGTGGCGGACGGGGCAGAGGGTATCCGCGCACTGATGCTGTCCAACGCCATGCACCTTTCCTCGTGGACAGGCAAGCCCGTGTCCCTGCCGATTGACGAGGGCGAATTTGCGCGGCTTCTGGCGGAAAAACGCCTGCATTCAAGGAAAAAGCAGGTGAAAGAGGTCACTTTCGCGACGGATCACAGCGGGACGGGAAGGGCGGAAGGCTGATAGAGGATAGGCGACACCGCACAACTCGGCGGCGCGTTGGACGCGAATTTCTTCGGGCAGGCAGATACGCCTGCCCGCTTTTTGCGTCGTTCCTATTTCGAAAACCTTGCTGAATTGCTTGAAAAAATGGAAATAAAGGTGTATAATGAAAGCAGAATGACGTTCTCCGGTGAACGGCGCGCTGCTTGAAAGAGAAGGTCTGACACCGGGCGATAAAAAAGGAGGAATTATCATGGCAGTGAATTTGAAGAAGGGTCAGAAGGTTGATTTGACGAAGGGCAACCCCGGCTTGAGCAAAATCATGGTCGGCTTGGGCTGGGACGTGAACCGCTACGACGGCGGACATGACTTTGACTTGGATGCCTCTGCATTTCTGCTGGGCGCGAATGGCAAGGTTGCGAACGATTCGAACTTCGTGTTTTACAGCAACCCGGCTGATCCATCCGGCGCGGTACGGTATGGCGGCGACAACAGGACCGGCGCTGGGGAGGGCGACGATGAGACGATTTTCGTTGACCTCGCCACTGTTCCGGCGAATCTGGAGAAGATTGACTTCACCGTGACCATCTACGACGCCGCCGAGCGCCGCCAGAACTTCGGACAGGTCAGCAATGCGTACGTCCGCGTTGTGGATGAATCCACGGGTATGGAGTTGATTCGCTACGATTTGGAGGAGGATTTCTCCATCGAAACGGCGATTGTTGTTGCGGAAATCTACCGCCACAACGGTGAATGGAAGTTCAACGCCATCGGCAGCGGCTTCCAGGGCGGACTTGAAGCCCTCTGCATCAACTTCGGCGTGAATGTATAACGGTGCGGAAATAACCTGACAGAGGAAGAGACGTACCCCGTTTCCTCCTCTTTTTTTCAAAATACAGCGCGTCTGCGGAGGAAAATAGGAGCATGAAGAACAGCAAACGCCTTCGGATTAGTTACAACGCCCCCGCTATCTTGTCTTTTGTCCTGATTTGCTTTGCGGTGCAGCTGCTGAATGTCCTGACAAAAGGGGCAAGCAATCGGGCTGTGTTCAGCGTCTATCGTTCCTCGTTTCTTGATCCGCTGGCGTATCTGCGTTGCGTCTGCCACGTCTTTGGCCACGCAAACTGGAATCACCTGATGGGCAACATGATGTATATCCTGATTCTGGGGCCGATGCTGGAGGAAAAGTACGGCACATCCAACATGGTGTTCATCATGCTGGTGACGGCGCTGGCGACGGGGCTTGCGAACCTGATTTTCTTCCCGAACATTCGCCTGCTGGGGGCGAGCGGCATCGTGTTCGCGATGATTCTGCTCTCATCCATTACCATCACGGAAGAGCATACGATTCCGCTTTCGTTCATTCTTGTTGCCGCGATTTACATCGGGCAGCAGGCGTATCAAGGGCTTTTCACGGCGGATAACATCTCGCAGATGGCGCATATCGTGGGCGGCATGATCGGCTCGGTGCTGGGATTTGTGATGAACAAGTATAAAATGAGCCGTTATGAACGAGGCAGCCATGGCTAACAGAATCAACGCAAGCAATCTTTCTGATTTGCTCCTTCCCATGCGGCAAAGGGGAAATGCGCCGGGGGTATACTTTGTGCGCCTGTGCCAATGGAGCCCGGAAATCAAGGATTTTCTCTGGCGCTACCACGAAGCGGCGCGCGCAAAGGGCGTTATCATTGAGGGGCAAATCGGCAATCCGGATGAGCGGCAGCTGAGTTACCTGACGGAAATGCTGGGCAGCGCGTTTGAACCGAATCCGGCGTTCATTACCCAAGCGCTGCAAAAGTGGATGCCGCGCATGAGTCAGGCAAATCGCGTTTCGTTTGCCGAAGCAATGTGCGCCCAGATGGATGAATTGAAGCGGAAGGGAAAAACGGACAGCATCATCCGGAACATCTACATGAAGGTGATGTGCTGGCTGTACTACAAATTCGAGCGCCTGATGCCCTTTCTGGGCGATGACAATCCGCCCCGCATTCTCTACGAATGCAATGCGGTTACGGCGCATGAGCTGATTCTCCTGCGCATTTTGTCGATGATGGGGACGGACATACTGCTGCTGGAGCCGCAGGGCGACGCGGCGTACTTGAAGCAGGATGCAGCCTCGGTATGGTCGCAGCTGCTGATTGTGCAGGGAATGCCCTTCGCGAAGGATTTCACACTCAAGCAGTTCCGCAAGGAAATGGCGGCGGCAGCAGCGGGAAACATGCGCCAGCCGTCGCAGCCTGCGCCGCGCCCGGTGACATTCGCGCAGCCGATGCGCCAGCCTGCCCCCGCTGTGCCGCGTCCGGCGATAGCGCCGAACCAGCCGATGCGGACAACGTCACCCGCTGTGCCGCAGCGGCGCGACCCCGAAACATACTTCCCGAAGCCGTCGCGGATGGCGTGCACGAATGCGTGGATGAAGGAAGCATCCTATGAGGAAATCCTGACCCCCATTGCGGAACGCGGCGACGACTTCCGCCTGTTCTACCATGCGTTCATCCGCTTAAAAGGCGTGCCGGACAAGCAGACGTACATCAGCGACCTGTTCCAGTTTTACCAGAAGTTCCGCAGCACGGGGCGCAGAATCGCCATTGTCGACGACGGATTATCCCTGCCCGGCCCGGAGGAAGCGGCGCAAATCCGCCGTCACCCGTACCGCTCGCAGGAGGAGCTGATAATCGACATTGCCGGGAATCTGCCCGCGTGTGCGAATGTGGAGCTGCAGCGGCTGATGCAGCAGGCGTTCGTCCGGACGATGATGGCGGCGGCAAAAGCCGAACCGAACCTGAATCGCCTCCTGATTTCCGCCGTGTATCTGCTTTGCTGGATTCGGCAGTATCAGGCGGCGCTGTTTCAGGGCTACAAGGGCAGCGAAATTCCGTGCTTTGTGCTGATGGGCGGGTGCAGAAATCAGCATGACGCGCTGTTTGTGCAGTACCTTGCCCAGCTCCCCGTGGATATCCTAATTCTCGCGTGCGATTTGAGCTGCCCGTGCACCGTGCAGAGCGACCAGCTGCTGGAATTGACGGGCAAGGACTCCATGCCCGTGCCGAAATTCCCGCGCGACGGCGGCAGCGTTCAGATGCGCACAATGGCCTCGAACGCTGAGCAGGACTTAACGTCGATTCTCTACACAGATTCGGGCATTTACCGTAATCGTCAGTTCTCGCGGGCGGACGCGATTACGCTGCAAACCACCTACGACGAGGTGTTCATCCTCTGGAGTCAGGAACTCAAATACCGCGCGAATTTCAGCACGGTGAATCAAGTGGTCAACATGCCCGTGGTGTATGCAAAGGTTTCCGGCGTGGAGGATGGCAAGGTGGAGGCATACTGGCAGAAAATCAAACTTCTGCTGGGAGATGACACGATGCTGATTCCCTCGCTGCCCTATGTTGTAACCGGCGCAGCCAACCAGTTTCAGCCGCTGGCGGTGAAAACGCTGCGAAACGGCAGGCTGAAGCGCGAGGAAATCAAGGCAGACCGCCAATATCCGTTCGCTCTGCTGCGCGAAGAACTGCAGGAGCATATGTTTGACAAGGTGCAGCTGATGCTGGATGAGCGGATAATCAAAGGCACGTTCACCAACGGCACGGAATACACGGTGCTGGCGACGGTGCTGAACATGAACCGCGATATCGTCCGGCGGCTGCAAAGTTTCGATTTTACGAAGAAGAATCCCAAGATGGTCGTGCTGTGTACGGGCGAGCAGCCGTGTTCGCTGGAGGATGCAATCCTGATGACATTCCTGAATCTGGTGGGCTTTGACATTGCGCTCTTTGTCCCGACCGGGTATCAGACGATTGAGCGCTACCTCAATGGGAATTATCCGGTGGAGCACCAAATCGGCGAATACGTCTACGATTTGCAAGTGCCGGATTTTAACGCACTGACCCCAGTCAAACGTTCGTGGCTTGAAAACATACTGAAAAGAGGTAACTGACAATGGCAATGAATTTCAACCGTCCCGCAGGCGCACCGACCACGGCCGTCGCTGCCAAGCCGGAAACGGCGCTGATGGAAGTGCAGCCCTATGACATCATTGCGGATCAGCAGGCGACGCAGAAGCAGCTTGCCCATTCGCCTGAAATCGAGTCGCTGACCGCCGGCATCGACGTCAACGACTTGAACACGATTGTTACCTTCGGCAGCCACTCGGCGGAAGAAATCTCCAAGGCATCGGATGTTGTCCTGCGCAGCATGAACATGAGCCAGCTGGATGAATCCAGCAAGATGCTCAATTCGCTGGCGAAAATCATGGATCAGTTTGATATCAACGAGATTCGTGAAAACCCGTCGCTGTTTGGCAAGCTGTTCGGCAACCTGCGCAAGCAGCTGGACAAGATTCTGGCGAAGTACAACACGATGGGCAACGAGGTGGACAAAATCTACGTCCAGCTGAAGCAGTATGAAGGGGAAATCAAGCAGTCGAATCAAAAGCTGGAGACGATGTTCCAAGCCAACGTGGGCTACTTCCATGAGCTGGAGAAGTACATTGTCGCGGGCGATCAGGGCTGTCAGGAAATTCAGAACTACATGACCCAGCTTCAGCAGCAGATGGAAGCAACGGGCGACCAGTCCATCACGTTTGAATTGCAGTCGCTTCAGCAGGCGCTGGCGATGCTGGAGCAGCGCACGCAGGACCTGCGCACGGCGGAGAGCGTCGCTTTGCAGTCCATCCCCATGATTAAGACGATCCAGTTCAGCAACATGAACCTTGTCCGCAAGATTAACTCGGCGTTTATCGTCACGCTGCCTGTCTTTAAGCAGGCGCTTGCGCAGGCGATTATGCTCAAGCGGCAGAAGATTCAGGCGGATGCTATTTCCGCACTGGATGAGCGGACGAACGAAATGCTGCTGAAGAACGCCCGCAACACGGTGGAGCAGGCGAAAATCACCACGCGCCTTGCCTCTGGCAGTTCTATCAAGGCGGATACGCTGGAAACCACTTGGCGCACCATTATGACGGGGCTGGACGAAACGAAGAAGATTCAGGAGAGCGCCCGCACGCAGCGCGCGCAGGATCAGGCGAAGCTGGAAGCCATCAAGAAGGACTTCATGTCCCGCTATAACATGCCCAACAGATAAGGAATAAAGGCACTACCGCACAATTCGTTGGCAGCGCTGGCGATGCCTTTTCTGCCATCTGCTTCTTGCAGAAATCTCGATTTACCTCCAGTAAACCTTCGATTTCTGCAATCGCATCTGACAAAAAATGCATTCGCCATCGCACCAACTCATTCGTGCGGTATTGCCTAAAGCAAATGAGAAAACTATTTGCGCTTATCCTGATTCTGGGTGTGCTGGCGTGTGCGCTGGGCTTCTATGCCGCTGATACGTTTGAAACGAGCGACTACTACCGCGTGCTGAACCCCGTTTTCCGCACTGCCGTGGGTCACGACATTGACCCTGACACGGTGAAGGACGCGATGGCGATTCATGTGGATGGCAACCTGCCCGGTGTCGGTGAATTTAACTTCTCGCTGAATGCCCTGATTGATGGCGGCGTTGATTTGCCGGGATTAGGGCATGTCTCGCTGTCTGATTTGCTGGGGAAGGAGCTGAACTTCGGTCAGCGCCTGCAGGCGAAAGCGGTGATTGCCGGATACGGCTGGAGCCACGAGCTCAAGCTGTATGGCGGCATTGCGGCAGGCGTGATGGCGTTCCTGCTGATTGGAACGCACCGCCCGAAGCGCAGAAGGTAATCCGGCTATATATTAAAACCCCATACAGGGTGCGCAAATGCCCTGTATGGGGTTTCAATTGTCATGAAATGATTTGGAATCTTGAGGGAAAGAGCAGCTTGGGGGCGCGTCTGCGGACGCGCAAAGTTACTGGCAGGGACGCTTCGCTGCCTGCGCCTTTTGTTGACTTCTTCCTTTGAGTTGAGCGCCCGCGGAACAGTTGGGGCGTTGCCCCAAACCCCACAAGGGACGCTGGTAGATTGTCAAGCAAGTGCAACACCGAAAAAGACCTCAAAAGGGGTGCGCCAGCCTAATCTTTTGCGGGGTCTGTGATTCAGTAAGTCGATAACGGCGGCGAAATACTCCGGAGAGACGGCAAGAAAATCACAGCCCTTAGGGAAAAAGAAGCGAAGAAGGCCATTGCCATTTTCGTTGCAGCCGCGCTGCCAAGGCTTGTGCGGTTCCGCGAAGAAAATGGGAGCTTCGAGCGCTTCTTCCAACTGGCGAAACTCAGCAAACTCAGAACCGTTGTCTAAAAGAAAGAGAGCAAACAGGCAGTCCTTCCAAGGCATCGAGAATGGCTTGCCGAGTTTCAGCGGCCGAGCGTGTGGCAACAAGGTGGCCAGTGATGAACCCCGAACAGCGGTCAACAAGCGTGACAGCCGCGCCTTTGCCCTTCGCTCCGACGATGGAATCGCCTTCCCAATCTCCGATGCGTAACCTGTTCTTAATTTCATCAGGCCAGTCAGGGATAATGCGGTCAGGATGAATGGTGTTGAAGTTGGCATTGCGGTTGACTTTCCGCTTGCCACGGCGGCGAAGATGGGTCTTCGGTTCAATTCCGGGAAGCAGTTTTCGCTTAATGTGGCGGTAAATGGTGGCGAAACTGACCGGGCGGTCAGGATGAGCAAGCGACCAGCGTCCCGCAATTTCCTCAGGAGTCCAAAAATGGTTGAGACCATCAATGACATACGCTCTCAGCTCAAGGTCAGTCTGGAGAGAAGAGTTGCGGAGATGTCTGCGCCGTGCCTTCGCCTTTTTGTGGGCAGGGAAAGGATGCCACGTTCCTTTCTCACTGCGATTCCGCCGCAATTCACGAGAAACAGAGGAAGGAGCTCTTCCCAGCGCATCAGCAATCTTTCGAATGCTGAGGTTTTTCCTGTGAAGTTCCCATAGACATTTCCGCTCATCTGATGTAAACTGGTGGTAAGACATTGTCTGCGCCTCCTGTTAGTTGGTGTGTGGTAGCTTCATTCTAACACAAAGCGCACGCAATGTCTTTCCTTTTTTGGCGCGGTGTTGCACTTGATATGATAATCTAAGGCTGTCCCTTGACCCTGCAAGGGGCAGACGAAAAGGGACGAAGTCCCCCCTTGACCCCTTTTCGCGATTGAGTTGGTCGCGCTTTCATGCTCCTTCCGCGTGCAGCTTTTTGGTGCTTCGCCTAAGCCCTTGTTTGCTTCCACAACATTCCGTGAAGAACCAAATTACTTCAGCCAGTCCGCAAATTCTTCCTGCGACTGCCCGTCAATCGTCAGGAACGTGCACGTCGGATGCCCAGCATCGAGGTACGCTTGGTCACTGCCCGGCAGCGGCGGATCCTGCTTCGTTGGGGAGAGCCAGAAGTACGTCTGCTTGCGCGGACTGATGCGCTGCTCGTAGCTGTCGCGGTAGCCGGCGCGGTTCAGCGGGCACAGCACCTGACTTTTCAGCTCCGCACGGGGAATCGGCGGCGCGTTCAGGTTGCACACCGTCAGTTCCGGCGCGCCGCGCGTGACCAGCTTCTCCGCCATCTCTACGGCCCAGTCGGACAGGTACGCCAGCGTGTCGTGCGGCGTCTGCTTCTCGGCGGAGACGGCAATGCCCGGCTTGCGCAGGAATGTCGCTTCCCGTGCCGCGCCGACGGTTCCGGACACATACACCGACATGCCGACGTTGTAGCCCAAATTGATGCCGCTGATGACGGCGTCCGCGTCCGGCGCAAGGTTCATTGCTCCGATGCGGCAGCTGTCCACCGGCGTACCGAAAATTGCCCACGCTTCATCCGCATCGGGCACTTCGCGCTTCTCCGCCAGAATCGGCTGCTCGATGCTGAATGCATGTGCCTTTGCGCTCTGCTGCGTCGCTGGCACGCAGACCGTCACCCGATGCCCGGCACGCTTGACCGCCTGCGTCAGAATCGGCAGAAACGGGCTGTTGATGCCGTCATCGTTCACAATCAGAAAGTGCATGGTTATTCTCCTTCCGCAGGGGTCAGCGCGACCAAGAGCGTCTGCATGTTCTCGCGCATCCGATCCTCATAGTAAGTCAGCGGCACGTCGGTTTCCGGGCCGGTCACAACGGGGTCAAGCGTGTAAATCGGCGCGCCCGTCTCGCGGGAAATCGTCTGCGCCGCCATATCATCGTACTGCGGCTCGGTGAACAGCGGCGGATTGTTCAGCTCACGGATAGTGCGCACCAGCTCCGCCAATTGCGCGGGGGACAGCGCGTCGCCCGGCTCGTGGTTGACGACGGCGGCGACTGTCAAGCCATACGCCCGCGCAAAATACGGGAATGCCTCGTGGAAGGTGACGATGTTCTTGTTCGGCACGGCTGCAAGCGTCTCTTTCAGCTCTGCATCCAGCGCCGTCAAGCGCGCCACATAATCCGCGCGGTTTTGCTCAATCTGCGCTTCGTACTGCGGCATGGCGCTGATAAGCCCGTCTGCCAGATTGTCCACCATCTGGATGGCGTTCTGCGCATCAAGCCAGATATGGGCGTTCGCTTCGCCCGCGTGGTGATGCCCGTGGTCGTCGGCGTCTTCCTCCTCGTGGTCATGGTCATGGTCGTCCACATACTCGTCCATGCCGTCCTCGGTCAGCAGCGTGATGCCGGCGGACGCATCCACCACGGGCAGCTTCGGGAACGTGTCCATCACGCGGGTGAGGTAGCTTTCCATGCCCGCGCCGTTGATGAGAAATACATCCGCCTTGTTCAGCACCTTCATATCGCCGGTGGAAAGCTGATAATCATGCAGACAGCCGGTGTTCGGCGCGGCGAGGTTGCGGATGGTGATGCCGTCGATGCCCTGCGTGAGGTTGAGGGCGAAGAGGTAGATGGGATAGAACGACGTGACGACGGTTTCCGCCGAGGCGAGGGCGGGAGAGAGGAAGATGAGCAGCGTCAAAAGGGCTGCAAGCAGCTTTTTGGTTTTCATGTGATGATGATTCCTTCCTAAAACATTGGTTGATTGGGGGGTGCAGTGGCTGCCTGCGGCGCGTTTTCCCGAAGAATCCGCTCCAGCAGCGCTTTTTCCGCCGATGACAGCGGGTAAAAATGCATCAGCGTCCGCATAGCGCACAGGCTGCCGGAGGTCATGGCGAACGCCATCAGCGTGTCCTTCGGCATTCCGGTTGTGCCGAGGGATTCAAAGAGGACGGCAAGCAGCTCATCCGCCAGCAGGGGAAACTCCTCCATGCGGAAACGGCGGGTTCGTCCGTCCGGCATGGAAACGCGCATCTGCGGGCCAAGAATGGCGTATAAATCGCGGAACAAGCCATCGCGAAGCGCTTCGCACAAGGCGGAAAGGTCGTCGCCCACGCGGTAGTGCCGCAGCCGTTCTGCCACATGTGTTCCGACCCCGGAATGCGCCAGCGCTGTCCCGATTCGTATCGCCAGCACCTGCTGCACCCGGTCAAGCGGAATTGCAATCGCCATAGCCTGTCCTCCTTTGGGGGAGATGCAGAATCCCCGCCCTTTTCATTTCGACATCCAAAGGCAAAATCCCTTGTTTCCAAACTTTTTTTGCACTTTTTTTCGGGCGGTAATTCCCAGAAAAATATGCAGGATTCAGCATAAAATACGCCGCCACATGAAATTATCCACAGGAACTTGTGGAGAACATAGCTTCTTTCCACAAGATTTTGTTCCGCCGGGCTGCAAAACGGCATGGGTCATGCACAAAAATGACGGAATCGGAATGCTTGCGATTTTGGCGAACCTGTGGTATGATACAAAAGGATGCGAATGGACATGAATGCAAAAGCATCACAGGCTCACGGCCGCAGGTCGGTCGTGCGCCTTTTTCGCCCCCTTGCGTCCCCAACGCGGACAAAAAAGCCGGTCGGACAATGCGTCCGCGCAAAGAATACGGAGGAATCCCCTGATGGACATGGAAGAGCTGTGGTCAAAGACACGCGAGGTGCTTCGCGCGGAAGTCAACGCCGTAGTGTACAATTCTCTGCTGGGCAGCAACAACCTCGTTCCGGCGCTGCTTGACGGCGATACGCTTGTGCTTCGCGTGGTGATGGACAATCTGAAGCTGCTGATTACCAACCAGTGGTATTCGACGATTGTCCGCGCGCTCAGCCAGGTGGCGGGCCATCAGATGGATGTGGAAATCCTAACGCAGGAGGAAATCGAGGCGCGTCCGCAGCTGAAGCAGAAGGCGGTGGAGGAGCAGGAGACGGTGCTGGAAAGCTCGGTCGCCCTGAACCCGAAGTACACCTTCGAGACGTTCGTCGTCGGCAGCGGCAACCGTTTTGCCCATGCCGCCGCGCTGTCCGTCGCCACTGACCCGGCTCATTCCTACAACCCGCTGTTTATCTACGGCGGTGTAGGCCTTGGCAAAACACACCTCATGCACGCCGTCGGCAACTTCATCCGCGAGCATGACCCCAGCAAACGCATCCTCTATATCCCCGGTGAAACCTTCACCAACGAGTTGATTTCCGCTATCCAGCAGGGGCGGAACATTCAGTTCCGCAACCGCTTCCGCAGCGTTGATGTGCTGATGGTGGACGATATTCAGTTCATCGCCGGCAAAGAATCCACACAGGAAGAATTCTTCCACACCTTCAACACCCTGCATACCGCCGGAAAGCAGATTATCCTCACATCCGACCGTCCGCCGCAGGAAATTGCCCGCCTTGAGGATCGCCTGAAGAGCCGCTTTGCGTGGGGGCTGACCTGCGATATCAAGAAACCGGACGTGGAAACACGAATCGCCATCCTGCGCGAAAAGGCACGGCAGGAAAACATCACGATGGATGAGGACGTGTACGAGGCCATTGCGACGCGCGTCGAATCCAACATCCGTGAACTGGAAGGCAGCCTGACCCGCCTTGTCGCCTATGCGCAGCTGACGAATCGCCCGATTACCGTGCAGCTGTGCGAGGAGGCGCTACACGACATTTTCGCCAAGAAGGTGCGCAAGGAAGTGACGGCGCAGGTTATCATGCAGGCGGTGGCGAACTACTACTCCATCACGGTGGATGACCTGATTCGCCCCACGCGCCGCCGCGAAATTGCCGTTCCGCGCCAGATCGCAATGTACATCACGCGCGACCTGACGAACCTCTCCCTGCCGCAGATTGGGCAGGTGTTCGGCAACCGCGACCACACGACGGTGCTGCATGGCTGCAACCAGATTGCCAACGCCATCAAGAACGATCCGTCGATGGCGAGCGTGGTGAATGATTTGAAGGAAATCATTGTGGACAACAAGTGATTGCATCAATATGTATATTTCCCCTCGTGCTGTGTTAATACAGGCGAGGGGAAATTTTTTATGCGGCTTGATTTGCGTCGGAAGTTTACACCGGAGCATCTAATACGAACCATAGGTTCGCTGGATAAACACGCGGGTACAGTATGAGCGTGTCACCAACTGAATCGCGCGGAAGGGTCAAGGGAGGAACTCCCTTGCGGAGTCCAGAGGCAGAGCCTCTGGTGGGGTCAAGGGGCAAAGCCCCTTGGGTCACTCTTTCAACATCTCCTCAATCTGCCAGAAAACATCTTTCGGGATTCCCTTCTCGTTCAGCAGCCCGCTGTGCGTGCCGTTCATCTTGTAGGTGTAGGAAGTCGGCTGGTCGTTCGGGAAATCGAACATGCCCCAGACGGATACGCCCGTCAGCGGCTGCGTGCCGCCGCGGTTCACGGCGCAGAATACCTTGAAGAGACGACCGTAGAAATCCGCGTGCTCTTCGACTTTCGCCGCGTCAAAGTTGCGCACTGCCATTTCCGTCAGCTGCACCTCCAGCCCTTCCGCCGCATAGGTCTTGATGGCGGTGCTGATGAGCGCAAGGTCATTCACATTCATGCAGCCCGCCTGCGTGCCGTAGCCGCCGATGTATCCCTGCATCCCAACGCCGTCGCAGAGCTTGCGCGGATTCCCGTCCGCATCCACTGCGAAGCTGTTGATGCTCCGCGTCAGGGCGACAATGGCATCCCGCTTTTCGGCGTAGAACGTATTGTAGTCGTTGTAGAACAGGCGGATGTCCGCCCCCAGCGCATCCACCGTGTTGCGCGCATAGAGGAATGCATATTCCACATAGTCGCTGCCGATGGTATCATAGAACATGTTGCTCACGCCGCTGCGGGTGGTGCGGATGTGGCGCGGGTCGGTCGGATCGAACTCGCTGCCTTCGCCGACCGCTTCATTCACCACGTCCCAGCAGTACACAACGCCGGGAAATTTCTCCTCAAAGTGGGTGATGACCTGCGTGATGTAGCTCTCCAGTCGCTGGAGCATCACCTCCCGGCTGACAAGCGGCTTGCCTGCGTCGTACTGCTCGTGGAAAAACCACGGCGTCATATAGGCATCCCACACCAGCACATGCCCGCGCACGCCGAGGCCATTCTCCTGCGCCCAAGCGACCATCTTGTCCGCCGCGCTAAAATTCATGCGCGGCATCCCGTCGCTGCTGGCGCGGCTTTTGCTTTGGTCAAGCAGAGAGTACGCCTTCATCTCGTTCGTCGCCGTGATGCTGTTGCAGTGCGTTTTCAGGAAGTTCAGGTAGTTCGCGTCCCATAGCTGCATGTAGGACAGCGCGCCGCCGAAGCGGAAACCGTGCGCCATCGTCAGCTCGTACATCGGGATCACGGGTTCGTCCTCCTCCTCAGCCAGCGCCGTGCACGGCACAAGCATGAGCATCAGCAGGATGGACAGCATTCGTTTCATGGGGATTCTCCTCCTTTTATACTATTTCCAGATTCACCTGCACCATCTGCTTGCGCATTTTCATCTGGAAATAGTATTATGCGGCAATATACCGCTTTTTCTGCTGGTAAGATTCGCCACGCAGATGGAAATCTCCTGCTGATTTGTCCACTTTTCTGCCATATTCACCATGTACGAATTTTTATCACGAAATCGGCATATTTATTCATAAAACAGCTTGACAAGCTAATAAATATGCAGTATAATGCCTTCCGTCAAACACAAGGAAGGATGGTGGCAATCATGGCTCACCTGAATGCAAAGAAACTTTTCCCGCTTTTCTTGGCGCTGGCACTCTGCTTGACGTCGGTCAATGCGCTTGCCTGCACCGCTGTTTATGTTGGTTCCGACCTCACCGCGGACGGCACGACGATGTTTGCCCGCTCGGAGGATATTTCCAACAGCTACAACAAGCTGTTCTACGCGATTCCCGCTGGCGTCCATACCGCCGGCGAGGTGTACAACGGCTGCTACGGCTTCACCTACACCTTTACCAAGGACAGCTACGCCTACACGGCGTTCCGCGATGATAACGGCGCGGCGAAGGATGGCGTCTGCCCGGACTGCGGTCAGACCCATGCGCATACGCCCTATGAGGCAGGCGGAACGAACAGCATGGGCGTAAGCGTGAGCGCGACCGAAACCATCGGCTGCTCCGATGCGATGTATGAAGTTGATCCGTACACGGACGAAGGCATTGAAGAGGCCGAAATCACGACCGTATTGCTGAGCGAATCCGCGACGGCGAAGGAAGCAGTCGAACTGCTGCTGAGCATTTACGATTCTGTCGGCGCGGCGGGCGGCTCCGGCATCTTCATTGCGGACGACAAGGAAGTGTGGTACGTCGAAAACGCTTCCGGTACGCAGTATGTTGCCGTCAAGCTGACCTCGACGATGGCGTTTTCGCAGCCGAACATGTCGGTGATTGGTCTGATTGACCTCGATGATACCGAGAACGTGATGGCCTCCGCGAACCTGATTGCTGTGGCGGAACAGGCTGGCTCTTATGTCGGCGACAAGGAAGCCAACACCATCGACTATGCCGCTTCCTACAATGCGGATCAGGGCGTCGGCTCCCGTATGGTGAACGCGCTGAAGTACTTCAACGCCGCAACCGCCAAGGAAGAACCTGTTTATGCGGATTTCGCCATTTCCAACGTCGCGGCGGATGGCAGCATCGTGCCGATGTATACCAATATCACGCTTGACCATGCATGGAGCGTCGCGGATGTTGTCGGCTACTATCACATTGCGGGCATCGGCTCGACGCGCAACCTTGAAACGCACATCTTCCAGGTCGCCAAGGAAGACAGCATCACCGACACCGTGGAATGGGTCGCGATGGACGACGCGGCGCTGAGCGTCTTCGTGCCGTATTACCCGATGCTGACCACGGATACCTACGCTGGCTATCAGCTCAGCACCGCGGCGGCAGATTTTGTGGAAGCGCAGCCGGAAAGCGGCGTGTACTACGCAACGACGAAGAACAAGCGGAACGAGAACGGCGAGCGTGTGAAGGTGGAAGGCTTCTGCGTCCTGCCGGAGAACTGGGCGGATTCCGTCTACTGGACGATGGACGCGCTGTCCAATCTCTACGAGTACGGCACGCTGACGGACGAAGAAAAGGCGCAGGTTGAAACGACGCTGGCGGATTTGCAGGCTGAATGCTACGAAGTCTACAATCAGCTGAAGGCTGACCCCGACAACGCCACCGCGATCAGCGCCGCTGCCGCGCAGAAGGTTCACGAAGCCTGCGTCGCGCTGGTGAACAGTGTGAAGTAATACAAGAGGAAGTTCGTTCAATGTGGGCGGACTTCCTTTTTGTGTGGGAGGGGGGAGGTAAGGATGTCGCGCGTCCCCAAACCTTCCCCTCTGGGAAAGGTGCCGTAGGCGGATGAGGTCGGTTCTGCAACAATATCCAAAAAACCATGGGGGTGTGCAATGCGAAGGGGTCAAGGGGGCGACCGCAGACTTCGTCTGTGGCGAATGGATTTTTCGTCAGATGCAAATGCAAATTTCGAAGGTTTACTGGAGGTAAATCGAGGAATTTGCATGCCGCAGATGAGTAATGGCGGATTTGCAGACACTTCGCCGGATGCTGCTGGGCAGTGTCATCGGCTTGGCGCGCACCTGCACGACTCGTCCGCCGACGGAGACGACGCCCGGTCTGATTCTCGCTGGATTGCACCTCTCGGATGATGCTGTTTCCGCGACGCCGGAGCAGCTGATTGCCCTCAACGAGCGCATCCAGCAAAACAAGTTTGAGGTCAGCCCAAACTGCGCGACGTGCGCAAGCCCCTGCGGGAAGAACGCAGATTACGACCTGCGCCGCTTGGACGACGCGCCGGAGGATGTGCGGCAGGCGAAAATGCGTTTGATTGCATTGCTGCAGGTCTGCGGGCATCGCGGCAAGATGGCGGACTGCGTGATGGACGCGGTGTTCGCCCTTGCGGAGGACTGGGACGCGGCAGACTTCAAGGTGTATGAGGAACAATTAACGGAATTACTGGCGGAATGAGGTGATACGCAGCAGACAGTCGTTTTCTCCTGTCTGCTGCGTTTTTTTCGTGTCCTTTCTCCAAAAAACTATGACAATTTGATTGCAATTTGACTTGATTTTTTTCACAATTCAGGGTACAATAAACAAGCAGCCGTTCGCGGCAAATTATACTGAGGTGAACCATCATGGGAAAACGCATTCTGCTGGTGGACGATGAGCCGCTTATTTTGAAAGGCTTGAAATATACGCTTGAACAGGACGGCTACGAAACCGATACCGCCGTGGATGGTCAGGAAGCGCTGGACAAATTCTTTTCCGGGATGTATGATCTTGTGCTGCTGGATGTGATGCTGCCGAAGGTGGACGGACTCAGCGTTTGTCAGCGCATCCGCGAAACATCCAGTGTGCCGATTATCATGCTGACTGCCAAGGGCGAGGACATGGACAAAATCCTCGGTCTGGAATACGGCGCGGACGACTACATGACCAAGCCGTTCAACATTCTGGAGGTGCGCGCGCGGATTCGCACCGTGCTGCGCCGCGCCGGGGGACACGTCGTGCAGGAGCAGAAAATCATCCGCGTGCATGATATGGAGGTCAACCTCGTCAAGCGCACCGTCACCCTCGGCGGAGAGGAAGTACGCCTGACCGCGAAGGAATTTGATCTCCTGCAAATGTTCATCACCAACCGCGGCCGCCCGTTCTCCCGCAAGGAGATGCTGGAAGCCGTGTGGAAATACGACGATTATACCGGCGACGCGCGCACGGTGGACGTGCACATCCGTCGCCTGCGCGAGAAGATTGAGCGCAACCCCGATGAACCGGAGTTTATCTTCACGAAATGGAAGGTGGGCTACTATTTCACCGACAAGGACTAAGCCGCTTGCGGCGCTCGTGCGCGGCGCAATGTCGCTGCGCTGGAAGCTGATGCTCACGTTTCTGGTGGTCATCGGCGCTTCCTTCGCCATCATGGCATCTATCCTGACCGGTATGGTCAGCAGCACCTTATATCAGCAGCGCACCCGTCAGGCCACCCGCTCTCTGGAGCAGCTGGCTTCGTCGGCTGCGCCTTTTTTGGCGTCGGCGCAGATGGATAGCATGTCCGAACTCCTGACCGCGCAGGCAGGTGAACTCGGCGGGCGACTGCTGGCGGTGGATATGGACGGCAAGGTGCAGGCGGATACCTTCGGCGCAAGGAGCGGGCAGCGGCTCAATATCCCGGAGACGGTCGCCGTCCTCCTGCACGGGGAGAAATCCGCGTTCGGCATTCACCGCGTCGATTCGGAATCGGGTGCGGCGTATGTGGCGGTCGCGTCCGCCGCGATGGAGCAAAGCGGCGAGACGCTGGGCGTACTCGTGCTGTCCCTGCCGGTGGATGAATTGCAAACCGCGCTGGAAACGGTCAAAAGGCAGCTGATGACGGTGTTCCTGATTGTCGCGGGCGCGGCCATGGCGGCGGCGCTGATGCTGTCGGGGATGCTCACTCGCCCGGTCAAGGCGCTGACGCAGACAATTCGCCGCATGGGCAAGGGTGACCTGTCCGCGCGTGTGAACGTCCGCACATCCGGCGAACTCAAGGAGCTGGCGGAAAGCTACAACGCGATGGCGGAGCAGATTGAGCACCTCGACAAGAGCCGCAGTCAGTTCGTCGCCAACGCCTCGCATGAACTGAAAACCCCCTTGGCGACAATGAAGCTGCTGCTGGAAAACATGCTCTATCAGCCGGATATGCCGCAGGAGCTGCGCACGGAGTTCATGCAGGACATCAACCACGAAATCGACCGCTTGAGCGGCATCATCACGGACCTGCTGACGCTGACGCAGATGGACAGCCACTCGTCCCCCCTGCGCGTGACAAAAGTAGATTTGTCCGCACTGACGGAGGAAACCGTGCATACACTGCAAATCGCCGCCGAGAAGAAGGGACAGACGCTTACCGCAGACATTGCGCCCGGCATCACCCTCGACGGCGATTCAGGCAAGCTGATGCAGATCTTCTACAACTTGACGGACAATGCCATCAAGTACACGCCGGAAAACGGGCATATCGCCGTGCGGCTTGCGCAAAGCGGCGCAAACGTGCTGTTCGCCGTCACAGACGACGGCATCGGAATCCCGGAGGAAGACCAGAAGCATATTTTCGAGCGCTTCTACCGCGTCGATAAGGCGCGTTCCCGCGCGACGGGCGGAACGGGACTGGGGCTTTCCATCGTCCGGCAGTTGGCGGCGATGCACGGCGGCACGGTCAGCGTGTCATCCCAGCCGGGGCAGGGCGCGACGTTCACTGTCACTCTGCCGATGGATGCAAAGCGAGGTGAAAAGGCATGAAGCGGCTTCGGTTGACTTTGCTTCTGCTCATGCTGCTGATGATGCTGACGGCCTGTGCACCGTCCGGCAATTCGATGGAAGCGCTCTCCGTGACCGCCGCGCCGCAGGAGGACGAAATCCCCCGCGCGGATGGCGACGATGCGGCAGCGACAGACACATCCGCCCTCATCTGGTATCGCTATGGCGACGAACCAATGCTGGCGGCGGAGCGGCGGACGGTTTCGCGATTGCCGAATGAGCCGTATGAGACGGCGCTGCTGCGGCTGCTGCTGGAAGGGCCAAGCCTGAATGCGCCCGCGCTGCGCGGATTGTTCCCGGCGGGTACGCGCGTGATTTCGACATCCCGGCAGGGCGAAATGCTCTTCGTCACCCTGTCGTATCAGCTGATGAACGGCTATTCGGACGAGCCGAGCAACTGGCGGTCGGACACGGCGTGGGCGCAGGAAGTACCGCTCCGCCGGAGGCTGGCGATGCAGGCGATTGCCGCGACGGTGACGGAAAACACGACTGCCCAGCAGGTCGTCATTCTCTTGGAGCAGCGCGGCGAAACGACGGATTCCATGCGGCTGCGGCAAAAATACTATACGCTGAACGCGGCGGACGATGCGCTCGCCGATCCGCTTCGGCGGGATGAATCGCTGCTGCTGACCGCTTCCGGCACGATGCGGACAATTCTGACCTGCATCCAGCAGCGCGATATCCGCCGCCTCTACCGCTATCTTGCGCTAAGCGACCCGGACACCGGCGAAGCGCGCATGGAATATGAAGCGTTCGCATCCAAATGGACGGAATATCCCGCGCTGACCGCGTTCGACTTCTCCGGCGGCAGCGCCTCCGGCACGCGGGCGGTTTTCACCGTCAGCGGAACGAGATTAGCGGACGGCGTATCGCAGAAGTTTACGGGGCGAAGCGTCCACCTGATGAAAACGGGCGGACTGTGGTGCATCAGCATGAGCCAGCTGACCGCAATTGTGGAGGGAACGCCATGAAAAAAAGCAAGTTTCGTTTGATGGCGCTGATGATGGCGCTGCTGCTGACACTTACTTCTTGCAGCCGCGAAAGCAGCTTGGCGCCCGCCGAGACGCTGCCGCCGCCATCTGCCCCCTACGCCGCGCCGACGGATGATACCGGCTTGGATTATGAGCAGGACGTCGCCCTCTACCTCCCCGCGAAAAACGGGCAGACGATGCTTTGCTTCTGGCGCACGGCGGCGCTGCGCTACGACCAGATGCCCGCTGAAGCGGTGCTGCAGCTGCTCTTGCAGGAGGAGGGCGACGGGAGCGCCGTGCCGCTGAAGGAATATGGAAGTGTGTCGCTTGCGCAAGGGAGCGCCGTCACAACTGCCGGACGCGTCTGCACGGTCAATTTGTCCTCCGCCGCGCTGCAAATGGGCATCCACGAGCTGTACACGGTGTGTCTCTCTATCGCAACCACGCTCTGCGCGCTGCCGGATGTGCGGTTCGTCAATATCCTCGTCGCGGGCAATCCGGTCGCGATGGATGTGCAGAATCTGCTGCCCCTGGGGGCGCTTTCCTCCGCAGAAGGGGAGAACCTCGTCACCCGCTGGGAGCAGCTCGTCGCGCAGCGCACGGGCGCGGGCGGCATTGCGGCGCAGACCCCGCTGAGCAGCGCAGCCGTGCTGTATTTTCCCCTGAAAAGCGGCAGCGGCATCACCTGTGAAGTCAGGCAGCTTTCCTTCGATGGTCAGAACGCCCAGCAGCTGGTTTATGGTCTGCTGGATGCGCTCTCCGCAGGGGCGAATGATGCCGCGAACATCCCGGATATGCCCGACCTGCGCACGATGCTCCTGATGGCGCCGGAAGTCACGACGCTCTCCAGCGGCCGCCAGTCCGCCGCCATTAACCTTGTCCCCGATGCGCTTCAGAGAATTTCCGGCGCGGGTATCGACCCGGTGTGCTTCTTCGCTGCCCTGACGATGACGCTCACGTCCTACATTCCCTCGCTGGAGCAGGTTGTCTACCGCGTCGGTGATTCCGCGCTGACCAGCCTGTATTCCACCATCCACGGTACGATTGTCCTGCCCGGCGGCATGATGGCGCGCATGAATTTTGGCGGTCTGCTGACTGACGAAGCAGTCTGCTATCTCTCGAACGGCACAAAGCTGCGCCAAGGAAGGCTGAATCTCCCGGCATCAGAGGTCTGCTCGCCGCGCGCACTGCTGACGGCTGTGCTGGCGACGGAGGGCTTCCCGGCGGGGCTGACGGAAGATGATGTGTTAGGCGTCGCGATTGCGGACGATACGGTACTGGTGAATTTCTCGGCGCATATGGCGGATGCGATTCGTGCAAGCAAGCTGAATCAGCGCATGATGGCGTATCAGCTGACGGGCGCGCTGGTGCAGCGGTATCCGGTACGGCGGGTGCGGTTCTTCTTTGATGGAGAAGCGAAGAATGCGCTGGATGGCGATGTGATGTGGGCGGGGGAGTTTTTGATGGATTATGTATTGTGTGAGTAACCTGTGGATAAACGCGCGGAAGGAGCAGGGGAGACTTCATCCCGTTTCATCGGCCTCCTGCAATCACGCAAAGTTCACGAAATTCCACTGAATGTTCAAAAATCGTTCATGACAAAGACAAAAAAGGCGGATATAATAAAAGCATAGCCAGTTGGAAAGACTGACTGGACGCCGGAAATGCGAACGGCGGCATGAAATTCGATTTTTGAACCTGAAGGAGGTACAGCAGTTATGAAATTCCGGAAAATGATGGGCTGTATTGCACTGGGCTTGACCTGCGCGATGATTGGCGCGGGCGCGACGATGGCGGCGCAGAACACGTCGGCGGCGGCAGAAGCCGTCACGGCGGCGAACTCGGCAACGACGGTTGTTACCAGTCCGTTCACCGCGGCGGTGCAGCAGGTGCGTAACAGCGTGGTCGGCGTGAGCAACTATCAGACCGTGCGCTATGGCAGCTATGGCAACAACTTCTATTTTGGCTATGGCTTTGGCTATGGCAACGGCCGCAACAATGATCAGCAGATTGAGGAGCGCGAGGAGCTGGCGGCTACCGGCTCTGGCGTGGTTATCGGTCAGGGCTTCGTGCTGACGAATTACCACGTTGTGGAGGACGCGAGCAGCCTGCGTGTGACCGTGACGGACGACAGCGGCAACACCGACGAGTACGCCGCGACGCTTGTTGCGTATGACGAATCGCTGGATATCGCCATTGTGTACGCGACGGGCCTTGACCTGCCGGCGGTCACGCTGGGCGACAGCGACACCCTGCAGGTCGGCGACTGGGCAATCAACATCGGCAACCCGCTGGGCTTCACCAAGACCACGACGGTCGGCGTCGTCAGCGCTCTGAACCGCGCGATTGAGTCCGAATCCTACGACAAGTATGGCCGCAAGTCTACCATCACCAACGCCATGATTCAGGTGGACGCCGCGATTAACTCCGGCAACTCCGGCGGCGGCATGTTCAATGTGAATGGCGAACTGATGGGCATCCCGACGCTGAAGTACACCGGCTCGTACTACTCCGGCAGCACCGTTGAGGGCATTGGCATGTGCATCCCGATTAACTCCGCCAAGCCCCTGATTAACAAGGTGCTTTCCGGCGAAATCACCTTCACCGCGCCCGAAGCGCTGGACAACAGCGATGACAACAAGGCGGATAGCAACACCGACAGCACGCTTGTCGGCAAGCCCCGCATGGGCATCACCATGAGCAACCTCGCCAACAGCCGCGCACTGCAGAACGGTCAGATTCCGAAGGGCGTTTACGTTGTGAACGTGGAAGAGAACAGCCCGGCGGAAAAGGCAGGAATGCAGGTTGGCGACATCATTGTGGATGTGAACGACAACGTGATTACCTCGACCACCGAGCTGGCGGCGCAGGTTGCGGACTGCAAGGCGGGCGACGTGCTGAAGATTAAGGTCTACCGCGTGCCGGGCATCACTGATCTGACCGGCAGCGACGACATACCCGACGGCGAGTACATCGATCTCGAAGTGACGCTGGAAGTTATTGATAATGTGAAGCAATAACAACGGGACAATCGAAAACCGGGACGGAACACGATGAATGTTCCGCCCCGGTTTTGTTGTGGGGGAAAAAGACAGGCAGTCTGGTCGCGCCCCTTTGACGCGGCAATGTGCAAACACGCGGTAAATTTTCCCACTGCACTCATTCCCCCAGATGCTTCCTCATATTCATCAGCGCGTGCTTCTCCAACCGCGACACCTGCGCCTGACTAATCCCAATCTCCCCGGCGACTTCCATCTGCGTCCGCCCCTCGAAAAAGCGCATCCGCAGGATCTTCTTCTCCCGCTCGTTCAGATGTCCCATTGCGTCCGAAATCGCAATGTCCTGCACCCAGTCCTCGTCCCGCACGCGTTCGTCCTTCACCTGATCAACGATGCACAGCGCGTCGCTGCCGTCGCTGCAAACCGGCTCGAACAGGCTTACCGGGTCTTGAATCGCTTCCAGCGCCAGCACGACGTCCATGCGGTCGATGTGCATGTCGGCGGCAATTTCCTCGACGGTGGGCTCGCGGGAAAGCTCCGTTTGCAGGCGGTCGCGCGCACGAAGGGCTTTGTACGCCGTGTCGCGCATGGAGCGGCTGACGCGGATGGCGTTGTTGTCGCGCAGGTAGCGGCGGATTTCGCCAATGACCATCGGCACGGCGTAGGTCGAAAAACGGACGTTCTGCGACACATCGAAGTTGTCCAGCGCCTTCATCAGCCCGATGCACCCGACTTGAAAGAGGTCATCAACGTTTTCGCCGCGCCCGGAAAAGCGCTGGATGACGGACAGCACCAGCCGCAGATTCCCCTGTATGAACTCGTCGCGCGCCGCCTTGTCGCCGCTATGTACCAGCGGGTAGAGCTCCTGCATCCGCTGCGGCGTGAGAACGGGCAGCTTGCTGGTGTCCAGCCCGCATAAATCGACCTTGCCCCATGCCATGTTCTGCGTCCTCCTTGCATGTGAAGTATCCACAGTATGGCAATTTGCGGCGGTGGCTAATCACTTAGGCGAAAGTAGTGTTTTTTCGGCGATGCACGCTAAAATCAGGCATATCCTTCTTCTCTCACCAGCTCCCCATGCAGCCGATGCAGAATCCGCTTTTCGAGGCGGCTGATGTAGCTCTGCGAAATGCCGAGGATGTCCGCCACTTCCTTCTGCGTCATTTCGGGATGACCGTGCAGACCGAAGCGCAAATCCATAATTTGCTGTTCACGCGGGGAAAGGTGCGAAAGGGCAGCGAAAAGCATCTGCCGCTCGGCGCTTTCCTCGATGCCGCGCGAAACCATGTCCGGGTCAGTGCCGAGAACGTCAGAAAGCAGCAGCTCGTTGCCGTCCCAGTCGGTTTTCAATGGCTCATCCAGCGAAACTTCCATGCGCGTGCGGCTGTGGCGGCGCAGGAACATCAGCACTTCGTTCTCGATGCAGCGGCTGGCGTAGGTGGCGAGCTTGATTTTCTTCGACGGGTCGAAGGTGTTGACGGCTTTAATCAGGCCGATCGTGCCGATGGAAATGAGATCCTCCAGCATGATGCCGGTGTTGTCGAACTTCCGGGCGATAAAGACAACGAGGCGGAGATTGTGTTCAATCAGCGTCGTGCGGACGGCAGCGCCGTCGGTGTCGAGCCGGGCAAGGAGCGCCTGTTCCTCTGCCGGTGTCAGCGGGGCAGGCAGGGGTTCAGGGCCGCCGATGTAGTAAATCTCGCGCGGCGCAAGGCTGCTCAGCAGGGCGGAAAGCTGCGCGGACGCGGCGGAAACGACAGAACACAAGGTGGACATATTGAATTCCTCCTATTTGCATAGAATTGCGGACACCATGCTTTCCGGCATCACCGGCTGATGCACCCCGCCGCCGGACAGCGCGCAGCCAATCAGCCCGCGAAGCGCCGTCACTTTCCGCCCTGAAAGCAGGAAAATGCCATCTGGACGGAGAACTATCATCAGTGTGATGCCCGATGCGGTTCGAGCACGGAGCAGGCGCATTCCGGGCAGCAGCGCGCTGCCCTCCGGCAAGTGCGTCAGACGGCGGAAGGTATTTCGCGGCAGGATGAGCACTGGGTCGCCGGAAAGCGGGTCGCAGAGCAGGTTGCCGGAATCAACGAGCGCAGTCACGGCGGATTCGCAGTTGCCGCAGCGGATGCGGACGCGCACGAAGCGGCGTTTGTCGTGCTCCAAGCGCGTCAGGCGGCGCAGCAGGAGCAGCAGCGTGCACGTCAGCGCCGTTTGGACAGCACCAGGCAGCGGCAGCAGCGCCGATAGTCCAGCGCAGCCCCATTGCATCATCAGCATTGTCAGGCAGAAGGGCAGCGTCCGCCGTGCGGGAAATCGCCCGATGAGCGCGAGCAGCCCCGTCAGCGGCAGAACCATCACCACCTGCAGCAGTGGCGGAACGGAGAGCGACAGCAGGGTGAATCCGGCGTAGAGAATGGCGAATAGCAGCTTACGCCCACGGCTTGCGCGCGGCAGACCGAGCGCGGCGGACAGCGCCGACATCAGGCAAATGCCGCACAATCCCTGCTCCAAGAGGAACAAAAACCCGCTTGCGCGCAATCGGCATCGTCTCCTTTCGCCTTTGAGTATAGCGATTGGGGACGAGCAGAATCGTCGAACGGGCGCGCAGAAAATGTCCGAGACGGAAAAATGAAGGAAATGAGAGAAGCATGAAAACAAGGATGCTGACCATCCGCGGCATTGCGGTGCAAATCACCGAGCGGGAGAATTGTCGGCGCTTCATCCTGCGCAGCCGCCCGGACTGCCCGTATGCGATGCTGTCCGTGCCGAAGCGATCGCGGGAAGCGGACATCCGCCGCTTTCTGGAAAATCAGCAGGAGTGGCTGCAAGCGCATGTCGGTACGGTGAAAAATCCGCCGACGTTCGCGCCGGGCGAGGTGCATCGGCTGATGGGCGCGTGGGTGACGCTGGGGAAAGATGTGCCGTCGGGCGCAGCGTTCGCAAAACGGCGCAATGAGCGGCTGATTCGCGAAATTGAGCGCGATATTGCAAAGTGGGCGAGTATCCTGCATGTCAGCGTCACGCACGTTACCCTGCGGGACATGACGAGCCGCTGGGGCAGCTGCCGCAAGCAGACGCAGCGCCTGACGTTCAACACGCGCCTTTGCTGTGCCGACGAAAGCATGATTGAATACGTCGTGGTGCACGAACTGTGTCACCTGATTTATGCTGACCATTCGGCACACTTCTGGGCACTGGTGGCCAGCTGTCTGCCGGACTACAAGCAGCGGCAAATCGCGCTGAACCGCATGGACATGACTCCGAAAGTCCCCTAATCACCGTATTACACACCGAAATCCGGGAAATCATATGCTGAAAGCAGCCGGAATACCGGCTTCTATGAAAAAAATCAAAAGGCGGCGGCAGAAAAATGCCGCTTTTGCCTTGACATCCCGGACGGAGTGTGACATCATGAAACGTGGCGACGTATACCAGGCGAACCTTGACCCGGTGATTGGGTCGGAGCAGGGGGGCATCCGCCCGGTCGTCATCATCCAGAATGACCGCGGCAACCGATATTCCCCGACCGTCATCGTCGTGGCGGTCACGACGCGCAGAAAAAAGCCGCAGCTTCCCGTGCATGTGCTGCTGACGCGGGAAGAAAGCGGCTTGAAGGAGGATTCCATCGTCCTGACCGAGCAGGTTCGGACGCTGGAGAAAACACGCCTGACTCGCTATCTGGGCACAGTGACGGCGCAGGCTATGAAACGCATCGACCGCGCACTGGGCATGAGCATCGGCAGCATATGATACGAATTCTCATCTAAACCATGTCATTCGCACAGCATCTTTTCCGCCCCGGCTTTGCTTCGTTCCGCTCGTGCGTACCTCCAGTACGCCTTGCTTCACTCAGCTTTGCCGGAACGAAAAATCTGCTATGCTCGATGCCATGATTTAGAATCGAATTAGTATGAGTACGCAAACAACAAAGGAGCAGAAATCACCATGAACAAGCAATGGAATTGGAAAACGGTTCTTCAGCACGAGCAAGCCATCGTGTGGACGCAGATTGTGCTGGGCTGCATCATCGGCGGCGCGGCGTATCCGCTGTTTCTCACGCCCTGCAACATCGCGCCCGGCGGCTTGACCGGCGTCGGCATGATTTTGAACTACCTCTTCCAGTTCCCCATCGGCACAACTGCGCTGGTGCTGAATATCCCGCTGTTTATCATGGGCTATCGCAGCATGGGGCATGTGTTCGTTATCCGCTCGCTGGTGGCGACGGTGCTGTTTTCCCTGGCGATTGATATTCTGCAGCTGCAGCCGCTGACGAGCGACCCCATGCTTGGCGCGATTTTCGGCGGTGCGCTGATGGGCGTCGGCTTGGGACTGATTCTCCGTGGCGGCGCGACGACCGGCGGCACGGATATGCTGGCGAAAATGGTGCATCAAAAGCTGCCTTTCATTTCGACCGGTATGTTTCTGATGATAATCGACTGCGTTGTGGTGATTTTTGCCGCCGTCTGCATCGGCACGACCGAAGCGCTGTTTGCGCTGGTATGTATTTTCATCAACGGCAAAGTGATTGACATGGTGATGCTGGGCTTGTCGAGGAACAAAGCGTGCTTTGTGATGAGTGACAAGTGGGCGGAGATTTCGCATCAGGTGCTGCACGACATGGACAGAGGGGCTACGCAGCTGTCGGCGCGTGGGGCGTATTCGGGCAAGGAACGCCCCGTGCTGCTGTGCGTCCTGCCGCCGCAGGAGGTTGCGCGGTTTAAGGAGATTGTGCGGAAAGAGGATGACCGGGCGTTTATGTTCATCACCGAAGCGCATGAGGCGCTGGGGGAGGGCTTTGATAGGCTGGCGGAAAAAGACTGATTCTAATTGGAAATAAACAATTAAAAATTAGCATATTTTTTCCCGATGCAGAAGCGTAAAGCATTTTGATTTTGTCCAAGCAGCTTTATCGCGGCGGATGAGGTCGTTTCTTCATGAAAGTCCTTTCGATGGGAAATTTCTGTGCGAAAAAGTCATTTTGTGGTATTTTGCGTTTGACAAATCATCACACTTGTCGTATACTATATTGTGTGTCATCCTGACGATGGCCAAAAGAAACAGAAGCTCGCACACAGGGGAAGGAGAAATATCAGCCGCCCCTGCTGTCCTATCTGGAAAGGAATGAAACGGACAATGGCGTTGCGGAAAAAGATGGTTTGTCTGCTGGCAATGGCGCTGGCACTGCTGATGCTCTGCGGCACGGCAATGGCGGATAATTTCAGTTTCCTTCCGTCGCGGACGGAGAACGGCAAGGAGTACCTTGCGCACCCTTCGTCGGAATTGACGACAATTCTGCTCATCGGCTATGACCACTACGCAAATGGTCAAATTGAGGAAGAGCCGAGCCAGTATCACCTCGGCGGGCAGTCGGACTTTCTTTTGCTGCTGGTGATTGACCACAAGAATCAGCAGATTCACCAGTTGCAGTTTGACCGCGACACGATGACCCCCATTAAGCTTGTTGCGACCAACGGCAAGGACGCGGGGACGCGCCGCCTGCAGCTGTGTCTGGCGCACGCCTACGGCCGGACGCGCGAGGAGAACAATCAAAACACCATCTGGGCAGTGGAAAAGCTGCTGGGCATCGAGAAGGCGGATGACGGCGCGGAGATTGACTATTACATCAGCATGGATATCTCCGGCATCAACAAGCTTAATGAGCTGGTCGGCGGGGTGACCGTCACGATTCCCAACGATGACCTGCTTGCCCTTGACCCTACGCTCAAGGGCGGCGAGACCATCAAGCTGACCGGGATGCAGGCAGAATATTTCACCCGCACCCGCTATGATACCGCCGAACCGACGAATGAAGCCCGCATGGCACGCCAGCGCATCTATTTGAACAGCCTCGAAACGCTGCTGGAGGAGAAGATTCGCGCGAACGTGAATTACGTCAACACGCTGCTGAACGAAATGGGCATGATTTTCGACCGGACGACAACGCTGGATTCCGGCTTCGGCTTTACCACTGACGATGCGACCGGTACGGCGATTACCGACACAACCGACCACTACCTGATGGCGAACGTGAGCATCGATAATCTGGCGCTGCTGGCAAATCGCGTGATGGACTACGAAGTGCTGGACGTGGAGACGCTGAACGGCGTGCACTCGCTGGGCAGCGATGAGCACATCCACTTTGACCTCTACGAGAACGAGGCACTCAACTGGACGCTGAAGACCTTCTACACGGAGGCAGACGGAAACTAACGCACGTCAAGTACTTTTTTGAAAGAACAATAGGAGGACACCATGGCTTCTGAACATCAGGCGATTTCGCAGCATCAGGTGGAACAGGAAGAAACAACCATTGACTTGGCAGAACTGTTCTACCGCCTGCTGGATAAGGCGAAGTTCATCATCGTTGCGGCACTGCTGGGCGCGATTATTGCCTTCTGCGTGACGAAATTCTTTATGACGCCCATGTATCAGGCGTCGGCAAAGCTGTATGTGCTCAACAGCAGCGGCACCTCCCTCAATCTGTCGCAGATTCAGCTGAGCAGTTCGCTGGCGTCGGACTATGTGCAGGTGTTTGACAACTGGCATGTGCATGAAATGGTCAAGCGCCGCTTGAACCTCGATTACACCTATGCGCAGATGGGAAAAATGATTTCCGTGGAAAACCCGACCAACACGCGCATTTTGAAGGTGACGGTACAGAGCGACGATCCGCAGGAAGCTGCGGACATGGCGCTGACGTATGTGCAGGTGGCGCGCGAGTTTATCGCCGCAAAGATGGACATGGATATGCCCACCATCTTTGAAGAGCCGCAGCTGCCCACGCGCCCCTATTCGCCCAGCACGATGAAGAACACGGTGCTTGGCTTTCTGCTGGGTCTGCTGCTGATGTGCGGCATCGTGGTCGTGCAGTTCCTTGCGGATGACCGCGTCCGCAACGCCGACAAGCTGGAGAAGCAGCTGGGTCTGGCAACCATCGGCATGATGCCCGTGCAGAGCTACGATTTGTCCCGCGAGCATAAGAACGGCAAGGAGGGGAAGTAAACCATGAAGAAGGCAATCATTCATCAGCACTATCCCCTTGATTATGCGGGAGAAGAGGCGCTGAACTCCATCTGCACGAACCTTGCCTTCATCGGCACGGATAAGCGCAAAATTGTGATCACCAGCAACTCCCAGAGCGAGGGCAAGAGCTGGATGACCATGCACATCGCTGAAAACATGGCGCGCCGTGGCCGCCACGTTGTGCTGGTGGACGCGGATATGCGCCGCTCCTTCATGGTGCAGCGCTATAAGCTGGAACTGGAAGGCGAAGGGCTGGGCTTGGCGCACTTCCTCGCCGGGCAGTGCGACCTGAACGATGTTGTCTACGAGTCGGACGTGTACGGCATGTGCCTGATTCCGGCGGGGCGCGACGTGGTGAATCCCATCAACCTGATTGACTCGTCGTACTTTGAGCAGATGCTGGAGGCGCTGGCACAGTCCTTTGACATGGTGATTGTGGACGCACCGCCGGTTGGCATGGTGATTGACGCGGCGGAAATCGCGGCCTTCTGCGACGGCAGCGTGCTGGTGCTGGAGTATAACCACACCCGCCTGCGCGAAGTGGCGGAATGCAAACGGCAGATGGAAAAATCCGGTACGCCGGTGCTGGGCTGCATCATCAACAAAGTCAACTTCAACGCGCTGAGTGCAAAGCGATATTACAACAAAAATTATTACAGCCACTACACGAAAGGCTACTACAAGCACGACGACAAGGACAGCCAAGCCAAGGCGTAATGGCATAATACGATTTCCAGATTCACCTGCGCCATCTGCTTGCGCATTTTATAAATTCATTAAAATCAGGAAAAGCAATATCATGTTCGTTGACATTCATCACCATCTCATCTACGGCGTAGACGACGGCGCGCAAACGTGGGAGGACACGCAGAAGATGATTCTGCGCGCCGTGGACGAGGGCATCACCGACATCGTATGCACCTCCCACGCGACACCGGGCATTACCCCTTTCCCGACGGAAAAGTACCTTGCGCATTTCGCCCAAGCCCAGCAGTGGTGCAGCGAAAATCAGCTGCCCGTGACGCTGCATACCGGCTGCGAAATCCTCTATACCGATGCCAGCCCGCATCTGCTCAAAGAGGGTCACTATCCGTCACTGGCGGAAACGTGGACAGTGCTGGTGGAGTTCTCCGGCGACGTGCCGTACAGCCGCATGTGCGAGGCAGCGCGGCTCTTTGGCAATGCGGGATTCACGGTCATCTTCGCGCATGTGGAGCGCTTTGACCCGATGCGCAACTTCAAGCACGTTCGTGAGCTGCGCGAGGAATACGGCGTGTATATGCAGATGAACGCGAACACGGTGCTGATGAAGAAGGGCTTTTTTGCCGACCGATGGACGCGCAAGATGCTTGATGAGGGCTACATTGACTGCATTGCGACTGACGCGCACAACACGACGTCGCGCCCCTGCCGGATGCGGGAGTGCTTCGAGAAGCTGAAAGCGTCCTATGGCGTGGAGGCGGCGGAGGAACTTTGCGGCGGCTTCCAAAGAAGGCTGCTGAACCTGTAAAATCGCAAAATAAGAGGTTCTTCACGGAAAGTTGTGGGAGCAAACAGGGGCTTAGGCGAAGCCCTAAAAAGCTGCACGCGGAAGGAGCATGAAAGCGCGACCAGCTCAATCGCGAAAAGGGGTCAAGGGACAGCGTCCCTTGTGGGGTTTGGGGCAACGCCCCAACTGTTCCTCGTCCGACCAATCCCAAGAAAGTCGCCAACAAAGGCGCAGGCAGCGAAGCGTCCCTGCCAGTAACTTTGCGCGTCAGCAGACGCGCCCCCAAGCTGCTCTTCCCCCAAGATTCCGTGAATAGCCAAATAAGACGGCTTCCAGTCCCATGATTTCGGGATTGGAAGCCGTCTATCATTCTTCGGGCAGCATCGCCGCACTGCGCACGGGCTTGTCCAGCCGTAGCTCGATATACTGCCGCATCAGGCGGTACGGCGCCATCATCTCCGGCGAATCCACCCATCCGGCGGAACCCGTCGTCAGCATCGTCCGCAGCCAGTTCACCTGCGCCGCCGAAATCGGCACATGAACGGGCAGGCGGCAGTCGCGGCAGACCAGCCCGCCCTCGGTCAGGTCGAACCACGTCGATTCGCCGTCCGCAATCCGCCGCTGACAGTGGACGCAGTGGTGCAGGCGCGGCACAAATCCCTCGCTCTGCGACAAGTGCAGCAGAAAGCCGGTCAGCAGCGGCCGCCATGGCTGATCGGAGAAGGTCAGGCGCGACAGCGTGTGCAGCAGGAGCATGAAGGTTTCCTGCGCGGGGACGCCGGGCTGGATGACGTTCTCGACGACGCCGAGGAGGTACGTTCCGACGGCCAAGCGGTCGAAATCAGCGCGCAGGGGGTAGAACGTCTCCATCAGGTTTGCGCTGATGACGGTAAGGTGATTGCCGCGCTCGTACAGCTCAAAATCGCCCAAGGCGAACAGCTCGCTGGCGTTGAGGATAGGGGAGCGCGGTTTGCGGCATCCGCGGGCAAGCGCCTCAATGCGCCCCTTCGTCGGGCTGAAGAGGGTCAGCATCCGGTCGTTGTCCCGGTAATTGGCGTAGCGGAGGACAATCGCGGTGTGTTCGGTCTGTTTCATAGCATCTTACCCAAAAGGCTGCGCACAGTCGCCCATGCGCAGCCTTTGCTTATTTGCTTACTCGTTCGGAATCAGGGTCGCAAAGTAAATGCAGTCACCCACCTCGCGGCGCTTCGGGTTCGAGGGGGAGTTAATCTTCTCGTTGTTCAGCACCACGGTGCAGGAGGAACCGCCATCGAGGTTGTAGGCGTTCTGCAAGCCGAACGCGCCCGCCAGCTTTGCCGCGCCCCACAGGTCGAAGCCGATGGACTTCGGGCTTTGGCTTTCCGGGCCTTCTGTGCAAAGAATGACGAACTCCATCGGGGTAATCTGTCCGAAAATCATGCGCTGCGCCAGCGTCTTGGGGCCGTTGTCCATGCGGGAGTCGAACTCGTCGCGGACAACGCCGTCAATCACCAGTCCGGGGCCGAAGCAGAACGTGTGGGCGACCGTGCCGCCGTTTTCCAGATAATCCTGCCATTTTTGATGCGTCGTTCCCTGAATGATGTGCATACCGCCCTCTGTGTCGATAATCATCGTGTCGCGGTATTCACGGGGCAGTTCGCGCAGACGGTGCGTGTTGCGATAGACGATTCCTTCAGAATGGTAGATGAAGTAGTCGCCGTTGATGGCGAGGACGGCGTTGTTGCGGCTCGCCATGCGCTCCACACGCTCGGTATTCTTCGAGGGATAGGGGGATGCCAGCGCAGTGCGAATCTGCGTCGGATCGGTGATTTTGACGTACACCGCCATGACGGTCGTCGTGCCCTCGCCGGGTTCATCAACGCGCTCAATGTCCTGCGTCCAGTAGGACGTTTCGACGCGAATATCCAGCGAATCGTCGTGGTAGCCGCCCTGATCGGGCAGATAGCAGTCCGGATTCGGCAGATACGGCGCGGCAAGGAGTTTTCTGCCCGTGCTGTCCAGCCAAGGAAGCGGCTCGTAGGTCGTTTCCTCCGCCAGCGCAGGGCAAAGCATCGCCAGCAGCGCACACGCGGCGATGAGTTTCCGCAGATATTTCATTTGTCTATTCCTTTCCGTAGAGGGGGGAGGCGCAAGGGGCGCTGCCCCTTGACCCTGCCAAAGGGTCTTCGACCCTCTGGACTCCCTTTCGCGCGATTGAGTTGGATGCGGCTGCATACAGTGCCCGCGTGTTTATGAGGGAAACGGGCAAAATTAGAAGCGCATCCGCTCCTCGATGTAGCTGCGCAGATCCTTCAGCGCCACGCGCTCCTGCAGCATGGTGTCGCGGTCGCGAACCGTGACCGACTGCGTCGCTTCGGTGTCGAAGTCCACGCAGATCGTGAACGGCGTGCCGATTTCGTCCTGACGGCGATAGCGCTTGCCAATCGAACCCGTCTCGTCGTAATCCACCGGGAAATACTTCGCCAAATCCGCGTGGATTTCGCTCGCCAGCGCGCCCAGCTTGTTCTTTTGCAGCGGCAGGACGGCAGCCTTGTAGGGCGCCAGCGCCGGATGCAGATGCAGCACCGTGCGCACGTCGCCGCCCTCCAGCTCCTGCTCCTCGTAAGCATTGCACAGGAACGCCAGCACCATGCGGTCAACGCCCAGCGACGGCTCGATGCAGTAGGGGATGTAGCGCTCGTTCGTCACCGGGTCGAGGTATTCCAGCGACTTGCCGGAATGGTTTTGATGCTGCGTCAGGTCGTAATCCGTGCGGTCGGCGATGCCCCAGAGTTCACCCCAGCCGAACGGGAATAGGAACTCGAAGTCCGTCGTCGCCTTGGAGTAGAACGCCAGCTTCTCCGGCTCATGGTCGCGCAGGCGCAGGCTGTGCTCTTTGATGCCCAGCGAAAGCAGCCACTGCTTGCAGAACGAACGCCAGTAGTCGAACCACTGCAAATCCTCGCCGGGCTTGCAGAAGAATTCCAGCTCCATCTGCTCAAATTCGCGGACACGGAAGATGAAGTTGCCGGGGGTAATTTCGTTGCGGAAGGATTTGCCAATCTGCGCAATGCCCGCCGGAAGCTTCTTGCGCATGGAGCGCATGACGTTGGCGAAGTTGACGAAGATGCCCTGCGCGGTTTCGGGACGCAGGTAAATCTCGTTCTCCGGCGTTTCCATCACGCCCGCATGGGTCTTGAACATCAGGTTGAACTGGCGGATGCCGGTGAAATCCTTCTTGCCGCACTTCGGGCAGACGATGTCGTGCTCGGCAATGTACTTCTCCAGCTCAGCGTTCGTCCAGCCGTCGCCGGTTTCCGCGCCGCCGGTGAAGTCCTCAATCAGCTTGTCTGCACGGTAGCGCGCCTTGCACGCCTTGCAGTCCATCAGCGGGTCATTGAAGCCGCCGACGTGGCCCGACGCCACCCACACTTCGCGGTTCATCAGAATAGCGCAGTCAAGCCCCACGTTGTACTTGCTTTCCTGCACAAATTTCTGCCACCACGCCTTTTTCACGTTGTTCTTGAATTCCACACCCAGCGGGCCGTAGTCCCATGTATTTGCCAAACCGCCGTACAGTTCGCTTCCGGCAAAAATCAGACCGCGGTTTTTGCACAGCGCAACCAGTTTGTCCATCGTCAAATCAGCCATCGTGATTTCCTCCTGAAAAAGTGAGAATCTAACAAATGTAATGATAGGCGCAAACGCTCACTTTGTCAAGGCTGGAACGCATTTTTTCCTCCGAAAACGCTGATTTTCCGTGCTGAAATCTGCTGATTTTCCCGCAAACGATATTTTTCGCAAATTTCCCGAAAAAAATTTCATTTTCCCTCTTGCATTTTCCGAAGAAGTGTGCTATTATATCAATGTTGTCAGTGCGATTCACTCGCCGGCACACGGATGCTGATATAGCTCAGTTGGTAGAGCGCATCCTTGGTAAGGATGAGGTCACCAGTTCAAATCTGGTTATCAGCTCCATAAGCCTTGCATTTTGCAGGGCTTTTTTCGTGTTTTGGGGCGGAATTTTGCATTTTTAAGCAGCACACATTGCAGCCTCGACGTTTTTCCTGACCTCATCCCTATTTTTCTGCACCTGCCGCTTCCTTGACGGTGAATTTGCCTCAAAAGCAAGGTGCGCAGGTCTGCCAATCGCCTGCGCACCGCGAGGTTCACTTATTTTCCTCCACTTCTACCGTCTGTACCGACTCCTTCTCCCGCCACGTCTCTTCCTTCACCAGCGTCGCGAACCAAATGCAATCCCCAACCATGCGGTTCTTGTGGCTCGATGGCGAGTTAATCTTCTGATTATTCAGCGCAATCGTGCTCGATGAGCCGCCGTCGAGGTTGTAGGCGTTGTCCAGCCCAAACTGCACGCACAGGTTCGCCATCTGCACAAGGTCGAAGCCGACGGATTTCGGGGCGGTGCTTTCCGGCCCCTCGTTCGTCAGTATCAGGTATTCCAGCTTGCCGATCTGCCCGATGACCATCCGCTGGGCTTTCTTGGCTTTGCCGTTGTCGATGGTCACATCATCAAGGCTCGTGAGCGGAACGCCGTCCACCACCAGCGCGGGGCCGAAGCAGAAGGCGTGCAGGACGGTGCCGCCGCCGGCAATGTATTCGTCCCACTTTGCCTGCGTTGTGCAGGTGATGAGATGGAAGTCGCCATTTTCGTCCACAATCAGTTCGTCGCGGCCCTTGTGCGGGCGCATCCGCAGCGTCTGACCGTTGCGGACGACGATGCCTTGCTCATGGTAGAGGCAGTAGTCGCCGTCGATGCCCATGACGGCGTTGAAACGCTTCGTCATGTCGTTGACGTGGCGCGCCTGCTTCGACGGGTACTTGTTCGCGAAGCCCGTGCGGAATTGGCTCACGTCGGTCAGCTTCACGCGCGCGGACATGACGGTCGTTGTGCCTTCGCCGGGTGCATCAACCTGCTGCAAATCCTGCGTCCAGTAGGTGACGTTAATCTGGATGTCGATGGAATCATCATGGTAGCCGCCGTTATTGGGCAGGTAACAATCCGGGTTCGGCAGGTTGGGGGAAACCTTGATATCCCACGGAATAGGCTCGAAATCGGGTGCGTCCTCCGCCAAAGCGGGAACAATCAGCAGCGCGCAGAGCAAAAGTGAAATCAGGCGTTTCATCGGGAAATGTACCTCCTACGGTGTTCTACATATCAGACGAGTCAAAAGGGGAAAACGTTGTCATGTACGAAAATTTAATTTTTTTGTAACAATTTTGCGGATGCGCACCATTTCGCCCAAAAGTTGAAATTCCCTCTTGCATCAGCGCGCAAAATGGCGTATAATAAGCCTGTCAAAGACCCCGCTTGACGGGAGAAAAGCAGCTTTTGTCCTTCCAGAGAGCCGCCGGATGGTGCGAGGCGGCAGGGCGCGGGTGCTTCTTCCACTCCTGAATGGGGGCAGACGAGGAGTCTGCCGGGTTCGCCCGATACAGCGAGCATGAGTGGTCTGACGTGCGTCAGGCAAACTGGGTGGCAACGCGAGCTTCTCGTCCCGGAATTTTACGGGATGGGAAGCCTTTTTGGTTTCCGCCAAGCAAAAAAGGAGGATTTTTTCCGATGCTGGACATCAATCTGCTCCGTACCAATCCCGAATTGGTGAAGGAGAACATCCGCAAGAAGTTTCAGGACGAAAAGCTCGTCATGGTTGACGAAGTCGTCGAGATGGACAAGGAGTACCGCGCCGCGATTCAGCAGGCGGACACCCTGCGCAACCAAATTAAGGTTGCGTCCAAGCAGATCGGCATGCTGATGGGCAAGGGTCAGAAGGAAGAGGCCGAAAAGGCGAAGGAACAGGTCGCCGTTTACAAGGCGGATCTGGAGGGTCTGGCGGCGAAGGAAGACGAATTGCAGGCGGAAATCCGCAAGCGGATGCTCGTTATTCCGAACATCATTGACCCGTCTGTGCCGATTGGCAAGGATGACAGCCAGAACGTGGAAATCGAGCGCTTCGGTGAACCCGTCGTGCCGGATTTCGAGATTCCGTATCATGTGGATATCATGGAGCGCCTGCACGGCATCGACCTTGACAGCGCCCGCAGGACCTCCGGCAACGGCTTCTATTACCTCATGGGCGATATTGCTCGCCTGCACTCCGCGATTCTGTCCTATGGCCGTGATTTCATGATCGACCGCGGCTTCACCTACTGCATTCCGCCGTACATGATCCACGGCGACGTGGTGACGGGCGTGATGAGCTTCGCCGAGATGGAGAACATGATGTACAAGATCGAGGGCGAAGACCTCTATCTGATTGGTACGTCCGAGCACTCGATGATCGGCAAGTTCATCGACACGATTCTGGACGAAAGCCAGCTGCCGCAGACGCTGACCAGCTATTCCCCCTGCTTCCGCAAGGAAGTTGGCGCGCATGGCATTGAGGAGCGCGGCGTGTACCGCATCCACCAGTTCGAGAAGCAGGAGATGATCGTCGTCTGCAAGCCGGAGGACAGCCCGATGTGGTTCAACCGCCTGTGGCAGAACACCGTCGATTTCTTCCGCTCGATGGATATCCCGGTTCGCACGCTGGAATGCTGCTCCGGCGACCTTGCTGACCTGAAGGTGAAGTCGCTGGACGTGGAAGCGTGGTCTCCGCGCCAGAAGAAGTACTTTGAGGTCGGCAGCTGCTCGAATCTGGGCGATGCGCAGGCACGCCGCTTGAAGATTCGCGTCAAGGGCGACGACGGCCGCAAATACTTCGCGCATACGCTGAACAACACCTGTGTTGCGCCGCCGCGTATGCTGATTGCCTTCCTCGAAAACAACCTGCAGGCCGACGGCCGCATCCGCATTCCGGAAGCGCTGCGCATGTACATGGGCGGGAAGGAATATATCGGCTGATTGGGCTGAAGGGAAAATTGCAAAGGGACGGGTGCAGGGGGTGCAATGCTCCCTGCCCCCGTTTTTTCTTTTCCCCGCGCCCTTCTTTTCCGCCGCCCGCCCGCATACCATCCATCAGCCGAATCAACGGGCAAGGAGGCGGACAAACATGAAACTTCCCAAACTTCCGAAACTTCCATCCCTCAAATCCCTTCATCTCCCCAGGCGCATCACCATGGAACGGCTGCTCATTGTCTCTGCGGCGGCGCTTGTAGTTGTCCTCGCCGTCCGCGGCGGACAGCAGACCCAAACCGCCATGCAGCAGACTGACTTCACCCCCGATGTCAGCACCCAAACCATCGCGGACGCATCGCCGGATGTCGAAATGACCGCTATCGTCTGCTGGTATGAGGACGGCGAGGGGTATCTCGTGCCGGTCACGCGCCAGATTCCGCTGCAGGACGGCGTGGCGAAGGCGACGCTGAGCCTGATGGTGAAGTCATCCGAAAATGACCTCGCGGCGGCACGGATGGGGCTGCGGAACGTTATTCCAGAGGGCGTTACGTTCGATTTGGACATTTCCGGCGGCAAGGCGCGCGTGGACTTGAGCAAGGAGGCGCTGAGCTGCCAGAACGCGGAAGAAGAGCTGCTGATGGTGCAGGGGACGGCGGCGGCGCTGTGCGGATTTGACACGGTGCAGGAGGTGACGTTCCTCTTTGACGGTCAGAAACGCTCGCAGTTGACGCACGGGACGGACGTGTCCGGCGTGTTCAAGGCGGACAGCGTGAATCTGGAAAGCGTGGAGACGACGGCAAACCTGACAAATGCGTCGCGGGTGCAGCTGTATTTCCCGTCGGCGGATGGGCGGCTGATGGTGCCTGTTACGCGGACGGTGTTTTCCCCTGCTGACCTGACCACGGCAATGCTGGAACTGGCAAAAGGCCCGGAGAAGGACAGCGGGCTGGAAATTCCGCTGCCGAAGGACTGTGGTCTGCGGTCGGTGACGCTGAAGAACGGTGTCGCGACAATTGACTTCACAAAAGAATTTGCGTCCCTTGCGACGGCGGAGGACGCGAGCGCGGCGACAAGTCAGGCGCTCCGGGCGATTGTGTTCACGGCGAGCCAATTTCCGGGCGTGAAGAAAGTCGAGGTGCTGGTGGAAGGAAAGCCGTTTGAGGCGCAGCCGTCCGCGGTGACGACGTTCGTGAATCAGGCGGACGAAGTGATGGCGCAGTATCCGGGGCTGATTACGGTGGACTAATACTATTTCCTGCATTCGCCTGCGCCATCTGCTTGCGCCGCGAATTTGGAAATAGTATAAAAAGGCGGGTGCGCGGAGCTTCAAACTCCATGCACCCGCTTTGCGTATATCAATAATTACTTCTTGTTTCCCCCGAACAGCCCCGTGATTCCGCCCAGAATCCCGCGCGTCACCTGCCGCGTCACTTCGCGGGTCGCGGTGCTAATCGCCGTATTCTGCACGCGCCCCAGCAATGAGTCGTTCTTCCGGGCGCGCGCGGCACGTTCTTCGCGCAGTTCATCCGCGTGCTTCCGGCGTTCTTCCGCCTGGCGATCCTTTTCGGCTTTTTCAGCCGCTTTGCGTTGCTTTTCCGCCTCGCGCTCCTGCGCCTTCGTTGTTGTCGGCGCTGCTGCGGGCTGCGCCTGAGCCGGGACGTAATTGCCCGTCGCGGGGTCAAGCTGCATCGGCATCATCTTCTGCACATACTGCCCGCTTGCCGGGTCGTAGACCATCACCAGCATGTTCTGTACCTGCGGCTGCTGCACAGTCAGCACCGGGACAGGCTGCGCCTGACCTATCGGCTGCTGCTCCTGCTGATTCTGCCACGCCGGACGTGCGGGTTCGTCCGCCGCCATCCACGCGGGACGCGGCGTGCTGCCCTGTGCGGCAGGCTGCGCCTGAGCCATCGGCTGTGCAGCCTCGCGCTGCACATAATGCCCTGTCTGCGGGTCGAACACGAGGAACGCATCGGGGCGGCTGACCGTCGGCGCAGCGGTCGAAATCTGCGGCGCGGCGGCTTCCGGCGCGGGCATCTGCTCCTTCTGGAACGCACTTGCCAGCATTTCGTAGGCGGAAACGCGGTCAACCGGCGTGTCGTAAACGCCGCGGAAGAGGCTGGATTCGATGCACTCCTGCCGCACAGCGCCGTCGATGGCGTTCATGGCACTCTGCGGGGGGAGGATGGTCGCGCGCTCGACGATGCTCGGCGCACCGTCCGCATCGAGGAAGGAAACCAGCGCTTCGCCTGTTTTGAGCGTGGTGATGGCTTCTGCCGTATCGAACGCGGGATTCGCGCGGAAGGTCATCGCAGCGGTGCGGACGGCCTTCTGGTCAAGCGGCGTGTAGGCGCGCAGGGCGTGCTGAACGCGGTTGCCGAGCTGCCCCAGAATGCTCATGGGAATGTCGCAAGGGTTCTGGGTGACGAAATACACGCCGACGCCCTTGGAGCGAATCAGCCGGACGACCTGCTCCAGCGTTTCCAGCAGCGCCTTGGGGCAGTCGTCGAAGAGCAGGTGCGCCTCGTCGAAGAAGAACACCATGCGCGGCTTGTCCAAATCGCCGCATTCGGGCAGCAGCTCGTACAGCTCCGACAGCATCCACAGCAGGAAGGTCGAGTACAGCCGGGGCTTGCGGTAGAGCACGTCCGCCGCGAGGATGTTGATAACGCCGCGCCCGTTTTCATCAAGCTGCATCCAGTCGGCGATGTTCAGCGCGGGTTCGCCGAAGAAGGCATTGCCGCCCTCGTCCTCCAGCATGGCGACGGCGCGCTGAATCGCACCGACAGATGCCATGGACACGTTGCCGTAATCGAGCGTGTACTCCTTGGCGTGTTCCCCGACGTAGGCAAGCATGGCCTTCAAGTCCTTGAGGTCGAGCAGGAGCATGTTCTCGTCATCCGCGACGCGGAAGAGGATGCTCAGCACGCCTGCCTGCGTGTCGTTGAGGTTCATCAGCCGCGCGAGCAGTGTCGGCCCCATTTCGCTCACGGTTGTGCGGACGGGATGCCCCTCTTTGCCGAACACGTCCCAGAACACGGTCGGGAATGTGCGGTACTCGAACGTCGGCACGCCGCACTGCGTCAGGCGATTGGCGATATTGTCGCTGTGTGTGCCGGGCTGCACCATCCCGGCGAGGTCGCCCTTGATATCCGCGAGGAACACGGGCACGCCCATGTCCGAAAATCCCTCTGCCAGCACCTTGAGGGAGACGGTTTTGCCCGTACCGGTCGCCCCGGCAATGAGACCATGGCGGTTTGCCATCTGCGGCAGCAGGCAGACGGGGTGTTCACCCGTTCCAAGCCAGATTTTGCCTTCGTAGAGCATGTGTGTTGTGTTCTCCTTTTTCCTTTTATAGTGGTACTATTGGTACTTCTTTATCGCGGCAGGGGTTTCGCCTCTGCGGAGGCGACCAGAGGGCTTTGCGGTCGCCCTCCGGACTCCTTCGCACGCACACCCATGTTACTTGGATTTTATCGAAAATGCGATTAGTGGGTGTGCCGTTACTCCTTCTTCTCATCCATCTCCGCTGTGCGTTCCGAAATAATATACCGCGGACGCTGCTTGACTTCCAAGTAGATTTTGCCGATGTATTCCCCGATGATACCGAGAAACAGGCACTGCATCCCGCCAACGAAGCATACCAGACAAGCCAGCGACGCCCAGCCAGCCACCGAATGCCCGGCAATCGCGGCAATCACTGCCCAGATAATGCCGATAAATGACAGAATCGTGATAAACAGCCCGGCGAAGAACACCATGCGAATCGGTTTGACCGATAGGCTTGTGATGCCGTCGAACGCCAGCCCCAGCATCTTCTTCAGCGGATAGTGGCTTTCGCCCGCAATGCGCTCGTGGCGCTCGTAGGAGACGCTGGTGGACTTGAACCCGACCAGCGGAACCATCCCGCGCAGATACAGGTTTACTTCGCGGAATTTCGCCAATTCCTGCAGGGCACGGCTGGAAATCAGGCGATAATCCGCGTGATTAAACACAACCTCCGCGCCCATTGCGCTGAGCAGCTTGTAGAAGCCTTCCGCCGTGAAGCGCTTGAAGAACGTGTCGGTATCACGCTTGGAGCGCACGCCGTAGACGATTTCGCAGCCGTCAAGGTACGCATCCACCATCGCGTCCATGGCGTTGATATCGTCCTGCCCGTCGCAGTCGATGCTGATGGTGATGTCGCAGCGGTCTTTCGCCTCCATCAGCCCTGCCCAGACCGCCCTTTGGTGCCCTCGGTTGCGGCTCTGCGCAATGCCTTGGAAGCACGGGTCTTTCGCGGACAGCGCCGTGATAATCTCCCACGTCTTGTCCTTGCTGCCGTCGTTGACGAACAGAATGCGGCTCTCGTCGCTGATTTTCCCCGCGTCTGCGAGCTGACGCACCTTGTCGCGGAACATGCCGCTGGTAATCGGCAGTACGCTTTCTTCGTTGTAGCAGGGAATCACAATATACAATACAGGCTTGTGTGCCACGCAGAAACACCTCCAGTATGGTTGATTATGTCTTATTATAGCACATTTTCTCCTGCTTGAACAGGTTCTTTTTGCAACAGTTTCGACGCAATTATTGTTCACAAAATATTTACAAACACTTCCGACATTCGTTACAAAGTCGTGCTATGATACGGAAAGTACTCCAAGAGGGGTGCGGCTATCAAAGGAAGTGTGCTTATGAATCAGGCGGCAATTGGTCAGTATATCGCAGGCAAGCGCACTGCGCAAGGAATGACGCAAGAGCAGCTGGCGCAGAAAATTGGCGTATCGCAGAAATCCTTGATGCGCTGGGAAACGGGCAAACGTCTGCCCGATGCTGACGCGGTGGAAGCGCTCTGCACGGCGCTGGGTATCACCCTGCCGGAACTGCTCAATGGCAAGGATTCGCCGCAGAAGGAAGAAATGCAGCTGACGCATGACGCACAGATGCTTGACCTGCTGCGCCGGATGCAGCGCACAGTCTATGAGCAGCATATTCTCTACGGCGTTCTGCTGATTCTGCTGGGTATCGCGAGCAACGCATTGTCTGCGCTGGTCGGCGGCAGCCATGTCAAGGAATTCTTTTCGGGTGTGCTGATGGGGATGTCCGTTGCGGAAATGCTGGCGGGGGTCGTCATCGTTGCCATCCATGTGATTCACGGAAAATGCGAGGAGTAATTAGCAATTTGAGAAATCATTGCGCATTGAAAAGCGGTCGCGTGACCGCTTTTTTCGTTTTGGGAAATCGCAGAAACATGCCTTTTTTCCTTGACCCCTTCGGCATTCCGATGTATAATAAACAATGGTGTATTAGCGCATTGAGCAGAAAGGGGTGAGTGTTCTGTACGCACAGGTAATTGTGGACATTGTGCATGAGAATGTTGCGCACACGTTTACCTACCGCATTCCGGACGGCATGACGCTCACCGCCGGACAGCGCGTGGAAGTTCCGTTCGGGCGGATGCGCAAGGAGGGGGTCGTCCTCTCCCTGACGCAGGAGACGGACGTGCCGCCGGAAAAGCTCCGCGATATCCTCCGCCCGCTGGAGGATTATGCCGCTATCTGCCCCACGCTGCTGACGCTCGCCCAGCAGATGGCGGACGACGTGCATTGCCCACTGGCGGAAACGCTGCGGCTGATGCTGCCCGCCCAAATGCGCGGTGGACGCATTCAGGTGAAAACGCAGACGGTCGCGCAGGCCGCGAAGCCACGCGAAATGCTGGAAGCGGCGACACTGGCGGAGAAACGCTCGCCGAAACGGCGTCTGCTGCTGACGGTCTTATCCGACGGGCGGACGCACCCGGTGGAGGAATTGAGGCTGCTCGTCCGCGAGCCGCTGCAAGCGCTGCGCCAGATAGAAGCAGCCGGACTAATTGCCCTGCGGGAAGAAGAAGTGCTGCGCCGGCCGGGCGGCAATACGCCGGACACCGCCGTCCCTGACCCGCCCCTCACGCCGGGGCAGGAGGAAGCGCTGTCTGTCATGCTGCCGGATTTGCGCAGTGGACAGGGAAAATACCTGCTCCACGGTGTGACGGGCAGCGGCAAAACCGAGGTGTTCATCCGCCTCGTGCGCCAGACGCTCGTGCAGGGGAAATCCGCCATGATTCTCGTGCCGGAAATCGCCCTCACGCCGCAAATGGTCATGTGGTTTCGGGCGCGGTTCGGGGCGGTTGCGGCGGTGCTGCACTCGCGGCTCAGCGCGGGCGAGCGCTTTGATGAGTGGCGGCGCATCCGGCGCGGCGACGCGCGGGTCGTCATCGGCGCACGGTCAGCGGTGTTCGCGCCGTGCGGAAATTTGGGGCTGATTGTCGTGGATGAGGAGCACGAATCGACGTATATCTCCGACCGTCATCCGCGATATGACGCGCGCGAAGTTGCCATCCGCCGATGCGAAAATGAGCACGCGACGCTTCTGCTCGCCTCCGCCACGCCCAGCATCCTGTCCTTCGCCAGGGCACGGCGCGGGGATTATGTGCTGCTTGAAATGCCCTCCCGCGTCGGCAACCGCCCGATGCCGCAGGTCACGCTGGTAGACATGCGCAAGGAGATGGAGAACGGCAACCGAAGCGTATTTTCCGGGCAATTGGTCGCGGCACTCAAGAACTGCGTCGCGCGCGGCGAACAGGCCATGCTGCTGATGAATCGGCGCGGGTACAACAGCTTCGTCAGCTGCCGAAGCTGCGGTTATGTCGTCAAATGCCCGAACTGCGATGTCGCCATGACCTACCACGTCGTGGGCAGCGGGCAGACCGAGGCGAAACTCCACTGTCACTACTGCGGATTCGCCGCGCTGCCGCCGAACACCTGCCCGAAATGCGGCAGCAAGTATATACGTTATTTCGGCGCGGGGACGCAGAAAATCGAGGAAGAATTGAAGAAGCTCTTCCCGCAGGAAAACGTCATCCGCATGGATATTGACACGACCTCCGGCAAGGATGGTCACGCAAAGCTGCTCGATGAGTTCCGCTCCGGGCGCGCAAAGCTGCTCGTCGGCACGCAGATGATTGCCAAGGGGCTGGATTTCCCGAAGGTGACGCTGGTGGGCGTGATTGCGGCGGATATGACGCTGAATTTGCCCGACTACCGCGCGCGGGAGCGGACATTCCAGCTGCTGACGCAGGTCGCCGGGCGTGCCGGACGCGGCACACTGCCGGGGCAGGTCATCATCCAGACGTACAAGCCGGAGGATGAGGTGATTCAGACCGCTGCCGCGCAGGACTACCGCGCGTTCTTTGAGCTGGAGTTCGATCGCCGGCGGACGGGGTTGTATCCGCCGTTCACGATTCTGGCGCGCCTGCTGGTGGAGAGCAATTCGCCGCAGAAGGCGCGGGAGGTCGCGACGGCGCTTCATGCGCGGTGCGAGGAGCTGCTTAACGCGCATCCGCAGTGGAAGAAGCGGGCGCTGATGGTGCGGCTTGACCAGCCGAGCATCACGGTTTTGCGCGGAAAAACGCGCTGGCATGTGCTGATGAAGCTGCTGGTGCATCCGGAGACGGAGCAGTTTGCCGCGGCATTGAGCGAGCTGGCGCGGGAGAAGCAGGAGGGCGCGGAGGTGTACTTTGAGTACAACCCCACGACCATGATGTAAATGTGGTTTTATTTCCCTGAAATCGCGTGAATTGTGTGGGTATCCTGTGGATAAACACGCGGAAGCAGTATGCAGATGCGACCAACTCAATCGCGCGAAAGGGTCAAGGGACGAAGTCCCTTGCGGAGTCCAGAGGCAGAGCCTCTGGTGGGGTTTAAGGGGCGACCCCCCTTCGGTTCCCCTTTTTATAGGAAGGAGTATTGTAACTTATGGCGATTCGGAAGATTGTGAAGATTGGCGATGATTGCTTGCGGCAGGAGTGCCGGAAGCAGGAGAAGTTTGATTTGCGGCTGAAAATCCTGCTGAAGGATATGGCGGACACGATGTATAAGGCGGAGGGCGTCGGGCTGGCGGCGCCGCAGGTTGGGGTGCTGCGCCGCGTGGTCGTGATTGATGTGGGTGATCAGGGGGACGGGCTGCTGGAACTCATCAACCCCGTCATCACCATGCGCGAGGGCGAGCAGTGCGGTCGCGAAGGCTGCCTGTCGCTGCCGGGACGTCAGGCGGTCGTTACCCGCCCGCGTAAAGTCACCGTGCAGTACCAGAATCGCGACGGCGTGCATTGCGAAAAGACGGTTGAAGGGCTGTTCGCGCGCGCGGTCTGCCACGAGCTGGATCACCTGGACGGCAAGCTCTACATCGACGTGATGGATCGCGAACTGACGCCGGAGGAAATCGAAGGGCATATCCCGGAGGACGACAACCAGTGAGAATCGTGTTTATGGGTACGCCGGATTTTGCCGTGCCGTCCCTCAAAGCCTTGGTGGAGGGCGGATATTCGGTCGTGGGCGTGGTCACGCAGCCCGACCGCCCCAAGGGGCGCGGCAAGAAGCTCGCCATGTCCCCCGTCAAGGAGTACGCCATCCAACAGGGCATCCCTGTCCTCCAGCCGGAGCGCATCAGCCGGGATGGGTATGAGGATCTGCTGAATCTTCACCCCGATTTGTGCGTCACGGCGGCGTTCGGGCAGATTCTCTCGCAGAAAATCCTCGATATTCCGCCGCTGGGGACGATTAACGTCCATGCGTCGCTCCTGCCCAAGCACCGCGGCTCTGCGCCGATTGCGTGGGCAATGGCGCAGGGCGACAAGACCACCGGGGTGACCACCATGATGACCGCGCGCGGCATCGACAACGGCGATATGCTCCTCAAAGCCGAAACGCCGATTGACCCCGCCGAAACGTGCGGCGAACTGACGGCGCGCCTGAGCGAAATCGGCGCGAAGCTGCTGATTGAGACGCTTAAAGCCCTCGAAAATGGGACGCTTGAGCGCATTCCGCAGGACGAAAGCCAAATGACCTACGACCCCAAGCTCGAAAAGGACATGGGCGTTATCGACTGGACGCAGGACGCGGTGGACATTGTGCATCGGATTCACGGTCTGAACCCGTGGCCCGGCTGCACAAGCGCTGCCCCCGGCGGAACGTGGAAGCTGCTGCGCGCCGAAGTTGCGGACATGAGCGGTCAGCCCGGCGAAGTCCTTGCGGCGGATGGCAAGGAAGGGCTGATTGTCGCGGCGGGGAAGAACGCTGTGCGCGTCCGCCAGCTGCAAGTGCCCGGCGGAAAGCCGATGGATGCACGGGATTATCTGCGCGGTCACGCAATGGCCGCTGGAACAATGTTGAAAGAGGATACGGAAAATGAGTGACGAGAATCGACAGGGCAGCGGCAATTTCCGCGCAAACAACGGCGGACAGAAGCGTCCCGCGGGTGGCAATCGCATGAGCGGAAACCGTACTGGCAGCAAAAATTTCGGCGGCAAGAAGCCGTTCAGCGGAGAGAAGCGCTCCTTCGGTGGCAGCAAGCCTGCGTTTGGCGGCGAGAAACGCTCTTTTGGTGGGGACAAGCCCGCGTATAACGGGGAAAAACGCTCCTTTGGTGGAAATAAGCCTGCGTATAACGGCGAGAAGCGTTCCTTTGGTGGCGATAAGCCCGCGTACAATGGCGAAAAGCGCGCCTTCGGTGGGGACAAGCCCGCGCATAACGGCGAAAAGCGCGCCTTCCGTGGGGACAAGCCCAATGATGGCGACAAACGCCCGGCAAAATCGGGCTTTGGTGGGGAAAAACGCCCGTATGGGGATAAAAAGCCGTCCTTCGGTGGGAAAACAGGATTCCATTCTGCCGAAAAACGCCCCTACGGTGGCGGCAATGGGGAACGCCGTCCCTATCCGGCAAAACCGGCTGCCCCGAAGGTGGAGGGCAGCGACGGTCTGCCCGCGCGCCGTCTCGCGCTCGAAGTCATCCGCGCGGTGACGGAGAACGACGCGTATGCCTCCCTCGTGCTGGACGAGAAGCTGAACAAGTGCACGCTGCCGCTGGTCGACCGCCGTCTGGCGGCGCGGCTGGTGTACGACACGCTGGAGCACCTGCTGACGCTCGACTACGCGCTCAATTCGCTGATGGCGAAGCCCGACACGGACATCAAGCTGCGCAACGTGCTGCGGCTGGGGGCGTGTCAGATTCTGCTGGAGGATCGCATCCCGGAGAGCGCAGCGTGCAACACGTCGGTCGCGCTGTGCAAGGAGCTGGGCATGGAGGGACTGGCAGGCGTGTGCAACGGCATTCTGCGCAACCTCGTGCGGCAGAAGGACGAAATCAAGTATCCGGACATGGAAACCGAGCCCGTCAAGGCGCTGTCCATCCGTTACAGCGTGCCGGAATGGCTCGTGGAGCGGCTGCTTGCGGACTGGGGCGAGGACGCGGAGAAGCTCATGGGCTTCCATCAGCCGAACGCTGCCATCACCATCCGCCCGAACCTGATGAAGATGGACGAAGCCGCTTTTGAGCAGTTCCTCGGCAGCAAGGTCTGGGAAAAGGAAAAGGGGATGCTGCCCTTCTCGTGGCGCATCCGCAACATGGCGGAAATCGCGCATGACGCGGGCTTCGTCGGCGGCAAGTTCTCCATCCAGAGCGAAAGCAGCATGATGGTCTGCCTCGCCGCTGCGCCGAAGAACGGAATGCAGATTCTGGATGCGTGCGCCGCGCCGGGCGGCAAGAGCTGCCTGATGGCGGAAATGATGCAGGGCACGGGGCGCGTGCAGGCGTGGGAGCTGCATCCGCACCGGGCGGATTTGATTGCCGCGCAGGTGCAGCGTCTGGGGCTTGAAAACGTGCGCCCGATGACGCGCGACGCCCTCAAGCACCGCGAAGAGCTGGACGGCACGATGGACATTGTGCTGCTGGATGCGCCGTGTTCGGGGCTTGGCGTGATGAGCGAAAAGCCGGACGTGAAATACCGCGTGACGGCACAGAGCGTCGATGAGCTGGTGCAGCTGCAAAGCAATCTGCTGGACGCGGTCTGCCCGTATGTGAAGAAGGGCGGCACGCTGGTATACTCCACCTGCTCGGTGCTGAAGGACGAAAACGTGCGTCAGGCGGAGAAGTTCCTCGCGCGTCACCCGGAATTTGAGCTGCTGCCGCTGCCGGAGACGATTCCGGCTTCCGTGCGGCAGTATGAAACGACCGGCTTGCAGCTCCTGCCGCAGCGCGACGGCATCGAGGGCTTCTATATGTGCCGGATGCGGAGGAAAAAGGCATGACCGAACTGACAGGCATGACGCCGCAGGAGCTGTCCGACTGGTGCAAGGCGCAGGGAATGCCCGCTTTTCGCGGCAAGCAGATTTTCCGCTGGATTCATCAGGGCGCGGATTTTGACGCAATGACGAATCTGCCGGCGGCGATGCGCGCGCAGCTGAAGGAAATCGCTGTGGCGCAGCCGGTCAGCATCATTGACGAGCGGAAAAGCCAGATTGACGATACGGTGAAATTCCTCTTTGGTTTGAAGGACGGCAACTGCGTCGAGGGCGTGCTGATGCACTACCACCACGGCTATACGCTGTGCATCTCGACGCAGGTCGGCTGCCGCATGGGGTGCAAGTTCTGCGCCAGCACGCTGGAAGGGTGCGTCCGCTCGCTGACGGCGGGGGAGATGCTGGGCGAAGTGCTGGCGGCGAACCGGTATCTGGACGGCAAAGACCGCGTCCACAACATCGTGCTGATGGGCAGCGGCGAACCGCTGGACAACTACGACAACGTCTGCCGATTCCTGCGCCTGCTGCGCGAGGAGGACGGCGTGAATATCGGCTTGCGCAATGTGAGCCTCTCCACCTGCGGGCTGGTGCCGAAGATGTACCAGTTCGCAGAGGAGAACCTGCCGGTCACGCTGTCGGTGTCACTCCATGCGCCGAACGACGAGATTCGCCGCCAGACCATGCCCGTCGCCAACGCCTACCCGATGGACGAGCTGCTTGCCGCTTGCCGGAATTACATCGACAAGACCGGGCGGCGCGTCATCTTCGAGTACGCACTGGTGGGTGGCGTAAACTGCGAGGAAAAGCACGCGATTGAACTGGCGAGCCGGCTGCGCGGAATGCAGTGCCATGTCAACCTGATTCCGCTCAACGCCGTGGAAGAGCGCCACTTGAAGGGCGTGAACGAACAGACCGTGCAGCGTTTCCTGCATAAGCTGGAGGAGCTGCACATTTCCGCGACCCGCCGCCGCGAAATGGGCGACGACATTGAGGGCGCGTGCGGCCAGTTGCGCCGCAAGACACTTACTACTCTACACGATCCGCAGGGAGAAGAAGCATGAGCCGCAAAATCCGTTTCAGCAAGGAGAGCCAGAGCTCGCTGAATGATTTCTTCGTTCACCGCAGTCCGGAACAGCCGAAGTCCAAGGCGGAAGAGAATCTGCCCGCCGGGATTCTCAGCGCCTTCCGCACGGACGTGGGCAAAGTGCGCGCAAACAATCAGGATGCGCCTATTGTGTCGGAGAAGCTGCGCTTGTACGGGGTGGCGGACGGCATGGGCGGCCACAAGGGCGGCGAAGTAGCGTCCACCAGTGCGCGCGACGACCTGCTGCGGGAGTTGGAAGGGAAAACGCCCTCGGTCGCGGCGCTCTCCGGCGCGATTGAGGAGGTCAACCGCCAAATCTACCATCAGCAGGAGCATGACGACGCCCTGACCGGCATGGGCACGACGCTCTCCGTCCTCTGGATGAGCGACAATTTCGTGTACATCGGTCATGTGGGGGACAGCCGTGTGTATCTGCTGCGCGACGGCGAGTTCAAGCAGATGACGCTTGACCACTCTCTGGTGGAGCAGCTGGTGCGCGAAGGCGTGCTGACGGAGGAAGAGGCGCAGAATCACCCGATGCGCAACATCATCACCCGCGCGATTGGCACGGATGAATCGGTGGAGGTGGACGTGGTGGTGGAGGAGCGCCGCAAGGGCGACCTGTGGCTTGCCTGCTCCGATGGTCTGCACGGCTTGGTGGATGACCGCCAAATGCGCGATGCGCTGCGCCAGTATGCGCCGGAAAAGGCGGCGGATGTGCTGCTCAAAGCCGCACTGGATGCGGGCGGACGCGACAACGTGACGCTCGTCATCGTGCATGACGGGGAGGAACCGGCATGAATGCGTTGATTCAGCCTGGCCGCATCCTCGCTGGCCGCTACCGCATTGATCAGCAGATCGGCGTGGGCGGCATGGCGGTGGTTTACCGCGCGACCGACCTCAATACACAGCATTTCGTCGCCGTCAAAGTTCTTAAACCGGAGTACAATCAGGATGCGGAGTACGTCGCGCGCTTTCAGCGGGAGGCGGAAGCCGCGTCGAAAATGACGCACCACAACATCGTCAACCTGCTGGATGTCGGCATGGATTCCAGCGGCAACCGCTACCTCATCATGGAGTACGTCGAGGGGCAGACGCTCAAGGACGTCATCCGCGAAAAAGGGCGGCTGAGCGAAACATCGGCAGTGCAGATTACCATCCGCATTCTCTCTGCGCTCCAGCACGCACATTCCAACGGCATCATCCACCGTGACATTAAGCCGCAGAATATCCTCATGCAGTCCGACGGACATGTGAAGGTGGCGGATTTCGGCATCGCGCGCATGGCAAACAAGAATACGCTTGCTAAGGGCGATTCCGTCATGGGGTCGGTGCACTACTTCAGCCCCGAACAGGCGTCGGGCAAGGAAGCAGGGGTCACGAGCGATATTTACAGCGTCGGCGTGACGCTCTACGAGATGCTCACCGGGCGTGTGCCGTTTGACAGCAATAACCCCGTCGCCATTGCGATGCAGCACATCCACAATACGCCTGTGCCGATTCAGCAGTACGCGCCGGAAACGTCGGACGCGGTGTGCCACGTCTGCATGAAGGCAATGGACAAAAATCCGGCGTACCGCTATCAGTCCGCGTGGGATATGGCGAGGGATCTTCGCCACGCCATCAGCGGGCAGGTGGGAGAGATGGAGCCGCGCATCGTTGATGGCAGGCTTCCGGGGGACGGCGAGAGCGGCGGAATGCAGCCTGCACGCCGCCAGCCCAGCAGACGCATGGTGCGTAAAAAGCACCCCGCCAGCTGGTGGGTGATTACACTGCTGATGTCACTGGTTGTCTGCTACGGGCTGTTCGTCGGCACGAAGGCGATTTACGAGCGCGTGGTCAACAGCGCAGTGGTTGATGAGTACATTGGCAGGGATGTCTCAGCGGCGCAGCGGCAGATTCAGCGCGCCGGACTGCGCCCGGAAATCATGGAAATCAATCACCCGACCATCAAGGCGGGCGAGGTCATCCTGCAAGCGCCGCAGGAGGGGACGACCCTGCGCAAGAATGACGTGGTCGTCCTGACCGTATCGAAGGGGCCATCCACCCAGACCGTGCCGAAAATTACGAATTTGACCGTCTCGGACGCGATTACGACGCTATCTCCCTATGGGCTGACGCTGACGATTGTCGAGTATGTGGTCAGCGCGACGGTTCCGGCGGGGCGCATCATCAGCCAAAGCCCGGAAGAAGGCAGCGTGTGCATGTCAGGCGACGCGGTGAGTGTGTCGGTGTCCGGCGGGATGGCGGTTGTGCCGAATGTGTACGGGCGGCATCTGGCGGATGCGCAGGAGCTGATTGCGGCATCGGGATTGTCGCTGAACCAGAACATCACTTTCTTGGAGACGGATGACACGACGATGCACGGGCTGGTTGCCCAGCAGTCGCCGTCGGGCGGCAGCGAGGTGATTGCCTCCGCGAAAGTGTCGCTGACGCTCTACCGCGTACCGTCGATGATGGCGCGGGCAAAGGTGCTTTTGTCCCTGCCGCAGACGGAAAGCATGATGCACGTCCGTGTGACGCTGGTGGAAAGCGGCGTGGAGTACACGGCGTACGAGGGGGATTTCCCCGCCAACGCCAGCCGCGAGCCGGAGGTTGAGCTGTGCGGCAATGAGCCGGGCATGTACACCTACCGCGTCTATTGCGACGGCGAATTTGCCTATCAGCAGCAGGTGAATATGGAATGAGAGAACCAGAAATGACGCAGGAATTGCAGGCGGAACTGCATCAGGGCGTGCTTGTGCGCTTCTTCGGCGGCTTTTATGTCGCAGCGGATGCGGACGGGCAGGAGTACACGCTCCGCTGCCCGAAGAAATTCCGTCATCAGCGCCTGTCGCCCCTTGTGGGGGATGCGGTGCGCTTTACGCCGGGGCAGGGCGAAGAGGAAGGCTGGCTGGTGGAAATTCTGCCGCGCAAGACCGAGTGCATCCGCCCGCCCGTGGCAAATGTGACGCTGCTGCTTGTGAGCATCTGCCCGTCGCCTGAACCGGATCTGCTGCTGGTAGATCGCCTGCTGGCGCGCGCGAAGAAGCAGGGCATGAAAACGGCGCTCATCGTCGGCAAATGCGACCTTGACGGCGGCAAACTGCTCGCCCAAATGCAGGAGGAGTATCGCGGGGCGGACTGCCCGGTGCTGGGTGTCAGCGCGCGGAACAAGGAAGGGCTGGATAGCGTTCGGGCGCTGATGCGCGGGGCGGACTGCTGCTGTCTGGCGGGGCAGAGCGGCGTGGGCAAATCGACGCTGCTGAACGCGCTGCTTGACTTGCAGCTGGAGACGGGTGAAATCAGCGAGAAAATCCAGCGCGGCAAGAACACGACGCGCTATGCGCAGCTGCTGATCCATGATGGCATCCACGTGCTGGATACGGCGGGCTTCAGCCTGCTGGAAACAGAGAAGGGCATGGAGCCGGAAGAATTGCAGGAATTGTACCCGGAATTTCAGCCGTACATCGGGCAGTGTCGCTTCCAGCCCTGCCTGCATGACCGCGAACCCGGCTGTGCCGTCACGCAGGCGGTGCAGGCGGGGAAGATTGACGGAAACAGGGTGGCGCGATATCGGGAACTGCTGGCGGATGTCAGGCTGGCGTGGAAGAACCGGTATCAGTGACATAAAAGCAAACAAACTCACCCCGGCGTGTGAGCCAATGGCGGTTCAGTTCACATGCTGGGGTGATTTCTTTGCTATATTCATACTATTTCCAGATAAGAATGCGCCAAGATGCGCCGCGAATTTTTCATTCTGGCTAACGTGAATGAAACGCAGCGTAGCAGCGCTACGCTAAGTGGAATGAACGGACGCCAGAATGGAAAAGGCGCAAGCAGATGGCGCAGGTGAATCTGGAAATAGTATCAATTATTGCTGTTCTGTCAGCCGCTTGATTTGCTTATCAAAATCAGAATTAATCCGCTGGGTGCGATTGAACACATCATATTCCGCGAAGGCTTTCTGCTGTGCCTGCGCTTGGCTGATATGCCCTTTGTCGGGGAGAATATCATATCGGCGGAACGCAAGAAACTCGTTAATGCTTGCGGCAAACTGCTCCATGGTGAAAGTGTTTTCTCGCTCAATCAAGTCTTCGATGTAATCAAAGTAGCCGGAAACAGCCCGTTCCAGCTGACGAATCTGCTTTTCATCCAGATAGTTTTTTGCGACTGTTACATCCGATTTTAGGATGCGACCATCCGGCGCATTTTTCCATGTCGTCAATCCCATGTGCTCCTTTGTATGGTCGGCAGAATCATGCACGATTTCCGCCGCCGTTTTATGCGTAATGGCATAGTGAAAGCGATTCTGCACCATTGCATAGAACTGCTGGGTAGTTGGGGCATTGCGGTCATAGTCGATACTGCATTCTGCATAGATGTCCGTCACTTGCTGCCAAATGCGGCGCTCGCTGGCACGAATTGAGCGCACACGCTCCAGCAATTCGCGGAAGTAATCTTTGCCGAAAGCAGTTTTGCCCTGCTTCAGGCGGTCATCATCCATGGCAAAGCCTTTGACCATGTACTCTTTCAGCACACCAGTCGCCCAAATGCGGAACTGCGTGGCTCGACGGCTGTTGATGCGGTAGCCGACGGAAATAATGGCATCCAGATTATAAAAATCAACGAGCCGCTTGACAGCTCGGCTTCCCTCTTCCTGAACTATTTCCATTTTGGAAATAGTTGAGGAAGCAAGTAATTCGCCTTCTTCATAAATATTATTCAGGTGTTTGCTGATGGCTGGTGCTTGTACGCCGAATAATTCTGCCATTGCCTTTTGTGTCAGCCAAATGGTTTCATCTCGAATGACAGCGTTTACCGTAATGTCTTCTTCGGCTGTCTTGTAGATGAGAAAATTGAAATCCGGAGTGGGCATAGATACCTCCGTGTTTGTCTAAAAATTGCTTCACATTCTCCTGAGTTTCGCCACAAAGAACCCCTCAAACCTTTCATCTGGTTTGACGCACACGACCCCATCTACCTTCGTCGGCAGCAGCGGCACGTCAGTCAAGAACGGGTGTTCAATCGGCACAACCTCACAGATGCCCATGCTCACTGCGCTCTGCACGATGTCCTCATTTTCCATTTGCAGCACCGAGCACGTCGAGTAGACCATTTCGTGCTTCTTCGGCAGCAGGGACAGCGCCTTTTGCAGCAGCACTTTCTGCGTTTTTGCGGTCTTTGCCAGCCAGTCCGCCGTCATCCGCCGCTGCGGCTCGCCGTCTTCAAGCAGCAGCGTGCCGCTTCCGGAACAGGGTGCGTCCAGCAGAATCTTGTCGAACTTGAACAGGCTGTCCAGCAGGCGCGCGTCCTGCCGCATGATGTTCACGGCGCGCGCACCCTGCCGCGTCAGGTTGAATTGCAGGCGGTCGGCGCGAATCGCGTTCTTCTCGCAGGCGGTGATGAGCGCCTTGCCGCCGGACAGCGCTGCCATCTGCGTTGTTTTGCCACCGGGGGCAGCCGCCATGTCCAGCACGGTTTCGCCTGCTTTCGGCGCAAGCACCAGCGCAGGCAGCATCGAGGAAAGCGATTGCAGGTAAATCGCGCCCGCGTCGTAGCAGGGCAGGGCGCGCAGCTGCTCTTCGTTGCCGTCCGGCAGCAGGAACGCATCGTCATACCACGCAATCGGCTCGGTGGCAATGCCAGCATCCGCGATTTCGCGCAGAACCGCGTCCCGGTCGCCTTTGAGCGGATTGACGCGGAACGTCGTGCGCTTGCGGACATAGCCCGCTTCAATCTCCCGCGCAAGCTCCGCGCCGTATTGTGCTTCCAGCCGCTCATGCAGCAGCGGCGGTACTTCGGGTATCATGTGTTCCTCCTCCGCCGTCAGGACACCGGACGTTCCCGGCTCATGCGGCGCTTGACTTTGATGGGCGCGAACAGCGGCTTTTTGCCGTGCTTCTTCGCTTTGCTTTTTTTCATGCGGATGCACCTCCTGCGGATAGCTTATCCGCATTTTGCAGCCGTCATTCAACGCATTTGGTGGATTTTCGCGATGTCCTCGGCGGGATTTGCGCTCTTGAACAGCGCCGTGCCCATGACGGCAGCGTCCAGCCCGCACTCGTGCAGCAGGGGCAGATTGCTAAGCGACACGCCGCCGTCCACCTCGGTCAGCCCGGTGTAGCCGATGGCGCGGAGCTGGCGGAGTTTGTCCAGCACGATGGGGTTGAATTTCTGCCCGCCGAATCCGGGCTCGACCGACATCAGCAGCACCATGTCGCACAGGGGCAGCAGGGGGATGATAGCGTCCACCGGCGTGTTGGGCTTGATGGATACCGCCGTCTTGACGCCCTGCGCGCGGATAAAGCGGAGGATTTCGGCGCGGTCGGCGGCGATTTCCTCATGAATCGTGATGGAGGACGCGCCTGCCCGGCAGAAGGCTTCGACGTATTTTTCGGGCTGGTCGAGCATGAGGTGCACATCCAGCGGGATGGTGAAGCGCTCATGGAGCGCTCTCACAACGCTGGGGCTGAAGCTGAGGTTCGGCACGAAATGCCCGTCCATGACGTCTACATGAATCCAGTCTGCGCCCGCGGCAATCATGCGGGCAGCGGCGGATTCGAGGTTGAGAACATCGGCAGCGAGGATGGAAGGGGATACAATCATGGCTTGACCCTCCGAGTAGTCGATTGGATTCAGTTTATTATGCAAAATGCGCATCCTTGAGTATCTTTAGCGCCGCGGGGGCAATCGGGTCAGGAATCGCGGCAGGGCGGGCGAGGAAGTAGCCTTGCAGCAGGTCAACGCCTAAGCGCAGGACAGTGCGCAGTTCGGCTTCGTTCTCGATGCCCTCCGCAACCACCTGCATCTGGCGCGCATGGGCGTAGGTGACAACGTCCGTGACGACCTGCTGCTTGTCGATGTTGGAGTCAATGCCGCGGATGATGGCAATATCCACCTTGATGTAGTGCGGGGCGAGCAGAAGCAGATTGTTGCTGTTGCTGTACCCGCTGCCGTAGTCATCCAGCGCAAAAACCGCGTTTCCGTCCAGCTGACGGCGCTTGATGGCAAGCACCTCCGGCGTCGTTTCCTCTTCCTCGGTGATTTCGATGACCATTTTTTGCAACACCGGGGCAAACTGACGGCGAAAATCCGCAAAATCAGCATCTGTCAGCGAAACGTTTGCAATGGAGTTGATGAACAGCTTCGCGTCGGGGGAGAGCTTGCCGCAAGAGACAAGGCGCTCGAACGTCTGCGTGCCCTTGAAGAGGGTCAGGTGCTCAATGTCGTACAGCCGATTCTCCTCGTGCGCCAGCTTCATGATGGTTTCGGGGGAACGCAGCAGCGGCATGTTGACGCGCATCAGTGCTTCGTAAGCCGCCACATGCCCATCGCGCGCGGAGAACAGCGGCTGGAAGTGATAGAACACGCTGTCCTTCTCCAGCAGTGTGGTGAACTCCTGCCGCAACTGCGCGTAGTAGGCTTCGCGGTTGTATGCACCAATGTCAAATTCGCGGATTTCGCCCTTGCGCTGCCGCTTCACCTGATAGAGCGCAAAGTCGGCATAGCGTTTGAGGGTCGCGAAATCGCGGCTGTCATCGGGATACCACGCCACGCCGCCGGAAATGGCAATGTGCATCGTGTCGCCGGAAGGCAGCACGGCGGTGTAGGTGGACATGGCTTCCTGCAGGTGCGTCAAATCCGCCCGGAGCGCATCGCGGGATTCATAGCCGTGCAGCAGGACAACAAATTCGTCGCCCGAAAGCCGCGAACAGACCGCGTTCGCCGGGATATTCTCTGCAAGGCATTGCCCGGTCAGGCGGATGTAGCGGTCGCCACAGTCGTGTCCGTAGGTGTCGTTGATGCGCTTCAGGTCGTCCAAATCGGTCATCAGCAGCGCAGCATGGCGCATCTTGTCCGGGTGCGCGAACATCTCCTGTACCTTCCGCATGAACGAGAAGCGGTTGTACAGCCCGGTCAGTACGTCGTAGTCGCGCTCGTGCTCAATGCGGCGGCGCTCCTGCATGGAGGTCGTTACATCCTCCACCAGACCGACCTGCGTCCCGCGTTCTTCGCCGGAACGCAGGAGGATGTAGCGCACCGTGCCGCCCGAAGCGGGCAGGGCGTACACTTCGCCGCCGTATGCGCGGGTTACGTACTCGTGCGTCTGCTTCCAGCCGTTCAGGATGGCATCGAACCAATCCTTGTTCAGCGAATCCAGCGGTACGTCCGGCAGCGCCAAGAGGGAGAAGAAATTGTCCGTCACATACACGGTATCCACATCAGGCCGCTTCTCAAAGCCGCCGATTTCCACGCTCGCCAATTCCATAATGCGCTGGAACTTGACTGACGTGTCCAAAATCTCCTGTGAACGCTGGGTGAAGGCGGCGGAGAATTGGTCAAGCTCACAGATGCCCGTCGGGGAGAGCGTCGGCACTTGATACCGCTGATTCTGTGACGCGCTGATCTGCTTGGACAGGCGCGTAATCGGTTGTGCCAAACGCCGACTGACGATGAAGGAAGCAAAAACACCTGCCAGCAGTGTCAGTACGACGATAATCACCAGCATTTGCCGAACGCTGCCGGAAAAGCTGTACAGCTGCTTGACGGGCACAAGCCCAATCAGCAGCCAGTGCTCACCGGAGAACGGCGCGTTTCGGCTGTACAGCGCCAGCGGCTGTTCGCTGGCAAAGTAGCGTGTGCCGTCAATTGTCAGAAAGCCCTCACCGGATGCATCCTTTTGCAGTACCAGCGTGTTTCCCGCATGAATTGCTGCGTCGGGCGAAGAGCAGACGGCGATTTGCAGCGTCAGCGTATCCGCGGACAGGTCGTCCGTCGTCGAGCAGAGCAGGTAACTGCCGCTTCCCTCGTTCTGCAATTCATAGGTGGGCAGCTTGCCGCGCAGGTAGGGGTCTGACAAAAGCCCGATGCCGACCACGCCATACACCGTGCCATCGGGAAGTATCAGCGGCTGGGAGTAGGAAAACACGCTGCGCGGGTCATCAGGGAGGCAGAATGGAAAGCGCGTCCAGTGACCATAATCATCCGCCGAAAGCAGGGTGTCGGCGTTCCGCGCGGTTTGATAGGGAAGATAGAGAAAGTCTGATGCTTCGCGCTGATATTCAAAGGCAGGCTGCCAAGCGCTGGCGGTGTAAAGCCCTGTGGATTGCACAAGCGTTGCCGGGGCAAACTCCAGCGAAAGGTCAGCATTGCGGTCGGAATATGGACCATCCGGGTCGAGGTCGCGCACATAAATACCGGGGAAGCGCGTCCCGTCCACGCAGTCATCCAAATCGCGGCTGCAGAAAATAACATAGATGCCGCTGAGTTTTTTTGCGCGCATTTCGATTCTGCGTCTTCAAACCTCGATTTACCGCCAGTAAACCTTCGGTTTTCATCCTTGAATTGCAAGAAAATCTGCTCGAAACTGCACCGGTCTCATTTTAGAAACACGGCGCCCTGCTGGACAGCAAACGATTCGCCATCCGCAAACTTCGGGCAGGGGAGCACTTTCAGCGTGATGTCATGGCTCTCGGTGTCGCTGGTTATGACACGGGAGGGGAAGAACGTGCCGCTGGAGGATGAACCGACGTAGCACAGCAGGTTGCCCGTCTTGATATCGTCGCTGCGGAAGCGCCCGGCAGCGCTGAAATAGCCCTTGATGAACGGAACGTAGTAGCTGTCCCAGAGCTTGCGGATGATATCGCGGTCGAAATGCAGCGTAAGACGCCCATCGCCATCCACCTCGAAGATGGTGCAGCCCAGCTCCTGCGCGCCAATGAGCAGATAATTCGCCATTGCGTCGCGCCCGAAGAGGGCCTTGCCGTCATCAGGCGTGGCGGTCTGCGCGTCTGTCCAGTTGTAGTAGCGCTCGGCGACGGCAAGCAGACCCTCGATGGTGAGCATCTCGCTTTCCTGCGTGCCGGTCGCCTCGGCGAAAGGCTGCCAGTCCGTTTCATTCAGGAAAAGCAGTTCGGTAGACTTGGCAACCGGGAAGATTTTGATGCTCCCAGTCTGCCCGAAGTCGCCTTCGGTGAGATAATTATCGACATATGCGGCGCGTTCGTCTGCTGTCAGATAGCTGCTGACATCAACGACCAGCCCCAGCTTGTCCAGTGCGTAGGCGGTGTCGGCGTAGGCGGAGAAGATGTTCGGCATTGCTGCCGCGCCGACTTTTCCCTCGGCGGACTGCATGACGCTGGCTTCCAGCTCGTTCACGCTGCCTTGGCTGTACGCCTCAACAATGATGCCCTTTTCCTTGCCAACCGTTTCGTTGAAGGTTTTGACGAGCGTATTGAAACTCTCCAGCAATGTACCGTTGTAGTATGTCCAGACCGTAATGCTGATGGGCTGCGGTGCAGCGCTATCCGATGAACATCCCGTGCAGAGCAGCAGGACGATGATGCAGAGCAAAGCCAACAGGTATTTCAAATTCTTTTTCATCATGTGAAAAACTCCTCTCGCCGGCGAATTCCGACGGGAATCAGTATAGCGCGTTTTCGCAGGAAATGCAAGGCTTTGCACGTCTAAGCAGGCGGATTTTCGGAAAAACGTACATTATAAATGATAAATGAAAAAATGCGCCGGAGAAAAGTCCTTCGGCGCAGGGTGATTGCATCAACCTTTTATTCTGCTGATGAGACGCTCCGTGACGATCCGCATGTCCTCCGTCGTGCCAATCGTTACGCGCAGATACGACCGCAGGTGCGGCGTGCTAAAGTGGCGGACAAGGATGCCGTCGTCGCGCAGAAGCTGCTGAATCGGCGCGGCGTCATTTTCCGATGCCTTAACGAAGAGGAAGTTTGTGCGGCTCTTGAGGACGGGAATGCCCGCGTCCGCTAATGCTTGGCGGCAGATATCGCGGTCATGGCTGATGGTGGCGACGATGCGCGCAGTGTATGCCGTGTCCAGCTCGGCTTCGCGCGCGGCGGCTTGTGCCAAACGGTCAACCGGGTAGCTGTTGAAGCTGTCGCGGATGCGCTTCATGGCAGCCATCAGGCGCGGATGCCCCAGCGCATAGCCGACGCGCATTCCCGCCAAGGCGTGGCTCTTGCTGAACGTGCGGGTAATTATTACGTTGTCAAATTCGCGCAGGAGCGGTACGGCAACTTCCTCCGCGAACGCCGCGTATGCCTCGTCGATCAGCAGCACTTCGCCGCAGTCACGCGTGTACGCCGCCAAATCTCGCAGCACATCCAGTGGGAGCGCTATGCCGGTCGGGGCGTTCGGGTTCGCCAAGGCAATGGGGCAGGCAAGGCGCAGACCATCCACATCCACCGAAAAATCGGGCTTCATCGGCACAGATGCGACTTTTGCGCCGTACAAATTCGCATAAACCGGGTAAAACGAGTACGTCACCGCCGGAATGGCGACGGTTTTGCCCGCGAAAAACGCCGCAAACGCAAACGCCAGCACTTCGTCTGAGCCGTTGCCGCAGAACACCCAGTCCGCCGGAACCCCCTCGACGGCACTGATGGCTTCGCGCAGGGCAGTCGCATCCATGTCCGGGTACAGGCGCAGGGACGCGGCATCGAACGAGCGCAGCACCTCAGCCACGCGCGGCGACGGCGGATACGGATTCTCGTTCGTGTTGAGCTTGATAAACTTGCGGTTTTTCGGCTGCTCACCTGCAACGTAGGGAGTCAGGCGCAGCGCTAATTCGCTCTCATACATACTCATGTCCTCCTGACCGGCACGCCCTCGCGCGCCAGATATTCCTTCAAGTCGCTGATTTTCAGGATGCCGAAGTGGAACAGCGTCGCGGCGAGGGCGGCATCAGCGTGCCCGACGGTCAGCGCGTCGCGGAAGTGCTCCATCTTGCCCGCGCCGCCGCTGGCAATCACCGGTACGCCGACTTCATCCGCAATAGCGCGCGTCACATCCAGTGCGAAACCGTTGCCCACGCCGTCGCAGTCCATGCTCGTCAGCAGAATTTCACCCGCGCCGCGTTTCACGCCTTCTGCCGCCCATTCCAGTGCGTCCAGCCCTGTGTTCTCGCGCCCGCCGCGAACGTACACGTCCCAGCCGCCGCCGGCGCGCGATTTTACATCCATTGCCAGCACGATGCACTGACTGCCGAACCGCAGCGCACTCTCGGTGATGAAATCCGGGTTGCGCACGGCGGGCGAGTTGATGCTCACCTTGTCCGCGCCCAGCCGCAGCAGCGCGCGAATCTGGTCGATGTCGCTGATGCCGCCGCCGACTGTGAATGGGATGAATACCTGCTCCGCCACACGCGACACCACGTCCAGCATCGTGCCGCGCTTCTCGTAGGATGCGTTGATGTCCAGCAGTACCAGTTCATCCGCGCCTGCCTCATTGTAGCGCACCGCGGCTTCCACCGGGTCGCCCGCGTCGCGGATATCCACGAAGTTCACGCCCTTGACCACCCGACCGTCGCGGATGTCCAGACAGGGGATGATTCGCTTGGTCAGCATGATTTGTCCCCTTCCAGCACAACCTGCGTCGCGCCCTGCACCATCACGCCGTAGCGCGTCGCCACTGCGTCGAACCAGCCGACATCGCGCGCGCGGCCTGTCGTTGCGCCGAATTCGCCTGCGTCACCGCCGCGGCGGCGCAGCTCGTCACCCGCCGCACCGTCCAGCTTGGAGACGAATGCACCCGCACCCACGCAGGACGAATACGCCTTCGTGACGCACACAATGTCCGTCATGTCGCGCGGAGAAACGCCCGCACCTACGCAGCCGTAGCCCGCCAGCGGCGAGGACGACGTCGTGTAGGGATAAATGCCGTGGTCGGGATCGCGCAGAGAGCCAAGCTGACCTTCCAGCAGGATGGTCTTGCCCTCCTTGTTCGCCTGATAGAGGAAGTGCGTCGTGTCCGCGACCATCGGGCGAATCTTCTCCGCCAGACCCTGCAGATACGACACCAGCTCGTTCACATCAATCGGCGGCTGATGATACAGGTGCTCCAGCAGCACATTCTTCTTCACCAGCGCGATTTCCAGCCGCTTGCGCAGCAGCTCTTCGTCGTACAGCTGGCAGACCTGAATGCCCACCTTGGCATATTTATCAGAATAGAACGGCGCAATGCCGCTTTTGGTGGAGCCGAACGCACTCTTGCCCAGGCGCTCTTCCTCCAGCTTGTCAAATGCAATGTGATAGGGCATCATCACCTGGCAGCGGTCGGAAATCATCAGCTTAGGCATCGGCACGCCGCGGGACGTGAGAGATTCCAGCTCGCTCAGCAGCGCCTCGATGTTCAGCGCCACGCCCGGCCCGATGACGTTGACCACGTTTTGATGGAAAACGCCGGACGGCAGCAGATGCAGCGCAAATTTGCCGTATTCATTGATGATGGTGTGACCCGCATTCGCGCCGCCTTGGAAGCGGACAACTACGTCGCTTTCTTCCGCAAGCAGGTCGGTCACCTTGCCCTTGCCTTCGTCGCCCCAGTTAGCGCCTACAATGGTACGAACCATTTGGAACATCCTCCTTGAGCGGCAGACAGAAACCTCTGCCGCAATTTTCGGCATTACGTCTTATTATGCAGCATGTGTCAGCCGATGTCAAGCGAAAAACAAAAGAAAGCCGAGCAAAATGTTCTTTTCAACGAAATTCCGAATGTTCGGCTTTTGATTTTCTCATCGGATTTTCATGACACGGCGGAAAAGTATGCTATAATGATGAAAACTCGCTGTGCAAAGGGGGAAAATGCGGTGGAGAACTTGATTCCGCGCTGGTATCGGGAACTGGAACTGTTTCGCGGCGTAAAGCCGCTGCTGGTTCTGGAAGGGTGCGTGATGGATCAGGTGCGCGTGCCGGTGACGGGTTCGGTGGCGGAGGATACGCTGCTGCCGCTGAGCGCGTTCCTGAATGCGTACCTGTCCGATGCCGGGTATGAGCAAGTAGTGTTCTATTCCAATCTGGTGGGGCTGATGAACCCGTATGCGCCGGAGATGCTGGATAATTTCGCGAAAACGAATCAGGCGGAAGTCGTCAGCGGGGCGATTCCGGCGGAGTTCAAGGGGAACGAAGCGAATACCGCGCCGAACATCATCCGCCGCGCCATGATGCAGGGAAAGCACGCGACCGCCGTCGTGATGGAGATGGCGAGCCGTTATATCGTCACGCCTGACCGCCTCGACCAAATGGAGGTCAACAGCTTTAATCTCCTGCTGCAAGCGTCGCTGTCCGCCGCGACCGTCCGCACGGCGCAGGGAAAGCTGCCGAATCTGCTGATTTTGCTGGTCAATAAGCTCAACGACCTGCCCGCGTGGTTTTATCTGGACAACCCCGTTTGCAAGACGATTACGCTGGAAGCGCCCGATCGCGATGAGCGGATGCGGTTCCTGAGCGGCAGCGCGTGGCCGTCGTTCTTCGATGCGGCAGTGTACCGCACGGACATGCCCTATTATCAGCAGCATCCGGACGATTTGCGCAAGCTGCGGGAGAAGTTCGTTGGGCTGACCGAAGGCATGAGCTTCACCGAACTTGACGCGCTCCGCCGTATGAGCCGCAGCCAGTGCGCGCCAATTCGCGACCTGTGCAGCATTGTGGATTTGTACAAGTACGGCATCCATGAAAATCCGTGGGCGAAATTGTCGATGGAGAGCCTCAAAACGGCGAAAACGGACTTCCAGAAGCGCATCAAGGGGCAGGACACGGCGCTGGAACGTTCGCTGGATGTCATCAAGCGCGCTGTGACGGGGCTGAACGGCGCGAATTCCTCCGGCACGGGCAAGCCCAAGGGCGTGCTGTTCTTCGCCGGGCCGACCGGCACGGGCAAGACCGAAACCGCCAAGGCACTCGCAGAAAAGATTTTCGGCGACGAATCCGCCTGCGTCCGCTTTGACATGAGCGAATACGGGCAGAGCCATTCCGACCAGAAGCTGCTTGGCGCACCGCCCGGCTATGTCGGCTACGAGGCGGGTGGCCAGCTGACCAACGCCGTGAAGAAGAACCCGTTCTGCATTCTGCTGTTTGACGAAATCGAGAAGGCGCACCCGTCGATTTTCGACAAGTTCCTGCAAATTCTGGAGGACGGGCGATTGACCGACGGGCAGGGTCACACGGTCTATTTCTCTGAAACGATTATCATCTTTACCAGCAATCTGGGTATGTACGTCAAGGATGCGCTGGGGCAGCGGCACCAAAACGTGTCGTATGACATGCCGTACGACGAGGTGACGCGCCGCCTGCGCGAAGCCATCGGGGACTACTTCAAGCTGGAGCTGGGGCGCCCCGAAATCCTCAACCGCATCGGCGAGAACATCGTCATCTTCGACTTCATCCGCCAGGAGGCAGGGCAGGCGATTCTCCGCGCGCAGGTGGACAAGCTCATCCGCCGCCTGAAGGAGCAGAAAAACCTGACGCTCGTTATCCCGGACGAAAGCTACCAGCAGCTGTCCGACGCGGCGCTGGCGGATTTGACCAACGGCGGGCGCGGCATCGGCAATCAGGTGGAAGCGCTGCTGATCAACCCGCTTTCGCGCTACCTGTTTGACAGCGGCATTATCGAAAACGCGACGGTGACGGTGGATGCCTTCGAAACGGCTGCCCAGCCGCCCGCGCTCCGCTGCACCACAACCAAGGAGGAAAGCAAATGACAGGCTATTCACCGCGCCGCCGCGGGTCGATACTCAGCGACATGGCGGATATTGCGCAGGACTTGTGGGCAAGCGTTCCCGAAACCGTTCCGGCGGAAAAACCGACCGCGGTTCGGGACGAACCGACCGCGCCCCACGCACCGCAAACCGCGCAGAATCCCGCAAAATCCGCCGATTCAGCACCCAAAGCCACCTATGCGGACGAAAAATCGCTGCCCTTTACCGAACTGTGGAAAGTGGGGGATGAACCCATCGACTGGACGGAAGTGCTGTCCTCCCCAATACCGACTGACGGTCTGGTTTCAGCGGAAAAGTGGGCACTCTACCGCCAATATGCCGCTAAAGTGCTCTCCGGCGACACGGCGGCATACCTTGGTGTGCTGAAAGCCGTTGACCCGATGGGCGACCTTGCGCCCTACACGTCGTCGCTCTCCGTCGCGACGCGCGATGCGGACGTGATGCTGGCAACGTTTGCCGTCCGGGACGACCTGCTGGACAGCGACGGCGAACACTACTTGTGCGGCTTGTCGCTGCGGATCGCGCGGGACTTGTTCGCGACGCTGCCCGTGACGCACGTCATCGTGACCGCGACGCAGAAGAAGCAGCCCATCAAGCGCGTCGATTTCCCGCGCAGCGCCATGCAGAACGCGCGCTTCCAGTTTGTTGACCCGGTGACGTTTGTGGGGCAGCTGGGGACGCATGAGCAAGTATAATGCCCTCTGGGACTATGTGCGTTCTCAGTCTGCGCCGCTGCTGACACTTTCCTTCGATAAAATTCAGCCAATAGCGGGTATCCCAATTGACCATTCATTTCTACAATATAAGAAGGAAATGACGGCATACGGCTGCAAGTCCAGAAAATCTCCATGAAGGGGAAAACGGTTTGCTTTGCTGAACCCGCATTTCAGCCCGCTGGCGCAAGAAACGTCAGCGGGCTTTTTTCTCCCCAAATTCGCGAAAAAACAGCCCTCTGCTTCGACGCTTTTGCCCGCTTGATTGCCGTATTATGATTCCCTACGGCAAGGGAGGACAGGCATGACCGAAGTGCTGACACGGGAGAAGAAGGCGGCATGGACAGCGTGGCGGAGCGCATACAAAAGCGGCACGGGGCGGAAAATCCTGCGGCAGACGGGCAGAATCCTGCTGGGGGCTGCGCCGGGGTTTGCACTCGCGTTCTCGGACATATGCGGCGTGTCGGCGGGGGCGTGGGCGGCGTACGGCATGGCGGCAGCGTCGTGCGGGCTGGTGACGTACCCGGTGTCACTGGGCATCGCAGCGGCGTTTTTGATGCGGATGCTCTGGGGACTGACGACGCGCTGGGAGCTGCTCATCGGCGCGGTGCTGGTGCTGCTCTCGCCGCATGTGCTTAGGCAGAGAAACGGCGCGTTCCCGCTGATTGCGACGAGCTTGGCGCTGCTGCCGGGGGCAATCATCGGCGTGTGGCAAGGGTCGGCGGCGACGCTGCTCTTTGGCATCGGCACCATTCTGCTGGGAACGCTCTCCGCGCCGGTCATGCGCCGCGCGATTGAGAGCATCCGCGGCGGCAAAAGTTTCGAGACGCTCGAAAGCCGACTGTCGGTTGGGTATCTGCTGCTGATGCTCTTGTGCGGCGGCGCGCGGATGATGCTGCCGTATGTAAACCTTGGCGTGACGGCGGCGGGGCTGATGACGATGGCGGCAGCGGTGTATCTGGGTGTGTGCCCCGGCTGCGTGATGGGGCTGATGGCGGGCGTGACGCTGGCTTTGCAGGGACTTCCGCTGAGCGTGACGGTCGCGCTGTCACTGGGCGGTTTCCTCGCGGGCATGGGGCAGATGACCGGGCGGCGGATGGTGCCGTGCATACTGTTTGCGCTGGGAATGGGCGGAATGCTGGCGTACACGGGAACAATCGCGTGGGGAGCCTTGGGCGCGGCGGCGGCTGCTCCGCTCATCATGGGTGTGCTGCCGCGGGAGGCAGACGAATTTCTCCGTCAGCAGACGCGGCGGTTTCATCCGCTGCCCGATGCGCCGGGGGATGCGTATGCCGCCTATGCCCTCCGCCGCTGGGAAAAGACGGTCGGCGATATGGCGCGCGCTGTGCCGTCGCCCGTGGGACTGGGCGAAAAGCGCACGCCGCAGTGGTGGGAAGAGCATCTGTGCGCCTCCTGCCCGGAGCGGGCAGTGTGCGGATGCATGAACACAGAATTGGGACAGAGCCGCGCCGAATACATCTGGAAAGCGCATGAAGCGTCGGACGAGGTGTGGGCACAGCGCCTTGAATCACTTCGGGGACTGGGGTGCGCGCGGCTGTATCAGCTGATGGACAGCATGAATCTGCTGCGCGCTGAGAACGCGGACGAGCAGCGCATTATCCGGCGAGCGTGTCAGCAGCGGGACATGCTGGTGACGCATCTCACTGCGCTTTCGGGCAGCGCAAGACATCTGGCGGCGCTGTCCAGCGGCGAAAGCTGGTGGGATGAGCAGTACGCGCGCAAACTCCGCCACGCCTTGGCGGAGGAGGAAGCAATGGCGCGCCTGTCGTTCGTGCGGCAGGTGGATGGGCACTTGCAGGTAGCCTATGAACTGCACGGCGCAGGGAGCGCGGATGAGCAGGCGGCGCAGCTGTGCGGCATCACAAGCCGATGCCTTGGCAAGCCGATGACGATTGCCGAGCGCGAGCGGGCGCATGTCCGCCTGACGGAAATGCCGCTGATGATGGTGGAGGCGGGTGCGGCGAGCCGGTGCATCGCAGGCGCGGATATTTGCGGCGATACGTTTTCGCTGGGGCAGTTGCAGGACGGGCGATTCGTGGCGGCGCTGTCAGATGGCATGGGGCACGGGAATCAGGCGGCGATGGAATCGCGTCAGGCGGTGGAGCTGCTGCGGATGTGTTTGGATGCCGGGTATGACCGGGCGCAGACGCTCACGGCGGTCAACGGCATGATGCTGCTGGCGGGGCAGGGGGAGCGGTTTACGACGGTGGATTTGTTCCTGCTGGACTTGTGGACGGGCAAGGCGTCGCTGGACAAGCTCGGCGCGGCGGGCAGCTACCTGATGCAGGCGGAAGGCTTATCACTGTTGGGCGGCGACGCGCTGCCGCTGGGGATTTTGGAGAACGTCGAAAGCGGGGAGAAACTGATGCAGCTGCATCAGGGGGACACGCTGATTCTGCTCTCCGACGGCGTGGAGGATGCCTATGAAAATCGGCAGTCCATGGAAGAGACGATTCGCGACGCCTTGACGCTCGAAACTGCGCAGGATGCCGCGAACGCGATTCTGACCGGTGCGCAGTCCGGCAACACCGCCCCTGCCGACGACCAGACTGTGCTGGTGCTGCGCTTGATTCGCGCGCGGGCGGATGCGAAGATTGAGGAAATGTATCAATAGCATGAAGTGCTTTTCCATAAATCAGCTGACAAACATAATGAACGAACATGCTAAACCTGCTAACATGGGTGCGAACGAGAAGCAATCCAGAGAATGAAGAAAACGAAAGGCTTTACAATGCCGCATCAAATCAGTATAATAGACCCCGAAAGGATGATGCGGATGTGGAAGAAGAACCGCTGGATGCGTCCGGAACGGGTGATGGCGCTGGGATTTCTCGCACTGATTCTGCTGGGCGGCGTGCTGCTGTCGCTGCCGTGCGCCGCGCAGAATGGACGAAGCATCGGATTGGGCAATGGTTTGTTTACGGCGACGAGCGCGGTCTGCGTGACGGGGCTTGTAGCCGTTGATACGGGTACGACGTTCTCCCTCTTCGGACAAATCACCCTGCTTGCGCTGATTCAAATCGGCGGGCTGGGCTTCATGGCGTTCGCGACGCTGACGATGATGCTGCTGGGACGAAAAATCGGTCTGCGCGACCGGATGCTCCTGCGCGAATCCATGAATACAAGCGGATTGTCGGGGCTGGTGCGCCTGACGCGCTGGTACTTGACGGCGGCGCTGGTCATCGAGGGCGGCGGCGCGGTACTGCTTGCAATTCGCTTCGTGCCGCTGCTGGGCTGGGGGAAGGGCGTGTACTTCAGCATCTTCCACGCCGTCAGCGCGTTCTGCAACGCGGGCTTTGACCTTTTCGGACATTTCTCCAGCCTGACCGCATTTCAAAATGAACCGCTGGTGCTGCTGACCATCAGCACGCTGATTGTGCTGGGCGGTACGGGGTTCGCTGTGCTGGGCGAGGTCACCCGTCAGCGCTTCCAGTGGCGAGAATTGTCGCTCCACAGCCGATTGGTGCTGGGCATGACGGGCGTGCTGCTTTTGATGGGGATGACGTTCTTCTGCCTGACCGAATGGCATAATCCGGCGACGCTTGGCGGTATTTCCGGCGCGGGAAATAAACTCGTAAACGCCCTCATGCAGTCCACAACGATGCGCACGGCAGGCTTCAACTCGGTTGACCTCGCGTCCATGCGACAGTCCAGCAAGCTGATGAGCATCATCCTGATGTTCATCGGCGCGTCGCCCGCGTCCACTGGCGGCGGCGTGAAAACGACAACCGTTGCGGTGCTGGCGCTGACGGTCTGGTCGGTCATCCGCGGCGACGCGGATGTGCAGCTGGCGCAACGGCGCGTTCCGCCGGGGCTGATTCGCCGTGCGCTGGCAATTGTGAGCATCTCGCTGGCGATGGCGCTGGGCGGAACGATGCTGCTGACGCTGCTGGAAGGCGACGGACAGCCGTTCCTCGACATGATGTTTGAGGCGTTCTCCGCGATGGCAACGGTCGGCGTGTCCAGCGCCGGAACGCCAAACTTGTCGGCGGGCAGCAAAACCGTGCTGGCGCTGATGATGTTCTTCGGGCGTGTCGGCCCGCTGACGATGGCAAGCGCGCTGGCGAGCCGGCAGAATCGCAATGCGTCAAAGATTCGCTACCCGGAGGAAGAGATTACGATTGGGTGACAAATCAGACGCGAAAACGCACTTTTCGATCAGAAATGCTGGAAAAATCGGGGATTTTTTGCTATACTGACGGTAATCCCGATGAAGAACGAAAGGAGCGAGAAATATGACGAAGAAGCCGATTATCCCTGCGCTGACGATGCTGCTGACGCTGATTGTCTTGGTACACGCGACCGCGCTGCTGGTGCAGCGGGAAACGGCGTGGTGGCTGGTGATGGACGTGGTGTGCGGCGCCATCAGCCTTGGTATGGGTGCAATGTGGCTGTTCTGCCGGAAGCGCGGCGGAACGAAAATTCTGTGGAAAATCGTACTGGGTCTGATTGTCGTGCAGATGCTGACGACAGTTGCGCTGCAATTTGTCCCGATTGTGCAGAATCGGTATCAGCTGCTTTTCTGGGGATTCATGTCTGCCATCCAGTGCGCACTTGTGAACGACATGCGAGAAAATTCGCCAGCGTCTGTGCCGCTGAGCATGAGCCATTCGATGATGCTCCTGACCAAAATCATATTCGGCCTGGAAACTGCTGTGCTGATTTTTGCCGTGGGGATGCTGATTTGCTATGGTGAAAGGAGCTTCTATCAGGCGATGGAACTGATGGGGCTGTGCGTGATGGTCATGGCTCAATCAATTCTGGGAATGAAGCAGAATGAAGCGGCGGAAGCCCTGAAGCGCAACGAGGACGTGGAAAATCAGCAGAAGTTGACGCAGGCGGGGAAAGAGTGAGCGCTTCCCGCGAGAAAAACGAAAGGGGCAAGTTCATGCGAAAGGAACATCCGGCGATTGTAGCGCTCGAAATGCTGCTGGCGCTGACGATGCTGATTCATGCCGTGGTGCTGATGGCGCAGCAGCCGGAGGGTGCGGCGTGGTGGCTGGTGCTGGACGTCGTGGGCGCTGTGCTGTGCCTTGCGGTGAGTACGCATTGGCTGATTTGCCGGAAGCGCGCCGGGACGAAATACCTTTGTGGAATCGAACTGGCGCTGATTCTCGTGTTCATTGGCACCGCGCTCGTGCTGCCCTATCTTTCGGTGGAGACGAAGGAATATCAGCTGCTCCTTTGGGCGGAGATGAGCGCCTTGCAAATCAGGAATGCGCTGGACATGTGGAAACGCAAAACGGAGCTGGAATGCCAATGGAAATGGCGGGGAACGACCCACGATTATCTCATTCTGGCGATTGGCGTTTTCGCTGTGCTGATGCTCGCGCATCTGATTCGCTTCGGCGAAAAGGCTTACTATATGTCGATGTTCTTCATGGCGGCGTCGCTCGTGTGTCTCAATAATGAAGTCATGCTTGCGCAGGACGATGAAGACAAGAAAGCAGAGAAACAGACGGAAAATTCCGCGCAGGAATGACCCGTCAGGCGCATAAGCTGTTGGGCGGGGGCGTCCCTCAATCAACACGCGGGCGTTGTATGCAGAAGTCACCAACTCAATCGCGAAAAAGGGAGTCCAGAGGGTCGAAGACCCTTTGGCGGGGTCAAGGGGCAGCGCCCCTTGGGTTCCCCCGGAAAGGAATTGTTATGAAGAAACAGAAGCAGTCGTTTGTGGTGCTGGGCTTGGGGCGCTTCGGGTCGAGCGTGGCGAGGAGCTTGTGCGAATTGGGACATGAGGTGCTCGCGGTGGATCGAGACGAGAAGCTCGTCGAGGCCATCGCGCCCGACGTGACGCAGGCGGTTCAGGCGAATGCCGTGGATGAGGACGCGCTTGCGGAACTCGGCGTGCAGAACTTCGATGCCGCCATCGTTGCCATTGGCACGGATATCCGCGCCAGCATCCTCGCAACGGTTTTGCTCAAGGAAGCTGGCGTCCCCAAAGTCCTCGCGAAGGCCGTCGATGACCTCCATGCCCGCGTCCTCTATAAGGTCGGCGCTGACCGCGTTATCTTCCCGGAGCGCGATATGGGGCAGCGCGTCGCCCGTTCGCTCGTCGCCCCCAATATCCTCGACCTCATGGCGCTTTCCGACGACGACCAGATTGCCGAACTAACCCTCCCGACGGACTGGGCGGACAAAACCATCGTCGAACTCAACATCCGCCGGAACTTTGGGGTAAGCGTGCTGGGCATCCACCGCGGCGGCAAATTCCTTACATCGCCCGGCGCAGAAACAATGCTGATGGCGGGCGATCTGCTGCTGGTGATGGGCAAAAAGGAAGCGATTTCCGCTGTGCAATAAGGAGGAAGCAGGATGAAAACGCGCCCCGAAGCGGACTTTTCCTCGCCCCTGTGTCAGCCGTACGAGGTGCGGCAAGGGGAACACGGCGTGCTGCTGATGCACGGGTTTGCGGGCTCGGCGGCGCATATGCGGCCGCTCGCGGAAGGACTTGTGCAGCAGGGCTTTGGTGTGCGCACCATCAACCTGCCCGGTCACGCGACAACGCTGGAGGACATGCGCCGCTGTTCGTGGCAGGATTGGCTGAACGCGGCGAAGGAAGCCTTCCGGGAAATGAAAGAACAGTACCGCTTCGTCAGCGTGACCGGGCTGAGCATGGGCGGATGCCTGACGCTGATGATTGCCGAGCAGAGCGACCCGACTGCCATTGCGCCGATTTCCGCGCCGATGGGGGTGCTGAACCGCTGGTTTCCGCTGGCACGATTCGCCGCGCCGTTTTTGCCGGAAATCAGCTGGCAGGCGCGCAAGGACGACGCGCTCGCTCCCGACTACGACTTGGGGTATACCGGATTTCCGACGAAAAGCGCGGTGGATTTGCGCCGCATTATCCACGAGGCCCGCGATAACCTCTGCGCGGTCACCTGCCCGGTGCTGTGCGTGCAGAGCAGCGGCGATCAGGTTATCACGCCTGACAGCGCGGATGTGATTCTGCAGGGGGTGCGAAGCAAAACGAAGGGCGTGCTGCGCTTGGAGAACGTGCCGCATGTGTGTACCATCAGCCGGGAAGGGGCGCACATTGCACAGGCGCTGGGAACATTCTTCCGAAAAGCGGAAGAATCCGAGCGCGCATAAGTGATACTATTACCAGATTCACCTACGCCATCTGCTTGCGCATTTTCATCTGGAAATAGTATGAAAAGCCGCTGGAAGTGCAAAAATGTACTTTACACAGCGGCTTTTTCTTTCGCCTCGATTTTACATAATCGCCGTTTGAAAGTTTACATTCCTCCGGTAGAATACATCTTGTTCAGAAGAACAAGACGAAGAACCAGGAGGAAAAACAATCATGAAGAAGTTCCTTGCAATCCTCTGCGCGCTGGTGTTGTGCCTAAGCTGCGCAACGGCCATGGCGGAGGGCGAAAGCCATCCGAAGTATGTGTTCATGTTCATCGGCGACGGCATGGGCAACCCGCAGGTGACTGCGACCCAGTACTATCTGGGCAGCATCGAAAACCCGGACAGCAAGTTCCCGGTTCCGGCGGATTTGTCTTTCACCAAGTTCCCGTACCTCGGTCTGGTGACCACCTACGACAGCTCTTCCTTCTGCCCGGACTCCGCTTCGACCGCTACGTCGATGGCTTCCGGCAAGAAGACGCTCTCCGGCGTTATCAATTATGATGAAACGCTGACCAATCCCTACAAGATCATCACCGAATACGCCAAGGAAGCGGGCAAGAAGGTCGGCGTAATTACCTCCGTGTCGGTCGATCATGCGACTCCGGCAGCGTACTACGCTAAGCAGCCATCCCGCAACGACTACTACGACATTGCCCTTCAGGCGCTGACCGGCACGACCGTGGACTACCTCGCGGGCGGCGGCTTCAAGAAGATGAACGGCGCGGATGGTCAGCAGGAATCCCTGCTGGACGTGGCAAAGGAAAACGGCTGGGTGATTCCGACGACGAACGACGAAATCCGCAGCCTGACCGCGACGAACGACCGCGTGCTGGCGACCAACCCGGTGCTTCAGGACTCCAAGGCGATTCACTACGAAATCGACCGCATCCAGAAGGAAGCGGCGGGCGAGGATGTGCTCTCTCTGGCGGATTTTGTCCGCAGCGGCATCAATGTGCTGGATAACGACAACGGCTTCTTCATGATGTGCGAGGGCGGCAAGATCGACTGGGCGGGTCACGCCAACGACGCGGCGACCTCCATTTACGACACCATCGCCCTGTCTGACGCGGTGCAGGTTGCGCTGGACTTCGCGGCGGATCATCCGGGCGAATGCCTCATCATCGTCACCGCTGACCATGAGACGGGCGGCATGACCATTGGCTTTGCGACCACCGCTTACGACACCCACTTCCAGTACCTCCAGAACCAGAAGACCTCCTTCACCGCGTTCGATGACGTGATTTCCGAGCTGAAGGAAAGCGGCGCAACCTTTGAGGATGCGATGGCGAAGGTGGAAGAACTCTACGGTCTGACCACCAAGGAAGGTGAAGCACTTTCCCTGACTGCGACCGACGTGGAAAGCCTGCGCAAGGCATGGAACGTCGCGATGGGCACGCAGGAAATTGACAAGGCGGAAGCCTCCCTGCTCTACGGCGGCTACAACCCCTTCTCCATGGCGGTGAGCCACATCATGAACAACAAGGCTGGCCTGTCCTACACCTCCTACGCGCATACCGGCCTGCAGATTCCGGTGTACGCCTATGGGGTGGGCGCGGAGAAGTTCTCCGGTCTGTATGACAACACGGGCATCTTCACCCGCACGATGGATGCGATGGGCTTGACCACGGACGCAGAATAATCACAGCAAAATCAAAAAGGGCAGGGGATGACACAATGCCATCTCCTGCTCTGCCCATATGGGGGAAAATGAAAATGGAAAAGACGAAGCGCCAACGGAAAAACAAGCAGAATTGGCTGATGTGCCTCGTCATGCTGATTTTCTGCGGCTTGCTCTGCCTGCTGCCAGATGAGCACCTGAACATCACCAGTCGCTTTCCGCGCGAGAAGGTGCGCATCGAGCAGGTGGACAATTCCATGCTGGACGCCATCGGCATTGTGTATAACGGCGTGCAGCCGTGCCGGGTGAAAATCCTCACGGGCGATTATGCCGGGGAAGCGTATCAGTCCTATAACTACCTGAATTCCGCGCTCGACAAGGACAAGCTGTTCGAGGCTGGCGACATTGCGTGGGCAATGATTCAGCCCGGCAGTGGGCAGGGTGCGCCGGTCGTAACGCTGATTGACCATTACCGCATCACGGCGGAAGCGGGTATCGTGGCGATTCTGGCACTGCTGCTGATTGGGTTTGGGGGCGTGATTGGCTGCGGCGCGATGGTGTCGCTGGTCGCCAGTGCGGTTATCGTCTGGAAACTGCTGATTCCACTGCTGCTGGACGGCGTGAATCCCATGATGGCATCGTTCGTGACCGTCATCGTGCTGACGGTGCTGATTGATGTGCTGGTGGCGGGGTTCAGCCGCCGCTGCCTGACGGCGATTCTCGGCTCGGTTGCCGGGACGGTCGTCACCTGCCTGAGCGCGTGGGGGCTAACGATTCTGCTCAAGCTCGACGGCGGCGATTTGCCCTATGTTGTGCCGCTGCTGAGCCAATCCGCCATGCGGGTTGATACGCGCAGCCTGTATATCGGCATGATGTTCCTCGCTAATTCTGGTGCGCTGATGGATTTATCGATGGATATCAGCGTGTCGATGGAGGAAGTGCACCGCCACAAACCGGACATCAGCCGCCGAGCGCTGATGAAGTCGGGGCTGCTGGTCGGGCGAAGCGTGTTAGGCACAATGACGACGACATTGATGCTGGCATATTCCGGCAATTATCTGTCGATGCTGATGTACTTCGCAGGGCAGGGAACGCCGCTGACGGACATCATCAACCTGAAATATGTCGCTTCGCAGCTGCTCAACACGCTTGTCGGGTCGTTCGGCTTGGCAGCGGCGGCACCGCTGACGGCGCTGATTGCCACGGGCATGTATCTGCAAAAGCCGAAACCGGCTGAATTACGCGCTGGGTAATACGCGCGTATACCGCACGTCCCGCACGGGTTCGCCGCCGATTTTGTAATCGACCACGTCATCCGTGCGCAGAAAGCCATGCTTGCGGTAGAAGCCGTCGGCGATTTCGTTGCCGTCAATCGCCCAGAGGTAAAACTTCTCATAGCCGTCCAGCTTCATCAGCCGGATGACTTCCTCCAGCAGCTTGCCGCCGATGCCTTGACGCATCGTGTCCGGCAGCAGATAGAGCGACACAATCTCGCACCAGTCGCCGTAATCTTCGTCGCGCCCGCGGCCGTAGATGCAGCACCCGACGGGCTTATCGTCGTCATAGACCATCAGCCCATACAGCTGCCCGCTGGACAGCCATGAGCGGATGGATGGCACCCAGTATTCATCGGGCAGACGATCCAGATAATGCTGGGCGATATGTCCCCGATAGGTTTTACGCCAGCTGGTAGCATAAATGTGGCTGATAAGCCCCGCCTGATCAGCGGTTGCGTCCCGAAAAGTCAGCATCGCCATGCACCTCCTTGAAATAAAACGGATGAATTGACGAATTTCCTGCCTTATTATCCCGCAAGAATGCAAAAAAGTCAAGGGGAACAGAGACGAAGCGTGTCGATAGCATAAAAAAGAGGCTGGATGCAAGCATCCAACCTCTTTGCTTTTCTTGACGATTGCAAGAAGGCGAAACGTAATTCCGAAGAATTACTTGATTTCGCATTCGCCGCCGACTTCCTTGAACTGGGCAGCCATCTTGTCGGCGTCTTCCTTGGACAAGCCTTCCTTGACGGTCTTCGGGCCAGCCGCAACGGCTTCGACGAAGTCCTTGGCTTCCTTCAGGCCCAGACCGCACACTTCGCGGACGAGCTTCAGAACCTTCAGCTTCGCAGCGGCGTCGAAGGACTTCAGCACCACGTCGAACTCGGTCTTTTCTTCCGCAGCGGGAGCAGCGGCACCAGCAGCGGGGCCAGCAACAACAGCGGTCGCAGCAGCGGACACGCCGAACTTTTCTTCCATAGCCTTGACCAGATCGGCCAGTTCCAGCACCGTCATGGACTCGACGGCAGCAATGATCTCCTCATGAGTCATGTTGATTCAGCCTCCTATATCGGTTGATATCGTAATGAAAACTTGTCGTTGTTCAGACCGCAGGGGCGTAAAGCCTCATGCGGCATCGGCGCGGATTATTCCTCGCCATTTTTCTGCTTGCGGATTGCATCCACCACGCGGACGAAGGACGCCACGGTGTTGGTCATGCAGCCAAGCAGCTTTGCCAGCAGCACTTCGCGGCTGGGCAGGGTCGCCAGATGCTTCACAGCAGCCACGTCGAGGGTTTCCGTACCCAGCACGCCGCCAGTGATCTTCAGGCTTTCCAGCTTGTTCTTTTCGATGTAGTCGTTGATGATCTTCGGGCCGGACACAGCGTCCTTCATAGAGAACACGAAAGCGTTCGGGCCGTTGAGCAGATCGTCAAGACCGGTAATGCCCACCTCATTCAGCGCGCGCAGAACCAGACGGTTCTTCAGGACGCAGTACGCGGCGTCATTCTCACGGCACTGCTTGCGGATTTCAGTCACCTGCTCCACAGTCAGTCCGCTGTAGCTGCAAATCACCACAGACTGGGCATTCTTCAGCTTTTCGACGATGTCAGCAACAGCTGCCACCTTCTCCGGCTTCACCTCATGCACCTTGCTCATTTCTTGCACCTCCTTAACGGTTTGGGAGTAAAAGAAAACCCTTGCAACAGGTGCAAGGGATGAGCAAATTTCATGCTATATCCTTCACACCTCGGCAGGCGGAGCGAACTCCTTTACATCCTTGCGGATACCGGCTGTCTACGGCACAGGTTTCTTCAAAACCTTGTTTATTATAGCAGGACAATCCCGTTCTGTCAAGCCTTCTGCGAAAAAAATCCGCACAAGCGGCGAATTTCCGCATAGACTGCGATGGAGGGGAGGAATGCGCATGTGTGACAAGACGTATAACGTGCTGAAATGGATGGCGCAGCTGCTGCTGCCCGCGATGGGGACGCTGTATTTTGCGCTGGCGAGCATCTGGCGCCTGCCATACGGCGAGCAGGTTGTCGGCACCATTACCGCGGTGGATACGTTTCTCGGTGTGATTCTGGGAATTACCACCGCACAGTATAAGCAAAAGCAGAAAACCGACGCGGCGTGAGTAAGCAATATGGCGTGAGTAAGTAATATTAATGAAGAAACCCGCCTGTCAAGCGACAAGCGGGTCAATTTTTGCGGAAAAAGTCAACTCCGAAGGTGCGCACACCGAAGGTTTCCAAAGGGCGATCGGAAAGCCCTTTGGTCGCGCCCGCAGGCGCGATTCCCCCTGCTCCATAAAAAACAAGCATGAAAAAGCGATTTGCCGGATGCACTAAAAACGCATTCCCCTGCGCTTTGCAACCGAAGCGCTTATTCGCACTCAATGCCATCCGAGTACAGCACCAGCTGCGGCTGCTCTTCGTTCGCGGGCAGATACCGCCAGCATTCCTCGCCCCCGGAGGTGTCTACCAGAATGCTCCACACCGCGCCATTGTCAAAGCACAGCGTCACATCCCCAATAGAATCCACCATCACCGTGCGGACGATGAAGCGGTTTTCAATGCCTGTCAGCACGTCGTTCAGCTCCACAATGCGGTCATCAAGCCGGTTCGCGCCCAACTCGTCACAGCGGTAGTCATCCGGAATGACATCCTCCTCCAACCCCTGCTTGCGCCACAAATCCCACATGGCTTCCGACGGCTGGAAATAGTCACTTCGCGCCAAGGAAACCCGCCCATCCTGCACCAGACGATAGTAGCATTGCAAGTGCAGGGATTGTTCCTCCTGCACCTCGGTCGTCAGCGCGCGCGGCGCAAACGACAGGCAAAGCAAATCCGCCGTGCGGGAGAGGTTGATGAGGGTACAGCCGACCAAATCATTGAGCTTCTTCTGGACAAAAAGCATGTCCGTGTTGTTCATATTAGTCCCTTCCAATTTTCCACTGGGGATTTACTTTCCGCCGAAAGCGTCCAGCACCGCCTGCGCCATGCCGCCCTTCTCGCAGTGCGCCGTGTGGCGAATCGGCAGGGAACGCAGTGCCTTCACCTGCTGCGGCACGGGCATCCCCGAACGCGCTTCCAATTCATCCGAGCAGGCGAATGCATCCAGTCCGGCGACGGCGTTCTTTCCGGCGACGGCAGTCAGCACATCGGCGGCGAACTTGTAGGGGCTGGCGGTGGACACGATGACCGTCGGGGTCAAATCGCCCGACGTCTCGCGGTACTGGCGCAGAACGCGGCTCGCAACGGCGGTGTGCGTGTCCATCAGGTAGTGATGCTGCTCGAACACGCGGGCGATTTCCTCCGCGCAGTCGCGGTCATCAGCGTACCCGGCGGCAAAGACGCTCAGCAGCCACTCCTGCCGCTGCTGACCAACGGCGTAGGACTGGCTCGTGCGCAGCTGCTGCATCCAGCGGGCAATCAGCGCGCCGTCGCGGTCGGCGCATTCAAACAGCAGACGCTCCAAATTCGAGGAAATCAGGATATCCATCGAGGGGGAGGTCGTCTTGAAGAACTGCCGGCGCGTGTCGTAAACGCCGCCAAGGAAGAAATCCGTCAGCACGTTGTTGCGGTTGGAGGCGCAAATGAGCTTCTTGACCGGCAGCCCCATGCTCCGTGCGTAGTAGCCCGCGAGGATATTGCCGAAATTGCCCGTCGGCACGACGAAATTCACCTCGTCGCCCAGCGCAATCGCGCCCGCGTTCAGCAAATCGGCATAGGCGGAGAAATAATAGACAATCTGCGGCACGAGGCGGCCGAAGTTAATCGAGTTGGCGGAGGAAAGCACCTTGCCGCGCGCGTTCACCTGCTGGTGGAAATCCGCGGAGGAGAACAGCGCCTTCACGCCGGATTGCGCGTCGTCGAAATTGCCGTTCAGGGCGATGACGTGCGTGTTTTCGCCGCCCGTGGTGGTCATTTGCAGCTTCTGCACGTCGCTGACGCCGTCGGTCGGGTAGAAGACGGTGCAGGATGTTCCCGGCACGTCCTTGAAGCCTTCGAGTGCCGCCTTGCCCGTGTCGCCGCTGGTCGCGACGAGAATCGCTACTTCGCGGTTTTCGCCGTTCTTCTTGGCGGAGAGCGTCGTCAGGTGCGGCAGCAGCTGCAGCGCCATATCCTTAAACGCAAGCGTCGGTCCGTGGAAAAGTTCCAGCACATGGGTATTGCTGTCGAGCTTTTTCGTGGGCGCAATCGCGGCGTCATCGAACTTGGCGGCTTCGTAGGCGCTGGCAATTGCGTCCGCCAGTTCCTGCGCATTGAAATCGTCAAGATAGCCACGGAGGATGGTCAGCGCGCGGGCGCGGTAGTCGAGCTTGGTCAGCGCGGCAATGTCCGCCAGCGTCATCTGCGGGAACACCGCCGGGACATACAGACCGCCATCGGGCGCAAGACCGCGCAGGATGGCTTGGGACGCCGTGACGCAGGCGCCGCCGCGGGTGGAAATGAATGACATGGAAATCACGCTCCTATCCGCAGGGCGATGCCTGCTGGGTTGAGGGCAAGAAAGGGTTCTTGCCGAGTTTTTGCTTGCGGTTGCTGGGTTCCCTACCTATTATAATAGGTGATAATGTTGCAGGGGGTTCGCTCCTGCGGGAACGACAAGGGACAATGAAAACAGGAGAAGCCTGCACTCGCCCCCCTTGCCCCACTTGCCCCCTTCGCGCGAAATATCAAAGGGCGGCGGCTTACATGCTCCGCCGCCCTCGTGGGCTGTTCCAATTAGATGATGTAGCCCTTGCAGAAGTCGGGCAGCGCTTCGGGATCGGCGCTGACGGACAGCACGAACGTCACATCATGCTTCTGCGCGTACTTTTCGAGGCTGTCGAAGAACCACTTCGCGTCGGCGAGGTCAATCTTGATCAGCTTGAGGAACGCGTCGATGAAGACGGTCTTGACGTCGTAGTTGCTGGCGAGCATGCCGCCGAGGAAGCCGAGGAACATTTCCGCGCTGGAAACGCTGTACTCTTCGACGTTGACGAAACGAACCGCACGGTCCACTTCGTACATATAGCTGTCGTTCTTGTCGAGGAAAACGACGTTGCCGGAGCTGGTCTTGACCGCGTTGTTGGTCATGTCAATCAGCCGCTTGGTCTTGCCGGAGCCCTTCTTGCCTGCGATAATCTGAATCATGGGTAAACGCCTCCTTGTGAGTGAGAGTTTCGTATCTCTATTATAAACCATTTTGCGCCCGGATGCAATGCCTCTGATGAATTTCCTTTGGATTCGGGAGAAAAATTCACCGCCTTTACGGTGACGTGTCCTCCTCGTTGCCGGGTGCATCTGTATCATTCGCCATGAGGGTCAATAAATCCTGCTTCTTCAGCGGCGGAAGTTCACGTTTTTCATGACCGGGGATGGACGTGTCGAGCTTGCAGACTCCGGCGCAGTCGCACCACTGGCAGGCGTTCCAGTCTCTGATGACGGCGGGGGACGGGGTGATTTCGCCGCTGCGGATGCGGTCGGCCAGCTCCGCCGCCATCTTCTTGGCGTGGGCAAGCAGCGCTGCCATTTCCTCCGACGTGTAGCCATCAGACGAGGAAGCGACGCTGCTATCCGCATTAAAGATTTTCGTGAACGAATATCCCGGATTGGAATCCAGCGCTTCCACCACGTCCACATCCGCCAGCACAATGCCTTTCAGGTGCAGCTTTTTCGCAATCGCCTTTTCCGCGGATTCCTTTACATCCGCCGTATCTACCATCGGGTCTTGAATCGTGAAGTAGAATGCGCCCGCCGGATTGCCGTCCAGCCCCTCGCACGCGGCTTGCAGATACAGCAGCAGCTGCAATTGAAGCCCGTACCATAGGCGCGTCGGGTCAATGTCGCGGTGGCTGCTCTTGTAGTCGGATACGAGCAGATACACGCCCTCGTCGCCCTCCCAGCGGTCGATGCGGTCGATTTTGCCGCGCAGGGCGATTTTCCGTCCATCATGCAGCGTCAGCACCACCGGGGGCAGACCGTCCTCCTCGCCAAACACAACTTCCTCGCCGACGGTGCGGAAGCGGCTGTGCTGCGCGTGATGCGTGAACATCCACGCGGCGCGGTGCACCGTTCGGCGGTACTTCTCACCCTGCAGGCGCAGGGACGGCGTTTCATTCAGCGGGCCATCCGCCCACGCGGTCGTCAGCGGCAGCAGCACCGTATCCATCAGCGCGTGGATTTTTTCGTCCGGCAAATCCGGAAAATCCGGCTCCTTCAGCGCAAGGGCGGCGTACCCCTCCATCGCGGCATGGTAGAAATCGCCCACATCCGCCGGGTCGAACTCGTACTCGCGGCGGATGACGGGCTTCAAGCCGTAGTTCACAAAGTGCCGATACGGGCACTGCGCGAAGCCCTCCAAGCGGCTGATGGACACCTTATCCTGCGTGAAGAGCCGCCGCGTGTGGTCGCGGGAGAGGAAAATTGCCGCGCCGTGGCGGTTCAGCGCATCCAGCACGGCCTGACAGCGGCTGTGCCACTCCGGGTCGAAATACAGCCAGCGCAGGACGTTCGCCCATTGCTCCGGAAGCGGCGTGTCGGTGTCGACAGCTTGCCGCAGGTGGTGCGGCAGTGCATCCAGCGCCATGGCGGGGGAGAGCGGCGCGACGTCATTTGCCAGCACGCCGCCGGATACCACCATATGCGGGAACAGCTGCGTCATGTCCTCCAGCAGCCCCGCCGGACGAAACGCCGTGCCGTCCTGCCCGCCCTGCGAACAGGTGACGGTCAGAAAGCGTCGGGGGAGGGATAGTGTACGGTAGAAGTCCGACTGCCGCAGGGCGCACGTCTCCTGCTGCGTAAGACCAATCGCGCGCTGCGCCAAGTCGCACAGCGTTCGCCGCTCTGTCTCGGACAGGAGCGAATCCGTCGTACTGCCCAGCGCGCCATCCTGCATTCCCATGACGAGCAGCGCATCAATCCGCCCGGTCATCAAATGCCCCGCTTCGCCGATCATCACCGTGTCCGGCTGCGGCGGCAGGGACGAAATCGACGCGCCTGTCAAACCTGATTCCACGAACCGTGCCAAATCCCGCTGATTTGCCTTTTGCGTGCTCAGCAGCGCGTACAGCTGATCAAGCAGCGTCATCAGGATTGTCCATACCTGCCGATTCTGCGTTGCTTCCGCCGCCATCCCGCGCGAAAGCAGCGCTTCCTCGCGCGCCATCAGGCGGTCATACGCATTGGTATCCTCCAAGAAGCGGAAAATTGCCTCGACGGAATCACCCGCTGTTTTTGCGCGGCGGAGCGCATCCCGAAGGGCCTCCACAGGCGAAATCAGCCGGACACGCAGTTCGTCCATATCCGCCGCGTCGTCGCCATAAGGGAACGGACGCAGCCACTTGCCGCGGTTGATGCCGTGCGTGATGGCGTAGTTCTCCAGCGAATCGGCTTCGTCGCGGGTCAGGGAAGAAAAGCCGCTTTTTGCCACTTGCAGCACATCCGCGCGGAGAAATCCGCCGGAGATGCAACGCAGTGCGCCGACGAGCATCCGACTCAAGCCGTGCCGCGCCGCACTGTCCTTCCGCGCCTGATAGCAGGGAACCCCCGCGCTTTGCAGCGTGACGGCGAGGATGCCGGCCATACTCTGCGCATCTGCCAGCGCGACCGCCATATACTGCCACGGAATGCCGCGCTCGTGCCAGCTTTGCAGCGTCTGCGCGGCGAAAGCAGCTTCGGCATACGGGTTTGCGGCGGCATGGATCGTCAGGGCGGACGCGTCGCCGGGGTACACCACGCCGTCACGGGCGAACAGGTGCGCTTCGAGGTGGCGGAGGGCTTCGTCGCGCCCGTCGGGTTCGCTTGGCAGCCACTTCCCACTGCACGGGAATGCCGCGCTGACGCAGCCATCCGGTCAGCTCCGCCGCACTCCTGCGCTGGGAGGCGAAAACGTGCCCGTCGCTTGCAGTGTCCTTGTCCATCGTGAACGCAACGACCATGCGGGTACACTCTGGCGCAGCGGTCGCCAACAGGACGCACAGCGGCGTTGGCAGCATGTCAAACTGGTAGACAAACACGGCGGCATCGCGCATCAGCCCGCTTTCCGGCAGCCGTTCCACCAGCTCAAACTGCTGCGTCGGCTCATCCTGAAAGCGCTCGGCAATCAGCACGTCATACGTCTGCCAAAGCAGCAGCAAATCATGCGCTTTTGCCTTCAGTGCGCCGGATGGCAGCTCCTCCGCATAGGCGGCAAATTCTTCGCTTGACAGCCCCGTGCGCTGGAAGTCCATCAGCAGCGTGGACAGCTTCTCCGGCAGCCCGGGTGACAGCGCGACGCGGCGATAATAGTGCAGTTCCTCCTGCTTCAGGGAAAGCGCCTGCGCCAGTGCCATCCGTCGCCCGCTTTCGTCCAGCGCGGCTTTGGGCGAGTGCCCAGCGCTCTCTCGGATACGCCGCCCCAGCCTGCGCGGCGACAGTACATCCAAATCCAGCAGACCCGGCAAATTCAGCTGCTCCACCAGTTCCCGCTCGGCTTGCAGCGTGTACTGCTCCGGTACAAGCAGCAGGACACGCTGACCAGCTTCACGGCATTTGCGGATTTCTTCAAACAGGCGGGACTGCGTCTGCCCGGCGCGTGCGCCCCAGATTTCGACGGTGGTCATAAAATCCCCCTCACAAAGCGGCAAATGCGGTTAAATAACGAATCGCCTCCGTATCATGGCGGCGGTTAAAACCATGTGCCCCGCCGTCAATCAAGTGCAGCTCCGCGTTCGCATACGTTTCCGCCGCTTTTTTCGCGTAATCCGGCTTGACGATGCCGTCCGCCGTGCCGTGGACAATCAGCACCCGCCCGGTGTACGGCGTGATTTCGCGGAAAACGTCCATGTGCATGACGGCTTCGGGATAGCAGCGCCCCAGCGGCATCGGCCCGCAGTGAATCTTCTCCGGCAGATTTTGAGGGTCGAAGTGCGCCATCATCATGTGTCCCGCGCGCGCGTCGTCGGGGATGCAGAAGGCCGGGTAGAACAGCACCAGCCTGTCCACTGCATCCGGATGCTTCGCAGCGGTCAGCGCGGACACTATCCCGCCCTGCGAACAGCCCATCAGCAGCAGCGTATCGCCGGCATAGGGAAGCGACTGCGCATAGCGAATGACGGCTTCCAAATCCTGCACCTCGGTCAGCACCGACATGTCTGTCGTCGCGCCGTCACTCCGCCCCAAGGGCGGAACGCTTCCGCCGCAGAAATCGAAGCAGTACGCACAGTAACCAATTTTCGCCAGCAATCTCGTGTACTGCCGGACGGTCTGCTGATTTGCCATAAAACCGTGGCAGACAATGGCAATCGGGAGCTTTTCGCCATTCGGACGGTACTCCGTGCCGCGGATGGTCAAATCACCGCGCATACAGGAGAACGTCCGACGACGGATGGGGGAGGAAGAAAACAGCATCGAAATCGCCTCACGGAAGATTGTTTCTTCTATTGTAGCATAGTCGCGCGAAAATGAAAAGATGGAAAAACAAGACTTGAAGCGGCAGGGAGAGACGTGTTATAATGGAGCGAACCCACAGAGAATGAAGGAGTACATACACGATGAGCAATTTCCGCCGACCGAAGCACCTGACCACCCGCCGAATGCAGGAAACGCGTCCGAATCCGCCGAAGAAACAGGCGAAAGCGCAGCGTCCGGCGCGCGAAATCCGCTGGAACTGTCCCGTCGCGGCGAAATGCGGCGGATGCCAGCTGACTCGCCTGTCCTACGCGGAGCAGCTGCAATGGAAGCAGCAGCGCGTGGCGGAACTGCTGGACGGAATCTGCGAAGTCCGCCCGATTCTGGGCATGGACGACCCGTTCCACTATCGCAACAAGGTTCATGCCGTGCTGTCGGTGGACAAGGCGGGCAAGCCCATCAGCGGCGTCTACGCCATGGGGACGCACCGCGTCGTGCCCGTGCGGCACTGCCTGATTGAGGATCGCCGCGCTGACCGCATCATCCAGACCATCGTCGCGATGCTGCCTGCCTACAAGCTGCGCATCTACAACGAGTACACGCACCGCGGCTTCCTGCGCCATATCCTCATCCGCACGGGGCATGTGACGGGGCAGATTATGGTCGTGCTGGTCGCGACGAGCCTTGAATTTCCGGGCAAAAAGGCATTTGTGCAGGAGCTGATTCAGCGCCACCCGGAAATCACAACCGTCGTGCTGAACTGCAATCAGCGCGAAACCAGCATGGTGCTGGGCACGAAGGAAATTACCCTCTATGGCGAGGGGTACATGGAGGATGAACTGTGCGGAAAGCGCTTCCGAATCAGCCCGCAGAGTTTCTATCAGGTGAACGCGAAGCAATGCGAAGTCCTCTACCGAACGGCGATTGACGCGGCGCAGCTGACAGGCGCAGAAACCCTGCTGGACGCCTACTGCGGTACGGGTACGATTGGCTTGTGCGCGTCGGATGGCTGCAAGCAGCTCATCGGCGTGGAGCTGAATGCCGATGCCATCCGCGATGCAAAGGAGAACGCCCGCCGCAACGGCGTGGAGAACGCGCGCTTCCTCTGCGATGACGCGGGGCGCTTCATGCAGAAGCTCGCCAAGGAGGGAAACGCGCCTGACGTAGTGATGATGGATCCGCCCCGCGCCGGCAGCGACCAGAAGTTCCTGCAAAGTCTGCTGATGCTGAAACCAAAGCGGGTTGTGTACGTTTCCTGCAACCCGGAGACCCTCGCAAGGGACTTGCGCGTGCTGGTGGACGGCGGGTATCGGGCGGAATGGGCAACGCCAGTGGATATGTTTCCGGGGACGGAACATGTGGAGACGGTATGTTTGTTGTCCAAACTTCAAAGTAAGGAACATATCGAGATCGAAGTGAAGATGGACGAGCTGGATTTGACTTCGGCTGAAAGCAAGGCAACCTATGAGGAAATCAAGGCGTATGTTCTGGAACATACCGGACTGAAGGTCAGCTACCTCTATATCGCACAGGTGAAGCAGAAATACGGCATCATTGAGCGTGAGAACTACAATAAACCGAAATCCGAATACGCCAAGCAGCCTCAATGCCCGCCGGAGAAGGAAAAGGCAATTACGGAGGCACTGAAGCACTTCGGGATGATTTTGTAGATGCCTTTTGAAAGAAATTGCAGGTGGCGGTCGGTACCAAATGATCTTTCGCTAACAAGTTGTCTAAAGGTTAAACTGTCAGTATAAGAATGCTAACGAAGGTGCGTAAAACACGGAACTGCGATATTGGGAATATCCGAAAGCTGATTTTTCCCAAGAAGGCATCGTTGAATAAGAGGTGGATGGTATGGCGGCAAAAAAGAAAAACATAATTAGCAAGGCTAGCCCTCACACAATAAAAAAATTTGAGCTGATAGAAGAGTACATCAAATCGTGGGCACAGAAGTTGCTGCTGACTGAGTCTTGCAATGGGCTGATCTTTATAGACTGTATGTGCAACAGTGGTGTATACACCGACGATGCCGGGCAATTGGTGAAAGGTACAGCAGTACGCGTCTCAGAAGCACTTAGGGAAGCATCAAGAAGCTATACGGAGAAAAATATACACATTTACTTGAATGACAAGGATAAAGCGCGCGTAGATGAGCTAAAAAAGCATCTTCCACAGGATGAGCGCAATTTTAAGATTGTCACCTCTTGCGGTGATGCGCACGAGCTACTCCGAACTATCGGACCACAGTTATATGGAACTGGGCACCTGCATTATTTCCTGCTCTACGATCCGTATGATGCGACTATTGACTGGGAAGCACTTCTACCGTTTTTCCGTAACTGGGGTGAAGTTATGATTAATCACATGGTTTCAGATCCGGTGCGGGCGATCACAAGCGCCAAGAAGAAAACGACAAAGGCAAAGTACGAGAACACTTATCTGGAAGACTTTGAGAAACTGGTGCCTTACGGAAGTGACAAGAAGGCCTATGAGGCTAGAGTGGAAGAAATCATAAATTCACTGAAAGGAGCTCGCAGGTACTACGTATCGGCATTTCCGTTCTATAACACGCAGAACTCGCTCGTCTACAATTTGATTCATTGCACGAGCAACAAGGAGGGATTTAAGCTCTACAAGAAGAGTGCTTGGAAGGTATTTGGCGCACAGTCCTCTACCAAGCACTCGGTTGAGAACAGGCAGTTGTCATTTAACCTTTTCGGTGAGATTGCTGAAGAGGAAAGCTGCTTGCATGTTATCGATATAGCGAAATACCTGCAGCGCAGCTTTAGAGGCCGAAAGCAGGTGCCGCTGGATGAGATGTGGGAACTTCTGGATAACCACCCGATTTTCCCGTCAGAGGGATTTCGCAATGAGGTAAAGAGCGATCTGACCGATTTCTTTGGCGCGAAGATTGAGCAGATTGTGAATCCTGATACAGGAAAGAAGGAAACGGTGATCTCTTTCTCTTCTTGAGATTGAGTTTCAAATAGATGAGGTGATTGGAATTTATGGCAACGTCGCAGAAATTTGGTGGCAATTGGACTGAGAAGAAGTTGAATATCTTCACCAGCTACCTGGACGCATACCTGATTGCACTGCAAAATCAGAAGTTTAAGAAGATTTATATAGATGCCTTTGCTGGAACCGGTGAGATCGAGACCAGTGACGGCGGGCAGTTTCTTGTGGGCTCTGCTAAGCGTGCACTGGAGTCTGAAAAGAAGTTCGATCATTACTATTTCATAGAAGCGGACTCTCAGAAGGCAGGAGAACTTCAGAATATGATAAACTCCGAGTTTCCGCAGATGAGGGGAATTGTTACAATTTACTGCGGCGATGCGAATGATAAGCTCGCGGAGATTATTAGCAACGTAGACTGGAGATATAACAGAGGATTGCTGTTCTTAGATCCATATGCGACGCAGGTAAATTGGGCTACGCTTGAAAATGTAGCACAGACGAAATCGATAGACGTATGGTACCTGTTTTCGTTCTCTGCACTTGAACGTATGCTGCCGAAAAACGGAAAGTACGATAAATGGGAGGATTGCATAGATCGATTGCTTGGAGATGCCGGATGGAGGAAGGAATTCTATAAGAAAGATCCCCAGATGACGCTTTTTGACTTGTTCCCGGAGCCCGGACAGAGCGATGGCGAACGGATGGTTAAGGACGCAAATCCAGATCACATAAAGGAGTATATCCTCTCTCGGCTTGGGACAATCTTTCCATGTGTGTCAAAGCATGCGCGGATTTTCAGGAACAGCAGGAACTCGCCGATGTTCCTATTCTGCTTTGCCATTGCGAGTGAGAGTCCGAAAGCGCAGGGACTTGCACTGCGGATGGCAGACTACATATTAAAGAACAAGTAGGCGGAGGATGAAAGCACCTTGAAGACGATAAAACGAAAATCCATGCTTTATCAAACAGGGGTAGAGTATGGTGACTACACAATGAATCACGTGCAGGGGTGTGCACATGGGTGCAAATATCCATGTTATGCATTCCTGATGAAGAAGCGATTCGGGCAAATTAAGGATTACGAGAGCTGGCTTGAGCCAGTGCTTGTATCAAACACGCTTGAATTGCTGGATAAAGAGATACCGAGGCTCAGAGATAAGATTCAGTCTGTGCAGCTTTGCTTTACCACAGATCCGTTCATGGAAGGATATCCAGAGGTGTCCCAGATGAGCATTGCGGCTATCCGAAAACTAAACGAGGCCGGTATCAAATGCACTACATTGACGAAGGGATTGCTTCCCATGGAATTGGCGGAACTTTCTCCGGAAAATGAATATGGGATCACGTTGATAACGCTGGATGAAGCATACCGGGAACAGATGGAACCGGGAGCTGTTCCCTGTGCAGACCGACTGGCAGCGCTGAGAGCGCTTCACGAAGTTGGTTGCAAGACGTGGGTGAGCATAGAACCGTATCCAACACCGAACATGATAGAGCAGAATTTACACGAAATCTTGGAAGCTGTAGCATTTACCGACAGGATCATCTTCGGCAGAACGAATTACAGCAAGACAGCAAACGCCTATGAAGGACAAAGGCACTTTTACAATGAATGCGCAGCAGAGGTGACGGCTTTCTGTCAAGAGCGCGGCATTGATTATCACATAAAGGAAAAGACGATCACAGAAGAATGAGGTGGAAACAGTGGCGTTATTACAAGACTTGATCCGGCAGATCAACGATCCAACACTCAGGGATAGGATTTTGCAGGAAACAGATAAACTAATGAAACAAAAAAAGTTCGGGCTTGTGTTTGAAGAGCATCTGCCCGAATGCACGCCACTTCATGATGTTCCAATCCGTGTCGGTTCAAAAGTGGCGTTAAAGACAGGCTATGTCAGCGATATTTATATGGTCATAAAGCTCGATGGGAACGAAGCTCTCTGCGACCGCAGAGAGACGCATGAGAAAGTAACTTTCCAGCTGGATGAGATTGTCGCTATTGCAGAATTTGGCGAGCCGATCTATCCCACACTAAAACCGCTGGATGCAGTTCAGAACGCTCCAGATAGCGACCTTTGGCATACGCTGATTGAGGCGGACAACTACCACGCGCTCCAGCTGCTGGAATACCTGTACGCAGAGAAGGTGGACTGCATCTACATCGATCCACCATACAACACCGGAGCAAAGGACTGGAAGTACAACAACGATTATGTTGACAGCTCTGATGCTTACCGCCACAGCAAGTGGCTCTCCATGATGGAGAAGCGCCTGAAAATTGCGAAAAAACTTCTGAATCCGAATGATTCCGTCCTTATTGTTACCATTGATGAAAAGGAGTACCTACATTTGGGCTGCCTTCTTGAGGAGATTTTTTCTGGGAAAACGATGCAAATGGTTAGTATAACCATTAATCCATCTGGAGCAAAGCGAGATAATCTATTTTCGCGCTCTGATGAATATGCGTATATTATTCTCTTTGGTAACGCACAAGTGGTACACCCGAAAGGAAATGGCGATGAACGAGAAGTAAGATGGTGGTATTTACGCAGAACGGATTATGCCTCCAGAAGAGGGACTATTAAAGGAGGTGTGGCCCAATTTTATCCAATATATGTTGATGATAAGACAATGAAGATCATTGCTATAGGAGAGGCATTGAAACCAGAGCAACAAAGAGTTAATATCCCAGCTATTGAAGGTGCTACTCCTGTATTCCCCGTTAGAGACGATGGAGTTGAAATGAACTGGGGAATAACAAGGGACTCTTTACAGAAACTTTGTAAAGAAGGCGTTGTAAGAGTTTCTCCAGGAAGCAAAAACCAACCATATGTGTTTAGATATTTAAGTGCTAATTATGTTGATAAAATTAAAAGCGGTCGATGGGCCGTACGAGGTCTACGCGAGGATGGAACAAAAATAGTTGTCGAAACAGAAGGTAAGGTTACAAGAACGACAACCGTATGGCAAAACAAAAGTTATGATGCGGGACAATACGGAACATCTGTACTTGGCGATATAATAGGAAGCGGTAAATTCACTTTCCCAAAATCGGTGTATGCTGTAATGGATACACTCAAGTATTTTATTGCAAATAAGAAAAATGCTCTTGTTGTTGATTTTTTCGCAGGATCTGGTACAACCATGCATGCTGTCAATCTGTTAAATTCGATAGACAATGGTCATCGTCGGTGTATTATGGTAACCAACAATGAAGTTTCAGCGGATGAAGCAAAAGCGTTAGATGAAAAAGGATATAGGCCAGGAGATAAGGAGTGGGATAGACGCGGTATTGCTAGGTATGTCACATGGCCTCGAACGGTTTGTTCCATTAAGGGATGCAATATTGATGGCAAACCTCTCGATGGGAACTATGGATGTAACGTAGAACAATATACCGAAATTGACGGGGAAACCATTAATCCCGAAACTGGAAAAAAGATTCGAGGAAAAGTATATAAAAAAGAAAAAGAACCTGCTTATCCTGAATTAGCGGATTTGAAGATGTCTGATGGATTCAAAACCAATGCTGTGTTCTTCAAACTGAGCTTCCTCGACAAAACCTCCGTTGCTCTCGGTAGGCAGTTCCGTGAACTGCTTCCGGTGCTCTGGATGAAGGGCGGAGCCATTGGTAAGTGCCCAGCTCTTGAAAATGATGATCTCCCGAATATGCTGATCTTGCCGCAAAACAAAATGGCTGTTCTGGTAGATGAAATATATTATTCAGAGTTCGATGCCGAATTGAGCCAGCATCCAGAAATCCAGACAATCTTCATTATAACGGATTCAGAGACAGCATACCGGTCGATGATCCGTACCTATGATGGCAAAGACTGCTATCAGCTTTACAGAGACTATCTGGATAATTTCAGAATCAATACGGGGAGGTAACCATGAGAGTAGAATTATTCCCTTTTCAGAAAAGAGCGCTTGCTGATATCCGTATGAAGACTGCGGAGGCAATGGGCAGCTATCACAGAACACATGCGCCGCAGGTGGTTTCCTTTACTGCTCCAACCGGAGCCGGAAAGACCATCATTATGTCCGCGCTGATTGAGGCTATTCTTTTCGGTGATGAACAGTATATGGAGCAGCAGGATGCAATCATCGTCTGGCTTTCGGATTCGCCTCAGCTGAACGAGCAGTCAAAGCAAAAGATCGACTCCAAGGCTGATAAGATCAAGTTGTCGCAGTGCGTTACAGTTTCCGAGGAATCCTTTGATAAAGAGGTATTTGAGGACGGTCATGTTTATTTTCTGAATACGCAGAAGCTGTCGGTCACCTCCAAGCTAACGAAAAATGGCGATGGCAGGACTTATACAATTTGGCAGACGCTTGCAAATACTGTTCGGGAAAAGAGCGACAGGCTGTACTTTATCATAGATGAAGCACACCGCGGCATGCAGGGACGTGAGGCCAGCAAGGCCACGACAATCATGCAGAAATTTATCAAGGGTAGCGATGAGGATCATATTCCGCCGATGCCAGTGGTGATTGGTATGTCTGCGACGACTCAACGGTTCAATGCTCTGGTCGAGGGCACATCCTCAACCATACATAAGTCCATTGTCACAGCGGATGAAGTGCGAGCGTCCGGACTTTTGAAAGACCGCATTGTCATCACTTACCCAGAGGCCAGTGCGGTCAACAACGATATGGCTATCCTGCAGGCGGCAGCAGACGACTGGAAGGAAAAGTGGGAACATTGGACGCAGTATTGTTTTGAGCAGCATTACGCCTATGTGAATCCAATTCTGATCATCCAGGTGCTAAATGGAACCGGGGGCAAGCTGACCGATACCAATCTGGATGATTGCATCGCAAAGATCGAGGAGCGGACAGGATTCAAGCTGGAAAACGGTCAGGTAGTCCACACCTTCGGAGGAACAACTGCCTCCCTTACGGTAAACGGGTTTGAAGTACGTTATGAGGAACCTTCTCGTATCGCAGATGACCGAAATATCCGTGTTGTGTTCTTTAAAGAAAATCTGTCTACAGGATGGGATTGCCCAAGGGCAGAGACCATGATGTCCTTCAAACACGCGAATGACGCTACCTATATTGCCCAACTCCTTGGACGCATGGTCAGAACTCCGATGCAGATGCATATTCAGGTCGATGATGTCCTGAATGATGTGCATCTGTATTTACCGTATTTTAACGAGGAAACGGTCAAAGATGTCGTGGAGGCATTGCAGAGCACTGAGGGTGGAGATATTCCGACAGACATATATGGCGAGTCACTATCTGGAAAACGCTTCGAGACACTAACTGTTAAACCGAAGAAGAAAATGCAAATGTCAATTCCGGGACAGATGACTTTGGAGGTGTTTGCAAATCAAGGTACCGAGGCGCCAGCTTTGGTATCCATAACGGATACACAGGGTGCACCTACTCCGGTACAGCAGCAGACACAGATCCCGGATGTAGCAGAAGTGACACCCGCACAGCCTACAAATTACAGCAGGTGTATAATAGGCATAGAAGATGATAGAAATGCTGCACAATGAAGCACGGAAACTGTTGGTAGAGGGTTACGAAGCGACGCACAACGGATGGAAGCAATCGCGAAGATTTTCCACGTCAACAAGTACACCGTTTACCATTTGGAAGAGCGGAAGCGGAAAACAGGCAGCGTTGACCTGCAAACGTGGCGGCGAGGTCGGAAAGCTCTGCTGAGCAGCACAGACAAAGCACGGATAGCTGAGTGCATTACAAAAAATTCCACGATTAGTTTGGAAGAACTCCGCACACAGTTAGGGCTGAAAGTCAGCATTTCAACAATGAGCCGAGTGGTTCGAGCATTGGGGTTTCGCGTGAAAAAAGTCGGGCTTTCGGCGACAGAACGGGAGCGTCCCCGATGTGCAGGCAAAACGTATCAAGTGGAAAAATTGGCGATTGAACATTGGAGGCTTGTGTTTCTGGACGAAAGTGGCGTGAACATCGGGATGACACGCAGGTACGGACGAGCCATCGGGAAAGCGCGGGTGCATGGCAGCGCACCGCTGAATGTGCCGACAAGTCAAACTGTCCTGGCCTCTGTCCGCTTGAACGGTCAAATCACCTACACCATGTATCCCGGCGGAACAAGCGGCGAACGTTTTCTGGATTATCTGAAAAACGTGCTCATTCCGACGCTTCACAAAGGCGACATCGTCGTCATGGACAACATGCGTTCACACCATGTCAAGGGCGTGGAAGAAGTGTTGCGCGCAGCGGGCATGATTCCACTCTATCTGCCGCCATACAGCCCGGATTTGAATCCGATTGAAATGCTGTGGTCGAAGATGAAGGCTATTTTACGGAAGCTGGGCTGCAACATTGCTGCACTTTTGCCCCTGATGGTCGCCGAGGCACTTGCTCTCGTTTCGCCGGAGGATTGTTTCGGCTGGTTTACTGCTGATGGTTATTGACTGGATTTTTGAGATATCCTTGAGCCACACAGTGCAGACTTTAAGGACAATCTTGGAAAGGCTAAAGGTTTTGCAGAATACGCAAGACAGAATCCGGGTGTCGGTAGAATCCAGCTTATCCGTATGGGTAAGGATGCAGCGGGAAGAAATCAGTTCAGACGACTAGATATGTATAAAACAGCAATCCGTGAAAAGGTTTCTTGTGCGATAAACACAGATGAGCTAGATCATATCTTCGATACAGATGGTGTCATCGAGTAAGAATCATAATATCTAGGTATTTTCACAACATCTGGAACTTCGATACTTTTGAAGCAAAGTTGGATAATAACAAACAAAACCTTCCACAGAATTCATCTCCCCACTGGATGAAATCTGTGGAAGGTTATGTTTTAGGAGGCTATGAATGTGCAAGCTGTGATATAGTTGCATCTTCATAGGCGACTAAAACAAGGGGAGTGCAGAGGGGAGCAATCTCCTTTGACGCTGGGTTTCCAATAGGGGCGCGAAGCATCCCTGTTGGCACACGATTTTCCGTAGGAAAGTCTAGTGTGTTATACCTTTGCTTCCGGCCGACGCGGGGAAAGGGGTTGGCTTCGCCATCTGCTGTACGGGCAGATAGCGGGTGACAGACACTTTTCTGCGACAGTAGGACAGGCGGATTTTGTGACACCAAGGTGACACAAATGCAGGATTTTTGCAAAGCAAATCCGACTGGCCGGAGAAGGAAGCAGAGGTATATACAGCCCTTGTCCCGCCGCAGCGACACACTAAAACCACCACGGTAGCTCCAGCCAGAGGTTGTCCATCGCGGTATCTTCCAACGTCTTTGCGCGGCTCTCCCGCAGATTGAAATGAATTGCTGAGCCGATCATCGTATGCTCCACATCGTCTGTAAAGCCATAGCGGTACAGCAGATAGGCTTGTTCACGCTCGGAAAGCCTGTCCAGACCTTCGTACAGTTCACGCATGGTTTCTTTGTCCACATAAATCTGTTCCGGAGACTTGACGGTCGGATCGGCAATGGCTTCGATGCGCAGCAGTCGCTCCTCACCGGGAAGAATCTCATCCAACCGGATTTTCTGCAAGGCAAGTCCGTCTGTGGTGCTGGTCATTTTCTGCTCATATTGAGAGAAAACATCTCGTATCAGGTCGGTCATGGCGTTGCGGATGAACGGTGCGGCATAGGTCAGAAACTTAATCCCCTTGCTGCTGTCAAAGAGAGGGATGGCGGTCAGCAGACCGAGGCAGCCTTCCTGTTCCAGATCGCTGGTTTCTGTACTGAGATCGCTCTCTGCCAGATTGGATTTCAAATAAATCTCATTGGCGGTTTTGCGGATGAAACCCAGATTGTTTTTCAGAAGAAGGTCACGAGCCTCTGTGTCCCCTTTCTGCGCCAGTGCACAAAGCTGCTCATTATCCTGTTTCTTCATCATCCTTCTCCTGTGATGAGGCTTGCTCTAAGGTGGTCTGGAAAAAGCCTGTCAACGCCTGTCCAAGCGTATTAAGTGCATCCCGATTGACACCATCCAAGCCAGCCACACTGCCGATAATCAGATCAGATACCTGCTCCGGTGTAATGGTTGGATTTGTCATATCCTGTCCCTTTGCAACCTCTGTAAACATTTTTTTGGTTTGCTCTGCGGTCATCGACTGAATGGCAGCAAAGTCATTGCCGATTTCTTTTTTCACTTCCTTGACCGCCAGCATAAACTGATTTTCAATGGTGGCAAGGTCAGCTTGATAAACCGATGTTCTCAGATGTGCGATGTCCCGTGCAGTTTGTTCGCCTGCTTCTGTTTTTACCGTTTTCCGCGTTAGGCTGCTGATAGTCGTATATAGCTGGTTCTGCGCGGCATACCCGGCGGCAACCGTATCGTTGAAATACTGCTCTAATATGTAGGTCAGATCAAGAAAGCGAGGACTTTCCAGCAGGTAATTGACCACCTGAGCGTTTGCTTTTCCGGCATAGAGGTTTCTTGCCGCCTGTGCAGATAAGCCCAGCTCGTCAATGGCATAATTCTTTTTATCAGGGACATTGGTTATGCCTAAAAGAAAGTCAGTGGAGACATTAAAAGCTCTGGCAATACGGATGATATTCTCGTCTCCGAGCTTGTCCGTTTTTCCGGTCAGAAACCTACTGAGCAAACTGTCACCGCAGCCAATTTTCAGCGCAAGGTCTGTCTGAGATACTTTGTAGTATTTCATCAGATCGGCAATCCGATCCCGGACAGTACCGGGCAAAAAAGTGTTCGTCATAGCTTATGTCCCCCTTTCCTCTGTCGGCTTTTTGATATACTTCCCGCTTCGGATTCTGGCATCGGCGGGCTTCTCTGCATCTTCCGGGATGATCCAACGGCTTCCTGCCCGCTGTGCGCCGGAGATACGCCCTTGATTGCAGAGAATGCTTACGCGCCGGTGGGAGATACCCCATTTCTCCGCTGTTTCAAAGGTCGATAAAAACTTCATACTGAGCCTGTCCTTTCTGCCAATATCTAATCTTATTATATTCAATAAGTGGAATAATATCAAGACGCATATTGTGAACAAATGCCGCTCTGCGTTTTTGCATTTTTGCAAAAATTCAGGGCGGCATTTTCTTTTTTTGCGCGAATGCCGGATTTCCCGGCTGACGCCGATTTTCTCCGTATATTGAGGCGACAAGAGGAAATTGTCAAATAAATTACGGAGGTATGTGTATGAATTTATTTGAAAGTGTAAAGGCGGCAGTCACGGTGAGACAAGCTGCTGAACATTACGGTCTGGAAGTGAACCGTGGCAACATGGTCTGCTGTCCCTTCCACAATGACCGTATACCCAGCATGAAACTGAATGAGGATTACTTCTATTGCTTCGGATGCGGGGCCCACGGCGATGTGATCGACCTTGTGGCAAGGCTGTTCAACCTGAGCAGCTATGATGCGGCGAAGAAGCTGGCGTATGACTTTGGGATCGACCCGGACAAGCCCCCGGCTGCGGCAGCGCTGCGGAAACCGAAATATCCGCTGGCAAAGGCGTTCCAGAGAGAGGAACTGCATTGTCAGCGGGTATTGTGCGATTATCTGCATCTTTTGGAGCATTGGAAGGTGCAGTACGCACCCAAAACGCCGGAGGATACCGTTGATGACCGCTTTGTGGAAGCCTGCCAGATGCTCGATTATATCGAGGATCTGGCAGATATTTTAACCTTTGCGGAGTTGGAGGTTCGTGTGAAAACTGTGGATATGCTTCAAAAGGATGGCATGATCGACCGGCTGGAAGAACGCCTGAAACGGACGGAAAAGGAGGTGGATGCCCGTGACGAAACGGAAATCGGCTAATTTAGACGCGCCTATCTGGTTTGACGGCACAAATATCAATGAGGCGCTGTTCTGTGATGAATTTCTGAGCAGCCGGAAAATCATCTTTGCCAACGGTGCTTTCTTCACGCCGGACGGCAGGGTGACCGACGATCTGCCGCTTCGTGGCGAAATCTATGAGGAACTGAAATGCTGCGCCGTGAACAATATCCCCCGCAAAATCACCAACATTCTGGAAGTGATGAAGCTGGCAGCTCATGTGGAGGACTTTGCACCGGAGGCAGATAGAATCCATCTGGCAAACGGTACTTTGAAGCTGGATGGCAGCTTTACCGAGGGCAGACCGAACATTGTGCGGAGCAGACTGCCGGTGGTATACCGCCCTGACGCACCGGCTCCCGTTCGGTGGCTTTCCTTTCTGGACGGACTTCTCTATACAGAGGACATTCCAACCTTGCAGGAGTTCATCGGTTATTGCCTGATCCCCAGCAACAAGGGGCAGCGCATGATGGTGATTAAGGGAAACGGCGGCGAAGGGAAATCGCAGATCGGTGCCGTGCTGGGTGCGCTGCTTGGCAGCAACATGAAGGATGGCAGCATCGGCAAAATTTCTGAAAACCGCTTTGCCCGCGCCGACCTGGAACACATTCTGCTGTGCGTGGATGATGATATGCGAATGGAGGCGCTGCGGCAGACCAACTACGTCAAGTCCATCGTGACCGCTCAAGGCAAGATGGATTTGGAGCGCAAGGGTAAGCAGAGCTATCAGGGGTGGATGTTTGCCCGCCTGCTGGCGTTCTCCAATGGCGATCTGCAAGCACTCTATGACCGAAGCGACGGATTTTACCGCCGCCAGCTTGTACTGACCACCAAGGAAAAGCCTGCGGGGCGGGTAGATGATCCTGATCTTGCCGAAAAAATGAAAGCGGAGGTCGAGGGTATCTTCCTGTGGGCGTTTGAGGGCTTGCAGCGGCTTGTTGCCAACAACTTCAAATTCACGGAAAGCCAGCGCACACGGGATAACCGGGAGGCAGTCAAGAGGGATAACAACAACGTCTTTGATTTTCTGGAATCCGAGGGCTATATCCGGCTGAAAGCAGACTGCACCATCAGCTCTAAAGACTTGTACGAAATTTATCGGATGTGGTGCGAGGAAAACAATCTGATACCGCTAAAGCGCCGCAGCTTCAGTGAGAGTGTGATTGCGAACCAGAACAAGTACAATCTGGAATACTGCAACAAGATCACCAACGCTGCCGGACGGCGCGTATGGGGCTTTTTCGGTATTGAGGCGATTGCAAAACCCAATATAAACGGGTTTTCTGATGTCTCAGAGCGTACGTACGTACCGGAGGAATGGCGATGAATTTTCTCGACGTCGTGCCGGGTACGTATGTACGCAGCGTTTCTCCTCAAACACCGCCATATGAAAAAACTGCTGGGTTTACTGCTATATTTTGGGGTGAGAAATCAAGCCATGTGAAATTCGCAAATTATTTGACTGATGGCAGAAGTGGTTTCACGGAATCGTGCTTCTCGGAACAGCAAAGCAGATGCGCGGAAATATGGGAAATCACACGGTTTAGAGCAAAGCCACACGGAGCAGAAAAGTCGATAGGTGTCACCTGTGAACAGGACTTCATAACGGCAATTCTGAGCGGATTTGACAGCAACAGATTTTTTCGCGATACAGCGAAGTGGATGCGCCGGAGAACGAACCGGCTTCGCTTTTTTATTATCTGAGTTTTGGAGGGGATTTGAATATGAGTGTATGCAATGAAATCAAGGCGCAGATCATTCGCGCCGGTTTTACCATGCAGGAAGTTGTTGACCTGTTACATGATGAATATGGCTGGTCGGACAGCGTTTCCAATTTGTCCGCCAAGTTGCAGCGGGAGAGCATCCGCTATAAAGAGGTCGTCGAGCTTGCCGACGCGCTGGGTTATGAACTGATCTGGCAGAAACGGAGGGAAAAATAAATGAGTAAGCCGCAGTTTGCCATTCTCCGCTTTGCTAAATACAAAGGACCGGAGATTTCCAATATTGAGTCGCACAACGAGCGCACCAAGGAAAAATACGCCAGTAATCCCGATGTGGACACGTCCCGCATCTACCTGAATTTTCATCTGGTGACACCCCAGCGCAAATACCGCGCCGAAGCGGAAAAGCAGATTGCAGAGGCGTGCTGCCGCACCCGTTCGGACAGCGTGCAGCTGGTGGAGGCTCTTGTGACCGCAACGCCGGAGTTCTTCAAGGGCAAGAAAAAAGCTGAAATCAAAGCCTATTTTCAGGAGGCGCTGAACTTTATCAGGGAACACCAAGACCCGAAAACCATTATATCTGCTGTGGTGCATATGGACGAGAAAACGCCTCATATGCACCTTTCTTTTGTCCCACTAACAGAGGACGGGAGGCTCTGTGCCAAGGAAATCGTAGGCAATAAGAAGAAGCTGACACAGTGGCAGGACAGGTTTTGGGAGCATATGGTCAAAAAATACCCCGATTTGGAGCGCGGCGAGAGTGCCAGTGAAACCGGACGCGACCATATCCCACCGCGGGTATTCAAGGAAATGACTCGCCTGACCAAGCAGAAGGCCAAGCTGGAAGAATTGCTTTCAGGCGTCAATGCGTTCAATGCCAAAGGAAAAGCAGCAGAAATCGGCGCTTTTTTGGACAAGTATATTCCTGCTGTGGAGCAGATGCACACGACACTGAAAAAGTACAATACGGCGTTCACGGTCACGATTGCCGAAAATAAAAAGTTGAAAAAGGAAACGGAGCAGTTGGAGCAGTCGCTGGACAAAGCCACGCAGGGAAGCACCCTGAAAAAGCTGGCTGACGCCAAGCTGCATCGGGATTATGAGGATGCCGTCGCCGTACTGGATCGTATTCCGAAGGAAGTGCTGGCGGCATATACACACAGAACGGAGAAAGAGAGGGAGACTGCCTATGGTAGATGAATGGAGCGGCTTCGCCGCTTTGCTGGCAAATTTGATTGAAAAGTATGCCGTGGTTCTGAATCTTGATGCGCTGCCCGATCTCGTCATAGAGGAAGCCGTGCCTGAAAAAGACAGGGCAGATGAGATGATTCACGAAAACGATATTGAACCCGTGAAAGCGGCATGATATAATTGTCATGAAATAAGTGTCCAAACCGCCATTGCAGGAGCAAAAGCTCCTGCAATGGCAGAAAACGAGGTGAAGTGACAATGGAACGCTGGGAGAATGAGCAGAACAATTCTGAAATGATGATTTATACCACAGAGGATGGCTTGACAAAGATCGAAACGACCTTCGACGGCGATACGGTTTGGCTGTCCATTGACCAGATGGCAGAGTTGTTTCAGAGAGACAAGTCTACCATTTCCAGACATATCAAGAACATTTTCGCTGAGGGCGAATTGAAGCGAGAAGCAGTTGTTGCAAATTTTGCAACAACTGCCGCTGACGGTAAGACTTATCAGGTGGATTACTATAATCTTGATGTCATCATTTCTGTCGGCTACCGTGTGAAATCTCAGCGCGGCGTGCAGTTTCGTATTTGGGCAACGGGAATTTTGAAGGAGTATATGCGAAAAGGCTTTGCTCTGGATGATGAGCGCTTGAAAAATCTGGGTGGCGGCGGATACTTCAAGGAGCTGCTGGAGCGTATCCGCGATATCCGTGCTTCTGAAAAGGTGTTTTACCGTCAGGTGCTTGAAATCTACGCGACCAGTATTGACTATGATCCCAAGGCGGAAATCTCCATTCAGTTTTTCAAGAAAGTCCAAAATAAAATTCATTATGCCATTCATGGGCAAACCGCGGCGGAGGTCATTTACACACGCGCCGATGCGGAGAAAGAATTTATGGGCTTGACCACCTTTGCGGGCAGTCAGCCCACGCTGAAAGAGGCGGTAGTTGCCAAGAACTATCTGAACGAGAAAGAGCTTCGTGCTATGGGACAGCTTGTGTCCGGCTATCTGGATTTTGCGGAACGACAGGCAGAGCGAGAGCAGGCAATGACCATGCAGGACTGGTCGGAGCATCTTAATCGGATTTTGACTATGAGCGGAGAGCAGCTGCTGATTGGCAACGGAAGCGTCAGCCATAAGCAGGCTATCGACAAGGCAACCGGCGAGTACAGAAAATACAAAGCCCGTACCCTCAGCGAAGTTGAGCGCGATTATCTGGATTCCATCAAGTTGTTGGAGCAGAAAACAGATAAAAAGTAAGCTGGGGTGGAGAAGATGCGATGAAAAAAGAAAAGATAAAAGTCTATATCTATACTCGCGTGTCTACCGCCATGCAGATTGACGGATACTCTCTGGATGCACAGAAATCCAGAATGAAAGCCTATGCCGAGTTCAATGACTATGAGATCATGGGCGAATACGAGGATGCCGGTAAATCCGGCAAGTCCATTGAAGGGCGTGTAGAGTTTAACCGCATGATGGAGGATATCAAGTCCGGTAAAGACGGCGTGTCCTATGTGCTGGTGTTCAAACTCTCCCGTTTCGGCAGAAATGCGGCAGACGTTCTTTCTACCTTACAGGTTATGCAGGACTTTGGCGTCAATCTGATTTGCGTGGAGGACGGGATCGATTCCTCCAAGGATGCGGGAAAGCTGATGATTTCCGTTCTTTCGGCTGTGGCTGAAATTGAGCGTGAAAATATCCGTGTGCAGACAATGGAGGGCAGAATCCAGAAAGCCCGTGAAGGAAAATGGAACGGCGGCTTTGCGCCTTATGGCTACAAGCTGGAAAAGGGACAGCTTTTCATCAATGAGGAAGAAGCTGCGGCAATCCGCGTGATTTTTGACCAGTATGTGCATACGGATACCGGTGCAAACGGCCTTGCAAAATACCTTGCAACCCACGGGATTCACAAAATTCAAAGACAAAACGGAAAAAATCCCTTATTCGATGCGGCGCTGATCCGCAGGATTCTGAAAAATCCGGTATACTGCGGGAAAATCGCCTATGGCAGACGTCGAACGGAGAAGGTGCATGGCACCCGAAATGATTACCGGCTGGTGGAACAGGATGACTATTTGCTGGTTGACGGACTGCATGAGGGAATCGTTTCCGAAGAATTATGGCATGAGGCACAGGTCAAACTGCTGGCACAAGCGGAGAAGTACGAACATGTCAACAGGGGCAAGGATACCAAAATTCATCTGCTGTCAGGCATCGTAAAATGTCCGGTCTGCGGCGTGGGAATGTACGGAAACAAAAGCATCAAGCACAAGGCGGATGGCTCAAAATACAAGGATTTTTATTACTATGGCTGTAAGCATCGTACAATGACGCACGGGCATAAGTGCGACTTCAAGAAACAGATCAATGAAGAACTGCTGGACAGCGCCGTTGCAGAGGTTATCGTAAAGCTGGTAAGCAATCCAAAGTTCGCCGCCATGATGCAGGAAAAGATCAGCATGAAGGTGGACACCTCTGCCATTGAGCAGGAGATCGCGGCGCATGAAAAGCAGCTTCGCCAGAGCTATTCCGTAAAAGCGCGGCTGATGGAGGAGATTGATTCCCTCGACCCGGACGATAAGCACTACATCAAACGCAAAGCAGACCTTGATGACCGGCTTTACAAGATGTATGATAAAATCGAGGATACAGAAAACCAGCTCGTTGCCGCCAGAGCCAAGAAGATGGCGATTGAGGCGGAAAAGCTGACAGGCGACAACATCTACAAGGTGCTGATTTACTTTGATAAGCTCTATTCCGTCATGGACGATCAGGAAAAGCGGCAGCTTATGGAATCGCTGCTTTCCGAAGTCCAGATTTATGAGGAACGGCAGCCCAACGGTCAGTGGCTCAAGTCCATCAAATTCAAGCTCCCAATCATTGCGGAAGATATGAGCTTGAGTTTGGACAACGATGCACATGTGGAAACCGTTATGTCATTGGTCCAACAAAATCCGGATGATATCGTCAAGGTCGGCATCGACGCAGACGAGCTCGCCGTCACCAAGGCCGAAAGCAAGGCGACCTACGGCGAGATTCAGGCGCGCGTGAAGGAACAGACCGGCCTGAACGTCACGCCGCTGTACATCGCGCAGGTGAAAAGAAAGCATGGGATTATCGAGCACGAATGCTACAACAAGGCAAAATCCGAGAGCGCAAAGATGCTGATCTGCCCGCCGGATAAGGAAAAGGCGATTGAAGATGCACTGAGGTTCTTTGGGATGATTGCGTAACAGGTCATGACCTCGGCGCATATCAAAATGATCATATTTCAAACACCCATCACGGAAAGACGCGAGCAGTTCATGCTGTTTCACGTTTTTCATTTCTGCCTTTACCCGCCATCTCTATGCATCGCTTTATTCACATAAAAGCAAGAGTAATTCTTCTTTTCGTATGTCTGTCGATTGCAAAGATGCAACATATATCGTATAATGATGGTGATACCACTCGACAGCAGGAAGGTGAACCTTGATGGCAACAAGTTACAATAAGCTTTGGAAACTGCTCATCGACAAAGGGATGCGCAAGAAGGACCTGCAGCTCGCCGCAGGCATCAGCTCAGGCGTCATCATCAAGATGGGCAAAGGTGAAGCCGTCACCACGACAGTGCTTGCCAAGATTTGCAAAGCTCTCGACTGCAATATTGGGGATATCATGGAATTTGTCGATGACGAGGATTAACGCATAACAGAGATTCAGGAGGCCAAACCGATGGACGCTCGTATGCTCAACACGATTGCAAACTTTATCTGGGGTATCGCCGATGATTGCTTGCGCGATGTTTATGTGCGCGGTAAGTACCGCGATGTTATTCTTCCTATGACTGTTATCCGCCGTCTGGATGCTGTGCTGGAAGACACCAAGCTGCAGGTGCTCGAAATGAAAAAGACGCTGGATACTGCGGGGATTACCAACCAGTGGGGTGTGCTTTGCAATGTTGCCGGTCAGGCTTTCTGCAATTCTTCTCCTTTCTGCCTGCGCGATCTGACCAGCCGTCCGACGGCACAGAAGTTGAAGGTAGACTTCGAGGCATACCTTGATGGTTTCTCTCCGAATGTGCAGGAAATTTTGGACAAGTTCAAGTTCCGAAACCAGATCGACACCATGATCGAAGCCGACATTCTCGGCGCGGTCATCCAGAAGTTTATCAGCAAGGACATTAACCTCAGCCCGAAGCCGTGCGGCAATCTCCCCGGTCTGGACAACCATGCTATGGGCACCATCTTCGAGGAGCTTGTGCGCCGCTTCAACGAGGCCAACAATGAGGAAGCCGGTGAGCATTGGACGCCCCGCGACGTTGTGGAGCTGATGGCTGACCTTGTGTTTGCGCCCATCGCGGATCAGATCAAGGACGCCACCTATTCCTGTTATGAAATCAAGGTGGCGTGTTGAATACAAGCAATATGCGGATAGAAAATTGGTAGCAGAATTGGTAGCAGTTTCGGAAACTGGTAGCAGATGTACGCTGCGCTGCGCCTTTTTTTGTTTTTTTGGGGAACAAAGAAAAGCTCCCGCTTTTGCACGGGAGCCGAAGTGTCAGGCCTGAATTTCCATACCGTTCTTGAACCGAACCATCACCCTGGCCTTGCTGTAGACCGTCATCCGTTCGACAAGGATATGGTAGGTCATCGGGTCGAAGGTTGTGGAAAGCGCCTCCTGCTTCATGAGCGTTCTCAGAAAATCATCAATGGCAGCCAGCCGGGTCTGCTTGTCGGAGATGGTCTCCTTCAGCTCTTCGCAGCGTGCCTTGAGGCTTTCGTAGCGGTCGCAGAGGGCATCGTGCCTTGCCCGGTAGGCAGACTGGTCAAGCGCGACCATAGCGTTCTCGCGGATGCTTCGGGCGACCTGTTCTGCGGCGATACTCATCTCTGCTTCGACCTGCGCCAGCTCTGCTTCCAGCGCATCCGTGTCGAACACCGTGCTGCGAATGGCGTCAAAGCTGTCCCTGATCTCGTTGCGCTTCCCGACCAGCTTGTTCAGCGCGGAGAGGAACAGCTGCTTCAGCGTTTCCTCATCGAAATCGGCAGCCCTTGGCTGTGGTGATGCCTTCTGCCGCAAACTCGCGTTCAGTCTCCAGCCGGGACTTACCCTGAAGGAAATTCTGAAAAATGCGGCGAACGATTGTGGCTTCATCAGGCTGAATCACCAGATGATCGCCTTCCCAGCGGTACCCGTACACATGAAAGCGCCCATTGGGCACGCCTTGCTCAAACCGCTTGCGCAGCCCCCATTTGACGTTTTCGCTCAGAGAGCGCACCTCTTCCTGCGCGAAGGATGCCATGATGGTAATGAGCAGCTCGCCCTTGCTGTCGAAGGTCCAGATGTTTTCCTTTTCAAAGCGAACCTCGATGCCCAGCTCCTTCAGCCTGCGGACAACGTTGAGCGTGTCCACTGTGTTTCGGGCAAAGCGTGACAGGCTTTGGGTGAAAATGATGTCGATCTTCCCGGCTTCGCAATCTGCCAACATCCGAACAAACTCCGGGCGGCTGTCCATCTTTGTGCCGGAGATACCTTCATCAGCATAGACGCCCGCGTATTCCCAGCCCGGCGTATTCTGAATCAACTCACTGTAGTAGCTGACCTGCACGGACAGCGAATGCATCAGCCGTTCGGTATCCATCGAAACACGCGCATAAGCCGCGACACGCTTTCGCTGAAGAAGGTCCGGTTTTTTCACTTCAATCCGCGTTATGGATTTGGCCATTGTACAGTAGCTCTTGACCTTGCTGGCCGATATGCCAAGCAGTGTGGCAATAGCCCCATAGCTTTTGCCTTCACCTCGCAGCCGGGTGATCCGTTCCTTTTCCTGTGCTGTCATTCGGCACCTCCTTCCGGGGAATCGTCCGGCGATCCCGCAATACGGAGAAAAGCACAGGCTTTTGAGGGGGGTGCCAAAAGAAAAAGGCGGTCAGCCGAAGCCAACCGCCAATGTGAAAGGATTATTGTGCTTTGCTGTACTTGCCGGACACCCAGCCCACGCAGCCGTTGACCACCACCGCGTGCCAGCCGTTTTCAGCCGTTGCCACCCATTCAAAGGTGTCACCGTTCTTGGCAGCGGTGATGCGGCTGTACTGCGTGCCGTTGCCGGTGCGAATGTTGACAGTGCCGCTGACGCAGGAGATCATGACCTGCCTGCCAGCAGGTTTCATCCCCTCCGGAATGGCAGTGCCGGGCTTCACCTCCTCAGGCGGCTCCGTATCAGGGGCGGTATCAGCCTTGTGAAATGACTCAAAAACTAATAGAATTCCCGGTTATCGTTTTGCAATAGCCCTTTCGTTTTGCATTGGGTGCATTTGGTGGCAAAACGGGTGCGGTTGGGTGCAAAAAAAGCTCGGTGGGCGCAGCACTGAGCTTTCGTTTCCTAAAATGTACCTATGAAAATGGACAGATGAGTGGGTGTAAAATCCCGACATGCGGACAGTGAGGGTGCATAGAATTCCATATTGTGGACAGGCAGAGAGCAAAATCTCTGAACAGTGGACAGAGCGGGTGCGAAAAGCTGGATTCAACCACGACAGGAGTGTATAATTCCGATATGAAGGAAGGTTGATTGATCCCCCATCACAAGAGGTGCATCTGCTTATTTCTTTCTCACCCAAACGGAAACGCCCAACGGCGGCAGATTTTCCCCGTTCCCAATCACTTCTGTTAACAGGGGTGATACATGGACCCGCTGGGCCTGCTGGGTGTAGTTGAGCAGGAAGAACCACTCGGTATCCTTTGTGGAGCGGACAGCCAGTTCCACGCACTCCGGGCAGTCAATCATCTCTGCATAAGGATGCGCAACCCCTGCCCTTTCCAAGAAAGCTCCAGCCAGCGCTTCGGTAAAGCCGGTGCCCGCGTACCATGCACAACCGCCCTGCGGATAGCCTTTTTCGCACAGTGCGGCCTCCCCTTTGAGCCAGCCGCTGTCATACCTGGCCAAGACCTGGCTGCCGTTGGCCTTCAGCGTTTCCTGGAATCCAGTGGCAGCATAGGACGCTCCGTCCCATAGCAGCGCGGCTTGCTCCTCCGGACGGGGCAGGGAATATTCTTCCACTGTCACTCCGCATAACGCAGCGGCATAACCCGGCATGGGCATGGTCACGCATCGGCCATATTGATCTTTGTACCCCGTTCGCGCGCCCATAACCAGCTTGCCACCAGCATGGCAGTACGCTGTCAGAACTTCCGCCATTTTCTCTGGCAGGATAGCTGCATGGGGCAGGAATATCAGCTGATAATCGGCGAGATCGTCCGCCGTCATCTGCTCGCTCCAGGGCTTGATGTCCAGAGGCGTATGCGTATGCTGCGCGGCGGCAAAGATGGCCCCGGCTGGATTGATAACTCATGGGGCCATACCACTTGTCGCGTTCCCCGTCCCACTCGTTCAGCCAGTCCGTCAGCAGAAGCACCCGGGCCTGATAGCGGCTGCCTGCCAGGCCGTTCAATCGCTTCGTGTCCTGGTGAATTTCGCCAAGCTCCTTAAGACGGCGATTGTCCCGGCTGTCATAATCCAGAATGCCATGCCAGTACATTTCCGTTCCATAGCTGGCCGTCCGCCAGCGGAAGTAGCTGACATAATCCGCACCGTGGGCAATGGCCTGCATTGTCCACAGCCGCATCTGTCCGGGCAGCGGCATGGGGCTGAGCATCACATGATCCCAGCCGTGAGCGCCACTCTGCTGCTCCATAATGGCGAAATTAGGGGAGAAGCCCCGCACGGTGCTTAGCGCGTAGGAACTGGCGCGATCCTTCATATCTCCGCCGTCGCCGCCGTTGATGCCGCTTTGACCGTAGGCAAAGTTGGGGTAGTTATCGTAGCTGTAGAAGTCCAGGACGCGGTTGGTCAGCTCGTCGTTTCGCAGATGACCAAACATGCCGTTGGTGGTGATGAAGCGGTTGCCAATATATTGCTGCAGAATATCCACCTGCATTTGGGCAAAGGCGATGGCGCTGTCGGAGATGAACTCCTTCTCCAGCAGGGACAGGTGAGGATTGCCCAGCGCAATCACCGGGCGTTCCAGGAAAACCTCCTCCCAATCGGAAAAGCTCTCGCTCCAGAACCGGCCGCCGATGGCATCGTTCAGCGCCTCCACAGTGCCAAAGCGCTTTTTCAGCCATGCCCGGAAGGCTTTGTGGTCAGCCTCGGAATAGAATACGTTGGTTTCACAGTTCAGCTCATTGTCGATCTGCCAGCCAATGATGGCAGGATGATCGCCGTAACGCTCCGCCAGCTTGGTAACAATCCGGCGCACATAAGCATGATATACCGGGGAATTGTAGTTGTAGTGCCGGCGATGACCGTGGCGGTACAGGGTGCCGTCCTGCCGGGAGTTCAGCACTTCGGGATGGGCATGGGTCAGCCAGGCAGGCGGCGTGGCGGAGGGTGTTCCCATAATGACCTGCATCTTTTCCTCTGCCGCCAGCGAAAGGAACTCGTCAAACAGCGAGAAATCCCAGGTATCGTCCTTAGGCTCAATCACGCTCCAGGCGAACTCAAACACCCGCACGGTTTCGATGCCGTGGGCCTTCATGCGGCGTAGATCGCTCTGCCACATTGTTCGGGGCCATTGCTCCGGGTAATAGCATACGCCCAGGGCAATATGATCCAAATGAACACACTTTTCCATGGAATTCACTCCTTGATTGTTTACGGAAGCTGAGGCCGCCAGCAATCCAGCCAGTCAATTTTGGGCATGTCTCGCTCCCAGCGGATGGGCAGCCATACATACAGCGCCTTGGACGTGTTGGCGGATTGCAGCATGGGACTGTTCATCAGTTCCCGCTTCTCTTCTGGCAGCACATGATACTTTTCGGGTTCAAAATGGGCGGCAATCGCCCGCTCGAACAGGTCAGCTCTGTGGGCATCCACCGGGTAATCCGGTACCCAGCGATCCGCCATGGCGATGAGCTGGTCTGTACCCTCCACGCGGGAACACCTTGCTAATCTGGCTGTTGAAGGAAGCGCGGCTATCGTCGTTCACATGCGGATTCCCCAGGGAAACAAAGGGCTCTTCCCAGGGAACCCGATACGGCGCTGTCGCTTCTGTTGGGAATGTAGCCGCTCATGCCGCTGGTGAGCATGTACATTTTGCCCGTATGCTCAAACACGGCAATTCCTTCGCGGGTAAAGGGCGAATGCAGCCCGCCGTATTGGCGGCTGACCTCTTCCTGTACGTTCAGATAATCCGCTGTCAGCGCATAGCCCACCACATCGCTGTGATTGATGCTGACATAGAGATATGCCTTCCCGGATGCAGAATCCTGCACCATATCGAAATCACCCGCCTCGCCGCCCTCCGGCCGCAGACAGGGATTTTCCATCTGATAAGGGCCCAGCAAACGCTCCGATGACAGTACGACAAAGCAGGCGTCTTTCCCGGACAGTTTCAGCCACAGCACATAGCGTCCCGTTTGCGGACAGCGCAGGATGTGGGGACGATCTACCCGCTTGGACGGATGCAGCGGCGATGCGGGATCATCCACATCGGGCTCAACAAGATACCCATCGTCCTGCCAGTTGCACAAATCGCGGGACGAATAAACCTTGATTCCCCAGGTCCATACATCGCTGGTACCGTCGGTATGCTCCTTGTTTTCGCCGTACCAGTAGTAGACGCCGTCTTCATAGTAGACAGCGCCGCCGTGGGCCTGGATGGCGTTTCCGTTGGTGTCCAGCCAGGGCTGACCGGGGAAGATGCTTTCCTGACGCATGATTATACCTCCTTGGGAATCTGATTCAAGGCATGGTTCAGTTCCTTGACCATGTCCGGCGTGATAGCCTTTCCGGTCTGCTTGAGCAGCTTTTGCAGAGGCATTTGATCCATCTTGCGTTGAGCGGCCTCAGGAAGTTGAACGTTCTTCGCCACGTCGCCGTAGGAGCTGCGGGCTTTCGCCATGATGGCGGACAACAGCTTGGCGGCAGCCGGGTTTCGCTTCAAGTCAGCCATGGTGTCCATAATCGAATAATAGCCTTCCCGCATTAGCTCCCCGGGCTGATCAAACCAGTTGACCACCTCGCTGCCCTCCATGCGATAAGCCGGGTCAGGCGCGTCCGCCTTGCAAACGCGGATGGAATCTGTGCAGCTTCCTGCTATGGCTTGAATCTCATGCTCTCCGGTCAGTGGAATATGGAAGCGGGCAATCTTGTCAACCTCCTGTTCGCCTATCGACTGTCCGTCCACAAGCAAGGTCACCTTGGGCTGATTGGTGTACACCTTGATTTCCGTTTCGGCCTCCGCACGGTTGACGTATCGCCTGCCGCAGAGATGGACAAACGGTTCGTCGGAGAGATAGGCTTTGTAGATGTAGAACGCGTCCTTGCGGATTTTGCGGTCAAAGGTGACAAGCCCTTTCTGATTCTGTCCGGGCTTTCCACCCTCGTTCCGGCCGTCAGCGCCGAAATCAAACATATTCCAGCAGTACATGGCCCAAATATAGGGGCGTTCCTGCCACATTTTCAGCATGTGTTCGTGATACACCGCCTGGTAACTCTCCGTCCAATCACCACGTTCCGGGTTAGGCGACTGATAAGTGGGATTGGCGTCCGCGCCGTATTCCGACAGGCCGATCACCTCATTCGGATGCTCGGCGTGATAGGCGTCAAACCAGGCGTCGTTATCCTCCAAATCCCCCAGATACCAGCCATAATACAGGTTATAGGAGCGGATGTCAGTCAGGCGCACCAGGGGATGATGGTGATCCAGCATAAAGGCGTGAGCCATGGTCGTTGGCCTGGTTGGATCAAGCCGATGGCAAAGATCGTTCAGCAGCCGGTGATTTTCCATTAAATCATCGTTCACACCGCCAGACGCGGTGATTTCATTGGACAGCCCCCAGCAGACAATGGATGGATGATTGCAGCATTGGGTAACCAATTCCCGCATCTGGGACAGCGTGTTCTCGCGACCGTTGGCCATATGTTCAGTGATGTACGGAATCTCTGCCCACACGATCATGCCCTTCTGGTCGCACAGATCATAGAAAGCCTGCGCGTGCTGATAATGGGCCAGGCGAATGGTATTGGCCCCCATTTCCAGCATGATGTTCATATCCTCTTCCATCATGGCTTCCGTGATGGCACTGCCAACGCCCTGTCTGTCTTGATGCCGGGCTGCGCCGCACAGGGGATAGCGGCGGCCATTGAGAAAAAAGCCCTGCTGCGGATCAAAGGCAAAGGAACGGCAGCCGAAGGAGGCGCTAACCTGATCGCCGCTGGAAAGCGTTGCGGTTGCGCGATACAGATAGGGGTCGCGCTTACCTTCCCACAGATGCGCATTGGAAATCAGCATCTGTGCCCGCGCCTGATTCCCTTGAACCGCGCCGCGCACTTCACCGATTCCCTCTACGGAAAACACGACCGTTTCTCCGTCGTCTGCATGCTGGGTGTGGGCTTCCAGCGTCACCAGCGCATCCGGGCCTTGCATTTCCGCCGTCACAAACAGACCGCTGCTGCTGTCTGACAAGTCAAAGCTCACTTTGGGGACCGTTAGCAGCCAAACTGGGCGATACAGTCCGCCATAGAAGGTGAAATCGGCTTTCTGCGGATACACTCGGTCGTTTTTGCTGTTATCCACCGATACCGCAAGAACATTTTCAGCCTGCAAATGATCGGTCAGGTTGACCCGAAAGGTGGCATAGCCTCCATCATGGGTGCAAAGAAGGTTGCCGTTCAAAAACACCTGTGCCGACATGGCCGCACCTTCAAACTCCAGCCAGACTTCTTCTTCCGAGGAATGCGCTGGCATAGGAAAGCGTTTGGCGTACCAGCATCGACCGCGATGATAGTCGTTCCCGCCATCCGTGCCGTCCTGGGCATTCCAGGTGTGGGGCAGCGTAACGGGCTCCGTGGCCGCCTCGTCAGCCTGCTCAATGCCCACATCTTCCCGAATAAAGCGCCAATCCGCACAGAAATCCACCTTGCGTCTCATGAACATGCCTCCTTACCCGTAGTCTTCAATGCGCCATTCATCCTTCCAGTCGATGACGGGCTTGTCCCCCTCAAAACGGATGGGCAGCCACACATAGTCCGACATGGAGGTGTTGGCCTTGCCGTCCTCCGGAATGTGCTTTTTGCGTTCGGGGATGGTCTTGTCCATCTCCGGGTCAAACCAGCTCTGGTATAGCTCGGCGTAATCCTCATAGGCCAGATGCTGATACGCGGGCTGCCAGCGGTCAGCGCAGGCAATGTATAAGTCCTTCTTCCCCGGCACCTTGAAAACGGAGGATATCTGGGAATGGAAGGAGGTGCGGCTTTTGTCCGCTGGATGAGGATTGCCCAGTATCGTATAGGGGCCATGCCAGCTATCGGCCACGGCGACCTCCGAGGGATTGGGCAGATACCCCGTTGTGCCGGAGGTCAACAGATAATGCTTTCCCCTGCGCGTAAAATGCGCCGTGGCTTCCCGGACAAACGGCGGGAAGGGGCGGGGAAAATGGGTGCTGTAATAGCCCGTTACGTTGGTGTAATCCTCCGTCAGATCAGCGCAGATGGTCTCGGAGTGTACGCGCTCAAAGTAGTAATAGGCTTTGCCGTCCGAGGCCACAGCCAGATCGAAATCCCCGGCGCTCATGCTCAGCGGACGCAAACCTGTACGGACGATGGTATAGGGGCCGAGCAGTCTTTCCGATGTCAGCACGGTGGAGCGCTGGGTTCCATCCTTGCACATGATTTTGAGCCAGCAAACGTACTTCCTTGTCATCCGATTGTAGATGATATGGGGCCTGTCCATCATGGACGTGGGATGCAGGGGCGAGGCAGGATTGCCTTCATCGGGCGGGATCATCAGCCCTTCATCCTGCCAGTTATACAGGTCTTTGGAGGAATAGCAGCGCACACCCCAATGCCAGATGCCGTTCTGCCCATCGGTATGCTCCTTGTTCTCGCCGTACCAGTAGTAGACGCCGTTTTCATACAGAATCGACCCGCCATGGGCTTGAATGCGCTTTCCTGCTGTATCCAGCCACACCTGGCCGGGACGAATGGATGTGTACATGTTTATTCCTCCACAATGACGCGAGCCCGTGCCAGGTTCAGCACCTGGGTAAAGAGTGCGTCCGAATCACCCTTGCGCTGCATTTTTACCCGAACAGCCGCAAAGTAGGTGCCAGGCTTGGCATAGGTATGGGTAACGGAAGCTGAATCGTGGTTTAGCACGCCCACGACATCAAAGAAATCTTCCTGAGAGCGGTCGCCAAAATCGAAATCCAGCGCGGTAATTTTGCCTGCCTGCTCCGGCGCTTGAGCGGAGGCGGTCAGGGTGACGATTTCCCCCACCTTTACATGGGTGCATATCGCACCATTGACCAGCAGCACGGGAACCGGCTGGATGCCGCGCCGTGCCCTGGCGCTGTCCGGCACAACAATTTGCCCGTCCTCAAGGCGGTAATTGGTGGTGGGAAGAGGCTCGACACCGCGCTCCACCCAGTCGCTCACGTCCAGCAGGGCCTGATGCAGCGCCCCCAGATAATTCACGACCTGCGTGTTCCGCTGGATGCCGTCATCGCCGTGCAGGCAGCGATCCATATACCACACGCGCACATGGCTGTCAGAACCCAGGGCTTCCGCAATCTTTCCTCTGTACCAATCGGCGCACCAGGGGCAGGTGGACTCATCCATTAGCGATTGAATCACGATCACCTTGCCTTGAATCTGGCCGTCCTGCACGGTGCCAGTGCCAGTCATGGAATAACCGAACACGTTCCTGCGCTGGGGCAGGGTTGGTTGACCCTCAGCGTCCCGGAACTGATCCCAGGCGTGGAAAGCAGGGTCAGCAGGCACCTGATGTCGATAATAGGATTGGATGGCGATGAAGTCGGAATTGTCCAGCGCGACCCTGTCGCCGGGCTGAATCAGGGCAAGCACGGCGGCAATATCGTCCACACCGAAACACATACCCAGATACAGCCTGTTTTCCTCGTCGTGATCGAGTTTCAGAACCTTGCCTTTCGCTTCGCCGGACAGGATGGTGATATTTACGCCCTCCACATAATCAGAATGCTCCGGCACGGATTCAAGCTCCAGATAGGCACTGTTGCCGCTGGCCAGTAGCTTCTTCCAGGCGTCGTCCACACCGTTGAAGCCCGTCTTGTCCGTTTCCTCCTTCTCCGGCAGGTGAACGGACTTGATCACGCCCTCAAAGCGCACCCGATCTGTCGCCGCGCCACACAAGCCGTCTGCGCCTTCGTAGCCGGGCAACGTCCAGAAATCCGTAAAATAGCTGGGGTCAGCCTGCTTCATGCCGGGCAGCAGGACGGGCAGGGAGCCAGGGTCGATCCTGCCTTCTGCCTCCAGAAACCACGCCCTGGGCGGGAAACCCATGCGGGTCAGCTCCCGCAGCATTTGCGCTTCGTCATGCGTTAAGTCCTTGTAGGGGTCGCCGCTGCCGCCCGCGTCCATCGCATCCACAATTTTGGAAAACGCATGGCGCAGCACCCGCTGTCCCTGAGCGTGCATGGTGATGGTGTTGGGCAGGGATACCGGCGAGCCAATCACATAGGGGCAGGCGCCGTCCCAAGCATTCGTGTTTTCAATGCAGGCCATGGTTTTGTATCCGCCGCCGCTTCCGCCGAACACATAGCCATAGGGCCGCGGGCAGCCGTACAGCTCCATGGCAACCTGCCGGGAATACTCCGCTGCCGCCGCACTGGACTTATATACAATGGTGGAATCCGGCCTTCCGGCAAAGATGGCGGAGGAACCCATGTTGGTTTCCACGAAGTACGCGCCATGGAGCAGCGCGAAGGAAACGTTATCTTGCAGGCCGCGATGCTCCAGGGACGCGACCTCCTCGTCCGGCCCAGGGAACGGCGAGAGATATTGGAAGAATCTTCCCCGATAAGCGTCCTTCCTGGGGAAGCAGAAAACAAACTTGACCTTTGTTCCCTCAAAGCTGCCGTGAATATAGAGAAAAGGAATTTTCTGGCCATCCATCAGTGTTCGAATGCGTTCTTCTTTTTCATCAATCACCGGACGCGCATAGGTGGGGTCCTCCAGCGCGTGATAAATCAGTTTCTCCATCGTATACACCGCCTATCATACAGGATGGGTTTATTATAAAAAACTACGCCATGAAAGAAAATGCAATAAATCGGCAGGAAGGAAACAAATTGGCTCAAGTGATAGAATTGAACGAAAAAGTGCCCCTATTCGCTAATTTTTCTATATCGGAGCAAGTCTGCAATTTGTATAATGTGGCTACAAACCGGATGCAAATGAGCATCCAAGTGAGAAAGGGGTACGAATTTCATGATGAACACGATGAGAAAAAGCATTTCCCTGTTGCTGACTCTGCTGCTGACCTTCTCCCTGGTCAGTGTTGCAACGGCGGAAGGAAATCCTGTGCTTGAAGGCGTATATGATTTGGAGAAGAACGACTTCGGCATGGAAACCTTCTACCACTTCAATGCCGACGGCACCTATTACGCATCCTTCTTCATGGGCGCTGTGACCGACGCGGGCACCTATGAGATCAAGGACGAGGAGCTGGCATACATGGTCAGCGCAGGCGCAGACGGAACTGCCGGTACCGAGGATGACGAAATGGCCACTGCGACTCAGATTGTCGAGCTGGTCTCCTATGTGAATCCCACGCCCGTCAAGGTGGCCTATGTGGACGGCAAGCTGGTGGACATCTCTCTGGCTGGCATGGCGAATCACCGCACCATGGCGCTGACCGAGGGCAAGGCTTACGACGCCTCCACCGAAACGCCCATCAAGGTTGTGAACCTGTATGCCGATAATCTGGAGGGCAACACCCTGACGCTGTATCATGACAAATCCTTTGTGGATTACACGGGCGAAATGGGCATCTACGGCACCTGGGAAAAGAATGAGGACGGCTCCTACACCCTGACGGATGAGGATGACGAGGACAACGTCTTTACCCTGACCTGGAACGAGGACGGCACCGCTTCCTACAGCCTTGGGGACGGCGAGACCAAAGACCTGACCACCTCCATTGGCCCTGTGGCGTTCAATGTGTTCAAGGCCGAGAATGTGCAGGTAGCCACCGCCGATACGACCATGGGTGCGAACCTGACCCTGAACTGCTACGATGACGGCACCTGTGTGCTGCTGGTGAACATCACCGCCATCGGCATGGAGCTGGAGGCCGACAAGGGCACCTACACGGTGGCCGATGTGTTCAACTACACCTTCAACTTTGAAACCGCCGGTGAAATCGTAGGCCAGCCCGATTGGGCCAGCGCCACCACCTCCGGCATCGGTGTGAACGTTCCCTACGCGGCCACCGTTCAGGCGATGGGTTCCGATCTGGTGATCGATGCCCAGCTGGCTGGCACGGCTTCCATCGCTCAATAATCACGCTTTTGCGGAAGAAAGCCGACGCGTTTCCTTCCGCATTGTTATTTTCTGAGGAGGTGCCCCATGGTAAGAAGCTCGACAATGCCATCGCCCAACCCCCATGACAAGGTGAAGAACACCTGGAAGCGGGATTGGGCCAGAAACAAGACCGTCTACCTCGTCTTTGTCCCCGTGGCGATCTACATCATCGTCACGCATTACCTGCCCATGTTTGGCATTGTGATGGCCTTCCAGGATTTCAGCCTGTCCAAGGGCGTTTTCGGCAGCACCTTCGTCGGGCCTGATAATTTTGTGGAGCTGTTCACCGGCGACGCGTTCCTCAACGCCTTCAAAAATACGGCCATCATGGCCGCGTTCTCGCTGGTGCTGGGCTTCTTCCCCGGACTCATTTTCGCGCTGATGCTCTCGGAGGTGCGGAACAAAACCTTCAAGCGCACCATCCAGATGATCTCCTATCTGCCCAACTTCGTTGCCGCGGTGGTCGTGACCAACCTGGTCAAGCTGTTTCTGGGCAATGACGGCCCCCTGACCGCGCTGCTCACCGCTTTGGGTCTGCCCCAGCAGAACTGGCTGGCCAATGCCAATCCGCCTGTGTTCTGGCTGATTCATACCTTCATGGGCATTTGGCAGAGCCTGGGCTTCGGCTCAATCCTCCTCATGTCCGCCATTGCCAATATCAACGGGGATATTGTCGAGGCTGCCGCCATCGACGGCGCCACCCGGATGCAGCGCATCCTGAGAATCACCATTCCCTGCATCGCGCCGATTCTCGGTATGTCCTTTGTGCTGAACATCGCGATTTCCTTCCGTACCATCGGCGGCAATGTGCTGCTGCTGTATATGCCGCAAACCTACTCCGTAGCCGATTGTCTGTACACCTACACCCACCGCATGGCTTTCGGTTCCTCTCCCGATATGGGCCTGTCTGCCGCCAGCAACCTGTTCCAGTCCGTGCTGGGCACCGTGCTGCTCATCGGCGGCAATGTGCTGGCCGGGAAGATCAACCCCGACTCGCGGTTGTTCTAAAGGAGAAAGAAACATGCAGATCAGAAAGAAAAAGCGCATTCGCGAGGGCATGGTGGAGCATCTGACCATTGGCAATCACATTGCAAATTGCATCATTCACTTCTGCCTGATCATGGTGGCGGTGATTTCCCTGCTGCCCATGTGGCATGTGCTCATGTCCTCCGTTTCCGACGGCTTCAGCCTGCTTTCGTATAAGGGTGTGGCTGTTGTCCCCATCGGCAAGCCCACGCTGGAGGGCTATCGGCTGATTTTCCGGGACGCTTCCGTGTGGATTGGCTACAAGAACACCATCATCTATGTCGCCGGAACGGTGGGGCTTGGCTTTGTCCTGAACGTTCTGGGCGGCTATGCCCTCAGCCAGCCCACCAAGGGCAAGGGCATCATGTATGGTTTCCTGTTTGTCACCATGCTGTTCAGCGGCGGTATCGTGCCCACCTATATGGTGATGAATACCCTGGGGCTTACAGGCAGCCGGCTTTCCATCATTCTATTGGAGGCAACCCAGACTTTCTACCTGATTTTCGCCGCCAAGGCCTTTGCGGCAGTGCCGCTTTCCACGGTGGAGGCCGCGCGGATAGACGGTGCGGGACATCTGCGGGTGATGTTCCAGATCATGCTGCCCCAGGCGAAGGGGATGTTCTTCATCACCTTGCTGAACACCTTTGTCGGTGCCTGGAACTCCTGGTACAACGCCTCCATCTATGTGCCTGCGGATAAGACCAAGTGGCCCATTCAGCTTTTCATCAATGAAATGACGAGTGCCAACGTCAATTTCCTGGAAACGGCCACCCCGAACTACAGCCGTTACCTGATTCAGTTTGCCGTGATAGTGGTAGCCACGCTGCCCATCATGGTGGCGATGCCCTTCTTCCAGGATAAGATTGAAGCCGGTCAGCTGCAAGGCGGCGTCAAGGGCTGATCGTGAAAGGACGGGAAAATATGAAAAGAGAATTCAGCCTCAAGCAGATCATGCAAATGATTCTCGTCTGCTTGCTGCTGGTCGCGGTGGTCTATATTTTCTACCGGGCGGACCATGCCGAACTGTCCCAGCTGAACGGGCCGGTGACCGCGTCCCAGGGCGCTGCGCCCCTTGAAAACGAAAGCGATCCTGCGCTGCGTTCCTTCACCTATCTGCTGGACAAGGGTGAAAGCACGGAGTATTACCTGAACTATGAGGATAACCCCGTGATGCGCTATATTGCCAACTACAAGACCTTTGAGGCCTCGGACGGCACGCAGCAGCGGGTGTTGATGAGCTTCCAGGTGCCGCCCGCCGGCAAGGAGGCCGACAACCTGAGCCTGCTGGTTTCCACCCAATCCTACCCGGATGTGATGAGCATGACCTACTTCGGCGGCTCCCTGGCGGAATTGTATGAGGCGGGCAACATCCTCGACTTGGGACCCTACATCGACCAGTATATGCCCAACTATAAGGCATGGTTGGAGGCGAATCCCCAAGTGATTGCCACCACGCCGGTGGGCGATCAGAACCTCCACCTGACCCTCACGGGTATCCGGGCCAATCTATCCGCTTACGATCTGTTCGCTGGCTGGTGCTACCGCCGGGATTGGATTGTGCGCTATGGCGTGCAGCCGGATACGCTGTTTGATCCCATGGCGGACAGTGAGCCCCGCCCCAATCCCAAGGCAGGCCAGGCGTTTTCCGGCCACTACACCCTGGACAAGGACGGCAACGCCATCGAATCCGCTACGCTGGAGAAAAACGTCAACGGCGACAGCTGGGTGGATGACGTCATCTTCCCCAGCGGAAACACCGACCCCATCTACATCAGCGACTGGGAATGGATGTTTGAAATCTTCGAACGGGCACTGAAGGAGCAGGGCATCGCCGATGGCTATGTGACCAGCGTGTACTATCCCGGTTTTAATCAGAACGGTGATCTGGTCAGCTCCTTCGGCGAGGGCAGCCCCTGGCTCTGGTATGACGCCGAGCATAACGAAGTCAAGTTCGGCGGCGATTCCGACACCTTCAAGACGTATTTGGCGTGCATGAACGCCTGGTGGAACCGCGGCTGGATTGACAAGCAGTTTGCCGAGCGCTCCGGCGATATGTATTACAAGATCGACGATGTAACGGTGCGTTCCGGCAAGGTGGGCTTCTGGCAGGGCAGTGTATCCACCCTGGGCAGCCGCATCAGCAATGCGTCCCTGCCCTATACGGAGGGCGCGGTGGTTTTTGGCGCGGCCAACCCCATCAACGATGTCTATGGCGGGCCCGAGCAACAGCTGAAAATCCCCAATACCTTCTTTGGCACGGCCAAGTACGGCGGCTCTGTGGTGGTGACGGACAAGGCCAAGGAGAAGGATTTGGCGCTGCTCTTCCATTGGCTGGATTACTTCTACACGGAAGAAGGCGCCATGCTGTACAACTACGGCCTCAATGCCGAGCAGCAGGCCCAGCTTCAGGACGCGACGTATCTCCGCTTCGGCGTTGACGCAGCCTATACGCTGGTGGAACGCGACGGTCAGCAGATGGTGCGCTTCCATGACCTGCTCAAGGTCAATGACGGCAACATCCGCACAGCCATGAACGGCTCCCGCGTGATGGGGCTGAGTTCGCCCATGCTGGTGGATTACGGGGATACAGACACCTATGTTCAGCACTGCATCGGACAATGGGATTTGTACAAGCCAATCGGCTTCATGGCGCTCTATCCCTTCAACCATCAGCTGCCCGTCAAGGCTGTGCAGAGCAACAACAAGGTGTATTCACGAATTGTCAACGAGTATATGTATGTGCAGGTGCCGCAGTTCATCACGGGCAAGAAGAATTTGGAGAGCGATTGGGATACCTACTGCGCCGACCTGAAGAAGCGCGGCTACCAGAAGGTGCTGAAATCGTTCAACGAGCTTCTCCAGGAAAGCGACGCGGAATAACCCGTTGCCAGACGAAAAAGAACCTGCTATAATGTTCTCATGGGATGGGGCGGAAGGCTCCGCCTCATCCTCACCATGAAATCGTGGGGGAACATGATGAACGAAGAAATGCTTTTGACGAATATCTATGTGCGCAGCCGGGTATTTTCCGGCCTGATACACAGCGCCTGCGGCCTCAGCTGTTGGTGCTTTTCCGTCACGGGGGAGAAGCTGTTCTTTTCCACTTGCCCGGATGAGCAAGAGTTCCTGTTGTTCCTTCGTTCCAGCGGATGCCTGGACTACGCGACCGGGGAACAGGTGCGGCGCGACCGCCCGGTCATTCTCAGCGATTCCATCGGCATCATATGGGGCGCGGAGTACATGTGGAAAAACGGCGCGCCGGAAGAATTGATTATGATTGGCCCCATCTTCAACAGCAGCAGCTCCTTCCGCAGCATTGAGACGGCGCTGCACCGCCTGACGCTCTCCCAACAGGCACGCAACATGCTGCTGGAAAAAATGAAAAAGATACCCGTGCTGTCTATGGCAAACTTCGGCCAGTATGTGCAGATGCTGCACTACATGCTGTTCCAAGAGGAGATTCAGCGCCAGGAATTCCAGTTCCAAACCGTGATTGAGGACGGGAAAAACATCTACCGTCACCTGGGCGACGAGCTGGACGCAGACGGCGGCTGGGATTCCACGAATGTGGAGCGCATCCACATGACGGAGGAAACGCTGCTGCAAATGATTCGGGAGGGCAATCTGGAATACAGGAACGTGCTGGATCGGCTCACCGGGCTGGAGCTTCCCGCGCAGTTCCCGGCGGAGGGACAGTTCCGGCGCCTGAAAAACGCCCTGATGATTTTCTGCGGGCAATGCACCCGCGCCGCGATTCAGGGCGGCATGCCCCAGCAGACCGCATTTGCGATGGAAACAGAACATTGCGACCGCCTGGAGCGCGCCGCCACCATGACGGATTTGCTGACGGTCAATCGCCGCATGATGGAGGATTACATCCGCAAGGTGCATGACCTTCGAGCCACTCCGGACGTTTCCAAGCCGGTGCAGCAGTGTTGCGACTACATTCGGCGCCATATTCTTCAGCCCCTGGAGCTGTCCCAGATTGCGCGGCATGTTGGCTATTCGGAGTATTACCTGTCCAAGCGCTTCAACAGGGAGATGGGCATCAGGGTGGTGGATTTCATCAAGGACGAGCGCATCAACCTGGCCAAGATCTGGCTGGTGACCACCTCGAAGTCCGTGGATGAAATCAGCGAAACGCTGCAATTCAACAGCCGGAATTACTTTGGCAAGGTGTTCTGCGAGAAGGTCGGCATGACGCCCAGCGCCTACCGCAAGCAGCTGCGGGCCCAGGAAGAAGAAAATCAATAGGAGGTCTACTGGTGAAGAAGCTCAAACCCGGCATTGACCCGGTGGCATTGATGAAGGCCGTCAAGCAATGCGACGGCGACGTATTCTTCCTTACGAAAAACGATCAACTTGATCTGAAAAGCGTGTTGTCTCAATATGTGTTCATCTCACTGCTCGCACACACCAGCCCTGAAAGCAGCGGGCTGGAATGTACGAAGGAAGAGGATTACGCCCAGATTGCCGCTTTTCTGGCCTAATACTATTTCCAGATTCACCTGCGCCATCTGCTTGCGCCTTTTCCCTTCTGGCGTCCGCTCATTCCACTTAGCGTAGCGCTGCTACGCTGCGTTTCATTCACGTTAGCCAGAATGAAAAATTCGCGGCGCATCTTGGCGCATTCTTATCTGGAAATAGTATAAGCCTAAGCCGGTGTTTCCTATGGGGAGCGCCGGCTTTTTACTTGTGCGAAAAATGGAACTTATTCGCTAATTTGTTTCTATTCTTTTGATTCGGAATTCTGTATAATCTTCTTATCTTGATGGATGGGAGGAATATCCCCATGAACGCACAAAACTGGAACACGGATTGGCAGTTTGAGGCTGTGCAGACGGGCAGAAGCTATCCCGTCACGCTGCCCCATGACGGCATGATTCATACCGATCGCGACCCTTCCATCCGCAATTACTTTTTGTCCGCCGGATTTCTGGGGGAAACCTACCAATATACCAAGCGCTTCTTTGCACCCGCGCAGTGGCGGGGAAAAACGGTTCTTGTCGAGCTGGAAAGCGTGTACTGCAACACGACGGTTGCCCTGAACGGCAAGCAGCTTGCCGACCATCCTTATGGCTTTACGCCAATCGTAGTGGATTTGACCGATCAATTGCGTTTTGGTGAGCACAACCTGCTGACCGTTACCGCAGACGTACCCCGGGAGGGACATAACCGCTGGTACACGGGTGGTGGAATCTATCGTCCCGTCAACTTGTTTGTGGCTGATAAGCGACATATCGACCTGTACGGGCTGAAAATCACGACGCTCTCCATCCATCCCGCGAGGATTCGGGTGGACGTGCATCATACCGGCGGAGAGAAAATCCACGTAGCCATTTATGACGGCCGCCAGCTCATTGCCGAGGTCAGCGGCCAGGCACCCTTTGAAATCAACGTGCCGGACGCGAAGCTGTGGAGCGCCGAAACGCCACATCTCTACCAAGCCAGGGCCGAGTTGATCGCCCAGGGAAGCGTTGTGGATACGGCGGAGGAGACCTTCGGCATCCGCACGGTGACCGTTCAGCCGGAGAAGGGGCTGCTGGTTAACGGCGTACCCACCTTCTTACGGGGCGGCTGCATCCATAACGATAATGGCGTGATCGGCGTCATCAACAATGACGTGACCGAGCTTCGCCGGGCGTGGAATATCAAGCGTGCAGGATTCAACGCCATCCGCTCCGCGCACCATCCCATGAGCCGCAGCCTGATGAAAGCATGCGATGAAGTTGGGCTTTATGTGATGGACGAGGCTTTCGACAGCTGGTATCGACCCAAGGTGATGAACCCCTATGTGAAGCGGTTCATGGACAGCTACTTATCCGATACCCGCCTCATGGTGCAGGACGCTTACAACCACCCTTCAGTGATCATGTACTCCATCGGCAATGAGATTCCCGAGGCTGGCGGCGTGAAGGGGGTGCGTATCGGGAAATCCATCATCAGCGCCATTCGGGAAATGGACGATACGCGGCTGATTACCTTCTGCCCCAGCGTCCATTGGCTCCGGGAATACGTTGACGGCACGCCCTATCTGACGGTAGATGAGGACGAATGGATGGCCCAGAGTGAGGAAAACCGTCAGATGGATTGGAAGCATTATCTGGGTGTGTTCATGGGTGCGGCGGCCAACATCCCGGACAGCGAGAAAAACGAGCCTTACCCCCCCACCTACATCCGCATGGATGAGGAGTCAACCAAGCATCTCTACCCCGCGCTGGACGTGGCTGGATACAACTATTATGAGGACAAATACGAAACGCTCCACGCGCTGCACCCGGAGCGCGTGCTGCTGGGCACAGAAACCCGCGGCGACCGCATCGTCGATACCATGCGCTTTGCTAAGGAGCATCCCTATTTGATCGGCGATTTCATCTGGACGCTCCAGGATCATCTGGGCGAATGCAACACCTGCAACGAGTGCTACGGCAAGCTGCCAGAGGATGACCGGCCCAAGAATCTGCGGGGCAAGGATTATCCGTGGCTGCTCAATCACGGCGGCGTGGTCGATCTGCTGGGGAAGCCGCTGCCCGCCATTCATCGGTATGAGCTGGCCTGGGGCGGTCACGGATTGTGGCTGGCGGCGCAGGTGCCCATTCATGACGGCGTCGTCCCCACCTATACTTCCTATTTGTGGACGGATACCATCGAAAGCTGGAGCTTTGACGGCTGCGAGGGAAAGCCTACCTGGATTGACGTATACACCGACGCGGCGGAAGCGGAGGTTTTTGTGAACGGTTCCTCCCTTGGCCGAACGCCCGTCGTCGACTTCTTTGCCAAGTTCCCCGCCGCTTACGAAGCCGGCGAGGTGCTGGCTGTCGGCTATGACGCAGATGGTCATGAGCTGTATCGGAATACGCTGGCAACGGCACGTTCGGAAACGATACTGACGGCGGTACCGAACAAAAAGAAGCTGATCGCTGACGGTGAGGATTTCAGCTTTATCGACATCGCCGTGACAGATCGGCAAGGAATCGTCAAAACCTGGCCGGAAAGGGTCATTTCGATTCAGGTGGACGGCGCAGGAACATTGGCTGGCTTTGGCAGTGCCAATCCTGTCAATGCCGAGCGGTTCGATCAGAATCACCATACCACCTATCAAGGAAGATTGCAGGCTGTTATCCGCAGCGCCCGGACGGCGGGCAACGTTCGTGTAATGCTTTCCGCCGAGGGCTTGGAACCCGTTACCATCACCATTCCAGTCAAGGAGGCCGCTCATGAGTAACCGTTATCGCGACGCCAGCCTGAGCCCGGAGGAAAGAACGGAGGATCTGCTGGCGCAAATGACGCTGGATGAGAAGCTTGCCCAGCTTCAATGCCATTTTTACGCCCATGGCGATCTGCAAAAGGACACAAGATACGGTATCGGACAAGTCAGCACGCTGGAATTCCGGCAGGCGCTGTCCCTAGAGGAAGCAGCGGGCATCCAGCGGGAAATCCAGGAAACGGTGATGAAAAACAGCCGTTTCGGGATTCCCGCCGTGTTCCACATGGAGGGTCTGTGCGGAGCGCTGGTGCAGGACGCCACCAGCTTCCCGGCAGGGATTGGCCGTGGCGCTTCCTTTGACCCCGCGCTGGAAGAAAAGATCAGCGAGATCGTCAGCCGACAGGAGCGCGCACTGGGCATCACCCAGATTCTGGCCCCCGTGCTGGATATCAACCGGGAACCGCGCATGGGCCGGGAAGGCGAAACCTACGGCGAGGATTCCACGCTGGCAGCAGCCATGGGCAGCGCCTATGCCCGCGGCATCCAGAAGCAGGGTGATGGCGAGTGCAGGGCTGAATCGGTTGCCAAGCATTATATGGGGTTTCATCAGTCGGAGGGCGGCATTCATGGCACGGTCTGCAGTATTCCCGAAAGGCTACTGCGGGAGGTCTACGGCCTGCCCTTCCAGGCGGCCATCGCGGAGGAAAACTTGCGGGGTGTGATGCCCTGCTATTGCAGCATCGGCGGCGAGCCGGTGTCTGCCTCCGAGCATCTGCTGACCCAGATTCTGCGCCAGGAGATGGGCTTTGACGGCGTGGCCGTGGCCGATTACAGCGCCGTGAGCAATGTGCATCATACGCAGAAGCTCTACGAAACCGAGGCCGAGGCCGGGCTGGCCTGCCTGTCCGCGGGCATGGATGTGGAGCTTCCCGACACAGTGTGCTTCAATGAAGAAATGAAAGCTATGTTCGCGCAGGGAAAAGCGGACATGGCACTGCTCGACCAAGCGGTGCGAAGGGTATTGCGGGCCAAATTCCGCATGGGTCTGTTTGAACATCCCTTTGCCCTGACGGGAAGCGCATTGTCGGAGATGGTTCATCATCCGGAGGATGAGCTGATTACGCTGCAAAGCGCCCTGGAATCCCTGGTGCTGCTAAAAAACGACAACCATGTGCTTCCCATTGGAAAGAATGTCAGGAAGATTGCCCTGATCGGCCCTCACGCGGACAACGTACGGCATTTCTTTGGCGGATACACCCATCTGTCCATGGTAGAAGCCATTCATGCGGTCATGAACAGCCTGGCCGGGGTGGACGCCTCCAACACGGAGCGCAAGCCCATGCTCACCGTGCCAGGTACGCAGGTGCAGAGCGACGAAACGGAGGAGTTTGCGCAGATTGGGCGGCAAATCAAGCCGGACTGCCCCAGCCTGCTTGCAAAGCTCACATCTTCGCTGCCCGACGCGGAAATCACCTATGCTTACGGTTATCCCATCGCTGGCGCGGACGAAAGCCATTTTGCTGAGGCTTTGCAGGCCGCTGCCGGGGCTGATCTGGTCATTCTGACGCTGGGCGGTAAGCACGGCTCCGGTTCCGTGGCCACCATGGGCGAGGGCGTGGACGCGACGGACATTAACCTGCCGCGGTGTCAGGATGCTTTCATCCGGGCAGCTGCCAACCTGCACAAGCCGATGATCGGCATTCACTTCGGCGGGCGACCCATTTCCAGCGACGCGGCGGATGAATGCCTGGACGCCATCCTGGAAGCCTGGAATCCCTCCGAAATGGGCGCGGAGGCACTGACGCGGGTGCTGACAGGGGAAACTGCCCCCAGCGGCCGTATGCCAGTGACCACCGCCCGCAGCGCAGGGCAAATCCCCGTGTATTACAATCACCCCAACGGTTCCTCTTGGCATCAGGGCGACAGCATCGGCTTCCAGGAATATGTGGATATGCCGCATCGGCCCCGGTACTACTTCGGTCAGGGCCTGAGCTATACGACCTTTGCCTATGATGGTTTGCGCATCGACAAGGAGGAGGTTGCCCCACGGGAGGAAATCACCGTGTCCTGCCAGGTGACCAACACGGGCAGCCGGGCAGGCACGGAGGTTGTTCAGCTGTACCTGCGGGACGAGCAGGCCTGTATGGTTCGCCCGGTGCAGGAACTGGTAGGTTTCGCCCGCGTGGCGTTGGAGCCAGGCGAAAGCCGTCAGGTGTGCTTCACCTTCCGGCCGGATCGCATGGCGTTTCTCAATCGGGAGATGCGCTGGTTGGTCGAAAAGGGGATGATCGGTGTGCGGATCGGCGCTTCCTCGGAGGACATCCGTTTACGCGGCGCATTCCGCATTCGGGAAAGCGCCATCATCCAGGGGCGGGAACGCTGTTTCTATGCAAAGACTGACATTTTTTGAGGAGGAAATGCAAATGAAGGATTACCTTGGGTATACGGGTAAGGTATGTGTGGTAACTGGCGCGGCCAGCGGTATGGGTAAGGCCACGGCGGAGATGCTGGTGGATTTGGGCGCAATGGTCTACGCCCTGGACTGGGCTGAGGTCAAGGTAGAGGGCATTACAGCCTATCTGCATACGGATTTGAGCAAAAAGGAATCCATCGACGCGGCCTTCGCTCAGATTCCCGACCACATCGACTGCTATTTCGGCATTGCTGGCGTGTCTGGCCTCGGCACGGACTTCCTGACCACAACCAAAATTGACCTGATTTCCAACAAGTACATCAGCGAGTGCATTCTTACCGCACGCATGACGGAAGGCGGCGCGATTGCTTACATGACGTCCACCGCCGGCATCGGCTGGGAGCAGGAGGGCAACAAGCGGCACTATCTGCCCGTGGTGGAAGCGGAAGGCTGGGATGGCGCGGTGGCCGCGCTGGAAAAAACGCCGCTGATTCATCTGCCGGGCAACCTGGGTTATTCCTTCTCCAAACTGGCCATGAACTACCTGGTGGCAAAGCAGCAGGCGCTTTTCGCGGCCAGGAAAATCCGTGTCAACGCGGTTTTGCCCGGTTCTACGGACACTGGCCTGAAGGGCGATTTCCTAAAGCTGACTGGCAGCGAGGAGCGTCTGCTCGCCTTTACCGGCCATGCGCACCGTCTGGCCGCCAGCGAGGAAATGGCGATGCCCATCGTATTCCAGTGCAGCGACATGGCCAGCTACTTGTCCGGCGATTTGATGGTGGTGGATTACGGCTCCTCGCTGGAGGTGGAAGCAGGCATTCGCCCCAACGCTATGGCCTTCACCTTCGATATGATTCTGGAGAAAATGGCTGCAATGCATAAGTGAAATCTGCCGAAACGAGGAAACAGCGATGTGGAATGAGGTACAGTGGATCAAAATACCCGACATGGAGCTTCGCGACAAGCAGATTCTCCATGGTGATCTGGGCGGTCGGTTTGCGTATTTCCGCTTGGAACAGGAATTGCCGGCGGATGCGCGCTTGACAGCCCGGATCACGGCTGTTTCCCGTTATCGGCTCTGGGTCAACGATCAAGCCGTGCTGTCCGGCTCCTGCAAGGGCGATCTGAACCGACAATATTATGAAACAGTCTCGCTGACGCCCTATCTGCATGCCGGGAAAAACGTGTTTGCCGTTCAGGTGCTGTATAACGATCCCGACATTGCCAGGGATCAAACGGATGAACGAGCGGCCATTTACGGCGTGGTGGGTGCTGGAAACTGCCATGCTCTGGCCATTGACGGCGACATCACCGATGCTTTTGGCCGCGTGATTGGCACCATTTCCACGGGAAAAGCTTTCTGGCGGGTGTGGCTGGATCACACCTTCTATCTCAAATCATCGGAGTATACCGTCTATTTAGGCGCTACGGAGGAAAGCGTTGATGCCCGGCGTTCGCCGCTCGAATGGAAACGCCTGGACTTTGACGCTTCCTCTTGGTCGCTTGCCTGCGCTTCCGGGCCAGTCATGCCCTCCGCGCTTTTTCAGAGCGTCGGGCTAATTCCCAGAGTTCACCTGATGCCACGAGAGATTCCGCTGATGGAGGAAACGGAATGCGCCTTTGCGCGGGTCATCCGCAGAAAAAACGACTTGGTGCTTGACGCCGGAGTGGAAGTGAATGGTTATCCCCGCTTCTCTTTCAACGGGAATGCTGGCACAGAAATCACCGTGACCTATCTGGAGCGCTTCGGAAACGGCGCGGACGGCGCCCGCATTGATGATATGGGCGGAACGGTGGAAGGCCGGGCCGATCATATCATTTTGAATGGTCATCTCGTCAACTATGAGCCGTTCTGGGTGCGTACCTTCCGCTTCATTGTCGTCAAATCATCCGACGGTAAGCTGCCGGAAATGCCCGCGGCGCAGGTTTATCGAAAAACAGGTTATCCTCTGTCTGTGGAATCCACGGTGGATTCATCCACGCCCTGGGTCGGGCAGCTTTGGGGCATCTGCCTGAGAACGCTCCAAAACTGCATGCTGGAAACCTACATGGATTGTCCGTACTACGAACAGCTGCAATTCATCATGGATACCCGGCTGCAAATGCTTTTTACCTATGCGGTAAGCCGTGACGCCCGGTTGGCAAAAAAGGCGCTGCTGGATTTCCACTGCGGCATGCGACCGGAGGGCTTGCTGCCCGGCAAAACGCCCACGGCCTATTGTCAGGTGATCTCCACCTTTTCCCTGCACTATGCCTATGCCTTATGGGAATATGTGGAACATACAGGCGATCTGGCGCTGGGCCGATGCTATCGCACAGACATTGACCGCATCCTTGATTACTATGAGAGCAAGCGAGATGAAACCGGGCTGGTAGGAAAGATCACCCCTTGGGCCTTTATGGACTGGCAGGATGATTGGAAGGATTTATCTGGCGTATCGCCCGCGTACTTTGAAGGCTCCAGCACCATCATCAATTTGATGTACGCATGGGCTTTGGCGTGCGGCGCGAAGCTCTATGAGGCCACGGGCCGTCCTGGAACGGCCATGGAATACCGCAAGCGTCGTGCGGAAATTCTCGAAAAAGTGCGAGCTTTGTGCTTCAGCGAGGAAGCAGGAATGCTCCGCGAAGGTCCGAATTGCAGGCAGTTTACACGACACGCCCAGGCCTGGGCGGTCATCAACGGACTGTTTGATCCCGCCCAGAGCCGCACAGCATTGAAAAACGCGCTGGCTTGTCCACCTTGCTCTTTTGCCGCTTCCTACGAATGGTTCCGTGCGCTGGAACAGGCGGGCATGGAGGACGAAATGCGGCAGAGTCTGGATGCGTGGATTGGGCTGATTGACCGAGGCAATACAACCTGTCCAGAAGAACCTCGTCATCCCCGCAGCGAATGCCATGCCTGGAGTGCGCTGCCCTTATATGAGTTGACGCGCACCATGGCGGGGGTTCGCCCGGAAGGTCACCGAGTTGTTATCATGCCGCACCTGTATGATTTGGATGATCTTTCGGGCACGGCAATTACGCCTTCCGGGCCGGTTCACTACTGTTATCAGAAATGCGCTGATGGACAATGGAGCTACGAGGTGCAGCTTCCTGAAAACACGGAAGGATTGTTCATTACGCCCTCTGGCAAGCGGATTCCCTTCACCGGGCAGCTGCTCATTACGGTATAAGGAAGGTCAAGAACTTGCTCCTCATCATGATTTATCTGGTGTTCTTCTCCGTCGGACTGCCCAATTCGATGCTGGGCGCGGCATGGCCATCCATTCAGGGAGAGCTTAGCGCTTCGGCGGAGTGGATGGGCGTTATCGCCGCGATCTGCGCGGGAGGAACCATTTTATCCAGTTTGCTTTGCGTCCGCATTGTGAATCGCCTTGGTACAAGCCGGACAATCTTTTACAGCCTCCTGTTGACCGTTGTGGGGCTGATTGGTTATCTGGCAGCGTCCTCTCCCTATATGATTTGTGCGGCAAGCTTGCTGATCGGTTCAAGCGCCGGATGTCTTGTGGCGGCATTGAACGCCTATCTTTCGTTGCACTATGAAGCTCGGCATCTGAACTGGGTGCATTGCTTTTGGGGCGTTGGCAGTATGGTTGGTCCCGCTTTGCTGACGCTCAGTTATCAGATGAACCACACTTGGCGAGGCGGCTATGTGTTCGCTGCCTGCTGCGTGGGGCTGATTTCCGTTTTCTTTACCTTTACACTTCCGCGCTGGAAAGCAAGCCGCGCATCCTCTGAAAATGTTGGAGATTCTGCTGGCGAAGGCTTTGTTTCCAATGGCGAAGCAATGCGCATGCCTGGCGTTAAGACAATTCTGCTGCTGTTTCTTTCGTATTACGCCGCGGAGTCCTGTATGACCCTTTGGATTACTTCCTTTGCCGGGGAAGTCTATGCACTGTCCGAGAGTCAGGCGGCGTTGATGTCCAGCCTCTTCTTTTTGGGTATTACCGCTGGACGAGGGGTTTCTGGGTTTGTTAATATGCGATTCAGCAGCTTCACATTGGTACGGTGCAGTGTCATCCTAATGCTGACGGGGATTTTGGTACTGCTGCTGGGTTCTGGCTATATCATGTGTGTCATCGGTGTGCTATTGACTGGCCTTGGGTGCGCGTCCATCAATCCCTGCATAGTCCATGAGCTTCCGATGCTGGTTGGCAGACGCGCCAGTCAGTCGGTAACAGCCCTTCAACAAGCGGCATCCTCTCTCGGCTCTATGCTTATGCCTCTTGTGACGGGTTTCCTTTTTGGGCGCTTGGGCGTAGCGCTGATGCCCTGGTGGATGCTTTGCTTTGCCGCTGCATTGTTTATCTTGCTGCGTATGGTAGAGCGGAGGAGAAACACGAAAGTGAATTGACTTGTATCGACACATCGACTGAGGAGGTACGCTACCATACTGCCGAACTTCAATGCTTTCTATTGAACAAGTCGATTAGGGCTACCTTTGGATGTTCACATGTTTGAAAACGATACCGGGGAATACCTGTGCTTTTTACGTTGGAGGTTTGCATCGGGAACCTGTGAAGAAATCCATATACTGTATGTTGAAAAACTGATCGAATCCCACTTTGCCATAGTCTCATTGGATGATCGGATGTAGCCGTGGGGGATAATGTTTAGTATGTATATCCTGCCTCGTTTTCTGCTTATGATACGATCAATTGTCCTGGCAATTAACAAAATATACTTTGCTTTGGTCTCAGCGTAGAATTGCCCCGTATGTTTGCGGCAAAAAAGTGATGCAAAAGGACACCTGTGAACAAAATATGAACGAGTGCAAGAATATGCATTCGGTTCCTTTCCTTCCCTTGGTTGCTTAGTGGTGTCCTTGCGATGATTCTCCCGGATGGTTTTCGTGATCTCATCCATATCCTCATGAATGATATACGAAAAGTAATCCGTCTCATTGATTTGCGCCACCTCAAGCGTGCGCATATAAACATCCATCTCATCAGGCGCATATTCCTTCATGACCTTCTGGCGCGCCACTTCCAGTACCGTGTTCATATCCTGAATTCGCATATCCGCGATGCGATCTACGACGATCTCGATGTCTGCCATCAGCTAGCGGAATCTGGGGTGCGTCATCATTTCACAGAGCAAGCGGTTATTGATCTTCCCGCTGCGCAGCAGCTCCAATACTTCATCACTCAGATGCAGGGACGCCACGTCCACATCTGAGTGATTTTTTTGTTCTGTCAAGCCCAGGAGATAATCGGTGGATACGCCATAGAACTTTGCCAGCTTCTGAATGGCGTAGTGATTGATGTCGCCGCAATCCTCGTTCTCATATTTGCCAAGTGCAGACTTCGATAAGCCGGTCTGCTCCGCCAGCTGTTCCAGCGTCAGCTTCTTATCGATCACACGAAGGTCCTTCAGACGCTCGGCCATTGTCAGTTGAACGTACATTTTCCAGCCTCCATAACCAGTTTCAACCCTATCATACCACATTTCCATAAGCGTGGAAAGACAGGGGTTTTTGCGGGTTTTCCATCGTTTCGGACATAGGCCAAAGCATGGGGTTTGTCAGGTATACTGTCTGCGTTCCACAGAACACAGAACCTTGACAACCTATCCTGAAGCCCTTTGCCCGATATACCGCCATGACCTTCCGGTTACCCCCGCGCCCCCCTGGCAAGCACCTTTCCCGGAAGCAAGCGCCTCTTCAGGACTGACTGTGAGCCAAACAAGGTTTCTAGCCGGGAACAGGCAAGGGACACCCATACAATAGAATTCCAAATAAGAAGCATAACCTTTACTCTAAAAAACTGAAAGAGAGGTACATTATGAGAAGTACGGCACCTACCAGTGCATGCTCCGAGCACGCGAGGCCCTGACGCAGCGCTTTGGTCGTACCGTGCCGGATGCCGTCATAGACGAGGTGTTCCGAAACGGCGATGCGGACATCGGGCGCGACTATGTGGATACCATTCGAGAGGTCGCTGTGGGTTATGCGGCTGAGATCATGCGCAGGTTGCGCGAACACGAATACGACCCGCAGACCATGCGGCTGTGGATCGTGGGCGGCGGCGGATGCCTGCTGCGCCACTTCGGCGAGTTTGACCGTGACCGCGTGACCATCATCGACAACATACACGCCAACGCCGAGGGTTATGAATACCTTGCGGAGCGGCGCCTCAGGCGCGAGGGTATTGCCGGATGAGCCAGATGCTCCGCACCACCCTCCGGCTTGATCTGGACAAGCCTGCCAGCGCAAATGCTGTCGCTCTGCTGCGTCAGCTTCATGCAGAGCGCGGCTTGTCCTACAGCGCGCTGATCGTTCCGGCGGTCAATGCTTATTACCACGACGCCATGTTCGCAGCGGGCTACACCGACGTGGAGCGCGGCGAACGCGGCAGCACCGAGGAGCACCTGACCACCGTGCAGTTCAAGGTCATGAAGGAACAGGAAGCCCTCGATGCGATTAAGGCGCAGCAGCAAAGCGCGGAGCAAGCCGTGCATCTGGCGCAAGCGAATCGGGAGGAGGCTGAGCATGAAGTCGAAGCCGCAAAAAGGAAGATAGATGCACTTGCGAAGAGCGACAAAGAGGTCAAAGCATTCGTACAAAGCCTGGGTTCCGCAGACGAGCTTCTGCCCGATACCGGGATGCTGGAAACCGCCAGGAGCTACCGCGAAAACAAGGCTCTCCCGGTCATCAAAAAGCTCGTCCGCAAGCTGAGAGAAGTCTATGCTTTGCTGGTCAACGAGCGCCAGAAGAACAACGATATGCTCAGAGAAACCGCGTACTGGAAGCGAAAAGCAGAACCCAATGAGCTCATGCAGGAGAAAGTTTCCAAACTAGACAGGCTGACCCGCACGCTCGGCTCGGATGAAATTGACAGGCTGCTGTCCCAGCGCAGCGCCCACGAACGCAATTGGAGCAAAGCATGGGAGAACGACCGATGACCCTATACCTTTTTTACCGACAAATACAAGGAAGTGAATGATACGAGAATTTACGATACCCTCAAGGCCCGCGTAACCGTCCCACAGGCGGCTGCACACTACGGCGTCAGGATCGGGCGAAACGGCATGTGCCGCTGTCCGTTCCATTCGGACAAGACGCCCTCCATGAAGATCAACGAAACTTACTATTATTGCTTCGGCTGTCACAGCACCGGCGACGTGATCGACTTCACCGCCAGACTGTTCAATTTGTCTCCCCTCGATGCAGCGCGCAAGCTGGCATTGGATTTCGGCATCGACCCCAACACGCCGGTATCCGCTGCCGTTGCGCTTCCCCGTATCCGGCAGGAGGAATCCCAGCGGGAACGGGAAGGGCACTGCACCTCCGTGCTGATCGAATATGAACGGCTCCTGAAAAGCCGCCAGCAACGATTTGCACCTGTTCATCCATCGGAGGAATGGGACGACCGCCTCGTATCTGCAAGCCATGCGCTGCCGCAGGTGTCCTATATGATTGACTGCCTGTACGATGCAGACAGCGTTATCCGCAAAGATACCGCCAACTCTCTGCTCGGCGACGGCACCATACACAGCATCGAACGTTGGAACGCCACCCACAGAGAGGAGGCGAACGCACATGACGAAGCGCTTGCGGCCTGACCAATTCCCGCCCTGGTACGACGGGCAGAGCATCAACGAAGCGGCTTTCTGCCGGGAGTTTCTGGCTTCGCACAAGCTGCTCTACACCGAAAACAGCTTCTTTACGCCGGAAGGACGCATGACCGACGTAGCGCCGCTCAAGACGGAAATCTATCAGATCATCGAGCCGTATGCGTCCACCAGCGTTCCGAAGAAGATATCCAACATCATCGAGCTGCTGAAAATCACAGCGCATATTGATGATTTCCCGCCGCAGACCGACCGGATTCATGTGGCGAACGGGACGCTGTTTCTGGATGGCTCGTATTCCGCATCCAATGACGAAATCGTGCGCAGCCGCTTTCCGGTGGCCTACAACCCTTCCGCGCCCAGCCCGGAAGTGTGGTTGCGTTTTCTGAGCAGTCTTCTGTATGAGGATGACATTCCCACCCTGCAGGAATACATTGGTTACTGCCTGATCCCCAGCAACAAGGGCCAGCGCATGATGGTCATTAAGGGCAGTGGCGGCGAGGGCAAGTCGCAGATCGGCACCGTTCTGTCTCATCTCTTTGGTTGCAACGCCAAGGACGGCAGCGTGGGCAAGGTGTCCGAAAACCGCTTTGCCCGCGCCGATCTGGAGCACATCCATCTGCTGATCGACGATGACATGCGCATGGAAGCCCTGCGTCAGACCAACTACGTCAAGTCGCTGGTCACCGCGCAGGGGCGCATGGATCTGGAAAAGAAGGGCAAGCAGAGCTATCAGGGCTGGATGTTCGCCCGGCTGCTGGCGTTTTCCAACGGCGACCTGCAATCCCTCTACGACCGTAGCAACGGCTTCCATCGCCGCCAGCTGATTCTGACCACCAGGGAGCGCCAGCCAGATCGCGTGGATGACCCCGACATCGCGGAGAAAATGTGCTGTGAGCTGGAAGGCATCTTTCTCTGGGCCTTTGAAGGGCTGCAGCGTCTGGTGGCGAATCATTTCCGCTTCACCGAAAGCGCCCGCTCCCGTTCCAACCGGGAAGCGGTTAAGCAGGATGCCAACAATGTGCTGCTCTTTATGGAGGCCGGGGACTACATCCGGCTCACGCCCGAAGGGAAGGTTGGCTCGCAGGAGCTTTATGAAATCTACACCGTATGGTGCCGGGAGAACGGCTTCTCGCCGCTCAAGAACCGGAGCTTTTCGGAATTCCTGATTGCCAATCAGAAGAAGTACAGCATCGAGCACTCCAATAACCTGACGAACCTCGTCGGCCGCCGCGTGTGGGGCTTTACCGGCATTAAGCCTGTGCTAAGGCTCCCGCTCAGAACGGCAGACGGATGGCAGCGCGATTGCGCGGATGATAACCCGTTTATTTGAAATTCCCTATAAGTGAGAATTTCCGCGATTCTCTGTGTACATACGTACACACATACAAAGGGATTGTACACATGTACGTATGTACGCAGTGGATTCGCATATCTGCAGGAACAAGAAAGGAACACTGAACCTCTATGCACCCACCACCGATCAACCCTTTATTGGAGGAATCATGGCTTTGCTCAAAAGAACGCCTGAACAGAACGCCGCCTTTGAGCGGTGCGTCGGCTTTCTTGCCGAAATGATCGAAAAGTATAGCGGAAAGGTGGAATTCCCTGTTCCTCCCCCTGACAGCAAAACGAGTTGGGACAGTTTATCCAATCCATCATCTCAAACAAATTCAGAAGAACCATTGACAAATGATATAGCTGCGTAATAAAATGCAGTTGGGACAAAATACACGAACAGTTACTGCACGATTGACAGGCGGTGCACCATGCTTCAGAATCATCCTGCTCCTGAGAGCCGCACGCTGCCCCAACATATCACCGACGAGCACAACGGCCTGAGCTACACCCTTCACGGCGATTATTACTTTCCGGATCTGGAGCTTCCGGAGCAGCAGCCCATCGGCAAATGGGGCCGGCTGCACCTCCGGCACCTGGAATCGAACCATCCGGGTCATTTCCAAAGGCTTCTGCTCACGGGAGCACTGAATGCCTATCTGCACACTGTCGATGAGCAGGCCAGCGAGCGTTTCGATGTTCTCATGAAGGGATATGCCCAAAGCTGGGGCATCACCGAAGCCCTGAAGGCTGAAGATCCCATAAAGTGGGTCGGGCTCATGAATCTGGCGCGCGCCGAAGCGGAGCACAACGTGATGACCGAAATCATCTGCGCCTGAACCACCTTCCTTCACCGGCTCGTATCCAATCGGGCCGGGGAAGGCTTCCATAAACCGCACGAGGAGGAATTCCCATGTCCAGAGAAAAGCAGACGCCCGCGCCCATCCGTTCCAGCGCGGCGGAGGTGTTGACCTATGTCGCCTCCACGGGCGACCCGCAGGGCAGCACCGAAATACGCTACGAGGACGAAAACATCTGGCTGACGCAAAAGACGATGGCGCAGCTGTATGATGTGAGTGTCAAAACGATCAATTATCACATCAAGAAAATCTTCGATGATTCCGAGCTGTCAGAGGATTCAGTTATCCGAAAATTTCGGATAACTGCCACAGACGGCAAGCCGTACACTGTCCAGCACTATGCCCTGCAGATGATCATCGCGGTCGGCTTCAAGGTCAATTCCGAGCGCGCCGTTCAGTTCCGCAAATGGGTCAATCAGATCGCAACGCAGTACACCATTCGCGGCTGGGTCATGGACGACGAACGGCTCAAGCAGGGCACCTATCTGACCGACAAATACTTTGAGGAACAACTGGAGCGCATCCGGGAGATCCGTGCCAGCGAGCGCAAGTTCTATCAGAAGATCACCGACCTGTATGCCACTGCTATCGACTACGACCGTACTTCCGCCGCCACGAAACGCTTCTATGCCACGGTGCAGAACAAGATGCGCTTCGCCGTGCACGGGCACACCGCCGCCGAGCTCATCATGGAGCGCGCCGACCACACGAAGGATCACATGGGCCTGACTACCTGGCAGGACGCGCCGGACGGCAAGATCAAAAAGTCCGACGTGTCCATCGCCAAGAACTACCTCACCGAAGAGGAGCTTGGGCAGCTGAACCGCATGGTCACCTCCTATCTGGACTTCGCCGAGAACATGGCCCAGCGCCACATCCCGCTGACCATGCATGACTGGGAGACCCACCTGAACCGCTTCATTGAAATGTTCGAATACGGTCTGCTCAAGGATGCAGGCAGGGTGTCCGCGGAAATCGCCCGGCTGCACGCGGAAACCGAATTTGAGAAGTACCGCGTCATTCAGGACCGCGAGTTCCTGTCCGACTACGACAGGTTCCTCCTTGAGCTTGAGGAACACGCCGACGCGGCAAAGGCTGGACCGCAGGAGGAAAAGCCATGAAGCGAATGAAATGCTACATCTATACCCGCGTCTCCACCTCCATGCAGGTGGACGGCTACAGCCTGGACGCGCAGAAGGACAAGCTGCGCAAGTACGCGGAGTTCCAGAACATGCTCGTCGCCGGGGAATACTGCGACGAGGGCAAATCCGGCAAGAACATCGAGGGCCGCCCGGAGTTTCTTCGCATGCTGCGGGACATCGAATCCGGCAAGGACGGCGTCTCCTTCGTGCTGGTGTTCAAGCTCTCCCGCTTCGGCCGCAACGCCGCGGACGTGCTGACCTCCCTGCAACGGATGCAGGACTTCGGCGTCAATCTCATCTGCGTGGAGGACGGCATTGATTCCTCCAAGGACAGCGGCAAGCTGATGATTTCCGTTCTCTCCGCCGTCGCCGAGATTGAGCGCGAAAACATCCTCGTGCAGACGATGGAAGGTCGCAGGCAGAAGGCTCGCGAAGGCAAGTGGAACGGTGGCTTTGCCCCCTACGGCTACAAGCTCGTGGACGGGCAACTGCAGATTGCCGAGGAAGAGGCCGAGGTCATCCGCATCATCTATGACAAGTACATCCACACCACCATGGGCACCGCCAGAATCGCAGACTGGCTCAACGAGCACGGATACAGCAAGGTCTGCCGTCACAACAACAAGCGGGAAGCCTTCACGGGTTCCTTCCTCATCGGCGTGCTTGACAATCCAGTGTACTGCGGCAAGCTGGCCTACGGGCGCAGGCATAACGAGAAGATCCCCGGCACCCGCAACCAGTACCACATCGTCAAGCAGAAGGACTACGCGCTCTACGACGGCATCCACGAGCCCATCATCTCCGAGGAGGACTGGCAGCTTGCGCAGAAGCAGCGCCAGCAGACCAACAAGCGCCAGCTCAAGACGCACAGCCTCGACCACGAGCACATCCTGTCCGGGCTGCTCAAGTGCCCCATCTGCGGCGGCGGCATGTACGGCAACGTGAATCGCAAGAAGAAGGGCGACGGCACCTACTACCGCGACTACTTCTACTACGCCTGCAAGCACCGCCTGCATGTGGACGGCAAGCGCTGCGACTATCATCACCAATGGGGCGAGGAAATCATCGACGGCGCTGTGGAGGAGATCATCCACAAGCTGGTCAACACGCCCGCCTTTGAGCAGGGTATCCGGGAGAAGCTCGGCGGCAAGCTGGACACCGCCGAGCTCGACACGGAGATGGAGACCCTGCGCAAGCAGCTCCGTCAGCTCACGGGCACCAAGGACAGGCTGGGCGAGCAGATCGACGCGCTCGATTTCGACGACCCGCATTACACCCGCAAGGCGCAGGACCTGCAGGAGCGGCAGAACAGGGTCTACGACCAGATCGCCTCCATCGAGGTCAGCATCGCCGAGGTGCAGACCCGCATGGACAACATCCGCCAGCGCCGGATTTCCACCGACAACGTCTATCAGTTCCTGCTCTACTTCGACAAGCTGTACGACCAGTTCACCGACCTGGAGAAAAAGACCTTCATGAACAGCTTCATCGAGCGCGTGGAGATTTACCCGGAGCGTCGGAGCGACGGACGCATCGTGAAGCGCATCGAGTTCCGTTTTCCCGTGTATTTCAAGGGCTCGGAGATCAGCGGACTTTGTTGGGACGAAACGGATATGTCGGAGACGGTATGCGTATTGTCCAAACTTCAAGAGGGGAAAACATATCGAGATTGAAGCATTTGGGAATGATTTAACTTCAACATAAGGAAAACCCGAAGTAGCACTGGAAAGGTACTGCTTCGGGTTTTTAGTGTTTAGTCTTATATGCTTCGCCCCACGCCCGCATGGAATCCAAAATGGGTTTCAGGCTTTTGCCGAGTTCCGTCAGCGAATATTCCACCCTCGGCGGCACTTCGGGATAAACCGTGCGGGTGATGATACCATCGGCTTCCATCGAGCGCAGGCTGTCCGTCAGCACCTTTTGGCTGATTCCCTCCAAGTCCTTTTTCAGTTCATTGAACCGCCACGGACGGGCCAGCAGATTTCGTATGATAAGCAACTTCCACTTGCTTCCAATCAGCGTCACAGTAGTTGCTACCGGGCAAGCGGGCATTTCTTCTTTTGTCAGCATCGCAGCACCCCCAATAGTTCAAATTAGAATGTCACATCTAAATTATAATACAGTGCACTCTAATTTTCAAGCAGTTACTTTCAGGTGAGCTGTGTTGCTTCTTGTGCCCCAGTAATCAATTTGTGCGTACTTGTGGCTGGGCATTGGTCTGTACCTGGAAAAGCAGAAGGACGGCAGCTGCATCAGGAATATGGTGTTTGCATTCCCTGTTCCAGTGAGCGGTCAGAAAGTGAAAGAACTTTCCTTGGAAAATGAAGCAACAGTCGAAATGGTATGCCTCTTAGTTCTGCGAAATCCAACGGCACATATCAACATGGATGTGGATGTGGACGAAATGGTGCAAAAAAGGCTCTTCACGGAATCTTGTTGGTTGCCCCCAAGATTCCGCGAAGAACCAAGTGATGTGAGAATTACTCCGTAATGTAGGTGTACTGCATATTGTAATCCTTTGCGTACTGCTCAGCGGCGGAGTCCGGCAGGACTTCCAGGACAAGGTTCGGACAGTTATGGAAAGGACTGTTAACGAAAGGCGAGTAGCCAAAACTCGTTAGCTTGCGAAGATTGCCCAGCAATGCAAGCGACTCGCATCCGGAGAAGGCAAATTGATTGACGCTTTCCAAACTGCCCAGATTCGGAATTGAGGTCAACTTTTTGCATTGGTTGAACCCGTATGATCCGATAATGGTTACGTTGCTCAAATCGCCGATGCTTACCAAAGAGGTGCAGCCATCAAACGTCTCAGAGGGAATCTCTTTCAGGCTGCTTAAATCACCGACGGTTTCCAGCGCAGTGCATCCCATGAAACACTGCATCCCAATTGATTCCAATTTAGGCATATTGCCGATTGATTTCAGCGCGATGCAGCCCCTAAAGACAGAACTTTCAATGCTTGTAACATTGCTTAAATCACCAATGCTGACAAGCGCTTTGCAGCCAAAGAATGCACTACTCCCAATGGCGGTTAGTTTGTCAGAACAGTCAACGCTGATTAACGATACACAGTGTGAGAAAACATCGTATTCCAAGCGCGTCAAGCTGTACAAATCATCAACATGCTCCAGTGCACTGCAGCCGCTAAAAGCACCTTGCCCGATAGTTTCCAAGTTGTGCAGGGAACCGATGCTCTTCAGTGCAGTACAGCCCTTAAACGCATTCTGACCGATGCTGGTAATCTTGTCAAGTTTATCAACGTGTTCCAAGGCGCTGCAATTTGAAAAAGCTTCATTAGCGATGGACTCAACATTGTTCAAATCGCCGATGCTTACCAAAGAGGTGCAGCCATCAAACGCCTCATATGGAATCTCCTTCAGGCTGCTTAAATCACCGACGGTTTCCAGTGTGGTGCAGCTGACGAAACACTTTTGCCCCATTGACTCCAATTTGGGCATATCGCCGATTGATTTCAGCGAGATACAGCCTGTATAATGGCTGCCGTACCCAAATACACTCTCGCCAAGGCTCACCAAATTATCTAAGTGTTCAAGACGTTCCAAGCTGGAGCAGCCAGCAAAAGCAAAATATTCGATGGCTGTAACACTGCTTAAATCGCCCAGGCTGACAAGCAATGTGCAGTTGAGAAATGCATTATCTCCAATGAATGTTAATTTGTCAGAACAGTCAACGCTGACCAACGATGCACAGTGTGCAAAGGCTCCGGATTCCAAGCGCGTCAAGCTGTACAAATCATCAACATGCTCCAGTGCACTGCAGCCGTTAAAAGCACCTTTCCCGATAGTTTCCAAGTTGTGCAGGGAACCGATACTCTTCAGTGCAGTACAGCCCATAAATGAATACTGACCGATGCTGGTGATCTTGTCAAGTTCATCAACGTGTTCCAAGGCGCTGCAATTCACAAAACCGTTAGAATCAATGGATTCGACATTACTCATGTTGCCGACACGCACAAGCGAAGAGCAGCCTTCAAATGCGTAAGAATCAATCGAAGTTACGCTGCTCATGTTGCCTACGCTCTCTAATGCGGTGCAGAAGCCAAAGGTGGAATATCCGATGGATGTGACTTTGCTTAAATCGCCAATGGTTTTCAGCGCTTTGCAGCTATTGAAGGCACAAGTGCCGAGTGTTGTGACATTGGTCAGATTCCCGACGCTGGTTAAAGCGGTGCAGTCAGCGAATGCACTGCTGCCGATGCTATTCAGCCGGGGCAGTTCAGGAAGGCTGGTCAATGCTTTGCAATTAGAAAACGCATATTCGCCGATGGTGCGGACGTTGGACATGTCCCCGATACTCGCCAGTTTGCTGCAGCCATAGAATGCATCTTTCCCAATGCTGGTAGCGCTGCTTAAATCGCCGACTGAAAGAAGATCCTTCAAACAGTAGAACAGCTTGTCAGGAACAGCCTTCAAGCTGCGTAAATCGCCAACCGTGGTTAGCGCAGTGCAGCCATCAAACACCTTGTCGCTGATGCTTGTCACACTGCTTAAATCACCAACGGTTTTCAGCGATTTGCAATTGCGGAATGTCTCTCGATTCAAGACGGTCAGCTTTTCCAAGCCGCTAATGCTGGTCAGTGATTCACAGCCGTAGAAAGCGCCATACGCGATGCGTGTAACATTGCCGAGTTCCCCGATGCTTTGCAGGGAAGTACACTGCTTGAACGCATTTGCGCCGATGAAAGTAACGCTGCTGAGACTGCCGACGGTTTTCAGCGAAGTGCACTGATAGAAGGCATTTTCGCCGATGGAAGTAACGCTGCTGAGATCTCCGATGCTTTCCAGTGACGCACAGGCATAGTCTTTTGACATGCCTTCGTCCGGAATCCAACGGCTGGAAACCCCAAAGGCAGAGTCGCCGATGCTTTCCAAATGGGGCATATCACCAACCCGAACCAAGGAGGTGCAGCCTACAAAAGCACTATTGCCAATACTTGTTACATTGCTCAAATGCTCCATGGATGTGAGCGATTCGCAATCTCTGAAAGCGTAAGCACCAATAGTGGTTACATTATCGGTGATATCAAGTGTTTCCAACGCGTAGCATCTGGAGAATGCGTATGCGCCAATGCTCGTCACATTCCCCAAACCTTCTACGCTTTGCAGATTGGTACAGCTGGCAAATGCGCTATCCGGAATGGCAGAAATGTTCGTTAGACCGCTAATGGTGGTCATGGCGCAGGACTCGAAAGCACCGCTGCCGATGCTTGTTACGTTGCTTAAGCCCTCGATGCTTGCAAGAGAATTGCAACTGAAAAATGCTTCCGCCCCAATGTGGACGTCATTTCCTCCGATTTCAAGCGTATTCAACTGACAATCGTAGAAAGCCCATCTTCCAATCTTTTTAATATTGTCTAAGCTGCTGATTTCTTTGAGTGAAGTGCAATACCCAAAAGCCCAATCCCCAATTGTTGTGACATGCTGCAAACTTCCGATTTCTGCTAAAGACGCGCAGCTGAAAAAGGCTGAATCACCGATTTGTTCGACATTAGAAATGTCGCCAATACGCTTCAGTGAATCGCAATATTGTTCTGTTCCATCGTCCCAACTGATACTGTATGAAAAAGCAGACGCGCCGATACTTTTCAGATGGGGCATATCACCGAGTTGCGTCAGTGATTTGCAGCCTGCAAAAGCAGATTCGCCAATGCTCGTCAAAGAAGTCAAATCTCCAACATCTTGCAGTGAAATGCAGTTATAGAACGTGAAGTCGCTGAGATTTGTCACATTCTCCAGCCCCTGCAACTTTACCAGCGCCGTGCATCCATCGAATGCGTGCGCGCCAATCTCTGTCACGCTGCTGGGAATCGTGATCTCTTTCAGGCTCGTGCAGCCCGAGAAGGCGTAATCCCCGATGGCAGTTACAGAATCAGGAATTTTCACGCTGACAAGGCTCGTGCTGTTTGCAAACGCATATTCATCAATGCGTTTTACGTTTGCGGAAATTTCGTAAGTCGCGACATTTCCGCCGCTTGGAGCGTCCGCGCTGTCCGCCAGTGCGGGTAGGACCAGACAGCTTCCGATCAGCAGACTGGTCAGCGTAATCGTCAAAAGTTTCTTGGATTTCATGCGTATCAACCCCTTTCTCGATTTCCAGCATACAGCAATTTCAAGAAAAAGTCAATAGCAGAATCAAGAAAATTAAGGGAAAATACAGAAACTAAATCGAATGCTATGTCATGCACCGTCAAATCAATAAGGTGCTAATGCTATATTCAGAAGAAATTGTCAAGAAACGATTACCAATCATGTTGACAAGCTGGGAAAACCTGCGTATAATAAATATGGAAAACTGGCAGTTTGCAACAGGGAAAAAGCGGATGGAGGAGAATTGCACATGAAACGTTGGAAGGTCACATTCGGACTGTTCTTGCTTCTTTTTGCGCTGGCAACGACAGTTGCTTGCGCAGAAACGCGCGAAGAGAAAGTGGATTTGGAAGGGAAGCGTGTTATTTTTGCCCAGCCGGGGGAAACAATTCACTTTACTTATGATGTTCCGGAAGGCTTCATTGTGGATAAAGAGGGATGGTCATGGTGTTTTGCCTATACGGATGGTCGTGGCTGTACTTACTATGATGGCGAATACGGTGATAGCTACTCGGAAAGCTATACCTATGAGCCAACGGGAACCCATGTCGAATTTGATGGAAAAGGTAGCATTACTCTTTCCAACAATGAAATGGTTCGTGTAGAACTACGCATAAAAAAACCGAATGTCGATTATTGGATTTACATGCACGCATATGTGCTTGTTGCTGACCCGGCAGAGTACTATACCTATGAGATTCAGAATGGGGAAGCGACGATTACAGGATATAATAAAGACCTTCTGCGCCGCAAAGTGCTTATTCCCCAGGAAATTGAAGGGTATCCGGTCACGACGATCGGCGACCGCGCGTTTTCTGATATGCCGTCGGGCATCGGCAAGGAATTTTACATTCCGGACAATGTAACCACCTTTGGTAAGGAAGCCTTTGCAGGCAGCGCCTATCTTGATGCGGTTCGGATGCCGCAGAAGCTGACGAAAATGGGCGAGGGCGTATTTGCGGCATGTTTGCAAATGCACTTCTTGGAAATCCCTGATTCGTTGACAGAGATTCCGGACTATGCTTTTACAAACTGCTGGGGCTATGGAGAGGTGAATAAATACAGTGCTGAGCAGTCTATTGGTAGAGTTGAGCAGTGTGTTGGTAAAAATGTGACAAAAATCGGAAAATATGCGTTTGCTGGATGCTGGAATATGGGGAAGGCGTGGGGCGATGGTCGTCTGCCTGAAAAGCTCGAATCCATCGGGGAAGGCGCATTTCAGTATTGTTATAAAATTAAATCATTGGAAATTCCGGCTGGTGTGACAGTCATTCCGGACCGCACATTTCAGGGCTGCGAAAGACTGGAATCCATTCAGATTGATGGCGATATTACGATGATTGGTGCGGAAGCCTTTGACGGCTGTGTTGCGCTGACTTCGATGCCGCTGTCGAAGTCGCTGAACCTGATTGGCGCGGATGCATTCCGTGACTGCACGGCGCTGACGGATTTCCAGCTGGCAGAGGGAAACACGCATTTTCAGGTGCAGCAAGGTGCACTGATGACGGCGGATGGCACGCGGCTGCTGACTTATGCTGCCAGCGCACCGCAGCAAAGCTTTGTCATGCCGGAAACGCTGACACAGATTGATGATGGCGCACTCAAAAACCTGCGCTATCTGGAAACGCTGACTTTCTCGCCGATTTTCAGCGATTATCAGGCGGGCATGTTTGAAAATGCAACGGGCTTGAAGACGGTGAATTTCGGCGAAGGTACGCTGACGGCGATTCCTGACCGATTCTTCAAGGGCTGCACGTCGCTTGTTTCGCCCAGTGCGTTCACGGGCGTGACGTCTGTTGGCGAATCGGCATTTGAAGGCTGCACGGCGGTGCAATCGCTGTCGTTTGATGATTCGCTGTCGAACATCGGCACAAAGGCGTTCCAGAACTGCACGGAACTGGAAAACGTGCATATTCCGGGCAGCGTAACGAGCCTGAGTGCAGCGGCGTTCCGGAATGACGTTTCCTTGACGGAATTCCAGATGCCGGAGCGCCTCCATACCGTCTCCGCGTCGGCGTTCAGCGGCTGCACGTCGCTGAAAACGGTGACATGGAGCAAGTATCTGCAAACCATAGAAGCAAATGCGTTTGAAAATACGGCCCTGACGGAAATCATCTTCCCGGAGAGCCTGACCAGAATCGGTGCGTATGCGTTTGCGGGCATTGGCACGCTGGAAAGCATCGTCCTGCCGGAAAATGTGAACACGATTGGTTCGTCTGCTTTTTCTGGCACTGGGATTCAGACGCTGAAGCTGCCCAAGAGCGTCACGACGCTGGGCAACGGCGCATGGATGAACTGTGCCGCCCTGCGGGAAGTTCAGTGGGACGCCGCGTTGGCGAAAATCCCGGCGAACACGTTTGAACACTGCACTGCGCTGACCCAAATCGAGCTGCCGGACGGCATTGTGGAAATTGGCGCAAGGGCATTCAGCGGCAATGAAAGCCTAACCAATGTGACTTTGCCGCGCACGGTGCGGCGCATTGAAAGTGCCGCTTTTGAGGGATGCAGGGCGCTGACGGACATCCTGCTCTGGCCGGACGTGGAGGAAATCGCGGCGGATGCTTTTGCGAACTGCGAGAATCTGACCATCCGCGGCTGGAAGGGGTCTGCCGCTGAAAAAGCAGCCACGTCACAGGGCGTGAATTTTGCCGCGGCGGATCAGGAAATTTCCTACACGCTCAATGCCACGCAGGATGGCTATCTTGTCAGCGGCTGCGATGAAAACGCAGTGCTGCTGGTGCTTCCGGCTGTGCATAACGGGCTGCCCGTGGTCGGTACTGCGGAAAACGCCTTTGCAAACTGCAAGTACCTGCAAGAAGTGCGCGTGGAAGCGGAAAGTGTGTATTTGCAGGTTTGTGACGGCATCCTGATGGACGCGACAGGTAAAACGCTGCTGCTCTATCCGGCACGGCGCGCAGGAGCGGATTTGGTGATTGACGAAAACGTGACTGCCATTGCAGACTATGCGTTTGCCTATTGCCAACATCTGCGCAGTATCACCATTGGCACGCAGGTGGAGACGATTGGCGACCATGCGTTTGACGCGGTGAACGATGCCCTGTGCCTTGTTGTGCAGGATGGCAGCCCGGCGCAGCTGTGGGCGAGTGCGCACGGGGTGCGCTATGCCAGCGAAAGCACGTCGTTCTCCTACCGCCTTGAAGGGGACAAAGCTTACATCACGGGCTACACGGGTACACTGCCGGACGTGGTTGTGCCTGCGGTGATTGACGGCTATCCGGTCTATGCGATTGAAAACCTCCGCAGTCCGATTCTGACGCACGTTGTTGTCAGCGAAGGGATTGAGGAGATTGGGGAATTTGCCTTCATGCATTATTTAAATCGCGATGAAGAGTACTATGTTAACAATCTGGTGAGTGTGAGTCTGCCGCAGAGCTTGAAGGTTATTTCTGACTGGGGATTTAGTGGACAGGAAAACTTACAAGAAATCACGTTTGGTGGTGTGGAGCAAATTGGCCGAGGCGCTTTTAGTGGCTGTTCCAAGCTGACACAAATTACATTGCCAGATACACTGACAACGATTGAATGGAAAGCATTTGAATATTCCGGTCTAACGTCGCTGACGATACCGGTCAATGTCTCGTTTATTAGGGACACGTCCTTTATTGAAAACTGTTCGTCACTGACAACGCTTCGTGTGGCGGAAGGAAATCCTTACTACGAGATGGAAGATGGCATCCTATACCAAACCGCTTCCAAGTCTGTGTTTTATACAATGCCTAATATTGAAGGCGTAATCACAGTACGAGATGGAACAGAACGTATTGGCAATGATGCTTTCAGCGGAAGAAATATCACGGGCATACAGCTTCCGGATACGTTGATAGAGATTGGCGAGAAGGCGTTTGCAGACTGTGAAAAATTAACAGCAATTGAACTTCCTGAAGAACTGCAAACAATCAAATGGTATGCATTTGGTGGATGCACTAATTTGGAAAAAGTAACGCTGCCAGAAGGATTAACAACCTTAGGATCGGCTGCATTTGCACACTGCACGTCACTGACTGAAATGACGATTCCTAATGGCGTTACTGAACTTTCTGCGACTTTCGTGGATTGCGTTTCGCTGTCGAAACTTACGTTGCCTGATGACTTAAAGACAATGAAGAATGGCGTTATCGAGGGTTGTAATTCCTTGGAGACGCTGAACTTGCCTGCAACACTGCAAAGTATTAGTGGCACTTGGCCCGGTCATTTAAAAACTATTACAACTGCGCCTGCTTCTGTGCGTTATATGTCGGAAGATGGTATTTTGTATGACAAACAGGAAAATGGCATCTTATTCGTCAACGCCTCCATTACAGGTCATGTTACAGTTCATGAAGGTATTGCAACGATTGGTGAAACAGCGTTTAGCGGTAGAAAAGGATTGACAAGCATAACGTTGCCAGAAAGCTGCATTAGTATTGGCGATGCTGCATTTAAGGACTGCACAGCGCTCAGCAGCGTTGAGTTTCCTGATAAGCTGGAAAGCATCGGCAAGGAAGCGTTCTGCAATACAGGATTGCAGTCAATAGAGTTTACTCAGCAAAAGCTGCAAATTGCATCTCGCACATTTGCTGATTGCGAAGCGCTTACAAATGTGGTACTGCCTGATGGAGTAGAACGTATTGAAGAGGAAACGTTTAAGAATTGCAGTGCATTGGTCAAAGTTGAATTGCCGGAAAGTTGCACGTCTATTGAAAAATCTGCTTTTGCAAACTGTACAGCACTGAACGATATAGAATTCCCGGAAAAATTGGAGTCAATCGGCTACCACGCATTCCGTAATACCGGCATTACGTCGCTGAAACTTTCGCAGCCGGGGATTCACGTTGGAGGCTTTGCATTTGCATATTGCCATCAGCTGAAGTCTGTGGAAATCACATCGACGGACTTTGACTTGATGGAGTGGGCATTTGCAAACTGCGAAAATTTGGAGACAGTAATTCTGCCGCCGCAGGTTTTCCGCATGGAAGGCGGATGCTTCACGGAATGCACGTCCCTGACTACGGTCGTTTTGCCGAAGAACATTACGTTCGTGCATGGCTTTAAGGGCTGTACGTCCCTGAAAACTATTGAAATTCCGGACAGTGTGACGAGCATCGGCTATGAAGCATTTGCAAACTGCAAGTCGCTGGAAAGCATTCATCTGCCGGATGGGGTAACGAACATAGGAGACCTTGCGTTTGCACGCTGCTTTGCCTTGAAGGATGTTAACTTCCCGGCTGCGTTGACCACGATCGGAAAAGAAGCATTCCGAAGTGTTCCGATTGCTGAAGTTGTTATCCCGGCGAATGTGACCGAAATCGCGGACATGGCATTCTATTATAATGAAGAACTCCGTTCGCTGACGCTCCCCAATGGCTTGAAGAAGATTGGGGAGAGTGCCTTCTGGAACGCGAGCAAGCTCCAAACTGTGGAATTGCCTGAAAGCCTAACGGAAATTGGAGAAACAGCATTCCGTCAAAGCGGTTTGACCTCGATTACCATTCCCGGAGATGTAAAGCGTATTGGTACCGGGGCATTCGCTGCTTGCGAAAATCTGGAAAAGGTATCAGTTGCACCCGGTGTCGAAACGATTGGCAGTGAAGCGTTCACTGGCTGCACAAAGCTGACGGAAGCAACGCTTACCAGTTCTGTTACGACTATCGAAGGCGGCGCGTTCTACGGCTGCAAGGCGCTTCAAACCATTAGCGGCGGTGCGCTCATTCAGTTCATTGGCGAAAACGCCTTCATGAACTGCGAAAACCTTGAGGAACTCAATATTTCGCCGAATTTGACAGAAATTCAAGGCCATGCGTTTGATGGCTGCAAGACGCTGAAGCGCGTTTCGCCGTCGGCAGCGCAGAAGGGCGTTGTGCTGCCGCATGTGAAGTACATCGGCGAGCGGGCGTTCAACGTCTGCAAAGCAATTCCGTCCTTCTCTCTGGGCGATTCGCTGGAAACGGTCGGGGATTATGCGTTTGCTTCCACGTCCGTTACGTCCATGTATTTCCCGGATACCGTGAAGCAAATCGGCATCAATCCGATGTGGATGAATTATGCCATTCTGTCCGTGCATTTGCCGAAATCACTGACGGAAATCCCGCAGGGGATGTTTGCGCAGGCCGCGCGGATACAGACGCTTACCATCCCGCAGGGTGTGCGCAGCATTGGCACACAGGCATTCCACGGCAATGTTGCTTTGGCAGCGCTGAAACTGCCGGATGGCTTGGAGCGCATCGGTGCAAATGCATTTGGAAACGCGATACTGCTGCTGGAAATTCCGGCATCGGTTACGGAAATTGCGGATGATGCGTTCAGCGAAGCGGTTGTGGAATTCTACACGCCGTCGGGCAGCGCGGCGCATCAATACGCGCTGGCGCATCAGATTCCTGTGCATTTGGATGAGTCGATTCCGGCAGAATACCTCGGCACGGCTGAACAGATGGCAGCAAAAATTGTCGCGCAGGTAATTACGGATGACATGACAGACTATCAGAAGGCAGAAGCGCTGGTAGACTGGATGCTCAGCGAAACGAAGCTGTCAGACATGCTGCCGCACACATACAGCGGCAAAATGGTGCTTACTTTGCGTAAAGGTACGCGCTGGGGCTGGGCATTTGCATACAAAGCACTGCTGAATGCGGCAAATGTTACCAATGATATCTACTTCAGCGCGAAGGGCATCGTTGAAGGCGAGGGCATTGGTGATCAAAGCTCGGTGTTTGTTTCTTATTTTGACGGCGATGCCGTGAATATGATTCAGATTGATGGGCAATGGTATTTCACGCATCCTGCCTTTGTGGAGCATTTCGGAAAGGCGAGATACTTCATGCTCAATCGAGAAACGTATCGCTTGTCGTTCGGGGATGATCCGAAAGTGAAAGACTGCGACAACTACGACCAGACCTTCCTCTATCAGGCGTACTCCAAGAATATTGAGGCGGAGGTTGTGGCGCAGGCATCTGCGTCCTTTACAGAGGGAAAGAAGCTGGTGTATGCGGAAGTTCAGCCGATTGAGGAGCTGATGGATACGAGCTATGCGTATGTGCTGGACTTCGCAGGGCGGCATATGGATACGCTGGACTGGCAGAACGCACAGGGCGAATTTGAGCCGACTATCATTGGCACAAATAACGGCTATTGGCTCAGTGACGACCTGACGGGCGAGTATGCGCAAGTGACGGTGAATACGCAGACGCTCTATCCGTATGGTGCGGAAGTGCGGCTGGATGATCCGGAATACACGGCGATGCTGTGCGACTGGAATGTGGATGGCACGCTGACGCTGACGGAAGGCACCGAAGAAGCAAACGTGGCGCTGTTCACCATAGAAAGGGGAGAAGATATAGAAAAGAAACAGACCATTACTGGCAGAAAGGTCTATCATGCAACCTTCACCCCGAACCTGTGCCAGTACATTGACACGCTGGCACCGACGGAATTTGACTTGGTGCTGGAATGTCAACTGCCGCGCATCCTGGATGTTTCGGAGCTGGTGGACAACAAGCTGACGCTGACGCTTTCGGATTCGCACATTTTCCCGGAGAATGCGCAGCTGGATTTGATTTTCTGGCCGCAAGACGGCATATCGAGTGCTCCTATAACGCACTTCTATGTGGAGGATCGTGCAGAACTTTACCCGGACGGCAAGCGCGAAATTACGCTTGACCTCTCGGCGCTTCGCTGCGACCTGGGATATGCTCTCTACATTGCGCAGACAGCGGACAACTATGTGGAATCGGAACAAAGTTATGTTACGAGCCGCATCGACATACCGCATACGCCGTACATTGAGACGGTACGGCCTGCAACACCGACGGAAGACGGTCTGGTGAGTGCAACAGTCTGCCGGATTTGCGATACATGGCTGGACAATGGGTATGCAATTGCGTCGGATCACATTCTGCAGCTGCCTGCGAATTTGAAGGCAATCGAGGAAGAAGCTTTTGCCGGCATGTGGCAGGTGCAGCAGGTGAATATTCCGGAGGGCGTTACTGCGATTGGAAAGCGCGCCTTTGCAGACTGTACGCTACTGCGGCTGGTCATTATCCCGAACAGTGTGCAAACGCTGGCGGATGATGCCTTCAGCGGCTGCCATCCGGTGATTCTCTGCGACGCGGAAAATCAGCAGGTGATTGACTGGGCAAATGCACAGGGATTGATGGTCGTTTTCAAGGAAAGCAAATAATACATTCCTTTGGCTGCTTCGGGGACACAGCTTCTCCGAAGCAGCCCCTTTTCTTTTCAAAAAAATCTCGAAACGGGATTGACAAAATGGGCTTGATACACTATAATAGAGACAAGGTTGAGCGTTAAACCTGACGAAAATACGCCATGAACTCGTGAAGGAGGTTTTCCCATGAGAGGGTCGAAGAAATTGGTTTCCATGCTGCTGGTGCTGTGCCTGACGCTGGGCACGCTGCCGCTGGCGATGGCGGAAGAGGTCGTTGATGCGGACTTGACCTGCACGATTACGCTGGGCAACTGGCCCGCGGATACGGCGGCGGAGGCGGAAAAGGCGCTCTTTGAGAGCTACCGCGAAACGATGAAGAAGCAGTACCCGAACGTGACGCTGGTGCCGGATTACTACTCCTACACCCTGAGCAGCTACGTTCCGATGGCGAAGGGCGGCACGGCGCCGAGCATCTTCCAGCCGCCGTTTACCGACCCGCAGCTGCTGATCAGCCAGCATCTTGTCGGCGACGTGACCGATGCGCTGGAGCGCGCGGGCGTGCTGAATGAGTTCAGCCCGTCGTACCTCGAAATGCTGTCCGACGAGAACGGCCGCATCTACGGTCTGCCGCGCGACGGCTATGTGCTGGGTATGCACATCAATGTCGCCCTGTTCCGCGAGGCGGGGCTGGTGGACGAGGAAGGTCTGCCGATTTACCCCAAGACCTTGCAGGAAGTGGCGGAATACGGTCAGATTATCCGCGAAAAGACGGGCAAGGCGGGGCTGGTATTCCCGGCGAGCGAGACATATGGCGGCTGGCTGTTCACCAATATCGCGTGGAATTTCGGCTGCGTGGGCGAAAACGCGCTGGAATATCAGGATGAAGACGGCCGCTGGGTGTGCAACTTCACATCCGATGAGTGCGTGGCGGCGATGGAGTACATCCGCGACCTGCGCTGGAAGTACAACATCCTCAATGCCGACGCGACCACGACCGACTGGGCGGGCGCGCATTCTCTGCTGGGCACGGGCGAAGCGGCGATGAACTTCGCGGCGGATGACTCGGTTGACCAGCCGACCTCCAACAAGGGTCTGCCGGTGGAGGACTTCGCGCTGATTCCGTTCCCGGCGGGCGACGCGGGACGCTATGCGCTGGCGGGCGGTACCTGCTACATGTTCGCGCCGAACATTACCGAGGATCAGGCGACGGCGCTGATGGCGTACCTGACCGTGCTGGGCAAGATGCCCTACCTGAATGACCAGATTATCGAAGGGATGCGCGCGGACTATGCTGCCAAGCGCGACCGCGGCGCACCAGTTCTGCCCGCCATCAGCGCGTGGAACGACGCGGACTACAACGCGGCGAAGCAGGCGATTATTGACGAATACTGCAACGTCGATATGCGCTTGTATAACGATTTCTTCGATTCCATCACGCAGGGCACGATTACGCTGCGTTCCGAGGAGCCCGTCTTTGCGCAGCAGCTGTATCGCGAGCTGACCGCAGTCATTCAGCGCGTCATCACCCGCGAGGGCGCGGATGTGCGCAAAGCGCTGCAAAAGGCGCAGGATTCCTTCCAGGAGTATCTGGATGATGAAATCAATGATTATTAATTTCTGATTCTGCATGGCATTGCACTGTTTGTTGCAGAGGGTTTCGCCTCTGCGGAGGCGACCAAAGGGCTTTCCGATCGCCCTTTGGAAACCTTCGGCGCCGCTGCACTTTGGGTTAGCCCTTGTTGGTGACGAGCGAAAGTCAATGCGGACGGGGCAGTGCGGTGCCATCGGGCAATTATTGCTAATTGCTAATTCCTCATTTCTAATTGGAAAAAAGAACACCGGCGGAGGAGAACCGATGCCGGTTTCTTTTACACAAAAATCGCTCAAATCTTCGCGGAGGAACGCCTATGAGCAGAAAAGGCGCAAGTCGGCTTGCGCGCACGGACGGTTGACCACCTCAATGCTTGGCTGATTATGCTGCCGAGCCTCGTGCTGATGCTGTTCTTTGTCTGGGAACCGCTGTTCGAGAGCGTGGTTATGAGCCTGTATAAGACGCGCAACATCGAACTGGTGAACTTCATCGGCTTCAAAAATTACATCAGCGTCATGGGCAAAGATGACTTCCTGCAGGCGCTGACGAACACGTTCTCGTACACGTTCTGGTCGCTGCTGCTGGGCTTCTTTCTGCCGATGGTGCTGGCGCTGCTGATTGGGGAGACCGTGCGGAGCAAGAGCTTCTTCCGCACGGTGGCGTATCTGCCGAATATGCTGCCCGGTCTGGCGGTCGTCATCCTCTGGTCGGCGTTCTTCTCCGGCGAAAAGTCCGGCGTGCTGAACATCCTGCTCAGCCATCTGGGCATTGCGCCGCAGACGTACCTGACGCGCTCGGAGTGGGTCATCCCCATCATCATCCTGATTGCGACGTGGAAGGGCGCGGGCGCGACGGCGCTGATTTACATGGCGGGCATGTCCAGTGTCAGCCCGGAGCTGTACGAAGCGGCGGCGATTGACGGCGCGGGCATCTGGCAGCGCATTATCCACATCATGATTCCTGCCATCAAGAAACTCGCGGGTACGCTGCTGATTCTGCAAATCATCTCCGTGTTCCAGATTATGTATGAACCGATGGTGCTGACGAAGGGCGGCCCGGATAATGCGTCCCTGTCGCTGATGCAGCTGATGTGGCAGTACGCGTTCGGCGGCTCGATGAACTATGGCAAGGCATCTGCTGTCGCGGTGATTGTCACGCTGATTTTGCTCGTCATGACAGCGATTTACTCCTACTTCGACCGCAAAGAATCCGACTGGGATTAAGGAGGGAGAACGCATATGGCAAAAGCACAGCGCACCGGCGTCATCCGGGACTACGATATGCACTCCGCGTCTGTCCGGGTTGGGTATGTGTTCATCATCTTCTTCTGCCTGATTATGACGGTTGTCGCGGTTTTCCCGATTATCTGGGTTGTGCTGGCGGGCTTCAAGGACTTGAAGGAGTTCATGTCGTCCGCCAAGCTGCTCCCGGAGGTGTTCGATTTTTCTCTCTTCGCGAAAACGTGGTCGCAGCTGGGCATTGCGCAGAACTACCTTAACTCGCTGATTTCCGTTGCGGGCAGCGTCGTCTGCGCGATTGTGTTCAACGGGCTGCTGGGCTACGGGCTGGCGATTTTGAAACCCAAGGGCTACGGCATCGTCAAGAAGCTCGTCATGCTCTCCCTGCTCCTGCCGACGACCATCAGCATCGTGCCGCTGTTCATGAACATCCAGAAGCTGAATCTCGGCGGCTCGTTCGTCCCGCTCTGGCTGAGCTATGGCGCGAACGCCATGTACGTTATCCTGTTTGTGCAGTTCTTTGAATCGCTGCCGACTTCCATCATCGAAGCCGGGCGGATTGATGGCTGCACGCAGCTGCAAACGTTCTTCTACATCGTCCTGCCGCTGTCCAAGCCGATTTGCTCCGTGATTGCGATTTTCGCCATCAACGCCGCATGGTCGGACTTCCTCCTGCCGTATCTGGTGCTTCGCGGCAGCGCGCTGCAAACGGTGATGGTGCGCCTGTTCGTGTTCAGCACGGAACAGACCGTCAACGCCGACACGATGATGCGCTCCGTCGTTTTCTCGATGATTCCGCCCATCATCCTTTTCTTCATCTTCCAGAAGCAGCTGACCGAAAACGCCGTGTCTGTGGGCATCAAGGGGTAAATGCGAAGGGGTCAAGGGGGCGACCGCAGACTTCGTCTGTTTTCATTGCCCTCTTGAACTTGCTCAAAAGCCCGCTAACGGAAGAAAAATCAACTTCCACCACCGAAAAAAGAGCTTCTATTTCTTTCTTATTAGAAGAAAGAGCCGACAGGAGGACACACAATGGCAAAAGCCGCTGACGTATATTTCCAAGTAGACCCGTGGAAGGTCATTGAGCAGGGCTTCGACCCCGCCTACGCGCGCGTGAGCGAATCCATCTTTTCGCTGGGCAATGAGAGCATCGGCGTGCGCGGCTGCTTTGATGAGGGCGGACACGTCGATAGCCTTCGCGGAGCGTATACCAATGGCATCTATGATATGGAGAAGCTGAGCCGCTCCTATAAGGGCATCATTGACAAAACGCACTTCATGATTCCCTCGGCGGAATGGCTGATGACGACGATTTCCGTCGATGGCGAAACGCTCGATTTGGGGCAGTCGCAGTTTTCTGACTTCACCCGCGAACTTGACCTCCGCGCCGGCACGCTCACCCGCCGCTTCCTCTGGACGACGAAGAGCGGCAAGCAAATCCGCCTGACCTTCCTCCGCTTCCTCGATATGGTGCACCGCGAACGCGCATACCAGCGCATCACGCTCGAAGCGCTCAATTTCACGGGCAGCGCGACGGTTACGTCCGGCGTGTCCTTCGACGTCGTGCATGAAGGGCGGCAGAAGTGCTTCTGGCAGGAGACGCGCATCGACGCAAAGCCGGATTGCCTGATGGCGCAGTCCCGCACGACGCTTTCGGGTCAGGAGGAATTCTGCGGCGCGTGGCTGACGTGGCCCGGCGAATCCACCGCATCCGCCGCGGGCAAAACCGTCACCGCGACGGCGGATGTTCTGCTTGCGCCGGGGCAAGGCGTGCAAATCGACAAGCGCGCCGTCGTGCTGTTCAACGGTCGGCAGGGGGACGACCTCTGGCAGAGCGGGCAGGACGCGATGGCACAGAGCAAAGCCGTCTCGCTCGATGACGCACAGGCGGCACAGCGCGCGTACTGGGATGCCTACTGGCACACGTCCGACATCTGCATTGAGCCGAAAGATGAAAGCATGGCGGAAGCCGTCGCAGCGGAACAACAGGGGATTCGCTTCTGCTCCTTCCAGCTCGCGCAGACCTACAATGGCGGCAGTATGCGCCACAACATTGGCGCGAAGGGCTTGACGGGCGAGGCGTACAACGGTCATGCATTCTGGGACACGGAATCCTGCTGCCTGCCGTTCTACCTCTTCACGAATCCGGAAGCAGCGAAATCGCTCCTTCTTTTCCGCTACAACACGCTGCCGATGGCGCTGGAGCGCGCAAAAATGCTGGACTGCAAGGGCGCATGCTACCCGATTGCGACGCTCAACGGCGACGAGGCTTGTCCGCTCTGGCAGCACGCCAGCCTGCAATTGCAGCCGAGCACGGCGGTGTCCTACGGCATCTGGCATTACGTCCACCTGACGGACGACAAGGCGTTTTTGTACCGCTACGGCGCGGAAATGCTGCTGCAAATCGCCCGATTCCAAGCGACGCGCGTCGGCTTCAGCGAGAAAATCGGCAAATATGGCTTCTTCGGCGTGATGGGCCCGGACGAATTCCACATGATGGTCAACAACAATGCGTATACCAATTATATGGGGATGCGCGCCCTGCGCTATGCGGCGGATGTGCTGGATGCAATGCGGGCGGATGCGCCGGAGACTTATGCGGCACTGTGCGAAAAAGTCGAGCTTGTGCCGGATGAACCCGTGCAGTGGCGGCACATTGCCGACAACATGTACATTCCGGAAACGCCCGACCACCTGTTTGAGCAGCATGACGGTTTCTTTGAGCTGCCGCACACGGACATCAACAGCATTCCGGTCAGCGAGTTCCCGCTCTACGACCACTGGGCGTACGACCGCATCTACCGCACGGACATGATTAAGCAGCCGGATGTGCTGATGTTCCTCTACCTCTACAATTCGTCTTTTGATACCGAGACGAAGCGTATCAACTACGATTTCTACCAGCCGCGCACGATTCACGAATCCTCCCTTTCGCCTGCGATTCACTCCATTCTGGCGGCAGAACTGGACAAGATGGACGAGGCAGTCAATTTCTTCGGCTACGCGACGCGCCTTGATCTGGACAACTATAACCGCAATACGCGCGAGGGCTTGCACATCACGAGCATCGCGATGGCATGGGCGAACATCGTCTACGGCTTCGCAGGTCTGCGCAGCGATGACACGATGCTGCGTTTCGCCCCGCGTCTGCCGGAGCGCTGGAAGCGGCTGACCTTCTCGGTCATGTACCGCGGGCGTGTGATTGCAATCAGCATGGGCGCGGACAAGACCGTGTTCCAGCTGACGCAGGGGGACAAACTGGCGGTGCAGGTGTATGGCGAGACGGTGGAATTGACGGATGAGCCAATTTCGGTGCAGCGGCAGTAAAGCTGAATACAAAACAGGCGCTGGCAGGGTGAGATCCTTGCCAGCGCCTGTTTGCGTGCAGAAAAGAATTGAAAAGTCAACAGTATGTGTGATACTATTTCCAAATTCACCTGCGCCATCTGCTTGCGCCTTTTCCTCGTTGGCGTCCGCTCATTCCACTTAGCGTAGCGCTGCTACGCTGCGTTTCATTCGCGTTAGCCAACGTGAAAAATTCGCGGCGCATCTTGGCGCATTCTCATTTGGAAATAGTATGAGAGCAGGGACACGCATCTGCGCAGTTCGTTATGGCGCTGCGTACTCAACCACCGTCTGAATATCCGTTTGTTTGAACAGCATACAGCCGCAGTGCCCTTTGAAAGTGGGGAAGCTGATGATTTTCAATTTTGTGTCAATCTCCGGGCTGTAATATACAATTTCCAGCGTTTCACCGAACAGCGCCGTGCGCTCGTAGACGCGCAGCCACTTTGCGTCCATATTGGGGAAAATGCTGCCGAACGAGTGGTTGATGAGCTGCTGCAGCGGCGTTTTTTCGATTTCAGTCAGTGCCTCGTTACCGTAGCGGAAGATCCAGTCCACAGCGGCGCGCTCCTCGTTGAACACCATCTCGATGTCGGTAAACGCAAAGGGCGCGCTGTCATAGCTGGCATAGTGCCGCTGATATTCTTCCTGTGTGGTGGGCGCGTCGCTGTCAGACAGGCTCTGCGCAATCTGCCGCCGTCCGGCGCGCAGCTGTTCTTTGAGCTCTCGTTTTTTTCGACAGCTATAATACAGCGTTTCTCCGTTGACGAGTTCAATCTCCTTTCCAATGTCGTGGATTCCCTTGATAGATACCAGCGTGGCGCGGTCGGCGCGGATAAAGCCGCTGCCAAGCATACTTTCTAATTCATGGATGGTGGCATAGGTTTCGTAGGTTCTGCCATCGGAAAAATGGATGATCGACTGGCGGCCTGACAATTGAATATAAAGAATGTCCTCTGTCAGCAAGCTGATATGCCTGCGGTTGGAAATAACGGAAATATCGTCGAAGCTCATAGCTTTTTCCTCCACCATTATAATACCATTACAGAATACCATGTTTTCAGATGCAATGCAAGATTCAACGCAAAGAAAAAGCGTCATTCGCGCAGGATTGTACGATGTTCACGCAAGGTATGTTGCAATTCAAACAAAGTTATGCTACACTGAAAACACAAGAACAGAAAAGGACGGAAGGTGAGCAATGTCATCTTTCGTAGCAGTTCCCTATGGGGAAATCTGTCTGAGTAAAGGAGGAACACCTGTGAAAAACAAACTGCTAAGCTTACTCCTTGTGCCGACCATGTTGGCTGCCACGCTGACGGTCTGCGCCAGTGCCGAGAAAAGCAGCGACACTGCCGCCGTGTTCAATGCAGAGACGAAGCCGGCAACCCAAAGCACCATTGAGGTCAATCGGCAGGTATACGACTTCCTGAACTTTGAGGATACGTCGGAGTTTGAGAATGCGGAACGAGGTTTCATCGCCGCACCGGACACACTGAATCTCCGTGGCGAGAACGGGAGAATCGTGTGGACGCAGGACGCATATGCGTTTCTTGACAAAGACGCGCCGGATACCGCCAACCCAAGCCTGTGGCGGAATACGCAGCTAAACCACATTTACGGTCTCTTTGAGGTTACTGACGGCATCTACCAGGTGCGCGGCTATGATATTTCCAATATTACCTTCGTCCGCAGCGAACACGGATGGATTATCATGGACTGCGGCAGCAGCAAATATACCGCGGCGGAAGCGCTGAAACTCTTCCGCTCCGAGATGGGCGATGCGCGGATTGTCGCCATTGTCATCAGCCATGCGCATGTGGATCACTACGGCGGCATTGAAGGGCTGATTGCCCCCGAAGATGCTGCGGATAGCAGCCTGCCGCTTGACGAGCAGATTGCATCCGGAAAAACCGCAATTATTGTGCCGAAAGGCTTTACGGACGCGGTAATGAAGGAAAATGTCTTTGTGGGCACGGCAATGAAGCGGCGGGCGTTTTTCCAGTACGGCTCCATGCTTCCCTATGGCGAACAGGGACGCCTTTCGGTGGGCATTGGCCTGACCGCAGTGCAGACCGGTGTCGGTTATATCGCGCCGACCTTCGAGGTTGCGGATTCGATTTATGAAACAACCATTGATGGCGTAACCGCTATCTTCCAGCAGACGCCGGGGACGGAATCTCCCGCCGAAATGAATACCTATTTCCCCGACAGCAAAGCCCTCTGGATGGCGGAAAACTGCAGCGGAAGCATGCACAATCTCTACACGCTGCGCGGCGCGGAGGTGCGGGATGCGAATGGCTGGGCTCGCTACATCACCGAGGCACAGTCGCTGTTCCCCGACGCCGAGGTTGTTTTTCAGGCGCACAATTGGCCGCATTGGGGCAAGGAAACCGTCAACGAATACATGACCAACACAGCTGCCATCTATAAGTTCATCCACGATCAGACCCTCCTGTATATCAACGAAGGTTATACCTCCACGGAGATTGCCTCCATGATCCGGCTACCGGAGGAACTGGAAAAGGTTTGGTATACCCGGCAGTATTACGGTACGCTGAAGCACAATGTCAAGGCAGTCTATCAGAAATACATGGGCTGGTACGATGCAAACCCGATTCATCTGGATGAACTGACGCCGAGCGAATATGCCAAAAAACTTGTGGAGTATCTTGGCGACACGGACAAGGTGCTTGAAATGGCACGTGCCGATTATGAAAAGGGCGAATATCAGTGGGTCGCACAGATAACGAATACGCTGGTATATGCTGACCCGGAAAATAAGGAAGCGCGCTATCTGTGCGCCGATGCGCTGGAGCAGCTTGGCTATCAGGCAGAGTCGGGCGCATGGAGAAACGCTTATCTTGTGGCAGCCTTTGAGCTGCGGAATGGCACCGGCCTGTACCCGAAGGCAGCCCAACTTGGCGTTGGCACCACCGCCCAGGGGATGGACGCGCAGACAATGCTGGATTACATGGGCATTATCATGGATACGGAAAAGATTCAGAATCGTTCCTTCACCATCAACCTCAAACTGACGGATGGCGACGATTATCTGCTGAAGATTCACCATGGCGTGCTCCTGTACTATAAGGATGCGCTCTCGGATGAGGCAGACCTGACGATTTCTACCCCCCGAATCGGGATTCTTGCCATCACAAGCGGAAATCAGGAAAATATCGACAAGCTCATCACCGTTGAAAAGGGCGATAAGACGCTGTTCCAAGCGTTTTGTGACAGTATGGCCGCTTTTGACCTGTATTTCAATATCATCGAGCCGTAAGAAAAATCGTTATAGGAGGGAAAAAGATGAAGAAAATCACAGTGATTCTGCTCTGCATGGCGATGCTGCTGTCCGGCTACGCATGGAGTGTCAAGGCGGAGGCTGTCTCGTCCTCCGAAGATGTGTGGAAAACCATTGAGGAGGCTTACATTTACGCATTCCCGCTGCTGCTGATGGACGCGACGAGAACTTCCGCAACGAATACGGAGGAAGCCGCACCCGGCAAGGCGCCTGTTAATCAGTTCATGCACGGTGTGGCACTGGCCAACGCGCAGTTCAAAAACGTGGTGACGCCGAATGTGGACACCATTTACACGCAGGTGTGGTATGACCTGAGCGAAGAGCCGATGATCTATGTGCATCCGGAAACAGACCGCTTTTGCAAGGTGCAGGTGCTTGACGCATGGACAAATACCGTCGCTGTCCTTGACCGGGCTGGAGTCTATGCGATCACGCGCTCAACTTGGAAGGGCAACCTGCCGGACAATGTGACCCGCATTGATGTTCCTACCGCTATGGCGTGGGCCATTACCAGAACGGTGCTTTCCGGAGAGGCGGATCTTCCGAATGTGTATGCAATTCAGGTGCAGATGCAGCTTTTACCGCTTTCTGTCTACCTGAGCGGAGAAGCGTATCAGCCTCCGAAGGGAAGCTATCGGGAGGAAAACAGCTATGTTCCCATCAACAAGGTACTGTCGCTGGATCCTGTCACATTCTTCAACAAAGCAAACACGCTGATGGAAGACAATCCGCCGTCCGCCGCTGATGCGGAAATACTTGAAAAACTCGCGGCAGTTCACGTTGGCCCCGGCATGGAATTTGACGCATCTGTTTTGACCGGAGATATTCAGGCAAATTGGCGGGAAATGCTGCAAGGGCTTCGGCCGAAGCTCGCGGCAGAGGGAATGAAGTTTTCAAAACAGCTGGGGCAGTGGAGCTATTTCGGCGCGCCAATCGGAGACTTTGGTACGGAATATGCCTACCGTGCGCTGGTAGCCATTGCCGGACTTGGGGCGAATACGGTGGAAATCGCACTGTACCCCAAGACGGAAAAGGATGCCGACGGGAATCCTTTGACGGGTGAAAAGTCCTACATTCTCCACCTTGAAAGCGATCCGCAGGTGCTTGACGGCGGTTTCTGGTCGATCACTGCATATGGTGACGATGATTTCCTCATCGATAATCTGCTCGACCGCTACTGCATCAACGACCGTTCGGGTTTGAAGAGGAATGACGACGGCTCTGTGGATGTAATTTTGTCGAAGGACGCGCCGGCAGACACGACCAATTGGCTTCCGGTGGGGGAAGGCGGATTCCATCTGTTTATGCGCATCTATACGCCAGATATGGAGGCACTCAAGACGTGGACAGTGCCGACCATTACGGAAATCAACTAAGGCACTACCGCACAATTCGTTGGCAGCGCTGGCGATGCCTTTTCTGCCATCTGCTTCTTGCAGAAATCTCGATTTACCTCCAGTAAACCTTCGATTTCTGCAATCACATCTTACAAAAAATGTATTCGCTATCGCACCAACTCATTTGTGCGGGATTGCCCTAATACTATTTCCAGATTTACCTGCGCCATCTGCTTGCGCCTTTTCCCTTCTGGCGTCCGTTCATTCCACTTAGCGTAGCGCTGCTACGCTGCGTTTCATTCACGTTAGCCGGAATGAAAAATTCGCGGCGCATCTTGGCGCATTTTCATCTGGAAATAGTATAAAGGGAAAGTGAGCTTTGTGCTCCAGCCTTCCATAGACTGCAAAAAGCTGCTGAAGAGAGCAAATCCTCGGCAGCTTTTTCGTGCGATACAATTTCCAGCTTCGATTGCGCTATTTGCTTGCGTCATTCCCTTGCTGCTGCCCGTTCATTCATAGGAGTCATCAACACCTCTGGGAACGTCATGGAACCAATGCACGCCCTGCAGCACGGTGCTGCGGCTTGTCCAGCCGTAGAAATCAAAGGTGTAGTAGGCAACGCCGCTCATGGCAAGGCTTTTTAGCGTGGTCATATCTGCTTTGTAATCGCTCTCCGCACCGTGGGCGTAGAGGACGGTGGGAAAAGGCCCGTCTCCATCCGGGAACAACGCCTTTCCGTACAGGCTGATGCCGTTATATTCCAGACAGAGAGTCTTTGTTCGGTAGCCTGCCTTTTTGAAAACGGCAGGATCGGAGAAATCCTACATAGTGGCCGACGCAGACGATTGCCGCAATTCCGAGTGTGGGACGGGAAACAATCAGCCTGTGTCACACAGGGGGAGAGAGACACCAACGCTTCGGCTGGGGAAATCCCTTTTCCTTCAGCAGCAACGCTAATGACAACACCAGCGTACCGCCTGTGCTTTCCCCCATGAATACGACATCCTTCGGGGAAGCGCCGGTTTTCAAGCGCGCGGCATAGGCGGTCAGGCAACCCTCCAAAGGGGCAGACCACAGATTTTCCGGTGCAAGGCGGTAGTTGAAAGTCACGCAGTTATAGCCGTAGTTGGCTGTGATATACTGGCAGACTGCCCGCCGCTCCCGCACGGAAACAACAATAAATCCACCGCCGTGAATGTAGAAAATCGTTCCCTTTTGATTGCCGCTTTGTTGAATGAACTCCGCCGACAGCCCACCCAATTCGCCAAGCCGGACGGTCACGCCCTTAGCCGGTCTTGGAGGTTTTCGGTCATTGCGTTTTCGCTCCGCTGCATAGTCGTGGGGCTGCCCCGGCTTGTCCTGCGCCATACAGCGGAACACAAGGTTCATCATGCAGGCGTATAGACTTGGCATTTTCTCCCCCCCCGTAAGCATTTTCTAGATGCCACGTAAGAAGTGCCCGTTCGCCATTTCCAGCATACCGGGCAGCACGCCACCCTTCATGCCGCCGGAAATGATCATGCTGCGAATCGGCGCTCCGGCAGAAGAAGCCATCTGCATCCGGAAATTCGGATTATCATAGTCCTTTTTGCCGCCGTACCCCTTGGCAGCGGTGGATTCCACCGCCCGAAACATGATTTTCATCCATATCCGCCAGTACATCCAGTGTAAACGGTGTGGAAAGGAAGCCCGTCCCGAGCCGCCAGCGGTAATTCTCCATAGCCTGAACGAGCCGATGCTTTGCAAATGCTTCCTGCTTCTCGTCCAGCAGGCGCAAATACAGCGGACGGACGAGCTTTGCCTGCTGGTTGGTATCCAGGGTGTAGCCGGGCAGCGTGACAAGCTCACGGTATGCCTTCGCGCAGCCGTCCCGGTATTTTTCAAACAGCGCCTTATCCTGCTGCTTTCCCAAATACCCGGCGATTTCCATCATATGCTCCATGATAAAAACCGTATAGGCCGTGGATTCCTCCGGATGAGGCAGGACGATATTTTTCCAATCGTCCGGGAATACATCTACCGATTCCGCCCACTCTCCGTAGGAATGCCCGTAATTGACAATGTACTTTTTCGCCTCGCCCTTCAGCGGCAGGTGGTGCCGCAGCGGTGTGAACTGCGTACAGCGTTTTATCATGAATCTTGCATACCGTACCATGCCGTCATAATGTCGGCGAATTAAGCTGTCATCCCCGTAGAGCTTCCAAAAACGATACGGAATCAGCACGCCCGCATCCGCCAGCCGACACTTCCGTCCATAAAGGACATATAGAAATCCACACCGCCGTAGGGGGCGATTTGCGGCAGCTTCCCGTCTTTTTTCTGCCAGTCGTACACATCCCGCATATATTTCTGTGCAAAAGACGCATAGTCAAAAAGATATGCCGCAGTGTTGAAGAAAATCTGCGCGTCGCCCGTCCAGCCGTGGCGTTCGCGGGTCGGGCAATCTGTGGGCAGGTCGGCGTGGTTGTTCTTGGCACTCCAGACGGTGTTTTCAACAAACTTATTGAGAAGTGCGTTGGAGCTTTCAAAAAGCCTGTGCGCTCCATGTCGGAGTATACCGCAATGGCGGCGAAATCCTCCGACTGAAACGCCACATCGGTTTCTACCAGCACATACTGAAAACCGAAGATGGCAAAGGTGGTCTTGTAGTGATTTTTGCCCTCTTTGCAGGTGTAGATGACCTGCTGCAGGGGCGTTGTTATCTTTTTGCTGGAGCACTGAATGTTCTTCTGGGTGAATTCACCGTTTTCGTCCAGCAGCTCGCCGAAGCGCAGCTTGATTTTCTGCCCGATATGGGCGGTTACAGTAAATTCCGCATAACCCGCGATGTTCTGCCCGAAGTCCAGCACGGTCTTGCCGGAGGGTGCGGTAATCCGCTTTGCTTTCAGCCGCTCATGCTCCGTGACCGGGACGTTGTTGGATGCAGCCGGCGTAACAGGATGGTTTGTGACCTTTGCCTTTCCCTGATAGGAGGGGACATTGTTGGCATAAACCACCTCGCCGTCCTTGTTGTCGGCAAAGCGGATAGGGCCGTCGTTCAACCAATCCCAGCCTGCGTCGGTGGCGACGGTCTGCACGCTGCCGTCCGTATGCGTTAGCTCCAGCTGCGCCAGCAGCTTGGTTTCCGTGCCATACTGATTTTTCAGCTCCCACGCGCCGCAGGAGCTGCGATACCAGCCGTCGGCAAGCTGCACTGTCAGGGCGTTTTTGCCGTCCTGCAGCAGGGTGGTCACGTCATAGATCTGGTACTGTATCCGCTTGCGGTAGTCCGTAATGCCGGGGGCGCGAACGAAATCGCCCACGCGCTGCCCGTTGATGGCTGCCTCGTATAATCCGTAGGCGGTCATGTACAGCCGCGCCTTTTTTATACTGGCGGCGCGAAAAACTTTGCGGAAGCAGTCCACAGGATAGCGCTCTTTCTTATTGACCGTATAATTGCCGGTGATTCACTTGGCGCTCCATGCGCCGATGCCCGTTTCAAAGGACGCTTCGCTCCAATCGCCCACCGCGGCATCCTCATCCCAAAAGGCAAACTTTCCAAAGAACCTTCGTTTTCGGCGGAACGGGCGCGCCGCTCCATTTTACGCACATGGCGGCGCTTTCCACTTTGCCGTTGTCCCATAGGGTGCTGCCGCTGTCATCGGCAGCAAGGATTTGATAGGCGGTCTGTTTCCTGCCGCCGCTGCAATTCCAATAAAGCCGGGGGGCGACGAAGTCTACGCCAACGGGGTCAAATAAATGCTCCGTTTTCAGTCGAATCGCCTGCATTCTCAGCCCTCCTTTTGCACCTGCGTCAAATCAAATTCGGAAATCAGCGTTTCAATCACGGGCCGGATATAATTCCGCATCCACAAAAGCTGCCATTCGTGGTTCAGGTGAATGCCGTCTTTGATAAATAACTCATCTGCATAGCGCTGTCCGTCCCACGTCATCGCCGATGCGTCCACAAACCAGAGGTAGTCCGTTTTTTCGCAGAGCGCCGCCAGCGCCCTGTTGATTTCCTCGGTGAGCTCCCGGTATTCGCTGCGGCCGGGCAGAAGAAGACCGCTCATGACCACCAGCTTTGCGACCGGAAGTTGTTTATGAATCTCGGCAAACATTTGCTTTTTATAGTCCATGCAGGCGGCGACCTTTTCCGCGGCTGTTCCCTTCAGGGAGACATAGTCGTTCGACCCTGTCTGGAAGAACACAATGGCGGGATGTCTCACTTTTCCTCCCTTGCCTTGATTTCCGTCTGCTTTTTCTCAATGTCATTTTCCACATTGAGGAACACCAGAAGCAACGCAAGGAGCACGCCGGTGAATACCTCCAGCCCCACAAAGCCGAAGGTGATGACACCCTTGACCGTGTCGGACTGGGCAGCTGCCATGGTGACGCCGTTCACGATCTCTGGGGCGATATAACCCGCAGACCCCAGCAGACCGTTAAACACGCCGGTGCAGATGCCAACCATGGCGACGGCGATGATGTTATACACGCTCATGGCAACGCCGTCCGGGCGGAAACCGGTTTTCCATTCCAGATGATCCAGCACATCGGCGAACAGCGCCATGAACGCATAGGCGCAGGGCAGTCCACCGATGTTTTTGATGAACTGACCAATCAGCATGATGGTCATATTTGTAGGGAACGCCCAGCAGATTGCGCCGCCGATAGCGTAGAGGATGAAGCTCGCCAGCGTCACATTCCGCTTGCCGAATTTTTTCGCCAGCGGCAGAATATGTTCATTGTTACCGCCACGCTGGTTTCCCGCGCCGCCATTCGGGGCGGCATGGATGTGGACGATGCCTTTTCCCACAGTGATTCCTATATTCAGCAGTGCGAGCTGCTGTCTTTACCGGAGGAGATCATGAACCTGCAATATCGGATGATTCTGGACTACACGGCGCGGGTGGAGCGGCTGCATCTGGGCAAGCATCCCACGAAGCTCACCGTGGATGTGGCGAACTACATCCAGCACCATATGTCAGAACCGATCACGGCAGAGAAAATCGCAGAAGAGTTGTTCCTCAGCCGCCCATATCTCTCCCGAAAATTCAAGGAAGAGACGGGCGAAAGCCTGACGGACTTCATCCTGAAAGAAAAAACGGAGGAAGCCAAACGCCTCCTCCGCTATTCGGATAAATCCCTGACCGCCATCGGTTCTTATCTCGGCTTTTCCTCCGCCAGTCATTTTTCGAGGGTGTTCAAAACCTACGTCGGCAGCACACCCAGCGAATATCGGGAAAGCACCAGTGACTGTTTCAGCACAACGGTGAGCAATGCAAGAATACCATTTAGTCGAAACTGAACCCGCCGCCCTTGGTCATGATGATAGGAGTGTATTCGATCCGCAAGATGTTGCCCTCACTAAGTGTGACGATTCCTTCTGTATTATCCCAATCAAGAATGGTCTCCTTGCCCTTATTGAACGTATTGCTTGCCTCCTGGGAATCTTGGAAGACGCGCACACGCGAGGTGGTGGTTCCGCTGAAATAAATCTTGTATGTTCCGGCAGGTATTTCTTCACCAATGGTATAGTTTCCCTTCGGAATAGTGGTTCCAGCTGGAGCCGTATAACCGTTGCCGCGTTCAGACACATTTCCAACCCGAGCAACTTCTGCGCCGTTATATCGGAGGCTCAGGTATTCACCGGGATAAAGGCTGATCCGCGTTTCACCATCACCCATGAAGTCCCCCTCCACTCTGGGCATGTCACCAAGCCATAGCCGATCAATATCGTATTTGTACATGGATTCACTTTCGTAGACGTAGTAATCGGTTCTCGAAACATCACTGTCTCCATTCTGGACGAACTTGAAGCTGTAGACACCTGCAGGCAGACTTTCGCCAATCTTATACTGACCGGCACCCAGCACAATCTTTTTTCCGCCGGGGCGACTTGCGATTTCGTCTGCTAAATCGGAGCTAATCTCAAGCAGTTCTTCGAGAGAATAACCTGAAAAATCAATCGTGCCCACAGCCATGGCGGTTGTGAAGCCGGCTAATAGAACCAGAATGGAGAGAACCAAAGCCATCATTTTTTTCATCGGATATGTCCTCCTTGTTTTAGTTGATTTTCATAGTACGCCAGAAACGGACGGCGGCGGTTTTGATGCATGCACTGCATACCAGTGCATTGAAGAAGCTTCCTGTGTCGCGCCGTTCATAATCCGGCGGATAAACACTGGAGCTGACCGTGGACTTCCTCATGCAATAGGGGTAAAGATATGTGTACTCAAGAATTCCCTGCTGTACATCCTGCGTGATGACCTTGTATGTCATACCAGGCGTCTGCTTGAATTTTTCCATGTGCCGGTTACACCACCTCGCCAGCAGCAACGATGTAACCACGCTCCTGCAAGTAATCTACCAGCTTTTCGTAGCCCCATTTTCCAAGCCGAAAAACACCATGGGCCGCGATTACAACGGTCACCAGCTGACCTGCGCCAACAAGCCATCCTGTACGGTACACAGTGACGATTCCTTCCAGTTCGCTGCCGTTGCCCACCTGCTTCAAAAAATGGGCCATCTGCGCTCCACTCATTTCTGATCCCTCCTGCTTAGTGTTCTGAGTGATGATTTCCATCGCTCGAACATAGCATATCATCCATGCCAGAAAAAATGGATTTATTGGTGCAGATGTGTATAGAAGCAAAAGGAAGGCCCCGTTAAGGAAGCCTTCCAGTTGGTTGTTTTGCTTGTTCAGGCGTTGGTCTATATTGCTCTTCTCATGTGGCCCCCCACAGAAGGCGGTCATCAATGACGTCGAAGAATAATACGAGAAACTTCCTGCATCTTGTAACACGCCCCCTTTCTCCTGCGTCATAAGCTCATGCTTCTCAACGCCAGTCAATGCTGCTGGTATCTTTCTGCTTCAGCCTTCTCCCGGATGCTCTTCGGGCAGAGCGGCAATTTCCACTCATACGGCGAATCGGATACTCTTTTCTCTGCTTCTCCAAAAGTTTCTTCAGCCTTGATGTATTCCCCGTTCATTGCATAGATTCTACCAAGGAACAGGGTGGCGTCAAATCGGGTTTCTCTGTATCTTTTGACATTTTCAAGTTCGTCGCACATAGCGATTGCCTGGGACACCGTGTCGATGGCATCTTGAAATCGTCCAAGTTCAATATAGGTTATCGCTGCCTCATCCAGCATATGGTCTATCAGAGATAGCATAGAATCCTTTGTGGCGGACGCATTATCAGTCGCCTGCCGAAGGTGCGCCAAAGCGGTCTCCTCGTCTCCAACCTTTGCAAAAAACATGGCGGCAACACAGTCGAAATGATAATGCTCATAGCCGTATGGGTATGGATGAAGCAACTGAGCAGATTCCTCAAGCATCTGGCAGCAGAGTTTCATTTTGCTTCCCGTTTCAAGCAAGGTCTGCGTTTTATTCATCAAAACAGCTGCAAGCTGCTTTTTAGCGTCCGGATGCCTGGAAGCACGGGCTTGTTTGATCGCCGCGTCTTCATGTTTCAAGCATTTGCTGTTCTTATCGCGTCCGTACTGATTGTTGAGGATAACCGCGCTCGCTCTGTGATAAAATGACATGTAGTAATGGCTGGGATTTTTTTTGAGGTACGCTTTCATCTCTTTGAGAACAGCGTGCGCATCGTCATAGCATTCCAGTCGGCCCAGTGTGAAAGCGCATGTCTCATATAGGCGCAGCACGCATCGGGGATTAAGGCCGGCAGGGTTTTCAAGAAGCCGGAGCATTTTCCCCGCCACCGTATCATCTGCATCTACCGGAGCATCCATCAGCATTCTAAATGTCAGCAGCTGGCTTGCGGGCGTGACTGGTTTTGCGAAAGCCAGAAGCTGCTCCGCAACGCTGAGAAGCTCGTAAAGCTGACCATAATCAGCTGGAAACTGCTTATCCAAGTCCGGTTGATTCTCCAGTGGATTGATCTTGTGATGTAGCCGTTTCATTGCCTCGTCAAGCGCCCGACGGGTCGCGTCATCCCATGGCCATGCGCTGATATATTTCCGCATCATGGGGTGGAATACAATCCGCTGAGAGGCGACTTTCAGCCAGCCGCAATCTTCCAGCCGGGTGATCATTTCAAGGTTTGACAAGGCTGTAAGTTCGCGCAGCAAAGAGGCTTTGATACCAGGCTGATCGAAAATGGACAGGATTTTCAGCAGATGCTTTTCGGCATCAGAGAACTGGTCGATCTCAACCAGACGATCAAGGATAATGTGCAAAGGAGCCAGAAATGTATCCTGATCATGAATATAATCAATCCGCTCTCCGGGGAGTCTTTGGAAGCCTGCTTCTTCCACCATCTGAGCGGCTTCATGCAGAGTGAGATAACTTCGGGCAATCTGCCGCGCCAGCAGTTCCATGGTTAGCGTATGCCCATAAACCGTATTTGCAATGGTGATAAAATCCTTCACATCAGTTTTTTCGGTTATTTTCACATGCGCATATCGCTGGAAAAGCAGCGCCAGCGGCTCTGGCGGCAATTCTTCAACGCGCAGAGCCGGGAAAAGCCCATCGGCTAATATGGGACGGGAAATAAGCAGAACATCCCATCCGACGCCTTGCAGCATCTGCAGATCTTTCAGATGCTCTTTGCAGACATTATCTATAATCACAAGCACATGCTGACTTGCGGCTATTTCGGTTAGCGCACGCAGCTTTCTTGGCAGGTAGTCTTCCAGCGATTCATCGCTCATCTTCTGGATTGTATTCACATGGACGAGATTATCATCGCAAATCGCCTGCGTTGTGTTTCCGCTCGCATAAAGCCAGAGAACAGCGCCATATTCTACACGATGCTCCGCGAGATAGGCTCTCGTGAGCGTGCTTTTTCCAATGCCACCCATGCCATACAGATTGAAAATGTGATGTTCCGGCGTGTGCAAAAGCTGATTCAGAGATGCCAACGCTTCTTCTCGTCCGGTAAAAAACACAGGGGATGATATAGAAGATGACAAAAGCCATGGCTTTGTTTCGTCTGACAACTGCAAAATGATCTGCAGCTGCTCGATTGCCTGATCCGCGTTCTGATACCGGTCGGCATAATAGCTGGCCAGCGTTTTATGGAAGAACGTTGTGAGTGCGGAAAACACACGATCCTGGAACTTCTTTGCGGCATAAGTCATCTGCGCATAATCGTAAACAGCCGCAGAATCGCAATCGAAGGCAGAGGGCGTCTTGTGCCACAAGGCATAGAACAACACGGCACCCAAGCTGTAAATATCAGAGTGTTTTCCAAGCTGCCGAAGTTTTCCGGTCTGCTGCTCCAGTGAGGCATAGCCTTTGGTATAGGAGATGCGCAGCTCGCTGGGGTTATTATTCTGGATGGCTTTCTCAAATTCTTCTGTGGAGATTATGGAATCGAAATCAAAAAGCTGCACCAGATCCAGAGAACCCTCCAGCGTCAGGATGTTATCCGGCTTCAGATCCAGGTACAGGTACCCGGCGTTATGAATGTGCCGCAGCGCTTTTGCTGCTCCGATAAGCAGGGATACACAGTCGTGCAGCGTATCGCCCTGATGCTCCGCGAATGTACGCCCATTCATGTAGACTGAAACGATATAGACCGTACCGTTTGCCTCATATATGTCGGACGTGTTTGCAATGACATTTGCCAGTCCATCCAGAGAGAAAAGCGCGTTATTCTTCTGATAAGCGGCAATCAGACGTTTTTTCGCGGCATCAAAAGCCTTGCCATCATCGGCAGAGGGATGCAATGTGCCATCCTCATCCCGGGTCATTTTCAGCGCATACGGATAGCATTCCTTGATACGCACCAGTTTATAATTTCCCAGATTGTCGGTATAGGAAGCGTCATACACAATGCATGAACAGCCCCGTGCAAGTTCACGACGAATGGTGTATTCGGTATAGCCTGTTTTCGTACTGAGTTTCAGCACAGTGCCTGGGGTCAGCACAATTCTGCCGTTCACGATTCTTCCTCTTTTTCAGTTGCTCACATTCATCATATCTCAGACGCTTACAAGGTTGGATTTACTGGTGCTTTTCCAGCACGCCGGTAAGCAGTTCATTCCAGATGTAACGAAAAACGTACAAAGGCTCTTCGCACTTTGCGGCATAAAAGAAAATCCAATCATAGGGATTGCCAACGTAGAGTTCCGGGTAACCAGAATTGATCAGGTGCTGATTCATGCTGGTAATGCAGCGGTCAGCATCGCCGGAGTCGGCTTCATAATTGCCTTTGCTGAGGGCTTTTCTGACCCAGTAGGTGTAAAAGGTCAGCAGTACCAGCCATTTCCGCACCCGCTCATAAGAAACGATCTCGCCGCGAAGGATAAGTTCAATGCCCTGCCTATCAGGGAAGGAGTCCTGCGCATTGTCATGAAGCCTTTCCAGAATCGGTTTGATTGAACGGTCTGTGGCAAGCCGTTTGACTTCCTTCTTGTCCAACTGGAGAATGGCCAAGTAGGCGTCATACGATCTGACGCCGGAGACATTCGAGCGAAGTTTACTCTTTTCACCGGTAGCGGCATCATCATGGATGGACGGCAGCGATTTTCGTTCTTGTATCAACAAACCGTCTGGGCCGGAAACCTCTTCCCACAGGCGGCGAATAGTCTCATAGGCTGTCACGTTGCTGACTGCGAATTTGTCGATGTTGTCGTTAAGCCAATGGATGAGATCGTCTTTGTCTTGCAGATTGTTCAGTTCTGCGATGATGGAGCCGGTATAAACGATATCTCCGTTAGTTTTTTCTTTCCCAGCTAGAGAAACGCTGCTCTGAATATCCATCGCGTCAGTCCAAGTCAGGCCATTGTTCAGGCAAAAGTAATATATGGCTTCCGGCATCTGATGGCAATTGAAACTGCGCTCGCGGGTAAAAATGCGGCGGAAGAACTCATCCGTTTCACCACCGTCCAAGCCAAAGGCAAAGCAGATTTGAAAAACTGTGTCCCGCTTGATGGGCTGCTGCAGAGTAAACCATTCCCGTACTTCCCTCGGCGCATCCATGTCGGCCTTCGCAAACGCGGCGCGGATGAAGGCAACCTTGGCATCAATGTCAGAAGTATCCCCCTGATAGCCGTGTTCCGAAATGAACTCAGTTATAGCGGCAGAGAAAGGCCGAAAGAGCCGCACCACTTGGAGCAGCTCTTCCATGAAGTTATCATCTTCCCAGAAAATTGTCTCCAGAGGTTTCTGAAGAACAGAGGTATATGCAGGCATGGTTTATCTCCTCAATCTTCTGACCATCCGTATTGGCTTTTTTCAATGCCCGCTGGACAACGCCAAGGTCAGACAATCATTTTCCAATTCGGTCATCCATTTGTCACTGCCCAATCTGGAGGACAACATCATATACTGGCTGAACCTGTTCGGGAGTTGCCAGCGTAATCAGGATAACCACAAGCATAATCCTCAAACAGAAGCTCAGTTCCAGTCAAAGGGATGCCCGTTGATAAATTCGATCACTTTATCAATCGCGCAGGTGTTCCCGTGAGCCAGCGAGTTTCGTAAATCATGAAGAAGTTCAATGCGGGAACGGGACTGCTCATTTGGGATGTAAAGCAAGTATTGATAGGCGTCAGCATCTCGCCTAAGCTTTGTCATGCGGTATATCGTCCCAAGCTCTGCGTTATCCGGATCAGAGACGGTTTCGCCGAACTGGTAAATATACTGTGATCGTCCAGTCCGAAAATCATGGTACTTTTCGCCCAAGGCCTCCTGCACCTGTTTTCTATACCTCTTAATAAAGGAAACTCTCTCGATTTCAAGCAACGGGAAGAGCACTTGCAGCTGCGCCTTCCAGATTTGTGCATCAATAGCAGATATGCTTTCTTTGCGAACCAAGCTGAGGATATGCAGGTTGCTGCTTTCAGCACGGCGCAGATAGGCTCCGTCTGCGGCAATTTTCCGCATGCCGATAATCGGCTCTTCGGCTGTGAAATCGCATGTATCCATGAATGCCTGAGAAGTTTCAGCATCCGTGTTGCACAGCAATGCGCACATAACAGCGGCGTACTGCTGCCAAATTGCCGAATAAGTGCCTTTCTCTCGATTGAGATAAATGCTGTTAAACAGGGTCAGGTCATAACGCTTGATGGTATCGCCATAACGAATTACAGCGAGATTGCGGCGCTCGTTTTCTTTGTCTGTCCACCGAGCCTCCAGAACAAACCTGCCGTCTGAATCTTTCACCGGAACATAGTCCCTGCAAAACTGGAGCCAGCGCTTTTCCTGAGAGGCATTCATTCCCTTAATCCAGAGAACCCTGTTATCAAGCACCTGCTTGTCGAGGATGTACTTCTGTAGCTTTTCTCGTCCACGATAACCGGCGGCGATCTCAGGAAGCGCATACCTTTCCATAAGGTAGCGTCCGATATCGGCAATATCCGAACATTCATCTTCTACATCGATGAACTCTACATAGAAGGACTCCATGTCCGGCATCTGATGCATGCCAGTCTCAATGCTGGCGCGCATCTCATCACGCCAGGGGAGATCATCCGGCACGACGAGGCAGACGCTGCTTTTATTGTGCAAGGCGCGGGAGACAGCGTCACAAAGGTTCCGTGGCCCGGTGATAGATGTCCACCAGAATTCAGACCACTCAGGCATTGTTCGCAGCCTCCTCATTGTAAGTTTCAATGTCATGTTCCAAGATCTCAAGGCTTGTCCCGATAACATCGATGAAAGAGCGCCGGCGGAGCAGATAACGGTTTTCTTCAGCTGTGGGACGGCTAAGGATTCCCATTTCCTCCATTTCATCAAGTAGAGCCACAATCTCCCGCTCCGAAAGTGATTCAAGGCAATGGATATCGTACATGTCCTTTACTTCACAGATCGAAGCAACATCAAAGCCGCTGCTGATTACGGAGTAGTTGTTGCTGTACAGATGATAGAGAACGGTAATGCAACGAGCCAGCATATAATACCGGTCGTCCATCTCAAGCGTCCACCGGAGGCGATCCTTGATATTCCGATTTAGGTCTCTGGAATTCATGATGGACGCAAGCTGATCATCATGAAGATCAAACGGCGGGTTCCCTCTCACGGCGTCATAATACTGGGTATAATGCGTAACGAGGGTCTGAACCAGCGTGTATCCGAAGAACTGGATGATGCCAGGATAGTAGTTGGTGTTTGTCAGGATTGTATCCACATGGGACTCATTAGAAACGCGGAAACCAAGGTAGCGCAGTGGCCTCACCAGAAGCCTCTGGGCATCTGCCGCAGTAAGCGGTTTCACGCAAAGCGGTTCGCCGAGCTGACCGAAGAGACCGTTATTACGGGTCGCATTCTTTGCGCGGCATACATTATGAAGACCAGCAAGCACAAACTTAAACCGACGATTGCTTCCACGTTGAAGCTCAATGAGAGGAAGAATTTCATTATAGCTTGAGGCACTGATGGAATCGAGGAAATCATCTGTTTCGTCGAGCAGGAGCCGCAGGATTGCAATCCGATCATTATCGAGCAGACGGCGAATCTGGGAACAGAAGTCTCGGATGGTAGCGCAACGATTCAGCTTGAAATCATTTTTCTCGAAGACGTCGTTACAAGCCGAAACGAGGATATCCAGAAAATCTTGCTCACCACGATGCCCTTTGAAGTCTGCTTTGATGGCGAACTCTCTGCGGGCAGGGTTATGATCAAGGTGCATTGCGCGTTCCAGCAAAGCCGTTTTACCAAGCTGACGACCGCCGTATACGATGGATGCGCCTGCCATATCCCGGATGGAAGCGAGTTCACTTACGCGGCCAAAGAACATTTCATCAGCCGTAGATCCGGAGCCGTTGGTAAAAGGCTGATAAATTGTATACGGCAGTGTGCATTGCAGCATTGCCGGGAGACGTTCGTTACTGGATTGCATAGCAAGGTACAACGCCAGCACCCGGTCGATAACGAGGAAGGACGCCTGACCGACATTTTTCTGGGTAAAGACGTATTTTGCCATTGCCCGGCGATCCGCTGTAGAAAGGTCAGCGTCAAGAAGCACAATGAACGTACTTGTGATGCCCAGCTTGCAAGCATCATCAATAAGTTGGGTCGCTGTCCTTTTTCCAAACAGACATACGACTTCAATCTGTGATTTCATCTGTGTGCCGAAGATGGAAATGGGGTGGCGATAATCTGCCAGATTCTGTTCTGTTTTGTGCACTGTAAGCGTGCAGCAGACCTCGTTGCCTCGCGTCGACTTGGCGCAGCACTCGACATGAAAGCCGAGAAGCTTAAAGTACTCCTGAATGTTCTGAGCATTGACAGACTGCTTGCCAACCGGCCACTTTTCAATGAATCGCCGGGCGTCTTCGATATGACGGGTTGTCCACCCCTCCGGCGTATTTTTTTTCATATACTGCACGGCCCATCGAGGCATCGGGTCTTGCTTATTCCTCTCGCAGAAGCCATACAGGTGGGGGAATTCATCATCAGATATAAATCTCAGAAAATGTTCTATGGCGTCATTACTTGTTTCAAAAGGCAAGGCCCTTTCCCCATTGCGGAATCGATGAATGTAATCTTCCGCAACCGCATAGTTTTGCTCCTGAGAAATCAGACGCTCGGCTTCGGCGATGAGTGGGCTTTCTTCATCGGCACGGAGCATTGCTTTTGCCTGATCAAGCTGGGCTCGGACGTCATGCATGCTCTGCTGTGCAGTTTCACGGATCTGCGCCCTCAGAGCATTCAAAAAACCTCTCCAACAGCCAAATGCTCTGTGGTCGTAGAAAAATTTCTGGAAATCAGACACTTCTGGGTTGGCAAGCATGGCAAGTCGCTCACGATCATTCTCACTGATGCGATTATAGGCGTAAGAAATCTCCAGCTTTTCCCGGAAGTTTCTCGCCTGCAGGTCTGCGCTGTTAATCGCATCGCGCAGACCGTCACTGGTGAGCACATACTCTTTGGGATCGGCACCAATGAGGCGACCGATTGCTTCCATCTGACCAAAGTTATCATACAAAACGGAATCCGGGCTGGCCTCAAGGATTCGGTCGTATACGATTTTCAGGTCATACTCCGTGCAGGCGATATGCTGCAGCATCATTCTCCAGGGTTCTGCAAACTCAATCGCATTCAGATCATCGTTGAGGATAAGTTCACCGTGATCAATAACCAGCATCCCGCTTCTGAGCAAAGTGGTAAAGTCAACACCGCTGCCTTGGTTTTGAAGCTTTGCCCGAATCAGTTCGAGGGAGGCTTTCATAATTCCATAAGCGGCAGAATAAGGTGCAATATTGATTTCGGAAAGAGAATCCTCAATAATATACAGAATTTCACTCCGAATGGCGCGAAGCTTTTCTATATCCGGCTCTGATTCTGTGTTGGTTTCATCAAGCCAATCCCGGAGAAGATTCAGGCGTTCTTCGAAAGCGTGGAGAAGGTGCTTCCGCGCATCGTACTTGATTCCCATGCGGCGGCTGGAATACTTCTGCGCAGCCACACTCCACTGGCTGTCCAGCAGTCTCTCCAGCGTTGAGATATCAATATCATCATCTTTGCAGTATTTGTCCAGTTCGGCTTTGACCAGTTCCCTCATGCTGATGTCATTGTCTGTAACAATCTGCAGAGCAGTGTGCAGATCGGTCTGTGATCCAAAACATAAATCAATCAGTTCAGGAACACCGTGAATCATGACTTTGACCGTTGGTGGCTTCAAAAGTTCTATGGCCTGTGAACGGATGGAATTCATGTGTTCCTGCCGTATCTTTGAGTCGCCCAATGCGGCAAGATTGGCAGGCGAAAATGCTGTGGGAACAAGTTTTACCCCTTCCATCGCCTTGTGATAGCGGCTTCAAGACATCGAGACCAGGGAACTGGGATTCATATTCTGTGAATGCGTTGTTGTACAGTGCGGCGAATGTATGGTCATGCGCATGCGCGGGGAACAGCATGCCGTAAATGTACGCGCACAGCTTTGTGACGGGGGTGAATTCCGTTCCGTCGGCAAATATGCCTGACAGCGCGACCCCTGTGTTGGCGCCTGCCTCACGAAAAAACGGAATAGCAGCATGAAGTTGAAGGTAAATGTTCCGGCACAGCGGGAAGGCATCATTTGATGAAAGCACTTTTGCAAAAACAACTGCTTCCACAAGCTGGTCATGGCAATTACGGACATCATGAGACCGGACGCCCTCGTTCAAAAGCTGATGAATAAGAACTGCCATATTCTCATCGCTCGGTATGTTTCCGTTGGAAGCTGCGCTTAAAAGCCGTCCCGCAATTTCCGCGGAAGACAGATTTGCAAATTCATCAATGGTGACTTCAGGCTCAACTCCCGTTTCTTCAGACAGGTCGTCAAGCCATAGGCCCTCGACAGGTTCAGCCGCGGGGATGGCAAGTTGCTTGACAGGAGCTATTGGTTCTATAGGGGCAGCAGCGTTTTCAGAATCAGTTGCTTCTGCCTACGATACTTCTGGATGGGAAAACGACTCGCTTGCAGCATTTACATTGGAATCGACTGTTTCAGGAAGGTCATGATTTTCTTCTTCAACGTGTGTGATGGCAATCCAATTTCCTTCTGACCAATGGAACAGACCGTTTGCGGTCAGGCAATAGTGAAGCTGATCTCCCACTTCATCCATGCCGGGCAGGTCGCCCGCGCAACAGAAAACGCCTTCATTTTCAGCGGGAACAGATGATCCAAAATCGTCAGAATCGACAATATGAAGCGGAAGGAGGCTGCCATCATCCATTGTCAGATTCATAAGGAAATAGCACTTTTCACGATTCCAGGCGCTTGTCTCGAGTTTCTTGGCAGTCTCTTCATCGGCATCCAACATTTCAATGACTTTGGAATACTGATCCACCATTGACATATGATGTGCAAACAGCTCCAACGGCATATCCTGTTTGCCAGTGAAATAGATTTGCCCGATACTTTTCAGGTGATAAATCCGTTTAAGGGTGGAGGATAAGCCGGATTTTTGCAGGCAATTGCCCATCAGTTCTGTGAAGCAAAGGATGTTCCTGCCGGCATATTCATATGTACAAAGCAGACCTTTCCTCTCTAAGAAAGCAAACGATTCGATGCACTGCTCCCTTGTCACCGGTCTCGGAAGTTGAGCAAGCGCTTCAAAGGCGCATTTTTCATCCATAAGCCCGGTAAAAACCAGCTTATTGAGCAGGAAGTGGAAAACATCACCCGTCCGGCTGATCATCTCTCGAAGCTTTTGCTCTGAGGGCAGTTTTGTCTGCTTGATGGGATTAATCGGATGGATATATTCTTCATCCTCTGCGGTTTCATCTGACGCTTCTGACATCTCCGACAGAGCGGATTCTTCAGATTCTTGTGCGTCGGAAGCATACCTTGCTGCAAACTCTTCGGGGGTCAGCGTTTCAATCTCAATATCTTCCGGAGTCTCCGAAGCGGGACTTTCGACCTGTGGTTCTTGGGCTGCTGCCGTAGTATCAGGGAATTCAGAAATCTCGGAGGCGCTTACGGGTTCGGCTTCAGCAACGGACTCATTGCAGGGGGTATCAGATACAGGTGCCTTGTCTACATTCACTTCACGAATATAGTATTTTTTCTCGTGCAGTCCTTTGACAATTCGGGGGCTGAAAGCAGAACTATCCAAAAGCTGATCATACAGTTCTTCGTCGGAACTGAGATCCGCCTTTACGCCAGCCAGAAACAGCTGGAATGCCGAAACATCCGGAGACGGAGTATGCATTTCCGCTGAATCCATGCAGGCAAGAATATCCTTGGCATCCCGAATGTACACTTCAATGGCATCCATGTACTTTTTCTCATCTGAATACACACGGATGAATTCATCAAGCACAGCACGCACTGCCTTTTTCCGGCTGACAACGCTATTCTTCCATACCTCCTCATATTCACATACAGGGAGCTCGCCTTCGGGCAACTCCTCTGTAAGAACATGATCTGGTAACGTCCTGCGAATATCGTCGTATGCTGTGCGCAAAGACGACAGCGTGGACGTTATCTTCTGGCACAGTGAAGGGGCAGGCGCGAATCCATCCCGCATCTGGCTTATACCTTTTTCCAGTAATGCCTGTGCCTCTGTACTCAGTTGTTCGAACTGATCAAACAGCTTTCTCATGGGTGTTCCTCCGATCTTGTGTTCATTGTTGCTATTACGGGTGGCATCTCAGCTGTTGTTCACTGAAGTTTGAACTTGCAAGCTTGAATTCCATCTGTAGTCACGATTACCAAAGCATCGATATTCCATTCAGTCACTGGTTTATAGTTCGCTCCAAGCGCTCCTAACTGAATGTTGAAGGATCAATTCCCTTTACTCCCTCTACTACAGGCTCATCCAATCCGATAAAAGGCAGCCCCAAAGGATAAGGAAATTTCCTCGTGGTGGTAGAATGAAGATGAGAAAACCACTCAATGTCCCGCCGCGAGAGGAGATGTTTCCTGAGTACATTGTAAAGCAATCAGAAGAAATTTGCAAGAGCCTGAAGCAGTTACGGTTCAGAAAAATTGCGCTGCTCCAAGCGGTCGGTGAACAAAACCGTTGTGCGTTGAGCGTTTGCAACAACATCCTGATATTGGTTGTCCAGTTCAGACAGCTTGGCAATATAGTTTGCTGCGTTTTCCTGATAGACAGGCGCGTTGGCAGCATCCGCTCACACAGCGCATCGGCGATGGTCTGCGTCAGCGTTTCCGCGTTGCGCAGAGAAAGCCAGACATGCTCGTCATATTCGGCTTCCTCCTCGTCCTCATGCTCCGTCAGATGCTCGCAGATTTCCTCACCCGTCAGATCGGCAGGGAAGAACGTGGGCCAGGAATTTTCCGGGTCGATAATCGCATAAAGCTCTCGTTGCTCATTTTCAGATGGAAATGCGCTGCGGCAGCCGGTTCAATCATATGGTCATTGAACACGATATACGCCGGTGCGCCGGAATCCTTGTCCACAGCTTCGAAGCGGTACATGGCGGCTTTGGTGCCGGTAGACCAGTTCTGAATGTAAAGGCCGACGTAATTGTAATCGGAATCAACCTTTTTGCCGTCTGTATACACAAACCGCAAATTGCAAGTGCAAGTTGGACACCTTCAGGTAGAAAGAGGTTCTAAAATCAACCAAATTGGGGCTTACGCAGCCGTTCAGGCTGCGTAAACGGTATCCAGGAAAGCCTCAAACAGTTCCTCCAGCGTGCAGTATCCCAGATTCCTGCGAGGGAGACCGTTGAGCGCATCTGCGGCCCAGAGAATCTCCTCATTTGAGAAGTTCTCAATGGAGACTCCTTTGGGGACATATCGACGGAGCATACCGTTTTGCCGCTCGTTCTGCGCCCGTTCCCAGGATGTGTAAGGGTGGGCAAAGTAAACCTTCGTCCCGAACTGTTCTGTTTGGGCAAAATCCGCAAACTCTGGTCCGTTGTCCACAGTAATTGTCTTGAATATTTGGCTGAAGAACGACTCTCCGAAGTCCTCACGGAGCTTTTGCATCGCTGTATTGACCGCCTCGCTGGTCTTTCCGGGAATGCGAATTGCAAGGTAGTGCTGTGTTTTCTTTTCCAGCAATGTCAGAATAACCGCCTCCTTGCCTTTGCGTTTTCCCACCACTGTATCACCTTCCCAGTGGCCAACCTCCAGCCGGGAAGATGTAATTTCGGGTCGCTCATCTATGGTTGCTCCGTATGCTTTTTTGCGCTTAGCGGTGCTTTGCAACACTTTTTCCGTTTCAAAGCATCGGGAAGCTCCAGCGGCTGCAATACCAGATTGCTTGCCCATATTTCATTGTACAAGGTCTTGGTGTGGGTGTGATCCATAGTGATTGCCTCCGTGAATGGTGTTGGGGAACCTTATTCTACCATACGGAACAATCACTAACAGATTTCAGTTCCCGGCTCAACATTTTAACTGAAAAACCTGCCATGCTGCAAAAGTGTGATAGAATCATACCGTCGAAAGATACTGCGGCAAGGGGTTTTTGTTCGACGCGCTGGGCAACAACCGTTTCCGGGCGGTGGTGCAGACCACGCCGGTGCGGCACGAACAACCGTTTCCGGGCGGTGGTGCAGACCACGCCGGTGCACGCACCAGTGGGTGGAACTTTCCGCCGAAAAGCGCCAGCGGATGGCGGCGCAGGCACACAGCCCGATTGCGACGTTCGCGGACAGCGCGAATAGCGCGGAAAACGCCGCAGGTATCCTCGATACCTACGTCAAGGAAGGTTCGACGCAGAACTTCTCGCACGACGAACGTCTGTGGATCAGCGACACGAATTACTACGGCAACCGCCTGACTTATCTGAAAGTCGTGGACTTGCCGCGTCTGGGCGCGAACCACTTCATCACGTCCGCGAAACTGTGCGTTCGCAACGTCTACGCACCGTCAGCGGATACCGCCATCATGTGCAAAGAAGTGCTGAAGGACTGGGATCCGGAGACGATTACTTACGCGACGCAGCCCAAAGTTAGCGGCGTGTATCAGGACTATTGCCGTGTGCTGAAAAACCAGTATTCGTGGAAGGAGTTCGATGTCACCAGCCTTGCGCGCAAGTGGTATTTGGGCGAAAATCACGGTGTTCAGCTGAGCGCGCCCGAAAGTGAAAGCAGCTTTTCGCAGCTTCATTCGAGCGAAACGGCGAACCAGCCGTACTTCGTGCTGGAATATGCGAGCCTTGCGGGCTTGGAGAGCTATCTGACTTACGACCATCAGTCTGCTGGATTGGCAGGGACTGGCAGCGTCAGCCTTGTCAATGGCAACCTGATTTTCGCTCACGCCGATACCGCAATGAACGGCAATCGACTGCCAGTCTCCGTGACCCGCTACTACAATTCCTGCGACAGCGACAAGGACGAGTTCGGCATGGGCTACGGCTGGCGGACTTCGCTGCACCAGACGCTGCATAAGGTGCTGTACAACGGCGAAGTGGAGTTCGTGTATACGGATGGCGACGGGACGGAACACTTCTTCAAGCAAGAAGATAATGACCAAAAGAAGTATTCCGACCAATCTGGTTTGTCTATGACGCTGGAAGTCGGGGATGAGAACATCACGATTACCGACAAGGGCGACAACGTGATGACGTTCCCGCTGGTATCTGACACGCCGACGGAGGATGCGCCGGAAACCGCGAAGGTGCTGATTCAGAAGATTCAGGATGCGATCGGCAACGAAGTCACGGTGACGGCGCTGGCGGATTCGCTGCTGAAAATCGCGTCTGTGACGGACGGCGCGGGTCGCGTTACGACGCTTCATTACACGGATGGTCGGTGCGACCGGATTCAGACACCGTGGCAGGATGAAAACAGCTGCGTACGCTTCAACTATTATAATGAAGAAACTCTGTACATTACGCATGAAGATGGTCGTATGAGCAAGTACGAATACGCGCTTGCGAACGGTTATCACCTGCTCGTGTCGGCATCCGCAATTGAAAAACATGTTGACCAGCAGCCGGATAAGAAGCTGGCGGACGTGACTTACGAATACAGCAACACGAACGCCATCGATGGTCTGCCGCACTGCATCACCCACGCGACCGTGACGGGCATGAAGAATGATGAAACTCTGACCGCGGCGAACGTTTCGTACACTTACGGCAACCATATGGCACTGGTCAAGGATGAAATTTCCGGCAAGACACTGCGCTACCATTTCAACGATGACGGCAATCAGGTCAGCGTGGACGACGAATTGGGTTATGCGATGTACACCCGCTACGACCGCACCGACGACAACGCGAATGCGCCGATTAACCACGCCACGGAACGCTCTCGGATGCAGCGGGTTGTGCGCAACCTCCTGCTTGACCCGATGTGCGAGGAAAACAGCAGCGTTTGGGAAAAGAGCAGCACGGGCACGATTACGCGCGACCAGTCTACGCGGCAGTTCGGTCTTGTTTCGTATCGGCTGACGATTTCTGCGAATAAGTCGGCATATGTCCGTCAGGCGGTGACGCTCACGCCGGGCAAGTCGTACATATTGTCGGGCTATGTCCGATCTGGTGGCCCGCGCGGTGTGATGCGTGTCGCGTACACGGTTGGTAATGAGACGTTCACGCTGGATTCCGAACCGGGCAAAGTGTGGAAAAAGACGGATAACATGCCGTATGAGCGCGTGTCTGTGTCCTTCACGCTGCCGGAGAATTCAGAACCTAAGGTTTACTGCATGGCGTACTGCGACATGCAGAACGGATTCGCGGGCGGCAATTGCTGGTTCGATGCGATGCAGCTGGAAGAAGGGCTGACGCTGAATCATTTCAATATGGTTCAAAACAGTGACTTCTCTGTGACCAGTACGGACGGCAAGCCGAAGGCATGGACGGTTGGAAGTAATTCCAATTCCTACGTTTCGGTGCTGCCGCTGGACGATAAAGATGATATTTTCCACGCGCCGGACTGCCTGAAGCATGACAATACGCAGAAGATTCATCTCTTGGGTCGCTACGACCGCACGGTGACGTATTACCAGCAGTTCCGGCACTACGGCAAAATCGGCGACCGATTCACGGTGGGCGGCTGGTGCAGCTCGTTCGCGAAGAAGAACGATCCGGACAACTACATCTACTGCCGAATTACCGTTCAGTTTACTTCCGCTGACCCTGTGACGGACAAAAGCTACTGGGCGACGGGCGGCTCTGCGGTCTTCAATGCAGAAGAAGGCAACTGGCAGTTCGCGAGCGCGGGCATTGTTGCGCCCAACAACTGCACCTACATCCGCGTGGTGCTGCAAATGAATCGCCAGATGAATTTTGCGGATTTCACCGGCATTTATCTCTACCCGGAAGCGTTCGGGACGCAGTATGTTTATGACAAAAACGGCAACCGCAAGACGCGGAAGATGCTCTACGGCGGTCAGGAGAAATCGGAGTTCGACGATGCGGACAACCTGACGAAGCACACCGCCGCGGGCCGCACAGTGTCCAGCACCTTCCATTACGGAGACACAGAAGCGGAGCAGAAGAAGCATCTGCTGCTGAAAAGCATTGCGCCGCTGGGCAGCGTCAGCACGTTCAGCTATGACAATTTCGGGAATCCGCTGACGAGTCAGGTGCAGAATGCAGAGGAGAATCCGAGTTACTTCATTCGCGGCGAGACTTCGTACACGGATGACGGCAATTATGTCGCCGAGCAGAAGGATGCGCGCGGCAAGATTGTGCACACGGAGACCGACCCGCAGCGCGGCACGACGATGAGCGTGACCGACGCGAAGGGGCAGACGGTGACGTATGCTTACGACAATCTGCGTCGAATTGTAAAACTTCTGCAAACGTGGGCGCAAAAGAAGGAATTCTGACAGCACATAACGAATATACCTATGACGCAAAGCGCGGGAATCTGGTCGAAATCCGTCACAATACGGACGGGAACGCCGCGAACAACGTGGTGTACAGCTTCGAGCAGGATGCGCTGGGTCGCCAGACGGCGGTCAAGGTTGGAAATCAGACCTTGTCGCAGAGCGCGTATCAGAACGATCCGACGAAGCCGAATTTCGGCACGTTGACCGCGACGACATACGGCAACGGGGCGAAAGTCAGCAGTCGGTACGATGACTTCAACCGCGTGACGGGGTGGTGTACGGCGAGGAAACCGCGCCGCGATACGAATACGACTACAACGCGAAGGGGCAAGTGGCACGAGTTCGCGACAATCTGCTGAATCGGACGACGCAGAGTGAATACGATTTGGCGAATCGCCCGGTGCGTGTGAAAACGTCGGAGGACGCGAAGCATGTGTACACAGGACAGGTCGCGTATGACAACGTGTACGGCAACCTGAGCGAATTCACGGAGAAAGTGGGTGAAAATCGACAGGAATATGGGACGAAATTCGGCTATGATGACGAAAATCGTCCGACGTTGCTGACGTACAGCATTGGTGCAACCACCATTGGGCAGAGCACGACGACCATTGACAAGCTGAATCGGACGACGTTCTCGGCGGTCAAGCTGGGCAGCAAGACGTTCACAAGCGAATACCATTTCGCGGCGGGCGGCTATGGCACGGGCAGCGTGACGAATCTCGTTTCGTCGATTACCCAGCCGGGGTGTAACTGTGGCTACGGCTACGACGACAACGGGAACATCGCGAGTGCGACGCTGAACGGCAAGTGGACGGGCTACACCTACGATGCGCTGGGGCAGCTGATTCAGGTCAACGACCACAGCGATACCCGCTCTGGCGAAAATGGCACGACTTGGAAGTACACTTACGACCTCGGCGGCAACATCCTGAAAAAGGAACGCTTCGTCTACAACGACACGACGAATCCTCTGGAAACTGTTACCTATACCTACGGTGACGCGAACTGGCGCGACAAGCTCACGGCGGTCAACGGCAGCACGATTCGCTACGATGCGATTGGCAATCCGCTGAACGACGGGACGTGGACGTACACTTGGCAGAACGGCCGGCAGCTGCAAAAGATGCAGAAGGCGGGCATGACGGCTGAATTTGTGTACAACGCGGACGGCTTGCGCGTGCAGAAAACGGTCAACGGCGTGGTGACGAAGTACACGCTGCACGGCAAGAATGTTGTGCATATGACTTCCGGCACGGATGAGCTGCACTTCTTCTATGACGCGCAGAACCGTCCGGCAGTGGTGGTGTACAACGGCACGGCGTATGCGTATGTCAAGAGCTTGCAGGGCGATACTGTTGCGATTCTGGATGAGAATGGCAATGCCGGCGTCAGCTACGGCTACGATGCGTGGGGCGCGCCGCTGTGGTGTACCGGTGTTCCGATTTTTCCTTTAGAGATAAAAACAATAATAAAGCCGAAGCAGATATGTACACATGGCGCACATTCTTTCACCCTGATGATTTTGTCTCGTCGGAAGAGAAGTTGATTTATAATCAGTATAATTCTCTCGTTGGTTTTGACTTTTCACAATATACTTACATCCTCAGTTACGGATTTTCTATTGAGTATCTGTATTGTAAACAACCTGATGCAAAAAAAATGCAATATGGTAAAGTCGTTCATGATGTCAATTGTCTTCCGAATGAGGTTCTGCTATATCGCGTTCCGAGAGTATATATCGAGCCTAATCCGGATCGCACCGATAGTTTTTCTTACAAATTTATTCATTCTGCTCCTTGAATTGCTTCTTCACCTCTTTATTATACCCCTTTTTCGTCCTTTTGGCTGTTCTTTCTTTGTGCGGGATTGCCTTAATTTGTGTTTGTGAGTGAGGTGTTAGAGTGTATTTTCCTGTTCTACCGACAGTATATAGAAAAATGAGTGTTTTTTTCTGTACCATTACATCCATAACGAGTCTATTGGTAACTATACTCATGTTCCTTGTGTTGTATTTGGGAAACCAAGTGCAGGGTATTGTGTTTATTTCATTTCTTTTTTCAGTTATTCTATCTATCGTAGCATGGAGAGCTTGTTTGATAACAATTAAATGTAACGAGTATGTACACATTATTGTTGACAAGCGTATTGTTGCATTGTATAGTCCTACCGGGAAAGCATTACGTACTTTCAACTTTTCTGACATAGTGGATGTGCGGGTTGTCAACTTACCTCAAGTTATGTATGCCGCCTCAATACCCTATGTGCGTAAACAGCAATACATCTGTATACAATCTGATTCTTCACACGCCGAAACACGTCCCCATACAACCTATTCAGAGATTCGAAGTAATCCCCACTGCATTGTTTTAGCCTATAATGAGTATGCTTATAATAATATTAGCTCAATTCTATTGCGTCAAGAAACTGGAGATACCGTGTAAGGGGGGCAATTCCCCATACCAATGGGTACAGAAGAAGAGTGGCTTGAGGGTTGGATTGAACCTTTGCGGAAGAGTCCTCGTTGGGGAACTGCCGTTGATGGCGAGCAAATGAGTGTGTTCTATTTCGTGAATGGCCTCCACTATATGGTTAACGACGTCGTCGATGGTAAAAAAGGTTGGAAGTATCGCAGCAATATGGGATTTGGATATGTTGATTGTATTGGCGGTGCGAGGTTCATGGGACAACAGTTTTTCAAAAACAGCAGAACCTTGGATGCTAATATTCGTGCGACTGCAAGTGGAATCCGAGCGAACAACCTTTCCCGCTTAGAAGATATTGATCCCACTGCTTTGGAGGAAATCACATATGGTGCCGTGCTATTTACTCTTCCAGATAAGAACGGAAAGAGGCACATGGCATATTACATCGGGAGTCATAATGGATATGAGCATTGTATTATTGAAACCACAGGAAAAGCCTGCAAATAAAAAGTCAAGCCCCAAATGGGACTTGCTGCAAGGAAATTTGGCAGAAGGTGGGGAGAAAGAAGTGCAGCACAAATAAGCCACCACAAAGTGCCGGCTTAAAAAGAGAAAAAAGGAAGTGATGTCAGAGGGTTGCTTTCAGGATGGTGGGAATGGGAGCTACTGGCTGGAGAGTGTCCAGCGAGGCAAAATAATCTCGCAGCTTAGCATAGTAGCGTCGTAGAAACTTGTTGGCTGCTGCAAGCATATAAACATAGAAGGGCTTGCCTTCCGCCCGTTTCCGGTTAAGGAACTGAAACACCGGTTCATCTTGGGGAGCACATTGCAGGTAAGTTCTAATGACATTAAAAAGGGTTTTGCGGAGGTAGGGAGAGCCTCGTTTAGAAGATTTGTTGCTTCTGACGTTTTTGTCTCCGGACTGGTTAGGCATGGGATCAATACCAGCAAAGGCAACGAGAGCCTGCTTCCGTTCAAAGCGGCGAACATCGCCGATCTCCGCCATAAGCTGCGGCCCGTAGGACTTGCCAACGCCGTACATTGCCATGACAACGGGGTATTCAGGCAGCATAGCAGCAAGCCGATCCATTTCCGCACGATAGACTTCCACTGAGCGCGAAATACTGCTGAGCTGATTTGCAGCTTCCTGCACAAGCACTTTCACGACCTTTGACTTTGGGGTCAGGACAACAGCGCGTTTCGCAAGGGCATATACTTCTTCAGCGTTGCTCAGCTTAAAGAGATAGGCGTGGCGCTTGCACCATTTTCGGTAACGCTCACAAAAGGCAGCGAAGGGCTGCTTGCGCACACAGTCTACATGCCAGAAAGAATGCGCAAAGTCAACCCATTTCTGCGTTCCATCACTGCGCACCGGGCTGTCAAAGCACTTTCGGATGCCGGGAAAGGATTGCTCCAGAAGTGCAATCAGATTATTAGCAGAGGCCGTCCGCTGCTTAGAGGCAAGCTGAAACTGGCGGTTGAGGGTTTTTAGATCGTAGCGAATTGCATCCATGGGGGTGAAATCGCGCAAATCAGCCCAATTATCAAGCGCGTAACGAGCAATTTTTATGGCATCAGCCTTATCGGTTTTTACGCGGCGCAGAGAATTAGCACCGTACTCCTTGATGAGAAGCGGATTAACAGCGCAGACAAAGAACCCTGCTTCGTGCAGCGCTTTTGCAACCGCTTCATAGTAACGCCCCGTATGTTCCATCACGACACGGGTTTCACCGTCAATAGTCTTCAACTTCTCAGCCAGTGAAGCAAGCCCCACTATATCGTGAGTCACATCAAAAGGCAAGCAAACAACTTCTCCCAGAGGACGGAGCACCGCAACTGTGCTTTTCCTACTGGAGACATCAATACCTACTGCGTTCATAGAATCACTCCTGTACTGAACTTGTAATGGACAAAGACCATCTTTCCTGTTGCCGGTTCTATCTGTTTGATGACACGAACGCAATGGCTCTACCTGCACAAATCGAACACTGCGAATAGGAGGATGGCTGACTGACTTTCATGCGGACGTAAAAGCCCTTGGAGATGAAGGTCAGACCATTACCTCTCTATTCTAACGGTTTAGGCAACGAGATGTCCCATGCCTATGGCTGGCTGCCATAAATCAAGGGGCAAATATATAGTAACAGGAGAAATAAATGAGTCAAATATTTGTTTGCGTCATAAAGAGGGAAAAGCATACTATCCCTCCGGCATTTTTGGAACAAATTGCACAACTTGCAAGTAGGTCTGATATGTATGTCTTCTGCCCTCCGAAATATATAGAAGAGTTCATGAGAACCCCCAAATATGGAAATTTGCTAGTTTTCGATCTTGCAGATAACGACGAATATGATGACTGCGAAGAATTCTACTATACAGTAGATTGTGATTTGCAGAATAAAAGAATAGAGACAATGGTTCACATTGCAAATTACGTACTGTCTTGTGGTTATCCGCTTGAATTCTTTATGGGGCTTTCGGGGAAATGTTCTGAAACTGAATTTGCGCACTGCAAAGTAACCGTTGCCGAATTGGAACGTGAGCTGAAAACATATTTTTCAAGCAATGATGGAGATTCTCGTAATGGATTTTTTGATGCTGTTAGAATAACAATTACAAGATAAAAATTCCACAATGCATGGATGCATTGCAAAATAACGATGAAAAAACTCATTTAATTAAGAGAACTTCAACCGAGGCGAAGCTGATGGGCTTCGCCTCGGTTTTTATGTGCGCCCGGCATGAGCAACAACTAAGTGGTGAGAGACCACAACGCGCTCGGCAGTAGGAAGCGTTAGCCGAAGGCAAGGGTGTCCATCGTGAGGTGGAATCTGAAGGAAGCCGGATGTCAGCAGGGGCAAACTCCTGAACCGACGAACAGAAATCACATAGTAGGCCGTACAGGAACGGACGAGTGTGCTAGACAACACGAAGTCCAATGCTGCCCGAATCCCGTGCGGTAAATGTGGCGGTTACGTGGGAGGAAAGCTGTTGCGCTTACCCGGGGAGGTCTTGTGTGAATGTCAACGAATATTTGAGCCAAGTGGGAACCAATATTTGAGCCACTAATGGGAATGAATACTTGAGCCACATGGGCCAAAAGTAGGAATGAATATTTGAGCCACCCCGGCGACGGGGAGAAGAGGGGTGCCTGCCGCGGCAGGGAGAAGGGCGAAACGACCGTCTCCCGAGAGCGGTTTCCCTGTCACTTAGCAGCGGCTTCCTCCCGGGTGGACATGAGCCGGTAGGACGAGCCATTCATATCCAGGACATGGGAGCGGTAGGTCAGCCGGTCCACAAGGGCTGAGACCATCGTGGTGTTTTCAAACAACTCCGTCCACTTGGAGAACGGAAGGTTGGTCGTCACAATGGTGCTGCTGCGCTCACTGCGGTCAGATAGGACCTTAAACAACAGATCGGACTCATACTTGTTAAAGCTGAGGTAGCTCAGTTCATCCAGGATCAAAAGATCGGTTCGGGCCAGTTGACGCTCAATCTTGCCCAACTGGTAGCTGTCCCTGGCTTCTGTCAGTTCAGTTGAGAGCGTGGAAGCATTCCGGAACAGTACCCTGTATCCCTGCAGGCAGGCCTTGATTCCCAACGCAATCGCAATATGCGTTTTACCTCTGCCGGGATTGCCGATCATGACAATGTTACGACACTCATCAATAAATTTGCAGGAAGCAAGCTCATTCAGGAACACCGGCGAGACAGACGGATTGAGCTGCGTCATATCAAACTCATCCAGTGTCTTCTGGAATGGGAAGGCTGCAGCCTTCATACGGCGCCGTGTCTGGTTTTCCTGACGGGACGCTGCTTCTGTCATCATGAGTTCCAGCAGGAAGCCGGAGAGGTCTGTATCAGGCGCACATTGCCGGATCGTATCAGCATAGTTGGCAAATGTCGGGATCTTCAGCTGACGGGCATACAGTCGGATCTGTTCTTCTTTCGTATCAATCATCTTACTGACTCCCTCGCATACAGCTTGTCGTATGGTCAAGGTCAACGATCTGGACAGGAATTACTTCTTTTGGTACATATTCTGTCCTGGACGTTTTCTCACGCTGCATGACTGCCTGGTATCCAATCTCCAGACAGGCTTCCAGCATCTCGACCATTTCCTTTGCTTTCAGCTGCTGACCTTCCATCCAGTCAATGAATGTGGATGGAACCAGCTTCTGCACAGGACGAGCAAAACGCATCGCTCTGCCTTTCTGTGCGAGGATAGGCAGATAGTGTTTCAGATCCAGCGATTCCTCCTTCCGGCCATACAGCCGCTTGTGGCTGGCAACCAGGCTGCCGTTGATCCAGATCTCAATGTGGTTCGGATAGGCTTTCACTGTGGTGCTTTGTCCACGGTACCCGCAGGGAACGGAATACTGGTTGGTCTCCACAATGACGGTGGCGTAACGTCCGACTGTTGGGTAGAATTTCTTCGACGTATCCAGCGTATACCGTGGGATAGCGTGAAGCTCCTGCCTTTCTTCCGTCAGCATCTCGCCAACTGAAGCAGGCTTGTTGTCCACTCGGTGCGTCTGGTATTTTGCGCACTGTTCCAGCAGTTTGGCGTTGAGCTCTTCCAGTGAACGAACACGAGGCAGCGGAACACAGACATTGCGGCGAATGTAGCCAACCAGGTTTTCGACCAGCCCCTTCTCATTACCGGACGCTGGATTACAAAACACAGGCTCGAAGCCGTAGTGTGCTGCAAATTGTGCATAGTCCTCTTGTGCAACGGCATGAGCGCCAAATCCGCTCTTAACGGCGACACGGGCATTGTCAAAGATGACCTGTTTGGGTACACCGCCAAAGAAATGGATTGCCCTGGTCAAAGCATCCAGAAAGCTTTCCAGGTTTTGCCGTTCATATGCGATGACAAATGGAGCGCAGCTGAAACAGAGTCTGGCGCAGAACAGGTTGACGGCCATGCGCTGCCCGCCCAGATAGATGACAGCTTCGCCCCAGTCTACCTGCATGGCGGAGCCGGGGACAAACGCAGAGGCACATAGGTTTCCACTGCACCACGCTGTGCTCTCAGCTTATGAACTGCTTTCCGGATCGAGGACTCACTGCCGGTAAAGCCGCATTCCTCGACCAGTCGGTTGTAGATCCGCCTGGCAGTATGGTGCTGCTTGCGTACGCGCTCCTGTGCGTCTGCCTCCAGGCAGTTCTCAATGAACCGGACCACCTCCGGCGTCAGCACAGCGGCTTCTCGCTCGTATGTCTGCCGTTCCCAAGGTACTGCGTTGCCTTCCCAGTACTTCTTCACTGTGTTCCGTGAGATGCCCAGCAGTGTTGCTGCTCTGCGTTGGCTGGTGACGCCTTCCAACTGCAGTCGGCGGATCTCCTTGTACACATCCACGCTTGTGACCACCTTTCTTCGCCTCCTACAATGGTCTGTTTACATTATAGAGGCTTTGTCGGGTGGCTCAAGTATTCGTTCCCTTTTTTGCCTAAGTGGCTCAAGTACAGTTTACCATTTACAGTCTTGCAGACGGGAAGTAGGAGAATCCGAAAGCCGCAGTAACAACGAACTGCAAGAAGTCAGCCGAAGCCATAGTACCTTGAAAGTTTTTTTCAAGGGAAGGGCTGAACAATCGTAAGTCTCAAGTAAAGACCGCAAGGAGTCAGTGTGATGAAAGCAGAAAACCGAGGAAACGAGGGCTTCCTGCAAAGAGAAAGTGTGGAACACCAAGGGTATACAGAAGCGCGGAGCACTGGCCGCAGCGAAGGGAAAGAACGAGACGGTGCAAGCGGCCTGCTGGAAGCGATACTGGACAGGGATAACCTGAACAGAGCGTATAAGCGGGTCAAGAGCAACCACGGAGCAGCAGGAATCGACGGAATGAGCGTAGAAGAAGCGTTGCCGTGGTTAAGGGAACATAGGGAGGAACTTTTGCAGAGTATCCGAGACGGAAGCTACGAGCCAAGCCCGGTGCGGCGAAAGGAAATCCCGAAACCAGATGGCGGCGTGCGAAAACTGGGAATCCCGACGGTAGTAGACCGAGTGATACAGCAGGGAATCGCACAGAAGCTGCAAAACATATGGGAACCGCAATTTTCAGACAGCAGCTACGGATACCGACCGAAACGGAGCGGGCAGCAGGCGATTGAGAAGGTGAAGGAATACGCGGAAGAAGGATACCGGTACGCGGTATCGGTAGACTTGTCCAAGTATTTCGATACGCTGAATCACGAACTGCTCATGAATCTATTGCACCGGAAGATACAGGACATGCGAGTACTGCGCATTATCAAGAAGTATCTGAAAAGCGGTGTAATGGAGAATGGTGTAGTAAGCAAAACCGAGGAAGGTTCGCCGCAGGGCGGACCGCTGTCACCGCTGCTGGCGAACATCTACCTCAACGAATTTGATTGGAAGATGCACAGCCGAGGGGTAAAGACGGTGAGGTATGCAGACGACATCGTGGTGTTTGCCAAGAGCAAACGAGCGGCTGAGCGGCTGATGGAATCCAGCCGGAGGTATCTGGAGGGAAGCTGAAACTGAAAATGAACACGGAGAAGAGCAAAGTGACCAGCATCTTCGCAGTGAAGGAATTCAAGTTTCTTGGATTCTGCATAGGGAGGAATGGAAGCGGCATCTACATCCGTGCGCACCGAAAGTCACTGAACAAGGCAAAGGAAAAGCTGAAACTACTGACCAAGCGCAACCGCGGACACAACGTCCGCCGAGTGATGGCGGAAGTAAAAGTGTTTATCCGTGGATGGCTTGGCTACTTCCATGTAGCTGACATGAAGCGGACGATGAAGTCTTGGGACGAATGGCTGCGGCGCAGGTTCCGCATGTATATCTGGAAGCAATGGAAGAAGCCCCGAACGAAGGTAGCCAACTTAAGGAAGCTGGGAATTCCAGCGGACAAGGCATACCAGTGGGGGAATTCCCGATTGGGCTATTGGCGAATTGCCGGAAGCCCAGTTTTAGCATGTTCCATTACAAACGAAAGACTCGCGACAGCAGGATATTTTGGTATCCTCAACTGCTACGAGTCCTTGCACTCATGCGATTGAACCGGCTGAAAATCGGTGCATCGAAGAACGGCGAACTGCCACGCTATTTCGTGGAAAACATGTATTTGAGTACGGATTTTGTGCTGGACGGGACGATTCAGTGGCTGCCGGAATCAACGGTTTTATTGGATGAATGTCCGGAACGGGAGGACTGGACGAAACTGTCCAAGTATTTAGTGCCGATTTTCTCGTATGATGATATGGAACTGCAAGTTCAGAATATGCTGAAAACCTATCTGGGAGAAACAGCGGTGACAGCCTACCAGCCGCGGGCGGCGTGGAAGCTCACAAAAGCAATGGAATTGCAAATCAGCAGTGCGCCGCTGTTCAAAAATCGGAGGACGGAAGCGATTCTGTTTTTCCAAGAAGGAATCGCGCGGGCAGAGAGACAGGTGGGCGATGAAACAGTGATGGAAGAAATGGTTATTCCGGCAAAAACCATTCTGCTCAATTCCAACGCAAAGTCTTTCCAACGCGCAGACGGTGACGGACGAGAAATTTTCCATGAGTGCATTCATTATGAATGGCACACGATGTTTTTCACGCTGCAAGCGCTGCACAGCGCCGATTTGCGGCTCTTAGAATATGGAGAAGCGGATCGTGCTTCGCGTCCAGCAGCCAAGGATGTGCGCTGGGTGGAGCGTCAAGCGAGTTACGGAAGCACAGCTGCTGCATTGCCGCGTCCCGTACTGATGCCTATGGTGCATCAATATTGGGCGGAAGTGGTTAATCAGAGCATCAATCCGGGGGATAAAATCGCGCATGTCATCTACCAGATTGCACAGGAAAAGCAAGTCTCCAAAGGGCTGATTCGGACGCGGCTGATTTGGCTGGGTTCACCTGCGGCAAAGGGTGCATTCAATTATGTGAATGGGCGGTATATTGCCAACTTTGCGTTTGACCGCGAGAGTGTGAGCAGCGGCGATACGTTCGTCATCAGCCGAACACAGTTTCTTGATCTTTATGAGCAGAAAGAAGATTTCCGGGAACTGATTGATAAAAAACTCTACGTTTATGCCGACGGACATGTTTGCCTGAATACGCCGAGTATCGTTCGGCCGGAAAACAAGCGCGGCGCGGTGCTGACGGAATGGGCGCGCGGGCATGTGGATGTATGCTGTCTGAAATTTCATCGGGAGTACAAGAGTGTTATAGGCAGTTACGGCGTGGGGGAGCTGCATTCGGATCAAGCATATCAGGATTCGTATACGCTGATTTGCTCCTTGGATTTGGATGAGAATCTGAGTGAAGAAGCACTGGATGAGAAAAATGCGGAGTATCTCGAAACGTTTCCGCGCCGCCCCTCTGCTGCCCTTGTGAAGCTGATTCATGACCGCTGCGGAACGCAGAAGGAGCTGTCCTTGCGGTCGGGAATCAGTGAAGCAACCATCAGCCGAATGTGCAGCGATGACAACTTTCGGTATGATATTCGGCAAATTACGCGCATCGTAATCAGCCTGCATATGCTGCCGCTGCTGTCCGCCGCGTTTATGGAACTGACGGGGTTCGGTACGGCAGTGATGACGCGGTATTTGCGGTATCAGTGCATCATTGCCTGTATGTTCATGGATGACCTGGATGATGTCATTAACTCTAATAGAAAGCTGTTCGAATAATCTGTTTGCACGCTTTTGTCAAAGAAAATAGCAATGTGCTGCTTTGAAACGACATTATTCCGAACTCCGTTGACATTGTTCGTTTAATCGGGTATAATGTACCTGTAAAGTGATGCGCGGAGGTGTCCCATATGGCTGAAATGATTCCGATCAAAGAAGCGGCGGCGCGCTGGAACATAACGGAACGGCGAGTTGCGACGCTCTGCAAAGACGGAAAAATCGTTGGTGCAGAAAAGCAGGGGAAACGCTGGATGATTCCGGCAGATACGCAGAAGCCAGTGGATCAGCGGATTAAGACGGGTGCTTTCAGAAAAACAGAGCGGGCGACGAAGCGGCCACTGCCTATCGGTGTGTCCAACTACTGCCTTGCGTCGTCGGAATACTACTACATCGACAAGACGATGCTGATTAAGGATTTCATTGACGAGCGTCCGATGGTGACGCTGTTCACCCGCCCGCGGCGATTCGGCAAGACGCTGAATATGGATATGCTGCGCACTTTTTTTGAAAAAAGTGACGAGGATACTTCGGTTTATTTCCGGGACAAGAAGATTTGGGGCTGCGGTCAGAAGTACCGAGACTATCAGGGGAAGTACCCTGTGATTTTCTTGACTTTCAAGGATGTCAAGTTCGACACTTGGACGGAGACTTTTGCGGCGATTCGAGATATTTTCGCAAAGGAAACCCGGCGGCATAAAGAACTGCTGACCAGCGGTCAATGCGACGAGTACAGCAAAAAGACCTATGAAAAGCTGGCTGAGGGCAAGGTAAGCGAAGTGGAGCTGACCGCTGCGCTGCTGGATTTGTCTGCAATGCTCCATCAGCACTACGGTATTGCGCCCATCATCATCATTGACGAGTATGATACTCCGATTCAGCAGGGATATCAGAAGGACTACTACGACAAGGTCATCCAGTTTATGAGAAACCTGTTTTCGGGCGGGTTCAAGGACAATCAGCATTTGTCTTTCGGCTTTCTTACCGGCATTCTGCGGGTGGCGAAGGAGAGCATTTTCAGCGGCATGAACAACCTGTCCATCAACTCCGTGCTGGACAACAAGTACAGCACATACTTCGGCTTTACGGCGGATGAAGTAAAGGGAATGGCAGAATATTACGGTGCGGCTGACAAATTTGATGAGATTTGTGAGTGGTACGACGGCTACCGCTTTGGCAAGACGGAAATTTTCAACCCGTGGTCGGTGGTCAACTATTTCAGCAATGAGTGCGAGCCGCGCGCCTTCTGGGTTTCTACCGGCAGCAATGATATTATCGGCGAAGTGCTTGCGCAGGCGGACGAAGAGACGTATCATCGGCTGACGGCGCTTGTCAAGGGCGAGACGTTCACCACCTTCATTGATACTGGCGTGATTTATCCGCAAATCAAGAGCAATCCCGCTACTATTTATAGTTTTCTGCTGGTGACAGGCTACTTGAAGGCAATGAAAACGACGCCATCCTTCAATGGAGACTTTATGTGTGAGGTTTCCTTGCCGAATCGGGAAATTTCTCTCGTGTATAACAAGGAAATTTTGCAGCGGCTGGAGAATATGATTCCGCAGCCTACGGTCATCGCTGTTCAGGAGGCCATCTTCTCCGGCGACAACGCACGATTGAAAGCGCAGATCCAGACGCTTCTCACCCAATCGGTCAGCTGTTTTGATACGGCAGGGGAGAACTTCTATCACGGCTTTATGCTGGGACTGTGCGCTTTATTGGGCGGTGCTTTCGTGACCTCGAATCGAGAGTCTGGCGATGGGCGTTATGATATTCAGCTGAAGCCAACGAAAAAGGGACTTCCGGGGATTCTCATCGAATTAAAAGCGGAGAAAAATTGCAGTGATGAGAAGCTGAAAGTCTTGTCCGAGGAAAAAGTCAAGCCCCAAATGGGACTTGCTGCAAGGAAATTTGGCAGAAGGTGGGGAGAAAGGAGTGCAGCACAAATAAGCCACCACAAAGTGCCGGCTTAAAAAGAGAAAAAAGGAAGTGATGTCAGAGGGTTGCTTTCAGGATGGTGGGAATGGGAGCTACTGGCTGGAGAGTGTCCAGCGAGGCAAAATAATCTCGCAGCTTAGCATAGTAGCGTCGTAGAAACTTGTTGGCTGCTGCAAGCATATAAACATAGAATGGCTTGCCTTCCGCCCGTTTCCGGTTAAGGAACTGAAACACAGGTTCATCTTGGGGAGCACATTGAAGGTAAGTTCTAATGACATTAAAAAGGGTTTTGCGGAGGTAGGGAGAGCCTCGTTTAGAAGATTTGTTGCTTCTGACGTTTTTGTCTCCGGACTGGTTAGGCATGGGATCAATACCAGCAAAGGCAACGAGAGCCTGCTTCCGTTCAAAGCGGCGAACATCGCCGATCTCCGCCATAAGCTGCGGCCCGTAGGACTTGCCAACGCCGTACATTGCCATGACAACGGGGTATTCAGGCAGCATAGCAGCAAGCCGATCCATTTCCGCACGATAGACTTCCACTGAGCGCGAAATACTGATGAGCTGATTTGCAGCTTCCTGCACAAGCACTTTCACGACCTTTGCCTTTGGGGTCAGGACAACAGCGCGTTTCGCAAGCGCGTATACTTTTTCAGCGTTGCGCAGCTTGAAGAAATAGGTATGGAGCTTGCACCATTTTCGGTAACGCTCACAAAAGGCAGGGAAGGGCTGCTTGCGCACACAGTCTACATGCCAGAAAGAATGCGCAAAGTCAACCCATTTCTGCGTTCCATCACTGCGCACCGGGCTGTCAAAGCACTTTCGGATGCCGGGAAAGGATTGCTCCAGAAGTGCAATCAGATTATTAGCAGAGGCCGTCCGCTGCTTAGAGGCAAGCTGAAACTGGCGGTTGAGGGTTTTGAGATCGTAGCGAATTGCATCCATGGGGGTGAAATCGCGCAAATCAGCCCAATTATCAAGCGCGTAACGAGCAATTTTTACGGCATCAGCCTTATCAGTTTTTACGCGGCGCAGAGAATTAGCGCCGTACTCCTTGATGAGGAGCGGATTAACAGCGCAGACAAAAAACCCTGCTTCATGCAGCGCTTTTGCAACCGCTTCATAGTAACGCCCCGTATGTTCCATCACGACACGGGTTTCACCGTCAAGAGCCTTCAACTTCTCGACCAGTGAAGCAAGCCCCGCTATATCGTGAGTCACATCAAAAGGCAAGCAAACAACTTCTCCCAGAGGACGGAGCACCGCAACTGTGCTTTTCCTGCTGGAAACATCAATACCTACTGCGTTCATAGAATCACTCCTGTACTGAACTTGTAATGGACAAAGACCATCTTTCCTGTTGCCGGTTCTATCTGTTTGATGACACGAACGCAATGGCTCTACCTGCACAAATCGAACACTGCGAATAGGAGGATGGCTGACTGACTTTCTCGCGGACGTAAAAGCCCTTGGAGATGAAGGTCAGACCATTACCTCTCTATTCTAACAGTTTAGGCAACGAGATGTCCCATGCCTATGGCTGGCTGCCATAAATCAAGGGGCAAATATATAGTAACAGGAGAACAAATTGCAATGAGTGAAACGAAATTGGCGGTCGTGACGACGGCATCCGGCAGCCTGAACATGCGCAAAACGGCGAGCAAGTCCACCGAAGTGATTGCGAAAATCCCGCAGGGCGCGACCATAACTGTTCTTATGGAAGCGGATGACTGGTGGCGCGTGCAGTACAAAAACAGCACCGGCTGGTGTGCGGCGGAGTTCCTCACGAAGCAGGAAAACGCGGATAATCAGGCGCGGATGAGCATCCAAATCGTCGATAGCGCCGGAAACGTGTTTGAACCTGTGGGTGATTTTGCTGTGAAGGTGGCGAACGCAGATGTGGGCGATTCTTGAACAGATGCGCGACCACGCGACAAGCACAACCATCCCTGCCATGTCTAAAAACGCGGATGCACACGCTGCAAAAGTGTGTTAGAATCATATCGTCGAAAGATGCAGAGGAGCTCCCGCACACGGCGCGAGGGGCTTTTTTGTACCGTTCGATAGAAAAAAACGTGCGCGAAAGAGACGCAAAGAAAGGAAATGTATGAGTAACAAAGAAAACCGTCGAGAATAGATTCAGTTTTCGGTTTGGCAGAAGCTGAAACACCTGTGTATGCGCTTGGCAATAGCAGGTGAAACTATCCGCGTAACGGTGCAGTAGATAGCGAGGCAATCTGTGCTTCCAAGGAGAGAAGCACAATCATCCCTGCCATGTCTAAAAACGCGGATGCAAACGCTACAAAAGTGTGATAGAATCATACCATCGAAAGATACAGAGAGGCTCCCGCGCACGGCGCGAGGGGTCTTTTTTCGTACCCTTCGATAGAAAAAATGTGCGCAAAAGGAGCGCACAGAAAGAAAGGAAACATATGAGTAACCAAGAAAACAATCAGAAACAGATTCAGTTCCCGGCTCAGCAGGAACTGAAACACCTCCGCACCCGCTGCGGCAAGGTGTACGCGCTGGGCAACAACCGTTTCCGGGCGGTGGTGCAGACCACGCCGGTTCATGAGTACGACGCGGCGACGCACCAGTGGGTGGAACTTTCTGCTGAAAAGCGCCAGCAGATGGCGGCGCAGGCACACAGCCCGATTGCGACGTTCGCGGATAATTCGGCGGATTCTGCCGCGGGCATCCTCGATACCTACGTCAAGGAAGGTTCGACGCAGAACTTCTCGCATGACGAGCGCTTGCGGATCAGCAACACGAATTACTACGGCAACCGTTTGACCTACTTGAAAGTCGTGGATTTTCCGCGTCTGGGCGCGAACCACTTCATCACGGCTGCGAAACTGTGCGTTCGCAACGTCTACGCACCGACGGCGGATACCGCCATCATGTGCAAAGAAGTGCTGGAGGACTGGAATCCGGAGACCATCACCTACGAGAATCGACCGGAAGTCAGCGGCGTGTATCAGGACTATTGCCGCGTGCTGAAAAATCAGTATTCGTGGAAAGAGTTCGATGTCACGAGCCTTGCGCGCAAGTGGTATCTGGGCGAAAATCACGGCGTTCAGCTGAGCGCGCCCGAAAGCGAAAGCAGCTTTTCGCAGCTTCATTCGAGCGAAACGGCGAATCAGCCGTACTTCGTGCTGGAATACGCGAGCCTTGCGGGCTTGGAGAGCTATCTGACTTACGACCATCAGTCTGCTGGGTTGGCGGGGACTGGCAGCGTCAGCCTTGTCAATGGCAACCTGATTTTCTCCCATGCGGATACCGCGATGAATGGCAATCGTCTGCCGGTCTCGATTACGCACTATTACAATTCTTGCGACAGCGACAAAGACGAGTTCGGCATGGGCTACGGCTGGCGAACTTCGCTGCATCAGACGCTGCATAAGGTGCTGTACAATGGCGAAGTGGCGTTCGTGTATACGGACGGCGACGGCACGGAACACTTCTTTAAGAAGAACAATGATGACCAAAAGAAGTATTCTGACCAGTCCGGTTTGTCTCTGACGCTGGAAGTCGGGGACGAGAACATCACGATTACCGACAAGGGCGACAACGTCATGATGTTCCCGCTGGTGAGCGATACGCCGACGGAGGATGCGCCAGAAACCGCGAAGGCGCTGATTCAGAAGATTCAGGATGCGGTCGGCAACGAAGTCACGGTGACGGCGGTGGCAGATTCGCCGTTGAAAATCGCATCTGTGACGGACGGCGCGGGTCGCGTTACGACGTTCCATTACACGGATGGTCGCTGCGACCGGATTCAGACACCGTGGCAGAATGAAAACAGCTGCGTGCGCTTCGACTATTATAATGAAGAAACGCTGTACATTACGCACGAAGATGGTCGCATGAGCAAGTACGAATACGCGCTTGCAAACGGCTATCACCTGCTTGTGTCGGCATCTGCTATTGAACAGCATGTCGAAAATCAGGAAGATAAGAAGCTGGCGGACGTAACTTACAAGTACAGTAACACGAACGCCATCGACGGACTGCCGCACTGCATCACCCACGCGACCGTAACGGGTACGAAGAACGGCACGACGCTGACTGCGGCGAACGTCTTGTACACCTACGGCAATCACATAGCGCTAGTCAAGGATGAAATTTCCGGCAAGACGCTGCGCTACCATTTCAACGATGATGGCAATCAGGTGAGTGTCGATGATGAGCTGGGCTATGCAATGTATACCCGCTATGACCGCACTGACGACAACGCGAATGCGCCGATTAATCACGCGACGGAACGCTCCCGAATGCAGCGAGTGGTGCGCAACCTTCTTCTTGACCCGATGTGCGAGGAAAACAGCAGTGTCTGGGAGAAAAGCAGCACCGGCACGATTACGCGCGACCAGTCCACGCGGCAGTTCGGCCTCGTTTCGTATCGCATGACGATTTGGTCGAGCGACTGCGTGTATGTTCGTCAGGCAGTGACGCTTACGCCGGGCAAGTCGTATACGCTGTCGGGATATGTGCGCTCTGGTGGCCCGCGCGGTGTGATGCGTGTCGCGTACACGGTTGGTAATGAGACGTTCACGCTGGATTCTGAACCGGGCAAAGTGTGGAAAAAGATGGATAACATGCCGTATGAGCGCGTGTCTGTGTCCTTCACGCTGCCGGAGAATGCAGAACCTAAGGTTTACTGCATGGCGTACTGCGACATGCAGAACGGCTTCGCGGGCGGCAATTGCTGGTTCGATGCAATGCAGCTGGAAGAAGGGCTGACGCTGAATCATTTCAATATGGTTCAGAACAGTGACTTCTCGCTGACCGGCACGGATGGCAAGCCGAAGGCATGGACGGTTGGCAAAAATGATGCGTCTTATGTTGAAGTGCTGCCCTTGGATGCGCCGAAGGATGAATTTCACGCACCGGACTGCCTGAAACATGATAATACGCAGAAAATTCGTCTGGCAGGCCGCTACGACCGCACGGTAACATACTACCAGCAGTTCCGGCACTACGGCAAAATCGGCGACCGATTCACGGTGGGCGGCTGGTGCAGCTCATTCGCGAAGAAGAACGATCCGGACAACTACATCTACTGCCGAATTACCGTTTTGTTTACGGCAGGCAATCCGGACAATGCGAACTGCTACTGGGCAACAGGCGGTTCTGCGGTGTTCAACGCGGAAGAAGGCAACTGGCAGTTCGCGAGCGCGGGCATTGTTGCGCCCAACAACTGTACCTATATCCGCGTGGTCTTGCAGATGAATCGGCAGATGAATTTCGCGGATTTCACCGGCATCTACCTGTATCCGGAAGCGTTTGGCACGCAGTATGTTTATGATAAAAACGGCAACCGCAAGACGCGGAAGATGCTCTACGGTGAATTGTAAAAACTTCTGCAAACGTGGGCGCAAAAGAAGGAATTCCGACAGCACATAACGAATATTCCTATGACGCAAAGCGTGGGAATCTGGTCGAAATCCGTCACAATACGGACGGGAACGCCGCGAGCGACGTGGTGTATACTTTCGAGCAGGACGCGCTGGGTCGCCAGACGGCGGTCAAGGTCGGGAATCAGACCACGGGAACGCTGATTCATTCGCCAACCATCTGACGAATGCCTTTTCCGCCATCTGCTGCTTGCAAAAATCTCGATTTACCGCCAGTAAACCCTCGATTTTTGCAATTGCATCTGACGAAAAATTCATCCGCCATCTGGTCACCTCATTTCATCAGCGTTCCCTGTCGCAGAGCCAGTATCAGAACGATCCGACGAAGCCGAATTTCGGCACGCTGACCGCGACGACATACGGCAACGGGGCGAAAATCCGCAGTCGGTACGACGATTTCAACCGCGTGACGGGGGTGGTGTACGGCGAGGAAACCGCGCCGCGATACGAGTACGACTACAACGCGAAGGGTCAAGTGGCACGAGTCCGCGACAATCTGCTGAATCGGACGACGCAGAGCGAATACGACTTGGCGAATCGTCCGGTGCGTGTGAAGACCGCAGAAGCTGGTCAGCATGTGTACACGGGACAGGTCGCGTATGACAACGTGTACGGCAATCTGAGCGAATTCACGGAGAAAGTGGGTGAAAATCGACAGGAATATGGGACGAAATTCGGCTATGATGACGAAAATCGTCCGACGTCGCTGACGTACAGCGTTGGTGCAACCACCATCGGGCAGAGTACGACGACCATTGACAAGCTGAATCGGACGACGTTCTCGGCGGTCAAGCTGGGCAGCAAAACGTTCACGAGCGAGTACCATTTCGCGGCGGGCGGCTACGGCACGGGCAGTGTGACGAATCTCGTTTCGTCGATTACCCAGCCCGGTTGCAATTGCGGCTACGGCTACGACGACAACGGGAACATCGCGAGCGCGACGCTGAACGGCAAATGGACTGGCTATACCTACGACGCGCTTGGGCAGCTGATTCGCGTGAATGACCGGAGCGACACCAGCGCTGGCGACAACGGTTCGACGTGGGTCTACGAGTACGACCGTGGCGGCAACATTCTGAGCAAGAAGCTGTATCCGTATGAGAACACGAGCGGCGAACCGCTGCAAACGACGTGTTTTAGCTACGGCAACGCGAATTGGAAAGACCAGTTGACAGCGGTAGATGGCACTCCTATCACCTACGACGCGATTGGCAACCCGTTGAATGACGGGACGTGGACGTACACTTGGCAGAACGGCCGGCAGTTGCAAAAGATGCAGAAATCGGGCGTGACGGCAGAGTTCGTCTACAACGCGGACGGCTTGCGCGTGCAGAAAACGGTCAACGGCGTGGCAACGAAGTACACGCTGCACGGCAAGAATATTGTGCATATGACTTCCGGAACGGATGAGCTGCACTTCTTCTATGATGCACAGAATCGTCCGGCGATGGTGGTGTACAACGGCACGGCGTATGCGTATGTTAAGAGCTTGCAGGGCGATATTGTTGCGATTCTGGATGAAAGTGGCAATACCGTCGTCAGCTACGGCTACGATGCGTGGGGCGCGCCGCTGTGGTGTACTGGCGAGCTGGCAGAAACGCTGGGCAAGGTGCAGCCGTTCCGCTATCGCGGGTATGTGTTTGACGAGGAAACGGGGCTGTACTATCTGCGGAGTCGGTACTATAATCCGCAGTGGGGACGGTTTGTTAATGCGGATGCACATATGAGTTTTTCTAAAAAAAATACGGCATACAATCTATATTCATACTGCAATAATTCTGTGACAACCCAAAAGGATATATATGGAACAGACCCTGAGCCGGCTACGCAAGAAGATCAAGAGAACTTTGAAGCATTTTGCGAGGCATATAAGCGATCAACTGGAAGAGAGTATACGTTCAACTCTCGACAAGGTAAAAACTGGACATACACTTGCAGCGTTATGTATGATGTTGAACATGTAAATGGCACACTTTTTTCTTCAGAGGTTTCTGATGCAATGACAGTTGGCGGGGGAGCAGTATCAGTGATTGGCGTTGTTACACTGTTTATTCCCGGAGCAAGGTGGGCTAAAATATTGGGAATCGTAGCTACTGTTGCGGGAGGTGGAACTGGAATCGCGGGAATTGTCGGATTGGCAACAACTGATGGAATACCAACGTTTGACGAATACAGACAGTTTAGTATAACAGTTAGCGGCGAGATGTTAGTTGGCTATGACGAGTACCATTTAGAAACATTTGGTGAACCGATGTATGAAGCTTATTCCTGGTCGGAAAACTACCTATATATTGAAGTTGGAAAACATTCAGGACTAATGTATGACACGAAGAAAGGTGGGCAAGTAAAATAAAACGAATATTGATAATTGCTGTGTTTTTATATGCGATATGGCTTGCTGCGTATTTAATTGCATCATTATATGGAAATCGAGAACTCAAAATACTTCTAGCATGCATTCCACCAATTCTTGCTGGTGTGACTTTTGTTTTGTGGCTAATCCGCAATAATAAGCTCTAACAGACGGAATGTACAACACGAGGGATGCTACATTTATGCCCTAATATACAGTATCCCTTGGAAGGGAATCTACGCATCAAGCATCAATAGCCTTTCGCTCCATCAAACAGTGGTAAATTGTTTGATGGAGCGAAAACTGTCCACATCATATTATTCATTGCATATAAAATATACCAATATTATTATACACTGATCTAAAACCACAAATGCAATCTTATTCCTAAGTCGCTGCACCATTTAAACCGAAAGGAATAACACGCCATCATCTAAAAGTAACCTTTCAATTTCATACTCAACCAAGGTACAGCAGAGCCGTTCACCGCCCAGCAGTGGTGGTGTACAATGGCACGGCGTATGCGTATGTCAAGAGCTTGCAGGGCGATATTGTTGCGATTCTGGATGAGAATGGCAACACCGTCGTTAGCTACGGCTACGATGCGTGGGGTGCGCCGCTGTGGTGTACTGGTGAGCTGGCGGAAACGCTGGGCAAGGTGCAGCCGTTTAGGTATCGCGGGTATGTGTACGACGAAGAGACGGGGCTGTATTATCTGAGGAGTCGGTTCTACAATTCTTCGCTCTGCAGATTTATTGATATGGATTGCCTCATCCATTCTGGAAATACTTTTGCATATTGCTGTAATTCTCCCGCTTCAATGCATGATGTTTGTGGAACTACAGGCGATTATGCATATGATCGGGATAAGGTTATTGAATATGGGCGGCAATACTATAACAAACAGGATCCTTATTACCCCCAAAGATCATACAGGAATAACTGCGTTCGGTTTGCTTCACAATGTTTGTATGCCGGTCTCGGAGATGATATCATTGCCGAGGTTTATCCGGAGTGGCATTGTTATCGAAACAATCAGCGCGATCCAGAGAATCCGGAAGAACACGATCAAACAAGGTCTTGGCGGAAAACGAATTACTTCTACCGCTTTTTGATGGATTCTGGCTTGGCATATAATACAACCCGCCTTTATTCTGGGTGGGATCTTGGACTGATGGCAGAGTGGTTTCAGTATGAGCCTGGTGATTTTCTCTTCTTTTCAAACGGAAATGGTGCAGATGAATTTTATCATGTGGCAGTTGTTTCGGCTATAACAGAAAATGATATTCTATTTATGGGCAATACGACGGATTGTTTTGACGCTTCGTTGACTGCATGGTTTCAAGACCCGGAGAATCAGGAAAAAGAGGTGGTAATAGTATGTATTGCAGACCAAGGATAAGGAGCCTTGTGATGAAAAGTATTTGTATCATTATAGTTGCTGCAATTGTTTTATTTGGAATCGCAACACATTCTATGCATCGCAACCAAGCCAATCCCTATGCAGACCAAATTATTGGATCATGGGTAATGTATGAAGGTGGAAACGTTGCGCCAGAAGTCCTATCTTTTTTCGCTAATGGTTCTGGTTACTCATACATGCTGAGTGAAGAATTTGTTGAAACAGATCAACCACCTATACATATTGCATCCTCTTTCTTGAGTACACCTCTTTCATTTACGTGGAATATTCAAACAGATGTACTATGTGTCATGTTTGAAGATGGAACTGATATGCAGTACAGCTTGTCTATCGAATCAGACTCAAACAGATGGCCTGTCCTTTCTCTTCAGTATGATATTGGTAGTGGTGGTTGGGTTCCTGCACTAATTATAAAATAGCACGAAATAGAGCTGAAGTTTTTATATATCCATCCCGGAATAATCATTTTGTGAACAGCGCTATTACTCTCACACTGGCCATCCGGCATTACCGGGTGGCCTTTTCTTTTACTCCCTGGTACGACCAACTACACCCTGCATGGCAAGAACATTCATCACATGACTCAGGGCAGCAACGAACTGCACTTCTTCTACGATGCTCAGAACAAGCCTGCTGTAGTTGTGTACAACGACATACCGTACAGCTATATCAAGAATCTGCAGGGCGATATTGTGGCCATTCTTGACAGCACTGGCACGCCTGTGGTAAACTATGTGTATGATGCTTGGGGTCGTCCTATCAGCTGCTCTGGCATCATGGCAAACACGCTGGGCACGATCAATCCCTTCCGGTATCGCGGCTACGTCTATGACGAAGAGACGGGGCTTTATTATCTCAGAAGCAGATATTACGTATCAGCTAACGCTCGTTTCTTGAATGCTGATATTATGTTTACCAACAATTTGTTCGCATATTGTTCAAACAACGTGATTAATTGCACTGATCCAATGGGTACAGAAGAAGAGTGGCTTGAGGGTTGGATTGAACCTTTGCGGAAGAGTCCTCGTTGGGGAACTGCCGTTGATGGCGAGCAAATGAGTGTGTTCTATTTCGTGAATGGCCTCCACTATATGGTTAACGACGTCGTCGATGGTAAAAAAGGTTGGAAGTATCGCAGCAATATGGGATTTGGATATGTTGATTGTATTGGCGGTGCGAGGTTCATGGGACAACAGTTTTTCAAAAACAGCAGAACCTTGGATGCTAATATTCGTGCGACTGCAAGTGGAATCCGAGCGAACAACCTTTCCCGCTTAGAAGATATTGATCCCACTGCTTTGGAGGAAATCACATATGGTGCCGTGCTATTTACTCTTCCAGATAAGAAAGGAAAGAGGCACATGGCATATTACATCGGGAGTCATAATGGATATGAGCATTGTATTATTGAAACCACAGGAAAAGGAGATCGAATGCATTATGCGAATTTGGAAGAACGGCTGTACAATCCAGAAACTGGGCATGGTTTCTATGAGTGGGGCGAACTGGCATGTGTTGACTATAGCGGTGTGTGCGGTTCTTGGATTGCTCTTCCCTATGATATTCCTTCCGATTGAGGTGTCAGCTGATCAGTCTACGTCGCAGGAATATACTGAGGTATTGACACCTCATGAACAAAATGGCATGTGGGGATATACCGATCGTACTGGTTCTATAGTTATACAGCCGCAGTGGGCTGTTGCGGGGTGGTATCGGGGCGGAACCGCAGCCGTTTGCTCTACCGATGGGCAGTGGGGGATTATAGATGAAAACGGCGAATATCTCGTACCATGCCGATACGATAGCATCTGGGATCAGCATTCATATTATGAGACAACGCCATTTGAAGATTCTAACAGTTACATTGGCGGTCTGAGTGATGGATTCTATATTATCATCGATCGCGTTGATGATGAAGAATATATGGGATTCTTTTGCATTTCAACCAAGAAACTTGTTGAACCACAATGGTTTTCAGTTACAATTGCTGACGAGGGTATTGGAATCAATGAATTAGTTCTGGTAGAAGACAGGGATGCAGGCTTTGGATATGTAGACCGCTTTGGACATGTGGTTATTGAGTGTCAGTACGATTGGGCAACACCTTTCGTAGAAGGAGTGGCGCAAGTGGGAAAGTGGATTGATGACGATTACTATGAATACTATATCGATACTACTGGAAATGAAATTAACCTCATGATGAACTGATTTACACAACATCAACTACTCCATCTCTGAAGATTCAAACAATGTAGCAATAAGCGGTAACACCGCAACAGAAGGTTGGCGAGATGACCATGCAGGAATTGTTGGATATAGATTGGATTGGAGACGATTAATTATGAAAATCAAAAGGTTACTGTCTCAAATCTTGGCTAATCGAAAGAATAGGCTTCTGTATATTGTTGATGCAAGTTGGGAAATATTTATTTTACTTTTTCCTGTTTGGTTTATACTGTCAAACGGGAAAGCTCGTCTTGCGGAAACGCTCGGTGGAAATAGAGATCTCGCATCTATTCTCATCTGTCTTACTCAACTCATCATGATTTATGCAGAAAAAGTAATTACATATATAATAGAAAAAAGGGCGGATGTAAAATAAGATTAGGCTCTCAGACAATACCGTACAAGAGCATCAGCAACGCTGCCAACGAATTGTGTGGTATCTCTTTAAGTAAGGATGCAGGCACTGGTGTCTAAACAAACGTTACGAAAAAACGCGGCGAAGCCCATCAGCTTCGCCGCGGTCAAAGACATTCGTCTATGACAATGCGGCGTGTTGAGAGCAACGAGCGGTTGTCTGCACGGCAAGAATATTGTGCATATGACTTCCGGCACGGATGAACTGCACTTCTTCTACGATGCGCAGAACCGCCCGGCGGTGGTGGTGTACAACGGCACGGCGTATGCGTATGTCAAGAGCTTGCAGGGCGATATTGTTGCAATTCTGGATGAGAATGGCAATACCGTCGTTAGCTACGGCTACGATGCGTGGGGCGCGCCGCTGTGGTGTACTGGCGAGCTGGCAGAAACGCTGGGCAAGGTGCAGCCGTTTAGGTATCGCGGGTATGTGTTTGACGAGGAGACGGGACTGTACTATCTGCGGAGTCGGTACTATAATCCGGGGTTGGGTCGATTTGTTAATGCGGATGCGCTTGTTTCGACGCTCCAACAAGGCAACAAGCATAATTTGTTTTCCTACTGTGGAAACTCTGTAATCTCCTATATAGATCCCGATGGTTTGTTTGCTATTCAGGGACTGCTGCTTGCAGGAATGCTTGTTGCTTGTACGCTTCTATTGAGTGGCTGCGCTGCTAAAACAGACTATGGTGCAGCTTCACCATACAAGCCAACGACTTCTATCGAGTATAACTGCTATGCATACGCTTTAGGTGAAACGGAATGGAAGTTTGTTGGTGGAAGGGAGGGGGCAGTTCAAGATTTCAGTGTTGAAAATGTTGCTCAAATGGTATTGGATGATGCAAAGGCTGATGGAAGGGCTATGCGCATTATTGATTCTTATGATAGTCCCATCAATGCAAATGAGTACAGAATTGCATTAAGAACTGGTGACGCGGATTATCATTTTATGTTACAGCACAGTGATGGTTCTTGGTCGCACAAACCCAGTTTCCTGCCTTCACGCTTAATTGCTGGAGATAATCCAAGTGAAATAGCATGGGATGGGTTTGCAGCGACAGGTGAAGTCATTTGCAATAATTACTACAATAGTAAAACTGTATATTTTGCTGTTACCAAGTGAGAGAGGAGAAGGAAAATTGAAAAAAGCTCACGTAATTTCTTATATAATTGCGACAGCATTATTTTGTGGAATTGTGTGCTTAATTGTTGTTTTTCATAACAAAACCAATGGAGATGAAAACATGAAACAATGTTTTACTATCGAAGACTTGTCCGCTATTGAGATAGGTGTATCCAGGTTGAATGATATATGTGCGATTGTACCAGAAGACAATGTAATGGTCACATCGTATGGCGGACTATGTGAGTTGCCTGCGACGAATGGAGGCAAAATTCAAATCAGATTTGTTGGACCACAACTAATAGTGGAAGATATTAGATACATACCTGCAGGATAATGCAGCGTATCGTCAATAGTAATCCACACAATCATAAGAATATTCTATTCCCAGCCCGTCGCGTCCTGTGCCCCTCGCACAAGTCGCCGACGGGCTGGCTTTTATCCCCGCCTCTTTACATACTACACAATTTCCCAACACACTACTAACAGGAGGTATTAACCATGAACGAACTTTTCCTTTCTGGCACGATTCTCACCCTTGTCAAGACACCCACGACGGGCGACACCGCGCATGTCGTCTGTCAGCTGAGGCATTCGCACCGCAACCGTCAGCAGCAGGTGATTCACGAAACCTACACGGTTCATGCGTGGAATCGCCTTGCGGACTGGGCGGTGCAGACGCTGAAACCCGGTGCGCGGGTGTATGTCAAGGGGTACCTGACGCAGAAGCTGCGCGGCGATGTTGTTATGACAGAGGTCACCGCCGCGCAGTTCTTTGTCCAGAACCCTGTCGGGATGGATGCGGAGAATCAGTTGGCAAGCTGAGAAAAATCATCAGTGCCTCGTAAAGGAGGTCTACATATATAAAAGTAAGGTAATAGTGAGTTTCACAAGAGAGCAGCACATCGACGCTGTCCTGTCTAAAAACGCGGATGCGAACTCTACAAAAGTGTGTTAGAATCATATCGTCGAAAGATGCAGAGAGGCTCCCGCGCACGGCGCGAGGGGCTTTTTTCGTACCGTTCGATAGAAAAAACGTGCGCCAGAGGAGCGCACAGAAAAGAAAGGAAACATATGAGTAACCAAGAAAACAAACAGGAACAGATTCAGTTTTCGGCTCAGCAGGAACTGAAACATCTCCGCACCCGATGCGGCAAGGTGTATGCGCTGGGCAACAACCGATTCCGCGCGCTGGTGCAGACCACGCCGGTTCATGAGTACGACGCAGCGACGCACCAGTGGGTGGAACTGTCCGCCGAAAAGCGCCAGCAGATGGCGGCGCAGGCACACAGCCCGATTGCGACGTTCGCGGACAGCGCGAATAGCGCAGAAAACGCCGCGGGCATCCTCGATACCTACGTCAAGGAAGGTTCGACGCAGAACTTCTCGCATGACGAGCGCCTGTGGATCAGCAACACGAACTACTACGGCAACCGCCTGACTTATCTGAAAGTTGTGGACTTGCCGCATCTGGGCGCGAATCATTTCATCACGTCCGCGAAGCTGTGCGTTCGCAACGTCTACGCACCGACGGCGGATACCGCCATCATGTGCAAAGAAGTGCTGGAGGACTGGAATCCGGAGACCATCACCTACGAGAATCGACCGGAAGTCAGCGGCGTGTATCAGGACTATTGCCGCGTGCTGAAAAATCAGTATTCGTGGAAAGAGTTCGATGTCACGAGCCTTGCGCGCAAGTGGTATCTGGGCGAAAATCACGGTGTTCAGCTGAGCGCGCCCGAAAGTGAAAGCAGCTTTTCTCAGCTGCATTCGAGCGAAACGGCGAATCAGCCGTATTTCGTATTGGAGTATGCGAGCCTTGCGGGTCTGGAGAGCTATCTGACTTACGACCATCAGTCTGCGGGATTGGCAGGGACTGGCAGCGTCAGCCTCGTCAACGGCAACCTGATTTTCTCCCACGCCGATACCGCAATGAACGGCAATCGTCTGCCGGTCTCGATTACGCACTATTACAATTCTTGCGACAGCGACAAAGACGAGTTCGGCATGGGCTATGGCTGGCGGACTTCGCTGCATCAGACGCTGCACAAGGTGCTGTATAATGGCGAAGTGGAGTTCGTGTACACGGACGGCGACGGCACGGAACACTTCTTCAAGAAGAATGAGGATGACCAAAAGAAGTATTCAGACCAATCTGGTTTGTCTCTGATGCTGGAAGTCGGCGATGAGAACGTCACAATCACCGACAAGGGCGACAACGTGATGACGTTCCCGCTGGTGAGCGAGACTCCGACGGAGGATGTGCCGGAAACTGAGAAGGTGCTGATTCAGAAGATTCAGGATGCGGTCGGCAGCGAAGTCACGGTGACGGCGTTGGCGGATTCGCCGCTGAAAATCGCATCTGTGACGGACGGCGCGAACCGAGTTACGACGCTTCATTACACGGATGGTCGGTGCGACCGGATTCAGACACCGTGGCAGGATGAAAACAACTGCGTGCGCTTCGACTATAATAATGAAGAAACACTGTATATTACGCACGAAGATGGTCGCATGAGCAAGTACGAATACGCGCTTGCAAATGGCTATCACCTGCTTGTGTCGGCATCTGCTATTGAACCGCATGTCAAGAATCAGGAAGATAAGAAGCTGGCGGACGTGACTTACGAATACAGCAACACGAACGCCATCGACGGACTGCCGCACTGCATCATCCACGCGACCGTGACGGGCACGAAGAATGACACGACGCTGACTGCTGCGAACGTCTCGTACACCTACGGCAATCATATGGCACTGGTTAAGGATGAAATTTCCGGAAAGACGCTGCGCTACCATTTCAACGATGATGGCAATCAGGTGAGTGTCGATGATGAGCTGGGCTATGCAATGTATACCCGCTATGACCGCACTGACGACAACGCGAATGCGCCGATTAATCACGCGACGGAACGCTCCCGAATGCAGCGAGTGGTCAGAAATTTGCTTCTCGACCCGATGTGCGAGGAAAACAGCAGCGTTTGGGAAAAGAGCAGCACGGGTACGATTACGCGCGACCAGTCTACGCGGCAGTTCGGTCTTGTTTCGTATCGCATGACGATTTGGTCGAGCGGCTGCGTGTATGTTCGTCAGGCGGTGACGCTCACGCCGGGCAAGTCGTATACGCTGTCTGGATATGTCCGATCTGGTGGCCCGCGCGGTGTGATGCGCGTTTCGTACACGGTTGGTAATGAGACGGTCACGCTGGATTCTGAACCGGGCAAGGTGTGGGAAAAGACGGATTACATGCCGTATGAACGTGTGTCTGTGTCCTTCACACTGCCGGAAGATGCAGAACCTAAGGTTTACTGCATGGCGTACTGCGATATGCAGAACGGTTTTGCGGGCGGCAATTGCTGGTTCGATGCGATGCAGCTGGAAGAAGGGCTGACGCTGAATCATTTCAATATGGTTCAGAACAGCGACTTCTCTGCGGTCGGCACGGATGGCAAGCCGAAGGCATGGACGATTGGCAAAAACGATGCGTCGTATGTTGAAGTGCTGCCTTTGGACGCGCCGAAGGATGAATTTCATGCGCCGGACTGCCTGAAACATGACAATACGCAGAAAATTCGTCTGGCAGGTCGCTATGACCGCACGGTAACATACTACCAGCAGTTCCGGCACTACGGCAAAATCGGCGACCGATTCACGGTGGGCGGCTGGTGCAGCTCGTTCGCGAAGAAGAACGATCTGGACAACTACATCTACTGCCGAATTACCGTTCAGTTTACTTCCGCTGACCCTGTGACGGACAAGAGCTACTGGGCGACTGGCGGCTCGGCGGTCTTCAATGCGGAGGAAGGCAACTGGCAGTTCGCGAGCGCGGGCATTGTTGCGCCCAACAACTGCACCTATATCCGTGTGGTCTTGCAAATGAACCGGCAGATGAATTTCGCGGACTTCACCGGCATCTACCTGTACCCCGAGGCCTTCGGCACGCAGTATGTTTATGACAAAAATGGCAACCGCAAGACGCAGAAGATGCTCTACGGCGGTCAGGAGAAATCCGAGTTCGACGATGCGGACAACCTAACGAAGCACACCGCCGCGGGCCGCACGGTGTCCAGCACCTTCCATTACGGCGATACAGAAGCGGAGCAGAAGAAGCATCTGATGCTGAAAAGCATTGCGCCGCTGGGCAGCGTCAGCACGTTCACTTACGATGCGTTCGGGAATCCGCTGACGAGTCAGGTGCAGAATGCGGATGCGAATCCGAGCTACTTCATCCGTGGCGAAACGACGTACACGAACGACGGCAACTATGTCACGGAGCAGAAGGATGCGCGCGGCAAGATTGTGCGCACAGAAACCGACCTGCAGCGCGGCACGACGACGAGCGTCACCGACGCGAAGGGACAGACGGTGACGTATGAATACGACAATCTGCGGCGAATTGTAAAAACTTCTGCAAAAACGGGTGCAGAAGCAGGACTTCCGACAGCACATAACGAATATACCTATGACGAGCAGCGTGGGAATCTGGTCGAAATCCGTCACAATACGGACGAGAACGCCGCGAACGACGTGGTGTATACTTTCGAGCAGGACGCGCTGGGTCGTCAGACGGCGGTCAAGGTCGGAAATCAGACCTTGTCGCAGAGTGCGTATCAGAATGATCCGACGAAGCCGAATTTCGGCACGCTGACCGCGACGACTTACGGCAACGGTGCGAAAATCAGCAGTCGGTACGATGACTTCAACCGCGTGACGGGGGTGGTGTACGGCGAGGAAACCGCGCCGCGATACGAGTACGATTACAACGCGAAGGGGCAGGTGGCACGAGTCCGCGACAATCTGCTGAATCGGACAACGCAAAGCGAATACGATTTGGCGAATCGCCCGGTGCGCGTAAAGACCGCAGAAGTTGGTCAGCATGTGTACACGGGACAGGTCGCATACGACAACGTGTATGGCAATCTGAGCGAATTTACGGAGAAAGTGGGTGAAAATCGACAGGAATTTGGGACGAAATTCGGCTATGATGACGAAAATCGTCCGACGTCGCTGACGTACAGTGCAAGCGGCAAGGAAATCGGGCAGAGCACGACGACCATTGACAAGCTGAATCGAACGACGTTCTCGGCGGTTAAGCTGGGCAGCAAGACGTTCACGAGCGAGTACCACTTCGCGGCGGGCGGCTACGGCACCGGGAGTGTGACGAACCTCGTTTCGTCGATTACCCAGCCGGGGTGCAATTGCGGCTACGGCTACGACGACAATGGCAACATTGCGAGTGCGACGCTGAACGGGAAGTGGACGGGCTACACCTACGACGCGCTTGGCCAGCTGATTCAGGTCAACGACCACAGCGACACCCGTTCCGGTGAAAATGGTACGACTTGGAAGTACACCTACGACCTCGGCGGCAACATCCTGAAAAAGGAACGCTTTGCGTATGCCGACACGAAGACTCCTCTGGAAACCGTTACCTATACCTACGGCGACGCGAACTGGCGCGACAAGCTTACGGCGGTCAACGGCAGCACGATTTGCTACGATGCGATTGGCAATCCGCTGAATGACGGGACGTGGACGTACACTTGGCAGAACGGCCGGCAGCTGCAAAAGATGCAGAAGGCGGGCGTGACGGTAGAATTTGTGTACAACGCGGACGGCTTGCGCGTGCAGAAAACGGTCAACGGCGTAGCAACGAAGTACACGCTGCACGGCAAGAATGTTGTACATATGACTTCCGGCACGGACGAGCTGCACTTCTTCTATGATGCGCAGAACCGCCCGGCGGTGGTAGTGTACAACGGAGTTCCCTATGCGTATGTCAAGAGCTTGCAGGGCGATATTGTTGCGATTCTGGATGAGAATGGCAATACGGTCGTCAGCTATGGCTACGATGCGTGGGGCGCAACGCTGTGGTGTACCGGTGAGCTGGCGGAGACGCTGGGCAAGGTGCAGCCGTTCCGCTATCGCGGGTATGTGTTTGATGAGGAGACGGGGCTGTACTATCTGCGGAGCCGGTACTATAGTTCAGAATGCTGCAGATTTGTCATTTCAGATAATTCCACAGGCGCAATTGGAAAGCTAATTCGTAGTAATACTTATGCATACTGCGAGAATAATGCTCCCAATAAAGTAGATGATGATGGTAGGGAATCTATGTGGTTGGGCAGAAGGGCAAGTAAAAAAGAACTGATAAATGCCGTAGATAATCTTCCATTCATTACTCGTGCAAAGCATGTAGGTGGAAATGCATATGATGCACTAAAAACCATGGAAAAATATAATTCGGAAATTGTTCAATGGGCTGAGTATTTTGAAATTCCCACTGCTATGCTACAGAGTGTAATATTTCGCGAGATGATTTGCTACGGACTCGATGATGTAGTCGGTGATAGAATATTGCCAGATGCTTCTGTTGGTCTCGCACAGATTAAACCAACAACCGCTATCAAAGCTGTACAGATGGTTTATGGTGGGCCATGCCAATATAGTCAAGAGGAAATGAAAAAACAATTATGGAATCCGCATAATAGTATATACTATGCCGCAATGGTGCTGAAGATGGAAGCAATACGTCTTGATTATACAAATACAAATGATTTAACCCGCGAACAAATTCAAGAAGTAATTACAAAATATAATGGAGACCCATCCTATGGCGCAGCTACAATCTTGTACTATGATGCATTTCAAGAATGTCTTATGGAGGACGCGATGGACTAACTGTTTAAGGAGAGATAAACATGCATAAAGGGAAGACTTATATAATGTTCACAGTTATAGTGGCATTAGCTGTGTCAACAATGCTGATAATTATATTAAATAACAATGTAATTTTGCTTGATCGACATAACATTAATGTTCCTACCGATATAACTGCTGAAAATGCATACGATTTTGTTCTTGCACTTACTGAAAAAAATCAGCATGCTATACCATTTTATTTATTACTGGACATTGCTCCGAATTCGGATTTTCCTTTATTTTCCATATACAGCTATGAAAAGATGGGAAATAGTGGACTGTTTTGTGTTCACACTTATGATTTCTGCAAAGAATATGTTGTACAATCAAAATATATTGCAAATGCTCAAAATTTTAAAGATTGGGCACCTAATTTATGGTTATCAAGCGACTCAGGTTTTTCACAAAAGGCCAAAAGAGTATATGCAGGAGCACTGTTAGACATAAAAGCTAACGCAGAAACAGCAATAGCCTTTCCTCTTGCATATTGTGGTTCCGTAGTGTATACCAACTCAGGATTTATATATACAGTCGAATGATTTTCTTGCAGCCTGGTGGCGGCTTGTACCTCACGGCACAAACCGCCACTGGGCTGGCTTTTATTCCCCACTCTATCTACTACACAATTTTCCAACACACTACTAACAGGAGGTATAAACCATGAACGAACTTTTCCTTTCCGGTACGATTCTCACTCTCGTCAAGACACCCACGACGGGCGACACCTCGCACGTCGTCTGTCAGCTGCGGCATTCGCACCGCAACCGTCAGCAGCAGGTGATTCACGAAACCTACACGGTTCATGCGTGGAATCGCCTTGCGGACTGGGCGGTGCAGACGCTGAAACCCGGTGCGCGGGTGTATGTCAAGGGCTATCTGACGCAAAAGCTGCGCGGCGATGCTGTTATGACAGAGGCCGCCGCCGCGCAGTTTTTTGTCCAGTCCCCTGCTGGGATGGATGCGGAGAATCAGCTGGCAAGCTGAAAAAAAACATCAGTGCCTCGTAAACAGTGTTTGTATATACAGGATAAGAATGTAAAACGGAATGGCGGCGGCTTTCTTCCGAATGCGTCGCGCGGCATCGTTCACGGTGCTGCGCTCCACGCCTAACACAGCTGCGGCTTCTTCGGCGGTTTTGTCATTTTGGTAGTATTCCACATACACGCTGTGCTCCAACGGTGTCAGGCGATTTTGCAGTTCATCAAGAAATTCGACTGCTTCCGTCTGACTAAGCCAGCGCAGCAGGCTGTCTTGAACAGGCGTGGCGACGATATTCTCGTTCAGTTCAACCGCATGGCCGACGTTGCGATGCTCCGTGTAGGCACGGCGATAAAGAGCCTTGCATTCCTTGGAACAGGCGACGACAAACCAACCGATGAGATTCTCATGGTACTCCAACTTTTCTTTTTTCTCCCATGCCTGCAGCATAACACGTTGGACAATATCCTCCGGCCCCAGACCGTGAATTGTCTGACCGTGCAGGAGGACATTGCATAGGAGAACAAAATCTTTCATGTTATTTTCATAAATTGTTTCGACACGGTATTTCTGCATGATTCCTCACCTTCTCCCCCAGCAAGTCGTGGATTCAGGGGAAATTCGCACTGTGATGTGTCAATCATCCTGTTCTGATTGCAGAACAAAACACACCATTATATTCTATTATATTGTAAATGAAAATCCCACATCGTAAAGATGCTTATAAGTCAGAGTTAATGCCATTGGATTGCTTTTGAGCAAATTTATTTATATGTCCGAACGATCACAAGAAAACAATGCGACAAAGTTCGCTATACTGATACAAAAAAGGAGGTCACATGCCAAACATTTCATCCTCCGAGCTGATTGCGCAGTTCCAAACGGCGCTGCGCGATGGCTGGGGGTACATCTACGGCGCGTCGGGCGAAATCTGGACGCAGGCACAGCAGAACGCCGCGAGCCGTGAACAGACAAAGAAATATGGTCAAAAGTGGGTCGGACACCGCGTGGCGGACTGCTCCGGCCTTTTTGCGTGGGCGTTTCGGCAGCTCGGCGGGTACTGCTATCACGGCAGCAACACCATGTTTCGCCGTTACAGCAGCGCATCCGGCAGCCTGTCCGCCGGGAAACGAACCGATGGCGCGCCGCTCAAACCCGGTACAGCTGTCTACAAATTCAACGCTTCGGAGGGCTATCACCACGTCGGATTGTATATTGGCGAGGGCGTAGTCATCGAAGCCAAAGGCACGGCGTATGGCGTGGTCAAGTCGAAAATCGGCAGCGGGTGGACGCACTGGGGCGAACTGAAAGGCGTGGATTACGCCGAGAAAGGAGAACAAATTGCAATGAGTGAAACGAAATTGGCGGTCGTGACGACGGCCTCCGGCAGCCTGAACATGCGAAAAACGGCGAGCAAGTCCGCCGAAGTGATTGCGAAAATCCCGCAGGGCGCGACCGTAACTGTTCTTATGGAAGCGGATGAGTGGTGGCGCGTGCAGTACAAAAACAGCACCGGCTGGTGCGCGGCGGAGTTCCTCACGAAGCAGGAAAACGCGGATAATCAGGCGCGGATGAGCATCCAAATCGTCGATAGCGCCGGAAACGTGTTTGAACCTGTGGGTGATTTTACGGTGAAGGTGGCGAACGCAGATGTGGGCGATTCTTGAACAGCTGCGCGACCACGCGACAACCATCGCTGGACTTGTGACGGCGCTGACGCTGATGTACAGCTGGTTCCGGAAGCCGATGAAGCAGCTGATTGCAAGGGAACAGCAGCAGGAGGAAGATCTTGCGATTCTGACGTGGGCGTTTTTGCAGAATGCGCATGACAATTATACGCGGCAGGGGTGGTGCACTGCCGCGGAAAAAGAGCAGGTGCTGAATATGCACAAAAGTTACGCGGCAAAAGGACGAAATCACCTGTCCGCAAGCTATGAGCAGGACATTCTTGCTCTGCCTGAAACGCCGCAGGAAGGGAGGCGAGGCAAATGACGAAGCAGAAAGCATACGTCCAGTTCAGCAAACGAATTGTTCTTTTGGTCACTATCGCAGTGACAGTGATTTCGCTGCTGGCGGTGGTGCTGTGCTTTTTCCGCAGCGACACGGACGCGCTGATTAGTACGGTTCGGACGTACATCAACTACGCGACGATTGTTTTTGCAGCGTACAGCGGCAACTCGGTGTTCGAGAAGTGGCTGACGCAGGGGAAGAGCGCTGATGCGGCTGGAGATACAGAGGAAAAGTAAGGTAATAGTGAGTTTCACAAGAGAGCAGCACATCGACGCTGCCCTGTCTAAAAACGCGGATGCACACTTTACAAAAGTGTGATAGAATTATACCGTCGAAAGGTACAGAGAGGCTCCCGCGCACGGCGCGAGGGGCTTTTTTCGTACCATTCGATAGAAAAAAACGTGCGCCAGAGGAGCGCACAGAAAAGAAAGGAACCATATGAGTAACCAAGAAACCAAACAGGAACAGATTCAGTTTTCGGCTCAGCAGGAACTGAAACACCTCCGCACCCGCTGCGGCAAGGTGTACGCGCTGGGCAACAACCGTTTCCGGGCGGTGGTGCAGACCACGCCGGTTCACGAGTACGACGCGGCGACGCACCAGTGGGTGGAAATGTCCGCCGAAAAGCGCCAGCAGATGGCGGCACAGGCGCACAGCCCGATTGCGACGTTCGCGGACAGCGCGAATAGCGCAGAAAACGCAGCAGGTATCCTCGATACCTACGTCAAAGAGGGCTCGCAGCAGAACTTTTCGCACGACGAGCGCTTGTGGATCAGCAACACGAATTACTACGGCAACCGCCTGACCTACTTGAAGGTTGTGGACTTGCCGCGTCTGGGCGCGAACCACTTCATCACGTCCGCGAAACTGTGCGTTCGCAACGTCTACGCACCGTCAGCGGATACCGCCATCATGTGCAAGGAAGTGCTGAAGGACTGGGATCCGGAGACGATTACTTACGCAACCCAGCCCAAAGTCAACAGCCTGTATCAGGACTACTGCCGCGTGCTGAAAAATCAGTATTCGTGGAAAGAGTTCGATGTCACGAGCCTTGCGCGCAAGTGGTATCTGGGCGAAAATCACGGCGTTCAGCTGAGCGCGCCCGAAAGCGAAAGCAGCTTTTCGCAGCTGCATTCGAGCGAAACGGCGAATCAGCCGTATTTCGTGCTGGAATATGCAAGTCTCGCAGGGTTGGAAAGCTATCTGACTTACGACCATCAGTCTGCTGGCTTGGCAGGGACTGGCAGTGTCAGCCTTGTCAACGGCAACCTGATCTTCTCCCACACGGACACCGCGATGAATGGCAATCGTCTGCCGGTTTCCGTGACCCGCTACTACAATTCCTGCGACAGCGACAAGGACGAGTTCGGCATGGGCTACGGCTGGCGGACTTCGCTGCATCAGACGCTGCATAAGGTGCTGTATAATGGCGAAGAGGAGTTCGTGTATACGGACGGCGACGGTACGGAACACTTCTTTAAGAAGAGCGAAAATGACCAAAAGAAGTATTCTGACCAGTCCGGTTTGTCTCTGACGCTGGAAGTCGGCGATGAGAACGTCACAATCACCGACAAGGGCGACAATGGAATGACGTTCCCGCTGGTGAGCGATACGCCGACGGAGGATGCGCCGGAAACCGCGAAGGTGCTGATTCAGAAGATTCAGGATGCGATTGGCAACGAAGTTACGGTGACGGCATTGGCGGATTCGCCGCTGAAAATTGCATCTGTGACGGACGGCGCGAACCGAGTTACGACGCTCCATTACACGGATGGCCGCTGCGACCGGATTCAGACACCGTGGCAGGATGCGAAGAATTGCGTGCGCTTCAAGTATGAGAACGGCGCGCTGGTGAAAATTCTTCATGAAGATAACCGCGCAAGCGAATATGTATATAATGAAGAAATCGGGTATCATTTGCTAAAAGCGGCGTATGGCGCGGATGGTGCTTTTGTGGAATATGCGTACACGAACACGGGCGAAAATCGCGTTGACGGTCTGCCGCACTGCATCACCCACGCGACCGTAACGGGCACGAAAAACGGCACGACGCTGACTGCGGCGAATGTCTCGTACACCTACGGCAATCACATGGCACTGGTCAAGGATGAAATTTCCGGCAAGACGCTTCGCTACCATTTCAACGATGACGGCAACCAAACCAGCGTGGACGACGAGCTGGGCTACGCGATGTACACCCGCTACGACCGCACCGACGACAACGCGAATGCGCCGATTAACCACGCGACGGAGCGCTCCCGGATGCAGCGGGTTGTCAGAAATTTGCTTCTCGACCCGATGTGCGAGGAAAATAGCAGTGTTTGGGAGAAGAGCAGCACGGGCACGATTACGCGCGACCAGTCCACACGGCAGTTTGGTCTTGTTTCGTATCGGCTGACGATTTGGTCGAGCGACTGCGTGTATGTCCGTCAGGCGGTGACGCTCACGCCGGGCAAGTCGTACACATTGTCGGGCTATGTCCGATCTGGCGGCCCGCGCGGTGTGATGCGCGTTTCGTACACGGTGGGTAATGAGACGTTCACGCTGGATTCTGAGCCGGGCAAGGTGTGGGAAAAGACGGATAACATGCCGTATGAGCGTGTGTCGGTGTCCTTCACGCTGCCGGAGAATGCAGAACCTAAGGTTTACTGTATGGCATACTGCGATATGCAGAACGGCTTCGCGGGCGGCAATTGCTGGTTCGATGCGATGCAGCTGGAAGAAGGGCTGACGCTGAATCATTTCAATATGGTTCAGAACAGTGACTTCTCTGTGACCGGCACGGATGGCAAGCCGAAGGCATGGACGGTTGGCAAAAATGATGCGTCTTATGTTAAAGTGCTGCCTTTGGATGCGCCGAAGGATGAATTTCAGGCACCGGACTGCCTGAAACATGACAATACGCAGAAAATTCGTCTGTCAGGCCGCTATGACCGCACGGTAACATATTACCAGCAGTTCCGGCACTACGGCAAAATCGGCGACCGATTCACGGTGGGCGGCTGGTGCAGCTCGTTTGCGAAGAAGAACGATCCGGACAACTACATCTATTGCCGAATTACCGTTTTGTTTACGGCAGGCAACCCGGACAATGCAAACTGCTACTGGGCGACGGGCGGCTCGGCGGTGTTCAACGCGGAAGAAGGCAACTGGCAGTTCGCGAGCGCGGGCATTGTCGCGCCCAACAACTGCACCTATATCCGTGTGGTCTTGCAGATGAATCGGCAGATGAATTTTGCGGACTTCACCGGCATTTATCTCTACCCGGAAGCGTTCGGGACGCAGTATGTTTATGACAAAAACGGCAACCGCAAGACGCGGAAGATGCTCTACGGTGGTCAGGAGAAGTCTGAGTTCGATGATGCGGACAACCTGACGAAGCACACCGCCGCGGGCCGCACGGTGTCCAGCACCTTCCATTACGGAGATACAGAAGAGGAGCAGAAGAAGCATCTGCTGCTGAAAAGCATTGCGCCGCTTGGCAGCGTTAGCACGTTCACTTACGATGCGTTCGGGAATCCGCTGACGAGTCAGGTGCAGAATGCAGAGGAGAATCCGAGCTACTTCATTCACAGTGAGACGACGTACACGGGTGACGGCAACTATGCTACCGAGCAGAAGGACGCGCGCGGCAAGATTGTGCGCACAGAAACCGATCCGCAGCGCGGCACGACGACGAGTGTCACCGACGCGAAGGGGCAGACGGTGACGTATGAATACGACAATCTGCGGCGAATTGTAAAAACTTCTGCAAACGTGGGCGCAAAAGAAGGAATTCTGACAGCACATAACGAATATACCTATGACGCAAAGCGTGGGAATCTGGTCGAAATCCGTCACAATACGGACGGGAATGCCGCGAACGACGTGGTGTACAGCTTCGAGCAGGACGCGCTGGGTCGCCAGACGGCGGTCAAGGTCGGGAATCAGACCTTGTCGCAGAGTGCGTATCAGAACGATCCGACGAAGCCGAATTTCGGCACGTTGACCGCGACGACTTACGGCAACGGGGCGAAAGTCAGCAGTCGGTACGATGACTTCAATCGCGTGACGGGGGTGGTGTACGGCGAGGAAACTGCGCCGCGATACGAGTATGACTACAACGCGAAGGGTCAAGTGGCACGAGTTCGCGACAATCTGCTGAATCGGACGACGCAGAGTGAATACGATTTGGCGAATCGTCCGGTGCGCGTGAAGACCGCAGAAGCTGGTCAGCATGTGTATACGGGACAGGTCACTTACGACAACGTGTACGGCAACCTGAGCAAATTCACGGAGAAAGTGGGTGAAAATCGACAGGAATATGGGACGAAATTCGGCTATGATGACGAAAATCGTCCGACGTCGCTGACGTACAGCATTGGTGCGACCACCATTGGGCAGAGCACGACGACCATTGACAAGCTGAATCGGACGACGTTCTCGGCGGTCAAGCTGGGCAGCAAGACGTTCACGAGCGAGTACCATTTCGCGGCGGGCGGATACGGCACGGGCAGCGTGACGAATCTCGTTGCGTCGATTACCCAGCCCGGCTGCAACTGCGGCTACGGCTATGACGACAACGGGAACATTGCGAGTGCGACGCTGAACGGCAAGTGGACGGGCTACACCTACGATGCGCTTGGTCAGCTGATTCAGGTCAACGACCACAGCGATACCCGCTCTGGTGCGGATGGCACGACGTGGAAGTACACCTACGACCTCGGCGGCAACATCCTGAAAAAGGAACGCTTCGTCTACAACGACACGACGAATCCTCTGGAAACCGTTACCTACGAATACGGCGACGCGAACTGGCGCGACAAGCTCACGGCGGTCAACGGCAGCACAATTCGCTATGATGCGATTGGCAATCCGCTGCATGACGGAACGTGGACGTACACTTGGCAGAACGGCCGGCAGCTGCAAAAGATGCAGAAGGCGGGCGTGACGGCGGAGTTCGTCTACAACGCGGACGGCTTGCGTGTGCAGAAAATTGTTAACGGCGTTGTAACGGACTATGTGCTGCACGGGAAGAATGTTGTGCATATGAAGCGCGGCGACGATGAACTGCACTTCTTCTATGATGCGCAGAACCGCCCGGCGGTGGTGGTGTACAACGGCACGGCGTATGCGTATGTCAAGAACTTGCAGGGCGATGTGATTGCAATTCTCGATGCGGCGGGGAATGTCGTTGTTAGCTATGTGTATGATGCTTGGGGTGCGCCGATTGGGAAGAGCGGTTCGATGGCGGAGACGCTGGGGACTGTGCAGCCGTTCCGCTATCGTGGGTATGTGTTTGATGAAGAGACGGGGCTGTACTATCTGCGGAGTCGGTACTATAGCGCGGAACGGAGCAGGTTTGTGAATGCTGATGATTGCTTCAGCGAAAAGAATCTATATTGCTATTGCATAAATGCGCCGGTAGAAAGGTGCGATCCATCAGGGCATGAGTATCTGTGTATTGCTATGTACCGTGTAGCGTTGAATAATACGGACGCGGATAGTGTTATTGATTTGGAGGATATTGGGCTTAAACAAACGATGTCGAACCGATTAATAGATTCGGGTATGCTGACTGTGATTGTAAAAAAACTTATAAATACAGTCGATGAAATTCATGAAAATAGCGCAACTGGTTGTCTTGAAAAAAGCGATTACCATTCAATATTCCTCCAAAGCGAGAGCGAATTTGACATTTATATGGCAGTGCGAAGCGCAAATGCATATATAAATTATTCAGAAGTTAAAACTTCGTCAAATGCTGTATTGCAAACGTTTTCTCTTTATGGTTTCCAAATTTTTCAGGTCGATCTTACGTTAACAGATCGATACGACTTTCATGAATTAGGAGAAGATGAAAATTCATTTGTCCGATGGGTTAATAATACCTTTGGTTATGAACTTCAAGAATCAGGAGCAATTACACCATATGAGTGGACGTATTCTGATACTTTTTATTTAATAGCTTCTCATAATAATGTAGGCTCATTTTGGTTAAGCTCTGGTCAGATTGGAGATAAATAAATGAAAAAGATTGCAAATTTTATATTAGGAACTATTGTGTGCCTGACAGTCTTGGGCATAATCATGTTCTTTACGCTGTATATATCGTTAATAATTGCTAACGAAAATCCTCCATCGGATGACGCAATGTTTCGTATGATCCAAAAGACTTACGGAGTTGATGTTACACAATATTCTCCGGATGTATTATATAAATCATATGATACAAATATTCGCGAGGATTATTGGGCTATGCTTTTAAACATTAATACTTCAAACAACGATGAGCTTTCGCTCGACTACACGCATACAGAACAAAAATCCTCTATAGAATTGCAAAAATATATTTCTCGGTTTTGGTTCGATGATATTATTGTTCCAGAAAATCTACATTGGAATATTTTCGAACATACAGAACATAATAATGGGGCAATTGGATGCTTGGCGGTTTCAGATAACTTCAAATATATTCTTGTTATTTACGACCCATAAGTCCGTATACCATTTATATGAGTTTTCACAACCGAGACGAAGCTGATAAGCTTCGCCTCGGTCAAAGACATTCGTCTATGACAATGCGGCGTGGCGAGAGCAACGAGCGGCTGCCTGCATGGAAAGAATGTTGTGCATATGACGCGGGCAAGCGATGAGCTGCACTTCTTCTACGATGCGCAGAACCGTCCGGCGGTGGTGGTGTACAATGGCGCGGCGTATGCCTACGTCAAGAGCTTGCAGGGAGATATTCTTGCAATTCTGGATGAGAATGGCAATACCGTCGTCAGCTACGGCTACGATGCGTGGGGCGCGCCGCTGTGGTGTACTGGCGAGCTGGCAGAAACGCTGGGCAAGGTGCAGCCGTTCCGCTATCGCGGGTATGTGTTTGACGAGGAAACGGGGCTGTACTATCTGCGGAGTCGGTACTACAATGCACAGTGGGGACGGTTTGTTAATGCGGATGCAATTCTGTATGCAACTACTATTGCAGCAAGCTTTAATCAGTATTGTTACTGTAGCTGTGAACCAATAAGACACAAAGATTCTAATGGGTATCGAGCTTCACGGCATGAGCCTCAAAGCATCCAAAAATGCGAATGTTATAATGGGATGCCGCGTAGTGAAAGAATTGATTCTTCATCATTAACAGCGCCATTATTCTATAATCCGGCTACGGATAGTCGTGGCTTCAATGATGTGGAGTGTAGCTTATTGTATGAAGAACATTATATCATTTCTTTATCAAACGAGGAAGCTTCAACTCTTAGCAAGGGAATTATCAGAAATATTGAAATAATGAATCTAATTGACTCGATAAGGCTTTCTGTTGCAATAGGGACTTTAGCAAGTGGAGTAAGCAGTCTTTTTTCTCTTAGTTATATGCCGAGTCTTGCAGTAGGTACAGGAACGACTGTCGCAAGTAGTGTCTGGTCATATGCGACAGGGCGTGATCCGTCTGATGGTTATATTGCACCTCAGAACATTCACATCTCTATTGCGCACTATGATGCAAGTGCTATAGCCCCTGGATTCGAGTATATTATATTTAAAGTGAGTTCAGAATATAGTAATATGCTGAATTCCGATTGGAGCTATCTGGACGGAAAACAAAGTTCCGAATATGATACGATGGATGCGATTTGCGATATTTTATGGTTTGACTGTTTAGATTAACTGAAAGTGAGGAAGATGTATGCGAAAATGTGCAGACTATCACTATTTTAAGCATACCCTTAAGCAGGCATATTCAAAAGGTTGGATTCAATGCCCACGTTGTGGAAAGCTATGTAAAGCCAATCCCATAGGGGTGCAACTTATGACTATACCATGTTTGAGCTTAACTTTTGTAATGATAGAACCAATAATGCCAACAATAAAAAATATGATAAATAAAGGGTCATATTGGTATCCTTTTTTCATAATGCTATTAGCTTTATTGTCTTGCATTCCAACATTTCTTGTGGATTGTATTTATATGCGCTTTTTTATGCCATTTAAAACTGTACCAGAGGAAGAATTAAAGGCTTATCATTATAGTGGTTTTCAAAGAAACAGTCAATAATCGTCGGTGGAAAAGAAGCCAATGTAAACGTTGAGTAAAATTGAAACACACGAATTGATGCTAATTTGTGGTAAAAGCGCAGCTAACTATGCTAAATATTCTTCTGCAAGAGACAATAGGCACACTTTTTAACATAAGTTGCGCGGCGACGTCACCATGACTGAAGTCACCGCCGCGCAGTTCTTTATATAGTCCCCTGCCGGAATGGATGCGGAGAATCAATTGTCAAGCTGAGAAAAATCACCAGCGTTTCGTAGAATTATAAACGAACGCTGAATTGAGGATTATCGCGAAGAAATACGCACCGTCATCCAAAAGTAACCTTTCAATTTCATACTCTACCAAGGTACAGCAGAGCCGTTCGGGAGACCGAGTGGCTTTTCTTGTGCCGAAAAGCGTCACGCAAACCCATGGCGCTTTTTTTGTACGCTTTTTTACGGCGAGAGAAAGGAGGGACGCCATGGAAGCGACTATTCAGACCATCATGGAAGCGGCGCTGCAGCAAGGAATTTGGGCGGCGCTTTATATTTATCTTTTTTTCCGAATGCTGAAAGAAAATGCAGCGCGGGAAGAAAAATATCAGGCGATGATTGACAGCCTTAGCACAAACATCGCGGAGGGAATCGAGGACATTCAGAACCGACTGGATGCACTCACAAAATAACAAACGATTAATTTCAATAAATATTCAAAAGGAGTACAATGAAACACATGAATTACAATGCGGCGGAAAATCAGCCGCACAAATATGCACGCCCCGTTACGCTGGACGAGATGAACCGGATGCCGGGGCAGGAAGAATACGAACGCCGAACGCGCACGAGCAAGGTGTTTTCCTTGGGCGCGGGCTTTATCAGGCGGTGATGTACCCGGAAGCGGTGCATTTCCGAGACAAGAACAGCGGAAAGCTGGAAGAAATCGACAACACACTGATGCCGATTCAGGATTCGGCATGCGGCGTGTATCTCACGAATCGCAACAACGATGAACTGAAGGTTGAATTTCATGGTGCGCAGGACGTTCAGCCGAAGGTTGTGGACTTTGCGCGTCCGCAGGAGAGCAAACGCGACCGCCGCCGCGCGGTGCTGGCGCAGCTGGAGGGGGAAGTGGTGTATGAGGACATTTTCCCGGATGTGAATCTGAACTGCGCGGTTCAGGCACTGCGCTTTAAGGATTCCTTTACGTTCAAAACGCCGGAAAGCGTGCGGAAGCTGTCGTTCCTGCTCTTTACGCCGGAAATGCAGGCGGAAAAGCAGGCGGACGATTCGATTCAAGTGACGGCATCGGATGGCAGAACGGCATTTCTGCTGCCGCGGCCGTTCCTGCAATCTGCCGAAGCGGAGGACGAAATCGGCGGCGTGCAGGTGGACATGTCGGCGACGGTTGAGCCGTTTACATGGCGCGTGACGTACACGCCGGACGAAAAATGGCTGCAAAAGGCGAAATTCCCGGTTGTGCTGGATCCGCCGGTCATCACGAAGAACCATTCCAGCGCAATGGAAGACAACTTTGTGAGCAGCAAAAAGGCGGATGAGGTACAGAGCTACGGCGCAACGGGGATGACGGTGTCGTACAACAGAGGCAATTGGGGAACCAGCCGCTCGTTTATTGATACTATTTCCTGCATTCGCCTGCACCATCTGCTTGCGCCTTTTCCACGCTGTCGTCCGCTCATTCCACTTAGCGTAGCGCTGCTACGCTGCGTTCCATTCGCGTTAGACAGCGTGAAAAATTCGCGGCGCATCTTGGTGCATTCTCATTTGGAAATAGTATAAGTTCCTTCCGTCGGGACTGCCGGAAATTGATTCGTCGTATTACATCACGAAAGCGATTTTCAATGTCAAAACGAAAACGGCACCGACAACGAAGGCCTCCGTCTACCTGAAAGAAGTGCTGGGGGAATGGAACAGCCAGACCATCACCTACAACAACGCCCCGGCGCTGAACGACAAAACGCTGGATTATCAGTACATGGAGGCGAACAGCACATGGTATAACTATGATATTTCCAACTTGGTTCGCAAGTGGTACGGCGGCGAAAACTACGGTTTCGCGCTGGAAGCGAACACGAGCACCTACATTACGCTTTACACCAGCGACCATGCGTATTATCAGCCGTATGTGACGATTAACTACGTCTCTCTGGCAGGCTTGGAAGACTATCTGGTCTATGAAGATCAGGATGTTGGGCGCGCGGGCGTTGGTCATGTCAGCCTCTACAATGGCAATCTGATCTTTGAACGGCAGGACACGTCCAGCAGCGGAAACCGGATGCCGGTATCGGTCAGCCACGTCTACAATTCGTGCTACCGTCAGGTGGATGCGTTCGGGGCAGGCGCAGGCTGGAAAATGAACATCCAGCAGACGCTGCACAAGGAAACGCTGACGGACTCGGATGGCAGCACAACGTTCTATGTCTATATGGACGGCGATGGGACGCGGCACCATTTTCAGCAGACATCCGGCGAATGGCAGGATCAATCGGGTCTGGGAATGAAGCTGAGCTTTACAGACAGCACAGCTGTGATTGTTGACCGGGATCATAACAGCATGACGTTTGACCTGCCGACGGAGGAGTTTGCGGGCGACTACGAACACGTCGGGATGCTCAAAACAATCGCGGATTCCTGCGGCAATACGATGCGCATTACGGCTTCGGGCTGCATTGTCAGCAATGTGCAGGACGGCATCGGCAGAAATACGGTTTTCGCGAATGAAAACAACCGCGTCAGCACGATTTACACTCCCGGCTATGGGGAACAGGGCACCTGCGGATTTGAGTATGATGCAGTGAATCACCTGACGCATGTGTGGGAACTGGCTGGTGAGTCCGGCACAGAAGATTTGTATTATACCTATGATGACCGCGGACTTCTGACGTCCGCAGTCAACTGCGACGGCGTCAAAGTGACATATGAGTATTACACGACCCGTGAGCCCTTCCGCGTGAAGCGCGTTCGCATGACTGGCGGCGATGTGTGTGCGTATGACCGTACCTATGCGTATAAGGATTGCCTGACGGTAGTCACGGACAACCTGAGCGGCAAGAAGCTGTTCTATCATTTCAATGATTACGGCAACTGCATCTCTGTGAATGACCAGCTGGGATATGCCTGCTTTGCGAAATACACGGACAGCAATCCGATTAACCATCCGGAAACGATTTCCAAGATGCAGCGCAGCGTGGTGAACTTCCTGAATGGTCACAACATGCAGACGGCAGGCATCTGGACGAATGAGAGCCTCGATGGGACTGGCACATATAGCTATGCGACGGATGCGCACTACATGGGCACGAAGTCGCTGAAAATGGTCAAGACGAATCAGACAGGCTGGATGACGGCCCGCCAAGATGTGACGCTGCCGAAGGGACAAGCCTATACGTTTTCTGCATTCTTTCAGACGCTTGCGGATACCGTGGCGCAGCTGCGCGTTACCTACAAAAACAGCGACGGCGATGAGGTTGCGGTGGATAGTTTGCCGCAGTGCAGCAAGGGCGAATGGGAACGCATGAGCGTGAGTTTCTCGCTTCCAGCAGACAGCGCCAGCGACAGTGCAACTGTTCGCTTGATGGCGGGCGGGGGCGCAGGAACGGTCTGGTTTGACTGTGCGCAGCTGGAAGCGGGCGAAGTCGCCAATCGCTACAATATGCTGACGAATGGTGACTTTACGTTTAATTGCGGCGCACATCCCACAGGCTGGAGCAAAAACAGCTCCAATACCAGTGAAGATATGGTGTATGCCGATTGCACGGGCAGCAAGCCGGAAGGACTTTCTGCAAATACGATGCGCTTGTATGGTACTGGGCGTACCAAGTATGCGGGTATCTATCAGGATATTCCAATCAGCGGCAGCAAGGGCGACGTGTTTGTAGCAGGCGGGTGGTCGCTGAACTTCTCCAAGCCGCGCAAGGGGGAGGACTTCCGCTATAACATCCGTGTGGCGTTCTTGAAAGCAGGCACATCGTCCACGCGCGTGAATACGTCCTCGATCGAATGGAGCGAGGAATGGACGGATTGGCAGTTTGCTGCCGGCCCGGTGGTTGCACCGTGCGATTATACATCCATTCGCTTCAACGTGGACTACGAGCGCAACATCAACTATGCTGAATTTGGCGGCTTGTTCCTGCATAAGGAAGAATTTGGTCAAACGTATGTGTATGACAGCAGGGGCAATGTACTTTCCGCGAAAAATGCAGCCAGCTTGCAGGATGGCGCAACCTATGATGCGTTCGACAATATCCTGACGTACTTTCAGCCGGGTCGTTCTGCTGCGGTGAAAACCGTGATGGAATGGGGCGAAAGTGATGAGGAGAAGAAGAAACATCTGCTGCGCAAGTCTACCAGCCCACTGGGGACAGTCAGCGAGTATACCTACGATGATTATGGCAATCAGCTGACCACGAAAACAAGCGATGGCACGGCGTTCATGCAGACCACGACGGTCTATGATGAGCAGGGCAATCATGTAAAACAGCAGATAGATGCCCGCGGCATGGCAGAAACTCGGCAGACGGATGATGAGCTGGATACGCTGCAATCAGTTACGGATGCCCGCGGACAGGTGCTGCACTATACTTATGATCGTAATCGCAGGGTGACGAAGGCTTCGACGACGGCAGACGGGCGCGAATACACCAATACGTTTGCGTATACCAAGGATAAGCTGACGCAGGTGAAACACAATACGTCCGATAATGCTTCGGAAGATGTTGCCTATACGCTTGCATATGATGCAGTCGGACGGCTTGAATCCGTGAAGGTTGGCACACAAACGCTGGTCGAAACGGCTTATCAGGCGGATGGCATGACGGAAAGCGTCACCTATGGCAACCGTGGACAGGTATGCTACACATATGATGACTTTAAGCGCATTGTTGGTATGCGCTATGATGACGATACGGATGACCGCTTCCAGTATACCTACGGTGCAAACGGCGAAGTTGCACGAGTGAAGGATTGCGCGCGCGACGTTTCGGTGCTGAGTGAATACGATGCTGCCAATCGTCCGCGCCGAAAGACAGTGCTTGAAGGCGACAAGCATGCGTATACGGGCGAACTGGTCTATGATGCGTATGATAATGTAAAGACCTTCAAGGAACAGGTCGGAGAGAACCGAGAAAAATACACAACCACTTTTACGCACGATGAAGAAAACCGTCCGACGCTGATGACGTTCGGGGACAACCAAACGGTGACGTATACTTATGATGGACTCGGCCGAGTAAGTGAACGCAGCGCAAATGCAGGCGGAACGGCTGTGACAACGGCGTACACCTATTTGGATGGTGCATATGGCAGCAACAGCACGACGCCGCTCGTTCGCACGATGACGCAGGCGGGGACTGAACTGACCTATACATATGATGAAACGGGCAATATCACGGGCATCAGCGACGGTCAGCAGGAAATTACCTATGTGTATGACCTGCTGGGGCAGCTGATTCGGGTGAACGACCCGTATGATACGACGGCTGGCACTGCGGGTACGACGTGGGTGTTTGCCTATGACCATGGCGGCAATATTCAGCAGAAAACGGCGTATGCGTACACGACCGGCAGCGTCGGTGCGGCTGTCCAGTGCGACACGTTCGCCTATACGGATGCGAACTGGAAGGATAAGCTGACGGCGCTCAATGGCGTGAACATTACTTATGATGAGATTGGCAATCCGCTGTCGGATGGCACTTGGCAGTACAAATGGGCACAGGGGCGGCAGATCCGGGGAATGCAGAAGAGCGGCGAAGAGGTCGCCTTTGCATATAACGCGGATGGTCTTCGTGTTCAGAAAACGGCGACTTCCACCGGTACGACGAAGTACATCATGCACGGCCGCAATCTGGTTCACCTTATTCGCGGCGATGAAAACCTGCATTTCTTCTATGATGCGCAGAACAAGCCTGCAATTGCGATTTACAACGGCACTGCGTATGCATACCTGTATAACCAGCAGGATGATGTTGTCGGCATGGTTGACAGCGAAGGGCAGTTGGTGGTAAAATATCAGTACGATGCTTGGGGTCAGCCAATCAGTACAGGAGGTGCATTAGCGGAGACGCTGGGTGCGCTGAATCCCTTCAGGTATCGCGGCTACATCTACGACGAGGAAACGGGTCTCTACTATCTGCGCAGCAGATATTACAACCCGAAGCTGAGCCGATTCATCAATGCGGATGATGTGGAAGCGCTGGGCGCTGATGGCGACATCAACGGCTACCAGCTGTTCAACTACTGCATGAACGACCCGGTGAACCGTCGAGATGAAGCGGGTTCGTGGTCGCTGCCGAACTGGGCGAAAGTGGCGATTGGCGCGGCGCTGATTGTTGGCGCGGCAGTAGTTGCTACGGTTGCAACAGGCGGTGTCGCTTGCTTTGCCTATGGCGCTGCGATTGGTGCGGCGAAAGGCGCGGTATCGGGCGCGATTGGCGGAGCCATTTCAGGCGCAATCGAAAGCCGAATCGCGACGGGAAGCTGGGACGGCGCTCTTGAAGCGGCGATTGATGGTGCCGCGGATGGTTTCCTTGGCGGCGCAATCGGCGGCTTTATTGTGGGTGGTCTCACCAGTCCGAATTGCTTTGTTGCTGGTACACCGATTCAAACGGAGAACGGCGCTGTACCAATTGAAGAAATTGTACCGGGACAGCTGGTGTGGGCAGAAAACCCTGACACGGGCGAATGCACGCTAAAGCGAGTAGTCCAACTCTTCCGGAATGAAAAGTACGAACTGGTTCATGTGCAGGTTCGTGGCGCAACGATTACCACTACGGCGGGACATCCCTTTTTCGTACAGGGACAGGGCTGGATTTTCGCTAAGGACCTGAAGGTCGGCTATCAGCTTAAACTGTTGAGCGGCGGCACGGCGCTTGTTGAAGCCGTTGAATGGGAAGAACTTTCCGAGCCTGTTACGGTTTATAACTTCGAGGTTGAGGAGTTCCATACTTACTTTGTTGGAATCCATGGCTTTTTGGTACATAATCTATGTGTGCAAAAAACTGTCGCAGGTGACCATAATGGATACTCCGCGAGAGTGTCTGTGGGCGGTGAAGCTAACCGCCATGCTCCACATGCTCATATATTCTACAAGGCAGAAAAAATTGCCAGTGTTGATGATATGGGAAATATATTGGTGGGAAATTAGATAGAGCAGGAAAGAAGTTTGTTAAACAGAATATAGTGCAAATCGCCGACGGTATTCACAAATATTATAAATAATGTATAACCAAAGGAGAAGTGAACATGGATATTAATAAGCTTGCACTAGAACTGCAACAAAATCAATCTGTTCGGCAGAAAATATATGCACAGTATATGAACAATCAAGACGACTTTTTCTTTCAGAATTTTCATGGCATACTGGAAGAAAAAGTATTGTTTGAATATCTACAACATGCTCAAAAACATAAAAAGCTGATGAAACTGTTGCCGGCAATTTTGTGCTTTTCTACGCAGACGACCTTATCGGCGCGTGTTATTCGGAAAATCCAGCGCCTTCCTATAAGTGCCCGAAGAAACTGCGTGTTCTCACTTGCTCACTGCGAGCTTTCTGTTTTTCAAGCTTGCGTTTTGTTCTCAATTGTGCAAGAAATGGAACTATTCTGCTTCATTCTGGACGATATGCTCCGAAAAGAAATCTATTCACTTGCCGATGTTCAGCTGCTTGTCGGCTTCGCAAAAGGCATCAACAAATTGGTGATTCAGGACGTGCTTGCGCAGATTGAGAAGGAGCAAATACCCTTGAAAGCAAAAGAAAAGGTACAATGGCTTAGGGTGAAGGTAGGAATAGAGAAAGAAGAAAGCTCCTACTGAGTGGAGGAAGCATATGTTAGGAATTACTTTTTCCGCAGAAGCAGAACCATCAGCTGCCGAGCGAATTTCCGATTGCTTTCAGTATTTTGAATCGCGGATGGACGTGATTCGTCTGGCGAGATACTGCAAAGTGCTGGACAGCATCAAAATTATTCTTTTCACTGCGCCGGATGAAAAAGAGCGGAAGCACATCAGCTTGAAGTGGCGAGAGGCGGAAATTTGCGTCAGGCTGGACGGTGATACCTTCATGAAAGCCTCGCAGGATGAACAGCGGGACATGGTGAGAGCGGCGATTACCCGGGCGCTGGAAATCATCCGAGATCGGAGCGAGGTGAAGAACTTCCACTTTGAGTGCAAATCGCTGCTGTATGACATGTTCCCGGATGCGTACATGACGCCGTTTATCTTTTCAACCGAATCGGAATCACCGGCAGCACAAATGATCATGGACAACTTCTGCCTAATCGAAAAGAACATGCGGGTTACATCGCTTGCGAAGTATACGGACGCACTCGACAGCATCGGCATCATTCCAGAATGTCTATCAGAAGAATTTTTACGCACATTCGGTTGCGGCAAAGACCGCAAATATATCAGCTGGAAGCATCGTTATGCGGATATTCGGCTGCATGTTCCGTTCCTGCCTTTTGTGCAGGCGCCGAAGAAAGAGCGGATGGAGCGGTGCAAGCAGATTATCCGCGATTCGCTGGAAGTTGTTGCGGCGCGGTGTCGGGCGAAGAAACTGCGGTTTGATTTGGATGCGCTGCTGCGTGACCTTTTCCCGGAGGAAGCGGCTTCAATGATGCAGGAGAAGAAATAGAGAATTACAAAAGCCAACACGGTGAACAAGAAAACTGGGTGGCTGCCTCTCGATATAGGAGGGCAGCCACTTCTATAAATAACAGGAGGTCGTATGCCAAACATTTCATCCTCTGAGCTGATTGCGCAGTTCCAAACGGCGCTGCGCGAGGGTTGGGGGTACATCTACGGCGCGTCGGGCGAAATCTGGACGCAGGCACAGCAGAACGCCGCGAGCCGTGAACAGACAAAGAAATATGGTCAAAAGTGGGTCGGACACCGCGTGGCGGACTGCTCCGGCCTTTTTGCGTGGGCGTTTCGGCAGCTCGGCGGGTACTGCTATCACGGCAGCAACACCATGTTCCGCCGTTACAGCAGCGCATCCGGCAGCCTGTCTGCCGGGAAACGAACCGATGGCGAGCCGCTCAAACTCGGCACAGCTGTCTACAAATTCAACGCCTCGGAGGGCTATCACCACGTCGGATTGTACATCGGCGAGGGCGCGGTCATCGAAGCCAAAGGCACGGCGTATGGCGTTGTCACGTCGAAAATCGGCAGCGGGTGGATGCATTGGGGCGAGCTGAAAGGCGTGGATTACGCCGAGAAAGGAGAACAAATTGCAATGAGTGAAACGAAATTAGCGGTCGTGACGACGGCATCCGGCAGCCTGAACATGCGAAAAACGGCGAGCAAGTCCGCCGAAGTGATTGCGAAAATCCCGCAGGGCGCGACCGTAACTGTTCTTATGGAAGCGGACGACTGGTGGCGCGTCCAGTACAAAAACAGCACTGGCTGGTGCGCGGCAGAGTTCCTCACGAAGCAGGAAAACGCGGATAATCAGGCGCGGATGAGCATCCAAATCGTCGATAGTGCCGGAAACGTGTTTGAACCTGTGGGTGATTTTACGGTGAAGGTGGCGAACGCAGATGTGGGCGATTCTTGAACAGCTGCGCGACCACGCGACAACCATCGCTGGACTTGTGACGGCGCTGACGCTGATGTACAGCTGGTTCCGGAAGCCGATGAAGCAGCTGATTGCAAGGGAACAGCAGCAGGAGGAAGATCTTGCGATTCTGACGTGGGCGTTTTTGCAGAATGCGCATGACAATTATACGCGGCAGGGGTGGTGCACTGCCGCGGAAAAGAGCAGGTGCTGAATATGCACAAAAGTTACGCGGCAAAAGGACGAAATCACCTGTCCGCAAGCTATGAGCAGGACATTCTTGCTCTGCCTGAAACGCCGCAGGAAGGGAGGCAGGGCAAATGACGAAGCAGAAAGCATACGTCCAGTTCAGCAAACGAATTGTTCTTTTGGTCACTATCGCAGTGACAGTGATTTCGCTGCTGGCGATGGTGCTGTGCTTTTTCCGCAGCGACACGGAAGCGCTGGTCAGCACGGTTCGGACGTACATCAACTACGCGACGATTGTTTTCGCAGCGTACAGCGGAAACTCGGTGTTCGAGAAGTGGCTGACGCAGGGGAAGAGCAATGATACGCCTGGAGATACAGAGGAGAAGTAAGGTAATAGTGAGTTTCACAAGAGGGCAGCACATCAGCTGCTGTCATGTCTAAAAACGCGGATGCACACTTTACAAAAGTGTGATAGAATCATACCATCGAAAGATGCAGAGAAGCTCCCCGCGCACGGCGCGAGGGGCTTTTTTCGTACCGTTCGATAGAAACGTGCGCAAGGAGCGCACAGAAAAGAAAGGAACCATATGAGTAACCAAGAAAACAATCAGAAACAGATTCAGTTTCCGGCTCAGCAGGAACTGAAACACCTCCGCACCCGATGCGGGAAGGTGTATGCGCTGGGCAACAACCGATTCCGCGCGGTGGTGCAGACCACGCCGGTGCATGAGTTCGACGCGGCGACGCACCAGTGGGTGGAACTGTCCGCCGAAAAGCGCCAGCAGATGGCGGCGCAGGTACACAGCCCGATTTCGACGTTCGCGAACAGCGCGAATAGCGCGGAAAACGCCGCAGGTATCCTCGATACCTACGTCAAGGAAGGTTCGACGCAGAACTTTTCGCACGACGAGCGCCTGTGGATCAGCAACACGAATTACTATGGCAACCGCCTGACTTATCTGAAAGTCGTGGATTTGCCGCGTCTGGGCGCGAACCACTTCATCACGTCCGCAAAGCTGTGCGTTCGCAACGTCTATGCACCGACGGCGGACACCGCCATCATGTGCAAGGAAGTGCTGGAAGACTGGGATCCGGAGACCGTCACCTACGAGAATCGACCGGATGTCAGCGGCGTGTATCAGGATTACTGCCGTGTGCTGAAAAATCAGTATTCGTGGAAGGAGTTCGATGTCACGAGCCTTGCGCGCAAGTGGTATCTGGGCGAAAACCACGGTGTTCAGCTGAGCGCGCCCAAAAGCGAAAGCAGCTTTTCGCAGCTGCATTCGAGCGAAACGGCGAATCAGCCGTATTTCGTATTGGAGTACGCAAGCCTCGCGGGTCTGGAGAGCTATCTGACTTACGACCATCAGTCTGCGGGCTTGGCAGGGACTGGCAGCGTCAGTCTTGTCAACGGCAACCTGATTTTCGCTCACGCGGACACCGCGATGAACGGCAATCGGCTGCCCGTCTCGATTACGCACTATTACAATTCTTGTGACAGCGACAAGGACGAGTTCGGCATGGGCTACGGCTGGCGGACTTCGCTGCATCAGACGCTGCACAAGGTGCTGTACAATGGCGAAGTGGAGTTCGTGTATACGGATGGCGACGGCACGGAACACTTCTTTAAGAAGAATGAGAATGACCCAAAGAAGTATTCCGACCAGTCTGGTTTGTCTCTGACGCTGGAAGTCGGGAACGAAAACATCACGATTACCGACAAGGGCGACAACGTGATGACGTTCCCGCTGGTGAGCGATACGCCGACGGAGGATGCGCCGGAAACCGCGAAGGTGCTGATTCAGAAGATTCAGGATGCGGTCGGCAATGAGGTTACGGTGACGGCTGTGGCGGACGCTCCGTTGAAAATCGCATCTGTGACGGACGGCGCGGGTCGAGTTACGACATTCCATTACATGGATGGTCGGTGCGCCCGGATTCAGACACCGTGGCAGGATGAAAACAGCTGCGTCCGCTTCGACTATTATAATGAAGAAACGCTGTACATTACGCACGAAGATGGACGCATGAGCAAGTACGAATACGCGCTTGCGAACGGTTATCACCTGCTCGTGTCGGCATCTGCAATTGAAAAACATGTTGACCAGCAGCCGGATAAGAAGCTGGCGGACGTGACTTACAAGTACAGCAACACGAACGCCATCGACGGTCTGCCGCACTGCATCACCCACGCTACCGTGACGGGTACGAAGAACGGCACGACGCTGACTGCGGCAAACGTCTCGTACACCTACGGCAATCACATGGCGCTGGTTAGAGATGAAATTTCGGGCAAGACGCTTCGCTACCATTTCAACGATGACGGCAACCAAGTTAGTGTCGATGACGAGCTGGGCTACGCGATGTATACCCGCTATGACCGCACTGACGACAACGCAAATGCGCCGATTAACCACGCAACGGAACGTTCCCGGATGCAGCGAGTGGTTAGAAATTTGCTTCTCGACCCGATGTGCGAGGAAAACAGCAGCGTCTGGGAGAAAAGCAGCACGGGCACGATTACGCGCGACCAGTCTACGCGGCAGTTCGGTCTCGTTTCGTATCGGCTGACGATTTGGTCGAGCGACTGCGTGTATGTTCGTCAGGCGGTGACGCTCACGCCGGGCAAGTCGTATACACTGTCGGGATATGTCCGATCTGGTGGTCCGCGCGGTGTGATGCGCGTTGCGTATACGGTGGGTAATGAGACGTTCACGCTGGATTCAGAACCGGGCAAGGTATGGGAAAAGACGGATTACATGCCGTATGAGCGTGTGTCGGTGTCCTTCACGCTGCCGGAGAATGCAGAACCTAAGGTTTACTGCATGGCGTACTGCGACATGCAGAACGGATTCGCGGGCGGCAATTGCTGGTTCGATGCGATGCAGCTGGAAGAAGGGCTGACGCTGAATCATTTCAATATGGTTCAGAACAGTGACTTCTCTGCGGTTGGCACGGACGGCAAGCCGAAGGCATGGACGGTTGGAAGTAATTCCAATTCCTACGTTTCGGTGCTGCCGCTGGAGGATGAAAAGGATATTTTCCACGCGCCGGACTGCCTGAAGCATGACAATACGCAGAAGATTCATCTCTTGGGTCGCTACGACCGCACGGTAACGTATTACCAGCAGTTCCGGCACTACGGCAAAATCGGCGACCGCTTCACGGTGGGTGGCTGGTGCAGTTCGTTCGCGAAGAAGAACGATCCGGACAACTACATTTACTGCCGAATTACCGTTTTGTTTACGGCAGGAAACCCGGACAATGCGAACTGCTACTGGGCGACGGGCGGCTCTGCGGTGTTCAACGCGGAAGAAGGCAACTGGCAGTTCGCGAGCGCGGGCATTGTTGCGCCCAACAACTGTACCTATATCCGAGTGGTCTTGCAGATGAATCGGCAGATGAACTTTGCGGATTTCACCGGCATTTATCTCTACCCGGAAGCGTTTGGCACGCAGTATATTTATGACAAAAACGGCAACCGCAAGACGCGGAAGATGCTCTATGGCGGTCAGGAAAAATCCGAGTTCGACGATGCGGACAACCTGACGAAGCACACCGCCGCGGGCCGCACGGTGTCCAGCACGTTCTCGTATGGCGATACGGAAGCGGAGCAAAAGAAGCATCTGCTGCTGAAAAGCATTGCGCCGCTGGGCAGCGTCAGCACGTTCACTTACGATGCGTTCGGGAATCCGCTGACGAGTCAGGTGCAGAATGCAGAGGAGAATCCGAGTTACTTCATTCGCGGCGAAACGACGTACACGGATGACGGCAATTATGTCACGGAGCAGAAGGATGCGCGCGGCAAGATTGTGCGCACGGAAACCGATCCGCAGCGCGGCACGACGACGAGCGTGACCGATGCGAAGGGGCAGAAGGTGACGTATGACTACGACAATCTGCGGCGAATTGTAAAAACTTCTGCAAAAACGGGCGCAGAAGCAGGAATTCCGACAATACATAACGAATATACCTATGACGCACAGCGCGGGAATCTGGTCGAAATCCGTCACAATACGGACGGGAACACCGCGAATGACGTGGTGTACAGCTTCGAGCAGGACGCGCTGGGTCGCCAGACGGCGGTCAAGGTCGGGAATCAGACCTTGTCGCAGAGCCAGTATCAGAACGATCCGACGAAGCCGAATTTCGGCACGTTGACCGCGACGACTTACGGCAACGGGGCGAAAGTCAGCAGTCGTTACGACGATTTCAACCGCGTGACGGGGGTGGTGTACGGCGAGGAAACCGCGCCGAGATACGAGTACGATTACAACGCTCAGGGAAAAGTGGCACGAGTCCGCGACAATCTGCTGAATCGGACGACGCAGAGCGAATACGATTTGGCGAATCGTCCGGTGCGTGTGAAGACCGCGGAAGCTGGTCAGCATGTGTACACGGGACAGGTCGCTTACGACAACGTGTACGGCAACCTGAGCGAATTTGCAGAGAAAGTGGGTGAAAATCGACAGGAATTCGGGACGAAATTCGGCTATGATGACGAAAATCGTCCGACGTCGCTGACGTACAGCATTGGTGCGACCACCATTGGGCAGAGCACGACGACCATTGACAAGCTGAATCGGACGACCTTCTCGACGGTCAAGCTGGGCAGCAAGACGTTCACGAGCGAGTACCATTTCGCGGCGGGCGGCTACGGCACGGGCAGCGTGACGAACCTCGTTGCGTCGATTACCCAGCCGGGGTGCAATTGTGGCTACGGTTACGACGACAATGGCAACATTGCGAGTGCGACGCTGAACGGGAAGTGGACTGGCTACACCTACGATGCGCTTGGGCAGCTGGTGCAGGTCAACGACCACAGCGACACCCGCTCCGGCGCGAGTGGTACGACGTGGAAGTACACCTACGACCTCGGCGGCAACATCTTGAAAAAGGAACGCTTCGCGTACAACGATACGACGACTCCTCTGGAAACCGTTACCTATACCTACGGTGACGCGAACTGGCGCGACAAGCTCACGGCGGTTAACGGGAACGCCATTCGCTACGATGCGATTGGCAATCCGCTGAGCGACGGGACGTGGACGTACACTTGGCAGAACGGCCGGCAGCTGCAAAAGATGCAGAAATCGGGCGTGACGGCTGAATTTGTGTACAACGCGGACGGCTTGCGCGTGCAGAAAACGGTCAACGGCGTGGCGACGAAGTACACGCTGCACGGCAAGAATATTGTGCATATGACTTCCGGCACGGACGAGATGCATTTCTTCTACGATGCGCAGAACAAGCCTGCTGTGGTGATCTTCAATGGTATTGCCTATGCCTACCTGTACGACCTGCAGGGCGACGTCATTGGTCTGGTTGACAACAACGGCACCCACATGGTATCCTATACTTACGATGCATGGGGTAAGATGCTCAGCAAGACTGGTACACTCGCCAGCACGCTGGGTACGATTCAGCCCTTCAGGTATCGTGGGTATGCCCTCGATGAAGAACAATTCTCAAAAATCCAGTCAATAACCATCAGCAGTAAACCAGCCGAAACAATCCTCCGGCGAAACGAGAGCGAGTGCCTCGGCGACCATCAGGGGCAAAAGTGCAGCAATGTTGCAGCCCAGCTTCCGTAAAATAGCCTTCATCTTCGACCACAGCATTTCAATCGGATTCAAATCCGGGCTGTATGGCGGCAGATAGAGTGGAATCATGCCCGCTGCGCGCAACACTTCTTCCACGCCCTTGACATGGTGTGAACGCATGTTGTCCATGACGACGATGTCGCCTTTGTGAAGCGTCGGAATGAGCACGTTTTTCAGATAATCCAGAAAACGTTCGCCGCTTGTTCCGCCGGGATACATGGTGTAGGTGATTTGACCGTTCAAGCGGACAGAGGCCAGGACAGTTTGACTTGTCGGCACATTCAGCGGTGCGCTGCCATGCACCCGCGCTTTCCCGATGGCTCGTCCGTACCTGCGTGTCATCCCGATGTTCACGCCACTTTCGTCCAGAAACACAAGCCTCCAATGTTCAATCGCCAATTTTAACTCTTTCCACTTGATACGTTTTGCCTGCACATCGGGGACGCTCCCGTTCTGTCGCCGAAAGCCCGACTTTTTTCACGCGAAACCCCAATGCTCGAACCACTCGGCTCATTGTTGAAATGCTGACTTTCAGCCCTAACTGTGTGCGGAGTTCTTCCAAACTAATCGTGGAATTTTTTGTAATGCACTCAGCTATCCGTGCTTTGTCTGTGCTGCTCAGCAGAGCTTTCCGACCTCGCCGCCACGTTTGCAGGTCAACGCTGCCTGTTTTCCGCTTCCGCTCTTCCAAATGGTAAACGGTGTACTTGTTGACGTGGAAAATCTTCGCGATTGCTTCCGCGTTGTGCGTCGCTTCGTAACCCTCTACCAACAGTTTCCGTGCTTCATTGTGCAGCATTTCTATCATCTTCTATGCCTATTATACACCTGCTGTAAAGGGGTGACCGCTGCATATTATCTTATCCACGGATCCGAGTTAGTTGGTGCAGTATATTTGCGAAAAAGTCTAGTTACGGATCAGTTTACTATGTCGAATGTGGAATTGCAATTCATGGATATAATGAAGCGTTCCCATTCCCCAAATATCACGATGTTGATATCTCAACTCGCTTTCAGTTTCCCTTAAAAGTGCATCTGAAATATGATCCAACTGCTACACATGGATATTCTGTTGATCTTGAACGCAACACAGCGGAGGAAATTCAAGAAGGCATAATAAAGGGTGTTAGAGATTGGTTGTATCCAGCATTATGTGGAGGCAAGCAATATCTTCTTGATAACTGGGAGAAGTATAAATATCACCACCTGAGCGAGAAGGTATATGCTGCACTCACAGAATGGAAAACTTCTGGGAACATGCCTGTGAAACAGAATAGTGTATAAATTTTCCCTGGCGGAGCTTCGAAAAGAAGCTCCGCCTTTTTCTATGCCTGAAAATTTTCTTCATTTTCGCGTTTCAGAAACTGAAATTCAGGCGGTCTGGAAAGGCTTGTAGGAAAATTTCTTGCAAAAGCAGGAAAAACCTCTTCATATAGCGAACACTATCCTTGCCCAGCGATATTGTTGCGATTCTGGATGAGAATGGCAATGCCGTCGTCAGCTACGGCTACGATGCGTGGGGCGCGCCGCTGTGGTGCACTGGCGAACTGGCGGAAACGCTGGGCAAGGTGCAGCCGTTCCGGTATCGCGGGTATGTGTTTGATGAGGAGACGGGGCTGTATTATCTGCGGAGTCGGTACTACAATGCACAGTGGGGACGGTTTGTTAATGCGGATAATTATTTAAGCACTAATGTATTTTCTTATTGCGGTAACGTACCTTCTGTATTTGTTGACAAAAATGGGCATGAACGTAAGTTGTATGATAATTTGAGTGAACCATGGGCCACTAAGTTAATGTCTCAGTTCTTTGACATGGACTCTCTTTTACAAAACCTGAACTTGAAATTCAGATGGGTATGTTGTGGATTGCTATCTTTCTGAAGCAGATGCCTTGAGAATTAACACAATAAATGAGGAGGTAAGAGGTAAGATTACTGAACCTTTAGCGAATATTGAACTTGCACTAAAATTGGCTTTCCCGGAAGAGATGGAGGAAGTTTCGGCAAGTATTGAAGATGCTTTTACAGTTTCGAGTGGCTATTACACGCAATACGTTGCGTATTATTACCAGTATAATGATACTTTGGGCTATCCTCTTCGAGTAGGAAAATGGAGATTCACTATCAATGTATATGAGGAAAATGAAAATGGTGAATCACCTGTTGAATTATGGGCGGATAGAATTCCATTTGGTAGTAACGCATGTATTGTGCGTACGACAATTGCCATTGATACTTCTGAACCGCGTCCCTAAACCGGAATGGAACGGGTCACTGATTCCACACATTTACTTATTGCATTCTATGAATTGGAGTGAATGAAAATGAACTCAAAAAATAGTATGACTTTAGAGTTACTATGGATCTTAATTGTTCTATTGTACTTTGCTACATTGTATGCTCCATCTACTTTCGCTTTTACCTTGGAAATAATTCAATTGTTGTTGTTTGTATCGGTACTTTTTTTATCGGTAATCAACTTATGCCGAGCGTTAAAATGCAGAAATGGTGAATGGTGGAAGCCTGCGGCTTCTCTCGGTATCTGTTTGTGCGTGATTGTTAGCCACTTTGTTGAACCCGATATTGTTCATTACATAAACAAATCTATTATAATCCGTTAAATTATATTTATTGCAAAATTTCGTGTAAAGCAGAAATGCAATTTTAGTTTGACTATGTATTAAGGCTTTTTGAGAAAGTGAACGAAGAAGGTGGCTGTTTGATACTATTGAGCTAAATATAGATGCGAGCATATTACTTCACCAGCCCGTCGCGTCCTGTGCCCCTCGCACAAGCCGCCGACGGGCTGGCAGCAAAAACTTCCGCAAAAGCAGGAAAAACTGTTCCTATGACGAATACGAACCTTGTCCAGTGAGTCTGTTGCGCTTCTGGATTCAGCTACGGCTACGATGCGTGGGGCGCGCCGCTGTGGTGTACCGGTGAACTGGCGGAAACGCTGGGCAAGGTGCAGCCGTTCCGCTATCGCGGGTATGTGTTTGATGAGGAGACGGGGCTGTATTATCTGCGGAGTCGGTACTATAATCCGCAGTGTGGACGGTTTGTTAATGCGGATGTATTGATGAACCAGAATATGTATGTCTACTGCTTAAACTCGCCGACTACAAGTGCTGATAAAGACGGATTTGAATGTGAATACTGCCACGAGAATCACGAACCCATGCAAGGAAACTGGGGAGATAATATTCCTAAAATTTCTGCAAATGGGTTGAATAAAAGTTGGGAGACGAGAATTCCATGGTGTCAGTTTATTGAATGGGCGTATCAAATGTATGAGGAAGAATGGGAATATGCGCCTAAGGATAAGGGTAAGGGAATTTGGTATGGGCATGTTGATTGCTCAGGTATACATAGGATTATTATGTATTGGTATTATGGAACTAAGACTACTGAGGCGAAAGGACTCAATGGGAGTTCGGCAGAAGGAGTATATAATAACGCAGTATATGCGAAAACCAATGCTAAGATTAACGTAATAAAAAAGGGACGGATAAAAGATACAACAGTACTTGTTCCGGGAATGGGGCTGTTTCGCAAAGGTTACAATGATGAACATATATTTACTATAGTACATGTTGCAATTTATGTAGGGGACTATTTCCCCGGATTTTCGAATGCTGTTATTGAGGCTGTAGATGGGGGCGTGGTCATTCGTGAACTTAGTTTATCCGAAGAATTAAATGGTCCATATACTTATTTTGGCTATTTTAAGGGGGTATCATATTGAAAAAAATGATGTTTATTCTATTCATAGTTACCATGTTGGTTTCTTCTGTTAAAGTTAAGGCAGAATCATCGGAAATCACAAACTTGCTCGAACAATTTTACGATCTCAACAACGGTGAACTTCCGTTTGCTATGACGGAGGAAGAGTTGAGGTGCGTTGATGGTGTGCTGTATGGACGAGACATCCTGCTGTTGTACCCGAAGACACTCACTCATTCCTGTTTTGAGATTCCAAACGACATCGGCTATATCTGGGACTTTGCTTTTACTGACAATGAATCACTGAAAAAGGTTGTTATCCCGGATTCATGCAAGATACTGGGCGCGTATGCGTTCTGGGCGTGCTCGAATCTTGCGGAAGTAGAATTTGGCGCGAACAGCGAACTGCTCATTGTGGATGACTTCTGCTTCAGCGAATGCTATGCCTTGCAGCAGATACAGTTGCCGGATTCAGTGTATCTGATTGGAGAAGCAGCATTTTCCTACACGTCGCTTCACCAATTCACTTTTCCAGAAAAAATCGTTTTCATTGGTGATCGAACTTTTTGGTGGACACCTCTTACGGAACTGACTTTCCATGCGGAGAGTTACCCACAATATATTGGAAGCGAATATTTTAGCATGGGGGATGATGAGGCAGAATACCGCATTATATTGCCTTTTGATGCGGATATTGAGCACTACTTTGGCAATCCGGAGTATGTAATGCAAAAGAAGAATGTAACGATCATTTTCTGTGAAGATCCGTCGTATGCGAGCAAAATTCAAATGCATTTATTGAATGCTTGAATAATCGTCGGCGGCACACAACCGACACCCACTCGGCTGTGTGCCGCTTTTTCTATGCCTGAAAATTTTCTTCATTTTCGCGTTTCAGAAACTGAAATTCAGGCAGTCTGGGAAGGCTTGCATTGTCCCGATTTTCAATCGGACGGTAAGGAGAAAAGTCCTGAATCCCTTGGAATTACTGGGGTTCAGGATTTCAGTTTCTGGTTTTGAATTCGCGAACTTTTCTGCTATGATGAGGGCACGAAACAACGACAGGAGGTTTGCGGAATGAGCATTGCATGGAACTATCTGGACAAGCGGAGCGCGGCAATGGCGGCGCTGAAAGATTATCGCAGTATGAAGGCGATTCTGGCGACAACGGCGGAGGAGATTGCGAATGTGCGGCAGGACATGGTTCGCATTGGCGGGATGCGCTTCGAGGAGTCGGCGCATGGTGCGCGAAATCCGCAGGCAGGCGAAAACCAGATCCTGCATGGAATTGCGGAAATTGATGTGCTGGAAGAGCGGAAGCGGCAGGCGGAAGAGTTCATGGCGTGGTTTCAGCCGGCGTGGGATGCGCTGGGGGAGGACGAAAAAACGGTGCTGACGATGTTCTATCTGTCAGAAAACGGGAAAACGGACGCGATAGAGGAAATCAGCGAACGGTTTTGTGTGGAGCGGAGCTCCGCCTACAAGAAGAAGGATCGCGCGCTGGCGCACTTGGCGCTGCTGCTGTATGGGAGGTGAAAGGGGAGGAGAAGTTGATAGATGATATTGACAGGACAATCACATTATGTTACAATAAACATGGAAAACTTAACTGCAAATATATCTAATGCTGATTTTTGCAGCAATAAATGAACTTCAGAATAATCTGAAGCTGAAAGGAGTGGAATTGTGAAAGCAAATGGCAATAGGGTGGTGACAAGAGGCAATTCTGACGCAACAGAGCAGATTAGGAAAACGCGAATGCCCCCAAATACATCACACCTGTTTGCTAAAATGCTGGTCAAAAGGCTAACACTTTCCATATGTACATAATGACTGTGATTGCAAGACCAGCAGCTCAATTGCTTTCTTTGAACAGTCAAAATGTATGTGCGAAAAAGATAAATCCATAGAGCTGTCTGACGGTCAGGATTAGTTCTCAAAAGAGAACTATTTCTGACCGCTTTTTTTGTAACAAAGAGCCGTATGCAGAATCCCTTCGGAGCCGGCATCCCCGAAGGAATTGCCTGATGAAGGATACGGCGCATATCAGCATCAGCCGAGGCAATGGCTGCTGCCAACCAAATGAATGGAGAAATTCATGATGGTAGGCGGCACTGTTCAGTATACCCTTCTTTTGCGATTTTCTCCATTCGAGACAAAGGAATGGAGGAAAAATTGCAATGTCACAAGGACGTTACGTTTGGATTGCAGGGAAGAAAGTATATCTGAATCCGGAGCTGCAGAAGGAATGGGACAAACTCATCAACAAGCGTGGTGGGCAGCCCTGTTTCTATTCGCAGCATTACCGACTATCTGATTTCTTCCGGCAGAAAAGTTTCTCCGAATACGGTGGATGATTATGTGGATGCGCTGACAGAATCATTCATATTTTATCCTGCTGAGCGCTTCGACATTGTGGGAAAACAGCTTCTGAAGGTCAACAAGAAGTTCTACATTGTTGATCTCGGTTTGAGAAACCACATTCTCCCCCGCAGAAATTACGATTTCGGCTTCACGCTTGAAAATGTAGTCTATTTTGAGCTTTTGCGACGGGGCTATCAGGTGATGATTGGCAAGCTCGGAAGCACGGAAGTTGATTTTGTGGCGGAGAAGCATGGCGAATACAGCTACTATCAGGTAACAGCTGATATGATGGCACAGGAGACGTTTGACCGCGAAATGCGTCCATTGACACAAATCCGCGATAATTACGAAAAAGTAGTCCTTACATCAGAACGCCTGACAGTAGGAAACTATAATGGCATTCGCGTAAAGAACCTTACAGACTGGCTTCTTGGAAAAGATAGCTGACATCATGAATATACCCTATCGGGGATAAAATGCATGCCGAATGCAGGATTATACCCGATAGGGCTCTTTTCCTTTATGCAAATACAGCGGCACGCTCTATCAGCAGTGCAATGCAGGCTTGCCGAATATCATCGGGAATTTCAGCATGTTCGGCAATAGAAATCAGCACGTCAACCTTTTTAATCAAATTTCCAATCATCTTTTCAGCAGCAGCGGACGACAAGTGGCAGGCTGCTGCTAACGCAAAGAAATCCTTCTTGCGCAAGTTGCTCTTTTTGCCGTTCAACGCCAAAGCGGTTTCCTCTGTGTCATTTGATACGATGTTTACAGGAAGCATATCATACGCGGGAGACAACATAAATTCCTGTGAGCCGGGGGCAGTTTCAAGCAATGAAAAGTTTTTCAAATGCATATCGGAATTTCCCACCAGAAAAGAAAAAACAATGCGAATAAAGAATTCTGCCATATCTAACCCCTTTTGTGAAGACCATCGGTCAATGACTTTGGCACATCGTTCATAGGAACTTTGATACTTGTCATTTGTCAACCGATAGGTTAATTGACAGAAATCCTCCATAGCTAACAGTCGAATTGATTGATCTGGCAGCACCATGCGGTCAACACGCTTCGTAATATAAGCATATGTACCATCTGATTGGATGAGTCCATGCGGTACTGTGGTGATGCCTGCTGCATCGGCCATACACATAATCATTTGCTCTGCTTCTGGCAAGGCACGATACTCATTTGTCTGCGGCTTTAGAATATATCCGGATGGATAACCAACTAAAGTTAGGCGAGCTTTCTCTTCTTTGGACAGGTGCAGCGACAATTTTTTTTGCACACCCGGTACAGTGTAGCCCTTACTGATTGTTTCATTTGCAATCCATTCTAATGCTTCGTTTGAAATGGTGATTTCAGGTAATCTGGTAGTTCCAAAGAAATGTTTGATGCAGGAGTGATGCCAGCCGCAGGAGGCAGCTTCTTCATTCTTGATGGGCTTTCCACAGCAAAGGCAGATCATTTGCGCACCTCCTGAATGGTTACATTGCCAATCGTATCACGACATGCGACAAGCAGCAAACCAAAACGGTCTTTTCGATTAAGTTTCCAGTTGCGAGTGACAACATTTAGCAGCCACCCTTCTGGAATGAGACCGTCGAAGAAAGAAAATAGTGTGCTGGAGTCATAAGGCTCATCACGCAGCGGAAGAGTCAGCGAAACTGCTCTCGGATTCTCGCTGCTTAGATAATCTGCATCATAGGCAAAGCGGTAGCCATCTTCTGTCTCAGAAAGTGTGCCAGCATAGCAATCTTCGACATAAACAAATCCTGTTCTAAATGCGTCCATCAGTTTGTTTCCTTTCTGCCGGGGACGGCTTCCATGCCAAACATAGCAAGTGCTATATTTACTTTGTCCATGCGGACAGTAGGTTTTCCTTGCTCTAATTCACGGACAAAGCGAAGTCCAAGACCGGAACGAACAGCAAATTCTTCTTGTGTGAGTCCTGCAGCCTTGCGGCTTTCGCGGACAAACTGGGCAATCTTGTTCACGATAAACACCTCCAAAGGCTTAAATCATCACTATATTTTATACCCAATCGGGGCGAAAGTCAATAAGGAAGGTAAAATTATACCCGATAGGGATTACATGAATTCGTGACGGATAGAGAAGAAAGACAAGCCCTGTCTAAAAACGCGGATGCATACGCTGCAAAAGTGTGATAGAATCATACCGTCGAAAGATACAGAGGAGCTCCCGCGCACGGCGCGAGGGGCTTTTTTCGTACCGTTCGATAGAAAAAACGTGCGCAAAAGGAGCGCACAGAAAAGAAAGGAAACATATGAGTAACCAAGAAACCAAACAGGAACAGATTCAGTTTTCGGCTCAGCAGGAACTGAAACACCTCCGCACCCGCTGCGGCAAGGTGTACGCGCTGGGCAACAACCGTTTCCGGGCGGTGGTGCAGACCACGCCGGTGCACGAGTACGACGCGGCGACGCACCAGTGGGTGGAACTTTCCGCCGAAAAGCGCCAGCAGATGGCGGCACAGGCGCACAGCCCGATTGCGACGTTCGCGGACAGCGCGAATAGCGCAGAAAACGCAGCAGGTATCCTCGATACCTACGTCAAAGAGGGCTCGCAGCAGAACTTTTCGCACGACGAGCGCTTGTGGATCAGCAACACGAATTACTACGGCAACCGCCTGACCTACTTGAAGGTTGTGGACTTGCCGCGTCTGGGCGCGAACCACTTCATCACGTCCGCGAAACTGTGCGTTCGCAACGTCTACGCACCGTCAGCGGATACCGCCATCATGTGCAAGGAAGTGCTGAAGGACTGGGATCCGGAGACGATTACTTACGCAACCCAGCCCAAAGTCAACAGCCTGTATCAGGACTACTGCCGCGTGCTGAAAAATCAGTATTCGTGGAAAGAGTTCGATGTCACGAGCCTTGCGCGCAAGTGGTATCTGGGCGAAAATCACGGTGTTCAGCTGAGCGCACCCAAAAGCGAAAGCAGCTTTTCGCAGCTGCATTCGAGCGAAACGGCGAATCAGCCGTACTTCGTGCTGGAATATGCAAGTCTCGCAGGGTTGGAAAGCTATCTGACTTACGACCATCAGTCTGCTGGCTTGGCAGGGACTGGCAGTGTCAGCCTTGTCAACGGCAACCTGATCTTCTCCCACACGGACACCGCGATGAATGGCAATCGTCTGCCGGTTTCCGTGACCCGCTACTACAATTCCTGCGACAGCGACAAGGACGAGTTCGGCATGGGCTACGGCTGGCGGACTTCGCTGCACCAGACGCTGCACAAGGTGCTGTACAATGGCGAAGTGGAGTTCGTGTATACGGATGGCGACGGCACGGAACACTTCTTTAAGAAGAATGAGAATGACCAAAAGAAGTATTCCGACCAATCGGGTTTGTCTCTGACGCTGGAAATCGGGGATGAGAACATCACGATTACCGACAAGGGCGACAATGGAATGACGTTCCCGCTGGTATCTGATACGCCGACGGAGGATGCGCCGGAAACCGCGAAGGTGCTGATTCAGAAGATTCAGGATGCGGTCGGCAACGAAGTCACGGTGACGGCGCTGGCAGATTCGCCGTTGAAAATCGCATCTGTGACGGACGGTGCGAACCGAGTTACGACGCTTCATTACACGGATGGTCGCTGCGATCGGATTCAGACACCGTGGCAGGATGCGAAGAATTGTGTCCGTTTCAAGTACGAGAACGGCGCGCTGGTGAAAATCCGCCATGAAGATAACCGCGCGAGCGAATATGTATATAATGAAGAAATCGGTTACCATTTGTTGAAAAAGGCATATGGTGCAGACGGCGCTTTTGTGGAATATGCGTACACGAACACGGGCAAAAATCGCGTTGACGGTCTGCCGCACTGCATCACCCACGCAACCGTGACGGGCACGAAGAATGGCACGACGCTGACTGCGGCAAACATTTCGTATACCTACGGCAACCATATGGCATTGGTCAAGGATGAAATTTCGGGCAAGACGCTTCGCTACCATTTCAACGATGACGGCAACCAAACCAGCGTGGATGACGAGCTGGGCTATGCGATGTACACCCGCTACGACCGCACCGACGATAACGCGAATGCGCCGATTAACCACGCGACGGAACGCTCCCGAATGCAACGAGTTGTCCAAAACCTCCTGCTTGACCCGATGTGCGAGGAAAACAGCAGCGTCTGGGAAAAGAGCAGCACGGGCACGATTACGCGCGACCAGTCCACGCGGCAGTTCGGCCTTGTTTCGTATCGCCTGACGATTTGGTCAAGCGACTGCGTGTATGTCCGTCAGGCGGTGACGCTCACGCCGGGCAAGTCGTACACGCTGTCTGGATATGTCCGATCTGGCGGCCCGCGCGGTGTGATGCGCGTTGCGTACGCGGTGGGTAATGAGACGTTCACGTTGGATTCCGAACCGGGCAAGGTCTGGGAAAAGACGGATAACATGCCGTATGAACGTGTGTCTGTGTCCTTCACGCTGCCGGAGAATGCAGAACCTAAGGTTTACTGTATGGCGTACTGCGACATGGCGGACGGCTTCGCGGGCGGCAATTGCTGGTTCGATGCGATGCAGCTGGAAGAAGGGCTGACGCTGAATCATTTCAATATGGTTCAGAACAGCGACTTTTCTGCGGTCGGCACGGATGGCAAGCCGAAGGCGTGGACGGTTGGAAGTAATTCCAATTCCTACGTTTCGGTGCTGCCGCTGGATGATGAAAAGGATATTTTCCACGCGCCGGACTGCCTGAAGCATGACAATACGCAGAAAATTCATCTCTTGGGTCGCTATGACCGCACGGTAACGTATTACCAGCAGTTCCGGCACTACGGCAAAATTGGCGACCGATTCACGGTGGGCGGCTGGTGCAGTTCGTTCGCGAAGAAGAACGACCCGGACAACTACATCTACTGCCGAATTACCGTTCAGTTTACTTCCGCTGACCCTGTGACGGACAAGAGCTACTGGGCAACGGGCGGTTCTGCGGTCTTCAATGCGGAAGAAGGCAACTGGCAGTTCGCGAGCGCGGGCATTGTTGCGCCCAACAACTGCACCTACATCCGCGTGGTCTTGCAGATGAATCGGCAGATGAATTTCGCAGACTTCACCGGCATCTACCTGTACCCCGAAGCGTTCGGCACGCAGTATATTTATGACAAAAACGGCAACCGCAAGACGCGGAAGATGCTCTACGGCGGTCAGGAGAAATCGGAGTTCGATGACGCGGACAACCTGACGAAGCACACCGCCGCGGGTCGCACGGTGTCCAGCACCTTCCATTACGGCGACACGGAAGAGAAGCAAAAGAAGCATCTGCTGCTGAAAAGCATTGCGCCGCTGGGCAGCGTCAGCACGTTCACTTACGATGCGTTTGGGAATCCGCTGACGAGTCAGGTGCAGAATGCAGAGGAGAATCCGAGTTACTTCATTCGCGGCGAGACTTCGTACACGGATGACGGCAATTATGTCACGGAGCAGAAGGATGCGCGCGGCAAGATTGTGCGCACGGAAACCGATCCGCAGCGCGGCACGACGACGAGCGTCACCGACGCGAAGGGGCAGACGGTGACGTATGACTACGACAATCTGCGGCGAATTGTAAAAACTTCTGCAAACGTGGGCGCAAAAGAAGGAATTCCGACAGTACATAACGAATATACCTACGACGAGCAGCGCGGGAATCTGGTCGAAATCCGTCACAATACGGACGGGAACGCCGCGAATGACGTGGCGTACAGCTTCGAGCAGGACGCGCTGGGTCGTCAGACAGCGGTCAAGGTCGGGAATCAGACCTTGTCGCAGAGCCAGTATCAGAACGACCCGACGAAGCCGAATTTCGGCACGTTGACCGCGACGACTTACGGCAACGGGGCGAAAGTCAGCAGTCGGTACGACGATTTCAACCGCGTGACGGGGGTGGTGTACGGCGAGGAAACCGCGCCGAGATATGAGTACGACTACAACGCGAAGGGTCAAGTGGCACGGGTACGCGACAATCTGCTGAATCGGACGACGCAGAGTGAGTACGATTTGGCGAATCGCCCGGTGCGCGTGAAAACGTCGGAGGACGCGAAGCACGTCTACACGGGGCAGGTCGCGTATGACAACGTGTACGGCAACTTGAGCGAATTTGCAGAGAAAGTGGGTGAAAATCGACAGGAATTCGGGACGAAATTCGGCTATGATGACGAAAATCGTCCGACGTCGCTGACGTACAGCATTGGTGCAACCACCATCGGGCAGAGCACGACGACCATTGACAAGCTGAATCGGACGACGTTCTCGGCGGTCAAGCTGGGCAGCAAGACGTTCACGAGCGAATACCATTTCGCGGCGGGCGGCTACGGCACGGGCAGTGTGACGAATCTCGTTTCGTCGATTACCCAGCCGGGGTGCAACTGTGGCTACGGCTACGACGACAACGGGAACATCGCGAGTGCGACGCTGAACGGCAAGTGGACGGGCTACACCTACGATGCGCTGGGTCAGTTGGTGCAGGTCAACGACCACAGCGATACCCGCTCTGGCGAAAATGGCACGACTTGGAAGTACACCTACGACCTCGGCGGCAACATCCTGAAAAAGGAACGCTTTGCGTATGCCGACACGACGACTCCTCTGGAAACCGTTACCTATACCTACGGCGACGCGAACTGGCGCGACAAGCTCACGGCGGTCAACGGAAACGATATTGCCTACGATGCGATTGGCAATCCGCTGAACGACGGAACGTGGACGTACACTTGGCAGAACGGCCGGCAGCTGCAAAAGATGCAGAAGCCGGGCGTGACGGCAGAGTTTGTGTACAACGCGGACGGCTTGCGTGTGCAGAAAACGGTCAATGGCGTGGCGACGAAGTACACGCTGCACGGCAAGAATGTTGTGCATATGACTTCCGGCACGGATGAACTGCATTTCTTCTACGATGCACAGAACCGCCCGGCGGTGGTGGTGTACAACGGCATGGCGTATGCGTATGTTAAGAGCTTGCAGGGCGACATTGTTGCGATTCTGGATGAAAGTGGCAACGCCGTCGTCAGCTACGGCTACGATGCGTGGGGCGCGCCGCTGTGGTGCACCGGTGAGCTGGCGGAGACGCTGGGCAAGGTGCAGCCGTTTAGGTATCGCGGGTATGTGTTTGATGAGGAGACGGGGCTGTACTATCTGCGGAGTCGGTACTATAATCCGCAGCAACTTCGATGGATTAATTCCGATAATATTATAGCAGTCAATAGTGGTTTCACAGCAGCTAATAATTATGTATATTGCGGAAATTCACCGATTAATCGCTATGATGCCAATGGACGCTCATGGAAGGATGTAGTCCGAGGACTGATACATAGAGGTAACGAGTGTCTTATGTCATTGGGAGTTGATACAACGTCCATTGGAGCTTTTCTTCTTATGATGGAAGAAGAACCAGCGGATTCGGGAATTTATCATGCAAAGGAGAATTGCTGGCAGCAGTATTTTGGGTATAACGATTTATATGACTATGCCTTTGATATAGGCACGGATATGCAGCGAGTTAAATTCGACTTTGTATGCAATGGTACATCTTACGTTCTCTGGGCGTGGAAGGGCGATTATATTAATTTAGGTGCAGGTGCAGAATTGGGTATCTATACGGGGGACAACTTCCAGAAAAATGTAAATACCCGCTTGGCTATGCCAATGAGATTAACACTGTCATATAATGGCGCTGAGATTATTAATTATCACCCAACAGCTGAACAGTGGTGGATTACGGGCTTTAATTCGAACTATATGCGGGTAAAGGCATGTGACCTAACAGCAACGTTTTCGGTGAGGTTCACAGATCAGGAAATGTATGATGCGTTTTATGGCACATGGAACAATAGAGAACAGGACGGCTGTCGATGGGTTTTTGATGGGACAACGTGCACAGCTACATTGCGTTTTTGAAACAAATAGGAGAGAAAAAATGATGAAAGAGCTAATAGCCATGTTCATGACGTTATGCTGCTCACTGGTACTAAGCTCGTGCAATATCCCTTCAGCGCGGAGGCGCTTTTTTACCTATCCTATGAAAGAAATATTGAATGATACATTCAGCGAATTTATTCACCATCTGAACCAACATGACGCGCAGGCAATGCTGGCAATGTTTTCCGCATCGGCTGTCGAAGAACAGCCGCTATTGTTGGATGAAGTAGATGCGATGATTGCACACTTTCCAGATCCCGTGACGATTACAGAAGCAGCCAGTGGAATTGGGCAGTCTTCCAGTACAACTAATGGGGAAAATCGAACAAAAGGAATAGGTAACTTTAGCATAGAGTCTAATGGTGTGCGTTACTACGTTTTCTTATCTATCTGTACGGAGGATTCTGCAAACAAAGAGGAAGTGGGTATCATTGAACTATCCATCATTTCAGTAGACAACTATCATGATTCTACTCTCTTCGGAGGCGATCCAGAAAGAAAAAAGGGAATTAACATTCTCGAATAATGCTTTTGCCTCATACAATGGAGCAAGTTTTTACCCCAAAAGTTCATGTAATAACTTATAGACTCTTCTCATAAACAATATTGCAAGTGCTTTTCTGTATTTAGGAAGCGCACGGCGGCACACAACCGACACCCACTCGGCTGTATGCCGCTTTTTCTATGCCTGAAAATTTTCTTCATTTTCGCCTTTCAGAAACTGAAATTCAGGCAGTCCGCAAATGCATGCATTGCCCCGAGTTTCAAGCGGAGGGCAAAGAGAAAAGTTCTGAATCCCTTGGAATTGCTGGGCTTCAGGATTTCAGTTTCTGTTTTTGAATTCGCAAACTTTTCTGCTATGATGAGGCTACGAAGCAACGACAGGAGGTTTGCGGAATGAGTATTGCATGGAACTATCTGGACAAGCGGAGCGCGGCAATGGCGGCGCTGAAAGATTATCGCAGCATGAAGGCGATTCTGGCGACAACGGCGGCGGAGATTGCGAATGTGCGGCAGGACATGGTTCGCATTGGCGGGATGCGCTTCGAGGAGTCGGCGCATGGTGCGCGAAATCCGCAGGCGGGCGAAAACCAGATTCTGCATGGAATTGCGGAAATTGATGTGCTGGAAGAGCGGAAGCGGCAGGCGGAAGAGTTCATGGCGTGGTTTCAGCCGGCGTGGGATGCGCTGGGGGAGGACGAAAAAACGGTGCTGACGATGTTCTATCTGTCAGAAAACGGGAAAACGGACGCGATAGAGGAAATCAGCGAACGGTTTTGCGTGGAGCGGAGCTCCGCCTACAAGAAGAAGGATCGCGCGCTGGCGCACTTGGCGCTACTGCTGTATGGGAGGTGAAAGGGGAGGAGAAGTTGATAGATGATATTGACAGGACAATCACATTATGTTACAATAAGCATGGAAAACTTAACTGCAAATATATCTAATGCTGATTTTTGCAGCAATAAATGAACTTCAGAATAATCTGAAGCTGAAAGGAGTGGAATTGTGAAAGCAAATGGCAATAGGGTGGTGACAAGAGGCAATTCTGACGCAACAGAGCAGATTAGGAAAACGCGAATGCCCCCAAATACATCACACCTGTTTGCTAAAATGCTGGTCAAAAGGCTAACACTTTCCATATGTACATAATGACTGTGATTGCAAGACCAGCAGCTCAATTGCTTTCTTTGAACAGTCAAAATGTATGTGCGAAAAAGATAAATCCATAGAGCTGTCTGACGGTCAGGATTAGTTCTCAAAAGAGAACGATTTCTGACCGCTTTTTTTGTAACAAAGAGCCGTATGCAGAATCCCTTCGGAGCCGGCATCCCCGAAGGAATTGCCGAATACTATTTTCTGCATTCGCCTGCGCCCGCTGCTTGCGCCTTTTTCCTTCTGCCGTCCGCTCATTCCACTTAGCGTAGCGCTGCTACGCTGCGTTTCATTCGCGTTAGGCAGAAGAAAAAGTTCGCGGCGCATCAGGCGCATTCTCATTTGAAAATAGTATGCTGAAGGATACGGCGCATATCAGCATCAGCCGAGGCAATGGCTGCTGCCAACCAAATGAATGGAGAAATTCATGATGGTAGGCGGCACTGTTCAGTATACCCTTCTTTTGCGATTTTCTCCATTCGAGACAAAGGAATGGAGGAAAAATTGCAATGTCACAAGGACGTTACGTTTGGATTGCAGGGAAGAAAGTATATCTGAATCCGGAGCTGCAGAAGGAATGGGACAAACTCATCAACAAGGAACGTTATAGAGCTCGTCAGGAAAAAATCTGCGGACAGGCGGATTACCGTCGCTGCAATGGGGATTGCTTCGTGTGTCCATGGCGCAAGGAAGGAATTGTTGTTTCGTATGAAACGGAACACTTTGCAGAAGGGTTCGGCAATGACAATGCAGCGCGCGGCTATGGCGTTGTGAATTGCGAATCGACGCTGGAGGAAAAGTACATCGCGGAGGAACGATACAACACACTGTGTGCCCGAATCTGTCGGTATGCAGATTCTGCGTATCCGGATGGTGCGAAAATTATTGCGTGCTACCTCAATGGTGAAACGCTGGAAAGCACTGCGAAAGAACTGCATCTTACGGTCAGGGCAGTGCATTATCGCCTGCATCAAATGCTGAAGTATATAAGAGAACATCGGAGTACATTCTGCGATTTTTGATGTGGCATTATTTCCGGTTTCGACGCATCATCTGCTTGCGCGTAGCGCTGCATTTCACTTCTGTTCGTCAGCGTGAAAATTTTTTTTGCAGAAATTCTTGAAATCGCGTAAAAAAACCGATTTTTTTTACCAGTTATGGTGAGAGGGATAAAAGTCTCTTTCAGCAAGAAGGGGGAATCAGCATGCCCGGCATTAACTTTTATTAGGAAATAACATCCAGTATGACTGGAATCATGAGAAGCAGCGCTTTCTGCCTCTGCCCGTGCTGCGGCAACATGATGAAAGCGGGAGAAGGCTGATGCAGCTTTGGGTTGGAAGCAATGGGGGAAAATGTTGGTTTGCCGGGAACAGCCAGCGCGTTTCCAATAACAGGAGGTGACTTATGTGGCAGAAGCAGCCGAAAAGAATAGACAGTCTATCTGCATTTCTCAAAATAGTCTTGTGTGGCAGGATGATAGTGTTTTCAAACTGTATTACTACTGTATGAATTGTGCCTGCCGTCAGAAAGCTGAAATCTGCGGGAAACAGCTTATGCCGGGACAACTGCTCTTCTCATACAGAAAGACAGCGCTTGAACTGGGCTGGTCTCGTGATAAGCTGACGAGGAAGATGGCTGCGCTGGTTCAAATGGGCTATGTTCAGATACAAACAGCGCGGGACGGTTCTATCGTTACCGTATCGAACTGGCTTGAAAATCAGACCGCTGGCGGTATGAAAATAAGGCTACTCTGTCCCGAAAATCAGTACGCAGACGGTACTGAAATAAGCACGCCGTGTGCTGAAAACAAGTCCATATGCGGTACGAAAGAAAGAGCGGAAAACGGTGCAAATGCGCATTTTTCAGCATTTGCACATCGCAGGCGGCTTGAAAATCAGCACACCCAGCAGCAATATAATAATAGTAATACGATAGGTACACTATCTCATTATCCGGATGAGTTTGAAAAGCTGTGGTTTGCTTATCCGGCTAATCGCAGAAATGACTGGGATGAGGCCTTTCGCGTATATCAACAGGCGCTGCGGCATGGTGCGACGCTTGAAATAATCATGACAGCGCTTGAAGCAGCAAAAAGTTCTATTGCGTGGACGAAAGATGGCGGGCAGTATATCCCCGGCATTAGCAAATGGATTCAGCGCGAGCCGTGGAGAGAGGCGAATCTACAAAAAGCGCAAAAGGAGAATCAAGAACAGTGGAACTCGCAGTAAAGTGGCTGTCCTTGCTGCATGAACCGGATGCAATCATTGAAATCAGGAGTATAGACCCTAAGCCTACTGTCAGCGGTTATTTTCGTGCGGACAGTCCGCGCATTGCTGCTGAATTGGCAAAGTATCCGAATCGAACGTTTTACCAGTCGCTGAACCCCGTCAAAAGTGCCTGCTATGCGCGTGCTCAGCATGAACGTCTGGTAGAACGTCCGAAGGAAACAACGTCTGACAATGACATCATAGGATTTCAATGGATTTTGATTGATGCAGACCCAGTCCGCCCCAGCGGTGTCAGTGCATCGGCAGAAGAAAAGGAAGCAGCACACGCTGTTGCTGGAAAGACAATGAAGAGGCTGATGGCAACGGGATTCAGCGAGCCAATTGTTGCAGACAGCGGCAATGGCTATCATCTGCTTTTTAAGGTACATATCAGCACAGATGACCGGCAAGTGGTTGCGGATTTTCTCTCTGTGCTGGACATGTGGTTCAGCACAGACGAGGCAAAAATTGATACGGCGGTGTATAACCCATCAAGAATTACCAAGCTGTATGGAACAATTGCAGCGAAAGGAGCCCATACGCCGGAACGTCCGCACCGACAGAGCTGCATCATCCGCTATCCGGAGCAGATTCGAGAAACACCCATTGCGCTGGTCAAGAATATTGCAGCGGAACTGCATCAAGCGGCGATACCGACAGAAGCTCGGCGTTCCGGCAAAGAAAGCACTTGGGACATTGAGCATTTTCTTTCCGCACATGGCGTGGAGGTGGAGAAAAAAGTAGCCATCAGCAGCGGTACAAAGTACCAATTAGCACACTGCCCGTTTGACGATTCGCATCAGCACGGAGATGCCGCCGTGTTTGCGTACCATCAAGGCGGTTTCGGATTCCACTGCTTCCATAACAGCTGCGCCGGATACCATTGGCATGAGTTCCGGCAGAAGGTAGACCCGGCAGCTTACAGCAGCAGCCCTTATGCAGTAACGCCTGCTGTGCCGACAGCAAAAGTCAGCACGGCGGAAAATTCTCCACTGCTTGGCAAGGCGAAGGCACGGATGCTGGACTTTGCAGAGATTCCGAACGTAGACCGCAGTAAAATTGTGGTGATTCGGTCACGGCTCAGTTCGCTTGACGCAAAGATAGGGGGATTCAATGCAGGCGAAATGTCCATTTGGAGCGGGGGCAATGCTTCGGGCAAGTCAACGCTCGTCAGTCAGATTGGTTTGGCTGCTGTATCGCAGGGATATAAAGTCGCGCTGTTTTCAGGAGAAATGACGGCATCACGGATACGAGAATGGCTACTGCTTCAAGCAGCGGGCCCGGACTATGTAATGCCTGATCCGCTGAATCCCAATCATTTCTGCCTGAAGCCCGGCATTGAGGCGAAGCTGGATGCTATGCTGACAGGCAAGTTTGCCATCTACGACAATGACTTCGGCACTGATTGGGAAATCGTTATCAGCACAATTTACGATTGGGTTCAGCAGAACGGTGCTTCGGTGGCGATTGTCGATAATCTGATGGCACTGGATATTCAGCTTGGCAATGTGGACAAATATGAGATGCAATCCCGAATTGCCAAGCGGCTCTCCACAATGGCAAAGACGTTGAAAATTCACGTTCATTTTATCTGTCATCCGCGGAAAACAGAAGCATTTCTGCGCAAAGGCGACATCAGCGGAACAGCCGACCTTACAAATGCAGCCGACAATGTGTTTATGGTTCATCGGGTCAATGCTGATTTTATGATGCGCTATCGCTCGGTATATCCCAAACTTGAGATTCAGCCGGATGTGGGAAATGTGGTGGAAATCATGAAAAACCGTGACCTTGGCGTTGTGGATGAGATGATAAAACTCTATTTTGACCGCCGAAGCAGAACTATGTCGGATGTGAAGGGACTTCCGCCGCAGCACGCATGGTCTGAAAAGATTGAGCAGATGCTGATGGAAGGTTTCACGCGGGTCAATCAAGGCGAACTTCCTATGGAATGGCGGTGAGAACATGCATGGCAAAGTGAACGATGATGAATGGGAGATTTTCCGCGATGCGTTCCGCCTGTATGCAGCGCATTGTGATCCGCCGGAGAATCAGGCACAAGATGCCGAAGAATGGTGGCTTTCAATGGTAAAGGACACCAGTGAAAAAGCTGCAAAATGGAATAATCATCCCTTGATGATGCTGCTGTTTCGAGCTGTTACTGAGTATGTTGAGCAAAAAGCAGCAGGAAAAACGCAAAGTACAATACACAAATAAAGGAATATCTGGCGGAGGTGCTGGGATGAATCAGAAAAGAAACTGCGCCCATTATGTTTATGGAGAAAAGGAACCGTGGAAAGCGTTTGCGAGTGCAGTGATTGTTCAGGCGGTCAAGGATTTCCGCAGCTGCGGTCGGATGCAGTACGAACTTCGGCAAAAGTTCCGCAGCGAGACAAAGCTGACAGCAGAAGAACGGGACTATCTCACATACCGCATCATGCAGTACAAGCAGAGGCTTGATGAACTGCGAATCTTTTTTCAGTCCGGTCGTTTTGTATTGCTTACTGACATAGATGGTATCCAGCTGCTGAAAAGATTGGAGCGTGAAATTGCATGAGGAAAGCAGTTGCATTTTTGAAAAGGGCAGAAGCAGTTGAACAGAAAATAGATGCCCTTCTCTCGCAGATAGAACTCTACAAAAGCCTTACGCAGCGAGTTACGGCATCTTGGGGAAGCGAATTTGCCGCCCATGCGCGCAACGTGGGTGCGAATGAGAATGCGATTATTCGTCTCACGGAAGCACGCAGAGAGCTGGAAAACTTGACGCAGGAGTATCGGGATGCCGTTGAAGAAATCACAGCTGTCGTAAACAGCATGGATAATCAGGCGCACCGGATCATCCTCTTGAACTATTATCTTTCTCATATGAATTTTGAGAAGATTGCTGAAAGAATCGGATTAAGCCGGTCGCGCGTGTATCATTTGCACACTCAGGCGCTTGATGAACTGGAAATGCTGCTAAGTGCAAGCACCTGAATAGGAGACAACACGGGCGGCAATCGCGCAAGATAGCAGCAAATAGCATGAAATAGCATCACGCAGCACAAAACAGGACAAATTAGCAGCGAACAAGACAAATTAGCACGCTTTAGCAACGAAACCTGTGCTATAATAGTAGTGTCGAAAGAGACGAAGGCATTGATGGAGCAATCTGTCGATGCCTTTCTATTTTCCAGAACAGGAGGTGTGAAATATCGACAGGCTGAACCCACCATCAAACAGCAGTGGAGGGCAGGGAAGTTCTGCTGCCACGGATGAACGAGTGCAGGAAGGAGGAAGTGGATGAATCCCACGGTGCTTGCGACTGTAAATCAGAAAGGAGGGGTAGCGAAAACGACCAGCTGCATCAACATAGGTGCAGCAATGGCACGGGAAGGAAAAAAGGTGCTGCTGGTGGACACTGACCCGCAGGGCAGCATGACCATCAGCCTCGGCAATCAGCAGCCGGATCAGCTTGCGCCCACAATCGCAGACCTGATGACCAAGGTCATGAACGATGTCCCGATTGCGCCGGGCGAAGGCATACTGCACCATCCGGAGGGAATTGACCTGCTGCCCGCTAACATCGCGCTGGCAGGAACGGAGGTGTCGCTGGTGAATGCAATGAGCCGCGAAACCATCTTGAAGCAGGTGCTTGCCCGCAATCGGCAGGACTACGACTGCATCATCATCGACTGTATGCCGTCGCTGGGGATGCTGACCATCAATGCGCTGGCGGCGGCAGAAAGCCAAGTCTGACCTCCTACGATGACATTTTCTCCACGGAAGCCTCACGCCAGCAGGAGCAGATTCAGCGCCTTGCGCTAAGCGAACTTCACCCCTTTAAAGATCATCCATTCCGCGTACTGGACGATGACCGGATGATGGAAACGGTGGAGAGCGTGAAGGAATATGGGGTGCTGGTGCCGATTATTGCCCGGCCGATGGCGGACGGCGGATATGAAATTGTGTCCGGTCATCGGCGGAAGCGCGCCTGTGAGCTGGCAGGGCTGAACGAGATTCCCGCTATTGTCCGCGATTTGGACGATGATGAAGCTGTCATCATTATGGTGGACAGCAATTTGCAGCGCGAGAACATTCTGCCCAGCGAACGGGCCAAGGCGTATCAAATGAAAATGGAAGCTATGCGCCGGAAAGCTGGACGTCCATCCAAAGAAAATTCCCGACAAGTTGTCGGGAATTTTGAAATGGCAGATGTAATCGGTAAGGAGACGGGAGAAAGCGGACGACAAGTCCAACGCTTCATTCGCCTGAACAACCTTGAGCCGCCGCTCATTGATAAGGTGGACGCGGGCAAACTCGCCTTTACCCCTGCCGTGGAACTTTCGTACTTGAAGCCGGAAGAACAGCAGTGGCTGGATACCGCCTTGGAAAACACGCAGCAGACACCGTCCCTCTCGCAAGCCCAGCGCATGAAGCGCGAAAGCAAACAGGGCACGCTGTCGGAACAGGGCATCATGGAAATCATGACGGAGAACAAGCAGACGATTCCTGTCAAGGGGTCTGTCGTGCTGCCGCAGGAAAAGCTGACCAAGTATTTTCCACGTTCCTACACGACGGAGCAGATGGAAAAGGTAATTTTCAAGCTGCTGGATTACTGGATGAGGAAGCGGCAAATGTCGCAGGAGCGATAAAGACGCATGAAACGAAAAGTGGATATTCTGCTGATTGTCATGTTTCTGTTCGGAAGCATGATTTTTCTTTGCCCAATTTTCGGGCAGATAAAGGAGGTCGAAGAAGATGACCGTGTATACACGCGCATGTCCGCAGAGGTTAAGCCCCCTCAACAGGCTTCGGGACTGGTGGAGGATGCGCCATCCCCCGCGGCAGCCGCCGCGCAGACTGTGCTGCCCCTGCTGCTGGAAGTGCCGCAGGCAGAGAAAACCGCTGTGCCCGCTGCCGCGCCGCCCTCCGTACGCCCGGCTGCTTCCGACACTGCCGCGCCAGCACAGGCAGAGCGGACAGCAAATCCCCGCAGTGTCGATGTAGAAGCATGCATTGCGCAGAATCCGGATTTTGCCGCATGGCTCACCATTTCGGGTACGCCGGTGGATTATCCGGTTGTGCGGTCGAACAGGACGGACTACTACCTGACGCACCTGTTCAGCGGCGAAAACAGCAAGCTGGGATGCCTGTTTTCGCTGCCGTCGGCGGATTATCAGACACCGAGCAGGAACATTGCCATCTACGGGCATCACCTGAGCCATAGCGACGCGATGTTCAGCAGCCTTGTGCAATACAAGGATTTGGGCTACTGCGCCGCGCACAGCATCATTCAGCTGGACACGATTTACGGCGAACGCACCTATCGGATTTTCGCCGTCGTCAACATGCAGGTTGGTGACTGGGATGCAGCGACGGCTGATTTTGCCAGCGGACAGGCGTTTCAAGCGTATGTAGACCGCGCACGAGCCAAGGCAATGTATGATTCAGGCGCGGCAGTTGGTGCGGATGACCACATTCTGACCCTGATAACCTGCGACCGCAGCGCTGGCGGGGCAAGCGGCCGTCTGATTGTGCTGGCGGTTCAAGAATAATACTATTTTCGGATTCACCTGAGCCATCTGCTTGCGCCTTTTCCCCGCTGTCGTCCGCTTATTCCACTTAGCGTAGCGCTGCTACGCTGCGTTTCATTCGCGTTAGACAGCGTGAAAAATTCGCGGCGCATCTTGGCTCATTTTCATCCGAAAATAGTATAAGAAGGAGAAGCAAATGAAATTGAAATCCAATTTGAAACGATTTGCATCATTGATGCTGTCTGCGGCGCTGGTGCTGACCTGCATTCCGCTCTGTGCGGCAGCAGAAGAAGCAGCCACACCCTCGGACATCACGGGAACGGAAGTCATTGTGCTTCCGGCAGAAGAACAGGCGCTTCCACCCGTGGAGGAAGCGCCTGACGAATCCGCATCCGATGCGCCGGATGAGCCGTCCCATGACGAAATGCTCCCCAATTCGGAGGAGGAAAGTTCGTCGGACGACCGTCATCCTTTGCAGGCGGCGATTGAAGAACATGGGTATGTCTACGTCCGGACGGTGCGGGCAGTCAGCGTGTACGCCAGCGCAGAATCGCAGGAGCGCATTGTTTATGCCGCGGCTGATGATGCGTCCATTCTGCTGGCGACGGCGTTTTTCAGCGGTCATCAAGCCGTGCAGGTCTGGTTTCTGGATGCGGAGCAGCAGACCATCTGCGGCTTTGTACCGGCAGCGTCGCTGGATACCCGCTATTTGACGGATGCGGATGTGTCGGGCATCGCCGACGTGCCATCCTGCGACGGAATGACTGCCGTCGGTCAAAAGCGACTGTTCGTGGTCAATGGCAGTCGCCCGGAGGATGCATCCAATGAAGAAGAAACGCCCGCAGACACATCTTCGCAGGACGCGCCGCACCAAGAATCGAATCTGCCCGAAGCGGAAGAAAGCGGCGCTTCGGAGCAGCCGGATGATGCAGAATCGCCGGATGCTTCGGTACATCCAGAAATCAGCAGCGAAGAAGAAATCGACGAAACGGTGCCGCCTGTAAATCCCGGCGATTTTGTCAGCGTCAGTACGGACACGCGCGTCTTTTCTGCGGTGGATGATGATGCGTCCGAAGCGTATTTTTCCAGCGAGTATCAGGGCAATTTCGTCAATGCAGCAGCAGTGCAGGTGGTGTCCGTTGCGGAAGATGCTTCGGGGGCAGGGTGGTATCAGGTGCGCTTCCTGTACGGCGATTCTTTCCCCAGCGGCAAGATGAAGTGGACGGCTGACGAAACGGTGTGGGTGATGGCAGCGGAAACCGGCAAAACGGATGCGGATGCCTGCACGGTGACGGACTTCGCGTATCCCAAAGAAATGCTGCGCCTGCTCCGGGAAATGCAAACGTATACCGCAGAAACGGACGGATTCAGCTTGAAGAATATTCATGGGAAAATCGGCAGTTTTCAGGCGGGACAGTCGGGACTGCAAGGAAGTTCCGGCAGGGACGCGGCGTATCCACAGCTGGCGAAATCGGCATCGCACGGCACGATTTATGCGACACCGCACTATCTGGAAAACTTCCCCGTGTACTGCCTTGAGCATACGCTTTCCGGCCCCGGCGAAGGGTCGGGCGCGAACAAAACAGAAACCGGCCCGTATGCGCTGCTGGATATGGAGGCGTTCGTGAACACCGCAGAAGGCGGCGGCGTGAACGGGGTGCGATTCAAGGCGCAGACCATGCACGCCATCGGCTGGGTGCTTCGGCACACCTACCCGTTTATGGTGCTGGATCGCAGTGATGCAAACAACGAAGTGTGGAGCCGTGTCGCGGGTCAGTTTGCTATTCGCGAGGTGATTAAGCAGCTGGAAGGCGCGCAGTACGTCCGCAGTTATTGGGACATGGATAATTTCTACGCTTTCTCCGGCGGCGCACCGGAAGTGTATCTGACCTATGCCCGATGGCTGGCGAAAAACGCGATTGCATACGCGAAAATCACCGGGAAAATCACCGTCAGCGGTCAGCGCATCCAAGCGTCAGACGGCGGCTATATCGGTACGGTTACGCTGACGACGGATGCGGATTTGATTCGGATTTCCAAGGCAGCGGGCAGCATCACGGGGAACAGCGGCGGTTCGGATGAAGCGTACTACTATGTCAAGAGCGGCGATACCATCCGGATTTTGTCGGACAAAAGCAGCTTCTCCGTTTACATGGAATCAATCGCGTCCAGCGCGGAAGAAGCAGGCTTTCTGGTCGGAATCCCCAGCGCCTCCATCCAGAAAGTGCTTGTCCCGATAGAGGGAACGCCATACCCGCTGCAATCCGCCGTTGTCACGTTTGAACTGCTGTATGGCACGGTGTTTGTGACCAAGCAGTCCATGGACGGCGTTTTGCTGCAAGGCGCGGTGCTTGAGCTGCTGGATGAATCCGGCGCGGTGCTGGCAGAAGCAGTGACGGATGCGCAGGGTCGTGCCGTTTTTTCCGGGATTGCACCGGGACGCTATCAGGTTCGCGAGAAAACCGCGCCGCAGGGGTATCGGCTGTCTGTTGTCTCGGCGCAGGAAATCATGGTGACGGCGGGCGCAGACACGGCGTGCATGTTCATCAACGAGCGCATGATGGGTATCATCCGGATCATCAAGACGGACAGCATGACCGGAAAACCGCTGCCCGGTGTCACGTTCACGGTGACGAGATTGACCGCGCCCGCATCGGATGATGCTTCCGATGTTGGTAAAGTCGTTGCAACGATTACGACGAATGCGGATGGCATCGCACAGACCGAAGCACTTCCGTGGGGAGAATATCGAATTGCGGAAACCAATGCGCTTGAAGGCTATGTGGATACGGACTTTGTGACCATCGTTCAAATCAAATAACAGGAGGAAGAAAAATGAAGCAGATGAAGCAATGGATGCACTGGGTGCTTGCGCTGGTGCTGCTGGTGATGAGCCTGTCTGTTCCGGCAGCAGCGGCGGAAACCATCACGGTGAATGTAACCAACACGCCCGTGCGCGGCAGCGTGGCGCTGGAAAAGACCGGCTTGCAGCTGGTGCGCTTTACGGACGAGCAGGACGAATGGGGCAATACCGTCATGAAGCCTGTCTATCAGCAGGGATATTTGAAGGGCGCCGTGTTTGAACTCCGCGCCGCAGCGGATGTTGTCGGCAAGGAAGGGACGGTTTTCTACAAGCAGGGGGAACTGGTGGAAACACTGACCACCAGTGCAGACGGCGCAGTGAACTCGAAGCTGCTGCCGCTGGGCAGCTACTGCTTGCAGGAAGTTTCCGCTCCGGACGGCTATTTGCTGGATGATACCCCGTATCCCTTCACGCTGACAGCGGCAGGCAAGCAGACGGCAGTGGTGGAAGTGAAAGTGTCCGCGGTCAACACCTATCTGCCGATTCGGGTGACGCTGCACAAACAGCAGGAAGCAATTCGAGTGGATGAAACGGCGGACGGCATGATTCGCTCGTCCATCGAGACAGTTCCCGGCGAAGGCTGCGTGTTCGGCTTGTTCAATGCAGGGGTGATTGCCTACGGCGACAGCCAGAAGCTGCCTGCCCATACGCTGATGGCAACTGGCATCACGGATGCCAAGGGCAATTTGACATTCTCCGGCATGTATCCGCATGGCGCGTATTATGTCAAAGAACTGTCCGCGCCGGATGGCTGGCTGCTGAATACCGAGCAGTACCCGGTGCAGCTGACACCCGAAAACATGGATGCAGCGGAGGAGGCAATCGCAATCACGCTGGATGCGCCTATCCTGAACCGCCTGATTTATACGCCGGTGACGATTACCAAGCGGGACGTTGCCGGCAAGGAACCGCTGCCCGGTGCGCTGATTGAAGTGTACGATGCGCAGGGCAGCACCATTTACCGCGCGTATACGGATGAAAACGGTCAGCTGCCGGATATTCCGCTTGTTCCCGGATCGTATACGTTCAAGGAAACCTATGCGCCGGAGGGGTATGCGCTGAATGTGGCGGTAAAAACCTTCACGGTAACAAGCGAAGGAAAAATCATCGGGGAAACCGAAATCCGGGATGAAATCAACAAGATTCAGCTGAAAAAGGTCAAGGAGAACGGCGAGCCGCTGCCCGGCGCTGTGTTCGGCATTTACGATGCCAACAACACGCTCGTGCAGCAGCAGACTTCCGATGACAGTGGTTATCTGACCTTCTCGAAACTGGGGTACGGCACTTATACCATCCGGGAAATTCAAGCGCCTTACGGCTATCATCCATCCACCGGCGAATGGCAGGTGACGATTGACGGCACTTATCAGAACCCTGTGCAGATTCTGACGACGGTGGTCAATGAGGATGCGCCCGGCTGGATTCGGGTCATCAAAACGGATGCACTGGACGGTCATCCCATTGCGGGCGTTCGCTTCGACATCTACGCCTTGAATGAGGACGGCAGCACGGGCGACTTGGTGTCCACCATGCTGACGAACGACGACGGCGTGGCAATGTCCGAAAGTCTGCTGGTCGGCGACTACATGGTCAAGGAGCATGAAGCGCCCGTCGGCTATGTGAACAGCCTGTGGAGCGAAAAAGTGACCGTCGTCATGGACGAAACCGTGGAGCGCAGCGTGACGAATATCCCCATGCAGGGGCAGGTTCGCATTGTTAAGACGGACGCGGAAACGGGCGGAAGTCTGGCTGGCGCAGTCTTTACGGTCATCCGCGTGAGCGGCTTGCCTTCGCATGGCAAGGAAGGCTGCGGCGAGGTTGTGGCGGTCATCACCACGGATGCGGAAGGGGTGGCAGTCACGCCTGTGCTGACGTGGGGCATCTACGAAATCCGCGAAACCACCGTGCCGGACGGGTATCTGGACAGCGGCTGTGTCGTTACCGTTTCGATTCCCGGCAATGCGGACTGACAAGACAATCTTCAACAGGGGCATCAGGCAGATGGTGCCCCTGCTGTATTTCAGAAAACGGGAGGCATCCATGAACACAAAACGAAACATCCTGCCCATGCTGCTGGCGGCATTGCTGCTCTTCTGTCTGCCGATGGCATCGCTGGCGGAGGACGTACCCATTCAGAACGTCAGCATCCGCAATACGCCTATCAAGGGGCAGATTCTGCTGGAAAAGACCGGGCAGATGCAGACGACGGGTGAACAGGGGTATTTGAAAGGCGCGGTATTTGAAATTCGGGCGGCGGAGGACATTATCGGGCAAGACGGCACGCCGTGGTATTCATGCGGCGAGCTGGTCGCCACGATGACCACCAGCGGCGAAGGCGTTGAGAAAAGTCCGCTGCTGCCGCTGGGCAAATACACGGTCAAGGAAATCAGCGCTCCGTCCGGGTATGTGCTGGATTTGACGACGTACACCGTAGAAATTCAGGCGTCGGATCAGGAAACGCCGATTGTTTCCGCTACGGTTTCTTCAATCAATTATCCCGCCGAAATTCTGCTTCAAAAGACCGATGCGGATGGAAAGGCACTGGCAGGGGCGCAGTTCGTGCTGCTGGATGCGGATGGATGCGAAACGGCATCGGCTGTTTCGGATGCAGACGGGCTGGTGCGCTTCCGCTTCGTTCCGCAGGGGCAGTACACCATTTGTGAAACGTCCGCGCCGGATGGGTATCTGCTGAACCGCAGCGCAATTTCGGTGACGGTAACGCCGAACTGGACGAATGCGGAAGAACCGATAGCGACGGCGGTGAATCAGCAGAAGAAAATCCTGTTTATCAAGGTGGATACAGCCGGAACGCCGATGGCAGGCATTCTCTTCAAGCTCATCAACGCGGAAACGGGCGCTGTGGCAGAAATGGCTGTCAGCGACGAAAACGGTGCGTTTGCCTTTACAGCATTTGATTATGGCGTGTGGACTGTCCATGAAGCGGCTGCCCCCAGCGGTTACAGCCGCATGGCGGACTATCGCTTCCAAGTGGATGACAGCTGGTCGGGAACAGCGCCGGTGCTGCTGGTAAACATTCCTGATTCTTATGCGTTCATCAAAGTCGATGCTGATGGCAAACCGCTGCAAGGCGTGAAATTTGCCCTGCGGGATGCGGACGGCAATCTCCTGCAAACGCTGGAATCCGATGAGAACGGCATTGTCCGCGCCGAGCACTTGCAGCCCGGCACTTATTATTTGCAGGAAACAGAAACGCTGAAAGGATACACCCTGAGCGGCGATGTCCGGAAGCTGGTCATTGACGAGCACTACAAGATTCCCGAAGAAATGCCGCAGTGGGTCAACTACACGACGATTCAGACCGGCGTGCAGCTGGCGGCATCGGGGGTGATGCTTATCGGCATTGCCCTGATGCTGATAAGCGGCACCATGCTGCTGATGCGCAGACGGCGAAAGGCGTAAGCGGATGGTGTATCATCAAAAGCTGTTCCTGCGCCGCTTGGAAGTCCCGCCTTGGGCGGCGCGCTGCACTTTTTCATGACGGAGGCTTCCAATGCAGGAAGAAATCGAAAACAAAACGCTCTCCCTCATCATCAATACCAGCAAATTCACTGAAAGGACATTGGCGACGGCGTTCGCGAAAGCGCTGAAACTCGGCTGGAATAAAGCCAAGGAGCATTATCAAGCGAAACCGCAGGGCAGGCAGAGCGTGAAGCAGCTCATCGGGCAGAATCAGGGCGTTGAGCAGCCTGCACTGGCTGACCGGCAGGAGGTGAAGGCGTTTGAACGATACGCCCGCCAATATGGGGTGGATTATGCCATCCATAAGGGTACTTCCGACAGCGGAAAAACGCGCTATCTGGTGTTCTTCAAAGCTCGCGACCGTGCAGCCATTGATCAGGCAATGCGCGCGTATGCAATGGATTTTCTGGCGAAGCGGAAGGAGCAGCGGAATGTTCAGCCGCAGCTGGATACGGCATCCCCCAGCAAACAGAAGGAGCGCAGCAGGCAGAAAGGGAGGGAAAGATGAACGCCGACGCATGGAAAAAAAGCCTGCTGCTGCATCTGCCCTACGGGGTTATTGGACTTGCCGCGGCGAAGCTGAGTGAAGCATGGCGGCTGTCAGCCGGGACGGATTTTTCCGCGAAATTCCTGCACCTGCGGGATGGCGCGGCAATGGCGTTCCGAAACGGACTGTCCGGCTTTGTGCCCCTTGACCTGCTGATTGGGTTTCTGTGCGGATGCGCACTGTGCCTGCTGGTACATGCAAAACGCAGGAATGCCAAGAAGTATCGGCACGGCGAAGAATACGGCGCTGCCCGCTGGGGAAAGCCAAGCGACATTGCGCCGTTCATGGACCCTGACCCGTGGAACAACATCATCCTGACCCAGACGGAGCGCCTGACCATGAGCAGCCGCCCGGCGAATCCCAAAAACGCACGGAACAAGAACGTACTGGTCATCGGCGGTTCCGGCAGCGGCAAAACACGCTTTTTCATCAAGCCGAACATCATGCAGTGTACCAAAACGAAGGGGTGCTCTCTTGTGATTACTGACCCCAAGGGGACGCTGATTACGGAGTGCGGAAAGATGCTTGCTGCTGCCGGATATGACGTGCGGGTTTTCAATGTTATCAGTTTCCCAAAGTCCATGCACTACAACCCGTTTGCGTATATCCGAAGCGAAAAAGACATTTTGAAGCTGGTGACGGCGCTCATAGCAAACACAAAGGGAGAGGGCAAAGGCGGCGACGACTTCTGGATTAAGGCGGAAACGCTGCTCTATATGGCGCTGATTGGCTACATCCACTACGAACTTCCGCCCGCGGCGCAGAATTTTACGACGCTGATTGACATGCTGAACAGCATGGAAGTTCGCGAGGAGGACGAGGAATACCGAAATCCTGTTGACCTGATGTTTGAAAAGCTGAAAGCGGAAAAGCCGGAACACTTTGCAGTGCGGCAATATGCCAAATACCGGATGGCTGCTGGCAAGACCGCCAAGTCGATTCTGGTGAGCTGCGGCGCACGGCTTGCGGTGTTCGATATTCAGAAATTGCGGGAAATTACGGCTTATGACGAACTTCACCTTGATACGCTGGGAGATAAGCGGACTGCACTCTTCCTCATCATGTCCGACACGGATGCCAGTTTCAATTTTCTGATTAGTCTGGCGTATTCGCAGATGTTCAACTTGCTTTGCGAAAAAGCGGATGATGTGTATGGCGGCAGACTGCCTGTCCATGTGCGCTGCCTGCTGGATGAGTTCGCCAACATTGGGCAAATCCCGAACTTTGAGCGCTTGATTGCGACCATCCGAAGCCGAGAAATTTCGGCGTGCATTGTGCTTCAGGCGCAGTCTCAGCTCAAAGCGATTTACAAGGACAGTGCTGATACAATTGTCGGCAACTGCGATACGCTGCTCTTTCTGGGCGGCAAGGAAAAGACGACGCTGAAAGAAATGGAGGAACTGCTTGGGAAAGAAACAATCGACACATTCAACACCGGTGAAAGCCGCGGGCGCGAGGTATCGCACTCTCTGAACTACCAGAAGCTCGGAAAATCGCTGATGACGATGGACGAATTAGCCGTCATGGATGGCGGCAAGTGCATCCTCCAATTGCGCGGTGTGCGCCCGTTTTTATCCGAAAAATACGACATTACCAAGCATCCGAACTACAAATATCTGTCCGATTTTCATCCGAAGAACGCTTTCCATATCGAAAAATACTTGTCGCATCAGCTGAAACTGCGGCTGGAAGAAGAATTTGCCGCTATTGAAGTCGAGGTCAGCGGCACGTCCGAGGAAGAAGAAGCGCTTCTGGATGAATGGGCAGAGGAGCTTCAACAGCAGGCTGCCGAATCCGGCGGCCTTTTCTATAGCAATTCTCAAAAATCCAGTCAATAACCATCAGCAGTAAACCAGCCGAAACAATCCTCCGGCGAAACGAGAGCAAGTGCCTCGGCGACCATCAGGGGCAAAAGTGCAGCAATGTTGCAGCCCAGCTTCCGTAAAATAGCCTTCATCTTCGACCACAGCATTTCAATCGGATTCAAATCCGGGCTGTATGGCGGCAGATAGAGTGGAATCATGCCCGCTGCGCGCAACACTTCTTCCACGCCCTTGACATGGTGTGAACGCATGTTGTCCATGACGACGATGTCGCCTTTGTGAAACCAACGATTGAGATTTTCACCAAGTTACAAGAGAACTCAGCGAAAAATCATGACGAAATCTTCACGAAGCTGTTCAGATATATTCTTCGGCCTGACATTTACTATGTTGCTTACTGGAACCTGTATGCAAATAATGGTGCGACAACAAAAGGTGCCAATGAAGATACAGCGGATGGCTTCGGTGAAGATTATGTAACTGGCATCATTGCAGCCTTAAAGAACGGAACATATAAGCCGAATCCTGTAAGACGGACATATATCCAAAAAGCTAATGGAAAGTTGCGTCCCCTGGGATTGCCAACCTTTTCAGATAAGCTGATACAGGATGTGATCCGCATGATTCTACAAGCAATATATGAACCGATCTTTTCGGACTACTCCCACGGTTTTCGCCCTGGACGGAGCTGCCATACAGCATTGTCCCAAATCAAGCACGAATTCGTCGGCGCTAAATGGTTTGTAGAGGGCGACATTAAAGGTTGTTTCGATAACATTGACCATACAGTGTTATTGGAGATCATCGGCAGAAAAATCAAAGATGTCCGTTTTCTGAACCTTATTCGCAGCTTTCTTAAAGCGGGATATATGGAAAACTGGAAGTATCACGTTACTTATAGCGGCTGCCCGCAGGGCGGTATAATTTCACCTATCCTTGCCAATATCTATCTGAATGAGTTGGACAAGTATGTTGAATCGCTAAAGCAACAATTTGATAAGAAAACGCTGTACACCCTAACGCCGGAATACAGGGAACTGCAAAGCCAGCGTGCCAAGACAAAACAAAAAATTGAACGGCGCGATGATGGTGAAGAAAGGGACAGACTGATTGCTCAATACAAAGAATTGGGGAAAGAGATACGCAAAACCCCGGCAAAACTTTGTAATGACAAAAAGCTGAAATATGTGCGGTATGCAGATGATTTCTTAATTGCAGTAAATGGTAGCAAAGCGGATTGCGAGTGGATTAAAGGAAAGCTCACGGAGTTTATCCGCAATGGGCTGAAAATGGAACTCAGCCAAGAAAAGACCCTGATAACACACAGCAATGAAACTGCCCGTTTCCTTGGGTATGATGTGCGCATACGGAGGGACCAGCAAGTCAAGCCTTGGAAAAACTGCAAACAGAGAACCATGAACAATACCGTGGAATTACTGATTCCATTAAAGGACAAGATTGAAAAATACCTTTTTGTGCACGAAATAGTGTGCCAAAGGAAGGATAATGGACGACTTGTACCTGTAGCCAGAGTAAAGATGACGGGGAATACAGACTTGGAAATAGTAACGGCATTCGACGCGGAACTGCGCGGTTTATGCAATTACTATTCTCTTGCGAGCAATTACCGGAGTCTCAATTTTTTTAGCTACTTGATGGAATACAGTTGTCTGAAAACTCTGGCATGGAAGCACCGGTGCAAACTGTCCAAGATATATGACATGTATCGCACAGGAGAAAAACGCTGGGGTGTCGGACACGGGAACGCGGGCAGATTCGCGGAATGTAGACGTGTGGCAGCTGACGGAAGCAGCAGAACCGGCTGTCCGCAAGATGCTGGCAGAAGAATTTTCTGCGGATGCGTCGATGCGCCTTGCCGCGCAGATCGACCAGCTTGCCGAGCGTCAGGCGCTTGCCTATTGGAACGAACACCGCCGCGACATCCTCGACAGTGTTGACGATTCGGCATTATCGGAGTACGATGATTTTGCGGCGGGGGCATCCTTCCGAAAAGCAGCGGCGGCAAGCATCTCGGCTGTCATCCAGACCCGATGCGGACTGGAGCCGGAGCTGCTGCGGGAGGATTTTCAAGAGGTCATGGACTGGAACACGCCCGCAGCCGCGGCGGAACTGGGCACGGCAGTCAGCACGATTGCCGAGCAGGTTCTCCGCCAGATAGAAAGAACTGTCCGAAATGCGGAAAGGAGCATGGAACATGAGCGAACTGAAGTACACACAGCACGGGGATTGCCTGCTGCCGGAAATGGAACTGACCGAAGAGGAACAGCAGCCGCTGGGCAAGTACGGGATGATGCGCCAGCAGTATCTGGCGAGCGAGCGTCCGGGGCTGTATACGCGGCTGCTCCTGAGCGGGCGGCTGATGACGCACCTGCACGAAATCGAGCAGAGCGCGCAGTATCGGCTGAACCGCCTGATGCACATCCTGCCGAAGCAGAGCGGCGTGACCGAGGACATGAAGGCGGAGAACCCGATGCGCTGGGCGGCGCAGATGAACAGCCTGAAACATCAGGCGGAGGAAATGATTCTTTCGGAGCTGATTTACAGCTAAACGGTTATACGCCGCAGCTGGAGCAGATGAGTTTTTTCCTGCCGACAGAAAACGAGCAGATTCAGCTGGTGGACAATTTTGAGGCGGAGAGTGCGCAAGCACCCTTCGCTTTTTCTGTACCGCAGGAAGTGGTGGATGAGTTTCTGCGCAGCGGCAGCAATACGACAGACCATCGGATGAAGGTCACGGCGGACTTTGCCAAGCAGCTTTCGCCTGAAACCATTGCCCAGCGCCTTCCGCAGATTTATCACGGCGGATTCGGCATGATGTACATGGGCAAACCGTACAGCGCGTGGTATGACGAAAGAGGCATTCGGATTGCCAGCGGGAAAAGCGCCCGCGATGTACCGAATGCGCAGCGGATTGCATGGGCGGATGCCGCACGGCGCATCGGGGAGCTGCTGGAATCCGGCGAATTTCTTGGCATGATGGAGCTGGCACAGACCCCGGTGCATGAGCGGGCAATGGCAGCGCAGGGGCTTTGGTACATGTACCACGACATGGCGGAGGAAGGCAAAGGCTATTTTCCCTCCATGAAGAGTATTCGCGGAAGCAGCTTCCCCGAAGAAACGGCGCGGCTGACGGAGCAGCTTGCCAACCCGGAATTTCTGTCAAGGCTGACAGCAGAAGCAGCGCAGTTTGCGGAAGATGCGCGGGAAAATCGGAACCTCCTGCGATTTCCCTTCCACAACCCGGAGGCTGTCCTGAACACGCTCAAAGAGCTGGCGTTTCCGCGGCGCGGCTATGACTCCCTGCTTGTCGAAGTCCCCAAACCGGACGGCTTCATCACGGAGGATGAAATCGACGATATCCTCAGCAGCGGCGGCAATATGTCGGGCGGCAAACGGCGCATCTACCAGTATTTCACCGAAACGCCTGCACGCTCGATGACCGAAAAAGCGAATTTCCTCAAAGACGAGTATGGCATAGGCGGGCGTTCTCCTGCGGTATCCGGTGCGGATGGCAGCAATGAAGCGCATGACAGCAAGGGCATTGTGCTGCAAAAAAACGGCTGCGCGCCTGTCAAAATGCAGTGGACGAAGGTGGCGGCGCGCATTGACACGCTGATTCGCCGGGGGCAGTACCTGACGCAGGATGCAGCCGCCGACCGTGGCAGACAAGAAGCTGCCGAAGGTGCCCTCCCAAAGGAAACAGCGCCGGATGCGAACGAGGAAAATCGGGCGGAGCAAGGCGAAGAAGCAGACGAACCTGTTTCCACCGAAGACAGCGCCGCAACTGCTGATGCCGCTGAAAATCCAGCTTCATCAGAAACTACCGCCTATGCGGTCGGCGATACGGTCTATCTGGACGACACGCTCTTTGTGATCGAGGCAAATCGGGGTCAGGAATATCTTTAAGAGCATCAGATACACTAACCCAACGCGGTAAGCCATTGGCACCGTCTTTACTATTAGTTGGTGAAGGATATTTATACTCAAAATGAACATCCTTGCGCACACCAACAATAATCACACGCAGACGAGTTTGTGGCACACCATAGTCAGCTGCGTTTAAAACACGATACTGTACATTGTAGCCTATGCTTTGGAAGTCGTCGAGAATCATCTGAAAGACTTTACCTTTACCGATGCTGAGAATTCCTTTAACATTCTCAGCAAGAAAAAATTTGGGATTCTTATCCCGAATAACACGAAGTAACTGCTTATACAATACATTGCGCTCATCATCGACATGGCGTTTTGTATTTGCAACTGAGAAACCCTGACATGGAAAGCCGCCAATTACAATATCGCAATCCGGAATATCACTTGTTGAAATCTTTGATATATCTTCACAGACGATATGATTGCCTATGTTCTTCTGATACGTCTCGACCGCGTCTCTATACAAATCGTTAGCCCAGAGAATTTGATGACCAGCCTTAATGAAACCGAAATCCAGACCACCAGCACCACTAAAGAGAGAAACAACTCTCATGGAAGTTTTTCCTCCTGTTCAACTCGCACAAGTTCTTTGCCGAGCTGTTCAGCAAAAAGAACCGGTACAGCATTACCAATCTGTCGATAGCATGAATTCATAGTTCCGTGGAATTCAAAATTTTCAGGGAATGTTTGCACACTTGCACTCTCTCTGATGCTCAAGCGGCGTTTTCCATTGTAGTGCGGAATAGCGCAAACTCCGCCTTTACCATTGCCGCGAGCAAGGATTGTCGGTGATGGCTTGTTGGGGTCAGTTTGACGGTGACCAGTAAAGTTCCTGTATTCTACTTTGTACGCTGAGTAAATATGATTTGGAAGATTATTAGGGGTATCAGGGTCTGGCAAATGCCCGATGGCTTCTTGAATAGTCACCCATTTTTGGCGTCCGCCTAAGGCGTTCTTGTCATATGAAGGTTGCGGAAAGTGGAAGAGCATTTTTTCGCCTAAATCCTTGCGTTGACCGATGATGATAACCCTTTGCCTTGTCTGAGGAACACCATAATCAGCCATGTTGACGAGGTGCTTTTCGGTATAATAACCTGCCTCACCGAAGTCAGCAAGGATTTGCTTAATTGCTTCGCCATTACCAAGGCTTAAAATTCCTTTGACGTTTTCTGCAATAAAGAACAATGGCTGCTTGATGCGAATTGTATCATAGAAAAAACGGTAAAGCTGATTTCGCTCGTCCGCTAACGTTCGCATACGATTTGCAAGAGAAAAACCTTGACAAGGAAATCCGCCAACAACTACTTGAGGAGTAGGGAGACTATCAATATTGATATTTTTGATATCTCCGCAGATGATATGGTCGCCGATGTTTTGCCTATAGGTTGCAACTGCATCTTTGTCAATATCGTTTGCCCAGATGACTTTGTTGCCAGCACGAATGAGTCCCAAATCCAATCCACCTGCGCCACTGAATAATGACAGTATCCTCATGATGTACTACCTCTTACCATCAAGAATAATTGGCTTACATGTATAACAAGCCCATAATAATTATAACGCAAAAATGGTGGAAAAGCAATACGAGTGACTGCCTGATTGAAACGCCGGTCATGCTGGCGGCATTCTACGGTTTGCGGCGCAGCGAAGCCGTGGGACTGCGCTGGGATGCCATCGACTTCCAGCAGAACACCATCACGATTCAGCACACGGTGATTGCGTGCAGGCTGAACGGGAAGTACGAGGTCATCGCCCGCGATACCACAAAAACGAAGTCAAGCCGCCGGACGCTGCCGCTTGCAGCGCCAATCCGGAAGTATCTGCTTGATTTGCGGGTTCGGCAGGCGGAGAACCGCAGACTTTGCGGCAACTGCTATTGCAAGGACTATGAAGGCTATATCTGCATCAATGAGATGGGGTATCTGCTGAATCCGAACAGGGTATCAGCGATGTTTGAGCTGACGCTTCAGCAAAACCATCTGCGGCATATTCGCTTTCATGACCTGCGGCACAGCAGCGCGAGCTTGCTGCTTGCGAACCATGTGCCGCTCAAACAGATTCAGGAGTGGCTGGGGCACAGTGATTTCAGCACGACGGCGAACATCTACGCGCACCTTGATGCGGCTTCCAAGCAGAACACAGCAGAAGCAATGCTGCATGGACTGGGATTGGAAGAAGAATGAGGCTGCTTCCAAACGAACATGCACCGAGGCGTGAGCAGACGAAAATAGGATGAGATTCGAGCCCAATAAAAAATTCGACTAAATAACGCACTTGTCATTTAGCCGAATGTGGCGGAGACGGTGGGATTCGAACCCACGGACCCTTGCGGATCAACTGATTTCGAGTTTTATCGCCGTCTGTTAATTACATGGTTTCTCCTGTCAATTTCAGTCAGCCTTGTACGCCCGCAAACCCGCATGAAATCTGGATTTTTTGAAGAAATCGCCCGAAAATACTGAGAAATCGCCCATCGGTTCCAATCAGCGATTTTTCTGCTTTTGGAAAGAACTGCGGAAAGAACGGAAAGAACAAAAATCAATAGGCAATACACGGACAGTTCGAATGCCGGCAAAGATTATCAAGATATGAGGTGTATTGTCATGAAAGAAAACGCAATCAACTGGGACGATGTTCCCGATGTGATCACGAAGGATCAGCTGTATCGCATTTGCCACATCAGCAAATCTACCGCCTTGTACCTGCTCCAAAGCGGGAAAATTCCCTGCGAGTACACGGGCAGGAAAACACGCTGCTACAAAATCAAAAAGGAGGATGTGATTGCCTATCTGGAAAACCGCAAGGTGTTCCCCGAAAGCTACTCCGCTCCGGCGGGCTGGTACAAAGGTGATTATACTGTCCGGATGGAGGAACAGGTTCCCCCAATCGTGCAGGAGCATTTGCAGCTGTATTATACTGAGCTGCTCTCTGGCTATCCCGATGTGCTGACCACGCAGGTGGTTTCCAAAATCACCGGCTACGGAAAAACCGCCATCAACAACTGGTGCAATCAGGGACACATCAAGTCTTTCCGGAAAAACAATGTCAACCATATTCCGAAGGTCTATTTGGTGGAGTTCTTCTGTTCCATTTACTTTCGCACCATCACCCGCAAATCGCCGTGGCACATCCGTACCCTGCAAGGCTTTTCCAGCTGGCGGAAAATCCGTGACCTGCACACAGCAGACAGCGAAGGAGGTGCGGAGAAAAAATATTAAAGTATCAGCCGTCCCTTTCGAGGCGGCTGATACTTTAATATGAAAGCACGTTATTCTTCGTTCTCCCACGAAGAAACTATGTGAAGTTCTCCGGAATCCACTTCCAGCGCCATGTTGTCTCCTAAACGCATCATCATATTTCCGTCGGAATCAAATCCCAAAGAAGATGTAGAAAAGATAAAATCACCGTTATTGTAGTCAAAAACACTTTTTCCCATATTTGACCTCCTAATTCAATTTAACAATTTCATGTTCTCGTGTACCATATATGCGTTGAACCTGATACAGGCAATCATCAATCCAATATGTAATTTTATCTTCCGCCATATCATTGGTATAGATATTTGTACAAATCAGATTTTGCTTTTCGTTGGTACCTCCACAAGCAATGGGAAGTATATGGTGGATATTCCAACCGCAATATACCGTCCTTCCCCAACGAATAACGCAGTAATCTGCATTTCCATATCCGTCTCTGCACATTAGGTTGCCATGGAAATCCTCTGCAAAACGAACATTGCCATAGTATGCGTCCCACAGGCGCAACGCATTGGATTTACATATTTTCATTGTATCACCTCCAACCCGGATCAAAATAAAAGCCCATACACAACCATGTGTGTACAGGCATCAACGATCCGAGTCGAAACTTTACACACATAGCAACAAAGACATCAGCCGAAGCCGTTGCCTAATGTTGTATGGTGTAAAGCTTTGATACAGCAACTTGGGCTCACCTCAAAAGAGATAAATATCTCTCGGAGCCTATCTTGTGGATTCTCAGCATCGTAACGAGAATTTCAATCGATGTTGATAGTATCTCAGAATTACAATTTTTTCATCGTAGGCGTTTTGAACCCGGTTGTTCTTTGGAATTTCTCGTCGATCCGGCATACAAACTGATTCAAATTTAACATATCCTACAATTCAAATTATATATACCATACGATGAAAAGTCAACTATTCCAATAGAAAAAGAGAGTTTTGGTAGAAACTATAATTTTAAAAATCGCACATTCGTAAAGCAAAACCTCCTTTGGTACAATAACGGTATCAAAGGAGGTTTTGCTTTATGGCTAAAACAATATTTGAACAAACGGGCGGCACATACACCATGCAGGGCGACTATTGTCTGCCCGATCTTACATTACCCGCCGAAGAAGAACGTCCCATCGGCGTGTGGGCGCACCGCCGCAGAGAGTACCTGAAGCAGCACCGCAAAATCCTGTACTACAATCTGCTCACTTCCGGCAAGCTCCGCTCCCATCTCGCTGATGTGGAGGAAGAAGCGCAATCTCTTTTTCTTCGGCTAGTCAAAGAATACGCCGAGCGTGAGGGCGTAACCGAACAGCTGAAAGCGGAGAATCCAATGGAGTGGGTGCAGAAAATGAACAATATCCGCAATCGGGCGGCAGAAACCGTTTATGCCGACTTGATTTTTGCGTAGCAACAGAAAAAGCGAGAAAGAAATTAGTCAAGTGTGATTTACCGAATCATACTTGACTAATTTTAATTTTGTGGTATACTATACTCAGTGAATTTATGGCAGATAGGAGGATACCAGTCATGTTTATCGGCAGAGAGCGTGAACTTGCGGCGCTGAACAAGTTATACGCATCGGATAAGTTTGAATTTGTTGTAATCTATGGCCGCCGCCGTGTCGGCAAAACAGCGCTGATCAGTCGCTTTATAGAAGATAAAAACGCCATTTATTTTATGGGCGTCGAGAGCAACGCCAAGCAAAATCTCGAAAATTTCAGCAAGAGTATTCTAAGCTATCACACCGGCATAGAGGCTGAAACCTCTTTCCTGACCTTTCAGGCGGCTTTAGAGTATGTGTTCAAGCTGTCCGAAAAGGAACGGATTATTCTTGCCATTGACGAATACCCCTATGTCGCCCGTTCGTCGAAAAGCCTCGCTTCCACCATCCAGCTTTTGATTGACCAATACAAGGATACTTCCAAGCTGATGCTGATTCTCTGCGGTTCGTCCATGTCCTATATGGAAGACCACGTCCTCGCCTACAAAGCGCCGCTTTACGGCAGACGGACGGCGCAGATGAAAATTCTCCCCTTTGATTTCGAGGAGACTTGCCGTTATTTCAAAAATTTCACCGATGAAGAGAAAGCCTATGTGTACGGCATCGTCGGCGGCACGCCCCAGTATCTGCTTCAGATGAGCGATAAGTTGAGCATTGAGGACAATATTAAAAACACATTTCTGAATCCCAACTCCGCCCTGTTTGAGGAGCCGGAAAACTTGCTCAAACAGGAGGTGCGGGAACCGGCGCTCTACAATGCGATCATCACGGCGATTGCCACCGGCGCTTCCCGTATGTCGGAGATTTCCGGAAAGGTTGGGGAAAGCACAAATATTTGCTCCGCCTATGTGAAAAACCTGATCTCCCTCGGCATTATCGAAAAAGAGACGCCGTACGGTGAAAAGCGTCCCGAAAAGCGATTTACTCCATTGCGGACAATATGTTTCGCTTTTGGTATCGCTTTGTGCCGGAAAATAATTCGATTATTGCCCGTGGCGCAGCCGATTTGGCATACAAGCGCATCGAGCCATATCTGTCCGATTATATGGGCAAGGTGTTTGAGGAAATTTGCAAGCAATATCTCTGGAAACTGTTGCTGAACGGAGAATGCCCGGTGGAGTTTTCCTCTCTCGGCCGCTGGTGGGGCAACGATCCCACAGAAAAACGTCAGACTGAAATTGATATTCTCGCCGAACAAGATAAAAACACCGCCCTTTTCGGTGAGTGTAAGTGGACGAATGAGAAAGTCGATCTCGGCGTTTTGGAAACCCTTGTAAAGCGCAGCGAACTGTTTGCCTATAAGAATGTCCACTACTACCTCTTTGCAAAAAACGGATTTACCAAAGGCTGCATTGACCGGACAAATGAGATGGGGAATGTGACACTAGTGGCCTACAAAGATATGTTGCGCTAACGTCCGTATTAGAATAAAACATTTGCAAACAGAGGTGCTCACAAAATGGTGAATGATAAAATAAATGTAGTTGGTACAAATATTGCTGAAAAGGCAACGATGATATGGAATGTGGCAGATATGCTTCGTGGCCCGTTTAAGCCGCATGAATACGGACTTGTTATCCTGCCTATGACGGTAGTGAAACGTTTTCACGATTGTTTACTGCCTACACATGAAGCCGTATTAAAAGAATATGAATCCAAGAAACATTTAGCGGTAATTGACGGCTTTTTAACTCGTGCGTCCGGTTATCAATTCTATAATACAAGCAAATTTGTTTTTGAGTCACTGCTTGCAGATTCTGAAAACATTGAAGCAAATTTCCGTGATTATCTGGCAGGCTTTTCGGCAAATGTACAGGATGTTCTTGCTAAATTTGATTTTGACAATGTCATCCGCAGAATGGTTGAAAGCAATACCCTGTATCTTGTAATAAAAGAATTCAATACGCAAAAGGGATATTTGGGCCCTGATAAAATCAGCGCTGTGGACTGCGGTTATATTTTTGAGGATTTGGTTCGCCGCTTTTCTGAGTCGTTTGGCGAAGAAGCCGGAGCCCATTTTACCAGTCGTGATATTATTTATCTGATGACCGACCTGCTTCTTACAGATGCAAAGCTCGATGAAACGGGCAATGTCACCGTTTACGATATGACAATGGGCACCAGTCAGATGCTTTCCTGTATGGAAGAGAGAATCCACGAGTTAAACGAAGATATAGAAGTTACCTGTTTCGGGCAGGAATTTAATCCCTCTACTTTTGCTATCGCAAAGGCAGACATGATGATTCGTGGCGGCGATCCAAACAATATGCGGTTTGGGGATACTCTTTCTGATGACCAGTTTAAAGGCTTCACTTTTAAGTACTGCATTTCCAATCCTCCGTTTGGAATCGATTGGAAGCGAGAGCAAAAGGCCGTCGAAGCGGAAGCTAAACTTGGTGAGCTGGGAAGATTTGCTCCGGGACTTCCGAAAATCAGCGATGGTCAGCAGCTTTTTGTGCTGAACGGTCTTTCCAAGCTTGCGCCTGATGGCAGAATGGCAATTATCCAGAACGGTTCTCCTCTGTTTGCAGGCGACGCAGGCAGCGGCCCCTCTAATATCCGTCAGTACATATTGGAAAACGATTGGCTCGATGCAATTATCCAGCTTTCAACCGACCAGTTCATGAATACGGGAATCAGCACCTATATTTGGATTTTATCCAAGGACAAGCCTGCCTATCGTGCAGGAAAGGTACAACTTATTGATGCCTCCCATTGCTATGAACAGCGCAGGAAGTCTATCGGAACCAAACGCAACGATATTACCGACCTTTGCCGCAATCTGATTGTAGAAGCATACGGCGAGTATAAGAACGATGCTGTTTACGGTGATAAGAACGGCATTTATTGCCACAGCAAGATTTTCGGCTCAGAGGACTTCGGATACAACAAAATCGTTGTAGAACGCCCGCAGAGAGACGAAAACGGCGAAATCATACTGAAAAAAGGCAAGCCTGTCGCAGATAAAAATCTACGTGATACGGAGAATGTACCGCTTGTGCAGGATATTGACCGTTACTTTGAACGGGAAGTTTTGCCGTACGCTCCCGATGCATGGATTGATAAGAGCAAAACCAAAGTCGGATACGAGATTCCGATGACACGCTACTTTTATGAGTATCAGCCGCCGGAACCGGTGGATGACATTGTAAAGCGCATTAAAAAGCTGGAAAGCGAAATTTCCGAAAGCTTAAATGCACTGTTTCATAAGGAGAATGAACTTTGAGAGAAGTGTTGAGTTTTCTGTTTGACATATTTACCGACCCGCTCGGTCTTCCCATTGCGGGATATTGGGAATGGATTATTCTTGCAATCATTACATTTGCTGCATACGCCATTGCGTTCCGGACTGTGGGTGATTTATATGATGGCGGTATGATCAGCGGCAGCGCAGCCGGTTCTGTTTTACATTGGATTATTCGCCTGATTGTATTTGTTGTGATATGGGCAATTACATATTTTGTGATTTGGCTTGCAAAGCTTATTTTTGCACATTGGCTGCTCATTGTAAGTATCCTTGGCGGCATTCTGGTGGCTGCTGCAATTGTTTGTCTGATTGTTCGTTATACCCGAAAAGGTGGTGAAAACAATGCGTGAAATGAAGGATAGCGGAATTGAATGGATTGGAGATATTCCAAAAAATTGGAATATGTCAAAAATCGGGAGCTTATATACGCAACGAAATGAAAAGGTATCTGATAAGGAATATCAACCGCTTTCCGTAACGATGCAAGGTGTTTTACCACAACTTGCATCTGCTGCTAAAACAGATGATGGTGATAACAGGAAATTAGTTCGTGTAGGTGATTTTGCAATTAATAGTCGATCCGATCGACGGGGTTCGTGCGGAATTTCCCCATTGGATGGATCAGTATCACTAATTAATATCATATTGACACCAAGAACAACTATGCACCCTGGTTATTATGATTGGCTTTTTCATACAACGCTTTTTGCAGACGAGTTTTATAAATGGGGGCACGGGATAGTAGCTGATTTATGGACAACTCGATGGCAAGAGATGAAATCCATATGCGTACCTGTTCCAGAATATGCTGAACAAAAACGTATTTCCGAATTTTTGAATTCAGAGTGTGCTGAAATCGATGCTGTTCTGGAAAAGACCCGTGCCTCGATTGATGAATATAAAAAATTGAAGCAGACTGTTATTACACAGGCCGTCACCAAAGGCATCCGTGGCGGCAGACCGATGAAAGACAGCGGAGAATCTTTTCTTCATAAGGTGCCCGTTGGATGGACAAATAGCAAGATCAAATACTGCGCTATTTTTTCTCCTTTATGCAATACCAGCCATCTTACAGAAGATAGTATAGTAACTTTTACTCCTATGGAGTGCATAAAAAATGGCTATTTTGAAAATCGGGAAGCTGTTTTTGCTTCGATGAATTCATCGTATACGCAATATCAAGAAGGCGACATTGTTTTTGCGAAAGTAACGCCTTGCTTTGAAAATGGGAATATTGCAATAATGCAAGGGCTTTCGTTTGAATTTGGTTTCGGTAGTTCAGAGCTCTTTGTATTACGCCCTAAAAGCATAAATACTAAATTCCTTTTCTATTACTTACAAAATGATATATTTAAACAATATGCTTGCGCAACTATGACAGGGACTGGCGGACTAAAAAGAGTATCTCCCTCATTTGTGCGGAACTTTCCAATTTTTCTTCCAAGCGATAGTGAACAGGCTGATATTGCGGAATACCTAGACTACAAATGTAAAGAGATTGATTTACTAATTTCAAAAAAGCAACAATATCTCACCGAAATAGAGAATTATAAAAAATCACTCATTTATGAGTATGCAACTGGCAAGAAGGAATGTCCTGCAATAAATCAGAATGACGACGTTTCTAATGCTTATCCATATTTCCCCGCTCCGGTGCATGCTTCCAGTCCTCGTTTTGCTCAGGCCGTTTTGATGAGCAAAATACTTGAAGAAAGCAGCAAAGGAATGGGCCGTGTCAAACTTGAGAAAACATTATTTACTATCGAAAATCACATTGGATTCAATTTTGACACAGAGTATCTTAGAGAAGCGGCTGGCCCCCTCGATGCTTCGATTTATGAGTGTGAGAAAATCATAACGCGCCGTAATAAGTGGTTCAGTACGAAAACTTCAAGTTATGGCGTCTCATATGCTCCTACCAATGATGTGGATAAATACAAGAAGTACTATGCGAAGTATTTTTCTGAGTATAATTCCGAAATTGAACGCATCATTGATGTTTTCAGAAATTACACAACTGAACAAGCAGAAATAATTGCTACGTTATTTGCTGCTTGGAATGATGCTATCATTGATAAAAAACAGTTTACCGATGATGACATTGTTGATGATGTGCTAAATAATTGGCATGAAAGCAAAAGACGTTTTCCCAGACAAGTTTGGCTTCGTGCAATGAACGAGATCCGAAAGAACCATATTATTCCTAAGGGATATGGAAAGCATACTGTTATGAAGGAGATGCAGTAAATGGAGATACCTATCACCATTCATTCAGACGAAAAAGGATATTTCGATAGAGAATGCCCAAATGAGAATTGCCTTTATACTTTCAAAATCAATATGCAGGATTGGAAAGAAAAAATTTCTGATGACGAAGTCCACTGCCCAATGTGCGGTCATATTGATACCGCCGATAAATGGTGGACACAGGAACAATTGGAATCTATGCAAGAAATTGCAGCAAGCTATGCTATGTCAATGATTACCAAAGAGTTAGATAAAGCTTTTGGTAAACTGGCCCGTTCTACTCGGAATAATAAATTTTTGAAGATAACCTATAAGCCCAGCAAAAAGATTACTTTTCAGAACAATCCTATCGGTCAGAGTGAAGAATGGGAAACCGATATTACATGCGAAAAATGTGGCACTCGATATAGTGTTATTGGTTCAGCTTATTTTTGCCCCTGTTGTGGCCATAATTCCGCAGTCAGTGCTTTTAACGAGTCTACAGACAGCATTGAGAAAATGCTGAAATCTCTTCCAGAGATGAAGCAGTTGTTAACTGAATCATATGGTAGGGATAAAGCAGAAACCATGTGTCGTGGACTTTTGGAAAGCTCCCTCGGTGATATTGTTTCATCGTTTCAGAAGTTCGCATCTTGCCATTATGATAAGCTAACGGGAGAAATATCTAGAGTAAATGATTTTCAAATCGTTGAGAAAGGAAACCAACTCTTCAAAGATGCAACTGGAAAAGGTTACGAAGAATGGTTATCGGATAAGGAACTACACAACATGAATATGTTTTTTCAACGTAGACACTTGATTGAACATAACAACGGCATGGTCGATCAGAAATACGTTGATAAATCTGGTGATAATTCCTATGTTATAGGTCAGAGATTGGTGATAAAAGAAAACGATGCATACGCTTTATTAGCAATAATTAAAAAGCTTGCTAAAGGACTTATGACATTATGAAAAGATGTTCTATAGAGCGCGCATTACAACACTATGGCAGGAAAGGTGAAAACTAAATGTCTATTGCTGTTACAACCGAAAAACGATTTGAAGAAGATATAGAATCTTTCTTCCTTTCCCCGGCAGGCGGATATACAAAAGGTACCGATACATACGACGCCAAGCTCGGTCTATATGTAAATACCCTGATTGATTTTGTGCAGCGCACCCAGCCTAAAGAATGGGCACGTTTTGAAAACGCTAATCAGGTTGATCCTGTTCGCAAGTTTTGCCTTGCGTTTGCTTCAGCCTGTGATGCAGAAGGCGTTCTTTCAGTTCTGCGTCATGGATTTAAGCATAGGGGTATCCATTTTCGGGTGTGTTATTTTAAGCCGGAATCCGCTCTAAATCAAACGGCAGCCGCATTATGGGCGCATAATAAAATTGAATGTTACCGGCAATGGTATTATTCCGCCGACAGCAAAAAGAGTGTGGATATGGTTTTGGTGCTCAATGGCATTCCTGTGTTTGCCTTTGAACTGAAAAATCAATATACCGGTCAAACCGTTGATAACGCAAAGCAGCAATGGATGTATGACCGGGATCCCCGTGAGACCTGTTTTCAGTTTAATCGGCGGATCTTGGCATTTTTCTGCGTTGATCACACGGAAGTCTGGATGACAACGAAATTGGCCGGTAAAAATACATATTTTTTGCCGTTTAATCAGGGCTCTAACGGTGCAGGTAACGATGGCGGCAAAGGAAATCCTGCGAATCCGAATGGATACCCTACTGCGTATCTTTGGGAAAATGTTTTCCAGAAGGACAGCATGATGGATATTATCCAGAAATTTATGAACTTACAGGATGGTAAAACTTTGATTTTCCCTCGCTATCACCAGCTGGATGTTGTTCGCAAATTACTGAACAATGTTAAAAAGGACGGCTCAGGACACAACTATCTGATACAACATAGCGCAGGCAGCGGCAAATCGAATTCTATTGCTTGGACAGCCTATCGTTTGGCTTCCCTTTTCAATGCGGATAACAAGCCTGTATTCTCAAGCGTTATTGTTGTAACAGACCGCACGGTTTTAGATGCGCAGCTACAGGAAACGATCTCCGGCTTTGATCATACGCTTGGTGCCGTAGAGACGATTGGAGAAGACAAAAATTCAAAAGATTTGCGAGATTCTATTAACAACGGAGTCCGTATCATTGTCACCACATTACAAAAATTTCCTGTTATTTATCAGGAGGTTGATAAAGTGGCAGGACGGAATTTTGCGGTTATTGTAGATGAAGCGCATTCGTCGCAAACAGGCAATTCAGCCTTGAAATTGAAAGCGGCTTTGGCCAATACGGAGGACGCTTTGCGAGAGTATGCAGAAATTGAGGGTAAGAACGAAGAAGAGCTTGATCCCGATGATAAGCTGATGAAAGAAATGCTGGTTCACGGCAAGCACAAAAACCTATCTTTCTTTGCTTTTACTGCTACGCCGAAAGATAAAACTTTAGAGCTTTTCGGAACGGAATACGAGGATGGTTCTTTCCACCCATTTCACATTTACAGCATGAGACAGGCCATTGAAGAAGGCTTTATTCTCAATGTTCTTCAAAATTATATGACCTATGACACCTGCTTTAAAATAGCTAAAACTACGGAAGATAATCCTGATGTTCCTGCAAGCCGAGCGGCAAAGGTAATCCGCAGGTATCAAGAATTACATCCATATAATATTTCGCAGAAATCACAGATTATTGTTGAAACGTTCCGTGAAACAACACGCCATAAAATCGGCGGCAGAGCTAAAATGATGGTGGTTACCTCTTCTCGGCTTGCTGCGGTGCGTTATTTTCACGAAGTAAAACGCTATATAGAGGAGCAGAAGTATAATGATGTTCAAATACTTATTGCTTTTTCCGGTGCTGTTCAAGATGGAGATACCGAATATACGGAGCCTAAATTAAATGTCCGTGCTGATGGCAGCCATATAGCAGAAACGCAGACCAAAGCAGAGTTTCACGATAATTTTAATGTGCTTATCGTGGCAGAAAAATATCAGACCGGCTTTGACGAACCATTGTTGCATACGATGATCGTAGATAAGAAGCTGAAAGGCGTAAAAGCCGTGCAAACGCTATCTCGCTTGAATAGAACTTGTGCCGGAAAGAACGACACATTCATATTGGATTTCGTCAACAAAAAAGAGGATATTCTGAAAGCGTTTCAGCCGTTTTATCAGGAAACAACGCTTTCACAGGAAGTTAATGCCGATTTGATTTACCAAACGCAGAAAGAACTGCGGGGCTTTGCTATTTATAGTGATACTGATGTTGGAGCCTTTGCGAAAGAGTATTTTAATACAGGAAAACAGGACGCTCGTGCAATGGGAAGAATGACCAGCATATTAAAGCCTGTTGCAGACCGGTATAACAAGAAATCTACCGAAGAACGTTACCAGTTCCGCCGCCAAGTTCGTAATCTGATTAAGTGGTACGGATACATCTCCCAAATTTTGCGTATGTTCGATAAAGACTTACACAAGGAATATGTGTTCTGCTCCTATTTGCTTAATTTGCTGCCGTCAGAGGCGGTTTCTATGATTGACCTCGAAGGCAAGTTAAAGTTGGAATACTATAAGTTGCAGAAGACCTTTGAAGGCTCCATAGAATTGCAGGAGACAAAGGGTGTTTACGAGCCCGCCAAACATAAAGGTGCTATGGGTGGTGACAGCAAGGAACCTCTTGACGAAATCATTGAGAAAATCAATGAAAAGTTTAAAGGTGCATTCACCGAGGGAGATAAAGTTTTACTGAATGCTTTGCATACTAAATTGATGGCAGACAAAAAACTGACAAAAATGGCACGCAGTTCTGATCCGCAAATTTTTGCGGAAAGTATCTTCCCCAAAGCTTTCGGAGATGCAGCGCAGGACAGCTATATGGAATCTCAAGACACCTATACTTCTCTGTTCGAAGATCAGAATAAATACAATGCAATTATGAGTGCATTGGCAGATGTGGTATATCGGGAAATGAGAAAAAACTAATCATATTTTATTTTAACGGTTATGTTAGCCGGGAGGACTCAAATGTATATTTGTAAAATTGGAATTTCTAATTTTAGGGGAATTAAAAGTGCTTCTATTTTGATTAATGGTAACTCTGTGTTTGTCGGTGATAATAATTCTGGAAAGTCCACAATATTTGAAGCAATAGATTTAGTGATGGGGCCAGACCGTCTTGCAAGGCATCCAGTAATTGATGAACACGACTTTTACGGAGGCGAATACCTAAAAGGTGATAAAACGGTTCAAATATATATTGAAGTTGTAGTTATAGGACTTAGTGAAGACCAAAAAATACATTTTGGAAATCATATAGAATGGTGGGATAAAAAATCAAATTCTATTATAAGTGGACCACCGGCCAGTGCTACTGATTCAGATGATGTTGAGCCTGCCTTACGCTTAGTATTTCAGGGCAACTATAGTCCGGAGGAGGATGATTTTGAGGGGCAAACATTTTTTGCTGGAACACTTCGTGAAGGAAGTGTTCCAGAACCTTTTCGCAAGAAAGATAAGCGTAAGTGCGGATTTTTATATTTGCGAACCTTGAGAACCGGAAGCCGTGCTTTGAGTCTTGAAAGGGGTTCTTTACTTGACATAATCCTTCAACTAAAAGAAATTAAACCGCAAATGTGGGAAAGCGTCATAGAACAACTTGAAAAAGTTTCTATTGCAGGCGATCCAAATTTAGGTATTACGGAAGTGCTTACATCTGTTCAAGATTCCTTGGCAAATATAGTTGCTTATGAATCTGCGGACAAGCCACAAATTAAAGTATCCAATTTAACTCGTGAGAATTTACGCAAAGTATTAACTGTATTTATGGGTTCTGGTGCTTATAAAGAAAATGGTTCTGAATATATGACTCCGTACTTTCACCAAGGAACAGGAACTATTAATACACTTGTTTTATCTCTACTTTCAATGATAGCTAATATAAAGGAAAATGTAATTTTTGCTATGGAAGAGCCGGAAATTGCATTGCCTCCGCATATACAAAAAAGAGTTATATCAAGCGTAATCGAAAAATCCAAACAGGCTTTGTTTACATCTCATTCGCCATATGTCCTTGAAGAGTTTTCACCAGAACAAATTCTTGTTATCTCTCGAAAGGATGGTGTGCTTAGTGCCGAACCTGCTGGAATGCCTCCAGCTGTAAAAGTAAAAAAATATAGGGATGAATTCAGACGCAGATTTTGTGAGTCTTTATTAGCCCGAAGAGTTCTTATTACTGAAGGGAAGACGGAATACGATGTGTACTCTTCAGCTTCCAGAAAAATGCAATGCCTGCATCCTGAAAAAAGTTACTCATTTGATTTGCTTGGAATTGCACTTGTAAATGCCGAAACGGATACTCAGGTGTCAGCATTAGGTCAGTATTATAAAAGGCTCGGAAAGACAGTTTATGCTGTTTTCGATAAGCAAGAAGAAAGAGATAGTGAGCAAATTGCTTTGGCAGTTGATTGTGCTTATGAAGCCAATGAGCACGGAATAGAAGATGTCGTCCTTAAAGGAATTAAGCCGTCTGTATTATTAAGATTTGCCCTAGATGTTGTTGCAAGCGGCGAATGGCCTCCGCATCTTTCTAATCAAACACCTTATGAGGGGATGAAGGACGATGAATTATATACAACAATGAAGCTGTATTTTAAAAATAAAAAGGGAGAAGGTGCGCTTGCAGAATTAGTCCAATTTTGCGAAGAAGATGAAATGCCTTTATTTATAAAAGATACTATTATTAGCATTAGCGAAACTGTGTATCCGATATCCCTTCCCAATGACATTAATGAGGAGTGAATTATGATTCAGCTTCAAAACGACGAATTGCGCAAGGATATTTTGAAATCTGTCTCTCCTTTACTTATTATGGGAGGCCCCGGTTCAGGAAAGACTACTATTGCGTTGTTTAAGGCAAAGCAACTGATTGAAGAAACTGGAACACTTAAAAAGAATCAAAAGGTTTTATTTTTAAGCTTTGCACGAGCCACTATTTCCAGAGTAGAAGAGCAGGCGGGTGATCTTATTCCCGAAGACACGAAACAACAGATTGAGATAAATACTTATCATGGATTTATTTGGAATATACTAAAACATCATGGATACCTTCTTAATTCACACCCCATTCATCTTCTCCTCCCTCATGAAACAGGTCGGCTACTTTCAGATGTGCCTCTAAATAAACGTGCAGCAAAAATGCATGAACTATTTCTGGCAGAAGGTCTTGTGCACTTTGATATGTTTGCAAAACTATGTTCGCAGTTGTTAACAGAAAGCAAAGCTTTACAGAAACTTATTTGTGCCATGTATCCAGTAATTATTCTTGATGAATTTCAAGATACCAATATGGACGAGTGGAATCTGATAAAAATCTTTGGAAGCGAATCTAAATTGATAGCTTTAGCTGATCCCGAACAAAGAATTTATGATTTCCGTGGAGCTGATCCTAAAAGAATATCTCAGTTTATTGAAGCGATTCATCCAGAAATATTTGATTTCGGGCAACAGAATAATAGAAGTAGTGGAAAAGACATTGCTCAATTTGGAAATGACTTGCTGCAACAAACGAACAAAGGTAAAATCTATAACGATGTAAGTATTTTTGCTTATCCTTTTTATAAAAAACCATTTACACATATTTATTTAAAAAGCGCTTTGTTACAAATTCGAAAGAAATTATACGAGTCTCAAGGAAATGATTGGTCTTTAGCTATTTTAGTGCCAACAAATTCACTTATGTTAGCTGTGTCGGACACATTGCAACGGACTCAAAAACTATCCAATGGAAAGGTTTTACCAGCAATTGAGCATGATGTTGCCGTAGATACATCAGGAGCGTATTTAGCCGCTCAGTTTATTGCTAACCTTTTAGAAAATGGATCTCAAAAAATATGTACTGAAACTACTGTGCTAAGATTTTTGATTGAACATATACTTGGGAGAAAAGGGGCAAATAATTCAGTTTCCAAAGCAGATAAAGAGATTGCCTCTGCTTTAGAGCAATATATAAAGTCCAAAAAAATCAGAGGGAAAAATCGTGAATTACTTATTGCAGAAACCAAACAATTAGTGAACTCGGTTAATGACTTACACTTTTCAGGAAATGTGGTGAATGACTGGAAACAAATATTAAGCATCATTATCGATTGCAAATCTGATTATTATAAAAAAGTTGCAAATGATGCAAAATATTTACGCTTACTTCAACGGGGCACTCAATTATATTCAGCGCTAGATACAATTTGGAGGAACAGCAGCACATATAATGGCGCTATACAAGCAGTGTCAGATGCCTTGACGCAAGAGCATTTTTCTTTAAGCACAAAAAGATGGAATGGAATAAGCGTTATGACAATACACAAATCAAAAGGCAAAGAGTTCGATGTGGTTATTGTATATGAAGGGCATTATCACAATAAGATTGTATCAAGTCCAGAACGAAAAGAACAAGCGATTTTGAATTTACGTGTTGCAGTCACAAGAGCGAAAGAACACACTTATATTCTTACTCCCGATGATGAGCCGTGTTTATTATTATAAATGCGGTTTATGTTTCAAGATATCGATATTTCACAAACAGAATAACCAAAACAAAAATAGGTTGCTCATAACAGGGCAACCTATTTTTGTTAATGGCCTGATTTGATATGAAATAAAACGAATTATAGTTTTCCTGCAAGCACGCAAATGCCCGCCACTCCCGGCGGGCAAATTTTTTTGTCCGTTTTCAAAATTTTTTCTTAAAAATAGGTTGCGTTTTGGCGTTTCAATTCCAAATAAGTGAAGGGGAAATTTTTTCTCAAAAATTTTTTTGAGAAAAAGCCCGGAAATGGGTGTGCATTTCGCCCCCCTTTGTCCAAATGAGTGAAGGGATCTTTTGCAAAACAAAAAAATTTTTCAAAAACACCCGATAATTTTGCTCTCCCCAGTGGGAACAAGTGAAAGGACTTTTCAAATTCTCAAATTTTTTCCCGTTTAGGGGGTGCGTTTGACCTCTCCCTGTGGGAATAAGTGAAAGACCTTCTCACTGTACCTTGAAAATTGAATAATAATCCGAGTGGGATATGACTTTGCGATGACCTTCCGAAAGGAGCGAAGCGACGCCGCTTGACGGGGGCAGGGATAGAAAACGACATTCGGAAAAGCGCAGCAGATATCGGATGGCACTATGATCCTCACGCCGGTATCTGCCTTACATAGCCGTAAAAAAGGAGGATTGAAGCGCTATGAAAAAATCGGAGCTCAAAGAGCTTTATCAGATGATGTTTCCGGAATATCCGGACATCGTGACCGTCCGGCAGCTTCGGGAAATGCTGGGTATCAGCCGACAGCTTGCCTACGATCTCATCAACGATGGTGAATTGCAGGCAATCAAAATCGGCAATAGTTTCAAAATCCCGAAAGTCAGTGTAATTAACTTCGTGACCGAAGAGAAAAAGGAGGTGAAATCAAGTGCCTGAACGAATCGAACTCACGCCGTCCCAGCGCAGGCGATGCAACCGGCTGATTAAAAGACTGTGCGCCAATTACGACGACGGAAACTGCCTGCCGCTTGACGAAGGAGACGGTTGCGTTTGTGTGCAGATGATCTCGTTATCCATTATCTGCAAGTATTTCCGCAATGCGGTTTTACCCGCAGAAAAGGAACTGTATGCGGACATTTTCAAACAGCGTACTTATCACTGCGCCGAGTGCGGGGCGGCTTTTGTGCCGAACTCCAACCGGCAGAAATACTGCCTATCGTGCAGCAAAAAGGTGCACCGCAGGCAGAAAAACGAGAGCGCCAGAAAGCGCAAAGCAGACAATTAAGGGTTTGAAAATGCCCGGTTTACAAGGGCTTTTTAACACCAAATCTGGGTACATAAAGGCATTATACTAAACTCCTCGATTTCGGTGTTCTAACTGTCCGAATAAGAAAGGATGTACTTATGAAAAGAAAATTAGTGACCGTGGACGCAGAGACTCTGCTGGCCACACCGATGAGTAAGACCATGTTCATTGTCGATGGGCTGATCCCACAAGGGGTGAATGTCTTGAGCGGAGCCGCCAAAATCGGCAAAAGCTGGCTGATGTTGTGGCTTGGATTGCAAGTATCGCAGGGGCTACCCGTTTGGGGAATCCCGACCATGCACTGCGATGTGCTGTATCTCTGCTTGGAGGATACGCTCAAACGAATCAAAGACCGGCTTTTCGATTTGACGGACGATTCAACCCGAAGCTTCCACTTGTCTGTAACCTGCGGCTTGATTGGAAACGGGCTGGAAGAAGAAATCATTAACTTCTTGGAGGACTTCCCGAAGACAAAGCTGGTAATTATCGACACGCTTCAAAAGGTGCGGGATTCCAAAGGCAGCACCGGGAAAACGGGAATGTACGGCAACGATTACGATGACATTTCCTCCATCAAGCGGATCGCAGATGAGCACGATATTTCCATTATTCTCGTCCATCATCTGCGAAAGCTCAAGGACGGAGACGATCCGTTCAACGAGGTGTCCGGCTCTACCGGCATCACCGGAGCGGCGGACACCAATTATGTGCTTAAGCGCAAACGAAGCAGCAGGGACGCCACCCTTCTTGCCTGCGGGCGGGATGTGGAATATCAGGAGCTGACTCTGCGGTTTCAAGACCTGAAATGGGAGCTTGTGGAGCACAAAAACACAGAAGAAATCCGCAAAGCGGAAATCCCGCAGTTTCTTCTTCGGGTAGCGGAATTTATGAAATCCCGCACCGAATGGGTAGGAACTGCCACCGATTTGATTGCAGATATGGCGGAAACCGAAACCACGCCCAATGTGGTAACCAAGTATTTAGGACAGTTTTCCTGCGAGGTACTGGAGCCTGCCGGGATTGAGTACCGAACCAAGCGGACAGGGCAAAGCAGGCTGATCAAGTTCATACGGCATGACGGCGGTGACGCAAATGACGGGGGCAAACGATATATAGCGAAATGCCCGTCACAAGCGTCATTACCGTCACAAACAGAAAATACGAAAAGGAGAAAAAAGCAATGGCAAACTATGAAATTGTAAAGAAAATCGCCGTGCTCGGCGGAAAGCCGGACGGCGTAACCAAGGAAATCAATATCGTAAAATGGGGCGTTTATGACCCGATGATCGACATCCGCCGCTGGCAGGGAGACATCGCCTCAAAGGGAATTTCCTTGAAGCGGGAGGAAGCGCAGAAGCTGTTGGAGGCTTTGAAAATCGTACTTGGGGAGGCGGAAGCATGAGAAGCAAAACACTTGGAATCAATGTGCGGGTAACGCCGGAGGAGAAAGAAAAGCTTTTGAAAAATGCCGAATACTGTGCGCTTTCTCTTTCGGAATATCTGCGGAGACTGGGGCTTGGAATGAATGTTGAAGCAACAGTTCGAGAAAAAGATTACCGACTTTTCCGGCAGTTAAAGCAACTGAGAGCAGCCATTCCGCAGCATGAAAAGGATGAAATTATCCGCTGTATAGATGCGATTTTGAAAGAATTACGTTAGACAGAAAATGGCTGCGCTATCTTAGCGAGCAGACCGTTTATACTCCCAAAGGTCGTAAAACGGTAAATCTCGTTAGGGCGCACCCTAATACCCCGTAGAGAAAGGATGAAAAAGATGAAACGAAGAGTTAAAAAGCAATTCTGGCTTTCCCCACAGGACGCCAGAGAATTAAAACGCAAGGCAGAGCTTTGCGGAATTACAGAGACAGCAGTGATACGAATTCTGTTACACGGCTACGAGCCGAAGGAAAAGCCGGACGCAAGATTTTATGAAGCAATGCGCCAGCTTTCCGCCATCGGCAACAACATCAACCAGCTTGCAGTGAAAGCAAATACACTCGGCTTTATTGACACGCCGATGCTGAAAGCGGAAGCCCTGCGCTGGCACAAGTTTCAGGCGGACATCGAAGCGGTGTTTCTCCGCCCCGGTGAAAGCAATCTGAAATGGCAATAGAGGAGGCAAACACAATGACAAAACGAAAATCTGATTTTACTTTACAACAAATTCATTAGATGAGCTGTTTTCCTCACAGGAGGAACGGGACGATGCAAGCTGGAACGGGTGAAAGAGATTCCGCTTACTGAGCTGCACCCGTTTAAGGATCATCCATTCAAAATCCAAAATGATGACGAGATGAAACGCCTGATGGAGAGTATCCAGAAAGTTCGGTACACTTACACCGGCGCTTGCCCGTCCTTTGCCGGAAGGCGGATACGAATTGATTTCGGGGCATAGACGGCTTGCGGCTTGTCAGGTACTCGAAATTGAAACAATGCCCGTAATCGTTCGAGAGATGAGCGACGATGAAGCGGTGATTGCGATGGTGGACGCTAACCTGCAACGGGAACATATTTTGCCCAGTGAAAAAGCGTTTGCCTATAAGATGAAGCTGGAAGCAATCAAGCATCAAGGTATAACTTCTCGCCAAGTTGGCGAGAAGTTATTGAGCGTAACACAAGTGAGCAAAGAAAGCGATGATAGCGAGCGGCAAGTCCAACGCTATATCCGCTTAACTTACTTGATTCCCGAGCTTCTGGAAATGGTGGACGACGGAAAAATCGCTTTCAACCCTGCGGTGGAAATCTCGTACTTAGAGCAGTCGGAACAACGGGTATTGTTAAACGCAATGGAGCTAAACGACTGTACTCCCTCTCACGCACAGAGCATACGGCTTAAAAAACTCTCGCAGGAGGGGGTACTGCAAGACCAGACGATCTACAACATCCTCGCCGAGCAAAAGCCCAATCAACAGGAGCAGTACAGATTCAAGCGGGAGGACATTCGCAAATATTCCCCGAAGAGTTACACGGACAAGCAGGTCTGCGATACGGTCATCAAGCTGTTGGAACAATGGCAGCGCAGACGGGAGCGGGACAGAGACAGTCGTTGATTCGAACCGAAAATGTGTGCGGAGCACGACCTTCGCACAATGGAAAGAACGGCACCGGCAGGGTACAATGGCCTTGTCGGTGCTGGACTGTCCGTGAATGTAAAAGCAAAGAAAGGAGGTATATCAAATATGGTATCAGGACATTTACAGGTTAAAAAGGGGTACTACTACGCTGTGCTGAGCTTCTACGACAGCAAAAACAAGCGGCATGTCAAGTACATATCCACCGGACTTCCCGAAAAGGGAAACAAACGAAGGCCGAAGCGGAGCTTGTGAAAATCCGCAACGCCTTTGAGCCGCCCGCAGAGATCGGTGAGCTTTGCTCCAATATGCTGTTTGCCGACTATCTGCTCGGCTGGCTGGAAATCGTCAAGGTCAGAGTAAAGCCCACCACCTTCGGCTCTTATGAAAGCATGGTAAAGCAGACCATTGAGCCGTATTTCCGGAATAAGTCGATTACCCTAAAAGACTTGGAAGCAAGACACATCCAGCAGTTTTATTCCGAAAAGCTGCGGACGGTCAAGCCTAATTCCGTCATCCACTATCACGCTGTGATTCATCAGGCGCTGAAATACGCCATGAAAACCGATCTGGTAGTGCAGAACGTGGCGATGAAGGTAGACCGCCCAAAGAAGAACGATTTCCAGCCGGTGTTTCTGGATGCAGCGGAGCTTCAGCACTTATTTGAAGTGGTCAAGGGGACAAAGCTGGAGCTTCCCCGTTTTAGTCGCCGCCTTTACGGCTTGCGCCGTGGCGAGGTGCTGGGGCTCAAATGGGACGCCATCGACTTTGAGCGGGGAACGCTGACCATCAAGCGGACGGTGACCTCCGTCAATGTGGGCGGGAAAACGCAGATCATCGAGCAGGAATCGGCAAAAACCAAATCCAGTATGCGCACCCTGCCGCTGGTTGGAAGATTCAAGGAATACTTTGCAGAGGTCAAGGCGGCGCAGGAGCTGAACAAGCAGGTCTGCGGCAACTGCTACAACTACGAACACGACGGCTTCGTATTCGTAGATGAGCTGGGCGAGCGGATGAGGCCCGATTACCTGACCACCCAATTCCCTGCATTTATCCAGCGGCACGGCATGAAAAAGATGCGCTTCCACGATCTCAGGCATAGCTGCGCATCTCTCTTGCTTGCCAACGGCGTGCCGCTCAAGCAGATTCAGGACTGGCTGGGGCATTCGGATTTTTCCACCACGGCGAACATCTACGCCCATCTGGATTACAGTTCGAAACTCTCCTCAGCACAGGCGATGGTGAGCGGAATGGCTCTTCCCGAAGCGGGTGATTTCGGCAGCAGATGGGAGCAAAGCGCAGAAAAAAGCAGGGAATAAAGCGAAAAGCTGTTCTTTCCAAAATTATGGAAAGAACAGCTCAAAACCGGGTGATTTTTGGAGCGGACACAAAAAAGAAAAATCCAGAAACCCGCATGGCTACTGGATTTTTCGATGGCGGAGCGGGTGGGATTCGAACCCACGAGCCCGTGAGGACTACCTGATTTCGAGTCAGGCCCGTTATGACCACTTCGATACCGCTCCCTATATGCTCAGCCGTCGTTTTTCCTCGCTTTTTTTCGATGAAAAAGGGCTTTGGAAAGAACTGACGGAAAGAACAGCAAACTTATTCAATTTTCGAACCGGGTAAAACCCGCATGGTTACAAGGTTTTTGGTGGACGAAACGGACAGCTCCCCGCAAGATTTCGAGTCAGTCCCGTTATGACCGCTTCGATACGTCTCCACACGCTGTCCATAGAACAGCTTATTCAGTATAGCACAGTTTCTCGCATTTGGCAAGCGCTTTTCGGAATCTGCAAAAATCCGCGCAAAAAGCGGAAATCCGGCGCGGATACCGCACAATTTGAGCATAACGCGCCGGAATCAGCTTTATTTTTCGTACTTGAAGAATCCTTCGCCGCTGCTCTGTCCGAGCTTGCCGGCGTCAATGTACTCCTTCAGCATCTTGTCCATGCCCTTGAAGTTATACGGCGCGAGGAATGACGGAATCTTCAGGTACATTTTGACGATGTTGTGTGCCGTCGTCAGCCCGACGGTGTCCAGAATGTGGAATGGTCCCTTCGGCGCGCCTGTGCCCAGCGTCCATGCCTTGTCGATGCTCTCCGGGTCGGAAATGCCGTTGACGTACAAGTCCATCGCCGAGAACAGCAGCGGCACAAGCATCGAGTTGAGCAGATAACCGGATTTTTCCTTGCGGACGGGCAGCGCAATCATGCGGATGTCGTTGGCAAACTGCATTACCGTGTCGAAAACCTTCGGGTCGGTCTTGCTCTGCGCCATAATTTCCGCAATGTTGTTCTTCCAAATGGAGTTCGCGAAGTGCAGCGACAGGTACTCGTCGGGTCGCCCGGTGTACTTGGCGAATTTCGACGGCAGCAGGGTGGAGGAGTTCGTCACCAGCACCGTCTTTGCGGGCATCAGCGGCGCGAGCTTCTGGTAGAAGCTGATTTTATCCTCCACGTTTTCCGCCATCGACTCGATGACGAGGTCAGCGTCTGCAACTGCCTTCGCCATATCGAGTTCGAGGTGAGTGTTCTTGTACGCCGCTTCCACCTTCTCAAGGCATTTTTTCGGGTCGAAGCCGTCGAAATCCGCGATACCGTTCGCCCAATTTGCGGGCGTTTGACCGTCAGGCGTTGCCATCAGGTTGATGGTGTCGATGTACACCTGATGCAGGTGGTCAAGTTTGGGCTGTGTGCGCCCGATGCTGCCCTCACTGCGCAGCCAGATGGTTACGTCGAACCCGCAGTATGCGCTCTGGAAAGCAATTTGGCTGCCCAGCACACCGCCGCCCGCTACCACCACTTTACGAATCATCAAAAAATCTCCCTTCTCGTGAACCGTGCGCACTTGGCGCAAATGGTTTCTTTCTGACAGAATTTTATCATACTCGGATACGTTTGACAAGTAGTTTGATAAAATTTTGCCGATGGGAGGGGAATTTTGCCGTGCGCAGCCCAAGTGGTGGATATGCCCAAAGTAGGTTAGTTCAGCAGCACAAAAAGTTAGCGAGGACGATCCCGAAGCAGCGCCCGCAGGCGCGTTCCACTTTCAACAATGAAAACCAAGAAACATGGGAGTGCACACCGAAGGGGTCAAGGGGGCGACCGCAGACATTCGTCTGTTTTCATTGCCCCCTCGTCTCCTCCGCAGAGGCGAAATCCCTGCGTATCGCAATGTGCTAACATAAATAGGAAAGAACTGCTACTCGGTCGCGCAATGGGCGCGACAATGTTGAGGTGATGGAAAGAGCAAGCTGGGGGGCGCATCTGCGGATGCGCAAAGTTACTGGCAGGGACGCTTCGCTGCCTGCGCCTTTTGTTGACTTCTCTTTTTGAGTGGGTTTGACGAGCAGCAGTTGGGGCGTTGCCCCAAATCCCACAAGGGAGCTCCGCCCCTTGACCCCGCAAGGGGCAGATGAAAAGGGACGAAGTCCCCCCCCTTGACCCCTTTCGCGCGATTGAGTTGAGTGCTCCTTCTTACTCCTTCCGCGTGTTAATCCTTTTTCTGCGCCCCCTCAGCCCATTTTCTGACCGCTTTCGCCGCCGCCTGATTCATCCCCGGCACCTTCAGCAATTCCTCCTCCGTCGCCTCCCGAATTGCCTTCATCGACCCCAGTTTCGTCAGCAGCGCCTTCCGTCGCTTCGGCCCAATCCCGGGAATATCCTCCAATTGACTGTGAATGCTCGCTTTCCCGCGCAATCCGCGGTGGTGTGTAATGCAAAACCTATGCGCTTCGTCGCGGACGCGCTGAATCAGGTGCAGCTCCGGCGTGTGGTGGTCAAGGCAAATCGGGTCTTCGCGGTCGGGAAGGAAAATTTCCTCCTGCTTCTTCGCCAGCCCGAACATCGCGACATCTGCGCCCATGTCCAGCAGCGCCTGCCGCGCGAAACGCAGCTGCTGCGGACCACCGTCAATCAGCACAAGGTCGGGCAGGTCAGAAAACTTGCCGCCGATGGGGGATAGTCCCTGTTCTTCGCGTTCCGCCTTCTCCTGCAAGCCGTGCGCGAACCGCCGCCCCAGCACCTCGTTCAGGGAGGCAAAGTCGTTCGCGCCCTCGACCGTCTTGATGCGGAAGCGGCGGTATTCCTTTTTCGCGGGTTCGCCGTCGATGAACACCACCATGCTCGCGACGCTCAAAACGCCCTGCGTGTTGGAAATGTCGTAGCCCTCAATGCGCCGTGGGGCCTTGGGCAGCCCCAGCGCCTTGCCGAGTGCCGCCGCCGCGCCGACCGTGCGTTCTTCGCGGATGCTCGCGCGGGCGTTCCGCTTCTCCAGCGCGTCATGGGCGTTTTTCGCCGCCAGCAGCACCAAATCGTGCTTCTCGCCGCGCCGGGGCGTGACCAGCGTTACCGCCGCGCCCTTCTGCTGCCGTAGCCATTGCTCTAATTGGGGTTGCGCGCCGTCGGGCAGCTCCTGCACGAGAATGTTGCGCGGAATCAGGTTGCCCTCCTGATAATACTGCGTCAGGAACTCTGCCAGCACGTCGCCAGCGGGTTCGCTGCCCTCGCGGGGGAGGGAAAAGTGGTCGCCGCCGACCATGCGGCCGCCGCGGACGTATACCAACTGAATCATGGCGTCCAGCCCGTCCTGCGCAATGGCGAGGATGTCCTGCTCGCTCCGGTCAGTCTGGATGGCGATTTGCCGTTCCATCAGCCCCTGCACGTCGCGGATTTTGTCGCGGATGACGGCGGCGCGCTCGTACTGCATCTTTGCCGCGTAGTCCATCATTTCGCGGTTCAGCACGTCCAGCACCTGCTTGTAGTCGCCGCCGAGGAACGCCAGCACGCCGTCCATCATGTCCCAGTACTGCTCTTCGGTGCATTTTCCGGCGCACGGTGCGAGGCATTTGCCGATTTCGTAGTTGACGCACGGGCGGCAGGGTGTTTTCAGCGGCAGTTCCTTCCGGCACGTCCGCAGGGGGAACACGCCGCGAACTGCGTCGATGACCTGCCGAACCGCCGTCGCGCCGATGTATGGGCCAAAGTACTTCGCGCCGTCCTTCTCCATCCGCCGGGCGAGGGTCAGGCGCGGGAACGGCTCTTTCAGGTTGACGCGCAGGTACGGATAATGCTTATCGTCCTTGAGAAGGATGTTGTAGTACGGTTTGTGCAGCTTGATGAGGTTGCATTCGAGGCACAGCGCTTCGAGGTTGCTGTCGCACAGGAGAATATCGAAGTCGTCGATGTGGGAAATCATGGCAGCGACTTTCGGCGTGTGCTCCGTGTCGCGGAAGTAGGAGCGGACGCGGTTTTTGAGGTTGACCGCCTTGCCGACGTAGATAATCGTGCCGTCTTTGTCCTTCATCAAGTAGCAGCCGGGGCTTTCGGGCAGCATCCTGATTTTCAGCTCCAGCTTTTCACCCCAGTCGATTTTTGCCATAAAATACCCTCCCCATAGATGACAAAAGCCGGAAGCCGGACAACCCGTCCGAACCTCCGGCAAGAAAATGCAAGAATCAACAAGTTAGTCGTTCGCCAGACCCCAGTCATCCAGCGTAGATGGAATCTGATGCCACAGCACGGCTTCTACCTTGCCCAGAATCATGTTCCGCGGCACAGCGCCGACGTGCGACGAACGGCTGTCGTTGGAATTGTTGCGGTTGTCGCCCATCAGGAAATAATGTCCTTCCGGCACGATGTACGGGCCGTAGTCGCTGTACATCCGCGCGGACAGGAACTTCTCGGTGTACTTCACGCCGTTGACGTACAGGTAGCCGCCGGAAATTTGAACCGTATCGCCCGGCAGACCCACCACGCGCTTGACAAAATTCGTGCTGCCGCGGTCAGGATAGCGGCACACCACGACATCGAAGCGCTCCGGCTCGCCGCCCAGCACAATCGGCTGATTGAAGAAGTACGACGTGCCGTAATGCAGCTTGCTCATCATCATGATTTCGCCGTTGTGCAGCGTCGGATACATGCTGTTGCCGTCCACCACCACGGGCGAACCCACGAACGCTTTCAGCAGGAGGACGAGCAGCAGTGCGCCGACAAGTGTCGCAATCCACTCCATGGCGTTCTGCTTTGCGGGCTTTTTCACCTTCGGGGTGACGACGTAGCCCTTTTTCATCATGCGCTGCTGCCATTTGGTGTAATACAGGGCGGATTCTTCCTTCTTTTCGGCAGACTCCGGCGCGTTTTCGGGGGAGGAGGGGGCGGATTCCGCCTGTTTGACCTGTTCGGGTTCAAGGTTGGACATGGGGGGAAAACCTCGCTTTCATGATGCAAAGGAATGCTGCGCACAATAAACGAATGGGCGGAGCGATTCGCTGCACGTTTCACGTCAGGAAATCTCTGACTTATTCGGCAGCCAACTGGTCACCGCGCTTCATCAGAACTTCCTCAAGAAAATTCGCCAGAATAGGGGAAAATCCTGCCGAAACATCAAAAAGTTGCAGAAAGTTTACAAACCGTCAAGCGTCGCCGTTGAGCCAGAAGGCGGGCTTCACCAGCACGGTTTCGTGCTCTTGGTCAATGTCCATCACCATCAGCGACTTTTCGCCCATCACGCGCTTCTTCACCGGCTTTGCGGTGGACATCACGAACGTCATGCCGACGACATCGACATTGAACTCGCGCATCAGGTCGACCATGCCCTTCGCCGTGCCGCCGCCTTTCAAGAAGTCGTCCACAATCAGGCACTTCTGCCCCTCCTGCACCGCGCGGCGCGAAAGGCTCATCGTCTCGATATGGCCGGACGACCCGGAAACGTAGTTGATGTTGACCGCGCTGCCCTCGTAGACCTTGGAGGAACGGCGCGCAATCACCAGCGGCACGCCCAGCGCGTTCGCGGTGGCGAAGGCGACGGGGATGCCCTTCGTCTCCATCGTCAGCACAAAATCCGGCGCGGCGGCATAGTATTCCGTCGCCATGATTTCGCCCATGCGGGTGACGATTTCGGGCGTGGAGAGAATGTCGCTGTAATAGAGGAAGCCACCGGGCAGAACGCGCCCTTCTTCGCTCAGCTGCTGGCAGAGGTCGCCGATGAACTTGCGCGCTTCGGGACGGCGAACCTTCGTGCGATAGCGAACACCGCCCGCCGCGCCTGTGACCGTTTCCAGCTCGCCCAGCCCGAAGTGCGCCACAACGTCGCGCAGGATATCAATATCCTCGCTCATGGTCGATTTGGCAGACCCGAAGAGGTCACAAAAATAGGAAAGCGTGAAGATACGGTTCGGCTTGGCGGCAAGAATCTTCATCATAGCGCTCATGCGCTCGTTGCGGCGGATTTTGTCCACGGGGGTATCGCTCCTTTATCGGTGGTCGAATGCGAATCCCGATGCAACTGAATCATCCGGGAATCGTATGGAAATGGTACGGTTTTTTCGGGCACACCGGAGCAAATCAGGCAAAATAAAAAATCCGGCGATGCCTGAATCGTATTATAGCACAAATCTACGAATGATGGAAGAGGGCAAAATAAAAAAAGTTCGGTTTTTGTGCAAATGCGCGCACTCATCCGCCGAAGGAGTATCACCATGGACAAAACAGGCAAAATTGCATGAGAAAAGGACAAAAAACAGTCGCTTTCCGTTGCAAAATGGCGAAAATCACCCGAAAGGCAGGAAAAAAATCCGTCCCCCCTTGCATTTTTGGCAGGGAAATAGTATACTTATATTCGGACAAAAAGAAGGAGGTGGTTCACCTATGAAGTCCGTGAACATCAAGCTGAACCTGATGACCGATGGTGCCAAGTTCGTCCAGATCGTTGGCGCGTATCCGTATGACATGGATCTGCGCAGCGGCCGTCACGTTGTGGATGCTAAGTCCATTCTGGGCATCTTCTCCCTCGACTGGAGCAAGCCTGTGACGATGGAGATTTACTCCGACGATTGCGACGACCTGCTGGCCGAGATCAAGCCCTTCCTCGCGTAAGCGTCAGGGGTCATTCAGGACAATCAGCTGCGGAAAGGTCTGCAATGGGGCAAGTGCCGCCGGCGCGGACTTTCTGCCGACAAGCGCATCCCCTCAGCCACTGGCGGAGGGGGTGTTTTCGTAAATTCGCAGAATAAAAAGCGAGATGTACCTCAAGCGTGACGGCGCCCGAAAGGGTGGAGGGGGAGCGCGGAAAGCCCCTCTTCGCGTCCGCAGACGCGAACCCTCTGCGTCAAAAGCGCAATATTATTATGGTAGAAAATCCGCAAGGGAAGGAGGACGAACCCGCGTGCAGCGCAAAATTATCCCCGATGCCGAGAACCGGCTGCTCATCCTCTATGCCCTCAAAACCGTCGGCGCAATGACCGACCAGCAGCTGCTGATTGTCATGACCGACACCGACTTGATGAACTACATCACCCTTCAGCTGACGATTGCGGATTTGGAGAGCGAGGGCAAACTGCGCCGTCAGGGCGACACATCCGGCGGGACGCTCGAACTGACCGACGCAGGACGCTACCTGCTCAACAGCTTCGAGATGCACATTCCGGTCAGCCGTCGCGGGCTGATTGACAGCGGCGCGGCGCAGTGGCGTGAGCGGTTTGCGGCGGAACAGATGGCAGCGGTGGAGATTTTCGACCTCCCGAACGGCGAAAAAGGGCTGCACCTGCGCATCGTCGACCGCCGAAACGTCCTGCTGGACATCACTTTTGCACTGCCGACGGGCAAACGCATCAACTGCCTCCAGCAGCGCTGGCAGCAGTGCATGAATCAGGTCTACCTGCTCCTGCTGTCCACCTTGGGCAGCGGCCACACGCCGGGAAAGAAGCTGCCGGACGGGTGCAGCGTGCTGCAGGTGAGTGACTCGGAGTGGCTGACGACCGCCTGCGACAACCCGACGCAGCCGACCATTACGCTGATGGTGAGCCTGCCGACCGAGGAAACGGCGCATGAATGCGCAGCCGCTTTTCCGACCATGAGCGCTGTCGTTCGCGACGCGATTCTGGCGCTCCTGGACGGCGCACAGCTGCCGTAATGCCGCGCGCCGCACACTTTTCCTGAAAAAAAGTAAATTCCCTCTTGACAAAGCGGTGGAAACGTGGTATGCTAACAAAGCTGGTTCCATTATGGAGAGATGGCCGAGCGGTTGATGGCGCTGGTCTTGAAAACCAGTGATACCGAAAGGTACCGGGGGTTCGAATCCCTCTCTCTCCGCCAGTTTTCTTAACTGCATACGAGCTTGACATGGAGAAGTACCCAAGTGGCCGAAGGGGCTCCCCTGCTAAGGGAGTAGTGTGAGTAATCGCAGCCCGGGTTCAAATCCCGGCTTCTCCGCCAAAAACCCCGGAAACGTTGCGTTTCCGGGGTTTTTCGTATGCGAATTTTTATGTAGTGAAAAAGCCGTGAACGCGCTGACAAAATCCCGCTGGATTCAAACGAATCTTTCACCCAAGATACCTGTGAAGAACCAGCGCCCTTCATCGGTTAATCCACAGGCACGCCAAGGTCACCACCACAGCAGCTGCGCAAAGAATCCCCAAAACGATAAACCCCATGCGTTCATCTCCTGTTACTATATATTTGCCCCTTGATTTATGGCAGCCAGCCATAGGCATGGGACATCTCGTTGCCTAAACTGTTAGAATAGAGAGGTAATGGTCTGACCTTCATCTCCAAGGGCTTTTACGTCCGCATGAAAGTCAGTCAGCCATCCTCCTATTCGCAGTGTTCGATTTGTGCAGGTAGAGCCACTGCGTTCGTGTCATCAAACAGATAGAACCGGCAACAGGAAAGATGGCCTTTGTCCATTACAAGTTCAGTACAGGAGTGATTCTATGAACGCAGTAGGTATTGATGTTTCCAGCAGGACAAAGCGGCGAACATCGCCGATTTCCGCCATAAGCTGCGGCCCGTAGGACTTTCCAACGCCGTACATCGCCATGACAACGGGGTATTCAGGCAGCATAGCAGCAAGCCGATCCATTTCCGCGCGATAGACTTCCACTGAGCGCGAAATACTGCTGAGCTGATTTTTGCAGCTTCCTGCACAAGCACTTTTTCACGACCTTTGACTTTGGGGTCAGGACAACAGCGCGTTTCGCAAGGGCATATACTTCTTCAGCGTTGCTCAGCTTAAAGAGATAGGCGTGGCGCTTGCACCATTTTCGGTAACGCTCACAAAAGGCAGGGAAGGGCTGCTTGCGCACACAGTCTACATGCCAGAAAGAATGCGCAAAGTCAACCCATTTCTGCGTTCCATCACTGCGCACCGGGCTGTCAAAGCACTTTCGGATGCCGGGAAAGGATTGCTCCAGAAGTGCAATCAAATTATTAGCAGAGGCCGTCCGCTGCTTAGAGGCAAGCTGAAACTGGCGGTTGAGGGTTTTGAGATCGTAGCGAATTGCATCCATGGGGGTGAAATCGCGCAAATCAGCCCAATTATCAAGCGCGTAACGAGCAATTTTTACGGCATCAGCCTTATCAGTTTTTACGCGGCGCAGAGAATTAGCACCGTACTCCTTGATGAGAAGCGGATTAACAGCGCAGACAAAGAACCCTGCTTCGTGCAGCGCTTTTTCAACCGCTTCATAGTAACGCCCTGTGTGTTCCATCACGACGCGGGTTTCACCGTCAAGAGCCTTCAACTTCTCGACCAGTGAAGCAAGCCCTGCTATATCGTGAGTCACATCAAAAGGCAAGCAAACAACTTCCCCAGAGGACGAAGCACCGCAACTGTGCTTTTCCTGCTGGAAACAGCAATACCTACTGCGTTCATAGAATCACTCCTGTACTGAACTTGTAATGGACAAAGGCCATCTTTCCTGTTGCCGGTTCTATCTGTTTGATGACACGAACGCAGTGGCTCTACCTGCACAAATCGAACACTGCGAATAGGAGGATGGCTGACTGACTTTCATGCGGACGTAAAAGCCCTTGGAGATGAAGGTCAGACCATTACCTCTCTATTCTAACAGTTTAGGCAACGAGATGTCCCATGCCTATGGCTGGCTGCCATAAATCAAGGGGCAAATATATAGTAACAGGTGGATGCTGAATTGAAGACATTACAAACGCTTCGCAAGCTCATCTGGAGTTTGCTGCTGCCCTCAGGGCTGCTGCTGGTTGCGTCGCTGGCGCTGTATGCCCTGACGGGCAAGACGGAGTTTTCTCCTGAATTGTCCGGCAGGGTGCTGGGGCTGGGCTGCGCCTGCATCGGGTTGGAGGGTTGTGTCATCGCCGTTGCGGCGCTGCTGCATGACGAGGGCAAGCTGATTGCCCGGCTGCTGGATGTGATCATCTATGCAGCGTATGCGCTGGGCTTGCTGACCTGGCTGTTCTATCTCGTCAACGAGGTGAACTACATCACCAATATCCTCGTTGCTATCGATGGCACAAAGATTTCATTCGTATTCCTGGCTACTGCACTGGGGTTTGCATGCGCCTGGGTGCTGGCGCTGGTGTGTGCGATGCGCTGCAGCAAGGTGCTGAAAAAGGCTGAGGAAGCGAAGCGGGAAGGAGGCGCAGAAGCATGAAAAAACGATTGCCAAAGACGCTTTTCGTCCTCTTTGTGACCCTTCTGTGTATCCTGATTCCTGCCTATGACGTAATGACTGCATACAGCGCGATGATCAACAATGCCCTGAACATTCAGAGCTACCGCGTGGTGGAGTCCGACATTGCAGCGGATTACGACTCGGAATACTTTAAGGCTGATTTCAGCGACCCGGAAGCCTATGCCAAGGCTGCGGCAGAATTATGCCGTCAGGTGGAGGCGGAAGGTCTGGTGCTGCTGACCAATCAGAACGGCGCGCTGCCCCTGCCGAAGCAGGCGAAGGTCAGCTTCTTTGCACAGGGTGCGGTGTACCCGGGTTATGGCTCTACCGGCTCCAGTGCTGCCCAAACGGATGGCTACGGTTCTCTGCGCACAGCCTTTGAAAAGAAGGGCTTCTCTGTTAACGGAGCCCTGTGGGACTGGTACGCGCAGAAGGCTGCCCGTCTGCGCCTGAATACTGTGGACGGTCTGGTCAAGACTTATCGTACCAACGAGCTCCCTTGGGAAGACGTGACTGCGGCGCAGGGCGAGTCCTTCGCTAACTTCGGTGACGCCGCCATTGTCGTGCTTACCCGTGATAGCGGTGAGGGCTTCGACGTGTCCACCAAGGGCAGCGACGGCCTGGATGGCAGCTACCTGTCCATCACCAAGGAAGAGGAAGACCTGCTTAAGGGCTTGACCGAATTGAAGCAGTCTGGCGTGTTCAAGCGTGTCATCGTGCTGCTCAACGCGGCGGTTCCCATGCAGCTTGACTTCCTCTACCGCGCAGACATCGATGTGGATGCGTGCCTGTGGGTCGGCAACATCGGCATGTCCGGTGCGATGGGTATAGCGGACGTTCTGGCGGGCAGTGTGAATCCCTCCGGCCGCCTGACCGATACCTACACCCGCGACAATTTCTCTTCTCCGGCCATGGCATCCTGGGTGTTGAATCCCAACGGTATCTTCGCCCAGCCCTATGCCAATGCGACAGAGATGAACCTGAACAGCTCGCAGCAGTACTACGGCGTGTATGTTGAGGGGATCTATGTGGGGTACCGCTACTACGAAACCCGCTACGAGGACTACGTCATCGGGCGAGATCAAAGCGGCGAGTATGATTACTCGGTCGTGGCTTTCCCCTTCGGCCATGGCCTGTCCTACACGACCTTCACGTACAGCGACATGAAGGTAACCCGTCAGGCGGATTCGGACAGCTACGTCGTGACGCTGACTGTCACCAACACCGGCAGCGCTGCCGGCCGCGAGCCTGTGCAGATCTACCTGCAGAAGCCTTACATCGAAGGCGGCCTGGAAAAGGCCTCCGTCGAACTGGCCGGCTTTACCAAGACGAAGCTGCTTCAGCCTGGCGAGAGCGAAACGGTTCGCGTTACGGTAAACGGAGAATTCTTCCGCACCTATGATGCGGTGGATGCTCAGACCTACGTGCTGGATCCAGGCGATTACTACCTTGCAGCAGGCTACAATGCACATGATGCGCTGAATAACATCCTTGCCAGCCAGGGCTTCTCTCCCGAAAGCACGGGTGGCCGGATGACTGCAGCAGGCAATGCTTCTCTGGCTGCTGTGGCCCTGCACCTGGATCAGCGGGATGCTGTTACCTATGCGGTTGCAGCTGAAACAGGCGAGCCGATTACCAACCTGTTTGACTTTGCGGACATCAACCGCTATGAGCATCGCGGGGATAATCAGGTTACCTACCTGTCCCGTGCGGATTGGGCGGGTACCTGGCCGAAGAAGCCAGTGAAGCTTTCAGTTGCCAACGAAGGCATGATGAGTGACATGGCCAGCCATAAGCCGCTGCCCAATGATCCCGAGGCGGTTTCTCCCCTGTACAACATTGACAGTGGCAGTCAGCTGATTGCCATGCGCGGTCTGCCCTATGATCACAGTACCTGGGATATTCTCCTGGACCAGCTGACCTATGAGGAACAGGCGCTGCTGGTGACCAACGCTGCTTTCGGTACCAGCGCGTTGGACTCCATTACGCTAAAGGAAACCAAGGCCAGTGATGGCCCGACGGCTGTGTCTGCGTCCATCACCGCAGTGTCCTTCCCCAACGAAGGCATTTGGGCTTCCTCCTTTGACGTGGAGCTCATTGAACGTATCGGTGACTTCCTGGCAGAGGATGCGCGGCTGAACGGCGTTGATACCATGTATGCGCCCGGCGTCAATATCCACAGAACCCCCTTCGGCGGCCGTGCGCATGAGTACTTCTCCGAGGATCCTCTCCTGACTGCGTATGCTGCCATGGCTGAGGTCAAGGGAATGCAGAAAAAGGGCGTCATCCCTGTACTGAAGCATTACGCCTTCAACGATGAGGAATCCGCCCGCAACGGTATTGGTATCTGGTTGAATGAACAGGCTGCTCGTGAGATTTACCTGCTCCCCTTTGAGTACGCGATGCGTCCCTCCATGGGTGCAGGTGCGTTAGGAGCTATGTCCAGCTTCAATCGTGTTGGTGCACTCTGGACCGGCGCTTCCAAGGCGCTTCAGCTTGATATCAGCCGGAATGAATGGAATTTCCAGGGCTACTTCATTACGGACATGGCATCCTCCAATGGCGCGCTGTTCATGACCTTTGATGACGGCGTGTTCAACGGTACTGATCTGTTCCTGGGCAGCGGCAGCAAAACTGCCTTGAAGGAATGGAAGAGTAATATCCCCTTCCGCAACCGTGTGCGTGAGGCTGTGCATCGTGTGTTGTATGTTACCGTGAATGGTAACGCAGTCATGAACGGTGTTTCGCCCAGTTCCCAGGTCGTGCTTGTAACGCCCTGGTGGGCTATGGCTTTGCTGGCGGCGATTGCAGCCTCGGCTGTCATTGCACTTGGTAGTGTTGTGGTGCATATCTGGTTCATCCTGAAAGATAAGCGCAGCAAGGCATGACGCATGTGCCGCGGAAGAGCTCCGTTTCGCTGGGCCTGATAGATCAAATGCACAACTGATTTCATAGGATACAAACAAGCAGCCCCGCCCCTCTTCTGTTCAGAGACGCTGTAGGGGCGGGGGTTGCCTTTGCGTCAGTATGGAGGATATGCTATGAACGGAAAAATTCATCAATTGGCAAAGCAGCTTACCCTGGCGGAAAAGTGCACTTTGTCATCACTGGCAAGATCAATCCCGGCGGCAAGCTGAGTGAGACCTTCCCGGTGGCCTACGCCGATTTACCCGTCAGCCAGTATTATCCCGGTACTGAGGCCACCAGCGAATACCGAGAGGGTCTCTATGTGGGCTGCCGCTACGCCACCACCGCAAAGAAGGAAGTCCGCTTCCCCTTCGGCTTCCATCAGCCTGTCCGGCGGGAAGGTCATCCGTCCTGCCCGGGAGCTGAAGGGCTTCGCCCGTGTCCATCTGGAGGCCGGAGAGGAAAAGGCCGTCACGATTCCCTTTGACGAGTATACATTCCGCTACTTCAACGTGCAGACCAACAAGTTCGAGGTCGAGGGCGGTGCGTATGACATCCTGATCGCCGCGTCCAGCGAGGACATCCGCTTGCGCGGCACACTGGAGGTCAGAACCCCATCTGCCGCATGGTCGCCAAGCTCCTCGGTAGTATGATTGACAAGGCCATTGCGAGCGGCAAGCCCGATCTGAATCTGCTCTTCATCTACAACATCACCTTCCGCGGCATGGGCAAGATGATGGGCGGCATGATCACGATGGAACGCATCCAGGTGGATCCGCGAGGGCGGTTTGTTCGTCATCGTCAGCAATGTCGTGACGGTGTTCAAGTACCTGATCCTGACCTTCCTGCCCTTGACCTTCAAAGGTCTGTGGGCGGTAGATTTCGGCTGGCCGGGCATCGAGGCTGAAATTTTCGGTCTCAGCCCTTCACCTGGAATATCTTTGGTTACGCGGTCAAGGAAGGCGGCGCAGTGATGGGTGGTCTGGGCTACTTCATTGCCTGCATGATCGCCATGGTCATCAGCGAGGCCATCAATTTCCCAATCCAACGCAGCTTCGTGTTCCGTAGCAAGCGCCCCGTCAGCCCGCAGATCGCGTGGTACGTTGTGGCCTTCTGCATCGTGACTGTGATCGTCAACTCGATCAACTGCATCTGGGTGGATGCGGCTGGTCAGTGGGTCGCACCCTGGCTGTACAACATCGGCACGACGGTGTTCAATGGCGGCGTTTCGATGGTCGTGTTTTTCTTCGTGAACAAGATTATCTTCCCGGAGGGTGAAGCCGCAAAGTAACAGGAAGCTTAGAATGTACGCCCACCATGTACCTCATACATAACCGCAATCTCTCCAAACAAAGCTATCCCCCAGAATCGCGAAGATTCCGGGGGATTTTCTCCTGTACGCCCGGCAGGAGTCGAACCTGTGACCTTCAGAGTCGGAGTCTGACGCTCTATCCAACTGAGCTACGGGCGCTCATCAGCTTAACTATTTTACCACAGCAGGGGAGGATTGTCAAGCGAAAATGCGGAAAAATCGCGGGAAGGGGATCGAAAGGAAAGCGGAAAGGTATCCGCAAGGGCGCGAAGCAGGGGAAAATCAGCTATCGAAAAATATCTGCCACATTTTCTGCGCATTGAGGGAGATTTTTTAAAGAAATGCCGCTTGCCCTCTTCTCAAACGGGCAAAAAACTGTTACAATAATACAAGAGCAGAAGATGCTCAAATCACGAGAGGAGAATGAATCCATGAAGAAGCTCGTTTCTCTCATCCTGGCGCTGGCGATGGTGCTGTGCGCGGTTTCCTTCGCGTCTGCGGATGAAACCTACCGCGTGGCGATGATTACCGACTCCGGCGACATCACCGACCAGTCCTTCAACCAGACGACCTACGAGGCCTGCAAGGCGTTCTGCGAGGCCAACGGCGTCGACTTCAACTACTTCAAGCCCACCGGTGACTCCGACGCGGAGCGCATCGCGCAGGTCGAAGCGGCCATCGACGAAGGCTACAACGTCATCGTCATGCCCGGCTACCTGTTCGCGGCGGCGATCGGCGAGTGCCAGCCGATGTACCCGGACGTGAAGTTCATCGCGCTGGACGTGAGCGAGTATGACCTCACCTCCAACGGCGTTGACCTGAGCAAGGCGTCCAACCTGTTCTCTGCTGTGTATCAGGAAGAACTTTCCGGCTACATGGCGGGCTATGCGGCAGTGAAGATGGGCTACAAGAAGCTCGGCTTCCTCGGCGGCATGGAGGTTCCGGCGGTGCAGCGCTTCGGCTACGGCTTCGTGCAGGGCGCGAATGACGCGGCGGTGGAACTGGGCATCGCGGCGGACGTCTCCTGCGAGTACGTCTACGGCGGCAAGTTCATGGGCGATGCTGACATCACGGCGTACATGGACAACTGGTACGCCACCAAGGGCGTGGAAGTCGTGTTCGCTTGCGGCGGCGGCATCTACACCTCTGCGGCGGAAGCGGCTGCGAAGGTCGGCGGCAAGGTGATCGGCGTTGACTCCGATCAGGCGCCCATCATCAACAAGTTTGCGGAAGGCATGACGCTGACTTCTGCTATGAAGGGCCTGGCGGCGACGGTTAAGACGCTGCTGACCGATACCGTTGCGGGCAACTTCGACCAGTACGCGGGCAAGGTGGAGAACCTCGGTCTCGTGTCCGGCGACGACCTGACCCTGAACTACGTCGGCCTGCCCGTGGAGACCACGGAATGGAACGACACCTTCACCGTGGATGACTACACCGCGCTGGTGAAGGCGATGGTGGATGGCAAAGTGACCGTTTCCAGCGACATTACCGTGCGTCCGGAAACGACCATTGCGGTCAACTACAACGGCAACATCAAGTAATCTCACCTTCCGGGGGATGGCAACGTCCCCCGGATTCTGACAAGAGCTTCCGCCGGGGGGAGTCCTCTGCCGCGCGGAAGTTTTTGTCAGAATCAAGCACATTTTCGGCGCACACGGGGAATCATCCGCCGCAAAATCGGCGAAATCAATGGGGAAAACAGAACATCAAGGAGGAAATGCTTCATGGAGAAACAGCGCGTTCAAACGCCGGACGAAAGCACGCCTTATGCCATCGAAATGCTGCATATCACCAAGCGCTTTCCCGGCATCATTGCCAATGACGACATCACCCTCCAGCTGCGCCACGGCGAAATCCACGCGCTGCTGGGTGAGAACGGCGCGGGCAAATCGACGCTGATGAGCGTCCTTTTCGGCTTGTATCAGCCTGAGAAAGGCGAAATCAGGAAGGATGGCGAAACGGTGTCCATCCGCAACCCCAATGACGCCACCGCGCTGGGCATCGGCATGGTACACCAGCACTTCAAGCTGGTGGAGTGCTTCACCGTGCTGGACAACATCATTCTGGGCGTTGAACCGACAAAATTCGGCTTCCTGCAAAAGAAAGAGGCGCGGCAGAAGGTGCTGGCGCTGTCCGAGCGTTACGGGCTGCACGTCGACCCCGACGCGAAGGTGGAGGATATCACCGTTGGGATGCAGCAGCGCACGGAAATCCTCAAAATGCTCTATCGCGACAACGAAATCCTGATTTTCGACGAGCCGACCGCCGTCCTGACGCCGCAGGAGATTGACGAACTGATGCAGATTATGCGCAATCTGGCGGCGGAGGGCAAGTCTATCCTCTTTATCTCCCATAAGCTGGCGGAGATTATGGCGGTTTCCGACCGCTGCACGGTGCTGCGCAAGGGCAAGTACATCGGCACGGTGAACACAAAGGATACCACGCCGGAGGAACTGTCCGCGATGATGGTCGGGCGCAACGTCAACTTCCACGTCGAGAAGAAACCGGCGCAGCCCGGCGAGGTCGTGCTGAAGGTAGAAAACATGACCGTCGCGTCCCATGTGCACAAGAACAACGCTGTCAAAAATGTGTCGCTGGAGGTGCGCGCGGGCGAAATCGTCTGCCTTGCGGGCATTGATGGCAACGGTCAGACGGAGTTCGTGTACGGTCTGACGGGCTTGGAACCGCTCGTCAGCGGCAAAATCTACCTGGATGGGCAGAATATCACCCGTGCGTCGATTCGCCGGCGCTCGCTGGACGGCATGAGCCACATCCCGGAGGATCGCCACAAGCACGGCTTGGTGCTGGATTACTCGCTGGAAGACAACATCGTTTTGCAGCGCTATTTCGACCCGGAATTCACGCGCGCGGGCTTCCTGCGCCGCAAGAACATCCGCGCCTATGCCAATCGGCTGATTGACCAGTACGACATCCGCTCCGGGCAGGGCGCAACCACCATCGCCCGCAGCATGTCCGGCGGCAACCAGCAGAAGGCGATTGTCGCGCGCGAAATCGACCGCTCGCCGCACCTGCTGATTGCCATGCAGCCCACGCGCGGTTTGGACGTGGGCGCGATTGAGTACATCCACAAGCAGATTATCGCCGCGCGCGACGAGGGCAAGGCGGTGCTGCTGGTTTCGCTGGAGATGGACGAGGTGCTGGACGTGTCCGACCGTATTCTCGTGATGTACGAAGGCGAAATCGTCGGCGAGCTTGACCCGAAAACGACGACGGCGGAAGAAATCGGCCTGTATATGGCGGGCGCGAAACGGGAGGTGCGGTAAAGATGGCAAACGAACCTAAGAAAGTCCGGCAGCGCAGGTCGATGCTGCAAATTCCCGGCGTGCAAACGATTCTCTCGTCGCTGCTGTGCATCGTGCTGGGGCTGCTGGTCGGCTTCGTCGTGCTGCTGCTGATTGACCACGGCGTGAGCGAAAAGACGGGCAACCTCAACGCCATTGATGCGATTCTGGTTATCATCAAGAACTTCTGGAAGTATGGCAGCAGCACCGCGCAGATGAAGTATCTGGGCAACACGCTGGTCAAGACTGCGCCGCTGCTCATGTGCGGCTTGTCGGTGCTGTTCGCCTACAAGGTAGGCTTGTTCAACATTGGCGCGGCGGGTCAGTACGTCGTGGGCGCGGGTGCGGCGCTGTACTGTGCACTGGCGTGGAACATGCCGTGGTATGTGTGCCTGCTGGCGGCGGCGCTCGCGGGTGCGCTGCTGGCGTGCATCTCCGGCGCGCTCAAAGCATTCTGCAACGTCAACGAGGTCATCTCCTGCATTCTGCTCAACTGGATCAGCCTCTATGCCGTCAACAGCCTGCTGTCGCTCGTGAAGGACAGCAACACCCCTTACACCGTCAAGCTGAGCGTGGGCAATCCGAGCGCGCTGATGCCGTCGCTGGGGCTGGAAAAGCTGTTCTCCAACAACCGCTATGTTACCATTGCCATTCCGCTGGCGATTGTCATTGCCGTGCTGATTTGGGTGCTGCTGAGCAAAACGAAGCTGGGCTACGAGCTGAAGGCGACCGGGCTGAACAAGAATGCCGCGAAATACTGCGGGATGCGCGAAAAGCAGAATCTCATCCTGACGATGGGGATTGCGGGCGCGCTGGCGGGCATCGGCGCGGGCTTCATGTTCCTCTCTGGCTTTGAGGAATGGGCAGTGGCGCAGTCGGCGGTTCCGGCGATGGGCTTCAACGGCATTGCCGCGGCGTTCCTCGGCGGTCTGCACCCGATTGGCACGATTTTCGCATCCTTCTTCATCCAGCACATCACCTTCGGCGGCGCGTATGTTGACCGCGCCATCTATTCTTCACAGATTTCCGACCTCATTTCGGCGGTCATCATCTACATGTGCGGCTTCGTGCTGTTCTTCCGGCAGGTTATGACGCGCCTGGCGGAGCGCAAAGCGGAAGCGAACCTGCGGAAGGAGGCGAATCTCAAATGACACTCTTGCTGCAATATATGCTGATGTTTGCATCAGTCCTGCTGCTGGTGGCGCTGGGTGGCTGCTTCTCGGAGCATTCCGGCGTGATTAACATTGGGCTGGAGGGTATCATGGTTTTCGGCGCGCTCGGCGGTGCGCTGATGATGAAGTACATGCCCGACGGCACGGCGGTCGTCGTGGTCATCCTCCTGACGACGCTGATGGCGATGATTTTCGGGATGCTGTATTCGCTTCTGCTGGCGGTCGCGGCGATTAACTTCAAGGCCGACCAGACTCTCGTCGGCACGGCGATGAACCTGCTCGGCACCGCGGCAGCGACGGTCATCGTCAAGGCCATCAACATTGCCGAAGACGTGTCGAATGTCTCCTCCGCCATTACCTACATCAACGTCAAAAAGGCGTTTCTGGTGGATATCAATGGCTTCGAGTTCAACTGGTTCATGCTCATGGCGGCGATGCTGCTGGTGATTTCGTATGTCCTGCTGTACAAGACGCGCTTCGGTCTGCGTTTGCAGGCTTGCGGCGAGCATCCGCAGGCGGCGGATTCCGTGGGCATCAACGTCTACAAAATGCGCTATGCGGGCGTGATGATTTCCGGCGTGCTCGGCGGATTGGGCGGCTTGGTGTACATCACGGCGGGCGTGAGTGAATGGAAATTCGAGAATGGCGTGGCGGGCTTCGGCTTCCTGCGCTGGCGGTGATGATTTTCGGGCAGTGGAAGCCCCTGCGGATTGCGCTGGCGGCGCTGCTGTTCGGGCTGTTCCGCAGCCTGAGCAATGTCTACACCGGCTTTGACTTCCTCGCGCAGCTGAACCTGCCCAGCACGTTCTACAACATGCTGCCGTACATCATTTCGCTCCTTGTGCTGGCGCTGACGAGCAGCAAGTCCCGCGCGCCGAAGGCCGAGGGTATCCCATACGACAAGGGAAGCAGGTAAGGAGAGTGCCCATGTTCCCCTGCGACGTGGAAATCACGGACTTTCGCCTGCACACCGCAAGCGGCGCACCTGTGCTGACACTCTCCTTTTGTGCTGATGGCAAAGCGCAAACGCTCCGTTTCCTGTCCATAAGCGACGTGACGCTGCGTTTTCCCGCCATCCCGATGCAGATTTGCGGCTTCGAGATTCGCGACCACCGCGCGGACGGCTGGGATGCCGACCAGCGCTACGAAATCAGCGACTTCGAGGACGGCGCGCTGCACTTCTTCTGCCGCGAAATCGAGACCGAAAACGGCGAACCGCTGTCGTGATGCTGGCAAAATGGAAAACGAACGCCCTGCCGGGGTGAAAAATTCCGGCAGGGCGATTTTTTCTGCAAAAAAGTTTCGGAAACCAGAACGCAAGGAAAAGCAGTCAAGCCTGGACGCCACCGCCGTTCTTTCCTGCAAGAAACTTTTACGGCAGGGGGAGTCCAGAGGGGGCTAAAGTCCAGACTTGCACCCTCTTCAGCGCCCTCAGGGCGTTCTTTGGAACCTTTCTGTCGCAACAGAAAGTAACGTTTTCGCCTCCGCAGAGGCGACGGGAGTGGCGGATGAAATCAAGATTGGTTTTGAAATCGAGCATGGGAAAGATGCTGCGAAAGGCGCATCAGTCGCATTCCAAATCTCCCCGAAACACCGCGTGACAGCGTGTGCAGCGCATTGTCACCCAAACCCAAGTGAACATATCGTCGGGATTCGCAAACGCCGCGAGTTCCTCCGCCTCCGGGTACTCAAAGGTCAACCGCAGCTGAAACGCCGCATTCCGGCACTTCGGGCAAATCGCCGGATGCAGGGGAATCGGCGCGGGCGGCTGCCTGTCATCCAGCACATTCGCATAGCCGTCGCATCGGCTGTCAAAAAGCGGAACGTCGCCGTCGGGCTGATGAAGCGCAACGCAAAGCACGTCCCCATCCGCCAAAAGCTGATTCCGCCCGAAAAGCCCGCGTTTCAGCCTTCCGCAGAGCTGAATTTGCAGATCTTGCGAGCCGTTCAGCACAATCGCACAGCGGACGCGGCTGTCTGTGCCATCCACATCGGCGGCATAGGGACGCACGGCAGCGGGAAGCAGCATGGAGCATCCTCCTATTCCAAAAGCGGCAGGGGATTCCTCCACCTGCCGCCAAAGTTCCCTTACTTCATTCGTTCTTCCAGTTCGGCGCGGCGGGCTTCATAGCCGGGCTTGCCGAGCAGGGCGAACATGTTCTTCTTGTAGGCTTCGACGCCGGGCTGGTCGAAGGGGTTCACGCCCAGCAGATAGCCGGACAGACCGCACGCCTTCTCGAAGAAGTACACCAGATAGCCGAAGTGGTAGGCATCGGCTTCGTCAATCTCGATGATGATGTTGGGCGTGCCTCCGTCCATGTGCGCCATCAGCGTGCCCTGATACGCCTTGCTGTCCACAAACTGCACGGACTTGCCCGCCAGATAGTTCAGACCGTCGATGTCCTCGTCCGCCGCCTCGATGACCAGCTCACTGCGCGGATTCTTCACCCACACAACCGTCTCGAACAGGCTGCGCGTGCCATCCTGAATGAACTGCCCGATGGAGTGCAGGTCGGTGGAGAAGTTCGCCGCCGTCGGGAAAATGCCCTTGTTGTCCTTGCCCTCGCTCTCGGCGAACAGCTGCTTGAACCACTCGCCGGTCATCATCAGCGCCGGCTCGTAGTTCACCAGAATCTCGATGTTCTTGCCCTTGCGGTAGAGGATGTTGCGCAACGCGGCATACTTGTAGGCGGGGTTGGTGTCCACCGTGCCCTCCTTGCAGCATTCGCGCGCGTCCGCCGCGCCCTTCATCATCGCGGCAATGTCGATGCCTGCCGCCGCAATCGGCAAAAGACCCACCGCCGTCAGCACGGAGAAGCGTCCGCCGACGTCATCCGGCACAACAAAGGACTCGTAGCCCTCGACGTTCGCCAGATTCTTCAACGCACCGCGCGCCTTGTCGGTCGTGGCGTAAATGCGATCCTTCGCACCCTCTGCGCCATACTTTTCTTCCAGCATCTTCTTGAACACGCGGAAAGCAATCGCGGGTTCGGTCGTCGTGCCGGACTTGGAGATAATGTTGACGGAGAAGTCACGGTCGCCGATAATCTTCACCACGTCATTGATATAGGAAGAAGAAATGTTGTTGCCCACGAAGTAGATTTCGGGGATGCCCTTTTCACGCACGCCGTTGTACATCTGCCCCTTGCAGAACTCAATGGCCGCGCGCGCGCCGAGGTACGAGCCGCCGATGCCGATGACAACCAGCACGTCGCTGTCGCTCTGGATCTTCTTCGCCGCCTTCTGGATGCGGGCAAACTCTTCCTTGTCGTAATTCACGGGAAGGTCGAGCCAGCCGAGGAAATCACTGCCCGCGCCCTTGCCGGTCAGCAGTTCGTCATTGACTGCATTCAGCAGGGTTTCCATGTTCGTCAGTTCCGCAGGCTTCACGAAGCCGTTCACGCCTGTGGTTTTCAGTTCCATAGCCATGAGAATATCCCCCTCTTTTTGTGTCAAGCGGCGAAAGGGAAAGACCAAATGCCGCTTCTGCGTGTATTATATAGCGTTTTGGGCGAAATGGCAAGCCTTTTTTGCGTTTCTGATGGCGCGGAAGCTACCTCATCCGCCTTCGGCACCTTCCCCAGAGGGGAAGGTTTGGTGTGCGTCTGAGCCGCAGCTGCCGAAAAAAGCAATGCAGCGCGAAAGCCGCCCCGCCTTCCCCTCTGGGGAAGGTGTCGCCGCAGCGACGGATGAGGTCGGAGCAGCACGCGGGCATAGCAGGGGAGTGTCACCAACTGAATCGCGCGAAAGGGAGTCCAGAGGGTCGAAGACCCTTTGGCGGGTGCAGGGCAGAGCCCTGCCGGAGTCCAGAGGCAGCGCCTCTGGGGGTCACTCCTTCAAGATGAACAGCACCCCCAGCGTGCCGGGGCCGCAGTGGCAGGAGATGACGCCGCCGGCGCGGGTTTCGATGACCGCATCGAAGTAGTTCAGGCTCGTCAAATAGGTGCGGACTTGATCGACGACCTCCGGGTCGCAGCCGGAATGGGTGTGATGAAAACACGCTCCGGGCGCGCGCGGAGCAAATCGTCGTGCAAATCGTGCGTGTAGGCAGGGATGCAGCGGGCGAGCGAACCGCGGTACTTCTTGTCCACCAGCATTTGACCGTCACGCACGACAATCTTCGGGTGCAGCTTCAGCATGCTGCCCATCAGCGCCGCCGCGCCGGAACAGCGCCCGCCGCGGTGCAGGAACGTCAGCGTATCGACGACAAAGGACGCGCGAACCAGCGGAATCAGCGAGGTCACATGCGCCACAATTTCCTTGGCGGATTTGCCATCCTGCGCCATCACCGCTGCTTCCATCACCAGCAGACCGATGCCGGTGGAAAGGCTCTGGCTGTCCACGACGTGGATGCGGTCGGATGCGCCCATCTCCGCCGCCGCTTCCACCATGTTCGCCCCGGTCGCGGACATTTTGCCGGAGATGGAGAACGCCACAATCTCGTCATACGTCTCCAGATACTTCTGGAAAACTTCTTGAATCGCCCAGACGTTCGCACAGGCAGTCGTCGGCGCTTTCTTTGTGCTGTCCGACCAGCGGAAAATTTCTTCCGATGTGATGTTCACGCGGTCTTCGTACTGCTGGTCGCCCAAGCGAACTATCAGCGGCACCAGTGTGATGTTATAGCGGTCGAGCAGATCCTGCGAAAGGTCGGATGTGCTGTCCGAAATGATTTTGACCATACGATTTTCACTCCTGTTCAAGGGGAATATATACACATTTTATCATTTTCGATGCGCAGTTGTCAACCGATTTTGCGGTGTCTCAACAATCGTTGCGAATATGGAAACAATAGGAAACTTGCATTTGCACACGGAATGTGCTATGATGGGGAACAGCAACGCGAAGGGAGCGTCAAAAGGATGCAGAAGTGGGTCAGCGTGTGGGGAAATGCAGTCAGCATTGCGGAAAATCGCCCGGAGCGGTATGCCAAGGAGATTACCTTGCGCTATCCGATTGTCTCGCCGTTTTCTGGCAGCGGCGTGCGCCTGACGTTCGATAATTACTGCGGCACGGAGCCGGTTACGCTGGAAAAGGTGACAATTTTCTGCGGCGGCGCGTTTCACCCGGTCACGTTCGGGGGCGAGCGCCGCGTAACGCTTCCGGCGGAGGGCAATGTGATTTCCGACACGCTGGAAACGCCCGTAACTGCCGGGGAAAAGCTGCTTGTCAGCTTCTATTTGCGGGATTTCACGCTCATGCGCAGCGTCGTGTTCACCTGCGGCGCGCTGTCCGGCGGGCTGTACGCCAACGGCGACGAAACGGAGAACCTCAATATTTCGATGGACACATCCCGCAAGACGCAGCTGACCTACTTCCTCAGCAATGTGTCCGTGCGTACTGCGCCGGAGAACCGCGCCATCATCTGTTACGGTGACTCCATCACCGCGCAGGACTGGCCGGATGATTTGCAGCTCCGTTGCCGCAAAGACGGCTTTGAGCACACTGCCATCATCCGCCGCGCCACCAGCGGATCGCGGATTCTGCGCGAATATCACTGCCTGACGTATGAATCCTACGGGCTGATGGGCGCAAAACGCTTTGCGCATGAAGTGCCGACCGACGGCGCGGATGCCGTTATCATCCAGCAGGGTATCAACGACATCATCCACCCTGTCGGCACGCAGGTGAACCCCTTCCGCCCGATGAGCGATCTGCCGACGGCGGATGAGCTTATCAGCGGACTCAAGACGTACATCACGCAGGCGCGGGGGATGGGCTTGCGCGTCTACGTCGGGACGCTGCTGCCCATGGGCGGCTGGCGCACCGACGCGCCCTTCCGGCAGGACTTGCGCCACGCTTACAATGATTTTATCCGCACGACGGATTTGATTGACGGCTGCATTGACTTTGACCGCGCCTTGCGTGACCCGGCGAACCCTGATTTCTTCCTGCCCGAATACGATTCCGGCGACCACCTGCACCCAAGCAAGGCGGGCTACCAGCGGATGGCGGCGGAAGTGCCGGCGGAACTGCTGAAATAAAATAGTAGAAAGGCGTTTTCGGAACGTGTGCATCCGAAAACGCCTTTTTCTGTGGATTTAGAAGAGACCATCCAACAGCTGGGTCAGCTCAATGGTACCGATGGCATCCGGAATGACGGGGGATTCAGGCGTGCAGAGCGATCCCGTCAGGGATACCTGCTGCCCGGCGGCATCGGTGAAGGTCAGCGAACAGCTGGTGTCGGAAAGCGCGGCGAAATCCAGATGGAAATCTCCGTCCGGCAGGGAGAGCAGCAGGCTGAAGCCAGTTGCCGTTTCCGTCAGGGCAAGGCGGTATGTCGTGTCGCCGTACACGCCGGTGCAGATCAGACCGTTGAGCGCGGTGCGGACGTGGGCGGTGAAGATATCGAAAGTGCGCGCCTGTGCAACAATATCAAGCCCATCCGTGGCAGGGGTGATCGTAAGCGTATAATAATTGTAATATATCTTGACACGGATATAATCCGATGTGGATTCAAGGGAAAAAACGTTGGCATTAAGGGCAAAAACGTTGGCATTCTCATTGTTAAGCCGCAAACTGAAATTGCTGCCAGCTTGAACGATGGACAGGCTGAAGCTGTTATCAACGCTGGCGATAAACACAAAGTTGTTTGCAGAACCGTAACTGCAAGTGACAGAGAACGCCGTATGCTGATTCTCGGAGTAGCCGCTCAAAGCAAAGTCGTATTCATTTCGCCAATAGAGCACACCATCAATGGTATCGCTGTTCGCAGTTGTCAGCAGATAATGCCAACTGTTAGGCGTGGTTTGCTCATAGGTCAAATGGTATGGCTCTTGGTAGGGCTGACGAAAAAGAAGTTCCCCTTTGTCAATGCCGATTTGCCCGGAAAGCCTGAAATTAGAGAGAAGGTATCCGCGCATCGCGGAACGATATGCGCGTGCAACCTCCGAAGATTGCACGACCGACGCAAGAAGATTATGGTAGATATCGCTGAAGTTCAAGCCGTCAAGATATTCCATGCTGTAGATCTTTCCCAGAACAGAAGCCGCCATACGATTCAGTTCTTCAGAAGTGATGGAAATTGTCCCTGTTTGCGCAGCAATGTATAGGTCACTGAACAGGCGCGCAAACGCAGGGTCTCTTATCAAGGTCATTGGCAAGTTATAGAGCGAGGGAATCGCATCGAGCATCTTGTTGATATCCTCCGCCAACAGCCCCAGCACTTCCGACGGGGAGCGCCCATCCAGCAGCTTGAGCGGCGTGGTCAGCAGCGCCGCATCCACCGGACGACCTTCCACCAGCAATTGCGCCCACTGACCGCCCGACTGCACGCAAAGCCCTTTGTCCGGCGAGAAGGCGAGGTCAATCTGTCCCGAAGGCAGCGTCAGCGAGCAGAACGGCGTTTCGCCTAAGCCAGCCATCATCCGCAGGGACAAGCCGTCGCCATAGGTGGAGGTCAGCGCGAGGTCAATGCCCTGCGGCGTTTCCGCCAGCGCGCAGGGGAGAAAAAGGGCAAGAATCAACAGCAGGGAGAGGATTTTCCGCATGAAAAACACTCCTTTCGATAAAGAACAAACGGTTTTGCTGCGTACAGGATACAGCATTTGGTGCGCTTTGTCAAGGAAAATGACAAATTCCGCGTTCCGCATTGTTTTTTTTGTTTTGTTTTCTTTTTGTCCTTTCCGCTTCCCGGTCTTGACACGCGGCGAAGGATACGGTACACTTTTCCATGTAGAAACGCTTCGGCTTTTGCGGAAGCGAGTAGTATTTGAAGGAGGTTTCCCTGTATGAAGAAGATGTTTGCGGTTTTGCTGGCGCTGTGTATGGCGCTGACCTGCCTGACGATGGCGAGCGCGGAAGAAAAGACGTATCACGTCGGCATTTTGCAGCTGGTGCAGCATGAGGCGCTGGACGCGGCGACCAAGGGTTTCCGCGACGCGCTGACGGAGAAGCTTGGCGACAAGGTTGTTTTTGATGAGCAGAACGCTTCGGGCGATACGGCTTCCTGCGCCATGATTGCCAATGGCTTTGTGGCAGCGGAGGTTGACCTGATTATGGCGAACGCGACGCCCGCGCTTCAGGCGGCGGTCAGCGCGACGGCGGATATTCCGATTCTCGGCACGTCGATTTCCCACTACGGCACGGCGCTGGAAATCAGCGACTGGAAGGGCTACACGGAAATCAACGTTTCCGGCACGAGCGACCTCGCCCCGCTGGACGGTCAGGCGAACATGATTGTGGAGCTGTTCCCGGAAGCGAAGACGGTTGCGCTGCTCTACTGCTCGGCGGAAGCGAACAGCGCTTATCAGATTGGCGTTGTGAAGGCGGAACTGGAAGCGAAGGGCATCACCTGCAAGGAATACGCTTTCACGGACTCCAACGACGTTGCGTCCATGGCGCAGCAGGCGACCGAATGCGACGTGATTTATATCCCGACGGATAACACCGCCGCCGCCTACAGCGAGACGATTGCCAACGTCGTCGTGCCGGCGAAGGTTCCGGTCATCGCGGGCGAGGAAGGCATTTGCCGCGGCTGCGGTGCCGCGACGCTGACCATCAGCTACTATGACCTCGGCTACAAGACGGGCGAAATGGCGTATGAAATCCTCGTGAACGGCGCGGATGTTTCCACCATGCCGATTGCTTTCGCGCCTCAGTTCACCAAGAAGTACAACGCCGCGATCTGCGAAGCGCTGGGCATCACCGTCCCGGACGACTACGTCCCGATGGACTAATCAATCGATACATTTTGCGAAGCCATAGGGCATTTCGCCTTATGGCTTCGCTTGCGTTATAGTAGGAGGAAGATTCCGTGGAAATTATGAAGCTGCTCAACGCCTTGCCCGGCGCGGTTTCTCAGGGCGTCATATGGGGCATTATGGCCATTGGCGTCTACATTACTTACCGCATTCTGGACGTGGCGGACTTGACGGTGGACGGCTCCATCGCCACTGGCGGCGCGGTCGCGGCGATGCTCATCATCAGCGGCTGCAACGCGTGGGTGGCGCTGGTGGCGGCGTTCGTCGTCGGGATGCTGACGGGCTTGGTGACGGGCGTGTTCCACACATGGATGGGGATTCCTGCCATCCTATCGGGCATTCTGACGCAGCTTGCGCTCTATTCCATCAACCTTGGCATCATGAGCAACAAGGCGAACACGGCGGTGAATGCGAATAAGTATGACCTGCTGGTGTCCCTGCGCAACGTGCGCAATTTTTCGCTTGACAACCCAATTCTGCTGCTGCTCATTATTACCGCGGCGGTGATTGCGCTGCTGTACTGGTTCTTCGGCACGGAGTATGGCTGTGCACTGCGCGCAACGGGCGCAAACGTCAACATGGCGCGCGCACAGGGCATCAACACCGGGCGCGCGAAGGTCGTCGGGCTGATGCTGTCCAACGGCTTGGTGGCGCTCTCCGGCGCGTTGCTGACGCAGTATCAGGGCTATGCGGATGTCAGCATGGGTCGCGGCGCGATTGTCATCGGCTTGGCGGCAGTTATCATCGGCGAAGTGCTATTTGGCAAGATTTTCCGCAATTTTGCCACGAAGCTCATCGCCGTGTCCATCGGCGCCATCATCTACTACATCGTCATGCAGGTGGTGCTGTGGCTGGGTCTGCCCACGAACTACCTGAAGCTGCTCACGGCGCTGGTTGTGGCGATGTTCCTCGCCGTGCCGCACTGGAAGAGCCAGCTTTTTACCGCCCGCAGCGCTCGAAAGGGGGAGAAGCAGAATGCTTGATATCAATCATATTGCAAAGACCTTCAATCCCGGCTTGATTACCGAGAAGCGCGCATTGGCGGATGTTGACCTCCATCTGGCGGAAGGCGATTTCGTCACGATGATTGGCGGCAACGGCGCGGGCAAATCCACGACGCTCAACGCCGTCGCGGGTACGTTCATGGTGGACCGCGGCAGCATCGTCATTGATGGCGTGGATGTGACGCACCTGCCGGAATACAAGCGCGCGAAGTATCTGGGGCGCGTGTTCCAAGACCCGATGAACGGCACGGCGGCAACGATGAACATTGAGGAGAACCTCGCGCTGGCGTATCGCCGCGGGCAGGGCCGGACGCTCCGCTGGGGCATCACGGCGAAGGAACGCGATGAGTACCGCGAAAAGCTGGCGACGCTGGGGCTGGGGCTGGAAGACCGCATGAGCAGCAAGGTTGGTCTGCTTTCCGGCGGACAGCGGCAGGCGCTGACGCTGCTGATGGCGACCATCAAGCAGCCGAAACTCCTCCTGCTGGATGAGCACACTGCCGCCCTTGACCCCAAAACGGCGAAAAACGTGCTGACGCTGACGCAGAAAATCATTGCGGAAAATCACTTGACGGCCATGATGGTGACGCATAACATGAAAGACGCGCTGGAGTACGGCAACCGCACCATCATGATGCATGAAGGCAAAATCATCCTCGATATCGACGCGGAAACGAAGAAGCGCATTCGCGTCGAAGACCTGCTGGTGATGTTTGAAAAAGCAAGCGGCAGCGAAATCAACAACGACCGGATGCTGCTGGGATAAAGCTGGAACTGAAAAGAATGCGGACGAGGTAAAAAAAGCGCCTCATCCGCATTCTTTTTGCCGAATATGAAAGAAAAAAACAGCATAAAAGCGAATGATATGCGGAATAAGGATAATTAGTGACCATTTTTTCGCATAGAATTTACAATTCGCCATCGACAATTGGACGAAAATGTGATATACTGCTTTTTGTTCCTAAAGAATGGAACGAAACTTTCGCGGCGGACCTCCGTAGCGAAAATATTCTGGAAAAGAAAGAGAGGAAAATGAACATGAAGAAGTTCCTTGCAATCATGATGGCGCTGTCCATGATGCTGTGCGCGTTTGCCGTGGCGGAAACCGCGAGTCCCGTTGCCAGCATGGTCGCCAGCCCTGTTGCCAGCCCCGTTGCGGATATGGTGGGCGACCCGGCGGATCTGCCGGCAATTGCGGCTGTGCTGAACGGCGGCAGCGAGGTCTATGTTCCCTCTGACAAGACGAACAAGACCCTGCAGGATGCCCTGAACGACGAGTTCACCGAGGGCGCAGGCTATGATTCCTTCGCTGTGCTGGATGTGGACGGCGACGGCAAGCTCGACGTGGTGCTGAATGTGACCGTGAACGGCGAAGTACTGGGCTATCTGGTGCTGACCAGCGCCGATGAAGTCATCTGCGCGTACGGCTTCTACTACCGCGCGATGATTGGCCTGAAGGAAGATGGCTCCTTCTCCTTCAGCAGCAGCGCGCTGGAATCCGGCGTGGCGACCTTCTACAAGGACGAGAACCGCGATGCGCAGTACAATGAGCTGGCGGAAAGCAAGCTGGATGAAAACGAAAACGTCGTCTATTTCGTGAACGGCGAAGCAGCGGATGAAGATGCCTTCACCGCGGTCATCAACGCGCAGAACGAAAAGGCGGATGTGACCTTCGTGCCCGCGACGGCGGAAAATCTGGCGCTCTACCTGACGATTGAGTAATCAACCCGTCCAAGCAACCTCCCGACATGGATTGTGCCGGGAGGCTGTTTTTTTCTTCAAATAAATAGACATTTGTCGAACGAAAACCAATTTTCGATACGAAACCGTTTTTTCGTAAAAGACAGCGAAAATCCACCGAAAACTTGGCAGATATGGCATGAAAATATGCATAGACAGACAAATATCCATTGACAAAACGATTTCGCTGATGCTATAATTAAAAGGAAGCTGCGGTCAAATACGCAGAAGAAAGGAACGATGGATATGAAGAAGCGGTTCCTGCACCTGTTCAGCCTGATGCTGGCGGTGCTGATGCTGATTCCCTGCGTAGGGTCGGCGGAAGAGGCAGAAGCGGTGGATAACGGCGTGATGCGCGAGGGCTTGACGGCGCTGGAGGCTACCCGCCTGATGGGCAACGGCATCAACCTCGGCAACACCCTGGAAGCCTGCGACAACAACGTCGGCATCAAGACGAACACGCCCCTTAGCTATGAGACGCACTGGGGTCAGCCGAAAACGACGCAGGCCATAATTGACGGCATGAAAGCGGCGGGCTTTGACACCATCCGCATTCCCGTAGCTTGGATGACCAACGCCACCCACCTCTACGAAGGCGACTACACCATCGACGCCGACTACATGGACCGCGTGGAGGAAGTTGTCCGCTATGCGCGCAAGGCGGGCATGTACGTCATCATCAATGACCATTGGGATGGCGGCTGGTATGGCATGTTCGGTTCGGAAAGCGCTGAAACCCGCGCACTGGCCATGGAAGCCTACAAGGGCATGTGGCAGCAGATTGCCGAACGCTTCCGTGATTACTCCGATTACCTGATTTTCGAGAGCGCAAACGAGGAGCTCGGCGGCCGCTTCGATGAAAATTCCCCGCTGTACTGCTCCGATTCCGTCGTTACCTACCTGACCGACGACGAGCGGTACGCGCTGACGAACGAAATCAACCAAACGTTTGTGGATGTCGTCCGCGCGACGGGCGGTAACAACGCGACCCGCTTCCTGCTGATTGCGGGTTACAGCACCGACATTAACCAGACCTGCGACGATCGCTTCCAGATGCCCAAGGACACCGTGGACAGCAAGCTGATGGTTTCTGTCCATTACTACGATCCGTGGTCGTACTGCGGCGCGTCCAGCGCGGTGAGCGCCACCAAGTGGGGCAAAGTGAGCGACTACGAATACCTTGACCAGCAGCTGGCAAAGATGACGAAATTCACCGAGGCGGGCTACGGCGTGGTCATCGGCGAATACGGCGCGCTGCCGTGCAGCGACGGGCTGAAGGACAACACGCTGGCGTACCACACGGCGTTCCTTGACGCCTGCACCAAGTACGACCTGACGAACTGCCTGTGGGATTGCAGCGGGCTGTACAAGCGCGTGTCCCAGACCTTCGCGGATGACGATATTCTGGCGATGTATCAGGAGAAGCGTCAGGCGAACGAAGAAGGTCAGGATTATGCGGATGTGCAGGCGGCTGCTGCGGCGGAAGCAGCGGCGGCTGCGGCGGAAGCCCCCGTGACCTTCCTGCAAGATGCCGTGGTCGTGGATGACCAGACCGCGCTGGCGTGGATTATGTGGAACGACGGCAGCTGGGCGCTCACCCACAGCGTCGGCGATACCTACAACGCGGATTCCATCTCCGAGGGACTTGTCGCGACCAACGCCATCATCACGGGCGAAGGCAAGTACACTGTCGGGTTGGATTTCACCGGCACGGCGCAGGGCTACTCCGCGTCCGTCGCGTTTGCCGCCATCGGCATCAGCAACGGCGAAGTGCTGTACCCGAACTACCTCGTTAACATCAAGGAAGTGCGCATCAACGGCGAAATCTACCGCCTGAAGGGCCGCGCCTACACGACCTCTGACGACGGCGTGTGCACGCGCGTGAATCTGTACAACGAATGGGTGACGAGCGTGCCCAAGACCGCGCGTCTGCCCGGCGGCAACCTCGCCGGCGCAACGCCGACGCCCATCAACCGCAACGACGCTGTCATCGCCGAAATCAAGACGATTGAAATCGACTTTGAGTATGTGCCGATGAACTAAGGCAAAAAGAAGCCCGAATCAGCGATGGTTCGGGCTTCTTTGAATGCGGATGATTTCACTTCCTATAATTGCGTGCTTTGTCGCAGAGGGTTTCGCGTCCGCAGACGCGGCTGGAGCAGCAAAAAAGACATGCCTGATGTTGAAAGTCAAGCATGTCTTTTTGCAATCTGCACTTACTTCAGATACTGCACCGCCAGAATCACAACGCCCAGCACCACCAAAACCACGCCGACGACCCGGTTGAGCGTCTCCGGTTTCGATTTGTTCGCAATTTTCGCGGCAATCTGCGCGAACAGCAGCGTGAACGCCATGCACAGCGCCAGCGTCCATCCGTCCGGCAATCCGCCGATGGTGAAGTGGCTGACCGCGCCCGTCAGCGCCGTGAACGCCATGATGAACACACTCGTGCCGACGGCGGTTTTCAGCTCATAGCCCATGACGGAGGTCAGAATCAGCAGCATCATCATGCCGCCGCCCGCGCCGACGAAGCCGCAAATCATGCCGATGAACGCGCCGCAGACGATCGACTGCACCATGCGCTTCTTTTTGCTCACGTTCTGCATGGCTTCGCGCGTCGTCATCACCGGGCGGATGATGAACTTGATGCCCAGCAGCATCGTCATCAATACGCTGAAGCTGCCCATCGTTCGGCTCGGCACAAGGCTTGCGACGTAGCTGCCTACGACCGTGAACGCCAGCACCGCCGCCATCATCAGCAAGCCGTTGCGAATGTCGAGATTCTTGTTTTTTCCGTATGTCCACGCGCTTGCGGCACTCGCCAGCACGTCGCTCGCCAGCGCAATGCCGACCGCCTCATACGGCTCCATGCCCAAGAAAGTAATCAGCATCGGGCTGATGACCGCCGCGGCGCTCATGCCCGCGAATCCCGTGCCTAAGCCAGCGCCTAAGCCCGCCAGCAGGCATACCAGTACTTTTTCCACCATGAGGAAAGCCTTCCTTCTGTCGATTCTTATGCACATTGTAGCGGATTCGTGTGTACTCAGCATGAACATTGCGGACGAAAATGCAAAATTCGCGCATCAGGCGAAAATCCGCCGCTGATGGCTGGAAAATTCCGCAAGAAGCCGCGAAACCGCTTGTGCAAACGCGCATTTCGGGCTATACTACCCTCATCAGCAGAAGGAGGACAAGCATCATGTGTACCGCGATTCGTCTGACCACGCGCGACCACTATTTCGGCAGAAACCTTGACTTGGAGTACAGCTATCAGGAGACCGTCGCCATCACGCCGCGGCACTATCCGTTCCATTTCCGGCACGAGGGGACGAACAGCGACCATTTCGCCATGATTGGCATGGCGTTCGTCGTTGGCGGAATGCCTTTATATTATGAAGCGACGAACGAGAAGGGCTTGAGCATGGCGGGGCTGAACTTCCCCGCGAGTGCCGTGTATCACGACGTGAAGCCGGATTGTGCGAACATCGCCAGCTTTGAGCTGATTCCGTACATTCTGGGGCAGTGCGAAAGCGTCCAAGAGGCGAAAACGCTGCTCCAGCGCCTGAACATCACCCGCGACGGCTTCAGCGAGCAGCTCCCGCCGTCGCCGCTGCACTGGATGATTGATGACCGCGAAGGCTGCATCGTCGTCGAGTCGATGGCGGACGGGCTGCACGTCTACGACAACTGGTCGAACGTGATGACGAACGAGCCGCCGCTGCCATTGCAATTGGAAAATCTGGCGCACTATCAGGCGCTTTCACCGGAAGAGCCGGTGAATCGCTTTGCGCCCACGCTGCCGCTGAAGGTGGGCGGACGCTGCACGGGCGCGATTGGCTTGCCGGGCGACTGGTCGCCGTGGTCGCGGTTCGTCCGCGCGGCGTTCCTGACGAACAACTCCGTCTCCGGGGACAGCGAGGAGGAGAGCGTCGGGCAGTTCTTCCACATTTTAGGCGGCGTGGCACACCCGCGCGGCTGCGCCCACCTGCCGCATGGGTATGAGATCACGGTGTACACAAGCTGCTGCAACGCCGACACGGGGGTCTACTACTACACGACCTATGGCAACCAGCAGATTTGCGCGGTGGACATGCACAAGGTGGATTTGGACGGCGGGAAAGTCGTGTCGTATGGACTGAAAAAGCAGCAGGGGATTCATTACCAGAACTAAAAGCAGGGCAGGGGTGCAGAACGCATCCTTGCCCTTTTTGCTTAGCCGATGCAAATCACCGTTCCCGACGAGAAGTCGCTGGGCAGCAGCGTCGGGTTCAGCGAGAGCAGCCGCCCCCGCGTCGTCCGAAAGCGCACCGCCAGCGTGTCCAGAGTCTCCCTCGGCTGAATGGTGTACGAGCGCAAGCCGGCGCACGTCTGCCGCGTGCCGGACGGCGGCGCACAGTACGCGGTGCCCGCAATCAGGTAGCCCGGCATCAATTGCGGATTCGCGCTGCGCATCGCCCGATAGCTGACGTTGTGCTGCACCAGCAAATCCGCGTAACTCTGCCCCGACTGCACCGCGGACAGCGTATATCCTGACGGACAGACACGGGTCGGCGTGTCAGGCAGGGCGGGATATTCGCCGTCGTCCGGCAGGGGAATCACGGGCGTCTGGCTGTCATCGGGCAGGGCAGGGTATTCGCCGTCGTCCGGCAGGGGGATGGCGGGCGTCTGCGCGTCGTCGGCGTCGTCCGCTTTTGCCGGAACGCACAGCACCTGTCCGACCGTGAGATTGTTCTGTGACACGCCGGGATTCCGCTCGGCGAGTTCGAAGGTCGTAATGTCCAGCCGCGCGGCAATTGACGCGAACGTGTCGCCGTCTTCAACCACATACGGCTGACCGCTGATGCAGGTATAGATGAAATTGGGCAGACAGATTTCCTCCCCGGCGGTCAACGTGGCAAAATCGACGCCGGGATTGATGACCTGCAGCGCCTGCACGGTGGTGGCGTATGTACGGGCGATACGCTCGGCGGTGTCGCCCTCCTGCCAAGTGTAGCTCTCCGCCCCGCGCGGACAGACGCGCCCGATGGCTCTGCGACCTTGCTGTTCCATGCCTGTTTCCCTCCTGTTTGCACTTTTCGGCGGGTTTTGCGCCCACCATTCAAAATTTATGCGCCGGGCAGTGGTTTCATCCCTTGCCCTCGCTGCTATTCTATGCTATAATGTTCGGCAGGTGTGCTGACGCGCCGATTTTCGTGTGCCTAAGTTTCACCAGAATCTGGTTGTTTCCCCTGAACCCGACACATTTCGGTGCGCCTCGGTTCGGGCGGGAAAACGAAAGAAACCATGATGCGTATACAGAAAATGTGCATCAATATGCAGCTTTATACTTCTGCGACATCTGCGAAGAATGATGGAGGGAATTCCCATGAAGCATCTGCTGAAGCTCCTCGACCTGAGCAAGGAAGAAATCACGGAGCTGCTTGACCTCGCTGACCGCCTGAAGGCGGAAACCAAAGCCGGCGTGGAGCACCACATCCTCAAAGGCAAAACGCTGGGCATGATTTTTGAGAAGTCCTCGACCCGCACGCGCGTCAGCTTTGAGACGGGCATGTACCAGCTGGGCGGTCATGCGCTGTTCCTGTCCAGCCGCGATCTGCAAATTGGCCGCGGCGAACCGGTGGAGGACACCGCGCGCGTCCTGAGCCGCTATCTGGACGGCATCATGATTCGCACCTTCGCGCAGGAAGAAGTGGAAACGCTGGCGCGCGTGGGCAGCATCCCGATTATCAACGGCTTGACGGACTTCTGCCACCCCTGCCAAGTGCTGGCGGATTTGCAGACCGTGCGCGAGTACAAGGGGCGCATTGAGGGGCTGAATATGTGCTACATCGGCGACGGCAACAACATGGCCAATTCGCTGATTGTCGGCTTCCTCAAAATGGGCGCGCATGTGTCCATCGCCTGCCCGAAGGCATATCAGCCGGACGCGCAGGTGCTCTCGTTCACCGAGCAGTACCCCGGCAAGTTCGTCATGACCGAAAGCCCGGAAGAAGCGGCGAAGGATGCGGACGTCATTTTCACTGACGTGTGGGCTTCGATGGGGCAGGAGGAAGAAAAGGCGGTGCGCGAGAAGGCGTTCCGCGGCTATCAGATTAACGCGGAGCTGCTGGCGAAGGCGCATCTGGGCTGCATGGTGCAGCACTGCCTGCCCGCGCACCGCGGCGAGGAAATCACGGCGGATGTGTTTGAATCCCACGCCGACCAGATTTTCGACGAGGCGGAGAACCGCCTGCACGCGCAGAAGGCAGTCATGGTTGCTGTTATGGCGGACAAGAAAGACTGGTAAGCAACACGCGGTTTTTGCCCCAATAGAAAAATGGAGGAAACGAGCATGAAGGGCTATCTGCTGCTGGCCAACGGTCAGCTTTACGAAGGCACGCTGATGGGCGCTGCGAAGCCGGTCATGGCGGAGCTGGTGTTCACCACGGCGATGACAGGCTATCTGGAAACCCTGACCGACCCGTCCTACGAAGGGGAAATCGTCATTCAGACGTTCCCGACCATTGGCAACTACGGCGTGATTCCGGAGGACTTCGAGTCGCCGCGCCCGCGCCTGTCCGCGTATATCGTCCGGGAACTCTGCGATGAGCCGAGCAACTTCCGCTGCCAAGGCAAGCTCGATGATTACCTCAAAGCGCAGGGCATTCCCTGCCTGACGGGGGTGGACACCCGCGCGCTGACCCGCGTTATCCGCAATGCGGGCGTGATGAATGCCGCGCTGCTGACCGAGAAGCCGGAGAATCCGGAGGAAATCTGCGCGCAATTGAAGGTGCTGCCGTTCCATCCGTCGATTCAGGACGTGACGTGCGACGGCGTTCAGCCCGCGAAGAAGCGGGGAATCCACAACGTCGTCCTCTGGGACTTCGGCGCAAAGGCGAACATCCAGCGTGAACTCGAAAAGCGCGGCTGTGCGGTCACGGTTGTTCCGGCGAGCGCGACGGCGCAGGAAATCCTGAACCTGAATCCCGACGGACTGATGCTGTCCAACGGCCCCGGCGACCCGGCGGATAACACCGCCGTGATTGCGAATCTGCGCGAACTCATGCGCCACCGCATCCCTACCTTCGGCATCTGCCTGGGGCATCAGCTGCTGGCGCTCAGTCAGGGCGCAAAGACCGCCAAGCTGAAGTACGGCCACCGCGGCGCAAATCAGCCCGCGAAGGACGTCAAGACCGGGCTGTCCTACATGACGAGCCAGAACCACGGCTATGCGGTGGACTGCGACACGCTGCCGGAAAACGCGTCCCTGCGTTTTGTCAACGGCAACGACGGCACCTGTGAGGGCGTTGATTATACCGATATGCCCGCCTTCTCCGTCCAGTTCCACCCGGAAGCGTGCGGCGGCCCGCTTGACACCCGCTTCCTGTTCGACCGCTTTATTGCCATGATGGGAGGGAATAAGGAATGCCGCTGAATCCCGATCTGCACAAAGTAATGATTATCGGCTCCGGCCCGATTGTGATCGGTCAGGCTGCCGAATTTGACTACGCCGGTTCACAGGCGTGCCGCGCCTTGAAGGACGCGGGGCTGGAAGTCGTGCTGGTCAACCCGAACCCCGCGACCATCATGACCGACCATTCCTCCGCCGACCATATCTACATTGAGCCGCTGACGCTGGAAACCCTGCGCCGCATCATCCTCAAGGAAAAGCCGGACTCTCTGCTGTCCACGCTGGGCGGGCAGAGCGGTCTGACCCTCTCCATGCAGCTGGCGAAGGAGGGCTTCCTTGAACAGCACGGCGTGAAGCTGCTGGGCGCCAAGTGCGAGACGATTGAAAAGGCGGAAGACCGCCAGCAGTTCAAGGACACGATGCTCGCCATCCACCAGCCCGTCATTCCGTCGGAAGTCGTGGAGACGGTGGAGGATGCGCTCGCGTTCGCCAAGACCATCGGCTACCCCGTGATTGTGCGTCCAGCGTATACGCTGGGCGGTTCGGGCGGCGGCATCTGCCAAGACGAAAAGGAACTGGCGGAAATCGCTGAGAATGGTCTGCGCCTGTCGCCGATTACGCAGATTCTGGTCGAGAAGTGCATTTCCGGCTGGAAGGAAATCGAATTCGAGGTCATGCGCGACAAGCTCGGCAACGTGATTGCCGTCTGCTCGATGGAGAACATCGACCCCGTCGGCGTGCATACGGGCGACTCCATCGTCGTTGCGCCCGCGCTGACTTTGGCGGACAAGGAGTACCAGATGCTCCGCCGCGCCGCGCTGGACATCATCACCGCGCTGGAAGTCGAGGGCGGCTGCAACTGCCAGTTCGCGCTCAATCCCGATACGTTCGACTATGCCGTCATCGAGGTCAACCCGCGCGTCAGCCGTTCCTCCGCCCTTGCGTCGAAGGCGACGGGCTACCCGATTGCCAAGTGCGCCGCGCAGATTGCCATCGGCTATACGCTGGATGAAATGAAGAACGCCGTGACGGGCAAGACCTGCGCCGCGTTCGAGCCCGCGCTGGACTACATCGTGGCGAAAATCCCGAAGTGGCCGTTTGACAAGTTCGTGTACGGCAAGCGCACCCTCGGCACGCAGATGAAGGCGACCGGCGAGGTGATGGCGATTGGCGTGAACGTCGAGCAGGCGCTGATGAAAGCGGTTCGCGGCGCGGAAATCGGCTGCGACACGCTTCGGATGAAGTCGATGGCGAATCTCACCGTGGATGAGCTGCTGGAGCTTATCGGCAAGTGCACCGACCAGCGCATGTTTGCAATGTACGAGGCGATTGCGCGCGGCGTGACGCTGGAGAAGCTGCACGAAATCACGAAAATCGACTACTTCTTCCTCCATAAGTACCTGAACCTGTACAACATGGAATGCCGCCTGAAAGAGGGCAACATCGACGCGGAGACGTATCTGCGCGCGAAGAAGATGGGCTATCCGGACAAGGCGATTGAGCGCCTGTCGGGCGAAAAAGTGCCGATGCACCGCGACCCGGTCTATAAGATGGTCGATACCTGCGCGGCGGAATTCGCGGCGGAAACACCTTACTTCTACGCAACCTATGACGACGAGAACGAAGCGAAGGAGTTCCTCGATGAGCGCCCGAAGAAGCCGTGCGTCGTCGTCTTGGGTTCCGGCCCGATCCGCATCGGTCAGGGCATCGAGTTCGACTATGCGTCCGTCCACTGCGTGTGGATGCTCAAACAGGCGGGCTACGACGTCGTGATGATCAACAACAACCCGGAGACGGTTTCGACCGACTTTGATACCGCTGACCGCCTGTACTTCGAGCCGCTGACGGCGGAGGACGTGCTGGGCGTGATTGCGACGGAGAAGCCGGTTGGCGTCGTCGCGGCGTTCGGCGGGCAGACGGCGATTAAGCTGACTCACGCGCTGGAGCAGGCGGGCGTGCGCATCATGGGTACGTCGGCGGATATGATTGACGCGGCGGAAGACCGCGAGCGCTTCGACGCGGCGATGGAGAAGTACGGCATCAAGCGCGCCAAGGGCCGCACGGTCATGACGAGCGAAGAAGCGGTGGCGGCGGCGAACGAGCTGGGCTACCCGGTGCTGGTGCGCCCGTCGTATGTCTTGGGCGGTCAGAACATGATTATCGCCTATCAGGACAGCGACATTGTGGAGTACATGCGCATTATCCTCGCGCAGGGCATCGAAAACCCGGTGCTGATTGACCAGTACCTGATGGGCATCGAGGCGGAAGCGGACGCGATTTGCGACGGCACGGACGTGCTGATTCCCGGCATCATGGAGCACGTCGAGCGCTCCGGCATCCACTCCGGCGACTCCATCGCTGTCTATCCCGCGTGGAACCTGACCGGCGCGATGACGCAGCGACTGATTGAGGTCACGCGCCAGATTGCGCTCGAACTCGGTACGCTGGGGCTTATCAACATTCAGTATATCGTCTATCATAACGAAGTCTATGTCATTGAGGCGAACCCGCGCGCCAGCCGCACCGTGCCGTACATCAGCAAGGTGACGGGCGTGCCGATGGTTGACCTCGCCGTCCGCGCGATGCTGGGCGAAAAGATTCGCGACATGGGCTACGGCACGGGGCTGTACCGGCAAAGCCCGTACTACGCGGTCAAGGTGCCGTGCTTCTCCTTCGAGAAACTGGCGGATGTCGATACTCACCTCGGCCCGGAGATGAAGTCCACCGGCGAAGTGCTGGGCATCGGCACGAACCTGCAGGAGGCCATCTTCAAGGGACTCGTCGCCGCGGGCTACAAGATGCGCCATCAGGGCGGTATTCTTGTTTCCGTCCGCGACAAGGACAAGCCGGAAGCCATTGACTGCGCGCGCAAGTTTGCCAAGCTCGGCTTCAACATTTTCGCCACGCCCGGCACGGCGCGCGCCATGCAGGAGCATGGGCTGTACGCCGCCGTCGTGAAGAAGGAAGCGCAGGAGAAAATGCTGGAAATGGGGCAGGTGCAGTACGTCATTTCCACGTCCAACAAGGGTCGTCTGCCGCAGCTGGAATCCGTCCGGATGCGCCGCAAGGCGGTCGAGCGCGGCATTCCGCTCTTCACCAGCCTTGACACGGCGAATGCCCTCGCCAACGCGCTGACCAGCCGCTACTCGCTGGGCAACGTCGAATTGGTGGACATCAACAACATGCGCACCAAGCACAAGAAGCTGACTTTCACCAAGATGCGCGGCACGGGCAATGACTACCTGTACTTCGATTGCTTCGACCAGACGGTGGAAAGCCCCGAATCGCTGGCTGTTCGCCTGTCCAACCGCCGCACGGGTGTCGGCTCGGACGGTATTGTGCTGATTATGCCCTCAACCATCGCTGATGCGAAGATGCGCATGTTCAATGCCGACGGCACGGAAGGCTCGGTGGCGGGCAATGCCCTGCGCTGCGTCTGCAAGTACCTGTACGAGAACGGCCATGTGCGCAAGGACGAAATGGCGGTCGAGACTGGCAGCGGCGTTAAGACGGCGAAGCTGTTCATCCGCGAAGATCAGGTGTTCTCCGTGCTGGTGGACATGGGCTGCCCGCAATTCGCTCCGGCGAAGATTCCCGTCAAGCTCGACGGCGACCGCGTGATGATGCGCCCTGTCTTCCTTGCGGGTGAAAAGCGCGAAATCAGCTGCGTCAGCATGGGCAATCCGCATGTTGTCATCTTTGTGGAGGATGTAAACCGCATCCCGCTGGAGCAGGTTGGCCCGCAGATTGAGACGGACAGCCTGTTCCCGGAACGCGTGAACGTTTCGTTCGCCCAGATTGTGGACAAGAACGACATTGTGATGCGCGTATGGGAGCGCGGCATCGGCGAAACGGCGGCCTGCGGCACGGGCGCGTGCGCGGTGGCAGTCGCGGCAGTCGAAAACGGCTTCTGCACCCGCGGTGCGGACATTGATGTGCGCCTGCCCGGCGGCACGCTCGTCGTCCGCTATCAGGAGGACGGCAAAGTCTGGCTGACTGGCGACGCTAACACCGACTTCACGGGGACTATCGAAATTTAAGTGGCAGCGGCATCTCGTTTTTCACGCGGGATGCCGCCCTTTTTGCAAAAGGGGAGGAAATTTGCATGAAACATGTTCTTTGCTTCGGTGACAGCAACACTTGGGGCTTCATCCCCGGCACCTGCAAGCGCTACGACGAACACACCCGCTGGACAGACATTTTGCAGGATGAACTTGGCGCGGACTGGCGCATCCACGAGAACGGGCAGAACGGCAGAACCACCGTCTTTCCCGAACCCGGCAAGAATTTCATGACCGGCTTGGGCGCGCTGCCTTACGCGCTGGACACCCTGCGCCCGCTGGACGCCATCATCATCATGCTCGGCACGAACGACCTGAAGGAGCATTCCGCACAGGCGAGCGTCAACGGCGTCGGCACGCTGATTCGCACGATTCAGACGTTCGACCAGCTGTACCCCGCAAGCGTGCCGCTGTTCGGGGATAACAAGCCGCGGATTCTGGTACTGACGCCGATTGAAATTGGCGAGAATGTGGCGGAGTGGGACACGCTGTACGGCAAGGGGCAGGAATCGCGGAAATTCCCGGCGCTGATGAAGGGCTTGTGTGAGTGGCTCGGTGTGGAGATGATGAATACGCAGAAGATTGTGCAGCCGTCGAAGGTGGATGGGATTCATATGATGCCGGAAGAGCATCGGAAACTGGCGCTGGCGGTGAAGGAGAAGCTGCTGGGAATGATGGCAAAGTAAAATTAGCAATGAGAAATGAGCAATGACTGGCGCACAAACTCAATCATTGCTCATTAAAAAAATCGGAAGTCAAGCCGCTCATTCGCGTGCTTGACTCCCGATTTTTTTTCTTACTTCGTGTTCTTGATTTCCATCCACAGGTTTTCATAGATCTTGCGGAAGGTGTCGTCGATGTCGTGGAAGAATTCGCAGCGATCCTGAACCTCCTGAGAAGGATTCAGAACGTGGTTGTTCTCGTATTCCTCGCCCATCAGCTCAATCGCGCCCTTGTTGGGGCTGGAGTACCAGATGTATTCGCAGTTCATCTGCGCGATGTCGGGGCGGCAGAGGAAGTTGATGAACTTCTCGGCGTTCTCCTTGTTGCGGGCGGACTTGAGGATGACCGCGCCGTCCACCCAGATGTTCGAGCCTTCAGAAGGCACGAAATAGTCCAGATGGTCGTTCAGGTCAATGGCGTACTGTGCGTCGCCGGACCACATCAGCGCGAGCGCCGCTTCGCCGGCCACCATCTTATCCTTCGTTTCGTCCACCTGATACGCCTTGACAACGCCGGACTGCTTCTGCTCAATCAGCTTATCCTTCGCTGCCATCAGCTCCGGAACTTCGCGGCTGTTCATGGAATAGCCGAGGTACTTCAGCGTGATGCCCATGCTGTCGCGGTAGGAGTCCAGCATGAACACGTTCTTCTGGTACTGCGTGTCCCAGAGGATGCTCCAAGACTGGTTGGGTTCGGGAATCATGTCCTTGTTGTACAGGATGCCGACTGTTCCCCACATATACGGCACGGAGTACTTGTTCTCCGGGTCGTAGTCGGGATTGCGGAGCTTGTCGATAATCTGCTCGAAATTCGGCACGTTGTCGTAGTTAATTTCCGCCAGCAGATCCTTGGCAATCATGCGCTCGATGATGTAGTCGGACGGGAAGCACACGTCGAACGCACCGGGGTTCGCCTCGACCTGCACAATCATGTCCTCATTCGTGGTGAAGCACATGTAGTTGACCTTGATACCCGTCTCTTCGGTGAAGAGGGTCAGGACTTCGGGTGCGATGTAGTCCTCCCAGTTGTAGACGTTGACGACCTCTTCCGCGAGGGCGGCGGGGGCGACGGTCAGCGTCAGGCACAGGAGCATCAGCAGGGAAAGCAGCTTTTTCATCAGAGATGTTCCTCCTTCAAGGTAATTGGGGGATTAGTCATTATTCGATGCGGTGCGGCGGTTGACAATCAGCAGCAGCACCAGCAGAGCGACGAACATGAGCGCCGACAGTGCGTTGAGCGTCGGCTCGATGCCGCGGCGGGCGGCGGAGTAAATCAGCGTGGACAGATTCTGCACCAGCGGGGAGGTCGTGAAATAGCTGATGGTGAAGTCGTCCAGCGAGAGGGTGAACGCCAGCATCGCCCCGGTGATGATGCCCGGCATACATTCGGGGATGATGACGTGGAACAGCGCGTACATCGGCGTTGCGCCAAGGTCAAGCGCCGCTTCGTAGGTGTGTCGGTTCATTTGTTTGAGCTTCGGCAGCACCGATAGGATGACGTAGGGCGTATCGAACGTGATGTGCGCCAGCAGCATCGTCACATAGCCGCGGTCGACCTTCGTGAAGAGGAACAGCAGCATCAGGCTGATGCCGGTCACGATGTCGGGCATGGTGTTGGGCAGGTTCGTCAGCGTCATCATGAACGACTGCGGCCGCTTCTTCATGGCGTGGATACCGATGGCGGCGAGCGTCCCCAGAATCGTCGCGACGACCATGGCCAGCAAGGCAATTGTCACCGTGACAGTCAGCGCGTTCATGATGCGCGTGTCCTGAAACAGCTCCGTGTACCAGCGGAAGGAGAAGCCCTCCCACTTCGCGCGGCTCTTGCCCGCGTTGAAGCTTTGCACAATCAGCACGACAATCGGAAGATACAGGAAGATGAGGATGAGCGCCAGATACGCGCGTTTGCAGAACTTTTTCATGCGATGCCGCCTCCTTCACCGTTGGGGTCGGCCTTGCGCAGGATGGAGAGCGAAATCAGAATCAGCACCATCATGATGAGGGAGAGCGCCGAGCCGACGTTCCAGTTGCCTTCGGTCAGGAACTTCGCCTCAATCAGGTCGCCGAACATCATCGTGTTGCCGCCGCCCAAGACGCGCGGGATGAAGAATGTCGTCACCGAGGGCATGAAGACCATCGTGATGCCGCTGACGATGCCCGGAATGGAGAGCGGCATGGTCACCTTCCACAGCGTCTGCCAGTTGTTGCAGCCGAGGTCAGCCGCCGCTTCGGTCAGGCGATAGTCCATCTTGCTCAGCAGCGTGTAAATCGGGAAAACCATGAAGGGCAGGAAGTTGTACACCATGCCCAGCAGCACCGCGCCGGAGTTGTACATCAGCTGTACACCGTTAAAGCCCAGCGCGCGCAGCACCGTGTTAATCAGCCCGTTGTCCTCCAGCAGGCTCATCCACGCAATGGTGCGCAGGAGGAAGTTCATCCACATGGGGATGATGAACAGCACGACGAGGGTCGGGCCGAGCTTGATTTCGCGGTCGGCCATAATCAGCGCCGCCGGATAGCCCAGCAGCAGGCAGATAACCGTGCACTGGAACGCCATCCACAGCGAGTAAACCAGCGTATCCACGTTGACCGTGCCGCGGGAAATGTATGCCTGTCCGGCTTCGCCCATGGCGTCCAGGATGATTTTGTTCGATTCGTAGTTCGAATCCCAGAAACTGCGGAAGTTGTCCAGCGTGAACGCGCCGGAGGAATCCGTGAAGGCGTAGTAGGCAATCAGGATGACCGGGACGATGGTAAAAATCATCATCCACAGCGCATAGGGCGACGCGAACAGGGAACGGTGCATACCGCGGTTGCGGTGGATGGTGATGGCAATCAGCGCGATAAAGACGCATAGCCCCGTGCCCATGAGCGCATACGCCCACCACGGGAGAGACAGGTTGCTCAGCATTCCGCATCCACCTCCGCCGCGGGCGTGGTGTCCTCCAGCCGCTTCATGATGTGGATGTTGAAGGGGACAATGTTCAGCCCGACGCGGCTGCCCTGCGGCTGCATCGTCGTCGAATGCACCTTGAAGGTGTACGCGCCGGTGTCAATCATCATTTCGTAATGCACACCCTTGAACAGCACGCTCTTGATGGTGCCGACCATCTGCCCGACGTCCTCGCCGACGAGCATGATATCCTCCGGGCGGACGACGACGTCCACCGGCGTGTTCTCGCCGAAGCCGAAGTCCACGCACGGGAATTCTGTGCCCGCAAACTCGACCAGCTCATCGTGAATCATCGTGCCGCGCAGCAGGTTGCTTTCGCCGATGAAGTCCGCGACAAAGGCGTTCGCCGGTTCGTCGTAGATGGTCTTGGGGTCGCCAATCTGCTGGATGGTGCCGTCCTTCATGACGACAATCGTGTCGGACATGGTCAACGCTTCCTCTTGGTCATGGGTGACGAAGATGAACGTAATCCCCAGCCGCTGCTGCATGGATTTCAGTTCCAGCTGCATTTCCTTGCGAAGCTTCAGGTCAAGCGCGCCCAGCGGCTCGTCCAGCAGGAGAACCTCCGGCTCGTTGACCAGACTGCGCGCAATCGCCACGCGCTGCTGCTGACCGCCCGAAAGCGCGTCCACATGGCGCTTTTCGTAGCCCTTCAGGTTCACCAGCTCCAGCATCTGCCCGACTTTTTCGGCAATCTGCTTCTTCGGCAGCTTCTTCAGCTTCAGACCGAAGGCGATGTTGTCGTACACGTTCAGGTGCGGGAACAGCGCGTATTTCTGGAAGACCGTGTTGACGCGGCGCTTGTAGGGCGGCAGCGCGGAAATATCCTGCCCGCCGAAGAGCACCTGCCCCTCCGAAGGCGTCTCGAATCCGCCGATGATGCGCAGCGTCGTCGTCTTGCCGCAGCCAGAAGGCCCAAGCAGGGTAATGAATTCCTTCTTGCGGATGTAAAGGTTGATATTCTTCAAAACCTGCACGCCGTCAAACTCCTTCGAGATGCCGACGAGGTCAATCAAATGCTCTTTCTCCACCATGGGGGAAAACACTTCCTTCCAATTACTTAAAATCAGAACGACGGCGGTGTGGAAATCCACAGCACCTTCGCGTGGGATTTGCCCGCATTCATCAGGTAGTGCGTCTCATGCGGATGCAGGCAGAAGCTGCTGCCTGCCCGGATGCGCGTTTTCGTTTCGCCGTCCACCAGGAAGATGCTGCCCGACAGCACATAGCCGAATTCTTCGCCCTGATGCGGTAGAAGCTCGTACGTCCGCCCTTCCTCGCCTAAATCGACCAGAATCGGCTCCATCGTGTTCTTCTGCGCGTCCGGCACCAGCCATGTGATGCTGCCGCAAAGCTGCTCGTCCTCCTTGACGAACATATCCTGTGGTGTAAAGACGGTCTTTTCGTCCTTGTCCTCGCTGAAAAACTGACTCAGGCTGGAGCCGAGGCATTCCAGCATGTCTGTCAGCGTCGCGATAGACGGGGAGGCAAGGTTGCGCTCGACCTGCGAAATGAAGCCCTTGCTCAGTTCGCAGCGGTCGGCCATGTCCTCCTGCGTCAGCCCGCGCCGAATCCGCAGCAGACGCAGCTTTTCACCGATATCCATGGGGATGCTCCTTTCCGGTTGCTTTCAGTCCATATTGACGCAAAGTTCAGAAATACTAAACTGAAAGCCGTGAAAAAATGGTTTAGTGAAACTAAACCTCAAAGCGGGATTCATTAAACCATATTTCTTTGCGTATGTCAAGGGCTTTTGTCGATTTTTTCGGCAGAAAACGCAAAAAAAGATGAAAAGGCGAACGAAAAAGTCCGCAAAGCGCCTTTATTAGCCGAAACTAATGGATAAATCACCGAATTTGGCGGATTTTTGCGCCCTCCGAAGCGATCAAAACAAACGTCAAAAAAGCCGCTCCTCCGACAAAAATCAGAGAAGCGGCGCGATTTTCGGTTTAGCGGTTCTGTTCTTTCATTCGCAGGGGATTAGTCAGGCAGCGGCGCATCCAGCGTCACGTTCGCGTCCTTCACGAAGCCGTGCCAGCCGTTCACATCCACCTCGTACCATTCGCCGACCTTGTCCATCACGGCCAGATAAGCACCGACGCGAATCTTGTCCAGCCGGCGACGGCTCTTCGTCAGCTGATATACTGAGACGGTTGCGGTCGTGTTCGTCTTGCCCTTTGCGGACAACAGCCCGGTCGTGAAAGCGTCCTCGTCCGGCGTTTCGTAGAACTTCAGGCAGCTGTTCAGCACCAGCCCTTCCACGCCATCATACACAATGCGCGTGTACACATCGCCTACGCGCAGGACGGTCACCACGCGCCCGGCTTTGCAGGTCATGATGATTTTGCCCTTCTTGCTTGCTTCCTCGCGCATGGTGCACTTGCCGGTCGAAGGCGCATAGATAACGGCGATTCGCTGGTCGTCATCCGCCTCCGTTTCCCACGAGAGGGAAGCGGTCGGCACGCGCAGGAACTCGCCATCCATGTAGATTTCGCTCATGGCGACACCCAGCGTTTGGAGCGATACCGTCTGCGCCTCGTCGCCATCAGAATAGGTGACGGTCAGGCTGTTCCAAGTGTCGTCAGGCTTGCGGGACAAATCGCTGGCAGTCGCGCGGCTGCCGGAGGGCTTTGGCTTGCTGCTGTTCGAGCCGACCCACACCAGCGCGGCGGAATCCACCCATCCGCTGGATGTGCCGCTGCCGTTCCAGTAGCGGACGTTGCGCATGCTGCCGCTGCGCTCCAGAATGCCGACGTAGGTATTCGCAGGCAGCGTGCCGACCGGGACGAAATCCGACAAGTCCGAAGAAGTCGCTGTGCCTTGGGTCGCGGCGTAGAGCGTCGTTCCAGTGCCGGTTTTCCACTCGCACTTGGCGTTCCACTCGGCTTCCGTTTCCGCCAGCGCAGTTGTCATCAGCAAAAGGCAAAAGGTGGTCAGGAGCATCAACAGACGCTTCATGTTATAAAACCTCCTTCAAATCTTCATAAGTTTGTAATCAATATAGCATATCTTTGTGAAAAAGTCAATCGCGTAAAACGATAAATTTTGCCGAATGCGCTTGCAATGCGGACAGAAATGTGGTATCATAAAGCCGTGAAACCGATGAGAAGCAGGGGATGCGCAGAGTCGCCCGCAGCGAGCCGGAGAAGGTGCAAGTCCGGCGGTGGATGGCGCAGACCGTGGGGCTTCGAGGGCGCAGGGGAACGGCGAATGCCCAGTATCCCGCGACGGCTTTCCCCCGTGAACAGGATTTGAGAGGCGCAAGCATTTTGCGCAATTGGGGTGGCACCGCAGTCATCTGTCCCCAGAAGAGGGGATAGGATGGCTTTTTTTGTATGGCGAATCGCTCCCCGGCCGTTCGCCGCCTATTCTGAAAGGAGAGATTTCCCATGTCCGAAACGAATATCGCGTCCAAGCCCGAAAAGAAGCCGATTATCTTCTCCGGCATCCAGCCGTCCGGCACGCTGACGCTGGGCAATTACATCGGCGCGCTCCGCAACTTCTCCAAGCTGCAGGACGACTACGACTGCATCTACTCCATTGTCGACATGCACGCCATCACCGTCCGGCAGAATCCGGCGGATTTGCGCCGCCGCTGCATGGAGCTTGCCGCTATCTACATCGCCAGCGGCATCGACCCCAAGAAGAGCCTGATTTACTGCCAGAGCCACGTTTCCGCGCACGCCGAGCTTGCGTGGGTGCTCAATTGCTTCACCTACATGGGCGAAATGAGCCGCATGACGCAGTACAAGGATAAGTGCGCCAAGCACGCCGACAACATCAACGTCGGCCTCTTCGATTATCCTGTGCTGATGGCGGCGGATATCCTGCTCTACCAGACGAACCTTGTGCCGGTGGGCGTTGACCAGCGCCAGCATCTGGAAATCTGCCGCGATATCGCCATGCGCTTCAACGGCATCTATGGCGATGTGTTCACGATTCCGGAGGGGTATATCCCGAAAGTCGGCGCGAAGATTATGAGCCTGCAGGATCCGACGAAGAAGATGTCCAAGTCCGACCCGGAGGAGACGTTCATCTCCCTGCTGGACGACGCGGACACGATTCGCCGCAAGATCAAGCGTGCCGTGACCGACTCGGACGGCGAAATCCGCTTTGACCCGGAGAACAAGCCCGGCGTGAGCAATCTGCTGAGCATCATGAGCGCACTCGGCGCGGGCGACGTGGAAACGCTTGCCGCAGAGATGGCGGGCAAGGGCTACGGCGACCTGAAGGCGCGCACGACGGACTGCGTGATTGCGGCGCTTGAGCCGCTGCAGGCGGAGTATAAGCGCCTGATTGCGGACAAGACGTACCTGCAGGGCATTCTGGACGAGAATGCCAAGACCGCCGCGTATCTGGCGAACAAGACCCTGCGCAAGGTGCAGAAGAAGGTCGGCTTCGCGGCGAGAGGGTAACAGGGGAATATATGAGCAAGCCGCAGGGCGTGGATATGCGCTCTGCGGCTTGCTTTTATTCGTTTGGTGTGACTGAACCTATTTCCAGATTCATACTATTTCCAAATTCACCTGCGCCATCTGCTCGCGCGTGCACATCTGGAAACAGGATTAGTACAGCTTTGCGCCAGCCGGAATGTGGTCATCCACCATCAGCAAATGCAACTTTTCTTCACCGTTTTCGTGGTGCACGGCGGAGATGAGCATACCGCAGGAGTCGATACCCATCATCGCTCTTGGAGGCAGATTGGTGATTGCAATGCAGGTCTTACCAACCAGTTCTTCCGGCTCATAATATTCGTGAATTCCACTCAAAATGACCCTATCTACGCCGGTTCCGTCGTCCAAAACGAACTTTAAGAGCTTTTTGGACTTCTTCACGGCTTCGCATTCCTTGACCTTTACGGCACGGAAATCGCTCTTGGAGAAGGTGTCAAAATCGACCTGATCCTCAAACAAAGGTTCAATCTGAACATTGGAAAAATCAATTTTTTCCTCGACTTCGGGAGCCGCCTGTGCAGCCTCCGCAGGAGCCGAAACTTCCTTGGAAACCTTCTTGTCAGAGTCCAACGGCTTCATTGTGGGGAAGAGCAGCACGTCGCGAATCGTCGCGCTGTCGGTCATCAGCATCACCATGCGGTCAAGCCCGAAGCCCAGACCGCCCGTCGGCGGCATACCGTACTCCAGCGCGTTCACGAAGTCCTCGTCCACCTCGGCGTTGATGCCCTGCGCCTTGCGCGCTTCCACCTGCGCCTCGAAACGGCGGCGCTGGTCAATCGGGTCATTCAGCTCGGTGAAGGCGTTGCCCATCTCGTGGCCGGTGATGAAGAACTCAAAGCGCTCGGTCAGCGCCGGGTTGGACGGCTTGCGCTTGGCAAGCGGGGAAATTTCCACCGGATAATCGGTGATGAACGTCGGCTGAATCAGGTTCGCTTCCACATACTCGTCGAACAGCGCTGCCAGGCAGTCGCCCTTCGTCGCGTCCTTCTCGACATGCACGTTGCGCTTGTCGCAGATGGCGCGGGCTTCCTCGTCGCTTTGCCACGTCGTCCAGTCCTCGCCGCACGCTTCCTTGACGGAATCCGCCATCGTGATGCGCTTCCACGGCGCTTTCAGGTGGATGACCTGCCCCTGGTAGGTCACGTCGGTCGTGCCGAGGGTCTTGAGCGCCACGAACTCGTAGAGCTGCTCAACCATCTCCATGATTTCGTTGTAATCCGCGTACGCCTGATACGTTTCCACGGACGTGAATTCCGGGTTGTGGGTCGCGTCCATGCCCTCATTGCGGAAGATTCTGCCAACTTCGTACACGCGCTCAAAGCCGCCGACAATCAGGCGCTTCAGGTACAGCTCGGTCTCAATGCGCAGGAACATGGGGATTCCCAGCGCGTTGTGGAACGTGCGGAACGGACGCGCGGATGCGCCGATTTCCACCGTGTGCAGCACGGGCGTGTCCACTTCCAGATAGCCGCGGCCGTCGAGGAACTCGCGCACGGCGGCGATGATGCGGCTGCGCTTGCGGAACGTGTCGCGCACTTCGGGGTTGACGATGCAGTCCACATAGCGCTGGCGATAGCGCAGGTCGGTATCTACCAGCCCGTGGAACTTCTCCGGCAGCACCTTCAAGGACTTGCACAGCAGCGTCAGGGACTTGACGTGGATGGACGCTTCGCCGGTCTTGGTGCAGAACACCGTGCCGGACACGCCGATGATGTCGCCCAAATCGTCCTTCTTGAACGCGGCATAGGCATCCTCGCCCAAATCGTCGCGGGTGACGTAAATTTGCATTTCGCCCTGCGCGTCCAGCAGGTGCGCAAAGGACGCCTTGCCCATCACGCGGCGGGAGACCATGCGGCCCGCCAGAGAGACCGTCTTGCCTTCGAGCGACTCGAAGTTGTCGGTAATCTCCTTGGAATGGTGGGTGACGTCAAAGTGGGTGACCGCATAGGGGTTCTGCCCCGCGTCGATGAGGCTTTGCAGCTTCTGGCGGCGGATAATTTCCTGCTCCGACAGCGCCGGAGTATGGGGCGTTACGGGATAATCAGCCATGAGTAGATTCCACTCCTGTTATTTCAAATCATCAAAAAGCGGGGGGAATGTGCGCCGAAGGGGTCAAGGGGGCGATCGCAGACTTCGTCTGTTTTCATGCCCCCTGCTCGCCTCCGCAGAGGCGAAATCCTCTGCGCACAAGTCCAATGCGAAAATCGGACAAATCAGCGATGGATGTCCACAATGCGCAGGTGCAGCGTGCCGCGCGGAATTTCCACGTCCACAATATCGCCGACGGTCTTGCCCAGCAGGGCAGCGCCAATCGGGGATTCGCTGGAAATGCGGCCTTCGTCGGGGTCGGCTTCGTCCGCGCCCGCGCCCACGATGCCGTACTCGGACTGCGCGCCCGTGTCGGTGTTCTCGTAGCGGACGGTGATGCCCACGGACACGCGGTCGGTGGACAGCTCGCTCTCGTCAACGACTTCCGCGTTTTCAATCAACGCCTTCAAGCGGGTGATTTCCGCTTCGTTCTTCGCCTGATCGTTGCGCGCTTCCGTGTATTCAGCGTTTTCAGACAAGTCGCCGAAGCCACGGGCGATTTCGATGGCGTTGATGATTTCCTTGCGTTTGACATTCAGCAGGTAATCGTAGCGCTCCTGCAATTTCTTCAGCGATTCCGCTGTCATGATATTATGTTTCTGTTCTTCTGCCATATGGGCTTGCTCCTTTCATATCGCGGCATAAACCGCAAAGAAGCACCCGAAGGAGACGCAAGCGCGATTCCGGGTGCGAGGGGACTATGGGACAGCTTCCATTATACTTGTTTTTTCCGCGTCTGTCAATCGAAAAAGTGCTGGAATGTCGGATTTAACAGGGTTTAACTGCGTTTTGCCGGCGGCACAAAGCCCTCGAAAATCGCGATGTCGTATTTGCCGCGCGTGTGGTCGAGCGCTTCCTGCGAGCGGATCGTCCACGCGACCATCCACGGGCGCATCAGGCGCACAAGGCGCATCGGCAGATTCAGCCCGTGTTCGCTGATGGCTTCATACGCCAGAAAATCCGGGCGGCTCAAAACGTGCTGCATCAGCGTGGAAATAAAGAACGCCGTCAGCGGCTTCACGCCCTTGTGCGCAGCCTCGCCGCCCAGCCCGAACGCAAGCTGTCCGCGGATGATTTCCGGCGCGTTTTTCCGGAACCACTGCACCGCGCGCGGATCGAAGCTCTCCATGCACCAAAGCCCGTTGTAGTGCTGCATCCGCTCCCGGACGGCACTGCACAGGCTGTCCACGTTCTGCTCCACCTTCAGCTCCACAATCAGCGGCACACGCCCGCCGACAGCCTCCAGCACCTCGTCAAACGTCGGGACGACCTCGTCCGTGCCGCTTAAGTGGCACGCGCGCACCTCCGCCAGCGTGCTCTGTGCAATCCGCCGGTCAACGCCGCACACGCGCTTCAAATTGTCGTCGTGATGCACCACCAGCACGCCGTCTTTCGTGCGGTGAACGTCCAGCTCAATGCCGTACCCCGCATCGACCGCCGATCGAAATGCGGACAGGCTGTTCTCCGGCCGCTGCGCATTCCATAGCCCGCGATGGGCATAATCCACCTTCGTCAGCGCGGACATGTCGCGGCGGGGGAGGCGCGGAATCAGCAGAAAGACGTACAGCAGAATCAGCACAATCAGAATGATGAGAAACACCATCGTGAACCCCTTCTTCCGAAAAAGATTTTCGATTGAATTATAGCACAGCTTTTGCTTTTTCGCTATCCTTGTGCTATAATTCAGGGTGAATTCTATCACGAGGTGACGATGAATGCGCATTGCACTGCTGGCTACGGGCGGAACAATCGCCTGCCGCCAAACGCCAGATGGACTCTCTCCGGCGCTCCATGCCGAAGAACTGGCGAAAAGCATCTCCTGCCGCGACGGCGTGACGCTCCTGCCTGTGGACGTGTTTTCGATGGATTCCAGCAACATTCAGCCGGAAGAGTGGACGCAGCTTGCCCACGCCGTTGACCGCGCCATGCAGGACTGCGACGGCGTTGTCATTACCCACGGCACGGATACGATGGGCTATACCGCCGCCGCGCTGTCCTATATGCTCCTTGGGCAGATGAAGCCCGTCATCCTGACCGGCAGCCAATTGCCCCTCGGCGCGCCCCTCTCCGATGCCGAAATCAACCTCTCCTGCGCCATCGAAGCCGCCTGTCAGGGCGTCGCCGGAACATACGTCTGCTTCAACCGCAAGCTGATTCTTGGCACGCGCGCCGTCAAAACGCACACGCTCTCCTTTGATGCCTTTGACAGCGTCAACCGCTCCCTTTCCGGCATGGTGGACAGCAACGGCGTGCACTTCCTGCGTCCGCAGAGGATTTACATGCCTTACCAGCTCCGCCCGGAGGTTGACAGCCGCGTGTTCCTGCTCAAGCTCTTTCCCGGTACGCAGCCCGATGTGCTGGATTTTATCGCACAGGCGGGCTATCGCGGACTGGTGATTGAGGCGTTCGGACTCGGCGGACTGCACTATATCCGGCGGAATCTGGTGGAAAAACTGCGGATGCTGAGGAGAAATGGCGTTCGGATACTGGTGCTGACGCAGTGCATGTATGAAAAGGCGGATTTGTCGATTTATGAGGTCGGGACGCAGCTGCTGCGGACGGATGTGCTGTCGGGGATGGACTTGACGACGGAAGCCGCGGTGACAAAGCTCATGTGGGCATTGGCGCAGGAAAATACGGATGAGCTGCTGACGAAGAACCTCTGCGGCGAAATCAGGGACTAAGGTAAAAAACAAGCAGGGAAGCGCGCTCAAGCCGGGCAGCCCAAAAAGGGTCAAGGGACAATGTCCCTTGCAGGGTGCAGGGGCGGCGCCCCTGCCGGGGTTTGGGGCAGCGCCCCAACTGTCGCACGTCCGACCAACTCAAAGGGAACAGTCAACCAAGGTGCAGGCAGCGAAGCGTCCCTGCCCCTAACTTCGCGCTTCCTCAGAAGCGCCCCCAACTTGCTCTACCACCCCCTTGCACATTGTCGCGTCAAATGGGCGCGACCGAATAGCCGCGCTACCTCCGAATGGAGCTGACACACGCATGAAAATCGCCCTCTCCTCCGCCCCCGTCAAGAACAAAGACATTCCGCATAACCTCGCCGCGATGACCGCCGCCCTCGCCCAAGCCGCCGCTGATGGTGCCGACCTTGTTGTGTTCGGCGAATCCACCCTCCAAGGCTTCGACTGCCTGTGCTGGTCTTATGCCGCTGACCGCGATATGGCTCTCCCGCTTGATTCCGCCCCTATCCGCCAATTGCAGGACGCAGCCCGAAAGTACGCTGCCGCCATCTCCTTCGGCTTCATTGAGCGCGACGGGGATGCCCTGTACAGCAGCTGCGCCTTCATCGGCGCGGACGGCGAGATCATCCACCGCTTCCGCCGCGTCAGCATCGGCTGGAAGGACTACCGAAAGACGGATGCCCACTACCGCGAGGGCACGCACTTCGAGAAATTCACCTATGGCGGCAAAACCTTCGCCATCGGGCTGTGCGGCGACCTCTGGACGGACGGCAGACCCGAAGAAATGCACGCACTCGACGCCGATGTGGTGCTCTGGCCCGTCTGGTGCGACTACCGCGCCGATGAATGGAACAGCGCCATCAAGCACGAATACGCGGAACAGGCGCAAAAGTGCGGCAGGCGCGTGCTGCTCATCAATCCCTATTGCGCGGACGAAAATGCTGCCGATGCCGCGGCGGGCGGGGCAGTCGACTTCCGCAACGGCAAAATTCAGGCGGAGCTGCCCGCAGGAAACAGCGGGATGCTGATGATAAATGTATAAATCAATGGCAGGACTCACCGAAAGTCCTGCCATGCTTTTTGCCGCAAAGCCTCGTCCGACTGGAACGCATCCGGCATGACAATCGCCCGCCGCGCTGCCTGCTCCACCTCCGCCGCCCAGCCCGACGGGTATAGCGCCAAATCCTCCCGCACCGAAAACAGCCCCTGATGCACCAGCTGCTCCTGTGCGCCCCGGCTCACGAGAAACGACAGCAAGTCCGCCGCGCCATCCTGCGCACCCGCGCAAATCGACGAAAGCAGCACCTGCTCCGTCGTGACCGTCCGCCCGACCATCACCCGGAACGGAAAGCCCTTGCCCGCGCTCGTCAGCCCCGAAAACGCCACCACTTGTCCCGTCGTCAGCATCGCCGACGCGCATTTCCGCTCCCGGAAGCGCTGGTACACCGCGTCGGACGGAAATTGCGCAAAGTCGTCCGTCCAGCGCGGGTACGCCTGATTCACGAAAATTTCCCGCAGGGCGTACAGCGCGCATCCACCGGGGGAAAGCAGCGGACAATTTGCCGCGTTCGCCTTCTCCAGCGGAAACAGCGCGGGCGTCTGCTCCGGCGAAAGCGTTGATGATGGGCGACCCAGCAGCGTCGTCGGGGCGGGCGTGGCGGCAGTTTGCGGATCATACGCCGAATCCACCGCCAGCACCCACGCGCCCCAGCAAAGCGGATACGCCACCTGCCGCCCGCCGGACAGCAGCCCCGCGAAAATCGGCGCATCGCCCGAAATCGGCAGGAAAAGCCCGTCTGGATCGGGGATGTCGCCGGGGCGGTAGAGCACCACGTCCGGCAGCAGGGATTCCTCCGCGGTCAGCTCATCCGCCGACACCTGCCGCAGGTAAATCAGCATGCCCGGATGCTGCCGTTCGTAGGCGGACAGCTGCGTTTCCACCCACCGCGCCGCGCCGCCGGGGCTGTGGAGCATCCACACGCGCAGGAGCGTCCGATTATCCCCCGAAAGCCCCGCAATCGGGCGATTCTGCCCGTGCAGATAAAACGCCAGTACACCCGCCAAAATCAGCAGAAGCACCGACAGCGCGCAGATGATGATTTTCTTCCTCATGTCCGCCCCTCCATGGGGCAGCGTATGCGGATTTTTTCGCCGGGATGCCTTGCAATTCTTGTCGGTTCATGGTATGATAAAAAAAGTCTGTCCAGCAGAGGAGAGGAAAGCATGGGTCGTCTGTATCGCTGCCTTCGCGCAGTTGTGCGTGCTGTCACGCCCCGCATGACCACGACGTGGGAAGAGCCGTTTTCGGGCAATCCCAGCGTTTTCGTGTGCAACCACGTCGGGGCGTTCGGGCCGATTGACATGGTGGTCAAGTTCCCCCTGCGGGACGAAGTGCGCGTGTGGTGCAACGAGGGCATCATGAACCGCAAAACCTGCCCCGCCTACGTCCGGCAGGACTATTGGTGGAAGCCGGGCTGTCGCTTGGAGCCGCTGTATAACGCGACGCTGCCGTATATCGCTGCCGCCGTGCTGCCGCCGATTCTCCAAAGCGCGCCGACCATCCCCGTTTACCACGACGCGCGGGTGATGACGACGATGCGCCAGAGCATGAAGGCGCTCAAAGAAGGCAAACACTTGGTGATTTTCCCGGAGCAGCCCAGCGGGTTTGGCGAGCATCACAACTGGATCAACACGGGCTGGCTGAACATCTGCACGATGTTCTACCGCGCGACGGGCAAGAATTTGACCCTCTATCCGGTGCATATCGACCAGAAGAAGCACTGCTTTGAGGTGCAGAAGCCGGTGATGTTTGACGGTGAGCGCCCGTTGGAGGAGCAGCAGGACGCGCTGGTGAAGCACTTGGCGGCGGGGCTGCGCGGGCAGCACATAGAAGAATAAACAAAACAGCAGCGTTTGCGAGAAGCGCTGCTGTTTTTCATTATGCTGCTTACGCCATCGACTCCGCCATCTTCTTGCCGCCCAGCACATGGAAGTGCAGGTGCTGCACGCTCTGGCAGGCGTCGCAGCCGCAGTTGCTCACCACGCGGAAGCCGCTTTCGGCGATACCTTCCTGATGCGCGACCGTCCGGCACGTCCGCAGGCACGCGGCAAGCAGCTCGTCGGACAGCGCATCCACCGCATCCAGCGACGCGACGTGCGTCTTCGGCACGACCAGCACATGCACCGGCGCCATCGGGTTGATGTCGCGGAAAGCGTAGGTCTTGTCGTCCTCGTAGACCTTGGTGGAGGGGATGTCCCCGGCGATAATTTTGCAGAACAGGCAGTTTTCCATGAGAATCATCCTTTCTATATTGATTTTGGTGTGCGGTTGCGATGATTGGTGGGTGGAACTATCTGGTCGCGCCCATCTGGCGCGACAATGTGCAGGTAATGGGTTAAGCGGCTGGGGGCGCGTCTGCGGACGCGCGAAGTTTGTGTGCTGCGCTGAAAGCGCTTCGCTGTTCAGCGCTCGTACTGCAGGGTTGAGCGCGTTTCCTTCGCTGGTCACACGACAAACAGTTGGGGCGCTGCCCCAAACCCCAGCAGGGGCGCCGCCCCTGCACCCTGCAAGGGGCATTGCCCCTTGACCCTTTTTGGCTGCCCAGCTTGAGCGCATTAGCCCAACAGTTTTTTTCCGCGGGTTATTCGCAAGGAACGCCGTCCATGCCGCTTTCATTCAGTCCCGTCAGGCGGACGCGCACAAATTCCCCCTGCCGTCCATTGTACCCCTCCGGCAGTGTCACCGCGATATACTCCGGCGTATAGCCCGTCCAATGACCATTCACCGGCTCTTCCAGCAGCACCTCCGCCACCTCATTCACCCACTGCTCCCGGTACTGCCGTGCCATCTCGTCGCCCACGGCAATCAGCAGGCGCGCGCGGCGTTCCTTCTCGGCGTTGGACAGCTGCCCCGGCATCACGGCGGCTTTTGTGCCCTCGCGCTGGGAGTAGGGGAAAACGTGAATCTTGGCGTAGCGGGCTTCGCGGATGAAAGCGCGCGTTTCCTCGAATTCGGCTTCCGTTTCGCCGGGGAAGCCAGTCAATACATCCGTCGTGAACGCCGCCATCGGGTAAACGGCGCGCAGGTTCTCCATCGCCTGCCGGTACATGCGCATGTTGTAGCGGCGCGCCATCCGCTGCAAAACGGTGTCGCTGCCGGATTGCAAAGCGAGGTGGAACTGCGGGCAGACCTTGTCCATCGTGCGGAGGGTCTGCGCAAATTCGACGGTTGCGACGGTGGGTTCAAGGCTGCCGAGGCGGATGCGGCGCACGCCCGGCACGTCCTGCACGGCGCGAATTGCGTCCAGCAGCGTCTGGCGGGGCGTGAAGTCCCGCCCGTAGCTGGTAAGATGGATGCCTGTCAGCACCAGTTCGGTGAATCCGGCTTGCGCCAATCGTTCGGCTTCGGCGCGGATTTCATCCACCGGGCGGGAGCGAATCGGCCCGCGCACGCTGGGGATGATGCAGTAGGTGCAGTGGTTGTTGCAGCCCTCCTGAATTTTGAGCGTCGCGCGGGTGTGTTCCTCCTGCGAGGTGATGGTCAGCGGCTCGAAGGGGGTCGTGGCGTTCAGCTCGTTGACGGCGTTGATGGATGTGTTCTCCCGCAGCGCCTTTTCCAGCAGTTCGACGACCTCGCCGCGGTGCTGTGTGCCGATGACGAGGCGCGCGCCGGTTTCAAGCAGCTCCTCCGGCTTGCGCTGCGCGAGACACCCCGCCAGAATCAGCGCGCTGTCCGGATGTTCGCGGCGCAGGCGGCGCGCCAATTGCAGGGATTTCTTGTCGCCTGTGCCGGTCACGGTGCAGGTGTTGATGACGTAAACATCCGCGTCCGCGTCGAACGGGACGATTTCATAGCCGGCGGCGCGGAATTTCTCCAGCATCGCCTGTGTGTCGTATTGGTTGACCTTGCACCCAAGGGTGTGGAAGGCAGCAGTTTTCATGGTTTCACTCCAATTCACCGTATAGGCAGAATAATGCGCTCAGTGCGCAAAGTCCTGCGGTTTCGGTGCGTAAAATGCGCGGACCGAGCGTCACGCTTTGGCAGCCGCAGTCTTTCATCCGGGCGATTTCGTCCGCGCTCATGCCGCCTTCAGGGCCGATGACAATTGCGAGGTCGCGAATATCCGGATGCTCCCGGTGGAAGGCGGTCAGGCTGTACCCGCGCGCGTCCTCCCACGGGACGATGGCGGCTTCGTGCGTTTTCAGCGCCGCCAGCAGGGCGGGGAAAGCAATCGGCGAATCCACCGCCATCATCTGGCAGCGCCCAGACTGCTTGCAGGCTTCGCGGGCGATTTTCTGCCAGCGCTCCTGCTTCTTCGCGCCGTCCTTGGCGCTGAGCTGCACGACGCAGCGGCTCATGGCGACCGGGACGACCCGCGCCGCGCCCAGCTCCACCGCCTTTTGCACAATCAGCTCCATCTTCTCCGCTTTCGGCAAGCCCTGATAAAGCGTGATGCGCAATTTCGCCTCGGTGGAGGGCAGCTCGCTTATCAAGCGCGCCGTCACGCCCTCCGCCGTCATTTCCGCGATTTCGGCGGAAAAGCGACGACCGTCCAGGAACAGCTCTGCCGCGTCGCCCGGCTGCATCCGCAGCACGCGGGACGCATGACGCGCATCCTCCTCCGACAGCGTGACAAGGCTGCCGATTTCACCCAGCCCGTCAGCATAAAAGCGGTGCATTACTTCTTCCTCCGGGACAGCATGGCGACCCACTCGCCCTTGCGCTTCGTTTCCAGAATCGTGTAATCGGCGGCGGTCAGCGCGTTCACCACGTCCTGTTCGCGTTCCTTGATGATGCCGGAGCAGATGAACAGCCCGCCGGGGACGATGTGATCCACCAGCGGCTGCGCGAACATGCAGATGACGTCGGCGATGATGTTCGCCACGCACAGGTCGCACACGCCGTCGCTGCTTGCCAGCAGATTGCCCTCCACCGCGCGGACGCGGTCGGACAGGTGGTTGTGCTCAATGTTCTCCTTCGCCACGCGCACCGCCACGGGGTCAATGTCGATGGCAAGCACGTCCTTTGCGCCGAGCATCGCCGCGCCGATGGCAAGGATGCCGCTGCCCGTGCCGACGTCGATGACCGATTCGCCGCCGTGCATCGCGTCCTCCAGCAGCTCCAGGCACATCGAGGTCGTCTCGTGCGTGCCGGAACCGAACGCCATGCCGGGGTCAATCTCGATGATGCGGTCGCCGGGCTGCGGGTCGTAATGTTCCCACGTCGGCTTCACCACCAGCGAACGCCCCGCCTTGAACGGCTTGTAGAACTTCTTCCACACCTCCGCCCAGTCCTCATCACGAACATTCAGCGTCGAAATTTCCAGCGTGCCGAGGTCAAGCCCCAAATCCATGTGATGCAGTTCGTCGCAGCGGCTGCGCAGCGCCTGCATCCGGTCTGCGAAGGAACTGTCCGGCGTGAACCACGCGTGCACCAGCACATCCTCCGGCATGGAGGCAATCAGATTCGGGTCGATAATCTCCCAGTAGCCATTGGGCTTGTCAGGGTCGGGAATATCCGCGCGATCCTCTACCATCGTGCCGGTCGCGCCCTCCGCCATCAGCGCCTCGGACACAATGTCCGCGCCTGCCGTGGTGGTATGAATCGTCAATTCAATCCAGTCCATGTGTGTACCTTCCTTACAGATAAAATACCAACATAATTATATAGCAAAACCCTGCCGAAATCAACCCGGCAGGGTAAAGGAGATGAAAAACTGTGGCGGAAAGTGCTGGAAAGGGGGGGGAAATTCCGTGATTCCCCCTGCAACAACAAAAGTCAACTATGGAAGTGTGCACCCGAAGGGGTGGAGGGGGCGATCGGAAAGCCCCCTCCTCCCCTCCGCAGAGGCGAAATCCCTGCGCATGAAGCAGAATCTTCTACGCAGAAAGCACGAATCAATCAGTCGTAGAACGATTCTATCCCATCCAGCAGATGCCCCTCGCGCACATCGCGGGTGGTGGTGTACATCCGCCGCGTCAGCACCGTGCCGCCGCGGTAGTACAGGCAGATGAACGGGCAGTCCTTCGCAAACTGCTCCTGAATGTCGTACAGCACGGATTGGTAATCCGCCTGCGTGACCTGCGTGCGCAGCTTCTTGAACAGCGCATCCATCGTCGTCGAGCGGTAGGCGACGTAGTTGCAGGTGTTGCCGCTCATCAGCAGAAAGCCAGGGTCGGGGCAGACGTCCATGGCGAAGGAAACCAGCGCAATGTGGAAATTGCCCGCTTTCAGGCGCTCCTGCATCGTGCTGTACGACACCGTCTCCACCGTCGCCTTGATGCCGATTTGCCCCAGCATGTCGGCAATCATGTTCGCCGCCTGCACGCGCACGCTGTTGTCCGGCTCTTCGTAGGTGATGATGTTGTAGGTGAGGTCGGCGGCTTCGTTGTTTTTGTTGGGCTTGTCCACATAGCCGCTGCCATCGGTGTCGTACCAGCCGTCCGCCTCCAGCAGCTGCCGCGCCTTGTTCAAATCAACTTGGAAGTAGGAGGACAAGTTCGAGTTGTACATCCACGTTCCTTGAATCATGGGCGTGTTCGTCCGGTCAACCATGCTCATGTAGACGGACTGAACGATGGAATCAATGTTGATGCAGGAGCGAATCGCCGTGCGCATGTTGTTCGTCATCGAGCCGAGATAGTTGTTCAGCAGCAGGCACTCCAGCTGATTCGTGCGGTAGGTGATGGCGAGCGTGTTGGTGGAGGATTTGTACTGCGCAATGGACAATGAACGGGAAAATATGGCATCGACGTTGGAATACTGGTACGCATTTACCACGTCGGCGTCCTTGCCGTACAGGTCGAAGTAGAGATTCTTGAACTGCGGCGGCTTGCCGCTGTAATACGGGTTCAGCGAGAGTGTCATGCTGCCCTTCGTGCCGTTGGAATAGGGCGTGAAGGCCGTAATCATGTACGCGCCTGTGCCGGGGGGATTTGCGCTTTCCAGTGCGCTCGCGGGCAGCACCGGGAATGTCATGGCGTACAGCACGCCGTAATACTGCCGATCGGCGCGCACCTCCACCGTGTAGTTGTCCCGTGCCTTGATTTCCTTGACGAAGTAGCGCAGATTGGCGTAGTATCCCTTGTTCGTCAGGTTTGTGTCCTTGGCGCAGGAAATGATGTAGTTCGCCGTCGCGACGACGTCGTTCGCCGTCATTTCCGTCCCGTCGGAGAACAGCACGCCCTGCCGCAGCGTGAACGTCCATGTGCGGCCGTTGCCGGTCTGCGTCCAGCTTTCCGCCAGACCGGCCTGCGGCTGATAGTTGTCATCAATGGTGATGAGCGAATCGTACATCAGGTCGAAGATGGAAAGCATGTCCCGCTCGACCGGGAAGAGGGGATTCAGGCTCGTCGTCTTGCTGCTCTGGATGCCGATGACCAGCGCGTCACTGGTTGGCGACGCCTGCGCGGACAGCACGGGCAGACACAATATCGCCATCAGCAGCGCCAGCAGCTTCCGCGCTTTCGTTGGGGTAGAGAAGGGCTTCGTAAATGCCATAGGATGTCGTCACTCTCCCTGCGTATTGTTTGGTCGGGCCGTCCGGCAGCTTGTCTACGGGGATGGTCACGCCGTCTGACGAAATGCTCTTGTCACTCAGCCAGCGGGTGACGGTCGTCTGCCCCGCGTGATAGGCGGAGGAGACAAGCACCGCGTCGCCCCGGAACAGCTTGGACAGGTAATTCAAGTACCAGCAGCCGTAGCGGATGTTCGTTTCCGCGTCGTAGAGGTGGTCGAAGGAATAATTGCTGTCGCCAATTTTCCCGGCAATCCATTCTGCCGTGTCTGGCATCAGCTGCATCAGCCCGCGCGCGCCCACGCTTGATTCCGCATCCGTGCGGAAGGAGCTTTCATTGCGGATGATGGCGGCGACGAACGCGGGGCGGAGGTTGTATTCCGCCGCATAGCGCTCAATCAGCGGCTGGTAGGTGATGGAATTTCCGTTTTCGCCCTCGACGACGTGATAGTAGCTCAGCGTGTTCTGCCGCGCGGTTTCCCACTCTTCGGCGCGCGTCGTCAAGTACGCCTGCATCAGGTAGTGCGCCGCCAGCAGCCCCAGCAGCACGATGCACAGCCCGACAATCGTCCACGTCAGCCAAAGGGGCAGGCGATTCGGGTCGGCAGTTTCCGTCGAGGCGGATTCCGCCAGAATGGATTCCACCCGATGCGGCACGGCGGATTGCGTCGGACGCGGGGCAGTGCGGCGCTGCGGCTGCGAATACGCCGGATTCATGCCCGCATACGGCGCCTGCGCCTGACGCACGGGCGGCATTTGCGCGGGACGCTGCGGCGGACGCTGATTCGGCAGCTGCGTGTAATACCCTGTCTGCTGCTGATACCACGCGGGCGCGGCGGAGGGCTGCTGCATGGCTTGCTGCACAGGCGAGGGCGGTGGATTCTGTGAATTTGATTGCGGCGGATAGCCCCGCGTTGGCTGCACCGGATGCTGCGTCACCGGCTGCGCTGCCTGCGCGGATGGGGGTGTCTGCGCCTGATAGCGGTCACTTCGTCTGGGACGCGGTGTGTTTTCCATGCGAACCCTCCTTCGCAAGTTCGGCGGCGTAAAGCGGGGGAATCAGCGCGGCGGTTTCTTCAATCGTGCCGTCTGTCGGGATGACGACGTTCGCCCGGCGCGCCTTTTCCGCCGTGTCCATTTGGCTGCGCAGGCGGTTTTCCGCTTCCTCGCGGGTGAAGCCGTCGCGTGCCATCAGGCGGGCAAGCTGCGTCTCGCGGGGGAGCGACGCGCACCAGACCGTGTTGCACAGCCCGTCCAGCCCAGCTTCGTAGAGCAGCGGCATGTCCAGCACGCAGATTTTCGCGCCGCCCTCCTTCGCGCGGAGGATTTCCCGTTCAATCATCTCCCGCAGGAGCGGCTGCATCAAGTCATCCAGCGCATGACGGCGCTCGTCGCTGGCGAAGATAAGGCTGCCCAGCGCGCGGCGGTCAAGCGTGCCGTCCGCGTGGAAAACCTCGCTGCCGAATTCTGCACGAATCGCGGGCAGTGCCAGCCCGCCCGGCTGCGTCAGCGCGCGGGAGAGCTGGTCGCCGTCGATGATGGTGGCGCCGAGCGATTTCAGCGCGAGCGAAATGGTGGATTTTCCACAGGCAATACCGCCTGTCAGACCGATGATGCGCATGAGAATATCCCTCCTTTTGGGCGCGCAGGTTTGCTTATCAAACGAATCAGCGCGCCAAAAGACTGCATTTCAATCCACGCTCCCCACGCGGGGAGCGAAAGCGCAAAGCGACAATTCTGCCTACCCAAACCATACGCTTTGCACAACAAAATCAACCGACAATGAAGCAAAACACCCCGGCAGGGCGTTTTTTTCGCGTCCTGCCGGGAGGTTTGGGGAGAAATCAAATCTTCGTTTCCAGCAGCTTCTTTTTGAGGTCGTTTTCCATCTGATAGAGCGTCTTTTCGGCTTCGACGCGCTTGGTGTGGCCTTCCTGCTGGATGGTCATCACCTCGTTGATGGTGTCGATGAGGCTCTGGTTCGTCTGCACGAGCGTCTCGATGTCGATGATGCCGCGCTCGGATTCCTTCGCCGTCTCGATGGTGCTCATTTTGAGCGTCTCGGCGTTCTTCTTCAGCAGCTCGTTGGTCATGTTCGTGACCGCGCGCTGTGCCTGCATCGCCTGCTGCGTGTGGTGCAGCCCAAGCGCCAGCACCATCTGGTTCTTCCACAGCGGCAGCGTGTTGGAAATGGTGGACTGAATGCGTTCCACCAGCAAACTGTCATTATTTTGCAGCAGACGAATCTGCGGCGCCATCTGCATGGATACCTGACGGGTCAGCTTCAGGTCGTGCAGCTTTTTCTCGAAGCGGTCGCACTGCGCGGCAAGGTCGTTCGCCTTCTGCGCGTCCATTGCGTCGCCGGATTCTGCCGCCTTCGCCATCAGCTCCTTCAGTTCGCCCTCGCGCACGCGCTGCAATTTCTCTTCGCCCGCGATGATGTAGAGCGTCAGCTGGCGGAAATACGCCGTGTTCTGGTCGTACAGGCGGTCGAACATGGCAACGTCCTTGAGCAGCTGCGCCTGATACCCTTCCAGCGAGGTCGCGATATTTTCGACGTTCACATTCGCCTTGTTATAGCGTGCCTTCATGCGCTCAATGCGGTTGTCGGCACTGTGGAAGATTTTGAAGATGCCCTTGGGTTCTTCCGCGTCCGCCTCAAAGCCCTTCAGTTCAACGACGAGGTTTTCCAGCATCTTGCCGACTTCGCCCGTGTCCGACGTGCGGACGGCTTGCAGCGCGCTCTCGGAGAAATCGCTGATGTGTTTTTGCGCATCCGCGCCGAAGAGCAGCACATGGTCAGGGTTGGTGATGTCCAGCTTCGTCAGGAAGTCCTCAATCGCGGCGCGCTCGGCGGGGGTCAGCTGGCTCTGGTCGAGGCGGGGCGCGGTCGCTGGGGCGCTGGTCTGCGGCTGCGCGGCGGCAGCGGTCGGCGCGGCAAGCGGTTCAGCTGTGGTCGATGCGGGGGCGGCGGGCTGCTGCTGAATGCTCTGCGCGGGGGCTGCGGACGGCGCGACGGGATCGGGAACATCCGGCGTGAGGGAAAGCATCGGGAACTGATCAGCCATGGGAAAATCCTCCTCGTGTATATTGATAATTGTTAATTCTGATAGAACTTCTTCTGCTGCCGGTCGGCTTCGGGAATATCCTCCTCCGGCATTTTCAGCACGGGCGCGCCCTGATTCATTTGCCGCGCCGCCGCCGTGCCAGATGTGTGCAAATCCGCCTGCTGCGTCGAATAGGGGACAGACGCGTTCTGCTGCCGGTTCGCCTCTTTCAGCGATTCGGACAGCACACTCTCCATGTAGCCGTCGCGCTTGAGCATCTGTTCCAGCACGTCCATGTCCGCGCTCATGTCCAGCATGTCGTCCTTGTGCATGGCGTCAAGCTGCTTCTGCGCGGCTTGCAGAATCATGTCCAGCGCGTGGATGAGGTTCTCGCGCGTCGTGTTCATCTCGCTGTACGACACGCCGCGGGTTTTCATCGTGCGGTAGGACTGCAGGAGTTTGAGCGTCGTGGGCAGATAGTAGCTCATGAACTTGCGCATCCGGCTGGCTTCATTGGGGTCATCGACGACTGTTTGCAGCATCTTGCGCACCAATTCATCGAGATCTTTCAACCGCCGGGTCATCACGAACTCGTCAATTTGCTCGCGCTCGGCGGCAATCTGGCTGAGCAAGTCCAGCCCGCCGGCGACGACTTCCTTCGCGCGCTGATCCTCCGGCGTACCCACCTGAATCACCGGCTCTTCCTTCACGCGCTCGCCATTCTCGGTGTGCAGCCCATCCAGCGGCGTCGCCATCGTCTCAATCAGCTTCTTCAGCCCGGAGGCAATGGCGAATCCGCCGACGAACCGCCAGAAGCCGGGAATCGGCAGAGAAATAATCCCCAGAAATGACACCCAGAACGCAATCTGACCGGCGATAACCGCTTTGGTTTCCTTTTTCTTCTTGGACTTGCTCATGGAAGTCTCCTTACTCCTCAATCAATCGCGGGATGCTGTCATTATACCGGAAAGCGGCGCGGATGCGAAAGGGGAAGCGGCGGAAAAATACGCTTTGCCGCCTGAAAAATACACTGTGACCGCGCAAAACACAGCAACCCTTTCTATTATAGCACACTTGCCGGGCAAAAGGAAAGCACAAAAGATGAGAATTTCATGAAACTTGCGCGTTCTGTCGGGGGAGAATTGCGCATACCTTGTCCCGAACAACCGAAAGGAGGAAAACGCGGTGGATGCGCAGCTTCGGAAGGAAACGGTGACGATGGAGCAGGTGACGGCACACGGCGCGTCACAGGCGGTGGTGGAAGGCGAAATTACGCTGCCCGGCGGCCTGCGGGAGGAAACGCACGTCCTGCACGCGGGCGGGATGGCGGTGGTGGACAGCGCCGAAAGTGGGGCTGACCGCGCGACGCTCTCCGGCAAGGTGATTTTCCACGTCCTCTACACGCAGGGCGCGCCGAATCAGGTGCATGTGGTGGAGGCGACGGCGGATTTTATCCACCAGTGCGATTTGCCGGGCGCGCAGCCCAAGGGTAGGGTACAGGCACAGGCGCGGGTGGAGCATGTGGATGCCTCAGTGCAGGGCGGGCGGCTGAATATGCGCGCGATTGTGCAGCTGGATGCCCGCGGCGCGTCCACACAGGCGCTGGAGGTGCTCACAGGGGTGAATGCGCCGGGCGGCGCGGAAGTCGCCACGCAGGAGATTGCCCTGCGCCGAACCGTCGCCAGCGGACAGGCGGATACGCTGCTCCGGGAGGAATTTGAGCTGCCGGAAGGCCTGCAGGTGCGCGAGACGCTCTGCGCGGACGCGGCGGCGCAAATCAGCGATATCACGGGCGGACAGGGCAGAATCGGTGTGGAAGGCACGGTGACCATTTCGGCGGTGCACGCCAGCGATTTGCCCGGCAAGCCGCTTGTCGTCACGCACCATGAGGCGCCGTTCAGCCAGACGCTCGAACTCAGCGGCGAAAGCGGTGATTTGCTTGATGCCCGCGTGACCGTGCGTGACGTCGCGGTCGCCAGTCAGGACGCGGGCGACGGGGGAAAGACGCTGCGGGCGGAAGTCCTCCTTGGCGTGCAGGGGACGGCGGACACGCAGGAGAAGCTGACTGTCCTGCGCGATGCGTACAGCTATCAGGGTGCGGCGCTGACCTTTTCCGGGCGCGACGTGGTGATTCGCACGGGGCAAAGGCGCGCCTCTGCCGCTGAATCCGGCAAGACGACGCTGCTCCTGCCCGATGGCACGCCCCCTGTGCGCGGGATGCTTGCCGCGTTTGCCACGCCCATCATGACCGCGCAGGAGAGCACGGGCAGCCGCTTGAACACCGAGGGGATGCTCGAAATCACCCTGCTGTACATGACCGAAGAGAACACCGCGCCCGTGACCGTGCATCAGGAAGCGCCGTTCCGCACGTCCTTTGCCGTCTCTGCCGCGCCGGACAGCATTCTGACCCTGACGGCGGATGAGGTGGAAGCCGCGCCGATTACCTCCGACCGCGTGGAACTGCGCTACGTCCTCCGCCTGACTTGCGACGGCGTGGAGACGCAAGGCGCACACCTGTTGACCGACGCGCAGGAGGAAGCGGCGGACGAGGTGGACGACGGGCTATACCTGTGCTACTGCCAGACCGGCGAGGACTGGTGGACGCTGGCGAAGGAATACCGCGTGCCGCAGGAAAAGCTGCGGCGGCTGAATCCCGATTTGCCGGATGCCCTCAAAGCGGGCACGGGCGTAGTGGTGTGGAAGAAGAGTCCATAAGCAAACAGGTCGGAGGCAATCGCGCTTCCGACCTGCTTGGCATATCAAATTTGTTCGATGACGCTCTCCATGCACGTTTCGCACCGAAACACCCTGTCATACCGCTTTTTCAGCGCCGCAAACGCCGTATCCGCCGTGTCTTTTGTCTCGAACGCGCCGAACACCGCCGACCCGCTCCCGGTCATCAGCGAAGCCGCCGCGCCGAAATTCCGCAAATCCGCAATCGCATCCGCAATCGCTGGACGCATCTGCTCACTCACCGGCTGCAATACGTTCCCCAGCGCCGGGGACAGCGCGCGCAAATCCCCATCCGCCAAAGCCGCCTGCGCCGCGTCATTGTCCGGACGGAACGAAACCGCCTGCGCGTGGTACGCCGCAAACACGTCGCGCGTCGAAAGCCCGCCGCACGGCTGAATCACCACCAGCGGGAAGCAGCGCCCGCAGGGGAGTTCCTGCATTGCTTCCCCAATGCCGCGGGTGCGGGTCAATCCACCGCGGATGCAGAACGGCACGTCCGCCCCCAGCGTCAGGCCGACATCTTCCAGCTCCGCCCGCGTCAGCCCGGTTTCCCATAGGCGATTCAGCCCCACCAGCACGCCTGCCGCGTCGCTGCTGCCGCCGCCCATGCCCGCCCCAACGGGAATGTGCTTCACAACGTGGATGCGCGCCCCCAAAGGACACCTTGTTGCCTTTTGCAGCGCCCGTGCTGCCCGCAGCGCCAGATGATGCTCGTCCGCCGGGAGCAGCGGCGTGCCGCCCGTCGTCAGCGTGATTTCGCCGTCTAACGTCTTCTCCAGCGTGATTTCGTCGGCAAGCGTCACGCTCTGCATCAGCATGTCCATCAGGTGATAGCCGTCCGCCCGCCGCCCGGTAATATCCAGCGTCCAGTTGATTTTCGCCCGTGCTCCAATCCGCAGCATAGCTTTTGCCCTCCACAAAAGTGTCTTTCCTCTATCATACGCCAAACGCGGTGATTGTGCAAGGCGAAAAAATGTGCTATACTATAAGCGCCGCCGACAAAAGGCGGCAAACCACACGTTCGGATACAGTCCGAGAGGAGCAGAAGTGAAGAAACAGGATAAAACGCCCGTGCTGATTAACCTGGTCAGCACCATCCGCGACGAAGAGGGCGAGCAGGAAGCGCCGATGCAGCTGTTCTGCCGCGGAGAACTTAAGAAAACCGCCAGCGGCTATCTCATCCGCTATCAGGAGTCCATGCCGACGGAGGATGACAGCGAGATGGTGACGAGCGACGTGATTCTGTCGCTGTCCGAGCACCGCGTGACCATGAGCCGTCCCGGCGAATACGGCACGACGATGGTGTTCGTAAAGGATCAGCGCTTTGAGGGCGCGTATCACACGCCGTTCGGGGATATGGCGATGGCGGTGTTCCCGACGCAGGTCAAGTGCCGCGCGGCGGACGACGCCGGGATGGTGCACCTCGAATATCAGCTGGATGTGCAGGGGCGCTTCACGGCGATGCACACCATCCACATTGACTATTGCGCGACGGGGGCGCAGTAAGGATGCTGTCGGCGCTTCGGCAGGAGCTGCAGGAGATGCTGGCAACCGTGCCGACGCTTCGCCGTCCGGCGCTGCGGCGGTCGGAGGACGCGAACGCGCTCTTCGCGACGGATTTGCCGCTTTTGGCGGATGCGGCGGATTTCTGCCGACTGGCAGAGAAGCACGGCTGGCAGACGTGGATGCAAGGCGGCTGGCTGCTGCTGGACAAGCTGCCGAATCCGCCGGATATGCCGACAAAAATCCCCGACGCGCCGGGTGAACTTGGCTGCTGCCTGTCGCTGCTTGCGCGCCATCCGGATGATACGGCGGACGACACGCTGCTTCGGGCACTGCTGAAATCGGCGGATGCGGGCGATCAGACGCTGGAACGCTGCTGCCGCGCCCTGCATCGGGATTTAGCGGCGCGCTTGCGGACGCACAATCCGCTGCCGGGACGCTTGCTGCCGTACCTTTGCCGCGCGGCAGAAGAAAGGACGGGAAATCCATGATTATCAGCTGTATGGGGCACGCAAAATTTGTCATTGAGCTGGACAACGGCCTCCGCATCGTCACTGATCCGTATGATGCGTCGTGCGGCTATCCCGTGACGGCGAATCCGGCGGATGTGGTGCTGGTGTCGCATCAGCACCATGACCACAACGCGGTCGAGACGATTCCGGGGAATCCGCGCGTGATTGACCGGGCGGGGGATTTTGACCTCGGCGGCGGCGCGGCGGTGCGGGCGATAGAGGCGTATCACGACCAGCAGCAGGGGAAGCTGCGCGGCAAGACGCTGCTGTTCTGCCTGAAGGCGGAAGGGCTGACGGTGATGCACCTTGGCGATTTGGGGCACATGCTGACGACGGAACAGCGGCTGCTTTTGGGCAGTGCGGATATCGTGATGCTGCCCGTCGGCGGGTACTACACGATGGACGCGAATATGGCGAAGCAGGTGGCGGATGTGCTGCACGCGCGGGTGATTCTGCCGATGCACTACAAGACGGCGGCGAATGCGTCGTGGCCGATTGCGCCGGTGACGGACTTCCTGCGCCTGTATCCGGAGAAAGCGGAGGAGCTGCCGCTGCTGCGGGTGTCGGCGGGGGATTTGTCGTGCCAGCCGCACTTGGTGGTGCTGATGCCGCTGAGTTTGGGGAATGTCAAAGCGTAATGAAAATGCCATCGGGAGCGAATTGCTTGCCCGATGGCGATTTTTTGCTTTTGGGGAATATGATTGGGGATTATTGCGGTTGATTTATGCCGTGATTTGGGAAAATAAAGGTACAGTAACGATGAGTAGTTTCAATACAATTCAAGAAACATGGGTGCGAACCGAAGGGGTCGAGGGGGCGATCGCAGACTTCGTCTGTTTTCACTGCCCCCTCGTCGCCTCTGCGGAGGCGAACCCCCTGCCGCTCATGGCGCAGTCAATTCCTCCTCAATCCCATTCGCGCTGATTGTCAGCGGGCGGCGCAGCATCCACACGGCGATAATCAGCACCGCCGCGTAGACCGCGCTGCCGGTCAGCCGCGTCATCAGCAGACGGAAAGAACCCTGCGCCGTGCCGAAGCGGTCAATCAGCGCCGATTGCAGCGTCAGCAGCGACAACAGCGCCGCGACGAGCGAAAGCACCTTCGCTGCCGAGAGAATCGGACTGCCGAGCTTGCGGAAGCGAATCAGGTTCGAGATGGCAAGAAACATCATGACGAAGGTGTAGAGCGCGGAGAGGTAAATCAGGTGGCCGGGCAGCGCGGAGACGGATTGCCCCGACACCATCAGCAGCGTTAAGCCGCCAATCGGCACATTCAGCGCCAGCAGCGACCACGCGACGCGCCGATAGCAGCGGGATTCGTGGCGCGGCAGGGCGTCCGGCGGCAGCTTCCGCCCGCGGTGGTGCGAGAGCGTCAGGTCGGTGCGGACGATGGCGAGCATCAGCGTGTAGACACCCAGCGACAGCAGCCACATCGACCCGCTTTGCAGCGCAGTCAGCAGGTTATAAGCCGCGTAAAGGTAGTTGAGCACCATCACCAGCTGCAAATTTACGCTGGCGCGGAAGATTCGGTCTTGTTTGTACTGCACCGCCAGTGCGCTGCCCAGCAGCAGCCCCAGCGCACGGCGGAGGCGCTTGCTGCCCGGATTTTCTTTGGGAGAAGCAGATGATTTGAAAAGCATCGTCGTTTCCTCATGAGAAAGCAGATTGCCAAAGCACTTTCCCTTTGGCAGTTTCAACGCGGGGAGGGCAAAATCCTGCTTGATAGCGCAAAAAAAGTGCAAACGAAAACAGGACACTGCCGAAGCAATGCCCTGTTATCTCTCGTGATAGCTCGTGAGAAGCAGCTGTCTCGAAAATTAGTTGAGACCGAAGCGCTTCTTGAAACGATCGACACGTCCGCCGGTATCCACCAGCTTCTGCTTGCCGGTGTAGAAGGGATGGCACTTAGAGCAGATATCCACTCGAAGTTCCTTCTTGGTCGAGCCGGTTTCAAACGTCTCACCGCACACGCAGCGAACGATGCACTTGCCGTAGTTGGGATGGATCTTTTCCTTCATTGCGATTTCACCTCTTTCGCGTATGCAATGATCAGCTTATTCAGCCGCAGAAATCATTGTATCATATTTGCCGGGGGATTGCAAGCCTTTTTTCTCTGAATCCGAAACTTTTTTCTGCTTTTTTGGGAAGCAGGGCGGATTACTGCTTCATCAGCGCCGCCCAGTCCTTGATGCGGACAAGCAAATCCTCATTGTTGGTCGTCTTTTCCAGCATCGACAGCAGCTGCGGAATCATGTCCACCGCGCGCAGGCTGCCCAGCATCTCGTGAATGAGCTTGATGCCGTCCAGCTGCTCCTTGCTGGCGATGAGTTCGGCGCGCTTCGTGCCGGAGAGCAGCAGGTTGACCGGGGGATAAATGCCCGCGCGCGCCGCCGCCGTGTCCAGCACCAGCTCCATATTCGCCGTGCCCTTCAGGTCTTCCGCGATGGAGTCATCCACGCGGCTGCCCGTTTCGATGTTCATGACGGCGAAAATCGTCAGCGAACCGCCTTCACGCAGGCAGCGCGCCGCGCCGAAAAGCTTCTTCGCCTTTTGCAGGCTTACCGGATTCACCATGCCGATGGTCTGCCGCCCCTGCTGAACAGCCGCGGTTGTGTAAACCTTGGAGAGGTAGGTCAGGCTGTCCACCAGCAGAATCACGTTTTTCTTCATTTCCACCAGCCGCTCGGCGCGCTCCAGCACCATGTCGGTGATGCGCAGGTGATTTTCCGGCGTCTGATCGAAGGTGGAGGCAATCACCTCGCCGTGCGTGTGGTCACGGTAGAGCGTCGCGTCCTCGGGCGTTCCGCCCAGCAGCAGCGTCATCACCACCGCATCCGGATGGCAGATGCTGGCTGCGTTGGCAATGGAGGACAGCAGACGCGCCTTGTCCACAGCAGGCGGGCAGTGAATCAGCCCGCGCTGACCAAAGCCAATCGGCGCAACGAGGTCAATCAGGCGCATGTCAAGGAACTCATTGCTGCCGCCTTCCACTTCGAGGGTGATGTGCTCGTGCGGATAGCAGGGCGTCAGGGCGTCAAACGCGGGGCGGCTCGCCACCGAATCAGCGGGGCAGCCGTTGACCTCGGTGATGTAGAGCATGGCGGAGTACTTGTCGCCGTCGCGCTGGGGACGTACCTTGCCGGTTACGAAGTCGCCCGTGCGGAGATAGAAGCGGCGAACCTGCGCCATCGAGACGTAAATATCGCGATTGCTGGGGGTGAGCGACGCGCCGCGCAGGAAGCCGTAGCCGTCCGGGTGCAGCTCCAGAATGCCCGAACCATCCTGACATTCCGCCGGGGACAGCATATCGCTCGGCGAACCCGCCCACATGCTCTGCAAGTCTGACGGTACGTCGCGCTGGGGACTGTTGAAGCCGGGCTGGCGGGCGCGGCCGCTGTCGAAGGCGCTCGGCGCATCGTAGGAACGGGAATAGCGGGGAGCGTCCGTGCCGAAGGCGGAACGCGGCGCATCCGTGCCATAGGTAGGGCGGCGGTCAGGCGCATCCGTGCCATAGGCGAGGCGGCGATCAGGCATATCCGAGCCATAGGCGGAGCGGCGGTCGGGCACATCGCTGCCGTACGCGGGACGGCGGTCAGTCCAGCTGCTGGTCGTGCGGGGCGCGTCATACGAGCGGTCATTCGTAGAATCCGCCTGCGCCGCCGGGCCAAAGCGCGTGTAGTTTACCGGACGCGCCGGGCGGGCAAAGTCGTTCCCCTGCGGACGTGCCGGGCGATTGCCAAACGAATTGCTGGATGCCTGATATGCAGGCTTGCTGCCGAAGCGCGGCGGTGTCGCGGGCGCCTGATACGCCGGGCGGAAGCCACTTATGGCGGGACGGTGTCGGGCGGGGGCGCCGGTTTTTTCTGATATGCGCCGGGCGGAAGCCGGTTTGGCGGCGGCAGGTACTTTGTGGCGGGACGCGCATCCGATGCTTTTTCCACGGGGGATTCCTGTTTGTCGTCAGACTTTGGTGCGTTTACAGCAGGTGTATAATAGGCATAGAAGATGATAGAAATGCTGCACAATGAAGCACGGAAACTGTTGGGAGAGGGTTACGAAGCGACGCACAACGCGGAAGCAATCGCGAAGATTTTCCACGTCAACAAGTACACCGTTTACCATTTGGAAGAGCGGAAGCGGAAAACAGGCAGCGTTGACCTGCAAACGTGGCGGCGAGGTCGGAAAGCTCTGCTGAGCAGCACAGACAAAGCACGGATAGCTGAGTGCATTACAAAAAAAAAATTCCACGATTAGTTTGGAAGAACTCCGCACACAGTTAGGGCTGAAAGTCAGCATTTCAACAATGAGCCGAGTGGTTCGAGCATTGGGGTTTCGCGTGAAAAAAGTCGGGCTTTCGGCGACAGAACGGGAGCGTCCCCGATGATGTGCAGGCAAAACGTATCAAGTGGAAAGAGTTAAAATTGGCGATTGAACATTGGAGGCTTGTGTTTCTGGACGAAAGTGGCGTGAACATCGGGATGACACGCAGGTACGGACGAGCCATCGGGAAAGCGCGGGTGCATGGCAGCGCACCGCTGAATGTGCCGACAAGTCAAACTGTCCTGGCCTCTGTCCGCTTGAACGGTCAAATCACCTACACCATGTATCCCGGCGGAACAAGCGGCGAACGTTTTCTGGATTATCTGAAAAACGTGCTCATTCCGACGCTTCACAAAGGCGACATCGTCGTCATGGACAACATGCGTTCACACCATGTCAAGGGCGTGGAAGAAGTGTTGCGCGCAGCGGGCATGATTCCACTCTATCTGCCGCCATACAGCCCGGATTTGAATCCGATTGAAATGCTGTGGTCGAAGATGAAGGCTATTTTACGGAAGCTGGGCTGCAACATTGCTGCACTTTTTGCCCCTGATGGTCGCCGAGGCACTTGCTCTCGTTTCGCCGGAGGATTGTTTCGGCTGGTTTACTGCTGATGGTTATTGACTGTTCATGCCGTTTTGCAGGGCGACGAAGCCGGTTGTGCACTTGCCGCACATGGGGTCAAGCACGGTCAGCGGCTGTTCTGCAAGGGCGAAATCACTCGCGGCACGGGCGCAGTTCATCATCATATGGGTGAACGCAGCGCTCGTTTTGCCCTTGTACTTCAAAATCTCCGAGAGGTCGTCGGGCAGATAGGCAGTGCGTCCCCAATCCAGCGGGCGCAGCAGACCGTCATCCACGCACTCGAAGAGCATCAGGCGTGTGCTGTGCGTGCCCAGCAGCGCAAGCGCTTCGGGCGTCAGCGCATTGGCAGAGAAAGTCAGGCATGGTACGCCGCCGATGGTCGTCACCTGCGTTTCAGCGGGCAGGGAAAGCGCACACAGCAAACAGGTCAACTCGGCTTGACCAAGTTTGACCTGCGCGTCACGGTAGCGGATATTCGCGTGTGGGGCTAACTGCAAGCAAAATTGCATAGAAGAAACATACTCCTTAGCGCAGTAAAATCAGGGTATCAAAAAAGGCACACGAAAAAAGAATAATGATGTAAAAAAATCAGCCAGCAGGGACGTAAAGTGCAAAATCACCATATAGAAAGGCATGAGAAACCTGCTGTTGCCAATAGTATAGCAAAATACACGCGATTATGCAAGGGGCGAGAGGAAAGATTTTTCATAATGCGGAATTCAGAATTAAAAAGAAAACCCCTTCCGAGGAAAAACCTCGAAAGGGGAATGCCATTGCGCACAATCAGCACATTCGTGGCGAAGGGCAAAGAACCCTTACAGCCGGACCATTGAGAAATGCCGCGGGGCAATGATGGCAAATGCCATCAATACTTGCGCTTGCGGGCAGCTTCGGCCTTCTTCTTGCGCTTGACGCTGGGCTTTTCGTAATGCTCACGCTTACGAACTTCCTGAATCACACCACTGCGGGCGCACTGACGCTTGAAGCGCTTCAGAGCACTCTCCAGGGATTCATTCTCACGGACGCGTACCTCGGACACTGTTATCCCTCCTTTCGCTCATCTCGCCTTGACATCAGCCACATAGACAGACGGATGGCGAACCGTATAGCTATTATAGCAAAAGATGATGCGCACGTCAATGCCTAATTGCAAATTTCCGAAAAAAATCTCCTGAAAATTGCGGATTTAGGCGTTGCGGACGATGCTTTCCAGCACGTTGACCATTGCTTCCATCGCCTCGACGGTAATCATTTCCTTTCTGCCGTGGAAATTATAGCCGCCGGTGGAGAGATTCGGGCAGGGCAGCCCCATGTAGGACAGGCGCGCGCCGTCCGTGCCGCCGCGGATGGGGGAGATGATGGGGGTCACGCCGTTTGCTTCAAACGCCGCTTTCGCCTTCTCCACCACGTCCATGTGCTGCTCCATGATTTCGCGCATGTTGCGGTAGCTGTCGCGGATGACGCACTCGAATGTCCCCGCGCCCCACTTCTGGTTCAGGTAGTCGGTAATCTGCTGCACGGTCGCCTTGCGCGCGTCGAACTTCTGCGCGTCGTGGTCGCGGATGATGTACTGCAGCGTCGCCAGTTCCTCGTCGCCTTCCATGTGCATCAGGTGGTAGAAGCCCTCGTAGCCGCAGGTGTGCGCGGGCGTTTCCGCCGGGGGCAGCATGCTGTTCCACTCAATGGCCATCAGCAGGGCGTTGCGCATCTGGTTCTTCGCGCTGCCGGGGTGGATGTTCACGCCGTGTACCTTGATGGCGCACGACGCGGCGTTGAAGTTCTCGTACTCCAATTCGCCCAGCGCGCCGCCATCTACCGTGTAGGCGTAATCCGCGCCGAAGCCCGCCACATCAAAGTGATCCGCGCCGCTGCCGATTTCCTCGTCCGGCGTAAAGCCGATGCACACCGTGCAGTGCTCCGGCGCATCGGGGGCGGTCAGCCGCTTGCACAGCGCCATAATTTCCGCCACGCCCGCCTTATCATCCGCGCCCAGCACGCTGTCGCCGCTGGTGACAATCAGCTCCTGCCCCTGCAAGTCCTTCAGGAACGGGAAGCCGTCGATGACCACGCCGTTTTTGAGCGTGATGGCGCTGCCGTCGTAGTGTTCGATGATGACGGGGTGCGTCGGGCCCTTCACGCCGTCGGATGTATCCATATGCGAAATCAGCCCGACTTTCGCCGGATGATTGCCCTTGGCGGGAATCGTCGCGTACACATAGCAGTGGTCGTCTACGCGGGCGTTTTCGATGCCCATTGCGTGCAGCTCGTCCACCAGCATTTTTGCCAGCACCCACTGGTTCGGCGTGGACGGGCAGGTGCCGCTCGTCTCGCTGGAGGTCGTTTCAATCTGGACATACCGCAGGAAATTTTCTTTGACGTTGGACATGGGAAACCCTCCTTATATAATGTAGATTTTGTGGATGATGCGGATTTTTGCCGTCGCTGACCGGGCTTGGCGTTTCACAACGGCGAAAGCGCTTTATTCCGCGTGATGATGCAGCGCCGCGAGCGCCGTTTGAATCCCATCCACCGCCGCGGATACGATGCCGCCCGCGAACCCCGCGCCTTCGCCCGCCGGGTACAGCCCGTCCACCCGCTCCGCCATCAGCGTCTCCCGATTTCGGGGCAAACGCACCGGCGACGACGAGCGCGTCTCCACGCCTGTCAGCAGCGCATCCGGATGCGCAAAGCCATGCAGCTGCCCATCCATCCGCCGAATGCCGAACTTCAAGTCCTCGATGATGAAATCAGGCAGGCACGCGCGCAAATCCGCCGGCACAGCGCCCGGACGGTAGGTCGGCTGCACGTCGCCAAGGCGCGTCGTGGCGCGGTCGTGCAGCAAATCCTCCACACGCTGCACCGGCGCTTTGTACCCGCCGCCGCCAAGCCGGAACGCCGCCTGCTCAATGCTCCGCTGCCACACGAAGCCCGCCAGCGGGTGATCGTCGCCAAAGTCCTCCGGACGCACGCCCACCAGCAGCGCACTGTTCGCGTTTTCGCCCGCGCGCGCGTGGTAGCTCATGCCGTTGACGCACAGACCATCCGGCTGACTTGCCGCCGCAATCACCTCGCCGCCCGGACACATGCAGAAGGTGTATGTTCCGCGGCCGTCGGGCGTATGGACGGCGAGCTTGTAGTCTGCCGCCTTCAGCACGGGGTGCGTCCAGCATTTGCCGTATTGGCTCTGGCTGATGAGCGCTTGCGGATGCTCAATACGCACACCCATGGCGAATGGCTTCTGCTCCATGCGCACGCCTTGCCGGAACAGCGTCTGCATGGTGTCGCGCGCGCTGTGACCGATGGCGAGAATCACCGTGTCGGTGCGGATTTCCTGTGTTTCGCCGCCGCAGAGCACCGTGATGCCCTCCATGCTTTCGCCGCGCATCATCAGCCCGGTCAGGCGCGTGTCAAACCGCACTTGACCGCCCAGCTGGATGATTTCCTGCCGCATCGAGCGCACAACGCCCTTGAGCAAATCCGTACCGACGTGCGGTTTTGCGATGTACAGGATGTCCTCCGGCGCGCCGTGATCGACGAAGGTTTGCAGCACCGTGCGAATCAGCGGTGATTTCGTGCCGGTGGTCAGCTTGCCGTCGGAAAACGCACCCGCGCCGCCCTCGCCGAACTGCACGTTGCTTTCCGGGTCGAGGATGCCCTGTTCCTGCATCAGCTGCACGGATTTCGTGCGCTCCTCGACGGGTTTGCCGCGCTCGATGAGAATCGGCTGCACACCCGCGCGTGCCAATGTCAGCGCAGCAAACAGCCCCGCCGGGCCGGCCCCGACGACCACGGGCGGATGCTCGAACCGCGCTTTCGGCAGCGTCGGCGCTTTGGGAAAGGTGAATGGCACCGCAACCCCCGGCTTGAGCCGCGCGAGTACCTTCGCTTCATCCTTCAGCGTCACCGCGACGCTCAGGACGAAGTGCACATCCGCCTTGTCGCGCGCATCGACCGCCTTTTTGAGCGGTACGACGCTTTTGAGCTGCTCCGGCGGGCATTTCAGCTTGCGGAGAATCAGCGCATTCAGCGTTTCAGGGGTGAAATCGAGGGGGAGGGAGAGCGAATCGAGACGAAGCATGGGGAACTCCTTTGTTTAATGCGGAATTAGGCACGCCGTCCCCCGGATCAACACGCGGGCACAGCATGAAGATGTGACCAACTGAATCGCGCGAGAGGGTCAAGGGACGAAGTCCCTTGTGGAGTCCAGAGGCAAAGCCTCTGGCGGGGGTTAGGGGCAGCGCCCCTCGGTCTCCCCCAATCAACACGCGGGCATAGCATGAAGATGTGACCAGCTGAATCGCGCGAAAGGGTCAAGGGACGAAGTCCCTTGTGGAGTCCAGAGGCAAAGCCTCTGGTGGGGGTTAGGGGCAACGCCCCTCGTCTCTCCCTTTACATCGCTTCCGTCCGCTGCACAACGCCGCCGTGACCGGGGAAAATCAGGTAGCCTTTGCCGTCCAGCATGGCGAGGACGGCGCGGAGAATCGCGTGGTAGCGCGGAGAGTCGACATTCACGCTGCGGGCGAGGTAGGGGGCAAGGCGGTCGAATTCCTTCTGCGGCGGGGTCATGTTGTGCGGGTTGATGTAGTCGTCGCCCGTGAATGCCACGCGGTGCACGGGGTCAATCAGCATCGTTTCGCCCGGCACATGCCCGCCGTTCCCTTGTAGGACGTTAAAGCGCATGTCGCCGAAGAGAAACGCGCCAATCGGGCTGATGGGCTGCTCGTCATCGCCGTGGGACGTGTTCAGGATGCGCAGGCGGTTCAGCGGCGGCACGGCGTACTCCGTAATCAGCTTGTTCAGCCGATAGTAGGGAAGCCCCGTCGCGCTGGCTTCCCGCGGGGATGGCAGCCCCAGCGATTCGTTCGCGAAGCAGTCCGCCGTCCGCTGGCTGCACCAGATGACCGGCATACTTTCCGCCAGTCCCGTGTGGTCGGAATCTGAGTGTGTCAGCAGCATTTCACGCTTCCGCTCGTCAAAATCAGGAAAAATCGTCCGCAGTTGCCGCAAGGTGTAGCGCGCACAGCACCGGAAGCCGCTGTCAATCACCAGCAGCGCCCGCGTTTTCACGTCCTCCAGTACGGTGATGTTGCTCCCGAACGGCGGCTCCAGCACAACCGCCCGAACTTGCTCCGTCAGCGGCACATGCGTCACGCGGCACTCGTACGCCGCGCCGTTGTGCTCCGCCACGAAGCGCGCAAAGCGGTTGATGTACTCAAACGTCTTGCTCGGCGGCTCGTTCCGTTCGTCCAGCTCCTGCATGATGAGGTTCGCGTAGTAGGTGAACTCGTTCGTCTGCTCCTGCGTCAGGCGCAGAAGCCGGCGGATTTCCGACGCGAAGCGCAGGTAGAACACGGTCGTATCCAGCTTCTTTTCGCCGGAATCGTACGAGAGAATCTGCACCGGGCACAGCGCCGACAACTCCCGCAGCAGCGTATCCATCACGCCCGGCTCTTCGATGTACAGCCCCATTTTCAGCGACGCATGACCGCTGTCATTCGACTGGCTGGAAATATAGGAGATGTTGACGTGATGGCGGTTCAGCACTTCCAGAATCGGCACGACCGCGCCCGGATGATCCGGCACGTCGAACTGCGCCAGAATAATCTTCGCGTGCGGCACGGATTTGAGGAATCCCGCCTGATTCAGTTCGCCCTCGATGGCACTGAGCACCGCGTCGTCCGCCTCAACATCCAGAAACAGCGCGTGCGCATCCACTGCTTTGTTGTAGCTCACGCGCACGATGTTCCCTTGATGGCGCTCGATAATCCGGCTTGCCGCCAGAAACGCGCCGCACTGGTCGGGCATGTTCGTCATGAATGATTTTACCATGGGTCAACAGCTCCTGTGGGGTAAAAATGGTTATTCCTCGTGCCAGCGAACCGCTTCGGGCATCCGAAACGCTTCCTCCGGGTAGTAGACTTTCGTCAGCTCCAAGCCGTGCGGCGGCGCGGTCACGCCCAGTGACAGGCGGTCAAGCGTCCGGAACGCCTCGGTGAAGGCATCCGCACTGCGCCGATGCAAGCCGATTTCGATGAGCGTCCCGGCAATGATGCGCACCATATTATATAGGAAAGCATCCCCTTCGACAAGGAGGATGATTTCATCGCCCTGCACGGCCATCTCCGCCATGCGGATGGTTCGGATGGTCGTTTTCGCTGTGCCGCCGGACGCCTGATACGCGGCGAAATCGTGCGTACCAAGCAGTGTCGGCAAAGCCTGACGCATCGCGTCCACATCCAGCGGAATGGGTACATGCGCGAACGTATTCCGGCGGATGGCGCTGCCGTGGCGGCTGTTCAGGATGCGGTAGGTGTAGCGCTTGCCGCAGGTCATGAAGCGCGCATGGAAGCCGTCCGGCACTTCGCGCCCCGCCTGCACGCGAATGTCGCGCGGGAGCATGGTGTTCAGCACGAACGGGTACTTTTCCGGCGGAATGCGGGAGGATGTGTCGAAATGCGCGCATTGCCCCAAGGCGTGTACGCCCGCGTCCGTCCGGCTTGCGCCTGTGATAGTGATTGCCTCGCCCGTCGCGCGGGTGAGCGCTTCCTCAATCAGCTGCTGCACCGCCAAGCCGTTATACTGCCGCTGCCAGCCGGAATACGCCGTGCCGTCGTACTCGATCGTCAGCAGAATCCGCCGCGCCATCAGAGGATTCCTCCGATGTGCGACACGACGACGCCTTCCAGCACAATCAGGAGCATCAGCGCAAGCACCGCGCCGCCGGCGATGTAGTCGTTTTTCGTAATTTCCAGCTTGCGCAGGCGCGTGCGGTTCTCGCCGCCGTGGTAGCAGCGGGCTTCCATCGCCATTGCCAATTCACCCGCGCGGCGGAACGCGCTGACGAACAGCGGCACCAGCAGGGGAATCATCGCCTTCGCACGGGCGAAAAGGTTGCCCGTCTCAAAATCCGCGCCGCGCGCCATCTGCGCCTTCATAATCTTGTCCGCTTCCTCCATCAGCGTGGGGATGAAGCGGAGCGCAATGGACATCATCATCGCCAGCTCGTGCGCGGGAAAGTGAAAGCGCTTGAGCGGCGATAAAAGCAGCTCAATGCCGTCGGAGAGCGCAATGGGGGAGGTCGTCAGCGTCATCAGCGAGGTCGCGAGGACGAGGAACACAAGGCGCAGGGAGTAATGCACCGCCTGCGTCAGCCCTTCGCGGGTGATGTGGAAAATCCACCAGTCGATGAGCGGGGTCGTGCCGTTGGAGAAAAACAGGTTCAGCACAAACGTCAGAATCAGGATGATGCGCAGGGGCTTGATGCCCTTCATCAGCATCTTGAAGGGGACATTCGAGCACTTCGCCGCCCAGTAGAGGAACGCCAGCACCAGCGCGTACCCGACGAGCGAATGCACCATGAACACCGCGACAATCATCAAAACCGTCAGGAGAATTTTCGTGCGCGGGTCAAGGCGGTGGACGAAGCTGTCAACGGGGTAATACTGCCCCATGGTGATGTTCAGATTCATTTCGCCGCCTCCTTTTCCTGCTTTTCTTTCCACAAACGAAGCAGATGGTCGTGCAGCTCCTCCTGTGTGAACAGGTCGTCGGGCAGTTGAAGCCCAGCGGCGCGCAGGCGACCGCACAATTCCGCCGCTTCCGGCACACCCAGCCCGATGGAGCGCATCAGGTCGGCTTGGCGGAAGACATTGCGCGGCGTGTCAGTCAGCACCAGCTCGCCTTTGCTCATCACAATCATGCGCGTCGCCAGCCGGGCGCAGTCGTCCATGCTGTGGCTCACCATAACGATGGTCACGCCGCCCTCGCGGTGCAATTCCTGCAGCATCCCCAGAATGCGCTCACGGCCGCGCGGGTCAAGCCCGGCGGCGGGTTCGTCCAGAATCAGCACCTTCGGCTCCATCGCCAGCACGCCCGCAATCGCCACGCGGCGCATCTGTCCGCCGGAGAGGTCGAACGGGCTGCGCTCGGCGTACTTGTCGTAGTCCAAATGCACATGCGCCATCGCGCGGCGCACACGCTGGTCGATTTCTTCCTCCGACAGCCCTTGGTTCTTCGGGCCGAACGCAATGTCCTTGGCAATCGTCTCTTCAAACAGCTGATATTCCGGGTACTGGAACACCAGCCCGACTTTCTGCCGGATACGGCGGCGGTCGACGTTCTCGCCGTTCATGTCCTCGCCGTCGACGAGCACCTGTCCGCTGGTGGGCTTGAGCAGTCCGTTCAAATGCTGCACCAGCGTCGATTTGCCGCTGCCCGTGTGCCCGACGATGCACACAAATTCGCCGTCCTCAATCGTCAGCGACACGTCATGCACGGCGGTTGCCTGAAAAGCGCTGCCGGCGCTGTATGTGTGGGTCAAGTGCTTTACTTCGAGGGACATAGCAGCGTCAGCACCTCCTTGGTCATTTCGTCAACGGTCAGGATGTTCCCCGGCAGGGGCATCCCGTCCCGGCGGAGCGAATCCGCCAATGCGGTCATGTGCGGCACGTCAAGGTGCAATTCGCGCAGGGTATCCACCTGCGGGAACACCTCGCGCGGCGTGCCGGACAGCGACACCTCGCCCTGATTCATCACGATGATGCGGTCTGCCTGCGCCGCTTCTTCCATGAAGTGGGTAATCCACACGACGGTGATGCCCTTTTCGCGGTTGAGACGGCGGATGGTGGACAGCACCTCCCGCCGCCCGGACGGGTCGAGCATGGCGGTGGATTCATCCGCGATAATGACGGACGGCTGCATGGCGAGAATGCCCGCGATGGCGATGCGCTGCTTCTGTCCGCCGGAGAGCATATGCGGCGCGGCTTCGGCGAACTGGCTCATGCCAACCGCTTGAAGCGCCGCGTCGATGCGCGGAATCATCTCTTCGCGGGGGATACCAAGGTTCTCCAGCCCGAATGCGACATCCTCCCGAACGACGGTCGCGACAAGCTGATTATCAGGGTTCTGGAAAATCATCCCTGCCTTCTGGCGGATTTCCCAGAGCTCCTCATCGCTTTGGGTATCCATGCCGCAGACGGTGATATGCCCTTCTGTGGGCAGATAGAGGGCATTGAGGAGCTTTGCGAGAGTGGATTTGCCGGAGCCGTTATGGCCGAGGACGGCGAGAAATTCGCCCTCGTGGACTTGCAGGGAGACATGGTGGAGAGCGGGTTCAGGGGCATCCTCATAGGTGAAGGAAACGTCCTGAACGTCGATGCATACATTCATGATGATAACTCCTTTTCGGGGTGGAAAGTGAAACCGGGTTTTATTTTAGCACTAATAAGGTAAAAAAAGCAATTAGAAATGCGGAAATCGGAATGCGGAATGCGGAATAAAGCCGCGTACAGAATACCAAAAAGCACAGCAGCTAAAAAATTTCGCCAAAATCCAAGCCGCATCCGGAGGGAGCGCGAAGGAGTCCTGAGGGCGACCGCAGACTTCGTCTGTTCTCATTGCCCTCTGGAACTTGCAAGTATGACCAGTTGCGGAGAAGCAGCCAATTCCGCCAGCCACACAAAGTCCTCCGCAAAGGCGGAAAAATGCCTTCCTCAGGGCATTCCATTTTTCCGCAAATGGTGATATACTGATTTTTGAGAAAGTGTTAAGGGGGATGCCGAGATGGATCAGCTCGAAGCAACGGTGGAGGGGACGGTGTACCGCAATGCCGAAAACGGGTATTCCGTCGTGACGGTGAAGCCGGAGCAGAAAATAGGGCTGAGAACCGTGACGGTCGTCGGTACACTGCCGATGCTGTCCGGCGGCGAAATGGGCATCTTCTCCGGCGAGTGGATGGAGCATCCGCAGTACGGGCGGCAGTTCAAGTGCCAGAAGGTGGAGCTGCAGCGCCCGACGACCCTGCAGGGCATCCTGAAGTATCTCTCCAGCGGCATCATCCACGGGGTTGGCGCAAAAACCGCGCGCGATATTGTCAACTGCTTCGGCGAAGATACGCTGAAAATCCTCGATGAGCACCCCGAACGATTGCAGGAAGTGCCCAACATGGGCAAAAAACGCTGGAAGCAGATTATTGAGGACTATCAGCAGCAGCAGAGCACGCGCGCGGCAATGGTGTTTTTGCAGACGTACGGCGTGAGCGCGTCGCTGGCGCTGAAAATCAGCAAAGTGTACGGTGAACGGACGCAGGCGGTCATTCGGGCGAATCCGTATCAGCTGTGCGACGACATTGACGGCGTGGGCTTCAAAACGGCGGACGCTATCGGCACGGCCATCGGCATCCCCCCGGACAGCGACGGGCGAATCAGCGCCGCGCTCAAGTACGTCCTGCGCGATCAGGCAGTGAGCATGGGGCATGTCTATCTGCCGATGGATGAGCTGCTGAACCGGTGCACGGCGCTTTTGCGGGTTTCGCGGGAGATGGTGGCGCATCAGCTGAAAACGATGCAGCTGCTGCGTGAACTGGTGATTTCCGGCGACGATGGCGATGAGCATGTGTACCTGCCCGCGTACGACAGCGCCGAGCGCGAGGTGGCGACGCGCCTGTGCGAATTGATGGCGTCCACCGTGCCGTCGTGCGCCACAAACGCCGAGGACAGCATCGACGCGTTTGAAGCACGGTATCACATCGAGTTCAGCCAGCGCCAAAGGGAAGCCATTTTGATGGCGCTCCGGCGCGGCCTGCTGGTGATTACCGGCGGCCCCGGCACGGGCAAAACGACCATCATCAAGTGCATTATTTCCCTCCTGTCCGAGTTCGGGGAGGTGGTGCTGTGCGCGCCGACGGGCCGCGCCGCCAAGCGCATGACCGAAACCACCGGGCATGAGGCGAAAACCATCCACCGCCTGCTGGAGTACGGCGGCGAAGAGGGGCAGTTCGGCCGCAATCAGGATACGCCCATTGAGGGCGACTGCATCATTGCCGACGAAACGTCCATGGTGGATATGATGCTCATGCGCTCCTTCCTACGCGCGGTTGCGCCGGGTACACGCCTGATTCTTGTCGGCGATGCCGATCAGCTGCCGTCCGTCGGCGCGGGCAATGTATTGGGAGACATTCTGCAAAGCGGCGTGATTCCGTCGATTCACCTGACCGACATCTTCCGCCAGTCCGAAACGAGCCGCATCGTCACCAACGCGCACCGCATCAACGAGGGAAAGATGCCGCTGCTGAACGAGAAGAACACCGACTTTTTCTTCGAGCGGCAGATGAGCTTGCAGCAGGCGGCGGACACCATCGTCGCCCTGACGACGCAGCGTCTGCCGAGGTTCCTGAAGTTCGGCGACGACTGGCGCAGCCGCTCCGTGCGTGAAATTCAGGTGCTCGCGCCGATGAAAAAGGGCGAATGCGGCGTACAGGCGCTGAATATTCGTTTGCAGGAGGCGCTCAATCCGCCCGCGCCCGGCAAGCCGAGCATCACTTACGGGGAAACCATCTTCCGCGTTGGCGATAAGGTGATGCAGACGCGCAACGATTACGACATGGAATGGCGCAGGCGCGTGAATCTGGGCTGGGAGGACGGCAAGGGCGTTTTCAACGGCGACGTGGGCTTCGTGACGGCGGTGGATACGGAGAATCACGCGCTGACCGTCCGCTTCGACGACGAAAAGGACGCAGAATACACGGGTCAGCAGCTGGAAGACCTTGATTTAGCGTACTGCCTGTCCGTGCACAAAAGTCAGGGCAGCGAGTTCCCGGTGGTGATTCTGCCGGTGGTATACGGCCCGATGATGCTGCTGACAAGGAATCTGTTCTACACGGCTTTGACCCGCGCGAGAAAGCTGGTGGTGCTGGTCGGCAGGGAAGAGATTATCCGGCAGATGGTGGAAAATGACCACATCATGAAGCGGTATACGACGCTGAGCGACCGACTGCGGCAGGTGGCGACGATGCTGCCGAAGGTGGATGTGTTCGGCGCGCCCATAGAGGAGTAAAAAAATTCGGAATTCGGAATGCGGAATTCGGAATCAAGCCCGCGAACGAAACCTTCTGTCTAACTAACTAAAAAAACCTCCGCCCAAATCTAAGCAGCATCCGGAGGGCGAGCGAAGGAGTCCAGAGGGCGACCGCAAAGCCCTCTGGAAGCCGCTCAAAAGCCCAGTTTGAAAGAAAAGTCAACTATGCCAGCCGAAACAGCACTTGCTGCTTTACAATGCTTTCACGAACAACGAAAGGAGCCACCCACACAATGCCCATCCTGCGAGGAAAAAACGTCCTGCTGCGCCCGTACCGCCGCAGCGACCTCCCCGGCATTCTGTCGTGGACAAACGACACCGAAGCCACCCGCTACCTGACCGAAATTTTCGACCAGCCGTATACTGAGAAAAACGGCGAGGATTTTCTGAATTACGCGCTTTCCGGCGGTAGTGAGCGCATGATGTTCGTCATGGCTGACCCCGTGACCGAGGAATACTGGGGGCAGATTTCGCTGGAGCGCATCAGCCGCCGCGACGGCACGGCGGAAGTCGGCGTCTTGCTGGCGAAGGAGGAGCACCGCGGCAAGGGCATTGGGCGCGAGGCGCTTTCGCTGCTGCTGCGCTATGCGTTCGATACGCTGGGGCTGCGCCGCGTGGAATTGACCGTGTTCGCGGAAAACAGCCGCGCAAGGCTCTGCTACTTGAAAGCGGGCTTCATCGAGGAAGGCGTGGCGCGCCAGAAAACGTGGAAGAACGGCAAGTTCCACGACGTTGTGTCCATGGCAGTGCTGCGCGACGAGTGGGCGAAACGGGAGGAACAGGCATGATAGAGGGCAAGAAAATCCGTCTGCGTGCGTTTGAAGGCACGGACGCGGCGGCAAACCACGAGTTCGTCAACGACCCGGAAACCTTGCGCGGGATGATGAGCGGCATCCCGTTCCCGTCGTCCTACGCGGATGAACAGCAGTGGCTGTCCCAGCAGTCCAGCTACACGCGCGGAGAGTACCAGTTCGCCGTGGAGACGGTCGATGGCGACGAGCTTGCGGGGCGCTGCGGCATCATCCGCGTGGACTGGAAGAACCGCATGGCAAAGCTCGCCATCATGATTGGCAAGCCCTACCGCGGCAAGGGATACGGCAAGGAAGCGATGGAACTGCTGTGCGACTTCTGCTTCCGGGAGATGAACCTGCACAAGCTGCGCGTGTCGGTGTTCGCGTTCAACGAAGCGGCTGTGCGGTGCTACCTGTCCTGCGGCTTCCGTGAGGAGGGGCGGCTGGAAAAGGAGCTGTGGCGCGACGGCGCGTACCGCGATGTGCTGATTCTGTCGCGCTTTGCCGACGCGTGACGGGGAAAAAACAGGCGTATCGCCCCCTTTTTCGTTCGGAATCTGTATTTTTGCGGCGGAATTGTTGACAATCGCGCTGGAAAACGGTATGATGAGAGGCGCATCGCAAAAAATATTCGGATGTCATGCCGCAAAGAAGCGGGATGATGCCTTGGAGGATTGGGCGCATGAAAAAGATTGTAACGAAGTTTGGCGGCAGCTCACTGGCGGATGCCGGACAGTTCCGCAAAGTAAAGGACATTCTGCTGCTGGACGAAGCGCGGCAGTATGTGATTCCCTCTGCGCCGGGCCGCCGCTTCAAGGACGACGACAAGGTGACGGATTTGCTCTACCGCTGCCACAAGCAGAAGTCGGCGGGCGAGGACTATCAGGATACGTTTGACCTGATCGCCGCGCGCTACATGGACATTGCGGAGGAACTCGGTCTGCATGTGGATCTGGGCGCGGCGCTGGACGAGGTGAACGAAAAGATTGACGCGGGGGCGAACGCGGATTACTGCGCCTCCCGCGGCGAGTACCTGAACGGCTTGCTGCTGGCGGACTTCATGGGCTGGCGGTTCATGGACGCGGCGGAAGCGGTCAAGTTCACGGCGGATGGCGCGTTTGACGCGGAGACGACGAACACGCTGATGGCGGAGAAGCTGTCTGACGGCGTGCCGACGGTCGTGCCGGGCTTCTATGGCAGCTATCCGGACGGCACAATTAAGACATTCTCGCGCGGCGGATCGGATATCACGGGCGCGATTGTCGCCCGCGCGGTCGAAGCCAGCGTGTACGAAAACTGGACGGACGTGTCGGGCTTCCTGATGGCTGACCCGCGCATTGTGCCGCATCCGCGCGAAATCAGCTCCATCACTTACAAGGAGCTGCGTGAACTGTCCTATATGGGTGCGTCCGTCCTGCATGAGGACGCCATGTTCCCCGTGCACAAGGCGGGTATTCCCACCAACATCCGCAACACCAACGACCCGTCGCATCCGGGTACGATTATCAGCCTGAACGCGCCGCATGATGATTTGCACCCCACCATCACCGGCATTGCGGGGCGCAGGGGCTTCTCGGTCATCAGCATTGAAAAGGCGATGATGAACAGCGAGCTGGGCTTCGGGCGCAAGGTTTTGCAGGCGTTTGAGGAGAACTGCGTCTCCTTCGAGCACCTGCCTACGGGCATTGATACGCTGTGCGTCGTGGTGTCGGGCGAAGTGTTTGCGCCCAAGCGCGATATCATCCTCTCCCGCATCGTGCATGAGACGAACCCGGACACCATCACGGTCTACGACAATATGTCGATTATCGCGACGGTCGGCCGCGGCATGGTGCACAACTGCGGCACGGCGGCGCGCCTGTTCGCGGCGATGAGCAAGGCGGGCATCAACGTCCGCATGATTGATCAGGGGTCGAGCGAGCTGTCGATTATCGTCGGCGTGAACGACGCGGACTATGAAAGCACGATTCAGGCGATTTACAACGCCTTCGTGAAGTAAATCCGCATCCCGAAAATGAAAATTTGATGAAAACCCGCCGGAAACGGCGCGAAAGGGTGTCTTTTGCTTGCAAAAAGGCACCTTTTTGTGTTATGATAAGAGAATCGCGGAAAGGCATCAGTATGCCCTGACGTGATGGAAAAAATCGGGAGGTGTGCAAGTGTCAGAGCCGGAAGTTCTGCTGCGCGTGCCGGGAGACAGGCAGTATGCGCTGGCGATTCGCACCGCGCTGGGCGGTGTGGCGATTTTGAAGGATTTGGACGCGGATACCCTCGATGACCTGCGCATGGCGGCGGACGAAATGTGCGACTGCCTGCTGCATCAAGGAAGAACGGTTGACCATCTGGAAGTCGCCGTCTATGATGAGGGCGACTACTTGAAAGTGGCGATTTCCGCGTGCTACGGCGAGAAAAAATGCCCCTGCGAGGACGAAACGGAGATCACCCGCGCCGTTTTGCAGACCCTCGCCAGCGACGTGGAGATGACCCGCTGCGGCGACTGCGTGCAGTGCATTACGCTGCTGCTGCACAAGGCGACTGCGCCGCTGAAAAAGCAATGACACGCCCGGAAGCGGACGACCTTTTCCGGGAGTATGCCCGAAGCCGCGACCATGCGGTGATGGCGCGGCTGGTGGAGGAGAATCTGCCGCTGAGTCAGGCGGTAGCACGGAAATTTCAGGGGCGGGGCGTGGAGAAGGACGACCTCGAACAGGTGGCGGCTATGGCGCTCATGCAGGCAATTGAGCGCTTCGACCCCGAACGCGGTCTGCAATTCTCCACCTTTGCGCTGCCGACGATTGCGGGCAGCGTCCGCAACTACCTGCGCGACCGGGGCAGTACGATTCGCCTGACGCGCTCCCTTCGCGAGCAGTTGACGAAGCTCCGCCGCGTGAGCGACGAGCTGACGCGCAAATTGCAGCGTGAACCGTCCATGCGCGAGCTGGCGGAGGCAATGGAACTGCCGCCGGAAGAACTGCTGACGCTGCTGGACGCGCGCCGCGCGGCACAGACCGTGTCGCTGGACGCGGAAACGTCGGACGACGCGGAAGCGCCGCGGCTGGAGACGTTTCTGGGGCGGCTGGATGAAGGCTATGAGCAGGTGGAACAGGCGCAGTGGCTGAACTGGGTGTACGGGCAGGTGACGCCGACGGAAAAGCTGCTGCTGCAAAAGCGGTTTGAGGAACGATTGGGACAGCGGGAGACGGCGCGCGCCCTCGGCGTGAGCCAGATGCAGGTCAGCCGGATGGAACGGCGCCTGCTGACGCGGCTGCGGGAGAAAATGACGACGGCAGTGCAGTAATCCCGCGCCATTGGTGATAGAGGAAAGGAAAATGCAAGCATCATGAACGACCAGAATCAGCGCGTGTACATGGGCAACGACGATGCCGGAAATCCGATTTATGGGGAGTACGTCGGCAGTGATGCGGTCGGGAATCCGATTTTCGGCGTGTTTCAGGGCTATGATGCTTACAAGCAGCCGGTGTTCAGCGGCATCTGCGGGCAGGATGAGCAGGGCCGCCCGATTTGGGACACCATGGGCTTCAACGAGCAGGGGCAGCTGGTGTACGGCATTCCGGCAGTGTATGACGTGAACGGCAATCCGCTGCCGCAGCCCGCGGAGCAGACCCCAGGCGGTTTCACCGAAGCGGGCAAAGACCCCGGCAAGGTGCGCCCGCGGCTGCATATCACCCCATTGATGGTGATGATTATGCTCGCCGTCATCGGTCTGACCGCGTGGTTCTGCTACGAGCAGTTTGCCCCGCAGGCGGCGCGCTACGGCGCGATTGAGCTGGCGAGCATCAACGCCACCCACACCGGCGACGCGCTGATTGCCCGCAACGAAGCGCCCTACACCGCCGACGGCGTGACCTCCATCACCTACATTGCGGAGGAGGGCAGCGAAGTCGCGCAGGAAACGCGCATCTGTCAGGTTTACTCGGCAGGCTTTTCCACGCGCGAGGTGACGACGCTGCAAAGCTATCAGGAGGAAATCCGCGATTATCAGAAAAACCTTATCACCAGCGCCATCAGCGACGCGCGCATGGATCGCCTGATGAGCGAAGTGACGGGGCATTTGCGCGAGCTGCGCGAGATGATTTGGAGCAACACGGGGTCGCTTGACAATCAGGAGACGCTGCTGAAAGCCTCCATCAAGACGCGGCAGGAGCAGATTAAGACCACCTATGCGGATGACCAGCGCTTCTCCCGCAAGCTGGATGACGAACTCTCCCAGCAGCAGCGCATCAACAGCTGGACGAAGGACTTCACGAGCAACTACGTCGGCATCGTGTCGTTCTACCTGGATGGCTACGAATATGCGCTCACCTCCCAGACCTACCAGAGCTTCACGCCCACGCAGGTGCGGCAGATGGTTCGCGGGCAGGTGCCGGATCAGGACGACGCCCTCCGCGGCAAAACGACGCTCTACCGCATCGTGCAGAACGGCTCGTGGAACGTGCTGTTCCTCTCGGCGGATAAAGACTGGAACCCGGTCAACGGGCAGACCTATCAGCTGAAACTTGGGCGCTTTGACAGCACGCAGGTCTCCGCAACGGTGGAATCCTTCAGCCGCTCCGGCGGCGAACTGCTGGTGCGTTTGCGGGTCGAAAGCGACGTGCATCCCGTGCTGTACATGCGCTCGACCGAAGCGACGCTGGGCGAGAACATGGACACCTTCCGCGTCCCGGAGCGCGCGCTGTATGTGCAGAACGAGACGCAGGGCATCGTCGTCGTCGAGGGGCAGACGGAATCCTTCCACCCCATCAGCGTGCTGACGAAGGCGGATGGCTACATCTACTTCCAGCCCGTCCAGCAGGGGCTGCTCTACGAGGGGCTGACGGTCAAGCTGTTCTGATAGGGGATTATCACGGGCGCAAACGCTCTGCAACGATAAAAAGCAATCCGCAGGAGCAAAATCCTGCAAAAAACAAGGCAAGTAATTTCTGGAAGATAGGAAGCATTCGCATGGAAAACTTGCAAGCCAACCTGACGCTGATTCAGCAGCGCCTTGCCGCTGCATCGGACGGCAAGTACCCTGTCCCGAAGCTCATCGCCGTCACCAAAACGCACCCGGCAGAGGATATTCTGCCGCTGCAAAATCTCGGCGTCACGGACATCGGGGAAAATAAAGTGCAGGAAATCATGGAAAAACTGCCTGCGCTGGAGAAGAATTTTCGGATTCACCTCATCGGAAGGTTGCAATCCAATAAAGTAAAGTATATAATAGACCATGTATGCCTGATTCACTCGGTGGACAGGCTGTCCCTCGCGCAGGAAATCGACCGTCAGGCGCAGAAGCACAATCGCGTGATGCCTGTGCTGATTCAGGTGTCCCCCTGCGGCGAGGCGCAGAAGGGCGGATTGCCCCCTGAAGAGCTAATCCCCTTCCTGCGCACGGTTTCGCAGCTGCCGGGGCTTTCCGTGCAGGGGCTGATGGCGGTGATGCCCAACACGCCGGACACGGTGCTGCTGGACAAGCTGTTCGCTGATATGCGCACCCTCTTTGAGCGGGCGCGGGCGGAGGCGATTCCCGGCATTGAGATGAAGGAGCTTTCCATGGGCATGTCCCATGATTACGAATTGGCGGCGCGGCACGGCGCAACGATGGTACGCATCGGCAGTGCGCTGATGGGCGCGCGCGACTACGGCCCGCAAGGGCAACATTGATGGCGGCTGTTCTGATTCGTCGGAACATGCCCGAAGCTGGAGGAGCAGAGAAGCAGCATGGCGATTTTCGATAAAGCCAAGGAGAAATTTCAGGGATTCATGCAGGGCAGCGAGCAGGCGAACCGCAACCGGCGCAGCAACGGCGGCACGAGCGGCTATCGCCCGGTGCGCAATCAAAATACCCCCCAGCCGCAGCAGGAAGTTCCGGCGGGCGCGTTCGGCGGCGGCGTGATGCCGGACACCATGTTCGGCGGGAATGCCGGCTTCGAGAGCGTCGCGGCGACGGGGCGGCAGAATCCCAGCGGGGCGGCTCCTCAGCAGACGGCGAAGCACCGCTCCTTCCAAGACCTGCTCAACCGCGCGCTCGGCAAGCAGGACAAGCAGAGTGGCACGCAGCGGCAGCAGCCCGTGCAGCCGCCGCAGCAGACGGGCAATGTGCCGTACGGGCAGGGGCAGCGCTTCCAGAACAACGGGCAGAATGCGCAGGGCGGCGGAAACGCCATGAATAGCCAGAATCCCTACAACAATCCGCAGTACGGCATGGGACAGCGCTTCCCGAACGCGCAGAACACGCAGAGCACGAACGCGCAGTACAACAATCCGCAGTACGGCACGAGCCAGCGCTTCCAGAGTGCACAGTTCGCTCCGCAGGGGCAGCCGATGGGCGCAAGCCAGCGGTACAATACGGGCTATAATCAACAGCTGAACGGACAGCTGGGGTACACAGGGTATCAACCGCAGGGCAGCATGGGCGGGCAGACGGGCTATCATAATCCGCCGCAGAACTATGCGAATCCGCCGCGGGGCAACACGATGAGCGGTCAGCCCGTGCAGGGCACGCCTGTGGGCGGACAGACGGGCTATCAGCAGCCATACGGGACGAATCAGCCGTATCAGCAGCCTACCGGGCAGATGAACCGGACGCAGCAGAACGCGCCGGAGCAGGTGAGGGGCAATGTGAGCTACTTCCCCGGCTCGTTTGTGGAGGAGGACGGCACCAGCTACCGCGCGGTGCTCAACGTCGTGCAGGTGACAAGCGTGTCGTCGTGCTATCGGCTGATTGAGTTCCTCCAAAATAACGAGATTCTGCTGGTGAACGCCGAGGATATCTCCGACCGCATGGAGGCGCGCCGCTGCCTGGACATCCTCTACGGCGCGTGCGTGGTATCGAAGTGCCGCCTGACGCGTGTCTCGCGCGATACGCTCTACATCATCGCCCCCGCCGACGTGAAGCTGGCAGCATTCGACGGCCTCCGCCGGATGGGCGAACAGGATATTCAGCTCAACTGGCCCTACCCGGACAACGGCGGATTCACGTCGTCTTTCGGCGGCGTACAGGTCAATTACCGCACCGTCGGGGGCTATCAGAACGCTCGCTAAGGGAGGTACATAGCATGATTGCCTTGAAGATTTTGGATATGCTGCTCCGCCTGTACATGCTCATCGTGCTGGCGGTGGTTATCATCCGCGTGCTGCAGGTGACGCCGAACAAGTGGACGAACCTGCTTGACCGCATGACGGAGCCGCTGCTCTCGCCGATTCGGGCGCAGCTGAACAAGCACCTGCCGGAAAGCTGGAACGCGGTTGACTTGTCGCCGCTGGTGCTGCTGCTGCTGGTGTGGCTGGTGCGCGCGATTCTGCTATGAGGGCGGACGCGGAAGGGCAAACCGCGCTTCGGCTTCGGCAGGGCGCACAGCGTGCGGAGAAACTTGACCGCGCGGTTCCGGGGCGCTTTGTGACCGGCATGGAGCGGCAGGAGGCGCAGCGGGAGGCGAAGGCCTGCGGCGTTTTGGCTTCCTTTGACGGCGGCTGGGACGACGCGGAACGCGTGCAGGTGTGTTTTCACCCGGATGGGGTGGACGCGGAATTCACGGCGGTCTGGCTGGAAATCAGCTGGGCGGCGAAATTCGCCCGCGTTGGGCACAGTGACCTGCTTGGCAGCCTAATGGCGCTGGGCATGGACAGAAGCCTGTTCGGGGATTTGATGGTGGAGGATGGCACGGCGTACCTGCTGGCAATGCCTGAAGCGGCGAAGTCACTTCAGGACGAGTGGCACGAGGCGGGGCACACGGCGATTCGCGTGCGCCTGCTGGACGCGCCGCCGCAGTTCACGCCGCCGCAAGGGGCGCAAATGCGCGACACGGTGGCGTCCCTGCGGCTGGACTGCGTGCTGGCGGCGGGCATGTCGCTTTCGCGGGCGCGCGCGGCGGAAATCATCCGGCAAGGCCTTGTGCAGCGGAATCACAAGCCGGAGGAGCGCGTTGATACCCTGCTGGAAGCGGGCGATCTGCTCTCCATCCGTGGGTTTGGGCGCATTCGGCTGACGGAAATCGGCGGTCGGACGCGCAAAGATAGAATCAGCATCCAATTGGAAGTATTCAAACGGGAAAGGTCATCATAAAACATAAGGAAGCATTAGAAAGGAGCAGCGACAATGGAACAGCGGATTACGGTGGACAGCATTCTGGACAAGAAATTCAGCACGGTGGCGAAGGGCTTCAATCAGCAGGAGGTTGATGAATACCTCGACCAGATTTGCGACGAGTTTGACCGCCGCGACGCGGAAATGAACACCCTGCGGCAGGAAATTGCGCAGCTGAAGGCGGCGCAGGCGAACGGCAGCAATACCGTGCCCCAGCAGACCCGCCCGGAAGCGGCGACGGACGACAGCTTCCGCGAGATTCTCGAAATGGCGAAGCGCGTCAAGGATCAGACGATTGCGGATGCGCAGACGAAGGCATCCCAGATTCTGGCGAACGCAGAGAACGAGGCCCGTCAGCAGCTGAGCGACCTGACAAAGCAGAAGGAAGACCTGACCGCGCAGGTGAACAGCCTGAAAGCGTCGGCAAAGTCCTACTATGAGCAGGCGCAGAATGCCCTGAACGGTCTGAGCAAGCTGCTGTAAGGTTCATAGGACTTCAAACTAAAAACTTTCGGCTAAAAACTACTCCGGTAGTGGCGACCGAAGGGGAGTCGGGGGCGATCGCAGACTTCGTCTGTTTTCATTGCCCCCGACTCGCTCCCGCAGGAGCGAAATCCCTGCGTGGGCAATGCTGCTATGCGGAAATAGCGCAAAATAGGCAGTCAGAGCGGCAGATGGCGAAGCAGCTGTCTGCCGCTTTTTGTCGGAAAGGAGCGCGCCGTGGAGGAACTTCGCGTTTCGGTTCGGGAACTTGTCGAATTTACCCTGCACGGCGCGGATATCCGCCTTATCTCCGGGCGGATGCAGGACATGCTGGACGGCACGCTGGGTCATCAGGCGCGGCAGAAGCTGCTGGGCGACGGCTGGCAGGCGGAAGTGCCGCTCAATCTGCCGATTTTGGTAGAGGACGAGGAACTGACGCTCGTCCTCGGCGGGCGGATGGACGCCTTCCGTGACGCAGCCGACGTCCCGTGCGTGGAGGAAATCAAGCTCTGGCAGGGGGAGCATCCGCCGGAAGCGCCGATTCCCGCACACCGGATGCAGGCGGTCTGCTATGGGCATATGCTCTGCGTGACGCGCGGGCTTCCGGCAGTGGACGTGCGCGTGGTGTATGTGACGCGGCGCGGGAAGGTGCAGGGAGAATTTCCGGAGCGGCTGACGGCGGAAGAATGCCGGGCGGAATTCCAGTCGGTGCTCCTGCCGTATCTGCGGCGGATTCGGGCGGTTCGGCGGCACACGCGGGCGCGGAACGCGTCGCTCGCCGCGCTGAAATTCCCGTATGCCAATTACCGCCCGGGTCAGCGGGAGATGGCGGTGCAGGTGTACACCGCTATCAAGCGGAAAAAGCGGCTCTTCGCCTGTATGCCCACGGGCACGGGCAAATCCTCCGCGATACTCTTTCCGGCGCTCAAAGCGCTTGGCGAGGGGCTGACGGGGCAGGTTTACTACCTCACCGCGCGCACAACGCAGCGGCAGGGGGCGCTCGACGCACTGGCGCGCCTGCATCAGCAGACGCTGCACCTCTGGGCGCTGGTGATTGACGCGAAGGACAAGCAATGCCCGACACACACGCTGTGCCACCCGGACTACTGCGAGCGGGCGAAGGGGCATTTTCTGCGCGACACGGAAGCCATCGAGGAAATGATGAACATCGACGACTGGTCGGCGGAAAACGTGCGGGCGGTGGCGGACCAATACTGCCTGTGCCCGTTTGAATTCGCCATGTCGCTGTGTGAAATCGCGGACGTGGTCATCTGCGACTACAACTACGCGCTTGACCCGGCGGTGCACATCCGGCGGATTTTCGACGCAACACGCGACGTGACGCTGCTCATCGACGAGGCGCACCACCTGCCGGAGCGGATTCGCGATATGCTGTCCGGGTCGGTGGACTCCGCCGGGCTGCGGAAGCTGCGGACGGTCGTCGGCAAGGCGGCGGGGAAGAAGCATCCGCTGTATAAGGCGATGACAGACGTGATTCGCGCGGTGGACAACCTGCTGCTGCCGGAGGACGGCTCACAGGAGGGGACACTGCCGAAACTGCCGGATGATTTCGACCGCGTGTGCTTGTCACTGGCGGATGCGTTCATGGACGCGCGGCAGGAGCATTTCCCGTGGGAGGATGCGGGCGGACGGCTCGGCGACACGCTGATGCCGCTGCTGTCTTTCAACCGCGCCCGTCAGCGGGATTCGTCGGACTACGCGATTCTCTGGGAGGGGCGCAGGCATCCGAAGATTACCGCGTTTGCACTCGACAGCGCGGGGTACTTCCAGCAGGCGACGCAGGGGCTTTCGGGCGTAACGTGCTTTTCCGCGACGCTGCATCCGCTGCCGGAAATGCGGCTTCTTTTGGGCGGCACGGAGGACGACGCGTGTTTCGCCATGCCGTCGCCGTTTCCGCCGGAGCACCTGCAAATCCGTCAAGTGGACGTGAACACGCGCTATGCGCACCGCTCATCGGCGTGCACGGAGATTGCGCGGCAGATTACAGCGCTGGTGACGCGAAAACCCGGCAAGTACCTTGTGTTTTTCCCCAGTTTTGCATTTCTGCGGATGACGGCGGAGCGGCTGATGCTGCCGTGTCAGGTGCAGGAGAAGCAGATGGACGAGGCGGCGCGCGCGGCGTTTCTGGATGCCTATCGGCAGGAGGGCGGCGACGCGCTGAGCCTGTGCGTCCTCGGCGGCGTGTTTTCGGAGGGAATTGACCTGCCGGGGCGGCAGCTGGACGGCGTGGTGGTCGTCGGGGTCGGGTTGCCGCAGGTGAATCTGTATCAAGAGGTGCTTCGGGCGCACTTCGAGCGGACGCTGGGCGACGGCTTCCTGTATGCGTACATGCTGCCGGGAATGCAGAAGGTGACGCAGGCGGTCGGGCGGGTGATTCGCACGGAGACGGATACGGGGGTCGCGCTGCTGCTGGATGACCGGTATAGCTATCCGGCGTATCGGCGGCTGATGCCGGAGCATTGGCGGGTGACCCGATGAGCACGGGTTGCGTGCTTGGCGGCTTGCTGTGCTTGATGGATTTCTTCTACTATATTGACTTGATTTGTCGCAGGAATTTCGCCACTGCGGTGGCGACCAAAGGGCTTTCCGCTCGCCCTTTGGAAACCTTCGGCGCCGCTGCTTTTGGGGTTGCTTGCGGTTGGTTTATGCCGTTACGTTGAAAAACGATAGGCACACTAACTAAAATCAGCCGCGATACAGCTCAACAAACTTAGATGGGGAGGCGAAGCAGTCCAGAGGGCGACCGCAAAGCCCTCTGGTCGCCTCCGCAGAGGCGAAATTCCTGCATAAACACGCGGACACAGTATGCAATCGCGCGCAACTCAATCGCGCGAAAGGGAGTCCAGAGGGTCGAAGACCCTTTGGCAGAGTCCAGAGGCAGAGCCTCTGGCGGGAGGTGTTATCTTATGCCGATGGATGGCTTGACACTGGGGTTTGCGACGCGGGAGATGAACGCGATTCTGCCGGGCGGGAGAATCGACCGCATCACGCAGCCGGAAAAGGATACCATTGTGCTGCTGGTTCGCGCGGGAGCGGCGAATCATCGGCTGCTGCTGTGCGCGTCGCCGAACAATGCGCGCTGCCACTTCACGAATTTGAATTTCCCGAATCCGCTCGAACCGCCGATGTTCTGTATGCTCCTGCGCAAGCAAATCCTCAGCGGGCGTATTTTGAGCATCCAGCAAATGCACGGCGACCGCGTGATTCACGTCGATATTGACACGGTGAATGAACTGGGCGACCACGTCCTGCGCCGGCTGGTGCTGGAAATCATGGGGCGGCACAGCAATTTGATGCTGCTGGACGAGGACGGGCGAATCCTTGAAGCGGCGCGGCACGTCAGCGCAGACATGAGCCGCGTGCGCCAGATTCAGCCGGGGCTGCCGTACCTGCCGCCGCCCGCGCAGGACAAAATCGCCCCGGAAGACGCTGATGCGGAAAATCTGCTTGCCAAGCTCGAAGCGCAGGGGGATGTGCCGCTGCAAAAGGCGCTTGCCGCCAGCGTGTCGGGACTGTCGAATCCGGCGGCGAAGGAACTTGCTTATCGTGTGCTGCCCGCCGGGTGCGACCGCGCGGACAATCTGCCCGAAACGGCGGCGCGCCTTGCGGAACTGCTGCGCCGCCTGCCGCAGATGGCTGATCCGCGCGTATTGGAGGATGAGCAGGGCGAACCGGCGGACATCTTCCCATTCCCATATTTGAGCCGCGATTTGGATCGACAGAAGCCGTACCCGACTGTGTCGCAGGCGCTCGAACGCTATTTCGGCGCGCGTGACCAGCAGGATCGCATCAACCAGAAGAGCGCGTCCATGGTCAAGCTGCTCAAGGGGCAGATTGAGCGCTGCGAAAAGAAACTCGCCCAGCAGGAGGAGGACTTGTCCAGCGCCGCGCGGATGGATGAATACCGCATCATGGGCGAGATTATCAACGCGAACCTGTGGCAGCTGAAAAAGGGGCAGACTGAAGCGACGCTGCCGAATTTCTACGACGAAAACGGCGGCAGCATGACGATTCCGCTGGATAATCAGCTGACCCCCGTGCAGAACGCCCAGCGGTACTTCAAGAAGTACCAAAAGGCGCGGACGACGCGGGAGATTGCCGCCGAGCAGAAGGAAAAGACGCTCAAGGAGCTGGATTATCTGGAAGGCACGCTGCTGGACGTGGGCAAGTGCATCGGCGAAAGCGAACTGGAGGAAATCCGGCAGGATTTGATGCGCACGGGCTACATCCGCAAGGGCGTCAACCGTCGCCAGCAGAAAGCGCTGCCGAAATCCAAGCCGTACCACTACCGCTCGACGGACGGCATCGACATCTACGGAATCTTCATCCGCCAAGGGGAAGCGCCAGACGCTTTTGGAAGCCGGGCGCGTCTGCGGACGCGCCGCTACGTCAAAGTTACATGGTCAGGGACGCTTCGCCGTGCCTGCGGAAAATTCCTTTGTTGGCACCTGCGCCATTGCTTGCGCTTTGGATTGGTCGCACGGGCGAATGCGCGGAAAAAACAGTTGGGGCGTTTCAATTATGGTTCCCCGGAAACCCCGTCTGCGGACGCGCAAAGGGACGCTGTCCTGCACTTGTTGGCGGCCCTTGGGATTGGTCAGGCGGCGGAACAGGGGGCGTTGCCCCAACCCCACAAGGGACGCTGTCCCCTTTGCCCCTTGACCCCTTTTCGCGATTGAGTTGGTCGCACTTTCATGCTCCTTCCGCGTGCAGCTTTTTGGTGCTTCGCCTAAGCGCCATCGACCGGAAACGCCGTGAACTGCCCGATGACCATTGATAGCGCGACGGCGGAGGTCGCCAGCACGTCGGAGAGGGAATCGCGGGAGGCGGCTTTGAGCGAATCCGCGTCAATCAGCCTGCCTGCATCGCGATAGAAGAAGAACAGCGCGCCCTTAACGGCGATAGAGAAGAGCAGAATCAGGAACGGCACCCAGGCAAAGTGCATGGCTTGCGGGGTGATGATGCCGCTGACGCCGCTTTTGAGCAGTTCAAGCCCCATGACGAGAATCAGCGCGCCGACGCCAAGCGCGCCGAGGTACTCGATGCGCCCGTGCCCGAAGGGATGCTCACGGTCAATGGGCTTTTGGGCAACGCGGACGCTGATGAGCGACACAATGCTGCCTGCCGCGTCGGACAGGTTGTTGACCGCGTCCGCTGTGACTGCCAGCGAGCCGGTCAGCGTGCCGATAATGACTTTCGTCAGCGAAAGCAGGATGTTCGTCCCGACGCCAACAGCGGACGCGAACGTCCCCAACCGCTTGCGGACGGGCTGGTCGGACGGGCTTTCGCCGGGGCGAATCAGGCGCTGGGCAAGGCGCATCATGACATCCCTCCAAATTGGCGGATGGCGGCGTCAAGCAGCGCATCCCGCGCGTTCGGCAAGCGCTCCGCCATTACTTCATCGAGAAGATATGCCAGCGCCTGCCCGACAATGTGTCCTTTGGGCAGACCTGCCGCCATTAAATCTCGCCCGGATACCGCCAGCGATTTCAGCGTGAAGCAGGGCGACGTTGCCATCAGCGCATCCAGCGCGGCGACAACTGTGCGGTACTCCGCCTTGATTTCCTCCGGCGAAATCGTGCCCTTGCCCAGCTGGTCGGCGCGCTGGAGCAGCAGCAGCTCGCGCAGGGCTTCTTCGCCAAGCTGATTCAGGCGGCGGCGCAGCAGCTTTGGGTCGGGCGAAACGGACAGGGAGTGGCTGCGCACCAGCAGCGTCACGCGCTCGCGGGTCGCGTTGTCCACACGCAGGGAGGAAAGCACCTCGTCCGCAATCTCGGCGGAACGCTCCGCGTGCCCGTGCATATGCCCGATGCCCGCCTCATCCAGCGTGAAGCAGTCCGGCTTGCCGCTGTCATGCAGCAGAATCGCCAGCCGCAGCGTCTCCGTCGGCGGAATATGGGGCAGCGCGCGCAGGGTGTGCTCCCACACGTCGTAGCGGTGGTGCGGATTATGCTGGTCGAAGCCGTGCATTGCGCGCAGCTGGGGAAGCAGGACGAACAGCACATCCGGATACGCGCGCAGGATGTCCGCCGCGCCCTGCCCGCACAGCAGCTTCGCCAATTCAACGCGGATGCGCTCGGCAGCGACGTCCGTCAGCGTATGGCGCAGGTCGTGCGCCGCCTGACTGGTGGCGTCATCAATCCGGAAACCGTACACGGACGCGAACCGCAGCGCGCGCAGAATCCGCAGCGCATCCTCGGTGAAGCGCGTTTTGGGGTCGCCGACGGCGCGGATAATGCCCGCGCGCAAATCCTCCTGCCCGTGAAAGGCGTCCACCAGCCCGGTTTGCGGATTCCATGCCATGGCGTTGACGGTGAAATCGCGCCGGGCAAGGTCGTCCACCACATTAGAGACAAACGACACGCTGTCCGGGTGACGATGGTCGGTGTATCCGCCATCGACGCGGAAGGTCGTCACTTCATAGGGAATGCGGTCGTGCAGGACGGTCAGCGTGCCGTGCTTCAGGCCGGTTTCAATCACGCGGCAGTCGGCAAAAACAGCCTGCATCTGCTCCGGGCGCGCGCTGGTGCAAATATCCCAGTCATGCGGGAACAGCCCAAGCAGACTGTCACGTACGCATCCGCCGACAACGTAGGCGTCAAAGCCGTTTTCCATCAGCCTGCGCAGGATAAAATCCGCTCCAGCAGGGATTGTCAGCAAAAAAATCCTCCTCCTTTTGGGAACAACTCTATTATAATCGAAGAAACAGCGGTATGCAAGGGATTTATGTTTGATAATTGATGCAATGTGCACAAAAATCGGATAAAAATTTCTATACCGAGGAAGCGGAAAAAGAAGCTGGAAAGTTCGTGCAACCTCTTGATTTTCCGATGGGTTTCGTGGTACAATAACAGACGGTTAGCAACTGGTCGCACTGGTGGGCGGCTGCATGGGCTTCTTCTTCTAAACATAAGCCTATGTTCCACCAGCGCACCGATACGTCTTCTGACATGATTACGCTTTCTCTTCGCAGCCTTCCAAATTGCGAAGGGACGGCGTTGCTTTGCGCTTGCATCACCAGGCGCAGGCACAGCAAGGGTGGCGGACGGCACTGACAGCTCCGGGGTGGGTTGCCTCTGAGAGGTTGGTGGACGAACCGCGTCTTTGATGGCGGACGGACAGTTCGTCATAAAATTACGGAGGTGCATTTAACACATGGCACGCATTGCAGGTGTGGACCTGCCCAGAGAAAAGCGCGTTGAGATCGGCCTGACCTACATCTACGGTATTGGCCTGACGACCTCTCAGAAGATGCTTGCGGAAGTCGGCATTAACCCCGACACCCGCGTCAAGGATCTCTCCGAAAACGACATCAGCAAGCTGCGCGACTACATCGAGCACCACCTGAAGGTGGAAGGCGATCTGCGCCGCGAAGTCTCCCTGAACATCAAGCGTCTGGTGGAAATCGGCTGCTATCGCGGTGTGCGTCATCGCCGTGGTCTGCCCGTTCGCGGTCAGAACACCAAGCAGAACGCGCGTACCCGCAAGGGCCCGAAGAAGACCATCGCTGGCAAGAAGAAGGCCACCAAGTAATTCACAGGAATTACGCGGTGAGAGCCGTTTCGTGAAATAACGGAGGGAAAAACAATGGCACCCAAGCAGCAGAGCAAGCTCAAGAAGGTCGTGCGCAAGCGCAAGGAGCGCAAGCTCGTCGAGCGCGGTGCGGCGCACATCAGCTCTTCTTTCAATAACACCATCGTCACCATCACCGATACGCAGGGCAACGCCCTGTCCTGGGCCTCCTCCGGCGGCCTGGGCTTCCGCGGCAGCAAGAAGTCTACTCCTTTTGCTGCACAGACCGCCGCTGAGACCGCTGCCAAGGCCGCAATGGAATATGGCCTGAAGACGGTTGAAGTGTATGTCAAGGGTCCGGGTTCCGGCCGTGAAGCCGCCATCCGCTCCCTGCAGGCCGCTGGTCTGGACGTGAGCATGATTAAGGACGTGACGCCGATTCCGCATAACGGCTGCCGTCCGCCCAAGCGCCGTCGCGTGTAAGCAAACGAAGGAGGACTGTAAAACATGGCTATCAATAAGCAGCCCGTCGCCCGGAAGTGCCGTGCACTCGGCGTCAGCCCGGCGGAAATGGGTTATGGCAAAAAGCAATCTAAGCGCAATCCCGGCGGCAACCGTCGTAAGAAGGTTTCTGAATACGGCGCGCAGCTGAAGGAAAAGCAGAAGGTTAAGTTCGTCTACGGTGTGCTGGAAAAGCAGTTCCACAAGTACTACCTGAAGGCGACCAACATGAAGGGCATCACCGGCGACAACATGCTCCAGCTGCTCGAACTGCGCCTGGACAACGTTGTGTACCGTCTGGGCCTGGGCAAGACCCGCCGTGCCGCCCGTCAGATCGTTGTGCATGGTCACATCCGCGTCAACGGCCAGAAGGTGGACATTCCGTCCTACTCCGTGAAGGTTGGCGACGTGATCACCCTGCGCCAGAAGAGCACCGAGTCCGAGCTCTTCAAGCCGCTGCGCGAAGGCACCAGCGTCGTCACCCCCAAGTGGCTGACCTTTGATGCCCCCAACCTGACCGGCAAAGTCGTTGCGCTGCCGACCCGTGAGGACGTCAGCCTCGAAGCCGAAATGAGCATGATCGTCGAATTCTACTCCCGTTAAGGAAGGGAAACGGGATGCGGATGACGGGATGCATGAAGCTCGCTTTCGCATTCCTCCCTTCGTCACTCCGAACCTGAGCAAGGAGGGTAAAAATAATGGCCGTAGAAATCGCAAAAGTCGAATGCGTCGAAGTCGGGGACAATGGCAAGTACGGACGCTTTGTGGTCGAACCGCTCGAACGCGGGTTTGGTCACACGCTGGGCAACAGCCTGCGCCGTGTCCTGCTATCCTCTCTGCCCGGAGCGGCGGCGTCTGCTGTTCACATCGAAGGTGTGCAGCATGAATTTTCCACCATTCCCGGCGTGAAAGAGGATGTCACCGAAATCATCCTGAACCTGAAGGGCTTGGCTGTCAAAATGTACAGCGACGGCCCGAAGTCTGTAATCGTGGACAAAATGGGCCCGTGCGAACTGACCGCGGCGGATATCAAGGTTGATGATGAAATTGAAATCATCAACCCCGATATGCACATCGCAACGCTCAACGAGGACGCGCATCTTCAGATGACGCTCCGCCTTGAACGCGGCGTGGGCTACGTCAGCGCGGACAAGAACAAGGCCCGCAATGCCGGCTCGATGCCTATCGGCGATATCGCCATGGACAGCATCTTCACCCCCATCGTGAAGGTCAACTACACGGTGGAGGACAAGCGCGTCGGCCAGTCCAACGACTTTGACCGTCTGACCCTTGAGGTGTGGACGAATGGCACCCTGAAGCCTGAAGAGGCCATCAGCTGCGCGGCGAAGATTCTCACCGAACACCTGATGCAGTTCGTCAGTCTGACGGATCAGGTGCTGCCGGTCAGCATGACGCAGCCTGAGGACGACAAGAAGGAAAAAGTCCTCGAAATGACCATTGAAGAGCTGGAGCTCTCTGTCCGTGCCTACAACTGCTTGAAGCGCGCTGGCATCAACAGCGTCGCCGAGCTGGTGCAGCGCAATCAGGAGGACATGATGAAGGTGCGCAACCTTGGTCGCAAGTCCTTGGAAGAAGTGGAACAGAAGCTGCAGGATTTGGGTCTGAGTCTGCGCCAGAACGAAGAATAAGACGGGGCACAACGATGGCAGCCTGATTTTATCCGATCGCACGTCGGTTAGAATCGCTGCTTGCCCGTGATAGGAGGAAATAATCCCATGGCACACCAGCGCAAACTGGGTCGCACGGCCGGTCAGCGCAAAGCGCTGCTCCGCGGTCTGGTGACGAACCTGTTTCAGAATGGCAAGATCGTGACGACCGAAGCCAAGGCCAAGGAAGTCCGCCGCATTGCCGAACATTACATCACTCTGGCAGTCAACGAGTGCGACAACACCGTGACCACCACCAAGATCACCCACAACGACAAGGATCAGAAGGTCGAACTGCAGGTGGTCAACGATGCGCCGTCCAAGCTGCACGCTCGCCGTCAGATGACCGCGTATCTGTACAACGTGCCGCAGCAGAAGCTGGCGGACGAGAACAAGAAGGAGTACAAGGAGCGCACCAAGGACGTGAAGTATCCCGTCGTTGAGAAGCTGTTCCGTGAGTACGGCCCGATGTTCAAGAAGCGCAACGCTGAGAAGAACGTGGCTGGCGGCTACACCCGTATGTACAAGCTGGGACCGCGCCGCGGCGATGCTGCCGAGTTGGTCATGCTGGAGATCATCAACATCCCCGGCACCGATGCGACCGCCGAAGCGAAGTAAGATTGCGTGACGCTTGTCACGTTTGAACGATTTGTTTTCTTTACGCACACATCAAGCAAGCACAAGCCGTTCCCTCCGCACAAGGGAACGGTTTTTTTTCGTGCGGATGATGATTTTTGCCACGAAAAATCCCCCTCTTTGCGCAGAGGGGGACGCAATGTTACGCCATTTTGAGCTTATATCCTGTTTTATACACCGTTTCGATGCACGATTTGCCCAGTTTCCGCCGCAAACGCTGAATGTGCACGTCCACCGTGCGTGTTTCGCCTAAATCCTGATAGCCCCACGCCGTCCGCAGGAGCGTTTCGCGGGAGACGGCTGCCCCCGGCGTTTTCACCAGCACTTCCAGCAAGGCAAATTCCTGCGCGGTGAGTGTCAGGTGCTCGCCTGCCATCGTCACGCGGTGGTGCAGCGTGTCCAGCCGCAGCGGCCCGGCACGCAGGAGCGATTGGGCAAGCAGCAGCAGGTTTTCCACCGCGTTCATCAGCTGCTTGGGGGAGAAGGGGTGCACCAGCGCGTCGCACGGCAGGTCGAACAGCGACTGCAGGTGCGCAACGTTTGCCGCTTCCGCCGTCAGAAACAGCACAGGCCAGTCGTTTTCCTGCGCCCGGCTGAGCAGCTCAACGCTCTCGCACCACGGCAGGCGCGCGTTGAGAATCGTCAGCATACACGCCGAATTTTGCCTGTCCTGATAGAAGGGGAGCGCGTCGTGCACCGAATCCGCCATAAAGCAGCGGAAACCGGACTGCATCAGCGTTTGGGCGAGCATCTGTCGGCGTTCGGCATCTGGCTCAAGCACCATTACGCGCTCCGGACGCGCCTGTGTTCCCTCCGTCATCGTAAATCACCTCGTTATTGCGTGGAATCGGCGGCGTTAATAACATAACCGCCTTCATGATATAAGACGAATGAAAAGGCGATTTCGTTGCATCGAATCGTCATTTTTTTTGTGATTTTTTTGATTTTAGAGGGGAAAAGCTGCTTTTCTGCGCGGTGCACACCCCATGTTTCTTGGCCTTTTTTGTTGCGCAGGGGTTTCGCTCCTGCGGGAGCGACGAGGGGGCTTTGCGGTCGCCCCCTCGACCCCTTCGCGGTGCACACTCCCATGCTTTTGGGTTGATGCGGCAGAACCGACCTCATCCGCCTGCGACAGATGAGGTCGAATCAACACGCGGGCATAGTCTGAAAGTGCGAACAACTCAATCGCGCGAAAGGGTCAAGGGAGGAACTCCCTTGCGGAGTCCAGAGGCAGAGCCTCTGGTGGGGGTTAGGGGCAACGCCCCTTGGTTCTCCTACAATACAAGAAGCCGGACTTTTCATCCGGCTTCTCGGTTGGGTGCGACTTACGAGTTCTCCATAATCATCATCTGCACAATGCGGGTCAGCTCGCGGACAAACTGGTCGACGGTGATGTTGCCGTCCATGTAGCGGTTCACAAGCGTGGACGCTTCGTTGTCGTCGCCGTAGAACACGGTCGATTCAATGATGCGCACATTCTCCATCTGCGAATCGTAGAGGAGAATGTCCTCGGTCGTGTACTGGTAGGGGGAGAGGCGGGTCAAAGCGTCCGTCAGGTTCTGAATCGCTTCCTGATAGTCGCGCTTTTCGCTGTCGTCGGCGGTCGCCATTGCTTTCGTCAGTTCGTCAATGTAGCTCTCGTGGTTCGCCTTGTTCTCCTCGTAGTACGAGTCTTCAATGTTGTCCGTGTAGGCAGGGGAGAAAAGCGACTTCTGATAATCGCTGCGGTTGACGGCGAGGTACGTCAGCAGGTTCATGGCGGCATCGGCGTTCTTGCTGGAGCGGTTGACCGCCATCACGCGGATGTTGCCGATGACGCTGCTGTCGTGGTTCGGCTGGATGGACAGCATCAGCGGGACAGCCGTGCTTTCGGGGTTGCTGGCATAGTGAATGTCGATGCTGGCGTAGCTGCTCAGGAGGGGACCTTCGCTGCTGCTGGCGTCATACGAGCCGCCAATCATATTGACAATATTGCCGCTGTTGTTGTCGTCGTTCCACTGATCCTCGTACGCCTTCAGCTTCTCGCGCATACTGTCCAGCTTGTTCAGCGTGGCGATGAAATCCGCGTCGGTGAAGGTCAGCGTGCGGCCGTCCGCCTCGCATTCGGCAATCTGCGCCAGCATAATCTGGCTGAACAGCTGCATTGACAGGCTGTACGGGTAGTCCATCAGCGCGTGCTCCGGGTAATCCTCAACGTAGGAGGTAATCCATTCGTCGATGAGGTTCAGCAGCTCCAGATACGTCGTCGGCACATCCTCCGCCGTCAGCCCGACATCCTCCAGTACGGCGGTGTCAATCGACCAGCAGGAGGTGCTCACTTCAACGGGCAGGGCGTAAAGGTGGCCATCCACCAGCACCTGCTTGGTCAGATTCGGGAACATCTCGGAGACAGCCGCGAGCAGGTCACTGCTGCCGGACAGCTCCGCCAGATACCCCTTGTTGCGCAGGGCAGCGAAGGCGTCGCCCGGCAGATAGAAGGCGTAGAGGTCAAGCGCCTCACCGCTCTGCATGTGCTGGGTGTAGTCCGGCGCGGTGGCTGCGGTAGTGGATGCGTACACGATGCCGACTTCCGGGTGCTCCTTGGCGTACTGGCGCACCAGTTCGCCCGCGTCGCCCCAGCTGATGGAGGAGTCGATGCGCAGGACGGTCGCGGGCAGCGGCGCAGTCAGGTCAACCGAGGTCAAACCGGCGTCGTAGTTGTAAGTATAGTAGGAATTGCCGGACACGCAGCCGGGCAGATTGGTGTACACATACGCCGGGGGCAGGTAGCCAACCGTCTCCACGGTGTCATACGGCGCGGCGACGCGCAGCACCTGCGAGCCATCGTTGAAGACGACGGACGTGCCGGACATGGTGAAGCCGGAGAAAGAGGAGTCGGACTCCATTTCGCACAGCGTGTCGGTCAGACCGGTCTGACGGTTGATGCGCACGAGCGCGGTCAGCGGGTCCTCCGCGCCGGTGTAGCGGTTGTCGTAGTAGCCGATGAGCGACGTGTCATCCAGCGGCAGGATGATGCCGATGTAATCCTCCGTCACCTTGCGGACGCTGCCGTCCTTGAGGTTCAGCTCAAACAGCTGATTCAGCCCGTAGGTCGCCTCGGGATTCATGTCGTAGGCGGTCACATAGGCGTAATCGCTCGTCAGCGCCGCGCCCTGCAGGGAGAAGTAGAGGCTGCCGTCCTCGTCGCTGCTATCCTCCGCCAGACGGAAGGAATGCACGCGGGTGACGTCGCTGCCGTCGAGCGGGACGCGCAGCAGGTCAATCACGCCGTCGGAGTAGGGGTAGAGCAGCAGCAGCGTGCCGTCCTCATCCACAGACAGCACGGCGGACGTTTCGTCGCTGTAAAAGGAGCCGTCCTCGGAGAAGCGCAGAACGTCCGAAAAGCTGCTCGCCACCACCGCGATGCGCCAGTTTTCGCCGTCGAATTCGCAGATGGTCGGGCCGTAGGAGATGGTGTAGAGCTTGCCGTTTGCTTCCACCATGCTGCCGACTTGGTACATATCGAAAATGTCGCCGACCTTCTCGACCTCATCTTCTTCGATGCCGCTGTCGATCTGCTCGGTCTGCTCGACTGCCTCCGCAAGCGCGCCGGGCAGCAGCAGCGCCAGCATCAGCAGCAGGCACAGGAAACGGGAAAGATGCTTCATGATGATAACCCTCCATTCATAGGATGATTCTTCTTGGAAAAGGGGAATTGTTCCCTCAATATGAAACGTTTGAAAGAGGCGTTTTGTTGCAGGACGCGCGGGAAAAATTCACGAAGACACGCCGTTTTCAAGCGTCATCATCTGCACGATGCGGGTCAATTCCTGCACGAACGTCTCCACGGTGCATTCGCCGTCCAGAAGACGCTGCCGCAGGGTGGATACATGCTGGTCGCCGCTGACCCAGAACGACGATTCCAGCAGATGCGCGTGATTCAGGCGCGCATGATACGTTGCGATTTCCGCCGCGCTGTATACGTTCGGCGGAATCTGATGGAGCGCTGCGCGCGCGTCCGCCAGTATATCCTCCGCCTGCTTCTGCTCCAAGGGGGACAGGGTGGCGCGGTACTGCGTGTAAAGCGCTTCGTCGTCCAGAATCTTCTGCGCTGCCTCTGTGTATGCCGGATTCGGCTGAAGCGCCGCGTAATCCGGCAGAAGCGCCAGTTTCGCATCATACGGCTGATTGTCCAGCAGGTAGGACAGCAGCGACGCGGCATCATCCGGGTATGCCGAGCGGCGATTGACTGCCAGCACCGAGTACGTCATCGGAATGAGCAACGCGCTGCCTTCGCTGAACGACAGCAGCAGCGGAACTTCGTCCGTTTTGCTCGGCGTAAGCGACGTGTTCAGGTGCAGCAGCGAGGGCTGACTGCTGGACACGGAGAGGATCGTGACGATGCCGCCCGTGTCGCCCAGGTCGCCCAGCGAAGAAGAACGTTCTGCCAGCCAGCGGGTTTCGTAGTCCACCAGCGCCGGGCGGAGCGCGATGTACTGCCGGAGCGCCGCAACAAAATCCGCATCGGTGAACGTCGGCAGGACGCCGGATGCTTCACAGCGCGCGAGCTGCGCCCAGAAAAGCTGCTGGAAGAGGGAATCCGCCATGCCGCCCGGATTGTCGGCTAAGGCAACGTCGGAATCAGACGCAAAGTCGGTGAGGTAGGTGGAAATCAGCGTCATCAGGTCGGCATACGTCGCGGGAACGTCCGTCAGCCCCAAGGATTCCAGCGACGATTGGTCGAGAAACCAGCACGAGACGCTCGGCGCGCCGCAGGGAATCGCGAACAGCCCGCCCGCCTTTTCCAGCGGCGCAAGCACCTGCGGCAGGAGCGAATCAGGGGTGTCCGCGCCCATCAGCGGGCGCAAGTCCAGCAGGTCGCCCTTGTCGCGCAGGGGGATGAACGATTCGTTTGGCAGCGTGAAGGCGTAAATATCCAGCGCGTCGCCGCTCTCCATGTGCTGGCGGTATTCCGGCGCGGTCGATGCATTGTGCGGCGCATAAACAACGGCAACGTCCGGGTGCGCACGGAGGTACTGCGACACCAGCGCCCGATTCACATTGGACAGGCGGGCATCCACGCGCAGGGCGCAGCGCGGCGCGGTATGGAGCTGCGCTGCGAAGAAACCCAATTCGGCATTGCAGACGCAGTAGCAATTATCGACCATCAGCGCGGGCAGACGGGCGCTCGTGTCCAGCGACGGCAGATAGCCGACGGATTCCACAGCATCATAGGGCGGCGCGGCGCAGTAAATCGTCTCGCCATCGGTGAAATAGAGGGAATCGACGTCCAGCGCGAAGCCCGCGTATGCCTTGTGGGCGGGCAGGGCGCAAAGGCGGCTGGATTCGCCGGAATCCGCATCCAGCAGGGCGAAGCAGCTTTCGTCGATGCTGCTTATGGGCGGATTGACACACGCCAGCAGCTGCCCGTCCGCCAAGGGCATCAAGAAGCGAATCGGCGCATCCGAAAGCAGAAAAGACGACCCGTCCGCCAGCGAAAGCGCATGGGTGCTGTATGTCGCGAAATTGCTTGAAAAGGCGGCGTACAGCGTGTTTCCGACGCGCGCGGCGGAAAGGAGCGCCCACTGCGCGGTCATTTCGCTGTTCATCGGCAGAAAATCCGCGAACACCCGCGTCAGCACGCACGTCGCTCCAGTCAGGGAGAGCACGGCGATTTGCCCGCTCGTGTCTGGCAGAAGCAGCAGCGCATTTGTACCATTTTCGCCCGGCAGGAGCAGCGCATTCGCCGCATCCGGCATGAATCGGGGCGGGCAGGCGGCGGAAATCTGCTCGGCGGAAAGGACAAGCGCCCAGTCGCCCGCACTGTCCCGGCGAAGGACGCGCAAATCCGGCGAAACGGCAAGCAGCGCGCCATTCGCGCAGGAGAGCAGGGAGGCGGCATCGGGGGCGTCAAGGGCATCTTCCGCCAGTGCGGGGTGAATCAGCAGCAAGGTCAGCAGGAGACAAAGCAGCTTCTTCATGGGGCAAAATCCTCCGGAATTACACCCGCACCACGTCCGACACGTCCAGCTCGTGGTGCACGACGCGCACGGTTTCGCCCGCCGCGATGGCGGGGAAGGGCTTCTCCGCGTCGAAGTAAAACAGGCGGTCATACGGGCGGCCCTTCGCGTCGAGGTCGGTGCAGGTCATGGCGCGGTACGGCACGCCGTCCACCAGGCTGATATCGTCCGAAATCGCCAGAAACGGCAAATCCACCGCGCGGCGGCGTCCTGAAATCACGTTGTCCAAATGACGCTGATAGCACCGAAGCGGCTTCAGGAAGAGGTCGTAGCAGAAAATCAGCACGGCCAGACTGACAATCGTCAGCACATCGGTCGCAACCTCGTTGCGCTGGATGGCGAAATAAATGGCGGCGCCCAGCAGCACAAGCACCGGAATCAGCACCAGAATCAGCCGCTTTTTCAGCTGTGCGCGAATCGCCGCCTGATCCTGCGCGGAAAAGAGAGAAGACGGCTCGGTCGTCACCTGTTCATCAGCAATCATGAAAAAAGCCTCCTCGTCATATCGTTTGCCACCTGTCCCTATTTTACAGGAAAGCACGGGTAGTTGCAAGTGTTTCGGGCGGCAGGATTGGAAATAAACCGTGAATATTCTCTTTTGCGCCTGAAACCCTTGCCAATTTAGGCTTCTCATGGTACAATACGGGCAAAGAGAATGCGAAAGGAGGGTCGATGGCTTTGCGGAAAAAACCGCCGACGACCCTGCTGCTGACGGATATGTCCAGCCTGTACGGATATATCTACTGTATGCTGATTTCCGAGGGTTTATCCGGGATGCCGCTGTACGGCGGCGCGCTGTATATGATTGGCCGCGTGACAACGGTTTTCGCCCAGACGTTCAGCCCCGAGGAAGCCATTTATCTGCCCAAGGCGCTGCGATGGATGCGCATTCCGCTGATGATTCTGCTGCTGCTGCTCTCGCTGTGCCTTGTCGTGCTGTACCCCATGTCGTTCGGCAGCACGCAAATGTGGCTGATTTTCTCCGTTGTGCTGTCCATGCAGCTGCGGGACAGCCTGTGCCAGCGCATGGGGCGGCTGTGCCTTGACGGGCGGATGGAGCAGACGACCTTCCTGTGCCTGAGCGGGGCGCTGCATGGGTGCATGATGGCGCTGCAAGCCCTGATTCTGGCGGTCAACCTGCCGGTGCAGCTCTCCGTGCCGATGATGATAGGGTACCTTCTGTGCGGGATGGCGGCGTTTTACTCGACATATGCGGCGTATGAAGAGCGCGCCGTGCTGCCGCGCCCGAACTCGGAGGAAGCGCACTTCACGCTGGAGACGATTCACCGCGCGAACGCCTTGAGCGCCTTTGAGCGGCTGAGCATGGTGCTGCTGACGGCAATGGAAATGACGCTCATCGTCATGTACACCTTCCTCGCGACGACGGCGGAGCAAATGCTGATTCGCATGGCGATAGCGGTGCTGACGACGCTATTGTGCGAGGAACTGGCGACGCTGCTGCTGAAAAAGCGCGAGAAGAAAAACAAGAATGAACCGATTTCGCTGCTGCTGATGGGCATGTTCCTCTGGCTCTACGGGCTGTGGATTTTTTCGCGGATGCTGCGGCACCACACGACGGATATCAGCATCACCTACTTCTGTCTGGCGCTCTGCTCCGTCGGCTGCGCGGTGTGCAAGGTCTGCCTGAGCAAGATGGAAAGCCCGATGGGCGCGGTCGCGAAATTCACCTCCGGGCAGGAAATTCCCGGCTATCGGCTGATGCGGCGCGTGTCGCGCGAAGTGGCTTCGCTGCTGGGGCAGATGCTTGCGCTTGTGGCGCTGACGGTGCTGTGCTTCCTTGCTGGGCAGCGGCTGCCGCACACGGCGGAGGAAATTGCTGCAAGTTTCCAGCCGGTGATGGTCGTTCCGGCGCTGATTACGGCGTTCATCGCCCTGCTGTGCGTGCTGCGCTTCCCGCTGTCGAACCGATACATGCAGAAAGTGCTGCGTTTTTTGCACATCCGTGAATCCGGCGAGGAAAACAAGGCGCTGGAGCAGCAGCTGGAGGAGGTCGTCATCAAGCGGCACGTTCAGCCGCTGGGCATCCGCTTTTTGATGGCGGTGATGCGCCCGTTCTTCCACCACACGGTCAAGGGTGCGGAGAACATTCACCCCGATGACAGCAACCCGCTGGTGTTCCTCTGCAATCATGGCGAAATTTACGGCCCCGTCGCGGGGATGCTGTTCTGCCCCGTGCCCGTGCGCCCGTGGACAATCAGCGACATTTCCATTGACCCGGACGAGGTTGCGCAATACGTCTACAAATATACATTTTCGCAAATGAAGTGGCTTGGCCCGCTGCGCTGGCCTATCTCGAAGCTGTGCGGCCCGCTCAGCGTATGGGCAATGAAGTCCGTGGAGTGCGTGCCGGTCTACCGCCACAAGCCCCGCGAGCTGACGACAACCTTCCGCAAGTCGGTGGAGGCCATGCAGGCGGGCGATAATCTGCTGATTTTCCCCGAAAACCCCGATGCTGACCCGAATCGCCCCGGCTATGAGCACGGCAGACCCGGCGAATTGTTCCGCGGATTCACGATGCTGGCGCAGGTGTATTACGCGCGGACGGGCAAGTGCTGCCGATTTGTGCCGATGCTGGCGCATAAGGGGATGCGGACGCTGTCATTCGGGACGGAGATTGATTACGACCCGGAGAAGCACCCGATTGAGGAGCGCGACCGGGTGGTGGAGGAAGCGCAAAGGCAGATGTGGGAGATGTTTGACAGGGAAGAAGCCCTGTATCAGGAGAAAAAGGCGAAGGAAAAGAAGAAGTAAGGAAGCGCGCCCAAGCCGGGCAGCCAAAAAGGGTCAAGGGACAATGTCCCTTGCGGGGTCAAGGGGCGGAGCTCCCTTGTGGGGTTTGGGGCAACGCCCCAACTGTTCCACGGGCGACCATTCCAAAGGAAAAATCAACAAAGGCGCAGGCAGCGAAGCGTCCCTGCCAGTAACTTCGCGCTCCCGCAGGAGCGCCCCCAAGCCGCTCTATCCACTACTTGCCGCATATTGTCGCGCCAAATGGGCGCGACCACATAGTTGATCTTGCGACCATAGTAGCTCTTTTCCGCAAGCAGGGGATTTCGCGCCTGCGGGCGCGACCAAAGGGCATGAAAACAGGTGAAACCTGCGATCGCCCTTTGGAAACCTTCGGTGCGCACTCCCATGTTTCTTGACTTGTATTGAAAGTTTTTAGTTAGTGTATCATTCGTTCTTTACTGTAACATGAAAAAGCATCCCCGACAGGCATTGCCGTCCTGCCGGGGATGCTCTTATATTCCTTACTTGCTCGAAAGCGTGTCCAGCTTCACCCAGCCGCGGCGGGTGACATCCTTCGCATAGGAGTAGTACTCCACCTGCGCCCAGCTGCCCTCAATCTGGCAGATAATCGCGGTGTCGCCCTCGTAAATCCACGACCAGCCGTACTTGCGGTATGTCGTCGACGGCCCGAAGTAGACCGCGCCGGAGGTAATCACCGTCCGCGTGTCGTTCAAATTCGTTTCTGTCGGGATGCTGTCGCTGCTCACATCCACGCGATTCGCGGGCGTGTAGGCGCGCATCCAGCCATTCGACGTGTTGAACTCAATCTGATACCACCAAATGTCGTTCTCGCTGTCCCACGCCTTGCTGATGACGTTGACGATATCGCCCGCGTTGTAGAACGAGCCGGGTTCGTCGAAGCGGTTGCTGGGGCCGGAGCGGGTCGCTGCCCGCTTCGTCAGCGCCGCCGCAACGCCCTTGGACGGGAATACAGGCTCTGCCGTGGGAGTCGGGGTTGGGTCAACGTCCTTCGTGACCGTCGGGGCTGCCGTCGCGCCAGTCGGCGTGGGGGTAATCCACTCTACCGTCGAGGTCGGCGTGACGGACGGCCGCGGGGTCACATAGGCGATGTAAGGCTTCGGGGTCGCGGTAGTGTAAGCGCGCGGAGTCGCCGTGGCGTGCACATCCGCCGCAAGGGCAATGTCCGAAATCGCCGCGCCTGCGTTCCCTCTGCCCGCGTAAACCGTCTCGATGGTCAGGTCAATCTGCGTCACGCCAGTGTATTCCTCCGGCAGCAGCAGGCGCTGGTAGCCGTTTGACCAGTCGGCGCTGCTTGTCGTGGGCAGGAAAGCATCCGACAGCGTGTAGCGGTAGGTCACGCTCTGCTGCCCGTAGGCATACCAGATTGTCACGGCGACGGTCGCGGGCCGGTCATAGCTGTTGTAGTAGTTCTGGTTGTAGCAGTAGCCGCTGCGAATCCAGATTTCGCCGACGCTGGCGCCGCTGAGCGCGAGGGACAAGTCCGGCGCGGCGGCGCTGGTGCGAACCCACGCGGTGGCAGTATTGCCGTCGAGCAGATCAGCGGTCACATCGGTTTCGCCGCTGTGCTCGGTGGCGGAGAGAATCGCGCTGGTCGCGCCGCGCCCGCTGCTCGTCGCGGGAACGTCCGCCAGCACGGGAATGCAGATCGCTGCCGTCAGCGCGGCACAGAGCAGAATCTTCAAGGTGCGCTTCATGTTCATCATCCTTTCCGGATAGGGGGCGTTATCCTCCTGTCACTCATATAACGAACGACAGTGGGTAATTCTTCATCTGTTGCAAAATTTCCTCCAATTTTTTTGCTTTTCATGAAAAAAAGCATCAAAATCATCCATGCCCCCCTTTTCAAAAAGCAAAAAACGTTGTACAATATGGAATGAAAGGTACTGCGTTCAGACAGTGCGTTTCTTTATCCCAATTTGTAAGCACTTACACAACGAAGGAGGACTTCTTCATGGAACTTCGGACGGCATCCTCTCCGCGCGACGTAAAGACGTACGACACGCAGCGGCTCCGCGAGGAATTTCTGATTGACGACCTGTTCCGCGCGGATGATATCAAGCTGGTGTACAGCCACATTGACCGCATCATCACGGGCAGTGCCGTGCCGGTGAAGGGTACGCTGGCGCTGACGGCGGGCGAGGAGCTGCGCGCGCAGTATTTTCTGGAGCGGCGCGAGCTGGGCGTCATCAACATCGGCGGCGAAGGCACGGTGACGGTGGATGGCACGGTGTACACGCTGCGCCACCGCGACGGGCTGTACGTCGGGCGTGGCAGCAAGGACATTGTGTTTGCGTCCAAGGACGCGGCGAATCCGGCGAAGTTCTACCTCAATTCCTGCCCGGCGCACACGGCATACCCGACGGTGTACATCCGCCCGGAGGACTGCGTGCGGCAGGAACTGGGCAGCCTGGAAACGGCGAATCACCGCACGATTTGCAAGTACATTCTGCCGGGGCAGGTGCAGTCCTGCCAGCTGGTGATGGGCATGACGAAGCTGGAACCCGGCTCTGTGTGGAACACGATGCCCTGCCATACCCACGACCGCCGCATGGAGGTCTACCTCTATTTCGACATGCCGGAGGACGCGTTCGTGATGCACTTCATGGGTGAAGGGCAGGAGACGCGCCACATCATCATGCGCAACGAACAGGCGGTCATCAGCCCGTCGTGGAGCATCCACAGCGGCTGCGGCACGCAGGCGTACACCTTCATCTGGGGCATGTGCGGCGAAAACCAGGACTTCGACGACATGGACGGCATCGCCATGAAGGACTTGAAGTGAGGGAGACCCAAGGGGCTTTGCCCCTTGACCCCAGCAGGGCGCTGCCCTGCACCTGCCAAAGGGTCTTCGACCCTCTGGACTCCCTTTTCGCGATTGAGTTGAGCGCACTTTCAGGCAGTTTCCGCGTGTTTATCCGCGATAATTGAAAGGAGATTTCCCATGAGCAATATGTTCTCTCTGGAGGGCAAAATCGCCCTCGTCACCGGTGCGTCCTACGGTATCGGCTTCGCCATCGCCTGCGCCATGAGCGACGCCGGCGCGACCATCGTATTCAACGACATTAAGCAGGAATTGGTGGATAAGGGCATTGCTGCCTATGCCGAAAAGGGCATCAAGGCGCACGGCTATGTCTGCGACGTGACCGACGAAGCCGCCGTCAACGCCCTCGTCGCCAAGATTGAGGAAGAAGTCGGCGTGATTGACATCCTTGTCAACAACGCGGGTATCATCAAGCGCATCCCGATGTGCGAAATGACCGCCGAACAGTTCCGTCAGGTGATTGATGTTGACCTGAACGCGCCGTTCATCGTCTCCAAGGCGGTCATTCCGTCGATGATCAAGAAGGGTCACGGCAAAATTATCAACATCTGCTCCATGATGAGCGAACTTGGCCGCGAGACGGTGTCCGCTTATGCTGCGGCGAAGGGCGGCCTGAAGATGCTGACCCGCAACATCTGCTCCGAGTACGGCAAGTACAACATCCAGTGCAACGGCATCGGCCCGGGCTACATCGCCACGCCTCAAACTGCGCCCCTGCGCGAGATTCAGCCGGATGGCTCCCGTCATCCGTTTGACAAGTTCATCATCGCCAAGACGCCTGCCGAGCGCTGGGGCGACGCGGCGGATTTGGGCGGCCCGGCGGTGTTCCTTGCGTCGGACGCGTCCAACTTCGTCAACGGCCACATCCTCTATGTGGATGGCGGCATTCTGGCGTACATTGGCAAGCAGCCCTGACGGATGCGCAGGCATAGGGGAGAAAATGCCGCCCGCAAGGGGGCGTTTTGCGGAAGAAATGCGCGCAAAAACCGCTTTTTCTGCAAAAGCCCCTTGCGTTCCAGCGAAAAATGTGATAGACTGTAAAGCGTTGATTTCTCCCCAAGGAGGTTTGAAGCATGAGTGCATTTGGTGTGGTTTTGACGGTCATCATCACGATTTCCGCTCTGTTCATGATTTTTACGGTTCTGATGCAGAGCAGCAACGTGAAGGGTCTGGGCGCAATCGCCGGCACGTTCGACAGCTATTTTGACAAGCACAAGGCCAAGAGCGCGGAAGCGAAGCTGGCGCTGGGCACCAAGATTGCTGCGGCGATTTTCGTGGCCTGCTCCCTGCTGATGCTGCTGGTCAAGTAATCAGCGGTTTCGCATGACAAAATAGGGCTGACAGGTGACTGTTTAGCCCTTTTTGTCGTGGAAGAGAAAAAGTTTTGCTTCGCGAACAGTGCGTTTGGGGCGCAGGAAATTTCGCCTCTGCGGAGGCGAGGAGGGGGCTTTGCGGTCGCCCCCTCCACCCCTTCGCAGCGCACACCCCTATTTCTTGGATTTTTATGTTGCTTGAGAGAACGAAAAGTACACCAACTAAAAAACTTCCGATTAAAATCAAGTAACATCCGGAGGGGCAGGCGAAGCAGTCCAGAGGGCGACCGCAAAGCCCTCTGGTCGCTCCCGCAGGAGCGAAACCCCTGCGACAATCAAAATCAGCATAAAATCATCAGCATACGAAAAAAGAGCAGGGGAGTCGCCTCCAACTGCTCTTTTCCCATTACTTAACCAGCTCGCAGAACTTGTCAATGTTCCCCTTGACAACCTCCAGACTGGAGCGCCAGAAGTCGGGATTCCGTACATCAATCCCCACGCTGGCGGCGACGTCGGCAATCGTGCCCGAACCGCAGGAGCGCAGCAGACGGCAGTAATCCGGCACAAACGCCGCGCCCTTTTGCAGATACTGCGCGAACACGCCCTTGGCGAACAGCTCGCCGAACGCATAGGGGAAGTTGTAGAAGTTGTAGCCGGACGAATAATAATGGCTCTTGCACGCCCACATGTACGGGTGGCGAATCTCCGGGTCAAGCCCGTCGCCGTAGGACGCTTCCTGCGCGCGCAGCATGGCGTCCTTCAGCTCATCGACGTTCATGGCATGGTCGGCGCGCGTGTCGATGACTTCCGTCTCGAACAGGTAGCGGCTGTAAATGTCCACAATCGTCTGGTTCGTTTCCATCAGGTTGCCTTCCAGCAGGGACAGCTGCTCATCGGGGCTTGCGTCCTTGAGCACCATGTGCGCCAGCAGCTGCTCGTTGAAGATGGACGCGGTTTCCGCCAGCGGCATGGGCGTGTCAATCAGCGAGTACGGCAGCCCTGCCAAGCAGCGGTTGTGCCACGCGTGACCCAGCTCATGCGCGATGGTCGACACATCGGAGAAGCTGCCGGTGAAGTTCGTCATCACCAGCGAACGGTCAGCAAAATGCACGGGGGAGCAGAACGCGCCGCCGGTCTTGCCCTCGCGCGGGTAGATGTCAATCCAGCGCTGCTCAAAGGCGTTGTCGATGAACTTGCCCATTTCCGGCGTGAACTGCCCCATCAGGCGGACGAGCATTTCGCGCGCTTCCTCCACCGTGTAGGTGTGCACGTTCTGCCCGACCGGCGCAAACAAATCGTAGAACGGCAGGCCATTTTGATGCCCCAGCAGCTTCGCCTTCGCCTTCATGTAGCGGCGGAAGTGCGGCAGATATTCGCGGATAGCGGTCAGCATGGCGTCCAGCGTCGCGCGGTCCATGCGGGAGTCGCTCAGCGTCATGTCCAGCACGGAAGGATACCCCTTCGCCTTGCTCAGCGTGCGCGCCTCCATTTTGACGGCGTTCAGGCAGTAGGACATGGGCAGCTCCATCTTCTTGTAAGAAGCAATTTCTGCCTCGTAGGCATCCTTGCGGACGGAGGCATCCGCGTCGTACGCAAGCCCGCGCACGGCGGACAGCGGAATCTCCTGCCCGCGGTAATTCGCCGTGTGGGTGGAATCCAGCTTGTCGCGCAGCTGGCTGAACGCGCTGCCGCCGGACAGGCTCATCTCCAGAATCCACGGCTCAACCGCTTCGGGGATGGTGTGGTGCGCGTTCTCGGCGGATTCACGCAGGTAGAACGCGACCTTCTGCAATTTGGGGGACGCGGCAATCAGGTCTTCGAGGTTCGCAAGGCTTCCGATATAGCGCGTAATGGCGCTGCTGACGATGCGGCTGTCGTTGAAAATCACGTCCAGCACGTTCAGGTACTTTGTCGCGTCGGCATTGTTCGCGTCCACCGCCTGCGTCAGGCTGCAGAACGACGAGAGCCGGTCGGACAGCGCACCAAGAACCTCCTGCTGGTCGGTGAGCTTCTCCAGCTTCGTCTGCGGATCGTCGCCGCCGTCCAGAATCGCCTGCTCGACCTTGATTTCCTCCGGAAAACGCTTCAAATCAGCCAGAAAAGCCGGGTCATCAAAGCCCTTGTAGAGATAGGACAAATCCCAATTCGGGTTCATGGGGGGTACGCCTCCTTAAAAGATATAGTCATTAACAAGATGATACCCCAAAGCGCGAACATTGTCAATGCCCGCTTGCCATACGCGGTGATTTTTCAGGTGCTCCGGGTCATGCGCGTCCACACCGAGAATGACGTCATTGTGCCATTTTCGGGCGTATTTCCAGAATGGCGCGGACGGATACCCCCGCGTGTGTCCCTCCATCTGGCTGTTCAGCCCCAGCAGATTGTACTCGATGGGCATGTGCTGTTCCTTTGCGCACTGGCAGAGCATGTCCGCCGCTTCCTCGCACGCGCGATTGAACTGGTCGTCCGTGCGGTGGCGCATGAACAAATCCGGGTGGGCGATGTAGCAGAACAGCCCGGTGCGCATGGCGGCGACTGCGGATTGGGCATAGCGCAGCACACCCTCGTCTGTCTGGCACTCAAAGCCGATATACGGATTGTCCTCCTCGCTGTCGGCGTAGTGCTGACCGAGGATGTAGTAGCCGATGCCCTGCTCGCGCATCCGCAGCAGATGGTCGTGATAGCGCGGGAAGTACTCGCTCTCCAAGCCAAGGCGGATTTCAAGCTGCCCGGCGTAACGCTGCTGGAGCGCATGGACGGAATGAATGTAATCCGTCAGCTGGTCAAGCGGCATCCGAATCCCGCTGACGAAGCCGTTTGCGAACGGGAAGGGCGCGTGGTCAGCGAAGCCGAGCACATCAAACCCGGCGTCCAGCGCGGCTTCGACATAGGCTTCATCCGTGCCGACGGCGTGCTGGCAGCGGGATGTGTGCGTGTGAAAATTATGCTTCATAATTGCTCCTTGCAAAAAGATGCACCGGCGTATGTGGGCGGTGCATCTTTGGCCTGATTACATTTTTTGCAGATAGCGCTGGGTTTTCAGCGCTTCGAGGCACTTCTCCTTGCTGCGCTCAATGTGGCGGTGCATCAGCTTCTGGAAATGCTCCAAATCGCGCTGCTCGATATAGTCCACCAGCTTGTAATGCTCCTCGTGCGCCTGCAGCAGGCGGTTCTCCTGCGAAATCGCCATCGACGAGAAGCGCGTGATGTACTGGTCCTGCCCCTCAATGACGCGCAGAATGCGGTTCTGCCCGCAGATTTCGGTCATCTGGCGGTGGAAGGCGCGCGCCATGGGGGAAAGCGTCTCGAAATCGCGGCTTGCCATCACGTTGTCCATCTCGTGCAGCCGGTCGCGCAGGGCGGCGATATCATCCGCCGTCGCTTTCTGGATAATTGCAGGCAGCGTCAGCATTTCCAGCGCGTTGCGGATGGTGTAGATTTCCTCCACGTCGGCAATCGTGAACGCGCGGACGATCACGCCGCGCCGCTGCACATACTCTACCAGCCCGTCGCGCTCCAGCTTCCGCAGGGCTTCACGCAGCGGCGTGCGGCTGATGTGCAGGCGGTCGGCGTATTCCGTTTCGACGATGCGCTCGCCAGCGGGAATTTCCCCGGTGATAATGGCGTGCTTGAGCACTTCGTAGGCAATTTCACGAATCGGGCGGCTTTCCATCATGGGCTGGAAGGGGATGGCTGCCATAGCGAACAACTCCTTGTGGGTGGCTTAGAATCCGCCGCGTTTGTGTCCTTTCTGGTCAACACGTCCGCGGACGCAAAGTGCATTTTGTTTGCACTTTGTATACAAGAATAATACAAAAAGCAACCCTTGTCAAGGGAAAAATCCATTTTTTCCGCAAAAAATGGCGAAAATCAAGGATGATTTTTCATTACCCCTTTTGTGTGCGGCGCAGGGTTTCGCCACTGCGGTGGCGACCAGAGGGCTTTGCGCTCGCCCTCTGGACTCCTTCGCCTTCCGCATCTGAGTATATTGGCAGTTATCGCGGCTTTTTTAGTTAGTACACCTTTCGTTCTCCTAAGCAACGATAAAAACCAAGAAACATGGGAGTGCAGTGCGAAGGTTTCCAAAGGGCGACCGCAAACTTCGTTTGTTTTCATGCCCTTTGGTCGCGTCCGCAGACGCGAAGCCCTCTGCAACCAGAAAAATCAAGTCACATCGAAAGCAAAAATCACGAAAAAAGCGCAAAGAAAGCCGCCTGTCTCCGCGCCTTTGCGAAAACAGACGGCTTCAAAAGTCAAATCAGGCGAATGCAATTATTCCAGAATCTCACGCCGCAGCGCATTGACATAATCCAGCTGCTCCCACGGCATGTCCGCCTTGCCGAAATGACCGTAGTTGCAGTTCGCGCGGTAAATCGGGCGGCGCAGGTTCAGCCGCTGAATGATGGCGTTCGGACGCAGGTCGAACAGCTTGTCCACCGCTGCCGCCAGCTTGTCGTCCGAAACAACGCCCGTGCCCATTGTGTCGATGAACAGGCTCACCGGGCGCGCGACGCCAATGGCATACGCCAGCTGAATTTCGCAGCGCTTCGCCAGCCCCGCCGCGACGATGTTCTTCGCAATGTGGCGCGCCGCATACGCCGCAGAGCGGTCAACCTTCGTCGGGTCTTTGCCGGAGAACGCGCCGCCGCCGTGCGGGGCATAGCCGCCGTAGGTATCAACGATAATCTTGCGCCCGGTCAGACCGGAGTCGCCCGCAGGCCCGCCGATGACGAAACGCCCGGTCGGGTTGATGAGATAGCGGGTGTCCGCCGTCAGCATTTCCGCCGGAATCACGGGGCGGATGACGTGCTCCATCATCGCCGCGTAAATGTCCGCGTGGGTGACTTCAGGGTTGTGCTGGGTGGAGATGACGATGGTATCCACCGCGACGGGCTGACCGTCCTCGTAGGCAATGGTCACCTGCGCCTTGCCGTCGGGCCGCAGCCACGGCAGCGTGCCGTTTTTGCGCACTTCGGTCAGGCGGCGGGTCAGGCGGTGCGCGAAGGCAATCGCAGTCGGCATATATTCCGGCGTCTCGTCGCACGCGAAGCCGAACATCATGCCCTGATCGCCCGCGCCGATTTCGTTGGCATCCTGCGTGCGGGTTTCCAGCGCGTCATCAACGCCCATGGCGATATCGGGGCTTTGCGCGTGGATGCTCGTCAGCACGGCGCAGGTGTTGCCGTCAAAGCAGAGGGAGGAATCATTGTAGCCGATGTCCAGCACAACGTCGCGCACGATGGCGGGAATATCCACCTTCGCCATCGTGGTGATTTCGCCCATCACCATCACCATGCCGGTGGTGGCGCAGGTTTCGCAGGCGACGCGGCTCATGGGGTCTTGGGCGAGCAGCGCGTCCAGCACCGCGTCAGACACCTGATCGCACAGCTTGTCCGGATGACCTTCCGTGACCGATTCCGAGGTAAAGAGTTTCCGCATTTTTGTAGCTCCTTTCAGCTAAGCCAATAGGGGGATGGTTGAGAGCTGCAAAAAACCCGGCGTCCTTGCACACAAGGCAGCCGGGAATCAATCAGAAGCGATTGTCCTTATCTGTCAGTGCTGCTCTGGATAGAGCCTGTGTGCGCACTGTGGGAATTGGCACCACGCACCTGCGTGCCGGTTGCCGTGGCTTCATTGGGCCCGTCCCTCTGCCACTCGTGATAAGGGGTATTACTTTTGCATCCGATATGCTACCACAATTCTGCCCGTCCGTCAAGGGCTTTTGCATCTTTTCTGTATTTTTTTCGGGAAAAATCACGATAAGAACGAACGTTCTCTTGCATTTGCGGAAAAAATCCGCTATACTACATAAGCCGTTGCAATGACGACCGGGTCCTGTGCGATCTGTCGGTGTGAACCTTGTCAGGGCCGAGAGGCAGCAGCAATAAGCGCTGGGCGGATGTGCTGCGGGGTTGCTCAGTCTGAGCGGCGGTATCTTCTACTTGAATATAAATGGACAGGCTGCATGGGAAAGTGACTTCTCATGGCAGCCTGCTTTTTTTATCGGCGCGGGATTGTGAAATGGTGGATGGCGAACAAAGCAAAAAACGCTGCGAAACTATTGTTTCTGTGCGGTATGTGTGCTATACTGACCATCGCGCAGAAGCGCAAAAAAGTTGGGAGGTATAACAATTATGCGGAAGTTCCTGTCCTTGTTTCTGGCTCTTGCAATGAGCATCGCCTGCTGCGCGCTGGCAGCGGCAGAGGATACGGCAGAAGCAATGCAGTATACCGAAGAAAACATCACCATCGACGCGGGCGATCACCAGATTCCCGCAACGCTGACCGTGCCTGTTGGCGCGGAAGAGGAAAAGTTCCCGGCCGTTGTTATGCTGCATGGCAATGGCTCTACCCGCCACGAAGCGGGCAATGCCTATGATTATGCCGCGCTGGCAATGGCGAAGGCAGGCATCGCGACGATTCGTTTCGACTACATCGGCAATGGCGACAGCACCAGCGATTACATCGACTTCACCTATGACAAGGGTGTGGAAGACGCGATGAAGTGCTACGAATACCTCAAGACGCTGGGCACCATCGACATGGATCATGTGGGTGTGATGGGCTGGAGCCAGGGCGGCCGTCTGGCGCTGCTGACAGCTGCGCGCAACGAGGTGTTCACCTCTGTGCTGACGTGGGCAGGCGCTTACGATCAGAAGGGCAATGAGGAAGAACAGTACGCAATTGCCAAGGAAAACGGCTATTACGAAGTGACCTATGACTGGCGTGAACCGCTGAAGCAGTCTCCTGCCTACTATGAATGCGCGATGAGCATTGATTATCCGGCGGAAGTTGCTAAGATCAAGGTGCCGCTTCTGGCCATCAACGGCAAGGCGGACACGACCGTGGTGCCGGAAACCGCGCAGAAGATTGTGGATGCGGCGGTGAATTCCCCGGATGCGGAAGTGCTGCTGCTGGACGGCGCGGATCACACCTTCTGCGTCTTCAGCAATGACGACACGGTGCTGAAGACCTTGGTGCAGGATACCATCGACTGGTTCAAGAAGACGCTGTAAGCGCAAAAAGTCAGCAAGGGCTGCGAAGGAGTGGAGAACATTCCTTCGCAGCTTTTTTGCGTGTGTTTTGTACAAATTGTGTATTCCGACTGTACAAAAACGGAAAGCAAGGTATAATAATAGGAAAAGCAAGGAGGTCATGCAGAGATGGAACTGAACGTGATTCGACAGGCAGACCCGCAGGTGGCGGACGCGATTGAGGCGGAACTGAACCGTCAGCGCTCGCATATTGAACTGATTGCGTCGGAGAACTTCGTATCCCCGGCGGTGATGGCGGCGATGGGCTCGTGCCTGACGAACAAGTATGCGGAAGGGTATCCCGCGCACCGCTACTACGGCGGCTGCGAATGCGTGGATGTGGTGGAAAACCTCGCCCGTGACCGCGCTAAGCAGCTTTTCGGCTGCGAGTACGTCAACGTGCAGCCGCATTCCGGCGCGCAGGCGAATACGGCGGTGTACTTCGCCATGCTCCAGCCGGGCGATACCGTCATGGGCATGAGCCTGTCCAACGGCGGCCATCTCACGCACGGCAGCCCGGTCAACCTGTCCGGCAAGTACTTCCATTTTGTTCCTTACGGCGTGGATGCGCAGGGCTATATTGATTATGACGCCATGCGCGCGCTGGCGCTGGAGTGCAAGCCGAAGATGATTGTCTCCGGCGCATCGGCGTACCCACGCACGATTGATTTCGAGAAGATTCGCGCCATCTGCGATGAGGTGGGCGCGCTGATGATGGTGGATATCGCCCACATTGCGGGGCTTGTTGCGGCGGGGCAGCATCCGTCGCCCGTGCCGTATGCTGATTTCGTCACGACGACGACGCACAAGACGCTCCGCGGCCCACGCGGCGGCATGATTATGTGCCGCGAGCAGTACGGCAAGGCGATTGACAAGGCGATTTTCCCCGGCACGCAGGGTGGCCCGCTGATGCACGTCATTGCGGGCAAGGCGGTCTGCTTCGGCGAGGCGCTGAAGCCGGAATTCAAGGACTATCAGGCGCAGATTATCAAGAACGCGAAGGCGCTGGAAGCCGCGTTCCGGGCGGAAGGCATCAAGATGGTGTCGGACGGCACGGACAACCATCTGCTGCTGCTTGATTTTTCCGGCACGGAGATGACGGGCAAGCTGCTGGAGACGCTGCTGGAAGAAGCGAACATCACGGTGAACAAGAACACCGTGCCGAACGAGACGCGCTCGCCGTTTGTGACCAGCGGCGTTCGCGTGGGCACGCCGGCAGTGACGAGCCGCGGCTTCAAGGAAGCGGACATGGCGAAGGTCGCAAAGTGGATTGCGCGCGTCGTTCGGGAAGGGGAAAATGCTGTTCCGTCGGTGAAGGCGGAGGTGGAAGCCTTTATGAAGAATTTCCCGCTGTATGAGTGACAGCAGGGGAACACTTTTGCGTTGTGTGAATGGACTTTTCTGATGTGAGCTGCTGATTTTTGTTGCAGGGGGAATGCGTCTGCGGGCGCACCAAAGGGCAATGAAAACAGACGAACGTCTGCGATCGCCCTTTGGGAACCTTCGGCGCCGCTGCTTTTGGGGTTATTTGTGGTTGTTTTATGCCGTGGGTTGGTGAACGAATAGCACACTAACTAAAAAAAGCTGCAATAACAATCAATAAACTTAAATGGGGACGCGAAGCAGTCCAGAGGGCGACCGCAAAGCCCTCTGGTCGCGCCCGCAGGCGCGAAATCCCTGTGCAACACGCGGGTATAGCATGAAAGTGCGCTCAACTGAATCGCGAGAAAGGGTCAAGGGAGGAACTCCCTTGCGGGGTCAAGGGGCAGCGCCCCTTGGGTCTCCCCAATAAACACGCGGAAGAAGTATGCAGAAGTTACCAACTCAATCGCGCGAAAGGGAGTCCAGAGGGTCGAAGACCCTTTGGCAGGGTCAAGGGGCAGTGCCCCTTGCGCCTCCCTTGTACACGAAAAATTCATACTTTCCTTGCAAATCCACCAAATTTGAGCCTGAATTTCGGCTAAATTCCGGTGGATTTTTTTTTGAATGTGTGCTATACTATATGAACGAGGGGTCTGTGCGTTGCAAAACAGACCGCAATCAAACGCCGCCATTCCGGAATGATGATGCTGGGGAAGTCGGAATTGTGGAATGAAGAAAAGGAAGTCGCCGGTGGAGGGCTTGCAATGCCCGTCCTGCGGTGATGGAATCGGCAGCGTTTGGCAAACGACGGGAAAATGCTGCGAAAGCGGACACGGGCAGGGCAGTCCTGCGCGGGCAGTTTTCGGCTGCAAAGGCGCAACGGATAAAATGCGTTTTTTTCCCGGCATGGAAATAATGCTGATGGGGTTCGGCGAAACGCAGGCTTGCCGTGTCCAGCAGCAGTTTTCCGCAAAAATGGCTTTTACTTCCGTGATGGAAGTATGTGAAAGAGAAGGAACGAAAACGTTTGAAAGAGAGTGATGGTATGACCCCGAGAACGAAAGCAGCGCAGCCGGCAAGCCGCCTGCGGATTGTCAGCCTTGGCGGTGTGGATGAAATCGGCAAGAACATGACAGTTTTTGAATATGAGGATGACATTGTGGTGGTTGACTGCGGCAGCATTTTCCCCAAAGAGGATATGCTGGGCGTCGATCTGGTCATTCCGGATGTGTCCTATCTGGTGGAGAAGAAGCGCAATGTGCGCGGATACCTCTTTACCCACGGGCACGAGGACCACATCGGCGCGACGCCGTACATCCTGCGCCAAGTGCCCGCGCCGCTCTACGGAACGAAATTGACGCTGGCGCTGGTGGACTTAAAGCTCAAGGAGCACCGCATTCAGGGCATCCCGATGCAGGTGGTGCAGCCGCGCGACGAGGTGCGGCTGGGCAAGAACTTCACGGCGAAGTTCATCCACGTCAGCCACTCCATCGCGGGGGCGTGCGCCATTGCGCTCACCTGCCCGGCGGGTACGGTCGTCGTCACCGGCGACTTCAAAATTGACTACACGCCCGTCGATGGGCATATCACCGACCTTGCGTCCTTCGCCGAGCTGGGCGAGCGCGGCGTGCTGGCGATGCTGTGCGAATCCACCAACGTCGAGCGCCCCGGTCACACCATCTCCGAAAAGAAAATCGGCGTGACGTTCGAGAACATGTTCCGCGACGCGCAGGGACGTGTGATTGTCGCCATGTTCGCGTCGAACATCCACCGTATGCAGATGGTCATTGACAACGCCATGCGCTACGGCCGCCGTGTCTGCTTCATCGGGCGCAGCATGGTCAACGTCAGCCGCGTGGCGATGCAGATTGGCGAACTGCGGATTCCGCCGGAAGCCATTATTGAGGCGGACGCGCTCGACCAGTACCCGGACAACGAGATTCTGGTGATGACGACGGGCAGTCAGGGCGAGCCGATGGCAGGCTTGACGCGCATGGCGTACAGCGAGCACCGCAAGCTGCAAATCCGCCAAAGCGACACGGTGATTATCTCCGCCACGCCAATTCCCGGCAACGAGAAGAGCATCAGCCGCGTTATCGACCAGCTGTACCGCTGCGGCGCGAACGTCATCTATAAGGCGCTGGCGGAGGTGCACGTCTCCGGCCACGCCTGTCAGGAAGAACTCAAACTCATGCACGCGCTGGTGAAGCCGAAGTACTTCATCCCCGTCCACGGCGAATATCGTATGCTGTGGCAGCACGCGGTGCTGGCGGAGTCGATGGGCATGAACTCCACCGACATCGTGCTTCCCGAAACGGGGCAGGTTATCGAGATGAATCAGGAAGGGCTGTATCTGGCGGAACAGATTCCGACCGGCGCGGTGCTGGTGGACGGTCTGGGCATCGGCGACGTGGGCAACGTCGTTCTGCGCGACCGCAAGCACCTCAGTCAGGACGGCTTGATTATCGTCGTCATGGCGATTAACCGCGACGACCAGCGCCTTGTCTCCGGCCCGGACATCATCAGCCGCGGCTTCATCTACGTCCGCGAGAATGAGGATATTATTGAGAACACGCGCGATGTTGTGCGGCAGATTCTGTCGCAGTCGTCGCTGGCGGGCGAGGACTGGCCGGCGCTCAAGAACCGCATCAAGGATGAACTGCACCGCTTCATCTTCGAGAAAATCAAGCGCAACCCGATGATTCTGCCCATTATCCTTGACGTTTGACATGGGGGCGCACATCTGATACAATAGGGAGGAACGCTGCAACACGCGTTTCTCTCTTTTTCGTGGGAAATTGGGATGAATCAAGCGGACAGAAACGTTTCTAATTACGGATAGCGTATCGAAAGGATGGACATGCTGTTATGGAACATGCTACGGCACACCGCTTGGCGCAGGAAATCCGCCAGAGCGAGGAGTATCAGACGTATCACGCACTGAAAGAGGAGGTTATGGCGGACGAAACGACCGCCGCGCTCCTGAAGGAATACAAGAAGCTGCAGCTGCGCCTGCAAATGGCGGCTGTCTCCGGCACGCAGCCGGATAATGACGACATGCAGCGCTTTCAGGGCATTTCGGCGCTGCTGTTCGGCAAGCTGGAAGTCAGCCAGTACCTGCTGGCGGAAATGCGTTTGCAGCAGGAAGTGGCGGGCATTCTGCGCATCATCACCGACGCGGCGGACATTGACATGGGGATGGGACAATAATTCCGGATTCTCCAAAGGGGGGCAGGCTTGTTGAGCAAGAAGCATGACAGCTACGAGAGCATCCGCGACGAGCGGCGATATGGCCCGTACTGGTACAGCGCGCTGTGGCGCATCATCCGCCCAATCCTGATTGGCTTGGGTGCGGTGCTGGTGGTGGCGGGCATCCTGTTCAGCGTGTGGAACAAGGTGTACGGCGAGTTCATTGCGCCGCCGGATGAAAACAGCACGGCGCAGGTGCCCTTCACCATCGAGAGCGGACAGAGCCTGACCCGCGTGGCGAACCGGCTGGAGGAAGCCGGGCTGATTCGCAATCGCACGGTGTTCAAGTACTACTGCGACTTCGCGGGCTGGGGGCAGAAAATCCAGTCCGGCAGCTACACGCTCAGCCCATCGATGACCATGCGGCAGATTGCCGACCAGCTCACGCGCGGCGACGGCAACCCGATTGTGCGCAATATCACGCTCATTCCCGGCTGGACGATTGAGCAGTTCGCCGAGCAGCTGGTCAAAGACGGCGTGCTGACGGACAGCGCGGAGTTCTTGTCCCTGTGCAAGAGCGGCACGAGCTTCAGCGAATTCTATTCCGTGCAGGACGTGCTGAACAGCCGGAACGTCAGCCAGCGCCGCTATGTGCTGGAGGGGTATCTCGCGCCCGATACCTACGAAATCTACATCGGCGCGACGGCAAGCGAAATCATCCGCAAGCTGATTACGCAGACCGAGCGGGTGTTCTCCGTCGCCTGTGAGGATCGCGCGGAAGAGATGGGCTACACGATGGACGAGATTCTGACGCTGGCGAGCATGATTGAGAAGGAAGCGTCCAAGGCGGATTTCACGAAGGTGTCCGCCGTATTCCACAACCGCCTGAAAGCGGGCATGAAGCTGCAAAGCGACGTGACGATTCACTACATCACGGGCGTAAGGAAAATGTCGCTGACGGGCAGTGATTTGGCGCTTGACAGCCTCTACAACACCTATCAGGTGACGGGGCTGCCGCTTGGCCCGATTTGCGCGCCGAGCGCGGATGCCATCAACGCGGCGCTCTACCCGGACGAGACGTTTGTGGCGGAAAACTACCTGTATTTCTGCGCGACAAGTCCCGAAAGCACGGAGCTGCACTTCTCCCGCACCTTGCAGGAGCATGAACAGGCGGTCGCCATCTACGCGCCGCTGTGGCAGCAGTACGACAAGGAAAGAGGCATTGAGTAAATGACCAACCGGATGCCGGAGCTGCTGTGCCCGGCGGGGAATCTTGAATCGCTGGAGGCGGCGCTGCATTTCGGCGCGGACGCGGTCTATGGCGGTATGAAGCAGTTCGGCCTGCGCGCCTTCGCGGGCAATTTCGACGAGGATGCGCTGACGCAGGCGGTCGAAAAGATGCACGGCGCGGGCAAGAAATTCTACCTGACGATGAACATCTTCCCGTTTGACGACCAGCTGGATGATTTCATCGCGGCGGCGAAAGCAGCACGGGACATCGGCGTGGATGCGGCGATTGTCAGCGATTTGGGCGCGATTGCCGCCCTGCGCCGCGAAGTGCCGGAGCTGCCCCTGCACGTCAGCACACAGGCAAGCACCGTCAACGCGGAAGCCGTGCGCGTCTACCGCGATATGGGCTGCGAACGCGTGATTCTGGCGCGGGAAACGTCCATCGCGCGGGCGAAGGAAATCATCCGCCGCGTGCCGGAGATGGAAATCGAGACGTTTGTGCATGGCGCATCGTGCATGGCGTACAGCGGGCGGTGCCTGCTCAGCGCGGCCATGGCGGGGCGGAGCGGCAATCAGGGCGAATGCGCTCAGCCATGCCGCTGGCATTACAGCGTGGTGGAGGAGAAGCGCCCCGGCGAGTACATGCCCGTGTGCGAGGACGAAAATGGCACATACATCTTTTCCGCACATGATTTGAACCTGATGCCGCTTTTGCCGGAACTGGTGGACGCGGGCATCAAGAGCCTCAAAATCGAGGGGCGGATGAAAACGGCGTATTACGTCGCGACGGTGACGGCGGCATACCGTCGTGCGCTGGATCTGCTGGCGGATGGCGGCGATTTCGCGGCGGCGCTCCCCAGCTTGATGGCGGAATTATCCTGCGCGAGCCACCGTGACAGCGACACCGGCTTTGCCCTTGGCAAGCCCGAAGCCCCCGGCGGCGCGGACGGCTTCCATCAGGAGCGGGAATATCTGGCGCATGTGGTGGAGGGCAGCCGCAACGGGCGCGGCACACGCTTCCTGCTCAAAAATCGCTTCAAGGCGGGCGAGAGAATCGAACTGCTGACGCCGTCAGGGGTGCACGCCTTCGAGGCGGCGCCGTTCCTGCGCGAAAAGACGGGTGAAATCGTCGATACGCTGGGCATCGGCGGCGAAATCATCCGCATGGATGTGCCCTTCGCGACTGAAAAAGGCGACTTCCTCCGCGGCGAAACGCGGAATCACCGAAAGTAAGCGCAAGCCTCAAACAAAACAAATAGCGGGACAGAAGCCGAGCTGGGAAAAACAGTCAAGCTGGGCAACAACAGCCGCTCTTTCCCCCAATAAACATGGGTGGCGGGGGGAGTCCAGAGGGGGCTGAAGTCCAGACTTGCACGCTCTTCAGCCCCCTCTGGGCGTTCTTTGGTTACTTTCTGGCGCGCCAGAAAGTAACAACATCGCCTCCGCAGAGGCGACTGGAGCAGCAAGAAAAAACTGCCTGCATATCACAGCAATATCGGCTGTCATCCGATAAATCACCCTTTCACGACAGTTGTGAAGCGCGAAAAAATCCCCGGAATCTTTCCGGCAAGGTTGCACAAAACCAAAAAGTGTGCTACAATCAGATTGATATTCCTTTCACATGAAGGAATTGGGCGGAAATGCCCCAAGATAACAACTGCACTGGAGGAGAATGAGGATGGCAGGGCATGTGTCTGACGCGGTAATCCGTCGGCTGCCGGGATATTATCGGCATCTGCGGGAACTGGAAAGCGCAGGTGTGGAGCAGATTTCGTCACAGGAGCTGGGCGAGCGGATGCACCTCACGCCGTCGCAGATTCGGCAGGACATCAACTGCTTCGGCGGCTTCGGACGTCAGGGGTACGGGTATAAGGTGTCGGATCTGAAAATGCACATTGGCGAAATTCTGGGACTTGACCGTGAGCATACGGAGATTATCGTGGGCGCGGGCAATATCGGCTGCGCGATTGCGAAATATCCGACGTTCCAGCGCGAGGGCTTCCGGCCGCTGGCGATGTTTGACAACGACCCGGAGAAAATCGGCGTGCCGGTGGGCGATATTCCCGTGTACAGCATGGAGGAAATGCCGAACTTCCTGAAGGAGAACATGCCGGATATTGCGGTGCTGGCACTGCCCCGACGCGTCGCGCAGGAAGCGCTGGACAAGCTCTACGCCTGCGGCATCCGCGCGGTGTGGAACTTCGCGCCGACCGATCTGACCCATCCGGACGACATGCTGGTGGTCAATGTTCACCTGACGGACAGCTTGCAGACGCTGACTTACCACATGGCGCACCGGAACGAGGAAAACAGCAAGTAATACTATTTCCAGATTCACCTGCGCCATCTGCTTGCGCCTTTTCCGTTCTGGCGTCCGGTCGTTCCATTTAGCGTAGCGCTGCTACGCTGCATTCCACTCCCGTTAGCCAGAGCGAAAAATTCGCAGCGCATCTTCAACACCGACCGCATTTTCCCTGGCGTGACGATTGACGGCACCTACGACCGCGATGCCGTGCGAAAAATCGCGGAGAATATCGCGGCGGATGTGACCTGCACGCCCGTCAATGCGACGGTGGAGTCCTTTGACCCGGCGACGAAGCAGTTCACCTTCAACAGCGACATCAGCGGCGCGTATCTGGATGCCAACAGCGTCTATCAGACGCTCACGGGCGTGCTGGACATGGGCAATTACACCGCGTCCTTGCGTTTGCAGTCGGACACGGTGCTGGCGGACGTGACGAAATCACAGATTGTGGGCAAGTTCGGGCGCATTTCCACCTACACGACGAAAACCACCAGCAATTCCAACCGCAACACGAACATCGACCTGTCCTGCCAAGCCATCAATGGCTATAAGGTTGCGCCGGGGGATACGTTCTCCTTCAATCAGGCGACGGGGCAGCGCACGGCGGCGAAGGGCTACAAGGAAGCAACAGCGATTTCCGGCGGGCAGAGCGTGCCGGAGGTGGGCGGCGGCGTATGCCAGACCAGCTCGACGCTCTTCAACGCCGTCGCGCGCGCAAATCTGGAAATCGTCTACCGCAGCCCGCACGCGTGGCCGAGTTCCTACGTCCAGAAGGGGATGGACGCGACGGTCAACTGGCCGAACCTGGACTTCAAGTTCAAGAACGATACCGAGTGGCCGATTTACATCGTCGCGAATTATTCCAAGCAGAAGTGCACCGTCGAAATTTACGGGATGCTCCTGCCCGACGGCGTGTCGATTGACCTGGAAAGCACCGTCACGCGCACGATTGACCCGCCGAGCGACACCAAGTACGTCCAGAACACGAAACTCGCCGCCGGTACGCAGGAGACGACCATCAAAAAGCGCACCGGCTACGTCGTCGAAACCTACCAAATCTGGTATCAGAACGGCAAGGAAGTCGACCGCAAGCTGCTCTGCACGTCAACGTATAAGGCGTATCAGGAAACAGTCGAGTACAATTAAAAAACCGCCCGGTTATCTGCCAAACACAGATGTACCGGGCGGTTCTTTGCTTTTCGCGGAATCGCGAACAAATCATCGAATTCCGAATTCCCTTCAGTCTGCCGATGTGCTGACGGACTTGTTCCGCACGAACAGAATCAGCGACTGCTCGTCACTGTCGTAGATGGTCGTCGCGCGGAGCGCCGTGCGCAGGAACATGTCGGAGATGTACACCTCGCCGTTGTCCAGCCGGACGGCGCCGGATTCCATCGCAATTGCGCTGCCATCCACCATCACGGACAAACCGCTGTCCGTCTCGCGGATGACGACCGTGTAGCCTGCCGCGGACAGCACCCACACGCCGCTTTCGCTGACATCCAGCTGCCAGTCGTCGATGCAGGCCGCCAGCTCACGCAGGGACATGACCGGACTGCCCACCGTGTTCACCCACAGGCTCGGACGGCGCGTGTAACCCACGCCATCCTGCGTGACGGTCATCGTCAGCGCCTGTCCATTGCCGCCGCTGCCGAGGAAGATGCTGCCATTCGGGAGCAGCGTCAAGCCATCCGGCGTATATACCGGCGCTTCGGTCGTCACCGTATCCACCGGGAAATCGCCGGACGCGCCCGGCAGAGGCAGATCATCCGCCGGAGATGGCGTTGGCGCGGCGCTGGGCGCGGGCGTTTCCGGCGCGGGGGTCGGGGTCGCCGTCGGCGGCACGGTCGGCGGGGAGTAAGGCACAACGTTCGGGTCTTCAAACAGGCGCGTCTGCGTCGCCTGACCCGCAATGCCGTCCACGGACAGCCCGTTCGCCTTCTGGAAACGGCGGACGGCGGCGGTCGTCTTGCTGCCGTACGCGCCGTCATCCTCGCCCTCTGCCAGATAGCCCAGCTCAATCAGCTTTTTCTGCACCTTCAGCACGCCTGAGCCGCGGTCTTGCCACTGCACGGTCCTGTAGCCCATGTTGGGCGTAATCGTGGGTTCGGGGATGGGCGAGGCCGTCGGCGTGGCGGTGGGCACGTCGGTCGCGGCGGGCGCGTTGGGAATCGGGGATGCCGTCACGTTCGGCGGCAGGGGCGTCGGGGTCGGGACATCCTGCGGCAGCGGCCCCTCCTGAACGGAGAAGGCGACGGTCAGCGCGACATACGCCAGAAGCGTTTTCAAAAAGTCCATGAGGAATGTTCCTCCTTGCATTCTAAATCAGTTTCTATTATACGACAAAATTCTGGTTTGCGCAACCTGATAGCGCGTTTTTTCCGTTTGCAGATTGTAAAAATTGCGGATTCGCGCTATAATGGCGGCAGGAAAAACTCATCAGCAGGAGGAATCAGCCATGAAAGAACCGATTTTGGTGATGATGGCGGCGGGCATGGGCAGCCGCTACGGGGGACTGAAGCAGCTGGATCCGGTCGGCCCGGACGGCGAGGTCATCCTCGATTACAGCCTGTACGATGCGTACCAAGCGGGCTTCCGCCGCGTCGTGTTCCTGATTAAGCACGAGATCGAGGACGCCTTCAAGGCGATGGTCGGTTCGCGCGTGCCGGCGGGGATGGAAGCAAACTACGCCTTCCAACAATTAGATAAGCTGCCGGAGGGCTTTTCCGTCCCGGAAGGGCGCGTGAAGCCGTGGGGCACGGGGCACGCGGTGCTGTGCTGCCGCGAATTCCTCGATGCGCCGTTCCTCGTCATCAACGCGGACGACTACTACGGCGCGGGCGCGTTCAAGCTGGCGTATGAGTACCTGCGGACGCTGCGGGGCAAGCGCGGCGAGTACTTCATGGTTGGCTACGCGCTGAAGAATACGCTGACAGAGAACGGCTATGTGTCGCGCGGCGTGTGCACGGTCAACGAGTTTGGCTTCCTGAAGGAGGTGCGCGAGCGCACGCACATTATCGCCAGCTGCGACGGCCCGCTGTTCACGGAGGATGGCGAAATGTACCGCCGCCTGCCGGACGATACGACCGTCAGCATGAACTGCTGGGGCTTTACGCCGGATTTCCTTGATGCGCTGGCGGAGGGCTTCGTGCCCTTCCTGAACGAGGCAATGGAGAACAACCCGATGAAGGCGGAGTATTACCTGCCGACCGCCGTCAGCCGCCAGCTTGACCGCCACCGGGCGACGGCGCGCGTGCTGACCTGCCCCGACCGCTGGTACGGCGTGACCTACCATGAGGACAGGGCAGTCGTCGCCAAGGCGATGCTGCGTAAGGCAGAGGAAGGCGAGTATCCGCGGCCGCTGTGGGGGGAAATAATAATTTAGGCGAAGCACCAAAAAGCCGCACGCGAGAGGAGCGGGGAAAAGCAACCAACTCAATCGCGCGAAGGGGTCAAGGGGGGACTTCGTCCCTTTTCGTCTGCCCCTTGCGGAGTCCAGAGGCAGAGCCTCTGGTGGGGTTTGGGGCAACGCCCCAACTGTTCCTCGTCCGACCAATTCAAAAGGAACAGTCAACAAAGGCGCAGGCAGCGAAGCGTCCCTGCCAGTAACTTCGCGCGTCCGCAGACGCGCCCCCAAGCCGCTCTTCCCACCACTTGCGCATTGTCGCGCCATATGGGCGCGACCGACCCAATATTTCGTGCAGCACCAAATAATTTGCGCGGAGTGCTTGCATTTGCGGCGGGCGTGGTGTATAATTACAGCAGAGCAATGAACGGTTCTGACGCGGGGAATTGCCCCCGGAAAGCGAGTGCGCGGCGGTGGAAGGCGCATGGGGAGCGGGCGCGTCATCCCGACCGGGAGCTGCGGCTAATCCCCGCCGGTTCGTCTCCGAGAGCGGACGCAAGAGAGAGGACAAGGGGGAACATCCGCCTTTGCCCTAAGCCGGGTGGTACCGCGAAGCAATGCAAGTCAGCAATGCCTTCGTCCCTGCAAAATCAGCAGAGGCGGAGGCTTTTTCTCATACTATTTCCAGATTCGCCTGTGCTATCTGCTTGCGTCTTTTCCCCGCTGTCGTCCGCTCATTCCACTTAGCGTAGCGCTGCTACGCTGCGTTTCATTCGCGTTAGCCAGCGAGAAAAATTCGCGGCGCATCTTAGCGCATTCTCATCAGGAAATAGTATCGCCTCGAATCATCAATCATCAATATGGAGGGAAAAAATCATGGCCAAGGAAAAGAAACAAGAATTTGTCACCCACATCACCCCCCGCGACGAGGATTTCTCCCAGTGGTACACCGACGTTATCCTCAAGACGGAATTGTGCGACTACGCGCCCGTTCGCGGCTGCATGATCGTGCGCCCCTACGGCTACGCGATTTGGGAGCGCATTCAGGCGGAAATGGACAAGCGCTTCAAGGAAACGGGTCATCAAAATGTGTATTTCCCGATGCTGATTCCGGAATCGCTGCTGCTGAAGGAGGCGGAGCATGTGGAAGGCTTCGCGCCGGAAGTGGCGTGGGTGACGCAGGGCGGCACGGAAAAACTGCAGGAGCGTCTGGCAGTGCGCCCGACCTCCGAAACCATCTTCTGCACGATGTACGCCAAGTGGGTGCAGACGTGGCGTGACCTGCCGATGAAGTACAACCAGTGGTGCTCCGTTATGCGCTGGGAGAAGGCGACCCGCCCGTTCCTGCGCACGAGCGAATTCCTCTGGCAGGAGGGTCACACCATCCACGCGACCGCCGAGGAAGCGCAGGAAGAAACGATGCAGATGCTGCACGTCTATCAGGAAGTGGCGGAAAACGTGATGGCGCTGCCGGTGTATGTCGGGCAGAAGTCGGAGAAGGAAAAGTTCGCTGGTGCGCGCGCGACGTACTCCATGGAAGCCATGATGCAGGACGGCAAGGCGCTGCAGGCAGGCACGAGCCACAACTTCGGCACGAATTTCGCCGAGGCGTACGGCATTCAGTTCCAGAACAAGGAAGGCAAGCTGACTTACGCCGAGGAAACGAGCTGGGGCGTATCGACCCGCCTGATTGGCGCGATTATCATGACCCACGGCGACGAGCGCGGCCTGCGCCTGCCCCCGCGCGTTGCCCCGATTCAGGCGGTCATCCTGCCGATTGCGGCGCACAAGCCGGGCGTGATGGAGGCGTGCGAGAAGCTGCTTGAGGAATTGAAGGCGGCGGACATCCGCGTCAAGCTCGACGACCGCGACACGGTGTCCGCGGGCTACAAGTTCAACGACTGGGAGATGAAGGGCGTGCCGGTGCGGCTGGAAGTCGGCCCGCGCGACCTCGAAAACGGCGTCGTGACCGTGTTCCGCCGCGACCTGTGCGAAAAGGTGACGCTGCCGCTGGAAAATCTGGCGGACGAATTGAAGGCGCTGCTGGACGACATTCAGCAGACGCTCTTTGACCAGGCGAAGAAGTTCCGCGACGAAAAGACCCACGTCGTCCACAACATGGAGGAGCTGGGCGCTGCCGTCGAAAATGGCTTCGCGAAGGCCATGTGGTGCGGCGAACGCGCGTGCGAGGACGAAATCAAGGAGAAATTCAACGCCTCCTCCCGCAATATGCCCTTTGACCAGGAAAAGGAATGGTTCGGCGATACCTGCGTCTGCTGCGGCATCATGATGGTGGAAGCGGGCGCGAACGAGGTCAGCGAAACGGCGATGCTCGACGCCATCATGTTCGGTCACGAGTACATCAAGAAGCTCGTTGAGTTCCAGGACAAGATTGTGGCGGAAATCGGCAAGGAAAAGGTCGAAGTGCCGCTGAACGTGACTGGCGACGACGTGAAGCAGGCCGTGCGTGAATTCGCCTACGACAAGTGCGTGTGGGTGTTCGACACCTTCAACCGTCAGGAGCGTCAGGCGCGTGAAGCGCAGGTCAAGCAGGAAACCATCGAAGCGCTGGCGGAGCAGTTCCCGGAGCGCAAAGCCGAAATCGCCGATGCGCTGTACTACCTGAACAAGGAAGTCATGCGCAAGAAGATTATCGAGCAGGGCATTCGTCCCGACGGCCGCGGCGTGACGGAAATCCGCCCGATTTGGTGCGAAGTGGGCGTGCTGCCGCGCGTGCATGGCTCTGCCGTGTTCACCCGTGGTCAGACGCAGGCGCTGACCGTGACCACGCTCGGTTCTACCAGCGAGGGCCAGGTGCTGGACGGCCTGTCCAGCGAGGACTTCAAGCGCTACATCCACCACTACAACATGCCGCCGTACGCCACGGGCGAAGCGGGGCGCCTCAAGAGCCCCGGTCGCCGCGAAATCGGCCACGGCGCACTGGCGGAGCGCGCACTGCTGCCCGTCATCCCCTCTGAGGAAGAGTTCCCCTACGCAATGCGCCTGGTGAGCGAAATCCTGTCCTCCAACGGCTCGTCCTCCATGGCGTCCGTGTGCGGTTCCACCCTGTCCCTGATGGACGCGGGCGTGCCGATTCACGCGCCGGTCGCGGGCGTCGCGATGGGCTTGATTAAGGACGTGGAGTCTGGCAAGGTGGCTGTCCTGACCGACATTCAGGGCTTGGAAGACTTCCTGGGCGACATGGACTTCAAGGTCGCTGGCTCTATGAACGGCATCACCGCCATCCAGATGGACATCAAGATTGCGGGCATTGACCGCACGATTCTCGAAACCGCGCTGGCGCAGGCGCTCAAGGGCCGCCTGTTCATCCTCGAAAAGATGCTCAGCTGCATCGGCGAGCCGCGCAAGGAACTGAGCAAGTACGCGCCCAAGATTGTCCGCTTCACCATCAATCCGGAGAAGATTCGCGAGGTTATCGGACCCGGCGGCAAGATGATCAACAAGATTATTGCCGAAACCGGCGTGAAGATTGACATCGAGGACGACGGCCGCGTGTTCATCTCCACCCCCGACGCGGAAGCAGCCGACAAGGCGCGCCGCATCATCGAGGGCATCGCGAAGGACATCGAGGTTGGCGAGGTGTACACGGGCAAGGTCGTGCGCATCATGAACTTCGGCGCGTTTGTCGAGCTGCTGCCCGGCAAGGACGGCATGATTCACATCTCCAAGCTGGCGAACCACCGCGTGGAGAAGGTCGAGGACGTCGTGAAGATTGGCGACACGCTGGAAGTGAAGGTCGCGGAAATCGACGCGCAGGGTCGTGTGAACCTCGTGCGCAACGACATCACCTACGACAACACCGCCGCGGCTGCCCCGCGTCGTGCGGAAGGCTTCCGTGCGCGTCCGCCGCGCCGGGATGGTCGGAACTAATCGCGTTTCCGACAACCTTTCGATGGTTGATTGCTGATTTGGTTGAATTTTCTGCATAAAAGGTCGCTTTTGTTGCAGGGAGACGCGCCTGCGGGCGCGACAAGGGGGCTTTCCGATCGCCCCCTTGCCCCCTTCGGATGCACACTCTCTTACTTGAACTTTATCGAAAGTTAAATTTAGAGGGATGTCCCTTTATGCGGAATCAGAATGAAATAATATGAAGAAATTCGCAAAAGTCCCTGCGATTGCACCGGGCTTTTGCGAATTTTCTGCTTTTTCGGGGGAATCGTACGAAACGATGCAATTGTGCATCAGAAAGGAATCAAATGGATAGCATACTGAAAAACGTAGCGGGAGCTGATGAATGTATGCGTGATGAATGGGTGCTGCCCAATGGCCTGCGTGTGCTGGGGGAACGCCTGCCGCATCTGCGGTCGGTGTCCATCGGCGCGTGGATGCATGTGGGTTCGATGATGGAAGCGCCGGAAGAAAACGGCCTGTCCCATTTCATTGAGCACATGATTTTCAAGGGAACGACGAAGCGCACCGTCCGGCAGATTGCCGAGGAAATGGACGCGGTCGGCGGGCAGCTGAACGCCTTCACGGGCAAGGACTGCACCTGCTGCTACGCCAAGGTCATCGACGAGGACATCGAACTCGCCATCGACATCATCGCCGACATGGTGATGAACGCGACGATGGACGAGAAGGAGCTGAACAAGGAACGCGGCGTTGTGCTGGAAGAAATCTCGATGGACGAGGATTCGCCCGAAGATTTGGTGCATGACCTGCTGGCAAAGGCGCAGTTTGGCACGCAGTCGCTGGGGCAGCCGATTCTGGGGCCGGCGGAACAGGTGGCGGCGTACACCCGCGAGAACCTCATGGACTACAAGAACAAGCACTACCTGCCGAGAGAAACGGTGGTGGCGCTGGCGGGCAACTATGAGCCCGCGCAGGTGCAGGCGCTGATGGAAAAATACTTCGGCACTTGGCAGGGCGGCGAAAGCGCACTCGTTGTGCCGAAACAGCAGGTTTTGACCGGACGGCGCGTTGTGAAGGAAAAGGACACCGAGCAGCTGCACATCTGCCTTGGCTATCCGGGATTCGCTTACGGCACGGACGACGTGTATGCCGTCGCGGTGATGAACAACGTGCTGGGCGGCGCGATGTCCTCCCGGCTGTTCCAGCGCATCCGCGAAGAGCTGGGCATGGCGTACTCCATTTACACCTACCCGAACTCGTATCAGGGCATCGGCACATACGGCATTTACGCCGGCATCAGCCCGAAGAACGGCGATAAGGTGCTGGAGGAAATCGACAGCGAACTCAAGCGTTTCCTGAAGGACGGCATGACGGACAAGGAGTTCCGCGACAGCAAAACGCAGCTTCGGTCGGGCTATTTGATGGGGCTGGAAAGCTCCGGCAGCCGAATGCAGGCGATGGGACGCTCGACGCTGCTCAACGGCCATCCGACTGACCACCAAAAGACGATTGCCGCCATCGAAGCCGTGACGCCGGAAATGGTGATGGACGTGGCACACAAGGTGCTGACTGCCGAGCCGTGCCTGGCGGTGGCGGGCAAGGGCGCGGAAAAGTACGCGGAGTAAAGAAACATGAACGAACGGATTATCGCGCTGGACATCGGCGACGCGCGCATCGGCGTGGCGGTTTCGGACGCGTCGCGCCTGATTGCCACGCCCATCGACACCATCTACCGCGTCGGCTACGGGCCGGACGTGCGCAAGGTGGTGGAAATCTGCCAGCGCTACGACACGACGCAGGTGCTTTCCGGCTGGCCGCTGAATATGGACGGCACGGCGGGCTTCCAGTCCGAAAAGGTCAAAGCGTTTTGCGAACAGCTGGAAAAAGCGGGGCTTTCGGTCGTCTATCAGGATGAACGCCTGACGACCGTGACCGCGACGAACGCGCTCATCGAGGGCAACATGCACCGGGCGGAGCGCAAGCACAATGTGGACAAGGTAGCGGCGGCGGTGATTTTGCAGCAGTATCTGGACACCTGCCGCAACCAGCAGCAACAGGAGGCAGCGAAAATGGAAGAACAGGACAACATCATTGAACTGATTGACGACGAGACGGGCGCGCCGATTCGCTTCCAGCATCTGGCGACGATTGAGCACGAGGGCGAACTGTACATTGCGCTCTCCGAGGCGGATGCGCCGGAGGACGGGCAGTGCGAGGTGTTCATCATGCAGGTCGCGCAGGAAGAAGACGGCACGGAAAGCTATATTCAGGTGGAAGATGAGGCTGTTCAGCATTTCCAGATTCACCTGTGCCAGCTGCTTGCGTCTTTTCCCCTCTGGCGTCCGTTCATTCCACTTAGCGTAGCGCTGCTACGCTGCGTTTCATTCACGTTAGCCAGAATGAAAAATTCGCGGCGCATCTTGGCGCATTCTTATCTGGAAATAGTATAACACTGCGCGAAAGGAGGGCATCCGCCCATGAAAAAAGGAAAAAAGCGACTGCTTCTGGGATGGATTTGCCTGCTTCTTTCGTTGTGTATGGTGACGGTCGCATCCGCCGAAACGGACGGCACGCCGATTCAGCCCTGCCATCAGGTGACGATGACCGAGCGGAAATCCACCGCGCAAAACGGCGCGTCCATCAGCGTGTGGCACATCACAACCGCGCTGGGCACGGTGGATGCCGAGCTGAACGCGCTGGCGGATGACTACGCGGCGGAACTGTCGCCCCTGCTCCAAAAGCCGGGCAGGGAACGCACGCTGAACAGCAGCCTGACCGTGCCTTGCCGACATTTTCCCGGCGGATTCGCCCGCGTGGACGCTGATTTCGCAGACCGTGCGGGAAACGATAAGCGCCTATTATCCGGACAAAACGCCCGATGCGGCGGCGGTCGAGGCGCTCTGCGAAAATCTCGCTCAGGCGGATTTCATGCTCTATGGCATGTCGCTGGTCATTCCGCTGCCGTCGGTGTACGAAAATCATCCGCAGCTGATGCAGGCGACGCTGTACTATCCGCAGATTCGCGCGTACATGACCGAAGAAGCGCAGCGGCAGACGGATAACGCGAGCCTGTACCGCTTCTGCGCGCTGACGTATGACGACGGCCCGAACCAGTGGATTACGCCGCATGTGCTGGATGCGCTGATGCAAACCGGCGTGCGCGCGACGTTTTTCCTCGTCGGCAGCCGCGTGAAGGACTTTCCGTATCTGGCGCGGCAGGAGCATGACGAGGGGCACGCGATTGCGACGCACTTCTACGAGCACCTGTACGCGAATCAGGAGCAGGGCGGCAAGTTCCGCGCCATGTACGACAAGGTCAACCGAGCGCATATCGCCGCCATCGGCATTGCCCCGGCGTACGCCCGCGCACCCGGTGGACAGTGGCAGCGCATGGGCAGCTACGGCGTCGGCTGGCCGCTGATTCAGTGGACGGCGGAAGCGCAGGACTGGAGCGGCGGCGATCAGGGCCCCGATGCCTACCGCACCGCCAACACCATAGCCGCCAGCACCAAGGATGGCGGCATCATCCTCATGCACGACATGAAAATCAACTCCGCCAAGGCGACGGAGATGTTCATCCCGAAGCTGGAGGAGCGCGGCTTCATGCTGCTGACGGTGGACGAGCTGTTCGCCAAGGACGGCGTGACGCTGGAAGCGAATCAGGCGTACTGGCGCTGCCTTGACGGGGTCACGACGCAGTATTGATGCGCGTTTGCCCCTTTTTTCGCACGAAAATGCGCGAAATTTGCAGTTTCTACGGGAAAAATCCCCCGCATCCCATTGGAAAGGAGCATTTCGATGATGAAGAAGTACATTGCCTGCCTGCTTGCAGCTATCCTTCTGCTGACGATGCTGCCCGCATCCGCATCGGCGGAGGGCGGAATGCAGGCGTGCCACCGCGTGACGGCGAAGTATACCGATTCCAAGCAGAGCAACAAGAGCGGCATCCGGCTGTGGTCGGTCAAAACCGCATTGACGAGCGTCGATGACGAAATCAATGGGCTGGCGCAGGCGTACGCGGACAAAATCGCCCCGACGCTCCAAGCAGGGAAAGCGAACGGCGATAAAAACAGCCGGCTGGATGTCGAAATCCGCCATAGCAAAACGGGGCTGACGTGGATGAGCTTCCTTGTGCAGGCGCGCACGACCTACCACCGCGACCTGATTGCGCAGGAGTTCACCAGCCGCACGTTCGACATGACGACCGGCGAAAGAATCCTGCTGACGGACATTTTCCCCGAAGGCAGCGAGGGCTGGACGATGCTGCGCGAGAAGCTCAAAGCCCAAATCAACTACTATTTCCCGGATGAAACGCCTGACCCGGATGCCGTTGCGCAGGTGCTGTCGGACGAGGGGCTGCGAAATCTCGACTTCACGCTGCACGGCATGTCGCTGGTCATTCACCTCTCGGCGGACGCGTTCTATCCGGAGCATCACACGCTGATTGAGACGACGCTGTTCTACCCCGATATTCGCCCGTACATGACCGAAAAGGCGCAAATCGAGACGGACAATCTTTCCTATTATAAGACCGTCGCGCTGACGTTTGACGACGGCCCGACGCGCACCAACTCCACCAAAGTCCTCAACAGCCTGATGGAGGTCGGCGCGCCCGCCACTTTCTTCATGATTGGCAAAAACATGAAGCCCTACGCCGATTTGGTGCAGCGCGCGCACGACGAGGGTCACGCCGTCGCCAGCCACAACTGGACGCACGGCGACGCGCGGAAAATCAGCGCCGCTACCCTCCGCGCGATGCCGGGGAAGGTCAACAATGCGCTGATTTCCATCATCGGCATCCCGACGCGCTATGACCGCGTGCCCTACGGCGTGTATCCGGCGATGATCAAGGCGAAAGTCGGCTGGGCGTACATCCAGTGGTCTGTGGATACCTACGACTGGCGCGGGCGCAGTACGTCGCTGATTATGAGCAAGACGAAGAAGCAGTTCACCGACGGCGATATTGTGCTGATGCACGACATCAAGGACAACACGCCAAACACCGCGAAAGTGATGGCGGAATGGCTCTACGAGCAGGGGTACATTCTGCTGACGGTGGATGAGCTGTTCGCCAAGGACGGCGTGACGCTGGAGCCGGACACGGTGTATTTCCGCTGCGACGACGGCGTGACGACGATTAAGAAGTAACGGGGGTGCAAAGGATGAAGCGAATCGCCGCGTTGTTGACGGCACTGTGCCTTCTGCTGGCGCAGGCGCTGGCAGAAACGACCATTGACCCGAAGGAAGCGCGAAACATCCCCCTGACGGAAGCGGGGGAGAATGAAACGCCCGACGGCATCAGCCCGACGACCGGGCGGACGCTGAGCAAGCTCTATGTGCCGGAGGGGTACGCGGGGCTGGCGGCGACGGGGCGCTATCTGCCCATGCTGGTGCAAATCGGCAATGACGGCGGCGGCGTGGGCAACCGTGCGCCGTGGGGCGTGGCGTGTGCGGATATCCTCTACGAAACGCCGCTGACAAGGAGCCACGAAACGCGCATCACCGCCGTTTTTTCCGATATGATCCCGGATTCGGTCGGCTTCGTGCGCTCGGCGCGCATCGGGCATGTGTGGCTGAGCGAGGAGTGGGGCGGCGGCTTCCTGTTCTACGGTCAGCAGGAGGTGGAAGGGAGCGACGTGAAGGCGGAAATCAAGCGGCTCGGCGCGGACCTGAGGAGCGTTATCTTCAGCGGCATTACGGGCGGCACGAACTTCAAGCGCTACTTTACCAGCCGCGCGGGCGCGAAATCCCCTTATGATGTGGATGCGAACGTCGCCGCGATGAGCCGCCTCGTGCCGGAAGACCACGTCGCGCCGAACCACGCCTTCCGCTTCACCGACGATGCGCCCGATGGCGACAGCGCCACCCGCGTCTACATCAAATGGGGGGACAGCGCGAAGCTCTACAACTCGCGCCTTGTCTACCGCAAGGAGTGGAACGGTTACCTGCGCTACATGGGCACGAGCAAGACGAACTGGTACGCCGACCGTGATTCGGACGACAGCGCCATTGCCTTCCAGAACGTGATTGTGCAGTTCACGCGCGTGGACTACAACCACAACAACAAGAATGAGCCGATTATGTACGTCATCGGCGAAAACGGCGAAGCGGCGGAGGGCAATGCGGATTTCTTCCTGGGCGGCAAGCATATTTCCGGCTATTGGAAGCGCGACGGCATGACCTCCCGCACGGTCTACTACGATGCAAGCGGCGAGGAAATCGCCCTCCTGCGCGGACGCACGCTGATTGTCATTTTCCCCGATGACGCGGCGTCGAAACGCTCGGTGTCTTACGAGTGAGCAAATGCATATCCCGCAGGGCGGGAGAATTTGTGCCGCGTTGACTACCCAAACAATTGGAAATAGTGTGAAAAGCTGTCATTTCTTTCTCCGGGCATTGCGTCCCGGAGTTTTTTGTTGCCGAAAAAAATAGGAAAATGATAGCCAAATATGGAAAAAACACTTGACAATCCTTGCCGAAAATCGCTATAATTAATGTCTACTGACCAACCCAAAAAGCATTGCGACACAAGGCAATCCCGGCAATCTGTGCTATAATAGGTGCAAGGGAAACGACAAAGCGGGCAAAACCCTTGCACTTGGAGGGAACGTGTATGTATCGGTACAGCAACGGACAGATCAGTCTGTCAGATTTTCAGCAGCCCATGGGTATGCGCCTGCGGGAAGACAACCGCTGGGTGAAGAAAGCGCAGAGCATCCCATGGGACAAGATTGAGAAAAAGTACGCGGATCTGTTTCCTTCCGAGACCGGGAATGTGGCCAAGCCGCTTCAGTTGGCGTTGGGTGCTTGTCTCATCCAGAGGGAATACGGGTATTCCGATGTGGAAACTGTTTTGCAGATCCAGGAGAACCCATATTTGCAGTATTTCTGTGGGTATGCGGGCTATGACGACAGCAAACTGCCCTTCGATGCGTCCTCTATGGTGCATTTCCGAAAACGCCTGACGCCGGAAGTTCTGGCTCAGATCAATGAAATGGTCATCCAAGAAGCACAGAAAACAGAAGATAACGATAACCAGGATGATAACAAGCCCGATGGTGGAGGGAACAGCGGCACGATAATCGTGGATGCCACCTGCGCACCGTCCAATATCCGGTATCCCCAGGATGTTTCCCTTCTGAATGAAGCCAGAGAAAATGCTGAGAAGCTGCTGGATATTCTCCACAGCCCTACCGACGGCAAGAAGCCCCGTACCTATCGCAAACGAGCCCGGAAAGACTATCTGAAGTATGTCCGCTGCCGCAAACACACCGCAAAGATGACCCGTAAAGCCATTGGGAAGCAGCTGAACTATCTGAAAAGAGACCTTGCTGCCATTGACGGGAAGCTAAATCAGGAAAAGGCACTGAATATTCACCAAACGGAGCGATTGGAGACGATTCGTAAGATTTATGAGCAGCAAAAGTACATGTATGACAACCATACCCACAGCGTTGAGAACCGAATAGTCAGCGTCAGCCAGCCCTTTGTGCGCCCTATAGTGCGGGGAAAGGTCGGCAAACCCGTGGAGTTTGGCATGAAGCTGGATATCAGTGTCACAGACGGCTGGACAAGGCTGGAATACCGTTCTTTTGATGCTTACAACGAAGCGACCAAGCTCCAGGAAATGATTGAAAATTTCCACAAGCGCGAGGGACACTACCCCAGTCGGGTACTGGCAGATAAGATATACCGGAACCGTGAGAATCTCAGCTACTGCAAAGCGCGGGGAATCCGGCTTTCCGGGCCAGCTCTGGGAAGGCCCAAAAAGGGAGAGGATCGGAACAAGGCTCAGGATTACCGGGACGAGTGCGAACGGGTCGAGGTAGAACGCAAATTCAGTTTGGGAAAACGTAAGTGTGGAATGGGGCTGGTGACAGCGAAGCTGGAAGAAACAGCTGCGCATGTGGTTGCTCTGTCCATTTTGCTGCTGAATCTGCGTAAGATTCAGTGCGCCTTTTTGCAATTTCTGGATTGGCTACTCGGACTTCTGCAATCGCGTGAAAAACGGATGGTTATTCAGTGGACATGGGGCTGTATCCGCATGGGGTGATTCCCGCGGCGGAGCGCAAGGGCTTGACGCTGGTGAAATTCTGGGCGCAGGTGCTCGACGGAATCATTCCGCCGGAATGGCACGCGTCGCTCTTTGGAGGCACGCAGCGCTCGCGGCGGCTGAGCGACATGATGAACCGCACGGGCGTGCAGCCGCTTCCGCCTAAATTGCAGCAGGAGATGAACGCACTGCTGTCCGGGGAGACGCTGATTCGCCTGAGCCAGCAGGTGCAGGATTTCCTGCGCAGCGCGCACTACGATGCCGATGCCCTCACGCGCGCCCTGCCCGACTTCGTGCGCATGATGATGGAAAACGAGGAGTGCATGAAGCCGGAGCACGAGCAGGTGTTTGAGAACCTGCAGAAATCGCGGGAGACGCTGCCGCGCACGTTTGTGGACATGCTGACGCTCTCGTGGCTGGTGCTGCTGGCGTTCTACGGGCCGGAAATGGGCAGCCGCGAGCTGCTGGACTTCTGCCAGGCGCAGGAGCATTCGGCGCAGGCGCTGTATCTGCTTTCGTCGCACGTCACGTTCGGGCGGCGCGTGCCGCTGTCGATGACGGGGCGCAACTGCGAATTGTGCCGTCAGGGGCTATCAAAGGATGAATACGTCATGGATGCGGCTTCGTGCCTGCCGCAATTGACGGACGCAATTCGGCAGGGCGGCAAAATCGCCGTGACGGGCATGGGCGGCATCGGCAAAACGGAAATGACCCGGCAGGCGCTGGCGCTGCTGGCGAAGGAGGAGCTGTTCAGCCGCATGGCGTGGGTGCAGTACGAAAAAAGTCTGACGGCGAGCCTGCGCATGGCGTTTGACGGCTTGGACGGCGTGGCGGAGGAGAACGTGCTCTCAACAGTACGCGAGAAGCTGGAAGCGCCCTATCAGGGGCGGACGCTGCTGCTGATTGACAGCGTCGATATGCCGCCGGAAGCGGACGAGGGGCTGCGCGAGATAGAGCATTGGGGCTGCGATGTGCTGGTGACGACGCGCTTCCCGCTGGGCGAGGGCTTCCGGAATATCGCCGTGCCGCTGCTGTCGGAGGAAGCGAGCAGGGCGCTGTTTGTCCAGCACGACCCGTACTTGAAAAGCATGGGCAGCGCGGAAACGGAGGCGCTGCATCAGGTGCTTTCGCGCGTGGCGGGGCATCCGCTGGCGATTATCCTGCTGGCGCATCTGGCGAAGATGAAGCGCTGGACGATGCATCAGCTGCTGGAAGAGCTTGACCGCATCAGCCCGGAGGGACTGCGGCTGGCGGGCGGCAAATTCAGCGCGATTGCGCAGAGAATCGCCCAGATGGTGTCCTCCGACGCGCTGACCGACCGCGAAAGGCAGGTGCTGGCGGTTTTCGCCACGTTTCCGGCGTGGACAATCCCGGTGCGGGACGCGCTGACCCTCCTGCGCGACTTCGGCACGGAGGATGAGCTGCTCTCCGCGCTCGAAACCGCGGCGGATTACGGCCTGCTGACATCGAACTGGCGCGGATACGCCATGCACCCCGTGCTGGCGGAGAGCTTCCGGCCGCTGCTGCCGCCGATGGAGAAGGTGCCGAGGCTGGCGGAGGTGTTCAAGGAGTGCAAAGAGCATTACCGCGAGACAGATTATCGGACGGCGCCGCTGATGTCGCTGGCGCTGTACGCAATTTCAGACTTCGATGATGCGCCTGTGGAAACCATGGGCGGCATGACAGTGGCGATTTTTTACCTTTTGAATCTTCATGGGGGAGAAATTCCTGCCGCACGACTGGAATTGTGGCGACAAAAGAAGCAAGGTGAACTTCAAAAGACAGAACATGGACGCTTCTTGGACGGATGTTTCAGTTTGGCACTTGATTCCATTCTGGGCGGCGATTTGGTGAAAGATGGCGAAAAAGTGATTGCGAATCTTTCCAGCGCTTGTGAAGATGATATAGAGTTTATGCTGCTGACCTGTGGCAATCAGGCGCAGCAGATGGAGCGTGAAAATACCAGCAAATTCCTTGCCCGAATTGGCGAACTGATTCCGCTGAACCATCCGAATGCAGCGGCAATGAGAGCGGAGAAAACAGCTATTGCACTGCTGAACAAGGAAAATGTGCCGCAAGAAGATTTGGATGCAGCCATTTCCTGCTTTATGGAAGCGTTGGATGAACCAAAGCGCGTGGTTGATGCGGCTGGGCAGCTTGCGCAGGTGCTTTGTGCAATGGGACTGGCAGGTATGCCCAGAGAGCGAATCAAAGCACTGGCGGAGCTAATGGAAGAAAAAACGAAGGATGTTGACAATTTGCCGTTTGCCTTCTATGAAGGGTGCGAATTGGTTTTTCATATTCTGGAGGAATATGAAAAGGCACTTTCTTACGCGAAGGCTGCTGTTGAGCATACGCCGAAAAACACAAAAACGTATTTTACGGCACTGTACAATTATGTGACGATTATGCAGGAAATGGGGAGAAGGTTGGAAACACAGGAGACTGTAGTTGATGCGCTTAAAAAAGTGCAGAAACTATTTGGCGAAAACAACTCACTGTACTGCTGTTTCAAAATGGCGTATATCTCTAATTTGCTCGAATTAAAACAAGGAAAGGAAGCAAATGAAGCCCTAAATCAGGTGCTGCCGATTGTGCGCCAGCAGATGGGGGAAATTGATGCAAAGGTGGTCGAGTCGGCGCGTGTTCGTGCACTTGCACTGCTGGGACGTGAGGAAGAAGCAATCGAATTGGGCAAACAGGTGCGTGCATTCTTTGTTCAAATCGGCGGTGAAGAATGGACACAGGTGAAAGCACTCGACAGAATCATCAGCAAAGTAAAAAAAGGGGGCTATCGGCAGGAAACGTAATATTGCAGCACAATTTCTGCAAGTTCGGCTGCAATGAATGTAACCCGCTTGACAATCCCCATTGTCGCCGTATAATGGAAAGTGGAATCCTGCATTCGGATGAACATTTTCCATTATACGGCATTTTTGCTGCCGGACGCAAAAGAAAGGAAAAATCCATGACGCTCAAGGAGTTTTATGCCGCAGTTGGCGGCGATTATGACGCAACCCTGAACAGAATCCCCAAGGAGTCGATGGTGCTGCGCTTTGTGAAGAAGTATGCCGACGACAAAACCTACGCCCAGCTGACCGAAGCGGTGAAAGCGCAGGACTGGGAAACGGCGTTCCGCGCGTCGCACACGCTCAAGGGCGTGGCGCAGAACCTCGGCTTTGACGGGCTGTACCGCGCCGCGTTCGCGCTGACGGAAGAAATGCGCGGGGGCAAGCCGCTGACGGACACTGCCCTCTACGAAGCCGTGGCGCAGCAGCAGCAGATTGTGCTGGACGCCGTGCGGCAGCTGGCATAAGGACAAAAAACATGCGTGAACAGAAGTGGAATCTTGGTCGGTTTATCGGGAGGAGCAGTGCGCTGCTTCTCCTGTTTGCGCTGCTCTTCCTGCCGTCGGCGTGGGCGGAGGAAGGGGAGAATCTGCCGAAAATAATCATCGGCAGCGACGAATATCAGCCGTACAGCTACTACAACGTGGATGGCTCGCCGCAGGGCGTGGATGTTGAAATGGCGCGCGAAGCCTTCCGGCGCATGGGGTATGCGCCTGTCTTCCGCCATGTGGCGTGGGAGGATAAGGACGAAGCGCTGGCAGACGGCACGGTGGACTGCCTGTGGAGCGGGTTCATGATGAACAATTGCGAGGACAAGTACACATGGGCGCGACTCAACCTGTTCAGCCGTCTGGTGGCGGTGGTGCGCGCGGACAGCGCCTATGCGGATTTGGCTGATTTGGCGGGCTGCCGCGCGGCGGTTCAGGCGACGAGCTGGGCGGAATATCTGCTGATTCGGCAGGATCAGCCGGGCATCCCGAAGGTCAAAACGGTGTACAGTTTCTCGTCGATGGAGGAGGTGTTCGCCGTCATGCGCAAGGGCTACGCGGACACGATTGTCGGGCATGAGTGCGTGCTGAACATCTTCCTTGCGGAGAATGAAGGGCGCTACCGGAAGCTGGAAACCCTGCTGGGCACGGCGGAACTCGGCGTCGCGTTCCAGAAGGGGACGCACGAGGAACTGGCGCGGCAGCTGGAGCAGACGCTGGCTGAAATGGCGGCGGACGGCACGATGGCGGAGATTTTGACGGCGTACGGCGTCAACGGCATCGTCCGCATGGGAGGAATCGAAAGCAAATGAAACAGAGAACCTCTCATAAGCGGCGCGGCTTCATCAGCATGCTCTGGATGCCGCTGACACTGTATCTGGTGCTGCTTGTTTCGGCCTTTGTTGTGCTGACGTTGCATGATACGCACAATGTCTGGAAGGCAATGGATGAAACGCTTGACTTTGCGGTGGCGCGGCTCGAACAGTATTTCAACGCCATGTCGAACGAACGCGCCAAGAGCGAAATCCGCCTGCTGGACAAAACGGCGGAGCTTGCCGCCCGCATCGCGGAAGCAGGGGTGATAACGAACGAACAGCTTGACCAGTACGCCTATGCGCAGCGGCTGACGGGCATCGTCATCCTCGACGCGGACATGAACGCCGTAGCCCAAACGACGATTGACGGCGACACGGCGGCGGTGCTGCAATCGATTCTGAAAAAGCCGACGGTGCGGGAGATTGTGGATTACCCCGTGAAGGCGTACATGACGCGGACGCAGGCGGGTGACCGCACAGTGGATTTCGCCGCCGTCGCGCGCGAGGACGCGCCGGGCCTTGTGGTGGCATACGCCGAGCGCGAGGAAGAGGACGCGAGCGACATGAAGCTGGAGACACTCTTCAGCGGCTTCACGTTTGCAATGGACGGCACGGTCACCGTGTCGGACGGCAAAACCATCATTGCTTCCAGCAGCGCTGAAATCGTCGGGCGCAACGTAAAAAAAATCGAGGAAGACAGCATCCCCCATGCGCAGTGGGACGAATCGGGGCGGCTGCACATTGTTGACGGTATGACGGCGTGGTCGGGCAAGCGCACGGCGTTTGAGAACTACTCGGTGTACGCCATGTTCCCGGATCTTGCCGTCTACAATTCCCGCAACACCATTCTCCTTTACGGCACGCTGATTTACATGGGAATCTGGCTTTGCTTCGCGTGGCTGCGCGCCCAGCAGTCCCGCCGCGCACTGGAGAGGAACAGCGAGCAGGCGCGGATTATCAGCGCCATCAGCGAAATCTACTGCTTCACGTTCCTTGTTAACGTCCAGCGCGGCACGGTGCGCATCATCAAGCACCCGGTGGAGCAGCTGATGAAGATGGACAGCACATGGAGCATGAACGAAGTGGTGCAGATGCAGGCGGCTCAAAACGTTGCGCCGGATTTCCGCGAGGCGTTCATCAGCTACTGCGACCTGACGACCTTGGCGCAGCGCTTGAAGGAAAACCCGAACCTGACGCTGGAGTTCCGCGACCCGAAGGAAAAGGTGTACCTGATGACGACGCTGCCGCAGAACTACGACCGCCGCGGCAGGCTCGAATCGGTGCTGATGGTGACGCAGGACGTGACGGCGGAGAAGGAACGCGAACGCGACTATCAGCTGCAATTGAAAAAGACGGCGGAGGACGCCGAGCGCGCCAACATCGTCAAAACGGACTTCCTGCGCCGCATGAGCCACGATATCCGCACGCCGATTAACGGCATCCGCGGCATGGTGGAAATCAGCCGCCGATATGTGGGCGACGAAGCAAAGCAGGAAGAGTGCCGCGAGAAAATTATGACCGCATCGGGCTTCCTGCTGGATTTGGTCAACGATGTGCTGAACATGAACAAGCTCGAATCCGGCGCGGTGACGCTGGAAGAGAAGCCGTTCAACCTGCGCCAGATGGTCAGCGAAATTGTGACGATGGTGGAGGGGCAGGCGTGGCACGAAAACGTGCAGGTGTCCTGCAAGACGCTGGCGTGGAATCACGAAAACCTGATTGGCTCGCCGATGCACCTGCATCAGGTGCTGCAAAACGTTGTCGGCAATGCGGTCAAGTACAACTGCCCCGGCGGCAGCGTGACCATCTCCTGCGAGGAGAAAGGCTTTGACGGCACGACGGCGACGTTCCTTTTCACCTGTGCCGACACGGGACGCAGCATGAGTGCGGCGTTCCAGCAGCACGCGTTTGAGGCGTTCGCGCAGGAGGAATCCGGCGCGCGCACGGCCTACAAGGGCACGGGGCTGGGGCTGCCGATTGCCAAGGAACTTGTCGAGCAGATGGGCGGCAAAATCCACTTTGAGAGCGAACTGGGCGTCGGCACAACGTTCTACATCACCCTGCCGTTCCGCGTAGATCCGAATCCGCCGGAAGCGGAATCCGCCAAGCCGGAGCAGGCGGTGTCCATCAAGGGCGCGCACATACTGCTGGTGGAGGATAACGAGCTGAACATGGAAATCAGCCAGTACATACTGGAGGGCGCGGGCGCGATTGTCGCTCAGGCGTGGAACGGGAAGGAGGCGGTTCGCCGCTTTTCCGAAAGCGAACCGGGTACGTTTGACTGCATCCTGATGGACGTGATGATGCCGCTGATGGACGGACTGGAAGCAACGCGGACGATTCGCGCGATGCAGCGCCCGGATGCGGCGACCATCCCGATTGTAGCAATGACCGCGAATACCTTCTCCGAGGACGAACAGCGCAGCCGCGAGGCGGGCATGAACCTGTTCCTGAACAAGCCGGTGGATTCGGGAAAGATGCTGCAAACGGTGCTGGAGTGCCTAAAAATGGGCGGGGAAAATGCTTTGTGAAAACCTTGACAAGAACGCAGGTAGGGTGTAAAATAGAACTATCACAGGCGCGATTCCGGGGAAAAATCTGGACGCGCGAAAGGAAGGTTCTATTTATGAAGAAGCTGCTTGCGCTGGTGTGCGCGCTTGTCCTGTCGCTGTCGATGACGGCGGTGCTGGCGGAAGAAACCGATGCGTTCACCTCCGCGTCCGTCGCGAGCTACTACGCGGATTCCGCCCTGACCGGGGATGACCTGATGAACGCCATCAACTCCTTCTCCGGCACGTACCTCGTGTGCACCACCAACCCCGACGGCACGGCGAACGCGGGCGTGTTCATCTTCGCGTGCGTGAAGAACGAGGATAAGTACTACATCCAGATGGGTCTGGCGGAGAACCAGACGAAGCAGAACCTGCTCCGCACGGGCGAAGCGCTGGCGGTCTACGCCGCGAACCCCTCCACCGAGGAAGGCGCAAAGCCCTACATCACCGCCGGTGCGCGCATGGTGCTCCAGCAGGTGACGGACGAAGAACTGCTGAAGGTGCTCAACGTCAAGGGCAGCGAAACCGCGCTGTTCTTTGAAATCACCGAAATCAAGCCGCTGGGCTGATTGACAAACGGGGCGCATCCTCTTCCAAACGCGAAGGGGATGCGCTTTTTTTCGGGGAATCTGCGGCAGCGCGGCGGAGAGGACATTTGCGCGCATTCCAAAACACCCAAAATCCATAGGAATTTGCATATTCCTCTTGACAAGCATGGGAATCGGGAGTAAAATCCTATTGCGGAAGTAGGTTATAAGCTGCCGCACAAGAATGATTCATCAATCAGCCAGAGAAAGGGCTTTTGCAATATGAAACACGCTGAATTGCTGTCCGTCCGCGACCTGCACGTTCAGGTGGGCGAAAAGGAAATCCTCCACGGGGTCAACCTTTCCGTCGGCACGGACGAAACCCATGTCCTCCTTGGCCCGAACGGCACGGGCAAATCCACCCTCGGCTATGCCATCACCGGCAACCCTGCCTATCAGGTGACGCGGGGGAGCATCACGTTTGACGGCGAGGATATTACTTCGATGCCCGTCAATGAGCGCGCGAAGAAGGGTGTTTTCCTGTCCTTCCAGAATCCGCTGGAAGTGCCGGGCGTGACGCTGAGCGCCTTTATCCGCACGGCGCTGGAGCAGAAGAGCGGCAGCCGCATCCGCCTGTGGGACTTCAAGAAGAAGCTGAAGGAAACGATGGCGCTTTTGTCGATGGATGAAAGCTACGCCGAGCGTGATTTGAATGTCGGCTTCTCCGGCGGCGAAAAGAAGAAGGCGGAAATCCTGCAAATGCTGATGCTCGAACCCAAGCTCGCCATTCTGGATGAAACCGACTCCGGCTTGGACGTGGACGCGGTGCGCACGGTGTCCGAGGGCGTCCGCCTGTTCCGCGAAAAGACGCACGGTTCGCTGCTGATTATCACCCACAGCACGCGCATTCTGGAGGCGCTGCGTGTTGACCGCACGCATGTGATGGAAAACGGCGTCATTGTGCGCGAAGGCGACGCGGCGCTGGTGGAAGAAATCAACGAAAAGGGCTTCAAGGGCTGATGGGGGAGCGGCATGACAGAGAAGAGCCAAGTTGCGGACATTGACCGCAGCATTTATGATATTCGCGACGCGGAGCATGACGCGTACCGCATGGAAGCCGGCTTGACCCCCGCCATCGTCGAGAAGCTGTCCAAGGAGAAGAACGACCCGGCGTGGATGGAGCAGTTCCGGCTGGAATCGCTGCAAATCTACAATAATATGCGAGTGCCGGATTGGGGGCCGTCGCTGGACGGGCTGGATATCGACCACATCGCGACGTATGTCCGCCCGAACACGAAGATGCAGAACAACTGGGAGAACGTGCCGCAGGACATTAAGGACACGTTTGAGCGGCTGGGCATTCCGCAGGCGGAGCGCAAGTCGCTGGCGGGCGTGGGCGCGCAGTACGACTCGGAGCTGGTGTACCACAACGTGCGCGCGGAAGTGGCGGCGCAGGGCGTGGTGTACACCGACATGGAGAGCGCGCTGCACGGCGAATATGCCGACATGGTGCGCAAGTACTTCATGAAGCTCGTCACCCCGCGTGACCACAAGTTTGCGGCGCTGCACGGCGCGGTTTGGTCGGGCGGCTCGTTTGTGTACGTCCCCAAGGGCGTGCAGGTGTCCATTCCGCTGCAATCGTATTTCCGCCTGAACGCCAAGGGCGCGGGGCAGTTTGAGCATACGCTGATTATTGTGGACGAGGGCGCAAGCCTGCACTTTATTGAGGGCTGCTCTGCCCCGAAGTACAACGTGGCGAACCTCCATGCCGGCTGCGTGGAGCTGTACGTCAAAAAGGGCGCGAAGCTGCGCTATTCGACGATCGAAAACTGGTCGAAGAACATGTATAACCTCAACACCAAGCGCGCGCTGGTGGAGGAAGATGGCACGATTGAGTGGATTTCCGGCTCGTTCGGGTCGCATGTGGGCTGCCTGTATCCGATGAGCATCTTGAAGGGCGACCGTGCCCGCATGGAGTTCACGGGCGTGACGTTCGCAGGCGCGGGGCAGAATCTCGACACGGGCGCGAAAGTCGTGCACGTTGGCAAAAATACCAGTTCGTACATGAACACGCGCTCCATCAGCAAGAGCGGCGGCATCAGCACGTTCCGCTCCAGCGTGGTGGTGGAGAAGAGCGCCAAGCAGGCCAAGAGCGCGGTATCCTGCCAGTCGCTGATGCTCGACAGCGAGAGCCGCTCGGACACGATTCCCGCGATGGACATCCGCACGCGCGACGCCGCCATCGGGCATGAGGCGAAAATCGGCAGCATCAGCAACGACGCGGTGTTCTACCTGATGAGCCGCGGCATGAGCGAAGAGGACGCGCGCGCGCTGATTGTCAGCGGCTTTGCGGACAACGTGTCCAAGGAATTGCCGGTGGAATACGCGGTGGAGATGAACAACCTCATCCGCCTTGAAATGAAGGGCAGCATCGGCTGAGCGGAAAGGAGCATCCATCAATGGAAAAAATGACCATCAATCAGCTGCCCAGCCGGACGTGGAATCGTCTGGGCGTGAATGAAGCAACGATTGACTGGGACGAAAGCGCGACGGTCGTGCTGCCGGAAGAATCCGCGGAAAAGGCGGATATGCTGATTGCATCGGACGCGGCGTATGCCCGCAAGCGCGTGACCGTTCAGGCGGAAAAGGGCGCGAAAAAGTCGCTCTTCCAGACCCTTCGCACGGCGGGCAAGCTGCATGTGCAGACGGAGCTGACCGCCGAGGACGGCGCGGAAATTGAGCTGATTCAGCTGGTCGCGCCGGGCGAAAACGCGCTGGTGTATGATGAAGTTATCGGGCACTGCCACGGCAGCGGGCGGATTGTGCTGCGGCAAGTGACGCTGGGTCACGGCGATGTGTACGCGCAGACGGGCATCGGGCTGGACGGCGAGAACGCGTCGTTTGCGGCGAATATCGGCTATCTGGCGCGGAAAAATCAGACGCTGGACATGAACCTTGTCGTCAACCACTGGGGGAAAGACGAAGTGCGAAATCAACGCGTCTGGCGCGCTGAATGACGCGGCGAAGAAGATTTTCCGCGGCACGATTGACTTCAAGCGCGGGTCGTCCGGGTCGGTCGGCAGCGAACAGGAAACGGTGCTGATGCTGGGCGAGGACGTGGTGAACAAGACCGTGCCCGTCATCCTCTGCGCGGAGGAGAATGTCGAGGGCACGCACGGCGCGACCATCGGCGAGATGGACGACGACACGCGCTTCTACTTCGACAGCCGCGGCATCGACCGCGAAACGGCGGAAAAGCTGCTTTCGCGCGCGGCGATTGCCCGCGTAGCGCAGCAGGTGAAAAGCGAAACGGCGCGCGCGGCGATACTGAACGAACTGGATGGGGAAATGGATGAAAACGACGGATTACAGGCGTGATTTTCCGCTGCTGATGCAGGAAACAGCGGCGTATCTGGACAACGCGGCGACGGCGCAGCGCCCGCAGTGCGTGCTGGATGCGGAAAAAACGTTCTATGAGACGCAGAACGCCAATCCCCTGCGCGGGCTGTATCCGCTGAGCATCGCGGCGACGGAGGCGGTGGAGGAGGCGCGCTTGGCGGTTCGCGATTTCCTGCACGCCAAGAGCAGTCAGGAGATTATCTTCACGCGCAACACGACCGAGGCGCTGAACCTCGTGGCGTACAGCTATGGGCTGTCTCACGTCCACGCGGGCGACGAGGTGGTGGTGTCCATCCTGGAGCATCACAGCAACCTGCTGCCGTGGCAGATGGTGTGCCGGCAAACGGGCGCAACGCTCAAATTCATCGACTGCGAAATGGATGGGCGGCTTGACCTGAACAAGGTATCGGAAATCATCACCGATAAGACGAAAATCGTTGCGGTGACGCACGTTTCCAACGTCATCGGGCGCGTCAACCCGATTCGCGAAATCGCGGATATGGCGCACCGCGTCGGCGCGGTCATCGTGGTGGACGGCGCGCAGTCTACGCCGCATATCCCCGTGGATGTGCAGGCGCTGGACGCGGATTTCCTCGCGTTTTCGGGACATAAGGTGTTCGGCCCGATGGGCATCGGCGCGCTGTACGGCAAACGCAGGCTGCTGGAAAAGATGCCGCCCTTCCTCTCCGGCGGGGAGATGATCGAGTCCGTCACGCGCACCGGGGCGACGTATGCCGAGCTGCCCTACAAGTTTGAGGCGGGCACGGGCAATGCCGCCGGCGCGGTCGGGCTGCACGCGGCGATTCGCTATATGCAGTCCGTCGGCTTTGACACCATGCACGAGCGCGAAACGGCGCTGGTCGCCCGCATGATGGCGGGGATGGCGGATATGCCGTTCATCCATGTGCTGGGGTCGGAAAATCCGGCGGAACACAGCGGCATCGTCACGTTCACGGTCGATGGCGTGCATCCGCATGACGTGAGCGAAATCCTCGCGGCGGACGGCGTGTGCATCCGCGCGGGGCATCACTGCGCACAGCCGCTGCTCAAGCACCTCGGCTATTCCTCGACGGTTCGGGCAAGCTGTGCGTTCTACAACACGCCGGACGAGGTGGATCGGCTGCTGGACAGCCTGAAAACAATCAGGGAGCGAATGGGCTATGGAAAACAGGAACTTTTATAACGAAATTCTGACAGAACACAACATCCACCCGGAATTCAAGCACGACCTGCCGGACGCGAACATCGAGCTGGAAGGCGTCAACCCCAGCTGCGGCGACGACATTACGCTGAAGCTGAAGGTGGATGGCGACGTGATTAGCGACGGCGCGTTCGTCGGCGACGGCTGCGCGATTTCGCAGGCTTCGGCGGACATTATGCTGGGCATGATTGTCGGGCGGAAGAAGGAAGAAGCGCTGCGTTTGGGCGAAATCTTCCGCAAGATGATTCAGGGCGAAGCGACGGCGGAGGAAATCGACGAGCTGGAGGAAGCCGGGGCGCTGAAGGATATTTCGCACATGCCCGCGCGCGTGAAGTGCGCCGTGCTGGGCTGGCGGACGCTGAAGGAAGCCATCGGGGGAGAAGAGGAATAAATAGGAAAGCACCGGACGGGGCGTAATGGCTCTGTCCGGTGCTTTTGATTTGCAGTGGGAAATCCATGTGTGTTTTGAATATGAAACTGAATTTTGTTTTGTGTAGCTGCATTCGTCCGCTTTCAATAGGTTTGTGATGCGTGAATGCTGGTTCGGGGTAAAAAATCGCTGTCCGCGTCCCGGCAGCGTTTCAGTCGCCAACAATATTCGCAAACAGAACCCGACCGGGCAGGGGAGAAATCCTCCGTCCGGTCGGCTTTTTGCTGCGGGATGTTTGTAAGCAAAAGAAAAGGTCAAGGCTTTTCAACCTTGACCATCCGTGGAGCATAGGAGATTCGAACTCCTGACCTCGACAATGCGAATGTCGCGCGCTACCAACTGTGCTAATGCCCCAAGCGCTTATTCTCTTTGTGTCAGGCGGTGAAGCGCTGAGCACAGAAAGTATTATAGCATAGTTCTCGGAAAAATGCAAGGGGTTTTTTGAAATTTTTTCGGGAAAATTGCAAACTTTTTTTCAGGGGGCATTTTGGACAGATTTCAGAATGCACGTTCGCTTATTTTGCGCGAAAAACTGCTTTTCTGCCCGGCGACTCTTGTGCATATGCGCCGATTATGGTATAATGCCCATGATGAAGCAAACGGAGGAGAGAACGGATGGATGCAGAAATGCTGCGGAATGTGCTGACGATGCTGGGCACGGTGCTGGGCGCGATTTTGGTGCTGATGCTGGTGGCGAAAATCACGAGCATGGTGCATGTGGAGGCGGACGATGCGCGCGCGCCGATTGACAGCATGGAAGCGAGCGTCGTCGGCAAGCGCACGCTGGTGACGCAGGAGGACGGCGCGCCGAAAACCGTCTACTATATGACCTTCCAGAAGGTGAACGGAATGCGGATGGAGCTGGAAGTGCCGGGCGAGGACTACGGCTTGGCGGCGGAAGGCGATCAGGGCGTGCTGGTCGCGCGCGGGGAAGAATTTATCGTCTTTAAGCGAATGATTTGAAATTATTGGAGCTTCCCAAACAAGTGGCGGCGCCGAAGGGGTGGAGGGGGCGAGCGGAAAGCCCCCTCCTCGCGTCCGCAGACGCGAAATCCTCTGCAATAATCGCATACTGTAAGGAGTAAAACAGAAATTATGGCATATCAGGCACTCTACCGCCAGTGGCGACCCAAAGACTTTTCCAGCATGGTGGCACAGGAGGCGGTCATCTCCACGCTGCGCAATCAGGTGATGAGCGGGCGCGTCGCCCATGCGTACCTCTTCTGCGGCAGCCGCGGCACGGGCAAGACGTCCACCGCGAAAATCCTCGCGCGCGCCATCAACTGCGAGCATCCCGTGGGCGGCGACCCGTGCGGGCAGTGTGAATCCTGCCGCCGCCTGCTGGCGGACGAGTCGATGGACGTGATGGAAATCGACGCGGCGAGCAACAATGGCGTCGAGGAAATCCGCAATCTGCGCGAGACGGTCAAATATCCGCCGCAGCAGGGGAAATACAAGGTCTACATCATCGACGAAGTGCACATGCTGTCCACTTCCGCGTTTAATGCCTTGCTGAAGACGCTGGAGGAGCCGCCGGCGTACGTCGTTTTCATCCTCGCGACGACCGAGCCGCAGAAGCTGCCCGCGACGATTCTCAGCCGCTGCCAGCGCTTCGACTTCGGGCGGATTCCGGCGCGCCAAATCGCGGGGCGGCTGCGTCAGGCGGCGGAGGGCGCGAAGGCGGAAGCGTCGGAGAACGCGCTGATGCTCATCGCCCGCGCCGCAGAGGGCGGAATGCGCGACGCGCTGTCGATACTGGACATGTGCCTGGGCTATTCCAATCAGGTGACGGAAGACCTTGTGCGCAATGTCCTCGGCACGAGCGACCGCAGCTTCCTGTTCCGCTTTGCCGACGCGCTGGAAAAAGAGGACGCGTCCGCCGTCATGCGGATGATTGACGAATTGATGCGCGCCGGACGCGAGCCGATGGTGTTCGCCAAGGATGTCAGCCAGCACCTGCGCGCGCTGCTGATTGCCAAGTGCAGCCCGGACGACCTGAGCGCCCTGCTTGACCTGACGCAGGAGGACGCGCAGGAGTACGCGCAGCAGGCGGAAAAATTCACCACGACGCGGCTGATGAACATGCTGGAATTGTTCATGCGCGTGGAAACGGATTTGCGCTGGGCGTCGTCGCCGCGAATCGTACTGGAAAACGCCGCGCTGAAAAGCTGCCTGCGGACGAGCGAGGCGGATACGGCGGCGCTCAACGACCGCATCAGCGAACTGGAAAAGCAGCTGACCGCCTTGCAGGAGAAGCTGCAAAGCGGCGCGTTTGCCCCTGCGCAGCCCGCGAAAAAGGCGGCAAAGCCTGCATCCGAGCCGAAGCAGGAAGCGCCCAAACCCGCAGCGCCTGCCGTGATGACCCCGACCGGCAAGACCGACGCAGACGCGTGGAAGGAAGCCATGAACATCCTGAAGCGCTCCGACCCCGGCACGTTCGCGATGCTGACGATGGGCAAATACGCCGGGTGCGACGGCGACACCTACCGCTGGCAGGCGCCGATGGGGCAGGAACTGTACGTCGGGCTGATGAATCAGGAGAAGAAGCGCACGGCGATTGCGTCGGCGCTGACGCAGGCATCGGGGATGCAATGCCGCTTTGAGGCCATCGGCGCGGTGAAGGAGAAAAAAGCCGACCAGAGCGACGAGTCCTTCCTCGCGGCGCTGGAAACGACCTTCGGCAAGGCGAACACGATAGTGCAGGAGGACGTGAAGGGGTGAGCAGCGCGGACATTCGCGGGATGTTTGCCGGACTGCTGGGTGCGCACGGCATCATCGAAGCGGCGCTGAACGGGCAGGGGCGCGTGATGACGGATGATTCGGCGCGTCCGAGCAGCGCGGCAGTGCTGGCGGGCGATTTCCTCTTCTTCGGTGGCGAACCGTCGGAAGAATTGGTGCGGCGCGCACTGAACGCGGAGAATCGCGCGTGGATTGTGCAGGGGAGCAGTGCGTTTCTCGCGCTGGTGCAGGCGCACCGGTCGGGAACGTGGTCGGAGCGCATCGCCTTTGACCCGTGCCGTCAGCCGGAGGATGCGCACCTGACCGCGCTGCTGGCGAATCTGCCACAGGGCGTGACGCTTGTGCCGATTGGCGCGGCGGAAATGGCGTTCTGCCGCAAGACCCCGTGGGCGGCGGACTTCGTGAATCAATTCACGGAGGATGAATATGCGCGGAACGGGCTGGGGGTGCTGGTCTGCGCGGACGGTGCGTTTGTGTCCGGCGCATCCAGCTACGCGGCGTATCCCGGTGGCATCGAGGTGGAGGTGGACACAGCACCGGCGCACCGCGGACACGGCTACGCGACGCTGGCAGCGGCGAAGCTCATCTTGACGGCGCATCAGCAGGGGAAAATCGCGACGTGGGACGCGGCGAATGAAACATCAGCACACATTGCGCAGAAACTCGGCTACCGCGTAACCTGCGCCTATCAAGTCTTCACAACGGCGTAACCATTGGCGCACCCGTCAGGATGATTCGCATTCCGCGTTTCCTGCCGGGTGCATTTTTTGACGAAATTTCAACGGTTCGGACGATTTTCACAAAAATTCCGCTGGATTCCTCAGAAAAACCACAAAATTTCCGGGCAGCAGGAAATAGGGGGGACATGTAGAATTAGAAAAGTTGGGCTAAATTGTAACCTCAACTTTTCCCGCCCCGAAAGGGGCATGACATGGAGGGAGTTTTGAACATGAGTGAGCAGAACCTGAAGCAGGTGCTGGCGAAAAAGCAGAGCATCCTGCAGGGAGACGCGGAACGAATCGCAAAGCAGCGCGCGGCTGGCAAGCTGACCGCCCGTGAACGGGTGGCGAAGCTGCTGGACGCCGGCTCTTTCGTGGAGACGGACGCGCTGGTATCCCGCAATGGGGATTACGCCGGGGTCGTGACCGGCAGCGGCACGGTGCAGGATCGCCCTGTGTACGTGTTCGCGCAGGATTTCACGGTGCATGGCGGCGCGATGGGGCAGATGCAGGCGCAGAAGATTGTCAAGGTGCTGGATCTGGCACAGAAGACGGGCGCGCCCGTGATTGCCCTGTGCGACAGCGCCGGTGTGCGCATTGACGAGGGCGCGGCGGCGATGAACGCCTACGCTTCCGTTTTCACCCGTCTGGCAAAGCTCAGCGGCGTGGTGCCGGTCATCGCGCTGGTGCTGGGCCCGGTGGTCGGCGGCGCGGCAATGATCGCCCAGCTGGCTGACATCACCATTGAAGCCGAAAACGTTGGTCAGCTGATGGTCTATGGCCCGCAGGTCATGAGCGCCATTTCCGGCAAGACGGTGGATGCCAAGGCGGTCGGCGGCGCGAAGACGATGGCTGCGCAGGGCGGCGTCGCGCTGACGGCGAAGGACGAGGACGAAGCCATCTCTCTGGCGGTGCAGGTGCTGGACTATCTGCCCGCCTGCAACGCGGAGGATGCCGCGATTGTGGATACCGACGACATGAACCGCATTCTGCCCGTGCTGGACGCGGCGGACGCGGAAAGCCAGCTGGCTGCCATGGCGGACGGCGCGGCGTATGTGGAGCTTTTCAAGGACTACGGCAAGGAAATCCGCGTTGCGCTGACCCGCATCGGCGGCCGTCCGGTCGGTCTGGTGGTTGGCAACGGCAAGGAGAACGACGGCGTGCTGACGGCGCAGTCCGCAAGCAAGGCCGCGCGCTTCATCCGCCTGTGCGACTGCTACAGCCTGCCGGTCGTGTCCCTGATCAACAGCAAGGGCGTTGCCGTCCCGGCGGTTGACGAGCAGGCGGCGACCATCAAGGCGACCACCCAGCTGCTTTATGCCTACGCGGAAGCGACGACGGCGAAGGTGTCCATCGTCACCGGCAATGCCATCGGTCAGGCGTATGTCGCCATGGGCGGCAAGAGCAATGCCGATGTGACCTACGCGTGGCCGGGCGCGGTGATTTCCGCCCTGACCCCCGAAGCGGCGGTGCAGGTGCTCTACACCGACGACCTGAAGGCGGACAAGAAGCCGGCGCTCCAGTCCCGTGCGGAATTGGAAGCGAAGTTCGCTGCGGATGTGGCGGACGGCGTGGCGGCTGCCGCGGCTGGCATGGTCGATGACGTGATTGATCCCGCCGAAACGCGCAAGTATGTCATTGCGGCGCTGGAGATGCTCTCCTCCAAGCGCGAATCCAATCCCCCGAAGAAGCACGGCAACCTGCCGCTGTGATTGAGGAAAGGATCGTGTAAAAAATGGGCTTTTTGAATAATCTGGGCTTCGGCTTGATCGTCACACTCATCGGCATGCTGACCGTTTTCTTCGGTCTGGTGCTGCTGATTGGTCTGATCAAGCTGATGGAAAATGCCACCGCGAACCTCGGCAAGAGCGGCAAGAAGGCAAAGAAGCAGGCGGAAGCGCCCGCTCCCGCGCCGGTTGCCGCGCCCGTGGTGGAGGAAGTGCCTGTGGCGGATGACAGCGAGCTGATTGCGGTCATTTCCGCCGCTGTGGCGATGATGATGGAGGATGGCAGCGCCTTCACGGTGCGCCGCGTCCGCCGCGTGCAGAATGCGCCCGCCTGGCAGAAGGCTGGCCGCGAAGAACAGGTGTACAGCCGCTTCTAATATACTATTTCCTGCATTCACCTGTGCCATCTGCTTGCGCCTTTTCCTTTCTGGCGTCCGTTCATTCCACTTAGCGTAGCGCTGCTACGCTGCGTTTCATTCATGTTAGCCAGAAAGAAAAATTCGCGGCGCATCTTGGCACATGCTCATTTGGAAATAGTATCGGCTTGAACATGACAACAAATTGAACGATTTTGACAGGAGGAAATCCCATCATGCGTACCTTCAATATTACGGTCAACGGTCAGACTTATGTGGTGGATGTGGAAGAAGTCGGCGGCGTGCAGACCGCTGCGCCCGTGCGTGCTGCTGCCCCTGTGGCTGCTGCTCCCGTGGCGGCTCCGGCTGCTGCGCCTAAGGCTGCTGCGGCGGCTCCCGTGGCGGGCGGCGAACCCGTTAAGGCGCCCATGCCCGGCAACATCCTGGACGTGAAGGTCAAGGTTGGCGACACGGTCAAGGCGGGCACGGTGCTGTGCGTGCTGGAAGCCATGAAGATGGAAAACGAAATTCCCGCCCCCAAGGACGGCAAAGTGGCGCAGGTCGTTGTGACCAAGGGCGCGACGGTCGGCGCGGGCGACACGCTGGTCGTGCTGGCGTAATCCGACGTATTTACCGATCCCGAAGGAAAGTGAGCTGATATAATGGGAATCAATGTGGGCGAAACCCTCATGGGGCTCGTCACGACCTCGGGTATCTACCAGTATCTGACGAACCCGCTGGCGCTGATCATGGTCGCCATCGCTTGCGTACTGCTGTATCTCGCCATTGTCAAGCAATTTGAGCCGCTGCTGCTGCTGCCGATTGCCTTCGGTATGCTGCTGACCAACCTGCTGGGCAGCGACATCTTCCACGAAGAACTCTTCGCCGGCGGCCATGCCAACTGGGCGCTGTTCGGCGGCGCAGTCTTGATAGACGGCAAGGATTTTGTTGATTCCGTGGGCTACATGGTCAATGCCGCCGGTCAGATTCTGACCAGCAACAATGTCGTGCTGGGTCACTTCGTCAACGCCGTTACCATCGACGACCCGACGAAGCTGGTGCCTTTTGCTGACATCCTGGCGCAGTTCGCCGCCAACGGCAACGCTGCTTCCATCATTCTGGAGGATGCCTTCCTGAAGAATGGCGCGGTCTACACCGCCACCGGCGCGATGCTGGCGACGGCGGGCAAGACGATTTCCGCGGGTCTTCTGGACTACCTGTACCTCGGCGTGAAGCTGGGCATCTATCCGTGCCTTATCTTCATGGGCGTTGGCGCGGGCACGGACTTCGGGCCGCTGATTTCTAACCCGAAGACGCTGCTGCTGGGCGCGGCGGCGCAGCTGGGCATTTTCATGACGTTCATCTTCGCGTATGCCGTGTTCGGCTTCTCCGCTGCGGAAGCGGGCGCCATCGGCATCATCGGCGGCGCGGACGGCCCGACGGCGATTTGGCTGACGGGCAAGCTCGCCCCGCACCTCCTTGGCCCGATCGCGGTCGCGGCATACTCCTACATGGCGCTGGTGCCTGTCATTCAGCCGCCGATTATGCGCGCCCTGACCACCGAGAAGGAACGCAAAATCGTCATGGAGCAGCTCAAGCCTGCCACCAAGACGCAGAAGATTATCTTCCCCATCGTCGTCACCATTCTGGTTGCGCTGCTGCTGCCGTCCGCTGCTCCGCTGGTCGGCTGCCTGATGCTGGGCAACCTCGCGAAGGAATGCGGCGTGACCGAACGTCTGAACAAGACGATGCAGAACGAGCTGATGAATATCGTCACGATTTTCCTCGGCATCACGGTCGGCGCAACGGCGACTGCCTCTACCTTCCTGACGGTGCGCACGCTTGAAATCATCGCGATGGGCATCGTCGCGTTCGGCATGGGCACGGCGGGCGGCGTGCTGCTGGCGAAGCTGATGAACAAGCTCTCCGGCGGCAAGATCAACCCGCTGATTGGCTCTGCCGGCGTGTCCGCTGTGCCGATGGCGGCGCGTGTGTCCCAGAAGGAAGGTCAGAAGGCCAATCCCGCGAACTTCCTGCTGATGCACGCCATGGGCCCGAACGTTGCTGGCGTTATCGGCTCTGCCATCGCGGCTGGCGTGCTGCTCAGTATGTTCGGCTGATAATTGGCTGAATAAATCAGCAGTCAGATGGAAACGTATCCAACGTATCCGGTCAGGGGCAGGGGAGTGCTTCTCCGCCTCTGACCGAACTGAAGGAGGAAATTCGTCCTATGGCAAAGGTTCAAATTACGGATACCATCCTGCGCGACGGCCACCAGTCTCAGGCCGCGACCCGGATGCGTACCGATGAGATGCTGCCTGCCTGCGAAATGCTGGACAAGGTTGGCTACTACTCTCTGGAGTGCTGGGGCGGCGCGACCTACGACGCGTGCCTGCGCTTCCTGAACGAAGACCCGTGGGAGCGGCTGCGCAAGCTGCGCAAGGCGCTGCCCAACACCAAGCTGCAGATGCTGCTGCGCGGTCAGAACCTGCTGGGCTACCGTCCCTACGCGGACGACGTGGTGGATTTCTTTGTCAAGAAGGCCGTCGAAAACGGCATTGACATCATCCGCTGCTTCGACGCGCTGAACGACCTGCGCAACATGCAGACCGCCGTCAAGGCGACAAAGAAGTACGGCGGCACGGCGGAAATCGCCATGTCGTACACCGAATCCCCCGTGCACAACGAGGATTACTTCGTCAAGCTCGCCGTGGACATCCAGAAGATGGGCGCGGACGTCATCTGCATCAAGGACATGGCGAACCTGCTGCTGCCCTACAAGGCGTACAGCCTCGTCAAGCGCCTGAAGAAGGAAACCGACCTGCCCATCGTCCTGCACACCCACAACACCACCGGCACGGGCGACATGGTGCTGCTCAAGGCCATCGAAGCGGGCGTGGACGTGGTGGATACCTGCCTGTCCCCGCTGGGTTCCGGCACGTCTCAGCCGGCGACCGAATCCCTCGTTGCGACCCTGAAGGGCACGGAATACGACACGGGCTTCGACCTCGACCTGCTGGCGCAGCTGGCGGCGCACTTCCGCACGGTGGCGGATCGCCTGACCAAGGACGGCTGGCGTGACCCGGCGCGCGTGCTGGGCGTGGACGTCAAGACCTTGCAGTATCAGGTGCCGGGCGGCATGCTGTCCAACCTGATTGGTCAGCTCAAGCAGGCGAACCAGATGGACAAGTACTACGACGTGCTGGCGGAAGTGCCGCGCGTGCGCAAGGACTTCGGCTATCCGCCGCTGGTCACGCCGACCTCCCAGATTGTGGGCACGCAGGCCGTGATGAACGTGCTGGGCGGCGAGCGCTACAAGATGGTGCCGAAGGAATCCAAGGACTTGCTGGCGGGCCACTACGGCCGTCTGCCGGGCAAGGTGAACGAGGACGTGCGCAAGAAGTGCATCGGCGACACGAAGGTCATCACCCATCGCTACGCCGACGACATTCCGCCGGAACTCGACAAGCTGCGTGAGGAAATGCGCGAATGGTATCAGTGCGAGGAAGACGTGCTGTCCTACGCCATGTTCCCGAAGGTTGCGCCGAAGTTCTTCGAGTATCGCGCTGCCCAGCAGCTGAAGGTGGATTCCACCATGCTGAACAAGGCTGACAAGACGATGCCTGTCTAATAGGTAATACTATTTCCAGATTCGCCTGCGCCATCTGCTTGCGCCTTTTTCCTTCCGCCGTCCGCTCATTCCACTTAGCGTAGCGCTGCTACGCTGCGTTCCATTCGCGTTAGGCAGAAGAAAAAATTCGCGGCGCATCTTGGCGCATTCTTATCTGGAAATAGTATAATGGTCAGGGGCGAATCCGCATGGGTTTACCCCTGACCTTGCTGTGTTTTTAGACAAAAAGCATCAAGTGTCAAGCTGTTCGCAGAAAATTTGCCAAAGTACATCTTGATTTTACCGCGCAAGTGGTGTATGATATAGATGCGGAGAATCGGGAATTTTCCTGAATCCGCAGTGTATTGTCCCACCAATTTAAAGAAAGAGGTAGGTTCTACATGGCAGAGCTGAATCTGAGCAAGTATGGCATTACCGGCACGACCGAGGTTGTGCACAATCCTTCTTACGATCTGCTGTTCGAAGAAGAAACCAAGTCCACCAACGAGGGCTATGAAAAGGGTCAGGTGTCCGAACTGGGCGCTGTGAACGTCATGACCGGCATTTATACCGGCCGCAGCCCCAAGGACAAGTATATCGTCATGGACGAGAACTCCAAGGACACCGTGTGGTGGACGAGCGAGGGCTACAAGAACGACAACCATCCGATGACCGAGTCCACGTGGGCGTCCGTCAAGGATCTGGCGATTAAGGAGCTGTCTAATAAGAAGCTGTACGTCGTCGATGCCTTCTGCGGCGCGAACAAGGACACCCGCATGGCCGTCCGCTTCATCGTGGAAGTGGCGTGGCAGGCGCATTTCGTCAAGAACATGTTCATCCAGCCCTCTGAAGAAGAGCTGAAGAACTTCACCCCGGACTTCGTGGTTTACAACGCGTCCAAGGCGAAGGTCGAGAACTACAAGGAACTCGGTCTGAATTCTGAAACCTGCGTGGCGTTCAACATCACCAGCCGTGAGCAGGTCATCCTGAACACGTGGTACGGCGGCGAGATGAAGAAGGGTATGTTCTCCATGATGAACTACTACCTGCCGCTGAAGGGCATCGCGTCCATGCACTGCTCTGCCAACACCGATAAGGAAGGCAAGAATACTGCCATCTTCTTCGGTCTGTCCGGCACCGGCAAGACCACCCTGTCCACCGACCCCAAGCGTCTGCTGATCGGCGACGACGAGCACGGCTGGGACGACAACGGCGTGTTCAACTTTGAAGGCGGCTGCTACGCCAAGGTCATCAACCTCGACAAGGACTCCGAGCCGGACATCTACAACGCCATCACCCGCGACGCGCTGCTGGAGAACGTCACCCTCGACAAGGACGGCAAGATCGACTTCGCCGACAAGTCCGTGACCGAGAACACCCGCGTGTCCTACCCGATCAACCACATCAAGAACATCGTGCGCCCGGTGTCCGCCGCGCCTGCCGCGAAGAACGTCATCTTCCTGTCTGCTGATGCGTTCGGCGTGCTGCCGCCCGTGTCCATCCTGACGCCCGAACAGACCCAGTACTACTTCCTGTCCGGCTTCACCGCGAAGCTCGCCGGCACGGAACGCGGCATCACCGAGCCGACCCCCACCTTCTCTGCTTGCTTCGGTCAGGCGTTCCTCGAACTGCACCCGACCAAGTACGGCGAAGAGCTGGTCAAGAAGATGAAGGCGAACGGCGCGAAGGCGTACCTCGTCAACACCGGCTGGAACGGCACTGGCAAGCGCATCACCATCAAGGATACCCGCGGCATCATCGACGCGATTCTGTCCGGCGACATCCTGAAGGCGCCCACCAAGAAGATTCCGTACTTCGACTTTGAGGTTCCGACCGAACTGCCGGGCGTGGACTCCAAGATTCTCGATCCCCGCGACACCTACGCCGACGCTTCCGAATGGGAGAACAAGGCGAAGGATCTGGCGTCCCGCTTCGAGAAGAACTTCGTCAAGTACACCGGCAACGACGCTGGCAAGGCGCTGGTTGAAGCTGGCCCCCACGCGTAATTTGACGGTTGCGTAAATATCGAGCGGCTTGTTCTGAAAAGAGCAGGTCGCTCTTTTTGCGTGCAACAAAAAGGGGACTTGCTGGGTGGGCAAGTCCTTCCTTTTATGCTGATGGAGTTGTTGCTTCCTCCCGAAAGCCGATTTCCACGGTAGAATCCGCATCGTAGCAGTAGCAATAGATGTTATTCCACTGGAAGAACAACATCAGCGTGTCCCTATCCACCATGAAAACACCGTCGATTGTCGTGATGACGGCGGGGTGTTTGCTGCCGGGGGCGGGCAGGAGCAGCGAGAAGTTGGGGGAATCCGCATAGACGAGCGTCCCTGCGGCGGTGTCCAGCACGAGTTCTTTGCCGCTGACCTCGAAGCGCGCCGTGTGGTCATCCTGCCAATCCAGCGAAATTCCTAATCCTTCCAGCATCGGCACGACCGGAATCAGCGCGTACTGCCCGTCGGGATGGTAGGGGATGCAGTCAGAAATCAGCGTGCCGCAGACGATGAGCGAATAGGGGATTGTGTCCGCTTCGGATGATTCCGCGACGGCGGGCAAAGCGGCGGGCGCGGCGCACGGGAGCAGCAGCGCGGCGCAGGTGGCGGCGGCGAGAAAACGGGATGCCTTGCGAAACATAGGAAAACCTCCTTTCGGCTTTTCGGAAAAGACGACGGGAAATGGGGGATTGTTCCCGGTGCGGAAGGAAAATTTTGCGGAATGAAAAGGGGCTTGCCGAAAAGACAAGTCCCTTTCTGTGTACTCATTCGCAATCCAAATAATTCCCATACGCCACCAAATGCGGATCATCCGACTTGGGAATATGCCGGAAGAATCGCCATTGCTCATGCTCCGGCGATTCAGCTGCCCAAATCTCAATGCGCAGACCGTTTTCGGTGCAGATGGTCAGGTCGTTCATTTCGGAACACTCGATGCTGACGACCTTCGCGGGCAGGAGAGGCGCAAGCTCGGCGACGTCGTAGTCGAACCAGCTGTTGTCCCTGCCAAGCGGCTTGTCGTCGCGGATGCAGTAAATGTCGCTGCGGCTCAGCACGGCTTCACCGTCGTGCAAGACGCGGAAGGTGCATTGCGTGTGCAGCGAATATTCCGCGCCGTCCACATCGAAAATCCACCAGACCAAATCCGCCGCGCGCCCGATGGCGGTCAGCGAATGCCCAAGCAGCGTGTCAAGAGAATAGTGCGTGAACATGGTGTCCCTCCATTATTTCAAGTGAACGCAGTTTGTAAAGGCGCTCAGACGCACATCATCCTGCTGTCCGAAGCGCCAGTCCTCGCACACGGGCGGTGCGTCGGCGAAAATTTCGATGCGCAGGTGATTTTCGGCGCAGAGAATCAGGTCATTCGTGTTGGAACACTTGACGCTGACAATTTTCACGGGCAGCAGGGAAGTCAGGCGGACAACGTCGTGGTCGAAGCGGCGGTTGGCATCCGTCAGCGGCTCATCAAAGTCGGTTCGAGTGTAAAGCATCCGCTGGGTCAGGATGGTTTCGCCCTCGTGCGTCACACGGAAGCCGCAGTATGTTTGCAGAATGTACGGCGAAGTCCTCCCACTGAACGTCCAGCGGACGATAAAATCCGGCGTGCGGGCGACGTCGGTCAGGCACTGACCAAGCAGTAAATCAGGACAATAGGCACTGAACACGTCATTCCTCCATTAGGTCAAACGAGGGCAGAGGCGCAAGCTAATCCGCCGCGCTCCTGCCCCCAAAATGGTTATTCGTCGTACTCCACCATACCCTGCGATTCCAAAAACATCTGCTGGGCATCGAGGTAGTCGTCCACCAGCGCGGCGAGCTTGACCGCCTGTTCGGGGTCGAGCGCGTTCTTCGCCGCCAGTGATTCGACAATGTACTCAATTGCTTCGTCATCCTCGTAGTAGGCGTCGCCTGCGTAGCCGTCGTCGTCCAAAACGCCCGCTTCGTGCATGTATGCCATGTCCGCGTCAATCATCTGCGGCACGAGCGCGGGAATGTCCTCCGCCAGCTCCGGGTGATCCGCCTTGCGGATGCAGCGGGTGATGAACGCGACTGCCGCATCCTTGTCGTAACCGTGCATCATGGAAAATGAACCTCCTGTTTACACCATAACCGCCTTGAACTGCGCCAGCGTGTCCTTGAAAACGCCCAGCGCACGGCGGATGGGTTCGGGGCTGCTCATGTCGATGCCCGCCAGCTTCAAAGCGTCAATCGGCGGCACGGCGCAGCCCGCGGACAGGAACTTGCGGTAGTCGCGGACGGCGCTTTCGCCTTCGGACAGAATCTTGTCGCTGAGCGAAACCGCCGCGCACAAGCCCGTCGCGTACACATAGACGTAGTAGGAACGATAGAAGTGCGGGATGCGCATCCACTCGTTGGCGATGTTCTCATCCACCGTGCAGACAGCGCCGTAATACTTCTGGTTTAATTCGTAGTACGCCTTGGACAGGCTCTCGCGGGTCAGCGGCTGCCCCTGCTCCGCCATCGTGTGGGCAATCAGCTCAAACTCCGCGAACATCGTCTGACGGAACACGGTCGTGCGGAACTGCTCCAGGAAGTGGTTCAGCAGGTACGCCAGCGCCTTCTTGTCGTCCGCGAACGTCTTGAGCAGGTGGCGCATCATCGTCGCCTCGTTGCAGGTGGACGCGACTTCCGCCACGAACAGGCTGTAATCGCTCTTGGGCGCGGGCTGGTTGGTGTTGGAGTAGAAGGAGTGCATGGAGTGCCCCAACTCGTGCGCGATGGTGAACGTGTCCGACAAATTGTCGTTGTGGTTCAGCAGCACATAGGGGTGCACGTCGCGCAGGTTGCCGGAGGAGAACGCGCCGGAGGACTTGCCCTTGGAGGGGTACACGTCAATCCAGCCGCCGACGCGGGCTTCGCGCAGCTTGGCCAGATAGTCCTCGCCCATGGGCTTCAGGCCTTCCAGCACAAGGTCAAACGCCTTGTCGTAGCTCAGCTCCATGTGGAAATCCTTGACCATCGGCGTGTAGAGGTCGTACATGTGCAATTCATCCAGCCCCATCAGCGCTTTGCGCAGCGCCAGATACTCATTCAGCACCGGAATCGCCGCGTGCACTTCGCTGATGAGGTTGTCGTAGACGCTCGTGGGGATTTCCAGCGGTTCCATGCGGGCATCGCGGGCGGTGGCGTAATGGCGGGCGCGCGCCTGGAACACGTCGTTCTGCACGCTGCCGTTGTACGTTGCGGCGATGGTGCTGCCGAAACTGCCGTAGGTGTTCATGATGCCGTCGAACGCCGATTTGCGCACGTCGCGGTCTTCCGAGCGGATGAACTGGGAATACGTGCCTTCGGTCAGCTCAGCAGTCGTGCCGTCGGGCATCTGCACGGGCGGGAAGGTCATATCCACGTCGGTCAGCATCCCGAAGATGTGGTTCGGGGCTTGGGCGACCTGCCCCATCATGGCGAGCAGCTTCTCCTGCTCGGCGGGCAGCGTGTGCGGCTTCTGGCGAATCAGGTTGCGCAGGAAGGCGTCATAATCCGCCATTGCCGGATCAGCGGCGATTTCCGCCAGCAGCGCATCATCCAGCGAGAGCAGCTCCGGCTCAAAGAAGGACATCGCGGTGGACAGCTGTACGCCCATCTGGGACGCGCGGGCGCGAAGTCCCTGCGCAACCGGGTCGCCGTTGTCTGTTTCGCCGCGCAGGAACGCGTAGGAGAAAACGGGATCAGCCTGCTGATTCAAGTCGAAATACTCGCGAATGGCCTGACGGGGATTCTCGGCGACTTTGCCCTCCCACGCGGCGAACTTCTTGCCGGACGCAAGCACATCCGCCAAAGCGGCCTCCCACGCGGCATCATCAGGGTAAATGTGCGACAAGTCCCATTTGTACTGCGCGGGGATTTCCTCACGCTTGCGGAGCTTTGCAGCCATTGTAAGACCTCTTTCTGCCGGAAAAAAACCGGCGTTTCCATTTCATTTCCTATTGTACACGTATTAGCGGAAAAAAGCAAGGCGTATCAGCGGTGCTTTTTCTCGTACGTCAGCGGGCGACAGGCGCTGGCGCGATCCGACCCGTTGGGGAAGAACGAAATCGCGCCGTCCAGCATCGTGATTGCGCCCGTTGAGCCGCGCACGACCTGCTTTTCCAGCAGCAGGCGCAGCAGCTTTTCCGTCAGCATCGGCCCGCCGCCGCGCGTCAGGCAGTCCTTCCAGAGGGTGAAGTGGCAGCCGTCCGCCGCGCGGGAGCAGAAAAACGCCTGCGGGCTTTCCAGCACGCCGCCCTTCCGGCAGACCGGGCAGACGCAGCCGTCAATTTTCGTGCCGCGCGTGACCATCGACTGCGTGCGCTTCTTTCGCCGCCCATCATCCGGAAAGACCACGTTGACGCGGTTATTCCGGGCGAAATTCACCAGAAACGTGGAAAATTTGCGGATGCTGTCCATGAACTTGTCCGCGTCCTGCCTGCCGTCGGTGATTTGGTCGAGCGCCAGTTCCCAGCGCCCGGTCATTTCGGGGGAGGACAGCTCCTGCGGCACAATTTGAATCAGCTGCACGCCCTTGGCGGTCGCCAGAATCGTCTTGCCCTTGCGGATGGCGTATCCGACCTGAATCAGCCGCTCGATGATGGCGGCGCGGGTCGCGGGCGTGCCGATGCCGCTGCCCTTCATCTGCCGCGCGATTTCCTCGTCGGTGGATTCGCGCCCGGCGGTTTCCATCGCGGAGAGCAGGGACGCGTCGTTGTGCTGCGCCGGGGGCTTTGTCTGGTCGCTCTTGACCTCGGCGGCGCGGACGGTGCGCGTGTCGCCGGGGGACAGCGGCGGCAGGGCGGTTTCCTCCTCGGCATCGGCGGATTTTTTCTTCGCGCGCCCGGCTTTCGGCGGATTCGCCAGCGGCGGTACATCCCGCCAGCCGTTTTGCAGCACGACGCGCCCGTTCGTGCGGAATTGGTGCTCGCCGACCCCGGTGATGACCTTCGTCGCGTCGTACTCGCACGCGGGATAGAACGCCGTCAGCATCCGCCGGACGACCATATCGTACAGCTGCCGCTCGTCTTCGGGCAGGCTGTCCAGATTGATTCGCTTCGGCGTGGGCAGAATCGCGTGGTGGTCGGTGACCTTCGTTTCGTCAATCGTGCGCTTGCTGACGGGCAGCTTCCCATCCGGCAGCGCGCCCGGCACAAGCGCCTGATAGCTTTCCGGCAGCACCTTCATCGTCTGCACAACGCGCGGAATCATGTCCGGCGGCAGATAGCGGCTGTCCGTGCGCGGGTAGGTGAGGGCTTTGCGCGTTTCGTAGAGGGACTGGGCGAGCTTGAGCGTCTTGTCGGCGGTGAAGCCGAGCAGGCGGTTCGCGTCGCGCTGGAGGCTGGTCAGGTCGTAGAGCTGGGGTGGCAGGTCGCGGCGGCGGGTGGTTTCGGCGCTTATCACTGTGGCGGATTGATTCTTGATTTGCGCGGCAAGGGCTTTCGCGTCGTCGATTTTGGGGATGTGCGTGTCCGGCTCCAAGCCTTCGCGGAAGTACATGCCGCGGTAGTCGCCGAAATCCGCCGTGACGGTCGCGTATTCTTCCGGCTTGAAGTCCTCGATTTCCTTCCGCCGCTTGACCAGAATCGCAAGCGTTGGGGTCTGCACACGCCCGACGGACAGCAGCGCGTCATAGCGCAGGGTAAAAGCGCGGCTGGCGTTCATGCCCACAAGCCAATCCGCCTGCGAACGGCACTGCGCGCTGCGGTACAAGCCGTCGTAGTCGCTGCCGCTGCGGATGGCGCGGAAGCCCTCCTGAATCGCCTCATCCGTCATGGAGGAAATCCACAGGCGATCGAAAGGCTTCTTGCAGGCCGCTTTTTCGTAGATGTAGCGGAAAATCAGCTCCCCCTCGCGCCCCGCGTCGGTTGCGCAGATGAGCCGGTCGGTTTCCGGCGCGTTGATGAGATTGCGGACGACGGCAAACTGATCGCGGCTGCTGGCAATGACTTTCAAGGGGATTTCGGCGGGCAGAATCGGCAGCGTATCAAACGACCAGCGCTTGTACTTTTCATCGAGCTCGTCCGGCTCAACCAGCGTCACCAGATGCCCGACCGCCCACGTCACGACCCAGTCGCCGCCCGTCAGGCAGCCGCGCCCGCTGCTCTGGCAGCCAAGCACGCGGGCAATATCGCGCCCCACGCTCGGCTTTTCCGCAATGACTACTGTACGCCCCATAGGTGAGAAACCTCCTGATGATGTATATCCGTGCCTTTTTTATGCAGAAATCCGCATGAACAAATTCCATTATACCACATTTGACGGCTTGAAGCAAGCATGGTATAATAGGAGGGAAACCTGTCGGAAGATGGTACGGAGGTCGGCTTGCATGGCGATGTTTTCCTTTGACGAGCAGGCGGCGCTGTTTGACGTAACGCCGCTGCCCAACCAGTTCATCCTTAATTATCTGCCCGAAGCGTCGGGGGACGCGGTGCGCGTGTACCTCTTCGGCTTGGTGGCGTGCTATCATCATGAGGCCATCAGCGATTTGCAGCAAATGGCGCGGGAGCTGAACATGACGGAGGATGATATTCGCGCGGCGTACCGCTACTGGGAGCGCAAGGGGCTGGTGCAGCGCGTGGCGGATAATCCGCCGCAGTACCGCTATCAGAACATCTATCAGGTGATGATGACGGGCGCACAGGCGCAGATTGACCCCGCATACGAGCAATTCGCGGAAGCCATCTACGGCGTGTTCGACAACGACCGCCGGCTGCACGGCAAGGACGTCAGCCAATGCTACGAGTGGGTGGAGCAGATGCGCCTGCCGCCGGACGTGGTGATTGCCATGATGCGCCACATGGTGCAGAAGCACGGCAAGAACGTGAGCATGAAAAAAGCCGAGCAGATGGCGATGCGGCTGGCGGACGAAAAGGTGCAGACGGTGGAGGAGGCGCAGGAGATTTTCCGGCGCGACCAGACCGTTTGGAGCGGCAGCAAGAAGGTGCTGGAGAAGCTGGGCCTGCGCCGCTACCCGACCGAGCCGGAACAGACGATGTACAGCAAGTGGCTGGTGGACTGGCAATTCACGCCGGATGCAATCCTGCGCGCGGTGGATGAGACCATCAAGAGCAGCAACCCGTCGTTTGCGTATCTGGACGGGATTTTGAAGCGGCTGCACGAGCAGGGGAATGCGCGCACGGAACAGGACGTGTCAGCGGATATTGAGACAAGCAAAGAAGAAGCAGCCCCCATCAAGCAATTCCTGCGCGCGCTGGGCAATTACAGCATTACCATCAACGACACGACGAAAGCGACGTACAAGAGCTTCCAGACCATGTACCCTGACCCGGTGATTCTGCTGGCGGCGCAGCAGTGCGCCAAATGGGGCATGACGACGCTGCAGGACGTGATGCAGACGCTGATGGCATGGCAGAACCGCAGCCTGCGCACGCTGCCGGAAATTGACGCGTACATGCGGCAGATTGACGAGCAGAACGAGTTCCTGATTGTGCTGTATCAGGCGATGCAGCTGGACGAAAAGACGAAGCCGAACGCCGCCGACCGTGCCCTTGTGAAGCAGTGGACGGAGGAGTGGCGGTTCGCGCAGATGTTTGTGCTGGGCTGCGCGCCGTGGGCGGCAGGGAAGAAATCACCGATGGCATACCTCAACAAGATGTTGAAAGTTTTCCGGGAAAAAGGCATCACGACGATGGAGGCGGCAAAGGCGGAGCGCGAACGCTTCGAGCAGCAGCCGAGCCAATCCACCGCACCCGCCGCGCACGCGCCGAAGGTCGTCGGGGAGCAGCAGTACACCCAGCGCACCTACACGCCGACGCAGGATGCCATGGACGCCATGATGCAGGAGTGGGAGGAAAGCCATGCGTAAGGAAATCATGCAGGCGCTGCAGCAGGAGTACGAGCAGCAGCGCCTCAAAAATTCGCAGGAGGAAATACGGCGGCGGCAGGAGGTTATCACCCGCTGCCCGGAGATTGGGCAGTACCTCGCCGAGCGGCAGAACCTGATTTTCGGCGGCGTGCGCGGCATTCTGAACGGCAAAGCGGCGGCGGATGACCTGCCCGCCCGCATGGACGTGATGAACAAGCGCATCGCCGATTTGCTCCGCCAAAGCGGCTTCCCGGCGGATTATCTTGACCCCGTCTACCGCTGCAAGCAGTGCCGCGACACGGGCTACGTTGGCGAGCCGATTCGCGAAATGTGCCCGTGCCTGCGCAGTGCCTTCTATGCGCGGCTGTACCGCGAGGTCGGCTTGGGCGAAAAAGCGGAGCAGTCGTTCGCCGCGTTTGACCCGAATGTGTTCTCCGACCAGCCGCTGCCGGGCAAAAAGTACAGCCAGCGGCAATTGATGGACATGCTGCGCCACCAGTGCGAGCAGTACGCCGAAAAGTACCCCAGCGCCGCGACGATGGATCTGCTGCTGATGGGGCAGAGCGGTCTGGGCAAAACGTACCTAATGCACGCCATCGCGAAGCGATTGCTGGAGCGCGGCTTCAACGTGATGATGATCAGCGCCTACCGCTTCCTGGACGTCGCCCGCCGCGCGTACTTCTCCGGCAAACAGGAGGAAATGGACACGCTGATGGATACCGACGTGCTGATGATTGACGACATGGGCGTTGAACCGCTGATGGAGAACATCACCATCGTGCAGTGGTTCAACCTCATTAACGAGCGGCAGCTGCGCGGCAAAGGCACGGTCATCAGCACCAATTTGAACGTGGAGGAGCTGCGCCGCCGCTACACCGAGCGCATCACATCCCGCCTGCTGGATGGAAAGCAGTGTATGCTGCTGCAATTCTTGGGCGACGACGTAAGGAGGAACAAGGCGTGATTCAGCTTTATATCAGCAAGAAGAATTTCGATGCGCAGAAGGCGGAGCGCTTCTTCAAGGAGCGCCGCGTGCAGGTGCAGGTGATGGATTTGAAGAAGCACAAGCTGGGCGAGCGCGAATTGCAGGTGATGGCGAAGGACGTGGGGATGCAGGGGCTTCTTGACCGCGAGGACAAGCGCGCGAAGGAGCATCCCGCGTGCTATTGCAACATTGACAGCGTGATTATGACCGCGATTCAGGAAAACCCGTGGCTGCTGAAATCCCCCATCGTCCGCAGCGGACAAAAATGCACCATCGGCTACCAGCCCGAAATTTGGGAAAGCTGGCTGAAGGCGGACAAATAACGGCTCAGGCGAAGCCCCAAAAAGCTGCACGCGGAAGAAGCATGAAAGCGCGACCAACTCAATCGCGCGAAGGGGTCAAGGGGGGATCCCCCTTGCAGGGTGCAGGGACAGCGTCCCTGCTGGGGTTTGGGGCAACGCCCCAACTGTTACACCGTTAAATCTACTCCAAGAGAAAAGGGTAGTATGGCAACTTGGTCGCAGGCAGCGAAGCGTCCCTGCGCAGTAACTTTGCGCGTCCGCAGACGCGCCTCCAAGCTGCTTTTTCCACCAAGATAAAAAACCGCCTGCCCACGCCAATCACCGCATGAGCAGGCTTTCCTTCATTCTAAATAGAGTGCTGATGCCGCCGCGACGCCCGCGTCGTGCGTAATCGTCAGCAGCAGATGCCCCGGATAGCGCAATGCCGCGCCGCCGGATAGCGCCGCCGTCGGCTGCCCCTGCGCCGTGTGCGAGATGGCAATCTCCGTCAGCGGGAAGGCAATGCCGCAGCCGAGCGCCTTGACGATGGCTTCCTTCGCCGCGTACAGCCCCGCCAGCGTGTCCGCCGCCGACGCGCCGCGGCTGCGCAGGTACGCGATTTCCTCTTTCGTCAGGATGCGCTGGAGGAAATGCGTGTTGTCAAGCTGCTGTGCCATGCGGTCGATGCCGCAGATATCCAGCCCGATGCCGCGCAGCTCAGACATAGCCCATGACCCCGCGCACGGATACGTCGCCGGACAGCACGCGCTGCAATACGCCGCTTTCGTCGCGCACCAGCAGCGCACCCGTCTCGTCAATGTCCTCCGCCGTGCCGATGAAGTCGATTTCCGTGCCGATGACGTGCACCCGGCTGCCCAGCGTGCAGCAGTGGCGGCGGTACGCTTCCTGTATGCCGGGGAAGCCGTGCTCCTCCAGCAGCGTCATGTTGTCCTCCAGCGCCTTCAGGTAGTGCACGACAATCTCCCGGCGCACGGGCGGCTCGGCGAACTCCTCCAAGGCGGCGGCGCGGTCAGACAGCTCCGGCGGATACGCCCCGCGCAGCACGTTCAGCCCCGTGCCGACGACAACGTACTCAATCTGGTCGAGGTCGGCGCTGATTTCCAACAGAATGCCGCACAGCTTTTTGCCGGAGAACACAAGGTCGTTGGGCCATTTAATCTGCGCGTCAATGCCCGTCACTTCGCGGACAGCGTGCGCCATCGCCATCGCGGTCGCGAGGGTAATCAGCGGCGCGTTTTTCGGCGGGAGCTTCGGCCGCAGGAGGACGCTCATCAGGATCGCCTGTCCCGCGGGGGCTGACCATGTGCGCCCCAGCCGCCCTTTGCCCGCTGTCTGGCATTCGCACAGGCACAGGCTCCCGCTCGGCGCGCCCTGCACCGCCATCTGCTTTACCAGCGTGTTGGAGGATGTGATGGTGTGCTCGTAGTGGTTGATGGCACGTCCAAGCGTCTTGGTCGTCAGCTGATTCACCCAGAAAATGGGATCGAGGCTGTCGCCGGGGATGAGGCGGTAGCCCCGGCGGCCGGCGGCTTCAATCTGCCAGCCGTCTTCGCGCAGCTGGGCAATGCGCTTCCACACGGCGGCGCGGCTGATGCCCAGTTCCTGACTGATTTTTTCGCCGGAGACATAATCGCCGCCGGAGAGGATTGCAAGAATATCATTCATCGGTTTCATCTCCTGAAAAGAGGTGCTTTTGTTGGAATATATGGTTTTGCCGGAGCAGGACGGGATGCGCCTGCGCGATGTACTGCGCCGCGTGATGGGCGTGAGCTACACGGCGATGAAGTCCGCCAAGTGGAACGGCGGCATCACGGTGGACGGCGTCGTGACCCCGGTGGATGCGTTTGTGCGCGTCGGGCAGGTGGTGGCAATCCGCTTCCGGGAGAACGCGCCGGTGTACGCGGTCAAGCCGTATGAACTGCCGCTGAATATTGCGCATGAGGATGACTGGCTGTTCGTGATTGACAAGCCCGCCCCGCTGGCGAGCCAGTCCAGTGCCCTGCACCCGGACGACACGCTGGAAAACGCGCTGTACGCCCATTTGCGCTGTCCGGCGGATTTCGTCTACCGTCCGGTGAATCGGCTGGATAAGGGCACAAGCGGGCTGATGATTGTCGCCAAGGACGCGCATATTCAGCACCGTTTGCAGGCGCTTCTGCATACGCCGGAGTTCATCCGGACGTATCAGGCGGTGGTGGAGGGCTGCCCGGATGACGACTGCGGCGTGATTGACGCGCCCATCGGCAAGGAGGACGCCGCCAGCATCCGCCGTATCGTGACCGCATCCGGCAAGCCGTCGGTGACGCACTATCGCGTGCTGAAACGCGGGAAAACGCGCGCGCTGGTGGAGCTGACGCTTGAAACTGGGCGCACGCACCAAATCCGCGTACACATGGCGTCTATCGGCTGTCCGGTCGTCGGGGATTTCCTCTACGGCACGGAAATTCCGCAATTGCCGGGGCGGTTTGCGCTGCACGCCAGCGCCTTGACGCTCCATCACCCGATGACGGGGGATTGGCTGTCGCTTACCTCGCCTTTGCCGGCGTCGCTTGCGACACTGCTTGACTGATGGCGGATTGCAGGAAGTCCAAACCCCGCTGCCGCTGGATGGAAAGCTGCTCGTCCACCACGGAAAAATCCGGATGCGTCGGGTCGGCGACTTGCAGCGTGCGCAGCAGCTGGTCAACGCGGCTGTTGCGGCTTTCGGGGTCGTCCTCGCGGTAGCGGCGGAGAATTGTGCAGGGCGTGTGCAGCAGGAGGGAAAACGCGGCGGCGTGGAAGCTGTCCGTCAGCACCATGCTCGCGCCCGCAATCAGCCGAAGCCACTGCGCGGGGGTCACGCCCTTTGCCAGTGGATACGCGGACTGGAGTGCCGATTCCGTCCGCGGAATGACGCGCACGCCCAGACCTGTTTTCTGCCGAATCTGCTCCACCTGCGTCCAGTACGCGGGATTGTCCGCCAGAAAGAAGCACAGAATATCATTGCCCATCGGAATGTCGCCGCCGATGAGTTCCAGCCACTTTTCGCGCGGCAGGAGCATCACGGGGTCGGGCATGACGGCGGGCTTTTTGCCGATGAGCGCTTGCAGGAGCGCCGCACCCTCTTCCTCCCGGACGGAGATGGCGGCGAACCCCCGTATCAATGCGGCGATTTTGCGCCCCTTCGCGCTGTCCGTCATCGTCGATACGCCCAGCGACGGCGCGTAGGCGACTTTCGGCTTCTTCGTGAAATTCAGGAAATACGCCGGATTGAGCCACGTCGGCGACCAAATCTGGTCTGACCCGCAAATCAGCGCGTCGTATGACAGCGCCTGATGTGCCAGCGCGCTCTGGTCGCGGCAGATGGGCGACAAAAGCATCTGCGTCTGCCGGAACGCATCAAAGCCCTCGTTCAGCCCGCGCGCCGCGCTGCGCTTTTTCATGCCGTCCAAAATCAGGCGGGGCGAATTGCCGCTGCACAGCAGATTCTTCATCTTTTCCGTCTGCGAGGGAACATAGTCGATATGCTCCGCGTCGTACCCCAAGGAACGGACGGCGTTTTGCAGCGCCCACGCTTGAAGAATCGACCCGTAATTGTCGTTGTGCAGGAAGGTCATGATGCCGATTCGTGCCATGCGCTCACCTCTATCGCGAAAGTTCGCTATCATTATAGCATACTTCTTCGCTGGAAGCAAACAAAACCGCGAAATCCGCTGGACAAGCGGCGCGAATCGGCGTACAATGGGGTGGGGATTTACGACTGCACGCTTTCCAGCCACTTCTCCAGCGTGACCTCGTCGTCAAAGCCCATGCCCGCGCGCACGTCCTCCTGCACATCGTCCGGCAAGTCGCTCAGCGGCACGCCGAGTTCGCGCACCAGCGCCAGCGCGTCGCCGTAACGGTTGCGGAAGATGCACAGCTGCCCGCTTTCGTCCGGCATCAGCACAACATGCTCCGGGCAGTAGAGGGCAAGCGCGCGCTCCATGCTCACCTGCGCGGGCGAAAACGACGTGATGACCCACTGGTCGTACTTCGCGGCGAGTTCGTCCTTCGTCATGCCGGCCAGTTCGGCTGGCAGGCGCTGGCGGCGCGTCATTTCGTGCCCGCAGGGGGAAAAGGTGACGCGCTGGAGCAGCTCACACTCGGCGCTCAGGCGGGCGGAGGCGTCGGAGGCGGTCAGTGCGCCGTCCTCGGCATCGGGCGCGGCGGCGCGGCTGGGCTTCAAGCCGAAGCAGAGCAGCAGGGCGAGCGCCGTCAGCATCAGCACTCCGCGCAGCAGGGCGGCACGGTCGACGGTTGCGCGAATGACGGAATCCTTGCGTTTTTTGTCCATGTCTATCGCTCCTTTCTGCGTTAGCATGGCAGCGCGGCGCGAAATCCATTCATCACATAAAGGAGATTTTTTTGATGATTCAGGCGGTTTTGTTTGATTTGGACGGTACGCTGACGAACACGATTGACGACATTGCCACGGCGATGAACCGTGCCTTGCGCCTGCACGGGCTGCCCGGCTGGGAGACGAAGGAATACTGCTACCTCGTCGGCAACGGCGCGAAGATTCTGGCGCAGCGGGCGGTTCGCGACCGGCAGGACTTGGCGGACGCGGTGCAGGCGGAGTATCAGGCGTACTACGAGAAGCATACGCAGGTGAAAACGCAGCCCTACGACGGCATTCCGGAGCTGCTGCACGCCTTGGCGGAGCGCGGCTTGAAGCTGGCGGTGCTCTCCAATAAGCCCGACGCGGATACGAAGAACGTCATCAGCCACTTCTTCCCGGATGTACCGTTCAGCGTCGTGCGCGGGCAGGTGGAGGGCGTGCCGGTGAAGCCGGACAAGGCGGGCGCGCTGCTGGTGGCGGAGCAGCTCGGCATTGCCCCGGCGGATTTCCTCTATCTGGGCGACACGAAGGTGGATATGACCTGTGCGTGCAGCGCGGGCATGAATCCAGTGGGCGTGCTGTGGGGCTTCCGCACGGCGCAGGAGCTGCTGGACAACGGCGCAAAGGTGCTGATCGCCCACCCGATGGAGCTGTTGGAGAAATTCAACTTGTAACAAATGCGTAATAGTTCTTTACAATTGCGTGATTTTCTGATACAATAGCCGCAGGTACTTTGGAACATTTGGAGGGGAATGCTATGAAAAAGAGCATCGTGCGTGTGCTGGCGTTGGTGCTGATGCTGACGCTGGTCATCACAAGCAGCGCGGCAGCCTTGAAGCTGCAGAAGAACGACAAGAGCGACAATGTGCGCCGCTTGCAGCAGGCCTTGACGCAATTGGGCTACTACTCCGGCACGGTGGACGGCAGCTTCGGCAGCGGCACGAAGGCGGCGGTGACCGCGTTCCAGCAGGCGAACAGCCTGACGGTGGACGGTATCGCCGGTTCCGCGACGATTGCTCTGCTGGAAAAGCAGACGGGCATTGACATTGACGGCAATTCGTCGTCCTCCTCTTCGACCGCGACGGGGCTGTTCAAGGGCGATTACAGCAAATTGCAGTACACGTCCAGCGGCTCGCGCGTGCGGGTATTGCAGCAGGCGCTGAAGGATTTGGGCTTCACCATCTCCAAGGTGGACGGCGTGTTCGGGCAGTCCACGTTCGAGGCGGTCATGGCGTTCCAGAAGGCGACCGGGCTGACGGTGGATGGCAAGGCGGGCAGGAACACGCTCGTCAAGCTGGAAAGCTACTTCGACAGCAATGGCAACGTCACGCAGCCGATGATTACGCCCAAGCCCACCGCGGATTTGGACAACATCGCTTATGGCATCCCGACCCGCACGCTCCGCGAGGGCATGGGCGGGCAGGATGTGCTGTACACGCAGGACCGTCTGGCGGCGCTGGGCTACCTGACCGGCATCTCCGACGGGCAGTACGGCGCGGCGACGAAGGCGGCGGTTCTTGCCTTCCAGAAGAAGAACGGCTTGTCCGCTGACGGCGTGCTGGGCACAAACACCCGCAAGCGCCTCTTCTCCGAAGGCGCAATCGGCGCGAAGGAAACGTCGCAGCCCGACGGCGTGGGCGAGCGCAAGCTGACGCTGGGCATGAAGGGCGACGACGTGAAGAGCGTGCAGACGAAGCTGATTGCGCTGGGCTACTTGACGGGCAAGGCGGACGGCGTGTACGGCACGGCGACGGAAAGCGCGATTCGCCGCTTCCAGACGCGCAATGGGCTTACGTCCGACGGCATCTGCGGCGAGGACACGGTTAAGGCGCTGTACAGCAGCACCGCGATTGACGCGGGCAGCTCCGTCACGCCCTCTCCCAAACCGGTGGATGAAAGCGCACCCACGCGCATTCTGCGCCCCGGCATGTCCGGCGACGACGTGAAGAGCGTACAGAGCCGACTGGATAAGTTCGGCTACTACTCCGGCGCGCTGGATGGCATCTACGGCGCGGCGACGGTGGCGGCGGTTCAGGCGTTCCAAGCGCGCAACGGCTTGACGGCGGACGGCAAAGTCGGCGCGAACACGGTCAAAATCCTCTATTCGAGCAATGCGGTTGCGGCTGATCCGTCGGCTGCCACGCCCACGCCGACCCCCACGCAGTCCTTCGGCATCGTTCCCACGCGCACCCTCCGCAAAGGTTCGTCCGGCGATGACGTGAAGAGCGTGCAGAGCCGCTTGAAGGCGCTGGGCTACTACACGGGCACGGTGGATGGCAACTACGGCACGGGCACGATGGCGGCGGTTGCGTCGTTCCAGCTGCGCAACAATTTGAGCGCGGACGGCGTGGCGGGCACGCGCACCTACAAGAAGCTGTATTCTTCGGATGCGCTTGCTGCCATCAGCACGCCGACGTCCACCCCGACCACGGGCGTGACGCGTCCGACCCGCCTGCTCTATTCCGGCTGCACGGGCGACGACGTGAAGAGCGTTCAGCAGCGCCTGAAGGATTTGGGCTACCTGACGGACAAGGTGGACGGCAAGTACGGCGCGAACACCGTCGCCGCCATGCGCGCGTTCCAGCTGCGCAACGGCTTGACCGGCTCCGGCAACGGCGATACGGCGACGTACACCATCCTCTACTCCGTCAACGCGATTACGGCGGAAGGCAAGCAGGTTGATTCCACCACGCCGACGGTGTACACCAACCTGAAAGTCGGCGCGACGGGCGACGCGGTGCTGCGCCTCCAGCAGGCGCTGAGCAACCTGCGCTACACCGTGACCATCAACGGCACTTATGACGAGACGACCCGCGCGGCGGTGCTGGCATTCCAGAAGCGCAACGGGCTTGCCCCGGACGGCATTGCGGGCGTGAACACGCAGACGAAGCTGTACACGGGCGACTGCGTGACCGGCGACACTGCGCTGCCGGACGAAAATCAAAACGGCGGCACGGGCAACAACGGCGCGTCCTTCGGCAATGGCCCGGCAAAGAGCCAAATTAAGCTGCAGATGTGGTACACGGAAATCAAGCCGACCATCAAGAGCGGGCAGACGGTGCTGGTCTATGAGCCGAGAAGCGGTTCCTCCTTCCGTCTGCGCTTCTACTCCTTGGGTCGCCACGCGGACTCTGAGCCGCTGACGGCGCAGGATACCGCGATTATGAAGGCGGCGTGGGGCGGCAAGTTCTCGTGGGACGAGAAGCCGGTGTATGTCCTGCTGCCCAGCGGCACATGGGTGCTGGCCTCCATGCACTGTATGCCCCACCTGTCCGGCAGCATCAAGGATAACGACTTCGACGGGCATTTGTGCGTCCATTTCCCGCGCACGATGGAAGAAACCATTCGGAATGGGGACACGAAGAACGGCGTGCGCCATCAGAAGGATATCCGCAAGGCGTGGAAGGCGCTGACGGGCGAGGATATCACTTGGTAAGCGGATTATCCGCAAAAGAGGGCATCCTGCGGTCAGATGGCGAAAAAAGCTGTCTGACCGCGTTTTTTGGGGCGTGCAAAAATCCCCCGAAAGGCTTGCCAATCGGACGGGAATATGGTAGAATGTACATGTCAAAATCGGCAAGTATCACTCGTTTTCGGATGGGCAGAAAGGAGAAGCGCGGTGGCTGCAACGCTGTCTGTGGTCGTTCCGGTATATGGGACGAAGCGGGATTTGCCCGCGTGTCTGGAGTCGCTGCGCACGCAGTCGCTGCGGGACGCGGAGTTCCTGCTGGTGGATGATGCCTCGCCGGATGGCGCGGGCGCGGTGCTGGCGGAGTATGCCCGGCGCGACAGCCGCTTTCGGGTGCTGACGCATTCGCAGAACCGCGGGCTTTTCGCGGCGCGGATGACCGGCGCGGACGCGGCGACGGGCAAGTACCTGGCTTTTCTGGACAGCGACGATTTTGTGTCGGTGGATTTTTACCGTGCCGCTGTCGCATTGGCGGAAGAAAACGATTTTGACCTCGTGATGGGCGACACGGTCTGGCAGCGCGAAAACGGCGACCGCTTCGTGCGCCCGGTTCATGCGGACTGTGTGCTGGAGGACGAGCTGCGCGGCGATGCGGTGCGGGATGCGTTCTTCCAGCAGGCGATGACGTGCTATAGCTTCCATACCATTTGGAACAAGGTGATTCGGCGCGATTTGTGGCTGCGGTGCGCGCCCTACTACGCGCCGCTGGCGAAAAAGCACATTGTGATGACGGAGGACATTGCGTTTTCCGTCGTGCTGTATTTCTTTGCGCAGGGTTTCGGGCGGCACCGCGGCGACGGCGTGTTCTACTGTGAACATCCGTCGTCCTCGACGGGGGCGGCGGGAAATCCGGCAAAATTCCGCAAAAATTACGCCGATATTGCGCAGGTGTTTGCCTTTGCGGATGAATTTCTGCATCAGCAGGGGGCGAATCAAGCGCGTCAGCAGCTGCAAAAGGCGCGAAAGTGGTATGCGCGGATGTGGGCGGAGCAGGCGCGGAAGGCGGCGAATCAGCCGGAAATCAGCCACTTGACGGCGGCGCTCTGCCCGGATTTTTCGCTGGATAAGGACGCGAATCTGCCGGAAATCTTCTGGTTCGACCAGCCGATGACCCCGTGGCGGGACGGGACGGAGCGCATCAAGCGCGCGATTCTGGGGCTGGACGGCATCGACTGCCCGGTGATTTCGCTGGATGTGTTCGATACGCTGATTCTGCGCCCCTTCCGCACACCGATTGACCTCTTCCACACGCTGGAAGGCAAATGGCAGCGGGCGGCGCGGCGGAACATGACCTCCTTCGCACAGGCGCGGATAGAGGCGGAAAGCTGCGCGCGCGCGTGGCTGCCCGAAACGCAAGCTGACGTGACGATGTGGAACATTTACAGCGCCATGATGCAGAATCTGGGCGTTTCGGACGACTGCGTGGGGCAAATGACCTACAACGAGCGGGAGGCGGAGATACATTTCTGCCGCCCGCGCAAAATCGGCGTGCAGCTGTTCAATCTGGCGAAAGCGGCGGGAAAACGCGTCGTGCTGACGTCGGACATGTACCTTGACGCGGACACGATTCGGCGGATGCTGGAAAAATGCGGCGTTCGCGGCTGGAACGGCTTCTTCCTCTCGAATGAGCAGAACGCGCTGAAATGGAACGGCGCGCTCTATCGGAAGATGACGGCGCAGCTGGGCGTGAAGCCGGATAACGTGCTGCACATCGGCGACAATGCGAAAATCGACGTGGAGGCCGCGAAAAAAGCGGGTTTGCGGGCGATGCTGCTGCCGCGCCCGGCGGATGTTTTCATGGATGCGGACTGCACGCAGATGGCGAATCTGGGACACGGGTGTCTGGCGGGCTTCACGACGGCGGACGCCATGCAGCCGCTGGCGCTCAGGTGCGCGCAAGGGCTGGCGGCAAACCGCTTCTTTGACGACGGCTATGCCCCCGCGACGGCGGATTCCGCGTTTGCGGCGTATCCGTCGCGACTGGGGTACTACGCCGTCGGCACACACCTGCTGGCGCTGGCAAAGTGGCTGTTGTGCCGCTGCCGGGCGGATGGCGTAAAGCGGCTGGTGTTCCTCGCGCGGGATGGCGCGCTGCTGCGGCAGGCAGTCGAGCTGCTGCGCACGGATGCGGATGCTGTCGAAACGGACTATATTCCCGCGTCGCGGCGGTGCTTGCTGCCCGCGCTGATGGCGAATCCGACCGACTGGGCGGCGCTGCCGGTGCGCTGGACGGTCTACACGCCCGAAAAGGCGCTGAAGCTGCTGTCCTTCTGCACGCTTGACGCGCCGGAAAGCGAACTGCGCCATCAGGCGGAGACGGCGGGTTTCCCGTGGCAATCGCCGTTTCAGGAGAAAACGCGCTGGGAATCGTTTCTGCGCTTCTTCCGCGACAAGCTCTACGACGGCTGCCGTCATCAGGCGGCATACAGCGCGGCGCGGGCGTATTATGAGGAAAAGCTGCCAGAAGGCGCAGCGTGCTTTGATATGGGGTACAGCGGGCGCTTGCAGGCGGCGCTCTGCCAGCTGACGCAGCGCGCGGTTCCGGTCTACTACGTTCATGCGGACGGGCGGAACAGCGAGCGTTTGTCCGCTGCCTACGATTTCCCCGTACACTGCTTCTATCCGATGCCGCCTGCCATGTCCGGCGCGTTCCGCGAGTTCCTGCTGTCCTCCGACGAAGCGCCCTGCGTGGGCTTCGAGCGGCAGAATGAGCGTGTCGTCCCGGTGTACGCGCAGGAGGGGCGCAATGAAGCCGCGTATTTCCTGTCGACCTGCGTCCAGCATCACGCGCTGCGGTTCGTGCGCGACTTCCGCGATACCTTCGCCGGAACGGGCGTGATGCAGTCGCTTGACAATCCCGGCGTGCAGCTGGCGATGTCGCTGCCCTTCGAGGGGGCGCTGCGGCAGCTGCCCGAAGCGGACGCGGAGCTGCTGCGGAACATCCCGTTCGAGGACATGGTGTTCGCGGGGGAGAACGCGCTGGATTTGCGGACGCTGGTGCGCGACCAGTCGGCGGAAGCGGCGCTTGCGGCGCACGAGATGGGCGCGGCGGACGCGCCGAGCCGCATGATTGGCTTCATCCCGGAGCAGACCGGGCTGGTGAAGCGGACGATTGGCTTCCTGCTGTTCGACCGCGAAACGTTTCGGAAGAAGCTGCGCAAGAGGATGCACCGTTCCCCTAAATAAACACGCGGGTAAAGTATGAAGTTGTCACCAACTCAATCGCGAAAAAGGGAGTCCAGAGGGTCGAAGACCCTTTGGCGGGTCAAGGGCAGCGCCCTTTGCGTCCCCCTCATAAACACGCGGGTAAATTATGCAGTTGTCACCAACTCAATCGCGAGAAGGGAGTCCAGAGGGTCGAAGACCCTTTGGCAGGTCAAGGGCGGAGCCCTTGCGGAGTCCAGAGGCAGAGCCTCTGGGGTCTCCCCACGTCACAAGGAAGGAGGAAGCGGATGGCGGTTGGACTATTTTGGAATGATCGGGTGTCGTTTGAGAAGCATGAGTGGGCAAAACGCTTCTTTTTTCTGGGAAATAATACGGGAAATCTCGTGTTTATCCGGGCGCTGAAGGACATCTTTCACCCCGTGATGATTCCGCTGTGGGATGTTACGTCGGACACGTTCCGCGACCGGGCGGACATCACCCACTACATCACGACCGAGCTGATCTGGCTGACCCCGAATCAGACGTATCCGCACGTTTGGACGATGCTGAAGCGAATCGGCGATAAACCGCTGGTTCCAATCAGCGTGGGCGTGCAGAGCATGGCGCGCAATGTGGACATCACGCTGCACCCGGACACGGTCAAGCTCCTGCGGACGATGGCGGAGCGCGCTGTGCTGGGCGTTCGCGGCGAGTACACCGCGGCGGTGCTGGAGAAGAACGGCATCGTCAACTTCCGCATTATCGGCTGCCCCAGCCTGTATCAGGGGATGAACGAGAAGTTTCGCGTGGAGAAGAAACCGTTCGACCCCGCCATGCGCGCGTGCTGCAACTTCCGCACCTTCTACGGCACGCTGTCCGACCCGGAACGGCAGTTTTTGACCTTCTGCGCGAACCGCGACCTCGGCTTTGTGGAGCAGAACGCATTCCCGCTGACGCTGGAAAACTGCTGCGGCGACGAGTACCAGTTCCGCTATTTGCAGGACTGGCTGAAGCGGCAAATGCACGTTTTCTTCCACATTGAGGATTGGCTGGCGTGGGTCAGGCAGTACGACTTTTCCCTCGGCAGCCGCTTCCACGGGAACGTGATTGCCATCACGAGCGGCATTCCGGCGCTGACGATGGTGGTGGACAGCCGCATGGACGAAATGACCCGCCTGTTCCGCCTGCCGACGCTGCCGATGGAGGACTTCCGGCTGGAAAAGCCGCTGGAATACTACTACGACTTGGCGGATTATACCGATTTTAACAAGGCGTACCCGGAAAGAATGCGCGTTTTCCGCGATTTTCTTCAGCGGAACGGGCTGGCGGAGGCGGCAGGCGGATGATACACGCGGTTGGCACGGCGCTGGGCGAAATCATCCAAAACCTGCGGCGAACCGTGCGCCTGACGCTCTACGAGAACCGCTCGCGGCGGTCGGGGATGCTGCTGGGGCGCTGGTGGGACTTGCTCAGCCCGCTGCTGCAAATCCTCATTTACTGGTTCGTCTTTTCCGTCGGGCTGGGAACGCAGGAAAAAAACGGATTCCCGTATCACCTGTGGCTGATGTGCGGCATGATGCCGTGGCTGGCGCTCAACTCCGCCATTCTCGGCGCGTCCGCGTCCATCCAGCAGGCCGCGTCCATCATCCGCAACGTGCGCATTCCGCTTTCCATCATCCCGATGAAGGCGGTTGTGCGCGCGTACTACGAGCATTTGTGGACGATGGCGATTCTGCTGATTGCGCTGCTCCTTGGCGGCGTGCCGGTGACGTGGCATTATCTGGAACTGGCGTATTACCTCGCGGCTTCGTGGGTGCTGCTGATCGGCGCGGCGCTGCTGACGAGCAGCCTGACGGCGGTCTTTCGCGACTTCGGCGAGCTGCTTCAGCCGCTGATGCGCCTGCTGTTCTACGTTTCCAGCGTCGTGTGGGCCATTGACGGGCTGTCGCCGGGCTTGCAGCGCGTGATGCGGCTGAACCCGCTGGTTTACATCATCGAGGGCTACCGCAAGTGCCTGCTGTATGGCGAAGGCTTCTGGTCATCGCCGGGGCAGGGGGCGTACTTCTGGCTGGCGGCGCTGGCGCTGCTGGCGGCGGGCTGCACGCTGCACATGCGGCTGCGAAACCGCTTCATCGACCAGCTGTAATCAGCGCCATTTAATAGGAAGAAATCGCGCAGAAAGGGGGCGATGCGCTTGGCGGATGTAATCGTCCGCTGCAGGGAACTGACGAAGGTCTACGACCTGTACGGCGAGGAAGACCGTCTGAAGGCGCTGCTGGGTCTTCGGGCGAACGTGAAGAAATTTCCGGCGCTCTGCGGCGTGACGCAGGACTTCCACCGCGGCGAAATCGTCGGGCTGGCGGGGCTGAACGGCTCCGGCAAATCGACGCTGGCGCGTATCATCGCGGGCATCACCCAGCCGGATTTGGGGCTCTGCGAGGTCAGCGGCACGGTCAGTATGCTGGCGGCAAACATCGGCATGAATGACCAGCTGACCGGGCGCGAAAACATTGCCTATAAGTGTATGCTGATGGGCATGGAGAAGCGCGAAATCGCCCAAATCCAGCAGCAGATTATTGATTTTGCGGATGTTGGCGTGTACATCGACCAGCCCCTGCGGACGTATTCCAGCGGAATGCGCTCCCGGCTGGGATTCGCTATTTCCGCCCACATGAACCCCGAAATCCTGATTGTGGATGAGGCGCTGAGCGTGGGCGACGCGAGCTTCGCGGAGAAGTGCATGGCGCGGATGCGGCATTTCCGGGCGGAGGGCAAGACGATTTTCTTCGTCACCCATGCGCCATGGCAGATGCTGAACTTCTGCGACCGGGTGATGTGGCTGCATCAGGGGCGCGTTGTGGGCTATGACACGGCGGAACGCATGATTCCGGCGTACGTCGCCTTCACGCGCGAGTGGACGCAGCTTGATCATCTTCAGCGTACGCAGCTGTTGCCGGATTACGAGACGTATCGGGCGCAGGTGGAAAATCAGCAGCGTGCCGTGTGGCAGCAGCGCGCAAAGGAAGCGGCGCAAAAATCGCCGTAAGCAGGAGAAACTTTCCTGCGATTCAACTTTTTAGGCTCATCCCGGCGAATAAGAGGAAAGTTGCCCAGATTGCTGGAAACAGAATCGGCAGCTCATTCGTCGTATTTGCTGGAAGGCATATACCATTTCCCCCAACAGATAAAAGGAGTGACGCAGACCATGAAACGACTGGTTTCTGTATTCCTGGTGCTCTGCATGATGCTCTCCTGCGTGGCATTCGGCGAGACGCTGGACGGCGCACAGGGCGAAATCATGAACGAAGTGTCGGATGTGGCATCGGACGAGGTGCAGACGCCCGACGAACCGACGCAGGCTCCTGTGAACGAGGACGACATCGTTCTGCCGGATATGGATGATGACATCAGCATCCTGCCGTCGGACGACGTGAACGGCCCCGATCCCTACCGCGAGCTGGTGCTGCTCCAGCCGACGGACCTCATCGGTACGACGCTGTCCGAAACGAGCGTGCGCATCGGCTGGGGTTCTGTCGCCTTTGCGACGCAGTACGACGTGTACCGCAAGTTCGGCGGCGAAACCAGCTACACGCTGCTCGGCTCCGTGCCGAACAATCGCCTGTACTATGAGGATACGAACGTGACCCCCGGTCGGGCGGTGTACTACCGCGTGCGCGCGGTGAACGTGTCCTACGACGGCGAGCAGGCGAAGTATGTGTACAGCCCTGATTCGCAGACGCTGTCCTACATGACGCTTGCCAAGCCGAAGCTGGAAGACCCGCGCGGCTTGGGCGCGGACACCATCCGCCTGAACTGGTCGAGCGTCTCCGGCGCGCAGACCTACGAAGTGCAGATGTCCACCAATGCGACGAGCGGCTTCACCACCGTGCGCACTGACCTGACCGGCACGCTGTGCAACGCCACCGGCCTGAAGAAGGCGACGGGCTACTACTTCCGCGTCCGCGCGGTGCGCGTGTTCTCCTCCGGCGAAAAGTTCTACTCTGAATACTCCAACGTCGGCTGCGGTACGCCCATGGATCGCCCGGAGCTGACCGTGGTGCAGAGCGGCAACAACGCCCTGCTGTCCTGGCCGGCATCCTCCGGCGCGACGGGCTACATCATCTACCGCAAGACGGGCGCGAGCGGAAGCTACACCCTGCTGGCAAAGACCGGCGCGGTGACTTCCTTCGTGGACGCGAGCATCAACCTGGGTGAAGTGTACTACTACTTCATCTACTCCATGCGCCCCGTGGGCAGCTACAACTGCTTCTCCCTCTCCAGCGAGCGCGTGTACTTCACGGCGCTTGGCTCTGTGAACCTGTGCGCGGTGCGCAACACCGGCAAGCAGGAGCAGACCATTGACTGGGATACCACCGTGCTGGGCGCGAACAAGTACTATGTGTACAGTTCCACCACCATGGACGGCCTGTACACCAAGATTGGCGAAACCGAAGGCACGACTTATGTCGCCAAGAACCTCGTCGCCGGCACGACCTACTACTACAAGGTTCGCCCGGTGCGCGTGTTCTCCAACGGCACCATTTGCTACGGCCCGTGGTCGAACGTCATGTCCCAGCCTGAATCCGGCTCGTTGACGCTGGAGGGCTTAAGCGCGGTGAACCTCTCCGCGGGGCAGGATATTTCCGGCGGCTATGTGGGCGATGTGTTCTCGTGGAGCGCGACCGTCTCCGGCGGCAGCGGCTCGTACACCTTCAAGTACAGCCTCATCAGCCTGAGCGGCGGCAGCCCCATCGTCCTGAAGGACTTCTCCGACGGCTACACCTCGCTGCCCGCCGGTAAGACCAGCATGACGACCACCTTCACCCTCACCCTGACGGAAAACTACATCAACCTGATTAACTCCCAGAAGTACGCCATGCAGATGGAAGTTCGCGACTCCCTCGGCGCGACGACGGCGATGTACGCTGCCCCCGCGACGCTGAGCGAGATGAACTTCGTTGCCCCCGCGCCGGTGAGCAAGGTCGTCAACAAGACCATCCGCGTGGGCGAAAACTTCACGCTTGACCACGGCATCTACACCGAGGCGGGCGACGTGGCGAACATCGAAATCGCCAACACCAACAGCGCGATTTCCCTGCACGACAACGTGATTACCGGCGTCAACAACGGCTACGCGACGCTGCTGATTACCTCCAAGCGCTATCCCGACATCCTGATCGTCTACAACATCACTGTCGGCTACGCGCCGCTGACGATTGCCAGCGTGCAGCCCAGCGCCTCGAAGCTGAACAACTACGAGACGCTTGCGTGGGATATTACCTTCGCGGGCGGCCGGCCGAACTACAACGTGAACTTCAAGGTCTACCGCGGCACAACGGTGGTTGTCAACAGCAACCGCACGGAAACCGCAACGGGCCGCATCTCCGTCAACTATCAGCCGACGGTGGCGGGCACTTACCTGCTGGAAGTCACCATTACCTCCGCTGATGGGCAGTCCATCACCCAGCGCTCCAGCGCGACGGTGGTGTCGAACTACACGCCTGTGACGGTTGTGCCCAGCACGACGGCGAGCGTGACAAACCGCAACCTGACGTGGACGACTGCCTACAAGGGCACGAGCAGCGTCATCCGCCGCGACTACACCCTGTTCCGCGATGGCTCCGTGGTGGCGACGGAAGTTGGCCTGAATAACCTGACGTTCAACTACACGCCCACCGTCGCGGGTTCCTACATCCTGCGCGTCATCGTGTATGAAGCCAACGGCAACAAGATTGAGGTCACTGCGCCGACCATCACGGTTACGCAGGGAGGTTCCGGCACGTCCGGTACGGGCACGGTGACGGGTGTCCGCGTGGCGCTGCGCCGCGGTGCAAGCACCAAGTACGGCATCATCCTCCGTGTGGACAAGGGCGAAACTGTCACCATTCTGGAGCGGTCCGGCAGCTGGTACTACGTCAGCTACAAGGGCACGACGGGCTGGATGATGGCGCAGTACGTCAAGGCAAACTAAACCAAAAGGTAACATAAAAGAGGGGCGCTCCGGGGTGGAGCGTCCCTTTTTTGGCGATGAAGTTGAAATTAGATGAATCAAAGAAACAGCCGCCGATAGTCCTTTTTAGAATTGAAAATCGCAGACACAGTTACAGTTTTTGTGTCATTGTCAACTCTATAAAAAATCAGATATGACTTATGCGGCACGAATCGGTAGTCCCTCGCGCGCAAAGCATAATCTTTCGGCAGTGCACCTAATTGCGGGAAGTCATTCAGTCGGTCACATCTGTCAAGCAACTCGTTCACAAATCGCTGCGCAATCTCTCTGCTCTGTGACTGCTCGGCGAGATAGAACGAAATTTCATGCAAATCCTGTATTGCAGTATCAGCAAATATAATGCGGTAGTTCATGGTGCCCAATCATCCAATTCGCGCAGAAGATTCCTACGGACATCTTCAATCGGCTGCACCCGCCCTAACTTCACATCATCCTCTGCCTGTGCCAAGTGCGCATAGACCTGAAGTCTCGCTTCCATCTCTGCAATGTAATTCTGCTGCTCCATGAAACTCTCGTGGCTCATGACGACAGTATCTTCCTTGCCATTGACCGTGATGGCAACGGGATTCTGCCGCGCCAAAGCGGAAATCTGCGAGTAATTGCTGCGCAGGTCGCGCGAGGGTCGAATCGAAATCGCTGCATTCATGGAAAAATCACCTCCTGTTGTAGTCATATTATACCCTGAAACGCCTACGGTGTCAAGCGGAAAATCATGGAAAAATGAAAGGCGATTTTCCTATCTATCCCTTTTCTTTTGTTGCTTTTCCCCAAATGCGAACGGCGAAATTTCATGACGAACGGCACCTGAAATGGTATAAACGCACGAAATTAGGACGAATATGACAGCTTGTGCGAGAATTTCGACAGTTTGTGCGAGACTGCTTGCGTCACCCGAAAAAATTGCTATAATAAAGTAGGAAAAAAGCACAGTGGGTGGTCTGTGCAAACGCGTAAGGATGGATTGACCATGAAACACGGTAATTTGGTTTCCCGAATGACTTTGGAGGAAAAGTGCGCCCTGCTTGCCGGCAAAGATGTCTGGCACACGCGCGAGATTCCGCGGCTGAATATTCCCGCCATCACGCTCTCCGACGGGCCGAGCGGCTTGCGCAAGCAGGCGGGCGAAGGCGACCATCTGGGCCTCAACGCATCGACGAAGGCGACGTGCATTCCCTCCGCCGCGACGCTGGCGTGCAGCTGGGACGACACGGTGTCCGAGGCGATGGGCGCGGTCGTCGGGCGCGACGCTGCCAATCAGGGGGTGGATGTGCTGCTTGCGCCGGGGCTGAACACGAAGCGCTCCAGCCTGTGCGGCCGCAGCTTCGAGTATTACTCCGAAGACCCGTACCTCTCCGGCAAGCTGGCGGCGGGCTTCATCCGCGGCGCGCAGAAGCAGGGTGTATCCGCCTGCGCAAAGCACTACGCGGCGAACGCGCAGGAGCTGCTGCGGATGCACTCCGACAGCGTGATGGACGAGCGGACGCTGCGGGAAATGTACCTGACGAACTTCGAGATTGCCATCAAAGAGGGCAAGCCGGGCTTTGTGATGACGGCATACAACCGCGTCAACGGCGTGTACGCCAACGAAAGCCGCCATCTGCTGGGCGATATTCTGCGCGGCGAGTGGGGCTTTGACGGCGCGGTCGTGACCGACTGGGGCGGCAGCAACAGCATTGTCGAGGGTGTGCGCGAGGGCATGAATCTGGAGATGCCCGCGGCGGGCGACGACAGCCCCTGCCAGCTGGTGAAGGCGGTCAAGGACGGCACAATCGACGAGAAAATCATCGATGAACGCGTGGATCAGCTGCTGGATTTCGTGCTGGCAGAGAACAAGTCCGGCGAATCGTCGTTTGATGCCGCAAAGCAGCATCAGGCGGCGGAAGCGGCGGCGGAAAAGTGCCTTGTGCTGCTGAAGAACGACGAGCACCTGCTGCCGCTGAAGAAGGACGCGCGCGTGGCGGTTATCGGCGAGTTTGCGGCGCGCTCCCGCTATCAGGGCGCGGGCAGCAGCATGGTCAACGCTGCGCAGGTGGATGACACGCTGCCCCTGCTGGATGAATTTTTCCCGGCGCGGGTCGGCTTCGCGCAGGGCTTTGAGCGCCTCGACGCCCCGAACGACGCGCTGGCGGATGAGGCGGTGCAGCTTGCCAAGACGGCGGATTGCGCGGTGGTGTACCTCGGTCTGCCGGAGTGCTTTGAGACGGAAGGGCTTGACCGCACGCACATGCGCCTGCCGGAGAACCAAATCGCCCTGATGAAAAAGCTGCGCGCCGTGTGCAAGAAGATGGTGGTGGTGCTCTCCTGCGGCAGCGCGGTCGAGACGGACTGGGCGCAGGACTGCGACGCGCTGCTTTATGCGGGTCTGGGCGGCGAAGCGGTGGCGCGCTCTATGCTGCGGGCGCTGGTGGGCGAGATTACCCCCGGCGGCAAGCTGGCGGAAACGTGGTATCGCCACTATGCGGACGCGCCGGTCAGCCACTACTACCCCGGCACGGAGGCCACAAGCGAATACCGCGAAGGGCTGTACGTCGGCTATCGCTACACCGAGTCGGCGGACGTCGCCCCGGCGTTCGCTTTCGGGCACGGGCTATCCTACACGACGTTCCGCTACGACAACGTGCAGGCGGATAATGCGGGCGTGTCCTTTGACGTGACGAACACGGGCGACTGCGCGGGCGACGAAGTGGCGCAGCTGTACATCCACAAGCCGAACGCGGAGGTTTTCCGCCCGGCGAAGGAATTGAAGGGCTTTCAGCGCGTGCACCTGGAGAAGGGCGAGACGAAGCGCGTCACGATTCCGTTTGACGGCTATACGTTCCGCTACTTCAACGTCCGCACGAACCGCTTCGAGGTGGAGGGCGGCGAATATGAGCTGCTGATTGGTTCATCCTGCCGCGACATCCGCCTGACGGCAAAGCACACCGAGCAGGGGACGAACGCGCCCAATCCGTATGCTCAGCTGGCGGTGCAGGGCTACCGCACGGCGCGCGTGACGGACGTGAGCGACGCGGAGTTCACGGCGCTGCTGGGCCACGCGATTCCGCCGCATCTCTGGGACAAGACGCAGCCGCTGACGCTCAACGACACGGTGACGCAGCTCAGCTACGCCAAGAACCCGCTGGCGCGGCTGATCTACCGGATTCTCACGCGCATGAAGAACAAGGCGACTGCCGCCGGCAAGCCGGATTTGAACCTGCTGTTTATCTACAACATCCCGTTCCGCGGCATGGCGAAGATGATGAACGGCATGGTGTCGATGGCAATGGCGGAGGATATGCTGCTGATGGTCAATGGGCATTTCTTCCGCGGGTGCGGACGGCTGATCCACCACTTCTGCCACCGCCCGAAGCTGAACCTCAACCCGGATAAAAAGAAGAAGTAATTGCGGAAAGCAATTATATATAGAAAGCAACTCACAACAAGGAAAGGAAGCATGTCCCCCATGAAACAATCCTTCTGGCAGTCCCCCCTGACGCGCTCCAGCGTCCCGAAGGACAAGGTGACAACCCCCGAAACCCTGCTCGGCTACCTGATTGGCCCGTTCGGCGCGCTGCTGTCCTCCGGCATCTTCACCAGTTACCTTCAGGTTTATCTCGGCAAGGCGCTGGAATTGAGCAGCGCCTACCTGTCCATCCTCCAGCTGGTTTCCACCTTCCTGATTGTGGCGGCGAACCTCATCGTCGGTCAGCTGATTGAACGCACGCGTACCATGGCGGGCAAGGCGCGCCCGTGGCTGCTGCTCTCCGCGCTGACGCTTTCCGTTGCCAGCGTGCTGATGTTCATCATGCCCTTTGAAGGCACGGCGCGCTATGTGTGGATTGCCGTTGCCTATAACCTCTACTACGCCGTCGCGTACCCGATTTACAACACCGCGAACGCGACGATGGTGCCCGTGTCCACCCGTGACAGCGAGAAGCGCAGCGTCTTGGCGTCGATGAGCAACTTCGCGGGTCTGGGCGTGATGGGCGCAGGCTCGATGGTGTTCCCGGTGCTGATGACGATGTTCCTCTCCACCACGAATGAGGCGGGCGAAACGGTTTACACCGGCTTCGGCACGCAGTGGTTCGTCATCATGCTGGCGGTCGCCATCTTCACGGCGCTGACCGTCATCCTCCAGTTCAAGTTCACCCGTGAGCGCGTGACTGAAGAGCTGATGGAAAGCAACGCGAAGGAAGAAAAGAAGCAGAGCGTCTCGATGGGTCAGCAGCTGAAGGCCGTCACCAGCGAAAAGTGGTGGTGGGTCATCATCGTGTTCTACCTGCTGTTCCAGTGGGCGGGCGCGGTGAAAAACGGCTCGATGGCGTACTTCTGCTCTGATGTGCTTGGCGCGGACTGGTACATGTCCATCCTGTCCATCCTTGGCGCGGTGCCGATGGCGATTGCGGCGGCGTTCGTGGTGCCGCTGGCGAACAAGTTCTCCAAGCAGAAGCTGACGCTGGCGGGTCTGGCGCTGGGCGTTGTCGGCGGCGTGATTGCGGGGCTGGGCGGCAATAATCTCGTGGTGGTCGGCATCGGCATCGCGCTCAAGTGCCTCGGCTCCTCCCCGGCGTGCTACCTGATTCTGGCGATGCTGGCGGACGTTATCGACCATGTGGAGTACAAGCACGGCATCCGCACCGACGGCCTGACGATGAGCATCTACTCCTCCCTGATGGTCGCGGCGACCCCCATCGGCGGCGCGATTATTCAGGCGCTCAACGGCATGCTGGATGCAGGCACGGCGGCGTCGGTCAACTACATCTGGATTGAAACGATTGCTTACGCGGTTTGCGCGGTGCTGATGATTTTCTTCGGCGTGGAGCGCAATCTGAAGGCGGAGCAGCAGGAAATTGCCAATCGCGTGTCGAAATAAGACAGTAGATTGGTGAAAAGGGCAGCGCCTGCAAGGGACGGCGGCATCCTCACCGATGCACGACCTTGCAAGCGCTGCTTTTTCTATATAGAAAGGATGAAACCAATGAAACTCTTGTCGATTGCCATTCCCTGCTATAATTCGCAGGATTATATGCGCCATGCCATTGAAACGCTGCTTGCCGGCGGCGAGGACGTGGAAATCCTCGTCGTCAACGACGGCTCAAAGGACAAAACCGCGGATATTGCGGCGGAATATCAGCAGAAGTACCCGACCATCGTTCGCGCCATCAACAAGGAGAACGGCGGTCATGGCGACGCGGTGATGACTGGCCTCAAAAACGCGACGGGGCTGTACTTCAAGGTCGTCGATTCGGACGACTGGGTGGACGAAGAGTGCCTGAAGCGCGTGCTGGCGCAGTTGCGCGCGTTCACGGAACAAAAGGAAGAAATTGACATGCTGATTTGCAACTACGTCTACGACAAAGTGGGCGTGAAGCACAAGCACGTCATGCAGTACCGCCACGCCGTGCCGCAGAACCGCGTGTTCGACTGGAATGAAACGTGCTTCAAAATCGGCGAATACTTGTTGATGCACTCGGTCATCTACCGCACGGCGCTGCTGAACAAGTGCGGGCTGAACCTGCCGAAGCACACGTTCTATGTGGATGAACTCTACGTTTATCAGCCGCTGCCGATGGTAAAGAAAATGTACTATATGGATGAAAACCTGTACCACTACTTCATCGGGCGTGAAGACCAGTCCGTGCAGGAGAATGTGATGATCCGCCGCATTGATCAGGCGCTGCTGGTCAACCGGATGCTGGTGACGGAGGTGGATTTGAGCAAGGTGACGAACAAGCGCAAGCAGGCGTACATGCGGCGCTATCTGGAAATTGTGACGACGGTTTCGTCGATTCTGCTGCTCAAGAGCGGTACGGCGGAAAACAAGCAGAAGAAGGACGAGCTGTGGAAGTTCATTCGCGAAGAAAACCCGTATGTTTACAAGAAACTGCGCCACGGGCTGATGGGGCATGTGCTGCACCTGCCCGGAAAAGGCGGACGGCGGATTGCGCTGGCGGGGTATAAGGTGACGCGGAAAATTTATGGGTTTAACTGATTGTTAATGAGCAATGGCGGGGAAACGACCTCATCCGCCGCTGCGTGCAGACTGCAATCCACCAACGCCAAAATCAGGAAAGAAAGCAAAGCCGGGGTATCGGCGAATTGCGAATTACCTGAAAGTATCATCCACAAGGAGAATGAGAATATGAAGTATGATTATCTCGTCGTCGGGGCGGGGCTGTTCGGCGCGGCGTTCGCGCAGATGGCGAAGGAAAAGGGCAAGCGCGTGCTTGTAATCGACAAGCGGAGCCACATCGCGGGCAACATCTACACCGAGGACGTCGGCGGCATTGCCGTCCACCGCTACGGCGCGCACATCTTCCACACCGACGACGAGGAGGTTTGGCAGTACGCCAACCGCTTCGCCACGTTCAACCGCTTCACAAACGCGCCGCTGGCAAAATACCAAGATCGCTTGTACCACATGCCCTTCAACATGAACACGTTTTATGCCATGTGGGGCGTGACGAAGCCGAATGAGGCGCGCGAAATCATTGAGCGGCAGCGCAAGGAAATCACGGGCGAACCGCAGAATCTGGAAGAACAGGCAATTTCGCTCGTCGGGCGCGACATCTACGAAGCCCTCGTGCGCGGATACAGCGAGAAGCAGTGGGGGCGCCCCTGCCGCGAGCTGCCCGCCTTCATCATCCGCCGTCTGCCCGTGCGCTTCACCTATGACAACAACTACTTCAACGACCGCTACCAGGGCATCCCGGACGCAGGCTACACGGCGATGGTGGAGAAAATGCTGGATGGCATCGAAGTGCGCCTGAATGTCGATTTCCTCCAGCATCGGGCGGAACTGGCGGAAATTGCGGACAAAATTGTCTACACCGGACCGATTGACCAGTATTACGACCAGTGCTTCGGCGCGCTGAATTACCGTTCCCTGCGGTTTGAGACGCAGGATTTGCCGATGCAAGACTATCAGGGCAACGCTGTCATCAACGACACGAACGCCGACGTGCCCTACACGCGCGTGATTGAGCACAAGCATTTCGCCTATGGTCAGGCGGATGTGCTGAATCTGCCGCACACGGTGGTGACATACGAATATCCGGCGGACTGGAAGCAGGGCGACGAGCCGTACTATCCGGTGAACGACGCGAAGAACGGCGCGCTGTACGAGCAGTATCGGCAGAAGGCGGCGGGGGAGCGGAACGTCATTTTCGGCGGCCGGCTGGGGCAGTACCGCTATCTGGACATGGACGACACGCTGCGCGCCGCCATCGATTGCGCCCGGAAGGAACTGGAATAAGGGGGAGTAACGGTGCGGCTTGCCATCGTGGAGGACGACGACAAGGTGCGGCAGCAGCTGCAAACCTATGTGCTGCAATATTTTCAGGGACGCGAGAACGACGTGGAAATCCGCCTGTTTGCCGACGGCGACGAAATTCTGGAAGACTACGCGGCGGACTACGACCTGATTTTCCTCGACATCCAAATGAAGCGCCTGGACGGCTTGGCGACGGCGGAACGCATCCGCGAGCGTGACGAGGACGTGTATCTGGTGTTCATCACGAATTTGGCAAATTACGCCATCCGCGGATACGCCGTCCACGCGCTGGACTTCATCCTCAAACCGGTGAATTTCCTTATGCTGCGGCAGGTGCTGATGAGCGTGGAGCGGCTGCTTGAACAGAAGCCGAAACGCTACATCACCCTGCCGACGGACACGGGGCTGACCCGCCTTGATGTGAGCCAAATAACCTACGTCGAGACGGACGGCCACGCCGTGAGCATCTACACGGAAAAGGGGATGTACCGCCTGCGGCAGAGTATGCGCGGGATGGAGGAACTGCTTGGAAAATACGGATTTTTCCGCTGCAACAGCTGCTATTTGGTGAATCTGCGGCATGTGGAGCGCGTGGAGAATGGCGGCGCCATCGTCGGCGGGCAGGCGCTGACCATCTCACGCCCGCGCCATAAGGCGTTTATGGAGGCGTTGACGAAATATCTGGGAGGAGCGAAAGTCTAAATGGTAGCGTTCCTCGAAGTTGGATTCTTCCCGCGTATCCATACGGCGATTGCCGAATGGCTGGCGTGTATGCTCTTCATCCTGCCGCAGAAAAAGCACTTCGGCGAAACCAGCTGGCAGCAAATCGGCTGCTGCATTGGCTTTCTGGCGCTCCTGCTGGGGCTGAACCTGCTGAATCAGGAGCAGAGCGGGCTGACATGGATGCTGCTGATGGCGGCGTGCATGGGTACAATGCTGGCAATGATTGTCTGCTGCTGCAAACTGAAGCTAATGAAAGCAGGCTACATTTGGGCGCACGCCTTCATCACGGCGGAGTTCGCCGCGTCGCTGGAGTGGCAAATCAACTATTATCTGCTGATGGCGGATTCGGTGGATTCGCGGGGCACTTGGCTGGTGATGGCGGGGACGTACATCATCGTGTTTTCCGCGATTTACCTGCTGAACCAGAAGCACCATATCCTGCGCAGCGGCACAAGCGTCACGCGGCAGGAGCTTATCAGCGGCAGCGCGATTGCCCTTGCGTCATTCTGCCTGAGTAATTTCAACTTTGCGTTTACGAACAACGTGTTTACTGAAACACTGGGGACAGGCATCATCTATTCCCGCACACTGGTGGATTTCGGCGGCGTCGTCATGCTGTTCGCGTATGACATGGCGCGGTCGGAACTGTACCTCAGCCACGAGTTGGAAGCGATGGAGAACCTGCTGAATCGGCAGTATGAGCAGTACCGGCAGTTCGATGCGAACAACAAGGCGATGCACCAGATTTACCACGACCTGAAGCACCAAATCGACTTCATCCGCAACGAAAAAAGCGCCAGCAAGCGCGAATCGTATCTGGCGGAGATGGAAAAAGTGGTCACGCTGCGCGACGCGGAGATGAACACGGGCAACGCGATTCTGGACACGGTTTTAACGAGCAAGAGCCTGCGCTGCGCCGAGGAAGGCATCGTGATGACGTGCTTTGCCGACGCGCACGACATGTGCTGATTCCGCTGGCGGAGGAAAAAAGTGGGTTCTTCACGGAAAGTTGGGGGAGCAACCAAGGGCTTAGGCGAAGCACCGAAAAGCTGCACGCGGAAGGAGCATGAAAGCGCGACCAACTCAATCGCGAAAAGGGGTCAAGGGGCAATTGCCCCTTGCAGGGTCAAGGGACAGCGTCCCTTGTGGGGTTTGGGGCAACGCCCCAACTGTTCCTCGTCCGATCAATCCCAAGGAAGTCGCCAACAAAGGCGCAGGCAGCGAAGCGTCCCTGCCAGTATCTTTGCGCGTCCGCAGACGCGCCCTCAAGCTGCTCTTCCCCCCAAGATTCCGTGAAGAACCAGGTCTGCCAGTGGGCGGCGGTGGTGTTGCGGCTGCCCGGATACGCCGTGTTGCACTCGACGACCGTGCCGTGCACATGCTCAATCATCGGCCGCCAAAATTCAGGGGGCAGGAAGTTCTGGTTGCCCTTTTCGCCGGAATGCAGCTTCACGGCGACGTTCCCCGACAGCTCCAGACCGCAGGCTTCGTAGAGCTTCAGCACGTTTTCGGGAGTGATATTGCGCGTAAAATAAACCTTCGATGGCATAAAACGTTTCTCCCTTTACTTATTTGTGTGGATGTTACGCTTCGTAAGCGCGCTTGCTGAGTTCGTCGGAGACGTACCCGGCAAGAATATCCACGATGCGGGCGTTCTTGCCGCCGCCCGCAACGATGATATCCGCAAATTCCACATAATTGGCAATATACTGGCTGAACATGGGGCGAACCGTCGCGCGGTACTGGTCGGAGATGCTGTCGATGCTGCGCCCGCGTTCCAGAATGTCGCGCTCGATGCGGCGAAGCAGGCAAATATCCGCGTCCACCTTCATGTACAGCTTCAGGAACATCAGCTTCATCAGCCGCGGGTCAAAGAAGCAGTGGATGCCCTCCAGAATCACCACATCGTGCGGGTAAATCAGCTCATCGGTGTCCGCGCGGCGGTGCTGCGTGTAGTCATACGCCTTGCGGGTGATGGGCTGACCGCTGATGAGCGTGTTCATGTCGTGCAGCAGCAAATCGTGGTCAAAAATGCCGGGTTCGTCGTAATTGAGCTTTGCGCGCTCGGTAAAGGACAAATCCGGATGGTCGCGGTAGTAGCAATCCTGCTGGATGACCAGACAGCGGTCGCCCAGCCGGTTTGCCAGCGCGTCCGCCAAGGTGGATTTTCCGCTGCCGCTTGCGCCGCAGATGCCAATCAGAATCATCGTTCTGCCTCCCCATGTATTTCCCTCCAAAAGAGTACACCGAAAACGCCGCGCTGTCAAGGGGAACAGCAAAAAAAGCCGGAAAGTTTCGGCAATTCGGCGGAATGTGGCGAATTCTGACAGTGACAAAGCCGCACGCGTCATGCTATCATGGCGGAGCGAAAGGAAGTGAACCGCGGTGAGCAAGCAGATGCCGCGCACGAAAGAGACGAAGGGGAGGCGGCTCAGCCGGGTGATGCTGACGGTGCTGTCCGCCATCATCGCGGCAAGCGTCTTTATCCCGGCGGCGCGGGCGGAAAATCCCCCGATGACCGTTGTGTATGCGCTCGACAGCGCGAATTTGACCTTCCGCGATTCGGACGCGGCGAACATCAACCAAATCAACTACGCCTTCGCCCTCATTCGGGACGGCGAGGCGGATGGCAGCCATTGGGCGGCGATTGACCGCGTTCGCGCGTATCTGCGCAAGCACCCGCACATCCGCGGGGTGATGGCGGTCGGCGGCTGGGGCGCGGAGGGCTTCTCTGACGCCTGCGCGACGGCGGCTGGACGCGCGCGGCTGGCGGACAGCATCCTCCGCCTGATGGACGAAAACGGCTTCCGCGGCGTGGATATTGACTGGGAGTACCCCGGCACGTCGGCGGGGGGCATCAAGAGCCGCGCGGAGGATGTAGAAAACTGGTACGCGCTGCTGTCCCTCCTGCGCGACGGGCTTGACAAGCGAACCGCCGCGACCGGGCAGAAACACACGCTGTCTGTCGCCGTCGGGGCGGGGGACAGCCTGCTGAAGCCGATTGACCCGGCACGGCTGAACGCGCTTGCGGATCAAGTGGTGGTGATGGCGTACGACCTGTGCGGCTTTGACCGCGAGACGGGGCATCACGCGGCGCTGTATCCGGATGACAATAGCCGGCAGTCCGGCGCGCGGGCGGTGCGCACGCTGACGCAGGGCGGCTTGTCGGCGGATAAAATCCTGCTGGGGATTCCGGCGTATGGGCGGATGTGGCGGCAGGTGAGCGGGAGCGCGGTGACGCAGACGGCGGGCATCAGCGGCACGAAGGTGCTGAATTTTCCGGATTTGCTGGCGCTGGAATCGCAAGGGTACACGCGGTATTATGACGGCGCGGCGAAGGCGGCGTACTGGGTCGGCGGCGAGAATTTCGTCAGCGGCGAGGATGAACAGTCGATTCGCGACAAGGCGCAATGGGCGGTGCAGCAGGGCTTGCAAGGCGCTGCGGTGTGGTCGTACGGGCAGGATGCTTCGGGCAAGCTGCTGGCGTGGGTGAAGGAGGCTTTGTCACAGTGATGTGACACTTGCGTAGCGGCTTTCCCTTGCCGCAGAGGGTTTCGCGTCTGCGGACGCGACGAGGGGGATGAAATCCCCGCTCTGTAACTTTTCAGCCCCCTCTTGGCGTTCTTTGGTTACTTTCTGGCGCGCCAGAAAGTAACAGAATTGCCTCCGCAGAGGCGACGGGAGCAGCAGACAAAATCAAGATTGAAATAAGCAAAAAGCGGCGAGTTCCTCCGAAAATCAGGAGAGAACCCGCCGCTTCTAATTTACTGCGGCAGCGTAATGCTGTACACCTCTGTTCCGCTGGTTACGATGGCGTATCCGCCGGACGTGATGCCAATCAGCGAGGTGACGCTGCGCCCGTCCGGGAGCGACGCGGCGTACGCCACAAACCGCTGACTCTCCAGCGTGCTGGTGAACAGGTAGGTGGGGGAGAAGGCATAGATGCGGCGGCTGTCAATCGCCGCGCCGACGCAGGTGGTCGGCAGGGTGATGTGGTTGTCAACGCTGCCCGCCAGCACGCGAAGTTGCGTAATCGCCATTTCGCTGCTGGTTTGGTTCGTGGGGGCGAACAGCATCTGCGGCGTGCCGCGCGCGGACAGGCTGTGGTTCATCAGCCGCCAGCCGTAAATCAGCTGACTGCCGCTGGTGTCCTGCACGCCGCGGTAGTCGTATGTTGTCAGCTGCTGCGTGTCAAAAACATACAGCTTGCTGCCCGTGTAAAACACCTTATAGACGAGGTGGTCGCCCAAATTGACGTTGCCCGTGTTCATTTTGTTCACTTGGAAGGTGTGCAGGTACGTCGCCAGCGCGGGGCTGTACACATCCGCGCTCAACGTCCAGCAGTACTCTTCGCCCGTGCCGAAGAAGCCGCAGTCCAGCAGCATCTTGCCCTCGAACACGCCTTTTTCGCTGTCCAGCAGCTGACCGTTCAAATCCACCATCATCACTTCGGGGTTGATTTCGTCCCCCAAAACAATCACCGCGCGGGTGTTGCCAATCCGCGCAAACTGAATTTCGCTGGTCATCGGCTCGTTGTACGTCGGGCGGCCGTTTTCGTTGACGATGAACAGCTGCGTGCCCGACCACGCAATCAGGTACTTGTCCGACACGCTGAACGACGCGCCCGACCCGACCGGATACGACCAGAGCACCGTGCCCGTTGCGCCGACGCAGTGGATGGATTCGCCGTCGTAGTACACCACGCCGTCGCGGAAAACGGTCACATCCTGATGCGCAAAGCAGGGGAGCGAATATACGCCGATGGAGCGGCTGCGCGTGAAGTAGCGCACGAGGTTGACGGCGAGGGACAATCAGCACGACGACCAGCACGACGATGGTGCAGTTGCGGAGCATCCGCAGGCTGCTTGCGCTTCTGGTCGGGGTCTGGAATGGCGGTGGATGGATTTCTGCCTTGCATGAGTTATCTCCTTCAGCCGATGCGGCTGCCAAATTCGCAGAGGAAAAACCGATTCTATTATAGCAGGATTTTCCCCGTGTTGCAACCGTTTGCTTAAAAAACGCCCGCCAATCATCCGATGGCAAGATTCACCCGCGCCCTGCGCGCCCATTCCGCTTCGCGCGGCGTGCTATGCCGCGGTTCAGCCCCGTTAGCCGAAATGAAAATAGAATAAAAACGGCTGGTTTTTCGCCAGATTTGGAGAAGATATACCGTGAACATCTTGACAAAATAGATACTTCTATTATAATAAGCATATAGGGATTTCCGAATTTCATCAGGAAGGAGAACAGGCACAATGACGCGCGAAAACAACAAAATCTGCCGCGTTTTCAAGGCGCTGTCTGAACCGAAGCGCTACCGTATCGTGACGATGCTGGCGAACGGCAAAATGTCCGCGAGCGAAATTCTCAAGCACTTCAACGTCACGCAGCCGACGCTGTCGCATGATATGCGCTTGCTGATTGATGCGGAGCTGGTCAACAATCAGCGCATCGGCAAGTCCGTCATGTACGAGCTGAACCCAGAGATGCTGCAAAACATGATTGATGTTTTGACGGCTATCCAGCATCCCGAAACGGCTGATTCTGCGGACGAGGCGGAATGAAAACCAGCCCCAACGACCCTCCAGCGCCACGAAAGTGCGGGAAGGCCGTTTTTTTTATTCATTCAAAATAAAAAAACGCGCCGCCGGAGCGACGCGCTTTTTGTTGGTTCTTCACGGAATCTTGGGGGAAGAGCAGCTTGGGGGCGCGTCTGCGGACGCGCAAAGTTACTGGCAGGGACGCTTCGCTGCCTGCACCTTTGTTGGCGACTTCCTTGGGATTAGTCGGACGCGGAACAGTTGGGGCGTTGCCCCAAACCCCACAAGGGACGCTGTCCCTTGACCCTGCAAGGGGCAGACGAAAAGGGACGAAGTCCCCCCTTGACCCCTCTGCGCGATTGAGTTGGTCGCGCTTTCATGCTCCTTCCGCGTGCAGCTTTTGGTGCTTCGCCTAAGCCCTTGTTTGCGCCCCAAACTTTCCATGAAGAAGCTAGCTAAAAAACGCGCCGCCGGAGCGACGCGCTTTTTGTTAGGGCTTGATGATGTTCTCGTAAGTGCCCGCGGGCATGGTGTTCAGCGCGGACTGGCTGCCGGCGGTGCTCATGCAGCCGTTATCCAGCAGCGCCTGATACATCGGCGCGAACGCCATGATATCTTCCACCTTGAGCTGCTTCAGCTCGTGCATCCACTGCAGGCGGCGGAACGGGTCATCCCCGTTGACGACATCGGTAATCACCGACAGCGCGCCGGTCAGCTCGCCCGAAGAGAGCGCGTAGTAGCTGTAAGAGGAGAGAATGTAGCCATCCAGCGTCTCCTGATCCAGCGACATTTGCAGCTGCTGGAGCAGCATCGGCACATAGTTGTAAACCGTAAAGGTCTGCGCCACGTTCGGGTCGCGGTAGCTGATGATGTACATGCCGTCTTCATCCGCGCCGTGGAATACGCCGTACGCGCCGTACTGGTCGCGCAGGAGCGGATAAAGCAGACCATCGCTGACGAGGCTGCACATGGCATCCATCGCGCCGGAGTAGCCGCCTTCAACGCCCATCTGCTCAAAGGTGGCGTACACCAGGTTGAAGTTCACCGTGCTGTTGATGACGATGCCCTCGGCGCTTGCCGGAACGGGCAGGTCATACGTCTGCGGCGCGACTTCCGCCATCGGCAGGGACGCGAGGAAGCTGTCTGCCGCCGCGCGGTTGTTCTCGATGGAGGCGGCGTTGCCCGCAAAGCCGATCACCGCGTTCGCGCCGTTGTGCAGCAGCGCCTGAATGCGCTTCATCTTGGCGGCGAACGCCTCCGGGTCGCTCTCCAGCAGCGCCTGCGCGTCGGACAGGAAGTGGTAGTAATCAACGCCCGTGGCGTAGGTGTAGAGGTTGAAGCCCACGTCCGACTGGGACACGGCGCGGTACAGCTGCGTCATGTAGATTTCCTGCTCATAGGACTGCTTCATCGTCTGGCGGAACAGCGCGATATTGGAGGCAATCAGCGCCGTGTCGGTGAACTCGCTCTCGAAAAGCAGCTCGTTGAGCAGCGCGTAGCTGGCAGCCATATCGGCGTCCGTCGCCTTCCAGCTGGCGCGGATGTAGGGGCGGAAGCCCTGCGCGTCGTCCGTGTTCAGCACGGCCAGCTTCACCGCGCCGTCGTAGAGGTAGCGGCTCTGAAGCGCGTAAACATCCGCCGAGGAATGCTCCGTGGTGCCCAGCGAGCCAATCAGGTTGAGGTACAGGTTCAGCCAGTGGATGTCCTCCTGCGGAATCGCGGCGGCGTCCAGCAGGATGTACGTCTGCCCGATGCCGTCCACGTCCGCCGCCACGTCAATGCGGCGAATGCCGCTTGCGTCGGTCACGTCGGTGTAGTCATAGGTGCGGATTTCTTCGGGCAGGTTATCCACCGTGACCGCCTGAAGCTGCGCCACGAGTTCGGACGCATCCTCCATGCTGCCGCTGGCCAGCGCGGCGGTGTCCGCCACAAGCTGGTCGATTTCCTCGGCGGACATGGCGGCCTTGGTTTCCGCCAGCTTCGCCGCCAAATCGGCTTCAATTGCTTCCTGCTGCCCCGGCGCGGGGACGGTCGTCACGGTGATGACGCGCTGATTGTCCTCCGTCAGGTACTTCTTGGCAACTTCGGCGTACTTGCCTTCCGTCTGGTACTTCTCGAAGTTGTCCATGTTCGCGATTGACTTTTCGTAGGCGTGCACATCGCCGGTGGTCGCCCAGCAGTAGGCGATGTTCTGCGCCATGTTCACGCCGAGGTCGCTTTCTTCGGACATCAGCGCGGTTTCCATCGTCAGAGAAGAAGCGATTGCGTCCAGTATGTCCTGTGAAACGCCGTTTTCGGCAAATTCCAGCACGGAGGCGTAGATGCACTCGCGCAGCGTCTGCACGTCGCCCTCGTTCATGCCGGTGGCGACAAACACGACTGCGGGTTCAGGGCCGTCCGTCTCCAGATAGACGCTGATGTCAGCGTTAGGCAGCACATCCACCAGATTGCTCACCAGCGCGGAAGAGGAATCGCTCAGCAGCATCGTGAGCAGATCCAGCACGTTCTGCTCTTCCTCAGTCGCGTTTTCGCAGATGAAGGTGATGTAGGTGACGGCGGCGTTCTCCGTCTCCGTGCCCTCGTAGACAGGGTACTGGCAGACCTTCTCCACGGGGGAGGTCACAGGGGTGTAATCGGGCGTGGAGAAATCAAACGCCTTCGCCTCATAGGGGGAGAACGCCTCGTCCAGCAGCGCAAGGAAGGCGGCGGGGTCTTCAATCGCGCCGTAGACGGTCGTCAGGGAGTTAGACGGATGATAGTAGGCGGTGTGGTAATCCTTGACCTCCTGCCACGTCATGGACGGAATTTCGGTCGGCTCGCCGCCCTGATTGTAGCCCATGTGGCTGCCGGGGAACGCCGCCTTCATTGCGTTGTAGGACGCGGAGGTCTCCAGCGAGGCAGCGCCCTGCATCTCGGAATACACCGTACCGCTGATGGTCAGGGGGCTGTCCGCGCTTTCCAGCGAATAGCGCCACGCCTCGGAGCGGAACAGGGACTCGTCCTCATAAATCATGGGGTTGAAGCAGCTGTCAAGGTAAAAATCCGCATACTTGAGCAGCTGCGCTTCCGACAGGGACGCAACGGGGTAAGTCGTCATGACCTGATACGTTGCGGCGTTCATGTAGGTGTTGTAGGTCTGGTAAATGAGGTTGAAGAACAGGCTTGCCGACGGGTACTTCTTCGAGCCGTCCAGCGTGGAGTGCTCAAAGACGTGCGGGATGCCCTTGTCGTCGCTAAGCGGGGTGACGAACGAAATGTCGAACGCGCGGTTCGTGTCCTCGTTGATGAGGAAGAACACCGTCGCGCCGGTCTTTTGATGGCGCAGGACGGTCGTCTTTGCGTTCAGCAGTGCGAACTCGCCGTTCTCCACCACTTCAAAGCCGTGGATGACAGCACCGACCGCCATCTCGGTGGACGGCGCATCCGCCGATTCCGCCAAAGCCGCGGGCGTAAGGCTCAGCAGCATCGCCATGCAGACCATCAGCGACAGCAGCGAGCGCAGGAGACGCTTATTCATGTGTTTTTCCCTCCTTTTTCTGCCCACCAAAACAGGAGCAGTATCATTTTCATGATACCACTCCGGGAGAGGATTGGCAAGTCAATTTTTGCCGTATGCGTGGAAATGCACGGAAAAAACATCCGGAAACAGCCTGAATCAGCGGAAATCACTCGTAATCGAAAATCGCCTTCTGCTGGATGCGCGCGCCGAACGTCTCTTTCCAGCGGTGATGCGGTTCGCTTGCGTCGTAGGCGGGCAGCATGTCGGGCGTCATGGTCAGCTCAATCAGCAAATCATAGCGGTTCGGACGGTTGATGACGTTGCGGCGGATGGTCAGCGCGGTCGCCACGCCGTCCGCAACCGCCTGCGCGAAAATCGCCTCCGCCTCTTTCGCCAGCGCGTCCTTGTCGCCCGCGTCGGGCGTCCACTTGACCAAAATGCAATGCTGCATGGGGATTCCTCCTTGCGAAAAACTTCCTATTTATATGGGCGGATGAGGCCGGTTCTGCTCCAATGCCCCCAAAGTAGGGGAGTGCGCACCCGAAGGGGTCAAGGGGGGGGAGCGGAAAGCCCCCTTGTCGCGTCCGCAGACGCGAAATCCTGCGACGAATTGCAATCCGCCGCAAAAAATCAGATTACGAAGCGGCTTCCTCCGCAGCCGCCGCCGGCGGCTCATTCAGCATATCGCGAATGAAGTAATCAAAGAACGCCTGAACATTTTCTTCGTTGCCGTTGGCGCGGAAAATGCACGCGTAGTACGAATCCGCAGTCGGATACAGGAACGTGTCCAGATACGGCAAATCCGCGCACGGGATGCCGAACAGGTGCTTTTCGCCCGTGTCGCTGTCCGTGCGCCAGCCGCGGCTCAGGCTGATGCCGCGCGATTCCAGCTCGCTCACTAAGTCGGGCATGGTTTCCTCCAGCGCCACAAACACCCCTTGCTGAGCATACGTCTGAAAGAGATCCTTCGGCAGCAGGTAAATGTCGCACTCGCGCGCCGTCATGCGGGTCATCAGCACCGATGAACCCCAGGTCTCGTCACTCATGATGAACTGCGTGTTCATTTCCTCCATGTCGGGCAGGAGCAGCTGACGCACGTCCTCCATGTAGGCGTCCAGCGCCGTCTGATTGCCCGCGCCGTATACGCCGACAATGACCTTCTTTTCTTCCGGCGGGCGGTAGCGCGTCGTCGTGAAGAGGATGCTCCAGAAAAAGATGACCAATACCATCATCAGGACATACTTCCACCATGAATACGTCAGGTGGTTTTGCAGGCGCTCGTGCGTCACGGGTGTTTTCACGGGTCGTGTTCCTTCTTTCGGGGGATTTAGGGGGATGATAGCACACGGATGTGAAGCCTATATGAAGTATTAGCGGTAAACCGCCGTCCAGCCGTCGCCGTCGGGCGCGTAGAACATGCTGGTCACGTCGGGATTTTCGTACACGGGCAGGAAGTCCAGCAGCGATTTCCCACGCGGATGGGCGGCGATTTCCGCCCGCGTCATCCAGCGGTTTTCGCCCTCGGCGGAGGAGGTCAGCGTGCCCGTGTACGCCGACGCTTCATAGCACAGCACCAGCGCGCGGGTCTGCCCGCCGTGCTTCATCCACTCCTTGATGCCGACGAGCCGGGGCGAAACGACAGTCAGCCCGGTTTCCTCCTGCATTTCGCGGATGACGGCATCCGCACACGTTTCGCCGATTTCGACGTGTCCGCCGGGAAAGCAGAGCACCGGCCACGATGGGTCGGTGCGGTCTTGCACGAGCATACGGTTCGCACCGTCGCGCAGGAGGCAGACGTTCATGAGTTCAATGGGGGCGGGGGTGTGCATAAGTACCTCCAATTTGCATATTGTATTGCAAATCGCCATACAATATGGTATAATCAGTAGTAGAAAGGGGATGCAGCAATGAAAAGTGCGAATGTGACAGTGCGGGTTGAGCCGGACGTGAAGGAAAAGGCGGAAGCGATTCTGAACGAATTGGGGATTCCGACCTCGACCGCCATCAACATGTTTTATCGGCAGATTGTGCTGTGGAACGGGCTGCCGTTTCGCCCCGCAAAGCCGCCCATTCGCCCGCTCAGCCGGGACGAAATGACGGACGAGGTGTTTAACGCGCGGATGGCGGAGGGGCTGGCGCAGGCGAAAGCGAATCAAACTGCACCGATGGAGGACGTATTTGCCAGACTGCTTGGGGAAATCGACAATGGAAAGGCAATATGACATCCACATTACCCCGCACGCGGAACAGGCTATGCGGGAAATCGCCAGCTATATCGCGGTGGATTTGCAAGTGCCTGAAACGGCAATGCAAATGCTGCGGACGTTTCAGGTGGAGATCGCGAAGTTGAAGATGATGCCGCAGAGAATCCCATTGACACCGGAAGAACCGTGGCATAGCGTGGGTATCCGGCGAATGCTGGTTAAAAATTACAACATCTATTTCTGGATTGATGATGAAAAGAGCATTGTCCAGATAACGGATGTACTTTACGGGCGGCGCAATCAGCCGAAGCAGCTGATGGATATGCCGATGGAGTGAGCAGCCACCGCAAGCATCTTGGAGCAATCCGAGATGCTTATTTTTTACGCATTAACACGCGGAATCTGTATAAGGGCGTCACCAACTTCATCGCGCGAAAGGGAGTCCAGAAGCAACGCCTCTGGCAGGTTCAAGGGCAGCGCCCTTGGGTTCCCCCTTTACTGCCTCTGCACCACAAAGCACTCCGGCGCGCCCGCCCCGGCGTTCAAAAACCGGTGGTGCAGCACGTTGTACTCCTGCGGGCGCAGCGCCGACAGATACGCCATCAGCGCGGCGCGTTCCTCGTCGCCCGCGGCGTGACCCGGATAGGCGCAAATGGTGCAGACGCCGCCCTTCATCAGCAGCGACAAAGCCGCCGAAATCGCCGCGCGCGTCGTCTCCCAGTGCGTCGTGATGCGCTTGTCGCCGCCCGGCAGCCAGCCAAGATTGAATGTCGCGGTGCGAATCGGCACGGTCACCCGCTCCGATAGATGCTCGTGCCCCTCGGCGTAGAGCGTGCAGCGGGACAGCATCCCTGCATCCGCCAGACGCTCGCGCGTGCGTTCCACCGCGTCGGGCTGAATGTCGAAGCCGATGACGCGCCCCGTTTCGCCCACCAGTTCGCAGAGCATCAGCGTGTCATGCCCGTTGCCCAGCGTCGCGTCCACCACCGTGTCACCCGGCTGAACCACTTGCCGCAGCACATCGGCGGCAATCCAGCGGGCGCTGCGAAGCTCGTAGCTCATGCTCACAGCTCCTTCAATTTGCGTACTTCCACGTCCGTCAGGCGGCGCCACTGGCCGCGCGGCAGGTCGTGCAGCTTAATCGTCGCAAAGCCGACGCGCTTGAGGGCGACGACCTCGTGCCCAATCGCACTGAACATGCGGCGCACCTGCCGATTGCGCCCCTCGTGAATCGTCACCAGCAGCACGGACGCGAACGTCTCGTAGCGCACAAGATGCACGTCCGCCGGGGAGGTCATGCGGTCGTCGTCGAGCCGGACACCCGCGCGCAGACGACGGATTTCCTCGTCCGTCACGCGGTTGGATACCTTCACCAGGTACTCCTTGCTCACCTCGCGGCTGGGGTGGAGGAGGTTGTTCATCAGGTCGCCGTCGTTGGTCAGCAGCAGCAGACCCTCGCTGTCGTAGTCCAGCCGCCCGACAGGGTACAGGCGCACCGGGTAATCGCGGAACTTGTCCATCACCGTCGGGCGGCCTTCGGGGTCGGCGACGGTCGTCACCTCGCCCATCGGCTTGTTGTACGCCAGATAGTGCTTTTCTTCCTGAATTTTGCAAACCTTGCCATCCACCGTCACCACGTCGGCGGATTCATCCACCTGCACGCCCATTTCGGTGATAACCTTCCCGTTTACCGCCACATGCCCGTCGGCAATCAGCTTTTCGGAGTTGCGGCGCGACGCCACGCCGGAGAGGGCAAGAAACTTCTGGAGACGCATCATAATGTGTAATTCACCTTTCTGTTTATCAAAATCTTGTTTTGTACTGCTCTGATGAAAGAATGTTCCAAAAACGGCGCGCCGAAGGGGTGTCGGGGGCGATCGGAAAGCCCCCGACTCGCCTCCGCAGAGGCGAAACCCATGCAGCCAAGACGCATTCAAGGAAAATCACGTCCAATGGACGACAATGCCGTCCGGCCGCCGGCGCAGAAGCGCTTTTTTCGGATTTACCAGCACCGCGCGGTTCACCAGCGCCATCATATCCGCATCGGACGGGGAGTCGCCATAGGCGGAGGAACACTTCATGTCCAGCACGAAGCCGTTTTCCTTCAAATACTGCTCGATTCGGCGGACTTTCTCTTCGCCCTTGCAGTTTTCGCCGACTTGCCCCGTGTAGCGCCCGTCGCCGCCGACCTCGCAGCGCGTGGACAGCACCGCGTCAAGTGGCATGAACTCCGGCAGGGCGCGCATGTACACGTCCGGCGACGCGCTGACGACGACCAGCTTCATCCCCTGCGAGCGCAGACTCCACAGCTCCGTCAGCCCATCCTGATAAAAGCGCGGCAGGTATTCATCGCGGAAGAACGCGCGGGCGACATCGAGCATTTCGTCCGCCGAACGCCCCTTCAAAAACGACAGCGTGGCGGATTTCGCCCGCGAAGCCCGCGACGGCCGCAGCTTCCAGTACAGGAACGCCCCCGCGGCTTTGACCAGCTGCCGGCGCGGCGCAATCCGCTTGCGGATGCAGTACAGCAGGAAGGGGAGGATGGAATCGCCGCGGGCAAGGGTATCGTCAAAATCAAAAAACGCAATGCCTTGTGTCATAGCGGGCAGTCCTCGTGCAGCACAAGGTGGGTGTACGCGCGCTGACCGGATTTCATCTCCGCCATCAGCTGCCCGTCGCCCAGCAATTTGTACTTGTAGGTCGTCAGACCGTCCAGCCCCATTGGGCCGCGCGCGTGCAGCTTGCCCGTCGCAATGCCGACTTCCGCGCCGAAGCCGTACACAAAGCCGTCCGCAAAGCGCGTTGACACATTGCGGTACACGCCGGCGGAATCCACGCGGGTCAGGAACTCCTTCGCCGCCGCGTCATCGCGGGTGACGATGCAGTCCGTGTGGTGGCTGCCGTAGCGGTTGATGTGGGCAATCGCGGCTTCCAGCGAATCCACGACGCGGATGGACAGCACATAATCCAGATACTCCGTGCGCCAGTCCTCTTCCGTCGCGGCTTCGACGGGGATAATCGCGCGGGTCGCCTCGTCGCCCAGCAGCCGGACGTGCTTTTCCTGCATCGCGGGCAGGAGCTTGGGCAGAAAATCAGCGGCGATATCGCGGTGGACGAGCAGCGTCTCGCAGGCGTTGCAGACTGCCACATTCTGCGCTTTGCTGTCCACGGCGATTTTGACCGCCATCTCCACATCGGCGGATTTATCCACATAAACGTGGCAGATGCCGTCGGAGTGCCCAAGCACGGGAATGCGGCTGTTGTCCATGATGTAGCGGACGAACTCCTTGCTGCCGCGGGGGATGATGAGGTCGATGAGCGCGTCCTCCTTCAGCATGGCGGCGACGTCCTCGCGGGAATGCAGCAGCTGCGCGAAATCCGCCGGAAGCCCGACATCCGCCGCCGCTTCCCGGAGCGCGCCGCACAGCGCGGCGTTCGTCCGCTCCGCCTCGCGCCCGCCCTTGAGCAGCACGGCATTGCCGCTCTTGAGCGCCAGCGACGCAATCTGCACCAGCGCATCCGGGCGGCTCTCGAAAATCACGCCGATGACCCCAATCGGGCAGGTCACGCGGTACATTTTCAGCCCCGGCGTGATTTCGTGCGTCATCGTCGTTGCGCCGATGGGGTCGGGCAAATCCGCCAGCGCGCGAAGCCCGTCCGTCACGGCGCGCAGCTTCTCTTCGCGGAATTTCAGCCGGCCAAGCAGGGGCGCTGCCAGCCCGTCCGCCTCCGCCTGATGAATATCCGCCGCGTTCGCCGCAAAAATATCCGCCTGATGATTTTCCAGCACCTCCGCCATCCGCAGAAGCGCCGCGTTTCGCGTTTTAAGCGCAGAAGCCGCCAGCGTCCAAGCCGCCTCCCGGCTGTTGGCCGCCATCTCGTGAAGATCGTTCATCCTGTCCTTCCTCCTGTACCACAGAAAATCTTCCTTTTTATTATAGCATGGAAGTTTGGGACTTGCAATAAAAAAACGAATATGCTATAATAGTTCCTGCTGAAACAGGCAGACGCGCAAGGGAGGCGAGGAACGTGCCGCATCAGAAGGGAATCAAGTCCGTGGCACAGAATCGCAAGGCGTGGCACGATTATTTCGTCGAGGAGAAATATGAGTGCGGGCTGGCGCTGTTCGGCACGGAGGTCAAAAGCATCCGGCAGGGACGCGTGAACCTGAAGGAGTCGTGGGCGCAGATTCGCGGCGGCGAAATCTGGGTCGAAGGGATGCACATCAGCCCCTACGATCAGGGCAACATCTTCAACCGTGACCCCATGCGCCCGAAAAAGCTGCTGATGCACAAGAGCGAAATCCGCAAGCTGGACGGGCTTGTTTCCCGGCAGGGCTACACGCTTGTGCCGTTGGAAATCTACCTGAAGGACGGGCGGATGAAGCTGCAATTGGGTCTTTGCCGCGGCAAAGCGGAACACGACAAGCGCGACACCATCGCCAAGCGCGACGCTGACCGCGACATCCGCCGCGCACTCAGGGAACACAACAAGTGACCTCGGCACAACCTTTGCACATACGATATAAAACCGGGCAAACAAACTTCTTGCTGTAACTTTACCCCAAAAGCAGCATGGGAGTGTCCAGCCGAAGGTTTCCAAAGGGCGATCGGAAAGCCCTTTGGTCGCGTCCGCAGACGCGAAACTCTCTGCGACAAGCAAAATCAAGCAGCAAATTACCCAAAAAAGCGGGGCAACGCTGCCCCAAACGGAAGCGTAATCTCATTCATGGGGATGATCCGGTTTCGACGGGGGTTGTCGAGGGCGGGATAAGCGAGCCGTGGCCCCTGACCACGATAAAACGGGGAACTTAAATGTAACTGACAATAATCAGTACGCTTTCGCTGCCTAATTAGGCGCGACGCTGGCCCGGTCTGCCCGCTTGACCGGTTCCCAGCGCCATTCAAGCGGGGAACGAGCGCATGTAAGCTTTGCCATGCGTCCGTAACATGAAGCTACCAATCGCTGAAGCCTGACTGCGGGCGTCATCGTGCGGGAATTTCAAATCACAGTCTGCGCTCGGAGAAGGTCCTGCAAGCGAGCCTTCGGACAGGGGTTCGACTCCCCTCATCTCCACTTCTTCACCGCGATTCCCAAGAGGAGTCGCGGCACTTTTTTTGTTTTGGGGAAAAATCGGCTGCGAATTAACTACCAATTTCAGCTGTATTGTGCAATAACGGCAGCGAGCCCTTGCGTGGCTGGTGTTGGATGTGCAGGGCGGCGATTGCCCCGGTGACGCTGGCGGATACGGCGGCGGATGGGAATCCGGAATGGCAGAATACGGATGCTGAACCAGCGGAAACGCACGTTTTCCTGCTCAGCTACGCGCAGGTGATGCAGTATCTTCCGGAGCAGGAGCAGCGGAAAGTCAGCGGCACGGAATATGCCCGGTCACGGGGGGGCGAAGTTTCTGGGCTTCACCACCATCGGCATCGGCGAAACGGACTGGTGGCTGCGCTCGCCTTGCAAGGAAAGCTACGACGCGTGCTTTCTGGATGTCCGCGGTGCGGTCGGAACGAAGTGCGTGACGGAAAAACTGGGGGTTCGCCCGGCGCTGTGGATGGACTTGTCCGCCGACCGCAATGCGTTCCCGTATGAACAGCAGGTTCAGGCAAAGCAGTTTGCGGAGCAGGGGGATTATGCCAAAGCCACCGCCCTGCTGGACACGCTGGGCGACTATGCGGGCAGCGCGGCGCTGGCGAAGGAGTACCGCTATCAGCAGGCGCAGGCGGAAGCGGCAAGCGGAAATTACGATGCCGCGATTGCCCTCTACACGGAACTTGCGGGTTATGCGGACAGCGACGCGCTTTGCCGCGCAAGCCGCTATGAAAAGGCAGTGGCGGCGCAGGAAGCGGGGGATTACGCGGGCGCAATGGCGCTGTTTGCTGACGCGGGACAGTACGCCGACAGCATGGCGCGCCTGCGCGAATGCTGCAAGCAGCAGGGCATATCCATCTATTACTTCTCGGAAGATGCTGTAAATGCTGGGGTTGACACGGGCTATGCCAAGCAGGATACCATCAGCGGTGACGACAAGCACTTCGGCTGGCGGCTGGGAAGATTCTTCCTGACGGGCTTCACCCGCGTGACGGCGGACGAAAATCAGCAGCCTGTTTTCATCAAGACGCTGGGCGATTCCGTTACCCTGTGGTTTGATTTGGAGCAGGATATCGACGCGCTGAACGGCAACGCGCAGCTCTCTCTCGCGGCGGACGCGAACGGCTATGACCAGCAGTTCGGCATTCCCAAAACGAACTTCGGGCGCGGCACGCTGATTGTCCGCCACACGGATTATCAGAATGCCAAAGGTGAACCGGCGGTTTATACGGATTATCTGCTGGCGAAAGGCACAACGGGCGCGAATACGCGCATTGTGCTGCACGAAGAGGGCGACTACGAGGTGGCGCTGGATTACGAGGTGCAGGACAGCGAGCTGACGCACATCACCAGCAAGTTTGGCAATTACCGTATTTTCCTGCGCTTCTCCATCCGCAACGGCAACTGCATGGTCTACCCGTTTGACCTGCTGACGGGCGCGGAGCTGCAGAACACGGCGGTGGCGGAGGCTGGATTCTCGCTGGATTTGGCGCGCTCGCGGTATCTGGACATCAACGTTCGGCGCGCGGTGCTGGTGGAAACGGCGAACGGCGTCATCGAGGATGAGCGCTTCAACCGCCCCGCGAAGGACGGCGACCGCTACACGCAGGAGGGCATCTACACCATTTCGGTCAGCAACCGATACACGGGCGAATCCACAACGAAAACGATTTTCGTCGGCTCACAGGAGCTGCTGGAGACGTATGTGCGCAACGGCTTCTCGCTGGAGCGCCTGAAATGAGGGGAATGCGGATGAAAAAGCTTTGTTCGCTGCTGATGGCGCTGGTGCTGCTGGCGGGCTGCGCGCTGGGTGAAAGCACGCCGGAATTCCGCCGGATGGGGGATGCGGCGCTGCTGCCGTATCTGGAAAACAGCCTGTACGAACAATTGGTGTCCGATTTGGACAGCAGCGACTATTTTGTGGAAAACGTACAGGCGGTGTACATCTCTCAGGAGTATCTGGACGAGCTGGCGTTCAACTCGCAGGAGAACGTCTACTTCGGCTATACACTTTCTGAATTAAACGCGCAGTTTCAGGGCGAGAAGTACATCTTCACCCTCGGTGAAAACAACGAGACGGTCGCCGTGCCGTGGACGGACTACGATGATGCCTACGACCGCGTGATTCGCAATGTGGCAATCGGCGCGGGCGTGATTTTGGTGTGCGTGACGGTTTCCGTTGTGTCGGCAGGCGTGGGCGCACCGGCGGTCAGCATGATTTTCGCGGTGGCTGCCAAAGACGGCGCTGTCGGCGGTCTGCTTGGCGCGGCGAGTTCGGGCGTGCCGGCGTTCATCGCGACGGCTGTCCGCACGGGCGACATGCAGCAGGCGGCGCGCGAGGCAGCCTTGGCGGGCAGCGAGGGCTTCAAGTGGGGCGCAATCGGCGGCAGTATTTCGGGCGGCGTGACGGAGGCGGTCGGGCTGAAGGGCGCGACGCTGAACGGCTTGTCCATGAACGAAGCGGCACAGATTCAGCGCGAATCGGGCTATCCGCTGGACGTCATCAAGGGCTTCCGGACGATGGAGCAGTACGAGGTCTGCCAGAAAGCGGGGCTTGTACCGAAGATGGTGAATGGCAAGATGGCGCTCATCCGCCAAATCGACCTCGATTTCGTGGACGAAATGGGGCGAACGAATTTGATGCGGATGCAGCAGGGATTGGCGGCACTTGACCCGGCGACGGGGGAGGAATATCAGCTATATTATATAATAGAAAAGCGGGAGTCGACGATTGCTATCCTGACAAAAACGGAGTACATGCAGAGCGACAGCAGCGAAATTTGGCATACGGCGGCGGAAATGCCGCAAAACGACAGATGGTTTTTTGAGAAGCAGCATGACGATTTCTGGAAGAGCATGGCTGATTTGGTAGAAGTGATTTTCCCGACGGACGAGCTTTTGGAACTGCCTTTTGCGCCGCAAGTGCCCGATTCGGAAGAAAAGCCGGAGAATATCGCGCAGCAATGAACGGGCAGGAGCGCCGTGTCACTCCCCAAAGTACATCCATGACCTGATGCGGATGTACCTGATCCGCTTTTCGGAGCTGAGCCGCCTACCCATCCCGATGGCGTGGAAGGGCTGCGACTTCGACACGTTCAACGCGCGCAGTACGAAATGCCGGAAAAGTGATTGCAAAGGCGGCGTACATGCGGTATAATGGGTGCAAATCCACAAAAGAAAGGGTGTGCTTTGCATGAAATGTCCACGCTGCCGCAGCCGTGACGTGCGGGTGGAGCTGGTTCGCGAACGCCGGTTGACGCGCCACAGCTTGGCGTGGTGGCTGCTGATTGGCTGGTGGATATGGCCGTTCAAGCTGCTGTTTCTGCCGGTGATTTGGTCGCAGGAGGCGGAGCGGAAGGGAAAGCGTCCGCCGCCCCGGCGCGACGAGATGGTGACAAGGAGCGTCGCGGTCTGCCAGCACTGCGGGCACCATTGGCGGGTCTGGTGAAAAGGGGAACGCGCTTTGTTTTGAATCGAATAGCAAAAAAACGCAGGGCATCGCCGTTTTGACGATGCCCTGTTTGTGCTTACTTCATCAGGTTCATGCCGATCTGACGGCCGGATGCCAGCGCGTAGCCGACGCCGGAGCCGGAAGAGTAGGCGTAGGCGTACATCTCGCGGTTCGAGGTCTCGCCGCCAGCGTACAGGCCGTTAATGACCGAGCCGTCCTCGCGCAGGACTTGGAAGTCCAGATTCGTCTTTACGCCCGCAATCGTGCCGCCCGTACAGACGTAGATGCGCACCGCGTAGTACGGCGCCGCGTCGATGGCGGTCAGGTTGGAGGCGTCCTTGCCGAATTCGGTGTCGTTGCCCGTGGCGCAGGCGGTGTTGTACGTTTCAACGCTCTTGACCAGCGTGTCCGCGTCCACGCCCATCAGCGCGGCAAGTTCTTCGATGGTGTCCGCCTTGACGACTTCGGTGCCGTCCACCGCCGCGTCAGCAGCGCAGCGCCCGCGAACTTGCTGTCGCCCAGCGCCCACGCGATGCCGTCTTCCGTGCGGCTCAGCGCGACGGTCGCCTGATAAGGCATGTAACCCTCGTTGAAGAAGCGCTGCGCCTTGCTGTTGACAACCATGCGCCCCCACAGGTTCACGGACATGCAGAAGCCCGCGATGCTGCCGTTGCGGCTGGTCGAGCCAAGGGTGATGACATAGGGGTCGTTGTAGAACACGCCGCCGACGTCAAGCGCCATCTGCATCCCGTCGCCAGTGTCGCCCGCGCCCGCGGTGGTCAGGTCAATCCAGTCGGCGAACTGGGGCAGGTACTCGCGCATCATGGGTTCGCTCGCCGCGAAGCCGCCCGTCGCCAGCACGACGCCGCGGGAGGCGTACACGTCGTAGGAACCGCTTGCGTCCTGCACGGTCGCGCCGATGACGTCGCCCGCATCGTTGGTCAGCAGCTTCGTGCCGGTCGTGCTCAGGCGAAGGTCAGCGTCGTGATTTTTCAGCCAGTCCACCATGTGGTCAATCAGCATGTAGCCGCCTTCGGGGTCAGCCGCGCCGGTTTCGCTGTCGATGACGTAATCCGGCACCTGATAGCGCCCGTTGGGGAAGAAGGGGTAGGTCACCCAGTGCGCAACGCCCTCGTCCTCCAGCCAGTTGATCGTTTCGCCAACCTGCGTGAAGTAGTTGCTCACGCGCTCGTAGGTCGGATAGCCGGGGTCTTTGCCCAGCACGCCGATGTCCGAATCGGAGGATGCTTTCCACTCCTCCAGCCAGACTTCGCTGTTCGGCTCCAAGCCGATGCTCTGCGTGTAGTAGGTGTTTTCCGCCGCGACGACCGCGCCGGATACGGACGTAGAGCCGCCGAAGCGCGACAGCTTCTCGACCACCATCACGTCCTTCGCGCCGTTGTCCATCGCGGACATGGCAGCCGCCAGACCCGTGCCGCCGCCGCCGATGACCAGCACCTCAACGTGCGCCGTACGGTCGCCGACGTCCGCGGTGTTCTTTTCGACCGGCGTGCGCAGGGTATCCGGGTCAGCGCCCGCCTGCTTCACGCAGTCCTCGACCGCCGCCAGAATCGCCTTGCTGGTGATGGTCGCGCCCGTTACCGTGTCCACCGCCAGCGTCTGATGCGCCACGATGTCCGCCGGAATCTGCTCCAGCGCGCCGGACGCAATCGCGGGCGTTTCGGCCTGCTCCGTCACCTTCACATCGGTGATGGCGCTGTCCGAGAAGGTCACTTCAACCGTCACCGCGCCGTTCATGCCCTTGGCGGAGGCGGTGTACGTTCCCGCGTTGAAGGTCGCCGCGAATGCCGCCGGAATCAGGCACAGCAGCATCGTCAGCGCCACAAACAGGGAAATCAAACGCTTTTTCATAGGGAAAAATCCCTCCTTTCATGCCTGTATCATACCGCTTTGTGAAAGGAATGTCAAACAAGCGTTTTCTTTCTCGTCATAAGCGGAACTTATGGATGCCGCTCCGCCATGTCCGCCTGACGAAGCTGCTCGACGAATTGCAGGTGCAGCGGCGTCATCTGGCGCATGACCGCCTCGGTGTGGTGGAGAATCGGCGTGTCGCTGACGATGGGAATCAGGCGGATGCCGACGGGGTAGCTGCCCTGCGGCATGAACGAAATGCCCTGATTCAGGTTGATCATCAGCAGCTGATCCTCGATGGTGTCCGCAAAGCGCAGCGCGTCCTTTGTCCACCCAAGCCCCATCAGCCAGCGGGCGATTTGGCTGCTCGCCCTGCGATTCGCGCCCGCCTGCAGGAGGATGACGGGAAAATGCGTCAGCTCCGGCAGGGTGACGGAATTTTTCCCCGCCAGCGGGTGCGACGACGCGACGGCGGCGCAGATGGGGCGCTCCATCACCGTGACGTGTTTCATCTGCTGCAAGGGGATTTCGCCCGGAATCGCCAGCGCAATGTCGCAGTCGCCCGCCTCCAGCGCCGTGCCGATTCGCGCCATCGACAGCTGCCGCACGCGCAGTTCAACCTCCGGATGATGCGCCCGAAACGCCGGAATCGCCCGCAGCAGCAGCTGCTGCTCCATCGGCCCGGTGTAGGCAATCGTCAGCGTTCGCGGCTGACGGCGCTGCGCGTCCGCAAACGTCTCTATCGCCTGATAGCACTGAACCAGCCGCTCCGCCATCGGCACAAGCGCCTGCCCCGCCTCCGTCAGCGACGTGCCGGACTTGCTCCGCTTCAGCAGCGGCAGCCCCAATTCCGCCTCCAGCGCCGCCATCTGCTGGCTCATCGCGGTTTGGGTGATGAAGCTCTTCTGCGCGCCGAGGGTGATGCTGCCCGTCTGCGCGACGGCGAGGAAATACGCGAACCGCTCCAATTTCAAGGGAGTCCCCCCTCCTTCCTGCGGGATGAAACGACTTCTTTCCTTATACTATTTCCAAATGAGAATGCACCAAGATGCGAAGCGAATTTTTCTTTCTGGCTAACGGGAGTGGAACGCAGCGTAGCAGCGCTACGCTAAGTGGAACGACCGGATGCCAGAAGGGAAAAGGCGCGAGCAGATGGTGCAGGTGAATGCAGGAAATAGTATTATTTTATCACGCATTTTCGCGCCGCGCAAGGGGGATTGTGATTCGATTGACAAGCAGCACGGGCGGTGGTACAATGAGGGGGGAGGTGCGGACGATGCCGAAGGTCGAAAGCAACGCAGCCATTGAGGCGCTGGAAAAAAAGAAGATGAACGCGGCGCACTGGTGTGTGGCGTCCCTCGCAATCGGTTTGGTCGGGGGGATGGCGCCGGTGTTTCTGATGCCGTGGGACGACCCGTGGTCAACGGTTGTATTGGGAATTTTTGTAATCACAATGATGATTGGTCTTATCGGCAATGCGGTGCGGATTGTGAAGTACGACCTCCAGCAGAAGATGTGCCGCGTGGACATGGCGAAAGGTGCCAGCCGACGAAATGCCGCTCCGAACGAAATGGTGCTGACGGACGGCTTTCTGCGCTACCGCATCCGGCGGCAGGGGGAAGTGTGCTTCCTGCGGGTCGAAGCCTATGACATGGCGGCGGACGACTGGCGCGAGGAAGAGCCGGAACAGCGTTTCGCGTCGCGCCTGAAACTGCGGGACTATATGCGAGAAAAGGACTACGTTCCCACCGAAGCCGATTGGGACAAAATGAGCGACGCGGCGTTTCTGCAATGGTGGAGGGAATATGAGAAAACAAGTGCTCGTGCCGGAAAACGTTGAAATGGCGGACATTCAGACCATCCAGACGCGCGTCAAAAGGCATAACCTCCTGACGGTGGCACTGCTGATTCCGCTGTTTGCCGGCTATGCGCTGCGGGAATCCAGCGAAACGCTGGGCGGAATTGTCTTTGTCCTTTCAATTGCGCTGATGGTACTGGGATTCGTCTCCGGCCGGGGCAACGAGAAGCGGCTGCCCGCGTACTGGGCGAAGTACCAGCAAATCCACCGGATGGACAACCTCCTGCGCGCGAACCTCGTCGGCGTGTGGCTCTGCGCCGAAGCGCGCGTGGCGGTGTACCGCGAGGGCAGCGGCTACCGCGTGCAGCTGGGCGTTCTCGACGAAAAGACGGGCGCGTGGGAAAACGACGAGCAGGACGAGGTTTTCCCGACGCTTATCGACGTGCGCGAATATGCGTCGCAGGAAGGGTACGAGCCGATGGACGTGGACTTCGAGCAGATGACGGACGAGGAGTTTCAGCAATTTCTGGACAGGAGCAGAATATAATGAAGAAAAAACGCGAGGAAAACGTCGAGCTGGCGGACATTCAGGCGGTTTGGGAGCGCATGACGCAATGGGCGATTCGGCTGTGGCTGCTGCTGATTCCCGTTATCGTCGGCATCATCCTGTCGACGCAGGGGGAATCCACCGCGAGGGCTGGCAATTTCATCGTGCGGATTGCCTTTCTGCTGATATTGATGGGTGCGGGCTATGTGGCGTATCTTCGGAATTTGGAAAGAAAATACTGGGCAAAGTACCAGCAAATCCACCGGATGGACAATCTGCCGATTGATGACGTGCGCAAATATCTGGCGCAGGCGGGAACCAAGGTGGATTTGGGGAAGATGACGGACGAGGAGTTCCAGCAATTTCTCGATGCGCATCGGCTGTGACGCAATCGCGCATCCCGCAAAAGAATATACTCATAAGGAAGTAACTCGTGCGTCAGCTTTTCGGTGCATACAAAAATCCCCCTCCGATGCCATTCATCCGAGGGGGATTCCTTTGCGCACAATCACCACCCGCGCCCGAAGCAGCTGCGCCGTGCCGCGCCCTGCTCGCCCGACACATACCGTGCGTTAAACGCCGCGTTTACTTCGCGCAGTTCCATCTCGCCGTCGATGTACGCTTGATACATCTCGATGATGCCCTCCGCGCAGCCATCGCAGGACGCGGAAATGTTGCCAATCGCGTCGTCGACAATCTGCTGGCGTTCCTCGCGGGTCGTGTCCTTAATCAGAATGCTGGTCATCGGGAAAAATCGCTCCTTTCAGGCGGTCGCTTTCACGCCGTCAATGTCCGGCGGCAGCTTCTGCATCTGCTCACGGTAGACGCGGCGCAGGCAAATCATCTCCGCCGCCGCCGTAATCGCCCACGAAACGATGTAGAGCAGGTACAAGCTCTCAATGGTGTGGAAGTACGCGAACACCGTGTATACCCAGATAATGCGGAACACGCACGAACCCATAATCACGATAACCGTCGGCACAAAGCTCTTGCCCAGCCCGCGGTTCGCGGCAATGGTGCAGTCCATGAAGGCGGAGAAGGCGTAGGAGCAGCCCATGATGCGCAGGCGAATCATCCCGGCTTGCGCCACTTCCTCTACGTTTGTGAAAATGCCGAGAAACTGCCGCCCGAAGATGACCAGCAGCGCGCTCATGACAAGGGCAATGCCGAAGGAGAACACCATCGAGATGAAGTAGCTGTGGATGATGCGCTTGCGCTTGCCCGCGCCGTAATTCTGGCTCATGAAGGACGAGCAGGCGGTGTAGATGGCAGCCATCACGTCATAGACGAGCGCATCGGCGTTCGCGGCGGCGGCGTTGCCTTCCACCATCAGCTCATCAAAGGAGTTCACGCCCGCCTGAATGAACAGGTTCGCTATTGCGAAAATCGCGTTCTGCAAACCGGCGGGAATGCTCAGCGACAGCACCTGCCTTGCCTTGTGCGGCTCAATCCGCAGCATCGACCGTTCCAGCCGCACCACGCTCCCTGAACGGCGCAGGGACAAAATCACCAGCGCCGCCGAAATATACTGGGAGATGATGCTTGCCAGCGCCACACCCGCCGCCGCCAGATGGCAGACGATGACGAAGAACAGGTTCAGCAGGATGTTGATGACGCCCGCCATCGAGAGGAAGTAGAGCGGCTTTTTCGTGTCGCCGGCGGCGGAAAGCACCGCGTTGCCAAAGTTGAACACCGCCATGGCGGGCATACCGAGGCAGTAGATGCGCAGGTAGCTGACCGCGCCCGCCATCAGCACCGGCTTCGTGCCGAGCATGGAGAGCATTGCGGGCGTGAAAAGGAAACCCAGCGCCATGATGATGACGCCGACAATCAGCGAGAGAATCAGCGAGGTATGCACCGCCTCGTGCACGTCCTGGTCGTGCCGCGCGCCGATATACCGGGCGACGACGACGTTGATCCCGCTGCCCATGCCGATCAGGAAGCCGGTGAACAGCGAGACAAGAATCGAGGTAGAGCCGACTGAGCCCAGCGCTTCCGGCCCTGCAAACTGCCCAACCACCGCCACGTCGGACATGTTGAACAGCACTTGCAGCACGTTCGTTGCCATCAGCGGCAGGGAAAACAGGATAATCTGCTGGACGAGCGGCCCGTGCGTCAGGTCGTGCGATTTGGATGCCATGATTTTGCTCCTTTGCGAAATCTTCCGCCGCTGATTATACACCGGAAAAACGAAACTGGCAAGAGGAAAAACGAAGGTTGACAGAGAATATTATTCAATAGGAAGAAAAACGGTGATTGCCGCCGAAAAAACTTCCGATAAAAATCAAGCTGCACGGGAGAATCCGCGCCGAAGCAGTCCAGGGGGCGTTCGCGGACGCGATTCCTCCTGCAACATAAGCGCTCATATAATAAGGAAAGAACTGCACCCCAAAGGAGCGAAAAAATCCACCATGCACGATTACCGCGCCATCTTCCTCGACATCGACGGCACGCTCACCCAGCCGGGGCATTCCGCGCCGCCCGTATCCGCCGTCGCTGCCATCGAATCCGCCCGCCGCTTGGGACGCCGCGTTTTCCTCTGCACCGGCCGCTGCGAAGCCATGCTCAAGCCGCTTCTTCATTGCGCTGATTTTGACGGCTACGTTGCGTCCTCCGGCGGATTGGTGGTCGTCGGCGGCCGCGACGTCTTCGACTGCCCCATGACCCCGCAGGAGCAGGCGCATGCGCTGACGGCGCTGTCGGATAACGGCGTGTTCCGCACCGCGCAGACCCGCATGGGCGCGTACTGCGACGAGGGCTTCCGTGATTTTCTCCGCGCCCGTGACGTGCAAAACGGCAGCAGCGAGCTGCTCCGCTGGCGCGAGGCCATCGAGCGGCGATTGCAGATGCAGCCCATGCGCGATTACGGCGGCGAACCCGTCTATTCCGTCGTGTGCATGTCCCCGACGTGGGCGCAGCTGGACAAAGCCATGGCGGAATGCAGCGAGTTCGACTTTGTACTGATGGACGACCGCCAGCACGACCTTGTGAACGCGGAAACCGCCAACCGCCGCTATGACAAGGGCAGCGGCGTCAAGCAGGTGTGCGCGGCAATCGGCGTTGACCCGGCGGACAGCATTTGCTTCGGCGACAGCCTGAACGACCTGCCGATGTTTGCCGCGGCGGGCTTTTCCGTCTGCATGGGCAATGGCGGGGATGCGGCGAAGCAATCCGCGGACGCGGTCTGCGATTTGGTGGAGGCGGGCGGGCTGGCGAAGGCGTTCGCGGATTTCGGCTTGCTGGCATAAGCGGCGCATCCCCCGCATACCCTCAACCGAATCAACCGAGCGGGGAGGGAGACGAATGCGCAAACGCTCCTGCGGCGAGCGGCAAAGGGTCATCTGCACGGGTCAGCGCGCGCTGATGATTGCGGGCGTCGTGCTGGTGGCGGCGGGGCTGATTGTGCTGCTGCTGTGCATCCCGGCGTGGGCGTGGGCGGCGCTGCTTGGCGTGGCGCTGGCAATCGCCGGGCTGGTGCTGATTTGTGTGGGGAGGAGGTGACAGAAATGCGGGTGCGGATGGTGTGCGTGAAGGTGCCGAAGCCCCTGCGCGGGGTTGTGCGGTTTCTGGTGAAGAAACGGCGAAAATCTGCATGATACTATTTCCTGATTTACCTGCGCCATCTGCTTGCGCCTTTTTGATTCTGGCGTCCACTCATTCCACTTAGCGTAGCGCTGCTACGCTGCGTTTCATTCGTGTTAGCCAGAATACAAAAATTCGCGGCGCATCTTGGCGCATTTTCATCAGGAAATAGTATAAGTCATTGACAGATAAGCAAAAGCGTGCTATGATAGCATTGGTATCCGATAATTGCATAGGAACGGAATCAGAGGTGCGCACGCATCGTGTACCGCGGCGGAGGATGGCTTCCGCAGAGGCCGCGGGAAGGGGTGGTGCGCCGAAAGGCAGGGCAAACGAAGCCGCAGACCCTGTGCTTGGGCGCGGGCCGGACAGGTTCGTGACTGTCATCGGGGCAAAAAAAATCCCCGGCGGAGCGCTGATTCACTGAGACACCGCCTGTTCCTTATGGGCAGGGCATCATGCGGGCGACTGCATGGAAAATCGGGTCTTTGGCGCACCGCGAGCAGGATGGCTTGTGGTGGCTTTTTTTTCAATCCGAATGGACAGGATACCGCAAAAAAATCAGCAGAAACACATGGATGGAGGATACAGCCAATGGAGAAGTATCGTGTAGGCATTGTTGGCGCAACGGGCATGGTCGGTCAGCGCTTTATTTCGCTGCTGAAGGATCATCCGTGGTTTGAGGTGAACTGTGTGGCGGCGTCGGCGCGCAGTGCCGGAAAGACGTACCGCGAGGCGGTCGGGGAGCGCTGGGCGTTCTCGTGGGAGATTCCGGAAAAGGTGGCGGGCATGACCGTCGTCGATGCGGCGGATATTGACGAAGTGAGCAAGCATGTGGACTTCGTTTTCTGCGCCGTGGACATGAAGAAGGACGAAATCCGCGCGCTGGAGGAAGCCTACGCGAAGCACGAAATCCCGGTCGTGAGCAACAACAGCGCCTGCCGCGGCATCGAGGACGTGCCGATGGTCGTGCCGGAAATCAACGCCGATCACCTTGCCGTCATTGAAGCGCAGAAAAAGCGCCTCGGCACGAAGAACGGCTTCATCGCCGTCAAGCCGAACTGCTCCATCCAGAGCTATGTGCCCGCCCTGACCCCCCTGCTTGATTTTGAGCCGGAGAAGGTCAGCGTGTGCACCTATCAGGCGATTTCCGGCGCGGGCAAGACGTTCAAGACGTGGCCCGAAATGGTGGATAACGTGATTCCCTACATCGGCGGCGAGGACGAAAAGAGCGAAAACGAGCCGCTGAAGCTGTGGGGGCATGTGGAGGATGGCAAGATTGTCAACGCGACGCTGCCCGTCATCTCTGCGCAGTGCCTGCGTGTCGCCTGCTCCGACGGCCATATGGCGGCGGTGTCCGTCAGCTTCAAGAAAAAGCCGACCATCGAGCAGATCAAGGAACGCTGGGCGAACTACGAGACGGAAGCGCAGCGCCTGGAGCTGCCGAGCGCGCCCAAGCCCTTCCTGCAGTATTTTGAAGACCCCTCCCGCCCGCAGACTCGCCTTGACCGCGATTTCCAGAACGGCTTCGGCGTGTCCATCGGCCGTCTGCGCGAGGATAAGCTGTTCGACTACCGCTTTGTCTGCCTGAGCCACAACACGGTGCGCGGCGCGGCGGGCGGCGGCATCCTGACGGCGGAGCTGCTCTGCCGCAAGGGGTATATTCCGCACCGGGTGTAATGCAAAAATCGTATAAATATCTGGAAGGAAGTTATCACAATGAAACCTTTGTTCACAGGCACTGGTACGGCGCTGATTACGCCTTTCAAGAACGGCGAAATCGACTGGGATGCGCTGGACAACCTCGTAGAAAGCCAGATTGCGGGCGGCGTGAGCGCGCTGATTGCCGCGGGCACGACGGGCGAACCATCGACGATGACGTGGGATGAGCACATTGAGGTCATTCGCTTCGTCGCCGAGCGCGCGAAAGACCGCGCCTGCGTCATTGCCGGCACGGGCAGCAACTGCACGCGCGAGGTCATCCACGCGGCGAATGTCGTCAAGGACTTCGGCGTGGCGGCGCAGCTGGTCGTCACCCCCTACTACAACAAGTCCACGCAGGAGGGTCTGGTGGCGCACTACACGGAGATTGCCGAAAAGACCAGCCTGCCGATTGTCGTCTACAACGTTCCCTCCCGCACGGGCGTGAACATCCAGCCCGCGACGCTGCAGAAAATCTGCCGCCTGCCGCAGGTCGTCGCCGTGAAGGAAGCGAACCCCGACGTGGCGCAGGCGATGGAGAAAATCAACCTCGTCGGCGACGACGCGACCTTCTACTGCGGCAACGACGACCTGACGATTCCGCTGATGGTGCTGGGCTTCCAGGGCGTCATTTCCGTGCTGAGCAACGTCATGCCCGCCGAAACGAGCAAGATGACGTCCCTCGCGCTCTCCGGCAACTGGGCGGAAGCGTCCCAGATGCAGCGCGACCTGCTGCCGATGGTGAAGGCGCTGTTCTGCGAAACCAGCCCGATTCCCTGCAAGGCAGCCATGAGCATGATGGGCATGTGCCGCAACGAACTGCGTCTGCCGCTGATTCCCATGCAGGAAGCCAACCAGCAGAAGCTCGCCGACATTATGCGCGGCTGGAAGCTGATTTAATAGCGGATTTGCACCCTGCAAATGCGCCTAAAAGCAGCAATAAAAACCAACTAACTTAGAAAACGGTTCCCCATGCAACGGTAAAGCTCAATAAACATGGGTGCGAACCGAAGGTTTCCAAAGGGCGATCGGAAAGCCCTTTGGTCGCCACCGCAGTGGCGATTTCCCCTGCAACAAAGACTACTACCTTTTCCACTCACAAGGAGCAAAGCAAAACAATGACCATCCTCATCAGCGGCGCGTGCGGCTTCATGGGCCGCGAGGTCGCCGCGCAAGCAAAATCCTCCGGCATTGACGTGGTGTGCGGTGTGGACATTGCCGCCGGGGTCGCCCCGTATCAGCCGGATTTCCCCCTCTATGCGAACTATGCCGACGCCCCCAAGGCGGATGTGGTGATTGACTTTTCCAACTGGAAGCCCGGCGCGAACGTGCTGGATTACGCCACGAAGTACCGCGTCCCGGTCGTGATTGCGTCCACCGGGCTGACCGACGAGCAGCTTCACCAAATCGCCGAAGCGTCGAAGGTTGTGCCGATTTTCCGCTCCGGCAACATGAGCCTTGGCATTGCCCTGCTGCGCGCCCTCGCCAAGAAGGCGGCAGGCGTCCTTGGCGATGCCTTTGACGTGGAAATTGTCGAAGCGCACCATAACCGCAAGCTCGACGCGCCCTCCGGCACGGCGCTGATGCTCCTGGACGCGGTCAAATCCGCCTATCCGGATGAGCGCGAAGCCGTTTTCGGCCGCCACGGACGCGACTGCAAGCGCCAGCATCAGGAAATCGGGATGCACTCCCTGCGCGGCGGCACGGTTACGGGCGAACATGAAGTCTGCTTCTTCGGCACGGGCGAGAGAATCCGCATCAGCCATAGCGCGGAGAACCGCGGCGTGTTTGCTGCGGGCGCTTTGCGTGCGGCGGCGTTCCTGATGAATCAGCAGCCCGGCATGTACAGCATGGACGACGTGGTGGGACAACTGTAACCAGTTAGTGGGATGACGGAAATTTTCCGCCGTCCCATTTTCGGTATTCTCGCAAAAAAACATGAAAACAGTTGTTACTTTTCGCTGAAAAGGACAAACTGAGTTCATAAAGCCATGGTAGAATCAACATCGATGGGAGGGATACCAACGCATGAATGAAGTCAAAACCCCGAAAAAACCGCTGATTGTCTATTACGCAATCGCGATTCTGGTCGTGCTGCTGATTAACACGCTGCTCGTGCCGATGGTGAGTCAGGCGCGCGTGAAGTATGTCGATTACGGCACGTTCATCCAGATGACCGAAGAGGACAAGATCTCTGAAGTTCAAGTGCAGGACAATCAGATCGTCTTCATCACCAAGGAGGACGAAGCCAATAAGAACGCTGTTTATTACCGCACGGGCAAGATGGATGACCCGGAGCTGACCAGCCGCCTGTCCGAACACGGCGTGAGGTTCGACAAGGAAATTGTGGAGGAAACGTCGCCGCTGCTGTCGTTTCTGCTTTCCTTCGTCTTCCCGATTGTGCTCTTTATCGCGCTGGGGCAGCTGCTCACGCGCCAGATGATGAAGCGCATGGGCGGCGGCAAGGACGCGATGTCCTTCGGCATGGGCAATTCCAATGCCAAGGTATATGTGAAGGACAGCGCGGGCAGCATTAAGTTCGACGATGTGGCGGGCGAGGACGAAGCGAAGGAGAACCTGAGCGAAATCGTCAACTACCTGCATGACCCGTCGAAGTACCGCGATATCGGCGCGTCGATGCCCAAGGGCATTCTGCTCGTCGGCCCGCCCGGCACAGGCAAAACCATGCTCGCCAAGGCAGTCGCGGGCGAAGCGAACGTGCCGTTCTTCTCCATTTCCGGCTCGGAATTTGTGGAGATGTTCGTCGGCATGGGCGCCAGCAAGGTGCGCGACCTGTTCAAGCAGGCGAAGGAGAAAGCACCCTGCATCGTGTTTATTGACGAAATCGACGCCATCGGCAAGAAGCGCGACGGCGGCAAGTTCGGCGGCGGCAACGACGAGCGCGAACAGACGCTCAACCAGCTGCTGACCGAGATGGACGGCTTCGAGGGCAGCAACGGCGTCATCATCCTCGCCGCGACGAACCGTCCTGAATCCCTTGACCCCGCGCTGACCCGCCCCGGCCGTTTCGACCGCCGCGTGCCCGTGGAGCTGCCGGATTTGCAGGGTCGTGAAGCCATCCTCCGCGTCCACGCGAAGAAGATTAAGACCGAGCCGAATATCAACTATGCGCAGATTGCGCGCATGGCATCCGGCGCATCCGGCGCGGAACTGGCGAACATCGTCAATGAAGCCGCCCTGCGCGCTGTCCGCAACCACCGCACCGCCGCGTCTCAGGCGGACATGGAGGAATCCATCGAGGTCGTTATCGCCGGCTATCAGAAGAAGAACGCGATTCTCACTGACAAGGAAAAGAGCATCGTGTCCTACCACGAAATCGGTCACGCGCTCGTCGCGGCGCTGCAGAGCCACTCCGCGCCCGTGCAGAAAATCACCATCGTGCCGCGCACGTCCGGCGCGCTCGGCTACACGATGCAGGTCGACGAGGGCAACCACTACCTGATGACCAAGGACGAAATCATTAACAAGATTGCGACGCTGACTGCGGGTCGTGTGGCGGAAGAGATTGTGTTCGGCTCGATTACGACCGGCGCGTCCAACGACATTGAGCAGGCCACGAAGCTCGCCCGCGCGATGATTACCCGCTACGGCATGAGCGACGAGTTCGGCATGGTGGCGATGGAGACCGTCGAAAACGCCTATCTGGGCGGCGACACGTCCCTGTCCTGCTCGGCGGAAACGCAGGCGCGCATTGACGCGCTGGTCGTCTCCATCGTCAAGGAGCAGTACCAGAAGGCGACGCAGATTCTGACTGACAACCGCGCGAAACTCGACGAGCTGGCGAAGTACCTGTACGAAAAGGAAACCATCACCGGCGAAGAGTTCATGAACATCCTGAACAAGAAGGAAGCCTGATTGCGCCCGTAATCCAAACCAACAAGTAAATAACCAATCGGAGAATAGGGAGAAAATCACCATGAAGAAATTCCTGACCAGCAAGATTGGCAACATCCTGCTGTGCATCGCTGAAATCATCGTCGGCGTGCTGCTGCTCGTCAACCCCGATGCCGTCACCTCCGCCTTCGTCATCGGCGCGGGCGCTGTCATGATTCTTACGGGCATCGTCTTCTGCACGCTGTATTTTGTCGGCGAAGCAGAAAAAATGGTCATCAAGCAGCTGCTCTTCAAGGGCTTGCTGCTCATCATCCTCGGCGTTCTGTGCGTGACGCAGTACGGTGTACTGCTGGCGGCGCTGCCGTTCGTAACGTGGGTGTACGCCATCGCCATGCTGATTCTGGCGGCGTATAAGGTGCAGTGCACGGTGGACATCCTCCGCCTGAGCGGTATCCGCTGGTACTTCCCGGCGATTTCCGCGGCGCTGGCGGTTGTGCTGGCGCTGTTCATCCTGCTCAACCCGAACACCGCGATGAACATCGTCTGGGGTTTCATGGGCGTGTCCATCATCCTCGAAGCCGGGCTGGAAATCGCGACGATTATCCTGCTGAAGTAAAGGCTGCTATTGGCGTCCGCTGGAAATTCCGGCGGGCGCTTTTGACGTACTGGAGGAAGGAAAATGAAAGCAGAAACAAGAGAGAAAATCAAGGCAAATTGGCAGCTTTTCAAGGAATCTCTGCCGATTTTCCTGCCGTCGCAGGTGCTGCTTCTGCTGGCGGCGGTGAACCTCTACGTCCCGATGCGCCGCACCATGCACGGCGTTCTGCTGATTCTGCACGCGCTGGCGCTGCTGGGCATCTGGGGAATCGCGATGACGTACATGAAGCGGCGCGGGCGGACGTCGTGGCTTGCGCTCACCGTCCCGTGGTGCGTGTCCAGTATGCTCCTGGACGCGTGGGTGGGAAAATTCGCCGGGCACGTTTCGCTGATGAGCGTCCTCCTGAGCGTCGCCGCCGGGGTGATTGTGACGGTGCTGACCATGCTCGCGGACGAAAAGGCGCTGAAAGCCCAACACGCGGACTACGGCATCTTTGCCCGCATCGAGTACTGCACGGTGATATTTGTGATGGCTTCGGTGCTGTCCAGCAGCTGGATGAGCGCGACGAATATCGCCTTTGCGAACGATGAGCCGGTGCGTTCGGTGCACGCGTATGTGAGCAGCAAGACGGATACACATTCCAACTTGTGGCACATTTTCGACGGGAAGAAGGTCAAGCTGCGCAAAAACGGCAGCACCAACGATTATAACAATCAGGTAAATTTCTGCATGGTGGATGACGCTCTGTACGCCGCCATTGGCAGTGATGCCACGGTGACGGAGTACGCGGGCGTTTGGGGCGCGCCGTACTATACGCTGTCCCTGCCGCAGGGGGAGAAATGACGTGGCGAAATCCAACAAATTCCTCGGCAAGAATCCCCCGAACCCCGCCGTCGCCCTGCCTGCGTGGGGGATGCTGATCATGGCGCTCGCGCTCGTGTTCCTCCCGTCGCTTCGAACCGCCGCGCTGATTCTTTATGCGGCGGATTGGCTTGCACTCGGCATTGCGGCACTGACGGCGAAGCGCAAGCAGTCGCTTGTGAACTATTGGGGGTCGTGTGTGCCAATTGTCGTCGCGATTGTGCTGCTAAACTTTTGGTATAGAAGGTATACCACGCCGTGGATGCGAAATATTTTTCTTGTCGCGCTTGGCTTCGTGCTGCTGACCCTGCCAATGCTGTTGATTGCGGAGAAGCAAGTTCCGAACATGCGGGCGGGAAGGGAAAAATACTGGCTGCGTGCGGTAGCGCTGACGATGCTGGTGTTCCTTGCCGCCATCAGCTGGGCAGCTGCAAGCAACATCACGTTCGACCAAAGCGCGGGCAGTCTGCGGATTGCCTGCATCACCGAAAAGTGGCGAAATAGCAGCCGCACCGGAGGGCAGTATCACATCCGGGTCGCGGTGGAGGGGCTGGCGGAATCGCTGAACCTTGATGTCGGGCGGGATGCGTATCGCCGTTTATCCGAGGGCGACGCCGTTACCGTGACGGAGCATCCCGGCTTCTGGGGCGCGCCGTACTACACATGGGAAATCCCTCAATCCCCCTGAAAAAACAGCAGGAATCCCGAAAAAGCCTTGCACTTTTGGGCGAAATGGCGTACAATAACTTTGCCTGTGATTCGCATCGGGCAGAGTAGCTGAATCCGCGTTAAGTGTTCATGAACGGGGAGTTGTCATGAAACGAAGCCGCACGGCGGCGCGGTGGGTTCGGCGCATCCCGCTGTCTTGGTGCTGCCTCCTGCGAGTTGCGCGCAAAAATTCGCTTAGGAGGCGCTTTTTGTGATGTCACAATCCGTTTTCCATGCCCACTACTGGCGGGACTGCGCCCGGCTGACCACCCAGAAGCTTTGCGTGATGGGCGTGCTGATGGCGCTGCAAATCATCCTCAGCCGCATCACCGCCATCAACCTCGGCAACTGGCTGCGCATCAGCTTCGGCTTTCTGCCCAACGCCATTGCGGGGTACCTATTAGGCCCCATCGGCGGCACGCTCGTCGCGTGGGGGAGCGACGCCCTCGGCACCATCCTCACCGGGCAGGCGATTAATCCCGGTCTGTCCGTCACGGCTGCGCTTGGCGGCTTCTTCTACGGGCTGATGCTGCATAAACGTCCGGTTACGATTTGGCGGACGATGGCGTGCCTGCTCGTCGTGTCGCTGGTGTGCCACTTCCTGCTGAACACCTACTTTCTGGCGATGGCGGGCTTCACCGCGGTGTCCGACGGCGCGGATTATCCCGCGTTTGTCCGCGAGCTTGTCCGCCCGATTTACGGCGAAGGCGCAACGATGCCCGCGTGGATCAGCGTCTGCAACCGTTTCATCAAGCAGGTCGTCGTCTACCCGGTCAATGTCGCGATGCTGCTGATGATGCTGCGCGGCGTGCAGCGGATGCCGAACGCAGTGACGCACTTGTGAAGGAGAATCCCCTGAATGACACCTGAAGAAAACAAACAGTTAATCCTCGATGAGCTTGACCGTCTCTATCCCCAGCCCAAGCCCGAACTGCATTTCACCAACCCCTACGAGACGCTGGTGGCGGTCATGCTGTCCGCCCAGTGCACCGACAAGCAGGTCAACAAGGTCACGCCCGCCGTGTTCGCGCGTTTCCCCGACGTGAAGAGCATGGCGGAGGCGGATGTTGCCGAGCTGTACCCGCTGGTGAAAAGCTGCGGCTTCAAGAGCAAGGCAAGCAACATCATCGCCGCGTGCCGGATGATTCTGGCGGAGGACGGCGGCGAAGTTCCGCACACCATGGAAGCGCTGACCCGTCTGCCGGGCGTCGGGCGCAAAACGGCGAACGTCGTCATGTCCACGGCGTTCCATATTCCGGCAATTGCGGTGGATACGCACGTTTTTCGCGTCAGCAACCGCCTTGGGCTGGTGGATGCGCCCGACGTGCTGAAGACGGAGATGCAGCTGCGCGCGCTGATTCCGCAGGACAGGTGGAGCGACGCGCACCACTGGCTGATTTTCCACGGTCGAAGGGTGTGCAAGGCCCAGCACCCCCTGTGCGGCGAATGCACGCTGCGCCCGTGGTGCAAGAAGTACAACGGCGAAACCGAATAACCCTTCGCCCGACTGCGCCCTGCGCCAGCCGGGCATTTTTCGGTTTTTCACGGAATCTTGGGGGAAGAGCAGCTTGGGGGCGCGTCTGCGGACGCGCAAAGTTACTGGCAGGGACGCTTCGCTGCCTGCGCCTTTGTTGAGTGCGTTTGAGATGCTGGTCGCCCGCGGAACAGTTGGGGCGTTGCCCCAAACCCCACAAGGGACGCTGTCCCTTGACCCTGCAAGGGGCAATTGCCCCTTGACCCCTTTTCGCGATTGAGTTGGTCACACTTTCATGATCCTTCCGCGTGCAGCTTTTGGTGCTTCGCCTAAGCCCTTGTCTGCTCCCCAAACTTTCCGTGAAGAACCCACATAATTCCGCATTCCGAATTTCCCTTCACGCCGCCCCATGCTCCGCCCTGAACGCCCCCAAAAGCTCCCGCCCCTCCTCCCGCGTGTGCATCAGCGCGTTCCCTTGCGCCATATCCCGTGCGTACAGGTAGTCCTCCATCTCCGCAACCGTCCGAACACCCGCGCCGCCCCAGTCCGTCAGCAGCTGAATCAGGTAATTCACCGCGTTCGTCGGATTCGCCTCCGCCGTCTTGGCGACCGCCTGAATCATCAGCCCGTCCTCGAACGAGTAGCGATTGAACGCCGCCATCACCCGATTCAGCTGATTCTCCGTGAACTGCTGATGCAGCAGCACTTTACCCGCCAGTTTTGCGCTCTCCCGCACTGACCGCGGAAACGCCCCCTCGCGCGCGCCAGCACCCGTACACACATACGCACACTCGTGCGCGCCTGCGCCCGCGTATCCGGCAGAGGAAGCAGATGTCTCCTTTTCATCATCATTCGTTTTCCCCGTTTGGTTTACGGTTTCCGTTTCTGTTTCTGTATAGTTTATATTAGTGTCGTGGAAATCGGGCGTATTTCCGTGGCAATCAGTTGTGCAATCGGTTGTGCAATCGGTTGGGTAAACGCTTGGGTAATTCGGATTGTCACGGGGATAGTCGCGGATTTCGGGGCAATCGGTGGGGCAATCAGCGTGATCATCAGCGGGAAAATCGGGATGATCACGGGGATCGTCACGGATTTCGTGGCAATCAGCGTGGCAATCAGCTGTGCTATCAGCACTGATTTCACGCGAATAGTCACGCTCAACAGCGCCTTTTCCGTCGCAAACGGAGAAGTAATGCAGGCGGTACGTGGGCGGCGTGCGCTTCTTTTCGCCGGGAATGTACTCCAAAAGCCCAGATTCGCAGAGCGTGCGTCGAGCGTCGGCGAGGGCGGTGGCGCTCATGGGAAAGTAGGCGAGCAGGTACGGGTTGTCGATGCGGAGGAAGCCGTCGCACCAGTCGCCGCCGTGGGCATGCTGGTTCATGATTTCAATCAGCTTGTACCACAGCAGCTGGGCGCTGGCGGGAAGGCGGGTTCGCGCGGCGAATGTGTTGAAACGACGGATTTCAATCAAGTAGTTTACATTGCACATTTGGGTCATTCCTTTCGGATTTTATTCGCCGCTATTGCGACAGTGATATTGTAGTACGGGGAATGGATGTTCGTCAAGGAAATTTGATTTCATTTGATTTCATTTGATTTCGCTTGATTTCATTTGATTTTGGAGGGAAAACCAACTGCATTTTTTGTTGCGCAGGGGATAAAACAAAGCCCCGTGCCTTTCCGGTTCCGGAAAAAACACGGGGTGCATTCGATTGCAATGGCTTACAGGCGCTTGAAACCCTTGCGGCCGTCGTCGAGCAGGGAGGCGTAGGCGCCGGGGTCTTCCACAGCAATGCCGCAGCCGAGAACGACGCTGGTCTGCGGGTCGTCGGCGACGCCGCAGGGGATGTGCAGGGCGGTGTAAATCGCTTCGGGCAGGCGCGCCAGTCCCGCTGCGCCGCCGCTTAAGACGATGCCGTCATCAAAAATATCGGACGCCAGCTGCGGAGGGGTGCGCACCAGCACGTCCTGAATGCTGCCGATGAGGGCGGCGACGGGGTCTTTCAGCGCCTCGTAGATTTCAGCGGCGTGAATCTCCTGCGTGCGGGGCAGGCCGGAAAGCTGGTTACGACCGACGACGGGCATGGCAAGGTTCGCTTCGTCGGTTTCGGGCTTCATCGCCGTGCCGATGTTGATTTTAATCTGCTCGGCGGTTCGCTCGCCAATCAGCAGAGAGTACTTCTTGCGGATGTAGCGGACAATCGCGTCATCGAAATAGTCGCCGGCATAATAGACGCTGGAGGACTGGACGATTTCGCCCTCGGAGATAACGGCAATGTCCGTGATGCCCGCGCCCATGTCCACAATCATGCGGCCGTAGCGCTGGCGCAAATCCATGCCGACGCCAAGCGCCGCCGCGAGCGGACGATCAAGCAGATAGGTACGCTTCACGCCCGCGTCCAGCAGGATGTTGATGAGGGAGTGCTTCTCCGTCTCGGTCACGCCGGAAGGGACGCTCATGACGACGCGCGGCCCGGAGAACAGGCGCTTGGACAGCACACCGTTCAGAAAGAAGCGGAGCATGGTGTTCGTCAGCTCAAAATCCGCGACGGTGCCCTGCTTCAGCGGGCGAATCGCCATGATGTTGCTGGGCGTGCGGCCGACCATGCGCTGGGCATCGTCCCCGATGGCCAGCACCTTCTTGGTGGAGCGCTCAATGGCGACTACCGCCGGTCTGCGGAGCACAAGCCCCTTGCCCTGCTGGTAAATCAATACATTGGAGGTTCCAAGGTCAATGCCCAAATCGTTCAGCTGCGCCATCGCATACTCTCCATTTCCCGGCACGTTTTTCGCGCCGTACATACCATTATACCATCAAAAACGGAAAACGTAAACAGGTTTTTTCGGGCGGATGGCTATTTTCGGGCGCGGGAACATAAAAATTCGATGAGAAAGGGGGCTGTGCATCATGGAGAAGGAGCCGTTTTTCCCGCCGGAGGTGACGGGCGGCGCGTTCAAGGTGACGCTGACGGGGCGCGGCCGCGCGTGGGTGGAGCAGCATCAGGGTCTGCTGGGGTACACGGCGGAGGAGGCGCTCTTCCGCACGAAGGAGGGTACGCTGCGCATTAGCGGGGCGAACCTGCGCTTCCTGCGCTATTCATCATCAGACGCGATTGTGACCGGGCGAATTGACGCCATCAGCGTGCTGGGAGGCGGAACATGAGCGGGCGGCCGTGGCTTATCGCCGTCACGGTGGATGGGGTCAATCTGCCGCGGTTTTTGCGCCGCGCGGGGGAAATGGGGCTGCTGCTGACGGGGGTGCGCATCCGCGGCAAACATCTCAGTGCCTTTGCCCGCGAGGATGATGTGATGACGCTGCGGATGATGGCGGAAAACGGCGGCTGGCGCTTCTCGGTCGGCAATCGGCAGGGCACGGGACGGCTGATGACGTGGATTCGCCATCGGCTGGCGCTGCTTTCCGCGCTGATGCTGGGCATTGGCGCGCTCATCGGCGCGTCGCAGGTGATGTGGCGCGTGGAGATTGAAAACGCCGGGATTTACGCCGCGGATTTGCCCGAATACCTGCAGGCGCTGGGCATCACCCCGCCGATGCGAAAAAGCGACGTTCATCCGGGTCAGCTGCGTGACCTGCTGGAATGGCGCTACCCGGAAACGGCGTGGGTGGAGTGCGGCTGGCGGGGGATGACGCTGCTGATTCGCGTGGTGGACGGCGTGCCAGCGGGAACGCCCTTGTCCGAGACGGGCGCGGGGGACGTGGTCGCCGCGCGGGACGGCATCGTCGATAGCATCCGCACGAAGGCGGGCACGGCGCTTGTTCAGCCCGGCGACGTGGTGCGCAAGGGGCAAATCCTCATCCGCGGCGAGGAACGCACGGGCAGCGGCGTGCGGGCGGTATCAGCGCGCGGGGTGGTGATGGCGCGCGTGTGGGACGCGGCTGCCATCCGCATGGACTTGACGGAGCTGCACACATCGTATTCCGGGCGCACGGAGGAAAGCGTGTCGGTCGTCAGCCCGTGGTTCGCCCTGTGGCATGAGCCGGAGAGCGCGTTCCATCAGGCGGATGTGTCCCGGCGCACGCTCCCGCTGGGCGGCTTCTTCCTGCCGCTCACCTGCGTGTGGGAAAAGCGGTATGAATGTGAAATTACGAAACAAAATCGGGCAAATGAGGAAATAACTGCCGAAGCAAGCATAGCTGCTTTGCGAAAACTGCGCGAAATCATCGGTACGAACGAATCTTTGGTTGACAAGTGGGTAAATTGTAGTATGATAGATCATGAGGTACTGTTGGCAGTGGCAACGGGCGAAAGGCTTGTGGATATTGCCGAGCAGATACCCAGCGGCGCGCCAGATAAGGGATACTAATTCTCATCTAAAACATGGCATTCGCCCAGCATCTTTTCCGCCCCGGCTTTGCTTTGTTCCGCTCGCGCGTACCTCCAGTACGCCTCGCTTCACTCAGCTTTGCCGGAACGAAAAATCTGCTATGCTCGATGCCATGTTTTGGAATCGAATTAGTATGAACTTGATTGTCGCCGTTTCAAATGGAAAGAAGGACATCGTTTTTGACTGAAACGAGAAAGATTCCCCTGACGCTGGATTCGATGGATGCCTATATGTCCCTGTTCGGGCTGAACGACCAGAATGTTGCGCTGGTGGAGCAGGAGTGCGGCGTCGCTGTCTCCCTGCGCGGCTCGGAGCTGTTCCTCACGGGCGAAGCGGAGGATGCGGGGCTGGCGGAAAGCGTCATCCTGAAGCTGCTGGAGATGATTCGCCGCGGCGATCTGGTTGACCGCACGCGCATCCGCTACGCCATCGCCCTGGCGCGCGAGGGCGACGTGGATCGCATCGACGAGATTCTGCGCTCCGTTGTCGCCATCACCCACCGCGGCAAGCAGATTCGCTGCAAGACGCTGGGGCAGCAGGAGTATGTGCAGGCCATCCGCGACCATGACCTCACGTTCGCCGTCGGCCCGGCGGGTACGGGCAAGACGTATCTGGCAATGGCGCTGGCTGTCGTGGCGCTGAAGAACAAGGAGATTGAGCGCATTGTGCTCACGCGCCCGGCGGTGGAGGCGGGGGAGAAGCTGGGCTTCCTGCCCGGCGACCTGACGCAGAAAGTTGACCCGTACCTGCGCCCGCTCTACGACGCGCTGTACGACTTCATGGGCGTGGACAGCTACCAGAAGCTGCTGGAACGCGGCGTGGTGGAGGTTGCCCCGCTGGCGTACATGCGCGGCCGCACGCTGTCGGATTCCTTCATCATTCTGGACGAGGCGCAGAACACGACTTCTGAACAGATGAAGATGTTCCTGACGCGTCTGGGCTTCCACAGCAAAGTCGTCGTTACCGGCGACATCACCCAGACGGACTTGCCTTACGGGAAGAAATCCGGCTTGGCGGAAGCAATCGAAATTTTGAAGGACATTCCGGAAATCGGCATGGTGCACCTGACGCACAAGGACGTCGTCCGCCACGAGCTGGTGCAGACGATTGTCAAGGCGTATGACGCCTACTACCATCGGGAAGCGGAAGGGCAGCGCCCGTAAATCCGCCCCCTCCGGTGCAGAAGGAGTGATAACTACATGCGTAAACGCGAAAACAAGCAGAACCACCGCCCGATTTTGCGCCGCTTCACCACTTGGCTGCACGGCGCGGGCGCGAAATGCGCGCTCATTTACGCCGTCGGCACGCTGGTGCTGCTGGTCTTGTTTGCCGCGGCGTGCGCACCGCAGCGCTACAGCCTGAGCGTCGGCGCGATTTCGCACCAGACGATTACCGCCACGAAGGACGTGGAGGACACGGTGACGACCGAAAGTCGCCGCCGCGAAGCCTCCGTCCGTGTGGAAGCGACCTACCACTTTCAGGAGGGCGTGACCGAAAGCGTGCTGAGCGACCTCGACGAGACGTTCCGCCAGCTGCGCATTGTGCAGCAGTACGGGCTGACCCTGCGCGTGCAGGACGGCGAAACCGCGACGGAAACGAACCTCGCGGCGACCTTCAGCGCGGAGGAAATCGACTACGCCCTCCAGCAGGTGGAAGCCGTGTCGCTCACGCGCTATCAGGCGACTGTCCTCATGCGCGCCAGCACGGAGAATTTCGACACCATGGCGGTGACGGTGCGCCTCGCGGTGGAAAGCGCGCTGAACACCACCATCCGCGAAGGGCAGGTCAGCCAGTCCATCGCGGCGATTAAACAGATTGCGGGCTACCGCGTCGAAACGTCGCTGATGCAGAACATCGTGCCCGTCGTGCTCAACCACTGCATCCGCCCGAACATGGTTATCGATCAGGAACTGACCGCGCAGGCGCAGGAGAACGCCGCCGCGCAGGTGGAGCCGGTGGTGTACCTGCAAGGGCAGAACATCATCCGCGAGGGCGAGCGCGTGCAGGCGAATCAGCTCGCCATGCTGGAGGCGCTGGGGCTGCTGGATACTGCGTCGTATGATTATGACATCTACCTCGGCGCGCTGCTGCTCATCGCTATTTCCATGTCGGTGCTGATTTTGATGCTCGTTATCCTTGCGCCGGAGGTTTTGAGGGACGTGCGCCGCTCCAGCGTCATCATGGTGGTGCTGGTGCTGTGCGAAGGGCTGTGCGTGATTGCCGTCAAGCTGATGGACGTCTACCTTGCCCCGGTCGTGATGGCGGCGATGCTGCTGACCACGCTGCTGAGTGCGCGCGTCGGCATTTCCGCCACGTTCACCATGGCGCTGATTGCGGCGGGGCTTAGCGCGGGCAGTTCCAACGCCTACTCGGCGGAAATGGTGCATTTGATACTCACGGGCGTCGTCTCCGGCATCGTCGCCGTGCAGTACTTGAAGGATAAGCCGCAGCGTGTCCGCATGGTGATTGCGGGCGTGATTGTCGCGGTGGTGAATATGGTCGTTATCCTCGCCATGAGCCTGATGACCTCCAACAATATATCCGGCATGATGAACAACGCCATGTGGTCGATGGCGGGCGGCATTTTGAGCGGCCTGATTTCCGTCGGCTTCCAGCCTGTGTTCGAGGCGGCGTTCAACCTCGCCACGCCCGCGAAGCTGCTGGAACTGGCGAACCCGAATCAGCCGCTGCTGCGCCGTCTGCTGCTGGAAGCGCCCGGAACGTATCACCACGCGATTGTGGTGGCGAATCTGGCGGAAGCGGCGGCGGAGAAAATCGGCGCGAACCCGCTGCTGGCGCGCACGGGCGCGTATTTCCATGACATCGGGAAACTCAAGCGCCCGCTGTACTTCAAGGAAAACCAGATGGGCGATAACCCGCACGACCGCACCGACCCGTATGTATCCGCCGCGATTGTTACGGCGCATACCCGCGATGGTCTGGCGCTGGCGCAGAAATACCACCTGCCGCCTGAAATCCAGACGATTATCATGGAGCATCACGGCGACACCCCCGTGATGTACTTCTACCACAAAGCCTTGCAGATGGCGGACGGCAAGCCGGTTGATATTGCTGATTTCCGCTATGACGGTCAGCGCCCGACGACGAAGGAGAGCGCCATCGTCATGCTGGCGGACACCATCGAGGCGGCGGTGCGCTCCATCCCTGACCCCACGCCCAAGGCGATTGAGCAGTTCATTGAGCGCCTTGTCCGCGGCAAGCTGGAGGACGGGCAGCTCAGCAATTCGCCGCTGACTTTGCGCGATATCGACGCGATTTGCGAAGCGTTCTGCAAGGTCTTGAATGGCGTGTTCCACGAGCGCATTGAGTACCCGACGGTGAACGTCCCCGCGCGCCCGCTCGTCAAGGCGGAAAAGGAAGCGGAGAAGGAAACGAAGCAGATGCAGGCGGAGAAACAGGCGGAAGCGGAAAAAACACCCGAAGTGAAGGCAGAAGCGAAGGCGGAAAAGCAGGCGGAAGCGGAAAAAACACCCGAAGTGAAGCCAGAAGCGAAGGCGGAAAAGCCGGATGTGCCGGAAAAGCCCGCCGCGCCGGTGGAGGAAAGCGAGGAGAACACATGAAACTGCTTTGGCAGATTGACACGCAGGTTGACCCGCGCTATTTGTCCCTGATGCAGACGGCGGCGGACTGCGCCCTGTGGATGGAAGGCGTTTCGCGTCCCTGCGCGGTGAACATCCGCATTTGCGGCGACGACGCGATTCACGAAATCAACCGCGAGTACCGCGGCGTTGACCGCGCGACGGACGTGCTGTCCTTCCCGACGGTGAATTATCCGGCAGGCAAAACGGCGGGGCAGTGCGACAAGCTGCTTGCGCGCGAGCTGGATGACGAGGTGGACGCCTGTATGCTCGGCGATCTCATCATCTCCATGCCGCATGTGCTGGCGCAGGCGGCGGAGTATGGGCATTCCCCGGAGCGGGAGGCGGCGTATTTGACCGTCCACGGTCTGTGCCACCTGATGGGCTATGACCACATTGAGGATGAAGACAAAAAGAAGATGCGGGCGATGGAGGAGAAGATTCTGTCCGCCATCGGCATGACGCGCGCGACGGCGAAATGCAGACCGACGTTTCCGATGAGACGCTGCTGGAAATGGCGCGGCAGGCGATGCTGCGGAGCTATTCACCCTATTCCGGCTATCCGGTCGGCGCGGCGCTGCTGTGCGCGGATGGCCGCGTGTTTCAGGGCTGCAACATCGAGAATGCGTCGTTCGGCTTGACGAACTGCGCCGAGCGCACGGCGATGTTCAAGGCGGTCAGCGAGGGCGCGCGGGAATTCACCGCGATTGCGATTGCCTCGCGCGACGCCGCCCCTTGGCCCTGCGGCGCGTGCCGGCAGGTGCTCAACGAATTCGCACCGAATATCCGCGTGCTGGTGACGTGGCAGGGCGGCACGGAAAGCGCGACCCTGCCGGAACTGCTGCCGCACGGTTTCGGCCCGCAGCAGCTGACGACGAAGGAGTAAACAGGAGTAAATATAAATGAGCGAAAATACGAAATTCCATTCTGGATTTATTACCATTGTGGGCCGCCCGAATGTGGGCAAATCCACCTTGATGAACGCGATGGTCGGCGAGAAGATTGCGATTGTCTCCAGCCGCCCGCAGACGACGCGCAACCGCATCATGGGCGTGATGACGCGCCCTGATTGGCAGATTGTGTTCCTCGACACCCCCGGCATCCACACGCCCCGCACGAAGCTGGGCGAAAGCATGATGCAGTCCGTCAAGGACGCGATGGACGGCATGGATGGCGTGCTGGTGCTGGTGGACGCGACGCAGGTGGGCGAACACGACCGCGCCATCGTCCGTGATATGGCGGGCAAGAAAGTGCCGAAGGTGCTGGCAATCAACAAGATTGACCTGCTGCCGCCGGAGAAGCTGCTGGGGCTGATTGCATCCTTCGCCGACCTTGGCTATGACGCGATTATCCCCATCAGCGCCAAAACCGGCGACGGGCTGGATGACCTGACGAAGCAGCTTTCGTCGCACCTGCCGGAAGGCCCGAAGTATTTCCCGGACGACATGATGACCGACCAGCCGGAGCGGCTGATTTGTGCCGAGCTGATTCGCGAGAAGGCGCTCCAGCATTTGCGCGACGAAGTGCCGCACGGCATCGGCGTGGAAATGATGGGCATGGAGAAGATGAACGACAACTTTATGGAAATCAACGCGACGATTTACTGCGAACGCGACGCGCACAAGGGCATCATCATCGGCAAGCACGGCGCAATGCTGCAAACCATCGGCTCGGAGGCGCGCGAGGACATCGAGAAGCTGCTGGGGCTGCATGTAAACCTGAAGTTATGGGTGAAGGTGCGTCCCGACTGGCGCAACCGTGCGTCGGATTTGCGCACGCTGGGGTATGACGCGAAATAAGCCTATTTCAAGGGTGAAATAGGCGGAAAGCCCTTCTGTTTGAGGGACTTTCCCTACATATAGTGCTTTTTGTTGCGCAGGGGTTTCGCTCCTGCGGGAGCGACCAAAGGGCTTTCCGATCGCCCTTTGGAAACCTTCGGTTGCACACTCCCATGTTTATTGATTTTTATCGGGGCTTATTTAGTTAGTGGGCAAATAGCACACAAACTATAATTATTTTAAATACAAATCAAGAAACAACCGGAGGAGCGCCGAAGGAGTCCAGAGGGCGATCGGAAAGCCCTCTGGTTGCTGCACAATAGACCATTTAGTTAGAAAAGACCTGTTTGCCATCACCCAAAAATCAACGCGCAAGCAAAGGAGACGACCATTATGGGCAAGTATTTCGGAACGGACGGATTCCGCGGAGAAGCGAACAAGGAGCTGACCGCTGACCATGCCTACCGTGTGGGACGCTTTCTCGGCTGGTACTACGGCGAGTGCAAGCGCCGCAATGGCGACCACACCCGCCCGCGCATCGTCATCGGCAAGGATACCCGCCGTTCCAGCTATATGTTCGAGTATTCGCTCGTCGGCGGGCTGACCGCGTCCGGCGCGGATGCGTACCTTCTCCATGTCACGACGACCCCGTCCGTTGCGTTCGTCGCGCGGCTCGATGGCTTTGACTGCGGCATCATGATTTCCGCCAGCCATAACCCGTACTACGACAACGGCATCAAGCTCATCAACGGGCAGGGCGAAAGATGGATGAGGACACGATTGCCCTTGTCGAAGCCTACCTGGACGGGCATCTGGAATGCTTCGGGCAGACGTGGGACGAAATTCCCTTCGCGCATCAGGAGCAGATCGGCTGCACGGTGGACGATGTGTCCGGCCGCAACCGCTATGTCGGCTACCTGATTTCGCTGGGGCTGTACTCCTTCCGTGGGCGGCGGATTGCGCTGGACTGCGCCAACGGTTCCAGCTGGAACATCGCCAAGGCGGTTTTTGATGCGCTGGGGGCGACGACGCTGGTCATCAACGCCGAACCGAACGGGCTGAACATCAACCGCGACGCGGGTTCGACGCATATCGAGGGTTTGCAGAAGTTCGTCGTCGAAAACCACTGCGACGTGGGCTTTGCCTTCGACGGCGACGCGGACCGCTGCCTGTGCGTGGACGAAACGGGCATGGAAATCACCGGCGACCACATCCTCTTCATCTGCGGACGGCACATGAAGCAGACGGGTGAGCTGCTGGGCAACACGGTCGTCGCGACGGTGATGAGCAATCTGGGGCTGTTCCGCGCGCTGGATGACCTCGGCATTGCATCCGCCAAAACCGCCGTGGGCGACAAGTACGTCTACGAGTACATGACGAAGAACAATTGCCGTCTGGGCGGTGAGCAGTCCGGGCACATTATCTTCAGCAAGTACGCGTCAACCGGCGACGGCATCCTGACGAGCCTGAAGGTGATGGAGGTCATGTGCGCGGCGAAGAAAACGCTGCATCAATTGGCTTCTGACCTGACGATTTATCCGCAGAAGCTGATTAACGTGCGGGTAAAGGACAAGAAGGCGGCGCAGGCGGACGCGAAGGTGCAGGAAGCGATTCGCGCGGCGGAGGAAAAGCTGGGCGACACGGGGCGCGTGCTGGTGCGCGAGAGCGGCACGGAACCGCTGGTGCGCGTGATGGTGGAAGCGCAGGACGCGGCGCTGTGCGCACAGTGCTGCGAGGAGATTGCGCAGACCATCCGGGCGCAGGGGTGGGCGTTGTAACCGAAGGAGTCCAGAGGGCGATCGCAGACTTCGCCTGTTTTCATGCCCTCTGGAGGTAACTCTTTTTACCAGATTGATAGCAAAGTCAACTATGCCTATACGTCATACAATCCGCAAGATTTTGCAAAAATCAGTATAAATAACCCTGCTGCACTGGAAGAACATTGTGCAGCGGGGCGTTTTTCTTGCAAATATCCATTGCAAAGTCATCGAAAAACAGGTACAATAGAGCAAGAAAGCGGGAAAAAACCGTTTTCCCGGAAAGGCGTGGAACGCATGGATTTGTTCGACCTCATCGGTCCCGTGATGATTGGGCCAAGCAGCTCCCATACCGCGGGCGCGGCGCGCATTGGGCTGACCGCGTATTCGCTGCTGGGCGAAAGGGTGGTCAAGGCGGATGTCGGGCTGCATGGCTCGTTCGCCAAAACATACCGCGGCCATGGCACAGACCGCGCTATCGTCGGCGGATTGCTGGGTATGCACGTCGACGACCCCCGCCTGCGCGATTCGCTGGAAATCGCCCGTCAACAGGGCATGGACGTGCGCTTTGAGCAGGTCAATCTCCGCGGGGCGCACCCGAACACCGTCCGACTGCACGTTACGGGGGAGTGCGGCGCGACGCTGACCCTCGAAGCAGCGTCCGTCGGCGGCGGCAACATCGAAATCCACCGCATCAACGGCTTGAGCGTCAATTTCACCGGCAAGGCGGACACGATGATTATCCACCACATCGACATGCCCGGCGCGATTGCGGCGGTCACGTCGACCTTGGCGCGCCACCGCGTCAATATCGCGAACATGCAGGTTTATCGCCGCAAACTCGGCGGAGATGCCATGATGGTGCTGGAGCTTGACGGCGCGCCCTCCCAGGCGGACTTGGACATCATCCGCCAAATCCCCGATATCAGGAGCTGCACGTTCCTCAAAAGGAGGGATGACTGATGGACTACACGCTGCACGAATGGGTGCGCATGGCGAGCCATCATGGGTCGATTGCGCGGTGCGCGATTGAGAAACAGGCGGAGGAATCCGGGCTGGACGCGCTGGCGGTGCGCGAAAAAATGCGCCATCACCTGCGCGTGATGCAGGAGGCGGCGCAGCAGGGGCTGGATGAGCGCCTGCGCAGCGTTACCGGGCTGACGGGCGGACAGGCGGCGCTGATGATGAAGCGCCTGCAGGCGGGCAAGTGTCTGGCGGGAAATTTGCTGGGCAAGGCGGAAGTGTACGCGCTGGCGACGGCGGAGTGCAACGGCTGCATGGGCAAAATCGTCGCTGCCCCGACGGCGGGCGCGTGCGGGATTCTGCCCGGCGCGGTGCTGGCAATGATGGAAGAAAAAGGCGCGACGGAGGAACAGGCGGTGGACGCGCTGTTCGTCGCGGCGGCGGTCGGTCAGGCGATTGCAACGCAGGCGAGCATCTCCGGCGCGGAGGGCGGCTGTCAGGCGGAATGCGGTTCGGCGGCGGCAATGGCGGCGGCGGCGCTGGTGTATCTGGAGGGCGGCAATCCGCAGCAGTGCGCGGACGCGGCGGCGTTTGCGCTGATGAACCTGCTGGGACTGGTCTGCGACCCCGTCGGCGGGCTGGTGGAAGTGCCCTGCGTGTACCGCAACGTGGGCGCGTCCGGCATCGCGTTCACGGCGGCGGACATGGCGCTCAGCGGCATTCGCTGCCCGATTGAGCCTGACGAGGTGATTCTGGCGATGAAGGAAGTCGGCGACGCGCTGCCGACATCCCTGCGCGAAACCGGCGAAGGCGGCTGTGCGGCGTGCGAAAGCATCTGCAAGCGCCTGCATCACAAGGAGTAAGAATATGTACATCCAGCAAGTCAACCAAGACGGCGTGTCCATTGCGCTGATTCGCAGCGAAAAGCCGCTGATGACGGACGTGCAGTCCGCGCTCGACCTGATGATGACGGTACGCGCGGAGACGGGCTGCAAGCGCATCGCCCTCAACCGCGAAGCCATCACGGGGGATTTTTTCGTGCTTTCGACGGGCATTGCGGGCGAAATCCTGCAAAAATTCGTGAATTACGGCTTCAAACTCGCGGTTTACGGCGATTTCGCGCATGAGACGAGTGCAGCATTGCGGGATTTCATCCGTGAAAGCAACGAAGGACGGGATATTTTCTTCCAGCCCGACGCAAATTCGGCGACGGAAAAGCTGGCACGGGCGGAATGAGGGGGATACTGCGCCATCCGCAAAATCCAACGAAAAAGGGCGATTCGGCATAAACACCGAACCGCCTTTTTCGTGCTCCAATCAGCACGCGGAAGAAGTATGTAAGTGCGCTCAACTCCATTGCGCGAAAGGGTCAAGGGACGAAGTCCCTTGCGGAGTCCAGAGGCAGCGCCTCTGGCGGGGGTTAGGGGCAGCGCCCCTCGGTCTCCCTCATCAACACGCGGAAGAAGTATGAGAGCGCGCTCAACTCCATCGCGCGAAAGGGTCAAGGGACGAAGTCCCTTGCGGAGTCCAGAGGCAGCGCCTCTGGTGGGGGTTAGGGGCAAAGCCCCTCGGTTCTCCCTTTACCCCAAAATCGTCTCAATCGCCGCTTTTTCCTCGTCTGTCAGCGGCACATGCTTTTGCACCGTTTCCACGTTTTGGAGAATCTGCGCGGGGCGGCTTGCGCCGGTAATCACCGTCGTAATCGCCGGATTCTCCAAAACCCACGCAAGCGCTAACTGCGCCATCGTTTCGCCGCGCGCCGATGCCATCGCGTTCAGCGCCCGCACACGCGTCAGAACATCCGCCGTCACGTTGCTTTCGTTCAGGAACACGCAGGAGGACGCCGCGCGCGAATCCGCCGGGATGCCGTGCAAGTAGCGGTCAGTCAGCAAGCCCTGATTGAGGGGGGAGAACACTGCCGCGCCGATGCCGCGGTTCAGCAGCACGTTGCATAGGCTGGGGGTGCCGCGCTCAATCCAGCGGTCAAGCATGTTGTAGCGCGGCTGGTGAATGGTCAGCGGCACGCCGAAAGTCGCCAGCAAGTCCGCCGCCTGCGCCGTTTGCTCGGCGGAGTAGTTGCTGATGCCGACGTAGAGCGCCTTGCCCTGATGCACAATGTCCGCCAGCGTCCGCATGGTCTCCTCCAGCGGCGTGTCCGGGTCGAAGCGGTGATGATAGAAAATGTCCACATAATCGACCTTCATGCGGCGCAGGCTTGCGTCGAGGCTGCTCATCAGGTACTTGCGGCTGCCGCCGTCGCCATACGGGCCGTCCTGCATGGTGTAGCCTGCCTTGGTGGCGAGAATCAGCTCGTCGCGGTGCGGACGCAGATCACTGTCCATAATTTTCCCCAGCGTTTCTTCTGCTGCGCCGGGGCGAGGGCCGTAGTTGTTTGCCAAATCGAAGTAGGTGATGCCTGCGTCGAACGCCGTCAGCAGCATGTCGCGCGCGGTGTCCTGCGGCGTGACCGAGCCGAAATTGTTCCACAGACCGAGGGAGACGCGGGGGAGCTTCAGCCCGGAGCGGCCGCAGCGGACGTAGGGCATGTGCGCATAGCGGTCAGCGGCGGGGGCGTAAAAACCGGGTGCGGGCATGTTCATTCTGGTACTTCCTCCTTACTTGCGCTTTGCGGATTTCGGGTCAAGAAACGTCATGAATTCGCACTCCAGCCGTCCGTTGTACAGGCGGCGCTTCTTGTCCGCGCGGCGGCCAAACGACCGCTCGAACGTCGGGTCGGACGTGATGGCGCACAGGCTCCAGCCGGGGTGGCGGCGCATCATCCGCCCCAGTTCGCGGTAGATGCCCTCGCACGTCTTGCGGTCTTCAAGGCGCTCACCGTAGGGCGGATTGCACAGGAACACACCCGGTTCGCCCTCCAGCTTCAGCTTTTCCAGCGACTGGCACGTCAGCTCGATTTTGCCCTCCAGCCCCGCTTGACGCACATGCCGCCGCGCCAGTTCGAGCGCTTCGGGGTCTTTGTCCGATCCGGCAATGCCGAAAACGTGGTCGGGCAGCACGTCCGCCTTGCACGTCTCGCGGATTTGACGGCATTCCTCCGCCGGGAAAATGGAAAACTGCTCCATGGCGAACGCGCGGGTCAGCCCCGGCGCGCGGTGCTCCTGCCGGAAAGCGGCTTCAATCAGCAGCGTGCCTGTGCCGCAGCAGGGGTCGTAGAGGCGCATTCCCGGCCGCCACGGGGACAGCTCCACCAAAGACGCAGCGAGCGTTTCGCGCAGGGGCGCTTCGCCGTTCCAGGTGCGGTATCCACGGCGGTTGAGGGCTTCGCCGGAGGTGTCAAGGGTGATGCGCGCGCGGTCTGAGTGGATGGCGACGTCGATGGGGTACACCGCGCCCGTCTCCGGGAAAACCGCGCGGTGCGTCGCCGCTTTCAGCCGCTCGATGATGGCCTTTTTGGTAATCGCCTGACAGTCGCGGACGCTCATCAATTGACTGCGGACGCACTTGCCGGACATGTTGATTTTCGCGTCGGCGGGCATGATGTCCTCCCACGCGATGGACTTGACCAGCTGAAACAGCTCCTCGAACGTCCGGCATTCGTCCTCCGCCAGCACGATGAGCACGCGGTCGGCGCTGCGCAAGCGCAGATTGCACAGGAACGCGTCTGTGAGCGTGCCCGTGAAGCGCGCGCCGCCGAGTTCCGCGCGGACATTCTGCATTTTCAGGCGCTTGAGTTCCGCGCCGACGATGCCCTCCAGCCCGAACGCGGCGGTGGCGTAGAGGTTGTATTCTTTGTTGTTATTCATGATGATTTGCTCCTATATAAATAATTGCAGTTGATGATTGGAACGCGGGGGAACGCCCTTCGGGATGCTCACGCCCGCACCACGCCGTATCGCTGCCACATATCGCCATCGACCCCCGCGCCGAGCGCCCACAGCCCCCACGCGCGCCGCTCCACCTGCGCCCACGCCGCGTCTTTTCCGCACTGCGCCGCGCTGCTGACCAGCGGAAGCGCCCCCTGCGCCAAATGCGACAGCAGCGGTTCGCACCCGCGCCGGAAGCCCAGCAGGAACGCGGCGGGCGGCAGCGGATTGCTGTCAACGACCGCCTGCGTCACGCCCAGCAGCGCGTGCGTCGCCAGCCGCGACAAGCGCGCATACGGGTATCGCCGCGTCTTGGCGGCTTGCAGGAGCGAATCACGCGTGCGGGCAGTGTCGGCAAATCGGCGCAGTCGGCGCTCGATGCCTTCGCTGATGTCCGGCAGCGCGGCATAATCCGCCTCATCCATCAGCCGAAGCCGCGCCAGCAGCAGCGTGTCCAGCGCCTCCGGACGGTGCAGGTGATTTTCCAGCGCCTGATTTTCCAGCAAGTCCGCCGCACTCCCCGGCATGGCGGAATAGGCGGATGACCAGTCGCCGCGCAGGATGGCGGAGCGAATCGCCGTGGCGGACGAAAAGCCGTCCCCGATGGCGGACGCGTGATAATCCGACGCGCGGGCAATCGGGTACACGTCGGTGGACGCGCCCAACCGCCGCAATGCGCGCAGGTAGCACACGCCGAGCGTGTTGTTGGGGGATTGGAGAACACGCGCGGCAGCCGGGGCGACCTCCGCCATCGCGGCGGAAAGCGCAGCAGGATAGGGCAGCCCGGCAGACAGATGCGGCTGAATCGCTGCGGGTAAATCGGGGGATTCGAGCGCATCCGCCGCCGCTTGCAGCAGGGGAAGATCTGCCGTTTCCGCGCCGAAGGAGAGCGCGTCGCAGCCCAAGCCGGTCAGCAGATGTACGCCGCCTAAGGCGAAGTGCTCCGCGTCGCGGACAGACCACAGCGCGGGCAGCAGAATCACGGCATCCGCGCCGTTTTGCAGCGCCATTTTTGCGCGAATGGCGGGGGAGACAATCGCCGCGTCGCCGCGCTGCACGAAGCAGCCGGACATGACGGCGACGACCGCATCCGCGTGAGCGGCTTCCCGCGCCTGACGCAATTGGTGCGCGTGACCCAGATGGAAGGGGTTGTACTCGGCAATCACGCTGACAATGCGCATGGAAAAACTCCTTTAATGAGCAATAAGCAATGAAAAGGTGCGTTCCTATTATAGCAAAAAGAACAGAAACGTCAAGCGAACGCGCGAAATGACGTGGAATGATGCAATTTTGCCGCCGTTTTTGCCTTTACAGAACCGCCGAAAGATGGTATAATAGATTGGGTTCATCCCAAAACAAGACCATGAAAAGGAAGTAATTCATATGAAGCAGTTCATCGTGGAAACCTCCGCTCGTCACGTTCATGTCACCCAGCAGGATCTGGAAACCCTGTTCGGCAAGGGCTATGAGCTGACCGTCAAGAAGATGCTGTCCCAGCCCGGTCAGTATGCCAGCGCGGAGCGCGTGGACGTTGTCGGCCCGAAGAAGACCCTGACCGGCGTGAGCATCCTCGGCCCGGTTCGCAGCGCGACGCAGGTGGAGCTGTCCCTGACGGATGCGCGTTCCATCGGTGTGACCGCGCCTGTGCGTGAATCCGGCGACATCGCGGGTTCGGGTGCCTGCAAGCTGGTTGGCCCGGCGGGCGAAGTGGAACTGACCGAGGGCGTGATCGCCGCCAAGCGCCACATCCACATGACCCCCGCGGACGCTGAGGAATACGGCGTGAAGGACAAGGACGTTGTGTCCGTGAAGGTGGATACCGACGGCCGCTCCCTGATTTTCGGCGACGTGGTTGTCCGCGTGAGCGACAAGTACGCGCTGGCGATGCATATTGACACCGACGAGTCCAACGCGGCTGGCTGCGGCCGTGCGCAGATGGGCGAAATTATCAAGTAATTCTCAATTTCATGCAGGGTTTTCCTCTGCTGGAACGTTATAATGTTCACAGAAGCGTCACAAAAGACGCGCTAAGGAGGAGAACCCTGCATGAAAAAACGGCTGATTTCCCTGATTTTAGCGGCGATTGTGCTGCTGTCCTGCGCTTTTGCGGAGGAATCACAGAGCGAAGAGTACCTGCTGCCCTACATTGACCTGTACGCCGTCCCGCTGGGCGATAATGCCATTTTCGAGATTCCGAACGAATGGGGCTACCAGATGTCGGATGCTGCGGACGTGCCGCCGATGACCTCCCTCCTGACCGACCAGAACCAAATGGTGATGGCGATGAAGCTGCCCGCCGACTGGGAGGCGACCGACGCGAGCGACGCGCTGGGCATCCAGTCGTTCATTGTTGAGGGAACGGCGCTGATGCTGGGGCTGACCACGCCGCAGAGCACCCGCCTGCAGGAAATGACCATCAACGACATGCCCGCCGTGCTGGTCAACATGAACGGGCAGGGCTTCGATATCCTCTGGATTGGGGATTCGGGCGACCTGTACTTCTTCCTCTTCCCGAACGATGACGACGCACTGGTGCAGCAGATGATTTCTGTCGCGCAGTCGCTGTGCGTGTTCCACCGGAAGGGGGAGCAGGTGAATCCCGCGTCGGATTTTGCGTACACGGCGGATGGCGGCGAGGTCACCATCACCGACTACGTCGGCACAAGCGAACATGTGCTGATCCCGCCTGCCATCGACGGCTTGCCCGTGACGGCGCTGGGGCATCGGGCGTTCTACGAGAAGACGGTGACGACGGTTGTCGTGCCGGACAGCGTGACGGAAATCGGCGCGGCGTGTTTTTCCGGCGACAACTATCTGGTCAGCTTGAAATTACCCGACGGCTTGAAGAGACTGCCGCCCGCTTCGCTGGAAAGCTGTATGCGGCTGTACGATTTCGACCTGCCGCAGAGCTTGGAGAAGATTTACAGCAGCGTCTTTGAGTTCAACTACTACCTGACGCACTTGACGCTGCCGAGCAGTTTGACCGAAATCGAGCAGCTGAACTTCATCGGGCTGTACGGCTTGCAGTCGCTGACCCTCGCGGAGGACAATGCAGCGTTCAAACTCGACGAGACGAACGGTCTGCTGATGACGGCGGACGGAACGAGATTGCTGCACTGCTTCTCCGACATTTCGCCGGCGGAAGAAATCATCCTCCCGGAGGGCGTCAAAATCGTTGACCCGTTCGCGTTCCATTATGATTACGACGTCAAGCGCGTCGTTCTGCCCGAAGGCGTCGAAACGATCGGCGCGATGGCGTTCGCGATGTGTCCAAACCTGACGGAAATCGTCATTCCGGCAAGCGTGACGGACATCGGCGTGATGGACGGGCTGGAAGGGCGCACCGGCATCATTTCCTACAAGCGCAACGTCATTGTGACGCCGGAGGGCTGCCCGGCATGGAACTGGGCGGTCGAAACGGGCGCGACGGTAAAATCCCCCGAAGAGAATTAACGAAACATCTGGTTGATAGAAATAGAAGGAGTGTAACCATCCATGAAGGTTCTGATTGTCAACGCGGGTTCTTCCTCCCTGAAGTACCAGCTGGTGGACATGGACAACGAGCAAATGATCGTCAAGGGGCAGGTGGAGCGCATCGCGATTGAAGGCTCCCACCTGAACCAGAAGACCCCTGACATGTCGAAGGTCATCGACCTCTACGAGCCGATTCCGGACCACGTCGTGGCGACGAAGCTGATGCTGCGCGCGCTGCTTGATCCGGAAAAGGGCGTGCTCAAGTCCGTGGATGAAATCGGCGCGGTGGGTCACCGCGTGCTGCACGGCGGCGAGGAGTTCACCGCCAGCTGCATCATCACCGACGAAGTGAAGGCTGCCATCCGCAAGTTCATCCCGCTGGGCCCGCTGCACAATCCGGCGAACCTGATGGGCATTGAGGCGTGCGAGGAAGTTATGCCGCACACGCCGCAGGTGGCCGTGTTCGACACCGCGTTCCATCAGACCATGCCCCCGAAGGCGTTCATGTATGGCGTGCCGTACCGCTATTATAAGGAAATGGGCGTCCGCCGCTACGGCTTCCACGGCACGTCCCACCGCTATGTGAGCAAGCGCGTGTGCGAGTTCCTCGGCGTGAGCCCCATCGGCAAGAAGATTATCATCTGCCATCTGGGCAACGGCTCGTCCATGTCCGCGGTGGTGGATGGCAAGTGCGTTGACACGTCCATGGGTCTGACCCCTCTGGAAGGCGTTGTCATGGGCACGCGTTCTGGCTCCTGCGATCCGGCGGTTGTGCAGTTCATCGCCAACAATGACCACATGACCGTCAACGAAGTGCTGACGATGATGAACAAGCAGTCCGGCCTGATGGGCATTTCCGGCCTGTCCTCCGACATGCGCGACATCGACAAGGCGGCGGATGAGGGCAACGACCGCGCGGCGCTGGCGCGTGACATGCTGCACTACGGCATCAAGAAGTACATCGGCTCCTACGCGGCGGCGATGGGCGGCGTGGACATTATCGTGTTCACGGCGGGCATCGGCGAAAACGGCCCGGAACTGCGCGAATCCGTCATGAAGGACATGGAGTGGATGGGCGCGAAGCTGGACGTGGAGAAGAACAAGGTGCGTGGCAAGGAAGCCGTCATCTCCACTGACGACTCCAAGGTGACGATCTGCGTCATCCCCACGAACGAGGAAATCATGATTGCGCGCGACACCAAGGAACTGGTCGAGGGCGCGAACAAGTAAGTTTCAGTCAGACGAGGGCTTTTTTCGCGGGGGCGCGCAACTTTTTTCGGGGAAAAGACGCTTTTTTCCGCGAAAAGGTGTTGACAAAACCCGCGAAAAAACCTATAATATGAAATGGTCTAATTTGAGGTGGTGAGCATTTGAAGCTGGATGTACTTCATGCCCTGCGTGATCCGGGAACGGCTTACGCATTCGCTGTGGAGCAGACCATTGCCCCGCAGGATGTGAGCGGCGAAGAGGTCACGTTTGACCCCGTGCAGCTCTCCGGGCATCTGACTGCCAATGAAGATGGCAGTGTTGTGGTAGAAGGAAGTCTGACGACAACCGCTCATGCCCATTGTGCCAAATGCCTGTCTCCTGCGTCCTGCCCCGTTACGGGGGATTTCCGGGAAACGTTCCTGCATGGGGGCGACCCGGAGGATGATGAGATTTTCGCGTATGAAGGCGCACAGCTTGATTTTGCGAAACTCACCCTGACGCATGTGCTGCTCAATCTGCCGATGCGCTTCCTGTGCAAGGAAGATTGCAGGGGATTTGAGGAGTACGAGGAGGTCAACCAACACAAGCATTGCCGGGACGATGCGAATGTACAGCGTCCTTTTGCGGCATTGCAGCAGTTGCTGGCTGAAAAGTCCGACAACAAAGAATAATTCGGTCAGCAATTTGGCTGCCAATAACGAGGAGGTGTAACCATGGCTCTTCCGAAGGGAAAAATCTCTAAGGCTCGCAAGCACAGCCGTCGTGCGAACTGGAAGCTCACCGTGCCCGGCATCGTTGAGTGCCCCCAGTGCCATCAGATGAAGCTGGCTCACCGCGTGTGCAAGCACTGCGGTTTCTACAAGGGCGTGCAGGTCGTTGCGGTCAACGAGGAAAAGAACGCCTAATTGGTATCCGGGGACAAATGAGGGAAGGAAGGCAGCAGCGGGGTCATCCTGTTCTGTCTGATTTCCTACATTCCCCGCAATTCCATATGCTCGCAACGTGATGAGGAGTACTCTGATTTTGCTGGCTCAGAGAGGGTGGTTCACCGGCTGAGAGGCCGCTCGCACAGCCGTCAGGGGAAGGTCGCTTCACAGAGCGTTCGGTGAGGATGATGCAGGATTTTTTTCCGCATGGAAAGTAGCCGAATGCGGTTCGCACCCGTGAACGTGCGCTTGAGGCAGTGTTTGCGCTGCGAAGCAAGGTGGTACCACGGAAACAGCTCCGTCCTTCGGGATGGGGCTGTTTTTGCGTTTTGGCAATCATTTCACGCGGAAAGGACACCTGTATGAACTACTTCCAGCAGATCGCGGAGCGCTTGCTCCAGCCGGGCACATTCCTGCTCGTGCTGGGCGCAATCCTCGTCTATACGTCCGGCATCGTCGCCCGAAAGCTGTTTTCGGGCAGCGAAAAGGCCAATATCATCACGAAAATCGTCGGCTGCGTCGTCGCACTCGTTGGCGCAATTCTGATATTCTCTTAAATAGGAGGTCATTCACATGGAAATGGAGAAAACATTCAATCCCCAAGCCGTGGAAAGCGAAATTTACCGCGACTGGGAATCCTCCGGCGCGTTTGAGGCGCACCGCGTGGAAGGCAAGAAGCCCTTCACCATTGTCATGCCGCCGCCCAACATCACCGGTCAGCTGCACATGGGCCACGCGCTGGACTGCACCCTGCAGGATCTTGCCGTCCGCTATCACCGCATGAAGGGCGATCCGACGCTCTGGCTGCCCGGCACGGATCACGCCGCCATCGCGACGGAAGTGAAAATCGTCGATGCGATGCGCAAAGAGGGGCTGACCAAGGAGTCCCTCGGCCGCAAGGGCTTCCTTGACCGCGCGTGGAAGTGGAAGGAAGAGTACGGCGGACGCATCGTCACCCAGCAGCGCCGCATGGGCATCAGCTGCGACTGGAGCCGCGAGCGCTTCACGATGGACGAGGGCTGCTCCAAGGCGGTGCGCGAGGTGTTCGTCCGCCTGTACGAAAAGGGGCTGATTTACCGCGGCAACCGGCTGGTCAACTGGTGCCCGTGCTGCGAGAGCGCGATTTCGGACGCGGAAGTGGAATATCAGGAGAAGGAAGGCAACTTCTGGCATCTGCTGTACCCTGTGAAGGAGACGGGCGAGATGCTGGAACTGGCAACCACCCGCCCCGAAACCATGCTCGGCGACACCGCCGTGGCGATTAACGCCGCTGACCCGCGCTATGCCCACCTGCACGGCTGCCATGTGATGCTGCCGCTGGCGAATCGCGAAATCCCGATTATCTGCGACGAACATGCCGACATGGAAAAGGGCACGGGCGTGGTGAAAATCACCCCCGCGCATGACCCGAACGACAACGAAGTCGGTCAGCGCCACAATCTGCCCGTCGTGCGCGTGTTCACTTATGACGGTCACATGACCGGCGCGGAGGACGCCGCGAAGGACGCCGACGGTCAGGCGATTGACTGCGGCAAGTACGCCGGCATGACGACGCTGGAAGCGCGCAAGGCGATTGTCGCGGACTTGCAGGAATTGGGGCTGCTGAAGAGCATCGAGCCGCTGACCCACGAGGTCGGCACCTGCTACCGCTGCCATACGGTGATTGAGCCGATGGTCTCCCGGCAGTGGTTCGTGAAGATGAAGCCGCTGGCGGAACCGGCGATTGCCTGCGTCAAGAGCGGCGAAACGAAGTTCGTGCCGGAGCGCTTCACGAAGCAGTATATGAACTGGATGGAAAATATCCGCGACTGGTGCATCAGCCGTCAGCTGTGGTGGGGACACCGCATTCCGGTGTGGTACTGCGACGACTGCGGCGCGATGACCGTCAGCCGCGAAGACCCGACTTGCTGCTGCAAGTGCGGTTCTGCGCACATTAAGCAGGATGAGGACGTGCTGGACACTTGGTTCTCGTCTGCCCTGTGGCCGTTCTCCACGCTCGGCTGGCCGGACAACACCGAGGATTTGAAGTACTTCTATCCCACGAACCTGCTCGTGACGGGCTATGATATTATTACCTTCTGGGTTAGCCGCATGATTACGATGGGCTTGGAGGAAATGCAGGTTCCGCCCTTCCAGACGGTGCTGATTCACGGCCTGGTGCGCGACGAACTGGGGCGCAAGATGTCCAAGTCGCTGGGCAACGGCGTTGATCCGCTGGAAGTCATCGACCAGTACGGCGCGGACGCGCTGCGCTTCTCTTTGGTGATGGGCGTGAGCGCGGGCAACGACACCCGCTACATCCCGGCGCGCGTGGAATCCGCCCGCAATTTCGCCAACAAGATTTGGAACGCCAGCCGCTTCGTGCTGATGAACGTGACGGAGAAAGCGCCGCTGGACACCGCGCATCTGACCGCGGCGGATCAGTGGATTTTGTCCCGCTTCCAGGACGCGACGCGCGCGATTTCTTCCAATATGGAAGAAGGCGAGTTCGGTCTGGCGGCGGACCGCATCTATGATTTCGCGTGGAGCGAGTTCTGCGACTGGTACATCGAGCTGGCGAAGAGCCGCTTAAATGGCGACGACCCGGTGGCGAAGAAAGCCGTGCAGGGCGTGCTGCTGTATGTGCTGGAAGGGCTGCTGAAGCTGCTGCACCCGTTCATGCCGTTCCTGACCGAGCAGGTGTACAAGTTCCTGCCGGGCAGCGAGGGCTTCCTGATGCTCAAATCGTGGCCGGAAGTGAAGCCGGAGCTGGACTTCCCGGACGAAGAAGCGAAGATGGAGGGCGTGATGGAGGTCATCCGCACCATCCGCAACCTGCGCGCGGAGATGAACGTCGCCGCGGGCAAGCGCACGCACCTGATGCTGCTTCCCGCGGATGGCTGGGCGGAGACGCTTGCGCACGCCGGGCAGTATTTCCAGCGTCTGGCAGGCGCGAGCGAAACGGCAATCATTGAAAGCAGCGCCGCCGTGACCGAAAAGACCGTTTCCGCCGTGACGAAGGCGTGCACGCTGTACATCCCGCTGGGCGATTTGGTGGACTTCGAGAAGGAAATCGCGCGCCTGAGCAAGGAACTCGACAACCTGCACAAGGAAATCGCCCGTGCTGAGGGCAAGCTGAACAATCCGGGCTTTGTGAGCAAGGCGCCCGCCGCGCTGGTGGAGCAGGAGAAGGGCAAGCTGGCGCTGAATCAGCAGAAGGCGGAGCAGGTCGAAAAGCGCATTGCGGAACTCAAGGAATCTATGTAATTGGGGATTTTTTTCTGGGGGACTGCTTGGGGGCAGTCTCCCTTTTCTTTGGTGATGTGCGATTTCTGCATCATTTGCGCTGCCACGCAGGGGGATTTCGCGTCTGCGGACGCGACGAGGGGGCAACGAAAACAGACGAATGTCTGCGATCGCCCTCTCGACCCCTTCGGGTGCACACTCCTGTTACTTGGATTTTGTCGGAAGTTTTTATTTTGGTTGCTCTTTTACCGCCCAATCATGCAGAAGCGCCCAACCCGGCAATCAACCGCCGCTCTTTCCCTCAATAAACATGAGCGGCGGGGGGGAGTCCAGAGGGGGCTGAAATCCCCGCTCTTTACCTTTTCAGCCCCCTCTGGGCGCTCTTTGGTTACTTTCTGGCGCGCCAGAAAGTAACAACATCGCCTCCGCAGAGGCGACGGGAGCAGCGGAAAATCAAGAAAGCAAAAGCGGGGAAAATCCAAAGAAGGGAGTGCAAAACCTCTTTTTCTGCCTTGCCGATTGCAACCGCGCCGCCAGTATGCTATAATAATCAAGCACCAAAAGGTGCAAAAGAAGGTGTTTTCAATGCTGAACAGTGAGGAAATCATCGCCGCTATCCACGGCAGCTACGCCACAGGCAGCAAAAACGGCTTCCAGAATGTGCTAACGCTGCTGGATAAAATGCACGTCGCCCTGCGCACGCCGATTGTCCACGTCGCCGGGACGAACGGCAAGGGTAGTACCTGCGCGATGCTCGAAAGCGTCCTGCGCCGCGCGGGGTATCACACCGGGCTGTATACGTCGCCGTTTTTACAGGCGTATCAGGAGCGGATTCGGCTGGACGGGCTGCCGCTGGATGACGCGCGGATGGTGAAATACGGCAATCCGCTTGTGCAGGCGGCGGAGGAGATGCGGGCGGAGGGCGCGTTTGTGACCCCGTTCGAGATGGGGACGGCGCTCGCGCTCGCTGCGTTTGACGGCGAAAATTGCGACATCGCGATTGTCGAGGTCGGCATGGGCGGGCGCAAAGACCCGACGAACATCGTCCACCCGATTCTCTGCGCGATTACCGCCATCGGGCTTGACCACATGGCGTATCTGGGCAGCACGCTCGAAGCGATTGCGGGCGAAAAGGCAGGGATTATCAAGGACAATACGCCTGTCGTCTGCCATCCGGCGAAGGAGGGTGTGCGCCGCGTGTTCGCCGAGGCGGCGGAGAAGCATCACGCGCCCTTGCGCCAGCTCAGCGACGATACGATTCTCTATGCCGCGTGCGACGCGCATGGGGCGACGGTCAGCTACCGCCTGTCGAAGGAGTGGCAGGACGTGCGGCTGAATCTGCCCGGCGCGCACCAAATCGAGAACGCCATGAGCGTGCTGGCGATGGTGGAGGAACTGCGCCGTCAGGGGTGGACGATTCCCGATCAGGCGGTGTACGAGGGGCTTGCGTCAACCGTGTGGCCCGCGCGGCTGGAGTGGTGCGGGCGCATCCTGATTGACGGCGCGCATAACCCGCAGGGCGTTCGGGCACTGCGGAACTTCGTCGAGGAGCAGCTGCCGAATCAGCGGCGCGTGCTGCTGACGGGCGTGCTGGCGGATAAGCTGCAGGAGGACATGCTGCGCGATTTCTGCGCGATTGCGGACGACATTGTGACGGTCACGCCGGATAATCCGCGCGCGCTGGATGCGCAGACGTACGCCGATGCCCTCTGCCAGCGCGGCGCGCACGCACAGGCGGCAAAATCGCTGGAAGAAGGACTGGCGGAAGCAACGCGGCTTGCCGGGGACGACGCGGTGATTGTCGCGGCGGGGTCGCTGTATTTTGCGGGCAGCCTGCGGACGGCGCTGGGGCTGGCTTGGCGGTAAAATAAGGAGAACGACATGGAATTTATCCACGAACCGGTGTTATTGCAGGAAGTCCTCGAATGGATGGACGTGAAGCCCGACGGCGTGTACTGCGACGGGACGCTCGGCGGCGGCGGACACAGCGGCGCGATGCTGCGTCTCTCCGGCGGCACGGCGACGCTCTACGGCATCGACCGCGACATGACCGCGATTGAGGCGGCGACCGCGCGCCTGCGGGAGTTCCCCGGCTTCCACGCCTTGCACGGCAATTTCCACGATGGCAAGGCGCTTCTCATGGCGGCGGGCGCGCCGAAGCTCGATGGCGTGCTGCTTGACCTCGGCGTGTCGTCCCCCCAGCTTGACCGCGGCGAACGTGGGTTCTCTTATCATGAGGACGCGCCGCTGGATATGCGCATGGACGTCAGCCAAGGGCAAACTGCGGCGGATTTGCTCAATTCCGCCAGCGAACAGGAGCTGTGCCGCATCATCCGCGATTACGGCGAGGAGAAGTGGGCGGCGCGCATTGCGCAGATGATTTGCGAGCACCGCGCGAAAAAGCCGATGGAGACGACGTTTGACCTCGTTCACGCGGTGGACGCGGCGATTCCCAAGGCGGTTCGCCGCAAGGACGACGGCCACCCCGCGCGCCGCACGTTCCAAGCCATCCGCATTGCCGTCAACGATGAGCTTGACCCGCTGGACAAGGCAATTTGCGACTTCGTGGACTGCCTGAAGCCCGGCGGGCGGATGCTCGTCATCACCTTCCATTCGCTGGAGGATCGACTCGTCAAGCGCTGCTTCCAGCGGCTGCAAAACCCGTGCACCTGCCCGCCGAAAGCGCCGATTTGCACCTGCGGCAAAAAGCCGGTCGTGAAGATTTTGGCGCACGGCGCGGTCGCCCCGACGGAGGAGGAAGTCGCCCGCAACCCGCGCGCGCGTTCCGCCAAGCTCCGCGTGGCGCAGAAGCTGGAGGTGCTGTGATGCCGACGCTCTATGTGGTGGGCACGCCCATCGGCAATTTGCAGGACATGACCCCGCGCGCCATTGATACCCTGCGCCGCGTCGCGCTGATTGCCGCCGAGGATACCCGCGTGACGAAGAAGCTCCTGACCGTTTTTGACATTGACACGCCGCTGACCGCTTGCCATCAGCACAACGAGGACACGAAGGGCGCGTATCTGGCGGACAAGATGCTGGCGGACAATATCGACATTGCCCTGACGACTGACGCGGGCACGCCCTGTATTTCCGACCCCGGCTACGCGCTGGTGAAGGCGTGCGTTGACCGCGGCATTGAGGTGCTGGCGATTCCGGGCTGCTGCGCGTCCATTTCCGCCTTGTCCGTCAGCGGATTCGACACGCGCGAGTTCGCGTTCTACGGCTTCCTGCCGCGCGAAAAGAAGGATTTGCGCGAGAAACTCCTTCAAATGGCGCACCAAGTGCCGATTGCGGCGGTGCATGAGTCGCCGTTCCGCGTCGTTGAGCTGGTCGAAGTGGTTTGCGATACGCTGCCGGGCTGCCGCATCAGCGCATCCTGCGACCTGACGAAGCTGCACGAAAAGACGATTCGCGGCGACGCGGCGGACGTGCTGCGCCAATTGCGGGAGAATCCGAAGGCGGAAAAGGGTGAATATTGCCTGATTCTGGATTTTCATGACGTGCGCCTGCCAGAGGAAAAATCCCCCGCGGCGGATGTAAGCCTTGAAGCGCGCCTGATTGACGAAATGGTGCGGAACGGTCTGACGCTGCGGGATGCGCAGAGCGAACTCGTGCTGGACGGCGAAAAGAAGAATGCGGTCAAGGCAGCGGCGCTGCGGCTGAAAAAGCTCTTTGAGGAGGACGACGCATGAAGACGGTAAACGCGCAGACCATCGCGGAGACGATTGCGCATTTGTGCATCGACGCGAACCGCAATCTGCCCAAGGACGTGGCGGCGGCGCTCCATCAGGCGGAGGAGACTGAGCCTTTCGCGCCCGCGAAGGACTTGCTTTCTCTGCTGACGAAAAACGAGCAGATTGCCCGCACGACGCAGATGCCCATCTGCCAGGATACCGGCATGGCGGTCGTCTTTGCCGATGTTGGGCAGGACGTGCATATTGCGGGGGATTTCGCCGAGGCGGTCAACGAGGGCGTTCGCCGCGGCTATGTGGAGGGGCTGCTGCGCAAGAGCGTCGTCGGCGACCCGCTCCGGCGCGTCAACACGGGCGATAACACCCCCGCCGTCCTCCATACGCGCCTTGTGCCGGGCGATACGCTGACGCTGACCGTCGCGCCCAAGGGCTTCGGGAGCGAGAACATGAGCCAATTGCGGATGCTCACGCCCGCCAGCGGGATTGACGGCGTGAAGCACTTCGTGCTGGACACCGTGCGCGCGGCGGGCGCGAACCCCTGCCCGCCGATGGTGCTGGGCATCGGCATCGGCGGCGACTTCGAGCAGGTGGCGGAGAACGCCAAGCGCGCGCTGATGCTGCCGCTGGGCACGCCAAACCCCGACCCGTTCTACGCACAGCTGGAAGAAGAGCTGCTTGAAGCCATCAACCAGACCGGCATCGGCGTGCAGGGGCTGGGCGGACGCACGACCTGCCTGGGGCTGCACATTATCGCCGCGCCGACGCACATCGCGGGTCTGCCCGTCGCCGTCAACGTCAGCTGCCACGTCACGCGCCACGCGACGGCGGTGCTGTGAGAAAGGGGAGAATGCTATGCGAAAACTGACCACCCCCTTGACCGAAGAAGACGTGAAGTCCCTCCACGCGGGGGAACACGTCCTGCTCTCCGGCGTGGTTTACACCGCGCGCGACGCGGCGCATCTGCGCATGATGGATTTGATTCGCGCTGGCAAGCCGCTTCCGGTGGACTTGGCGGGTCAAGTCATCTACTACGCCGGGCCGACACCCACGCCGCCCGGACGTCCCGTTGGTTCCATTGGACCTACCACCTCGACGCGCATGGATTCCTCCACCCCGACGCTCTTGCAGCACGGTCTGCGCGGCATGATTGGCAAGGGCAGCCGCTCCCCGGCGGTGATGGCAGCGATGCAGGAATACCCGGCGGTTTACTTTGCCGCGGTCGGCGGTGCGGCAGCGCTGATGGCGGAGTGCGTCACGTCGCTGGAGGTCATCTGCTGGGACGATCTTGGCCCTGAATCGGTCAAGCGCCTGACCTTGAAGGATTTGCCGCTTGTCGTCGCCGCAGACTGCTATGGGCAGGACGCGTTCACGCTGGGGCAGAGGGCGTATCTCGAAGGGCAAAATGAAGCATAATCGCGGATGAAATGCCGCACACTAAAAACGCGCCTGTCACACCCCATTCGTGACAGGCGCGTTTTCTACCATCAGCCAGTTTTCCCAAATCCGCCGCCAGTGCGCGGGAAAATCATCGCGGGGCACGTCCGCGTCCGCCACAAGCGGCACTTCCGCAATCACCTCGCCGCCGCTGATGAGCCGCGCCACGCCAAGTGGTGTCCCGCGAATCACCGGCGCGTCGAGGTCCTCGCTGCCCAAGTCAATCTCGATGCTTGGAATCGTCCCCTGCAGGACGACGCCGCGCAAATCCGCCGCCAGCACTGCGTGGACGCTCGCGCCGCCCGAATGCGCCACAGGCAGCGTCCGCAGCGATTCGCCCGCGTTCAGCATCGTCACGGATTCGTATCGCTGGAATGCCCTGTCCATCAGCCGCGCCGCCTCGTCGAACCAGTCCGGGCAGTTCAGCACCACCCCGATGATGCGCATTCCGTTCCGCTCCGCGCCGAACACCAGGCACCGCCCCGCCTTGCGCGTATAGCCCGTCTTGATGCCTGTCGCACCCTCGTAGGTGGCCAGCAGCTTGTTCTTGCTGCTCAGCACGCGGCTGTACGGCCGTCCCTCCCACGGAATCGTCGCGCGGCGCGTGGAGACAATTTCCCGGAAGAACGGCTGCGTCATGGCCTGACGGGCAATCAGCGCCAAATCGTGCGCGGTGGTGTAATGCCCGTCGCAGGGCAAACCGTGCGGGGTCAGAAAGACGGTGCTTTGGCAGCCAAGCTCCGCTGCGCGCGCCGTCATCATCCGGCAGAATTCCTCCGCCGTGCCGCCAATGTGTTCCGCAATCGCGACGGCGGCGTCGTTGCCGGACGCCAGCATCAGCCCATAGAGCATCTCGCGCAGGGACAGCGTTTCCCCCTGCGAAAGGTAGATGCTCGTCCCCGGCACACCGAAGGCATTGCGGCTGCACGTCACCGGGTCGCCTAAATTCCCGCGCTCAATCGCCAGCAGCGCCGTCATCACCTTCGTGGTGGATGCCATCGGCAGGGGCGTTTCCGCGTTGTGGCTAAGCAGCACCCGCCCGGACGCTTCGTCGATGATGATGCACGCCTTCGCGCTCGTGGCGACTTCCTCCGCCTGCGCGCGCGGAAGCAGCAGGAGGACGAGCAGCAGCGTCAGGAGGGGGAAAAGGAGTCGTTTCAGCTTCATGCTTTGCCTCTTTTACTGATGCGTCAGGAAAGACTTCACATCCTCGACGACCGTCGGAATCAGGTCGACGACGCGGTCGGCGACGCTTGAACAGGTCGCGGGGAGCATCCGCACGGTGTCGCCGGAGAGGACGAGAAACCCAACCGGCTGCACGGATACGCCCGCGCCGCTGCCGCCCGCGAAGGGGAAATCCGGCGCGTCTTTCGCGGGCTTGTCGGCCGGCAAATCGCCGCCCGCGGTCATGTAGCCGAACGTGACGCGGCTGATGGGGATAATCGTGCTGCCGGAAGATGCCTGCACCGGATGCCCGACGACGGTGTTCACGTCCACCATGTCCTTCATTGACGACATGGCGGTCTGCATCAGTTCGCTGATGGGATGTTCCATGAGGATGCCTCCTTCCACGCGGTCAGCGCCATCGCCGCCGCAACGATGATTGTCCCCAAATGCAGGAAGATTATGCACCGCGCCGCCAAAACCGTCTGTTCATGCAGGAAATCAGGCGCAATGGCGATGCGGACTTTCTCACGGCAGTTCGCTGGAATCAGCAGCCGAATCTGCCGCAGGAACGCCGTCGTCAGCGCCGTCGCCGCCGGATCGCGCAGGGCGAGGGAGACGTGGACGAGCAGCTGCTCCAGCGCGGTTTGGCGCATCAGCAGGCGCACGGGGCGCTTGAGCTTGGGCAGGGCGCGCAGCAGCGCCTTGCCTTTTTGAAGCTGCTGGGCGGACGGGGCTTTGGGGCGCATCGGCGCTTGCGAATGGTCAAAGCGCAGGGGAATGCCCCAGATGCGCAGGAGAATCCGGAAGCGCGTGCCATGTTCCTGCCGAATTTCCGCGCGGCAGGAGATGGGGGTCACGAGCAGCAGAAGCAGCGTCAGCAGGGAAATCCACATGGGCAGTCGCCTCCCGCGAAAATGATTGACGAAGCACCGAAAACAGGGTATAATGGTACTATTCTGATGAATCAGGGGGATTGCAAGGATGATTGGTCTGATTGGCGCCATGGCGGTTGAGGTGGAGGCGCTCGAAAAGAAGCTCGAAGGGCGCAGGGAAACGACGATTGGCATGGATACGTTCGTCAGCGGCAAGCTGTTCGGGCAGGACGCGGTATTGGCGGTGTGCGGGCCGGGCAAGGTGAACGCGGCGGTTTGCACACAGAAGATGATTACGGCGTTTTCGCCGGATTGGGTGCTGAATCTGGGCGTCGCGGGCGCGGGCACGGACGGCGTGCACATTGGCGACCTCGTGGTGGCGACCGCCGCCGTGCAGCACGACGCGGACACGTCCCCCCTGGGCGACCCGGTGGGCATGGTCAGCAAGGTGAACCTCGTCGAGCTGCCCTGCGACGAAGAACTCCGCGCGCGCCTTGTGGCGGCGGCGAAAAAGGCGAATCTGACCGTTCATGAAGGCATTATTGCCACGGGCGACCAGTTTATACACGACGGCGCAACCCGCGCGCGCATTCATCATCTCTTTAACGCCTTGGCGGTGGAGATGGAGGGCGGCGCGGTGGCGCATGCCTGCCTGCTCAATGGGGTCAAGTGCGGCGTATTGCGCTCCATCAGCGATCAGGCGGATGGCCATAGCGACATGGATTACCCGACCTTCACGGCGCTGGCGGCGGCGCACTCCCAGCAGGTGGTGGAAAACCTGCTCCGCGTATGATCGCCTACATCACGGGCGCGTCGAGCGGGCTTGGCGCGTACACGGCGCAAGCGCTGGTGGACGCGGGCTGGACGGTCGTCGCGGGCGCGCGCTCGTTCACGGGGGAAACCGACGGGCACATGACACGTCTGCCGCTGGACGTGACGCGGGACGACAGCGTGCGTGATTTTATGGAACGCGCGAAGCAAATCGGCGCGCCGGACGCGGTCATTCACTGCGCGGCGGTGCTGTGCTTCGGCTCGTGCGAAGAGACGGCGCTGGCGGATTATGCCCGCGTGATGGAGACGAACTTCCTCGGCATGGTGCGCGTGAATCAGCAGGTGCTGCCGCTGATGCGGGAAAAAGGCGGCGGCAAAGTGGTGCTGTTTTCGTCCATCAACGGGCTGATGGGGCTGCCGTTCCAGAGCGCCTACACCGCCAGCAAGCACGCCATTGAGGGCTACGCGGAGTGCCTCGCGCAGGAGGTGGCTCCCTTCGGCATTCAGGTGATGCTGATTGAACCGGGCGACCACCGCGGCGGTTCGTCGCGCTGCCGATTAACCTCCGCCGCGATGACGGACGCGTCCCCCTACTGGGCGGATTTCCGCAAGGGAACGGAAGCCATCCGCCGCGACGAGGAAAACGGGTCTGACCCGGCGAAACTGGGGCGGCGCGTCGCGGAGCTTCTCACGCGCGAGAAGCTGCCGTTCCGCAAGAAAATCGGCAGTCCGGCACAGATGCTCGCCCCCGCGCTGCACAAAGTTCTGCCCGGACGCGCCATGAACCGCATCCTGCGCCAATATACCCTTGGTGGCAAATAATTCGCCAAATTATCATTGCATTATTGTGTTTTCCGAAAAAATGCGGTATAATAGAGCCGGATCGACACATGAATTTGGAGGCTTGAAGGATGTACAAGCTCTTACTGGCGACGAATGACCCGGCGGTTGTCGAAGCGTTCAGCGCAGTCAAGTGGGAAGAACTCGGCTTTAAGCAGCCGCGGGTGGTCTCCACGGCGGAGGAAGCGCTGAGCAGCTTGCGCGTCAACCATGCGGACGCGGTGGCAATTGGGCTGCCGAAGGAGCAGGATGACCTGCTGGTTGAGCAGCTGCTGGAGAAAAATCCGATGCTGCCGATTATGGCGGTCAGCACGAAGCCCGGCGTGATTGAAAGCTATGCCGTGGAACTGCGCCGACTGCTGGGGCGCATCAACGCCGATGTGAGCAACGATGCGTTCTCCACGGCGGACTTGCTCAAAGAGTGCCGGCATGAGTTTTTCCGCGCGCTGATGGACGGCAAGGCGACGTCGGAGGAGGATGTGCTGCGCCATTTGCGGCTCATCCGCAGCAAGATGGATCCGACAAAGCCGTGCGTGGTCGCGGAACTGGAAATCCCGGCGGACAACGACTTTCTGCGCGGCCGCTGGCAGTACGGCAGCGATCGGCTGGAAGTGGCGCTGCGCAACATTTTCGGCGTTGAGGCGCACGGGCTGCGCATTCTCGCCTGCGTCCTGCCCGGCGACCGCATTGTGCTGCTCGGCTGCCCGATGCTCTTCCACGAAGGCCCGGACGAGGACGCGTCGATTACCGGCATCCTGTCCGACCACATCCGCGACAGCATTGAGCATGTGGACGAGTATATGGGCATTGACCTGCGGATTGCATCGATTCGCGTGCTGCCGTGCCTGACGGCGCTCGCGCATAAAGACTGATGGCGTAACATACAGTTATGATTAGACAGCAAGGAGGCAAATCATGGGCATTTTTGACAGCATCGGCAACATCGTCCGCGGACAGTTGATTGATGTCATTGAGTGGACGGACAGCACGAACAACACCATCGTCCACAAGTACGACATGAACGGCAAGGAAATCATGATGGGCGCGCAGCTGACCGTCCGCGAGAGCCAAGTGGCGATTTTCGTCAACGAAGGCAAGCTGGCGGACGTGTTCCAGCCCGGCCGCTATGAGCTGTCCACCGCCAATATGCCGGTGATGACGGCGCTGAAGGCGTGGAAGTTCGGGTTCAACAGCCCGTTCAAGTCCGACGTGTACTTTGTGAACACCAAGCAGTTCCTTGACTGCAAGTGGGGGACGACGAACCCCGTCATGATGCGCGACGCCGAGTTCGGCATGATTCGCCTGCGCGCGTTCGGCGCATATTCCTTCCGCGTTGCTGACCCGGAGGTTTTCCTGCGCGAGGTGTTCGGCACAAGCAGCGAATACACGGTGCAGGACGTCGAAGGGCAGCTCAAGCGCACGCTGGTGTCCGGCCTGTCCGACGCGATTGCGGAAAGCAAGCTGCCCGCGCTCGATTTGGCGGCGAACTACGACGAAATCGGCGATTATGCGCTCAAGACCATCAACCCGCGCATTGAGAAACTCGGCTTGACGCTGGCGTCGTTCGTCATCGAGAATATCTCCCTGCCTGAAGAAGTCGAAAAGACGATGGATAAGCGCACGTCCATGGGCGTGCTGGGCGACATGAACCGCTACACGCAGTATCAGGCGGCGGAAGCGATGCGCGAGGCGGCGAACAACCCCGGCGGCATGGCGGGCGCGGGCGTCGGCATGGGCGCAGGCGTGGCGATGGGTCAGGCGTTCGCGCAGGCGATGCAGGCGACGCAGCAGCCCGCCGCGCCGGTTCAGCAGCAGCCGACGGCACAGAAGGGGAGTTTCTGCGCCAACTGCGGTGAGCAATTGGCCCCCGGTGCGAAATTCTGCCCGAACTGCGGCCAGAAGCAGGAAACGGCGAACGTCTGCCCCGCGTGCGGTCAGAAGGTGCAGCCCGGCGCGAAGTTCTGCGCCAACTGCGGACAGAAGCTGTAAACGAATCACAAAATAAACCGGGAGGTACACCGCATGGTGCGTCTCCCGGCTTTTTGCGTGTCATTTTTGCGGATTCGCGTCTATTTATTCCGCATTCCTCATTCCGAATTTCGGATTTTCCTCCAGCCGTGCCCTTGCCACTTTCCCCGCTGCCTTCATCGCCGTGGGAATCGTCAGCGCGTCCATCTCATCCCGCGTGACGTACCGATACCCCTTCGGCGCGTCCGCGTCGGGCGCGTCCATATGATACAGCTTCATCCGCCAGATTTGGTGGGTGAAAACGTGCTTTGCGTCCCCGGCGGGGCGGACATTCCGCAGATTCATGTGCATCTGCGCGCCGAAATCTGCAGGATTGTCCGTATGCCCCGGCAGCATCGGGAACACCCACAAGCCGTGCAGCATCGTCTCCGTGCGCTGGCGCATCAGAACTTTCTCGCCGGAAAAAATCAGCAGCACGTCCCAATCGAACGGCTTCGGCGGATTCTTCTGCGGCAGCACGGGCAAATCCTCCGCGTCGCCCGCGTCGTACGCGTCGCAGTGCGCCCGCAGCGGGCAAACGTCGCAGTTTGGCGTGCCGGGGACGCACACTGCCGCCCCCAAGTCCATCAGCGCCTGATTGAAATCGCCCGGACGCGCCGCCGGCACAAGCGAATCCACCTTTTCCTCCAGTTCGCGCCGAACGGACGGAATGCCCACGTTCTCGCGGATGCCCATCACCCGGCTGGCGACGCGGATGACGTTGCCGTCCACCGCCGGAACGCGCTGGTCAAACGCGATGCTTGCAATCGCTCCGGCGGTGTATGCCCCGATGCCCTTCAATTGCCGCAATTGCGCCACCTCGCGCGGCATTTCGCCCCCGAAGTCGTGCACCACCTGCCGCGCCGCCTGATGCAGATTCCTCGCGCGCGAATAGTACCCCAGCCCCTCCCAGAGCTTGAGCACGTCCGCCTCGTCCGCCGCCGCCAGCGCCGCCACATCCGGGAAGCGCGACAGAAAGCGCTCGTAGTACCCGCGCACCGTCTCCACGCGCGTCTGCTGCAGCATCGTCTCGCTCACCCATGTGCGGTACGGGTCGTGGATGCCGCGCCAAGGCAGCGTCCGCGCGTTCTGGTCGTACCAAGCCAGCAGCAGTGCCGAAATCGTCTCACGCATTCGATAAAATCCCCCTCTTTATCGTCCTATTGTACCACAGAAGGAGACTTTTGCCCACCCCACGGCTGATTTTTCCCGATTTGCAGAAATTTTTTTGCATTTAGAACGTTTGTTCGCTTGCATTCGTTCGCGTTTTGGTACATAATACTCCATGTTGATTAGCACTCATGCAAAGTGAGTGCTAACAGCCTGAAGAGAAGCAAGGAGGAAATGACACTATGACCGTGAAGCCTTTGGGTGACCGCGTTGTCATCAAGAATGTTGAAGCCGAGGAAACCACCAAGTCTGGTCTGATTCTGACCAGCGCCGCGAAGGAGAAGCCGCAGATGGCGGTTGTTCTCGCTGTCGGCCCCGGCGGCAACGTGGATGGCAAGGAAATCAAGATGCAGGTGACGGAAGGTCAGAAGGTTATTTACAGCAAGTACGCCGGCACGGAAGTCAAAATCGACGGCGAAGAGCTGATTATTGTGCGCCAGAGCGACATTCTGGCTGTGGTGGAGTAATAAGCTGACTCCGCAATTTATTGAAAGGAAGTAAGTTTTATGGCTAAGCAGATTCAGTATGGCGAACAGGCTCGCCGGAGCCTTGAAAAGGGCGTGAACGCGCTGGCGGATACCGTCAAAATCACCCTCGGCCCGAAGGGTCGCAACGTGGTGCTGGACAAGAAGTACGGCGCGCCGCTCATCACCAACGACGGTGTGACCATCGCCAAGGAAATTGAGCTGGAAGACCCCTTTGAAAACATGGGCGCGCAGCTGGTGAAGGAAGTCTCCACCAAGACCAACGACGTCGCTGGCGACGGCACGACCACCGCCACCCTGCTCGCGCAGGCGATTATCCGCGAAGGTCTGCGCAACCTCGCCGCCGGCGCAAACCCCATGGTGCTGAAGAAGGGCATTGCCGCCGCGACGGATGCCGCCGTGGAAGGCTTGAAGGAGCTGTCCCAGCCCATCAACGGCAAGCAGGCGATTGCCAACGTCGCCGCGAACTCCGCTGCGGATGAAACCATCGGCAAGCTGATTTCCGACGCAATGGAAACCGTCGGCGCGGATGGCGTTATCACCGTGGAAGAAAGCAAGACCATGACCACGGGCATGACCATCGTCGAAGGGATGCAGTTCGACCGCGGCTATGCGTCCGCCTACATGGTGACCGACACCGAAAAGATGGAAGCGGTTCTTGATGATCCGCTGATCCTTATCACCGACAAGAAGATTTCCGTCATTCAGGAAATCCTGCCCCTGCTGGAGCAGGTGGTGCAGATGGGCAAGAAGCTGCTCATCATCGCCGAGGACGTCGAGGGCGAGGCGCTGTCCACGCTGGTTGTCAACAAGCTGCGCGGCACGTTCACCTGCGTTGCGGTCAAGGCGCCGGGCTTCGGCGATCGCCGCAAGGAAATGCTGCAGGATATCGCCATCCTGACCGGCGGCACCGTCATCTCCTCCGAAACCGGCATGGAGCTGAAGGAAGCGACGCTGGATATGCTCGGTCATGCACGTCAGGTGAAGGTGAACAAGGAGAACACCACCATCGTTGACGGCGCGGGCGACAAGGATCAAATCGCGGCGCGCGTGGGTCAGATTAAGGCGCAGATTGCCGAAACGACCAGCGACTACGACCGCGAGAAGCTGCAGGAACGTCTGGCGAAGCTGGCTGGCGGCGTGGCCGTCATTCAGGTTGGCGCGGCGACTGAAGTGGAAATGAAGGAACGCAAGCTGCGCATTGAGGACGCTCTGGCGGCGACCCGCGCGGCGGCGGAGGAAGGCATTGTGCCCGGCGGCGGCATTGCCCTGCTGAGCGTGCAGCAGAACGTGGCTGCCCTGCTGCCGAAGTACAGCGGCGACGCCAAGACCGGCGTGCAGATTATCCTGCGCGCGCTGGAAGAGCCGATTCGCCAGATTGCGGCGAACGCGGGTGTGGATGGCTCGGTGATTGTCGAGAACATCAAGACCACGAAGAAGCGCAACGCGAAGAAGGCTGCCGGCTACGGCTACGACGCGCTGAACGACGAATACTGCGACATGATTGAGCGCGGCATCATTGACCCGACGAAGGTCACGCGTTCGGCGCTGCAGAACGCGGCGTCTGTTGCGGCGATGGTGCTGACCACCGAATCGCTGGTGGCGGACATCCCCGCGCCCGAACCCGCGGCTCCGGCTGGCGGTGCTGGCATGGGCGGCATGTACTAATTTCCTTTGGCTTGATGGGCTGTGCCTTTTCCGACGAGGAAGGGGTGCAGCCCTTTCTTTGTTATTTTACCCTGATTGATCCTTGCTTTGCTGCTGCAGGGGATTCGGCGAAAACAGGCAGGGCACTTTTTACCGAAAAACAGCAAATTATGACGAGTTCATAACTGTTGTTCAAGTCCAAGCCCCCTCGGATTCGGAATATCGCGAATAATTTCAAGTTTGTTCATGCAGCTGTCATAATAGTATGATATGATAAAAGTGGCGGACAAGTAGTATCGCGCTTGCGCCGCCGCAAAACGCTGTATATTTGTCAGCGCTGCTGCATAAGGTTTGCCATCCATGCGGACAAAGTGCTTCCTGACTTGTTTTGTCGGGTCAAAAGCGCTTTTGCCGAAGCGGGCGAGCGGGGCTTCTATTTCCCCGCGCCGACGCGTAGACTATGAAAGGATGGAGGGCAAGCCATGACCCATTCCACTGCACCTGCGCATCCGAAAAAGGCGGCGTACACCAGCGCGGCGCTGTGTCTGCTGCTCAGCGTACTGACTTTCTGCTACGCCGGGCCGCTGCATCAGGACGCGACGACCGTACTCGCTGCCAAGCGGATTCTGCCGGTTTACTCCGTCGAGCGCGACGACCGCGTGATCTCGATTTCCTTCGACGCCTCGTGGGGCGGCGATCAGACCATGCGCATCCTCGATTTGCTGGACGAGTACAATGCCAAGGCGACGTTCTTCCTCGTGGGCATCTGGGTTGACAAATACCCGGAGCTGGTGAAGGAGATTCACGACCGCGGGCACGAAATCGGCAATCACTCCAGCAAACATCCGCACATGACGAAAATCAGCGAAAGCCGAATGCGGCAGGAGCTGTCTGACATGGCGGAGAAGCTGGAAGCGATTACCGGGGAAAAGCCGACGCTGTTCCGTCCACCGTATGGGGACTACAACAACACGGTCGTCAGCGTTGCCCGCAGCGAGGGGTACGAGGTGGTACAGTGGAGCATAGATTCGCTGGATTGGAAGAACAAGGGCGCTGCTGATTTGATTCGGCGCGCGACAACAAACGTTGCGCCGGGCGACATCGTGCTCTTCCACAACGATTCTAAATACATTCTCGACGCTTTGCCTACCATTCTGAAGACTTACCACCAGCAGGGGTTCACGCTTATTCCTGTGGGCGAGCTTCTGCTGGAGGGAAACACAACGATCGACGTGCAGGGCAGACAGCATCCCGCAAAAGCGGAGTAGCCCCGCCGTCAAAAAGAAAGGTGAATCGCTATGGAAGAGAACGGAAATTTCCTGCATTTGAGCGGCGTCCTGACGGACAACCCCGTCTACGGGCATGAAGTGTTTGGCGAGAAGTTTTACTATGCCACCCTGTCTGTGCCGCGTCTGTCCGGGGCGGAGGATCTGCTGCCCATCACGGTGTCTGAGCGCCTGATGGATGATACGCCGCTGACTATCGGCTCGAAGCTGGCGCTGGACGGTCAGCTCCGCAGCTACAACAAGGTCATCGAGGGCGCGGGACGCCTGCTCATCACGGGCTTCGCGCAGCATCTGGTTGACCCGGACAGCGACGAGAACCCGAATCAGGTGCAGCTGACTGGCGCGCTGTGCAAGCTGCCCTCCTACCGCACGACCCCCTTCGGCCGCGAAATCGCCGACCTGATGCTGGCGGTCAACCGCGCCTATGGCAAGAGCGATTATATCCCCTGCATCACCTGGGGACGCACCGCGCGCTTCGCCAGCCACCTGAAGGTGGGCGACAAGGTGACGCTGCTGGGACGCTTCCAGTCCCGCGCGTACCAGAAGCAGCTGCCTGACGGCACGGTCATCGGCAAGACGGCGTACGAAGTGTCCGTCGGTCGCCTGACGATGGCGGACGCGGCGCCGCAGCCCGCGCCGTTTGTCATTCACCCGGAGGAAACCCACACGGTGGAGACGCTCGTGCAGCCTTCGACCCCGGTTCAGGTGAATCCTTTTACCACACCCACAACCTGATACTATTTCCAGATTCAACTGCGCCATCTGCTTGCGCCTTTTTCGCTCTGGCGTCCGCTCACTCCATTTAGCGTAGCGCTGCTACGCTGCATTTCGTTCCCGTTAGCCAGAACGAAAAATTCGCGGCGCATCTTGGCGCATTTTCATTTGGAAATAGTATGATTTTTTTTCGCCGTCGCTGCCCCTTTTTGCGGGGGGGCGGCGGCTTTTTTTAATGCGGAATAAGCAATAGGGGAGCACACGCAAAAATCCATATCAAAAAAGAAGGAGCCGGTCATGAAAACCGACGCCTTCTTTTCGAGATGGGAAAGTGTGGAGAAATTTGCGAAACCGGGGAAACGCAGCTTAATTCTGCCGCGCGAGCAGCCCGCCGACATCAAAGTGCCGCTTGTCGCCCTCGAAGCCGCAGTAGGAGAAATCGTCGCCCAGCCGGCGCAGCTCCGTCCGAATCTGCTGCATCGGCATTACTTCCGCGTCGAAATTGACCGCGAAGTGCTTCAGGTACGCGCCGCGCATGGTGTCAATCCCCAGCGCGTCGCAGCACCAGTCCAGATAGCGCGTGTTGTTGACGTGGCCGTTGAAATCCAAATCGGTGTAGCGCGGCTGGCGCATTTCGGTTTGCAGCGTGCCGGACACCTCGGTCACGGCGGCGGGCAGACCCAGCGGCGCGAGCAGGTCGGAGTTGTCGGGCATCAGCGCCTTCACCACGTCGAGCTTCGTCATGCTGCGTGTGCCGAGGTCAAGCAGCACCCACAGCGTCGCGGCGCGTCCGATTTCGATGCCATTGCTGTCGCGGAAAATAAAGTAACGCGGGAAGAAGCAGCGGCGCACGGGCATCGGGAACGTCTCGACGGAGAACGTCTCCTCGAACGCCGGATAGCGATCCATATCGACCTCCACGCGCGTGAGCACCCACGCGGTGTTCTTTGCCAGCAGGGCACTGCGCCCCAGACCAAGGCGCTCGGAGTGCTGTCCGGCGGCTTCCTGCATCACTTCCAGAATCGCGCTGGGCTTCATGCGGGCGTTCAAATCGGTCTGGTAGGAGCGAACAGTGAAATCCTCCTTGTAGATTTTGAGCATAATGGGTATCCTTCCTTTGGTCATTTTGTTGATAAAAGCAACCAATATAGAAAAGGCTGCAAGAATATTATACGCCATCAGCAGGAAAATGGCAAGTGCTTTTCGCATGAGCGGAGAAAAATCCGCATAGAAAAAAACGGGCTGCACCACTCAGTGCAGTCCGCTGGGGGATGGGCACGTTGCCACGCTTCCGCCCATCCTGCTTCTGCTGATTAGTCCTGCGCGTTCCGCAGTTCCGCCAGGCAGCTCTTGCAGACGAGCTTGCCCTTGTAGGGAACGACGTCACGGGCATCAGAGCAGAAAATGCAGCTCGGATGGTACTTCTTGAGGATGATTTCGTCACCTTCGACGAAAATTTCCAGCATGTCCTTCACGCCAATGTCCATCGTGCGACGAAGCTCGATGGGCAGGACGATCCGACCAAGGGTATCCAACTGACGCACAACACCGGTAGACTTCATAGTAATTTCTCCCTTCCGTTCGATAACGGTAATGTTGCCATGAGGGATTGTCCGGCACTCCTGCACAGCGCAGGACGATTCCACATATTGCATTGTCATTCTACATTTTTTTCTAACGTTTGTCAAGGGGTTTTCATGAATTATAAGTTTTTTCTTGCTATATTCAAGAAAAAAATTTCGAGATACGCTTGAAAAGTTCCGTAGTTTGGCGCGCAGACAATATACAAATATGCGCAAAATGGGTATAACATCCGTGCTAAATTGCTTCTGAAAGGAGAAGTATTTATGGGCAGGGTATTTTTCATCCTGACAACGCTGTCGCTGATGCTGGCACTGCTCACAAACCGTGCGCCTTCAGCGGCGTCGGCACTGCTGAACTCGGCGGAAAGCGGCGTTTCGCTGATGTTGACGCTGCTGGGAACGATGACGCTCTGGAGTGGCTTGATGGAGGTGCTTCTGCGTACAGGCGACGTGGCGAAACTTGGGCTGCTTATCCGAAAATTATTCGGAAAACACAGCCGCGCGCTTCCGGACACTGATTGCTGGGAGGCAGTCGGCATGAATCTGGCGGCGAACGTCCTCGGTCTGGGGAATGCCGCCACGCCGCCGGGTGTGTCCGCAGCGAAGCAATTGGCGGTGCACGGCGAGCCGGGACTGCGCGTGCTGGCGCTGCTGCTGGTGCTCAACAATTCCGGCCTGCAGGTGCTGCCGACGACGGTGCTGACGCTTCGTCAGGCGGCAGGCGCACAGCATCCGGCGGACATTTGGGGCGCTATGCTGATTTCGTCCGCCGCCGCGACAGCAGCCGGGGTCATTCTGCTGGGCGTGTACGACAAAATCCGCCAAAAAGGAGCGAATCCGCATGGAGAAAGCCGCCGCCGTCACCCTCATCCTGACCGTTCTGCTGATTCTTCTGCGCGGCAAATGCGCGGGCGTTGAGGTCTACGGCGCGTTTCTATCCGGCGCGAAGAAGGGCATGGACGCCGCGTGGCAGCTTCTGCCCGCGCTGACGGGGATGCTGCTCATGCTTTCCTTGATGAACGCCTCTGGGCTGACGGCGCTTCTTGTACGCCTACTATCGCCCCTGACGGCAATATTGAACCTGCCGCAGGAGGTTGCGCCGATGCTCATCCTCCGCCCGATGACCGGGTCGGGCAGTTTGGCGGCGCTGCAGGAGATTTTCGCGCAGTACGGCGCGGACAGCCGCGTTGGGCGAATCGCGTCGGTGCTGATGGGGTCAAGTGAGACGATTTTCTACACGATGAGCGTCTACCTCGGCGCGGCGGGCGTGAAAAAGCTGCCGGGCGCGCTGGGCGTGTCGCTGCTGTCCTACCTGACGTGCGCGTGGGTTTGCGGGCTAATCTGCTGAAAAATCAGGAAAATCGCTTGCAGGAAAGGGGAAAATCATGTATAATAAACAGGTATGCCGGATGAAAGGAGCGAAGGAAATGCTGGAAATCATCGGGGACAGCCGCGCGGTGGCTCGTGCGGCGATTCAGCTGGCGATGACGGCGACACGCGAGGAAGAAACCGAGCTGAAGGCGTCGCTGACCGAAAAGGATATTGTCGGCGCGGCATCGGACTTCGGCGGCACATTCGTGGATTCGATGATGAAGATGATTGAGCGCGCCGTGGTCGCCGCCAAGCGCGAGGGCGTCATCAGCGATACGCACCGCGAGGAAGGCGCAGTTGCTGGGGCAGCGCACGACGCGGTGTGCCAAGTCAGCGAGAAGGCGATGGGCTTTTCCGTCGGCGGCAAAATCGGCGTCGCCCGCTCCGGCGAGCATGTGGCGGTCGCGGTGTTCTTTACCGTGGGCTTAGTGCATCTCAACGAGGTCGTCGTCGGCATGGGACACCGGGCGATTTGAGCCTACATAAAAAAAGGTCAACAAAAGGAGACAACAACGCATGGTGCTGAATATTGCCATGGATGGCCCTGTCGGGGCAGGAAAATCAAGCATTGCGGACGCCGTCGCCAAGCGGCTGGGCATCCTCCACCTCGACACCGGCGCGATGTACCGCGCCATCGGTCTGACCGCGCTGGAGAAGGGCGTTCCCGTGCAGGACGAACAGGCGGTCACAGCGCTGTGCCAGTCGCTGTCAATGACGGTCGGTCACGCGGCGGATGGTCAGCATACCCTCGTGGATGGCCGCGACGTGACGGGCTTCATCCGCACGCCGGAGGTCAGCATGGCGGCGTCCACCGTCGCCAAGTACGCGGGCGTGCGCGCGGCAATGGTTGCGCTCCAGCGCCGCCTTGCGCAGGAAACGCCCATGCTGGTGGATGGCCGCGATATTGGCACGCGTGTGCTGATGAACGCGCCCGTCAAAATCTTCCTGACTGCCAGCGCCGAGGAACGCGCCCGCCGCCGCTATCAGGAGATGCGCAATAAGGGCATGGACGCGAATTTCGACGATGTTCTGCGCGATCTGCGCGCCCGCGACGAGCAGGACACGCACCGCGCTGTTGACCCGCTTCGTGCGGCAGAGGACGCCGTAACGGTCGATTCGACGCACCTGACGTTCGACGAGGTGGTCGAGGCGATTCTGCGCATCGTCGCGGACAAGACGGGGGGCGCATGGGCATGAGCGAGCAGAATCAGCCGGAAAAGAAGAAGAATTTCCAGCATCACATGGCTGTTCCGGGCAAAAAGGGCATCATCTATACGATTGCACGCGGGATTTTTTGGATTTACTTCCACTTGTTCTGCTTTATGCACTGCACGGGCAGGGAGAAGCTGAATCTCGACGCGCCGTACATCGTCATCGCGAATCACACGTCCTTCGCAGACCCGATTATTGCCGCGATGCTGATTCGCCGCTACGAAGTGAACTTCCTGGGGAAAATCGAGCTGGCGAAAGCGCCCGTGGTCGGAAAACTGCTGATGCACCTGCACATGATTCCCGTTGACCGCCACCACAGCGACATGGAGGCGATGCGCGCCTGTCTGCGGGTGACGAAGGCGGGCGGCGTGCTGGGCATTTTCCCCGAAGGCACGCGCCACAAAGAGGGGATTATGGAGCACGTTGAGTCCGGCGTGGCGCTGATTGCCCTGCGCAGCGGCGTGCCGATGATTCCCCTGTACATCGGCGGCAAACCGCGCCTGTTCCGCCGTCTGGACGTGCGCGTCGGCGACCCGATTGCGATGGACGACCTGCGTGCGCGCGGCGTGAACCGCGACACCTGCGAGGAGCTGCTCGCCCGCATCACCGAAACCTACCGCGCGCTGACGGCACACCCGGAGGCGTGAACACCAAAATCTGCGTGAAATCCTGATTTTGCGCGCTTTTTTCGCGAACAAAAATTTTTTCAAAAAAAAATTGCGAAGGAAGCAGGAAAATCAGAAGATATGTAGAATCAATATAGAGGTCAGAAAATGGTCTGACCATGCTGGAAAGGATGCAAACGGGAAATGCCGATTGAAATCGCGGCTCATGCGGGGTTCTGCATGGGCGTCCGCCGCGCGGTTGAAAGCGCCGTGCAGGTGGCGGACAGCGGTGTGCCCTCTTGTACGCTGGGGGAACTGATCCACAACCCGACGGTCGTGGATATGCTTCGTCAGCGCGGGATTCCGCCGGTCGCTTCCGCCGAGGAAGCAGCGGGTCGGCAGGTGCTCATCCGCAGTCACGGCGTCGCGCCGGAGGTCATCAAGCAGCTGGAAAATGCCGGCTGCAAGGTGGTTGACCTGACCTGCCCCTTCGTCAACAAGCTCCACCGCGTCGTCGCGGAGGATACGGGCGAGGATTGCCCGCTGATTATGGTGGGCGAGCGGGAACACCCGGAGGTCAAGGGAACATGCGGCTGGGCGCGCGGCAAGGTTTACGTCGTGGCGACGGCGGAGGAAGCGGCGCAGCTGCCCGAAATGGATCAGGCGGCAGCCGCCGTGCAGACGACCTTCCCCCCGGAGCGCTGGGAGGCGATTGTCGCCGTACTGCGCGGGCGTGTCCAGCATTTGAAGGAGCATAACACCATCTGCAACGCCACTGCGGTGCGCCAGCGGGAAGCCAAGAAGCTTGCCGCAGCGTCCGACGCCATGATTGTCGTCGGCGGCCGCACCAGTGCGAACACGCACAAGCTCTTTGAGGCGTGCAAGGCGCTTTGCCCCCGAACAATTTTGGTAGAGTGCGCGGCGGAAATTCCGCCTGCCTTTGCAAATATTCATTCCGATAAAATTGGAATAACCGCCGGTGCTTCCACACCGGATGACTCATTAGAGGAGGTTGCAACCCATATGACCGACAACGAAAACATGGCTCAGTCCTCTGACTTCACCATGGACGCCATCGTGGCCACGATGACGCGCATCAAGGCTGGACAGACGGTGACCGGCAAAGTTGTGCAGGTGACCCCGGACGAAGTGTATGTGAACATTGGCTACAAGGCCGATGGCATCATCAAGCGCTCCGACCTGACCCAGCAGGACGTCAAAGAAGGTGACGAACTGGAAGCTGAGATCGTCAAAGTGAACGACGGCGAAGGCAATGTCGTTCTGTCCCAGCGCAACATCGTCAACCGCAAGGCGTGGGAAGCGCTCGTCGCCAAGTACGACGCGGGCGAGTATGTCAAGGGCGTTGGCAAGGAAGCCGTCAAGGGCGGCCTGATTGCTGATGTTGAGGGCGTGCGTGCTTTCGTGCCCGCCTCCCAGCTCGCGCAGCACTATGTTGACAAGATTGAAGAGTTCGTTGGCAAGGAAATGGAACTCAAGATCATCGAAGTGGACAAGCAGAAGAAGCGCATCGTGGCTTCCCGCAAGGCTGTCATTGCTGAGCAGACCGCTGCCCGCAAGAAGGCTGCTTGGGAGAACCTTGAAGAGGGCGCTATCATCCACGGCGTCGTTCGCCGCCTGACCCAGTTCGGCGCGTTCGTTGATGTCGGCGGTGTGGACGGCCTGATTCACATCACAGATCTGTCCTGGGGCCACATCAACCATCCGTCCGAGGTCGTCAAGCCCGGTCAGGAAGTTGACGTGAAGATTCTGTCCCTCGACCGCGAACGTGAGCGCATCCAGCTTGGCTACAAGCAGCTCCAGCCCCGTCCGTGGGATAACGCCGCCGAGCGCTATCCGGAAGGCTGCATCGTCGAAGGCAAGGTTGTCCGTATTGCGGACTTCGGTGCGTTCGTTGAGCTCCAGCCCGGTCTGGATGGCCTGGTGCACATCTCCCAGTGCGCGCAGAACCGCGTCGCGAAGGTCACTGACGCCGTGCAGGAAGGTCAGATTGTCCGCGTGAAGGTGCTGAGCGTTGACACCGAGAAGAAGCGCATCTCCCTGTCCATCCGTCAGGCCGCCGAAGACGAATTCTCCTTCGACGACGAGGCGATGGGCGAGGAAGCTCCCGCGGACGCGGAAGAAGCGCCCGTGCAGGAGTAATTGCGGAATTTCTGATTTCGCCCCGCAGCAGGAGGCAAGTGGGATACTGCTTGTCTCCTGCTTTCTTATTATATTGAAGGGGATTTTTTGCTTCTCGAAGCGACGAGGGGCAATGAAAATCATCATCAAAGCGAGGAGAACTGCTATGCCGCGCTGCATCATCCTGACGCCGCTGTATGCGGGCGAAGAGCTGCCGTGGATTGCGCCGCAGCCGGGGGATTTCCTGATTTGCGCGGATGGCGGCTGGGCGCGCGCGCGGCAGTTCGGGCTGACGCCGCAGCTGGTTGTCGGGGATTTTGACTCCATGCCGCCTGCAATGCGCCCGGATGTGCCCACGCTGACCTTGCCGACGGAAAAAGATGATACGGATTTGGTCGTCTGCCTGCATGAAGGGCGCAAACGCGGGTACACTGAGTTTATCCTCGCGGGGGCGATTGGCGGGCGCTTCGACCACACGCTATCTTGCCTGCAATGCGCGGCGGACTGCGCCCTGCGCGGCGAACGCGCGTGGCTGGTGGACGGGCAGAATCGCGCGACGATTCTTGCGCCGGGCACGCATCATTTGCCGAAAATGCCGGGGCGAAAGCTGTCGCTGCTGGCGTATTCACCGGAGGTGCGGGATGTGACGCTGACGGGTGCGAAATGGACGCTCACCCGCGCGACGCTGACATACCGCTATCCGCTGGGGTGCAGCAACGAGTTTGCGGCGGACATGGCGGAGGTCACCTTCCGCGAAGGGCTGCTGATGGTGTGTTTCAGTGCGGATAAAAATCCTTGACTTTCGTGAAAAACCGACAAACTTTTGCAAGCTGCGGAAATTCCCTTGTCCTGCGGGGCGAAAAATGGTACAATAAACCCTACCCGCAGAGGAATCTGTACGCAATGAAAGGGGCGCTGGCGCGATGGAACTGGGCAAGCTGCTGACGGAAGGAAAAGGAAAACGCGTTTACGCAACCGACGATCCGGATCAGGCAATCGTGTACTTCAAGGACGAGGCGATGGCGTTTCATGGGCTGAAGCGCGGGCGGATTCTGGGCAAGGGCGAAGTCAACAACGCGATTAGCGAACAGTTCTTCAAAATGCTGGAAGAAAACGGCATCCCGACGCACTACCTGCGACGGCTGGACGCGCGGCAGAGCCTTGTCAAGCGATGTCAGATTCTGCCGGTATCCGTGAAGGTGCGCAACCGCGTGGCGGGGTCGCTGGCGAAGCGCATCGGTCTGCCGACAGGCACGAAGCTGGACACAACCGTCATCGAGCTGGAACTGAAGGGCAGCGAGATGGACTACCCGCTCATCAACATCACGCATGTTGAGGCGCTGCATCTTGCGACGCGCGAGGAAATGAACTACGTCATCGAGACTGCACGAAAAATCAACCAAATTCTGTCGGATTTCACGTCGGAAATCGGCGTAGAGCTGGTGGATTTTAAGCTGGAGTTCGGGCGCTACCACGGTCAACTGCTCGTTGCGGATGAAATCAGCCCTGATTCCGCGCGCTTCTGGGATGCCCGGACGCATGAGCCGATGGACCTCGACCGTTTCCGCCGTGATTTGGGCGGCGTTGAGCAGGCGTATCAGGATTTGCTGCACAGGATGATGGGCGAATAAAAAAATGTATTTCTGCCCGTCTGCCGCGATAAAAAAATCGTTTGCAAGGCTTGATTTCTGCGGAAATCGGGTCTTTTTTTGTTGACAAAGGCGACAATTATCGTTATAATAATAGATATACTGTTTGTTTTTGTGGGGGGCAAAATATGGAAAACATAGGCGAAAAAATCATGCAGGCACGCAAGACAAAGGGCATGACGCAGGACACACTGGCGCAGCTGGTCAACGTGTCGCGGCAGACGGTGTCGCACTGGGAGAACGGGCGCGCCATGCCGGACGTGGCGACGGCGGCGCAGTTGTCGAAGGTGCTGGATGTGAACTTTCTGGCGGATGAAGCGGCGGAAGACGCGGCAGTCCAGCCGCCTGAAGCCGTACCGACGGTGCAGGAGCCGGTACAGGAAACACAGGAACAAACCGACGGTCGGTTTGTTAATCCGCCGGAGCAGCCGAAGCAGCCCAATCAGCGCAAGCGAATCGCGGTCATCTGCGCGGCAGTCGTCATCATCGTGGCGGCGGTTGTCGGCATTGTGCTGCCGATGCTGCCCAAGGCGCAGGCGCAAATCGAACTGTCGTATCCGCCGGAAAATGCGTACATGATGAAAGAAGACGGCGGGTTTGTCGGCTGGATGATTCACTTTTACAGCACGAATGTCAGCGACGTGCCGTTCACGCCGACCTATGCGCAGGCGAAATGGTATGAGGGTGACAAACTAAACGGTTCGTCGCCTGCCATTGATTACGAATACATGCGCAACTGGATGGAGAGCGACGCGCTCGTCAAGGGCGAAATGCCGCTGGATTTGTACTGCGGTACGGACAAGCTGAACGTTGATCGCGGCGTGTTCATCATCTCCGGCACGGATGCGAATGGTCACGAGCTGAAATTTTCTATCAGCATTGACCTGATTCACGAGTTTCCGCCAGAATCAGAAAACTGAACACTTGTTCGCAAGAATCGTCCCTTCGGGGGCGATTTTTTTGCGTTTTGGCGGAAAAAGCGTGATATAAGGCAAATGTACACGTTTTGAGCGCGATATCGGGCGAATGTAAACATCGTGAGCGTGACATTTGGGGGGTGCGGCGCTACAATGCAGACAGAACCAAGCGACAAGGAAGGAGGAACATGACGTACCGGGGATGGTTGCTGGTGGGCATCGCGCTGCTGCTGACCGCGCTGAGCGGAACGCAGACAAGCCTCTGCCAGCGAATGAGAAGCGTACCTGTTTACCGCGGCTTGACGTACTGGGAGGTTCAACAGATTGCGAAGGCTGCACCGACGAGCATCACCCCATGCGGGGAGGACACCATCCGCCGCTGGGTGAGCGAACGTTACCAAATCGCCCTGCGCTTCAACAGATGCGACGTCTGTCTGGGCGTGGAGGAAGAAATCGACGGATAAGGAAAGGGGAAACACTCGTTCAGGAGAGCCTGAGCGAATAAAACGCAACACTCGAAAAGAGGAAACACCATGAAAAAAATAAGTACAGTTTTCATTAGCTGCATCCTTCTGCTGGCACTTCTGATGACTACGGCTTTTGCAGATTACAGCAGTGACATTTCGTCGGTTATGAGCAGTTATCGGCTGAACAATTACAGCTGCGAAAGCGCGCCGCAACAAAAGGTCAACGGGACATACCGCACCGTCGAAATGCTGGAGATCATTGCAAAAGAGGTTGACACGGGAAACAAGTATACATCGGATATTTCATCTGTCATGAGCAACTATCGGCTGAGCAATTACAGCTGTGAAAGCGCGGTTCAGCAGGCGGTCAACGGATTCTATCGCTCAGTGGAAATGCTGGAAATTATTGCAAAGGCGCTTGACAAGAATAACAAGTACACCAGTGATATTTCGTCGGTCATGAGCAGCTATCGCCTGAACAATTATAGCTGCAATGGCGCACCGCAGCAGCAGGCGAATGGTGCCTACCGCATGGTGGAAATGCTGGAAATTATCGCAAAGGAACTTGATACGAATGGCAAGTACACCAGCGATATTTCTTCCATCATGAGCAGCTACCGCTTAAACAATTACAGCTGCAGCGGCGCACCACAGCAGGTTGCAAATGGTACATACCGCACGGTTGAATTGCTGGAAATTATCGCAAAAGAAGTCGATACTAAGGGAAAATATACATCGGACATTTCTTCTGTGATGAGCAGTTACCGCTTGAACAATTACAGTTGTGACAGTGCCGTTCAGCAAGCAGTGAATGGCACATATCGCACGGTTGAATTGCTGGAAATCATCGCGAAATGCTTCGCGGACAATGCTGGTCGCATCTAACAAAAATACCCCCAAGGAGGCTTTCACCATGCCCACCATCGTATCCTTCTACCAGCGCTTCCCGAACGAAGCGCCGCCGCTGAACCTGTCCGCTTTCGACCACACGGGCTACACCTATGCCGAAAACTTCCGCCGCAATGAGCGCTGCTATGAAGCGGAACAGTGCGAGGTGACGAGCGACGACGGCAGCGTGGTGCTGTCGCTGGACGTGCACATTCGTCCGCGCGGCGGCGAAATTGAGGCGCTTCCGCGGGTGATGCTGTCCGTGTACAGCGAGGGAATGCTGTTTCAGGTGCGCCGGATGGAGCTGCGCACGGGGGATACGACGTACGCGATTCTGCCCGACAACGTGCAGCAGTACACCAAGCGCGGCGACACGGACGGCGGCTTTCTGGAAACGATGGCGATTCCGCTGGGGAAAGTCGGCATGAAGATGCTGCTGGAAGCGTCGGATGCGGTGGAGGCACGGTGGGTGATTCAAGGCGCGCGGACGGCGCAGACGCTGCCCCTCACGGCGGCGCAGAAGAAGGCGATTCGCCGCTTCTGCATGGACTGCGAGGAATCCGCCATCACCTACCAGCCCGCGTTCCTGTGGTACAAGGATTACTGCACAAAAGCCTGACACACAACTTACTCTCCCTTCCTGCGTCCACGGTCTGCACCTGTGGACGCGTTTTTTGTGCTTTGTGCTTGACAAAAAACAGACAGATGCATATACTAAAATTGCGACGAAAAGGCGCGAAAAAGGAGGCTTTTTTCATGTTCAATAACATCGGTCACAAGATTCAGGTGCTGGCGAAGGTGCTCTGCTGGATTGGCATCATCTGCTGGGTCATCACGGGGCTTGCCCTCATGGCTGGCGGCTCATCCATGACGTATCGGCTGAACGGCGAGTTTGTGCGGGCTAATAGCGGCGCAGGCGTTGTCGCGGGCATCATGACCATCATCGTCGGTGTCCTGGTCTCGTGGATTGGCTCGTTCCTGCTCTACGGCTTTGGTCAGCTGGTGGAGGACACCCACGCGATTCGCGCAAACACGGAAAGCAAGAAAGACGCATAAAAAAGGAACCCGAATCCTCGCTTTTCAGCAGGGGAAACGGGTTCCTTTTCTTTGCGCTTATTTCTGCAAGTCCGTGCGGATAATCAGCAGCATGTCATGCGCCATGCCGTCCGCCACGAGGTCGAAGCTCGGCGCATTCGCCATCTGGCTTTCGAGGTTGTCGAAGAGGTCAAGCGCCTTCTGCACGTCGCCGCTCAGCAGGTCAAGCCCTTCTTCGGTCAGCTTCGCCTTGACTTCCGCCAAGCCGTCGGAAAGCTCCGTCATGCCGCCCGACAGCGTGTTTGCGCCATCGTAGAGCTGGGACGCGCCGTTGCCCGCCTGCGCCACGCCGTCGGTGTACGCCTTCAGGCCGTTCACGAACGTCTCCACGGATGCCAGCTGCTCCTTCAGGCGCTTGAGCGAATCCACCGCCGCGGCAATGGTCGCCTTCTTTTCGCGGACGGTGTTCTGCACGTCCTCGCTGGCGTAGTTCTCTTCCACCAGCTTGTCAATCTGCTCGGTCACAGCGGCTTCCAGCTTCGCCTGCACATCGGCGGATGCGAAGTTTTCTTCCACCAGCTTGTCTTCCTGTTCGGTGACGGCGGATTCAATCTTCGCCTTGATGTCGTCTGATGCCATGTTCTGGGCAATCAGCTGATTTTCCTGCTCGGTGACGGCGGATTCAATCTTCGCCTTGATGTCGTCGGACGCCATGTTCTGCGCGACCAGCTGATGTTCCTGCTCGGTCACAGACGCTTCGATTTTCGCCTTGATGTCATCGGACGCCATCATCTGGTCAACCGCCGCGCTGATCTGCTTCTGCTGCGCGTCCGGCACCTGACCCGCCGCAACCGCGTCCTGATACTGCTGCGCCGTCATATTGAGACCCGCCTGCGCCAGCACGCCCTCAAGCACTTGCGCCTGAACCGCCTGCGTCACGCCGGCGCGGATGGTGTCCTCCTGCGCTTGAACCGCGTCCTGCACCTGCGCCTGAACCGCCTGCGTCACTGCCGCGCGAATGGTGTCTTCCTGCGCCGCAACTGCCTGACGCACCTGTTCCTTCACTACGTCGGTCACAGCGGCGCGGATGGTTTCTTCCTGCGCTTGAACCGCGTCCCGCACCTGACCGCGCACCACTTCGGTCACGGCCTCGCGAACCTTGTCCTCCTGCGCCATGACTGCCTCGCGAACCTGTGCCTTCGCCAAAGCCTCGATGGTCTTGTCAATGACAGCGGGGTCAAGCTGGGCAATCAGGTCGTCCAGCACGGCTGCGTAGTTGCTGGCGGTCAGCGCCGGCACTTCGATGCTCAGCGCATCCAGCCCCGCGGCGGCCAGCTGCGTGTTCGCGGTATCCAGCACAGCGGCAAACAGCTGCGCCGCGCCGTCGTTGAGAGCGCTGCTGTTGCTGCTTAGCGTATCCAAGCCGTCTTTGAGCGTCTTCACGCCGTTCAGCAGGGTGATGGAGCCGTCTTTGAGCTGTGCCGCGCCATCAAAGAGCGTGTTCAGCGCGGTCAGCAGTTCGTGAATGTCTTCGTTGCTTTCGGGAATGTCCGAGCCGTCCGCCAGCGCGTTCAGCCCCGCCGTCAGGTCGCTGACGAGGGTGTGCGCGTCCGCCGCGTGGTCGGAGAGTGCGTCGGTCAGCACCTTCACGGGCTGCGCTGTCGCAATCGTCATCATCCAGTTCAGGTCGGCATGGTCCACATGCGCCGTCATGGTGAAGGAATCGGGCAGTTCCAAATCAGCATCCGCGCCGGGAACGCCGAAGCCCATCAGGAAGCTGTGCGCGCCGTCGGTCAGCACCGCGCCGTTGTCCACGGTCACGCTGGTCACGTCGTCAGATAGCGGCATCAACGTCACGGCGAGGAAGGGGGATTCGGCGCGGTAGGAGACGGTCATCACCAGCTCGCCGGATGCGTTCTTCACGTCCGCGGCGGTGACTTCCTTGCCGTCCAGCGTCATGTGGACGACGGGGGTCACGTTCAGCGCCTTGTCCGACGTGCCCTGATAGATGATGCTGTTTCCGTCGGCTTTCCACGTCACAGTTTCGCCGCTCTGGGTGAATTTTTCCGTGCCGCCGACGTTTTCCAGCGCGGTCAGCAGCGTCCGGTCGTCGATTTCCGCCAAAGCGTCGCCGTTTTCAAGGCGAACGTTGTCAATGACGGTCAGCGCGTCGCCGGCGGCATTCGTCACGGCATAAACACGCTCGTGTTTCACGGTTTCCGCGCTGGCAAAGCAGGTCAGCGTCATGCAAAGCGCAGTGATAAGAGCAAAAGCACGCTTTTTCATCGGATTTTTCCATCCTTTCTACCAACAAAGTCAGTTCTTCACGTTCATTTTCAGCGTCGTGTGGATAATCACCTTGTCCAGCACCAGCAGCACTGCCGGCAGCAGGAACAGCACGACCACCACCGAGCACAGCGCGCCGCGCGCCATCAGGGAGCACATGGAGGAAATAATATCGACATTGGAGTACAGCCCCACGCCGAACGTCGCGGCGAAGAAGCCGATGCCGCTGACGAGAATCGACTGCGCGGAGGACGCGACCGCCTTGCTGACGGCCTCGCGCTTGTCAGATCCCGCACGGCGGTTCTGCAAGTAGCGCGTCGTCATCAGGATGGCGTAGTCCACCGTCGAACCGAGCTGAATGGTCGAAATCAGAATCGGCGCGACGAACGGCAGCGTCACGTTTGTGTAGTAGGGGATGCACAGGTTTGCGGCAATCGCGGTTTCAATGACGGCGACCAGAATCACCGGCAGGGAAATCGAGCGCAGCACCAGCGCGATAATCAGGAAAATGGCGATAATGGAAATCAGGCTGACGACCTCGAAGTCGTGGTCGGTGCAGGAAATGAGGTCTTTCGTGCAGGGCGCTTCGCCGATGAGCATCCCGCCCTCGTCGTACTTTTTGAGGATTTCGTTCAGCTCATCAATCTGCCGATTCACCGCGTCGGAGGAAATAATGTATTCCGAGGAAATCAGCATCAGCTGGTATTCGTCGCTCTTGAGTTCGCTGAGGATTTCGTCCGGCACGATGCTTTCGGGGATACCCGCGCCCAGCAGCGAGTCAATCGACAGCACTTGCTTCACACCATCGACTTCCGCCATTTCGTCCGTCATGGCGACGACGGCCTTCTGCGGCACGTCCGCATCGACCAGCACAAGGTGGTTCGTGGACACGTCGAAGGTGTCGGACAGTTTCGTGTTCGCCTTCACGCTTTCCAGCTCCTGCGGCAGGCAGGCGGACATGTCGTAATACTTGCCGACGTTATTGTAGCCGTAGAATGCCGGGATGCACAGCACAATCAGGACGACGAACAGCACCTTGTAGTGCTTCGTGACGAACTTGCTGATGCCCGCAACGCTGGGCAGCAGCGGCTTGTGCGAGGTCTTTTCCAGCGCGCGGTCAAGGAGGCGGATGACGCAGGGCAGCAGGATGACCGTGCCCAGCACGCCGAGGATAACGCCCTTGCTCATCACGATGCCGAGGTCACGGCCGAGCGTGAAGCTCATGAAGCAAATGGCGACGAAGCCCGCGACCGTCGTCAGGCTGCTGCCGACGATGGAGGAAATGGTCTTGCAGATAGCGCTTGCCATCGCTTCGTCCTTGTCCGAACAGGTCTGCTGCTCTTCCTTGTAGCTGTGCCACAGAAAGATGGAGTAGTCCAGCGTCACGCCCAATTGCAGCACGGCGGCGACTGCTTTGGTGATGTAGGAAATCTCACCGAGAAAGTAGTTCGTGCCCATGTTCCACAGGATGCTCACGCCGATGCACAGCAGGAAGATAAACGGCAGGAGGATGGAGTCCATTGTCAGCATCAGCACGACGCAGCACAGCGCAACGGCGATGGCGACGTAGATGGCTTCCTGATCCTCCACCAGCTGCTTGGTATCGGTCACAACCGCCGACAGACCGGACACGAAGCACTGCTGCCCCGCAATTTTGCGAATCTGCGCAATGGCTTCCATCGTCCCTTCCGCCGACGACGTATCATCGAAGAATACCGCCATCAGCCGCGCGTCGCCCTTCTCGAAGATGTCCCGGTATTCGTCCGGCAGAATCTCGGAAGGAATCGTGCCCTTGGTGATGGACGCATAGCCGATGACCGTATCCACATGCGGCACGTCGCGGATGGCGTCCTCCAGCGCCTGCTGGTCGGTTTCGCTCATCCCTTCCGTGATGCACAGGGAGAACGCGCCCTTGCCGAACTCTTCCATCAGGATGTTCTGCCCCTTGACCGTGTCAAGGTCTTCCGGCAGATAATACAGCAGGTCATACTTGACCTTTGTGGCGTTCATGCCCAGCACCGACGGAATCAGCATCAGCAGACAGATGATGACGATGGCAACACGGTGCTTGACAATCCACCTTGCGAATCGGTTCACAACAGTTCCTCCTTTTCTGAAATCCATAACTTTTAGTGAACAATGTGTTGACTTTCTCAACGAGGGATAGTATAATAGAATGTGTACCGAAAATCAATCATCAGATTCGGTTTCGGACGCTGATTAAGCAACAAAATGAACGACGATTGCGGAAACAATCAACAAAATTGGCAAAAGAGTTGAAAAACAAGGGGGTCGCCATGATGACAGAAGAGGATACGATGCAGGTTAAGCCGGAGAAGAAGGAAGACCGCCGGGTGCGCCGGACGAAGAAGCTGCTTACCCACGGGCTGATTCAGCTGATGAAGGAAAAGCAGGTGCAGGACATTACCGTGCGCGAGCTGGCGGATTTGGTGGACGTCAACCGCGGCACGTTCTACCTGTACTACCGCGATATATTCGACATGCTGGACAGCATCGAGCAGGAGCTGTTCAATCAGGTGAACCAGCTGATTGCCGCGCATAAGGGCGAAACCGTGCTTACGCATACACTGCCCGTGCTGAAGGAGTTGTTCCATTTGGTGGAGGAGAACAAGGAACTGTGCCAAGTGCTGCTGGGGCAGAACGGCGATATGAAGTTCCTGAAAAAGCTGTCCGACGTGGTGCAGGAGGCCTTCCGCCGCGAATGGCTGATGATGAAGAAGGACGAAGTGACGTTCGATTACAGCTATGCGTTCGGCGCGCTGGGCTTTGTGGGTCTGCTGCGGACGTGGCTGGAGCGCGACTGCGTGGAGAAAGCCGACGACATGGCAGTCCTCAGCGACCGCATGATTCGCTTGGGGCTGACCAGCAGCCTGCAAACGCCATAATAGTAGTAGAAACGCCGCAAAAAACCCTCAGCCGCTTGCATTTGCCGCGCAAGTGTCCTATAATGAAGAGGACGCGCGAAACATGTCTATTTTCGCTGCGTTCGGGAAAAAGGCAAAGGAGCTGCTTCCACTTTGAAGAAAAAATCCGTTTTCGCCAATCAGACCATGCGCATTGGGCTGCTCATGCTCCTGGACGCGCTGCTGATTTCGGCTTCGCTGCTGATGGGCTTGCAGGTGTATTATGACATGCACGCCCCGGCAGCGCATATCCTCCACGTCTGGCGCAGTCTGCCGCTGCTGATTGTCTCCACCGTCGCGCTTTTGCATATGATGGGCTTCTACCGCGGCATCCTCAAATACGCGGGCGTGGATTTGCTGCTGCAAATCGCCTGCGGTACGCTCGGCGGCACGGGGATAACGTATCTCGTGTCGTTCCTGTGCTATTCGATTCGCCGCGAACCGAACATCTTCCTCATGCCGCGCCCGGTCTACCTTGTGCAGTGGCTGCTGCTGATGGTGATGCTTGCGGCAAGCCGGTTCGTCATCAAGGTCGCGCAGGGCGGCGGATGGACGCACTTCTTCACCGGCGGCAGCGCCAAGGCACGGCGCGTGATGGTCGTCGGCGGCGGCTGGGGCGGCGCGCAGGTCATCCGCGATATGCAGGCAGGGCGCTATGGCGACTGCGTGCCGGTGATTGTGGTGGATGACGACGAGAGCCGGCGCAACACCCGCATCGGGCGTGTCCGCGTGGTGATGGATACGGGGAAAATTGCTGACTACGTCAAGCAGTACGCGATTGACGACATCATCATCGCCATTGCCACGCCGAAATCCGACCTGACGGAGCTGATGCATACCTGCGTGGACACCGGCTGCCACGTCCGCCGCTATACCGTGATGCAGGAGATGAACGGCGGGCAGGGGCAGATGCGCGACATCAACATCGCGGACTTGCTGGGGCGCGACGAGAAGCACCTCGATATGTCCGAAGTGGAGCAGGTGATTGCCGGGCGGCGCGTGCTGGTCACGGGCGGCGGCGGGTCAATCGGGTCGGAGATGTGCCGGCAGATGATGGCGTTCATCCCCGAAAAGCTGGTGCTGTACGACATCAGCGAAAACTACATGTATGACCTGTTCGCCGAGCTGAAAAACAAGTACGGCGAGATTGTCAAGAACACGGTCGTCCTGCGCGTCGGTTCGATTCGCGATGAAGCGACGCTGAATCAGGTGTTTGATGAGTTCAAACCGGAAATCGTCATCCACGCGGCGGCGCATAAGCACGTCCCGCTGATGGAGGATAGCCCCGAACAGGCGGTGCGCAACAATGTTTTCGGCACATACAACGTCGCCAAGTGCGCCAAGGAGCATGGCGCAAAGCGGTTCGTGATGATCTCCACCGACAAGGCGGTCAATCCCACCAACGTCATGGGCGCCTCGAAGCGCATGGCGGAAATCATCATCGAAGCCATGCAGAAGCAGAGCAGCACGACGCAGTTCACCGCTGTCCGCTTCGGCAATGTGCTGGGGTCGAACGGCAGCGTCGTGCCACTGTTCGAGCGGCAGATTCGCGCGGGTGGCCCGGTTACGCTGACGCATCCGGACATCATCCGCTACTTCATGACCATCCCGGAGGCGGCGAGCCTTGTGCTGCAAGCCGCGTCGATTGCCCGCGGCGGCGAGTTGTTTGTGCTGGACATGGGCAAGCCCGTCAAAATCCGCGAACTGGCGGAGCGGATGATTCAGCTGTATTCTGACCCTTTGAAGCCCCCGGTGGAAATCGTCTATACCGGCTTGCGTCCGGGCGAAAAGCTCTACGAGGAGCTTCTGCGTGACGAGGAAACCGACACCGCGACGAGCAAGGAAAAGATTTTCATCGCCAAGCCGGAGCAGGTGGCGTGGGCGGACGTGGAAAACATGCTGCGCGCGCTGCACGAATGCCTCGACAATCACGGTGATATCAAGGCGTGTATGCACAAGCTGCTTCCGTCCTTCAAAACGCCGGAAGAGGTCAACGGGCGGGTGTAAGGCGTGCAAAACGCAAATTTTCCCCGAAAAATGCCGGAGAAAATGCAAAAACCCCCTTGCCAAATGCCTATGCAGTGTGGTATAATAATCGGCGTGACATACGGGCGGTCCTCTTTCCGGAAAACTCTGACCTCATGCGGAGCCGGATACGAACGTCTATGAAGGAAGGAGGAACCAACATGAGCGAAATTATCCGTTCTATCGAAGCGAAGCAGCTGCGTACCGACATCCCCGCGATTGCCGTTGGCGATACCGTCAAGGTGATGGTGAAGGTTGTGGAAGGCAAGACGGAGCGTCTTCAGGCTTTTGAGGGCGTTGTGATTGCGAAGCGCAATGGCGGCATTCGTGAAACCTTCACGGTGCGCCGCGTGTCCTACGGCATCGGTGTGGAGCGCACGTTCCCCGTGCATTCTCCCCGTCTGGGCAGCATCACCATCATCCGTCACGGCAAGGTGCGTCGCGCCAAGCTGTACTACCTGCGTTCTCTGCAGGGTCGTGCTGCGAAGATCAAGGAAGTCAAGCGCGTCTGAGTACGGTACGGGGATGCGGGACGTCACAACCCACAGCCCTGAACTCGGAAACAGAACACAGAAGGGAAAGCGGAGCAATCTGCTTTCCCTTTTTGCGTGCGTGCGGATTTTGCATTTTCCCACGCTGGCAAGTCTAAACTTCGCCCCTCTCTCATATGGTGGAGCAAGCGAAGCAGAGGAGGGACAGAAATGGAAAGCGCGACGTTTGATTTGTATCGCGATATTGCCGAGCGCACCGACGGCGACGTGTATCTGGGCGTTGTAGGGCCGGTGCGGACGGGCAAAAGCACCTTTATCACCCGCCTGATGGAATTGCTGGTGATGCCCAAAATCCCCGAAGGCGCGCGCAAAGAGCGCATTGCGGATGAGTTGCCGCAGAGCGGGTCGGGCAGAACCATCATGACGACGCAGCCGCAGTTTGTGCCCAGCGAGGCCGTCACGGTCAGCCTGAGCGACAACGCCCCTGTGCGCGTCCGGCTGGTGGACAGCGTGGGCTACATGGTGCGCGGCGCACTCGGTTCGGTGGACAAAACCGGCAGCCGCATGGTGCATACGCCGTGGTATGACCATGATATTCCCTTCGAACAGGCGGCGGAAGTCGGTACGCGCAAGGTGATGACTGACCACGCGACCATCGGCGTCGTCGTGACGACGGACGGCACAATCGCCGAGTTGCCGCGCAGCGCCTACATCGAGGCGGAGAACCGCGTCGTCAACGAGCTGAAAGCGCTGGGCAAGCCGTTCGTCATCATCCTCAATTCCGCTGTGCCGAACAGCCCCGATGCGCAGACGCTGCGTACTGATTTGCAGGAGGCGTATGGCGTGCCGGTCATGCTGATGAGCGTGAAGGACATGCAGAGCGCGGACGTGCAGAAGGTGCTGGAATCCGTGCTGCTGGAATTCCCCGTGCGGCAGGTGCGCTTGAGCGTCCCGAAGTGGCTGGAAGCGCTGGATGAGGGGCATTATCTCGTGCAGGAAGTGCTGACAGGGCTGAAGAAGGCGGGGCAGGAGACGCACCGGATGCGCGAGACGAACCTGCTGACGCCTGCGTTCGCGTCGTGCAGCGAGTTGGATGGCGTGCAGCTGGAACAGCTTCGGCCCGGCGAGGGACGAATCGACCTGTCGCTGACGATGAAGGACGGGATGTTCAACCGCATTCTGGGCGAGGAATGCGGCACAGAAATCCATGGCGATAAGCACCTGCTGCGCCTGATGAAGGAGTTGGTCGCGGCGAAAACGGAGTACGACCAGATCGCCGGGGCGCTGAAATCCGTGCGCGAGACGGGCTACGGGCTGGTATCGCCGACGATGGCGGAGATGACGATGGAAGCGCCGGAAATCGTGCGGCAGGGCGGGCAGTTCGGCATCCGCCTGAAAGCGCACGCCCCGTCGCTGCATCTGATTCGCGTGGATATCGAGACGGAAGTCACCCCGACTGTCGGCACGGAGGAGCAGTCCGAGGAGCTGGCGCGGCAGATGAGCAGCGAGCTGGAGAGCGACCCGCAGAAGATGTGGGCGATGTCTTTCTTCGGCAAGCCGCTAAGCGACATGGTGCGCGAGGGGCTGAACGGCAAGCTGATGCGGATGCCTGCCGATGCGCAGGAGAAGGTACAGGAGACGCTGACACGCATCATCAACGATGGCGACGGCGGCATGATCTGCATCCTGCTCTGATCAATCCGTACAAACGCGCCAGTTTGTCCAAAAATGTTGGGAAATCAATTGACAGAAGCGGAATTTCGCGGTACAATAGATTGTAAAAAGCGCACGAGAATGCGCCGCTACAATTTGGAAATAACGAAGGGGATACGAAATTATGTTGACGCATGAAATGACCATCGCGGGGCTGAAGCGCGCGCTGCCGATTTGCCGCGTGAACGACAACCTGTATATTGGCGCGTTTGTCATCTTCGGCGACTGTGAGCTGACGATGGCGTGCGCGACGGAGCTGCTCAAGAAAGCGCCGGAATATGACTACCTTATCACGGCGGAGTCGAAGGGTATTCCGCTGGCATATGAAATGGCTCGTCAGCATGGCGACAAGAAGTGGCTGCTGGCGCGCAAGGGCGCGAAGCTGTACATGCAGAATGTCGTCGGCGTGGAAGTGAAGTCCATTACGACCGCGGCGGTGCAGAAGCTCTACCTCGACGGCGCGGATGCGGCGCTGATGAAGGGCAAGCGTGTGCTGATTGTGGACGACGTGATTTCCACGGGCGAATCCCTCCACGCGCTGGAAGCGCTGGTCAATCAGGCAGGCGGCGAAATCGTGGGTCGCATGGCGATTCTGGCGGAGGGCGACGCGCAGGAGCGCACGGATCTCATCTACCTCGAAAAGCTGCCTGTGTTCAACGCGAAGGGCGAAATCATCGGGTAAATCAAGTCAATCTGGGGTGTCGGAAGGAACTGGATGCAGTTTCTTGTTCGGCGGCGTTCGTGATGCAGCGGGCGCCGCTTTTTTTCGTGTATACAAAATGAAAATCCGGCGCATCCTTCCTCAAAAAGGAGGAATGCGTATGGATTACAGAACAGACTTGGCGATGGAGCGCACTGTCCGCCCCGGCGGCATGGGCGCGGGCGTTTCGGTGCACACGCAGCAGCAGGCGGGCGCGGAGGTGACGTGGGTGCGCGTGTCGTCGGAGAAGGCGGCGGAGCGGCTCGGCAAGGCGCAGGGCCTGTACTGGACGCTGACACACCCGAAATTGCCGCACATGCTGCCGGAGGAGCGGATGGACATCGCCCGCGAGGTGGCGCAGATGCTGCGGATGATGCTGCCGCCGCAGGGTGACGTGCTGGTGCTGGGGCTGGGCAATCGGCGGATGACGGCGGACGCGCTGGGCGACCGGGTGGTCAGCGGCATCCTCGTCACGCGGCACATGCAGGAGGAACACCTGCGGAGCGTGTGCGCCGTTGCGCCGGGGGTGCTGGGCATCACAGGCGTGGAGACGGCGGAGCTGGCGCTGGGGCTGGCGGAGCGCGTGAAGCCATCCGCCGTGATTGTGGTGGACGCGCTCGCGGCGATGGAAACGGCGCACATCGGCACGACGATTCAGCTGACCGACACCGGCATCCGCCCCGGCAGCGGCGTGGGCAACCACCGCAAGGGCATCACTGCCGAGACGATGCATGTGCCGGTGATTGCGGTGGGCATCCCGCTCGTCGTGTACGCTTCGACCATCGTCCGCGATGCGCTGGCGGATATGATGCAGCGCGAATCAGGCGATGCACAGGCACTTGCGGAGCAGCTAACCAGCGGCTATCCGCGCGACTTCGTGGTTACGCCGCGCAACATCGACGAGCTGGTGGCGGGGCTGGCGGACTTGCTCGCGCTGGCAATCAACAGCGCGCTGCAAACGAATCTGGAGATGGAAGAGCTGTCGCACTGCCTGCACTGACGGGCATAATTGGCGTTTGTGCCGCATACAATCCACCGATGGATGAAAGGCGGTGGAGGAAATGAAGGCGCTTCGGCGGATGCTGGCGGGACTTGTGTGCGCGGCGCTGCTGTTTGGGCGTGCCGCGGGCGAAGCGTCGTTTGATTTTACCGACGGGATGCTGGATGTCCCCGAGATCGCCGCGCCTACGGAAAATCCCGCGCCGACTGCCACGCTGTCGCCCGCGTTTGAGATGACGGTCATCCGCCCGGCAGCGCAGCAGCACCACGGCGCGATTCTCATCTACCACACGCACACTTGGGAGGCGTACCGGCAGACCGACGAACACTACCAGGAGACGGAAAAGTGGCGCACGAAGGACGAGCGCTACAACGTCGTTGCGGTGGGCGAGGCGCTGACCCGTGCGCTGACGGCGCTGGGCTATACGGTCGTGCATGACACAACGGCGTTTGAGCCGCCCAAATTGGCGGATGCTTACGCGCGTTCCCTGACAATGCTGGAGCAGCGAACGGCATCTGGCGAAACCTATGACCTCTATATCGACCTGCACCGCGATGCGATTTCGTCCATCTCCACCATCCGCCGCACCGTCAACATCGGCGGCGAGGACGCGGCGCGCTTCATGGTGCTTGTCGGCAAGGGAACGACCGGCGGCTATCATGAAATGCCGGATTTTGCCGCGAACCTGCACATTGCGGAGCTGCTGACGGACAAGCTCGAAGCCCAGTGCGAGGGTCTTTCGCGCGACGTGAAGGTGCGCACGGGACGCTTCAACCAGCATATCGCGCCGCGCTGCATCCTGATTGAGTGCGGCACGAACGAGAACACGCTGGAGGAAGTCCTCTGCGGCATCCCGTACCTTGCGCAGGCGATTGCGGAAACGCTTGATGCGCTGGAAGCGGAGACAGCAATTAACAATGAGGAATGAGCAAGGGGCAATTCGGAATTCGGAATGCGGAATGCGGAATTTGGAATCAAGCGCGGCGGGCGCGAATCGTCCTCCACAAAAGATTTTTCAGGGGAGAGCGCCAAACACGATTTGCTATAGAAAATTGTTACGGTTGTTCATTCTATGGATTATCCCCAAAAGCTGCGGCGCCGAAGGGGTGGAGGGGGCGAGTGGAAAGCCCCCTCCTCGCCTCCGCAGAGGCGAAATCTCTGCATGACAGCGCAATGCTATGAAGAAACAGCATCGGAAATAAAGCAATCAAAAAACGCAGCCTGACACGTTCGTCAGACTGCGTTTTGATTATCGCTTACAGCTTCGCCTGCGACAGCGGATATTCATCCAGCAGCGCCTTGAAATCCGCAAAATTCCGGCTCGTGCGGTCGACCATCGGCACAACCCACAGCAGAATCGCGAAGTCCAGCGCGACGGGCAGCCCACCCTCCATCAAGGCGGCGGCAACGCGGATGAAGCGGTACATTTCCGCCCGCGCGGCGCCCGAAAGCGGCGGTACCATCGCAAAAATCGGGGAGAGTACGGCGGTGATTTCCTCGTCCGACGTCTTGGCGACACTCGTGGCGTCCAGCAGGGCGGTCAGCGCGGCTTGGCTGATTGGCGCGGCGTCATCCGCCGGCAGTTCCGGGATGAACGGCAGCGCAGGGAGCGGCAGAATCGGCCATTGCCCGGCGTCGTAGGCGGCGTTGCGGGTCAAACCGATGCTGCTGCGCGACAAAAGCAGCTTGTGCATTCCGGAAATCGGCGCATAGTTCGGCAAGCTCGTCAAAAGCAGCACGGGCGTTGCGTCCACGGGGCGCAGGGCAACCATCGGGCGCTGTTCAGCGGAAATCTGGTGCGCAAAGCTGCGTTCCCAGCCCATTGCGGCGGCGATGTTGCGGATCAGCGTCGCGGCGGGCGCGGGGGTGGACGACACAATACCGATGCGGTCGCTCATCGCCAGCAGGAGCAGCAGCGCAATCCCCTGATTCTTCGTCAGCGTCAGCCCGCACTTGCCGCACACAGCCGTCAGGCGTGCCAGCAGTTCGTCCAGCGTCGCCTGCTGCCCGCTCACAGGGCTCATGCGCAGCGGCTGACCCGTCAGCGGGATGTTCAGCTGCAAGTCGCCCAGCAGCTTCGAGATGGTCGCGGGGAGCGCGTCGTTCTGCAGTGTGTCAATGTGCTTGAGCAGGGAATCGCGCTGCACGGTCAGGCTGTTCAGCTCGGTCTTGAGCGACGCCACCTGCGCTTCGCACGCGTCGCGATCGCTCTCCAGCTTGCCCGTTTCCTTCTGCAGGCGGTTCGCCATGCCGGCAATAATTTCCTGCTTGAAGCCGTCCATGTCGCGGCGCGCCTTGTCCAACTGGCACAGGGCAGTCAGGCGCTCCGCCTCCAAATCCTGTAGGCGGTCGCGCAGTACGCGCTGGAGCGCGGTGATGTTGCGGTCCTTGCAAATGCGGGGCTCCAGCTTGGAGCGCAGCCCGTCCAGCGAGAGCATGAAGTCCATCAGCTGCTCGCGCGCTTCGGGCATCCGCCACGCGGCGCGGAAGGCGTTCACCGCGTCCGCCACGGGGTTGTCAATGGGGCGCATGGATGTGCCGTTGGGCAGGTTTTGCGCCGGCGGCTCGTATTTGCCAACGTACCACTGGCTGCTCACCGTCTCCTGCACGCGGTTTTTGCTCGGCTGGGGAGACGTGCGCAGTGGTGTGCGGACGAGCGGCGTGCCGGTCAGCGGGCCGGTTTTCATCATGCTCGGCGGCATTTTCACCGGGCGCGTCTGCTGCTGATGCAGAAGGTTCGCACTGTCGGATACGCCTGTATTCAGGCTTTGCAGCGTCTCTTCAAAATCCTTCGTTTCGTCCAGAATGTTCAGCGTTTCGCCGATGGGCAGGGATTCATCCGCCGCGTCCGCCTTTTCCGCGGGCTTCTCCGCCGCGGGTGCTTCGGGGACAGTCTGGTCTGCCGGGACGGTCTGGTCTGCCGGGACGACCGGGTCTGCCGGGGCAATCGGGTCTGCCGGGGCAGCCGCGACACTCGGCGCAGCTGCCGGAACCGCTGCCGCATCCACCGGGCGGTCAAAGCGGACGGGCTTGGGGCGCATCTGCCGCTGAATTGGCGCGGGACGCACCGCTGTGGGCGCATCCTTCAGGCAGAGAATCGTGCGCTCCACGCCATCCGGGCAGGGCAGCGTGAACAGCATTCCCGCCATCCCGCTGCTCTTTTGCGGCTTTTCCGGGTCATTTTTGCACACAGGCCCGTACAGCACGTTGTCCGCGCGCAGATAGAACAGGGGCGTAATCGCTGTTTCCGCCACCACCGCGGCATCATCCGCCGGGGCGGAAATCACCTCATAAAAGCTGTGCGCAGGCAATTCATGCACGGTGTCGGAATAGAGGATAAACTGGTTCGGTTCGCCCTTGTCAGGGCGGAAATTCTTGTTTGTGCGGATTTTTGTAGCTTCGGCGGGCAGGTTCGCCAAGTCAACCAGACAATAATGCCCAAGGTCACGCATCCGGCTCTTGAAGGTGTGCTGTTCGTTGCGGTCAGGGACGATGCGCAGGCAGCCTTCCACCGGAAACTGGTTCATCGCCTCTTGACGGATGTCAGCGTCCGGGGTCAGCAGAGGGCGGACGCGAAAATACGCCTGTTGGATATTGTCCTCCTCCAGATAACAGAAGAGAAGCTGATTGTCGATGCTCATAATTGCCTCCATAAATAATAAGTAATAAAATAAAAGGACAGAACACTCCCTATGAAAATTTTATCAAATAAAGTGCGAATCGTCAAGGGTTTCGACAGGGTTTTTCCGCAAAAAGACGCTATCTTTTTCCGCCGCGCATGAAACCGCCTCCAGCGCGCATACTGATACTATTTCCAGATTCACCTGCGCCATCTGCTTGCGCCTTTTCATCTGGAAATAGTATGAACCCGAAAAGGGAGGCGAAAAACATGACGGTGGGGATGCTGCTGGCAACCATTCTGCTTGTGCTCACGTTCTCCGGCGTGCTTTCCGGCGCGTGGGAGCGGCTGGGGATTCGCCAGCGGACGGCGAGCGCGTGGCTGCTGGCAATGCTCGCGGCGCTGCTGATGCCGGATGTCTGGCTTGGCGCGGCGCGGGTGAATCCAGCGGGGCTGGCGGTGACGGCGGCGGCTTCCGTGCGCCTGATGATGACCATCCACCCGCGCCGGGAGCTGGTGCGCGTGCTGCTGGGCAGCGTGATTGCCGGGGCGATGGGGCTGCTTGTGCTGATTTTGTCGGACGGGCAGGCGGATGCGCTCTGGGCGTGCGCGATGCTCATCGGGGCGGCGGCGTGCTTTCTGGGGGTCAGCCGGCGCGGGATGCTCCTGTGCAGCTTGATGGGGATGCTCGTCGCGCAGGGCGCAGCGGGCGTGTCGGGGGTTCTCCGCGCGGACGTGCAGCCGTGGACGGACGCGGCGCTGCTGTGCGCAAGCGTATCCACCGCGCTGGCGGAAATTGTGCGCCGAACCGCCATTTTCCTGCTGACCCCGCCGGGCGTGAAAGGGGGACACCGCGGATGAGAAAGCTCCTGACGCTGCTTTTGCTGCTTCTTCTGCTGCTCACCAGTTCCGCTATGGCGGCGGAAAAATCGGCGTATCGCTTGGCGGATGAGCAGGGGACGCTGCTGGCGTGGCTGGATGTTCCCCCCGCCGTCGGGGATGTGCTGCTGACGGCGGATGGCACGCGCCACCGGGTGATTGCGGTAGAGGGGCAGCAGGCGGTCTTGCGCGAGGATGGCACGGAGACGCTGCCCGATGTGCCGTGGTCTGCCCGCGAGACGGCGCAGCCTGTGACCAGTGCCGTGCGCACCATCGGGCTGATGGGCGACGCGGCGCTTGTGCGGGATTTGCGGGAAGGGCTTGCGAATCAGGGCGCGGCGCTCGTGACGGTGAATCCTGAACAGGCGGATTTTCCGCTGACCGTCGCGCGGGACGAAATCAGCAATGCCGCGGAATATGATACGCTTTTAAGCGGCGAGAAAGCGGCGAAAATCCGCCTGATTGTCCGCCGCGGCGGCGATAATGAAGCGCTGATGAAGAATTTCGCGCTCTCCGTCAAGGCAGGGCTTGACCATACCGCCCCGACGCTCATTCGGGACGTGTACTTTGCCGCGAACGCGCAAGAGCCGCTCCGGATGCTCTGGGGCGCGCGGGAGACCGAGCCAATCCGCCTGCAAAACACGATTTTGCCGCTGGCGCAGGTGATTTCAAACGCCTTGGCGCCCCGCGACACGGCTGGCGGCATTTCCGGCAGCGAGGACGTGCCGGAGCACAGCGCCGTGACGGGCTTGATTTTCGCCGGCGGTCTGCTGCTGGCGGGCGTGGTCGGTTACGGGCTGCTGCTGACCGGCGGACGCAGGCACGGGAAGAAAACATAACCCAAAAGGCGATTCAGCCGATGAAGCTGAACCGCCTTTTTTCAGGTGCGTATGGTGATGATGCCCGCCGTGGCTCAATAGTAGGTGATGGAGACGACGTTCTCCGGCAGCCATACGCGCGAATCTGGTACGAGCCGGACGGCTGGAACTCCAGGCACACATAGCCGTTCTCCCACGCCATGACCGCGCCGGTCGTGCCGGAGGAAATCTTCTGCTGATGCTGCTTGTAGTTCGTGCCCGGCCCGTAGTACGCCGTTGTGGTGGAGGTCACGCGCCCCGAACCAATCGCGCCGCCTTCAATCGGCACGCGGCTGACATCAATGTCGATGCGCTGCTCGCCCGTGTAAACGCGCACAGTCTTGCCGCCGTACTCAAACTCGACCTGCAGCCACCAGATATCGTTGCCGGACGCGCGGGACAGCACCGTCACCGTGTGGCCGCCGTCGTTCCAGTAGGTGCCAAGCTCATCGTACTTCGTCGACGGGCCGGAGCGCGTCGAAATCGGGCGGTTGGACATGGCAAGCAGTCCGCTGCTGCTGTCGGAGGAAGAGGGCGTCCAGCGGCCCAGCGCCACGTCAAACGAGACGCAGATGGCGGGGCGGACAGCGTTGTCAAACTCCGTCACCTTGTTGCCGTGGTCGTAGAAGCTGCCGTGTGCGCCGACGAACACGCCGAAGGTCGACGTGCTGTCCACGCGCGCCCAGTAGGAGGAGGGGCCTGTGTCGCTGGCGGTGTACGCGCCGCACTGCCGGGCGTATTCCGTGGCGTAGAGCAGCTCCGTGTCCAAATACTGCTGGATTTCCCACTGGCTGAGGATGTACACATAATCCGACGAATTGCTGACGTACACGCTGTTCAGCTGCCCCTGTTCCGCCGACGTGAACGCGGAGGACAGGAACGTGCTGTTCAGCCACGAGCGGATGGTGCTGTTGTGCCACGAGGTGGTGCTGGTCGAGCGGTTGTAGACCATCGAAGCCAGCCCGTACTCACTCACCGCGCGGACTGTCCGGCTGCCGTAATCAACGCTGTACACGCGCCAGAGAATCGGCTCGTCGCCGTTGCGCAGGTTGCCATCCTGCTCGTAGTTGCCGAAGTAGAACGTCTGCCCGACGTACACGTCATTTGCCGCCGAAGCAGCGGGCAGCAGCGTCAGCAGAGAAATGAGTGCCACCAAAAACGACAGAATCCGTTTGTTGCGCATGGAAAACGACCTCCCGTACAGATTTTGTAAAACCATTATATGCCATGCAATACGCCTTGTCAAGTCCAAAAAACGGCTGCTTTTTGCCAAAAATCAGGCGGCGGCAAAATTTTCATCCGACAAACAGTTGACCTTGACCGCGAAAAATGATACATTATAATGAGCGCGAATTCTGCGCTGTACGGTTAAGGAGGTACTTCCACTTTGCAACCCGAAATCAACCAAGAAGCCATCGCCCGGATGCTCGATCAGGTGCAGAAGCCGACGCGCTATACCGGCGGGGAAATGAATACGCAGCTCAAGCCGTGGGACAGCGCGAAGCTGCATTTTGCGTTCTGCTTTCCGGATACCTACGAGGTCGGTATGTCCCATCTGGGCATGAAGATTCTCTATGCCGCGATGAATCAGCAGCCTGATATGCTCTGCGAACGCGCGTTTATGCCGTGGGTGGACATGATGGAACTGATGAAGCAGGAGAAAGTTCCGCTGTTCACGCTCGAAAGCCGCAGCCCGCTCAGCGCCTTTGACGTCGTGGGCTTTACGCTGCAATATGAAATGAGCTACTCCAACATTCTGGCGATGCTGGAGCTTGGCGGCATTCCGCTTTTGCGGGAAAATCGCCGGGAGGAAGACCCGATTGTGGTTGCGGGCGGGCCGTGCGCGTTCAATCCCGAACCGCTGGCGGATTTTATTGACGCATTCATGGTCGGCGACGGCGAAGAGCAGATTCTCGACCTCAACCGCGTCATCATGCAGGGGCGCGAAGAGGGCGCGAGCCGCATGACGATCCTCAAGCGCCTGTGCGCCATCCGCGGCGTGTACGTTCCGGCGCTCTATGACGTCCAGTATAACGCGGACGGCACGATTGCGTCCATGAAGCCGAACTGCCCCGAAGCGCCCGAAAAGGTCTTGAAAGCGATTATCCCGGACTTGGACAAGGCGTTCTATCCCACGGAAATCCCTGTGCCGTATATGGAGATTATCCACGACCGCATCATGCTGGAAATCATGCGCGGCTGCACACGCGGCTGCCGCTTCTGTCAGGCGGGCATCCTGTATCGCCCGGTGCGCGAGCGGAGTCTGGAGCATCTGGTGGAGCTGGCGCAGCAGCTGGAAAACACGACCGGGTATGAGGAAATCAGCCTGTCCAGCCTGTCGTCCGGCGACTATACCTGTCTGGCGGAGCTGATTCGCGAGCTGATTCGGCGCTTAGACGAGAAGCATGTGTCGATTTCGCTGCCGTCGCTGCGCCTGGACAGCGTGCTGAAGGATTCGCTGGAGGCGACGCAGAAGGAGAAGAAAACCAGCCTGACGTTCGCGCCCGAAGCCGGAACGCAGCGCCTGCGCGACGTCATCAACAAGGGCGTGACCGAAGAAGACCTGATGAGCAAAGTCTCCGACGCCTTCCACGGCGGATGGAGCAGCGTCAAGCTGTACTTCATGATGGGTCTGCCGACGGAAACGACCGAGGACTTGGACGGCATTGCGGATTTGGCGAAAAAGGTCGTCGATGCGTACTTTGCTGTGCCGAGGGGCGAGCGCGCGAAGGGGCTGCGCGTGGTGTGCAGTGCGTCCGTGTTTGTGCCCAAGCCCTTCACGCCCTTCCAGTGGGAGCCGCAGGACACGCAGGAGATGGTGCGCGAGAAGCAGAGCCACCTGCGCGAGAAGCTGCATATCAAGGGCGTCACGTTCAATTATCATGAGTCGGATTTGAGCTATCTGGAAGCGTGCTTTGCCCGCGGCGACCGCCGAATGGGGCAGGTGCTTCTCCGCGCGTATCAGAAGGGCTGTATGCTCGACGGCTGGACGGAGCTGTTCAAGTACGACATGTGGCGCGAAGCCTTTGCCGAGCTGGGCATTGACCCGGCGTTCTATGCCTACCGCCGCCGCGAGAAGGACGAAATCATGCCGTGGGATGTGATTGACTGCGGCGTGACAAAGGAGTTCCTGTGGCGCGAGAAGGAAAAGGCGGAAAAGGCGCAGACGACCAAGGACTGCCGCAAGGGCTGCAACGGCTGCGGCCTGCAGCGCTTCAAAGGGGTGTGCAAATATTGCGGATAATGGCTGTGTTTGAAAAGGGCATCCGCCTGCGCCACATCGGGCATCTGGACATTCAGCGGGCGATGATGCGCGCGCTGCGCCGTTCGGGGCTGCCCGTGGCGTATTCCAATGGGTATAATCCGCATATTCTGCTGACGTTCGCGTCGGCGCTGTCCACCGGGGCGGCGGGAAAAAAGGAAATTCTGGATGTGACGATGGCGCGCGAGGTGTCGCCGGATGATTTCCTCCAGCAGATGAACCGCGCCCTGCCGCCGGATTTGCAGCTTTCTTTCGCCCGTGCGCTGGATGACAAGCATCCGGCGATGATGGCGCTCGTGCAGGCGGCGGATTACACGCTGAACATTGCGGATGCGAACGCGGCGGCAAAGATGATTGCGGCGATTCCTGATTTTCTCCAGCAGACGAGCATTCTCGCCATGCGCCGCACGAAATCCGGCATGAAGGAAACGGACATCCGCCCGCTGCTGGTGTCGCTCTCCGGCGAAGGCACGGCGATTCATGCCGTCATGGTGCTGACGGAGACGCTGGCGTGCAAGCCGGATATGCTGTTAAGTGCGCTTAGCACCTTCTGCGGGCTGGAAAACGCCCCGGATGCGCTGATTATCCGCAACGGCTTGCTGGGTCGGGATGAAAACGGCGAACTGACGCCCTTGGAGAACCTATGAGAACATTGCTTGTGCATCAGGGCGAAAAGCCGCTGATTGGCATATTGGAAGACGGGCAATTGGCGGAAGTCTTTTTCCCGCAGGAGGGCGACACGGCGGAAGCGGTGCTGCTGGGGCGCGTGGAGCGCATTGTGCCGGGGATGAAGGCGGCGTTCGTCGATATTGGGCAGGAGAAAAACGGCTTTCTGCCGCTGGAAGAGAAGAACACGGGGCTATCCTACCCGAAAACGGGCGACGCGGTCATTGTGCAGATTCGCAAGGAAGCACAGGGCGTCAAGGGCGCGTTCCTCACGCGTGACATCAGCCTGTGCGGGGAGACGATGCTGCTCACGCCCATGAGCCGCATGGTTGGCGTGTCGTCCAAAATCACGGAGGATGGCAAGCGGAAGGCGCTGAAGGAGACTGGCAGGGCGATTGCGCAGGAGCGCTTCGGCTTGGTGATGCGCACGGCGGCGGAGAATGCGCCGGAGGAAGAACTCGCGGCGGAAGCGGAGCGCCTGTTCCAGCAGTGGGAGCAGATTCGCCGCGCCGCGCCGACCGCGCATGTGCCGTCCGTCTTGATGCAGCCGCGAAGCACGCTCGAAGCCGTGCTGGATGACTATCGCCCGCGCGGGATTGACCAAATTGTGACGGACGACCCGGCGGTGGAGGCGAAAGCCGCGGGCATTGCGCCGGTTCAGGTGATTCCTGACAATCTGCTGACCATCTACAAAATCGAGTCGCAGCTAAAAAAAGCGCAGGAGCGCCGCGTGTGGCTCAGCAGCGGCGGTACGCTGGTCATCGACCCGTGCGAGGCGATGACGGTGATTGACGTCAACACCGCCAAATTCACCGGCAAGCGCGAGTTAGAGGACACCGTGCTGCGGCTGAATCTGGAAGCGTGCGGCGAGATTGCGCGGCAGGTGCGCCTGCGGAATTTGAGCGGCATCATCATCATTGATATGATTGACATGAAGACCCCGGAACACCGGCAGATGGTGCTGGACGCGCTGGAAGAAGCGTTCGCGTCCGACCGCGTAAAGACGGTGATTCACGGCTTGACCTCCCTCGGCTTGGTGGAAATGACGCGCAAACGGTCACGTCCGCCGCTGCGGGAAATGCTTGCAAAACAGGAGGAAGCCCATGAGTGACAGAAAGCCTGTCATCATTTCAGAAGAACAGCTGGAAGAGCAGCGGCAGTATATTCAGCAGATTCGCCTGATGCCGGATGCCCCCAAGAGCTACCACGTTGTGACCTATGGCTGCCAGATGAACGCGCACGACAGCGAAATCCTCGCCGGAATGCTGCGCGACATGGGCATGGAGGAAGCCGCCGACCGCGAATCGGCGGATTTTGTGCTGTTTAACACCTGCTGCGTGCGCGACAACGCCGAGCGCCGCGCCTTGGGCAACGTGACGTGGCTCAAGGAGGTGCGCAAGAAGAATCCGCGCCTGATGATTGGCGTGTGCGGCTGCATGATTCAGCAGCCGGGCATGGCGGAGAAAATTTTGAAGCAGTACCGCTTTGTGGATTTGGCGTTTGGCACGGCAAACCTGTACCGCCTGCCGGAGTTGATGCTCAAAGCGCTGGAAAGCGACCACGCCGTGGTGGAGGTGGAGGAGCAGAACACGATTGCCGAGGGGCTGCCTGTGCAGCGCCTGCGCCATGATGCCGCCTATATCACGATTATGTACGGCTGCGACAACTACTGCACCTACTGCATCGTGCCGTATGTGCGCGGGCGGGAGCGTTCGCGCGAGATGAGCGCGATTGTGGCGGAAGCGGAAGCCCTGCGGGACAGCGGCGTGAAGGAAATCATGCTGCTGGGGCAGAATGTGAACAGCTACGGCAAAGGGCTCCAAACGCCCGTCACGTTCGCCCAGCTGCTCAAGGCGCTGGATGATGTGGGCATCCCGCGCATCCGCTTCATGACCAGCCATCCGAAGGACTTGTCCGACGAGCTGATTGATGTGATGGCGCATTCCAAGCACATCCTGCCGCAGTTCCATCTGCCGGTTCAGCATGGCAACGATGAAATCCTCCGCCGGATGAACCGCCACTACAACCGCGCGCAGTACCTTGACCGTGTGCGCAAGCTGCGCGAGGCGATTCCGGCTATCGGCCTGACGACGGATATTATCGTCGGCTTCCCCGGCGAGACGGAGGAGCAGTTTCAGGACACACTGTCCCTCGTGCGCGAGGTCGGCTATGACAGCGCGTTCACCTTCATCTATTCGCCCCGGACGGGCACGGGCGCGGCGAAAATGCCGAACCAAGTGCCGGAAGACGTGTCCTCCCGCCGCATTCAGGAGCTGCTGAAAGTGCAGGAAGAATGCCAGAAGAAGGCATTGGCGCGGTTCGTCGGCACGGAAGAAGAGGTGCTGGTGGAGGGGCTCAGCCGCCGCAGCGACACGGACGTGTCCGGTCACGGGCTGCACGGGCTGTCCGTCACATTCCCCGGCACGGAAAGCGACGTGGGCGAAATCGTCCGCGTGAAGATTGTGGGCGCGAAGAACAACACGCTCACGGGTGAAAGAATCTAACCCGGCTGTAATCAGAAAGGACAATCAATATGAAAGAAGTTATGATGTGCGCGCAGAAGCTGGCGGAAGCCATTCTGAACAGCGACGTTTACCAGCACATGCACACGCTGGAAGAGCAGGTGACGCAGGACGAAGACGCGACGAAGGCGATTGCCGCCTACATGGAAAAGCGCACGGCGGTCGAACAGGCGATGCGCAAGCCGGACATTGACCCGACGCAGCTTGCCGAAGCCGCGCAGGAGCTGGAAGACGTGCAGCAGGCGATGAACGACTGCCCCATCATCCGCGACATGCGGGACGCGCAGAAGAAGTATCAGGACATGATGGACAACGTGAACCGCATCCTGCGCCTTGTTGTCACCGGCGAAACGGAAGACGACAAAGGCGGTCAGCCCACCTCCGGCTGCACCGGCAACTGCGCCTCTTGCGGCGGCTGCCACTAATCTGGGAAGGTAAAATTATTCACGAAATCATGCCTTTATGGGTTGGAAATCAAGCAAGCCAGCCGAAAAGCTCCTCCCGCCCGCAAGAAACTTTGATGGCGGGGGGAGTCCAGAGGGGGCTGAAGCCCAGACTTGCACCCTCTTCAGCCCCCTCTGGGCGCTCTTTGGTTCCTTTCTGGCGCGCCAGAAAGGAACAACTTCGCGTCCGCAGACGCGACGGGAGCAGCGAAAGAAACCAATAAGGCAGATTCCATAAAAACAGCAAGTTAAACTGCAACAAGAACGAAAGCGGGGAACAGACATGGCGAGCGTCACACCGATGATGCAGCAGTACCTTGATACCAAGGCGGAATATAAGGACTGCATTCTTTTCTTCCGCCTCGGTGACTTTTATGAGATGTTCTTCGATGACGCGAGGACTGCTTCGCGCGAGCTGGAACTGACGCTGACGGGCAAGGACTGCGGACTCAGTGAACGCGCCCCGATGTGCGGCGTGCCGTATCACGCGGTGGACACCTATGTCGAGAAGCTCATCGAGCGCGGCTATAAGGTCGCTATCTGCGAGCAGATGGAAGACCCCGCGCTGGCGAAGGGGCTGGTCAAGCGCGCTGTCACGCGCATCATCACTCCCGGCACGGTCATTGAACCGGCGATGCTGGATGAGAAGGCGAATAACTTCCTGTTAAGCATCTGCTTTGTCGCCGACCGCGCGGGGCTGGCGTTCGCTGATGTGTCCACGGGTGAATTCTACGTCCACGAAATCACCCAGCCGGAAACGACGCTCTCGGACGAGGTGGCGCGCATTTCCCCGATGGAAATCATCTGCAATGACCAAGTGAAGCTGCGCGCGTGCCTGCAGCGGGAGATGCAGAATGCTTCGGAGCAGCCGAGCGCGTGGTTTCAGCTGGCGAACGCGACGGAAGCGCTCTGCCGCCATTTCGCGCTCAATGACCTGTCGCCGCTGGGACTCAGCGACGAGTACAAGGCGGGCGCGAGTGCCGCGGGCGCGCTGATGCGGTATCTGTCCGAGACGCAGAAGAACGCCTTGGAGCACATGACCAGCCTGCGCATTTATCAGGGCAGCGAAACGATGCTGCTTGACCGCAACACGCGGCGAAATTTGGAATTGACGGAATCCATCCGCGGGAGAAGCCGCAAGGGGAGCCTGCTCTGGCTGCTGGACAAAACCAGCACGGCGATGGGCGGCCGCCTGCTGCGCTCGTGGATTGAGCAGCCGCTGGTAGATGAGGAAAAAATCAACCGCCGTTTGGACGCGGTGGGCGAGTTTGCGCAGGAGCATGTGCTGACGATGACGCTCGCGGAGGAATTGCAGGGCGTGTACGACATTGAGCGCCTGCTGTCGAAGGTCGCCTATAAGTCGATGAACGCGCGGGATTGCTTGTCGCTGTGCGCGTCGCTGCAAAAAGTGCCGAAAATCCGTGAGCTGCTGCGCGAGGCGAAAAGTCAGGCGGTGGAGGAAATCCGCGATTCGCTGGACACCCTGCCGGAACTGACCGACCTGCTGACCCGCGCGATTCACCCCGACGCGCCGATTCTTATCACCGAGGGCGGCATCATCCGCGATGGCTACTCCCAGATGCTGGATGAATACCGCGCCGCGTCCACGAGCGGCAAGCAGTGGATTCTGGAGCTGGAGCAGAAGGAACGCGAGGAGACGGGCATCCGCAACCTGCGCATCCAGTACAACCGCGTGTTCGGCTACTACATCGAGGTCAGCAAGTCGTATTACGAAATGGTGCCGGCGCGCTACACCAGAAAGCAGACGCTGGCGAACTGCGAGCGCTACATGACGCCGGAGCTGAAGGAAATCGAGCAGAAAATCGTCGGCGCGCAGGAGCAGTCCACACGCTTGGAATTGCAGCTGTTCACCGAGGTGCGCGAGAAAATCGCGGAGCAGATTGCGCGCATCCAGAAGACGGCGATGGCGCTCAAATCGCTGGACGCGCTGCTGTCGCTGGCGAAATCTGCGATAGAGTACCACTACGTCCGCCCGGAAATGACGCAGGACGGCACGCTGGATATTGTCGAGGGGCGCCACCCGGTTGTCGAGCAAACGATGAGCGAGGGCGGATTTGTGCCCAACGACACGCACATGAATGCTGACGACTGCCGCATGTGCATCATCACCGGGCCGAACATGGCAGGCAAAAGCACCTACATGCGGCAGGTGGCGCTGATTGCGCTGATGGCGCATATCGGGTCGTTCGTCCCGGCGAAGGAAGCGAAAATCCCCGTCACCGACCGCATTTTCACGCGCGTCGGCGCGTCGGATGACCTCGCCAGCGGGCAGTCCACGTTCATGGTGGAGATGAGCGAAACGGCGTACATCCTGCGCAACGCGACCGCAAAGTCCCTCGTCATTCTGGACGAAATCGGACGCGGCACCAGCACGTTCGACGGCTTGGCGATTGCGTGGGCGGTGGTGGAGTACCTGTGCGACAAGCAAAAATCCGGCGCAAAGACGCTTTTCGCGACGCACTACCACGAGCTGTCCGAGCTGGAAGGGCATATCGACGGCGTGCAGAACTACTGCATTTCCGTCAAGGAACACGGCGAGGACGTCATTTTCCTGCGCAAAATCATTCGCGGCGGGGCGGACAAGTCCTTCGGCATCCACGTTGCGCGGCTGGCGGGCGTGCCGCACCCGGTTCTGGTGCGCGCGCACGAAATTCAGGCACGTTTGGAAGTCAGCGACATCAACCAGCACGGCATCGGGCAGAACATTCTGGGCGATGCCGAGAAGCGCAAGGACGAACAGGTCAACCTGTTTGACTATCGAAAGACAGAGATTATCAACGAACTGCAAACGCTGGATGTGATGGCGCTGACGCCGATGGACGCGATCAACAAGCTGTTCCTGCTGCGCGAGAAGGCAAGAAAGTTGTAAAAACAGACCAAGAGTCGGCAAAAACCGACCGAAATCTCATAAAAACCGACCGAAAGTCGGAAAAACAGACAGAAAGGGAAGCAAATGGCAGGAAAGATTCAGCTCCTGTCCGATGAGGTCATTGGCAAAATCGCGGCAGGCGAAGTGGTGGAGCGTCCTGCCGCCGCCATCAAGGAACTGGTGGAGAACTCGCTGGACGCGGGGGCCAGCGCGGTCACGGTGGAAATCCGCGACGGCGGCATCAGCTATTTCCGCGTGACGGACAACGGCAGCGGCATCCGCAGCGAGGACATCCGCATGGCGTTTGAGCGCCACGCGACGAGCAAAATCCGCCGCACGGATGATTTGTTCAGCATCCAGACGCTGGGTTTCCGCGGCGAAGCGCTGGCGTCCATCGCGGCGGTGGCGCATGTCACCTGCACAACACGCACGAAGGCAGACCCAAGCGGCATCAAGGTGCAGAACAACGGCGGAACGATTGAGTCCATCGAAGAAGCAGCCTGCCCCGAAGGCACGACGTTTGTCGTCCGCGACCTCTTTTTTAACACCCCAGTGCGCCTGAAATTCCTCAAAAAGCCGGTCACGGAGGCAGGCTATGTGTCCGACCTGATGATGCGGCTGATTTTGTCCCGCCCGGACGTGTCCTTCCGCTACATCAGTCAGGGCAAAACGCTCTACCACTCTGCGGGCGACGGCAAGCTGTCCTCCGCCGTGTTCAGCATCTATGGGCGCGAAATGCTCCACTCCATGCACGAGGTGGACGGGCATCAGGCGGGGCTGATACTCAAGGGCTTCGTTGGCGTGGGCGAAAGCGGGCGCGGCAGCCGAAACCACCAGTCGTTCTTCATTAACGGGCGATATATGAAGTCGTCGATTTTGTCCGCGGCGGTAGAAGCGGCGTGCCGGGAGCGCGTATTGTCCGGCAAATACCCGACGTGCGTGCTGCACCTGACCATGCCGTATGACACGGTGGATGTCAACGTGCATCCGAACAAGCTCGAAGTCCGCTTCCAGAACGAAGCGGCGGTCGCGGAGGCGGTCGAGGCGATTGTGGCGGATGCGCTGGCGGACAAAGCGCCCGTTGAGCAGCCAGAAGTGCTGCGCCTGACGCCTGAACCGCCGCCGACGGTGCCCGTGACGGTCGTTCGGCAGCCTGTGACGGCGAGCGAGGCTGTGCAGCCGGAAGCTGCGGTTCGCTCGGCTGTTCCGCCGAAGGCAGAGAAAAAACCGACCGTCGGTACGGAAATTCCGCAAAAGGCGGCAATCCCCGCGAAAAACCCGCCGATTCCGACACCAAGCGCCCCGCCGGACAAGCCGTCCGAGCCGCCGAACGATGCCATTCCCGCGTGGAAGCAGCCGCTGGTGATGCGCAGCCCGTCAGCACTGGCGCAGCATTACAACGCCGAACCCGCCGTACCGCCGCCTGCCAATCCGCTAAAACCGACCGCAAGTCTGGTTTCGCCGATACCGGTGCAGCAGACGATTCTGCCGAATGACCAGACGAACATGCGCATTATCGGCACGCTGTTTGACAGCTACATTCTGGTGGAATATGCGGACAATTTGATGCTGATTGACCAGCAGGCGGTGCATGAACGCGTGATGTTTGACCGCATGATGAAGGCGCTCGACCAGCACCGCTGCGGGCAGGAAATGCTCGTGCCGATGATTGTCAGCCTGACGCGCCGGGAGCAGCAGCTGCTCGACGAGCACGCGCGGGAATTGGCGGATATCGGGCTGGTGGTCGAGCCGTTCGGGGAGAATGAGGTGTCGATTCGGTCGATTCCGATGATCCTCGGTCAGCCGCAGGCGGCGGGGCTGCTGCGCGACATCATCGACCAGCTGGAGAATGAGCGCGGCGTGGTGTCGCTGGAAAAGCGGCGCGCGGCGATTCTGGCGCTGGCGTGCAAGCGCAGCGTCCGCTCCGGCGAGCGCCTGAACGACGCCGACATCCGCGAACTGGTCAGCCGCGTGGCGGATAAGCGCGTCATCCCGGCGAGCCCGCGCGGTACGCCGCTGGTCGTTGCGCTGAACAAAACGGACATCGACCGGCGATTCCGGCGGATGCAGTGAGGTGACAATATCATGAAGGAAACGTGCTGGGTGCTGACAGGCCCGACCGCGAGCGGCAAAACCGCGCTGTCGCTCCGTCTGGCGCGGACGCATGACTGCGAGATTGTCTGCATGGATTCGATGCAGATTTATCGCGGCATGGACATCGGCACGGCGAAACCGACGGCGGATGAACGCGCGCAGGCGGTGCATCACATGGTAGACGTCGCCGACCCGACGGAGGATTTTTCCGTCGCGCGCTATCAGGAGATGGCGGAAAGCTGCATCGCGGACATTCAAGCGCGCGGGCACCGGGCGCTGCTTGTCGGCGGCACGGGGCTGTATCTCCGGGCGCTCCGGCAGCCGATGGCGATGGGCGAAGCGGCGGCGGATGAAAGCATCCGGCAGGAATTGCAGCAGATCGCGGACGCGCCCGGCGGCAAAGAGCAGCTTCATCAGCAATTGGCGGCGGTTGACCCGGACACGGCGCAGCGCCTGCACTTGAACGACGTCCGCCGCGTGATTCGCGCCTTGGAGGTCTACCGACTGACAGGCCGTCCGTTCTCGCAGCAGCCGCAAATAAAAACCGACAGTCGGTTTTCTTACCGCGTTGCATCGCTGACGATGCCGCGCGACATCCTCTATGCGCGGATTGAGCAGCGAATCGACCAGATGCTGGCGGACGGGCTGGCGGAGGAAGTCAGCAGACTGCTGAAAAGCGGCGTTCCGCGCGACGCGAAGGCGATGAAAGCCATCGGCTACAAGGAAATGATACCGTATGCCTTGGGCGAAACGACGCTGGATGAGGCGGTTTACGCGCTGAAGCTCAACACGCGGCACTACGCCAAGCGCCAGCTGACGTGGATGCGCCGGGAGGAGGACGTCCTGTGGGTGGACGCGCTCGAACCGGATGCGTATGACAAATTGGAAGCGTATTACACGCAAGGAGAAGCAAAATGACCATTGAAGAATTGATTGCACAGGCGGAAAGCGGCTTGACGGCGCAGTTCGCCCGCATTGACCGCATGGAGGAAATTGGGACGCGCCGCGTGCTGGACGCCTTCCGGGAGCATCAGGTGGCGTACCGGCATTTCGCGCCGACGACGGGCTACGGCTATGACGACGTGGGGCGTGATACGCTCGAAAAGATTTTTGCAGAGCTGTTCGGCACGCAGGCGGCGATTGTCCGCCCGCAGATTGCCAGCGGCACGCACGCCATCAGCCTGTGCCTGTTCGGTCTGGTGCTGCCGGGGGACGACATCGTGTCTGCGACGGGGATGCCCTACGACACCTTGCAGGACATCATCGGCTGGGGCGAGGGCGACGCGCCGGTCGGCTCACTGCGGGAAATGGGCGTGAGCTTCCATCCCGTGGCGCTGCGTGACGGCAAAATCGACCTTGACGCGGTGGAAAACGCCATCACCCCGAGGACGAAGCTCGTCATCGCCCAGCGCAGCCGCGGCTATGACTGGCGGCCGTCGCTGATGCCGGAGGAGTTCGCGCCTTTGGCGAAGATGCTGCACGAGAAGCATCCCGGCGTTCGACTGATGGTGGACAACTGCTACGGCGAGTTTGTGTGCGAGAAGGAGCCGAGCCACTACGGGGCGGACGTGTGCGTTGGTAGCCTCATCAAGAATCCGGGCGGCGGACTTGCCCCCACGGGCGGCTACATCGTCGGCACGCAGGAGGCCGTCGAGCGCATCGCCTACCGCCTGACTGCGCCGGGCATCGGGCTGGAAGTTGGTTCGTATGCCGCAAGCTACCAGCCGTTCTATCAGGGCTTGTTCATGGCGCCGCACACCGTTGCGCAGGCGATTAAGACGGCGTGTCTGGCAGCGCGCGTGTTTGAAATCCTTGGCATGACGACGACGCCCGCGGCGGATGAGCCCCGCGCCGACATCATTCAGGCGATTCAAATGCGCACGCCGGAGCGCCTCGTCGCGTTCTGTCAGGGGATTCAGATGGCGTCCCCGATTGACTCGATGGCGCTGCCCGAACCGTGGGATATGCCCGGCTACAATGACCAAGTGGTCATGGCGGCGGGCACGTTTGTCGCGGGCGCGTCGATTGAGTTGTCGGCGGATGCCCCCATGCGCGAGCCGTATACCGCCTACATGCAGGGCGGCCTGACCTACACGCACGGGCGAATCGCGCTGCAAATGGCGCTGAACCGCATGGTGGAACAGGGCGCGCTGACGCTGAAGTAATTATGAATTTAGCACGATAAATTCAGATCATACCCCTGCTTTTCCCGGCATACGATGTGCTGGAAAGGCAGGGCTTTTTGCTATGAACGAAACGAAACAGACGGAACTCCGCGTGCGCCCAAGGCGTACAGAACTCGCAGCCAGCAAGCCGGACATCGAGTGGGTGAAAACACCGAAAAAGCATTGGCAGGAGCGGCTGCTGCCAAATCTCGCCATTGCGTCGGCGCTGATGCTCTGCGCGGTTGCGCTGAAAACCGGGGCGATTCCGCCGCTGACGGACGCTGTGCAGTTGGTCATGAGCGCCGCGACGGATGATTCGCTCTTGAATGGCGATTTGGGCAAGCTGTCCTTCGTCAGCAGCATTTTCCCGGAAGCATCGCTCGTTTTCGGTGAATCGGGCGGCAAGCTGACCATGCCGGTGGAAGCGGAAAGTGTCGTGCACGCGTGGTCGCAGAGTGAGCCGTTCATTTCATGGGATGCGCAGACGAAAATTGTCACGTCCGCAATGGCGGGCGAGGTCATCGGCGTGTACCACGGCAATGAGGACGAACGGCTGGTGCAGGTGTTAGGCGCGGACGGGCTGAGCTGCTTGTACGGGAATCTCGCGAGTGTGACGGTCAGCACGGGCGACATGGTGCAGACGGGCGACCCGCTGGGGACGCTTATGGCCGGTCAGCCGTGCGTGATGGAGGTACGGCAGGACGGCTTGAGCGTTGACCCGGCGGTGATGATGCGGCAATGAAGCGAAAAATCGCGACGCTGGGAGAAACGGACATCACGGTGCATCCGGCGGCGGGGATTCTCCTGCTCCTTGGACTCCTGACGCGCTGGCGGGCGCTGCTGATTTGCACTTACGCGAGCATCATCCTGCACGAAACGGCGCACGCGGCGGTCAGCGCGCTGTGGCATCATCCGCCGCAGGAGGTAGAAATTACGCCGCTGGGCGCAATGATGCGCTTGGAGGACGAGGAACGTCTGCCGCTGACGGCGCGAATCAGCGTGATACTCGCCGGGCCGCTGATGACGCTGATTTTGTGCGCCTTGTCGCTGTGGCTGACACAAAACGGCGTGATTCCGCGGGAAGCGGGGCGGCTGATCTTCCTCGGTAACGCGGGGATTTTGCTGGTGAACCTGCTGCCCGCGCTGCCGCTGGACGGCGGACGGCTGCTGTCAGCGGTCTTGCTGCGCCTCCTGCGGCGGGAAACGTGCTGGCGGGTGATGCGCATCATCGGCACGGCGGCGGGGGCGCTGCTTGTCGTCGGCGGCGTGGTCGGCGCGGTGCGCAGGTGGCAGGGAAGCTGGTCGCTGGCGGCAGCGGGTTGCTTCCTATTGTATAGCGCGGTCAGCGCGACGACGAGCACAGCGCTGATGGAGCTTCGCGCGCTGATGGACCGAAAAATCCGCATGGAAACGCGCGGAAAACTGCCGATTCAACCCATGGCGATGCTTTCCACGCGGACGCTGCACCACGCCGTGCGTGCCCTGCACCCAACGCGCATGACGCAATTGTACATCATCGAGCCGGGGACAATGCGGCTTCTTGGCATACTGACGGAGCAGCAGCTGATTGCCGCCTACCTGAGCGCGCCGCAGCGGACATTGGCGGAGGAGGTGGACGCATGACGATTGCGGAACTTGCGCCGGGGCAGTCGGGTGTGATTGCGGCGTATCGCGGTGCGGACGCGGAAGAGCGGCATCTGCTGGACATGGGGCTGACGCCGGGCGTGCGGGTGCGGCTGATTGGCACGGCGCTCCTTGGCGACCCGCTGATTCTGCTCGTGCGCGGCAGCCGCGTGTCCATCCGCCGGCGTCTGGCGCGGCAAATCATCCTGTCAGGTGGTGAGGCGGAATGAAAACGATTGCGCTGGTGGGCAGCCCGAACTGCGGCAAAACGACGCTGTTCAACGCCGTCACGGGGCTGCATCAGCATGTGGGCAACTGGGCGGGCGTGACGGTGGAGCGAAAAGAGGGGACGCAAAATGGCGTCAAGTGGGTGGACTTGCCCGGCGTGTACGCGCTCAGCCCGTATTCGGCGGAGGAAAAAGTGACCATCGACTACTTATCCGGCGGTGATTATGATGAAATTCTGCAAATTGTGGATGCAACCGCTCTCGCGCGCGGGCTGTACCTGACACATCAGCTGACGCAGCTGTCGCGCCCGATGACGATTGCGCTGAACATGATGGACGAGTGCCGGAAGCGCGGCATCACCATCGACACGGAGGAATTGTCGGCGCGGCTGGGCATTCGCGTGCTGCCGATGAGCGCGCGGGATGGCACGGGCGTCCCGGAACTCCTGCGCGCACTGAAAGACGGGGCGAAAACGCCGAAAAGTCCGCCGAGCGCGCCGTACACCGCCATTATCCAGCGGATGAAAAGTGCCCTGCCGGCGGGGAATCTCCCGTCGGAGTTCCGTGCGTGGAAGGCGCTGGAAGGCGATGAGATGGGCGCGGCGGAGGCGGCGCGGGCGGGACAGGCGCAATTGCGGGCGCAGTTCGGCATGTCGGCGGCGGCAGCGCTTTCGGCGCTTCGCTATGCGTGGGCGGATGATCTATGCGCGACGGTGCGGCGGGGGAATCCTGACAATCCGACGCGTGCGGACGTTATCGACGCGCTTGTGCTGCACCCTGTGCTGGCGCTGCCGATTTTGGCGGGGCTGCTGGCGCTCATGTTGTCGCTGGCGTTCGGACGGTTCGGCAGCGGGCTGTCCGAGGGGCTCACGAATATCATCCTGATGATACAATCGGCGCTGGACGGTGTGCTTCGGCACTGGCAGGTCGCGGAAGCGCTGCAGCGACTAATTGTCGAGGGGCTGATGACGGGCGTGGGGAGCGTCGTCAGCTTCCTGCCGATGCTGCTGATACTGTTTGCGTGTCTCTCCCTGCTGGAGGACAGCGGCTATATGGCGCGGGCAGCGTTCCTGATGGATAGGCCGATGCGGGCGCTGGGTTTGAGCGGGCGGTCGTTCATCCCACTGCTGCTGGGGTTCGGGTGCTCCGTCCCGGCGGCGCTGTCGGCGCGGTCGATGCGGGGCGAACGCGATCGGCGTTTTACGCTGCTGATGATTCCCTTCATCTCGTGCAGCGCGAAAATGCCTGTTTTTGCGGCGCTTTCGACGCTTCTTCCCGGCGGCGCGTGGATGATTTTTGCCCTCTGCGCCCTGGGAATTTCGCTGGCGGCGATGATCGCGCAAATCCTGCGGAAAACGGTGTTTCCGGGCGAATCCGCCGCGTTCGTGATGGAACTGCCGCCGTACCGCCTGCCCTTGATGTCGAGCGTCCTGCGCAAGGTGCTCCGCCGCACGGGCGAGTTCCTCAGCCGCGCGTGCAGCGTGATTCTGCTGTCGTCGGTGGTCGTCTGGCTCATTGGGCGATTCACCTGGACGGGCGCGTGGGCGGCGAGCACGCAGGAGAGCATCCTCGGCAGCATAGCCGGGGCGATTGCGCCGATTTTCGCGCCGCTGGGCTTCGGAAGCGTTGCGGTAACGGCGGCGCTGCTGACCGGGCTGCTGGCGAAGGAGAGCATCATCAGCACACTGGCGGTCTTGGCGGGTCAGGGGAGCATCCGCGCGGCGCTGTCGGCGTCCCTGCCGACCCCGGCTGCGGCGCTGGCGCTGATGACGTTCGTGCTGCTGTATCCGCCGTGCGCCGCGGCATCCGCAAGCATCATCAAGGGGCTGAAAAGCCGGAAGCTGGCAGTGCTGATGGTCACGGGGCAGTGCCTGCTGGCGTGGATATGCGCGTGGATTGCGTACCGTTTGGCACTCGTTTGACAAATTTCGCGCAGGACAGATTGACAATGCGGCAGAATGCGGCTATAATGAAGATAATGAAATACTGCGGCATCGTGAGGAGCGGCGGCGCAGGATCAGAGATAGAGGAGGTACTTTGATGGATATTCAGGAACTCCAAGAGGTCTGCCGTCAAGTGCGGCGGGACATCATCATTATGACCAACAAGGCGGGTGCGGGCCATCCCGGCGGATCGCTGTCCGCAACGGAAGCGCTCGTTGCGCTGTATTTTGACGTCATGAAGGGCATTGACCCCAAGGACGACAAGAATCCGAACCGCGACCGCTTTGTGCTGTCAAAGGGTCACGCGGCTCCCGCGCTCTATGGCACGCTGTGCGAACGCGGCTATTTCGGACGCGAGGAGTTTGACCATTTCCGTCAACTGCACGGCATCCTGCAGGGGCATCCGGACGTGAAGAAGTGCCCCGGCGTGGATGCGTCGACGGGTTCGCTCGGTCAGGGCATCTCCATCGCGGTCGGCATGGCGCTGGGCGCGAAGAAGACGGGTAATCCCTGCCACGTCTACACCATCATTGGCGATGGCGAATCGCAGGAAGGGCTTGTGTGGGAAGCGTCGATGGCGGCGGCACACTATCACCTTGATAACCTGACGGTTATTTTCGACCACAACGGCCTGCAGATTGACGGCTCGAATGACGAGGTGATGTCGCTGGGCGATATTCAGGCGAAGTTCAAGGCGTTCGGCTATGACGTGATTGACGTCGCCGATGGCAACGATATGCAGCAGGTGCTGGACGCGCTGCACGCGCCCGCCTGCCCCGGCAAGCCTCGCCTGATTCACCTGCACACCCTCAAGGGCAAGGGCGTTTCCTTCATGGAGGGGCAGGTCGGCTGGCACGGCAAGGCTCCCAATGCAGAACAGACGGCGCAGGCGCTGAGCGAACTGGAGGGCTGAACAAATGGAAAAGAAAGCAATTCGTGTGGCGTATGGCGAGGCCATCGTCAAGCTCGGTGCGGAAAATGACAAGGTGGTCGTGCTGGACGCTGACCTTGCGGCGGCGACCATGACCAATGGTTTCAAGAAGGCGTATCCTGACCGCTTCATCGACTGCGGCATTGCCGAGGCGAACATGGTGGATATGGCGGCGGGTATGTCCACGATGGGGCTGATTCCGTTCTGCTCCACGTTCGCGGTGTTTGCGGGCCGCAGCTACGACCAGATTCGCAATGGCGTGTGCTATCCGAAATTTAACGTGAAGTTTGGCTTCTCCCACGCGGGCATCACGCTGGGCGAGGACGGCGGCTCCCATCAGGCGATTGAGGATATTGCCCTGATGCGCGTGCTGCCGAACATGACGGTGTTCGTCCCCAGCGACGCGACCGAGTGTGAGCAGTGCGTCCGCGCGGCGGCGGAAATCAACGGCCCGGTGTACATCCGCACCGCTCGTCTGCCTTCCCCGGTGTACGACGCGCGCCCCTTCACGGTGGGCAAGGGCAACGTCATCAAGGACGGCAAGGACTGCGTGATTTTCACCTGCGGCATCATGCTGGAGCACTGCCTCGAAGCGGTTCAGCTGCTGGCGGAGCAAGGCATTGACGCGGCGCTGGTGTCCTTCCACACCCTGAAGCCCTTTGACGACGAACTCGCCCGCACCTACGCGGCGAAGTGCGGCAAGGTGTTCACGGTGGAGGAGCACTCCATCATCGGCGGTCTGGGCGACGCGGTGGCTTCCGCCATCTGCGGCATGGGGCTGAAGCACTTCGAGAAGATTGGCATCAACGATGTGTTCGGTCAGTCCGGCAAGCCCGCTGCGCTGCTGGAAGAATACGGCCTGACCGGCAAGCAGATTGCCGATCGGATTGCGAAGGCATAATTTCTGCAAGAGATACTGCGGACAGCACTCCGGTGTGGGCGCTGTCCGCTTTGCGTGAGTCTAAATCCAGGAGAACAACAACAATGCGTATGCTGATTGTCAATCCAATCGCTGGGTGCGGTTATGCGCTGAAAGTGATGGAACAGGTGCAGAGCGTGCTGACCGCGCGAAACCTCCCGTTTCGTGTGATGCGGACGGAATACCCCGGCTACGCGGCGAAACTGGCGCAGGAAGCAGTCGAAATGGGCTGCGAAGCCGTCTACGTCATCGGCGGTGACGGCACGTTCAGCGAGGTGGCGCGCGGATTGGCGGGCAGCGGCATTCCGATTGGGCTGATTCCGGCAGGCACGGGCAACGACTTTGTCAAGACGCTCGGCACGCCGAAAGAGCCGATGGCGGCGCTCGATTTCATCCTCAGCCACGAGCCGCGCCCGTGCGACGCGATTGACCTGAACGGGCAGCTGTTCTTGAACGTCGCCGGAGCGGGCTTTGATGTGACGGTGCTGGAAAATGTTGCGGATTTTGGCGGGAAAATCCGCGGGCTGCTGCCGTACCTTGTTGGGCTGATTCGCGCGATTTGGAAGCATCAGCCGCTGCAGCTGACGTATACGGTGGATGGAAAGACGCAGACGAAGGACGCACTGCTGTGCATTGCGGCGAACGGAAAGTGGATTGGCGGCGGCATCCCGATTTGCCCCGATGCTGTGCCGAATGACGGCGAAATCGACTTCATGGTCGTCGGGCAGCAGCCGCGGTGGAAAGTGCCGTACTATCTCGTGCGCATGATGATGAAACAGATTTTGAACTTTCCGTTTACGGAACATGTTCTTTGCGACAAAGTGACGGTGTCGTCGCCCGGAATGCATGTCGAGGTGGATGGCGAGATTATCGCCTGCGAACATGCGGAATTTACCATGCATCCCGGCGCGCTGATGCTGTACTGGTGAGGTGCGTATGGCGACGATCAGCATCATTCGCGTGGAAAATCCAGAAAAAAAGGCAGAGATTTCCGCGCACATCCTCCATGCGCTGCCGGATTGGTTCGGCTTGCCGGACAGCACGCAGAAGTACATCGACGACAGCCGAAGCATGCCGTTTTTCGCCGCCGTGCAGGAAAATCAGGCAGTCGGGTTTGCGGCGCTGAAGGAAACCAGTCCCTGCGCGGGGGAAATCTACGTCATGGGCGTATTGCCGGCATATCACCGAAGCGGCATCGGGCGGCAGCTGTTTGCGGCGATTCGGGCGGAAGCAATCGCGCGAGGCTATCGGCTGCTGCAGGTCAAAACCGTGCAGACGGGGCATTACGCGGAGTATGACCGCACGAACGCCTTCTACCAGCGCATGGGCTTCCTGCCGCTGGAGTGCCTGCCGACGCTGTGGGATGAATGGAATCCGTGTCAGGTGTATGTGCTGCCGCTGCAAAATTCGTAACTTTTCCTGTCAAAAAGAAGGAATTTCCGCGTTCTGTGGCGAATATATAGAAATATCCGCAGAAAAGGAGGCAACGTTATGGCTGATATTGGCAAGACAGTCAAAGAAATCTGGGAACAGAGCATGAAGGCAGTCAACAAGGCGGCGACGAACATCGCGACCAGCACGAAGCAGAAGGTTGATGAGATGAACATCATCACGCGTCGGAAGGAACTGCAAAACCAGCTTGGTCTGCGGCTGTATGAGCTGTGGCAGGCGGGCGAGGACGTGCCGGAGACACTGAAAGCGACGCTGGAGGAAATGCGCGACCTGGAAGTGAAACTGCAGGAGCTGCGCGAGAGCAAGACCACCGCGCCGGAGGACGAGAAGAGCGCCGAGACGCCGGATTCTGCCGCCCCCGCGCCTGACACGACGGACGTGAAAGTGCCGCTGGAGGACGACGACGTGCCGACGATTGAGATGCCGGACATCCCCGAAAAACCGGAGCGCCCGATGGAAGCGCCGAGTATCCACACGGACGACGAAACACCCGCTGAGTGACATCTATTTGCACACAAAAACGCCATTCCGACGCATGTTGTTCGGAATGGCGTTTTATACTATTTCCAGATTCAACTGCGCCATCTGCTTGCGCCTTTTTCGTTCTGGCGTCCGCTCACTCCATTTAGCGTAGCGCTGCTACGCTGCATTTCGTTCCCGTTAGCCAGAACGAAAAATTCGCCGCGCATCTTGGCGCATTTTCATTTGGAAATAGTATTACTTTTCGGTTAAATCAGCTGCACGTCATATCCGCCCTGCCAGCTGTGCCCGGGCTGAAGCAGCGTCACGAACGGCTTGTCCTCGAAGCGGCCGCTCTCCGTCACCTGACCGGGCATCCCGTGCCACGGCTCCAAGCAGACGTAATCCGCATTCTTCTTTGGCATCGACCAGACCGCCAGCACCTCCATCTTCGGGTAGGAGAAGCGCAGTCCTTTGCCGCTGCTGCGGTTGACCAAATCGACCGAGCGGCTCTTCAATTCGGTGAAAATCAGCGCGTCGCGGTCGTCGAAAAGGTCGTGGCTGAGCGGCAGCACGCGGCTGTTGTGGAAGCAGGGGAGATATTCGCTGCCGTCAATGAGATATCCGCCGGGGCAGAGGCTGTTGCGCCCGTCCTCAACCTGCGGGAAGACCAGCTCGTAGTCCGTGTAGCTTGCGCCTGCCTCCATCGGCACGATGAAGCCCGGATGCCCGCCGCAGCAGAACGGCATCACCTTGTCGGACTTGTTTTCGACAATGAACTGCGCGGAGAACCCGTTTTCGCGCAGCGTGTAGACAACGTGGAACGCGAATTCAAACGGGTAGGATGGCTTGCTTTCCTCCGTGGGGGTCAGAACAAGCTCGATGAAGTCATCGCCGATTTTCTCGACCGTAAACTCCGGGTTACGGGAAAAACCGTGCTTGGCAATCGGGTAGGACACGCCGTCGATGATGACGTGGTTATCCTTCGCCGTGCCACAGATTGGGAAGAGCACCGGCGCGTGATTTCCCCAGACAGCGGGGTCAGCCTGCCAAATAACCTCGCGGTTATCATTCCCCTTGAAGGAGGTCATTTGCGCGCCCTTCTGCCGGACGCGTGCGGTCGTATCACCGCAGTGAAGCGTAAATTCCATGAGAAACACCTCCGAAAATGTCGTTTCCGCAGGAAGTATTCGCGTCACGAAGCGAAAAATCCTGCATAAAATAGAACTGATTCAGTGAAAGGAGGAAAAAATCATGCGGGCAGCAGGATCGCCGTTTCAGGCGAAAAGCAGTCAGGAGCAGAAGGAACAGTGGATTTGGTGGCAGTGCCAGCGGGACACGGTGCCGCCGGAGGAAGAAGCGCCGCCAGTGAACGCCCTGCCCGAACGGGACGCGCAGCCGATGCCCGTACCGGTGCAGCCGACGCGCCATCAGCAGTACGACGCCATCATGCAGCGCATGAAGGTCGCTCAGGGGCGAACAGGCGCGTTTACATCCTGCGGCACCAGCACGCAAGACTCGTCCGGCAAGTGATACGCATCGAAATACGCATTCTCCAGCGGAATCCACCGCGCGTTAAAATCCTTCAGCCACGCTGCGCCGACGCGCTGCAATAACCGTTCTTGCTGAACCTCCGGGTTAATCCACAGGAAGAGCGTCAAATCCGCATGACGGCGGATGTCCGGCAGCATACTGTAACTGCCTTCCAGAATCGTGATGGGCGCGTCGGGCAGGGGAATCGGCGCGGAGAATGCGTCTTCGCGGCACAGATAGCGCCGATAGACGACGGGCTGACCCGCGGCGAAGGGGATGATCACCTCCTGCATCAGGCGCTCCAAATCGACGTTGCCGCCCGGAATTGCCAGCCGCTGCGGCGTTTTCAGCGCGTGGGGCAGGAAAAAATCATCCATGCGGATGATGGGCGCATTCAGCGCGGCGGACAGCGCATCCGCCAAGGTGGATTTGCCGCTGCCGCACGGCCCGTCAATCGTGACGAGCAGGCGCGGCTTCTTCGGCAGTTGGGCAATCCGCGTGAGAATCGGGGCGATTCGCGCGTCACGGGGAAAATCGGGCTGCATAAAACCTCCGACACAATCAGGCGCACTGCGAAAAACATGCAGTGCGCCTAAATTTGATTACGCGAGATGCTTTTTGAGAATCGCCAACCCCGCCGCCAAATCCTCGTAGGAAATGTTCAGCGGGGGCAGCAGACGCACCTTTTTTCGTGCGCCGTCAGCACCATCAAGCCGTCCTGCAAGCACGCCGAAGCAACATCCGCCGCCGTTTTGTGTTCGGGCAGGATGCCAATCATCAGCCCCAGCCCGGTGATGCTCTTCACGCCCGGCGCGCCCGTCAATTCCTTGCGGATGTACGCCGCGCGCTCCTTTACGCCCGCGAACACGTCCTCATTCAGCCGGGAGATGACGTTCAGCGCGGCGGCGGCGCAAATCGGGTTGCCGCCGAAGGTCGAGCCGTGGTCGCCCTTGCCCAGCACATGCTCGCAGCGCTCGCCTAAGAGGCAAGCGCCCATCGGCAGACCGCCCGCCAGCCCCTTCGCCGTCGTCACCACGTCGGGATGGATGCCGAACTGCTCGTAGGCGTACAGCGTGCCTGTGCGCCCGTTGCCAGTCTGCACCTCATCGACCATCAGCAGAATGTCATTCGCGTGGCAAAGCTCCTCCGCCTTCCTGACGAACGCCGGGTCAAGCGGAATCACGCCGCCTTCGCCCTGCACCATCTCCATCAGCAGCCCGCAGACCTTGCCCGTGCTGAGGATGGCTTCCAGCGCGGGAATGTCGTTTGCGGGCGTGTAACGGAATCCCGCCGGGAACGGGCCGAAGTGCTCATGGAAGCGGTCTTGCCCGGTCGCCGCCAGCGTCGCAATCGTGCGGCCGTGGAAGCTATTCACCAGCGTCACGATAACGTCGCGGTTGTCCTTCTCGCCGTATTTCCGGGCGACTTTCAGCGCACATTCATTCGCCTCCGCGCCGGAATTGCCGAAGAAAACCTTCTTCATGCCCGTGCGCTCGCACAGCAGCTTTGCCAATTGCGTCTGCGGTTCGGTATAGTAGAGGTTTGACGTGTGACCGAGGGTGGTCAGCTGATGCGTCACGGCGGCGACCCAGTCGGGATCGCACGCGCCGAAGAGCGTCACGCCGATGCCCGTGCCGAAGTCGATGTAGCGCTTGCCGTCGAGGCCTTCGTAGTGCGCGCCCTCGCCTTTCGACATCACCGCGTCAAAGCGGCCGTATGTGCCGGCGATGTAAGCACTGTCCGCCTGTTTAACTTTTTGGCACATAATTTCCCTCAATCTCCTTCTTGAACATCGTGCCGGCGCCCTCGTCGGTCAGCGTCTCAATCAGCAGCGCGTGGGGAACGCGGCCGTCGATGATGAACACCTTGCGCACGCCCGCGCGGATGGCGTTGGTGCAGCACTCGACCTTGGGAATCATGCCGCCGGAGATGATGCCCTCCGCCTTCAGCTCCTCCACGCCCTTCAAATCGACGCGGCGGATGAGGCTCGTCGGGTCTTTCGGGTCGCGGAGCAGACCGACGGTGTCCGTCATGGAGATGAGCGCCTCGGCGTGCATGGCGGCGGCAATCGACGCGGCGGCGGTGTCGGCGTTGATGTTGTAGACATGCCCCGTTTCGTCGCACCCGATGGTGGAAACGACCGGGATGTAGCCCTTTTCCAGCAAGTCGAGAATCGGCTGCGGGTTGACGCTGTTGATTTTGCCGACGTAGCCGAGCTTGGGGTCAATCATCTGCGCCTTGATGAGCCCACCGTCCATGCCGCAGATGCCCATCGCGCGCCCGCCGAGATTATCCAGCTTCGCCACCAGCGATTTGTTGATTTTGCCCGCCAGCACCATTTGGACGATTTCGCTCGTTTCTTCGTCCGTCACGCGCAGACCATTGACGAACTCCGTCTCCTTGCCGACGCGCTTGAGCATACTGGAGATTTCCGGGCCGCCGCCGTGCACCAGCACCATTTTGACCCCGATGAGGCTCATCAGCACCATGTCGCGCATGACATCGTGCTTGAGCTCCTCGTTGATCATGGCGTTGCCGCCGTACTTGACGACGACGATTTTGCCGTTATACTTCTGGATATAGGGCAGCGCCTCGACCAGCACCTGTGCGCGCTGGCGGTTCGTCATGCCGTTGTACATCTGCATATTGATTCGTCCTTTCAGCTCCGATAGTCGCCGTTGATTTTGACGTAATCGTACGTCAGGTCGCAGCCCCAAGCGGTGGCGGAGGCGTCGCCGTCGTGCAGGGTGACGACGACATCCACCTCGTCCTCCAGCAGGATTTCCTTCGCTTTTTCTTCGCTGAAGTCGATGGATGCGCCGTTTTTGCACACGTCAATCGAGCCGACGGCACTGCGGAAGGCAACATCCACCTTCTTCACGTCGATTTCCGCGCCGGAGTAGCCCAGCGCGCACAGCACGCGCCCCCAGTTCGCATCCGCGCCGAAAATGGCTGCCTTCAGCAGGCTGGAGCAGATGACGGCCTTTGCGGCGAGTTTTGCGTCCCGCACGGTTTTGCCGCCCGTCACCACGCACGTCAGCAGCCGCGACGCGCCTTCGCCGTCCTTGGCAATCATGCGGCACAGGGCGGTCGTCACCTCGTTCAGCGCGGCGCAGAACACGGCGTAATCCGCGTTTTCACTGTCAATCAGCGCATTGCCCGCCAAGCCGTTCGCCATGATGGACACCATGTCGTTGGTGGATGTGTCGCCATCGACGCTGACCATGTTGAACGTGTCCTTCACGTTGTCCGACAGCGCCTTGCGGAGCATCGCGGGGGAAATCGCCGCGTCGCAGGTGAGGAAAACGAGCATCGTCGCCAGATTCGGGTGAATCATGCCTGACCCCTTCGCAATGCCGCCGAGGTGGCAGACCTTGCCGTCCACCACGAAAGACACCGCGACTTCCTTCAGCCGCGTGTCCGTCGTCATGATGCCCTCCGCCGCTTCCTGACTGCCGTTGCCCTTCACAGCGGCATACAGCTCGCTCATGTGCTGGGCGATCGGTTCGATGGACAGCGGCTGCCCGATCACGCCCGTAGACGCGACAATGACGTGGTGCGGGTCGATGCCCGCCGCCTTGCCCGCCAGTTCGCACATTTGCCACGCGACTTCTTCGCCGTCGGCGTTGCAGGTGTTGGCGTTGCCGCTGTTGCAGACGGCCAGCTGCGCGATACCGCCCGCCAAGTTCCGCTGGGTGACGTAAATGGGCGCGCCCTTGACCAGATTGCTCGTGTACACCGCCGCTGCCGAAGCAGGGACTTCGCTCACAATCATGCTGATGTCGCGCTTGCCGCGGTTCTTGCGGATGCCGCAGTGAATGCCGCCTGCCTGAAATCCCTTCGCGGCACATACGCCGCCCGAAATATGCTCCATATGCTTTTCCTCCATATTTATATGCTTACAGATTCAGTCCTGTCGTTTCGGGTGCGCCTGTCATCAGGTTCAGGCACTCAATGGCCGCGCCGGACGACCCCTTGCCGAGGTTGTCGAACAGGCTGACCAGCTCGATGCGGTCGTCATTGCCCAGCACCATCAGCTTCATGCTGTCCTTGCCCGCCAAGGCGTTCGCGGGGATGAAGCCGCCGAACGCCGCCACGTCCTGCGCGTCCAGCACGGACACGATGGGGGAGGAAGCGTAGTGCGCCTTCAGGCACGCGGTCAGTTCCGCCACCGGGTGCGCGCACTTCACCTGCTGGCGGAACAGCGGAATCGTCACCTGCATCCCGGCGTAATAATCCGCCACAATCGGCGCGAAAATCGGCGCATGGGTCAGACAAGAAATCTGCTGCATTTCGGGCAGGTGCTTGTGCGATTGCGTCAAGCCGTAGGGACGGGGCGCATCGAGGTCAGGCGTGCGGGTGTCCGCCTCGTACTGGGCAATCATCTTCTTGCCGCCGCCGCTGTACCCGGTCAGGGAGAAGCAGGAAAGCAGCGTATCCGCCGGAATCAGCCCTGCGGCGACCAGCGGCGCGGCGAGCGCAATGAACCCGCTGGCGTGGCAGCCCGGCACGGCGACGTATTGCCCGGAGATGACGGCGTCCCGATGCTTCTTGGACAATTCCGGGAAGCCGTACGCCCAGCCGGGGGCAACGCGGTGCGCCGTCGAGGTATCAAGAATGCGTGTTTTGCTACCTTCTGCCAGCGCGACGGATTCCCGTGCGGCTGCGTCCGGCAGGCAGAGAATGGAAATGTCGGCGGCGTGAATGGCTTCGCGTCGGGCATCGGCGTCCTTGCGCTTTTCCTCCGGGAGCGTCAGGAGCGAAAACTCCCCACGCTCCGCCAGCCGATCGAAAATTCGAAGGCCTGTTGTGCCTTCCTTGCCATCAATAAAGACCGTCCATGCCATGATATTCCTCCTCCATTTATGCGGAATAGACGCATAAATATACAAACATATTATACGCACATCAGCGCACTTGTCAAGCGGAAAAGCACGAAAAAATCAGGTTCTTCACGGAATCTTGGGGGAAGAGCAGCTAGAGGGCGCGTCTGCGGACGCGCAAAGTTACTGGCAGGGACGCTTCGCTGCCTGCGCCTTTGTTGGCGACTTCCTTGGGATTGGTCGCCCGCGGAACAGTTGGGGCGTTGCCCCAAACCCCACAAGGGACGCCGTCCCTTGATCCTGCAAGGGGCAATTGCCCCTTGACCCCTTTTCGCGATTGAGTTGGTCGCGCTTTCATGTTCCTTCCGCGTGCAGCTTTTTGGTGCTTCGCCTAAGCCCTTGTTTGCTCCCCTAACTTTCCGTGAAGAACCCAAAATCATTCCGCGCGCTCATAGCGGACAGTGAACCCGCCCGCGTCCGCCATCCACTGCGCAACGGTCGCCTCCATCGCCGCGACGGTCGCGTCCCAGAGTTCCGCTGCGCGCTCGCCGGAGAGATACCGTTCGCGGCAGGAAACACGTTCATCCTCCAAAACACGCTGCAAGTCGTTGTCATCCAAATACGGGTACAGCGCCGAATCGCGCGTGACAGCGCCGAATCGCGCGTGATGTCCGCTGGGGTGAGGGAGTCCAGCAGCAGCTCCGGCGCGGGCAGCGTCAGCGTCAGCACAGACCCGTCGCGCGTCATGGTCACCTGCTGCAAATCAATGCCGAAACTGCCCTCATAGGTGTAATCGGCGTTGATGCTCGCCACTGTGCCGAGGAATGCCGCATTGACTTCGTAGTTCAGCGCGCCCTCTTCGGTGACGTGCAGCGTTTCCAGCTTCGCGCTCTGCTCCAGCTTCTGCGACAGCACGACGGATGCGCGAATCGCCGCGGCGGACTCATCCGGCATGATGCGCGCAATCCACTTCGCGGCGTATGGCAGCAGCACAATCACCAGCACGAGCGTCAGCGCGGAGGTAATCAGCCCCAACAGCCACTTTCCGATGCGTTTCACAGGCGACCTCCTGTCCAGATGTGCAGCTGAACGAGCAGCGGCACAATCAGATAGCGGAAAATTTCCACGGCGACGAACGCCACGCCAATCAGCGCGAAAACGTACAGCCAGACGCGGCGATGGCGGTGCTTTTCCCGCTTGCGGCGGCGCGGCGGCTCATCGGGCGGCGGCTGGGGAATATAGGTGCTCTGCGCGGGCGGCGTCTGCTGCCGGAAACGGCGGATTGTGCCGTCCGGACGCTGCTCGTAGCGTTCGTCTTGCGGTAGTTTGGGCTGCATGAGCGTCATCTCCTTCCGTGGCTGCATTGTGTGATTGCGAAGGGCAAAAAGCGCGGATTCCCACGCAAAACCGACGATATTAGTCGTACCCCTTCCTTATTATACGACAAAATCAGCAAGTTTTCCTGCATTTTCGGAAGAAAAAGCAAAAAAGCAGGAAAAATACAGACGACAAGGGATTTTTCTGGAAGGCAATTGACATACGGAAACAGGTGTGGTAAAATAAGCAAGGTGGTTCAGGTGATTTTTGCGTACGATTCGTCGGACGGAAGATAACGTAAAAATTTGCCGACCGCAAAAGCAACAGCGGTGGATGGAAGGTGGATGGCGGCGATGACGGAAGCAACGGTTCAGCAGTCGGCGACGACCACGCGCGAGCAGATTTGGCTCAATCGTGAACAGGTGCGCAAGGAAAAACCGGTCTATCGGGCGCTGAAGCGAGTGCAGGATGTGTTTTTCTCCCTGCTGGCGCTGATTGTGCTTTCGCCGCTGATGCTGATTGTAGCGCTCGCGATTGTCATTGATGACCCGAAAGGCTCGCCGATTTTTACGCAGGTGCGCAGCGGCATTGACGGCAAGGAGTTCCGCATCCACAAATTCCGCTCCATGTGCGTGGACGCTGAGGCGAAGCTGGCGGATTTGAAGCGCAGCACAGAGATGAACGGCCCGATTTTCAAGCAGAAGGATGACCCGCGCATCACCCGTGTAGGGCGTTTCATCCGCAAGTGCGGCATCGACGAGCTGCCCCAGTTGTGGGATATTCTGGTTGGCAGCATGAGCATCGTCGGGCCGCGTCCGCCGCTGCCGTGCGAAGTGGCGGCGTATACGGATTACGAGCGCCAGCGCCTGTATGTCCGTCCCGGTCTGACCTGCATCTGGCAGATTCAGCCGAACCGCAATGACGTGACGTTTGACGAGTGGATGGACATGGATATGCGCTATATCCGCGATCGCACCTTCCTGCTGGACTGGAAGCTGATTTTCGGCACGGTATGGACGGTTTTTGCGGGCACGGGCGAATAAAAAGCGTGCATAAATATGCCGCTGGATGAAAATACTGCAAAGAAATCATCGGAAGCGTGTGTGTGCCAAGGACGTCACCACGCTTTTTTCGCGTTCCATATTATCCTGTTTTCAAATTCGCGGCGCAACTGGGTGCATTCTCATAAGGCGACGAACGTTGCCACACTCGGAAATATATAATAGGAAGAAAAGCTGATAAAACTGAATTTTCCACAAAATTAATCGAGATTTACTTGCCAAATAACGGTTTGCATGGTATAATGGAAAATGCTTGATGGGTATGTACCTGTCGGCAGCTGGTTCGCCGCAATGTTTGCATGACGAACTTTTTTTCAAAAACGAGACGATGGGGGGGACAGCATGAGAGCCTACAAGATTGCGGTTGCTGGCGCAGGCTACGTCGGCATGGCGATGGCGGTGCTGCTGTCCCAGCATCATCAGGTGACAGTGGTGGATATTGTGCCGGAAAAAATCAGCATGATCAATCGCCGCCAATCGCCTGTGCGGGATGACGTGATGCAGCAAGTTTTGTCGCACACGCCCTTGCAACTGAGCGCAACGCTCGACGCCCAAGCCGCCTATGCCGATGCGGACTTCGTCGTCATTGCCGTCCCGACGAATTACGATGATGTTACCCAGCGTTTCCAGACGGCGGCGGTGGAGGAAGTCATCGGGCAGGTTACGCAGTGCAATCCGGATGCGGCGGTGGTCATCAAATCCACCGTCCCGGTCGGGTACACGGCGTCAGTGCGCGAGAAATTCCATAACAGGAACATCCTCTTCAGCCCGGAGTTCCTGCGCGAATCGCACGCAATGGAGGACAGCCTGTACCCAAGCCGCATTATTGTCGGCACGGACATGCAGGATACGCGCCTGACCGCATCCGCCCGCGCGTTCGCTGCGCTATTGCAGGAAGGCGCGGAAAAGCCGAACGTTGACACGCTGCTGATGGGCTTCAGCGAGGCGGAGGCGGTCAAGCTGTTCGCCAACACCTATTTGGCGCTGCGCGTGGCGTACTTCAATGAGCTGGACACCTACGCGGAGAGCAAAGGCTTGAACACACGGCAGATTCTGGATGGCGTGTGTCTCGACCCGCGCATCGGCAGCCATTACAACAACCCGTCGTTCGGCTACGGCGGCTACTGCCTGCCGAAGGACACCAAGCAGCTGCTGGCGAATTACGCCGATGTGCCGCAGAACATGATTTCTGCCATTGTCGAGAGCAACAAGACGCGCAAGGACTTTATTGCCGACCGTGTGATGGCGCTGACGACGGAAAATCATCCCGTTATTGGCGTCTACCGCCTGACGATGAAGCACGGCAGCGACAACTTCCGCCAAAGCAGCATACAGGGCGTGATGCAGCGCCTGAAGGCGAAAGGCGCATCCATCGTGATTTACGAGCCGACACTGCCGGATGGTGAAACGTTTTCCGGCAGCAGGGTGGTCAACGACTTGGCGCAATTCAAGGCAATGAGCCGCATCATCGTGGCGAACCGCTACGACAAGGCGCTTGATGATGTGCAGGATAAGGTGTATACGCGCGATATTTTCCAGCGCGACTAAGTACGACTGAATAAGGGAGCGTGTGATTATATGCAGCATGGACTGCCAGAACAGGCGATAGAACCGACAGCATCCCGCACGGGCGCGAATAAACTTGGCTATCGTGCCGTCAAGCGGGCGTTCGACCTGACGGCGACGGCAATGGCGGTTATCGTACTTTCGCCGCTGTTCCTGATTCTTTCCGTCATTGTCTATCTGGGTGATCCCGGCGCTGTCATCTACGGGCAGGTGCGTATCGGCAAGAATGGCAAGCCGTTCAAAATGTGGAAATTCAGGAGCATGTACCGCAATGCTGACCAGATGATTGATCAGCTGAGCGAGGAGCAGAAGCGCAAGTATCATACGGAGTTCAAAATCGACAATGATCCGCGCATCACGCCGGTAGGCAATTTCCTGCGCAAAACGAGTTTGGACGAGCTGCCGCAGCTGTTCAATGTTCTTGCGGGCGAAATGAGCCTCGTCGGACCGCGGCCGCTGCTGAAATCGGAAATCCAGCAGTATTATGCGGATTCGGCGGATGTGCTGCTGTCCGTCAAGCCGGGCGTGACCGGCTATTGGCAGGCATACGCGCGCAACAATGCGACCTACCAGAGCGGGCATCGGCAGCAGATGGAGATGACATACATCCGCCAGGCGTCGATATGGCTGGACTGCAAGATTCTAATGAAAACCGTGGTTGCTGTCCTCCACAGGGACGGCGCGAAGTGAGGGCGAAGCAATGAATTACCTGATTTTCGGCGGTTCCGGCTTCATCGGCACACACCTGATTCACCGCTTGAAGGATGCGTGCGTAAAGCCCGGCGACTGCATTTACGATTTGGATTTGGTCATGCCTGGCGAAGAAGGCGTTGTGCCCGGCGTCGTGGAGAAAAACGAGGGAGTCATCTATCGCCGCGTGGATGTGCGCAAGCCGATTGCCCTTGATTTCACGCCCACGCCGGATGATGTGATTTTCAACCTTGCGGCGGTGCACAGGACGCCGGGGCATCCGGATTACGCCTATTTCGAGACGAACATTCGCGGCGCGGAGAATGTGACCGCCTTTGCGGAGCAGCACGGCATCCGCAAAATCCTCTTCACCAGTTCCATTGCGCCCTATGGTGCGGCGGAGGAGCTGAAAACGGAGGACACGCTGCCTACGCCAAACACGCCATACGGCATCAGCAAGCTGGTGGCGGAGAAAATCCACCAGATTTGGCAGGCAAGGGAAGCGAACCGCGAACTGACGATTGTGCGGCCGGGCATTGTGTATGGCAAGGGTGAGCATGGCAATATGACCCGCTTGTACAACAGCCAGAAGAAGCACTATTTCTTCTATGCCGGGCGCAAGGATACGGTGAAGGCGTGCATTTATGTGAAGGAACTGGTGCGTTTCTTCCAATATCGGATGATTGACCATGATTTTCCGGGTGTGGATGTGTACAACTGCACGTTCGAGCCGGCGTACACCATTGAGCAGATATGCAGCGCCATGCAGGCGGCGACCGGGATGAAGCGCCATATCCCGCTGATTCCGGGCGGCCTGCTGATGACCGCGGCGACGATTCTTGGCCCCATCGGCGGCAAGAAAGTCGGCATTCACCCGGCGCGCGTGAAGAAACTGATGGTGAGCACGAACATCAGCGGCCAAAAGCTGGCGAAGAGCGGCTATGCGTTCCACGCGGGGCTGGAGGACACCTTCCGCGACTGGTTCGAGGACTGCGGCAAACAAGGCTTGTATTGAACATCCGACGCGATGAGGAGGAAAACGATGAAAGTTGTCATTCTTGCCGGCGGCTTCGGCACACGAATTTCCGAGGAATCCGCATTCAAGCCCAAACCCATGATTGAGATTGGCGGTATGCCCATCCTGTGGCATATCATGAAGACATATTCTGCCTATGGCTACAACGAATTTGTGATTTGTGCGGGCTACAAGCAGCACGTCATCAAAGAGTGGTTTGCGGATTACTTCCTGCACACCTCCGACATCACGTTCGATTACACGCATGGCACGAACGAGATGATTGTGCACAACAAGCACGCCGAGCCGTGGCGCGTGACGGTTGTCGACACTGGCTTAAATACCCAGACAGGGGGGCGCGTCAAGCGTATCCGCGAGTATATCGGCAATGAGCCGTTCATGCTGACCTATGGCGACGCGGTGGGCGACGTGAACATTGCGGAACTGGTGGCATTCCATCAGGCACACGGGAAAATCGGCACCATGTCGATGTACAACTTCGGGCAGAACAAGGGCGTGGTGGAAGTCGGTGCGAATAGCGTGATTGACGCTTTCCGCGAGAAGTCGGACATGGACGGCGACCTCATCAACATCGGCTTCATGGTATTCCAGCCGGAGCTGTTTGACCTGATTGAGGGCGATGAAACCGTGTTTGAGAAAGGCCCGCTGACCAAACTTGTCGCACAGAAACAGCTGGTGGGGTACATCCACCAAGGCTTCTGGCAGTGCATGGACACGCTGCGGGAGAAACAGAAGCTGGAGCAGCTGTGGGCGTCGGGCAATGCGCCGTGGAAGGTGTGGGAGAAATGAAGCAGTTCGATTTGTCGTTTTATCAGGGCAAGAAAGTGTTCGTGACGGGACATACCGGCTTCAAGGGCTCGTGGCTGTGCAAGGTGCTCGCCAATGCCGGGGCGATTGTTACGGGGTATTCACTGAATCCCCCTACGTCGCCGTCCTTGTTTGAAATCGCTGATATTGCGCAGGATGCGCACTCGGTTATCGGCGATATCCGCGATTATGCGACGCTGAAGGCCGCGTTTGACGCCGCACAGCCGGAGATTGTGCTGCATCTGGCGGCGCAGCCCATCGTTCGTGACAGCTACAAAAATCCTGCTTACACCTATGAAACGAACGTCATGGGCACGGTGAATATTCTGGAGTGCGTGCGAAACAGCAATTGCGTCAAGTCCTTCCTGAATGTGACGACCGACAAGGTGTACCTGAACAAGGAGTGGGCGTGGGGCTACCGCGAGAACGAGGAGCTGGACGGCTTCGACCCGTACTCCAATTCCAAGTCCTGCTCGGAGCTGGTGACGCACAGCTACAAGAACAGCTTCTTTGCTGATGGACGCGTAGCGATTTCGACGGCGCGCGCAGGCAATGTCATCGGCGGCGGCGACTTCGCCAACGATCGCATCATCCCGGACTGCATCCGCGCGGCGATGAAGCAGGAGGATATTGTGGTGCGCAACCCGTTCTCCACCCGCCCGTATCAGCATGTGCTGGAGCCGCTGTATGCCTACCTGATGATTGCCGCCATGCAGTACGAGGACGGCAAGTACGCTGGCTATTATAACGTTGGCCCGGATGATGTGGACTGCTTCCAGACCGGCGCATTGGTGGATTTGTTCGTGCGCAAGTGGGGCGAGGGCATGAAGTGGGTCAACCGCTATGACGGCGGCCCGCACGAGGCGAACTTCCTGAAGCTGGACTGCGCCAAGCTCAAGACGACGTTTGGCTGGAAGCCCCACTGGAATCTGGACACGGCGATTGAGAAAGTTGCCGAATGGAGCAAGTGCTATCTGTCCGGCGGCGATGTTCGCGCGTGCATGGACGAAGAAATCACGGCATTTTTGTCGGCAGGAGAATAAGATGGAGAATGTAATCGTTACCGGTGCAAACGGTTTTATCGGCAAAACGCTGGTGAATGCGCTGCTGGCAAAGGGCTGCCGTGTCACGGCACTGGATGTCCGCTTTGATGATGTGCTGGCGGATGACCCGCGCGTCACCTGCATCAGCGTGCTGAACAAGGACGTGCCTGCCCTTGCGAAGGAGATTCCCGCGGCGGATTATCACTGCTTCTTCCACTTGGCGTGGGCGGGCACATCCGGGCCTGCGCGCGCGGATTATGATGTGCAGCTGTCGAACGTCAAGCTGACGTGCGACTACATCAAGCTGTGCGCCGATGTGGGCTGCAAGCGTGTGGTGTATGCATCCAGCATCAACGAGATGGAAACCTACGAGTATCTTCAGTCGGATGATATTGACCCGGCGGGCGGCTACATCTACGGCACGGGCAAGCTGGCGGCGCACCTGATGGGCGAAACGGTCGCCAAAATGACCGGTGTGGAATTCATCCCGGTCATTATCACCAACATCTATGGCGTGGGTGAAAAATCCGCGCGGATGATTTACACCGCCATCCGCAAGCTCATCCACAAAGAGCATTGCTCCTTCACGGCGGGGTATCAGACGTACGACTTCATTTATATCACCGATGCCATCAACGCCATCATCGCCGTGGCGGAAAAAGGCAAGCCGTTCAACCGCTACTACATCGGTTCTGGTGAGCCTAAGCCGCTGCGGGAGTTCCTGCTGGAAATGCGGGATTTGGTTGACCCGGCGGCTGAAATTGGGCTGGGGGATTTGCCCTTCAAGGGTGTGAACGTCTCCTACGACCAGTTCGATTTGAAGAAGGTTGAACGGGACACGGGCTATGTCAATCAGATTCCGTTTGCGCAGGGCATCAAGATGACGGCGGATTATATTCGGGAGGAAGCATAAAATGGTGCAGAAGTTTGATTTTCAGCCGCTGGATTTGCAGGGTGCGTACCGCATCAAACCGTTCTATGCGACGGACAACCGCGGCGGCTTGATTAAGGATTACAATGTTGACACCTTCCGCGCGAATGGCATTGACCACGATTTGAAGGAAGTGTTCTACACCATTTCCAAGCGCGGTGTGATTCGCGCGACGCACTTCCAGCTGGTTAAACAGCAGGCGAAACTGGTGCGCTGCATCTCCGGCCATGTGTATGACGTGATTGTGGATTTGCGCCCGGATTCGCCAACGTTCGGGCAGTGGCGCGGCTTCCACCTCACGGGCGAAAACACGGAGATGCTGCTTGTGCCGCAGTATTTCGGGCACGGCTATCTGGTCATTGAGGATTCGGTAGTCAGCTACAAGTGCGCCGAGGTGTTCTATGGCGAGGGCGATTCCGGCATCATGTACAACGACCCGGATATTGGCATTGAATGGCCTTTTGAGTTGATTGGCGGCAAGGAGAACCTCATTATCAGTGAAAAGGACTTGCACCTGATGAGTTTTGCGGACTACAAGAAACTGTAAGGGGAGTCGAGGATGGATATCGTCTATTCTTCCAGCGACAGCTACTGCGAGATTGCAGGAATTTCCATACTGTCGCTCTTGGAGCACAACCGGAACGTCAAGGAACTCAACCTCTACCTGATAGACAACCAGATTTCAGCAGAGAACAAGCAGAAGCTGGAGAACATGATTGCCTCCTTCGGCCGCACACTGACGTATCTGGCGCATCCGGACATTGAGAAGCGCTCCGCCACTGAAATCAACGTCGGCCGCTGGAACATCAGCACGTTCTACCGCCTGTTCCTGCCCTCCATGCTGCCCGAAACAGTGAAAAAGGTGCTGTTTATTGACTGCGATACGCTGGTCATGCAGGACTTGACGCCCCTGTGGGAAATGGACATGGGCGAGAAGTGGCTCTATGGCGTGGATGACTGCCGCGGTGCCGCCTACCGCACCAATTTGGGGCTTCAGCCGACGGACAACTACATCAACAACGGCGTTCTGCTGGTGGATTTGGACGCGTGGCGCAAAAACAACGTCGAGGATATGTTCCTGCGCTACATCCGGGAGAATCAGGGCGATATCACCTTTGTGGATCAGGGCGTGCAGAACGGTGTGCTGAGCAAGCTGGGGCGTTCGGGCATCCTGCATCCCAAATATAACTGCATGACGGTCTTTTTCGCGTTTGATTACAAGAACCTCATCAAACTGCGAAAGCCGCCTGTGCCGGGCGACCCCGCGCAGTACCGGGAAGCGGTGGAGAATCCGGCGATTGTCCACTTCCAGTCGTGCTTTCGCATGAGCATCCGCCCGTGGGTGGCGGGCTGCAAGCACCCGTACGCCAAGACGTATCTGGCATACAAGGCGAAAAGCCCGTGGAAGGATACGCTGATGAAGCCCGACGACCGCACCGCGCCGCAGAAGGTGCTCAGTGCCGTCACGAGCGCCATGCCGGAGGGGCTGATGGTGGACTGCATCTCTTTTGTGCACACCAAGATTTACCCGCTGGCGAGGAATTTGAAACAGAGGATGAACCGAAAATGAGCCGATAGGAGAACACGATGCTTGATTTTGATTTGCTGAAAGACTGCTACGGCTGCGGCGCGTGCGTCAACGTCTGCCCGCGCGGCGCGGTGCATATGACGCAGGCAGCGGATGGCAGCTACATCCCCGAAATTGACGAAGCGCGCTGCATCGGCTGCGGCAGGTGCGACCGCGTGTGCATCCATCAGCACGCGGATAAAAATCATACGCCGCTGGGCAAGGAAGGCTGCTATGCGGCGTATCAGCTGGATACGCAGGCGCGCAAAGCGTCGGCATCCGGGGGCATGTTCTTCCCGCTGGCGCAGGAAATGCTGCGGCAGGGCGGCTATGTGTGCGGCTGCGTGTGGAATGAGCAGATGGATGCGGTGCACATCGTCTCCAATAAGCTGGAAGATGTTGAGCGGATGCGCAGTTCCAAGTATGTGCAAAGCGACATCGGCAATTGCTTGGCGACGGTTCGTGGCCTGCTGAAGGCGGGGACGCCCGTCATGTTCTGCGGCACGCCCTGCCAGTGCGCGGCGTGCGCGGCAGTGACGGGCAATCCGGAAAATCTGCTGCTGGTTGCGCTGATTTGCGAGGGCGCACCCACGGCGGGCGTCTGGCAGCGCTACCGGGATGCGAAAGCGGCGCAGTACGGCGAGAAAATCCGCAATGTGAACTTCCGCAGTAAAACGCCGGTCGGCTGGACGATGCCGTATTTTGTGCTGACGACAAAATCGGGCAAGCGGCATCGGGAAATGAGCTATCGGCAGAATCCGTATGTGCTGGCGATGCTCCAAGGTCTGACGTACCGCCAAAGCTGCTATCATTGCGAGTTTAAGGGCGACAACGGCAGCGCGGATATCGTCGTCGGCGACCTCTGGAAGGCAGGGGAACGGCTTATCCAGCAAAGCGAAAATCAGGGAATTTCCGCGCTGATTGTCAACACTCAAAAAGGCAAAGATTGGGTGGATAAAGCCGCAAGCGCGTGGTTCATGGAGGAATATCCGCTGGAGCGGGTGTGCGCCAACAATTCGATGCTGGTGCGCGCGGGCAAGGAAAATGCACATCGGGCGCAGTTCTTTTCACAGCTGGATGCTACGCCGATTGAGACGAACCTGAATCAGTATATTGTGCATGAAAATGGCATAAAGCTGCGCGTAACGCAAGCGCTGGTTGCCGTTGGGCTGTACAAGCCGCTGCGGAACGCGGTGCGTAAGCTGCGCCGGAGATAAGGAGGCGCGGCATGAAGATACTGCTTGTAAACAAATACTTTAATATGCACGGCGGTTCGGAAACCTACTTTTTCGGTTTGGCGGATTTGCTGCGGCAGGCGGGGCACGAGGTTATCTTTTTCGCCATGCAGGATGAAAAGAACCTGCCCTGCGAACAAAGCGCGTATTTCGTCAGCAATGTGGAGTTTAACGGGGAGTTAACCGCCACGCAGAAGCTGAAAGCCGCCTTCCGCATGGTGTATTCCTTTGAAGCAAAGAAAAAAATCTCTGCGCTGATTGAAAAGGAAAAGCCGGATATCATCCACATCAACCTCTTCCACCGTGTGCTGACCGCTTCCATCGTTGATGCGGCGAAAAAGCACGGCATCCCGGTCGTCCTCACCATGCACGACCTCAACTGCGTCTGCCCGAATCATGTCATGCTCGACCACGGGAAAATCTGCGAAGCGTGCCTGCACGGGAATTACTGGAACTGCGTCAAGCGTGTGTGCTTCAAGGATTCGCGGGCGAAGTGCCTGATGGCCGCCATCGAGAGCGATTTCAACAAGCGCAGTGGGCTGTACAGGAAAATCGACCTGTTTATTACGCCGTCCGAGTGTTACAAGAACAAGCTGGAAGCGTCTGGACTGACAAAGTCGCCCATTGTGCACATGAAAAACTTCCTTCCGGCGGATACAAAGTACGCCGTGCAGGGCAAACGCGGCGATTATGTGCTGTATTATGGGCGGCTTTCGGCGGAAAAGGGTATCCTGACGCTGGTTCGGGCAATGGAGAAGCTGGAAAATGTTCCGCTTATCATTGTCGGCACTGGCCCGGAGGAAGATGCCATCCGCGCGGAAATCGAAGCGCATCACCTAAACCAGCGGGTAACGATGGTCGGCTTCCAGTCCGGCGAAAACCTCTGGCAGTATGTGCGCAACTGCGCCTGCGTGGTCGTGCCGTCCGAGTGGTACGAAGCCAGCGGTTATACCGCGTGTGAAGCGCAGGCGATGGGGAAGCCCGTTGTTGCGACAAACGCCGGTGGTCTGCCGGAGAATATTGTTGACGGCGAAACGGGTTTCATCAGCCCGATGAAGGACGAAGCCGCACTGGCGGATGCTATCGGGCGTGTGATGCGCTTGAGCGACGAGGAATATCAGCGGATGGCAGAAAAATCCGTCGCCAACGCGAAAAAACTCTTCGATGCGTCCGGCTATGTGGCGAAACTGCTGGTTTTATACGCAAACCTGAAAAGAAGAGGAAATTGATGATGAAAGTATACACACAAACGTGGTATCGGGGCAATAATTACGGCAGCGTACTGCAGGCCTACGCGCTTCAACATACCATCAGCGACATGGGGTATGCGTGCAGCGCCCTGAATTATAAGCCCACAAAGGCGGATATGTGGAAGCTGAAGTTCATCAATCACAGCCTAAAAGAAACCATACAGTACAAAATCAACGAATATCTGATGAAGAAGAACGGCGCGTCCGAAGCTGTCAACAACCTCTCCCTGTTTGATGATTTTCGTGCGCAGCATATGCAGATTACGCCGCCGTGCTCCACTGCGCCAGAAATTGCTCGGATTTGCGGTGATGATGCCGTATTCGTCTGCGGAAGCGACCAGATTTGGAATCCATACCTCTATGATCCTTACTATTTTCTGGAGTTTGTGCAGGATAGCCGCCGCAAAATCGCGTACGCGCCCAGCTTCGGCGTGATGGAAATCCCGCACAGATGCCAGCAGCGGCTCCGCAAGGCGATTGCTCCGTTCCGCTACGTCTCTGTGCGGGAAAAGCGCGGGGCGGAAATCGTGCGTGAATTGACAGGCAAACAGGTGATGGTGGCGGTTGACCCCACGCTGTTGGTGAGCATGGCGCATTGGCAAACGCTTGCGAAGCCGATTGACAGCGAACAAAAGTACCTGTTCTGTTATTTTCTCAGTGAAAATGCGCGATATTTGGAAACCGCAGAGAAAATCGCACGGGAAAAGCATCTGACGATTCGGATGCTGCCGATGGTCGCTGCGGACTTCAAGAAGCCGGGAACCGTCAAGGAGCCCGTCGGCCCGCGCGAATGGCTCGGACTTGTGGAAAATGCAGATTATGTATTAACCGATTCGTTCCACTGCACGCTGTTTTCGATTCGCTTCCATAAGCAGTTCAACGTCCTCCAGCGGTTCAAGGAGGGTGACAAACGCGGGCAGAACAGCCGCATTCATGCGCTGCTGCAAACGGCGGATATGCCGAATCGGCTGGTTGTTCCGGGCGAGGATGCCATCACGGAAACAATTAGCGACGGCTGTTTCCAAACCGCGGATGCGCGGATGGCGGCACAGGCAGCAAATTCCCGGCAGTGGCTTGAACAAGCGCTGCAGTCGTGTGAAGGCGCGGGCAATTCGGCGAATTGACAAAAATCAAGATGGAATGTGAAGCAGCTTATGAAGATTCTGCATATTACCTATGGGTTTAACGGCGGCGGTGTTGGATTCGTGATTGCAAACTATTGCGCAAACCAGCCGATGCCGGGAATAGCATTTGACATTGTTGGCGAGAGCATCGGCAAGCCGCATCTTTTGCAGGAACGGTTTGAAAAAGCGGACTTTCACACGTTTTATGTCACGCCCAAAAAGCAAAGCCTGCTGAAGAATATCAAGGAAATGCGCCGGGTGATTCAACAGGGACACTACGACGCGGTGCATGTTCATTTTGAAGAATGGTCGTTTTTGTACCTGTGGATTGCCAAGCTGTGCGGCGTGAAAGTGCGCGTTTGCCACGCACACATGGCGTATATGACCGGCGCTTCGGCCAAACCGCACTATCGGCTGTTCCGCGTGCTGCTGAATCGCTTTGCGACGCTCCGCCTGGCGTGCTCCAAGGATGCAGGCGACCACCTGTACGGCAAGCATCCGTATACCGTGCTAAAAAACGCGATTGAGGCAGAGGAATACGTCTATCATCCGGAAACGCGCCGACAGATCCGGACGCAAATGGGGCTGACAGACAAGTTTGTGGTGGGCGTGGTCGGGCGGCTGACGTATCAGAAAAATCCGCAGTTCACCGTGGAAATTTTCGCGAAAGTTAAAGAAAAAAGACCGAACGCGGTGCTGATGTTCGTCGGGCAGGGCGAATTGGAGGAGGAAATCCGCCGCTTGGTGCAGACGAAGGGGCTGACGGATAGTGTGCTGTTCCTCGGTCTGCGCACCGATGTGCCGGATTTGATGCAGGCGATGGATGCGTTTGTGCTGCCGTCACGCTTTGAGGGATTGGGCATTGTCTATATTGAAGCGCAAGCCGCAGGTTTGAAAACTTTTGCGACAGCGGAGGTTGTGCCGCAGGAAGCGTGCGTTGATGAATCGCTGTTCACCTATCTGCCGCGAGAGGCAACCGCACAGCAGTGGGTGGATGCGGTGCTGGCGGCGGATACCACCCAGCGGGAGAACAAGCTTGAGGTGATTCAAAGCCATGGCTATGACATCCATCAGGAAGCTGAAAAACTGAGAGCCCTTTACCTGAAAGGTAAGGCAGAAGGGGAAAAATGAGGTACTTCAGAAATCCGAATTTTATTTCGTTCTGTTTTTTAATCCTGATTAAGCCCGGCTGCATCAGCGGTATCCCCGCGCTGGGAATACTTGACACGCTGCTGAACATGATTCGCATCATGCTGGTGCTATTTACACTCATCGTATTGTTCAAAAACGCGCAATTACTTCCGGTTAATCGGCTATTTGGCGTAACAATGCTGGTGGTTGCGTCGATTCTCTGGGAGCCAATCTCCACGCTTACTGGTGGCGGCAGCATTGCGGATTTCGGCGCGCTGATGAATGACCTGGGCATCGCACTGGTGTGCTATATTGGGCTGCGCGCGGGATACGATTCCTTCATCGAAGGTGTCGCAAAAGTTTCGGGCGCATATGTGCTCATCAACTGCCTGACCGTGATTTTGTTCCCGGCAGGGATGTATGCAACAACGAAGTATTCGCAAAACTTCTTCCTGAGTTACCGGACAGCGTGGTTCGTCATTTACCTGCTGGCGTTGACAACCACGCTGCTTTGGAATGCAAACGTTAGTTCACGCTTCACAAAACGGTTTGCGATTGCCGTGGCTGTCGCGGCGACTCTGTCGATGATCTTGCAGTGGACGGCGACGGGGCTGTTCTGCTTTAGCATCGGCGGTCTCGTGCTGCTCTACTGCACATGGAAAAAAAGGAATCCGTTCAAGATTTCGATGGTGATGCTCACGGAAGCGGCGGCGTTTTGGGCAATCGTCATTGCCCGCCTGATGGACATGTTTTCGTTCCTTCTGGTGAACATTCTGCACAAGGACGTGACGCTGACGTTCAGAACGCGCATCTGGGATAACGCACTTGCAGCCATCCAGCAGAATTTACTAACAGGGGTTGGACGACTGGACGCAGCGCAGATGGAAGCTATTCTCGGCTATGGCGTGTCCCATCCGCACAATCGATACTTGTATGTCACCCTTTGCTTCGGCATCATTGGGCTGGCTTTATTCCTTCTGATTGTTTACTATGCAAACAAAGGCACAATCAACCCGCATAGGGTGCGTGAAGGCAGAATTATGATGGCTGCCTTCATTGCTCTGCTGAGCGCTGCTCAGGTGGAATCGCTCTCTGCCACGGGCGGTTATGCGATTCCGCTGTATCTCATTGCTGCGGCGCTCCATTGCAGGGAAGGCAGAAGGAAGGAAATGGGGGAGACTCTCCGCAGCACATGTTGACGGCGCGCGGAAAAACAACTATTTATAGTAGAAAAATCTAAGTGCTGAGACGGGATGCGCGTCGTGAAGGGAAATGAATATGGAGAAGAGAGTAACTTCCGCATTTGGCTGGAAGTTTTTTGAAAGGATATCCGTACAAGGAACTAACTTTCTGGTTACGTTATTGCTTGCCAGACTGCTTACACCGTCCGACTATGGAACAGTGTCAGTTGTGACAATTTTTATTGCGTTAGCAACGACATTTGTTCAGGGCGGATTTAACACAGCGTTAATTCAGAAGAAAGACGTTGATGGCAATGATTATCTCACGATTCTCATGTTCTCTGAGATTGTCGCAGCGGCGCTGTATGCTGTAATTTTTTTCGCCGCGCCTTTTATTAGCAATATTTATCATACATCGGAGTTAAGCAGCCTCCTGCGCGTTATGGCAATCGTTTTATTTCCGGGGGCGTTTAATGCGGTGCAGGTTGCCTATGTAACAAGAGATTTGCGTTTCAAAGTGCTGACCATTTCAAGCTTTGTGTCCGCTTTGCTGGCGGCGGCTGTCGGAATTGGCATGGCGGTCGCAGGATTTGGCGCATGGGCACTGGTGATACAGCAGTTGGTGAACCAAACCGCGACCTGCTTTGTCACATATTGTATTGTTCGGTGGATTCCTAAAGGAAGATTTTCAGTCCAGAGCCTGCGGCGACTTTTGCCGTTTGGCGCAAAAGTGTTCGCATCCAATTTCATTGTCGCCCTGTTTCTTGACATAAGAAGCTTGCTGATTGGCCAGATTTATTCATCAGAAGCTCTTGGATTTTTCAATCGTGGCAAGCAGTTTCCGCAAGCCGTTATGGAAAGTGTGAATGGCACGATTCAGACGGTGTTACTTCCCGTTTATTCCAAAAAGCAGGATTCTGTTCGCAGTGTTGCGAAAATGGTTTCCAAAACGGTGAGAATATCCAGTCTCCTGTTGTTTCCTATGATGGTTGGATTGGCAGCGGTCGCTGAACCGTTGGTTTCACTGCTGTTGACGGACAAGTGGCTGGAATGCGTCCCGTATTTGCAGATTTTCGCTATTGGATACCTCTTTCAGGCGATACAGCTGGCGATTATTCAAGCGATTAAGGCGATTGGCGACAGCGGCACACCGCTAAAGCTGGAAATCATCAAAAAATGTGTGGAAGTCTTTTTCCTGATTGTTACGATTCGGCAAGGCGTGCTGATTTTCGCGTCTTCCTTGCTGATTTGCAGTGTGATTTCTCATCTGCTGAATATGTTCGCAGCCAAAAGAATTCTAAACTATACGGTTAAGCAGCAATTGATAGACATTCTCCCGGCCACCCTGTTTTCGGCAGTGATGGCGGCTTGCGTCAAGTGCGTTACTCAGCTTTTGAATGGCGCATTTGTAAGCCTTGTTGCAGGAATTGCAACTGGCGTGGCTGTCTACCTTCTGCTGTGCATGCTGTTCCGTGTTCCCGAAATCAAGCAGCTGAAAAATAAGCTATTCAAACGTAAGCATGCTTAAAGCGATGATGGTAGAAAGTGGCGGGCAAACGTCATGTTTCATAGCTGCCGCCACAAAATATGGGAGGAAATACGCTATATGAAGGGGATTATCCTTGCGGGAGGCTCCGGCACGCGCCTTTACCCGCTGACGAAAGTAACGTCAAAGCAACTTTTGCCGGTTTACGATAAACCGATGATTTATTATCCGATGTCCGTACTGATGAATGCGGGCATTCGCGATATCCTGATTATCTCCACGCCGCAGGACACGCCGCGCTTTGAGAATCTGCTGGGGGATGGCCGGCAGTTCGGCGTGCACCTGACGTACGCGGTTCAGCCGTCGCCGGACGGGCTGGCGCAGGCGTTCCTCATCGGTGAGGATTTCATCGGCAGTGACTCCGTGGCGATGGTGCTTGGCGACAACATTTTCAGCGGACATGGACTAAACAAACGGTTACATGCGGCGGTTCGCAACGCGGAAAACGGCAGGGGCGCCACCGTTTTCGGCTACTATGTGGATGACCCGGAACGCTTCGGCGTTGTTGAGTTTGACAAGGCCGGAAAGGCGATTTCCATTGAAGAAAAGCCGGCGCATCCGAAAAGCAACTATTGTGTGACAGGCTTGTATTTTTACGACAACCGCGTGGTTGAGTTCGCCAAAGACCTCAAGCCGTCCGCCCGTGGTGAACTGGAAATTACGGATTTGAACCGCATTTATCTGGAGGATGGTTCGCTGAACGTTGAACTTTTAGGTCAAGGATTCACTTGGCTGGACACGGGCACGCACGAAAGCCTGGTGGATGCGACGAACTTCGTGAAGACGGTAGAACAGCATCAGCACCGTAAAATCGGCTGTCTGGAAGAAATTGCGTATCTCAACGGCTGGATCAGCAAAGAGGAGCTGATGGAGGTCTATGAAGTGATGAAGAAGAATCAGTACGGGCAGTACCTGAAAGATGTCATGGATGGGAAATATCAGGAACGTTTGTACTAAGAGGTGAAGCACAATGACGATTATTGTTACTGGCGGCGCGGGTTTTATTGGCAGCAACTTCATCTTCCATATGCTCAAGAAGTACCCGGACGATCGGATTATCTGCCTTGACAAGCTGACGTATGCGGGCAATCTGTCCACGCTTGCGCCCATTATGGATAACCCGAATTTCCGCTTTGTGAAGGCAGATATTTGCGACCGGGAAGCAGTCTACAAGCTGTTTGAGGAAGAACATCCTGATATTGTTGTCAATTTTGCGGCGGAATCGCATGTTGACCGCTCGATTGAGAACCCGGAAATCTTCCTGAAAACCAATATTATTGGTACGGCGACGCTCATGGATGCCTGCCGCAAGTATGGCATCCAGCGTTACCATCAGGTTTCGACAGACGAGGTGTATGGCGACCTGCCACTGGACCGCCCCGATCTGTTTTTTACCGAAGAAACGCCGATTCACGCCAGTTCGCCGTACAGCAGTTCCAAGGCAGGCGCTGACCTTCTGGTTCAATCGTATTACCGCACCTACGGTCTGCCGGTGTCAATTTCCCGCTGCTCCAACAACTACGGGCCGTATCATTTTCCGGAAAAACTGATTCCGCTGATGATTGTCAATGCGCTGGCGGATAAGCCGCTGCCGGTCTACGGCGAAGGCTTGAATGTCCGCGACTGGCTGTATGTGGAAGATCACTGCAAGGCGATTGACCTGATTATCCACAAGGGCCGCGTGGGCGAGGTTTACAACGTCGGCGGGCACAACGAGAAGCAGAATATCGAGATTGTGAAAATCATCTGCAAAGAGCTGGGCAAACCCGAAAGTTTAATCACGCATGTCGGCGACCGCAAAGGGCATGATATGCGCTACGCCATCGATCCGACGAAAATCCACAATGAGTTGGGCTGGCTGCCGGAAACGAAGTTCGAGGACGGCATCAAAAAGACGATCCAATGGTATATCAACAACCGCGAATGGTGGGAGACAATCATCAGCGGCGAGTATCAGCATTACTACGCGAAGATGTACGGCAACCGCTGAACCGGAGGAAATGAACGTGAAGTTTTTTGTAACGGGTGTTGGCGGACAGCTGGGGCATGACGTGATGAATGAGCTGCTCAAACGCGGGCATGAAGGTGTCGGCTCGGACATTCAGACGGCTTATAGCGGCATCATAGACAATTCACCGGTGTCAAAAGCGCCGTATATACCGCTGGATATCACAGATGTTGACGCGGTGGAGAGGGTCATCACGGCAGTCAATCCCGACGCAGTGATTCACTGCGCAGCATGGACGGCAGTTGATCTGGCGGAGAATGCGGAGAATCAGGAAAAGGTTCGCGCCATCAACGCGGGCGGCACGCAGAACATCGCAAATGTATGCAAAAAGTTAAATTGCAAGATGACTTACATCAGCACGGATTATGTGTTTGATGGGCAGGGAACTGCGCCGTGGAAGCCGGATTGCAAGGATTACAAGCCGCTGAACGTCTACGGTCAAACGAAACTGGAGGGTGAATTGGCAGTCAGCCGGACGCTCGATAAATACTTCATCGTGCGCATTGCGTGGGTGTTCGGCTTGAATGGGAAAAACTTCATCAAGACGATGCTGAACGTTGGCAAAACGCACGACACCGTCCGCGTTGTCAACGACCAGATCGGCACGCCGACGTACACGCTGGACTTGGCACGCTTGCTGATTGACATGAACGAAACCGACAAGTACGGATACTATCACGCGACCAACGAAGGCGGTTACATCAGCTGGTACGATTTCACGAAGGAAATCTATCGGCAGGCGGGGTATACGACGCAAGTTGTGCCTGTGACAACCGCTGAATACGGGCTGAGCAAAGCGGCGCGGCCGTTCAACAGTCGGCTGGACAAGAGCAAGCTGGTGGAAGCTGGGTTTACGCCGCTGCCGACGTGGCAGGATGCACTGCACCGTTATCTGCGGGAAATTGGGCAGTAAGGAGAACGCCAAAATGGGACAGATTCGAGTCGAAAAGAACATGAACGGCATTGCAGGACTTTGCGTGATTGAACCAGCGGTTCATGGAGATGCGCGCGGCTACTTCATGGAGACGTACAACGAGCGCGACATGCGGGAGGCGGGCATCGACGTTCACTTCGTGCAGGACAACCAGTCGATGTCAACGAAGGGTGTTCTGCGCGGACTGCACTTCCAGAAAAAGTATCCGCAGTGCAAGCTGGTGCGCGTCGTGCGGGGCACGGTCTTCGACGTGGCAGTGGATTTGCGCGCCGATTCCGAAACTTATGGGAAATGGTACGGCGTCACGCTGTCAGCGGAAAATAAGAAGCAATTCCTGATTCCGGAAGGCTTTGCGCATGGTTTCCTTGTGCTGAGCGACGAAGCGGAATTCTGCTATAAGGTTAGTGACTTCTGGCACCCGAACGATGAGGGCGGCTTGGCATGGAATGACCCGACAATTGGCATCGACTGGCATGTGCGGGGCGAATATCGCGGCAGCGCAAGTGCGGATGGCTGCACGCTGGCGGACGGCACGCCGCTGAATTTGAGCGAGAAAGATCAGCAGTGGCTGGGGCTGAAAGATACCTTTAAGTTTTAAGACGAATATTATCGTAGGAGGAAGCTATGGCAAACGGGCACTTCCTCCTTTTTATTTTGCGGCAGCGGGAAAAATCGGCCATCAGCGTGCGGAAAAAACACAAATTCCAAACGGAAAACAAAACTTTGCATAAAATGTTCGGAAAAACGCTTGACAGCGGCGGAAGAATACGGTACAATAAAGTGTACCCAAACGGCGCGGGATGTGCAGTCTGGGAAATCGGCGAAGGGGGAGGAAACGTCATGACGAAGTGCAAGGGTGCAGTTATGATGGGTTCTCTTTCTTTCCGGGGACAAGCAGTTGCAGGAGCGCACCGTTCAGGGGACTGAACAGGCGGCGCTCTTTTGTTTGCCTGACGGCGAAGGAGGTTTCGACTTTCATGAAGAAAGTTGCAGTCATCATGGGCAGCGACAGTGACCTGCCGGTGCTGAAAGGGGCATTTGAGCAGCTGAAAAAGCTGGGCATTCCCTTTGAGGCGCATGTTTATTCGGCGCATCGGACACCTGCGGAGGCGGCGGCGTTTGCCGCATCCGCGCGGGAAAGCGGTTTCGGCGTGCTGATTGCGGCGGCGGGCAAGGCGGCGCACCTCGCGGGGGCGCTCGCGGCGCAGACAACGCTGCCGGTGATTGGTATTCCGGTTAAGTCCTCGACGCTCGACGGGCTGGACGCGCTGCTATCCACCGTGCAGATGCCCAGCGGGATGCCTGTGGCGACGGTTGCCATCGACGGTGCGGCGAATGCGGCGCTGCTCGCGGCGCAAATTCTTGCGGTCGAAGACGAGACCCTGGCGGAAAAGCTGCTGGCGATGCGCAAGGCGCAGCATGACGCGGTCATCGCCAAGGACGCGGCGCTGGTTGTTGAATAACACAAAACACGAACATTCTAAATCTGCAAGCATCAACTGTTGCGGCAGACAACCGTGATATAATAGGAGGAAACAGCAATGAAGAAGCTCGAACAGCTCTATGAAGGCAAGGCGAAGAAGGTTTTTGCGACGGATGATCCGAACGTTGTGCTGGTGGACTACAAGGACGACGCGACCGCGTTCAACGGCCTCAAGAAGGGCACGATTATGGGCAAGGGCGTCATCAACAACCGCGTAACGAATTTCCTGATGAAGATGCTGGAGAAAAACGGCATCCCGACGCATTACATTGAAGAAATTTCCGACCGCGAGACGCTGGTGAAGAAGGTTCACATCGTGCCGCTGGAAGTCATTGTGCGCAATATCGCCGCCGGTTCGCTGTCCAAGCGCCTCGGTCTGCCCGAAGGCACGAAACTCAAGCAGACTGTGCTGGAGTACTGCTACAAGGACGACGAGCTGGGCGACCCGATGGTCAACGAGTACCATATTATGGCGATGGGCTGGGTCTCCAAGCCGGTGCTCGACCAGATTGCCGCCTATGCCCTGCGCATCAACGAGCTGCTGACGGCGTATTTGAAGGAAGTCAACATTGAGCTGATTGACTTCAAGCTGGAGTTTGGCATCACGAATGACGGTCAGCTGGTGCTGGCGGACGAAATCAGCCCGGACACCTGCCGCTTCTGGGATACCCGCACGGGCGAAAAGCTGGATAAAGACCGCTTCCGCCGCGATTTGGGCAACGTGGAAGACGCTTACATCGAAATCCGCAAGCGCCTGATGGGCGAATAAGAATAGCTGCACCCCGGATGGCAATCGACTGTCCGGGGCGCTTGTGTGGTAATCAAACACTGGTCAGCATGAAGGAGCAATGAAGATGAACAAGCTGGAGTCAGCCTGCTATCTTGCGGAGGGGGACGAAGCGCCGTTTGACAAGCTGCACGAGGAGTGCGGCGTGTTCGGCATTTACCGCGCGGATTCCGCCAACAAGAGCGTCGTCGCGGAGACGTATCATGCGCTGTATGCCTTGCAGCACCGCGGTCAGGAGAGCTGCGGCATTGTCGTCAACGATGATGGCGTGATGAAGGCACACAAGGACAACGGACTGGTGACGGAGGTGTTCACGCGCGACGCGCTGAGCAAAATCCACGAGGGAACGATGGCGGTCGGCCACTGCCGCTATGGTACAACGGGGATGCACAGCCGTTCCAATGCCCAGCCGCTGCTGATTAACCATCAAAAAGGCGCGATGGCGCTGGCGCACAACGGAAATTTGACCAACGCGGCGGAGCTTCGCGAACAGCTGGAGAAGAACGGCGCGATTTTCCACTGCACGTCGGACACCGAGGTGATTGCCTACATTATCACGCAGGAGCGCCTGAAGTGCGGTTCGATTGAACAGGCAGTTTTGAATGCGATGCAGGTCATCAAGGGCGCGTATTCGCTCGTCGTCATGAGTCCGACGAAGCTGATTGCCTGCCGCGACCCGCATGGCTTCCGCCCGCTGTGCATGGGCAGAATCGGCGACGACGTGGTGTTTGCGTCGGAGAGCTGCGCGCTGGATGCCATCGGCGCGACATTCGTGCGCGATATTGAGGCGGGCGAAGTCGTCGTCGTCAACGAAGAGGGGATTCATACCTATAAGATGCCCGGCGCGTGCCACGACGGCATGTGCATCTTCGAGTTCATTTATTTCGCGCGTCCTGACTCCGTCATTGACGGCAGCAGCGTCCACGAGGCGCGCATCCGGGCGGGCAGCTTCCTCGCGCTTGACCATCCGGTTCAGGCGGATGTGGTCATCGGCGTGCCGGATTCCGGGCTGGATGCCGCCATTGGGTACAGCCGCACCAGCGGGATTCCCTACGGCATCGGCTTCATCAAGAACAAGTACATCGGGCGCACATTCATCCAGCCGGGACAGAAGCAGCGGCAGGATGCCGTGCGCATCAAGCTGAACGCCATTTCCGCCACCGTCAAGGGCAAGCGCGTCGTCATGGTGGATGATTCTATCGTTCGCGGCACAACCTGCGCGCGCATCGTCCGCCTTCTGCGCGAAGCGGGCGCGACGGAAGTGCATGTGCGCCTGTCCGCCCCGCCGTTCACCGACCCCTGCTTCTTCGGCACGGACGTGGACAGCAAGGAGAACCTGATTGCCGCACACCATTCGGTGGAGGAAATCGGCAAAATCATCGGCGCGGACTCCATCGGCTTTTTGTCCCTGGAGGCGTGCGACAAGCTGGCGGCGGACAGCCACTGCGGATTCTGCAAGGGCTGCTTCTGCGGCAAATATCCGGTTGATCCGCCGCTGGTGACGGAGAAGAACAAATTCGACCAGCCCATTCACGGCGGCAAGGTGCAGGACGACGACTAACGCGACGAATGCGACAAAGGAGCAGACAACCATGATGAAGAGCGAGAGCGAAAGCTACAAGGCAGCGGGTGTTGACATTACCGCCGGTTACGCGTCGGTGGAACTGATGAAGAAGCACGTCGCGCGGACGATGACGGCGGGCTGCGTCGAGGGCATCGGCGGCTTCGGCGGTCTGTTTGCGCTGGACGCGGCGGGCATGGAAGAGCCGGTGCTCGTTTCCGGCACGGATGGCGTCGGCACGAAGCTGAAAATTGCCATGCTGCTGGACAAGCATGATACCATCGGCATTGACTGCGTGGCGATGTGCGTCAACGACGTCATTTGCTGCGGCGCGAAGCCGCTGTTCTTCCTTGATTATATCGCCTGCGGCAAGAATGTGCCGGAGAAAATCGCGTCCATCGTCGCGGGCGTGGCGGAAGGCTGCGTGCAGGCGGAATCCGCGCTCATCGGCGGCGAAACGGCGGAGCATCCCGGCATGATGCCGGAGGATGATTACGACCTCGCGGGCTTCTCCGTCGGCATTGTGGACAAGAAGCGCATCATCAACCGCGAAACGGTTCGTCCGGGCGACGTGATGCTGGCGCTGCCCTCCACGGGTGTGCATTCCAACGGCTTCTCGCTCGTGCGCAAGGTGTTCGCTATTGGCAACGGCGGCGAAAATCGCAATTATCCGGAGCTGGACAAGTCCCTCTGGGAAACGCTGCTCACTCCCACGAAGATCTACGTCAAGCCCGTGCTGGCGCTGCTGAAGGAATTGCAGCCCAAGGCGATCAGCCACATCACCGGCGGCGGCTTCTATGAGAACATTCCGCGCTCCCTGCCCGAAGGCTGCTGCGCGAAAATCAAGAAGAGCGACGTGCGCGTGCTGCCGATTTTTGACCTCATTGCCCGCGAAGGCAGCGTCCCGGAGCGCGACATGTTCAACACCTTCAACATGGGCGTGGGCATGACGATTACCGTCGCCCGCGAAGATGCCGACAAGGCGCTTGCTATCCTGCACCAGAACGGCGAACCCGGCGCGTATGTGCTGGGCGAAATCGTGGCGGGGGAAAAGGGCGTGGAACTGTGGTAAGAGCAGCTGTCCTCGTTTCCGGCGGCGGCACGAACCTGCAAGCCATCATCGACGCGAAACGGGCGGGCAAAATCCCGTCCGCGGAACTGGCGCTCGTCGTGGCGTCAAACGCATCCGCCTATGCGCTCACCCGCGCGGAAACCGCCGGAATCGCCCATGCCGTCCTGCGCAAGGAGAAGGGCGAAGCGCCGGAGAATTACGGCGAGCGTCTGCTGACCCTGCTGCGTGAAAACGCGATTGATGTCGTTGTGCTGGCGGGCTTCCTGATGATTCTGCCGGAGAACGTCATCCATGCGTATGACCACCGGATTTTGAACATCCATCCGAGCCTGATTCCGTCCTTCTGCGGCGACGGCTTCTATGGACTCCATGTGCACGAAGCGGCACTTAAACGCGGCGTGAAGGTCACGGGCGCGACGGTGCATTTTGTCAACGAAATTACCGACGGCGGCGATATTATCGCGCAGAAAGCCGTTGAAGTGCTGCCGGGCGACACGCCGGAAACTTTGCAGCGGCGCGTGATGGAACAGGCGGAGTGGATTCTGCTGCCGCAGGCGCTGGAGCAGGTGGCAGGCGAAATCGCAAAAAAGCGGGAGGAAAAGCAATGAAGAAGCAGGAATTGAACGACGTGCTGAGCAATAACACCTATCCGGGGCGCGGCATCTGTCTCGGCGTGGACGAAAGCGGCGAATATGCCGTGATTGTCTACTTTATCATGGGCCGCAGCGTCAACAGCCGCAACCGCATTTTTGAGGAGACGGACGACGGCATCATCACCAAGGCGCACGACGAAAGCCTGATGACCGACCCGCATCTGATTATCTACGCGCCTGTCCGTGCGCTGCCGGGCGGCGAATACACCATCGTCACCAACGGCGACCAGACCGACACGGTCTACGACTTCATGCAGAATGGACAGACGTTCGAGGAAGCGCTGCGTACCCGCACGTTCGAGGACGACCGCCCGAACTGGACGCCCCGCATCAGCGGCTTGGTGCGCGTCGCGGACGGCAAAGCATCCTACAAGCTGTCCATCATCAAGTCCGACGACGGCGACGAGAACAGCGTCCTGCGCTATTTCTATGAGTACGCGCAGCCCAAGGCGGGCGAGGGACATTTCATTCACACCTACCAGTGCGACGGCAATCCGATTCCGTCCTTCGCGGGCGAGCCGGAGAAGGTGGCGCTGCACGGCGACATTGAGCAGCTGGCGCTGGATACATGGATGAATCTCAACGAAGACAACAAAGTGTCGCTGTACGTTTCCTATATCAGCTTGGCGGACGGCAGCAGCGATACCATCATCATCAACAAGCATGATCAGGAGGAAGAGGCATGAAAGAGCTGGAATTGAAGTACGGCTGCAACCCGAATCAGAAGCCGTCGCGGATTTATATGGAGCAGGGCGAACTGCCCCTGACCGTGCTGAACGGCAAACCCGGCTACATCAACTTCCTTGACGCGCTCAACGGCTGGCAGCTGGTCAGCGAACTCAAGCGCGCGACGGGTCTGCCCGCGGCGACGTCGTTCAAGCATGTCAGCCCGGCGGGTGCGGCGGTGGGTCTGCCGCTGAATGATACCCTGCGCAAGATTTATTTCGTGGGTGAACAGGAACTGTCCCCCTTGGCGTGCGCCTATGCCCGTGCGCGCGGCGCAGACCGCATGTCCTCCTTCGGCGACTGGATTGCCCTGAGCGATGTGTGTGACGAAAGCACCGCGCGGCTGATTAAGCCCGAAGTGTCCGACGGCATCATCGCCCCCGGCTACACCGACGAGGCGCTGGCGCTGCTGAAGATGAAGAAAAAGGGCAATTACAATATTGTTCAGATTGACCCTTCCTACCGTCCCGCGCCCATTGAGCACAAGCAGGTGTTCGGCATCACGTTCGAGCAGGGGCGCAATGAGTTCGTTATCGACGAAAATCTGCTGAACGACATCGTAACCACGAATCACGACCTGCCGGCGGATGCCAAGCGCGACCTGATTGTGGCGCTGATTGTGCTCAAATACACGCAATCGAATTCCGTCTGCTACGCCAAGGACGGTCAGGCGATTGGCATCGGCGCGGGTCAGCAGAGCCGCATCCACTGCACGCGTCTGGCAGGGCAGAAGGCGGATAACTGGCTGCTGCGGCAGCATCCGCGTGTGCTGGCACTGCCGTTCGTGGAGAAAATCGCCCGTGCCGACCGCGACAACACGATTGACGTGTTCATCTCCGACGAGCCGGACGAGGTGCTGGCGGACGGCCGCTGGCAGCGCTTCTTCACCGAGCGCCCCGAACCGCTGACGAAGGAAGAAAAGCGCGCGTGGCTGAATCAGCAGACGGGCGTTGCGCTGGGCAGCGACGCGTTCTTCCCGTTTGGCGACAACATCGAGCGCGCGCACCGCTCCGGCGTGACCTACGTCGCCCAGCCCGGCGGTTCGATTCGCGATGATAACGTGATTGACGCTTGCAACCTGTACAATATGGTCATGTGCTTCACGCATATGCGCCTGTTCCACCATTGATTGCATTCAGAAAGGTCAGGGAAGCAAGATGAAGGTACTCATCGTCGGCGGCGGCGGACGCGAACACGCCATCGCGCTGAAAATCAAGGAAAACCCGGAAGTGACGGCGCTGTACGCCGCGCCCGGCAACGGCGGCATCGCGCAGATTGCGACCTGCCTGCCCTTCAAGGCGACGGACGTGGACGGCATCGTCCGCTGGGCGGCGGAGAACAAGGTGGATTTCGTCATCGTCGCGCCGGACGACCCGCTGTGCCTCGGCATGGTGGATGCGCTGGCGGAGCAGGGGATTCCCGCGTTCGGCCCGCGCAAGAATGCCGCGATTATCGAGGGCAGCAAAGTGTTCTCGAAGAACCTGATGAAGAAGTACGGCATTCCGACGGCGGCGTATGAGACGTTTGACGATTATGACGCGGCGGTCAAGTATTTGCAGACGGCGGATATGCCCATCGTCGTCAAGGCGGATGGTCTGGCGCTCGGCAAGGGCGTGCTCATCTGCCCCGACCGCGAAAACGCCGTGGAAGCCGTCGCGTCCATGATGAAGGAAGCGAAGTTCGGCGCGTCCGGCGCGCGGGTCGTCATCGAGGAGTTCCTGACCGGCCCGGAAGTCAGCGTGCTGGCATTCACGGACGGCAAAACGGTCAAGCCGATGGTGTCCAGCATGGATCACAAGCGCGCGCTTGACCACGACGAGGGGCTCAACACCGGCGGCATGGGGACGATTGCCCCCAATCCCTGCTACACGCCCGAACTGGCGCAGCGCTGCATGGACGAAATCTTCCTGCCGACGATTGCTGCCATGAACGCCGAGGGGCGCACCTTCACGGGCTGCCTGTATTTCGGTCTGATGATGACGCCCAAAGGCCCGAAGGTTATCGAATACAACTGCCGTTTCGGCGATCCGGAGACGCAGGTGGTGCTGCCGCTGCTGAAAAGCGACCTGCTGACCATCATGCGCGCGACGGTGGACGGTACGCTGGCGGATACACCCGTTGAATTCGCGTCCGGCGCGGCGTGCTGCGTCGTACTGGCATCCGGCGGCTACCCGGTCAGCTACAAGAGCGGCTACCCGATTTCCGGCTTGGATGAAGCAGGCAAAACCGCGACCGTCTTCCACGCGGGTACGAAGCTGGTCGATGGGCAGATTGTCACCGCGGGCGGACGCGTTCTGGGCGTCACCGCGACGGCGGATACGCTCGAAGCTGCGATTGACAAAGCGTATCAGGCGGCGGACAAAATCACCTTCACCGACATGCACATGCGCCGCGACATTGGTCAGCGCGCCTTGGCATCACGAAAGGAGAGCCATTCATGAGCGTCAAACGCATTTATGTGGAAAAGAAAGCCCCCTACGCGGTGGAGGCGAAGCAGCTCCTGTGGGAAATTCGCCATATTCTGCAAATCAAGACGGTCACGGGTTTGCGCCTACTGAACCGCTATGATGTCGAGGGTGTCGACGACGCGCTGTACCAGAAGTGCCTGCCGGTCGTGTTCTCCGAACCGCAGGTGGATGTGACGTACACGCAGCTGCCGCATGGCGCGAAGGCGGTTTTTGCGGTGGAGTACCTGCCGGGTCAGTATGACCAGCGCGCGGCGTCCTGCGAGGAGTGCATCCAGCTGGTGGGGCAGTGCGCCCGCCCGACGGTGCGCAGTGCGCGCGTGTATCTGCTGGACGGCGATTTCACGGCGGATGAGCTGGCGCGCGTGAAGAAGCACGTCATCAACCCTGTGGAGGCGCGCGAAGCCGACTTGGGCGAAAAGACGACGCTCCAGCAGCAGTACGACACGCCTGACCATGTGGAGACGCTGACTGGCTTCACGGCGATGAATGCCGATGAGGTGGATGCGTTCGTCAAGAAATATGGCTTGGCGATGGATGACGATGACCTTGCGTTCTGCCGGGATTATTTCGCGTCCGAGCACCGTGACCCGACGCTGACCGAAATCCGCATGATTGACACCTACTGGTCGGATCACTGCCGTCACACGACGTTCCTGACGACCCTTGATGCGGTGGATGTGCGCAAAGCGGCGGTCGAGAAGGCGTTCCAGCGATATTTGGCGGCGCGCAAAACCGTCTACGGCGACCGCGAGCGCCCCATGAACCTGATGGACATCGCGACCATCGGCGGCAAGTACCTGAAGAAAATCGGGCAGACCCCCAACATTGACGTGAGCGAGGAAATCAATGCCTGCTCCATCAAGATTGATGTGGATGTGGACGGCGTGAAAGAGCCGTGGCTGCTCATGTTCAAGAACGAGACGCACAACCACCCCACGGAGATTGAGCCCTTCGGCGGCGCGGCGACCTGCATCGGCGGTGCGATTCGCGACCCGCTGTCCGGGCGCACCTACGTCTATCAGGCGATGCGCGTTACTGGCGCGGCTGACCCGCTCGTTCCGGTCAGCCAGACCATGCCGGGAAAATTGCCCCAGCGCAAGCTCGTCACCACGGCGGCGGCGGGCTATTCCTCCTATGGCAACCAGATTGGACTGGCAACGGGGCTGGTGGACGAAATGTACCATCCGGGCTATGCCGCCAAGCGTCTGGAAATCGGTGCGGTGGTGGGCGCTGCGCCGGAGAAGAACGTCCGCCGCGAAGTGCCTGCCCCCGGCGACAAGATTGTCCTCCTTGGTGGGCGCACCGGGCGCGACGGCTGCGGCGGCGCAACGGGTTCGTCCAAGTCCCATAAGCTGGAATCCATCGAAACGTGCGGCGCGGAGGTGCAGAAGGGCAATGCCCCGACCGAACGCAAGCTCCAGCGCCTCTTCCGTGACGGCGAAGTCACCCGGCTCATCAAGCGCTGCAACGACTTCGGCGCGGGCGGCGTGTCCGTGGCAATCGGCGAACTGGCGGACGGCTTGATGATTGACTTGGACAAAGTGCCGAAGAAGTACGACGGTCTGGACGGCACGGAGCTGGCGATTTCCGAATCGCAGGAGCGGATGGCGGTTGTGCTTGCGCCGGAGGATGTTGACGCGTTCCTTGCGGCGGCAAACCGTGAGAACCTTGAAGCGACCGTCGTGGCGGAAGTGACCGCCGAACCCCGTCTGCGCATGACGTGGAAGGGCGTGACGATTGTCGATTTGTCCCGCGAGTTCCTCAATTCCAACGGCGCGGAGAAGCATACGACCGTGTCCGTCCCGGATGATGATGTCAAGCCCTATGAGTTTGCGGGCGATACGGTGACGGAGAAGCTGGCGGATATGCTTGGCAACCTCAATATCTGCTCCAAGCAGGGCTTGAGCGAGCGGTTCGATTCTACCATCGGCGCGGCGACGGTCTTGATGCCCTTCGGCGGCAAATATCAGCTGACCCCGAACCAGACGATGGTTGCAAAGCTGCCGGTTCTGCACGGCACGACGGACAACGTGTCCGGCATGGCGTACGGGATGCACCCGGAAATCCTGTCGCAGTCGCCGTATGAGGGGAGCTATCTGGCGGTCATCGAAAGCGTGACGAAGCTGGTCTGCGCGGGCTTTGACTACAAGCAGGCGTATTTGACCTTCCAGGAATATTTCGAGCGCATGGGCACGGATCCGACGCGCTGGGGCAAGCCGTTCGCGGCGCTCCTTGGCGCGCTGGATGCGCAGCTGGATTTGAACATCGCGGCGATTGGCGGCAAGGACTCCATGTCCGGCACGTTCGAGAAGATGGACGTTCCGCCGACGCTCTGCTCCTTCGCGATTGCCCCCGGCAAGGCGAGCGAGGTCATTTCGCCCGAATTCAAGGAAGCGGGGCACTCCATCCGCCTTGTCTCCTGCGACCCGCACGATACCGCCGCGCTGACCGCGAATTATGATGCCGTTCTGTCCGCCATTCGCGCGGGCAAGGTGGTTTCCGCGTGGGCGCTGGGTCTGGGCGGTGTGGCGGAGGGCCTGTTCAAGATGGGAATTGGCAATCAGATTGGCACGCGTATCGACGATGATTACGACGGCAATCTCTTCGCGCAGCAGATCGGCGCGATGCTGCTGGAATGCACCGAAGATATCGACCTCGGCGTGAAGGTGGGCGACACCGTGCCGGAGTGGGTGCTGGAGTACGAGGGCGAGCGCATTGATTTGACCGCCATGCAGGAAATCTACGAGGGCAAGCTGGACAAGGTGTTCTCCTACCGCGGTCACACCGGCGAAACGACGGAGAAGTTCTCCTATTCGGCGGAAACCTACCCCGTGCCCGCCGTCAAGACGGTCAAGCCGCTGGCGTTCATCCCGGTTTTCCCCGGCACGAACTGCGAGTACGACACCGCGCGGGCGGTCGAGCGCGCAGGCGGCGCGGCGGAAATCCTCGTTATCAACAACCTGACGCCTGAAGCTATCACCCAGTCGATTGCCGAGGCCAGCCGCATGATTGCACGCAGCCAGATGATTGTCCTGCCCGGCGGTTTCTCCGGCGGCGACGAACCCGACGGCTCGGCGAAATTCATCACGGCGTTCTTCCGCAATCCTGCCATGAAGGACGCGGTGCATGATCTGCTCCAGCGCCGCGACGGACTGATGCTCGGCATTTGCAACGGCTTCCAGGCGCTGATTAAGCTGGGGCTTGTGCCGTATGGCGAAATCATCGACACGTCTGATCAGTGTCCGACGCTGACGTTCAACGAAATCGGCCGTCACCAGTCGATGCTCGTCCGCACGCGCATTGCGTCGAATAAATCCCCGTGGCTGTCCCGCTGCAAGGTGGATGACATTCACACGGTCGCCATCAGCCACGGCGAGGGTCGGTTTGTCGGCCCGGAAGCGCTGATTCGTCAGCTTGCGGCGAACGGGCAGATTGCCACGCAGTATGTGGATTTGTCCGGCGCGCCGTCGATGGATATGCGTTTCAACCCCAACGCCAGCTATTTCGCCATCGAGGGCATCACCAGCCCGGACGGCCGCGTGCTGGGCAAGATGGGGCACACCGAGCGCAGCGGCGAAAATCTCTACAAGAACGTACCCGGCGACAAGTATCAGCCGCTGTTTGAGGGCGGCGTGGACTACTTCCGCCTGTGATACTATTTCCTGCATTCGCCTGCGTCGTCTGCTCGTGCCTTTTCCATTCTGTCGTCCGCTCGTTCCACTTAGCGTAGCGCTGCTACGCTGCGTTTCACTCCCGTTAGCCAGAATGAAAAATTCACTTCGCATTTCGGCGCATTCTCATTTGGAAATAGTATAAACTGCAGCCCTCCTGTTGCCTTTTGCCGCAAAATCTGCTATGATAGAGGGCAAACGGCGGCAGGAGGGAATCACCATGCTTTTGACGGATTTTGATGCGTCGCGCCAAGCAGTCATCAACCCCGATATGCTCTTTTCGCCTGTGCCGGATTTGCCGGAGACGGTCGTCAGCTGCTTTTCGCACGTCACGTTCGAGCGGATGCTGGATATGGCGGCGGATGTGCGCGTGCTTGCCGAACTTGGCGACGCGAACGCGAAATACCCCATTTACCGCGGTTTGTGGCAGGGGACACCGCTGACGTTTGCGCTGGCGATGGTCGGCGCGCCGTCCTGCGTGGCGATGCTGGAAGAGCTGCACGCGCTGGGTGCGAAGCGGTTCGTCGTATTCGGCAACTGCGGCGTGCTGAATCAGCAGATTCGCGACTGCGGCATCATCATCCCGACCGCCGCCGTGCGCGACGAAGGCACGAGCTTCCACTACGCGCCGCCGTCGGACGAAATTCCGGCGAATCCGAAATACCGCGGGGCGTTCGAGGCGATTCTGCGCGAAACGGGCGTGGACTTCACCGAAGGCAAAGTGTGGACGACGGACGCCTTCTACCGCGAGACCCGCGCGAAGGTGGCACTGCGCAAGGCACAGGGGTGCGTCTGCGTGGATATGGAGTGCTCGGCGCTGATGGCGCTGGCACAGTTCCGTGGAATCGACGTGTTCGAGTTTTTCTACGCGGGCGATAACCTTGACCGCGAGCAGTGGAATCCGCGCAGCCTGTCCACCCATGCCAAACTGGATGAAAAAGACCGTGCGGCGTATCTGGCGCTGGAATTGGCGCGGAAAATCACCCTTTGAAATGAAATCGGAGGAAAGTATTATGCCTCATGATAGCTATATCAGCCCATTTTCGACCCGCTATGCCAGCAAGGAGATGCAGTTCATCTTCTCCGAGGACAACAAGTTCCGCACCTGGCGGAAGCTGTGGATTGCGCTGGCGAAGGCGGAAAAGAAGCAGGGGCTGGACATTACCGACGAGCAGATTGCCGAGCTGGAAGCCCATGCGGACGACATCAACTACGACGATGCGCAGCGCCGCGAGAAGGAGTGCCGCCACGACGTGATGAGCCACGTTTACGCTTACGGTCTGCAGTGCCCGAAGGCGGCGGGCATCATCCATCTGGGCGCGACGTCCTGCTATGTGGGTGACAACACCGATGTGATTATCATGCGCGAGGGCCTGCAGGTCGTGCGCCGCAAGCTGCTCAACGTGATGAACCTGCTGGCGAGTTTCGCGGATAAGTACAAGAACATGCCCGCGCTGGCGTATACGCATCTGCAGCCCGCCCAATTGACGACGGTCGGCAAGCGCGCGACGCTGTGGCTGAATGAATTGTACATGGACTATTGCGAGCTGGAACACCGCCTGTCCTCCTTGGCGCTGCTGGGCAGCAAGGGTACCACGGGCACACAGGCGTCCTTCATGGAGCTGTTTGGCGGCGACAGCGCGAAAATCAAGGCGGTCGAGCAGGATATTGCCGCGTCGATGGGCTTTGACAAGGTGGTGCCGGTGTCCGGGCAGACGTACTCCCGCAAGATGGACTATCAGGTGGTTTCCGTGCTGAGCGGCATTGCGCAGTCCGCGAGCAAGTTCGCCTATGACCTGCGTCTGCTGGCAAATTTCAAGGAGATGGAGGAGCCGTTCGAGAAAAGCCAAATCGGCTCGTCCGCCATGCCCTACAAGCGCAACCCCATGCGCTGTGAGCGCATCAACGCCTTGGCGCGCTACGTCTGCGTCGATACGCTGAACACGGCAATGACGTCCTCCCTGCAATTCTTCGAGCGCACGCTGGATGACTCCGCGAACAAGCGCATTGCCGTCGCGGAGGCGTTCCTCGGTGTGGATGCTATCCTGAACATCATGATGAACGTTTGTGACGGGCTGGTGGTGTACGACAAGGTGGTGCGCGCGCGCGTGATGAACGAGCTGCCGTTTATGGCGACGGAAAACATCATGATGGACGCGGTGAAGAAGGGCGGCAATCGTCAGGAGCTGCATGAGAAGCTGCGCGTGCATTCGCAGGCGGCGGCGCGCGTGGTGAAGGAAGAGGGCGGCAAGAACGACCTCATCGACCGTATCTGCGCTGACCCGGCGTTCATGATTACCCGCGAGGAAGTGGAAGCGATTCTGCGTCCGGAGCAGTTCACGGGCCGAAGCTGCGAGCAGGTGGAAGAGTACCTGCGCGACGTGATTCGTCCGCTGCTGGCGGAAAATGCAGATTTGCTGGGCGAAAAGCAGGAATTGAGCGTCTGAACATCGAATATTTCATCCGAAGCCCTGTTTGCGGGGCGGAAACGGCGATAACGCCGATATGAATGAAAGGAACTGTTATGCCTTACATAGAAACGACCTCCAACGTGTCCATCTCCGGACGAAAAGAGCAGGTCATCAAGGATCGCATGGGCGATGCCATTGAGAAAATCCCCGGCAAGACGGAAAGTTGGCTGATGCTGTCTTTCCGCGACAATGCCGCAATGTACTTCAAGGGCACGGACGCCCCCTGCGCCATCTGCCAAGTGAAGCTCTTCGGCGGATCTGCGACGGAGGAGGATTACGCCGCGCTGACTGAGGCGCTGACGGACATCCTGCGCGAGGAACTGGACATTGACAGCGACCGCATCTATGTGACGTATGAAGAAATCGGCTTCTGGGGCTGGAACGGCGGCAATCTGTAATCATTTCCGCCCTGAAGAGGGCACGGTAATTGGGGGAAAGGGGGAAGTATGCCGTCAAAACGGCTGCTTTTCCCTTTTTTCATGTTTTTTCCGCCCATCGGGAAGAAAGTGGCTGCTTCATTCGTTATCTGCACTGTGGGGTGTTCTGAATGTTCACGGATGCTTCACGGAAAATTTGTGAAAAGGCATTCATATTCGCGGCAATTTGTTGTATAATGGAGAAGCAGAACGCATGAAATCATTCAAGATGCTAAAGGAGGCGGAGCTGGCGTGACAACGTTCTTGCAGACGCTGGAGACCTTTTTCTGGAACGTGCTGAACCGCCCCGGTCTTTCCGATATTGCGGATATTCTCATCGTTGCCATTATTATCTATGAACTGCTGATGCTCACCCGCGACACGCGGGGCAGCGCTGTTTTGAAGGGGCTTGCCATGCTGCTGCTCATCGTCGGCATCAGCAACCTCTTCGGGCTGACGGCACTGAACTGGCTGCTGATGAGCGTGGTGAACAACGGCGCGCTGGTGCTGGTCATCCTCTTTCAGCCGGAACTGCGCAAGGCATTGGAGCAGATTGGTCGCGGCGCGCGCATTGAAACGAAGCGGCGCGACACCGATAAGGATGAGGCGACGCGCATTATCGACGAAATCATCCGCTGTCTGCAGGATTTGAGCCGTCGCCATGTGGGGGCGCTGATTGTCTTTGAGCAGAAAACGGGCCTGCAGGACATCATCGAGAACGGCATCGGCATCGACGCACGGATTACCTCCGGCCTGCTGGAAAACATCTTCGAGCCGAACACGCCCCTGCATGACGGCGCCGTCGTCATCCGCGGCGAACGTGTGATGAGCGCGGCGAGCATCCTCACGCTGACGGAAGCCAGCGGCATCAGCCATGACCTCGGCACGCGCCACCGCGCCGCTATCGGCGTGTCCGAAACGACAGACGCGATTGTGCTGATTGTCTCCGAGGAAACAGGCATCATTTCGATGGCGAAGGGCGGCAAGCTCACCCGCCACCTTGACGCGAAGTCGCTGCGGACGATTCTGGAGGGCATCTATGTCCGCAAGCCGCATCAGCGCCTGCTGTCCATGCTCGTGCGCCGCAAGGGAAAGGAGGGTGCCAAATGACGCAGACCCCTTCCGCAAAGCCGCAGAAGAAGCGTGACCCACGCCTGACGATGCTGCTGGACGGTCTCAAGCGAATTTTCATCCACAATTGGCCGACAAAGCTGCTCGCGCTCCTGCTGGCCATCATCCTCTGGGGCGGGCTGATTACCCAAGACCCGACGCTCACGCGCGAAAAGCACTTCTCCAGTGTCAGCGTGTCTGTTTCGGGCGAAGAATCCGTCAAGCGCAACGGCTTCATTGTCACCAGCGATTTGACCAGCCTCCTTGGTGACGTCTCCCTTACCGCTGACGTGCCGCAGATGCAGTATGCCAACGCCAAGGCGACGAACTACAACGTCCGCATTGACCTCTCCCGCATTTCGTCGGCAGGGAAGCAGGAAATCCGCATTCTGTCCACCAATTCCAGCACTTACGGCACGGTTTCTTCGATTCAGCCGTCTACCGTGACGATTGACGTGGAGGAGTACATCACCCGCTTCCGCATCCCCGTGTCCGTGCAGACGGTCGGGAGCGCGCCGGAGGGCTACTACGCGGGTGCGGCGACGCTCGACCCGCCGACGGTGACGATCAGCGGCCCGAAGTCGATGGTGGACAAAATTGTCCGCGCCGAAGTCGTGCTGGAGCTGAACAACCTGCCCCAGCGCGAGGGCACGATTCGCAAGGCGCTGGCGTATACGCTGCTGGACGAGAACAACAACGCGATTGAAAGTGACCTGCTCGAAGTGACGAGCGAGTCGGTGCTGCTGGACAGCGTGATTGTGGAGCAGACCATGTACGCCATGAAAACGCTCGAACTTTCCCAGACCGGGCTGATTCAAGGCACACCGAAGGAAGGCTACGAAATCAAAAAAATCAGCATGACGCCGGAGAACATCACGGTGGCGGGCTGGTCAAGCGAGATGACGGAAATCGACGCGCTGTTTACGGATGCAACCATCGACGTGTCCGGCTTGTCCGATTCGGTCAAGCAGCGCGTCCGATTGAGCAGCGTGCCAGAACTGAAATACGTCAGCGCCACCTACGTCAACGTGACGATTGAAATCGGGCCGGTACTGAAGTCGAAGAGTTTCACGAACCTGCCGATTCAGATTGAAGGCTTGGAAGCGGGCTACAACGCCTCCATGAGCCGCGTGAATGCCTCGGTGATGATTACCGCGCCGCAAAACTGGCTGAACGCGCTGCAAAGCCGCGATATTCGGCTGGTATGCGATGCGTCCGGGCTTGCGCCGGGGACGTACAGTCTGCCCGTGCTCTGCCGCATTGACGCGGACGAGGACGAGGAAATCTCGGTCGAGGTCGTGCCGGGAAACGTCAGCGTAACAATAACAGTAGAGTAATTTTGAAAGGGGAGGATGACCATGGGCAGTTTCATCAACGCGCTGTTCAATTTCCTGCTGGGGTGGATTCGCGGGACAGCACAGTGGCTCTGGAGCATGGTGACGAGCGACAGCCGCGGCGGTCTGCTTGGCTGGGCGATGCGCAACTGGCTGCCGCTGGTCATCCTCCTGTGCATTTTCGGCGTCGTGATGGACTTTCTGGTCTACCTGATCCGCTGGCAGCCGTACCGTGTCTGGGGGAGCTTCTGGACGCGCTTTCTGCCTAAGCGCGCGCGCCGCACGCCGACGGGCCGCCACCTGATTTACGCTGACGGCACAATGATCGAAGAGGAACAGGTGGTGCAGCACACGCACAAGCCGAAGCCCGCGCCCAAGCGGGAAAGCCACGCGGCGACGCGCCGCAAGCGGGTGATTCCGGCGCGTCGCGCACATTTCGGCACAACGCAGACGGAGCTGACCCCGCCGCCGCTGACAATTGCGCAGGACAAAAATCAATATCATGACAATATACCGGGGGGACAGGCATGACCGAGCTTCCACAGGCATTTTTATCCCAAATGGCGGCACAGCTGAAAGGCGAAATGGCCGCCTTTTTGCGTACCTATGACGAGCCGTATCAGCGCGGTCTGCGCGTGAATCCGTGGAAGCGCCCGACGCGGCTGCCGGAGGACTGCGGCGAAAGAGTCCCGTGGGAGGAAAACGGGCATTACCTTGCGCTGACCTCGACCGCCGGCGCGGACGTGCTGCATGAAGCGGGCGCGTGGTACTTGCAGGAGCCGAGCGCGATGCTGCCCGCTGCCGTGCTGAACGCGCAGCCGGGGGAGCATGTACTGGACTTGTGCGCCGCGCCGGGTGGAAAATCGACGCAGAGCGGCCTGCGCATGGGCGGACAGGGCGTGCTGGTGTGCAATGAGCCCGTCTGGGAGCGCGCGAAAATCCTCTCGCAGAATATCGAGCGCATGGGCATCCCGAACGCCCTCGTCGTCAGCGCCTATCCCGACCAATTGGCGCAGCGCTGGCCGGAGGCATTCGACGCGATTCAGGTGGACGCACCCTGTTCTGGCGAAGGCATGTTCCGCCGTCATCCGGAAACACGCGCGGAATGGTCGCCCGAAAGCCCCGCCGGATGCGCTAAGCGGCAGGCGGAAATCCTCGACCGCGCGGCGGAAATGCTTCGTCCCGGCGGACGCATAGTTTATTCCACCTGCACAATGAACCGCACGGAAAACGAGGATACGGTGGATGCGTTCCTGTCGCGCCACGCGGATTTCTCGCTGGAAGCCTTCTCCCTGCCCGGAGCAGATGCGCCGGACGGGATGCTGACGTGCTATCCGCACCGCATGAAAGGCGAGGGGCACTTTGTCGCCCTCCTGCGCAAGCACGGCGACGCACCCTGTAATTGGCAGAAAGCGCCAGAGAAGGATGCGCCGAGCAAGGACGCATTGCAAGCCTTGCGCGCCTTCTGCCCGACGGCAAACGCGAATGTGATGCGCACCGGCAGCGGCAAGCCCGGACGCAGCCGCGACGAATCGGTGACGCTGAGCTGCTTGCCCGACCGTCCGGTCTGCGACGGCATTCAGGTCGTCCGCTGCGGCTTGCAATTGGGGACGGTGCAGAAGAAGCTGTTTGTGCCCGACCACGCGTGGGCGATGAGTATCTTTCCACCGGATGTGCCGCGTGTGGCACTGTCGCGGGAGGATGCGCGCCGCTATCAGGCGGGTGAGACGCTTCCGGCGGATGGCAAGGGCTGGGCGCTTGCGTGCTGCGACGCCATTCCGCTCGGCTGGGGCAAAATCTCCGACGGGCAGATGAAGAACCACTATCCCAAGGGATTACGCCGCCCGCTTCGCTGATTGCAGCACGGCGGCGTTCCAAATCACGCGCACAAGGCTGCCTGCCAGCATCGCCAGCACCGCGCCGAAAATCCGCACGCTTGGCATCGGACAGAAGATACTCATCACCACCAGCGTCAGCACGGAGGAAACAATGGTACCTGGCATCGCGCGCCGCTGAACGCCCAAGCCCGTCACCAGCCCGAACTGCACCTGCTGGATAGCAAACAGCATCGACAGCGGGGAGAGCGCCATCAGCACACCCGTCAGCGCCGGTTCGCCATAGAGCAGCATCGAAATTGGCTGCGCGAAGAGAAACAGCACGCACGAGGACAGGCAGCCAATCAGCCCAGCCAGCAGCAGCAACTGCCGCATGGTGCGTTTCAGGCGGACGCGGTTGCTTTCCTGCCGGGACACGGCGGGCGCGGCGACCATGCACATGGCGCTGGTGATGACGCCGGGCGCCATGATGAGCGGCATCGCCATCCCGCTCAGCAGCCCGAACTGCGCAGTCGCGGCGGACGCGGTCAGCCCGGATTGCCGCAGGCACAGCGGCAGCAGCACTGCCGTCAGCATCCGCAGGCACGTCTGGCAGAGGCGCGAAACGGCGGTTGGGGCGGATAACGCCAGCAGCTCACGGCGCAAATCGGCGGATGGCACACCCGGCGGCAGCGGCGCGCGGCGGCGGAACATCATCCAAACGCAGATACCCGCCAGAATTCCGGCAAAACCCGGCAGCGCGGCACGGATGGACAGCGGCGACCGCGTGAAAATCAGCAGCAGCATAAGGCTTCCGACGAATCGCACAATTTGCTCGCTGCATTCGCACTGCGCGGGCGTGAGCATATCGCCGCGGCCGTAGAACCACCCGCTGTACACGGCGCAGCAGCCCAGCAAAAACACGGCGGGAATGCTGATGAGAATCGCGGGCAGCGTCCGAAAGTCGCTGAGCAGCCACGCCATCCCCGGCGCAAGCAGGAACAGCAGCGGCATCATCACCAGCGCAATCCGCCGATTGAGTGAAAGCCCCGCGCGCAGGACGGCGCTTTGATCGGCGTTCGGGCGCGCGGTCATGCGGCTCATGGCGGTCGGCAGTCCGGCGGTTGCGGGTGTCAGCGCCAGCATCGCGGCGGATGCGGAAAGCTCCATCACACCGATGGCCTCCGCGCCCATCAGCCGCGCCGTCATCAGGCGGAAGAAAAATCCAAGCCCGCGCGTGAAGCCGTTCGCAATGGTCAGCGTAAGCGCCTGTTTTTTGAGGGTCTGGGGCATAAAAACGCCTCCTTTGCCCGCAAACTTATGCGCCGCCGCTGAAAAACTTGACAGAACCCGCGAAAGCCGATATAATGGGGAACAAACATGCAGGAGGACACAAGTATGGACAAGTGGGACAGCCGATTTATGGAAATGGCGCACGTCATCGCCGGATGGACAAGCTGCTACCGTCCGGGGCGGAGTATCGGCTGCGTCATTGTGAAGGACAAGCGCATCATGACGACGGGCTACAACGGCGCGCCGGCGGGCCTCAAAACCTGCCGCGAGCGCGGCGAGTGTATGCGCGACCGGCTCGGCATTCAGTCTGGCACGCGCGCCGAACTCTGCTACGCCATCCACGCGGAGCAGAACGCCATCATTCAAGCGGCGAAACTTGGCGTTTCCATCGACGGCGCGACGCTTTACTGCACGCACCAGCCATGCAGCGTCTGCGCAAAGATGATTATCAACGCTGGCATCCGCCGTGTCGTGTATCAGGAGGGCTACCCGGACTCCTTCTCGCTGGATATTTTTGAGGAAGCGAAGGTTCAATTGGAGCGCTTCGACCCGGAAAACGCGCCGGAAATCAATCCGTAAATTAACCGTAAAGGAAAACATCCCGTCTGACAAGCATCAGGCGGGATGTTTTCGCATTCACTTTTCTTCCGGATTCGGTTCTTTCCCGACGCACCAGCCGCGCAGCTTGTTGACGCTGCGCTCCACCGCGTCGCGGCTGTCCTTCCACGGCTCGGCTTGAAAGCGGTAGTCGAATTTCTTGATGAACCAGCTCACGTCGTCCTGAATGCGGTCGAATGCTTCGGTTTCCAGATTGCAGATGAGGTCGGCAAAGGCGGATAATTCGCGGCTTGGCAGCTCCTGCGGCGCGAGTTTGAGCAGCTGCACCGCGTGGGGGAGGCAGACCCCCTTGCTCTGCGCAAAATGCTTGCGGAATTCCGAATCGTTCTGGTAGAGATGGAAAAATGTGTGCAGATAGCGGTTCATGTTGTCCTCAATCGCGTTGCAGACGATGCAGGTGCTGCACAGCGCGTCAAGCTCCTGCACAGCGGCTTCCATCGCCTTGGCGGGTGACGGCGCTTTGCCGGACAGACGGTCGAGAAAGGACGAATTGCCGCTGGCGGCTTTGCGGATGTCGTTGAACGCTTTGTTTAATTTGCCGCGCGTCTCCGTCAAGTGCGATTCGAGCATCAGCGCGTGGCCGAGCCGATTGTCGCCCTTGAACAGCATCCGCTGGTGGTGCTGGCAGAAGCCCTTTTTGTTCACCTGAATACGCACGTCCGGCTCCATGACCGACGCGCCGAGCGAATATTCAATCTGCTGCAGTTCCACCCGGCGCTGCAGGGCGCAGAGCAGGCACTCGCCGTCAATTTTCGCCGCGTCCCAAACCGGAATGGTGTCGATGTGGTATCGCATGTGCTGTCCTCCTGTGGATTCTTGCTTCGATTCTTGCTCCTATGGTAGCACATTTTGCCGAAAAGCGCAAGTCATTTTCGCTCCCGCGCGGGCATATCGTCTGCCAGACCCAAGGAATTGGAGGCGAAGAACATGGGACGCGTGGAACAGCGGCTTTACCGGCAGCAGATGGCGCGCAGGCGGCTGGGGCGCATGATTGTGCTGACGCTGCTGATTTTTGCGGCGGGCGCGCTGACTCTCTCTCGCAACGCCGCGTCGCACCTGACAGCGGAGACGATTGCGCAGCCGACCGCCACGCCGATTGCCGCCGCCTATGACCAGACAGTCGTCTCGCGGGAAATCACGCTTGCGGCGGAAACGTGGTACGCCATCCAGACCGGCGTTTTCTCCAACGAGGATGCCGCGCGGGAGAAAGCGGAACTGCTCAGCGACCGCGGCGCACCGGGCGCGGTTGTCGAGGACGGCGAAAAGTGGCGCGTGTTCATTGCCTGCTACGGCACGGAGACGGATGCCGCGTCCGTGCGGCAGCGGCTGGGCGAAAATCAGCGCATTGAAACGTACCTCTATCGCTGGACATGTCCGGAATTGCAGCTTCGCCTGAAGGGAATGGCAGGTCAGGTGGATGTTGCCGAGGCGGGGTTCACGCTGCTGCTGCAAGCCGCGCGGACGCTGCGGGACACCGCGTCCCTGCTGGATGCGGGCGAACTGACGCTGACGGAAGCGCGGGAGCAGATAACAGCGCTCGACGGTCAGCTGACGCTATGGCGGCAGACGGCGCAGGAGCGCTTCGGGCGCAATCCGCCGTCGCCGATCAAGGAGCTGCTGGCGCTGTCGGACGCGTGGGCGCAGATCAGGGGCAATCTGGAGAATCAGGACAGCAAAACAGCCCTATCCACCCAGCTGAAACTGGAGGGAATCGGGCTGTTCGGGCGGATGATTGCGCTTCGGCAGGGGATGGGCGCATAGTTACCGCTTGCGGATGACGCCCGGCACGTCCTCGCCAAAAACGATGGCGCGGATGGCGGCAGCCACGCCTTGCGCATCGTTCGTTAGTGTCTCAAATCGTGCGGATGCCCTCACACGCTCGTTTGCGTTGCCCATCGCGACGGAGACGCCCGCCGCTTTGAGCATACTCAAATCGTTGTCGCTGTCGCCGAATACCATCACTTCGTCCATCGGGATATTCAGCGACTTCGCGAGCGCCTGAAGGGCGCTGCCCTTGCTGGCGCTGCGCGGTACAATCTCAATGTTGTCCCACCAGCTGCTCGTCACGTCCGCATCGGGGCAGGTATCCCGCACAAACGCACGCAAATCGTCCAGCAGCGGCAGATTCTGCGAGAAAACGACCACCTTCACGCAGTCCTGAATCACCGCGTCGATGCCCTGTTTCCGGTTACGGAAAGCGGTGCGCCCGCCCGCGCGGTTCAGGAATGTGCCGATGACCACCTGCGCGCGGGAAAGCGGCATGTCGTCCGACGCAACCACCTCGTGAACGCCGAACACCGCGTACTGCACGTTTGCTTCGTCCAGCCGCGCCGTGATGCGATGGACAGTCGGCTGCGGCAGGTGGTGCGCCTCCTGCACGGCGCCCAGTGGCTTCACCAGCGTCACCGCGCCGTTGAGCGCAATGACGTGCATTGGCAGCTTCGCGTCCACGGCAAAAAAGCTCGCGTCGTCCGGCAAACGCCCCGATGCCAGTGACAGCACGATGCCCTTTTCCGCCGCGCGGCGCAGTACATCCGCCGTTTCCGGCAGAATCAGCGGTTCATCCGTCAGCAGCGTGCCGTCCATGTCGGTGGCAATCAGGCGAATCGGCATTTGTAAATTCATAAAATCCCTCTCCTGTCAGAACGGGCACTTCACGCGGAACGTCCGCCCGTCCAGCTGCGGCAGCGCGCCGCCCGTGTCCAGCGTCAACTGCGCCGCGCATAGGCAGAGCTTGCCCTGCATTTTCATTTGCCGATTGAACGCGCGGTCGCCGTACACGTCGTCGCCCAGCAGCGGATGCCCCAGCGCCGCCATATGCGCGCGGATTTGGTGCGTCCGCCCTGTAATCAGGTGGATTTCCACGCGGCTGACCGCGCCCTGTTCCAGTGTTTCATACGCCGTCACAATCGGCCGCGCGCCGGGGACGGCGCTGTCGTGGATGGTGACATGCGCGGCTTTCGCGTCCTTGAGCAGGTAGGCGCGGCAGGTGGCTTTCGGCGGCTTCATCATTCCGCGCACAAGGCAGATGTAGCGCTTGTCCATTGTGCGGTCGCGGAAGGCACGCTCCAAAATGCCCTCGGCTTTCTCCGTCTTGGCGAACATCAGCAGCCCGCACGTCTGGTTGTCCAGCCGATGGCACGCCTTGGGTGCGCGCGCATCGGGAGTTTGCTGACGAACGTGCCGCGCGGCCAATTCGGTCAGCGTCACGCCGCCCTTTTCGTCCGCCTCTACGCTGATGCCCGCCCGCTTGTTGACCAGCAGTACATCCGCATCCTCGTACACGACATCCAGCAGCGGCGCGGCCTGCTCCATGCAGAATACTTCCACGCATTGCCCAGCGTGCACGCGCACATCCGGCTTGACGCGCTTGCCGTCGAGCTTCACGTCGCGATGGGAGAACGCCTCCTGCGCCGCGCGGGAGGGCAGCTCCGGCAAAAAACGGCGGATGCAGGCGTCTATGCGCAGCCCCTCCGCCGCAGAATCGGTTTGAAATGTGTATTTCATGATAGCTCCTGTTATTGCACCAGCGCGGCGCGGTAGGTACCCCAGCGCGGCGTGAAGGCGTACAGGCGATGCAGACACGCCGTCAGTTCCTTCGTTGGCGGAATCGGCAGCATTGCCCGCACAACTTCCATCAGCTCTGACCACGTTACATGTTGCTTGACCAGTATCCGCAAATCATGCGCGCTGCTTTCCTCCGCCGTTTCCAGCCCCATGCAGCTGTCCAGCAGCGCCGATAGCTGCGCGTCTGTCTCAAATTCCTCCGGCAGCAGGTCACGCGACGCCATCAGCGCACGCTCGCTCGGCAAATCCGGCTGATACCCCATCGGAAAGCCGCCTTCCCGCAGGATTTTCTCCGGGTCAGCCAGCCCCGGATGCAGCAGAAACAGCTCCCCAGCGCGGTTGTAGTAGAAATCGTTGCCCGCCTTCAAGTAGCGCAGCGCCAGCGCTTCGTCGTTCGCGTATGAATCGTGCAGCACGCTTTCGTAGAGCCGGGAAAGCGCCTGTTTCGCGCTCAACATTCCGGACAGGTAGAGCGCCGCCTTCGTGTCCGTGTCGAAGAACAGCAGGCGGCTGCGCAGCTCCTGATGCCGCTGCTCGCGCAGAATCAGCGAAAGCGGGATCATCAGTTCCCGCGGCAGGTGCAGCAGAACGTCCTGCTCGTCCACCTCCAGCGTACACCAAAGGCGGCGCAGCAGTGATTCAGCGGCGGACAGCTCCTGCCAGCCGTCGATGCGCGCCTGACCTCCGCAGAGAATCAGCCGGACAATCAGCGCATGTTCCGTCTCTGTCAGCAGTGCGGCTTCCACGGGCAGGCGCGCAAGCACATTCGCCCGCATCTCCCGCAGTGTGTGCAGCACGGACGATTTTGGCGATTCCTCCGCGTCGTAAGAGCATTGCCACCAGCATTCGGTCTCCCGCTCGTCCTGCAGCGTGAAAATCGACTCGGTTGGGTAGCTCAGCAGACGCGTCTCGCACGCTTCCATCTGCCTTTGGTGGAGCATGGACTGCGTTTTGTCCGCCCAGTGCATCCTTTGCAAATCAAATTCGCGGAGCATGAAGCCTCCTGATACACAAATAATAGGGGATAGCAGCCATTACAGCTCATCCAGCAGCGTTTCCAGCGAAATGGGGACAAGCAGAATGCCCGCTTCGGGCAGGGCAACCGTGTTTTCCAGCAGATAGAACACCGGGTCGCCGTTTTCATCCAGATAGAAATCCTCTTCCGGATAGAACGCGGCTTCCAGCTCCTCGAACGTCAAGCCGTCATAGAACGGCACGTCGCCGGATTTCATCATCCGCTCGATTTCCGCCCACACCAGCTCGCGCACGCAGTTGTCTGCTTTTGCCGTCTGCCGGTCTTGCAGCCAAGTGTCCACCTTGCCGTCCTGCGTCAGAATCCCCAGCAGGTAGGGCAGGCTGATGATTTCACCCGCGCGGCTGCCTGTCAGCGCGAACACATGCCCGCTGATGGTGGTGGACTCGCTGTCAGGGCGCTTTGTGTGCTTCGTGATGAGAATCGAGAGGTAATCCGCCGTCTGGCAGGTGACTTCATACGTCACGTCGATGATGGTCGCCTGCGCCGCGCCGTCAGTCAGCCCAGCGTTCATCGGCGCTTCAAAGGCAAGGGTGTCGTCAGCGGTGTAGGCATAGGTTGTGTTGAACATCGCAGCGATTTCGTCGTCGCCGGCCAACTGCGGATAGCGGTAGCGGTAGATGTACGTCGCGGTGGATTCGTCCGAGCCCGCCGGGTAGAGGTATTCGCCCGTCAGGTCATCGGCAAATTCGTAGCCGTCCGCCAGCGCGGGCAGCGTCAGCAGCATCAGCAGGAGAAGTGGCAAAAGCCACCGGAATGCCTTCTTCATGCGCGTGCCCCCTTGCTCAAATCGGCGGATGCGCTGATGGCGGCAACGTTGCCCTCGCCGACTGCCTTGGCGATTTGCAGCGGCTGACCCGTGCAGTCCCCGCAGGCGTAGACGCGCGGCAGATTCGTCGCCATCCGCCGGTCAACAGGGATGAACGCGCCTTCGGTTTTCAGCCCCGGGAGCAGCGTGTCCGGCGATACGGCAGGGCGGAAGATGAAGATGCCGTCGTAGCAGCGTTCGCCCGCATCCGTCACCAGCACCAGCTGATTTTCTTCGTGCCGGATGGACTGCGGCTTGCCCGCGCACAGGCGGTACGGCGGATTTTCCGGCTGCGCGTGCTGCGCCAGCAGGTAGTAATCCACCTCGGATGCCAGTCCGGCGAGAAATTCCGCTTCTTCCACGCCGCCCGTCCATGCCGACAGCACCGCCACTTTCTTGCCGCGGTAGAACATGCCGTCGCATGTGCCGCACCAGCTTACGCCGCGCCCCAGCAGCTCTTCTTCGCCCGGCAGCAGCTTTGGACGCGCCGCGCCCATCGCCAGCACAATCGCGCGGCTCTCGATGATGTCGTTGCCGACCAGCGTCATGTAGATGTCGCCGCTTGGCATAATCTGCCGCGCCAATTGCTCGATGATGACAACGCCCATGTCCGCCGCCTGCGCCCGGAAGCGTGAAAGCAGCTCTTTGCCGCTGATTTGCGGCAGACCGGGGTAGTTGTCGATGCGCTCGGCGCGCTGAAGCCAGCTGGTGGCGGACTGCGCGCACGCGACCGCCGTCGTCAATCCGCGCTGACGGGCGGTCATGGCGCAGCTCCACGCGGCGGGCCCCGCGCCGATAATCAGAAGGTCATAGGAAGCCATACTGTTTCCTCCCCAGGGTTATTGATAGGTATAGCGCGCAATCAGCCACGGCATGGCGCTGTATGTGCCGTATGCGTCGCAGTAGATGCGCAGGTAGTTGCCCACCGCCCAGTCGGTTTTCGATTTGTTCTCAATGACCACGGGGCGGCTCTGACCGTCCTCGCCCGTGTAGACGATGGCGGTCTGCGGCTTGGTGGAGATGATTTCGGCAATCGTGCCGACGACCAGATACACCTGCGAATGCTCGGAACGGTAGGTGATGTTTGACATCAGCTCGGAGTATTCGGCGGAGTTGTTCAGCGGCCACGCTTTGCGGGTGTACACGTCCTGATTCGGAACGTAATAGATGGTGTAGTCCACGCGCGAAGTCTTGCTGCCCGGATAGGAGGACGTGATGGTAATCGTGTTGTCGCCGATTTTATCGAAGATGGCAACAAACTTGAACTCGCCCGTCTTATCCAGATTCGTAATGTCAAGGTCGGAGTGATTCGTCAGCACGTCCACCGTTGCGCCGGGTTTGGTTGTCGCGGAGATTTCGAGGGTGGATTTGCTCGTTGATGCGTATGTCGTCACCGCCAAGTCCAGCGGAATCTCTTGCACTTCGCGGTAGAGGGTGAGGTCGAGCGCGTTTTCGCGGCAGTACGGTGCGCGGACGCGGAATTTGAACACATTGTCGCCAATGGGCTGAACGGTTGCGTTGTAAATCAGCAGACCATCCTCGCTCACCGTGTCGGAAATGTCCACCTCGTTGACCGTCACTGTTGAGCCGGGACGCACTTGCAGCTGCACGGAGTACATAGCGGTCGTTACTTCCTGCCGCATGGATTCCGGTGAAACCAGCGCAATTGGGCTGAGTGGAATAGAAATGTCGTACTCGATGGGGTCGAGCGCCTTCTGCCGGCCGTTTGCGGTTTTCAGGAACGCCTTGAGCGTCACATGCATCGTCTCGTTTTCCACACCGACGCTCGGCAAGTCGCGATACCAGAGGTAATCCGGAATCTCAACCGTCGCGAAGCCGTCCACCACGGGGTACGTTGCCTGCATCGGCGCGCCGACGTAAATCTGCTGCCCGTCCTCGCCGGGGATGAGCACCGTGTGCGCCGCCAAATCATCCACAATGCTGGACGTGATGGATGCGTTCGACCCACTGGAGGTGTTCAGCAGCCCCAGATGGGACAGCGCGAAGAATCCACCGACGCCCACGAGACCCACAACCAGCAGGATAATCAGCACCCGCAGCGTCACCCGGAAGCCCTTGCCGCGCGTGCGGTAGGATTTCATTTCGTTCATGCGCGGCGGGGCGGATGGAATCGTGTTCTCCTGCAGCATGGTGACGAGCGGGTCGTATCCACGGGTGTCCTGCCAAATTTTCGGCTGGGGGACGACGTTGTCCGCCATCGCCGCGCTCTGCGCAGACGCATTGCGCTCGTCTTCGTGCCCGACCATGCGGACGCGCCCAGCGTGTGCATTCATCAGCGATTCACGCGAGGAGTGCATGTGGATGGTGGTCGCGCCGGAAGGGGCGGAGCGCATCGCGAGGCTTCTTCCTTCATCCGCTCCAGACGGCGTGCGCCGTACTTTGCGCTCTTTCAGCTCCGTCATGTCCGTGGCGAGTTCATCCCGTCGGTCGCTGGATTCGTCAACGGCGCCGTCCTCGTCGACGTGGATGTACTTCTTCGGTTCTTTGTCTTCCTTGCGGAACTGCTCCTGCCACGCGGGCGTTTCGGCGCTTTCCGGATTCAGCGGCGCGCCGCAGCGGATGCAGTTGGGCAGGGAAGCACGGTTCCATTGACCGCATTGGGGACACTTCATGGCGGAAACTCCTTCTTATGTCAAAACTTTGAGGGGTTAGAAATCAATCGGGTCGTCCTCGTCGTTGTCGTCAATGACGAGCCAGCCGCTGGAAAGGAAGTTCGCCATGTCCTCGCGGCTCATCACCCAGTCCACTTCCTGCACCGCCATGCCCGCGTAGCTGATGGGGTGCACCGCGTCATCCTGCGGGATGCGCAGTTCCTCAATCACGCAGGTGCGCAGCTTCAGCGCCTGCTCCATGGCGGCAATCATGTCGTCGAGCGTCATGTTCGTCTGAAGATTGTTCTTCATGATGACGTCCACAAGGTCGCGCGCCTGATCGTAGGTAAAGGTACGGCACTGGTCTGCCAAGGTGGACATGACCGTGCGGGCGCGCTGTGTACGCATGAAATCGCCGCCGCCGCCCGCCTTGCGGATGCGCATGTAAATGACTGCCGCGCGCCCCGTGAAGCAGTAAGTGCCCGCCTGCGCCATCGTCGGCTCGGTCTGACCGGGGTCAAGCGGATAGCGCCGCAGATACGCCGCCTCCGACGCGTTGACTGTGATATCCACGCCGCCCAGATAATCAATAATGTTGGCAATCATCTGGAAATTCAGCAGAATGTACTTTTCAATTTTGATGCCCAGGTGCTGGCTGATAACCTTGCACAGCGCTTCCGGCCCGGAATTGCGCGCGATGTAGTTGATGCGCCCAATCACGCCGTCGGGGCGCTCCACCAGCGCGTCGCGGATAATCGACGTGAGCATGATGCGGTGCGTCACCGTGTCCAGTGTGACAATCACGATGCCGTCGGTGTTCACGAGTTTGTTCGTCCACTGGTCGGAGCAGAGCAGCAGATAGTGGTGCAGCCCTTCGCGTGGTTCGGGGATGCTGTCATAATCAATCGTCGGAATCGGCTTCGGGGTGTCCGCCAGCGCGGGGGCGGACAGACAGGGGATGAGCAGACAGAGCGTCAGCAGCAGACTCATCAGGCGTTTCATCGTGATTTCTCTCCTTTGTTAGAGCATTGAATGCTGCAAGACATATTGGTCCCCATATGCAGCTTCTTCATTATAGCATTCCTTTGCGCGAAAAGGAAGGGACAAACCGCCCTCCCGCGGATTTTTACATTTCCGCTGCGCGCTGTTACGCGAAAAAAGCTCTCTGCCCTTGCGACAGAAAGCTTTTCTGGATAAGAGAAACTCACAGCGCCTTCTTGATGAGATCCTCCAGCGCCGCCTTCGGGTGATAGCCCACCAGCGTGTCCACCACCTGACCGTCCTTGAACAGAATCAGCGTCGGAATGCTCATCACGCCGAACTGCTGGGCGAGTTCGGGACACTTGTCCACGTCCACCTTGCCGACGACGACGTCATCCGCGTGCGCGGCGGAAACTTCCTCCACCACCGGTGCGAGCATCCGGCACGGGCCGCACCACGTTGCCCAGAAGTCCACCAAAACGGGCTTGTCCTGCTTCACAAAAGAAGAAAATTCGCTGCTCATAAGTTCCTTGGCCATAAAAACACATCCTTTCTCAATGGTAATTTCAGTTTTTGAGCGCGTCTGCGGCAGAAATCACGCGCAGCAGCTTTGGCGCATATTTTCCGGACTCACTGCGCTTCTTTTCCGTCGCCGTCAAGCCGATGAGCGCCGCCGCCAGCCCAATCACACCGCCGATGGCACTGCCCGCCGTCTCGCTCTGCGGCGCAATCAGCGCGCCCAGCAGCATGCCGATGAACAGCCCCGCCAGCGGCAAAAGATACGCCAGCGCGGATGCTTTGACAACCGTCTGTTCGGGCAGTGACACCACTGCCACGTCGCCCACATGCCCTTCGCCCTTCACCAGCAATACATGCTTCTTTTCACCGCCGATGCAGGCGTGGCATTTTTCGCAGTCGCCGGGGCGGCAGAAGGTGACTTCCAGCGTGTCGCCGGAAACCGCGGTAATCGTTCCTGTTCTTTCCATGAAGTTATCCCTCCTTGCAAGAGATGCCTCATTATAGCACAGGAATGCAGCCGCGTCAATCCGCGCTTTCCTGACAAAGACAGTATACCCCGCTTTTTGCAAAGTGAAACCGGCTTTTTACGAAATTCACTGTGCCGTCATGATGCGCACGCCTGACGCGGGAACGCCTGTATGCACCTGCACGAGCGTCAGCACCAGCGCGGTGTCCTGCTCCGTGATTTCCTGCTTTTCCGTCACGATGGTGACGCTCCCGTCCGTCACCACAGCGCAGCACGGCGCGAGCTCCGAGGTCAGCAGCGCCCCTTCCAGCGCTAACTGCGCCTGATGCAGCGCAACGCAGGCTTGCAGCTCTTCCGCCGCGCTTTGCCGTGCAGCACGGTCAGTGTTTTCGCTGCTGATGAGGGTTTCCAGCGCCGCCATGTCGCGCTGATAGGCGCTGTCTCGGCTGATACGGAATGCCTCCAAGGGCGATGCACTTGATTCAGCGGATGTCATAGGCAGCGTCACACGCTGCGCCTGCGGGGATGACGGGCGCAGCAGAAGCGCCGCAGTGAGCGAAAGCGCCAGCGCTGCCATCAGCAGCCAGTTCTTTCGGCGGACAAGGAATGTCGGCAGGGATTGCAGCTTCATGGGGCGTTTCCTCCTTTTCGCGGATACACGGCGACGCGGCTGCTGTCCAGCCCAAGAAGCGTCGTCACGGCTTCCTGCAAGCGCAGGCGGACGGCAATGTCCTCCGCGCCGGACGCCACCACCACCGCGCCGCAGGGGTGACTGTCCTCTGTGTAGATGGTTACGCTGACACTGCCCGCCCCCGCGATTTCGGACAGCACGCGGGCAATGCGGGTTTCCTCGTCGGGGCTGCTGCCGCTGATTGCACTCACGGACAGCGCCAGCACCACGCACAGCGCGATTGCCGCATACAGCCAGCCGTCCCGCCGAAGCAGCTCCCGGAAGCGGGTCATGTTCATGGGGCGTCCTCCTGCGCGGATGGCTGGCGCGACAGGGCATCCACCGCATCAGCAAAGGAAAAATCAGCCGTTTCAGACAGGGGAGACGCGGCGGAAGCGCTGCTTTCCGGCTGCGAAAACCGTGTACACAGCGTTTGCAGCGCCGTCAGCCACGAGAGCAGCAGCAGCAGACTTGCCACCAGATGCACCGTGCTTTTCAGCCTCGTTTCCGGCAGCAGAGACAGCAGGAGCGAAGAGAGCAGCGACAGCACCGCAAACCCGGTCAGCGCTTCCATCGTCATTCACCTCGTTATCGCAGCATCATCGTGAACCCGCTGACGGCAATCAGCTGCGCAATCAGCATCAAATACATGGCAGCTGCGGACAATTGCAGCACGAACAGCAGCATCAGCACCTTCGCGAAATCGTGGATGCACCCGGCGAGCGAACCGTCGGATACCGGCTGCATCAGCGCGGACGCGAGCTTGTAGAGCATTGCGGCGGCCAGCGTTTGGCAAAGCGGCAGCACCGCGCGGGACGCAATGACGATCAGCCCCGTCACGCCTAAGGCGCTTTGCACCAGCATCCCGGAGCCGACCAGCGTGTCCACTGTGTCCGCGAACAGCCCGCCGACGAACGGCACGAGGTTGTTCAGCGCGTATTTCGCCGTGCGGAGCGTCACGCCGTCAATTGCCGCCGCCGTTACCGAGCGCGTCGTCAGCACGCCGATGAACACCGTGAACCCGATGCCCAGCGACCACACCGCGCATTGCTGCGTAAATTCCGCCAGCCGCTGCACGCGGATTCCATCGCCCAAATGGCAGAGCATACACAATACCCCCGACGCGACCGCCAGCGGCACGGTTATGCCGGAAATCAGGCTCGTCATCGCGCTTGCCGACGCCACCACCGCCGGCTGCATCAGCGCCGAACCCGCGCTCCCGCCGACTGCCGCCATCATCGTCAGCAGCATCGGCAGCAGCCCCTGCATCCCAGCGGAAATCTGCCGCACCGTCGTAACCGCCAGCGTGATGTGGTCGCTCAAATCCTGTGTGAGAAACACACACACGAACAGCTGCACGACGATGCGTCCGCATTCGCTGCTTCTGCCGCTGAACTGTTTCAGCAGCGCCCAGAGCAGCGCGGGGGCAATCAGCCGCGTCAGCCGCCAGAGACTTTGCCGCACGGCAGAAAAGAACTGCCGCGAGAGCAAATCGGCGGTCTGCTGGAAGTCGATGGTCATTTCGCCGCGCGCAATGGCGGTCAGCGTCTGCCGGAAGCCGCCGGTTTGCGCGAAGGGGTCGTCGTCGGAGAGGGCGGATTCCAGCGCGGCGCTGTCCAAGGCGGATACGATGGTGTCAATGCCGCTGGAAAGCGATTCCGCCTCGCCCGATTCCGCGGATGCGCCTGCCGTCAAGACAGCGGCAAGGACACAAGCTGCGACAACAGCGCCTGCAAGACGGGCAATGCGCTGGAGAGCAGCAGCACCCGCCCGGCGAACTCCACTTTCAGCGCAAGGGCTTCCTCCTGCGCGTCCCGGCACGTCTGCGCCGCAAAGTCCAGCAGGAGCGACAGCCCGGCGATTTTGAGCAGCTGCTGCATGAAGCTGTCGTCCAGCCCGCTCATGGCGGATAAAGACGCAATCCCGCGCACCAGCGCCGAGAGCGCCGGAAGCGCCGCCAGCAGCACGATTGCGCCCGCGCCCAGCGATACGCCCCACCCGGCTTCCGGCCGCAGACGGCGCAGAATCAGCGCCACCAATGCCGCGCAGACCGCAAAGCCCGCCAGTTTTCCCGCCGTCTCCATCCCGCACCCTCATCCAAGCTGGAAAATCGTTCGCACGTTGGTGAACAATTGCGATAAAAGCGACACGACCATCAGCAGCACAATCGCCAGCCCGGCGACTGTCGCCAAATTTGCCAGTTCACTGCGCCCGGAGCTGTTCAGCACCGACGCCACGACCGTCGTGAGGATGCCGACCCCGGCAATCTGAAAGAGCAGGTCAAGCTGCATGGAACTTTCCCCCTTACATCAGGATAAGCAATAGGCACAGCCCGCCAATCCAGCCCAGCGTCTGATACAGCCGCGCGTCCTTGTCCGCTTTGCGTGCCGCTTTCTCGTGCATCAGCGCCACCTCCTGCCGCGCGTTTTCCACCGCGAGCAGTCGGCTTTCGAGGCTGCCGCGGCTGAGCAGGTGCATCATTCGGCTGATGATGTCCTTTTCGCTGATTGCCGGACACAGCCTGTCCGTCAGCGCGCCCGGCGAGGACAGCGGCGCACGTTCCAGCGCGTCCGCAAGCTGACGCAGTAGCGTATCCGGCGGATGATTCCCGTCCGCGCACAGGCGAAACGCTTCCGGCAGCGAGTATGCGCACGATGCCATCAGCAGGTGCAGGTGCTGGAGAATTTCGCCCCAGCGCGCCAGCCGCTGCTCCTCCTGCCGCAGGTGCGTGGACAGGTGCAGCCCCGCCAGGGTGGACAGCAGCGCCGCGCAAATCGGAAACAGCAGGCGCGTCATGACTGTGGAATCGGGCTGCCGCAGCGGTCGTGCAGCGCGGTGATTTTCCCGCCGCCCTCGCTGGAAAGCAGCACATACAGGTCGAAGCACCGCCGGGAGAACAGGGGCGATAATGCCGGGCGATTCGCCGTTTCCGCCAGCGCCGTTCCGTGCACCGTCGCCAGCACCGACGCGCCGCACGCCCACGCGTCCATCACGCACGCCGCGTCCTCCGCGCCGGACAGTTCGTCCATGGCAATCACGTTTGGCGCCATTGAGCGGATTAACCATGGCACGCTTTCTGTTTTCGGCAGCCCGTCCAATACGTCGGTGGATGCGCCCACGTCCAATTGCGGCACACCGTCCACGCACGCCGCCAGTTCGCCGCGCTCGTCAATCAGCGCCGCTTGAACCGACATCGTATCCGCCATTTGCCGCGTCAGGTCGCGCAGGAGCGTTGTCTTGCCGCTGCCGGGCGCGCCGATGATGAGCACCGACGGCGTTTTGCCCGGAAACAGGGCGGGGAAGCGGCTGATGAGACCATCGGCACAGCCGCGCCATTCGCCTGCAATGCGGATGCACACGGACGCAATGTCCCGCAGCGTGCTCTGCCCGTTTTTGCGCGTGATGTGCCCGCACAGCCCCATGCGGTGGCCGCCGCGCAGCGTCAGGTAGCCGCGCCGGGTTTCGTCTGCGCGCGCGAACAGGCTATGCCCTGAAAGCGCCTCCGTCAGCGCCTCTACCTGCATTTGACCGGGAATCCAGTCGAGCTTCGCCGTCCGCGTCGCCGTTACGAACACGGCGGGACGCTCGGCGCGGATGCGGATTTCGCGCAGTTCGCCCGGCAGCAGCATCGCCAATTCATCCCGGATGCACTCCGGAAAGCATGGGGAGAGAAAATCGCGTGTTTCATCCCAATTCATGGTATCCCTCCTATTCAAACAGCGTCAGCCCTAATTTCTGGTACAGCGCCCAATCTACCAGCCCGTTCGCTGAAAGGCTGAATGTTTTGCGCGCTTTATCCACCGCGCGCTGCGTCGCCGAGCCGAAAATGCCGTCCGGTGTGCCGAAATAGAAGCCCAGCGCGCGGAGCTTCCGCTGCACGGCACGAACCATGCTGGAGCGGTCGCCATTTTTCAGCGTCCGCAGACTGCCGCCGAGTTCGCCGTACGCGCCGCATTCAATGACGACGACCGTTCCGTTGGGTACGCGCGCATAGAGAGCTTCCGCATCGGCGACGCGCATTCGGATGCACCCGTGGCTGGCGTTTGTGCCGATGGACTCCGGGCGGTTCGTGCCGTGAATGCCATAGTCGCCCCACGGGACGTTCAAGCCCAGAAAGCAGGTGCCGAAACCGCCCATCTCGCCCGAAAAGCGCCGGTTGATGCGGAATACGCCCAGCGGCGTCGGCGTATCCCGCGCGCCGGTGGCAATCGGGTATCGCGCGGCGATTTCACTTCCGCAGAACAGCGTCAGCATCTTCTGCTCCACATCAACGTGGATGGCGCAGGCGGTGGAGGCGCTCCGCACGCGCCCGGCAAAGAGCGGAAAAATCAGAACAATCAGCAGCATCAGCAGCGAAAGGAGTCTGCGCAAGGGTGAACAGCCTCCTTCCGGGCGCATCTGCGCTTGCAGAAAGAGCATATGGAGCGCAGTGGACAGATAGAACGCAAAGTTTTTACGCAAAAATGATGAATAACTGCTTGATTTTAACACATCACATGCGTTATAATGAAGATAAAGACAGGGAGGTCTGTCTGGACAATACGATTAGGAGGAAAACCGAATGAAGAAGTTTCTTGCGGTTCTGCTGATGCTCGCCATGCTGCTGTGCGGCGTTGCTTTCGCGGAAGACACAGCCCCCGCGCTGACCAAGGACGTTGTGGTGCTCTTTACCAGTGACGTTCATTGCGGCATTGACCAGGGCTGGGGCTACGCGGGTGTGGCGAATATGCGCAACAGCCTGCAGGCAGACAACCATGTGGTGCTTGTCGATGACGGCGACGCGATTCAGGGCGAAACCATCGGCACACTGACCAAGGGATGCGCCATCATTGAGCTGATGAACGCGGTCGGCTACGACATCGCCATCCCCGGCAATCATGAATTTGATTACGGCATGGAGAACTTCCTCGAACTGACCAAGCAGGCGAAATTCCCCTACATCTCCGCAAACTTCACCTGCCGCGATGAGTTGGTTTTCGCGCCCTACGTCATCAAGGAATTTGACGGCGTGAAAATCGCCTTTGTCGGCATGACTACCCCGAACACGATTACATCCTCCACGCCCGTCTACTTCCAGGACGATGCGGGCAACTTCATCTACGGCTTCATGCAGGATGAAACGGGCGATAAGCTCTACGCGGCGGTGCAGTCCGCGGTGGATGCGGCGCGCGCGGAAGGCGCAACGTACGTCGTTGCCATGGGGCATATGGGCATTGAGGAAAGCTGCTCGCCCTACATGAGCACCGAGGTCATCACGCATACCACGGGTATTGATGCGTTCCTTGACGGCCACGCGCACGAGACGATGGCTTGCAACGAAGTTAAGAATGCTGAGGGCAAGACGGTGCTGCGCGCGGCTTGCGGCACGAAGCTGTCCTCCGTCGGCTATTTGCGCATTGCCAAGGATGGCAAGCTGACGACGGGCCTGTACACTTGGACGGTGGACATTGCCGCGCCGAAGCTGCTGAATCTGACGGGCGATGCGGCGGACGCGGTGGCGGCGCAGGTCGCCAAGCTCGACGAAATCCGTCAAACCGTCGTTGCAACCTCTCAGGTGCCGCTCTACGTCAATGACCCCGTCGCGGTGACGGCGGAAGGCACGCCTGTCCGCATCGTCCGCAACGCCGAAACGAATCTGGGCGACCTGTGCGCTGATGCGTACCGCGCGCTGTCCAACGCGGACATTGCGTTTGTCAACGGCGGCGGCATCCGCAAGCAGATTGAAGCGGGCGACATCACGCTCGACGACATTTACAGCGTCCATCCCTTCGGCAACACCATGTGCGTCATCCGTGTGACGGGTCAGCAGGTGCTGGACGCGCTGGAATGGGGCGCGCGCGCTGTGCCGAGCGAAAACGGCGGCTTCCTGCAGGTCTCCGGTCTGACTTACGAGATTCACACGGGCGTCGCGTCCTCCGCTGAAAAGGACGAGAATGGCATGTTCACGCGCGTTTCGGGCGAATACCGCGTCAAGAACGTGATGGTCGGCGGTCAGCCCCTTGAACTGGACAAGACCTACACGCTGGCATCCCACAATTACATGCTGCTTGGCCATGGCGACGGCTACACCATGTTCGACGGCTGCGAAGTGCTGGGCGAGGACATGATGGTTGACAATCAGGTGCTGATTACCTACATCACGACCACCCTCGGCGGCGTGGTGGGCGAACAGTACGCCAACCCCTACGGCGACGGCCGCATTGTGGCGGTGGAATAAAGCAATTCTTCGGCTGGTGATTTCTGCGTTTGCAGGGGTCGTCAGCCCCTTTTTTTGTGTCCGGCAATTGTTTTCCCAATGTTTTTTGCTTGACAAGTGCCGGAAAAGATGGTATGATAACCGCAATTCAACAGAGACGCAAGTCTCCACAAGGCTATGAAGAGCAGCAGTAGCCGGGAAGTCGCTTTTGCAGAGAGCCGCGAACAGGTGCGAGTGCGGCAGGCGGACACCGGGGAAGAAACAGCTCAGAGCCGCCGCCCGAAAAGCGTTTGCTTAGTAGGCACGGACGGGGGAAGCCCGTGACAGCTTCGCGCAATCGTCATTTTTGACCGTTGCGGCAGAGATGCTCCGGCACGCGCCGGGGAAAATTGGGTGGTACCGCGAGAAGTCTTTCGCCCCATGTGTTGGGGTTGAAAGGCGTTTTTTTATATCTGATACTATTTCCGGATGAAAATGCACCAAGATGCGCCGCGAATTTTTTCTTCTGCCTAACGCGAATGAAATGCAGCGTAGCAGCGCTACTGAATCCGGAAATAGTATGAAATTAGCAAGGAGGATGACCATGAAGCGGACACATTACTGCGGCGCAATCCGCAAAGAGCATATGGGACAGACGGCGACGCTGTGCGGCTGGGTGCAGAATCGGCGCGATATGGGCGGCGTGATTTTTCTGGATGTGAAGGATCGCGAGGGCGTTGCGCAGGTCGTCTGCAATATGCAGCACCTGCCGCCGGAGGACTTCCACCATGCGGAAACGCTGCATATGCAGAGCGTGATTCAGGTGGAGGGCGAAATCCGTCACCGCGACGAAGAAACGTATAACCCGCGTCTGGCGACGGGCGAGGTGGAGCTGCTGGCAAAGCGCCTTGTTGTCCTCAGCGAAGCGCAGCCCCTGCCGTACTCGATGGACGAGGATGCGAAGGTGCGCGAGGAACTGCGGCTCAAGTATCGCTATCTGGATTTGCGCCGTCCGCAGTTGCAGAAGGCGCTCCGCTGCCGCCATCAGGTGCAGATGGCGGCGGAAAAGTACCTGAACGGCGACGGCTTCACCTGCATTGAAACGCCGATGCTCTGCAAATCCACCCCCGAAGGCGCGCGCGATTATCTTGTCCCCAGCCGCGTGCATCCCGGCAAGTTCTACGCCCTGCCGCAGTCGCCGCAGATTTTCAAGCAGATGCTGATGGTCGGCGGCATGGACAAGTATTATCAGGTTGCCCGCTGCTTCCGCGACGAGGATCTCCGCGCCGATCGCCAGCCGGAGTTCACGCAGGTCGACATGGAAATGTCGTTTGTGGAGCAGGAGGATATCCTCCAGCACTTGGAGCGCCTGTTCAAGAGCATCTTTCGTGACGTGATGGGACGCGAAATTGGCTATGATTTCCCGCGCCTGACGTGGCAGGAGTCCATGGATCGCTACGGCTGCGACAAGCCGGACTTGCGCTTCGGCATGGAGATTCGCGACGTAACGGACTTGGCGGCGGAATGCTCCTTTTCCGTTTTCCGGCGCGTGGCGGACGAGGGCGGCAAGGTGCGCGCGCTCAATTGCAAGGGCTGCGCGGAGAAATTCACCCGCACAACCATCGAAACGCTGACCGACCACGCGCTGGGTTACGGCGCGAAGGGCATGGCGTGGATTCTCATTCACGACAGCGGCGAGGTCAACTCCATTTTGCAAAAGTACTTCACCAAGGCGCAGTGGCAGACGCTGCTGACCGCGCTGGATGCCCAAAATGGCGATTTTATTCTCTTCTGCGCCGATAAGTTCCAAACCGTCTGTCGAACGCTGTGCGGCTTGCGCCTCGAAGTCGGTGATATGCTGGGCTTGCGCGACAAGCAGGATTACCGCTTCTGCTTTGTCACCGATTTTCCGGAATTCGAGTGGTCGGACGAGGAGCAGCGCTATATGGCGATGCACCACCCCTTCACCATGCCGTACGAGGAGGATTTGCCTTACCTGATGACCGATCCCGCGCGGGTGCGCTCACAGGCGTATGACGTGGTGCTGAACGGCATTGAGCTGGGTTCCGGCTCGATTCGTATCCACCGCCCGGACGTGCAGGCGCTGATGTTCCGCGCCTTGGGCTTCACCGAGGAAACCGCCCGCGCCCGCTTCGGCTTCATGATTGACGCCTTCAAATATGGCACGCCGCCGCACGGGGGATTCGCTTTCGGGCTTGACCGGCTTGTGATGCAGCTGCTTGGCGCGGATTCCCTGCGCGACGTGATTGCCTTCCCGAAAGTGCGCGACGCATCCGATTTGATGACGAGCGCGCCGGATTTTGTCGATGCCGAGCAGCTGGAAGTGCTGCAATTGGGCGTTTCGACGGCGGCGGAGGCAGAGAAGCATCCGCAGAAAAAGCACCCGACGATGGCGATTAAGACCGTCGCGGAGCTGGCGAAGCTGTCCCTGACGGCAGAAGAAGAAGTGACAATGGGCGAGGAGCTGAACACAATTCTTGGCTTTGCCGAAGCCTTGCAGGAAGTGGACACGACCGACGTTCCGCAGACGGCACACGTCATTCCAACGGAAAATGTGCTGCGCGAGGACATTCCGGCGGCACCCTTTGACCGCGATTTGCTGCTCTCCAACGCGCCGACGCACACCGAAGACTGCGTGAACGTACCGCAGACGTTTGATTAAGGGAGGAATCAGTCATGAAAATTACCCGAATGACGCTGCTGGAGCTGTCCGATGCCATGCAGCGCGGCGATTTGACCTCCCGCGAGGTCACGCAGGCGTATCTCGACCGCATCCACCAGGTGGAGGGCAAGGTGCAGGCGTATATCAGCCTGAACGAGGAAGAAGCGCTCCGTCAGGCGGACGAATGCGACAAGAAGCGGCAGCAGGGTGAAAAGGTGTCGCCGCTTTGCGGCATTCCCGTCGCCGTGAAGGACAACATCTGCGTCAAGGGCGGCAAAACCACCTGCGCATCCAAAATGCTGGCGGATTTCGTATCGCCGTACTCCGCCACGGTCTGGGAGAAATTGCAGGCGGCGGGCTGCGTCCTGCTCGGCAAGACGAATCTGGATGAGTTTGCCATGGGCTCATCCACCGAAAACAGCGCGTTTCACCCCACGCATAACCCGCGTGATTTGTCGCGCGTGCCGGGCGGGTCGTCCGGCGGCTCGGCGGCGTGCGTCGCGGCGGATGAAGCCCCCTTTTCTCTCGGCAGCGACACCGGCGGCTCCATTCGCCAGCCCGCGGCGTTCTGCGGCGTTGTTGGCATGAAGCCGACGTATGGCATGGTCAGCCGCTATGGGTTGGTCGCGTTTGCCTCGTCGCTGGATCAAATCGGCCCGATGACGAAGACTGTGGCGGACAACGCGCTTGTGCTGGACGCGATTGCCGGCTACGATTGCCGCGACACGACCTCCATCAAACGCGGCTATACGCCCATGAACCGTGAGATGAAAGCAGGCGTGAAGGGCTTGCGCATCGGTCTGCCGAAGGAAATGTTCGGCGAGGGCTTGTCCGCTGATGTCCGAAAAGCCGTCATGAACGCTGCCAAGACGCTCGAACGCCTTGGCGCGACGGTGAAGGAAGTCAGCATTCCGTCGCTGAAAGTCGCGCTTCCGGCGTATTACGTCCTGTCCTCGGCGGAAGCCAGCTCGAACCTTGCGCGTTTTGACGGTGTTCGCTATGGGCATCGTGCGGCGGAATATGCTGATTTGGAGGAATTGTACCTGAAGAGCCGCAGCGAGGGCTTCGGCGCGGAGGTCAAGCGGCGGATTCTGCTGGGCACTTACACGCTGTCCGCTGGGTACTTCGATGCGTACTACAAGAAGGCGCTGCAGGTGCGCACGCTCGTCATCCGCGAACTGAACGCGGTGCTGAAAGACGTCGACTGCCTGCTTTCGCCCGTCGCGCCGACGACTGCCTACAAAATTGGCGAAAAGACGATGTCGCCGCTGGAAATGTACCTCGGCGATATTGATACCGTCCCGGTGAATATCGCGGGCATTCCGGGCTTGTCGCTGCCTTGCGGGCTTGACCGCGCGGGGCTGCCCGTCGGCGTGCAGCTGATGGGCGCGACCTTCTCCGAACCGCTGCTCTACCGAGTCGGCTATGCGCTGGAAGAGGCGCTGGGCGAAATCTGCAAGGAGGCGACGCTGTAATGGCTTGGAAGATGATGGACGGATACGAAATGGTCATCGGCTTGGAGGTTCATGTGGAACTGAAAACGAAGACCAAAATCTTCTGCGCCTGCCCGACGACCTTCGGCGCAGCGCCGAACACGCAGTGCTGCCCGGTCTGTATGGGCTTTCCCGGCACGCTGCCGGTGCTCAATCGGCAGGTGGTGCATTACGCGGTGCTGGCGGGGCTGGCGACGGGCTGCACGATTGCGCGTTACTCCAAGCAGGACAGAAAGAATTATTTCTATCCCGATCTGCCCAAAGCGTACCAAATCAGCCAGTACGACCTGCCGCTGTGCGTCGGCGGGCACTTGATGGTGGAGACGGAAGCGGGCGAGAAGCGCATTGGCATCACGCGCATCCACATCGAGGAGGACGCGGGCAAGCTCGTGCATGACCCGGAGAAGGGGACGCTCATCGACTGCAACCGCTGCGGCGTTCCGCTGATTGAAATCGTCTCCGAGCCGGATATTCGCACGCCGCAGGAGGCTGTCGCGTACCTGCACAAGCTGAAGGCGGTCATCGAGTACACGGGTGTGAGTGACTGCCGGATGCAGGAGGGTTCGCTCCGCTGTGACGTGAACCTCTCCATCCACAAAAAGGATGAACCGTTCGGCACGCGCACGGAAATGAAAAACCTGAACTCGTTCACGTCCGTTCAGCGCGCGATTGAGGAGGAATACCGCCGGCAGGTGGAGGCAGTCAAGAAGGGCGAAGCGATTGTGCAGGAGACGCGCCGCTTCGACCAGACCACGGGCAAAACGTCCTCCATGCGCCGCAAGGAGAACGCCAACGACTACCGCTATTTCCCCGACCCGGACTTAGCGCCCATTGTGCTGAGCGACGAAGTCATTGCCGGATGGCGCAAGGAGCTGCCGCAGCTGCCGGATGTGCGCAAGGCGGCGTACATGGCGGATTACGGGCTGACGGCGTACGCGGCGGAGCAGCTGGTCTCCAGCAAATATCTGGCGGACTACTTTGAAACGGCGGCGCAGTCCACCACGGCGGTCAAAATGCTGGCGAACCTGATGATCAGCGAAGTGTTCCGCCTGCTGGATGGCGAGGATGCGAAAATCCCGCTGAACCCGGCGGCCTTGGCGAAGATTGCGGACATGACGGAGCAGAGCCTCATCAGCGTCGGTACAGCGAAAAAGACGATAGACGCGCTCTGGGACACGCCCGAAGGCCCGGAGGAATACGTCACCCGCATGGGACTGATGCAAATCAGCGATGAAGCGGTGTTGGCAGAGTACGTCCGCAAAGCCATCGACACGCACCCGGAGATGCTCACGGGCTATCGCAAGGGCAAGCTGACGCTGAAAAACGCGCTGATGGGCGTGGCGATGGGGCTTTCCGGCGGCAAGGCGAACCCGGTGGTGCTGCAAAAGCTGATGGACGCGGCGCTGGATGCATAATGGCAGGAAGGAATTACGCAATTCATGTCAATCGAAAAGGTGCGCGCAGCATTTGCCGCGCAGGGGATTGCCGACCGCATCCGCGAACTCGATGAATCCAGCGCAACGGTTGCTTTGGCGGCACAGGCGCTGGGCTGTGAGCCGGGGCGCATCGCGAAAACGCTCTCGTTTCAGGGCAAGGAGCAGCCGATTCTGGTTGTTGCGGCGGGGGACGGCAAAATCGACAATCACCGCTTCAAGGAGCGCTTCGGCGTGAAGGCGAAGATGCTCGCATCGGAGGAAGTGCCGGAGAAAATCGGCCATGCCGTCGGCGGTGTCTGCCCGTTCGCAGTCAACGAGGGCATTGAGGTCTATCTGGATGATTCTCTGCGCCGCTTTGAGACGGTGTTCCCCGCGTGCGGCAGCAGCAACAGCGCCATTGATACTATTTCCAAATTCACCTGCGCCATCTGCTCGCGCCTTTTCCGCGCTTGCGTCCGCTCATTCCACTTAGCGTAGCGCTGCTACGCTGCGTTTCATTCGCGTTAGCCAGCGCGAAAAATTCGCTTCGCATCTTGGCGCATTCTCATTTGGAAATAGTATGAGATGACACTGCCGGAACTGGAGCACTATTCCGGCGCGCTTGGCTGGGTGCATGTCTGCAAGGATGTACCGTAAAATCGCACATACGAAAAAGACCACGCGCCGAATCGGTCATACGGCAAAAATCAGACCACGCGCCGAATCGGTCATGCGACGGCAGCGACATGGTCTTTTGTTAATCATATGCGGCGGCGTGAGAATCATAGGTGCCAATCAGCAGACGCCCGCATGCCCTCGCCCTTCTTTGCGCCCCGGTGATTCCTTCAAATTCTTCCTTGCGGTCGCATGGTTCCTCGCAGCAGGTCTGCTCGCATTTGCAGGTGGCGCAGCTGTTCTTCGCAGCGGGTGATGGCATCGCGGATGGCATCCTTGCGGTCAGAGAGAATCGCCACCTGTTCCTCCATCTGCTTGTACTGCTTCTGCTTGGCGTTGAACTGCGTGCGGCAGGTATTCATCTTCTGGCGCAGCGGACTGCGGCTCAGCTCCTGTTCGAGTTTGTCAGCCTTGCGGTCTTCCACTTGATACTGCCATAACATAGCAAGCTGGTCCATAAGTACCTCCTTGATAAACAGCGTGCCGGAGGGCACGGACGGTCACTCATACGCGCTGCGTTCGGAGCGCGAAATGTGCATTTTCCATTGTACTATATCCGGCGCGTTTTGTAAAGCCTTCATGAGCGCAAAAATACCGGGATTTTCCGTGGCAAAGTGTCCCGCCTCCAACAGCACCACGCCGTGGTAGGATGCATCCAGCGCAATGTGGTGCTTCACCTCGCCCGTGAGGAAAGCATCCGCGCCCATGGCGTGCGCATCCGCCCACTCGTCGCACCCGCCGCCGGAGCAGAGGCCGACGCGGCGGATGAGCGCCTCCCGATGCCCCATCACGCGCACTGTGTCGCCTAACTGCCGCGCGGCAAAATCCGCGAATGCTTCCGCCGTCATCGGTGCGGATAAATCTCCCACGCGCAGGAAGCCCTCGCCGACGATGCTCTCCAGCCCCAGCAGTCCCGCCAGCGTGTCGTTCATGCCGCCGGACGCTTGGTCGAGGTTCGTGTGCGCGGCAATCAGCGATAAGCCGTTTGCAATCAGCCGAATCAGCAGATGCCCCTCGTAATCCGCCTCAGTCAGGCGCTTCCGGGCGGAAAACATCAGGGGATGATGCGTCACAATCAGGTTCGCGCCCGCTGCCAGCGCATCGTCAATCACGCGGTCGGTCACATCCAGCGCAAGATGGATGCCCGTCACTTCCGCCTGTGGATTGCCTACCAGCAAGCCGGAATTGTCGAAATCCGCCTGTGTGTCAAACGGCGCAAGTGCGTCAATCAACTCGTAAACCCGCTGCACCGTCAGCATGGCGTACCCTCCAATTCTATGACTTTCCGTTGATAAAAGTCGATTTCCGCCGCAATTTCGCCGCGAATCCGGCTCACATCACCCGTTGCGGATGCCAGCCCGGTCAGACGGTCAGCCATCACCTTGATGCGGTAGCGGCAGTAGTCCAGCAGCATTTTCGGCGGATTCTGCACCCACAGCAAGCGCCCGTAGTGCACTTCCTTCGCCGTCCAGCCTTCCGCCTGCCCCGGTTCGGCGCGCCAGAAGATGTAGAAGCGCCCCGCCGCTTGGCAGAGTTTCTCCTGCACGATGTGGTAGCCGATTTCAGGCAATGTCCGGCGGACGAGCGGCTGCTCCGTATGCGAGGAAAGCACCAGTACCGCCCCGCAGAGCTTCTCTGCGCCGCTAAGCAGCACCGTGCGGATGGTTTCGCCGCCCATGCCCATCATCGACACACACCCGCAAGGTTCGGTCAGCGCATCCAGCCCGTCGGCGAGCCGCACATGCGCACGCTTCTCCAAATGATGGCGGCGGACACTTTCTTCCGCGTGGAGAAGCGCCTTTGGGCTGACATCTGCCAGAATCATCTCTTGGCAAATGTTGTGCGTCAGCAGATAACAGGGGAGCAGCGCGTGATCTGTGCCGATATCCGCGCCCAGCGCACACGGCTCGTACAGCTGCGCAGCGAGGGATAGTCTTTCGTCGAGCATAACGCCTCCCAAAAACGGCCCTGCCGCCAATTCGTGGACAGAGCCGCAAATGTTATTCCGTATAGTAGTCGCGCAGTTTCTTGGAACGGCCGGGGTGGCGAATCTTGCGCAGTGCTTTTGCTTCAATCTGGCGGATGCGTTCGCGGGTGACGTTGAACTCCTTGCCAACTTCCTCCAGCGTGTGCGCCTGTCCATCCTCCAGCCCGAAACGAAGGCGGATGACCTTCTCCTCGCGCGGGGTCAGTGTGTGCAGCACTTCCTGCAATTGTTCGCGCATCATGGCGTTGGACGCCACCTCCGCCGGTGCGGGCGCGTTCTCATCCTCGATGAAGTCGCCCAGATGGCTGTCCTCTTCCTCGCCAATCGGGGTTTCCAGCGACACCGGCTCCTGCGCAATCTTGATGATTTCACGCACCTTGCTCTCGCTGATGCCCATTTCCTTCGCGATTTCCGCGGGTGTGGGGTCGCGCCCCAGCTCCTGCGCCAGCTGACGATTGACGCGAATCAGTTTGTTGATGGTCTCCACCATGTGCACGGGAATGCGAATCGTGCGCGCCTGATCGGCGATGGCGCGGGTAATCGCCTGCCGAACCCACCACGTCGCGTAGGTAGAAAACTTGTAACCCTTGGTGTAGTCGAATTTTTCTGCCGCTTTGATTAAGCCGAGGTTGCCCTCCTGAATCAGGTCAAGAAACTGCATTCCGCGCCCGACATAGCGCTTGGCGATGGACACCACAAGGCGCAGGTTCGCTTCACTGAGCTTCTTTTTTGCCGCTGCTTGCTCCTCTGGCGTGCCTTCCGCAATCTGCTTTGCCAGCGCAATTTCTTCCTCGGTGGTCAGCAGGGGATATTTGCCGATTTCTTTCAAATACAGGCGGACAGGGTCGTCGGAACTCACGCCGTCGGGGACGGACAGGTTAATCGTGTCAATGGGGGTGTCCTCGCTGGACTGCGCGGGCTGCGGGTCGTTTTCATTGATGACGGTCACGCCGAGCGCTTCGAGATTCTCCAGCACCTTGTCCAGCTGATCCGGCTCGATGTAGAGATCCATCAGGCGTTCCATAATCTCCTTGTAGGTCAGCGTGCCCTTCTTCTTGCCGTATTCATAGAGGTCATCAAGCCGCTTTTGGCGGCCATCCGGGGTTTGTGTCAAGCGGAATCCACTCCCTTCAGCCCAACAGGGAATCATCAATCCATGTAGTCCACCAGATTCTTGGACATGTTCGGGCGCTTAATCTTGCGCAGCGCCTTCACCTCAATTTGGCGGATGCGTTCGCGGGTGACGTTGAACGCCTTGCCAACTTCCTCCAATGTACGCTGCTGACCGTCATCCAGCCCGTAGCGCATCCGGATGACCTGCTCTTCACGCGGCGTCAGCATGTGCAGCACGTCGGAAAGCGTCTGCTTCATCATGCTTTCCGCCACAATCTGGGAGGGTGGCGGCGTCTTGTCGTCTTCGAGGAAGTCGCCAAGGTGGCTGTCCTCCTCCTCGCCAATCGGGGATTCGAGCGACACCGGCTCCTGCGCAATCTTGATGATTTCCTGCACCTTGCTCACGCTGATGCCCAGTTCCTTCGCGATTTCCTCCGGGCGCGGCTCACGGCCCAGCTTCTGCTGAAGCTGGCGGTTCACGCGCACGATGCGGTTAATTGTTTCCACCATGTGCACGGGGATGCGGATGGTACGCGCCTGATCGGCAATCGAGCGGGTGATAGCCTGCCGAATCCACCACGTCGCGTAGGTGGAAAACTTGAAGCCCTTGGTGTAGTCGAACTTCTCCACTGCCTTCATCAGACCGAGGTTGCCCTCCTGAATCAGGTCGAGCAGGCTCATGGAGTTCTTGCTGCGCCCAACGTACTTCTTGGCAATCGACACGACAAGGCGCAGGTTCGCTTCGCTCAGGCGGCGTTTCGCCTCGTTGCGGATGGCGGGGTCGTCACTTTCCAGCTGCTTGGCAACTTCAATTTCCGCTTCGCTCGTCAGCAGCGGAATGCGCCCGATTTCCTTCAAATACATGCGCACCGGGTCGTCGGCAGAAATGACATCAGCTTCGCTCAGGTCGTCGTTCAGTGCGGGATCGGGCACTTCCATGGCAGCGGGGGATGTATCCGGGATTTCCGCGGGAATCTACCACGGTCACGCCCAGACTCTCCAGCTTGTCCAGCACCTTCTCCAGCTGATCGGCCTCAAAAAAAGTATTGCCCAGACGATCGGTCACTTCCTGATAAGTGATCGTGCCTTTGTTTTTTTGCGTATTCGTACAGTTCGTCAAGCGGTGACGGACGGCCATTCTGCGAAAGCGTCAAGTTGAACTCTCCTTCTTGTGATACAGCCGGGTTTTCCGGCTCGGTAGCGATAAACAAATTGCAATTTCCATAACGACTGCATTATTTCAGTCGGTTGATGGTGGCAGTCAGCTGCTTTGCTTCATCCAGCGCCTGCATTTTTTCTGCGCCGGAGAGCGTTTTGATGCGCTTCATAATCTCGTCGTACTGCGCGCGCGCTCGTTTCAGGCGCATCCGCGATAGGCAGTCGTGCGCCATTTGCAGCATTTGATCCGTGCTTTCGCCGCTCTGCGCCATCAGCAGATGACTGACGCGGGCGCGCACCACCTCGTCGCTCTGGCTTTCCACCAGCGACGCGGCGGACACACCGCTTTGCAGCTGCAGAAACAGCTCCTTGAGCAGCGGGTCGCGGAAGTCGTCCTCCTGCGCCAAATCTTCCGGCAGACGCGACGAGGCAATCAGCGAAAGCAGCAGCTCCTCCGCGCGCACATCCTCGTCGGCGTTTTCCGGCTCCGGGACAGGCGTCGCGGGCGGACGAGCGATTCGCGCGGGCAGGGGAGGCGCAGAAGTGATGTCCTTCGGCGGCGTCATGCCGATTTGCGCAATCAGCACATCGCGGCTGAAGCCCGTCTGCACGATGAGCTCCTGCAGGGCGTTCTCCATCTCCACCGGCTCCAAGTTCCGCAAAATCGCGGCGCACGCCTTCGCGTAGGCGGTTCGCCCCTCCTGCGTGGTCAGGTCGTGTTCCGCGCGAAGCCGACGCATCCGGTAGGCTTGCGGCGTCAGGGCAGGCAGTTTGTCGAAGCCTTCTTTTCCGTCGCGGCGGATGAATTCGTCCGGATCAAGCCCGTCGGGGAAATCCAGCACGCGCGCCGGAATGCCTTCCGCCTCCAGTATATCCAGACCGCGCAGGATGGCGTGCTGCCCCGCGCTGTCGCCATCGTAGGACAAGTATACCATCGGCGCAAAGCGTTTGAGCAGCTTTGCCTGTTCGCTCGTCAGCGCCGTGCCGAGTGTCGCGCAGACGCCGGTCACGCCGAACTGCGTCAGCGAAACGACGTCCATGTACCCCTCGACCAGCACCACACGCTCCAAGTGCCGCTCTTTGCGCAGAAGATTTGCTGCGTACACGCCCAAACGCTTGTTGAAAATGGGGGTGTCGGACGTGTTGAGGTACTTCGGCTGCACGTTCTCAATTGCGCGCCCGCCAAACGCCAAGACGTTGCCGTATTGGTCGATGATGGGGAAAATCGCGCGGTTGCGGAACATGTCAAAGGCGCGGCGTGGGCGCGCAGGGCGATCCGCCGTCGCTTCCTCTGCGTCTTTGATGACAATCAGCCCAGCCATTTGCAGCTCTTCGGTGGTGTAGCCCTTTGCCTGCATCGCGCGGGTTAAAGCGTCCCAGCTGTTCGGCGCTGCGCCCAGACCGAATTTGCGGATGACGCCGTCGGATACGCCGCGGCGCTTCAAATAATCCAGCATCGGCTGCCCCGCGGGGGTGAAGAGCGTTTCGTAAAAGAAGCGCGCCGCATCCCGATTGCACGCCAGCAGTCGCTCGCGCTGCGTCTGCCGCCGCTGATAATCCGGGTCGGCCTCCATCTGCGGCAGCGGCATGTGCAGCTGATCCGCCAGATGCTTCACCGCTTCGGGAAACGGCAGATGTTCAATCTCCATCACAAAATGGATGACGCTGCCGCCCGCCTTGCAGCCGAAGCAGTAGAACAGCTGCTTTTCCGGATCCACAGAGAAAGATGCGGTTTTCTCTCCATGGAAGGGGCATAGCCCCCAGTATTTGCGCCCATTCTTTTTGAGCTGGACGTACTGCCCAACGATCTGAACGATGTCCGCACGCGCGCGGAGCTCATCCAGCCAAGAAGGCGGAAAACGCACGGCACCGCTCACCTCCCTCAAAAAGCGTTCTGTCAAGGAAAACAAAAAGCACACCCGGAACCAACAGGAAACGGGGAACGCATTGTGTTATTTGGATGGCTTGCAGGTCTGTCTCTGCTCATCCATCAGTTTAATTCGCCAAGAAATCGAAATTTCCTGCTTGTTTCAGCCTTGTGTTTTTGGAATCTTCGGAAAAAAAGCGGGAAAATGCGAAGAACGCTTGTTATATTGCCGAAAACCCGCTCGGCACGAACAGCTGCTGATAGGTGCGGATGGCGTAGCGGTCGGTCATGCACGATACAAAGTCGCACACAGCGCGTGCCGTGCCTTCCTTGTAGCCGATGAGCACGAACTCCTCCGGCATTTCGCCCGGATGCTCGCTGTAATAGCTGAACAGCGCTTCCACAACGTGCTTGCAGCGTTCTTCTTCCGCCTGCCGCCACTGGTCGCGGTATACGCGCGCAAACATGAACTCCCGTAGGCCGTCCATGGTTTCCTGCACCAGCGGCGACATGGTCAGCTTCGGTTTGTCCGCGCTGCACGCCACAATGTCGCAAATCATGGTGTTGATGCGTTCGCCGTGCGTCTGTCCCAGCACCTTCAAGCAGTCCGCCGGCAGTTCAAAGGGCTGCAAGACTCCGGCGCGCAGGGCATCATCCAAATCGTGATTCAAATACGCAATCCGATCGGCACGGCGGACGCACTGCCCCTCCAGCGTTGCGGGAAACTGCTTGCCGGAGTGACAGAGGATGCCGTCGCGCACCTCCCACGTCAGGTTCAGCCCGTTTCCGTCGTTCTCCAGCGCCTCGACGCAGCGCTTCGACTGCTCGTTGTGCCGGAAACCTTCAGGCATTAGCCTGTCCAGCGCGTGCTCGCCGATGTGCCCAAACGGCGTATGCCCCAAATCGTGCCCCAGCGCAATTGCTTCCGTCAAGTCCTCGTTCAGCTGAAGACACCGCGCCAGTGTCCGGGCAATCTGCGCCACTTCCAGCGTGTGCGTCAGCCGCGTGCGGTAGTGGTCGCCTTCAGGCGCGAGGAATACCTGCGTCTTGTATTTCAGGCGGCGAAACGCTTTGCAGTGGATGATGCGGTCGCGGTCGCGCTGGAAGTCCGTGCGCATCGGGCAGGGGTCAATCGGCTTTTCGCGCCCGCGCGTGTCCTTCGCGCAGACCGCCCGCGGTGATAGACGCTGTGCCTCCTCCTGTTCCAATCGTTCCCTGATGGTCATCGTCGTTTCCCTCCTCTCATTGCATTATAATTACAACATCGAGGGGCAAAAATCCTTGCGAAATCACAAATTTGACGCGAAAAATTCATACTTTACAAATCTGCGTTTTTATGCTATGATACTTAACTGTATCAACAAATTCGCAACGGGAGGAAAACTGACCCCATGAAGAAGAAATCAACCGCGAAGAAAGTATTGCTGACCATCCTCGGCGTCCTGCTGGCGCTGGTGATCGTGCTGGTGGGCACGGTGTACGTCATCTGGCACGACGAAATCACAACGCTGCTGTCCTTTCAGCAGGTGACGCAGCGCGATGAAAGCCATAAGGATGGCTCGGTGTATGTGCTGAATGTCTCCGGCGGCTACCATTTCGATGAGTTCTTGGCGCAGGGCGGCGCGTCCAATGACACGGAGCTTATCTCCTTTATCACGAACAGCATCACCAAGGGCATCATCCCCATGAGCATCAAAACATCGGAAATCGCCTGCTCCGCTTTCACCGTGGATACGGCGGACGGCGACCGTGTTTTCGGCCGCAACTACGATTTCCACGAGACGAACACCGTCATCGTCTACACGAATCCGGGCAACGGACGTCATGCTTCCTATTCTACGGTGGACTTGCAGTTCCTCGGCTTAGACAGCACGAAGGACGTGACCACCTTTGGGCAGAAGATTCTCACGCTTGCCGCTCCTTTTGCGCCGCTGGATGGCGTGAATGACGCGGGCGTGGCATGCGGCATCTTCATGTCTTATCAGGGCGGAGAGAAGGTCGCCGCGACGAATCAGCAGACCGACAAGCCTGATTTGACCTCGACTACGATGCTCCGCATGGTTCTGGACTACGCCGACTCCGTTGAAGAAGCAGTCGAACTGGTGGAAAAGTACGACCTGCACGACTCCGCAAAGACGAGCTTCCATTATATGATTGCGGATTCCACGGGCAAGAGCGCGATAAATGAGAATGCGCCAAGATGCGCCGTCTGGCGGATTTTTCGCTCTGGCTAACGGGATGGGTGGAATGCAGCGTAGCAGCGCTTCACGCCGTCTAAATGGAAAGACCGGACGACATTACGGCGAAGAAGGCGGAAAAAATAATACTATTTCCAAATGGCGCAAGCAGATGGCGCAGCGGTGGAACACCTTGAGCGCAATTTCGTCGCCGTTCTTCGCCGCGTCGAAAACAACCTTCGCGTTCACGCGGTTCAGGTCGCCTTCGCACACCTTCACGATTTCACTTTCCGGGTGCACTGCGCAGAGCTCGCGCGCCATGCGGATGATGGCGGTCGCGGAGCAGTAGCGTTCGACGCAGCCGTAGTTGCCGCAGGTGCACGGCTCGCCGTCAAGTTCGAGAATCATGTGACCGATTTCGCTGCCGACGCCGTGGAAGCCGTTCCAGACCTTGCCATTAAAAACGATGCCGCCGCCGACGCCTGTGCCGAGGGTGATGAACACGCTGCTGTCCGAACCAGCGCTCACGCCCGCAACGCTCTCTGCCAGCCCTGCGACCGTCGCGTCATTGCCGACGAAAACGGGCTTGGCAATGTGCTTGTTGAACTCCTGCACAAACGGCACGTCCACCCAGCCGAGGTTGGTGCAGAACGCAATATTGCCCGTGCGGGGGTCGGTTACGCCGGGAACGCCCGCGCCGATGGCCTTCACGTCACCCAGCGTGTAGCCGCCCTTGTCGATGGTGTCCAGCACGCAGTCCGCCATCGCTTTCACCTGCATGTCGAAGGGGATATCCGTGCGGGTGACGATGCCGCCCTTGCACAGAATCTTGCCGCTTTCGTCCACCAGCCCGACCTGAATGCCCGTGCCGCCAACGTCAATACCAACATAAATCATGGGAAAAAGCCTCCTGTATATTGTAATTGTGAAAATACGTTAGTCCTGATTCTGCGCGTCGGGATTGGAACGCTTCATGATCATTTCGTTCATGCGGCGGTCAAGCTCCCGCGCGGCGCTGAAACCGAGCTTCTTCATGGACAGGTTGCGCGCCGCCACCTCGATGATGATGGCGAGGTTGCGCCCCGGCCGCACCGGCATGGTCTGGCTGGGTACTTTCACGCCGAGAATCGTGATGTACTCGTCATTCAGCCCAAGCCGGTCGTACTCCTTGCCCTCGACCCACTTCTCCATGTGAATCACAAGGTCGATGGACTTGCTCTGCGCGACGGCGCCGATGCCGTACATCGCGCGGATGTCGATGATGCCGATGCCGCGAATCTCCATGAAGTGGCGCACCATCTCCGGGCATTCGCCGGTCAGGCGGTTGTCCGACACGCGGCAGATGTCCACCACGTCGTCCGCCACCAGCTGATGCCCGCGGCGAATCAGCTCCAGTGCGGCTTCACTCTTGCCCACGCCGCTGTCGCCCGTAATCAGCACGCCCATGCCGTACACCGACACCAGAACGCCGTGGCGCGTTACGCGCGGGGCGAGGCAGCGGTTCAGGTAGTTGATGGCGGTGAAGAAGAACTTCGTCGTCACCATTCCGGTCTGATAGACGGCGATATTGCGCGCGGCGGCGGCTTCCAGCAGCTCTTCCGGCGGATGCATCCCGCGGCAGATGATGACGCAGGGAATGTCGAAGGAGAAGTACTTTTTGAGCATTTGACGGCGTACTTCCGGTTCAAGGTTCTCCAAATACGTCATTTCGACCTTGCCGATGACCTGTGGACGCTCAAATGGGAAATATTCATAGAAGCCGCAGAACTGCATACCCGGACGGTTCAGGTCGGTGGTGCGGATATCCCATTCCGTCTGCGTGGAAGGGGACAGCACCGTCAATTGAAGCGTCTTGGCAAAGTCGGCTGCCTGTACCATAGGAAACCTCCTAAATACTATGCAAAATCAGTCAAAAAGAATCCGCTGGATATACCGCGCCACGCCGTCCTCCTGATTCGTCCCGCAGACGGCAAAGCCCATGCGCTTCACATCCTCGCGCCCGTTGCCCATGCACACGCCGTGCCCGGCGGCGCGCAGCATCGACACGTCGTTTAGGCTGTCGCCGAACGCCATGCACTGCGAAAGCGGGAAGCCCATTTCCTCCGCACAGACGGACAATGCGTGTCCTTTCGTTGCCAGCGGGGGATTGACCTCCAGAAAGTACGGCTTCGAGCAGGTCAGCGCGACGGATTTGCCAAACTGCGCTTGTGCCTCCGCCAGTATCTGCACAATCTGCTCCGGCGGCGCCATCATCAGCAGCTTCGTCGTCGGCGCAGATAGATGCTGCTCCAAATCGCCGACGTACACGCCGCGCAGGGACGAGCTTTCCGCATACGCGCGGGCATAATCCCCCTGCTGATTATAGTAGAAGCAATCGCCCGCGTACGTCTGGCAGTAGCATCCGCGCTCCTTGGCGAACCGGGCGACCTGCCGTGCGATGTCCGCGGGAATCGTCAGTTCATGCAGCGTTGTTCCGTCCGGCTGGGCGATTACCGCTCCGTTGGCGCAGATGACCCGGTTCGCGCACCCGATGCGTGCCACAAACCCCGCCATGCTGCAATAGGTGCGTCCGCTGGCGGGCAGAATCAGGATGCCCGCTTCACTTGCGCGGCGCAGGACGGATACTGTTTCATCCGAAATCGTGCGGTCGTCCCGCAGCAGCGTGTCATCCAAATCAAACGCGATGGCGCGAATGACCGGCTTCAACTCTCTCACCTCACAGCAGAAATCACTGTCACGTTCTATTATAGCAAACAAATCGAGGTTGCGCCATAGCATTTTGCAGAAAAAGGTCGGATTTCGTGAAAATTTTTGTGCGAAATCAGCAGGAATTTTTGCTTTTTGGTGGAAATGTACATGAGAATCCCTTGGAAAAGGAAAGGAGAAACGTTCCGATGATGAATCGTGATGAAGCACGCCGACTGGCACACGAGCTGGTTGCGCAGATGACGCTGGAGGAGAAGGCCTCCCAGCTCCGTTTTGACTCGCCTGCCATTCCGCGGCTGGGCATTCCGGCGTATAACTGGTGGAATGAATCCCTGCACGGCGTGGCGCGCGCGGGCACGGCGACGGTGTTCCCGCAGGCGATTGGCCTGGCGGCGATTTTCGACGAGGACTTCCACGAAATGGTGGCAAGCGTCATCAGCACCGAGGCGCGCGCGAAATACAACGGGCAGTCTGCGCATGGCGACCGCGACATTTACAAGGGCTTGTCCATGTGGAGCCCGAACATCAACATCTTCCGTGACCCGCGCTGGGGCCGCGGTCATGAGACATATGGTGAAGATCCGTATCTTACCAGCCGGCTGGGCGTACGGTTCATCAAGGGCTTGCAGGGCAATGGCAAGTACCTCAAGGTCGCCGCGTGCGCCAAGCATTTCGCGGTGCACTCCGGCCCGGAAGCCATCCGCCATTCCTTCGACGCCGTGGCGAACCCGAAGGATATGAACGAGACGTATCTGCCCGCGTTCGAGGCGGCGGTGAAGGAAGCGAAGGTGGAGAGCGTTATGGGCGCGTACAACCGCGTCAACGGCGAACCTGCCTGCGGATCGAAGACGCTGCTGGTGGACATTCTGCGCAATAAGTGGCAGTTTGAGGGGCATGTGACGTCCGACTGCTGGGCGATTCGTGACTTCCACGAGCATCACCATGTGACCGATACCGCGCCAGAATCGGCGGCGCTGGCGCTCAAAAACGGCTGCGACGTCAACTGCGGCAACACCTACCTGCATATGTTGACCGCGTATCAGGAGGGCCTGGTGACGGAGGAGGACATCACGACCGCCTGCGAGCGCATGTATACCTCCCGCTATCTGCTGGGCTGCTTCGCGGACGACTGTGAGTACGACAAAATCCCCTATACTGCCAACGATACCGACGAGAATGACGCGCTGGCGCTGGAAGCAGCGGAAAAGTGCATGGTGCTGCTGCGCAACGATGGTGTGCTGCCGCTGGACGCGGGCAAAATCCGCACGATTGCCGTTGTCGGCCCGAACGCGGACAGCGTGCCCGCCTTGGAGGGCAACTACAACGGCCGTTCCAGCCGCTATGTGACGTTCCTTGAAGGCATCCGCGCTTATGCGGAGGAGCACGGCATCCGCGTGCTGTTCAGCGAAGGCTGCCACCTGTTCAAAGACCGCGTGCAGAATCTGGGTCAGCCGAACGACCGCTTGGCGGAAGCCGAATTGGTTGCGGAAAATGCGGATGCTGTGATTGCGTGCGTCGGTCTGGATGCGACGCTGGAGGGCGAAGAGGGCGACACGGGCAATGCGTTTGCGTCCGGCGATAAGATTTCGCTGAATCTGCCCGAAAGCCAGCAGAAGCTGCTTGATGCGCTGGTCAAAACCGGCAAGCCGTTGGTCACGGTCGTCGCGGCAGGCTCTGCGCTGAATGTGCCGCAGGGCAATGCGGAGATTATGGCGTGGTATCCGGGTCAGGCGGGCGGCACGGCGCTGGCGGAAATCCTCTTCGGCGAGGTCAACCCGTCCGGCCGTCTGCCGGTGACGTTCTATCATGATCTGTCTGAACTGCCGGAATTCACTGATTATTCGATGAAGAACCGCACTTACCGCTACTTCGAGGGCAAGCCGCTCTATCCGTTCGGCTACGGGCTGTCCTACACCACCTTCGCACTGGATAACGAAGCGGTGGATGCCGAAATGGGCTGGGTGACAGCAACGGTCGAGAACACGGGCGACCGCGACGGCGAGACGGTTGTGCAGGTGTATGTGCAGGACGTGGACACGAAGTGGGAGACACTGCATCCGCATCTGGCGGGCTTCGCGCGCGTGGCGCTGAAGGCAGGCGAGAAGCGGCAGGTTGCTGTTCCGCTGGATAAGAATGCCTTCACCGTCGTCAACGATGCGGGCGAGCGCGTGGCGGACGGCAAGGTGTTCGACGTGTACTGCGGGCTGTATCAGCCGGACGAGCGTTCGGCGGAACTGACCGGGCAGACGCCTGTCAAGATGACGATTCGCTTCGAGTGATTCATAGAAAAGCAGGGGAATGCGCGGGCACTCCTCTGTTTTTTTGCGATTTGCGCTGCCGGAACGGTTGAAAAATCCCTTTTCAGCAGGTATAATAGAAGGGAGATTCCCAAGGAGGCTGCATGATGTTTACCGGATTTCCGGAGGCGACGATTCAGTTCTTTCTGGACATTCGCTTCCATAACAGCATTGACTACTTCGAGGAGAACCGCGCGCGCTATGAGCGGGACGTGAAAGCGCCGTTTGAGGCGTTCATTCAGGAACTCGCGCCCGCGATGCTCTCCATTGACCCGCAGATGGAACTCCGCCCATACCGCTGCATGGCGCGGCTGCGGCGTGATGTTCGTTTCACGAAGGACAAAAGCCCCTTCCGCGACCATCTGTGGGTACTGTTCCGCCATGCGGGCGAACCGCGCGAGGGCAGCGTGATGTATTGGTTTGAACTCGCGCCGTCGGGTATGAACTGGGGTGTCGGCACATGGGGTGAAAATCGGCAGATGATGGACATCCTGCGGCGGAGGATTGTCGCTGACCCGGACGGAGTGCGGAACGTCATCAAGCAGTGTCACCTGACGGAGCATCACATGCTCGTCGGCGGCAGCTCCTTCAAGCGGCTGGAAGTGCCGGCGGGTGTGCCGGATGACCTCAAGGGCTGGTATGCCCTGCGCGAGGTGTATATTTCGCCGGAAAGCACTGCCTCGGTGGATGTGCACAGCCCGCAGCTGACGAAGCGCGTGCAGGAGGATTTCCTGAGCCTGTCGCCGCTGTATCACCTGCTGCGCGGCGCGTATGAGGCGATTCCGCCGGAAGATGTGGACAAGATGGTTCAGAAAATGCGTAGATAAACGGACAGAGGAGGAAGAGAAGATGGATTGGATGAAGCTCAAGAGCGGCTCGGACGTACGCGGCGTGGCGGTGGGCGAGAATGCCCCGCTGACGGAACATGTGGCCATGTGCCTTGGCATGGCGTTCGCGCGCTATGTGGCGAAGCATGTCGGCAAGCCGGTGACGCAGGTGACGATTGCCATTGGGCGTGACAGCCGCATTTCCGGCCCGGCGCTGCTGCACGCGGCGGCGGAGGGTGTGAGCAAAGCGGGCGCGTCCGTGCTGGATTTTGGCATGTGCACGACCCCGGCAATGTACATGTGCATCATCACGCCCGGTTTCCAGCCGGATGGCTCGATTATGATTACCGCGAGCCATCACCCGTATGACAAGAATGGCCTGAAGTTCTTCTTGGCGGAAGGCGGCGTGGAAGGCGACGTGGTGGAGGAACTGCTCAAAACGGCGAGCACGCTCGAACCCGAAGACACGCCGCTGGCAGGCACGATTGTTAAGAAGCCGTTCCTGCCGACGTACAAGGAGCAGCTTGCCGACCGCATCCGCCGCGGACTGGGTACGGACGTGCCCAAGCCGCTGCTGGGGCTGCACGTCGTGGTGGACGCGGGCAACGGCGCGGGCGGATTCTATGCGCAGCTGATGGAAGAACTGGGCGCGTGGATTGAAGGCAGTCAGTTCTTGGAGCCGGACGGCATGTTCCCCAACCATATCCCGAACCCGGAGAATGAAGCGGCGATGGCGTCGATTTCCGCGGCGGTGAAGCGCGTTGGCGCTGATCTCGGCGTGATTTTCGATACCGACTGCGACCGTGCCGCCGTGGTGGATGCCGACGGCCGCGAAATCAACCGCAACCGCCTGATTGCGCTGATTTCCGCGATTCTGCTGGACGAAAAGCCCGGCGAAACGATTGTGACGGACTCGGTGACGTCCTCAGGCCTCAAGAAGTTCATCAACGACTGGGGCGGCGAGCATTACCGCTACAAGCGCGGCTACCGCAACGTCATCGACGAAGCCATCCGCTTGAACAAAGAGGGCATTTCCTGCCCGCTGGCGATTGAAACGAGCGGACACGCCGCCCTGCGCGAGAATCACTTCCTTGATGACGGCATGTATCTCGTCACGGTGCTGATTGTCCGCGCCATGAAGCTCAAGCAGGAGGGCAAGACGCTCGGCAGCCTGATTGCCGACCTGAAAGAGCCGGTCGAGAGCCGCGAAATCCGCCTGAACATCACCGCCGATGACTTCCGCGACGCGGGCAAGGTAGTCATTCAGCGCGTGCTGGATTATGCGAACGCGGCGGAGAACTGGCATATCGCGCCGGATAACCGCGAGGGTGTGCGCATTTCCTTCGACCTTGACGGCGGCATGGACAACGGCTGGTTCCTGCTCCGCCTGTCCGTGCATGACCCTGTGCTGCCGCTGAATGTGGAAAGCGACGTGCCCGGCGGCGTACAGCAGATGCTGGAAAGCCTGCTGAAGGTGCTCAATGACGCGGAAGGCATCGACCTCACGCCGCTGAAAAAGGCAGTGGAAGAGGCATAACCATGCGCAGGAACAAACAGGCGTTGTGCCAAGAAGAATGCGAACAGGTGCTTTGCCGGGCGACCAGCGGTGTTTTGTCGCTGATTTCCCCCGATGGCTTCCCGTACGGCGTGCCGCTGTCCTATGCGCTGGTGGATGGCGTGATTGTCTTTCACGGCGCGCTCGAAGGGCAGAAAATCGACTGCATCCGCCGCGATAACCGCGCGTCCTTCTGCGTGATTGACGCGGACGACGTGATTCCGGAGAAGTACACGACCGCGTACCGCAGCGTCATCGTCAAGGGGCGAATCGCCATCGTGACGGACGAAAAGCAGAAGCATGACCTGTGCATCGCGCTGGCGAAGCGCTTCTATCCGGATGAATCCGCCGCCGAAGTGGAATATACGCAGTTTGCCAGCCGCCTGTGCCTGATGGTGCTGACGCCGGAGCAAATCACGGGCAAAATGGGGCTGGAACTCATGCGGCGGAAGGAGCAGGCGCAATGAATGTCGATGATTATCAGCAGGAGGCCATGTCCCTGCTTAATCCAGCGCTGAATCCGCAGGACGTGCTGGAAAACGCGCTGATGGGGCTTTGCGGCGAGAGCGGCGAAGCGATTGATTTGCTTAAAAAGCACCGCTTTCAGGGGCATCCGCTGGATACGGAGAAGCTGAAAAAGGAGCTTGGCGACGTCGCGTGGTACTTAGCGGAGGCGGCGCAGGGGCTGAATGTGCCGCTGAGCGAAATTTTGCAGGGGAATCTTAACAAACTGCATGGGCGCTATCCGAACGGCTTTTCGTCGGAGCGCTCCATGCACCGCGAAAACGCGGAGTAACGGGAGGAAGCATCACATGCGCAAGGGTGACGAAACGAAACGGGAGATTCTGCGGGCGGCAGAGCAGCTTTTCTGCCAAAAGGGCTACGAAGCAGCCAGTATGCAGGAAATCGTCCGTGCGGCGGGCGTCAGCAAGGGCGGCATCTACCACCATTTCGCCAGCAAGGAAGAAATCATGACGCTGCTCAGTCACCAGCACGCGCAGGAATCGGCGGAACGTGCCGAAGCCCAATTGGCGGATGCGCCGGATGACCTTGCACGGCTGAATCTGCTGCTGTCGGCGTGTCTGCCGATGCGCGATGAGGACGCGGCGTTCACGGCGATGCTCCTGCCGATGGCCACTTCGCCGGAAGGGCGCGCGATGGCTTTGACGTACTTGGACGCGCTGTCCGACCGCTTCCACCCGCTGCTGGAACAAACGATTGCGCAGGGTGTCCAGAGCGGCGCGCTGTTCACGGAGATTCGCGGCGTGGCGGGCATCGTCCTGCACCTGCTGGGTGACTGCTTTTTCGATTTGGCGGGGCAGCTCATGCAGGCGAAAAACGACAAGCAGCCGTGCGACTTGCCCGCTTTGGTGGATTTGCTGACACGCTACCGCCGCGCGGTTGAAGTGCTGCTCAACGCGCCGTTCGGGTCGGTCACGCTCCTGACGCTGGAAGACGTAGAAAGCATGGCGCAGCGGCTGTTGCAATAATTGAAAAAACCGCCCTCGGACAGTCGAATTTGACTGCATCCGAGGGCGGTCCTTATGCAATTAGTATCCTCTCCGCTGCCGGCGGTTCTGCGGCTTTTCGCTGTTTTGCTGTCGCTTGTCGGGGTGGCGAATCGCCTTGCGCGCGTGCGCCGGATTGTCGTCCGGACGCGTCGGATAGCGGTCGTCCCGCATATCGCGCTCCGGCGGCACAAGGCACTGCTTGCCGTAGCCAATCAGGTCTTCGCGCCCCGCAATCCGAAGCGCCTTGCGCACCAGCGGCTGATTCTGCGGATTCTTGTACTGCATCAGCGCGCGCTGCATCGCCTTTTCCTCCGGCGACCGCGCGACGAAAACGGGCTGCATGGTGCGCGGGTCAAGCCCGGTATAGAACATGCACGTCGAAAGCGTGCCGGGCGTTGGATAGAAGTCCTGCACCTGCTCCGGGTAGAACCCCGTGTCGCGCAGGTAGCAGGCCAGCTCAATCGCGGCGTTCAGGTCGCTGCCGGGGTGGCTGCTCATCAGGTAGGGGATTAAGTACTGCTTTAAGCCCAACTGCTCGTTCACCTGCTGATACCGCGCGACGAATGCGTCGTACAGCTCGCGGCGCGGCTTGCCCATGCGGTCAAGTACATACGGGCAGACATGTTCCGGCGCGACTTTTAGCTGCCCGGACACGTTGTACTTGCAGAATTCGCGCAGGAAGCGCGTCGGGTTCTTGTCGGACATGATGTAGTCGTAGCGCAGACCGCTGCGGACGAACACCTTCTTCACCTTCGGCAGCTCGCGGAGCTGCTTGAGGATGGACAGAAATTCCTCGTGATCAACCTGCAAGTTCTTGCACGGCTGCGGGAACAGACACTGCCGATGCTTGCACGCGCCGACTTTCAGCTGATTTGGACACGCTGGTTTGCGGAAATTCGCCGTCGGGCCGCCGACATCGTGAATGTAGCCCTTGAAATTCGGCAGCTGGGTCAGCAGCTTTCCTTCGCGGAGGATGCTTTCGGGGCTGCGGCTCTGGATGATGCGCCCCTGATGGAACGTGATGGCACAGAAATTGCACGAGCCGAAGCATCCACGCGTGGAGGCAATCGAGAATTCGACCTCCTGCAGCGCTGGGATGCCGCCCTCTGCCTTGTACATCGGGTGATAAGTGCGCGTGTAGGGCAGGTCGTACACCGCGTCGAGGGCTTCACGGCTCAGCGGCAGGCACGGCTGATTCTGTATCAGATACCGATCCGTGTCCTGCTGCTGACACATGCGCTTGCCGCGAATCGGGTCCTGCTCGTCGTACTGGATGACGAACGCCTCAGCGTACTTGCGCTTGTCGGTACTGACCTCCTGATGGCTTGGCAGCTGAACGCACGTCGGGTCAGGCGTCTTGCTCATGTAGCAGATGCCGCGCATTTTCGGCAGTTCCGCCGGATTCATGCCATCCGCCACCCAGTTTGCGCATTCGATGATGCTCGTTTCGCCCATGCCGTACATCAGCAGCGTCGCACCGGAGTCCACCAGAATGCTGTGGCGCACCTTGTCGTCCCAGTAGTCATAGTGGGAGAAACGGCGGAGGCTCGCTTCCACGCCGCCGATGAGAATCGGCACATCGCGGTACGCCTGCCGGATTCGGTTGCAGTAGACGATGGTCGCGCGGTCGGGGCGCATGAAACCTTTGCCGCCGGGGGCGTAGGCATCGTCGTGGCGGCGCTTTTTCGCGACGGTATAGTGGTTGACCATGCTGTCAATCACGCCCGCGGACACCAGAAAGCCAAGCCGGGGCTTGCCGAACTGCTTGAACGCGGAAGCATCCTGCCACGGCGGCAGACAGAGCATTGCCACGCGATAGCCCGCCTTCTCCAGAATGCGGCTGATAATTGCCAGCCCGAACGACGGGTGATCTACATACGCGTCGCCGCAGACATACACAAAGTCGGGCGCATCCCAGCCGCGCGCGTGGCATTCGTCCAGCGTTACGGGCAGAAAAGTCTTGTTGAGAGTATTCATGGGTCACTCGCTTCCTTATATCATACGCTTCTATTGTATTGTATAGGAAGTTGCCGAAATTGTCAAGCGCGCTTCTGTTTCGCGAAAATTCGCGGCATTGGCTGGGCAATCAGCAGCATTGCCAGCGCAACGCTCACCCAGCCGAAGCCGTGTTCATACAGCGGCAGCGCGTGACAGAGGGTGCCAAGGATGCCCAGCGGCAGGTGCAGTGTGTCCAGCGCGTACAGCACGCTGACGACGCCCGTCCCGGCGACAACAATCGGGTAGACATAGCGGTTTTTCGCCCACACGCGGTGCGTTATGCCCAGCAGAATCAGCACAATCGCAATCGGATAGATGGCGTTCAAAATCGGGATGGAAATGCTCAAAATGACCGTCAGACCCAGATTGCAAATCAGGAAGGAAAAGCCAATAATGAGAAAGACCCACTTGCGGTAGCTGATGCGGGAGAAAAGGTGCGAGAAATACTGCGAGATGGAGTTAATCAGCCCGACACACGTCGTCAGGCAGGCGAGCGTGAAGATGGCGGCGAGCAGATACGCGCCGGGTTCGCCGAAAAGCTGGAAGACAATGCACCGCAGCGTCCACGCGCCGTTCTCCTGAATGTCGTACACGCCGGAGGAGCACATGCCCATGTAGCTGAGCATCATGTAGACAGCGGAGAGAATCAATCCGGCGAAAAGCCCAGCCTTGACCGTGTGGTGCAGTACATCTTTGCGCTGCGTCAGCCCGAAGCTGCCCAGCGTCGTGGCAATCACTAAGCCGAAATTCAGCGCGGCAATCGTGTCCATCGTCTGGTAGCCTTCGGAGAAGCCCTTGAGGAACGGGGCAGCGCTGTATTCCGTCTGCGGCGCGGCAATGTCGACCTGCCCGCGGAACAGAAAGCTGATGAAGAGAAACACGAGCAGAATCAGCAGCGACGGCGTGAGAAAATTTCCAATGCGGCTGACGAGCTTGCCCGGCGTCATGCACAGCCACAGCGCAATCAGGAAGAACACCAGCGAATACACCACCATCCACACGCGGATGTTCGCGTCCTGCGGCAGATACGGCGCGACCGCCATCTCAAACGGCACGGATGCCGCGCGCGGAATGCCCAGCCCCGGCCCAATCGACAGGTAGATGAGGACAGTGAAAATCAGGGAGAACTTCTTCCCGGCGTGCTGTGCGAGCTGCTCCAGCCCGTCGAACCGCGCCACAACGATGACGCCCAGCACTGGCAGAATCACCGCCGTCGCGAGGAAACCCAGCATGGCGCTGACAGTGCTGCTGCCCGCGTTCTGCCCTAAAAAAGGCGGGAAAATCAAATTTCCCGCGCCGAAAAAGAGTGAAAAGAGCATGAAGCTGATGAGCAGCATTTTCTTCCGGTCGAGTTTCATGGGCTGCATCCTCCCTGCGCATGACAAATTGGCGAAAAACAAAGAAAAAACATACGCGGATGTTCCAAAGTATAACACCGTGCCGACTGCGTGTCAAGATTGCAATGCGAAAAAGCTGAAGTCGCGCAAATACGGGAAACTACTTGCAAAGTGCGGCGGGACGTGGTATAATGAATTTTCTGAAGGGGAGGGATTGCCGGATGCAGAGCATGACCGGATATGGCAAGGAGACATCTCGCCAGGGCGACTGGGAGATGACCGTGGAGCTTCGGGCGGTGAACCATCGCTTTCTGGACTTGTCCATGCGGCTCGGCCGCGGTCTGACCTTCCTGGAGGAAACGATTCGCAAGACGCTTGCGCCGCTTTGCCGCGGGCATGTGGACGTGCAGCTGACACTCCGGCGCATCAGCGGTTCTGACAGCGATGTGACGGTGGATGAGACGCTTGCCGCGGCGTACATGCAGGCGGCAAATACGCTGCACGCGGCGACAGGCGCGGCGAATGACCTGACCGTCAGCCGCCTAATGCAGCTCGACGGCGTGACGACTGTGACGGAACGTGCGCTGGATGAAGAAGCACTCACCGCGCAGTGCCGCGAAGTGACGGCGCTGGCGATGCAGCACCTCACGGACATGCGCATCCGCGAAGGGGCGCACTTGCGGGATGATTTGCAGGTGCATCTGGACGCGGCGGCGGCGCTGCGGGAGCAGATTGCGTCGCGTGCCCCGCAGGTGGTGGAGGAATACCGGCTGCGCCTGACCGAACGGTTGGCGCGTCTGCCGATTGAACCCGTTGACCCGGCGCGGCTGGCACAGGAGGTTGCGCTGATGGCGGACAAATGCGCCATCGACGAGGAGCTGTCGCGCCTCGAAAGCCATATCGCGCAGATGCATGTGTATCTGGATGTATCCGGCGAAACGGGCAAGAAGATGGATTTCCTGATTCAGGAAATGAACCGCGAAGCCAACACCATCGGCAGCAAATGCTCTGATGCGCAAATGGCGCAGAACGTCGTCAATCTCAAGAGCGAGATTGAAAAAATGCGTGAGCAGATTCAAAATGCGGTGTGATACCAGCATGAAGGGGAATGGCAACATGAGTGAAGCACGAAAGGGTATGCTGCTGGTCATTTCCGGCGCGTCCGGCACCGGGAAGGGCACCGTCATCAAGGAATTGATGGCGCATGACGATTCACTGGCTTTTTCCGTCAGCGCAACGACCCGTTCGCCCCGTCCGGGCGAGGAAAACGGGCGCGAATACTACTTCATCAGCGAAGAGGAATTTGCGCGCCGCGTCGAAAACGATGAGTTCATCGAGTATGCGCCGGTGTTCGCCCACCACTACGGCACGCTCCGCAGCGAGGTCAGCCGCCGCTTGGCGCAGGGACAGAATGTCGTACTGGATATTGACGTGCAGGGCGCGGAGCAGGTGATTGCGCGCGAGAAGGACTGCGTGAGCATCTTCATCCTGCCGCCGAGCATGTCAGAACTGCACCGCCGTCTGGAAGGGCGCGGCACGGAATCGCCGGAGCAGATCGCCATGCGGCAGAAAATTGCCGTGCGCGAAATCGCCCTCAAAAATCACTACCGCTACAATGTCATCAATGATGATGTAGCCGCCTGTGCCGCGCGGATTGCCGGCATCATCGAGGCGGAGCGCTACAACACGGCGCGCTATACCGTCGAAATCCCGGAGTAAGATAAAAGCGTTTCCTGCCGCAATTGCGGCTGAACATAAAAGGAGGAACACCCTTATGTCGATTGTCGAACCCTGCGTTCTGGAGCTGCTCAAGCACGCTGATTCCCGCTATACCCTCGTGGTGGAGGCGAGCAAGCGCGGCCGTCAGATTATCGGCGGCAGCAAGCCCCTGCTGGACAATGAAGGCATGAAGCCGCTTAAGACGGCGGTGGAGGAAATCAACCGCGGTCTGATTACCTACGACGAACCGAACGACGAAAACGAGGATCAGGACGTCGATGTGCTGTGACCTTCCCGACGTGCGCGGACGGCATGTGGTGCTGGGCGTAACGGGCGGCATCGCGGTTTACAAGAGCTGCGAAATTGTCTCCCGTCTGCGCAAGCTCGGCGTGGAGACGCACGTCATCATGACGAAAAACGCGGCGCAGTTTGTGCAGCCGCTGACGTTTGAAACGCTGAGCAACCATCCCGTCGTCACGGACACGTTCGCGCGCCCGGAGACGTGGGAGGTGGAGCATATCGCGCTGGCGAAACGCGCGGATGTTTTTGCCATTGCGCCCGCGACGGCGAATATCATGGCGAAGATGGCGTGCGGCATTGCGGACGACATGCTGTCCACCACCGTCTTGGCGACGAAAGCGCCGATTCTGCTTGCCCCTGCCATGAATACCGGCATGTGGACGGCGGCGGTGACGCAGCAGAACGTGCAGACCTTGAAAGCCCGCGGCGTGCATTTTGCAGGGCCGGAAGCGGGCTTTTTGGCGTGCGGCGATACGGGCGCGGGCCGCATGAGTGAGCCGGAAACCATTGTGCGCGCGATTGTCTCCCTGCTCTGCCCGAAGCGCGATTTCGCGGGTCTGCGTGTGCTGGTGACAGCAGGGGCAACGCGCGAACGCCTTGACCCTGTGCGCTACATGACCAATGATTCCTCCGGCAAAATGGGCTTTGCCCTTGCCGAGGCGGCGAAGAACCGCGGCGCGCAGGTGACGGTGATTGCGGGCAGTACAACAGCGCCCGTGCCGGACGGCATTGACATCCGCCGTGTGGAAAGCACGCAGGATTTGTTTGACGCGGTTACGACGACTGCGCCTGACATGGACGTTGTCATTCAGGCGGCGGCTCCGGCGGATTACCGCTTCGCCGTGACGTACCCGCAGAAGCACAAGAAGGCGCACGACGGACAGCCGTTCGTTGTCGAACTGGTGGAGAACCCGGACATTGCGGCGGCGGTCGGTGCGGCGAAAAGGCCGGGGCAGGTGCTTGTCGGCTTCGCGGCGGAAACGGAGAACCTGCTCCAAAACGCGCATCGGAAGCTGGAAAGCAAGCATCTTGACCTGATTGTCTTGAACGACGTCAGCCAGCCCGGCGCAGGATTCAATGTTGATACGAACATTGCCACGCTCATCACGCCGGACAGCCAGACCGAGTATCCGCTGCGGACGAAAAAGCAGCTCGCTGAGGACATCCTCGACGCGGTGCTTGACATTCGCAAGCAGAAAAAAGCATAAGAAAATGGACTGCTCTCAAATGCGGAGCAGTCCATTTCCTTTACATAATCGGCGTCGTCAGAATCCGCTTCTTCATCCGCACGGTTGTGCCCTGACCGGGCGTGGACGTGACGCGCAGGTCGTCCATGAACGTCTGCATGACGGCAAAACCCATGCCGCTGCGTTCCTGTTCAGGGTGCGTGGTAAAAAACGGTTCCATCGCCTGCGGAATGTCGGCGATGCCGCGCCCTTTGTCGGTGATTTCAATGGTCAGCAGCGTGCCGTCAATGCTTGCGCGCAGGATAACCGTGCCGCGCGTGCCCTCGTAACCGTGGACGATGGCGTTCGTGACAGCTTCGGAGACGGCGGTCTTGATGTCGGCAATTTCGCTGACGGTTGGGGAGAGCTGGACGGCAAAGGCGGCAATCACGACGCGCGCAAAGGCTTCGTTTTCGGGCAGGGAGAGAAATCGGATTTCCATTTCGTTGTGATGGCTCATGCTTGCGCCTCCTGATGCTTGTCCAGCTGGCGGATAATCCGGTCAAGCCCGGACATGTGGAATAGCCGAGCGATGTGCGGGTTCATGCCCACAATCGCGACGTGCCCGCCCCGGTCGCGCAGCAGCCGATAGCGCCCCAGGACAACCCCGATGCCGGAGGAGTCCATGAACGTCAGCGACGAGAAGTCCAGAATCAGCGTGCGGATGGAGCGGTCAAGCAGCAGCGCGTCTAAATCGCGGCGAACGCTCTGTGCGCAGAAGTGGTCGAGTTCGCCGTCGATGCGCACAATCAGCCGATCGCCATCGCGGATGGATTGCAGCATAAAAAGTACCTCCTGTTTTTCTGCGCAGGAGGTTTCGCCATTTGATTGCCTGTTTCCTGCGAAGAAAAATGGCTGTGTTTGTCGCAGGGGTCAGAAGCGTTCGCGGAAAATCGCCCGGAATCCTGCTGATTTCCGCGCGTTCGCCGTATCACGTCTTGATTTTCATCAGGATGACACCGCCCACCATCAGCGCTACGCCGACCCACTTCTCCCACGAGAACGGCATCTTCTCCGCGCCCAGCCAGCCGAATACGTCAATCAGCGCGGCAACGGTCAATTGTGAGAGCAAAATTGCGGAAATCGCGACCGTTGGTGTCAGGCTGCCAATCGCCCACATCACTGTTAGCGTGATGACCGGCGCGAGTACACCGCCCAGCCACGCATACCACGGCGCTTGCGGCAATAGCCGGATGTTGCCTTTGCCGAAGAAAACCGCGATGAGCAGCGCCAGCAAAAAACCGACCAGCTGCACGAATGCGTTCGTCTCCAGCGTACCAACCTTTTCGCCAAGCCGCGTGTTCATTACGCCCTGCACGCTCATCGCCGCGCCTGCCAGAATTGCAGAAAGAAAGCCCAGCATCAAACGACACCTCCTGTTGATACGGATAGTATGGCTGATTGCCGGGCTTTTATGCACTTTTTACTCTTCCCGATAACGGGTCATCATCGCTTTGAACAGTTCCTGTGCGGATGGCGGCGTAAACGTAATCGCGTTCGCGCCTGCCGCAACCGTCGCGGCGATGGTGTCCGGCTTGTTGCCGCCGGTGGCGATAATCGGAAAATCCGGGTACTCCGTGCGAATTTTTCGCACAATCGCCGGGGTATTCGCCCCGCCCGCGACGTTGAGAATCGATGCACCGGATGCAATCCGCTGTCCAATGTCGGTCGCTTCGTCAATCACGGTGATGATGACGGGAATGTCCACCGCCTTCGAGACCGCGAGCAGATTCAGGTTCGATACGGGCGCATTCAGCACAACGCCCATTGCCCCTTGCGCTTCGGCATCCTTCGCGAGCGAAACGGTGCGAAGCCCCTGCGTCGTGCCGCCGCCCACGCCGCAGAAAACGGGGATATAAGACGCTTTGATAATCGCATCGCTGATGGACTGCTGCGGCGTGAATGGATAGACGGCGAACACCGCGTCCGCGTCGCAGTTCTTGATAATCGCCAAATCGGTCGTAAAAACAAGGCTCTTGATGCGGCGGCCGTAAATCACAATGCCGCTTGCCTTGCGGATTTCTACAGGCATTTCAAGGATGCTGTGCCGCAAACGGCTGTCCACCTGTGGTGGCAGTTTCTTCGGGTACTGTTCCATGCCTTCACCTCTGGAAATCATATTATGTGGCGTTGTCACTGCGCGCGTCGCTCAGCTCGTCCACCTGATCGTGAATCGCCTGCATCCGCTGGTCAAGGGATGCAATGTCCGTCGCGACGCGCTGCAATTCGTCAGAAATGTGCTGCGGAATGTACTCCTGCGCCTTGTAGCGGAGCGAATGCTCCAGCGAAGCCCAGAAGTCCATGGCAATCGTGCGAATCTGCACCTCGACGGGTACAAGAATCCGCCCTTCGGAGAGAAAAACAGGAATTTCAACAATCAAATGCAGACTGCGGTAGCCGTTCGGCTTCGGCTCGCGGATGTAATCCGCCATGCGCACCAAATGCACGTCGTCTTGGTTGACCAGCAGGTTCGCAATGGTATACACGTCCTGCACATACGAGCAGATAACGCGGATGCCGGCAATATCCTGCAAGTTTTTGACGGCGCTGTTGATGCTGACTTCGTAGTTCTTGCGCTTTAGCTTCTCCAGCATCGACTGGATGGTTTTCAGTCGGCTCTGCATGTGGTGGATGGGATTGCGGCGATGACGCATCTGGAACTCGTCATCAAGGATTTCCAGCTTCGTCTGAATCTCCTTGATTGCGGCGGAGTAGCGCGACTGCACCAGAAAAAATTCCTCCACCATGTGCTGAAATTCCTCGCTGACCTGCTGAAGATGCTGCGAATCGGTGTTCATGGGCTTTTACCCTCTCTTTCGTCAGTGTGTGCGGCCTCATCATATTTGGGCCGGAAAGGGACGTGGACGCGGAAGGTGGAGCCTTCGCCGGGGCGCGAGTCAACCGATACTGTGCCGCCAAGCATATCCAAAATCCGCTTGACGAGGCACAGCCCTAAGCCGACACCCTCCTGCTTGCGGGATCGGTCTGCCTGATAGAAACGGTCGAAAATGCGCTTCACGGTCGCGTCGTCCATGCCGATGCCGTGGTCGGTAATTTCAACGGTCGCCGTATCTGTGGCGAACACGCGCACCTCGATAACTGCATTCTCCGGCGAAAACTTGATGGCGTTTTGGATGATGTTCATCCAGACGTGGCTGAGCAGCTCTTCGTCCGACACGACGGTAACGCTGTTCAAATCCAGCTGCCAGCTGATGCCGCGCGCGCTCCATGTCGGTTCTAAGCGCAGGATGACCTGACGAAGCTGCTCATCCAGCGAAAACTCCGTCAGCGATGCGGGCGCGGACTGCTGCTCCAGCGCGGACAGGCGCAGCAGCGTCTGCGACAGGCGCGACAAGCGGTCGCTTTCCTGCGCAATTAAGTCCACATATTCCTGCCGCTGCGCCTCGGTCAAGCCGGGCATTTGCAGCAGCCGCGCAAAGCCTCGGATGGACGCAATCGGCGTTTTGAATTCGTGGCTGATGGAGCTGATGAAGTCTTTCTGCAGGTAGGACGTTCGGCTGAGCGCGTCGGTCATGGCGTTAAAGGAACGCATGAGTTCCCCAATTTCGCCCGGCGCGTGGGCGGCATCCAGTTTGACGGTGAAGTCGCCCTCTTTGACCTTGCGAGTCGCATTCGTGATTTCATGAACGGGCTTGGAAATCCAGTAGGATGCCAGCGTCACCATCAGCGCAAAGACTGCCAGAAAGCTGGTTGAGCCGAAGATAATGCGCGCAAACGCGATGCCGTAGCTGCTGCCGTCGCCGCCAGCGGTAATTGCAAGGACGCCTGTGCGCATCTGCACATACGTTACCGGATTTCGCTGCGATTTCCACGTCGTTGCTTCGTAGGCAATGCCCGCGCGTTTCAGCTCCCGCTGCGTGCCCGCGGACAGGGCAGCGACATCCTCGTCCGTCAGCACAGCAACTTCGATGCCGTTCTGCTCCACCAAGCGGGCTAATTCGTCTGTTCTCAGCTCCGTGCGCTGTTCCAGTTCCATCAGGTAGATGGCGACGGCGCGCTCACGCACTTTCAGTTCCTGCAAAAGGTTGATGTGCGTCACGCAGAAGGCGAGAAACAGGCTGATGACGGTGGCCAGCAGCGAGCCAATCATCAGCGCCGCAATCATGCGCCCGCGGAAGGAGTATGGTTTGCGGATGATGCGGCGCTTATCCATTCTTGACCGCCTTGTAGCCCAAACCGCGCACTGTTACGATGCTGAAATCGGGGAAAATCTCGCACTTTTCGCGCAGACGCTTGATGTGTACGTCCACCGTGCGTTCGTCGCTCTGCGCATCCATGCCCCAGATTTCGTCCATCAGCTGACGGCGCGTGAAAATCTGCATCGGGCTGGACAGGAGCTTAAAGAGCAGGAAAAACTCCTTCTTCGGCAGCGTCAGCAGCGTGTCACCGCGCTGCACGGTCAGCGAATCGTAATCCAAGTGCGTCTGCCCGATGGTCAATTGGTGGCTCGTCATGGCCTGCGACCGCCGCAGCAGCGCTTGCACATGCAGCAGCAGCTCGTCCAAATCGACCGGCTTGGTCAGGTAGTCATCCGCGCCGGAGGTGAAGCCCGTCCGCTTGTCCTCAATGGTGTCGCGCGCCGTCACCAGCATGATGGGCAGGCGCGGATAGCAGCGGCGCAGTTCACGCGTCAGCTCCCAGCCATCCATCACCGGCATCATCACGTCGGCAATGACCAGATCGGGCATCACCCTGTCGATGGCGTTCAGCGCTTCCTCGCCGTTGGCAGCCCCGACGACTGAAAAGCCGTTCAACCCCAGAAACGCGCTCATCATCCGCTGCAGCGGCGCGTCATCCTCAACCACCAGAATCGTAAACATGGCGGAAACCTCCTTGTGCTGATGCTTCTATTATATCACATTGACCGCAAAGCATCAATAGGATTCAGCCGTGAAGCCTTGCGCGCGGGTGCCCAGCCAAACAGAATGCCGACCGAGGCGGAAAACACGAACGCCAGCGTGATTGCGCCCGCGTTGAGCTGGAAGGTAATATCCAGCGCCATTGCAATCATCCACGAGACGAGATTGCCTACCAGTATGCCGATGAACCCGCCCATGAGCGACAGCATGACCGATTCCATCAGGAACTGCATTTGAATCAGCCCCGGACGCGCGCCGAGCGCCTTGCGCAGGCCGATTTCCGTCGTCCGCTCGCTGACGGAGACGAGCATCATGTTCATAATGCCGATGCCGCCAACCAGCAGGGCAATCGACGCAATGCCCGCCAGCATCGTCGTCATCATGCCGGTGATGCTGTTCATCGTATCCAGCAGGCTGTCCAGATTGATGATGGAGTACGCGCTGTCGCGGTAGTTGAACGCGCTGTCCAGCAGCTGCTTCACATTGTCGACGGTTTCGGAGGATAACGACGAGTCCTTCAAGTACAGCGTCAGCGAATGCACGGTGTTTGAGCCGCTCAGCCGCATCGCCGCCGGATAGGGGACAATCGCCTTTCCGCCGTCGCTGCTGGCAGACATGGCAGCCATCAGGTCGCTTCCGCTGTCCTCGCTCAGCACGCCGACGACGGTGAACTGCTGCCCATGCAGAATCAGCGACTGCCCCAGCGGGTCTTCGTTCGGGAAGGCAGCGGACGCCAAGGTCTGGTCGATGATGCAAACATGGCTCGAACGATCCATGTCAATCGCCTTCAGCGCTCGCCCGCGCCCAATCAGGTCATCCTGCGCGGAAAAATAGTCGCTGCTGCGCCCCTCCAGCGTCACATCCTCCACCAGCTGACCGTCCTGCGCGGCATAGGTGCGCAGGGAGACATTTGGGTCAACACCCGCCACATTGTCCAGCGCAGCAATGTGCGCAAGGTCGCTTTCGTTCAGCCCATGCTTGATGGCTGTGCCGCTGATGCTTACGCTCACTTTGCCTGCGCCCAAGGCAGAGAATTGACTCGTGATTTCGCCCGTTGCGCTGCCGACCGTCGTAATCAGCGCGATAATCGCTGTCACGCCGATGATGATGCCCAGCATCGTCAGGAAGGTGCGCATTTTGTTGCCGCGGATGTTCTGCCACGACATGCGAATGCTCTCTTTAAGCATCTTCCACCACTCCTTCACTGATTTCGCCATCAAGGATGCGCACAATGCGCCGAGCGTGGCGGGCAATCTCAATGTCGTGCGTAATCATGATAATCGTGCGCCCCTCGTCGTTCAGGTCATGGAAAAGGCTCATCACCTGCCGTCCCGTCGCCCGGTCAAGCGCACCCGTCGGCTCGTCCGCCAGCAGGATGGTCGGGTTGTTCGCCAGCGCGCGGGCAATCGCGACGCGCTGCTGCTGTCCGCCGGAAAGCTGGTTCGGAAAGTGGTGCATCTTGTCCTTCAAACCGACGCGCTCCAACATTTGCTGCGCCCGCGCGGCGCGCTCGTGGCCGCTCATGCCCGCGTAAATCAGCGGAAGCTCCACGTTTTGCAGCGCGTCCTGACGCTGAAGCAGCTGGAACGACTGGAAGATGAACCCGATTTCCTTCGACCTTACGCGCGCCAGCTCCGATTCGCTCAGCGCGGATACGTCCCGCCCATGCAAGTGGTATGTGCCGGATGTTGCCGTGTCCAGACAGCCGATGATGTTCATCAGCGTTGATTTGCCCGACCCGCTGGGGCCAAGAATGGCGACAAATTCGCCCTTGTCCACTTGCAGGTCAATGCCCTTCAAAACCGTCTGCTGTTCATCGCCCATTTTGTATGTTTTGACGATGTTCTCCATCGTCAGAATATTTTCCGCCATGGTGAATGCCCCTTTCCGTCAATAATGCATCATGGGCATTTCCATTGGGTTCTTCACGGGAATCAGCACCGCTTCGCCCGTGCGGATGCCGTCGACGATTTCGACAATCGAGCCGTTGTTGATGCCCAGTGTCACGCGCTGCTGTACAATATCGTCCTTGCGGTCGTAGCAGTAGACGAACGGCTTGCCGTCCGAATCGTACTGAATCGCGTCAATCGACACGGTCGTAACGTTCTTCACGCTCTGGTACAGCACGCGGATTTCGCAGCTCAAGCCCATGGCGAGCGTTCCGTCCTGCGGCACGGTCATCGTCACCTCGTAGTACGCCAAGTCGCCGGATACGGTTGCTTCCTGCGCAATGCGGGTGATGGTGCCGGTGAGCATCTTGCCAGTGGACAGCACGGTCACATCCGCCGCCTGCCCGACGGAGAGTGCCGGACGGTCGTATTCATCCACGTTGAACACAATCTGCGGATTGCTGTAATCTGCGACACGCAGCAGCTGCTGCCCCATGGTTACCTCGTCGCCTTCCTCGACGTAGAGGTTCGAGAGCGTTCCGTCCATCGGCGCGCGTGCCGTGCCGCCGCTTGAAAATTTGAGGATAATGTCGTTCTTCTTCACCACGTCGCCCTCGGAGAACAGGCACTCTTTGACGGTTGTTTTTGCGGTGGAGGTGACGATTTGGCTGTCCTTTGTCGACAGGTTGCCGGAAAAGGTGTAGTAGGTGCTGATGTCCTGCGTGCGGGCGATTTCCTCGCGGTAAGCTGTGTTTTTCCGTCCGCCCGCAAAAAGGAAAACGCCGCTCACGACGAGCGCAAGCACGACGATGATGGCAATGATTTTCCCGGTCTTCTTCATAGTTCCTCTGACTCCTTCCATCTCATGGATGTTCCGGAAGCAATTATGCCACAATTGGATGAATCCAATGTGAAGTTACGAGGAAGCGAAAATGAAGTTTGCCGGGAACAAAAAAAGCCCGTGACGATTTTACGTCGCCACGGGCAGGGGATTCGAGGATTAGAAGTCCAAATGCAGTTCCACCGGACCGCCGATGAGGTTGCCATCGGTATCCATCAGGCGGAAGATAATGAGGTTCACGGTGTGCTGTCCATTCAGCGCGTTCGCGGGGACGGTCAGCGTCATCTGCGTGCCGTCCGCATTCCACGCGGTTTCCCACGCTTCGGCAATGTCCATGCCGACGGCGTATTCACCCGTGCGCAGCGCTTCGGAGAAGGTCAGCGTGATGGTCAGCGCGGTGTCCGACAGTGCCGCTTCGCCGGAGACGGTCGCGTCAAAGGCGGTCACGGTCTTTTCGGGCGCTTCGGGGCGGGTGATGGTCTCGCCGCGTTCAAGCGCCTGCCGCTCTTCCAGCGTATCCGGAATCGCGGGCCACACCTGCGAGAAACCGTTGTTGTAGCGCTCAGCGTTCCAAGAAATCGGCTTGGTGAACAGCGCAGCATCCTGCTTGCCGTTGTTTTCAGCGGAAGCGGCAATGTCCGCCATCGAGAACTCGAAGGTGTATTCCGGCATGGAGACAAACTTCAGGTTCTTCACCTTGAAGGTCTGCGAAGCATCCCAGCCGGCGTTTGCAATGCGGATAAACAGCGCGTCGTGGAACAGAATGCCGTATTCCAGCAGGCTCGTGTCTTCCGGCACCACACGTTCGGGTGTGAAAATCATAGAAGCGGGTTCGGTTTCGCTGCCGATGTAGACCAGCGGGGGATTCTCCTTCGTGTTCGCCAGACGGGACGCGAAGCCCAGCACGCGGTTCTCTTCGCCCTCGTCGCCCTTCGTCGTGCCGTGACGGAGCGCATCCGCCAGCGAAACGGCGGAGAAGTAGACGCTGTGCGCCGCCTTGTCCGTGCCGACGGTGCGCAGTTCGTAGCGCCCGTAGACGGACTGTTCAGCAGTCAAGGTGAAGGTGAACACGTCACCCTCGTGCGAAGCGGCGGCGACTTCCCTGCCGTCCGGCAGCACCAGCACCACGTCGGGCGCGTCGGAATGCGCGGTAATGGTAACATTGTGGTTCGTCAGGAAGGTTTCCTGCGCCGTCCACAGCGTGTACTTGCTTTCGGCAGACCACGGGATGTAGGAAGAATTGATGTCAAACGGGTAGTCGTTCAGTTCGCTGATGGTTGCGTAATCCGCCGCCGGGTAGGACATGCCGGAAATGCCAGTGCCTTCCGGGAACAGATCCTTCACATGCAGCAGCTTGTCGTCCGTCTGCTTGAATTCGCGATCCATAATCGCCAGCGCAAAGCAGAAGTCACGCGGGTAGAAGACGTGGTCACTCTGGCGGGCACGAACAGCAATGTTGTTTTTCTCGATTTCCGTCGTGCCGACGAAATCGTAAACCTCTTCTGCTGCAACCATGCTGGCGACAGCGCCTTCATTGCCCAGCCAGTGGGTGTCAATGCCTGACACGGTGAAGAAGGGGCGCGGTGCAACCAGCGCGATGATTTCCACCGGGTCAAACGGAATCTGGTTATCACGGGCGACGAACATAGCAGCCGTCTCCGGGAACCAGCTGTTGCCCTTGCCGTAGGACACGGTCGGCACTTCGGTCTTGCCGTAGACACGGTCAGCCTTGGCGTAGGCGGAGGTGTTGAAGTTGAAAATCTTGCCTTCCACCTTGTAGCGGTAGCTCTGGATGCCCGAACCGCCGCATTCGCTCGGCACGCAGATGCTGATGCGGTCGTCAAACGCCGAGGTGAACATGGCGGCCTTGCCGTAGCGGGAATGACCCGTGATGACGGTCTTCGCCGGGTCAAGGCGAACCAGCTCGCCCAGCGTCAGGCTCGTGCCCTCTGCCGTGTTTTCCAAGGCGGTCACAATCTGACTGGCCGCCCAGCTCCACGCCATCAGCGCGCCGGATGCGTGCTTGTAGTCGTTCGCGTCGTAGGGGTAGAGCGCGGTGTACACGCCAGCACGGTCAATGCCGTCATCCGCATTGGAGTCATCGGGGTAAATGTCAGTGGCTTTGAACGTCACCAGACCGTAGCCCTGTCCGTTCAAGTTCGCAGCAGAGAATGCGGAGGTACCGCCGATATCAATCACGAACGGTACTTGATCCTTCTCTTCGCCCCAAGCCGCCAGAATCTGCGCATCCGTGGGCACATTCAGCTTCGCGATGAAGCTCGCCTTTGCGCCCGTTTCCGGATTCGTGATGGTAATGACCGCCTGATACACGGGGCGCACACGGGCGGGGATGGTTTCCGCGGTAATCGCGCCGGTGGTGTTCACGAACACCGCGTCGCCTTCCGTGCCCCACGGCGGTTCGCCAATGTAGTGGACGGAGTAGCCCGCGTTCCACGCCTCGATGGCAAGCTGCTTGGCTTCCGCCTTGGTGGATGCAGGGCCGAACGTCTTGTCGCCCACCGTCACTTTACCTTCCAGCAGCGCAGCGGACAACTTGCGGAACTCGTCGCCGAGGTTGAAGACGCTAGTGCCCCAAATTCCATAGAAGCCGCCGTAGGACGCGGTGTTGTCCTCGTAGACAATCTCGTACTTGCCAGACACGTCCTCCGCCGCGGTTTCCCAGCGGTAGCCCAGCCAGTAGTGCTGGATCAAATCGCGGATTTCGGTGCGGCGCGCTTCCCATTCGGTGATGTCGGTCACAACGCCGTCGCCGTTCGGGTCATTCTTCACGTCGAAAAACTCAAACGGATTGTTGATTGTGTCGATGGCGGGCAGCTCATCAATGCCGGGATACCCGTCCAGCGGCGCTTCAGCGCAGGCGCTCATCAGCGGCAGCAGCCCGATGATAGCAGCGAGCAGCAGCAGGAAAAACCGTTTCATAGAGATCCTCCTTTTCTCTTTCAGCCGAACCTTTGTACATTGTCCGGGAGGCGACGGCTGCATTACCTCATCCGGAAGTTACCCTCATTATAGCGGAGAAAGGGCGCCGCGTCTATGCAAATTGTCCACGCTACTATGCAAATCGTGCAGATATATCTGGGAAGAAATTATCCGTATTCGACAATGCAAAAGCTATTTGCCAAGATTTCGCTGGAAATCCGTCGGCGAAATGCCTGCTGTTTTGCGAAAAGTGCGCAGAAAGGAGGAGTACGAATTGAACCCGCTCTGGAATGCAGCATCCGTCAGCGATACGCCGGAGGCAATCAGCAGCTTCGCGCCGCAGATGCGCCGGAACTGGATGTACTCGTACACCGACGTGTTCGTGTAACGGACGAACTCGTGTGACAGGTACGATTTGCTGATGAAGAACGCGTCCGCAATTTCCTCCAGCGTCAGCGGCTGGGCGTAATGCTCGTTGATGTACGCCATCACGCGCTGGATGGTGTCTGGCGAGGGCTGGGCACTCTGCAGCATTGGCGCTTCCTGCGTCACGCGGAGGATTTGCAGCAGAAACTCGGTCATCGCGGCATAATCCGCCAAGCGCGATTCGGGACGCTCGTCGCCTGTGTTCTGCGCCACACGGTCAATGCACGTTGTACACAGCGAAAGCGCCGCTTCATCCAGCTGATAATGATACCCGGTGCGGCGCGTGCAGTCCAAAAGGCGCTGCTCCAGCGGCAGAAGCCCCTGCCCCAGCTGGTGCAGCATCCCGGAGGAGATGAACAGCACCACCCGTTCGTAGTTGCGGATGGCGTCCTGCGAGATTATGCCGTGCATGACGAATGGCGGGAAAATCATCAGGCTGCCGCGCTGGAGCGTGACGATTTTGTTGTCCACATACAGGCGGGGAAAGCCGTTTAGGTGAATATACAGCTCAAAGAAATCATGCGTATGGATTTCGCGCAGGTGGATGGCGGGCGACAGCGTGTGAAACGCTTCATAATCCGAGCGCCCTTGCCCCATGTTGCTTGTGCGAACCAGCACATCTTCCTCAAGCTCCTGTGCTGGATGTTTCCTTGTCATATGCCTTTCTCCTTGTCCCGGTATTTATGAAAGCATCATATCAGGAAAGCTGATAAAGGTCAAGCAAAAACCCGAAAACTGTTCTGAATCAGAACGATTTCCGGGTAAAATCGGTTATTTGCTTTCGCTGTCCCACGCACGGTAGGATTCTTCCTCCAGCAGCGTCTCAATGCGCCCGTCGGTGACGCGGGTCAGCGTGTCCAGGACAGATTGCGCGTCCGTCTGGCGAATCAGCAGCGTGAAGCCGACGGCGGTCGTGAACTCGCTGCTCAGCAATTGCACGGGCAGGCTTTTCAGCGCGTACTGCACCTTGTCCCACAGCGGATAGGCGACTTCACACAGGTATTGGCAGGAGGGGAGCATCTCGACGACTTGCGCCGCCTTGAGCGCGACGACTGCCCCCTGCGTGTACGCGCGCACCAGCCCGCCCGCGCCCAGCAGCACGCCGCCGAAATAGCGTGTGACCACGCAGCAGCAGTTGACTACGCCCTGATGCTTCAATACCTCTATCATCGGCAAGCCCGCCGTGCCGCCCGGCTCGCCGTCGTCGGAATAGCGCATGATGCCCGCGTTCTGCCCGATGATGTAGGCATAACAGTTGTGCGTGGCGTCCTTGTGCTTTGTGCGGATGGATTGCAGAAACGCAAGCGCCTCCGCCTCCGTTTCGCACGGCGCGGCATAGCCGATGAAGCGGCTTTTGTTGATGATGAACTCGTCGCTGGCGGACTGCCGGAGCGTCCGATAGGGGTTCATGGCACTCATGCGAGGAACAGGCGGCGGAAGTTCTTCTTGCCTTTCTGAATCAACAGACCATCCGCAGGGACGTCGCTCTCCGCCAGCGTGGCGTTCAGGTCATCCACCTTCTTGTCCGCCACCAGTACCGCACCCGCCTTCACCTGATTGCGCGCGTCGCTCTGGCTCTTGCACAGCCCGGACTTGACCAGCATGGTCGTCACGCGGCTGTCGGCGGCGAATTCGGCCTTCGTCAGCGTGAAGGAGGGGACATTTGCGGCAGACGCACCGCCCGCAAACAGTGCGGCAGCGGCATCGGCGGCCTTCTGCGCCTCTTCTTCGCCGTGCACCAGCTTCGTCACCTCGAATGCCAGCACCTTCTTCGCCTCGTTGATTTCGCTGCCTTGCAGCGCGCCCAGACGGCGCACTTCGTCCATCGGCAGGAAGGTCAGCAAGCCAAGGCACTTTTCCACGTCCGCGTCATCAACGTTGCGCCAGTACTGGTAGAAATCGAACGGGGAAGTCTTGTTCGGGTCAAGCCACAGCGCGCCCTTTTCGGTCTTGCCCATCTTCTTGCCGTCGTGGGTCAGCAGCAGCTGGAACGTGCAGGCGAACGCCTTTTCACTGTCCTTGCGGCGAACCAGGTCCGCGCCGCCAAGCATGTTGCTCCACTGGTCATTGCCGCCCATTTCCAGCCGGCAGCCGTAGCGGTGGAACAGCTCCAAGAAGTCGTAGGACTGCATGAGCATGTAGGTGAATTCGAGAAAGGACAGACCGTTGTCGGTCGCCATGCGCGTCTTGTAGCAGTCAGCAGTCAGCATCTTGTTGACGGAGAACATCGCGCCGATGTCGCGCATGAATTCGATGAAGTTCAGGTTGCGCAGCCAGTCCGCGTTGTTGACGATAATTGCCTTGTCGTCGGAGAAATCAAGGAAACGGCTCATCTGCTGCTTGATGCACTCGACGTTGTGGTCAATCGTCTCGACGGTCATCATCTTGCGCATGTCGGTCTTGCCGGACGGGTCGCCGATCATCGCCGTGCCGCCGCCCATCAGCGCAATCGGGCGATGCCCCGCGCGCTGCATGTGCGCCATCGCCATAATCGGGATGTAATGCCCGATGTGGAGGGAATCAGCGGTCGGATCGAAGCCGACGTAGAAGGTGGTCGGTTCTTCGAGCTGCTTGTACAGTTCGTCCTCAAAGGTGGTCTGGGCGATGAAGCCGCGTTCTTTCAAAACGTCAAGAATGTGCATGGGGAACCTCCTATATATTAAGTAGTAGGGGAAACAGTGTCATTTCGCCAGCGCCTGCGCGAAAATCTCCCGCAAGGTGCTCATGCCCTCGTGAATTTGCGCGATGCTGGAGTTGGAGAAGTTCAGGCGCAGCGTATTCTCGTGTCCGCCGTCGCAGAAGAAGTGCGTGCCGGGGACGTAGGCGACGTGGCGCTCTACCGCTTGTTCCAGCAGCTCCTTTGTGTCGATGCCCTCCGGCAGCGTCACGAAGATGAACAGGCCGCCGTCCGGGCGCGTGTACGTCGTGCCTTCGGGAAAGGTCGAAAGTTCACTCAGCATAGCATCCAGCTGCGCCTTGTAGCTGCGGCAGATGCGCTTGATGTGGTCGGGCAGCAGACCGCGCCGCAGGTACTGATCCACAATCGCCTGTGTAAGGTTTGCCGTGTGGACGTCGGTGGACTGCTTGCCGACGGTGCATTTGCGCAGGATGCCCGCGTCGCCCGCCATGAATCCGACACGCAGACCGGGGCTGATAATCTTGCTGAATGAGCCGAGGAAAACGACCCAGCCATCCTTGTCGAAGGATTTGATGGAGGGGCACGCTTCTCCGGCATATCGCAGGTCGCGGTACGGGTCGTCCTCCGCCATGACGACGTGGTACTTCGCGGCGAGTTCCGCGATGGGCTTGCGGCGGTCGGCGGACAGCGTGATGCCCGTCGGATTCTGGAACGTCGGGATGGTGTAAAGCAGCTTCGGGTGATACTGGCGCATCGCTTCTTCGAGCTTTTCCGGGATGATTCCGTTCTCGTCGCTCTCTACCGGCACCAGCGTCGCCTGATACAGCCGCATACACTGCATGTTGCCCAGAAATGACGGGTTCTCCACCAGAATCACGTCGCCGGGGTCAATCAGCGCTTTGCAGAGCAAATCCATCGCCTGCGTTGAGCCGGTGACGGGCAGCACCGCAGGCACGGCGCACCCAAGCTGCTGCTCCACATAGGCGTGCAGACTTTCCAGCAGCGGCGGATACCCCTCTGTCGCGCCATATTGCAGGATGCGCTTGCCATCCTTTTGCAGCACGTCGCGGGCGATTTCGGCGCATTCCGCATCGGGCAGCGCCGATGCCGCCGGATTGCCGCCCGCGAAGGAAATCATGCCGGGCTTGGCAATCATCTTGAAGATTTCGCGAATGGCGCTGCCGCTGATCTGGTCGAAGCGGTGCGCAAAACGCAGGGAATCAAGCGCCATATTCCAATCACTCCTTACTACTTTCAGAGAATAAGAATAAAAAACACCTTCTCCGGACAAAATCCGGGGAAGGTGACAAAATGCCACGGTACCACTTCCGTCTGGCTGCAAACAGCCCTCAAGGAGGAACAGTCATTCCTCGCACGCTGTAACCGGCGCACCGGATGCCGCCTACCCGCCGCGCAGACGCGGTTTCAGCGGATGGCTCGGAGCTGTACGTCACCCTATGCGTCGCCTGCTTCCTCACACCGCCCGGAAGCTCTCTGCCTGCGCCGCAGAAGCGGATGCCCCGTCTCCTCATTGCCCTGATGGGTGCATGATAGCACGGTTTTTCCCGCTTGTCAAGGGGAAAATTTTTGGTCAGGCGGTATCGCAAAGGCGGGAAAATCACACAATCTGCAAGAAATGTTCACGAAATCGACACATGTCGGCGCCTTTTCTGGAATTTCTGGCGGCATTTTTGTGAAACGGGCCGAAAAAGTCTTGCCATTTCCGCTAAAATCCTGTATACTATACTCTGACCCAGCTATGGGTGCATTTATCGTGTCCGCGAGGACAAAAGCTGGGAAGCCCCTGGATGAAGGAGGTCGACTACTATGGATTGCAAAATCAAGAACGACATCGGAACAATCTATATTACGGAGGATGTCCTGCTCAAGGTCGTGGGATACGCGGCGCTGGAATGCTACGGCATCGTCGCCATGTCCTCCAAGCGTGCCAAGGATGGCATCGTCGAATGGCTGGGAAGGGAAAACCTCTCCAAGGGCGTGCAGATTCGCAGTGTTGGCGATATGCTGGACGTCGATCTGTTCATCATCGTGGAATACGGCATCTCCATTGCCGAGGTGTGCAAGACCATTGTCGATACCGTGCGCTACAAGCTGGAAAGCATGACGGGCGTGAAGGTTCGCAAGGTCAACATCTCCGTGGAAGGTATCCGCGTGTAATGCAGGAAAGCCACACGGCAGCAGCTCCAAGGAGCTGGCGCCGAAAGCAGGTAGGAGGAATTTACCTTTGATACAGCATAAAACCATTGACGGGCTGCTGCTGCGCGACATGGTCGTCGCGGGTGCGGCACTGCTCGAAAAGAACCGGGAAGCGGTGGACGCGCTGAACGTTTTCCCTGTCCCGGACGGCGATACGGGGACGAATATGTCCCTGACCATGCAGAGCGCGACCCGTGAGGTCAATGCGCAGGAGTACCTGCGCGCAGATGAGGCGGCGGCTGCCATCTCGAAGGGTGCGCTCAAGGGCGCGCGTGGCAACTCTGGCGTTATCACGTCCCAGTTGCTGCGCGGCTTCGCGACGTCCTTGAAGGGCGTGGAGAAGATTACCCCCGTGCAGTTCGCGCAGGCATTGAAGGCGGGCTCTGACAAGGCGTACAAGGCGGTCATGAAGCCCAAGGAGGGCACGATTCTGACCGTCGCGCGCGTCATTGCGGAGGATGCCATCAAATACACCGAGAGCAATCCCGATGACTACGATGGGCTGATGAACGTCATTCTGACCAGCGGCGAGGCGATTTTGAAGCGCACGCCTGACATGCTGCCGCCCCTGAAAGCGGCGGGCGTGGTCGACTCCGGCGGACGCGGCCTCATGCTGATTTACACCGGCTATGCGGCGGTCATGCGCGGCGAGGAAATCGCTGACCCGGCGGCGCTGCTGGCGGGCGATAGTCAGGTGGAAGAGGATATTCACGACCTGTCCGGCGATCTGCCTTACGCCTACTGCACGGAGTATGACATCGTGAACTTCCGCGAGGACTGCACCGAAGGCGACGTGGATTCCTTCCGCCGCCGCCTGAACCGCATTGGCAACTGCGTCAAGGTGACGGGCGACCTGACCGAGACGAAGGTGCATGTGCACACCAACGACCCCGGCAACGCCATCCAGTACGGCATTGAGCTGGGCGAACTGGTGAATGTGAAGGTGGACAACATGCTGGCGCGCAAGCGTGCGCTGGAGGCGGAGAAAGCGCCCGCAGCGGTGGAAGCCCCTGCCGAACCCGCGAAGGAATTTGGCATGGTGGCAGTGTCGCTGGGCGACGGTTTCTCCAGCATCTTCCGTGATTTGACGGTGGATGTGGTGGTCGAGGGCGGTCAGACGATGAACCCGTCGGTGGATGACATTCTGAACGCCATCAATCAGGTCAACGCCAAGTGTGTGTTCGTGTTCCCGAACAACGGCAACGTCATTTTCGCGGCGAATCAGGCGGCGGAACTGGCGGAGAAGGAAGTGCACGTCATCCCCACGAAGAACGTGGCGATGGGCATTGCCGCGGCGGTCGCGTTCCAAGACGACGTGTCCGGCGAGGAGAATGCCAAGCGCATGGCGGAAGCGGCGGAGCACGTCAAGACCGGTACGGTAACGTATGCGGTGCGCGACAGCGAGTACAACGGCGTGCAGATTCACAAGGGTGACATCATCGGGATGCACAACGGCAAGATTGAGTATTGCGGCAATTCCGTGCATGACGTTGTGATGGACATGATGAAAGCGGTTGTGACGGACGACGCGGAGCTGATTACCGTCTACTACGGCGCGGATACGACGAAGGAAGACGCGGAGCAGGTGGCGGCGGAAATCGCCGAGCAGTATCCGAACTGTGATGTGGACTGCCTGCTGGGCGGTCAGCCGCTGTATTACTATCTGATTTCTGTGGAGTAAAAAGCAAATGGAGCTTTCCGCCATCAAGGGCATTGGCCCAACCCGGCTGGAATCCCTTCGCGCAGTGGGCGTCTGCTCATTGCGCGATTTGTTGTATTTTCTTCCGCAGCGCTACGAGGACAGAACACACCCGATTCCCTGCGCGGACGCAAACGGCGGCGAGGTGCTGGTGATGGGTGTTGTACAGGACGCACCGAAACTCAGCCGCTTCAACGGCTTGACGCGAGTGACGGCGTACCTCTGGGATGACAGCGGAAAACTGCCGCTGGTGTGGTATAATCAGCCGTGGATGATGCAGAACCTACCGGTTGGGCAGACCATCATGCTCTTCGGGCGTATGGGGCAGAGCCGGGGGAAACCCGTGCTCCAAAATGCGCAGCGGGTGACGGAGCCGTGCATCCTGCCGGTTTACCGCGCCGTGAAGGGGATTCCGGCGAAGTCCTTCCGCGAAATGATGCAGCAGGCGCTGGAGCAGGTCGATGACTGCTGCCCGGAAACGCTGCCGAACGACCTGCGCATCCGCCATCAGCTGTGCGAGCTGAATTTCGCCATCCGGCAGGCGCATTTTCCGCTGAATGTAGAAAACCTGCGGCTGGCGCGGCGGCGGCTGGCATTTGAGCAGATGCTGATGTATCAGGCGGCGCTGGGGCTGCTGCGCGGACACAAGGCGGATGGCACGGCACTGCCGATTCCGCCGGATGCGCCGGAAAAATTCTGGCAGACGCTGCCGTTCCCGCCGACCGGGGCGCAGAAGCGCGTCTTGGAGGAAATCGCGGCGGATTTGCGGTGTGACCGGGCGATGAGCCGCCTCGTGCAGGGCGATGTCGGCTGCGGCAAGACCGCGCTGGCATTCGGGGCGATTGCTATGACCTGCGCCTGCGGATACCAGGCGGCGATGATGGCGCCGACGGAAATTCTCGCGCGCCAGCACTACGAATCCGCCAAGGCAATGCTGGAACCGCTGGGCATCCACTGCGGCCTGCTGATTGGCTCGATGCGCCCGAAGGCAAAGCGGGAGGCGCAGGAGGCTTGCGCAAACGGGGAATATCAGGCAGTGTTCGGGACGCACGCGCTGATCAGCGAAAAGGTGGCGTATCAAAAGCTCGGACTGGTTGTGACGGATGAGCAGCACCGTTTCGGTGTGATGCAGCGCTCGACCTTGCAGCAGAAGGGCGCGGACGGCACGAAAGCGCCGCATGTGCTCGTTATGTCCGCAACGCCGATTCCGCGCACGCTTGCGCTGATTCTCTATGGCGACCTTGATGTGTCCATCGTCGATGAGCTGCCGCCGGGGCGCACGCCAGTCAAGACGCGAGTCGTGCCGGAAGAGAAGCGCGCTGGGATGTACGGCTTCCTGCGGCAGGAGGTGCTGAAAGGGCATCAGGCGTATGTGGTCTGTCCGCTGGTTGAGGACAGCGAGATGATGGAGGACGTTCGCAGCGCACAGGCGACGTTCGACGCGCTGAAAAACGGCGAATTGTCGGGGCTTCGCGTCGGATTGACATGGGGCGCACAGCCCGCGGACGAAAAAGCGCAGGTGCTCAGCGAGTTTTCCGCCGGGAATCTCGATGTCCTCGTGTCCACGACGGTCATCGAAGTCGGCGTGAACGTGCCGAACGCGAGCGTCATGGTGATTGAAAATGCCGAGCGCTTCGGGCTCAGCCAATTGCATCAGCTGCGCGGGCGCGTCGGGCGCGGATCAGCGGAAAGCTGGTGCTTCCTGCTGGCAGCGGAAAATGAGCGATTGCGCATCCTGACGCAGACGAATGACGGCTTCATCGTCGCGCAGAAAGACTTGGAACTTCGAGGGCCGGGCGACCTGATGGGTACGCGGCAATCCGGCGAAATGATGGCGGATTTCCTGCTTGACGGTGACGTAAGGCTGCTGGATGAAGCTGCGAAGTGCATGAAGCGCCTGCGGGAAGACCCAAAATTGACGGCGGAGCGTCAGCAAGTGGAAGCGGAAGCGCTGCACAATTATCGTGATAAATTGGAAGATATTGCAATGAACTGATGGAAAGGGGCAAAATAGGATGGACAACATGCTGACTTGCACGGAAAACCGAGAGCTTTCGTGGCTGCGGTTCAACGAGCGAGTACTGGAAGAAGCGGAGGATGAGCGCGTACCGCTGTGCGAGCGTCTGTCGTTCCTCTCGATTTTCCAGAGCAATCTGGACGAGTTTTTCATGGTGCGCATCGGCAGCCTGCATGACCAGATGCTGCTGGATAAGGAGGCACGCGAGAACAAGACGAACATGACCCCCGGCGAGCAGATTGACGCTGCCGTCAGCCGCATCCGCACGCTGTGCGACCGCCGCGACCGGACGTATGCCGATGTGCTGAAGAAACTGGAGGACGAGGGCATCAGCATCGTCAACTTCCGCCAAATCAGCCCGGAAAGCGAGCAGTATCTGGCGAAAATCTTCCGTGAAGACTATTTGCCATTGCTCTCGACTTATGTCGTGGGCAAAAAGCAGACGTTCCCGTTCCTCAAAAACAAGGAGATTTATGCCGTCGCCGTCCTGCGCACGGGCAGCGAGAAGGAAAAAATTGGCATCGTTCCGTGCGGGGAGAACATGTTCCCGCGCCTGATTGAGGTGCCGGAGCGCACGGGCTGCTATATCCTCTCGGAGGAGCTGATTCTGCACTATCTGCCGCTGCTTTTCGGCAGCTACCGCATCGCAAGCAAGACGCTTGCGCGCATTACCCGCAGCGCCGACATTGATGCGGACAGCGTATACGACGAAGACCTCAACTATCGCGACCACATGGCGGAAGTCGTGCGCCTGCGCCAGAAACTCTGCCCGGTGCGCTTGGAACTCAGCCGAAAAATCGGGCACGACATTATCGAGAAGCTGTGTGACCAGCTGAAACTGGACACCGCGCGCGTCTACGAGTACGATACGCCGCTGGATATTAGCTTCCTGTTTAATATTCAGGATAAACTGCGCAGCCACGCGGAACTGTTCTACGCGCCACGTCATCCGCAGGCAACGCCGGATATCGTGGACAATCGCCCGGTGATGGAGCAGATTCTGGAAAAGGATGTGCTGCTGCACTATCCCTACCAGAGCATCCGCCCGTTCCTGCGAATGCTGTCCGAAGCGGCGAATGACCCGCAAGTCGTCTCCATCCGCATGACGCTTTATCGCCTCGCGCGCGACTCGAAGGTTGTGGAAGCGCTGGTGGAAGCCGCCGAAAACGGCAAGCAGGTGGACGTGCTGGTGGAGCTGAAAGCCCGCTTTGACGAAGAAAACAACATCGAGTGGAGCCGCCGTTTGGAGCGTGCGGGCTGCCACGTTATCTATGGTGTGGATAAACTGAAGGTTCATTCCAAACTCTGCCTGATTACGCGCAAAACGGATGAAGGCATTCAGTACATCACGCAGATCGGCACGGGCAACTACAACGAGAAGACCAGCCGCCTGTATACCGACCTGAGCTACATCACCGCGCGCGACGAAATCGGCGAAGAGGCATTGCAGGTTTTCCAAGCGCTGATGCTGGGCGAAACAGTAGACCACATGTCCGTGCTGCTGGTCGCGCCGCACTGCCTGCAAGATAAGCTGATTGACATGATTGACGGCGAAATCAGCAAGGCGAAGGCGGGGCAGAAGGGGCTGATCCGCCTGAAGATGAACAGCCTGACGGACAAGATGCTGATTGACAAGCTCGTCGAGGCGAGTCAGGCGGGCGTGCAGGTCGAAATGATTGTGCGCGGCATCTGCTGCCTGCGCGGGGGCGTGCCCGGCTTGACGGACAATGTGCACATCATCAGCATCGTCGGGCGCTTCCTCGAACACAGCCGTATTTATATTTTCGGCGACGGCGACGCAGCGCGCTACTACATTGCTTCGGCGGACTGGATGACACGCAACACCCTGCGCCGCGTCGAGGTGGCAACCCCGATTCTGCAGGACGACGTGAAGCGCCGCATTGACCACATCTTCGACGTCATGTGGCATGACAACGTACAGGCACGCGACCAGCAGCCCGACGGCAGCTACACCCGCCGCTATCCCGGCACGCAAACGCCGCTGGCGAGCCAGAACGTGCTGTATGACGAAGCCTATCGGATGGCAAAGGGCATCAAAGAGTAATAAGAAAAAAACCGACCGTCGGTTTGCTTCGATAAAATCAGCAAACAAAAAGACCTCCGGTCGGGAAAAACACCCGCCGGAGGTCGCCGGTCAGTCATCCATCAATTCCACAAGAATCGCGTTCTGCACGTCCATCCCGCGACGCGTCAGCGACCATCGGTCGGTTTTGTGCTGAAGCAGTCCTTCATGCTCGAATTTCCGCAGCTTCTCGCCGTACAGCGCGTCCAGCGAAACGCCGTGCCGCTCCTGAAATTCCGATTCGCTGACGCCGCGGGTCATTCGCAGCCCCAGCATCAGCGTTTCAAACCGACCGTCGGTTTTTGAGACGAACTCCCGCTCCCGCAGCGAATCGTCCTGCGACTGCACCATCCGTAGATACGCGGGCAGCGTGCGCGGGTTTGTCAGGCGAATCATCCCGTTCTTCGCGGGCAGATACGACGCCGCCGACACGCCCAGTCCGATATACGGCACTTGCTGCCAATAACCGATGTTGTGGCGGCATTCGCAGCCGGGGCGCGCGAAATTGCTGATTTCGTACTGCTGGAAGCCTGATTGCGCCAGCAGATCAAGCGTCAGGTCGTACATGCGGCGCTCGTCGTCCTCGTCCGGCAGGGTCAACTGCCCGGTCTGCAAGTCGCGGTACAGCGGCGTACCTTCTTCGGGAATCAGCCCGTAGCAGGACAAATGCTCCGGATTCAGCGACAGCGCCTTCTCCAGCGTCTCACGCCACATGCTGACCGTCTGACCGGGCAGCCCGAACATGAGGTCAAGGCTGATGTGCTGGAATCCAGCGTGCCGCGCAAGCTCGACGCTCTGCTGCACCTGCGTAAAGTCGTGGATGCGCCCCAGCATCTTCAGCAGTGCCGGCTGGGCCGCCTGCATCCCCATTGACAGGCGATTGATACCGCAGTTCAGCGCCGCATCAAGCCACGCATGGGTCAGCGTGCCGGGGTTCGCCTCGGACGTAAATTCCGCACCAGGCGCAAGGGAAAAATGCGCTGTAACGCCCTCCAATAGCCGCGTCAGCAGTTCTGGCGGCAGAATCGACGGCGTGCCTCCGCCTAAATACGCGGTTTCCATGATGCTATGCGGGAGTTTCGCTGCCTGCGACGCGGCTTCGGTCAGCACCGCATCCACATAGGCACGCTGTGTAGATTCCGCATGGGAGAAGGAAGCAAAGTCGCAGTAGCGGCATTTTTGGCGACAATAGGGAACGTGCAAGTAAATTTCCATTCAAATCACCTGTAAAGGACTGTTCAAACGCGGAAAAATCCGCTACAATAGAAAAAGTGGCAAAGGAGGTGTACGAAAATGGATACCATCATCAGTTTTCTGGAAAAACTGGTACATTATTCAGCAGAATTGGGCATTGTGCTGGCGGAGCTGGCGGGCATCGCTATTCTGATTATCACGGCGATGAAAGGCGTTGTCAGCTACTTCAAGCACAATGAGCATCTCCGGCTTGAGCTGGCGCAGGGCATTGCGCTTGCGCTGGAATTCAAGCTCGGCGGCGAAGTGCTGCGCACGGTCATCGTCCGCGAATGGACGGAACTGCTGATTCTGGGTGCGGTCATTGCGCTGCGCGGTGTGCTGACGCTGCTGCTGCACTGGGAAATCAAGGTGGAAGAAGAGCATGACGAGCGCCTGCTCAAGCTCAAAGCGATGGAGGAAGCCGAAAAAACGGCAGAGACATCAAAACAGTGATAAAAAGCAGGGGAAACAAGCATTCCCCTGCTTTTTTCATACCTTTGTTTTCTGAATCAGGCGCTCGCAGTCGCTGGCGATTGCCAAATTCAGCAGCGGAAGCCCCTCCTGCATGGCGTAGAGCGCGGTGTACATCGTGCCGCCCTTCTGCCGATTCAGGTAGCAGACGCAAAATGCGCTGTTGTCCACCATGTACCGATTCCGCATGTACATGCAGCCCTCATAGTAGTGGCTGGAGAGGACAACTGTCTCGTCGGCGGCATACAGCAGCTGCTCGTAAATCAGGCAATCCGACGCTTTCCATCGCGCGGACTGCGTGCTGCACGGAATCGCCAGCCGAAGCCGAACATCCGCATGGTGCGTCCGCATCAGCAGAATGCGCTGCGCTGCCAGCGTGTCAAATCCCAGCGCGCCGCCGCAGATAAAATCCCGAAACCCGTGCTGATACAGTGCTTCCAGCACCCGGTCAAGCCGCTCTGTCAGCGCAGGAAGCTCCTGCGGCGGAATCGCCCGATGCCCCGTGAAGCAGACGGAAATGTCCTTTCGCCCGTTCTCCTGCGACGCAAACACGTCGGCAATATGGCTGCGGGAAATGTAGGAAAGCGGCTGATGCAGCGCAGTGGGCGCTTGGAGCGGCGCCCGAAGCCAGCGGTCGCTGACCTGAGACTTGCGGTACAGCATGTTTTTTCCTCCTGACAGCGTCAGTTGCTGTCCATCTTCAGCACGGCAAGGAATGCCTCGCTGGGCACTTGCACCGTGCCGAACTGCCGCATTCGCTTCTTGCCCTCTTTCTGCTTTTCCAGCAGCTTTTTCTTTCGGCTGATGTCGCCGCCGTAGCACTTTGCCAGCACGTCCTTGCGCATCGCCTTGACGGTTTCACGTGCGATGACCTTGCCGCCGATGGCCGCCTGAATCGGAATCTCGAACATCTGCCGCGGGATGACGTCTTTGAGCTTCTCGCAGATGGAGCGCCCGCGCCCGTACGCCTTGTCGCGGTGAACGATGATGGAGAACGCGTCGCAGATTTCGCCGTTGAGCAGAATATCCAGCTTGACCAATTGGCTTTCGCGGTAGTCCTTGAATTCGTAGTCGAACGAGGCGTATCCGCGGCTGCGGCTCTTAATCTGGTCAAAAAAGTCGAAGATGATTTCGTTGAGCGGAATGTCGTAATTCAGCTTGACGCGCGTACCCTCGTACTGCATGTCGAGGAAGATGCCGCGCCGGTCTTGGCACAAGTCCATAATCGTGCCGACGCTGTCCTGCGGCGTGAAGATTTCCGCGTGGACGAACGGCTCTTCCATCATGGCAATTTCGCCAATGGGCGGCAGCGCCATCGGGTTGTCGCACATCAGCACCGTGCCATCGGTTTTTGTGATGCGGTAGATGACGCTCGGCGCGGTGGTGACGAGGTTCAAATCCCATTCGCGCTCCAGCCGCTCGGTGATGATGTCCATGTGCAGCAGCCCCAAGAAGCCGCAGCGGAAGCCGTAGCCCAGTGCGACGGACGTTTCCGGGTCAAAGGAAAGGGAAGCGTCGTTCATGCGCAGCTTCTCCAGCGCATCTTTGAGCGCCGGATAGTCCGCGCCGTCCGCCGGATACACGCCGCAGTAGACCATCGGCGTCACCTGCCGATAGCCGGGCAGGGGGCAATCCGCCGGATTCATGGCGTCGGTAATTGTGTCGCCGACGCGAGTTTCGCGCACATCCTTAATGGAGGCCGCGACATAGCCCACGTCGCCCGCTTTCAATTCGTCGCACGGCTGATAACCCGGCGCGAACGTGCCGACTTCCACAATGTCGAATTCGCCGCCCGTCGCCATCATGCGCATCCGCATTCCCGTGCGGATTGTGCCCTGCTTGACGCGGATGAAGCAGATTGCCCCGCGGTAGTTGTCGTAGAACGCATCGAAAATCAGTGCCTGCAGCGGCGCATTCTCGTCGCCCTGCGGCGCGGGAACGTAATTTACCACTGCTTCCAGCACTTGATCGATGTTCAGGCCGGTTTTCGCGCTCACGCACGGCGCATAAGACGCATCCAGCCCGATAACGTCCTCAATTTCCTGCCGGACTTCTTCCGGCTGTGCGCTGGGCAGGTCAATTTTGTTGATGACCGGGATGATTTCGAGGTCATGGTCGAGCGCCATATAGCAGTTCGCCAGCGTCTGCGCCTCAATGCCCTGCGTCGCGTCCACCACCAGCAGCGCGCCTTCGCACGCCGCCAGCGCACGGCTGACTTCGTAGGTGAAGTCCACATGGCCGGGTGTGTCAATCAGGTTGAGCGTGTAGGTTTTGCCGTCCTTGGCGGTATAGTGCATATGCACCGCCTTGGACTTGATGGTGATGCCGCGCTCGCGTTCCAGCTCCATGCTGTCCAGAATCTGCTCCACCATCTCGCGCTTCTGGAAAACGCCCGTCGTTTCCAGAATGCGGTCAGCCAGCGTAGACTTGCCATGGTCAATATGGGCGATAATGCAGAAATTGCGAATCTTCGATAATCTATCGGACACGCTGAAATCCCTCCGTCAAAAGCCTTATCACAGGCTCAAAATACCACAATCTTATCATAGCCGATTTTGGTTTGATTTGCAAGGGGAACGGGCAAAAGTGACGCTTTTTTCCGCAATGAAAAACGAATGAGAAGCAAAAAAGCCGCCAGTTGATTGGCGGCAAAAAGGAAAAATCACGCTTTCGGCGGCTGATTCGGCGCATCTGCCGCAAACGTCGCAGCATACTGCGATGGCGTCATGCCTGTTTCATTGCGGAAAATCTTGCTGAAATACGATTGGTCGTCATACCCGACGCACGCCGCCACTTCATGCAGCAGAATATCCGGATGGTCGCGCAGCATCTGCTTCGCGGCGTCCATGCGGCACTGCGTCAGGAAGGTGTTGAACGTCGTTCCGGCATACTTGCGCAGCAGGCGCGACAGGTATGTCTGGCTGATGCCAACATCGGTGCAGATACGCGGGATGCTCAGCGGCTGGGCGTAGTTCTCGCGGATGTAATTCAGCGTGTATTCGCACAGCTCGTTCGCGCTGACGTTCTTGTCGCGGATGAACCCTTCCTCAAAAATCAGGGAGTACAGGCTCGCCAGCAGGTCGCCGTAGGAGGAGGCGCTGCCGTATAGTTCGTTTGCCTCGCGCAGAATCTGCTCGCGCTTCCTTTTGGGGCCGGGAACGCCCAAGTCCGCCGTGTACAGAATCAGCTGATAGCACAGGTCTTCCGCCTGAATCTGCGGCAGACTGTTCTGATTCCATTCGATTGCAAGGGACACAAACAGCTCTTTCAGCATTCTTGTATTGCCTGTTTCGACGAATGACGCAATGCGCTTTTTCGTCGCGGCGGACAGGACGGAAGGCTGCAAGGCGCTTTGCAGTGCGTTCAGCGGGACAAGCTGCCCCTTGCCGATGACGACGGTATTCACCATACGCCCTGCCGCGCGGCTCAAAAACTGCGGCAAGGCGAGGATGTCGGCATCTTCCGGCGCGTAAATCGCCGTACAGGGCAAATCCGGGAAATCGGCTTTAAGCAGGTCAGCCAGCTCGTCTGGAAAACGCTTCTGCCGGTCGGCGCTGCTGCGCAGGAGAATGGTTTCCTGCTCATCGCGCCCATAAAACGCAATCCAGCCCGCCTGATGCACCTGACGAAGCTGCGCGGTGCGGAATTTTGCGAAGCGTGCGGTGAACAAATTGCCCTGCCGGACAAGGGCAAAGCGCATCATACGGCTGGAAAACAGAGAGCAGAGCAGCGGTTCATCGACTGCTTCACCGCAGAGCAGACGTGTCAGCGTTTCCTCCATCAGGTTGTTTGCTTCCGCGTCGAGCGTTTCGCGGATTCGGTTGAGAATTTGCCGGAAACTTTGGATTTCCACGGGCTTGAGCAGATAATCATCCACGCCCGCCTGAATTGCCCCGCGCGCGAACTCAAATTCCGCGTAGCCGGAGACAATCACTGTATGTGTCCGCGGATACAGCTGCCGGACGCGCTGCGCCAATTCAATGCCATTGATGCCCGGCATACTGATGTCCGTTACCAGCACATGGACGTGCTGCTGCGCCATCAGCCGGAGGGCATCGTCGGCGCTGCCGGAGAGCAGAATGGTGTCAAACGCAGGGCAGTATTTCTGGCAGATGGCTTTGAGGAACGTCTGCGCGGGACGTTCATCATCTACGATCAGAATGGTGTACATCGTCTTCCTCCTCACTGGTGCGCGTTTCAATCAGTTCGACTACTGCGCCGCCGTCATTGCGGACGCGCATCCGAATTGCGCCGCGGCTGAAATAGAACAGGCGGCGATAGGTGTTGACAAGCCCAATATGGGCGGACGTGTTTTCCGGCTCGGTCAGTTCACCCGCTTCAATGTGGCTGAATTCTTCCCGCAGGTGCGACAGGATTTCCTCCCCGAAGCCGCAGCCGTCGTCGCAAATCAGCAGATGCAGGCAGCCGTCCTCATCGACCGTGCCGGAGATGGTGATGTGAATTGTGCCGCTTGACCCCTGATAGCCGTGGGAAATGGCGTTTTCCGCGATGGGCTGGAGGGAGAGCTTCGGCAGTGTCAGATGCGAGAAAGCGTCCGGTATGTCGATGGTGTATTCCAGCCGATCCTCCAAACGAGCTTTCGCGAGTGCCAGATAATTGCGAACGTGGGCGATTTCCTCCTGAAGCGTCGCGGTTTTGCTGCGCAGGTCGGTGGAGTAGCGCAGCATCTGGGCGAATTTGCCGCAGATGTCGATGACCTCCTCGTTCCCGGCTTCCATCGACTTTGCGGAGATGATGTTGAGCGTGTTGTAAATGAAGTGCGGGTTAATCTGCGCCTGCAGCGCGTTCAGCCGTGAACGGAGATTGCTCTCGCGCAGCTCTGCGTCGTTGCGCATGGCAGTTTTCAGCTCCATTACCTGCTTGTCAAACACGTCCTCCAGTTCGCGCATCTCCACGTCGTGCGGGTTCGTGACCTTCGGCATTTCTTCGGGCAGCAGGGGACGCTCAGCTATTGCCGCCGGGTCGGACAGCTGGGAAACCTTGCGCGTCAGGCGCAGAATCGAGCGGCTGAGCTGATGCGACGAGAGGATGATGAACACTTCAGCGATGAACAGCACCAGCAGACTGACCAGCACATGGTGGAGGATGACGGAGTGGATGGACGACTCGAAAACTGCGGTACGCTGTGCGGCATAAATGTCGAAGCCCAGCCAGCTGCAATGCTCCTTGACGACGTAGTAGGTGTCGCCGTTTTCGTCGCTGCACTCGGTCATGCTGCCGTATTCGGCGGCGGAGTAGTCGATGGTGTCATCGAAACTGCGGTGGAACAGGCGGCCGTCCGCGTCGTAGGCAGTGGCGCGGAATCCTGCCATGTCGTTGGAGGAGAAAATGTCGAACAGGTCGGTTGAAAGCGCATTGACCTCCACAAAGCCGATCTGTTTGCCGTGATAAACGGCAGGGGACATCAGCGTATAGATAGAAATCGGGCGCGCGACGAACCACGGGTCAATGTGCGGGCGGACAAGCGTCTTCTGGCTCAGCCCCCGGTTGCGCTCGTTCAGGTAGGGCAGGCGGAGCATGACGGTGCGCAGCTCATCCGAGTAGTTTTCCAGCAGACCAATCGTCTCGTAGCGGCTGGACAGGTAGAAACCGTCCATTGTCAGCACGTTGATACGGTAGAAGTAGTCGTTCAGCGGCTCATGGAAAAGCGCGGCGGAAAGCGTGTTCTGCGCCTGATGGTATTCGGACGTCGTCTCCATGTCTTCGCCTAATGTGTAGATGGTATTGAGCGCAGCCATGAAGTCATTATCCTGCTTCAAGCCGTCCAGCGCATAGCCCATGACGGTGATGTTCTGCTCGAACGCCGCGACAATTTTGCTCGCCATCGCGTTCAGGTTGTCTTCCTCGTACAGCAGGATGTTCTGTATCTCGGAGAGCGTCGCCAGAACAGAGTTGACGGCTATCATGCAGGCGGCAATCACAGAAAACAGGATGGTCATTTTCGCGCTCATTCGCATACACGTCAGTTTTCGCATACATGCCGTCCTTTCTATTTCGCATTGTGCTGATGGAAGCAGTATAGCACATACGCAGAGAAAATGCAAAGGAAAAGTACCCCGTGTTGACGGAAGCGCACAAAAGGCGAATAGCGCATAAAGAAGTTTGGTTGTGTTTTGTATTTTCCCAATAGCAGTGCTGGATTTTCCCTTGTTCAAAACAGGCGCTGGGATTATACTGAATCACGAAAGCACCGCCATGGTGCGAATTGAGTTTGTTTCCGATGTTGAAAGGGAGGAACGAGACATGAAACACTTTGGATGGCTTCGCAAGGCAGCCGCATCCGTGCTGGCACTGGCTATGTTTGCTGCGGCCCCCGCTGCACTGGCGTATTCCGACGCGAATCTGGAAGCCCCGCGCGCTAAGAACGTCGTCATTGACGGCGACCTGAGCGAGTGGGACACGAGCCGCTGCCTGCGCATTGACAGCGAGAAGCAGATTGTCGATCAGATTGAGCACTGGGACGGCGAAGCGGACTGCTCGATGGAAATCTACGCTATGTGGGATGAAGAGAACCTCTACATCGCCGCGAAGGTGTGGGATGACACGCCGTTTGTCTACCGCGAAGGTTTCCCGCTGGATGAACTGGATGCCATCATCCTCTTCTTCAGCACCAATCCCAACGCCGACCCGAACCGTACAGCGTACGAAGCGACCGACTGGCGCATCGTGCAGTCCACGGACGAATATGACTTCTTCAACTATATTGACCGCGACATGATCGCTGACAATCTCGGCTGGGAGACGCAGGGTGAATACGGCGACGAGCTGGTGTTCGACGACTACGAAGCCGTGACCGTCCGCGACAAGGAAATGGGCGGCTACATCCTCGAAAGCAAGATTCCGCTGCACAACCTCTCCAATGATAAGATCGCGCAGCTGGTTCCTGCTGCGGGCACGACCGTTGGCTTTGACTTCTCCATCCTTGACGTTGACCTGCCGTGCCCCGGCATTCACAGCCTGCGGATGCAGTACTCCGCGCAGCTGGACGGCCGCGACCGCAAGCCCACGATGCACAACGTGGACGAGAACCCCAGCCTGTGGGCGACGATGACGTTCGTGGAAGAGTAACAGATTCCCTGCATTCTCAGAGGAGGAACAAGCAATGAAGCTGAAAAAATTCGGTGCGCTGTTGCTGACGGGTGTGCTGGCGATCACATCGCTGACGACCAGTGCTTTTGCCGCCAAGCGCGAGAAGCGCAGCGCCGATGACATTGATTTCGCCGCCGTGCTGGAGGATGTTTCTGCGAAAGGCACGGTCAACGTCTACCACTGGTGGACGGCGGGCGGTGAAAAGGATGCGATTGAATCCGTCATCGACGAATTCAAAGGCGCGTACGGCAAGGTGAAAACGAAGTCGAACGCCATTCCGGGCGGCGCTGGCGGCGCCATGGTCATGAAGGTCAAGGTGCTTCAGCAGGCGGGCAAGAGTCCTGAAACATTCCAGGCGCATCCCGGTCAGGAAATTCAGCCGTACCTTGATGCGAACATGCTGCTGGATTTGTCCAAGCTGTGGGACTACGCGAAGCTCAACGAGCGCATCCTGCCGGGCATCAAGGACTTGCTGACCGCGCCCGACGGCAAGAACTACGTCGTGCCGATCGGCATCCACAAGACGAATGTTATCTTCTACAATATCCATGTGTTTGAGAAGTACGGGATTGCGATTCCGGATCACGAGAACATCACATGGGACGAGTTCTGGAACATCTGTGACCAGCTGGCGGCGAAAATGCCCGACGGCGAGTACCCGATTGACCTCGGCGACCGCAAGGGCTGGCCGGCGTGTCAGGTGTTCGAGGACATCATGATGGGCACCGATCCTAAGATTTATCAGGACTTCATCAACGGCATCTATAACGTCGAGGACGTGACGAAGGTGCTGACGACTTACGCCAAGCTGATGGATTACGTCGCGCCCGACCATTCCAGCCGCGACTGGTACGAAGCGAGCGGCCAGGTTGTCGCCGGGACGTATGCCATGCAGATTATGGGCACTTGGATGCAGCCGCTGATGACCAGCATGGGTCAGGAATACGGCAAGGACTACGGCATCTTCACGTTCCCCGGCACGGACGGCTGGTTTGGCATGAACATCGACGGTTTCGTCGTCAGCAATGACTCGGCGGATGTCGAGGCGGGTCTGCGCTGGGCGTACAACGTGTCCAGCACGCCGGTTCAGCAGCGGTTCTCCGCTTTGAAGGAATCCATTTCGCCCTACACCGATACCCCGGATGACTGCTACAACGAACTGACCCTTAAGTTCAAGAATGAGCTGATCAGCGACACGACACGCAGCTATCCCAGCTTCACCCACGGCACGGCGCTGCCTTGGAGCGCGTCTATGAGCCTTCAGACGCAGGTACAGGAGTTCGCTACGTCCAGTGACCACGACGCGGAATATTTCGCGAATAAGATCGTCAACATCCTCAAGGAAGCTGGCGTGAAAGGAGAATGGAACCTTGTTGACTAAGAAATGGATGCGGCGCTCGCTGGCGATGCTGGGTGCGCTGACGCTTACAGCCGGACTGTGGGCTGCTCCCGCGATGGCGGAGGAAAAAACCTACACCCAGCCGACGCTCAATCCCCATGTGAAGAGCATCATCGAAGTTGACGGCTACCAGTTTATCGACCTGAACAGCAACGGCACGCTTGACCCCTACGAGGACTGGCGACTGGATGCTGACACCCGCACGGCGGACTTGGTCGGGCAGATGACGGTGCGCGAGAAAATTGCGCAGATGCAGCACCCGACGTACCTGCCGCGCGCCGATGGCAAGATTCCATCCTACCTGAACAAGTGGTGCAATAAGGAAGGCATCGGCATGCTGCTGATTCGCGAACTGAACAGCGTGGAAGCGGCTGCGGTGTCCATGAACACGATTCAGGAGTATGCTGAGGGGTCTCGTCTGGGCGTGCCGGTGCTGGTGTCGATGGACTCCGTGCATGGCCTGTCTTACGTCTCCGGCGCGACCGTTACCGGGCATAACCTGGCGCTGGCGGCAACCCGCGACGAAGACCTTGTCACCCGTCTGGCGGAAATTGCCCGCGATGAGCATATCGCCATCGGCGTTCGCATGACGCTGTCTCCCGAAGCCGACATTGCCTCCGAACCCCGCTGGGGGCGCGTCATGGAGACGTTCGGCGAAGACCCTGACCTTGTGACGAAGATGGTTACGGCGCAGGTCGTTGCGTTCCAGAATGGGCGCGACGGGCTGAACACCGGCGCAATCGTGGCTTGCATGAAGCATTTCCCCGGCGCAGGGCCGCAGATGGAAGGCAAGGATACCTCGCCCATCATTTCCAGCGCGGAAACGCTGCAAATTCACCTGAAGCCGTATTATGCGGCGCTGGAAGTCAACATTGCTTCCATCATGCCGTACTACTCTGTCCCGCTGGAGCTGGACATGGAGAACTCCGCCATCGGCTCGAAGGCGACGCTGCAAGACCTGCTGCGCGACGAAATGGGCTTTGAGGGCATCATCCAGACCGACTGGGGCATGATTTGGGCGATTCAGGAAGGCCGCGGCACGATGATGGGTGAAGAAGTGTCCGACGAAGAAGCCATCCTGATTGGCATCACCGAGAGCCGTGTGGACGGCATCGGCGGCGAATCCATCCGCCTGATTGACCAGATGGAAGAACTGACAAACGCGGGCAAGATTGACGAAGATATCCTGACGGCGGCGGCTACGCGCATCGTCAAGGCGAAGTTCGAACTTGGCGTGTTCGAGAATCCCTACTGCGACGTGGAGTACGCCGTGCAGTTCGTCGGCAACGAGGAACATCAAGCGGTGAACCTTGAGGCGGCGCGCAAGGCGATGACGCTGCTCAAAAACGACGGCATCCTGCCCCTTAAACAGAACGAGAAGCAGACGATTCTGGTCTGCGGTCCGCGCGCCGGCGATATGGACTCGCTGGTCGGCGGCTGGTCTTCCGCGCAGGAGGGCTTGACCATTGCGGACGCAGTGGCGGCTTACGCAGGCGAAAACGCAACGGTCATCTATGAATCCGACAACGTTGAGCGCATTGCAGAGCTGGCGAAGGATGCGGACATCATCATCGTGTCCGTCGGCGAACCGAGCTACCAGCACGATCCGCCGTGGGGCTACGACACGCTGGAAATCACCGGCAGTCAGCAGGAAATCCTCGAAGCGGCGAAAGCCAGCGGCAAGCCGATGGTGACGGTCGTCACGGGCGGACGTCCCTACATCCTGACGTGGTGCGACGAGAATACGAACGCGATTCTGGAAGCGTACTATCCGGGCTCGCAGGGCGGCATCGCGATTGCGGAAACGCTCTTCGGGCTGAACAACCCCACGGGCAAGACGCCCTTGCAGTTCCCGCGGGATATGGATTCTGTCCGCAATCAGGAAGGCGATGTGTCCTTCGACCTTGAAAACCCGCTGTATGACTACGGCTGGGGTCTGAGCTACGGCGAATGATGTATCAGCCCGTACAGGCGCAGCGGAATTGCCCAAGCCTGTACGGGCTTTCTTCAAAGCTGATAGCAAAACCTCGAACAGAATGCAACAGAAGGGGATTTGCCCATGGAACAATTTTCTGAATTTTTTGAGAATCTGGCGTTCATGACCTTTTCCCATGACAGGTTCTGGGTTCTCTGCGCCATCATCATCGCGGTGATTCTCGTGTACCAGCTGCTGCTGCGCTTTGCGCCTAAAACAGTCGGCCCGGTACACCACTTTCTCCAGCGGCATCCGCTGATTTGGATCTGCATCCCGGCGGCGCTGCTGATTTACTTCGTGTATGTCTCGCTGGGCTGGAACCTGTGGGTTTCCGTGTCCGACTGGGAGTCGGGGCAGCTGGAAGCAAGCTACGGCTGGGGCGGCTTCGGCAACTACGCGAAGATGTTCTCCAGCCCCGACTTCTGGCCGTCGCTGCGCAATACGCTGCTGCTGTTCTGCCTGATTCCGCTGTGCCTCCTGCTGGGTCTGGGGCTGGCGCTCATCATGGATCAGGGGCTTCGCGGCACGGCGCTGTTCCGCACGCTGATTCTGCTGCCGTTCGCGCTGTCCTTCGTCGTGACCGGCACGGTCTGGGCGTACATGTATCGTCCAACGGGCGGCGTACTGAACTCCTTCCTTTCGATTCTTGGCGTTGACGTTTCTGCCGCGATGAAAGCTGGACACCTGATGTGGGCGTCGAGCAACTCCACCATCATGCTGTCCATCATCATTGCGATGGTTTGGCAGTTCTCCGGTTACGTTGCGGTCATCTTCCTCGCCGCCATCAAGAACGTGCCGGTCAACGTCATCAACGCCGCGAAGCTGGACGGCGCATATATGCCGCGCATCTACTTCAAGCTCATCATTCCGCAGCTTAAGGGCGCGATGGGTTCCTGCATCACGATTCTGGCGATGTACGCCCTGCGCTCGTTTGACTTCATTGTGTCGCTGGTGGGTTACACCACCTCCGCCGCGTGGACGCTGCCGATTTGGATGTACAATGAAGCGTTCCAGAACAACAACTTCGCGTATTCCGCGGCAATCAGCTGCTTCCTGCTTGCGCTGGTGCTGGTGCTGATTCTGCCGCTGACCTACTGGACGAACAGAAGGAAGTGAGCATGAAATGCAAAATAATTTGAGTATTGAGCGCAGCAAGCAGGAACAATCGGCACAGACGACGAAAATAAAACCCAAGTGGCACATGACGGTGCTGCATGTGGTGTACTACCTCATCATGATTGCGTTTCTGGTCTTCTACATGCTGCCGTTCTGGGGAACGGTGATGACGTCCTTCAAGTCCAACAGTGAAGTGATGACGACCACGCCCATCACACCGCCGTCAGAGTGGACAATGGAGGGCTACGAGAGTGCGATGGAGGAGCTTGCGCAGCCGCTGATGACCAGCCTGCTGGTGACGCTCTTCGGTGCGGCGGGATCGGTATTCCTCGGCTCGATTTGTGCCTACGCACTGAGCAAATGGAAGTTCCGGTTCAACAACGTGTTCTTTATCGCGCTGGTCGCGGCAACATATTTGCCCTTCCAAGCGATCCTGATTCCGCTTTTGCAGACCATCAACGCCCTTGACCTCTACGATAACCTCTGGGGTCTTGTGCTGGTTCACGCCGTCTTCGGTATGCCGATGTGTACGGTCATGATGCGCGGGTATTACGCCGACGTGCCGGACGCGCTGATTCGTCAGGCGATGATTGACGGCAACGGCGTATGGCAGATTTACCGCAAAATCGTCCTGCCGAACACAAAAATCGCGACGATTACGGTCTTTGTCTTCCAGTGTACGTCCATTTGGAATGAAATGCTGTTCGCGCTGGTGCTCGGCGGCTATGATTCCAAACCCGCGACCATTGCCCTGAACGAGCTGGCGGGCACGATGGCGGCGGAATTCAACGTGCAGATGGCTGGTTCGCTGATTCTGGCGCTGCCGGTGCTGGTGCTGTACATCTTTATGGGCAAGTACCTCATCAGCGGTCAGATGTCAGGCGCGGTCACAGCGTCGTAATGCGCGGCGCAATCAAGAAGGAGGAAAGGTTCATGAAAAAACTGCTCAAAAGCGTCGCGGCGCTCTCCCTTTCCGCGATGATGCTTCTTTCGCCCGGTGTGCTGGCGGAAGAGGACGAGGAAGAAAGCAATGTCGTCGAATTGACGACGGTCGTGCAGGAATATGAAGGAAAGCAGATTGTACTGAAAACTGCCGGACTGGATATTCTGGAGCAGGACGGCTACAAGTTCAAGGACTTGAACAAAAACGGCGAGCTTGACCCGTATGAAGACTGGCGTCTGACGCCTGAAGAGCGCACGGAAGACCTGCTGAGCCGCATGAGCGACAAGAACAAGGCGGCGCAGATGGCGCACATGACGCTGGTCACGCTCAAAGAAAGCTGGTTCAGCGATCTGGATATCGGCTTTGCGCTGACGTACACTTACTTCGCGGAAAGCAAGGAGTCGGCGGGCGAGAAGATGAACTACGTCCAGTCCCTGTGCGAAGAAAGCGAACTGGGTATCCCGGTCGTATTTTCCATGGACTCGGTCATTGGTGCAAGCTGGATTAACGACACGACGATTCTGCCGGACGCCATCACGCTGGGCGCGACGGGCGACGCGGAACTCGTGCAGGAGCTGGCAGACATTCAGCGGCAGGAGATGAAGGCGCTCGGTGTCCGCATGAGCCTCTCTCCGAACGCGGACTTGGCGACTGACCCGCGCTGGGGGCGCAATCAGGAAACTTACGGCGAGGACGCGGATACCGCCAAGGCGATGGTCGTCGCGGCGATTACGGGCTTGCAGAACGGCACGGATGGCATTGGTGTTGATTCCGTCATGTCCTGCGTGAAGCATTTCCCCGGCTCCGGCCCGCAGACGGGCGGCGTGGACGGTTCTCCGCTGGTGTTTGATGACGAAACGTTCGCGCTGCACCTGAGCATTTTTGAGGCGGCGCTGACGGTGCATCCCGCGTCCATCATGCCTTACGGCTATTCGACCGTCCCGTATCTGGGCGGCGACGCGGTGGAAAATTACGCGCATGAATCCTCTGTGGTCATGAACGATGTTCTGCGCAAGCGTCTGGGCTACGACGGCATTATCCAGACCGACTGGGGTCTGAACCACATCGTCGCGATGCAGGCGGGCGCGGACGTCATGGGCGGCATGGGTCAGCGCGACGTCACCCGCATGGTGGATCAGGTTGACCCGTCGCTGCTGACGGATCGCTGCCGCCGTCTGCTGCTGGCGAAGTTCCGGTTGGGCGTGTTCGAGAACCCCTACACAGACGCGGACGAAATCGCGCAGGTTGTCGGCAGCGAAGAGCATTATCAGAAGGCAATGGAAGCAGCGGAAAAGGCGGTTACGCTGGTGAAGTACGAGAACCAGCAACCGCTGGAAGGTCAGCAGATTCTGGTCGTGGGCGCGCTGGCAAAGAACGTTGATGCGCTGTCAAGCGGCTGGAAGATTTCCTCCGAAACAGGCTTGAAGACTGAGGGCAAATCCATCTACGATGCCATCTGCAAGCGGGCGGGTGCGGACAACGTGACCTACATCGGCGATGACGAAACGCTGATTGCCGATTCCTACCCGGCGGGTACGACTGCGATTGTCGTCGTCGGTGAAGCGAGCGGCACGCACGAACCCGCGTGGGGCACGGCGACGCTGGAATTCCCCGCGGAACAGCAGAGCTTGTTGAAAAAACTCGATGCGTCCGGCGTGAACGTTGTATCCGTCGTGCTGATGAATCGCGCGTATGTCATGACGCCGGTGGATGCCGCGTCCGACGCGGTGATGATTGTCTACCGTCCCGGCGTGACGGCGGGCGCGGAAGCGGTGGCTCATGCGCTCTTCGGTGACTGCGCGATTTCCGGCAAACTGCCGTGGCAGATTCCTGCGACGATGGATCAGGTGATGCTCCAGCGCGAAGACCTGCCCAAGGACATCGAAAATCCGCTGTATGATTACGGTTTCGGCATTGAAGTGGCCGCATTCGGTCAATAAGCACTGAGGGAAAGAAAGGAAGTCCGCCATGGCAGCGATTACGATTAAGAACATGGACGTGACCTACAACAAGGGCAAGTCCTATGTCATCAAGGACATGAATCTGGAAATCAAGGACGGCGAATTCTGCGTCTTCCTTGGGCCGTCCGGCTGCGGCAAGTCTACTGCAATGTACTGCATTGCGGGTCTGCTCCATCCGGTTCACGGCGAAATCTGTTTCGGGAATGAAGCGATGAACCAGCTCGACGAGCGCGGCAAGGAAAAGAAATTCGTGCCGCCGCAGGAGCGCAACATTGCGATGGTGTTCCAGGAATACGCGCTGTATCCGAACATGACCGTGCGCAAGAACATGTCTTTTGCGCTGGAAACGAAGAAAGCGCCGAAGGAAGAAATCGAGAAACGTGTGAACTCAATGTCCGCGATGCTGGGTCTGGATGAACTGCTTGACCGCAAGCCGGCGCAGCTCTCCGGCGGTCAGCGTCAGCGTGTGGCACTGGGACGTGCGCTTGTGCGCGATCCGCAGGTGTTCCTGCTGGACGAGCCGCTTGGCAACCTCGATGCGAAGCTCCGCGATCAGGTGCGCTATGAGCTGAAGAAGATTCAGACGCAGCTGGGCGTCACCACCATCTACGTCACGCATGACCAGACCGAAGCCATGACGATGGCGGATCACATCGTGCTGATGAAGGATGGTCACATCATGCAGCAGGGGACGCCGAACGACCTCTATGCGCATCCAAACAGCCTGTTCGTTGCGAGCTTTGTCGGCACACCGCAGATTAACAAGCTGACGTGCAAGGTTGTGGAAAAGGGCGGTTCGCTGGCGTTCCAGTGCGGCGAACTGCTGCTGTCCGTGCCGGATGACCTGACCGCGCTGATGCAGCAGTACAAAGGCAAGGAGGTTATCGTTGGCCTGCGCCCGTCGGAACTGACGCTCGCGCCGGAAGGTCAGGGCGAAATCGAGGGTACGGTGGACAGCGTTGAGCCGTTGGGCGATGGCTTCATCGTGTACCTGAAAGCGGCGGGTCAGATGCTGGTGGCAAAGATTGCGGGCGGCAGCACGGTCATCGGCAAGACGATTTCGCTGAACATTGAAAAGGGGAAATTCCACATTTTCGACAGCCAGACGGAAGAACGGCTGAATCCGTAAATCCATTCCATGCTGCCGCGCAGTTCTGATTTTGCGCGGCAGTTTTTTTCTACTATTTTCAGATTTGCGGGAAAATCGAAATTCTTTGCAAGCGCAGAGGACGGAGAAGGAATTCGTCTGGTGCTTGTCGAATAATAAACACACATGTATATTCTGGCGCTATTAGCTTAAAAATAAGACAAATATACAATTTCGCAAAAAGATAGGAGGACGATGGAGGATGAACGAGAAAATGGAGCGTCTGCTGACGATTTTGCAGGATGTGAACGACGAAATCGACTTTGCGCATGAGCGGCATATGGTCGATGACGGGCTGATTGACTCGCTGGAGCTGATGAAAATCATCGTAGCGCTGGAAGAAGCCTATGACGTGCGAATTGACGCAGGAGAGGTGGAGCCGGAGAACTTCAACAGCGCGGAGGCGATTCTGGCGCTGGTGAACAGCTGCCGGAAGCAGGCATGATGCGCTGTGTGCTGCCATGGCTGGATAGATGGGCGGCAAAAAAACCGGATGCGGCGGCGTTTGAGGGCGAAAAAACGTGCCTGACGTGGCGGCAGCTGCACGATACGGCGAAACGCATCGGCACTTATCTGGCACGGCAGCTCCCGCCTCGCGTTCCCGTTGCGCTGTGCATGGACAAAAGCCCGATGACTGTCGCGGCAATGCTTGGCGTGCTGGAAGCTGGGTGCTTCTATACCATCATTGATGTGCAGATGCCGCAGCAGCGTGTCCGGCTGATTCTGGATGCGCTGCATCCGGCGCTTCTGCTGACTGACGAGGGCAAAGCGCCGATATTGGCGGATGCGGTTGGAAAACTGCCATGCGTCTCCGCGGAAGCGGCGGTGTCCTGCGATATTGACGAATCGCTGCTGGCGGCGCGTCAGCGGGACATCATTGATACCGATTTGCAGTATGTGCTGTTCACCAGCGGTTCGACCGGGCATCCCAAGGGCGTTGCGATTCGCCATCGCTCGGTGCTGGATTTCGTGGAATGGGCAGTCCCTGCGCTGCGGCTCGATGAAACCGCACGTTTCGGCAATCAGGCGCCGCTGTATTTTGACAACTCGGTGCTGGATATTTTCTGCACGCTCAAAAGCGGCGCATACGTCTACTTCCTGCCCCAGAAGGACTTCCTGTTCCCGGCACGGATGATGGACGAATTGGAGCAGCGGCAGATTAACACGCTGTTCTGGGTTCCATCGGCGCTGATGCACCCGGCGAATCTCGGCGTGGTGAAGGACGGGCGTCCGCGCGGGATCAAGCGGGTGTTCTTCTGCGGAGAGGTGATGCCGAACCGTCAGCTGAATATCTGGCGGCGCTCCCTGCCGGATGCGGATTTTGTAAATATGTATGGCCCGACGGAAATCACGGATGTCTGCTCGTGGTATCGTGTTGACCGCGCTTTTGAGGATGGCGAGCCGCTGCCGATTGGCTTTCCGTGCGAAAATACGCGCATCACGCTGGTGGAGGGCGAAATCTGCGTCTCCGGGACGTGTTTGTCCGCCGGATACTACAATGCGCCGGAAAAAACGGCGGCAGCGTTTGTCCAGCATCCGGACGCGCGGGGGATTCCGGAGCGGATGTACAAAACGGGCGACCTCGGCGCATACAACGAGCGCGGCGAACTGATGTTTCTTGGGCGCAAGGACAGCCAAATCAAGAAGCAAGGTTATCGAATTGAGCTGGGCGAAATCGAGTGCGCAATTAAGGCGTGTCAGGCGGTGACGCAGGGCTGCTGCTTCTATCAGGCTGCGACACAGCAAATCGTCTGCTGCTATTCCGGCGAGGACGACGAAAAGGCGCTTCGGGGCGAGCTCAGGCGGCGGCTGCCGAAATACATGCTGCCGGATGTGTATTACCATCTGCCGCAGATTCCGCAGACGATGAACGGAAAAATCGACCGCGTGCGGCTCAGACAGGAGCTGGGATTGTGAGCGTCGTATCCTTTGAATTTCTGGGGTTTCTTGCTGCGCTGGCTGTGGTGTACTACGTTCTGCCGATGCGCGTGCGCAAGTGGGCGCTGCTGGCGGGCAGTGCGGCGTTCTGGCTGCTCTGCGGCTGGCAGGGGGCAGCGTACCTCACGGCGGAAACGCTGCTGATTTGGGGCTGCGCACGCCTGATAGGGCGGTTTTCGGAGCGCAGGGGCGTTTGCCGCGCACTGCTTGTCGGCGGAATGGTCACGGTTTTCGGCGCAATGGTGCTGATGAAGGCGCTATCGCAGCTGCAAGCCCTGCCGGACGGGCTGCTTGTCCCCATCGGCTTGTCGTACTTCACGTTCCAGAGCGTAGGCTACCTCATCGACGTTTATCGCGGGAAGGTTACGCCGGAAAAGAACTATGCGAAAGTCCTGCTGTTCGCGGGCTTTTTCCCGCAGATGACGCAGGGCCCGATTACGACGTGGAAGCAGCTGATGCCGCAGATGGACAGCCCGCACCGCCTTTCACCGAATGGCTTCGTGTCCGGTGTGTTCCTGATGGCGTGGGGCTTTTTCAAGAAGCTGGTCATCGCTGACCGTCTGATGCCGGCGGTGAGTATGCTCGTGGCGACGGCGCAGGAGCTGCCCGGATGGCTTGTGCTGGCGACAGCGGCGATGTACGCCATCGTGCTGTATGCGGACTTTTCCGGCGGCATTGACATCATCCGCGGCGCGGCGGAGCTGCTGGGCATCGACCTGCCGGAGAACTTCAGCCGACCATTCTTTGCTGCAAGCATTGCGGATTACTGACGACGCTGGCACATCAGCCTTGGCGTGTGGTTCCGCACCTATTTGCTGTACCCGCTGGTGGCGAGCCGCGCTGGAATCGGGCTGGCGAAGGTCGGCAAGCGGCTGTTCGGCGCAAAGGCAGGGCGCGCGATGCCGGGCGCGGCGGCGTCGATGGTGGTTTTTCTGCTCATCGGCGTCTGGCACGGATTCTATTGGAACGCGGTGCTGTACGGCTTGTGGTTCGGACTGCTGACGGCGGCGGGAATGCTGCTTGACCCGCAGTTTCGGAAGATTCGCAAGCGCGTGACGGCACATCGGGGCGGTGCGGCGCTTATGAAGGCGTTCGGCTGGCTACGGACGATGGCAGCGGTGCTGCTGGCGCAGTTTTTTGCCTGCACGACGTCGCCGGGCATGGCGTTTGGCATGATGGGGCGCATCTTCACCGATTTCGGCGCGGGTATGACGCGTGATTTCCCGCTTGGAATGCAGGACGGCGTTGTGGCAATTGTGGCGGTGCTGCTGATGCTCCTGGTGGACATCCTCTGTGAAAAACAGCCGGATTTGCGCAAGAAGCTGGCGGTTTCGCCGCTGTATGTGCGCTGGACGCTGCTGATGGGGCTGATGTTCCTGACGCTTATCTTCGGCTGTTACGGCGCTGGATTCGACCGTGCGGCATTCCTGTACGCGGGATTCTGAAAAGGAGGGAAAGGCAATGACAGATGAAGCGGTCAGCCGCCGACGCGAGAATGCAGCATTTTTCCTCCGAATACTGGCGTTTGGGCTGATTTTCACGCTGATTTCGTGCGTTGTGCTGTATGTGCTGACGCCGAAATACGACTACGGGCCGGGCAGCATGATGAATCTGCCCCTTCAGCCGCGCAACACCATTGACGTGTTGGCGGTCGGCACAAGCACGACGTATGCTGCGGTGAATACGAACGTACTGTGGGCGAACTGGGGCTTCAGCGTGTATGATCTTGCGAGTGCGGAACAGCAGTATTGGCATACCTACTACTACTTGGAGCAGGCGCTGACAACACAGCACCCGAAAATCCTTCTGCTGGATGCAAAAGCAGCAACGTACCCCGACGATACGACCCGGCGCGGGCGCACGATTCTCTCCACATCCGGCATTTTGAACCCGATTCGCCGCGCAAACGCGATTGCCGCAGGCGGTCAGCAGCCGCTGGACTTCCTGCTGGGCTATCCGCAGGTGCATGAGAATTGGAAATCACTGACGGCGGAGAATTTCGCGTTTCCCGGCTGGACGGGCGGACGCAGTGTCGACTGGAAAGGCTTCATCGAATGCGACAAGATGGAGCATCACACGAAGCCAACGTTCTTCTGGACGGAGACGGGCAAGAAAATTAACGGGCGCGAGGCAGAATATTTCGAGCGCATCTGCGATCTCTGCGAAGCGCAGGGCATTCAAATCATCCTGATTTCGTATCCAAGCCCGGATTACGAAAATGAGCATATGTATATCTGTACGCTGCGGAAGATGGCGGAGGAACGCGGCATTCCGCTGCTGAATTTCAACAATCCGAAAGGGCGCTTCGGCATTCGGTACAGCAGCGATTTCGCGGATTGGCAACACCTCAATGTGAAGGGCAGCATCAAGCTGTCGCTGCGAATCGGCGAATATCTGGAAGAAAATTACGACTTGACAGACCACCGCGGCGATCCGCAGTACGATTCTTGGCAGCGCTGTCTGGAGGAATGGCAAGCGGCGTATCCGGAGATGGCAAACATGATTCGCAATGAAACGGAGGAAAAATAACGATGAAACGAAGCGTTCTTGACTATTTGGAGAACACCGCAAAGCGCTGCCCGGAGCGTTTGGCATGGGATGCCTCGGCACCGTTCACGTTCGGGCAGGGGTGGGATGCAGCGCAGCGGATTGCATCTTCGCTGAGCAGCCGGTGCGCGCGGAATACGCCGGTTGCAGTGCTGATGAACCCGCGCAGCGCCGAATGTGTGAAGGTATTCTTCGGCGTGTGGGCGGCGGGGTGCTTCTATGCGCCGCTTGACCCGATGCTGCCGCCGGAGCGCCTGAAGCTCATCATGCAGAATTTGCAGCCAACGGCGATTGTCTATGATGAAGAAAGCCGTGCGAAAGCGGAAGCTGTCTGCCCGGATGGGTGCGAATGCGTGCTGTGGTCGGTGGCGGCGCAGTCGCCCGTGGACGCGGATAAGCTGGCACAAATCCGGCAGACCGTGACGCCGGACCACCTTGCCGCGATTCTCTACACCAGCGGCTCGACGGGCATTCCGAAGGGCGTCGCGCATACGCAGGGGTCGCTTATGGCGTACACCGAAGAGACGATTGAACGCTATCAATTCACCGAGAACACCGTTTTCGGCAATCAGTCGCCGTTTTTCTACGCCAATTCGATTATCGACATTTTCCCGCCCGCGCTGCTTGGCGCCAAGGCGTGCATGATTCCCGCGACAGCGCTGTCGTTCCCGAAAACGCTGGTGAATTACCTGCGGCAGAAGGGCGTCACGGAGTTGACGATGACGCCATCGAGCTTCGTGCAGGTGGCAAACAGCGGCGTGCTGACGGAAAACTGCCTGCCGGAGCTTGAATACATGATTATGTCCGGCGAAGTGATGCCGTGGGCGCAGTTAGCCGTCTGGATGAACGCCGCGCCGAAGGGTCATGCGTGGAATTTCTACGGCAGCACGGAGATGTTCAGCGTGTCCGTCGGGAAGGTCGATGGCAATTACGAGGCGGGACAGCTGATTCCGGTCGGAAAGCCGTTCCCGACGGTGAAAATCCGCTTCATGACCGATGATGGGCAAGCTGCCGCACCGGGCGAAGCAGGGGAGATGTACGTCTCGTCGCCGATGGTGTCGCAGGCATATTACCGCGACGAAGAGCGGAGCCGCGCGGTCTATGTTGCTGACCCGCTGAGGCAGGAGCCGGGCGTCTGGTTCCGTTCGGGCGACTACGGCTTCCTCGACGCGCAGGGACAGCTGAACGTGCTGGGACGCAAGGACAGCATGGTCAAGCATCATGGCTACCGCATGGAGCTGGGAGAAGTCGAAGCGGCGCTGCGGAGCATCCCCGGCTGTCTGGAAGCATGCTGCCTGCTGGATAAGGAACAGGATACACTGTGGGCATTTGCTGCGGGCAACTTGACGGAAAAGGCGCTCATGGATGCGCTGAAAACGAAGCTGGCGCGCTATATGCTGCCGGACAAAATTGTCCTGCTGCCGGAGCTGCCGCATACGGCGAACATGAAAATCGATCGCCAGACGCTGCGGAAGCGGATGACCGAACAGGGTTGACGTATGCGGAATATTGCAGGAAAAAAGACTGGATTTCCTGCTTGACTTGCATCCGCCCCGCTTGCTGGGAAAACGGACGACGATCCTGCGAATAACCAAATAGGACAATTGCTTTTTCTCTGCATTGATAATACGGAAGAAAATCTGCCGAATCCGTAGAAAATGGGGAGAAACGTGTCTGTGCTGAATATTCCAAATGAACGGACTGGATTTTCCCTTTACCCTTTTTGTGGTTCTGATTATAATGATAATCAAGAGGTCGGCGCAAGGAACCCTGACAAAGAGAGGGAGGGTAGCAATCAGGAAGCAGGGATCTTGCCGACAGAGCGTAAAAGGTTTCTTGAAAAGGAAAGGAGTATTTTCATGAAGAAAAAGTTATCCCTGTTGGTCGCATTGACGATGATGCTGGGTTCAATGGCTGGCTTGGCAGAAGAAGCGAAGCAAGGCCCGACAGAAGCGGAACTGCTGGCGAAGCCGTGCGAGTTCTCCCTGATTGAAGCCAATGGCGAACAGCCCCGCTTGACTTACATCGAGGGTGTCACCCCGATTCTGGAAGTGGACGGCTACAAGTTCAAGGACATGAACAAGAACGGAAAGCTTGATCCCTACGAGGACTGGCGTCTGGACACCGAAACCCGCGTGAATGACCTGATCAGCCAGATGACCCCCGAAGAAGAAGCGGGTCTGCTGTTCTGCGTCAGCGCGAATCTCGAAACGGCGCGCTCCCTGATTCCGGATTTCAATCTGACCTGTATGCTGTTCAACCTGAACGGCACGCCGGACAACGTCGTCAGCACGCTGAACAACCTGCAGGCTGCGGCGGAAAAGGAACGCCTGGGCGTCCCGATGATTTTCACCTCTGACCGTGAGTTCAACGCTTGGGGCGGCTACATCGACAAGGCGCACATCGCCTACGGCACCGCCAATGACCCCGAACTGGCGTACAAGCTCTCCAACATCTACGGCAAGGCGATGGTTGCGGTCGGTATCCATGTGACCTTCGAGCCCTATGCGAACGAAATCGGCGCGCAGTACGGCGAGAATCCCGAACACATCGCGAACATCGTTTATCAGGAAGTTAAGGGCATGGAAGACGCCGGATTCGCGTCCTGCGTCAAGCACTGGATCGGCCGCGGCGGCGACTCCAACTTCGGCAATGCCCGCTCTGTGGCGCAGAACTTCGACAACTGGATGGTCGGCTGGAAGGCTGCGCTGGCTGGCGGCAACGAATGGGTCATGACCAACTGCGGCGGCACGGGCATCACCAATACCACCGACGTCAAGTGGGACTCCGTGACCATGAGCTACCTGCGTGACACCCTCGGCTTCGACGGCATCGTCGTGACCGACTGGTGGGCGCTGGGCATGCGTCAGCAGGTTTCCGGCGTCACCAACGAGGGCGTGGAACTGTCCGAGCAGACGGGTCGTTGGCTGTACAACGAAGCCCTGAAGAACGGTACCGACATGTTCGGCGCTGGCGGCATCAAGCATGGTGAAGAAATCAGCGAAAACACCATGTGGAACTGGCCGGACTGCATCGTGAATGGCCTGAAGGAAGGCGACGTGGAGAAGCAGTGGGTTGACCGCTCTGCCGCGCGCATCCTGAAGTTCAAGTTTGAAAAGGGTCTGTTCGAGAATCCCTACCGCGTGATGGACGAGGCGCTGGCTGTCGTCGCGAGCCCCGAATGGATCGCGAACCGCACTGCAATCCACACCAACGAAGACCTGCGCGCTGCGCGTACTGCGGAAGAAGTCGAGCTGGCTGAAAAGCTGCAGGCGAAGTCCGCTGTACTGGTGAAGAACGACAACGGCCTGCTGCCGCTGGCGAAGGGCACCAAGGTTTATATCGAATCTTCCTCCGCGGATACCCTTGACCACTACAAGACCTACCTGAACAACTTCGGCACCGTCGTGGAAAACCTCGAAGATGCGGATGTTGCGATTGGCTACTTCAACTCTGTTGACGACGCGACCGAACTGTTCGTGGAAGACGCGCAGGACGCTGGCAAGCCCATCATCCTGACCATGGTCAACAAGGTGACGGAATACGAACTCAAGAATGCGAACGCTGTGATGTACATTCCGTACAGCCAGAAGCCTGACCATGGCTCCGGCGAAGCGGGCTTCATCTACGGCACCGAACCTTGGATTTATGCTGACCTGATCTTCGGCGAACGTCAGCCTGAAGGCATCATCCAGAAGGAACAGGCTCGCAACAGCTGGAGCGACGCGGCTCAGTGGAAGGATCTTGCGGGCGATCAGGGCGCTTCCAACTACGTCCGTCTGCTGGTTCAGGCGATGATGGAAGACGACCCGAACCACGCTTCCCCGAACAACTTCGGTGATCCGCTGGTGGTCTACAACTACTCCATGCGCTATGGCCAGAAGGGCGACTTCCAGTACTCCTGCCTGATTCTCCCGTCCGTGTACGCAGAACAGGAAACCACCAACAGCCGCGGCCAGACCGTCAAGAGCGTTGTGGGTACTGTGTCCGCCAAGGCTGGCGAAGAATTCATGGTCTACTGCCTGCTGCGCAACAATGGCGCGGATGATTTGACCTACGTTCAGGTCAAGGACGGCGACGAAGTGGTGGCTGAAAAGCTCTACACGGTCTGCGGCGGTTCTTGGCGCGTGGTTGAAATCCCCGTGACCATCGCGACGCCCGGTGAACACACCATCACCGTCGGCACGCAGTCTGGTACCATCACCATTGCTGAGTAATCCATCCTCATTCCTCCTCTGGGGGCGGGCTTCGGCTCGCCTCCACTTTTTCGTTCAGTGAAATAGGTTTGTGCTGGATATTCCAAATTCAAATGCTGAAAATTCCATTGCACAGGCAGAAAAATCGTTGTACAATACTATTGAAAGCTGAAACAGGCTTGCAACAGGTGTCAACCAAACCGACAAAGGAGTTGTGTGAACGTGAAGAAGAAGTTAGCTGCTTTCCTGGCCATGATGATGGCACTGGTGACGATGTCCTCCGCGGCGATGGCGGAAGAAGAGACGCCCACCATTACAGCGCACAAGGCGAACGCCATCACGATTGACGGCGACTTGAGCGATTGGGACTTGTCCTCTCCGGCGGTGCTGGAAGATGCGTCCCAGATTATCCGCGACCTCAGCTTCTGGCAGGGGCCGAATGACCTGTCCGCGAAGGTCTACGCCGCGTATGACGAAGAGAACCTGTATCTTGCCTTCGACGTGACCGAAGATACGCCCTACGGCGCTATCGAGATGCTGCCGCTGGACGGCGAAGACAACCTGAAGGTCTTCATCTCCACCGACCCCACGGATGACCCGAACCGCACGGAATACCACACCAACGACTTCCTGCTGTTCCTCATCTGCGACAACAACTACTTCGATACCGCGTTTGACCGCACGATGGTCGCCAAGGAATATCGTCAGCGCTTCATCAGCAAGGGTATCGACGGCGGCGAAGACGTGCTGACCGAAGGCTACGAGCGCGTGACGCAGGCAACCTCCACGGGCTTCATCTTTGAAGTCAAGATTGCGTGGGCGAATTTCGCGAACAACAAGATTGCGGTCTATAAGCCGCAGTCCGGCGACGTGGTGAAGTTCAACGTGGCGGTCACCGACATTTCCTATCCCTGCCCCGGCACGGAGTACATCCCGCAGATGGCTTGGACGGGTACGCTTGAAATCAACACCAATCCGAGCCTGTGGGGCAATCTGGTGTTCGAGTAAGCAGAACAAAAAGCCTCATCATGAGGTACAGACGGGGCGCACACTGCGTCCCGCCTTTTTTCAATCCGTAAGCAACCAATTGCTTTCTATCGCCATAAGGGGGATTCCATCGTGCGAAAATGGCTCATCGGACTGCTGATGATTCTCGGACTCTGCGCGGGCTTTGCTCAGGCGGAAACATACGTCGTTGCCGTAGACGGCACGGGGGACTTTCAGACGCTCACGGAAGCAGCTGCAGCGTCCTCTGCGGGCGACACGATTCTTTTGCGCGCGGGCGTGTACGGCGAGCAGGAGACGTTCCCGATTGTCCTTGACCATGCAGTCACCATCGAGGGCGAGGACGGCGCTGTGCTGGATTCGCCGCGTTTCAAGACGATGGCCAGCGTGACGGCGGACGGCGTGACGCTGCGGAACATCCGCTTTCAGGTGCGCAAGTGGGGCATCGTCGCGGATGTGAGCCGGGCGATGACGGTTGAGGACTGTGAATTTGTGTTGGGCGACGAGGAATGCCGCACGTCCTCTACGGCGATTTGGCTGCGCGGCATGAAGGAATGCGCGATTCGCCGCTGCACGTTCCGTCAGGTCGGCATCTGCATCGCGGGTGACCCGCTGAGCGACAAGAGCGCTGGCAAAACGGTGCTGACGGGCATGTGCGAAGCCGGGGAAGATCCCGAATACTTCTCGACACACGAGATTGCGGACTGCACCATCAACGGCAGACCGTATTACTACTTCATCGGACAGGACAACCTGACTGTTCCGACGGATGCGGGCGGTTTGATTGCCGTGGAATGCGATAATCTGACGGTGCGGGACATCGACGTCTCTGACAGCAGCATGGGGCTGGAAATCGCGCGGAGCAGAAATGTGACGCTGGAGAACGTTTCGGCTGACCGCTGCGGCATTTTCGGTACATACCTCGTTTTCGTGCAGGGTGCGGTGTTGCGCAATGTTCACGTTGAGCAGACAAACCACGGCATTGACATCCGCGGCAGCCAGAACGTCGTCGTCACGGACAGTCTTGCGCTGAACTGCGACCAAGGCGTGTTTTTTACCCACTGCACGGACTGCACTTTGCAGGATTCGCATGTGCAGGGCTGCGGCTTCGGCTATTTTGGCGCGGTCGGGAACGGCAACCGCATCGAGAACTGCACTTTCTCTGATAACGCTGACGGCATCTACCTGCAAAACGAGCCGAACGCGACAATTACTGCCTGCGACGTGCGGCAGTCGCGTGTGACGGGTCTGCGCATCCTCAAATCCAGCTGCGTCTGCACCGATACGACGGTGGCGGACGGCTGGACAGGCGTCATCTACTACGATTCGCACGACACGACCATCGAGAACTGCGATTTTTCGGACAACGCCAGCGCGAACATGTACCTTGGCAATGGGCGCGGCGCGACGATTCGGAACTGCCGCTTCTCCGGCGAAACGAAGGCGCATCTGGAAGTCGAAGGAACGCAGACGGACATGCTTGTGACGCAGTGTACCTTTACGGGCAGTCGGGCGGATATGCTCAAAGCGGCTTCCCACACCCTGCCGACTTTCACCGACTGCGCATGGAGTACACCGGGTGTTTTCTGGACAGGAAAGGAATGGAATGGCAGCACGGATGGCGACGCGCCGAATCGCAATTGCGACATCGTGCAAATTGGGCGGGAAGCGCCGCGCACGGATTCCGTTCCCTATGACACACCCGAACAGGCGATAGACGGCGCAGTCAACTATCGCAAGGAAAACAGCGGGCGCTATCTGCTGCTCAGCCAGACGAACTGGACGTTCCGACTCTTCGACTCTCCGTCAGAATTTGACCGTGGCGGCTGCGTGAACTTCTATCAACCGGATTTCGATGCTTCGGACTGGGCGAATATCTATGTGCCGAGCGTATGGCAGACGCAGGGTTACGACCATCCGATTTACACCAACACAACGCAGAAGTTCGCGCGCAATTTCGGCAACAAAATCGGTTATCCGGCGGATTTGCCGATGGCGCCAACAACGTACAACCCCATCGGGCTGTATCGCCGAACGTTCACGCTGCCGGAGAGCTGGTCAGGCGAACGCATTTTCTTGACGTTCGAGGGCGTAGACGCTGCGTTTTACCTCTGGGTGAACGGCACGCAGGTCGGCTACGCGGAGGATTCCTTCACGGCGGATACGTTCGACGTGACTGATTACATCCGTTATGGCGAAGAAAACACGCTGGCGGTCAAGGTCTACCGCTGGTGCGACGGCTCATGGCTGGAGGATCAGGATTATTTCGATTTGAGCGGCATTTTCCGCGACGTATACCTCTACGCAACGCCGCAGACGTTCGTGCGCGATTACAGCCTTGTGACTGATTTTGACGCGGATTTCGCGGACAGCACGTTCTCTGTAACGCTGATGCTGGAAAACCGCGGCGATGCAGACGGCAAAATTTCCGTCTCGGCGCAGCTTTACGATGCGGACGGGCAGCCGGTCGCATGGACGGCGGATGCAACGCACGCGATACTTTCCGCAGGCGAAGCGCAGAGCGTCACCCTGAGCGGCGTTGTCAAAACCCCGCGCAAGTGGAGTGCCGAAGACCCGTATCTCTACACGCTGGTGCTGGCGGAGACGAGCGGCGCGGAAACGGTCTACGAGAGCTGTCAGGTAGGCTTCCGCAAAATGACCTACAAGACGAATGCAAGCGGCTGGTTTGAGGGCAGCACGGGCGACGCCGACCTCATCCGCATCAACGGGCAGCCGATTTCCCTGCGCGGCGTCAACCGCCACGAGACGCACCCCGAATACGGGTACGCCGTGACGCGCGAGGTCATGGAGAAAGACATCCGCATCATGAAGGAGAACAACATCAACGCCGTGCGCACGTCGCATTACCCGAACAGTCCGTACTGGTATTATCTGTGCGATAAATACGGCATTTACGTTGTCGATGAGGCGAATCTCGAAGTCCATTCCAACATGATTTACGAGAACGCGCGCATCACAGAGTATATGTCGAACGCGATTATTGACCGCGAGTACAACATGGTGAATCGCGACCGCAATCATGCGAGCGTCATCATGTGGTCGCTGGGCAACGAGTGCAAAAACCCGGAGATTCTGCGGACGATTCTGGTGCAGCCGTATGTCAATCAGATGGGCGAGACGCATATTCTCCACGCCTACGACCCGACGCGCCCGTGGCACTACGAGCAGGCGCGCGATAACTTTGCGACGGGCATCGACGTCTATTCCGGCATGTACGAAACGGTCGAGCAGATGATTGCCTACGCTGAGGCGGGGCACGACACGCCCTACATCGAGTGCGAATATGAACACGCGATGGGTAACGCAATGGGCAACATGGACGAATATCAGGCGGCGTTTGACACCTACCGCAGCTTGCAGGGCGGGTTCATCTGGGACTTCATCGACCAGTCGATTTACCAGACCGCCGAGGATGGAACGCGCTATTTCGGCTACGGCGGCGACTTCGGCGAACGCGTGCATGACGACAATTTCTGTGCGAACGGGCTTCTGCTGCCTGAACGCACGCTTCAGCCGGAAATGGCGGAAGTTCGCTATCAGTACAGCCAACTGAAATTCGATGCGTTTGACGAAGACCGCGCGACGGTGCAAATGAAGAACTACTTCTTATTCACTGATGTGGCGGAAAAGTACGAATTCAGGTGGAACATCACGGCAGATGGGGATGTTGCGGCGGAAGGAGTGCTTCCAGCGGACGCAGTGCGCGTGGCGAATGTTGATGCGCGAACGAATCAGGCGGGCGAGCGCATAGTCACACTGAATTTGCCGACCATCGCGAAAGAGGCAGGCAAAGAGTACTTCCTGAATCTGACGGTTGCGCTGAAAGCGCAGGACGGCTTGCTGAATGCGGGGCATGTGGTGGCTTACGAGCAGTTTGCCATGCGGAACGACAACGAGTTAATGTCGGCTATGCCGGATGCTGCCATGACTGTGACGCAGGATGGCAATGTGCTGTCCATCAACGGTGAGCAGTTCCGCACGGCGCTGAATCTGGAAACGGCGCAGCTGACGCGCTATGAAGCCTTGGGTGCGGACGGCACGTTCCATGCGCTGATTGCGCCAGGGGAAGGACCGAAGGGGAGTTTCTACCGTGCCGCGACGGATAATGACCGCGCGTTTGGATCCGGATTGGGGCATATGAATGCGGCATGGAAAGAGCCGGGAGCGTATGTCGTCACGAACAGGGCGCTATATGCGGACGAAAACCCGGTTCGCGTGACATTCGACGGCTGCTATCCGGCGCTGGAAAACATGCTGGTTTCGCTGGAATACCGTTTCTATGGCGACGGCAGCATTCGCGTGCAGATGCACCTGTCTGCGCCGGAGCATCAGCAGCTGATTTACATCCCCGTCGTCGGGATGCAGATGACGCTTCCCAAGGCGTATGAGCGGATGACCTATTTCGGCTGCGGACCAGAAGAAAACTACACCGACCGGCACAGCGGCACGAAAGTCGGATGCTATGAAACGACTGTAACGGACAATTTCTTCCCGTACATGGAACCATCAGAAACGGGGAATCGGACGGGCGTGCGCTGGATTGCGCTGACGGACGAGACGGGCGAGGGTCTGCTGGCTGCGGCGGATAGTGCGCCGATGGAAGCGAGTGCGCTGCACTACACACCAGAAGCGCTCACGCAGGCAAAGCACCCGTACCAGCTGACGGCGACGGAGAACGTCATTCTGCGCCTGAACGCCGTGCAGATTGGGCTGGGCGGCGATAATTCATGGTATCGCATCATCGTGCATGAGCCGTACCTGACGCCGCTGACGCGGGATTACGACTACGCCTACATCCTGTCGCCGCTTTCCGCGCAGGAGGATGCGATGGAAAAGGCAAGGACAATCCGCAATTATCCGTAAACAAAAACATCGGGCAGTGAACGCGCAACGCACACTGCCCGATGTTTCTTTGGCTGATACTATTTCCAGATTCAACTGCGCCATCTGCTTGCGCCGCGAATTTTGGCGCATTCTTATCTGGAAATAGTATGATTACAAATCCGTCTGGTCAAACGGCAGCACAAGGCGGTTGCTGCCATCCGTCCACAGGCGTTCGAGGTTGTAATACTCGTACTCCTCGGTGTGGAAGATGTGCACGAGCATGAAGCCATAGTCGAGGATAATCCAGCGGCCTTCGTTCTGCCCCTCGCGGCGGCGAATCGGCACGCCCAGCTCCGCCATGCGCTCATCCACATCGTCTGCCAGCGCCTTCACCTGATTGACCGTGCGCCCGGCCGCAATCAGCATATAGTCGCAAATAACGGTCATGCCCTGCACGTCCAGCGCGACAATCTGACCGGCTTTGTTCTTGTAGAGTTCCTGTGCAGCTTCCTGCACGAGCTGAAGATTCTGCATAATATTTCTCCTTCTGATAATTCACTTGGTTTCGGGAAGCGTTTTCAGCCACGCAATGGTTTGCAGCGTCAGCGGATGCACCGTTTTCCCGCTGCTGCGCAGATAGTTCGCTGATCCTTCCAGACTGGCTAGCAGGGCCTTTTCCAGCGAAAAGCCCGCCAGCATCCGCACTTTGTCAAGCAGCGGATAGGATGCGCGGGTCGGCTCAATCTTGTCCGCCAGCCAGATGACCATGTCCAGCTTGCTCATGCCGGGGCGGCCGCTGGTGTGGTTGGTGATGGCAGAGAGAAGCTCCGGGTCGGTAATGCCGTAAACATCCTGCGCCTGACATGCCCCGGCGACGGAGTGGAGCAGTGCGCCGCTTTGGAGAATGTCCGGATCAACCGTCAGCTGATGGTCACGGCAAAGCTGCTGCATGGCACTGAGCGGCAGACACTTCGCGCAGTCGTGCAGAAGTCCGGCGGCTTCCGCCTTGACCGGGTCAAGATGGTGCGCAATCGCCAATTGCCGCGCCGTGTGCGCCACTGCCAGCGAATGCATAAACCGGTGCTGATTCAGGTCGGCGAAGAGGCGGTCAAGCCACTTGTCGCCTTGCGGGACGCGCGGCGACAGCCCGTACAGCCCGCGCACCTTGCAGTATTCCCGCACGGGTACGCTGCAATGCGGCGTTGCTTGACCATCCCGAAGCGCCTGCCGCAGTTCCGTGGAGGACACATCCACCACGTCCGCGTCAAGCGCCACGAATCGTCCGCCGAGCGCAATCAGCCGCCGCTGCTCGTCCGCCAGCACCTTGGGCGATATGCTGGTCGGGCGCGGGCAGATAACGAAGGTGCACAGCGACAATACCTGCTCAAAATTCCGCCATGTGTGCAGCTCCATCAGCGTGTCCGTACCAATCAGGTAAAAAAGCTCTGCCTTGGGATAATCCTGATGCAAAATGGACAGCGTATCTACCGTATAGATAACGCCTTCGCGGTCGATTTCCGCGCGGCACGGCGTCAACCCGTCATGCAGCGCACAGGCGCAGCAGACCATGCGCCAGCGATCTTCCGCGGGGGTGATGCCTATCTTGTGCGGCGGATTGCCCGTCGGGAGTACCAGCACGCGGTCAAGATGCGCGCCCTGCATGGCGGAAAGCGCCATATGGATGTGCCCCTCATGAATCGGGTCGAACGTGCCGCCTAAAATACCAATGCGTTCTTTTGCCATGTGATGGCAATCCTCCTGCTTGTGCAAGTGTACATTCCTATTATACCCGAAATTTCGAGAATTGTAAAGGCGGAGAAGCGATGGAAACGGGATTCGGGCGCAACCTGCTGGCGGAGCTGCTGGACAGCGTGGGGCGCGGTGTGCTGCTGATGGCGCTGGGCATCGGCTGGTTTGTGTTCCTCTGGGGATTGAACCTCCCTGCGCTGCTGGCGGGCATTGCATTGGGCACGCTGCTGCTGCTGCTGCGCCGCCTTTATCGTCAGACGACATTGGTGCGGCGCGAAACGGCGCTCCGCTGCCGCATCGGTGGCGAACTGCTGCTGGAGAAAATGCTGCTTTCGGAGGCGAAGGAAGCCCACTTTCAGGCGGCGCTGCTGCTGGAGGAAAAGTGGCCGCTCCGGATGCAGCGCATCACGGCAGACGGCGCGCTGTGTGGACAGGAAAAGCCGTCGGGCGGCGCGGAAACGCTGCTGGTGCAGTGCGTTCGGATGCCGTCGGAAGGGGAGCTGTCCATCGGGCAGCTGGTGGAGGCACACCGGGCGATGCAGCGGCAGCAGGCGAATCGGGTCATCCTGTGCGTGCTGGGAAAAGCGCCGCCGCGGGTGATTGCACGCGCCGAGCAGATGCCGACGCCCATCCGCGTCATTCGCCGAGAAACGCTGCTGGCGCTGGCGGGGCGGCTTTCCCCCGCGACGGATGCGCAATTGGTGGCGCTGGGGCAGCGAAAACGGAGAACGCCGCAGCGCGGCAGCCTGCTGTCCATCATGACGCAGCGGGAAAAAGCACCGCGCTACTGGGGCTATGGGCTGTTCATGCTGATACTCTATATCCTCACTGGCAGCGCATGGTACGCCATGCCGGGGACGGTCTGCCTGACGCTGTCGGTCGTCTGCCGTTCCGGTCAGGCGGAGGAGGCGCGGCTGTAATCACATCAGCGGCGCAATCGCCTTGAGAAGCGCACCAGCAACCTTCATCGAAAGCTTGTCGTTCTTCAGGCGCTCAGGTGTCATGCGGCGGCACTGCTTCAGTGTATGCTGAAAATCCGCCTCAATGTCCGCGATGCACGGCACATCCAGCATGTACGCCGCGCACTCAAAGTGGTGGTACAGACTGCGGTAATCGAGGTTAATCGTGCCGACAACGGCCTCTCGGTCATCCGCGACGAACACTTTCGCGTGGACGAAACCGGGGGTATATTCGCTGATTTTGACGCCTGCCTTCATCAGCGAAGCGTAATGCGTGTGCGCCAGCGCGAAGGCGTACTTCTTGTCGGGGATACCGGGGAGAATCAGGTGGACGTCCACGCCGCGCTCCGCCGCGTATTGCAGCGCCGTCTCCATGTTGTGGTCGATGATGAGGTAGGGCGTCATGATGTGGACATATCGCCGCGCGCGGGAGAGAATGTCGATATACACCTGCTCGCCGACTTTGTTGCCGTCCAACGGAGAATCCGAGTAGGGCAGCACGAACCCCGGCGCGTCCATGACGGGCTTTGTCGGATATGCCAGAAAGCGCGACGCTTCCATCGCGTGCTCGTCAATCGCCCACATGTTCAGGAACATCAGCGTAAAGCTGCGCACCGCCTCGCCGCGCAGCATCACCGCGGTGTCCTTCCAGTGCCCGAAGCGCACGACGCGGTTGATGTACTCGTCCGCCAGATTCACACCGCCCGTGAACGCCACCTGCCCGTCAACCACGGCGATTTTGCGGTGGTCGCGGTAGTTGTAGTGCGTCGAGACGAACGGACGGACGGGCGCGAACATCTTGCACTTGATGCCCAGTTCCTGCATCCGGCGGGGATAATCGTGCGTCAGGTGGGTGAACTCGCATGTGCCGTCCACCAGCACGCGCACCTCCACGCCCTGCTTCACTTTTTCCACCAGTATGCTCAGCACCTGCCCCCACATTTCGCCTTCTTCCACGATAAAGTACTCCAGAAAGATGAAATGCTTCGCCTGCCGAAGCGCGGGCAGCAACGCGGCGAATTTGTCCTCGCCCAGCGGAAAGTACGTCACAGCGGTATGCTCCCAAACAGGATAGCAGCCGCTTTTCGCGATGTAGCTTGCCATGCGCGCAATCTGCGGGTCGCGCTCTTCCAGATGCTGCTGGGCGCTGGCGTGTGCGCGGAGGTCGCTGCGCCCCTCGCGAATCAGCTGTGTCGTCCGCTCGCGCAAAAGCCGATGCCCTATGTCACTCTTGGTGTATAGATAGAACAACGCCCCGAACACCGGCGCAACGCTGAAAAACACCAGCCACGTCAACTTCGCGGTCGGGTCGCCTTCGCTGTTGAGCAGATAAATGACGATAATGGCGTTGAACACAATCGTTCCGCCGAAGAAATGCGGCAAAAACTCTGCTGCCGCGCTGAACAGCCCCAGCAGAAGCGCCAGCTGCAGCAAAAATAGCAGCACAATCAGCCCCAGACGACTGAAAATCGCCTGAATCAGGCCACGTTTGCCCTTGCGCAGAAGCCGCATTCCCTTGCCTTCCTCGCGATCGTTCATGAAGCCGCCTCCTGAAAATCAATGGGAAATCATATGATTTATCCTACTGTCTTTTTGCCTTTCTGTCAAGTCTTTTGCCGGGCTGATTGACAGAAAAGCTGTTTTCCGTTATAATTAGGAGTGAATCAAGCCGGAGCGATGAATACAGAAAGGGATGTTGATGATGTCTTGGGAAGAAAAAACAACACAGGCAATTGAAAATCTGCTGATTTACGCATCGGCAAAAGGGCTGATAGAAACGGTGGATATGCCGTACTTCCGCAACCTGCTGCTCGATGCGTTTCAGCTTGATGCCCCCGCCGGCGATATTGTGCCGATGGCGGACGTGCCGCCGACCGCGACGGCGCTTCTGCGGACGCTGTGCGATTTGGCGGTCGAAAAGGGCCTCATCGAGGATATGACGTATGCGCGCGACCTCTTCAGTGCGCGCCTGATGGGGCTGCTCACGCCGTCGCCAAGGGAAGTACGCGCGCACTTCCAGCAGTGCGTTGCGCAGAATCATCCTGAGCAGGCGACGGAGGATTTCTACCAGATGTGTCGCGCGTGCGATTACATCAAGGTTGATGCGATTGCGCAGAACGTCCGTTATTTTGCAGATACGCCGGCGGGACGGCTGGAAATCACCATCAACCTCTCCAAGCCGGAGAAAGATCCTAAGGAAATCGCGAAGCTGAAGAATGCGCCCAGCGTCGGCTATCCGAAGTGTATGCTGTGTGTGGAAAATCCTGGCTATCATGGTCGCAGCAACTTCCCGGCGCGGCAGAACCACCGCATGGTGCCGCTGTCGCTCGCGGGGCAGACGTGGTATCTGCAGTATTCGCCGTATGCGTATTACCCGGAGCATTGCATCGTGCTGAACAGCCAGCATGTGCCGATGCGCATTTCCCGCGGCACATTTGATCGCTTGTTTGACTTCGTGCAGCAGTTCCCGCACTATATGCTCGGCTCGAATGCGGATTTGCCGATTGTCGGCGGGTCTATCCTGAATCACGACCATTTTCAGGGCGGACGCTATCATTTCCCGATGGACGATGCGAAAGTTCGCTGCCAGATGAAGTCTCCGGTGCCGGGCGTTTCGGCGGCACTGCTCGATTGGCCGATGTCCACCATTCAGCTCAGCGGCACGGACGAACAGACGCTGATTGCCGAAGCCAGCCGGATTCTGGACGCGTGGCGCGGGTACAGCGACGAAGCGTGCGGCATTCTTGCGGAAACGAACGGAACGCCCCATAACACCATTACGCCGATTCTGCGCAAAGAGGGGGAGCAGTACCGCCTGAATCTCGTTCTGCGCAACAACCGCACGAGCGAAGAGCACCCGCTGGGCATCTTCCATCCTCATGCGCCGCTGCATCACATCAAGAAGGAGAACATCGGGCTGATTGAGGTGATGGGGCTGTTCATCCTGCCGGGTCGTCTGAAGACGGAGCTTGCGGCGCTGAATGGCTACCTGACGGGCGAGAAGCCGCTGGTGCGTCCGGCGGAAAGCGACCCGTGCGCGAAGCACTACGACTGGCTGACGGAAGTTGTCGCGCGGCACGGACTTGTCCAAACGTCGGCGGAAGCGGAAGCCATCCTGCGGCAGGAAGTGGCGCTGGTGTGCGCGCAGGTGCTGGCGGACGCGGGTGTCTACAAGCGCGATGAAGCCGGATTGGCGGGCTTCCAGCGCTTCATGAAGGCACTGGGCTACGAAGCATAATCATACTATTTCCAGATTCAACTGCACCATCTGCTTGCGCTTTTTCCTTTCTGGCGTCCGCTCATTCCACTTAGCGTGGCGCTGCTACGCTGCGTTTCATTCACGTTAGCCAGAATGAAAAATTCGCGGCGCATCTTGGTGCATTTTTATCTGGAAATAGTATCAAACGCCGTGTTTCCAAGATCGGAAGCACGGCGTTTTGCGTACAGAAAAAGGGGAGTCCCGCTGATGCAGGATTCCCCCATGTTAGGAAACGATTACTCCGCCTTGACCACAGCGTCCAGCGTGCAGCCCTTGTCGAATTCGATCGTGCCCTTGTAGTTCTTAATCGTGCCGCTCACAGTGATGGTGTCGCCAACCGCCAGCGTTTCCGCGCCTTCGCCGGACAGACGGTAGCACTGCACCGCATAGTCAGTCAGACCGCCGGGAACGATGGTCACGGTGATGTTCTTGTACTCGTCGCTCCAAGCGGTGTCGATGCTGGTGATGACGCCGGTCATGGTGGAAGCGTCATTCATGGACAGACCCGCTTCCAGCGCGTAGGCGCTCACCGCCAGACGGACGCTCGCCACGGAGTCCGCGGGAACGGTCACGCAGCCCTTGTCGAACTCGACTGTGCCCTTGTAGTTCTTAATCGTGCCGTACACGCCGACTACGCTGCCGACTTCCAGCGCCTGCGCGCCCTCGCCGGAGAGACGATAGCACTGAATGGGCTGTTCGGTCAGACCGTCGCAGACGATGGTCACGGTAATGTTCTGGTATTCGTCGCTCCACGCGGAGTCAATGGAAACCACTTCGCCCACCAGCGCGGTCGGAGCCGTCATGGCAACGCCCGACTCCAGCGCGTAAGCCGCGTCTACAATCGCCTTCTGACTGACGATTTCGCCGTAGCCGACCAGCACGCAGCCCTTGTCGAACTCGATGGTGCCCTTGTAGTTCTTCAGGATGCCTTCGACGGTAATCGCGTCGCCCACCTGCAGGTTTTCCGCGCCTTCGCCGGTCAGGCGGTAGCACTGGATGGGCTGATCCGCCAGTTCACCCACCTGAATGGTGACGGTGATGTTCTTGTATTCGTCGCTCCACGGGGTGTCAATCTTCGTCACCGTGCCGTAGAGACGCTGAGTGTCTTCCAGCGCCAGACCCGCTTCCAGTGAGTACGCCGCCGCCACGATTTCTTCGTAGCTCATGCCTTCCAGAATCATCGCAGCAGGCACCTTGTGCGCGAAGGACACGCTCACGGTTTCGCCAGCTGCATTGGACAGGGTGGCCGTCAGGGTGTAGGTCACTTCTTCGGGATTCTTTTCATCCACATCAATGGTGACCATCTTGTTGTCCTGCGGAACAATCTTGATGGTGTCGCTGTCCGCCGTCCACGTAATCGGGAATTCGATGCCGCCGATGTTGATGACGCCGACCACTTCATAGTCGCTCATCGTCGTTTCCGGCAGATCTTTGTACATCATGAACAGGTACGTCTTGGCCGCTGCCAGATCTTCATCCGTGGTTTCCGCCATCGCGGCGCAGCTGAAGCACATCGCCAGCAGCATGAGCATCGCAAGGAATTTCTTCATGATTGTTTTCTCCCTTTCCTTGATTGTCAGGGGTGTTATTCTGCGAGAAGGAGTCTGGTTTCGTAGACACGCACAGCGACGCTGCCGCTCGAATGTTCGACAAAACCGCGCACGGTGATGGATTGCCCCACCATCTCATCGGTCACGAAAGACGACGGTGCAATTACGGTCATCTGCTGCCCGTCCTGTTCGACGGTCAGATACGCGCGGCTGTTTTCGTCGTCCCGGCTGATGGACAGCACATGCAGTTTGTGCAGCTCGGCGCTTGTGTTCTGCGCCAAATCCGCATAAGCATAGGTGGATTCCTCGCCGTTTTCGTCCGTCAGCACCGTCTGCGCCATCAGCTGGGCGAGCGTCGTCTCGGTATAGTACGGCGCGTGACCTTCGCTGAGCAACTGAATGTTGCCGGGGTCTTTCGGCTTCATCATGCGGTAGGAGACGTCGGAAATCTGCCACTGGTCACCCGCCGCGTAGTACTGCACCGAACCGACGATGCGCACTTCGTTGCCGGGGGTGAGAATCGACAGCCCCTTGCCGCTGAGGTTGAAGCCGTAGTAGACGGAGATGCCAAAGACGATGCCGCTCTCCGCGTCAAGGCTTTCGACATACACCGAATTGTTGTGCGCCAGTGTGACGATGCCGTTGAAAGCGACCTTCTTGTTCTGGTACGCTTCCGGATGGCAGCGCAGTTCGCGCAGGGTCAGCTCGATGGCGTCGCCGTAGTAGAAATCGGGGTCAGGCTGACCGGAGTAGAGGTTCAGCTTGAATTGCCGCGCCTGATCCAGCGCGCTTGAGCAGATGCTGCCGTACTGGTTGTTCGCGGTGGAGTACGCGCGCGCATAGCCGTTTTGCAGCAGCTCCAGATTCAGGTTGCGGTATTCCGCGCCTTCCGACGGCTGATACCACACCCAGACCAGCATCCGGCCGCCAGTGGAGTCAAGCTCCCAGCGGTCAGAATCCGATTCCAAGATGATGGACACTGCCGAAGCGAGCTTCTCCTGGGTGAAATGCGACGCGGCAACGCCGTATTCCTCAATCTTGCCGGTGGATTCGGGGGTGTTCAGCGCCAGAAAGCGCGCTTTCAGCACACCGTCCGCGCAGACGCTTTCCGGCACATCGAAATGCACCGTATCGCCGTCAACATGCGTCCTGACGGTCGCACTTGTTTTGGCGGTTGCGGAGGACATGTTCAGCTGAAGCTGTGCCGCATAGTCCACAAAGCCATCATCGGTGGTTTCCGCCGCCGCGCCTGACGCCGTGCAGAGCAGCAGCGTCAGGGTCAGCAGCAGGGAAAATAGATTGCGGAGTGTTTTCATCTGCGCGCCTTAGATACCAAAGCCCGCGATGGACTGTTCGCACTTGGTGATAGCTTCGTCGAAGCGCTTCTGGATGAGCTCGTCCAGCTTCGCATCGTTTTCCGGCTTGGTCAGGTCGCCCAGTGCCGCAGCATCCGTCATGCAGCCTGCCATCAGTTCGCCAACGCGGCTGCGTGCTTCGGAAGAGCCGGGGAACGCAGGAGAGGTGTAGTAAGCGTCAACCTGCTCCAGGCAGACCTTCGCCGCCAGCGCCGCCACGTTGTCGCCGCCGTCCGCGCCTGCAACGAATTCCGCATAGACTTCGTTGTTCGCAACGGACTTGATGACCGGCACATAGCCGGACGCCATGGAGAATTCAGCCTGGAAATCAACCGTGGTGGTCAGGTACTTGACGAACAGCCAGGAAGCGGCCACTTCCTGCGCATTGGACTTCTTGAAGATGCACAGGCTCGGGCCCTGAGAAATGACCTTCGCGTTGCTGGCATCCACCTGCGGGATGGTCGTGATGCCCACTTCAAAGGGATAGTTGCCGTCCGCACCCTTGGTCGGACGCTGATGCGTCGCGCCGGCGGAGGAACCGATGGACATGTAGCTCTTGATGCCGGAGTCGGAGACGAACAGACCGGAGGTGTAGCTGCCGTAGATGGTCTGGGTCGTCACAAGCCCCTGATTGTACCACGTTGCGAAACGCTTCACGAACGCGCGGTTTTCGGGCGTGTTGAACAGGAAGTGTTCGCCGGTGGCGCTGGTGTAGGGGGTCTTGAGCTGCTCCGTCATGGTGATGAACCAGTTGTTCTCGGAGTCATAGCCCAGCGGGATGCTGTACGGATCGATTTCGCCGATCTTGTTGCACAGCGCTTCCATCTCGTCCCAAGTGGTGGGCGGGGTCAGACCGTTGGCGTCGAAGAACGTCTTGTTGTAGTACAGCACTTCGGTGGACTTGCTCATCGGCAGCGTGTACATCTTGCCATCGCCGAACTGACGGCCTTCCTCGTAGTACGCGGAAATGAAGTCGTCCTTCTGCTCCTGCGTCAGGCCGAAGGTTTCGGTCGTGCCGTCGGCGCGGGTGATGGTCGCCGTGCTGTCAATGTAAGCATCCAGCGGCTGCACCGCACGCGCGAGGTTGTACAGGGCAACGTGGTCCGGGTAGCAGTAAGCGATGTTGGGCTGGCCGCCGACAGTGATTTCCTTGGAAATCTGGTCGCGGACATCATCGTAGCCGCCAACGGAGGTGTAGCTGACATGGATGTTCGGGTAGAGCTTGTTAAACTCTTCGATGTACGTATCCAGCACGGGGGTCAGGTTGGAGCCCATCGTGTTGTAGAAGGTGATGTTCACCTCGCTGCCGTCGTAAGCAGCGGGATCGCTTGCGGATTCAGCAGAACCGAAGCAAGCAGTGCAGGCCATCAGCATGGTCAGCGCCATGAGAAGAGAGAGGAACTTCTTCATGTGTCTTTCCTTCCTTTCTGGTCGAGGGAGACAAAAAATTGTTAAAGGCGGAAATCCGCCGATTAACCTTTGATACCGCTGCGGCTGACACCCGACATGATGTACTTGCGCAGGAAGATGAACACAAGGAACAGCGGGAACGACACCATCGCGACCGCCGCCATCTGCACGGGATAATTCGTTTCGCCGGTGGAGCTGTTGAAGGCGTTGCGCAGACCGTTGGTAATCAGCTTGTGCGCATCGTCATTCGCCACCAGACGCGGCCAGACGTAGGAGTTCCATGCGCCCATCATTTTCAGGATGGTGATGGAAATCAGCGTCGGCAGGGAGAGCGGCACCATGACCTTCCACAGGTACTTGAAGTCGCTCGTGCCGTCTACCTTTGCCGCCAGATACAGTTCGTTCGGAATCTGCAGGAAGTTCTGGCGCAGCAGATAGATGTAGAACACGCTGACGAGGAACGGCACAATCAGCACCGTGTAGGTGTTCTGCCAGCCGAGCATGAAAATCGTCTGGTAGTTGGTGATGGTGAACAGCTCGCCGGGAATCATCATCGTCGCCAGCAGCGCGCCGAACAGCGCATTCTTGCCCTTGAATTCCAGCCGGGCAAACGCGAACGCCGTCAGGATGGTGATAATCAGGGACAGCATCGTCGAGACGATGCCGACATAGGCGGTGTTGAGGAACAGGCGGCCCAAATTGCCGGTGGAGAACGCATCGGCGTAGTTGCTGATGAGCACCATGCGCGGCCAGAACGTCGGCACAGACGCGCGGTATTCATCCAGCGACTTCAGGGAAGAGATAATCATCCAGTAGAACGGGAACAGCACAATCAGCGCCATCACAATGAGGAAAGCATAGGTGATGAACAGCGTCAGCACCTTCGTAATGCGCTGAGTGACGCTGACTTGCTGCATGTTCCGCGAATGCATGATGGTGAAATCTTTTTCGGACATACTGCACCTCTCAATAATGCACGCGCTTCTTGCTGACCTGCATGTTGATCATCGTCACGACGAAGATGATTGCGAACAGAATCAGCGCAGCGGCACTGGCCACGCCGTAGTTGGACTTCGGCAGCGCATCGTAAATCATGCCGACGATGGTGTTCATGCGTCCCGCGTCGCCCGCAGGGCCCATGGTCTCGCCGAAAATGCCGACGATGCTGGTGTATTCCTTGAAGCCGCCGATGAAGCCGGTGATGACGACGTAGGCAATCATCGGAGAGAGGAGCGGCACGGTGATTTTGGTGAACACGCGCCAGCGGGGAGTAGAGTCCACCTTCGCCGCGTCGTAATACTGTTTGTTGATGCCCTGCAGACCGCCCAGCAGCACCAGAATTTTGAAGGGCAGCGCGTTCCACACGATGTAGACAATCATGACGAACATGTTCGCCCAGTATTCCGAGCCTTGGTTAATCCAGTTGACGTAGTGCCCGCCGAAAAGCTCAATGACATTATTGACAATGCCCTTGGTCTGAATCAGGCGCTCCATGTGCGGCATACCGATGATATTGAACATCGCGGCGAAAACCATGCCGATGGCGATGGAGTTGGTCACATAGGGCAGGAAGAAGATGGTTTGCAGTACCTTCTGCAGGGGCTTGATGGAGTTCAGCGCAACCGCGATCAGCAGCGCGAGAATCGTCGAAATCGGCACGGTGAACAGGCACAGGAGCATCGTGTTTTTCAGCGCCGTCTTGAAGCCGCTGTCGCCGATAACCGTCTGGAAGTTCTTGATGCCAACGGTGAAGGTGGCGCCGCCGACTTCGCTCAGGCTGTTGTAGTCATTCAGGAATGCCAGCCGCACCGTGTTGATAATCGGCCAGACCGTAAAGACCAGCAGCAGCACGATGGCGGGGGCGAGATAGAGCCATGCTTTCCATTGATGCTTGCTTTCTACCATCTTACTTCACCTCGAACGGAATGCGAATGCCCTCGTCATCCCGCGTGAACAGGAAGATCTTGTGCGGCTTGATGCGGTAGCGCACGACATCGGCGGAAGCATCTACCTTGTTGTCCGCGTCGATGATGGAGCGTACCGTCGGCTTCTGGGAGGCTTCGTGCGTGGAGACGACGGACACGTCGCGCCCCATGACCTCGACGTTCTGCGGCTTGCAGCACAGCGTGCCGTTCGCCATGTCGAGGATGAAGCCTTCGGGGCGGATGCCGACGAACACGTCCTGATCCTTCACGCCGGGCACATCCATCACATTGTCCACGCCGATGAACAGGCGCTCGCCCTTGACATGGCCGGTGAAGATGTTGATGGGCGGCGTGCCGAGGAAGTTCGCAACGAACAGGTTTGCCGGGTTGTCATAGACCTCTTGCGGCTTGCCGATCTGCTGCACCACGCCCGACTTCATAACGACAATCATGTCGGAAATGGACATGGCTTCTTCTTGGTCGTGCGTGACGAAAACGGTGGTAATCTTCGTTTCCTTCTGGATGCGGCGGATTTCCTCGCGCGTCTGCAGGCGCAGGCGGGCGTCAAGGTTGGACAGCGGCTCGTCCAGCAGCAGCACGCGGGGCATCTTCACCAGCGCGCGGGCGATAGCGACACGCTGCTGCTGACCGCCGGAAAGTTCGCTGGGCTTGCGTTCCAGCAGTTCCTCAATCTGCACCAGTCGGGCGGCTTCATGCGCGCGTTCCAGCATGGCTTCCTTGGTCATTTTGTCCTTGCCGCGGAGGTTCTGCAAAGGGAAGAGGATGTTCTGCTTGACCGTCAGATGGGGATAGAGCGCGTAATTCTGGAACACCAGACCAATGCCGCGGTTTTCCGTGGACAGATCGGTCACATCGTCCTCCCCGAAGAAGATTTTTCCGCTGGATGGCTTTTGCAGACCGCTAATCATGTACAGCGTCGTGCTTTTGCCGCAGCCGGACGGGCCAAGAAGACCAATCAGCTTTCCATCCGGGATGGTAAAGTCAAAATTGTTGACTGCTACCACTTCTTCGCCGGACTTTTTGTTGCGGCTCGGGAAGATTTTGGTCAGGTTCTGCAAAACGATTTTCATAGAATCCCCTTTCTTTGCCCTTTGTCATCGTAGTGACATGCCTTCGCCGCTTTTGAAGCGGGTGGAAGTATCGTCTGAAAGCCCCGCGGGATGGATTTGCGCGGTGGTGCCTTAGTACGTCTGATGCGCGACCTTTTCTGCTTGCAGTTTGGCCTTGTAAGCAACCAGCTCATCGGTGGAATTGAAGATCATCTGGCTGGCCATATCAACCGCGACGGTATCAGCAAGAAGATCGTGAATCAGCGAATGTTTCCGCGTGGCGAGGAAGAGGACAAACTGCGCGACGGAGAGAATCAGCACAATGCCCAGCACAACGATATTCAGGTTGCCGAAGAACAGCATCATCACCGCCATGATTGGAATCATGGTTTCCACCGCGTATTTGCCCAGCACTGTGCGGACAAAAAGCGTCACATGACCGATTCTCACGCCGTCATTGCGCATCAGAGCCACACCGAATATCTTTTTGCCCAAGGTTTGTCCGTTTTTGAAAAGGAGCGGAACGAGGAATTCTAATAGGAGATAACCCGACAGTACGCCGAAACTGACGATGAGAATCGACAGCTGAATGACCATGCCATACGCATGAACGGCAGTTTCATCAGCGGCGAGCACGGCGTTCGCCTGCTCCACCAGCGCCCGCTGCGCGTCGGTCAGGGCGCTGTATGTCTGGGTCATGATGGACATGTCCAGCCCGCACGCGTCTGCCGCGGCCTGATAGCGCGCCATGAGCGTCTGGTACTGCGCGTCGAATCCCAGTAGGGCTGATAATCCCCACGCACAAAGAACGCAGGCAATCGCCAGCAGAATCACATCGAACAAAAAAGCCGAGATGCGCTTCCACACGTTTGCCCGTTGAAGGTCAAAGGTCATAGGGACATAACCTCCCGCTGATTAAGAAAGTCTAAGCAGGGTTCCTTACTCTATTATACTGATATTTTGTAAAAAAGCCATAGGAAAAACAAAATTCTTCTGCAAATTCGTCTGATTCTCTGAAATTTCCTCCGAAAACAGCACAGGAACAGCATTTGCGAAAGCATCTGCGTGCCGGTTATACGATTTCCGGAGGGCACAGGCGAGGCAGATAATAGATATGAAGCACCATTTTCTGATTTCTTGCGGCATACCCCGTTGACAATTGCGGGAAATGGGCGTAAGATAAAAGGCGTGGCATTCGGGCAAGCAGCCCGCGAACGCCGGAAAGGAGTGTCTGACCGCATGGACGGTGATCCGTATAGTACCCCTGAGCCCATCGGCAGCGCTCTGACGGCTGACTGATGCCGACCGCGCTGCCTTCCTTCGGAAATGTTGAAAGGACGCAGCACTAACATGAGAAGAATCTTCAAGACCATCGAGGATCATCTGACCGAATGCACGACGCTGGAAAAGGGCGTGTGGGTGCATCTGCAAAGCCCGACGAAGGAGGAAGTGGATGGTCTGACCACCCGCTTCAACCTTGATCCGACCTTTCTGCCCGCCGCGCTGGACGAAGAGGAATCCGCCCGCATTGACTACGACCCGGACAAGCAGCAGACGCTGATTATCGTGGATATTCCGTATGTTGATACCGAGGGCACGGGCTATGTGTACAGCACAATCCCGCTGGGCATCGTGCTGTGCGACGAGGTGATTATCACCGTCTGCACGCGCGATACGCCCATCATCAACGACTTTACTGAGGAGCGCATTCGCAATTTCTGGACGTTCAAGCGTACCCGCTTCATCCTGCAAATTCTCCAGCGCAATGCTGGCCGCTTCCTGTCCTACCTGAAGCAGATTGATAAAACCAGCCAGCACATTCAGGAAAAGCTGGAGCATACCAGCCGCAATCAGGAATTGCTGCAAATGATGAAGCTGGAGAAGTCACTGGTTTACTTCAACACGTCGCTCAAAGGCAATGCGCTGGTCATGGAGCGCCTGATGCGCCAGGACATCCTCAAGCGCTATCCGGAGGACACCGACCTGCTGGAGGATGTTATCATCGAGAATAAGCAGGCAATGGAAATGTGCTCGATTTACCGCGACATTATGAGCAACACCACCGACGCGTTCGCTTCCATCATCAACAACAACCTAAACATCACCATGAAGGTGCTGACCGCGCTGACCGTCCTTTTTGCCGTGCCGACGCTGGTTATGACGATTTGGGGCATCAACGTCCCCGTACCGTTTGAGAGGCAGTGGGGATTTGCGGCAGTCTGCGGCATCTCCATCATCCTGACGCTGTTCGCCTTCGTTATTATGCGCCGAAAGAACATGTTCTAACCCGCGGCATCCGCGGCATCAAAAAACGCCTCTGTCCGTTGCAGACAGGGGCGTTTTCGATTGGCAAAAATCAGGCGGCGGGCTTTTCGTCCTTCCGTGCCAGCAGCCACGCGGCGGCGAAGCCCAAGATGAACGTCAGCACGCTGACAATCACCTGCACAAGGTTGAAGCCGGGGAGCGACAGCCCCATCAGGATGGCAAACGGCGATGCGACAACAAGCCCAAGAATCGCGCCGTAGGTGATGCACTTCCACTTCGCCAGCAGAATTTCAATCAGCTTCGCAATGGCGAAAATGCCGATTACCACGCCGATGCCAAACGGCAGCAGAATGCCCACGTTGTAGAGAATCGCACCACCATCGAGCGCCACCAGCGCATTGATAAGGTTCTTAATCGCGCCGATGACGGGGTAGTAGTAGCCCATCAGCATCAGCATCATCGAGCCGGACACACCGGGGATGACCATCGTCGCGGACGCAATGCAGCCCATCAGCGTAAGCTTCAGGACTTCCAGAACGCTCAGAGAGATGACCGCACCGGTATCCTGCGTTTCTTTCAGCGTTGCCATGAAGATAACGAGCGCGAAGAAGAGCACGAACAGAATGCCGCCAAGGATGCTGTCGCGCTTTTTGCTGCCCTTGATCTGCTTGAAAATGGCGGGCAGACCGCCCAGAATCAGTCCGATGAAGAGCGTATTCGTTGGCAGCGAGGCAAATTCATCCATCAGCGCCCATGTGATGACGTTGGAGAGAATCGCCAGCGCGGCAATCATGCCGACAACAAACGGCAGCAGCGTCATGAGGGACTTCTTGAACTGCTTAAAGAGGTGGGTGATGCAGTAAATCAGCGTATCGTAGATGCCCATGGAAACCATCATTGTGCCGCCGGATACGCCGGGGATGATGTTGGCAAGCCCAATCACCATGCCTTTGAGGATGTCAATGAAGAATTTCATGCCTTTCACTCCTTAATATATTGGAAAGGATTTTCCGAAAACCATCATACCATGATTTGCCGCTCATGACAACCCTGCAAGCGAAATTTTACGTTTGCAATTTTTTCGTGCTGGGCAACTTCCGAGAACACGTTGACAAGCTGTCGAAACGTGCTATGATGAAATTGGTTTCTGTCAAAATAGCAATGGAGTGAATAGACCAAATGGCAAATCAGTCGCACGCGGCAAACATGACACAGGGCAGCATCTGGAAACTGATGGTTCGTTTTGCGATTCCTATCTTTCTGGGCAACCTGTTTCAGCAGTTCTACAATGTAGCGGATACGTTTATCGTGGGCAATGTGCTGGGCACGGAGGCTATGGCGGCAGTTGGCTCGTCCGGCAACCTGATTTTCATGCTCATCGGCTTCTTTCAGGGTGTTTTCGTTGGCGCAGGCGTTGTCGTCAGCAGATTCTGGGGCGCAAGGGATCATGAGAATGTTTCGATTGCGGTGCATACGTCTGTTGCGTTTGCAATCGTCGCGGGTCTCGTGCTGACACTCGTTGGGGTTCTGCTGACACCGACAATTCTGGACTGGATGCACACGCCGGCGGACGTGCTGCCGAATTCGATTGAGTATTTCCGCGTGTACTTTGGCGGCGTGATTTTTGCTGTTCTGTATAATGCGGTGAACGGTATTTTCCAAGCGGTCGGCGACAGCCGCCATCCGCTGTATTTCCTGATTATTTCCGCCATGCTCAATGTTGCGCTGGACTTGCTGTTCGTCGGCGTGCTGGGTATGGGCGTTGGCGGCGCGGCGTTCGCGACGGTCATCTCGCAGGCGGTCAGCGCGTTCCTCGGCCTGAGGAAGCTGATGAAGGCGACGGAATCCTACCGCCTGATTCCGCGGAAAATCCGTTTCAACGGGCGAATGCTCCAAAAGGTGCTGTACATCGGCATTCCGTCGGGGCTGCAAAACGCCGTGATTGCGCTGGCGAACGTCGTCGTGCAGACGAACATCAATGATTTCGGCGCACTGGCGCAGGCGGGCTGCGGCGCGTACTCCAAGATTGAGGGCTTTGGCTTCCTGCCGATTACCAGCTTCACCTTGGCGCTGACGACCTTCATCGGGCAGAACCTCGGCGCGCAGGAGTATGAACGCGCCAAGAAAGGCGCGCGGTTCGGACTGATTGCGTGTGTCAGCATTGCAGAAGCGATTGGTCTGGCGATTTACGCCTTCATCCCGGCGCTGATTGCGATGTTCATCCAGTCGGGCGACGCGGCGCAGGTGCAGGAGGTTATCCGTCTGGGGACGATGCACGCGAGGATAATGACGCCGTTCTACTTCCTGCTGGCGCTCTCCAACGCAATGGCGGCGGTTCTGCGCGGCGCAGGACGCTCGATTGTGCCGATGATTGTCATGCTGTGCTGCTGGTGCGTGTTCCGCGTGACGTACATCACCATTGCCGTGCCGATTTGGCCGGAACTGACGACGATTTCGTGGGCTTACCCGATTACATGGGGGCTGTCCTCCATCATCTTCCTGATTTATTACAACGTCGTGGACTGGGTTCACGCCTATGGTCGGAGCAAACCACGCAAAATGGCGTAATACTATTTCCAAATTCACCTGCGCCATCTGCTTGCGCCTTTTCCCCGTTGGCGTCCGCTCATTCCACTTAGCGTAGCGCTGCTACGCGCGTTTCATTCGCGTTAGCCAACGTGAAAAATTCGCGGCGCATCTTGGCGCATTCTCATTTGGAAATGTATAAAAGAATAATGCCCCTGCACGTTGCCAATGGGCGGTGCAGGGGCTTCGTTTACAAATCCCAATCATCGTCGAGCGTTTCCGGTGAATCGGCAGCCTTCAAGCTGCGTGTGCCGGGCGCGGGCTTGGGCAGCACAACGCCATCCATCGCCACGTCCACCAGAAAACGGTAGACCTTCAAGCGTGCCTTCTGATACGCCTTTTCGTCCAGCACATCCATGTAGAACTGCTTGTACTCATCAAACGCCGCCAAGCGGATTTTCAGCGTCGTCATGCCATACGTCTGGGAAACAATGGAGTTCTTCGTGCGGACGTAGTAGTATACCGGCGACGGCACAGCGACAATGTACCGGGCGACACGCAGGTACTCCAAATTGAACATGAAATCCTCGCAGATGCGCAGCGCGGGGTTCATTTCGAGGTGATGCTGCACAACCAAATCCCGGCGGTACAGCTTGTTCCAGAGTACACCGTAGTAGAAGCTGGCGGGGTTCTCCATCATCTTGCTGGCATACTCCCGCCGCGTCATCACGCCGACGGGCATCACCCGGTGCTTGCTGGCGACGAGTTTGCCGGACACGCGGTAGAAATCCGCAATCACCAAATCCGCCTGATGCGCTTCAGCGGCGGCGACGAGCTTTTCTGTCGCATCGGGCGTCAGCCAGTCGTCGCTGTCCACAAATTGCAGGTAGTGCCCGCGGGCTTCGGCAATACCGAGGTTGCGCGTGGCGGATGCGCCGGAGTTTGGCTTGTGAATCACACGGACGCGGGCATCTTTCTGCATGTAGCTGTCACAAATCAGGGGCGAGGCATCCTTGCTGCCGTCATCCACCAAAATCAGCTCCAAATCAGGATAGGACTGCTCCAAAATGCTGTCGGCACAGCGCCGCAGGGTGCTTTCGGCGTTATACACCGGAACAATCACGGATACCATCGGGTTGGATAAGTACATTGCGCTTCCATTCCTTCGTCTTTATTCGCCAATGCTACCCGCATTATATCATAGATTGATGCGTTTGTGAATGCACGAAAGCACAAAAGAAGTGCTTGCACATCACGAAAAAATGCGTTACAATAAGACGTGGATTTTGCGAAAAAGAGGGAAACATGATGGCAGCAACGCACGACGGGCATCGAAAGCGGATGCGGGAGCGGTTCAGAATCAGCGGCTTGGAGGGCTTTTCTGAGCATGAGGTGCTGGAACTGATTCTTTTCTATGGCCGCGCGCGCGGCAACGTGAACGATACGGCACACGCGCTGATGGATGTGTTCGGGTCGCTTCCGCGGGTGTTGGAAGCGTCGCCGGAGCAGCTGATGCTGATTGACGGCATCGGTGAGGAGAGCGCGACGCTGCTTTCGCTGATTCTACCGCTGTTCCGCCGCTATTCTGATGAAGTGAATCAGGTGCGGAGCAAGCTGGAAAGCCGGCAGGTGACGCTGGATTACTGCCGAACGATGATGGCGGGCTACCGGCGGGAGCAGTTTTATGTCATTTGCTTGACGGCAGATGGCAGCATTATCTGCAATCGCAAGGTGACGGAGGGCACGCTTTCAGCAGTGACGGCGTACCCGCGCTTGGTGCTGGAAGCCGCATTGAACAGCAACGCGCACAGCGTCGTATTGTGCCATAATCATCCGGGCGGCGTTGCCCTGCCGTCGGAGGATGATGTCTGCACAACACGCTATTTGCAGCAGCTGATGGAGGGTGTCGGCATCATTGTGCTGGATCATGTAATTGTCGCGGGCAACCAGACGTACAGCATGGCGCAGCACGGCGAACTGCTGCATCCATCGGAGATTATGCGGGCGATGGTAGCGGCAGCAGAGAAACCGTTGAGAAAGTAAAGAAGCAGCTTCCGATATCCCCAATTGGGGGCGGAAGCTGCTTCTTGTTTTACTTGTTGTTCGGAATGTATACCGACGCGCTGGCGCCCAGCGGAATCTGGTTCGTCGTCAGCTCCACATGCACGGGGAAGTACGCGGCATTCTGCACCGTCGTGCCGAGGTTGCCGATTTCCGTTACCGTGCCGGTAAGCACATTCGACTCGTCCATATCCAGCGTCACGGACACCTTGTCGCCCACATAGAGGTTCTTCAGGTTTACTTCGTCCACCTGCGCGACGACTTCCAGCTTGTCCACCAGCATCAGGCGCGCCAGCAGCTGCCCTTCGTACACCTGCTGACCGGGCTGCACGGCGAGCGTACCAATCACGCCGTTCTGCGCTGCCGTAATGTCCGGGGAGGCATCCGGGGTGGTAGCAGTCGGCATCAGGCGGAGCAGCGGCGTACCATTTTTCACTTGGTCGCCCACCTTCACCAGCACTTCCGCCACGCGTCCCTGCCCGACCGCCGTCAGCGTGTCACGCCGGTTCACAACGCCGCGCCCGACTTGGTCGCTGGCAGTGCGGTTCTTGTCGCGGAAGAGGGAGAGTATCTCGCCTGGCTCAAACTCGCCCGTGAGCACCTCCACCATGTATTCCGCGCCGGACACCATCGTTACGCGCCCCGTGCCGACCGAACGCCCTTCCTTGTTGGAGCGGAAGTACAGCGTTTCGCCCACGTCCACCACGCGGTTGTCGCGCTTGTCGTACGCCGTCGTGATGCTGCCCGCAATCACCCATTCGGATTCCGGGCGCATGGCAATCAGTCCGCCGTAGCGGGTGGCAACGGCAGCTGCGTCGTCGCCCGCGGCGCAGTAAATTGCCTGTACGGTCGCATCCTCCGTGGCGTAAATCGTGGTTGTGCGCATGGAGAACAGCAAATCGCCCGCGTTCACAAGGTCGCCCGCTTCCCAGGTGAAAGGCTGGAGCGTGCCGGAGAACGGCGCGGTAATATCAACGTAATTCACCGCATTCACAACGCCGCTGGACACGGAGCAGCCCGTGAGCGAAGCCGGGTCAGCCAGTGCGATAGACCCGACCACCGCCAGCGCAAGCAGGAGAGCAAACAGCTTTTTCATAGCAGAAATCATCCTTTCGTTGATTCTCTTGTCATTCGACGCTCTTTAGCGCCTCCACCATGTCAATCGACCGAACCTTGCGCGTCAGCAGCAACTGAATCAGGAACGCGAACACATAGGTAATTGCGCAAGCGCCCGCGACGGACGGAAAGGTGACATGCGTCGGGAAAACCATTGAATCGTATTCACACATTTTGAGGATAATGGTGGTGATGAGGAATCCCGGCGGAATTCCCAGCAGAACACCGATGATGGAGATGTAGTTGTTCTCGCGCAGCATCAGACGGCGGATTTCCCTCTGATGGTAGCCCAGCACCTTCAAGGTTGCGTAATCACGGACGCGCTCACTGAAGTTCATCAGCCCCATGTTGTAGCAGATGATGAACGCCAGTGCCAGCGCCGCAACGCTCAGAATCGTGAACGCCGCCGTTGTCGAGTCCATAATGCTGGACATTTCCACCAGCTGTTTTGCCGGATAGAGCAGCGTTCCCACCTCGTCCATTTCCTCCAGCAGGTGCGAACAGGCGGGCGTCGGCGCGGTAATCAGCAGCGTCGTCACTTGAAAATCGCCCTTGCGGCAGGCTTCCCATGCTTCCTTGCTCATGAACAGCCCCTGTCCGATGTTTGTGTCCGCCAGCGCGTTGATGGTCAGCGAAATGGTGTCGCTGTCTCCGGGCAGACAGATGCTCACGGTGTCGCCCAGCCCCACGTTCATCAGACCGGCTAACTTCCTGCTGATGGCGGTGCCGGTGCGCGGCAGCGTCAGGAACGTCGCATTGTCGCCCAAGGCAATGGAAGTCTGGTCATCCGTCATCACGGTCAGCAGACAGGAGCGCAGGTTCGTCTCGCTGCGCAGGCTGACGGACTGCTCCATGATGCCGTCCACCTTCATGGCGTTCAGCGTCTCACGGTAGTGGTCAAGCGAGGATGCCTGTCCGGAAATCAGGTTCGCGCGCACGTCATAGCGCAGGGTGTGCGTGTAGTAATCGTCGATAAATGTGTTGATGGATTCCTGCAAGCCGAAGGAGCAGATGATCAGCATATTGCAGCACAGGATGCCGACGAGCGACAGGAATGAACGCCCCTTGTTGCGGAAAATGTTGCGGATAATCATCTTCGTGTTGAAGGAAAAACGCCCCCACAGCCGGGGAATCCGCTCCAACAGGATGCGCGAGCCGGATTTCGGCGGTTTTGGGCGCAAAAGGCTTGCCGTCGTTTCCCGCGCCGCGCGGTTGTAGGTGTGCAGGCAAATCAGCAGACACATGACCACGGACAGCACGGCAATCAGCCAAGTGATGCCGGAAATCGGGGCGTGAAGGCGCGCCGGATAGCGCACGTTCGTCGAGACAATCGGCCAAAGAATGTACGGAATGCTGATTTGCCCCGTGAGCACGCCCAGCAGCGAACCTGCGACGGACGGCACGATGGCATAGCTGAGGTAGTGCAGCCGAATCTGCCGATCGCGGTAGCCCAGCGCTTTGAGCGTGCCCATCTGCACGCGCTGATTCTCAATCATGCGCGTCAGCGTGTTGACGACAATCATCGCCGCGACCGCGAAAACCAGCACCGGGAACAAGTAGGACAGACTGCGGAACATGCTGACGAAGTTACGCGCTGAAAGCGTGCCGCTGTGTGTGTCCTTGTCCACAATCAGCGCCGTCGGGCAGGTGTTCATGATTTCGGCGCGAACCTGCGTCAGGTCCGCGTCAGATGATGCTTTCACCAGCATTTCGGTGAACGGGAACGCCGCCATGGCTTTTGCGCTGACGTACATGTAGCCGTAGATGTCCGGCTGCGGCGTGATGTTCTTCGCCGTCACAAGGTATTCGCCGGAGAGAATTGTGCCGCGCACGAAAAAGGTGAGCGACACGCCGCCATAGGACACCTTCACCGTGTCGCCGACGGACAAATTGTGCGCCTGCGCGAACTGCTCCTCCAGCAGACAGCCGCGCGTATCCGATGCGGAAAGCTCGCTGCCCGTGCGGATAATCGGCGTGCAGATGCGCATGTCACCGTCATAGCCGTGCACCATCAAGGTCACTTCGTCACCCAAGTCAGGGCAGTCCATCTCCAGCGTGACGCGCGCCTGCACATCCTTCACACCGGTCAGATTCCGCAGCTTCAGGATGTCGTTCTTGCCAAACGACGATCCTTTCACCCAGAAATCCGCCAGATTACTCTGCGCAATCGGCGTTTCGGTGGATAGCTCCAGCATACGCCAGTTCGCGTCCAGTCCGCTGAAGCACCATGTGCCCATTGCGCAGAGGAGAAACATGGCGAGAAACTGCATGGCGCTGCGGCTCATATCGCGGAAGAGTTTTTTCGTCAGCGTTCCATGATACTTTTTCCCGCTGCTCTGCGTTACCATGTGATATCAGCCACCTTCGCGGGATGTTCATTCACGGTCATTTCCTGCACGCTGCCGTTGCGCATCCGAATCAGGCGGTTGCCCAGCGGCGCAATGCTGGCGTTGTGCGTGATGATGACGACCGTTGTGCTGTAATCGTGGCACAGGCGGGTCAGCAGATCCAGCACTTGTTCGCCCGTTTTGCTGTCCAGCGCGCCGGTCGGCTCGTCGCAGAGCAGCAGCGCCGGGTTTTTGCACAGCGCGCGGGCAATGGATACACGCTGCTGCTCGCCGCCGGAGAGCTGGGCAGGGAAGTTGTTCATTCGCTGTCCCAGCCCAACCTGCTCCAGCACTTCACGCGGATCAAGCGCACGTTCGCAGACCTGCTGCGCCAATTCGACGTTCTCCAGCGCCGTCAAGTTCGGCATCAGGTTGTAGAACTGAAAGACGAAACCCACGTCGTGGCGGCGGTATTCCGTCAGCTGAGGCGAGCGAAGCCCGGTGATTTCCTTATCCCCAACAATAATTCGCCCGCTGGTCGCTTTGTCCATGCCGCCGAGCAGGTTCAGCACGGTGGTTTTGCCCGCGCCGGACGGCCCCAGCACCACGCAGAACTCGCCCTTTTCAATGTGAAAATTGACATGATCGGACGCGTGAACAACGGTGTTGCCCGCCGGGTAGTCCTTGCAGACATCTTCAAACGAGATGTAGCTCATGCCATACACCTTCTTTCTTCCATCTTACACCCCTATTATACAGGAAGAAGGTGAATTGTCCATGAACTTTTGCCCGACATTTCCGTTTTCTCTGCAAAAAAGTCAACAGGAATTGAAGAAAAGTTAAGGCACCACCGCACAAGGAAATTGATTGGAATACGATATTTATGCGTGAATTCAGCAGGACAAAAGCCCTTCTGTGTCGAATAGAATAAAGAAAGGGGACTCTGCAAAGAATCCTTTGAAGGAGGAAAACGACTGTGTTTGAAAAGCTTCTCAGCCGTGGTGAACGGCGTTTTGGACGGTACTTCGGCATCCCGAAGCTGATGATGATTCTCTGCATCGGCATGGGTGTCACCTATGTGGCGGATTATCTGCTGGCGGCGTATCACATCAGCCTGTCGTATTACCTGATGTTCGACCGTGAAGCCATTTTCCACGGGCAAATTTGGCGGCTGGTGTCGTTTATCTTCATGCCGCCGTCGTCCTCGCCTGTGTTTCTGCTGATTTCGCTCATGTTCTACTGGTATCTGGGTACGTCACTGCAGAACACATGGGGCACGTTCCGCTTCACGGTATACTACCTCTGCGGAATGCTCGGCGCGATTCTCGCCGGCTTGATTACCGGTTACGCGACGAATACTTACCTCAATCTGTCGCTATTTCTGGCGTGCGCCGTCCTCTTTCCGGAGACCGAGGTCAACCTGATTATCATTCCGGTTAAGATGAAGTGGCTGGCGCTGGTCTATCTGCTGCCGGTTGTGCAGCAGCTGCTGACGAGCAATCTCTGGGGCATTCTGGCGCTGGTGATGAGCCTGCTCAACGTTATTCTGTTCTTCTATGGCGATTTGATCCAGCGCATCCGCGATTTCCGCCGTCGTCAGCAGTGGAAGCGTAACTGGAAGTAACGAAAGTTGAAAGGAGCGATGAATCGGGTGCGTGACCTGCTTTATCTGCTGTTTGGGTATCTTTCCGGCTGCGTGCTGTATGCGGAGGTCTTTTCGCGCGTGTTCCACAAAGAAATTGCGTCGGCCGCGAAAGACAAAAACCCCGGTGCGGCGAATGCGTTTGTGCACGGCGGATTCTGGTGCGGGGTGCTGACGCTGGCGGGCGATATGCTCAAAGGCATGGTTCCCGTGGCGCTGTATATGCACTATCTGCCCGATGCGCTGCTGACGCCCCTTGCGCCACTGGTGCTCTGCGCGCCGGTCGCGGGGCACGTTTTCCCGGCGACACGCTCGTTTAGGGGCGGCAAGGGCATTGCGACGACGTTCGGCTGCCTGCTGGGGCTGCTGCCATTCTGGACGCCGGTGCTGGTGCTGGCGTGTATCTTCATCTTCTATTCGACGATTCTGCGGATTACGCCGAATCTGTCCCGCACACGGGTGACATACTTCACGCTGCCGCTGGGGATGCTGCTGATGGAAGTGCCGTTGTGGATTTGCTTCGGTACGCTGTGCATGACGGGCATGGTGCTGGTGCGCCTGCACATCAGCACCGAGGAGCGGGAGAAACCGGCGGTGCATCTGCTCTGGTGGACTTGACGGAGACAGGGAGGCGAAAGCATGTTCAAAATCCTCATCGTCGAGGATGACACGGAGCTGTGCCAGCTGTTTTCGCATGTGCTGGAGAAAAACGGCTATCACACGCGCATGGTGTCAAACGGTCAGGAGGCGCTGGATGCGCTGGCGGAAGAGTATGTCGACCTCATTATTTCGGATATCATGATGCCTGTGATGGACGGCTACGAGCTGGTGCGCTCGCTGCGCAAAAAGAGCGTTATGACGCCCGTACTGATGATTACGGCGCGCGACGCATTCGACGACATGCGTCTCGGCTTCCTCTCCGGCACGGATGACTACATGGTTAAGCCGATTAACGTGAGCGAGATGGTGCTGCGCGTCGGTGCGCTGCTGCGCCGGGTGCAGATGATGAACGAGCATCGGCAGGTCATCGGCGAAACGGTGATGGAGTGCGACTCGCTGACCGTGACGCGCGGCGAAACCAGCATGATTCTGCCGCAGAAGGAATTCATGCTGCTCTACAAGATGGCGGCATATCCGGGCAAAATATTCACGCGGCAGCAGCTGATGGACGACATTTGGGGCTACGATTCCGATTCGGACAGCCACACGGTGGATGTGCACATCGGCCGCCTGCGTGAGCGCTTCCGCGATAATCCGGATTTTCATATTGTAACCATGCGCGGTGTGGGCTATAAGGTGGTTAAGGCATGAAGCGGCAGGAGAAGGGACGCGGCAAGCTGGATATTCGCGTGCTGTTTACCTTAGCGGCGATTGCAGAGATTCTCGGTACGCTGCTGATTGCAACGCTGCTCACGGCGCTGCTGGAAAACTTGCTGCACGAAGCGATTGAAGTACATCCACTGGTGTGGCTGCTTCTCTTTGGCACGACGATTGGGTTGACGGCGGCGACGGTGGTGAACGTGCTGCTGCTGCGTCCGGTTGTACGGCTGAGTCGCGCCATGAAGCAGGTTGCCAGCGGGAATTTCTCCGTCCGCCTGACGACGAACAGCGTCATCAACGAAATTGCGGACAGCTATGACAGCTTCAACCGGATGGTGGAGGCGCTGGGCGAAACGGAGACGCTGCAAACCGACTTTGTGTCGAACGTATCGCATGAAATCAAAACCCCTGTGAGCGCTATCGAGGGCTACACGACGCTGCTGCAAAGCACGGATGTTTCGCCGGAGCAGGCGGGGTATATCGAGCGGATTCTGCTCAACACGCGGCGTCTGTCCACGCTGGTGGGCAACATTCTGCTGCTCAGCAAGGTCAGCAATCACACGATGCCGATGAAGCAGACATGCTATCGGCTGGACGAGCAGATTCGTCAGGCAATTGTGCTGCTGGAAGCACAGTGGTCGCCTAAACAGCTTGACTTTGATGCCGATTTGGCGGAAGTGACGTGGCGCGGTCCGGAAACGCTGATGCTGCACGTCTGGACGAACCTGCTCAGCAATGCCGTTAAGTTTAGTCCGCAACGCGGATTGATTGCTGTTACGTTAAAACAAACCGACGGTCGGTTTGAAATCGCCATTACCGACCAAGGACCGGGAATCCCACCGAAGGAGCAGGAACGCATTTACCGCCGCTTCTATCAGGTGGACAGCTCGCATCAGCAGGAGGGCAACGGGCTGGGGCTGGCACTGTGCAAGCAGATTCTGGACGACTGCGGCGGCACAATTCGCGTGAAGAATCAATCTCCCTGCGGCTGCCGGTTTATTGTCACCCTGCCGGAAAAAATAGCAGGCGAAGAAGCGAAACAGGAGGAAGCTCATGGCACAGGAAAATAACACCGCGCGCGAGCAGACAGCGCTGGACAAGCTGAGTCAGGATGCGCTCAATCAGGCACGTCGGGAGCGCAAGATGATTCAAGACACCTGTATTGCGGAACTGGCGCAGTGCGATACGGAGATTCCCGAGGCGTTGGAAAAGCAGGTGCAGGCGGAGATTGCAAGTCTCCAGCAGGCGAAAGAGAACCTGTCGTCGGCACACAAAATCGCATCCTCCACCGTAGATGAGCTGTCCGCGCGTGCCGCGGATGTGGCGAAGTCCCTCAACCGAAAGTGGTATCGCATCAATCCGCCGTCGAACACGGCCATCGATGTGCAGGAGGAGGAAAAATCCTTCTTCGCGCGCGGTATGAACGGCTACAAAATCGCCCTGATAGTCTTTATCGGCAGCTTTGCGGGCGTGATGCTGGAGCTGCTGTGGTGCTTTGCGCGCCACGGCTATCTGGAAAGCCGGTCGGGGCTTGTCTGGGGACCGTTCAACATGCTCTACGGCGTGGGCGCGGCGTCGCTGTCCATCATCCTCTACCGTTTCCGCAACCGCGGCAAGTGGCTGAGCTTCTTGGGCGGATTCGTTGTCGGCAGCGTCGTCGAATACGTCTGTTCGTGGCTGCAGGAGGTACTTTTCGGTTCGCGTTCGTGGGATTACAGCCGCGTGCCGTTCAACATCAACGGGCGAATCTGCCTGCTGTATTCGCTGTTCTGGGGTGCGCTGGGTATCTTCTGGATTAAGGACATCTATCCGTTCATGGCGAAGTGGATTTTGAAACTGCCGAACCGCGCGGGAAAAATCCTCACATGGGTGCTGTCGATTTTTCTGGCGGTCAACTGCCTTGTATCCGCGGCGGCGGTATACCGCTGGTCGGAACGCCTGCATGATGAACCGCCGAAAACGTGGATTGGCAGCGTGATGGACGCACGATTCCCGAACGAGCGAATGGAGCGCATCTACGCCAACATGAATTTCGGTGACAGCGAGTGATCCACGGAGGAAACCAAACATGAACATCGACAAGAAAACCTGCATCAATATAGGAATCGTAGCATTTCTGCTGTATCTGGCGATTCACTACTGGGACGGTCTGGTCGGCCTGTTCAACCTCTTTCTGGCGGCAGCGGGAACGCTGATTAACGGCGCGATAATTGCTTATGTCCTCAATATCCTCATGCGCTTCTACGAGCGGCATATGGCGCCAAACACAAAGAAAAAGGTGTGGAATGCCATGCGCCGCCCGGTCTGCATGGCGCTGGCGTTCCTGACGCTGGTTGCGGTTATCGTTGCGCTGATTCAGATTATCCTGCCGCAGCTGATTTCCTGCGTACAGGTGCTGCTGTCATCGCTGCCAGGCGTTTTGCGCCAGATGTACGACAAGCTGATGGAAAATCCGACGATTGCAGCGCTGATGGTGGACTACAACCTCGTTCTGCCTGCGACGGAACAGGAATGGCGCGAGATTATCGAGCGCGCGGCGAATCTGCTCTTCAACGGCGCGGGCAATGTCGTCAACACGGCGGTCAGCTTCACCACCTCGCTTGTCGGCTCGATTCTCTCCCTCCTAATGTCGCTGATTTTCACCTTCAACATTCTCATCGGCAAAGAGACACTCCAGCGCCAGAGCCGCAATTTGCTGCACCGTGTTCTGGGTGATACGCGGATGGCGCGTGCCATGCACATCATCTCAACGCTGGACGATTGCTTCCATAATTATATCGTCGGCCAGTGCACCGAAGCGGTGATTCTGGGCACACTCTGCACCATCGGCATGATGCTTTTGCGGCTGGATTACGCGCTGATGCTGGGTACGTTCGTCGGCATGATGGCGCTGATTCCGATTATCGGCCCATACATTGGCGCGGCGGTTGGCTGCATCATGCTCTTCTCGATTTCGCCTGCAAAATCACTGGAATTCCTGATTTACCTCTTCCTGCTCCAGCAGGTTGAGGGCAACCTGATTTACCCCCACACGGTCGGCAGCAAATTGAAGCTGCCGGGATTGTGGGTGCTGGCGGCAGTGCTGATTGGCGGCGGCATGATGGGCATCTCCGGCATGGTACTGTTCGTCCCGCTGACGGCGGCGCTGTATCGGCTGGTGGGCGAATGGGTGCGCCGTGACCCACGGCTGGTCAAATCGGCGGAGGAAAAAGCATAAACCTGCGGCGTGCTTCCGTATCCATAGCGGAGCGCGCCGTTTTTCTGTGCACCAACACAAAACGTCCGGCATAGCTTGAAAGTGCCCCGGAAAGCTGATTGACAGCGCCGGGAAAGGAGGAATTTCGCGATGCCGACAACGTTCACGAATCAGGCAACGCTTTCTTATAACAACCAGTCGATTCCCTCCAATGTGGTGACGGGCGTGTTGACCGAGGTGCTGTCCGTGAGCAAGACCGCGATTCCGGCAGCCTACCAAAACGGCGATACGATTACCTACGCCGTGCAGCTTGTCAATTCTGGTACGGCGGCGCTGACGGGTTTGACGCTGACGGATAACCTGGGCGCGTATACCCCTGCGGCGGGTACTGCAGCGGTCGTTCCGATGACGTATCAGAGCGATACGCTGCGTTACTACCGCAACGGCATCCTGCAGGCGACGCCGACCATCGCGGCAACCAGTCCGCTGACGGTGACAGGACTGTCGATTCCCGCGGGCGGCAACACCACGCTGATGTACGCCGTCAAGACAAATCAGTTCACACCCTATGGCGCTGAGGAAAGCGTGACGAACACCGCAACCGTGACAGGCGGCGGGCTCGCTGCGCCCCTGACGGCGGAAGCAACCGTGAATGCCGACCCCGCGCCGGATTTGAGCGTTATCAAATCCATGTGTCCGACGACGGTGACGGAGGCGGGTGTGCTGACGTACACCTTCACGCTGCAAAACCGTGGCGCAACGGCAACGACGGCGACGGACAACGTGTCACTGACGGATACGTTCACGCCTGCGCTGACAATCACGAGCGTGACGCTGGACGGCACGGCGCTGACTGCCGGCACGGATTACACCTACGACGGCGCGACCTTCCGCACGCTGACACCGCTGCTGATTCCCGCCGCCACCTACACCCGCAATGCGACGACGGGCGAAGTGACAATTACGCCCGGCATGGCAACGCTTGTTGTCACGGGTACGGTTTGATCATTGCTTGCCCGGTCTGCTCGCGCGGATCGGGCATTTTTCCACGCTTGACAGGAAACGGGAAAACAGCGTATAATCAAAGCAGCATAACCGAGAAGAGGAGTCGCAACCATGAAGAAAAAGTGTCTGCTGGTATGTTTGCTCTGCTGTTTGCTGTTTGGTTTTGCGCTGGCAGAAGAACCGATGACGGAGACGGTGCTGTTTGAGGGCAGACAGCCTGCATCGGGCGGCTGGAATCTTGCGCTGACCATTGACACAACGAACGTTAACGGCACATTCGACCCGTCGCTGATTTCCGAAAACGGGTATTTTGCCGTGACGTATGACGGGGTGCAAAATGGCGTCTATCTGGCGCTGTCCGACTGGGAAGGCGGCGTGTGGGCGCAAATCAACGTGCCGTCCACCTGCACGCAGACGGATGGAATGTACACGGCGGTCTTTTCGTTTGAGCAGTGCCGGATGGCGTATGGCAGCATGGATTTCGCGGCAGCAGATCAAATTTGCGTTGGCACGTCCGCATCCACCAAGACGATGGTGATTCACAAGGTTGCGTGGTACGGGGCGGCGCAGACGGATTCGCTGGGCGCAGATGAGGTGCTGTTCAGCGGCGCGGCGACGTCCACCGCACAGAATGAGTGCCTTGTCTTCCGATTCACGCAGCACGTCGGCGGCACATTCGATGCGTCGCAGATGCGCACGGACAGCCGGCTTTACGTCGAGTACAGCGGCGCGAAATACGGTGTGTATCTGGCACTTTCCAGCCATTCCGGCGCGACGCAGTGGGCGAAGGTGAATGCCTCGGAGACGGTGAAGGTGTCCGAAGGGCGCTACGGGGCGTATTTCGATGAAAGCGCGATGGCAATGGCGTTCGGGTCGAATTTTGCCCGGCTGGATCAAATTAGCGTGTATTCGTCGGGCAAACAGCCCGTGACGCTGCATAAGCTGGCGTATTTTGCGGGGACGGGCGATGTGGTGGATACGTCCGACGGCCGCTGGGATCGCCCGGATACCGGCATTGCCTTCATTGGCGACAGCATCTGCCAGAACGCGAAGCTGCTTTACGGTGATTGGAACACGATTCTCGGCCGCAGCGACTGCGCGAATTATGGCATCGGCGGGCAGACGACGCTGGAGTGCCGCGCGCGTATTGGGGAGCTGGCGGCGCGCAATTATCGGCAGATTGTGTTCATCTGCGGCATCAACGACATCGGACACGGCTATACAAAGGAAGAAATCGTGCAGAATTACGCCGCCATGATTGAGACGGTGCAGGCGAATAACCCGGACTGCCAGTTTGTGATTCTCAGCACTTTGCCCACGACGAGCGCATTTTACAGCGGTCAGCAGGGGAAAATTACGCTGCTGAATCTGGCGTTCAAGCGGTTCGCGAATAAGACGCCAAACGTAACGTTTGTGGATGCGTACAGCGCGTTCTGCCCCAAAGCGGGCGAATACGCCTACCCCGAACTGCTCAGTGACGGGCTGCATCCGAACGCGGAAGGTTATGTGAAAATTGCGGAAATGCTCACGCCATATCTGCTTCCAGAGACGGATTTTGCGATTGAATAACAGCAGAATACACAAAATTGCAACGATATTTTTGGCGAAAATCGAAGTAGTTCCATTATGCGCATCATTTGCCCGTTGATTTTTCATCCGAGTTGTGATAGCATTGTTCAATGTGCTGCGAAACTGTTTTTCTTAAAGAACTATGCAAAACGGCAGGCAGCACCAGAAACTGGAATTTCTGCAAAGGAGGCGTGGCAAATGCGATATACCCGCGAGCAGGCCTGTCTGGCGTGGCTGTCGCAGGGGATGTTAGGCAGCAGACGGCTGAAAAAGCTGCTGGATGAATACGGCAGCGCAGAAGCCGCGTATGATGCCTTTCAGCGCGACCACGGCGCATCCTTGCAGAACAGGATTTCGGATTACAGCCTGTCGCTGCTGCGGGCAAGCGCGTCGCGTGAGAAGCTGCATGATATGCTCGTGACCATGCGGAAGTGGAATATGGGGCTTGTCTCGATGGCGGACGACATGTATCCGGAGTCCCTGCGAAACATTCCCGAACCACCGTACATGCTCTTCTATCAGGGGGATTTGCGCGCGGCGGAGGGCAGGTGCATCACCGTTATCGGTTCGCGGAGCGCGACGGTTGCAGGCATTGCGGCAACAAAATCGCTCTGCCGTGATTTGAGCAAGCAGGGCGTGTGTATCGTCAGCGGACTGGCGGTCGGCATTGATGCGGCGGCGCACGATGGGTGCCTGGACGGCGGCAGCCCGACCATCGGCGTAGCGGCAAGCGGGCTGAACGTGCCGTATCCATCGGAAAACGTGGCGCTGAAAGCGCGAATCCTTTCACAAGGCGGGCTGCTGCTGAGTGAATATCCGCCGGACATGCAGTCAAGCAAGTATGTCTTTGCGGTACGCAACCGCATTCTGGCTGGACTCGGCCATGCGGTGGTGCTGATGGAAGCACGCATCCGTTCCGGCAGTATGCTGACCGTGCATCACGCGCTGGATCAGGGCAAGGATGTGTTCGCTTATCCGGGCATTCCGGACGCGCCGATGTCCGAAGGGGCGCATCAACTCCTGCGGGAAGGCGCAGTCTACTTCACAAGTGCGAAGGATATTCTGGAGGACATGGACTGGCAGCCCGCCGCAAGCATCCCGAAACGGCAGGATACGGGTCAGCCGCGCCCCGCACCCCGGAAAAGGGAACCGCAGCCCACCCCGGCCAAAGCACCGAAAGCTCCGCCTGTGATGGAGCAGAAAGCGCCCCCGCCGGAATCGCCTAAAGCGCCTGAAATCCCGCTGCCGCCGATGGACGACGTGCAGAAGCGGATTTACAATGCCTTGGCGGACGGTGAGCGCTCCTTTGATCAGCTGGCTTCGCAGACGGGGCTGGACGCATCAAGGCTGATGGCATCACTGACTATGCTGCAAATCCTCGGTGCAGTGAAGGCACTACCCGGAAAAAGCTATTGCAGGGCGACAGAATAGCCCTTCTCTCATTTCCAAATTTATCGGAGGGGTAAACAACCATGACGGCAGCCAAGCAGAAACTCATTATTGTCGAATCTCCCGCCAAGGCGCGAACCATCAGCAAATTTCTGGGCAAGGGCTACAAGGTCGAGGCCTCGCAGGGGCATGTGTGCGACCTGCCCAAAAGCCAGATTGGCGTGGACGTGGACAACGACTTTGCCCTTAAGTACATCACAATCCGCGGGCGCGGCGAAATTCTTAACCGCATCCGCAAAGAGGCGCGCACCGCGTCGCAGATTTACCTCGCAACTGACCCGGACCGCGAAGGGGAAGCGATTTCGTGGCATCTGAGCCATGTGCTGAACATGGATCCAAGCCAGCCGTGCCGCATTGAGTTTCACGAGGTGACGAAAAAGGCAATTCAGAACGCGCTGAAGTCCGCCCGTCCGGTGGATATGGGGCGCGTGGACGCGCAGCAGGCACGCCGTGTGCTGGATCGTCTCGTCGGCTATAAAATCAGCCCGCTGCTGTGGGCGAAGATTAAGAAGGGGCTTTCTGCCGGCCGTGTGCAGTCCGTCGCGACGCGCATGGTGGTGATGCGCGAGGAAGAAATCGAGGCGTTTATCCCGGAGGAATACTGGGAGATTTCCGCCAAGCTGCTGGCGCATCAGGCGCACGGGCGCAAGCTGCACTTCACGGCGCGCCTTGCCACGCTCGACGGGCAGAAAGCGGTGATTGCCAACGCGGAGGAAGCGCAGAAAGCAGTCGAACGCATTCAGAAAGCACATTTTGCGGTCAACAGCATCAAAATGAGCGAAAAGCGCAAGATGCCTGCTGCACCGTTTACGACGTCCTCTTTGCAGCAGGAAGCCAGCAGAAAACTGGGCTTCACGACGGCAAAGACGATGCAGGTTGTCCAGCAGCTCTACGAAGGCATTGACCTTGAAGGCGAGGGCACGCAGGGTATCGTCAGCTACATCCGTACGGACAGCGTCCGCATCTCGGATGAAGCCCTGAATGCCCTGCGCGAGTACATCCCGGAGCGTTTCGGCAGCGACTATCTGCCGGAGAAGCCGAACGAGTACAAGGGGCGCAAGAACGCGCAGGACGCGCATGAAGCCATCCGCCCGACCGACGTCCACCGCACGCCGGACAGCATCAAGCCGTCGCTGACGAAGGAGCAGTACAACCTCTATAAGCTGATTTACAACCGCTTCCTGGCGAGCCAGATGATGCCCGCCCTCTATGAAACGATGACGATGGAAATCAGCGGCGACGGCGTGGGAATGCGCTTCTACGGCGAACACAAGAAGTTTGCGGGCTTCACCTCGGTGTATGAGGAAAGCACGGATGACGACGTGGCGTCGAGCGAAACGACGCTGCCGCAGCTGTCCGAGGGTGACGCTGTGGCAGTTGCCGATGTCGCCAGCGAGCAGCACTTCACCCAGCCGCCGTCCCGCTACACAGAAGCGTCGCTGGTTCGCATGATGGAGGAAAAGGGCATCGGACGCCCGTCTACCTATGCGCCGACCATCACGACCATCATTTCTCGCGGTTACGTCAGCCGGGAAAAGAAGCGCCTGTATCCCACCGAGCTGGGACGCATGGTGACGAGCATGATGGAAACGTACTTCGAGGACATTGTTGATGTGGAGTTCACCGCCGAGCTGGAAGACAAGCTGGACAAGGTGGAAGAAGGCGAAATGGACTGGAAGCAGATTCTGCGCGACTTCTACCCGCCGTTTGAACAGACGCTGAAGCTGGCGGAGCAGCAGATTGAAAAGGTGGAGGTCAAGGACGAGCCGAGCGACGTGCCGTGCGACAAGTGCGGCGCGATGATGGTCTACAAAATGGGGCGGTTCGGCAAATTCCTGGCTTGCCCGAACTTTCCGGAATGCCGCAATACCAAACCGATTGTCACCTACATTGACGCGCCGTGCCCCAAGTGCGGTGCGCGTCTGATGGAAAAGACGAGCCGCAAGAACCGCAAGTTCTACGGCTGCGAGCGCTACCCGGAATGCGACTTTGTGTCGTGGGAGAAGCCGGTGACGGAGAAATGCCCCGTCTGCGGCAGCTATATGGTGGAAAAGCGCGGCCGCAAGGGCGAAGTATGGCACCTGTGCGCCAATGAAACGTGCCACCACCGCATTGAGGTGCAGGCAAGCGAGGAGGAAGCGGATGAGTAATCTGCACGCAACGGTCGTCGGCGCAGGGCTGGCGGGCAGCGAGGCAGCGTGGCAGCTGGCGCGGCAGGGGATTGCCGTCACGCTGATTGAAATGAAGCCGGAGAAGATGTCCCCGGCGCATCACAGCCCGCTGTTTGCGGAGCTGGTCTGCTCGAACTCTCTGCGCAGTGATCGCCTGACGAACGCTGTCGGCCTGCTGAAGGAAGAAATGCGCCTGATGCACTCGCTGGTGATGGAAGCGGCGGATTTGGCGCGCGTTCCGGCGGGCGGTGCGCTGGCTGTTGATCGCGAAACGTTCTCCGGGCATATCACGAAAAGTCTGCGGGAGCATCCGCTGGTGGAGGTCGTCAGCGGGGAAGTCACGGAAATCCCGGATGGCCCGGTGATTATTGCGACTGGGCCGCTGACCAGCGACGCGCTGAGCGAAACCATCAGCCGTCTGCCGGGGCTGGAAACGCTGAATTTCTACGATGCGGCTGCCCCGATTGTCACGGCGGAATCACTGAACATGGACAAAGTGTTCCGGCAATCCCGCTATGACCGCGGCGACGACTATCTGAACTGCCCGATGACGGAAGAAGAGTACAACGCGTTTGTGGATGCGCTGCTGGCGGCGGAAACGGCGGATATTCACGGCTTTGAGGAGACGAAAGTCTTTGAAGGCTGTATGCCGGTGGAGTCGATGGCGCGGCGCGGGCGCATGGTGCTGGCGTTTGGCCCGATGAAGCCGGTCGGTCTGCGCGACCCGAAGACGGGCAAAGAGCCGTATGCCGTCGTGCAGCTTCGACAGGACAACGCAACGGGCACGCTGTACAACCTCGTCGGCTTCCAGACGCGGCTGAAGTGGGGCGAGCAGAAGCGCGTTTTCGGCATGATTCCCGGCTTGGAGAATGCGGAATTTGCCCGCTACGGCGTCATGCACCGCAACACGTTCCTGCATTCGCCGGGCTTCCTGAATGCGCACTTCGAAATGATTTCGCGTCCGCAGTGCTATTTCGCGGGGCAGATGACGGGCGTCGAGGGTTATGTGGAAAGCGCGGCGAGCGGTCTGCTTTGCGGCTTGAGCCTTGGGCGCGATTTGCGTGGGCTGGGCACGGTCGAACTGCCGGGCATCACTGCCATGGGCGCAATGGGACGCTATGTCTCCACGCCGAACCGCGATTTTCAGCCGATGAACTGCACGTTCGGCCTGTTAGACGGTCTGCTGGTGGACAAGCAGCACAAAAAAATCCGCAATAAACAGGAACGCTATACTGTGATTTCGGAGCGTTCGCTCAGCTATTTGCGGGATTGGGTCACGGAAATGCAGGTTTGAGGCAAAATCGCGTGACAATGGGCGCGGTTTGTGGTATGATGTGCATGGGCGCAGGAAAAAATCCGCGTTCAGGAGGAAAACAATGAGCATGGAACTCAGAGGCACGACGATTTGCGCCGTGCGCAAAAATGGCCACACCTCGATTGCGGGCGATGGTCAGGTGACAATGGGGCAGAGCGTTATTTTCAAGTCTCATGCCCACAAGGTTCGCCGTCTTTATGGCGGACAGGTTGTAATCGGCTTTGCGGGCGCTGTGGCGGATGCGTTTACCCTGTGCGATAAGTTTGAGGAAAAGCTGACCCAGTGCGGCGGCAACCTCGAACGCGCGGCGGTTGCGCTGGCGCAGATGTGGCGCAGCGATTCCGGAATGCGTCAGCTCGAAACGCAGATGATCGTGGCGGACAAGGATACGCTGCTGGTCGTCAGCGGCACGGGCGAGGTCATCGACCCGGACGAGGGCGTGGTCGCGATTGGCTCCGGCGGCAATTATGCGCTGGCAGCGGCGCGCGCGCTGGTGCAGAACACCGACCTCTCCGCGCACGACATTGCGGAAAAGGCACTGCATATCGCGGCGAGCATCTGCGTATTCACCAACGACAACGTGATCGTCGAAGACGTGTAAGGAGGGGCAGACATGGCAGAATTGACGCCCCGGCAGATCGTCCGGGAACTGGATCGCTACATTGTTGGTCAGGATGAAGCCAAGCGTGCTGTCGCAATTGCGCTGCGCAACCGCTATCGCCGCTCCAAAGTGGATGATGCGATGCGCGAGGAAATCAGCCCGAAGAACATCCTGATGATTGGCCCGACGGGTGTCGGCAAGACGGAAATTGCCCGTCGGCTGGCGAAGCTCGTCAGCGCGCCGTTCATCAAGGTGGAAGCAACGAAATTCACCGAAGTCGGCTATGTAGGCCGCGACGTGGAGAGCATCGTGCGCGATTTGGTGGAGAATGCCATCCGCATGGTGCGCGAAGAGCATACGGCGCGTGTCGCTCCGCGCGCGCGTGTGATTGCCGAAGACCGGCTGGTGACGCTGCTGGTGAATCCGCCGAAGAAGCCCTCGAACAGCTTCTCGCTGGATTATCTGCTGGGTCGCGCGAAGTCGCCCGAAACGCCCGCGAAGGAAGAAAATGCGGAGCTGGCGGATGAGCGTGAACGGCTTCGTCAGCAGCTGATGAAGGGCGAAATCGAAGACCGCGAGCTGGAGATTGAGGTCGAAGAAGCTGCGCCGTCGCTGGAAGTAGGCGGCAGTGCTATCAGCCTCGGCGACATGATGGGCAACATGATGCCCAAAAAGACGAAGCTGCGCCGCGTGAAGGTCAAGGAAGCCCGCAAGATTCTGGAACAGGAAGAAGCGGACAAGCTGATTGATCAGGACGCCGTGCAGGAGGAAGCGATTCGCCGCGCCGAGCAGGACGGCATCGTCTTCATCGACGAGATTGACAAGATTGCAGGTCGCCGCGGCGGTTCGGGTCCGGACGTGAGCCGCGAGGGCGTGCAGCGCGACATTCTGCCGATTGTCGAGGGCAGCACGGTCAATACCAAGTACGGTCCGGTCAAGACGGACTACATGCTGTTTATTGCGGCGGGTGCGTTCCATGTGGCAAAGGTCAGCGACCTGATTCCGGAACTGCAGGGGCGCTTCCCGGTGCATGTGCAGCTGAAGAGTCTGACGCGCGAGGACTTCCAGCGGATTCTGACGCAGCCGGACAACGCGCTGACGCTGCAATACAAGGCGCTGCTGGCGGTGGACAAGGTGATGCTGACGTTCGAGGACAGCGCCATCGAAGCGATTGCGAACGCGGCGTTCACGGCGAACGAGACGGCGGAAGACATTGGTGCGCGCCGCCTGCACGCTGTGTTCGAGCAGGTGCTGGAGGACATTTCCTTCAACGCGGGTGACGAGAATATGCCGCCGTTTGAGCTGACTATCAACGGCGAGTACGTTCAGCAGCATCTTTCCGGCGAGAACAAGCCAACGGATCTGCGTAAGTATATTCTGTAAAATTCACAAATCGGCTGTCAGAAAAATCCGGCAGCCGATTTTTCTTGTTCAGCCCCTTTGCATTCTTCTGATTTCATGGTATAATACGCATATCTGTGAAAAGGAGTGATCGGACATGAAAAAGATTGGTATGATTGGCGTCGGCAATATGGGCGGCGCAATTCTGCGTGGTATGATTGCATCCGGCTATGTGGCGGCGGAAGACGTGATGGCGTGCTTGCACAGCGAGGAAAAGCGTCAGGCACTGGCTGCGGAAATTCCGGGGGCTGACCTGCACGACGGATGCCAAGGCGCTGGCGCAAGAGTGCCGTATGATTGTGCTGGCGGTGAAACCGCAGGTGCTTGGCGAACTGCTGGACAGCATCAAGGGTGAAATCAATGACCGCGCGCTGGTGTCGATTGCGGCCGGCTGGACGATGGACATGCTCACCAACAAAGTTGCCGGAACGACCGCGACGCTGCTGCGTGTGATGCCGAATACGCCCGCGCTGGTGGGGGCTGGCATGACCGCAATTTGCCGCCAGACGACGCTCTCCGCGGCTGATTTGGCATATGCGCAGGGTATTTTTGATGCAATTGGCGAAACGGCGGTCATTGACGAGAAACTGTTTGACGGCTTCATTGCGGTCAGTGGCAGCAGTCCGGCGTATATCTTCATGCTGATTGAAGCAATGGCGGATGCGGCAGTTCGCGAAGGCATTCGCCGCCCGGATGCTGTCAAAATGGCGGCACAAGCGGTGCTTGGCAGCGCAAAAATGGTGTTGGAAACAGGGAAGCATCCGGGGCAGCTGAAGGATGAAGTTTGTTCTCCGGCTGGGACGACCATCGAAGCGGTGGCAATGCTGGAGAAGCGCGGTTTCCGGGCGGCAGTGCAAGATGCGATGGCGGTCTGTGCGGAAAAATCCCGGCAGATGTCTAAATAATCAATAAATTCAATATGACAAAAGGGGAGTCAAGCATGACGGAAGCCCGTCCTCGCAAACAGGTTAATATTTACACCGACGGTGCCTGCTCTGGCAATCCGGGGCCTGGCGGCTGGGGCTGCATTCTGGAATTTGGACCGCACCGCAAGGAAATGAGCGGCTATATGGCGGGCACGACGAACAATCGCATGGAGCTGTTCGCTGCAATCAGTGCGCTGGGGGCGCTGAAGGAGCCGTGCGACGTGAAGCTGTATTCGGACAGCGCATATCTGGTCAACGCCTTCAACGAGCATTGGATTGACGGCTGGAAGAAGCGCGGCTGGAAGAATGCTGCCGGTCAAGCGGTTGAGAATCAGGATCTCTGGTTCATTTTGCTGGCGCAGACCAAGAAGCACCATGTAACGTTCTACAAGGTCAAGGGTCACGCTGACCATCCGGAAAACATCCGCTGCGACGAATTGGCGACGGGCGCGATTAAGGAGTATCGGCGCATCAACGCCATGGATGAGGAGTCCAAAGCCTGAAATCAGCGTGAGGGAGCGATACATACAACTATTCGCTAAACCACAGTTTCACGAATAGTTGCGTCGATTTTGAAGCAAGGAGGGCGATTCGGTGCCAAATCAGCAGCCTACATACCGCGAACAAGTCGATGCGCAGCGAATCATCCAAATTCGCGAGATTCTCAAAGACCTGCCGCAAGCCTGTGGTGATTTCATCCGCAGCATTGCCGTGACGACCGGTACGTTCACGCGCTTGGCATATGCCATCGACCTACGGACGTTCTTCACATTTTTGCAGCGCGAGCGCGTCGCGTTTGCTGATACGCCGCTGACGCACCTGACCGACCAGCAGATTGGTTCTGTCACGCAGAGCGACTTGACGGCGTACATCGAGTATCTGACCTACTACTTCAAAGAACAGGATGCTGATGAAGAAACTGCCCCGCTGAAGCCGTTGGTCAATCATGAACTGGCAATTAAACGGAAATTGTCAGCAATCCGGTCATTCTACGAATTTCTATTCAAGAATCAGCGAATCAGCGCCAATGTGACGACGCTGGTGTCTCTTCCCAAAATCCACGAAAAGCCGATTATCCGGCTTTCGCAGGAAGAAATGGTCCGGATGCTGGAGCAATCTGCAACAGGTGCTGGGTTGTCGGAGCGTCAGAAAACATACCAGAAGCTGACAGCCAAGCGTGATTTTGCGCTGATTTCGCTGTTTCTGGGTACGGGCATACGCGTTTCGGAGTGCGTCGGACTGAATATTTCCGATGTGGATTTGGAAAACAATGCTTTTCTGGTGACACGAAAAGGCGGCAATCAGGTCGTGTTGTATTTTCCGCCGGAAGTCGCGACGGCACTGGCAGATTATCTGGATGCTCGCCGGGAAATCGCGGCATTGCCCGGTCATGAGGATGCGCTGTTTCTATCCCTGCAAAAGCGGCGGATTACGCAGCGCGCCGTGCAGAATCTCGTGAAGAAGTATGCCTCCGTTGCCGCGCCGCTGAAGCCGAAAATCAGCCCGCATAAGCTCCGCAGCACTTTTGCGACGAACCTCTATCAGGAAACTGGCGATATTTACTTGGTGGCGGATGTGCTTGGGCATTCCTCCGTCGATACGACGCGCAGACACTACGCCGAAATGACTGACCGCCGCCGCCGAATGGCTGCGGAGCGCGTGGTATTGCCGACGCTGGAGGAAGTCACCGGCCATCAACCGCCGGAGCAGGACGAAAATCAGGATACCGAAAAGGGAGAAACGTGACTTCCCTGCCGCGCTTCTCCCCTTTTTTAGGATTCTTCTTCCAGTTCAATGCCCGTGATGCTGATGGCGCGATAATCTGCGTCGCCCATCACGCATTTCATGCAGTTGTCGCAGATTTTGTCCGGGTCAAGGTCGCACCGCTGGCATTCGCCGCAGTCGATGCACTCCCGGTCGTACAGTACACATTGCTTCGCCATTGCGTATCCCTTCTTTCCACAATTATTATAGCAGGTTTCGACAAAAATTCAAGCCGGAACGAACGGTTGTTTGATTTTTGCGGCGAATTGTGCTATAATAAGCGCATCAACACAGAAAGGCGGCGATTTTCCCCATGCAAAGACCTCGTGGCGATAATCAGCAGCGCATCCTCGATTTTATCAAGTCTGAAATTCAAACAAAAGGTTATCCGCCGTCCGTGCGCGAAATTGCGCAGGCGGTCGGACTGAAATCCACCTCCACCGTGCATGGGCATCTTCAGCGGCTGGAAAAGCGCGGTCTGCTTCACCGTGACGCGATGAAACCGCGTGCCATGGAAGTGACGGGCGACCCGAATTTTATCCGCAACAACTCCACCGCCGTGCCGGTTGTCGGGCGTGTGACGGCAGGTCAGCCGATTTTCGCGGAGGAAAATCTAGAAGAGTATGTGCCGATTCCGGACATTATGCTGGGTGAAGGCGAACACTTCATCCTCCACGTTAAGGGCGATTCGATGATTGAGGCGGGCATCCTTGACGGCGACTACATTATTGTGCGCAAGACCAGCGAGGCGCTCAACGGCGAAATCGTCGTTGCGATGATTGATGACAGCGCGACGGTCAAGCGATATTTCAAGGAGGATGGGCACTTCCGGCTCCAGCCGGAGAACCGGACGATGGAACCGATTTATGCGGATGAAGTAACGATACTTGGCAAGGTCACTTCGCTTTATCGCCTGCTGAAGTAAAGGGGGCGATAAAAATGGCTCAAGGCATGGACGAAAAAGCACTGAAGCGCCAGAAGTATGGCATTCCGACGTACTCATTGGCGGAAGAACTGCTGAACAGCATCTCCCACGGCATCGGTGCAGGCTTAGGCATTGCGGCGCTTGTCCTCTGCATTGTGAAAAGTGCCCATGCGGGCGACGGCTACAAACTGGCATCCAGCATCGTCTTCGGACTGACGACAACACTGCTGTACCTGATGAGCTGCCTATATCACGCGCTGAAAGTCAATCGCGCGAAGAAAGTCTTTCGCGTGTTCGACCACTGCACAATTTTCCTGCTGATTGCTGGAACGTACACGCCATACACGCTGGTGACGCTGCGCGGCCCGGCTGGCTGGGTAATGTTCGGCATCGTGTGGGCTGTCGCGATTACAGGCGTTGTGCTGAACGCGGTGAACCTCAAGAAGTTTGCAAAAATCAGCGTCGTCTGCTATGTGGCGCTGGGCTGGGTGATTCTGCTGGCTACCAAAACGCTGGTGGCGAATCTCGCCTACCCTGGCTTGGTGCTGCTCGTGGCGGGCGGCGTGGCGTACACCGTAGGCGCGGTGCTGTACGCCATCGGCTCGAAGAAGAAGTATTTTCACTCCATTTTCCACTTCTTCTGTCTGATTGGCACGGTGCTGCACTTCTTCTCCATCTACTTCTACGTCCTGTAAAGGAGCGCGCGATGCATCAGGAGATTCTTTTCCCGCACGAAAAAACAGCGCTGTATCCCCTGCTGGCACAGCAGATTGCGGCCTTGGCGGAGGATTCGCAGCCGCTTTCGACGCTGGCGAACGCATCCGCGCTGCTGTATGAAGCGCTGCCGGATATCAACTGGGCGGGCTTCTACCTCGCCAGCGGCGATATGCTGCATCTTGGCCCATTTCAGGGCAGGACGGCCTGCACGCAGATTCCGTTCGGCCGCGGCGTATGCGGCACAGCGGCGGCAACGCGACAGGTGCAGGTGGTGCCGGATGTGGAGCGTTTTCCGGGGCATATCGCCTGTGACAGCGCGTCCCGGTCGGAAATCGTTCTGCCAATTTGGGTGGACGGGCGCCTCCTCGGTGTGCTGGACATTGATTCGCCAAGCCTGAACCGTTTCACGGAGGAGGATGCGGACGGATTGACCGCATTCGTTGCAGCGCTGACCCGTTCGGTGGACTTCGCACATGGATTGCTGAAATAAACAAAATCCCTTCCAAAGTCGTGTGACGATGGAAGGGATTTTTCATATGGTGGATTACAGCCAGTTTTCGTGGGCTGCCTTGTATTCGCGGACAGCTTCATCGGCATCGGCAATCAGTGCCGCCGCCTCATCGGTGGAGTAGACCGTCGCGCCGCTGGCACAGGCGTGTCCCCCGCCGTGGTACTTTTCCGCCACCTGATTGATGGTCAGAAAGCGGGAACGCAGACGGACACGCGTCGATCCATCCGGCGATTCAATGAACGCCAGCCAGCACAGATAGCCGCGAATGCCCTCCAAATAGGAAATGGCGGCACTTGCCTGCTCGTAGCTGAGGCCAAACTGCGTCTGCACGTCCTTGCTGACGGAGAAATACGCGACACCGTTCTCTGTGCGGTGCATGTTCTCGTAGACGTACGCCTTGAACTTCAGCGAATTGTACTCCACCGAGTAGAGATTCGCGAACAGCCATTCCGTGTCGATGCCGGTATCCAGCAGCATCGCGGCAAGGCGCATGGTGTCGCCGGAAACGCAGGAGAAGCGGAAGCGCCCGGAATCCGTGACCATGCCTGTATACAGATACAGCGCGGCGTCCTTCGTCAGCGTCAGTTCGTCACGGCACTTGTCGTAGAAATCCGCCACCATTTCACATGCGGACGAGCGCTCTTCCTCCACCCACATCAGGTCGCCATACGGTTCAACGTTGATGTGGTGGTCGAGCTTCACAAGCTCCTTGCACAGCGCGTACTTCGGGTTGGAAATGCGGCTGGCGACGGAAACGTCCAGCACAATTGCGAGAGAATGCGCGTATACGTCGTCGGCGACGGGCGCATCGTCTTCACCCAGAAACGCCAGATAGTCGGAATGCTCATCATCCACAATCAGCACTTTCTTGTCGGGAAAGCTCGCCTGAATCAGCGCCTTCATGCCCTTCGTCGCGCCTACGCAGTCCCCGTCGACGCGCGAATGCCGGAAGAGCATAATCGTGTCGTATGCCTTCATCTTTTCCAGAATTTGATGCTGTATATCCATTTATTTGCTTTCTCCCATCATTTCATCCAAATCATGCAGCATGGCCATTGCTTCCTCGCGATTTTTCAGCGTCGCGCCGCTGGCTTTCATGTGCCCGCCGCCGCCGTATTTGACGGCAATCGGGTTGATGTTGAAGCGGCTTGACCGCAGTTCGCACAGCACGCCCTTGTCGCTCTCGGTGAAGTTGACCCAGATGTCCACGCCGCGCATATCCGCCATGCTGTTGACCATGCCGCGGGACAGCGTGAAGTCATCCACGCCGTACTCAGCTTTCCCGTCCATCGTCGTATAGACATACGCGACGTTCTTCTCCGTGAACTGCACATGCAGCAGAAACTTCGCCCGCACGACAAGCTGGGCATAATCGCTGGCATACAGATTGCGATAGAGTGCGTTTGTGTCAATCGGCTGCTCCATCAGGTAGGAGGCAAGGCGAAACGTGCGGGCATTCGTCGCGTCATAGCGGAAGCGCCCGGAATCCGTCACCATGCCGGTGAACAGCGCCGTCGCTGCCTGCGGATTCAGCGACCAGCTGCATTCCTGCGCCATCTGCGCCACCAGACCGCAGCAGCTCTCGAACGTGTCGTCCGTTGCTTCAATGTCCGCAATTTTCTCCACGAAGATGTGGTGGTCGATGCGGGCGGTCTGCGCGGCAAGTGTGTAACGGGTATCGCTGATGAGCGACTTGGCGGATGTATCCAGCACGATGGCGAGCGCGCCCAGATAAGCACTGTCGGGAATCTCGTCCATGATAGAATCTTCCATAAAGCCGTAGCGCCCCGCGCCGTCACCCACCATGTGCACCGTTTTGTCCGGATAATTCGCCAGAATCAGGTGCTTGAGGCCAATCTGACTGCCCAGCGCATCACCGTCCGGGTTGGTGTGGCGGTGCAGGATGATGGTCTGGTGCGCGGCGATAGCGTCTCGAATCAGTTCAAACATGTGCAGGAGCCTCTCTTCCGTCAAAATAGCCCTTGTAGACGACCTTGTATGGGCTGTTCGGGAACAAATAATGGTGCAAATCAATAAAGTAGTCGTCTGTCATGCTGGCAATGTAGTCTACCACAATCTGATTTGGGTCACAGTCCGCATAGGGCTTGACGCGCGGATAGTATGAGCGAGTCACATAGGCGATATGATGCGTGAAAATGGGCGACGTGGTGTGGTTTTCGCGCAAATCATCCAGCAGCTGCCCGTACATCTCCTGCATCATGGGGCGCACGGTGTCGGACAGGTGCGCGGCCTTGGCAGCTTCGTTGTAAATCAGCTTGTAATTCTCCGCTTTGGACGCCCGCAGCGCCTCGAAATGCACCGTATCCAGTTTGATGTAGGGCTTCCCGTAGCTGTTTTCGATGATGTTGACGACCAGATTGTTGATGATTTCCGCATTCAGCGAGCCAATCTCGTGCTCCGCATAGGCATCCTCCGCCGTCATCTTGACGCGCGCGGCATCCTGCCGATCCTTGCCTAAATAGGCGATAATGTCCGCTACGCGCACGACATTCCCTTCCAGCGTGGAGGGCTGAATGCGGTTCGCATAGCCATCCTCCGTATAGGCGCGTTCCATCATCCGGTCAAATTCCGCGAAGCTGTCCACCGGCACGGGGCGGTATTCCTCCAGCTCAATTTCGCCGTTGTGTCCGGCAATGCCCACCAGCGTCTGCAAGCTGATGTTGAAGGGGTAAATGCCGTCCAGCACGCGGACAGAGTGGATGTTGTGGCTGAAATGCCGCCCGGTGTGCTGCATGGAAATCTCGTTTAGGAACACTTCGCCCGAATGTGCAAACGGCGGATGCCCGATGTCATGCCCCAAGGCAATCGCCTCAATCAGGTCGAGATTGAGGTTCAGGGCGCTGCCGATGGTGCGCGCAATGCGGGATACCAACTGCACATGCAGACTGCGGCGCGTCACGTCATCGTTGCGGATGAGTGAAAACACCTGCGTCTTGTCGGTATAGCGGTTGAAATACGGACAGTGCATAATTTTATCCACATCATGCAGGAAAGCTGGTCGCCAGACGCTGCCCGCATCACGCGGCGAGGCTGCGCGGCGGATGACGCTTGTATTTGGGCAGAAAACCTTGGGACTTGTGCCGTGCTGCCGGTCGCTTTCAATCCGGCGCGCCATTTCTTCAGATAATGATTCAAAACGGGGCATTCAATCGCCTCTTTTCATTGCGCTTCTGTTCCATCCAGTGCGCTGAGCGCGGCTTCATCCGCCACCAGCGTGAAATCAGGATGCAGCTGGAGAATCGAAGCCGGAACGCGCGGGGTCACAGGCCCGAAAAACGCCTGTTTGAGGATATTTGCCTTGCTTTCGCCGGACACGACCATCACAATCCGCCGCGCCTGCATGATGCCGCAGATGCCCATCGTGTAGGCGAAATGCGGCACATCCGCTTCCGATGCGAAAAAACGCTTATTCGCCTGAATGGTGGCATCCGTCAGTGCAACGCGGTGCGTGTCCTTCTGGAACACGTCTTCCGGCTCGTTGAAGCCGATGTGCCCATTTGGCCCAAGTCCCAGCAGCTGGAGATCAATGCCGCCCAGATGGCGGATGGTCGCGTCGTAATGGCGGCACTCCGCGTCGCCGTCCTCTGCCATGCCATTCGGAATGTGCGTGTTCCTCAGGTCAATCTGGATATGGTCGAAGAAATTCTCCCGCATGAAATGCGCATAGCTCTGCGGATGGCCGGTGGGCAGACCGACATATTCATCCAGATTTACCGTCGATACCTGCCGGAAATCAACGTCGCCTTTATGCTCCCACGCGATGAGCTGCTGATACGTGCCAATCGGGCTGGAGCCGGTTGCCAGTCCAAGAACGGAATCGGGTTTCAAAATCACCTGCGCCGAAAGAATGTTCGCCGCTTGTCGGCTGAGATGCTGGTAATCCCGTGCGCGAATGATCTTCATATCGCTGCCTGCCTTTCTGCAAATGGGGACAAATCCCCTCTATACAGTATAGCATAAATTGCAGCGTCTTTCAACTATTGCGCAGAAAGGAAGCGGCGAATGTCCAAAATCATATGGACAAATCGGTAGCAATTTGGTATAATCATGACAGAACAATCCACTGCGGAAGAAATTCCATATATGAAGGAGGAGCACTCTATGATTTACTATGTCAATCAAGCCATGCTGCATGATGGTGACGGCAGCCTCGGAACTCCCTTCCGTCGCATCAGCGAAGCCGCCAAGATCGCCAAGCCCGGTGACGAAGTGCTGGTGTTTCCTGGCGTGTACCGCGAATATGTCAATCCGGAACGCGGCGGTACGGAAGATGCGCCCATTCTCTATCGCTCCATCGAGCCGCTGGGCGCGGTGATTTGCGGCGCAGAGCGCATCAAGGGGTGGACGCCCTATCAGGGCACGGTGTGGACGGTGCGCGTGAAGAACAGCACGTTCGGCGCGTATAATCCGTATACGACGGAGGTTTTCGGCGACTGGTACTTTGCGCCGACGGTGCGCCACACGGGTGCGGTGTATTTGAACGACCAGATGCTCTACGAGGCGGAATCGCTGGAGGAGTGCATTGCGGGCGAAATTTACAAGCCGTCGTGGGATCCGCAGGGATCTACCTTCAAGTGGTTCAGTGAGCAGGACGGCGACGAAACCGTGCTGTATGCCAACTTCCACACGCAAGACCCCAACCGCGAGAAGGTGGAAATTAACGTCCGCCGCCGCTGCTTCTTCCCGGAGAAAACGGGCTGCGGGTACATCACGGTGCATGGCTTCAAAATCGAGAAGGCTGCGACGACATGGGCGCCGCCAGCTGCGTTTCAGGATGGCATGATTGGCCCGCACTGGTCGAAGGGCTGGATTATCGAGGACTGCGAAATCACGAACAGCAAGTGCTGCGGCATTTCGCTGGGCAAATACTACGACCCGGAAAACGACCACTACTTCACGAAAAAGCACCTCAAAAGCCCGACGCAGATGGAGCGCGACGCGGTTTGCCGCGGGCAGTATCATGGTTGGCTGAAGGAAAACATCGGCAGCCACATCATCCGCCGCTGCAACATCCACAACTGCGAGCAGACGGGCATCGTCGGACGTATGGGCGCGGTTTATTCCGTGATTGAGAACAACCACATCCACCACATCAACAACATGCAGGAGCTTGGCGGCGCGGAAATCTCCGGCATCAAGCTGCACGCGGCGATTGATGTGGTGATTCGCCGCAACCACATCCATGACTGCACCATGGGCGTCTGGTGTGACTGGGAGGCACAGGGCACGCGCATCACGCAGAATCTGCTGCACCACAACGAGCGTCCTGCGTACTGCACATGGGCGATCGGCGGTATGGAAAGTCAGGACATTTTTGTGGAGGTCGGACACGGCCCGACACTGATTGACAATAACATCATGATGTCGAAAGTGTCTCTGCGATTCGCGACGCAGGGCGTGGCGCTGGTGCATAACCTCATGCTGGGCACGTTCACCTGCGTCGGCAGCGGCACGAGCTGGCGCTATACGCCTTACCATATCCGCCATCGCACGGAGGTTGCGGGCTTCATGACCATCCTCCATGGCGACGACCGCTTCTACAACAACATCTTCGTGCAGGCGCACCCGGTGGATGCCCCGGCGAAGCAGGGTGATCCGGGCGAAAACGAGCGCGTCGTGGGCACTTGGTGCTTCGATGACTACCCGACCGAGCAGGAGTGGCTGGATCAGTTCGACTTGGACGTGGCGCGCCCGGACATGGGCAAGCTGGAAAAGTACCACTTCGGGCATCTGCCGGTCTGGGCAGACGGCAACGCCTATTTTGCGGGCGCGAAGCCGTGGAAGAAGGAAAAGGACTGCTGCGTCAAGTCCGAAAAGCCATATTTCATGCTGGTAGAGCGTGAAGGACAGATTTTCCTTGATACCGACGTGGCGGAGCTGATCGGCGCGTTCCGCGGCGGATTGGTGGACAGCGACACGCTGGGGCGCGCGTTTGAGCCGGATCAGCGCTTTGAAGCGGCAGATGGCTCGACCATCGTGTTTGACAGTGACTTCTACGGCAATCACCGCGGGGCAAGGGTGCTTCCCGGCCCGTTCGCGACATTGGATGCGTCGATGCAGCCGCTGTTCTAATCAAAATAAGAAGAAGGTGTGGAGGTTGTCAAGCTGCCTCCACACCCTTTTCTATACTGATTTTACGCTGCAATCAGCCGCAGAGTCAGCGGCGTAGGCGTTGTATGGCTTGATTTCGACGGTTCTTCCGCCAAGATTTTCATAAATGCGGTGCGAAATGGAGAGCACGGTGCGTCCCTCGGAGGCGCGGCGGAGCGCTTCCAGTACACGCGCTTCGGTTTCGGCATCGAGGTTCGCGGTGATTTCGTCCAGCAGCAGCACCGCCGGGTTTGCCGCTGCCGCGCGGGCAATGGACAGCAGTTGCCACTCCCCCTGCGAGAACATGCCGTCTGTGCAGATGGTATTGTACCCGTCCGGAAGTGCGCGGATGGCGTCATCCATTCCCGCCAGTTTCGCGGCATTCTGTGCCATTTCCTCGGTGATGGTCGGGTCGGAAAGCGTAATCTGGTCAAGCACCGTCCCCGGTACGCGGGAGAAACGCTGCTCCACGCAGCCGATGCCCGCGCGGCGCTCATGGTCGGGAATCGCCGAAACGTTCACGCCGCCGATGGTAATGTCCCCCTTTTCCGGCGGATAAAGCCCCAGCAGCAGCCGGAACACCGTGCTTTTGCCCGCGCCTGTTCTGCCAACCAGCGTGACCTGCTCCCCTTCCTTCACGGTCATGGAGAAGTCGGACAGCACCGGCTTTTCGCCGTAGCCGAACGTCACATGGGACAGCACAACGTCGCCGCGCGCGGTATTCTTTCGCTCCTGCGGAATGGCGCGTTCCGGCTGATTAAGGAACGCGTCGATGCGCTTGACACCCGCCATAGCGGACTGAATTGTCTGAATCTCCATGCCGAGGCTTTCAATCGGCGAAAAAATGCGGGAAATGTAGTTGATGATGGCGACCGACGTACCGACCGACATGCCGAACAGTGCCAGCACATCCGCATTGCCCGAAGCGGAGAGCAGCATCACGATGCCCACGACGGCAGCGTTGAGCAAGAAGACGACGGGCGAGTAAATCGCGTCGTAGAAATTCGTCTTTTCCATCGCGGCATAGCTTTCGCCGATGCGCTGGTCATAGCGCTGCTCCATGTAGCTTTCCAGCCCCAAGGCGTGAATGGTGCGGATGTTGTGCAGCGTTTCCGGTACCTGCCCGGACACGGCGGCGACGGCGCGACGGTTCTCCAGCTGCGCGGCGAGCATCCGCTTCTGCACAAAACGGGTGAAAACGGCGAACAGCGGCAAAATCACCAGCAACACCAGCGCAAGCCCCATGTTCTCCACGGCAATCACTGCCAGAATCGAGATGATGCGGCAGGCATCCGCCACCATGCTGATGATGCCGGAGGTGAACAGCGCCTCGACAGCATCCACATCACCCGAAAAGCGTGCGGCAACCTCGCCGGGATTTTGCCCGACGAGCGTGCTGGCGGGCAGCACGATGAGCTTCTGCGACATTTCGGAGCGCAGGGCGTGCGTCATCTTCTGCCCAAACAGCACCAGCAGCGTTTCCTGCGCCGAGGAGAGTGTTCCCTCCAACACGAGGCTGCCGAAATAGAGCAGCACGGCGGTGAACAGCAGCGGCATACCGCCCGTCAGCCGGTCAATCATGTTCTTGAGCAGCAGCGGCGGAATCAGCGACGCGACAACCGATGCCGCAACACACAACAGCGTACTGACCGTCAATATCCGATGCGACCGCACCGCTGCCTTGAGCGCGGAAATCACGCCCGCTTTTTTTTTGATTACGCATGTGCTTCACCCCCACCTTGGCTCTCGTAAAGCCAGCGGTATGTCGGAACGGATGCCATCAGTTCGTCATGCGTGCCGACCGTCGTCTTGCCGTCCTCCATGAAAATCACCTGCTGCATTTGCGGGAAGTGGTACAGTCGATGCGAAATCAGGAAAATGACCTTATCCTTGGCGTATGCCTGCAAATTCGCAAACACAGCGTCCTCCGTCTTGCGGTCAAGCGCGGAGAACGGGTCGTCCAGAATCATCAGCGGACGCGGATGGGCAAGCGTTCTCGCCAGCGCCAGCCGCTGCGCCTGACCGCCGGAAAGCCGTATGCCGCTGCTGCCGACGACCGTATCAGCGCCATTTTCCATCGCCAGCACTTCGTACGTCAGGACGACGGCGTTCAGCTGCGGCAGAACGTCCTGCCTGCTGCCGAAAAGCACGTTGTTTTGAATCGTGTCCATGCTCAGTTCCGGATCATGTCCCAAATAGCCGACCATACCGGAGATTTCCCGCGGCGAGAAGCTCGAAAGTTCCTTGCCGCCGAAGCGAACCGAGCCGCTATAGGGCATTTCGCAGAGAAATACGCGCCCGAAGGTGGATTTGCCGCAGGCGACAGGACCAGTCACGCCGATGATGTCGCCGGGATGCACTGTCAGCGAAAGGCCGGAGAAAATCGGCGCGTCTCCGTAGGTGAAGGACAGATTGTCGAGCGTCACGTCGGCAGACTGCGGGATGCGGAGGGCGTCCAGCGCTTCCGGCGACTTCATCAGCGGCTTGATGCGCTTCCACGACACTTCCGCTTTCTGCACGGAGTTGAACAGCTTTGCCACCTTGGAGGACTTCACCGTCAGCTTCGTGAAGCAGGACAGGAAGGTGGTGAAGGCGCCGATGTCCCATGCGCGCCAGCCTGTGCCGAGTACGTTCTTCGCGCCGAACCACAGGATGAACAGCGCCCCGGCTCCCGATGCAGCCAGATACAGCGGCGGCAGGGCGGACTGCCACACGTTGGAACGCACAGCAGCCTTTTCGTAATTCTTCAGCGCACCCTCGTAGCGTTCCGCGCGGGCTTCCTCGCAGCCGTAGATACGGTAGGTGACGGCGTTTTCCACGCGGTCGAGCGTCGCACTGCTGAGCGCGCTCGCCGCTTTCTTGTACGCCGCTCCTGCGCGCTGAACAGGCTTCTTCATCTTTGCTGCGCAGAAGTACGAAATGGGCGTGAACAGCAAACTCAGCAGCGCCAGATGCCAGTCGTAAATCAGCAGCATGACTGCATAGCTGACCATCACCACGCCGGTGTCAAACACTTCGGTGGTGAATTTGCGCATTCCTTCCACGCAGTTGTCCACGTCGGAAATGGCTTTCGTCATCAGCTCGCCAGCACCTTCTTTTTCCAGCGACGTGCGGCTTTCGCGTACCAGATTGGCGTACAGAATGCCCTTCATACGTCGGTTGATGTTGTTGGCGAAGCGCCGGACGTAGAATCGCTTGATGAAACGCGCGCCCTGAACCACCAGCGTGACGAACAGATACGCCAGCACCAGCATCGCCATCGCGTCCGCGGTTTGATGGCCGCCCAGAATGTCGGTCAGGCACTGGGCAAGCCGCCCCTCAAACCACGGCGCCGCCAGCAGACCTACGTTGTAGAACAGCCCGGACAGCGTGACGAAGGTCAGCGACAGCCATTCGGCACGGAAATAGGAGCTGATTTTGTTCGGGCAGAAATTCTGCTTGTCTTGCATCGTCTTTATTTCCTCTGCGCCTGAATAAAATGCGGGAATCCCGCGCGGCTTTCGGTTTTCGATGCTGCGTACAGCTTGTTCAGCAGCACTGCGAAGGTTTTGGATTCATCGTCCGTCAGCACAGAAGTCAGGTACTCGTAGAAGGATGCTTCGATCTCTGCTTTGGAGGCTTTCATGGCTTCCGCCTTTTCCGTTGGATACAGCAGCTGACTGCGGCGGTCGTTCGGGTCGTCCTGACGTACCAAGAAGCCTTTCGCTTCCAGATTTTTCGTCCGCCGCGCGATGGCAGCCTTGTCTGCGTACAGCAGTTCCGCCAGCGCCGCCTGTGTGCAGCCGGGATGGTGCCGCAGCGCGTGAATCAGATCAATTTCTGCCGTGCCGACGCCCTCTTCGCGCAGGGACAGCAGGACGAGTTTCTCTGTTTCCCGCGCGATTTTTGTGATTTTCCGTTCGGTGATATCCATATGTGCACCTCCGTGACGCTAATGGTTGTATGTGCATCGTTGTACATGCAACTATTATAATCAGGGACAGTGCAATGTCAAGGGCGTTTTTGCAAGATTGCCGTGAAATTTGGAACGCCTTGCCGGAACATCCCCGGCAGAGCGCATTGTTATTCTTATGAAACTCCCCTTGCCTATCCTGTTCCGTCGGCACATGGAATCAGCCGCAATGCTGACGGTGTGTTTTCGTTGGAGCCGTATGCGGAAAGCACTGATGCTTGTCAAAAACGTGACGTTCTCCTGCCAATCCACCTATTTCCGAACATTCACCTAAATTGTTCGCAAAAAAGTCGGTTTTTTTCTGAAAAAGGCTTGATTTTTATGTCGAATTTGTGTACAATGGGTCATGTTTCCCGGAAAACGTTCGCTTTTTAGCGGACGGTTACACCGTTTTCACCCATCGAATGGAGGAGGACTTGACCATGAAAAAGTTTGCATCTCTGCTGCTTGCGCTGGTGATGTGCCTGTGCTGCCTGACGACTGCTGCACTGGCTGAACGCGCGCCCGTCGCGAAGGATGACCTGAAGATCGGCTTCATCTTCCTGCACGACGAAAACTCCACCTACGACCTGAACTTCATCACCGCGGCGAAGGCTGCCTGCGAGAAGCTGGGCATCGCCTACGAAACCAAGACCAACATCCCCGAAGGTCAGGAATGCTACGACGCAGCTGCTGAGTTGGCGGACGCAGGCTGCGACATCATTTTTGCGGACTCTTTCGGTCATGAATCCTACATGATTCAGGCTGCGCTGGAGTTCCCGGAAGTCGAGTTCTGCCATGCGACTGGCACGAAGGCGCACACCGAGAACCTGCCCAACTACCACAACGCTTTCGCGACCATCTATGAAGGCCGCTATCTGGCGGGCGTTGCGGCTGGCATGAAGCTGAACGAAATGATCGAAGCCGGCACGATTACGGCAGATCAGGCGAAGATTGGCTATGTCGGCGCTTACCCCTACGCGGAAGTGAAGTCCGGCTACACCTCCTTCTTCCTCGGCGCGCGCTCTGTCTGCCCCTCCGCGACGATGGAAGTGACCTTCACCTACTCTTGGTACGACGAGGCGATGGAAAAGGAAGGCGCGCAGATGCTGATTCAGAAGGGCTGCGTCCTTATTTCCCAGCACGCTGACTCCATGGGCGCTCCGACTGCCTGCGAAGTGGCGGGTGTGCCGAACGTCTCCTACAACGGCTCCACGGTGGCGGCTTGCCCGAACACCTTCATCGTTTCCTCCCGCATCAACTGGGAACCCTACTTCGAGTACATCCTGAACTGCATGATGAACGGCGAAGATATCGCGCTTGACTGGACTGGCACGATTGCGACCGGCTCTGTCGAGTTGTCTGCCATCAATGAGCAGGCCGCGGCGGCTGGCACGGCTGAGAAGCTGGAAGAAGTGAAGGCTGCGCTGGCGGCTGGCACCATCAAGGTGTTCGACACCACGACCTTCACCGTGAACGGCGTGGCACTGACCTCCTATCTGGCGGACGTGGACGACATGGGCGACTTCGTGGGTGACACCGAAGTGGTCATCGACGGCGAATTCAAGGAATCCTTCTTCCGCGCCGCTCCCTACTTCGACCTGAACATCGACGGCATCACGCTGCCCGAAGGTATGTAATTCCATTTTCGACTGCCCCGATCTTTTGCATGGGGTCGGGGCGGTCGAATTTCTTGTTGACACTGCAAATGAAAGTGCAGGCAAACCCGCTGCATTCCCATTTGCAGTGTTTCCTATTCATTCGCGTCATTTACGATTTGCAATCATAAAGGAGTGAGCCGGTTGGAACAGAGAACCGCAGCTGTCAGCGTTCGCAATGTGACCAAGCGCTTTGGCCCTGTGCTGGCCAATGATAAGGTGTGTCTGGATATTTACCGCGGCGAAATTCTTGCGCTGCTGGGCGAGAATGGAAGCGGCAAAACTACACTGATGAACATGCTCTCCGGAATTTACTACCCCGACGAGGGCGAAATCTACATCAACGGCAAGCCCGTGTCCATCTCTTCCCCAAAGGAGTCGTTCCATCTGGGCATCGGCATGATTCACCAGCACTTTAAGCTGGTGGATGTGTTCACGGCGGCGGAGAACATCATCCTCGGTCTGGATGAAAAGCTGGATATGAAGTCCGCCATCCGCAAAATTCGGAAAATCTGCGACCAGTATGGCTTTGATATCGACCCGAACCAGAAGATTTACGATATGTCCGTTTCGCAGAAGCAGACGATTGAAATCATCAAGGTGCTGTATCGCGGCGCGGATATCCTGATTCTGGATGAGCCGACCGCTGTGCTGACCCCGCAGGAGACGGACAAGCTCTTCGCCATCCTGCGCAACATGCGCAACGCCGGCAAGGCGATTGTCATTATCACCCACAAGATGCACGAGGTGGAGTCGCTGTCCGACCGCGTGGCGGTGCTGCGCAAGGGGCAGTACGTCGGCGACGTGATGACCCGCGACACGAATGCCGAGGAATTGACGAACATGATGGTCGGACATCCGGTAAAGCTCAACATTGAGCGTACCGAGCCGGTCAATCCCCGCACGCGCATCGAAGTCAAAGACTTGATTGTGCGCAACGAGGAAGGCACGACGAAGCTCGACCATGTCAGCTTTACCGCCAATTCGGGCGAGATTCTGGGCATCGCGGGCATCGCGGGTTCGGGTCAGAAAGAATTGTTAGAAGCGATTGCCGGGCTTCAGCCTGTCGATTCTGGCAGCATCAGCTACATCGAGGACGACGGCACGCATGTGGAACTGATTGGCAAAGACCCGCTGACCATCCAGAACATGGGCGTTTCGCTCTCCTTCGTACCGGAGGATCGGCTGGGCATGGGCTTGGTCGGCAACATGGACTTGTCCGACAACATGATGCTGCGCACGTTCCGCAAAGGGCACTCGTTCTTCACCGACCGCAAGAGCCCACGCAAAATCGCGGAAAACGTGGTCAAGGAGCTGGAAGTCGCGACGCCGAGCCTGAGTACGCCGATTCGCCGTCTGTCGGGCGGCAACGTGCAGAAAGTGCTGGTCGGGCGCGAAATCACCTCCGCGCCGAAAGTGCTGCTGACGGCGTACGCGGTGCGTGGGCTGGACATTCATTCCTCCTACACGATTTATAACCTGATTAATAACCAAAAGAAGCAGAACGTGGCGGTTGTCTACGTCGGTGAGGATTTGGACGTGCTGGTGGAGCTGTGCGACCGCATTCTGGTGCTGTGCGGCGGCAAAGTCAGCGGCATCGTACCCGGCCGCGGCGCAGACAAGCGAGAAATCGGCATGATGATGACCCGCGTGGGAGGTAATGAGCATGAGTGAAGCCAAACGGGAGCCGCTCTTCCACATTTCCAAGCGAACAGACATTTCGTGGCAGAAGGCGCTGCTGATTCGCGTGATTGCCATTGCGCTGGCACTGGGCGCAAGTGCCATTATCTGCCTGCTGCTGACGGATGACGACCCGCTCGCCATTTACAGCACCATCATCAAAGGCACGTTCGGCACGCCGCGCAAGACGTGGGTGACTTTCCGCGACGTGGCGATGCTGCTGTGCATTTCCCTCGCCGTTACCCCTGCGTTTAAGATGCGCTTCTGGAACATCGGCGGCGAAGGTCAGACGCTGATGGGCTGCCTCGCCTCCGCCAGCTGCATGATTCTCCTGCGCGACGTGCTGCCAAACTGGGCGCTGATCCTCGTGATGCTGCTGACCAGTATGCTCGCTGGTGCGATTTGGGGCGGCATCCCGGCGCTCTTCAAGGCAAAGTGGAATACGAACGAGACGCTGTTCACGCTGATGATGAACTATGTCGCGACGCAGCTGGTCGCGTACTTCTGCATCTTCTGGGAGTCGCCGAAGGGGTCGGGAAAAATCGGCATCATCAACCAGCGCTCGCAGATTGGCTGGCTGCCGAAGGTCGCTGACCAGCAGTATCTGCTCAACATCATCGTGGTCGGCGTGCTGGTGCTGCTGATGTTCCTCTACCTCTATTACACCAAGCACGGGTACGAGATTTCCGTCGTCGGCGAAAGCCAGCGCACCGCCCGGTATGTAGGGATCAAGGTGGAGTGGGTCATCATCCGCACGATGCTGATTTCCGGCGCACTCTGCGGCTTGGCTGGCTTCCTGCTGACTGCGGGCAGCGACCACACGCTGACGACGACGCTTGTAGACGGACGCGGCTTCACGGCGGTCATGGTGTCATGGCTGGCGAAATTTAACCCGTTCGTTATGATTTTTACCAGCTTCCTGCTCGTTTTCCTTGACCGCGGGGCTGGCGAGGTATCCTCGAAGTTCGGGCTGAATCAGTCTTTTGCGGACATTATCACGGGTGTGATTCTGTTCTTCATCATCGGCTGCGAGTTCTTTATCAACTACAAGATTAACTTCTGCAAGCGTAATGGGAAGGAGGAGAAGCTGCGTGTTTGACCTCATTTCGTTCATTCCCCGCGCGGTGGTGCAGGGTGTTCCGCTGCTTTACGGCAGCACGGGTGAAATACTGACGGAAAAGTCCGGCAATTTGAACCTCGGCATCCCCGGCATCATGTATGTCGGCGGCATCTGCGGTGTTATCGGCTCGTTTTTCTACGAAAACTCCCTGCCCAGCAAGGCGGACATCAGCGCGCTTCCGGCAATTCTGATTCCGATTTTCTGCTGCCTGCTCGGTTCGCTGCTGATGGGGCTGCTCTACTGCCTGCTGACCGTTACGCTTCGTGCGAATCAGAACGTGACTGGCTTGGCCATGACAACTTTCGGCGTGGGTGTTGGCAACTTCTTCGGCGGCTCACTGATTAAGCTGTCTGGCAGTGAAGTTCCGTCTATTGCCCTCTCCGGCACAAGCTACTTCTTCCATCGCCCACTGTTCGCCGAGAGTGAAGGCTGGTTCTATCAGGACTTCCTGTCCTACGGTTTTATGGTATACCTCGCGATTGCCATCGGCTTCTTTGTCGCTTGGTTCATGAAGCACACCCGCACAGGTCTGCACCTGCGTGCGGTCGGCGAAAATCCGAACACAGCCGATGCCGCGAGCATCAACGTGACGAAGTATAAGTACATGGCAACGTGCATCGGCAGCATGATTGCTGGCCTTGGCGGACTGTACTACGTCATGGACTACGCAAGCGGCGTGTGGTCAAACAACGCGTTCGGCGACCGCGGCTGGCTGGCGATTGCGCTGGTCATCTTCACCATCTGGCGCTCGAATGTTGGCGTGTTCGCATCGATTCTCTTCGGCGGACTCTACATCCTACACATGTACATCCCGACCGGCTCGAACCCGGCGGTGAAGGAACTGTACAAAATGCTCCCCTACATCGTGACCATCGTGGTGCTGTGCATCTCCAGCTTGCGCAAGAAGCGTGAGGACCAGCCGCCGCAGCATTTGGGGCTGCCATACTTTAGAGAAGAAAGGTAAACAAATAGAAGAACCGCGGCGGGTGCTGAAGAAAAAAGGCACTCACCGCGGTTAGCTTATGATGCTTATAGAATCTTTATTGCGCTTTTCGATGGATTGTGCTACAATAACGAAGTGCAATTGTGAAAATACAAGCGCGCAGTTCGACAAAGGTACATCGGAGGAAAGAACATGGCACGAGCATTTTCAGCCAAAGATGCTAAGCAGCTGATTCGGCAGCATCAAAAGCTAAGGAATCAACTGATAGATAACTACAATTATGCGGAACGCCAGAAAAAGGACAGCAATTCGATTGCAAGCAGTTTATTTTCCAGAAATGTGTTTGCATCGCTTTTTGCGGATGAATTGCTATGAGCGAATCAACGAAAAGAACGGAAAAAGGAACGCCAATAATCGTTTGACCGCCAGCATATAAGAGAAGATTTGCGCCTGTTGAAACGCAAATCCTCTTTTCATACTATTGACAAAATTCTTTAATAGGCTTTCCTGCTTATTGCTTGCTAATCTGCCTCGCCACATGCACCCCACTTGCGGACGCGTGGGACAGAGAGTGCGTGATGCCGCTGCCGTCGCCGATGATGTAAAGCCCGTCGTGGCAGGTCATGAGGTTGCTGTCCACCTCGACCTCCATGTTATAGAACTTCACTTCCACGCCGTAGAGCAGCGTGTCGTCGTTGGCAGTGCCGGGGGCGACTTTATCCAGCGCGTAAATCATCTCAATGATGCCGTCCAGAATGCGCTTAGGCAGCACGAGGCTCAGGTCGCCCGCGGCGGCGTTCAGCGTCGGCACGGTGAACGACTCCTTGATGCGCTTCTCGGTGCTGCGCTTGCCGCGGATGAGGTCGCCGAAGCGCTGGACGATAACGCCGCCGCCCAGCATGTTGCTCAGGCGCGCAATGCTCTCGCCGTAGCCGTTGGAATCCTTGAACGGCTCAGAGAAATGCTTGGCGACCAGCAGCGCGAAATTCGTGTTGTTCGTCTGTTTTGCGGGATCCTCGTAGCTGTGACCGTTCACAGTTACAATCCCATTCGTGTTTTCGTTGACGACAACGCCCCTGGGGTTCATGCAGAAGGTGCGTACCGCGTCTTCATACTTTTCGGTGCGGTAGACGATTTTGCTTTCATACAGTTCGTCGGTCAGGTGCGAGAAAATCTCGGCGGGCAGTTCCACGCGGACGCCAATATCGACGCGGTTGGAATTTGTCTTGATGTGAAGGTCTTTACAGACTTTTTCCATCCATTTGCTGCCGCTGCGGCCGGCGGAAATAACGCACTTGCGCCCTTCAAAGAATTTGTCGCCGCTGTAAATGCGATAGCCGTTGTCCGTCTTTTCTACCGTGTCGATAGGGCAGTCAAAATGAAACTCCACCTGTTCCTTCAGATAGTCGTAAAGGTGCTCGAGCACAATATAGTTAATGTCCGTTCCGAGGTGGCGAACGGAAGCGTCCAGCAGGTGCAGACCGTGCTGCATACAGGTTTTTTTCAGGCTCGTGCCGGCAGTCGAATAGAGCTTCGTACCCTCGCCGCCGTAGCGCAGATTGATGGTATCAACATATTCCATGAGTTCCGTGGCAGCCTTTTTGCCGATGTACTCGTAGAGCGTGCCGCCGAAATCGTTGGTGATGTTGTACTTGCCATCGGAGAATGCGCCCGCGCCGCCAAAGCCGCTCATGATGGAGCAGCACTTGCAGTGGATGCAGGATTTCACTTTCTCACCGTCAATCGGACACTTCCGGCGGTTGAGCGGATGCCCTGTTTCAAAAACAGCGACTTTCAGGTCAGGTCGGCGCTCCATCAACTCATAAGCGGTAAAAATTCCTCCGGGGCCAGCGCCAATAATGAGCACATCGTACATCGTAATTCCTCCATCAAAAGCTGCAGTGGGGTGGCTGACAGGGACATCTCCCCATTTTGCAAGCATATAACAACTATTTTATTATACCATACCGAAGTGCTGGTGACAAGTGCAAAATGCGTTATTTTCCCGCCTTGACAAGCGGCATCATCGGAATCGTCTCTTCGGACAGCACAACTTCTTCCATAGCGACGAGCATGAATCCGCCGCCAGCAGCCTGACCGGAATCTGCGTCATTATGCGGCAATGCTCAGCACGAAACATCTACTGCGCAAAACACTACATTTTCACACGCCTGCGCCAAAATTTGCGTTGCGTCGCAGTCCAGATTCAGCCAATCCTGCTTTGCATTGCTTGTCAGAATGACAGGCATCCGGTCGTGGATGAAGCGAATTTGTTCGGCGGGCTTACGCGTTAGAATGGTGAACACTGCGCGCCCGTTCTCCACACGGTACAGCCCCGCCATGTATAGCAAGCCTGCATCCGCCTGCCGGATGGCGTACTTGATTTTCTCCCTGCCGCGCTTTTCCCACTCAAAATAGTTCGTTGCTGGAATCAGGCAGCGGTGCTGGCGCATCGCGTCCTGAAAGAGCGGCTTCTCTCCTGCCGTTTCGCTCCGAGCATTGATGAGCAGGCGGCCGTCCGGCAGCGTGTATCCCCATTGCATGGGAAAGGGCACGACGCGCCGATTCCGATTATTCGCCAGCACAGGCACGGTATCCGTCGGGAAAATCTCGCCCGTCTTGACGGTGGCGCCGCGCCGATTCAGCTGATCGATGATGCCGCGAAGTTCGCCAGAATTGTCACTATCAGCAAGGAAAAAACGCCCGCACATGTGCAAAGCCTCCTCGTTCAGCCTTGCAGCGGATGCTTCAGCATTCGCGCTTTGCGGCTGAGATAATACTGGTATACTTCGCCATACGGAATCCAAATTCCTGCTTTCACAATCTGCACATACGCATTGTCCACCACGTCCTCTGCCTCCCGCCCGACGGGATAGCGCTGATGGCGCGTGTAGTAATCGTTTGTCTCCTCGCGCAGCCACTTCGCAATCTGTTCGCGCTGGCACAGTTTCAGGTCTGAAAACCGTTTGTCCAGCTGCCGCGGCTGCTGATGAACGTTCAAGCCCCATTGCATAATTCATTTCTCCTCTATCCTATTTTCCAATAAGAATGCGCCAAGATGCGCCGCCGAGTTGTGCGATGCCGCCTTAAATGGAGCAACTGACGCTGGAACGGAAAAGGCGCAGGCGGATAGCAAGTAGTGTTACGCGACTTTCCGGCGAACCGGCCGCACAACCGTAATCAGCCGCCCCAGCCGATGTGCCGTCTCGATGGTCTGCGCCGTGCCGCCGGGCTGACCGTCAAAACATGCCAGCAGCACGCTGCAATGCGACACCATGTAGTAGTTCCGATCGAATAGGCAGCGCTTGGTATACTCGTGCGCAATCCATGTGATGACATCTGCTTCCTCGCGGATGCGCTCCGCCCGGTCGCGCAGGGATTGCGGCCACTTTGCAGTCTGTCCGTCGTGCGGAATGGCGATTTCCAGCGTAATTTCCGGGTACTGCTCGCGCAGCGTCAGCACCGCCTCCGCCGCGTACATATCCATGCCAAGTGCCCCACCAGAAATGAAGTGCGTGTACCCTTCCAGAATCATCATTTCGATAGAATTGCACAGCCGCCGCTTGAAATCCACGCAGCGTGGGTCGGTTTCATCAAAACCAAACGGCAGCTTTTGCGGACGATGCCCAGTGAATGCCACGCTGTGCCGCCAATCGGCTGGCTTTCGGCGAATGATTCTGTCCATTTCAATTTCCCTCCGTCGCTTCTACAAACCAGCGCCCGACGATGGCAGTGCGTTCGTCTGTCGGACGCTCAAAAAACAAGTAGCGCTCCTGACCTGCCAGCATCACCGTGTATCGGTCACCCTGCCCGCCGGATTTGCGCGCTGCCGCGGGCACAATCGCTTTTACACGCGAAATTTCGTATCGCCGTCCGTCCACCCAGTGGATGACCTGCGGCCGCATCCGCCCGGAAGTATCAAACACAACATCTACGTTGATATACTGCTTGCGATATTTCAATGCTGACTCCCTCCTGAATCATTCTGCACGGCTGAAGCACCGAAATTCCACATTGTCATTTACACGACCTCCGAAAGTGATTTACTGTGTCTATTATAACGCGAAAGAACGTTCCTGTCAACAGCATAATGCTATTATTCTATGATTTTCATTTCCGACGGTACACGGTGTGAAGATATTATCTGTGTCTAAACCTCGACGCGTTTTATTCTGCCTATGGGAAAAAAGGCACTCACCCGCAGGAAAAAACACACCATATTTCCGCGCAAGCATTGACAGGCGATGTCTTTTCCGCCATCTGCATCATGCAAATTTCTCGATTTACATCCAGTAAACCTTCGAAATTTGCATTTGCATCTGACGAAAAATCCATTCGCCATAACTTCTCTCCTGCGCACAATTATTAGAGAGATAGGAGAATAAATGATGCATATGCTTCGCCGTGTTTTCGCTGTGCTGCTTGTTCTTGCGGCACTTTTGAGCTGCGCATTCGCAGACGATTCCGTAGAACCGTGTGCGGATGTCACTTTCCTGTCCGCCACTTGTTCGCTCGGCATGGATAAAGTTGCCACTTTTACTCTGATGACGGATATCCTTGCCGGCCGCATTGTCGTCACCAACGCATGGCTGGAACAGCAGTCGAACGGACGCTGGGTTTATGTGAAAACGCTGGCTGTTCCGGCGACAATCGCCACGAACACCATTTCGTACTCTGCGACCCTCTCCTATTCCAGCGCGATTACGACCAGAGGCACGTTCCGAATCGGCTTCACTGCGGATGCGGATGGCCATCAAATCACCCGCTATTCCAACAGCCGCCGTTTCATCTGATACTATTTTCAGATTCACCTGCACTTTTTCCGTTCTGGCATCCGGCAGCTTCATTTAGTGCAGCGCGGCTGCGCGGCATTCCACTCCCGTTCACCAGAACAAAAAATTCGCGGCGCATTCTTAACCTCAAATAGTACGACAAGCAAAAACTGCAAGTCCCTGCCCGCATCAAACAGCGCGGCAGGGCTTTTTTAATTGCCTTTCGACTATCCACGCGGGAAAAACGATGTGATTTCCAATTTTCGTGCATGAAAACGCAGGAAATGCACAAAATGTTTTTCGGACACCGAAATCATGGGTAACACCGCACAGCCGCAGATGGCGGAAAAGACATCGCCAGACGCGCCGCCGAATTGTGCGGTGGTGCCCATGCACTTTCCCGAACAGATTTTGAAGGAGGCTGACCATCATGCGAGCAACCGGTATTGTTCGCCGCATCGACGAGCTGGGGCGTGTTGTCATTCCCAAGGAAATCCGCAGAACGCTGCGGATTCGCGAGGGCGACCCGCTGGAAATCTACACCGACCGCGACGGCGAGGTGATTCTCAAGAAGTATTCCCCAATTGGCGAAATGTCATCCTTTGCCAAGGACTACACAGAGAGCCTGTTCCGTTCGCTGGGGCATATTGCCGTGATTGTGGACCGCGATCAGGTGGTGGCGGCGAGCGGTCTGCCGCGCAAGGAGCTGGGCGACAAGCCGATCTCCCGCGCGCTGGAGACGGCCATTGCCAGCCGACAGACCGTTGCCCTGAATCAGCAGAGTGGCGGAAGGATGGTGGCAGTGACGACGGAGGAAGATCAGAACCCGAACTACACGGCGCAGGTCATCAGCCCGATTATTGCCGACGGCGAAGCGATTGGCGCGGTGCTGCTCATGAGCCGCGACAACGGGGTCAAGATGGGCGACACCGAGTTGAAGGTGGCGGAAACGGCAGCGGGCATCGTCGGGCGGCAGATGGAACAGTAAAAAATCGGGAAGCGCGCGCTTCCCTTTTTTGCGTTTTTGCTTGATTCAGAGGGCATTCTGGCGTATAATGGAGTACGGTATTTTCATCACGGAAAGGATGCAGCCAATGGCAAGCAAATCCAAGTCGATTATCGGCGGCATGACCGTGCTGGGCATTGCAGGCATTATCTGCAAGCTCGTCGGTGTGCTGTTCTCCATCCCCCTGACGTACGTTATCGGGGCACAGGGGCAGGGCATCTACAATGCGGTTTTCCCGACCTACAACCTTCTGCTGACAATCTCATCCGCCGGGCTGCCCGTCGCGGTCAGCCGAATGGTATCCTCCGCGCTGGCAAAGGATGACCCGCACAGCGCCAAGCACGTTTTCCGTGTCGCCCTGCTGCTGCTGACGACTTTGGGATGCCTTGCGGCCATCATCATGCTGGCGGGCAGCGGAATGCTGGCGGCGCGCGTGAATCAGCCGGACAGCAAAATCGGCTTTCAGGTGATTGCACCATGCGTGGCAGTTGTGTGCATGATGTCGGCGTTCCGCGGCTTTATACAGGGACAGCAGGACATGGTGCCGACCGCCATCAGCCAGCTGATTGAGCAGGTCGGCAAGGTGTTCCTGGCGCTGCCGATGGCGTATATCGGCAATCAAATGGGCGGCGTGGCGATGGGCGCGGCAGGCGCACTGCTTGGCACAACCATCGTCGAAGGGATTGCCCTGCTGTACATGATTCTGCTTTACTTCCGCCGCCGAAGCCGCTTCGACGCGATTCCACAGCTTGCGCCGGAGCAGAATGCTTCCACCAAGCGCATTGCCGAACAGCTGATGGTGATTGCCATCCCGATTACAATTGGCTCGTGCATCGTGCCCTTGTCGCAGTTCATCGACTCGGCGATGCTGGTCAACCGCTGCGTCGTTTCCGGTCTGACGCATGATGCAGCCGTCGAGACGTACGGCGTGTTCAGCGGCATGGTCATCCGCCTGATTAACATTCCCACGGCGCTGTCGCTGGCGGTCAGCATGTCGCTCGTTCCGGCAATTTCCTCCGCGTGGGCAGTGCAGGATATGGACGCGGTGCAGCGGCAGACGAATCTCGGCCTGCGCTTTGCGTTCCTGATTGGGCTGCCCTGCTCGGTCGGCATGAGCGTGCTCAGCGAGCAGATTTTCCGCTTCTTCTATCAGGGTTCGCTGAGCGAAGAGAACATCATGACCGGCAGCACGCTGCTAATGGTTTCCAGCCTGACGGTGGTGCTGTTCACGGTCGTGCAGGCGACGAGCAGCATTCTGCAAGGCGTCCGGAAGCAGCGGATTCCCATGTACACGCTGGTTGCGGGCGTTGTGTGCAAAATTGCGCTGAACTACACGCTGGTGGGGATTCCGGGCTTCAACATCCACGGCGCGCCGATTTCGTCGCTGGTGTGCTACACGGTATCGCTCGTTCCGAATCTCTATTACGTCATGAAGTATACCGGCACGAAGTTCAATTGGCGCGACTGGCTGGTGCGTCCGGGCATTGCGACGCTGGCGATGGGCGCGGCCGTCTGTCTGATGACGCGCCTCCTGCCGTGCAGCCGTCTGCTGACGATTGTGGAGGTAGCGGTCGGCGTTGCGGTGTTCGTAGTCACGGCGATTTGGACGAAAGCACTCACCAAGGAGGACTTGAACGCCTTCCGCCGGAAACGGAAATAAGAAGTGAGGAAAGAAGCATGAAACAGAACATCACCGTTGTGTCGCTGGGGCCGGGCGATCCGGAACTGCTGACGGCGCAGTCCATGAACGCGATGAAAAAGGCGAAGCGGCTGATTTTCCGCACGGTGCAGCACCCGGTTTACGCGGCGCTGACGGAAGCGGGCGTCCAAAGTACGTCGCTGGATGATTACTACGACCGCTATGAGGATTTCGACGAGATGCACCGTGACATGGCAAAGGCGCTGTGGACGGAAGCGGAGCATCACGCGGTTGTCTTTGCCGTGCTGGATGCCGGAACAGATGGCGCGGTGCGGGAGCTTCGGGCACAGCAGCCGCAGGACGCGGTCTTGCGCATCCTGCCGGGCGTAACGCTGGCAGATGCGTGCATTGCACAGCTGCCGGGGAATCTCGCCCCTATCGGTGCGCTGCGAACGATTCCCGCGGAGGATGCCGTGACCGCCGCCGCTGATCCGACGACACCGCTGCTGATTACGGAAATCTGGAATCGCTCACTGGCATGTGACCTGAAACTGCGCCTGTGCGATGTTTACGGCGACGAGCTGCCGACGGTGCTGTTCCCATCCACCGTCAAGACGAACCGTAAGCCGCAAAACATCCAGCTTTGGGAGATGGACCGCCTGCACACCTATGACCACACGGTCTGCCTGTATCTGCCCGCCGTTCCGCTTCAGCAGCGCACCCGGTACAGCTTTCAGGACTTGCAGCACATCATGCACCAGGTGCGCCGCCAGTGCCCGTGGGATCGCGAACAGACGCATCAGACCCTCCGCCGCTATCTGATTGAGGAAGCGTACGAGGCAGTCGGCGCGGTCGATGAGGGCGATATGGATCATCTGGCGGATGAGCTTGGTGACGTGCTGCTGCAGGTGGCGTTCCATGCAGATATTGCAGAGTCGGCGTATGAATTCACGATGCAGGACATTACGACCGCTATCGTCCACAAAATGCTCTACCGCCATGCGCACATCTTCGGCAATGTCCACTGCGACACGCCGGAGGAGGTTGCGGACAGCTGGGAAAAACTCAAGAAAGCCGAAAAGGGGCTTATGTCGCAGGACAGTGTGCTGGCGGACGTGAGCAAGAGTCTTCCAGCGCTCATGCGGGCGGAGAAGGTGCAGAAGAAAGCGGCGCAGGTCGGCTTTGACTGGGATACGCCGCAGGATGCGCTGCCGAAGGTGCATGAGGAAGCTGACGAGGTGCTGACAGAACTGCAAAACGCGCGCGATCCCGGCGAAGAACTGGGCGATCTGCTGTTCAGCTGCGTCAATGTGGCACGGCTGAGCGGCATTGATCCGGAGCAGGCGCTCAAAAATGCCACCGAAAAGTTCATCAAACGCTTTTCTGCCATGGAAAATCTGATAAAATTGGACGAAAAATCGCTGAAGGACTTGACTTTATCGGAAATGGATGTATACTGGAATCGGGTGAAAGCCGCGCAAAATCGCGCTGTTGAGCCATCTTCCCCCGCAGATTGGAAGCGCTGACCGCGACGCTATGCCGCAGCAGCGTGCTGCCAAGGTTATCCCATTTCATCTATGCGTGAATCGCGCAAACAAGGAGGAATATATTCCATGAATAAGACCGAACTGGTTGCTGCCCTTGCTGAAAAGACCCAGCTTCCCAAGAAGAACGCCGAGCTGGCGCTGAATGCGGTTGTTGAAGTCATCACCGAAAGCCTGTCCAAGGGCGATAAGGTGCAGATTGTTGGTTTTGGCTCTTTCGAGGTGAAGGATCGTCCGGAACGCATTGCCCGCAATCCGCAGAAGCCCGAAGAAGAGATTACCATCCCGGCTTCCAAGGCGCCTGTTTTCAAGGCTGGCAAGTCCCTCAAGGACGCTGTCAATCAGTAATCGTCCTTAATACGATTTTCTGATTCATTTTCGCATCAGACATCGTATAGAAGCCCGCAGGAGCAATCTTGCGGGCTTTTTTCTCAAATACCCGAAACACGGAGGAAATTATGCGTCTTGACAAATATTTGAAGGTGTCTCGCATTATCAAGCGCCGCACGGTGGCGAACGAGGCCTGCTCGGGCGGGCGTGTCACGCTCAACGGCAAAGTCGCCAAACCCGGCGCAGAGGTCAAGCCCGGCGACATCATGACCATCCGCTTCGGCGACCATTTGGGGCGCTACGAGATTCTGGCTGTGCCGGGTACGGTGCGCAAGGAGGGTGCTGCGGAAATCTATCGTGTGCTGGAAGAGGATGCGGCGATGGCGTCCGAACGCGGCGCGGAGGAATAAATCATGTGGGGCGCAATTATTTTGGGCGGCGGCAGCGGGCAGCGCATGGGCGCGAAGTGCAATAAAGTGTTGCTGCCAATCGCCGGAAAAAGCATGATTGTCCGCTCGGTGGAGGCGTTTGTGCCACTGGTGGAGCAGGTGGTTGTTGTCAGCCGCGAAGAGGACATGCCCGTTATGGCGTCTGAATTGGCACAGAACGGGCTGGACGTTCCGGTGGTATCAGGCGGCGCAACGCGTCAGGAATCGGTCTGGCGGGGCTTGCAAGCGCTCTCTGGGCAATGCGACGGCGTACTGGTGCATGACGGCGCGCGCTGTCTGGTGACGGCAGACGTTATCCAGCGCTGCATGGCATCAGTAGAGGAATGCGGAACGGGCGTCGCCGCGGTTCCTGTGACGGACACCATCAAGACCGTCAGCAACGCCAATATCGCACTGGACACGCCGAATCGCACCTCCCTGCGCGCTGTGCAGACCCCGCAGGGCTTTAAGACCGACTTGCTCCGTCAGGCACACGAACAGGCGCAGCGCGACGGCTTCCTCGGCACGGATGATGCGTCGCTGGTGGAACGGCTGGGCGTTCCCGTGCAGCTGACGGAGGGCAATCGACGCAATATCAAGCTGACGACCCCGGAGGATTTACTGATGGCAGAAGCATTTTTTGCAGAACAGGCACTGCCGGCGCTTCGAGTTGGGCAAGGCTATGACGTACATCGGCTGGTGGAAGGCCGTCCGCTGATTCTCTGCGGCGTGACCATTCCGCACACACTTGGGCTGCTGGGGCATTCGGATGCGGATGTGGCGCTGCACGCGCTGATGGATGCCATGCTGGGCGCAATGGCGCGGGGCGACATTGGCAAGCACTTCCCGGACACAGACGAAGCGTACCGCGGCATTTCGTCGATGCTGCTGCTTCGGCACGTTGTTGCGCTGCTGAAGGCGCACCACGCACGTGTAACGAATTGTGACGTGACCATTGTGGTGCAGAAACCGAAGCTACTCCCCTACATTCCGCAAATGCGGCAGAATGTGGCGGATGCGCTCGAACTGCCCCTTGCGCGCGTGAACATCAAGGCAACGACGACGGAAAAGCTCGGCTTTGAGGGCGAAGAAAGGGGCATCAGCGCACAGGCGGTCTGCATGGTGCAGGAAAACGGCTAATACTATTTCCAGATTCGCGGCGCATCTTAGCGCATTCTTATCTGAAAACAGTATAATGCAAACAAAAGCGCCTTTCGGAAGGGAAAATTCTCCCCCGAAAGGCGCTTTTGTTTGCAGAAAATGCGGCGCATGAAACCAGATGCCTCCGCGCCGCTACCCTTTCGGGCAGGCTTTCGGCCGATGCGGGATGCAGAAAAAAATCCGCATAATAATCAAAAATCCAACCATGAACCTTGTGTCGGATAATGAACAACGCAATAACCGTCTGCGGCTGCGCAAACCATAAACCTGTGCCAGCCGCGCTTGCTAAAAGAGCGCATCGGTCTGGAAAACATCACAGCTCCACGTCAAACGTCACCGTCTGGTTCAGCTGGTCGAGCTTCATTTGAATTTCCATGATTTCCGCGGAAATCGCCTCATACGCCTTGCGGACATCCGCTAAATCGTAGTTGATGCAGGTGTACTCCGTCGCGCCGCTGCGGCCGTAATGGTCGTTGTTGCGCGCCTTGGGCTGACGCTTGCGCAGAATGTCCAGTTGCTGCTTGCGTTGGCTGAGCTGCGCCATCACGACGAGCGCCTGATCAACCGTCAGCACGCGTCCGCTGCTTAGCGTCAGGCTGGTGGAAACGTTGCTGCAATTCACCGCGTGCTTGATCTTCACGATTTTCGCATCCAGCGCCCGAAGCTGCGCTTCCGTCTGCGGATAGCTGTACTGCGGAATCAGCGGCTCCTCGTCGGCGGCATACACATAGGTGCAGGAATTTTCCTCCTGATTGAGCAGAAATTCCTTCTCCTCATTCAGCTGCCGAAGCAGTTTGTTGGCATAGGCAGAGGTCATTTCCATGAGCAAACTCTCCTTTCAGGCGTTCATCAGAATTTCCTTAATTGCCGGATAAATCGTTCGATACCCTTCCGGGCGGATGTGCATCCCTTCGTAGGTAAATTCCGCGCGCAGCCGTCCCTGTTCATCTTTCAGCGGCGCGTTGACGTCGATGTAGTGCAGGTGCAGCGTTTTTGCGAGCTTCTGCACTTCTGCGTTCGTCTGCGCAATCTTCTCGTTCGTCCGCACACGCAGACACGACTTCATTTCCGGCGTCGCGGCTTCCTCGTTGATGGGATAGTATGCCATCAGGTAAATCTGCACATCGGGGAGCGCTTGCAGCACTTTTTCCAGAATCGTCCGGTACGTCCCCATGATTTGCGCCATTGGGCGGGATGCGTCAGACAAGTCGTTCGTGCCGATGTTGATGAACAGCATCTGCGGCGCAAGGTCAAGAACGCAGACAGCAAGGTTCGTCAGCAGTTCGTCCGTCACGAAGCCGCCGATGCCGCGGTTGTACACCACAACCGGCAGATTGTCTTCCGCGACGAACTGCTCAATCGGAAACATTTCCATCAGCGACGACCCAGCAAAGACGATTTGCCCCTTCCGCGCGGTCTGGTTCAGCTGACGATAGCGGGTGATTTTGTCCTGCTTGTCCATGCGTTTTTCCTCCTATGCTGATTATTGTTTGCGCCACAGCGCCGGATAGAGCAGTGCAAGCATCGGGTACAGCTCCAGACGACCCGCGAGCATCAGCAGACTGAGCACGACCTTCGCGAACGGCCCGTACCCGGCAAAATTCCCCGCTGGGCCGACCGCATTGAACCCCGGCCCGACGTTGCTCACGCAAGTCAGCGCGGCGGACAAGTTCGTTTCAATGTCGTACTTGCCTTCGAAGGCAATCAGCACTGCACCGATAAGAACCATGGCGATATACACGAACGCGAACGAGGCCGTTTCGCGCAGGAGCGTGTCATCCACACCTTTGCCCTCGAAACGGACGACCTGCACCTTGCGTGGCTGGAACGTATGGCGCACGGAGCGCACTCCCTGCTTCCAGAGCATGGCAATGCGGCAAATCTTCATGCCGCCCGCTGTTGAACCCGCACACGCGCCGATGAACATCAGCATGAAGATGAGCATACGCGCCGCGACCGGCCACAGGCTAAAATCCGCTGTGGCATAACCCGTGGTGGACATGATGCTGGCAACCTGAAAGCTGGCGTAGCGCAATGCGTTGCCGACCGTGCCGTACTGCGGCAGAAGCACCACGGTAATCGCAGCGGTGACAGTCAGAAAAATGCCCAGATACCAGCGCAGCTCCTCGCTCTTCACGATGCCGCGCCAATTGCCCGTGATGGCACAGTAGTACAGCGCGAAGTTGATGCCGAACATGACCATAAAGACGGTGATGGTGACATCAATCACCGGGCTTGCAAACGCCCCGACGCTCGCGGCGTAGTTGCTGAATCCGCCTGTGCCTGCTGTGCCCATTGCGTGAATCGCGGCATCGTAGGGGTTCATGCCCGCAATCATCAGCACGATAAACTCCAGAATCGTCAGAATCAGGTAGATGATGTAGAAGATTTTCGCTGTATCACCCATTTTCGGGACAATTTTGCTCAGCGTCGGACCGGGGCTTTCCGCCTTGACCAGATGCGACGTACGCTCACTGAGCTGCGGTACGAGCGCCAGCGTCAGCACCAGCACGCCCATGCCGCCAATCCAGTGCGTGAAGGAACGCCAGAACATGATTCCCTGCGGCAGGTTATCGAAATTCTCCAGCACGGTCGCGCCCGTTGTCGTGAAGCCGGACACGGACTCGAACAGCGCATCGATGTAGTTCGGAATCATGCCGCTGAACACGAACGGCAGCGCACCAAAGCAGCTCAGCGCAATCCACGCCAGCGCCACGGTCAGGAAGCCCTCCCGCGCGCGCAGATTCCGCTCACCCGGCCGCACCAGAAACCGCAGGGGCGCACCAATCGCAATCAGAATCAGCATCGTCGCGCCCAGCGCCCATGCGTCGCCGTCTTGCTGGAACAGCGCAATCACAAGCGCCGGAGTCATGCAGGCGGCTTCAATCAGCAGCACTGCCCCCTGCATATAAGCTACAAGCCGTTTATTCATTTGCTGATAACCTCGTTCAAATCGCCGATGCCGTTTTCGCAGACGATAATAACCACATGGTCGCCCTCTTCAATCTTATCGTCGCCGAAAGGCACGATGACCTTCCCCTGCCGGGCAATCACGGCAACCAGCGCGTTCTTGCGGATGTGGAGATTCTTCAGCGGAATGCCGATGTAGGAATCCGACGCGCGCGCAATAAATTCCAGTGCCTCCACGCGTCCGTTCATTAGGCGATACAGGCGCTCCACCTTCGTACCGTCGCTGTTGACCAGTGCGCGGACATAACGCAGGATGGTCGAGCAGGTGATGGTCTTCGGGCTGACCATGCTGTCCAGTCCCATGCCGTTCATGATGTCCGCGTACGCCAGCCGATTGTTCTTCACAATAACTTTCGGCACGCCCTGCTTGACTGCGAACAGCCCTGTCATCAGGTTCTCCTCGTCGCGGTCGCACATGGCGATAAAGGCGTCCATCGACTCCAAGCCTTCCTGTTCCAGCAGCTCCTGATCGGTGCCGTCGCCCAGAATCACGTTGACGTGCGGCAGACTTTCGCTCAGGCTCTCCGCTTTCTTCGGGTTGATTTCAATCATCGCGACGTGCATCCCCATCGGCACAATCATCTTCGCCAGATAGTAGCTGATGCGCCCGCCGCCCAGCAGCATGACGTTCTTCACGCGCAGGGAGTGCTTGCCAAGAAAGCGAAAATAGTTCGTAATCGTCACCATATCGCCCGCAACGTGCACCCGGTCGCCTGCGTGGATGACGAAATCGCCGTTGGGGATGATGACCTCGCCGGAGCGTTCGACAATCGCGTACAGCACGCGGGGAATTCCCGGCAGCCGCGATGACAGCGCGTGCAGTGGGCAGCCGACAACCACGTCATTCTCCTGTACGCGGAATTCCACCATTTCGATCTGCCCCTTGGCGAACGTCTCGATATTGTTGGCGAAGGGGAAGCGAAGCAGACGGCTGATTTCCAGCGCTGTTGCGCGCTCGGGGTTAATGGCGTTGTCGATGGACGTTTCCCGCTGCAAGAGAGACAAACTCTCGTTATATTCCGGGTCGCGGATGCGGGCAATTGTGTAGCGTGCGCCCAGCCGCTTCGCAATCAGGCAGCAGAGCATGTTTGTTTCGTCACTGGCGGTGGCCGCAACGACGAAATCTGCCTTTTCTACGCCGGCATCCAGCAGTGTGCGTGCGTTTGCCCCGTTGCCGCGGATGCACAGCACATCCAGCGTATCCTCGCACCGCTGCAAAACGTCCTCGTTCTTATCGATAATCACAACGTCGTGTCCCTCGCGGGTCAGCTGCTCCGCAACCGTATGACCGACTTTGCCGTCCCCGACGACCAGTATGCGCATAATCCGTAAATCCTCCCATTGCGCCGTGCATCAAATTTTTCGCCTGGCATTACCTATTCTATCACAATTCGCTCAAAAAAGAAATACCCTCCTGCAGCCGCGAGAGTGCCCACGCCGCGTGTGTGCTGACGGCGGGCGACGGGTGGTGCAATAGCGGCATCAGCAGCGGAATGAGCGACGTATCGCCGCTGCAGCCGGCAAGCAGGCAGCTTTGCGATAATACCCGGTTGGGCAGCGTCAGGTTCACGCCGATGAGCGGGCGCAGCGCAAGCGCCGTTTCCTTTGGCTGACGCAGCAAATCCGCCAGCGGCACGGCAAGATGTGCCTCCCCCTGCGGCGGCGGATTATGTGGACACACTCGCTGGCACACGTCGCAGCCAATCAGCCGGTTGCCCATCTTCGCGCGGATTTCCTCAGGAACTTCACCGCCGACCATCATCCAATTGCGGATGCAGCGCTCCCGGTGGAACACGCCGCCCTCCAAGGCGTTCGTCGGACAGGCATCGACACACTTTCGGCATTCCCCGCAGTGCAGCGGTTTATTCTCCGACAGAAGATGCTCCGTTGCGGGCAGACGCGGCGTGTACGTCAGAATCTGTACATGGAAGCGACTGCCAATGCCGCGAATGTAGGAGATGGTGTTTGTTCCCTGCGAAAAATCCGGCAGACGCGCAAAAATCGGCTTCACGCGAATTTCATCCCGCAGCGCAAGCCCCGGAAACGCCCCGCTTTTAACCAGCGATGATGCTGCTGTATACGCTTTCTGGGATGCAAAATAGTACGGGTGAATCCATGCGCCATCCGATGCAGGCTGCTTCTCCGCCTCATAGCACCACAGCGCCAGTATCAGCGACTGTTCCGCGTCCAGTCCGCACTCTGCGCCATCCAGCACGACGGCGCGATGAAACCCGCTGTCCAGCAGCGCCTCCACAGGATCAAGCACCCTTGCTCACGCTCCCTCACGATATTCCTTCCCATCATAGCACGAAACCGCTTTTTCCGCAAGCAAAACGGGAACTTCCCGGCAATACACCGAAAAGTTCCCGATGGGATTATGCGTCCCGTTTCGCCATCATGTCTTTGACCTTCATCAGGCGGGTGGTAGCGCCGCGCTCGTTTTCTTCCAGCTTCATGCTGATTTCGCGAATCGTCATCTCGAACTGCGGAATCATCACATATTCGAGGGCGTTGACGCGGCGGCGGGTCTTTTCAATCTCGTCCGCCAGCATGTCGCAGGTCTTTTCAATCTCCGCCAGGCGTACCAGCTTCGGCAGGACAGACGCCAGCGTCGCAATCGAGCCATCCAGCTCGGCAGACGTTTCCGCAAAACCGTAGGACTGCACGGTCGTTTCCAGCGACGCCTGATCCGCTTCAATCGTCGGCACATGCACGGAAAGAATGTTCCGCTCGCTGACATGCAGTTCTGCCTGACGCGCTGGATACAGCACAGCGGCTTCCAAACTCTGCGGCGACATGACCGCGCGCGCCATCGCGAAATCGCGCAGTGCACCGCTGAGTTCCGCCTCCACCTCGCGGCGGAGCGTGTAGTTCTCCCGAATCAGCAGGATGAACTGGCGCACCATTTCGTCCCGCTTGTCCTTGAGCAGTTTATGACCGCGCGTGGCTGTGACGAGGCGCTTCTTGATGCGGGTCATTTCCATGCGGGTCGGGTTGACGCGAAGCGCCGTTGGCATTAGGCTTTCACCTCCGCCTTTGGCAGGAACTCATCCAGCATGTCGTCGCGGATACGCTTCAGTTCGCCGCGCGGCAGCATCGCCAGCAGCTTCCAGCCGATGTCAAGCGTTTCCTCGATGGAGCGGTTCGTCTCGAAACCTTGCGAAACATATTCCTTCTCAAAGGCATCCGCGAACGCCGCATACTTCTTATCCACGTCGGTCAGTGCCGCGTCGCCCAGAATGACCGCCAGTTCCTTGGCTTCCTTGCCGCGCGAATAGGCAGCGAAGAGCTGGTTCATCGTGGCGGCGTGATCCTTGCGGGTCTTGCCTTCGCCGATGCCCTTGTCCTTCAAGCGGGACAGGCTCGGCATGACGTCAATCGGCGGCTCGATGCCCTTGCGGAACAGCTCGCGGGAGAGGATAATCTGCCCCTCGGTGATGTAGCCGGTCAGGTCGGGAATCGGGTGTGTCTTGTCGTCTTCGGGCATGGTCAGAATCGGAATCTGCGTAATCGAGCCTTCCTTGCCGACGACGCGGCCCGCGCGTTCATACATGGAAGCCAAGTCGGTGTACAGATAGCCCGGATAGCCGCGGCGGCCGGGAACTTCCTTGCGGGCGGCGGAAACTTCACGCAGGGCTTCGCAGTAGTTGGTGATGTCCGTCAAAATCACCAGCACATGCATTCCCTTTTCGTACGCCAGATATTCCGCCGCCGTCAGTGCCATTTTCGGCGTCGCGATACGTTCAATCGCCGGGTCATTCGCCAGATTCATGAACAGCACAGCGCGCTCGATAGCGCCCGTCCGGCGGAAGTCGCTGATAAAGTAATCCGCTTCCTCATAGGTAATGCCGATAGCGCCGAAAACGACGGCAAAGCGGTCGCCCTTGCCCAGCACGCGCGCCTGACGCGCAATCTGCGTTGCCAGCTGTGCGTGCGGCAGACCAGAACCGGAGAACACCGGCAGCTTCTGACCGCGAACCAGCGTGTTCAGGCCGTCAATGGCGGAAATGCCCGTTTGGATAAATTCACTCGGATAGTTGCGCGCGGCGGGATTCAGAGGTTCGCCGTTGATATCCATCCGCATTTCGGGAATCAGCTCCGGGCCGCCATCCTTTGGCTTGCCCATGCCGTCGAAAACGCGGCCGAGCATGTCCATCGAGACGCTCAGTTCAATGCCGCGCCCCAGAAAACGCGCCGTGGAGTCGGAGATGCGCAGGCCGTTGGAGGATTCAAACAGCTGCACCATCGCCTTGTCGCCGTCCACTTCCAGCACTTTGCCGGAACGAACTTCGCCGTTCGACTGATGGATTTCCACCAGCTCATTGTAGGTCACGCCGCTGACGCCTTCCACCAGCATTAGCGGGCCAACGACCTCTTTAATCGTATGGTACTCTTTGAGCATCAGCCTTCGCCTCCTTCATCCATCAGCGCCGCGCACTGACTGCTCAGGTCGCTTTCAATCTGCTCGAAGCGCTTCATTTCCGATTCGGGGATGTACTTGGCGCGGCCAATCTGCTCGCGGACGGGCAGTGCAATCACGTCGGAGAGGTTCGCACCCGCGTCCAGCGCCTGATTGCCCTTTTCCTGATATTCCAGAATCAGCCGGAGCATGGCAAACTGCTTCGCCAAGCTCGTGTAGGTGTCCACCTCGTCGAAGGCATTCTGATGCAGGTAGTCCTCGCGGATGCTGCGGGCGACTTCCAGCGTCAGGCGGTCTTTCCAGCTCAGCGCATCCACGCCGACCAGCTGCACGATCTCGTTCAGTTCCGCTTCCTCCTGCAAGACACGCATGGCTTTTGCACGCAGCTCGTTCCATTCAGGCGAAACATTGTCGCTGAACCACTCCTGCAAGCGGCTGATGTAGAGCGAATACGACTGCAGCCAGTCAATTGCCGGGAAATGGCGCTTGTACGCCAAGGAGCTGGACAGCCCCCAGAACACCTTGACGATGCGCAGCGTCGCCTGCGAAACCGGCTCGGAAATATCGCCGCCGGGCGGGGAAACAGCGCCGATAGCGGAAATGCTGCCGCGGCGATCATCACCGCCAAGACACACGACCGAACCCGCGCGCTCATAGAACTCTGCAATACGGGATGCCAGATATGCCGGATAGCCTTCTTCGCCGGGCATTTCTTCCAGACGGCCGGACATTTCGCGCAGCGCCTCCGCCCAACGGGACGTGGAGTCCGCCATAATTGCGACCTTGTAGCCCATATCGCGGAAGTATTCGGCAATGGTGATGCCGGTGTAGATGGACGCCTCACGCGCCGCAACCGGCATATCCGACGTGTTGGCAATCAGCACGGTGCGCTTCATCAGGCTTTCGCCCGTGCGCGGGTCATGCAGTTCCGGGAACTCGCGCAGAACGTCTGTCATCTCGTTGCCGCGCTCGCCGCAGCCGACGTAGACGATGATATCCGCATCCGCCCACTTTGCCAGCTGATGCTGCACGACGGTTTTGCCCGAACCGAACGGGCCGGGAACAGCCGCCACGCCGCCGGAGGCAATCGGGAAAAACGTGTCGATAACGCGCTGACCCGTGACCATTGGCGCTTTCGGTGCGAGCTTCTCCGCATAAGGGCGCCCACGGCGTACCGGCCACTTCTGCAGCATGGTCAGTTCATGCTCCACGCCCTTTTCGTCGCGGACAACCGCCACCACGTCCGTCAGCCGCGCGACCTTGCTTTCGCACTTGACAATTTCGCCGGAAATGCCGTGCGGCACCATGATGCGGTGCTCGACGACGGCGCTTTCCTGCACCTGGCCAATAATCGTGCCGCCTGTCACCTTGTCGCCGGGCTTCACAAGCGCCTCAAAGCCCCATTCCTTATCGCGGTTCAGGCTCGGCACTTCCACGCCGCGCGTAATGTGCATCCCGTACTTCTCGGCAATGACAGTCAGCGGGCGCTGAATGCCGTCGAAAATGGATTCAATCAGCCCTGGGCCAAGTTCCACGGAAAGCGGCGCGCCGGTGGATTCCACCGGTTCGCCGGGGCCAAGACCAGACGTTTCCTCATAAACCTGAATGGAGGCCTTGTCGCCGCGAAGTTCAATCACCTCGCCCACGAGGCGGTTTTTGCTGACGCGAACGACATCGTACATACGCACGTCCGCCATATTTTCCGCGACAATCAGAGGGCCGGCGACCTTTACAATTCTTCCTTGCTGCGCCATTGGGTCAAGTCCCCTCTTTCTCATTGTTGAACAGAATATCCGCGCCGATGGCCTTTTCGACATTGGCCTTGACACGGCTCAGGCCGAAGCCGTTTGCGCCGCTGCTGCCCGGAATCGGGATGACGGCGCACTTCGGGTCGGTCTTGTAGCGTTCCAGCGTTTCCGGCACCTGCTGCGCGCACGTCTCCGTCAGAAAAATGACGGGAATGCCTTCGCTGTACAGGCGGTGGAGCGCTTTCGTCGTTTCTTCAGGCGTGCTGACAGCAATCACGCGCATCCCCAAGGCCTTAAATGCCAGCACCGCGTCTCGTTCGCCAACCACGCCCATTTGCTTCTTTTCCTGCTGCATTGCCCCTGTTTCTTCAAACATACAGATCACGCAGCCTTTCCCGGATATTTTCCGCATCGAAGCCATTCTGCTTGCCCGCCAGAATCAGGCGGACAGCCGCGGTTTCGCGCTGCACGGCGAGGAAATACGCCGCCGCCCGTTCCGGACAGATTTGAAAGCGGAATGGGCGGTACAACTCCAGCAACGCGTCGTCCATTGCCTTTTCCAGCGCAGGCAGACGCTTGCCGTCCATGACCGCATTCTTCGCTGCTTCCGTGACCGACGCGCCATACGGGGCGAGCATCGCGGACAGCATGTCCGGCTGCGCAAAGCAGAGCCGCCACGACTGCGCGCGAATCGTGCCGCCGTCCAGCAGTACACTCATGAAGAATGCTTCATCCTTCTTCATCTGCCGCACGCGCAGCAGCGCCACCGCGTTGAGCAAATCAACATGCCCGCGGAAATACTGCAGCGTGACCGGGCTATGCGTCCCTTTCAGGCGGCTGAAAATCAGCTGGTACATGGCGCGGTCAATGGCAACGTCGATGCTCATCGGGTCAATGCCAGTGACGATATTCTGCTCCAGACGATTCATCGCATCCCGGAAAGCGGCAGGCAGCGTGCTGTAACGATGGTCAGTGACTGCGTGGCGGAGCGCATCCGCCGGAATCGTGCCGCAGTCCGACAACGCGGGCGCAGACAGCCCCAGCAAACGCGCTTTGAGCAGCATTTTGAGGTTCGCTGCGTCGTAAGCGTACAGGAAGCAGTCCACCAGCGCAGGGTCAGGTGACAGGGCGCGTGCGTCCTGTGCCGCCTGATTTACCCGGTCAGCGGCAAGCTGTTCGGGGTCGGTGATGTCCGCGCCCGTCCAGCCGAGTTCGGAGAGCGTTTTGCGCGCTTCCGGCAGGGATGCCGTGGAGAGAAGCCGCTCCATGCCTGCAGCATCAAGCACATTCCGCTGGAGCATCGTCAGCCGCCCGGCGGAAAAATACACGCTTGGCTGTGCCATTTCGTGTCCTCCTCTCGCGATTATGCCGGACGATCCGGAAAGAGAATCGCCGCAATGTCTGCTTCCATATCCAGCCGCCGACTATCCAGCAGCGACGCGAACGTGCAGCTGATTTCCATGCCGTTTTTCGCCAGAATCATCCCTGTTTCGCCATTGCGCTTTTCTTCGCCCAGCGTCAGTTGACCCGGCTTGCCATGCTTTTGCAGCAGCGTATTTAAATCCGCAAGGAACTTGTCGTCAAACCAGCCGGGGTTCTTGCTGCCGAGAATGACGGTTTCGTCGCCATCCGCCACGGCAGCAGCTTCCGTCATCAGGAAAGCCCGCGCCTGCTGGGGCGGCATGGCTTCCAGCTTGTCAAGTGCCTGCGCAAACGCCTCGTCAATCAGCGCGCGCTTGTCGCTGAGCAGGCGCTTGCGTTCTTCCAGTTCTTCCATGCGCTCCATGCGCAGCCGGGCCGCCTCCGCATCCTCAGAAGCCTGCATCATCAGGCGGCTGTGCGCGGCAGCCATCCGCTTTTCTGCCGCGTCGCGCAGGCGGGCAGCTTTTTCGTTGGCATCGCGCATGATGTCCGATGCACTCGTGCGAGCGTCAGACAGGATTTTTTCCTGAATCGCGTTTGCGTTCATGATGCTCCCCTTACAGCACGATGGCGTTGACGCACAGGAAGGAAATCAGCAGCGCCAGAACGGCGTAGGTTTCCACCATCGCGGTCATCATCATGCCCTTGCCCTGCATTTCCGGACGACGGCCGACCATCAGCATAGAGCCGGCAGCGCACTTGCCCTGCGCAATCGCGGAAAAGTAGCCAACCAGCGCAATCGGCAGCGCGGCAGCCAGCAGCATCAGCGCTTTATCCACCGGCACAACGGCACCGCTGCCGCCCATGATGCCAATCTTCGCCATAATCACGATAGCGATAACGAATCCGTAAATGCCCTGTGTTGCGGGCAGCAGCTGCAGAAGCGTCAGCTTCGAGCTGGCTTCCGGCGTTTCAGCGGAAACACCCGCCGCCGTTTCACCCGCCAGACCCACCGCCTTGGCAGAGCCCATGCCGGGCAGAATCGCGGCAATCGCCGCAGCAAACAAACCAATCGCCAAACCCCATTCCATGACAGGTGACCTCCTTCAAAATCAATCGAAAGTTACGCATCCTTACTCCCGGTTTCCGGGCGGATGCTGACGTACTTCGTCCGGCGCTGCAGCGGGCGGAATGCCACGCCGCCTTCCTCAAAGAACTTGCCGAAGAACTCAATATACTGCAAGCGGCAGGCATGAACATACGCACCCAAGGCGTTGATGCCAAGGCTGAACGCGTGCGCGCCGACGAACAGCACCGAGCCGAGAATCCAGCCAATCGGGCCGTTCTGGAAAATCATGCCGACCAGCATGTCGATGACCTGCCCCATGACGCCCGTCGCCAGACCCATGCCGAACAGGCGCATGTAGGACAGAATGTCGGAAATCCAGCTCGTTGCGCCGTAAATCTGGCTCAAACCGCCCAGCAGACGCGCGAACGGATTCTTTTTCTCGCGTCCGCCGAAGAGGAGCAGCAGTGCCACGCCGAAGATGGTCAAGCCCAGCCCAATCGTCTGCAATGTACCGCTGCACAGCGCGTACAGCCCAAGACCCGTCAGTGCGAAAATCCACGAGAACTGGTCGTAGAGTGCATCCAGCGGCTTCCCGCGCTTGAAATTCAGGTACGCCGCCATGCCAAGACCAGCGTACAAGTGAATCACGCCGACCGCCAGACAAATCATCATGACGGGCATCGGGTCATTCATCGGGTCAAGCAGACCGCCCCACGGGGCTGTAAAGCCCATCCAAGTGTTGTACGCTGCGCCCCAGACGACGGTCATTACCGCGCCGCCGAAGAGTACCCAGAGCAGCCGGGCATTCTTTTTCGCGGGCTTTTTGAGGAAAATCAGCGCCAAGATGCCAACAATCATCACCAGACCGTAGCCGGCGTCGGACAGCATCATGCCGAACAGACATGCATAAAATGGCGCCATCACCGCGGTCGGGTCAACGGAGCGGTACGCCGGGAGCGCAAAGCCCTCGACAACGCTCTCGTAGGGTGCATTGACGCGGTTGTTATCCAGCAGAACGGGCGGTTCATCCCCTTCCGCCGGGTCGGTAATATCCACAGAACAGGTGGGTGCAAGGCTGCGGCACTTGTCTGCCACTTGCTGGGCGACCTCAGCGGGTACCCAGCCGCGCAGGAGAAACGCCTTGCCTGTGCCGATGGTCTGGCGTGCAGCTTCCAGCTGATCGCGTTCAATCGTCAGCGCGTCATACCAGACCTTGAGGTGCGTCAGCTCGGCGGAGAGGGCTTTCCAGTCCTGCACAAGCGCTTCCTGCTGACGAAGAATTTCGTTCTTTTCGTTCTCCAGCCGTGCGGACTGCTCCGCGGCAGTTCCCGTAAATTCCGGAAGCTGCGCCGGGGCAAAGCCAGCGTCCCGCAAATCTGCGGCGACCTGCTCCCGTGCGCTTTGATGCGCACAAATCCAGACGGCGGCGGTGTCGTGTTCGGCGCTGAGCTGCTCCACCACCACGGGGAGCGATGCCCATTTTTCCTGACACTGTTGGAGTTCTGCGGCTTTCACCGTGCCGAGGAAATGCGCCACACGGCGGGTGTTATGCATCTGCTCCATCGGCAAATCAAACGATAGCCACGGTTTCAGCTGCGACTGTGCTACTTGCAGGCGCATCAGCTGGCCGCGGTATTCGCCGCTGCGCTTCTCCAGCGTTTCCGCCTGACGGAGCGTTTCCTGCAAGGCAGCTTCCTGCTGCGTGATATAGTGGACGTCCTGCGCGGACGCCTCAGGCAGATTGCCCATAAAGGGCGCAGGCTGATGATTGTAGGCGGCACATTCATGGATGACCCACGAGAGCCGCGCAAGGAGCGCATCGACCTGTTCCAGCCGACCGTCGTCCCTTGTGCGGTACTCCGCGAGTGCCTCATCCTGAAGCGGTGTGATTTCTACACAGCCCATATCCTGCAGCGTCCGAAGAAGTTTGCGCTGATCCTGCCGCATTGCCAGCAGGTCGATGCGCTTCATTTCAACGATTGCCATGCTGCAAGACCCTTTCATAGATCGCGCTGACGGCTTCGGGCAGGTGCTTGCGCGCCTGCTGGCAGAGCGCTTCCCGCTGCTTGCCTGCCTTGGCGCGCTGTGCAGTCAGCTGATGCTCAACCTCCTGCTTTTTGTCCTCCATCGCCTGCGCATACTGTGCGCGATTTTCAATGGCGGCGGCGCGTTCCTGCTGCGCAATGGCGGCTTCGACGGCTTTCACAACGTCACGTGCCTCACGCTGCGCAGTTTGGCGGATTTCGTCTGCCTGCGCCTCCGCCTGCTGGATTCCTTTCATGATTTCCAGCGACAATCCATTCACCCTCTTTCCGGATGAGTGTCCATATTATTTGGTGCCGAAGAGGCGGTCGCCCGCGTCGCCCAGACCCGGAACGATGTAGCCGTGCTCGTTCAGGTGGTCGTCCATGCCCGCGACGTAGATGTCCACGTCCGGATGGTCTTCCTGCATCCGCTTGATGCCTTCCGGCGCTGCAATCAGGTTGACCAGACGGATGTGACTGCATCCGCGCTTTTTGATGAAGCTGATGGCTGCGGACGCGCTGCCGCCGGTGGCAAGCATCGGGTCGAGGACAATCAGTTCACGTTCCTGCGCGTCGGCGGGAAGCTTGCAGTAGTATTCCACGGGGTTCAGCGTCACGGGATCGCGGTAGAGGCCGATGTGACCGACGCGGCAGGCAGGAATCAGGTTCGTAACGCCGTCCACCATGCCCAGACCAGCGCGCAGAATCGGCACGATGCCCAGCTTCTTGCCCGCAAGCACTTTTGATTTCATCTTGCAGATGGGCGTTTCAATCTCGACTTCCTCGGTAGGCAGGTCGCGAGTGACTTCGTAGACCATCAGTGTGGAGATTTCTTCCAGCAGTTCACGGAATTCCTTGGGACCCGTTTCCTTCTTGCGCATGATGGTCAGCTTATGCTGAATCAGCGGATGGTTGAGAACGTGTACTTGACTCATGGGGATGCCTCCTTTATTTTTTCCGAGGGTACCAGAGTGGTTTACAGCGATATTATAGCATTCTCAAATTCATTTTGCAAGTATTTTTGCAGATTCCGCAAAAATTTGATTCATATGCGCGGAAAATCGCACTTTTCTCCTATTAGATATGCAATATTTCGCGACGACCATGCATTTTTGTGCTGCTGGTTCTGTTCAAAAATCAACATTGACAGCGCGAAGTGATTGACATACAATAGTCTTATCCTATTATATAGGAGCAGCTTTTCGCCAGCGCCCAATTTGACCCGGTGCATCCTCTTGTCTGAAAAATGTCAAATTGCGTGTTTAGGCGTCAGAACATGATAATATAATTGGAGGAAACTGAAATGCTGCCTGTGATTGGGGTTACAGCAAGTGTGTCGGACGATCGCCTTTCGTTTCAGCAGAAGCGGATGTACTGCGAGGCGATTTCCGCGTGCGGCGGACTGCCGCTGATTCTGCCGCCGCAGGAAGATGTGTCGCGCGCATCGCAGGTGCTGTCGCTGCTGGATGGCCTGCTGCTGGCGGGCGGCGACGACATTGATCCGGCGTATTACGACGAAAAGACGCTGCCGGAATGCGGGCTGATTACACCCATCCGCGATATCTGGGAAATGCCGCTGTGCCGGGAAGCGCTCCATCGCCATTTGCCCTTGCTGGGCATCTGCCGGGGGCTTCAGGTGCTGAATGTCGCGCTGGGCGGCTCACTGGTTCAGGATTTGCCGTCGCAACGCCCTGACTCCCCCATTTGCCATCAGCAGACGCAGCCGCCGGAAGTCGCGACGCATCCCGTGCGGGTGGATGCGCAGAGCCGCTTTGCGCGCATCATTGGCGCTGAGTCGCTGATGACGAACTCGCACCATCATCAGGCGGTGAAGCAGCTGGCGCCGGGGGTGACAGCGACGGCGTGGGCACAGGATGGCATCATTGAAGGGGTGGAAAAGATAGATGAGCCGTTCTGCGTCGCGGTACAGTGGCATCCGGAGCGACTCTGGAATCAACCGGACGGGTTGCCGCATCGGGCGCTGTTCGCAGCGCTGGTGGATGCGGCGAAATCAGCTGCAGTCTGATAGACAAAGCGTTCCCTTTGTGATATGATGGACATGAAACCACCTCCAGACTTCCGAAATCAGGAAGGAGAAAATTGCTATGTGGAAAAAATTCTGCGCCGCTTTGCTCCTGATGCTTCTGCTGCCTGCCTGCGCACTGGCGGAGGTCGTCATCAGCGAAATCATGACCTCCAACGGCACATACGAGAATGGACATGCCTACGACTGGATTGAGCTGCACAACACGGGCAAATTCACCGTCGATATCAGCGGCTGGTATTTGAGCGACAGCAAAAAGAACAAGATGAAGTTCCAGTTCCCGCAGGGGACGAAGCTCAAAGCGGACGGCTATCTGACCGTCTTCTGCACGGGCAGCGACGAGGTGGACGTTGGCAAGGGCAGCGAGTTCTACGCAACGTTCGCGCTCAGTTCGTCCGGCGAAAGCATCTATCTTTCGGACGCGGACGGCAATCAATTGCAAAAGCTGAAATATCCCCAGCAGTACGGCTGCGTGAGCTACGGTACAACCGATGACGGCGCAACCTACGGCTTCTTCGAGAACGCGACACGCGGCAAGAAGAATGACACGACCATCTATTCCGGACGGGTGGATGCGCCTGTGCTGGACACGGCGGGCGGCTTCTACACGGACAGCGTGACCGTCATGGCGCACTCGGTGCTGTCCGGCGCAATGTTGCGCTACACCACGGACGGCTCCACCCCGACCGCGAAGTCGAAGGAGTTCCCGGCAGGTGGCTTGACCATCAAGGAAACGACCGTCGTTCGGATTCGTGCGTTTCAGCCCGAACTCGTCCCGTCGCCCACGGTCAGCGCGACGTACTTCATCAACGACGACCCCGCGACGCCGATTGTCTCCTTGATTACGGACGAGGATTACCTGTTCAACAAGAAAACTGGTGCGCTGGTCAAGGGCACAGGCAGCATCCCCAACTACGACAAGGAGCTTGAATACCCCATCAACATCGAGTATTTCACGGGTGACGGCATGTGTGAAATCAACCAAATGGGCACATTCACCTGCTCCGGGCATTCCGCGCGCATCAACGCCCAGAAGTCGATTGCTCTCTACGCCCGCAAGGCGTACGGCAACGACCGCTTTGCCTTCAACCCCTTCCCGACGCGCGACTACGATTCCTACAAGTCCATTCTGCTCCGCGCCGCCAATTCTGATACATACGCGACCCGCCTGCGCGACATTGTGGCATCGTCGCTGGCGGAAGGCGAAGGGATTCTGTACCAAGACCACGTCGTGATTCAGGTGTACATCAATGGGCAGTACTGGGGACACTACAACCTGCGCGAGAAAATCAACAAGTATTTCATCGCGCAGTACGAGGGCGTGACGGACGAAAAGGAGATTGACAGCATCGACATTCTCGCCCGCACCGGCACAGACCGCTTTACGCAGAACGGCAACAACGAGGATTGGCTGGAACTGGCGGATTTCTGCAAGAAAAACGATCTGAACGACCCGGAAAACCTGCAGTACGTCACCGACCGGCTGGACGTGGACAGCCTGTTCACCCACGCTGCGTACGAAATCATATTGGGCAATGTGGACTTCACGAACGTGCGCGTATACCGCGTGCCGGGCGGCAAGTGGAAGTATCTTCTGTTCGACGTGGAAGCGTGCTGGCGGAATCTGGATAAAACACCGCTGGAATACTATATCAAACCCGTCACCGCGAAGATTCAAGGCTTCCGGCACGAGCCGCTCAATGCGCTGCTTGCCGTGCCGGAAATGAAGGCGAAATTTCTCACGCGCGTGGCGGAAATTCTGGAAAAGCACTTCCAGTGGCCGGATGTCGAGGCGCACTTCAACGAGGTTATCGACGTATTGGAGCCGATTCTGCCGCGCCATATTGCGCGCTGGAAGAACATGAAGCTCAGCAACTGGCAGAAAAACATCAGCGCGACGGAGTATTACGCACGCGTGCGCCCGAAGAAGATTCCGGAAATGCTGCAAAAGGCAATGAAGCTGACCGACGAAGAAGTGGAGACATATTTCGGCGAAGTGCTGCGCTTGTTGGAAGAAACGAATACGAAGAAATAACTTGATGCATCCTCTCGCTTGACGGCGGGAGGGTGCTTTTTGCGCTGTTCGCCTTTTCAAATGCAAACGGATGTGCTATAATAGCCGTACAATAGGACGGAAAAGGAGGTGTACTGATGGCGGGACGGCTGATTTTTCACTGTGACGGCAACAACTTTTTCGCTTCCTGCGAGTGCATAGAGCATCCTGAATGGCGGGATGTACCGATGGCGGTCGCTGGCGACCCGAAAGACCGCTGCGGCATCGTCGTGGCGAAGAACGAGCTGGCAAAGAAAGCGGGTGTCAAGACGACGGACACCATCTGGCAAGCGCGGCAGAAATGTCCAAACATCCTCTTCGTTCCGCCGCATCACGACGAATACGCGCGCGTGTCACGGCGCATGAATGCCATTTTCCGCGAATATACGGATTTCGTGGAGCCTGCTTCGATTGACGAATCGTATCTGGATATGACAGGCGCGCCGGGATTCTATGGGCTGTCCCCGCGCGAACTGGCGGATTTGCTCCGGCGGCGCGTGCGGGAGGAAATCGGCATCACGATTTCCGTGGGCGTGTCGTTCTGCAAAGTGTTTGCGAAAATGGGCAGCGACTACCGCAAGCCGGACGCGACGACACTGATTTTCCGCGAGAACTATCAAGAAATGCTCTACCCGCTGCCCGTTGCGACGATGCTCTATGCCGGGCGCGCGTCCGTGCAGACGATGGCACGCCACGGTATCCGCACCATCGGCGAACTGGCGGCGCGTTCCCGCGCAGACTTAAGGAGGATGCTTGGCAAGTCCGGCGAGCAGCTTTGGCTGTACGCGAACGGCTTGGATGACAGCCCGGTTCGGCGCTATGAGGACAAGCCAGAAGTGAAGTCCGTCAGCCGCGGCATGACCTTTCGGCGCGATTTGGTCAACATGGAGGAAGTGCGCTGCGGTGTGTCCGTGCTGGTGGATGAAATCGCGGCGACACTGCGGCAAAGCGGGTTGAAAGGCAGCGTCATCAGCGTGACGCTCAAAGCGCCGACGCTGCACACCCTGTCCCACCAAGTTACCCTGCCGCACCCGACGTATTTGCAGCAGGAAATCCGCACGGTGACGATGCAGCTGATTACAGACCACTGGTCGGTTTCGGCGAAGTCGCCTGTTCGGTCGATCACTGTCGGCGTATCGCACCTGTCCGGTGAAAACGAGGCATATACGGAGCAGCTGAGCTTGTTTGATTTGTGTACTTCGGTCGGTAATGCAGAAAAAGAACCGACGGTCGGTCTGGAGAAGCAGGAAAAAGTGGAAGCGGCAGTGGCAAAACTGCGGCAGCGCCTTGGCAACGATGCGGTGTCCCTTGGCTGTTACGATAACGATGAAATCGGCGTGCGGCAATATGGGAAAAAACGCTGAATTCGGTATGCTTGACAGCCAATTCCGGGCATATTATAATAGAACAAGCCGGTTCATTTTCCGGGTCTTTTAGGAGGAAACGATATGGGAGCAATGCCCGCAAGCCGCTTTGCTTTTGGGTCAGTGCCGTGGTACAGCGTGCTGATTGTCAGCGCGATTGTGATTGGCCTTTCCCTGTGCGGTCACGAACAGAAGCGGCTGAAACTGCCCGCTGATTTGGCGATTGACCTTGCGCTGTGCCTGATTCCATCCGCCATTGTCGGTGCGCGCCTGTACTACGTCGCGTTCTCGTGGGACGTGTTCGCCGCCGACCCGCTGCGGATTCTGCGCATCTGGGAGGGCGGACTCGCCATCTACGGCGGCATCCTTGGCGGAGCGATTGCGCTGCTGCTTTTCTGTGCCGTGCGGCATATGCCGCTGCTTCAGTTAGCGGACGTTCTTGTTCCGGCGCTTGCGCTGGGGCAAGGCATCGGGCGCTGGGGCAACTACTTCAATATGGAGGCCTACGGGCGGCTGATTACGAATCCGCAGTGGCAGTTTTTCCCGGCGGCGGTTCTGATTCCGGTCGATTCAGGCTACGAGTGGCATATGGCGACGTTCTTCTATGAATCGTGTGTCGATGTGCTGATTTTCCTCGTGCTGTGGTTCGGCGTGCGGAAGCGCAAGCGGTGGAACGGACAACTGCTGGCAGTCTACATGCTCATGTACGGCATCGGGCGTGCGGCCATCGAGGGGTTGCGGATGGACAGCCTGTATTCCGGCAGCATTCGCATCAGCCAGATTGTCAGCATCACGCTCGCGGCGGTCGGGCTGATTTGGCTGCTGATTGGCACATTCGCGCGGAAAAATCCGCAGAGAGAGGGATAACTATGCCGACGACACCAGCGAAGAACCTGCTCTACCGCGCGGCGCTGCCGATTCTGGCACCGCACAGCCGCGGGCAGATGACGCACCACGCATCCGGACATCCGCTGACGACTCTGCCGAACTATGAACGGATTCTGGCGAAGCACCATGTATTCGGCGCATCGCTGCTGCTGCAGGATGGGGCGAATTGCGCCCTCTGCGACACATCGACGGCGAAACCGGAGCATCTGGCGCAGGAGAACACGCGCTACCGCGTCGCATCGATCACGAAGATGGCGACGGCACTCGTGACGCTCCGCTGCATTGACAACGGACTGTTTGCGCTGGACAGCGAGGCAGCTTCCCTATTGCCGGACGGCGAAAAAGCCCCTGCGCTCTCCGGCGTAACCGTGCGGCATTTGCTTTGCCACACGTCGGGTCTGCGTGACCTGCCGATACTGGACAGTTGCCTGAAAGAGGGCAAGCCGTACACGGAACTGCTGCGTCAGCCGGAGATTCGCGCCTGTGCGCCCGGTCAGCAGCTGATTTATTCCAACTTCGGCTTTGGGCTGCTGGGATGCATTCTGGAACAGCAGACGGGGCTGTGTATTGAGCCGCTGTTTCAGGAAATGCTGTTCCGTCCGCTGCACATGCGCGCGACGCTCGATGCGTCTACGCTGAACGAGGCGGAAATCATGCCGATTACGCGCGTGCTGCCTTATCGCGCGGGTCAGGAGCTTCGCGTGACGGCGCTGGGGCGGCATCCGCTGCAAAAGCCGAATCCGATATGCCATTACGGGCATACGGCAGGAGCAATGTATACCGACGGTCGGTCTGTTTTGCAGATGCTGACGCTCATTCATCAGCGCGGCACAATGGACGAAGTGCGCTTCATCAGCGAAAGTCTCATGCGAGAAATGACGCGCCGGCAGTCCGCAGCCCCGACGCGCACCTACGGGCTGGGGCTGGTCATCCTCAATCGCCCGGAGATTTCGCCGCGACAACTGCTGGGGCATCAAGGATTTGCGTATGGCTGCGTGGACGGCGCGTTCATCGAGGAAGATACAGGGCGCGCGGTCGTGTTCCTCAACGGCGGCGCGAGCGAGGCACGAACAGGGCGGCTGGGGCTGGTCAACCGCGATGTGCTGCAATGGGCGCTGAAACAGGAGATGCCATCATGGACATAATCACGCGTATCACCCGTCAGCGCGGCAAAATGCAGATTGTCATCAGTGAGCAGGAGACGATCGTCGTACCGCTGTCTCTCTTCCGCGAACGGCCGCTGACGGAGGGTCAGCCCATCAATCTGGAAGAATACGACAATTGGCTGATGGTGCGGCAATATCGCCATGCGCTGGATCGGGCGGTTGCCTGCCTTGCGGCACGAGCGCACAGCAAGCATGAAATCGAACAGAAGCTGCTGCGGGTCGGCTATCGTCCCTGCACGGTGGAGATGGTGCTGTATAAATTAGAGCGCGAGCATTTGCTCAACGATGCGGACTTCGCGCGGCAATGGGTAGAGGCGCGTTCAGGACGCAAGCTGGGACGCAGCCGCATTGCGCAAGAACTGCGGCGCAAGGGTATCAATGCGGATGAGGCTGAGGAAGCCCTATCCGCGATTGGCGAGGACGACCAGCTGGCGGACGCGATTGCACTGGCGGAAAAAGCAGCGGCGCGCGCGAAGTCCGACGAGGATCCGCGCAAGACGTATCAGCGCATTGCGGCGATGCTGGCGCGGCGCGGCTTCCGCTGGGACATCACGAAGGAGGCGCTGGCGCAGGTGCTGCAGGCGGATTGACACTTGACACGGAAGCCGTTCCCCGATATAATGAAAACATCTTGCGGAAAACGCGAAAGGGAGGAAAGCACGGTGGAAAATCAGGAGTCGATTTACGAGGAGAAGCAGGGCAATTTGCTAACCGGCATTCTCGGCGCGTTCTTGGGTGCGCTCATCGGTACGGCGCTGTGGGTGCTGGTCGGCGTATGGGGGTACGTCGCAAGCATCGTCGCGTGGCTGACGGCATTCTTGGCGGGCAAGGGCTATGATCTGCTGCACGGTCGGCCCGGCAAGGCGAAGTCCATCACGATTATCGTAATGCTGATTCTGTCGATCTGCGTCGGTACGGTGGGAACAGTCGCTGTTGTCGGAGTGCAGAGCATCAAGGAAGCTGAAGAAGAAATGAACTCGTTTAAGCTTGCCCATTTCAAGAAGCTCTACCCGAACGAATTGGACTATGTGCTGGAAATGATGCAGACGAACGACGAAATTCACACCGAAATAACAAAGAGTCTCGCGGTGGGGATGCTGTTCGGCGCGCTGGGCGCGTACCCGATTGTGCTGGGCGACCGCCGCAAGAAGCAGAGGCAGGATACCGTCCAGCCGTATGAGGCGGCGGATGGCGCACCGAAATCAACGGAAAACGCGGATGACACGGACAAGCATCTGGATGCCTAATCACATAAAGCAATCGCCGTATCGGAAAATCAATCCGGTACGGCAATTTTTTGCGTTTATGGTTTTTTGCGGGTGCAGCGGGCAAACTCCGCCGCCAATGCAGCGTTGATTTCTCGAACGGCGGTTTCGTCCGGCTTGACCTCCTCGCGGTCATAGGTGAAAATGCCGTTGATTTCCTCCTCCACGTCGCTGACCTGCGTGTACACCAGCGCGGACAGCCCCTTTTGCAGCTGCGGCAGTACCGTTTCCAGCTGCAATTGGCGATAGCGCGCGGTTAAATCCTCCCGACTTTCCGCTGTGCCATAGCCATACGACTTCTCATGCGTACAGTGGCCGGGCATCGGGTACGCAATGCCGCCGTACTCCGTCAGCGCCGTTACGCGCCGATGCTTCCGCACTTTCAGCGGATAGAAATAGTTGTGCATGGAGTATACGTCACCGCCGCCTTGGTCAAACCAGCCGCTCGCTTGGTCAATCAGGCGCGTCGCATCCATCCGGCGGAGAATTTCCGTCACCTGACGTGCGTTGAACTGCCCCCAGCCTTCGTTGAACGGCACCCACAGCGCAATACACGGATGATGGTACAGCGTATTCACCGTGTCCGACATTTCGCGGAGGAAAAGCGTCCGGCTTGCTTCATTTGGGCGCGACAGCAGATGCCGGAACAGCCCGACATCTGGGAAATGCCGCAGAATCGGCAGCAGCGCGTTCGCCAAGTACGTCACATACCACGACTTCATGGGTGTGCCGCCGCTGACAAAATCCTGCCAGACAATCAGCCCCAGCCGATCACAGTGATAATACCATCGCTGCGGCTCGATTTTCGCGTGTTTGCGCAGGAGGTTGAAGCCCAGTGCCTTCACGCGCTGCAATTCGTTCACCATTGCTTCGTCCGATGGCGGCGTGTACAGCCCATCCACCCAGTAGCCCTGATCCAACAGACCGTTGAGCAGAATCGGCTGACCGTTCAGGCAGAAGCGAGGAATGCCGTGCGCATCCGGCTGACACGTCCACTGTCGCATGGCAAAGTAGCTTTCCACCTTGTCCTCCGGCAGCGAAATTTCCACATCGTAGAGGAACGGGTCGTCCGGCGACCAGCAGTGCAGCGCATCTTCCGGCAGCTTTAGGGCAACACTCGCCTGATGATGAACCGCCGTGTTCCGCGCCAAGGCGACTTCCCTGCCGTCTTCGGTCACGCGAAAGGTAACAAGGCAGTCGGAACTGACGGAGACGGCAAAACGAACCGTGCGCGTCGGCACGTCTGGCGTAATCGTCAGCTCCTGCACATAGCAGTCCGGCACACGCTCCAGCCAGACGGTCTGCCAAATGCCGCTCTGCGCGGGATAGAACATGCCGCCGGGGGTCAGTTTCTGCTTGCCGCGCGCCTGAATGCCGCAGTCGGACGCATCCTGCACGGCGACATGCAGCGTATTTTCGCCGTCCTGCAAATAGTCGGTGATGTCCAGTGAAAACGGCCAGTAGCCGCCGCTGTGCCGCCCGACCTCCCGATGATTGACGAGAATCACGCAGTCATTGTCCACCGCGCCGAAATGCAGCAGCACGCGCCCGCCATCCCCATCCGGCGGCGTAAACATGCGCTGATAGTGCAGCCACTGATTCGGCTGAAGCGTCCGCCGAACGCCCGAAGCTGCCGTCTCCGGCGAATACGGCACGAGGATTTCGCCGTCCCGCGCATGGGGCAGGGCTTCATCTGCCGTAATGGCGTACGACCACAAACCGTTGAGGTTCAGGAAGCTGTCTCGGCGCAGCGCCGGACGCGGATATTCCGGGAAAGGAATCACAATCGTCTCCCCTTTCGATTATCTGTAATTATTGTAGCACATCCGCCCGAAAAATGAAAGAGCGGAAATCGACCTTCCCCCTTGACAGAAAAGCGCGAAACACCTACAATGAACAGGACGGTTTCTTTATCGAAGCGACCGAAAAGGAGTTGAATTTTGATGATGAAATATGTATTTGTGACCGGCGGCGTTGTTTCTTCGCTGGGCAAGGGCACAACGGCGGCATCCCTGGGGCGGCTGCTGAAGGCGCGCGGCTACAAGGTCGCGATGCAAAAGTGCGACACCTACTATAACTTCAATCCGGCGCTGCTGTCCCCTTTGCAGCACGGCGAAAATTTCATTACGGAGGACGGCGTGGCGGCTGACCTTGACTTAGGGCACTACGAGCGCTTTATCGACGAGTCGCTCAAGGGCGAAGCAAGCATCACCACCGGCAAGATTCACACTGCCCTGGTGGAGCGCGAGCTGCGCGGCGAATACCACGGCGCGACGATTACGGTCGTGCCGCATGTGACGAACGAAATCAAGCACCGCATCATCACGGCGGCGGAAAACTCCGGCGCGGATATTGCGATTATCGAAATCGGCGGCGTGGCGGGCGATATTGAGGCCTCCCCGTATCTGGAGGCGATTCGCCAGCTGAAATGGGAGCTTGGCGCGGGCAACACCTGCTTCATTCATGTGGCGCTGATGCCGTATTTGTCCGTTGCGGGCGAAATGAAAACGAAGCCGACGCAGCACTCCGTCAAGGCTCTGCGCGCCATCGGCATTCAGCCGGATGTTATCGTCTGCCGCACAGAGGTGAACATCAGCCAGTCCGCGAAGGATAAAATTGCGCTGTTCTGCAATGTGCCGGTGGGCAACGTCGTGCAGAACCGGGATGCGTCCACGCTGTTTGAAGTGCCGCTGAATCTGGAAAAAGAGGGGTTGGCGGGCATGGTGCTGAAAACGCTGAAGCTTGACAATCCCCCGGCGGATTTGACCGAGTGGACGAACATGGTCGCCCGATATGACGCGCCGACGCAGGAAGTGCATATCGCGCTGGTCGGCAAGTATGTTGCCGTGCATGATGCGTACCTGTCTGTGCACGAAGCGCTTGTCCATGCAGGCATCGCAAACCTCGCGGCGGTGTATGTGGACTATATCTCCTCGGACGAGCTGACGGCAGCGAACGCAGCGGAACGGCTGGGCAGCTATCACGGCATCATCCTCCCCGGCGGCTTCGGGCACCGTGGCGCGGAGGGGATGATGGCGGCGGCGAACTTCGCGCGCACGAAGGGTATCCCCTGCCTGATGATTGGCTACGGAATGCAGCTTGGCGTGGTGGAAGCGGTTCGGTCGCTTTTGTCGCTGCCGGACGCGAACTCGACGGAAGTCAATCGGCTGGCAAACCCGGCGGTGGTGGCGATTCCGCGCGACCGCGTGGACGAGAACGACGGCCGGCAGAATGCGCGCATGGGCGGCATGGATGTCGTGCTGACCGAGGGCAGCCGCACCGCGGCCATCTACGGTCTGACGATGGTGCACGAACGCCACGGCAACCGTTACGAGGTGGATGATGCGTTCCTTGCGCCGCTGCACGAGGTCGGCGTGGATTTCGTCGGCTTCAGCGCGGACGGAAATTACCCGGAGGTATTCGAGATTCCGGCGCATCCGTTCTATATCGGCACAATTTATCATCCGGAGTTCCTTTCCCGCCCCAACAAGGCGCATCCGCTGTTCGCGGCGTTCATCGGCGCAGCGGCGGCGCATCAGGCATAAGGAGGCTGGCATATGGCCAATGCGATTCTCATCCCCGGCAAAGAAAAACGGGTTTACGGCGGGCATCCGTGGGTGTTCCGCAGCGATATTGCGCGCGTCGAGGGCGATTTCACCCCCGGCGACATCGTGTCGGTGTATTCCAGCAAGGGCAAATTCCTGGCGAAGGCGTTCTACAATCCGCAGAGTCAAATTTCCCTGCGCATCATGAGTCTGCACGACGAGCCGATTGACCGCGCGTTCATCTTCCGCCGTGTCAAGGAAGCTGTCGATTACCGGCGCACGTTCGCGGACTTGCGCTCCTGCCGATTGATTTTCGCGGAGAGCGACCGCCTGCCCGCGCTGATTGTGGACAGCTTCGGCGATGTACTGGTGCTGCAATGCTTGGCGCTGGGCATGGAGCGCTTCAAGCAGGATGTGGTGGACGCGCTGGTGGAAGAAGTGCATCCACAGGGCATCTATGAGCGCAGCGACGTGCCGGTTCGCCGCTTGGAGGGCTTGGAGCAGCTGACAGGCGTGATGTACGGCACAGTTCCCGATCGCGTGGAGATGGTGGAGAACGGCGTACACTTCTGGGTGGATGTCAAGGAAGGGCAGAAGACGGGCTTCTTCCTCGACCAGAAGGAGAACCGCGCCGCGATTGCGCCGTTCGTCAAGGGAAAGACCGTACTGGACTGTTTCACGCACACGGGCAGTTTCGCGCTTCATGCGGGGCATTACGGCGCGAAGGAAGTCACGGGCGTGGATATTTCCGCTTTCGCCTGCGAATTCGCGACGGAAAACGCGCGCCTGAACGGGCTGGAGAATGTCGTCCACTTCGTCGAAGCGAATGCGTTTGACCTGCTGGCGGAGCAGAGCCGCGCGGGCGTCAAGTATGACGTGGTGATTCTCGACCCGCCCGCGTTCACCAAGACGCGCAGCGCCATCGAAGCGGCGACGCGGGGTTACAAAGAAATCAACCTGCGCGCAATGAAGATGGTCAAGCCCGGCGGCTACCTGATTACCTGCTCCTGCTCGCAGCACATTCTGCCGGATGCGTTCATGCAGATTGTCCGCGATGCGGCGCACGATGCGCATGTGCAGCTGCGACAGGTCGAGTACCGCACGCAGGGGCGCGACCATCCGATTCTGCCTGCCGCGCCGGAAACGCAGTACCTCAAATGCGGCATCTTCCAGATTTTTGATTAATACTATTTCCAAATTCACCTGCGCCATCTGCTTGCGTCTTTTCCGCTCTGGCGTCCGGTCGTTCCATTTAGCGTAGCGCTGCTACGCTGCATTTCACTCCCGTTAGCCAGAACGAAAAACTCGCGGCGCATCTTGGCGCATTCTCATTTTGAAATAGTATGAGGTGCAAAACGATGAAACTGATGTTTGTCCGCCATGCTGAACCGGACTACAAGCACGATTCGCTGACCTTGAAAGGGCATCGGGAGGCGCAGCTGCTGTCGCTTCGGCTGGCAAAACTCGACGTGCGGGACTTCTACGCCTCCCCGCTGGGGCGTGCGCAGGAAACCGCGCGGTACACCTTGGGAGCGCACGCACCGCACGGCGGAAACGCTGCCGTGGCTGGCGGAGTTCCGCGGACGGAGCATTGACCCGGGAACGGGCGCAGAGCGGATTCCGTGGGACTACAAGCCGCGGCTGTGGCAGGGGCATCCGCTGCTGTACGACGTGAATCACTGGACGGAGGATGAACTGTTCCGCGTCGGCACGGTCGATGCGATTTGGCATGAAACGCAGGCGGGCATGGATGCGCTGCTGGCGCGCTACGGTATGACTCGCGAGGGTCATCTGTACCGCTGCGAAAATAACCAGCCGGACACGATTGTGCTGTTCTGCCACTTCGGCATCATGATGGCGTGCATCGGGCACTTGCTGGGCGCGTCGCCAATGCTGCTGTGGCACGGCTTCTGCACGCAGCCGTCCAGCGTGACCACGCTGGTGACGGAAGAGCGCGTGAAGGGCGAAGTCGTGTTCCGCTGTATGCAGTCGGGCGACCTTTCGCACCTGTACGCGGCGGATGAGCCGTACTCGACGGCAGCGCTTTTCCCGGAATGCTACACAGGGCGCGACAGCACCGACCCGCCGGAGTGGGACGCGCTGGGATACCGGTAAGGAGCAGAAATGAAGCTGATTTCGTGGAATATCAACGGCTTTCGGTCGCTGATGAACCGGACACTGCTGGATGCTTTCGCGCGGCTGGACGCGGATGTTTACTGCCTGCAGGAGACGAAGTTGCAGGCTGGTCAAGGTGAGCTGGATTTGCCGGGGTTTACGGGCATTTGGAATTACGCCGACCGCCCCGGCTATTCCGGCACTGCGGTGCTGACGCTGCGAACGCCTGTATTCTCCCGCTTCGGTTTGTGCGAGGATGAAACGGATACGCAGGGGCGTGTGATTACGGCGGATTTGGGTGACTTTTACCTTGTGAACGCCTACGCGCCGAACGTCGCGGCGGATTTGAGCCGCCTGCCAGAGCGTGTCGCGTGGAATGACGCACTGCTTCGTCATTTGCAGGCACTTGATGCGCAGAAACCCGTCATTCTCTGCGGGGACTTGAATGCCGCCTACAACGATGCGGATTTAGCCGGAAAGTCGCAGGGAATGCACGTTCCGGGCTTCACGCGCGAGGAACGCAGCGGGATGGCGGCGCTTCTGCAAAGCGGCTTCGTTGATGCCTATCGCCACGTTCATCCGGACACCGCGCCCGGTGCATTCGCCTATCGCAAGGGCATTCGCGCGGGCGGGCTGGATTACTTTCTTGTGTCCGAACGCATGGTGGAGCGCATAGTCGATGCGAACGCACACCCCAGAATCCGCGGCTCTGACCACTACCCGATGGAACTTGTTATCCGCTGACGACGAAACGCCGTTCACTGCTTGACAATGGCAGTGAACGGCGTTTTTTCAGGGGCAAAGTTCGCTCAAAAGCGAGTAGTAGCGCAGTTTTTCCTCATCAAGGGGGAGATTCAGCGCGGAAAAGAGAGTATCTCGGTCGAACGTGCGCGCCCTTCCGCCAAAAAAGCCCGGTCGTATTCGCCCACATGCTCCATAAGCCTTGGTCGAGGTCGCGCCATCGGTCGGCACAGCCCGCCTGCCCCAAATCAAGGAAGCCGACAATCCCCTTTTCGTCCGCGAGGATGTTCGGCAAACAGAAGTCGCCGTGGGACAGCACAAGCGTTTCCGGCGGACGGTTCGCTTTCAGCCACGCCAGCAGCGCTTCCGGCGATGCAAATCCGCCTGCGCCATATGTTTCCGGCTGATTCGCGGTGTCAATGGTAACGCGCCCAGCGGCGATGTCTGCTTCCGCCTTTTGCAGGACGTCGTCCAGCACATAGGAGCAGGGACAACCCGCAATGTCGACATTCCAGAGCATCTCCGCCGCTTCCGCCATCCGGCGCGCCAGCAGCGGCTGATTGTCCAGAAACGTTTCGTCGCAGAGCATCCGCCCGCGAAGGCGCGTCATCAGCAGATAGCGCATTCCACCCTGCACCGCCTCCGCCAGCACCTCCGGCACGGGCAGCCGCCCCTTCAAAAACCGCAGCATGATGCCCTCATTCGCCGCATTTCCCGTGTCCGGCTGCACTTTCAGCACACAGTCCTCATACATCACCACCTGCGCGCCTGAAAGCCCGATGCGGTTCTCTTCGCCCAGCTGTTGGGGCAGAAGCGCCTGAATCACCGCTGGTATCATTCGCCAATCTTCCTTTCCGCGTTTTCTCGATAATATCATAAAATTTTCCGCCTGTCAACGCCGGAAACGCTTGCACAAGCGCGCCCGATGTGCTACAATGTGGGAGGTTCCTAAGTGCAATTGAAGGAGGCAGCTATCATGACTGATACCCCCAACACCCCTGAACTGAATCCGCAGGACGTGCAGGATGAAGATGATCTGGACGAGGTCGTGATGACCGACGAGGACGGCACGGAATATCTCTATGACATCGCCGCCCGCATGGAACATGGCGACAACGAGTATGTGGTGCTGGTCCCGCAGGATGAAAATGACGACGAGGTCGTAATTCTCCGCTCTGAAATCGTCGATGACGAAACGGAAGAATTTGTTCCGGAAGAAGATGACAGCATCACCGATGCCATCTTCGAGGAATTTAAGCAGATGTTTGCCGACGACTACAACTTCGCCGACGGCGACGAGGGCGACGACAGCATGTTCACCGACGCGGAGTGACGCAGGAGGCTGACGATGAGCGAAATTCAGGACGAGGACATCATCACGCTGACCGATGAAAACGGCAACGATGTGGAGTTCCTGCTGCTGGACGTGGTCGAGTACAACAACGACGACTACATGGTGATGATTCCGCTGGACGATGAAGAAATTGAGGATGACGACGAGCAGGACGAAGTGGTGATTCTCAAGGTCATTCGTGAAGGCGACGAAGAAACCTACTCCGGTGTGGAGGACGAGGACGTGCTGAACGCCGTCTTTGAAATTTTCCAAGAACAGAATGCGGAAGAGGACGAGGACTAATTCGTCTCTCAAACGCAAAAAGGCGTTGGAATGTATGTTCCAGCGCTTTTTTCGTATGCAAAAAGCCGGGACAGCGTTCGTGCTCCCCCGGCTTTTGGTGATTATTTCGTTTGCGCGAGCTTTTCCTGCATGACCTCCAGCGCTTTTGCCAGCTGTGCGTCGGTCAGATCGCCCAACTCGTACATGCCGTTGTCTCCGTCCACTTCCACGTCCGGCGTGATGCCCTGCTTGTGCACTGCGTAGCCGTTGGGCGTATAGTACTGCGCAACGGTAATCTGCATCCCAGAACCGTCGGAGAGCGGCACAACCGACTGCACGATGCCCTTGCCATAGGTCTTTTTGCCGACAACGGTCGCGTTCGCGCGGTCACGCAGTGCGCCGGTGAGGATTTCGGAGGACGAGGCGCTGTTCTCGTTGACAAGGAGCACCAGCTGCATCTCCACCTTGCCGTCCTTCGTGCGGTAGTAGTAGCGTTCGCCGCTCTTGTACTGCAAATAGCACAGCGTCCCCTTGTCAAGGAAGATGTCGGCGATGCTCTGCGCGTCGTTCACCCAGCCGCCGGGATTGTCGCGCAGGTCGATAATCAAGCCCTTTGTGCCGTTCTCCACCATTTTATTAACGGTTGTTTCAAACTTTTCAGCGCAGTCGCCCGCAAAGTCGTAGAGATAAATGTAGCCGATTTCGTCGGTCAGCATCATGGAATCAATGCGGTTGACGTTAATATTCGCGCGTGTGAGCGTGTACGCCATTTCTTCCGTACCACGCAGGAACGTGACGTGCACATCCGTGCCCGGCGTGCCGCGCATGATATCTACCGCGTCGTTAATGGTGCTGGAGTTGACATACAAATCCTCCACCTTGTAGAGGATATCGCCCTTGCGGACGCCCGCCTCATGCGCCGGGCCGTTGTCGAACACGCGGCTGATGGTGCAGATTCCCGTCAGATAGGACGTGGAAATCTGGATGCCGACACCCGCATATTCACCTTCGTCATCCTCCCAGAGCTTGGCGTACTCTTCGGGTGTGTAGTAGAAGGTGTACGGATCACCCAGCCCGGAGAGCAGGCCGTCCGCCGCGCCGTCAAGCAAACTCTGCTTGTCGTAGTCCTCGAAGTACCCTTCGTCCACGATGTCCATCAGTTCCAGCAGCTTGTCGAACTGCTTGTACTTCTCATACTCCTCGCGGGAAATCGTGACGGTGTCGCCGCTGGTATCGTCGGTGGCGGCATTCGCCATCTGCTTTCCCATCAGAGCGGTGAGCGTCGTGCAGCCGCTGAGCATCGCGCAGCACAGGACAAGAGACAGCACGAGCGCAAGTTTCTTTTTCATGGGAAAAATCCTCCTTATCGTTTATTTCCGGGGCGCTTTGTCGCCGCTGACTTTCTTCAACTCCATCAGGATTTTGAAGGTGATGGCATCGTCGAAGGAGCGCAAATCCAGCCCTGTCTGCCGCTGCACCTTGTCCAGCCGATACACCAGCGTATTGCGGTGAATATAGAGCTGACGCGCCGTGTCGGACAGATTCAAGTCCTTCTTGAAGAACATTTCGATTGTGTAGAGCATTTCCTCGTTAAACAGGCGCTGATTCTTGCGGTTGAAGAGCAGCCCGTGATAATAAGCGCTGATGTCCTGCGGCAGCTCCATCAGGAAGCGCTCCAGAATCAGGCGGCTGTAAATATAAATGCTCTCCTCCGGCTTGAAGATGCGTCCGACTTCAATAGCACGGCGCGCTTCGTTGTAGCTGTCGCGCAATTCGTCGATGGTGCGGCGCATTTTGCCGATGCCGACGGTCATCTGGTGCGCCGTCTCGCCCATCAGCGTCTCTTGCAGCGCCTGTGCAAACTGGTGCAGGTCATCAATCGTTTCCACGTCCGTCATTTCCTTAATCAGCACAACGGTGTGACGATCCATGTTCAGCAGCACGTCCTTGTCCTGCACCGGCGTAATGTCCCGCAGCAGGTCATAGGCGCACTCGTTTTCGGTCTGCACGATGTGGAAGAGCATGACCGTGCGATCCATCTCCTGCGGCAGCTGATGCTCGTGGCTGAGCGCCTCCAGTTCGCTGCCCATCAGGTCGCCCCGGAGCGCGCGGCAATACACGTCGCTGCTGCTCTCGGTGCGATTTTCGCCGGAGTGGTCGAGCGCGGCAATCAACATCGCCGCCAGCTGCAGCACATCGCGCGCACCGGGCTGCTGCTCGGCGCAAGTCAGCACGATATGCAGCGACGGCACCGCCATATACAGGCTGCCCAGCATGGCGCGCGCTTCGCCCTCAGTCAGTCGAAGCGTAGATAGCGGCATCCCGTCCGGCAGTCTGTCCGAATCCGCATCCAGAATCGTGATGGGTACACTCAGCCGATTCAGCACGTTGTCAACCTGCTCCTGCAAACGTTTGTTCATCAAAGGTATACGCCCCTTTCGCGCCGCCATCCCACGCGGCGCTTGTATCCGAATATCCTATTTCAGTATAGCACACTTTCGCGCAGGAGAAAAGCGAATTTTGCTGAAAAGCGAAAATTTTTTGTGAATTTAGCACAAAAACAAACGTTCTGCCGATCAAAAAGAAGGAAGCACCCTCCCCATTACGGAGAAAGTACTTCCTGAAAATTCTGTGTGAAGTGAATTACTTCGTCAGATTGGTCTTGGTCGGCGCGGGAACAGCATCGGACACCAGAATGGTGCGGGCGGTTTCCTTGTCGAAGAAGTGCAGGTGGTTCACGTCGAACGCCACCTTGATTTCAGCGCCAGCGACGGACGTCGTGCGCGGGTTGACGCGAGCGATGATGTTGCCTTCCTTGCCGGTGGTGGTCAGGTACAGATAGGTTTCGGAGCCCATCTTCTCAGTCACTTCAACCTTCACGTCGATGGCCGCATCGGCAGCGTTGGCGAGGAACATTTCATCGTCATGGATGTTTTCCGGACGGATGCCCATGACAACTTCGCGGCCCACATAGGACTCATCCACAAACTTGGAAACCTTGCCCTGCGGCACAACGATCTTGTTGTCGCCAAAGTACGCAACAACTTCGTTGTTTTCGCGCTTGAGGCGCACGTCGAAGAAGTTCATCTGCGGAGAGCCGATGAAGCCTGCGACAAACTCGTTCGCCGGGAAGTCGTACAGGTTCTGGGGCGTATCCACCTGCTGCACAACGCCGTCCTTCATGACCACGATACGGGAAGCCATCGTCATAGCTTCGGTCTGGTCATGGGTAACGTAGATGAAGGTGGTCTGCAGGCGCTGATGCAGCTTGGTGATTTCGGTACGCATCTGCACGCGCAGCTTAGCGTCCAGGTTGGACAGCGGTTCGTCGAACAGGAAGACCTTCGGCTCACGGACGATAGCACGGCCCAGAGCAACACGCTGACGCTGGCCGCCAGACAGAGCCTTCGGCTTACGGTTCAGCAGGTGGTCAATGCCCAGAACGCGGGCAGCTTCTTCCACGCGGCGCTTGATTTCGTCCTTGGGGGTCTTGCGCAGCTTCAGGCCGAACGCCATGTTGTCGAACACGGTCATGTGCGGATACAGCGCGTAGTTCTGGAACACCATCGCGATATCGCGATCCTTCGGAGCAACGTCGTTAACCAGCTTGTCGCCGATATACAGTTCGCCGTCGGAGATTTCTTCCAAGCCGGCAACCATGCGCAGGGTGGTGGACTTGCCGCAGCCGGACGGGCCGACCAGAACGATAAATTCCTTGTCCTTGATGTCGAGGTTGAAGTCGCTGACAGCCGTCACGCCGCCGGCGTACACCTTGTAGATGTGCTGCAGGGATACACTTGCCATAATGAATTCCTCCTCACGAAAATTCGTAATCCGGTTGGCCAGCACCACGCTTGCGAATGGTTCCTCTTGCTTGGCCACTGTCGATATTATACCTGTTTTTCGCCAAATCGTAAATAGGCCGGATTGCCAATTCTTTGCGCAATTCCTTGTGCAGAATGTCTCTCATGGTTGAAAAGAAACGCTTTTTGTAGACAAATTGCCCAAAAAATCACTCGGTTCTAAGTGCCTGCGCTGGAGGGAGTCCTGCCGCTTTTGCCGCGGGAATCACGCCAAAGCTCAGCCCCAGCACCGCCGCACCCGCCAGCAGCAGTCCCATGTGCAGCCACTTCACCTGCGGCATCAAGCCAATCAGTGCGCCGAAGAGCGCCGTCATCCCCAAGCCGAGGAGAATCCCCAGCAGCCCGCCCAGCGACGCATACGCCGCCGCTTCCAGTAGAAACAGCAGCGCCACCTGCCGCGACGTTGCGCCAATTGCCTTGAGGAGTCCGATTTCACGCCGCCGCTCCCGTACGGAAATCAACAGCACGTTCATCACGCCGATGGCGCCTGTCGCAACACACACGAACGCCACGCACGCCAGTACCATCACGAAAATCCGCACGACCGACTTCGCGGCGTCAACCTCGTTTTCCAGCGTCACGGAGAGATATTTTCCCGGCAGATTGTGCAGCTTCGCCAAAACATCCTCAGCCAGTTCCCCCGCCTTTTCGCCCTTCGGGACGGCCAGCGCCAGTTCTGTTGGGGCAAGCGCATAGGCATCCTGCCACGTTTGCAGCGGCAGAAGGAGCATTCCACTGCCCAGTGACGCACTCTGTGCGGGCATCCCCGCGACGACACCGACGATGCAGTAGCGCCGCCCGCCGCAGTTGATGAAATCCCCCACCGCCGCGTTCAAGCGCCCTGCCAGCGTCTCGTCAAGCAGGGCGACCCTTTCACCGCTGTACTCGCGCGCGGTGAACATGCGTCCCTGCACGCTGCTGGGGTGATGCACCGTTTCTAAGCCATCGTCATATCCGGCAATTTGCGCATAGACGGTTTGCCCGCCGAGCGACACCGCGTCCATCGTCGATGCGCCAAGGCAAACATCAGCCCCCGTGGAAGCGGCGATGGCGCGGCAATCCTCCGTCAGCGGATATGCCGGATTTTCCGCGCAGAACCATACTTTGTCCACACCCAAGCGCGCGATTTCTTCCTCCACGCGGATTTCGCCCGCGTCGCCCAGCGAAAGCACTGTCAGCACCGCGCCGACGCCGACACCCAGCCCCAGCACCGTCAGCAGTGATTTCGCCAGATTTCCGCGCAGGCTGGTCAGCGCAAAATCCAGCGCGTCCCGCAGCGTCACGGCGTACCCTCCGCAATCCGGACGCGAACGCCTTGCTGACAGCGGTCAAATTCGCCGTTCACCACGCTGATTCCTTCCGGCAGGCTGACCCACGCGCTATTTTCGTCCGTCTGCACGATTTGCGCGGGAATTTCTGTGCAAATGCCATCAGCAATCCACCAGACCGTTTCGTCGGGCGTGATGGCACTGAGCGGCAGCGTTGTGACTTGCGCGTGATATTCGGCGGTAATCTGCGCTTCCACCTCTATGCCGGGGCTGAGGGTCAGCCCGTCCTGCGGCGTCAAAATCAGGCGATAGGCGGAAGAGCTTTCCGCAATCATCGGCTTGATGCTCGCGACCGTCGCGTAGCCGCAATGCTTGCCATTTGTGCTGATGTCTGCCAGCTGCCCAACGCGCACATCTTCCGCATCCGCCGGAACGCACAGACAGACGATTTCCGGCGCGCCCGCTGCAATCGTCATGGGGATGCTCCCCGCCTGCACGGGCGCATACGCTGCCGTCGCCACGCGCTGCACAATCCCGCTGACAGGCGCGCGCAGGACACTGCCCTCTGCCAGCGTCTGCATCAGGGCACTGCGCCCGTCGTCATCCAAATGCGTCATCAGCGCCAGCACCGCCTGTTCCTGCGCCGTACCGCCGCTGATCCGCGCCAGCGCCTGCCCCTGCGTCACGCGCTCCCCCTCGATTACATACAGCGCGTCCACCATGCCGCTGACCATTGCCGTGACGGGCGTTTCCTGCGTGTAGCAGACCGTCCCTGCGACACCGACCGTACGGCAAATGTTCCCCTTCTCCACGCGCACTGCCGCCACTTCCATTGGCTGATGGCGCAGGAAGAGTCCCGCGCACACGGCGGCGGTCGCCGTCAGCATTGTCAGCAGCTGCAGCACCTGCTTTTTCCGCATCGCTTCACGCCTCCCTATGCGGAGAAGCATTTCCGCGCCTCGGAAAATTTATGCGCCCAATCACAAAGCCCGCCGACGCTTCACAGCATTGGCGGGCTTTGCTTTGTATGGAGGATAGGGAGGTTCGGCATTTCCCTTTGGGGAAAATGCCTGGAAAAAGGAGATTGCAATCGGTGGATGGTGGCTTTCCGCCGCTTGCAAGAGTATCTTAGTGCAGGAATATGAAGTCTGCATGAATTTCTGGTGAATTGATTGTAACACCTGCAAGAAAATTTGCTTTCCATGAAAAACCGTTACTGTCCACGCACCTGGCTGCGCGCATTGCGAACGTTTTGCAGCATCTGCGTCATGTAGCTGTCCAGATTCGCAAGCTGACCCGCAATGTACTGCTGGCAGTCCGCCTGCCGCTTGGCGATATCCTCGCTCGCCTGCGAACGGAGCGTTTCAGCTTCCTTCTCCGCCTGCTGACGGATGGCATCCGCCTGCACAAGGCGATTGGCATCCTGCTGCGCCTTGTAGATGATATTTCGTGCTTCGTTATTTGCTTTGTCGATAATCGCGCGGGCATCCGCATTCGCCTGAGACGCTGCGCCGGCGCGAATCCGCTCGGCTTCCTGCTTGGCGGCTTCTGCATCCTTCTGCGCATCGGCGCGCGCCTTTTCGCCCTCGGCGCGCGCGGCGGCGGCTTCTTTCTCCGCCTGTGCCTTCAGGCGCTGCGCATCATCAGCCGCGGTCTGCCGCTGCATCTCCGCTTCTTGCTGCGCACGGGACAGGGTGGTCTCCTTCTCCTTTAGCACCGCCTGTGCCTGATGCACGGCGGCAGGCAGACTGTTCTGCAAAGCATTGAGCTGGTTGTTGAGCCAGTTTTTGTCGATAACGATTGTCCGCCCAACTCCACGCGCCTTGCTGATCTGGTCAATCAGGATGGCAATTGCGTTCTGAGCGGTTTGAAGGTCATTGTTTCCCTGAGAACCCTGCGAGTTGTTCAGCATATCGTCTGCTCCTCTCCTGCTTTCGCTCAAACGGGTGTATTGGGTCACTTCTGTGCGCGATGAAAGTGCGTGGTCACATCCTCGGCAATGCACGCCGGGACAAAATCGCGGATATCCGCACCGAACGCGGCGGCTTCCCGGACGGCAGAGGATGAAATGCACGAATGTTCCGGGCGCGTCATCAGGAAAATTGTCTCCATGCCCGGCAGCAGATGGCTGTTGATCTGCGCCATCGTCAGCTCGGACTCGAAGTCGCTGACGGCACGAAGCCCGCGGACAACAACGCTCGCCTGATGCGTGCGCACATAATCCACCAGCAGCCCATCCCAGCAGTCGATGGTCACGTTCGGCAAATCACGCGTGAGCTTCTCCAGCAGCGCCATTCGCTCCTGCACGGGGAAGCAGCCTGTTTTCTGCGGATTGTGCATCACGGCGACAATCAGGCGGTCGAACAGCTTCGCGGCACGGCGGATAACATCCTCGTGACCCAGCGTAACCGGGTCAAAGCTGCCGGGATAAACGCAAATGCGTTCCATTTACAATTCCTCCGTATGAATCAGGCGGAAAAAGCTCACGCCCGCAATGCCGTACTTGCGGCTATCGTACAGATCAAAGCCATCCGGGGTGGATGGGAACGTCTTTGCCTCATGCTCAACCAGAATGATGGCATCTTCTGCTATCAGCGGCTTGAGCGCATTCATCACGCCGCAGAGGTCGTGCATGGCATACGGCGGATCAAGAAACACAAGGTTAAAACGGTCGTCCGCGCGCTGGAGCTGCGATACGGCGGCTTGCCAATCCATCAGCAGCAGGCGGCAGCGGTCGTCCATCCGCAGCTTGCGGCAATTCGCTTCCTCCACCTGATGCGCCTTTTTGTCCACATCCACCAGCACGGCGGATGCAGCTCCCCGGCTGACCGCCTCAAACGCCATTGCGCCGCTGCCTGAGAACAAATCCAGCACCCGCGCACCCCGCACCTGCTGCTGAAAGATATTGAACACATTCTCACGAACGCGGTCGAGCGTCGGGCGCGTATCTCTCCCCAGCGGCGCGTCAATGACTGTGCCGCGGGCTGTTCCGGCGATGATTCGCATGTGGGTTTCCTCCACTTAATTCAGCTGCTCCGGGCCGTTCTGTGAGGTGCGCTGCTTGCGCTCCTTATTCGCCTTCTTGCGCGCCTTGCGCTTGCCGGCAGCAATGTCCGCCTGCACCTGCGTGCGGATGCGGACACCCTGCGGATAGCCCAACCCGTAGGCAATCATCGGCAGACAGCACAGCAGCGGGCTGAACTGCTCCAAGCGCAGCATTGCGTCGCTGTTCGTCGCACCGACAATGTTGACGGCGGGCAGGATGCAAGTGCGAATCACTATGCGCAGAATCGTCATGCCCGCGACGCCGCCGTCCTGCGCGTACACTGCCAGTGCCGCGCCGTTATCGACGTTGTCCATCATGCTGCTGACCCACGTCGGCAGCGCGCCGATGCTCGTCATTTGGCGCTGCGTCGTGCAGGCCAGCACGGTCGCGGCAATCAGCAGCGGAAGCGAGCCAATCAGCGCCGTCAGAAAGCCTTTAAGCGGGTGATAGCAAGCGCGGATTTCCGCGTCATTGAGCATTCGGTTCGACTCCTTGCGCTGATACGCCAGTTCGTTACTATATATTTGCCCCTTGATTTATGGCAGCCAGCCATAGGCATGGGACATCTCGTTGCCTAAACTGTTAGAATAGAGAGGTAATGGTCTGACCTTCATCTCCAAGGGCTTTTACGTCCGCATGAAAGTCAGTCAGCCATCCTCCTATTCGCAGTGTTCGATTTGTGCAGGTAGAGCCACTTGCGTTCGTGTCATCAAACAGATAGAACCGGCAACAGGAAAGATGGCCTTTGTCCATTACAAGTTCAGTACAGGAGTGATTCTATGAACGCAGTAGGTATTGATGTTTCCAGCAGGAAAAGCACAGTTGCGGTGCTTCGTCCTCTGGGGGAAGTTGTTTGCTTGCCTTTTGATGTGACTCACGATATAGCAGGGCTTGCTTCACTGGTCGAGAAGTTGAAGGCTATTGACGGTGAAACCCGCGTCGTGATGGAACACACAGGGCGTTACTATGAAGCGGTTGAAAAAGCGCTGCACGAAGCAGGGTTCTTTGTCTGCGCTGTTAATCCGCTTCTCATCAAGGAGTACGGTGCTAATTCTCTGCGCCGCGTAAAAACCGATAAGGCTGATGCCATAAAAATTGCTCGTTACGCGCTTGATAATTGGGCTGATTTGCGCGATTTCACCCCCATGGATGCAATTCGCTACGATCTCAAAACCCTCAACCGCCAGTTTCAGCTTGCCTCTAAGCAGCGGACGGCCTCTGCTAATAATCTGATTGCACTTCTGGAGCAATCCTTTCCCGGCATCCGAAAGTGCTTTGACAGCCCGGTGCGCAGTGATGGAACGCAGAAATGGGTTGACTTTGCGCATTCTTTCTGGCATGTAGACTGTGTGCGCAAGCAGCCCTTCGCAGCCTTTTGTGAGCGTTACCGAAAATGGTGCAAGCGCCACGCCTATCTCTTTAAGCTGAGCAACGCTGAAGAAGTATATGCCCTTGCGAAACGCGCTGTTGTCCTGACCCCAAAGTCAAAGGTCGTGAAAGTGCTTGTGCAGGAAGCTGCAAATCAGCTCATCAGTATTTCGCGCTCAGTGGAAGTCTATCGCGCGGAAATGGATCGGCTTGCTGCTATGCTGCCTGAATACCCCGTTGTCATGGCGATGTACGGCGTTGGAAAGTCCTACGGGCCGCAGCTTATGGCGGAAATCGGCGATGTTCGCCGCTTTGAACGGAAGCAGGCTCTCGTTGCCTTTGCTGGTATTGATTGACCCCATGCCTAACCAGTCCGGAGACAAAAACGTCAGAAGCAACAAATCTTCTAAACGAGGCTCTCCCTACCTCCGCAAAACCCTTTTTAATGTCATTAGAACTTACCTGCAATGTGCTCCCCAAGATGAACCAGTGTTTCAGTTCCTTAACCGGAAACGGGCGGAAGGCAAGCCCTTCTATGTTTATATGCTTGCAGCAGCCAACAAGTTTCTACGACGCTACTATGCTAAGCTGCGAGATTATTTTGCCTCGCTGGACACTCTCCAGTCAGTAGATCCCATTCCCGCCACCCTGAAAGCATCCCTCTGGCATCACTTCCTTTTTTCTCTTTTTTTAAGCCGGCACTTTGTGTTGGCTTATTTGTGCTGCACTTCTTTTCCTCCCCCTCTGCCAAATTTTCTTGCAGCAAGTCCTATTTGGGGCTTGAACAGGCGCCCAGCGGAATATCCCAGCTTTCGCGCGGGATGTCATCCACCCATTGCCACGGCAGGGCGCAGCCCAGCGCGATGCCATTTTTCAGCGGCAGCAGCCCGTCATAGTAGCCGCCGCCCTTGCCCAGCCGCGTACCGTCCGGGGCAACGCCTTCCAGCGGTGTCAACAGCAGGTCAATCGCATCCGGCGATAGAATCAGGGCGCTTTCCGGCGGTTCAGGAATACCGTACGCGCCCGGAATCAGCGCTGACAAATCGCGAATTTGCCGCATGGTCATCTGCCGCGCGCCTTCCACCCTCGGCAGCAGCAGCATTTTGCCCAAATCCAGCGTCAAGCGCAGAAGCGGCATGATATCAGCCTCCCGCGCCATCGGCACATACCCGGCAACGACATTTGCGCGGCGGAACAGGTCGCTTTGCGCAATCACGGCGCAAAGTCTTGCGCTTTCCGCGTCTCGCTGGCTTTTGCCGGGATACCGCGCGCGAATCGCTTTTCGCAGCGCCGCCTTTTCCGTGCTCATTCGTGCTCGTGCAGCCAGACACGGCGAACGCGCTCCGTCGCCGCCAGCAGCACCTCGTAGCCAATCGTGTCCGACCAGGAACCGAGTTCATCCGGCGTGATGGTCTCCGCGCCGTCCGAGCCCATCAAGGTCACTTCGTCGCCCGCCTTGACGTTCGGAATATCGGTCACGTCCACCATCATTTGATCCATGCAGATACGCCCGACGACCCGCGCGCGCTGCCCGTGCAGAATCACCTGCGCGCGGCTGGAGGCGTTGCGATGATAGCCGTCGCCGTAACCGCAGGCCACCGTCGCAAGGCGCATCGGCTTTTCCGCCGTGAATGTGCAGCCGTAGCTGATTTTGTCGCCCGGCTGAACGGTCTTGACGAACGTCACCTGCGTCCGCCATGTCATGACCGGGCGGAGGGGCAGATCCGTTTCCACCGGCGGATGGCCGTACATCGAGATGCCCGCGCGCACCATGTCCAGCGCGGCTTCCGGGCAGCGGTGAATGGCGGCGGAGTTGGCGCAGTGGCGCACGATACCGTCCGGCAGGAGTACCAGCATCTGCTGGAAACGCTCGAACTGCATCCGTGTATATGCCATATCGCTGCCATCGGCATCCGCAAAGTGCGTGAATGCCCCCGTCAAGCGGACATGCGGGCTGACTTGCAGACGGGCGAGAATCGCGCGGATTTCCTCTTCCGTGCGCACGCCAATGCGCCCCATGCCCGTGTCGATTTTCAGGTGCATCAGCCCCATCAAGCCGCTGTCCTTTGCGCAGGATTCGAGCGTATCAACCATTTCCGGCGTGCAGACCGTCAGCGTCAGTTCGTTGCGGACGCCCTCGGCAATTTCTTCATCAGAGGATGCGCCCAGCACCAGCACCGGCGCGGTTACGCCCGCCTGACGCAGCGCCGCGCCTTCATCCGTGCGGGCAACCGCCAAGGCACTTGCGCCCGCTTCCAGCGCGGCACGGGCGACCTTTGCAATGCCGTGCCCATAAGCATCCGCCTTGACAACGGCCATCAGCTTCGTTTTTTCCGGCAGCGTGGAGCGCAATAGACGCACATTCTCCCGCAGCGCTTCCAAATCAATTGTCCGAACAGGATACTGCTGCATGTGCAGCTCACCTTCCTTAAACACAGCAAAATGCTCCCGCTTTAGGCGGCAGACTGCCTTTTATTATAGCATAGGAACACGATAAAGAAAAGGGGCAAACCGGAATTTGCGCCGTTTTGCCGCTGATTTATGGGCTTATCGTCCGCTTTTCTCATGCTGCTCAATCTGCTCGTTCAGCAGATTGACATCGCCGCAGCCCATCGTAATTGCCAAATCGCCCGGCTTTAAGTGTGCGCGCAGGTATGCCTCGGTATCGTCGAACGACGGTGTCCATACGGCGTTCAGCCCATGCGCCTGCATCCCGGCGACCAGCTTGCCGCTGTCCAAATCAGGGTAATTCTCCCGCTTTTCACGCGCGCTGAAAATGTCCATGACGACGGTTACGTCCGCCGCTTCGGTGCACGTCAGGTAATCATTGAAGAGGTGCTTCACGCGGTCAAACGTGTGCGGCTGCATAACGGCGTAAAGCGTCCCCTTGCAGCGCTTGCGGGCGATAGCGACGGCATTGCGCATTTCCGCCGGATTATGCCCGTAGTCGTGGAACATCTCCGCGCCGTTGAGCAGCCCCGTCAGTTCAAATCGCCGATGCGCCCCGGTGAAGCGCGCCAAGCTCTCCGCTGCTTTCGCCATATCCGCGCCCAGCACCCACGCCGCCGTGAGCGCCGCCAGCCCGTTTTCGACATTGAAGCGCCCCGGCACGCCCATCTTGACGTGCGCCAAGATGTTCCCCTGCGCGCAGAGGTCGAATGTATAATAGCCGTTATCATCTTCCGTCAGCGCGGCGGGATGCACGTCGCAATCCGCCGTCAGCCCGAAGGTAATCGTCCGGCAGTTGAGGCGCGAAAGCTGGCGAACCACACGCTCATCCGTCCCCTTGCCGATAGCAACGCCGTTATCCGGCAGCAAGTGCAAAAACTGCCCGAACGTCTCCTCAATCTCGTCGATATCCTTGTAGCAGTCCAAGTGATCCGCGTCGATATTCAGCACAACCGCCATCGTCGGATGCATATGCAGGAATGAGCGGTTGAATTCGCACGCTTCGGCAGCAAAAATATCGCTGTGACCGATGCGGGTTGACCCGCCGATGGCATCGAGCTTGCCGCCGATATGCACCGACGGGTCAAGCCCGCACTCGACGAGAATTTCCGAAAGCATGGAGGTCGTCGTCGTCTTGCCGTGCGCACCGCAGATGCCGATGGCGCGCGCATAGTGGCGCATCAGCTGTCCCAGCAGCTCCGCGCGTTCCATCGACGGAATATGCAGCCGCTCCGCTTCGGCGCGTTCGGGGTTCGTCAGCGGAATTGCCGCGGTATAGACCACCAAATCCGCGCCGTGGACATTCTCCGCGCGGTGGCCGATGGTTACTTTCGCGCCCGCCTGCCGCACGTCGTTCATCAGATACCCGTCATTCTGATCCGAGCCTGTCACCTGATACCCCAAATGCTGAAGCATTTGAGCCAAACCAGACATACTGGAGCCACCGATGCCAATCATATGGATGCGTTTACCCGCAAAATCCTGAATCTGCGGCGTGTTCATAATCACTCATCTCTCCTAAGAATCCAATTCCGCGTCTATTATACGCCATCTGCCCCCGAATAATCAAGTCATCCCGCCTAATTTCTGCGAAAAAAGGCGGATTTGCGTGTGATTTCATCATGTTTTGCTTGACATTCGGGCGGTTTCCTGCTATTGTTATGCGTGGGTATGCCTGCGCACACCCGCTGTTTTTTCGTATGGACGAACGCGCACCGGCTGCATAGAAGCCGCTGAAAGGGAGGATACTACGCATGACCAAGGCCTTGATTTCTGTCACCGGACAGGATACTACCGGTATTATCGCCCGCGTCGCGACCAAACTGTCTGAACTCAACATCAACATTCTGGACATCACGCAGACCATCCTGTCGGGATGCTTCACGATGATGATGGTCGTTGACCTTGACGGCGCTCAGATGGAGTTTGCCGCCGTGGATGAGGCGTTCCAGCCCATCCGTGAGGAAATGCACCTGAATATCCACCTCCAGCGCATGGATATTTTCGACGCGATGCACCGCATTTAAGGCAGGAGGACTTGAGGGATGATTGAAACGGGCGAAATCCTCCAAACGATGGCGATGATTCAGGAGCAGAACTTTGATATCCGCACCATTACGCTGGGCATCAATCTGCTGGACTGCTCTCATCCGTCCCCGGAAGCCTGCGCACAGCGCGTGTACGATAAAATCTGCCGCGTCGCCAAAGACCTTGTGCGCACGGGCGAAGCCATTGAGCGCGAACTGGGCATTCCGATTGTCAACAAGCGCATTTCCGTGACCCCGGTGAGCCTGATCTGTCAGGGCGACCCGCGCCCGATTGCCAAGGCGCTTGACCGCGCGGCGAAGGAAATGGGCGTGAACTTCCTGGGCGGCTACTCTGCCCTGATGCACAAGGGCGCAACGCTGGCGGACGAGCGGCTGCTGGTTTCTATCCCCGAAGTGCTCTCCACGACCGAGCGGCTTTGCTCCTCTGTCAACGTTGGCAGCACCCGCGCGGGCATCAATATGAACGCCGTACGCGAAATGGGCGAAATTATCAAAAAGACGGCGGCACTGACGGCAGACACGGACGGGCTGGGCTGCGCAAAGCTGGTCGTTTTCTGCAACGCAGTGGAGGACAACCCGTTTATGGCGGGTGCTTTCTGCGGCGTGGGCGAGCCGGAATGTGCCATCAACGTCGGCGTGTCCGGGCCGGGCGTGGTCAAGCGCGCGCTGGAAAGCGTCAAGGGGCAGCCTTTTGACGTGGTAGCGGAAACCATCAAGAAGACGGCGTTCAAGATTACCCGCGTGGGTCAGCTGGTGGCGCAGGAAGCGTCGCAGCGGCTGAATATTCCCTTCGGCATTGTTGATCTGTCCCTTGCCCCGACCCCCGCGCGCGGCGACTCCGTGGCGCATGTGCTGACGGAAATGGGACTGGAAATGGCGGGCGCTCCCGGCACGACGGCGGCGCTGGCGCTGCTCAACGACGCCGTGAAGAAGGGCGGCGTGATGGCGTCGAACCACGTCGGCGGGCTGAGCGGCGCGTTTATCCCGGTCAGCGAGGATATTGGCATGATTGAAGCGGCATCGGCGGGCGCGCTGACGCTGGAGAAGCTCGAAGCCATGACGTGCGTGTGCTCCGTGGGGCTTGACATGATTGCTATTCCAGGCGACACCAGTGCGGCGGCAATTTCCGGCATTATTGCGGATGAAGCCGCTATCGGCATGGTCAACAACAAGACCACCGCGGTGCGCGTGATTCCGGCCGTTGGCAAGAAAGCGGGCGACACGGTGGAGTTCGGCGGACTGCTGGGCTTCGCGCCGGTGATGCCGGTCAACCCCTACGGCAATGAAGAATTCGTTGCGCGCGGCGGACGCATCCCTGCCCCGCTGCACTCTCTGCGCAATTAAACTCTCTGCACAATTAAGTAATCAATGGGAATCCTAAACTTGGAGGAACTATGGGCAATTTCGTAGACCATGTAAAAATCACCTGCAAGGCAGGCAACGGCGGCAATGGCAGCATGTCGTTCCACCGGGAAAAATTCGTCCTGAACGGCGGGCCGGACGGCGGAGACGGCGGCAACGGCGGCAATGTCTGCTTTTACGCTGACCTAAACATGCACACGCTGCTGGACTTCCGCTTCAAGAGCAAATACACGGCGGAAAACGGCGTGGACGGCGCGGCAGGCAACTGCACGGGCAAGCGCGGCGAAGACCTCATCATCAAAGTACCGGTCGGGACGGTCATCCGCGAGGCGGAATCCGGCGCGGTGGTTGCGGATATGGACACGGCTGGCGAAACGCGCACGATTCTGCACGGCGGCCGCGGCGGCTGGGGCAACCGCCACTTTGCGACCCCAACCCGGCAAGCGCCAAACTTCGCCAAGCCCGGCATTAAGACGGAAGTCCACACCTTTCTGCTGGAGCTCAAAACGATTGCGGACGTGGGTCTTGTGGGCTATCCGAACGTCGGCAAATCGACAATTCTGTCCGTCGTGACGAGCGCGAAGCCGAAAATCGGCAATTACCACTTCACGACGCTGACGCCGAATCTGGGCATCGTCCGCCGCCACGGCAAGGACATTGTGCTGGCGGATATTCCGGGTCTGATTGAGGGCGCAGCGGACGGCGCGGGTCTGGGGCATGATTTCCTGCGACACGTCGAGCGCACTCGTCTGCTGCTGCATGTACTGGATATTGCGGGCAGCGAAGGCCGCGACCCGGTGGAGGATTTCGACCAGATCAACCACGAGCTGGCGAACTACGGCGAGCTGGCGGAACGTCCGCAAATTGTGGTGTGCAACAAGTCCGACCTGCCGGATTCAGAAGAAAATGTCGTCCGCTTGAAGGCGCACTTGGCAGAACTCGGCTTGGACTACCCCGTGTTTGTCGTGTCCGCGGCGACGCATCAGGGCTTTGACGCGCTGCTGGACAAAACGGGCGACATGCTGGAAGCGCTCCCCCCGATTGTGCATTTCGAGGAGGAAGTCAGCTACGACGACTCCGTCAAGCCCGGCACGTTCGAGATTGTCCGCGACGGCGCGGTGTTCGAGGTCGTCGGCTCGTCCATGCAGCGCCTGATTGACTCGGTGAACTTCGATGACGAAGAATCCATGAGCTGGTTCCACCGCACGCTGCGCAAGTGGGGCGTCATTGACGCGCTGCGCAAGGCGGGCGCACAGGAAGGCGACACGGTTCGCATCATCGACATGGAATTTGACTTTGTGGAATAACAGGAGAAAGCAAACAATATGAACAGCAAACAGCGCGCTATGCTTCGCGGCATGGCGAATACCATGGAAACTATTCTCTACATCGGCAAGGATGGCGTCGTCCCCGGCACGATTAAGCAGGCCAGTGATGCGCTGGAGGCTCGCGAACTCATCAAGTGCGCCGTGCAGCAGGGCTGCCCGCTGACCGCGCGTGAGGCAGTGACGGAACTGTGTGCCGCGCTGGAAGCCGAACCGGTGCAGTGCATCGGCCGCCGCTTCGTGATGTACCGTCCGAGCAAAGACAATCCCCGTATTGTGCTGGAAGACTGATGGTCACGCATCCCTTTGCCCCGGTGGTGGATGAAAACTGCCGGACGCTGATTCTGGGCAGCTTTCCGTCCGTCAAGAGCCGCGAAAACGGCTTCTATTACGGGCATCCGCAGAACCGATTCTGGCGGATGCTGGCGGCGGTGTATGCGGAGGATGCGCCGGAGAGCATCGCGGAGAAGACTTCCCTGCTGCTCCGGCATCAACTGGCGCTGTGGGATGTAATCGCGAACTGCGAAATCGACGGTTCGGCGGATGCGTCCGTGCGTGAGGCGGTGCCGGTGGACATTGTGCGGATTACCGACCGGGCTCACATCACGCGCGTCCTGTGCAACGGCAAGCTGGCGGGAACGCTCTACGCGCGGCATTTACAGCCAATGGTGGGCATTCCAGCGCTCGTCCTGCCCTCCACCAGCCCGGCGAACGCGATTTGGACGCTGCCGAAGCTGACAGACGCGTGGCGCAAAGCACTGACAGGCGAAAACGCGACTTTCTGCGAATAACAGGAAGCCGCGTTTTTTATACCCTATGCAGATTTATGCCGCTGGTTCGCTGCGAACCTCCACCGTCCAGCGGAGATTTTGCAGCTGCGCCGGGAAATCGCTGTTACGCCAGTCCGACATGCTCCATGCTGACCAGATGGCTTTGCGCCCTAAGCCGAGTGCGTCACAGCCAGCCGCTTGCAGGCGGTTCAGCACATCCAAACACGCCTGTGCGGTTTCGGCGGACACGGCCTGCGGGGTCAGGTCAGCACGGTCGTAGCGCAGGTTCACGCGGCAGACGGCGGTATTCTCCGTTAGGCGGATGCTCGTGCTTGTTTCCGTCAGGTGAATCGCGTGTTCGGGCAGAAGCAGCTGCGTCCGGGTCAGTTTGCCCTGCATCAGCAGCAGAATCTGCGTTTCCTCCGGCGTCAGGAAGTCGCGGACAAGCCCGTCCGCATCCGTCAGCCACGCGCCGCTGAGCAGGAGGCCTTCCGCCGTGCTTTCCGCGCCGCAAAGTACGGGTGATTGACGGCTGCCGAAGCGAAGCAGCATCGACGCGGCGCACGTCGGGATGACGCCCTGCTCGTGCCGCGCCTGCACCATTACGTCGATAGACTTGCTGAGGCGCGTGCCGTTCTCCGGAACGAGCTTTTCCGCCAGCGCCGTCGTATCCTCCTCGGTCACGGCGACGGAAGCGTGCAGACGCAGATTCTCCACGCCGGACAAGTCGCTGAGCGTCCGCACAATCGGAATTTCCGTTGCCCATGCGCGCGAAAGCACAATCAGACGCAGCTGCCCCCAGTGCAGGCGCATCGGCGCGGCGGATTCGAGCGTTCGGAGCGCGTCAGTCAGCGTAGCGCCGGTCGCGGAAAGTGTCTGATAGCCGCCGTTCTGCTGGTAGGTCGGGATGCGCATGCGGACGGTGCATTCCTGCGCGCCGCCATCAACCAGCAGGGCGACGCAGAAGGCGCGTTCCTCCGGCGGGAGCGCCGAGCAGCCCGTACAGAAAAGGCAGATCAGCAGCAGACAAAGCGCGCGTTTCATGCTTTTTCCCTCCTGCAAAGCCGGGCGATGGTCAGCACCAGAAGCAGCAGAACCCCCGGCACAAGCGACCATGCCGTGAGGGCGGTCAGGACGCGCCAAAGTCGGCTGATGTCGAATAGCTGCGTCAGCGTCAGCAAGCCAATCAGCGCATATGGCACCCACTTTTTCGGCTTCTGGCACGATGATGTCAGGAAGCGCGCCGCCAGCTGCGCACTGCCCGCAATGCTCAGAAAAAGCGTCATCATCAACAGACACTGCGCAAGCGTTCGGACGGCGGGCTGCAAAAACAGCGTCGGCAGCGCAAGTCTGCTGGCAAGACTGCGCCCCGGCACGGTCAGTTCCGGCGGAATCGTGAGGGACAGCAGGAGCAGAATCACGGGGCAGGGTAGCAGCCCGGCGAGCATGGCAGGTGTGCGCCTTGCCCCCTCTTCCGCCGGAAATTCCAGCAGCAGGAGCAGCATCCAGCTCATCCCCCACGCGCTGCGGATGCCGCTCAGCAGCGGCGGCACGCCTTCGCCCAAGAGCGGCACGATGCCGTCCGGGTGCGCGTCGAGCAGCGCGTTGATGGCGATAATCGCGGCGGCGACAAGCAACACATGCCGGAGCAGATAAACGCCGCGCGGCAGTCCGTCGCGGTTCAGGGCAATCAGCATCACTGACGCCGTCAGCAGCGTCAGCGTGAACTGCGAGCCGCGCGCACCGATGCCCTCGGTGAAAAATGTGATGAGCGCCGTGAGGGACGCAATGCCGTCCAGCAGGAGCGGGAGGGTCAGCGTGAGCATAATCAGGATGCTGCCGAAATTCCCCAGCAGCTTTCGGGCACAGTCGGTCAGCGTCCGCGTGTGCGTGTAGCGCAGAAGCAGCCGCAAAGCACCGTGGACGCACAGCCCCGGCAGCATACACGCGGCAGAAAGCCACCACGCGGCGCTCCCGCAGAGGGGCAGCAGCTGCGTCAGGCCAATGCGCGTCATCGACACGGCGGACAGCAGCCCAATCAGCGCATTCTGCGTCTGCCGCTGCCCGGCGCGGCGCTTCTGGATTCGCTGCATTATTGTCCTCTCCTGTCCCAGCCACGCATTCTGCCGCGTGAGCGCATATTGTTCTCGGCGCTGCCCAGCCATGTCCGCCAGCGCTGCTGCCAAAGCGGATGGCGCGTCAGCAAATCGGGATTATGCGCACGCGGCGGCGAAAGCGGGGCGGCGAAGGGTGCGCCAAGGCTCGTCAGGCTGCACAGACGGACGCAGAGCGCCGTCATGAACAGCACGATGCCGTAAACGCCGAAGATGCTGCCCGCCGCAAGCAGGAACAGCTGCCCGATGCGCACCGCTAATCCAAGCGAATAATCCGGCACGGCATACGAGCCGAGGCTGGACACCGCAACGACAATAATCAGCAGCGGATGCACAAGTTTCGCTTCGACCGCGGCTTGTCCCAGGATCAAGCCACTGACCGTGCCGAGCGTCGAACCAGTTAGCGACGGCACGCGGATGCTGGCTTCCCCGACGAGGTTGAACATGATGAGCATCAGCAGCATTTCCAACGGCACAGACAGCGGCACTTCCGCCTGACTTTCCAGAATCGATGTGAGCAGCGCCGCCGGAAGCGCCTGTGGATGGAACGTGACGAACGCCACGAACAGTGCGGGCAGCATCAGCGCGCAGAGCAGTCCCAGCAGGCGAATCAGGCGCATGAACGTGCCGTACAGCCAGCGCGAGGACGTATCATCCGGCGTATGCAGCAGATGGAGGAGACTTGCGGGCAGCACCAGCACCTGCGGCGAACCGTCCAGCAGCAGCACAATCTGCCCTTCCAGCAGCATCGACGCGGCGCGGTCGGGGCGCTCGGTCATCACACACTGCGGCAGGAGTGAAAACGGGTGATCCTCCAGCAATTGCTCCAGCGCGCCGATGGACAGCACATGGTCAATATGCACCTCCTCCAGCCGTGCCTTCAGGCGGGACAGACTGCTTTCATCCACCGCGTTTTGCAGGTACATCACGCACAGGCTGACCGGAATCGCATCGCCAATCTGCCGCATTTCGCCAATCAGCTCCGGCGTAGGCAGAATGCGGCGAAGCAGGGTGATGCTGTCGCGGATGGACTCGTTGAACCCCTGATGCGGTCCCCTCACGACGCTTTCGGTCAGCGGCGGCGAAATCCCGCGGCGGACCGCCCCGCGCACATCGAAGCTCAGCGCGCCGTCCATACCGTCCGTCAATACGACCGCGTGACCCGACACCAGCTGTGCGACGATTTCCCGCACATCAAAAAACGCTTCGACTTCGCACAAGGCGACGCGCTGCCGGATGCAGCCAGCGATTTCGCCGGATGATGCCGTTTCCGCCGCATTTTGCAGGGGAAAAAGCAAATAGTGCTGCATGAAGTCGGTGGAAATCAGCCCGTCCACATAATACACCGCCGCATCGCGTGAAAACGTGCGGAAGAAGCGGACGTGCATGTCCGGATTGACCGCCCGATGCAGCTTTTCATCCAGCAGACGGCAGTTTTCCCGTAAATCACCGTTCATGCGCCATTCCCCCTTCTTTGAATACGCCAAAGGAGACCGCGCCGCCTTGTGCGCGACACGATCCCCCTCGGAAGATTTCCCGCCTGTCCGTTACCAGCGGCACTTGTACGACGAGCACAAGCTTTCGTCCGCTTTCCCGTTGCAGCAGCATTCCTTCGGCGCAATCTGAACGTCCATCAGACCGCAGACACCGTCCTGCTCATGATGCTGGCAGCTTTCGACGGAGCAATGGATGCACTGGTTGTTCTTATGGGACATATCAGTCAACCTCCCTGAAAATTTGTCACCCGCACCAGCGGGCGCAGAGTACATTCTGCCCGATTTTCTACTTGCGATTCAGGAAAAAATATGATATAGTATTTTCTTGCGCGGAAACCGCGCACCGGAGCGCATCGGACTTCCTTTCCGACAGCGCCGGGACAGGGATTTTGCCGCACGATTGTGCCGCTGACCCTGCAAAGAAAGGAGTGCTTCTATGTTTAAGAAGCTGCTGACCACCCGTTCCCTCTGTCTCTCTGCCATCATCGCCGCGCTCTACGCCGCGCTGACGCTGCTGCTCGCGCCCATCTCGTATGGGAACATCCAGTGCCGCGTGTCCGAAGCGTTCACGGTGCTGCCGATGGTTCTGCCGCAGTCCATTCCCGGTCTGTTTGTGGGCTGCCTGATTGCGAACATTTTCTCCCCCACGCCGTCGATTTGGGACATTGTGTTCGGCTCGCTGACGACGCTGATTGCGGCGTGCGGCACTTACGCGCTGCGCAAGAAGCCCGTCCTGGCGGCGGCTTGCCCGATTGTGGCAAACGGCGTGATTGTCGGTCTGATGCTGGCGCTGCTGTACGGTCTGCCCGTTGCGCTGACGATGGGCGAAGTCGCGATCGGTGAACTGGGCGCCGTTTTCCTCGGCATGGTGCTGCTGACGGTCTTGAAGTCGCGCGTGGACTTTAACAAAATCAGCAAGATGTAATTTTCTTCATTCTTTCCGGCGGAATCCGGCATTCGTGCCGCGTATTCCGCCTTTTTATTTTGCGCGTTTGCCCGCGAAATATGAAAAGACGGTGAAAATTGCGAAAATCCTTTCATTATAGGCGGAAATGTGCTATAATACAGGATGGATTGTTTTAAGCATTCGCGAAACCCTTCGCTGATGCTTTGGAATTTCAGGAGGACTGATGGTATGAATCATGCCGCGCTTATTCTGGCGTCGGGGTCGCCGCGCCGCCGGGAACTGCTTTCGCTGACGGGGCTGCCGTATGTGGTGGATGCGCCGGAGGTGGACGAAAGCTGCGCCTTGCCGCCGGAAGAAGCGGTGCAGGAAATCAGCCGCCGCAAGGGGCTTGCGGGCGCTGCGGCGCATCCGGGCTGCGTGGTGCTGTCGGCGGATACGCTGGTGGCGGTGGACGGGAAAGCGCTGGGCAAGCCGCACTCCGAGGAGGAAGCGTTCCAGATGCTGTCCCTGCTGTCCGGGCGGTGGCATCAGGTGTACACGGGCGTGTGCGCCGTGGATGCGCAGGGCATGGTTCATCAGCGGGTCGTGGGGACGCGGGTGCATTTCTGCCCGATGACGGAGGAGGAAATCCGCCGCTATATCGCCACGGGCGAACCGATGGACAAGGCGGGCGCGTATGCGGTGCAGGGCATTGCCGGGCTGTGGATTGACAAGCTCGAAGGCTCGTACAGCAACGTGATTGGCCTGCCGATGCACACCGTGCGCGAACTGCTGGACGAATGCGGACTGCACTGCTGGCGCGCCTGACGCCGGATGATGAATTTGATTGAGGGATGGTACAGATATGCACTTCAAAGCGCCAGACATTGGGCTTGACCTTGGAACCTGCAATACAGTTGTTTATGTGAAGAACGAGGGCATCGTCATCAGCGAACCGACGCTGGTGATTTCGCGGCGCGGCGACAAGAAGCCGATTGCCGTCGGCGAGGATGCACAGCGCATGTATGGGCGCACCAGCGATGCGGAAATCGCCATTCACCCCATCCGCAACGGCATGATTGCCAATTACGACGCAACGGTGCTGCTGCTGCGTGCTTTCATCAGCAAGGCAGTTGGCGAAAGCAACCTCGTCAAGCCGCGGCTGGTCATGTCCATTCCGTCGGAAATTGACGAAGTGAACCGCAAAGCGCTGACGGCGGCGGTTCGCGCGTGCGGGCTGAAGAAGGTCTACTTGATTGAAAAGCCTTTGGCGGCGGCGATTGGCGCAGGCTTGTCCGTCTTTGAGCCGGAAGGCTGCATGGTGGTGGATGTCGGCGGTGGAACAACGGAGGTCGCGGTCGTGTCGCTGGGCGGTCTGGTCGTCAGCCAGTCCATCCCCGTCGGCGGCGTGAAAATGGATGAAGCCATCGTCAACCATATTAAACATGAGTTTAAGATGCTGATTGGCGCAAAGACAGCTGAGGATGTAAAGCTTGACCTTGCTTCCGCCCTGCCGCAGGAGAACGGGTCGAGTGTGCGCATCCGCGGGCGCGACCTGCTCTCCCCCAGCGCGCTGGAAATCGACTATACCGCGCAGCAGGCGTACGGCGCGGTTCGTGAGCCATGCCGGGCGATTCTGACCGCTATCAAGTGGGTCTTGGAGCGCACACCGCCGGAGCTGGCATCCGATATCATGAAGAACGGCATTTATCTCACCGGCCGCGCCGCGCAGCTGTATGCGTTGGATCAGTACATCGCCAACGAATTGAACATACAGGTCATTCTGGCGAAAGACCCCGGCGACTGCACGGTGCTGGGGCTGGGCTACATCGTCGAGAATCTTGCGCTGCTCGCCCAGCAGGGACGCATGCCGCAATTGAACTGATGAGCGGATTCCCCTATTCTTTGAAGGAACTGAGGTGATCGATTCGTCATGGCGAATCAGAAGAACGGCAAGAATCGCGGTGAAACCCCTGCCCGCCGCGACGGTTTCTATTTTGATGACGATTTGGACAGCGTGACAGCGGGGCTTCCCACGGGTGACGAGCCGGAGGAAGACGAAGTGCACGACCTGCCGCCGGAGGAGGACAACGTGCCGCCGACGGAGGGCTACAATTCCACGGGTATCCGCATGATTGGGCTGAACAGCGCCCACAGCGAGCAGGATGATGAGGGCATTGACCGCGGCCGCCGTCCGGCACGTCCGACCATGGAGTTTTACATGGAGGATAATCTGGAAGCTGAGTACGCGCCGGAAAAGGAAACGCCGCCGGAAGAAGCACCCGAAGCGGGCGGCGACGCGCAAATCGACCGCGGCTACGGGCAGAAGACCCGCGCAGCAGACGAGAAAAAGCGCGGCAAGAAGAAAAAAGGGCATCCTGTTCTGCGCACGATTCTGGTGTGGACGGTCAGCGTGATACTGCTGGGTATTATTGGCATCATGGCGTTGTCCCGCACGATGTACCAAGATTCTTCCCTGCTGACGCTGCCGGAAAACGCCATTTCCTCTGCCGTCACCCCGGTGCAGACGTGGTTCTCCGGCATCGTGCAAAGCATTTCGGATTACTTCTACATGGTGCGCCTGCGCTCGAACTGGGAGGCGGAGTATAACCGCGTCGTAGCGGAAAACATGGAGCTGGCCTCCGTCGTCGCCCGCAACGCCGAACTGGAAAAGCAGCTGTCGCAGTTCACGAACATGCAGGAGGAAATTGTCACTAACGCGAACATGAATCCGCTGACGGCGCAGGTGATTGCCCGCGAACAGGGCACCTATTTCTCCGTGTTCACGGTCAACAAGGGCAGCCGCGACGGAGTTGAGCCGTACATGGCGGTCACAATTTCCGGCGCACTCGTCGGTTTCACCGAAACCGTGTACGACACGTCCTGCACCGTCCGCACGATTATCGACTCCGACGCTTCGATTGCCGGCATGATTCAGTCCAGCCGCGATCAGGGCATCGTCAGCGGTACGCTCGGCGTGGACGGCACGGCGCTCTGCCGCATGTACTATCTGCCGGATGATTCCCTGCCGCGTCCGGGTGATCAAGTGGTCACTTCCGGCGTGGGCTTCTCCTTCCCCAAAGGCATCCCGATTGGCACGGTGCGCGAATCCACCCGCGGCATGGAAGGCAACAAACAGTACGTCGTCATTGAACCGCAGGCGGACTTCCAGCACTTGGAGTACGTCATCATCCTGCGTTACAAGCCGGAAGCGGAAGCCATCGAAGGACGCGACTCCACGGCAGTATACAACGAGTACGTTCCGCTGGTGACAGCTCGCCCCTATCCGACGCTGAAAATCGGCTCGACGCTCATGTTCGGCGCAACGGCGACCCCGACGGAAGTGCCGTCCGTGACACCAAGCCCGACCGCCAGCCCGACACCGTCGCCCTCGCCTACGCCGTCGCCTGTGCCCACGCCGCGCGGAACGGTCTATGAGTACAACTCGACGCTGCTCAACCCGACGGCAACCCCGTCTCCGACACCCACGCCAAGCCCGACGCCTGTCCGGACGCTCAATCCGGGCGACCTTGACTGGGAGGAATAAGCCGTGCGCAACGTGTTTTGGCGACAAATCCGCCTGCTTCTGGTTGTTTTCATCGGCTACCTTTTCCATGTCACGGTGATGACGCAGCTGGACACGACGGTCAGCATCAATCTGCCGCTGGTGATTTTATCGGTGGTGATTGTCGGCTATCCGCGCTATAAGGCGTTCTGGGTCGGTGCGGTGTACGGCATTCTGCTGGAAACGATGGTGCCGGGTGTGAAGCTGCTCAACCTCGTGTTCTACCCAATCTGCGCGATGCTGATGTCGCTGTTCTTCACCGACAAGAGTGCCGCCAGATTGCAGTACGACATGTCGAACCACCGCCGGGGGCGCAACCGCAGCGTGTATCTGCGCACGCCCCTGTGCGCCCTGTGCGCGACGCTGCTGTATGAAGCCGTAAGCATCATCTATATCGCAATGAGCAGCGCGGAACTGACAAGCGCTTTCTTCGCCCGTGCGCTCACCGATGCGCTGATGACGACGCTGACCGCGGTTGTGCTGATGTGGCCGCTGCGTCGGCTGCTCGGCTTCGGCGCGCCGGTATCCAAAGCAATGGCGAAAGGCTGATTTCGGGTCAGCCGGGTGAATTATGTTATTTTTCCCTGTGAAAGGAGGCTGAATTGTGAACCAATATCAGCAAGATCACGGCAACGCGCCGGAACAGGTGAAGGGTCGCTTTCTGGTCTTTGTGATTATCCTTATCCTGATGTTTGCCTATCTGTTTGTCGGTCTGGTGAATTTGCAGCTGAAGAGCAGCGAGGGATATTCCACAAAAACGGAATCCACCCGCTTAAAGACGATTCCTCTGACCGGCAAGCGCGGGAATATCACCGACGCGAACTCCGTGATTCTCGCCACGGACGAAATGGTCTACAATGTTACCTTCTATAAAGACGCCAGCGAAAGCTCCTCCAGCGTTTACAAGACGTATACGCAGTCAATTATTGACACGTTGAAAATTATCGAACGCAACGGCGGCAAGCTGGCATTCAGCTATGTCATTCAGCGCAGCGAAGAGACGGGCGAATGGGAGTTCAATTTCGGTTCGGGCGTGTCCGATGCGACGCTGCAGACACGCGAAAGCCAATGGCGCTCCAACAACTATGTGACCGCGAAGAGCTACCCCACGCCGGAGGACTGCCTGGTGACGCTCAAGCACCGCTACCGCATGGTCAACTCCGCCGAAGAGGAAGAGGAAGTCCGCGCGGCGTACATCGAGAAGCGCGGCGACGACAGCGGCTACGTCCCCTGCATCATCGTTGATGAGGACACGATGCTCAAAGTCATGGCTGTCTTTTCCGAAATGCAGATGAACCTGTACAACTCCCTGCCGATTACGATTGCGAAGAACGTTCCCTTCGAGACGGTGACGGAGATTGAAACGAAGTCGATGATGCTTCCGGGCATGGACATCTCCGAAAGCACACAGCGTGTCTACCCCAAGCAGACGCTGGCGGCGCAGGTCATCGGCTATATCGGCAAGATTCCTTCGCGCACGATGTGGCTGACACTGCAGGCAAAAGGGTACAGCTACAACGACACCATCGGCCGCGACGGCATTGAATCGTCGATGGAGGATTGGTTGACGCAGAACAGCTCCCTGCGCAAGGGCAGCCGCGTCGTCGAACGCAACAACTGGTCGAAAATCGTGCGTGAAATCTCCTACACAGAGCCGTCGGACGGCAACAACGTCAAGCTGACGCTGGATGTGAACTACCAGACCGTGGCGGAGCGCGCGATTGCCTCCAACGTCGCCCGCATCCGCGACAAGCAGGAGGATTTGATGGTCTCCAGCAAGTGGCTGGAAGATAATCGCACGCTGATTGCCACCTACGACTGGGAGCATTACCCGCTGGAACTGGCAGAACACGGCGTGATGCTTGTGCTGGATATGCAGGCGCGTGTGCTGGCCATGGCGAACTACCCCACCTACGACCTGAACGCGCTGGTTGCAGGCGGCGACGAGGCGCGCGCAATTCTGTCCGATGACCGCAACCTGATGCTGAACTACGCCATCGGCTCGCGCGCAACCCCCGGCTCGATTTTCAAGATGGTAACGGGCTTCGGCGCGCTGGACTCCGGCGTGTTGAAGCCGGACGAGATGATTTCGGATATGGGCTACTACACCGCCTACAACTCCGACTTGTCCACCGCTCCGAAGTGCTGGATTTCCGAGGGCTACCGCAGCCAGCACTACTACCAGACGATTGTGGCAGGGCTGGAGCACTCCTGCAACTACTTCTTCTATGAGTGCGGCAGCCGTCTGGGCGAAACACGCCTATATCAGTATGCTGCCGCGTTCGGGCTGACGAGCAAAACCGGCATTGACCTGCCCGGCGAAGTCCGCAGCGTCGTCGGCAGTCAGAACACGCTGTACGACCCGACGAAGCCGGTGGGCGAATCATCGCAGGACACCTCGCGCCCGATTATCGTTTTCAACTCCATCAAGTCGCACCTGAAGAAGTGCGGTGAATCGCGCGGCATGGAATACGACGATGAGCGCCTGTCTTCCTGCGCCAAGCGCCTGATGGACATGGCGGTGGCATACCCAGAATCCTCGTGGGTGGAGAACATGCGCACCATCCTGATGGAAGAGCTGAACATGCCCCGCTCGATGGTGTATTCCAACTCCGTCATTACGGACACCTACAACTACATCAACGATATTAAGTGGGGCGGTTCGCAGACGATTCTGACCGCCATCGGACAGTCGGTGACGACGGTGACGCCAATTGCCGTCGCGCGCTACGTTACGGCAGTTGCCAACGGCGGCAAGGTCTACAACGTCTCCATCGTCGATTCCATCATCTCTCCGGAAGGCGAAGTGCTTTCCCGCCGCGACCCGGTGCTGATCAACGACCTGAACGACACAAACGGATACTTCAACCTCATCCACAAAGGGATGAAGGGCGTTACGGACGATACCGGTACTGCTAAACGCTACTGGAGCGACTTCAAATGGCAGAAAAAGATGGGTGCAAAAACAGGAACGGCACAGGTCAACCAGATTGACCTTGAAAACAACGGCTGGTTCGTCTGCTTTGCTCCGCTGGACAACCCGAAAGTCGCCATCGTCGTCTATGTGCCGCACGGGTATTCAGGCGCCATGTGTTCCTACGCCGCGAAGGACTTCCTGAACTGGATTTTCCCGGAATGGGACAAGAGTGATGTGGACTATGACCTGCCGATTGGCAACAGCCTTGCGCCATAAGGAGGGCTTGCACAAATACATGGGTACAGCTTGGATTATTGCTTCCGGCAAGGGCGGAGTGGGCAAAAGTACTCTCTCCGCCTGCCTCGGCATGGAAATCGCGCGCAATGGCCAGCGTGTCTGCATTGTGGATGCGGATATCGGCCTGCGCGATCAGGACGTGCTGCTGGGCGTGCAGGATTGCATTGTGTATGATATTCTGGATGTTGCGAATGGCATTTGCCCGGTGGATGATGCGCTTGTCGTGCCGAAGCCGGACGCGCTGCCGAATTTGTCTCTCCTGCCCGCCAGCCAGTTCGCCCGCGCGAAAGAGCTGGAGGCCAAGGCATTCCGCAAAATTCTGCGGACGCTCAAAAGCAATTTCGACCACGTTCTCATTGATGCGCCGGCGGGCATTGAGCGCAGCCTGCGCGGTCTGCTGAGCAATGAAATCAACGAGTGCGTGCTGGTCTGCACGCCGGACGATGTATGCATCCGCAACGCGGAGCGCACAGCGAGCGTCCTGCGCAAGAAGGGGCTGACGGCGCAGCGCGTGATTGTCAACCGCCTGAATCCCGACTACATCCGCCGGGGCGAAATGTACGCCGCACAGACTGTCGCGCTGACGCTGGACATGCCGCTGCTTGGCGAAATTCCGGAGGATGCGGAAATTTACCGTGCGCTGCTGCATCATCAGAGCGTGATGGAGGGCGAAAGCGAGGGGCGCAATGCCATTGCCCGCATCGCCCTGCGCATGACGACGGACGAGGACGTGCCGCTGCCGGAATACGGGCAGAAGCGTACACTCTTCCAGCGCCTGTTCCAGCGCCGCAGAAAAGGAGATGAGAAGCATGTTCGCTAATGCCAGCCGCCGTTCGCGCGCGCATGTGGATGTGCCGCTAATTCTGATGGTGTTTGCGATGTGCTTCTTTGGCATCTACGCCGTCTGTGTGGCAACGTACTCCATCAGCTCCACCGCCACGAACCTCTTGGAACACATTTTGGAATCCTCCTCGACACTCCGCCAGTGCTTCTTCGTGCTGGTGCTTGCGCCGCTGGTCATGACGCTGATTATCCTCTGCCCCTACCACCTGATTCGCCGCTTCACGCGCGCCATGTACATCGGCACAACCGTGCTGGTACTTGTTGTGTGGGTTTTCAACCGCGCTGAAGGCGTGAAGGCATGGCTGGACATCATCTGGGACATGACGATTCAGCCGTCTGAGTTCATCAAACTGGCAATGATTCTGATGCTGGCGCAGCGCCTGAGCCAATCGGAGCATCCAATGAGCACCTTCCGCGACTTCATCGAAATCATGGCAATGCTCCTCGTGCCGTGCGCAATCGTTCTCTTCTCCGGCGAAACAGGTTCCGCTATCGTTGTGGTATTCGCGTTCGCATGTATGCTGCTGTTCGCCAACGTCCGCTGGCGGCTGCTGATTACGATGGCTGTCGTCGCGATTCTGCTCGTTCTGGCGCTGTACGGCTTCATGGTCGCCACGGGCAGCGATGACTACCGTCTGGCGCGCATCGTCGCATTCCTGAATCCTGATTTGTCCCCGCAGGGTGACGCGTACCAGATGCGCCAGTCGCAGATGACCATCGGCGCGGGCGGCTTGACGGGCATCGGCACATTCGTCGATGGTTCAATGAGTCAGCTGAACTACGTCCCCGCCGACTGGACGGACTTCATTTTCGCCACCATCGGGGAAGCGTTCGGCTTTGCCGGCTGCAGCATCATCATGCTGTGGTACCTGGCGATTATTCTGCGTATGCTCTACCTCGCGCGCTACACCTACGATCGGCAGGGTATGCTCATCATCATCGGCGTGATTGGCATGCTGCTCTTCCACGTTTTCGAGAACATCGGCATGACGCTGGGGCGGCTGCCGATTACCGGCATTCCCCTGCCGTTCCTCTCCTATGGCGGTTCAAACATGGTCACGAACATCGGCGGCATTGCGCTGGTGCTGAATGTGACGAAGAACCGTCAGCTGACGCAGATTGATTCCAGCCGGAGATTTTACAGTTCCTATGCCAAATATACCAAATAATCAAGGAGATTGACGATTATGCCGCCTACAGTTCGATTCACCCGTGATGCTGTTCTCCATGCTGCCTGCCAGCTTATGCGCCGCGAAGGCATGGAAGCCCTCAACGCCCGCGCGATTGCCAAGGAACTCGGCGGCTCAACGCAGCCGATTTTCCGCCTGTTCACCAACATGGAGGATTTGCACCGGGAGCTGATTCTCTACGTCGCGCGCCAGTTTCAGGCACACGCGGAGGCGGATATGGCGCAGTCCGACTCGCCATATATCCAGCTCTGCACGACGTATCTGCTCTACGGCCGCGACGAACCGGAGCTGTTCAAGCTGCTGTTCATGCGCGACCGCGTCAGCGAGGGACAGTACAGCGACCAGACGAATTTTGACCTTGTGTTCAACATCATCAAGAAGGAAACGCCGCTGGACGACGAAACCGCCCTGCGCTTCTTTGAGCGCACATGGCTGTTCATTCATGGGCTGGCGGTCTGCATTGCGACGAAGTACATTCCCTGTCAGGATGAAAGATACCTCATCAGTATGGTCAAGGAAGCCTACAACGCCGCCGTTAAGATGATGAACCTTGAGGGCGTGCTGAAATTGCAGGAAATCTGATTCGCGGAGGGTGAGCGCATGACCGACGAGACGATTCGCGCGAAGCTGTCTGGCATCCGCTGCTTTCTGCTGGACATGGACGGCACGTTCTATCTGGGCGACCGCATCATCCCCGGCGGACTGGAATTTCTGGACGCGCTGGAGAAAACGGGGCGGACCGCGCGCTTCCTGACGAACAACTCCAGCCGCTCTGCCTCGACGTATGCCGAAAAGTTGGCGCGGATGGGCGTTCCGGCGGCGTATCGCGACGTGATTACATCAGGGCAGGCGGCGGCGCGGTACTGCCTGACGCACTTTCCGGGCAAAACCGGCTATCTGCTGGGGAATCCCGTGCTTCGGGCGGAATTGACGGCGATGGGGCTGCGCTTCTGCGATTCGGACGACGCGGATTATGTGCTGGCGGCGTTTGACACGACGCTGGATTACGGCAAGCTCTGCCGCGTCTGCGACCTCATCCGCGCGGGCAAGCCGTATATCGCGACGCATCCTGATTTCAACTGCCCGACCGAGCATGGGTTCATCCCCGACCTTGGCGCGTTTATGGCACTGATTCACGCCAGCACTGGGCGCTGGGCGGATGTGGTGATTGGCAAGCCGAACCGCGGTATTGTGGATGAAGCCCTTGCGCGCACCGGCTTTGCGCTGCACGAGATGGCGATGGTGGGCGACCGGCTCTACACGGATGTTGCGACCGGCGTGAATCACGGCATGACAGGCATTCTCGTCCTCTCTGGCGAAGCAAAACGCAGCGACATAGACACATCGGATGTAAAGCCTGACCTGATTTTCGGCAGGCTTTCGGATATAATACCATATCTCTAAGTAAGGGAGCGAAAACACGTGCTGAACACCATGTTTCCGACCATCAACCGGGAAAGCTCCATGCTCGGCTTCGGCTGTATGCGCTTTCCAACAACACCGGACGACAAAATTGACGAATCCGAAGCGATTCGCATGATTCGCCACGCCATCGACAACGGCGTCCGCTACATCGACACGGCATACCCGTATCACGGCGGCGAAAGCGAGATTGTCATCGGTAAGGCGCTCAAGGACGGCTACCGCGAGAAGGTCATCCTGACGACAAAGCTGCCCGTCTGGCTCGTCAAGACGCATGAGGACATGATGAAGTTCCTCGACGAGCAGCTGAAAAAGCTTGACACGCCGTATGTGGACTTTTACATTCTCCACGCAATGAACAATGAACGTATGGACTTGATGCAGAAGCTGGACTACAAACGCTTCTATGCAGACGCCATTGCGCAGGGCAAGGTGCGCTATCCCGGCTTCTCCTTCCACGACGACGCAAAGGCGTTCCTGCGCATCCTGCACGACTGGGATCAGTGGGGCATGTGTCAGGTGCAGATGAACATCCTCGACGACGAGAACCAGGCGACGCTTGAGGGCATCCGCGAAGCGGGTCGGCGCGGCGTGGGTGTCGTCGTCATGGAACCCCTGCGCGGTGGTCTGCTTGCGAATCCCCCGGTGGATGTGAAAGCGGTTTACGACGCATATGCCGTGCGGCGCAGCCCGGTCGAATGGGGCTTCCGCTACCTGTACGCCATGCCTGAAGTCATCACGATTCTCAGCGGCATGAGCACATGGGCGCAGGTGACGGATAATCTGCGCATTTTCGACATGGCGAAGCGCCCGACGCTGACCGACGAGGAACTTGCGCTCTACCAGAAGGTCAAAGCAACGTACCTTGCGCGGACGAAAACGCGCTGCACGGGCTGCAAGTACTGCCAGCCCTGCCCGATGGGCGTGCAGATTCCGCGCATTTTCCAAGGCTACGATGCCGCCATGCTCCGCGCGGACAGCTCCTTCAAGGCTGGATACGCCCAGATTCAGGCGGATCATGCGGATGCGTCGCAGTGCATCCACTGCCGCAAGTGCGAACATGTATGCCCGCAGCACCTGCCGATTACCCGCTTCCTGGAGGAGATTCACGCCGCGTCGGCGGCAGAATAAATCGCCATATTTAAGGTAACACCGCACAAATGAGGTGGTCGGCTGGCGAATGGATTTTTCGTCAGATGTAAATGCAAATTTTGAAGGTTTACTGGATGCAAATCGAGGAAATTGCATGCGCAGATAGCGGAAAAGACACGCCAGCAGCACTGCCGAGCTGTGCGGTGTGGCCTTAGCAAAACGCTCCTGAACACGCGTCAGGAGCGTTTTATGTTGCGCGAATCGCGGTTGACAACGGGAATTTGCAGCAGTAGAATAGAAATAATGGGATTTTGCCAGAAAACAAGAAAAGAGGCGAACCATCCAATGAAACACCAACTTCTTGCGCTGCTGCTTGGCAGTTTGCTGCTGCTTGGACTTCCGGCGGCGTGCGCGGACACCCCCACGATGACTGTCCTGATGTACATGTGCGGCACGGATTTGCAGAGTGACTGTGTGAACGACCTGTACGAGATGTGCGCGGCGGACATTCCGGACAACGTGACAGTCGTCGTGCAGGCAGGCGGCGCGAGCCAGTGGGACGACAGCCGCCTGCGTGCGAACCACATCAACCGCTTTACGATTGCGGACTACGATTTTTCCGACGTTGAAGTCTGCGCATGGCAAAGCATGGGCGCGCAGAACACGCTGGAGGATTACCTGACTTGGGCGACTTCCACCTACCCCGCCGATCGCTACATGCTGATCTTCTGGAATCACGGCGGCGGATCGACGAGCGGCGTCTGCTTCGACGAAACAGCGGATTACGATGGGTTGACAATTCACGAAATCAACGACGCGCTGTACAACTTTACAGAGGCCAATCCCGATTTTCATCTGGATCTCATCGGCTTCGACGCCTGCTTGATGGCAACCTACGAAGCGGCTGCGCACATGCAGTATTACGCTGATTTCATGGTCGCCAGCGAAGAACTGGAGCCGTCGCTCGGCTGGAATTACGCGTGGCTGAATGCGCTGGGCGAAAATCCGGCGCTTGACGCGCAGGGCATCGGCGTTGCGATTGCGGATGCGTACATGGAAGCCTGCCTGGGCGAAAACCCTGATGATTATCTCAGCATGAGCGTCCTCTACTTGCCGGCAATGGATTATCTGGTCAGCACAATGGAGACATACGCATCGTATCTCTCGCAGGCGCTGGACGCTGGGCAATTGTCTACCTTCAGCCGTGCCCGCCAGCGCATGTATGCCTTTGGCGATTTTGACAGCGCAACATCCGACATGGTGGATATGATGGCGCTGATTGACGGCACGCGTACCATTGCGCCGCAGACCGCAGACGTCCTGCAAACCGCCTACGAGCGCGTCGTGCGCTACAACGTCGGCACGCGGAAATTCGACTACCTGACGGGCATGAGCGTCTATTTCCCGTCCGGAAGCTACGAGGGCGACGGCTGTCAGGAGACAATTCCGCGCATGACGGAGTTCACGCGCGGCTATGCGGAGCTTCGCAGCGGCGGCAATTACGTCTTCAGCGCGCAGGTTCCGCAGCAGGTCACGACCAGCAGCGTGTTCACCGGCAACCTGACAGACGCGTTTTTCTCCCCCGCCAGTACGTTCACCACAAGCGAAACGCCTCTTGCGGTGGAAGCAGATACGGTGGATTTACCTGACGTTGTGCCAACGTTCACATCCATGAACGACGCGTTCTTCACCGGCAGCCTCATACCGGACGATTCTGCCATGGACGATTGGCTGGACATGGACGATGATTCCGCCTATATGTGCAGCATGATGCTCAGTCAGGACGAGCTGAACAACTTGAGCATGGTCGAGGGCTTGCTGTACTTGGATGGCAGTGACGACGAGGATACGTTCTACATCGAAATGGGCGCAATGCAGAACGCCGCCATTGACTGGGAAAGCGGCGAAATCATCAGCCAATTCGACGGTACTTGGCCAATGCTGGATGACCAAATTGTGATGATGTACGACCAGCTTGTCAATGGCGGAATGCGCCGAAGTGTGATTCCCGTCCGCTGCAACGATGTCGAGGGGTATCTGCTGGTGATACGGCGGAGCTACAGCAGTGGCTGGACGATTGTCGGCTTCACGCAGGGGTACGACGATGCCGGACTCCCCGTTCGCGGCAGCACTCCCCTGACCGAGGGTGACGTGGTGACACCGATTTACAACGTGCTATATGCGGATGAGGACGGCGAATTGCAGGAAATGACAATGGATGGCGACCCGATTGTGGCAGGCAAAGACGGTTTCATCGACTTCGGTTTCTACTCGCTCGAAGGCAGCGACGCAACCTACCTCTACTGCTTCTGCCTGACCGACATTTACGGTGAAATTCAACTGTCTGATTTCATCAACTTTGAATTATAAAAGGAGGTTCATTTCATGAAACGACTGGTTTCCCTGCTCTGCGCGCTGTGCCTGCTCTTTTCCCTCTCTGTTGCGGAGGCATACGAAGCGACGAACCCGTACACCATCGAAAACATAGGGATGACGATTGACCTGCCCGAAGCGCTGAACGTCACGAGCTGTGAGGTCGGCGAGACGAGCATTGACCTGCGGCTTGGCTACAACGGGCGGAACGATGTCAGCTACGCCGTGATGATTACCTATGATGAATCGCTGGAGGATTATGTGACCATCACGCTGCCGGAGGAAAACCTGCAAGCGATGATTGACTACTATCAGTCCATGTACACAGGCGGCAACCCGGGTTTGGTAGCGTATGACGAGAACGACGGCGATGCAGTCCTGACGCCCTTCTGTGCAGGCGGTCAAGGCGAAGACGGCAATATGTACTGCATCTTCGTCTGCGTGCTGTACGGCTACACCATCACGGTAGTTGGCGGCACATCGGCAGATAGCTTCGATGATGACACCTACGGCGCAGCGTTCAACCTGTACTGGTCAACCGTGACGAGTTTTGTGGACTGCATGACGGAAGAATAAGCGATTTTGGGCGCACTGGATGAGAGTAAATCTCTCCGGTGCGCCTTTTGTTGTACGCAAAAAGGTGGCTTCCATCCCCTTTGACAGGGACAGAAACCACCAGAGATGCGTATTCGTCAGTCGTTATGCGCTTTGCAGCGTCAAACGTCTTACTTGCCCATCTTTTCGAGGATTGCGGCATGAGCAGCAGCCAGACGCGCAATCGGCACACGGAAAGGCGAGCAGGAAACGTAGTTCAGGCCAACCTTGTGGCAGAACATCACGGAACTCGGATCACCGCCGTGTTCGCCGCAGATGCCCAGCTTCAGGTTCGGACGGGTCTGACGACCCAGCTTCGCAGCCATCTGCACCAGCTTGCCAACGCCGTCCGTGTCCAGACGAGCGAAGGGATCGCTCTCGAAGATCTTGTTGTCGTAGTAGGCGCCGAGGAACTTGCCAGCGTCGTCACGGGAGAAGCCAAACGTCATCTGGGTCAGGTCGTTCGTGCCGAAGGAGAAGAATTCCGCTTCTTCAGCAATCTCGTCAGCGGTAACAGCCGCGCGCGGGATTTCGATCATGGTGCCGACGTGGTATTCCAGCGTCATGCCCTGTTCCTCAAAGACCTTCTTGGCGGTCTCGTCGACGATGGACTTGACAAACGCCAGTTCCTTCTTGGAACCGACCAGCGGAATCATGATTTCGGGCACAATGTTGTAGCCGCATTCGCGGGTCACATCGATAGCCGCCTGCAGAACCGCGCGGGTCTGCATTTCCGCGATTTCCGGATAGGTGACGGCCAGACGGCAGCCACGGTGACCCATCATCGGGTTGGACTCATGCAGCGCGTTGATCTTGTGGATGACTTCCTCGGAGGTGATGCCAAGGTTCTTGGCCAGCTCGTCGATTTCTTCCTTCATGTCAACATGCGGCACGAACTCATGCAGCGGCGGATCGAGATAACGAACCGTCATGGGCTTGCCTTCCAGCGCCTTGTACATCGCTTCGAAGTCACCCTGCTGCATCGGCAGAATCTTCGCCAGCGCCTTTTCGCGCTGTTCCTTCGTGTCGGCCAGAATCATTTCACGGACAGCCGCGATACGATCCGCCTCGAAGAACATGTGCTCGGTACGGCACAGGCCGATGCCTTCAGCACCGAACTTGACAGCCTGCTTGGTGTCGCGCGGGGTATCCGCATTGGTGCGGACGCGCAGACGGCGGGCAGCGTCAGCCCAGCCCATGAAGCGAGCAAACTCGCCGGAGATGGACGCTTCAACCGTCGCAATCTGGCCATCGTAGACGTTGCCGGTAGAGCCGTCGAGGGAGATGAAGTCACCCTCGTGGTACACCTTGTCGCCAACGGTCAGGGTCTTTGCTTCTTCGTCAATCTTCAGCGCGCCGCAACCGACGACAGCCGCGCGACCCATGCCACGAGCGACAACCGCCGCGTGAGAGGTCATGCCGCCGAAGACGGTCAGGATGCCCTGAGAGAAGTCCATGCCTTCGATGTCCTCAGGCGTGGTTTCGCGGCGAACGAGGATAACCTTTTCCTTGTTCTTGCCGTGTTCAGCCGCTTCGTCAGCGGTGAAGTAGATGCCGCCGGTGGCAGCGCCGGGAGAAGCCGGCAGCCCCTTCGCAATGACGGGTGCCTTCTTCACTGCCGCAGCATCGAAGTTCGGGTGCAGCAGGGTGTCGAGCTGCTTGGGCTCCACCTTCAGCACGGCTTCTTCTTCGCTCAGCACGCCTTCATCCACCAGATCAACAGCGATCTTCAGCGCAGCCGCCGCGGTACGCTTGCCGTTACGGGTCTGCAGCATGTACAGCTTGCCGCGTTCAATGGTGTATTCCATGTCCTGCATGTCGCGATAGTGCGCTTCCAGCTTGGTGGCGATGTCCACAAACTGCTGGTACACATCGGGCATCTGCTCCTGCAGGTGGGAGATGGGTTCGGGGGTACGGATACCAGCCACAACGTCCTCGCCCTGAGCGTTCAGCAGGTACTCACCGTACAGCTTCTTCTCGCCCGTGGAGGGGTTGCGCGTGAAGGCAACGCCCGTGCCGGAGGTTTCGCCCATGTTGCCGAAGACCATGGACTGCACGTTGACGGCAGTGCCCCAGTCGCCCGGAATATCGTTCATGCGGCGATAGTAGATGGCACGCGGGTTGTCCCAAGAACGGAACACGGCCTTGACGGCTTCCATCAGCTGAACCTTGGGGTCCTGCGGGAAGTCCACGCCCATGTGCTTCTTGTAGATTTCCTTGAAACGAACGACGACTTCCTTCAGGTCATCCGCGGAGAGGTCGCGGTCGTACTTGACGCCCTTCTTCTCCTTGAATTCGTCCAGAACCGCTTCAAATTCGTTCTTCGGGATTTCCATAACCACGTCAGAGAACATGGCGATGAAACGGCGATACGCGTCATACGCGAAATGCGGGTTGTTGGTCAGGTTCGCCAGACCCACAACAGACACGTCCGTCAGGCCCAGATTCAGAATGGTATCCATCATGCCGGGCATGGAGGCACGAGCGCCGGAGCGGACAGAAACAAGGAAAGGATCCTTGTCGTCGCCGAACTTCTTGCCGGCCACCTTTTCGGTCTCCGCCAGAGCAGCATAAATCTGCTCGACGATATCGTCACCAATCACCTTGCCGTCGGTATAATACCGGGTGCAGGCTTCGGTGGTGACGGTGAAGCCCTGAGGCACGGGCATACCGAGATTGGTCATCTCAGCGAGGTTCGCGCCCTTGCCGCCCAGCAGCTCACGCATGTTGGCGTTGCCTTCCTTGAAGAGGTACACATACTTCTTCGCCATTGGAAACACTCCTTTTTTACATACTGCGGAAGAAACTTCCGCGCAGAAAACATTTGCCTGAAATTAGCCACGGAAAACACCGTGCCCCTCCTCCATCGCAAACACATTCTGCTGGCTATCCTATTTGATTATACTATTTTTCGTTGCTTTTTGCAAGATGCTGTTCACATTTTCAGCGGGAATTTGGGCATTTTCGAGCATGATAGTATTTACATGGTGCTTCCAAAATCAATGTTTCTCTATTTTCTTGACGCAAGACACCCTTTTTGATATAATGAACGCAAGCTGATGACGTGAGTTCCCCATTTTTGTTCGTGAGAAGGAGGTTCTGTCATGAAAGGATTACTCCTGATTTTGTTGTCTGTCACCCTGCTCTTGCCACTTGCGGGGGCATCGGCGGATGAAACCGTTCCTGCATCTTTCCGCTTTGGCGCGGATGTTTCCACCGTGCTGAGCGAGGAGAATAGCGGCGTTGTGTACCGCAACCGCGACGGCGAGCCGACAGACTTGTTCGTCCTGCTGAAGGAAGCAGGTTGGGACACCGTGCGCGTCCGCGTTTGGAACGACCCATTCGACGAGGACGGCAGAGGCTACGGCGGCGGCAACTGCGGCGTGGCGAACGCGGTGGAAATCGCCCGCCGATGCAAGGAAGCCGGACTGTCGCTCATCGTTGACTTCCATTACAGCGACTTCTGGGCTGACCCCGCGAAGCAAATGTCCCCGAAGGTATGGGTCACGATGGATTTAACGCAAAAGTGCAGCGCACTCTACGCCTTCACGACGGATGCACTGACGCAGATTGCCGCGACGGGCGTGGACATCTGGATGGTGCAGGTCGGCAACGAGATTAACGGCGGCATGGCGGGCGAATGGAGCACAAATGGGCGCAATCAGCTGATGAACGCCGGAAGCGCCGCTGTCCGCGCAACCCTGCCCGATGCGTTGGTGGCAGTGCATTTCACCAACGTCAGTCAATCGGACGCAAAGAAGTACATCCGCGAGGTCTGCGAGGGCGATACGCCGGTTGATTTCGACGTGATGGCGTACAGTTATTACAGCTATTGGCATGGTTCGCTGGAGAATTTGTCAGAACTGATGGCGGATGTGCGCGAGAATTTCGGCAAAGATGTGTTCATCGCTGAAACAGCCTACCCGTTCACAACGAATAACCTCGATACACACCCGAACAGCGTCCCGAATGAGTGGTGCGACATGAAGCAGGATATTTCCCGCGACGGTCAGGCGGCGGATTTCCGCGAGACGGTCGAAACGGCGATTCAGGCAGGCGCACTCGGCGTCTGCTACTGGGAACCGGCGTGGATTCCGGTGCCGGGAAATAGCTGGGAAGAACAGAGTAAGCTGTGGGAACAGTTCGGTTCGGGCTGGGCGAGCAGTTATGCAGGTGGCTATGATCCACAAGACGTGGGCGCATGGTTCGGTGGATGCGCATGGGAAAATCAGGCGCTGTTTGAGGTGGATGGGACACCGGCATGGACGCTTTCGCTTCCGAACCTCCTTCGCAGCGAATAAAAAGAGCAACACGCGGAAGAAGTATGATAGCGAAGTCAACTCCGCCGCCCGACGCTGAACAGCGAAGCGCTTTCAGCGCAGCGGTTGTAACTTTGCGCTCCCGCTGGAGCGCCCCCAAGCCGCAATCTCGACCATCCCCACATTGTCGCGCCGATTGGCACGAGCGACCAGCCGGGCTTGCAACCATAGCCACACTCCCCTGCAATCCCCTCTTTAGGCGCATTGCAACACATCAAAAAGGACGTGCCAGCCTTTCACAGCCGCACGTCCTTTTCTAATCCCAAATTACGCGGAAACCTTCCGCTTGTCGAAGTTCGCCCACATTGCCTTCGTCGGGCAAGCATCCGCACACGCCATGCAGTGCTGGCACTTGCTCTGATCAATGACCGGCAGACCGTTCGTCATCGTAATCGCACCATGCGGGCAGGAGCGGAAGCACTTGCCGCAGTGAATACAGCCAGTCGAGCAGGCAGACAGCACCTTCTTGGCGGGCTCAGTGTTGCGGCAGCGCACCGTCACATCCTCCGTCACCGGGCGCAGGCTCAGCACACCCTTAGGGCAAATCGCCACGCACTTGCCGCACGCGACACACTTCTCGTCGTCCACCACGGCAATCTTCTTCACCGGGTCAACATGAATCGCGTCGAACGGGCAGACGCGCGCGCAGGTGCCCAGACCAAGGCACGCGAACTTGCAAGCCTTGTTGCCGTCATTGACGACAGATGCAGCCACGCAGTCCTGAATGCCGCGGTACTCAAACTTCTCCTTGCAATGCTCGGAATCACCTTGGCAGATTACGCTGGCGACCTTGCGAACGGCGTCTGCCGCTTCCGCATTACCCATAATCGCGGAAATCTTGTCCGCAACGGGCTTGCCGCCAATCGGGCAGGCATTCACGGGCGCTTTGCCGCAAGCAATCGCATCCGCACAGCCGTCGCAGCCGGGATAGCCGCAAGCGCCGCAGTTCGCACCCGGAAGCGCAGCGCGCACAGCGTCACGCTTTTCATCCGCCGGAATGGCAAAGACCTTCTCCGTGCCCATCAGCAGCAGACCGAAGAGCAACCCCATCAGGCCCAGCGCAACCGCCGCAATGAGGATGTTCACAACCGTCATCCGTCTTCCCTCCTCAGCCGATTAAGCCGCCGAAGCCCATGAACGCAATCGCCATCAGACCCGCCGTAATCAGCGCGCCGGGGAAGCCGTTCATCCACTTGGGCATGTTCGCCAGCGCCAGACGCTCGCGGATGCAGGAGAAGAGAATCATCGCCAGACCGAAGCCGGCCGCCGCGCAGAAGCCGTTGAACGTGCTTTCGAGCAGGTTGTAGCCGTTATCCACGTTCAAAATCGCCACGCCCAGCACCGCGCAGTTGGTGGTGATGAGCGGCAGGTACACGCCCAGCGACTGATACAGCGAGGGGGAAATCTTCTTCAGCGCCATTTCCACAATGCCGACCAGCACGGCAATGACGAGGATGAACGCAATCGTCTGCATGTATTCCAGGTGCAGCGGCACCAGAATCAGGTGCTGCACGAACCAAGTAATGAAGCTGGCGAGTGTCATCACAAAGATAACCGCCATCGACATGCCCTTCGCCGTGTCGTACTGCTTGGAAACGCCGAGGAACGGGCAGCAGCCGAGGAAGCGGTTCATGACAAAGTTATTGACCAGCAGACCGCCGACAAGAATCGTCAGCAGATTCGCCCAAATGTTGCTCATGCTGCCGCCCCCTTCTTTTTCGACTTATTCGACAGTGCATTGACCAGAATCAGCAGCAGACCCAGCGTGATGAAGCCGCCGGGAACCTGCGTCATGATGCCCATCGGCTGATAGCTGGCGGGCATCACCTGCAGACCAAAGAACGTACCGTTGCCCAGCAACTCACGAATGACGGACAGCAGCGTGATGGCGAAGGTGAAGCCCAGCCCCATGCCCAGGCCGTCCGCAATGCTCAGCACCGGCGGATTCTTAGACGCGAAGGACTCCGCACGGGCAAAGATGATGCAGTTGACAACAATCAGCGGGATAAACATGCCCAGCGCCTGCGACAAATCCGGCAGGAATGCCTTAAGCAGCATGTCAATCATCGTCACGAAGGACGCGATGATGATGATGTACGCCGGAATGCGCACGCTGTCCGGGATGATGTTGCGCAGCAGGCTGATGAACAGATTCGAGAAAATCAGCACAGCCGTAACCGCCAGACCCATGCCGATACCGTTCATGCCGGACGTGGTGATGGCCAGCGTCGGGCACATGCCCAGCATCAGCACAAACGTCGGATTCTCCCAAATCAGGCCGTTCAGCAGGACACTCATGAAGGTTTTCTTCTGATTAGCCATGCTTTTTCACCTCCCCAAACGGATGCGGCGCGGTAAAGCGGTCAATCAGGGGCGTGCAGACGTTCATGAACAGAATCGCGAAGGAGCAGCCTTCGGGGTAGTTCGCGTAGGCACGGATGATGAACAGCAGCAGACCGCAGCCAATGCCCATGATCACGCGGCCGGGCACCGTCACCGGGCTGGTCGCATAGTCAGTCGCCATGAAGAACGCGCCGAGCATCAAGCCGCCCGCAAACACCTGATAAATCGCCATTTCAGCGCCATCCTTAATCAGGTAGCAGACGAACACGGTCGCGATGAAGGACACCGGGATGCGCCAGTCAGCAATCTTGCGGACGCACAGGTAAATGCCGCCGACGAGAATCGCCAGCTTGCAGGTTTCGCCCAGCACACCGCCGCAGTTGCCCAGCAGCAGATCCATAAAGTTCACGCCGGAAACGCCCTTGCTCAGCAAGCCGAGGGGGGTTGCTGAGGTCGTCGCATCCACGACGAAGTTGGACTGCGGATAGCTGCTCATCAGCGCAGACCAGCTGACGAACAGAATCGCGCGCGCGGTCAGCGCCGGGTTCATGAAGTTGCTGCCGATGCCGCCGAACATTTGCTTGACGAGGACGATGGCAATCACGCCGCCGACCACCGCCAGCCACCACGGCGCGTTCGCCGGGAGGTTGTACGCCAGCAGCAGACCCGTCACGACGGCGCTCCAGTCGCCAATCGTCACCGTCTGCTTCGTCAGCTTTTCCCACACAAATTCAGATAGAACACAGGTTGCCACGGACACGCAGATGAGCATCAGCGCGCTCCAGCCGAAGATGATAACGCCCGCAATGCCAGCCGGCAGCAGCGCCAGACAAACCTCCTGCATGATGCGCTGCGTGCTGCTATGGTCGCGCAGGTGGGGCGAGGAGGTCATCACAAGATTATTCTGCATGGTGTTATGCCTCCTTCTTGGACTGCTCTTCAGCAGCCTTCTTTGCAGCTTCTGCCGCGGCTTTCTTCGCGGCTTCCGCCTTCTTGCGGGTCGTAATCACCTTTTTGCCCTGACGGCAGGACTGCGTAAGCAGGCGCTTGGCGGGGCAGACGAAGGTGCACGCACCGCATTCGATACAGTTCATGATGCCGTACTTTTCGGCTTCGTCATAGCGGTCTGCGCGGACGCAGCGGTCAAGCAGCGTCGGCATCAGCTGCATCGGGCAGGCGCGCAGGCAGCGGCCGCAGTTGATGCAGGCGGATTCCACCGGGTCAACGGCTTCTTCGCCCAACACAAGCACGCCGGAGGTGCCCTTCGTGACCGGGATATCCGTGCGGGTAATTGCCATACCCATCATCGGACCGCCGCTGATGAGCATCCGTGCGCCGGACTGCATTCCGCCGCAGGCTTCCAGCAGCGTGTCAATCGGCGTACCGACGCTAACGAGGAAGTTGCCGGGGTTGTTGACCAGCCCGCCAACGGTCGTCACGCGCTGCACGAGCGGGCGACCCTCGCGAATCGCCTGCTGAATGGCATACACCGTGCCGACGTTGCTGACCACGCAGCCGACATCCAGCGGCAGACCGCCGGTCGGCACCTTGCGGCGCGTCAGGGCATACACCAGCTGCTTTTCACCGCCCTGCGGATAGCGGACGGGCAAATCATGAATCGTGATGCCTTCGACGTTCTTCGCTGCGGCACGAAGCGCTTCCACCGCGTCCATTTTGTTGTTCTCCACGCCGACGTGCGCTTCCTTGACATCCAGCGCGAGCATCATCAGGTGGATGCCGTCAATGATCTCCGCGGGCTTTTCCAGCATCAGGCGATGGTCAGCCGTCAGGTACGGTTCGCACTCCGCGCCGTTAATGACGAGCTTCTCAATCGTCTTGCCCTTCGGGGGCGTAATCTTGACCTGCGTGGGGAACGTCGCGCCGCCCATGCCGACGATGCCGGCTTCGCGGACGATGGTCTGCAATTCCTGCGCGGTCAGCGTTTCCGGATGCTCCGCCGGATGCAGTTCCACCCAGTTGTTCTGGAAGTCATTCTCGATGACGACGGCGGAAACCGTCGAACCATTTGCCAGTTCGACCGGCTCAATGCCGACGACCTTGCCGGAGACGGACGAATGCACCGGTGCGGACACAAAGCCGCCCGCTTCGCCAATCTTCTGACCCGCCAGCACCAAATCACCCTTCTGCACGATGGGCTTGCAGGGCGCACCGATATGCTGCGAGAGCGGAATCACCACGCGCGCAGGCGCGGGCAGCTCACGAATGGCGTTGCCGCTGTTGACGGCCTTGCCGTTTACGCCCTCATGCGGATGCGTTCCGCCGGGAAACATGTGTTTGACAAACACAGAGAAAACCCCTTTCCAAATCCTTTTGCATCCCCTGCCGTGACAGCAGAAAACACATATTCAGACGGAATCCGTCTGAACAGGACACAATCACACGGAATCTATTATATCATATAACAAGGCATTTGGTACAGTGAAAAGTTTGACAAATGTCAGCCAAAGTTTTTTAGTCAAATTCACCATTAGCTATGACTAATATCTTCTTCCGGCAGATTTCCCGCCACATAGAGCATGTGCGCTGCGTGACTCATGGCACTGCCCTCGCTGCCGTCCGCGCCGCCGAGCATCCGCGCGACTTCGCTGATTCGTTCCTTGGGTGAAAGAAGGCGAACGCTCGTATTCGTCCGCTCCCCTTCCACACGCTTCTCCACAAGAAACTGGTGCGCCGCCATCGCTGCAATCTGCGGCAGGTGCGTCACGCAGATAACTTGCCGCTTGCGCGCGATCAGCGCCATCTTCTCCGCGACGACCTGCGCCATCCGTCCGCTGATGCCCGTGTCGATTTCGTCGAACACCATCGTGCCGACGCCGCCTTTTTCAGCTTCGAGGCTCTTAATCGCCAGCATCAGGCGCGACAATTCGCCGCCCGACGCGATTTTTGACAGCGGTTTCAGCGGTTCGCCGGGGTTCGGGGAAATCATAAACTCAATCACGTCGTCGCCGACCGACTGCGGCATGAAAATCTTCCCTTCCGGGCGAATCGCGAACGACACTTGGAAGATGGTGTTGCCCATGCCGAGGTCTTTCAGCTGCGCCATCATGTTCTTCTCAAACTCATTCGCCAGCCCGTGCCGCGCCTCCGTCAGCTGGCGGGCCAACTGCCGATACTGCGCCAGCAAGCGCTTGTGTTCCGCGCCCGTTTTGGCAACCTGCTCATCCAGCGAGACGTAATTGTCGTATTCCTCCTGCATCTTCTGCTGCTGCGAAAGGACTTCCGCCACCGTTTCGCCGTACTTGCGTTCCATGCGCCGAATCAAATCCAGCCGCGTCTCAACTTTCTCCGCCCGAACGGGGTCGAACTCCCCTTTTTCGGTCAGATCCGCCAGTTCGTAGCCGATTTCCTCCAGTTCATAGTACGCTGAATCGCACCGCTGCGCCAGACTGACGTAGTTTTCGCCGAACGCCGCCAGCGACCGAAGCGCATCCGCCGCTTCCTTCACGCGCGAAAGTACCGTCTCGCTGTCATCGTTCGCTGAAATCGCCCGATGTGCCGCCGCAACCGCTGTCGCAATCTTCTCCGAATGCCGGAAACGCTCTTTTTCCGCTGCCAGCGTTTCTTCCTCGCCCAGCTTCAGCCGCGCTTTTTCCAATTCCTCCAGCGACTTTTTCAGCGATTCCATGCGGTACTGCTTCTTCTCATTCTCCTTGACCAAGCGCGCGTACTGCCGATGGTTGGTGATGAACGCCTGATAGGCTGCGTCCACGCGGCTGAGCAGCGCCTGATAATCGTCGCCGCCCGCAGCATCCAGAAACAGCAGGTGATACTGCGAGTTCATCAGGAACTGCGCCTCGTGCTGCCCATGCACGTCCATCAGCAGTACGGCGATGTCTTTGAGCGCGGACAGCGGCATCACCACCCCGCAGACGCGGCAGAGGTTGCGCCCGGAGCGTGTGATTTCGCGGTAGAGCGTTACCGTACCGTCAAAATCATCAAGTTCCTGCGCCTGCGCCCATTTTGCGACTTCCACATTGCCGCTGGCATCGAACACCGCTTCGACCCACGCCTTGTCCGTTCCCGTGCGGATGAGTTCCCGCGCGGCGCGTCCGCCCAGCACCAGATTGACCGCGTCCACGACGATGGATTTGCCCGCGCCGGTTTCGCCGGTCATAACGTGCAGCCCTTCGCCGAATTCCAGACTCAGTTCCTCAATCAGCGCGATATTCCGCATTCGCATGGATAGAATCATGATGGATACTCCTTTTCCGTGCCGGGGATAACCATTGCCGTTATTTCATCATTTCCCGGATGCGGCTGGTGACGGTGATCGTCTCCTCGTTCGAGCGGATAATCAGCAGCACCGTGTTGTCGCCTGCCAGCGTCCCCAGCACCTCCGGCCAGTGCATACTGTCCAGCGCTTCCGCCGCGACGTTCGCCGAACCCGACAAGGTTTTCACCACAATCAGGTTGTTCGCCGACGAGACAGACAGCAGCGATTCCGCCAGCATCCGAATGAAACGGTCGGTCAGATTGTTGTCCGCCTGATCGCCCGTTGCGTATTTGTACTTGCCGGAGGGGGTCAGCACTTTCAGCAGCCGCAATTCCTTAATGTCGCGGGATACAGTCGCCTGCGTCACGCGGATGCCCCGCGCATTCAAGGCGCTGGCGAGTTCCTCCTGCGTTTCAATTTCCTGTTTTTCGATGATATCGAGGATTGCCACTTGTCGAACGGTTTTCATATTTCCGCAGCACCTGCCTTTACATTTTGTGTTATCGGGTCCATTCCGTCAGCTTTTCGCGGACAAGGTTGAAGAACGGCTGGTCACTCGTGCGGATGAGCTGCAGCGTTCGATCGGCACGACTGATTTCGACCACCGCACCGTCATCCAGCTGCGCGTACGTCTGCCCATCGACTTGCAGGCAGGCGCTCTGCGGCGCATCCGACCCCAATAGCAGGCGAATCTGTGCGCTGCCCTGCACAACGGTCGGACGATGCTGCAAACTGTGGGCACAAATCGGCGTGAGCACCATGCAATCCACTTTCGGGGAAATAATCGGACCGCCAGCGGAGAGCGAATAGCCGGTTGACCCCGTCGGCGTGGCGACAACAAGCCCATCGGCAATGTAATGCCCGGCGAGTGCGCCATCCACCAGCGCCGTAACCGTAATCAGCCGCGCATAGCCGCCGCGGCTCATCACCACGTCGTTGATGGCGTACCAGCTTTGCCCATTCATCTGCACGGACAGCACTGCGCGGCGCTCTGTCTCGTAGTCGCCGCGGATGACCTTGTCCAACAGCCTCGGCAGGGCGTCTGCCTCGCCTTCCGCCAAAAATCCGACGCGCCCCAGGTTCACGCCGAGCAGCGCCGCATCCCACGAAAGCGCATACTGTGCGCCGCGAAGCAGCGTGCCGTCGCCGCCCAGCGACAGAATCACATCCGCCCGCGCATCCGGCGCATTCAGCGAAGTCACGCTGCCCGACGCAAACGCTGCCAGCACCTCATCTTCCACCAGCACCTGCGCGCCGCAGGACGCAAGCTGTGCCACTGCATGATGCGCCGCTGCCATTGCATCCGGCCGATGACCATGAATGACGATGCCAAGTCGCACGCCGTTCCCTCCATCCTGATTCAGTCTGCCGTTTTTTTCACAAACAGCACCCGAAGTATCCCCATTATAACACAAGATGAATATTCATGCAAGCGTATACAGAAATTTTGATACCATTTCCAAATGAGAATGCGCACGCAGATGGCGCAGGTGAATACAGGGAATCGTATTACTTGTGTGAAGACCCCTTTAGCTCCTGATGCGCCTTTTTCACCAGCTCGTGGATGATTTCCGGCGCCATCGGCTCAGTCTCCTGCGTCCGGACGGTGATTTTGCCCAAGAACTCAATGTTGCCCTCCGGCCCCTTAATCGGCGAATAATCAAGCTGCTGCACCTGCCAGCCGATGGTCGGCGCGAATTCCACAATCTCCCGCAGAACGTCCTCGTGCACCTTCGGGTCGTGGATGACGCCTTTCTTCCCGATGCGGTCGCGTCCCGCCTCGAACTGCGGCTTAATCAGCGTATAGAACACGCCCTCCTCGCCCATCAGCTGCGCCGCAACAGGCAAAATCAGGCGAATGCTGATGAAGGACACATCCATCACCGTAACAGTCGGGTGCAGCGGCAGCATGTCCGGCGTCAGCAAACGCGCATTCGTCCGCTCATAGAGCGTTACGCGCGGGTCGTTGCGCAGTTTCCACGAGAACTGCCCGTAGCCGACATCAATCGCATAGACATGCGCCGCGCCGTTTTGGAGGCAGACGTCCGTGAAGCCGCCGGTCGCCGCGCCGATGTCCATGCACACCTTGCCGCGCAGATCCGCCTGAAAGGACGTAATTGCCTTTTCCAGCTTCAATCCGCCGCGGCTGGCATAGGGGTTCGACTTGCCGCGGATTTCCAGCTCGTCCTCCGGCTTAATCAGTTCCGACGCCTTGTCGATGCGGCGCGTGCCGACGTACACCTCGCCCGCCATGATGCTGACCTGCGCCTTCGTGCGGCTTTCGCAAAGCCCGCGTTCCACCAGCGCCACATCAGCCCGTTGCTTTTCGCTCATTGATGCTTTTCTCCATTCTTCAGCGCGATGACGATGCGCTGGGTCATCAGTTCCGGCGTCAATCCCAAGTATTTCAGCAGCTGATCACGCCGCCCATGCTGCACGAAGGTATCCGGGATGCCGAAGGACAGCATCGGCGCGGGCAGCCCTTCGCCGGACAGGAACGCGCAGACCACGCTGCCGAAGCCGCCCGTCAGCACATGCTCCTCCATCGTGACGATTGGGCGATTCGCCAGCTGACACAGCATTTTCTCGTCCATCGGCTTCACGCTCCGGCAGTTCACCAGCGATGCGTGAATGCCGCGCTTTTCCAGCAGGTCGCGAACTTCAATCGCTTCCGCCACCATCGAGCCGACAGCCAGCAGCGCCACATCCTCCCCCTGCTCCATCAGCTCCCATTCACCGATGCGGAACGGCTTATCCTGCGCCGGGTAGCGCGCCGACAAATCGACGGATTCACGCCCATAGCGAATGGCACAGGGGGATTCGTTCTCCTGCGTCCAGCGCATCATGACGCGCAGCTCATTCAGGTCGCGCGGCGCCAGAATCACCATGTTCGGCACGGGCAGCATTGACGCTAAATCCCACACGCCGTGGTGCGTCGCGCCATCCTCGCCGACCAGCCCCGCACGGTCAAGCAGCAGTGTCACGTTCAGCTTCGGCATACAAACGTCATGTATCATCTGGTCAAACGACCGTTGGAAGAACGACGCGTAGACCGCGAAGTATGGCTTCATGCCGCCCGCCGCCAGCCCAGCTGCCATCGTAACGGCATGTTCCTCCGCAATGCCGACGTCCATCATGCGGCGCGGAAAACGCTCTGCAAAGTACGACAAGCCCGTACCCGACGGCATAGCGGCGGTAATCGCGACGATTTTTTCATCCGTTTTCGCCATTTCGGACAGCGTTTCCGCCATCACCTGCCCATAGGACGGCAGCGTTCCCTTCTTGCGCGCCGTACCGGTTTCCACATAGAATGGCGGCGTGCCATGGAAGCGCTCCGGCTTGTCCTCCGCCGCGCTGTATCCATATCCTTTTTTTGTGAGCACATGCACGACAACCGGCTCATCCAACTGTTTGACGGCCTCCAATGTGTGCTCCAGTGCCTTGAGGTCATGCCCGTTAATCGGGCCGAAATAATGGAAGCCAAGGCTGTTGAAGAATCCCTCTTGATTTTCGCGCACGAACATGGACTTGACGCTCTTTTTTGCCCACGATAAAAAACACTGAAGCGGTTTTCCGACTACGGGCAGGCAGGACAAACCTTTGCGGATGACCCGCTTCGTGCTTGTCCACCCGCTGGAGACGCGCAGATCCGTCAGGTGCTGCGAAAGCGCCCCCACGTTCGGCGCAATCGACATTTCGTTGTCATTCAGAATGACAATCATACGCGTATGACTGTCACCCGCGTCGTTGAGCGCCTCATAGCACATGCCGCCGGTCATTGCGCCATCGCCCACCAGCGCCAGCACATGGTGATGCTGCCCCTGCAAATCGCGGGCGCGCGCCAGCCCCAGCGCTGCGGACAGCGCGGTAGAGGCATGACCCGTCTCGAACACATCATATTCGCTTTCGGAGCGCTTCGGAAAGCCGGACATGCCGCCGAAGGAGCGCAGGGTACAGAACGTGCGGTAGCGCCCCGTCAGCAGCTTATGGACGTAGCTCTGATGCCCCACATCGAAGACGATTTTGTCCTCCGGCATGTTGAACACGCGGTGAATCGCCATCGTTAATTCTACCACGCCCAGATTGCTCGCCAAATGCCCGCCGCGCTTGGAAATAGTCGTGACCAGTTCTGTGCGAATCTGCGCGGCGAGATCGTTCATCTCCGCATAGGACAAACCTTTAATGTCCTGCGGCGACTTGATATCCTCCAATCGCAAGCATTTTCCCTCCTTCATGGATTTTGCATTTGTGTTGATTGATGCTATTTCTCAGATAAGAATGCGCAAGCGGATGGCGCAGGCGAATGCAGGAAATAGTATTAGAATTTGCTGCCCTTGCTCCCCTTTGCGCCCTTCGCGCCGCCGAGCGAAACGCCCTTCAAAATATCGGAGGAATAAGCATAATTGCGCATGTTGCGGTCTTCGTGCGCCTTGCGCGCGCAGTCCACCATGCGGTCAATCAGCTGCGAATACTTCACGCCCTTGTTCTCCCACAGGTAGAATGCCAGCGAGCCGGGAATCGTGTTGATTTCAGTGATGTATACCTGCTCGGACGCGCGGTCAAACATGTAGTCGATGCGCACAACGCCCTTGCAGTCCAGCATCCGGAAAATATCGCAGGACATTGCCTGAATCTTATCGCGCAGGCTGTCCTCAATCGGCGCGGGCAGCACACGGTGCAGGCTCGCCATGCCCTTCGAGCCGCCATTGGCAAGATACTTCTCCTTGAAATCGAGGAACTGCTGACCCGACAGCGGCATCTCAATCGGGCTGGCTTCCACGTCGCCATCGTAGCCCAGTACGGAGCAGTTCAGCTCAATCGGGTGATCCAGCCCCTTCTCAACCAGCACGCGGCGGTCGTACTCAAACGCCAGTTCAAGGCTGTCCGTCAGCCCTTCGCGGTCATCCGCACGGCTGACACCGATAGACGAGCCGAGGTTCGCGGGCTTGACGAACACCGGATAGCCCAGTTCCTTCTCCACCTTGTCCAGCACGGCGTTTTTGTCCTGCTGATACATGGCGCGCGTGAACCAGCAGTCCGGCAGACACGGCAGCGTCCCCGCGCCGCGGAAGAACTGCTTCATCATGATTTTATCCATGCCGATGGCGCTGCCTGCCACGCCCGTGGACGTGTACGGCAGATTCGCCAGTTCCAGCATTCCCTGCAGCGTGCCGTCCTCGCCGTTCAGCCCATGCATGACGATAACGCAGACTTCCAGCCGCGCTACCATGACCTGCGTTGGATGAGAGAACAGCCCCTTGCCGGGACGGTTCGCCAGCAGCGCGCCCGAACCCGCCGTCACGTCCAGCGCAACGGCTTCGATGCCCGCTTTGTTCGGGTCAAAGGGCGTGTACGTCTCAATGCGGCGGAGCGCATTTCCCGTATACCAGACGCCGTTTTCGCCGATATACACCGGGATGACGTCGTACTTCTCGCTGTCCACATGGTTCATCAGCTGCACCGCGCTGATAATGGATACCTCGCGCTCACAGCTGCGGGAACCGAAAATCACACCAAGCTGAACCTTTGCCATAACAAAAATCTCCTTGCCTTTACGGAATCTCTGATTGATTCGTCAGAGCTTCCTTACGTTTCAGAATAGTGATCCGGAAGATCGTTTTCAAACATTGCAATGTCGCCGGGACGCCCAATCTGCCGCAGGAGCGCCGTCGCTTCGTCGAGGCTGGCGACGACGTGCAGATTTCCCTGCGGGAAGCCCGCCGCGAGCAGCCCTTCAGCAATCGGCTGTGTGTGCTTCTTGCCCACGAGAATGGCGATATCCGCGTTGCCGCAGATTTTCCGCCCAAATTCGCGGTTGAACGCCGCTTCCTGTCCGCCCAATTCGACCATACCGGGGGTAATGATGATGCGCCGCGCTTGGAACGCCCCCAGTACCTTCACTGCCGCTTCCGCGCCCTTCGGGTTGGAATTGAACGCATCGTCGATGATGGTGATGCCTGGCGACGGAATCAGCTGCAAACGGTGCTCCACCGGCTGCAGTTTGCTGATGCCGCGCGCCACCTGCCGCATGGTCAGCCCCAGATGGAGCGCCACCGTCGCGGCAAGCAGGATGTTCTGGATGTTGTGTTCCCCCAGCAGGCGCGTTTCGCACGCAATTTCCTCCGCCGACGTATGCAGGACGAATCGGCTGCCCATCGGGGAAACCGTCACATCCGTTGCCCACACGTCCGCGTCCGGGCTGTAATGTAGGCAGCAGAGGCGCTTTTCTTTCTCCGTGCGGTCATAGAGTTCACGGCAGATTGCACCGTCATCCGGGAAAAAGCAGCAGCCATCCGCCGGAACAGCGTCCATCAATTCATATTTCGTATTTTTGATGCGCTCCAAGGTGTGGAAGGTGTCCAAATGCTGCGGGCCGACGCTCGTCAGCACGCCGTAACGCGGATGCACCAGTCGACACAGTTCCTTGATATCCCCGACGTGCCGTGCGCCCATTTCCGCCACAAACACCTGCGTCGCAGGCGTCAGGCGCTCACGGATGATCTTCGTCACGCCCATCGGCGTATTGAAGCTGCTCGGCGTAATCAGTGTCTGATACTTCTCCTGCAGAATCGTGCCGAGAATGAACTTGACGCTCGTCTTGCCGTAGCTGCCGGTAATGCCGATTTTGATGATGTCCGGGCGCGCCGCCAGCTTCTTCTGCGCGTCGCGGAAATACATTTCGCTCACGAGCTTCTCAATCGGCCACGCCAGCAATCCACCCAGCGCCACCCAGAGCGGCAGCAGCAGCGGCAGCAGCCCGCAGAAGTACACCTTCGTCAGCAGCGCAATCGGCGTGCAGAGCAACGTGTAGACAACGCCCATGACAATGTACGTCCGCTTGACGCGCATCGTGACGACAAACGGCTTTTTCGCCTTCTTCTGCTGGAAAATCGACCGGCACCACCAGCCGCCCGCGACCGCCAGCGCAGCATTCACCAGCGCCAGCAGGATTTTGCCGACGCTCATATCCAGCATCCGGTCAACGCTCCGGTACGCCAAATACAGCAGCGTCAAGTACGCCGCCAGCGTGACGCCGGGCAGCAGCGCGCGCTTCCAATTGCGCCGCAGCGTCCGGAAATAGCCGGGAAATTGGTAGCTTTCCAGCTGGAAATCATGCATCAGGCTCCGTTGTGCCAGCAGCATCGCCAAGGCGGTTGCCAGCGCCGGAAGCCATTTCAGAAAGTTTATCACCTGATTCACTCCTGCCCCATCCAAATCAGTTCAGCAGAAACTGACGCACAATCGTCTGAAAGCGCGTCGCCTGCTCCAGATATGCGAAATGCGTGCCGCCTTCCAGCACCACCAGACCGCTGTCGGCAATTTCCTTTTCCATCTGCTGCCCCATCCACAGCGGCGTTTCCGTGTCGCGGTCGCCCCAGATGAGCAGCGTCGGGTTCTTGATATGCGAAAGCAGCGCGCTCTGGTCATAACCCACGACCTTGACGAACGTCTTGCGCATTTCCGGCGACAGGGCGGCATAATCCCGCGAGCCGTACTTCTGCACGAGATTTTCCTGCCACTTGTCCGGCAGACTGCCGAAGAGGTGCGTCTTTTTCGCTACACCGACGAGCTTTTTCAGCCGCTGATACCGCTGCGACTTCTTGCTCTTTTCGCTGGATAGCTTCGGCCGGATGCCCGCCGCGCCTGTCAGAATCAGCTTTTCAAAACGTTCCGGATGGTCGGCGGCGAGCTCAATCGCCACGCGTCCGCCGAAGGAATGCGCAATCACGCTGCACGGTAGAAAGTCCAGCTTCATCAGCAGTTCCAGCAGATTCGCGGCGAAATCTGGCACACCCCACGGCTGCGGCGGAAATCCGCTTTCGCCATGCGCCGGAAAATCCACCCGAAGCACGGTCATGTCCGGCGTGAGCGCATCGCTAATCCCCGCCATCAGCTTTTCCGAGCAGCCCCAGCCATGCAGCAGCACCACTTTTCTTTCGCCGTGGCCGCCGATTTCATAATGGACGCGGACGCCCTGAAGCGTCATTTCCACAAAACGCATCTCCTTTTCAGCCGTCGATTCGCCAGATGTATCGGCACTTGACGGCGCTGATTTCCCAGCGGTCGCGAATCTCCTGCGGCACAGCCACGGTTCTTTCCAGCGTGCAGCCCAGCCCCAGGCACGTCTTGCGGCTCGCCCAGTTATCCGGGTCAGTCGTGATGACGACGCTGCTTTTGCCATGCAGGGCAATCAGCGGGCGCAAGAGCGCACAGGCGCGGCGCGCGTAGTGATTGCCGCGATACGGCGGGTCAACATGATAGCCAATATGCCCGAAATAGTACACACAGGGGCTTTCCCCCATCCGCAGGGAGATGCGTCCAACTTCCCGGTGCGTCCCGTGCGGCACAATCATATAGTCATACACGCGGCCGAATCCCATTTCTTTTTCCGGCGGATAGAGCCGCAAGGGCAGCAAGTCAATCACGCCATCGGAAAACTCAGCACGCACTCTGCGAAACAGCATCCTTACACATCCTGTATCTGCACCTGCGGAAGCAGGGCAGCAAAATCATCGGGGCGAATCAGCTGCGTCCCCTCGGTCATTACCGACGCACAGCCCGCCGCCGCGCCATACGCCAGCGCACGGCGAACGTCCCCTGTTTTCTCCAAGCCAGCCATCACACCGCCGACCATTGCGTCGCCCGCGCCAACGGTGGACTGCACCCGCACCGGAATCGCTGGGGCAACCATGGCGCCGCGTTCCGACACCCACAACGCACCCTCGCTGCCGAGGCTCACGAGCACATTCTGCGCGCCCATCTCAAGCAGTTCCAGCGCTGCCTGATGCACATCCGCCATCGTCGGCAGCGGACGGTTCATGGCGGCTTGCAGTTCACTTCGGTTCGGCTTGACGAGGAACGGACGCGCCGCCAGCCCCGCCATCAACGCCGCGCCGCTCACATCCAGCACAAACAGGCGCTCCGGCAGGGAGAGCATCAGGTCGCGGTAATACTCCGGCGGACATTCCGGCGGCAGCGACCCCGTCAGGACGACATACTGCCCCGCAACTGTCTTTTCCGCCAGCAAGTCCGAAAACGCCCGCTGATTCTCCGCATTGACCGGCGCGCCGGGTTCGTTCAGCTCCGTCACGCCCGTGCCGTCCTGCGGGACAATCTTCATGTTCGTGCGCACGTCGCCGTCCACGGGCAGGAAAACATGCGTCACCTGCTCGCCGTCCAGCTTGCGGCGAACCGCGTCAATGCCGTTTTTGCCCGCACAGCCGAGGACGCAGGACGCAATACCCAGCCGGCGCGCAGTAATGGCGACGTTGATGCCCTTGCCGCCCACATCCTGCCGCGCGGACAGGACACGGTTCACATCGCCCGCCGTGAAGGAACGGAGCGACACCGTGCGGTCAAACGAGGGATTCAGGCACACACAAGCCAGCATGGGCAAACCTCCCCATCATCAGCAGTCCATCCCATTATATCATGATTCCCCGCATGATGCAACCTGACGCGGAAAGAAAAAGGCTGCCCCGTATTCGCTCGGAGCAGCCAAATGGACTCATTCCTTAATGCTGTAGGCATTCAGCGCGTTCTGCATCGTGATCTGTGCGAACGCTTCCAGCGGAATTTCGCGCAGCGCGGCAATTTTCTCCGCCACATAGCGCACGTTCGTCGGCTCATTCCGGTGGCCGCGGACGGGTTCGGGCGCAAGGTACGGGCTGTCTGTCTCAATCAGGATGCGGTCAAGCGGCACATTCACCGCGGCTTCCTGCAATTTCGGCGCTTTCTTGAAGGTCACAGGCCCCGCAAAGCTGATGAAGTACCCCAGTTTCAGGTACTCCTTCGCAATCTCCCAGCTGCCGGAAAAGCAGTGGATGATGCCGCCGGTCAGATGCTTCCTGTGGCGCTTCATGATGCCCAGCATGTCCTGATGCGCGTCCCGGATGTGATATGCCACGGGCATCGATAATTCCCACGCCAGCTCCATCTGCGCTTCGCAGACCGTCATCTGCGTTTCGCGCGGCGACAGGTCGTAGTAGTAATCCAGCCCGATTTCGCCAATGGCGACGACTTTCTCTTCCTTCGACCAGTCCGCCAAGCGCTGCAAATCATTCTCCACGAAGCCTTTCGCCTCGTGCGGATGGATGCCGATGGCGGCATAGCAGCCCAGATGTGCCGCTGCGAAATCCGCGCTGTGCCGGGAAGTTGCCATATCCGATCCAATCACGGCGTACCGGGTGACACCTGCTTCCGCCATGCGGGTCAGGACGTCCCCCCGGTCGTCGTCGAACTTCGGCTCATCGACGTGGCAATGAGAGTCAAACAGCGCCATCATCCGATGATTGCACCGTCCTCCACGCCCTCGCCGACGCTCATCAGGCGCAGATTATCCTCGTCATCGACAGCGGAGAGAATCATGCCCTGACTTTCGATGCCCGCAATCTTACGCGGCGCGAGATTCACGACCGCCACGACCTGCTTGCCGACGAGTTCTTCGGGCTTGTAGTACTTCGCGATGCCGGAGAGAATCGTGCGTTCGCCGTCCTTGCCGAAGGAGAGGCGGAATTGCAGGAGCTTGTTGCTCTTTTCCACCTTCTCGCAGGACAGCACACGCGCCACCTGCATCTTGCACTTGCAGAAATCATCGAAAGCGATTTCCGCCGGGAAATCAGGCGTTTCGTGCTTCTTTTCCGCCTTCTTTTCGGGCTTGGCGGCAGGCTTCTTTTCTTCCTTCTTCGGCTCTTCGGCGGGTGCGTCGCGTTCGATTTCCTTCTGGATGTCCAGACGCGGGAACAGCGCCGCGCCCTTATGCACCGTCAGGCCTTCCGGCAGCACGGCAAACGGCTTGCAGACGGAATCCCACGTCTTGAGCGCGTCGTCGGTCACGCCCAGCTGCTCGAAAATGCGTTCCGGCGTGCGCGGCATAACGAAGCCAATCATCACGGCGACGCGGCGGACGCACTCTGCCAGCGTGTACAGCACCGTCTTCAGACGCGGCTGACCCTCTTCGCTGCGGCCCAACACCCACGGCTGCGTCATGTCGATATACTTGTTGCAATCGCTGATGAGCTTCCATGTTTCCACCAGCGCGTTGGAGAACTGGAAGGCGTTGACGTAGTTCTCCACCTTGCCGGAAAGCTGCTCCGCCTCGTCCCAGATGGGCTTGTCGACAGCTTCATCCACCGCGTCGATGGCGGGAACCGTGCCGCCAAAGTACTTCTCAATCATCGCGACTGTGCGGGAGACAAGGTTGCCAAGGTCATTCGCAAGGTCGGAATTGATGCGCGTCAGCATGGCTTTGAGCGTGAACTCGCCGTCCGAGCCGAAGGGCATTTCGCGCATGAGGAAATAGCGCACCGCGTCGGAGGAATAGCGGTTGCACAGCACGACCGGGTCAACGACGTTGCCGACGCTCTTGCCCATCTTCTTGCCATTGATGACCAGCCAGCCGTGACCGAACACCTGCTTGGGCAGCGGCAGCCCCAGCGCGTGGAGCATAATCGGCCAGATAATGGTATGGAAGCGGACAATTTCCTTGCCGACCAGGTGCACATCCGCCGGCCAGTACTTCTGGAACAGCGCATCATTGTCCGTGCCGTAGCCCAGCGCGGAAATGTAGTTGCTCAGCGCGTCAATCCAGACATACACCGTGTGCTTCTCGTCGAACGTGACCGGGATGCCCCACTTGATGGACGTACGGCTGACGCACAGGTCTTCCAGACCCGGACGGAGGAAGTTGTTCAGCATCTCGTTGGCGCGGCTGGCGGGCTGGATGAAGTCCGGATGCTCCTCGATGTACTGAATCAGCCATTTGGCGTACTTCTGCAGGCGGAAGAAGTAGGATTCTTCACGCGTCTTTTCCACCGGGCGACCGCAGTCCGGGCAGCAGCCGTCCTTGAGCTGCAATTCCGTCCAGAAGGATTCGCAGGGCGTGCAGTACCAGCCCTCGTATTCAGACTTGTAGATGTCGCCCTGATCGTACAGCTGCTTGAAAATCTTCTGCACGCACTTGACGTGGCGGTCATCGGTCGTGCGGATGAAGTCGCTGTAATCAATGTCCATCAGCTTCCACAGATCCTTGATGCCCGCGACAATCTTGTCCACATATTCCTTCGGCGTGACGCCCTGTTCCTTTGCCTTGCGCTCAATCTTCTGGCCATGCTCGTCCGTGCCGGTCAGGAAATAGACGTCATAGCCCGTCAGCTTCTTGAAGCGCGCCATCGAGTCCGCCGCCGTGGAGCAGTAGGCGTGGCCGATGTGCAGGTTGCTGCTGGGGTAGTAAATGGGTGTAGTGATGTAAAACGGCTTCTTACACGATTCACACATGAGTTCATTCCTCCAATTGCTGTTTGAGAGAAACGATAAAAAACCGCCCCTCCCGCATTTTTTGCCGAGGGGCGGAGAATTTTCCGCGTTGCCACCCTGATTTATCACTCATCCTGCGGATAACGGCGCGACCCGCCGCACCCTACTTCAGCCCAAAGGCGTTCAGGCGCGTGATGCTCCGGAGCCATGTTCCCGCGGATGTCCCGGCTGCTTCTCACCTGCCGCAGCTCTCTTTGCGCATCCATCCCCGGTACTCTTTCCATCATTGCAGAGGATATTATAGCGTCATTTGGGCATGGTTGTCAAGGGCAAATTTCAGCTGTGCTGCTGATACCAAGTGTAGTCGTATCCGTAATCGCCCTGCTGATTTCTGGCGGACAGCGTAAAGCGCACGACGGCGTTCTGCCGCAAGGTCATTTGCAGCGTGCATTCGCCGTTTTCCGCAGCAAGTACCGCCGTATCCGCCGCCGGCTGACCCGCCTGACGCAAAAGACGCAGCTGATTTTCCGACAGCGAACGCGGTTCGCCTAAATCATGCCATACCTTCAGCGGATTGCACGTCACTTCATCCACCGTCTCCGTCGTCAGCGTCTGTTCGCCGCCCGCAGGCAGGGCAATCGTCACGGTCAGCTCGTCGCGGTCGGTGCGGCAGAGATTCCACAGCACGCCTTCATACGAGCCGTCGTCCTTGCGGACAATCACGCTGTGTTCGTCGCGGTGCACCGGCGTTCCGTGCAGATGGGAGAAGAACGCGAAGCTCCACAGTGTCGGCTTGGCAATCTGCCCGTTGGCAATCAAGCCGAATCCACCATGGAAGGGCATCGGCGGCACACCCTGCTCCTCGAACACATCCCCGAACGTCCAGTAGGAATACGACGCCGCCACATCGCCCATCCGCGCCAGCACACCCGCCATGTACGCCGCGTTCAGGTTCGTGTCATGAATCGGGCAGAACGGGTTGTACGACGTGTTGAACTCGGTGATGTGCATCTCCATCCCGCGGTATTCCGGGAAACTGTCGATAATGTCGCGCGTCTCCTGCATTTCAGCGAGGAGGCTGTCCACCGTGCGCATTGTATGATAGAGATAGCGCCCGCGGTGTTCCGGCGTTTCGCCCATGTAGGCGTGGCGCGACACGAAATCCAGCGGCAGCTGATTCTCCTTGCAGAATCGCAGGAAATTGCGCACCCAGTCCTGCGACGTCGCGCCGCCGCAGATTGCTGGGCCGCCGACGCGCATGTCCGGCAGCACTTCCTTAACTGCCTTCGCCGTCACCGCATACAGGTGATGATACTTCTCTTCATCCGCATTTTCCCAGAAACCCGACAGGTTCGGCTCGTTCCACACTTCACACGGCCAAGTGGACACTTCGTCTTTCCCGTAGCGCTCCGCCAAATGTGCAAGCGTCGCCTGAACCATCGCCGTCCACTTTGCGTCGTCCTGCGGCGGCGTAACGTTGCCCTTCCAATAGAAGATGGTCTGCGTGCCGCTCGCCATCTTTTCCGGCATGAATCCCAATTCAAGGAACGGCTTCAGACCCTGCGCGCGGTAATCATCCATCACGCGATCAAGGTAGGTGAAATTGTAGCCCTCGCGCCAATTTCCTTCCGCATCCTGATACGGCTGGTAAATCGCCATATCGTCGCTGAACAGCCCGTGACCGCGGATGTGCGTGAACGCGCATTCCGCCTGTGCCATCGCCAGCTGCTGCTGATACTCCTGCTGGAGCGCCAGCCCCATGCGTCCCGTGCCGATGCAGAACGCGGTGTTGTTGTTGAACTTCGCCTGACTATCCGCCGCTATGCGGATGGAATCCTGCTTCATGGTGTTTTTTCTCCTTACAGTCCTGATTTTGCCCAGTCGAATACGAGCACTTGATCATGCGGCAGCGTCGCCTGACAGGTATCAATCTGCTCATACGGCGCGATATTGACCGGTTCCGCCGCGCGGAGGTTGCCATCCGTCAAGGCGTTGAAGAAGTCGTCGAACATCCAGCGGTCATAGAGCGCCTCCCGGTGCGGACAGAGGACTTTCTCGAATGGCAGCTGCTGAATGCCGCGCATGTTGCTGCGGTACTCCCGAAGCCCCAGCGCCTGCGGGAAGAACAGCCATGTGCAGGGGTTCCAGTCGTCGCCAGACAGCAGCAGCTTCCGCTCCGGCACATACACCACCGCCGAACCGGGCGTGTGCCCCGGCGCTTCGATGATTTCCGCTGTTAATCCGCCCAAGTCAATCACACCGGGCTTCATCACCTTCGGCAGTGGAATTTTGCCCGCGAGAAACGTTTTTTCATCCACCGGCAGGTTCTTCCCGATTGCCTGCGTCAGCACTCGGCGGCGCATCTCGTCGTTCGTGAACATACGCCAGTCCGCCATGTCCGCTTCCAGCATGTACGTTTCCGGGAAGCAGCGTGCCCCCATCGCGTGGTCATGGTGGTTGTGCGTCAGGAACACCGTCAGCGGTAAATCCGTCATGTGGCGCATGAAGTCCGCCACATCCTCAATGCCATAGCCCGTGTCAACCAGCATGGCGGCGTTTTCGCCCTCCAGCAGCGTCATGCAGACGCCCATGCAGTCCACAATATGCCACACTCCCGGCATCACCGCGTGAACCGTAAAGGCCATTCTCGGCTCATCCTTTCCATCTTGCCGCCTGAAAAAACGGCGTTTTTTGCACAATTCGACGCACAGTTGTGTTTTTCCTGTCACCCAGTCAACTTTTCGCCAAATTTCTTCCCCTTTTCTGGTTTTGGGTTGTGCAAGTCGGCGAAATATGCTATACTTTTTGTAAAATACGTTACAGGAGGTATCCTGTTTATGGCAAATCAATGGCTTTCGTGGCTTCCGTTTTTACCGGCTGATGTTCCCGCCGATTTTGCGTCCCCACGCGAAGTCGCCGCGTTCGAGCTTGCGCAGGCACTGCCGACGCTCTCCCCGAATCTGCACGTTTCGCTTGCCGAGGATGATTCGCTGGGCGAAGGGTTCCATGCCGTGCGCAAAGGCGACGACGTGACGATTTTCGGTGGCAAAACCGGACTGCTGTATGGCGCTTACTGGCTGCTGATGGCGCTCGCGTCGGGTTCGGCATTGCCGGAGGATCATTCCTCTGCGCCGCAGTACGCGCTGCGCATGATTAACTGCTGGGACAACGCCGACGGCAACGTCGAGCGCGGATATTCCGGGCGCAGTCTGTTCTTCCAGGGCGGCAAGCTGGCCTACGACCCCGCGCGGATGCGGCAGCTGGGGCGTATGATGGCGTCCGTCGGGCTGAACGTGCTGTGCATCAACAACGTCAACGTGCACGACCCGGCGCAGCTGCTGATTGAGGACGATCTGCCGGATCTGGCGAAGCTGGCGGCGATTTTCCGCCCGTTCGGCGTGCAGCTGATGGTTTCCATCGACTATTCGCAGCCGATGCGCCACGGCATCCCGACGGCTGATCCGCTGGATGAACGCGTGCAGGCATGGTGGAAGCATCAGGCGGAAGTGGTGTACGCCGCGATTCCCGATCTGGCGGGCTTCCTCGTCAAGGCGGACAGCGAACATCGTCCGGGGCCGTTCACCTACGGGCGCAATCACGCGGAAGGCGCTAACATGCTGGCGCGGGCGCTCAAACCGTTCGGCGGAATGCTGGTCTGGCGCTGTTTCGTCTACAACTGTCAGCAGGACTGGCGCGACGAAAAGACCGACCGTCCGAAGGCAGCATATGAGCATTACGTCTATCTGGATGGGCAGTTCGACGACAACGTGATTCTGCAGGTCAAGAACGGGCCGTTCGACTTCCAAGTCCGCGAGCCGATTTCCCCGACCCTGCTGGCAATGCCCAAAACGAATCTGGCGCTGGAATGGCAACTGGCGCAGGAGTACACGGGTCAGCAGATTGACATTTTCGCCATGCCGGTAATGTGGCAGGAGCTCTTTGCGGACATGCCGCGCAACAGCATTATGGCGATGGCAGCGGTGTCGAACCTCGGCAATGACGCGTGCATGACTGGGCATCCCTTCGCGGCGCTGAATTTCTTTGCATATGGCGCGCTGGCGTGGGATCCCGATGCCTGCCAGCCGGACGATATCATCCACCGCTGGATTCGCCTCACCTATCGTTTTGCGCCGGATGATGAGAACGCGCTGGCGGATGTGCTGCTCGGCAGCCGCCACGCTTATGAGCAGTACACCGCGCCGCTTGGCATCTGCTGGATGGTCACGCCGAACCAGCATTACGGGCCGAGTCCCGACGGCTACGAGTATCAGGCGTGGGGCACTTACCACAAGGCCGACCGCAACGCCATCGGCATCGACCGCACGGCGGACGGCACGGGCTATGTCCTGCAATACCCGGAAGCACTGCGCCGCCGCTTTGAATCCACACAGACCTGCCCGGATGAGCTGCTGCTCTTCTTCCACCGCTTGCCGTACACCTTCAAGATGCGCGACGGGCGGACGCTGATCCAGCGGATTTACGACGACCATTTTGAGGGCTATGAATGGGTGGAGCGCGCCGCGAGCATCCTGAAAGCGCTGCCGCTGCCCGATTTTGACCGTGCATTAGTAGATGAGCGCATCTGGCGGCAGCTGCACAACGCCCGTGAATGGCGCGACATCATCAACACGTTCTTCCACCGTCTTTCCGGCATTGAGGACGTTCACGAGCGGAAAATCTATCGCTGAGGAGGCTTTTCATGGCGGACACAAGCCAGCCGCATTCATCCCGCTGCCCGGCGTGGCTGCGCGAGGGCGGGCTGTACCTGATTGTCTCCGGCGTCGTGACAGTGCTGAAATATGTGCTGCTGCTCTTTCTGCCGCGCGCATTCGCTTTTCTGCCAATGCGCGACTTCGGCTGGCCCGGCATCGAAATGACGCTGCTGGGCGAAACCTTCCGCTGGAACATCTTCGGCTACGACACGGCGCATGGCGGGCTGCCTTACCTGTGCGCATACATGACGGCGATGGTACTTGGCGAATGCGTGAACTTTCCGCTTCAGCGCAAGTACGTTTTCCGCGCCAAAGGGCATCTCACGCGTCAGGTGCTGCTGTATGCGCTTGCGTTCATCGTGATTACCTGCCTGGTGAACTCGATTAACTGCATCTGGGTCGCGGTGGCGGCGAAGTTCGTGCCGGATTGGGTGTACACGCTCGGCACGCTCTTCTTCAACGGCACAATTTCCGCGGTGGTGTTTTTCTTCGTTAACAAACGCATTTTCCCACAGGCATAAAAATGGGGGCTGTCCATCGCGGGCAGTCCCCTTTCTTTATGGCGTTTGTTCAATGCGGATAACCTGCTGATGCCCGAAATAGTTCGCCAGCGCCTGATTCACCCAGTAGCCCGACTGCCCCTCATCCGCCAGCCCCAGCGGGTTCAGGAACGCCGGGCAGACCACAACATCCGGGATTTCGCAAATCTCGCCGGGCTGACGCAGCGTTTGGAGGATTTCGGTGTACTGCTGATGATACGTCTGCGCCTCGCCACTGATGAGCGCTTTTGCCGCTGCGACGCTTGTCGGTACTGCCCCCGATGTCGGATGCGCAGATGGCAGTGTCAGCACCAGCGCAAGCGACAATATGGCGACGATTCCGGCGGAATGGCGCGTCAGGTACGAAAGCGCCGCGTCGATTTTCGTGCCGATGCGGCTGTTCCGCAGCCAGCCGATCCAGAGGAATGTCCAGCAAAGCAGCAGCCAGCCATACGCATAGTAGTAGATGTCGATTTGCCGCCCCGGCCCTACATTCGCCATTGCAAAAAGCGACGGCGTCATTTGCGCCGAAAAGATGGCATACGCCAGCGCGCTTTTCAGCAGCGGAAAGCGGAATTTCAGCCCGCACTGCCCGACGAAATCCCACATCAGCAGGGCAAAAAGCGCAATGGCAATTCCCTGCGGCCAGCCAAACCAGCCCGACACGCGCACCCACGCCCGGTCGAAGGAGTAGAGAATCGCGGGAACCGCATCCATCGAGCGCGGGATGGTCGCTGCACGGACGCGGTTGCCGGGTGCGGCGGCGTTGATAGCGAACGCAGTCAGCAGCGCGACCATGACGAGCAATATCTGCCGCCAAGCGGGTTTTTTCCGCACAAGCAGCGCAAGAAGCAGGAGCATCAGCAGAATCAGCGTAACGAGGATGGTCGTGTAGTTGCCGCCGCCGATAAAGAACGCAAGCGTCATGCACAGCACAGTCCGCCCGACGCGGCACTTTCCGTCGGTGCAAATCCGCAGGGTGCCCGTCAGCAGCATCAGCGAAAGCGCGTAATAGAACGTGTAGTAGCATCCGCCGTTGAACCAGTAGAACGTCTGGTTCAAATCCGGCACAAGCTGGATGCTCAGCGTCATGAGCGCCAAGAAAATCAGCACAACCGTTGCGCGCGGCGCATGGAGCATCTTCCCCAGCTGACGCAGGAGCATCCCAGTGCCAAGCAGCAGCGGCAGGAGCGTCAGGGCGGTCGTCAGCCAATAGCCATTTTCGGAAAACACGCCCGGCTGAAGCGTGAACAGCACCACCGCGCTGAACGACCCCTGCCAGCGCGCGTAAGTGCTCCGGACGTAGGCGGCAATAGCTGCGACAGCCTCCGGCAGCCCCTGTCCTGCGTCAATGACCTTGCGCAGCACCGCGCCGTAGGTGTAGTCGTCCGCGCGCGGGTGATTGTAGAACGCGACCGCCATCACCGGCAGCAGCGACAGCGCAAACAAAACCGCGAGGATGATGGCAATCCGCTGAAGTGCGCGCGCATTCCGCATGAGCATTTCTCCTTTTTCGACAAAAATCGCCGCAGTTTGTGATGCACTGCGGCGATTTTGCTGATTATTCTTCCGTCATCGACGGAATGGGTGTCGTGTTCGGTTCGGGTGTGGGCAGTTCCGGCGCGGTCGTAGCTGCCGGGGCACTGCCGCCTGCAATCAGCCGCGTCAGGTTGTCCGATGCCGTCGTCAGCAGCTGCACAGCGCGCATGGTATCCATGCGCGTCACGTCCTCCGCGCCTTGCGTCGGCAGGGTCAGCGCGTTCCAGCGGCTCGTGGTGCGCAATGCCATCTTCACGCCGACGTCTGCTTCCGCCATGTGCAGCGCAGCAATCACGCGCAGCTGAATCGGTGCGCCTTCCCTGCTTTCGGTGCTGTACTGGAGGGAAAGTTCCGCCGTAATCGGCTCAAACGTCACCAAATCCGCTGCTTCCGCGCCGTCGGTGTCCGGCTCGATGGTCAGCGTCCACGCGCTGTCATCATGGCGTGTGCCGTCGCTGTCCTGCGTTTCGGAATGCTGGCTGGTCAGGGTGAATTTCGCCTGCAGCGTCTTTGCGTCCGTTACGAACGCGGCGGGTACACTGCTGATGCTGCCCGTAATTGCGTTCTGGTTGCCGTCCGCCGACGCCATGCTGAATGTCAGCGTCTGCGTCGCGCTGTTCAGCACAAGCGCAGTCGTGCTGCCCTCCTGCCGGAAGGTCAGCGTCGTGTAGCCCCACGCATTCTGCGGCAGAGGCAGCGCCACCGCCACAGACAGCGTATCGCCACGCGCGGAGAACTTGCGTGACAGGCGCAAATCGCCCGACAGCGGCAGGGCATCAATGCAGGCATCGTAGAAGTAGCCCAGCGCCGGATTGAGATAGGCCGCCTGCTGCTCCTCCGTCATCATCGGGCGCAAAAGCGTCAGCAGCGTCTCGTCATAGAGCGCTTGCTTCCACATCAGCTTCGTTTGTTCTTTCACGTCATCCGCTGGAATCACATAGCTGACGCGCATGACAAGCTCGCCGTTTTCAGTCATCGTGTCAGGTTCAGCGGCGTAATCCGCCAGCCACAGCTCCAGTTCGTTCAGATATTCCTCCAGCGCCGGCTGCCACATGCTTTCCCAGAGAATGTCAGGCTGCGCCATCATCTCCGCCAGCACAGAGTAGAACGATGGATTGCTCTTTCCCGATTCTGCCATTGGCATGGACAGCAGCACATCCGGCAGCACATCCGTGCGCAGGTAGAGCGTGTCGCCCACGCGGTACAGCTGCGTCAAGCCCTGCTGACTGCCGCTGTCATCCTGCGAAAACACTTGATACTGGAAATCGTCGCTGTCCTCCAGATTCAGCAGGCGCACATGCAGCGTCGAAGCCGTCAACGGCAGCAGGAAATCCAGCCACGACGCCGTGCCGGACGCCGTAACCGCAACTGAGCCTCGAATGGGGTAATCCTGCACAGCAAACTGCTGGTAGAGCAGTTCCGGCAGCGTATAGTCATCCTCTTTGGCAGCAAGCGCCGTGCCGCCAAGCAGCAGCGCCGCACAGAGCAGGACAGACAGGATTCGTTTCAGCATGGGTTTACCCTCCTTATCGGGTGTCATTCGATTTCGACGGCGGATTCTGCCGCCTGCCGAATGGTCTGAACGTCCTCATCCGACATTTCGTAGAAGAAGAACGCCGCGTCCTCCGCGCTGAGAACCTGAATCAGCGGGCGGACGATAGCAGTCGCAATTGCGCCGCTGAGTTGGCTGCGCAGGTTTTGCAGCGTCTCCGCGCTGAGCGTGGACAGTTCCATCGTCGCCGCGGTGTCCTTCCACAGGGATTCGCTTGCGCGTGCCGCACGCAGCGTAATCACGCATTCTTCAGTCGTGCCGTAGCGTTTTTCTTCCTGATAACCGATTGTCCCGTTGATTTCCGGCGCTTCCGCGTTTCCGGACAGGACGACATTCGGCGTGATGGTGCGCTTCGTGGCGTAATCTTCGTCCGGCAGCTGCCGCTTGATAGCCACGCTGCCGCTCACGTTGTCGCTGTCATTCTCCAAGCGGTTCGTCAAGTCAAACGTGACCTCGGTCTGCGTCGTCTGCTTGCTCGCCGTCACCTTGTAGGAGCAGGTGCCCTGCATGGTGATTTTGCCGCTGGAAAAGGTCATAATACGCTCAAAATCCAGCGTGTTCTTGTCCGTGCCGCTCTTTGCGGGGGACGTCAGCGTGATTTCATCGCGTGTTTCGCCGTTCTCTCGCTTTGTGCGCCAGACGAGCTTGACCGTGCGCAGCTTGCCATCCACGCCGCAGACGCCGTTGTACTCCACACGCAGCGGCACTTCGTCCTCTGTGCGGTAAACACGCAGCTTTTGCGTGCCGGAGAAGGTCAGCGACGCAATCAGGTCATGCAAATCACCTTCCGGGCAGAGGGACAAAAGCGTCTGCTGCATTTCCTCCAGCTTCGACTTGGAGAAGGTATAATCCGTGCAGGAGCGCGCCAGCCCCATGTCCTTGATGGTCGTCTTGACGCTCTTGCGTTTGCCGTACTCCGCGAAAGGCTCCAGAATCGCGTTTGACAGCACCCAGCCGTCGTCAATCCACTTCTCGAACGTACCGTCAACAGCGCGCAGGTCGAGGGAATCCGACGTCATGCCAAGCAGCAGTTCCAGCGCATTCCCGTCCAGCGACGCATAGGAAACGTTCGGCATACAGGAGAACTGCACTGCGTCGCCCTTCTGCGCCATCGTCAGCAGCTCGTTGCCATTCATCAGCACGGAAACGCCGCTTTCGCCGTCCGCCGCATACAAATTCAGCGACAGCGGCGCAAGTACACGGTCAAGCATCGCCGTGCGCGTCTCATCAAAAGGCGCATGTGCTTGAAGGCTGATGGACAGCGTAACCGACAGGGGCGTATCCGCCAAATTCCAGTCCGACGCGGCTTGCAGCAGCGGCGCATCTGCCAGTGCACAGGGTGCAAGCATCAGCAGCACCAGCAGGAGCGATATCAGCGAGTGCAGTTTCCGCATGAATCTTCACGTTCCTTTCATTAAGGCGGGTGATTATTCCGCGCTTTCCGCGAAGGCGCGGAGCATATCTTTTGCTTCGTTCGGGTCTTCAACCAGATTGATAGATGCCCGCAGCTGTGCCGCGCCGCGCATTCCGCTGACGTACCAGCCGACATGCTTGCGCATTTCATTCACCGCCACGCGTTCCGGCTTCCATTGCAGCAGCATGTCATAGTGGCGCAGGGCGGTTTCCACGCGTTCCTGAACAGTCGGCTCGGTCACATTTTCGCCAGACAGCCGCTGCTTCACCTGACGGAACAGCCATGGATTGCCAAGCGCGCCGCGCCCAATCAGCAGTCCGTCCACACCGCTTTCCTCCAAGTGACGGGCGGCGTCGTCCGCCGTGAAAATGTCGCCGTTGCCAATCACCGGCACATGCACGGCTTCCTTTACCTTGCGCACATACGTCCAGTCCGCGTGACCGCTGTACTGCTGCATCCGCGTCCGACCGTGTACGGCAATTTCGCACACGCCGCAGTCCTCCGCCATTTTCGCCATGTCCACGACGTTGATATGCTCGTCGTCCCAGCCAAGGCGCATCTTCACCGACACAGGCAGATGGCTCGCCTTGCAGACCGCACGGAGGATTTTCTCCGCGTTTTCCGGTGTGCGCATCAGCCCGCTTCCCTCGCCGGATGCGGCGACCTTATGCGCCGGACAGCCCATGTTCACGTCCACGCCGTCGAAGCGCCCCATGGCGGACAGCTCTTCCGCCGCGCGCGCCATCAAATCCGCCTCTTTGCCGAAAATCTGCACAAGCAGCTTGCCCTCGCTGTCCCGGCGCTCAATCAGGGAAACGGTCGCAGGATGGTTGCGCGGCGCGTAGAGGTAGCCCATCGCGCTGACCATCTCCGTCGTCGCCACATCGCAGCCCTGCTCAAAGCACAGAACGCGGAACGGCCAGTCTGTAATGCCTGCCATCGGGGCAAGGCGGATGCTCGTCATGCCTTATCCCCCCGCGGGAAAAGCGCAATGCGCACCGGCGTATCCGCATACGGCGTCAGCGGCAGCGCACGAATGTCGCCCGTCAGTTCCGGCAGCACCGGCACATCCACTGGGGCATTGTTTCCTTTTCTCCACGCAATCGGCGCAAATGGGGCGGTCACGCCGCTTTCGGTCACTTTGCCATTGCCGCACAGCGCATATGCCCAGTCGCCGTCCGCCGAGAGCGCCAACACCTGCGGGCCACGCGTGAGGTACGTTGCCTGATGATAAGCGCTGCTGTGCCGCATGACGGGCTGTTCCAGCACGGCGACGATTTCGTCCCCGTCGTGCCAAACGCGCTCGATGCCGATGCAGCCGTCCACCAAGCGGTATTCCGCCGTCGGCGCACCGTTGACGAGGATTTCGGACGACGACGCCCACGCCGGAAGCCGCATGTGGAAAAACGCTTTCTGATCGTTCTTCATGTGCACCTTGATGGCGTAGCGTTCGCCCTGCGCTTCGATAGTCAGCACCATCATATTGTCGCAGACGGCGTATTTGCCGGGAATCAGCATATTGACCGCGAAGCCGTCCACCCATGCGGTCACGGCGGACTGAATCGCCAGCGCATAGCCGCGCGCAAGGCGTCCGAGCGTCAGGGCGAAACTTCCCTGCTGAGTCTCCTGCGCCGCCAGCGAGTTGACGCGCTGCACCAGCTGCACGCGTGTTTCCTCCACGCACGCCGGCAGCGCATTAAACACCAGCCGTTCCAGCTCATCCCACGCCCAAACCGCGTGCGCGCCCATACCTGCGCACACGAACGCTTCCGCCCATGCGCCCAAGGTATCATTGAAAATGCCCGTGCTGGGATTGCCGCCCGCAAGCATCGGATTTGCGGTCAGTCCACCGCAAATTGCGCCGTGATAGCGGCTGATTTTCTCCCAGCCCGTTTTTGCGGCGTTCATCTCCGTCGCCGAGCCGTTGAGCCAGCCGCGCGCCAGCGCCGCACGAGCGCCATCCGCCAGAGCCGCCGCATTCGTCGTCAGTGCCAAACGGGTGTAGTAGCCCTCCAAATCACCGTTTTCCTTCTTCAGACCTGCATCCAGTTCTTCAGCCGAAACAGCTTTGCTCACGGGCGTCTGAATCGGCGTCGCGGTCAGGACGCCGCTCCAGTTCATCGTGCTGGCGGACAGAGTGCGGGCAAGTTTGAGCATGGCAGGAATGCCCGTGATACGGTAGACCTTTTCCAGCAGTTCGAGCAGATCCGCCGGGAACGCGCGGACGTACTCGTCCGCCGCAATGTCGTCCCACTGCTTCGCCGCCCACTGGAACCAGCGCAGCAGCACCGTCAAATCTTCCTTCCTCGCTTCCGCTTCATACAGCGCCCACACCGCGCGCAGGACATACACCGAGTCCTCAATCGTCAGCGCGAAAGAGCCATCCTCCCGCTGAGCGGCGGCTTCCCGAATCGCCGTGACGGCGGGCGACTGCATCGCATCCGCCTTCACAAGGCACGCCAGACGGAATGCGCCTTCCAGCAGCAGCGGCTCACGGCGATTCTCCACTTGCGCATACAGACGCGTCAAGGCAGGCAGGTTCACGCGCACCTGACCGGCGCGCAGGGGCTGACTGGTCAGCATTGTCAGCGGCGCTTTATCAAAAACAGGCTTGAGTGGCACAGTTCGTTCCTCCAAATACTTTCCTCATTATTATTTACCATCAAACATTATACAGCATTTTCGCGCAAACTGCAATCACTGAATTGTAAAAAAACACGCACCAGCCGTGTTTTCATCATGCTGATGCGCATTTTTTCTACAATCAGGTTTTCTCCGTATCCTTCGCGAAAATCCAGATGCTTTCTTCCTTATTTAGTCCGTCGCACGCCATAATCCGCAGGTGAATCGGCATACCGTCGCTGCGCTTGTAATGTTCGTCAATTGTGCCTTCCCTCGCAAGGCGCTCCCGCACAACCTGCGCGCATGTCAGCGACTCAAACTCTTCCTGATCCTCCGGGGCTATATAGAGCCGGATATATTCCAGAATCGCGCGGCGGAACGAGCCGTTGCACTTGTCCAGCATGTCGCGGAAGAAATCTGGAATCAGGATTTTGCGGAAGGAATCCTGCGCAAAGTTGATAAGGTACACCGCAATGTATTCCGGCGCAATGACGCGGATGAACTGGTCTGCATCCTGCTTCTCCTGCATCAGGCGATCCAGCTTTTCGTTCAGCGAGCGCATCCGGCGTTCCTGACCGTTCTGCTGATAATACGCTTCTTTGTCGCGGCGCATAGCATCCTCGGCACGGTTGACGATGTTCTGCACATTCTCTTGCCCCGTGCCTTGCTGCACACCGACGGAAATCTCGTACTCCGCGCCTCGAAGCGTCATGCGCAGTTTTTCCACTGCCAGCAGCACTTCGTCATGCTTGCGGTTGCAGCAGAGAATGACGAACTCGTCGCCGCCGATGCGGTAAAGCCGGTCGTTCGGGAAGAAACTCCGCGCTGTGCCTGCCACCATGCACAGCATACTGTCGCCTGTCTGATGCCCCAAGTGATTGTTGATTTCGTGCAGACCAACGACGTCGATGTAAACGCATTCGATGGTGTCCGGATGTTCCTCGTTCAGCAGCGAAACATCCTTCTCAAACTTCGTGCGGTTGAACAGTCCCGTCAGCGCGTCGCAGTTGCAGTAGTATTCCAGTTCACGCTGATAGCGGCGGTCGGCTTCCATGTTCACCATGTCGTCCGTCCGGCGGATGCACAGCAGCGTCCACGGCTCCTGCTGCGTGTAGCCGCGGCTGGTCAGGACAGACAGCTCCACCCAATTGAAGCGCTTGCCATCAGACAAGCGGAAGCGGAAGTCCATGTGCCGCTGCCCGCTGAATATCTCCGTCTGCAGGTGTGCCAGCGCCATAAACCGCTGGTAGTCGTCCAAATCCTCCGGGTGAATCAGCCGCTGACGCACCAAATCGTTGCTGAAGCGCGAAAACGGCATCTGCGCATCCGGCAGCGGCGGCGTACGCTTGAGCGGCTGGCATTCGCCCGTGTTGAGATTCAGCCGAGCAAGCAGCAGATACGCACTGTCCAGCGTCGCAATCACATCGCGCTCAATCTCCGGCGTTGTATTCCACTGTTGGCTGGGCACAGCAGGCATCGGCGATACGCCGGAGAAACGCTGAATATCTCGGTAATCCTCCGGCACAATGATGCTCAGCAGGCGCTCGGCATCTTTCACCGGGAGCGGGCGATAGAAATAGTAGCCCTGCCCGTAGATGCAGTTCATCGTTTTGAGCATATCGACTTGTTCCTTCGTCTCCACGCCCTCGGCGATAATCGTCATATTCAGCTTGTGCGCCATATTGACAACGGAATCCACAATTTGGATGCCCTTCTGCCGGTTCTCCACGTTCATCTCGATGAACTTCATGTCCAGCTTCAGCACATCGACGTTCGTATCTTTGAGCATATTGAGCGACGAATAGCCGCTGCCGAAATCGTCCATCAGCACGGTAAATCCGTACTGGTGGAGGCGGTCGATGGCTTCGCGCACGAGATTGCTGTTCTCCGCGAACGCCGTCTCGGTGATTTCCACGCGAATCAGCTCCGGTTTGAGGTCATAGCGTCTGACCATCTCGCGGAAGTGCGCAGGAACGTCCATTGCCTTCATATCCGTGATGGACACGTTGACCGAAATCGGCACGATATGCTTTCCGCCGCGAATCCAGCCGCTCATTGTGCGGCAGACGCTCTCCCAAATGTAGCGGTCTAAATCCGTCACCAGCCCGGTTTCTTCCAGCAATGGGATGAAGCGGCTTGGCGACACAAGCCCCATTTCCGGGTGATGCCAGCGGACAAGCGCCTCCATGCTGACGATGTTGCCCGTCAAGCTGTTGCACTTCGGCTGCAGATAAAACGTAAATTCGCCGCGCTGGATGCCGATGCGCACGTCGCTGAGTAGGCGCTGATGCTTTTCCAGCTGCTGCATAATCTGCTCGGAAAAGCGGCAGATGCGGTGATTCAGCTTGCCCCTGACCGCCCCGGACGCAATCTGCGCATTGTTGCACAGCACGCTGATATCGTCGGAATGCTCATCCACCGGGCAGATGCCCAGCAGCGGCAGAAAGCTATCAAGCTGCTGATAATCCTCGATGCAGTGGAAAATCAGGTCATATACCGCCTGCGCCCGCTTGTCATCATCCGGCATACACAGGAAAAAGTCATCGCCGCCAAAATACCCGGCGATATAGGCGTTCTCCTTCGCAAGCTGCGCCAGCTGATGCCCGATTGTGTGCAGCAGCTCGTCCCCTTGCACCTGACCATACCAGTTGTTGAACAGTTTGAAATGTTCTATGTCGATGGACAGCACGCACCAGCCGTTCAACTTCTTTTCCGTCAGCAGCTGCTGCACCTGACGCAGGAAGTCCAGCCTCTCTGGCAGTCCCGTCAAGGAATTCAGGTTCGACGTCCGACGCACGGAGGTCAGCTGCCGTGCCGACGGCAGGAGCTTTTGTTCGCGATTCGTCATACCTGCAATCCCTCTTCTCTGTATTGTCATAAAAGGCGGCGCCGCACCCTTGCCGGTGAATTTTCTTCACACATTGTTCAATTTATTCTATCATCTTTCGTAAATTTTCGCAATAGCCAGAAACGAGAACGGCGAACATTTTATACTATTTCCAAATGAAAATGCGCCAAGATGCGCGGCGAATTTTTCGTTCTGGCTAACGGGAACGAAATGCAGCGTAGCAGCGCTACGCTAAATGGAGTGAGCGGACGCCAGAACGAAAAAGGCGCAAGCAGATGGCGCAGTTGAATCTGGAAATAGTATTAGGTGTTTTCCACACTACTTTTCGCCGAATCTTCCATTTTTGATGCTTCTTCCGTGCGCGCGACGTTCTCGGTCACGGAAACGTGGATGTGCCCTTCCGCAATTGCTTTCGCCATGTCGAAATGGATGTTATCCTTCTTCTCTTCGGCGTTTTCGGGGCGATCCATATAAATCACGCGGACGTCTTCTTTCTCCGCGGCAGTCTTGCTCCACGAGCGAACTGTCCACGCCGCCAGCAGAATCAGGAACGGAATCATGTTGTAATGATAGCGCACCTGCGTTTCCAGCAGCATATGGCTCAGCGCCGTGCCAAGGAAGAAGAGCATACAGATGAGAATCATGGCGTTCGGGGCAAGCCGCCGCCGCCACGCTTCCATTGCGCCCAGCGCTGCGAACAAGAGCACCGCCATGTACATCACGCGCCCAATGGGACGGATGCTCTCCAGCAGGCTGCGCAGTTCAGGCGTCAGCGTGCCCTGCTGCTCCGTCCAGAGCAGATTCCAGTCAATGCCGAAATCATCCGTTCGCCACAGGTCGCGGAACTTGTAGACCATCAGGTTCAGCACGTTTTCCGGCTCCGACTGGATGCGCTGCGCCGCCACTTCCATACACGCCTGATGCGCCCCCGTCGCGGACTTCGTAGCGTCATACGCCTGCGCGAAGAATTCGCTGTCCGTCTCGTTCCACAAGCCATTCGACTGCGTGTTCAAGCCGACCATGAGGTTGTAGCCGGACGCGTACAGCCCCGACGCGGGCTGCTCGCCGATGATGTCAGAAATCGCGCGGTTGATGACGCTGCCCGTGACGAGATAGCACGCCAGCACCAGCACAATGCAGACGATTGGCTGACTCGTGGCGTAGCGCGCGCCCTCCACACGGATTTCGTTCATCGGGTCGCCCGTGACGCACAGCTGCACCACGCAGTACGCCGCCAGCAGGATGACCGCCATCGGGCGAATTGCGCCCGCAATCGCCAGCACGATGCCCAGCAGCGCCATCACGCCCAGCATCCGAGAAGGAGCGACGTCGTAGAGGCTGCCCTTGCGGCGGTCAAGAATACTCGTCATCATGTCCGCCGCGAGCAGAATCAGCATCGTGAAGGACGGTTCGGTGGCAACCATGTTGCTGAACAGGATGTGCGACGGCCACAGGCTCATCAGCGCCACCGCCACCAGCGCGCCCGTGCGCCCCGCGATTCGCCGAGCGATATGCCCCGCCAAGAGGATGGAAATCACACTGCACACAAGGTTTGCGTACAGCGCGTTGCGCACCGACGCGCCGAAAATAGCAAACGTCGGCCACAGAATGAGCATCGGGAAGCCGATGGCGTGCGGGTAGAGCGCGATATAGCGGCGGTCGACCGCTCCTTCGGCGGACATCAGCGTATCATTCAATAGGTGATTCGCCATGCGGTAGTACGTCTCGAAGTCCGAATCCGGCTCAACGGGGATATTCCAAATCACCCACAGGCGCAAATACACGCCAACACCCACCAGCACCGCGCCGAACACAATCATCACGATGTTTTTGGGAAGCGGCTGCATCTTCTGCCCGCACTTGCGCGAAATCCGCCCCAGCAGCAGCGCAAGGAGCGACAGCCCCGCCATACTCAGCACCCAGATTCCCTGTCCGAGATATTCCCGCTCCGTCGCGCGCGTCACATATTCGAGGCTGGCACTCAGCGCCAAGCCCATGCACATGATAAACAGCGTCAGCGCGAGATAATCAAGCAGATTCTTCTTGCGGCTCATGGTCTGCTTCCTCCCTGATTGCATTTTCCGCCGTGCGCCGCGCCGGAATCAGCCGCCGCACAAGCACCACGCCTGCCGCCACAACAAGCAGGTCGTGGCAGAGCATAAAGGTATACATTTGTTTGTTGTTGTCCGCAAAGCCGTTGCCGATGACCGACAGCGGATATTGCATTACACCCACGAACATCACGCACAGGAACAGCATCGCCAGCAGCTTTGTCCGCTTCTGCGTCTTTTTGCGGCAAATCAGCGTCAGGCAGAACACGCCCGCCGTGCCGTAGAGCAGCACATACACCCAGAACGCGCGCGCCGCGAAGATGCTGCGCAGATTACACCAGAGGTTCATGCGGTGCAGCGGACGATTGTCGCTGTACAGCGCGTCCGTGTAGGTCATGAACGACGTGCTCAATGTGACGGATTCCTGTGCCGCGCGGTTCATCATTGTCAGCATGTCCTTCGGATGGCGCAGATAGTAGCGCACAAGCGTCATCGTCGTCACATGGTCATAGAATTTCTCCTGTAATTCGTCCGACTCAATGGGATAAACGTACTCGCTGTTCGGATAGTACGCGTGTTTGCCGATGTCCGCCTTCATTTCCGCCGGAATGCCCAGCTCTTCCATGGCTGCGTCCGGGTCGTCAGCAATCATCAGCGCACCGTAAAACACGCTCTGCCAGATGGTCTGCTTTTCAGACACCCCCTGATTTTTGCGGTACACGCCGAGCGTGTCGTAGCTGACCAGCCCGCACAGCAGCGCGCCCATCAGCGAAAACGCAATCAGCGGCCTTTTCGTCTGCGGATGATGATAGACGGTAAAGACAATCAGCAGAACAATCGCCGCCGGGAGTGCCAGCGCCATCTGCGCCTTGGCAGTGCAGAGAAATCGCACGCTGATGGCAAGCAGAATCATCCACAGCCAGCTTTTCCGGCTGCCGCGCGGCATCAGCGCCAGATGCACCGTACAGGCAATCGTCAGCATCAAGCCGACGGGAATCATCGTTTCGCCGAAGAGCGAGTTGTACCATGCGAGGTAATTTTCGCCCAGCAGCATACACGCAACAATCAACCCCGCCGGGAGCGTCAGCTTGCCCAGCAGCGGATACAGGTCGTGCACGAGCAGCAGCAGCGCCGCCATCACCAGCGCCAGCAGGATGAATGCCTGCACCTGCGTGGAGTAATTGCCGCCCGTCAGCAAGGTGATGAAGCGCACGAGCATCGACGGGAAAATCAGCGAATAGGTGGGGTCTATGGAGGTCAAGTGCGCCGGATGGAACGGCTCACGGTAGGAGAAATCCTCGACGACACCCCACTCAAACTGCGTCGATTCATCATCGAGCTGCGGCTGTGCCCAGTACAGGTCGATTTGTTCCATCATACGCCCGAAGTCACCGTTGTTCACGCCGCCGATGTGTTCCGTCGGAAGCAGCTGCCAGCAGCAGAGTGCCACGCAAACCAATGCAACAATGGCGACCGTCCCCTTTTGCGTCACGCGAATTTTACGGAGATACGGCAGCAGTCCGCCGGACGCGCCCGCCGAGCAGGGCGGCAGCGCTAATTTCGCTTCCTTCACGCTCAGCCACGCCATCAGGCGGCGAAGGAGCACCGCGCCGGAGGCGAAACTCATCAGCACCATCAAACCGCCCAGCAGGAACGCCAGCGGCTTCACGGTCAGCAGGTCAATGCCGCCCGTCAGCACGAGGGTCAGCGGCAGATAGCCAATCGTGCCAAGCAGTACCATCAGCAGAAACGCGCAGAGCATCACGGATGCGCTCTGCCGCCGTACAATGGGCAGCAGCAGCACGAGGAGCGCCGCGCAAATCAAGCACCAGCGGGAAATGGCGTGATGGTCACGCCCGAAAATGGTTTCCAGCACGGTATGCAGCGGTGAACGTGACGAAACGGCATTCCCGGCATCGTCCGCCAAATACCAGCTGTCCGCGTTCCGCAAAGCGCCTTCGTTTTTGTCCATCATGGTGCGAACGACTGCCGGATGCTGAATCGCAAATTTCACCCGTTTCCCCAGCGAAATATTTTCGTTCAGCAGGGCGGCATTTTCCTCGTCCCGCGGGTCGTTCACAAATTTTTCGGAAGGTTCATAGTAGCTTTTGCCAATGTCCGCGAGGTAGCTTTCGGGCAAGCCGAGGGCTTCCAGCGTCTCCTCCGGCTTCTCCGATGCGGGCAGATAGCCCTGAAACACCGCCAAGTAGTTCGCGGCGGCGGAATGTACCGTATCGTCCGCCTGCCAGCCTGTAACCAGGCCGCTCATGCACATCAGGCTTGCAATCAGCATACACGCCGCATGAAGCGGACGTTCTGCCCGTCCGGGGCAGCTATGGACGGCGCACAGCACAACCGCCAGCACCGCAGCAGGCAGCAGCACCATCATCTGCGCCATGGTACGCAGCATCAGCTGCGCCGCAAAAAGCACCAGCAGCGTCCATTGAACGCCGCATCCCTTTTCCCGGCACAGGCAATAAACCGTCGCGCCGAGGAAAAGAAGCAAATATGCCATGGAAGCGCCGACCGCATACAGGCTGTTCAAATAGCCGATGACGGCGGGATTCGCCAGCGCAAGCGGCAGTCCGAGCGTCGCAAGAATCGCCGCCGTGCGCGACCGCCGCGCCAGCCCGTTCGCCAGCAGGTACGCGCCCCAGCCCATCAGCAGCGCATACACGACCGCCAAATAACGCGTGCTGAAGCCCAGACCGAACGGGTGTGTCGCCAGCCGGACGAGCGCAACCGCCGCGCCGACGGAGGTACGGGACGCAAACAGCAGCGTGGAATACGCCGTGTCCTCATAGGCGAAGTCCTCCACGCGCTGCCCGGTCGGGATGCTCTCTTCCGCATAGCGCAGCGCAAGCCCTTCCGCCGCCGAAGCATAGCTGCCGTCCGCCACCACCCCGATGGACGGCGACGCAAACAGCGTCCACAGAATCGCCGCTACGGTCAGCAGCGCCGCCGTCAATCCGGTCAGCCTCGCCCGTCGTGTCTGTTCCATGCGCAAGATTCCTCTCTTTCGATATGGGTTAGAATCGGCTGTTGTCCTTCACAGGGGCGGAACGCGTCGCCGCGTCCGTGTCAGACAGCGCGCCGTCCGTAATGTTCAGCGTCCGGATGCCCGCGTTCGAGAAGCGGAACAGGTTTCCGTCCGCATCGCGCTGTGCGCCAAGGAGGAGCGTCGCGTCGTAGTTATCGCAGGCGCTTTCGACGCGCTGGACAAGCTCGCCGTCCTGCCAAATCGTGTACTGACTGCCGGATTTGACGACCACGAGGTGCATCAGCGACGTGCCCTGCGGCAAATCCACCGTGATGCCGACGCTATTGCCGACATAGGCTGTGAGCGTATCGGCATTGTCTTGCCGGAGCATGAAGCCGCGGTAATGCCCGGTTTCCTCGCTGAAGCAGGACATGTAGACGCCGTTGTTGACGCCCTTGCGCACGTCGATGACGGTGTCGAGCGTCCAATCCTTCGTGGCGACGTCGTAGAGTTTCACGCCCGTGTCGAGCGCACGGTCACTGCCGTTGCCGACGAACGCGCCGGGCATGGTGTACGCGGCGGATTCCGCAACCATTTCCGGCGGCAGCGGCGCGTCGGCGAAGTCGTAGGCCGCAATGTCCGCTTCCGTCATCACACCTGCATAGAGGGACAGGTGGTTCACCCGCGTCTGGCTGATGCGGAAGATATTGCCGTCCGCGTCGCGCTGGGCGCCGATGAGCAGCGTGCCGTCATAGCTATCCGCAGGCGATTCGGCTTCGGCGACGAGCAGACCGTCCGCATAGATGCGGTAGCTTGCGCCGTCCTTGACGATGGCGATATGCATTTCGCGGTCAAATTCGCCCGGCACAGTCACGCCGACATTCTGACCGAAAACGATGTTGATCTGCGCGTTGTCCAGCTGGCGGATCAGCAGACCGCGATAGTTCTTGGCATTCTCGTCGAAGCAGGACAGGAACACGCCATTGCCGGGATTTTCACTCGGCGTGACGCTGGTCAGCAGGGTGAAGCGCGTCGCAGTGGAGGCAAACAGCTGTGTCTGCGTATCGAGATACGACGCCTGACGATACGTTTCGTCGCCGCCGACGAACTGCTCCGGAAGCGTGTAGACTTCCGCCGCGTCCTTCACGCCGATGCCGAGCGGCTTGGGCGCTTCGGGCAGGTCTTCCGGCTGCCACGCAAGGATTTCGCTTTCCGTCAGCACGCTGTCATAGACTTCGAGGTTCAGCACGCGCGTGGGCGAGAAGCGGAACTTCTCTCCGCCGGGGGAAAGCTCTTCGCAGCCGAGGAGAAGCGTGCCGGAATAGGCATCGCAGGGAAGCTGCTCATTCTCATAGAGTTTTTCACCATTTAGATAAATAGAATATCGTTCATTGTCCTTGGTGATAGCAAGCGTAGCGGAATCACCATGCAAAAGTGGCAGCATGAATGTACGATTGTTCCCCAATATCACTTGGAGCGCATTGCCTTCACCGCGAATCAGCAATCCACGATAATTCTCGCCATTTTGCTCATCAAAGCAAGCCATAACGACCTGCCCTTCATCCGTGTCTGGCAAGGGCAGACCAATTTGGGTCAATATTGTCCATGAACTATAACGATTTTCATAGAGTTTAATCTTTGTATCATAGTATTCAGAAACACCATCACCAGAGAATTGATTGCTTAAGATAAACTCTGCTTTGTTTTTATCAGCAGTTGTCTGCGAAGCATTCCATATAAATCCTTCAATTTTTCTACAATCACGCAAAGAATAATTCTGTGATAAATACTGTCCCACAATGCGGGAAAACTTAACAATACCTTGATTATTGAAGTGACCGCCATCATAAAAGTCAGTGTTTGCGTCCATCCCAAGGCTATCCCATTCCTTCACATAGTTGAGGAACGGTACGCCTTCTTCTTTGGCAATTTCTGCAACAGTGTTCAGCCGCATAGCAGCTTCTTCTGTCGCTTCAAACGGCGCAGCCATCAATATTAGCGTAATGTTCTTTTGCTTGCACAAATCAATAATTTTTCGCAAATACTGTTCGTTTTTTTCAGTAATCGGAAGTTTATCTGTAATGGAAGCATAATCCAGCATTTTTAGGATAGCCACGCCACCCTCCGGGCGTCTCGGCGCAGGAAGCGACAAATCATTTTCCTGCACAAAATCCGCAATAGTTAAATCATCATACCGTTCATGATAGTACGGCAATCCCCACAAGGCTTCTACGGCATCCGTCCACTTTTCGTAAGAAGCAAAAGCCGCTTGAATTTTGTTGATTCCAAAGTTCAGCAATTCAACATTTTTTATTGCCGTTTCTTTCGGCGAATAGTCCATTGTTGTCGTGCTTAAGTACACTTCAGCAATCACAATCTGCGGGCTTTGTGCTGACAACGCTTCTTTCAAGCAATAGTAAGTATTCCAGATCGGTTGCATGCCAACCCACAAATTGTAACTTGAAATACCATATTCATCGAAAATTTGCTGATTATCAACATTTGTCCCGATATGCGACGACCCGACAAGCAGCACATCCACCGTGTCCGGCGGCAGCTGACGCAGCTTGACCATCGACACCATGTCGTCAGTCTTGATTTTCAGCACCTGATCCATCAGTCCATAGCACAGCGCCAGCACCAGAAGGAAGGCGAGAACCTTGACGGCTTTTTGAATCAGCTTTTTCATTCTTTCCGCGCTCCCTTCGTCAGAATTGGAAGTAGATGAACGCCGATGCCGCAAAGCCGGGGCCGTAGATGCCCGTCAGCAGGACGACGAAAATCGCCGCGAGGTAAATCAGCCAGCGGAACCAAAGCTGCTGCCGCTTGACTGCTTCCAGTACGGACACGCCCTTTTCCTGCATCAGGCTGACCGCCAGCAGAATCAGCAGCGCGCCCAGCAGCACAAGCCACTCCGTCTGGTCAAGCCCCAGTTTCAGCAGGCTGCCGTCGAAGAAGATGCTGGTGCTCCAGCCGCGGAAGAGGCTCGACAGGAGGTGCATGGCGTCACCGAGGCTGTTCGCGCGGAAGAAAATCCATGACAGGTCAATCAGCACAAACGTCGTCAGCACCTGCCCGATGCGCCAGCTCAGCGTGTTCGTGCGCGCGCCGGTTTTCTGCTGGATGCGGCGGCGAAAGGGCTTCGTGATGCCGCCCGCCACCTGATACAGCCCGTTGATGCCACCCCAGATGACGTAATTCCACGCCGCGCCGTGCCACAAGCCCGACACGAGCATGACAATCATCTGGTTGATGTACTTGCGCACCGTCCCCTTGCGGTTGCCGCCCAGCGGAATGTATAAGTAATCGCGGAACCATGTGCTGAGCGAGATATGCCAGCGCCGCCAGAAGTTCGATACGGACACAGCGAGATACGGGCGCTCAAAGTTCTTCATCAACTTAAAGCCCATGACCTGCGCCGCACCGATGGCGATATTGGAATAGCCCGCGAAGTCACCGTAAACCTGAAACGCGAAGAGAACCGCCGCAATCAGCACGGTCGGGCCTTCGTAGTAATTGCAGTAATTGAACACCTGATTGACCAGAATCGCGGCGCGGTCAGCAATGACGATTTTGAGGAAGAAGCCCCACACCATCCGAAGCAGACCGTCGCGGACGTTATCGTATTCCAGCTTATGCGGCGTGTCGAACTGCGTCAGGAGGTTGGTCGAACGCTCAATCGGCCCGGCGACCAGCTGCGGGAAGAAGCTGACAAACGCCGCGTACTTGATGAAATTCGTCTCCATGCGCACGTCGCCGCGGTAAACATCAACGACATACGACAGCGCCTGAAAGATGTAGAATGAGATGCCGACAGGCAGCAGCACGTCAAAACCGGGTGTGACAGGCGCAAGACCCATCCACCCGCGAATAACGTTGAGGTTATCAACGGTAAAGTCGAAATACTTGTAGAAGAAGAGAATCGCGAGGTTGGCAGCGAAGGACACGCCGACCCAGACCTTGGAAAGCTGGTGAATCGGGCGTCCTGCCTCTGCCGCTGCTTTCTCCTTGGTACGCCGTTTCCCGATCAGCAAGCCGAAAAGGAACGTGACCGCCGTAGAGAAAAGCAGCAGCAGCGCATACGCCGGATTCCAGTTCATGTAGAACAGGTAGGACGTCAGAAGAATCCAAAAGACGCGCAGTTTGCCCGGAATCGCGTAGTACAAGAGCACGACTGCCGGGAAAAACAGCAGAAATTCGATGGAGTTGAACAGCATGAGCCTTTGTCTCCTTCCTCCGCCTCGCCGAAAATCAGGTTACTTATCGTCGTACTTTCTGCGGTGGTGAATACGCACGAGCAGCAGCACCGCAGCAAGCAGCAGCACCACCATGCAGCCCATGCCGACCAGCAGCAGCGTCATCGGCTCACGATTCTGCACGATAACATCCGCGAACGACGGCTTTTCCGCGTTCTGCGTCAGCGCTGTGGACACAGTGAACTGATAGCTGGATGCGCCGCCGTAGCCATCCACCACCAGCGCTTCTTTGCCCAGCGACCAGCGGTTCTTTTCCGTGCTCAAGCGCGCCATCAGGTTCTGCAAGCCTGCTTCGGTCGCGGCGGAAGCGGTCAGCAGCGCCATCGTCTCGTTGTAGGGGGATTTCATCAGCTGGAGCACGCTGGCTTCGTGGGCATAATCCGCCGTCATCACCAGCTTCGTGCTTTCGGCAAGGCTGGTCATATCGTCCGTGTACTGGAAATGCAGGTAAGGATTGATCTGCTTGAGGACGCTGTTTCGGTCGGACAGACCGACGACAATCAGGTTGCTGTTGCCGTAGGCGGCTGCTTGGAAATTCTCCGCGCGGATGACTTTCAGCAAGCCATAGGGCGTGCTGCCTGCGCCGAGCATCGCCATGATGCGCCCCGCGAGCGTCAATTCCGTCTGCGTCGCATCGTCGCTGAGGATCATCACAACGTTGTTCATGCGGCTTGCGCGCTGAAACGGCGCCGGCAGATTTGCCAGATTCAGCGTTGTGTTTTCGCCCGCCGGCAGGTACAGTGACGAGTTCGCCGCGATATACGCCCACGGCGTGTTCATCGACCGCACGGTGCAGTCCAAATCCTTGATTTCGAGGTCAAACACAACGGTAATGCTGCTGCCTGCCTCCCCGATGGCATCTGCCGGGACGGAGAAGGTCAGCGTTTCGCCCGTTGCGCCCTCCTTGGTCAGCTTGTGGGAATACAGCGGGATGTTCGTGCCCCAGTAGAACGTGACGAGGCTGCGGTCGAAGTCCAGATTCTCACTGTACCGAATGTCGAAAGAGAAGCGGCTTTCGCTGGACAGCACATAGTCCTTCGCGACGGGCAGATAAATCGTCATCTTCTGCGTGAAGGGGCCGGAGAAGCTGATGCCGTTGCCGGAAATGTCCTTAATGGTGTACTGCCCCGCAAGCGTCAGCCCGGACGTTTCCGACGCGAGGGCATACTGCTGCGCTTCGCCGACGGAAACGTAGGTCTGCGATGTGTGGAGCTGCGCCACGCGAGATGTGTCGCTGAGCAGCGCGGCGGCTTCGCTGAGCGCGGCTTCTTCCTCCGCGACAATCAGCAGATACGATGTGTCGCCATCCGTCGCGCGCTGCACCAGTGCGCCCGTTGCAGGAACGCTTTGCGTCAGCAGAGACAGCAGATACTCCGGCGTGTTCTTCTTCAGTCCCACATACAGCACGTTTTCGCTTTTCGCGTCCGACAGGCGGCACAGCGTCATGGCGTTTTTGGCAGACAGATTGTTGCCCATGCCCGCCATCAGCATCATGGCGGCGGTCAGCTCGGCTTCGTCCGCCGCGTCGCTGACGGCAACCACACTCTCCGCGCCGTCGGGATTCATCAGCGAAATGAAGGGGTACGGGTACATGTACAGCTCATCCGCATCGTCGGAAATCTCGTAGTAGATACGCAGGCAGGTCGTGTCCGCGATTTTGACCCAGTTCGCGCCATTGTAGTCGTCGCGGCAGCCTTCGTCGTCCGTCAGACGGACATACGAGAGAATTTCGAGCAGATTATAGCCCGTCGTAAGCAGCTCCACCGGGACGCTCACATACAGCACGGTCTGCGCGCCGTCGGAACGCGCGACAATCTTCGACGAGCCGAACGGCGTGCCGTTCATATAGTACGTCAGAGAGGAAATGTCCGTCAGAATCAGGTCGGATGCGGTGTAGCTCAGGCGCAGCACGGCGCTGACGGGCTTGGCGTACTTCGGCAGATTTGCGTACAGGCTCAGCGTCGTCGTAATGCCGCTGAGTGTCTGCACGCCGCCGAAGGTGAAATCAGCATAATACTCCCCTGCCGCCGCGCCTGCCTCAAAGGCCGTTGCGTCACCGGCGGATTGCTGCTTTTCAATTTCACTCTGGACAAAATTGTCCACCACACCGCTGGGAATTTCGGTTTCCTCCGCCGCAGCGCAGGAGAAAACCAGCAGCGCTGCGAGCATCAAAGCCAGCAGACGGCTTGTGAAATAGCGTGTGTTCATCGTTCTCAGTCCATCCCTTCTGATTAGTCTGCGGAACGTTCGGTCTTATACCAAGTGTAATCCGTTTTGCTGACGATTTTCTTCACCGTCATCCACATGGCGCGGAGGACGACAACCACCCACAGTTTCGAGTAGGTAAACAGCATCAGCAGAACCAGCGCCGCCGATTGCAGATTGAACTCATTCTTCTCCTGCGCCAGCGTCAGCATGACGTTGCACTCGAACAGTGCGCACGCCATCACCCACACCATCGTGGACAAGCCGCCCAGCGACACATGGCTGTACCCCAGCACACCCAGAACGAACATGGTGTCCGAGCAGACGAGCGTGAATGCCATCAGGATATACACCAGCGCGTAGTACAGCACATCCATGCGCATTTTGCCGCCGGACGGATCAAAGATATACTTGAAATTGTTGATCAGCACATACAGGTTGCCCATCGCCCAGCGGGTACGCTGCTTGAACCAAATCCCCAGGCGGAATGGTTCCTGCTCCCACGTCACCGCCTGCGGCACAAGTTTGATTTTGTAGCCCATGCGGTAGATGCGGAAGCTGATTTCCGTGTCCTCCGACAGCGCGTCCGGATCCCAGCCGCCGATTTCCTCAATGATGTGGCGGTGCATGACGAAGTTCGTGCCCGGAATGGTGCACAGCCCGAAATAGAACCATCGCCCCGCCTGATTCATGCACTGGTGCGCCAGCGTCTCGATGTTGACAAAGCGCGTGAGCAGCGACGCGTTTCGATTGTGGGTGCGGAATTTGCCGATGACCGCGCCCAGCGACGAATCGCTCATCAGGTTCTCCACCAGAATGCGCAGCGCCTGCGGTTCGGGCGTGTTGTCCGCATCGTAAATCGCAAACACGCTGCCTTTTGCTACCGAATAGCCGATGTTCAGCGCGTTAGACTTCCCTTTCCCGCCGACAACGTTATCTGTATTGACGACAATCAGGTTGCGGCCGGGATTCGCCGCCTGAATCTGCTTGAGCACATTTGCGGTGTCATCAGTGGAGTTGTCGTTGATGACGATGATTTCGTAGCGGTCGTGCGGATAGTCGAAGTTGAGCAGGGCGCGGACGGTGCGCCGGATGACGACGCTCTCGTTGTGCGCCGGCACCATTATCGACACGAATGGGTACTCGTCAATCGGCACATGCCCGTCCGTTTTGCTGCACTGATGGTAATACAGGAATCCGCCGACGGACAGAAAGACGTTAATCGCCATCAGCGCCCAGATGCAGACCATCGAAATCAGCATCAAATAATCAGCCGCCGTCATGCAGATTCACCCCCTCCTGCTCGTCTTTCGCGTGCGGATGGTTGCCCAGCAGCTGCCGCCGCGTCGTCCGCCGGGAAATAATCATCCCGGCAATGAAAATCGTGCACGCTACAGCCACGAACACCAGAATCAGCTTGTTGCTCGCCTGAATCTGCTCAGTCATATACTGCACAAAGCCGCGGTCGTAAACGTAGTCCTCGTCGTAATTGAAGCGCTGATAGACAAGCGACGCTGCCTGTCCGTTGACATACAGCCCATCCGCCGGATAAAAATGCACATACAGGTCGCCCGCATAGACGATGCCTTCCACATCTGAAAGCTTCTTGAGCGCTGTGCGGGAGTTCTTCAGCCGATTGACCTGCGTCCGGAGCGTCTCGATATCCTCTGACGGGTCAAGGTAAATCGCCTGTGCGTAGGCATTGGTGAAGGCGGTCGCGTCAGCGTAGGCAGGCGCGACGATTTGGTGGCCATCGCGCAACGCCGTGTTCTCCGCCTGCTTCTCGCCGAAAAGCGCTTCATCCGAGCGGAAGAGGAACACCGTTCGCCAGCCGCGCAGGACATCCTGCCCCTTTTCGCTCATCAGCCACACATCCGGCGCTTCAATCGCCAGCGGGTAGACGCCATAGCGCGAATAGGCGGAATACGCATTGGCGATATTCTCCTGCAAGTCCTCCACCGTCACGTTCAACAGCGTCACCTGCGGAACGTGCATCACAATGCCCGCGCCGCGGCTCTGCGCATACCGCAGCACCTCACAGAAACGCTTCATTGCCGGATAATCGGCATTGGCGTAAATCGGCATGACACACAGGACGTACGGCACATTTTCCGTCTCAAGCATCTCCACCAGCGACAGCAGCCGCTCCGGGTCGGCAAACGGATAAATGCGGTCAAGCACGAGATACTGCCCGTACGCGGTCGGAGAATTCTTGTAGGGCCACAGCCACGTTTGCAGCAGCGTTGAGAGAAACGCGCACTGCGCTTCCTGCGACGGGTCAAAATACGCCAAATGGGTGATGTTTCCCGCCGTTTGGCAAAGCGGGAATGCCTGCGCACCGACGAAAATCTGTCCGCCGAGCGATTCGCCGCTTTTCTTCATCAGCAGAAGCGAATTGCCGGAAAGCAGCATATCGTTCGCGGCATTTGCCTGCGTCTGCAAGCGCAATGTCAGTGAACCTTCATGTACCTGCGTTTTCGTCAGCTCCGCCAAGCCGCCCGCGCCGATGACAAACACAGGCAGTTTGCTCTCCTGAATCGCCAGCGCCACCGACGCATTCAGCGCCCGATTCGGGTCGGTGCAGATGATGACGGCGGTGTACCCGTCGGTGTCCGGCACATCCTCGCTGCTGGCAAACGTACATGTCCAGCTGGAATAGAGCGCGAATCGCCGCAGGACGTCCGTCGCCGCTGCGCTCGTCTCACTTGTCTGCTCGTCGTTCAAAATCAGCAGACGGGTCACATCCGCGCGCGCCTGTGCGGGTATCAGCAGAAGCAGCAGCCCCGCCGCCAGCGCCAGTACCCACGCTTTCGCCTTACACATCATACGCCAGCTCGCTCTCAACAGCTTTCTTGAACGCCATCATGTCCTTGCCGAAATGCTCGTCGTACTCCTTGCAGGCAAAGCGCAGATCCATGTGCGTCCCGCGCTCCAGAATGCCGTCAAAAGCATCCTCCTTCGTCACCGCTGCAATAATACGACTGCGGACATAGGCGCTGTTTGCTTCATTGGAGGTCAGCAAAATCGCCATCGTGCCATGCTCGTCAATGCAATAGACCTTATCCTCTACGCGCACGCTATCCATCACCAGTTCCGCCAGCCGCTTGCGCAGTTGGATATAGCGGCTGTGGGACAGCATCCCGTGCAGTTCACTTTCGTAGCGCATCTGGATAATCATCAGCGAAATCGGCAGATGGTTGCGGACGCAGTAACCCGTCATCATCTGCGCATCGCGATACATGGCGCGCAGGTTGTACAGCTCCGTCACATCGTCCACCAGCACCTGTTCATCCACCTGACGGCGCAGCAGCTTGTTCTCAGCATTGACGTGGCGCATACTGCGGGAGAAGAGCGCCGCCGCGCCCGATCCCAGCAGCGGCAGTACAGTCACAAAATAGTCTGTCAAGTGCACCGTTTCGCCCACGGCATAAAAAGAATACAGCTTATACGCCACCCAGCCGCAGGTAATCGTCGCTGCAAGCGCCGTGCCGGTGTTGACGCGATCCATAAAGCCGCACAGCACGGCAATATCCATCAGGAACAACAGCAGCAAATACGTCGTCTGCGTATCCGCAGGTGCCCAAATCATCAGCAGCGCCTGCATAAACGCCCAGATCAGCAGCAAAATGATAGCCGCGTCCCGCGCTACCAGTGCCGATTGCGTTTCGTTTTTCATGGCAGCCTCCTTTATTGCCCGTCCGTTTCAATAATTTTCAGTCGGTGGAGTCCCTCAGTGCACGCCATAATCGCCAGCAGGTCAATCAGGCAGCCCATCAGGAAGCTCTGGCGCAGCAGCAGACTATCGCCGCTGAGGATGACAACCGTCATCAGCTCGACAGTGACCGCCGCGAAAAGCAGCACGCTGAGCATGGTGTAGACACTGGCGGCTTCCCTGCCGGATTCCAGCTTTTCGTCCGCTTTACGGCGGAAGAAGAGGAAGGCGACGACCAGCAGGAGCAGTGACGCCGCCGTTTGCGGGGCGGAACGCTCCTTGAACGTTGACCAGATAGAAAGGAACAGCGCCTTTGCCCGCGCAGGCATTCCGCTGGACTGCTCGTAGTTGCCGGAATAATCCGTTCGCGTGAAGAACGCGTTGCGCACGCCGACCTCAAACAGCCCCAACAATTGAATCGGATGGCGCAGGTAATACAGCGTCACGTCCGACGTCGTGTACTGATCAAGGAAGCCCTCATCCAGCGCGCCGCTTTCCGGCAGCACAACGGGGTAACTCTGCGTGGAGTAAGTGTCCGTCAGCACGGAATACCGCGCCTCAATGCCGAACTGCGCCAGTGCTTTTTCCGGGTCAGTCGCCTCAAAGAGAACGCCGCGCGTCATTTGGTCGTACTTCTCGTTAACCGTCTGATTGTTGAGCATATCGCCCGTCTGCATGACGCTGACGACGCACAGCAGCACTGCAAGGAGCAAATACAGCCCCTTATGAAGCGCATCCGCTTTGTGCCGCATGAGCATCCAGTACGCAACAGAAAAGACGACGCCCATCAGCGCGCAGTACTGGTTGACCGCCATCATCAGGATGACCGTGACGGCAAGCCCAATCTGCGGCAGAAAGCGGTTCAGGCTATCCGGAATCTGCAGGACGCAGTTCGCCAAGGCAACCATCAAAATCAGCTCAATGGGCTGCGTGTAAAAAAGAGGCAAAGCGGGTTATCATGGCGGTATCGCCGAAAATTAGCACAGCAAAAACCGCGATAAACAGCCCCTCGGAGTAGACTTTGACGCGTCCAGCAGCTTGGAGAGCATCGGGATGAGAAGCAGGATGTAAATCAGCAGATAGATTGCTGCGAGGAAGCGCATGTCAAACAGCCCGTCGTGCGTCACCAGTTCGTCGATGACGACCGCCGTGCGCACCAGCATCCGCTGAACCAGCGGCGTTGTACCGGTCGGAAGCGCGGACGAGCCGACGTTATAGACACGCTCATAATAGTTGAAGAAAGCGCTTGTATCAGACGGGTCAAGCCGGGACAGCCCGGTATCCGCCAGCACAGCGGCAAAGCTGCCGTCGTTGGACAGTCCCAGATACGGCGGAACAAAAAGTGTAATCGACGCTGTAATCGCAATCACCAGCACCACCATCAGGGCAAGGTGCTTGGGGCGGTAGCGCTTGCGCATCGCGCGGTCAAACCGGCGGATGGCGTTCAAAATCAGGTGGTACAGCTTGACAAACAAGCCGCTGAGCTTCACAATCAGCCACGCAATCGCGCGCACACTGCACTCTCCTTTCCTGCGTTACGGCTTCATGGCCATGAGCGCAAAAAGAGCTTCCAGTTCATCAAATGTATAGGATGTTTCGCCTTTGACGCTGCCATAAGCGCCCGCGAATGTCCCCGTCGCAACGCGGCGGTTCTCCAGTTTCGCCAGCGACAGCCGCGCAAGCTCCGTGTGCCCGCTGACGGCAGCGACCTGTGCCAGGACGGCATACGATCCAATCGCTTCATAGCGGAATCCATAGCCGACCTGCCCGTTTGACGCGTACTGCGCATAAATTGCGCCTGCGCCAAGCTGCGCATCCAGCCAATCCAGCGTCTGCTCCCCTGCCGCGCTGATTTGCGCCGCGTGCAGGATTGTCAGCGCCGCTTCGGTCATCTGCGCCGCCGCATTGCTGAACATATCCTTTGCCGGGGTATAGGAAGCGCGGTAGAGCGGGAGTTCACTGCTCATGAGCGCGCGCGAATCAGTCAATATGGCTTCGCTGCGGTTCGCGACGGCTGTCCACCGCACGTCATAGGCGGATAAGGCTCGTATTGTCTGCACATCCAGATAGCACAGGGTGACACTATCGCCGCGCCCCGAACCATCGACGTTCGCAAAGCTGACCAGCGCATCATCCACCACGCAGGCAGTGTACAGTGCCGCCGCCCGTTCGCGGATTTCACGCTCGTAGCCGCCCCATACCGCATCCGCTTCCATCAGCGCGCGGAGAATGCGCAAATCATCCAGCGACGCATTAGCCGCCGCTTTTTCGCCTGCCTGAATCCGCCAGACGGTTAAGCCGCCGACGGTCATTTTGTCACGGACATAACGCCAGGCATCGGAGAAGAGCGCCGCATCCTCCGTTTGCGCCGCATAGAGCATGGTCTGCCCCATCGTCTCGGAAAGCACAGTATCGCCCGGATGAACCGCGCCGCCGGACAGCGTATAGGTGGATGGAATCGCCCCATCCGCCTGCATCAGCCGTTTCAAAAACGCGAGTGTCTGCTGTGCCGGATGCTGTGCCGCGTCCAGCAGCTGCGCCATTTCATCCGCATTCGGCATATCCGCCGTTGCGCGAAGCAGCTGCCCCTGCGAATCGAAAACCGCCAGAGACGGCACGCTCCGCAGTCCCAGCGTGTGAAAGAGCGCCGCGTCCGCATCCATGTACAGCGGAATACCTGTAATGCCGCATTCCGTCAATTCTGCTTCCGCCTTCTCGCGCGTGTCGCCGCGAATCCCCTCTCGGCAGACAAGGACGACCTGCGCCCCCGCCGCTTGTGCGGCCTGTACCGCCGCCCCAAAGTCGCCCGCCAAGTATACATGGCAGTCCGGACACCAGCTTGACCAAAACAGCAGGATCGTCGTTTTTCCGCGCAGGGCGGATAGGCGCACCGGATTTCCGTCCGCGTCGGTCAAATCTCCGTCATAAGGCAGAAACCACTTTGCCAGGTCGGGTGCAAGGTCGGACGCCATCAGCAACTCATCCGAATCTGCGGTATCCGTCGCTTCCGGCAGAATGTCCGGCGAATCCTCGCGGGTTTGCAGCAGTACGGCGCCGACGATGCACATGCCCGCCGTCAGCAGAATCATCAGGCTGATCAGTACAGCGAGGATGCGTTGGTATGACTGTTTTTTCATGAAGAACGCTCCTCCCCGTGTTTCGACGATGATTGTATGTGCGCCCAGCGCGGTTTATTCACACAGAATATCCGCAATCCGCTCGCAGGCGTGTCCATCGCCGTAGGGATTGCTGGCGTGCGCCATCGCCGCGTAAGCCGCCGGGTCATCCAGCAGACGCGTAAACTCGCGGTAAATCGTCTCTTCCGACGTGCCGACGAGCTTGAGCGTGCCCGCCGCAACGCCCTCCGGGCGCTCGGTCGTGTCGCGCATGACCAAAACAGGCTTGCCCAGACCGGGCGCTTCCTCCTGAATACCGCCGGAATCGGTCAGAATCAACGTGCTGTGCGCCATGATATTGTGGAAATCCAGCACATCCAGCGGCTCGATAATGTGCAGACGTTCCAGCCCGGACAGTTCTTCCGCCGCTTCCTGCCGAACAACTGGATTCAAGTGAATCGGGTAGAGCGCCTTGACATCGGGGTGCTCCGTCAATACGCGGCGAATCGCGCGGAACATATGGTGCATAGCTTCGCCAAGGTTCTCCCGCCGATGCGCGGTGATGAGGATCAGACGGCTGCCCTGCGCCCACGTCAGTTCCGGGTGGGTGTAATCCGCGCGAACGGTGGTTTTCAGCGCGTCGATGGAGGTGTTGCCCGTCACGAAGATAGACGATTCGTCTTTGCCCTCGCGCAGCAGGTTTTGCTTTGCCTTTTCCGTCGGCGCAAAATGATACCGGCAAATCAGTGAAACTGCTTGCCGGTTGAACTCTTCCGGGAAAGGGCTTTCGAGGTTGTAGGTACGAAGCCCAGCCTCCACATGTCCAACCGGAATATGCAGATAGAAGCACGCCAGTGCGGTGACAAATGCCGTGCTGGTATCACCATGCACGAGCGTCAAATCAGGCTTTTCCTGATTGAGGACTGCCTGAATGCGCGTCAGGATAGCGGTAGTAACATCGAAAAGCGTCTGGTTCGGCTGCATAATCGCCAAATCGTAATCCGGCACGACCGAAAACGCATCCAGCACCTGCTGAAGCATCTGCTTGTGCTGCCCCGTGACGCAGACAACTGTCTGCACCTGCGGGCGGCGCTTCAGCTCATTGACCAGCGGACACATCTTGATGCCCTCCGGTCGAGTTCCGAAAACAAGCATGATTTTCTTCATCTTGCGAAGATTCTCCTTTCGCGGATAAGCCGATTCTCATCCGTTGCTGCCTTGAAATGCCATTTGCAGTACAATTCCATTATAGTCTGTTTTTGTTCAAAAATCAACACTCCATTCGCACATGAAAATGGCTATTTCACGCTAATTCGCGCTTTTTTGCCATGTTTTCCTTGCGAATGTGAAGCGGCATGTCCAAAGCGGTGATAGGGGCAGACACGTTTTTCATCCTACCATCACATTCCGCGCATACCAAATAGCGGATGCCTCCCGTAAGCAGCAGGAAAGCATCCGCAAAAGAAGCTATGGGCAAAAAGTCACTGCAGCATCTTACGCCATGCGCGACGCGATGGCTTCGAGGAACGTGCGGCTGTTGACCGCCTGCGCAGGCGTCCCCTCCCACAGCAACGCAAGGTCTTTGGTCATTACGCCGCTTTCGATGGTGTCGATGGTCGCCTTTTCCAGCTTGTCGGCAAACGTCATCAAGTCCGGCAGATGATCCAGTTCGCCGCGCTTGCGGAGCGCGCCAGACCACGCGAAAATCGTCGCGACGGGGTTGGTCGACGTCTCCTCGCCCTTCAGATACTTGTAGTAGTGGCGCGTGACTGTACCGTGCGCGGCTTCGTACTCAAACTTGCCGTCCGGCGAAACGAGCACGGAGGTCATCATCGCCAGGGAGCCGAACGCCGTCGCCACCATGTCGGACATCACGTCGCCATCGTAGTTCTTGCACGCCCAGATAAACCCGCCCTTGCTGCGCACGACGCGCGCCACGGCATCATCAATCAGCGTATAGAAATAGGTAATACCCGCCTGCTCAAACTTTTCCTTGTACTGCGCATCGAAAATTTCTTGGAAAATGTCCTTGAAGCGGTGATCGTAGGTCTTGCTGATGGTATCCTTCGTGGAGAACCACAAGTCCTGCTTGACCGACAGCGCATACTGGAAGCAGGCATGGGCAAAGGACGTAATCGACGCATCCAGATTATGAATGCCCTGCACGACGCCCGGCCCCTTGAAATCGAAAATCGTCTGGCGAATCTCCTGCCCATCCGCACCCGTGAACACCAGCTCCGCCTTGCCCGCGCCGGGGATGCGGATTTCCGAATTGCGGTAGACGTCGCCATAGGCATGACGGGCGATGGTAATCGGCTGCTGCCAAGTGCGGACTGTTGGGCGAACGCCGCTGACGAGAATCGGCGCGCGGAAGACCGTGCCGTCGAGCATAGCGCGAATCGTGCCGTTGGGCGACTTCCACATCTCGTGCAGGTTGTACTCCGTCACGCGCTGGGCATTCGGAGTGATGGTCGCGCACTTGACCGCGACGCCGTACTTCTTCGTCGCGTTGGCGCTGTCAATCGTCACCTGATCACGCGTTTCGTCGCGGTGCGGCAGACCGAGATCGTAATACTCCGTCTTTAAGTCCACGAACGGCTCAATCAGCAGCTGCTTGATGTCTGCCCACAGGATGCGGGTCATTTCGTCGCCATCCATCTCCACCAGCGGCGTTTTCATCTGAATCTTTTCCATAATAATACGCTCTCCTTGCCTTTCCGCTGATGCTTCCTTGCACCGCAGATTTTTTACGCTTCCATTGTACCCCACGCCCTCCCTTTTCGCAAGGGTGAAACAGCAAAAGAACAGGAGCGGCTACTGGCTGCAAAAAAACAAAATAATTCTCGCAAGATACCTTGACAGGCGAAGTATCTTGTGATATAGTAATACTCGTCAAGGCGAGATACCAAGACAAGGGATGAACCATAGGAGGTGAAGCATATGGCATTGTCCGCAGATATTCTTCGCGGCTATACCGACACCATTATTCTGCACCAGCTTTCCCACGGCGACAGCTACGGCTACCAAATCAACAAGACCATTTCGACGCTCAGCGGCGGCGAGGTGGAGCTGAAGGAAGCGACGCTGTACACTGCTTTCCGCCGGCTGGAGGCCGCCGGACTGATTCAGTCCTACTGGGGCAGCGAGACGTCCGGCGCGCGCCGCCGCTACTACGCCATCACGGCACTGGGGCAGGAAAAGCTCATCAGCGATTTGGCGGCGTGGGAGGACACGAAACGCCAGCTTGACCAGCTATTGGAGGGATAACATTATGTGCAAGGAAATTTTCGCATTCCGTCGGGTAACGCCGTTTTCGGACTTTTCTCTGGCGGAGCGCTTGATTGGCGATACCATCTCGTGGGAGGAAATCAGCCGGCAGCGGCTGCAGAACGCAAATCAGGAGAATCAGGAGGAACAGCGCGATGCGTAACGAAACGGTTGAGCGGATTGTGAATCTGCTCTTTCAGGATGTGGAAATGACGGACGAGGTGCAGGCGCTCTACGACGAAACGATGAGCAACTGCCAAGAGCGCTATCAGGACATGACGTCCCGCGGGCTGAGCGACGATGACGCGATTGCCGCCGTCGTCGAGAGCTTGAAGGGCATGGAGGATGTCATCAGCCAGTACCCGAAGAAGTCTGAAGCGCCCGAAGCGGAAGAAGCGCCGAAGAGCGCGGAAGTGCCGGTCGATGACGGCGGGGATGGCGAGCAGACGGATTTCACTTTCCATCCGGCGGATATTGGGCGCATCGAAATGACGATGGTGTGCGACGACGTGCATTTGGAGGAATCGCCGGACGGAGACGTACATGTCTGCTTTGAGGATGTGGAAGGCGCGAAGGCGTCCATCTGCCGCATTGAGGACGGCGTTCTGCGCGTCTGCCGCGACCCCGATGCCCCGAAGCGCAACCGAAGCAGCTTCACTGTCAGCGGCAGTTTCGCCAACGGGCGGCTGTATGTGAAGAAGCCGAACGGCGAATACTTCTTCTTCGGCGACAAGAAGAGCGACAAGCAGGTGGAAGCGGAAGCCGAGCGGCACGCCAAGGAATTCGAGCAGCACGCTAAAGAATTCTCGGACAACATGTCGAAGATGGGGTTCAAGCAGGAAAGTACGGGTGACGGCAAGAACGCGAACAGCATCGAAAGCATGATTGACAGCTTCGCCAGCACCGCTTCCCGCTTCGGGCAGGAGCTGGGCAAGCTGTTCTCCAGCATCAAGCCGAACATCACCGTTTCCCGCAGCATTGGCGACGTGACGCTGTGCATCCCGCGCATCTTCGACAAGCCCATTAGCGTCCTGACGACCTCCGGCGACATCGAGGCGCGCGACATCCACGTCACCGACCTGAACCTGACCAGCACATCCGGCGAGATCAGCGTCGAACTGTTCGCTCCGCTGAATCACGGCGCATTCACCACCACCAGCGGCGATATCGACATTGAAGCTGATGCAAACAATGTGCAGATTTCCACCGTCAGCGGCGACGTGGAGATTCACGGCGATTACGACCATCTGAAATTTGCCAGCACCAGCGGCGACGTGGAGCTGGAAGCAAAAGTGCGGCAGTGCGACTTTAGCAGCGTTTCGGGCGACTTAGACCTGCGCTTCACGGGCGCGCTGTCGCTCATCAACGGCAGCACGACCTCCGGCGACATTGACGTGGAGCTGCCGGATGACACGGGGACGAACAACATCGACGTCCACAGCCGTTCGGGTGACATTTCGATGCGCCGTTCCGGGCGCAGGGGCAGCAGAACCGTGACGGGCGGCATCCGGAGCGTTTCGGGGGATATTGAGATTCGCTGATAATACTATTTCCAAATTCACCTGCGCCATCTGCTCGCGCCTTTTCCGCGCTTGCGTCCGCTCATTCCACTTAGCGTAGCGCTGCTACGCTGCGTTTCATTCGCGTTAGCCAGCGCGAAAAATTCGCTTCGCATCTTGGCGCATTCTCATTCGGAAATAGTATAAAGTTCCGACACGCCGCCGAATTGTGCGGTGTTGCCCCAATCCCAAAAACACACGCGGCGGCTGACAGCAATGCCAGTCGCCGCGATTTGTATGCGGATTATTCGTCGTCATCTTCCGATTCTTCGTCCTCGTCCGCGAAGTCTGCATCCGCCGCGTGGTCGTCCGGCGCAAGCAGGGCTTCCAGCTGCTCCTGCGCGCGGGCGTAATCGCGGTACGCCACGAAGAACACGAATTTCTCCAGCGTTACGCCGAGTGCCGCGCTGATGCCCGCGCCCATCATCGGGCGGGCGATATACGGCACATTCGCCTCTTTGAGCAGACTTTCCATCACCGAGGCGTTCAGCGCATCCAGCTCCGTCAAGCGGCACTCGTCCGCTTCCTCTGCCGGACGCAGACGGTCGAATTTATCGCAGTACGGGCAGCTTTCCGCTCTCTCCGGCGTCACCCGATGGCAGTTCGTGCAGTAGTACATTTTCCCTCCGCTCCTTTCGCGCGTTCTTCTGCCCATATGATAGCATAACGCACACTTTCCGTCAAGGTTTGCGGCAAAATCAGCGAATCGGCGAATTTCTTTGCAAAATGAATTGCATTTCTGCTGGAATGCGTTTATAATAAAGAACGCTATCACAGCATCACAGAAGGAGAATCCGGATTATGAAATTAGGCGTTGTCGGTTTGCCCAATGTCGGCAAAAGCACCCTGTTTAATGCCATCACGCAGGCTGGCGCACAGGCGGCCAACTATCCTTTCTGCACCATCGAGCCGAACACGGGCGTTGTCATGGTGCCTGACCACCGCTTGGACGTGCTGGGCGAAATGTATCACCCGAAGAAGATTACGCCCACGACCATCGAGTTTGTGGACATTGCGGGTCTGGTGAAAGGCGCGAGCCACGGCGAAGGGCTGGGCAACAAGTTTTTGAGCCACATCCGCGAGGTGGACGCGATTGTCCACGTCGTGCGCTGCTTTGAGGACGAGAACATCATCCACGTTGATGGCTCGATCGACCCCGCCCGCGACATCGAGACGATCAACCTCGAGCTGATTTTCGCGGACATGGACACCGTGCAGCGCCGCAAGGACAAGGCGATGAAGAACTTCCGCGGCGGCGACAAGAAGGCGGGCATCGAGGTCGAACTGGCGGACAAGATTTACGCCCATCTGGAAGCCGGCAAGCCCGCGCGCACCTGCCCCGTAACTGACGATGAGAAGGAAGTACTGGACAGCTGGTTCCTGCTGACGACCAAGCCGGTCATCTACGCGGCAAACATCGCCGAAGAAGACCTCGGCAAGCCGGAGAGCGAAATCAAGGGGCTTGACCGCGTGGAAGCCATCGCGAAGAGCGAGAATGCCGAAATCATCGTCATTTCCGCCGCGATTGAAGAGGAAATTGCGCAGATGAGTCCCGACGAAAAGGCGGAATTCATCGAAGGACTGGGCATCGGGCAGTCGGGTCTGGATCGGCTGATTACGGCGTGCTATCGGCTGCTGGGGCTGATTTCCTTCCTGACGGCGGGCGAAGACGAATGCCGCGCATGGACGATTGTCAACGGCACGAAAGCACCGCAAGCCGCGGGCAAGATTCACACTGACTTCGAGAAGGGCTTCATCCGCGCGGAAATCGTGCCTTTCGACACGCTGGTGGAACTCGGCTCGATGGCGGCGTGCAAGGAAAAGGGGCTGGTTCGCTCCGAAGGCAAGGACTATGTGATGAAGGACGGCGACATCGTGCTGTTCCGCTTCAACGTCTGATCGTGTCTGATTCTGCAAGCAAGAAAGGGGCATCAGCATGAGCCGTCTTTCGTATTTCTTCAAGCGTCTGTTCAAGATGGACTGGAAAGCCATGTGGAAAACCGCCGGGCTGCTGCATGAGCGCTCCGGCAAATCCCGCATTTGGCTGCTGTGCGACATGCTCCGCTGTGCTGTGAAGTACAACGCGGGCTATGTGGACTACAAAATCGCACAGATGTACAAACTCAACGATGCGCAGCGCAAGACCGTCATCACGCGCGGCATTTCCAACAGCATTGTCCGCCGGATGAACGACAAAGCGTACTGGCATTTCTTCGATGACAAGACGCAGTTCAACGAGCTGTTCAAGGAATGGATTCCGCGCAAGTGGCTGCTGATTAACGCGGATACGCCGCTTGACAAGCTGGAGGACATGATGGCGCTCCCCGCCCTCATCGGCAAGCCGCTGGAGGGGTCGAGCGGTCAGGGCATCCTGAAGTTCACGCCGGAGGACTGGAAGGGGGGCGCAAAGGCGTTCCACCAGCTGCTGATGGACAAGAACATCGGCATTCTGGAAGAAATCGTCGTGCAGCATCCGGAGATGGCGCGCATGTGCCCGACGTCGGTCAACACCTGCCGCATCGCGACGCTGCTGGGCGACAAGAAGCAGGGCATCGTCTATGCGTTCCTGCGCATTGGCAACGGCAAGGTGATGGACAATGTGGACTGCGGCGGCATGGCGGCGCGCATTGATTTGGAAAGCGGCAAGCTGCTGACTGTTGGCGCGGACAAGGCGGGCAACACCTACACCAAGCACCCCATCACCGGCACGGACATTATCGGCTTTACGATTCCTTACTGGGAAGAGGCGAAGAAGATGTGCCTTGACGCCGCGCAGAAAGTACCGCAAATGCGCTTTGTCGCGTGGGACGTCGCCATCACGCCGAACGGCCCGACGTTCATTGAAGGCAACAGCTTCCCCAGCCATGCTGTACCTCAGTTTGCCGCGCATTACCCGGACGGCATCGGTATCCTGCCGGAATTCCGCAAATTCATCGACGTGTGACTTACTTGCAGGCGGAGCGGATGCTTCACCTGCATTTTTGCACCTATTTGATGACTTTTTGCGCAGTTCAAGCCTTCAGCAGGACTTTTCTGATGAAAAGGCGAATTTCTACATCAGATATTTGGGCGGACTTTTGCGCCGCCTTGACTTCATACGATGGAGGGATGACCGTGGAACAGCTGCTCAACGATGGCTGGCAATTCTGCAAGCTACCGCTCGGCTCGACGCTGGAAGATGTGAGCAATGCGGCACTTCAGGCAGTCGATTTGCCCCATGATTTTCTGATTGAAAACGAAAACGACCTGTACGAGACGACGGATGCGTGGTATCTGCGCACGCTGGACGTGCCGGAAAGCTGGTGCGCGTCGTGCGTCCTCGTGCGGTTCGACGGCGTGTATATGGACTGCGACGTGCTGCTCAACGGGCACGTCGTCTGCACGCATCATTACGGCTACACGGCGTTCGATGTGGACCTGACCAGCCGGCTGCTCGTCGGCAGAAACACGCTGGCGGTGCATATCCGCCATCAAAGCCCGAACAGCCGCTGGTATTCCGGCGCGGGCATCTACCGCGACGTGACGCTGCATGTGCTGCCCAAGCGCCATATTCCGCTGGACGGCGTGTACGTCACAACCACGCACGAGCTGGAAAGCTGGACGATAACCATTGACACGGAGCTTTGCGGCGTGAAGGACAACGGCGTGCTGACACATGTGCTGCTCGACGGCGACGTGCCGGTGTGCGATGTGACGGTGGAAGCCGCGGGCGACCACGCCAATGCGGTCATGCAGGTGCTTTCACCGAAGCTCTGGTCGCCGGATGCGCCGAATGTTTACACGCTGCAAACCATGCTGGGCAATCAGGTTATCCGGCAGAACGTCGGCTTCCGCGATCTGACATTCACCACGGATCGCGGGCTGCTGGTCAACGGCGCGCCCGTCAAGCTGCACGGCGTCTGCCTGCATCACGACTTAGGCTGTCTGGGGTCGGCGTTCCACGAAAAGGCGATGCGCCGCCAGCTGCGCGCCATGCGGCAAATGGGCGTCAATGCCCTGCGCACAAGCCACAATCCGCCCGCAAAACAGGTGATGGACTTGTGCGACGAGCTCGGCATTTTCGTGGTAGACGAAGCGTTTGATATGTGGCTGCGCGCCAAAACGCCGTTTGACTACGCGCGCTTCTTCCCCACCGACATGCCGTCGGATGTCGCCACGTGGGTGCGCCGCGACCGCAATCATCCGTCGCTGCTGATGTGGTCAATCGGCAACGAGATTCTGGACACGCATCTGGATGAATCCGCACAACAGGTGACGTGCGACCTGTGCGAGAACGTCCGCCTGCACGACCCGCACGGCAATGCCATCATTACCATCGGCAGCAACTTCATGCCGTGGGAAGGTGCGCGGAAATGCGCTGATTTGGTAGACGCGCAAGGCTACAACTACGGCGAAAAGTATTACGAGGCGCACCACGCCGAGCATCCGGACTGGGTGATTTACGGCAGTGAGACAGCTTCGGCGCTGTCCAGCCGCGGCATTTACCACTTCCCGATGGCATCGTCGATTCTCTCCGACGAGGATCTGCAATGCTCCGCGCTGGGCAATTCCACGTCCAGCTGGGGCACGAAGGACATGCGCAAGTGCATCGTGGAAGATTTGAACACGCCGTATTCGCTGGGGCAGTTCCTCTGGAGCGGCATTGACTACATCGGCGAACCCACGCCGTACCACACCCGGTCGTGCTATTTCGGCATGATGGACACGGCGGTATTCCCGAAAGACTACTGGTACTTATTCAAATCCCTGTGGACGAACGCGCCGATGGTGCACATTGGCGTATACTGGGATTGGAATCCGGGTCAGATGATTGACGTGCCGGTCATGACGAACGGCGTGAAAGCCGAACTGCTGCTCAACGGGCGTTCGCTGGGTGTGCAGGAAGTCAGCCGCACGGACTGGACACGCTGCCGTCCGGCGTGGCAAGTGCCGTTTGAGGCGGGCGAGCTGGTCGCGCGCGCGTATGACGCGGACGGGCATCTGATTGCCGAGGACATCCAGCGCACACCCGGCGAAAGCCACCATATCGTGCTGTCCGCGGAGGATGCTTTCCTGCTGGGCGATGGCGAGGACATGACGTTTGTGACCATCACCGTTGCGGACGAAAGCGGCAACCCCGTTGAAAACGCGGTGGATCGCGTGCTGGTGGATGTTGACGGCTGCGGGCGGCTGCTGGGGCTGGACAATGGCGACTCCACCGACCGAGACGGCTACAAGACGAACACGCGCCGCCTGTTCAGCGGCAAGCTGCTGGCGATTGTCGGCGCGCTGGCAGGCGAAGGCACCATCCGCATCCGCGTGTCGGGCGTTGGGCTGGTCGGCGCTGAATTAACGCTGCCCGTCCGCGCGGCGCGCAAAACGCCGGGGCGCAGCTGCTCCGCCGTGCTGTGCCGTCAGGAAGAAATGCCCGCGGACAAGCCGGTTCGCCGCATTGAGCTGCTGCCGCTGGGCGACAAGCGTCTGGGCAGCGAGCATCCGACGGTCTCCTTCCGCGTGGCGGTTCACCCGGCGGATGCGGACAAGCAGGCGATTGCCTTCCGCGTCACCAATGGTCAGGGCATCGACTCCCCCTGCGCGTCGTGTTCGGTGGACGGCGACGTGGTGACGGTGACGGCGCTGGGCGACGACACGGTGTACCTGCGCGCCTCCTGCACAAACGGGTATGACCATCCGCGCATTATCAGCCAGCAGGATATTGTCATCACCGGGCTGGGGCAGCCTTTCCTTGATCCCTACGGCTTTATCTCCGGCGGGCTGTACTCGCTTTCCTCCGGCGAAATCGGCAATGGCAACGAGCAGGGCATATCCTTCGCGCGCGACGGCGAAAGCATGGCGGGCTACACAAAAATCGACTTCGGCGATGTCGGTTCGGACGTTATCACGCTTCCGGTTTTCGCGCTGGACAGCAACCTGTACGAAATCAAGCTCTGGGACGGCGACCCGGCGGACGGCGGACGGCTGATTGCTGTTCTGCCCTACCAGAAGCCGAGCATTTGGAACGTCTACCAGAGCGAAACGTACCACCTGCCGGAGCGCCTGACGGGCGTGCACACGCTGTGCTTCTCGCTGACGAGCAAGATTCACCTGAAAGGCTTCTCGTTCGAGAAGCAGAGCCGCGCGTGGCTGCCACAGACGGCGCAGGACGCCGACACAGTCTACGGCGACAGCTTCACCCGCAGCGGCAGCGCCGTCACGGACATCGGCAACAACGTGTCGCTTGTCTGGGAGAACATGGATTTCGGCACATCCACCCATGCGGAACTCCGCTTGGATGGGCAAACCCCGCTTTCGACGAACCCCGTCACGATTCGCTTCACCAATCAGGAGGGCGAACAGCTGACCTCGCTGGCGCAGTTCAGCGGAACGGAACGCGGCGTGCAGTGCTTCGACGTGAACGTGCTGCCGGGCGTGTGTTCAGTCGCGTTCGTGTTCCTCCCCGGCAGTCAATTTGATTTCTACGGCTTCACCTTTGTAAAGCAGGAAGAAGCTGCACAGTAAAAGGAGTGGAATCTGATGATCCTGTATAATTCGCTCACCCACCGCAAAGAGCCGTTTGTGCCGCGCTTCGGCAACAAGGTGTCCATGTACACCTGCGGCCCGACGGTCTATCATTTCGCGCATATCGGCAACCTGCGCACCTATATTATGGAGGACATGCTCGAAAAGGCGCTGCGCTATGAGGGCTACGACGTCAAGCGCGTAATGAACATCACCGACGTCGGCCATCTTTCCAGCGACGCCGACACGGGCGAGGACAAGATGCTCAAGGGCGCGCGCCGTGAGCACAAGACGGTCATGGAAATCGCGAAGTTCTACACCGATGCGTTCTTCTCTGACTGCCAGAAGCTCAACATCAAGCGCCCCGACGTGGTTGAGCCCGCAACGAACTGCATCCCCGACTACATCGACATGATTACCGTGCTGCTGGAGAAAGGCTATGCCTACCACGCAGGCGGCAACATCTACTTTGACACCAGCAAGCTGGAAAAGTACTACGTCTTTAACGACCACAACGAGGAAGACCTCGAAGTCGGCGTGCGCGACGACGTGGATGAGGACACGAACAAGCGCAACAAGGCGGACTTCGTGCTGTGGTTCACAAAGTCGAAGTTCGAGGATCAGGCGCTGAAGTGGGATTCGCCGTGGGGCGTGGGCTATCCCGGCTGGCACATCGAGTGCTCGTGCATCAGCAAAAAGCACCTCGGCGAATACCTTGACCTGCACTGCGGCGGCATCGACAACGCCTTCCCCCACCACACCAACGAAATCGCCCAGAGTGAAAGCTACCTCGGCCACGAGTGGTGCAAAACGTGGTTCCATGTGCATCACCTGAACACCACGGGCGGCAAGATGAGCAAATCGAAGGGCGAATTCCTGACCGTGTCTCTTTTGCAGGACAAAGGCTATGACCCGCTGGTGTACCGCCTGTTCTGCCTGCAGAGCCACTATCGGCAGAGCCAGATGTTCACTTGGGAGAACATGGATAACGCCGCTGCTGCGTACACGAAGCTGCTGGGACGCATTGCGTCGCTGATTCCCGCGGGTACGCCGGTGGATATGGAGAAGCTCAAGCCATATCAGGAGAAGTTCCGTCAGGCGCTGGATGCCGACCTGAATACCTCGCTGGCCGTAACGCGCCTGTATGACGTGCTGAAGGCGAAAGACCTGTCCGATGATGAGAAGCTGGCGCTGGTGGGCGACTTTGACGCGGTGCTGTCCCTCAGCCTGCTGGACAAGGCGGCAGTCATCCGCGACGCGCAGAAGGCGACGAGCGAAGTGCACGGCGACGGCGAATACGTCATCATTGCCCCGGCAGACGCCACCGACGAAGAGCAGAGCACCGTCCGTGAACTGCTGCTGAGCCGCTATCAGGCGCGGAAGGACAAGAACTGGGCGGAATCCGACCGCATCCGCGACATTTTGAAGGATATGGGCATTGCCGTCAAGGACAACAAAGAAGGCGTGCAGTGGATGCGGGTGTAATTCGCCTGCCTTCCCTGTAAAATTTCCTGCAAAAGGCTGACAAATGGCGGTAAGTATGCTATACTGATTCGTGGACGATAATTTCGGTCATCCGAAAGGAGTGCTTCCTCGATGAATATTCTGCAAGCCGCCATTCTCGGCCTCGTGCAGGGGCTTGGCGAGTTTCTTCCGATTTCCTCCAGTGGTCATCTGCTGCTCAGCCGAATCCTGATGGGCTTCACGATTGATGAAACAGGCGCCTACCATATGCTGGACATCCTCCTGCATGTTGGCACGCTGATTCCGGTTCTCATCGTGTTCTGGAAGGACTGGTGGGCGATTCTGAAGAACCCCTTCAAGTCCAAGACACTGCTGCTGCTCTTCATCGCTTCCCTGCCGACGCTGCTGTTCAAGGTTGTGTTTGATGATTTCATCACCTCCTGCGAGACAGGCTGGTTCCTCGGCGCGAGCTTCCTGCTGACGGGTTTCTTCCTCCTGCTGGCGGAAACGCTGAGCGCACACCGCAAGCAGTACGCCGACCAGCCGAACTTCAAGCACGCCATCATCATGGGCTGTATGCAGGGTGTGGCGCTGCTGCCGGGCGTTTCCCGCAGCGGCTCGACGCTGGCGGGCGGTCTGCTCTCCGGTCTGAACCGCAAGAGCGCGGCGAAGTTCTCCTTCATGATGAGCGCCCCCGCGATTGTCGGCGCACTCATCATCGACGGCAAAACCGCAATCGAAGAGGGCTGGGTGCAGGATTTGACGCTCGTGCCGACGCTGGTGGGCATCCTCGTGGCGGCAATCAGCGGCTATATTGCCATCCGCTTCATGCTCAGCCTCATCAGCCGTGTCAGCCTGAACTGGTTCGCGCTGTATGTGGCGATTCTGGGCGTGCTGATTCTGGTACTTCAGCTGATTGGCTATCCGGGAACGGTGCCGTTCGCCATTCCGGACATGTCTGGCGCGGTGACGAGCATGCTTCGGTTCTGGAATGTGTAACAATCACATGGGCTGTCCGTCTTTGGGCGGGCAGCCTTTTTTGCCCCTTGCCATCCGGGGCGCAAAATGCTATAATAGAATAGATATTTGTACTCTCGCACGGCTTTGCTGTGCAGAAAGGACGATTGCGCCTGATGCTAACGTTTCGCCGGCTGATTTGTCTCCTGCTCGCACTTGGGCTGCTGACCATCAGCGCCGTGGCAGAAATGCCGAACCCCACCCTCGACCCCAACGCGAACCCGTATGATGAGACGCACCCGGAGCTGCTCGAAGCCGACCAGCTGTACTGCACATCCGCTATTCTCATCGAGCAGAGCACGGGGGAAGTCATCTTCGAGAAAAATGCCGATTTGACCATGTACCCCGCTTCGACGACAAAGATTATGACCGTGCTGCTGGGCATCCTCAACAGCAACCCTGACGACAAGGTGACGGTCAGCTACAACGGGTCTGCCGCCGCCATGCGCGCCATCGACTCGGAAGCGACCGTCATCAGCCTGCAGGAAGGCGAAGAGCTGACGATGCAGGATTTGCTCTTCGGCACGCTGATTCGTTCAGGCAACGACGGCGCAGTAGCAATTGCGGAAGCCGTCGCAGGGAATGAAAGTACGTTCGTCGCGCTGATGAACCAGACCGCGCACGACCTCGGCATGAACAGCACGCACTTCATGAACCCGCACGGCCTGCACGACGACAACCATTACACGACTGCGCGCGACTTGGCGACGCTGGCGCGCTACGCCATGCAGAACGACACCTTCCGCACGATTGCGAAAACAACCGAGTACAAGATGGCGGCGACGAACAAGCAGCGTTCGCGCACGCTGACAACCCGCCACCGCATCATGCTGCCGCAGTACAACAAGACGGACAACCGCTACTATTACGCGCCGATGACGGGCATTAAGTCCGGTTCCACGTCGCTGGCGGGCTACTGCTACGTCGGTTCGGCGTCACTCAACGGCGTTGACCTGATTTCCGTCGTCATGTACTCCAGCCAGTACGGTGTCTGGACAGACACGAAGAAGCTGATGGCGTACGGCTTCAGCCAGTATCAGCACGTCACGATTTCCGAGCTGTACAACCTGAACCCCATCAGCATTTACACCAGCGCGTATGAGATTGACGACCCGAATCAGGGGCAGCTGACGCTCCTGTGCCAGCCGCAGGATGCCACGCAGGCCGCCCTTGCGGAACTCAGTACGACGAAGAAGCGCATCGACTACCTGTCCGAAAACCTGCGCGACCTCGTTACCGTCTCCTACACGCGCGATTTTGCCGCACCCGTCAGCGCGGGCGAGATTATGGGCACAATGACCTACGTCAGCGACGATGGCACGCCGATTACATTCAACCTTGTCGCCAGCCGCAGCGTCGCACGCCGCTCGAACATGCCGCTGACATATGAGGAGATTGTCGCGATGACACAGGGGCAAACTGGCATTCCGATTGTGCCGGAAACGGTGATTCCCGTCGTCGTGATTCTTCTGATTCCAACCATTGCGCTGTTCATCATCTTCCGCGTGCCCAGATAAGAATGCGCCAAGATGCGCCGCGAATTTTTCATTCTGGCTAACGTGAATGAAACGCAGCGTAGCAGCGCTACGCTAAGTGGAATGAACGGACGCCAGAATGGAAAAGGCGCAAGCAGATGGCGCAGGTGAATCTGGAAATGCGGAATCAGCGTCATACCAAGGTAGCGGATGATGTTCTTATCACACTTCTCGATGGCAGCGCCGATGGTTGCACCAAGCGACTTGCCAATTGCGCGGCTCAAAACATACGCAATACCCACCACGCCGACCGTCGGCAGCACGGACAAATCAAGGCTTGCGCCGCTCAAGACGAAGAAGAGCAGGAACAGCGGCGGCGTGAAGCGGTCGCACTGCTCAAGGAGCGCGGGCGAATCGTTACTGACGTTAATCATCGTCGCGCCAATCATCATGCAGACCAGCAGGCTGCTCAAATCGAGCATGGTACTCAAGCCAACGGCGAGGAACACGATGAGAATCGTCATCGTCAGCTTATTGCCGCGCGAATGGAAGAAGCGCAGGCAGAAAACCATCACCGTGCCAATGAGAACGCCCATCGCCAGCGAGCCGACAATTTCAATCAGCGGCTTCACCAGCAGCGTCATCACGCTTAACGCCGCGCCGCTGTCAAGCGTGCGGGCGATTGCCATCATGATGGCGTAGAGCATCAGCCCCAGCGCATCGTCCATGGCGACAACGGGCAGCAGCATCCGCGTCACCGGGCCGTTCGCCTTGTACTGGCGGACGACCATCAGCGTCGCCGCCGGAGCGGTCGCCGCGGCAATCGCCCCCAGCGCCAGACACATCGGCAGCGGCTGACCCAGCACCAGCAGCGTCAGGAACACCAGCAGTGATGCCACGCAGCCCTCAAACGCCGTGATGACCATCGGCTTCGCGCCGATTTCCTTGATGTAGGAGAATTTGAACTCACTGCCGATGGAATAAGCAATGAAGCCCAGCGCGACATCAGAGATAATCGACAGCTTGCTGTTCATTTCCGGCGTCAGAACCTTGAGCACATACGGCCCGACCAGCAGACCCGCAATCAGGTACGCCGTCACGTTCGGCAGATGAATCAGCTTAATCAGGCGCGTCATAGCCATGCCAACCGCCATTGCAATGGCAAGCGCAAACAGGATATTCATTTGTTTTTGTTGACCCCTTCCACAAACGTCGTGGGCAGGGCGAAGCAAATACCCGTGTCGGGCTTGTCCAGTCCACCGGTTACTTTGTTGATGATTTCAATCATCTGCGGAATCTGTTCGGATTTCAGCAGCGTGAAAATCGTCTTGGAGCGTTTCCGCTCCGGATTGCACAGGTGGCGCAGCACCCCCAGCACCGGCAGATCGTCGATGTTATGGTCGCCATCCAGCACGCGCATCATGCCCGTCGATTCCAAAATGGTCGCGCCGCCGATGTTCTGCTTGAGCATTTCTTCCAGCAGCGGCTCCAGAAATTCTTCCCGATTCAGCACGAGAACAAACATCTGCATTGTGGTTTCCCTCCCTCATTCTTTGCAGCACCCAATGCCATGAAACATCCTATATTGTAGCACTTTCGTCCTGTTTGTCAATCGAATTTGCCCCCAAATCCCCACGTTTTCTCATGAAATTCTCATCATTTCTTCTCATCTTTCACAAGCATTTCGGAGGAATCTGTGTTATCATATAGGTGTCAGGGAAAAAAGCCCGCTCAGCGGGAAAGGAGATTGATTTTATGGCAAGCTACACGATTGAAGATATTGAACTGATTCGGCGCAAGAGCGGCATCAGCTATCAAGAGGCGGTTTCGCTGCTGGATTACCACAACGGCAATGTCGCCCGCGCGCTGGTCGATTTGGAGCGCAACGGCCGTTTAAAGCCCGATGCCGCCGCACAGGATGCGCCGAAGTCCGCCGAAAAGAAAGCGTCCACCGCTGCTGCCAGCAAGAGCAAGGGCGGCTTCATGCACTTCATCAACAAGCTTTACCGCGCCCGTGTGAAGGTTGCGCGGCAGTCGATTCCGATTCTCAACATTTCGCTGCTGTTCACCCTCGTCGCGGCGCTCATCAGCCCGCATTTGCTGATTCTCAGCGCGATTCTGATTCTGCTGCTGGGCTATCGTGTGTCGTTTGACAAGGACGACGCGGATTTCGCGGGTGAAAACATGGATCGCATGGTCAAGAACGCCGCCAGCAACGTCCGCAGCACGGTGGATGAGTTCGCGCGCGGCTTTCAGGCGGGCATGAACGGTCAGAGCGAATCCGCCGAAAAGAAGGCGGAGGTGGATTCTGCGGACAACCGCAGTTACTACGCTGCAAGCGCGGCAAAGCCAGAATACCACTCCTGCCCTACCATCAACGTGCCGGTGCAAGTGCCAAGCCAAGACGGCAATGTGACCGTGGAGGACGACACGGACGGCTTCAACTCCGCAACGATTAAGTAAGGAAGGTGCATCCATATGCTGCCGCTGATGCTGAGCTTGCTGCTATTTGCCAATGTTCTTGTTTTTGCCTCGCTGATGCTCTTCTTCGGGCTGTTCGGCGGCTGCAGGCAGCATTGACTACCCTTCGCGGGACGCATTCAAGCGTTCCGCTTTTGCCCGTATATGGAGAATGGAGGATAACCATGAGCCGCATCTTGATTGTGGAGGATGAAAAGAAGATCGCTCGCTTTCTGGAACTCGAACTGACGCACGAGGGTTACGAGGTACAGACGGCAGGCGACGGGCGCAGCGGGCTGGAACAGGCGCAAAGCTGGCAGCCGGATCTGCTGATTCTTGACCTGATGCTGCCGGAATTGTCCGGCATCGAGGTCTGCCGCCGCCTGCGCCACGACAGCGACGTGCCGATTATTATGCTGACCGCGAAAGACGACGTATCCGACAAGGTAATGGGACTGGACATGGGTGCGGACGACTACATGACGAAGCCGTTCGCCATCGAGGAGCTGCTGGCGCGCATTCGCGTCGGGCTGAAGAAGCGCCGGAGTTCCGCCGCTGAAACGCCTGTGCCCGCGTCCAACGTGCTGCGTGCGGGCGGTCTGGTGTTAGAGCCGTCCAGTTACACAGTGACGATGAACAATCAGCCCATTAACTTGACAAAAAAGGAATTTGATCTGCTGAAATACCTCATGTCCCACAAGGGAGAAGCCGTGACGCGGGGACGCGCTGCTGACTGACGTGTGGGGCTACGATTACGCGGGCGACACGAACGTGGTGGACGTGTACATCCGCTATCTGCGCCACAAAATTGACGAGCCGTTCGGCGTCAAGACGCTGCACACCATCCGTGCCGTCGGCTACATGTTCCGCGTCGATGACTGACCGTCCGAAGGCACGGCGCATCCGCCGCAAGAAGGATGTTTCCCCTGCTGCGCCCAAGCCGCACGGGCTGCCTTCCACCCTTTCCCGCATTCGTTTGTCCCTCTCCTTCCGCATCGCCGCCCACTTTTCCTTCCAGCTGGTGCGGACGTTTCTCCCCGCGCTGCTCATCCTGACGCTGGCGTTCGCGGGCGGCACGCTGTACCTCGCTGAACGCGACATTTCGCGGCTGCAATGCGCGCCGCTGTCCGCAGACGGCACCATTGCCCTCTCCGTGCTGGATGACGCGGAAGTGACACTGCTGCCCGAAGCGCGCACGGACGGCATCATCGTGGGGCAAAGCGCCTACCGCCTGCTTGACCCGGAGGCGATTTTCACTGAAGGGCGCTACATCGTGCAGGCGCAGCACATTTCGGGGCAGTCGCTGCTGATTTCGCTCAGCCTCTCTCGCCCGCTTGCGCTGTACTGCGGAGCTGCCGCGGCGCTGGTCATCACCGACCTGTTCCGCATGTTCTACTTCGTCTTGCATCGGAAGCGGCTGCAAAAGAGCGTCCTCGCGCCGATTCGCGATATCACCGACATGGCAGCGACGCTCTCCGCGAACAACCTCTCCAACCGCATCAACATCGCCGGGACAAAAAATGAGTTGAAAGACCTCGCGACGGTCATCAACTCCATGCTCGACCGCATCGAAACATCCTACAACAGCCAGAAGCAGTTCGTTTCCGACGCTTCGCATGAGCTTCGGACACCAATTGCCGTCATTCAGGGATATGCCAGCATGTTGTCCCGCTGGGGCAAGAGCGACCCGGATGTGCTGAACGAGGGCATCAACGCCATCGCGCAGGAGACGGAAAGCATGAAGGAGCTTGTCGAAAGTCTGCTGTTCCTCGCGCGCCACGACAAGAAAACGCTGATGATGGAGATGGTGCGGTTTGACGCATACGACGTTGCCGCGGAGGTGCAGCGTGAAGCCGCAATGGTCACGCCGGAGGACACGTTCGCGCTTGACCCCGCTGACCATGTGCAGATTGAGGCCGACCGCGGAATGCTGAAGCAGGTCATGCGCATCCTGTGCGACAACGCGGTAAAGTACTCCCCCAAGGGCAGCACCATTACCCTCGGCGTACAAAAAACCGAGAACGGCTGCACGCTGTCCATGAGCGACCACGGGCCGGGCATCCCCAAGGAAGAGCTTTCGAGAATATTCGAGCGCTTCTACCGCTGTGACAGTGCCCGCAAAACCGAAAGCAGCGGTCACGGGCTTGGGCTGTCCATTGCGCGCATCATCGTGATGGGGCACAGCGGGCAGCTCCGCGTTCGCAGCAAAGTCGGCGCGGGCACGACGTTCTATGTTGATTTGCCGCTGACGCAGGACAAGGTACGACACGGCGGCGAAGTCAATCTGCCGCCAGAGAAGAAGCACCGCTACCGGCTTCGTTCGAAGAAGGATAAAAGCGGATACGCAGAAGCAAAAGTATCATAATGAAGACCGCACCCGGTTTGACCCGGATGCGGCTTTTTCGTCAGGCGATTTTCATATGGCGCAGTTGAATTTGGAAATCGTATTAGTTGTTGCTGTTAGCGCAGTTGCAGCTGCCGCTGCACGAGCCGGAGCATCCGCGTCCACAATTGCAGTTGGAACGCACCGTGCTGCTGACGTTGCCCGTCGCGACCGTGCCGCTGTTGCAGACGGACTGCGGCGGGAAGAGCGGCAGGGCAAAGAACTCGTCGCAGACGCTTTCCGCGAACTCCTCAGCGGGCGGAATCGGACAGTAGCCGTAGCTGGGAATCAAGATTTCGGCTTCCGCGAGCACCTTCAAAATCGTCGTGACGCAGATGGTCATCTTGAACTGGTTGTTGCCCAGATACGTCCCGCTGACGCAAATCGCGCTGACCATGCTTTCCAGCGTGTACGGCACAATGGACTCGTCGGGAATGCTCAGCAGCACATCGCGGTTGACGCTGATGGTCGCCTTGCCGATGTACTCCACGCAGCGGCTATCCACGAACAGGATGTCAATCGGGATGTCGATCGTTGCGCGCACACGGGCGAAGCAGGGGCGATCGCACAGGCGATCAACGGTCAGGTTGCGGATGTTGCCCTCGGTCGTGGTGCTGCGGCAGCTCTCGAAGGTAATCGGCGGCACGGGTGCGGACGTCGGCGGGATGGTCTCCTGCGTCTCCTGGCAGCCGCAGGCGTTGCAGGTGCAGGTGTTGTTGACCTGCGCGTAGCTGGTGATGGTAACGGTCTGCTTGGTAAGCTGCTCCTGCGTCATCGCGCTGTCATACACGCGCTTGACCTGCACGCAGACCTTCTCCTGCAAGCCGTCCAGCGCACTGCCGGAAATCGTACCGGGGCAGCAGTTGGGGTTCGCGTTCTTGTAAGAATAGAATGACATGGATCGCGCCTCCTTGTCTTTTCCGGCTCCGGTCGCCTTGGTGGAGCCTTCACCAGCAGACTATGAAGCACGCGGGGAAGTGTGCGGCGCGAAAGAAATCTTGATACGAAAAATGCCATCCAGCACGGATGGCACTTGACTTATCCCATTTTCACCGGCGTGAAGCCCTTCTTTGCGACTGCGTCCATCAGCACATCGTCCGCAACATCCGCGTTCAGCGTGATTTTCGCGCACTTCGCCGCGAGGTCAACCTCCACGTTTTCTACGCCCGACACGGCCTTGAGCGCCTTTTCCACCGTCATCTTGCAATGATTGCACATCATGCCGTTAATCTGCATCGTCTTTTCCATCATCATTTCCTCCTACTTATGGAATCAATTCCGGCACGTCGTCGGTCATTTCCGCGTCGTCCGAATCGTCCTTGGGCTTTTCCGGCATCGGCGGCAGCTCTTTGAGCGACGAAATGCCGAAATGCGCCAGAAAATTGTCCGTCGTGCCGTAGAGAATCGGGCGACCCAGCGCTTCCTTGCGCCCGACCTCGGCAATCAGCTCCTTATTCATCAGCGATTGCAGCGAATAGTCGCACTTCACGCCGCGAATCTGTTCTACCTCGGCGCGCGTGACCGGCTGACGGTACGCAACGACCGCGAGCGTCTCCATGGCCGCCTGCGAAAGCGACTGCTTCTGCACGGGTTGGAGAAGCCGCACCACATCCTGCGAATACAATGCGCGCGTCGCCAGCTGCACCTGATGCCCGTAGCGTTTGAGCGAAAAGCCGCGCTGATTGAAGTCATACTCGTCGCGCAGGTGAATCAGCGCATCTTCTACCTCGCGAATCGGCACATCCAGCGCCTTGGACAAGTCCTCTACGCGCACCGCCTCGCCCGCGACGAAGAGAATCGCCTCGATGCGCCCGGCAAGATTGCCGCCCTCCTCCATGATATCGTCGGGAAAGCGCAATTGCTCCTCGTTCTGTGTCTCGTTCATTCCGTTTCCTCCGTTGCGCTTTCGCCGTATTCATCAACATCCTTGCCGCGGCCGGGATAGAGGACGATTTCGCCCCATGTACCCTCCTGCTCGGCGTGGATTTCGCCCAGTTTGAGCAGCTCCAGCAGCGCCAGAAACAGCGTCACGACTTCTTCCTTCGACGGCGCAGCGCTGAACGTTTCTTCAAAGCGCAGACAACCGCGGCTGGACACGCCCTTAAGCAGCGTCAACATGCACTCCTGCACATTATGCTCGTCGCGGTGAATATCGCGCGGCGCGTAGTGGTTCGTCTCCGGTGATTCGTCGCTTGCGGGCTTACGCGCCCAAATGCGCAGGAACGCTTCCGTCAAGCCTTGCAGCGTCAAGCCAACAAGCTCCGTTTCCTGCGGCGGCAGCGGGTATTCCTCCGGCAGCTTCGTGAACAGGTTCGCCGCCGCCCGCTCGAACTGCTTCATGGCGGATGCGGTTTCGCGGAAGCGCTTGTATTCCTCCAAACGGCGAATCAGCGCTTCCTCAGGATCCTCCTCGCCCTCCTCGATGCGCGGCGGACGCGGCAGCATCGCGCGGGATTTGATTTCCAGCAGTGTCGCCGCCATGACCAGAAAATCCGTCGCGTCGTCCATATCAAGGTCAGGCGCATTGCGAACCGAATCAATATACTGGTCGGTAATCTGGCTGACGAAAATATCCTTGATGTCGATTTTTTCCTTGTTAATCAGGAACAGCAGCAAATCCAGCGGTCCGTCAAAATCCTTGAGCTGAAACGTCATTGCCATGTTTTATGCCCTCACGACAGCCCGAAAACCGCCAAGAATCCCTTGAGGAAGAACTCATAGACGGCGAAGATTGCTTTGCTCAAGAACTGATCCAGCGCGCCAGACATGAAGATGACAATCAGCACAATCTGCGCAATAACGAACGCCTGCCGCTTGAGCTGCAGTTTGCCCTTGAACAGCAAATCGTTGACGAGATGGTAGCCATCCAGCGGCGGGATAGGCAGAATGTTGAACAGCGCAAGCCCCAGATTCGTCTGCGCCATCATCAGCAGGAAGCGCTCGACGTACCGCAGCCACGGCACAGCGAAATCCGCCAGCGCGCTTTCGGCGAATATGCCGTTGGTAATGCTCAGAATCACATTGTCCCTGCCATCTGTGAACTGGTAGAACGGGCTGAACAGGTGCGGGAGGGAGCTCGACGAGAATTCCCCCAGCATTTCCGATCCGAACATGATTTTGCCGACGACGACGCTCAGGAACATGCAAATCAGGCACAGGCAGAGATTCGTCGCAATGCCGGCAATCGACACAAGAAAGTCGTCGCGCCGCCCGTGCCGGAAGTTGCGCGGATTGACCGGAACAGGTTTCGCCCAGCCAACGCCAATCAGAAACATGCTCAGCGTACCGATCAGGTCAAGGTGCGCCTTTGGGTTCAGGGAGAGCCGCCCCATCATTTTCGCCGTCGGGTCGCCGCAGCGGTATGCCACATAACCGTGCGCGCACTCGTGCAGAATCAGGCTGATAAGAATGACAGCGACAGCGTATACCAGCGTCAGCAGAAATTCCAGCGGGCTGGTACGGAGCGCTTCCAGATAAGTGTCCAAATTGGAAAGCATTTTTTCCCTCTTTTCATCATGAAGTACGTCCCTGACGCATAGAGTGAAGCAGCAATTTCAAGGAGGTGCTTGTTCTATGAGCGAGCAGGGAACGAATCAGATCCAGCAGCTGCAGGTTCCGCCGGCACAGAATTTCGACACAGCGAACTTTCAGGGATCGATGCAGGAGGTCTTGCATGAGAACATCGGAAAGTATGTACTGGTGGATTTTCTCATTGGTACGTCGAATCTCGTCACCCGTCAAGGCTTCCTGTACTACGTCGGCACGCAGTTCATCGTCCTCTATGACAGCCTGAATCTGCGTTATGTCGTCTGTGACATCTTCTCCATCAAGTTCGTCACGTTCCTGCTGCCCGGCTATCAGCCCGGTCAGATTCAGACGCCGGCGGAATTCGAGATGCACCCCGGCACGCCGAACACGCAGGTCGTTTCCGAAATGACACAGGCGAGCGAAGGCACTTCCGACAGCACGGCACGCGATGCCGACGCAGTCGAGTCATTCGCCGCGCGCCCCGCCATGACGCCCGCGCAGGCTGCCCTCGCCCATGCCATCCGCCGGAAGAATCCGACCGTGCGATAACAATTCTACCGCACTGCCATATTTCAATCCACACTTCCCATGAGTGGGAAGTGACAATTCTCAGCAAATTGCTAAAAAATTAATTATGAAGAAACCCGGCGCAGCAGCTCCGCTTCGTCAATCACTTCGATACCCAGCGTCTGTGCCTTGGTCAGTTTGCTTCCTGCCGCCTCGCCTGCAACGACGAAGGCGGTTTTTTTGCTGACCGAAGACGCGGGTTTGCCGCCGCTGCGGGCAATCAGGTCTTCCGCTTCCTTCCGGGAGAGCGTCGGCAGCGTCCCCGTGACGACGATGCTCATGCCGGCGAACACACCGCCCTCCACCTTCTGCTTTTCCGCCGGGGTCACACCTGCCGCCAGCAGACGGCGAATCATCTCGCGGTTCTCGTCGAAGGAGAAGAATTCCGTGATGCTCTGGGCAACAATATCCCCCACATCATCGAGGGCGACCAGCTCCGCCTGTGTCGCATTGGACACCTTCTCCAACGTCCCGAAGGCGTTCGCCAAGTCACGCGCGGTCTTGCGCCCGATATTCGGGATGCCGACCGCGAAGAGGAACGCATCAAGTTCGCAGTGCTTGCTCTTTTCCAGCGCGGACAGCAGATTATCCGCCTTCTTGTCCTTGAAGCCGTCCAGCGACAGCACCTGCTCACGCGTGAGGGTGTATAAATCCGCCGGATCGCGGACGTTCATCTGGTCGTAGAGCTGCCCCGCCGTCTTTTCCGACAAGCCCTCGATGTCCATCGCGTCACGGCTGGCGAAGTGACTGATGCGCGCAACCGCCTGCGGGCGGCAGGAGACGCGGTTCATACAGAAAATGTGTGCGCCGCGCTCAATCAGCTTTTCACCGCAAGCCGGGCAGACCTCCGGGCGGACAATCGGTGTTTCGCCCTCTTCGCTGTCCCCCACATGCCCCATGATTTCGGGAATCACGTCATTCGAGCGGCGAATCCACACACGCGCACCGATGGCAACCCGCTTGCGCTGAATATCGCCCCAGTTGTTCAGCGTCGCCTTGCGCACGGTCACGCCGTAAAAATCAACAGGTTCGACATGCGCAACGGGCGTCAGCTTGCCCGTGCGGCCCACATCCCACGTCACGTCGCGGATGACGGTCGTCGTCTCCTCCGCCTCAAACTTGAACGCAATCGCCCAGCGCGGGAAACGGTCGGTGTAGCCCATCATCTCGCGGGTGGAAAGATCGCTGACCTTGATGAGCACGCCGTCAATCAGGAAGTCGAGGCTGCTGCGTTCCTCCTCGATATGGTGGATACAGTCCTCAATTTCGCGGATGCTCCGGCACTGCCCCAGATACGGGCTGACCTGAAAGCCGTTTGCGCGCAGGAAATCAAGCATCCCCTGCTGCGTGGTGTACGGCGGATTGTCAATCGTGCCAATCTGATAAAAGAACGCATCGAGATGGCGTGAGGCTGTCACGGCGGGGTCAAGATTGCGGAGCGCTCCGGCGGCGGCGTTTCGGGCGTTTTTCAGCGGTTCTTTCGCCGTCTTGTTGTAGGTATCCAGTGCGGACAGGCGCATGATGCATTCGCCCTGCACTTCCAGCAGTCCCTGATACGGTATCGTCAGCGGCACGGTGCGGATGGTCTTTGCCTGCGGCAGAATCGCCTCGCCGGTGATGCCGTTGCCGCGCGTCGCCGCCTGAATCAGCCTGCCCTCGTTGTAGGTCAGGTTCAGCGTCAAGCCGTCGAATTTGTACTCAACACAGTATTGCAGGTCGTCCTGCCCGCTGAGCTTCTCGGTGCGGCGAATCCAATCCTCCACCGCGCCGATGGACTGTGCCTTATCCATGCTCCACAGGCGGTGGATGTGCGTATGCGGCGTAAACGCCGTCATCACTTCGCCGCCGACCCGGTGCGTCGGAGAATCCGGCAGGACGATGCCCGTTTCCTTTTCCAGCGCCGACAGTTCGTCATAGAGCTTGTCCCAATCCATGTCGGACATAATCGGCTCGCTGCCGAAATAGTACGCCTGCGACGCCTGATTGAGCGTGTCCGCAAGCTGACGCATCCGCGCCGTCTGGTCTGCCATGCTTAATCCTCCAGCTTGACAATCGGCGCCGTCGCCAAAGCAAATTCCTTGGTGCCGTATGCCGTGAATTCAATCTTGATGCGGCTCATGCTGCCCGAACCCGTAACCTCCACCACCGTGCCCTCGCCAAACTTCAGGTGGCGGACGCGATCGCCGGGGCGATACAGGTTCTGCATGGCGCTGGTGGCCATATTGCGCGCCGGGGACTGCACGAAGCCCTTCTGCACGCCGGGGATATTCAGCCCGCGCAGGCCGGTATTGCCGCTGCCGGGGCGGATGGGCGCACTGCCGGACGGCGCCGGGCGATTCGTGCCGCCGCGGTTGTACGCGCTGCGAGAGCGCATCTGCGGCTGGACGCGGTCGCCAAAGCGCTCCTTCATGCCCGCCATTTCGTCAGACAGCAGGCGTTCCGGGATTTCCGCCAAAAAGCGGCTGGGCGCGTTGTGATTCACCTGATTATACAGCATCCGCTGATTCGCGCGGGAGATGAACAGGCGCTTCTGGGCGCGCGTGATGCCGACATAGCACAGGCGGCGCTCCTCCTCCATCTTCGTCTCGTCCATGAGGCTGCGCGCGGACGGGAAAATGCCCTCTTCCAGACCGGTCATGAACACATCGGGGAATTCCAGACCCTTGGCGGAGTGCAGCGTCATCAGCGTCACATAGCCGCGCTCGTCCTCCTGCTGGTCAAGGTCAGTCACCAGCGACACGTTCTCCAGATAGTCCTCCAGCGTCGCGTTTTCCGTTGCTTTCGCGTATTCGCTGACCGCACCCATGAATTCCTGAATGTTCTCCACGCGCGAGCGGGCTTCCTCGGTATCTTCCTTCTGGTACTGCGCCAGCAAGCCCGTTTTTTCCACCAAAGTAGATACGAACTCCTCCAGCGGCATGGTTTCCTTGAGCGCCAGCAGCATCGTCATGAGCATAAAGAAGTCGCTGACGCACTTTTTCGGGCGCGCGGAAAGCGAATCCGGAACGTCGGACAGGGCGCTGTACAGCGGCATGTTGTTCTGCTGCGCGTGATTCATCAGCTCCTGCACGGTGCTGTCGCCGATGGCGCGCTTAGGCACGTTGATGATGCGGCGCAGGGACACATCGTCCGCCGGATTGACCACAACGCGCAGATACGCAATCACGTCGCGCACTTCCTTGCGGTCATAGAACTTCTGACCGCCGAAGACCTTGTAGGGAATCGCCGAGCGCATCAGCATTTCTTCCAGCACACGGCTCTGCGCGTTCGTGCGGTAGAGAATCGCCATGTTGCCATACGGTTCGCCGTGGCGGTTGAGCTGGCGGATGCGGTCGGCAACCCACGCGGCTTCCTCGCGTTCGTCGCCCGCGTCGAAGAGGCGAATCGGGTCGCCCTCGCCCTGCTCTGTCCACAGCTTTTTCTCCTTGCGCCCGGAATTGTGCGCAATCACCTGATTCGCCGCGTCGAGAATATTGGCGGTCGAGCGGTAATTCTGCTCTAACTTGATGACGGTCGCGTCGGGATAATCCTTCTCAAAATCAAGGATATTGTGGATATCTGCGCCGCGCCAGCCGTAAATCGACTGGTCGTCATCGCCCACAACGCAGAGATTCCGGCTCTGGTCAGTCAGCAGTTTGACGAGCATATACTGCGCATAGTTCGTATCCTGATATTCGTCCACCATGACATATTGGAAGCGCTTGCGGTACACATCCAGCACAGGCGGATGGTCGGCGAGCAGTTCCAGCGTCTTGACGAGAAGGTCGTCAAAATCCAAGGCATTGAGCGTTTTCAGGCGCGCTTCGTACTCGACGAAGACCGTGTGAATCTGCTGGCAGCGGAAATCGCGGTCGGAATGGTCGAACCACTCGTCCGGACTCATCAGCTTGTTCTTCGCATCGGAAATTTTCGCCTTCAGTTCGCGAATCGGCAGCAGCTTATCGTCAATATTCTGGCGCTTCAAAATTTCCTTCAGCACCGCGCCCTGATCGTCGTCATCATAAATGACAAAAGAACGGGTATAGCCGCCGAGTTTCTCAATATCGCGGCGGAGGATTTTGGCGCAGGTGGAGTGGAATGTGGAAATCCACGCATCATTCGCCTGATCGCCCACCAGCGCGGCGATACGCTCCTTCATTTCCTTCGCCGCCTTGTTGGTGAACGTCAGTGCCAGAATATGGTACGCCGCCACGCCGTGCGCCATCAGGTTCGCCACGCGGCAGGTCAGGGCGCGGGTCTTGCCGGAGCCTGCGCCAGCCAGAATCAGCACCGGGCCTTCCAGCGTTTCCGCTGCCAAGCGCTGCTGCGGGTTGAGCATACTTAAATCCATTTTTGTTTCCTCAATCTTTCTTTTCCTTTTCCGCGGCATTTTCCATGGCATCCAGCACCGCCGTATAGCCGTTCGCCCCGTAGAGCAGCGCCCGGTTGACGCGGCTGATGGTTGCGGAGGATGCACCCGTCTGACGGGCAATTTCCTGATAGGTGGCATGTTCGCGGAGCATCTTCGCCACCTCGATGCGCTGCGCCATGCTCTTGATTTCCGCAATGGTACACAAATCCTCGAAGAAGCGATACGCCTCGTCCGTTGATTCCAGCGACAACAGCGCCTTCATCAGCAAGTCCGTCTGTCCGTTCTTCACGCGGGGCTCAAACATATTTCGCACTCCTTCACCGCAAGGGGTCAGCCCCCCTGCGCATAGGTACATTATAGCACATTTCTGCCCAAATGAACAGGGCAAAAGCAGGGCAGAAAACGCGGAAAATTACGTCTTTCCACGCAAAAAAGGGGGAAAGCCTGTTTCTTTCTCCCCTTTTTTCTTTGGGCGGATTACCCTTCCAGTGGAACGGTCAGCACGTCTTCGAGTTCATACGGATGGCCGTAAATCGTCACGCTGATCGGTTCACCGGAAATCAGTGTCAGCGTCACGCCTTTGGGCTTCACGCGCAATTCGATGATGCGCCCGCGGTAGTTGAATTTGTAGCTGTATCCATTCCAGCAATCCGGCAGAAACGGTTTGAAACGCAATCCGCCGAGCGTGCGCATTCCCGCAAAGCCCTTCGCAATCGCCAGCCACGAGCCGGACATGCTGGTGATATGCAGCCCGTCCTGCGAATCCTGATTGATGTTGTCCAAATCATAGCGCGCCGTCCGCTTGTACATCGCCACGGCGAGGTCTTTTTCACCAAGCTGCGCCGCCATAATCGAATGGATGCAGGGCGACAAGCCCGATTCGTGCAGCGTCAGCGGCGCATAGAAGTCGAAATTCCGCCGGAGCGTTTCGGTGTCGTAGACGTGGTTGAGGAAGTACAAGCCCATCAGCACATCCGGCTGCTTGATGTACCCCGAACGCAAGATGCGATCCCACGACCAGTGCATATAGATAGGGCGCTCCTCCGCCGGGATGTCGGACGCGGGGCGCAAATCCTTGTCCAGAAAGGCGTCATGCTGCGGAAAAATACCCAGACCGCGGTCGTCAGGATAATACATGCGGTCGGCAATGTCCTGCATGTGCTTGAGGTCGTCCGGCGTAATCTGCAAGGCTTCCAAGCGGTCGTCATCCAGCTTGGCGCATGTCTCCACAAAATACTCCAGGCACCACGCCGCCATGCGGTTGGTGTACCAGTTGTTGTTGACGTTGTTCTCGTACTCATTCGGGCCGGTCACGCCGAAAATCATGTACTTCTGCGTCCGCTGATTGAAATGCACACGCCCGACCCAGAATTTCGCGATTTCCGCCATCACCTCGACGCCCTCGCCAAGCAGGTACGTTTCGTCCCCCGTGTACATCGTGTACTCAAAGATAGCGTGGACAATCGCGGCATTGCGGTGGATGCCCTCGAACGCGACTTCCCACTCGTTGTGGCACTCGCTGCCGTTGATGGTCGAAACGGGATAGAGCGCGCCGGGCATACCGAGGTTCGCCGCGTTGCGCTTCGCCGCTTCGAGATGGTGATAGCGGTAAAGCAGCAGCTGGCGCGCCGTGTCCGCCCCGCGAATCGCCAGAAACACCGGCAGGCAGTAGGCTTCCGTATCCCAGTACGTCGATCCGCCGAAGCGCTCGCCCGTATAGCCTTTCGGGCCGATGTTGAGGCGTGCGTCGCTGCCCGTGTAGGTGCTGAGCAGCTGGAAGAGGTTGAAGTGGATGCCCTGCTGCGCGCTGTCGTCGCCCTCAATCTGCACATCCGCCATTTCCCAGCGCTCGTGCCACGCTGCCTGATGCGCTTTGAGTGCCTTCTGCCATCCCTCGTCGCACGCCTGCTGCGCCGCCGCCATCGCCAAGTCCATCAGCTGGTCTTTGTCGTGGTCACGGCTGGTGAACACGGCGACGTACTTTTCCACCGAGACAGTCGTGCCGGAGTGAATATCGCCCGCATAGAGCGCAGCGCAGTAGCCGGCTTTGGACGCCATATCAATATAGTCGATGCCCTCAACGCGGTTCGTCATTGCCGCCGCGACGGTGAAGCGCTGCACGCCGTAGGGATTCGGCTTCGTCTGCACCAGCACGCCGCCGCGCTCATCCCAGCCCTCGCCATCCACCATGTTCCAGAAGGACTGGTCGTAGTTCGCATCAACATTGCGGACGTTGCCATCCAGATAGGGCGAGACTTCCATCCGGCAGTCAAACGACGGCGTCACCTGATAGCGAATCGCCAGCAGCTCCTTCGTATCCATCGACACAAAGCGCCATGTGTCCAGCGTCAGGCTGCCCTTGTCCATGTCCACGCAGGCGTGGCGGTACAGCACGGCCGTGCGCATATCCACCTCGCGCTCATATTCCCAGACCGTCGCGCGGCTGAGGTCGAGCGGATGCTGGTCGATGATGACGTGGATGCCGATGAGGTTGATGGCGTTGATAACCTTCGCATAATACTCCGGATAGCCTTTTTTCCACCATCCGACGCGTGTCTTATCGGGATACCACACGCCGCCCAGATACGTCCCCTGAAAGCTGTCGCCGGAATAATCTTCCTCAAAATTGCCGCGCAGACCCATATAGCCGTTCGCCAGCGACATCAGCGACTCGGCGAAGCGCTGGGTATTGGGCTGCCAGCCGCGTTCGACTACTTTCCACGGATGCACGGGAAAGCTCATTGTTTTTCCCCTCCCTTGTCGGCTCGAATGCATTTCCAGCCGGTGCAGAACTCTTCCTAATACAATAATGCTTTTCCGCTTTTTTGTCAAGGGAAACCGTGTTCTTCTGTGTTTGTCCGTTTCGCTGTATTTTCGTCCCGTTTCCTGCATTTTCAGTCTCATCCTGCACTTTTTCGCTTCATCGGCTTCGGGCTGCGAACAGCAAGATTCACACCAGCGCCCATTTTTTCCGCATTCGGGGCGTTTGCAGCTTTTTGCGAACGTTCGGCATTTTCGTTTTTTTTGTCGTTTTTGAAGGGAAAAAACAGAATCAATGCAAAAAAAGCCCTTGACAAATCCTTTCCAAGCCGCTATACTTGTTGTCAACAGCAAGGGCGCTGTGAGATGAATTTCATTCGTTCTCGCAGTTGCCCTTTTCTTCGTAAATGCGAAAAAAACGCGTTTTACGAGGAGCGCGACGGAAAGCAGAGCCGCTTTCCCCCGCCGCTGGAATGCTTTCAAGAGCGAAATGACTTTGGAGGAGGAATCCCGGATGGCCAACATCGAAGAGCTTTTCGGCAGCAGCGTTTTCAATGACGCCGTCATGCAGAAGCGTCTGCCCAAGGATATTTACAAGGCGCTGCACAAAACCATCACTGATGGTACGCCCCTTGACCCGCAGGTGGCCAACGTCGTGGCAAATGCCATGAAGGACTGGGCAGTGGAACGCGGCGTTACGCATTATACGCACTGGTTCCAGCCCCTGACCGGCATCACCGCTGAAAAGCACGACAGCTTCATTTCGCCCAAGGACGGCGGCAAGATTATCCTCGAATTCAGCGGCAAGGAACTCGTCCGCGGCGAGCCGGACGCTTCCTCGTTCCCCTCCGGCGGCCTGCGCTCCACGTTTGAAGCCCGCGGCTACACGGCGTGGGATCCCACCAGCTACGCCTTCATCAAGGACGGTGTGCTGTGCATCCCGACGGCGTTCTGCTCCTACGGCGGCGAAGCGCTCGACCAGAAGACGCCGCTGCTGCGCTCGATGGAGGCACTGTCCGCACAGGCAGTTCGCGTGCTGAAGCTCTTCGGCCGTGACGCAACGCGCGTGACCTCCACCGTCGGCCCGGAGCAGGAGTATTTCCTTGTTGACAAGGCGCTCTACGACCAGCGCAAGGACTTGATTTTCACCGGCCGCACCCTGTTCGGCAACAAGCCGCCGAAGGGGCAGGAGCTGGAAGACCACTATTTCGGTTCGATTAAGCCGCGCGTTCAGGCGTTCATGACCGATCTGAACGAAGAGCTGTGGAAGCTGGGCATCCTCGCCAAGACCGAGCACAATGAAGTTGCCCCCGCACAGCACGAACTTGCCCCGATTTTTTCCATCACCTCCGTCGCAACCGACCACAATCAGCTGACGATGGAAATGATGAAGAAAATTGCCCAGCGCCACGGTCTGGTGTGCCTGCTGCACGAGAAGCCTTTTGCGGGCGTCAACGGCTCCGGCAAGCACAACAACTGGTCGATGTCCACCAACACCGGCTACAACCTGCTTGAGCCCGGCGACGACCCGGCGACCTCCGCGCAGTTTATGCTGATTCTGACGGCGGTTATCAAGGCAGTTGATGAATATGCCGATTTGCTGCGCATCTCCGTCGCGTCCGCCGGCAATGACCATCGTCTGGGCGCGAACGAAGCGCCGCCCGCAATTATCTCCATGTTCCTCGGCGATGAGCTGTCCGCGATTGTCAACGCCTTCGAGGAAGAGAAGGAATACTGCGCAAGCGAAAAGCACGACCTCGAAATCGGCGTGAGCGTGCTGCCGAAGTTCCCCAAGGACAACACTGACCGCAACCGCACCTCCCCGTTTGCCTTCACGGGCAACAAGTTCGAGTTCCGCTCGCTGGGGTCGTCCGAGTCCATTGCGGAAGCGAACGTGGTCATCAACACCATCGTCGCACAGTCCTTGAAGGAATTTGCGGATGAACTGGAAAGTGCGGAGAACTTCCGTGAGACGCTTCACAACCTGATTGTGAGCAACCTGCGCAAGCACAACCGCATCATCTTCAACGGCAACGGCTATGCTCCCGAATGGGTGGAGGAAGCTGCCCGCCGCGGTCTGCCGAACTACGTTTCGACCGTCGATGCGCTGCCGCACATGCTGGACGGGAAGAACATCAAGCTCTTCACCACCTTCGGCGTCTTTACCGAGACGGAAATCCGCTCCCGCTACGAAATCAAGCTGGAGAACTACGCCAAGGTGCTCAACATTGAGGCGGAAACCTGCCTGATGATGGCAGAGAAGGAAATTCTCCCGGCATGTATGAAGTTCGCCGGTGCGACTGCCAAGGCTGTCAACGCCATGAAGACGGCAGGCGTCGAACCCTATGCGGAAGCGCATGTGCTGGCGGATGTTGCTGAGCGCAACGCCAAGCTGTACAAGGCGCTGGAAGGGCTGCGCGGCGCGGTCAAGGCGACCTGCCACGGCGACGCACTGGAGTGCGCCAAGTACGAACACAACGTCATCATTCCGGCGATGGCGGCTGTCCGCGAACAGGCGGATGAGCTGGAAACGCTGGTCGGTAAGGAGTACTGGCCCTTCCCGACGTATGACGACCTGCTCTTCAACGTGTAATAACCTTCTGCACAAGGACGTGCAGGTGGAACGGTTCTGCCGTTCGCCTGCACGTTTTTTGTATTCATCCACGGTGGCAACTCACCCCACAAAAGGATTAGGAGGCGCATGGAAATGGATCTTTCCAGCATCATGGCATCAGTTGACAGCGAAATCTTCGGCGTATGGTTTTTAATCGGCGCGGCGCTCGTTTTCTGGATGCAGGCAGGCTTCGCAATGGTCGAAACCGGCTTCACCCGCGCGAAGAACACGGGCAACATCCTGATGAAGAACTTGATGGACTTCTGCATCGGCACAGTGATGTTCATCCTGATTGGCTTCTCGCTTCTGCTGGGTGAAGACCTGATGGGCTTTATCGGCAAGCCCGGTTTTGACATTTTCACCGCGTACCCGAATTTCGATTTCTCGAACTTCGTCTTCAACCTCGTTTTCTGCGCGACGACGGCGACCATCGTCTCCGGCGCAATGGCAGAGCGCACGAAGTTCCTCTCCTACTGCGTGTATTCCGCCATCATTTCCGCGCTGATTTACCCCATCGAGGCACACTGGATTTGGGGCGGCGGCTGGCTTTCGCAGCTTGGCTTCCATGACTACGCCGGTTCGTGCGCGATTCACATGGTCGGCGGTCTGTGCGCGCTGATTGGCGCAAAGATGGTTGGCCCGCGCATCGGCAAGTTCTCCAAGGACAAGAGCGGCAAGATTGTCGGCGTGAATGCGTTCCCCGGTCATAACATTCCGCTGGGCTGCCTCGGTGTGTTCATCCTGTGGCTCGGCTGGTACGGCTTCAACGGTGCGGCGGCGAAGAGCATCGAATCCCTCGGCTCGATTTTCCTGACGACGACGGTTGCGCCGTCCGTGGCGACAGTTGTTTGCATGATTTTCACTTGGGTGCATTACGGCAAGCCGGATGTGTCGATGTGCCTGAACGCCTCTCTGGCGGGTCTGGTCGGCATCACGGCGGGCTGCGACGTGCTGGACTGCACGGGTGCCATCATCGTCGGCGTTGTCTCCGGTCTGATTGTCAACTTCGGCGTGTGGTTCTTGGACAACAAGCTGCACATTGATGATCCGGTCGGCGCGGTTGCTGTGCATTTCCTCAATGGCATCTGGGGCACGCTGGCGGTTGGTCTGCTGGCGACGGGCACAACGCCTGATTATCCCGAAGGGATGCTGACTGGTCTGTTCTACGGCGGCGGCTTCGAGCTGCTGGGTCTGCAGCTGCTGGGTGTGCTGAGCGTCTGCGCATGGACGGCGGTCACGATTACGCTTACGTTCCTCCTCATCAAGGCGATTTTCGGTCTGCGTGTGAGCCGCGAGGAAGAAATCGCGGGTCTGGACATCATGGAGCACGGTCTTGCGTCTGGCTATGCGGACTTCATGCCCGCGACCTCTCTGCTGACGTCGGTGGAAGCTGTGCCGACCGTTGCGGTCGAAACGCCGAAGGTCTCGGTGGATGACGCTGTGCCGGTGGTGGTACGCAGCGGCAAGGCGCCTGCTTCCGACGTGAAGATGACGAAGGTCTCCATCCTCTGCAAGCAGAGCAGCTTCGAGGTGCTGAAAACGGCAATGGAGGAAATCGGCGTAACCGGCATGACCGTTTCGCAGGTGCTGGGCTGCGGGATGCAGAAGGGCCGTCCGGAATACTATCGCGGCGTCGCGGTGGAAATGAACCTTTTGCCGAAGGTGCAGGTGGACATCGTAGTGTGCAAGATCCCGGTTCGCACGGTTATCGACACGGCGAAGAAGGTGCTGTACTCCGGGCACATTGGCGACGGCAAGATCTTCGTGTACGACGTGGAGAACGTCATCAAGGTGCGCACGGGCGAAGAGGGCTACAACGCGCTGCAGGACGTGGAATAAATCCAATAAAATATGGGGAGGAAGCGCGAAACTTCCTCCCCTTTTCATGTGGAATTGATTATGCAAGATGCTTCTTCAGCGTCGCGCGGACAGCGCCCGGCCCTGCCAGCAGTTCCTTGACATCCGCCGTCACCTTGTCCGCCAGACCCGCCGTATACAGGCTGACCCCGAAGATGCTTGCGTTGCCGAGGATGCCCTCCAGCTTGCCGTCCACCGAATCCGGCTGACCGAGCGTCACGCCTGCCAGCGCCGCCTGCAAGGTCGAAAGCATCGGGTCGGAGGAGACGTTCATCGGCGCGCCGTTGTCATCCACGCCGATGAGGTAGCGAATCCAGCCTGCCAGTGCCAGCGGAATTGCAGTCAGGTCAGCGGGATTGAGCGTATCGGACGCCATGTAGCTCTTGATGGTCTCGCCGAAGCGGATGCCAACCTTCTGGGACGTGTCGGTCGCGATGCGCTGGGGCGTATCAGGGATGAAGGGGTTCGGCAGACGCTGCTCCACCACTTCGTCGATGAATGCCTTCGGGCTGATGATGCCGGGATCCGTCACGACGGGCAGCCCTTCCTTGTAGCCAATCGTCTTGACCAGCTTGACCAGCTCCGCGTCCTTCATTTCCGCCGCAATGGAGGTATAGCCCAGCAGGCAGCCGTACACCGCCAGCGCGGTATGCAGCGGGTTCAGGCAGGTCGTCACCTTCATGCGCTCGGTGTCATTGACGGTCTTGCGGTCGCAGATGTACACGCCCGCCTTGTCCAGCGCCGGACGGCCGTTCGGGAAGCGATCCTCCACAACAAGATACTGCGGCACCTCGGCATTGACGAACGGCGCAATGTAGGTATTGCGGCTGGTGATGACGGGCTGCATGTCCTCAAAGCCCGCGTCCATCAGCTGCTTCTCGATGATTTCCGCCGGACGGGGGGTAATCTTGTCAATCATGCTCCACGGGAAGGAGACACGCGCTTCGTCGTTCACATACGCCTCGAAATCCGCCGGAACAAGCCCGTTCTTCACCCACGCCGCGACGATTTCCATCACGCTCGCGCGCAGCTTCTCGCCGTTGTGGGAACAGTTGTCCATGCTGACCATGGCAATCGGCATAGCGCCCGCCTGATAGCGCGCGTAGAGCATTGCCGCCATGACCGCCATCGCGTGATGCGCCTGCTTCGGGCCGTTTTCCATGTCGGACACGACCACGGGCATCAGTTCGCCCTTCATGTTGCGCAGCGCATAGCCCTTCTCGGTGATGGTGAAGGACGCCATTTGCAGCGACGACGCGGTGAACACGTCCGTCAGCTGCTGCCACTGGGCTTCGTCGGCACAGTTTGCCTTGATGCCCTTGGCAATCGACGCGATGACTTCCTTCTGCGTCGAGCCGTCGGCTTTGAGCGACACCATGAGCGTCATGCTGTCATGCGGCACATAAATCTTGTCGATAATGTCATAGTCGAACGTTTCCGCCGCGACGATGCCGGATTCCGCCAGCCCCGCGTTCAGCAGGCGCTGCTGAAGTCCCGCGATAAAGCCGCGGAAGATGTTGCCCGCGCCGAAATGCACCCACACGGGCTTCTCGGCGGTCTTCTCCGCCATCTTCGCCCAGTCGTACTGCGGCAGCGCCACCTGCGCGGCGGCATAGCCCTGCTTGTCCTGAATGCCCTGATAGGACAGTTTCATATTGCTTCTCCCCTTTGTTATCCGTTGATTATACTATTTCCAAATGAGAATGCGCCAAGATGCGCCGCGAATGCAGGAAATAGTATCACTTCTTTTCGCCCTTCATGCGGCAGATGGCTTCCCACAGGCCGTTCAGGTACGTCGCGCCCAGCGCGCGGTCATACAGACCGTAGCCAGGACGGCCCTTTTCGTCCCAGATCATGCGGCCGTGGTCGGGGCGGATGTAGGTGTCCGGGCAGGTGTCGTAGATGGCTTCCATGATATCGAACATGTTCAGGTCGCCCGCTTCGGACAGGTGCGCGGCTTCGCGGAAGTGATGGTAGCCCAGGAACTTGATGTTGCGAACGTGCATCGCGCCGATGCGGTTCATCTCACCGAAGTGGCGAATGATGGACGGAATGTCGTTGTCCGGCGAGCAGCCCAGAGAGCCGGTGCAGAGGCAGACGGTGTTCGCGGGGCTGTCATGGAGCTTGATAATCTTGTCGAAATCCTCCTGGCTATGCGCAATGCGCGGCAGCCCGAAAATCGGCCATGCCGGGTCATCGGGATGGCACGCCATGCGAATGCCAACTTCCTCGCAGACAGGAATCACAGCGTCAAGGAAGTACTTGTAGTTCGCGCGCAGGTCATCGGGCGTGAGCTTTTCGTACTGGCGCAGGGTCGTTTCCAGCAGCGCCAGACGCTCCGGCTCCCAGCCGGGCAACGTAAAGCCCTGCGAATCGGCGGCGGTGCGGCGGACGATTTCCATCGGGCCCATTTCGCCCAAATCCTTCTCGTCGAAGTACAGGGAGTTCGAGCCGTCCTCCGGGATGACACGCGCCAAGTCAGTGCGCAGCCAGTCAAAGACGGGCATGAAGTTGTAGATGATGACCTTCACGCCGTACTTCGCCAGCGTGCGGATGGTCGAGATGTAGTTGGCAATATATTCGTCGCGCGTGGGCAGACCCATCTTGATGTCCTCGTGGACATTGACAGACTCGACCACTTCCAGCTCCAGTCCAGCGGCGTGGACTTCCTCCACCAGCGCCTTGACCTCCTCTTCAGGCCAGTCGACACCGGCGGGCTTATCCAGCAGACCCATCAGGCCGGACATGCCGGGAATCTGCTTCACATACTTCAGCGGAATCGGGTCGGACTCGCGGCCATACCAGCGGAATGTCATTTTCATGGGGATGTCTCCTCCTTCTGCTTTGCAAAGCCGCCTGTTTTTGCGGCAATGCGTCAAGTATATTTTACTATCAATTTTCGCAAAATGCAATCGTTTTTGACAGATTCGTGCGAAATCAGCGCACTTTTTTGCTAAATTTGCATGACAAAACCTTGTCAATTCGGTTTTCCTGCGGTATAATGCAAGCAAATCCACTTTGGGAGGATGCTGACCATGTTCGATATCACTGCCATCGGCGAAGCGCTGATTGATCTGACGCAGACTGGGCTTTCCGCATCCGGCGTGGCGGAATATGCCGCGAATCCCGGCGGCGCTCCAGCGAATTTGGCGGTTGCCGCCGCGAAACTGGGGGCTTCCACCGCCTTCATCGGGCGCGTCGGGGCGGATGCTTTCGGGACGCAGCTCCGCGAATGCCTCCGCGCAAACGGTGTGGATGTGTCGCGAATGCTGACCGACGCGCAGCGCCCGACGACGCTGGCAGTCGTTTCGCTGGACAGCCGCGGTGAGCGGTCGTTCTCCTTCTATCGCCAGCACAGCGCGGATTTGGCGCTTTCGCCGGACGATGTGCCGGATGAGGCTCTGCGCCGCACGCACTTTTTCCATTTCGGCGGCGTCAGCCTAACAGCGAATCCCGCGCGCGATACGGTACTGGATGCCGCCCGGCGCGCGCGAAATCTCGGCGCGTGCGTCACCTACGACCCAAACTACCGCCCGGCGCTCTGGGGCAGCCGCACGGATGCCATCAAGCAATTGGCGCGTCCCCTGCCGCTGGTAGACATTTTGAAGGTGTCGGACGAAGAAATGGCGCTGCTGACTGGAACGGACAATTTGCGGGACGGTTCGGCAGCACTGGCGGATGCCGGGATTCTGCTCGTACTGGTGACGCTCGGCGCGAAGGGCGCTTTCTACCGTTTCCGGGGCGAAACGGGTATTGTCGATGGCGTTCCGTGCGTTGTCGCGGATACAAACGGCGCGGGCGACACGTTCTTCGGTGCGTTTTTGAGCCGAATGCGGGCATTCACGCTGGATAACCTGACGATTCCGCAGCTTCGGGACATGCTGAGCTACGCAAACCGCGCCGCCAGCTGGACAACAAGCCGTTCAGGGGCGATTCCGGCAATGCCGACGGCAGCAGAGATGCGGTAAGCGCAAAAATCCCCTCTGATGCGCCAATCTCGGCATCAGAGGGGATTTCATTTATTCACCTGTGGTATTTTCCGGCTCATGACCGGGACGGTAGACAATGTCATCGCGCAGACGGTAGAGCGTCGCGCCGCGTGTTTTCTTGCAGAATGTACTCGCCCACCACTCTACGCTCTTCACCTCGTCAAACTGCACTAAGAATGCGCCAAGATGCGCGGCGAATTTTTCATTCTGGCTAACGCGAATGGAACGCAGCGTAGCAGCGCTACGCTAAGTGGAATGAGCGGACGCCAGAGGGGAAAAGGCGCAAGCAGATGGCTCAGGTGAATCTGCTCATGCCGATGAGCATAATCGGCAGCATCATCGCGCCCAGAACGCCATTGAGCAGATAGACCGGGACTTTGAGGATTTCGTTCCATTCGCGGCGGTAAATCGCCATGAAGGGGCTGTACGCGCGGAACGTCTTATCCGTCACGCGAACGCGCCGCGCCTTGCGGCTGCCCTCATTCTGCCGGAGCGTCGTATCCAGATAGCTGCCGCCGACGAGCGCAATCACCAGCGCCGCGCCGCCGATAGACACTGCCAGAAATGCCAGCCATTGCAGCCAGTCGCCCGCAATGCCATCCACCGCCCACGCAACCGGCGGGAACGCGTGGATGAAGGCGCGCAGCATCGGCTGAACGCCAGTCAGCATCTGCGCGAAGAACGCCGCATCCGCATCCTCCGGGATTTTGGGGAGAATCGACCATTCCAGCCCCAGCACGACGACGAGCATCAGCACCGTCCCCAGCACGACCCAGACTTCCTTATGCCGGGTCAGCGACGTGAAGCGCCCCAGAATGCTTGCCAGCAAGAGCGAAATCGTCAGCGGGATACAGTTGACCGCCAGCAGCACGGGCACCATCCGCAGATAGTACGTCCAGTCCGCCGCGTAGTGAATCCCGTAGAGGACGACGGCGGGCGCGGCAATCAGGAGCGAAAAGAGCAGTTCACTGACGTAGACTTCCGTCCACTTTGCCGCCAGCACAGTTCGGCTCGTCAGCGGCAGATACGCCATGGACGCTGTGTCGCGCGAAAAGTACAGCGCAGCAAGCATTTGAAAGACGCTGAACAGCAGCGCTGTCACCATTGCCAGCAGAATCGCCAGCCCCGGCAGCATTTCGGGCGCATTCAGCATTTCAAACGCACTGAACATGCTGAACTCCATGAAAATGACGAAGCCGGCCAGCGTCAGCATCCCCAGCAGCGCCAGCGGATAGAGAATCAACCGGGAAATGTCGATTTTCCCGTTTGGCTTGCGCATGGCGCCGCGGAAGCCAGCCAGCAGATTCCGCAGGTTCAGGCGCAGCAGCAGCAAGTACGATTTCATGCCTGTTTCTCCTCCGATTCGGTCAGTTCGAGGAAAAGCTGCTCCAGCGACGCGCCCTTTTCGCCCGATCGCAGCGCCTCCAGCGTCCCCTGCGCAACCAGACGTCCCTTGTCGATAATGGCAATCTCGTCGCAGAGCTTCTCCGCCACCTCCAGCACATGCGTGGAGAAGAAAACCGTGTTCCCCTTCTCGCAGTGCTTGCGCATTTCTTCCTTGAGGATGTGCGCCGCGCGCGGGTCAAGCCCCACCATCGGCTCATCCAGCACCCAGACTGGCGGCTGATGCACCAAAGCGCCGATAATCGTCAACTTCTGCTTCATGCCGCGCGAATAGGACTTAATCTGCTCACCCGCCGCGTTTTCCAGCTCAAACAGCGCCAGATACTTCTCGATATGCGCCTTGCGCTCCTGCGCGCTGACGCCGTAAACATCCGCCATAAAGTTCAGGTACTCCATCCCCGTCAGGCGGTCATACAGTTCGTGGCTGTCCGGAACGAAACCAATCATCCGCTTGGCGGCAATCGGATCATCCTTCATCGACACGCCGCCGATGGTCACGCTGCCGCTCGTGGGCTGCAAAATACCCGTCAGCAGACGAATCGTGGTCGTTTTGCCTGCCCCATTCGGCCCGATAAAGCCGAACAGCTGCCCCTTGCCAACGTGCAGCGTCAGGTCATCCACTGCGCGAACATTGCTCTTGCCGTATTGCTTCACCACATGATCAAAATCAATCATTTTCTCAAACCTCCCTGTTTGATAAGTCTATTATATCGCCGAACTTTTCACAATGCAAGGCATTTTGTCTGAAAACCGACATTCTGCGTCTGAATTGTCATACTATTTCCAGATGAAAGGGCGCAAGCAGATGGCGCAGGTGAATCTGATACTATTTCCAGATAAGAATGCGCCAAGATGCGCCGCGAATTTTTGCATTCTGGCTAACACGAATGAAACGCAGCGTAGCAGCGCTACGCTAAGTGGAATGAGTGGACGCCAGAATCAAAAAGGCGCAAGCAGATGGCGCAGGCGAATCTGGAAATAGTATGAAAATAGCAACATGTACGGCACACAAAAAAAGCGCCCCGACACTCTTCCAAGCATCAGGACGCTTTTTCTGCATCAGCAATCCAGACAGGGAATTACGCCTGCGCGGGCGCACCAACGGGGCAGACTTCGGCGCAAGCACCGCATTCCACGCACACGTCGGGATCAATCTGGTACTGGGTGTCGCCCTCGGAGATGGCGTTCACCGGGCAGCCCTCGGCGCAAGCGCCGCACATGATGCAAGCATCAGAAATCTTGTAAGCCATATGGAATGTCCTCCTTGTGAATCTTATACTTGGTTTATCAACGCACTGGTTGATGGCAATATCATATCACGAATTGCCGCGAATTGCAAGCCCCAGCAGCTTCCTTTGGGGCAAAATCGTTCGTGGGATTTAGATGGTGTCGTCATCCTCGTCCAGCGGAATCAAAGGCATTTCCAAGGCATCCTCGACGGCTTCTTCCACCGCTTCGGTGCTTGCTGAAAGGGGCGTTTCAGCACCCTCTGCGGATTCTTCCACGACCGTCTCCACGGCTTCACACGCTGCCGCCGGTGCCGCTTCCGGCATGGCGACGGGTCCCTCGCTTACGGGTGCTTCCTGCACGGGCTGCTCAATGACCTCATCCGCCGTATCCGCACTGTTCTGCGCAGCGCGGAGTGCCTGCTCGACCGCCATCTTCCACGGGCTGACGGCGGGTTTTGACGCTTCAGCGGGCTTTTCCGGCTTCGAGGCTTCCGGCTGCTTCTCCGCCTTCATCGGCTTTTCAGGACGCATCGGACGCTCTGCGCGCGGCGGACGTTCCGGGCAGGCGGGGCATTCCTTGATTTCCGCAGCTTCAGGGGCATCCTGCTTCTGCTCCGGCTTCTCCGCACGCTGTGCTTCCGGGCGCGGCGCATTCTGCGGGGTCAAGCGCTGCACGTCAGTCGCCGGGTACTCCTTGATTTCAAAGCTGTCGCCCTTCTTGATGCGCACCTTGACCGATTCAGTGATGATTTTCAATTCGCACACGACGCCCACGCCGTCCGGCGTCATGACTTCCTTTCCCTCTTTGGGCATGGACTTGCGGATTTCCTCGTAAGTATCCTGCTCGTACTTCAGACAGCACATGAGACGACCGCAGACGCCGCTGATTTTGATGGGGTTGAGCGACAGGTTCTGTTCCTTCGCCATCTTGATGGACACAGGCTGGAAGTCGCCAAGGAACGTGCCGCAGCAAATCGGGCGGCCGCAGGGGCCGAGTCCGCCAAGCATCTTCGCTTCGTCGCGGACGCCAATCTGCCGCAGCTCAATGCGCGTCTTGAACACGCCCGCCAAGTCCTTGACCAGACTGCGGAAGTCCACACGCCCGTTCGCCGTAAAGTAGAACAGAATCGTCTTGTTGTCAAACGTGTATTCGACGCTGACCAGCTTCATATCCAGCTTGTGGTCGGCAATCTTTTTCTGGCAGATGGTGAAGGCTTCCTTCTCCGCCGCCTTATTCTCCTTGTCGTGGAGGATGTCCTCTTCCGTCGCAATGCGGACAACCTGCTTGAGCGGCGAGGTCAGCTTCGTGTCGTCAATTTCGCGCACTTCTGTGACGACCTCACCGAACTCAATGCCCCGCGTCGTCTCAACAATCACAAAATCACCCGGCGTGGGCCAGAGCGCACCGGGCGTGAAAAAATACAACTTTCCCGCGTTCTCAAATCGAACGCCAATTACGTTGACCATTTGCTTTTTTCCTCCATCAGGCTCAGCAGCAGCCGTTCGACCACTGCCTGCCATGTCACCTGATTCGCCCGCATCTGCCGTGCCTGTGCAACGGCATCCAGCAGACGCATCATGGCGGATAATTCTCCCTCGCGGCTGAACCGCTGCCACGCCGCCGGATAAGGCGTCACGGCGCTTTCGCTCCGCTGCCCCAAATGGCACAGCAGCAGCGTCCGCAGCATGTCCTCCACATCGTCGAGCAGCTCTTCCGCGTCGTCCTTGCGGTCTTTCCATGTGCTGGATATGCGCAGAATATCGCTCCGCCGCTCCAAGGCGAAGAAATCGCGCATGACCTCGCTCCGCCGCTGCCAATACTGCTCATCGCCCGCGACCGCCAGCGCTTTGCCGATTGATCCGCCGCTGACATGCAGTGCCTCCTGCGCGCGTTGACCCGTCACGCCGTGCTTTTCCAATACAGACAGCACCGTTCGATCATCCCACGGATGCAGCTTCAGTTCGCGGCAGCGGCTGACAATCGTCGGCAGCAGCAGCGACGGCGATTCCGTCATCAGCAGAAAAATCGTGCCCGGCACAGGCTCTTCCAGCGTTTTGAGCAGGGCATTCTGCGCGGGCGGATTCATCTTGTCTGCCTGTTCAATCAGCACAACACGCCGTCCGCCCTCGAATGTGTGGCGGGCCGTAATCGCAATCAGCGCACGGATTTCATCCACCGGGATGGACTTCATGTCCGGGCGCACATCCGGGCTGATTGGTTTTCCGGGCGCAATGACGACCAAGTCCGCGTGCGTACCGTCCCGCACCTGCTGGCACGCCCGGCACACACCACAGGGATGTTCCTCTCCCTCCGGCGCCTGACAGAGCCAATACTGCGCCAGCAGCCGCGCCAGCGTCCGCTTGCCCATGCCTTCCAGCCCGGTGATGAGATAGGCGTGAACGAACGTGCCGTCGCGCAATGTGCGCATCAAGCCATCATAAACAGCGCCCTGTCCCTCAAAATCGCTCAGAACGGGCGCTGTATTCCCTGTCTGTGCCGCCATTTGACGATCTCCCTCAAAGTTTCATGAACTGATCGACTGTCAGAACGAACACTGTCGCGCCGCCAACCGTCACTTCCATCGGGAAAGACGTGTAGACATTGCTCGCGCCGCCCATCGGTGTCGGGGATGCCGCCATCTGCTTCCGCGACTTGCAGACTTTCTCGATAATATCCAGCGTTCCCTGCAGTTTCGCGTCATCCACGCCGATGAGCAGTGTCGTGTTTCCCGCACGCAGAAAGCCGCCGGTCGTCGCCAGCTTCGTCACGCCGATCCCGGCTTTCATCAGCTGATTCACCAGCCGGGAGGCATCTTCATCCTGCACGATTGCAATAATCAGTTTCATTTGCCGGTCTCCTTTCGGGCGCATAAGCCCCTTTGATAGTATACAGCATCCCCGCGCAAATTTCAAGGGTTCGCGGGGACAAATGCGCCATCATGCCGCAGAAAAAAGGGGCGGCGCGTACCGTCCCTTCTTACAGCGCATGATTCATCAGCGCTTTCATGGCGTTGAGCGTATCCTGATTTTCCGGTTTATTCATCCCGAAACGCGTCACATACGGGTTTGCCGTACTGAAAGACATCAGATTGTTGACGTAGAGCAGTGCCACACGGTCATCGCCGAAATAATCCGAAATGCGGAACGGCTTGCCGAAGGTGAACGGCGATTCAATACGCCGCGGCGTCAGGCGGTGCACCTCCTCCGTGCTGCGGAAGAAGGTGAAGAACTCGCGGTAGACATGCACCTGATCCCACTGACTGTCCGGGTCAAGGTCTTCGGAGCAGAAATAATCCACCTGCGCCCAATCGCCGTCCACCGTCACAGTCACATAGCCAAGATGCCAGGTGTCGTTCGCAATCATGTCGAACACCTGCGTGCCCTGCTGGCTCAAATCAACGACAGAGAAGCGGTACCATTCGTCCGTCAGTTCGTCGCAAGCCTCCTTGAACTGCGGGCCGAACGAGCAAACCTCCGCCTTGTTGTACCACGCGTACTTTGCTGCCTTCAAGTCCTCTTCCGTCTTCCAGTCGCGCAGGGAAATGTAGTCCAGCCCCAGCTCCGGCACATAGGTCACATCAAAATCCACCTGCGTGACCGTTTCGCCGTTGACCTTGACGTCCAGCCGATGCGTCACGCCGCCGTCATGTCCGGTGTTGTCGCCGTAATTCTTGAAATTCCACCAGATGCGCTGCTGACCGTCGTCCGCGCCGATTTCGCCCTGCAGCGGTGTGGACTGATCCCACGAAACGGTCGCATCCTCCCATTCGTCGCCGTTCTTCCGGCTGATTGACCATGTTACGTCGTCGCCCTGCGGCGTGATGGTGAAAAGCGTGCGCGGCAGGAAGAACGGCACAAGCACATCGTGTTCCTGCAGGATGCTGTCCACCTTCGGGGATGCCGCAATCGCCACGGTGCAAAACGTCACCAGCAGCACCAATGCCAATACCAGTCGCTTGCCTTTGCTCATGGGTGTCCCCTCCTATCTCTTGCTACTTCCATTATACGCCTATTTTTCTGATTTGTCGAGCGCAAAAAAGACGCCCGCCGCAAGTACGGTCAGGCGTCTTGATTGGTTTATTCCTCCTTCGCGGCGTCTTCCAGAATGGCCTGCGCCGCCTTCTTGCCAGCGCCCATTGCCAGAATGACCGTCGCAGCGCCCGTCACGGCGTCGCCGCCCGCATAGACATGCTTCTTGCCCGTGCGGCCGTGTTCATCCGTCGTGATGCCGCCCCACGTTTCGGTCGGCAAGTCAGGCGTGGTTTTCTTAATCAGCGGATTCGGGCTGTTGCCGATAGCGACAACGACCGTCTCCACGGGCAGTTCAAACTCGCTGCCGGGCTTCGGCACGGGACGGCGGCGTCCGCGCTCGTCCGGCTCGCCCAGTTCCATTTCCACGCACGTCATGGCGCGGACAAAGCCGTTTTCATCGCCCAGAATCGCCTTGGGGTTCGTCAGCATCCGGAAGTGGATGCCTTCCTCCTTGGCGTGGTGGACTTCCTCTTTACGGGCGGGCATTTCCGCCTCGCTGCGGCGGTAGACGATCGACACGTCTGCCCCCAGACGGCGCGCACAGCGGGCCGCGTCCATCGCGACGTTGCCGCCGCCAATGACTGCCACGCGCTGACCGACCTTCACGGGCGTATCATGCTCCGGGAAGGTGTAGGCGCGCATGAGGTTGATGCGGGTCAGGAACTCATTGGCGGAATACACGCCGCAGAGGCTTTCGCCGGGAATCTTCTGGAAGTTCGGCAAACCCGCGCCCGAACCGACGAACACCGCGTCGTTGCCCTCTTCGAGCAGTTCTTCCACCGTCATGGCGCGGCCGACAACCGCGTTCGTGACGATTTTTACGCCCAACTTGCGGATATTGTCAATTTCCTTCTGCACGAGCGCTTTCGGCAGACGGAACTCCGGAATGCCGTACATCAGCACGCCGCCGGGGGTATGGAGCGCTTCGTAGACGGTCACGTCCCAGCCTGCGCGCGCCAAATCCGCCGCACAGGTCAGACCAGCAGGGCCAGAACCGACAACTGCCGCTTTCTTGCCCGTCGGCGCTGCTGTTTCCGCGGACACCGTGCCCTCGGTCATGGCATAATCCGCCGCAAAGCGTTCCAGACGGCCGATAGCGACCGGTTCGCCCTTGATACCGCGGACACACTTGCTTTCGCACTGCGTTTCCTGCGGGCAGACGCGGCCGCAAATCGCCGGAAGGCCGTTCTGCAAGCGAATCGTCTCATACGCTTCTTGGAACTCGCCCTTCTTGATATGCGCGATGAAGTCCGGAATCGGCACATTCACCGGGCAGCCCTTGACGCAGGGCGCATTCTTGCAATGCAGGCAGCGGTCAGCTTCCTCCATGGCGATTTCGCGGGTATAGCCCAGCGCGACTTCCTTGAAATTCGTCGCGCGGATGTCCGGCTGCTGCTCCGGCATCGGATGCTTCTGAAGACTCATGTTCGGCATTATCGAACACCTCCCGTCAGGCGGCACTTGTGGAGCTTTTCCATCGCCCGCTGCTCTTCCGGGCGGAACATGCGGCTGCGGGAAATTGCTTCCGCCCAGTCCACCTGATGCCCATCAAAGTCCGGGCCGTCCACGCACGCGAATTTCGTCACGCCGCCAACCGTCACGCGGCAGCCGCCGCACATGCCCGTGCCATCAATCATAATCGGGTTCATGGACACGATGGTCTTGATGTCCTTGGGCTTAGTCAGGTCGCATACGGCCTTCATCATCGGCAGCGGGCCGATGGCAATCACTTCGTCGTACGCCTTGCCTGCATCAAGCTTCGCCTGAAGCGCCTGCGTCACAAAGCCCTTGTTGCCGTTCGAACCGTCGTCGGTCATGATGGTCAGGTCGGTGCAGGCCGCCGCCAGTTCATCCTTCAGGATGATGAGGTGTTCGTTGCGGAAGCCGACAATCAAGTCCACCTCGCAGCCCGCCTCGTGCAGCGCCTTTGCCTGCGGATAGGCAATCGCCACGCCCAGACCGCCGCCGATGACCGCCGCGCGCTTGACGCCTTCGGTATGGCTCGGCTCACCCAGCGGGCCGACGAAATCCAGCAGCGCGTCGCCCTCGTTCAGCGTATCGAGCTTCATGGTCGTGTAGCCGACTTTCTGGAAGATGATGGTGACAGTGCCCTTCTCGCGGTCGTAACCGGCAATGGTCAGCGGGATGCGTTCGCCTTCCTCATCAATGCGGAAGATGATGAACTGCCCCGGCAGCGCCTTACGCGCCACCAGCGGCGCTTCGATTTCCATGAGCGTGACCGTTTCATTCAGCACACGCTTTTTGACAATGGGAAACATATTGTGCCTTCCTCCCTCTTGTGAAAAGGATATCAGTTTATTCTATCGCAAAGGCGGCGGAATTGCAAGCAAGAAATGTTCTTTTTGCGTATTTCTGCAACCAGCAGTGGCATTTTCAGGGATTCATGCGGAACCAGCAGAAGGATGTCGCGCTCGGCAGATCCCAAATCGTCAGCTTGTAACCGTCGGGCATATCGAACCACGCAAAGTCGTTGACCCCGTACGAGCCGCGATTGGGCGCATCCGCAAACGGCACGCCGATGATGGAAATCGCCACGCCGCCGTCAGTCGTCTTAACTCCCTTGTAGTAGGAATCATCCTGATGGGCATCAAGGAACGCCTGAATGCGGTCTGTATAAGCGAAATTCGGCCCGCAATGAATCACCAGCGCGTAATCCAGATACGGCGCAAGCTCCGGCAGTTCCTCCTCTGTGTAGCCAAAATCGCGCAGCGTGCCGATGAACATCATGATATGGCGCGCGCGCTTCTTCGCCACCAGCAGATCGCCCACCTGCAGGTTCTCCGCCAGTTTGTCATACGACGGCATTCCCTTGCCCTTGCGGTGGCTGTACACATGGTTCTTGCCGTACTTGCCATACTGCAGAATCATGTTGGACAGGCTGTCATGCTTCGGCAGCCCCGCCTCGGCGTACACCCACTGCGTGAAGCCGGAACAGTCCAGTCCATAGAGATAGTACGAACCCTTGTCATAGAAGCGGGTCTGCTCCCAGATTTCGCGCTTGCTGTACAGCGGCGCGCGGGAGAACAGGCGCGTCAATGTCGTTTCGTCATCCGCCTTGCCGCCGAAGAAATACGGGCAGCCATCCACAAACGTCGCTTCCACCTCAGCACCGGTCATTTCGTTGTAGCGGCGCACAAAGTCGTTCCCCTCTTCCAGCATGGAAAAGGCAGCATCCAGCAGCTTCGAGCGCTCCACCTCCGCCTGCGCCGGCAGAATGGACAGCCCCATCGTCAGCATCAGCACCAGCAATGCTGTCAGTTTTTTCATCGTGTTTCTTCCTTTCTTCCTCCGGCGTTTGTGCCGAATGTCGACATTATAGCACATCCGCCATCATATGACAAGTACACCCGTGTGGGCTTTCCATTCCGAAGTCGGTCTGCCTGACAGAAAAAAACACCGTCCAGCATGAAAAGTCAGCGTGTTGATTTTTCCCGCGAATTTTATCGTTTTCCCTGTTGACATATTTAATAGGAAGATATAGAATAGACGGCGGACTGATTTTTTACCGCGTCTCCCGCGTGCGGTACAAGGAGGTTACGGGATGTTTTTTCTGCTTTTTGGTTTCTGGGTGCTGCTCAACGGCAGCTGGACGCTGGAAATTGCGCTGATTGGGCTGGTTGTCTCGGCGGCGCTGTACGCGTTCATCGTCAAGTTCATGGGTTACTCGCCAAAGAAGGAATGGGCGATTGTGCGCCGTCTGCCGCGCATCATCGGGTACTTTCTGTATCTGGTGAAGGAGGTTTTCCTCTCGGCGTGGGCGACGATCAAGCTCGTGTGGTCGCCGAAGCTCGTTGTTGAGCCGGAAATCACCTCATTCCACACCCATGTGCGGACACTGCCCGGCAAAGTGGTGCTGGCGAACTCCATCACCATGACGCCCGGCACGATTACCGTGGACATGCACGACGATTTGTTCCTCATCCACTGCCTTGACACGTCCTTTGACGTGGGCAAAGAGGGGTTTGAGATGGAGCGCCGCGTGATGGCGGTGGAAGGAACGCCGAAAGCCAAGAAATCCAAGAAGGGAGCGAAAAAAGCATGACGGACGCCTACGCATTTCTCTACAATGGGACGCTGATTGTCATCGGCGTACTGCTGCTGTTCTGCCTGATTCGCGCCATCCGTGGGCCGCGCATTGCCGACCGCGTGATTTCCATCAACATGATGGGTACGCTGATTGTTATCACCATCTGCGTGCTGGCATTCCTGATGAACGAGGGGTATCTGGTGGACATCGCGATGATTTACACGATGCTGTCCTTCCTCGCGGTTGTGCTGCTGACGAAGATTTACATGGGTGTCTACCGCGAAAAGCGCCGCCGCCGGGAAGCGGCAGAAAATCAAGCGAAGGAGGATGAAGCGCATGAGTGACTTCTGGCAGATTTTCCGTTTTGTGATTGCCGCCCTGCTGACGCTTGCCGGTGTATTCTGCATGATTTCCAGCGTCTTGGGGCTGTACCGCTTCCGCTATGCCCTCACGCGCATTCACGCCGCTTCGCTGATGGACACGGTCAGCATTTTTCTGATGCTCTCCGGTCTGTCCGTCGCGACCGGCTTTACCGTGGCGACGGCAAAAATGGTCGTCGTGATTCTGTTTTTGTGGATTACCAGCCCCGTCGCGTCGCACCTGATTGGGCGGCTGGAAGTGACCATCAACGACGAGTTGGAAAAGGACATGACCGTCATGGACGAAACGGCGGTTCAGCACGAAAAGGAGGGCGACTGACCATGCAGGTGCTGCACATTCTGCTGCTGGTATTCATCATCAGCTGCGCTGTCTCCGTCTCGCTGACGAAGAACCTGCTGACGGCGCTGGTCATCTTCATGGGGCAGTCGCTGGCGATGAGCGTTATCTGGATTCTGCTGGAATCGCCCGACCTTGCAATTACCGAAGCGGCTGTCGGCGCAGGCATCACAAGCCTGCTGCTGTTCGTGACGCTGAAGAAAATCCACGCCATCGACATCCAAAAGGGCACGGACAAGACCACAAACAACGTTCAGGAGGGGGTGACGCGGCATGGCGAAAATCAGGAATAATTATGAAAAAAGCTGGTTTCCGCGGCTGCTGAAGTGGCTGGACGGCGGTTCGGGTCTGCTCGATGACGCCATGGCGCACGAGCTGGACGAAGGCAGTGAAGAGCACCTGCTGCCCGACTCGCAGGACGCCCTCACCCGCGAAACGAAATTCGAGCAGCACCGTCAGGAGAGCTTGGACAAGGACGAGACGCTGTACGAGCGCTACCATCAATGGGCGCACACGCGCGGCAAGAAGCTGCTGACGTGGCTGTACCGTCTGTTAGCGGTGGTTGTGTGCTTCTCCATCATCTGGGTGCTGCTGCAGACGGCCAGCTACCTGCCGCCGTTCGGCAATCCCGACAACCCGGTCAACAACGAAGTCAGCCAGCGCTATATCGAGAAGGGCATGGAGGAAACTGGCGCGGTCAACATCGTTGCGGGCATGATTCTGGACTACCGCGCATTTGACACCCTGGGCGAATCGAACGTGCTGTTCATTGCCGCCTGCTCGGTGCTGATTCTGCTGCGCGTATCCGGCAGCAAGGACGGCAAGCCCTCCACCGAACAGCTGGAAGCCGAAGCCGACGACCGCATGTATGAGCCGAAGAACGACGCCATCCTGCAGCACGCGGCGAATTTTCTTGTGCCGCTGATTCTCATGTTCGGCGTGTACGTCATTTTGAACGGACATATTTCCCCCGGCGGCGGCTTCTCCGGCGGCGCGATTATGGGCGCAGGCCTGATTCTGTACCTGAACGCGTTCGGCTTCAAGCGCACGGAGCGTTTCTTCACTTTCACGACGTTCAAGATTGTGTCCTGCGTCGCGCTGTCGTTCTATGCGCTGAGCAAGGCGTACAGCTTCTTCACCGGCGCGAACCATCTGCCGTCCATCATCACAACGGGTACGCCCGGCATGATTTTCTCCGCAGGGCTGATTCCGTACCTGAACATCGCCGTCGGACTGGTCGTCTGCTGCACGATGTACGCCTTCTATACGCTTTTCAGAAAGGGGGACATGTAAGCCATGAATTTTACGAACTACGAAGAAATGGCTGCCATGATTCTTTTCGGCATCGGCTTCACGACGCTGCTGCTGCACAAGAACATGATTAAGAAAATTATCGGTTTCTCGATGATGGACAGCGCCATTTACCTCTTTCTGGCGGTCAAGGGCTACATTGCGGGGCGGAAAGCGCCGATTGTGGTGGACGGCATTACGTCCATGGAAGCCTACATCAACCCCATTCCGGCAGGTCTGGTGCTGACGGGCATCGTCGTCTCCGTGTCGGTGACGGCGCTGATGCTCGCGCTGACCGTCCGGCTCTATCGGCAGTATCACACGCTGGATATTGACGAGATTACCGCACTCTGCCGGAAGGAGGAGGAAACCTGATGTCGCAGCCGCTCTGGCATTCCATCCCCTATCTGTGCATCCTGCTGCCGCTGGGTTCGGCGGCGGTGACCAGCGTCCTCAAGCCTCGGTGGGCGCGGTATTGGACGATGTTCGCGCTGCTGGTGGTCACGTCGCTCTCCGGCGTGATTTCCGCCATTTTCGCATCCGGCGCGGAGAGCTACACCTACATGATGGGTCACTTTCCCGCGCCGTGGGGCAACGAAATCCGCGCGGGTCAGCTGGAGGCCGTGACTGCCCTGTTCTTCAGCCTGATTATGCTGCTGAGCCTGCTCGGCGGCTTGAAAAAGATTGACGAACACATCGACCAGAACAAGGTCAGCCTGTACTACGTCGTGCTGCTGCTGCTGACGGCGGCGCTGATGGCGCAGGTGTACACGAACGATATTTTCACCGCCTACGTCTTCCTTGAAATCATGACGCTGGCGGCGTGTGCGCTGATTGCCATCCGCAAGCGCGGGCGCACGCTCGTCGCCGCGACGCGCTACATGATCATGAACCTGATCGGCTCAGGTCTTTTCCTGCTGGGCATCATCCTGCTGTACGACCTGACGGGTCACCTGCTGATGAGCAACATGAAGGAAGCGGTTGCGGCGCTGGCGAAGTCCGGGCAGTATCAAGTGCCGCTGACGGTTGTCGTCGCGCTGATTTCCATCGGTCTGTCCATCAAGAGCGCCCTCTTCCCGTTCCACACATGGGTGCCGGACGCCTACGCCTATTCTACCCCGACGTCCGCTGCGGTGCTGTCCTCCTTGGTCAGCAAGGGCTACATCTTCCTGCTGATCAAGATTATGTACCGCGTAATTGGGCTGGACGTCATTGTCTCCACTGGCATTCAGGATGTGCTGTTCGTTTTCGCGCTTGTTGGCATGGTGATGGGCAGCATTTCCGCCATTCGTCAGACCGACATTCGCCGGATGATTGCGTTCTCCTCCGTCGCGCAGATTGGCTATGTCTTCATGGGCATCGGCTTGGGCACGGATGAAGGCATGATGGCGGCAACGTTCCACATCTTCAGCCACGCAGTGTGCAAGAGTATGCTCTTCCTTGCCGCGGGCGGCTTAGCGGACGCTTCCAACAACTCCAAGAAGTTCCGTGACCTGCGCGGTGCAGGCTTCCGCAGCCCGATTGCGGGCGTGGCGTTTACCATCGGCGCGCTGAGCATGGTCGGCTTCCCATTCCTCGGCGGATTCGCATCGAAGCTGAATTTTGCCCTTGCCGCGATGGACGTCGGCGGCGCGCGGACGATGCTGGTGCTGATTACACTGGCAATTTCGACGTGGCTGAACACGCTGTACTTCCTGCGCACGGTGATTACGCTCTACCGCAAGCCTGTACCGGGGGCGGTGTATTCCGTCGCCCGCGGGCAGCGCGGCTTCTGCTTCAACGCCTCGCTGGTGGCGTTCTCCATCGTCAATGTGGCGCTGGGGCTTTTCGCGCAGACCTTCGTCAGCGCCATCACCGCGGGTCTGGCAACATTTGGGTAAGGGAGGAAACGAATGATGAATCTATGGTTGCTTCTTCCTCTGCTGCTGCCCATGCTGGCGGGGCTGCTTCTGCTGACAAAGCCGTTCGCGGAGGGGAAAATCCGCCGCCTGACGGTGCAAATCGGGTTGATTTTGACGCTCGTGTCGCTGCTTCCGGCGTTTCTGACGTCTGGGCGCGACCTGACGCTCTTCACGCTGTCGGACAACGTGGAAATTGCGCTGCATGTGGACGGCATCGGCATGTGCTTCTGTGTGCTGATGGCGTTCGTCTGGACGGCGGCGGGGTTCTACTCGTTTGACTACATGGCGCACGAGGGGCATGAAAAGCGCTTCTACTGCCTGTATCTGCTGACGCTGGGCGTGCTGATGGGGCTGTGCATGTCCGGGAGTCTGGTCACCTTCTACATGTTCTACGAAGCCATGACGCTGCTGACCATGCCGCTGGTGATGCACTCCGGCAGCAAGGAAGCCGTCGCGGCGGGCATTAAGTACCTGATTTACTCCGTCGTCGGCGCGTCACTGGTGCTGCTGGGCATTTTCGCGATTGCCCCGTACGCGCAGTCGCTGTCCTTCGCGCCCGGCGGCGCGCTGGACATGGCGAAAGTCGCGGGGCACGAGGGCTTTGTGCTGGCGATTGGCGGTGTGATGCTGCTTGGCTTCGGCGCGAAGGCGGGTCTGTATCCGCTGCACGGCTGGCTGCCCACGGCGCACCCAGCCGCGCCTTCCCCGGCGTCGGCGGTGCTGTCCGGCGTCATTACGAAAGCGGGCGTGCTGGGCCTTTTGCGCGTCATTTACTGCTTCCTCGGCGCACAGAACCTGCGCGGAACGTGGGTGCAGACGGTGCTGATGGCGCTCTCGCTCTTGACGGTTTTCATCGGTTCGCTGCTGGCGTACCGGGAGCACCACCTCAAAAAGCGGCTGGCATGGTCTACGGTCAGTCAGGTGAGCTACGTCGTGTTCGGGTTGAGCACGCTGCATCCGCTGGGGCTGCTTGGCGCCATGCTGCACGTCGTGTGCCACTCGCTGGTCAAGGACGTGCTGTTCATGGGTGCGGGCGCAGTCATCCTGAAAACGGGCGAAACGCAGGTGGATGCCCTCCGCGGTATCGGCAAGCGGATGCCGGTCACGATGTGGTGCTTCGCGATTGGAAGTCTTGGGCTGATTGGCATTCCGCCGTGTCTGGGCTTTTTCAGCAAGTGGGAGCTGGCGCAGGGCAGCCTTGCCATGACGGGCGTGGCTTCATGGCTGAACTGGTTCGGGCCCGTTGTGCTGCTGCTCTCCGCCCTGCTGACGGCTGGCTACCTGATGCCGATTGTTCTGCGCGGCTTCTTCCCCGGAAAAGACGCGCAAGTCGGCGAAAAGTGCGAAGCGTCCGCGTCGATGCTCATTCCGATGCTGGTGCTGACGGTGCTGTCAGTGGCGCTGGGCATGTTCCCGTCGCTGCTGACCGGCCTTCTTTCCCCCATTTTGACCGCACTGCTGTAAGGAGGAAGCGCATATGCTGTTATTCCTGACCATCGCGCTGCCCATGCTTGGCGGCGCGGCAATGGGACTGATGCGCTTTTCCAGCGCGAAATCCCGCGGAATCTACGTTGAAACCATCGTGCTGGCGACAAGCATCCTGACGTGGGTGCTGCTGCTCACCCGCACGGATACCACCTACGTCCTCTGCCACATGAACAGTGAGCTGGCGCTTGCGTTCCGCGTGGACGGCATGAGCTGCATTTTCGCAGGGCTGGTATCCATCCTCTGGCCGCTGGCGTCGCTGTACGGCTTTGAGTACATGCAGCACGAGGAGCGTCCGAACACGTTCTTCAGCTACTACACGATGAGCTACGCCGTCACGCTGGCCGTCGCGTTCTCGGCGAACCTGTTCTCGCTCTACGTCTTTTATGAGTGCCTGACGCTGATTACCCTGCCGCTTGTCATCCACAAGAAGGACACCATGTCCATCCGCGCAGGGCGCAAGTACCTCACCTTCTCCATCTCCGGCGCGGCGCTGGCGTTCATTGCGCTGGTGTTCATCATCTACTACGGCACGACGACGGACTTTGTGCTCGGCGGCGTGCTGGACGCGGAAAAAATCAGCGGGATGGAAGAACTGCTGAAATTCGTGTTCCTGCTGGCGTTCGTCGGTTTCGGCACGAAAGCGGCTGTTTTCCCGATGTACGCATGGCTGCCGGCGGCTTCTGTCGCCCCGACGCCCGTGACAGCGCTGCTGCACGCGGTGGCGGTCGTCAACGCGGGCGCGTATGCTGTCCTGCGCGTGATTTACTACTCCTTCGGCGCGTCGTTCCTCTACGGGACGTGGGCGCAGACGGTCGCTTTGCTGCTTAGCTGCTTCACGATTCTCTTCGGTTCGACAATGGCGGTTCGCGAGCAGCACTTCAAGCGCCGTCTGGCATACTCGACCATCTCCAACCTGTCCTACATGCTCATGGGCGCGGCGCTGATGACTCCCGACGGCATGACGGGCAGCTTGAGCCATCTGGTGATTCACGGCGTGATTAAGATTACGCTGTTCTACTGCGCGGGCGCGATTCTCATCAAGACCGGCAAGGAGTATGTGCAGGATCTGCGCGGATACAGCAGGATTATGCCTGCAACGTGCGGCATCTTCCTGCTGGGCAGCATTGCGCTGGTCGGCACGCCGCCGCTGGCAGGCTTCGTCAGCAAGTGGAATCTGCTGACCGCCGCGTCCGCCACGGAGCTGCCAATGGGAACCGTCGCGATTGTCTGCCTCATCATCTCCGCCATTCTGACGGCAATTTACCTCTTCACTGCCGCACTGCCGATGTACTTCCGCCCGCTCAACGCGGATCAGGCGCAATTGGCGGGGCAGAAGCTCGACCCCAGCTGGATGATGCTCTTTCCAATGGGGATTTTGTGCGCGCTGATGATAGGTCTGGGGCTGTGGTCGCAGCCGCTGGTGACATTCCTGCGGAATATTTCCGCTGGTGTGATTTTTTAAGGACAGGAGGAAAGAAAGATGACATCGTGGATTCTGATTTTGCTGACCTTCCTGCCCTTCCTCGCCGCCATCATCGCCTATATGCTTGGCCGCCGGGATGAACGCGCCATGAACGGGTTCGTGAGCATCACGGGCATTGTGATTTTCGCGCTGAGCGTAGTGCTGCTGTTCCTGCCGGAGGGCGAAGTCGCCCTGCCCGGCTTCTGCGGGCTGGGGCTGTACCTGCGCGCGGACGGCTTCCGCGGGCTGTACAGCTGCGTCGCCGCCTTCATGTGGATGATGACGGGGCTGTTTGCGCCAGAATACTTCCAGCATCACGGCAACAAGGCGCGGTACAGCTTCTTCACGCTGATGACGCTCGGTGCGACGCTGGGCGTGTTCCTCTCGGACAACCTCGGCACGACGTTCCTGTTCTTTGAAATCATGTCCTTCGCCAGCTATGCGTGGGTCGCGCAGGAGGAAACGCCGGGCGCGCTCAGGGCGGCGGCGACGTACCTTGCGGTGGCGGTCATCGGCGGTCTGACGACGCTGATGGGCTTGTTCCTCTTGCAGCATCAGCTGGGGACACTCGACTTTGCGTCCCTGCGCGCCGCCATGGGCCAGCAGGATGTAACCGTCGCGGTGTGGCTGACGCTGGTCGGCTTTGGTGCGAAAGCCGGTCTGTTCCCGCTGCATATCTGGCTGCCGAAAGCGCACCCGGTTGCGCCTGCACCCGCGTCGGCGCTTTTGTCGGGCATCCTGACCAAATCCGGCGTATTCGGGCTGATTGTGCTGTGTGCGAACCTGATGCAGGGCAATGCCGCGTTCGGCAATGCGCTGATGATTTTTGCCGCAATCACGATGTTCCTTGGTGCACTGCTGGCGCTGTTCTCCACCGACCTCAAGCGAACGCTCGCCTGCTCGTCGATGAGCCAAATCGGCTTCATCACGCTGGGGCTGTCGGTGATGGTGCTGCTGGGCGACGAAGGCACGCTGGCGGCGTATGGCAGCGTGATGCACATGCTGAATCACTCGCTCATCAAGCTGACGCTGTTCATCGCGGCGGGCGTGGTGTACATGAACCTGCACGCGCTGAATCTTGATGATATCCGCGGCTTCGGGCGCAAAAAGCCGCTGCTGCACATTGCGTTCCTGCTGGGGGCGCTGAGCATTGCGTGCATCCCGCCGCTGGGCAGCGGGTACAACAGCAAGAGTCTGCTGCACGAAGGGCTGCTGGAGCTGATTGGCGAAATGCAGGCGGCTGGCAGCGGGCATCAACGAAGAAGAAAGAGTTTCTGGGAATCATGGAGAAACTGATTCCGTGGTCGCAATGGGTCGGGATCGTGCAGCCGCACTATTACAAAGGAGAGCGCGGCAATAAGCCCTACGACTTGGAATTGATGCTCCGGATCTACGTGCTGCAGCACCTCTACAACCTCGCGGATGACGCGGCGCGCAATGAAATCATCGACAGCCGTGCGCTCTCACAGTTCTGCGGCGTGGACTCCAGCAATCAGGTGCCGGATGGCGATACCATCGGGCGTTTTCGGCATATCCTTGAGCAAAGCCAGCTCGGCGAGGCTTTTTTCACGAATGTGGTCGAAAGTTTGCAGAAGTGCAATCTGATGCTGAAAAAGGGAACAATTGTGGATTCGACGCTGATAGCCGCGCCTTCATCGACGAAAAACAAGGAAAAGCAGCGTGATCCGGAAGCTCATTCCGTCAAAAAGGGCAACCAGTGGTACTTCGGCTACAAGGAGCACATCGGTGTGGATGCGGACAGCGGACTGGTTCACACGGTGGAAACGAGAGCCGCCAATGTGCACGACAGCAACATGGTTGTCGAGCTTCTTCAAGGAACAGAGGAGGAAGTTTATGGTGACAGCGGGTATCTGGGTGCAGAAAAGAGGGATGATGCAGTTCTTGTCAGCAATGAAGGAAAGCCTATCCGGTATCAAATCAACAAGCGTCCGTCGCAGCTGAAGAAAGCAAGCGGCGAAAAGTTCGAGCTGCTCAAGGCAATCGAACATGCGAAATCCTCGGTGCGTTCCAAAGTGGAACATGTGTTTTGCGTGATAAAGAGAATCTTTCATTTCTTGCAAGACAGAGGACGGGAAAAAACTGCATCAGCATTGCTGCACGCACTTTTGCACCTTGCTTTGAAGGTTGCGTAACGAATTTATATGGTTTGGGCCTTGCTCGCAATCGAATGAAGGTTGCGTAACGATACGGTCTGTTCCGCCAGAAGATTGTGGACGGTCAGCAGGTCGAGCTGCCGGACTACTGGCTGGGCAACGGCAACGTGTGGGAAATGCCCGTAATGGAGGATGCCTGCGAGGTGCACTTCAACGGTCACGTTGAAATGGGCAACGAGAACGGCCGCACGGTGTTCCGTCACGTCGGCTACAACACGGTCGAGGCTGTCCCCTACGACATGCCGCTGGTGGGCTATGACACCTCCACCGTCAACAGTCTGCGCCTGTGGAGCGCCCGCGCCCCGAAGCGCATTGACCTGAGCGACTTCAACCACGGCCACTATGTGCAGGCGTCGGAGGAAAAGGAACTGGCGGAAGCTATCTCCAACATCCTCTACCCCGAAGACAACCACTACGAAGGCAAGCTGCTCCGCTTGAAGCAGCAGTATTTCTTCACCTCCGCCACCCTCCAGTACATCCTCAAGGACTTCAAGAAGCTCAACGGCACGAACTGGAGCAAGCTGCCGGAGAAGGTCGTCATCCACATCAACGACACGCATCCGGGTCTGGCGATTCCAGAACTGATGCGCCTGCTGATGGACGAAGAAGGCCTCGGCTGGGACGAAGCGCAGCAGATTGTCAGCCGCACGATGGCGTACACCAACCACACCATCATGGCGGAAGCGCTCGAAAAGTGGCCGGAAGACATGGTGAAGAGCCTGCTGCCGCGCATCTATCAGATTCTGGTGGAAATGAACAAGCGTCTCTGCGCGCGCCTGTGGAACTTCTTCCCCGGCGAAGCGGAGCGCGTGGGTCGCATGGCGATTATTGCCTACGGTTACATCCACATGGCGAACCTGTGCGTTGCCATGACGTTCTCCACCAACGGCGTGAGCAAGCTGCACGGCGATATCCTCAAGCAGGAGACGTTCCACGACTTCTACCTCGTTATGCCGGAGAAGTTCAGCGCAATTACCAACGGCATCACGCATCGCCGCTGGCTGATGGCGTGCAACCCGGAACTGACCAAGCTTATCTGCGACACCATCGGCACAGACTGGGTGAAAGATCCGGAATTGCTGCATGACCTTGCGCCCTATGCTGACGACGCGGCGTTCCGCGAGCAGTTTGAGAAGATTAAGCACAACAATAAGGTTCGCCTGTCGAATTTCCTGAAAGAACATCAGGGCGCAATCGTTGACCCGAACTTCATCTTCGACGCACAGTCTAAGCGGCTGCACGAATACAAGCGTCAGATGCTCAACGCTTTGCACATCCTTGTGCTGTACAACCGCATCGTCAACGACCCGAACTTCACCATGCACCCGCGTGTGTTCATCTTCGGCTCGAAGGCAGCGCCGGGCTACAACCGCGCCAAGCAGATTATCCGCTTCATCAACGGTCTGTCCGCGCTGATTGCCAAGCACCCGCGCGCCAGCAAGATGCTGCAGGTCGTCTTCCTCGAAAACTACGACGTGTCCAGCGCGCAGCTGCTGATTCCGGCAACCGAAATCTCCGAGCAGATTTCCACCGCGTCCAAGGAAGCCAGCGGCACGGGCAACATGAAGTACATGATGAACGGCGCCATCACGATCGGCACGATGGACGGCGCAAACGTCGAGATTTCCGAGCAGGTCGGCATGGATAACATCTACATCTTCGGTATGCGTTCCGACACGGTGCTGGATATGTACCGTGAGCGCAACTACAACCCGATGACCATCTTTGAGACGAATCAGGAACTGCGTCTGGCGTTGACCCAGATGATCGACGGCACCGTGCTGCCGGACGCGCCGAGCGCCCTGCAGGATTTGTATCACAGCCTGCTGATTGGCGACTGGGGCAACATGGCCGATCCGTTCTTCGTCCTGAAAGACTTCGGCTCGTACTCGATGGCGCAGCGCCGCATCGACGCGGATTATGCCGACCGCGACAAGTGGAACCGCATGGCGGTCATCAACACCGCAATGTCCGGTGTTTTCTGCTCCGACCGCACAATTCGCGAGTACAACGACACCATTTGGCATCTTGATCCGCTCAAGCGCAAGGTATAAACTGCATATTTTCGAGAGCACTGCGGAAAAATATCCATCCGCAGTGCTCCCGGTTCAAAAGTCCGGAGCATTTCGGGCTTTTTTGCCGTGTTTCCGCAATTATTGATGATTGGATGGATGGATATCATGCTGCTGCACGATTCCCACAACGAATTTTATCGCACGCCGTCCGGCCCTGCTCCGGCTGGCAGCAATGTTCTGATTCGCCTGCACTGCGACGAAGCGACGAGCGTCGTCCTGCGCACTTGGATGACGGAAGAACTTTGCTACACCATGCTGCCGACCGCTGAGCATGTCTGGGAAGTTGCCATTCCCCTGCCGACCACGCCGGGGCTTTTCTGGTATTACTTCCTGATTTACCGCAAGGACGGTCGCACCATCCGCTATGGCAACCAGCCGGACAAACTTGGCGGCGTCGGTGTCGCGTATGACCACGGCGAGCCGGAATCCTTCCAGATTACGCTCTACGACCCGGCTTACAAGACGCCGGAAGCCTTCCACGGGGCGAATATCTACCAGATTTTCCCCGACCGTTTCCGCCATGCGCAAACAAAAGCCGTTGATGACCGCAAAGACCGCTATGTCCACAAAAACTGGGACGAAGAGCTGCTGGGCGTGGGCGACCTGCGCGGCGGCAAGTATCAGGAACTGGATTTCTACGGCGGCACGCTGACCGGCATTCAGGAGAAGCTGCCCTACCTGAAGGACATGGGCATCGACATTATCTACCTGAACCCGATTTTCCGCGCACGGTCGAATCACCGCTACGACACGGGCGACTACACGCAGGTTGACCCGCTGTGCGGCACGAACACGGAGTTCACCGAACTGTGCGAAGCGGCGAAGAAAGTCGGCATCCGCGTAATGCTCGACGGCGTATTTTCCCACACGGGCGAAGACAGCGTGTACTTCAACCACTTCGGGCATTATCCGACGCTCGGCGCCTATCAGGGGCAATCCTCCCCCTACTACGACTGGTACACCTTCAACCACTATCCGGAAGACTACAAGGCATGGTGGGGCATTCTCTCCCTGCCGGAGCTGCGCAAGGACAATCCGGAATACCAGAAGTTCATGTTCCAGCCGCACGAGGGTGTTGTGCCGCGTTGGATTGAGGCGGGCAGCTGCGGCTGGCGGCTGGATGTGGCGGACGAATTGCCGGTGGACTTCCTGCGCAAGCTGCGCGCCGCCGCAAAGGCCGCTGACCCGGAAGCCGTTGTCTTGGGCGAAGTGTGGGAGGACGCGAGCAACAAGGTTGCTTACGGCGAAACGCGCTGCTACTGCACAGGCGACACGCTCGACAGCGTGATGAACTACCCCGTGCGCGAGGCGATTCTCAACTTTGTGATGGGCAAAACGTCCGCCAGCACCTTCGTGCGCCTGATTCACCATCAGGAGGAGGTTTACCCGGCGCAGTTCCGTTACGCGCTGATGAACCTCGTCGGCAGCCACGACCGCTGCCGTGCGCTGAACATTCTTGCTGGACGCGAATGTCAGGAACTTAGCAAGGCAGATCAGCAGCATGTCCACCTGAACGTGGAAGAGTACGAGTTAGCTGTGAGGCGCTACAAGCTTTGCATCGACCTGCTGTGCGCGCTGCCGGGCTGCGCAACGGTGTACTATGGGGACGAAGTTGGGCTGACCGGCTGCCACGACCCGTGGAATCGCCGCGCCTTCCCGTGGGGGCGCGAAGACAAGTCGCTGCAGAAATACGTCGCGAACAAGCTGCGCCATCGGCAGGAATCCGACCTGCTGCGCCTCGGCTACTGCGACATCGAAGCGCCGGATGACGACACGCTGCTCATTACGCGCCGCATGAAGGACGGTCACGACGCGCTTGGGCAGGAATCGACCGTCACGGGCAGGGAAATCATCAAGGTGTGCCGGAAACTGCACTAAAAGGTACAATTGCATAGCAATAGCGCCGCTTGGTTTCATTGTGAAATCAGGCGGCGCTTTTCGTTACTCAATCCCCGCCGGGCGCACAGTCGTCCGCCCTGTCGGCTCCTGCCACACGTCATAGAAGCCAATCAAGTTGCCCGGATTCGTCGCCCGATACACCTGCACGGCGCGGCGCAAATCCTCCCGCTCGATGCGGACGCTCAGCCCGCACCCCATCGCCACCGCGCGCGGCGTAATCATCACCGACGCACGAACCCCGTGCTGGCGCAAATCGCGTTCAAACGCCATCACCTGTTGACGCGAACGGAACGCCGCAATGCAAAACTCCTCCCTCATCGGTTCTACCGCCTCCTTTTCGCCATTAGAATAATATGAAAAAACGCCCGCCGAGGTTCGCGGACGATGGAGGAAAAGCGTCGATGATTTATCTGGACAATGCCGCGACGAGCTTCCCGAAGCCGCCGGAGGTCATTCGGGCAATGGCGGGCGTGGAGGAGAAGATGGGGGCGAATCCCGGACGCGGCGGGCATCGGCTGGCTCTGCGCGCGGGGCGGGTGGTGGAGCACTGCCGGGAGGAAGCCGCGCGGCTGCTGGGTGTGCATCATCCGGAGCGGATTCTGTTCACCGCAAACTGCACCGAAGCGCTGAATCTCGCCATTTCCGGCACGCTGCGGCGCGGCGACGAGGTCATCTGCTCCTACGCGGAACACAACGCAGTCATGCGGCTGCTCGACCGCTACGTTTCGCGCGGGGAAATCACGGTGCATATGCTTGCGCCGGATGAACGCGGTATCCTGTCCCCTGCTTCTCTACGCCGCGTCATCAGCCGCAAAACCGCACTGGTGATCATCGCCCACGCCAGCAACGTCACGGGGCTGATTCAGCCGATTGCACTGCTGGGCGCGGTCTGCCGGGAGCGCGGCGTTCCCTTGCTGGTGGATGCGGCGCAGACGGCCGGGATGGCGGACGTTTCGCCAGACGTGCTGCGCGCAGACATGGTGGCAATGCCGGGGCACAAAGGGCTGCTGGGGCCGCAGGGCACGGGACTGCTTGTGCTGGGCTACGGCATGAACCCTGAACCGCTGCTGCTTGGCGGAACCGGCTCGATGAGTGAGAGCGTCCGTCAGCCGGACATGCTGCCCGACCGCTACGAGAGCGGTACGGTGAACCTGCCCGGCATAGCGGGGCTGTACGCGGGGCTGAAGTTCGTGCGGGCGCACCGAGCGGAAATCGAGGAATACGAGCTGGCGCTGTGCGACCGCCTGCGCGCGCGGCTGCGGGAGATTCCCGGCGTGCGCATCCTCTGCGATGATGGGCAGGCGCATATGGCGATTACAAGCATCGTCGTGCCGGGGCATGACGGCGGAGCGCTGGCGGATGCGCTCGACGCAGCAGATATTGCCGTGCGCGCGGGGCTGCACTGCGCGCCGACCGTCCATGCGTGGTTGGGGACGCTGCAAAGCGGCGCGATTCGCTTTTCGCCGGGGCTTTACAACACGGCGCAGGAGATGGACGACACGGCGCTGCTGCTGGCGCGATTATTGCAAGCATAAGAAAACCCCTGCACCGTTTGCGTGATGCAGGGATTTTTCTGAATATGTGGTGAAGCCGCTTACCAAGACAGCACTTCGTGACCCGTATCCGTCACCAGCACCATGATTTCCCATTGCGCCGACGGTTTGCCGTCCGCCGTGAAGATTTCCCATGTGTTGCCCGGATGCGTTCCAACCTCGTCCGTACCCATATTGACCATCGGCTCGATGGTGAAAATCATGCCGGGAGCAAGCGCCATTTCCGTGCCGCGCTTCGTAACATAGCTGACCCACGGGTCTTCGTGGAACTCCAGCCCGCAGCCGTGGCCGCCAATTTCGCGCACGACGCGGTAGCCGTTCGCGCGGGCATGATCGTTGACCGCCTGCCCAACGTCGCCCAAGAAGCCCCACGGCTTCACCTGCGCCAAGCCCAGCTCGACGCATTCCTTCGTCACTTGCACGAGCTTGCGATTTTCGTCGCTGACGTCGCCGATGCAGTACATGCGGGAGGAATCGGAAAAATAGCCATTCAGAATGGTCGAGCAGTCCACATTGATGATGTCGCCGGATTTCAGCACAACGTGCTTCGACGGGAAGCCATGGCAGACCTGATCATTCACTGACGTGCAGACGCTGTACGGGTAGCCCTCGTAGTTCAGCGGTGCGGGAATGCCGCCCATGTCGCGCGTCATGGTGGACACGATGTCGTCGATTTCTGCCGTCGTCATGCCCTCATGAATTTGCTTTCCAATTTCGTCCAGCACGGCAATATTGATTTTGCAGCTTTCCTTGATTTTTTCAATCTGCTCCGGCGTTTTAATCATCTTATGCGTCGGAACGATGTGCCCCTGTGCCGCCAGCGACGCAATCTGCTGGTCAAACGCACAGTGGCAGCTCTTGTACTTGCGGCCGCTCCCGCACCAGCAAGGGTCGTTGCGTCCCGGCAGATGCGGAAACGAGAAGGCAGGGAAATTCATACACTTTCCTTTCTACGATGGCACTCAGCGGTGGTCGCCGAGGAAGAAAATCGCCAGCGTACCGGGGCCGGAGTGGGAGCCAATGACTGGGCCGACATACGTCACCAGAACGCCCGCAATGCCGGGGATTTCCGCCTTGATGATGTCCGCCAGCGCGTTCGCCTCATCCTCGCAATCGCCATGGCTGATGAAAATCATCTGCCCTTCCGGGTTGACGATATGCTCCTTGACGCGGTTGGCAAGGATACGGATGCTGCGGCGGCGACCCGTCACCTTCTCCACAACTGCCAAATGACCTTCCTCATCAACGTGCATAATCGGCTTGATACGCACAAGCGAACCGACAACCGCGCTGGTTGCAGACAGGCGGCCGCCGCGATAGAGGAACATCAGGTCATCGACGGTGAACCAGTGAATCAGGTGCTGAATATGCTCCTTGACCCACTTTGCGTTCTCCTCGATGGACATGCCCTGTTCGCGGTTCTGCAGCGCATAATGCACCAGCAGGCCCTCGCCTGCCGACGCGCATCGGCTGTCAATCACGATGATTTTCTGATTCGGGTACTTCGGCGCAAGTTCCTTCGCCGCGTCCGCTGCGGCGGCATAAGTGCCGGACAGTCCGCTGGAGAACGTAATGCAAAGGACATCTTGACCCTCGTCCAGCAGCTTCTGGAAGCATTCCTCCCACGTCGCGGTATTGACGGCGGAGGTCTTAATCACCACGCCGCTGCGGAGCTGACGATAAGTCTCCTTTTTCGCCACTTCCGACGTTCCCGGAACGGAGGAAACGCCATTGATTGTGCAGGAAAGCGACACGATGTGGAAATCATGCTGTGCCTCCACCCAAGACTGCGGCATGTCAGTGGAAGAATCCGTAACAATATAGTACATTTTTGTCCTCCTGATGTGCTTTGGGGGAGCAGCGCTGCCTGCAGGCAGCGTCCACCTTCGCTTGTCTCCGAATCAGGATGTGCAGATTTGGAAACAATGCAGCTCTGCGGTCGCGCAAAAAAGGAGACAGAGGCTCTCACCTCTGCCTCCTGCGCAGACACATCAAATAGAAAAGATGCTCCCAGAGTGACGATGCACTGCATGTTTTTCACCCGCTATTAAAGCAGGTAGGTGTCCTGCCGTCTGCATCTGCCTTCCCCTGGCGTTTTGCAACGGGGGCATGACATAGCCGAACATAGACCCGGACTCCATTTGTTGAAATGTGGGGAAAACCAGCGTGCTGTCAGACACCCCAGGAGCATCTCCCCCTGCCTTTCATTATAAGCAGGAGGAATCGCCGTGTCAAGAGGATTTTGAAATCAAATCAAACGAAATCGCAAACTTCCACGTTTAGAAAGGGAATGTTTGAAAATCAACAGCTTTCTGATGTGGATGATGTCTTCGCCATTCGCGGCTGCTTAGCGCTGCACGCGGCCCGTGCCGGAACCCTTCATCAGGCTCTCGACCTCGGAGACGGAGACGCGGTTGTAGTCGCCCAGAATCGTGTGCTTCAGGCAGGATGCCGCCACAGCGAACTCCAGCGCGGTCTTTTCGTCCGCGTAGGTGTTCAGACCGTAAATCAGGCCGCCGCCGAAGGAGTCGCCGCCGCCCACGCGGTCAACGATATCGGTGATGGCGTACTTGCGGGAGAGGAAGAAGTCCTTGCCGTTGTACAGGCAGGCAGACCAGTCGTTGTGGTTGGCAGACTTCGACTCACGCAGGGTAATCGCCACGCGCTTGATGTTCGGGTAGGTCTGCATTGCCAGAGACGCAATCGCCTTGTAGTTCTCGATGTTCAGCGCGCCGTCTTCCACGTCGCCCTGAGATTCCGCTTTCAGACCCAGAGACTTCTGGAAGTCCTCTTCGTTGGCGATAACGGTGTCAACATACTTGACCAGCTCGGTCATGACTTCCTTGGCGTCCTTGCCGTACTTCCAGAGGTTCTTGCGGTAGTTCAGGTCGCAGGACACATGGATGCCCTTCGCCTTCGCCGCCTTCACCGCTTCCAGAGACAAATCCGCCGCGCCCTGAGAAATGGCGGGGGTGATGCCGGTCAGGTGGAACCACGTCGCACCCTCAAACGCCTTGTCCCAGTCGATGTCGCCGGGCTTGGCTTCCGCGATGGCAGAACCCGCGCGGTCATAGATGACCTTGGAGGGACGCTGCACAGCGCCGGTTTCCAGATAGTAGATGCCCATGCGGCCGTCCTTGCGGACAATCTTAGTGGTATCAACGCCGAAGCCGCGCAGTTCGCGGATGCAGGCATTGCCGACATCGTTGGTGGGCAGCACGGTCACGAACGCGGTTTCCATGCCGTAGTTCGCCAGAGAAACAGACACGTTCGCCTCGCCACCGCCGAAGGTCGCTTCAAGGGAGGGAGACTGGAACAGGCGCTCATACGCCGGGGACTTGAGGCGAAGCATGATTTCGCCGAACGTTACAACCTTAGCCATTGGATTTTTCCTCCTAATTTTATACTGGCAAATGATGCCTATGAATTACTTCTGCACCAGATGGAACGCGAAGCCGCCGATTTCGTCTTCCAGATAGATGGCGATCAGCTTGCCGTTCTTCACCACAGCGCTGTCCTCAATGAACTTGAAGCCACGCTGTTCCAGATGCCACTTCGCGCGCGGAACGCTGTTCGTACCGATAGCGATGTGACCGTTCGTGCCGCGGCCCTGCTTCTTCATCAGCTCGTAGCCCGTGCCGACAAAGTTGGAGGAGTTGCCCTCCTTGATGGGCCAGCCCATGAGCGCGGAAATCTTCTTCGCCGTCTCCATGGAGCTTTCCGCGTCGGGGCAGTTCAGACCAATGTGGCGCACTTCAAAGCCGAGCATCTTGTCCACCGCAGAGCGGGTCAGGTCAGTGATGCGCTGCCAGTCCTTCGCAGCCACCGCGTCCTTCGGCACCATCCAGGAGCCGCCGCAGCAGAGAATCTTGTCGAACGCGAGGTAGTCGAGCATGTTGTTCTCGTTGATGCCGCCCGTGGGCATGAACTTCATGTCCGGGTACACAGGCGCCATCGACTTGATGAGCTTCAAGCCGCCGACCGCTTCCGCCGGGAACAGCTTGACAGCCTTCAGGCCGTACTGAATCGCAATCTGCACATCAGACGGATTCGCCGTGCCAGGGCAGACAGGGATGCCCCTCTCCACGCAGTACTTCACCACGTCAGGAGACAGACCGGGGGATACAATCGCCGCCGCGCCAGCATTCACCGCACGGTCGACCTGCTCCGTCGTCAGCACCGTGCCCGCGCACAGCAGCACATCGGGCATGGCTTCATGCACGCGGCGGATGGCTTCCTCCGCAGCCGCCGTGCGGAAAGTGATTTCCGCCACCGGCAGACCGCCGTCAGACAGCGCCTTGCACAGCGGCACAGCGTCGTCCGCATCATTAACAGCAATGACCGGCACGAGGCCAGCCAAAGACAGCTTCTCCAAAAATTCCATGACACATCGTCCTTTCTCTGTGGTCTTACGCGTGCTTGTAAGCGTTTACAAGCGGTCATGCGGATGAAGGAAGGCTCGCTCCCTATCCACTTGACGTACACGAACTGAACCAGTATCATCATACAACGTTTTCTGTCTTCCGTCAAGGGAAAATGCAGCATTCTGCACATTTTTCGCGGAAAAAACGCGCAGACGGGGCGAAAGGGCGCGTCAGGAGCATCTTGCGAAATAACGCCAAGCATGGTATAATAAAATCAGCATGAAAAGAGCGTTCATGCTCTTTCACAGAGAGAGGGATGAAGGATGAGCCAAGTCATTTCGTTCAAATGTCCGTCGTGCGGCGGCTATTTGGTTTTCGACCCGGTCAAGCAGCGTTTCCAGTGCCCTTATTGCGGTGGCAGCTTTGCTGAAAATGAGCTGAAGGAACAGTCCGAGCAGCGACAGCAGGCGGCGGAACAGGCCCGCAGTGCGGAGCCCAATTCGGAGCTGCGTTCCTATCACTGCCAAATGTGCGGCGCGGAAATCGTGACCGATACGACGACCGCCGCAACCCGATGCTACTACTGCCACTCCCCCGTTGTGCTGAATGACCGTCTGACCGACGAGTTCCGCCCCGACGGCGTGATTCCCTTCAAGCTGGACAAAAAGGCGGCAGAGGCGGAGTTCAAATCGTTCATCAGCAAAAAGCGCTTCGTACAGCCGGATTTCTTCTCGCAGGCGCAGATGGAGGATTTTTCCGGCGTCTACTATCCCTACTGGTCGTGCGATATTTCCGGCGAAGGCTCGTTTGATGGCGAAGGCACAAACGTCTCTATCCGCAACGGCGCGAAGGAGACCGTCACCATCACGCGGATTTTCGCCGTCCACCGCGAAGGGCGGCTGACGTTCCGGCAGATGATTCGCAAGGCGCTGACCAAGGCGGACGGCAAACTGTCCGACGGCATCCACCCCTATCAAATGGAGGACGTGAAGCCCTACGAATCGGGCTATTTGAGCGGCTTTCTGGCGGAAAAGCGCGATATTGAGCAGGACGCGGCGAAGCAGTCGATGGTGACGGAGGCGAAAGGATACGCCGAGCGCATGTTCACCAGCGTGGAGAACCCCTACAACACGCTGACAGGCCGCGCGAAGTTCGAGCCGGATTCTGTCAAGACGAAATACCTGCTGCTGCCCGCATGGGTGCTGACCTACAAACACCGCGCGGACGGCGAACCCTACTACTACATGATGAACGGGCAGACGGGGCGCATCTGCGGCAAACTGCCGATTAACAAGGGCAAGCTGTACGCGGTCGGCGCGCTGATTGGCGGCATCGTGTTCGGGCTGCTGTGTCTGGGAGGTGCGATTCTGTGGTAAAGAAGCTGACAGCGTTTCTCCTTTTGATGATGCTCACGCTGACCCTCGCCTTGGCGGACACGCAGGTGCAGGATGACGCGGGGCTGTTCACGGCGGACGAAATCGCCGAAATCAGCGCCATTTGCGACCGCATTGAAAGCGCGTATCAGGTGGATATGTTCGTGCTGACGAGCCGGGACGTGCCAAGCGGGCAGACGACGGCGTACGCGGACGACTACTTCGATTACAACGGTTTGGGGATGGGCGACGACCGCGCCGGGATGCTGTACCTCATCGACATGAGCAACCGGAAGTGCTGGATCAGCACATGCGGCGTGATGATTGACTACATCACGGATGAGCGCGAAGAGGGCATCCTCGACGCAGGCTGGGACGAGATGCTGGATAAGGAATACGGCCAATCCGTCATCAAGGTGCTGAAGCAGACCGAGAAGTACCTGAAGCAAGGGCGCACAAGCGGTCAGTTCCGCTACGATGAAGTCACCGGCAGGCGTCTGACCGAGCTCTATGAGCCGGAAAACACGCTGACGGGCATGGAAATCCCCATTGCGGCAATTGCGGGCCTGGCAGTCATGGTGTGTCTGGGAGGTGCGATTCTGTGGTAAAGAAGCTGACAGCGTTTCTCCTTTTGATGATGCTCACGCTGACCCTCGCCTTGGCGGACACGCAGGTGCAGGATGACGCGGGGCTGTTCACGGCGGACGAAATCGCCGAAATCAGCGCCATTTGCGACCGCATTGAAAGCGCGTATCCGGTGGATATGTTCGTGCTGACAAGCCAGGACGTGCCGAGTGGGCAGACGACGGCGTACGCGGACGACTACTTCGATTACAACGGTTTGGGGATGGGCGACGACCGCGCCGGGATGCTCTACCTCATCGACATGAACAACCGGCAGTGCTGGATCAGCACGCGCGGCGTGATGATTGACTACATCACGGATGAGCGCGAAGAGGGCATCCTCGACGCGGGCTGGGACGAGATGCTGGATAAGGAATACGGCCAGTCCGTCATCAAGGTGCTGAAGCAGACCGAGAAGTACCTGAAGCAAGGTCGCACAAGCGTTCAGTTCCGCTACGATGAAGTCACCGGTAGGCGTCTGACCGAGCTCTATGAGCCGGAAAACATGCTGACGGGCATGGAAATCCTCATTGCGGTGATTGCGGGTTTGGCGGTCACGGGCATCTTCATTGCATCCGTGAACGGAAAATACAACCTCAAGGGCAGCACCTATTCCTACGACCTGAACGGGCTGGCGAGCGTCAAACTCAGCCGGAATGACAGTCACTTCGTGCGCGAGCACGTCACACGCGTCAAGCACCCTGATCCGCCGTCTTCCAGCCATGGCGGCAGCAGTCATGGCAGCGGCACGCACGTTTCGTCCAGCGGCGCAACCCACGGCGGCGGAGGACGCAGCTTCTGATGCGCACCGCTCGAAAACAGCAATGCAGCAGGGTTCTGCGCAATACCTTCGGCGTCAGCGGCTTTCGCCCCGGTCAGGAGCAGGCGGCTGACGCCTTGCTTGACGGGCGGGATTTGCTCTGCATCCTGCCCACTGGCGCAGGCAAAAGCCTCTGCTGGCAGCTTCCAGCGCTAATGATGGATGAGTTGACCGTCGTCATTTCGCCGCTGATTGTCCTCATGCACGACCAAGTTCGCCACCTGCGGGAGAGGGGTATCCCCAGCGTCCATCTCGACAGCCTGATGACCCCCGCCGAACGCGCCGACGCGCTGAATCAGCTCACGCGCGGTCAGGCAAAAATTGCTTTTCTTGCGCCGGAGCGGCTGAATCACCCGGAGATTCACGCGCTCTGCCAGCAGCGTCCTCCCGCGATGGTCGTCGTGGACGAAGCGCACTGCGTGGTGCAATGGGGCGACGCGTTCCGCCCGTCGTATCAGCAGATTGGGCAGTTTGTGTCGTCGCTCCCCCGCCGCCCGGTGCTGTGCGCCATGACCGCAACCGCCGACAAGCAGTTGCAGCGCGGCATTGTACAGTCGCTGGGGCTGCGGCATCCGAAGCGCATCGTCATGCCCGTAGAACGCCCAAATCTGCATTACAGCGTCCTGCCGACGGCACACGTCACAGACGCAATTCTCCGCGCGCTGCAAAAAACTCCGGGCAAAGCGGTTGTGTTCTGCCGACTGCGCGCGCGGACGGAATCACTGGCAGAGCGGCTGAACCGCGCCGGAATCCCCGCTGCGGCGTATCATGCGGGGCTAAATCGCGAAGAGCGAAACTGCGTGATACAGGCATACTTGTCCGGGCGCATCCGCGTCGTGACGGCGACATCCGCATTCGGCATGGGCGTGGATATTCCTGACATTCGGCTGATTCTGCACGATCACCTGCCGACGAACATGATTGACTATGTGCAGCAGTCAGGCCGAGCGGGGCGCGACGGAGAAACCGCCTATGCGCTGCTGCTCTTCTCCCCGGCGGATTTGCTCCGCTTTCACACGCGCTGCCAGCAGATTCGTGTGCAGCACAAACACCGTCCATTCACGCAGTACGCCTTGATTCAGCGCGAATGGCGGCCGTACCGCCGCGTGCTGCGCTTCTGTCTGCAAGCACCGTGCCTATCGCAGGGAATCTCCGCCGCATTCGGTCAGAAAAGCGCGCCCTGTGGGAACTGCTCGGCGTGCCGGAGCGGCGCAATCGACAAGGAAATCCCGAATATCCCGCGGATGACAGTGCAGGAACTGTACTGCTGGATTTTGCAGCTGCATCGGGATGAATTGCATCGGCGAAATCCGCATCAAGAGCAGGCGACAAACGCACAGCTTCGCGAAATTGCGGAGACGATGCAGCTGCCGGACAATCTGCCCGGACGCGAGACGTATTTCCCCTATCTGCGCGCGTTTCAGTCTCATCCATAAGAGAGCCCCGGTATCATGTGCCTAATCAGGCTGATACCGGGGACTTTTCGTATTATTCCGCGGCTTTCACGGCTTCAAACGCCTGCTCCAAGTCCGCAATAATGTCGTCGATATGCTCCGTGCCGATGGACAGGCGAATCGTGTTCTGCGCAATGCCCTGATCCGCCAGCTCTTCGTCCGTCAGCTGAGAATGCGTCGTCGTTGCCGGGTGAATGACAAGGCTCTTCACGTCCGCGACGTTCGCCAGCAGAGAGAAAATTTTCAGGCTGTCGATAAACTTGTGCGCTTCCTTCTGCTGCCCTTGATGTTGAAGGTGAAGATGGACGCGCCGCCGTTCGGGAAATACTTCTCGTACAGCGCATGGTCGGGGTGCTCCGGCAGAGACGGATGGTTCACATGCTCCACCTGCGGATGATGCGCAAGGTACTCCACGACCTTCTTCGTGTTCTCCGCGTGGCGCTCCAGACGCAAGGACAGCGTCTCCACGCTCTGCAGGAGCAGGAAGGCATTGAAGGGCGAAATCGTTGCGCCCGTGTCGCGCAGGAGAATCGCGCGGATGTAGGTGACGAACGCCGCCGGGCCGACCGCGTCTGCGAAGGAAACGCCGTGGTAACTCGGATTCGGATCAGCAATCGCCGGATAATGCCCGCTCGCCTTCCAGTCGAACTTGCCGGAATCGACGATGATGCCGCCGAGCGTCGTGCCGTGACCGCCGATGAACTTCGTCGCGGAATGCACAACGATGTCCGCGCCGTGCTCAATCGGGCGAATCAGGTAGGGCGTGCCGAACGTGTTGTCAATCACCAGCGGAAGGCTGTGCCGATGGGCGATTTCCGCAATTGCGTCAATGTCGGGAATATCGCTGTTCGGGTTGCCGAGGGTTTCCAGATAAATCGCGCGGGTGTTGTTCTGAATGGCGTTCTCAACCTCGGCGAGGTTGTGCGCATCCACGAACGTCGCGGTGATGCCGAAATGCGGCAGGGTGTGTTCGAGCAGGTTGTAGCTGCCGCCGTAAATCGTCTTTTGCGCGACGATGTGACCGCCATCCTGCGCCAGCGCCTGAATCGTGTAGTTAATCGCCGCCGCACCGGATGCCAGCGCAAGGGCCGCAACGCCGCCCTCCAGCGCCGCAATGCGCTTTTCCAGCACATCCTGCGTGGAGTTGGTCAGTCGGCCGTAGATATTGCCCGCATCTGCCAGACCGAAACGTGCGGCGGCATGGGCGGAGTTCTTAAAGACGTAGGACGTGGTCTGATAAATCGGGACAGCGCGGGAATCGGTCGCGGGATCGGGCTGTTCCTGCCCAACATGCAGCTGAAGGGTTTCAAACTTGTAATTGCTCATCGTGATGTCCTCTTGTCTTTTTATGTCGATTTATGTCGATAAGTTTTGAGAAACTGAGGATTTGACCAAAAAATAACCGGGGCTTGTTCTTCGCAAACTCCCGGACAAATGGTCGATGTCAACGACGATATGCTTCGGCTGAGCGGTACGCAAAACGAAGCACCCGACCATACTGCTTTGTCCGGGAGCGTCGCATTCGATTGCCGCACAGTTCTCTCTGATAATTCCGCTTCAGCATCCTGCGCCACCTCCTTGCTTCGTGTTTGCTCAAATCCAACATCATCATACATGATATTCTCTACCATGTCAATAGGTTTTCTGTATTTTGCGTGTATTTGGGAACACAAGAAAAGCCGAAGCATTTCTGCCTCGGCTGATACGATTAGTCCAGATTCTCCGAATGGTGCTTGACGCGCAGACGGGTCAGCGCGCGCGCCAGCTGCGCCTGCGTTTCCAGATACTCGCGGCGGCTCTGCTTTTGCAGCAGGGCTTCGCGCGCCGCGTCCGCCTTCTGCTGATTGCGGATGCGGTCGATGTCCTCCGGCTTTTCCGCCGTCTCCACCAGCACCAGCACATGGTTGTCCTCAATCTTGATCATCCCATGCGACACGGCAGCCAGACGCGGCTTTTCGCCGGGAACGGTGTAGCTGAGTTCGCCGGGGCTGATGGCGGCAATGGCGTTGCTGTGGTGCGCCAGCACACCGCACTTGCCATCGGGCGTCGGCACAACCAGCGATTCGCATTCGCCCTCATAGAAGGCGGACGACGCGGAGAGGATATTGAGCTGAAACGTGTCCATCGCTTACTGCTCCTTCGCGGCTTTGGCTTTGACATCCTCAATCGTGCCGACGTTGAAGAAGGCGGATTCAGGATAATCGTCCATTTCGCCGGACAGAATCGCCTTGAAGCTGCGGATGGTGTCCTTCAGCGGGACATACACGCCCTTGATGCCCGTGAACTTCTCCGCAACGTGGAACGGCTGGGACAGGAAGCGCTGCACCTTGCGGGCGCGCGCAACCGTCAGACGATCCTCTTCGCTGAGTTCTTCGATGCCCAAGATAGCAATAATATCCTGCAAATCAGCGTATTTTTGCAGAATTTCCTGCACCGCACGCGCCGTTTCGTAGTGCTCCTGACCGACGATATCCGCCTCCAGAATACGGGAGGTGGATGCCAGCGGGTCAACGGCCGGGTAAATGCCCTGCTCGGAAATCTTACGGCTCAAAACAGTCGTTGCGTCCAGGTGGGTGAACGTCTGCGCAGGGGCGGGGTCAGTCAAGTCATCGGCAGGAACATAAACCGCCTGTACGGACGTGACAGAGCCGTTGCGCGTGGAGGTAATACGCTCCTGCAGCTGCCCCATTTCGGTCGCCAGCGTCGGCTGATAGCCAACCGCGGACGGCATACGCCCCAGCAGGGTCGAAACCTCCGAACCTGCCTGCACGAAACGGAAGATGTTGTCGATGAACAGCAGCACGTCCTTATGCTCCACGTCGCGGAAGTACTCCGACATCGTCAGCCCGGACAGCGCCACGCGCATACGCACGCCCGGCGCTTCGTTCATCTGCCCAAAGACCAGCGCCGTCTTGGAAATGACGCCGCTTTCCATCATCTCGTTCCACAGGTCGTTGCCCTCGCGGCTGCGTTCGCCAACGCCGGTGAAGATGGAATAGCCGCCATGCTCGGACGCGACGTTGGTAATCAGCTCCTGAATCAGAACCGTTTTGCCGACGCCAGCGCCACCGAACAGGCCGATTTTGCCGCCCTTGGCATACGGCTCCAGCAGGTCAATGACCTTGATGCCGGTTTCCAGAATGCTCACGACCGGGCTTTGCTCGGCAAAGGACGGCGCTTGGCGGTGGATGCTCCATTTTTCGGTGGATGCCGGAAGCGCCTCGCCGCCGTCAATCGGGTCGCCCAGGACGTTGAACATGCGCCCCAAGGTCGCGTCGCCGACGGGAACACTGATGCCGCGTCCAGTCGCCTCCACCGTCATGCCGCGCGAAAGCCCTTCGCTGGGCGCCAGCATGATGCAGCGGACAGTATGTTCATCCATGTGCTGCGCCACTTCCATGGTGCGCACTTCGTCTTCCACTTGGACGCGCAGTGCTTCGCGAATCTTCGGCAGCTGTCCCTCCTGAAACTCACAGTCCACCACAGGGCCGGACACCTGCACGATTTTGCCATAGCTCAGCATGACTGCACCTTCTTTCTTTTCTGTGCCTTTGCGCCGGAGGATACCTCGGTAATCTCCTGCGTAATCGACGCCTGACGCACGCGGTTATACTGCACCGAGAGCGACGCAAGCATCTTGTCGGCATTTTCCCCGGCGGAGGACATAGCGGTCATGCGGGCGTTCTGTTCCGCACAGAAGCTGTCCACCAGCGCGCTGTACACGAAACCCGTGATATAACTGCGGATGACGTTGTCCAGCACCGCCTCAACGCCGGGCGTAAACTCAAAGTGAACACTGCCCGGCGCGGCGACGGACGCGAAATCGCCCCGGTGAAAGGGCAGAAGGCGCGTGCTGGTCGCTTCGGCACTCAGGCTGTTCTTCATATCGGTATAGACAATGAACAATTTCTGGAACTCGCCATTGTCGTAGCGTTCCAGCAGGATATCGCAGATTTCGCGTGCGCGGTGCAGCGTCGGATTCTGCGCGGGATAGAGGAAGGACTTCTCAATCGGGATGCCCGCCTGCGCAAAATGCTGGCGGCCATATTCACCCACGACGAACAGCTCCGTCTCCGGATGCTCATGCAGCATTTCCCGCGCAATTTTGAGCACATTGTGGTTATACGCGCCCGCCATGCCCTTATCCGCCGTGATGACGAGGCAGGCGTACTCCCCTTCCAGCTTCGGCGCACCCGCCGGCGGATAGAAGTAGCGGCTGTCCACGTCCGGAACGGTGCGGAAGATGCGCTTGATTTCGCCTTTGAGCGCGTCGAAGTACGGGCGGGTACGGTTCAGCTCGTTCTTCGCCTTGCGCAGCTTCGTGGAGGAAATCAGGTACATGGCGTTGGTGATTTTCTGCGTATCCTTGATGCTGGCGATGCGGCTTTTGATTTCCTTTGCGCTCGGCATGGATTACTCCTTCCTGAAGCGCTCAGCGTTCGCGGCGAGATATTCCTCCGCGATGCGCAGAATCTCCTGCTTCATATCGTCCGTCAGCACCTTTTCGTCTTCCAGCGAACGGCAGAGGTCGGAATGTTCCTGCTCGAAGTGATCAAGCAGCGCATCACGGAAGTCCGTCACGTCCTTCACTGCCACCTTCGACAGTACATGCCCCATCGCACACACCAGCACAATGACCTGCTGGTGCATACTCAGCGGATGATATTGCTTCTGGCGGAGGATGCGCATCAGGCCCTGCCCATAGTGCAGCTGTTCCTTCGTGCTGTCATCCAAATCGCTGGAGAACTGCGTAAATACTTCCATCTCGCGGTACTGCGCCAAGTCCAGGCGCAGGCTGCCGGTCGCTTTCTTCGTCGCCTTCGTCTGCGCCGCGCCGCCAACACGGGACACGGACAGACCGACATTGACTGCCGGGCGCTGGCCCGCAAAGAACAGGTCGCTTTCGAGGAAAATCTGACCGTCGGTGATGGAAATGATGTTCGTCGGGATATACGCGGACACGTCGCCCGCCTGCGTCTCGACAATCGGGAGCGCGGTCATGCTGCCGCCGCCGAGCTTGTCGCTCAGGTGCGCCGAGCGCTCCAGCAGACGGGAATGCAGGTAGAACACGTCGCCCGGATATGCCTCGCGGCCCGGCGCGCGCTCCAGCAGCAGACTCATGGCACGGTAGGCAATGGCGTGCTTGGAGAGGTCGTCATAGACAATCAGCACATCGCGGCCCTTGTGCATGTAATATTCCGCCATCGCGCAGCCCGCGTAAGGCGCAATGTACTGCATGGTGTCCGCTTCGCCCGCCGTTGCGCTGACGACGACGCAGTAGTCCATTGCGTCGCGCTTGCGCAGGTTCTCCACCAGCTGGGCAACGCTCGATGCCTTCTGACCGATGGCAACGTACACGCAAATAACGTTCTTGCCCTTCTGATTCAGCATGGCGTCCAGCGCAATCGCCGTTTTGCCCGTCTGACGGTCGCCGATAATCAGTTCGCGCTGACCGCGGCCAATCGGGAACATGGCGTCGATGGACAGCAGACCTGTTTCCATCGGCGTATCAACACTTTGACGGTCGATGATGCCGGGCGCGGGTTCTTCCACTGGGCGATAGCCGTCCGCCGGAATCGCGTCTCCCCCGTCAATCGGGCGACCGAGCGCATCCACGACACGCCCCAAGAACGCGTCGCCCACGGGAACACCCGCGGTCTTGCCCGTGCGCGCAACCTTGCTGCCCGCGGAAATATCATCGGCATTGTCAAACAGGATGCAGCCCGTCTCGTTGCGGCGCAGATCCTGCACCATGCCTTTGATACCGTTGTCAAACATGAGGATTTCGCCATACGCGGCATGTTCCAGCCCCTCGACAACCGCAATGCCGTCGCCAATGGACTTGACCGTCCCGACTTCGCTGCTCTTGGCAAGCAGACGGAACTCGTCGATGCTGCTGCGCAGAAGCGGAATGATGTCCTTGCGCGTGTTCTTCGCCACAAGCTGCTCCACCTGCTGGCGGAACTGCTCCATGCGCCCCTTCGCGCTCCAGTCGTAGACCTCGCTCCCCACATGCAGCTGGAAGCCGCTCTTCAGCGACGAATCCTGCTGGATGGTCAGCGCGACGTCTTCGCCATACTTTTTCTGGAGGAAGGCGCGGATGCCCTGCTCCTGACGCTCATCCGGCGGCGTGACGCAAAGCAGCGTGGCCGTCAGACGGCTCTGCTTCGTATCAGTCATGGTCATTCTCCTCCTGCGCAGCCTTCAGGAAGCTGTCATAGAGTGCCTTGTCGAACGCGGGGTCGTTTTCTTTGTCCATCAGCTTGCCCGTAGCGGACACAACCATCTGGGCAATGTCCTTCTTCGCGCCTTCGAGCATGGCATTGCGCTCCTGCTCGGCGGCACCGCGGGCATTCTTGAGCAGCTTGTCCGCGTCTGCCTGTGCGCGCTGCATCCGCTCCTGACGCTGACGGTCAGCTTCCTGCGCGGCAGCGGCGTTCTTCTGGCGGATTTCTTCATCCGCACCCGCCAGCTTCGCGTTATACTCCGCCAGCGTCGCTTCCGCCTGCGACTTCGCCTCCTGCGCCTGCTTCTCCAAATCAGCAAAGTGATCCTCGCGCTTCTTCATGAAGGCGACAACCGGCTTATACAGCAGCATGTACAGCCCGAACGCCAGAATCACGAAATTGAACATGTGCAGCAGAATCTGCTGGAAATTGATATTCAGCGGCATATCTTCACCTGACTGAACAGACGTTTATAGCCGTCTGTTCCCTTTCCTGCTCAAAGAAATTACAGAACGAAAACGACCAGAATCGCAACAATCAGAGCGTAAATGATAGCCGTTTCGATGAAGACCAGACCAATCATCAGGCTGCCGCGGATGCTGTCGGTCGCTTCGGGCTGACGGGAAATTGCCTCCGTCGCCTTACCGATGGAAATGCCCATTGCAATAGCGCCTGCGCCAGCAGCCGCCGCAATCGCAATCGCGGCCGCAATCGCCTTCGCGGGAATCGCACTGTCAGTCGCTGCCGCAGCCGCTTCTTCAGCCAGCGCGGGGGCAAACACGGAGAGCATCAGCACAGCCATCAGAGCCAGAACGAGAACGCTTGCAAACTTCTTCATAATCAAAATCCTCCTCAAATCAATTCACCGCCGGAACAGCACCGGCGGGCTTCTTTTCCTTCTTCGCCTTTTTCTTCGGCGGTTCGCTGACCTCGCCGTAGTAGTTGGCTGTCAGCATGGTGAGAACGTAGGTCTGGATGAGCGCGTGCAGAATCGTGAACAGAACGCCCACAAGCACCGGCAGCACGAAGCTCAGAGAAATCGTGTAGTACACCAGTTCCGACACCAGCAGACCGCTCAGCAGCGCGCCGAAAAGTCGGAAGCTCATGGAGATGGGCAGGGAAAATTCTTTCAGCGTGAGCAGGATGCCGCGTCCGCCATTGCTGGCAATGCCGCCGGACATGATGACGCCGTAGGACATCAGACCCATCGCAATCGCCGCGTTGATGTCAGACAGCGGCGCAGGCAGGGACATTGACATTCCCTCCGTCGTCACGCTCTGAATGCCCAGCAGTTCAAAGAGCGTGCCAACCGCGATGTACATTCCCGCGCTGAATATGTACACGCCGAGGAACCCGTTGCGGTGCGGGCTGTACGACTTCGCCATATCCCGGAAGAACGAAACCAGCGCTTCCAGTGCGCTTTGCAGCTTGCCGGGAACGAGATTGAAGTGCGGAATTGCGAAAATTCGCAGCAGTGCCGCCACAACCAGCAGCATTCCCGTAACCACCCAGTCGGAAATGACCGACGGGTTCACCTGCATCCCCAGAAAAGCCATCTGGTTGTCTTCATGCAGCACGGCATCCTTCATGACCGCCTGAATGGACTCGGTTTTTTCTCCGCCGGGGTCAGTCAGAAAGATGGCTGCAAGCAAGGCCGCCAGCAGTACGATCATCACAAGGATGAGCCGTACACGGCTGTTTTTCTTCTCTTGCTTCATATTATACCTCGCTTCCGTGAGTTACTTTTGGGGAAACCATGCACATTATAGCACCGAGATTCGGAATTTGCAATACGGGAAAAACGATTTCTTAGCGCAACCAGATTGGACAAATTCAACTGCGTCTGCGCGCAGAAAAATCCGCCGCGGCAAGGCTTTTTGCGGCGGCGGACTTTCTATTTTAGATTACCGTTTGTGAGTTGCGTTCTCCTTCAATTCCCGATGCTCTTCTTTCAGTTCCTGCTTGAGCGTCCGGTCGATTTCCGCCGTTTCCTTGCGGATAGCGCTGATGTCCTTCTCGATAAGCGGATTCTGCTCCAGATCCTCGCGGATGAACATCAGTGCGAAGGCTGCCAGCAGCAGCAGGCACGAAATCCAGATGGCATGTGCGCCGATGCGCCCTGCACTGACGCTGCCAATGCCCGCACCCAGCGCAAAGAGCAGGATGATGCCGAAATAGCGCAGCATCCGATCTTTCGCGTGCGGTTCGTGCGTTTTGCTCCAAATGCAGAACGCCTCAACGCCGCTGCGCAGGTCGCCAATGCACATCGTGCTGGCAAACGCATAGCCGTCCACCTTGCGGAACGCCTGCACCTGCATCGCGCAGGAGAACGACACGATGGCGTTCGCCAGCAGATTACAGCTTTCGGGCAGGAAGCCGACAATCAGCAGCAGGAGCATTTCTCCCAGCACGACCAGCTGCCGCCAGTGCAGGCGCTGCATGGTGCGGAAGCGTTCGCGCATTCTCTCCGCCACCAGCACACCGAAGGCAAACGCGCACAGCGGGATGAAGTAGTGCAGTACCATTCCCCACTGTCCGTCCATGATATGTGCACTGAGCAGGACGATGTTGCCCGTCTGCGCGTTGGCGAACACTTTGCCGCGAAACAGGTAGGTATACGCATCCTGCAAGCCGCCAGACAAGGACAAAAAGACGGCTGTCAGGAAAGATTCCGACATTTGACCGCGATGCATTGTTTTCATACTAATTTCCTCTTTTCGGATGAAGGTGTGGCGCTTCATCACGCCTATTATAGCACCACTGTCAAGCGGCGGAACAAAAAAGCTGCCACAAAAGTACGGCAGTTTGATGTTATTTGTTGCCTGATGTGACGAACGCAATCGCCTGCAGATACCCCTGCATGACCGCCTCAAACTCGAATTGCGGAATATACTGGCGGCAGTTCTGCGAATAGCGCCGCTGAATCTCCTCGCTACCCAGAATACTGTCGATGGCTTCCGCCAGCGCGTCGGTATCCTCCGGGTCAACAATCAGCCCGTTTTCGCCCGGATGCACGGTGTCATACGCGCCGTCGGCATACTTCGACGCGACAATCGGCGTACCGGAGCAGAGCGCTTCCAGCAGCACCAGCCCGAAGCAGTCCTCGCGGGTCGGCAGAACAAACACGCTCGCCCGGCGATAGGCATCCGCCAGCGGCTCGCCAGACTGGAATCCCAGCCAGTGAATGTGCTGCGCAACGTGCGTTTCTTCCGCCATCGCCATCAATTTCGCCTTCTCCTCCGCCTCGCCGTCGCCGACAATCAGCAGTTCAAACGGCTGATGCAGCTTCGGCAGCGCGCGCAGGAGCAAATCCAGCCCTTTCAGGGGGATAATTCTGCCCACAAACAGCAGCGTATGCTGATTTTCGCGCTTTTCGGCATAGCGGAAGCGGGAAATATCCACCGTCAGCAGGCTAAGGAAGATTTTCCGCTGCGGCACGCCCCAGTGCAGCAGCTTTTCCTTCGCTTTGGTGCTGCTGGCAATGCACGCATCGGCGTGGCGGATGATGATATGCCGCATGAGCTTCTGCACGCGCCCGATGTTCCGCTCCGAACGCAGCGTGCCGTCCGTGAGGTGGATGAACTTCCTGCCGTGGCGCTTGCACCAGAGCAATGCTTTCAGCGCGGACGGGTTGTACTCCCACGCAATCACCACATCCGGGTTGATGCGCGTGATTTCCCTCGTCAGGTGCTGCGGAATATGCAGGTAGTGCACATCCCCTTCGCCCTTGCGCTTGATGATTTTGGATTCCAGAATCGTCGATTGCAGGAGTTTGCGCTCGTCAATCACCCACTGCCGGTTGTCCTCATTGCGATTCGTGTAAATGACGAAAAACTCGTGCGTCTGCTGATGCGTCTGCATATAGTAGAACAAATCCACCCGATACGGCGCAGGGATATTCGTAATCAGAAGCACTTTACTCATCCGGCATCCTCCACCTCCAGTAGTTTTGGCATTGCTTCCGTTTCGAGAGACAGCATATACCAATTTATGCGTCCTGTCAATCACAAAGTGAACTTTTTCTTGTCATGGACGCTGATATCCTTGCCCAGCTGCACCTCTATCATCTTCAGCTCCGTGTCTGCAATGACCGTGTGGCGCTGACCCGCTGTCATCGTTATGACATCTCCCGTCTTGACCGGACGTTCTACCCCCTCGACAATCGTTCTACCCGCGCCGGAAATCACCACCCACACCTCGTCGCGGTACTGATGACTGTGGTAATTCATGTTGTGACCGGGGTTCAGCGTCACCTTGATGGTCAGCGAGTTCATCTCCACATCCACTACGCGGAAGCTGCCCCACGACTTCTCCGCGAACATAATCTGCTGCTCGTACTTGTCCACGAATGGCTTGATGTAGGAACTTTGCTCCTTGTCGGATACCAGAATTCCCTCCGCTGATGCGCTAATCACCACATCATGCAGCCCCATCGCCAGCACCGGCACATCCAGCTCGTTGATGATATGCACACCCCTGCATTTGTCGTTTAGTTCACCCTTGCCGATGATTGTTTCTTCCATGGCTTCGGTCAGGGTGTTCCATGTGCCGAGATCTTTCCACATGCCCGCAAAACGCACAACCTGAATCTGTTTTTCATGCTCTGCAACGGCATAGTCAAAAGAAATCTTTTTGATTGCAGCGTACTTGCTGAACAAATCCTGATAGTCGATAAAGTCTATCAGCTCGTGCGCCTTGTTTATCATGTAGGACAGTTTGTAAGCGAACACGCCGCCGTTCCACAGTGCGCCGCGGGCAATATACTCCGCCGCCACATCCGCCGTCGGCTTTTCCTTGAAGGTATCCACCGACGATATATGTTCGCCGTTCTGTGGAATAATGTAGCCGTACTTTTCGCTGGGATACGTCGGCTCAATGCCCATGAGAATGAGGTTCGCCTCGCCCTTGTCCGCCTGCGCCGATAATTCCTTGAGCGCCTCGAAGTAAGCGTCCTCCACATACGGGTCAACCGGGCAAACGACGACCGATTCCGACGGGTCAATATGCAGCACATCCACCAGATACGCCGTTGCCAGCGCAATGGCAGGAAACGTGTCACGGCGGCATGGCTCGATGCTCACACCGACATGCTCACCAAGCTGGTTGTGGATAGCAGACACCTGCGTCTTGCTGGTCGCAATGGTCACGGTTGCGTCAGTATCCACCTGCTTAATCTGGCGATAGACGCGCTGCAGCATCGACTCATAAGCGCCATCTTCCTTCTTGAAAATCTTGATAAACTGCTTTGAGCGAATATTGTTGGACAGCGGCCACAAGCGCTTGCCGGAGCCGCCGGAAAGCAGGATAATGTTCATCGTTTGTTTCTCCTCCAAAACAGAATGAGGGCTGCACTTTTTGCCATGCAGCCCCCGTTGCTTCCTTCACGGATTAAGGTGACGCCGAGTTGTGCGGTGTTGCCTTAAGGCAATACCGCACAAATGAGTTGGTGCGATGGCAAATGCATTTTTTGTCAGATGCGATTGCAGAAATCGAAGGTTTACTGGAGGTAAATCGAGATTTATGCAAGAAGCAGATGGCAGAAAAGGCATCGCCAGCGCTGCCGACGAATTGTGCGGTAGTGCCTTAACGTTCAGCGCGCATGGGGTTGTTCAGAAAGTCCTCATACGCAAGGCGGATGCCGTCCTCCAGTTCTGTCCGATACGTCCAGCCGAGGTTTGTCGCCTTGGAAACATCAAGCAGCTTGCGCGGCGTACCGTTGGGCTTGGTGGGATCCCACTTGATTTCACCCTTGTAACCCACAACCTTCGCTACCAGTTCGGTCAGTTCCTTGATGGTCAGTTCCTTGCCCGTGCCGGCGTTCACCGTCTCGCTGCCGGAGTAGTTGTTCATCAGGAACACGCAAAGGTTTGCCAAATCGTCCACATACAGGAACTCGCGGAGCGGACTGCCGTCACCCCAGCAAGTCACGCTTTCCGCGCCGTTGATTTTCGCTTCGTGGAAGCGGCGAATCAGCGCCGGAAGAACGTGGCTGTGCGTCGGATGATAGTTGTCGTTCGGGCCATAGAGGTTCGTCGGCATGACGGAGATATAATCCGTGCCATACTGCCGATTAAGGAACTCGCAGTACTTCAGACCGCTGATTTTCGCCAGCGCATACGCCTCGTTCGTCTTTTCCAGTTCGGAGGTCAGCAGGCAGCTTTCCTTCATCGGCTGGGGCGCCATCCGCGGATAGATGCAGGATGAGCCGAGAAACTCCAGTTTCTTGCAGCCATTCTGCCACGCCGCATGGATGACATTCATTTCCAGCACCATGTTATCATACATGAAATCCGCCAGCGCGTTCTGGTTCGCAACGATGCCGCCCACCTTTGCCGCGGCAAGAAATACATACGCCGGCTTTTCCTGCGCGAAGAACGCCTCGACCGCCTCCTGCCGGGTCAAATCCAGTTCCTTGTGGGTGCGGGTGATAATATTGGTATAGCCCTGACGTTCCAATTCTCGTACGATGGCGGAACCCACCATGCCGCGATGACCCGCGACGTAAATCTTTGCATCCTTTTTCATCATGGCTGTCCCTCTTTCTGCTCTTTAAGCCCTAATTACAGCACCGTCCGCATCGCCTTTTCGCGCTTCGCCAACATGCGGTCGTGCTTCGCCATGATCTCCACCAGCTGCTCGTAACTGGTCTTTTGCGGATTCCAGCCCAGCATGGTCTTGGCCTTCGTCGGATCGCCCCAGAGGTTGTCTACGTCCGTCGGGCGGAACCACTGCGGATTCACGCACACCAGCATCTTGCCGTTCGCCGCGTCATAGCCCTTTTCGTCGATGCCCTTGCCTTCCCAGCGGATGCTGATGCCATTCGCCGCGAACGCCTTCTCGGTGAAATCGCGGACGGTATGCTGCACACCCGTCGCAATGACGAAATCATCCGGCTTCTCCTGCTGCATAATCAGCCACATGCACTCCACATAGTCTTTCGCATAGCCCCAGTCGCGCAGAGAGTCCATATTGCCCAGCTCCAGATGATCCTGCATTCCCTCGGCAATGCGGCCCGCCGCCAAGGTAATCTTGCGCGTCACGAAATTCTCACCGCGGCGCTCGGATTCGTGATTGAACAGAATACCGTTGACCGCGAACATGCCATACGCGTCGCGGTACTCCTTCACCATCCAGAAGCCGTACTGCTTCGCCACCGCGTAGGGGCTGTACGGATGGAACGGCGTAGTTTCGCGCTGCGGAACCTCCTCCACCTTGCCGTACAGTTCGGAGGTAGAAGCCTGATACACCTTGCAGCTTTTCGTCAGCCCGCACACGCGAACCGCTTCCAGCACGCGCAGAACACCCAAGGCATCCACGTCGCCCGAATATTCCGGCGCGTCGAAAGACACTTGCACATGACTCTGCGCCGCCAGATTGTAGATTTCGTCGGGCTTGATTTCGCCCACCAGCCGAATCAGGCCGGAAGAATCCGACAAGTCGCCGTCATGCAGGTGAATTGCCTTCTTCTCAATCAGGTGGTCAATGCGCGCCGTGTTGGAAATGGACGCACGGCGGACAATACCATGCACCTCATAGTCTTTTTCGAGCAGGAACTCCGCCAAATAGGAACCATCCTGACCGGTGATGCCGGTAATCAGCGCCTTCTTCGCCATCGTCTTGAAATTTCCTCTTTTCATCAGCTATTCTTGAAAATAGACACACTGCTATTATAAAGAAGTTACTTTCAAAAAGTAAGGGGGTATAGAAACTATTGTCAGTATAATCTTGGGTTTCATATCATTTGCACATGCTGCCGAATGACACCCTTTTTCAGCAGGATGTTTGCGTACTGCGCGCTTTCGCCTGTCGCGACAATGCAGTACGCTTTTTTCGCGCGCTCGTAGTAGGCAAAGCGGTCGATTGTCTGGATTTTCGCGTCTGACTCATAAGCCGTCAGCGTCGCGCGGTATTCGTCCCAAATCACGGGTTCTATTGGGTCGCCCGGCACAACCGACATCAGCACAAAATTGCTTTCATCATATTGATCCAGCGGGAACAGCGGCAGAATCGCGCGCAGCAGTTCCGCCGCGCCGATGCCATCCGCACGAACAACGCGCTGCCCCATGCTTTCTGCGGGGAAATTCGCGTCCGCCAACACAATCTCGTCCCCATGCCCCATCTCGCACAGCACTTTCAGCAGTTCCGGCGAAATCAGCGGGGAAATACCCTTCAGCATAATAGTACCTCCTTAAACCAATGTGCAGTCCCACACGTCCACGCCGCAGTCCTGAAATGTATCATGCAGGCGCGCGTTCAGCTGCTCTCTCGTCACGCCGCGCTTGAGCAGCACCTGCAGGAATCCGCCGCCGCCCGCGCCGCAAATCATGCGCCCATCAATCAGGTCGTCAATCGCAAGAAAAATCTGGTCGATGCAGGTGTTGGTGCTGCCCGCGTCAATCGTCTTGGAAAGCTCCCAGTGGCGATTCAGCAGCTTCGCGAAGTCATCCACATGCCCACGCTCCAGTTCAAACGCCATCATCACGGCAATTCGCTGAATTTCCTCCAGCGCGTACAGGCTGTCCGGCGCATTGCTGATGTAGCGGCCCACCACATCGCGCAGGAGATTCCGCGCAAGGCGGCGCTGGCCGGTATAAATCAGGGTGAAACGCGCGTTCAGTTCCGCCTTGGTGTCCTCCGACAGAGCGATATGGCGGACGTTCAGCTTCTGCTGAATGCCCGCGGGCGCGGTGATGAGCTTCAGTCCCGGCGTCATGCCGCCAACCTGATCCTGCCAGCCTCCGCCGGTGGACATAATCTGCTCGACGCACATGGCGTGCTCATACAAATCGTCCTCCGTGTGCGCCACGCCGAAATACTGGAAAAGCGCTTTGACGCACGCGCCTGCAAGAATGCTGCTCGTGCCCAGACCGCTACCCTTTGGCACGCCGTGCATCTGCGTAGAGACGTACAGTCCGCCGATTTTCGCCGTAATATCCGTCAATTCGCCGCCCTCGCGCGGAATCACGCCGCAGGCAATCAGCGCTGCCTTGTGCAGCACAAACGGGTCGTAGGGATTGTGGCACTCCTGCAAGTCCGAAATTGCCGTGAATTCCCCGCGCGCGCCCATATCCGCGCTTTCCAGCACGACCATCGGCTTCGGCAGACGGCGCACATGCACCTCCACGGGATACTCGCCGCCCAGCAGAATCGCGGCATTGAGCACCGTTCCGCCCTTTTCGTTGCAGTACGGCGGCGTATCGCTCCAGCCGCCGCCCCAGTTGACCCGCAGCGGCAGACGCACCGCTGCTTCTTCTTCCACTGGCTGATGATGTGCGCAAAGCCCCGTGCCGTGCGCTGCCGCTCCCGCAAGCACCATGCGCTGAATCTCCTCAAAAGCCCGCTTGATGTACGCCTCCCCTTCCTGCGAATCACCCAGTACTTTACCGAGGCAGTAGAAGATTCGCATCCGTGTGAACACGTCTGCCGATGCCGCCTTTTCCGCAATCAGGCGGCGCTGATAGGCGCTGATGGCAGCATCCTGAAAAATTTTCTTCGCTTCCTCGATTGTGCCGCCGCGGCGAATCACAGACAAGAAGCGCTCGACCTTCACGGCTTTGCGCAGGTGCGTCTCCCATTCCAGAATCGCCGCCGTGTCCGCGCTGTTGAACGAGCTGCACAGGCTGACGCGCTCCGCCGATGCCCACGCATCATAATTCCCCGCGCCCATTGCCAGCGCGTAGACATTCAGCGCCGCATCCACCGATTCCGCCATAGAATCGCAGACTGGGTAGATTTTCGCCTGCCACAGCGAATGGTCATCCCCATCCCACACGTTCCCGAACGCCGCCATTGAGCCGCCCAAGAACGTACCTTCCTTCGGATTGTCCGCCACGCCGTAAATCCGCGTCACAAAGCGCCCGTCCGCCAGCTTCAGGCTGTGCAGGACGACATTCGCCGGAATGTTCTTTCCGCTGACTGTAACATGCGAAAGCACCGTACCGCTGCCGATAATCGCGCCGCCCATCACATGGCTGTCCTCCAGATAGCAATCGTCATGGATGCAGCAGTCCTCCTCCACCATCGCGTTATTCAGCGCATAATTCGCCGATGAGCAGCAGCCGGACACACACTTCTTCCAGTCCAAGAAGCTGTACGCCGACACGCCGTCTGTCATCAGCGCGCGCAGTTCGTGCGTCGTGCCAAAGTGAATGAACGACGCGGGCGCCAGCCGCAGCAGACGCATCCGATACTTCCGCAGCACCTGCCAGACAGCGGTGCGGCAGGCGTGCAGCTCCTCAGTGAACGAGCCATCCGGCTTTTCGCGGTAGAACTGCTCCAATGTCGAACGGCTTGCCAGCGGATAGAGGAAATCGCCATAGAAGGACAGCCGCGCGCGGTCATTCACAAAAGCCGCAAACTTTGCGGGCGTATCCACCAGCGTATACAAATCCGCCAGCAAATCCGCGCTGAACAGCACCGCGCCGGTGTCAATATCCACCTTGCCCTGCGCATTGACCGCCCCTCGGCTCGTCAGCGTCTCCACCGTCTGTTTATGCAGGAACTCGCCAACGTTACCCTGTTCATCCATCTGGAACACGCCATGGTTCTTGCCCGTTTCCACATCCTCTTTGAAGGAAATCGCCGCCGCGCCGGATGCGGGCGCATCAATCTGCAGCGGATTGAATAGCAGCAGCACATCTCCCGACAGCACAAGCATCCCGTCCCGAATCCGCGATGGCACGCCGCTCATGCCAATGATGAACTCGTCAAACAGCGTCGAGCGCCTGCCGTTGGGCAGCTCACGCGGGACAGGCGAAAACAGCTTGCCGCACGCGCTGTACTGCGGCACGCGCTTGCTGTCCCCGCCTGAATGGATGCACAGAATGCGCTTGCCCGCAAATGTGCCTTCCTGCGTGCAGACATAACGAAGCGCATTGAGCGTCGCGCCGCCGCTGCCCACGCGCAGCCCGTCCGGGTCGGGCAGAACGGCATAGTGCGTCCGCTCAGGCAGGAGGTTTTTCGCCCGGCGAATGGCAATCTGCTGGCGATACGCATTCGCCTGCGCCTCATTGGACGCGGTGAGTATGATATAATCCCAGACCGGGAAATCAGCCCTGTGCAGCGAGCGGCGATAGTCCTCCCACGCGTCGAGATACGACTGACGCAGGAACAACGAATACGAATTGCCCATGGCGACTCCTTTTGCATTGCAGCAGCTTTGGGGGCAGGGTTGCGCCCCTGTAAATTATTGTACAACGCAGCACTGCAAAAATCAAGGGGTATTTTGGCGAATGTTGGGTAATGTTATGGAATGCTGGACGCAAAAAAACGGGAGACTGCGCAGGGCAATCTCCCAACAGGGTTTACTTCGCGTATGTGTAATGGTAATAATTCTTCTTGGCGTACGTTTCCGCATACGAACCGGGCGTGACCACCCACACCAGTTTGTCCTTCTTGCAGCCGTCAAACGCTGTCGAATCAATTTTCGTGACCGAAGCCGGAATCGTGATGCGCGTCAAGGAAGTGCAATCCCAGAAAGCACGGAAATCAATGGTAGTCACCGTATCCGGAATCACGATTTCTTTCAGTGAAATGCAGCCGTAGAAGAAGTAATCGCTGATAGATTTCACGTTCTCTGGGAATACAAATTCCACCATATAGTTGCAGAAGCTCACACCATAGCCGGGCAGGTACGTGAGGTATTTCGGGAATACAATCCGCGTTGCGCTTCGGCATCCGCCAAACACATGATTGCCCATTTTTACCACAGAATCTGGCACAATGATTTCCTGCAGCGAGGTGCAGCCGCTAAACGCTTCTTCCTCGATGGTCGTCACGCTGTCTGGAATCACAATTTCAGGCAGACCATAGCAATGCTTGAACGCCGCTGTGCCAATCGTCTCCATCGTATCCGGCAGGGTGACATTTGCAAGGGCTTTGCATTCCCTAAATACTTCGTTTGGCAGCCGCGTCAGATTGCCGATTTTGCCGACCGTCACCAGCGATCTGCATTCCTCAAACGCATTCTTGCCAAGGCTGGTGATGGATTCGAGGCTGACCACCGTTTCCAGCGTGCCGCAGTAGCTGAACGCCTTCTCCCCAATGCTGGTGACATTCGACAAATCAAGCGACTTCAGCGAAGTGCAGGCGATGAACGCTTCCCTTCCGATTTCTGCCGCAACACCATCCAAACCAAGCGTCTCCAGTTTGCGGCATTCTTCAAAGGCATTCGCGCCAATGTACGTCACATTCGGTGCTGCGCCGAACGTGGTCAGCGAAGTTGCATTCCGGAACGCTGAGTCGCCGATATACTCCAAGCTGGGCAGGTCGCCCACCGTCACCAGCGTCCGATTGGACAGACCGGATGCGCCAATCCTCCGCAAGCGCGGCAGATTCGCAACTTCCGGGATGTTCGCGCTGTCCAGTGCGCTCGCGCCGATTTCTTCCAGCATCGGCAAATCACGCAGTCCGGTCACTTTCGGGCAGCCGCCGAACGCGTAGCCGCCGATAATGCGCAGGTGCTGCAAGCCATCCAGCGAAAGCACTAACTTCTGGTCGGATATAAACGCGCCGCCGCCGATTTCCTCTATCGCGTCCAGCGTGCCGATATTCACCAGTGCTCTGCAGTTTGAAAACGCGCAAGCGCCGATGCGCTTCATCCGCTCAAACGTGCCAATGTCCGTCAAATAGCCGCAGGAGTAGAACGAGTACTCGCCGATTTCCGTCACTGTTTCCGGCAGCTTCACGGTTTCAACTTTTCATTTATGGCAGCCAGCCATAGGCATGGGACATCTCGTTGCCTAAACTGTTAGAATAGAGAGGTAATGGTCTGACCTTCATCTCCAAGGGCTTTTACGTCCGCATGAAAGTCAGTCAGCCATCCTCCTATTCGCAGTGTTCGATTTGTGCAGGTAGAGCCACTGCGTTCGTGTCATCAAACAGATAGAACCGGCAACAGGAAAGATGGCCTTTGTCCATTACAAGTTCAGTACAGGAGTGATTCTATGAACGCAGTAGGTATTGATGTTTCCAGCAGGAAAAGCACAGTTGCGGTGCTTCGTCCTCTGGGGGAAGTTGTTTGCTTGCCTTTTGATGTGACTCACGATATAGCAGGGCTTGCTTCACTGGTCGAGAAGTTGAAGGCTCTTGACGGTGAAACCCGCGTCGTGATGGAACACACAGGGCGTTACTATGAAGCGGTTGAAAAAGCGCTGCACGAAGCAGGGTTCTTTGTCTGCGCTGTTAATCCGCTTCTCATCAAGGAGTACGGTGCTAATTCTCTGCGCCGCGTAAAAACCGATAAGGCTGATGCCGTAAAATTGCTCGTTACGCGCTTGATAATTGGGCTGATTTGCGCGATTTCACCCCCATGGATGCAATTCGCTACGATCTCAAAACCCTCAACCGCCAGTTTCAGCTTGCCTCTAAGCAGCGGACGGCCTCTGCTAATAATCTGATTGCACTTCTGGAGCAATCCTTTCCCGGCATCCGAAAGTGCTTTGACAGCCCGGTGCGCAGTGATGGAACGCAGAAATGGGTTGACTTTGCGCATTCTTTCTGGCATGTAGACTGTGTGCGCAAGCAGCCCTTCCCTGCCTTTTGTGAGCGTTACCGAAAATGGTGCAAGCGCCACGCCTATCTCTTTAAGCTGAGCAACGCTGAAGAAGTATATGCCCTTGCGAAACGCGCTGTTGTCCTGACCCCAAAGTCAAAGGTCGTGAAAGTGCTTGTGCAGGAAGCTGCAAATCAGCTCATCAGTATTTCGCGCTCAGTGGAAGTCTATCGCGCGGAAATGGATCGGCTTGCTGCTATGCTGCGAATACCCCGTTGTCATGGCGATGTACGGCGTTGGCAAGTCCTACGGGCCGCAGCTTATGGCGGAAATCGGCGATGTTCGCCGCTTTGAACGGAAGCAGGCTCTCGTTGCCTTTGCCGGTATTGACCCCATGCCTAACCAGTCCGGAGACAAAAACGTCAGAAGCAACAAATCTTCTAAACGAGGCTCTCCCTACCTCCGCAAAACCCTTTTTAATGTCATTAGAACTTACCTTCAATGTGCTCCCCAAGATGAACCAGTGTTTCAGTTCCTTAACCGGAAACGGGCGGAAGGCAAGCCCTTCTATGTTTATATGCTTGCAGCAGCCAACAAGTTTCTGCGACGCTACTATGCTAAGCTGCGAGATTATTTTGCCTCGCTGGACACTCTCCAGTCAGTAGATCCCATTCCCACCACCCTGAAAGCATCCCTCTGACATCACTTCCTTTTTCTCTTTTTAAGCCGGCACTTTGTGTTGGCTTATTTGTGCTGCACTTCTTTTCCTCCCCCTTCTGCCAAATTTTCTTGCAGCAAGTCCTATTTGGGGCTTGACTTTTTCTTTGCAGGCTTCCATGATTATACGCCTTTCCACGAAAAAGTCAATTCTTTGGCGCAATTATTTACAATTGGCAAAAGTGAAAGAAGTACAATTGTACTTATGGAGTGTGTGTCTGTCAGTTTTCTTTCTATTCTATAACGGCGGATTCGTCATCCTGCCCCACTCGCTGTTGAAAATCCCCCGTAATTTTGCTATAATCATTCTCGGTATTTCTGCTGATTCAGGAGGACGCGGCATTGAGGCATGGCGGCAATGTTTGGGAAGGTCAGCCAGCGGATTGGCTGGACTTTTCCGCGAATCTGCGACCAGAGGGAACGCCCGCGTGGGTGATGGACACCATGCGTGCGGCGCTTTCGCAGGCGTGCTATTACCCTGACCGCGCGATGCGGGCGGCGCGTGCGGGGCTGGCGTTGTATCTCGGCGTGGACGAAAACTGCGTGCTGCCGACGGCGGGCGGCGCGGCGGCGATTGACCTGACGCTCGGCGTTCGGCGCGGCGCGGTGCATGTGCAGCAGCCGACGTTCGGGGAATATGCGGAGCGGGCAAAGGCGCACGGGCGGCGGATGGCAGCAAATCAGGCGATTCAGGCGGATGACACGGTCGTTGTGTGTAATCCAAACAATCCGACAGGCACGCTGCTTTCGCCAAATGACATGCTGCGGATGCATCGCGACGTGCGGAACAGCGGCGGCGAGCTGATTGTGGACGAGGCGTTCATCGACTATTGCACGGATGCGACGGTTCGCCACCATGTGCAGGATGGTTTGACAGTGGTCGGGTCGTTGACGAAGATTCTGTGCATTCCGGGCGTGCGGCTGGGGTACATCTGCGCCGCGCCGGAACAGATTGCACGCTTGCAGGAGCGGGCAGTCACATGGTCGCTGAACGTGCTGGCGTCGGCGATTGCGGCGGAGCTGCCCCGTCATCAGGCGGAAATTGCGGTGGATGCACAGGCGAATCAGGCGCGGGCGGAGCGGTTCGCGCGGCGCTTGCAGGAGATGGGCGTGCGTGTGACAGCGGGGTGCGTACCGTTCCTGCTGGCTGATTTCGGGCACGACATGACGAAAACGGTGCAGCACCTGCGGGCGCAGCGCATTTTGGTGCGGACGTGCGATTCGTTCGGCTTGCCCGCGAATTATCTGCGCTTGGCAGTGAAAACGGACGCGGAAAACGATTTACTGATGGCGGCACTTGATAAGGAGAATTTCGATGCGCGGTAAGAGTTTGATGGTGATGGGGACGGCGTCGTCCGTGGGCAAAAGCGTGCTGTGCAGCGCGTTTTTGCGCATCATGAAGCAGGATGGATACAAGGTTGCGCCGTTCAAAGCGCAAAACATGGCGTTAAATTCGTTCGTTACCAAGGACGGCTTGGAAATGGGGCGCGCGCAGGTGACACAGGCGCAGGCAGCGGGCGTTGAACCGGATGTGCGCATGAATCCCGTGCTGCTCAAACCTACGAGCGATCGCCGCAGTCAGGTAATTGTGGACGGCAAAGCCATCGGCACAATGACTGCGATGGAGTATCACCGCTACAAGCCTGCCCTGCGCGAACGCATCAAGGCGACGTATGACGCGCTGGAATCCACCGTGGACTGCGTAGTCATTGAGGGTGCGGGCAGTCCGGCGGAAATCAACTTGCGCGCCGGGGACATTGTGAATATGTCAATGGCAGAATCCGCCGATGCGCCGGTGGTGCTGGTGGGCGACATCAACTTGGGCGGCGTGTTCGCGTCGCTGCTGGGCACCGTGATGCTGCTGACGGACGAGGAACGTGCCCGTGTGAAGGGCGTCATCATCAACAAATTCCGTGGCGATGTGAAGATTCTTAAACCGGGGCTCAAGATGCTGGAGGAGCGCATTCACATTCCCGTATTAGGCGTTGTGCCGTGGATGGACGTGGGGCTGGAGGATGAGGACAGCGTAACCGAACGTTTCAGCCGCATGATGGGTCAGGGTGATTTGGACGTTGCCGTGGTGAAGCTGAAGCACATCTCCAACTTCACGGATTTCCAGTCCTTGGCGCTTCAGCCCGGCGTGAAGGTGCGCTATGCCCAGACCTCGAAGGAGGTCGAAAATGCCGACCTGATTGTCCTCCCCGGCACGAAAAACACCATCGAGGATTTGATTGACCTGCGCAACCGCGGCTTGGATGCCGCCATCATCCGACACGCGTGCAAGGGCGGCATGGTCATCGGCGTGTGCGGCGGATACCAGATGCTGGGTAGAAAGCTGCACGACCCCGACCATGTGGAATCGCGCGTGCCGGAGCTGGCGGGTCTGGACTTGCTGGACATGGAGGTCACCTTCGCAAGGGAGAAGGAAACCGCGCAGGCCAGCGGCGTCGTCGATGCGTCCGGCTGGCTGGCATCATCGAACGGCATTCTGGTGGACGGCTACGAAATTCACGCCGGGCAAAATCAGTTCGGCGAAAAGGCGCTGCCGTGGCTGCGCATCGGCAAGCGTGTGGACGGCGTGATGAACGAGCGTGGCAACGTGCTGGGCAGCTATCTGCACGGCTTGTTTGACGACGGGCAGCTGTTCGCCGCCATCGCCGCGCACATCCGCAAAGAAAAGGGCATCGACACCGAAACGCAGATCCCGATGACCCTCGATGAATACCGCGAGCGCGAGTTCGACCGCATTGCTGATATTGTCCGCGCGAGCGTCGATATGGACGCCATCTACCGCATTGTGCGGGGCGAGGTGTAAGCAATGAGCGATTGGATCTGGGCGCTGATAATCGGCTTCGTGCTGGATTTGCTGCTGGGCGACCCGTCGTGGCTGTATCACCCGGTGTGCATCATCGGCAAATACATCGGCTGGATGGAAAAGAAGCTGCGGCGGCGTGGCGGCAATCTGCGGAAAAGCGCGGTGTTCCTGACCGCCTCCACCGTACTGCTGACAATGGCGGTCGTCGCGCTGATTTTGATGCTTTGCGGGCTGCTGGGGCGACTTCCCCTGCTGATTGCTATGGCCCTGCTGGACTGGATGGGCATTGCCATCACGAGCATGGCGAAGGAAGCGCGCGGCGTGGAAAAGGCGCTGGGGCAGGGCGTTGCCGCTGGGCGGACACAGGTGGCGCGGATTGTCGGGCGCGACACGCAGGAATTAAGAGAGGAAGAAATCATCAAAGCCACCGTCGAAACAGTGTCGGAGAACACGACGGACGGCGTAATTTCTCCCCTGCTGTACGCTGCCATCGGCGGGCCAATCCTCCTGTGGGGATTCAAAGCCGCCAGCACGTTGGATTCGATGGTTGGATACTTAGACGAGAAATACCGCGACATTGGCTGGTCGAGCGCAAAATTAGATGACGTGCTGAACTACATTCCGGCGCGTTTGACGGCGCTGCTGATGGTGATTGCTTCCTATTTAATAGGCTTGGACGGCAAAAATGCTTTTCGCATCGTCCGCCGCGACCACGCCAATCACAAAAGCCCCAACTGCGCGTGGAGCGAATCTGCGGCGGCGGGGGCGCTGCACATCCAACTCGGCGGGACGCACAATTACTTCGGCAAACCCGTCGAAAAACCAACCATCGGCGACGCGGATCGGCCTGCTGAACGCGCGGATATCCGCCGTGCAAACCGTTTGTTGTATACAAGCAGTTTGCTGATGATGGCTTTGATTGTACTGATTGCCATTGTACGATGAGGTGAGCATATGCCGGAGCAAAACAAACATTACAACTTCTTTCAGAACAAGGAATGTGAATATTTCCCCTGCCACAAGGGCGTGAAGGAAGAGGATTTCAACTGCCTTTTCTGTTACTGCCCGCTGTACACGCTGGGCAAGCACTGCGGCGGTAACTGCACCTACACGGAATCGGGCATCAAAAGCTGCCAGCACTGCGCTTTCCCGCACCAGAAGAAGAATTATGATGCGATTATCGCGCGCTTCCGCGAAATTGCCGCCGTCGCCGCGCGCTCGGACAGGGAGGACAAATGAACGCACAGGAACAGGCGCAATTTCGGTGGAATCACGTCGCGAAGCCGCTGAATTCGCTGGGAAAGCTGGAACAGCTTGTCGTGCAGATCGCGGGGATTCAGCAGACGGCGGACGTTTGCATCAACAAGCGTTGCGCGCTGATTTGCTGCGGCGACCACGGCGTAGTGGCGGAGGGTGTGAGCCAATCCGGCAGCGAGGTAACGGCACTCGTGGCGCAGTCCATCGTCGCGGGCACAGCGAACATCAACCTGATGGCATCCGTCTCCGGAACGGACGTGTACGCGCTGGATTTCGGCATGGTGACGCCCGTCATGGGGACGGTAGACTGCCGCATCGCCGCCGGAACACGCAATATGGCGCGTGAACCCGCGATGACCCGCGCGCAGGCGGAACAGGCGGTTCAAGCGGGTATCGACGCAGTCGCCCGCATGAAAGCGCGTGGGTATCAGCTGATTGCCACGGGCGAAATGGGCATCGGGAACACAACCGCCTCCACTGCCATGGCATGCGCGCTCCTGTGCTGTTCGCCGGAGGATATCACCGGGCGCGGCGCGGGTTTGTCGGACGCGGGCTTGCAGCGCAAAAAGGCTGCCATTCAGCGCGCCCTGAGCATCCATCGCCCGAATGCGGATGATGCGCTGGACGTGCTGGCGAAAGTCGGCGGATTCGAGATTGCCGGGATGGTCGGCATCTTTCTGGGCGGACTGCGCCATCATCTGCCGATTGTCATCGACGGCGTGATTTCGGCAGTCGCGGCACTCACGGCAGTGCGCATCGACCCGGCGTCAAAATCCGCCATGCTCCCCTCGCACATGAGCCACGAGCCAGCCGTGGTGCGCATCATGTCGGAATTGGGCATGTCCCCCATCATCTACGCCGATATGGCGCTGGGCGAAGGCACAGGCGCGGTGTCGCTGATTCCCCTGCTGGATATGGCGCTCAAGGTTTACCACGGGCCGCACACCTTCGACGAATTGGGCATTTCGGCCTACGAGCCACAGGAGGGTAAAGCATGATTGTGCTGGTCACGGGCGGCAGCGGCTGCGGCAAATCCACATGGGCGGAGAAGCTGGTCAGCGCGCTTCCAGCGAAAAGCGCGTGTATATCGCGACCATGCAGGTGTACGACGAAGAATCCGTGCAGCGAGTGGCGCGGCATCGGGCACAGCGCGCGGACAAGGGCTTCACGACCATCGAGTGTGAAAAGAACCTTGCGTCGGCGGATGTACCCGAAGGCAGCGTCGTTTTGCTGGAAGATTTGGTCAACCTGATGGCGAACGAGATGTTTGGCGGCGGCGATACGTCCCGCATCCTCCCAGCGCTAAACGTCCTCGCGTGCAAGTGCCAGCACCTGATTTTGGTCACGAACGACGTTTTTTCCGACGGCATCCATTATCCCGACTCGACGCGGGAATACCTGCGGCAGTTGGCAAAAATCAACGCTGAAGCCGCAAAAATGGCGGACTGCGTGGTCGAAGTCGTCTATTCCATCCCCGTCTGTGTGAAAGGAGCGCTCCCATGCGTGTAATCCGCTCGCTGTGCATTGCGTTTTCCACCTATTCGCGCATTCCTGTGCCGCAGGTGGCTTGGACAGACGAAAACCGCAAGTATTCGATGTGCTTTTTCCCGCTCATCGGCGCGGTGATCGGACTGCTGTTGTGGGGCTGGCTGGCGCTGTGTGACGTGCTGGGCTTCGGAGCCTTGCTGCGCGGCGCGGTCGGGGCGCTGCTGCCGATTCTCGTCACCGGCGGCATCCACATGGACGGTTTCATGGACACCAGCGACGCACTGGCATCATGGCAATCGCCGGAAAAACGGCTGGAAATCCTCAAGGACAGCCACGTCGGAGCGTTCGCCGTGCTGGGCTGCGCAGGCTATCTGCTGCTGGACGCGGCGCTGCTCAGCGAACTGCCGACGACCCTTACGCCGATGATGATTGGCTGCTTCATGCTGTCGCGGGCGTGCAGCGCGTGGGCAATGTCCGCGTTTAGGAACGCTCGACCCAAGGGGATGCTCGATGCTTTTGCGCAGGCGGCACAGCAGCGGATGCTGACCATCAGCTGCGCGGTGTACGCCGTTCTCTGCGCAGTGCTATGGGCGATTGTCGGCGGATGGCTGGCGATTCCGTGCCTGTTAGCCGCGATTCTGTGCGCATGGTACTATCGGCACATGTCGTACAAACAGTTCGGCGGCATCACCGGCGACATTGCGGGCTGGTTTCTGCAAATCACAGAACTCACGCTGACGGCAGTCATTGTCATCGGAGGAAAGCTATTATGAAGCTGTACATTGGCGGCGTTTATCAAGGTCAGGAAGAACTCGCCCGCGCGGAAAATCCCGGACTTCTCTGCTATCCTGATTTTCACGAAGCCATCCGCCGCGCCGTCTTGGAGGCACATCAAGACCCGCGCGAATTTGCCCGGCAGTTCTGCGCCGCGCACCCGGACGCCATCGTCGTCGCGAACGAAGTCGGCGCGGGCGTCGTGCCGATTGTAAAGGAGGAACGTCTCTTCCGCGAGGCGGTCGGGCGCGCGCTGTGTATCGTCGCGCAGGAATCGGAAAGCGTCACGCGCTGCGTCTGCGGAATCGGGGTGCGCATCAAATGAAGTGGATTCTCATCCGCCACGGGCAGACGCAGGGCAATCGTGAGCGCCGCTACATCGGCTGCCGCACGGACGAGCCGCTGTGCGCCGAAGGAATTGCGCAATTGCAGAATCGGCACTATCCGCCCGTGTCGCGCGTGTTTGTCAGCCCCATGCGCCGCTGCGTGGAAACGGCGGATCTCCTCTACCCCGGCGTTCCGCAGACCATCATTGGCAGCTTCCGCGAGTGCGATTTCGGCGACTTTGAGAATAAAAATTACGCAGAATTGAACGGCCGCGCCGACTATCAGGCGTGGATTGACTCCGGCGGCGAGCTGCCCTTCCCGCATGGCGAAAGCAGGGCGCAGTTTGCCGCACGGTGTGTGACCGCATTCGAGCAGATTCGCCAGCAGGACGAGGACTGCGCGGTGGTGGCGCACGGCGGGACGCTCATGGCGATTATGGAAAAGTTTGCTGTGCCGGAGGGCGGGTATTTTGACTTTCAAGTCGGGAATGGAGAAGGGTTTGTGATGGAGGAAGATGGGCGTTACGCGAGGATTGCAATAAAATAGAGGGGCAGCACGCGCTCCCCTCTTTCGGCATCACAGGTCGGTTCGATTATCTTCCGCTTCCCAATCCACTTGGAAGGTGAGCGTCCCCTTTTCGGTGTCAACCACCTTTTTCAGGATACGGCTGTTTCCGTCAGGACGGATGAACCCCGCATCCCGCGCTTCCTTGCTGCCGACCGTCGCAAAGTAAGCAGTAATGTGACCGCCGTTTCCTTTTCTCGGTGTCAGTCTCATTGCTTCTTGTAGAGCTTGTAGACCAGCACGACGAGAATCGCCGCGAGGACAACCTGAATTACATCCAGTACGATTTCCATGCCTGCTTTTCCTCCCCCCTGCCTGATAGTTTCATCATAGCATAGTTTTGCACCCGCGTCAAATGTTTTTTGTGATTTTTGCGGCAAAAATCACTTTTTTCCTATTGTATCCCGCCATCCGTATGTTATAATAGAATTGTCAATAAACGCTATCAGAAAGGAGATGTCCACATGGATGAACATGGAGAATCCGGCTTGACGGATTATCAGCTGCGCTTTCTACTTCGCGAACTGCTTGCCTACGCAGAGCAAGCCCCGGATAAAGACGCGATTGTCAAGCATCTGGAAGAGCTTCTGCGTGACGGCGAGAATGACTGAGATGCATTATTTTACAGAAAGGTGGCATTGAACATGACAAATCAGCGTTTCGATGAGCTTCTCAAGCAAATCAAGGATTACGCGGAGGAATGCAACGACGCGCAGAAGATTATTCAGTACCTCGACAAGCTGATGGAGGACGTGCGGAGCGGCAAAAAGGTTTGAGTTCCGCAGCAGTTTCTGCTGCTTTCCCGCCGAACTTTGCAAAAAATCATAAAAAAAGACATTTTCCCTCTTGACAGGGCGCTGGAAACATGCTATAATTAGTTCTGTTCGCAAGGTTGACCCCTTCGGCGAGAGTCGAGACCTTCGGAACATGACTGGGTGTAGCGCAGTTTGGTAGCGTGCTTGAATGGGGTTCAAGAGGCCGGAAGTTCGAATCTTCTCACCCAGACGTTGGAAGTGATTGTAAAATCACTTCTTTTTTTGTGTTTTACGGGCAATTTATTTACCAATATCTGCATGATTCGACTTTGCTGGCGCTGGGCGCACCATTTCCGGCCTCCTGCGCCCATATGTGCCGCTTTGAGTTTCATTGCCAGTCAGCGCATCTTCACTGTTTCCACCCAGATAATTCCGCATCTGTTTTGCTGTTTATGAGAGTGTCACGTTCTTCCCTTGCCATGTATCACTTTTCTCGAAAGACACAGCAGCCTGTTTCAATAGGAAACTCGCTTATTTCAACAGGTTGCCGCCTTTTGTGTATCAAAATATCAAAGTAGCACTTTTTATACACCCCCCTGCATCCAGCACACGCGCATGTACGCACGCACACGCGTTGCACATACAAATCACATGCATCTGAAAATAAATGCTACTCTGCTACTCTTAAAATCGCTTCCTACTTTTATCGGTGTATCACTTTTTGTAGCAGAATTATTTTTGTAGCAGATTTTCTGATACTTTCTCCAAGTCCCCTCCTCCGTCCCTCGCCCCTATCTGATACGCAAATTGGTCTGAGTTAGGCCGGTTTTCTGAACCCTTCTTTCAATTTCTCATGGCAGGGGGGGATGCCTATCAATCCCCTTTCCCACCAAAAGCGGCACAGCATCTGCTGCACCGCCGTATTTATTCCTTTGTCGCGTTAGTCACTCATCGCGTCCTGCCTGATCTTCCGGCAAATACTTGTCCTCGCCCTGATCCGACTTATCCCGCAGCTCTTCCAGCAGCTTCCGCAGGAACGCCGGAACAGGCAGCCCCATCAGCCCGCAGTTCTCGATAATCGACAGCGCCTCATTCGCGATATAGAACAGCGCCGCCGCCGTCTGGCAGCTCACGCCCGTACCGATGACGTACCTGTCTACCAGCGTCGCGACCAGAATCAGCACCCAGATGAACATTTTCCGCGCAAGGCCAATGAAGCCCGCCGTGCTTGACAGCCGCCCGCCGTCCGTCTTGGTGCTGCGTCCCAGCGCCGCGCAGACAAGTCCGCTGATGTAATCCACCACGTTCAGCGCCAGCAGGCACGTCAGCGCGCCCGTCCATGCGCCGCCGACCGCGCCCGCAATCGCGCCTACCGCCGCCGAAATCCACTTAATCACATCATCCCACCGCATTGTTCAGTACCTCCTCCAATACTTCCAGCGCACTTCTGAGACTATCCCGCAGCGCTTCCAGCTTCGCCCGCCACGCATCATCCGACGTGTCCGCAGGCGCATCCGCCTCCGTCTGCCCTTGTGCCGCATCCAGCGCTGCCCACGTTGCCGTGCCGCAGATGCCGTCCACCGTCAGCCCCTTCGTTGTCTGGAACGCCCGCACCGCGCTCTCCGTTGCGCTGCCGAACGCGCCGTCCACCGTGCCGACATCGTACCCAAGTGCCGCAAGCATCGCCTGAAGCTCGCGCACCTCATCGCCTCTTGCGCCTTTTCGCAGCGTCTTTCTCACCTTGATTCGCCCCGCTTTCTCGATTTCGTCCGCCGAGTACAGCCCGACCGGCACAGCATAGTGCGTCCAGCCCTGCCCGATGCTGCCGGTCTGCACACCCGCACTGCAATGGATGACCCGCCCGCCGCCGATGTGCATCCCGGTATGCTCCATCTTGCTCCCGCTCTGCCGGTACAGGCAGCAGACCACATCCGGCATATCCGCGATTTTTCCGCGCACTGCCCAGTTGGCAATGGTGTTGTACTGGCTCGTTGCGCCACCTCCGGCGATCTCGATGCCGACCTGCTTCAGCAGCCAGTGCGTGAAGCCGCGGCAGTCATACGCCAGCGCGCCCTGCCACTTGCAGCCAGCGCAGCTTGTTCCGCCGCCATTCAGCACCTGGCACTTCTTCGTGATGTTGCCCGCGTGCGACGGATTGAGCCGCGCATACTTGCGCCGCAGCCCCGGCGTGCAGGGACTGCCCCACGCGCCGTAGACATACGGGTCGCCCAGATGCTCCTGCGCAAGGCGGATGATCACTGATGCTTTGTCGTTCATGTACTCACTCCTCGTTATTCACCCACGCTTGACATTCTGCCATCGCTTAGCGGTTAACCCAGCTTTCCAGCGCGGATACGTCAATTGCTTCGTCGTAAACAAAGAATTGATACACCGTTCCCTTCCAGAAGCGCTTCTTCGTGCCGTCGCTCTCCTGCATTGCGCCGATGAGCAGCGATTTGTCAACCGCTGTACTCGGCAAGTACGAAACGTTTGTAAAGGTGCCAATGCCAGAACTTGTCCTCGTTGTCCAAGTATTGCCGCTGATTTGAAGTGCAACACGGACTTTCCACCCGTTCAGCGTAGACAATTTGGAAACCTGCCCGGACGAATTGTAAATATTGATTCCAAGGTCACCCGAACTACCCCAGATTGCTGCCGAGACACCGGGATAAGGGTTGCTCTCCTCCATGCAGTGGAAGAGGCAGAACGTGTCTACCGTCGCCGTCAGGTTGTCGCCCTGTACCTCGAAGAGAATCGTCCACTGCGGGTTCGATACATCCTCGAACAGCTTGATGCCAGTATCAATCCATTCCCCGTCCACGCCCGTAAACGTCTTCGCTGCCGCCAGCTTGTATAAAGGCGTCTTGCCATCAATGCCGACATCCACACTCGTCACCGCGCACGTCGCGCTGACGCTGCCGACCGTCGCTGTGATTGTCGCATTGCCAGCCGACGATGCTGTCACCTTGCCAGTGTCGGAAACGCTGACAACGCCGGATGGCGATACGCTCCACGTCACCTTCTGCGTTGCGCAGCTTGGCGTGATGGTTGCCGTCAACTGCGCGGATTCGCCTGTTTTCATCGAGAGGCTTGTACTCGATAGCGCAATGTTCGTCGCCGCGACTTCGCCGTATGTTCCGTCCAGCCAGCCTTGACACTGTGCTTTTGTCCACAGCCCGCGATACAAGCGGAGATTGTGCATCGTACCCTTCCAGAAGCGCCCGTGATTTCCGCTTGCGTCCTGATAGCCGCCAATCAGCAGATTTTTCGCAACGTTGCAGTATGCGCCGCTGACGCTGATGTCCGTCATAGATGTGTCGCCATCCTTCGGCGCGTATGCGTAGGTCGAGCCGTCAATGCGCACGGCAATCCGCATCCGCTTCCCGTTTGGCTTCCAAACGATGGAGGAATCATTGCCAAACATGGCGAGCCGCAGTTTGGGCGCATTGTCGCTTTGTCCAAGCTGCACCGCAAGTCCGGGATATGGCGACACTTCATTCATGCAGTGCACCAAGCAATACTTGTCGTTGACGTTTTCAACATCAGCGTCCGTTGTCGCCTCGAAGACCATCGTGTACTTCGGGTTCGAGGACACGTCCTCAAACATTTTGATTCCCGTGTCGATGATGGTATCCGTTGCGCCGTCGAACGTTGTCTCAGAGGGCAACTCGTATAACAGCTTCGGCACAGCCGCCGTGACAGTGACTGCGCACGCCGCCGACTTGGTGCCCGCTGTTGCGGTAATCGTCGTGTTCCCGGCTGCAAGCGCCATCACCGTGTTGTTGCTGATGCTCACGATGTCGGCGGGAGAGGATGACCAGACGACCGAATCCGTGCTGTTCGCGGGCGTAACCGTCGCCGTCAGGGCTGCCGTTTCGCCCTGCTCCAATGAGAGCGTAGACGCGGACAGGGAGATGTTCGTCGCCGGAATCGTCAGCGTGATGACCGTCTCCGCCGTCTTCGTGCCCACCACGTCGCCCCTGCAAGGCTCAAACGCCACTGTGCGCGTGCCGCTGCCCGCATCCGTGAAGGATAGCTTGTAGGTCATCGTCCCGTCCGTTACGTCGCAGATGTAGCGGTTCACGCTGCCGTCGATGTACACGCGGATGCTCGTCGTGTTTGCCACGGTCAGCGTGAAGGTGATTTCCTCGTTCAGCGCCGCCGTCGTTTTGTCCGCGCTGATGGCGGAAATCGTCGGCGCGGCTTCTGCTGGTTCGCTCACGTCGCGCATCGGCGGATTCGTCGCGTCCACAAAAGACGCTGCCGGAGCGGTTGCCGCGATGGTGGTTTCCCCCTTCGTCACGCTGATTGTCCCCGCCGTCAAGCCGTTCGCCGTCGCCGTAATCTTCATTGCGCCGGAAGCCCCGTCGTGCTTCACCACGCAAAGGCACTTCCCGCTGAACGCGGCGTGCGTGCTGCCGGAGAGCTTCTCCACATTTGCGCCGTGCCCGTTGTCCGTGCCGATAATCGTTCCGCCTATGACCGTAAAGACCACGCTGTTGTCAGCGTTCGGACAGAGCGTGCCGTTCTTGTCCTGCACGTCGCAGGTGATGTAGACCAAATCATCCGACGCGGTGCTGACCGCCGTCTTGTCGCTGGAAAGTGCCAGTTTCGCGGGCGTTCCCGCCGTGTACTGAATGTCCTGCGCAATCAAATTGCCGGAAGCGTCGTAACCATTCGCAACCAGCGTCCCGCCGCGTATGCCACCGTGTAGGCGTACTGATTCTTCGTCCCGCGCTGCGAAAGCACCTTCTTGCCCAGCGACACGCCGTTCAAGAATAGCTCGACGGATGCGCAGTTCGAGTACAGCCATACGTCGATATTGCCGGATTCGTGCGTCCAGTGCGGCAGCATATGAATCATCGGGCGGCTGTCCCACATGGACTGGTACATGAAGTAAATGTCCTTCGGGAATCCGCAGGTGTCCACAATGCCGAAATAGCTGCTCTTCGCCGGATACTTATTCCATTCGGTCGGTTCGCCGAGGTAGTCAAAGCCCGTCCAGACGAAATGCCCGCAGGAACGCGCGCTGTTAAGTAGGCGTTCACCGTTTCTGCCGCCGTGTTACCCCACGAAACCGCCTTGTTGTCGTAGGACGGATACGCCATGTTCGCGCTGTCCGTCGCGTATACACCGCGGCTGGAAAGTGCCGAGGTCGTTTCGCTGCCGTAAATCGGGCGGTCGGTCTGGTAGGTCTGGTTGTTGCCGTTGTAGTTGATGCCAACGACATCCACGATAGCCATCAGCGCAGATAGATTGCCGCCGGGGGCGTTGTTGCCCATCGTCGTTGGGCGGGTGCTGTCGAGGGCTTTCACCGCGCTGTTCACCATCGTGCAGACGTTCACAATCTCGCTGGATGAATAGTCGCCGAGCGTCAAATTCGTGCGCACTTCGTTGCCCAGCGACCACATAATGACCGCCGGATTGTTCCAGTCACGGCGAATCGCGCTGGTCACGACTTCGGCGTAGTGGTCGGTGAAATACCGCCCGAAATCCTTCTGCTTCTTGCTCTTCGTCCAGCAGTCGAATAGCTCTTCCACCAGCAGCACGCCCTTGCGCTGGCATACGTCGAGGTATTCCACGCCGAACGGGTTGTGCGTCAGGCGAATCGCGTTGCAGCCCATGTTGGTCAGGATGTCCACCTGCCGCTCAATGGCGCTGCGATTCTCCGCCGCACCGATGCACCCGCCGTCGTGGTGGACGCACACGCCCTTGAGCTTCGTGTGGATGCCGTTGAGATAGAAGCCCGTGTCCTTGTCGAATCGGATGCTGCGGTAGCCGTAGGTCACGCGCTTTGACCGCTGAACCCGATTGCCGACCTTCGCGCTGAGCTGTGCTTCGTAGAGGTTCGCCGGGGAAGCCGTCAAAAGCGCAGTCGGCGCATTGCTGGGCAGAATGCTCTGCTGATAGCTTGCCGCCATCCCCGCGCCGCCGCTTGCGCTGATGACGGTCGTCGGAGCATAGGTGGTCAGCGCCTTGTACGCGGGATTTCAACGGATGAAATGGCGGTTTCGCTGGGTGTTGCAAGTGCCGCCCAAACATAAACATCGTTCGCATCAAGGAATGCTTTGAAGTCGGAAACGGTTGTCGTGCCTTTTCCCGCGTATGCAAAAGCAATAACTCGGTTCTTGATATCGAAACCCATACCGCCTACCATTTCTTTGCTTTTTCGCATACTGAAGTGCGTGCAGAGTGCGCTCGACGCGCAAGTGTCACCGAACCGAGCAAAATAGCGGTCAACACTATTTGAACTCGATGGCTGCCATGACATGGCGGATGACAGTTTGATTTTTGTGACGCGCTGCACATACACTCCGCGCGCCAAATCCACCTCATCGCAGACCCACTGCTGCCCGCTTTCATCCGTGTAGTTCCCGCCGGAGGAAACCGGGATGCCCGGCAGTGCGTTCGGCGTTTGCAGCGTCAGCGTCTGCGACTTGTTCGCGCCGTCCGACACCGTGACCGCCACCGTTCCGCCGTCACCCGCGCTGACAATCGGCACGGGCGCGGTCGGGGTCGGCACGCCGTCCTGCGTGCTTTTGCCCCAGACATGCAGTGCCCCCAGCGGTTTTCCCGCCAGCGCGTTCTCACACGTCATCGGATTGCCCGATACCGATACGCTTTTCCCGTTTTCTATCAAATCCCGCTGCTGCGCGTCGCTGATGTGCCATAGCTTCGGGCTGCGATACGTCACCGTTGCGCTGACGTTCTGCGTTTCACCCGCCGCAATCACTGCCGACGCGTCCGCCGTGCCGACTTTTGCGCCGTCCGGGTCGTACAAATCTACCGTGAACGTCGCCGATGCTTCCGCACCCGTCTTGTTCACCGCGTCGAACGCAACAACCGTTTCGCCGTTCGTCAGGTCACTGTCCAGCTTCGGGGTCGTCACGCGGATGTTCTCCATGCGAATCTGGTCATCCAGCAGCGTTACCAGCTCCACCGGGCGAATCAGCCCGCTGCCGGAGTACCAGCGCGACGACGGCTGCTCATTGCGCACAAACACCGCAATCGTATTCACGCCGCTGACCATCTGTTCCGTCGCATCCACCGCGAACGGATTGTAGCCGTAATAGTTCTTGTGTACCTGCTGCCCGTTGACGTACACGGTCGATTCCATGTACACGCCGTCAAAGCACAGCACATACCGCCGGCCGGACTGCTTATCCACGCTGACGGTCGTGCGATACCACGCGTCGCCGCCATCCAGATACCCGCCCTCATACGTCGCGGGGCTGGACGCATTGAAGTCCAGCGCAATAGACCAGTCGTGCGGCACGCTGACCGTCCGCCAGCTTGCGTCGTCATAGCATTCGGGATACTGCGTTCCGCTGTCCAGCGTGGCGATTTTCAGCTGCGTTTTGCTGGTCTCCACCTCGCAGAACATCAGCGTGCCCCACTGCGTCGCATCTGCCGCGGTCAGCCCGTCGGCGAACTTGACCGCAATCGTCCACGTCGTCGCGCCCTCCGCGAAGGGCTTGAAGCCCGTATTGATAGCCAAACTGCCGCTGATGAGGTTCTTGGGCGATTTCAGCTTGTACGCCCATTTGCCAATCTCATCACTGTCCACCACGGGCGCAACCGGGGCGTCGGGGGTATCCGTGCCGCCGCTGCTCGTCGTCTTGTTCAGCGCGCGCGGCGCGACATATTCCCAGATAATCTTGCCAATCGCCATGTAGCCATAGAAGCTGTAATGGCAGCCGTCGCCACTGTCCAGCACTGTTGGCACACCGTTTTTCTTTGTGCCGTCCCAATGCGACGTTTCCGCATACAGCAAGCCGCGGTCGCAAAGCTGCGGCAGCAGGTCAATCAGATGCCCCGCGAACGTCTCCTTCAGCACCGCAATTTCTTCCGCCTCGTTCTGCGCGTATCCCTTGCGTTCCCGCGCATAGACAATCAGATAGTCAGCGGGGGAAACGTAATCGACGCACTTTTGCAGCTGCTCCACATAATCGCTAAAGTCGAGATTTGAGTACTGCGCGTCCGAGCCGTATCCGCCGTTCGCGCCCATCCAGAAAATGTGCAGCCCGTTGCCCTTGTAGTGCTTCGCGCCGTAGGTAGTCAGCTTCGTGTCCGCCGCCACGGTCAGCGCGTCGCCATCCTCCAACCGCCGGATGCGGATGCTCTGTCCATCCGTCGTATCACTGGCATAATCGCGGAAAAGCACACACGGCACATCATTCACATAGCAAGGGTTAATTCCGCAATCGCCGTATTTCAGCAGATGGGCGGTTCTGCCGCTTTCCAGCGTCATACCGTTGGTGGTGTTGCCCACAACGACGCTTTCCGAGGAACTTGCCGGAATCGTGCAGGCGGGCAGCAGAATCGCATCCGCGCCCATTCGCGCCATAATGGTAGGCACATTATCAGACAGAATGCCGAGGTTTACGGCATTGCAGCGCTCTGCAAGCACCTGCGGGTAGCTGATAAGATGCCAGCCGTTGACGTTGCCGCCAATGCCTTGGGTCAGGCTGTCGCCCCAGCAGTAGACGGTCAGCCCCTTGCCGCCGTTCTGCTGAATCTGCGCAAGAATGTTGTTTCCCTTGTCCTCAATGGATTTCAGGATGGATTCTACGGAAGACTGGACATCGGCGGATGATGTAGGCTCTTCGGCGGTAATCATGTTGGTTTCGAGCTTTGCAATGCCCTCTTCCATTCGATTCAACTGCTCCGCCGACAGCACTTCCCCATCGCGGAAGTTCTGCTTTTGGTATGACATTTTTCTCCCCCCCTCAACTGTAATTCAAACGCATTTTCCCCAAAATCGCCATTCCAAGAAGCGCCGTCTCGTTTGTCGTCGGCTGTTCCGGCTTATTATAAGTATCGGTCAGCACCGCACCGCGTGCATACAGCACCGTCACTTTCTGGTTTTCCTGCTCAAGGCTAATCGTCAGCAGGCAACGTCCCGGAACTGCATAGCAGAACTGCGGCAGCAGAACGCTGATTTTGTCCTGCGCCACAGTTCCCGTGATATTCATTGTTTTTCCGTCCGCTCTGGTAAAGGTACCAGACACCCTGGCATCGTTTAGTGCCACATTTTCGTTTGCCCCGCATTGTAGCACAACTTCGTGCGCCAACGAATCACCTGAAGCAAACACAGGCAGGAGTACCTTCTGCATCCCGCGTCGAAGGTTCAATTGATAGGCAAGCCGTGCTGTAATCGTCACGTCTTTCCCCCTTCTTTCTTCTGTTTCTCCTGCTGAACCTTGGAAATTCCCGCCACCAGATAGTCAATACATACCGTCAGTAAACGCACATTCCCTGCCGGTTCGTCGCTGACGTGCAGCCGCCGCAGTGCATCCAAAAGTCGCTGCATTTCCTGCTCATCCATTCAATTCACCCCCCTGTTTTATGCAAACGTAAAGACTTGCTGTTTCGTCTTGCCGTTACTAATTTTAACGGTCACGCGAACCCTGCCCGTGTCAGCACCCGCACTAATATCTACGCAGGTGATTTCGCCAATGGTCACGTCGCTGCGACCCGCGCTGTACGCACCAGACGCATCGACTGACACCGAATGCTTGCTTGTCTCCCTGTTGCTCAGCGTGATGTCCAGGTTTGCCATGACCGTCTTTGTCGCTGCATAGTAGCTTTCTCCGTATGCTTCCAGCGCTTGCACATGCACCGATGATGCTCCTTCTCTCCTCGCGGCATCCAGAGCATCATCGTAGCCCGGCATGTCGCTCAGATCAAAAGTTGCATCGGCAGGTGCAAAGAACTGGCACGATGTTCCCCCGATTGTCAGCGTATGCTGCGCAACCGCCGTTTCTCCGACATGCACCGCACCGAACCACCCATTGTCCGCGTTGATGGATTTCGGGCCGGAGACAGCATCAGCCACCAGCGTCCCCACTCTCAGCCGGTCAATCGTTGCCGTACCCGATTTTATGCGATCCAGTTCGCCGGACAGTGCTTTGAAATCACTCATCGTCGTGTAGCCGGACAAGTCGATTCTGTTGGCGCTGATAACCGCTCCGTCGCTGCTCAAATTGATGGCGCTGATGATTCCGTCTTTGCTGACTTTCAGGTCAATTGCCGCATTCGCCGCATCAATCGACGCTTCTGCGTTGCTCATGCGCGTCGCCAGCCCGTCGACATCCGTCTTGCTGGCTTTCAGTTCGATTGCGCCGTTCGCGGCCTTGATGGATGCCTCCGCCTCCATCAAGCGATTGCCCAGTGTGTCTGTCACTTTCTTGTCCGCTTTCAGCTCGATAGCGACATTTGCGCCGTCAATGTTGATTTCCGCCGCATTCAGCCTGCGCAGGGCGTCGTCCATGTCGTTTTGACTGGCTTTGAGCTGTATCGCTGCTTGCGCTGCATCAAGATTCGCTTCCGCAAGGCTCAGCCGCTGGTTCATGCCCTCGACAGTTTGACTGCTCGCTTTCAGTTCGATAGCAGCTTCCGCCGCGCTGATGCGTACTTCTGCCGCATCCATCTTGTCCCTCTGCGTGCCGAGGTCGGATTCCAGCCTTGTCGTCCGAAGATCGATTTCTGCCTTTGCTGCATCCAGCTTGATTTCGACATCCGAGATTCTCTGCTTGTTGTCCTCTACCGCCACGGCATGGCGCTTCAGCATTGCATCGAACTGCTCCTGCGAAATCGTCAACGCCTGCATAGCGGAATCATGCTGGCTTGATGTAACAAAGCTGTCCTTGCCGCCATCCGTCCACGGATCGCCCAGCTTCAATTGCGTATATCGCTGCCCCAGCACGTCCCAGGTGTACCCGCTGACCTGTTTTTTCAGCCGAAATCCAGTCAGCGCGTTCTCGACCGTGATTTGCGCGTAGAGAAACGCATCTTGCAGGCGAAAAAGGGTTGCGAACTGCTCCGTTCGGCTCAAGTCGATGTATTCGACCGTCCCCGACTGCTCTGGCGCGCCTACACCGGCATCCAGTTTCTCCTGCGCTGCATCCCGAAGCAAGTCATAGACCTGCTCCAGCGTCAGCGCTTCCTTCGTGCCATCGTCCCGCGTGCGCTCCTGCCCGACCCGTGCGCCCGACACCGCCCATGTATACACACGCGGCATTGCGTATTCGTCAATTTCCGGCGCGTCGATGCTCTTCTCCGGCAGATAAATCACGTCGCCGTTTGCGTCCTGCCCCGTCGGGATCAGGCGCGTGTATGTTTCCGTCGTGTCCCGGCCTACTGACAGCGCCGTCAGGTTCACATCACGCCGGATAATCAGTCCGCTGTCCAGCACATCCGACGGCAGCAGGTAAATATCCTGATTGTCTCGCAGCAGCCTTGCCCGTGCCTTGCGCACGAATCCGCCCGTTTGGTCAAGCAATGCACGGATGACGTTGATTCGCCCCCACGAAATGCGCAGCTGCTTGTCCATCTCGACGTGCAGGGCAAACGCGCCAGCGCCACCCTCGATGGCGTTCCAGAGCTTTTCGCCTGCTTCCCTGGCGGAAATCTTCTCCGTCGTTTCTTCTTCCTGATGCAGAACATAGTAACTCAGATCATAGGTAATATGACGCGCCTGAATTACAATCGTCAAGCCGCCGTCCTGCACCGTTGTCGCATGGATGCGGAAGCGCTGGCGCTTTTTTGCCGCTCCCACCGGCACAGTCGCCACAACCTGCCGATCCAGCAGGGCAAGCTCCCAGCCCGTACCGTCTGCAATAGGAATGGCAGCCGTCAGCACATAATCCCCGCCCGCTGCCTCCGTGACTTCGCACTCCGTTGGGCTGATGACACCAAGCCCCGCTCCTGCACCGTCGGCATCACGGGCATCGTACACTCGAATCACATCATTCATCGCTTGCCCTCACACCCAGCGCGTTCGCACGTCCATCGCGCCGCCTGTCACATTACCGGTCAGGGACAGCTTCCATTCGCCGACCGGCAGCGTCAGACGGCTTCCGCTCATTTCCCTCGCAATCGGCGACGGCGCTCCGGTTTCATCACAGACAATGCCGGTTTCCATATCCAGCACAAGATTCCCTGCGCCGCTCACCTGCACACGCAGCGTGTTGCCCGCAACAGCAAGCATAATCTCTCCAGCTTCTGGAATCGCCAGCTCAATTCGCGGATAAGCGGCAATGTTCCCCTGATTGAACCCCGCCGCGCCCGTTGGAGAAATCTCCGTCATTGGCTCTGCAATCGCACTGCGCCGCAGCGGATTGCAAGTGAAGATGGGCGTAAAAATCGTGTAGCTGCCGGGATGTCCCTCCGCTAATGCGGAGCAGTCGAACGCTTCTGACAGTTCCGCGTCGAAAACGTAATCCAGCATACTGCCGAAGATCACCTCGCCGCGCCCGCACAGCCACGCCCAGACACTTTCGCAGTCCGCCTCCGGCACGATGGCACATGCCGGTGCGTAGACAACATCCTCATAGGCATCGTTCCCCAAAAGGCGCAGCGTCCCCGACCTGCCCGGCACAGTGATTGCCTCCCTGCGCAGCGCCGGTCGATGGTACTGCGCCTGTTGGGTGACGATAACGCCCATTTGGCTCGCCCAGATGCCTTTCCAACAGAAGTCATCCGTCAGCTTTCTTTCCCTGAACATCGCCATTCTCCCCCTTTCTGCGCAGCCATTCGCGCCCGTATCCGCACAATTCGGGACAGGCGCTGCAATCCTCCAGCCGGTGTCCGTTGCGGCAAATCATTTCCCGCAGCCGCTGTTGGCTCATCTGCGCCGGGTCATACAGCAGCGACGTGTCGATTCTCTCCGTCTGTTCTGCTCCCGCCATCTGCCCACGCATCCGCTGCGGGTTGTACGCGGCGCGGTATCTGCTGCAATCTCCTGCCATGCACATCCTCCCCATTTCCTATTCATCATAGCGTCTGCACCATCCATGCACGCAAGGTGTTCCTTCATTTGTTCATGTTTTTTCGTGCAATGTGTTGCATTTTTCGTGCAAATTGCGTATAATAGTATTGGCAGAAAGGAGTTGCATCAACATGACCACCACCAACATCAACATCCGCATGGACAGCGACCTGAAAGCGCAGGCGGATGCGCTTTTCGGAGAACTGGGAATGAACCTTTCCACGGCGTTCAACATTTTCGTTCGTCAGTCCATCCGCGACGGCGGCATCCCGTTTGAAATCACTCTCAACCAGCCCAGCAAGGACACCATTGCCGCCATGCTGGAAGCAGAAAGGATTGCGAAAGACCCGTCCGTGAAGGGCTACAATGACCTTGACGAACTTTTCGCAGAGCTGAAAAAGTGAAAGGAACGAAGCTGACTGTCAAGTTCACCTCTGCCTTCAAGCGTGATTTCAAGCTCGCCATGAAGCGCAACCGGAAGATTCAGCTGCTGGAAAACATCGTCGCCATGCTAGCCAACGGCGAAACGCTGCCGCCCGAAAACCGCGACCACGAGCTGACCGGCAATTGGGTCGGGCATCGGGAATGCCACATTCAACCCGACTGGCTGCTGATTTACCGCATCGAAAACGACGTTTTGGTGCTGACGCTGGCGCGGACAGGCACACACAGCGACCTGTTCAGCAAATAACTGCACACAAAAAGAGGATGGTTCGCAGCCATCCTCTTTCTGTGTCACAGGTCGGTTCGATTGTTCTCTGCTTCCCAATCCACTTGGAAAGTCAGCGTTCCCTTTTCAGCGTCAACCACTTTTTTCAGGATGCGGCTTTTTCCGTCAGGACGGATAAACCCTGCATCCCGCGCTTCTTTGCTGCCGACCGTCGCAAAGTAAGCAGTGATGTGACCGTCCGTGCGCTTTCTCGGTGTCAGTCTCATTGCTTCTTGTAGAGCTTGTAGACCAGCACAACGAGAACCGCAGCGAGGACAACCTGAATCACGTCCAATGCGATTTCCATACTTGCCACCAATGAGCGATTATGATATAATCCAGATAGGTACGGGGGCTTGCGCCCCCGTACCCGGCGAATCTGTTACCGATTGAGAAGCTCAGAAATCAGCTTCACAACGGCGGCGACCAGATTCACCAGCGCCGTAGCGAGAACCAGCTTTGTGGAAGTGGCGTTCTCGCTGCGGCGTTTCTGCTGCTTGCGGCTCATTGGCTTTCCCTCCTTTCCTGTTTGATGATTCTATTATAGCATGGTGTTACACCATTGTCAAGGGGTTTTCTGAAATTTTGTCCTGCAAAAATAGTTCTTGACTTTTTGCAGGACATGAATTATAATGCAGTTGTGGAACACAGGAGGTGATTCGATGAGTCCACGAACCGGGCGTCCTAAGTCCGACAATCCCAAGTCTGACCGTTACTTTGTTCGCACCACTCCCGAAGAAACAAAAAAGCTGGAAGAGCTGTCCAAACACTTCGGGAAAAGCAAATCCGAGGTCATTCGTATAGGGATTGAACGACTTTATGCCGAAATAAAAAAAATAACGCAACTGCCACCCCTACCAAGAACGACAGTCACGTTATCCCGAAAGTCACAGCGTCCGAGGACGGTATGAAATCCTTTTCCATCATACCATCCCGGACGCCAAAAGTCAAGATTTTGCGAATATAGGAGGGTGTTTTTATGATGGATACAACACAGATTCTTCAAGAAGTCGACCTGATTGGTGAAGCGCTGAATATCATCTGCCAGCGCAGCAACTTCCAATCGAAAACCGACCGCATCGACGACGCTTTGCTTCTCGAAATCATCGAAAGCACCGGGCGGCTCAAAGAAATGCTGATTGCAGAACAGGCAAGCTAATCACCGGAGGGACGGAATGCCGCCCCTCTTTTCTTATGTCACGCCATACCCCGCCAGCTTCGCCCGGTTGAGCGCCGACACCTGTTCCGCGAACACTCTGGGTGTCGTTTGGCTCTGGAAGTTCGCGCTGCGGATGACCACGTTGGTGGAGAAGTCCGTATTGCCGCCCACATAGGTCGTTGACGGAAGAAGCCCGCTGCGCTGAATCAGTCCTGCGCCCGGCAGCGTCAGCGTCCCGCTGAAGCCGATGCCCGCCAGTGTGCTGTTGACCGCATCGCGGATTTCCGCGGCGGCCTGCTGCGTCATTCGCTTCGAGGACAGAATGCCCGCCGCCAGCGACACACCGACCGCCTTGCCTGTTTTCTCCTGGTTCGACAGGTCATCCAGCGTTTCCTGTACCGGCGCGACTGCATCCTGCGTTGTCTCCTGAAGTCCCTGCGAACTCTCTGTGATGCCGCTGCCGATGGCTTCCATCGCGTCCGAGCCAAGCGCATCGACGCCGTTGTCCGCGAAGAGCATCAGGCGCATGTAGTCCGCCAGCGTCCCGGATGCCATGCCTGCGTCAACATTCTCCACGCTTCCATCAAACGCTTGCGCAATCAATGCGTTGATGTCCACCATGCCGTCCGGCGTTTTAGAATCCAGCCATTGATTGTAGTCCGCCCGGTAGCCTGCCTGAATCGCATTGAAGGCAGCTTCCCACTGCCCCATCGGCAGCAATTCAGGATTCGCAATGTATGCCTGTACCTGATTCCAGTCATTCCACCAGCCGTTCAATCCGTACTGCGTGCCATAATCCGAATAACGCGCCATCAACTCCGGCGTTGCGTGCTGGCGAACCCAGTCTTGTTTATCGTAGTCCGACCCACTTGCCGCGGCGTATGCAAGGCTCGACATTCCTTCCAGCACTCGACCGCCCTCAGTGATATACTGGCTGGTTTCCTTATCACGAAGCGCAAGACCGTCCATCAAGGCTGCAACGTTCGCCTGATATTCTGTTCTCAGTACAGCTTCTTCCCGGTCAAATTCCGCCTGACGCTCTGCTCGCGCAATGTCAGCCGCGTCAAGTTCTTCCTTGCTTGCGCCGTTTGCCTTTGCCTCAGCCTGACGTTCGTCCGAAATTGCAATTTCAGCTTTACGCTGGGCTTCAATTTCCGCCATCTTCTGCTGGTAGACGCCAATCGCGTATGCCGCAGCCGATGCGACAGCCTCCTCCGAGCCGTGTCCACTTGCCACAAGATCGAAATACGACTTGTAGGTGGATGCTTCCAGGCTCTCCGTTTCGGCTTCCAGCCCCATCATCTGGTTGCGCAGTGCCATCACGCGATCCAGCGCCGCCTGAAGCGCGTTTAGTTCTTCATCCGTCGCAGAATTACCTTTGCGGTACACCGTTTGAAGCAGCGCGTTATAATCCGCTACTGCGTTCTGCAACTGCGTAGCGACTTCCCGGACACCCACGTCGTCGCTGGTTGCGCCGTCATTTGCTTCTGCCATGATGCGCACACCGACCTTGACGGACAAATCCGCATACTCCGAGGCATCAATTTTCCCGTCCGCCACCGCCGAATCGAACGCTTCCTGAACCTGTTTTCCGATATCCGTCCAGACGTTGCTGGTCAGCTTGATTCCGTTCTTGTATTCCAGATTGATTTGGTCGAGATTCTTCTGAATCGCGTCCTGCATCGAAACCGCATCCGGTGCCTCAAAATCCAGTTCGAAGGCATCCGCATGTCGGCGGAACTCCTCTGCTTCTGCACCGGCCGCCTTGATAGCCAGTGTCAGTCCGCCGCCGATCAGCGCTACACCCGCCGCAGCCCAGCCAAACGGGCCGGTCATGACGCTCGCCAGCACCTTGCCTGCCGTAATCATTTTCCCGATGCCCGTCAGCGTCGGGCCGAGTGCCGCCGCCATCAGTCCCAGATTCACGATTGTCTGCTGTGTGCCTGCGTCCAGCTGTCCAACATAATCCGCGACGCCGCCAATCGCGTTCGTAACAGCATCGACCGCCGGATACAGATTCTGTGCAAGCTCCACACCGGTATTTTTGAGTCGGTTCATCGCACCTTCCAGCTGTGCCGATCGGCTGGAGACGCGCGCCTCAAACGCTGCATCCAGTGTGCCGGATGCACTGGTCATTTCCGCCAAAATGCTGTGATACTTGTCCGCCGCCGTTGTGCCAAGCATCATGACGGCGTTCAAGCCTTCGACGCTGCCGAACAGCTTGCCCAGCTTCTCCGAATCGCCTTCTGTCACCGAAGCGATTTCTGCCAAGAAGCCGGTGAACCCCTTCGCTTTCAGTCCGGCGGCAGAGAAGTCGATGCCCAGTTCCTTTGCCATTTCTGCCGCTTCGGATGTCGGCTTGATAACAGCAGACAACACACCGCGCAAGCCCGTGATGGCACTGGAAGTAGACAAGCCGCCTGCCGTCAGCGCCGCGACACTCGACAGCACTTCCTCCATCGACAAGCTCAACTGCGGCGCAAGACCGGACACCTGACCAATCTGCGAGGACAGCTCACCGACCGTCGTTTTGCCCAAGTTCTGCGCCGTTATCATGCTGTCCAGAATGTGATCCAGACCGCCGCTCGCTTTCGCGCCCCACGCATTGTAGATGGAGGACGCGCCATTGATGACCGTCGAAGCGTCCGAACGACCTGCCTTGCCCGCCATAGCCGCCCGCTCTGCCCAGTACGCCGCATCCTCCGGCGCAACACCTGCGCTGATGGCATCATAGGTCGCGCTTGCCAGCTCCGTCGCCGCTGTGTGCGCATCATTGCTGGCATCTATCAGCTCATCCGTCAAGTCTCGAATCTGCTGCTGCCGCTGCTCCTGCGTGCCGCTCAGCACACCCGGAAGCGTCGCCACCTCATAGACCGCATCTTCCAGCTCCATGCCGTATTTGACGCTTGCTGTTCCCATGCCGACAATCGGCAGCGTCAGCACCTTCGTCAGCGCCTTGCCCGCCTGCGTCGCGCCTTTCGCCAGCTTGTCCAGCGCCTCACCGTAGTGCTTCGCATTTTCCGCCGCACTGCGCTGCTGGTTTCCGGCTTCACTGGTTGATTCCGCCAGATTTGCCTGTGCGGATGCTGCATCATCCGCCGCCTGTCCCGTTTCCTCCGTCGCATCCCCCAGCGCCTGCTGCTGTTCCTGCGCCTTCTGCATCGCCGCATTGCATTTCTGGATTTCCGCCGTCAGCTTCGCTTCATCCGTCTGCGATTTCAGGATTTTCAAATCCAGCTGTTCCAGCTTGCTTGCATCCGCACCGGGCGTCTGTGCATAGGCATCCCGCGCCTGCTGGAGTGTCGCCGTTTTCTTGCGCTGCTCTTCCAGCTGCTTCGTCAGCAGTTCAGATTGCTTACCAAAATAGTCGCTGTTTTTGGAATTGGCATATGTCGCTTCCAGCAGTTTCATTTCCGCCGCGTTCCGGCGCATTGCCTTGTTCGCCGTGTCCAGCCGGCTCGCAAACTGCTCTGCACCTTCCACGCGCAGCGTAATGCCGCTTACCCTGATTGACATCTTCTCACCTTCTTACCAGCCAATTTCGTCTGCGAATTGCACCTTGCGCGGCGCTTGCTCATTTTCACCAAGTGTTTCTTCCAGCAGCGCATGGAACACAGCGGGCGTCAAGTGCCAAAATTCATCCACACTCAACCCCAGCACCCGCTTTGCCGCCAGCAGAATCATTTCCCAGCGCCATTCACCGGCGTCGTTTTTTTTTGCGCACTGCGCGGCATTTTGCCGACAATCTCCACCTGCGCCGCCCGCGCCAGCAGCGCAAATTCCCGCATATCCAGCGACATCAGCGTCTTCGCCGAAATGCTCTGACCTGCTTCTTCCATCAGAATACGGACAATTTCCGCCTGCTCCGAAAGTGGCAGCGACTGCGGCTTGCCATTATCATCCTCTGCTTGCAGCATCATCAGCACTGTTTCCAAGTACGGGCGTTTCAGGCTTGCTTCCATCTTCATCGCCGCCTGAAGCGTGAAGAACAGGCGCACATGCGCCCCGGCTACTTCAATCTCCGTCGGCACATATGCCGTCGCAAACTGCACACTATCCATGCTTTTCCTCCTATTCATGCAAAATGGAGCAGCAGTCCCGAAAGGCTGCCGCTCCATTCATCTTATTTTGCCGATTCCGCGCCGTCCAGCGCCATAACCTTTTCCAGCGTATTCGGCTGCTTCTCAAAGAACTCCTGCGGCGTCAGCGGCTTCGTTACGCCGTTCGTGTAATAGCGCACACGCCAGATGCCTTCATCCGTCGGCATGATGTCCACCGTGCGCCCCACAGACGGGTCAACCGGCGTATTGGTGCGCGTCTGGTGGGTCTCATCGTCGCTGTAAGAGAGCTTGCACTGCGGATGATAGTAGTACGTCTTGCTGCCGTCACTATTGCCGCACCAGTACCCGCAGGCGAACGTCGGCTTGATAGGCTGTGCAACATCCGCCGCAGCGCATCCCTTCTTCACCGAGCCGTCCGCACGGTCGGTGAACTCGCGCGGTAGTGCCACGCTGGACAGGCTCAACGTCGGTTCAGTAACCGTGCTGACCGTATCATAGATGACACCCGACGCATGAATCGTCTGCTTCTGTTCGCTCGGCTTAACACCGATAGACTTGACAACCGGAAGCTGCAAGTCCAGCGCCTCGTTGCCATTGTCATCCGCATCGAAATGCACAAAGAAGTCGTAAACCGTCAACTCATAGGGCGGTTTGATGAGTGTCGTTGCCATTGTTTTCCCTTTCTGCCGCATTGCGGCTTACATTCCCGCTTCACCAAGCGCCGATGCAATGGCGCTGTCAATACGCTGTTCCATCGCGCTCAGTGCCGCTTCTTCGCTTTCTTCAAAGCCCGGCTCAAAGTGTCGCAGGACGCGCTTCGACGAATACTCCAAGATACGCCCGTAATCGTCCGTTGAACGCACCGCACGGTTTCGACCATGATTGCGATAACCGGCGCGCGCTACGGCAATCTTTGCCCACCCCAGCATTGCACCGGATGATGCTTCATTGCTCCACGAACGATAGGTAATAGAAGAAAGCAGCTTGCCTGTCGGGTTCTTCGCTTGCGAAGAAATCTGCCCCTGTACGGCCGTGCGCACAATCTCTGCGCCCGCTTCTGCCGCACTGCGCAGCACATCTGGCGAAGCCGCCGCCGTAAGATTCAGCTGCCTCTGGCTGCTGTCACCTTTGCACGAATAACGCATCGTCAGCCTCCCGCGTGCCAAATCACACTGATGCTCTGCGTGTACACCCTGCGCTTCACCGTGTCCACCCAGACGCCTTCCTGCGCCTGTGCGTGTGTAATGCCGGTGACATGCTCCTCCAAATCGCACTGCACATCGAAGGCAAACATCAGCGCGTGACGGAGCTGCCGCCATTCCGCCGTCTGCACCTTCGTGCCAGCGCGCGGAATCCAAATGGACATTTCCATCGTGTAGCACACAGCGTACAGTTCCCCGCTTGCATAGCGCGGTTCAATGCCCAGCTGCCGCCATGTGATGTATACAGTGCTCTGCGCCTGCTGGCGCTTGACTTCATCCGGAGACAGCGGCTCTTCGCAGGCAGGGCAGGCGATGCCCGCCGCCTGAAGCCGCTTGGCAAGCCATGCGTTCACATCAAAGGTCATGCACACCACTCCCCACCATTTCCGTCAGTACACAGCGCAGCTTCGAGAAGCCACGCCGAGGCGTATCTGGCAGCACTTCTGTCACCTCATACGCCCCGCCATCATACACCACACGCAGACCCGGAAGAAGGCGGCATTGCAGCGGCGTTCGCAGGATGACGCTGAGCACCCCGGAGGAATATTCAGCGCCGCCTGCTGCCAGTGCTTTGTCGCTAAGATGGTAGACCTCTGCATAGCTCTGCCACAGGAATCCATAGTCCACTTGTCCGTCGCCTGTGTCGATATTCGCTTCACGGCGGTAGAGCTGCACCACACAGTGCAAATCGCCTGTCTGACGCATCGGCTACTCCTCCGTCTTGCGGGTTTTCGGATGCTGTGCAAGGATCGCGTCGATGCCCTTAGGGATCAGCATCGCCGACCCGCCGCCCGCAATGATTACGCCACGGTTATCATACCAGTGTGTTGCCAGCATCATGCAAGCAAGGTCGTACAGCGGGTCGCTTTCGCCTTCTGCCGGTTCAACCAAATCTGCATCAAAGAGATACTGTTTCGCCGCCCGAAGGCAGATGTCCATCAATGCCTGCTGCGATGACTCAGGCGTGAAGTAGCCATAGTCACGCAGCAGGTCTGCCGCCGTTGCCATGATTAGCCGCCCACGCCGGTCGGCTTGACCGTCGCAAGGCGGAAAGCCGCATCCATCAGGCGCTTGATGTCATACACGCAGTCCTCCGTGAAAATGGTAACACCCGTTTCCACGCTCTTGCCCATGTCCATGAACGGCGCGCAGTCGTAGTTGATATGCAGATAGCTGAAATCACCCACAACCGGAACGGTCGCCTTGTCCACGAAGTCCACCGGATAGCCGAGAATTTGCGCCGGTTTGCCAGAGAACAGGCTTTCCGAGCCGTTCGCCAGCGCCATCATCAGCGCATAGTAGTCCTGCCGGCGCATCGCAATCGAAGCGTTATCCTGATAAATGTCCTCCAGGTCGCCGGCAGCCGCCACGATCGCGCCGAGCATGGATTCCGCTTCCATCTGCTTGATGATGTAGTTCGAGCTTTTCTTCGCATAGAGGGACATGCCTTCTTCGCCGCTGGCCGGAGACGTTGCAAAGATGCTGCGCAGTTCACGAAGCGTCATAGCACTGTCCAGTCCGCGCAGCACTGCGCCCTGAATGTCCAGCGGAGAGGAACGCAGGAGCGTCGTGGAGACCTTGCACATCAGGTGCATCTTGTGGCGGCCGAAATCAACCGTCTCACCTGCGCCCTTCAATTCCTTCGCAGTTTCGCCATCCTTCGCCGCATACGAATCATCATCAATGGTGAATGCCAGCTTCGGCAGGGACAGCCCCGTCACGTTGGTCACGCCCATGCGGTTGCGCAGCGGGTTGACCTTCTGCGGCTGGAGAAGCAGACGTTCAGAAAGCTTCTTCGGCAGAAGCGCAGAGCCATTGCCCTGATCCTCGCTGCCCGCCGGAATCGCGCCCAGCTGTTCATACGCCATGCTGGTGATTTCGCTCTTGCCGCCCGTCGCCAGATGACGCAGGTACATGCCTGTCGCCTGCTCAAACGTCATTTCTGCGCCGCCCTGACCGCCTTCACGGGCAGCACGCGCACGAGATTCCGCCGCCACGCGGTCGCACTCTTTTTCTGGAGAATCGCACGGCGCTCCACGAGGTCGCTCACGCGCTGCTGGCAGGCACGAATGTCCTCCATCTTCGCACCGGCATCGCTCGCCATGTCAATGCCGTTCCGGCGCTCCGTCGCAATCGTCCGGTCGAGATCGGCAATCTGCTCCTGAAGTTCAAACATCGTAGCCATTTTCTTTTCCTTTCTGCCGTTTCCGGCTATCGCATCATTTGATGCCTTCAAAGAAACGCAGGTACTCCTGCCGCTCTTTGTCTCGCTTCTGCGACTCTGCGGCAGCCTGTGCCATGCGCAGCGTCTGCTCATGCGATGCTGCCATGTACACCTGCATGAGTTCGTGGCTCATCTGGGCGCTCTCTGCGGGGTTCGCGATGCTCTCTGCAAAAGCCATTCTCGACAGCGCTCGCTGCCGTCATCGTCGTTTCCGCGTCATCATTTCGGAAAGCTCTGCCTCTGATTTTCCTGTTGCTTCATGATAGGCAGCAAGCACTGCCGTTTTGATAGCTCGCAGGAAACGCACGCTCTTGTCCAGTTCGTCCGCCGTACCGCTGGCAGAAGTCGCCGGGTCGTGAATCAATATCGTCCCAACCGGCGAGATCATCCTGTTTCGGCGCGGAACGGCGCATAACGGCAGCGTTGCCGCCGAATATGCGCGCACAATGTGGCAGTGCGTTTCGCCCTTGCGATTTCGCAGCGCTTCATACATAGCGATTCCCGCCGCCACATCCCCGCCGTTGGAATCAATCACGACAGTCAGTTCTTCGCCTTCCAGCGCCTTGAGCTGTGCATCGAACTCTGTACTGCAAGCGAACTGCTTTCCATCCTCCGACCACCACGGTCTGCTGGTTACAATCGGGCCGGTCAGCTCCAAGCGATGACCGCCGCCCTTCATGGTTGCGAAACGGAAAAAGTCATCCATCTGCGTCTCCTCCTAAATGGTCTTCCAGCGGGTGCAGGTCGCCGGAGACAAAGGTCACATCGCCGCCCTTGACGGGCGGGAAGCCGTTGCGCTGCTTGCCCTGATTGATGGTCATCATGCCCGATCGGACAAGCATCTGGTCAACCGTCGCGCGTGTCTGCGCATCCGAGATTGTCAGACCAGAGGAGTCAATCTCGATTCGGTAGCCATCCAGAACATCCCGATACGTCAGCAGCTTCATCTGCATTTCCGCCTCATACATCTTCGCAGTCGGGATCAGGCGCTGAAGGAACTCAAGCTGTTGCTGCTCCTGCGAAGAATAGCTGCTCTGGCTGTAGTCGCCCAATTCAGCCGGAGGAATCCCGTAGACACGCGACGCGCGCGTGACCATCATCCGATCAACCTCCAGCATTCGGCCTTCGGAGATGGTGCGCTCCACGCTGCTCATTTTCGCACCGCCGCCGATAACCGCCAGCGAATTGTTGCTGCGCGCGTAGTTTTTCAGGAATCCTTCCACGATTTCCTTGCTTCGCTGGTCGCCCGGATTGCCCGGCACTTCCAGCACCAGCACACCTGCAATGCCTTTCGCCTGCTTCAATGAAAAATCGCGCATCTGTACTGCGTATTCCATCGAACCGGCAAGCACCGACAGCGGGTTGATGCCCTTGTCTGCATTGTCCGTCACATGGCGGACGTGCAGCATTGACCGTTCCGGGATGTAGATGGTTGGCGCGTCCTTCGCAGGCATATAGCGATACCACAGGTCGCCCGTGTCGCGGTCGCGCATCGGCTCAATCTCTGCCGGGTTGAGCAGTTCCAGCGACATCACTGTGCCGCTGCCATCCCGCGAAATGTAGGAATACGCATTGCCGGTTGCGTTCCGGCAGACCTCCATCCCCTGCATCCATGTATAAGGCGTGTATCCAGCTGCCGGACGGTACGTCAGGACGCGATGCAGCGGATGCTCTTTCGCTTCTTCCCAGCCCTTGCGAATCGTCATAGGCATAGCGGCGAACGTGTTCGCCAGCAGCGTCACCGCACCGAAAACCGCTTCGCTGTCCTGCATCTGCCGTGATGCCATCGTCTGCCATGAAGGTTCAAGCCGGTAAGTTTCCCCCGCTTTTCGTGGGGAAAACTTTGATTTCAGCCGTGCCATTATGCCCACATGCCATCACCTCCATTTTCCAGCAGTTGGTCAAGGTCGTAGATTTGCACCGCATCCCCTGAATCGCCTTCCATGCCGAGCGGCGGACAGTGCCGCAGCCAGACCGTATGCGCATCCAAGAACGCCATAAATGCGTCGATTTTGCTGTACTTGTCCGCCTTTTTCGGCGCATAGTTTTCATTATCCCGCGTCGAAAAGTCGTTCCGCAGCTTGACATTGTTCAGATACCACTCGAAGAGCGTGTTTTGGTCGTGAACGATCATTCCGTCCGTAAACAGCTCTTTGATGTGCTTCATCGGCGCGTTCAGTGTGATTGCGCCCTGCCTGACCGGCTCGCAGGCGAACATTGTTTCCAGCGTTTTGACCAGCAGCGTTGCATTCGCCGGGTCATAGCCGATGCAGCGGATGTCGAAAATCTCGCCCATCTTCCTGAACCAGTCGATGATGCAGTCTTGCTTCACATAGTCGCCTTCCACAATTGTCAGTCGCCCCTGCATCGCCTCGCCGTAGTAATCCAGCCGCTCTGCATTCAGCTCTGCCACCTTGCGCGGCACAAACGTATGCGGAATGACGTAGAAGCGGCCGTCATCCAGCGGAATTTCCAGCGCCGTCGAGCAGTGGTCGCCGCTGACAGCTACGTCGAAGCCGCCGAAGGCCTCGCGTCCTCTGACTGCTTCCAGACCAATAACATCCCGATTGCGTTCCACCAGCGAAAAGTCCAAGAAGCTCGCATTGGTCGCCCGCGTGAACACATTCAGCGTTTTCGTCAGGAAGTCAATACGCCGGTCTGCAATCGCCCTGCCTTCCTCCCAGCGCTGCTTCAGCTTGTCCAGATGCAGGAGTACGCCCAGCGATGGATTTGCCTTCACCCACTTGCTGGAATCCTCCGGCGAATCCTGTTCGTCGATTTCATAGATGAGCGCCAGTTCGCGGTCATTCACCGCCGCATTGCCGCTGCCTTTGAGCATTTGGTCAGCAAGCCGATATTCGCTGACCAACACACCGTCCAGCACATACCCCATCGTGGACATCATCAGCAATAGACCGTCCGAGGCTTTGTCCAGCGACCGGCGCATCTGCTCGATGGCATCATAGGTGCGCATTTCATGCAGCTCATCCAGTACGCCCCACGTCGGTCGCAGACCGTCAAGCAGCGATGCCCGGTTCGACATTGCCTGAATCACGCTATCCGGCGTTGCGCTGCGTCCCTTGTCTGACTGCCCGTCCGCATAGTATTCCGCGCAGGAGCGCAAGGCGCGAAACTTCTTCGACAGCGCCGTTGACGCGCCGATTGCCGCATTGACATCGTGCATGAAAATCCGCGCCTGCGGTTTGCTGTTCGCCAGGACGTCGATTTCGGCGTTCTTGATACCTTCCTGGCTGACGCTGTACAGCGCCGCGCCCGCAATCATCGGCGTTTTGCCGTTGCCGCTGCCGACAATCAGCAAACATTTGTTGTACTTGCGCGTCCCGTCCTTCTTGCTGACCCAGCCGAACAGCGCCGCGTAAAAGGCGCACTGCCACGGCATCAGCGTCAGGCGGTCATAATCCCCCTTCGGTCGGACGAACTTTTCGACGAACCGAATCGGCTTCGATGCTTTTTCCGCGTCGAACCGCCACGGAAACCCGCTTTCTTCTTCGTGCATCAGGTCACGAACGAATCGCTCATAGGCAAGCCGGACTTTCTGGCACGCCATCACTCGCCCGCTGAGTACGTCATCGATGTATGCCCATATGCGCGGGTCAGCATCGCCATGCAGACGATTCCAGTCCGCACAAATGCGCTCCTCTGCCGCGGCAATGTGCGGATCAATAGTCGTCCAGCGTCGTCCTCATCCTCGCCATCACCTGCCTCATCAGGTGCAGCTTTCTTCGTGTCCAGCTTCAGCGCGGCAATGAGCTTCGTCGAGGATGCCGCTGCCCGGAGCGCCTGTTCATACGCGACATTCTTGCGCACGACGCGCTGGCGGCCGGACGTGTAGCTTTCGCGCAGGCCGTTCGTCTCCACGTCGTCCACCGCGCGCAGGCGCAGCGCCTCCGTCTGCTCGTAAGCATCCAAAATTGCCTGCTGATGCGGCAAAATTTCCCCATATCGGCTGGCAACCTCTGCTTCCAGCAGCATCCGTGCCTCATGCGCCCGCTCTCCCGGCGGCTTGTATCCCGTTTCTGTCCGATTCATGTTCTCCCCTCACTTGATAGTAATAACCCGGATGCCCGTCAAATCGGGCTGTTCTTTCGGATTTTTGCTTGCACCCTTCTCCGGATGCACCTGTTCGTGGCAGGTCACGCAGACGCTTTGCAGGTTGTCCAGCTCCAATTCCAGCGACGGGTCAACCGTGCGCGGAATCAGGTGATGGACAATTTTCGCCGGTCGTTTCTGGCATCGTTGGCACCAATAATGGTCGCGCTGCAAGGCAGCCACTCGAATCGCCTTCCAAGGCGGCGACAAATAAAACGGGTCTGCCTGTTTCTTTGACAATATGCGCGCCTCCCGTCCGCAGAAGGCGCGCCCGCCGCGCTCATCCCCTAAGCCCAGATGAGCAGCCACCTTGTCAGCGCCATGCCGAGGTGACGCGAAGTGAAGGAGGCACACACGCTGCGGTCAACCGCAATCGGCGGATGGGGTACGCCCCACGCGCAGATTGTCGCACCAACACCGCCCGTGCAGTCAAGGTGAGAAAAAGTTTGCAATTTTCCTGAAAAAACTTCATTTTACCCCTTGACATACTACAATTAGTATGCTATAATATATGTGTCAGCAAGAGCTGACAGAAAGGCGGGTGTCAAACATGAATCAAAACGAAAGAGAGGAATCCCAAATGACCGATTACCAGTTCCGCTTCATCATGCGCGAATTGCTTGCTTACGCAAAGCAAGCTCCTGACAAGGAAACCATCGTCAAGCATCTGGAAGAACTTCTGAACGACAACAAAAAAGCCTAAGCTCCGCAACAGCTTAGGCTGACAACCGGGGAAGCGGTAAGAGGATACCCGCCGCCGCTTCCCTCCTCTCTCATTTTACACGACGGCGGGCAAAAAGTCAAGGGGGGATTTTGAACATGAGCGAACCGGAAAAGCAGAAGCGCAAGACGCACACCTCAACCGATGTCAAGCGGCGCTACAATGAAAAGGTCTATGACCATATCAGCCTAAGCGTACCGAAGGAAATGGCGGCAGCATTCAAAGCCAAGTGCGCCGCCGAGGGCATCCCGCAGGCGCAAGTTCTCAAACGCGCCATCGAGGCGTTCCTGGCGGAATAACAGAAAGAGCGTGCTGTTCTCAAAAGGCAGCACGCTTTTTTTCTATTCGTTTTCTTCGATTTCTGCAATGATTTTCCGAACATCTTGCACGAATCCCGGCATATCCTCGAACACGATTTCGACAATCATCGTCCAGTTGATGCCTTCGTACTCATGCACCAAGCGATGGCGCATCCCGGAAACGGCATTCCACGGCTGTTCCGGGTACTTTGCTTTCAGTCCCCGCGTCAGCTGATACACCTGTTCGCCGATGTTGTACAGCGGCGTTGTCACTGCCCACTGCGCGAACTCATCCGTCATCAGCACTTCGCGTGTAATGTTCCGCTGCGCCATCTGCGCCGACAGGCTATCCCACGTCGTGACGATTTTCCGCAGGCGCTCCAAGTCCGTCTTTTTCACGCAATCCGCACCCCTTCCCGCATCACAGTCCGGTAAAAGTCGGATTCGCGGTTGATTTCGCGCAGCTCGAACGCATCGACATCCTTGTGCGTCAGCTGCCGCAGCTCTTCCCCGAAGGCGAAGACATCCCGTGCACGGAAATGCGCCCCGCCGACCAGCACCACGTCAATATCCGAGTTCGCATTGGCGGATTCACGCGCATACGACCCGAACAGAATCGCATAATCCGCGTGGTACTTGCCCAACAGGCCGCGAATCGCCTGTTCTACTTCCCTGCGTGACAACATGCTGCTGCACCTCCGTTCTCTACGATTCCCTATTTGTATCATACCATTCGCGAAAGAAAAAAAAAGTCAACAGAGGGGTTGACTTTTTGCGCCCCACATAGTATATTAAAAGAGGCTCAAAAAAGAGAGGTGATTTATTTGAGTCCAAGAACCGGGCGACCGCCGAGCAAAAACCCCAAGTCGCTTTCTTTCAACATCCGGCTCGATGCCGAATGCGAAGAGATTCTCAAAGCATACTGCGAAAAGCACAATGTAAAACGTGCTGAAGCCATTCGCAAAGGGGTCAAGTTGCTCAAAGAAGTCGATAAAAAATAACGTGACTGGTTTGTTTGGTAGACGGAGCAGTCACGTTATCCCGAAAGTCACAGCGTCCGAGGACGGTATGAAATTCTCTTCCATCATACCATCCCGGACGCAAAAAGTCAAGATTTTGCGAACATAGGAGGGTATTTTCATGATGGACACAAAACAGATTCTTCAAGAAGTTGACCTGATTGGTGAAGCGCTGAATATCATCTGCCAGCGCAGCAACTTCCAATCGAAAACCGACCGCATCGACGACGCTTTGCTTCTCGAAATCATCGAAAGCGCCGGGCGGCTCAAAGAAATGCTGACCGCTGAGATCAAGTGACCTTCCCCGCGCCTGCTGTGTTCCCCAGCACAGCAGGCGCTTTTCTATGTCACCACGGGCAGTCGTCCGGTTCTGCCTGTTCCATGCCGCTTTCCGGGTCAACCGGCGCAGTCGGCGCGTCCTCCTGCACCGCCCGGCGCGGCGAAAGATACCCAAGCGCGGGTCGCTCATTTCCAGCGCGGCGCGGATCGTGCCGTCCTTGCCCTGATAGCCGCGCGCCGTCAGCCGCCCCTCGACCAGAATCTTGTCGCCCTTGTGCAGCGTTTCCGCCAGCTTCGCGCGCTCTTCCCAGAACGAAATCTGGTAGAAGTCCGCCGTCTGCTGGCCGTCGCGGCCTGCGCGGTTGCAGGCAATGTCCACCTGCGCCACGCGCTTGCCGGAGGAGGTCATCGAGATTCGCGGGTCACGCGTCCAGGTTGCCGATGAGAATCGTCTTATTCATCCTGCGCCTCCTCCGGCACTTTCATGCCCAGCGTCGCCTCAAAACACGCCGGACAGAGTTCCTTCACCACATGTGTCTGTAAGTGACCCAGCCATGTGATGTAGACCTTTTCCCCCGCCTTTTCCAGTTCCTTGCCGCACCGATCGCAGGTGTACTTCGTCGTTGTCGCCATCGTTTACCCCTTTTCCGCGCCAGCTTCGCCAGCGCGTCCGATTTAATCTGCTTGACCATGCGTTCCCGCAGACCAAACGCTTCGCCAATTTCCCGGATTGTCTTGCCGCAGAGGTAGTAGCTGTGCAGGACGCACTGTTCCCGCATACTCAGCCCCCACATGCCCGCCGACGCAACCGTCTGATAGCGTCTTGCCCGGTTGCGCAGCATTTCCATCACGATGCTGACCTCCCGTGCTTCCATCAGCGGCGCGTCCTGCCCTTCCAGCAGCTTGTCCGATGCCTTCATCACGTCCTCCATCTGCTGGATTGCCGTCAGCGTGTTCTTGCTGGCGGTCAGCGCTTCAACCGTCGTCATCCGCATTCGCCCCTTTCCCCGTCAGAACGGATTGTCCGGCATTTCGTCGATTTCTTCCATGCCCAGCTGATGCCCCTTTGCAAGCGTTTTCGCCTGCTCCGGTGTCTTTTCGTCGTCCAGAATGCCGCGTGCGACCACAAGATAGCGCCCATGCACCCCCGCCGCGGCGAATCTGCTGGAGCGTTTCGCCCTTGGTACTTCGCTGGCTGATGCCTTCCTCTGCCAGCTGGCGCAGCAGCGTGGTCTTGCCGACCGCCATCGTCGCGCCCTGCACCCGCAGGCTCTCACAGACCGCGCCGTAAGCCGCACCCGGAATGAAGTAATACTTTTCCGCATCACGGTAGCCAATCATCCCGATCGGCGGCGTTGTCGGTTGATTCGCAATGCCCATATCAAGCACAACGCTCTTGCCTGACATGAGCAGTTCACGCATCGTCGCAAGGAAAACCTGCGTCGGTGCCTGACTGGTCATGGCTTCGCGCTGCTCCTGGCTGTTCGCGCTGACGGCATCCCAGTACGGGCGCATGACCTCCTCGAAGTCCGTCACGCCGTCCAGCACGCCACCCGGCTGCGCCATGTACTCCACCATCATCCGTACACCCAGCATGATGTACGCGACTGCCGAGGGCAAGCGCGCATGTGTGCCAGAAACGCGCCTGCTGGCTTCGTCGAACATCTCCCGGTAGAGCGCATCAAGGCGGGCTGGCAGCTTGTCCGCCTGCCCCGCCAGATACGCAATGTAGCCCCGCATACTCTCGTTCAATGCGCCCTCCTTCGCCAGCCGCCAGAGTTCCTGCATCTCTGCTTTCCGCTCCGGCGCGGCATCGCTGGTTGGCAGCGGCACGTTCCCCGCCGCCAAGTTGATGACGTACAAGCGGGCAATGTTGCTGTCGCCGGTCTCGCTGGGCAATTCTTCGCCCGTCTGGATGCACAGCCCGCGTGCCGGATAGTCGTGCTGTGCCGTCATGTCCGCCGAGATTCTGCTGCGCTTCAATCCGTCGCAGACCATGCGGATGATGTTTTCTTCCAGCGCCCGGCGCGCCGACATCTGCCGCGCATCCGCCACCGTCTTGTAGTCATCTACCAGCAGCGGCAAATCTTTCAGGATGAACAGCTTGCGTTCCATTGACGCGATGGAATCATTGAAGCTGCCCGGCTGATCGCCCTCGAAGCGGAAATCGTAGCCGAAGTGGTTCATTGCCAGCGTGACGATGGACGTTTTGCCCATGCCGGTTGTCCCGCTCACGAACGGCACGACGCTTGGCTTCCGGCCGACTTTCCGCAGGAAGTGCGTCAGCGGCGACAGGAACAAGTACCCCACAAGCGGCACACCGACCCGCAGCGTCGCCACATCCATCAGGCGCAGTGTCGCGCTCTGGCACAGCGGCAGCGCCTTTTCGCGCCCCATCGTTTCGAGCCATTCCCCTTCGCGCAGCCCGTCCAGCCTGTACCGCCCCAGCCGGAAATCCAGCTGCACGTCCGCCTCAACGTCGCCCGCCGCGCTGATTGCGCCGCCGCCGTGCAGGAAACAGACCTTCCCGTCGATTTCGCGCCAGCCGGTGTGCGAATACATCGTGCGCTGAATCGCGGCGGCAACGCCTGCACTCTGGATGATTCGCCGGAGCTTCTGCGCCACGCCGTTGCCTTCGTAGATGACGGCGTTCAGCCCCCAGCCCTCAATCGCCCAATTCATCTTCGCGAACGATTCCGCCGGGACGCGCAGCGCTTTGAGCCTCATGCCCGTGCTGCTCCATCCTTCGATGACGAACTCCTGCCGCAGCTGACCTTCGCCGTCGTCGATGCTCACCTGCTCCACCGGCAGTGCGACGAAATTGCTCAGCGGACGTTCATCGCCCTCTGCCGTCGGACTGAAAATGCAGCCAGAGCGCACATGACAACCGCTGATGCCGACGAAATAATCTTCGTAGTCGCCGCCGCCAATGTTCCGCGCCAGCACCGGTTTTGGAATTATGTCATTCCAGATGGTTCTACTACCGGTCTACCATCAGGACGTGGTCGCCGTATGTTTTGGAATTATGTCATTCCAGATGGTTCTACTACGAGCGGCAACCGTTCGGCAGCTGTGTCGGAGTTTTGGAATTATGTCATTCCAGATGGTTCTACTACCAGGCGTTTTGTTCAAAAATCACAACATCCGTTTTGGAATTATGTCATTCCAGATGGTTCTACTACGCGCGTTTGCGCCGGACACACACTCTACAAGTTTTGGAATTATGTCATTCCAGATGGTTCTACTACGCGAATCAGCCGTGCGTGCAGCACGTCCGTGTTTTGGAATTATGTCATTCCAGATGGTTCTACTACCTGCGGCTTGCTGCAAGGATTGAATTTGCTGTTTTGGAATTATGTCATTCCAGATGGTTCTACTACCGAATGGTGAACGCAACGTCACGCCGAAGGGTTTTGGAATTATGTCATTCCAGATGGTTCTACTACCGTCCCCGTCTGTGTAACTTCCGTTTCCAAGTTTTGGAATTATGTCATTCCAGATGGTTCTACTACGTATCATCATATAGGCACAAGGCAAGCAAGCAAGTTTTGGAATTATGTCATTCCAGATGGTTCTACTACAGCAAACGAAAGCAAAATAAAGCAAAGCAAGTTTTGGAATTATGTCATTCCAGATGGTTCTACTACTTGACCGCGTGGCATTTACGCGGCAAGCGAGTTTTGGAATTATGTCATTCCAGATGGTTCTACTACCCCGAAACCCCGAAAAACCCCGACAATCGTGTTTTGGAATTATGTCATTCCAGATGGTTCTACTACGATATGATCCCCAGCCCAGACGGCAGTTATGTTTTGGAATTATGTCATTCCAGATGGTTCTACTACAGTAGGGATCACGCCACACTGTCCAGCGCCGTTTTGGAATTATGTCATTCCAGATGGTTCTACTACAAGAGCGTATGAAGCCGCTGTGCAAGCTGTGTTTTTGGAATTATGTCATTCCAGATGGTTCTACTACTTTCGCGCCTGCCGATGCAACTTTTGACCTGTTTTGGAACTATGTCATTCCAGATGGTTCTACTATGCTGCCGTGCATCCAGATAGGCGACGATGGGTTTTGGAACTATGTCATTCCAGATGGTTCTACTACAATGGAAATGGTCTACGATAGCGTCGCGTTGTTTTGGAACTATGTCATTCCAGATGGTTCCAAAACTCCGTAATCTCCATCGTCGTAGATTACCGAGTTTTGGAACTATGTCATTCCAGATGGTTCTACTACTATGACGAGGCAATTGCAGCGTTTGCGGAGTTGGGAGATTAGAGCGGCGCGAAGGCGCAGATTGCGGGCATAATGGAAATAAAGTACCAGCAAGCAGTGATGCTGCCCGAAAATGGACAATATGAAGAAGCCATTGCCACGTTTTTGCAATTGGGCGGAAATTCTGACAATAACCGTTGACAATAGCAGGAATCAATGTTATAGTGATTGACGTACAAGCAACGTGCGCCGAGTTGTGCGGAAGCAAATCGCAATCCGACGCAGCGGATAATCTGTTTCATACCTGCAACAATATCGGAGAGAAGCTGTGCTTCTTGCGCAAAGCAGACATGAAACTGCTTTGGGAAAGGAATGGATGAGTGTGAAAATCAGCCAATTGCATCTGTCTGATTTTATGCTGTTTCAGCAAGCCGATTTTCAGTGGTCGCCGGGAATCAATGTGATTTGCGGCACAAACAGCACGGGCAAAACGGCGCTGATAAAGCTGATGTACAGCCTGCATAAGTCCTATGAACAGTGGAACTCCACAGAGACAAGGGAAGCAGCGGTGAACAGGTTTTCCGAAAAGCTGTGCGGCGTATTTCGCCCGGACAACGGGAAAGTGGGCAGACTCGTGCGGCGAAAGCAGGGCAATGCCCAAATGACAGCCTCGATGGGCTATGAAAACGGCACGAGCATTGATGTGAATTTCGGAAATCGAGCAAGCAAAATTGCCACGCTTATCTTGCCGAAGATGGAGCATACGGCATCGCCTGACCATACGGCGGTGTATTTTCCGCCGAAGGAAATCATTTCGGCGACGGAGAATTTCACGTCGCTGTATGAGGAATACCATATTGCGTTTGAGGAAACGTATTATGACCTTGCAAAGCTGCTGGATCGTCCGCTGAAGCGCAGGAAAAATTCCGATGAGCATAATCAGGTGTTAGCCAGTTTGGATGAAATTCTCCACGGGACAACGGTGCAGCATGATAAAAAATTTTATCTCAATGCAGAAAATGGCGGAGAATTTGAAATGGGGCTTGTCTCCGAGGGCTATCGCAAGCTGGCGACCATCACCTATCTCATTCGGAACGGCTGCCTGAATGCCAATTCGGTGCTGTTCTGGGATGAGCCGGAGACGAACATGAATCCCGGCATGATTCGCCCGCTGGTGGATGCTATGATGCAGCTTGCAAAACTCAAGGTGCAGATTTTCATCACAACGCATGATTATTTCCTCCAGCAGTATCTGAATATGTACATGGCATTTCCGGAATCCAATACTGACCTGATTGACATCCGTTTCTTCTCCCTTTTCTTTGAGGATGGCGCAATAAAGGTGGAAATGGCAGATACCATCAGCGAACTTCAGCACAACAGCATCATGGAAGAATTTGATGCGATATACAACAGAGAGCAGGGATTCATCTATGATCGTATCAGAGAGTGATATCGAATTTACGTTCGGCGAGCAATATGGCAATTTGGTGCTGAAGTATGATGATACGCCGTATTATACCGAGCGGTTCAACGCACAGCCCGGCGCGAAAGCTGTGGATTTTATTGCGGTATCGGACAAGCACTATGTGCTGATTGAGGTGAAAAACTGCATTGGTGATGAGTCGGGCAACCGCTGGCGGATTGTTCCGAATAACCAGAAGCGCGACACGGCGGGCGCTGATGGACGCGACGTATCCACAAGAGACAGCCTTGATATTGAAGTTGCCCAGAAAACGGCGATGACGCTGGCGGGAATGGTTGGCGTATTCAGCAACCCAATGCCTGCGACGAAGCATGCATCGTGTGATGCGTTCGCACGAGCATTATGCAGTCAAGAGATTGCAAACGGTCAGCGAAAAATCGTGGTGGTACTGGTGCTTGACGGGAAGTTTGCCTGTGCGAGCCGCGATGAGCATACCATCAGGCGCCGGCTTCGGGAGGAACTTGAGAAGAAAATCAAGTGGCTTTCTGCAACGGTGCTTGTGACCACTTCTGACGAGCTGGAGCAAATGGGGCTGCACATTACGGCATCAAGAAACAGCAGATGAGCAATTGATGAAAACCGCATACTTTCTCACGGCGACTTTCCCCCGGAAGCCGCCGCATTTTCTTGCATCCGGGCATAATACTATTTCCAGATTCACCTGCACATCTGCTCGTGTCTTGGCGCATTCTCATTTGGAACCCGGAAACGCGCGAAGAGGAAATCCGTACAGCCGAGGCGGAAGCGGCATTCGAGCGTAAGCGGAATTGTATACAACCAAGCAAGCCCACCGACCGCCTGTACAAATCACAGGCAGCCGATGGGCTTGCTTTCTTGCATTATTTCGCTTGATACACCATTTCCGCCTGCTTCTGCGCAATCAGGCACAGTTCCGCCGCCTTGAAGACGCGCGCCTGCGTCATCGCGTTTTCCGTGCGGTTCAGGCTGTCCAGAATCAAATCGCCGAAGAACGGGGAGCCCGTCACCCCGGTCGCGTTGATGTACTGTTCGCCTTGGTCGTTGACGAGGAACACATGGTTGCCGCCGTCGCGCCCGTGCCAACGTCCCCATACTTGCGGATTTCGATGTACCTCTTCGTTCCGATGATGGTGCGCCCGTCGCCCCACCTCCGCAAGCCGTCCGGCGTGAACCAGTCCACACGGAAATAGAACGTCGTTTCGTTTGCACTGTTGATGGCGCAGTCGCCGAAATCATCGAGTTCCGGATACTGCGGGTGCGCGTAGTTGGCAATGCGGCTGCGGGAGACTGTGCCGTCCTCAGCGCCCACATAGTACAGATACTGTCATGTCTGTTTTCAGAATCTTGCCATCCGGCACATTCTCCCATGTGGTCAGTCCCATACTGACCTTGAAGCCGACGGCAATAATAGCTTGTAGGTTATAGTGCTTGGTGTTGTAGCTTTTTTCCATCCGTGGCAGTTATTAAGTATTTCTTAATAACTGATTCCTCGCGCAGCTCACCATCCTCGAAGACTTTCTTCAAGTGCTGATTGATTGCTGCTACGGACACGTCATACAATTTCGCCATCATCTTCTGCGTCAACCAGATATTTTCATTCTCGTAGCGCATCTCGAAGCTGACGTCGCTCTCGCCAGTGGCGGCGACAAAGGTCAGATATTCCGCGGCAGAGCTGCGAAGGGCAAGCTCCTTTTCGCTCTTTCTTGCAAGCACAGCAATAGCTTCCTTGCCCTGTTTTCCATGATGATTATATCATGTGCTGTCTAATTTTTCAACATGCTGTCTGCATCGATTGTCCGATTTTCCAATGGATAATCGATGGATTTGTCCGTTTTTCCATAGCAGCGATTACTACACGAACAAAACAGCAGCAGGAACTCCCATGCCCCTGCTGCCGTTCCTCTTTTCACTTATCCTACGATTTCCTCGCACACAACCTCCTCTACCCTTCCGCGAATCATCTCCATCCTCTTTACCCACTCCATCTGCTCATTTTCCTTCATCTCCTCATCCACGCCTTCCGCCTCCGCCATCTCCCGAACAAGCACATCCACCCGCTCTTCACACTCCTTCTGCACGGATTCCAGCAGCACTAACAGCTCATCCGCCCAAATCAGCCGGACATACTCGTGTGGATGCTTCTCCTGCAAATAGCGCTCATACAGGGATGCCCACTTGCCATTGGGCGACTTATCCCCCAGCATACAAGTAGGAAAGTAGTAATCGCCCACAAGGGTGTAATGAATGCCGTTCTCCATGATTTCGGCAGGCAGTTCGTTTGTCGTCGTCGTTTTCATTGAAAAAAACCTCCTGTGCTTATTGTCGCCTTGACATTGAACCGCACACACAGCACAGGGAGGGTAAAATCGTTCCGTTCATGAGTTCGGGGTTATTTCGGGGTTATTAGGTACTTGTGAAAGTGCCGCAAAGCCTTGTAGTGCAAGGGTTTGCGGGTCGTCGAATGCTTTTCATGGGGTTCAAGAGGCCGGAAGTTCGAATCTTCTCACCCAGGCGTTGGAAGTGATTGTAAAATCGTTTCTTTTTTTGTGTTTTACGGGCAATTTATTTCCCAACATCTGCATGATTCGACTTTGCTGGCGCTGGGCGCACCATTTCCGGCCTCCTGCGTCCATGTGTACCACTTTGTGAATGTCAACGAATATTTGAGCCAAGTGGGAACCAATATTTGAGCCACTAATGGGAATGAATACTTGAGCCACATGGGCCAAAAGTAGGAATGAATATTTGAGCCACCCCGGCGACGGGGAGAAGAGGGGTGCCTGCCGCGGCAGGGAGAAGGGCGAAACGACCGTCTCCCGAGAGCGGTTTCCCTGTCACTTAGCAGCGGCTTCCTCCCGGGTGGACATGAGCCGGTAGGACGAGCCATTCATATCCAGGACATGGGAGCGGTAGGTCAGCCGGTCCACAAGGGCTGAGACCATCGTGGTGTTTTCAAACAACTCCGTCCACTTGGAGAACGGAAGGTTGGTCGTCACAATGGTGCTGCTGCGCTCACTGCGGTCAGATAGGACCTTAAACAACAGATCGGACTCATACTTGTTAAAGCTGAGGTAGCTCAGTTCATCCAGGATCAAAAGATCGGTTCGGGCCAGTTGACGCTCAATCTTGCCCAACTGGTAGCTGTCCCTGGCTTCTGTCAGTTCAGTTGAGAGCGTGGAAGCATTCCGGAACAGTACCCTGTATCCCTGCAGGCAGGCCTTGATTCCCAACGCAATCGCAATATGCGTTTTACCTCTGCCGGGATTGCCGATCATGACAATGTTACGACACTCATCAATAAATTTGCAGGAAGCAAGCTCATTCAGGAACACCGGCGAGACAGACGGATTGAGCTGCGTCATATCAAACTCATCCAGTGTCTTCTGGAATGGGAAGGCTGCAGCCTTCATACGGCGCCGTGTCTGGTTTTCCTGACGGGACGCTGCTTCTGTCATCATGAGTTCCAGCAGGAAGCCGGAGAGGTCTGTATCAGGCGCACATTGCCGGATCGTATCAGCATAGTTGGCAAATGTCGGGATCTTCAGCTGACGGGCATACAGTCGGATCTGTTCTTCTTTCGTATCAATCATCTTACTGACTCCCTCGCATACAGCTTGTCGTATTGGTCAAGGTCAACGATCTGGACAGGAATTACTTCTTTTGGTACATATTCTGTCCTGGACGTTTTCTCACGCTGCATGACTGCCTGGTATCCAATCTCCAGACAGGCTTCCAGCATCTCGACCATTTCCTTTGCTTTCAGCTGCTGACCTTCCATCCAGTCAATGAATGTGGATGGAACCAGCTTCTGCACAGGACGAGCAAAACGCATCGCTCTGCCTTTCTGTGCGAGGATAGGCAGATAGTGTTTCAGATCCAGCGATTCCTCCTTCCGGCCATACAGCCGCTTGTGGCTGGCAACCAGGCTGCCGTTGATCCAGATCTCAATGTGGTTCGGATAGGCTTTCACTGTGGTGCTTTGTCCACGGTACCCGCAGGGAACGGAATACTGGTTGGTCTCCACAATGACGGTGGCGTAACGTCTGACTGTTGGGTAGAATTTCTTCGACGTATCCAGCGTATACCGTGGGATAGCGTGAAGCTCCTGCCTTTCTTCCGTCAGCATCTCGCCAACTGAAGCAGGCTTGTTGTCCACTCGGTGCGTCTGGTATTTTGCGCACTGTTCCAGCAGTTTGGCGTTGAGCTCTTCCAGTGAACGAACACGAGGCAGCGGAACACAGACATTGCGGCGAATGTAGCCAACCAGGTTTTCGACCAGCCCCTTCTCATTACCGGACGCTGGATTACAAAACACAGGCTCGAAGCCGTAGTGTGCTGCAAATTGTGCATAGTCCTCTTGTGCAACGGCATGAGCGCCAAATCCGCTCTTAACGGCGACACGGGCATTGTCAAAGATGACCTGTTTGGGTACACCGCCAAAGAAATGGATTGCCCTGGTCAAAGCATCCAGAAAGCTTTCCAGGTTTTGCCGTTCATATGCGATGACAAATGGAGCGCAGCTGAAACAGAGTCTGGCGCAGAACAGGTTGACGGCCATGCGCTGCCCGCCCAGATAGATGACAGCTTCGCCCCAGTCTACCTGCATGGCGGAGCCGGGGACAAAACGCAGAGGCACATAGGTTTCCACTGCACCACGCTGTGCTCTCAGCTTATGAACTGCTTTCCGGATCGAGGACTCACTGCCGGTAAAGCCGCATTCCTCGACCAGTCGGTTGTAGATCCGCCTGGCAGTATGGTGCTGCTTGCGTACGCGCTCCTGTGCGTCTGCCTCCAGGCAGTTCTCAATGAACCGGACCACCTCCGGCGTCAGCACAGCGGCTTCTCGCTCGTATGTCTGCCGTTCCCAAGGTACTGCGTTGCCTTCCCAGTACTTCTTCACTGTGTTCCGTGAGATGCCCAGCAGTGTTGCTGCTCTGCGTTGGCTGGTGACGCCTTCCAACTGCAGTCGGCGGATCTCCTTGTACACATCCACGCTTGTGACCACCTTTCTTCGCCTCCTACAATGGTCTGTTTACATTATAGAGGCTTTGTCGGGTGGCTCAAGTATTCGTTCCCTTTTTTGCCTAAGTGGCTCAAGTACAGTTTACCATTTACACCACTTTGAGTTTCATTGCCAGTCAGCGTATCTTCACTGTTTCCACCCAGACAATTCCGCATCTGTTTTGCTGTTTTTGAGCGTGTCACGTTTTTCCCTTGCCATGTATCACTTTTCTCGAAAGACACAGCAGCCTGTTTCAATAAGAAACTCGCTTATTTCAACAGGTTGCCGCCTTTTGTGTATCAAAATATCAAAGTAGTACTTTTTATACACCCCCCTGCATTCAGCACACGCGCATGTACGCACGCACACGCATTGCACATATAAATCACATGCATCTGAAAATAAATGCTACTCTGCTACTCTTAAAATCGCTTCCTACTTTTATCGGTGTATCACTTTTTGTAGTAGAATTATTTTTGTAGCAGATTTTCCGATACTTTCTCCAAGTCCCCTCCTCCGCCCCTCTCCCCTATCTGATACGCAAATTGGTCTGAGTTAGGCCGGTTTTCTGAACCCTGCTTTAATGCAGCAACAGCCGTCCGACGCGATGGTTTCGGAACTATGTCATTCCAGATGGTTCTACTACACGCACCATCGCCGTTAGTTGCTCAACCTTCTCGTACTTTCTTGCCATACGAATTGCCTCCTGTCGCAGTTTCTATTTTACGGCAGGAGGCCTCTTTTTGCTGTCCACACTATGCTGGACAGTTCATTGTTTTTCCCTTGTTCTTATTTTCCCTCTGTGCACTCCACTTTGCACATTTCATGTTTTTTCGTTCATCGCCCCTTTACTTTTTCTTGATGGTATGATTCGTCCATGAAATGCAAGTTTCGTGTATCGTTCCTGCATTTCAAAATATAGAAAGGGTGAAACCCGGATGAAAAAGTGGATTGCGTTGTGCTTGTCCCTGGTGATGGTGCTGTCCTGCTGCGGCATGGCTGCCAGCGCCGAGGAGCGCTACTTGGGCGTTATGCTCAGTACGAACGTCATGTCTCTGGACACGAATTTGGCAACCGACGGCGAGTCGTTTGAAGTAATTGCCGACTGCATCGACGGTTTGATGCAGATGGATGCGGACGGTGCTGCCATTCCCGCCCTCGCAGAAAGCTACGATCTTTCGGAAGACGGCAAGACGTATACCTTCCACCTGCGTGATGCCAAGTGGTCGAACGGAACGCCCGTAACCGCGGCGGACTTCGTGTTCGCATGGCGCCGTATCTGCAAGGAAGCCGGCGAATATGCCTACATGTTCGATACCTCCGTCGGCTGCGTGAAGGGTGCTGATGCGATTATCTACGACGGCGCTGATCCTGCAACGCTGGGTGTTTCCGCCCCCCGACGATAAGACGCTTGTGGTGGAGCTGGAAGTCCCTGTTTCCTTCTTCCCCTCGCTGATGTACTTCCCCACCTTCTATCCCATCAATGAAGCGTTCTACACCAGCCTGGAGGATGGCACTTACGGCACCAGCCCGGAAACCTTCCTTTCCAACGGCGCTTTCGTGCTGGAAAGCTATACGCCCGGCACGGCGAACCTGACGCTGAAGAAGAATCCTGATTACTGGGATGCTGACCGCGTGCAGCTGGCGGGCATCAAGTATCAGGTCGTCGGCTCGTCCGACAACGCGCTGACCGGCTTCAAGACGGGTGCGCTGGATGTTGTTACCATCAGCGGCAATCAGGTTGCCAGTGCCAGTAAGGATGCTTCGCTCGCCAAGAGCCTTACCGTTACTGGTGCAGGCTACCTGTGGTATCTTTCCTTCAGCCAGACGGAAAACAACGCGCAGGGCGGTATGCTCGCCAATGCGAACCTGCGTCTTGCTATTTCCAACTCGATTGACCGTGAAGCGCTGGTAGAGGACTACGTCATGGATGGTTCTCTTGCCACCTACACCGCTGTTCCACCGCAGTTTGCTGCCAGTGCAACCACTGGTGCGGACTTTGCCGCCGATCAGGATGCCTTTGCGGACGTTTGCGGCTATAATCCCGAAAAAGCTGTTGAATATTTCAACGCGGCCGTGGAGGAGCTGGGAACGGATACGTTCACCTTCACCATGATTTACGGCAACAATGAAGGTGACTCGGTGTCGAAGGTTGCGCAAGCGATCAAGAGCGAGGTAGAGGAAAATCTGCCTGGCGTGACCATCAACCTGCAGCCGATGACCAAGGCCGAGCGTCTGGATAAGATGCAGAATGACAACTACGATATTGCGCTGACCCGCTGGGGCCCGGACTATGCCGACCCGCTGACCTATTTGGGCATGTGGATTACCAACAACTCCAACAACTACGGTTTCTGGAGCAATGCGGAATACGATCAGCTGATTACGGACTGCACCACGGGCGCGTACATCTCCGATTACGACGCGCGCTGGGAGGCGCTATTCAAGGCGGAAACCCTCGTCATGCAGGAAGCTGTCATTGCGCCGCTGTTCACCAAGGCAAATGCAAACCTGATTACTGATGGCGTTGAAGGGATTGAATTCCATCCTGTCGCGCTGAACCGCGTGTATAAGAGTGCCGTCATCAAGTAATCAGTCGTGTGCGCTTTTAGAAGAGGCTGAGCCAATCTAAAATCGTATCGAAATCTTCAGGCAGAGCGGTTCTCTTCAGGCAGACCGCTCTGCCTCTTGCATCTGGAACATTTGAAAAGGGATGACGGATTGTTATGACAAAATACGTGCTCAAGCGAATCGGCATGGCGCTGCTGACGCTGCTGATTATCGTCTTTCTGCTTTTCCTGCTCGTCCGCATCATGCCCGGCAATCCATTTCCTTCAGAGCGCATGAACGCACAGCAGATTGCCAACAAGCGCGCGGAATTAGGGTTGGATGACCCCATTCTAACGCAGTTCTGGAATTATTTGACGAAGCTGCTGCAAGGTGATTTCGGCAAAGGCACTTCGCTGTACAACGGCGCGCCGATTAAGACGGTGCTGGCGACGTGCGTCTCCAACTCTTTCCGCATCGGTGGATTGTCGGTGCTGCTGGGCACGCTGGTCGGGCTGCTGCTGGGCATCTGCGCGGCGCTGCATCGTGGACGCTTTCTGGATCACTTCTGCACTGTCTTTTCGATTCTGGGCGTCTGCGTTCCCTCCTATGTGTTTCTAATCTTCCTGCAATACAACTTCGCCTATCAGATTCCCCTGCTCCCCTATTTCTTTGACAGCACGAATTTTCTGCGTTCTTCCGTCATTCCCGTGGTGTCAATGAGTTTGTTTACCATGTCCACCATTGCGCGCTTCACGCGCAATGGTGGAAGTGATTGACAGCGACTACGTTCGCCTGGCAGAATCCAAGGGGCTGTACGGCGGACGGCTGGTGCGGCGGCATGTGCTGCGCAATGCGCTGATTCCCATCGTCACCGTGCTGGCGCCGCTGGTGGTTGATTTGCTGACCGGCGCGCTGGTCGTAGAGAAAATCTACGGCATCAACGGCATCGGCAAGCTGATGGTGGATGCCATTGCCGGCGAGGGCGTTGACTACAACTATGTGCTTGCGCTGGGGATTCTGTATTCGTCGCTCTACATTGGCATCATGCTGGTGGTAGACATTCTCTACGGCGCGCTGGATCCCCGGATTCGCGTATCGGCCAAGGGAGGTGCAAACGAATGAAACAGTTAGAAACCTGCCGCCGGTGCAGGCAGCGGAATACGTCCCTGTCGCCGGGGATTTTGTGCAGTTGGAGCAGGCAGACATTGCGACCGACACCAACTATGCTTCCCAAGGCTACTGGAAGGGTGTCGCAACGCACTTTGTCCGCAACAAGCGCGCCATGATTGGGCTGATTCTGGTACTGCTGATGATTTTTCTGGCGTTCGTCGCGCCGCTTTTCAGCGGATATGCGTATGACGAAATCGTCACGGCGCTCAATGCCAATGGACGCAAGAAGGCCGCCGTCGGCATCAGCCCGCGTGTACCTGCCATCCACGAGATGGTGACGGGCGAACCTTACGACGACATTTATGCCGATAAAACGTTTCTCTTCGGCACGGACGACCTCGGCCGCGACCTCTGGACACGGACGTGGTACGGCGCGCGCGTATCGCTGATGATTGCCTTCGTCACCATCATCATTGATATGCTCATTGGCATGAGCTACGGACTGCTATCCGGTTACTTTGGTGGACGTGTGGACAGCATCATGCAGCGCTTCGTCGAAATCGCCAACAGCATCCCACGGCTTGTGATTGTGTCCATGCTGGCGATTTTTATGCCCAAAGGCATCGGTCTGGTGATTGTAACGCTGCTGCTGACCGAGTGGATTGGCATGAGCAAAATCGCCTGCGCAGAAATGCTGAAGATGAAGGAGCAGGAGTATGTTCTCGCCAGCCGCAAGGAGGAGATTTTCTCTCACCCGATTCATCCGTACACCAAGAGCCTGCTGTCCGCCATCCCCCACCCCAATCCCGTGGTGGAAAAGCACCGCGTCGCCCTAACCTACAACTACGCCACCAGCGGCATTGATTACGCCAAAGGAACGGAACATTCCGTCGGCGGCTCACACACCGTGCTGGCGACGGATGAAGAGTTTGACGCGTGGACGAAATAACGTGCCATCGCCTGAACATGCCATTTTGCATTCACAAAAACAGCAGCAGAGACGCTTGTCGCCCTGCTGCTGTTTTAATTTTGGCATTATTCTATCCCATTCACCACATGCTCCGGCCGTTTTCCCGCCAGCGCATCCGCAATCTGCCGTGCGCACCCCTCCGCCATCCGCAGCCTTGTCTCCTGCGTGTTCGTGCCGATGTGCGGGGTCAGCACAACCTGCGGCAGCGCGATCAGCCGCGGCGGAATGTGCGGCTCATCCGGGTATACGTCCAGCCCTGCGCCGCGCAGGTGCCCCGATTCCAGCGCATCCGCCAGTGCGTCGCAGTCCACAATCGCCCCGCGCGCCGTGTTGATGAGGATGCTCCCCTGCTTCATCCGCGCCAGCGCAGAACGGTCAAGCAGCCGGCGCGTCTCCTGCGTCAGCGGGCAGTGCAGGGACAGCACGTCAGACTGCGTCAGCAGCTCCGGCAGGGGCACGCTTTCCACCTGCGGGTGATTCACCCCGTGCCGGCTGTACCCGATGCAGCGCATTCCGAGCGCCGCCGCGATTTCCGCCGTCCGCTTGCCGATGCGCCCACAGCCGAGCAGACCCAGCGTCTGCCCGCGCAGACTGCGCCCCATGTTTCTGCCCATGCCGAACAGGTTTTCCGGCGCTTCCTCCCGCGCGCGGAGGCTGTTTTCCCCGATTCTGCGCGAAACCGCGAGCATCAGCCCGATGGCGAGCTCCGCCGTGCTGTCCGTCACGGTGTCGGGCAGATTCGTGACCGGTACGCCGCATTCCGCCGCCGCGCGCACGTCCACGCCGTCATAGCCCGCGCCATAGCCCGCGATAATGCGCAGCTTCGTCCCCCTGCGGATGATTTCGCCCGGCAGCGCGCCGCACGCAACGACCGCATCCGCCGCCGGAATCAGCGCCGCAAGTTCGTCCGTCGAGAACTGCATGAGCGGCTTCGGAATCACAATTTTCTCTCCCGAAAGCAGCGAAAATCCCTCTGTCGGGATGCCGTGCGTCACCAGAATCGTCGCCATAAGCTGCTCCTTTCAAAAAAAGCGCCCGTCATGTGACGAGCGCCATTGCTTATTCTTCAAATACCGTTTCGGCTTCCGTGAAATCCGGGTCAGCCGCCGGCATGTGGTCGCAGACCATGATGAGCGCGTCTTCGCCATTGTCGGCATAATAGCGCTTGCGAACGCCAAGCTGCACAAAACCGAGCGACTTATAGAGGTTCTGCGCGATTTCATTGCTGCGGCGGACTTCCAGCGTCGCGTACGCCGCACCGAGGTTAGAGATGTATTGCAGCAGCCCGTGCGTCAGGCGTTTTCCCGTCCCTTGCCCGCGGTGTTCCTTTAGCACAGCGATGTTGGTGATGTGGCTCTCATCGAGGATGACCCACGCGCCCGCATAGCCGATGATTTTCCCGTCCTGCTCCGCCACGAGGTAGCGTGCAACAGGATTCTTCATGTCGCTGACGAACGCGTCGCGGCTCCACGCATCGACAAACGTGCCGATTTCCACGGCATACACGCCGTCCACGTCGTCCATCGTCATCCGGCGAATCGTGATTTCAGGCATGGAGACCCTCCGTCAGCTTCTTGTTGAGCGCGGCGTTCGGGGCGCGCAGGTAGAGCGGCATGAGCGTCAGGTAATCAACCGTTTCCGTCTCCAGCGACGCAAGGTACGCCACTGCTGCCGGGCGCAGGAACGCTTGATGCGGCTGCGCGAACACGGCGGCATCCCCCAGCAGGGTTTGCAGCTTCTGCCGATGCACAGGCATACCGTCGCCGAGGAATAGGAAGCGGTCGCCGAATCGGCTGATTTCCGCCACATAGTCCTCAACCTTCATCGGCGTGTCAGCCATCAGCCGATTCGGGCGATTTTCTCCCGCGGAGAACGCTGCGCCGTACACCTGCCCAGCGCGCGCATCCTGAATCGGGCAGACGACACCGCTGAATCCGCTGATGCCCGCCGCCATTGCTTCCAGCGCGTTAACCGCGACGCAGGGCTTCCCCGCGCCGTGCGCCAGCCCCTTCACCGTGCTCACGCCGAGCCGGACGCCCGTGAACGACCCCGGCCCGACCACGACAGCCAAGCGATCCATGTCCTGAATCGTCAGCCCCGTGGACTGGAAGGCGTTATCAATCATGGGCAGCAGGTTGACCGAATGCGTCTTGTGGTTCATGACGGCGCACTCATGGCGAATGCCGTCCTCCGTCAAAATCGCCACGCCGCACACCGGCCCGGATGTATCCACAGCAAGCAGCTTCATTGTTTTTCCTCCAAGGATATTTCACGGAATCCGCCCATCGGAGTAATGGTCACATCGCGTGTCGTTTCGTCCACCGGGGTCAGGCGGATGGCAAGGTGCGTTTCCGGGATAGCTTCAGGGCACTGGCTGGGCCACTCAACCACCGCCACGCCGTCGCCGCCGAGGAACTCCTCCATGCCCATTTCGTACAGCTCCTCAACGCTGTTCAGCCGATACCAGTCGAAGTGGTACAGGGGAATTCGCCCGTCATCGTAGACGTTGAGGATGGTGAACGACGGGCTGGTGACAGTCGCCGTCACGCCGAGCCCCTGCGCCAGTCCGCGCGTAAACTCGCTCTTGCCCGCGCCCAAATCGCCCCACAAAAGAAGCACATCCCCCCTCCGAAGCTCTTTCGCCAGCCTTTTCGCCAGTTCGCGTGTTTCATTGGGAGAATGTGTTCTCATAGTTATGTTCCTTCCTATTATAAGGAGGCGCAAGGGGCGTTGCCCCTTGACCCCACCAGAGACGCTGTCTCTGGACTCTGCAAGGGAGTTCCTCCCTTGACCCTTTTTCGCGATTGAGTTGTGCGCGCTTTCAGGCTGTGTCCGCGTGTTTATTTTCTTTACTTCCGGACGTGCAGCATCGGCGACAGCCGCTTATACAGCACAAAGGTCAGCAGGCTCAGCACAAAGCCCTTCAGCAGATTGAACGGCGCCGTCACATACAGCAACACCTTCCATTCCGTATCCACGAACGGCAGTGCCTTCTGCGCCATGCCGATAATCGCTTCCATGTCCATGTGGAACGCGGTCATGTAGAACGGAATCATCATCTTCCAGTTCACCAGCACCGACACCACAATCATGCACAGCGTGCCGACCGCCATGCCGACCAGCGCGGTTTTGCGCGTCTTGTGCTTGCGGTAAATCAGCGACGCGGGCAGGATGAACGCCGCGCTCATGATGAAATCCGCCAGCTCCCCAACATACATGCTCGACGAATACGCCAGACGTGACAAGTCCTTAATCAGCAGAATCGCCAGACCCGGCAGCGGACCCATCGAGAACGCGCCGAGCAGCGCTGGAAGCGTACTGAAGTCGAGCTTGTAGAACGCGACAATCGGGATTTCCAGCGGGAACAGGACGGCGGACAGTGCGCCCAGAATGGCGATGCGCGTCATGTACTGGACAGAGAGATTGGAACGGGTTTTCTGCTTTGTCATAGGACAAGCCTCCTTAAAAATATGCACGCCCCTGAAGCAGGTTCGCTTTTCAGGGGCGGAACATCACGGAACTTCGGCATACTCGCCAAATTCCGCGCATATTTCCAGCTTTCCTCTCTCATCCAGACTATACTGTTGGCGCCGGAATTGACTTTCGTCTCACCGGCTCAGCCTTCCTGCCCATTGCGGTGCGGAAGGGTCGCGGGCTGTACCGCCAGTAGGGAATTTCACCCTGCCCCGAAGAAGCTCCAAGTGGCTTGTGCAGTTGTTTCGCGCGTTTCAGCAAAATCTGCCGCCCGCGCCATCGTTATGATAGCACAGGCGGCAGTCCTTGTCAAGATTTTGCCGAAATTATTTCATTATTCCAGCCGCAGCACGGCAGCGCCTTCCGGACGAATATCCAGCACATTGCAGCAATGCTCCCCAAACGTGCCCTCCATCGTCTCGATGAACTGACTCAGCAGCTTGTCCGGCACGAAGTTCAGCGTCGTACCAGCAAATCCGCCGCCGTGCACGCGCCACGCGCCGTCCTTGTCCAGCATCATGTGTTCCGCCATCGCCAGCGCGAGCGACAGGCTCTGATCCTTCGGGTTCGCATAGACGTTTTGCAGATACATATACGACGACCGACCGGAGCAGATGATTTCCCACAGGAACGCGAACAGGTCGTTGCGGTCAAGCGCCGCCACTTGACGAACCACGCGCTCGTCCTCTTCAAAGAAGTGCATGGCGCGCAGCAGCGCCCGGTCGCTCACTTTGCCGCGCAGGGTCGGCAGCGCCTGATAGAACTCCTCCGGTCGCACACGGCGCAGGTACGGTTCATTGAACAGTGCCGCCACCTTCTTCATTTCCGCCGGAATCGCCGCGTAATCGTCCGTCAAATCAGCGTGATTGCCGCCTGTCGCCACCACGACCAGCGAATAACCGTACTTGGCAAAGTCGAAGTGCATCGGGCGCACATCGGGGTCATCGTGCTTGAAGTCCACCGTCACCAGACCGCCAGCAGAAGATGCCATCTGGTCAAGCAGACCGCTGGGCTTGCCGAAATACACGTTTTCAGCGTACTGGCTGATTTTCGCGCGCGTCTTGTAGTCGATGGTGAAGCCGTTGTAGAGCGCGTCAAAAATGGCGCACGTCATCACCTCGAACGCCGCCGAGCTGCTGAGGCCGCTGCCGGACATGACGTTCGACGTCACCGCCGCGTTGAAGCCGCCGATTTTGTAGCCCAGTTCCGCCATCCGAGCCGCCACGCCGCGCACCAGCGCATGGGTCTTCCCCTTCTCCTTTTCAACGACATCGAGGTTTCCCAAATCCACCTTGATGGCAGGATAGCCGTCGGAGTGGATTTCCACCATCATATCGTCGCGCGCGGAAACCGCAGACAGCGTATCCAGGTTGATTGCCGCCGCCAGCACACGCCCGCGATTGTGGTCGGTGTGGTTGCCGCCAATTTCCGTGCGGCCGGGGGCGCTGATCATCAGCACTTCGCGGTTCTCGTGGAACAGCTCTTCATGCCGTTTGAGCAAACCAATATAGCGGCCCGTCTGCTCCACCAGCATACCGTCGCGGCGGCCGTACAGGTGCATCAGGCGTTCCATCACCTCAGGCGATTTTAGGTTGCGGATCATCGTGGCGTACTGATTCATGTTTGTTCCGTCCTTTCATTCAATGGATGGTTTCTTGAATGGTTTGCGTATGTATATACTATTTTCAAATGAGAATGCGCCAAGGCGCGAGCAGATGGTGCAGGTGAACGCAAGAAATAGTATTACTTGTCAAGATGCCATGCGTTATCATAGGCGCTTTGCCAGATACTGACCATCTCGTCGATGCCCAGCGCCTTCACCTGCGCGCAGAAATCCGCCCATGTTTCATCATTAAGTTCCACGTCCCCCGCGACGAACCACGCCATGCGCGTTTCCGCATAGGTGCTGATGCCGCTTTGCAGCTCTGTGACACGGTTCATCTGCTCCTGCGTCAGGTAGAGCAGCGGCATTGCACGCTTTTCCCATTGCCGGACACGCGCCAATTCCGTTGCCAGTGCGTGCGTTGCGTCATCATCCATTTTCATTTGAATTTCCGCACTGGCATAGGAGGGCATCGAGGTTGTCCAAATGGTATTCGTGCCCTGCATGGCGACAACTTCTTCCGCCGTGCGGGCATACGCCCATGTGCCATCGTCGTTCCAGTCGTAGTCCTCGCCTTCCCGACCAACCTGCGCCGCCAGGAAGCCCTCGTCCGTGTAGAGATAATCAACCCATTGCAGCAGTTTTTCCGGCTCTGCGCAGGTGGACGAAATTGCGAACGTGCCGCGGTAGATGTCGCCGGTGAAATCGCGGTAAACCTGCTGGCCGTCGTACACCAGTGGATCAAGCGCGATATACTCCGACGCGAGATTCACGCCGACCACGTCCTGCGGCGTTGCACCGAAGAACACGCCGTATTTCGCTGTAGCATTGCTGTTTGAGGACGATGACGAGGACGTTGCCGCCTCCACCAGCCGCATGGCCATAAAGCCCTGCGAATCCAGCAGCCCCTCAGTGTACAGCTCGTGCAGCCACGTCAGGAACGCGCGGTTTTCCTCTGTCGTCAGCACTTCGCTGATTTTGCCATTCTGCTCCGTCAGGTAGTAATCATCCGCATTGATGCCGAACGCGTGCGCCAAGAAGCGCAAGTCCCACATGCTCACGAAGGACAGCGGGATTTCGTCGTTGCGGCTGCCATTCTGGTTCATGTCGCGGTCGCGGAATTGACGAAGCACCTCCGTCAGTTCCTCTGCCGTCGTCGGCACGCCCATTTTCAAGCGGTCAAGCCACGTCTTGTTAATCCACATGGTATTGTTCGGCGTCAGTTCGTTGATGCTCGGCAGTGCGACAATCGCGCCATCGGGCAGCGAAACGGCTTCCATCCATTCCGGATTGGCTTCCAGCAGCGCCCAGACGTGCGGCGCGTACTCCGCCAGATACGGGCGCAGGTCAATCAGCTTGCCCGCTTCATAGAACGCCAGCGTCTCCTGCGGGGTCAGTTCCGCCTTGAAGAACATATCCGGCATGGCAACCTCGCCCGCCAGCATTTCCGTTTTCGCCTCCGTCCATGCCTCTCGGCTGACGTATTCGGTAAAGGAGAAGGCAATCCCGGTTTTTTCCTGCATTGTTTGGAAGAATAAGTTCGTGTCCCAGTCATGCTGCGCTTCCGTGCTGCTGGAGGACGACGCAGCTTCCAAGCCGGCAAGTATAATCGGCGCTTCGGCGGCGAAAGCTGTCGGCAGCGCCATTGCTGCCATCAGCACGAAGATTTGCAGAATCGCAAGAAGTTTCCGCACAGTTTTCCTCCTTCAATCAGACGGGCATCTGCCGCGTCTATCTGTCTGTGCTTTATTATAGACCAATTTCACCCGTTTGACCAGTCTTTTTTCACAAAAAAAACGAAATATCTGCTTTTTTTCGTAAACCGTCTCTCTATTGAGTGATGAAAAATATTTCCATGCAGATTTTATTTTCGGGGCAGGATGGAAAGAGAAATATGGGAGGCGTGGCAGGCATGAAGAAAGAAAGGCATTGGGTGCTTCCGGCGATTTGGGCAATTTTGCTGATGCTGCTGCTCGGCGGCGCGGTTTGGGCGTATCAGGCGTTTTCCGTGGCGGATTGGCAGTCGCTTGACCCGTCCCGCCTCACGTCGCTTGCCCAGACCGGCGCCATTCACGATAAGAACGGCGATTACGTCACCTCGCTTGTCGGCAAGGAGAACCGTACGGTCATCGACACGTCGCGTCTGCCCGCGCACGTCGTAAATGCGTTCCTTGCTGCGGAGGATTTGCGCTTCTACAAGCATCCGGGCTTTGACATCACGCGCATCATCGGCGCCATGCTCACCAACGTCCGCGACGGCGCGTTCAGTCAGGGCGCATCCACCATCTCCCAGCAGCTGATTAAGCTCTCCCACTTGTCCAGCCAGAAGACGATTGCCCGCAAGCTGGAGGAAATTCACCTCGCGCTGCAATTGGAAAAGCAGTACACGAAAGACGAGATTCTGGACATGTACCTGAATTTCATCTACTTCGGGCAGGGCGCATATGGCGTGCAGGCGGCGGCAGAAGTCACGTTCGGCGTCGATGCGGCGGACTTGACCCCTGCGCAGGCAGCCTCCCTCGCTGCTGCCATCAAAGCGCCATCCGCGTATAGCCTGCAATCCGCGCCGGAGAGCAACCGTGAGCGCCGGGAGTACATTCTGTCCATCATGCTGGCGGAAAACATGCTGACGCAGGCGGAATACGACGCGGCAATGGCGGAGGAGCTGACCGCCCGCGGCGCGCCGCAGGTGCAGACAGATTACGGCTGGTTCGTCGATGCTGTGCTGGATGAAGCCGAAAACCGGCTGGACGTGAGCGCCGAAACGCTGCTTGCGGGCGGCTACCGCATCGACACGACGCTCGACCCGGACATGCAGCGCATCATGGACGAGCAGTACCTGACGGATGTCTTTCCCGCTGATAACAAGGACGGCACGCCCGTGCAGGCAGCATCCGCCGCGGTGGACACAAGCAGCGGGGCAGTGCGCGCCATTGTCGGCGGACGCAAGTACGTCACCCGCCGCGGATTGAACCGCGCGACCCAGCTGCGCCGTCAACCCGGCAGTGCGCTCAAGCCGCTGGCGGTCTATGCCCCCGCGATTGAATCCGCCGGATGGACGTGTGCCAGCGTAATTCTCGATGCGCCGACCGCTTTCGGCACTTACAAGCCGCGCAACGCGGGCAATGCTTACTACGGGAACGTGACCGTCCGCACGGCGCTCAAAAACAGCCTGAACATCCCCGCCGTGAAGGTGCTGCAAGCCATTGGCGTCCAGACTGCGCAGCGCTATCTGCGAAGCGTCGGCATTGAGCTGGATGAACGCGACGCGAATCTCTCCCTCGCCTTGGGCAGCATGACCTACGGCACCTCCCCCGTGCAGATGGCGGCGGCGTACGCGCCCTTTGCCAACGGCGGAACATACTACGCGCCGTACTTCATCGAGCGCATCACCGACCGTGACGGCAATGTCATCTACGAGCGCGAAACCACCGGCACGCGCGTGCTGTCGGCGCAGTCCGCGTATCTGATGACGAGTCTGCTCAAAACCGTCATTTCTTCCGGCACGGGCACACGCCTCTCCAGCGTGGGGACACCTGTCGCGGGCAAAACCGGCACGGTCAATGAAAGCGGCGGCGGCAACCGTGACGTGTGGATGGCGGCGTACACCCCGGAATTGTCCACCGCCGTCTGGATGGGCTACGACGAGCCGGACGCGGCGCACCGCCTGCCCAACCGCGTCTCTGGCGGCACGAATCCCGCTTCGCTGGCGCGCAATTTTCTCCGCGCGTGGTATACAGGACGCAAGAAGCCCGATTTCACCAAGCCCAAGGGCATCGTCAGCGCGGACATTGACAAGAAGGCCATCGAGTGGCGAGGCGAACCGATGCTGGCCACGTCGCTCACACCGAGCGCCTACCGCCTGAATGAGGTTTTCCTCGACGGCACACAGCCGAAGAAGAAGAGTGACGTGTGGAATGCGCCCGCGTCCGCAAAATCCTTCTCCGTTTCGCATTCTGACGACGGGCAGCCGCTGCTGGTCATTCAGGCCAGTGATGCCGCCGTCTACCGCGTTCAGCGCGACGCTGCCGGAGAGAGCTTCATCCTGACTGAGCTTCGCGCCGCCGCGGGCGAAACACTCTACTACACCGACAACCGCGCCCAGCCCGGTGTAACGTACACATATCGCGTGATTCCCGTGCACGCGGAGCTGCTGGACAATGGCATTCTATTGGAAGGAACGCAGAGCGTGCAGGTGGCGCGGGTGGAGAAGCCGAGTGCGCTGAGCCGCTGGTTCAGCGGGCTTTTCGCCCCAAAGCCGGAGGAAAAGCAGGAGGAAGAACTGCCTGCATCGATTTTTGCCCCGTAACAAAACACGCCGCCGCACCGTAATTTGCTTTCCGGTGCGGCGGTGTTTTGTTATGGATATTCTGCTTTGGGGCGCAGGGCTTTCCGTTCGCCCTCTGCACCTCTTCGGTGCCGTCACTTTTAGGATTCGTCCAATCCCTTCAGCGGCGTTTCTTTGTCTTTGAGTTTATTGCGCAGCTTTCTCTACGTCCGCTAAATCACCCTGCGGCAGGATTTCCGTCACTTCAAACGGGACATTGTTGCCGGTGAAGTAGAACATCAAGTCCGTTGTGTTCTGGCAGTTTTCCAACTGCGCTGTCGGGAAATAGCGCACATGCAGGCACGAAACGCCGTTCTCCATGCTCGACATCACCAGAATCGGCGCGCCTTCATCGTACAGCAGTACGTACATGGCATTGGTGCGTTCGTTCAAGTCAAGGTACAAGTGTTTCTGCGTGGCTTGGTTCATAATCAGCGAGTAGCGCGCGTCGATTTCTTGCATCAGTTTCTGGAAATTCTCCGTTTCCGTCTTCAGGGATTCATCCGGCGTATCCGTCTCACTCGTTTCGTCCGTGAAGAGGCTGTCGCTTTCCTCATCCTCGTCCTCTTCCTGCTGATACAACGTCCGCACGCCCGCGTTGTATTCGTCGTACATGGCAAAGAGTGTCACCATGTGATACATTTCCATTGCCCACGAGCAGGTTACCTCGTACAGCACCTGCGGCGCTTCTGAACGGTAAGTCAAACGGAGCATCTGCGCCATCGACGATTCCATCAATTCAATACGGTAGATGCTGCGCGGCGACTGCCCCTCATGCGCGTATGCCGCCAGCTTCGCCACATCCTCGTCGCTGATGCCCCACGTTGTCTGCAAATAGCGGCTTTCAATCAGTTCATCCAGCGCATTGCCCGCTTCTGCCAGACGCTCGAACGGCACAGGCTCGCCCTCGTCACCGAACGGATCCTCCGCAAAGGGATACGCCGCAACGCCCGCCAAATCCACCGCCGTGCAGGCAAGTTCGGGCATTTGCTGCGCCGCGAACCACGCCGTCACTTCTTCAGCGGATTTGCACGCCGCCAATTCATCCGAGAGCACCGGCGTGCAGTACATGTCGTTCACCGTGCCGTCGCTGATCCAAAAGCTCATCATCGGCAGCGCATCCGCGTACAGAGCGATATACATGCCCATTTCAGGCTCGCCGTCCGGCTTGGGATACTGCGTCGAGCGCGCCATCTGGTTCAGCATTTGCTTGCCATATGTATCTTGCTGCTCCATCAAGATGCGCTGCGGCATCAGCTGAATCACCCTGCGCTGCTCCGGCGTATCGGTGTAATCCGGGTTATCGCCGATGAAGCCTGCCAGCAGCGTTTCGCCCGTGACATAGTAGACGGCGGATGGCATCGTGCGGTTTCCCGCGCGCAGGCGATTGACAATCTTCTGTTCCTCGGTGATAGCGGCGTCCGTGTCGCCCACCAAATCGGTCACAATGCGGTCGCTGCGCAGGAGGATATCCACGCGCTGGCACAGTTCCAGCATATGGCTGATGTTCGTGTTGTTATCCGTCGTTTCTTCCGCTGTCGCCATACCGGTGAGCATCATCAGCAGGGCAAGCAGAATTGCAAGCATCTTCTTCATGGGGTTCTTCCTTTCTTTATTTCCCATTTCATTTCCCTTGCAGGATTATTCCAGCACAATTCCCGCCACCTGAGCATTCAGCAGCACCGCCAAGTCCTCGTTCGTTTCGCACGCGCGAAGCTGCTCCGACGGCATCCAGACAACATGCGCGCGCATCATGCCGTTCTGCACCCGCCACAGCATTTGAACCGGCGCACCCGTCTCCGGAATCAGCACAGTCATCCCCCAGCCTTCTTCCTCCGTCGTCACGCCTTCCGCAGTGCCATGCCGCCGCATGTACTCCATAATGTGTGCGCTAATCCACTGCTGACTTTTCTCTTCCTCCGGGTCAATGATTGCCAGCTGATTCATCGCCATCTCTGCCGGATAGTACAGCCACGAAGCCTGAATGCCCGCATCTGCATATTCCGGCGGAATTACCAGACTTTCGCACACTTCCGGCTTCAATCTCACTTGAAGCAGATATTCCTTGCCGTTCAGCAGGTCGCCGCCGTCTCCGTCATACACAATGTAGTTCCGCAAAATTTTCTCCGCCGTGTCGCCAAATATGACATCCGAGCGAACCCAATCCAGCGTGTCCGGCAGATTCGCTGTATCCCACGAGTACGCTTTGTCTCCCCATTTGTGCAGAATATCTTCCTTCGTGTACCGCGGCACATGGGCAGAATAGTCGTTTTCCTCCGCACCTCCCGAAATTTCCACGCAAATCAGCGCGTCCGGCGCAAAGCACAGCAGCAGTGACAGCGTATGCGGCTGATTCGTCACCGTCAGCATTTCATTGTTGCGAAGCGTCACAGCGCCCCATTCATTGCTCAACGTGTCAGGACAAATCCAGACTTCCGTCGGGCGCGAAACGTCAGCACTGCGAAGTCGGTCAATGTCGCCGATGGTGTCCTCTTTCCGCCACTGCTGCCAATCCACAAAAGCGTCGTTTGACACCATGTCCACCAGCTTCCGCGCCGTCATGATGCCATTGATGACCGCCGTCTGCTCCCACGCATCGTCCTCTTCGTCCTGCGGCGCGTACACGCTGCGCATCACCACCGCGCCGTTCATTGCCTGCCACGCCACCACAATGGGCGTACCCGTCCTCGGTCGCAGATACAGCAAACCGCTCGCATCGTGCGTGTCGCAGGGGTACAGCGCAATCGCCAGTATGTCGAGGAACTCGGTCTCCGTCTTGCCGCACTGCTGCATCTGCGCTTCAAACGCCGTCATCTGCGACGCATCGTAGTCGAGTATGCTGATTTGCACCGCCGTCTCCGCTGTATTCCACGGGACAATGCCCTCCTGCTCGCCGCTCAGCGCCGCCCAGTGCTGCATCTCCTGCGCTGATTGCAGGGCAAGCTGCCGGATGGTCTCCTCGTCCGGCTGATGCGGTTCCAATTCCGCCAGCACCGCCGCGCAGGACAAGTCAACTTCCTCAAATTCGCCTGCGTAGAATTCGCTCAGATTGTCCGCTGTCAGCTCGGTCGCCTGATGCGCCGCCGGAATCGCCGTCAGGCACACACAGCCGTTTTCCGCGAACCAGCGCACCAGCACCACGCCATTTTCGCCGTAAGACAGCAGCAGCAGTCCCATTTCCGGCGCATCCCCGGCGTAAAGCAAGTTCGCGGCGGCACTCGTTTCCTGCGCGTCCATCCCGAATTCCGGGAATACCGCGAACGTGCGCTCTACAATCCGCAGATAGGCGTTTTCCGTCTCGTCCGTCGCATCCGTGTCCGCGCTGGCATCCATCATCATCAGCACAAAAAACAACACCGACGCCGACTTGTCCGTGCCGTTGACGCTGACGCTGATGAACGCCTGCCGGGGCATTCCACGGTCAATCGGCTGCGGCGTTTCTGTACATGCCACCTCTGTAATATTGAGCGTGTCCTCAAACAGCCGCCCTCGCTCCTGCGCATCCATCTGCCGCACAAGCTCTATTGCGCGCCCGACCAGCTCGTACTCCCAAGCGTCCTCCGCCGCATTCTCCGCCGTCGCCATGCCCAGCATCAGCAGCATCAGCGCCAGCAGCATAGAAATCCATCGTTTCATCATCATGCCTCCTATTCCGTTCAAACTTTTCTTTCCTATCAACGTCATTTTGCCATATTTGCGCAAGTTTTGTCAAGCGAACAGGCACTTTTCTAATGCAATTTTCATCCTAATATGCAAAAAGCCCTGCTTCCACGTCGGAAACAGGGCTGGTAGTGTATATTAGTTGCCGCGGCGCTTCATGAACGAAGGTACGCCGTTGGCGTCTGTCGTCGGGCGCTTGGGCTGCTGCGGCTGCACAGAGGGCATCGGGCCGGTTGCACCGCCCGCATACTGCTGCTGCACAGGCTGCATATTGCCAGTGTAGCCCTGCTGCGCGTAATCCAGCTGCTGGGGCTGATTGCCAAACAGCTGCGGCTGACCATACGCCGGCTGCTGCGGCTGCGCGGGCTGCTGGGGCGCATAATACGCGGGTTGTGCCGGCTGCTGCGTCATCGGCGCTTGCGGAACGCCCATGGTCGGATGGCTGCTGTAGCTGTCGCTGCTGGTGTAGGACGGCGTGTACCCGCCCGTCGCACCGTAGTTGCCGGGCGTATAGCTGCCGGTCGCACCGGTCGCACCGGTCGCGCCGGTCGCGCCGTAATTGCTGCCATAGAGGCGATCGCGGTTGATATCGCGCGCCGACTTAACCGGCTCACGCGGCGGGAACGGCGTTTTCTCAAAGCCCGTCGCAATCACGGTGATGCGCACCTTGTCGCCCATGGACTCGTCGATGCCCGCGCCGAAGATGATGTTCGCATCGGGATCGGCTTCCTCCATGACGAGGTTTGCCGCTTCGTTGATATCAATGATGGAAATATCCTTGCCGCCGGTGATGTTGATCAGCACCGCGCGCGCACCGCTGATGGACGTCTCCAGCATCGGGCTGGAAATGGCGTTCTTGGCGGCGTCAATCATCTTGTTCTCGCCTTCGCCGTAGCCGATGCCCATATGCGCCATGCCGCCGGATTCCATGACGGTCTTGACGTCCGCGAAGTCAAGGTTGATCAACGCAGGCACAGCAATCAGGTCGCTGATACCCTGGATGCCCTGATGCAGCACCTCGTCCGCAATGCCGAACGCCTCGACCATGCTCGTCCCCTTGCTGACGACCTGCAAGAGCCGGTCATTCGGGATGACAACGAGCGTATCGACGCGCTGCTTGAGGTCAGAGATGCCCGCTTCCGCGTTGCGCATCCGCTGCTTGCCCTCAAAGGCGAAAGGCTTGGTCACGACCGCGATGGTCAGTGCGCCCTGTTCGCGGGCAATTTCCGCCACAACCGGTGCGCAGCCCGTGCCCGTGCCGCCGCCCATGCCCGCGGTGACAAACACCAGGTCAGCGCCCTTGAGTGCACCCGCGATTTCCTCGCGGGATTCCTCTGCGCTGCGGCGGCCGACTTCCGGCACTGCGCCTGCGCCCAGACCCTTGGTGACTTTCTCACCAATCTGAATTTTCGTCTGCGCGCCGGACATCTGCAAAGCCTGCATGTCGGTATTGATGGCGATGAACTCCACGCCGCGCAAGCCGGATTCGACCATGCGGTTGACCGCGTTGCCGCCGCCGCCGCCGCATCCCACGACCTTGATGGAAGCATAATTGCTGGTCAATTGGTCATTCTGAATTTCAATCACGTTGCATCCCCCTGACTCATATGCTCATATGGTATCTTGCCCTGTATGCCGCGTTTTCTTGCAATCAGTAGCCCATCAGCCAGCGGAATGCACGGCTGAACAGCCCCTTTGCACCGCCTTCTGGTGCTTTCTGCTCTTCCTGCGTCGTCACGACGAGGATGGTCAGCCCGACGGCGCTGGAGAAAACATGGCTGGTCATTTTGTTGTTGGTGCGCTGGGCCTCCCGGATGATTCGGTGGAGTTTGCCCGCAAGGAAGTCCTTGCCTCCCTTGTTGAGAATCAAGCCGCCGCCGGTCAGATAGACGTTCGACCACTTGCCAAGCTTCACGCCGCCTTCTTCCAGCGCTTTGTTGATGGCCTCCGCGATTTCCTCCACTTTCGCTTCGATAATCGGGGTCACTTCGTCGCGCCGGACAGTGCGGGCGGGTTCATCTTCCGTCGCGGGAATGACATACGTCTCATCCTGATTGGTGCTGTTGAAGCTGTACGTCTGCTTAATTTTTTCCTCCACGAACGGGAATGGAATATTCAGCTGCTCCGCAATGTCCGCCGAAATATGACCGCCGCCAATGTCGAGGCACTTGTGGAAAATCAGCGCGTCGCCCTCCATCACCATCACATCGGTGCACAGATAGCCAATATCAATGAGCATTGCCGTCTTGTCGCGCTCATCTTGGCTCAGGGCATATGTCGCTTCCCCGGCGACGGTGGAGTAGAACTCGCGGGGCTCAATATCCATATCGCGCAGGCGGTAGGTGATATCATCAATGAAATACTTGTCCGCCGTCACCAGCGCAATCATGGCGGACAGTTCGCGACCCTTGATGCCCACGGGCGACAGCGTCTTTTTGCCGTCATCCACGCGGAACCACGCGGGCGCGGAATGAATGATGCGGTCGCCGCCGGATTCTTCCGCCAGCTTGAAGCACGCGCGGACATCCTGCGCTGTAACATGCGGATCAGGCCCGGTTAGCGACACATGCACTTCCTTGACAATCACGCGTGTGAACATGCCCGGCACACCGACATTCAGCTCATGAATGCGGCAGTTGCCGGTTTTCTGCGCCTGATCAATGGCAGTGCGAATCACATCCCGAATCTCATCGGGATTGTTCCAGCCATCCTGCAAATATCCGCTGTACGGCACAGCGCCGGAGCCAACGATATCACAGCGTTCGCCATTGCTCTGCGCGACCATCGTGACGATTTTGCTGGTTCCAAAGTCAATCGTCGGTACCGTAATCTTCATGAACTCTCATACCCCCTGTTTCCCGGTCGGGCCGTTCTGCCGGACGGCTGAAGCCGGGAAAATTGCGGTTCTGACACCCCTGTACCTTGGTTTCTGCCAGCCTGTCAGCAGACGGCTTTTCCCCGCCAGACAGGCGCAGTCACCTATCCAATATACCATTTTTCATTATAAGCCTTTTTTCTCTGGAATGCAAGTGCTTTCGGGCGTTTTGAATGTTTTTCGCCGTCATTTTTATCCGATTTTCATGTTTTGCGGTGCTGATGATGATTGTATTACACCGTCGGCGGCGCATAAACCGGATTCACCGCGTCCGTCAGCGTCAGTGTGCCGCCCGTTTTGCCCATTGCCGAAAGCTCCGTGCGGACGATAAGGAACGCCCGCAGTTTCTCATGCAGCAGCGATGAATCCCCCAGCACAATTTCCATGCCGTCCATCGTCTGCATCCGTATTCTGTCCAGCGAGCTGACATCTAATACGGCAATCTGGTCAAGTCCGCCCATAACGGTCAGCTGCAGCAGCACCTCGGTCACAGCGTCCAGCTGCTTCTGCTGATTGGCAATCAGCTTCTGCCCGATGATCGTCTTTTTGACGCTTAAGCCCTGCACGCGCACCAGTTCCGGATGCGATTCGTTCGCGTTCTGCACCGTGCGCAGGACGTAGCCGTGCGCGTCGGTAATTACGCCGATGCCCGATGTGGTCAGGAACGTGACTTCCTGCCGCTCCTTAACCTCGATGCAAATCGTGTCGAAGGATTCCAGAGACACCATCCGGCAAATCAGATACGGATTCTGTTCGATGCGATTGGAAATTTCCTTCTCGTTAATTAACGACGACTGCCCAAGTTTCAGTTTGGACAGGCGGATGATTTCCTCCGCGCTGATGCGCACATTGCCCGTCACCTTGATATTGCGGACAATCAGCACACCCCCGAACAGGAACGCGACAAAGAGAATGGCCAGCGCAAGCGGCACGATTGCTTTCCACACCCGTCGCGTGCGGTGGTGGCGCTTCTGCGTTTCCTCCGAGTAGCTGTCTGTGTCCAGCACAGGCGGATGGCTCCACACCGACGCTTCCGGCAGGGGACTCTGCGGCGGCTCACCCAAATCAGGGGGCGCAGAAGCTGATTCTGCGTCCCGAAACGGCTGATTCCAGAAGGGGTTTGTCGCCCGGTACAGATCCGGTGAGCGTTCCTGACGCAGTTCCGGCGACTGTTCCGGTTCCTCAAACGGGTTTTCTGCTGTCGGATGCTGTGTGCGCCGTCTTCCGCCCGGCGGTGTGCCCGGCTGCCAGTTGTCCTGTGTCACGGGGGTCATTCCTCCTTCCGTGCTGTCCTGATTATGCGTTCGCATGTACGCGGCGGATATCCGCGCCCAAACAGGTCAGCTGTGTCTCAAAATGCTCATAGCCGCGGTCGATGAGCTCCGCGCCATCCACCTGCGTTTCGCCTTGTGCCTTTAGTCCCGCCAGCGTCAACGCCGCGCCACCGCGCAGATCGCGCGCTGTCACCCGTGCGCCGTACAGTTCCGGGACACCGCGGACAACCGCCGTCCGCCCGCTGCATAGGATGCGCGCACCCATGCGGTTCAAATCCCCCGCGTGGGTAAATCGGTTCTCAAACACGTTTTCCACAACCACGCCCGTCCCCTCGGACACGGACAGCAGCGCCAGCATCTGTACCTGCATATCCGTTGGAAATCCGGGATACGGCTGCGTCTGCAGCTGTGCAAACGCTGTCAAACGCTCCGGCGCAGTCAGAATAACGCGTTTTTCTTCCTCGCGCACGTCGCAGCCCATTTCGCGCAGCTTCGCGTTCACCGCCAGCAGCGCCTGAACCGGGGCGCGGGTCAGCTCAATGGTGCCGCCCGTAATTGCCCCCGCCGCCAGCAACGTTCCGGCAACAATGCGGTCGGGCATGGGCATCCATCGCGCGCTGTGCAGGTGCTTCACGCCCTCAATCGTCATAACCGCGCTGCCCGCGCCGTGGACGCTTCCGCCCATTGCGTTGATGAAGTTCGCCAAATCGACGATTTCCGGTTCACGCGCCGCGTTGTGGATAACGGAAATTCCCGGCAGCAGCACTGCCGCCATCAGGATATTCTCCGTCGCGCCGACGCTGGGGTAATCCAGATGCACCTCGCCGCTGTGCATATTGCCGCCGTCGCAGTGAATCACGCCGCCCTCCTCGTGAATCACCACGCCCAGGCTGCGCAGTCCTGACAGGTGCAAGTCAATGGGGCGCAGTCCGATTTCGCAGCCGCCGGGATATGTAACCGTCGCCTGCCGGAAGCGCGAGAGAATCGGCCCGAGCAGGAAGATGGACGATCGAATCTGCTTGGACAGCGCGTCCGGCATTTCCGTGCGGTTCAGCCCGCCCGCGTCAAGCGTCAGCGTGTGTCCGTCACGGCGAATCCGGCAGCCCAGCATCGTCAGGATGTCCGTCATCTTCCGCACGTCGGAAATCATCGGCACGCCTTGCAGCACCACCGTTTCCTCCGTCAGCACCGAAGCCGCGAGAATGGGCAGCGCCGCGTTCTTCGCGCCATCGACGCGCATCGTACCCTCCAGCTTTCTTCCGCCCCGCACAACAAACGCTTCCATCCGCGTCCACCTCCTGTGCTTCAGCCTATGCCGGAAAACAGGCGCTGTGCCAATTTCACAGTTCAAATAGCTGATTCACGGGAAATATTGAGCAGGATGCCGATGGCTGCCATCGTGATGGAAATCGACGTACCGCCGGCGGAGAAGAACGGCAGGGGCAGCCCCGTCGTTGGCAGAATGCCCACAACCACGCCCATGTTGAGGAACGCCTGCACGCTGATGCTGCTGGTGATTCCTGCCGCCAGCAGCGTTCCGAACTTATCCGGGCAGCGCATGGCGATTCGCATTCCCCGCAGCATCAGCGCCACGAACAGCGCCACCACAATCAGGCAGCCCAGCAGCCCGAAATCCTCCCCCACGATGGCGAAGATGAAATCGCTCTCCGGGTACGGCAGATAGGCATACTTCTGCCGCCCCATGCCCAGCCCCATGCCGAAAATGCCGCCCGACCCGAACGCAATCAGCGACTGGCTGAGCTGATAGCCCTCATCGCTCATCATGGAAAAGGGATTGCGAAAGGACAGCAGACGCCGCCGCCGATACGGCTCCGACCATGCGTAGAACGCGCCCACGCCCAGCCCACCGATGAGCATCAGCAGAATATGCTGCCACTTCGCGCCCGCCATGATGATGAGAATCAGGCTGACGATGAGGATTGACCCCGCGGTGGACAGGTTCGGCTGCTCCAGAATCAGCAGGAATACAACTCCCGGCACGACCAGCACTGGCACAATGCCCGTGAAGAGACGGCGAATGCGCTCGCCGCGGTAGGTCAGTGTCGTCGCCATATACAGCACCACGGCGAATTTCGCGATTTCTGACGGCTGGAAGGACAATCCACCCAGCGACAGCCACCGCCGCGAACCGTTGATGTACACGCCAACGCCCGGTATGATGACCAGCACCAGCAGCACCGCGGACAACGCCAATCCGCCCACCACGACATACGGATGCTGCCAGCAGCGGTACGGAATGCGGCTGGTGACGATGCACGCCGCCGTGCCCAGCCCGATGCCCAGCAATTGCTTGAGCACCTCGCTGTACGGGCTGCGCGTGGACGTGCCGGTATAGAACGTCGCGGAAAATAGAACCAGCAATCCCGCGAGCAGCAGCATGATGAGGATGATCACCAGCGTACCGTCCACGGGATTGCGTCTTTTCAGCGGTATTGCGGTCTGTCGCTTTTGTGCGCTTTTTGCCTGAAGCATGTCTGCTCCTTTCTCAGCGCACAGGGATGGGATTATTTCAGTTCGCGCACAAGCTCCTTGAAGATGCGCCCGCGGCTTTCATAGTCCGAGAACATGTCAAACGACGCGCACGCCGGGGACAGCAGCACATTCCACCCGTCGGAAGAAAGCGCGCGGCACTGGTCGATGGCGTCTTTGAGCGTCCCTGCGCGGTGCAGGTGCGTGTAGCCGTTTTCGCGGCAGGTGCGCTCAATCTGGTCGGCAGTCGCGCCAATCAGCACGGCTTCCTTGATGTAGGGCGACATCAGCATTTCCTGCACCATCGGGGTGAAATCGCAATGCTTGTCGTAGCCGCCGAGGATGATGGCGGTCGGGCGCGTCATGGTCTGAATCGCCTTGATGGTGCTGTCCACGTTCGTGCCCTTGCTGTCATTGATGTAGCGCACGCCGTCCAGCTCGCGGACGAACTCGATGCGGTGCTCCACGCCTTGGAACGTCCGCAGGGTGTGGGCCATCACGTCCGGCTTCACGCCCATCGCGACCGCAATGCAGCACGCCGCCAGCGCGTTTTCCAAATTGTGCGGGCCAGGAATGAACACGTCTTTCGCCGGGCAAATCGTTTCTTCCGCACCGTGGAAGCGCACGACGATTTCGCCATCCCGGACGAACGCGCCTTGCTCCACTTCCCGCTTGCGGCTGAACAGCATCACCTGCGCCCTCACCTGCCCAATCAGCGGTGCAAGTGCCGGGTCGTCCGCGTTGAACACGGCGACGTCCTCTGCCGTCATGTTCTGGAACTGCCGCATCTTCATCGCCGTGTAGACTTCCATCGTGCCGTGGCGATTGAGGTGGTCTTCGGTGATGTTGAGCAGCGCCGCCGCCTTCGGGTGGAACGTCTCCGCCGTCTCCATTTGGAAGGAAGAGACTTCGCAGACGAACAGGTCGCCGTCCTGACTGTCGAGACCTGCCGCGCTGTACGGATAGCCGATGTTGCCCACGACATGCGTCGTGCGTCCTGCATTGCGGAAGATTTCGCCCAGCAGCGTGACGGTCGTCGTCTTGCCGTTCGTGCCGGTAATCGCCACCATTTCGCCAGAAGACAGCTGATACGCCATTTCCAGTTCACCGGTGACGTACACGCCCATTTCCTTCGCCTTCAAGACGAACGGCGCGTTGTCCGGCACGACGGGGCTGATGACCATTGCGTCGATGCCATCCAAGCATTCCATCGCCGGGCAGCCCAGACGGCGCTCCAGCGGCAGATTTTCCAGCGGCTTCAGGCTGTCCCCCAGCTGCTCCGCCGCTTTGCTGTCATTGATGATAACGTGTGCGCCTGCCTTGCACAGCAGCTGTGCCGCCGCAATCCCGCTGCGCGCCATACCGACCACCAGCACGCGCTTGCCCGCGTATTTTTCCGTATTGCGCATGATTTTTCGCTCTCCTTACACGATGACCGAAATAACCGCCAGCGCCGTCAGCACCAGCGTCACCACGGTATACATCAGCACGATTTGCGTTTCCTTCATGCCGCACTTCTCAAAATGATGGTGCAGCGGCGACATTTTGAACAGCCGCCGGGGTGTCCCGTAGATTTTGCGGGTCGCCTTGTAATAGTAGCGCTGCAAAATGACGCTCACGCTGGACATGCAGCAGGTGAAGCCAATCAGCAGCAGCAGGAACGGCTGACGCAGCAGCATCGCCATGCCGACCACCGCGCCGCCAATGAACATCGACCCGGTGTCGCCCATGAACACCTTTGCCGGATAGCGGTTGTAGCGCAGGAAGCCGAGACAGCCGCCGCACAGCGCCGCCGCGAAGATGGCAATCGCGCTGTAATTATCCTGCAGCGCGCGCGCCGCATCGGGGTCATCGGGAATTTTCACCATCGGAATGCCGAACGAGCCGCCATTCAGGTGCTGATAGACCGTCACGGCGCTGAGGCCCGCAATCACTGCCCAACCCATGCAGCCGACACTCGTCACGCTGGACAGGATGCCGTCGATGCCGTCCTGTAGGTTCGCGCTGTTGGTCATAAACAGCACCGTCAGCGCCAGCAGCGGAATATACCACAGCCCTAAGTCCCATTCGGTATTCGCAAACGGCAGCAGCACTTTGCTCCCCTGCGTGAAGTAGCACCAGACCGAGAAGCCGAGGCACACCACGGACAAGCCGATTATCTTCTGCCACGGGGTCAGCCCTTCGGAACGGTGCTTGACTGCCTTCGTCCAGTCGTCCGCCAGACCGACTGCCATCGACCCCAGCGATACAAGCAGCAGCGGCAGAATCGTCGTCACCCACGCGCCGGTATACGCCGCGCACAGCACAAACGATACGATGCAGCCCAGCGCAATCATCAGCCCGCCCATAATCGGCGTGCCGCGCTTTTTCAGGTGCTCCTTCGGGCCGAGTTCGTTCTCGCTCGTTTTCATTTGGTGACCGCGCAGCCATTCAATCAGCTTCGGGCCAGTCGCCAGCGCAATCGCCGCGGACAGTACCAGCGCAAGCAGTACATTTGTCAGCATAGGTAATCCTTCCTTATTATCGGGTATTCAATGCGCGCGGCTTACTCGCCGCGCAGTTCCGTCAGCAGCTCCTGCACGACAACTTTCTCGTCGAACGGCCGCTTGACGCCCATTGTCTCCTGATACGTCTCGTGGCCCTTGCCGCACAGAACGATGATGTCGCCTTCCCGCCCGATTTCCAGCGCGTGGCGGATGGCGTCCCGACGGTTCTCGATGACGACGTACTCGCCCGTCGTCTCTTTGATGCCCTCCTCGATTTCGCGCAGGATTTCCATCGGATCTTCCGTGCGCGGATTGTCACTGGTGAGGATGCACAAATCCGCCAGTTCGCCGCCGATACGCCCCATAATCGGGCGTTTGCCCTTGTCGCGGTCGCCGCCGCAGCCGAAGAGCGCAATCAACCGCTTCTTGGTGAACGTGCGGCAGGTGCGCAGAATGTTGCTCAGTGCATCCGGCGCATGGGCGTAGTCCAGAATCACGCGGTACGGCGTATTCGTCGGCAGCATTTCAATGCGCCCAGGCACACTGCGGATGCTTTCCAGCCCCGCGCGGACATTCTCCGGCGACACGCCCAGAATCAGCGCGCACGCCGCCGCGGACAAGGCGTTGTAGACATTGAACATGCCCGTCATGCGCAGGTTGATTTGGATGTATTCCGCGTTGCGCAGCCGCAGCTCAAAGGACACGCCGTTTTCGGTGATTTCAATGTCGCGCGCAAACAAATCCGCCTCCGCCGCGATGCCATAGGTCATATGCGGAATCGTCACGTCGCGCAGCAGCTCCGCCGCCCGCTCGTCATCGGCGTTAATGGCGGCATTTTTCGCCATGCCGGAGGTGAAGAACGCCTTTTTGCACTGGAAGTAGTTCTCCATCGTGCCGAAGTAGTCCAGATGGTCTTGGCTGAGGTTGGTGTAGCAGCCGCACTCGAACGTCATGCCGTCCAGCCGGTGCATATCCAGCGCATGCGCCGACACCTCCATAACGACCACCTGCACGCCTGCCTGCACCATCTCGTTCAGGTCACGCATGAGATCAATCGGGTCGGGCGTGGTCTTGCTGGACGGGATGTGCTTCTCGCCGATCATGTTGCCCGTCGTGCCGACCAGCCCGCACTTGAAGCCCGCCTGTTCGCAGATAGACTTGACCATGTAGCTGGTCGTCGTCTTGCCCTTCGTGCCGGTGATGCCCACGAAGCGCATTTTCCGCTCCGGATGATCAAAGAACGCCTCGCAGATTCTCGCCATCGCCGCGCGGCCGTTGCTCACCAGCACCTGCGGCACATTCACATCGTCCAGAAAGCGCTCCACCACCAGTGCCACGCAGCCATTTTGCACCGCCTGCGAGGCATACTGATGCGCATCAAAATGTGCGCCGGCAAAGCAGAAGAAGATGCCGTTTTCGGTCTTTTCCCGGCTGTTGGAACACAGCGCCGCAATCTCCACGGACATATCGCCCCTGGTTTCCAGCAAGTACGGCACTTCCTTGACAAGCTGTCTCAGTTCCATCGTCAATTAGCTCCTTTATTCGTCATCCCCGGCCATCAGCAGAAAAATCGTTGTGCCGGGCTGTACATATTCTCCCGCTGCAGGGCTTTGCTCTATGCACAGCCCCTGCCCCGTCATGGACATCATTAGTCCCCGCTGGCGCACAAGGCGCGCGCAGTCTACATCGCCCAAGCCGGTCAGCTCAGGCACGCAGACCAGCTCTTCCGGCGTCAGCTCCTCTGAACCGGCGGTGTAGAGCATCACATGCCCGCCTTTGACGAGCTTCGCGCCCGCCGGCGGCAATTGATCCAGCACGACGGTGTTCGCGCCGTCCGTCACGCTTTCCAATCCCACCTGTGACAGTTTACGCTTTGCATCGCCAATCGTCAAGCCTTTCAGCGCAGGAACTTCAATTTCTTCATCTTTTTCATCATTTTCCGGGTCAATTCCGAGGTACGGCAGCATTTCCTGCATGATTTGCCGGGCAAAAGGCGCCGCCGTCGTGCCGCCGTAGTCAATCGGCACGTCCGCCTCCTTGACAATGACGAGAATGCTCACCTGCGGATCGTTCACCGGCGCGAAGCCGTAGAACGACCCGATGTGCGTGTCGCGCACGACGCGTCCATTCTTGTAAACCTGTGCCGTGCCGGTTTTGCCGCCGATGCGGTAACCGGCAATCGCCGCGTTCTTGCCGCCGCCTTCTGAGACGACACGTTCCAGCAGCAGCCGCATCGTGTCGCTCGTTTCCGGGCGAATTGGCGCTGCCATCACCGTCGGGTGAAAGCGCTCCAGTGTCTCCCCGTCCGGCGTTTGAATTTCGCTGACGATGTAGGGTTTCATCAGCTTTCCGCCGTTGATGACGGAGTTCGCCGCCATCATCATCTGAATCGGTGTGAGCGCGACGGACTGCCCGAAGCCGATGCGCGCCAGGTCCACGCGTTTGACGTTCCGCGACGTGATGAGGATGCCCGGCGACTCCCCCGGCAGGTCAATGCCCGTCTTTTTGCCCAGCCCGAACGCCGTCAGGTAGCGGTAGAACGTATCCGTCCCCATCCGCAGCGCCAGCTCGACAAACACCGGGTTGCAGCTGTTTTTCAGCCCATCTGCCATCGTCTCCGCGCCGTGCGGCCGTCCCCAGCAGCGGATGGTGTCGCCGTCAACGGTGATTTTCGCCGAGCAGTAGAAAGAATCCTGCGGCGTTGTCACCCCGCTGTCCAGCGCGGATGCCGCCGTGAGAATTTTGAACGTGCTGCCCGGCTCGTAAACGTCGGAAATCGCGGTCAGGCGCATCAGCTCCGTCAGCGTCTCCGCGTCGTTGCGCGGCGGATCGTTCGGGTCGTAGCATGGGTTCATGCACATCGCCAGAATCGCGCCCGTTTTCACGTCGCTGACAAGGCAGATGACCGACTGCGCCTGATTGACCTCGATGCACTCGCGCATCGCCTTTTCGACCATCTCCTGAATTTCCGCGTCAATCGTCAGCACCAAACCGCACCCCTGCTGCGACGGGATGTACCAGCCTTCCGTGCCGTCCAGCTGCCGATTGCGCGCGTCCACCTGCCGCAGATAGCTGCCCTCCGTGCCGCGCAGGACATCCTCGTAGCGGCTTTCCAGCCCGGACTGCCCCTCGCTGTCCACCGTTGTCAAGCCCAGCACTTGGCTGAGCAGCGCTCCATATGGGTAGTAGCGGCAGATATCCTCGTCAAAGGACAGCGCCTTCAAGCCGCTGTCCTCCGGCGCGTCTGACCGCAGCTGACGCAGGGCATCGACCGTCTCGCGGCTGACCTGCCGCTTTAAGATAATCGACCCCTTCGTCTTGTCCTGCAATCGTTTTCGCGCCGTCTCTTTGTTGATGTTCAGCACCGGCTCGATGCTGTCGAGGAACTTCTCCGTGTCGCTGACAAGCCGCGGGTCAGCGGTGACGATGTACGCCGTCGCGGAGATGGCGAGCGTTCGCCCCTTGCGGTCAGTAATCGTGCCGCGCCGCGCCGTAACAATGCCAGCTTTCGTCCACTGACGAATGCCCCGCTCGGTCAGCGAGGCAGCCTCGGAGGTAGTGAGAACGGCAATGCGCGCCGCCGCCAGCAGGAACAAGCCCGTCAGCACCAGCGTCATCAGCCAGATTCGCTTGCGTACCAGCAGTTCCGGATGCATGTCCGTCCTCCTGATTCGCGTTTTTGCGGCTTATTGCTGTGGATTGCGGATTCGATTACTGCATGTGCATCAGCAGCGCCACGTCCGTGGTGGTCATGGTGTTCTGCGCGCCCTCCTGCAGGCCGCAGATAGCATCCGGCACGCCGGACAGCTCCACCACCTGCACGTTCTTGCCTTCCTTCATCCCCAGTTTCTGCGCCCGCTGCAAAAGCGACTGTTCCTTCGTCGCGACGCTGATTTGCGCCTGCAGGGTATCATTCTCCTGCTGCTTCGCGTTGATGTTCGTCGTCCGGACACCAATCTGGGTGCTGACGTTCTGGATCTGCGACTGCAAGTTCAGCCAGAAAACACCCATCACGAACAGGCACACCGCCACTACCAGCATCGCCAGCCCCGAATGCAGCCCCTGCCGCGAAACGAGAATACTGTGCTGCCGTTCCTGCTGCTGCGGCACATCCGCCCGGCGTCGCGTGCCCGTGTTCTGCCAGCAGCCTGCACCGAAGCTGACCGTCGCCCGATAGTTATCCATATACGGCTGCTCACCCTTGAAGTCGATGTTGAAGTTGAAGCTATGGTCAATGCTCTTCCGCATTTCGCGGAGAGCGCGTTCCTCATCGCGCGGATCTGCGAAGGGGGCGGATTTGCGCTTGCTCCACAGCCGCGCCCTGTCGTTCATCATACTGTATGCCTCCTCTGCCTGAAAAATGCCATTGTTTCAGCGGATAGAACCGTTATTCTTCCTCGTCCTCGCCGTCTTCCAGCTCGTCAATCGCTGCCCACGTCGCATTCAGGTTATCCTTGAACAGCTCGAAGTTCGCCATGTTGTTGATTGTCGCCGCCACGCGCAGATGGTCGTCGTTGCCCATAATGTCAACGTCCTTCTCTTCGCCCAGCATCATGCTGCGCAGTTTTGCCGGCAGCAGCACACGTCCCTGCGCGTCGCACTCCTGATCCGTATAGGACATGGAGTTGAACCACTGCATGTAGTTCATCAGCTGTGCATTTTTCTTCTTGCGGTTCAGCCGCTCATAATGCTCGCACAGGCGCATAAAGACCATTTCGGGGTAAATTGCAATGGACTTGAAGTCAAATTCCGGTGCAATCACAAACCGCTCGCCCAGTTCCTGCCGGAACGCCAGCGGAATCACCAGACGGCCCTTGCCGTCCAGCGAATGATTATAGGTGCCGCGGAAACGCTTTCTCTGTTTTTCAAGAATCTGCTCATCAGAAAGGGGCACATTTGTACGCATGTTAGTGGGGGTCAGGCGTTCATTTTGCCCAACTTGGTTCTCATCCACACGCTCACCCCCACCAAATTCACAAAATAGGTCGTCAATCACACGAAATGGCACTCTTATCATACCGCCGCGATTCGGAAATTGCAAGTGTTTGCAGGCACTTTTTTCGATGAAATTTTTGCCCGTTTCCAGTTTTCTTTCATCTTTTCGTAATATTCGACAGGAGCGATGTGTCATCGTCGCCCAAAAACGGGAAACAGTCATCCTTTTTCGAGCGATTTTGTCCGTCACTTTTGGGAGCGATTCTCCATTCAGGCATATTTTTCGCTGAAAAAGTGGTTTCTACGCCCAAAAACAAAAAAAGACGGCATAAACCGTCTTTTGGGGGATGTAACAAATATTTAAGAATTGCTTATTGTGGTCATCATCGGCACTTCCGTCAGCCGGAAGCCCAGCGCGTCGCAGGAGGTCAGCCGATAATGGATGCCTTCATGCTCGCCGTTGAACCCCGCGCGGATTCCTGCCCCGTGCAGATGACCATAGACCACCGTATGCACCCTGTGCCGCGCAAGCACCTGCGTGAACGGCGTATCCAGCACGGTCAGCAGCAGCGGCGGATAGTGGAGCATGACGACAATCGGCTTCTGCCCCTGCGCCAGTTTTTCCGCCGCGCTGATCGCCATGTCCAGCCGCAGCAGTTCACGGTTCAGGATGCGCTCATCCTCCGGCGCAAGCGGCGCGTCGCCCGTGGGGAACATCCACCCGCGCGTGCCGCAGACGACAAAATCCCCCATATCCAGCGCGTCATGCTGCAAGGCGCTCATGCCTTCCGGCAGCACCCGCCGCAGTTTGGAGACACTGTTCCACCAGTAATCGTGATTGCCTTTGATGAGCACCTTGCGCCCCGGCAGCGCGCCAATCTTCTGCAAGTCCGGCACGGCGCGCTCCAGCTGCATGGCCCACGAGATATCGCCGGGAATCAGCACGACATCCCCGTCCTTAACACGCGCGCGCCAATCCGCCGCGATATGCGCAAAGTGATTCTCCCAGTGGTCGCCGAAAATATCCATCGGCTTTTCCTCGCCGCCGGGCAAATGCAAATCACCGATGGCAAACAGCGTCATGTGTCCTCCTTGCGCGGCGCGGACAGGTCACATATCGTCGTCCGCGTCCTCGTCGTCATCCTCGTTGGCTTCGTCTTCCTGCATTCCTTCCAAAGAAGTCATTTCGCCCGCCATCTTCGTGTATTCGCCGTCGGTTTCTTCCGGCAGCATCTGAATTTCGTCCATCGAGCCGACGTCGTCCATGTCCGTCAGGCTGCGCGGCGTCACCTGCTCGCCGTCGCCGTCGCCGGAATCGTCGGACGCAGCGCCCACGCTCTCCGCCGCCTGCGCGTTCATTTCCTTCAGGCAGAACAGGCAGATATCGCGTCCCGGCAGCGCGGGATTCTCGTTGCATACGCTGCACATTTCCACGTCGTCCTGCCCGCCTTCGCCCTTCATCTCGCGCATACACACCTTGCAGTACTTGTCGCCGGGCGTCGTGATGTAGTTCAGTTCACACCGCGGGCATTGAACATACTTCTTCATAAGAAGATTCCCTCCTAAAATTCAGACCGCCGGGTGCTTTTTCCGTCCGGCACATTCTGTGGTAGTTATTTCCTTGGAAAGTTGCTGGGGATTTTCTTGCGTCTCCAAAAGCTATATGTTACAATCGTGTTACGATTCTCGTCAGGAATCGTAACAACTTTCGGAGGAGCTTGCAATGAACAAGAAGTACGCGGCGCTTTTCACTGCGTCCGCCCTGTTGCTCACCAGTCTATCCGCTGCTGAGAACTTCCCGACGTCGCAGTTCGATTATGATGGATGGTATCGCCCGAACGGAACAGTCTGTCCCGTGCAGGATGCCGTCGCAACACCCCGCCCGACCGCCACACCTGCCAGCGCGCCGTTGAAAACGCCTGCACCTTCCACGGGGGATGATTATACTACACCATCGTCGCAAGTGCAAGAGGAAATTCTGCTGAATTTGCTCAATCAGGAACGAATTGCGCAGGGACTTTCGCCTTTGACGCTCGACGCGGAGCTTTCCCGCATTGCGCGCATCAAATCCGCCGACATGCGTGACAACCATTACTTTGCGCACGAGTCCCCCACCTACGGTCATGTCAGCGACATGCTGAAAACGTTCGGCTATTCCTTCTCTGGCGCGGGCGAGAACATTGCCCACCATGCCACCACGGAAAAAGCGCACGCCGCGTTCATTTCCTCGGACGGACACCGCCGCAACATTCTCTCCAGCGCTTGGCAGAAGGTCGGGCTTGGTATCGTCTACGACGCGAACGGTTACGTTTATGTGACGCAGATTTTCGTCCGCTGACCCTTTTTCGCCCCTTCCAGTCTCGGAAGGGGCATTTTGTCATGTACCAATCCTGATGGTCGGCTGCGCAACAGGGGGCAGCGGCGCTTCCGGCGTCTCCCTCGTTTCGGATGATTCCGCCGTGACGGACATCGCTTCCTTTGTCAGCGGCACGCCGTTTGTCACCTGCACCGGCCGATGGCAGCGGATGCCGCGGTTCATGCCCTCCACGCCGGGAAGCGACACGCCGCGCGCGTGCAGGATGGCGCGTCCGGCGGCGCTTCGGCGCGGATTCGGCGCATTGAGCGGGGCATCCAGCGACATTTGCACGGCGTTTTCCACCGCGCGCGCCACTTCCGGCGTTACGGGCAGGTAGACCAGCTCGGCGCGGGGAAAAATCAAGTTGCGCGGCATTTCAGCGCGGGCATTGGGTTTCTTTTTCATTGCTGCACTCCTCCATCCAGCCGGATTCTCCGGGCAGTTCCCATCGTATGCGGCGGATGGAAGATGCGTGTCAGGCTTCCGGCGCTTCTTCTTCCGGCGCAAGCACCTTTTCCAGAAGCGTCAGCAGCTGGTCGCGCCCCGTGCCGTCTTCGGACGACCAGCAGATGACCTCCCACGGCTGCACAAGCAAGGCGCGGCAGATAGGTGCGAGCTGCTTCTGTCGTGCGCCACGGCTGATCTTGTCCGCCTTGGTGGCAATCACGGTGAACGGGATGCCCATCTGGCGGAGGAAGAGGTTCATCTGCTTATCGTCCTCGGTCGGTTCGTGGCGGATATCCACAAGGCACAGGACGTGGCGCAGTTCATCGGACTGCTCGAAGTAATCCTGCATCATCTTGCCCCAGCGGAGTTTCTCCTGCTTATCGACCTTGGCGAAGCCGTAGCCGGGCAGATCAATCAAATGAAAGTTGTCGTTGAGCAGGAAGGCGTTGATGAGCCGGGTTTTTCCGGGCGTTTGGGACGTGCGCGCGAGGGAGCGGCGGTTGCAGAGCTTATTGATGAGGCTGCTTTTGCCGACGTTGGATTTTCCGGCGACGGCAATCTGCGGCAGCCCGACACCCTCGAATTTTCCATACTGCGCCATAGAGGTAATAAATTCTGCTTTTTTGATTTCCAATTTCGTATCTCCTTTTGGGGTATGAGTGGCTTTTGGGGGATGTGCGACTTCTTTTGGTGTTCCGGATGCTCGGTCGCGCCAATGGGCGCGACAATATGCGGCAAGTTGAAAGAGCAAGTTGGGGGGCGCTTCTGAGGAAGCGTGAAGTTACTGGCAGGGACGCTTCGCTGCCTGCGCCTTTGTTGACTTTTCCTTTGGATTGGTCGGACGAGGAACAGTTGGGGCGTTGCCCCAAACCCCACCAGAGGCGCTGCCTCTGGACTCCGCAAGGGGCAATTTGCCCCTTGACCCCTTCGCGCGATTGAGTTGGTCGCGCATCCTCACCAGCGCATTTTCCAGCACCTGCTCAATCTGCTCCACGCACACAATCTTAAACTGACTCAGCACATGCGGCGGAATTTCTTCCAAATCCTTCTGATTTTCCTTCGGAATAATCAGCGTTGTAATCCCCGCCCGATACGCAGCCAGCGTCTTTTCCTTCAATCCGCCAATCGGCAGCACGCGCCCGCGCAGGGTAATCTCCCCCGTCATCGCCACATCATTGCGCACGGGAATCCCCGTCAGCACGGACACCAGCGCCGTCGCCATCGTCACACCCGCGGACGGGCCATCCTTCGGCACAGCACCTTCCGGCACATGGATGTGGATATCCACATCTTTGTAGAAATCATCCGCCAATCCCAAATCAGCGCAGTGCGCGCGGACGTAGGAGAACGCGGCTTCAGCGGATTCCTTCATCACGTCGCCAAGCTGTCCCGTCAGGCGCAGACCACCCTTGCCGGGCATGGTCAGGCACTCGACTTCCAGCGTTTCGCCGCCGACGGTGGTGTACGCAAGACCGTTGACAATGCCCACGCGCGGCTCTTTCTCCGGCAGTTCGCGGGTGAAGCGCGGCGCGCCGAGGTACTGGTGCAGCACCTTTTCGGTCACGGTGACGTCGGTTTCGCCCTCGTCGAGCATCGTCACGGCGGCCTTGCGGATGACCTTGGCAATCGTGCGTTCGAGCGTGCGGACGCCGGCTTCGCGTGTGTAGCCCTCAATCAGGCTGCGCATCACGCGGTCGCTGATTTTCACCGTTCCGGCATCCAGCCCGTGTTCTTTCACCTGCTTGGGCAAAAGGTGGCGCTTGGCGATTTGCAGCTTCTCCTCCTCCGTGTACGACGGCACTTCGATAACCTCCATGCGGTCAAGGAGTGGGGTGGGAATCGTGTCGATGCTGTTGGCTGTGGTGATGAACATGACGCGGCTGAGGTCGAAGGGCAGTTCGAGATAGTGGTCGCGGAATGCGCCGTTCTGCTCGCCGTCGAGCACCTCCAGCATGGCGCTGGCAGGGTCGCCGCGGAAATCATGGCTCATCTTGTCGATTTCGTCGAACAGGAATACCGGGTTCATCGTGCCAGCCTGCTTCATGCCGGAGATAATCCGCCCCGGAATCGCGCCAATATACGTCCGGCGATGGCCGCGGATTTCCGCCTCGTCGCGCACGCCGCCGAGCGACACCTGCACGAACTGCCGCCCGACTGCCTTGGCAATTGCGCGAACGATGGATGTTTTGCCCACGCCAGGCGGGCCGACGAAGCACAGAATCGGGCCGCGCATATCCTGCTTGAGCTTGAGCACCGCCAGATATTCGACGATGCGCTCCTTGACCTTCTCCAGCCCGTAGTGATCCTGCGCCAGCACCTTCCGCGCGCGCTTCAAATCCAGATTATCAGTCGTCTGCTTGCCCCACGGCAGGTCGAGAATCCACTCGATATACGTCCGGGACATGCCGACTTCCGGTGTGCCGGGCGTCATCCGGGACAGGCGCTCCAGCTCCTTGTCCACGCGTTGACGTGCTTCGTCGTTCAGCGGCGTATTCTTGGCGCGTTCGCGAAGCTCCTCCACATCCGTCGCGTCGGTATCGCCCAGTTCGGTCTGGATGGCCTTCATATGCTCGCGCAAATAATAATCCTTCTGATTTTTGTCAATCTGTTTCTTGACGCGCTCTTGCACCTGCTTTTCCACGCCGGTCAGTTCAATTTCGCGGCTCAAAATGGTGCAGAGGCGTTCCAGACGGCGCTGAATATCGAATTCTTCCAGAATCTGCTGGCGATCCTCCAGCTTCGTCAGGATATTTGCGGCAATCAGGTCAGCAATCTGCTCGGCGTCATCCACATCCCGGATGGACGCAATCGTCTCCTGGCTGACCCGCTGGCTCGCGCGGGCATAGGCATCAAAATAATCCTTCGCCGTGCGCACCAGCGCCGCCAGCTCCATTTCATCCGCCGGCGCGGTCACTTTCGGCAGGTGGATGCGTCCCAGCAGGAACGGGTCTTCCTGCGTCACAGTAGTCAATTCGCCGCGCGTTTCACCCTCCACCAGCACACGCAGGCTGTCGCCGGGCAGATTCATCACCTGCCGAATATTGGCGATTGTGCCGACGGTGCACAAATTTTCCGGGGTAGGGTCTGGGTCATCCACATCCTTCTGCGCCACGAGGAAAATCTTCTGGTCATTCATCATCGCTTCCTGCAGGGCGGCGACAGACTTCGGGCGGCCGACGTCAAAGTGCAGCACCATGTGCGGGAATACCATCAAGCCCCGCAGCGCCAGCACCGGCATCGTCAGATTGGTTTTCTTTCTGGGCATAGTTCCTCCTCATCGGACGCGGCGAACCAGAGCGTATCATGCCGTGTCCACGCTCGAACGGCGCTTCCCGTCCGGCAAAGATATAGTATACATATTCCGCCACGGTTTGACAAGCGAAAAAACATATGATGTAACGATTTTTTTCTGCGAGAATGTAAATTTTTCGTCGTTCTGCGTCACGCACTGGGTTCTGCAGCAGCCGCGGCGACCTTCTCCGTCATCGGCAGCGGACGGTGGATTGGCTTCTTCGCCGTCTTTGTGTGCACAAGCATCGCTGACAGCGCCTGATGCACATCGTCAATTCCCTGCACCTCAATGCCCACGATATGCAGCGTCTCCGCATCGTTCTCCTTGGGAATCAGCACGCGCAGCAGCCCTGCCTGACACGCGGCCTCCACCTTCTGCGGTACGCCGCCGACCGCCTTCACTTTCCCCTGCACGGTAATTTCACCCGTGACCGCCATCGTGCCATCCACTGGCGTATCGGTCAGCGCGCTGACCGCCGCGACCGCCATGGCGACGCCTGCCGACGGGCCGTCAACGGGCATTCCACCGGGAAAATTGATGTGCAAATCGGTGTTTTCCAGTGTGTATCCGAGGCTTTTCAGCAGCGTGCGGACATTCTCCGCCGCGCCGTGTGCCGTCGAGCGGCGGCGCATCTTGTGCCCCTCCTGCCCGATTTCTTCCTCATCAATAATGCCCGTCACGGTGATTTCGCCGTGTCCCGGCGTCGCGACCGCCTCCAAATCCAGCAGCGCGCCCTGATTTTCGCCATATACCGCCAGCCCATGCACCACGCCAACGCGGTTCGAGACATCCGCCTTCTGCTGGGCGTGGATGGTGTAATGCCCGCTCTGCACCACCCACGCCACATCCTCTGGCAGAATCATTGTGCGCTCGTCCATTTGCGCCAGTCCCGCGCACATCTGCACAATGTTCACCGCGTCGCGTCCGCAGGCGGCATAGCGCCCGATGGTTTCCGCCTCCTGCTTCGCCATCGCGCAGCCCGCGCGTTCCGCTGCGCCGGAAGCAATCAGGGCAATTTCTTCCGGTGTCAGCGCGCGAAAAAAGACTTCCATGCACCGCGAGCGCAGAGCGGGGTTGATTTCTGACGGGCTGCGCGTCGTTGCGCCGACAAGCCGAAAATCCGCCGGAAGCCCATTGTGGAAAATGTCGTGGATATAGCGCGGAATCGTCGCGTCATCCGGATTATAATAAGCGCTGTCCAGCATCACGCGGCGATCCTCCAGCACCTTCAGCAGCTTGTTCATCTGCACCGGATGCAGTTCGCCGATTTCATCCAGAAACAGCACCCCGCCGTGCGCTTTGGTGACCGCGCCGGGCTTGGGCTGCGGCACGCCCTGTGCGCCCAGCTGCCCCGCACCCTGATAAATCGGGTCATGGACGCTGCCGATGAGCGGGTCGGCAATCGCGCGTTCATCAAAGCGCACGCACGTCGCATCCACCTCGATGAACGGCGCATCCTCGCGGAAGGGCGTCCCCTGCGACTGCTTCGCCGCCTCCAGCACCAGCCGCGCCGCGCAGGTCTTGCCGATGCCGGGCGGGCCGTAAATCAGCACATGCTGCGGATTCGCGCCGCAGAGAATCGCCTTCAGGCTGCGAATGCCATCCTCCTGGCCGATCACGTCGCTCATTTTCGTCGGGCGCACCTTTTCCGCCAGCGGCTCGGATAGGTGAATCGACCGCAGGTGGCGCATCCGCTCCATTTCGCGGTTGCTCTCCCGCCCGTGCGCCGGCTCTTTCTGCCGCGACTGGCGCAGCTGCCGGAAAAAGTACAGTCCCACCACCACCGACACCACCAGCTGGATGACGACCAGCATTGTTGCAAACATGCGCAAAACCTCCCTTGCGTTTCATCGACCGCAGTATGCCCGAAGCGGCGGAAAACCATGCCCGAATGAAGGTTTTGCTGCAATTTTTCTTTCTGCCGTGGATACAGTCCTTGTTTGTCCACGCTGTCCACACCACAAGATATAGTGTACCGCTTTCATCCGCGAAAGCGGCATTCTTTCGCCCGCATTCTTGCCGTATCAACCGAAAACCCGCCATTTTCAAGGGTTTGTAAGGCTTTTCATGAAGTTGTCGATTTTTTGCGCGTTTTGTGATTTTGCCTATTGCATTATACAACATCTTGTGATAGAATATCTGTGGTTCGGAAGCAGTTCCCTACTGACCCCCATCCACGCGGATGATTTGGGGACGGCGGCGTTCATTCGCCGGTTTCCGGCACACATTTCAACATCAGGAGGTCAACCATCATGTACAATTTTGAGCAGTGGAATGGCTTCAAGGGTTCCATCTGGAAGGAAGAAGTCAACGTTCGCGACTTTATCCAGAAGAACTATAAGCCTTACGACGGTGACGAATCCTTCCTGGTCGGCCCGACCGAAGCGACCGACAAGCTGTGGGGCGCTCTGCAGAAGCTGCAGAAGGAAGAGCGCGCCAAGGGCGGCGTCCTGGATATGGACACCGAGATTGTTTCTACCCTGACTTCCCATAAGCCCGGCTACATCGACGAAGACCTGAAGGATCTGGAGAAGGTCGTGGGTCTTCAGACGGACAAGCCTCTGAAGCGCGCTTTCATGCCTTTCGGCGGCATCCGCATGGCGGAGCAGTCCTGCACCGAGAACGGCTACACCCCCGCTCCCGAACTGCACAAGATCTTCACCGAATATCACCTGACGCACTCCGACGCGGTCTTCATGGCGTACACGCCTGAAATGCGCGCGGCCCGCAAGTCCCACATCATCACCGGTCTGCCGGACACCTATGGCCGCGGCCGTATCGTGGGCGACTATCGCCGTGTTGCGCTGTACGGCATCGACGTGCTGATTGCTGAAAAGCAGCATGATTTCGCCAACTGCGGCGACGGCACGATGACCGACGACGTCATCCGTCAGCGTCAGGAAATCACCCTGCAGGTGAACGCCCTGAAGGACATGAAGGTCATGGCCGCGTCCTACGGCTACGACATCTCCAAGCCCGCCAGCAACGCGCACGAAGCGTTCCAGTGGCTGTACTTCGGCTATCTGGCCGCCATCAAGACCCAGAACGGCGCTGCAATGTCTGTCGGCCGTATCTCCACCTTCCTCGACATTTATGTCGAGCGTGACCTCGAAAACGGCGTCATCACCGAGGCCGAGGCGCAGGAGCTGGTTGACCACATCGTCATGAAGTTCCGTATGGTCAAGTTCGCCCGCATCACCTCCTATCAGGAGCTGTTCTCCGGCGACCCCGTCTGGGCGACGCTGGAAGTCGGCGGCACTGGTTTGGACGGCCGTTCCATGGTCACCAAGAACGACTATCGTTTCCTGCACACGCTGGAAAACATGGGCCCGTCTCCGGAACCCAACATGACCGTTCTGTACACCTCCCGTCTGCCGGAAGCCTTCAAGAAGTACGCGGCGCACATCTCCATCGTCTCCTCTTCCATCCAGTATGAGAACGATGACGTGATGAAGCCCGTCTGGGGCGACGACTACTCCATCTGCTGCTGCGTGTCTGCTACCCAGACCGGCAAGGAGATGCAGTTCTTCGGCGCTCGCGCGAACCTGCTGAAGGCGCTGCTGTACGCCATCAACGGCGGCATGGACGAGAAGCTGAAGACCCAGGTTGGTCCCTGCTACGCGCCCATCACCACCGATGAACTGACTTGGGACATCGTCAAGCCCGCTTACCTGCGTATGCTCGACTGGCTGGCTGGCCTGTATGTCAACGTGCTGAACCTGATCCACTACATGCACGACAAGTACTACTACGAAGCGGCTGAAATGGCGCTGATCGATACCCATGTGAAGCGCTCCTTCGCGACCGGTATCGCTGGCTTCTCTCACTGCGTTGACTCCATCAGCGCTTTGAAGTATGCCAAGGTCACCGCTATCCGCGACGAATCCGGCATGGTTTACGACTACAAGACCGAGGGCGAGTTCCCGAAGTACGGCAACGACGACGACCGTGCGGACGACATCGCCAAGTGGCTGCTGAAGACCTTCATCGACATGGTGAAGAAGCATCACACCTACCGCAATTCCGAGCCCAGCACCTCCATCCTGACCATCACCTCCAACGTCGTGTACGGCAAGGCCACCGGTTCTACGCCTGACGGCCGCCGCGCGTGGACGCCCCTCGCGCCCGGTGCGAACCCCTCCTACGGTGCGGAGCAGAATGGTCTGGTTGCGTCCTTGAACTCCACCGCGAAGCTGCCCTATCACTGGGCGCTGGACGGCATCTCCAACACCCAGACCATCAACCCCGATGCGCTGGGTCATGCTGCCGGCGAGCGCGTGAACAACCTCGTGCAGGTCATGGACGGCTACTTCGATCAGGGTGCACATCACCTGAACGTGAACGTGTTCGGCAAGGAAAAGCTGCTGGACGCCATGGAGCATCCGGAGAAGGAGGAGTACCAGAACTTCACCATCCGTGTTTCCGGCTATGCCGTGAAGTTCATCGACCTGACCCGTGAGCAGCAGCTGGACGTTATCGCCCGTACCTGCCACACCCGCATGTAATCCCCTGTTGGAAACCTTCACCCGGCGGACGGCAACTTCCGCCGGGTTTTTTCTGTCCAGAGGCACGAATTTTCCCAGAAAAGCGGCTTTTCCTGTTTACAGGCGCGCTTTTTCGGGTATAATAGAGGTGGCGGATTAACCGCCCGAATCCCTCGCAAGGAGTTTAGAAACATGAGCAATCCGAATCCCGATATGAAGGGACGCATTCATTCGTTTGAATCTTTCGCGCTGGTGGATGGTCCCGGCGTTCGCTGCGCCGTTTTCCTCTACGGCTGTGCGCTGCGCTGCAAATTCTGCCATAACCCCGATACATGGTGCCCGTCGTCCATCAGCCAAACGAAGGAAATGACCGCACGCGAGCTGTTCGACAAGGCCATTCGCTACAAGCCTTACTGGAAGAACAATGGCGGCATCACCGTTTCCGGCGGTGAACCGCTGGTGCAGCTGGACTTCGTGACCGAGTTCTTCCGGCTGATGAAGAAAGAGGGCGTGCACACCTGCGTGGACACGGCAGGTCAACCCTTCCGCCGCGACCCGGAGTGGCTCGACCGCTTCAATGAGCTGATGAGCCTGACCGACCTGTTCATGCTCGACCTGAAGCAGTTTGACAGCAAGCTGCATGTGGATCTGACCGGCAAAGATAACGCGAACATCCTCGACATGGCGCGCTATCTGTCCGACAACGGCAAGGAAATGTGGATTCGCCACGTTCTCGTGCCGGGTGTGACCGACGACGAGAACGATCTGCGCAAGATGAGCGACTTTATCGCAAGCCTCAAGACGGTCAGCCGTGTGGAAATTCTGCCGTACCACACGCTGGGTGTGTCGAAGTGGCAGAAGCTCGGCATCCCCTACCCGCTGGAAGGCGTTCCGACGCCAACCGATGAGCAGGTCAAACGCGCCGAGGACATTCTGAACGTGACGGCGTATCACAAGTAATTGCATACGAAAAGGGACGAACCTGCATTTCCCGCAGATTCGCCCTTTTTGATTGGTTCAATATTCGATTAGCACACGTCAGGCTGTTCCGCCAGCGCGTTTTCTTCCATCTTGCGCTTCGCCGTCCGGCTGCCCAGCTTGTGCCGCTTTCCCTCAATAAGTTTCGGCTCGCACTTGCCGTTCACGGAATCCGCCGTGATTTCGCAGCCGCAGATTTCCCGGCGGCCTGGCAAATCGAACATCGTGTCCAGCATGACATCCTCGATAATCGCGCGCAGACCGCGTGCGCCGCACTTACGCTCAATTGCCATGTGCGCAATCGCCCGCACTGCGTCGTCATCAAACGTCAGCTCCACACCGTCGAGACCCAGCAGCTTCTGGTACTGCTTGCACAGCGCGTTTTTCGGCTCGGTCAGAATTCGCACCAGCGCGTCCTCATCCAGCGCGTCAAGCGTCACTGTAATCGGCAGACGACCGACAAATTCCGGAATCAGACCGAACTTCGTCAAATCCTCCGGGCGCAGCTTTTTCAGCGCATCCGTGCTGCCCTCCGGCGTCTTGCTGGTCAGCTCCGCGCCGAAGCCGAGGTTCTTCTTGCCCGTGCGGCTCTCGATAATCGGCACAATGCCATCGAACGCGCCGCCGCAGATAAAGAGGATGTTTGTCGTGTCAATCTGAATCATTTCCTGCTGGGGATGCTTGCGGCCACCCTGCGGCGGAACGGAGGCAAGTGTGCCTTCGAGGATTTTCAGCAGCGCCTGCTGCACGCCCTCGCCGCTGACATCGCGCGTAATCGACGGATTTTCGCTCTTGCGGGCGATTTTGTCGATTTCGTCGATGTAGATGATGCCGCGCTGTGCCGCGTCAATGTCGTAATCCGCCGCCTGAATCAGGCGAAGCAGGATATTCTCCACGTCTTCGCCGACGTAGCCGGCTTCAGTCAGGCTCGTTGCATCAGCAATCGCGAACGGCACATTCAGGATGCGCGCGAGTGTCTGCGCCAGAAACGTCTTGCCACAGCCCGTCGGCCCCACCATCAGGATGTTCGACTTCTGCAGTTCAACATCATCCTTGCCGGGGCGCTGGCCGATGCGCTTGTAATGGTTGTACACCGCCACGCACAGGGCACGCTTGGCATGTTCCTGCCCGATGACATAATCATCCAGTACCTGCTTCATTTCTGCGGGGGACGGCAGGTGGTCGAACTTCTGCTCCTGCTGCGGATGCCCGGAGTGCATCATCGGCATTGCGTCGGAGATAATCTCCTGACAGAGCATGATGCACTCGTTGCAGATGCAAACGTTGTTCGCGCCTGCCACCATCCGCATGACCTGGCGTTCCGTCTTGCCGCAGAAGCTGCACCGTTTCAGCGGCGTACGGGTCATATCGTCTTTTGCCATCTTCTACCTCTCAAGCTGTCAATTTGTCTTCTTGCGGGGATCGAAGATTTCATCAATGATCCCGTATTCGAGGGCTTCCTGCGCAGACATGAAGTGGTCGCGTTCCACGTCGCGGCGGATGCGCTCAATATCTTGCCCCGTCATTTCAGCCTTCATGCGGATCATCTTTTCCTTCGTTTTCAGCAGCCATTCCGCCTGAATCTGCACGTCCGTCGCCTGACCCTGCGCACCGCCCAGCGGTTGATGAATCATAACTTCGCTGTTTGGCAGAGCGCAGCGCTTGCCCTTCTGACCCGCCATGAGCAGGAACGCGCCCATCGACGCCGCCATGCCGATGCACACCGTGCGTACCTGCGGCTTGATGTACTGCATGGTATCATAAATTGCCATACCAGCCGTCACCGAACCGCCGGGGCTGTTGATGTACAGGCAGATATCGGCATCCGGGTCTTCCATTTCCAGAAAGAGCATCTGCGCCACGACGGTGTTCGCCACGTCGTCGTTGATTTCGCCACCCAAGAAGATAATACGATCCTTGAGCAGGCGGGAATAAATGTCATACGACCGCTCGCCGCGGTTGGTCTGTTCGACCACATAGGGGATCAGATTCATTGCGTTATCCCTCCTCGCTGCATATTTGTCCTTGCAGCATGGATAGCAGGGGCTTTCCCGCGCATTTTTCCCGCTCAGTGTACGCCGTTTGGGGCGCACCTATGCGTGCGGCGCATTTTTTGCTCCTGCTCCGTTTTCTGTATATTCTGAAAGACGCGGGAGCGGTCGCGACTGGCGTGACCTGTCTCCCGCGTTTCATCAGCGTAAAATTAGGGGATTACTCCTCGGTCTTGGTTTCTTCCGCAGTCTCCGCCGCTTCTTCCGGCTTCTTGTCCACGACGGTCGCGCCAGCCTTCATCAGGTCGCACACCTTCTGGATGGCAGCCAGATCGGACAGGTACGCCTTGTGCTCGTCGGTCAGGTTCGCCTTGAAGGCTTCCACTTCCTGACCAGCGCGCTTGGCCTGCTTCGCGCTCTGCTCGTCGATGTCCTCGGCAGTGGGCTCGATGTTCTCCGCCTTGCGGATGGCTTCCAGCACCAGCTGAATCTTCACGCGGTTTTCCGCTTCGCCGCGGTACTGCTGCGCCATCTGCTCGCGGGTCTGACCCGTGTACTTCAGGTAGTCTTCCATGCGGAGGCCCTGACGCATCATGGAGTATTCCACGTCACGCATGACGTAGTTCAGCTGATCGTCAATCATCGCCGCCGGAATGTCCATCTGGGCATTGGCAACCGCCTTTTCAATCAGCGCATTCTCGATTTCGACATCGTAGTTGGTGTCGGCAATCTCCTGCAGCTTCTTGGCGACATCCGCCTTGTAAGCGTCGAAGGTGTCGAAACCGTTGTCCTGCGCGAAGTCGTCATCCAGCTCCGGCAGTTCGGTCTTGGTGATGCTGTTCACCTTGACATGGAACACGGCGTTCTTGCCCGCAAGGTTCTCCGCATGATACTTTTCGGGGAAGGTGACGTTCAAGTCCTTCTCTTCGCCGACGGTCATGCCGACCATCTGCTCTTCAAAGCCCGGAATGAACGCGCCGCTGCCGATTTTCAGGGTCTGACCCTGCGCCGTGCCGCCCTCGAACGGAACGCCGTCCACACTGCCCGCGTAGTCGAGGTTCACGGTGTCGGTGTAATCCACGCCGCGGTCGGTCACGTCGATGGTACGCGCGCCCTTCTGCTGATCCTGGCTGATGCGCGCCTGAATTTCGTCCTCGGTGACGACTTCCTTCGGCTCCACCTCAACCGTCAGGTTCTTGTATTCGCCCAGCGTCACGTCCGGACGCACGAAAACTTCCGCGGTGAACTTCAGTTCCTTGCCCGCGCCGATTTCCTGCACATCCACCTGCGGACGATCCACAACGTCGATGTTGTGTTCCTTGATGGCTTCGGCATACAGCGCCGGGAAAATCGCGTCCAGCGCGTCATCATAGAACACGCCTTCGCCATACATACGCTCGATGACCGCGCGGGGCGCCTTGCCCTTGCGGAAGCCAGGGACGTTAATCTTGCTGCGATCCTTGAGATAAGCCTGATTCAGGGCCTTGTCGAAATCTTCAGCGGGGACAACAAAGGTCAGCTTCACCTTGTTGCTGGAAATCTTTTCAAAATTGGTGCTCATCGGAATTTGTTCCCTCCTGCGCTCTCGTCGGGTCAGCTGACCCGGTCATGCGTTCTTGAATCTATACGCACAGGGTGTATTTTACCACATTTGCCGGGGCTTTTCAAGACATCCGTGCGCATTTTCTCAATAAATTAACCACTTTGATGGGATTTATCTGCAAATCTCCCCGTCCGTGCCGATGGTGATGGTTTGCATCGGCAGTTTTTTGCCGCAGCGGGCGACGGCTTTCTCCGCCGCGTAGGAAATACCGCCGCAGCAGGGCACTTCCATGCGCACAACGGTCACGGAACGAATTTCGTTTTTCGCGAGAATGTCGGTGAGTTTCAGGGAATAATCCGTATCGTCGAGCTTCGGGCAGCCGATGAGGACGATTCGGTCGCGGATGAAGTCCTGATGGAAGCGCCCGTAGGCATACGCGGTGCAGTCCGCCGCAATCAGCAGATCCGCGCCCTGATAGAAAGCGGCGCTGACCGGCGCGAGACGAATCTGCACTGGCCACTGGCGGAGGCGGCTCCCATTGTCCGCGTTTTCAGCGGATTCATTCGCGGCGGTGCGCTTCATCGCGCGCACCTTCATGCCGGGGCAACCGCTCACCTGCTGCTTGCGCGCCAGATGCTCCTTGACCGCTTCCTCGTCGAACGCGGCGGCTTCGCGCTGCACAAAGCTGATGGCGCCGACGGGACACGCGGGCAGACAGTTGCCCAGCCCGTCGCAGTAGTCGTCGCGAATCAGCCGTGCCTTGCCGTTCACCATGGCAATCGCGCCTTCCTTGCACGCTGAGGCGCAGAGTCCGCAGCCGGAACAGAGTTCTTCGTTAATGTGGATGACCGTACGAATCATGAATGCTTTCGACTCCTTTTGCCCTTATACTATTTCCAAATGAGAATGCGCCAAGATGCGAAGTGAATTTTTCATTCTGGCTAACGGGAGTGAAACGCAGCGCAGCAGCGCTACGCTAAGTAGAACAACCGGACGCCAGAAGGGAAAAGGCACGAGCAGCTGGTGCAGGTGAATGCAGGAAATAGTATGGGCAAACGCAATCATAGCACATTTCTTTTCCGCTGACAAGAGGGACATTCTGCCTGTGCTTGCAGTTTTCTGTGATGCGTGGTATAATTCTTCCTGAAATCCGCAAAAAAATTTGAAATTCCGGGAATGGACGGGAGGCGTCAATCGTTAGATGAGTGAACCCACCTCAAAGCACAAGGAGGAATCTGCCGTGCAGCAGGTCCTTGATTCACCCGCCGCCGCAAAGGGGCTGGATGATTCTTATCAACCGGTACCAGATGTGCGGGATGACCCCGCGTACTTTGCCCGGCTCTATGATCAGTACGCCACCGATGTGCTCCGCGTCTGCTACTTCTACCTTTCCGACCGCGAAAAAGCGGAGGATGTCTGTCAGGACGTGTTCGTGCGGCTGATGACGACGCATCCGTTGCTGCAGCCGGGGCGTGAAAAATCGTGGCTGCTGAAGGTAGCGCTGAACCGCTGCCGCGATTTATGGCGCGGTGCTTGGCTCAAGCGCGTCATTCTGGGCGGGCCGACGTTCGAGCTGATTCCTGCGCCGGATGAGTTTTCCCGCCGCGACGACCAGCAGGCGATGATGGCCGCCATCAACCAGCTTCCCGCGACCTTCAAGGAGGTCATCCTCCTGCATTATTATCAGGGCATGAACATTGCCGAAATTGCCCAAATGTTGGAGCTGCCGGAAGGCACGATTTCATCCCGCCTGAGCCGCGGGCGCAAAAAACTTGAATCCATTCTTTTGAAAGGAGGCGATGCCCGGTGAAGAAGCATCCTGAGCAGAACGAGCAGTTTGAAGCCCAGCTCCGGAATCTGCCCGACACGGTGAACCAGTCGCTGGCAGGTCTGACCGCCGGGACAGAGCTGAACAATCGAATCCAGATGGCGGTGCGCGATTCCCGCGTCTCCCGTCAGAAGAAGTCTTTCCCGGTGCGCCGCTTTGTGTCGGTCGCGGGCGTGTGCGCCGCGGCGGTAGCGCTGTTCGTGGGGCTGTCTCCCCTGTTGTCCTCCCCCCGCGCCCCTTGACCCCGCAAGGGACATTGTCCCTTGACCCTTTTTCGGCATCCCGGCTTGAGCGCGCTTCCCTTACTCTGCCTTTACCGGCGTTTTTTCTTCTCTTGCCGTTAGTTTACGCGCCCAAACCAAGTACAGCGTCGCCGACAGCACAATCCCGACGACCCAGCCGACCGGCCACGAATACCACACGCCGCGAATCCCGAAAATCGGCGACAGCATAAACGACAGCACCACCCGCAGGAACAAGTCCGACAGCGTCGCGATCATGAATTGCAGCATCCGCGCCGCACCGCGCTGCACGCCGTCCACCATCAGCTTAATCGACAGGAAGATATAGAACGGCGTGACAATATGCAGGAAGTCCACGCCGACATCGACCGCTTCCAAGTTGCCGTCGCTGATAAACGCATAAACCAGCGGTTTCGCAAAGACATAGAACACAACCGCGAAAATCGCGCCCATCGTCATGCCGATGGTGACGCCGCTGCGGCAGCCGTGGCGCACACGCTCGTTCTTGCCCGCGCCGAGGTTCTGGCTGGTGTAGTTGCTCATGCCGTTGCCCAGCGCCGTCACTGACGTGACGAACATGTTGTTGAGCTTGATTGCCGCCGTGTAGCCACCCATGCACGCCGTGCCGAAGCCGTTAATGACGCGCTGCACAAGGATGTTGCCGACGCTGATGAAGCTCTGCTGAATCGCGCTGGGGATGGCGATAATCAACATCTTTTTCAGCAGCACTCCGGAGAAAAGCGGGCATTTCTCGCCGCCGACGACCTCATGCACCTTCTTCAGTACGAAAATCACGGCGACAATGCCGCTGATGGACTGGCACAGGAACGTCGCCCATGCCACGCCGGGCACGCCCATGTGGAAGTCACGGACGAAGAGGATATCCACAAAAATATTCGTAATCGAGGACACGGCGAGGAAGTAGAACGGCGTTTTGGAATCCCCCAAGGCGGAGAAAATGCCCGTCGCGACCTGATAGAGCATCAGGAAAACATAACTCATGAGGTAAATTTGGATGTACGCCACGGAGTCCTTCATCGTCTCCACAGGCGTGTCCAGCAGTGTCAGCATCCATTCGGACGTCAGTATTCCGACAACGCTCAGCAGCACGCCGAGAATGCCGCAGAAGATGAGCGCAGTCGTCACGCAGGTATGCACCTGCTTCATTTCCTTCTGCCCGAACAGGTTCGCTGTCACGACGGATGTGCCGATGTTGCAGCCGAACGCGATGGCGATGAAAATCAGCGTGATTTCGGAGCTGTTGCCGACAGCGGCAAGCGCCTCGGTGCTGATAAAATGCCCCGCAACGAAGCTGTCCGCGATGTTGTAGAGCTGTTGGAAGATGATGCTGCCGAACAGGGGCAGCGAGTAAGTGAGCAGCACCCGGCCGGGCTTGCCGACGGTCAAATCCTTCATGAGGAATGCCTTCTTTCTGTGCGTAATCCATCGCTCATTTTACGCTTGACAAGCCATGATGTAAAATATATAATTGCTATGGCATTCATATTTTGGAGGAATGATTGATGGAACTGACCCAGCTGACGTACTTCCTGACCGTTGCGCAAATGCAGCACATGACGCGCGCCGCCGAAGCGCTGCACATTGCGCAGCCCGCGCTGACGAAATCGGTGCAGCGGCTGGAGAGCGAATTGGGTGTGCCGCTGATTGCGCGCAAGGGGCGCGGCATTGCGCTCACGCCCTACGGTCAACGGCTGGCGGACGAATTGCAGCAGCCGCTGAATCAACTTTCGCACATTCCGGAAATGATGCGGCAGATGGCGAATCAGCAGGCGCGAACACTGCATGTGTGTGTGCTTGCTGCGTCGGATTTGGTGACGGACGCCGCCGTTCGCTTCCGCCAGACACACCCGGATGTGCATTTTGCAATGACACTGCTCCCCCGCATCAGCGACGCGGCGCATCCACCGTATGACCTGCTGGTGGATTCGGACGGGATGAACGGCGACGACGGGTTTCATGAGCGGATTCTGCTCGCCGTGCCGCAGTCCTCCCCGCTCGCAGCGCGAACCTCCCTGTGCCTAAATGACCTGCGCGGGCAGGAGTTCATCAGCGTGATGGGCAACCGCCGTTTTCGAGAGCAGTGCAGCCAGCTTTGCCAGCAGAGTGGATTCATGCCGCAGTATGCCTACGAGTGCACCGGGCCGTCGACCGTCCGCAACCTGATTTCGCTCGGCTGCGGCGTGGGCTTCTGGCCGGAATACACATGGGGCGCGCCGGGCGAGGGCATCCGGCTGCTGCCGATTGACGACCCGCGCTGCGTCCGGCGAATTGTCCTGCGCTGCGATGCCAGCGGCGACATTCGCCCATTGGCGGAGGAGTTCCGTGCAGCATTGCAAGATGAACTTCAACTGCTCGCATCGAAAAAGCGCGCCTGACGTTTCTGCCAGACGCGCTTCGTTCATGTCAGTGAAATCCAGTAATGCTCCAAGTCGATATTCTCGCCGTCTTCATGCACCGTTTTCTCGTAGACGCCGCCGTTACGCAAAATTGTCTTGCGGCTGCCCACGTTCCACGGTTCACAGGCGACCATCACCCGCTTTAAGCCGATTTCGCGGCAGTACGTCAACACGTTGTGAAGCATCCACGTCGCGATACCCTGCTGCCGCTCATCCGGGCGCACCGAATAGCCGATATGCCCCGCGTAATTGCGCAGATAGTCGTTCAGCTCGCGCCGCACCTGAATCATGCCGACGATTTTCTCCCCGCGAAGGCAGACAAACTGCGTCGCCGGTACCCAATGCGGCGGAGTTGTCGCCGGGTCATCCAGCTGACGGCAGAACGCCAGCCAGTCCGCCGGATTTTCCATGCGCTTCAGCGGCCCGCAGCCGTCCATGCTGCTATCTGCGTCCAGCATCGCCTGCCGATACGCGGCAATTTCATCAAGCAGTGATTCGTCCGGGATTGCCAGCCGCAGTTCGTCCATTTCTTACTCCTCCACCACCGCGCGAATCCCCTTCACGCGGCGCACCACGTCCGCAAATTCATCCGGCGTCAGCGACTGCGCACCGTCACACAGCGCGTGTTTCGGGTCATTGTGTACCTCAATCATCAAGCCGTCCGCACCCGCCGCCGTCGCTGCCATCGCCATCGGCTTCACCAGTCGCGCAACGCCCGTCGCGTGGCTGGGATCAACCAGAATCGGCAGATGCGTCTTTTCGCGCAGCACCGGGATGCAGGACAAATCCAGCGTGTTGCGCGTCGCCGTCTCATAAGTGCGGATGCCGCGTTCGCACAGGATGACTTGGTCGTTGCCGCCTGCCATGATGTACTCAGCGCTCATCAGCCACTCCTGAATCGTGTTCGCCAGCCCGCGCTTGAGCAAAATCGGCTTATGCGTCTTGCCCAGCACCTTCAACAGCTCGAAATTCTGCATGTTGCGCGCGCCAACCTGAATGACGTCCACATCGTCGAACAGCGGCAGATGCGAGGCATCCATGATTTCCGTCACAACGGGCAGTCCCGTTGCTTCCTTCGCTTTCAGCAGCAGCTTCAAGCCGTCCTCATGCAGGCCCTGAAACGCATACGGGCTGGTGCGCGGCTTAAACGCGCCGCCGCGCAGGAGCGTTGCGCCCGCCGCTTTGACCGCCTTGGCGACCGTGACCATCTGCTCTTCGCTCTCCACGGAGCAGGGGCCGGCGATAATCTGGAACAAGCCGTGCCCGATGGTCACGCCGCCGCAATCCACCATCGTATCCTGCGGATGGAACTTACGGTTTGCTTTCTTGTAGGGTTCCTGAACGCGGCGGACAGCCTCCACTGCATCCAGCGAGGAAATGAGGTCGGCGTCCACGCGCGTCGTGTCGCCTACCAGCCCCAGAATGGTGCTGTTTTCGCCTTTCGATTCGTCGATGCGCAGCCCCATGCCAAGGAGAAATTGTTTCAGTCGGTCAATCTGTTCCTGCCGTGCTTCGTGCTTCAAGATGACAATCATGGTATTTCCTCCATACTTCCGGACATCATTGTCCACTACAATTTGATACTAATTCGATTCTAAAACATGGCATCGAGCATAGCAGATTTTTCGTTCCGGCAAAGCTGAGTGAAGTGAGGCGTACTGGAGGTACGCGCGAGCGGAACGAAGCAAAGCCGGGGCGGAAAAGATGCTGTGCGAATGACATGCTTTAGATGAGAATTAGTATAAAACAGCGAAAGCGCCCTGCCGCCAATGTTCTGGCCAGCAGGGCGCTTTTCTCGTCTCCGGGAGAATACGCCAAATCACGCCCTGCGTTCTTGATGCAGCGCGTAATAATAACCAACCGCGAAACGGTTCAGCATGGCGTTTCTGCTCCCTTCGTCTGTTCTTGGCATCTATCATAGCGCAAAAAGCGCAAAAAAGCAAGAGGAAAATTGTTTCTCTCCTGCTTTTTCTGCATATTTTTATGTGGATTCATACTATTCCCAAATGAGAATGCGCCAAGACGCGAGCAGATGGCGCAAACGAATGCAGGAAATAGTATTAGTCGTTGTTCTGCGCTTCCATGTCCTCCAGATAACGTTCGAGCTTGCGCTTGACGCGCTGGAGGGCGTTGTCGATGCTCTTGACGTGGCGACCCAGGTTGTCCGCGATTTCCTGATAGCTTTTCCCGTCCAGATACGCCGCCAGCACTTCCTGTTCTAAATCCGACAGTACCTCGTCAATGCGCTGATGGATACCGCGCAAATCCTCCTGGCTGATTATCAGCTCTTCCGGGTTTGACGAATGCCCTTCAGCGCAGACGTCCAGCAGCGTGCGGTCGCTTTCCTCGTCGTACAGCGGTTTGTTGAGCGACACATAGCTGTTCAGCGGAATATGCTTCTGTCGCGTCGCGGTTTTGATGGCAGTGATAATTTGGCGCGTGATGCACAGTTCGGCAAAGGCGCGGAAGGACGCAAGTTTCTCCGGGCGGAAGTCGCGAATCGCTTTGTAGAGTCCAATCATGCCTTCCTGCACGATGTCCTCGTGATCCGCGCCGATGAGAAAGTAGCTGCGCGCCTTGGAACGGACGAAGTTCTTGTACTTGTTCAGCAGATATTCCACCGCCACCGAGTCCCCCGTGCGGCACAGCGCCACCACGTCCTCGTCCGTCATGCCCTCATAGACCGAATGGGCGGCACTGCTGCTCAGCAGCGGCACGGAAGCAGGCTGTTCCGGTTCGCCGGGCACAGCCTGTCTCAACGGAAAATCCAGCAAAAATGCATCGTCTTCCGGCAGCATCGGCTCTTCCTGCTCCATCGGGTCATTGTCCTGATTCATTGCATTCATTCGATCGTCTGACAAACTGTTCACCTGCTTTTCGGGCGGCGCAGGGCGCGTCTCCCGCTTCACTCTCCGCGCCGCAGCTTTTCCAGCCGTGCGCGGATGTCCTCCGGCATTCGGGAAAAAATCGTGTTTCGGTTCATGTTGGGCTGATTCTGGTGCGCCGACATGCCGCTTTTGCGCATTTCTCGCAGCTCGCGCAGCAGTTCCCGGCTGGTCATGCGAATCGCGCCGCTGGACAGCACCTGCGATTGCTCCAGCCCGTCCGACGTAGCGACGCGCAGTTCCCGATAGCGCGGGGTCTGTGCCGCGGCGCGCTCGATGTAGCTGTCCGCCGTTTCGCCATGGCGGGTGAAAATCAGCGTCAAATCGCCGTGCTTCTCTTCGGTCGTCGTCGTGCGCTCGGACTGGTAGCCGTCGAACACCAGCAGGATTTCCTCGCCCGAAAATCCGGCGTAGTCCTCCAATTGACGCATCAACCGGTCGCGCGATTCGTCCAGCGACCAGCCCTTTTTCTCCGCCTCGCTCCACGCGCCAATGACGTTGTAGCCATCGACAATCAGCAGCGGTTTCATGCCCGGCGGCTGGACAGCACGCGGTACATCACCACGCCCGCCGCAACGGACGCATTCAGGCTGTCCAGATGCCCCGCCATCGGCAGGGACACCTTCTGGTCGCAGTTTTCCAGCACGAGATGGCTGATGCCTTCGCCCTCGCTGCCGACAACCAGCGCCACGCCGCCCTTGAAGTTGACCTTCTCGTAGTCCGTGCCGTCCATCGTCAGCGCGTATGTCCAGATGTTGCGCGCCTTGAGCATTTCAATCACACGGGTCATGTTCACAACGCGCGCAACCTTGATGTGCTCAATCGCGCCCGCGGATGCCTTGACTGCTGCCGGGGTCAGCCCGACTGCGCGGCGTTCCGGCACAATGACGCCGTGCGCGCCCACGCACTCGGCGCTGCGGATAATCGCGCCCAGATTGTGCGGGTCGGTGATGCCATCCAGCAGAATCAGGAACGGTTCTTCGCCCTTTTCCTCCGCTTCCGCCAGCATCGCCTCGACCGTGCTGTACTGGTACGCCGACGCGAACGCCACCATGCCCTGATGGTTCTTCGCCAGCTCGTTCAGGCGCTGATGTTCCACTTCCTGCACCGGGATGTGCGCTTCCTTCGCCATCTGCACGATTTCGCGCGCAGAGCCGGTCAGCTCGCCCTTCTGCACCAGCAGCTTTTCGATATCACGACCCGCCTTGAGCGCCTCACGAATCGGGTTGCGCCCTGCCAGCAGGTTCTCCTGCACTGCTTCTTCCGCCACGGGCTGCGCCATCACGGGCGCAACAGCCACCGGGCGGTACTCCGAATCGCGGTAGGACGGTGCCGGACGCTCGTCGGTCATTTCCGGGCGGCGATCATAGCGGTCGCGGCGCTCGTAGGGTTTCCGGTCGTCATAGGACTTCTTCTCGCCGTAGGGCTTGCGGTCGCCAAACGACTTCTTCTCGCCATAGGGCTTGCGGTCGCCGAACGACTTCTTCTCGCCGTAAGGCTTGCGGTCGCCGAACGACTTCTTTTCGCCATACGCACGGTTGTCGTCGCGCTTGCCGCTAGGACGGCCGCCGTGGCGCGCCCCGCGGTACTCCGAGCCTTCTTCCACCCACTTTTCGCGCCCAAAGGACTTCTTGCCCTGCGGCTTGTGGGACGGTGCATTGTCATAGTATGCCATATTTCAAATTCCTCTATTCTTATTCATTGTCGGTTGATTGATTCTGCTTTTTCTGTTCGTCTGCCAGCGAATCGAGCCATTCGCGCCTTGTCCGGCGAATCTCCCCTGCCTTGCCGCAGGATTTTTCCCCTTCCGGACACGCGCCGCGCAGACATCCGGGCCCCGCGTCCGCAAACAGCGCCGGGGCAATTTCCATGCACAGGCGGTGCATCTCCGTCGCCAGCGCACGGATTTCCCACTGCGCGCGGCTGCACATGCGCAGGCTGAAGAAGTGCCGCAGCTCACGCACGTTCATCGTTACCATCATGCGCGTTTCGCAAGCGCCGGGCAGCACGAACCGGGCATCCTCATTGCCGCCCTCACCCGCGCCGAGCTTCTCCTGCCACTGCGTATACCACTGGTGCATGGTGTCCATCTGCCGCTCAAACTCCGCGACAGCATCTTCACCCAGCGCCTCGATTTTCGGCGGAACGATGTAGCCAAAGCCCTTCTCGTAGCTGACGTAGCGCTGGCTCTGCACCGAGAAGCTGGCGAGCCGGTGGCGGGTAATCTGTGCCAGCAGGACACGCGAAACGCCCTCCATCGCAAAGGTGAAGCTGGCATGTTCCAGCACGGATTCATGCCCCATCGACAAAATCCGGCTGACGAACTCGCTCTGGTCGTCACGGCTGACGCGCTGCTGCAAGCTGTCCACCGTCGCGCGGGAGTAGCACAGCCGAGCGCCGAGCGCCACGACCTCCTCCGGCGAAAGCGTATGGCGAATCAGGGCAACTTTCATGGTTGAGCGGGGCATGATGCAACCTCCTGACTTTTTCGGAACAATTCAAGCAACCGTGCCTCCTGCCCAGTCAGGTACAGATACCCGACGAGGGCTTCCAGCGCCGTTGCTGCCTGATAGTCCATGGCGGTCTGATTTCGAGGCGCAGCGTGGTGCGCGTGGGTATTGCGCCCGCGGCGGACAATGGCGTTCTCTTCCTCGGTCAGCGCTCCCTCGATGCGTGTCAAAGCCTCCGCCTGTGCGTGTGCATTGACGACCGTGACCGCCGCCTGATGGCAGTGATGCAGATTATACCCCCGGTACAGCAGGCGCGACCGGGTCAGCAAATCATAGACCGTATCCCCGATATACGCCAGCTGGAGTGGATTCAGGCGGCGTGCATCATCTTTGGTCATCGGCGCTTCTTCGCGCAGGGTCAAAGGCATTTCCTCCTTCATATGCCCGAAAAAGACAGGCATACCGAATGAAGCGTCCTTTACAGACACAACCAGTGTATTATACCATATTTTCGCCCTGTCCGACAAGGGTTTTCCGCACCTTTGGGGAAGAAAATTTGTCGTGCGTGCCGTTTTCCGGACACAAAAATACCGAACCGCGATTGCGATTCGGTATGTGGTACACCATTAGGGACTCGAACCCTAGACACCCTGATTAAGAGTCAGGTGCTCTACCAACTGAGCTAATGGTGCATAGACCCTGCAAGCAGGGTCATGCAGCTGTACACCATTAGGGACTCGAACCCTAGACACCCTGATTAAGAGTCAGGTGCTCTACCAACTGAGCTAATGGTGCATAGACCCTGCAAGCAGGGTCATAAGCGTACACCATTAGGGACTCGAACCCTAGACACCCTGATTAAGAGTCAGGTGCTCTACCAACTGAGCTAATGGTGCACATCTGCGAAGCATCCGTCTGCCTTATGAGCGGCGTTTGCATCAGCAGATAATATTATAGCGCGATTCAGCGATTTGTCAAGAGGGGAAATCACTTTTTTTCGAGAAAAATCAGCTTTTCTGCGCATTTTCATGTATCCACGGGGCATTTCGCCCGTCCAGACCCGCCAGAATGCCGCTTCCGAAGGCAAACATCAGGTTGAAGCCGCCGCAGTCGCCGTCCACATCCAGCACCTCGCCCGCCGCGTACAGTCCCGGCAGGCGGCGATTTTGCAATGTCGCCGGGTCAAAATCCGCGACCGCCGCCCCGCCCGATGCAACCTGTGCACTCTCGAAGCCCTTCACGCCGCGAATCGGCAGCAGCCACGCATCCGCCGTTTTCGTCAAGCGCTCCGCCATGTCCGCTGTCATCTGCCCGCACAGGCTGCTTTCGGTTACGCGCCAATCCGCCTGACGCATCAACGCCGCCGACAATCGCGGCACGCACAGCCCCGTCAGCATCTCCGCCATCGGGCGCTGCGCCCAGTTTTTCCGGCGGTGGTGCAGTTCCCGGCGGAAATCGCCCGCATCCGCAAAGCCCATGCCCTTCACCAGAGACACGCGAAGCATCCGCCCGTCCTTTGCATACCGTGCGCACTGCATCACGCACACGCCGCTGACGCCGTAATCCGCGAACAGCAGCTCGCCATCCTCCTCGTGCAGGACGCTTTTCCGGTCGATAACCGCCACCTGCGCCTTGACGCGGATGCCGCTCAGCCCCTTGATTGGCGTGCTATCTGTGATGATTTGCGTCAGCGCGGGCGCGAAGGGCGTCGCGGGGCAGCCGAGATTCGTCAGCAGACGCAGGGCGCTGCCATCGCTGCCGAGCTTGGGCTGGGCGCATCCGCCGCCGCTGATGATAACGCGGTTCGCCCGAAATTGCTGCCCGTCCGCCGAGAGCGCCGTCCAGCCATCATTTTCGCGGTGCAGTGCCGTGATGGATACGCCCGTCACCACCCGCACATGCAAGGCGGTCAATTGCAGGCGGAGCGCATCCAGCACACTTGAAGCCTGCGAACTGACGGGGTACACGCGCCCTGCCTCTTCCTGCCGAAGCCGCAGTCCAAGATGCTCCCAGAAGGCTTTCTGTGCCTCTGCGCCGCAGTGAGACAGCACATCCGCCGCGAACGCCGCATTTCCCGGATAGCGCGGCGCACCCGTGTTCATCAGGTTGCAGCGGCCGTTGCCCGTCGCGAGGATTTTTTTGCCAACGCGATCCATTTTTTCCGCCACCGTGACCGTATCGCCGCATTCCGCCGCCGCAATCGCCGCCGCCAATCCCGCCGCACCGCCGCCGATGACCAAAACGCTTCCCATAATCTGTGTTTCCTCCGCTTCTTTCCTGTATGCCGCGCTGCCTGATGACATAGGCTATCCGTGTCATAGGAGGCGATAACTTTGACGCAGCAAGGCAAAAAGGCCACTTGGCGCTCACTCGTCGCGCTGGAAGCCGCCACGCTTGGCGCAGGGGCGCTCGTCGGCTACATCACCCGCGACGGCATGGACTTCTTCCACGCTCTGAACAAACCCGGCTTTGCGCCGCCGGGCTGGCTCTTCCCCATCGTTTGGAGTATCCTCTATGCGTTGATGGCGTACTGCATGTGGCTCGTCCTGCGCGCGCAGGGGCGCGACCGTTTTCTGCTGCTGGGGCTGTATATCGCCCAGTTAGCCGTCAACCTGATGTGGCCCGTGCTGTTCTTTATCCTGAAAGCGCTTGGGCTTTCCTTCTTTTGGCTGATTCTGCTGTTCTGCCTGATTTTCATCATGGCGGTGCAGTTCGGGCAGCAGAAGCCCCTTGCCGGATGGCTGCTCGTGCCGTACCTGCTGTGGGTGACGTTCGCGGGCGTGCTGAATTTCGCCGTCGCCCGCATGAACCCCTGATGCACGCTCCATGGCGTAAATCTTCCGCAGCGGCGCGGTCAGTGTGCCGTCCGGCTCGTAAATCATCAGCGGCGGTTCAGGGTGCAGCATCGGGCGCGCATCCTTGAGCGCCTCAATCATCACCAGATTCGCCGCCTTCTGCGCCGAGGGATAAATCAGCTGGAACCGCTTCGGCGCAAGTCCGGCTTTCTCCATGTCCTTCATCACTTCCAGCATCCGCGCCGCCGGATAGATGACCGCCATCCGCCCCTTGCCGCGCAGCAGATGATACGCCATCTTGAACCACGCCGTCAGCCCGCTTTTCTGCTGATGGCGCGCCAAGGACAGCGTTTGCGCCGGATTCGGCAGTGTCGTGCCATGATGCCCATACGGCGGATTGCACACAATTACGTCGATGCTTCCGGGCGCAAGCACCTCGTCGGCACTCTCCACCGGCAGAGCGTGGATGCGGATGATATGTTCCAGCCCGTTGAGCTGCACGCTCCGCCGCGCCATATCCGCCATATCCGGCTGAATTTCAAACGCATCGACGCTTTTCGCGCGCCCCATGCCCGCCAGCAGCAGCGGCAGGATACCCGTCCCCGTGCCAAAATCAGCACAGCGGTCGCGGCTTTCCGCCCGCACGAAGCTCGACAGCAGCACGGCATCCATGCCGAAGCGGAAACCCTGCTCCTTTTGCAGGATGCGCAGCCCCGCCTGCTGCAATTCGTCCACCCGTTCGCCGGGCAGGATGGTCAGTTTTCCGGCGCAATTAGCGTCAATCGGCTTGTCAGACAATAGCCTTCCTCCCCTTCTTCTGTCCGCACACGGCACCAGATTTCGCCCTTTTCCAGCACGGTCAGCACCAAATCCGCTTCGACTTTCGCCGTTTCGGGCGCATCGGCGCTGCACCACTGGTAGAGCGTTTCTGCCTGGTGGATTCTCGCTGTCCACCCAGTCACTTTTTCCAGCGTCACGTCCAGGATCGGCGTATCGCTGATGACGACCGCACCGGGCGCGCTGTCGCTCAAATACTGCGACGCGCAGTAGCCCTCTTTGCCGCCGTAGCGGATGTAACTCCAGCCGTTTTCCTGCGAAATGAATGTCACCAGTGCGCCGCGCGGAAGCCATTGCACAATCGATGCGCCCGCATTGGGCGACTGCCGCATCGCCAGCGAATCCGACCTTGTGCTGACGTATTTCTGCCCCAGCGGCGCGTCCGGCTGCTCGCAGGAGAGCGTATCCGCCGTGAAATAGCCCGTCATCTGCCCGACCGAGGCATAGCACCAATTGCCGCTCTGTGCAAGCACCGTCACCTGCGTTCCTCGCGGGATTGTCGCCAGCACTGCCGCATCCGCAGCCATCGCCTGACGAAGCGGCACATTGTCCGCGCTCACCCACGCAACGTAGCTGCCAGCTGACACGTCATCCTCCACCTTCGCGGGCGGTTCGGACGCAGCTGGGACAGGCGTTGGCGCTTCGCTTGGTTCGGGGGATGCCGTCGGTTCAGGCGTTGCGCCCGGTGTGGGCGTCCCACTCGGTGTGGGCGTCCCGCCCGGTGTGGGCGTCCCACTCGGTGTGGGCGTCGCCGTCGGCACATCAAAGCGCAGGTACTGCGTCATGACGTACCCGGTCAGGCTGCCCCAGCGAACGGCACACCACGTTTCGCCGTATGCCGTGACGATGATGCTCGTTCCCTTCGGGATTTCCGCCAGCACGGGGTATTCCGTGCCCGCACCCTGCCGGAGGTTGAGCGTCGAGGCGGTGGAATTGACAATCGCGGTCTGTTCGCCGCTTGTCGTCGGCACAGGTGTCAATTCGATGCCGACGGCGCTGAAATCAAGGCTGCTTGCCAGCACATAGCCGTCAATGCCGCCCGCCGTCACGCGGCACCAGCTGCCGTCGCTGCTCTGCACGGCAATTTGAACACCCTGCGGCAGGTTCATCAGCACCGCCGCAGAGGTGGACGGGGTCGCCCGAAGCGCTGTCGCCGTCCTGACCATCGCAGAACGCCCGGTCTGGCTCGTTTTGCCCGGATAAGTACTGCTGAACGTGAGATACTCCGCCGCGCAGTAGCCTGTTTTCGCGCCATACTGTATGCTCGCCCAGCCGTTCTCCACCGCGAACACGCACAGCACCGCGCCGCCGGGGATGGTGGACTGCACCGCCGCGTCGTAGCTGCCGGACGCGCGCAGATTCAGTGAATTCGTGCCTGTCACGGTCGCCCAGCGGGTGATTGGCGTCGGGTTTTCGTCGCTCTGCGTCGGCTGCGTGCCGGTGAACGTCAGGTTTTCCGTGCGGACGTAGCCGACAATCCGCCCGAAGCGGATGAGCGTCCAATTATCGCCCTTTGCCAGTACAGTCACGGCTGTTCCGGCGGGCAGCGTCGTCAACAGTGTGCCGTTGTCTGAGGCGGTCAGGCGCACGTTCAGCACGTCCTCCACATTCACCAGCGTCACCATGGCTTGATTAGGCGCGGCGGGCGAAATCGTCGCGGGGGCTTCAGTCGCCATCACGGGCGCGTCGCCCACGGGCGGCAGAATCGTATGCGTGAAGGTGTACTGCATCCGCACGCAGTTCTCGTAGTAGAAGCCGAGAATCTGGTCGTATGTATATCCTAAATTCGCCATCTGCTGCGCCCCGCGCTGGCTCATGCCGATGCCGTGTCCGTAGCGCCTGACGGTCAGAACAAACGTCTCCCCATCTGCCTTGACCGACCAGAGTTCGTTTTTCGTCGTGTTAATGGACAGATTGAGTGCGCTTTCCAGCTCGCTGAAAATGTCGAACGTCAGCGTCAGGCGGCGCGTTTCGCCATCCACAAGCGCCGTCACGTCAAAATCCAGCTTCGTATATAAGCGGCTGGGTGCGGCATACTTCGGCGTGTGCGGCGTAACGGCCTCGATGCGCAGAATCGTCGCATTCGGCGCTTTCGCCTGCAACAGGCGCGTCAGGCTTTGATTCTGGCTCGCGTGGGAAAATGCAGCGTAAATCGTCATCTTGCGTGTGCTGCTGTACGGGTTCATGCGGTCGAACGGGTCGTCCTTAACCGTCAGGTAATTCACGCCGGATGAGCCCCACGCGTTGCGGGCGGATTCGGTCTGCCCACCGTTGGACGCGGTGTAGTACGTCCCGGTCAGCTTGCCGTCGTTCATGGCGACAATGCCGCGCGTTGCGTCCACCGCCTCCGCCGCCCGGTCGCGCTCCGCCGGACTGCCGTTGTACACCTGGTCAGCGGTCGTGTCCACGACGTCGTAGACCTTCGATGCGTTCGCATTCATGGCGCGCACGGTGTACGTCCGCGCCGCAACTGCCTGTGCTTTCAATGCTTCCAGCGCCGATGATGACCCCATTTCATACGGCACGACGCCATAGAGGTACGATTCGATGTACACATTCGCCACGACATAGAGCCGATACGTCCCGCTTTCCAGCTTCGACACAAGGTGCAGGTCACCGGGGTAGACATTCTGCGGTCTTCTTGCCTGTGCAATGCGGAATCCGCCGTCCGTCTGCCGCCGCCTGAACGCCATCTCCCGCCCCATGCTGACCGTCTCGCCGCCCCGCGTCAGGCGGATTTCGCCCGTCGCGCTGCTGTGGCTGATGCTGATTTGCTCGCCATTCGCCAGCGCCATCGTCTGCCCGCCGCTGACCGCCATTGCGCCGACTGCCGTCACCGTAAGCGACGCAGGATTGCTGCCAATGGACAGCAGGCGCACACGCACCATGCCGTTGCGTGTGGCGGCGCTCCGCTCCAGCGGCGCGGACTGTACAGCAACATCCGCTGTATCCTCGGCGAATGATGTGGGCATTGCGGAGAGCATCAGGAAAAGCATCAGAAGCAGGCACAGCGCCCGCTGGTATCGGAATTGCACGGGAAAATCCTCCTTGTGGTGGTACTTCTCCTCCATTGTAGCAGAAAGTGCCCGGCGTGTCATGCAGATTGTAACAAACCGCGCTGGAAATTTCCGTCACGCACAAAAAGGCAGGCGCTCCGACCTGTTGGGTTCAGGTCAGAACGCCTGTCGGATGATGCGGATTATTCCTGCGTTTCCGTTTTCTTCGCGCGCGGCTTGCGGGCAGGTTTGTCTGCCGTTGCCGCTTCCTTCGCCGCCTTGTCCGCCTCGATTTCCGCCTTCGTGCGGCGCTTGCGGGCGGGCTTCGCGGGGGGCTTCCGCGGTCACTTCCGCCGCAGCAGCTTTTGCCGCCTTGTCAGCTTCAATTTCCGCCTTCGTGCGGCGCTTGCGGGTGGGCTTTGCAGGCGCTTCGGCGGCTTTCGCGGCTTCCTTGGCTGCCTTCTCCGCTTCCTTCGCCGCCTTGTCGGCCGCAATCTGCTCCTTCGTGCGGCGGACGCGCTTGGGCTTCACTGGTTCTTCCTTCTCATACGGATACGGGACGACCACTGGGTTCGCCTCCGCGTCGTCGTCAGAAGATGCTTTCTCCTGATTCGATGCGGAGTCATGGTCGAAACGCCCGCTCACCAAGCCTTCGTACAGTTCCATATATTTCTTGGAGGAGTTCGTCCAGCTGTAATCGCCAGTCATGCCGCGCTGCTGGAGCGTGTGCCACACGTCCTTGTGGTTCTCGTAGTAATCGATGGCGCGGTTGATGACATTGAGCATGTCATTGGCGTTGTAGTTGAAGAACGTGAAGCCATTGCCGTCGCCGGTGTACTCGTTGTAGGACAGCACCGTGTCGCGCAGACCGCCCGTTTCGCGGACAATCGGCACTGTGCCGTAGCGCAGGGCAATCAGCTGGCTCAAGCCGCACGGCTCGAACTGGCTGGGCATAAGGAACATGTCGCAGCCCGCGTAGATTTGATGCGCCAGTGCGTGGTCCATCGCAAACCGCGCCGCGACCTTGCCCTTGAACTCGCCCTCTGCCCACGAGAACAGATTGACATAGCGGCTCTCGCCCATGCCCAGCACAACCAGCTGCACATTCTCGCTCATCAGGTCGCCGATGATGTAGTCCACAAGGTCAAGCCCCTTCTGGCTGCTCAGGCGGCCGACCATGCCGATAATCGGCACATTCGGGTCAACGGTCAGACCGAGCTTTTCCTGCAATTCCGCCTTGCACTTTGCCTTGCCGGACAGGTCATCCGCGGTATATTCCGCCGGAATGCGCGCGTCCGTTGCGGGATTGTAGTCCGCCATGTCGATGCCATTGAGCACGCCGAACACTTCGTGCTTGCGCGCGCGGAGCAGACCATCCAGCCGCTCGCCGTAGTACGCCGTCTGAATTTCCTCGGCATAAGACGGGCTAACGGTGGTGATGATGTCGGAATACACCAGCGCAGCCTTCATGAAGTTCGCGCAGCCGTAGCATTCCAGCTTGTCGTCCGTCCACAGGCTGTCGCCCAGACCCAGCACGTCCTGCACTTCGCGGATGCCGAACACGCCCTGATACTGCAGGTTGTGGATGGTGAACATGGTCTTGATGTTCGCGAAGAACGGCAGGTGGGCATACTGAATTTTCAGCAGTGCGGGCACCATGCCGGACTGCCAGTCATGCGCATGAATCACGTCGGGCTGGAAGTCCAGCAGCGGCAGGGCGTTCAGCGCCGCGCGGCAGAAGAAACCAAAGCGTTCGTACTCGTCGCCGCCCATGCCGTAGATATACGGACGGCCAAAATAGAACTTGTTGTCCACAAAGTAGAACTTCACGCCGTCCTTTTCCAGCAGTTCAATGCCGCAGTACTGACGACGCCAGCCCAGCGCGACCTCAAAGTCGGTCACATGAGTCATCTGGTCAACATACTGCTTCGGCACCGCCGCATACAGGGGCAGCATCACGCGCACGTCGTGACCCTGCTTCGCCAGAACAGGCGCCAGCGCGCCGACAACGTCCGCCAGACCGCCAGTCTTGATAAACGGGACGCACTCGCTCGCCGTAAAGAGAATCTTCATCGTTTCTATCCTCCATCAGAAATATTTCCTGCCGGGGGCAAGGGAAAAACAATCAGGGAAATTCAGCGAATTAAGCTCAGATATGATTTTCAGATGAGAATGAGCCAAGATGCGAAGCGAATTTTTTCTTTCCTGCTAACGGGAGTGAAACGCAGCGTAGCAGCGCTACGCTAAGTGGAACGACCGGACGCAGGAAGGAAAAAGGCGCGAGCAGATGGCTCAGGCGAATCTGAAAAGCGTATCCAAAAAACCGCACCAACAGTATAGCACATATTGGCGCGGTTTGCAAATCCGAACCGCGTCAGTGATTCAGGCGATTCGTTTGTTAGATGACGACATTCTTCGCGATAACAATCGGGTACGCCGCCGGGCCGATGAGCCGCGCGCTGCGCTTGATGACCGTCTGCTTGTCCAGAATGCAGTTTTCGATGGAAGCGTCGTTGTGCACCTGACCATCCTGCATGATGATGCAGTTCTTCACATGCGCACCGGGGGCAATGCGCACGCCGCGCGCCAGTACAGAGTTCTCCACCGTGCCTTCAATGATGCAGCCATCCGCCACCAGCGAGTTGACGACGGTCACATTGTCGCCATAGCGGGCGGGCATCTCGTCGCGAACCTTGGTGTACACAGGCAGCTCCGCCGTGAACAGACGATGACGAATCTGGGTATCCAGCATATCCATATTAAACTTGAAATAGCTCTGCACGGAGTCCATGCGCCAGCACAGACCAGTGTACGCCCACGCATTCACGCGCGCCGTGCCTTCCGTCACCAGACGGAGCAGCACATCACGGTTGAAGTCATGATAGCCGTGCGCCACGCCCTTGTCCACCAGCGTGCGCAGCAGCTCACGCTTCATCACGACGACCTCCATGCTCGTCAGCGGCAGGTTCGGATGCGTCGGATCAACTTCCATGTCCGTCACCATGCCGCTTTCGTCCACCGCCAGATAGCAGCCTAGCTCATCGCGCTGCATGTTCGGATCAGCGGTGTACATGATGGTGATGTCCGCACCGCTGTTCTGATGATACGCCACAAACTCCGCGATATTCGCGTTGTAGATGATGTTTGAGTTGCTCAGCACCAGATATTCCTGCTTGGAGCGGGAGAGATAGTTGGTGTTGGAGCGCAGCGCATCCAGCATACCAGAGTACACGCCAACATTCTCGCGCGTCAGGAACGGCGGCAGCACCTTGAGGCCGTCATTCTTCCCGTGCAGATCCCACTCCTTGCCGGAGCCGATGTGATCCATCAGGGAGTGATAATTCTTCTGCATGATAACGCCGACGTTCTTGATGCCGCCGTTGACCATCGAGGACAGCAGGAAGTCAATGACGCGGTAGCGGCCGCCCACAGGCAGCGCCGCGATGGCGCGGGTCAGGGTCAGCTCGCGCAGATTGGCGTCATTTTCGCCGGTGTAGATAACACCCATTACGTTTTTCATTTTCTTACATCCTTTCCGCTGCTGTGATTATCAGAATTTGGTGTTTTCGTCCACCTGCTGACCCGCGGTCACGCTGACACCGGCGGGAAGGGTGACGCCCTGACCGACGACGGCGATATTGCCCGTCTCTTCGCCGACCACGCAGCCCGCACCGATCACGGCATTCTCCGCCACAATCGCCCGACGGACAACCGCGCCGCGCTTGATGACCGCATAGGGCATGACAACCGAGTCAATGACGCTTGCACCCTCTTCAATGGTCACGCCTGCGAAAATCACGGAGTGCTGCACAGAGCCGTAGACTTCCGAGCCTTCCGTAACCAGCGAATCGCTCACGACAGCGCCCTTGGCGATGTAGTGCGGCGCAAGGCCCGGATTCTTGGCATAGATGCGCCACTTCTTGTCATGCAGGTCAATCGGCATGGGCACGCTGAGCAAGTCCATGTTCGCTTCCCACAGGGACTCAATCGTGCCGACGTCCTTCCAGTAGCCCTCGAAGTTGTATGCCACCATGACCTGCTTGTCGTTCAGCATCGCGGGGATGATGTTCTTGCCGAAGTCATTGGCGGATGTCTTGTCTGCCTCGTCCGCGGTCAGGTACGCGCGGAGCTTCGCCCACGAGAAGATGTAAATGCCCATGGACGCCTTGTTGGACTTGGGCTGCTTGGGCTTTTCTTCAAATTCAACAATGTTGTCGTCCGCGTCCGTATTCATGATGCCGAAGCGGCTCGCTTCTTCCCACGGCACAGGGCGCACAGCAATCGTCGCATCCGCGCCTTTGCGGATGTGGTACTGCAGCATGGCGTTGTAGTCCATCTTATAAATATGGTCGCCGGAAAGAATCAGGACGTAATCCGGGTCATACTGCTCGATAAACGCCATATTCTGATAGATGGCGTTTGCCGTGCCGCGATACCAGTCGCCCGTCTTGCCCGTCTGATAGGGCGGCAGGACGAACACGCCGCCGGTGGACAAGTCCAAATCCCACGGTGCGCCGGAGCCGATATAGGAATTCAGTTCCAGCGGCATATACTGCGTCAGCACGCCCACGGTGTCAATGCCGCTGTTGGTGCAGTTGGACAGCGGGAAGTCAATGATGCGGTACTTGCCGCCGTAGGGAACAGCCGGCTTTGCCACCTTCTTAGTCAGGACACCCAGACGGCTGCCCTGTCCGCCTGCCAGCAGCATGGCAACACAGGTCTTCTTTTTCATGATGAGAACACGCTCCTTCATCCTTGTTTCTTGCGAAGCGCACCGACCGTGCAGGATTCGCGCCGCCCTCGGTGCATCAGGTGGCACGGTGATGTATGTGAAACAGCGCTTTCGCTCCTCCCCTGATTGCGGCGAGCGCCGATTCAGCCGATGGAAATGGAATTGGCTTTGCCGGCGGACTTTTCCGGCAGGGGCTGCGGTTTCTTTGCCGTTTGGGATGCTTTCTTTAGCGGCACATCCGCGATTTCCGGCACGACGCGCGCTTTCTTCGCCTTCTCCGGCAGCGGGTCGCGCTGATAGGTGAAGTACACCGTCGCGAGCGGCGGCACGCAGATATCGCAGCTGTATTGGAAATCCTGAAGCTGCTCTTCTTCCGTGCGAATCGCCCAGTTGTTGTACTGATTCGAGCCGCCGTATTCCTTGCGGTCGGTGTTGAAGCACTCCGTCAGCGTACCCATCTGCGGCAGCCCGATGCGGTACTGCGGATGGAACACAGGCGTGAAGTTCGTCACGCACAGGAGCGAGTTGCCCCGCTTATCCGTGCGCAGGAACGCAACGATGGAGTTATCGCTGTCGTTCGCCTGAATCCACTGGAAGCCGTCCCAGCTGTCATCAATCTGGTAGAGCGCGGGCGTCGTGCGGTAGATTTCGTTCAGACGCTTGCAGCACTGCTGCACCTGCGGATGATTCTCGTACAGCAGCAGGAACCAGTCCAGCTGGTCGTCATACTTCCACTCGATGAAGTGACCAAACTCGCCACCCATGAACAGCAGCTTCTTGCCCGGATGCGCCATCGTGTAGCCGTACAGTGCGCGAAGTCCTGCGAACTTCTTCCACAGGTCGCCCGGCTGCTTGTCCAGCATCGAGTGCTTGCCGTGTACCACCTCGTCGTGGCTAAACGGCAGGATGTAGTTCTCCGAGAAAGCGTACATCAGTGAGAACGTCAGCTTGTCGTGGTGATACTTGCGGTAGACCGGGTCGAGCTTGATATACGCCAGCATATCATTCATCCAGCCCATGTTCCACTTGAACCCGAAGCCCAGCCCGCCCAGATAAATCGGACGCGTGACCATCGGATAGGCGCTGGATTCCTCCGCCACCATCATCACACCGGGAAAATCGCGGTAGACGGTTTCGTTCATCCGGCGCAGGAAGGCAATCGCATCAAGATTCTCGTGTCCGCCGTACTTGTTGGGCAGCCATTGCCCCGGCTCACGGCAGAAGTCGTACATCAGCATGGACGTGACCGCATCCACGCGCAGCCCATCGGCGTGATACCATTCCAGCCAGAAGCAGGCGTTGGAGAGCATGAACGAGTTGACCTCGCCGCGCGCATAGTCGAACATGTGCGTCCCCCACTGCGGCATATCGCCGCGCCGGGGATCGGGATGCTCATAGCAGGGCGTACCGTCAAAGCGGCGCAGTCCCATTGCGTCGCGCGGGAAATGCGCGGGAACCCAGTCCAGCAGCACGCCGATGCCCGCCTGATGCAGCGCGTCAATGAGTGCCATCAGCTCCTTCGGTTCGCCGAAGCGCGCCGTTGCCGCATAGTAGCCGGACACCTGATAGCCCCACGACATATCCAGCGGATGCTCCATCACCGGCATGAACTCCACATGCGTGTAGCCCATTTCTTTGAGGTACGGCACGAGTTGTTCGGCAATTTCCGTGTACGTCAGGAACGTGCCATCCTTGTGCCGCCGCCACGAGCCAAGGTGCATCTCGTAGATGTTCACCGGACTGTGGTACGGATCGTAGGCCTTGCGCGCCTCCATCCAGTCCGCGTCGCCCCAGCGGTAGCCGCTCAGGTCGTAAATACGGCTGGCAGTGTCGGGGCGCATCTGCATGGCGAACCCATAGGGGTCAGCCTTGTCCTGCCACGTCCCGTCTTGCGCCTGAATGCAATATTTGTAGGTTGTCAGTTTCTTTGCAGCGTCGGGATAATCATAGCGTTTCGGGTCACTCTTCACGTCGAAGGTTTTCGCGGGCAGCCGCACTTCCCATGTACCGTCGTAGACCTTCTGCATGGGCGTTTTTTTCCTGTCCCACTGGTTGAATTCGCCAATGAGAGAAACTGCCCGCGCATTCGGCGCCCAGACAGCGAAATGCCACATTTCCTGTCCGTCCTGCGTCACCGGGTGCGCGCCGAGCATCTCATAGGCTCTGCGGTTCGTTCCCTGATGGAACTGATCCCGCACCGCGGCGGTCGGGCCGTTGTAGCGCATAGTTACACCTGCCTTTGCTTGCGTTGCGTTCCTCCGTCTGCAATCACGGAGAGCCGCGTTTGCGTTCTTCACTCTTTTCACTTACTATTGAATCACTTTTATGCATTTTCGTCAAGTCATATTCAGCATTTTCTCCTGCATTTTTTGTGATTTTCGGAAAGTGCGTTCATTTTGACCGTAGACGATGCGGTAAGTATTTCGCCATTGCCGACATAAATTCCTGCTCATGCACGAAATTTTCCGTGCATAAACTGGTTTTGCGCCGTCGGAGCGAAAACTGTTTCCCCCGTGCGGCGATTTGTGCAATCCGAACATTTCCCGAAATTTCTGCGAAAAGGTTGTGTGCCCATGAAACAAAAACAGCTGTTGTCGTTTCTTGTGTGTATCCTGATGCTTTCTTCCTGTGCCGCGCCGACCGATTCCACGCTTGACAGCGGCTTAACACTTCGGGTCTACTTCGCCGATGCGGAGGAAATCCGCCTGCTGCCGCTGGAAGACTACGTTTTCGGCGCATTAGCGGCAGAGATGCCCGCGAATTACGCGCCGGAAGCGCTCAAATGTCAAGCCATCGCCGCCCGGACGCGTGCCGTCGCGCAGAGCCGCGCGTTCGGCGGAAACGGGTGCGTCCGCCACCCGGACTGCGATATCTGCACGGACAGCGCGTGCTGTCAGGCATACCAGACGGATGCGCAGCTGCACGCCCGCTGGGGCAGCGAGTACGTCGTCCTCCGCGCGCGCATTGACCGCGCCGTCCGCGCAACAGACGGCTTGCTGCTCACCAGCGGCGGCTTGCCCATCGAGGTGCTGTACCACGCCTGTTCCGGCGGAAAAACCGAAGATGCCGCCGCCGTGTTCGCATCCGCCAAGCCGTATCTGGTCAGCGTAGACAGTCCCGGCGAAGAGGGGTACGCCGGATTCCGCGCCGACGCGTCCTTCTCCTGCGAGGAAGCGGCAGATCTGCTTCTGCGCGCTTTTCCCGGCTGCGGCGTGACGGCGGACACGCTGCCCAGCGCGATTCGTCTGCAATCCACGACCGCTTCCGGGCGCGTCGCGACGCTGCTGGTTGGCAGCCAAACTGTCCGCGGCGCTGATTTCCGCAAAGCGCTTTCCTTGCGAAGCACCTACTTCACTTGGGAGGCGGATGGCGACCGCATCGTTTTCCACACCGTCGGATACGGGCACGGCGTCGGCTTATCGCAGGCAGGCGCGCAGGCGATGGCGGCGGACGGCGCGGATTTCGCGGAAATTTTGGCGCACTACTACCCCGGCACGCAGCTGACACGGATGGATAAAACAGGTTTCTCCGGCTCATAATAGGAGAAAACGCCCCATGCGGCATGGTTGAGGTGATTTTCTCATGGCTGACCGTCACTTTCGTTCTCTTTTCCGCGCGCTGCATCTGCGCCGGGAGCAGTGGACATTTCTGCTGATGGCGCTGCTGTGCGTCTCGGTGATTGTCGGCACGGCGCTGTGGACGCGGCAGGCGGAATTCGCACGCGTCACGCCGACCCCGCCTGTCTCCGGCGACATATCCGCTGCGCAGCTGCTCCAGCAGTCGCTTGACAGTGCGCAGACCGCCACGCCCGCGCCGACGACCGCCCCTACTGTCCGCAGCGTTACCACGCCGCTCGAAAGCATGACGCTGCTGCGTCCCTTCGACAACACGCGGATGCGGCAAAGCAGCGCCACGGGCTTGTGGGCGCTGCACGATGCGGCGGATTACGCCGGGGCGGAGGGCGCAAAAGTCAGCGCCATGGCGGACGGCACCGTCATCAATTGTGCGGACTGCGGCATTTTCGGCGCGTATGCGGAAATCGACCACGGCGGCGTCCTCGTGCGCTATGCGAACCTGTCGATGCTCTACGCGATTCGCGCGGGTGATCCGGTTCGCGCCGGGCAGACGATTGGCTTCATCGGGCGCACGATGCCGGAGGAATGTGACCTGCCAGCGCACCTGCACCTGCGGATCATCGTCGGCGATACGGCGGTTGACCCCGAAAAAGTGCTGCAAAACGGCGTTTTTCCTGACCCGTAAAAAAAGACGCACATGGGTGTTGCATTTTCATTGAAATCGGCGTATAATACAGCAGGTTAGACTTGTATTATAACGTCTTATTCGACTTGGAAGGAGCGATTCCCTATGTGCGGCATCGTTGGCTATATTGGCGCGCAGCAGGCGCAGGATATTTTATTGGACGGACTTTCCCGGCTGGAGTACCGCGGCTATGACAGCGCGGGCATTGCGGTCATGGACGGCGGCATCATCCGGCTGAGCAAGGCGAAGGGACGGCTGGCGAATCTCGCCGCGCGGGTGGCATCAAATCCCCTGCCCGGCACCATCGGCATCGGTCACACGCGCTGGGCAACCCACGGCGAACCAAACGACATCAACGCCCATCCGCACACGGACATGAAGGGGCATATCGCCGTCGTCCACAACGGCATCATCGAGAACTACGAGGAGCTGCGCGCTCAGCTGAAGGCGAAAGGCTGCGTGTTCGTATCCGAAACGGACACGGAGGTAATCGCCCATCTGCTGCATACGCTTTACGACGGCGACATGCTCTCGACCATTCTGCGCGCGCAGACAATGCTCGAAGGCAGCTACGCATTGTGCGTCCTGAACGCCGAAGCGCCGGATACGCTCTACTGCACGCGCAAGGATTCCCCGCTTGTCGTCGGGCTGTCCGACGGCGCACAGTACGTCGGCAGCGACATTCCTGCGCTGATTCGCCACACGCGGACGGTGGAGCTGCTTGATGAACGCGAAGTCGCCGTGCTGACCCGGAGCGGTGTACGCGTATACGACCATTTCGGCAACGAACGTGCGCTCAAGCCCATTCACGTTGATTGGGACGTGGAAGCGGCGGAAAAAGGCGGCTATGCGCACTTCATGCTCAAGGAGATTCATGAAGAGCCCGCCGCACTGAAAAGACGTTTTCCGCCCACGTTGACGCAGAAAAAATGGCGATTCGCCCCGGCGCGTTCCCGATTTCGGCGGAAGAAGCGAATTCCCTGCGCACGCTGACGATTGTCGCCTGCGGCACAGCGTACCACGCGGGCGTTGTCGGCAAGTATGTAATCGAGAAGCTGGCGCGGCTGCCCGTGGTGGTGGATGTAGCATCCGAGTTCCGCTATCGCAACCCGATTCTGGGCGCGGGCGACTGCTTTCTTGCCATTTCGCAGAGCGGCGAAACGGCGGACACGCTGGCCGCCATGCGCGAGGCGGAGCGGCTGGGCGCAAAAGTGATGGCGCTAACAAACGTCGTCGGCTCATCGATTGCCCGCACCGCCGGGGATTGCGTCATGTACACCTACGCGGGGCCGGAAATCGCCGTCGCAAGCACAAAAGCATACATCACGCAAGTGGAAATGATGGTGCTGCTGGCGATTGATCTCGGCGTGAAGCGCGGACATCTGACGGAGAGCGTAGCATCGGAGCTTCTGCGGCAGATGGCGGACATTCCCGCGCTGGCGGAGCAGGTGATGGCGCTCGAACCCGCGGTGCAGCGCTTCTCCAGCCTGTACCACGACCGGCAGCATGTATTCTACATCGGGCGCGGGCTGGACAACGCGCTGGCAATGGAAGCGTCGCTGAAACTGAAGGAAGTCAGCTACATCATGTCCGAAGCGTATGCGGCGGGTGAACTGAAGCACGGCACAATCGCGCTGATTGAACAGGGCACGCTGGTCTGCGCGCTGCTGACGCAGGAACAGCTGGCAGACAAAACGCTCTCGAACGTGCGCGAGGTAAAGAGCCGCGGCGCGAAAGTCCTCATTGTCTGCCCGGAAGCCCTGCGCGACCGCGCCGCGAAGGATGCGGACGAACTCTGGGTCATCCCGGACGCTGCTTCGGACTTGCTGCCGCTGCTGGCGATTATCCCCGTGCAGCTGTTCGCCTACTACATGGCGGTCAGCCGCGGCTGCGACGTTGACAAGCCGCGCAATCTGGCAAAATCGGTGACGGTGGAGTAAGGAGACCCCGAGGGCGCTGCCCTTGAACCTGCCAGAGGCTCTGCCTCTGGACTCCAGCAGGGCTCTGCCCTGCACCCGCGAAGGGTCTTCGACCCTCTCGACACCCATTTTGCGATTGAGTTGAGCGCTCTTGCATACTTTTTCCGCGTGTTAATTGATGGAAGCGGTATACGAAGGCGATTCGGAGTTTACTTCCGAACCGCCCTTTTTGATATAATTAGAACTCCCGTGCGCCCTTCAGGAACGCGCAGTAGCACTTGTATTCTTCCCACAGGTCAACCTTGCTGATGACCTCCCACGGCGCATGCATACTCAGCACCGGGATGCCGCAGTCGATGACGTTCATGCCGTACTTGGCGCAGATGTAGGCAATCGTTCCGCCGCCGCCGACATCCACCTTGCCCAGCTCCGCCGTCTGCCAGCACACGTTCGCTTCGTCGCAGATGCGGCGCACCTGCGCAACAAACTCCGCGTTGGCGTCATTCGAGCCAGACTTGCCGCGGCTGCCGGTGAACTTGTTGAACGTCACGCCATTGCCGACGATGGACGCGTTGCGCTTCTCGAACACGCCCGCGAAGTTCGGGTCAAAGCCCGCGCTCACGTCGCTGGAGAGCATACGGCTGTTCTGCAGGCAGCGGCGCAGGGTCAGCGGCTTGTCCTCGCCCGTCACACAGGCAATCAGTTCCGCCATCGTGTTCTCAAAGTACATAGCGCCCATGCCCGTTGCACCGACGCTTCCGATTTCTTCCTTGTCGGTCAGCACCGCCGCGAGGGTGTATTCCGGCGTGCCTTCATAATTCAGCACAGCCGCCATCGACGGATACGCGCACACGCGGTCGTCGTGGCCATAACCCATAATCATGCTGCGGTCGAAGCCCAAGTCGCGCGCATGGCCCGCAGGAACAGCTTCCAGTTCGGCGGAGATGAAATCTTCTTCGTCGATGCCGTACTGCTCCTTCAAAATGTCCAAAATCGCGGTCTTGACCGGGTCTTTGTCGGTATCCTTCTTCGGTTCACTGCCGATGATGATGTTCAGGCTGTCGCCTTCAATCACCTTTGCGGCGGTCTTGCCCATCTGGTCGGCGGCAAGGTGAATCAGCAGGTCAGAGATGTAGAAGACGGGGTCGCCGGGCTTATCACCGATATTCAGCGTGACGGTCGTGCCGTCCTTCTTGACAACAACGCCGTGGAGCGCCAGCGGCAGCGCCACCCACTGGTACTTCTTGATGCCGCCGTAGTAGTGCGTGTCGAGGTACGCAAGGTGCTCATCCTCATACAGCGGATTCTGCTTGATGTCAATGCGGGGCGAGTCGATGTGCGCGCCCAGAATGTTCATGCCGCACTCCATCGGCTTCTCACCAATGATAAAGAGCATGATATCCTTGTTCATCCACGCACGATAAACGCGGTCGCCCGCCTTGAGCGTTTCACCGTTCTTGACGACGTCCATCAGGTTCTTGAAGCCCTTTGCTTCCGCCTGACGCACGCCCTCCGCGACGCACTCACGCTCGGTCTTGCCGTTGTTCAGGAATGCCATATAATCCTTTGCGAAGGCGGAAAGCTGTTCCTTTTCGTCCTCCGCGAGGTTTTCCCACGCATTTTTGCGGTACATAGCGACTTCTCCTTTGAAAGGTGCATTTTCCAGTCTCCCGGAATGCATTTATTATACGTCAAATCGTGCAAAAGTGCAACCATCCGCCGCATTTCTTTCGTACCATTCAAAAAACCGGGCAGTCTTTTGAACTGTCCGGCTAATGGGGAGGCGCTGGGGCGTTGCCCCAGACCCCACAAGGGACTCTGTCCCTTGACCCTGCAAGGGAGTTCCTCCCTTGACCCTTTCGCGCGATTGAGTTGAGCGCACTTGCCTACTGGTCTCGCGTGTTAATTGATAATACTGCTAAGGTGCAAGCAGATACCTTCCCTACGGCTTTCGATACCCTGTCTTAACCCACATAGTTGCGGCGCCGAAGGTTTCCAAAGGGCGATCGGAAAGCCCTTTGGTCGCACCCGCAGGCGCGAAACCCTCTGCATGACATGCAATACTATGCAAAATAGTATAAATCCGCTTACTTCGCGGGGAACGCGAAATACTTGCGCGCGTTGTCGCAGGAGATGCCGCGGACGATTTCGCCGAGGATGTCGTAATCCTGCGGGAAGCGGCCATCCTCCACCCATTCGCCCAGCAGACGGCACAGGATGCGGCGGAAATACTCGTGGCGCGGATAGGACAGGAAGGAGCGGCTGTCGGTCAGCATTCCGACAAAGCCCGCCAGATAGCCAAGATTCGCAAGGCTCGTCAGCTGGTTGGTCATGCCGGTGAAATGGTCGTTGAACCACCACGCAGAGCCGTGCTGCATCTTGCTGACCGCTTCGGACGACTGGAAGCAGCCGCACAGCGTGTCAATCGCCTGATCGTCCGCCGGATTCAGGGAGTAGAGGATCGTGCGGGGCAGCCCCGACGCCGACTCGACTGCACCAAGGAACGCTGCCATCTGGTCAACGGGCGTATAGTTGTTGATGGTGTCGTAGCCAGTATCCGGGCCGAGCTTCTCGAACATCACGCGGTTGTTGTCGCGGCGGCAGCCGTAGTGCAGCTGCATCGTCCAGTTCAGCTTCTTGTACTGCGCGGCGCAGAAGAGCAGCATCGCGGTCTTGAACTGCGCGACTTCGGTGTCCGTCAGCGTCTCGCCCGCCGCCTTCTTGGCGAAGATGACTTCAATCGCGGCATCATCCGCCGGCTCATAGACCACATAATTCAGGCCGTGGTCAGACAGACGGCAGTTGTTCTCGTGGAAGTACGCCATGCGCTTTTCCAGCGCCGCCTTCAAGTCCGCGAAGGTGTGGATTTCCATCTCCGCCGCCTTTTCCAGCTTGGCGATGTACGCCATGAAGTCCGGCTTCTCGATGTTGACTGCCTTGTCAGGACGCCATGCGGGCAGCACGTTCGTCTTGAAGGACTTGTCCGCCAGCAGCTTCTGGTGATACTCCAGCGTATCCACCGGGTCGTCGGTGGTGCAGATGGTTTCGACATTGCTCATGGCAATCAGGCCGCGCGTGGTGTAGCCGGGCTTCTGCAGCGTCTCGTTAGCGAGGTTCCACACTTCGTCAGCGGTCTTGGCGCTCAGCGTACCGTGATAGCCGAAGAAGCGCTGCAGTTCCAGATGCGTCCAGTGGTACAGCGGATTGCCAATTGCCTTGCCGACAACCTCCGCCCACTTGCAGAACTTCTCGTAGTCGCTCGCGCCGCCGGTAATGTAGTATTCATCCACGCCCGCGCAGCGCATCAGGCGCCACTTGTAGTGGTCGCCGCCCAGCCAGACCTTCGTGATGTTCTCGAAGCGCTGGTCTTCCCAAATTTCCTTGGGGCTGATGTGGCAGTGGTAGTCGATGATGGGGCAGGACGCGGCATAGTCGTGGTAGAGCTTGCGCGCCGTCTCGGTGTTCAGCAGGAAATCCTTATCCATGAAGGTGGTCATACGTCATGAACTCCTTTCAAAAATTGCTACTATATGAAACCGCACCATGCGGGGAAAAGCTTATTTGTCTTGTGCCGCCCGTGTTGAGCCTCGCTGGATGATTTCCGCCGTAAAGACGGTTTTTTCCGGCATCTCGCGTCCTTCCAGGACGCCCAGCATCGTTTCGACAATGCGCTCGCAGATAGCGGGCAGACGGTTGTCCACGCTCGTCAGCTCCGGCTCGGTACACAGGCAGAGGTTCGAGTTGTTGTAGCCGACGACGGACAGATTCTCCGGCACGCGCCGCCCGACCGCCTGCGCGTACTTCATCGCGCCAACCGCCAGCACATCCTCGCTCGCCAGCACCGCGTCGAACTGCAAGCCGTCGCGTTCCAGTTCCATCAGACAGTCGCGCACGGCGTGAATGCTGAATTTGTCCGCGTCGAAGCGGCGCATCAGCGTCTCGTCCACCGGCAAATTGTGCGCCGCCAGCGCATCCCGGCATCCGGCGAGCTTGCGCTGCCCGGAGTTGTTGCTGGAGTGGTACAGGTACAACACGCGCTTGCATCCGCTGTCCAGCAGTTGGTTCATAGCTTCCTTCATCGCGCGCTCGTCATCGCACAGGACGCAGAACACGTTCGGGCACTGGAACGAGCCATTGAGCAGCACAACCGGCACATTCGTCGCAGCTTGGCGGATATAGGCGTTATCCTCCGAGTTTTCCTCGATGAACGTCGAGCCCATGAGCACCATGCCGTCCACATGGCGGCTGGTCAGCAGCTCGACGCCCTGCCGGCGTGCCGCGAGATCGCGGTTCGTGCAGGAGAGCAGACAGTCGTAGTGCTTCTGACGGAAGGCATGCTCCAGGCAAGCCAGCGCGCGCGCCAGATACGGGTCAGCCGCATCCGGGCAGAGCAGCCCGATGGTCTTCATTGTGTTCAAACCCAGACCGCGGGCAAAGGCATTGGGTACATAGCCGCAGCCGTCAATGACCTTCATCACCTTCCGGCGCGTCTCCTCCGACACATGGGGGCTGTTGTTCAATACGCGGGATACGGTTGCGATGGATACGCCTGCGTGACGGGAAATATCATAGATGTTCACTCGCGGCATTCCCCCTTCCATTCGCGGTGTGTAAACACTTCCATTCTCCGCGTCAATCCACATTATACACGCTTTTTCCCCCTTTTGCAAGCCTCATTTTCGCGTTTTCGTGCCGACATTCACAGGAAATCCGGCGTACTTTTTCCCAGATTGCATAAATTGCAGGAAATATCAGCGGAACCATTGACGGAAGCGCGAAAAGAGAGTAGAATAAATGCAGGCGTGTTGTAATCGCTTACATGCCTGATGAATAGATGGAGGGACATCGAAATGGAACGTTTGAATGCTGCGATGGCGCCCGCGCCTGTCCGCCCGGTCAAGGTGCTGCAGTTCGGGGAAGGCAACTTCCTGCGCGCCTTTGTGGATTACATGATTGATATTGCCAACGAGAAGAGTGACTTCAACGGCTCTGTCGCGCTGGTGAAGCCGATTCAGATGGGTACGCTGTTCCCGGCGTTCAAGGAACAGGATTACCGCTACACGGTCATGCTGCGCGGTCTGGTGGACGGTCAGGCGGTGGAGCAGACGCGCGTGGTCACGTCCGTGTCCGATGCTGTGGATGCGTATGCGGACTATGCCCGCTATGCCGATTACGCCAAGCTGCCGTCGCTGCGCTTCATCGTCAGCAACACGACCGAAGCCGGCATCGTGCTGGACGAGACGGACGAGTTCTCCCTCTGCCCGCCCAAGTCCTACCCCGGCAAGCTGACGAAGTTTCTCTTCGAGCGCGCCGAAGCATTCGACTACGCGCAGGACAAGGGACTCATCATCCTGCCGGTCGAGCTGATTGACGACAACGGCATCATGCTGAAAAAGTGCGTCAAGGCGCTGGCAAAGCAGTGGGCGCTGGGCGAGAAGTTCGAGCAGTGGCTGGAGACGGCGTGCGTGTTCACCTCCACGCTTGTTGACCGCATCGTGACCGGCTATCCGCGCGGCGAGGATCAGTCGATTTGGGAGAAGCTGGGCTATCAGGACAACCTGCTGGACACCGCTGAGCCCTTCGGTCTGTGGGTCATCGAATCCCCCCGCGACCTTTCCGACGAACTGCCCCTGCCGCAGTGCGGGCTGCCCGTCATCTATACTGATAATCAGAAGCCTTACAAGCAGCGCAAGGTGCGAATCCTCAACGGCGCGCACACGTCTTTCGTTCCCGCTGCCTTCCAGTGCGGCTACGACATTGTGCTGGACGCGATGAATGACCCGATGATTGCCACCTTCATGCAGAAGACGCTCTACGACGAGGTCATCCCGACGCTGTCCCTGCCCAAGGCGGACTTGATGGCGTTCGCCGAGGCGGTCACGGGGCGCTTCCGCAATCCCTTCATCAAGCACGCGCTGCTCTCCATCTGCCTGAACAGCGTGTCGAAGTGGCGCGCGCGCTGCATGCCTTCCCTGCTGGGCTATGTGGAGAAGACCGGCGAGCTGCCCGCGCACCTGACGTTCTCTCTGGCGAGCCTGATGAGCCTGTACCGCGGCGGCAAGCTGACCGGCGACGGCCGTCTGGAATGCCAGCGCGACGGTCAGCCCTACTACCTGCAGGATGACGCTGCCGTGCTGAACTTCTTCGCCGAGACTTCCAGCGAATCCCCCGAAGAACAGGCGAAGGAGTTCCTCTCCAATGAAGCGTTTTTTGGCGCTGAGCTGTGCAAAGTGCCGGGTCTGGTGGAGTCCGTCGGCGCGTCCCTGCGCGAAATCCTCGACAAGGGGATGCGCACGGTCATGAACGAGAAGTTCGGAGTGTGAAAAATGGCTGAACTGCTTCGCATCACCCCGCAGGACAATGTGGCAGTCGCCCTGACCGCCCTGTCCTCCGGGCAGACCGTGACGGTGGATGGCATTGCGCTCACCACGGTCACGGACGTTCCCGCCGGGCACAAGGTGGCGCTTTTCCCCATCAAGGCGGGCGAAAAGGTCATCAAGTACGGCTTCCCGATTGGCTACGCGAAGGAGGATATTCCCGTCGGCGCGCATGTGCATGTCCACAATCTGCACACCGGGTTGTCCGGCGAGCTGACGTATGAATATCACCCGACGTACCCGACCGTACCGCAAATTCCTGTGGCAACGTTCATGGGCTATCCGCGCAAAGACGGGCGCGTCGGCGTGCGCAATGAGTTGTGGATTCTGCCCACCGTCGGCTGCGTCAACGACATTGCCCGCCAGCTGGAGCGCGCGGCGCAGGAGCTTGTCGGCGGCAGCGTGGAGTGTGTCTGTGCCTTCCCGCACCCCTATGGCTGCTCGCAGATGGGCGATGATCAGGAGAATACGCGCACGATTCTGGCGGATTTGGCGACGCACCCCAACGTCGGCGGCGTGCTGGTGCTGGGGCTGGGCTGCGAAAATTCCAGCGCCGCCATCATCGAGGAACATATGGGCGACTACGACAAGTCGCGCGTGCGCTTCCTCGTCTGCCAGCAGGTGGAAGATGAGTTTGCCGAGGCGATGAAGCTGCTGCGCGAGCTCGCGGACAACATGCGGGATGAGCAGCGCGTCCCCTGCCCTGCCAGCAAACTTGTGATTGGCCTCAAGTGCGGCGGTTCGGACGGCTTCTCCGGCATCACGGCGAACCCAGTCATCGGCGGCTTCTCCGACCTGCTGTGCGGCATGGGCGGCACGACGATTCTGACCGAAGTGCCGGAAATGTTCGGCGCGGAAACCATCCTGATGGATCGCTGCAACACGCCGGAGCTGTTCGACAAGACGGTTCGGTTGATTAACGACTTCAAGCGCTATTTCGAGGAACATCATCAGACGATTTACGAGAATCCGTCCCCCGGCAACAAGGCGGGCGGCATTTCCACGCTGGAAGACAAGGCGCTGGGCTGCACGCAGAAGAGCGGTTTCTCCCCCGTGCGCGATGTGCTGGCGTATGGCGAGCGCGTCCACACGCCCGGCTTGAACCTGCTGTCCGCGCCCGGCAACGATCTTGTGGCGGCGACGGCGCTGGCTTCGGCGGGCGCACAGATTGTGCTGTTCTCCACGGGGCGCGGCACGCCGTTCGCGTGTCCTGTGCCGACGCTGAAAATCGCCACGAACACGCCACTCGCCACGAAGAAGCACGGCTGGATTGACTTCAACGCTGGTCAGCTGCTGACAGACGGCAAGACGCTGCCGGAGCTTTCACAGGCGCTGATGGAGGACGTGCTGGCAACGGCATCCGGGCGGCTGGTCTGCTCGGAGCGCAACGGCTTCCACGACCTCGCCATCTTCAAAACGGGCGTGACGCTGTAATACGCAAGCATCCCGACGAGCATTTTCACTCGCCGGGATGCTTTTTATTGTGTTCGATTACTCAATCCAGAACACGCGGTTATCCTTGCGTTTCGCCGCTTTCGGGGCTTCGCCGTCAATGTAGCCGACTGCGCAGTGCCCGATGCCTTCCCATTCGCCCTCGACACCCAGCTTTTTCAGCAGCGCCTGATATTCGGGCCGCTCGAATTCTTCCTTCGCCCGGTGAATCCAGATGCTGCCCAGCCCCAGCGAATGTGCCGCCAGCATCATGTTGCCCATGACGAGGCTGCCATCGTAGATGGCGGTGCGGCAGGATTTGTCCGCCAGCACAATCAGAATCGCCGGTGCGCCGTAGAAGGGGTCGAAATCCGGCTTGCCCATGATTTCCGCATTCGTTTTCGCCAACTGGTCACGCAGTTCCTTGTTCGTCACCGCCACGATGATGGCGGACTGCCTGCCCATGCCGCTGGCCGCATACAGCCCGGCTTCCACAATCTGCGCCAAATCTTCTTTGGCGGGCATCGTCGGCTGAAATTTGCGGATGCTCCGGCGCTCTTCTATTGCCTTGATGATTTCGTTCATGATGCATTTCTCCCTTCTGGTATACTATTTCCAAATGAGAATGCAAGAAATAGTATTATTCTTCTTCTTCGTCTTCCTGATTCAAGAAGGCTTCCCGGAAAATCGTATCCGGGTCAAAGCGCGGGTCAAACGCCAGCGCTTTCAGGCTCTCCCGCCCGACGACGGTGTTCGTGCCGAGACAGTCGTTGCAACGATAGCCGCAATCCGGGCAGACGCAGCCCAGATGGTCGCTTTCTGCCTGAATCATGTAGGTGCCGCATTCCTTGCAGGAACAGCGCATTGAATTTCAGTTCCTTTCTTGCTTTTCGTCCGCCCAAATCACCATGCCGCCGAGATCTTGCACCACGCACGCCACTTTTCGCAGCGTTTTCGCCGTATCCTCCCCGCCCAGTGACAGCAGGCGCAGGTCGATGCGTTCGCCGCGCTCATCCAGCGCGTCATAGAGCGCGTCCGCATTGCCGCCGTAGTAGTCCGGCAGACGGAGCAGCGTTTTCAGCATCCGGTGGACGGCTTTCCCGTCCGAAAACTGTCGCCCGTCAATCGTCAGAACATGCGTCAATTGGCGCTCACCGTGCCCTTTTCGCCGTCCACAGTCACGACTGCGCCGGATTTTAAGATATTCGTGGCGTTCTTCGCGCCGATGATGACCGGAATGTCCAGCGACATGCCCGCAATCGCGCCGTGTCCCTCCGGGTTGTCGTCCTCCAGCACAATCGCGGAGGATTTGCGCAGCATGGAGAACATCTCTCGCGTCGTCTGATGGCAGACAATCACGTCGCCGGTGTTGAAGTTTTTCGCGTCCTTTTCCAGATTGCGGATGACGCACAGCGGTGCAACCACCTTGCCGCCATGCAGCCCCAGTCCGCGCGACAGCAAATGCCCGACGACATGCACCTTCATCAGGTTTGTCGTGCCGGAAATGCCCAGCGGAACGCCCGCCGTCAGCACAACCAGTTCGCCATCATGCACCAGCCCGTTCTGCACGGCAGCATCCACTGCGTGTTCAAACAGGTCGTCGGTGTTGCTTTCCTCGGCAATCATCAGCGGCACCGTGCCCCACGAAAGCGCAAGCTGGCGCCAGACGTGCTTTTCCGTCGTGCAGCCGACAATGACGCACGCGGGGCGGTAGCGGCTGAGGATTCGCGCCGTCGAGCCGGACTTGGTGACGGTGATAATCGCACTGGCGTTGAGGTCGTGCGCGGAAGTGACCGTCGCGTGGCTGATAGCATTCGTGACGTCAGTCGAGGCGGACGTGTCGCGGGAGAAGCGGCGGATGTAGTCCATATCGGCTTCCGCGCGCAGGGCGATGCGCACCATCGTCTCCACTGCCTCCACCGGATACGCACCAACCGCCGATTCGCCGGAGAGCATGATGGCGCTCGTGCCGTCGTAAATCGCGTTGGCAACATCAGTCGCTTCGGCGCGGGTTGGACGCGGGTTCTTAATCATCGAATCCAGCATCTGTGTCGCGGTGATAACAGGCTTGCCCGCCGCAATGCCGCGCTGAATCAGCTTCTTCTGCAGGCTCGGCACGTCCTCCAGCGGCACTTCTACGCCCAAATCGCCGCGCGCCACCATCACGCCGTCCACCACGCGGAGAATCTCGTCAATGTTCTCCACGCCCTCCATGTTCTCAATTTTGGCAATAATGTTGATGGTATGGCAGTTATTCTCCTGCAGGATGTGACGGATCTGCATAATATCGTCCGCGCAGCGCGTGAACGAAGCCGCAATGAAATCATAACCATTCTTGATGGCAAAGAGAATATCCTGATGGTCTTTTTCACTGATGAAAGGCATCGACAGGTGCGCATTCGGAATGTTGACGCCCTTGTTGTTGCTCACCACGCCGCCGTTGAGCACGCGGCAGACGATATCCGCCCCATCAATGCGTTCCACCTGCATCCCAATCAGACCGTCGTCAATCAGGATGCTGCTGCCGACGGCAATGTCCTGCGGCAATTCCTTGTAGGTGATGGACACGCGCTCTTCGTCGCCCTCCACCTCGTCAGTCGTGAGGGTGAACAGCTGGCCGTTTTGCAGCGTGACGTGCCCATTTTTGAACGAACGCACGCGAATTTCCGGGCCCTTGGTATCCAGCATCGTGGCGACCGGCAACCCCAGTTCGTCGCGGATACGGCATACTTCATCGTAATAATGCTGATGCGTTTCATAAGTGCCGTGCGAAAAGTTGAAGCGCGCGACATTCATGCCCGCTTTCATCAGCGGCGCAATCAGGTGCTTCTCAAACAGGTTCGGGCCCATCGTGCAGACGATTTTCGTCTTGCGAATCGGCGCATTCATGAAAACATTCCCCCATTTTCATAGAATCCTTTCCTATTATATCATACAGATACTCTGCTGTGAATCCCCCGCGATAAAAATTGTGAAAAATCGAACACAAAAACGGACGAAAGCCGCTGCTTCCGTCCGCTGATGTTTATACTATTTCCAAATGAGAATGCGCCAAGATGCGCCGCGAATTTTTCGCTCTGGCTAACGGGAGTGGAATGCAGCGTAGCAGCGCTACGCTAAATGGAACGACCGGACGACAGAGCGGAAAAGGCGCAAGCAGATGGCGCAGGTGAATTTGGAAATAGTATTATTTTTCTACTTCGCCAACGCCGTCGCATTCCAGCTTCGCGCCGTCCTGCCCGGTAATGGTCACATCTTTCAGCACGATTTTCGCCACGTTGATGGCCGTCAGCCCCTTGCGCGCAAGATACGGCACACCCTGCGCCATTGCGGGCTGCATGGGCGTAGCCTCCTTGTCGCAGGAGATGTGCACGTCCTCCATCACAACCGCTTCAATCGGCCGCTCCGGCAGACCAAGGAAGTAGCCCGCGCAGGTCACGTCCGTCGCCGTTACATGACGGAACGCAACCGTCCCGATGCGCGGCGTACGTTCGTCTACCGGCTGCTTCTCGCGGCTCTGGACGTACTCGCTCTTGCCGTCCGGATCGCAGAAGTACATGCAGTTGACCACATACGGCGTGCCGACGTGCTCCATGCGCACATTTTCAAACACAATGTCGTCAATCACGCCCTGCTGCCCGCGCCCGCGCCGGGTCTTGACGCGCAGGCCGCGGTCGGTGTTGCGCATCAAGCAGTCATGCAGGCGCACATGCGCGATGCCGCCCGCCATTTCGCTGCCGCAGGTCATGCCGCCATGCCCGTTTTCCATCAGGCAGTGGCTGATTTCAATGTGCTGGCAGGGCGTTTTGTAGCGCTGCCCCATGTACAGCTTGCCAGATTTGAGTGCAATGCAATCATCCCCCAAGGAGAAATGCGCGCCCGCGAGCAGGATGCCATCGCAGCTTTCCGGGTCGAAGCCGTCGGTATTCGGGCTGTTCGCCGGGGCGTTGATGCGGATGTTCAGGAAGCGCAAATCCTTAGAAAAATACGGCTGCAAGTTCCACGACGGCGAATTCTGGAACGTCACGCCCTGCACGGTCACGTTCTTGCAGTGATTGAGGAAGAGCATCCGCGGCCGCCACGCCCCGCGCCGCACCTTGCAGTTCTGCCACCAGTCGCTCTTGTCTCCCTGCCCGTCCAGCACACCTTCGCCGTACAGCACAACGTCCTCGACGTCCATCCCGCTGATAAACGCGGCGTACATGTCCAGCGGGTTGCCCTCCCATGAACCGAGATTCAAATCGTCCGTTTCGTCGGTGGACAGAATCATCCCCGGCAGAATCGGGAATTTGCTGCGGTCGGTTTCCAGCAGCAGCGTCGCGCCGCGCCGAAGCTCGATGCGCACATGGCTTTTCAGCATCAGCGGCAGCACATGATAACGCCCCGCCGGAATCAGCACGCGCCCATCCGCCGGGCAATGCAGAATCGCCGCCTGAATCGCCGCCGTATCGTCATGCACGCCATCGCCGACCGCGCCAAACTGCCGGACGTTCAGCGTGTAGCTCTCCCGCGCTGTGCGGAACGCGCATTGCCCGACTTCCTCCGCCCCCAAGCGGACGGACAGCACATATTCTGTCTCCGGCTGCAAATCATACAGCGAAGTCACAGCCGTGTCCGCCGTACCCGCCGCCTGTCCGTTCAGGAACAGCTGATAGACCGCCTTCGTGTGGTACAGACCGCCGTCCACAATCTGCACCGTGGCACTGCGCGCCTGCACAAACAGCTTGCTGATTTCCATTTTTCCGCTCCTTACGCCTGCTTCGCCCGCAGGTATTCGCTGTACGCCATGATGAACGGCCCGACGCCCTTGCTGTCGTCGGACTTTTTCGGCTCGGACAGATAATACGCCACCGAGCCGTCACGCTGCGGATTCTTGTCCGGGCCAAGCCCTGCCACCCAGCAGATATCGGTCAGGCGGACGACGCCGTCCTCCTCCGCACGCAGCTTGTTTGCCGCCAGCTTCTCGAACACATCCAGCGCAATCGGCAGATACTTCTCCGCGTCCAGCACACCGATGCGCACGCCCTTGAGCAGGCTGTACGCAATCATCGCGGAACCGGAAGTTTCGGTGTAGTTTCCCTCTGCCTCCGGATAATCAATCACCTGATAGAACAGCCCATCCTCCGCGCGGTATGCCAGCACGCCCCGCATGCTCTCGCGGAAGATGTCCACCAGCGCGCGATAATGCTCATAGAGCTGCTCCGAGCACAGCGCAATGCAGTCCACCAGCGCCATCAAGTACCAGCCTGTCGAGCGAAGCCAGAAGTTCTTCGAGCAGCCGGTTTCCTTGTCCGCCCAGAACTGCACGCGCGCCTCGTCGTAGGCATGGTAGTTCAGCCCCTTCTCCGGGTTGTAGAGGTACTTGCGCACGTTCTGAAACTGCCGGGTAATATCCGCCACATGCGCCATGCCGTCGAACTTCGCCTCGTACGCCATGTAGAACGGCTGCGCCATGTACAGCCCGTCAAGCCAAATCTGGTTCGGATACAGCTGCTTATGCCAGAAATTGCCGCACTGGCAGCGCGGATGCTCCCGAAGCCGCTGCATATGGAACTCAATCGCCTTGCGATAGCGCTCCTCGCCCGTCTCCTCCAAGGCGAAGAACAGCGCCTTGCCGCTGTTGATGGAATCAATGTTGTACTGCCGCATCTCATAATTCGGAATGCTGCCGTCCGCCGCGACATACGCCGAGACGTAATCCAGCACGAAATCGCGATACAGCACGTCCCCCGTCGCATGGTAGAGGTCGATGCACCCCTTCAGCACGCAGCCATCCTCATAGTTCCAATACTTCTTGTAAGGTGTGTAATTTGCCAGAAAGCGTTGAAAATACTGCTGAATATCCATTGTCATGCACCTTTCTGCGGGTATTTCCGCTTCATTATATAGGGAATTTCGATAGGTGTCAACCGATTCCAAACGACACTTGGAAATTTTTTGTGATAGCGCTTTCATTTTGGCAGGAAATGCGCTATAATGGGATTATTCTCCCGATGAAGGAGGTTCCTCGCCATGAAACTCAGCAAAGGCAACCGCGATTTGATTCTGCACGGCTCATTGGTCAAGGCAGTGTTCGCCATTGCGATTCCCGTCGTCGTCAACAGCTTCCTGCAAACGATGTACAACTTGACCGACACCTACTGGCTGGGGCAGCTCAGTGTCGATTACCTCGCCGCCATCAACCTCGTCAGCCCCGTGCAGAATACGGTCATCAACTTCGGCAGCGGCGTCACCGTCGCGGGCGCGGTGATGATCAGCCAGTACATCGGCGCGGGCAAACCGGAAATGGCGCGGAAAATCGCCAACCAGATTTTCACTGTCGCGATGCTCTTCTCGCTCCTGTGCGCGTCGGTGATGGCGGTCGCGACGCCGGGTATCGTCGGATGGATGGGCGCCGCGCCGGATTATTTCGGCCATGCGGTAACGTACATGCGTCTCGTCGTCCTCGACATGCCGTTTTTGTTCATGGTCAACATTTACCAGTCCATTCGGCAGGCGCAGGGCGACACCGTCCGCCCAATGCTGCTGAACCTGCTGGGCATTGCCGTCAACATGGTGCTTGACCCGCTGCTGATGGTCGTCCTGCACTGGAACGCCGCCGGCGCCGCGCTGGCGACCGTGTTCGCGAAGATGGTGCCCGCGTGCATCGCGTTCTTCCTGCTCTGCACCCGCCGCGACGAAGCAATTTGTTTCGATCGCCGCTTCCTTCGCCCGGATGCGGCCTGCCTGCGCGACATCGTGCGTATCGGGCTCCCGACCGCCTTGGGATCAAGCTTCATGCAGTTCGGCTTCATCCTCATGTCGCGCAACGTCAATGTGTACGGCAAGATGGCCATGGCGGCGTACGGCATCGGCAACAAGGTCAACGGGCTGATTTCGCTTCCCTCCACCGGCATCGGCAGTGCCGTCAGCACCATTGTCGCGCAGAACATGGGGGCGCAGCAGGTTGACCGTGCCGAACGCGGGTACAAATTGAGCACGGGAATGGCGTTTCTGTTTCTGCTTCTCGGTGGATTTGTCCTTTCCCGACCGTCGGTCGCTTCTGCCATCGTCAGCATCTTCACGGACGAGGCGGAGGTCATCCCGATGGCAGCAGACTATCTGTCCATCATGGCGTTCTGGTGCTGGACGAACAGCATCCACGATGCGACCCGCGGTCTGTTTCAAGGGAGTGGACACACATTTCTGCCCGTCGCAGTGGATATGACACGCCTATGGGTGCTGCGTTTCGCGACCCTTGCATTCTGCGAGCAGGTGCTGCATCTGGGTGTGCGGAGCGTGTGGTACTCAGTCGTAGTGTCGAACGGGATTGCGTCGGCGATTCTGTTGGTGCTGTATTTCACCGGAATTTGGCGGAAATCGACCATCAAGATTCACGATTAAAAGCGTCTGCGGGCGCTTTTTTTCTTGGCTTTCTGCCGATTTCCGACCAGAATCCGGTTTTTCCAGACCGAAAGTCGGTTTTTTTATACTATTCCAAATGAGAATGCGCCAAGATGCGCCGCGAATTTTTGTATTCTGGTTAACACGAATGAAACGCAGCGTAGCAGCGCTACGCTAAGTGGAATGAGTGGACGCCAGAATCAAAAAGGCGCAAGCAGATGGCGCAGGTGAATTTGGAAATAGTATTACAGCGTTTCGATGGCTTCCACGCGCACTGCACCGAACTCCGCCCAGCCGTCGCGGTCGTCGCCACCATTCATCGGCATACAGAACAGCGCCAGCCGCGCCCCGACCCATGTGTGGCGCGCGGGTTCAAATGGCTGACCAATCGGGTGAAACTCGCCGTCCTGCGCGTACTCGAACGACGCGACCGCCGTGCTGCTCGATGTCGGCAGCAGTGTCACGCGAAAAGTCACGGGCGCGTCCTGAATCGGCACGGTTTCCGTCGCTGACTCCGTGTGCTCCTTGCCCTCGCTCGTCACGAACACCAGCGATACGCCTCTTTCCGTCCGCCGAACCGCCGCGTAAGCGTACTGTCCGCCGACGAAGCCCACGCCCGCCTGTTCGCCCGCCTGCAAATGCGCCGCATCAAGCGTCGTCGTTGCGAAGAACGCCGGGCACGCAATTTTCTGCGTCAGCGTCTGCGGGCACTGCCAGAGCCGATTGCCGCCATCGGGCAGTTTCCGCGCATACAGCCGCAGCTTGCCGCCGCCGACCTCGTAGAAATCCGGCTGCCAGTTGCCCATGAACTGCCATTGCAGCCCCAGTGCGCCGCTGAAATCATCATCCCCGATTTCGCCCGACGGCTCACATTCCGGCGCTTTCGGCTTCCGGTACGTTTCAACCGCAATGCCGCAGTCCGCCGCGTTCGCAATCGGCGCTGCTTGCGCGCACTCCTCGCCCACTGCGATTGCGTCTGGCGACACAGGCGTTTCATCCGGGATGCCGATGTACGGCCAGCCGTCCGCCTGCCACGTCATCGGCTGCAAGTGCGTCACGCGCCCGTACAGCCCACGGCTCTGGAAGTGCAAGAACCAATGCTCCCCCTCCGGCGTCTCGACCCATGCGCCCTGATGCGGGCCGTTCGTCTCGCTGCTGCCCTGTTTGAGTACGACTTGGGTCTCATATGGGCCGGAAATGCTCCGGCTGCGCAGGCACACCTGCCAGCCCGTCGCCACGCCGCCCGCGGGAGCAAAGATGTAGTACCAGCCATCCCGCTTGTAGACCTTCGGGCCTTCAATCGTCGGATGCTTCTTCGTGCCGTCGTAGAGCAAGTGGTCGTCGCCGAGCGCCGTTCTGCCGTCGGGCGAAATCGGGAAAATCCCCAGCCAACTCTTGAACCCGATTCGGCTCTTGGCGTACCCGTGGATGATGTAAGCGCGCCCGTCGTCATCCCAGAAGGGGCAGGGGTCAATCAGCCCCTTGCCCGGCTTCACCAGCACCGGGGAGTCCCAATCCCCCAGCGGATTTTCCGTGGTGACCATGTAGATGCCCTCGTCCGGCATCCCGTAGTAGATATAAAACCGCCCGTTCTGGAAGCGGATGGCGGGTGCCCAGATGCCTTGCGCGTGCTGCGGCGCGGCATACCGCGCTTCGGGGATGTTCTTGACGGCATAGTTGCGTAACTTCCAGTTCACCAAATCGCGGCTGGTGAGAATCGGCAGCCCCGGCACATAGTTGAACGTCGATGCGGTCAGATAGTATGTGCCATTGACGCAAATCGCGTCCGGGTCGGAATAATCGCAGTACAGCACCGGATTGCGGTACGTTCCGTCACCGTTGTCGGCGCACCAGAGAATCTCGCTCATGCTTCTACATCCTCCGCAGCGGACGTTGCAATCTGCCCGAACTGCGCCGCTTCCTTCTCCCATTGATCGTACTCGTCACACAGCAGCGCCGCATACTCCCCGCCCAAATCGTGCAGGCCCTTGGCAATCAGGCCACCGAACGCCAATGCGCCCGCAGGCTGCAAATGCGTGTTGTCGTGCTGCCCCAGCGGGAAATGCGGGTAAATCCCGGCAGGCAGGTTCATGTAGTACGCCGTCTGCGCCGCTTCGCCCTGTTCATCCACCAGCTTTTCGGACATGGCGGTCAGGTCAATCAACGCCACATGCAGCTTCTCCGCCGTGCGGCGCATACTTTCCGCCCAGCGGTCGTGGTGGAACTGCGCGCCGGTGGCGTTGCGGTCGTAGCGCGTCAGCGGTGTAATGAACACGGGCGTTGCGCCCTTATTCCGCGCAACGTTGACGAACCGCTCCAAGTTCGCCGGAAAATCCGTCTCCGGATCAGTGTAGCGCGCCGGGTCAGATGCTTTCTCGTCGTTATGCCCGAACTGCACGAAGAGGAAATCCCCCGCGTGAATGCGGTCGTAGATGGTCGCCAAGCGCCCTTCGTCGATGAACTGCTTCGTCGAGCGCCCATTCTCGGCGTAATTCTCAACCTGCACCTGATAGCGCTTGACGTAGCGGTCGAACACTTGCCCGATGCCCGTCTGCGGGTACGTCGCGATGGAATTCTGCTTGACGGTCGAGTCGCCCGCCCAGAATATTGTGGTCATATCATTCACCCTTTTCAGCAAAAATGGCCGCAGCAGGACAAAACTGCCCCGTGCGGCTAAGAAGTCGTCTATTACTCCTTCACGGCGCCAATGTTGATGCCCTTGACGAAGTATTTCTGGAGGAAGGGGTAGAGAATCATGAACGGCAGAATCGCCACGATAACCGCCGCGTTGGTGACGGTGTTCTCCGCTGCGCCGCCGTTGGCAGCGGGCAGGTCAGACCCCATGATGATGGAACGCAGCTTCATCTGGAAGTTGTACAGGCTCTGGTCGGTGGTGATGTAGAGCTTGTAGTTGGTGTAATCGTTCCAGTAGGAGACGGCGAACATCAGACCGATGGACGCCAGCGCCGCCTTGGACAGCGGCAGGACGATTTTGTAGAAAATCTGAATCGGCGAGCAGCCGTCCAGCGTCGCGGACTCGAACAGGGATGTCGGGATGCCCTCGAAGAAGTTGCGCATCAGCACCAAATTATAGACGTTGATGGCGGGCATCAGGATGACGACCCACAGCGTGTTCGTCAGGTGCAGGCTCTTCATGACGAGGTAAGTCGGAATCATACCGCCTTGGAAAATCATCGTGAAGAGCATGATGCCGGCGAAGAAGTTGCGGCCGGGCATGTCCCACTGAATCAGCACATACGCGCCGACGGTGGAGAGGAACAGACCAAGGAACGTACCCGCGACGGTCGTGACGACGGAAATCATCAGCGGGCGCAGCAGCGTCGGGTTCGAGAATACGGACTGATAGCCCGCAAGGCCGAAGTTTTCCGGCCAGAGCTTCATGCCGTAGCCGGTGGTCAGGTCAAGCGAGTCAACCAGCACCTTCCACAGCGGAACAAGGATAAACAAGCAGAAAAGAAGGAAGAAGAGGCCGTTGACAAACGGGAATACGGAAAAGTTTTTCTTTCCCTTCTTGACAGGGGGAAGTTTTGCTTCCTTTGCGGTTGCTTGCATGATGGCGTTCCTCCTTCCTTACACAATGCCGCGGCCGCGGATTTTCTTGCTGACCTGGTTGCAAATCAGCACCAGCGCCATGCCCACAAGAGAACGGAACAGACCGATTGCGGTGGTATAACCGAAGTTGACGTTGCCGCCGCTGTTGAAGGTCTGGTAATAGACGTAAGTTTGCAGCACCTGCGAGGTCTTGTAGACGGCGGCATTCTGCAGCACGAACACGCTCTCGAAGAGGTTCATGATTTTCGCCAGATTCAAGACCAGCACCGTCACAATGGTGTTTGCCAGCGCGGGAAGGGTGATGTAGCGCATCTTCTTCCAGCGGCCGGCGCCGTCAATCGAGGCGGCTTCGTAGATGCCGGGATCAATGCCGGTCAGGGTCGCCATGAAAATAATCGTCCCCCAGCCGGTGTCATGCCAAATGTTGATGATGTAGTAGCTGAAACGCCACCAGTCATTGTCACCCAAGAAGTAGATTTCCTTTTCAATCAGCCCCATTTTGATGAGCACCTGATTGACAAGACCTGCGGACGTGGGCGCAAACAGCATCCCGAAGACGCCGGCGGTAACAACCCACGACATGAAGTGCGGCAGGTAGATGATGGTCTGCGAGAGCTTCTTCATCTTCGTGGAGACCATTTCGTTGAGCAGCAGCGAAATGATGACCGCCATGAAGGTGTTCAGAAGCAGCTTAATAATGGAGATTTCCAACGTGTTGGTGAAGGACGACCAGAACTGCGGACGGCTGAACAGCTTCTGGAAGTTTGCCAGCCCGGTGAACTCAAGCGGGTTCGCGATTTTGCTGGGTTGATACCGGAAGAAGGCAAGCGAAATGCCAAACATCGGCAGGTAATGGAAAACAATGAGTGCCACAAAAACCGGTAGGAACATCACATAGAACCATTTGTAGTTCCACAGCCGCGTTTTCAGCGGTGCCTTGCGATGCTTTATCTGCGCTGGCGCTTGCATCAGGTAGTCCCCCTCCATGAAAAAATGTGCTGATTGTCTTAGCCCGTCTCGGGGACGGTCAGCGGATGCCAACCGTCCCCGGCGGAATGGGTTGTGATTACTTGTTCAGCAGCGCGTTCAGGCTATCAACGATTTCCTGAGACTGCGCAGCGTAACCTTCGGATTCAAACTGCTCCATCGCCTGCTCATAGGTCAGCTTGCCCATGATGACGTTGGCAATCAGTTCGTTCTTCTTCTGGGTCAGTTCCGCGCCGTATTCGCCCATTTCTTCGGTGGTCGGCACGATGGCGGCCAGCTTGGAGTTGGCGTTGAACAGTTCGGATGCCGCACGGGCTTCTTCCTTGACGGACTTGGGATCCGGGTAGCCTTCCGCGAAGGAAGCAAGGCTCAGCATCGGGTCGATGTGGTTCTTGGTGTACAGGGTGCCAGCCTTTTCGAGGTTTTCGAGGAAGTGGAACGTGCCCTCTTCATAGGTCTTGTCCAGCACGGTTTCCGCCGCACGAGACCAGTGGGTGCCTTCCGCGCCATACGTCCACAGCATCTGCATATCGCCGCCGTCGAGCATGGTGTCGATGAAATAGGCGAACACGCCTTCCGGATTCTCGCAGGTAGAGGTGATGCACCAGACCGGCGGAATGCGGTCGAAGTACGCGCCGACTTCCGCAATCGGGGGCAGCGCAATCAGTTCAGAGTCATGGCCATTCGCTTCAAGGTTGGTCTTGAGGTTGGTTGCCCAAGTGCCCGCCCAGTAGGTGAACACGCCGAACTGCTCGTCGTAGAACTTATTGCGGCAGTCCTTGGTGGAGTTGGTCAGGGTGGTGGGGTCAATCCAGCCCTTGTCGTAGCCTTCCTTCAGGCGTGCCAGCGCAGCTTCCATTTCCGGCTGAGTGAAACCATCAACATACACGCCATCCTTGAGGATGAAAGACGGGTACGCATCCTGATAGAATTCCGGCAGGTAGTTGGTGTAGGGCGCTTCGTTGCCGATGAAGCCGGCAGCAGAGGTGCCGTAAGTGGTCTTGCCATCCACGCCCAGCTTAGAGAAGGCGTCGAGCATGGCAGCGTATTCTTCCCAATTGGTAGGCGCCTTGGTGATGCCAGCCTTGTCCATCCACGCCTTCTTGACGTAGGTGACGCAGCCGTTGCCGCGGGCAGGAGAGAAGCCGTAGAGGCGACCGTTAATCTTCAAGCCTTCGATAACGCTGTCGCCGGTGAAGCGGCCGGAGTTCTTCGTGTTGGAATTCTCCCACGCTTCGGTCATATCCCACAGCGCGCCGTTCGCCGCGAAGTCGGAATAATAGGTAGAAGACATGATGAGCACGTCCGGCCACTGGTCGGGGTCAGCCATCGTCTGCTGCATGACGTCGTAGTAAGCGGAGTGGTCAGGCTGGTTGATGACGAGATCGATGCCCGTCAGTTCTTCCCAACGTGCTTCAAAAGCGTCGCGGCCATTCGCCTGATTGACCAGCGTGGTGTCAACCATGATGGTAATCTTTTCAGGCTTGGTTACTTCCTTTTCCTCTGCGGCAGCCGCCGTCATCGGAACGATCGCGCTCGTAGCCAGCAGCGCCAGAGAGGTCGCCATTGCGAGGAGCTTCTTCATCTTGGAACCCTTCCTTTCTTTTTGCATCGGCTTGCCCCGGCGTTGTCCGCCGTCGCCTTTGCGTTGATTGCATCATAGCATGAAAGCGCTTTCCGCGCAAGGCACAATTCTTTCCGTCGGGGTACATTTCTGGTGATTCAAGGGGTCAAAAATTGTACCCTTCCCCCGCAACCCCTTGAAAAATCCGAGTTTTCTGGTATAATAACAATGGAAAGTATCTTTGCGCTTTCTGCTGAAAAACTGGTTGCCTCCCGAATTTTTGAGAGACGAGGGTGAATTTCTTGACCCGAAAGAAACCGTGGCAGACCCTTCGCGCGCGCCTTGGACGCGCCTCTGGGATTGCCTTTTCCTATACGATGTTCCTGTTTGTCTGCCTGGCGCTGCTTGTTATCATCGGTTTCACCTATGACAGCCGCGTCCGCGACAGCTACTGGCAGCAGCAGCGCAGTCACCTCACGCGCGTGTCCAGCGGCATGGAAAGCCAGCTGCAATTGATGAGCGACTACTCCCTGCAATTGCGCACGGACACAACGCTCCTGCGCCTGTCGAATATGCACGACGAGACGGATGCAAACTACGTTCTCGCCGCCTACCGCATGATGCAGAGCCTGACCATCCGGCAGTACGGGCTGATCAGCCTGCCCGTCATCCGCTCGACATTGTACTTGAAGGAATCCAACCATATCCTGACGTCAAGTGAGTCCGTTCCAGCGGAGTTATACTACCGCCGCACACGCTCTTTCCGCGCCAGCGAGTACGAAAATTGGCTTGCGGCAATGGAAAGTGCGGCCGCCAAACCGACGTTTGTTGATTACGGGCAGTTTTCCGGGCGAAGCGGTGAGTTGGCGGTCTTGATGGATATCAGCGGCGCACAGCTGCCGTCGATGCCCGTCGTCGTGGCGTTTGAGCTGGACGGCAGTGCGCTCCGGGAATATCTGCTGCCCGAAAATATCGCGGATGCCGCCGTGTATGTGCTTTCTGCCGATGGCACGCCGCTTTTCAGCGTCGGCAATGCGGTTGCGCTGTCTCCCCTCACCTTCGATGCGAATCAAACGGCGTTTCAAGGCGAATACCGGATTCTTCGCCGCGTAAGCCCTTCCGGGCGGCAGTATCTGCTGCTGCTGCCAAACAGTCTGGCAAATCAGGCGACAGGGCAGTTTCTGCGCATCTATCTGCTGATTTTTCTCGCCGCGCTCGTGGTCGGCGCGCTGGTCATCATCCAGCTGATTCGCCGCGCCATGAAGCCGATTCGCCAGCTGACGACGCAGCTGGACGAGGCGGAGGATGCGAACGCGCAGCTGCAGCGCGAAATCGACGCACAGCGCCCGGTCATCAATGCATCGTACCTGCGCAAGCTGTTGTCGGGACATGTCTCGTCGCAGGATGAGTTCCAATATATGATGGAATCGCTCGGCTTGAAGGGGAATATCCACCATTATGTGCTGTTCTGCGTCGCGAATCGGCAAGATTCTGAGGTTGCCGACCCGAATGCGGAGTACGACACCATCACAGCGGCGATGGAGCGGCACTTGTCCGGCGCATATCCGCTGTATTACTACGCGACGTTGTTTGGCAGTTTTGTCGTGCTGGTCACATATGCCAATAGCGACGCAGATTCCTTCTCAACACTCCAGCAGCATGTGGTTCAGCTGCACGACGAATTGGCGGATGCCGGGTTGTGGTTCTACGCGGGCGTGGGCAGCCGCTGCACGCAGCCGTCTCGGCTGTGGGAAAGCTACGAGCAGGCGCGCGCCGCCTCCCGTTACACCGCCAAGCACCATATCTTCCTCCCCTACGATTTCATCCGCAAAGACACGCAGAGCTGGTACTACCCCATCGAGATTTCGGCGAAGCTGCTGCACTTTATCACCACCGGCAACAAGGATCAGACGACGGACATGTTCGCGCTCATCCACCGCGAGAACGTTGAGGAGCGCAGCCTGCCCCTGCCGCTGCTGAACATGCTGCTTTCCGACCTGAAGAACACGCTGTTCAAGGCGCGCTTTCAGGTGCTTCCGCCGCAGTCGGAGGAGATGGCGGCAAAATTGAAGAAGCTGGACGAGCGCCTGTACAGCCCGGCGCCGACGTTTGCGCAATTGGAGGATGACGCGCTGTGCCTGTGCGAGTTCTTCGTCAAGGTGTCGTCGCCATCCACGCCGATTCCCGATGTTGAGCGCTATTTGCAGGAGAATTACACCGACCCCAGCCTGTGCCTGAGTAAAGTCGGCGACCGCTTCAACATCAGTGACACCTACTTGAGCCATATGTTCAAGGAGAAAACCGGGCAGAATTTCAGCGTCTATCTGGAGCGCCTGCGCATGAACGAGGCGGCGCGGCGGCTGACCAGCGGCAATTGCAACCTGACCGTCCTCTATGCCGACCTCGGCTACACCAACCCGACCAGCTTCCGCCGCGCGTTCAAGAAGTATTACGGCATGACGCCGAGCGAAATGCGCGATCAGCCACGGAGGCAGGAAGAAAAATCAGAATAGCAAAAAGGAGCATCTTTCGCGGATGCTCCCTTTTCTTATAGAATCTTTTCCATCCCGATTTTCTGTACACGCAGTCCGATTTTCTCGTAGAACTTGCGCGCGTTCACGTTGTCCGCCCACACGTTCAGCGTCACGTTGTAATACCCTTGCTGGCGCGCAAAGTCCAGCACATATTCGTACAGGCGCGTGCCGATATGCCCGCCGCGCGCCCGCTCATCCACGCACAGGTCGTCGATGTAGAGCGTTTTGATGTCAGTCATGTTGTTGTCGTTCACGAACTGCTTGTGGATGCAGAACGCGTAGCCCACAACCGCGCCGCCGCGCTCCGCCACGAACACGGGCGTTTTGTCATCCGCCAGAATCGCCTTCAATTGCGCATCGGTGTACTTCTTCGCGCCCGCCTTGAACAAATCCGGACGCGCCTCGTGATGCACCTGATGCACCTGAAACAGCAGCCTGTCCAGCGCCGGAATATCGGCATCCACTGCCCGGCGAATCATCAATTCTTCCACATTATTCTTCCCTTGCAATTATTGATTCCTCAAACGGATAGCGGATTTGCCACGCGGCCCGCAGCGCATCCATCTGCCGCATGATTTCCAGCGTCTCCGCGTGCGGCATTTCGGCAGGTTCGAGCTGTCCGGCGGCAATATCGCGCAGACACGCCTCCACCTCATACTCGTAGCCCGTAATTTGCGCCGGCACAGGGCGAACCTCCCGCGGTGTTTCCCGCTGATTCTTGTCATACAGCGCGATTTCGTGCGGATTGTTGACGTTATCGACCGTCAGGAAGCCCTTCGTGCCGTAGACGATGCCGCGCCGGTCAGAATTGAAGGCGACGGATGCCATCAACTGCGCCATTTTGCCATCGCGGTAGAAATAAGTGATGTTCTCCGTACGGTCAACGCCCGTACCGAGCTTCTGCACGCTGCTTTCAACGCGCACAATGTCGTTGCCGAACACCATCGACGCGAAATTCAGCGGATACACGCCCACGTCCAGCAGTGCGCCGCCCGCCAATTCCGGCTGGCTAATACGCTCCTTGTACTCCACATCATACGCCAGATTGGCGGACAAGAACCGCGGCTCACCGATTTCGCCGGACGCGATGATGTCCGCAATCATCCCCCGCGCGGGCATATAGCGCGTCCAGATGGCTTCCGCGACGTACACCCCCGCCGCTTCCGCTTCCCGCAGAACGTCTTCCGCCTGCTTCGCGTTCGCCGTGAACGATTTTTCGCACAGCACCGGCTTTCCCGCCGCAACGCACTGGCGAATCTGCTCTGCGTGATGACTGTGTGGCGTGGCGATATAAACCAACTCCACCAAGGGGTCGTTTAGCATCGCCGCATAGCTGCCGTACGCGCGTGGGATGCCATACGCCTTGGCGAACGCATCCGCCTTCTCCTGCGACCTCGATGCGACCGCGTACAGCGTGACGGGACTTCCCTGCGCCGCCATCCCGCAAATTGTGCGCGCCATCGACCCGGCGATATTACCCGCCCCCAGAATCCCGATGTTCATGCTGCTTCCTCCCCTATGATTTGTTTCTATTGTAGCATTTTCAGCGGACAGCGTCAACGCACGCAGCAAAAGAATACAGCGGAAGTACGCCATTACAGTACGCAAAAAGGCACAGCCTTATGCTGTGCCTCTGTGATGAGCCCGGCGGGATTCGAACCCACGACCTTTTGATTCGTAGTCAAACACTCTATCCAGCTGAGCTACGGGCCCATGTGCGTGTCAGGAAGCAGCGAGCGATTCACTGTAATGAGTGAGCCCGGCGGGATTCGAACCCACGACCTTTTGATTCGTAGTCAAACACTCTATCCAGCTGAGCTACGGGCCCACACGCTGTGCCGAAAGCGCTTTGTTTGGAAGCGTTTCCGTTCCTGACAGCTATATTATAATAACACTTTTTTTCGGCTTTGTCAACCCCATTTTTGCAATTTTTCACGAATTATTCGCTTCATTTTCCCTTTTCGGTGGAATTGCCTTCGGGTAGACGCCTAAGAGCCGCAGTTCGCAGGTGTACGGGCGGGCTGCTTCCATGGCGCGCGACAGGTGTTCCGCATCCATGCGGCCCTCAAAATCCGCGGAAAAGAAATACTGGAACGGCGTTTCCGGCATGGGGCGGCTCTCGATGCGCGACATGTTCAGCCCGCTTTCCGCGAACGACGCCAGCACCCGCACCAGCGCGCCGACCTCGTTCTTGACCGTAAAGACGACAGTCGCCTTGCTCGGCGTTGCCAGCGGCGTTTCAGTGCGCGAAAGAATCAGGAAGCGCGTCGTGTTTGCACTGCTGGTCTGTATGTTTTTCGCCAGCACAATCAGCCCGAAGCTGCGCGCCGCCTCTTCGCTCGCAATCGCCGCATATGACAGGTCGCCCTGTGCCGCCACGTCCCGCGCGGAAATCGCCGTGTTTTCCGATGGCGTAATCTGCACGCCCTTCATTCCCTGCAGGAACACGTCGCACTGTGCAATCGCCTGTGGATGGCTCGCAATCCGCCGAATCCCCGCCAGCGTCGCTCCCGGCACGCCTAACAGGTTGTGGCGCACCGCCTTCATCGTCTCCCCGACAATATGCAGCGGCAGCTTTTCCAGCAGCGAATACGTCGGCAGCACCGCGCCCGCAAAGGAATTCTCCACCGGCAGCAGCGCATAATCCGCCAGCCCCTCGATGACCGCCTTCGCTGCCTCCGGGAAGGTCGGGAAGCCGGCACACTGCCCGTTCGGGAACGCTTCCTGTGCCGCCGCGCCGGAGAAACTTCCACTCGTTCCTGGAAACGCAATCACTTCGACCCGTCCAGACACGCTGCTCGCTCCTTCCACAGTTCCATCATGCCAATCGCTGCCATTGCCTCCACCACCGGCACGGCGCGCGGCAAAATGCATGGGTCATGCCGCCCGTGAATCTCCAAGTCCGCGTTTTCGCCTGTGCGCAGGGACACTGTCCGCTGTTTCTGGCCGATGGAGGGGGTCGGGCGCACGGCGCAGCGGAAAATCACCGGCATTCCGTTCGTGATGCCGCCGTTGATGCCGCCGGAATGGTTGCTTTCCGTCGTAACTTCGCCGTTTTCCATGCGGAACGGGTCGTTCGCTTGACTCCCCCGCATGGATGCAAAGCCGAAGCCCTCACCAAATTCAACGCCCTTGACTGCCGGAATCGCGAACAGCAAGTGGCTCAGGACACTCTCGACACTATCAAAGAACGGCGCGCCCAGCCCTGCCGGAAGCCCCGTCACCATAACACTCCAGCACGCCGCCGACGGAATCCTGCTTATCCCGTGCCGCCAGCACCGTTTCTTCCATCTGTTGATTCAGCCCTGCCGTCAGCACGGGCAGGTGCATCCCCTTGAGGAACGCATAGTCCGCCGCCGCATCTGCCGCCAGGAACGACGCGTCCCCGCACATCGCCCAATTGCTGGATGTGGCAGGCGATTTTCACGTCCTGATGCACCAGATACTGGCTGCACAGTGCGCCTGCCAGCACAATCCCCGCCGTCAGCCGACCGGAGAAGCTGCCGCCGCCGCGCCAATCCTCAAAACCGAAGTAGCGCACATGCCCGGTGTAATCCGCATGACCCGGACGCACCAAATCCACGCCATCGCCATAGTCCTTCGAGCGCTGATTCGTGTTGCGGATGATGGCGCAAATCGGCTGACCCGTCGTCCGCCCGTTCAGCACACCTGACAAGAACTCCGGCGCATCCGGCTCCTTGCGTGCGGTCGTCATCAGGCTCTGCCCCGGCGCACGGCGCGCCATTTCCGCAAGAAGCTGCTCCATGTCAATCGTCATACCTGCCGGAAAGCCATCGAGCGTCACACCGAGCGCTTCGCCGTGACTCTGGCCAAAAATCGACAGCTTCAAATACTGCCCGAAAGCGCTGCTCATTCGCACTTTCCTCCCAGCATCTGATAAACTTTCAGGTACTCCGGCCACGATTTGTCAATTGCTTCAATGCCGTCCATCTCAATGGGCTGCTCGCACTTCGTCGCCGCAATGGATGCAAGCATGACCATGCGGTGGTCGCCGTAGTTCGGCAGGGTGACGCCGCCGCGCAGCTGCTTCACGCCGTGCAGCACAATGTCGTCGCCGTCCGCCTTCGCGTCGCCGCCCAGCAGGTTTAGGATTTCCACCGTTGCCGCCAGCCGGTCGCACTCCTTCAGGCGCAGCCGCCCGCAGTGCGTCAGGCGCGACTCCCCTTCCGCAAGCTGCGCCGTCAGCGCCAGAATCGGCGCAATGTCCGGGCAGTCGTGCATGTCCAGCGTCGCACCGTGCAGCTTGCCCGCCTTCACGCGGATGTGGTTGTCGCTCTCCTCCACCGTTGCGCCCAGCGCCATCAGGTGGCGGAGAATCGCGCGGTCGCCCTGCGTCGTCACGGGCGACAGATGCGTGACGGTGATATCATGCCCCAGTGCACCCGCGCAGCACAGCACCGCCGCCTGCGAATAATCGCCGTTCAAGTGGCACGAGCGGCTTCTGTACTGCTGATGACCGGGAATCCGCCAGCTGAACGCACTGCTTTCCTGCACCTCGATGCCGCTGGCGGCAATGGCCTCGATGGTCATGCGGATGTAGCTCTCACTTTCCACCGGCTGCTGCACCGTCAGCGTCGAATTGCCCGGCAGCAGCGGCAGCGCAAACAGCAGCCCCGACACAAACTGGCTGGACACGTCGCCCGGCAGCACATAGTCGCCCGGTTCCATTTTGCCGCGCACGGTCAGTTCCGCCGCGCCGTCCGCGCCCACGCCCATATACCAGCGCACCCCGCGCGGCACAAACAGATCGCGGTATACGTCCATCGGGCGCGAGCCGAGCCGTCCATGCATCCGGAACACCGTGCCGCCCGCCACCGTCAGCGCAATCGGCACAAAAAAGCGCAGGGTCGATCCGCTTTCGCCGCAGTCCATCACGGGCATTTTCGCAATTTTCCCCTGCATTCCGCTGATGGTCAGGGTGTCGCCGTCGCGGTTGAAGGTGCTTCCAAGCGCACCGAGACAGCGCATCGTCGCCGCCATGTCCGCAGAATCCATAAAGCCGGTCAGCATCGTTTCACCTTGGGTCAGCCCTGCGCAAATCATGCGCCGATGCGCTTCGGATTTGGACGCTGGCGCGCTGACCGTGCCGATAAGATGCGCTGGGAAAAACGTTTTCTTCATTATAATGATAACTCCTTGTACTATTTCCAAATGAGAATGCGCCAAGATGCGAAGCACATGGCGCAGGTGAATGCAGGAAATAGCATTCGTGTATTCCTTAATTATCATAGCACAAAGGCGGCAAAAAGTCATGTTTTAACGCGGCACTTTTATTCAAAGTACACAAAAAAAACACGGTCAGCGTAGAACTGACCGTGCGGATGGTCAATACGACTTGCCTTACTTGTCGTAATTCACGACGAGGGAGAAGTCGGGCGCCTTCAGGGACGCGCCGCCAATCAGGCCGCCGTCGATTTCGGGCTGCGCCATCAAGCCCTTGACGTTCTTGGGATTCATCGATCCACCGTACTGGATGCGCACCTTGTCGGCGCATTCCTGGCCATACTTGCGGGCAACCGCCTTGCGGATGACGCCGATGGTCTCGTTTGCCTGCTCGTCGGTCGCGGTCAGACCGGTGCCAATCGCCCAAACGGGTTCGTAAGCGATAACGACGTCCGCCACCTGTTCGGCGGTCAGACCGTTCAGCGCCATGATGGTCTGATAATCCACCAAGCCGTCGGTCGCGCCCGCTTCACGCACGTCCTTCATTTCTCCGACGCACAGGATGACCTTCAGCCCCGCCGCAACAGCCGCCAGCACGCGCTTGTTGACCGTCTGGTCGGTTTCGCCAAAGTACTGACGGCGCTCGCTGTGGCCGATGATGACGTATTCCACGCCAGCAGCCACAAGCATCTCCGCGGACAGTTCGCCGGTGTACGCGCCGGACGCCGCCCAGTGCACGTTTTCCGCGCCCACATGGATGTTCGAGCCTTCCGCCGCCGCCTTGACCGCCGCGATGTCCACCGCCGGGACGCACACGACCACGTCGCAATTCGCGTCCTTCACGAGGGGCTTCAAGTCATTAACCAGCGCCGCCGCTTCCGCGGGGGTCTTATTCATCTTCCAGTTACCCGCAATAATCGCCTTACGCATTCCACTCACCTCATAATTAAAAGTACGACTGGGGCGTTGCCCCAGACCCCACAAGGGACTCTGTCCCTTGACCCTGCAAGGGGCAATTGCCCCTTGACCCCTTTTCGCGATTCAGTTGGTGACTTTTCCATACTGTGTCCGCGTGAAAGTTTAGGATTTTTGACAGGACAAAGCCGCCCCTGCGGTTGGCAGGGACGGTCTTGCCCATGGAAAATTACTTCTCGTCGAGGCACGCAACGCCGGGCAGCGTCTTGCCTTCGAGGTATTCCAGCGAAGCGCCGCCGCCAGTGGAGATGTGGGTCATCTTGTCACCCAGACCCATCTGTTCCACAGCCGCCGCAGAGTCGCCGCCGCCAATGATGGTCACCGCATCGGAATCCGCCATTGCCTGCGCAACCGCCAGCGTACCAGCCGCAAGCGTCGGGTTCTCGAACACGCCCATCGGGCCATTCCACACAACCGTCTTGGCGGACTTCACAGCCGCCGCGAACAGTTCACGGCTCTTCGGGCCAATATCGCAGCCTTCCATGTCCGCCGGAATCGCATCCGCATCGACGGTCACGGTGTCAACCGGCGCGTCAATCGGGTTCGGGAAGTCCTTGATGCACACGGTGTCAACCGGCAGCAGGAGCTGAACGCCCTTTTCCGCAGCCTTCGCCATCATGTCCTTGCAGTAATCAATCTTGGTTTCGTCCAGCAGGGACTTGCCGATTTCATAGCCCTTCGCCTTCAGGAAGGTGAACGCCATGCCACCGCCGATAATCAGCGTATCAACCTTTTCCAGCAGGTTGTTGATGACATTCAGCTTGTCCTCAATCTTCGCGCCGCCCAGCACCGCGACGAACGGACGATCCGCATTTTCCAGCGCCTTGCCCATCACGGCGAGTTCCTTGCCGATCAGATAACCTGCCACGCACGGGGACAGGAACTTCGTCACGCCCTCGGTGGAGCAGTGTGCGCGGTGGCAGGAGCCGAACGCGTCATCCACATAGCAGTCCGCCAGGGAAGCCAGTTCCTTGGAGAACTCCTCGACGTTCTTGGTTTCTTCCTTGCGGAAGCGGGTGTTCTGCAGCAGCACGACGTCGCCGTCCTTCATCGCCGCCACAGCAGCCTTGGCGTTGTCGCCAACCACCGTGTCGTCATTGGCGAACACGACGGGCTGACCCAGCAGTTCGCTCAGGCGAACCGCCACGGGTGCCAGAGAGAACTTCTCTTCCGGGCCGTTCTTCGGCTTGCCCAGATGGCTGCACAGGATGACCTTGCCGCCGTCAGCGATCAGCTTCTTGATGGTAGGAAGCGCGGCCACGATGCGCTTGTCGTTGGTGATCTTGCCGTCCTTCATGGGGACGTTGAAGTCACAGCGAACCAGCACCTTCTTGCCAGAAACCTTGATGTCGTCAATCGTTTTCTTAGCCATTGTTGATGCACACTCCTTCAAGATTGCTCTTTTGGTTGCTTGTATTTGAAACGTCATTCACACATCGGTGACTGACGAACAACCCGTATTTGTTTTGAGGATGGCAAGCATCTGCTTTGCCGCACCCTCATCCGTCACCAGCAGCGTATGCGGATCATGCCGCAGGACGGAGATGATGGCTTCCGCCTTCTTTGCGCCCGCCGCGACCGCAATCATGCGGCAGTCCGGCGTCAGGCGCGCCAAATCGACGCACACGCCGGATGATTTCAGCAGGCACTGCCCATCCCGGTCGTAATACGCGCCGAAGGACTCCCCGACCGCGCCCTTCTTCATCAGCAGGCGCACCTGCTCCACGGGCAGGCGGCTCATCGTCTCCTGCGCACAGCCGATGCCGTGCAGGATGATGTCCGCACGCTGGATGCGCTCCATCGTCTCGCGGATTTCAGGCAGCCGCAGCATTTCCTGCTTCGCCTGTTCGTCCATGTGGTCAGGCAGATGCAGCAGCCGATGATGTCCGCCGAGCCGCTGGGCGATTTCCGCCGCCAGCGTGTTCGCCTGCGTTTCCATTTCACGCCCGAAGCCGCCCTGTGCGGGAACGACCATGACGTTCATGGGAGCGCTGCTCTGCATGGCGTGTGCCGTCGCCGCGATGGTCGAACCGCCCGTGACTGCCAGCGTCGACCCGGAATGCAGCAATTGCCGCACGCCCTGCGCCGCCAGCCGCCCCACGTCGGACAGTACACGCACATCCGCATCAGCATCCCCCGGCGCAACGAAAACTGTTTTCACCGGGAGAACCTGCATCAGCGCCGTTTCCAGCGCGGTCAAGCCCTGCGCCTGCCGGGCGAAGCTGCGGGCACTTTCCAGCCAGCGTGACGCATTCGGCGTCGGATTCATCCCGGCTTTGTCCAGCGTAATCAGGCCAGCATCGCGGAGCTTCTCCACGTCCGCGCGCACTTCCCTTTCCGCCAGATTCAGCCGGAGCGCCAATTGCCGCCGCCCAACCGGGGCTGATTCCGCAATCGCCGTCAGCACCATGGCACGGCGCGCCATTGCTTCCGCCATCTCCGGCGCAATCGCCTGCATCAGCGCCACAAAATCCTCCGCCATGCCATTCCGCCCCTTCCGGCTCGTCAGAAAATCCCCAATGTCTATCATACCACGTTCGGCACGAAATGGCAAGATTGTTTTTCCGCTTCCGCATACACTCTTCTTACAAAGGAGGAGATTTGTATGTGGATTTTGCTTCCCGCTTTCGTTTTGACGCTGCTGCTCTGCCGCTGCTATCGCCCCGGCACTTGGGGCGCGCGGCTGCTGAACTGCTGGACGTTTGGCACTGTGCTGTTGATGGCGTGGAATCTGCTGCCCCTGCCGCACGTCGGCATCAATCCGATTTCATCGTTGTTGACAGGCGCACTGGGCATTTCAGGGCTGCCCCTGACGGTGTTTCTGAATATGATGCCGTAATCAGCAGCAGACGATTTCGATGCCCGCCATGGCTTCATCTATCAGCCCATCGATGTCGAGCTTGCTCTCGCCTTCAAGAATTTTCTCCATCTTCGGGTGCGTCGCGGGATGGCGCGGCGTAAAGACCGTGCAGCAGTCCTCGTAGGGCAGGCTGGACGTCTCGAATGTGCCGATTTTTTCACTCACGGCGATAATTTCTTCCTTGTCAAAGCCAATCAGCGGGCGGAAAACAGGCATATCCACCACCATATCGGTCGTACCGAGCGCCGTCATCGTCTGGCTGGCGACCTGCCCGACCGATTCGCCGGTAATCAGTGCCTCGCTGTTCTCCTGACGCGCCACCTTTTCGGCAATGCGCATCATAAAGCGGCGCATGATGAGCGTCGTGTACTCTTCGGGGCACTTTTCGTGGATTTCCATCTGGATTTTGGTGAACGGCACGATGTGGACGCGGATGCCGCAGCAGCTTTCGGACAAAATGCGCGCCAAATCCAGCACCTTTTCCTTCGCGCGGTCAGACGTGTATGGATAAGAGTGGAAATGCACCGCGTTGATATGCACGCCGCGCTTGGCAATCATCCACCCCGCGACCGGGCTGTCAATGCCGCCGGAAAGCAGCAGCGTCGCGCGGCCGTTCGTCCCGACGGGCATACCGCCGACCGCCGGAATCACCTTCACATACAGGTACGCCATGTCGCGGATTTCCACGTTCATGGTGTGCTGGGGCTTCTTCACATCCACAGACAGGTTCTTGTTCGCCGTCAGGATGCGGTGTCCCATTTCGATGTTGATGGCGGGCGAATCCATGAAGTAGTTCTTGTCCGAGCGGCGCGCCGTCACGCGGAACGTGCCGGACAAATCCGCCATCATGGCAACCGCCTGATTGCAAAGGGCGTCAAAGTCGTCTTTGGGCATTTCGACCGCCGGGCAGACGCTGTGCACGCCGAACACCTTTGTCACGCGGCGGATGCACTCATCCAAATCGTCAAAATCCGACACGAGAATGCGTCCGTCGTGCAGCAGCACCGTCGCGCCGAGGTCTTTCACGGCGTACTTGATGCGCTTGACCAGCGCGCGCATAAAAAGCGGGCGATTCTGCCCCTTCAGGAAAATCTCGCCATAACGGACGAGCAGCAAATTGCGCACAGGAATTTCTCTCCTTAATATGTAGATATTATCGTCTGACGTAGGCTTTCAGCAGGTCATAGTGCCTCTTGACGCACCGCGCCACATCATCCATTTCCGCCTCGGTGTTGTCCGGGCAGAGACTGAACCGCAGCGTGCAGTCCGCTTCCGCCGGGGACAAGCCCATTGCCGTCAGCACGCCGGACACCTTCTGCTTATGCGCCGCGCACGCCGAGCCTGCACTGACATAGATGCCGTCGCCTTCCAGCGCGAACAGCATCGTCTGGCTCCGCACAGGCGACAGGCTGACGCTCAAGATATGTGGCGCGCAGAGCGGGTCATCCAGTGCGGGGCCGTTGCGCTTTGCCGCGGGAATCGCCTCCTGCAAGTCCGTCAGCAGGCGGGTTTTCAGCGCCATCATCTTCTCTGCCGCGCCCTGCGGATAGGTGCGAACCGCCTCGCCCAGCCCAATGATGCCGGGAACGTTTTCCGTGCCGGAGCGCAGGTTGTCCTCCTGCCCGCCGCCGAAGACGATGGGCGACAGCTTGTGGTCTTTGCGGAAAATCAAGCCGCCGATGCCCTTGCTGGCATGAATCTTATGCCCGGAAAAGGCGTAGGACTGGATTTTGAGCGCATTGAAATTGAGCGGCACACGCAGAAAGCCCTGCACGCCGTCCACATGAATGGCGGCATTCGGCGCAAGGCGGTCGCGCAGCGCGGCGACTTCCGCAATGGGCTGCACCGCGCCGACCTCGTTGTTGACCTGCATGAGCGTAATCAGGTGGACATCCTCGCCCAGCAAGCCTTCCAGCGCGGACAAATCCACCACGCCGCGGCGATCGACTGGAATCGGCACAACCTTGTGCCCCATGCGTTCGGCTTCCTGTGCGCAGTTCAGCACCGCCGGATGCTCCACGGACAGCATCAGCACCCGCCCCGGCTTATGCTTCGTGCGCAAATGCCCCAGAATGGCGATATTGTCCGCCTCCGTGCCGCCAGAGGTGAACACCATGCGCTGGTTCGCCGCGCCTGCCGCTTTCAGGCAGATTTCACGCGCATTCTCGACGGCTTTCTCCGCATCCATGGCCGGGCGGTACAGCGCCGACGGGTTGTACCAGCCATTTTCCAGCGCGTCCGTCATCGCGGCAATCACCGCGGCGGAGGGCTTCGTCGTCGCGCTGTTATCCAGATAGATGGTTTTCACGGTCAATTCTCCTGATCCGCGCCGAAGGGCAGATAGTGGCGGATGTTATCCACCATGGCTTTGCTCGGCTCAAACACAATCAGGGACTTCTTGCCGTCCTTGGAGAAAGCGAAATAGTACAGTTCCGCGTCGCGATTGAGGAACCAGCGCAGCTGCTTCACGCCCGGCGCGGACACATGCCGATGGAAACTGCCGCTGGCAACCTTGCCGAACGCATCCACCTTTGCCACGTTCAGGCTGCCCAGCGCCTTGCGCTTGCGGTTGTTGAACACCTGTGCGAAATCCATCGAGCCGTTGGTGAACGTGTAGTCGTACTCCGTGCGCAGGCGGTCATGGAAGAAGAAAATGTACACCGCAATGCCCGTGAACACCAGCGTCATCACCAGCATCGAGATGCTGAAGCTGTAAAACATGACGTTCAGGTACATGAACGCCAGAATCGCAGACACAATCATCACGACCCACGACGCGTAGTACAGTACCTCTTCCGCCGCGCGGTGGTGTTTGCTTACAGATTCCTCCAGAAAACGATCCATTTGCGTAAATCCTCCTCAAATCACATAAACAGCAGGAACAGCCCTGCCGTCAGAAGCCCCACAATTACGCCGCCGATGACCTCGACATGCGTATGCCCGACCAATTCCTTCAGTTCCTCATCCGTGATACTTTCACCATTGACGAACATCTTCTGCACGATTTCGTTGATGACAACCGCCTGCTTGCCCGTCTCGCGGCGGACACCCGTCGCATCGTACATGACAATCGCCGCCATCGTGAAAGACAGGGCGAAAATCGCGCTGTCGAAGCCCTGCGTCGCGCCAATCATCAGCGTCAGGGAGACGACGAACGCCGTATGGCTCGACGGCATTCCCCCGCTGCCGAAAAAGCGGTGCCAGTCCCATTTCTTTTCGACCAGATAGTACGTCGGAATTTTGAGCGCCTGCGCCACGAACCACGCCGTGATGCAGCACAGCAGCACCTGATTGCTGAAAAGCCCCAGAATGTTGTGTAGTTCCATTTATTTCCGCTTCCCTTTTGATGAATGATAAATCAATCCGGCGCAAGCGCACGAATCCTGTCTCTTATTGTACTCTGTTCAGGGTGCTTTGTGCAAGGGTTTGCAAAAATTTCATATCTCCGCCGATTTTCGCTGCCGCATCCACCGCCAAGGCCGTTTCCCGTGCCGCGTCCTCGCGTGTGCCCTCGATGCCGCGAATGGCAATCCACGTCAGCTTCTCTTCCGCAACGTCTTTGCCAATGCTTTTGCCCAGCGCTTCCTCCGTACCGATGACATCCAGCAGGTCGTCCACCATCTGGAACGCCATGCCGAGGTGCTGCCCATACTCGCAGCCATATTTCACCTGATCCTGCGTCGCGCCCGCCAGCAGCAGGCCCGCCTCCACGGGGGCAGTCAGCAAATCCGCCGTTTTGTGCAGGTGGATGTAGCGTACCTTGTCCGCCGTCGGCTTCGTGCCCTCGCTGGTTACGTCCATCGTTTGCCCAGCGACCATGCCCGTTACGCCCGCGTGACGCGCAATCGCTTCCATCGCCAGCACGCCAGAGCAATCCCCCACCTTCGCCAGCTTCGCAGCCTGACGCGCCATCAGCTCCATTGCCGCCGACAGCAGCCCATCGCCCGCCAGAATAGCCACGTCCTCGCCGAACTTGCGGTGATTCGTCAACTGACCGCGCCGCAGGTCATCGTTGTCCATGGCGGGCAGGTCGTCGTGAATCAGGCTGTATGTGTGAATCATTTCCAGCGCACAGGCAAACGGCAGCGCCTTCCCCGTATCACCGCCGATGGCTTCGCACGACGCCAGCAGCAGCACTGCGCGAAGCCGCTTGCCGCCCGCCAGCAGAGAATACTCCATCGCCGTCAGCAGAATATCCGGGATTTCGCCGAGCGACCGCAGCTGCCCCGAAAGCGCCTCTTCGACCTGCTTGCGGTATTCCGCGTATGTCTTCATTGCTGTTCCTCCATCGGCACCTCGATGTCCTCGCCGCTTTGCTGCCGCAGTACCGTCAAGCGCTGCTGTGCCGCCGTCAGCTCCTTTTCGAGGGCGTTCAGCGCATTCAGCCCCGCTTCGTACTGCTGCATGGCTTCCTCTAAGGGCATTTCGCCGCTCTCCATCTTTGCAATCAGCGCTTCCACCTGTTGAAGCCGTTCTTCAAACGTCAGCTTCTTTTTCGCTGCCATAAGCACCCTCCTTATTGGGCTGCATGACCCGCATTTCGCCATCCCGGAAACGAATCGTCATCTGCGGATGCGTCCGCGCTGCTTCCCGGTCAGGCAGCACCCTGCCGCCGTCCAGCACCAGCGCATAGCCGCGCTCCAGCACCGCCTCCGGGTTCAGCGCCTGCAAATGCAGCTTCTGCCGATGCAGCCGCTCCATTTTCCGCTGCAAATTCTGCTCCGCCGCGCCGTCCAGCCGAATCCGCGCCATCCCCAATCGCGGGGTCAGCGCCGAAATCCGCTGCGACATTTGATGCTCCAGCCGCATTTTTGCGCCGCCGAGCCGCTTCTCCAGCGCCGTCAAGCGTTGGTTCGGGTCGCACGCCGCCAGCCGCTTTTCCAGCGTCATCAGCGCCAGACGCGTTTCCTGCAAGTGCTGCGAAAGCGCCGTCTGCAAGTGCTGCCGCATTCCATCCAGCCCTGCGAGAATTTCCCGCAAGTCCGGTACCGCCATTTCCGCCGCGTTTGACGGTGTGGCGGCACGCCTGTCCGCCACAAAATCCGCAATCGTGAAGTCGGTTTCATGCCCAACCGCGCTGATAACGGGAATCGGGCAGTCATAAATCGCGCGCGCCACAATTTCCTCGTTGAACGCCCACAAATCCTCCATCGAGCCGCCGCCGCGCCCGACGATGATGACCTCGACCTCCGGGATTTTCGCCGCGCGCCGAATGCCCTGCGCGATGCTCTCCGCCGCCCCTGCGCCCTGCACCTGAACTGGCACCAGTACCAGCGGCACGCCGGGGTCACGCGCCCGCGACACCATGCAGATATCGTGCAGCACCGCGCCTGTTTCCGACGTGACGACCGCGATTTTCTTCGGGCGATACGGCAAGCGCCGCTTGTGCTCCTCGTCGAACAGTCCCTCCGCCGCCAAACGGTTTTTCAGCGTCTCGAACTGCTGATACAGCGTGCCGATGCCGTCCGGACGCATACTGTCGCAGGTAATTTGGTAGCTGCCGCCCTCGCTGTACAGCCCGACCTGGCCGCTGACGATGACGGACATGCCGTCCATCGGGCGAATCGACATGCGCATCGCGTTCTGGCGGAACATGACCGCCGCGATTCGGCACCGCTCGTCCTTGAGCGTAAAGTACCAATGCCCGGACGAATGGCGCTTGAAGTTGCTGATTTCCCCGCGCAAACGGACTTTGCGAAGCGCCGGCTCGTTTTGCAGCAGCTGCCGGACGTACTCGTTGACCTCGCTGACCTCCAGAACCCATTCCGACATGGCGCGTTCACTTCCTACTTGTATCGGCTTATTTTGCCGTCTGCTTCTCCGCCGCTTCCACCGTGTTTTCCAGCAGCTCGACAATTGTCATTTTGCCCACGCCGCCGGGGACGGGCGTGATGTAGCCCGCAACGTCCGCCACATCAGGCATCACGTCGCCAACGACCTTGCCGTTCACGCGGTTGATACCCACGTCGATGACGACCGCGCCGGGCTTGACCATGCTCTTGGTGATGAACCCCGGCTTGCCGACCGCCGCAACGAGAATATCCGCATTGCGCGTGTGCTGGGCGAGGTTCACCGTGTGGCTGTGGCAGATGGTGACGGTGCAGTTCGCTTGCAGCAGCAGCATCGCCATCGGCTTGCCGACGATGTTGCTCCGTCCGACGACGACCGCTTCTTTGCCGTCAAGGTCAATCCCCGTGCGGCGGATCATCTCCATTGCGCCCTTGGGTGTGCATGCAACCACGCCCGGCTGTCCGCTCATCATCCGCCCCGCGTTGAGCAGGTGGAAGCCGTCCACGTCCTTTTCCGGCGCGATAACCGCCAGCGCTGCCGCCTCATCGAGGTGTTTCGGCAGGGGCAGCTGCACCAGAATGCCGTGGATGGTGTCGTCCGCGTTCAGACGGGCTATCAGCTTCTCCAGTTCGTCCTGCGTTGTCGTTTCGGGCAGATTGATGGTCACGGAGTGGATGCCGACCTGATCACACCCGACGCTCTTGTTGCGCACATAAATCTGGCTGGCTGGGTCTGCGCCGACGAGAATCACCGCCAATCCCGGCGTGACGCCCTTTTCGCGCAGGCGCGCCACCCGCTGTGCAATTGCCCCGCGAAGCTCCGCTGAAATCGCCTTACCGTCCAGTATCTGTGCTGCCATATTCTATCTCCTTCAGCGTTTGCTGTTCGCGCCATTTTCTTGCGCCAATGAGCGCCACGCCGACCGCGTTGTCCCCGGAATACTCCGGGCGGCCGAAATGCACGCGCAAATCCGGCTGACGCTTGGCAGTCCGCTGCGTCACCAGCTCCCGAAAGAGCCGCGAGGACGCAACACCGCCCGCAATCAGCACCTGACGAATGCCCGTTTGCTGGGATGCCGCCGTCACCATGCGCGAAACTGTCCGCGCCAGCAGGTCGTATACCTCGCGGGCAATGTCCTCCTTGGGCATCGTCCCCTGCACAATCCAGCGCTGCACCTGCGTTTCCGCGCCGGACAAGTGGCAGTACAGCCCGCCATCCGCCATAGCGACCGGCATCAGCGCCCTCGCCGTGCCGCGCACCGCCAGCTCCTCCAAATGCGGTCCCGCCGGAAACGGCAGCCCCAGCGCCACGCCCGTGCGGTCAACTACCTGCCCCGCATGGAGGTCAAGCGTCCCGCCAAGCAGCGTCAGGCAGTCATCCACCAGCGACAGCACCTCGGTCGTGCCACCGGAAAGGTGCACTGCCAGCAAATCGCCCGCCGCCACGCCGCTATCCACCTTCGCGGCTTCCACATGCCCGCGCTGGTGCGTCGTAGCAAAACAGGGAACGCGAAGCAGAGCCGCCAGACTGCGGCTCTGTGCGTCCCCTGCTTGAAACACGGGCATATACGACGCTTCCTCATCCCGTGGACGGCGGGAAGCGCACACCGCGACGATTTCGCAATCCGTCAAATACGCCGACAATTCCTCAATCAGCCCCGGCAGCTGACGGACATGCGTGAACACCGCCTCCGACTGCCGCAGCCCGCGCTGTCCCTGTGGAACAGGCAGCAGCTTGCGGCAGCTCGCAATCACATTGCCCTCCGTGGTTACGGCAGCAGCGGACGTGGTGTAGCAGCTTGTGTCAAGCCCGACAACGACGCGCCTCACGGGTTTTCCGCCTGCTTTCTGCGCAGAATCGTACCCAGTACGCCGTTGACGAAGCGGCCGCTCGTCGGCTCGGAGAAGCGGTTGGCGAGGTTGACTGCCTCGTTGATGGCGACCGGGCCGGGGATTCCCTCTTCGTAGAGGATTTCCCACGCAGCCATGCGCAGGATGGTCAAATCCACATGCGGCATCCGGCTGATTTCCCAGCGCGGACTGGCAGCCTGAATCGCTTCATCCAGCTCATCGAGGTGCGCCAAAACGCCGTCGAGCACCTCGGTGATGTACGCCCGGTCGGATTCGCTCGGCTCGTTCTCTGAAATGCTGTCCACGCCGGGAAGTCCTTCCTTCCGCAGCGCCTCATACACCATTTGCAGCGTCTCTTCGCCGCCTTCCCCGCCCGCCATATGTTCAAAAATCATCTGCATGACCGCCGCACGCGCAGTCGTCCGTGCCATATTGTTTTTCTCTCCTATTCCACACTAAAAATGCGTATTGTTGTTATTCTGCTGATTTTTCGCCGTCGTCTGCCGCGTCCACCGTTTCCTCGGCGGATTCTTCTGCCGCAGCTGCTTCTTCCGCCGATGCTTCCGTTTCCTCCGGGGCATCCTCGGCAGCCTCGACTTCATCCGCTTCGGGCGCTTCTGTCACCTCCGGCGGCGCGGGCACAAACGCGGGCTGCTCCGGCGTGCCGAACAGGCGCTGATGCAGCGGACGTTCGTCGTCCTCGTCATCCTCCGGGGAAATGAACGTGTCCGGCACTTTCGGCTTCTGCTCCGGCTCGGTCGCGGGAATCGCAACAGGCTGTGCCGGGAGCGTGACCATCGGCTGTTCCGCCGTTTCCTCCGCCGACGGCAGAGGCGTCACGTCCTGCACCTCGTAGGTGGACGCAACCGGAATGCTTGCGTCGTTCTCCACCATCACGCGGATTTTGTACACATCCACACCCGTGCACGCCGTCACATACTGCTTAATCTGCTTTTGCAGCGCCCCGACGGACAGCGGGATATTCACACCCGCCGCCTGAATAATGTGCAAGCCAATCGCAATGCCGTCGCGGCACTCCTCGACCGTGATGTCCGCCTTGGCAATCGCCTCATGCTTGTCGATGCAGGTGCGAATCAGCCCCTCGATAGCGCGAATTGACACCCCGATGGAGCCATTCTCATTCTTCTGCATCACATAGCCGCGCTGGCTCGCCGTGCGGTGCGGGAACACGCGCCACAGGCACATAAGCGCCAGCACCAATGCCAGCACCGCCACGGCGATACACGCCATGCCGCCCCATACGCCGCTGCCTTGCAGCCACGCCGTCAGTCGAATCAGCTGCCACTGTTCACCCCGCACGGCTTCCACGCCGACCAGCGCTGTTTCAGCAGAGAGCGCCAGCAGCACCAAAAAGGACAAAATCATCACCGCAATATCGCTCACACGACGCTTCATTCCCGGTTCGCTCCTTTCGTTTCCTTCGCTTGCCGTTTTCGCTTTTACATTGGATAGCAACTTCAAAACCGGCAAGGCAAACACCCTGCCGGCAGTATGAAGGCATCAGTTCTCCTCGCCCTCTTCTTCAGGCACTTCCGCGGAATCTTCCGCCGCTTTTTCCTCGCTCTCAGGGGCTTCCACCAGCGGCGTTTCCTTCTTGTCCTCTGCCAGCGCCTTCTTTGCACCGGCGTTCAGCGCGTTGTTCTCTTTTTCAAAGCTGACGCCCTGCACATGCACATCCACGCGCACCACATGCAGGTTCGTCATCGTCTCAATCGCCTTGCGGACGCTTTCCTGCGCGTCATACGCCGCCTTCTGGATGGGCGTGCCGTACTCCATGACGACATACAAATCCACGCTGGCTTCCTCGGTGCCGATTTCCACCTTCACGCCCTTGGTCACGGCGCGGTTTTTGCCCAGCAGATTGCCGGAGACATTGCACATACCCGCAATGCCCTCCACCTCGCTGGCGGCGACGCCCGCAATAATTGCGACCACTTCATTGGCGTAGGTGATGCTGCTCCCCTGCTCGGTATCCACATCGACATTCACGGGCAGATTATCCTTCTTCAGCGCCATAACGAAATGCACCTCCTAATTTCAATCCAAACTCCTGCGCACAAAAAGCACATGATTTCGCACAGGAAATGGCAAAACGCAGTCTACCGACTTTGTTTCATCCCATTATACCATAGTTTTGCCGGATTGACAAGCGTTCAATCCGGGTTTCTTCCCGTTCGGCAGAAAAAAGGCGGACGAGGATTTTCCCCGTCCGTCATTCAGATTATTCTTCCACCTTCGTGCAGGCGATATGCAGTTCATCCAGCTGCTTCTGATCCACCTTGCCGGGTGCGCCCATCATCACGTCCTGCGCGTTCTTGTTCATCGGGAACGGGATGACTTCGCGAATCGTCTCCGCGCCCGCCAGCAGCATCACCATGCGGTCAACGCCGGGAGCAATGCCCGCGTGCGGCGGCGCGCCGTAGCAGAAGGCGTTGTACATCGCCGGGAACTTCGCCTTCACGTCCTCTTCGCCCAGGCGGACGAGTTTGAACGCTTCAATCATGATTTCCGGGTCGTGGTTGCGGACAGCGCCGGAGGACAGCTCCACGCCGTTGCAGACCAAGTCGTACTGGTACGCCGTGATGGTCAGCGGGTCAACCTCGCCCGCCGCCGCCTTTTGCAGAATCTCCAGACCGCCGTTGGGCATGGAGAAGGGGTTATGGCAGAATTCGAGTTCGCCGGATTCCTCGCCGATTTCGTACATCGGGAAATCGACAATCCAGCAGAATTCGTACTTTTCGCGGTCAATGTGCGCCGGGCAGAGGTCAGCGACCAGACGGCGCAGCACGCCCGCGGTCTTTTGCGCTGCCAGCTTCTTGCCGCAGGTCAGACCAACGAACGTGTTCGGCTTCAGACCCAGCTTTTCGACCAATTCGTCCTTTTGCTCCTTGACGAACTTCGCAATACCGCCGGCGATTTCGCCCTTCTCGTCGAGTTTGAACCAGTAGACCTTATTCGCCGTCACGACCTCGACATCCGCGCAGAGCTTGTCAATCTGCTTGCGGGTCGCGGTCATGTCGCTGACGACAACCGCCTTGACGGTGTTGCCCTCAAAGGGCTGGAAGCCGCAGCCGCCGATGAGGTCGGTCACATCCTGCACTTCCAGATCAATGCGCAGGTCGGGCTTGTCCGAGCCGTAGCGCTCCATCGCGTCGTTGTAGGCAATGCGCTTGAAGGGTGCGCTGGACGCGGTGTTGTATGTGCCGTACTTGGCGAAAATGGGCGGCAGCACGTCTTCAAGGACGCTGAACACATCCTCCTGCGTCGCGAACGCCATTTCCATATCCAGCTGATAGAACTCGCCCGGGCTGCGGTCGCCGCGCGCGTCTTCGTCGCGGAAGCAAGGAGCAATCTGGAAGTAGCGGTCGAAGCCGGAGGTCATCAGCAGCTGCTTGAACTGCTGGGGCGCCTGCGGCAGGGCGTAGAACATGCCCGGATGCTTACGCGCCGGAACGAGGTAATCGCGCGCGCCCTCAGGGGACGAAGCCGTCAGGATAGGCGTGGTGATTTCAAGGAAGCCATGCTCGTTCATCGCCTGACGCAGGGCGGTGACGACGTTGCAGCGCATGACGATGTTCTTCTTCACATCGGGGTTGCGCAGGTCGAGATAGCGGTACTTCAGGCGGATGCTCTCGTCCGCCTCGCGGGAGCGGTTAATCTGGAACGGCAGCTCATTGTAGCGGCAGCGCCCCAGCACGTCGATTTTCTCCGGCTCGACTTCAATGTCGCCCGTGGGAATCTTCGGATTCTTGTTGTCGCGTTCGCGCACGATGCCGGTCACGGAGATGACGCTCTCCTTGTTGAGGCTGCGGATGATTTTCATCTGCTCCTCGTCATCAATAACGACCTGCGTCGTGCCATAGAAATCGCGCAGGATGACGAACGCGAGGTTCGCGCTGACGATGCGCACGCTATCCATCCAGCCGGACAGCTGCACGCGCTTACCCGCGTCCGACAGCCGCAGTTCGTCGCATGTATGGGTACGGTTCTGCATATTTGCAGCTCCTTTCTTAGTAGCGAAAGGGAGACGCGAGGGGCGCTGCCCCTCGACCTCGCCAAAGGGTCTTCGACCCTCTGGACTCCCTTTTTCGCGATTGAGTTGGTGACTTTTTCTTACTTCTTCCGCGTGTTGATTGGGGGGAGACGCAAGGGCGCTGCCCTTGACCTGCCAAAGGGTCTTCGACCCTCTGGACTCCCGTTTTCGCGATTGAGTTGGTGACTTTTTCTTACTTCTTCCGCGTGTTGATTGGGAGAGACGCAAGGGCGCTGCCCTTGACCTGCCAAAGGGTCTTCGACCCTCTGGACTCCCGTTTTCGCGATTGAGTTGGTGACTTTTTCTTACTTCTTCCGCGTGTTGATTGGGGGAACGGCGAAGCTGCGCTTCGTGGGTTAACCCAGCATGTTGCGGATGCCGTCGGCGATATTATCCAGCGCGATGGTCTGCTCTTCCTTCGTCGCCATGTTCTTGACCTTCACCACGCCGCTGGCGATTTCCTCGTCACCCAGCGTCGCCGTCAGCGTTGCGCCCATCTTATTGGCATACTTGAACTGTGCCTTCAGGCTACGTCCGGTATGATCCATATCTGCCTTCAAGCCCGCGTCGCGCAGTTTCTGCACCAGCGAGAACGCCTCCACCTGATGCGCGCCCATGTAGGTGACGAACACATCGTAGAGCGTCGGCTTCGGGATGACCACGCCTTCGCTGTCCAGCAGCATCAGCACGCGCTCGATGCCCATGCCGAAGCCCACCGCGTGCAGCGACGGACCGCCGAGCTGCTCCACCAGATTGTCATAGCGCCCGCCGCCGCAGACGGTCAGGTTGCCATTTTCAGTCTTGGTAATCAGCTCAAAGACGGTCTTGGTGTAGTAATCCAGACCGCGGACGATGCGCGGGTCAATCTGATACGGGATGTGCGCCGCGTCAAGGTAGGACTGCAGCTGGGCGAAGTGCGCCTTGCAGTCGTCGCAGAGCAAATCCAGCATGGACGGCGCGTCCGCTACAAGTTCCTGGCAGTGCTTTTCCTTGCAGTCCAGCACGCGCAGGGGGTTGCGGTCAAAGCGTGTCTGGCAGGTGCTGCACATTTCGCCAATGCGCCCGGACAGGAACGATTTGAGCGTCGCATGGTACTTCGGGCGGCAGTTCGGGCAGCCGATGGAGTTGATGTTGACGGACAGGTTCTTCACGCCCAGCCCGCTCAGCAGACGGTACGCCAGCAGAATCAGCTCCGCGTCCGCCGAAGCATCCCGTGCGCCGAAGCATTCCAGACCGAACTGGTGATGCTCGCGCAGGCGGCCGCTTTGAGGCGCCTCATAGCGGAAAATCGGGGCGTTCAGGTAGTACATTTTGCAGGGCAGCGTGTCGGCATAGAGATTATTCTCCAGCAGGCAGCGCGCCGCGCCCGCCGTACCTTCGGGTTTGAGCGAAATGGAGCGGTCGCCCTTGTCCTTGAAGGTGTACATTTCCTTCTGCACAATGTCCGTGGTATCGCCCACGCCGCGCAGAAACAGCTCAGTATGCTCAAACACGGGCGTGCGGACTTCGCGGAAACCCGCTTCCGCCGCCGCTTGGCGCATCTTGCTCTCAACGTACTGCCAACGGTAGGAATCAGCCGGCAGCACATCCTTTGTGCCGCGGGGTGCTTGCGTCAGCATTGATGGTATTCCTCCTTCTGTTTGGGTGATACAGGACACAAAAAGCCCCATACCAGCCGTCAAATGCTGCATGGGGCGAAAAGATTCGCGGTGCCACCCATTTTCGCGCAGGAAAAACCCGCGCCTCATTCTCCCCTGTCACGCGAGGAACGCGCCCGACTCTCGCCGGGAAGCTCCGGATTGTCCGGCGAACGGTTTTCGGCGGGAGCTTTCAGCCGATGACTCCCTCTCTGACAGCCGCTGTCCTGTTCGCCCTGTCCTTCATTGCCCAATGACAACGCAATTATACCAGTCCGCCGCCAAAATGTCAATTGCATTCGGCAGGATTTTGCCCCTTTCGCGTCGTATTCTATGAATCGAACCCGAACACATACGAACAGGAGCTGTTTATGGCAACTTTCCATTCCGGCAGCGAAGGGCAGACGCAAAAACTGCAAGCTCTCCGCCGCCGACAGAAGCGCTTGGCATTCCGCGCGGTGATTGTGCCGCCTGTCTGCTGGGGGATTTGCGCTGCCAGTGCGCCGTGGTGGTTTCCGCCGCTGAAGGAGACGCTGGGGGTGCGCTTCGACGCGCAGACGCAGGGCTGGATTCTGCTGGTGCTGATGCTGCTGATGATTTCCCTGCCCGTGCTGATTTCCCTGCACCTCAAACGGCGGGCGCGCGGAGCGAAGTACGCGGCGACGCTCGTTTCCTCCGGCATCCGCGGAGAAGAGGACGCCCGCGCGCTGCTCAGCCGGCTACCGGGGCGCGTCCACCTGTATCCGAACCGCATCGTCCACGCGGGGAATCGCAGCGAATGCGATTTGGTGGCGCTGTGCCGCCGCGGGGCGACGGTCATCGAGGTGAAAAATCACGCTGGGACGGTCACGGGCGATTTGTCCGACCACGATTTGCTGCTCACCCGCAAAAACGGCACAGAGCTGACATTCTACAACCCCGCCATGCAGGTGACGACCCACGCGCAGACGCTTGCCCGCGCTTTGGCGGAGGCGGGTGTCCCCTGCCCGGTCAAGGGGTGCGTGCTGTTCATCCGCGAGGGCACCATTGTCCGCCTGTCCGACCGCTTCCACCGCCGCCGCGTCACCCCCGTGTTCACCCGGCGAAACCGCTTCCGTCTGCGCTGGTACATCCTGCACCGCGGAAAACGCCTGCGCCGCCGGGAAGTCCGCGCGCTCCGCCGCATTTTGGAGGATATGAAATGAAGCACTTCGGTTTGATTGTCTCTGACCCGTCGCAGGATTCTGCCCTGCGTCAGTCGATTTCGTCCCTGCTGTCCGCGCAGGAAATTCCCTTCTCCGGCTTCACGGACGCCCCCGCGCCGCTGTTTGCGGACTGTCCGGACACTCGCGCCGCATTCCTCTTCCGCGCGGCGTATGCGCTGATGCAACCCGCTCAGCCGCTTCCGGCGGATTTGCTCCTGCGTCACCTTTCCGGCGACGCGCAGCCGGGCAACGTCATCCGCAAATACACCTGCCTGCAATTATCGTTTCTGCCATACCTGCGCCCCGGACGCGCGATTGTGCCGCTGGACGGCGGCGTTCGCATCGGGGATGACCTGCTTGTGCTGCGTCTGTCCGACGAAGGCACGATTGATGCCTCGCTCCCCGACGGGTTGTGGGCGGAGTTGTCCGGTCTGTGCTGGACAGGGCGCTGCCGCCAGATTCGCGGCTACAATGCCCTGCCCGTGCTGATTCGCGAGAACGCGCTGTTCCCCGTCGGCGTAAACGACCGCACAACCGACGCAGACGATGCCGACCGGGTCGTCCTGCACTGGTTTCAGCCAGATTTCACGACTGAATGCACGCTTGCCGACGGCACATTCTACCGCGTGACGCAAATTGGCGCTGGTTTCCGCTGGGAAACAAACGCGACGAAGGAGTGGCACCTCATCATCCACCGCGGCAGCGAAGAGCAGTTTGTAAGGTAAAGAAAGCACCTTGATTGCAGCTGAATGCATCAAGGTGCTTTCTTTGATTGTCTTATACTATTTCCAGATAAAAATGCACCAAGATGCGCCGCGAATTTTTCATTCTGGCTAACGTGAATGAAACGCAGCGTAGCAGCGCTACGCTAAGTGGAATGAACGGACGCCAGAATGGAAAAGGCGCAAGCAGATGGTGCAGTTGAATCTGGAAATAGTATTACCCTTTCTGTGCCTGAATCTGCTCCCACTTTTCCTGCAAAAACAGCCAGCGTTCCGTGGCTTCGTCGAGTTCCTGCTGGGTTTTCGCCTGCGTGTCCATCAGCTCCGTCACCTTCGTGTAGTCGCTGGCGTTCGCGGCGATTTTCTGCTCCAGCTGCGCTAATTTCTCCTCCAATTCCGCCACGCGGTTCTCAATCGTGTCGAAATCGCGCTGTTCCTTGTAGGAGAATTTCAGCTGCGTCTGCACGCGCACACGGGTGTCTTTCGGCTTTGCCGCGGCGGGCTGCTTCATATCCGCCATAGCTTCAGCTTTCGCTTCCTGCGCGTCGAGGTAGCTCTGGTAGCCGCCGATGTAAGGCACCATGTGCGCATCCTCCACGGCAAACAGGTGTGTCGTGATGCGGTCGAGGAAGTAGCGGTCGTGGCTGACGGCGATAATCGCGCCTTGGGAAGGAATCAAGGTAGTCCTCCAAGATGTTCAGCGTCGCGAGGTCGAGGTCGTTCGTCGGCTCGTCGAGAATCAGCACGTTCGGGGCAGCCATCAGGATACGCAGGAGGTACAGCCGCCGCTGTTCGCCGCCGGACAGGCTGGACACCTTCTGATACTGCATCTGCGATGGGAACAGGAACGTTTCCGCCATCTGCGACGCGGACAAATCCCCGTCTGGCGTGTAGACGTGGACGGCAACATCCTTCACGGCGTCAATGATGCGTGTGTCGGGATCAAGCGCGGGGCAGTGCTGCGCGAAATACCCAATGCGGACAGTATCCCCCTTCTCAATCACACCGGAGAGGGGCGGAAGTTCGCCGCAGAGCGTGCGCAGGAGCGTCGTCTTGCCTGCGCCATTGCCGCCAATAATACCCAGCCGATCATCACGCAGGAGCGTATAGGAGAAGTCGCGCACGAGCGGCGGGCGCGTTTTCGCGGTAGAGGGATTTATTCTTGCGCAGGGTGGCAGCTTCCAGCCGATGGACAAGTTCTCCCGCCGAGATGCGGCTGAACGCGCGTTCAAGCAGGTAACGGTCATGGGTGCCCAATCGGCCCGCGATGGCGACGGCCATTTCAAGGTCATAGTCGCTCTTGCGGCAGTTCGGCCCGCGAGCGCCACGCGCATCCGGCGGCGAGCTGATTCAAATTTGATGCCTTCCGCCACCCCCTGCGCGGGCAGATCAAAGTGCCGCCCGCGTGATGGTATCCGCCCGGCGTTTGCGGCAGATACGCCACGGACATGCCGCGCTTGACGCTGATTTCGCCGTGGTCGGGTTCTTCCTTCCCGCTGAGCAGGCGCAGGAAGGTGGATTTTCCCGCGCCGTTGCGCCCGACAACGCCGATGCGGTCGCCCTCGGAGATGGTCAGGAAAACGTTGTTCATCAGCTCTTTTTCGCTGTAAAAGATGGTTACGTCGCTAAAAGAATCCATGCCAATTCCTTGGTCGGTAGAATGGATTTTCGTTTTATTCTTGCGCAGGGTGGCAGCTTCCATTTCCTCGCGCTGAGCGCGTTCCTCCAAATAGCCGGAGTTTCCACCCAGCGGATGCCCTCCGCTGACAAGCGCGATTCTATCCTCAATGCGGATGCTCGCACCCATGCGTACCATCTCCCGCGCGTGCATGAAGCGGTTCTCAAAGATGGTTTCAAGGAACACGGACGTGCCGCGCAGACTGAGCGCCAGCGCCATCATCGGTGCCTGCATGTCCGTCGGAAAACCGGGATACGCCAGCGTGCGCACCTGCAGCGGCTGGGTCGCGCGGCCAGACAGGCGCAGACCCGCCGCGCTTTCCCGCAGCGTCACGCCGCTTTCGCCCAGCTTATACAGCACCGCGCGCATGTGTTCCGGGCGCACGCCGCGCAGGAGGACGCTCCCTTCGGTCATCGCGGCGGCGCACAGCAGCGTCCCCGCCTCAATGCGATCGGGAATCGGGCGGTAGCGGCAGCCGTGGAGCGTCTCGCGCCCCTCGATGAGTATAGTGGACGTTCCGCCGCCGGAGATATGTGCGCCCATCTGCGTCAGGAAATCGCACAAATCCGCGATTTCCGGCTCTTTCGCCGCGTTTTCGATGCGCGTTGTGCCTTTCGCCAGTGCCGCCGCCATCAGGATATTCTCCGTCGCGCCGACGCTGGGAAAATCAAGGTAGACATTGCCGCCGCGCAGTTTTCCGCGCAAGGTGACGAACCCCGGCGTCTGCTCGACGTGCGCGCCGAGGGCTTCCATGCCCTTCAGGTGCAAATCAATCGGACGCTGGCCAATTGCGCAGCCACCGGGCAGCGCAACCCGCGCATAGCCCGTCCGCGCCAGCAGCGGCCCCATCACCAGCACCGACGCGCGCATTCGGCTGAGCAAATCCTCCCGGCGCGGCGAACGTGGGGAATCCGCCGTCATCGTCAGCAATTTTTCCGCCTGATCCGCGTGCATCAAAACGCCGCAGTCGCGCAGAATATCCGTGAGGGTTTTCACATCCGTCAGCGCCGGAATCTGCTCGATAGTCACGGTTTCCCGCGTCAGCAGCGCGCCGCACATCAGGGGCAGCACCGCGTTTTTTGCCGAATGCACGGTGATTTCGCCCGACAGGCGCGCACAGGGTCGAATGCGATATGTCGCCATGTTTCCGCCTCCTCGCGCTTCATTCTGCCCGGCGCATCAGGCGATAACCGGGCGAAATTTCCCTGCAAAGGCGCATTTTTGCCCCGACAGCCGCGCAATCCCGGCATTCGCCTTGACTTTTGGGGGCAATTGGCGCATAATGAAACGGCATTCCATTGATTGAATTGACAAATCCACGGAGGTGTCCTCGTGTCCACCGCAATTACCCATGTACAGCCCGGTTCGATTGCCCAGCGCCTCGGTTTGGTAGCGGGCGATAAGCTTGTTTCTATTGCGGGCGAACCCATTATCGACCAGATTGACTATCAGGCGCTTACCGCGCAGGAACGCTTCGACATGATGGTGGAGGACGCAGGCGGACAGACGCGCACGGTGCACGTTCGCAAAGAGGACTGGGAGCCACTGGGGCTGACGCTCGACCAGACGATTGTCTCCAAGCCGCGCCCGTGCCGGAATCACTGTATCTTCTGCTTCATCGACCAAATGCCGCCGGGAATGCGCAAAACGCTGTACGTCAAGGACGACGACTGGCGCTTGTCCCTGATGATGGGCAACTACATCACCATGACCAACATCGACGACCACGAGCTTGACCGCATCATCCGCCGCAAGGTGTCGCCGCTGTTCGTCTCTGTGCAGTGCACCGACCCGGACATGCGCGTCAAGCTCCTGCGCAACCCCAATGCTGCGAAAATCATGGACAATCTGCGGCTTCTCAAGGCAAACGGCATCCGCTTCCACGCGCAGATGGTGCTCTGTCCCGGCTGGAACGACGGCGAAATCCTCAAAAAATCGCTGGAGGATCTCGAAGCGCTGCGGCCGGCGGTGCAGTCCATCGCCCTTGTGCCAATTGGACTGACGAAGTTCCGCGACGGACTGCCGTACATCAAGCCCTACAACAAGCAAATGGCAGCCGACCTGATTGAAAGCGTGAAGCCGTATCAGGAGCGCTTCCTGCGGGAAATCGGCACGCGCCTTGTTTTCCCGGCGGACGAGTTCTACTGCCTGTCCGGTCTGCCGCTGCCGACGGACGAGGAATACGAGGATTACCCGCAGATTGAGAACGGTGTCGGGATGCTGCGGATGTTCGAGACTGACCTCGAATACGCGGCGGAGGATTTGCCGATGGAAGAAACGCCGCCGCGCCGCATTTGCATTGCGACCGGAACGAGCGTCGCGCCATTCCTGCGGGAATTGGCGAACAAACACGCCCCGCGCGGCACGACCGTCGAGGTGCGCCCGATTGTCAACAAATTTTTCGGCGAGAGCGTGACGGTGGCAGGGCTGATTACCGGGCAGGACTTGGTGGCGCAGTGCCAGGACGTGCAGGCGGACGAAATTTTGATTGTCCGCAGCATGATTCGCGCCGAGGGCGACTTGTTTCTGGACAACATGAGCGTCGATGAGGTGCGCGCAAAACTCCCCTGTCCGCTGAAAATCACCGAGAACAGCGGCGAGGGCTTCTGGCGCGCGATTTCGGGGCAGCTGTAAAAGCTATCCGCACATAAAGAATCCGCAGCATGAACGAACTTGTCCATGCTGCGGATTTTCATTGCCTGATTATGTTATACTATTTCCAAATGAGAATGCGCCAAGATGCGAAGTGAATTTTTCATTCTGGCTAACGGGAGTGAAACGCAGCGTAGCAGCGCTACGCTAAGTGGAACGACCGAACGCCAGAAGGGAAAAGGCACGAGCAGATGGTGCAGGTGAATTTGAAAATAGTATTATGCCTTTTGACCAATCTTGCGTTCCGTGCCGTGAATCAGCCGCCCGATGTTCGCGTGATGACGATAGATGCACAGCCCCGCAAGCACCCAGACCCACGCAATCACCAGCCAGTTTCCCCAGTTCGTCGCAGTGACGAGGATGCCGAACAGCACCACCAGCACCAGCGAGCCGAGGGAAACGAACTTCGTGATGGCAATCAGCGCAATGGTGATGACGTAGCAGATCAGCGCCTGCCACCAGAAGGTCATCAGCATCACGCCGCAGGTGCTGCTGACGCCCTTGCCGCCCTTGAAGCCAAAGAACACCGGCCAGTTGTGTCCGAGGATGACGAACAAGCCCGCCAGCAGCGCGCCATTCTGCCCCATCCACAGACGGCCAACGAGGCACGCCAGCAGCGCTTTCACCACGTCGCCCGCAAAGACAATCGCGCCGCCCTTTTTGCCCATTGTGCGCAGGGCGTTCGTCGCGCCCGTGTTGCCGCTGCCGACTTTATGCAGGTCGGGACCGCCCATTGCCTTGGAAACGAGCATCCCCGTCGAAATCGACCCCAGCAGATACGCAATAACCGCAATCGCCAGATATGCCAAAACGTCCATCGGTTACTTGTCCTCCTTCGTCTTTTCCCGCAGGATGAAACGAATCGGCGTGCCGGTGAAATCGAACGTCTTGCGGAAATAGTTCTCCAGATACCGCTGATAAGCAAAGTGCATCAGCGCTTCCTCGTTCACGAAGAGGATGAACGTGGGCGGGCAGGCACTCTGCTGCGTGATGTAATAGATTTTGAGACGGCGGCCGTTCGTCGCCGGAGGCTGCAAGTCCGCCGTCGCGTCGTTCAGCACGTCGTTGAGCACGCCCGTGGGGATGCGCTTGCTCGTCTGCGCCCAGACCTGATCCACCATGTCGATGACGGTATGCACGCGCTGCCCAGTTTTGGCGGAGAGGAACAGTACAGGCGCGTAGTCCATGAATTTCAGCGCATCCAGCACTTCCTTGCGGAACTGCTCCAGCGTGCCGGTTTCCTTTTCAACCGCGTCCCACTTGTTGACGATGATGATAACCGCCTTCCCCTCGTCGCGGATGAGCCCGGCGATTTTGGTGTCCTGCTCGGTCACGCCGTCCTGCGCGTCGATGAGCAGCAGCGCCACATCGCAGCGGCGGATGGCGGCAATCGACCGCAGCACGCTGTATCGCTCCAGCGTCTCGTCCTCCACGGCGCGCTTGCGGCGGATACCCGCGGTGTCGATGATGTTGTACTGCGTGCCGTTGACGGTGAAGAGCGTGTCAATCGCGTCGCGCGTCGTGCCGGCAATGTCGGATACCATCGTGCGTTCGCTGCCGACCAGCCGATTCACCAGCGACGACTTGCCGACGTTCGGGCGGCCGACAACCGCCAGCTGGAGGATATGTTCTGTCTCATCCATCTCGTCCTTGCCTGCGGGCGGGAGCTTTTCGCAGATGGCCTGCAGCAAGTCGCCCAGCCCCAGCATGTTCGCGGCGCTGATGGCAATCGGGTCGCCCAGTCCCAGCTCGTAGAACTCATAGATGTTGTCATTCATGCTGATGTGGTCAACCTTGTTGATGACCAGCAGGATGGGCTTCTTCGTCTTGCGCAGCAGGTTGGCGACTTCGCGGTCGTCGTCGGTCAGCCCGTCGCGTCCGTCGGCGAAGAAGCAGATAACATCCGCCGTATCCATGGCGATTTCGGCTTGGCGGCGCATCTGGGAGAGCAGCACATCGTCGCTGTGCGGGTCAATGCCGCCGGTGTCGATGAGCGTGAAGCGGCGGTTCTGCCACTCCACATCAGCATAGATGCGGTCGCGGGTCACGCCGGGGGTATCCTCCACAATGGAGATGCGCTTTCCGGCGATTCGGTTGAAAAAAGTGGATTTGCCGACGTTGGGGCGGCCAACGATGGCAACAAGCGGCTTCGCCATAAAGATAAATTCCTCCTATATAGGAAATGAAAGCTTCGTATTCGTGCAAGGGACTGCGGGCGATTGAAGCAGAAAAGCGCCTTTGCAAATTTCCCCACCTTGCAGTTTAGCATGACTTGCGGCAAAATGCAAGCGATTTTCCGTCGAAAAAAAGCGGCAGACGTATTTTTGTCTGCCGCAAGTGATTATTCGTCGTAATGATTGATGACCGTCTGGGCGACGGCGACGCGCGTCTGCCGCGTGTCCATTGCCTGCTTTTCAATCGCGCGGTGCGCCTGCTCCTCCGTCAGTCCGCGATACTGAATCAGCAGACATTTCGCGCGGTCAACCACGCGCACATCCGCCAGTTTCTTCTCCAGCTTCGCTTTTTCGGCGCAGACCGTCATCAGCCGATTCCGCAGCACCGCCGCATAGCGAATCGCCTGATCGAACAACGGGCGCGCAACAGGCTTAGCAACAACGAACACCCCGTAATTCTCCAGCTGTGCCTGCACTTGGTCAGCCAATTCCGCCTTGACGAGCATCAGTACGCTGGTTGCCGTGTGCGACGCGGCGTCAATCGCCAAATCAATGCCGCTTTCGTCGCTAAGCGGCGTGTTGATGACAAGCAGCGGCCAGTCATCCTCGCCCAGCGCGCGGCGGGTTTCCGCACCGCTCATGCACATGCGCGGCGGCGGGTTTGTGCCGGGCGGCAGCAGGGTTTGGAGCAGCATCCGACTCTTCTCCGTGCTGCCCGCCAACAGGATTTGTTCCTGCACGGTGATTCCTCCCCTGCCTTCTCAGATGGTGCGCAAATGCTGCTGAAAGACCGCGTTTGCGTCCGCCTCAAAGCGCGCCGCCGTCTTTTTTTTCTCCGCCAGATACGCGTCTATGACGTTTTCCGGCAACACCTCGCGGATGAACGCGCTCTTTTCCGCCAGCGAAATCGCCTCTTCCAACGATTCCGGCAGACTTCCGGAATCATCAAGCGGGGCTTGCAGCGGCGTCACCTCAGTGATGCCCTCCATCGCCGCCGCCAGCACCAGTGCGAACGCCAGATACGGGTTACAGGCAGGATCGGGCGAACGAAGCTCCATGCGACCCGCGCCGGGATGCGCCGCTGGAATGCGCACAAGCTGGCTACGGTTGCCGAACGACCAGTTGATGCGCTTCGGGGCTTCCCAGCAGCCCAGCCGCTGATAGCTGGACGGCAGCGGATTCAGGAACAGGCTGATTTCGCGGATTCGGCCGAGGATGCCTGCGATGGCATGCTGCGCGTCAAGCGACAGCTGTCCGTCCTGCTGCTCGAAGATGTTGATGCCGCCGCGCTCGATGGAGAGGTTGATATGCAGTCCATTGCCGCTTTCGTCGCGCAGAGGCTTGGGCAGGAACGACGCGCACAGCCCATACTGGTTGGCAATCGTGCGCACGGTCGTCTTGAAGGACATGGCGTTATCCGCCGCCTTGAGCGCACCCGCGTACTGGAAATCAATCTCGTTCTGCCCCGGTCCATGCTCGTGGTGGCTGCTTTCAGGGATGATGCCCATGTTTTCCAGCGTCAGGCAAATATCCCGGCGGACGTTCTCGCCCTTGTCCAGCGGCGACACGTCCATGTAGCCGGCGCAGTCCTGCGGGTGCAGGGTAACCTCCCCCGCGTCGTCGGATTGGAAAAGGTAGAACTCGTACTCCGTACCGATTTGGAACGTCAGCCCCAGCGATTTCGCCTTTTCGACCTGCTGGCGGAGGATGCTCCGGCTATACCCGGTAAAGAGCGTACCGTCAGGCAGGAGGCAGTCGCACATCATGCGGGCGACGCGCCCCGTCTGCGGACGCCACGGCAAGAGGGTGATGGTCTTGGGGTCAGGGCGCAGGAACAGCTCGCTATGGCTGATATCGCAGAAGCCCTTGACCGCCGACGCATCGAAGGAGACGCTGCCGCTTAGTGCGCGGTGGAGCTGCGTGGGCATGATGGAGATGTTTTTGAGCGTGCCGAACAAATCGACGAATGCCAAACGGATAAATTTGACGTCGTTTTCTTCGACGAAGTCAAGGACTTCCTGTTCAGTCATAGGGGGAACCTCCTTGTTTCGCGCAGAGTGCGCATTGGTGGTTGGGAGATTGGCTTGATGATTCTAATGGACTTGATTTTGCTTGTTGCGCAGGGATTTCGCTCCTGCGGGAGCGACCAAAGGGCATGAAAACAGGTGAAACCTGCGGTCGCCCTTTGGAAACCTTCGGTGCGCACTCCCGTAGCTGGTCTTTACCGCTGCTTTGGATTAGTTGGTCACATACATGGAGCGATACGGATTCGCGCTGTCCGGCACGAGGACAACGAAGCGGTCAGCAAGAATCGCGTCGGCATCCTTGCCGAACTTTTCCGCGAACTGCCGCACGAACGGTGCGATTTCCGACTTTTCCGCATCGTCGGCTTCGTGGGACAGCACCTGCGCGGGAATGTCGAACGGCATATCGCAGTCGGTGCGCAGGAATATCTTGCCGCCGTGCATTCCGGCAGCGGGGAAACGTCCGACGGGGGCGTGGTCGCGCGTGTTCAAGCCAAGGACGATGATGTAGCCGCCCGCCTGATATTCGCCGAGGAACGAACCCGCTTCGCCGCCAACGACAAGCACGGGAATGTGCGTCTGGTACGCCTTCATGTGGATACCCGCGCGGTAGCCGACGTTCCCCTCGATGAGAATCGTGCCGCCGCGCATGGCATAGCCCGTCGCGTCGCCGCAATGCCCGTGGATGGTGAGTGTGCCGCTGTTCATGGTATCGCCGGTGGCGTCCTGCGCATTGCCGAGGACTTCGACGTCGCAGCCGTCCAGATAGCAGCACAGCGCATTGCCCGGAATGCCGTGAATCGTCACTTTTTTGCCGGACAGCCCAGAGCAAATATACCGCTGTCCGCACACGTTGTCAAGCTCGATTTCCGCGTCCGGACAGGTGTTGATTTCCTCGTTCAGCTCGCGGAAGTGCTTGTCGCCCGCTACGATTCTCACAGTCTGCTCCCTCCCATCAGCGTCGCCCGATCGCGGCGGGAGAACGCCATCAATTGCGGCTTATCCAGCATGAGTTCAAAGTCGATGCTGGAAAGCGGCGTTTTCTCGCGGATCAGCGCCGTATAAATGCCCGCGCGCGCCACGTTGCCGACGAGGATGTACCCCATCAGGCGGTCGTCCTTCGTGCAGAGGCGCTTGTAGCTGCCGTTCTCGCGGATGATGTGGTCATCGCCCGTCATCGTGCCCGCGGTAATCATGTGCAAGCCAAACATGCCCATCGCGTTCATCGGGATGGCGTTGAAGCTCTTGCCGCTCTTCCCAGCCATTGCCAAGCCGCAGATTTCACCCTGCTGCGTCGCGTTCGGCAGCAGCGCCAGCACACGCTCGGTGTCGGTCGTCACATCGAAGGACTTTGCGCAGTCGCCCGCCGCGAAAATGTCCGGGATATTCGTCTCGCCCTGCGCGTTGGTGTGGATGCCGCGCGCCGCGTCCAGACCGAGGCTTTGCGCCAGCTCCGTCGCAGGACGCACGCCCACCGCCATCACCAGCTCGTCAAATTCGACCTCTTTGCCGCTCTGCATGATGGCCTTGCCCGGCTCGAACCGCGCGGCGCTGTCGCCCAGCAGGAATGTCACGTCCTGCGCTTCGCAGTGCTTCTGCACCATTTGCGCAGCTTCCGCGTCCAGAATCGACGGCAGCACCTGCTTCGCCAAATCGCAGACAGTCACGCTCGCCACACGGTCGCGGATGCCTTCCAGACACTTCATGCCAATCAAGCCCGCGCCGACAATCAGTACGCGTGTGTTCTTCGCCAGGCAGTCCGCCAGTTCACGCGCGTCCCTGAGCGTCATGAACGTGTGATACTTCACGCTTTCCAGCCCCGGAATCGGCGGCACAAACGGCTTCGCACCCGTCGCCAGCAGCAGTTTGTCATAGGGGTACACATTTCCGTCCGAACCCGTGACGGTCTTTTCGTCCTTGTCAATCGAGACCGCCGCCACGCCGGAGCGGAAATCCACCCGGTTGCGCGCGTAGAAATCCGCCGGCTTGTAGCGCATTCTGGTTTCGTCCGTCTTGCCGCAGAGCAGGTAGGAAATCAGCGGGCGGGAGTAAGTAAATTCGTCTTCCTTGGACAGCAGGGTGATTTCGCCCGCGTCATCTGCGCGCCGGATGGTTTCCGCCGCCGTGACCGCCGCAGGCCCGTTGCCGATAATCACATACTTCACGCTTTTCTCACCTCTCCTCGTAGACAATCGCCTGATTCGGGCAGTTCTTGACGCACAGCGGTTCGCCCGCGCCGTTCTTGGTGCACAGCTCACACTTCTGCATCACATGCCCCGTCTCGTCCGGCTCAATTGCGCCGTAAGGGCAGGACAGAATGCAGGTAAAGCAGCCGACGCACTTGTTCTCGTCGATGACGATCATGCCGTTTTGCCGTGTCAGCGTCCCGGTGATGCAGCCCTTGACGCACAGCGGGTCAGCGCAGTGGCGGCAGTTGACGGCGAAGTGGACGCCGTTCGCGCCCTCCTCGATGTGAATGCGCGGATGAATGCGGATGTTTTTGAGCGCCTTGACCATGTCGCTCTTGCCGGAATTGGCGAACGCGCAGTAATATTCGCACAGATGGCAGCCCAGACACCATTTCTCGTTGACGTAGATTCTCTTCATGCCGCTCACTCTCCCGCATGTTTGACGCCGAGGATTTCAAGCTCCTTCTCGTTCAGCCCGACGCCGCGCAGCATCAAGCGGTTGCCGCGCAGGGCTTCGATGGAGTTGATGCCCATGCCGCCCATCATTTCCTTAATTTCGTGGTTCCACGCTGTGATGAGGTTGACCAGCCGCTGGCAGCCCATGTCGGGGTTCAGGCGCTGGGTCAATTCCGGAATCTGCGTGGCGATGCCCCAGTTGCAGCGCCCCGTCTGGCAGGAGCGGCACAGGTGGCAGCCCAGCGCCATCAGCGCCGAGGTGGCGATATACACCGCGTCCGCGCCGAGGGCAATCGCCTTGACGACGTCCGCGCTGGAACGAATCGATCCGCCGACGACGAGGCTCACGCGGTCGCGGATGCCCTCTTGGCGGAGTCTCGTATCCACCGCTGCGAGCGCCAGTTCAATCGGGATGCCGACGTTATCGCGGATGCGGGTCGGCGCAGCGCCCGTGCCGCCGCGGAAGCCGTCGATGGCGATGATGTCCGCGCCGGAACGCGCAATGCCGGACGCAATCGCCGCGACGTTATGCACCGCCGCAATCTTGACGATGACAGGCTTTGTGTACCGCGATGCTTCCTTGAGCGAGAAAACCAGCTGGCGCAAATCCTCGATGGAGTAGATATCATGGTGCGGCGCGGGCGAAATGGCGTCCGAGCCTTCGGGAATCATGCGCGTTTTGGCAATGTCCGCCACAATCTTCCTGCCCGGCAGATGCCCGCCGATGCCCGGCTTCGCGCCCTGCCCCATCTTGATTTCAATCGCCGCGCCCGCGTTCAGGTAATCGTGATTGACGCCGAAGCGCCCCGACGCGACCTGCACAATCGTGTGTTCGCCGTACTTGTAGAAGTCCTGATGCAAGCCGCCTTCGCCGGTGTTGTAATACGTTCCGAGCTTCTCCGCCGCGCGCGCGAGGGACTCATGCGCGTTATAGCTAATCGAGCCGTAAGACATGGCGGAGAACATAATCGGCACTTCGAGCTTGAGCTGGGGCGGCGTGTCGTCAATGAGCTTGCCGTCCTTGTCGCGGCGGATGCCTTCAGGACGGCTGCCGAGGTAAACGCGCGTCTCCATCGGCTCACGCAGCGGGTCAATGGACGGGTTCGTGACCTGCGAGGCGTTAATCAGCAGCTTATCCCAGTACACAGGCAGCGGCGCGGGATTGCCCATCGCGGACAAGAGCACGCCGCCCGACTGCGCCTGACGGTAGATTTCCGTCATCGCCTGCGCGGTGTAGTTGACGTTATCCTTGAATGTGTTGTCGGTCTTGACGATTTTCAGCGCGCGGGTCGGGCAGAGCGACACGCAGCGCTGGCAGTTGACGCACGCGCTTTCGTCGGAAATCATCAGCCCCAGTTCCGCGTCGTACTGATGCACCTTGTTGGCGCATTGGCGTTCGCAGACGCGGCAGGTGATGCAGCGGTCCTGGTTGCGCACCACTTCATACGCGGGATAGAAAAAATCCACAGCCATCAGGCGCGACCCCCTTCCGTGGTAAAGATGACAGGCTGACCGCCGCGCGGCGCCCAGACGTTCGTAACATCCGGGGCAATGCGGCGAATCGCACATTCTTCGCTGGCGACATACGCCATGTCTTCCGTCTCCGCGACGACCATCGACCGCAGCTTCAAACGGTCATTGAGCGCCATCATGCCGCCGGTGAAACCGACGAGGATAGAGAACGGCCCGTTGATGAGCATCGACGGAAAACGCTGGCGCAAAAGCAGCATCCGGCGCTTTTCTTCCTCCGGCATGTGCTCAATCGTCGACCAGAACGGCGCCGCCAGCACGTTCGCCGCTTCCGAATACGTCAAGCCCTGCTTGCGCACGAGGTAGTCAATCATGTACGCAATGACCTCGGTGTCGGTCATCAGCGTGCAGGTGTAGCCGTACATCTCCATGCAGCGGCGGTTCGCGTCGTAGGAGGAGATTTCGCCATTGTGGACGACGGACACGTCCAGCAGCGTGAACGGGTGCGCGCCGCCCCACCAGCCGGGGGTGTTCGTCGGATAGCGCCCGTGCGCCGTCCAGCACGTCGCGGCGTATTCCTCCAGGCGGAAGAAGCGCCCCATGTCCTCAGGGTAACCCACGCCCTTGAAGACGCCCATGTTCTTGCCGGAGGAGAAGATGAACGCGCCGGGGATGTTGACGTTGACGTGCAGCACATGCGCCGCCGTGAACGCATCCTCATCCATCGCCTCTTCCTGACAGCGCCACGCCTTCGGGGTGACGAAATAGCGCCAGATAATCGGCGGATCGGTAATTTCGCGCATCGGGCGCGTCGGCATGACGGACATGCTGTGAATATCGAAGAAGCGCTTCAGGTAATGCTCGCAGTCATCCCGCGCGGACTCATTGTCGTAGAACATATGGAAGGCATAGCAGTCCGCAAAATCAGGATAAATGCCATACCCCGCGAAGCCACCACCCAGCCCGTTGGAGCGGTCGTGCATGGGTTCCATCGCTCGGATGATGGTATCGCCGCCGATTTTGCCGCCTTTCTTGTGGAAAATGCCCGCGATGGCGCACCCGCTGGGAATGCGCACCTCCCCTTCCATCGGATTGCGTGTGCCGAAAAGGGATGAATCCCGCGTATCAATCATGGCTGAAACCTCCTTCGAGTTGTCTTTCCGGCGCTTGTGCTGTCTGCCGAAAAGAGATGCAAAAAGGCGCTCATGCCGCGCGCAGGGCACACTCCGTCTGCAACATGCAGGGAGCATTCCCATCTGCGTGGCATGAACGCCGTTGTTCACCACATGCTCGATTGTACAGGATTCGCGCTGTTCCGTCAAGGTATTTCGCTGTTCTTTCCATGTTTTTATGCAGATTTTGATGGTTTTTAGCGAATTTTCGCGGTGAATTGTAAGTTTGCTATATCTAACCGTCATTCATATCAGCGGCAGTTCTGCCAATCACGCCTGTTCTAAACCGCTTTTCCCCCTCATATTCCCTCCATCGGAGGTGAACCCAGCATGACAGACTTGGAACTTTTTGCGCGTCTCATCCAGTGCGAAGCCGGCGGCGAAGGTGACAACGGCATGAAAGCCGTCGCGAGCGTGGTCATGAACCGCGTCCGCACCAGCGTCGGGGAATACGGGCGCTACAATACCATCCCCGCCGTCATCTATCAGGACGGTCAGTTCAATTGCGTCCGCACACGGCTATCCGGCCGGACGAACCTGCAAAACGTCTACAATATGAATCCGACAAACGTTCACTACGAAATTGCGGAATGGGCGATGGCGGGCGGGCGGCTGGCGAATCTCTGGGAAGCGCTTTGGTTCTTCAACCCGTATTCTTCGACATGTCCGAACAATTTCCCATCGAGCGTTGGGTATTTTCAAATCCGCATTGGCAATCACTGCTTTTACAATCCAGCGCCGTCGTATGCCAATACCTGATGGCAAAACCGCCCTCGCCGTCCGCGGCATTGCAAGGCGCATTCCCTCCCGGAAAGATTGCAGACGCAAAACCTTCTAATTCCGCAACTGAATCCACCCCTCCCTTGACGCACGGGCGGCATCGTGCTATGCTGATGATGTATACGCAAGGAGGGACGTACTTTCATGACACGCGCACGCGGCAGGGATGCCGACATGACACAAGGCAATATTCTGCGGCAATATATTGATTTCGCGCTGCCGCTGACCGTCGGGCTGCTCTTCCAGCAGCTGTACAGCGCGGTGGACAGCATCGTGGTAGGCAATTTCGTTGGGGAAACTGCGCTGGGAGCAGTCGGTTCAACGGGCAACATTATTAACATGCTCATCGGCGTATGCAACGGTCTGTCGCTTGGTGCCGGGGCAGTCATCAGTCAGGCGTACGGCGCGAAAAACCATGAGCGCATCAGCAAAGCGGTGCATACGACGATGCTGATGACGTTCCTGCTGTGCATCGTGGCGACGGCAGTCGGCGTGGCAATTGTAAAGCCAAGTTTGCAGCTGATGCGCACGCCGGATTCCATGCTGGCGGAAGCAACCGAGTACCTGACCATCTACTTTGTGGGCATTGCGGGACTGCTGATTTACAACATGGGCAGTGCGATTCTGCGCGCCGTGGGCGACTCGCGGCGGCCGCTGTATTTTCTCGTTTTCTCTGCGGTCGTCAACACCGTGCTGGACCTGCTGTTCGTCATCTGCTTCCACATGGGTGTGGCGGGTGTGGCGTATGCAACGATTATCGCACAAGCGGCAAGCGCGGTGCTCGTGCTGTATGTGCTGACGAAGGAGAACGCGTCCTTCGGGCTGCGGTGGAACAAGCTGCACATCGACGGGCGGACACTGAAAGAAATCCTGATTATCGGCCTGCCCGCGAGCATCCAGCAGGGTCTGACCTCGTTCTCGAACGTGTTCGTACAGGCGTACATCAACGACCTTGGCGACCTGAGCGCATCGGGCTGGGCGGCGTACAACCGCATCGACATGTTCCTGATGGTGCCCACGACGGCAATTGGGCAGGCCTCGACGACATTCGTGGCGCAGAACTGGGGCGCGCAGCAGCCGGAGCGCGCGCGCAAAGGCGTTCGCGCGCGAGGTGGTCGGCTGGCGAATGGATTTTTCGTCAGATGCAAATGCAAATTTCGAAGGTTTACTGGCGGTAAATCGCCCTTCTAGGTTCAATTTGCATGCGCGGCATCGGCGAATCGGGAATTGCACTCGATGGCGCACTCCTTCGCGCCGTCAATCTCGTAGATAGACAGCGGAATATCCGGCGTGGACACGAACGCGCGGTATGCTGCATCGTAGATAATCAGCGCGCCGTTCGCGCGGGCGTAGTTCACCCACTTCGTCAGCTGCTCACGGTTCAGCACCGTTCCAGTCGGGTTGTTGGGGTAGCAGAGGTAAATCACATCCACAGGCTTATCCGGCAGCGCGGGCACGAAGCCGTTTTCGGCGTTGCAGGGCAGGTAGACCAGCCGATCCCACTTGCCGTCAGCATACTCGCCAGCGCGGCCCGCCATGGCGTTGGAATCGACATACACCGGGTACACCGGGTCGGTGACGGCAATCACCGCATCGGCGCTGAACAGCTCCTGAATGTTGCCCACGTCGCACTTCGCGCCGTCGGAAATGAACACCTCGTCGAAATCAATCTGTACGCCGCGGCTGGCATAATCATGCTCGCGGATGGCGTTGACGAGGAAGTCATAGCCGTAATCCGGGCCGTAGCCGTGGAATGTCTCCTGCACGCCCATTTCGCTGACCGCCTTGTGCATCGCTTCGATGACGGCGGGTGCCAGCGGGCGGGTGACGTCGCCGATGCCCAGACGGATGATGTCCGCATCGGGATGCGCGGCGCTGTACGCCTTCACGCGGCGAGCGATTTCCGCAAACAGGTACGACCCCGGCAGACGGGTAAAATAATCGTTGATATGAAACATAGCTATCTACCTTTCTACATATTATATAGGGATATGCCCCGGGTTTTACTCCCCCAGCCACTCGCCGTCAAAGACGAACTGTGCTGTTCCTTCTTGATAGACGTGACCGTCGTCGGGTGACCAGTCCAGCGTCAAAGAGCCGCCAAGCAAATCCATCACAACATGGCGGTCGGCGCGGCCCGTCATCACCGCCGCGACAATCGATGCACACGCGCCCGTGCCGCACGCCAGCGTTTCGCCCGCGCCGCGCTCCCACACGCGCATCCGCAGGTGATCGCGGGAGACGACCTGCACGAACTCCACATTCGCGCGCTGCGGGAAAATCGCGTTGTTCTCCAGCAGCGGGCCAATCTGTTCCAAATCCACATAATCCGGGTCGCGGACGAAAATCACGCAGTGCGGATTGCCCATCGACACGCAGTGGATTTCGTACGTCGCGCTGCCGACATTCAGCCGATGCCCCATGACGACCTCGCCCGGCAAATCCACCGGGATTTTCGGTGGAAACAGTTCCGGCATTCCCATATCGACGCGTACCGTCTGGACTTTTCCGTCTTTGACGTTCAGGTTCAGGATTTTCAGCCCCGAATCCGTCATCAGGCTGACCGTCGTCTTGTCCGTCAAGCCGCGGTCGTAGACATACTTGCCGATGCAGCGCGCGCCGTTGCCGCACATGCCGCCGTTCGAGCCATCGGCGTTGTACATCTTCATCTCAAAATCCGCCACGTCCGACGGGCAGATCAGAATCAGTCCGTCGCTGCCGACCCCGTAATGGCGGCGGCTCATCTGTTTCGCCAGCTCTGACGGGTTCTCCACATGCTCCTCAAAGCAGTTGACATACACATAGTCATTGCCGATGCCCTGCATCTTTGTGAATCGCATTCGTCCCCGACCTCCCTGTTCTGTGATGTTCCCTATTATATCGGATTTTTCCCGGTTCGTAAAGGGATTCATGGAAAAAAGCCGGAAAAAGCGCAGTGGTCGATTATCGCCCAGCGCGTACAATGGGCTTTCTGTCAAAAAAAGTGCGTTTTTTTCTCATTTTCCTATTGACAACGTTTCCGGTCTGTGGTATGATACAGACAGTTGGAAACGTTACCGACACCATTTCCTATCAATGACCGCCATTGGAAGCAGGAAGGAGCGCTGCGGTTGAAAATCTACACCATCCGCGATATTGCGCGACTTTCCGGCGTCAGTGTCACGACCGTTTCCCGCGTGCTGAATCACCGACCGGATGTGAATCCGCAGACACGCGAAAAGGTCGAGCAGGTCATGGCAGAATGTCATTTTGTCGGCAACGCCAACGCGCGCAGTCTCAAGCAGGCGGATACAGAAACCATCGCGCTGATTCTGCGCGGCAGAGAAAACCCGTTCCTGAATTCGCTTGCAGAGGCGATGCTTCAATACACGCACGGTCTGACCCCCGCCTTTCTGACCGAGTTCATCGACGAGAAAGCGGACGAATTCCAAACCGCCGTGCAGCTCTGGCACGAAAAGCGCGTCAAAGGTTTCATCTTTGTGGGCAGCCGCATCGACGAACGCGCACAGGTGCTGGAGGGAATGGATTTGCCCATGGTCTTCGCAACCGTCAACGCCAGACAAAACGGCGCTTCCCCGCGCTGCCAGCGTCTTTATCGACGACCGGCGCATGGGTTACGAGGCCATGCGGGTGCTGCTGAACGCGGCATCGGAAAATCGCCGTTTTCGGCGGTGCACGCGTCGGCGACGACTCCTTCGCGCTCCGTTACGCGGGCGCTATGGCAGCCATGCAGGAGGCAGGCGTGCCGTTTGAGGATAAGCGTTTCATCGAGACGCGCTTTTCGCTCAAGGGCGCTTACGACACTACACGTGCCTTTTTCGCCACGCAAAGCGACACCACCGCCGTCTTCTGCATGTCCGATACCGTCGCAATGGGCGTCATCCGCGCTCTGACGGACATGGGGCGGCGCGTTCCGGAGGATGTGGGCGTCATCGGCTTTGACGGCATTGAAATGAGCAAATTCTTCGTGCCGCGGATAACGACCATCGAGCAGCCCATCGACGAAATCGCCCGCGAGAGCGTCCGCGTTCTGATGGACATGCTGGAAAACGGACGGCCGCCGCGCCACATCGTCGTTCCGGCGAAGGTGCAAATGCGCGAATCTGTCTGATAAAGACATAGCAGACCGCCTTTGCGGTCATACTGCATTCGGTATTCTCAGCGAAAAGCTGTGTGATACATAAAACTGTCATCCGCGCGGCGGAAAGCCGTGTGAGATAGAAAAGAGGAGGTACTTCCCTATGAAAAAGCTGCTGGCAATGGTTCTGGCTGCTGTAATGGTGCTGTCTCTGTGCAGCTGCGCGACCGCTGAGGAGACGGTTGCCCTGCGTGTGTGGGTTGGCGATAACGCCGACCTGCCGTGGATCAACAGCGTGATTGAGAACTTCAAGGCTGCGCATCCTGAAAAGACCTACGACATCTCCGTGGATATTCAGGCCGAGGGCGACTGCTCCAAGCGCGTCCTGAACGACACCGAGGCTGCTGCGGACGTGTTCACCTTCGCGGACGACCAGTTCAACTCCCTGATGAACGCCGAGGCGCTTCAGCAGGTCATGGTTGATGCGGACGAAATCATCGCGGCGAACGGCGGCGCGGACGCGGGCGCTGTGCAGGCGTCCACCGGTGCGGACGGCAACCTCTACGCCTATCCGGCAACTGCCGACAACGGCTACTTCATGTTCTACAATAAGGAATACTTCACCGAGGAAGACGTGCAGACGCTGGACGGCATGCTGGCGAAGGCTGCCGCTGCCGGCAAGTACGTCGGCTTCCCGATGAGCGACCCATGGTATCTGTACTCCTTCTTCCAGGGCGCTGGTCTGGACATGCACGTCACCGAGGACGGCGTGACCAACACCTGCAACTGGAACGCGACCGACACTGAAATCACGGGCGTGCAGGTTGTGGAAGCTCTGCTGGCCATCACCTCCAACCCCGGTTTCCGTGAAGCGAACTCCGACCCCTTCGTGGCGGGCGTTAAGGACGGCTCCATCATCGCCGGCGTCTCCGGCACCTGGAACGCGAACGTCGCTCAGGAAGCGTGGGGCGAAAACTACGCGGCCTGCAAGCTGCCCACCTACACCGTCGCGGGCAAGCAGGTGCAGATGGCTTCCTTCGCTGGCTTCAAGCTGGTTGGCGTGAACCCCTACTCCCAGAATGTGGGCGACGCGATGCTGTTCGCGGAATTCATGACCAACGAAGAAAACCAGATTTCCCGCTTTGAAATCCGTGGTCAGGGCCCGTCCAACGTGAATGCTGCCGCTTCCGAAAAGGTGCAGGCTGCTCCCGCGATTGCCGCACTGGCTGCTCAGTCCGCCTTCTCCACCGTGCAGCGCGTTGGCAACAAGTACTGGGATCCCGCCGCTGCGCTGGGTAAGATTCTGGTCAACGGCAATCCTGACGGCATCGAGCTCCAGACCCTGCTGGACAACGCTGTGGCGGGCATCACCGCTGCCGGCGATATGTAATCCGGCTCTGTAGAATCCTCTCAGCCGCTCCGCTTCTTCATTTCAGTTGAGCGGAGCGGCTCTTTTTCTTCCCTGCAAAACACAAGTAAGGAGCGCGGATGCTATGAGTCAGACCAAGGCCAGAAAAAAGCCGGGCGTCGTTCGGTTCTTTGAAGGCATCGCAGAATTTTTCACCAGTACCGTCAAAGCCTTTGTCGAGGGCGATATTTTCGTCAAGCTGTCTGCGCTTCTGTGCGGTACAAGCTGCTTTGCGCGCAAGCAGTACCTGAAGGGCTTCTTCATCTGCTTGATTCAGGCAGCCATCATGCTTGTTTTCCCAACCTTCTTCTTCCCCTACATGAGCAAGCTGTCCACCCTGGGCACGGTACAGCAGAAGCGCGTTTTCAATCCGGAGACGATGAAGAACGAGTTCAACGACTACGATAACTCCTTCCTCATCCTGCTTTTCGGCGTTCTGGGCGTTGTGCTGCTGATTGCGGCGGTCATCCTGTGGATGCGCAACCTGCGCAACGCACGCGAGGTGGAACTCACCGCCAAGAGCGGCAAGCACGTCAACACCTTCCGCGACGACCTGAACGACGCGCTGGACAGGAAGTTCCACCGCACGCTGCTGACGCTGCCGGTGCTGGGCGTGGTGCTGTTCACCATCATCCCGCTGATTGTCATGATTCTCATCGGCTTCACGAATTATGACCGCAACCACCTGCCCCCGTCGAAGCTGTTCACCTGGGTTGGTCTGGATAACTTCACCAGACTCACCGCCCTGACCGCGGACAGCTCGTTCGGCTATGCGTTCACTCGCGTACTGGTGTGGACGCTCGTCTGGGCAGTGCTGGCGACGTTCACCTGCTATATCGGCGGCATCCTGATGGCGATGTTCATCAACAACCGCAACACGAAGGGCAAGAAGTTCTGGCGTACCTGCTTCATGGTCGCGATGGCCGTTCCGCAGTTTGTTTCCCTGCTGCTGGTTCGCAACTTCTTCGCTGACCTCGGCATCGTCAACACCATCTGCAAGAACATCGGTCTGACCGACTGGCTCTACTCCATCGGCGCAATTCCGACAGCGAACTTCATCCCGTTCCTTACCCACCCCGCTTGGGCGCGCCCGATGATTATCCTCATCAACATCTGGGTCGGCATCCCCTACCAGATGCTGATTGCGACCGGCATCCTGATGAACATCCCGACGGAGCTGATTGAGGCGGCGAAGATTGACGGCGCGAACGCGTGGCAGTCATTCAAGTCCATCACCATGCCGTACATTCTCTTCATCACAGGGCCTTCGCTGGTCAACTCGCTGGTGGCAAACATCAATAACTTCAACGTCATCTGGCTGCTCAGCCGCGATGTGTACACCACGTCCGACCAGCTGATGGCGAACGCGAACGCGAACGAAGTTGACCTGCTGGTGACGTGGCTGTACCGCCTGACGCAGGATCAGAGCAACTACAAGATGGCGTCGGTCATCGGCATTCTGGTCTTCGTGGTCTGCGCGATTCTGACGCTGGTCGCCTTCAGCCGCATGATTAAGGGCGATAAGGAGGAGAGCTTCCAGTGAGTACGACGAAATATGACCATCTGCCGGAGCAGGAGAAGCACGCGGCATTGGCGCGCGAGGAAGCCGCCATCAAAGCCGAGGCGCTCCGTTACCACGACAAGCACCGCATGACACCCGCGAAGGTTGCCAAGCTAACGGCTCGCCACGTTGTGCTGGCGCTGCTTGCCGCCTTCTGGCTGATTCCGATTCTGTGGCTGCTCGTCACGTCTTTCGGCGTGGACAAGGGGCCGAACCTCTCGACGTTCTTCCCCAAGGCGTACACGCTTGACCATTACAAGGCGCTGCTTTCGCCCGACTCAGTCAACCAGTTCCCGCAGTGGATGCTCAACACGTTCATCGTTGCCTGCTTCACCTGCGTCATTTCGACGCTGTTCGTGCTGATGGTGGCGTACGCGATGTCGTGTATGCGCTTCAAGGCGCGCAAGCCGCTGATGAATATCGCTATCATCCTGAACCTCTTCCCCGGCTTCCTGAGCATGATCGCGGTCTACTTCATCATGAAGCAGTTCGGGCTGACCGGCACGCTTACGGGCTTGATTATCGTGTACAGCGCAGGTTCGGGCATGGGCTACCTGATTGCGAAGGGCTTCTTCGACACGGTGAGCAAGTCCCTGCGCGAATCGGCGTATCTGGAAGGCGCGAATGAGTTCACCGTTTTCTGGAAAATCATTCTGCCGCTGTCCAAGCCGATTATCGTCTACACGGTTATCAACTCTTTCCTCGCGCCGTGGATGGACTTCGTGTTTGCTGACCTGATGATGACCAGCGGCACGGCGGCCAACAAGACCGTCGCGCTGGGACTTTTCACGATGGTGAACAAGGTGAACCGCAACAACTACTTCGCGCAGTTCTGCGCCGGCGGCGTGATTGTCTCCATTCCGATTTCCATTCTCTTCGTCATCATGCAGAAGTTCTACGTCGAAGGCATCACGGGCGGTTCGGTGAAGGGGTAACCAGAGGCTCTGCCTCTGGACTCCGCAAGGGAGTTCCTCCCTTGACCCTTTCGCGCGATTGAGTTGCGCGCAACTTCATACTGTGTCCGCGTGTTTAGCTGTGTATTGCAAGGAGGAGCCTTATGCGCAAGTTTCTTTCGGGTATCCTGTCTCTGCTTCTGCTCATGGGGCTTCTCCCTGCCGCGTATGCAGAAGAACCTGCCCTCGGCGTGACCTACGAAATTTTCGTTGCCTCCTTCCAAGATTCGGGCAGCGACGGCATCGGGGATTTGCAGGGCATCATCGACCGACTGGATTATTTGCAGTCGCTGGGCGTCCGGCAGATTTGGCTCATGCCTATCCACCCCTCCCCCAGCTATCATAAGTACGATGTGCTGGATTACTACGCCGTTGACCCGTCTTACGGCACGCTTGATGACTTCGACCGCCTGACCGCCGCCTGCAAGGAGCGCGGCATCCGCGTCATCCTTGATTTGGTGCTGAACCACTCGTCGAGTTCGCATCCGTGGTTCCTCGCCGCGTGCGACGACAAATTCTTCTCCCGCACGGGCGAAACGACCGACTGGTACGTTTTTTACCCGGAGGAAGGGAACGCGCGGCACAAAATCAGCGGCTGTTCGTGGTGGTATGAAGGGCAGTTCGGCAGCCACATGCCGGATTTCAACCTCGACAGCGAATCGCTGCGGGCGGAGTTCGCCAAAATCATCACGTTCTGGCAGTCCCATGGCGTGGGCGGCTTCCGCCTGGATGCCGTGACCAGCTACTACACGGGTGCAAACGCCTCCACCGCTGATTTCCTGCGCTTCGTTTGTGAAACGGCGAAAGCGAACGACCCGGACTGCTACCTCGTTGGCGAAGCGTGGACGGACGAAGCAACCATTCTTACGCTCTACGAAAGCGGCATTGACAGCCTGTTCAACTTCCCCGCCTCGGACAGCACCGGGCGCTTCGTGAAAGCAGCGCTGGCGGGCAAAAGCAGCACCGTCGCCTCTGCGCAGGCGGACTGGAACGCACGAATCCGCGCAGTCTCTCCGGCTTCGGTGGACGCGCCGTTTGTGAGCAACCACGATATGGCGCGCGCACGCGGGATGCTCCGCTCCAAGGTACCGAACGAAAAAGCCGCCGCGCTGCTGTATCTGCTCATGCCGGGTGTCCCAACCGTCTACTATGGCGAAGAACTTGGCATGTCCGGCTCCGGGAGCGACGAAAACAAACGCCTGCCGATGGTGTGGTCAAGCGACGCAGCCACGCAGTGCAAAGCGCCCGCCGCTGCCGACCAAGCCCAGCGCTTGACAGACGGCGTGGCGGAGCAGGACAGCGACGCGGACAGCCTGCTGAACTGGTATCGCCAGCTGATTGCCCTGCGCAATCTCGCGCCCGAGCTGACCCGCGGCGAAATGACCGCGCTGGACGGCGGCAATGACGCAATTTGCGCCTACACTGTGACCGACGCGGGCAGCACCGTCGCCATCATCAGCAATGTCAGCCAGAAAGATACGCTGACCGTCTCGCTGGATGTGCTGCGCGGTGCGGAGCTGCTGGGCGGCATCGGCGGTGCGGCATTTGCGGACGGCACGGCGAATCTGCCGCCGCTGTCGGGCATAATCGTGCGTTTACCGTAAACTTTTTCCCCGAAATCAGCAGGATTTTCGCGTTTGACAGCGAATCTTCTTCCTTGAACAAGAATGCGGGATGAAAAACCCGCATTTCTTTCCACGATTTTCGGAAACGTTTCCGATTTCTCCATTTTTCCCGAAAGGATGGACTCGACTCATGCGCAAAAGCGGTATTTTGATGCACATCTCTTCCCTGCCCGGTGCAGGCGGCATCGGCAGTCTGGGCAAGGAAGCCTATGCGTTTGCGGACTTTCTGGAAGCAAGCGGCATGAAGCTGTGGCAGGTGTTGCCGATGGGACCGACCGGCTACGGCGAATCTCCTTACCAGTCTTTCAGCGTCCACGCGGGCAATCCAATGCTGATTTCCACCGAGAAGCTGGTGGCGGATGGTCTGCTGACGCTTGACCCCGGTGAAGAATTTGTGCCCACGCAGGATGAGCGGGTGGAATTTGACCAAGTGCGCGAGAACAAGGAGAAGCTGCTGCGCAAAGCGTTCCATCAGAGCGAAAAGGGACTTCTGCCGGAGATTCGCCAATTTCTGCGCGACGAGCGCTGGGTGAGCGACTTCGCGCTGTTCACCGCCGTCAAGCAGCATTTCGGCGGCGTCATGTGGCGTCAGTGGCCAGACGAGGGCATCAAGATGCGCAGGAAGGAATCGCTGCTGCAATACCGCATGATGCTCGACGAGGATGTGCGCTACCACGTCTTCTGCCAGTTCATTTTCTTCCGCCAGTGGAAGGAATTCAAGGCATACTGCAACAGCAAGGGCATTGAGCTTTTCGGCGACATGCCGATTTACGTCGCCGAGGACAGCGCGGACACATGGACGCAGCCGGAAGTTTTCCAACTGGACAAAAACCGTGCGCCGAAGCGCGTCGCGGGTGTGCCGCCGGACTACTTCTCCGCTGATGGGCAGATGTGGGGCAATCCGCTCTACCGCTGGACGTACCTGTTCTTCCGCCGCTACGACTGGTGGGTGGAGCGGATGCGCGGCATGAGCAAGCTCTACGACATTGTGCGCGTTGACCACTTCATTGGCTTTGCGAACTACTACTCCATCCCCTACGGCGCGCCGAACGCCCGCAGCGGCAAGTGGATTGTCGGGCCGGGCAAGAAGCTGTTCCGCCGCCTGAAGAAGGAGCTGCCGAATCTGCGCGTTGTGGCGGAGGACCTCGGCGTACAAAGCGACCGTGTGCGTGAATTGCTGAAATTCGTCGGCTATCCGGGCATGAAAGTCGCGACGTTCGGCTTCGGCGGCGACGCGGACGGCAACCAGCATTTCCCCGGCAACTGGTCGGAGAACTACGTTGCCTACACCGGCACGCACGACAATGACACCACCGCTGGGTGGATTGCCACCGCCGACGAAACCACGCTCAAAGCCGCGAAGGACTACCTGCACTTTGACAGCACGGACGACGGCGTGGAAGCCTTCATCCGCTGCGTGCTGTCTTCCCCGTGCTGCATGGCGGTTGTGCCGATGCAGGATGTGCTGCACCTGGGCAGCGAAGCCCGCATGAACCTACCCGGCACCATCGGCGGCAACTGGGCATGGCGCATGAAGCCCGGCGCCGCGACGGAGGATGTCGCCCGCCATCTGCGCGAAATGAATCAGGAGTATCAGCGTATCTGATTTTGTGGAATCCCCACTATCAATCGACGAATATAAAGGAGAGAGCAACATGATGAACGCCAAGGAACTGCTTCGGCAGACCGAATCGCTGCTGCTGCAGAACGACCACATCACCCTTGCGGAAGCCTCCGCGACACAGCTGCACAATGCCCTGTCCACCGCCGCCATGAACGCGCTCACCCCCACTTGGGTCAAGTGCGAAGCGAAACGGCAGGGGCATCGGCAGGCGTACTACCTGTCGGCGGAATACCTCGTCGGCCGCATGGTGTACAACAACCTGTTCTGCCTTGGGCTGCTGGACGACGTGAAGGCACTGCTGGCGGAAAAAGGCGTTGACATCGCGATTCTGGAAGACATTGAGGACGATGCGTTCGGCAACGGCGGTCTGGGCCGTCTGGCGGCTTGCTTCCTTGATTCCGCGGTCACGACGAACGTCCCGCTGACCGGCTACGGGCTGCGCTACCGCTACGGGCTGTTCAAGCAGACATTTGTCAACGACTATCAGCACGAAGAGCCGGACGATTGGAGCCGCTTCGGCGACCCGTGGAGCATCCGCCGCGTCGACCAAGCGGTCGTCGTGAAAATGAAGACCGGCGACGTGCTGGCTGTCCCCTACGACATGCCGATTATCGGCTATGGCGCGAAGAACATCGGCACGCTGCGCCTGTGGCAGACCGAATCCCTGCACGAAATCGACTTCACCGCCTTCAACAATCAGCATTACGCGCAGGCATCCGCCGACAAGAACAAGGCGGAGGACATCACCAAGTTCCTTTACCCCAACGACGACCGCCGCGAGGGCAAGCAGATGCGCATCAAGCAGCAGTATGTGCTGGTCAGTGCGTCCCTGCAGGATATGCTGCGCGCCTACAAGAAGCGTCACGGCGATGATTACGCGTGGTTCGCCGAGGAGCACGCCGTGCAGCTGAATGACACGCACCCGGTCATGGCGATTCCGGAGCTGACCCGCCTGCTGATGGAAGATGGCTTCACGTTCGACGCGGCGTTTGAGATTGTCCGCAACGTCTTTGCGTACACGAACCACACCGTGATGCAGGAAGCGCTGGAGAAGTGGGATTTGGCGCTGCTGGCAAGCGTCTGCCCGGAACTGGTCGCCATCATCCGCAAAATCGACGCGAAGTTCAAGGCGGACATGGCTGCACGCGGTGCGGAGGTCAAGGCAACCCGCTGCATCATCTGGAACAATCAGGTGCATATGGCGCAGCTCGCCGTCTACGCAACCGTCGCCACGAACGGCGTCGCCGCGATTCACACTGAAATCCTCAAGGACGATGTGTTTGCGGACTGGTACGCGCTGTATCCGGAGCGCTTCCAGAACAAGACGAACGGCATCACGCAGCGCCGCTGGCTGGGGCTGTGCAATCCGGAACTGACCGCGCTGATTGAGAAGCACATCGGCAGCGGCTTCCTGACCGATTTGGACAAGCTGGAAGCCTTGAAGCCGCAGATCAGCGACGACCTGTGCCGCGAGTTCATCGCCGTGAAGAAGGAAAAGAAAGCGCAGCTTGCCGCCGAGATTGAGAAGCGCGAGGGCGTGAAGCTCGACCCGAACATGATTTTCGACATTCAGGTGAAGCGCCTGCATGAATACAAGCGCCAGCTGATGAACACCATGTCCATCCTGCACCTGTATTTCTGCCTGAAGGACGGCACGCTGACCGACTTCACCCCCACGGCGTTCATCTTCGGTGCGAAGGCTGCACCGGGCTATGCGCGCGCCAAGGCGATTATCCACCTGACCAACATGGTCGCGGACATGGTGAACAATGACCCTGACACCTCTTCCCTGCTGAAGGTGGTGTTCGTGCACAACTACAACTGCTCGTGGGCGGAGAAGCTGATTCCCGCGGCGGATGTGTCCGAGCAGATTTCCACCGCCGGCACGGAAGCGTCTGGCACGGGCAACATGAAGCTGATGCTCAACGGCGCGGTCACGCTGGGAACATATGACGGCGCAAACGTCGAGATTACCGAGCAGGCAGGCCGCGAGAACGAGTACATTTTCGGTGCGACGGTTGAAGAAATCAACGCGCTGAAGAAGAACGGCTACGACCCGCGCGCGATTTACAAGGCCGACAAGGAAATTGCGCGCGTGCTGGACACGATGGTGGACGGCACCTTCCCCGACCCGGACGGCTCCATCAAGGAGCTGGTGTCTTCCCTGCTGCTGGGCGCAAGCTGGCACAAGCCCGACCACTACTTCATCCTCCACGACTTCCACAGCTATGTGGACGCGAAACTGGCGGTCAACCGCGATTACCGCGACGAGTTGTCCTTCGCGCGCAAGTGCCTGATGAACATCGCCAGCGCAGGCATGTTCTCCTCCGACCGCACGATTGCGCAGTACGCGAAGGAGATTTGGAAGGTCTGAGTTCTTCTTTCCCTATAAAAATTGCCCTGCGGGTTCAAACCGCAGGGTTTTTTGATGTGCTTGTTTTGGGGAAATTCCACACTATTTCCAGATGGATTTGGAAATAGTATCAGATGTAATCTATCATCCTTCTCTTGCCCTGCGTGCGCAGCTGCTTCGGCGCTGTTCACGCAGGGCGTTTTGTTTTGCCATGCTATCCGGTCGCGCCCATCGGCGCGACAATGTGCAGGTTATGGGTAATGCTGATTGGGGGGCGCGTCTGCGGACGCGCAAAGATACAACCGCTGCGCTGAAAGCGCTTCGCTGTTCAGCGCTCGTGGAGCGGAATTGTCGCGTTTGGCATAACTGGTCTAACTGTGCAGCAGTTGGGGCGTTGCCCCAAGCCCCACAAGGGGCGCCGCCCCTTGACCCTGCAAGGGACATTGTCCCTTGACCCTTTTTGGGCTGCCCGGCTTGGTCGCTTCTCCATACTCCCCCTCCCGCAAATTTTTCTTTCCCCCGCCCTTCCCCTTTTCCCTCCTCCACATATTCTACCATTGGAGGGCAGGGGCATTTCCCCCTGCAAGAAAGGGAGTGACGCCATGCCTACACCTTATTTCGAGGTCGCACACCTCACCAAACACTTCTCCACCGATGAATCCACCGTCGCCGCCATTCAGGATGTCTCTTTTTCCTTGCAGAAGGGGCAGTTTCTCTCCATCTTGGGACCCAGCGGCTGCGGAAAATCCACCCTCTTCAACCTCATCGCCGGGCTGATGCAGCCGGATTGCGGCGACATTCGGCTGCAAGGCGAATCCATGCTCCTGCGCCCCGGTCTGACCGGCTACATGCTGCAAAAAGATTTGCTCCTGCCGTGGCGGACGATTGCGGATAACATCGTCCTCTCCAAAACACTTCATGGCACGCGGCGGCAAGCAGCGCTGAAATCCGCCGTCAGCGACATTGCTGCGTGCGGACTGCGCGACTTGCTGAATCGCCGCCCAGACGAATGCTCCGGCGGGCAGCGGCAGCGTGCGGCGCTTGTGCGGACGCTGCAGACAGGCAAACCGCTTCTGCTGCTTGATGAGCCGTTCGGCGCGCTCGACGCCATCACCCGTCTGCACCTGCAAGCCCTGCTGACCGAAATCGCAACGAAGAAGCGCCTGACGATTCTCTTTGTCACGCACGACGTGGATGAGGCGCTGCTGCTGTCGGACGCGATTCTGGTCATGGGCACTGCGCCGGGGCGAATCCTGCGGCAGTACACGCTGGAAGAACCGCGGCCGCGTACGATGCGGGTGCTTTCGCAGCCGGAGTTCATCCGCGTCAAGGGCGAAATTCTGACACTGCTGGACAAGGAGGTGACTGCCGATGCGTGAGGGCAAGAAGCATCCATTCGCCATCAACGTCTGGCGTTGGGGGCTGCTGATTCTGCTGCTCGTTCTCTGGGAAATCGGCGCGCGGCTCAAGTGGATTGACCCGTTTTTCTTTTCCAGCCCTTTGGAAATCGCCCGAACCGCCGTCATTAAGTGGCAGGGCGGCACGCTCTGGCGCGACATTGCCTATACGGGCGCATCAACGCTCCTCGGCTTCGTGCTGGGAACGGTCATTGGGTCAGTGGTCGGGCTGCTGTTCTGGTTCTCGCGCCCCGTGGCGCAGGTCGCTGAACCGTGGTTGATTGTGCTGAACGCACTGCCGAAACTCGCGCTCGCGCCCGTGCTGGTCATCTGGTTCGGCATCGGTTTCCTGTCAAAGGTGATTCTGGCATTCCTGATGACCGTCGTCGTCGCGGCCATGTCCGCATACAGCGGCGTCCGCACGGCTGATTCGGCGCTGGAAACGCTGATGATTTCCCTCGGCGCGCGGCGGATGCAGATTTTCACCCGCCTGATTGTGCCGTCCGCCATGCCGAGCATCATTACCGGCCTGCGGGTCAACATCGCGCTGGCGATGGCGGGATCAATTGTCGGCGAGTTTATTGCATCAGACCGCGGGCTGGGGCGTATGATTGTTTATGCCGGCACGACGTTTGATCTGAAGCTGGTGTGGGTCGGCGTGACGGTGCTGTCCATCTTATCCGTGCTGATGTACGCATCGGTCGTCCTGCTGGAAAAGGTGCTGATGCGGCACTGGCACGGCGCGGTAACCGAATAATCAGAAGGGGGAATTTCCATGAAAACACGATTGCTCTGCTTCCTAACGGCATTAGCGCTACTCCCCTGCCTTGCGCTGGCAGAGGACGCGCCGCAGAAGCTCGTCGTCGCCGAGCCGGTGCACCTCATCGGCTATCTGCCCCTGTATGTCGCGATTCACGAGGGCTATTTTGCGGATGAGGGGCTGGACGTGACGGTCGTGCAGGCGACGGGCGGCGCGCATGTGACTGCGGTCGTTTCCGGTGACGCATTCGCGGTCATCGGCGGCGTAGACAGCAACAATTTTGCCAATCAGGGCAATGCTGATCCCATCGTCGCCATCGTCAACTGCGTCAACCGCGCCAACGTCTACCTGTTCGCGCGCGCGGGGCTCTCCCCCGCATCCGACAGCGACGAGGATATGGCAGATTTCCTCCGCGGCAAAATCATCATTGCAGGGCGTTACGGCGGTTCGCCGAACGTGCTGACACGCTACCTCGTCAAGCGCGTCGGACTTGACCCGGACACGGACGTTACCTTGCTGGAAAATGCCGACGCTGCGACCGTAACCGCTATGCTGCAATACGGGCAGGGCGACATTGGCAACGGCGGCGAACCGCAGATTTCCGAGGGCGTGACGGCGGGCATCTTCGAGGAGCCATTCGTCGCCTTCCCCGATTTGGGGGACTACGCCTATTCGGTCATCGGCGTGAAGCGCTCGACGATGGAGCAGCAGCCTGAGACGTGCCTGCGGTTCGTGCGGGCGATGATGAAGGCGCTCAAGGCGGTGCAGGATGATCACGAACTGGCGGCGCGTGTGCTGGAACTGGAATTTCCGACGCTGACGGAAGCCGGGCGGCAGGCTGCGCTGAATCGTGCATACGCTGACAACCTTTGGAGCGCGGACGGCATCATTTCGCGTCAAGCGGTGGATACGCTGATGGAAGTGGTGATTTCCTCCGGTATTTTCGACGGGACGTACGACGTGGATGAGCTGATTGACATGCGCTTTGTGGAGCAGGTCATGCAGGAAAGTGCGCAGGAGTAAGGGAGGTTCGCCGTCAGACGAAGGTGCTGGCGGCGAGTTTTTCTGCATGTCCAAATATAGCTTTCAGCACATCCCCTTTTGTTTCTTAGATCCCCCGGAATTTACCTTTTACGTCTGCTTTAGCCTGCGAAGTAGGGGAAAAAGTAGGAGAAAAAAGAGCCTTCAAACCCAGTGAAATCAAGGCATTGCGGATTTGGCAGTAGGGAAAAAAGTAGGGGAAATCGGCAAAAACGCATTTTTGCCCCGAAAAACACTTCTATTTTCATCACAATGAAAAACCCGGAAGCCCTTGCAAATCAAGGCTTCCGGGGAAAGTGGGGTTAAATGGGCTCGAACCATCGACCTTCACGATGTCAACGTGACGCTCTAACCAACTGAGCTATAACCCCATCTGCTTGCTGTCAGTGCTTTAAGAAGAAGCGCTGTCAACGTTTGATAGTATAGCAGAGAATCGGCAGATTGTCAAGAGGATTTTCGGAATTTTTTGCGTTTTTTTGCGCACGTTTTCGTTTTTTGCCGATGATTTTCCTTTTTTCCCTCACCTCACCCCAAAATCAAACGCCCGATACACCAGCATCACGCCATCCTCCTCGCTGTGCGCGCAGAGCATTTTCTCATCCTCCCGCGCAATCTCCCTCCACGCCGAAAAGCAGATGTTCTCAAACTGCTTCGCGTGTTCCGCATCTTCGCGCACTGTCAGTTTCTTCCCCACTATCTCGAAGGGATACGCCTCCTGCGTCCAGCGCGAATCCGACTGCACCTGCTGCGCCATCGCTGCGTTTTGGGCATCCGACAGGCGCATCAGCAGAATTTCGTAGTTATCCGTGTAGCCAAGCCCCATAAGATTGCGGCTGTACCACAATTCCCGGCTGTTCGTGTAGTCCGCCAGTTCCGCCCGATTCAGCAGCGTCCGAACCGTATTATAGTGGAAATAGCTCACCGCGCCCCACACGACGCAGACCAGCACCGTTAGCACGCAGAGTATCTTCATCCAGCGTTTCATGCGTTTTCCTCCTTGATTTTTCCAGTCTGGTTGATTGCATGATACCACATTTCCCCTGCCCTGTCAACTTTGCCACCGCGCTCCCTCTTTATTTCGCTTTTCCCGCCGCCTTTGCAGGAATCTCGCCCTTTTATCTCGAATATAGGAAGGTGGCGGATTCTCTGCTTTCCGCCTTGATGACTGCATTGTTCGCGCATACGCGCAGAAAGAGGTATTATTATGCCGAATCAATCCCAAAAGCCCGTCGATATTGGCGGACAGGCTGTTCTCGAAGGCGTCATGATGAAGGGGCCGGACGCGATTGCCATCACGGTGCGCCGCCCAGACAAGACGATGGTGGTGGACTACAAGAAGTCCGAGCCGCTCAGCAAAAAGCATAAGTGGATGGGGCTGCCCATCATCCGCGGCGCGGTCAACATGGTCAACATGCTCGCGATGGGCATGACGACGCTGGAAACGTCCGCGAAGATGCTCGGCACGGAAGAGGAAGAGCCGACGAAGTTCGAAAAGTGGCTCGCAGCGAAGCTCGGCAAGAGCATTGACAAGGTCGTCATGGGCGTGGCGATGGTGCTGGCGGTGCTGCTGAGCGTCGGGCTGTTCATCGTCCTGCCGTCGCTGGCGGAAAAAGGGATGCTGTCGCTGGGCGCGTCCGGCACGGTCGCGACGCTCATCGGCGGCTTGACGAAAGTGCTGATTCTGATTGCGTACATGATTTTCTGCGGCATGGTGCCGGATGTGCGCCGCACGTTCCAGTACCACGGTGCGGAGCACAAGACTGTCTACTGCCATGAGCACAACCTTCCCCTGACGCCCAAGAACGCCCAACAGTTCACGACCCTGCACCCGCGCTGCGGCACGGCGTTCCTGCTGATTGTCATGCTAATTTCCATCGTTCTGTTCCTCTTCGTCGGACGCGACATCACCAATGCCGCCCTGCGGATGCTGGTGCACCTGTGCCTGCTGCCGGTCGTGGCGGGCGTGAGCTACGAGGTATTGAAGGGGCTGGCGCACTCGGAGAGCAAAATCGCGAAGATTCTGCGCTGGCCGGGCTTGCAGCTGCAGCGTCTGACCACCCGTCAGCCGGACGACGGAATGCTCGAATGCGCCATCGTTTCCATGAACGTCGCGCTGTATGGGCTGCCGAAGGACGCGCCGCGCACGGAAGAGGGCTGGGCGATTTTGACCTCCTATGAGCAGAGCGAGCCGGACTACGTTTTCCCGCAGAAGGGCGAGGACAAGCAGTGAATCCGCGCGCTTTGCTGAAAGCGACCGCGTCTGCCTTCCGGGATGCCGGGATTCCCGATCCGGAGGTGGACGCGGCGCTGCTGCTGTCCCATGTGACGGGTCAGCCCCCTTTGTCCCTGCGTCTGGATATGATGACCGCGCTGCCTGATGACGTGCTGACCCGCTTCGATGCCCTTGTTTCCCGCCGCCTGACCCGTCAGCCCCTGCAATATCTGCTCCACACGCAGCCGTTTCTGGGGCGTGATTTCTATGTGGATGAACGGGTGCTGATTCCGCGCCCGGAGACGGAGCTGCTGGCGGAACGCGCGATTGCAGCGCTGCGGGTGCATCCGCATCCGGTCGCGCTGGACTTGTGCTGCGGCAGCGGTGCGCTGGCGGTGTCAATGGCGCTGGAAGTGCCCGGCGCGCAGGTACACGCGGCGGATTTATCCCCCGATGCGCTGGCGGTCACGGCGAAGAACGCGGAACTGCTTGGCGCTTCCGTCACCCTGCATCAAGGGGATTTGTTCGCTGCCGTGCCGGAAATCGCGTTTGACGTGATTGTCAGCAACCCGCCCTACATTCCCTCTGCCGACTGCCTGACTTTGCAAGAAGAAGTCCGCCGTGAGCCGATGATGGCGCTGGACGGCGGCGCGGACGGGTTAGATTTCTACCGCCGGATTGCGGCTGACGCGCCGAAATTCCTGCGTCCGGGCGGTGTACTGCTGCTGGAAGTCGGTTTTGACCAGGCCGAAGCGGTCATGGCGCTGCTGGCGGATTTTGCGGATGTGCGGGCGCACGAGGATTATCAGCACATACCCCGAATGATTGAGGCAAGGAAGCATGTTTGAGAAATATCCGCTAATTGTCAGCCGCTATGAGGAACTGAGCGAAGCGATTGTCCAGCCGGACATCATTGCGGACACGGCGCGCTATCAGGCGTACCTGAAGGAACGGGCGGCGCTGGAGGAGCAGGTGACGGCGTGGCAGTCGTACCAGTCGCTCTTGCGCCACCGTGAGCAGGCGCAGGAGATGCTGTCCGACCCGGATCTGCACGAGATGGCGGCGGAGAAATTGCAGTCGCTGGCGGCGCAAATCGCCGAGGCGGAGCAGCAATTGCGGATTCTGCTCCTGCCGCGTGACCCGGACGACGACCATTCTATCATCATGGAGATTCGCGGCGGCGCGGGCGGCGAGGAATCGTGCCTGTTCGCGGCGGAGCTAATGCGCATGTACATCCGCTATGCCGAGCGGCATCACTTCCGCGTCGAGCCGATTTCGACGACGGAGACGGAGTTGGGCGGCATTAAGGAAGCGGTGTTCAGCATCGCGGGCAGCGGCGTTTTCGCGCGCATGAAGTACGAGAGCGGCGTCCACCGGGTGCAGCGCGTGCCGATTACGGAGTCCAACGGCAAGATTCAGTCCTCCACCTGCACGGTGGCGGTGCTGCCGGAAGCGGAGGACGTCGAATTGCAGATTGACCCGAAGGATTTGCGGATTGACGTGTACCGCTCGACGGGTCACGGCGGGCAGTGCGTGAACACGACGGACAGCGCCGTGCGGATTACGCACCTGCCGACTGGGCTGGTGGTGACGTGCCAAGACCAGAAGAGCCAGCTGAAGAACCGCGATACGGCGATGCAGGTGCTTCGCAGCCGCTTATTGGCGAAGATGCGCGCGGAGAAGGACGCTGCCTACGCGGAGAACCGCCGCGTACAAGTCGGCACAGGCGACCGCAGCGAGCGCATCCGCACCTACAACTTCCGCGAAGGCCGCGTGACCGACCACCGCATTGGTCTGACCCTCTACCGCATCCAAGACATCATCGACGGCGACTTAGACGAAATCATCGACGCTTTACACGCGGAAGAGATTGTCGAGAAGTTACGGGAAATGAGGTGACCCAAAGGCGCTGCCCTTGACCCGCCAGAGGCTTTGCCTCTGGACTCCACAAGGGACTTCGTCCCTTGACCCTTTCGCGCGATTGAGTTGGTCGCTTCGTCATACTTTGCCCGCGTGTTTATCTGGGAACGATGGCTCCAATTCCGCATTCCGAATTCCGCATTCCGAATTAAATAAAGAAGGGATATTATGACCCAAGTTCTCTCCCCCACCCCCGAAGCCCTCGCGCTCGCGTCGCAGCTGCTCCACGACGGGCAGCTTGTCGCCTTCCCGACCGAAACGGTGTACGGATTGGGCGCGAACGCCCTCGATGCAAAAGCCGTGCTGAATATCTTCGCCGCAAAGGGGCGTCCGGCGGATAATCCGCTGATTGTCCACGTCTACGACCGCGCGCAGCTGACGCCCCTGTGTGAGGTGTCCCCGCTGGCGGAAAAGCTGATGGATGCTTTCTGGCCGGGGCCGCTGACGCTGATTCTGCCGCGCAAGCCCGCCATTCCGGATGAAGTCGCCGCCAGTCTGCCGACCGTCGCCGTGCGGATGCCGTCGCACCCGGTCGCGGCGGCGCTCCTGCGCGCCTGCAAGCTGCCGATTGCCGCCCCCAGCGCGAATCGCTCCGGCAAGCCAAGCCCGACCACGGCGCATCATGTGCTGGTGGATATGGACGGGCGCATCCCGCTGATTCTTGACGGCGGCAGCTGCGACGTCGGTGTGGAATCCACCGTCTTGGACGTGACGAGCGGTGCGCCGTGCATCCTGCGTCCCGGCGGAATCACGAAAGACATGCTCGAAAGCGTGCTGGGGCATGTGGACGTGGCAGGCAGTGTCCTGCGTCCCTTGCAGAAAGGTGAAAAGGCGCTTTCCCCCGGTATGCGCTACAAGCACTACTCCCCCGATGGTCAGGTGACGCTGGTCGAGGGGGCGGAGGCGGATGTTGTCGCCGCCATGGCGAAGCTGGCCGCCCATGCCGACGCACAGGGGCATCGCGCGTGTGTGATGTGCTTCACGGAGCATATGGATGCGCTCAAAGACTGCCATCCGCACGACATCGGCTCGCGCGACAACGCATCCGAGGTCGCGCACCGGCTGTTCGACACCCTCCGCCGCTTGGATGAGGAGCACATGGACGTGATTTTCAGCGAGGTTGTGCCGCCGGAGGGCGTTGGGCTGGCTGTCATGAACCGGCTTGGGCGCGCCGCGGCGTTCCACACCATTCAGGCGCGCGACGTGCTGAAAGATGAAGAAGCGTAACGGAAGCTCTGATGCAATGAGGTGGTCAGATGACGGATGAATTTTTCGTCAGATGCAATTGCGCAAATCGAAGGTTTACTGGAGGTAAATCGAGATTTGCGCAAGCAGCAGATGGCGGAAAAGGCATTCGTCAGATGTGCCGCCGAATAAATCAGAGATTCCGCAGCGCAAGATTTACAATCTGCACATTTACAGACACGGCTTTTTCATGATACAATAGGAGGGAAACCACCCACAGGAGGGCTTGACCATGTTTGATGAAATTCTGCAATGGTTCTCCAGCCATTTGTCGAACCTGACCGACGCGCTGGTGTACTGTGCCATCGCGGGGGTCACGCTGATTGGCGTTTTCAAGTGCCTGATTCCCCTGATTACCACAACCCACGCCCTGCGCCGCGCTATCACCCGCTTGCAGCAGGATGCCGGCACGCGGCAGGGCACACCCGTCTGGCAGGAAAAACGCTTTATGGGCAATCGGCTGAAGAACTGCTGGCTGCGCTTCCTGCAAAACGCCGAGCAGCTTGACCGCCGCGGTCTGCCCTGCAACGTTGAGGACTACATCAACGACGATACCGTCATCCACGGGCCGGGCAATGCGCAGTTGGCCGATCTGATTCCGGGTCTGCTGACCTCTTTGGGCATTTTGGGCACGTTCATGGGCATGATGGACGGTCTGGGCGGCCTCGACTTCTCCAACGCCGACAAGATTATCGAGGGCATCCCGACGCTGCTGACGGGGATGCAGTTCGCCTTTGGCACATCCGTCGCGGGCGTCAGCTGCTCCATCTGCTTCAACATTATCAACCGCATTCTGCAAGGCTCCAGCTATCGCGCGATTGACGACTTCGTGTCGAACTTCACTTCGCTGGCAATGTCGCGCCCGCTGGACAACGATGTGCAGCTTATCTGCCAGAATCAGGACTCCAACCACATGCTTTCCACCCTCACCGACACCCTGCCGGGGCAGCTCGCGGGCGCAATGGAGCACTCCGTCCGCAGCGCGATGCAGCCCGTTTCGCAGGCGATGGACAACTTTCTGATGGGGGCGACGCGCGCGCAGGTGGACGGCGTTGGACGCATCGTCGGCAGCTTTGTGCAGCAGATGAACGCGTCCCTCTCCGACCAGCTGCTCACCCTTGGCCGCACGATGACCGAGGTGAATCAGCATCAGCAGGCGTCACTGGAGCAAGTCCGCCAGTCGCTGAACGCCGCCGCCGCCATTCAGGTGGATATGCGCCAGCTGCATGACGTGACGAACGATGTGATTGCGCACTTCGAGCAGTACATCAAGGAACTCAGTGCCGCCCGCAGCCGCGACGAGGGCTTCGAGCGTTCCTCTGCTGATTTGCTCACCCGCTTGGGCAAAGTCAGCGATCAGCAGTTGAGCGCGCTGAACCGCATCCGCGCCGGACAGGAGGAGCTCGCCCGCGTGACGGAGCAGTTCACCCGCCAGAGCAACGAAACGACCGCCGCGATGAAGCAGTCCAGCAACGCCACAACGCAGGAGCTTTCCGGCGTCGCCGATGCTATGAAGCAGTCCGCCGCCGAGCTTTCCGCCGGCTGCCAGAACTTCACGCAGAGCGTCGTCAGCGGGCTTAGCCAGTCGCTGGGCATGTTTGACGCAAGTATGCAGGGACTGATGGCAATGATGGGCGAAACGACGGACAAGCTCTCCGGCACAGACAGCGCCGAAGCGACCCGCCAAGCCGCCGAAACACAGCGCCTGCTGACCGCACTCAAGGAGTCGATTGACGCGGCAACCGCTGCGCTCCGCCAGAAGGAGGGGTAAGCATGGCGCGTATCCGCAACCGGCGCGCCGCCCGCACCAGCAACAGCGGCGCAAGCTGGATCAGCTACTCTGACATGATGGCAGCGCTGCTGCTTGTGTTTGTTCTGATTTTGAGCGTCAGCCTCTACCAGTATTTCACGATGCTGGAGACGAAAACCGCCGAACTGGACGCGCAGAAGGCGCTCGTCAGCCAGCAGCAGGTGACGCTCGACGCGCAGACGTTGCAGCTTGCCTCCCAGCAGGTGACGATGGACAAGCAGGCGACGGAAATCGCCATCATCCAAGTGCAGCTGGATTCACAGGCGAAGGAGCTGGAAAACGCCTACATCGTCCTGAGCGACCAGCAGGCGCAATTGCAGCAGGCGCAGACCGATTTGGCTGACCGCGAGGCGAAGCTCATCATCCTGCAAACTGACCTGAAGAACAAGGAAATGGCGCTGCAAGCCGCGAACGAAGTGCTGGAAAATCAACAGGCGGCAATGGCGGCACAGGCGGAGCAAATCGATGCGCTGATTGGCATCCGTCCGCGCATCATCACGGCGCTGTCCTCTGCGCTATCCTCCGCGAACCTCAGCGCAACGGTGGATAATTCCACCGGCGACATTGTGCTGGACAGCTCTGTGCTCTTCGACACGGGCAAATCCGAAATCCGCGCAGAAGGCAAGGCGCTGCTTGACCGCTTCGTGCCCGTCTACCTGAACGTGCTGCTGCGCGACGAGTACAGCGCGTACCTCGGCGAAATCATCATCGAGGGCTACACGGACTCGACCGGCGACTACTACAACAACCTGAAGCTCTCGCAGGAGCGCGCACTGTCCGTCGCCACCTACATCCTGAAAATGCCCGGTCTGACGACCCGCCAGCGCGATTTGCTCAAGAGCGGTCTGCTGACCATCACCGGGCGCGGCGCCACGGGGCTGATTTACGACCAGTACGGCAACGAGGACAAGGAAGCTTCGCGCCGCGTGGAGTTCCATTTCAGCCTGAAGGACTCCGAAATGATTGACCAAATGAACCGCCTGCTTCAGCAGACCGAAGGAGATTAAGAAGAAGTTTCATGAAGCGTTTTGCCATTGTGAGCGTCGTTTTGCTGCTGATTGCACTGCTCGGTGTCGGCGCAATGTATATGACGTCGAACGTGACGGTGATTGCGCAGGGCGTTACGGCGCTGGAAGCCTACCGGAACTACGACCTGTTCACTGACCTGAGCGCGCAGGTTCGCGCGGGCGCGGTTGTCGGCACGTCGTTCGTCGCCCCGCAGGAGCTGTCCAGCGCGGAGGATTACGTCTTTTACACCTACACGTTCCGGCTGGAGAACAACACAACCCTGCCCGCCGAGATGATTGAGGTGCAGATTACGCCCATGAGCGGCGACATTCTGCAAATCGGCAGCGACCAAGTGCTGACCATGCCCGCGCACACCATCGGCGACGTGACTGCCACCATCCTGACGAGCAAGGACATGCACGCCATCCGCGAGGCGAACATCACCTACTACATCTGGGGGATTCCCTTCACTATCCGGACGACCATTCAGACAAGCAGCTGACAAGGTGATTTGCCATGGAATACAGGATAGAGCACTACAAAAACTGCGAACGGTTCAACGAACAGTATCAAAGCATTTACCAATTTCTTTTGAAAGCGGGAGCGCTGGATTACAACGAGCATTTTCATTGGGGACGTTTTGAATGATTTGTCCAATCCGCTGGTCTATTGTTTGCCGGACGGTTATACCATGAGCCCGCGGGAATTTGCCGCCGATCCATGGCAATACCAGCTGATGATTCACAGAGGGTTTGACAATGACGGCACGCCCGAAAAATGGGATGCGGAGTTGCTGAAGCGAATCCCCCACGCAAACGACGCGCTGAAAACCTTTGCGATTGCCGACTGCGAATATTGCGCGCACTGCGGCTTATGGTACACAACCGGCGACACCGCTTATGTTGAGCCTGTCGCCACTGTGCCGGAACACAGAAAGCGCGGTTTGGCGAAAGCGGTGGTCTATGAAGCATGTTCGCGCGCCCACGCGCTTGGTGCAAAGCGCGCCATCGTGTTATCTGACCAGTCGTTTTATTCCCGAATCGGTTTCACGCATTCTTCGGAAGTGTATGATTGGGAGTACGCTGATTCTGATTGATTTCGCAGGGAAAGCAAGCAAAAACCCCCGGCTGCAAAATGCGGCTGGGGGGTTGTTGCTTTGGAATTATATATTATACTATTTGCAGATGGCGCAGGTGAACCCGGAAATAGCATTACCCGTTCAAATTGTCATCCGCATCGTCTGGGCGCGTGACGTTCAGCTCACTCAATTCCACGAAGCCGCGAATCCGCTGCCCCTGCGCCGTCGTCGTCTCCACAAACGCCCATTCCTGACCCAGCTGTCCCAGATACGTCACCTGCTGTCCCGCCGTCAGCGTCATCACCGCGCCGCAGGAATTCAGCGGGTCGTCGGTGAGCGCCGATGTGCGCAGAACTTGCGCCGGGTAATTCGCCCAGCTGCCGATTTCCGCCACTTCTGACAAATTCGACACCGCATCCGCCTTGATGTACCCGATGCGGTACTGATGGCGGCTGATGGCGTACTGCACAAGCAGATAGCCGTCCTCCTCGAAGAACACCTGCACCCAGTCGTTCGTGGACAGCAGCGCCTTGCCGTTCGCCGCGCGGAAACTGGCGTCCGACGGCGCAGAATACACCGCATACTGCTTGCCCGCCGCAAGTTTGGCGTACTGCGAGGGCTGCGGGAAGCCGTAGGGGTACGTCCAGCTCCACGGGGAATCCGGAATCGTCGGCGGATTCGTCAGGTGCTCGCGTGCCGCCGCGACCGTCCGCGGGAAGCGATCCATGCTGAACTGCGCCATTGCCGTCTCCACCACACCGGACACCGATGTTTTGACCCACTTGCCGTTGTCCGACAGAGTGAGGAAGGTCATGCCGCTGCGGCTCACTTCCACCTGTGTCATATCACCGAAGGACAGGTTTGTCAGCTGCCAGCCATTTATTTCATGCGTGAAATACGCGCTGTCGCCGTTCGGGTAGTGGATGACGAAACGCCCGTCCGCCAGCACCGCCAGCTGCGGCACGTTCGCGTCGCCCTGCTCCACCGCGCCCCAGTTGCGCATGGTGATTTTCCAATCCGCTTGTGCGGATGATTTTTCCGCCAGCACCAGCACGTTCGTTTCGCTCTTGGTGTTGCGCATCACCAGCAGCGCCGCCTCGTAGCCGGATTTCTCCTGCATCACCGCGAACGCCTTGTTCTCCGGCATATCTGGCTGGTTCGCGATAGCGTAGTGTGCCCACGCCTTCACGGTGAACAAGTCCGCAACTTCCTCCGGCAGTTCGCTTTCCGCCTGCGCCGTCAGCATCGTCAGGCACATCACAAGTGCCAGCAAAAACGTTCCAATCCGCGTGTACTTTCTCATGTTTCTTCCTTCTTTCTGCCGCACTTTCCTGCGGTCTTCACCTATCTAACGCATCAAAAGCGGCATATCTTCCCTCCATTACAAATTTTCTGCACAAAAAAACGCCCAACCATCGCTGATTGGGCGCAGATTTGCTTATTCCGTCACCGTTTCGGACGGCTGCGGTTCAGGCGTGATGACCTCCACCGTGTCCGTCGGCGCGGGTGTTGCTGTCGGGGCTTCCGTCGGCGCGGGCGTAGCCGTAGGGACTTCGGTCGGCACTTCCGTCGGCGCAGGTGTCGCCGTCGGCGCATTCGTCGGCGTGGGTGTTGCCGTCGGCGCTTCCGTCGGTTCTGGGATTGCCGTCGGCGCATTCGTCGGCGTGGGTGTTGCCGTCGGCGCTTCCGTCGGTTCTGGGATTGCCGTCGGCGCATTCGTCGGCGCGGGTGTTGCCGTCGGCGCTTCCGTCGGTTCTGGGATTGCCGTCGGCGCATTCGTCGGCGCGGGTGTTGCCGTCGGCACGTTCGTCGGGGTCGGCGTGATGATTACCACCGGGCTGGTCGGCGTCGGCGGCACATTGCCCGGATTCACAGGCGCTTTCTCGTCGAAGAGCAGCATCAATGTGTCCGCATCAGCAACGCCGGTGATTTTCTTCTCCTCATAACCGCAGACGGTCTGGAAGAGCTTGATGGCTTCCGTCGTGCGCTTGCCGTACACGCCATCAACTTCCTTCTCCACGTCGTTAGTAGTGAAATAGCCGAGATCGAACAGGCGCTGCTGCATCAGCTTGACAGGCGTTCCCTTCTTGCCTTCCTTCAGGGGCATGTAGGGATCGTAAACCGGCGCTTTCTTGGAGTACAGCTTCTCCTGCATGGCTGCCGACGCGTACCGGTGCTCGGTGTAGCCGATGGCGGACTGGAACAGGTTGACCGCGAACTGCGTGTCGTCACCCCAGACGCCATCCACCTTGCCCACAGGATAGCCCAGCTTGGACAGGCGGTTTTGCAGCTTGCGCACCGCCTTGCCCTTGCTGCCGTAGTTCAGGCGCGTGTACTCGGACGCAGCCGTCGCAGTTGCGGTCGGGCGGGGCGTAGCCGTCGGGCGGACAGTTGCCGTCGGGCGCGCGGTCGCGGTCGGCACAGCGGTCGCGGGGGCGGGCGTTGCCGTCGCAACAGACACATTGCCGCGGTCTGTCACAACTTCAATCGCCGGCAGACCCGTGCTGATTTCCACGTTCCAGCCAAAGGACTCCGCGGGCGCGTAGCGGAACAGCTCGCTGCCGATGGCGGATGCTTTCTCCGTCAGCTCCGACGTCGCCGGATAATTGGTGGTCGTCAGCGCGACGCGGTTGTAAACCGTGACGCTGTGGTCAGATGCGACGATGGTGATGTTCTCGCCGTTCGCCGTCATGCTCAGCACAGGCGCGGTGATGCCCAGAATCGCCAGCGTCCGCGCAGTCGCGACGTTCTCCGTGCGCACCATCAGGGCAGCGGTGTTCGTCGTGTTCTGTTTGAGGTACAGCAGTTCATCCGGCGCGGTCGTGGTCTGCTCGTCCGCCAAATCACAGAAGGCAAGCACACCCGTATCCACAATCGTAGCGCCATTGCGCAGCACGCCGTCCGTCAGCGTATAACTCGACTTCGCCGTCAGCGCATTCACCTGCTCATCAGTCGGGGCTTCCGCGATAATCAGCGACTGCGAGCCGTCCAGCGCAATGCTGAGCAGCTTGCCATCCTGCGCGCGGCAGTAGACAACCGTGTCGGTAATCGAAAGAATATCCGCAATCGGATAACGCAGAACGCGCACCGTACCCGTCGGATCCTGCAGATACAGCTCATTGCTGCTGCCAAGATACGCCGTGTAGCCCAGATGCGTTATCGTCGGCTCAGCAAACGCGGTCGACAGCATCAGCAGGCTTACCAGTCCTGCCAGAAACTTCTTCATCCGTTCTTCCTCCTTTTGCGCGGAGCGGGCCAGCTTTGGGCTGTTTCCTTCCCCTTGCAAGAATAAAACGCATGACGCTGCTGTTTTGTTCCCAGCGGAATCAAATTTTTCCGAAATAATTTTTTTCCATGCCGGAATCCATAGGAAAAACTTGCATTCCATTGCATTTCCTGATATAATAGAAGCTGTCGTGATGGGCAAACCGTCCATCAAGTTTTTGCTATCCGCTTTTTTTCCCGCAAGGGCACAGGAATTTCCATGATATGAGGAAAGGAAGAGAACGAATGAAAAAATGGAAGCTGCTCGCAGGGCTGACGCTGCTGCTTCTGCTCCTGCTGAGTGTCACAGCGCAGGCGGATTCCAGCAGTTACGGCGTTGTGTTCGGTGCGGCGAATGTCAACCTGCGCTCCGCCCCCACTACCAGTTCCGCCGTTTTAGGTGCGTACAACAAGGGAACGTGGATGACCGTGCGCGGATACAGCAACGGCTTTTATCAGGTGGAAACACCTGACGGCCGCTATGGCTGGATGCGGCAGGATTACCTGCTCGTTTCGGCGGATGCGACCGGCACAATCGGCTACGTTTCCCATGCGGGCTACCTGAACCTCCGCCGCGAGGCCAGCACATCCGCCAAGGTGCTCGGCAAGTACGACGACGGCACGCCCTGCGTCATTCTCGACCGTGCGGGCGACTGGTATTATGTTTCCGTCGGCGGTCAGACCGGCTATTTTCTCACCCGTTTCATCTCCACCCGCAGCGGCGTCTACTCCGACAAGCTCGGCATGGTCATTTCGCCGAATAAGGAGAACGTTCATCTGCGCTCCGGGCCGGGCAAGAACTACGGCAGCCTCGCTTCCATCCCCGGCTGCACCTACGTTATGATTCTCCAGCAAGGCAACGGCTGGTGGAAAATCGCTGTCAACGGCGGCGTCGGGTTTATGTCCACAGACTATCTGCGCGCGGGGCATATCCGCCGGTCCGAAGGCGAAGCCCTCTGCGCGAAGGCGGCGGGAAGCAGCGCATCAGGCGGTTCTTCCTCCACGGCACAGCAGGCAACCTATGCGGTCGTCAACAACCCGAATCCGCGCGACAAGCTGAATCTGCGCAGCAAGGCGAGCACCCGCGGCACGAGCTTAGGCAAGTATTCCAACGGCACGGTGGTCACGATGATTTCGCAGGGCGACCAGTGGTGCAAGGTCAAAACGCCCGACGGCAAAACCGGGTATATGATGACCGACTACCTTTCCATTCCCTCTGCCAGCTCATCGAGTTCCACACGCATTGTCCGCCATCCGCAGGGGACGTATGTGAACCTGCGCAGCAGCGGCTCGAAATCCGCGCGCGTGCTGGTGCAAGTGCCGCACGGTTCAACGGTGGTTGTGCTCTCCGCGGGCAAAACGTGGACGAAGGTGCGATACAACGGGTACACAGGGTATATGATGACGGCATATTTGAAGAAGAATTAAGGCAAATTCGGATGAATTTCGGGCGTTTCCGAAAAAATGCGCAGCGCAGGCGGAAAAAGTGGCAATTCCGCTTGCGCATTTCTTTGCCAAAATTTCAACTTTTCCTGATTTAGGTAATTCTTCGATGTTTTTGCGTAACATCATTGACAGTCACTTTCCGCCATGTTATACTCAACTCGAAGCCGCAAGAGAACGACTTCCAGCACAGAAAACGGCTCATGAAGGATAAGGAGGACAGGTTTATGACCATGAAGAAGCTGTTTCCCTGCATGCCAGATGAGAATGCGCCAAGAAGCGAAGCGAATTTTTCTTTCTGGCTAACGGGAGTGGAACGCAGCGCAGCAGCGCTACGCTAAGTGCAATGAGCAGACGCCAGAGCGGAAAAGGCGCAAGCAGCTGGCGCAGGTGAATCTACACAGGAAACCGCAGCCCTCTACCTCCAGCTTCTCTTCTGCCTCCGCCACGCATTCCGCCTCCTTGCCTAAATCGCTTTCATTATAGCATGGTTGGCGGAAAAACGCAAATGGTTAGTCGAAAAAATATGATGTCCTGTTCATATGTTGTGTTTTCTATGCAAACATGCGCATCATTCCTGAAGTTCCAGCGTAAACCCCTTTTCCGCATCCGGATGGCAAGCATCCCACCTCTCTCCCATATTGCGAATCGGTACAAACGTCAGCCGCGTGATGTCCGTCTCCGCCGGATAGAAGTCGAAGCCGACAGTCAGCTGTTCGGGCGTATCCACGCCGTACGCGCCGTTCGTGACCTGCTGGAAATTCGCGTAGGCGTCGTAACCGGAATCGGTCTCGCCGTTGACATACACGCGCCAAGCGTTCGGCAGGTTCGTCATTTGGCAGATTTCGTCCTCGGTGTACGCCGCCGGAAATTCATAGTGCATGGTGATGTTCGCGCGCATGAAGGACAAGTTCACATTATCAATCACAAGGTCGTAGTCCCCCATGCCGATGCGCTTGCCGACCAGCTCCGGATGCGCGTAATCATCCGCAAAATCCGTTGTGAACTGCACGATGATTGTGTCCGCACGCCGGAATCCGCCGCAGGAAAGCAGCTGTTCCGTCCGGCTGCCCGAAAGCGGCTCGGTAATGGTTCCATCCGCCAGCATCGCCGCCTCCGCCGCATACTGATACTCCACCAGACTGCCATACGTCACAGTGATGATGTGCTTCCGCCAGTTGTTCTGCACATAGGCTTCGAGCGTGTCCGCTCCGCCCGCCAAGAGCGCCTGATACTGCGCATCCGGCAGATATTCCACTTCCCACACGGGCTGAAGCAGCTCGAACGTCATCGTCCACGCAATCGGCACGCCTTCCGGCGGCGACTGCATATCATCATCCCAGAGCACACCGTCGAACCCAAATGGCGAGTCACTCCAGCTGCCCGTTTCATCCGGCAGGAACATGCCGCTCATGAAATCGCCGCCCCCGCAGCCCTCAATTTCCAGCGTGTACGCCCGCCCGGCACACTCCGCCGTGACTTCCATGTCCATGAAAACCTGCTTGCCCGCCTTGGGCTGCACGTTCATGGCAACTTCGACCGTCGTGCCGTCAAACACAAGGTCATTGACGGACAGCGTGAGCAAATCGCCGTCGTAGGCTTCGTTCAGCGCGACCAAATGTGACATGTATTCCGGCGTCAGCCCCGACGGCGGCGGATAATCCGTCACACTCGCCAGTTTTGCCGCCGCTACGCCGACCGCCGTGAGCATCATCAGCATGAGAGCAAGCGTGACAATCGTCCGCATTCTTCGGCTCATCCGGGCGGGATGGCGTGTTTCCACTCGGTGGTGCGTCAGCGAATGCTCAAAGGCGGCGCGGGTTGCGTCCGGCATGGTTCCGTAGGCGAATTGCAGCTTCTCCCGCAGTTCCCGCTCGGTCATTGCACGTTTGCCCCCTCTCCCTCCGGGGCGTCCAGCTCCACACGCAGCTTTTTCCGCGCCTGATGCAGCCGGAATTTCACCGTGCCCACCGGAACGCCCAGTGCCTGCGCGGTTTCCGCGACCGTCAGCCCGTCCAGATAGTACAACACGACCGGCAGGCGCAGCGTATCGGGCAGATTGTCCAGCATCAGGCGGAAGTCCGTATCCCCCTGCGGTGCGGGGATTTCCGGCACGTCGTCAGTGGACATAACGGGCTTGCTCTTCCGGCGGATGTCCTTGCACACGTTGATGCAGATGCGCACCGCCCATGTGCCGAAATATTCCTCCCTGCGCAGCGTCGACTGCTTCTCCCATGCCCGCAGCGCCGTCTCCTGCATCGCATCCCGGCGGTCATACTCCTCGCGCAGCATGGCGCAGGTCACATGGTAGAGTGTTCCCTCAACCGCGCGCATCTTTTCGATCCATGTCGCTTCGTTCATTCCGTCCCCTTCTCTCCCGACAAATTCAGCGTGAAGCCCGCTTCGCCTTCTGGCACGATGCGCAAGCTCGTCAAATCCGCGCACGGCGCAAAGTACAGGCAGATGGACGGCTGATTCACATCCACCACGCCGCCCGGCACGCCCGCATAGCCCGACGCGCGCGCCCATCCCGCTTCACCCGCCGGATTCTGCTCGTCGTTGCGGTAGATTCGCCACACATCCGGCAGTGCCGTCCCATTCGGCAGTGCCGTTCCATTCGGCGCTTCGCAGTGCAGCACCACGCACCCGCCGAGGAACGATGCGCGCACATAGTCCACAACCGCCGTGTACCCGTCCAGCGGAATCCGCAAGCCGGACAGCTCCGGGTGGACGTACTGCGTGTTCCCTTCCGTCGCGAACGCCACGGTATATGTTTCCGCGCGCTCGAAGCCGCCGCAGCGCAGGAGCAAATCCGCCTTGGAGATCTGTTCTATCTCGTCCCAGCCCGCGCCGCACATTTCCAGCAGGTAGTCCTCCACACCCGCGTCCGTCAGCGTGATCATGTGCTGCTCCGCCTGTTCACGGATGTACTGCGCCACGTCGTCCTCTTCGCTGAGCGCTTCATACAGGTCATCCGGCATGGTTTCCGTCTGCCAGACAGCTTTCAGTACGTCGATTTCGATTGTCCACGCAATCGTCTTTCCTTCCGGCGGCATCTGCCCATTTTCGTCGAGCAGGATACCCTCCGCAGCGTACTTTTCTCCATCGAATGTGCCGCCGAGGTCGGGCAACATCAGCAGACTTTGGAACTCGCCGCCGTAGACATCCAGCGGGTCAAAACGGTACATTTTGCCGTCGCATTCGCCGCATATGCGCACTTCCACCGCCAGCACGTCGTCCGTTTTTGCCGCCATCTCCATCGTGAAAGCCAGCACGCTGCCGTCGTACACGGCGTCGTTGACTGACACAGACAGCAAATCGCTGTCATACCGCTCCTCCAGCGCGAGATAATGCGCCTGATAGTCCCCTTCCGTGCCGTCCTGCGTGGGGTGGACGTCGGTGACGCTGAAGAACCGCGCCGCCGCCACGCCAACCGCCGTCAGCATCAGCGCCATCAGCACAGCGGTGATGACGATGCGCATCATCCGGCTCAAGCCGATGCTTCGGTGTGTTTCCGGCGCGCGGTGATGCGTCAGCGAATGCTCAAAAGCTGCACGGGTTGCGTCCGGCATGGTTCCGTAGGCGAATTGGAGCTTCTCGCGAAGCTGCTGTTCGGTCATTGCGGTTACGCCTCCTTTCTGATTTTGGGGTGCGATTCGCGGGAGTGTTCCCTTTATTGTGTTGCGCAGGGTGGCGCTCCTGTGGGAGCGAGCAGAGAGGAATGAAAACAGGCGAATCCTGCGATTGCCCTCTGGACTGCTTCGGAGTACACCCTACTGTTAGCAGTCTTTCCCGTTGCTGGGGATTCCCCATATCATTAGACGCCGCATTCATCGGTTTGGTTGGCGAAAATCAAAAAAAGAGGAAACGGGCGAAAATGCCGCGCTTCCCCTTGATAGAACAGATTAGCCGGAGATTTTGAGCGTGCCAGCGTCCACAGACGGGCTGCCGATGCTGCTGCCCTCGAAGGTCAGGTCGCTGCCGACGGCGCAGATGCTCTTCAGCAGCTGGTAGAAGTTGCCCGCCACCGTGATTTGCTCCACGGCTCGGCCGCGCTTGCCATTCTCGATGGTGTAGCCCTTGCTGAGCAGGCTGAAATCGCCGCTGGAGGGATTCGCGCCCGCGTGCAGCCCCGCCAGTTCAGTAATCACCACGCCGTTGCCCACGTCCGCCATCAGTTCATCCAGTGACTTCTCGCCCGCGGCAATGTACAGGTTCGTCGGCGCAACCATGATGCGTCCACCCACGCGCGCGGCATTGCCGGTCGATGCAACGCCCTGCTTGCGCGCCGTCTTGCGGTCGTGCAGGAGGGTCGTCAGCTTGCCGCTGGCTACGACCTTCTTCGTGCGGCTGGCGCTGCCCTCGCCGTCGAACGCGCTCGTCGCCAAGCCGCCCTTCATCAGCGGGTCATCGACGATGGTCACGACGTCCGCCGCAACATTTTCCCCTTCCTTGCCTGCGAAGAGGGACAGGTTCTGCTGGGCATTCTCCGCGGAGAACACGCCCCAGAACGTCTGCAAGAGGCTCTGCATGGCGTCATAGCGGAAAATCACGCGGTATTCGCCCGTCGGCACGGGAGAAGCGTTCAGCTGGGACAGCGTTTCTTTCGCCGCATCCGCAGCAATTTTCTCCGGGTCAATGCCGTCAAAGCGACTGGACACAGCCACCTTGCCATTGACCGCGGTGGACGTGCCGTCCTTCGCAACCAAGCTGGTGTAGGAGAAGAAGTAGCTGCCCGAATCCTGCAAATTCAGCCCATAGCTGTTGCGCAGGATGACTTCGCTGCTGGAGGACGCGACCATCGCGCTCGGCACACGGACAATGCGCGGGTCAGCGGCTTTCGCCAAGGCTTCCAGCTTCAGGCACTTCTCAATTTTCGCTTCAGCGCTCGTCGTCGCGACGTCGCTTTCTTCCTTCTCGATGGTCGGATAGCGCTCTTCGCCCGCGAAAATCTCATCCTGCTCATCGGTTTCCAGCAGAGTGGCGGACTCCTTCACACCGTCAATCAGCTGGCGGACGGCATCATCATCAAACGCCTCGGTGGACGCGCTGCCCATCTTGCCGCCAAACATGCCGCGCAGGGACACCCCGCACGAGGACGCCACCTTGTAGTCGCTGATTTCGCCGTCCAGTGCGCTCACGTTGAAGCTGTCGCCGCCGTGATAATATACTTCCGCCGGATCAATGCCCGCCGCCTTGGCTGCCGCGAGCACCTCATTCAAAAATTCGTTGACTTTCATCTGCTTTTCCTCCTTAGCGGCCGCCCACGGTGATGCTGCTGACGCGAATCATCGGCTGACCGACGTCGGTCGGGACGCTGCCGCTCTTGGAGCCGCACATGCCCTGCGACAGTTCCAGTTCTTTGCCAACGCGGTCAATCTTCATCAGGATTTCGCTGCCGCGCCCAATCAGGGACGCGCCGCGCACCGGGTGAGCAATCTTGCCGTCGCGCACCAGATACGCTTCCGCCACGGAGAAGTTGAATTCGCCCGTCGCCGGGTTGACCGAGCCGCCGCCCATCTTGCGGGCGTACAGACCGTCGCCCATGGACGCGATGATTTCCTCATTACTGTCGTTGCCGGGGGCGATGAAGGTGGAGCGCATACGGCTCGTGGGGGCATAGGCATAGCTTTCGCGGCGGGAGGAGCCGGTAATCGGGTGATTCATCCGGCGGCTGCCGAGGCGGTCAACCATGTAGCTCTTCAAAATGCCGTTCTCAATCAGCACCGTGCGCTGGCTGGGCGTGCCTTCGTCGTCCACATGAATTTGACCCCAGTTGTTGACAAGCGTGCCGTCGTCGATGGCAGTCACGATGGGCGAAGCAATCTGCTGGCCGAGCTTACCGCAGAATTCGCTCACGCCGATGCCCACGCTGGTGGCTTCCAGAGAATGGCCGCACGCCTCGTGGAAGATAACGCCGCCGAAGCCGTTGTCAATCGCGACGGGCATCACACCCGCGGGGCAGACCGGTGCATGAAGCATCGTCACGGCCTGCTGGGCAGCAATTTTCCCTGATTCTTCCGCATTCACGCGCGTGTCAAACAGTTCAAAGCCCATGGACGCGCCGGGCGCATCACTGCCGGACTGATTTTCCGTGCCGTTGCTGGCAATCGCACTCACGCGCAGGCGCGTCTGCACACGGCGGTCGGTCACGAACACGCCCTCGGTATTGCAGATGCACACATCCTGCACATGGTCGCCATAATTCGCCATCACCTGCACAATTTCCGGGGAAATGCTGCGCGCCGCCGCTTCCGCCGCGCGGAGCTTCTCCGCCTTGAGTGCCGCCTTCACGTCAGTCGGCAGGAGCAGAATTTCCTCCGGGCGGGAGGCATCCCACGGCTTAAACGGCGCAACGACGCAGCCCTTGCCGCCGCGCACCGCAGCCGCTGCCTGACGCGCGCAGTTCATCAACCCTTCCCGGCTGGTATCGTTGGTGTAGGCATAAATCGCATTCGTACCGCTGAACACGCGCACGCCCGCGCCGTGCGTCCGGCTTGTCGTCGCGCTTTCCAGCTTATGAGAGCGCATCCCCATTGCGTGGTCAATGCGGTCTTCCATGAAAATTTCAGCGAAATCACCGCCGGTACGTACCGCTTCCTGCAATACTTCCCGTGCAACGTTCTGATCGAGCATTGGTGTTTCATCCTTTCCGAGCCGTTCCTCGCGGTTCATGTTTTATTATACCGCATTTTTTCCCATTTGTACATGAACCGCCGGGAAACTTTGCGGCTGCACAATTTTACACCCGCGATTTTTTCCCGCTTTTCGCTTTGCATTCAGCAGAAAACTGTGCTATGCTGAATCCATATGAATGGAAGGAGATTTTGACCGATGGAAACCATGCAGAACATCCTCACCCGCCGCAGCGTGCGCAAATTTGCCGACAAGCCGATTGAACCCGACAAACTCCACACCATTCTCGAAGCCGCGATGAGCGGGCCGTGCGCCGTCAACGCCCGCGAATGGGCGTTCATTGTCGTAACCGACCGGGAAAAGCTCGCGCAGATGGCGGAGGCGAACGGGCGCGTCGCGCGGATGCTCAATCAGGCAGCGGCGGCGATTCTTGTCTGTGGCGACCTCGACCGCGCTTTTCCGCCCGCGCCGGATTTCTGGGTGATTGACGCCGCGATTGCCGCGCAGAACATGACGTTAGCGGCGAACGACCTCGGCATCGGATCGGTCTGGCTTGGCACTTGGCCGGACGAAACGCGCGTGAAGCGGCAGGCGGCGATTTTCCAGCTGCCGGAGACGATTGTACCGCATTCGATCCTCGCGCTCGGCTATCCGGCGGAGGATATCGACATGCGCGCAGTGCGCCCCAGCCGCTACGAAGAAAACCGCGTACACGTTAACCAATGGTAAATCAATCGACCCGACCGCCGATATTGCCGGCAGCCGGGTCGTCTTTTATGCTTTGGATTCCGCAGGTTTTGCGCCGTCGCCCCGTGCTTTTTCGCGCTTCACATTAAGCGGAGGCACGTCAAGCTCGCACCGCAGCGTCTCCCGAAGTTCCTTCAGGCACTCAATCAGCAGCGGATTAAACACGCCGCACTCGCCGTTCAGGATCATAGCCATCGCCTGTTCGTGGCTGTACGCAGGTTTGTAGACGCGCTCACTGATGAGCGTATCGTACACATCCGCCAGCGAAACGACCTGCGCCGAAATCGGGATTTCGTCCCCCACCAGACCGTCGGGATAGCCGTGCCCATCATAGCGCTCGTGGTGCCAGCGGCAAATGTCGCAGGCCGTGCCCACCAGCTTCTCGTTGTGGTGCGCCGCAAGGTCGTCGAGCATCTTCGCGCCAAGAATCGTGTGCTGCTTCATCTGCTCGAACTCTTCCGGCGTCAGCTTGCCGGGTTTATTCAGGATTTTCGCGTCAATGGCGATTTTACCAATATCGTGCATTGACGACGCAAGGGCAATCAGGTTGCAGTCCTGCGGGGTCAGGCGGTAGCGGTCGGTTTTTGCACACAGCGTCTCCAGAAGCCGCTCCGACAGTTGCCGCATATGCTGCACATGCGAGCCGTTTTGTCCGTTCCGGAACTCCACCACATGGCTCAGGATGTTAATCAGCAGCATGTTGTTCTTTTCTTTTTCGAGGATTTGGCTCGTGACCATTGACACCAGGCGACGCTGCTTGGCGTACAGCTTAATGGTGTTGTAGACGCGCCGATAGACTACTTTCGCATCGAACGGGCGGCTGATGTAGTCGCTCACGCCCTGCTCGTAGGCGCGGCGGATAAAAGCATCCGAGTCCTCGCTGGATATCATGATAACCGGCAGATTTTCCAGCATGTGGCTGCGGTTCATCGACGCCAGCACCTCGAAGCCATCCATCACAGGCATCAGCAGATCCAGCAGCATCAGCGAAATTTTATCGCTGCCCGCGTTCAGGATGTCCATGCACTCCTGCCCGTTCGCAGCTTCCAGAATTTCGTAGTCGTCCTCCAGCATTTCCGTCAGCAGCGCGCGGTTCAACTCCGAGTCGTCCACAATCAGGATGCGTTCTTTCTGCGCGTGCAGCTCATTCTCCTGCTCCGACGACTGCGCCAGCATCATCTCCGTCATAACCATGTTCGTGCGCGTTTTCGCCTGATACATCAGCTGGTCGGCCTGCTCCACGGCAGTTTCCAGCAGGCGGCCGTTGCCCATCACGCCGCCGATGCTAATCGAAATTTGCAGATTCGTGTACCCCGGCACAGGCGTATTGTGCACCGCCTCGCTCACTTGCAGCAGGCGGCTGTACAGGCGGTCAGCGGGGATGCCGGGCATAACCAGCAGGAACTCGTCTCCGCCCAGGCGCACCAGCAGATCGCCGCTCGCGGTATGCAGCTTAACGGACTGCGCCATCGTCTCCAGCACAACATCCCCCGCGCGATGCCCGAAAACATCATTATAAAGTTTGAAGTTATCCACATCAATCATGGCAATGCCCGCCTCATAGACGGTTTTGCACATGTGTTCCTCGTAATAGCGGCGGTTGAGCGTCCCCGTGAGCGCATCGTGGTACAGCTTGTCCTCATAACTGGACAGGCGATTGGCAAGTTTCTCGCCCGACTCGGCGTCAATCATCATGTCGTCGTCAAGTTTCTGCACCAGTTCCAGCACATAACGCCCGCCCTCGACATGCAGGTAACGCGCTGTCACCTGATAGACATTCGGATCATCATATTCGAGCTTGATTTTCTTGCATTTCTCCATGTACGCCCGGAGAACGATGCAGTTTCGGCATCCCTGCGATGTCATCCGCCCATCCCGGCAGGGGCAGGCGCGTGAAGCCGGATTGTGCTTGCGCGCTTCAATTGTACGCAAGATATCTGCCTCGCTGATGAGGCGAACCGCGGTAAAGTTCTTGCGGTAAATGGCCAGCTCCTTCTCCATTTCCTGCATGGTAATCATCGGCTTGTCCTACTTTCCATCGGGCGGTGTGAAACCAGAGGTTGCAAAATTGGCAGACAAAATACCCCCCGATAATTTTGCGTCGGAGGGCATTTCGCATCTGCCAAATTCGGTTCTTAGTGACACTTCAGCCATTCTTATACATTGGCAAGTGGACGAACCGCATCCCCGCAATCAGTCACCTATACCAACGTATATTGTCCATTATACACTACTTTCGGATGGTGTCAAGTAGGTTACTTGTCATCATTACAGCGTTACTTCCCTGTTTTCGGGCGTTTTGTACATTTTTTTCGGCTAAATGCGCCATTTTTTCGTATTTTTTTCGAAAGCTTTTGTTGTTTTTCACCAAAAATATCGTTTTCGGAGGATTTTTACCCGTTTTTTGCATTTTTCGTCACATTTCGGTCGAAATAGTCCAGCAGCGATGCATATAGGCATTCGCGTCCCTGCGGAAAGACGTCGCGACTGCGCCGGATGAAGTCCTTCACGTCCTGCCGGCGCGTATGCCCATCGGCAGGGCATGGATTCTTGGCAACAGGCAGATTTTCCCTCCGTGCAAAGCCAATCACGTCGCGCTCCTTGACCATGAGCATGGGGCGAAGGACTTGCAGGTTCGTGCGGTCAAGGTGCGTCACGGGCGGAAAGCAGTCGTAGTGCCCCTCCAGCATTAGGTTCATCAGGCTCGTTTCGATGAAGTCATCCTGATGGTGCGCATACGCGATTTTATTGCATCCCAGCGCCATTGCCTTGTCGTTGAGCGCGCCGCGTCGGAGCTTGGCGCACAGGCTGCACGGGTGCTTCTCCTTGCGGATTTCAAACACAATCTGGTACACCTTTGCATCCACAAAATAGAACGGCACGTCTAATCCTTCGCAGAACTGCCGCATCGTCTCCACGTCTGCTTCGCTGCCCGGCGCACCGCTGCCGACGTGAATCGCGCACAGCCCGTACGGCACGGGATAGAACCGCTGGAGGTGCTTCAGGCCCATCAGCAGCGTCAGGCTATCCTTGCCTCCGGACAGTCCGACCGCGATTTTATCCCCCGCCGACACCATATCGTAGCGCTGCATACACTGGCGCAGCAGGCTCATCAGGCGCTGCAAATCCATTGCCATTCAGCATTCCTCCAGCGTCTTTTCGAGTGTCTGGCGCGCCGACACCGCGTTCTGCGGATTTGTGTTCTCCAGCGTCATCGGCAGATTCCGGCGCTTCGCGAGCTGCATCAGCGGGCGGTAATCCATCTGCCCCAGCCCCGGCGCAATCGACAGCAGCCCATCAAACATGTTGACATTCGCGATATTCTGCCGCGCCCACGCGCACTCGTCCGTACCATCGGGCAGGAAATCCTTGATGTGCAGCAGCTCGGCGGAATCCCCCAAACGCGCAATCGCATCCGTCACAACTTCTTGCGCCTGATGGACGTTCTCGCGGTCGAGCAGGTTCACTGCATCAAGAATAACCCGCAGGTTTTCGGAGTGCACCTCCGCCAGCACCCGCTGACACCTTTCCGCCGTGCAGACGATGTGCCGCGTGACCGGCTCGATAGCAAGCATCATGCCCTCTTCCTCCGCCCAGCGGACGACAGGCTTCACGCGCTCAATAAACAGGCGCAGGCTCTCCTCCGTCCGGCACTCAGGGCAGGATTTGTAACCGATATTGGGTGCGCCGGTTTCCGTGCCGACCATCAGCGCGCCGATTTTTTTGCCGAACCGCAAATGCGCACGATAATTCATCAGCGTGCGCTCGTGCGCCGACAAATCGGGGCTGCACAGGTTCAAATAACACCCCAGCAGCACGCACCGTTGATTGTACTTCTCCAGCAGCCCGCGCACTTCATCCGCCAGCGCGTCCGTCAGCAGTTCCGGCGCATCCGCCATCTTAAACCCCGGCACGACCTTGCTCATCGCGATATGAACACAGGAAAACCCCTGCTCCTTTGCGTTACGCAGGTGTTCCTCCAAATTACTCCCCGCCGTATCATGCAGCCGAATTCCGATTTCCATGTGGATGCCCCCTTTACAAGGACAGTATACCGCATTTTTCGGGGGAACGCAAGGGGCGAATGAAGCTTGCCGAAGTCCTCCACCTTAGTCCTTACACGCGATTCAATCGGTGACACTTTCATGCTTCTCCCGCGTGTTTATTGGGGAACGAGGCGGCTTTCGCAAGGCAATCCTCCACATCGCAGCGCTTCTCCCCGTCCAGCGAATTACGAACGCTTTCCAAGCACGCCCGCATCTCCCGAATCAGCTGCACAGCCGCGTCATAATCCTTCTCCCACGCAATCCGCCGCAAATCCTGCTCCACGCGCATTCGATCGAGCGAACGCTGCAATTGCTCCTTTTCCTCCGCCGCCGACGCCCGCTGAAGCAGTTCCTTCATGCCTTCCAGCATTTTCAACACACACGGTTCCGCCATCAGCTGGGACACGGCGCGGCTCTCCGCCTCCTCAGGCGGATTCTTCCCCTGTGCGGGCGCAGCAACGCCCTCTGCCAGCAGCTCCTGCCGCACCTGCGCAATCATCTCCGGATGATGCTTCAAAATCGCGCGATACTTATTCTGATAGCGCAGCATCCGGCTGTGGTCGCCGTCTGCCATCCGCATAACACACGCGCGGACGCTCATGCCCTGCCCGCAGCCCGTCAGCACCTGACGCAAGAGGTCATGCGTCTCCGCCTCCGTGAAGGGAATGAACGCCTGTACGCGCGGCGTATTCTGCTCCTGATTCCGCAAACAAGCGTAATAGTAGTTGCGAATGCTGTTGGGTTTGCGTCCCAAGTCCACGGATAAGTCCTCGAACACTTGCCGAAGCGGTGCGCCGCTGCCCTGCGCCTCCTGCACAGCGGAAAACAGGCGGGATGTCTCCTGTTCCTGCCAACCGACACATTTGCGTTCTTCCATGCGTCTTTCCTCTCTTTCCTGCATCCTTTCCGGGTGCGTATTCCTATCATATCCCGGCGCATATGCGTTCATGCACAAAATGCGTACACAAAAAAGTTCTTCACGGAAGCTTGGGGGGGAAAGCAGCTTGGGGGCGCGTCTGCGGACGCGCAAAGTTACTGGCAGGGACGCTACGCTGCCTGCGCCTTTGTTGGCGGCTTCCTTGGGATTGGTCGGACGAGGGACAGTTGGGGCGTTGCCCCAAACCCCACAAGGGACGCTGTCCCTTGACCCTGCAAGGGGCATTGCCCCTTGACCCCTTTTCGCGATTGGGTTGGTCGCACTTTCATGCTCCTTCCGCGTGCAGCTTTTGGGGCTTCGCCTAATCCCTTGTTTGCTCCACCAACTTTCCGTGAAGAACCACAAAAAGGCGCTCCGAGCCATTTTCGCCCGAAACGCCCAATTTCACGATTTGCTTTTCCTTCCCTCCACCCACTGGAACAGCGCCGGATACAGCACAATCGCGAACAGCATCAGCCCGAACATCTCTGCAAAGCCCAGCCAGTGCGCATCCAGCAACAGATTACCCGCCGCCTTCAGCCCCTTCTGTACCGCCAGCAGCAGCGCCACACCGACCACGCCGCGAATCATGCGCGCCTTGCCCGCACCTTTCGCATCAAAACCGACAAAGTGCCTCTCCAGCACCCAGCCAAGGCAGAAGCCCATCATCGCCCCCGCCGCCTTGTAGCAGTCCGTCACCATGTCCCACGGGTCAACCAGCAGCGTTCCGTCCGGCAGCACATCCATCGGATACGGCTTCACGCTGGTGTACATCAGCATCGCGGCAGACAGGATGATGCCGATAGTCGCCAGCAGCCAGTCGCGGTTCTTGCCGCCGTCCGCCCAGTTCAGCAGGTGTTTTGACAGCAGCAGCACGACCAGCGCAATCATCATCCCAACCAGCACGTCCTGCGGCGTGTGCGCGCCGAGCCAGTTGCGGGCAAACGCCGTCAGCAGCGTCAGCAGCACGCACGGCAGAATCCACCATTTGCTGTACTTTTTCAGGTATGCCGCGAGGTTGCCGTAAAAGGACGCTGCCAGTGTCGCATGTCCGCTGGGAAACGAGTAGCCTGTTGCCGTTGCCGCCGCTTCCGGAGCGATTTGCAGCCGCGCATCCTGCTTCCACGGGCGATAGACGCACGCGATATTCTTGATGAGCTGCGTCACCATCGTTGCACCCGCGAAGCACAGCCCCATCCGCTGCCCGGTGCGCTTGTCGATGCACCAGTAGAATACGACAATAATGACAACCGGCAGCGACCCGGCGGCAAATTCCGAAATGAAGAGCAGCAAGCTGTTGATGAAGTTCGGCGCTTCCGCCCGGAGGTTCTGCAAAAACAGCAGATATTCAAAATCCAACGCTATTGACTCCTTTGTTACTTAATGACGCTCATGTCCAGCGCCATCTTCGCCCATGCGTCCGAAGCGCCGCTTGCGCCCGTGACTTCCGTGCCGGGCTGGTAATCCGGCGTGGTGTACCAGCCGCAGAAGGTCATGTGCGGGTAGGTCGGGGCATCCGGCAAATCCGCCTGATGAATCGCGCTGCCGTTCACATGGTAGGTCGTCAGCGCCTTCGCCATGCCCTCTACGGTGATGCGGTAAGCGGTAATCTTCCCGTTCGTCGCAATGACATAACAATTTTGCAGCTGTGCAGGGTTATCAACGCCGTTTTTGCGCATTTCCGCCAGCAGGATTTCGCTCGTGAACCACGCGGTTTTCGTACCGTCCTCATTCTTCTGTATCTCCGCCGCATCCACCAGAATCCACCAGACGCTCTTTTCCGCGCTATCCAGCACGATTTTAGGCGTACCCGCGCCGGAATAGCGAATGCCAATGCGCGCGCCGTCCACGAACCACTCCATTTTCGCTTCGAGCTGGATGTAGGAGGAATCCCATTCCTTCTGGCTCGTCAAGCCGTCGGCGTTCGCCCAGAGGATGCTCTCGTCCGCCTCCGCGCGCACTTCCGTCAGCGCACTGCCCCATGCCGCGCTGTTCTTGCCCTCCCACAGCGCGTCCAGCACCTGCGGGTACACCACGCTCGTCGCCTGACTGCGCAGCTTCGGATTCACCGCGCGGCGAATCCAGGCGTGGCACTCACCGCCGGACGTCTGATTGTTCCCATTGTCCCAGATGACAATCGGCACGCCGTAGCGCTGGGCATTCTGTGCGACACAGTACGCCCACTTCGCGCGCTCGTCGTGATTGCCATTCGTGTTCGTCGCACCCGTTTCGCCCATCACGACCGGAATCCCCCGGTCAAGGAAGGTTTCCTTGATGTTCTCGAACACGCGGTTGATTTTCGCGCCATCCTTCTCTGGGTCGAACGTCGTCTGCGTATCCTGCAGGCAGAAGGTCTGCGGATCATACGAATGCACGGACACGATGATGTTTGCCGCCGCTTCGCCATCCACCGTCGGCAGGGCAATCGCCGCCGTGCCCGCCGGGGAGCTGGTCGCCGCGTAGCCCGGAATCATCAGGCAGCGCTCGGCGTTGCAGCCCTTGGCGTCCTTGCGGATGGTGTTCACAAACACTTGGTTGAGGTAGTTGACGGCAGCGTAGCACGCCGCGTTGCCGCCCCACTCATAGTTCGTACCCTGCGCGCGCGGCTCGTTCATGCCCTCGAAAATCACATGCTGGTCAAAGTCGGCGAAGGTGTCCGCAATCTGCCGCCACATTGCCGTCAGCTGCTCGCCGATTTTCTCCGCGTCCGCCGCGAAATTCGGCTCGTTAATCCACGCTTCGTGGTGCACATTGAGGATGACGAACAAATCCGCCTCTCGCGCCCATTCGACCACTTCATGGACATGCTGGAGGAAGTCCTCGCGGATGGTGTACGTCCCATCGTCCAAGGTATAGCGGTACCAAGTCACGGGAATGCGGATGGTGTCAAAGCCCGCTTCCTTCACGCGCACCATCAGTTCCGGGGTGATTTTCGCGTTCCCCCACGACTGCTCCTGCGCGGTCACATCCGCGGTATTGCCGCCGGTTGCGTCCAGCGTATTGCCCAGATTCCACCCGAAACCCATCATCTCAACGATTTCCGTCGCTGTTTTGCCTGTCAGCATGGTTGATTCCTCCTCGGCGGCTGCCGGAAGCACCGGCAGCAGCATGGTCAAGAATAGCGCAATCCATTTTCGCATGTTTTGCATGAATTTTCCTCCTATTGCTTATAGGATTGGATTGTTACGCAGGGATTTCGCTCCTTCGGGAGCGACCAAAGGGCTTTCCGATCGCCCTTTGGAAACCTTCGGCGCCCCTTCGGATGTTACAAGTCTGTTATGTTAGTTTTTTCGTTTGTGTGCTTTTGGTTGTTGAGAAATTGCCTTCCCCTTTCGCTGGCGGACGCATCGTCAGGCTGATGCGGTTCGTTTTCGCATCCGCTTCCAGCACCCACACGGTCACGATGTCGCCGACTCGGACGACTTCGCTCGGATGATTCACACGTCGCTGCGCCATCTGGCTGATATGCACCAAGCCGTCGCGGTGAACGCCGATGTCCACAAACGCGCCGAAGTCGGTCACGTTGCGCACCGTGCCGCGAAGCTCCATGCCGGGCTGCAAGTCCTTCAAATCCATCACGTCGCTGCGCATCAGCACCTGCGGCAGCTCATCGCGCGGGTCGCGGCCGGGGCGGGACAGCTCCGCCGCAATGTCGCGCAGGGTCGGTTCGCCCACATTCAGCTGCTTCGCCAGCGCCGCGAACCCCTCCGCGTCCGCCAAGGTCAGCAGCTTGCCGACCGCCTCCGCCGGGGTGAGCGAAAAGTGCTTCAAAAGGGCGCGCGCCGCGTCGTAACTCTCCGGGTGAACGCCTGTGTTCTCCATCAAGTCCTTGCCGCCGGGAATGCGCAGGAAGCCTGCGCACTGCTCGAAGGCTTTCGGCCCAAGGCGCGGCACTTTCTTCAGCTGTGCGCGGGTCGTAAACGCGCCGTTTTCCTCGCGGTACGCCACGATGTTCTTCGCGACGGTCGTATTGATGCCCGCAACGTAACTCAGCAGCGACACGCTCGCCGTATTCACGTCCACGCCGACGCTGTTCACACAGTCCTCGACCACGCCGCCCAGCGCCGCGTCCAGTTCCGCTGCTTTCAGGTCATGCTGATACTGTCCTACGCCAATCGCCTTCGGATCGATTTTGACCAGCTCCGCCAGCGGATCCTGCAGCCGCCGCGCAATCGACACCGCCGAACGCAGGCTGACATCAAACTGCGGGAACTCCTCCGCCGCCAGCTTCGACGCGGAATACACCGACGCGCCCGCCTCGCTGACGACCATGTATTTGAGCGCATCGCCCAGCGCCAGCTCCTTCATCACCTCGACGAAGAACTGCTCTGTCTCGCGCCCCGCCGTGCCGTTGCCGATGGCGACGATGCCGACGTGGTGCTTCTGGATCATCCGCTTGACGGTTTCCTTCGCCTGCGCAACCTTGCCGTGGCTGGGCAGCGGGAAAATGACGCCCGTATCCAGCACGCGCCCGGTTTCGTCCACAACCGCGACCTTGCAGCCCGTGCGGATGCCGGGGTCAAGCCCCATCGCGACCTTCCCGCGCACCGGCGGCTGCATCAGCAGCGGGCGCAGATTCAGCGCGAACACGCGAATCGCCGCCGCACTCGCCTTGTCGGTCAATTCCGCGCGCAGTTCCGTGTCCAGCGACGGCGCAATCAGCCGCGTATACGCGTCGTCACACGCCTGCGCGACGTACTTGCATGCCGGGCTGCCCGTCTGCTGCACAAAGCCGTAGCGCACGAGCTGCTGCGCCTTCTCCTTGTCCACGTCCAGCGCGACTTTGAGGAAGCCCTCCTTCTCCCCGCGGTTCATCGCCAGCACCCGGTGTGACGGCATCAGGCGCAGCGGCTCGCGGTGGTCGTAGTACATGCGGTAGGTGCTGTCCTCGTCTTTCGCCGCGACCGTCGCGACCATCGCCGTTTGATGGTAGTACGTTTTGAGCTTCGTGCGGACGGCGGCATCGTCGCTGACGACCTCGGCGATAATATCCATCGCGCCTTGCAGGGCATCCTCCGCCGTTTCGACGCCCTTCTCCGCGTTCACATAGCGCAGGGCGATGGTTTCCGGCGCCATCATGTTCCGCTGCTGGAGCATCAGCGCGTTCGCGAGCGGCTCCAGCCCCTTCTCCTTGGCAATCGACGCGCGGGTACGGCGCTTCGGGCGGTACGGGCGATAGATATCCTCCAATTGCGCCAATGTCTCGGCAGCATCGAGGTCGCTTTGCAGCTTCTCCGTCCAGACATCTAACTTTTGCAGGCTTTCACTGATTTCCTGCCGACGCGCTTCGAGCGCCCGCAGCGCCGTCAGCCGTTCGCTGATTTCACGCAGCTTCTGGTCATCCAGCGACCCGTGCTGTTCCTTGCGGTAACGCGCGATAAACGGCAGCGTGCAGCCCTCGTCAAGCAGGCGAATGACGGCGTCGATTTGCCACGGGGCGGTTTGGAACTCCTGACAGAGCGTTTGTGTGATAGTCATGTCCTCACCTCAAATAATGATGCCTTCCAAATGATCCACCTCATGCTGAATCACCTGCGCGGTGAAACCAGAGAACCGCTGCACATGCCGTTGCAGCTGCTCATCCTGATATTCCATCAAAATCTGCTGATACCGCAAACACGGGCGCTCGCCGTCCAGCGACAAGCACCCCTCCTGCGCTGCGAAGGGAATCTGGCGATCCGTGATGACCGGATTAAGCATCACCAGCACGGTTTTCCCCGCCATCACCGCAATGATGCGCTTGCGGACGCCAATCATGTTCGCCGCCATGCCGACGCACTCGTGCGCATGGGCGCGCAGGGTATCCGCGAGGTCACGCGCAACGGGCAAATCCTCCGCCGTCGCCATCTGACTCTTGCAGGACAGGAACATCACATCTCTCACAATCGGCTGAATCATTGCTTCTTCACCACCACGCCGCCAGTTTTCCAGATGCTTCTTTCGGGCACTTCACCACGCACGCAGCTCAGCGGGTAGATTTGGCTCTCCCGCCCGATAACCGTGCCGGGGTTCAGCACGCTGTTGCAGCCGACTTCCACATAGTCGCCAAGCATTGCGCCCATTTTCTTCAAGCCGGTTGCCCTGCTTTCGCCTGCGCCGCGAACCGTCACCAGCGTCTTGTCGCTCTTCACGTTGCTGGTAATCGACCCTGCCCCCATGTGGCTGCAATAACCGAGGATGCTGTCGCCGACGTAGTTGTAGTGCGGCGTCTGCACATGGTCAAAAAGAATCACATTCTTCAGTTCCACAGAGTTGCCGACCACGCAGTCTGCCCCTACCAGCGCACTGCCGCGGATGAACGCGCAATGCCGCACTTCCGTCCGCGCGCCGATGATGCAGGGCGCACCCAGATACGCCGTCGGCGCAACCGTCGCGGTTTTGTGCACCCAGACGTGTTCGCTGACTTCGGTGTATTCCGCCGGGTCAAGCGCCGCGCCGATGCGCAGGATTTCCGCCTTGATGCCCACAAGCGCCTCCCACGGATAGGTAAACTGCCGCAGGTAATCCGCCGCCAATGTGTGGTTAAGGTCGTAAAGCTGTTCGATTGTCAGCATAATTTGCCTCCTATTTATTATGTTGATTGCTTTTTCGCCCTGCGCCGCCGAATCAGCCAGAGCATGAACATCGCCAGCAGCAGCCCCGCCAACGCGCCCGATGAATCCAGCAGCACATCCTGCCACTTGCCCGTGCGCCCGGCAACGAAAAGCTGATGGATTTCGTCCGTCGCGGCATAGAGCGTACATCCCGCCCATGACAGCCAGTGCCAGCGGGCGCAGTAGCTGTCCAGCAGCAGCGTCAGCAGCAGTCCCAAGAGCGTGTACTCCAAGAAATGCGCCGTTTTCCGCACGGCAAAATCCACCTGTGCATACAGCTTCCAGTACGCCTGCCCCGTCAGTCCCTGCCGCTGCGCCAGAGAATCCGTAATTGGGCGGGCAATTTTACCGCTGATGCTGCCAGACTGCACGCCTTCCTGCGCCGAGAAACCGAACATCATCAGCAGCAGAGACAGCGTAATCAGCCAGAGGATGGCACGATAAAGGTGTATTTTCCAGTTCAAGTTTGCTTTCCTTTCCTGCGGCGAAAGTAACGCCGTGTTTGTTTATTTCGCGCTCCACCCCGTCAATTCCTGCCGTGTTGCATGGATTTCACGAAAAAAGGGCTGCCCGTTGCAGACAGTCCTTTTGTTGGATTATTTCACGCGCTCGCAGTACACCGCCACGCGTTTTGTACCGCTGAGGGTGCAGGTCACAAGCGTCAGGTCATAGTCGGAATGGGCAATTTCGTTCGCATCGTTGGGCGAAATCGTGTTTTTCTCCCGCACAACGTAGCGGAAAACGTTATTCTCCATGTCCGTGAAGGTAATGGTTGCGTCCAGCGCCAAGCTGCTCAGCTTGCCAAAGTGGTAGGTGTGCGCAATAATAGCGAGGTTGCCCGCGTAGGCGCTGCCGGAATAGCGGCACGGCGACACGCTCAGGTTCTCGTACGACCAGTTGCGCTGCACCGGCACTTTCAGCCCCAGCGACGGAATGGACAGCGTGCCGATGTACTCATGCCCATTGACCTTCTCGCCCGGCATTTCGATTCCCGGCACGCGCTCGTAGAGCTTGCCCGTCGGCGCGGGCGTGGGTGTCGACGTGGGTTCGGGGGATGGTGTCGGTTCAGGCGTTTCGGTCGGTTCGGTTGATTCCGTCGGCATGGGCGTTTCGGTGATTTCCGGCGTGCTCGTCGGATTTGATGTCTGCGCGGCATCCGGCGTGCTCGTCGGCTTCGGTGGATTCGTTGCAGTCCCTGCCGTCGGCGTATTTGTCGGCTTCGGTGGATTCGTTGCAGTCCCTGCCGTCGGCGTATTTGTCGGCTTCGGTGGATTCGTTGCAGTCCCTGCCGTCGGCGCGTTTGTCGGCTTCGGCGGGTTCGTTGCAGTCCCTGCCGTTGGCGCGTTTGTCGGCTTCGGTGGATTCGTCGCAGTCCCCGCCGTCGGCGCGTTTGTCGGCTTCGGCGGATTCGTCGCAGGATTCGCCGTTGGCGCGCTCGTCGGCTTCGGCGGATTCGTCGCAGTTCCTGTCGTCGGCGCGTTTGTCGGCTTCGGCGGATTCGTCGCAGTCCCTGCCGTCGGCGCGCTCGTCGGTTTCGGCGGATTCGTCGCCGTCCCTGCCGTCGGCGCGCTCGTCGGTTTCGGCGGATTCGTCGCAGGATTCGCCGTTGCGGGCGCATCCGTCACAGGGGTGTTCGTGGCGGTTACGTCATCACGTGGAATGTCGGTCGTCAGTGCGTCAGTTACGGAGGGCGTGGATACTGCCAGGGCATCCGTCGCAGTGGCATTTGCCGTTGGCGCGTCGGTTATCGGCGCATCCGTCGCGGGTGTGTCTGTCGGCATCATCGTCGCGGTGACTACGGGCGGTGCAGCGGTTTGCTGCGATTCCATCTGCCGCTGAATGCGAATCTGCTCCAGCGCCATCAGCGCATCATCCGACTCCTGCTGCGCGCGGCTGGCATCCCACTGGTTGTAGCCCACCAGCGCCAGTGCCGCCAAAATCAGCAGCAGCCCCAGCGTCATCAGCAAATTGCCCTTACGGTTCTTCATGCTCTTGGCTCCATTTCCGGTGCAGAATCCAGCCAATGACGAACAGAATCATGCCCGCACCCGCCAGAATCGGCACCGGCCACCACAGCTGCCCTGTTTCGGGAATCGGAGCGGTCGGGGTCGGCGTGACCGTGCGGCGATTGGTAATCACATACACGCCGTTTTCGATGGAATATTCCGGCTCGTAGTACACGTCAGCCCCCAGAATCTCGTTGAGGGTGTACACATGGTCAGCCGGCAAATCCTTGAAGATATGATGCCAGTTGTTTTCGCTGTTCAGAATCACCGTGTCGATATGCTGACCGTCCTGCATCAGATGAATTTCAATCTGCACAGGGCGATATGTGCCGCGGTTGTCGTCGTCCCACACCTTGACACACTCAAGGTCAATCAGCGCGGGCGAGCGCTCCAGCTTGATGGTGGAGAGGACATCGTACTGCCACTCGTCGTCCACATTGCGCGTCGGCACAGAGGTCAGGAAGGATTGGAAGCTGTACGCCCAGCCGCCGATGATAACCGGCGTGCCGGAAACAAGGTACAGACCGGGGTTCAGACCCGTAAATGTTACTCTGCCGTTTTCGTCCGTCGTGCCGGTGAAATCAGGCGTTTCGGACGCGGTGAGGGCTTTCATCGCTTCGGACGCGGCTGCCCAGTCCGCCGCATTCTTCAGCGCGTTAATGTCGATATTCAGGGTGCTGTACGGGCTGCGCAGGGCGAACCGAGCGTCCGCATCCATGTCCGCCACCTGATACAGCTGGAAGGTCACGCCGGGCAGGTGCGCATCATCCTCGTTGTCATCCGCCTGAATGGCGAACGTCAAGGGGTGCGTCAAATCCACCCGTTCAAAGGCAAGCGCGCAGGGCGCAAGCAGAAGGCAGCACAATGCTGTCAGCAGGACAAGCGCCAGCAGGCGCGAGGGTTTGCGGCTCATCACGACCGCTCAGCTCCTTTCCGCTTCTTGTGTTTCGGGCTGGTCGTTGCCAGCATGAGAATGAGGAGAAACAGCAGCATCGGCGCGGCGACAATCGGCGCGACGATGTAGGGGTCAATCACGAGTGCGTCCGCGGAGATGCGCACGGATAGCTGCGCAAGCGATGTTTCGACCCGGTGTCCGCGGACAAGCAGCCGGTGCGAGTTAATGCCGTAGGGCGTGCAGGTGACGAGCGTGCACAAATCCATGCCGTCATAGATTTGCAGTGCGCTGACGTCATGCGGCTCGACAATGAGAATCTGGTCGATTTCATAGGTCAGCACCTTGTCCAGCACGCGGAGGGTGAAGGTATCGCCGTAGGTGAGCTGGTCAAGGTTGGTAAAGAGCTTGGCGGAGGGCAGCCCTCGATGCGCCGAGAAGGCGGAATGCGTCCCCGGTTCGCCGGTCGGCAGGCTTGTGCCCTCAATGTGACCGACGGCGACCTGAAGCACGTTGGCGTTCGTCGAGTGATACAGCGGCAGCGTCACGGCAATCTGCGGAATCTCAATCACCCCGATGATGCCCGAACCGCCGACATTCATCACCGCGTCGTACTCCTCGCGCTCCTCGTCGGTCATAATCAAGCGATCAACGGTGGACTGTGCGCGGAGTTTTTCGTTATAAGCGTTTGCCGCCGCCCAATCCGCCTCGTAATCCTTCTTGGACTCCTGCTCCACCACCGTGTTGTAGGTGGCTACGGCACGCGACTGGTGGAAGGAATTGTAGAAATCCGACACGGACGGGTACAGAAGGAGCGCCAGACCCACAAACAGCACCACAAACAGCAAAATGGTTGTCATATTGCGCTTCATGAGCCGCCTCCTTTCTGCAAACATGCTTCATTTTCCCATTTGGGAATGCCGGGCGGCGGCATTGCGCGCACCGCCCGGCAGGGGTTTCATCAGAACATGGGGATGTTCAACGAATTGCGGGAGAGAAATCAGATTTCGTCCGCTTCGGCCTTGCGGCGAACGATGAGGATGAGCGCCGCGCCCACGAACATCATGCCGCCCAGCACGTAGAAGATGGTCGTGCCGATGCCGCCGGTCTCAGGCAGGGTCGCACCGGACTTGTTGACGAGCTTGTTGTTCATCGTAGAAGCCGCCGTGAGTTCCATGGATGCACTTGCACCGCCAGCAGCTTCCTTGTGGTCTGCCGAAATCGTGATGGTGACAGGATCCAGCGGATTATAGGTAGCAGGAACCGTGGTTTCCTTCAGCGTGTACGTGCCGTGATCCAGACCGATGATGTTGAACGTACCATTGGCTTCCGTAATCATTTCATTGTTTGCGACATCCGTATAGGTATCATTCGGCTTCGTGGTGCCTGCGACAACGTAATTGCCATCGGCATCCTTCCACAGCGGAACAACACGATCATTTTGGTCATAAAGCGTGAAGCCAGCGCCAGGCAGTTCGTTGCCTGCTTCAGCCGTGTTCGCATACTTCGTGTTGTTCACAACATAGGTGAAGAGCCACACATGGTCTTCCGGCGTTTTGCCCATGCCATCAGCATTGGGGTTGTTGGAGTATTCCAAATCGACGCTGTTCTTGTTGTCCGTGCTGGTTGCGCTCGCGTTGAAGACCTGCGCTTCTTCGTTCAGATACGCCGTGTAAACAACCTCAACCGTAATCTTGTCCGTAACAAGGATGCTGGTGTTTTCTCTCATCACCTTCTTCAGGTCTTCGATTGTGAGCGTCCAAGACGGCTTATCCTGATTTTCACCAACCTTGCCTGCGCCCTTCTGACCAGGCGTTGCAGTGCAAACATAATCGGTAGCTTTCAGTGCGATGCCGTTCACCTTCACAGAATCAATCTGAACAAAGGTAATGCCCTTGGACATGGTGTCGTTGAAGACCAGCTTGTACGTCGGATAGTCATTATAATCCGCATTGACCGGAATGGTTGCGACCAGACGGAACTTGAAGTTTTCAAACAGCGCGTGGTCGGCACTCTCGCCCCAGCCTTCCGGATTCACTTCTCCGCCGTTCTTTTCGGCATCAGCAACTTCGTCCTGTACCTGCTTGTCCACAGAGGGCTTTTCAGACTTTGCAGTCGCAACGATGTCCTGATCCAGCACCTTTACAATCAGCAGCGTGGCAGCGCCGTCCTTGCCTTCCAGCTTTGCCTGATTGTCCCGCACAAGGTAATAGCCAGGGGTCAGTTTCTTGCTCTTGCCGGGGGCTGCTTTGGTGGAAGAGAACTTATCAACCGGAGTGGAGTCAGCATACCAATACTTCGTGATTTCAGCCAGCTTTTCCTGATTCGTGCCCGAAACAGTTTTCAGAGCCTCCAGAACAGCGTCCGGCACAGGATCACCAGTCCTGACCGCAGCAGTGTCGTTCTTGGCGTTTGTGCCCCACTTGACGCTCGTCAGCACTTTTTCACCTGCATTTGTCTCAACATCAGCAGTGAAAATCTGGTACACTTCGTATTCGTGTGTCACATCGTCCTTCGGATTTACCTGAATCGTAAAGCCGGTAGCAGTCGGCGTAGTGCCTTCCGCGCCCGTAGACGGATTTTCCACTTCCGTTGCGCCTGCGACAGTGACCATGCTCAGCACGAGCATCATGGCCAGCAGAATTGCCCAAAACTTTTTCATGGTTTTTCTCCTTTTCGTTGTCGTTTTTCATTCATTGGGAAACATTTTTCGGGGATTACCGGGGTTGCCTACGTCGGGAGGTCTCCTGACGTATAGCTGCTATGCTTTTTTCATTCCTCCTCCCGTCGTTTTTTTCCCCATGTTTATACAAGGGCTTTCGCCCGCGTATACGGATTGAGAATCCCCCCGGAAGGGGGCTGCCGACTGCTCAGCAGCCTTCCCTCCGGCGTTTGATTTCCTGCCCCAGCAGCAGAGCCGCCGCCGCCATCAGCAGCAGACCGCCCAGCGTGAACGGCAGTGTACCGATGCCGCCCGTCTCGGGCAGCGTGTAGGTAATGGGTGTGTTCGTAATCTGGAAGACGCGGTTTTCGCTGTTCGCGGGAATCGGCGCGGTGTTCGTGGCGTTCGGGTCGTCCGTCACCAGCTGCCAGCCGCTGCCCACCGGGGTCTTCTCGACGACGTAGTAGCGGTAGATGTTGCCACCCGCGTCATACGCCGGGAGATTGTACCACTTGTAGCCCCACCAGATGTTCTTGCTGCCTTCCGGCGCGGTGTATTCAACTACTTCGCCAAACTGCCAGCCATCCAGATTCTTCGCGACGACCTTCCCCGCTTCCGCGTCCCAGCCAAGGGTAACGGTCGCGATGATCTTGTCGCCGTCCGCCGCCGCTTCCGCGGTGGTCTGCTTGAGCGTCAGCGTGATGTCCGGGAGGTTCGCGGGATTCAGCGTGAACTGATTGTCCAGCGACGTCCAGACCTTGCGGGCGCTGACGTCGGTCAGGGTGTTGGTGACGGTGAGTGTCTTGACGTTCAGGTTGATTTCCGGCCGTTCGCCGTTCGTCGGGGCAGAAGCTGAATGGACTTCGTTGCCTTCCGCGTCCACTTCCCTGACGTAGTAGTACCATTCGCCGCTTGCGCCTGTATCCTTGTCGAACCAGTAGCGCGGCAGGCGTGTCAGCGTCAGCGTTGCGGCGTCGGTCGGCGTATTCGTGCCGACCGTCAGCTTCACGGTGCCGTCCGGCAAGATCGTCGCGTCCATGTTCGCTTCCAGCGCGCCCAGCAAGGGCGTGTAGCGTTCGTGTTGGGGAAGACCAGCGCCGTCACGCTTTTCGCGCCAGATTTGCAGGTACACGACGGTATTGCGGACATTCAGCGGCAGTTCGCTTTCGCTGCCTGCGGGGAAATACGCCTGCTTGAACTGTTTGGTGATTTTCAGCTTCGTCGGCGTGTTGGTAATTGTGCCGATTTCGTTGAAGCCCAGCTCCAGCTTGCCGTCCGGCAGGTTGTTCAGGTAGCCCGCCAGCTCCACTTCGCGGATGATGAAGGACGCACTGTTGTAGCCCGGCAGATTCCGGATGGTCACGCGCCACGGTTCATCCGCCTTCGCCAGCCCCGACACATGCAGGTAGGGCGCGCCGTTAATCTGCACCAGCTCCGCCGTGAGCGAACTCGGCGTGCAGATAACGTCCTTCAGGCTGAAGTAGCTCTTTTCCAGCAGGTTTTCCGTTTTCCACTGCGTGGAGTAGACTTCCTGATACTTCATCATGACTTCAAGGTAGATGTCCTGCATCATGCCCTCTTCGCCGAACGTGTCCGCGTCCGCCCATTGCTTGACAATGCTGATGCTCTTGGGCACGTTGGTGATGGTCACGTTGTTTTCCGTCGTATCCTTGAAGGTGATGTAGAGAATCGAGCCGACGAGTTCGCTTTCATCCGCCGTCATCACCGGCGTGTAGCGGTCCAGCGTGCCGTTGCCGACGCTCGTGTTTTCGAAGATGTAATAGCGGTACTTGCGCAGGCTGCCGTCGGGATTGAGGGGCGTGTCGTACAACGGCAGGTTGTCGATGGTCAGCTTCCAGCCGTTTTCCGCCGACAGGACGTAATTCTGCTGGAAGGGGTCATTGCACCAGTTGTAGTGCACCACGCCGTCCGAATCCGTCCAGTTTTCGCCCCAGACGTTGCGGAGGAGCGAAATCGACACCTGCTTGATGTCCAGCGGGTTCTGTGCGCCGTCGTACTCCACTTCTTCCGCCCACTGCTTCACAATGTTGAGCTTGCCGGTCTGCACGTTGGTGATGGTCGCGCTTGCGTCCGCGATGGTGACTAAGAAGCTTCCTTCCATTTGTGACGAAGAGGCTTTGAACGCATCCTTTGCCTTGATTGGCTCGCCAGCCGAATTGAGTTCAAGGACGTCGCCCACTTCTTTCGGCCAGTTCGCCGAGAAGGTGTAACTGGGGAGCGTACCGCTCACAGGGTCTTCCATCAGCTCATAGGTGTAAACATGCGCCGTGTGAATAGAGCCGTCCGGATTATACTCAACATAGTACGCTTGCAGCGGTTGCGTTGTTGTCCAGTTTCCATTCGCATCCGGCATTATTTCAACGGTACTCGGATTGGGGTCGTAAGTTATCCACCCTTTTGTTTTATCCCATGAATGCGTTGTCTCAGTCAAGTTGAGCGTAACCTTTTCCGGCTTCTTAGTGACGTTGACCCACTCTTTCGTCAAATTGAGGTTGAGATTTCCCACTTCATACCCCGGCAGGTTCTTCGCGTGGATGTTCGCCGTTCCGCCGTCCGCAGGCTGGTTCACCGCACCGGTTGTTTTCTTGACAAGCGTAGCGTCGCCTGTGTAGCTCACCTGATACAGATACGGGTTCAGCGCAGCATTAAGCGTTTCGTACCCTTCTACGATGTAGTAGTAGTACGGCTTCTTCACCGCTTCGCCGTTCTCATTCACCGTGAAGTAGTACTTCGGCAGGTTGTTGAACTCCCAGACCGGTTCTTCGCCGCCCTCCGTCCAGTTTTTCGTGACGTAGGTGTACTGCTGATCATCCGTCTTGATGGGCTTGTCATTTCTGTCAAAGGTGAGCCGCCTCTTCGCCTGAATCAAGCAGAACGTCAGCTCATCCCTGTCGCGGAAGCGCGCCCAAGTCTTGTCCACCTTGACGTTGAACCGCTCGACGTAGTAGTTCTTTTCGGTCACTTCCGGGAGCGTGTCCGTCAGCGGCTGGCGATAAATCTCCTTGATGTCGGTCAGCGTCTCGTCTGTGAAGTAGTCACCCGGCTGCTGCGGGAAGCCCGCAGGCAGATGCTGCGTGCCGAAGTAGCCGTCAATCGCCGCTTCCGACACCTCGTAGGTGTACGCCCACGCGGATTTCACCGTGCCGTCGGCGTTGTATTGCGCATAAACCGACTGCGTTTCGTTCCAGTCTGCCCAAAGCGCCGTATACGTTGCTGTGGTGTCCAGCTCGATTGTCTTTGCGGTGGGCGTTTCCGCTGTCCAGCCCGTATCCGGGGCATAGACATGGCGGGTGCGCGTCACGGTAATCTTCGCCTTCGTGCCTTCCGGCGTGGGCTTGTCCGCAGGATTGCCGGAAGCATCCAGCCACTGCTTCGCCACGTTGAAGCGGTACAGACCTTCCTTCTCGCTCGTCAGCTTGTTGTTCGTCACGGTGACGGTGGTGCTGGTGTTCGCATCGCCCTCCGTCGTCACGAAACCGTCCGCCGGGCTATAGCTGACGCTGAACGGGAGGGTGGCTTCGTTTTGGTACTTGACCTCCTCCACCTTGTAGCGGTAGCTTTGCCTGATGGGCTGATTCTGCTCGTCGAAGCCCGTCACAGCGTACTTCGGGAAAGTGCCGAACACGACCTTGCTTGTGTTCAGGCTGCTGATGCTCATGACCCTCGTGACCGCTTGGAAGCTGTCGTCCGCGACCCACGCGCCGTTCTCCTGCTTTTCGCGGGTCAGGCGGAAGGTCAGCGTATCCTGCATGTTTTCAGGCTTCGCGCCTTCACCCCAGCGCTTCTCGGCTTCGATGGTCAGCTTCGCGATCTCGTAGTTCCGCAGCGTCGCCGTGCCGCGTGCGTTCTGCGTGTCCGCCTTCGGATTGGCGGGATTCCCGTCCGTGAAGTACTCGCTCGGGTGCTGCGGGAGACCGCTGTATGCCAGCTGGCAGTAGAAGCCGCTCGGCACGTTCAGTTCCCGGAGGCTGTAGGTGTAGGCGCGGGCGTTTTGGACAACGCCGTTTTCCATGGCGACCGTGTAGGTTTCCAGCCCCTCGAACTTGGTGCTCCATTTGTTCGCTTCTGCCAGCGTAACCGTGTCGCGGCGTTCCGTGCTGCCCTTCGTCCACGCGCCGTTGACGTAATCCCAGCGCGTCTTGTAGAGCGCGACCTGTACGCCGCCGAATTCCTCGGTAATCGTGTGCTTTGTGCCATCCGGCGCGTACCATTCCTTGGACAAGTCGATGCTGATTTCGCCGTACTTGTCCTCCGGACGGTAGACGTTGGTCAGCGTCGCCGTGACCGTGCCGGTGGTTTTGCTGGCGTTCGGGTCGATGGTGTAGGTGATGCCGGATGTGGTGTAGCTCGGCACTTTGCCCTCGACGATGTAGTAAATGTAGTAGAGCTTGTTGCCGTTCGCGTCCGCGCCGGTGGATTCCAGCTGCGACCACTGGGTGTGCCAGCCGTTCGCTGCCGTCAGCGTAGCCTCGCGACCGCCGTAAGCGTCGTCCGGGTGCTGGCGAATTTTTGCCCACTGCGCGTCGGTGAACTGCGTGACCTGCGTCGGCACTTCGTCAACCGGTGTGCCTTCCGGGGTCATCGTGATGCTCACGTTGTTATAGTAGCGACCGTCCTGCCATTTTCCTTCCCAGTTTTTCCACTGCAAGCAGAAAATCACTTTTTTCTGATGCGTCATCTTGGTGGTGTAAACGAACTGTTTTCTCGACGTATCTTGCGGTTCCAAGACCACTTCTTTTCCGTCTACGCGAGCCACAATACGCGCAGCGTTGTCAAGTGCGCCATCAAGCAGGTTCAGCGTTACCGTAACGTCCTGATTCTCCGGGAACTGCTGCGCAACCTTCGTGCTATTGTTGACCATTTCCGCAGACAGGATGCATTGCGGATTCTGCGTTGCATCCGTGTTCAGCACGTCGGTATACTGCTCCTGCGTCAGCGCATAGCGGCGAAGCATCACGAGGACGCTGGCAGGGCGCGCATTCTCATGGGCGTCGTCGCCAGCCCAGTTCTTCTGCACCTCCATGTCGTGGCGGTCCTTGCTGTTCTTCACCTGAATGTTGATGCTCGCAGAGCCGTTGACGGTGTGCGGGCCATCCACCACGCCTTTGATGCCGGAAGCAGTCATGAGCTCCTGCAGCCGACTCTTCGAAATCGTGCCGAAGTTGCCATTGTTGAGACCGTCCGGGTATCTCTCCGGGTGTTCTTCGGTATCGTCCGCTCGCGGAACGATGTGGAAGACGACCAGCGGGCGATCCTCCAGCACGAGGTGGTACGGCTCGACTGCCTTCGTTTCCGCCAGCATGTACGCGACGTTCGGGTCGAGCGGACGCTCGTTCAGCTTCTCCGAATTGTATTGGTAAGTAATCATACCGCTTTGATCCGTGTAGACCTTACCATTTTCGCCGCCAACCGCCTCGAACTTGTTGGTTGCCGTGTTCCATGCGTAGAGGGTGAACTCCGTCCCCGGCAGCAGCAGCGAGGTGTTCGCGCTGTCCACCTTGCGGATGACCAGATTGTTGTGGATGTAGCCGCCGCCCTGACTGAAGTAGTCGTTATTGCTGTTGTTCAGTTCGGTACTTGAGCTGTCTTTTCCTTCAAGGTTTGCGTGGTTTCTCAACGCCGGACTGATGCCCTTGTGGTTCACGTCGTTGAAGTTGTACTCGTTCGTCACCTCAGGCGGCAGCAGAATGTTCTCCTGCGCCGTGTATTCCAGAATCAGCGCCTTGCCGTCCGGAACGGTGACGGTTATGTTCAGGTAACGTTGAGTGGGAACCGTTCCTTTTACCTTCTCATTGTAATTGTAGTTGGAATTACTGTTGATGTTTTCCGTTTCCGTGAACTCCATCTTCCAGAGATACTTCTCTATCTCTGCGCCGCGCAGCAGATGCCCCTTGCCGCTTTCATCAACGTCCAGAATCGGATTGCCGTTTTCATCCTTCAACGCCTCATAGAGCCTGAAGGAGCCTTCATCCAACGTCACATTGCGCAGATAAGGATACACGCCAGCCAATCCAAGAACGTCATAGGTCAGCGTATCCGTCAGCTTGAGCGTGCTGGATGCCGGATTCAGCTTCGCGCCTGCCTGGTTGATGTCGATGGTGTAGGTGATTCGCGCCTGCTGGTCGCCGCCCTTGACGCTGTAGCCCTTCTGGACGTTCACCGCCTCGACCGTCTCTTCCTCGTAGGTCAGCTCGGTCTTCTGCTCCTTGTGATAGAGCGCCGCGTCGTAACTCACGTCCAGCTGGTTGTTCAGCACGCCCAGCGCCAGCTTGCCGTTCACCGCGGTTGCCAGGAAGTCGTCGGCAATCTTGCAGTGAACCTTGACGGTCATATCCGCCTTGCCGTTGAGGACCGTTTCCGGACCGCCGGTATTCTCATTCGGCTTCATGGAGATGTTGATTCTCTGCTGCTGCTGTGCGCCTTCGCCCACCGTCGTCAAATCAGCCTTGATGGAAATGCGCTGCTCGCCCCACTCGTTGCTGACCTCATAGCCATCCGGAATCGTACCGGCATTGTCCAGCTTCTTATTGACAACGGTCATCTTCGTGCTGTCCGTTTCGCTAAGAATCAGCCTCGAGCCGCCGTATTCGATGTAATCCACCACAATGTGCGGCGGGAGCGTTTCGGTCAGGGTGATTTCGTCGTGCGCCACGCCATCATTGCGCAGGAGGATGGTCCAGTACAGCTCGTTCTCATGGATGATCTGTCCGTTCAAATCGCCAACGCCATGGTTGCCGAACTTCTTCTCCACCAGGTCATTCGGGGCAGCCTTGTACCACGCGTCTCCGTTTTTGCCCGCGTTAACAGCCGTGTTCTTGAAGTCAACCCCGCTCGTGCGGGACTCTTCCAAATAGATGGTCGTCTGATACGGGAGCATAACGCTTGTCGTCGCGTTCACATCCGTATTGGCGTCGTTCAGCACAACGCCTTCGCCCGTCGTTTCAAACCGGAAACCATAGTAGTAGCCTTCCGTCAGCGTCGTTTCCGCAGACACCACCATCGTGCCTTCATTTTTGCCCTGACTGTCGCAGGTCAGCAGCGTAATGGTGTACGGCACATTCTGCGCATCATGCTTTTTCACAACATCGAGGTCTTTGATGGCGTTGAGCAATGTCTGCGCCTGAGCCGCCGTCATGTAGTGCTGCATGATTTCTATTCCGTTTTTCCATTCCACCTTCTTGTCAAGCGTATCGCCAAAGTTCAGCTTATACTGAACATCCTTCGTCGCCGGGAAGGTGTACGTCGCGTTCCACGCTACCGGATACAGACCATCGGTGTATTCGCCGTTCTTCGTCGGATCCGCCGGCATACTCGCGTCAACCGACTTCACCACATTGTAACGCTTATCCTGCCCTACATTCGCGGTGCTTGTCTTTTGTTCGCCGTCGAATTCCGCCGTGTTTGTAATCTGTTGATCCTGCGCGGTTGCTTCCACCGGCGTTTTGTATTGGATTACGATCTTAGCGGTGGTGTCCTTGAATTTCAGCTGCGGTTTGCCATCCGCGCCGCTTTCCACGGTGAAGTAATCCGTGTAGTTTTCAGCGGTGATAGGCGCGTTATTCGCCGTGATTTGCGACACATAGCCCTTGCCGTCCGTCTTCGAAAACAGCAGACTGCCGTTTTCGTCCACAAGCTGGTCGAACATCGTGTCCGTCAGCGTCTTGTCCTTGATGTTGAAACGGTTTTCGTTGACGGTGAGCGTCCACTGAATGCAACCCTCATTGCTGTTGTACCCGCTGCTCTTTTGCAGCTTTCTAATCTGAACGTCAGTAGGGTTGCTGTTAGAGGAATCCTGGGAATGATCCCACTTTCCGCCACTCTGCGCAGTGAAAGTATTTGTCAGCTGATCGTATTCACCGGTCATTCCGTCCTTGTCGAACGTGTATTCATACTTAATTTCGTATGTTTCATTTGCCGAAAGCGGCGGCAGCACATAGTCCGTCGTCATGGTATAGACCTTGCCGCTTTCGTCCGTCGTGTTCGCATAAACGTAGTGAATGTGCGTTCCCGTCGTACCGCAGGCGCATGTACCGTCCGTCTTGATTTCTGTCGAAGCAGAGTCAACAGCCGGCACCTGACTCCAGTTAGAGTGTACTTTAACCTCCGTGACGGTCATGTTTGTCAGGGCCATTTGCTTATTCACAGCCGTCATGACGTCTTGAGCAGTCGCGTTCTTGCCGTTCGTGCCCTTTGTGGATTCAATTTTGACGGTATACTCAATCGTTCCTTTTTCCCAGTTGACATTAGCCCCGCTTTTCCAAGTTCTCAAATCGCTGAGGAGGGAGTTGTTGCCCCTGTCGATGTCCTCCCACTTCACGGTAGTCGATGCGCCACCGAACTTGATGGTCAGGTCGTCGTTGCCCAGATTCTCAACATCGTCCTTGCGGATTTCGGCGCTCATCTTCATGGTGCCGGTGCGGTCGTCATGGCTGGGGTTGTTCCGGACAAAGTCCATATACTCGTCGGTGAACCACATTTCAACTTGTTTCGTTGCGGGATTATACTGGAACTTAAACGCCGGCTTTTCATTGCTGAATTTGGCGTCCGTGCCCGACCAGACAGAAGTGCTGTCCGTTTTGATATGCGTATTCTCTGCCGGAATAATAATCTTGTTGCCTTCGCCATGGCGCAGAATAGCTTCATCCGAAATCTTGAAGTCCGCCGCGAAGCTATAGTTGTACGCATTGGCATTTTCCGGAAGTATGATGTTCGATACCGTAATATTGGTAATCTGCATGCCGCTCTCGCTGACGGCAGGCGGTTCGTTCGCCATCATCAGGAAGCCCGGGTCGAGTCCAAACGACGGCATCACCATGTCGTCCGGCTTCGCGGCATTAGCGTCCATCGACGGAATCACCGTAAGCGCAGGTGTCGGGGACGGCTCGTCCATCGGGGCAGCCGTTTCGGCGGCGTTTTCCGTCGGCGCGGGCGTTACAGACGGCGCAAGCGTCGGTTCTTCCGTAGGCGCAGGCGTTGCTGTGGGCGCTTCCGTGGGCGTTGACGTTGCTTCGGGGGCTGCCGTCGGCTCAGCCGTCACTTCAGGGGCTGCCGTCGGCTCAGCTGTCACTTCGGGGGCTGCCGTCGGCTCATCCGTCACTTCGGGGGCTGCCGTCGGCTCAGCCGTCACTTCGGGCGCTGCCGTCGGCTCAGCTGTTGCTTCGGGGGCTTCCGTCGGCTCAGCCGTCACTTCGGGGGCTGCCGTCGGCTCAGCCGTCACTTCGGGGGCTGCCGTCGGCTCAGCCGTCACTTCGGGGGCTGCCGTCGGCTCAACTGTCGCTTCGGGAGCTGCCGTCGGCTCAACTGTCGCTTCGGGAGCTGCCGTCGGCTCAGCTGTCGCTTCGGGGGCTGCCGTCGCATCGGGGTTCGGGGTCGGGTCATAGTAGCAATCCGCCGTGTGCGTGTGCTCTTCTTTGCCGCAGATATAGTGGCGTTCGTAGCAGTCCGCCGTGTGATGATGGCCAGAATCCTCCGCCGTCACCGTCACAATGCATTCATTTGTATGCTGATGCCGCAGCACCTGAATGTAGCCGCAAGTGTAGTAGCCGGTTTTCGCATCGACGCAGGACGCGGAATGCGTGTGCACTTTCGCCGGGTCGGGATAGAGCTTGCATTTCAGTTCGCCGCGCACCATCTCGTAGCAGGAATCATCATGCGTGTGTGCGCCTTCGCCCTCAAACAGACCGCAAGTCGGTTCTTCCGTCGTCGGATAGCAGGCATCCGTGTGGTGATGTGCGCCCTCGCCTTCCGTCAGGCCGCAGGTGTACGTCCGGGTCACTTCGTAGCAGCTGTCATCATGGACATGCGGCATGTCGGAGTTCGTCGCAACGTCCTCGGTGCAAATCAGCGTGCGCGTTTCCGTCACGCAATCCGCCGTGTGCTGGTGCCCTTCGCTCTCAAGCAGACCGCAAGTCGGTTCTTTCGCCCGATAGCACGCATCCGTGTGGATGTGCCCCTCGCTTTCCGTCAGCGTGCAGGTCAGCTGTTTCTCCCAATTGTAGCAGGCATCCGTGTGCTTGTGCATCGGATGCTCCTCCAGCGTGCAGATAAGAACGCCGTTGCTGTCGTAGCACTTCTCGTCATGCTCGTGGATGTAGCCATCCCAGTAGCCGCAGCTGAGTTCGCCCTGCGCATTGTAGCAATCGGAGGAATGGTGATGCGGCTCAAAGCTGCATCGCATAATATCGGTAAAGACTGTCTCCGCCTCGCGCTCGGAAATCAGGCAGGTCAGCTCGTCCACATAGCAGTCCGCCGTGTGGGTATGCTCCTCCAGCCCGCAGTACGTTTCCGCCGCCATCGTCAGACCCGGCATCATCAGCACATAAGACGTGCAGATGGCGACAACGAGTGCCAGCGCCGTGACCGTCTTGAGCAGACGTATCCGGCGCTTCCGCTGCGCAACGTATTTTTCTGCTAATTCCATGAGTTTGCGGTTCATGTCAGCATCCTCCGATTCTGGAACCTGTGTTCCTCTTCTTGTTGTATTGCACTTACGTTATTGCAGGAATCCAAAGCGGTTCAGCGGCCAAATGCGGAGCGTTACGCGCCCCATAATCTGCTCTTCGGACACTGGGCCAACCAGTGTGCTTCGGCTGTCGCGCGAGGTGGAGCGGTGATCACCCAGAACAAAATACCGTCCGTCCGGCACCTGGTACGGCAGCGTGATGGAGCAGTCGCCCAGCGCGCGATCGGTGATGTACGGCTCATCAAGCAGTTCGCCATTGATGTAGACGTTGCCGCTTCCGTCGATGTTGACCCACTCGCCCGGCAGGCCGATAACGCGCTTAATCAGCACCTTATTGTTGTAGTAAAAAGCGATAATATCGCCGCGCTGCGGATTTGACCCGCGCACGACCATTGTGATTTCGCCCTGCCCGACCACTGGCGTCATTGACGTGCCGGTGATTTGCAGGATGGGCATGACCATGGTTGCAATCAGCACCGCGACCGCCGCCACCACCAGCAGCGTATAGAGCGTGCTGCGCAGGGCGCGGTTGTAGCTGTGCTTGCGCTTTTCATGCTTCAGTTCCGTTTCCAATTGTGCGGATGTGGGGTTCATTTCCCGCAGCAGGTGGGCGCGTTCCGCCGCTTCCTGCGTGTCGTTAAGCAATTGTTTGCCCGTTTTCTGCTGATTCTTGTCTTCTGACACCTGCGCGCCCTCCCTTCTGCCATGTTTCTTTACTGCTGATTGGCGGCTTTCTTTGCGCGCGCGAGGATTTCCTGCGCTTGGCTTTCTGCCGCGCTGATTTTCTCCTGGCAAAGCCGCTCGACGTTCTGCTGATACTGTTCCGCGGCCTTCTGCGCCGCCTCAAACACGCCGTTTAACTTCAGCGATGCCTCCGCAATCGAGCCGCACGTTTCCAGCTGCAGCTGCTGACTTTGCAGCGCCGCTTCTGCCGCATTCAGCCGCTGCTCCAGTGCTTCAAATTCCCGTGCCTGTTCCAGCAGCAGTTCCAGCAGCTCTGCGCGTCCCAGCTTCCGCAGTTCCTTCTCTGTCACAGTTCACGTCTCCTTCACATGTAACTCATTTATTGTTTCTCGATATGTAATTCGCCAGATTTCCGGCAAATCACCGTTCGAGTTCTTACATGGTTTATAATACCATCAAATCTGCAACTGTCAAGTCGGAAAAATAACATTTATTATGCTCATCTGGTGCATTTTTGTGTGTTTTGCCATACTTTCGTGCGGCAATTTTGTCATTTCCACCTGTTAACGGCTTGTTAGTTTCCTGAGTATTGTTATTTGCATGTTAAAACTATCGTAATAGGAATATTCTTTTGTCTGTTGCTTTCCTCAATTTTTCGTAATTTTCGTTCAGTGTACGCAAATCTTCGACCGGTTTTTCTTTGTTTCCACGCCATTCGTTCGTCTTTTTCAATGTAACATTCCAAACTTGGTAAACAGAAAACAGCAAAATATTGTTGATTCACAAAAAAAAGCAGGAGCAACCCGCAAATCGTGCTGCTCCTGCCAAATATTCTGTTACCCATTCGGGTTTGCGCTGTCGTCATCCTGGCGATACTGATCTGTACGGCGACGATGGCGCGGCGCTTCCTCTGCCGATTTCGCCACCGGGCGCGCATACGGATTCTCCATCGTCGTCGTGCTCTTCGGCGCGGCAGTGGACGGGGTCTCCTGCGGCTTCGTCAGGGGCTGAATCGGCGTGCGATAACCGACTTGCGGTCGGTTTTGCATGTCCTGCGTCTGCGGAACGGGTGTCGCCGGGCGCACCTGCACGGGCGAAACGCCATTGCTCGTCTGCGGACGCTGCTGCGGGGTCGTGTACGCGCCTGTGCGCATCTGCTGCGGCTGACCCGCCTGACGCGCAACCGGACGATCCGCATTGCGCGCTGCCTGTGCGCGGCGCTGTGCCGCCTTCATGGCAACTTCACGCTGTTTCTTCTGGTATTGCATGAAGGCGAATCCGCCGCCGCCCAGCAGCAGCACGACCGCAATCACGATGAAGATAACCAGCCCGCTGTTGCCGCTCTCGTTCACCACAGGGTACGTCGCGGCTGCGGTGGGCAGCGGTTCGAGCGTCGGTGTGGGCGAAGCGGAAGGCGTCGGCGTGGCGGTTTCCTGCGCAGGGGCAGTTGTGGGCGAAGTCAGCGGACCGGGCGTTGAAAAGCCCTGCCACGGCACATAGCTGACCGTTGCGCCGCTACCCTTCCAGTCGTTGATGGTCTTGTCTTCTTCCGGAATCAGACCGCTGGTCGGTTTTGCAGTGGCATTCCCCGTCGTGTTGTTCTGGATGCCCTGAATGTACTCGCTGCTTTGCAGGAACTCTTCCAGCTCCTCCACCGTCATCCAATGGAAGTATTTTCCGTTGACGTAACCTTCTTGGTCATTGTAGCGGATGTGATACCACGTTTCGCCGTCCGTGCCGGTCGTTGTGCCGAGGACAAAGCAGAACGCGTAGTTGTACAGCTTTCTGATACGGCTCGCGTTCATGCTGGGCTGCTGGCGGAAGTTGACCGAGGTCGTCGTAGTCACATAGCCGTAGCTGGAGTAGTTCGTCGGGTCGTAGGGCTGGGGCGTGGTGACAAGCGTGGGTGCGGGCGTGGCGTTCAGGTTGTTCAGGTACGCCTCGATTTCCGCCTGCGTCATGAAGCGGAGCATGTCATAGCGCACATAGCCCCACTGCCCATTATACTGCACGCGGTGCCACGGCATACTGCCCAGATAATCCTGCCCGGAGACGTAGACAACTTCGCCCTGCATCAGGTACGCCTCAATCGCGCTGAAATCGCCCGGCATATACCGCATGGGGACATTATTGCCCACCGCGTAAGCCAAGCCCGTCAGCTGTTCCGGCGTCGGCGTCACATAGGGCGTGGGGCTGGGCGTGGGCGTGCTGCGGGACTGATTCCACTGCTGAATGTACTCCTGTGCCTTCTCGTCGGTGACGTAGCGGAGGTTCGCGTCCGGCACATAACCAGACGTCCCTTCCAGCGTGGTCACAATGTCCCACGTTTCGCCCGCCGTATTCAGCTGGCTATTCACATACACCAGCACGTTCGCCTGCAGCGTCGCCATGACGTAGTTGCCCGTGCCGATGCCGGTGCGCATTTCTGTTTCGCGCGTGGTGATGGCATAGCCCTCGTACGGCACAGCGGTCGGCGTCGGGGTCGGAGCCTCGGTCGGGGTCTGCGTCGGCGCGGCGGTCGCCACCTGACGATACCAGAAGGCAATATCCGCCGCATCCATGCTCAGCGTGCCGTCTTGGAAAACAGTCAGGGTGATTTGCTCGCTGCCGGGAATCAGCTCATAGCCATCCCGCAAATTCGTCGGCATCGGGCGCAGGGTGTATGTGCCGGGGGCGAGCGTCATCGATTGCGCGTTCGCCACCGGGCTGCCGTAGCTGTCCAGATACCGGATGATGATGGTCGCGTTCTGTGGCGCGGCAGTCGGGGTTGCCGTCGGCACTTCCGTTGGAATTTCGGTCGGAATCGCCGTCGGGGTCTCGGTCGGAACCGGCGTGCCGGTAGGAATCTGCGTTGCCGTCGGCACAGGTGTTGCGCCGGTGGATGCGGCATACGCGTCGCTTTCCGCCTGCGTCATGATGGTCAGGAATTCGCTCATGATGTAGCCGCTCTGTCCATCCACCATGACGACGCTCCACCGTTCGCCCTTGTCGTTCAGCATTTCGTTGACGACGTAGACGTTCGAGCCATTCGCCAAGCGCTTGATGATCGTGTTGCTCTTGCTGGTCGAAGCCTCGCTGCGGAACGCCACTCGATTGCCGTTGATGGTCGCGTAGCGGTTGACCGGCTGCCCGACGGGAATCGGCGCTTCAGTGGGCGCAGTGGTCGGCGTTTCGGTCGGAATCGGCGTATTCGTGGGCGCTTCGGTCACGGGAACATCCGTCGCAGCGCTTTGAACCGGGCGGTAATAGAACGCAAGGTCTTCCGCCGTCGCTTCGTCACCGTTGATGGCAATGGTGCCGTCCGCATAAATCGTCAGGTCGAACGACGTCCAGCTGCTTTCCAGCTCGTAGCCGGGAATGCTGTCATACGCGGGCGTGACGTGGTACGTTCCCGGCATCAGCTCCGCCACGCTTGCGTCGGCAATCTCCTCGCCAAGCGTGTTGTAGTAGCGGATGGTGACGGTCACGAACTGCTGCGCGGGCGCGGGGGTATCGGTCGGCGCGTCCGTCGCCGGAATGTCCGTTGCAGGCACATCCGTCGCGGGTGCAGGCGTGTCCGTCGGCGCTTCCGTCGCGGGAACTTCCGTCGGGGTCTGCACCGGGTGGTAGTAGAATCCGACCGCATCCGCCGGAATTTCTTCGCCATCCATGTACAGCGTGCCGTTCGCATCCACCGTCAGGTCAAACTGCGTCAGCGTGCTGTCCAGCTCGTAACCGGGGATTTCGCGCTCCGGAATCATCGGATACGTCCCCGGCAGCAGTTCCTTCACCACCGGGTCGGCAATTTCCACGCCGCTCATGTCGAAGTAGTGAATCGCCACCGGCATCGTCTGCGGGGCGGGGGTGTCCGTCGGCGCGGGCGTATCCGTCGGCGCTTCGGTTGCGGGTGCTTCCGTCGTGGGAATATAATAGTAGAAATACACCTCGCTCGGCGTCGCGATACCGCCGGAAACGTTCACTTCCACCGTGCTTTCCGTGCCGGGCATCGGCACATAGCCGTCCGCCATGCCCTGCGGATTCGCCGTCACAAGGTGCGTCCCCTCGCCCAGCGTCAGCGTGTCGTCCATTGCGACAGGCTCACCCTCAGAGTTGAGGTAGTGCACGGGCACGTCCACTTCGGTCGGCTGCGGGTCAGCATAGAAGAAGGACACACTCGCCAAGTCGGTCGTGCCATCAGGACGCAGCGTGACCGTCTGCGGATTTTCGCTGATGAGGTCGTACCCGCCCACGCGGTCGCTGGCGGCATAGATGTAGTTCACGCCCTCGGTCAGCGGCTGCGACTGCTGATCCAGCAGCGTGCCGTTCTCGTGATAGTAGAACACGTCGATGTTGGATGTTACCGGCTGCGGCGTGGCATAGTGGAACACAACGGGATTTACGCTCGCCGTGCCGCCGTTGTCCACCCACACATGCACCGTGTCCTCGCCGACAAGCTGATACCCAGCAGTCATCGCGCTATTGGCGGTGACATAGTTGTCGCCCTGATTCAGCGTCACATACTGCGTGTCCAGAATCGTGCCGTTGTCATCCAGCTGATACAGCACGGTCACTTCCGCCTGAATGACGGGCGGCTCGGTCGGGGCTTCGGTTGGTACTTCCGTCGGCGCTTCGGTCGGCTGCTCCGGCACGGCGTAGACAAAGCGCACCTCGCTCGGCGACGCGTTGCCCATGCTGTCCACAAACACATCCACCACACCGGACGCAGGTTTGACAAGCAGATAATCCCACGGCACAACGCTGGAATTGGCGTACACTTGGGTACTCGCGTTCGTCAGGCAGCTTGCGTACTGGAAATCCAGCTGCTGGCCATCCTCCGTCACATAGTACACCGGCACGTTGACGCTCTCCTGCGCGGGCGTTTCAGGCATCCCCTGCGACGAGAGGTACAACGGGAACATCCCTTCATAGACGCTGTTGCAGTAATAATCCACTTCATACGAATACATCGGGTCAAGGGCGGTCGCATCCTGCGTCCACATGATTTCCGACGCATAATCTTTCAAGTAGAAGGTATACGCCGGGTCAGACGATACAACCTGCACCTGAACCGTGCTGAAAAGGGCGGACGCATCCAGCGTCGCCCAATACGCATGTTCCGCGCTGTCAGGCACGGGGAACGCCTGCGTTGTCTGCTGCTGACCCTGCGAATCCGTCCAAATGACGGACACGACGACGTCCTCCCAGCGATCCAGCGCCAGCGCCGGAACCATCGCGGTTGTCATCAGCAGCGCCGCCACCATCAGCACAGACAGCAGACGGCCAAGACCTTTGACGCCGGATTTTCTCATGTTGGGTTTCCTCCTTGCTCCTGCCCTTTGCGGGCCTGATGCCATTCTATTATACCGCAGCGGCGCGGTTTGTCAATCTTCCGCACCCTGCCGCATTTTTCCTTGCGATTCGCAGGATTTTTTGCGTCTCTTGTCGAATCACTATGGCGAAAATCATCCTATTATTAAGGAGGACATTGACCATGATGGACGACAAGCAGCTGACGGAAGAGTATTTGGATGGGAAAGTCGTTTTTCCCGGCAAGATTATCCGCGTTGAGCATTGGCATGTGCGCCTGCCCAACGGCGAAACTGCCCTGCGCGAGGTGGCGTGCCATCCGGGCGCGGCGGGCATTGTCGCGCTGGATGATGACGGGAACGTGATTCTCGTCCGCCAGCATCGCATCGCCGTTGGCCGCTTGACGCTGGAAATTCCGGCGGGCAAACTTGACGGGGCGGATGAAGACCCGTTCGTCTGCGCCCAGCGTGAGCTGAGCGAGGAAACCGGGCTGACCGCCGACCACTGGCGCAAGCTGACCGTGCTGGAGACGACCCCCGGCTTCTGCAACGAGCGCATCCACCTCTACTTGGCGACGGGGCTGCACGCTGGAAAGACGCATCCGGATGAGGATGAGTTCGTCTGCACACTGCGGATGCCGCTTTCTGACGCGGTGCAGAAGGTGATGGACGGCACGTTCCGCGACGGCAAGACCGCGCTGGCGCTCCTGATGGTACAGCAGCTGCTGTCCGCCCCCTGCAAACAATAAACGTGCGAAACGCGCGTTCTGTTCCATCCACGCTTATTGTAACAAATATTTCATCAAAATGCAATCGTGTGGACGGATTTTTGCGCGTTTTTTCGGAAAATTTCGCTGACGGAGGTGCTTTATGGCTGGAAAAAAGCAGCGTCATCCCCTGTATGTTCTCTTTCTGCTGCTGATGCTGCTCATGCTGGCGCTGGGTGTGTATCTGCTTGTTGTCGGCTGTCAGCAATGGAATCGCCCTGTGCCGCTTGCGCCGTTTTCGCCGCATATCATCGGAGGTTTCTTCCGCCATGTATGAAAAGCTGGGGCAATGGCTCTCCCACCGCAATCCGCCGAATGAGCCGATTCCCGCAGCGGATTACTTCGCGTCCCTGCCGCGCCTGACGACCGACCGGCTGCTCCTGCGTCCGCTGACGATGCGCGATGCGGCGGATATGTTCGCTTACTCCCGCGACCCCGAAGTCGCTCGGCATGTTCTCTGGGATGCGCACAAGTCGATGGCGGATACGCGCGGCTGCCTGCGCTACATCATCAGCCAGTACCACAGCGGCGCGCCGTCCAGCTGGGGCATCGTGCTGCGCGAAACGAACCGCGTCGTCGGCACGATTGGTTTCATGAGTTACAGCGACGCGGACAGCGTGGTGGAACTCGGCTATTCGCTCGCCCGCTCCTGCTGGAACGGCGGACTGATGACCGAAGCGCTGGCAGCAGTGCTGCGCGAATGCTTCACCGTCCTGCGCCTCCACCGCGTCGAGGCGATGCACGAGTGCGACAACCCCGCCAGCGGGCGCGTGATGGAAAAATGCGGTATGCGCCACGAAGGGACACTGCGCGGCAAGGTGTTCAACAAGGGCAATTTCCACGACGTGGAGCTGTGGGCGATGCTGCGGGAGGACTGGGGCGCACGTCATTGAGCGAGTTTCTTCCTATTCATATGCTGGAGGATACGCTAATGCAGTTTGACATGATTTCTGGGCTGCGGTGGATTCACTCGTCTCGTCCGACGAAGCGGCGGCGCGCGGAATAAGCGCATCAAAAAAGAGGGCTTCCGCCCCCTTTGAATTGGATTTATACTAATTCGATTCTAAAACATGACATCGAGCATAGCAGTTTTTTCGTTCCGGCAAAGCTGAGTGAAGCGAGGCGTACTGGAGGTACGCGCGAGCGGAACGAAGCAAAGCCGGGGCGGAAAAGATGCTGTGCGAATGACATGCTTTAGATGAGAATTAATATTACTTCGTCAGTGCATCCATCCGCCGCTTGAGCACCTCCGGGCGCGCGACGGAGTAACCGAAGAAGCCCAGCACGTCCGCCGCCTTCTGGTATGTGCCGTGCGTGTACGTCACCAGCCCCGCCTTTTCCAGATGCAGCGAACCGTCCGCCGCGAACAGGTCGTCCCGCACCTGCACACCGACGATTTTGCCCACGAACATCGTGTGGCTGCCCAGTTCGAGCTGCTGCACTACCTTGCACGCCAGATACGCCGGGCATTCGGCAATCGCGGGGGCATAATCCATGTTCAGCGCGGGCATGGGCGTAAGGTGGCACTCCTGCCACTTGTCCACGTCGCGCCCCGACCGGACGCCGCAGAAATCCAGCGCCTTGCAATGGGCTTCATCCACCAGATTCACCACAAACTCGCCGCTCTTTGCAATCAGGTCATGGCTGAAGCGGTCTCCGCGTACCGAAATGGACATCATCGGCGGTTCGCTGTTGACCGTGCCGACCCACGCGACAGTAACGATGTTGGGCTTGGCATCCGCTTCAGGCGCACGGCAGCTAACCATCACCGCCGGAACGGGCGCAAGCAGATTGCAGGGGTCAAAGGTGCGGAAATCAGCCATTTTTTCTTCCTCCATTTTTCAAGGAAATATGCTATGATTCCCTTGACATTCTTCTGAAATAGTGTACAATATCGACTTGCGCTTGTCAATACGCATTTCAGAAAGGATGTAGTTTATGGCTGTCTTTTTGCAGGTTATCACCCTGTTTCTGCTGATTTTCTGCGGCTTCTTCTCGGCGAAGGGGAAGCTCGTTGATGAAAACGGCATTTCCACGCTCAACAAAATTGTTCTCTACTTTGCCCTCCCCGCCCTGACGCTCTACGGCTTGCAGAAGGACGCCAGCCCGGAGCTGATTCATGACCTGATTCTCGTGTTCTTCATCAGCCTTGCCATCATGATTCTGAGCGGGCTGATTGCCTATTTCCTCTACCGCAGCGAGCCGAACGAGCGCCGCAGCGTGCTGACGAACCTGTCCATGCTGTCCAACAGCGCCTACATGGGCTACCCGGTCGTCATTGCAACGCTGGGCGAGGATATGCTGATTTATGCCGTCGTGTTTGTCGGCGCGTTCAACCTGATGTGCTGGACGTTCGGCTCGTTCTTCTTCGGCGGCATCAGTGCGATTCAGCCCAAGAAGCTGCTGACAAACCCGTCGCTGATTGCGGTGCTTGTTGGTCTTGTGCTGTTCCTGACGGGCTGGCGGCTGCCGGGTTTCATCAACGACGCGCTGTCGATGATGGGCAATGTGACGACGCCGCTTGCCATGTTCGTCATCGGGGCGCGGCTGATTGATCTTCGCTTCGCACACCTGCAGGACTGGAAGCTGCTGCTGGCGTGTGCGCTGCGGCTGATTATCTTCCCGGCGGCGGTGCTGCTGCTGCGCTTCACGGGTCTGCCCGCGGCGGTGGTGAGCGTACTGTACATCTGCACCGCTATGCCCTGCGCGGCGACGACGGCCATGCAGAGTGAAATGTACCACTGCGACAATTCGCTGGCTTCGCGCGGGGTGGCGCTGTCAACAGCATTCTCGATTTTGACGCTGCCGCTGATGCTGCTGCTGGCGTAAGCAGGGATTTCGCGCCTGCAGGCGCGCGGAGGGGGCTTTCCGATTGTCCCTTCCTCCCCTTCGGTCTCCGCTCCCATCGTTGATTGTTTCCGAAGCTGTTTTGATGATGTCCCCCCGACAAAGGAGGTTTCCGCCATGCGCAAAAGCTGGCTCTTTCCCGGCGACAACGACGAACCCTATGTCTCCCAGCGGGCGGGCGCGTATCAGCCGCAGAGCGAGAAGCGGCGGCGGTGGACAAAGCGGCTGCTGATTCTGGCGCTGATTCTGTGCGTGCTGTACCCGTTTGTCGAGCCGTACACCTTGCGAACGACGCAGACCGCCATCACCTGCGAGGATTTGCCTGCGAGCATTGGGCAGCTGCGCATCGTCTACGTCTCCGACATTCACTACGGGACACAGATGTTTTCGGACGCGCGGCTGTCGTCGCTCATCAACCGCATCAATGCGCTGAATGCGGACATTGTGCTGCTGGGCGGCGATTACGCGCGCGACAAGTGGTCAGCGGCGGCGTTTTTCGAGAATCTGCCGCGGCGCATTTCGAGCAACTACGGGGTGTACGCCGTCGTGGGCGAATGCGACCGCAGCCCGTTGGAGAAGGGCGAGGAGCCATCCACACTGCGGAACAAAATGTCCAAAGCGGGGGTGACGCTGCTGTGCAACGAAGTCGCGACCCTGCGCATCGGCACAAGCGACATCTACATTGCAGGCATCGACGACGTCAGCACGGAGATGGACGATGCGAAGAGCGTGGCGGCGCAAGTCAACTCGAAGGATTTCGTCATCTTTCTGGCGCACAACCCGTCGGTGATTTCGTCCTCGCTCCTCCTGACAGACCGCAACGGACGCGGCAACTGGTTTGATTTGGGGCTGTTCGGGCACACGCACGGCGGGCAGATTCCGTTTCTGGAGGAAGCGTTCAACTTCAACGGCGTACCGTCGCGCTACGAGAGCGGTCTTTTGCTGGAGAACCGTTCGTGGCTGCTGATTTCGCGCGGTGTCGGCACAACGGGACTTCCGGCGCGGTTATTCTGCCAGCCGGAAATTCACTTGATTACCGTGCAGTCGGGAACGTAAAGGATTTCGCCTCTGCAAGTGATTTCATCCCTTGACCCTTTCGCGCGATTGAGTGGGTGACTTCTTCATGCTGTGTCCGCGTGTTTAGCCATGAAGCACCCGCGGTGCTTACAACACATTGCCCAATGTCAGCGCGTCGCGGTGATACAGATGCTCGGCGTGTTCCCCCCAATTCGGCGCACGCCTCCAGACACAAGGGCAGTTCGCGCGACGAAATCCCTGCTTCGATTTTTTCAGTGCCGTGGTCACTGCATCCACATCATCATGATTGATGAGCGTTTGCAGCCACGGCACTTTTTGTTTCCACACGCTCTGGCATTTTTGCAGCGCTGCCTCCGCGCCCGCCCAATTCTCCGCTTCCGCGAGTGTCCGCAGTTCTTCAGCGCTCGCCACGTATTCCTCGGACAGCGCGCGCACCTCTTCCCCGCTCCACACGCCCAGCCCAATCGTCAGCGCAAGCAGAATCAGCGAAATCCACACCCCGGTCTTCATTCACCACACCACCTTCTGCGGCGGCAGCGCCTGATGCGTCTGCACCTGCGTCCGCCCCTTCCCCTGCGCCAGCAGCATCCCCTGCGTGTTCAGGCACAGCAGCAGCACGTCCTGCGCGCCCTCAAACCCCAGCGCGCGAATCTGCCCCATCAGCCAGCTGAGGCTCAACTGCCCGCGCTGCAAGTTTTCCGTCTGCACTTCGCCGTCCAAAATCAGCGGCAGCGGAAGCCCCTCTTTTGGCGGCATCTTGCCCAAGTCGCTGGGCATAAGCGGGCGGCTGTCCGCCTTCGGAAAGACGGAGATGTTTCCACCCGGTTCGAGTACCGCCGTGCCGACCTCCAGCGGGTCAAGGATGCCGCCGGCGCGTATGGCTTCCATCAAGTCGTTCAAATCCACCGCGCAGGCGCGCAGCTGCTTCTCGCAAATCACGCCGTTGCGCACCAGCACCGTCGGCTGCCCGCAGAGCCACACCCGCACGCGCTCGGACTTCATGCACAGCGCCGTCAGCAGCCCATGGCACACGACGAGCGCCGCCATCGGCAGCAAGCCGTAGAGAATCGGAATGCCCACACCGCCCATCGGGGTCGCCGCCAGCTCCGCAATCATAATGACCACGACCAGCTCAAACGGCTGCAATTGCCCCACCTGCCGCTTGCCCATCGCGCGCATCGCCAGCAGGGACGCGGCATACAAAATCACCGAACGCAGAAAAATCGTCAGCATATTCTCATCCTCCGCGGTCATTCTGCCCCATTATGCCGCGGATGATACTTGCGCGGCGCAGTCCATCATGCTATAATGAAGAAAACTCGCCGGAAACGAGGGTTGCTGATGAAGAAACTGCTTTCGCTGATGCTTGTGCTCTGCCTTCTGCCGATGTTCTCCCTTGCCGAGCACAGCATTGCCGCCAATTATATTTACCAAATGATTCTCAAGCAGGTGGACGGCACTGATTTCACTCGCTACGACGATGATTACGAGGTGATGTTCTTCTATCCGCTCAGCAAGCACACTTACGGTGACGCGGTGGTGCGCATCACCGCCTACGAGGACGGCTGCACCATCAACGTCAGCTACGAACTGCCAATTGACGAAGCCATGATGCCGGACGTACTGACTTTCTTCAACTATCTCAACAACAGCCTGTATGTCGGCAAAATGATGCTGTTGGACATTGACGGCGACTGGTATCCCGCTTACGAGGTTTTCATGTCCATCAATCCGGAGGACATTGACGCGTGGGATCGCGGGTGCGTGATGGATTACACCTTCAACGCCTTTTACGTCATGCAAGAGATGACAGACTATCTGCCAGAATTGGAGAAGGGCGAAACGCCGAAGAATGTGTACGCCATGTGGCTGTCGGACGTTTGGGGCGAATGACCGCAAAAATCCCTTGCACGTCGCACTGACCCATGCTATAATGGAAGAAACTTGGCGAATTTCGCCGGAAATGAGGATTTTCCTGATGAAAAAGCTGTTTTCTCTGCTGCTTGTGCTTGCGCTGGCGCTTGTGCCGACGCTCTCCTTGGCGGATGATGACGCCGCCTGCCAGAACCTCTACAACATGCTGCTGGATGAGCTGAAGTCGGTCGATTTGGAGATGACCGCCGACGAGGAAAGCTACTGGATTTATCTTGGCTATGCGCTGGACAAGAACTCGCTGGGCGACGCGGATGTTATCTTTGACGCGTACAGCGATGCCGTCACCATCAACGTCAGCTACTCCGATCCGCTTGATGAGGCGCTTGTGCCGCAGGTGATTTCCTTCTTCAACAGGGTCAACAGCACGCTGTATGTCGGCAAGCTGATGGTCATCAAGTCGGATAACGTGTGGTACGCGGCGTACGAGATTTTCCTCTCCGTTGACCCGGAGAACATCACCGATTGGGATCGCAACAACGTGCTGGCATACACGGCGCTGGCGCTGGACACGATGGAGGAAATGGTGGACTACATCACCGAGATTGCAAACGGCGAATCGGCAGACAACGTGTTCGCCATGTGGCAGGCGGATATCGGCGCGGTGTAATCCCCAAAACGCAAAAAAGGCAGGAATCGCAACGGATTTCCGCCTTTTTTGATACCGATTATTCTTCCGCGCTGAGGTTCTCGTTGCAGAAGAGTGCAATCACGTTGTCAATCGTTTCCGCGTCAGCGTTCGCGTCGATGCCAGCTGCCAGCCAGTAGGCATACCGCCCCTTCATGTACTGCTGAAGCGCCGCCAAATCGCTGCCATAGCGGAACTCGATGTGGTAGGTCGTTTCCATCGTGTCGTCGCGGAAGAAGAAGTAGCTGAAGTCGCCCGCGTCGTCAGTTGCCTGATACACCTCGCAGTCAAACGCCGGGCAGAACGTCTCGCCGCCCCACGTCATCGTTTCGTCCGCGCCAATCTGATAGGTGCCGATGCAGCGGTACTTGTGCGTTTCGCTCGTGCCATCCAGCTTATTGATGGTGATTTCGTCGCCGTTCATGGTGAAGGACTTGACATCGTTCAAATACCAGCAGTCGAAAATGAAGCCCTCCGAGCCGTCGCCGTACAGCGCTACCGCGTCGTCGCCATACACGTCGCCGCTGATGAAGGATTTGAGCATCTCGACTGCTTCCGCCGCGTTCTCCTCGCCCACAATCGCCTTGCAGTGTTCTTCCCACACGCTGTCGTAGTCATCAGACAAAATCACATCGAACAGATTGCTGTACGTCGTGCCGTTTTCCCCGCTGATCGTTTGCAGGCAATCGGGTTTGCTCTCAGCCAGACTGGGCGCAATCGCCACGCACAGCACAAGGGCAAACATCAGCAGATGGGAAATGATTTTCTTCACAGGGTGCTTCATGTTTTCCTCCTTGCGGTTAGTTTTTACTAACCATCCGGTCAAAAATTTGCGGTTAGTTTCTTCTAACCGCGTTTCTATGATAGCACAGCGCACCAATCTTGTCAAGCAGGTCAGGAGAACATTTTCTCCAATTCCTCGTACTTTTCGTGCGTGATGAGCGCATCCTGCTCCGTCCCCTGCAAATGGACGATGTACGTCCAGCGCCCATAGGGGGTGATGTTCCTGATGTGGTTGAGGTTGATGATGTAGCTTTTGTGGCAGCGGAAGAAGATGGATGGATCAAGCCGTGCTTCCGTGTCAGAGAGCGAATCGGACGTAACATATCGCTCGCCGGACGCGGTGTAAAACACAGTCGTGCGGTCTTCACGCTGCACAAGCACGATGTCGCTGACATTCAGGAACGACACGCCGTCCTTATGGTGCAGCATCAGCCGTCCGCTGACCGGGTGGGGCGTGGGGTGCACGGGCAGGGGCGTTTCGCCGTCGGTTTGATGGCGGATGCGCTTCTTCGCGCGTTCAAGCGTCTGCATCACGCGCTCCTTCTTGAAGGGCTTGAGCAGGTAATCGAAGGCGTACACCTCAAAGGCATCGCCCATATATTCATCGTGCGCCGTCGCGAAAATCAGCACAATCGCAGGGTTCATGTCCTGTATCACCCGCGCGCACTCCACGCCGGTTTTGCCGGGCATTTCAACGTCAAGGAAAACGAGCTGGGGCTTTTTCTGCTCCACAAGGGTGAGCAGCTGCACGCCGTCCTCCGCCTCCCCCACGATTTCAAAACCCTCTGCGCGGCTGATCATCATGCGTTCGATGCGCCGCATATCGGCATTATCGTCCGCGATGACCACGCGGATTGGTGTCTCCATTGGACTTTCACCTCCTGACGCCAAGGGGCGTTGCCCCTTGGATTCCCACCAGAGGCGCTGCCTCTGGACTCTGCAAGGGACTTCGTCCCTTGACCCTTTCGCGCGATTCAGTTGATTTCTCTTGCATACAGTTTTCGCGTGTTTATGCAGAGATTTCGCCTCTGCAGGAGCGAAACCCCTGCTTCGCAAAGCACTCTGACATCGGCAGAGCCCCTCTGCCATCAATCACCGATAGCAGAGGGGCTGTGCTTATCAGCGCTTCCTTCTCTCGCAGGGGCGCGTCAGCACCTCCTGCATCACCATCGCCTGCACCATCGCATTCGGGCTGAAATCCAGCTTCAAGCCGGACTTTACCTCCTCATGCGGCATTTCCGGGCGCTTCTCGTGCGCCGGGAACAGTTCGTCCTCGTGGCACTTGTCGCGTCCCTCCGGGCTGTCGTACCCTATGCTCCCCTGCAGTTCCGCATCCAGGTCGCACTCCGCCGCCAGATGCTCATGCACCTTCGGCTTCGCGGCATGGACGGTCGTGTGTGCATGGGCGGGCATTGGCGCGGGCGTCGGCACAATCGGCTGACTGTGCACCTTCGGCGCGGACTGCTTCGGTTGCTGTGCCTTCGCGGTCGGCATCCGGCGCGCTTCCTCGGCTTCTTTCTTCTTCTGTGCGCTCTTCACCACGTTGACGATAATCACGATGATAATCAGCGCCAAATAGGATGATATTGACATTGCTGCCCCTCCTTTCGGTCAAGCAGCGGCTTACTTCTTCTCCAGGCTATGCGTGGGCGTACTCTGCGGCGCACTCGCCTTGGCAATGGAATCGCGCATGGAGGTATCCGCAATCGTGTTCTGCATCTGGTAGTAGTCCATCACGCCGAGCTTGCCTTCGCGCAGGGCAGCCGCCATCGCCTTCGGAACTTCAGCTTCCGCCTCGACGACCTTCGCGCGCATCTCCTGCACGGCGGCCTTCATTTCCTGCTCGTGCGCGACAGCCATGGCACGGCGTTCCTCTGCCTTCGCCTGCGCAACGCGGCGGTCGGATTCCGCCTGATCCATCATCAGCTGCGCGCCGATGTTGCGGCCAACATCCACGTCGGCAATGTCGATGGACAGAATTTCGTATGCCGTGCCCGCGTCCAAGCCTTTGGACAGCACCGTGCGGGAAATCAGATCAGGATTCTCCAGCACCTGCTTGTGGGTTTCCGCCGAGCCGACAGTGGTCACGATGCCCTCGCCGACACGCGCGATAACGGTTTCTTCGCCCGCGCCGCCGACCAGACGGTCGATATTCGTGCGGACGGTGACGCGCGCCTTGGCACGCAGCTCAATGCCGTCCTTCGCGATTGCGGCGACGACGGGGGTTTCGATGACCTTCGGGGTGACGGACATCTGCACCGCCTCGAACACGTCACGGCCCGCGAGGTCAATCGCGCACGCCTTCTCGAACGCCATCGGGATGTTCGCGCGCTGCGCCGCAATCAGGGCGTTAATCACGCGATCCACGTTGCCGCCGGCGAGGAAGTGCGTTTCCAGCTGGGAGATGTTCAGCCCCAGACCCGCCTTGTTCGCCTTAATCAGCGGCTGCACGAGGCGATGCGGCTTAATGTGGCGAATCTTCATGCCGATGAGCGCGCCCATCGACACATGCACCCCGCTGGACAGCGCGGAAATCCACAGTCCAAGCGGCACGAACGACAGGAATACGCACACCACCACAAACACCACAGCGATAATACCCAGAATCATTGCCATATTGCCATCCATGTTACAATCCTCCTAACAGGGGCTTTGCCCCTAACCCTACCAGAGGCTTTGCCTCTGGACTCCACAAGGGTCTTCGACCCTTGACCCATTCGCGCGATTGAGTTGGTGACACTCTCCTACTACTCTCGCGTGTTTATTGAGGGAAACGTATTAATTTGCCGGAGACAGTTCAAGCACCAGTGTATTGGACATGCCCACGATGTTGACGCTGAATGTGGCATACATGCCGCCCTCCTCCGTCTGGAAGAGTTCGACAATGAGCGTCTGCCCCTTCTCTTGCGTCGTCATGCTGAGGACGCCGTCTTTCAGCGTCGCCGGATAGGTGAGATCCACCTCGTCGGTTATCGTATACAGGGTGATGTCCGTCCCCGACACCGTGCAGAACGGCAGCGGCGCGCCGTTTTCGTCCGTTCCCAAGCTCGTCAATGTCGAGCCGCTGCGGGCGTATTCCGCCGACCATACGCCTTGAAATGCTTCCAGCGGCGTGTCCGTGCGTGCGGCAGGCGTCGCCCATGCGTCCAAGCTCCGCGCCAAGAGAACCAGCATGTCGTCTATCGTTTCGTAGCGCAGCTCCAAGCCGGTCTCCGTCTCGCGCAGCAGAATGTCCGTCGCCATATCGGGCGATTCCAGCCGATACTCGCTCTCCGCCGTCTGCTGCCAGCTCCCCGTGTACGAGAGGTAGCCGACGACCAGCTTGAACTCGCCGTCCTCTTTCAGCGTCAGGCGGATGATGGTCTGCGCGTTCAAGCCGTACCAATTGCCCAGCACCGCATCATCCGGCGTCTCTTCCGCCAGCGCCATGCCAACCAGCATCAGCAGCGCCAGCAGAATGCTTGTCAGCCGCTTCATCATCCGTCACTCCTTTTCCATCGGAACCAGCAGGAACATCGTCTCCGGATTGTCCGGTACATCGCTCAACCGCAGCGTCGCGTACAGGCTGCCGTCCGCCGTCTGGAAGAATGTCAGGTCGAAGTCCAGCGTTTCTTCCTCCGTCATCTGCATAGGAATGGTTGTGTGCAGCACACCGTCCTCGAACGTCAGTGGGAAGTTCGTCCCTTCCGGGAAACTTTCCAGACCCGCGCCTGGAAACATCGTCAAGCCGTCAATCGTGCAGAACACCTGACGTTCGCCCATGTCCGGGGTATACGTCAGCTGCATCGCGCCGAGGGTCATGCTTTCCATCGTCCAAGTCCCCGCGAAATCTTCCAGCAGCGTGTCAGCCTTCGGCGTCCGTGCGTTCTGCAATTCCGTTACGTCCCGCACCATGTGTACCACCGCGCCTTTTGCCGTGCTGCCGTAGTAAACGTCAAAACCAGTTTCCGTCAGCAGCGCTGTCAAGTCCTGCTCGGCGGCTTGCGAATTCACCATGCGCTCCATGACTTCCAGCAGATCGTGGCTGTTGTACGTCAGCCAGTATTCGCCGTCCGTCGTCTTGCGCCAAGTTCCCTCGCGGCTGTCATAGCAGAACGTGCCGTCCTCTCGAAGCGTCAGGCAAATCGCCTCGTTCTCCGTATTCAGCGCGTACCAGTCGCCCAGCGCCGCGTCAGGCGTTTCTTCCGCCAGCGCCATGCCAACCAGCATCAGCAGCGCCAGCAGAATGCTTGTCAGCCGCTTCATTCCTTTTCGCTCCTTCCCAAGTACCGCATGAGCCGCCGCCAGAGCGTTTCCTTCCGCGGAAGCTCCGCTGTCTTTCACACCTTCTTGACCACGATGCGCGAGCCTTCAATCTGCGTAACGCGGATTTTCGTCCCGTTCTCGATGAAGTCGCCCTCGCTGACCACGTTCAGCCGCACGCCGTCGAACTCGCCCAGCCCGGTAGGTCTAAGCGCAGTTGTCGCCGTGCCTTCGCGCCCCAGAAACACCTGCATGTCCTCCGCCGAGCGGTAGCCTGCGTCCGTGCTTTCGGTGTGGCTGTTGACGATGCTGCTCTTGCTGAGCTTGCCCTTTGTCAGCGAATGCAGTGATGTGGAAATCGCAATCGCCAGCACGGACAGCACAATCAGCAGCATCCCCAGCGTCGCCATCGTGCCGTGCTGCTGCCACGTCAGCACCAGCGCGACGACCTCCAGCGCAATGCCGCTGAAGCCTGCGATACCGAACCCCGGCATCAGTGCTTCCATAATCAGCAGCCCAATCCCCAGCACAAAGCAAACTATGATGGGCAGATTTGTCATGATGAAGTCTATCACGTCCCGTACCTCCTTCCGCGTGAATTGATACTTTGAGTATAGCAGTTTTTTCGCCGTTTGGCTATGCTTTTTGTCTCAAAGATACATTTTTCGTCTGAATTGTCACTCGCTCGCCAGCACGCCGTGCAGCCGCTCCAAATCCGCCTGATACACGTCTTTTAACTTCTGATTATAGATAATCGACGCCGGATGATACAGCGCGAACAGCGGGAAATCCCCCGTCTGCTTGTCCGCCTGAACATGCGCCGTCAGCACCTGCCCGTGACACGCCCCGATGGTGCTTTTCGCGCCAAGCAGCGCGTGAAGTGCTGTATTCCCCAGCGTGACGAGCATTTTCGGCTGCACGAGCAGGATTTCCTCCAGCAAATACGGTGTAAACAGCGCCAGTTCCTCGCGGTTCGGCGTGCGGTTGGACACACGCCCTTTTTCGCTGACCTTCGTCGGGCGGATTTTCACGACGTTGCTGATATAAATATCCTCACGGTTTAATTGCAGCACCGTCAAGAAGCCATCGAGGTTCTTCCCTGCCTTGCCGACAAAAGGTCGCCCGGACATGGCTTCCTGTTCCCCCGGCGCTTCTCCGATGAGCATCACGGGCGGGCGCTCACTGCACCCCTCGCCCAGCACCAGCGGCTTTTCCTCCCCCGGCCACAGCGGCGCGAAGAAGGCTTGCATCCGCTCGTTGAATCGTTCCAATTCGCTTGGCATGGTGATGATTCCTCCAATTTTGCTGATGGCAATTGTTATAATGGCATAGTTGTTTTTTCTATCTTTCTGGTAATCGCCATGCTTCCAGAGGGCTTTCCGATCGCCCTCTGGACTCCTTCGGTGCACTCCCATGTTTATTGCGCTTTACCGATAGGTTTTATTTTTCTTCTTCCGGATACCGTAGCGTCAGCGTCATGCCGTCCGTCGCGCACGTCGTTTCCGGGAACACCGCCTGCGCGTTCGGCAGAAATTCCTCCGGCGTCTCAATCGACGTCGAGAAGTGCGTCAGCAGCAGCCGCTTCGTGCCGGCATCCCGCGCTAACTGCGCCGCTTCCCGGAAGAGCATGTGGCAGTTTTTGTGTGCCAAAGGCAGCTTTTCCTCCGCGCCATACATGCCCTCCAAAATCATCAGGTCGCTGTCCTGCCCCATGCGCACAATGCCCGGCACAGGGCGCGTGTCCGTCGCGTAAACGAACGTAATCCCCCGCCGCGGCTGCCCCAGCACCTGATGCGGATAGTACGTCTGCCCGTCCATGCTGACCGTTTCGCCGCGCTGCAGGATGCTCCACAGCTTCACCGGAATCCCCTGCGCCCGCGCGCGGATGGGGTCAAACAGCGCCGGACGCGGCAGATGAAACTGGTAGCCGATGCAGGGCATCTCATGCCTGAGCGGAAAGGGCGTTATCGTCAGCCCAATGGCGGCAAACGGCGAGTAATCGTCGATGATTTCATGCAGCACGATGGGACAGCTCAGCGACGGCGCAATCACCCGCAGCCCGGCGACTACGCGCTCCAGCCCAATCGGGCCGTAGATGTGCAGCGGCGCTGTCCGCCCGGCTTTGGTGATGGCAAGCAGCATCCCCGGCAGCCCGGAGCAGTGGTCGGCGTGGTAGTGCGTCAGCAAAATGGCATCAATACATTGTATGCCCCACGACAGGCGCTGTATGCCGATTTGCGTGCCCTCTCCGCAGTCCACCAGCACCGCGCGGCCGCCCACGCGCACATACAGGCTCGCCAGCGCGCGATCCGGCAGGGGCATCGTGCCGCCCGTGCCCAGCGTGCAAAGGTCAATCATCCGTGTTAGCCTCCCCATTCGTTTTCCACCTGTTGATTTCGCCGCGGGATGGGCAAAATCCTGCTGAATCAGCGCACGAAAAAATCCCCCGGAACATCTTCCGAGGGAAATTCGTCATGCGACTTTCTTGAGTTCCTTCGCCAGCCGTTCCCCGACCAGCAGCCCCAGCGCGATGCAGATGATGCACTCGACGAGCATGTAGCTGCCATTGTAGGTCAGCGAGTACCAGACGGGATTCACGCCCTCCGGCGCGTACTGCCCATAGAAGATGAAGCCGGAGAGGAACGACGCCATAAACCGCCCAAAGCAGCCCAGCACGAAGCCCGCCGTCATCTTCGCCTTGCTGCCGCGGAAGCAGCCCGCCAGGCCCAGCAGTCCGAATGCAATCGGGTAATCCAGCAGGTTCGGGATGGCACCCAGCGCCGCCCACGCCATGCCGTCCAGCAGGAACTGCATCACGCCGTACAGTGCGCCCAGCACCATGCCGGGGCCAACGCCATAGCAGTACGCGAACAGCAGCAGCGGCAGCATACTCGCGGGTGTCACCGACCCGCCCATCGGCATCGACCAGAGCTTGATGAGGCTCAGCACGGACGACAGCGCCATGCACATTGCGCCGACTGCCATCGTCTTTGCCGTCCAGAAGGACTTCTTGCTGCTCTTCTTGCGGGTGACGAGGTACACCGCCACGCCAGCGACCAGCAGCACCGCCACCGTGACCCAGAACGTCACGCCCTCACCCAGGAACGACCACGGCGCGTTTTCCGCTTCGGCTTCCTCCGCCAGCGCGCGGCCCAAGAACCAGTTTGCCATCTTGATTTTCCTCCTGTTTTTCGCCGATTTCGGCGTATTGGGTGACGCTCGTATTCCGGAAATGAAAAAATCCCGCGTTTGCACGCAGGAAACAGGAGGTGGAGATTCTTCTCCCAAACGCGCCGTCCGCACGGGAAAAATTCCCCGCAAAATGCGCATGTCCCTCCGCTGTCCCTACGGTAGGATGACCTACACAGGTTCAAATGGTCGGCAAAATGCCCTCTCAGCCGTGCAGCCCTCGCCCACAGCTCCCATCGCGGATGATACGATTGTCCTCCCTATCATACCCATTCCTGTGAAATTTGTCAACATCTTTTTGCTTTTTTCCCCTTGATTCGCGCAAAAAAAGCAAGTACAATAGAGAGGCGCAAGGGGCGCTGCCCCTTGACCCTGCCAAAGGGTCTTCGACCCTCTGGACTCCCTTTTTCGCGATTGAGTTGGTCGCTACTGCATACAGTATGCGCGTGTTTATGGGGGAACGCAGGGGCGCTGCCCCTTGACCCCGCCAAAGGGTCTTCGACCCTCTGGACTCCCTTTTTCGCGATTGAGTTGGTCGCTACTGCATACAGTATGCGCGTGTTTATGGGGGAACGCAGGGGCGCTGTCCCTTGACCCTTTCGCGCGATTGGCTTGAGCGCGCTCTCATGCTGTGTCCGCGTGTTTAGCCAAGAAACATTATTCGCTTCCATCAGCACAAAATCACCCCAACAGGAGGAGTTTTCCCGATGATTCACCACTTTTTCGCCTACATCGCCCGCCTGCGCTATATCCGCCGCTGGGGGCTGATGCGCTCGTCCATGTCCGAGAACGACGCGGAGCATTCCCTGCAAGTTGCCATGCTTGCCCATGGCATGGCGCTCATCGGCAAAAATCGCTACGGGCGCGACTGCAACCCGGAGCATATCGTCACCCTCGCCGTCTATCACGATGCCAGCGAGGTTATCACCGGCGATATGCCCACGCCCGTCAAGTACCATTCATTGGAGCTTCGCGGCGCATATAAAGATGTAGAAAAAATGGCGAACGACCGTCTGCTTGCCATGCTGCCGGAGGATTTACGCGGCTGTTTCGCGCCGTACCTGTGCGAGGGGCGCGACTATGACCACCAAATCGTCAAGGCGGCGGATTCGCTCAGCGCGTACCTCAAGTGCGTGGAAGAGCGGCGCGCGGGCAATCACGAGTTCGACGCGGCGGGCGAGGCGATTCGCCGTCAGTTAGATGCCATCACCCTGCCCGAAGTACAGGACTTCATCCGCGAATTTGTCCCCTCGTTCTCGCTCACGCTGGACGAGCTGAATCAGCCAGGAGGGCATCAGGCATGAAAATCGGGCTGTCAAGCGCCGCCTATTACGGCCAGCTGGAGACGGATGAGGCCGCCGCGCACATTGCGGAGCTGCCGCTGGACACCTGCGAAGTGTTTCTGGAAACGCCCAGCGAATACACGACGGATTTTACCTTTCGGATGCGCTACAACATGAACAACTTCCCCGTCACGTCGGTGCACCCGCTGGGCACGCAATTTGAGCCGCAGCTGTTCGGCCGCGCCGCGCGCCAGTCGGACGATGCGTTTGCAATGTTTGCGAACGTCTGCCGTGCGGCAGAGTCGCTCGGCGCGGCGTACTACATTTTCCACGGGCCGTTCGGCGTGCGGGGGCATCTTTCGCCCGCGAACATCCCCTTCCTGGAAGAGCGTTTCGACCAGATGCGTGAGCGTGCGGCGCGCCATCACCTGCGCGTGCTGTGGGAGAGCGTCAGCTGGTGCAGCGTCGCCACGCCGGAGGACGTGCGCATCCTGCTCAAACGCATCCCGGACGTGGAGTTCGTGCTTGACACCAAACAGGTGCATCAGGCGGGCGTTGACCCCCTCGACATGCTGCGCGCCATGCAGGGGCATGTGCGCCACCTGCATGTGCTGGACTGGACGGCGGATGGCAAATTGTGCCTGCCGGGGCGCGGTGTGTTTGACTGGCAGCAGTTTGCGCGCGTCCTGCGCGAGGATGGCTTCGACGGCGCGGTGATTCTTGAACCATACGCGCAGCTTGTCGAAAGCGAACAGGCCTTGCTGGAGAGCATCCGCTTCCTGCGCGGCGTGTTCGGAGCGCCTGCACAAATGTAACAATTTCCGCGAAAAGTCGGCAATGGATTGCATTTTTCCTACCAAGCCGCTATAATAGGAACGTATACGACGAAATTTCCCGTAAGGAGGCAATTTGCCCATGAAGATGTGGAAGCAGTGGATGGCGCTGCTGATGATTTTCTGCCTGCTGATGCCGGGCGCACTGGCGGGCAGCATTGACCTGACCGATGATTTGGACGAGGAAGTCGGCAGTGTGACTGAATCATCCGCGGGTAAGGACTACACCATCAGCGATAATGGCGATATTATCCTCGATGATGACGACGACCTTGGCGGCGACGTATTTTTTGATGACGACGGCTCGACCATCGAAATCACGGACAACGAAATCGACGACACCATTGACCCCGATAAGCTGGACATCAATGCCAACCTTCCCTCGAACGTCGTCAACATCCTGCTCGTCGGCGTGGATACCCGCTCGACGTCGCTGGATGACGGCTTGCAGAATGGCGATGTGCAGATTATCGTGTCCATCAACAAGGACGACGGCTCGATTAAGCTGACCAGCATCCTGCGCGACCTGTATGTCACCATTCCCGGCTACAAGAACAAGAACCGCATCAACACCGCCTATTCGCGCGGCGGCGGTCAGCTTGCCATGCGCACCATCAACAAGAATTTTGAACTGAACATCGAAAATTACATTACCATCAACTTTTATGGCTTGGCATCCATCATTGACAGCTTGGGCGGCATTGACATTGAAATGACCGCAAAGGAAGCAAAGGCCATTAACACCTACCTGCGCCAGCATCCGCCGAAGTATGACAATCAGAGCAAGGATTACACGCGTGAGAATCTGCCCAACAAAGCCGGCACGCACCACTGCGACGGCATTCAGGCGGTCATGTACGCCCGTCTGCGCAAGGTGGACAACGACTTTGGCCGCACGGCGCGCCAGCGCAAGCTGATGGAGCTGCTGCTGGAAAAAGTGCTGGACGGCGGCATGAGCATGACGGAACTCAACAACCTGCTGAACGCCTGTATGCCCTATGTGCAGACAAACATGAAGGCAAGCACGCTCTTTGATTTGGCGCTGGGCGTCCTGCGTTCGGGCATTTCCGACCGCCTGACCCGCGGCGAGTCTCTCTTGGAACAGCACCACGTCCCGATGGACGGCACCTACTCCTACCTCGACGTGGACGGCGCGAGCGTCATCAACATGGGCAGCAAGTCCTTCCCGAAGAACGTGCGGGCGCTGCACGAGTTCATCTACGGCGAGTACATCCCGGCGGATTGATGCTTAAATCAGAAATCCCTGCTGATATGTCCTTTAAGACAGTCAGCAGGGATTTTTCTATTTCTACATCAGTGAATGCTATTTCCAGATTCGCCTGCGCATCTTCGCCTGCGCATCTTGGCGCATTTTCATCTGGAAACAGGATATTCGTTATGCTTTGCGCACAATCCGGTTTTTCAGCGCCAGCAGCCGGAAATACGACTCACGCGGATTCTCATTCTCGTAGAGCATCGCGCCGTTGCCGGAGAAGCTCGGCTCGATAAAATCCCACCACGTCAGCGCCTGAATCTCCTTGCGCGACGCGGCGATGGTGTAGAACTGCTCCAGCCAGTCCGCCTGCGTGTGTTCGTTCCATCCGCCGTGCCAAGTACCCTCGGACATTGCCATCTGCGACCAGCTGCTGCCTGCGTTTCCTTTCTGCCGGAAGCCGCCGTTAACACCCATTTCGGTGATATGGATCGGCTTGCCCAGCGCAGCAAAGGCGTTCAGCAGCAAGTCCACCGCCACCAAATCCCTGCCGGGGAAATACAGCTGGATGCCCACCACGTCAAAATCAATCCCCGCTTCGATGATGGCCTTGAAGTAGCTCAGCGGACTGCGCAGATGCTCCGGCAGCGCGCCGTAGCAGTTGTACCGCCCCGCGACGTACTCCGCGAACGGCAAGCAGACGTTGACAATCGACACCGCCTTGTCGTTTCCTTCGCGCAATGCGTCGGTCGTCGCGCGGGTGAGGTCAATCAGCTGTTCCTGCGTCAGCTCGAAGCAATTTGCCCAGTCGTGCGCTTCGTTCATGGCGTCCCAGTACTGAATCGTGTCGCGATAGGTGCTGACGTGGTGGCGCGCGATGTTCGCGGCTTCCCGGCGCAGTTCCGGGTACGGCAGACCGAACAGCCACTTCGGGTTCACGTCCTGATGTCCGAACCAGAGCGGGTGCCCCTTGGGGGTAATTCCCTTGTCCAACAGAAACGACAGCGCGTGATCCACATACGAATAGTCGTAGCAGTCCTTCTCCGGCACAGTCGTGCGCGGATAGAACGGAATCGTCGCGAAATCGAACGCCTGCGCGAAGAACTTCGCATACCGGGAGGCATCCGACGTGTAGCGCGCGAAGTTGCAGCCAAGTTTGAGGTCGCTTCTCGGCGCGGCGAACGCCTTTGCACGGGCAGATTCCACCAGCGCGCCCTCCGCCGCGTAAATCGCGTTCGACAGCGCGTACAGGCGGTTGTCCGGCGTATCCTGCCCGCGGTTTGCCAAGTGCTGCAATTCAATCGCCGCGTCAAGATGCCCCTGCGTCGTCGGGGACAGCGTGATACCCGCCGCGTACTTCTGCGCATGGTGGATATAAGTGCGGACGGCCTCCGTCACGAAGTCCACAAATTCGCCCGTGTACCCCTCCCCCTGATTGTCCGCCATCACCCACAGATGCCCGTAGAGCGGCACCGCCATCTTGACGTGAATCATGTACGGTTCTTTTGTCACTTGCAGGCTGACGATACCCTCGCTGTCAATCGTCATGCGGCGCTCGTCCGGCTCGAAGTCCATGCCGGTCGCGTAGGTGCTTTTGAGCGTCTTTTCATCCATCGGCATTCCGCCGAGGCCGTCTAAACGGATTTTGACTGTCTTCATATTATACTCCTTCCTCAATTTTCACTGTGCGGAGGATTTTCCCGTCGCGGTTCGTCACCAGCCGGACACCGCAGGGTTCACTTCCGACCGCAATTCGGTTTTTGTAGATAGTACCCGACCGACCGTCGGATTTTATCTCGTACACATCATCCCCGAACCGCTGCGCATAGGTATAGGACAGCCCCGAACCCAAGCTGAACCACACTTCGTCGCCGACCAGCGCAACCCCCAGATATGCGCGATGTACTCCAGCGCCGCCAGCAGCGTCGGGCCGTAGGAATCCTGAAACGGCTCGTCGCTGTCGCGGGAGAGCACCTCATGCGACACCATGCCCACGCGGGAAGGTTCGCCCGTGAAAGGATCGAACTGCTGCGTGAACACATACCCGCCGCGGATGATGGCATCCAACAGCTTCCTGCCGAGCTTTGTCACAAGCGGTTCATACCCGTAGCGCTCCAAGGCGATAATCGCGCGCTGATACGTCAGCCCCTCGCACTGCCCGCTCCAGTTGTTCTCCGGCGCATTGCGGAACAGCGGGTCGTTCACCGCAACGCTCGGCAGGGGCAGCGGAGTCCAGAACTCCTGCGGATTCAGCAGGTGCTGGCGCACGAACGCATCCGCCATCTCCTGACTGATGGAACCCCAGTACATGCAGCGCAGCGTGTTATGGCACAGCACGTCGATGGTCTTGCCGTGCTTGTCGCGGTCAAAGCAGGCGTGGCGCTTGTCATCCCACAAGCGTGCTTTCAAGTTCGCCGCGACCGCGTCCGCCTTTTCGCGCCATTCGCTTTCCCGCCCGTCGCCGCGCAGGCGGCTGATTTCCGCCAATGTATCGCGGCAGGCGTAGGAAAACGACGTCACGTCCATCGACGCCATCGGCACAACATCCGCATCTTCGGGCGGCGTATCGGTCGTGCAGTAGACAGGCGCGTGACCGTAGCGCAGGGCGTTGTCCTCCCCCGTATCGTAGACGCAGAAGGATTCAAGACATCCGTCGCCGTCGGAATCGCGCGTCCTCCAGAGATACTGGTCAAACTTCTCCAGGCAGTCCGCCAGCATATCCAGATACGCCGGTTCTTTGCCGGAGAGATACCACATGTTCAGCGCGTGCAGCGGGAAGCAGAAGCCCTGAAACTTGTTGAACTGCGGCTCAATCGTCCCGTCGGGATGGCACTGAATCGACCCAGCAATCCGCCCGTCCGCACGCTGGGTGCGCATGAACAGCAGCTGATTGTTCATCGCGGCGGTCATGTTGCGCTTCCAGTACATTTCACCGCCCATCGGCTGCGTTTCCAGCCAAATCTTCTCGTACCCGCCGCCCTCGACCAGCACGGTATCCGCGCCGAAGTCCTTCAAATTATGAAGGCACTTGCGCTCCGCCTCGTCAAATAGCTTTTGCAGCGCCGCGTTATCGCAGGAAAAGGTCACCCCTGTTTGTGGAAGCATCGGCTTTCCTCCTGTCATTTTGCAGAAGCGGAAATGTCATTTTTGTCCCGCTTCTGACCTGTTTCTCCTGTCCTATTCTACCTGAAAACGGCCAAATTTGAAATGCGCAATTTTTTCGCATATTCGCAAACCATTGAAAAATCGGCATTTGCACGATATGCACAAAAATTTCGTCGATTTACAGTCGGCGTGCTGCATGGTATCATATTCGTAGTTGATTACGGGGCAGCGTTCCCGATGAACGGAGGGGTTTCATTGCAAAAGGCGGTAACAAAGACGGCGACCTCGCGCAAGCCGCATCAGCCCTTAGGTGTCCGCTTCCGGCGCGCTATTGTGCGTGACTGGCAGCTGTGGGTGCTGCTGATTCCGGCGCTGGCTTTCTTCATTGTATTCTGCTACTTCCCGATGTACGGCGTGCAGATTGCATTCAAGGACTTCAAAATCGGCAAGGGCATCGTCGGCAGTGAATGGGCATCGACAAAAGGGCAGCTTGACCTGTTCAAACACTTCCGCAATTTCTTCAGCATGTACTACTGCGGGCGCATGTTTGCAGACACGCTGCTGCTGAACCTCTACGGGCTGCTGTTCTCCTTCCCCATTCCGATTCTGCTCGCCATCATGCTCAACCAGCTGAACTCGAAGCGCTTCAAGGGCTTCACGCAGACGGCGATTTACGTTCCGCACTTCATCTCCACGGTCGTGCTGGCTGGTATGCTCTACCTGTTCTTCTCCCCCACCAACGGCATCGTCAACAAGGTGATAGAGGCCTGCGGGGGCAAGTCGATTTACTTCATGGTCGAGGAAAACTGGTTCCGTCCGCTGTTCATCGGTTCGGACATTTGGCAGAACGCCGGTTGGAATACCATCCTTTATATTGCCACGCTGACCTCCATCGACCCCCAGCTGTACGAAGCCGCGACCATCGACGGCGCGACCCGCTGGCAGAAGATTAAGAACATCGACATTCCGCACCTGATTCCGATTGCCGTCATGATGCTGATTCTCTCCTGCGGTTCGCTCCTGTCCTCCAACACGGACAAGGCGCTGCTGCTCCAGACATCCGGCAACATCAAAACCTCGGATATCATCGGCGTGTACGTCTACAACACGGGCATCGGCAAGGCGCAGTACTCCTACACCTCCGCCATCGGTCTGTGCCTGAACGTCATCAACTTCGTCATCATCATTTCCGTCAACGCCATCTCCCGCAAGGCCAGCGACATCAGCCTGTTCTAAGAAAGGAGGGAAAGCAAAATGGCAAAGAAGGAAGCGGAAGTACACGGCATTCGCATCAAAGAGACGCGCGCCGACCGTACTTTCAACGTTCTCAACCTGATTTTCTGGATGATTGTGCTGTTTATCACGCTTTACCCCCTGTGGCTGGTGCTGATTGCGTCCGTCTCCGACCCGGATGCGGTGCTGGCGGGTGAAGTGCTCTTCTGGCCTAAGGGCTTCTCGCTCATGGGCTACGAGGCGGTTTTCCAGCACAGCGAGCTGTGGCAGAGCTACTTGAACTCCATCATTTACACGGTTCTCGGTTCGGCGCTGTCGGTGATTGTCTCCCTTGCAGCGGCGTACTCGCTGAGCCGCAAATTCGCTGGGAAAGCATTCGTCAACTTCCTGATTACGTTCACCATGTTCTTCTCCGGCGGCTTGATTCCGATTTTCCTGAACGTGCGCGACTTGGGGCTGTACGACACGCGGCTGGTCATGATTCTGATGAACACCGTGTCCGTGTGGAACCTGATGGTTGCCCGCACCTACATTCAGTCCTCCATCCCCAACGAGCTGTACGAAGCCGCGGTGATGGACGGCGCGGATCACTTTACTTACTTCTTCCGCTGCGTCCTGCCGCTGTCCGGCACGATTATCGCCGTGCTGAGCGTCTACTACGGTGTGGCGCGCTGGAATGACTACTTCACGGGTCTGGTGTTCATCCGCAACCGCGCGTATCTGCCGCTGCAGACCGTGCTGCGCGAAATTCTTGCTTCGCTGTCCATTTCCGGCTCCAGCGATACGTTTTTCGCCGCCTACGCCGACAACCTCGGCGGCCTGCAGGAAGCCATGCGCAAAGCGGAAGTCGCCAAGTACTGCTGCATCGTGGTGTCTACGGTTCCCGCGATTGTGCTGTACATCTTCATGCAGAAGTATTTCGTCAAGGGCGTTATGATTGGGTCGCTGAAGGGATAATCCTTTCAGACTTTCCTTCGGTTTTTCTCACTGCAATGCGCTTTTGTGGCAGGGGGATTTCGCTCCTGCGGGAGCGACAAGGGGGCTTTCCGATCGCCCCCTTGACCCCTTCGGTTCCCCATTTTTTTCGGATTTCACACGTCCGCAGCGGCGTGATGAATCAATACCGTGCCATTCCCCGCGTGAGAATGGCGCAAAAGAAAGGAGATTTTCTCTATGAAGAAAATCGTCTCTGTTCTCCTCGCACTGGCTCTGACGCTGACGCTCGTCGGCTCGGCGGTGGCGGAAGACAAGGTCAACCTGACGGCCTTCCAGTACACGCTGGAAAACCAGTCCACGGACTTCAACAATCTCTGGTTCTTCCAGCAGATTGAAGAAAAGACCAACACGCACGTTGACTTCACCATGGTGAAGGACGGCGACTTCCAGACGCAGCTGAACCTGATGTTCATCTCCGGCAAGTACATGGACATGATTCTGCGCGGCAGCACCGACATTGAGGACTACGGCGTGAATCAGGGCCTGCTGATGCCGCTGGATGAGTACATCACCGAGGACATCATGCCCAACTACGTCTCCCGCCTGAACCTCAACAACGCGGGCGACTCCATCCCCGCTTCTGACGGTCACAGCTACTACATCGGCTACCTGATCGCCCAGAACGTCAACCACAACGGCACTTGGTACATCAACACCACCCTGCTTGACCAGCTGGGTCTGGAAGTGCCCACCACCATCGACGAGTACACCAACGTCCTGCGCAAGTTCAAGGAAGCGGGCATCAAGTACCCGCTGTCCACCTCCACCTTCGGCTACGGCCCGGAAACCATCTGGAACGAATTCGCTTCCTTCGGCGTGCCGGAAAACTACGCCTTCTACCACATCACCGATGACGACAAGGTCGAATTCACCGGCACGATGCCCGGCTGGCGCGCGTGCGTCGAATGGCTGCACATGCTCTACGAAGAAGGTCTGCTTGACCCCGAATGCCTGACGCAGGACTCCAACCTGTGGGCGAACAAGGTCAATGCTGGCGAAGTTGCTTCCTTCCCGTACCTGCGCCTGATTAACACTGCCCTGACTCCCGACGTTTACAAGGACTTCAAGTCCATCCTGCCTCCGGCTGACCCGACCTACGGCGCTGCTGTCTCCGCGATTCTGGAAGTGCCGGACCAGGGCGCTATCCTGACCTCGACCAACGCTAACCCCGTTGCGTCCCTGAAGTGGATTGACGCGCAGCTGGAAACCGAAACCATGATGGTGGCGGCGAACGGCAAGGTCGGCGAGCAGATTCAGCTCAACGACGAAGGCAAGTACGAAGTCATCAACGTGCCGGAAAACAACGGCCTGTACTCCTTCGTGCCTGTCACGATGGGTCAGTTCTTCGCGCCCGGCGAATACTACACCCAGATTTATCAGATGGCGCCGCACCGCGTCGAACGCTACCTCGACTCCGAAATGTACGCTGCAGCGGGCGTTCTGGAGCACAAGAGCTACCAGTACGTCTCCAAGCTGAGCAAGATGGATAACGAGGATGCTGTCGAAGCCGCGAACATCTACACCGAGCTGAAGAAGTTCATGGAAGAATCCGTGACCGACTTCATCAAGAACGGCGTGACCGACGAAAGCTACAACACCTTCGTGGAAACCGCCAAGGCCATCGGCGTGGAACGCTACATCGAACTGTACCAGAACGCCTACGCCGCTTATCTGGCGAAGTAAGCCTCTGAGGAAAGCCTGCCGGAGAGCCCTTGCGACTCTCCGGCTTTTCTCTTTCCGGCGTAAATTGCTTCCGAACTTCGTTTGCTATCTTCTGCAGTTTGTGATATAATCAGAAGTAACAAAAACATGCAAAGGGGCATGACGACATGCGAAAAAACGTGTTTTTCCTTCTGCTGCTTCTTCTTTTGCTGCTGACGCTCAGCGGCTGCGGTGATAGCATTGCGCCGGAGACAGAGAAAGTATCTCTGACCGCGCTGCAATACGAGTTGGAGAACCAGACGCTTGATTTTGACAACATGTGGTTTTTCCAGCAGATTGAGGAGCAGACGGGCGTGCATGTCGATTTCGACGTCGTCAAGCATTCGGACTGGACGAACCGCGTCAACCTGATGTTCGCTTCCGGGCGCTATCACGACCTGATTCTGCGCGGCAGCCTGGACGTGGAGGACTACGGCGTGACGCAGCATGTGATTCTGCCGCTGGATGACTATCTGGAAGAATACATGCCGACGTATTTCAGCCGCCTGCCTATTGATAACGCTGGGCGCACCCTCCCCTCCTCCGACGGGAAGATGTACTACGTCGGCTTTCTGCTCTCGCAGGGTATCAACACCAACGGGCACTTCTTCATCAACAAAACGTGGCTGGACAAGTTGGGGCTGTCCGTCCCGACGACGACGGAGGAGCTGACCGAAGTCTTGCGCGCATTCAAAAACGGCGATCCGAACGGCAACGGGTTAGCTGACGAAATCCCCTACGAAGCGACATTCGCCGACGTGAACACCGGGCTGTACAACGCCTTCAGCGCGTTCGGCATCCCGATGAACGAGCACTTTGTTCACCTGTCCGCGGACGGCAAGGTGCTCTTCATGCCGGAGGAGGACGGCTTCCGCGCGTGCGTGGAGTGGCTGCACTCGCTCTGTCAGGAAGGCTTGCTGGACGTGGAGTCGCTCACGCAGGGGTCGAATCTCTGGGCAGCGAAGGTGAATCAGCAGAAAGCAGGGTATTTCACCTACTGGCGGCTGAAAAACACTGCGCTGAGCGACGACATTGCGGCGGATTATGCGGTCATGCTGCCCGTTCATGCGGAGGGCTACAAGACAAGTCTTGCGCGGACGGAGGACGAAATCGAGTTCGGCGCGGCACTGACGATTCAGAATCATGATATTCCGTCATCGCTTCGCTGGCTGGACGCGCAGTTCGAGACGGAGAACATGCTGGTGGCGCAGAACGGCAAAATCGGCGACACGCTGCTTCTGCGCGGCGACGGGCGCTACGAGGTCACTTACGTTCCCGCGGGGAACGAGCTGTACAAGACCGTGCCGATTATCTGCGGACAGTTTTTCGCACCCGCGAGCTACTATGCCTCGGTATACGTTCCGGCGGCACACCGGCAGGAGAAATCCGCCTACTGCGCGCTCTACGACGAATCCGGCGTCTTGGAAGAGGTTCCGTACACGCTGCTGATTAACACCGTGCCGATTACGAGTGAGGAATCCGCGCGCATTCAGCAGCTCTACACGTCGCTGAAATCCGCCGTGAATGCGTATCTGGTGGAATTCGTCACGCGCGGCGTAACGGACGAGCGCTTTGCTGACTTTTTGGCGGAGCTGAACAGCATCGGCACGCAGGAGTACGTTTTGCTCTACCAAACCGCCTATGACCGCTACATGAAGGGACTTTCGGAGCAATGAAACAGCAATCCGGCAGCAAACGCCTTTCCACCTTCGCGCGCTACGTCGTGTCCTACATGCTGGTGCTGCTTCTTGCGCTCAGCGCGCTGTTCCTGTACATGTACGTCTACATGAACCGCGAGGTGCGCGCGCAGGTCATCTCCAACGGCATCAACCGTTTGAGCCGTATCGCCTATCAGCACGAGGGGTATCTGGACAACATGCTCAACACCGCCGAACAGATTGGCCTCTCCCCCTACCTGCAGCCGTTCAGCTACCGCGACGAGCCGTGGCGCGCCTATGAGCTGATGCAGCAGCTTGTCCCCTACACGGTCAGCAACGACTTTTCTGACCAGATGTACTTGTGCTTCGCCAGCGACGACTACCTGTACTCTTCCTCCTCGATGATGACGCTGGACATGTTCAGCAGCCTGATGCACTACGAGCATGTGTCCGGCGCGGAATTGATGCGCCTGATCCGTCAGCCCGGCGGACTGTGCGTCCTTCCAGCGCAGAAAGTCGCATCCTCCCTTCTGGGCAGCGACCAGTACGACATGACGACGTTCATCATCCCGCTGGGCATGAGCCAGAAAAGTGAACGTGGGTCGATGCTCTTTCTCCTGCGGCAGAACACCTATCAGCAGCTCTTTTCTGACGCGATTGCTATGAACGCAAACACCTGCATCCTGCATGACGGCGCGATTCTGGCATCATCGGGCGAACTTCCGCTTTCGGCGGAGGAGCTGACATCCCTGCTTGCGGGCAACGAGGCGACCATGCAGCGCCAATTCGTCTCCGGCGGCGTCCCCTACACGCTGCTTGCGCTGGGCAACCGCAGCTGGGGGATGCAGTATGTGATGCTCATGCCATCGTCGGAACTGACGGGCAACGTCTGGCACAGCATGGGCGGCGTGCTGATGATGATTGCAGCGCTGGCAGTCGCGGGCAGCGTGCTGTCCTACCTGCTGGCTCGGCGCAACATCCGCCCCATCCGCGAGATTTCGAGCCTGCTTCCGCAGGACGAGAGCCGCGGCGACGAATGGTCATCCATCCAAACGGGCATACAGGAGTTGTCCCGCCGCAACAGCGACTTGACGCGCCGCCTCGAATCCTCCCTGCCCATGCAGCGGCATGACTTCGTGCTGCGTTTCATGAAAGGGCGCTTTGACAGCCGCGAACTCGCCGTCGCCGCCGCCACAAGCGTCCGGCTGGACATCGACAAGCCGTATTACGGCATGGTGCTCTGCCCCGAACAGGAGCAGAACGACCAGCCCTTCACCATGCAGGAGGAGCCGCTGAACCGCGTGACAGGCGTAACCGTCTGCTCGGTCGAAATGGCGGCGATGAACAACTTCCTCTATGTCGTTTTCGCCGACACTGAGCAGGGTCTGCACGACGTGGCAAACGCGCTGCACCAGATTTGCATCGAGCGCTACGGCCACGCCTGTGTCGCCATGAGCAACGCGCACCAAAATTTCACCCACGCGCCCGCGTGCTACCTCGAAGCCGCGACTGCCTACGACAACCGCTTTGTCATGGACGACAGCCGCGTGCTGGAATACTCGTTCGTCTCCGTCAACCTGCGCGACATCCTGCCGCAGGCGCGCAAAATCACCGACGGCATCAATCAGGCGCTGGTGCTGAACAACCGCGCCCTGCTTTCCGGCAAGCTCGATGAGCTGCTGGCGTTCCTCAAGCATTCCAGCATGACGCCATTCGCCTTCCGCCTGATTTACAACGACGTGATTCATACGCTTCTGCGCGAACACGCCGCGAACGTCGCCGACAGCAGCGACATGAAGGACATGTACGACATCTTCTCCCTCTCCGGCTGCCAGAGCGTAGACGATTTGGACGAGCTGCTCCGCCGATTGTGCGACGCGATTCTGCAAGCAGAGAAGCCCGTGCCGACCGAGGAGACCGGCGGCATCGAGGAAGTGGCGGCGTACATCCGCGAACATTACGCCGACCCGGAGCTGTCCATCAGCGCCATTGCCGAGGCGTTCGGCGTATCGACCGCGCGGCTTTCGCTGTCCTTCAAGGAGCGCAACCGCGTCTCCCCGAACGAATATCTGGCAATTCTTCGCGTCGAGCGCTCAAAGCAGCTGCTGACCGAAACCGAACTGTCCATCAAGGAAATTGCCGTGAACGTCGGCTACTACGATGCGTCGAGCTTCATTCGCCGCTTCAAGCAGATTACCGGCGTCACGCCGCTGCAGTACCGCCGCAGCAAGGAGGACACAAACCATGGAAACGACGCTTGACGTGCGCGGCGTGACCCGGCGCTACGGGACACGGGAGGTCTTGAAAGGCATCACGTTCGCCGCGCAGAAGGGCGAAATCATTGCGCTGCTTGGGCGCAACGGCACGGGCAAATCGACGCTGATGAACACCATCACGGGGTATCTGTGCCAGTCGGGCGGCGACATCTCCATCTGCGGCTATGACGTGCTGACCCAGCCGCTGGAAGCCCGCCGCCGCACGGGGTATCTGCCGGAGCAGCCGCCGCTGTATCCCGACATGACGGTGACGGAGTATCTGCGCTACTGCTGCCGTCTGCGCGGGCTGAAAGCAAGTACACAGACGGCGGAAATCGCCCGCGTGATTGAACTGACGGGGCTGGAAGCATATGCGCATCGGCTGTCCGGTCGATTGTCGAAGGGATATCGGCAGCGCTTGGGCGTCGCGCAGGCGCTTCTGGGCCAGCCGCCGCTGCTCATCCTCGATGAACCCGGCAGCGGACTTGACCCGCTGCAAATGGCGCAGATGCGCGAGGTCATCCGCCGCGCGGGGCAGGACAGCACCGTTCTGCTCTCGTCGCACCTGCTCAGCGAAGTGACAAACGTCTGCGGGCGCGCGATTGTGCTGGACGAAGGTGTCATCCGCTATGACGGCACGATGGATGCGCTGCTGCGCGGCGCGGCAAGTCTGCGGCTGATGTACCGCGGGGATGCGCCGATGATGGCGCTGATTCGCGAACTGCCGGGCGTAACGGAAGTGACGGAGCAGGATTGCCGGGAAGATGGCTGCCATCTGCTGCTGATTCGCCACGAGATGGATGCCGACCTGCGCGCACAGGTGTCCGCGCTGTGCTACGAAAATCACTGTGCGCTGCTGGAAGAGACAAACGGCAGCGACGCGCTGGAGGATGCTTTCCTGCACGTCATCGCCCGGAAGGACATCAGCCGAAAGGAGGTGGAGTGAATGCGCGCCGTATTCCGCCATGAATTGAGCGGCTATTTCACTACCCCCGTCGGGTATGTGTTCCTGACGATGTATGCGCTTTTGTCCGGCTTGGTGTTCGTGTTCATCAACATCGGGCAGGAAATGAGCGCGAGCATGAACCTGCTCTTTTCGGGGATGCAGCTGCCGCTGATGCTGATTGCGCCGCTTTTGACGATGCGCCTGTTCGCGGAAGAAAAGCGGATGCGCACCGACCAATTGCTGCTCACCTCCCCTGTTCCGCTGGGGCAGATTGTGCTGGGCAAGGCGCTTGCGTCGCTGGCGCTGCTGATGATTGCCATGCTGCTGGCGCTGATTTACCCGCTGCTGATCGCCCCGTATGCGCAAATCGCGTGGTCAGAAATCGCGGTGGTGTTCCTCGGCTACTATCTGCTTGATGCAGCGATGGTGTCCGTCGGCGTGCTGCTCTCGTCGCTCTGCACGAACCAGATTACCGCCGCCATCCTGACGCTGGGCGTGAACGTGCTGATGTACCTGTCGGAGCATTACATTGTCCCGCAGGCGGGCACAAGTGCGTACCTCCACCCGGTCAGCGTGATACTGAGCTTCCTGCCCTCTTCCGCGCGGCTGGGCGACTTCGCCAACGGCATCGTCAGCCTGTCCGACATCGTGTATTTTGTCGCGTTTATCGCGCTGATGCTCTTCCTGACCGACCGCGCGATGGAAAAGCGCCGCCACGCAAAGGGGTGATTTTTGATGAAGAAGAAATCCATGCCCTATGGGGTCTATCATCTGCTGACGTGCGTGCTGGCAGTTGTGATGGCGGTGCTGGTCGTGCTGGTCAGCCAGCGTGCGGAGGAAAAGTGGTACTTGAAACTCGACGTGTCGCCGAGCGGGGTAACAAACTTAAGCGACTACACGCTCTCCCGCCTGCATGCGCTGGATGAGGACGTGCTGCTCTACCCGGTGTACACATCCGGCTATGACAGCACCGTCCGTGACCTTGTGACCGAGACGCTGAACAAGATGAGCGCTGAGTGCGCCCATGTGCGCGTGGAGACGATTGACCCGGTGACGCAGCCGCAGCGCATTGCCGCGCTGAGCGGCGACGCGGGCAGCATCGAGAACGGCACAGTGTTCATCACCAATCAGGACGCGACGCGCATCATCCGCCTTTCGCCGGAGGAGTTTCTGTTCTCCCGTACGGTCTTGGGCGAGGAATACACCATCTACTGCGGTGAAGCGCAGTTAATTGGCGCGATTGGGCGCGCGTGTACGGACCATCCCGTCGGCGTGTACTTCCTGACGGGTCACGGAGAGCTTTCGCAGGAGGACTGTTCCCTGCTGGCGCTGCAACTGCGCTCGAACGGCTTCGAGGTGCATTCGGGGGAAATCGCCCGCATTGCGCCCGGCGCGACGGACATTCTGCTGCTGCTTGCTCCCCGCAGCGACCTGACGGGCGATGAGGCGCAGACGCTTGCCGCTTTTCTGGATAACGGTGGGCGCGTGCTAGTTGCGTGCGGCGCGGATACCCCGTTTTCCCGCCTGACGCAGCTGCAAGCCGTCTGCAGCCTGTACGGCTTGGGCTTCCAGTCCGGCTGGGTCGTGGAAAGTGCGGCGGAAAGCGACCGCTATGTTGATGCGCCGGAGTACCTCTCCCCCGTTGTCGCGGCGGATTACGAGATTACCGGGCGGATACTGCTGCCGCGCGCGTCTGCCCTGATTACGCCTGCACTTCGTCCCGGCGTGACCGTGACCCTCCTGCTGACCACCTCCGACCGCGCCGTGCTGCACCCGGATGCGTCCGGCAATGCGCTGGATAGTCAAGCAGGCGACGTGTCCGGGCAATTTCTGCTCGGCGCAGTGGCGAAGAAGAGCAGGGGCACGGCGCTGTGTCTGCTGGCTTCCAGCGACATGCTCCGGGACAGCGCGGCCATCAGCGGCGCATCCGTCTTGGATGCCAGCGATAACCTTGCCCTGCTGACTGACCTCGTGACCGACATGGCGGACATTGACCAGACGGCGTCGCTCGACGCGGGCGTGAAGCGGCTTCCGGCGCAGCGCATCACCTTTGACAGCGAAAGCAGCCGCCAGCGCGTAACAATTCTCGCCCTGACCTTGATTCCCGGCGTACTGCTGCTGACGATGGCGGTTGTGCTGCTGAAAAGGAGGCGGCTGTAATGCGGCGCGGACTTCGCCTGCTGCTGATGGCGCTCGTCTGCGCGGCGCTCGGCGGCGTGTATGTGCTGCTTGGAAGCACGGTTGCCCCTGCGGAAGCGCCTGCGCCGGAATCCACCGACGCGCCGGGGTATTTCATGCTCTATGAGGATTCCGTGGCGGCGCTTAAGAGCATTACCGTGCAGCCTAAAGGTTCGCAGCGCTACACCGCCGTATCCGACATGGCGTTTGACCAGAATGGCAATCTGCTTGGCGTATACAATGCGCTGTCCCAGCCGTTTCTGGTATCGGGGCAGGAGGACTTCACGTTCAGCACCGCTGCGTGGCAGATGCTGCTTTTAACTGCGCAGCACATTCCAGCGACAGCGACCTATCCTGCGCTCGACCGCGACGCCTGCGGACTGACCGACCCTGACGCCGTCATCACCCTGACGCGCAAGGACGGCACGACCCGCGTCCTGCGCATCGGGCGCTTGACCTCCGACGGCGCAAGCTGCTATGTCGCCCTCGACGGCGACACAAACGTGTACCTCGTCCCCTACGACTTCCATGAGACGATGGTGCAGCCGCTAAACGCCCTGCACACGCTCCCCGGCGCAATTGACGAAAGCGCCTCCGCCGCCGTGCAGATTGCCTTGACCGGGACGGACGACGGGCAGCTCATTTTCACCAAATCAAGCGGCAAATTGATGGCGTGGTCGGCGACCTCGCCCATCGCCCACGCGGGCAGCACCGAGCGCATTGAGGCGTTCATCACGGGGCTGTGCGCGGTTTCAGCGGACGAGTACGTCACCACCGTGGCGGACGCCGCTGGTCTGGCTGTGTATGGGCTGGATGCGCCGCGCCGCCTGATTGCCGCGTTCCAAGACGGCACGATTCGCGACATCCACTTAGGCAGCGACGCGGGCGACGGCATGGTGTATGCCCGTATGGACAGAACCGGCGATATCTACCGCATCCGCCGCACGCAGCTAACTTTCGCGGAAAGCGCCGGGTTGAACACGCTGCTTGACCGCTTTGTATCGCCCGTGGTTGTCGCCACGCTGTCACAGATGCGCGTGACAACGGTTGACGGCGAAACGACCTTGCGCATCGAGTACGAAAATGGCGACGACAACATTGGTCAGCGCTGGTTCCATCATCGGGACGTCAAGCCCCAAATAGGACTTGCTGCAAGAAAATTTGGCAGAAGGGGGTCCTGAGGAAAAGAAAAAGTGCAAGCACAAATAAGCCAACACAAAGTGCCGGCTTAAAAAGAGAAAAAAAAGAGGAAAAAGGAAGTGATGTCAGAGGGATGCTTTCAGGGTGGCGGGAATGGGATCTACTGACTGGAGAGTGTCCAGCGAGGCAAAATAATCTCGCAGCTTAGCATAGTAGCGTCGCAGAAACTTGTTGGCTGCTGCAAGCATATAAACATAGAGGGGCTTGCCTTCCGCCCGTTTCCGGTTAAGGAACTGAAACACAGGTTCATCTTGGGGGGAGCACATTGAAGGTAAGTTCTAATGACATTAAAAAGGGTTTTTGCGGAGGTAGGGAGAGCCTCGTTTAGAAGATTTGTTGCTTCTGACGTTTTTGTCTCCGGACTGGTTAGGCATGGGGTCAATACCAGCAAAGGCAACGAGACTGCTTCCGTTCAAAGCGGCGAACATCGCCGATTTCCGCCATAAGCTGCGGCCCGTAGGACTTGCCAACGCCGTACATCGCCATGACAACGGGGTATTCAGGCAGCATAGCAGCAAGCCGATCCATTTCCGCGCGATAGACTTCCACTGAGCGCGAAATACTGATGAGCTGATTTGCAGCTTCCTGCACAAGCACTTTCACGACCTTTGACTTTGGGGTCAGGACAACAGCGCGTTTCGCAAGGGCATATACTTCTTCAGCGTTGCTCAGCTTAAAGAGATAGGCGTGGCGCTTGCACCATTTTCGGTAACGCTCACAAAAGGCTGCGAAGGGCTGCTTGCGCACACAGTCTACATGCCAGAAAGAATGCGCAAAGTCAACCCATTTCTGCGTTCCATCACTGCGCACCGGGCTGTCAAAGCACTTTCGGATGCCGGGAAAGGATTGCTCCAGAAGTGCAATCAGATTATTAGCAGAGGCCGTCCGCTGCTTAGAGGCAAGCTGAAACTGGCGGTTGAGGGTTTTGAGATCGTAGCGAATTGCATCCATGGGGGTGAAATCGCGCAAATCAGCCCAATTATCAAGCGCGTAACGAGCAATTTTTACGGCATCAGCCTTATCGGTTTTTACGCGGCGCAGAGAATTAGCACCGTACTCCTTGATGAGAAGCGGATTAACAGCGCAGACAAAGAACCCTGCTTCGTGCAGCGCTTTTTCAACCGCTTCATAGTAACGCCCTGTGTGTTCCATCACGACGCGGGTTTCACCGTCAAGAGCCTTCAACTTCTCGACCAGTGAAGCAAGCCCTGCTATATCGTGAGTCACATCAAAAGGCAAGCAAACAACTTCCCCAGAGGACGAAGCACCGCAACTGTGCTTTTCCTGCTGGAAACATCAATACCTACTGCGTTCATAGAATCACTCCTGTACTGAACTTGTAATGGACAAAGGCCATCTTTCCTGTTGCCGGTTCTATCTGTTTGATGACACGAACGCAGTGGCTCTACCTGCACAAATCGAACACTGCGAATAGGAGGATGGCTGACTGACTTTCATGCGGACGTAAAAGCCCTTGGAGATGAAGGTCAGACCATTACCTCTCTATTCTAACAGTTTAGGCAACGAGATGTCCCATGCCTATGGCTGGCTGCCATAAATCAAGGGGCAAATATATAGTAACAGGAGAAAAATAACCCATGAGGCGCGAAGAAATCAACATCCGTGACCCCTTTGTGCTGACGCGGAACGGGCAGTATTACCTCTACGGTACGCGCGGCGCAACCTGCTGGGGCCCCGCGGACGGCTTCGATGTGTACGTCAGCCGCGATTTGGAGAATTGGGACGGTCCCTTCGAGTGCTTCCACAACGACGGCACATTCTGGGCGGATCGCAACTACTGGGCGCCCGAAGTGCACGAATACCATGGCAAGCTGTACATGCTGGCGAGCTTCAAGCGCGAAGATCTATGCCGCGGCACGGCAATTTTGACCGCTGACAACCCGCTGGGGCCGTTCGTGCCGCACAGCGACGGGCGCGTGACCCCCTCCAATTGGGAGTGCCTTGACGGGACGCTTTACGTCAGCCCGGACGACAAACCGTATCTCGTCTTTGCGCACGAGTGGGTGCAGGTCGGCGACGGCGAAATCTGCGCCATGCCCCTCTCCGATGACCTTTCCCGCGCCATCGGCGAACCAAAACTGCTCTTCCATGCGTCCAAAGCGGAATGGGCGCGGCTGGTGCATCACCGCTCCAGCGGGCGCGACGGCTATGTGACGGACGGCCCGTCGATGTGGCGGACGGCGGACGGCACGCTGCTGTGCCTGTGGGCAAGTTTCTCCGACGAGGGGTATACAGAGGGCGTTGCCATCAGCGACAATGGTGACATTACCGGGCATTTCACGCAGGTTGAGCCGCTTTTCCGGCGCGACGGCGGCCACGGCATGGTGTTCCGCGCGCTGGATGGGCAATTGTACCTGACGCTGCATTCCCCGAACGAGCATTTGAAGGAGCATCCGTGCTTCATCCCGCTGGAGGAAATTGCAGGTCGCCTGACGCCGAAGTACACGCTGCCGGACTGGTTCGCACCGCTTCAAAGCCGCCTGCACAAGATGGCGGATGAACTGACCGCGTCGCTGACGGGCTGGCACGGGTCAGACGCGACGTTCCGCCCGGAGGACTTCGGGCTTGTTCCCGGCGAAAAGGCGACCCGAGCGATTCAATCCGCCATCGACAAGGCGGGCGAACACGGCGGCACCGTCCGGCTGTCCGGCGGCGATTACGTCTCCGGCACGCTGATTCTGCGCAGCAATGTCCGCCTGATGGTCGATAGCGGCAGCCGGCTTCTCGCGTCCACCGACCTCGCGGATTACCCGGAGCAAATCGCCCGCCGCCTGACCGTGCAGGACACGAACATGGGCATGAACCAGTCGCTGATTTTCGCCGAAGGGTGCGAGAACATCTGCATCTGCGGCGGCGGCGAGCTGGACGGGCAGGGTACGCGCGCGAATTTCCCCGGCGACGAGACCTGCAACGGCACGCCCGGCCGTCCGTTCCTGATGCGCATCGTCGATTGCCGCGACGTGCATGTGCATGACATCACGCTGCGCTCCGCCGCCTGCTGGATGGAAAACTACCTGAACTGCGACCGCGTGCTTTTGGAGCGCGTAACCGTCCGCAATCAGACGAACTACAACAACGACGGCATCGACATCGACGGCTGCCGCGACGTCATCATCCGCAACTACGACGTAGAATCCGGCGACGACGCGTGCTGCTTCAAGGGCGCAAGCGAGCGCAACACCGAGCGCGTCCTCATCGAGAACTGCCGCCTGTACAGCTGCTGCAACGCCTTGAAGGTCGGCACGGACACGCAGGGCGACTTCCGCGATGTGCTGGTGCGCAACTGCCAAATCGGCGGCGTGGAGTACGACCCCAGCAGACTGAAGCACCGCTGTTCCGATTCCGGCGTATCGCTGGAAATGGTGGACGGCGGGACACTGGAAAACTTCCTCATCGAGAACATCACGATTGACCGCGCATGGAGTCCCTTCTTCCTGCGGCTTGAAGACCGTGGGCGCGTCAAGCCCGGCGATCCGAAGCCGCCCGTCGGCACGCTGCGGCGGATTGCCACTTCCGGCTGGACGAAAAACAAGCGTCGTCCCCCATGCCGGCGACCCCAGGGCGCACCACAGCGACGCGGCCGTTGTCACCCCGCAACTTCCGGCTGGAAAAAATCGTCCCCGCACCGAGGAAGCCGATACCGCTGACCACCTGCGCGCTGATGCGCCCCATGCTGACCGCCACGCCGGTGTTAAGCACGTCGGTGTTAATGGCCAGCACGCGCGCTTCGACGTAGTTCTCCATCACGGCAATCAGCGCCGCGCCGAGGCAGACGAGGATATGCGTTCGTGTACCCGCCGGTTTATTGCGGCGTTCGCGCTCATAGCCGATTGCCAAACCAATCAGGATAGCGAGCAGAATTCGCGCGCCTGCTTCCCACCATGCCATTGCGTTTCACCTTCTTTCTCTCATAGAATTCTGTTTGTTTCTTTCTGGTGTTATATTCGCCATATAGCACAAAAGTTCCTGCTTTTTTGTGCAAAAAAGACTGCAGCGGATGAGCGCCGCAGCCTTCTTTGCTTTGCGTTTCGGTTTATTTCAAAAAGTCCTCAATCAGCCCGTGCAGGAAGCGAGCATAGTCCGCACTGACAGCGACGTTGATTTCCGGCAGGTTCGTCCAGACGTGGTGATGGCGGCGATCCATAATCGTCATGCCAAGGGTCAAACCGTCCTGCGTCGATACGCCAACGCGGCCGCGCACGCTCTTGAGCAGCGTCGGGTCAGCCGTCGCCGCAACCGCCATGCAGTCAATGACCGCGCAGTAGGCTTGGAAGCCGCGCCCATGCACGAAGGAAATCGCCTGATGGAGGAACTTTGCTTCGGGCTTGTCGCTCGCCGCCAGCCGCGCAAGGTCTTCGTCCGTAAAGTCCACGGAGAAGTACGTCGCGACGTCCAGCCCAATCGCCGTCACCTTCAAACCGGATTCGTAGACCTGCTTCGTCGCTTCCGGGTCAACGTAGACGTTCCACTCACTTTGAGGCGTGTCGCCCGTGGCGTTGAGGAAGGACGCCTCATTCAGCCCGAATGCGCCGGAAATGGCAATCACTTCGACAATCTTGTCCTTGATGTCCGGGGCAAGGCGCAGTGCCATAGCGATATTGGTCATCGGTGCCAGACAGACCAGTGTGATTTCGCCCGGATGCTGACGGATGAGGTCGATAATCGCATTGACGGCGTGGGTCGGGTTCTCCGGCAGCTCCGAATCCGGCAGAAAGGATTCGCCCTGCCCGTCGCGCCCGTGGGTAAACGGGTCGTTCGGGATGTCGCGCACCAGCGGGCGCGAGCAGCCGCGGTAGACCGGAATGTCCTCGCGCCCCAGCATCCGCATGATGCGCCGCGCGTTGCGGTAGGTTATGTCCACGGGATAATTGCCGTTGACCGTCGTCACCGCTTGAATGTCGAGATTTGGGTTCTTAACTGCCATGATGATCGCAGAGGAGTCATCCATGCCGGGGTCGCAGTCCACAATAATCTTCCGCATATGTTTCACCCCTTACGCTTTGTCGCTGATGAGCTTGACGTAATACTTGCGCTTGCGCGGGCCGTCGAATTCAAGGAAAAAGATGCCCTGACTGCCACCCAGCACGAGCTTGCCGCCGTCGATAATCAGCGGAATGCTCACGCCCAGCAGGGAACATTTCACATGCCCCGCAGCATCGGTAGGCGTATCGTGCTGATGCTTAAAGTCGATGCGGGTAGGAATCAGGCGGCAGATCTCGTCCTGCAAATCCTCAAAGCCAGCCGGATCCCAGAAGGACGTAATCGTCAGCCCCGCCGTCGTATGCGGATTGAAGACGATGCACTCGCCGCTCTGGATGCCGCTCTCGGCAACGAACTGCTTGATGTCGTCGGTCAGGTTGATGACATCATTGGCTTTGGTTTCCAAATTGAAGCACTTCAGCATTGTTGATTTTCCTCCTCAGTCGTCCACCATGACAATTTCGCTCTGCCGCACGCACGCCGCGCCCTTGGAGAACGACCACGGGCCTTCGCAGCCGCGTCCGCTGCGTTCACCCAGCATCGTCATCAAATAACCGAACACCAGACATGCCGGGACGAAGTTGTAGAGGCTTTCCGCCAGCACATTCTTCGCCTTCGGGATGATGAACACCGCTGCCTGCTTTTCGTCCGGCATCTCGCGGTCGGTCACAATCGCCAGCGGGCGGCCCAGCTGCTTGGCGTAGCCGATGGTTTCCAGCGTACGAGAATCCGCCTTGTTGTCCTCCGCCGCCCAAATCATCGTGCCGATTTTCTCCGGATGATTGACGAAGAAGTTCAGGTGCAGCCATTCCTCGGTGTTGATGTACATCGCCGGGCGGCCAATCGCCTCGAACACCTTCGCCTGACCGAAGAACGCGCAGGCATACTCGAAGCCGCTGCCCGCGAAGTCGTAGCAGTCCATGTCCTTCCACTGCTGCGCGACGGCAAACGCGGTGTCGTCCATGGCGGGCAGAGCGGTTTCCAGCGCATCCGCCAGCGCCTTGATTTCCTTGCGGCGCGCGCTCGCAACATCCATCGTGTAGCGCCCGCGCACTTCGCCGATGCGGATAGCCAGCAGGTACAGCGCCATCACGCAAACCATGTAGCTGCGCGTGCCGGGGGCGGACTCGAACTTGGGGATGTCCAGCTTCAGAATGCGCTCGGCGCTCTGCCCCAGCACGGATTCCTCATGCCCGGTGATGCCCAGCGTGAACGCGCCCGCCTTGCGGCAGCGGCGAACCGCCTCCCCTACGCGCGCCACCTGCCCGGAGTTCGACACGGCGATGACCAGTGGGCTTTGCGGCGCATAGCCAAGGTTCTTCTTCTCGTAGTCGCGCGCCAAATCAATCGTCGGCACGACTTCGGTGCGAATCTTCGCGTACTTCTCGAACGCGGGCTTCACCGCCAGCAGCGCGGCATAGCTGTCGCCGCAGCCGGTCAGCACAATGCGCTGGATATTGAAGATTTCCGGCGTGGAGAGGACGGTGCGCGTCTTCGGCTCCAGGTCGGCGTACTGCTGTCGCATCAGCTCCGGCAGGCTCATGACCTGGCGGCGAAGGGCGCTGTCGAAATCCATCTTGTTCATGCTTGATGACCTCCTTGAATCATATCAATCAGCAGATTTCCGATGTCGATGCTGTGTTTCAAGCCCGACATAATGACCTCATCCGGCATTTTTGCCGTGAAGTTATGCGTTTCATAGGTGAAATCGCCGTCGTACTGCGCCAGACGCAGGGCGTCGGTGATTTCCTTCCAGTCGCTCAGCCCAGAGAACGGCAGAATATGGTCGTTCTTAATGGAATTGTAGTCGGAGATATGGGTGGCTTTCAGGCGCTTGCCGAGGTATTGCAAGGCTTTGCGCTGATCCTGATGGCAGATGGAGGCGTGTTCAACATCCCAGCAGCAGCCGACGTTGTCATACGGCAGGCTGTCCACGAGGTCGCCGAGTTCCTCCGCCGTCACGCAGTAGCGGCGCTTCGGCGCGATGTTCTCCTCCCACAGGTTCTCCACCGCGATGCCTACGCCGTACTTCCCGGCCAGCTCAATGCGCGGTTTCAGGTACTCGATGGTCTTGCGCTTGCTGTCGCGGACAGGGGTGACACTGTCGAAATCGGTCGCGGCGTGGATGACGAGCCACTTGATACCGAGGATGCGCCCGCCCTCGATGCCGCGGCGGATGAGTTCGTCGAGGAACTCCTTGTCGGGCGTGTTCGGGGCGCAGAAGTTATAGAAGTGCAGATGCCCCTGCGAGAACTCGATGCCCATCTCGTCGGCGATGTCCTTCGCCTGATGGATGAGCGTCTCCCACTGCGGCGTTTTGAACGGCGTATCGAACACGCTCAGGTCATGGAAATTCATGTCCAGCACGCGATACCCCGCCTGCCCCAGCGTCCGCACGCTGTCCAGAATGCTTGCTTTCGTCCCGTCCGGGCGATTGAAATACATACACGTTGATGTTGACAGCCGCATGGCTTTCTTTCCTTTCATCAGGGGGACCCAAGGGGCGCTGCCCCTTGACCCCGCAAGGGAGTTCCTTAGATTATCATATCAAGTGCAACACCGCGCCAAAAAAGGAAAGACATTGCGTGCGCTTTGTGTTAGAATGAAGCTACCACACACCAACTAACAGGAGGCGCAGACAATGTCTTACCACCAGTTTACATCAGATGAGCGGAAATGTCTATGGGAACTTCACAGGAAAAACCTCAGCATTCGAAAGATTGCTGATGCGCTGGGAAGAGCTCCTTCCTCTGTTTCTCGTGAATTGCGGCGGAATCGCAGTGAGAAAGGAACGTGGCATCCTTTCCCTGCCCACAAAAAGGCGAAGGCACGGCGCAGACATCTCCGCAACTCTTCTCTCCAGACTGACCTTGAGCTGAGAGCGTATGTCATTGATGGTCTCAACCATTTTTGGACTCCTGAGGAAATTGCGGGACGCTGGTCGCTTGCTCATCCTGACCGCCCGGTCAGTTTCGCCACCATTTACCGCCACATTAAGCGAAAACTGCTTCCCGGAATTGAACCGAAGACCCATCTTCGCCGCCGTGGCAAGCGGAAAGTCAACCGCAATGCCAACTTCAACACCATTCATCCTGACCGCATTATCCCTGACTGGCCTGATGAAATTAAGAACAGGTTACGCATCGGAGATTGGGAAGGCGATTCCATCGTCGGAGCGAAGGGCAAAGGCGCGGCTGTCACGCTTGTTGACCGCTGTTCGGGGTTCATCACTGGCCACCTTGTTGCCACACGCTCGGCCGCTGAAACTCGGCAAGCCATTCTCGATGCCTTGGAAGGACTGCCTGTTTGCTCTCTTTCTTTAGACAACGGTTCTGAGTTTGCTGAGTTTCGCCAGTTGGAAGAAGCGCTCGAAGCTCCCATTTTCTTCGCGGAACCGCACAAGCCTTGGCAGCGCGGCTGCAACGAAAATGGCAATGGCCTTCTTCGCTTCTTTTTCCCTAAGGGCTGTGATTTTCTTGCCGTCTCTCCGGAGTATTTCGCCGCCGTTATCGACTTACTGAATCACAGACCCCGCAAAAGATTAGGCTGGCGCACCCCTTTTGAGGTCTTTTTCGGTGTTGCACTTGCTTGACAATCTACCTTCCTCCCTTGACCCTTTTTCGCGATTGAGTTGGTGACTTCTTCATACAACTTCCGCGTGTTTATGGGGGAGACCCAAGGGGCGCTGCCCCTTGACCCCGCCAGAGGCTTTGCCTCTGGACTCCAGCAGGGGCGCTGCCCCTGCACCCTGCAAGGGAGTTCCTCCCTTGACCCTTTTTCGCGATTGAGTTGGTGACTTCTTCAGGCAGTTTTCGCGTGTTTATACAGGGATTTCGCCTCTGCGGAGGCGACCAGAGGGCTTTGCGATCGCCCTCTGGACTGCTTCGCCCGCCCTCCGGAAGTTACTGTTCGGTCATGTTGGTTATTTTAGTTAGTGGCCAAAAGGTACACTAACTAAAAACTTCCGATTAAAGTCAACTAACAGGAGTGCGCGCCGAAGGTTTCCAATGGGCGATCGGAAAGCCCTTTGGTGCGCCCGCAGGCGCATCCCCCTGCCCCAATAAAAATCAACTATATATATATAGAAAAATACTACCCAAACGCCTTCGCAGAAGCACTTATGCTTCAATAAAGTGCTTCACCGCGTCGAAGACCCCCGCCGAATGACAGTACGGCGACACATACGCCACCAGCGGCTTCACCTTCGCCAGCGCATTCTGCACCGTCGCCGTGTGCCCCGCCAAGCGCAGCATCTGCAAATCGTTCTCGTCGTCGCCAATCGCCAGCACATCCGACATCGGGATGTTCAGCCGCTTCGCCAGCTCCGCGACACCCGCCGCTTTCGTGCAGCCGGGATGCACAATTTCGACTGCCTTGTCGCCATAGCGCGTGTAGCTGTACTGGTCGCCTAAATGCCGGATAAAGTCCTCCACATAGTCGATTTTGTCCCCGGTTTTGTCGCTGTCCATGACGCAGATTTTCTCCATCTGCTTGCCGTCATAATCCGCCTGCGTCAGGGGCGCAACGTCATTGTATCGTCCAAAGGCCGCGCGCTGCCGGAGAATATACGGCGTTTCGCGGCAGACCTTCTCATAGCCGTCTTCACTGTAAATGATGCTCATGCCCATGCTATCCGCCTTGCGGAGCATGGTTTCCAGCGGCTTCAACGGCACTTTGCGGCGAAAAAGCACCCCATCCGGGGCAATGAGCGCCGCGCCGTTGGTCGCCACATAGGGTATGGACACCTGCATGTCCTGCGCATACCGTTCCGTCATGCCCTGCACGCGCCCTGTCGCGAACGTGAAAAGCACGTTTCTGTCTTTCAGCCAGCGCGCCATTTCGCGGGCTGTGTCGGTGAGCTGCTCGCTTGAATCAATGAGCGTACCGTCCAAATCGCTGACCACCAGTTTGACCATGATGCTTTCTCCTGCCCCATCGCCCCCGCCCATTGCTGAGCGGGGGGATGGGTTGATTTCCGTTGGGGTTTCCTATTGTACCGAATTAGTCGTTCGCCAGATGGTAGTCATCCAGACGTTCGTTGCATTCTTCCACAATGCGGTCGTGGCACTCGTCAAGGGTTTCCTCGCCGTTGGCGAACGCCAGCATGTGGGTCTTAATCACAGAGTCGATTTCCCAGTTGATGATGTCGAAGGGTTCCTGCACGTTGGGGTTGGACGCGTGGATGCAGTCGATGGCGACCTTGTACATCGGGTTCTCTTCAAACCACTTGTCCGCTTCGGGCAGGTCGTAGACGGTCTTGTTCACGGGGATGTAGCCCGTCGCCTGATGGAACTGGAACTGCTCTTCCGCGGAGACCATGAACTGCACGAACTCCCACGTCGCATCAACCTGCGCCGGGTCGTTGTCCGGGTCAAACATGACGACGCAGGAACCGCCAACCGCGATGCCGCCCTTGTCGTCCGCGTTCACCTTCGGCAGCGCAGCGACGTTCCACTCGAACTTGTCGCCAACAAGGCTCTTAATCTTGCCGATGCGGGCGGTGGACATAATCGCCATGCCGAAGAGTTCCAGAGAGAATTCTTCGTTGATGTCGTCTTCGTAGGGCTTGTAGCCGCCGGTCGCAATGACCTTCTGCCATTCGGTCAGGAAGTTGCGCAGCGTGCCGTCTTCGCCGAAGGTAACCTTGGTCATGGGAGCGGTGCGGCCGCCCTCGTTGTCGCCGAAGAAGTTGTAGTCGCCCTGACCGCCGATCCAGTTCGCCAGCTGATAGCGGCGCACCGCGACGTTCAGGCCATATCGGGTGACGGTGTCGCCGTCCTTTGACCATGAGCTTAGAAATGTCATCCGCCATTTCCGCGATGGTCGTCGGGGGCGTGTTCGGGTCAAGACCCACTTCGCGGAACATGTCGCAGTTGTAGTACAGCATGATTGCGGAGCAGGAGAACGGCATACCGACGAGCTGGTTCTCGTAGGTGTAGGAGCGCAGCATGTTGGGCTCCAAGTCGTCGCGGCTGATGGAATTGCCCTCGCGGTCAATCAGCGTTCCAACAGGCACGAGGCTGTCGTAGGTCACGGCGCTGGGGATGCCCGCGCCGGCGATCATGGCGACGTCCGGGAAGTTCGCGAAGTCAGACGCCTGCGCGAGGGTCTTGAGCTTCTCGGAGTTGTCGTTGCCCTGATAGACCGCCTTGACCACGATGCCCTTTTCAGCACCGACAGTCGCGTTGAAATGGTCGGCAATCGCTTCAACCGCAGCGCCGTTGACGCCGGTCAGCGTATGCCAGAATTCCACCGTGCGCACATCCTGATTTTCCGCCACAGCCGGAACGACCATAGCCGTCAGGACGAGTGCAAGCGCCATCACGAGAGAAATGATGCGTTTCATGGGGTAATCCTCCTTCTTTATCGTCAAGGCTTTTTGCCTTGGGATACTGGGTGATGCGATTCTTTGGCTGAATCGCTTAAAGCAGCGGGCGTTGCACGTTTTCATACTATTTCTTATAGTATCGCAGAGGATTTCGCCTCTGCGGAGGCGACCAAAGGGCATGAAAACAGACGAAGTCTGCGCTCGCCCTTTGGAAACCTTCGGTGCGCACCCATGTTTATTGAGCTTTACCGGAAGTTTTTAGTTAGTGTGCTGTTCGTTTTCCTAAGCAGCGGATTCGCACAAGCCGCATGAAACTCCAAAAGTTGCGGCGCCGAAGGGGTCAAGGGGGCGAGCGGAAAGCCCCCTTGTCGCCTCCGCAGAGGCGAAACCCCTGCGAGCGGAAAGCCACAGGTGAAGGGATTCGCTCACCCCTTCACCGCCCCGCCCATGATACCGCCGACAATCTGCCGCCGGAAGATGACGAACACCGCCAGCGTCGGCAGCAGGACAATCATGCTCGCCGCCATGACCGGACCGTAGGTCGAGCCTTCGGGGAAGTTCAGCATCGTCACACCGACCTGCACTGTGCGCATCAGGTTATCGTTCGTCACCAGCATCGGCCAGAGGTAGGTGTTCCAAGTGCTGATGAAGGACGAAATGAAGATGGTGGTGATAATCGGCGTGGAGAGCGGCAGCAGAATGGTGCAGAAGAAGCGGATGTTCCCGCAGCCATCCACCTCACTGGCTTCCTTCAAGTCCTTGGAGAACGTCAGGTAATACTGCCGCATCATGAAGATGTTGTTCGCGGAGACGAAGAAGACAATCATCATGCCCATGTAGGTGTTAATCCACCCCAGCCGGGAAACCGTGTGGTAGTTCGACACCAGCACGATGTCGCTTGGAACCATCATCGTGCCCATGATGAGCATGAAAATGACATTGCGCCCGCGGAATTCAAAGAACGAGAGGGCAAACGCCGCCATCGACGCGGTAATGACGCGCACAACGCTCGACACGCCCGCCAGAATCAGCGAGTTGAGCATGAACCGCGGCAGCGTCGTCAGCGTCCATGCCATTTCGTAGTTTTCCGTAATCCAGCGCGAAGGCAGGAATTTCGGCGGGATGGTCAGGATGTCTTCCCCCGGCATGAACGAGATAACCAGCGCGTAGAGAATCGGGCTGACAAGCAGAAGACCGATACCAATCGCGATGATTTGGTACAGCACGCTGCGGAAGCGCTTGCGAATCTTCAAAGACTGCGCCGTCGTCACGAGTAATGCACTCCCTTCTTCTCAAAGCGGAAGCTGATGAGCATCACCACGAAGGTCATCAGGAAAGCGATAATCGCCGCCGCATAGCCCTTGTTGTAGTTCAGGTTGTTGACCGACTGCTTGTACATGTAGGAAATCATGGTGTCGATATTAGCGGTGGTGTTCAGCGACGCGCCGCCGGTGAAAATCAGCACCAGCCCGGACATCATCATGCTCTTTGCCAGCGACGTGCAGATGAGGTAAAAAGTCGTGGGCGAAATCATGGGCAGGATGATGTTGACCGTGCGGTGGAAGGGGCGCGCGCCGTCGAGTTCGCAGGATTCGAGAATCTCCTGCGGAATGTTGCGCACCGCTGCCAGGAGGAAGATGAAGTTATAGCCGACATTCATCCACGTCGCGATGATGCTGATGGCGACCATCGCGTAGTGCTTGTCATTCAGCCAGTTGATTTTGACGCCGAGGATGTAGTTCAAAATGCCGATATTCGGATTGTAGGCGAGCTTGAAAATCATCGCGCTGACGGACATGGACATCGCCATCGTGACGGCAAACAGTGTCTCATACGCCACGGACATGGTGCGCTTTTTCGCCGCGACCAGCGCCAGCAGCAGCGCAATGAGGATGCTCACGGGCGAAGCGAGCAGAACGTAGATGAACGTGTTCTGAATCGCCGTCTGGAAGGAGCGGTCTTTGAGGACGCGTACATAGTTGTCAAAGCCCGCGAACTGCTTGAAGACCCCCATCTTGTTGACAACAAAGAAGCTGGAGACGACGGTCTTGATAAACGGATAGTATGTAAAGACGAGGAAGAACACCAGCGCCGGCATCAGCCAGAGCCACGGCTCAATCCGCTTTTTGAAGGGTTTAGGCGCTTTCATCCGCCGGGGCTTGATGCTCCCCTGCTTCTTCGCCGTTTCCACTGCCATCACTCCTTTATGAGATCAGCCACATCGCTTTCCGATGCTACATGCCACTGGGGAATCAGCGCCAGAATTTCGTCCGCATCCTTGGCGAAATTGCAGGCATTCATTTCGCTGATTTTGTCCCGCCACACCTGCGGAACCGCGTCGATACCCGCCATCGCGCCGACCATCGCGCCCGCCATCGCGCCATTGGTATCGCAGTCGCCGCCAAAGTTGACGCAGTATTCCAGCGTTTTCTTCACGTCGCCCTTGCCCAGCAGGAACAGCGCAATCGCCGACGGAATGGAGTCCGCGGACAGGTCGCCGCCGCCGAACATGGCGTACAGGTCGTGCAGCGCCTGCTGGTCGTCCTTGGCCTTGCGCACAATGTCGCACGCGAGGGCAATGCGCATTCCGATGTCCGGCGAGGGAATGGAGAAGCCGTACTTCGCGCCCTCCGCCGCCGCTTCGATGGTTGCGTCCACAATCTTGTCGAGGTTCTCTTCGCCGCGCATCGCCTGCGCCACGCCCCACGCAATCGCCGTCGCCGCGGCGTTGCAGACGCGGGTGTTGTGCGTCGCAAGGTCAGTCAGGGCAACGTCGCGCGCCAGCTCCTGCAGGGTGCTTCCGCGCAGACCGTGGATGATGCCCAGCGGTGCAATGCGCATGGACGACCCGTTGGTGTTGCCCCACTTGCCGGAGACGGTGATGTCCCCGCCCGCCGCGATGTTCTTCAGCGCGCGCTCGGTGCTCGGCCCCAGCGGGCTGGCGTACTTGTCCTTCACGCGATCCGCCCACGCGATAATTTCCTTCACCACGCTCATCGGCACAACCTTCTTGTCGCGAATGTAGGCGTTCATCAGTGCCATGGACTGCTCCGTGTCGTCGGTATATTCGCCGGCGAGCAGCCCGTCGTGGAAAATGTGTCCTTTTTCCGGCGGATAGAACGTGTCGATCCAACCATATTTGCTCTGAATCTGCTCTGGGGTCAGGAAGGATGAGGGAACGCCCAGTGCATCGCCGCACGCCATCGCCCACAGGCAGCCCAGTGTCCGTTCTTTGCGCGTCAGTGCCATAAAATAATTCCTCCTTGCTCTTTACGAGCGTTTTCAGCGTGGGAAGAGGCGGATCCGTTCCTTTTCCACCGCGTGCTTGTCTACTTGTCATAAAGATAGCATAAGTTTCATATGCTGTCAAGTAGTTTTGACGTAAATTTTCGTTAAAACGGGGCAAAAACTTTCCAAAGCGGACATTTTCCGAACATTCGGCTTTTCTGGCGCATGCGACCGCCTGTTGTTTTTTTGCCGTCACATCACCGAATGGCGGATTGCCATCTTGACTTTTGGGCGAACTTGTCTTATTATCTATACAGGACATAAGATATACAATGTGGCAAGATACAGACACATTCAGGAGGGATTATCCCGTGCAGTTTTCTATCGACCGCAACTCCCCTGTTCCCGCGTATTACCAAATTCAGCTGGATTTGAGCGACCGCATCCAGCGTGGCGAATGGAACGACCGCAAGCAGCTGCCGTCAGAAAGCACGCTGGCGGAGCAGTACGCCGTCAGCCGCATTACGCTGCGTCAGGCACTGGCGGAATTGGAGAAGGATGGCATCATCAAGAAATCGCGCGGCTGCGGCGCGAAGATTTGCGAAAAGCCCGCACCGTTTGTCCACAAGATGGATTTCTATTCGATTGTCTCGACCCACGAGGGGCATGACGGCAAGCAGGTGACGTCGCAGGTACTGAACATCCGCCGCTTCGACATGCCGACAGAGGATGTCATTGAGCATTTGCAGCTTGAACCCGGCACGCCCGTGGTGTACATCAAGCGTCTGTTCCTCTTCGACGATAAACCGCTGGCAGTCGGGCGTTCGTGGCTGTCCCTGGCGCGTTTCCCCGGTCTGGACGAAACAGGCTTGGGCGAAAAGGGACTGACCGCAACCCTGCGCAGCCGCTACAACACCATCATCCGCCGCTTCAACGACGCGATTGAGGCGGTTCGCCCCGCGCCGGATGAGCGCAACCTGCTCGACGTCTCCTACGACTGCCCGCTCCTGATGGTGCGCGGTCTCTCCTTTGACCAGCACAATGTCCCCGTCGAATATTCCACCACCTACTGGCTCGGCGACAAAGTCCGCTTCACCGTCTCCATGAACACACAGGAGTTGGAGTGAGGGGGGGGACTCAAGGGGCTTCGCCCCTTGACCCCACAAGGGAGTTCCTCCCTTGACCCTTTCGCGCGATTGAGTTGATCGCTCTTTCATGCTTTGCCCGCGTGTTGATTGGGGGAAACCAAGGGGCTTTGCCCCTTGACCCCAGCAGGGCGCTGCCCTGCACCCGCGAAGGGTCTTCGACCCTCTCGACACCCTTTCGCGATTGCGTTGAGCGCTCTCTCATGCTGTATCCGCGTGTTGATGCAGGGGTTTCGCCTCTGCCCAAAAGCACAAATAATATATAGAACGAAACACCCCAGAACAGGAAAAACCAGCGCATCATTTTGTCTTGCGCTGGTTTTTTCCTATATTCACTTGCAATGCACCTTGCACCAAAGCTCCTGAATCGGCGGAATCTGCTCTCGCATTCCGGGCGCAAGGCGGCTCCAGATAATCCCCTTCGATGGGCGCGGATACTCGTGCCGCGTCTCAATCAGGCGCGTCGGGGTCACGATGTAGTCAATCGCCGTGTCGTAATCCTCCACCGTCACATCGACATCCACCACCTGCACATCATGCCCTGCGCCGACAATCGCGGTCTTTTCATCGCACAGCCCGACGGTCGAGAGCATCGCGTACTCAAGGTCGAAATAGCCGTGACCCTTGCCGAAGCGGATGCCGCTGGGCGTAATCGCGGAAGCGCCCGTCACCATCATGTCGATATGCCCGACGGCTTCTTTCAGCTGCGCCAGCGTCTGATGCTTCCAGTAGCGGGATACGCCATCCAGCAGCGACGCGATTTCCTCCTTGCCCTCCGGAATCTGACCGGGGCGAATGAGGAAGAAGCCGCGCGTAATGCCGTAGTTGGTCATCACGACAGTCTTTTTGTCGCGGAAAGCCTGTTCCCGCAGGGTTTCGAGGTTGTTGTCCGGCGTAATGAAAATCACGCGGGCGTTTTTGTACATATCCGTCGCGGTCAGCAGCGCCGTGCCCTTTTCGCTGCCCTCATAGTCGCAAATGAACTCGGAAAACTGCCAGCTGAACTTGCTGTCCGGCTTGGCGACGCGCAACAGCTCCTCCCAGATCTGCACGCGTGCTTCCTTTGCGTCAAGCTTCTTCTCCATCATGCTACTCCTCCAGTTCGGAAATTGTTACCCGAAACAGTGTAGCGCGAAGAAACACTTTTGTCAAGTATAACATATGCTGATTTGTAGACAGGTTTGTATCATTCCTGTTCTTTTTCCGCCTGATGCAGCGCACTCCTCCGGTACTGCATCGGACTTTGCCCGACGGCGGCGGAAAATCGCGCGGAAAAATTGCTCGCATCCCCGAACCCGACTTCCCGCCCGATTTCGGACACGCTGCGGTCGGTCAGCGCCAGCAGCGCCTTCGCCTGCGTGATGCGGGTGCTGATGAGGTAGTTGTAGGGTGTTGTACCCATGTAGCGGCGGAACAGGCGGAGGAAGTAGCTGCGGCTCATGTGCGCCTGACGCAGCAGATCATTCAGCGACAGCGGTTGATTGTACTTCTCGCGGATGGTCTGCGCCGCCTGCTGGATCACCTGCTGATTGCTCTCCGTCTGCTCCTGATTCAGCAGCCCCTGCGCGCACAGCGTCAGCAGCTGATGCAGCGCCAGCGACACTTGCAGCATACTGTCCACCGTGCCGCTCTCCAGCTCGGCGAAAATCGTCTTGAACTGTTCTTCCACTTTCTGGTCAGTTAGCGTAATCGGGGTCAGCTTTCCCTCCGGAATCAGCCATTCCGCCATTGCCGCCACGCCTGCGCCGTCCAGATGCACCCAATCGTGGTGCCAGCAGTGCTGACCGGGGGCAGTCGCGTACCGCTGGGGTTTGCGGCAGTCCATCAGCAGCGCCTGCCCCGCGCGCAGCAGCACCCGGTCGTCTCCCTGCTCAATCAGCCCCGCGCCGCGCAGGGTGTAGAAGAGCAGGTAGCTCTCCTTGTGCGTGCGGGCGGTCGAAAAATGCCCCTGCGCCAGATACTGCCCCGCCTCGGTGCATACATACGGCTGCCCCATTGCGGACGCGCCCGGCGTCGTCCGCAGCCAGATACTTTCCGGCAAGACATCCATCGTGTAGGTCAGCATGTGCATCCTCCCCATGCTCTTTTGTCCATATTATACACCAAATTTCGCTTGATTTCTACGGGTTCGGCATTTTTCGCAAAGTAGACTTTTCACAAAAAATCGGCTACCTTTGCGCATGGCAGAATTCGGCTTCCTGCGCTATAATGAGGGCAGTACATGGCGTACTGCCAAGGAGGTATCTCATGCAGCGCATTTTTCTGGCGATTGACATCGGTGCATCGTCCGGGCGGCACATCGTCGGCATCGAGGCGGACGGTGCGCTCCAAACAGACGAGGTTTACCGCTTCCCGAACGGGATGCAGCGCGAAAACGGGCATCTCATCTGGGACATCGAGGGCATTTTCCAGCACGTCAAGGCGGGCATCAAGGCGGCGTTTGCGAAGTATCCGCACATTGACAGCCTGTCCATCGACACTTGGGCGGTGGATTACGTCCTGCTGAAGGGCGGCGCGGCACTTCTCCCCTGCCACGCCTACCGCGACGAGCGCACGCAGGCGGTGATTGACGAGGTGCATCAGCATATGCCCTTCGCCGAGCTGTACTGCCGCACGGGCATTCAGTTCCAGCCCTTCAACAGCATTTACCAGCTCTACGAGGACGCGAAAACCGGGCGTTTGCAACAGGCGGACGACTTCTTGATGGTGCCGGAATACCTGCTGTACCGGCTTTGCGGCGTGAGGGCGCGCGAGTACACGAACGCGACCTCGACCGGACTTGTCAGCGCCGCGACGAAGGAGTACGACCCGGAGATTCTGCGTGCCTTGTCCCTGCCGGAGCGCCTTTTCCCTCGCCTGACGCAGCCGGGAACCGTCTTAGGGCAATTGACGCCAGACGTCGCCCGCGAAGTCGGCGGACAGACCAGTGTCGTCCTCTGCGCGACGCACGACACCGCCAGCGCCGTCGAGGGCATCCCGATGGCGGAGAACGCCCCGTTCCTCTCCTCCGGCACATGGTCGCTGCTCGGCGCGAAAATTCCCGCCCCGATTACAACCCCCGAAAGCATGGCATGCAACTTCACAAACGAGGGCGGCGTGGGGTACATCCGCTATTTGAAGAACATCATGGGCTTGTGGATTGTGCAGTGCATCCAGAAGCAATTAGGCATTTCCTTCGCGGAAATGGTGAATCTGGCACGGACGAGCCATTACGAGCAGATTTTCAACGTCAACGACCCGCGTTTCAGCGCGCCGGAGGACATGGCGGCGGAAATTCGCGCCGCACTCTCTCCCGCCCCGGAAACAGACGCCGACCTCATCCGCAGCGTGTACGTCTCGCTGGCGCACAGCTACGGCGAAGCAATTCGCGAACTGGAACGCCTGACGGGTCAGACGTGGGAGAAGCTGTACATCGCCGGCGGCGGCGCGAAGAATGCGCTGCTGAACGAGCTGACCGCGCAGTACACAGGCAAGGAAGTTGTTGCCCTGCCAATTGAAGCGACGGCGCTGGGGAATCTGAAAATCCAGCGCGAAATTCGCTGATTTTAGCATTTTTCATGCGGCAAACGCCATTTTCCAGAGAATAATGCTTTCATGCAGGGGATTTCGCTCCTGCGGGAGCGACAAGGGGCTTTCCGCTCGCCCCCCTTGACCCCTTCGGGCGCACTCCCATGTTACTGGTCGGTTATGTTTATTGGCATTTAGTTAGTGGGAAAAAGGTACACAAACTAAAAAAACCTTCCAATAAAAATCAAGCAACAACCGGAGGGCGTGCGAAGGAGTCCAGAGGGCGACCGCGGACTTTGTCCGTTTTCATTGCCCTCTGGAAGCCGCGGAAGTTGCCATTAAGTTAGAAAAGTCAAGCAAGTCACCCGCAAAAAACAAATCAAAAGGAGGATTCCCCATGAGCTACCAAGAAGCCAAGCAAAAATACGCTGCCATCGGCGTAGATACCGACGCTGCCATCGCGCGCCTCAAAACCGTGCCGATTTCCCTCCACTGCTGGCAGGGCGACGACGTCCGCGGCTTCGACACCGACCCCAATAAGCCCCTGACCGGCGGCATCCAGACCACCGGCAATTACCCCGGCCGCGCCCGTACCCCCGAAGAGCTGATGGCGGACATCGACGTTGTCCTCTCCCTCTGCCCCGGTACGAAGAAAATCAACCTCCACGCCTCCTACGCCATCTTCGACGAGGAAAACCCGTGGGTTGACCGCGACAAGCTCGAACCGAAGCACTTCCGCAAGTGGGTGGATTTCTGCAAGGCGCGCGGGCTGGGCGCGGATTTCAATCCGACCTACTTCTCCCACCCCATGTGCGACCCGCTGACGCTCTCCAGCCCGAACGAGGAGACCCGCCGCTTCTGGATTAACCACGGCAAGGCGTGCATCCGCATCAGCCAGTACCTCGCCGAGGAGCTTGGTCAGCCCTGCACGATGAATATCTGGACGGGCGACGGCTTCAAGGACGTCCCCGCCGACCGCAAGGGCCCGCGCGACCGCTACCGCGCCAGCATCGACGAAATTCTCTCCGAGCCGTATGACTTTAATCTCGTCAAGCCCTGCATCGAAAGCAAGGTATTCGGCATCGGCGTGGAAGCCTACACCGTCGGCAGCGCGGAATTCGCCCTCACCTACGCCGCATACAACCGCGACAAGTGCATCCCGCTGATGGACAACGGTCATTATCACCCGACCGAGGTCGTCAGCGACAAGATTCCCGCGCTGCTGGCGTTCTTCCCGGAAATCGCCCTGCACGTCACCCGCCCGATTCGCTGGGACAGCGACCATGTGGTGCTGCTGGACGACGAGACGAAGGAAATCTGCAAGGAAATCGTGCGCTGCGGCGGGCTGGATGGGCGCGTCAACATCGCGCTGGACTACTTCGACGCCTCCATCAACCGCATTTCCGCATGGACGGTCGGCTTCCGCAACGTGCAGAAGGCGCTCCTGTCCGCCCTGTTGACCCCGAACGACGCCCTGCGTGCCTTGCAGGACGAGCAGCGCTTCACCGAGCTGATGGTGCGTCAGGAAGCCCTGAAAACCATGCCCTTCGGCGACGTGTGGGACGAATACTGCCGTTCGTGCAACGTTCCCGTCGGCACGGACTGGTTCGAGACGGTGCAGAAGTACGAGCACGACGTGCTTTCCAAGCGCGTGTGATTCCGCAAATTTCTCTGTAACGATAAAAATCAAGCCGCATGGGAGTATCCGCGCCGAAGGGGTCGAGGGGGCGATCGGAAAGCCCCCTCGTCGCCTCCGCAGAGGCGATTCCCCTGCAAAAATCAAAACCAAGAAACAGTTCTTTATCAGGATAGGAGGATAAACAATCATGAGCATTCTCGATTTGGACATCATCAAAGGCTACATCCGCATGTGCACCGACGGCTGGAATCAGGGCTGGCACGAGCGCAACGGCGGCAACCTCACCTACCGCATGAAGGACGAGGAAGTCGCGCAGTGCCGTCCCTACTTCCGCGCAACCCCCGGCGAATGGGTGAACATGGGCGTTCAGGCGGACAACCTCGCGGGCGAATACTTCATCACCACCGGTTCGGGCAAGTACTTCCGCAACGTCGAACTCGACCCCGAACACAACATGGGCATCGTCGAAATCAACGACAAGGGCGACAGCTGGCGCATCGTCTGGGGGCTGGAAGGCGGCGCGCGCCCGACGAGCGAGTTCCCCAGCCACTTCATGAACCACTCCGTCCGCAAGGCGGCGACGAATGGCGCGAACCGCGTCATCTACCACTGCCACGCCACCAACGTGATTGCCATGACCTACATTCTGCCGCTGACTGACCGCGATTTCTCCCGCGCCCTGTGGCAGAGCGCGACGGAATGCCCGGTCGTGTTCCCGGAAGGCGTCGGCGTCTGCCCGTGGATGGTTCCCGGCGGTGCGGCGATTGCCATGGCGACGTCCGAGCTGATGAAGCACTATCAGGCGGCTGTCTGGGCGCAGCATGGGCTGTTTGCCTCCGGCCCGGACTTTGACATCACGTTCGGTCTGGCGCACACCATCGAGAAGAGCGCTGAAATCTACATCAAGGTGCTGTCCGCGGGTCAGGGCAAAATCCGCCAGACCATCACGGACGACGACCTGCGCGCAATTGCGCATGATTTCGGCGTGACGATTAACGAGAAATTCCTTGACTAAGCTGATTTTTCCGGGACGCAGGGCATGTTCAAGTTCAGCGGAGGGAAACGGTGAATATCACGATTCGCAAAATGCAGCCCGGTGACACGGACGCGCTGTACAGGCTGCTTTCTGACCCGGAAGTCATGCGGCACCTGGAGCCGCCGTTCGACCGGGAGAAAACAGAAACGTTTCTGCATCACACGGGGCTGACTGAACCGCCGCTTGTGTATGCCGCCGAAGCCAGCGGGGATTTCATCGGCTATGTGATTTATCACGCGTACGATAAGGACAGCGTGGAAATCGGCTGGGTGCTTCTCCCGGAATATTGGGGGCGCGGCTATGCGTCGGCGCTGACCGATCGGCTGATTGACCAGGCGCGGCAGGAGCGGAAAAGCGTCGTGATTGAGTGCGCTCCGACGCAGGAGGCTACAAAGCGGATTGCCAGCAAAAAAGGCTTCCGCGACTGCGGAATCTGCGACGGATTGGCGGTCTATCGGCTGCCATAAGAGGATACGCAAAAAGGCTCTGCCAACCCGGCAGAGTCTTTTCGTTTTTTGCGGTTATACTATTTCCAAATGAGAATGCGCCAAGGCGCGAGCAGATGGCGCAGGTGAATTTGGAAATAGTATTAGTACACAATCGCGTCGTTCGCCGTAAATCCGCCGAGCGAATTTTTCTTCACCTGAATGCACACATAGGTGATGCTGCTGTCCGCCGCGGCGGAGAACTGGCGCTTCGCTGCCGGAGCGACCTTCAGCCAATCACCCGCCGTCAGCGCGATTTCCTCGCCGTCGATAACCGCCTTGCCCTTGCCTGCAAGAATGCCGTAAATCTCCTCGTTCTGCTGATGGGCATGGACGAACGGAACGCCTGCGCCCGCCGGAAGTTGGTTGATGCTGACCTCTGCGCCGGTCAGACCGAGAATATCATGGAGTTCGGTGCGCGGGGTGCTGCCAACGTTCGTCTTCGTGTAGTTTGCCATAGGATTGAAGCCTCCCAAATGATGTTCACGCAAGAGGTTTTGCTGATTCCCTTGCGTGATTCTATTGTAGTTGAATCGTGTTAGAAAAACAAGTAGGCACTTTTTTGTAACTATGCGGGAAGTTTCAATTATCAATTAGGAATGAGCAATTAGCAATTGGAAAAGGCAGCAAATCATAGTTCATTAAAAAGAGACCCTGCGCACAGCAGAGCCTCTTGGGGGGGGATTGGCTTATTCGTCGTCGTCCACAACCTTGTCGGCGCTGGCGATAACCTTCTTCGCGACGTCGGCGGGTACTTCCTCGTAACGCTCGAACGTCATCGTGAAGCGGCCCCATGCCTGCGTCATCGAGCGCAGGTCGGTCGCGTACTTGAACATCTCGCTCAGCGGCGCTTCGGCGATAATCTTTTGCCCGCCTTCGCACTGCTCCATGCCGATGATGCGGCCGCGGCGCTTGTTCATGTCGCCCATCACGTCGCCCATGTAGTCGTCCGGCACAATCACTTCGACGTGCATAATCGGCTCCAGCAGGACGGGGTTCGCGTCAGCGCAGCCCTTCTTGTAGGCGATGCGCGCGGCGGTCTTGAACGCCATTTCGGAGGAGTCAACGGGGTGATAGCTGCCATCGTAGAGCTTCGCCTTCACGCTGACCATCGGATAGCCCGCCAGCACGCCGTGCACCATGCACTCGCGCAGCCCCTTCTCAACGGAGGGGATGAAGTTGCGCGGCACAACGCCGCCCACGACCGCATCCTCGAACACGATATCGGTCGAGCCGTCCGTCACCGGGCTGAACTCAATCCACACGTCGCCGAACTGCCCGTGACCGCCGGTCTGCTTCTTGTGGCGTCCCTGCACCTTCACGGTCTTGCGAATCGTCTCGCGGTACGGAATCTTCGGGTCTTTCAGCACGCAGTTCGCGCCGAACTTGCTCGCCAGCTTGCTGCGGATAACATCAAGGTGCATTTCGCCCTGACCGGAGAGCAGCGTCTCCATCGTTTCGGGGTCTTTGCTCAGCGTGACGGACGGATCTTCCTCCATCAGGCGCTGGAGGCCGGAGAAGACCTTGTCTTCCTCGCCCTGCTTGGCGGCGTAAACAGCCTTCGAAATGCAGGGCTTCGGGTACTCAATCGGCGGATAGATAACCGGGTTCGCGGGGTCACAGAGCGTGTCGCCCGTGGACGTGTACTGCAATTTCGCCATGGCGCCGATATCGCCCGCGTGCAGCGATTCCTTAACAACCTGCTTCTTGCCGCGCAGAATGTAGATGCCGCCGCACTTTTCGGTCTTGTCCTTGCCGGGGTTGTAGAGTGTCGTCTGCCCGCTGAGCATACCGGAGAAGATGCGGAACAGAGACAGCTTGCCGACAAACGGGTCAGCGATGGTCTTGTAGACGAACGCCGAGAAGGGCTGATCGTCCTTGCAGATGCGGGTGATGTCCTCGCCCGTGCGCGGGTCTTTGCCCGCCCAGTACAGACCGTTGTGCGCCGGGGACGGGAAATACTTCGCCATCAGGTCGAGCATACGCGCGATGCCCACGCCCGTTGCGGCGGACACGGCGACGACCGGCACAATCGAGCCGTCCTTCATGCCCTTGCGGAAGCCCGCCTTGATTTCCTCAAACGTCAATTCGCCCGTCTCGAAGTACTTTTCCATCAGCTCCTCGTCCGCCGCTGCCGCCTGCTCAATCAGGTAGGAGTAGCATTCCATCAGCTGACCCTTCATGTTTTCGGGCATCGGCACTTCGACGCTCTTCTTGTACGCGCCTTCATACGCCTTGCGGTCCAGCACGTTCACCACGCCGCGGAAGGTCGGGCCTTTGCCCAGCGGCAGCAGAATCGGCACAACGCAGTTGCCGTACTTCGCGCGCAGCTGCGACGAAATCTTGTCGAAGTCCGCGTGATCGCGATCCATCTGGTTGATAATAAACATGCGCCCCAGACCATGCGCACCGGCGTAATCCCACGCCTTTTCCGCGCCGACGGACAGTCCGCCGACAGCATCGACGACGATAACGGCCGTCTCCACCACGCGCAGAGGGCCGATCATTTCGCCCACGAAGTCAAAATAGCCCGGTACGTCCACCACGTTGATAATCTTGCCGTTCCAGTCCACGGGGGCGGTTGCGGCGCTGATGGAGCACTTCCGGCGCGTTTCTTCGGGGTCGAAGTCCGTCATGGTCGTGCCGTCTTCCACACGGCCCTGACGATCCACTAATCCGGCAGCGTAGAGCATGGCCTCGGTCAGCGTGGTCTTGCCCTCGCTGCCATGTCCTATGAGGGCGATGTTGCGAATGTTTGTCGTGATATAGTCTGCCATGATACTCTCCTCCGTTCAAATTCTTTCATGTTTTTATCCTATTTCCGGGCTGCCCTTCGGCTTTTTCCCGGATGTTGTTTTGATTATATCATGATTTTCGCCAAAAGAAAAGAGTGTTTTTTCGTCATTTTGCATCTTTGTACGATTTCAACAAAACAGTGCTGGTTTATCCGGGTTTTTATCGCCCAGAAACGCCATTTGTATAGTAAAACGCAACAAAAAAGCAGGGCGAATCGCTCCCCTTTCCGGGTTGATTCGTCCTGCTTACTTATGCTGTTTTCGGCTGACCTATGCCAAGTTTTTTTGATTATAACCAATGTAACTTAACCCCAAAAGTATGGGAGTGTCGAACCGAAGGTTTCCAAAGGGCGATCGCAGACTTCGTCTGTTCTCACTGCCTTTTGGTCGCTCCCGCAGGAGCGAAATCCCCTGCAAGAAAGCTCACTTCCGCAAGGAGGCCCCCTCACTCAAACAAATATCCCTCAATCACCTTCAAGGTATTGAGCGCCCCATCCCGATGGCTGCGCTCATACCCATGCGACGCATACACACCCGCGCCAATCAGCCCGTGGCGAATGTCATACCCCGCCCGCAGGGTCGCTTCCACATCCGACCCGTAGTGCGGATACACATCCACCGCATAGTCCGCCCCTTCGCGCTTGGCGGCGGCAATCAGCTTCCGCACGACATCGTAGCTGTACGGCCCGCCGGAATCCTTCGCGCAGATGGACACCTGCCGTTCGGTGCACTGCACACCCTCGCCGACGCAGCCCATGTCCACCGAAATCGCTTCCGTCACGCCATCCGGCACAGACGCCGAGCCGCCATGCCCGACTTCCTCATACACCGTGACGTGGACGTACACGCGGCGCTTCGGCGTCAAATTCTCGTCCTTCAAATACTGCGCGAACGCCTGCAAGATGCCGACAGACAGCTTGTCATCCAGGAAGCGGCTCTTGATGTACCCGCTTTCGGTGATGCGGCTGCGCGGGTCAAAGCAGACGAAATCGCCCACATCGATGCCGAGCTTGCGAACATCCTCCGCCGAGCGGACGTCCTCGTCCAGCACGACCTCCACCGTGTCGAACGTGCGCGGCGTGGTGCTGTAATTGCCGTTGACGTGGACGGACGCGTCGCAGAGCTGTACCGTGCCGTCAATAGCGCCGCTGAACTTCGTAATCACGCGCACGTTCTCCGCTTCGGCGTTGTTGGCGTTCATGCCGCCGACATTGGTGATGCGCAGGCGGCCGTTGCCCTTAATCTGCGCGACCATGCCGCCGAGCGTGTCCGTGTGGGCTTCGAGCAACAGCGCGTCCTGCGCGTCCTCGCCGCCCAAATCAATCAGCACGCCACCCTTTCGGGTGATTTTCGCGTCGTACCCCATCTGGGCGAACTGCTCCTGCACATACTTCGCCGCATTCTCCGTATACCCCGACGGGCTGTCAATCCCCAGCAGCCGCACGGTATTTTCCAGCGCAAGCTGCGCGTACTTTTCCTGCATAATTGACCTCCTTCCGGGGCTTCGCCCCAGACCCCACCAGAGGCGCTGCCTCTGGACTCTGCAAGGGGCAGACGAAAAGGGACGAAGTCCCCCCCCTTGACCCCTTTCGCGCGATTGAGTTGGTCACAACTGCATACAACTTCCGCGTGTTTATACGAGAACCTTACGCGTCCTTCTCTGCCAGTCCACCAGCACCATGCGCATCAGCTTGCCGCCGAACACGTTGCCGAGCATAATCACGAGAATCATACCCATGCACTGCAAAATCTGCCAGAACGACAGGTTCGGAATCGCAATCGCCAGATACCCCATGTCCGCAATCGAGTGCTCAAAGCCGCAGACGATGAAGCCCACAATCGCGAACAGCACCGCCGCAATCCCGTGCAGGCTGTCCTTCGCCTTCTTGTAGCCGATGACCGCCAGATACATCAGCACGCCGCACATCAAGCCGTTCAGCAGCCACGAAACCGGGTTCATGCTGAGCTTGCCGAGCATCACCGCCGCGGCGGTCGCGCCCAGCTTCGTCGCGCCGTCGACGACATTCGACCAGCTGACGATGGCGGGAATCACCGTGCCCAGCCCATTGAGCACAAACACCCACGCCAGCTTCTTCACCGGCGTTTTCAGCCCGCAGATGCCCGTGAACAGCGTGCCGCCGTTGGTGAGGATGAAGAACAGCCCGGCGCAGAACAGCAGCGCGCCGACGAGTTTATTCACGCACGAGAGGTAAACGGTGCAGCCGATGCCGATCATGATGCCGGAGAACAGGCTGCTGAGAAGAAATTGCTTTTGTTCCTTATTCATGCGAAGTGATTTCCTTTCATTGATGACAGTTCCCTGTCAATTCGTTGCCGTTCCCCAGCATACGACAGAAATCGGGTTCTGTCAAGGGAAAATGCGGATTATTCCGCCGATGTCTGAATCAAATCCTCCACCCGGCGCGCATCTCCCCCGGCTGCGAGGTACGCGTCAATCGCGGCTTGCAGCTGCTCGTGGAATTCCTCCAGGCACAAGCCGTTACGCCAGATGTAGCGCGCAACTTCCTTGCCCACATAGCGCAGGTGCCACGGCTCGTAGTTGATTTCGGTGATGTCCTGCTTGTCCTCCGGATAGCGGATGACGAATCCGTACTCATAGCAGTGTTCCGCCATCCACTGGCATTCCGGCGTGGACGCCATGTTCGAGTTCATGGACTTGTCCTTCCACGACCCCGGCACAACGTCGCAGCCCAAACCCGTTTGGTGGTCGCTCGCGCCGGGCTTGCTCACCCAGCCATCATCCTTGCCGTTGTTGCGTTCCAGCCGATTGTTGTACATGGTTTTCTGCGTCTTGTAGGCGCGGTAGGCGCTCTTCAAGTACAGCTTGTATCCTGCTTCCTCCGCGCCGGCAAACAGCTCCGCCAATGCTTCCGCGCATTCCGACTGCAAGTACATCGTTCCCGCGCCGGGGGCAGCACGCAGCTTCATCTTCGTTTTCGACGACGGCTCATAGGTCGAGGAGAGCAGGCATTCCTTGTTCGCCAGCTTCACCAGCTCCGGGTCGAGGTCGCTCAGGCTCAGGGCAAAATTCCATTCCAGCGGGTCAATGCGCGGATCCTCAATAATCACGCCGGGAATGTCGCTGAGGTCGTACTCCTCGTCTTGCTCCGCCAGCGCAGGCATCGACACGCTCCCCAGCAATAGTGCCGCGCACAGCGCCGCCGAAAGCTGCTTCTTCCACTGCTTCATTCGCCTGATTCCTCCACTTCCACTTCGCCCAGATACGTCCCTTCGACGATGCCCAGCAGCCGCTCGTTGCGCACAATTTGCAGGTACTCTTCCAGCGGCATTTTCTGCTCGTGGATGCGCCGCGCGTTCTCCTTGCCAACGTAGCGCACATGCCACGGCTCGTATTCGTAGCCGGTAATTTCTTCCCAGCCCTTCTGGTAGCGGATGATGAACCCGTACTCCCAGCAGTGCTCTGCGACCCACTTGCCGCCCTTTGTCGCGCCGAAGCCGCCCGTCAGGTTCACCTTGTCCGACTTCTGCCCAACGTCCATGACCAGCCCGGTTTGATGCTCGCTCGCGCCGGGACGCGCGTACTCATCCGCCTTTTCGACGCTGCCGTGCACGCGCTCCAGCTTGTTGTTGTAAATCGTCTCCTGCCGCGCATAGCTGCGGTAGCCGCTGACGGCTTTGAGCGTGATGCCAATATCCTTCTTGCACGCATCAAACATTTCTTCCAACGCCAGCGCCGCCTCCTGCCGCATTTGGCGAATCTGCCCCGGCACATCCGCCGTCACCGTCTCCGGTTCATAGGCGCGGGACGCCAGCCACTGCCGATTCTGCAAAAACAAAAAGCCGTCCACATCGTTCTGCGGCGCGGCTGCGTCCAGCGACGAGGAAATCATCATCGTACCCGCCGTCGCCAAGGCGGCAAGCGTTTCCAGCAAAGAAGCCATAAGTACCTCCTTGGGCAATTTTTCGCGAAGAACTGCCCTTCTCTTCTATTATAGCTTCTTTTCCGCCACTTGCAAGCGGTCATGAGCAAAATTTACATGTTTGAGAGGCGAAAAAGCCGTCCACAATAGCCGTCGAGGAGGCGAAAAGCTATGAAGAAAACGCATTTGCTGTTGATGCTGGCGCTCTGCGCGACGCTGCTTGCGTCCTGTTCCGCCGGCGAACCCGACGTGACCCAGACGCAGCCTGTTCCGTCCATCAGTCCGACAAATACGCCGGATGAAAACACGGTGCTGCCCGGTCTGGACGATGACATCATTCTGCCCGACGGCGGAAGGAATGATTCCATGACCCGCGAAGCCACCGGCGTGACCAGCATGGACAAGGCGCGGCGCGTCATCGAGCAGCTGGAAGAGGAACTCGAACGGCTCTCTGAAGTGGAGGAGGCGCACGTCATCATTGCGGGCCACAAAGCCGCCGTCGCGCTGACCTTCGACGACCAGTACAAGGCAGGCATTGACGACCGCTTCCGCAAGATTGTCCGCGAGCGCATCGACGGCGTGATTGGCGGCATCGACACCGTCGCCCTGACGACGGACAAAACCGTCATGGACGCGCTGGAAGCCTTGCAGGATCGTCTGGACAGCGTGAGCGACATGTCGTCCCTGCAAGCGGAGCTGGACAAGATTCTCGAAACGATGAACGCCGCGAGCCGTGCCAAAGCATAACGCGGCGGAGCAGCCGCCCCGAACGAAGCGTACCTTTTCCGTGTGGAATGCTATCGCGGAAAAGACACGTTTCCTTCTGATTTCGTCCGATGGCGGGCATTCCGCCTCGGCTTGCAACCATTTCCAGCGTAGCTTCGCCTCCTCCGGCGCATCCTAACCCTTGAAACCAGCGACAGGAGGTGAAAAAGCATGGCCAGCAAGAACAATAACCGCCAGATGGTTCCCGAAGCGCGTCAGGCGCTGGACGACATGAAGTTCGAGATTGCCCGCGAACTCGGCGTGGATGTCAAGGGCTACGGCGGCGACCTGACTGCCCGCGAAAACGGCGCAATCGGCGGTTCGATGACCAAGAAGCTCATCGAGCAGGCGCAGCGTCAGCTTTCCAGCAAGTAAGCGACAAGCATGTGAAGGAGGAGTCTCATCATGTATCAGAAGAATCAGAACCAGACGCAGGTGCCGAACCTGAACAACGCTTCCGTCCAGCATCCCTCGACCAGCCAGCCCGGCGGCATGGTGCCCGAAGCGCGTCAGGCGCTGGAGGACATGAAGTATGAGATTGCCGGCGAGCTGGGCATCAACCTGAAGCAGGGCTACAACGGCGACCTTCCCTCCCGTCAGGCGGGCTCCATCGGCGGCTACATGGTCAAGCGCCTGATTGAGCAGGCCGAGCGCCAGATGGCGAACAAGTAAATCCGGATTCGCGCGCGCTTCGCAGAGACAACCTGCGGGGTGCGCGTTTTATACTATTTCCAGATAAGAATGCGCCAAGATGCGCCGCGAATTTTTCATTCTGGCTAACGTGAATGAAACGCAGCGTAGCAGCGCTACGCTAAGTGGAATGAGCGGACGCCAGAATGGAAAAGGCGCAAGCTTCCAAATGGTATACACCTCCGGTCACTGCCAACATGGGCAAACCCCAAAAGTTTGGGAACCGAAGGGGTCAAGGGGCGATCGGAAAGCCCCCTTGTCGCCTCCGCAGAGGCGAAATTCCCCTGCATAATCGCCTGCTTCCGCCGATACAATGGGGACAAACCCGCATTTTAGAGGAGGAACAGGCAATGCAAACAGGCAAACGGCTTTGGGCGCTGACATGCTGTATGCTGATGATTTTCCTGCCGACGGCGCAGGCGGCACAGCCCCTGGAATCCGGCACGCCGATGACGCTCACGACCCCATCCGCGATTCTGGCGGAAACGGCGACCGGCACGGTGATTTTCGAGAAGAACGCCGACGAGCGCCGGGAAGTCGCGTCCATCACGAAGCTGATGACGGCGCTGCTGGTACTGGAGGCGCTCGACCGGGACGAAATCGCGCTGACGGACAGCGTGCAAATCAGTCCGCGTGCGGCGGCAATGAAGGGTTCGCAGGCCCTCTTAGATGCGAACGCCGTCTATCCGCTGGAAGACCTGCTGCGCACGACCATCATGGCGTCCGCGAACGACTCCGCCGTCGCGCTGTCCGAATACATTGCCGGGAGCGAGGAGAATTTCGTTGACCGCATGAACCGCCGCGCCGCCGAACTCGGCATGACGAACACAAACTACGTCAACTGCACCGGTTATCCGCAGAGCGGGCAGTACACCACCGCGCGCGACGTGTGCCGATTATGCTGCGAAATTGCGAAACACCCGCGCTACAACCAGTATGCGTCCGTCTGGATTGACAAGCTGATCCACCCCGGCGGGCGCGTGACCGACCTGACGAACACGAATCGGCTCGTGCGCTTCTACGAGGGCTGCGACGGCTACAAGACGGGTTCGACCGACGCGGCAAAATACTGTCTCGCGGCGACGGCGGAGAAAAACGGGATGCGCCTTGTCGCTATCGTGCTGGGGACGCCCGTGAGCCAGACGCGGTTCAACGAAGCGCGGCAGATGCTGGATTACGGCTTCGCGACATATCGCCGGGTGGTGATTGCGAACAAGGGCGATTTGCTGGGGCAAAATGTCGAGGTTCGCGGCGGCAGTGCGGAGAGCGTTCCGCTGGCGCTGGGGAGCGGGCTTTCGATGCTGCTGAAAAACGGGCAGCAGAGCGGCTTGTCGCTGTCCGTACAGCTGCCGGAGAGCGTCGATGCCCCGATTGCGCAGGGTGATGTCATCGGCTTGGTGGATGTGCTGCTGGACGGGCAGGTGATCGCGAAATTGAACTGCGTCGCCGCGGAGGATGTGCCGCGTCCGGGGTTCATCGAGGGGCTGCTGCGGATTCTTCGCAACTGGCGGTGAGGGGAAAGGAGCAATGATTGAAAACAGGGGAACGCCCGCGCAGGACGCTCCCCTTTCTTCATATGATTAAACCGCCGCTGACGCCCAGCACTTGCCCGGTAATAAACGACGCTTTCTCCGATGCCAGAAACAAGATGCCTTCGGCGCATTCTTCCGGTTCGCCGATGCGCCCCAGCGGGGTTTCGTCCGCCAGCGCCGCTAAGTCTTCGTCGGACAGCTCGGCATTCATGGGTGTGCGGATGACCCCCGGCGTGACGCAGTTGACGCGGATGCCGCTGGGGCCCACTTCCTTCGCCGTCGCCTTCGTCAGCCCAATCACGCCCGCTTTCGCCGCGGAGTACGCCGCCTCGCAGCTTGCGCCGACCTCGCCCCACATGCTGCTGACGTTGACAATTGCGCCGTGTCCGCGCGAAATCATCCCCGGCAGGACGGCGCGCTGCAAGTAGAACACGCTGTTCAAATCAGTTGCCAGCAGGTGATGCCATGTTGCGTCCGGCATGTCGGTCAGCAGTCCGCGATAAGCGATTCCGGCGCAGTTCACCAGCGCGTCGATGTGCTTGTAGTCCTTCAAAATCGCCGCGACGGTATCATTCACCTGCTCGGAATCCGCAATATCACAGGTGCGGAACGCCACGTCCAGCCCCTTCCCGCGCAATTCGTCGGTGATCGTCTGCGCGCGTTCGGGGTGCGTCCGGCAGAGGAACACAACCGCCCAGCCATCCTTTGCGAACAGGCGGACGCACGCCTCGCCGATGCCGCTGCTGCCGCCGCTGATGAGGGCAATTCGCCGCATGGCTTATTCCTCCCCGATGCGGCGGATGGTTTCGTCCAGCAGGGCGCGGAACGTCCCCTTGACGCGCGCCGCCGTCTCGATGACCTCCTGCTCGTCCAGCGGCTGATCGATGATACCCGCCGCCATGTTGGTGATGCAGCTCACACCCAGCACGCGGATGCCGCAGTGCCGCGCGACAATCGTCTCCGGCACGGTGGACATGCCGACCGCGTCCGCGCCGAGGATGCGCGCCATGCGGATTTCGGCGGGCGTTTCGTACGTCGGGCCGTTCATCCACATATACACGCCCTCCTGCAGGGGGATGCCGAGGGCTTTCGCCGCCTGACGGCATTTTTCCATCAGCTGCACGTCATAAGCGTGGGTCATATCGGGGAAGCGCGTGCCGAATTCGGCGAGGTTCTTGCCTGTCAGCGGGTTATGGCCGGACATGTTGATGAAGTCGGTCAGCATCATCAGGCAGCCCTGCGCGAAATTCAGGTTGACCCCGCCCGCCGCGTTGGTGACAACGAGCGTTTTCACGCCAAGGAGCGCCATCACGCGCACAGGCATGGTGACATCCTGCAAGTCATATCCCTCATAATAGTGGAAGCGCCCCTGCATCATGCACACGCGCTGCCCGTGGAGGGTGCCTGTCCACCAGCGTCCGGCGTGACCGGGGGCGGTGGACACGGGGAATCCAGGGATGTCCTTATAGTCGATGTACTTTGCGTCTTGGAGGGCATCGACGTAATCGCCGAGCCCCGAACCGAGGATAACGCCGATTTCGGCCTCTCCGACGCGCTGTCGGATGGTTTCGGCGGCGGCTTGGAAACGCTGCATGAGTTCGCTGTTCATCATGGTGATGATTCCTTTCCCTGATGTGGATTTTCTTGTAGTCATGCTTGACTTTTCTAACTTACTGGTAATATCCATGCTTCCAGAGGGCAATGAAAACGGACGAAGTCCGCGGTCGCCCTCTGGACTCCTTCGCATCGCCCTCCGGTTGTTACTTGTCTTTTATTGGAAGGTTTTCGTTTGTGTACCGGGATGCCTTATTCCGCATTGCTCATTACTTCAGTTTATCCATAAACGATGTCGCCCCGAACCGATCCGGCAGCCCCAGCCACTCCGCGCACGTCGCGCCAATATCCGCATAGGTCTTCCGAACCCCCAAGTCCGTCAAGCCCTTCATTCCCTTATGATACACCAGCAGCGGGATATGCTCGCGCGTATGATCCGTCCCCTTGAACGTCGGATCGCATCCATGATCCGCCGTAATCACCAGCAGATCCTCATCCCCCAGCAGGTCGATAATCTCCGGCAGCTTGCTGTCAAAATACGCCAGCGCATCGGCAAACCCCTGCGGGTCGCGGCGGTGACCGTAGAGCATGTCCGTATCCACCAGATTCGTGAAGCACAGCCCGTTAAACGGCTTGCGCATGTAGTCCAGCCACGCCTCGATGCACGCGGGATTCCCAGCGGCGTGGTTCGAGCCGGTCAAGCCGCGCAGGGCGAAAATGTCCTCAATTTTGCCCACGCCGTAGGATTCCATGCCCGCATCCTTCACAGCATCAAGCAGCGTGCGGCTGAACGGCTCCACGGAAAAGTCGCGGCGGCCGCTGGTGCGCTGGAACGCGCCTGCCTTTTCCCCCACGAACGGGCGGGCAATCACGCGCCCGACGCACAAATCACCCGTGAGCATCTCGCGGGCAATGCGGCACATCTCGTACAGCTCCTCGCGGGAGAAAATCGCCTCGTTGCAGGCAATCTGGAACACGCTGTCGGCGGACGTGTAGACAATCGGCGTGCGTTTCGCCAGATGCTCCTCGCCCAGTTCGTCCAGAATCGCCGTGCCGGACGCGGGCTTGTTGCCGATGACCTTATGCCCGATGCGCTGCTCGAACGCGGCGATAAAATCCGCCGGGAAGCCGTTGGGGAACGTCGGGAAAGGCTTAGCGAGCGTCACGCCCGCAATCTCCCAGTGTCCCGTCGTCGTGTCCTTGCCCTTGCTGGCTTCGCGGCACATGCCGAACGCGCCGACGGCGTTTTCATCCGCCGGATAATGCGCGCCCGCAATCTGCCCCAGCCCCATATGCGCCATGTTCGGCAGCGACGGATGGCAGGCATCCACCGCGTGACCGATTGTACACGCGCCCACATCGCCATAATCCGCCGCGTCCGGCAGCTCACCGACACCGCAGGCATCCAAAACCGTCAAAAAAATGCGTTTCATTTCGATCCGCTCCTATCTGTTGCGTAGTGGTTTCCCTACCGCTATTATACACCAGAAATTCCGCTTTGAAAAGGCTTGTTTTTGGGCGAAAAATCGTGTATCATGGCAGATGAGGTGAATCATATGCTCCGCACTTTTGATGATATTTACGAAACCATGCCGTGGGACGCGGTAGATGCCGTTGTCTTCGACGTTGGACAGGTACTGCTGTCCTATGACCCGCAGGAAATTTTGGATGAGCATGTGCCGGATCGTCCCGACCTGCACCCGATTCTGCTGGAAAAGATTTTCCGTTCCCCCTACTGGCTCATGCGCGACCACGGGCTGATGACCCGCGACGAGGCCATTGAGGCCATGATTGGGCGCGACGAGCCGCTCCGCCCGTACATCACGCGCGTGATGCACAACTGGGTGGACTTGAAGAAAGTGCTGCCGGAGGGGCTGAAAACGCTGCAAAGCTGCAAGGCGCATGGCAAAAAGGTCTACGTCCTCTCGAATTATGCCGACGATGCCTTTGCGGTTGTCGAGCACAAGTACGACTTTTTTAACCTCTTCGACGCGAAATTCGTCTCCGGGCGCTTGAAGCTGATGAAGCCCAGCGAGCAGATTTTCCAGTACGTCATTTCCGCCACGGGGCACGAGCCGTCGCGCGTGCTGTTTCTGGATGACACGCCGGGGAACGTCGAGGGTGCGCTCTTCTGCGGCTGGCAGTCGCTGTGCGTGTCGCATCCCGGCAAGCTGACGGAATTTTTCGGCTTGGAATAATGCAAAGCCTTGAATTTTCCGCATTTTCCTCTTGACATACCCCCGCGAACGTGGTATCATTACCGTTGAGCCGCACGGGAGAGGTCTGTCACAATGCGCATCTGCGCAACCTCAGATTCCGGCGAGTATATAATAGGAGGTGCTTATTGTCATGTACGCAATCATCAGCGCTGGCAACAAGCAGTACAAGGTTTCTCAGGGTGAAACCATCTACATCGACAAGGTGAATCAGGCAGATGGCTCTGCTATCTCCTTCGACGCCATCATGGTCGTCAATGAAGGCGATGTCAAGGTCGGCACGCCCACTGTCGCGGGTGTGACGGTTGAAGGCAAGATCGTCGGTCAGGTCAAGGGCGAGAAGATTAAGATCTACAAGTACAAGTCCAAGAAGAACTACCATCGTCGTGCCGGCCATCGTCAGCCCTACACGAAGGTGGAAATCACCGCCATCAACGCCTAATGACGCGCGCTGTGCTTTTTGAGGACGCTGCCGGACGCATCACGGGTGTTTCCGTCAAGGGACATTCCGGCTATGCGGAGGAAGGCAGCGACATCGTCTGCGCGGGTATTTCCACGCTGCTCATCACCATCGACCAAGCGCTTTGCAGCCTGGTGGGGCTTTCCCCCATCGAACACGGCGGTGAAGATGGCTTCGCGGAGGTGCTGCTGCCGCCGGGAATCACCGATAAGCAGATGGAACAGGCGCAGCTGCTGTTTGGGGCGCTTCGCATCGGCTTTTCCGCCATTGCGGAGCAGTACCCCGCGTATTTTCGGCTCACGATCCGTAAGGTTCATTGAGCCACGACCTTGATAGATAAATTGGAGGGTATTACCATGATGAAGTTGAATCTTCAGCTGTTCGCTCATAAGAAAGGTATGGGTTCTACCCGTAACGGCCGCGACAGCGAATCCAAGCGCCTTGGCCCGAAGCGTGCCGACGGTCAGTTCTCTCAGGCTGGCAACATTCTTGTTCGTCAGCGCGGCACCAAGATTCATCCCGGTCAGAACGTGGGCATCGGCAAGGACGACACCCTGTTCGCGCTGGTGAGCGGCGTTGTCCGCTTCGAGCGTCTGGGCCGCGACAAGAAGCAGGTTTCCGTCTATCCTGTGGCGGAATAATCGCTTTCCCATCCGCTTTGAAACGCCTGATCGCCGCATTGATGCGTCGGTCGGGCGTTTTCTGTTAGAGGATTTCAGGCGCAGTTCGCGCGCGAATTACTCCGCATTCCGAATTCCGCATTCCGAATTTCTTTCAGGAGGTTTCCATGCGTTTCTTCCGTACTTCCCCTGAAAAACTCCCGGCGGCTGAATCCGAGATGATTTTCTCCAAACAGGACTTGAAGCAGCTGCTTTTGCCGCTCTTGGCGGAGCAGTTTCTCGTCGTGCTGATTGGCATGATGGATACCATCATGGTGTCCTACTGCGGCGAATCGGCGATGAGCGGCGTTTCGCTGGTGGACAGCATCAACGTGCTGCTGATCGGCGTGTTCTCCGCCTTGGCGACGGGCGGCGCGGTGCTGGTCAGCCAGTATCTGGGGCAGAAGCGCCCGGATGCCGCGAAAACTGCCGCGAAGATGCTGTTCTATGTCGTTTTGCTCGTTTCGCTGGCGATTATGGCGGTTTGCCTGATTTTCCGCAAACCGCTGCTGTTCGCCATCTTCGGCAATGTCGAAGAGGACGTCATGACAGCAAGCCAGATTTACTTCCTCATGTCGGCGCTCTCCTATCCCGTCATGGCGATTTACAATGCCTACTGCGCGCTCCTGCGCTGCATTGGCAATCCGCGCGCAACGATGTTCTCCTCCTTCATCATGAACATCGTCAACCTCGTCGGCAACGCCGTGACCATCTACCTGCTGGGCTGGGGCGTGGTCGGCGCGGGGCTGGCGACGCTGATTTCGCGTTCCGTGGGCGCGTACATCACGCAGCGTGCCCTCCGCGACCCGCACTGCCGGATTCCGTATCCGGGCATGTTCCCCTTCGAGTGGCATCCGAGCGAGGTCAAGAAGATTCTGAGCGTCGGCATTCCCAGCGGCTTTGAGAACGGGCTGTTCCAGCTCGGCAAGCTGCTGCTTTTGCGGATGATTGCGGGCTTCGGCACCATCAGCACCGCGGCGAACACCGTCGGCAACACGCTCGGTTCATTCCAGTGCCTGCCCGGAAACGCCATTGGGCTGGCGATGATTGCGGTCGTTGGGCAGTGCTGCGGCGCGCACGCCTACGATCAGGCGAAATTCTACACCAAGAAACTCATGCAGATTGTCTACCTCTGCATGGGCACGCTGAACATCCTGATGCTGCTCTGCAACCCGATTATTACCCTGCCGTTCAACCTCTCGCCGGAAGCGACGGTGCTTGCGCGGCAGATTGTGGCGCTGCACGGCGCGGGCTGCGTGATTTTCTGGCCGATGTCCTTCACGATGCCGAACGCGCTCCGTGCGGCGGGCGACGCGAAGTACACGATGACGGTCGCGGTCTTCTCGATGGCGGTGTTCCGCATCGGCTTCGGCGTTTTCCTCGCGACGACGATGGGCATGGGCGTCATCGGCGTGTGGATTGCCATGCAGATTGACTGGGTGTTCCGCATCATCTGCTTCCTGATTCGCTGGCACAGCGGCAAGTGGCAGACGAAGACGCTGGTATAAATGAAAAGCGCGGTACGTTTTCCCCGGATTGGGGGGCGTACCGCGTTTTTTGTTGTGCCGACTTTTGTGACAGCCGTAGTTGATTTCGCTACCATTCAGGTCATTGCCATGCTTCCAGAGGGCAAAGAAAACGAACGAAGTTCGCGATCGCCCTCTGGACTCCTTCGGGTCGCCTCCCATGTTACTGGACTGTGTTGGAAGGCTTTTTAGTTACTGGCAGGGACGCTTCGCTGCCTGCGCCTTTGTTGAGTGCGTTTGGCATTCTGGTCGCCTGTGGAACAGTTGGGGCGTTGCCTCAAACCCCACCAGAGGCGCCGCCTCTGGACTCCGCAAGGGGCAGACGAAAAGGGACGAAGTCCCCCCCTTGACCCCTTCGCGCGATTGGGTTGAGCGCTCTTCCATACTTTACCCGCATGTTACTCCGTCAGGCGTTCCTTCGTCTCGCGTCCCTCACGCAATAATTTTCTCATTCCTTCCCTATCCTCATCCCGCAGCGCGTCCCGATACTCCGTCACCCGCTGCACCAAGTCCTCCACCACCGGCAGCAGCGCCTCCCGATTATCAAAGAACAGCTCCGTCCACATATCCTCATTCAGCCTTGCCACGCGGGTCATATCCGCGAAGCTCCCCGCCGAGAACCCGCGGTGCTTATCCGCCAGCGGGCACTTCACATACGCGCTCGACACGACATGCGCCAGCTGCGACGTATACGCAATCATCTCGTCATGCGTCTTCGGCGTCGTGAACTGCACACGCAGGAAGCCCAGTTTCATGAAAAAGTCGCGGGCGCGCTGCAAAATCGCCGGGTCGTCGTCGCCATGACCGCACAGAATCATCGACGCATGGTCGAACAGATCATCGCGGGCGTACTTGAAGCCGCTGTACTCGCGCCCTGCCATCGGGTGTCCGCCGATGAAATGCCACGCATACCGCTGCGATACGGGAAACAGCGCGTCGCAAATCACCTGCTTCACGCCGCCGCAGTCAATCACAAGGCTGTCGGGCTTAAAGTCCGCCGCGTGCGCGGTCACATAGTCGATAATCCCCTGCGGGTACAGGCAGATCAGCACAACATCGCACTGCGGCAGCGTCTCCGCCGTCAGCTCGCCATCAATCGCCTCCATCAGGAACGCGCGGCGCATCGTGTCCGCATTCTTGTCCGTGCCATAAACCGTGTACGGTGTGTGGAGCTTGATGGTTTTCGCGAGTGAGCCGCCAATCAGTCCCAAGCCGACAATACCTACATTCTGCATGAAAAAAATCCTCCGTTCTTCTGCACTCCCGTTTCAAGGAATGCGCTGCAACGGAGGATTTCGACGTATCATGCGTTTTTTCCTGCTGATTTACGCCTGAACCGTGGCTTTCTGCTGCTTTTTCTGCTTCTTCGCCGGCTGCTCGCCAACTTTCGGGACGTGGTATTCGCACTTTTCGTCAAAGCGGACGGATTCCGGCGGCTTCTCCAGTTCTTCCGGATGATTGAGCAGATACGACATCGTGCCGAAGAACGCCGCGTAGTGCGCGCCGGAGCAGACGCGCTCATCCGCCGTGATGCCGATGGGCAGGAAGCGCTTCATGCGCGCCTCGCCCTTCTCCACCACGGCAACCTTCTCCACGGTACCCATGCCGAAGAACAGCGTAACCGAACCGAAGTTGTAGATGTGGTGGTTGACGTGATGCAGGCCGATGGAAGCGTTGTTGGTGATATACATGCTGGTATGGAAGGGCAGTTCGTCCAGCAGTGCGCCGGGGCAGAGCCCGTAGCGATCAAGCAGGCGAACCAGCGCGACGATGCCCGTTGCCAGACCCGGCACGACCAGCACCGCTTTCGCCAGCTTATCCGCGAAATTCTTCTTGTCCTCGCCGCGGTTAGCGTTGATGACCTTTTCCATGCGGTCGCGCACGTCGTAGATGGTGTCAGTCAGGTCGTACTTCACCTTCACCGCCGTCTCGCCCATTTCGGCGTTCTGCGGGTTCTTGAGCATCGTGAAGGACACGGCGCACATGTTCCGCGCGAAGAACTGCTTATTGAGAATGAAGCGGTTGATTTCCGGGTGCTGGGACACAGTGCGGACGAACGCGGCAATAATAATCTGCATGAACGTGATTTTCTCGCCCTTCGCCGCCTGCGCCGCAATGTAGCGCGTCAGCAGCTCATAGTCCACGCGGTGCTGCAGGAAAACCTGCGCGTCGCAGCGCATGGGCATCAGGTACGGCGTAATGCCGACGATGGGGTCAATGGACGACACGCGCCGTCCGTCGGGTCGAAATCCGAACATGGTACTTTCCTCTCTCTCTTGTCCTCGGCTGTCCATCGGAATGAATGAAAAATGAATGATTTCAGCCGCAATTTTATTGTATGGATTTTGGGCGATTTGTCAATAGGGCATCGGCGGATGATTTCGGATGTGCGCAAAAAGGCACTGCCGCGCTGCAGCAGTGCCCATTGCTTTGCCCTTTGACTGGGATTTTTACCAAGTCGCCTTCATGGCCTGTTCCACGCACTTCTGGTGATCTGCATCCACGCGGTCTGTACCGTGGGTCTTGCTGCCGTAGAAGTGCAGGCAGAACTGCCCATCGAAGTTGTTGTCCAGAATTGTGTTTGTGCCGTGGGGTTCGGAGTAAATCGACGCGGCATACACATGCCCGTTGTACTTCACCAGCACTGCGCGGCGGCGCCAGCTGAACGTGCCGCCGTTGATTTTCTTGAGAATCGCGGTATCTTCCGCCGTCAGCGGCTCGGCGTCCATGTGGTTGCCGCCGCTCTGCCGGCGCGCGGAGAAAATCAGCCCCGTGCTGACGTCCTTAATCTGGAATACAGCGCCGTTCGGGATGACATACTTGCCGCCATTGAACCAGTCGAGGCTCTCGGTGGTAATCTTGCCGCTGCTGGCGCTCGCCACGGCGGATTCAATCTTCTTGAGCGTCGCGCTGCCCGCCACGCCGTCCGCCGTCAGACCGTATTTTTTCTGGAATGCCTTGACGGCGCTTTCGGTCGTCGCGCCGAACGAACCGTCGACATACGCCGTGTAGAAGCCCAGCTTCTTCAGGTTGGTCTGCAGCGTCTTGACTGCCGTGCCGGTTGCGCCCTTGCGGAGCGAATCGTCATCGGTGCTGGTATTGCTGTCCGCGTTCTTGTACGCGCTGTCGAGCTTTTTGAGCGTTTCGCTGCCCGCCACGCCATCCGCCGTCAGGTTATACTTCTTCTGAAACGCCTTGACCGCAGCAACCGTCGTATCACCATAATCGCCGTCAATGGACGCGTTGTAGAAGCCGAGTTTCTTCAGCTTCGTCTGCAAATTCTTGACGGCGCTGCCGGTTGCGCCTTTGCGGAGCGAGCCGTCGTCCTTGTCGCTGTCCGCGTTTTTGTACGCGCTGTCGAGCTTTTTGAGCGTTTCGCTGCCCGCTACGCCGTCCGCCGTCAGGTTATACTTCTTCTGGAACGCCTTGACCGCCGCAACCGTCGTATCGCCGTAGCTGCCATCGACATAGGTGTTGTAGAAGCCGAGCTTTTTCAGCTTCGTCTGCAAATCCTTGACCGCGCTGCCGGTTGCGCCTTTGCGGAGCGAATCGTCGTCTTTGTCGCTGCCCGCGTTCTTGTACGCGCTGTCGAGCTTCTTGAGCGTTTCGCTGCCCGCTACGCCATCCGCCGTCAGGTTATACTTCTTCTGAAACGCCTTGACCGCCGCGTATGTGCCCGAACCAAACGTGCTGTCCACCGTACCGTCGTAATAGCCCAGCTTCTTCAGCTTCGTCTGCAAGTCCTTGACGGCGCTGCCGCTGTCGCCCATGCGGAGCGAATCATCGTCCTTGTCGCTGTCCGCGTTCTTGTACGCGCTGTCGAGCTTCTTGAGCGTTTCGCTGCCCGCCACGCCATCCGCCGTCAGGTTATACTTCTTCTGAAACGCCTTGACCGCCGCGTATGTGCCCGAACCAAACGTGCTGTCCACCGTGCCGTCGTAATAGCCCAGCTTCTTCAGCTTCGTCTGCAAGTCCTTGACGGCGCTGCCGCTGTCGCCCATGCGGAGCGAGTCGTCGTCCTTGTCGCTGTCCGCGTTCTTGTAGACACTGTCCAGCTTTTTGAGCGTCTCTTTGCCTGCAATGCCATCCGCCGTCAGGTTATACTTCTTCTGGAACGCCTTGACCGCCGCGACGGTCGTGTCGCCATAATCGCCATCGACATAAGCATCATAATAGCCGAGTTTTTTCAGCTTTGTCTGCAACTCCTTGACGTCGCTGCCCGTGCTCCCCTTTTCCAGCCGCGTCGTGCTGCTGGAAGAACTGGAACTGCTGGCCGTCTTGGTCACGCTAACATACGTTTTATAGACATAGCCGGTGTATTTCCCGTAAGTCACTTTATACCAGCTGCCGCTTTTGCCGAGAACCTCCAGCTTCGTGCCTTTGGGCAGGGTTTGCAGGGCATCGCTGGTCGAGGATGCTTTTTCGCGCAGAATGAGTTTGCGCGCAGTGACCGTCGCCGTATCCGCCAAGGCGGAGGAACAGCCCAGCAGCATCAGCGCCACCGCGCCGGACAGAAGCCGCCGCAGACCGGAATTCATCATGGGGAAATCACTCCTTTCCGTACAGCCTGATTTTATTACAAAATTGTTTCATTGTCAAGAGGCTTTTTCCCTGTGAATTGTAAATTCTGCGGCGTTTTCGCGGATTTTCCCCTGTTTGATTCGGCAATTATCTGCCCGTTTTCAATATCTATTTTTGTTTTCCCATGAACATGTTTCCGATATTTGATAAAATGTTACGTTTTTGTTGAGCGGGTGAAAATTTTTCGCGCCGCTTTGCTGTCCGAGCGTCATTTTGCTGTTCGCCTTGATGAATCGGCGGAATTGTGATATAATGAAAATTGGTGCTTTGTCACCGTTGCGATTTTGATATACTTCCTTCATTATAAGAGGAGTTTTTTCATGGCAAATCAAGCAAATCACTATGATGCGGGCAATATTCAGGTGCTGGAAGGGCTGGAAGCGGTTCGGATGCGTCCGGGCATGTATATCGGCACCACCTCGACGCGCGGTCTGCATCACCTGCTCTGGGAGATTGTGGATAACGCGATTGACGAGGCGTCGAACGGCTTTGCGGATGAGGTGCGCGTGACGCTGCACACGGACGGCTCCGCGTCGGTGTACGACAACGGGCGCGGTATGCCCGTGGATGAGCACCCGACCATGCACGTCAGCGGCGCGGAGGTCATTTTCACCGTGCTGCACGCGGGCGGCAAGTTCAACAACGAGAATTACAGCTATTCCGGCGGTCTGCACGGCGTGGGCGCGTCGGTCGTCAACGCATTGAGCAAGTGGCTGACCGTGGACATCTACCGCGATTTCAGCCATTATGCCATGCGCTTCACAAGTCAGTTCGATGAGAAGAAAGGCAAGGTCATCGCGGGCAAGCCGGACGCGCCCTTGGCAAAAGTCGGCAACACACGCAAGAAGGGCACACTCGTGCGTTTTCTTCCCGATGACGCGATTTTCGAGGACGTGCGCTTCAATTACGACACGGTGTTCCGCCGCCTGCAGGAGTTGGCATACCTGAATCGGGGCTTGAAAATCGTCTTTCTCGACGAGCGTGTGAGCGACCCTGCCCGCCGCGAAACGACCTTCCACTACGAGGGCGGCATCATCGACTATGTGCGGTATTTGAACGACGGCAAAACCGTCCTGCACGATCAGCCGATTTACCTCGAAGGACAGAAGGATTCCGTCATCTGCCGCGTCGCCATTCAGTACACCGACGGCTACACCGAAAGCCTTTTTTCCTATGTCAACAACATCCCCACGGGCGAAGGCGGCACGCACGAAACAGGCTTCAAGGCGGCATTCACGAAGATGTTCAACGACTACGCCCGCCGCAACGGCTTCCTGAAAGAAAAGGACAGCAACCTGACGGGCGAGGACTTCCGCGAAGGCTTGAGCTGCGTGCTGACGACGATGGTCAAGAATCCGCAGTTCGAGGGGCAGACGAAGGGGCGTCTGGGCAACAGCGAAGTGCGCCCCGCGGTGGAGGGCATCATCACCCAGCAGCTGACGGACTGGCTGGAGAACCTCAAGAATCAGGAGATTGCCCAGCAGATTGTGCAGAAGGCGATTCGCGCCGCGCAGGTGCGTGAAGCCGCGCGCAAGACCCGCGACAACGCCCGCAAAGCAAATCAGCTTGACGCCGCGCCGCTGGTCGGCAAGCTCAGCGCCTGCCGCGGCAAAAAGGCGGAGGACAATGAGCTGTTCATCGTCGAGGGCGATTCCGCAGGCGGCAGCGCCAAGCAGGGGCGCGACAGCCGCTATCAGGCGATTCTCCCCCTGCGCGGCAAGCCCCTCAATGCCGAAAAGAAGCGGCTGGATCAGGTGCTGAGCAACGAGGAGTTCCGCTCGCTGATTACCGCGCTCGGCACATCCATCGACGAGAATTTCAACCTCGCCAACCTCAAATACAACAAAGTCATCATCCTCTCCGATGCCGATCAGGACGGCGCGCACATCCGCGCCATTCTGCTCACCTTCTTCTTCCGTTACATGAAGGAGCTCGTCACTGGGGGGCATGTGTATATTGGGATGCCACCGCTGTACAAGGTTCAAAAGGGAAGCAAAGTCCTCTATGCCTACGACGACAAGGAGCTGGCGAAGTGCATCAAGGAAGCGGGCAAAGGCTATACGCTCCAGCGCTACAAAGGCTTGGGCGAAATGAACCCCGAACAGCTCTGGGCGACGACGATGGATCCTTCCCAGCGCAAACTGATGCAGGTGACGATTGAGGACGCAGCGCTGGCTGACCGCCGCATTACCATCCTGATGGGCGACAAGGTCGAGCCGCGCCGCGACTACATCATCGAGAACGCCGACTTCAACAAGCCGGATAATTTCGAGCTGCCGGAAGGTCAGCGAGGGGAAGGAAAGTAAGTTATGGCAAAGAAAACAAGCGATAACCGCCCGATTCCCAAGGACGACCCGTCGCGCATCCTGCAAACGACCGTCGAGGACGTGATGCACCAGTCCATGATTCCCTACGCGGAGCATGTCATTCTGGAACGCGCCCTGCCGCGCGTCGAGGATGGCTTAAAGCCCGTGCAGCGCCGCATTCTCTATACCATGATGGAACTCGGCACGACGCCCGACAAGCCGCACCGCAAGTGCGCCCGCATCGTCGGCGACTGCCTGGGCAAATATCACCCGCACGGCGATTCCTCCGTGTACGACGCGCTCGTGCGCATGGCGCAGGACTTCTCCATGCGCGGGCCGATGGTCGATGGGCACGGCAATTTCGGCTCCATTGACGGCGACAGCGCTGCCGCCATGCGTTACACCGAGGCGCGCATGACGCCCCTCGCGCTGGAAATGCTGCGCGACATTGAGAAGGACACCGTGCCGTTCCGCCTGAATTTCGACGACACGCTCAAAGAGCCGGACATGCTGCCCGCGCGCTTTCCGAATCTGCTCGTCAACGGCGCAAGCGGCATCGCGGTAGGGCTGGCGACGAACATCCCCCCGCACAATCTGGGCGAAAGCATCCGCGCGGCAATTGCTGTGATGGAGAATCCGGACATTCCGCTGGATGAGCTGATGAAAATCATCCCCGGCCCGGACTTCCCCACCGGCGGCGTGCTGGTGAAAAACGAGGAAATCCGCAGAGGCTATGAGACCGGACGCTCGAAGCTGTCCCTGCGCGCGCGTGTGCATGTGGAGGACGGCGTGAACGGGCGCAAGCTGCTTGTCATCACGGAAATCCCCTACATGGTCAACAAAGCCGCGATGCTGGAGAAGATTTTGAAGCTGTCGGAAGAAAAGAAGGGGCAGCTGCAAAACATCTACGACATCCGCGACGAATCCGACCGCGAGGGAATGCGCGCCGTCATCGAGCTGAAGAAGGACGCCGACCCGGACAAGGTGCTGAAAGTGCTCTACAAGTATTCGGACTTGCAGGTCACCTTCGGCGTGAACATGGTCGCCATCGCCGAGGGCAAGCCCGTGCAGATGGGGCTGAAAACGATGCTGGGGCACTTCATCCGCCATCAAAAAAACGTCATTACCCGCCGCACGGAGTACGACCTGAAGCAGGCGAAAGCCCGCGCGCACATTTTGCAGGGGCTGATGATTGCGGTAGACAACCTCGACGAGGTCATCGCGCTGATTCGCTCCTCAAAGAACCCGAAAGAAGCGAAAGCCCGCCTGATGGAGCGCTTCGAGCTGTCCGACGCGCAGGCACAGGCAATCTTGGACATGCGCCTGCAGCGCTTGACGAATCTGGAAATCATCGCCCTGCGCAAGGAGTACGAGGACATCCTGAAGCTCATCGACCGCTTGGAGGGCATCCTGCACAGCGAGAAAAAGCTGCTGGCGGTCATCCGCAAGGAATTGCAGGAGATTGCCGAGGAATTCGCCGACGAGCGCCGCACAACCATCGAAAAAGCGGACGAATCCCCGCTGGAAGTTGAGGAAGAGGCCGCCGCGCCGGAAGAGGTCATCGTGGCGTTCACGGGCGCGGGGCAGTTGAAGCGCATGAATCCCGCGCTCTACAAGAAAACGCCGCTCCCAACCCGCGCGGAGGACGACAAGGAGTTCGCCGACTTCCTGTTCATGGCCAAAACAGACGAGACGCTGCTCATCTTCACCGACCGCGGCAACTGCTATCCCCTGCCCGTTGCGTCGCTGAACGAAGTCAAGCCCAAGGATCGCGGGCAGCTGCTTTCAGGCGTGCTGGCTGGGCTGGAGGACGACGAGAAGGCGCTGTGGATGACGTGCATCCGCATGGCGGACGTCGGGCACCTGCCGGACATTCTCTTCATCACCCGTCAGGGCATGGTGAAACGTACTGCCGCCGCCGATTACGATGTACGCAGCAAGAAATTCGCCGCCGTGAACGTGAAAGACGGTGACCGTCTGCTGACAGTTCTCCCCGCCGCCAGTCGCGACGACCTGCTGTTGTTCACCCGCAGCGGTCTGTGCATCCGCTTCTCGCTCGACAGCGTACCGGTGCAGGGGCGCGTCGCCGCCGGGGTGCGCTGTATGCAGGTGGAGGACGGCGACGAGGTCATCTGGTGCGGGCAGCTGCAAGACAGCGACCAAATCGTGCTGCTGACCGACCGCGGCTACGCCAAACGCCTGCTCTCCGTTGATTTTGAGAAGCAGAACCGCAACGGCAAAGGCGTGAAGTCGTTCTATTTCAACAAGAATGGCAGCAACGGCAAGCAGCTTGCGGGTGTGGTGCGGTTGGAGAAGGACGATCACCTGATTCGCGTGCAGCAGGCGAAATCCCCCGCGACGCTGGTGGAGCGCGACGCGGTGCGCCTGCAAGGCAAGCAGGATCGCGGAACGCCGCTGGTTATCGCGGTGATGGACGACGTGGTGACGGGGGCGGAGCTGCTGGAATAACAGCACCCGCATGGCGCCGAAAAAAGGGTCAAGGGGCAATGCCCCTTGCGGGGTTAAGGGGCGGCGCCCCTTATGGGGCTTGGGGCAACGCCCCAACTGTTGCTCCGTTAAACCTACTCAAAGAGGAAAAACAAGTCCGGCAACTTCGCCGCAGGCAGCGAAGCGTCCCTGCGCACAAACTAAAAAACTTCCAATAATCAAGTAGCATCCGGAGGGCGAACGCCGAAGGAGTCCAGAGGGCGATCGCAGACTTCGTCTGTTTTATGCCCTCTGGAACTCGCGGAAGTTACCACTATGGAAATGAAGTCAACTATGCCTATCCGCATAAGCATCCAACTGCTTCATAGTTGGCTTTTCCCCTTGCAACAAGCGCCAAAACGTGATATGATGAGGACGAATGACGGAGGTGAACGCGTATGAATTCGCGCAACTCTTTTTCCTCGCTGACCATTACGCAGCTGGTGATTCACCTCACCGGTGCCCTGCTGGAACTCTACGCCGATGACACACAGGAAATCCAAGTCATGGCATCCGGCGACGACCACGATATGAAGGCGGTTTCGCTCGCCCAGAACGGCGATACGCTGACGCTGGAGCAGTCCGCCGCCGCACTCTCGCCCTTGCCGCTCAGCGCCCGCTGGCTGCAAGTGACCATCCGCATTCCGCGCGCGTGGAAGGGACGGGTCGAGATTCGCACGACGTCCGGCAGCGTGCATGTTCGCGGTTTGCAGGTCAGTGACCTGTCCGTGGAGTCTCTCTCCGGCTTCGTGATGCTCTCCGACTTGAGCAGCCTGAGCCTGAAGGTCAAAAACGGCAGCGGCGACATTGCCGGCAGCGACTTGTCCGGGCAGGATTGCAGCCTGTTCACGACGACGGGGATGCTCTGTCTGGAGCGCCTTGCGTTTCTGAACATCTCGCTGTCCTCGGTCAGCCGGGGCGCAATGCTCTCTTTTGCGGAGATGTTTTCCACCTTCAAGGGCGGCTCGGTCGCAGGCGGCATCAGTCTGGAAATTCCCGGCGCGCAGTGTGACGCCATTCTTCGCTCGGTGTCCGGGCGGTTGCTGACGGACGGCGTATCCATCGTCGATGGCGCACCGTCTGTCCGCGTGACGACGGCTTCGGGCAACCTGACCATCCGGCGGATTTCCCCGGAGAAACTGACAGAAAACGAATAATTAGGAGGACGATTTTTATGGCACGACAGAACTTTGGCTTCGGCGGTGGCGCGAACATGCAGCAGCTCATGCGTCAGGCGCAGAAAATGCAGCAGGCGATGACGGACGCGCAGGAAAAGCTGGATGCGCAGGAGTACGAAGCGCAGTCCGGCGGCGGCGTGGTAAGCGTAAAGGTGAACGGCAAGCGCGAGCTGCTGTCCCTGACGATTGACCCCAAGGTCGTTGACCCGGACGACGTGGAAATGCTGCAGGACCTTGTGATGGCGGCGGTGAACGAAGCGCTGCGCAAGGGCGAAGCAAACCGCGAAGAGACGATGAACAAGATGGCGCCCGGCATGGGCGGTATGGGCGGTCTGTTCTGATGCCCGGACAAATCGAACCGATTGAGCGGATGGTGTCGGAGCTGTCTCGGCTGCCCGGCATCGGTCACAAGACGGCGGCACGGCTGGCGTACCATATCGTCGGGATGCCGCTGGAGGACGTTCACGCGCTGGCGGCGGCGCTGTGGCAGGGGCGCAAGGCGATTCGCTACTGCGACGTGTGCGGCAATTTTTCCTCCGCTGAAAAGTGCGCCGTGTGTGCGGATGAAAGCCGCCATAACGGGCAAATCTGCGTCGTGCGCGACCCGCGCGATGTGGCCGCCATGGAGCGGATGCACGATTACCATGGGCTGTACCACGTCCTGCACGGCACGCTGTCGCCGATGGACGGCATCGGGCCGGATGACATTCACATCAAGGAACTGATGACGCGCCTGCAGACCGAACCGGTCAGCGAAGTGATTCTGGCGACGAACCCCGACATCGAGGGCGAAGCAACCGCAACCTACATTGCGCGGCTCATTAAGCCCATGGGCATCAAGTGCACCCGCATTGCCCACGGCGTCCCCGTCGGCAGCGACCTTGAATACGCCGACGAAGTGACGCTCTCGAAGGCGATGGAGGGACGAAGGGAGCTGTGAGGGGAACCACCAGAGGCTCTGCCTCTGGACTCCGCAAGGGAGTTCCTCCCTTGACCCTTCCGCGCGATTGAGTTGAGCGCATTTTCATGCTACGCCCGCGTGTTTATACGCTGACCTTAAGCAGCTTTTTTCGGCAGAATGCTATTTCCCAGCATTCTGCCAATTTTCTCATGAAACGAGGAATCTGCCGATGTTTCTTGCCGATACTCACTCCGATACCCTCTTCAGCCTTGGCGTTGGCAAACGCACCTTCGTCCAGACCGATATTACCCCTGACCGTCTGAGACAGGGCGGCGTCAGCCTCCAAACCCTCGCCCTGTGGAGCGGTCCGAAAGGTCCGAACGGCGACTATGAAGCCGTCGCCGACGCCGAATACGCTGCTATCCGCCACTTCACCGACGCGGGCATCCGGCAGGTCGATGACCCAGAGGATGTCAAGCCCGGCGAAAGTACATTCATGCTCTCCTTCGAGGGCTGCGAGGTATTCCAGAAGAGCGACGAGATGGTGGCTTTCTGGCGACAGCGCGGCATCCGCATCGGCGCGCTGGTGTGGAATCACCCGAACGCTTTCGCCACCCCTGCCGCCGTGGACGCGGAAACGCACATGACCCCCGAAGGCATCCGCATTGCCCGCGTGATGCAGCGTCAGGGCATCAGCGTGGACGTGTCGCACCTGAACGAAGCCGGATTCTGGGACTTGTTCGCCAAGGGTGAGCGTCCGCCGATGGCGAGCCACAGCTGCTGCCGCGCCCTCTGCGACCATGTGCGCAACCTGACCGACGACCAGATTCGCGCCATGATTCAGTACGGCGGCTACATCGGCGTGAATTTCTACCCGCGTTTTCTGTCTGCGGACTGCAAGGCGGACAGTGTGACGATTGCCCAGCACATCGACCATATCTGCCAGCTTGGCGGCTCGGATATTGTTGGATTCGGCAGCGATTTCGACGGCATCGAGGTGTCGCCTGACGACGTGCGAAATCCGGCGGAGCTGCCGAATCTGCTGACGGCGCTGCGGAATTACGGCTACAACGACGAATCAATCGAGAGAATTTGCGGCGGGAATTTGAAGGCGTACTTTGCACGTTTGAAGTAACTGAAAAAACCGTCACGGAAGCGCACTCAAGCCGGGCAGCCAAAAAAGGGTCAAGGGACATTGTCCCTTGCAGGGTGCAGGGACAGCGTCCCTGCTGGGGCTTGGGGCAACGCCCCAACTCCCGCTCGTGCCGCCCGCTATGCCAAACGTGCTCAAGTATGCCCCCTTAGTCGCAGGCAGCGAAGCGTCCCTGCGCACTAACTCCCGCGTCCGCAGACGCGGAATCCCCTTGCCCCTCATAATACTATTTTCAAATTCACCTGCACCATCTGCTTGCGCCTTATCATTTGGAAATAGTATAAATTCTCCCCTGTCCGGGCATCCTACCCGGGCAGGGGCTTTTTTTGTCCCCCATGGAGGAACATTCGCATGATTGACCTGCGCCGCATCACCCGCACTTTCCCCGCGCAAGAGCGAAAATCGCCGCCGCTGCCCGTGCTGTCCGACATTACGCTGCGCATTCCGCCAGGGCAGTATGCCGCCATGGTTGGGGCAAGCGGGTCAGGGAAATCGACGCTGATGAACATCCTCGGCTGCCTTGATCGCCCGACCTCCGGGGTATATCGTCTGCACGGGCGGGACGTTTCAGCCTTGCCGTCTGACGAATTGGCGAAGGTGCGCGGCGAGGAAATCGGGTTCGTGTTTCAGGGTTTTCAGCTGATTCCGCGGTTGACAGCCATCGAAAACGTAATGCTTCCGCTGATGCTGCAAGGCGTCAGCGAGTCGGAACGCCGCGCCCGTGCGGAGCAGCTGCTCCTGCGGGTTGGGCTGCATTCGCGGATGCACCACCTGCCCGCGGCGCTCTCCGGCGGCCAGCAGCAGCGCGTCGCCATTGCCCGCGCGCTCATCCGCCGTCCCGCGCTCATCCTCGCCGACGAACCGACCGGCAGCCTTGACCCCGACGCGACGCAGGAAATTCTTTCCCTGCTGGAGGATCTGCACCGCGCCGGGCAGACAATTCTGCTCATCACCCACAACCCGACCGTCGCCGCGCGCGCTGAACGTCGGCTTACCCTGCAAGGCGGGAAGATCGTCGAAGAAGAATGACTTTTGCCGTGTTCGCTTGCGTCCCCCGCGCCCGTGTGGTACAATAGACGCGAGGTGAACAACTTGGCGAAAACACTGTATTGCAAGAAGTGCAACATGGACGTGCCGGAGGGCGAAGCGTGTCCCGTGTGCGGCAAAACGCCGCCCGCCAGCTCCATGCGCGTCGCGTGGATGTACGCCCGGCAGCGCGCACTGGACTGGATGAGCTGGAACGCCGTGATGCGCATTGCCGTGCCGGTGCTGAGCGCGGCGACTGCGCTGGGGCTGGTTCTGGAACTGCTGCTTGGCGGCGGCGCGGGCGTTCGGCAATTATTGAACAGCGGATTTTTGTGGGTGATGGGGATGCTGCTCCTCTTTGTCGCGGCGGTCACGCTCCTCGTCTTTGCACTCGGCGGGGCGGACGAGGTGTACTGCGTGGTAGACAGCCGCGGCTTCCATGTGCGGACGGCGCTGCCGGGAGCAAATCGCGTGAAGCTGTGGATGCACGGCAAATCCGCCGCGTTGATGGACACAGCGGACACAAACGGGCGCGTCATCCTCAGCGAAAAAGACCTCGCGTGGAAGGACATTGCCCGCGTGCAGCTATGGACGGACAAGCGGCTGATGCTGCTGTATTCGCCGCGCTGGTGGATGAAGCTGTCCGTGCCGATTCTGCTGGCGAAGTGGAACGACGTGCTGACGATGGTGGACGAAAAGTTAGGCAAGAAGAAGGCGGTGGAGCTGCCGGATGACTGGGCGCATCAGCTGCCGCCGCAGCGCGTGCAGGAGAAGAAACCGCGCAAAACCGCCATCGAAACCGACGTGATTCCGCCGCAAACGACGCTGCCGGAGGACGAGGAGGACTATCGTCCGCTGGATGAAGTGCTGGAAGAGCTGCGCGGTAAATAAAGAAAATCCATGCTTCGGGCTGTTTAGAAGCATGGATTTTTTATTATGATTTCGTAAATATCTGCCGGATGAACCGCGCCGCTAATTCCGGCCATACCGTCGCTTCCGGCACGATTTTGCGCGCCTCTTCGCTGGGGATGTTCGTCACCTGATTGCCCAGCGCCACCCCGTGTCCGCCGTGCGGGAAGACGTGGACTTCCGCCGGAACATCCGCTTTGTGCAGCGCCATTGCCATCAGGAGCGTATTTTCCACGGGCACTGCGCCGTCCGTCCATGTGTGCCAGAGGAACGTCGGCGGTGTGTCAGGCGTGACGAGGTTTTCCAGCGAATGCGGCTGATGGGCGGCAATGTCGTCCGTCCCCGTGAGGCTGCGGAAACTGCCGCGGTGCGCAAACTCCCCTGCCGTGATGACGGGGTACGAGAGAATCAGGGCGTTCGGGCGAACGTCGGCGGATGTGAGGTGCAGTTCCTGCCACCAATGCGCTTCCTGCCAATGCACACCGAGCAGTCCGGCGGCATGAGCGCCCGCCGAAAAACCACAGAGGGCGATTTGATTCGGGTCTGCGTGCCATTTTTCGGCGTTTTGGCGGATGGCGGCGACGGCGCTGGCGATGTCCTGCATCGGCGCGGGGAAAACCGCCGGGGCAACGCGGTAACGGACGACGACGGCATTCATGCCCATTGCGGCGAAGGTCAATGCAATGGGTTCGCTCTCGCGGGTGGAAAGGTGCGTGTAACCGCCGCCGGGGGCAATGACGATGGTCGGGCGGCGGACGGCGGGGTCTGCAACCAAATCGGGGATGTAGACTGTCATTTGGCAGTGTGGAAGAGCAATTTTATCGCAATACATGATTGATTTTCTCCTTGCGCGGGGGATTTCGCGCCTGCAGGCGCGACAAGGGGGCAATGAAAACAGACGAAGTCTGCGATCGCCCCCTTGTCCCCTTCGGCGCGTCTCCAACTTCATACTTTTGGGGTATTGTTTCTTTTTGAACCGAAGGTTCCTCGGATAAACACGCGGACACTGCATGAGCGTGTCACCAACTCAATCGCGAGATGGGTGTCGAGAGGGTCGAAGACCCTTCGTGGGTGCAGGGCAAAGCCCTGCTGGGGTCTAAGGGGCAACGCCCCTTGGTTCACCCCTTCTTCTTCTCCGTCTTCAAGAACGCACACAACACCAGCATCGCAATCGGGAAAATCATGCCAACGGTTAAGCCGGATTGCAGACCGCCGAGCGCGCCGGAAAACAGCCCCACCGTCGTCGGGCCGGCGGAACAGCCGAGGTCGCCGGCGAGCGCCATCAGCGCGTACATGGCAGTACCCGCACCCGGAAGCGCAAGCGCCGCCAGCGAGAACGTGCCCGGCCAGAAGATGCCCACCGAGAAACCGCACAGCGCACAGCCCAGCAGTGCCGCCAGCGCATTGCCGCTCTGCGACGCCACGATGTAGCACACGATGCACAGGATGCTGGACGCAATCATGGCAGTTTTCAGCGGCAGTTTATCCGCAAACTTGCCATACAGGGCGCGCGCCGTGCCCATCGTGATGGCGAACGCGCACGGGCCGAGCAAATCTCCCATCGTCTTGGTGATGTGCAGGCCGTCCTCCGCGAACGTACTTGCCCACTGCGACATCGCCTGCTCCGACGCACCCGCGCAGACCATCATCACCATCAGCAGCCAGAACACCCGGCTCGTCAGCATCCGCTTCATCGGCATCTGCTGCGCTTCTTCCGGCACAATCGGGTACAGCGGCACGAAAGAGAAGTACACCGCGTTCGCAATCGGCACAATCATCCACAGAAGCGTCAGCACGCGCCAATTTGCCGTGCCGAACGCGACGAAGAACAGCGTCGAAAGCAGCACCAGCGCCACATGTCCCCAGCAGTAAAAGGAGTGCAGCAAGCTCATGGCGGCGCTCTTGCCCTCCGTCGGGCAAGCCTCGACAATCGGGCTGATAAGCACCTCAATCATCCCGCCGCCGATGGCGTACAGCACAACCGCAATCATCAGCCCCGTCATGGGCGGCAGGATACCGGGCAGAATCGCCATGCCGGACAAGCCCAATACCGCCAGCACATGCGCCGCAACGATGCTGACGCGGTAGCCGATGCGGTCAACGAGCTTGGCGCTGAGCAGGTCAACGAGCAGCTGCACGGCGAAATTCACCGTCGTCATCATCGTTATCTGTTCCAGCGTCAGCGAAAATTCGGACATGAATGTGACGAACAGCAGCGGCGCGAGGTTATTGACAATCGCCTGCGTGATGTAGCCCAGATAGCTGGCGGCGATGGTATGGCGATAGGTCAGGCGGGACATGGGTGCAAGCTCCTTTGCGAAATTCACTGTCATGATGATAGCACGGAAATTTTCGCTTGTGAAGGGCGGTTTTTTCGACAAAAATTTGCACGCTGGGAGGGGCAGTTTTCACAATCACGCAGGATTTTGCCGTCCGATGGCGAATTGTCTTGTGATGCCGTTTTTTTCGGCAGGAAAGGACTTGCCATGAATACGCGCAAAAACACGCTCTATAATGTTGCTTACCGCGTCTTTTCGATGCTGCTGCCACTGGTGACCGCGCCGTACCTCTCGCGCGTCGTCGGGACGGAGGGCGTCGGGCTGTACGGCTATTCTTGGGCGGTCAGCTATGTGTTCGTGCTGATTGGCCTGCTGGGGCTGGAAAACTACGGCCCGCGCGAAATCGCCCGCGTCCGCGACGACCGCGACGCCCTCAACCGGACTTTCTCCGCCATCTGGAAGATGCAGCGCCTTGTCGCCGGGGTGACGCTGCTCGTCTGGCTGGTGTACGTCTTTTTCATCGCGGGCGAGGAGAAAATCATCTCCCTGAACCTGACGATGATGAGCGTCAGCTGCCTGGTCAACCTCGACTGGTGCTTAATGGGGCTGGATGAGTTCAAGCCCATTGCCCTGCGCAACACGGCGGTCAAGCTGCTTGCGGCAGCGGCAGTGTTCCTCTTCGTGCGCAAGCCGGAGGATTTGTGGGTGTACGCCTTCGTGTGGTCGCTCTCGACGCTGCTTGGCTGCCTTAGCTGCATGTTCAGCCTGCGCGGGAAAGTCACGCCGGTGAAGGTGACATGGAAGGAAGCCCTGAAGCATCTTGCCCCGTGCGCGCTTTTGTCGATTTCGGTCATCGCCGTGAGCGTCTACCGGCAGATGGACAAGGTGATGATCGGCGCGCTGGCGGACATGGCGCAAACCGGGCTGTACGAGAACGCGGAGAAAATCATCCTCTGCCTGTCCGGTTTCATTTCCGCCATCGGCACGGTGATGCTGCCCAAGGTCAGCCGCATGACGCGGATGAAGCAGATGGATGCGGTCAAGCGGCACATCCGTCTCAGCATGGAACTGGTGATGTGCATGGTGTGCGCAATGGCGTTTGGGCTGGCGGCGGTGGCGGTGAACTTCGCGCCCCTGTTCTACGGGGACGATTTCGCGTATTCCGGCACGCTGATGATGCCCCTCGCATTTACGCTCCTGTCAATTGGCTTTGCGAACGTCATCCGCACGCAGTGGGTACTGCCGCAGGGGCGCGACACGATTTTCGTCCACAGTGTGCTGACGGGCGCGGTCATCAACCTGATTGCGAATTTTGTGCTGATTCCGCCGTTCGGGGCAATGGGCGCGGCGGCGGCGACGGTGCTGGCGGAGTTTTCCGTTCCTGCGGTGCAGTTTGTGTATCTGCGCAAGGAACTGCCGTATGCGCAGTACCTGAAAACGACGGGCGTTTACTGCCTGTTCGGGCTGGTGATGGCGGGCGCGGTCGCGCTGCTGGGGTACGTTCTCCCGCTGTACGGCTGGAGGAAACTCGCGGTTCAGGTCATCGGCGGCGCGGCGGTGTATGGCGCGCTGTGCCTGACATACTGGAAATTGGCAAAGCGCAGCGACATTTTCCGCCTGATGCGGAGAAAATAAATCCGCCGTTTCCCTCATAAATTTTCCGCGTTCGGTGCATCCTGTTTCCAGCACAACGACTGGAGGGATGACCATGAACGCAAAGTGCAAGAAATTCCTGACGATGCTGCTGCTCGTGTGCGTAAGCATTGGAGCGGCGGGCTGCTCGGCGTACAGCAATCAGCGGTACTACGAGCGGGCGCAGCTGATGATGGGCAGCGGCGAGTACGCGGAAGCGGCGGAGCTGTTCCATCAGCTGGGCGAATACGAGGATTCGGCGGAGTACACGCTGTACGCCGCGGCGCTGGATGCCCTGCAACGCGGCAAGATCGACTTAGCGCGGGCGAATCTGCTGGAAATCGCGCCATTCAAGAGTGCCGACCGGTATCTGCGCTATCTGGATGCGCTGGACGCGGAAAACGAGGGCGAACTCGATTCCGCGCTGGACATCTACGTCTCGCTGGGCAGTTTTGAGGACTGCGCGGAGCGGGCGCAGGCGCTGGAAGCCGCGATTCCGGAGCAAGCCATCCGGCAGGGGCGGCAGCTGATGAGCCAAGGCGACTACGAGGGCGCGCGCGACCTGTTCCTCTCGCTGAACGGCTACGGGCAGTCCCGCGCACTTTCGGATGCCTGCACAGCGGCGATAGCGCGCAAGGCGTACTTGGCGGCGGAGGATTTGCTGGGCGCTGGCGACTATCTGGGCGCAATGAACGCCTTCGCCGCCATGGGCGACACGCTGGACGCGGCGCACCGGGCGGAGGAATGCCGCTTACTGCTGCTGAAGCAGGCGGAAGAAGCGTTTCAGGCGGTGACGCTGGAAACGGCGGATGCGCTGGATGAACAGCTCGAATCGCTTTCGGCGGACGCGGCGTTTGCGGAAATTCGGCAGGCGCTGGCGGAGAAATTCGGCGTGAATCTTTCCCTGCTGCGTGCGGCGCGGAGCGAACATCCGTATGTGCTGCTGGGGACGTATCCGATGGGCGAAAGCGGCGCGGAGAGCGACGTTCTGTGGCAGGTGCTGCGCGTGGATGGCAACCAATTGGTGCTGCTGTGCTGCTCGGTGATTGACGCATCGAGCGTCGCGACGACGAGCGACTTGCCGATGGCGGACACCCCAGACGCCGCGGAGATTTCCCTGCCGTCCGCCGCGGACTTAGCGACGCTGAGCGACCTGACCTGCGCCGCAACCCCCTACGCCGCCGCGCAGGGCGCTTCCGCCGTCTACTGGCTTCGCGATACGCTGGAAAGCGGCATCCATCCCGTCATCAGCGAAACGGGTGCATTGACCCTCCCCGCCGACACCGAAGTTCCCGGCATCCGCCCCTTAGCGTTGCTTGACCTGACGACTTACGTTTTCACGGCAGGCGACGGGACGGAGGAGAATCCATATCGTTAAGGGGCGAACCCAGAGGCTCTGCCTCTGGACTCCGCAAGGGACTTCGTCCCTTGACCCTTCCGCGCGATTGATTTGGTGACGCTATCATGCAGTGTCCGCGTGTTTATCCAATGAACCTACGGTTCATTAAGTAACAATGCCCCAAAAGTATGGAGTTGGGGACGCGCCGAAGGTTTCCAAAGGGCGATCGCAAACTTCGTCTGTTTTCATAGCCCTTTGGTCGCCTCCGCAGAGGCGAAACCTTCTGCGCCAAAATCGCACAATAATCAGGAACAGCAGCCATCCGCATAAGCAAGGGCGACGCTCCACACAGCGCCGCCCCTTTCTTATACCTCCACCACCCCCGTGGCGACCCGCTCCACAAACACCTTGTCGTGTTCCACCAGCAGCATCGTCGGCTGATACTGCCGAATCAGCGTTTCCAACTGCACCCGGCTGAACACATCGATGTAGTTCAGCGGCTCATCCCACACAAACACATGCGCCGGCTCGCACAGCGACCGCGCCAGCAGGATTTTCTTCCGCTGCCCTTGGCTCATTTCCTGCAAGTCGTGGTCAAACAACTCGCGTGGGCAGTCCATGTTCCGCAGAATCGCCTTGAAGAGCGTTTCGTCCACCTGCGCATCTCGGATGAAGTCACGCAAACTGCCGCGCAAATCATCCACCCGCTGCCGCACGGACGAGAACGTCACACCCGACGCAATGAGGATACTCCCCGTCAGCGCGTCGCTTTCGCCCAGAATTCCCTTCAGGATGCTGGATTTCCCGCACCCGTTCGCGCCGATAAGCGCCAGCCGCTCGCCCTGACGCAGCGTAAACCGCACGTTTTCGCAGACTGTCCGATTCCCATAGCGAACCGCGCCGTTTTCCACCGAAATCAGCACGTCTTTCGGATGCGGCAGCGTCGTCATGCGCAGCGTACCGACCTGCTCGACGTTTTTCAGCAGCGTCTGCTTTTCCTCGATGGCGCGTTCCTGCCGCACCTGCGATGCTTTCGACCGTTTCATCATCCGCTCCGACGCCGCACCGAGAAAGCCGCGGTCTACTTTCCCATAAAAGGACTTATCCGCGTGGCGCTTGTTTTCCTCCGCGCGATTGCTCCATTCCGCCGTTTTGCGCGCGGCGGCTTCCAGCTGCTTGATTTCTTTGCGGAGCGTCTCGTTCCGGGCGGCTTCGGCTTCGTTTTCGCCGTTCAGGCGCGCTTCAAACGTGTCGTAATTTCCCTGCATGACGTAGGTGTTCGCCTTGTTCAGGCAGACCACATGGTCAATCGCGCGGTTGAGGAAGGCGCGGTCATGGCTGACGAGCAGAAAGCCGTCTTTGCGGCGCAGGTAGTCCGCGAGCATTGCACGACCGGGTGCGTCGAGGGAATTGGTGGGTTCGTCGATGAGCGGATAGGCGTCCTCGCGGGCGAATAGCGCCGAGAGCATCACGCGGGTCTGTTCGCCGCCGGAGAGCGTATCAAACGGGCGGTTGAGCGCCTCTTCCGGCACGTTGAGAAGGGATAATTCGCGCATCAAGCGCCAGTCCTCGCACGTCGCTGCGGCGGTTTGGGCAATTTGCCATGCGGTCTGCGTGCCATCCGCGACGGGGTACGGGAACAGCACAGGCGTCAGCGGGCAGTCGATTTTCCCTTTGCCCTGCAAATCGCCGGACAACAGGCGCAGGAGGGTGGTTTTTCCGCGTCCGTTGCGGGCGATAAGCCCCGTGCGCCACGCCGTGTCGAGGGACAGGGACAAATCCGCAAAGACGGCCTCCGGTGCGCCGTCGTAGGTGAATGACAGATGTTCAATTTTCAGCTGCAAAATGAATTTCCTCCGCTTTGGTCAGCAGGGAGGGTAGAATTTTCTCTGCATAGGCAGGCTGGTTTTGTCTTTCTTGCTATTTTTCTTGTGTCGCAGAGGGTTTCGCGTCTGCGGACGCGACAAGGGGGCATGAAAACAGACGAAGTCTGCGCTCGCCCCCTTGACCCCTTCGGCTTCCACTACTGGAGTTGAGCGTGGGCGTAAGTACGGTTTTACGCTTTTAGGTAATTCAAAATAAGCACAAGAAAAGCTAACCCGCTATGCGGTGATTTCTGCCATCACAAACAAACCGCTTTCTTGCGGTTCATTGCTTCCCTGCTCAGTCAACAGGTGCAGAAATCACAGCCGCATATGCGGATCAGCCTCCTTCGCGCGTTGCTGTTTATCAGAATACCATTTTTCGGCGCACTTGTCAAGGTGGAAAAACGGTGGTATAATAGAAAGGAAGTTGATTTTGTCGGAGGATGTGCCATGAGTTTCACCCACCTGCATCTGCACACGGAATATTCCCTGCTGGACGGCGCGTGCCGCATTCCAAAGCTCGTCGAGCGCATCAAGGCGCTTGGCATGACCTCCTGTGCCATCACCGACCACGGCGTGATGTACGGCTGCATCGACTTCTATTCCGCCATGAAGGATGCAGGCATCAAGCCCATCATCGGCTGCGAGGTCTACGTCTGCCGCGACCGGCTGGACAAATCCGCCGCGAACCGCGAGTACAGCCACCTCATCCTCCTGTGCGAAAACAACACCGGCTATCAGAACCTGATGAAACTGGTCAGCGAGGGCTTCCTGACCGGCTATTATTATCGCCCACGCATTGACTACAACCTGATTCGCCAGCACAGCGAAGGGCTGATTTGCCTCTCCGCGTGCCTGTCCGGCGACCTGCCGAAGCTGCTGCTGCAAGGGCGCTACGACGACGCGGAAGCGTATGTGCGCGAAATGCAGGATATTTTCGGCGAGAAGAACTTCTATGTTGAAATCATGGATCACAGCATCCGCGAGGAGAAAATCGTCATGCCGCGCCTGATTTCGCTTGCCCGCGAGATGAATGTGCCGCTGGTGGCGACGAACGACTGCCACTACTTGGAGGAAAAGGACGCAGACGCGCAGGAAGTGCTGCTGTGCATCCAGACGGGCAAGACGCTTGATGACGCGAACCGGATGCGCATGGACACGCGCCAGCTCTATGTTAAGAGCGAAGATGAAATGCGCGCGCTGTTCGCCGCCTGCCCGGATGCTGTTGACCGCACGCAGGAGATTGCCGACCGCTGCAATGTGGAATTCGAGTTCGGCGTGACGCGTCTGCCGCATTATCCCGTGCCGGAGGGCGAAACCGCGCTGTCGATGCTCACGCGCCTGACGCATGAGGGCTTGCGCGAGCGCTATCCCGACGCAAAGGAGACCGACGAGCCGTGGCAGCGGTTGAATTATGAGCTGAACGTCATCTCGTCGATGGGGTATGTCGATTACTTCCTGATCGTCTGGGACTTCATCCGCTATGCCAAGAGTCAGGGCATCATGGTCGGGCCGGGGCGCGGCAGCGGCGCTGGGTCGATTGTCGCGTACTCGCTGGGCATCACGATGCTTGATCCGCTCAAATACCAGCTGCTGTTTGAACGCTTCCTGAACCCGGAGCGCGTCACCATGCCCGATATTGACGTGGACTTCTGCTACGAGCGCCGGCAGGAGGTCATCGACTATGTGGCGCGCAAGTACGGCGCAGACCATGTGAGCCAGATTATCACCTTCGGCACCTTGCAAGCGAAGGGCTGCATCCGCGACGTCGGGCGCGTCTTAGGCATGAGCTATCAGGATACGGACGCGGTCGCGAAAGCGATTCCCTTCGACCTCGGCATGACGCTGGAAAAAGCGCTGACGCTCTCGCCGCTTCTCAAAACCATGTACGACGAACAGCCGGAAGTGCATCGGCTGATTGACACCGCCATGACGCTGGAGGGTATGCCGCGCCACGCCTCCACCCACGCGGCAGGCGTGCTGATTACGGGCAAGCCGGTGATGGAATACGTCCCCCTGCAGCGCAACGACGAGGTCATCACGACGCAGTACCCGATGGGGACGATTGAGCGCCTCGGCTTGCTGAAGATGGACTTTCTGGGCTTGCGGACGCTGACCGTCATCCGCGATACGCTGGATATGCTGCGCGAGCAAGGCATCGACATGAAGCCGGAGGACATTCCGCGCGACGACCCGGCGGTGTACGAAATGATTTCCGCCGGCGACACGGACGGCGTGTTCCAGCTCGAAGGCGGCGGAATGCGCACCTTCCTGACGAACATGAAGCCCACCTGCTTTGAGGACATTATCGCCGCGATTTCACTCTACCGTCCCGGCCCGATGGAGTCCATCCCGCGCTACATTCAGGGCAAGCAGAACCCGTCGAGCATCCACTACGAGACGGAGAAGCTGCGCCCGATTCTGGACGTCACCTACGGCTGCATGGTCTATCAGGAGCAGGTGATGCAGATTGTGCGCGATTTGGCAGGGTACAGCTACGGCCGAAGCGACCTTGTCCGCCGCGCGATGGCGAAGAAGAAGCACAAAGTGATGGCGCAGGAGCGCGAATACTTCATCCACGGCAAGCTGAACGACGACGGGACAATTGACGTGCCGGGCTGCGTGCGCAACGGCGTGCCGCAGGAAGTCGCGTCACACCTTTACGACGAGATGACCGCGTTCGCGTCCTACGCCTTCAACAAATCCCATGCCGCCGCGTATGCCGTTGTCTGCATCGAGACGGCGTGGCTCAAGCGCTATCATCCCGTGCCGTTTATGGCGGCAATTCTCAACAGCGTATACGGCAATCCGGCGAAAATCGCGGCATACATCCAGTACTGCCGTTCGCGCGGCATTGCGATTCTGCCGCCGGACGTGAACCGTTCGCAGTGGAAATTCACCGTCGCGAAAGCCCCGGACGGACAGCTGGGGATTCTCTTCGGCTTAGGCGCGGTCAAGACGGTCGGGCAGGGCGCTGTGGACGCGATTATCCGTGAGCGCAAGCACGGCGCGTACCGCGACATCTTCGACTTCTGCCGCCGCATCGACACGAGCGAATGCAACAAGCGCGTCGTCGAGAGCCTCATTAAGGCGGGCGCGTTCGACGGCATGGGCGGCAATCGCCCGCAGCTGCTGGCAGTGTTTGAATCCGCCATGGATGCGAACTCGTCCCTGCGCAAGCAGACGGTAGACGGGCAGATCAGCCTGTTCGACATGGCGTTCGGCGGTGCGCCGCTGGTTCAGGAGAATCACACGCTGCCGAATCTGCCGGATTATCCCCTGCGGCAGCGGCTGGCGCTGGAGAAGGAGATTGCGGGGGTGTACATCACCGGACATCCGTTGGATGATTACCGCGACGTGCTGGGCAAGCTGCCGTTCTCCACCGCCGATTTGGATGGGCTGGAGGAGCGCGAGGACCGTGGCTTATCCCTCGATGGGCAGATCGTCGACATGGGCGGCATTCTGACCGAAGTGAAGGGCAAGGCGACGAAAAAGGGCTCGTACATGGGCTTCATCACGCTGGAAGACCTGACGGGGCAGATTGAGTGCCTTGTGTTCCCGAAGGTGTACGAGCGCTATCAGGGCATGATGGCGGTGGATGATTTGGTGGTGCTGCACGGGCGGCTGTCCATCCGCGAGGAGGAAGCGCCGAAGCTGCTGGTGGAGAAGCTGATTCCGCTGGAAGCGTGGCATCCGGAGGAATCAGCCCCCGCCGCGACGATGGGGCAGAGCACCGCGCGCCCCGTGCCGCCGCCGAAGCGCCACACATCCGAAGCGCCGAAGCTGACCGACGCGCAGGCAGCGGCAAAAGCGCCCCGGAAGCTGTACCTGCGCCTGAATCGCCCGCAGATGGACGCGGCGTCATCGGCTTTGTCGCTGTATCCGGGTTCTGTGCCGGTGTATCTGCATCTGCCGGCAGAGAAGATGACGCTCCTTGCGCCGAAAACCGGCTGGTGCGACGCAAGCGACGGGTGTTTGAATCGGCTGAACGCGCTGCTGGGCGCGGAAAATGTGAAATTGTTGGAAAGCAGGTGATTGCATGAGTGAACAGCAGAAAAAGGGGCGTCTTGGCGAAGTAATTCGCTTCGTCGTGACGGGCGGCGTGTGCTTTCTGATTGAGCAGGCGGTTTTGTCGCTGCTCAAGGAGATTTTCGGGCTGGATGTAAATATCGGCACGCCGATTGCGTTCTTGGTGTCGGTGGTAGCAAACTATCTGCTGTGCGTCAAGTGGGTATTCCCCGGCGCGGACGGCAGCGGCGGCAAAACGAAAGCGGGCTTTGTGCTCACAAGCGGCATCGGCTTCTTCCTGAACTGGGGCATCATGGCGCTCCTGACCGCGCTTTTCGGGCAGGACGGCATTCTGCTGACGCTCTTCGGCATCCAGCTGAAAGTCTACCATCTGAACAAGGCGATTGCGACCCTGCTGGTGATGATTTGGAACTACTTCACAAAGCGGCTGATATTGAAGAAGAAGTGACGACCCCAGAGGCTCTGCCTCTGGACTCCGGCAGGGCTCTGCCCTGCACCCGCGAAGGGTCTTCGACCCTCTCGACACCCCATCTCGCGATTGAGTTGGTGACACTCTCATACAGTGTCCGCGTGTTTATCCGGCGAACCTACGGTTCGGATTAGATGCTCTGTGCAAACTTACGGCATAAACCAAGAGACATGAAACTCTAAGAGTGACGGCGCCGAAGGTTTCCAAAGTGCAATCGCAGACTTCGCCTGTTTGCATTGCCCTTTGGTCGCCTCCGCAGAGGCGAAATCCCCTGCGAATCATTCAACCATCAAGGAGAACCAAATCCCCCATGAAACCAGTAATTTTCTTCGATTGGGACGGAACCCTCGCCGACAGCATGAACCTCTGCGTCGCCGAAATCCGCCAAGCCCTCATCACCATGCGTCTCTGACCTCCCTGACGACGTCCTCCGCCAGTGCAACGGTCCGACGTTCGAGCAGTCACTGGACATTCTGCACATCCCCCATGACCGCGCGCAGGAGTACATGACCACGCGCCTGACCGCCGAATTAGCCCTCGTACCGACGGTCAACCGCCTCTTCCCCGGCGTGCGCGAGATGCTCCAAACGCTCCGGGAATATGCGGATTTGTGCATCGTCAGCAACGGCGAGCATGACTATATCGCGCTGTGCCTGCAAGTGTTCGGGCTGACGGACGTGTTTGTCCGCACGGCGACATCCGTGCCGGGGCGCACGAAGGGCGAGAATCTCCGCGCACTGCTGGACGCCCTGCGCCCGGAACGCGCCGTGATGGTGGGCGACCGGCTGGGCGACATCCGCGCGGGTCAAGAGAACGGCCTGCCGACAATTGCAACGTGTTACGGCTACGGGAACGACGCGGAGTACAATCAGGCATCCCTCCGCGCCGAAAGCGTGGCGGACTTGACCCGGCAGCTGGTGGATTTCTGCCGGACGGGGCACTGATAACAATTCGGAATAAGTGCTTTCCATCGAGTCTTCTATCATAAAAATCCCGCCCCCTCGTTTGCAGGGAGCGGGTTTTCATTATTGCGCTGTCACTTCGCGGCTGGGCTGATACGGGTTGAAATCCGCCGGATCAACGTTTGTGCACACTTCAATCGTCTCGCCGTCAGTCAGCAGGACGACGTTGCCGAAGCGGTTGTTGTACACATGGTCGCGGGTCAGATTCTGTTCTGCGCTGTACGCCGCAATAAAGTTCCATATTTCCCACACCGACGCTGCGCCGGGAATCAGCACATAAGTCGGCGAAAGCACCCGCATCAGCACCACGCCGATCTCATAGGTGTTTGTTTTATCATCCAGAATCCCATGATGGGGAAATTTCAGCACATCTATGTTGCGAACGAGGTGTTGGTATTTGCGGTTGATGTTGCCGCTGGCGGCGTAATCGCCAGTAAACAGCATCCGCTTCTGCCCATAAATCAGCACAAAATTCAGCGAATCCATGTTCTGATTGCCGTTGTTCTTCACCGTTTCCGGCCCGACGCAGTTCACCGTCAGCCATCCGCCAATGGTCAGCTCATCGCCGTCCTTCATCTGCTGGTAGACTGCGCCGTTCGCCAAGGGCGCGTAGTCCGGATTCACCTCCGCCGACGCGCCGTATACTACGGTCGATCCACCCTCCCAGCGTTCCAAAATATAGTTGACGTTCATGCAGTGGTCAAGATGCCAGTGCGTGACGATGTACACATCCACATGCGTCACGCCCACCGCTTCCAGATACTGCGGGAACAGGCGCTCCGGCTTGTTCGGCCACGCCTCGCCGCCGTCAATCAGCACGGTTGTGTTTCCGAAGCGGATCAAATAGCCGTCGGCGCAGCCAAGATTGACCTGATGCAGCTCCAGCATGGGCAATGCCTACTCCGCTTCCGTCTTTTCCTCCGCCGAGGCAAAGGGCAGCAGCAATGTCAGCAGCAAAAGTGCCGCCAGCAGTTGTTTCTTCATCGCCGCGATCTTTATGCCAGCGGGCGGATGAGGATGAGGGGGGTCAGTTCGCCGCCCTGCCCGGAGGGGTTATCCTTCATCGCGTCCTGAATCTGGTCGTCCGTCAGCGGGAAATCATCGCACTTGCCCAGCTGATTCTGATCAATATCATTCGCGTCCATGATGACAATCGGGATGCCGCATTCCTTCTCGATTTCGTTGGACAGCTCGACGGGGTGTTCGGGGTTAATCAGCGCGAGGGTCTTGTAGCGGTCGAAGCTGGAGCGGAAGTAGAAGCCGTCGATGCCTGCGACGCCATGACCGCAGATTTTATAGAACAAGCCCTTGACCCCGAACGGGCGCGTAACGGCGCTGACGAAGCCCGCCAGCAGCACGCGCGGCAGACCCACCATGTCGATGACCAGTTGCAGCTTGTACGGCTCGTGCATCCCCACGCCGGTGGAGTTAATGCCCGCGAATTTCGCCATATGCTTAGCAAAGAAGCCGAGCTTCATGTCCTCCATGCGGCGGACATTGCCGGTGCACATCGCCATCACCTTCGCAGTGATGGAAAGCACGTCGCCCGGCTGCGCCAGCGGCAGCACATACTTCTTCACCAGCTCCGCCGCGCTTTCCCCCACCTCGACGAAGTGCGTCTGGATGGCATAGCGCTGGTAACGGCGGCCGTCCCTGCCCGTCAGGATGCCGCGCTCAAAATATACGATACCGTCTTTTTCCCGGCGCTGCTGCGCCAGATTACGGGATTCCGATGCCATGTTGTTTTCCTCCTCGCTCTCCGACGCAAATGCCGTCGGTGTTGCGGTAATTTCGGTTCACGCGTCTATTTTACAACGCTTTCCCAGTTCTGTCAAATTTCCAGCGGGGGATTTTGCCGATTTCGGGCAGAAAATGCAAGGAAAATACCCGCCTTGTCAAATTCCGTTGAATGTGCTATGATACACGATGGCTTGGAGTTTCCTCGCCATACAGATAAAAGGATGCGATTTTATGGCAAAAGCCATCAAAACAAACGTGCTGCGTCACCTGGACGCGCTGAAAATCCCCTACGAAACCCGCGAGTATACCGTCGATGACGACAATTTCGACGGCAAGCTCGTCGCCGAGAAGGTCGATTTGCCCGCGGAAATGATTTACAAGACGCTCGTGCTTGTCGGCGACACGCTGCCGCACCTCGTCTGCGTCATCCCCGTGGAACTGGAACTCGACCTGAAGGCCGTCGCACGCGCCGCCGGGTGCAAGAGCGTCCACATGCTGCCGCAGAAGGATTTGCTGCCGCTGACTGGCTATCTGCGCGGCGGATGCAGCCCCATCGGCATGAAGAAAGCGTTCCCCACCTTCGTGGACAGCGCCGCGCAGCATTTGGAGCGTGTCAGCGTCAGCGCGGGCGTGCGCGGGTGCCAGGTGATTCTGGCGGTGGACGCGCTCGTCGCCTGCACGAAAGCGAAATTCGCCGACCTGTGCCGGGGCTAAAGTGACGCGCAGCTGACAAGATGATGAATTTTACAACTTCCGCGCCCGGAAATCATTGTTTCTTGACGGGAAATGGTGTATAATAAGGAAGTTGATTTTCTTGCGCAAGGGGTATTCTGCCCCATCACGCGCATTTATACTCCGAAAGGATGTTGATTTTTTCCATGGCACAGCCGCCTTTGCGTCCCCAAGACGCTGTGATGCTTATTCCCTCCCTTGAGCCGGATGACCGCCTGCCCGCATACGTCCGCCGCCTGCTGGACAAGGGTTTCCAGCATGTTGTGATTGTCGATGACGGCAGCAGCGCCGCCTATCAGCCGATTTTTGCCGAACTGGACGCGATGGATGGCGTGTCCGTCACGCACCACGAGTTAAACCGCGGCAAGGGCTGCGCGCTCAAAACCGGTTATGCGTACATTCAGGCGCATTTCCCGGCGGCAAGCGGCGTCATCACCGCCGATGCAGACGGTCAGCACACAGTCGAAGACTGCTGGCATCTGGCAGAGGTGCTGACGGAGGGCAAGCGCGCCCTGTACCTGGGCAGCCGCAACTTCAACCTCGACCACGTTCCGCCAAAATCGCGCCACGGCAACAAAATCACGAGCGCGATTTTCCGCCTGCTCTACGGCGTGTATCTGCCGGACACACAGACGGGGCTTCGCGCCTTCCGCATGGCGGATTTGCCGTTCATGCTGGACGTGCCGGGCGAGCGCTTTGAGTACGAGATGCAGGTGCTGATTGCCTGCGCGCGCGCGAAGCTGCCGATGATTCCGATTGAAATCGAAACGGTGTACGAAAACGAGAACGCCGGAACGCACTTCCACCCGATTCGCGACAGCTACCGCATTTACAAGGTGATTCTCGGAAACTTCCTGCTCTATGCCAGCTCGTCGGTGATCTGCTTTTTGGTGGACAACGGCGTGGCGAACCTGCTGCGATTCGCGCTGCTGCCCCTGCTGGGGCTGAGGGGCGACACGGCGATTCAGATTTCCGGCTATCTGGCGCGTCTGGTGTCCTCGCCGCTGAATTTCGTCCTGAACCGCAATTTCGTCTTCAAGTTCAAGCAGGACACGGGCAAAACGGCGCTCAAATACGCCCTGCTTTGCATCGTCACCATTACGCTTTCCAACCTTGGCGTGTCGCTGCTGGATCACCTGCATATTTTCATCGGCGGTTTCGCGTTCATCCCGAAAATTTTGATGGACACGCTGCTGTATCTGGTGAACTACCGTATCCAGAACAAGTGGATTTTCGCCAAATCCGTGAACAGTCAGGAGGCATAACATGCGCAGGCACTGGACGGATATTCTGCTGACGCTGCTGGTCGCCGCACTGCTCGTCGGCTTTGCCTTCGCCGTTCCGCATCCCGCGATTACGGACGATGCGCTCGAAGCCTACATGAACGACGGCGCGGCTGCAGACGACGACTACGACTTCCTATTTGAGTGACCCAAGGGGCGCTGCCCCTTGACCCCGCAAGGGACTTCGTCCCTTGACCCTTTCGCGCGATTGAGTTGGTGACTTCTTCATACAACTTCCGCGTGTTTATTTGGGGGAACCCAAGGGGCGCTGCCTCTGGACTCCGCAAGGGACTTCGTCCCTTGACCCTTTCGCGCGATTGAGTTGGTGACGCTCTCATGCTGTGTCCGCGTGTTTATCTGAGAAACCGAAGGAGGAATTTCTATGCGCAAAGTTTTGGCACTGCTGCTGTCTCTGCTGATGCTCACCCCGGCGCTGGCGGAAGAAACCGTCATTACGCCCCTGCCGATGGGCTTGACCGACACTGGCTACACGCCCGACCCGAACGCCTTTATCGCGGCGGACGAGGAAAACGGCGTGCTGCAAGGCTATCAGGACGATTCCATCACTGTCACGCTCTGGCGGGAGACCGTCGGGGATGCGACCTACAACGTCGCGCGCGTGAAGATTGCCGACCCGTCGCAGTTCCGCACGGGGCTGAATCACCCGAAGGCGCGGACGGACAACAAGATTTCCGCGATTGCCGAAAAGCACAACGCTGTCGTAGCGATTGGCGGCGACTACTTTGGCAAGGATGACTACGGCTACGTTGTGCGCATGAACGAGGTGTTCCGCAAGAAGCCGTCGAAGCAGCGCGATATGCTGCTGGTGGATAGCAATGGCGACTTCCACATCATCCTCCAGTCCGACGCGGACGAATTGAAGGCGCTGCTTTCCTCTGACACGCTGACATTCCCGAACGTATTCAACTTCGGCCCGGCGCTGGTCGTCGACGGCAATGTCTGCGAAATCCCGGACTACTACAAGAACAAGTACAACGTTTTTGCGGATGAACCGCGCTGCGCTATCGGGCAAATCGGCGAATTGGAGTATCTGCTGGTGGTCGTTGACGGCCGCCGCAAGGATTCCGACGGCTGCACCTGCGCGGAACTGGCGGATTTCATGGCGAAGCAGGGCTGCACGATGGCGTACAACCTCGACGGCGGCAACAGCGCGCTGATGTGGTTCGGCGGCGAAAATTACTCCGAGAAAACCGTCAAGGCGGAGCGCTCCGTCTCCGACATCATCTATTTCGCCACGGCAATTGACGCCGCGAATACGGAGGAATAACATGCTGACTCCCTATGGGCTGACGGCGGCGGGCGCGATGCTGCTCCTGCTGCTGCTGACGGGACTCTCCTGCCGCAGGAAGGGCATCCCCTACCGCACGTTCATCACCTTCGGCGCATTGTCGCTGCCGCTGGCGTTCCTGCTTTCGCGGCTGACGTTCGCGCTGTCGAACATCCCGCTCTATGTCAACACACTCAGCAATCCCCTGCTGATGCTGCACTTCTGGGACGGCGGCGCGTCGCTGCTGGGCGCATTGCTCGGCGTGCTGCTGGCAGGCTGGCTGACGGGGCGAATCCGCCGCGAATCCGTCGGGCGGCTGATGGACGCGATTGCGTTCGGCGCGCCGCTGGCAATTGCGGTGGAGCGCATCGGCGAAGGGTGCTTCGACGAAATCATGGGCATGGGCAAGGGCATTGAGACGGAATGGCTGACTTTCCTCGGCAACCTGACTGGCGGCAATCATCCGGTGTTCCTCTATGAGGCGGTCGCGATGGTCGTGCTGTTCGCGGTCGTGCTGCTTGCCCAGCGCAAAAATCACCCCGAAGGCGACACGATGGCGCTGTTCCTGCTGCTCTACGGCTGCGTGCAGGTCGTGCTGGAATCGCTCCGCAACGATTCGCACATGCTGCTGATTCACTTCGTCCGCGTCAATCAGGTGGGGGCACTGGTGCTGGCGGTCGCGGTTATCATCCGCTGGTCGGTGACGGCAGTTCGCGGGAAAACCTGCACGGGCAAGAAAGCAGGGCTGCTCTGGGCGCTGATAATCATCAGCATCGGCCTGGGCATCGGCATGGAGTTCGCCGTAGACCGGCTGGGCGAACCGCTGCTCTCCTACGGGATGATGGCGCTGGCGCTGGTGCTCATCGCGTGGTGTGGGCTGCGCTTCCGCCGGATGGCAAACAAGGTCTGAAAGGAAGGATTCTGCAATGGAAAAGCACAAGATTGACCGAATCAACGAATTGGCGCGCAAAAAAAAGTCCGACGGTCTGACCGACGAGGAAGCGGCTGAACACGCCGCCCTGCGTCAGGAATACATCGCCGGATTCCGCGAAAATATGCGTCAGGTGCTGGAAAACACATACGTCCAGCGCCCGGACGGTACGAAAACGAAACTACAGAAAAAGACCCCAACAAAATAATTATACCACACTCGGTCGGCGAAAGTCAACAACAAAACTTTTCGCCGACCCCTTGTATTTCCGGCACTTTTCGTGTATAATGAAGGTGCAAAGAGAGAGAAGAGCCGCTGGCAGGCGGCAGCACAAGGCATCGCGGTGAGCGCGACTGCCGGAACAGGAAAGGAGGCGTTTCCAATGAACCAGGATGAACAGCAGCTGTCGGGCGTGTTGCGTCAGACGGTCATAGAAGTGTCTTCCTGTTTCCGCACCGCATCATGAGTGACAGTCCTCTTTGACTGATGCGCCCCTGAGTGAGAGCGCCGTAAGGATGGGTACACGGATATGGACGACATGCAGAAGGATTTTTCTCCGGCAGCGGATGCGGACAGCATCGACGACATGGCGGATGACATGATCGAAATGACCGATGAGGAAGGCAACACGACCCTCTTCAAGATTCTGGACTATTTCTTCTATAACGGCGACGAGTACGCCATTCTGACCGACTCCATCGACGAGGACACGACCGGCGCAGACCGCGTGGACTGCTACGTGATGAAGATCGTGCCCACGACGGATGAATCCGGCGAAGAGCTGGAAGAGTTCGTTCCCGTGGAGGATCAGAAGCTGGAAGCCAAACTGATGGAAATTGCCACATTGAAGCTCAATGATGACGAACAGGCGGATGACGAGGACTGATTTCTTCCTCTCCTCTCCCGCTTCCCTCCATACAGAGCGACCGACATTTCGTTTCTTCGGTGCTGGACTCGATGAACATTTCGGAACTAACTCGACCGATCATTCGTTTCATAGGACAGAACTTGTTCGACGTTTGGAACTGAATCCGACCGACGCACTTTCGGAATTTCCCCGACCGACTACACGGAATCTCGTTCTTTGGCTGACAAACCCGACCGACCAACGCGGACGATTCAGCAATGAATCGTCCGTTTTTTTGCGCTTTTCGCCGGAAAAGGCGAATGTTTACCACTGACTTTTTCCCAACCGCCTGTGATTTATGTGGATAACCTTGTGGATTGATGTGGATAAGTCGTGGATTTCCTGCGACAGCCATGCAATCCAGCTGAATTTTTCCTGCATCATCCTGTGTCCTTTGGGAGTTTCTCGTCCGTTATGCACACAGAATTCACAAGGTCAGCATTTTTTTCCCGATTCTGTGGATAAGTCTGCTGATATTGTCCGTTTTCTTTTGTTATGCACAAGGTTGTGCACAATGTTCGACATTTCTCGACGCGCGTGCCAAAGAAGCCCCCCTCACCAATTCTGTTGATGAGAGGGGGCTGATTATGTGTTTGGGCTGTTCTCTTGTGCTGCTTTTGCTTCCGGAATTGTCGTGTCCTTCGGCACAGTGCCGGAAAACACCGTTTCCTGCGCGTCGCTTGTGACCTGAATGTCGCCGCCGTAGTGCCGCAGCGTTTCCCGGACGATAAACAGTCCCATGCCATGACCGTCGGACTTTGTCGTCACGCCCGGCTCGAAAATCCGCTGCTGGTCGTCGGGCGGAATCGGCGTGCCCGTGTTCGCAACGGAAAAGACGTACTCCTTGAGGTTCTCGGTCAAGGTAATGGTCAGGTGCTTTTTTCCATCGGGCAAATCCGCCATGGCATCAATGGCGTTGTCAATCAGGTTTGACAGCACCTTGCACATCTCCCAGCCAGAAATGGGCAGTTCCTTCCATGTGGACGTGATGTTCAGCGTCACCTGCACGCCCGCCTTTTCGCACGCGGCAAGTTTCACCTGCAAGAGCGCGTTAATCGGCGCGCTGGCGGTTTTCAGCACGCGGCTGACAGCGGTGATGCGCCCGTACACCTTCTCGATGTAGCTGTTCGCCTCGCCGTACTCCTCCATTTCCATCAAGCTGTACACCACCTGCAGGTGGTTGAGGAAGTCATGCCGCTGGGCGCGGAGGGTGTTGTTCAATTTTTCCATGGCGTCGATGGTGTCGTCCATCGCGTCCAGCTGGCTCAGCAGGCGCCGGGTAGACATAGCCTCGCGGATGTCCATCACCGCGCCCCAGATAATCACCGCCGCCGCAACGCCGACAAGCAGCCGCATCATGCGCGGGCTGAAGTCGTACTGCGGCGAGATTACCACCAGCGCCATCACGCCCAGAATCAGCAAAATCTCCAGACTATTGATGATGATGGCGTAGTTCGTCGCCTTCTTGACGGAAATATTCTCCTGAAACCGCGTCAAACGCTTCATTTGCATACCTCCCGGATTTCCTGATTCTTCCGAATTGTCGCCTCATGCCCCATGTCCGATGGAAAATAATACTTTTTCCCCTGCAATTCCACGGGCATATAATTCTGGCGGACGTAGTGTCCGGGATAGTCGTGCGGATACTTGTAGCCGTCGCCGCTGCCAATTCGGTCGTGCCCGGCGTAGTGCGTGTCGCGCAGGTGGACGGGCACAGCGCCGTAACCGCCCTTTTCCGCGTCCGCCATCGCCGCATCGACCGCGGCGCACACGCTGTTGCTCTTCGGGCTTTCGCAGATGGCGATAATCGCCTGTGCGAGCGGCAGGCGCGCTTCCGGCATCCCAACGAATTCCACCGCGCGCGCCGCGGCTTCCGCTTGCAGCATCGCAATCGGGTTCGCCAGCCCAACATCCTCGCTGGCATGGGCAATAATCCGGCGCGCAATGAGTTTCGGGTCAACGCCAGCATAAATCAGCCGTGCGAACCACGCCAGCGCCGCGTCACTGTCCGAGCCGCGCAGGGACTTGCAGAACGCGCTGAGCATGTCATAATACAAACTTTCGTCACAGCGAATCATGGGCTTCTGGATGGATTCCTCCGCAACAGCAAGGGTAATGTGGATAACGCCCTGTGCGTCGGCGGGTGTCGTGAGGACAGCAAGCTCTACCGCACCAAGCGCCGCGCGGGTATCGCCGCCCGCGATTCGCGCGATATGGCGCAGCGCATCGTCATCGGCGATGATGTTCATCTGCCCATAGCCTCGCTCCGGGTCGTCGATGGCGCGGCACATAGCGGTCAGCACGTCCCGTTCCGTCAGCGGCTCGAACTGGAATACGCGGCAGCGGCTGACAATAGCGGGCGTCATGGACACCATCGGGTTTTCCGTCGTCGAGCCGATAAAGCGGATGATACCCCGCTCAATGGCGGGCAGGATGCTGTCGCTCTGCGCCTTTGACCAGCGGTGGCATTCATCCAGCAGCAGATATGTGGACTGCCCGTAGGCGCGGCGCCCCTGCGCGTCGGCAATCACCTTGCGCACGTCCGCCACGCCGCTGGTGACAGCGTTGAGCTGCACAAACGCGGACTTGGTGCTATTGGCGATAATCGACGCAAGGGTCGTTTTGCCGCAGCCGGGCGGCCCAAAAAAGATGGAGGAAGTCAGCCGATCCGCCTCAATCGCGCGGCGCAGCAGCCGCCCTTCCCCCAGCAGATGACGCTGCCCGATAAACTCCGCGAGCGTCCGCGGGCGCATCCGATCCGCCAGCGGCGCCTCCTGTCCAGAAAAAAGATCCGTCATTGTTTCACCTCAACAGCAAATACGCTCCCGCTCCCAGCAGCAGCAACTGCACCACCAGCAAGAGCGGGAAGCCATAGCGAAAATACCAATGCTTCGTTTTATGATGGAAGCAGAACATCCCCAGTGTTCCTCCGAGGCTGCCGAACAGCACCACCGGCAGAAACAGTGTCCTTTCCGCAATCCGCCACGCCCCGCGTTTGGCGCGCCGCTTATCTATCCCCATAAGCGAAAACGCGAGGGTATTGACCGCCAGCAGGTACACCCAAATCAGATTCAACAACCAATTCTCCATAATTACAACCTCCCCAGAGGCTCTGCCTCTGGACTCCGCAAGGGAGTTCCTCCCTTGACCCTTTCGCGCGATTGGGTTGGTGACTTCTCCATACTTCTTCCGCGTGTCGCGCAGGGGTTTCGCCTCCGCAGACGCGATTCCCCCTGCGTAAAGCAATCAATTTCAATAGAAAAATCAAGCCAGAACACGCACACCGAGGGATTCCGTCAGGGGACAAACTTCCCCTGCGCCACCGCCGTGATTCCGCCGTGCGCCGCGCTGTACACCCACCGATGTGCCCCGCGCAGCGCCAGTTCCGCGTGGCATAGCGCAATGCCGCCGTCCAGCAGCGCACGGTCGCTGATGGTCAGCGCAAACGCTCCGGGCAGCGCTTCCATCCGCCACGGCTGCATGTTCATTGCCGACGGCGCGATTTGCACCAGCTTCGCCGCGTCCAGCATCATGCCATCCGCGGGAACGGCGTTCATCAGCTTGTCGAGCGGCTTCCGGCGGCGATTCTCCGGCGCTTGAAGCGGCTTCTCCGGCACACCAACCGCAATCACCGCGAGTACCGTCTCGTTCTCCTGCATCGGCAGGCGAATCTGCTTGCGGCGGTATGTGCCGCTCACCCAGCACGTCCCCAGTCCCAGCGCCGTCGCTTCCAGCACGAACGCTTCGCCCAGAATCCCGGCATTCACACGGCATAATGCTTCCGTCCCGCAGGCGATGACCACCGCCGCCATTTTGCAGCCTGTGATGCGCCCCATGCCCAGAATCGTGCCGGTAAACAGCGATTCGTCCACCGGTGTCAGCACCAAGCGCGCACCGGGCAGCGCGCACCGACCGACGACATAGGACAGCGCCGCGAACGCCGCCGTGTCGGGCGCCCCCGCAAAGCTCCGGCAGGATGTGCGCACCAATGCCGCCTGACGCAGTTTCTCCTTCTGCATGGGCGAAAAGAGCGTTTCCAGCGTCGTCATTCCTCCACCTCCAATGGCGTCGGGCGCAGATGGCGGCAGACCTCGCCCACGCGCTCATGCAGCACCAAATCCGCCTGATTGTCCAGCGGGGTTGCGTCGCGGTTGATAAGAACGATGTGCCGCCCGCGGAAGAACCGCAGCAGCGACGCCGCCGGATACACCGTCAGGCTTGTTCCTGCGACGATAAGCAGTTCCGCCTGCTGCAATTGACGCACCGCCGCGCGAACTGTCGCATCATCAAGCCCTTCCTCGTACAGCACAACGTCCGGCTTGATGATGCCGCCGCAGGGGCATTTCGGCACGCCTTCACTGTCCCGGATGTACTCCGGCGGAAAAAAGCGCGCACACTTCAGGCAATAATTCCGGTGGATGCTGCCATGCAGTTCCAGCACCGTTTTGCTGCCTGCCTTCTGGTGCAAGCCGTCGATATTCTGCGTGATGACCGCCGTCAAACGTCCGCCGGCTTCCAGCTGCGCCAGAAAGCGATGCGCGTCGTTCGGCTGCGCGTCCAAGGGGAGCATTTTCGCGCGGTAGAAGCGGTAAAACTCCTCCGGATGGCGCGCAAAAAAGGTGTGGGACAGAATTTCCTCTGGCGGATAGGCGAACTGCTGATGATACAATCCGTCCTGCGAGCGGAAATCGGGAATGCCGCTCTCCGTCGAAACACCCGCGCCGCCGAAAAACACGATGCGGCGGCTCTCGTCAATCCACTGCTGCAATTCTTCGTACATCGTTGTGGGCACCCCTCTCTTGTTTTGTTTCCTATGCCATTTGCAATCAATTCCATTTGGGTTTCGCCTCTGGGGAGGCGACAAGGGGGCTGAAATCTTCCAGACGCGCAAGGGCACCAAGGAAATCATCCGTCAGTTCCAGCATTTCGCCGAGTTCATCCAGCAGCTTCGCGGCTTTTCGCCAACCGCTGGCGCTGCACAAGCTACGCCGTAATTCCCTGATGCGACAAATAATGGCGGTCGTCCAGAAAGCTCGCATAGTTCAGCGCCGTCATCGCGCGGCGATTCGTGTCCTGCATATCCATCGTTGGCATGGCAAACTCCTTTGCTCGCAGCAGGAAAGTAATCATTTTCAGTATAGCACACCCCGCCGCGTCATGCAAGACAAACGGGCAAGAAATCGCTGTTTGTCGCGGCTAATCATCTTCCTCTTCACATCAGAAAGGAAATATGCTATAATATAATCGGTAGATTCTTCACAATCGAAGGAGGCATACGATGGATGTCAAGAAGCTGCTTGCTGATGTAACGGCGCTGCCGGGTGTCAGCGGGCATGAGGCGCAGGTCAGCGCGTACTTTGCCGAACAATTCCGTCCGCTGGTGGACGAGGTGACGGTGGACGCGATGCACAGCGTGATTGCGCACAAAAAGGGCAACGGACCGAAAATTATGCTGTGCGCCCATTTGGACGAAATCGCCCTGATGGTGACGCATATTGAGGATGACGGCAGCCTGCGCTTGGGCAATGTCGGCGGGGTTGACCCGCGCATTCTCCCCGCGAGCCGCGTGTGGGTGCATGGGCGCGAGAAGCTGTTCGGTACCATCGGCGCGCTGCCGCCGCACCTGATGAGCGCCGCCGACCGCGCGAACAACTACACGCTGGACAACCTGCATGTGGACATTGGCATGAGCGCCGAACGCGCGAAGGAACTCGTTCGCATCGGCGATTTGGTGACCTTCGACGGGCCTGCTCGCGAATTGCTCAACGGTCAGTTCTCATCGAAAACACTGGATGACCGCTCCTGCGTGGCGATTCTGCTGCGCGCGGCGGAAATGCTGCAAAAGCTGGTCTGCGACGCGGATGTGTATTTCGTCTGCTCGTCGCAGGAGGAAGTCGGCGGGCGCGGCGCAATGGCCTCCGCTTTCGCGATTGACCCGGATTTGTCTGTCGTGCTGGACGTCGATTTTGCTGAAACGCCGACTTGTCCGCCGCGCTCTGCCCTGCCGATTGACGCCATGATTGTTACGCACGGGCCGTTTGTGCAGCCGAAGCTCAATCAGCGGCTCATCGACTGCGCGAAAAAGCACCATGTGAAGCTGAACGCGAACGTCGCACGCCGCTCCACCGGCACGGACGCGGACGAAATCGGCTTGTCCCGCGCGGGTGTGCCGAGCGTGCTGCTCAGCCTGCCGGAGAAGTACATGCACACGTCGGTGGAAACGATTGACCTGAACACGCTGGAAGAGGGCGCGCGTCTGCTGGCGAATTTCGTCGCGGAACTCGACGAAAGCTGGGAGGATGACCTATGGATTTGAAGACACTGACGGAAATCAACGCTCCCTCCGGGCATGAGCAGGCGATTCGCCGTTTTCTGCTGGATGAGCTGAAAAAGCTGGGCTTTGCGCCCGTCCTCGACCGCATGGGCAACGTCGTTGTCGTGAAGGAAGGCACGGGCGACGCGCCCCGCAAGCGCGTGATGGTCAGCGCGCATATGGACGAAGTGGGGCTGATTGTCACCTCCGCCACGGAGGATGGCTACCTGCGCATTGCCGCGGCAGGCGGCATCGACCCGCGCGTGCTGGTTTCCAAGCGCGTCACCGTCGGGGAGGACAAGCTGCCCGGCGTCATCGGCGCTGTGCCGATTCACCTGCAATCCGCCGCCGAGCGCAAGCATGTGCTTTCGATGGACGAGCTGCTGGTGGACATTGGCGCGAAGAACAAGGACGAAGCCGAGTGCAAAGCCCCGATGGGGACGTACATCTCCTTCGATACGCCCTATGTGGAATACGGCGATGGCTTCGCGTGCGGCAAGGCATTCGACGACCGCGTCGGTTGCCTGTCGCTGCTGCGTCTGCTGCAAGAAGAACTGCCGGTTGACCTCGTGGCTTGCTTTGTGTCCGAAGAGGAAGTCGGTTGCCGCGGCGCGAAGGGGGCAGCGTTCCAGCAGGAACCCGACATCGGCATTGTGCTGGAAGGCACGACGTGCAACGACCTCGGCGACGTACCGGAGACTGCGCACGTCTGCGAAGCTGGGCAGGGTGTCGCGGTGTCGTTCATGGATGGCGCGTCAATTGCGAACCGTGCGCTGTTCCGCAAGGCGCTGGACGTGGCGAAGCAGGAGAACATTCCGCATCAGGTGAAGCACAGCGTATCCGGCGGCAACGACGGCGGCGCGATTCAACGCGCGCGGGAGGGTGTGCCGGTGGTGGTGCTGAGCGTGCCGTGCCGATATATTCACTCGCCGTCGTCGGTGGTGAAGCTGTCGGATGTGGAGAGCCAGTTTGCGCTGGTGAAGGCGCTGGTGAAGGCACTGTAAGCGCGGGCGACCTCATCCGACTTCGCTTCGCTCAGCCACCTTCCCCAGAGGGGAAGGTTTTGGATGTGCGCAATCTTCCTTGCCTTCCCCCTTGGGGAAGGTGTCGCCGCAGCGACGGATGAGGTTGGAGCAGCACGCGCAAACTGTTTGAAAGTGTCAGCAACTCAATCGCGAAAATGGGTCAAGGGTCGAAGACCCTTGCAGGGTCAAGGGACAGCGTCCCTTGTGGGGTCAAGGGGCAACGCCCCTTGCGCCTCCCTCAAGTAAAGGAGAATAATTATGTTGGAATTGTTGAAGAAGGTGCTCAAACCGGTCGCGCCGTCGGGACTGGAAGAACCGGTGGCAGCGGTCATCCGGGAAGAGGTTGCGCCGTATGTGGACAGCATCGAGACGGATGCGCTGGGCAATCTGATTTGCGTGAAGAACGGCACGGAGGCGAATCCGGAGAAAATCATGCTGTCCGCGCACATGGATCATATCGGCTACATCGTCACGGGCATTGAAAAAGAGGGCTTCCTGCGCGTGACGAACGTCGGCGGCATCAGCCCGACCATGAGCCTGACGCGGCATGTGTCGTTTCCGAATGGCGTGCAGGGTGTTGTGGTGTCCGAAGTGAGCAAGGACACGGCGATGAAGGACTTGTTTGTGGACATCGGTGCGCAGGACAAGGCGGACGCCGAGACGATGGTGCAGATTGGCGACGTGTGCGTGTACGCGAACGACTGCTTCCAGCTGGGCGCGAACCGCCTCGCAAGCCCCGCAATGGACGACCGCGCGGCGTGCGCGCTGCTGATTCGCTTCCTGCAAACCGTCGGCGCGACGAAGCAAACCATCATTGCCGTTTTCTCCGTGCAGGAGGAAGTCGGCTGCCGCGGCGCGAAGGTGGCGTCGTTCGCGAAAGCGCCGGACAAGGGCATCGCCATTGACGTGACCGCGTGGGGCGACACCCCCGGCACGAAGCAGCCGGACATTAAGCTCGGCGAGGGCATTGCCGTGAAGGTGATGGATCGCGGGAGCATCTCGAATCCGGATTTGCGGGAAGCGCTGCTGGCGGCGGGTGCGCAGGCGGGTGTGAAAACCCAGCGCGAGGTGCTGCCGTTCGGCGGGACGGATGCGTCCGCGATGCAGACCAGCCGCGGCGGGATTCCGGTGTGCACGCTGTCGATTCCGTGCCGGTATGTGCATTCGGCGTGCGAGGTGGTTGACCTTCGGGACATCGAAGGTGGCGTCAAGCTGCTGAATCAGTATTTTCAGGCGTAATCATTCAGCATAAAATGTTTTTTTGCCGCAGGGGGAATCGCGTCTGCGGACGCGACGAGGGGGCAGTGAAAACAGACGAAGTCTGCGGTCGCCCCCTCGACCCCTTCGGCTTCGGCTCGTACCTGTTACTTGGTTTTTATCGCATCTTTTTTATTTTTGTATACCATTTTATTGGAAGGGAGTTCCTTCATGACCGCATTCCTTGGTGTTTTGTATCTGCTTGTGTTCCTCGCGGCGGGGTGCACATGCGTGCGATTCCTGCTGCCGCGGAAGTCGCTGCTCACGCGCGTGTGGCTCGGTGTCAGCTTGGGGCTGCTGCTGATGATGTGGCTGCCGGCGCTGATCGCGTTCGCGGTGGATTTCACATGGACGGCGCATTTGCTGGCGCTGATTCCGCTGGCGGGGCTGACAGCGGGGTGCTTCTTTTTGCGCGACCCTTCGCCGGTGAAAAAGTGGGATGCGCGGGAAAAGCAGCTGGCCGGGCAAATGCTGATGGTCGTGCTGCCGCTGACGCTGCTGTCGGGGTATCTGCAATACACGCACTGCCTGCGCGTCGGAAGTGACGGCGGCTGGTGGGTCGGGCAGAGCACTTACGGCGATTTGCCGATGCACATGTCGTTCATCACGTCGCTGAAAAACGCTGCTTTTCCGCCGGATTACGCGCTTTTCCCCGGTCAGCGGCTGTCATATCCCTTCCTGACGGACAGCCTGTCTACGTCGCTGTACCTGATGGGCTTCTCGCTGGAATGGGCGATTGTCGTGCCGGGTACATTGATGATGGCACTGTGCTTCACGGGCGTGATGGTGCTGGCGCGGGAGATGACCGCGGGGAAAAAGACAATTATCCTCGCGACGCTGCTGTTTTTCTTGAACGGCGGTCTGGGTTTCCTGTACAATTTCGACCTTGCGGGCGGCACTGTGAGCAATCCGTTCAGCACAGTCATTGAGCGAATCCGCGAAATTCTTGACGGCTACTACGCCACGCCGACGAATCAGCCCACGCCGTACAACCTGCGCTGGTCAAACGTGATTGCCGACCTGATGGTTCCGCAGCGGACGCTCCTTGGCGGGTGGTGCATGGTGCTGCCGTGCTTTTATCTGCTGTTTACGTCCTTTGCGCCGGAAAAGCGCCCGGCGTTTGCGCAGCGCATTCGGCAAACAGGACTGCTGGCGGTCTGGGCAGGCGCGCTGCCGCTGATTCACACGCATTCGTTCCTCGCGCTGGGGCTTTGCTCGCTGGGCATGATGGTGTACGACCTGATTCACGACAAAGAGCGCTGGACGCAATTGCAGTGGTATCTGGCGTATGGCGTAATCGCCGTGGTGCTGAGCGCGCCGCAGCTGATTTGCTTCACGTTCGAGCAGGTGTTCCAAGGCACGGGCAGTGGGAACAGCTTCCTGCAATTCTGGCCGAACTGGGTCAACAGCTATGAATCAAACGGTGAATTTGTCTTCCGTGACCTGTACTTCTGGTTCTACCTGAAGAACATCGGTCTGCCGTTCCTGATGCTGATTCTGGCGCTGTTCGAGCGGAATCCGAAGCATCGGCGGCTGTTCGCGGGCGCGCTGCCGATTATTCTTGCGGTGGAGCTGGTGCGCTTTCAGCCAAACATCTACGACAACAACAAGCTGATGTATCTGGCGTGGCTGCTTTGCTGTATGATTGTGGCGGACTGGTGCCGGGAGATCTGGCATCGGCTGAAAGGGATGCGCGGGCGCGGGGCGCTGGCGGTTGTGACGGCGATTGCGGTGTTCCTGTCCGCGGGGCTGACGCTCTGGCGCGAGTGCGTCAGCAACTATCAGGCGTTTTCCGCGTCGGCGGTGGAAGCGGGGGAATTTGCCCGCGACAACACGCCGGAGCATTCCACCTACATGACCGGGACGCAGCACCTGAACCCGATTGCGTCCATCGCCGGGCAGAACATCGTCTGCGGGCCGGATTTGTGGCTGTACTACCACGGGCTGGACACGAGCGAGCGCAAGATGGACATTGCGAGCTTCTACACCGACCCTGAGGAAAACCTCGACCTGCTGGAGAAGTACGACGTGGACTACATCTACGTCAGCAGCTATGAACGGAGCAGCTATGCGGTGGACGTCAATACGCTTGACCGCCTGTTCACGCGCGTATTCAGCAACTGGGAAGCGACGATTTACGCCGTGCATCCCTCATCGGAAACGGAGGACATGGGCAATGGAGCGTCTGCTGCGCTTCGCGGTGGAGCATGACCGGGTGATACGCCTGATGTTCATGCGGGACGGGCGGCTGTTTCAGGTCAATGCGCACATTGTGAGCTACGACGACAAGCAGGTGTCGTTCGTGACGACCCGTTCGCCGCGGACGCAGGTCATCAGCCGTGAGGAGCTGCTTGCGGTGGATTTCCGCCGCGGGGATGATGGGCAGGTGGTGTAATCCCTGCCTGCTTGCCAACAAACAAAACGTACGCCGCACAGCGGCAAGGAAAGGAGCGAAGGATGGAGCAAGAGGAAAAGAAGTCCTCGACATTGACCGGCGTCGATTTGTCCCAGACAGCATCGCTGCTGCTTCCATGGACGCATGACCCGTGGGGCAAGCTGCGCCCGCCGCTGTCCGAGGAAGCGCTGTGCATGAGCGCCGAACTCGCCAGCGCCGCGTATGGCATGGCGATTGAGCCGTGGGTCGAAGCCGGCTGGCGCGACGTGACCATTCAGGTGGATGGCGAACTGACTGCCCTGCCGCCGAACAATCCCTTGAGCGCCGAGTGGCGGAAATACTGGGTGCGTGCGCGCCTGAAACCCGTCAGTGCGCTGGGACAGATGCTGGGCGCGCTGCGATTGAGCAGCAGCAATAACACCACCGGCAAGGCGGTCGTGATGCTCCATCCCGCGCTGGACGGGCGCTACGTCGTCGCGGTTGGGTTCATGGGCACGGGTTCGCGCTTCTACGACTGGTTCAGCAATTTTCGTATGACAACCCAGGACGGGATGCACTGCGGCTTTCTGGAGCTCGCGCGGCAGTTCGAGGCGAATGAGGAGAAAATCTCCTTTCCGGAAACAGCGGAAGAGCTGGGGCTGGAAAAGCTCACCCTGCGCGACATTCTGCAGAACATGCGCAGCCCGAACAGCCGCTTCGTCCTCTGGGTCTGCGGGCACAGCCAGGGCGCGGCGATGATGCAGGTGTACGCGCACCTGAAGATGAACGAGACGGGCATCTCCGCGCGCAACCTCATCGGCTACGGCTTCGCGTCCCCCACGGTGATGGCGGGGAGGGCGGTTCGCGACCCATCCGCCTATCCGCTGTATAACATCCTCAACAGCGACGACCTTGTCCCCCACTGCGGCGCGGCGGTGCACCTCGGCATGTGCCTGAAATATCAGGCGACGGAGAATCTGCGCAAAAGCTGCTACAACTGGAAGCGCGACGAGAAATCCGTGCAGGCACGGCTGGCAATTCGCCCCGTTCTCTGGAAGATGGTCGATACGCCGACGTGCATCATCGGCGGCATGGCGCTGCTGATGGCGCTGGGGCGCGTCAGCGGGGCGGATTTCCTCAAAATGCTGGGACTGGGCGGCTTCCTGCCGCTTGACCGCGCGCTGGAAAAGGCGGATGCGGAGGATTTTGTCCGCGGGCTGAACCAGAAGGCAGCGGCGGCATACGAGTCCGTGACCGGGCATCCGATTGACATGGGGCAAGTGTCGGACGAGGCGAACGCCATGCAGCGCATTATTGACCACTTCGGGCTGCTTTCGTTCATCGACGCGGCAAAAGCGCTGATGACCTGCCCACACTACATGATGGCGCACCCCGAAGAGGGGTACATCGGCACATATTTCTATATCGTCATGAACGGAATTCAGGATTTTGTGCCGTTCATCTGGCGTTCGGGCGATCCGCCGCGCCGGATGACCGCGGAGCAGCTGCCGCATGACATGGTGACACAGGACATGCCGGGGCTGTACAACCGCCGCCTGCAAAAACCCGACCGGCGCAAGCATCTGCCGATTACGCGGCGTGACCCGCGTCCGGGCGGCGACACGCGCCATCACCTGCCCCTGCTGACGGCAGGGACGGTGCAGCCGAACGAGAAGATCTACCCGGTGGAAGACATTGAACTGCGATAACCCACAATCATAAGAAAAGAGGCTTTTCCCATGTCCGATTACCGCATTGAAACCAAGTGTGTTCAGGCAGGCTACACGCCCGGCAACGGCGAGCCGCGCCAGATTCCGATTATTCAGTCCACCACCTTCAAATACGCCACGAGCGAGGACATGGGCAAGCTCTTTGACCTCGAAGCGTCCGGGTATTTCTATTCCCGCCTGCAAAACCCGACGTGCGACCACGTTGCGGCGAAAATCGCGGCGCTGGAGGGCGGCAGCGCAGCTATGCTGACCGGCTCCGGTCAGGCGGCGAACTTTATGGCGCTGTTCAATATCTGCGAGGCAGGCAGCCACATCGTCGCGTCGTCCTCCATCTACGGCGGCACGTTCAACCTGATTGCCGTGACGCTGAAGAAGATGGGGATTGACTCCACTTTCGTCTCCCCCGACGCGACGGACGACGAGCTTGACCGCGCCTTCCGCCCGAACACGCGCGCCATGTTCGGCGAAACGATTGCCAATCCCGCACTGACCGTGCTGGACATTGAGAAATTCGCTCAGGCGGCGCATCGGCACGGCGTTCCGCTGATTGTGGACAACACCTTCCCCACGCCCGTCAACTGCCAGCCGATTCGCTGGGGCGCGGACATTGTGACCCACTCGACGACAAAGTACATGGACGGCCACGGCGCGGCGCTCGGCGGCGTCATCGTGGACAGCGGTAATTTCGACTGGATGGCGCACGCGGAGAAGTATCCGGGGCTCTGCACGCCCGACGAAAGCTACCACGGCATCACCTATGCCGAGAAATTCGGCAATGCAGGGGCATACATCACCAAATGCACCAGCCAGCTCATGCGCGATTTGGGCTGCGTGCAGTCCCCGCAGAATGCCTTCATCCTCAATCTGGGGTTGGAGAGCCTGCATGTGCGGATGCCGCGCCACTGCGAGAACGCGATGGCGGTCGCGCAGTTCCTCGAAAAACAGCCGCAGGTGGCGTCCGTCAGCTATCCGCACCTGCCGTCCAGCCCGTACTACGCCCGCGCGATGAAGTACATGCCGAACGGCGGCTGCGGGGTGGTGTCGTTCGTCTTGAAGGGCGGACGTCCCGCTGCGGAGGCGTTCATGAAGCGGTTGACTTTGGCGGCGATTGAGACGCACGTCGCCGACGCGCGGACGTGCTGCCTGAATCCGGCGACCTCCACCCATCGGCAGATGACCGAGGAGCAACTGGCAGTTGCGGGCATTCCGGCGGGCATGGTACGCATCAGCGTCGGACTGGAGAGCAAGGACGACCTGATTGCCGACCTTGCGCAGGCGTTGTCCGGCATCGAAGCATGAGCGCGTACATCAATCGGTATTTCCTGCTGATGGCGGTGTTTTTGCCCCTATGGTGCGTCATTCGCCGCCCTTGGAAGCACTGGAGCCTGCACGAAGGCTGCCTGATGGCGTTCGCGGCGCTGTTGTTTTCGCTGCTGTGCCTGGTGCTGCGCGGCACATGGGCTGCGCCGGGGGATATGCTGGCGTCCGCGCTGCACCGGCTGCGGACGGGCAAGGGCATTCAGCTGCGGCTGTTCCGCACCATTACGCGGCAGCTGCGGTACGCCCGGCAGGAGGAGATGCTCATTAACATCTGGGGAAACATCCTGCTCTTCATCCCCTACGGCTTCTTCCTGCCGCTGCTGTGGAAGCGGTATCGCCATCCGCTGCAACTTTCGCTGATGTGCCTGCTGCTGCCCTTGAGCATCGAAACGTGCCAGTTGTTCATCCGCCGCATGACGGATGTGGATGACCTGCTGCTGAATTTCGCGGGCGGGATGATTGGCGGCGGGTTGTTCGCGCTGGTGCATATGATATTCCCCAAATTCACTGATAAGGCGCTTGTGCGCGGATAATACGAAAACGTCCCCTTCCGGCAATGGAACGGGAAATTTGGGAATATGTCCCCTGGCTTCCGGCAATGGAACGCCATAAAATAAGGGAAAACGTCGTTTTGATACTATTTCCGGGAATATTTGTATCCATCCCCGAAATTTTTACGATACGAACATTTTTCACACACAGTTTACCAAACATAAAAAGGTGTATTTTCTCAATCCGTATAACGGATATGGTTTTCTTTGCACCACTCTTCAGCTGCTGAACTTAAATGTGCCAACTCATATCTATACCAATCTGTATCAAGGAATTCTTTTTTCAATCGCAATTAGGAACTCACGATCCATATCCTTTGCAGATAATTGAGATAAAAATTTAACCTTTCCCTTAAATTATGCAAATGTCAGATTTTCCACTTTTCCACTATCTGAACACGGTCGCTGGTGGCCTTGATCGTAGAGATCAAACCATCGGCGGCTTTTCTTTTGTCGTCAAAATCTATGCTGTCCCAGTTGTCGAGATAATAGGACAACTTCTTTATCTGCTGGGGCGATATGGTTTCAACACTCAATTCAGCGATTGCCTTTGAAATAGTCTGGCGTCGGGTGTCCAGTTCTTCAATTTTTTTGTTAGCGTAGGCAAGCAAGGTCGCATTGGCTCCGGTCAGCGTGTCCAGCAGCTTTTCAATTTCTGCCTCCACCTGTGCCAGTTCCACTTGATAGGCTGTCAGTTTCGGATTGACTTTTTCCTCCCTGCCGTGGAGTATCTGAAAGTCTTTGAATTTCTCCTGCATGGCCGAGAAAATGAATTGCTCAAATTCTTCTTTGCGGATTTTCCCACAGCCCGGACAACCTTTGTTTTCCGTCCGTTTGGTACAGCGGAAATACCCGGTGCTGTTTGGTACATGGGTGGCTTTCAGAGCATACCCGCAATGCCCGCATTTGATTTTTCCGGCCAGCCAAGTATTTTTCGGTTTCCGTCCCTGCTGGAAGGTGGTATTTGCCATAAGTTTTTTCCGGCATTTCAGCCATGTGTCAGAGGAAATGAGTGCTTCGTGGGGAGCGATAACAAGTATCTGGTCTTTTAAGCACCTGTCCTTGTCCTCCTTCACATCCCGCCCCTGATAGAGATAGCAGCCGTTTGTTCCGGCAAAGTCGGAAGCGTCATTGACAATCGCTGCGCCCTGGCTCTTGAAAAATTCGTACAGCTCCAAATCGGCCTGTGCGTAAACAGGGTTTCTTAAAAGCTGGGAAAGAAATGTACGGAACATGGATTTGCCATAAATTTTTATGTCATGTTCCTCGAAGTATCGGGTAATATCTCCGAAGGAGGTTTCCGGTTCAGCGTACATTTCAAACATCAGCCGAACATGGTCGGCGGCTACGGGGTCGGCAACCATTTTCTTTGTGCGGATACCCTCTACCACAGTAGGCTCTAACTGATAACCGTATGGTGCCTGTCCGCTCATGTGAAAGCCTTTCAGGCACCGTGAATAGTAGGCGTCTGTGACACGCTTCTGAATTGTCTCACGTTCAAGCTGGGCGAATACAATGCAGATGTTCAGCATGGCCCGGCCCATCGGGGTCGAAGTATCAAACTTTTCTGTGGATGATACAAACTCCACATCATACTCTTGAAACAGCTCCATCATCGTTGCAAAGTCCAGAATAGAACGGCTTATACGGTCCAGTTTGTACACGATGACACGCCGGACCTTTCCCTTGCGGATCTCACCCAGCAGCTTTTGAAACTCCGGCCTGTCCGTATTTTTACCGGAATAGCCTTTGTCCTTGAATACCCGGCAGCTCCCACCTTTCAATTCATACTTGCAAAAGTCGATCTGACTTTCAATGCTGATACTGTCCTTGCGGTCTACTGACTGTCTTGCGTAAATACAATCTTCTCTGATAAATTCCATATTGGGCTCCTTTCCTTGTTGGAATGGAGCTACCAACCTTACAACTATATTATACCATCAGCAGCCCCGGACAACAATGTTGCGAATGATTAGGGAAATCTGTCTCCATATTTGCGGAACACCTCATAAAGACAACGCTCAATTTCTTTTTTGCGCTGTGCTTTCTCCTTCGGAGGGAAGTACCGGCGTGAGGCTTTCCAGCACAATGATCTTCCCTTGAAATGCGACAGACTTTGTTTCTCGTTCATAAGTGACAGCTTGCGTCATTGAAAACCTCCTTTGCGAAAGTGAGTGTATATGCCTGCCTTTCCCACTTGTCCCGTGGGGAAATGTCAAAAGACGGCACCCAGCAGGTGCCGCCCTTTGAGCTTTCTCCACTTCGGGTCGATGTGACCCGAGGTCAGTAAGGACTGGAATGGTACTTTTCTTTGGCGTCCTCCACGCTGTTGAGGTCAAATACTTCATAAAGCTGCCCCACAACATGCCGTATATCTTTCTTTGAAAATCCGCAGTCCTCCATTGCCATAATGACATAACCACGGCAGGCGTCATTGCTCCATTCGTCCGGTTCCAAGCCGGGGATCATTCCAAACGCATTTCCCATAAAGTGCTCCTTTTTTGAAAAGATGGGGAGCCACGCCGGATCGGTTGGCCTATCATCAGACAGCATTGCCGGGGCTCCCCATAGGTTTTTACTTCATTTCAGACACACCGGACGGGCATAGGCTTCATGCCCCATAGTATTTCAACTCTCCCCATTCTGATGGCAAGGCGTTCTCATTGCCTGCGACGGCTCACGGCTTGCAAGACCGCTTCAACGCTCGGACTGTGACTAAACGCAAGTATCCGGGTTCTGCGCCTGTTCCGGTGGAGCCAGCCTTGCCCCACCTATGGCATGGACCTGTTCGCTCGCTCAGTTTTACAAAGACTGTATTCTCTGAAATCCGAGGTCATGGCGGGTCTGTCACACAGCGCGTTCCCCTTCGTATCCGGGTGTCTTTTTATTCGATTTTCAATCTGCATGAGGCTTGTCTGAACCTCGGGCCATTGTGACCCGAAGTGTTTTGCCTCTCATAAGCCATTTCATTTTCCGGCCTAAATCGGTACGCCTTACAAAGAATTTTTCAAAATTTTTTCTAAGCGCCGCAGACCTCGCTCGATTGCGACACGAACCACTTTTTCATGGACGCCCTCTGCCCGGGCAATGTCCTGTTTGGTCATGCCGAGAATGAAATGAGCATAAATCCGTTTTGCCTGTTTGTCCGGCAAACTGGAAATCGCTGCGTGAAGCTCCTGCATGGTCACTTTCCGCTCATACAGTTCATGGGGAGATAAGGCAACAAAGACAGCTTCATGCTCCAGCCCGTCATCCCGATCAAGGGAATAGTAGGCTTTGTGGCGGTATGTACGCAGCCGGTAGGCAGCCTCTTTACGATCAAACTCTTTGAACATTTCTGCAACTTCTTCCGATACTTCCATGAAGCAATCTGATGTATAGAATGGGTAATAGTCCCGCAAATTGATAATAGCCATATTGACCTCCGTTTCGGTTGTTGGTTGACGAGTGACCGAAACGAAGGCGGCGGGGAGCGGCACCGGGGAATGACTTCGGGCCAACATGACCCGAAGCAGCCCCATAAGAACACAAAAGCGCCCGGGCGGCATGAAGCCACACGAACGCATGAAGTTACATATTCATTTATGTACTGTCTGATTTCACATTCATAACCAGACTGTCCCGGAGGGGGCGCTATGCTTTTTTTAATTGATGTAGGTCATGGGTACTATGAAAAGAGGCAAAAATAGACACGGCGGCAATCCTCCTTATATGCCGCCGTGGATTTACACGGTGTTAGGTCGTCGTTATTTTAAGGTAGACGAAAAGAAACGGCGGCTCTGAAAATCAAAGCCGCCGCTTCATAGGCGCGTGAAAATGTGTCTGCTGTACGACGGCTTTTTTTCTTTTGCCGTCGTCCGGCAGATTAACATATGAAACTATAATTCATTGATGGTTGCAGTAATCGACATATTGCGAATTCGTTTTGCCGGAGCATATACAGCTGCGATTGCCGCAATCGAGACAAACAGAAGAATAACGCCCAAAGAGATAATTGGGAACTGCCACACAGCAGATGGAAAATGCCCTGCAATAAGGAAATCATACAGCGATTTGCTAAGCGGCAAGCCAATAGCACAACCAACAACGCACCCCAAAACAGCATAGGTGAATGCTTCACAAGCAATCATTTTCGTCATTTGCCGTTCATCCATTCCTACTGCCCGCATAGCTCCATATTGCTTCATTCTGGCAGACACACTCATGGAAATGCTATTGACAATGTTCATTACCGTTACCAGTGCAATAATTGCCAAAAACGCATAAACACAGAAAACAAAAGCCATATAAGTTCCCGTAGTGCGCTCGTCGCGTTTATCTTGAAAGCTATATGTTTGATCTACGGAATTCTGGATTGCCTGAACATTTTCGTCCGTAACATCTCCCGTTGTTTGTATCAGCACAAGAGAATAACCTTCCTCTCCTGTCAAACGGACAAATGTTTCATCAGAGGTAATCAATGTGAGCTTTCCATTTGTCAATCCATTCTCACTAAATGGGTCGTTTTTTAACAGTCCGGCTATGGTAAGGGTTTCATCCCCAATCTGAACAGTGTCACCGATTTTCCATGTGCTGTCCTGATCGGATGTTGCCAAAACAAAATTGCTGTCCCTAAAAACTTTGGACAGATCACTCCCCCTTTTCAAAGCACTGTCTTTTTTCAGACATTGTAAATCAAAATCGTCATAAGAAATCAAATCGACTGTGCCAGAAAAGTTGGTGTCGTCGTTTAGTTTGGCAGAAACATCAAATACACTACGACGCCCGTAAACTTCCTTCACTCCATCCATTTCGCGGATGGTTGTAAGCAGTTCCCAAGGAATCGCATTACCGTCAGCACTTGCAATATCTATATCTGATGTGGCAGCCGACTGAGGAATCAGGTAATCCACAAAATCGACCATAATAGAAAAGCTCAAAAACAGGATGATGCTAAGTGCAAAAGAACCTGTCATCAGGAATAAATTTTTCTTCCCGGAGACCGCATGGCCGATACCGAGAAGGGCTTCAATCTTTCCGAATCCTGCATACTGGGAATGACGCATTGTTTTTTCCGTGGTCTGCATTTCCAGACACCGCTGTGATAGGAGATACCTTCGCGGCATGTTTCGCCGGAGCATTTGCGGCGATCAGTACAGTAATCAGTCCAACAAAGATACCGCAGGCAATGCCAAAAATACTGATACCAAAGAGGGGAATATCAGAAAATTCTTCTCTGACTACAAAGCGCAGTACCGCACACAGCCCCCATGTTGTAACAACCCCTAAAATAAGACCGATGGGTACAGCCGTTTTGCACCAGTTCAATGCCTCTAAACGGACAAAGCGGATGGTCTGCTGCTTACTCATACCAATGCAACGCATCATTCCAAAAATTTGGTTCTCTGGGCAACGCTACTGTTCATACTGCTGGAAATCATCAAAACGCCTGCAATCAAAATCAGCAGGAACAGAACAACCGCAACAGAAAGAAGGGTTTGCCCCATGGAACTGCCGAGCAAGTCTCCAATAGAGAAACTTCCATGCTTACCAACCAATCGGGCCTGTTCCATCCGAAAACCCATTTCTGCCATACTGAATACTGCTGTTACCATAAACACAGCAAATACAATGCAAAGCAGCGTCATACGATTTTGTCGGCGGTGAACTTTAGCGGAGATGGGAATAAGACTAAGATAGCTTTTCATTCACGGCACCTCCCAAAATCAGTCAAAGTACCATCCGATACCTGTAATACCCGGTCTGCCGTTTGCGCAATACTGCGGTTGTGGGTAATCATAATGATGGTCTGCTCGTATTTTTTCGATGTTTCTTTGAGCAATGCTATGACCTCACTGCTGTTTTGTGAGTCCAAATTTCCTGTTGGCTCGTCTGCCAGAATCAGAGAAGGACGGGTAATCAATGCGCGGCCAATCGCCACTCTCTGCTGTTGACCGCCGGAAAGCTGACTGGGTAAATGATTACGACGATCTTTCAAATTCAAAACCGTCAGCAGTTCCTCCAAATATCTCTTATCCGGCTTTTGATAATCCAACAACAGCGGAAAAATAATATTTTGTTCCACCGTCAACTCCGGGATAAGGTTAAACGCCTGAAAGATAAAGCCGATATTCCTCCGGCGGAAAACGGTCAGCTTTCGATCGTTCATGGCAAAAATGTCCTTGCCGTCAATCAGAACCTTGCCAGATGTTGGCGTGTCCAAAGCACCGATCATATTCAGCAGTGTACTTTTACCAGAACCGGATTCCCCGACGATTGCCACATACTCGCCCTTTGGAACAGAAAAGCTGACATCCTTTAATGCCTTGACAGCGGTTTCTCCGTTGCCATAGGTCTTACTGATATTTTTGACTTCTAATAAGTTCATAGTGTAAACACCTCTTTCTGAATGATTTTGCGATATAGGCAGGCTGTCTTTGTTTGTCCTGCCTATGTGTGAGAGAATAGCACCTGAATCTTACTGTAAGCCTACAGCCAGCCTACAATTTTGTAGGAATCAGAAAATTCATTGTGAAAGTTGTCCCGATACCTAATTCGCTGTCAACCTCAATGGTGCCGTTATGTGCTTCAACGATTGCCTTTGCCAAAGGTAATCCCAGTCCAATCCCTTGCTTGTCCTTAGAAAAACGACTGCGATAAAACCGCTTGAAGATGTGATGTATATCCTCTGGGTGGATGCCGCATCCATTATCCGTTATCACAATTTGGACACCAGACGGCAACTCGTTCCACGCAACACGAATTGTTGCACCACTTTCTGTATGGTCAAACGCATTTTTCACAATATTGTCGATTGCCTCATTCAACCAATCACGATCACAAAAAAGAGAAAGATGATCCGAGCCAGACAGAATGATTTCTTTCTTTTCCTGTCTGGCTCTATATGCAAAATGCAGTTCAATATCCCGCATCATATCTGCAACATTTTCTGCGTTCTTTTCCAAGACAATGGCTCCGGCATCCAATCTTGTAATCTTGAGCAGACTTTGCACCAGTGTTTCGATACGGTCAAGTTCCTGCTCAGACAAACCCGCAAATTCTTTCACGGAGGACACTTCTATATCCTCGTCTTGAAGGAGTCCGTTATAAATATTGAGTGCTGCCAGCGGTGTTTTCAGTTGGTGTGAAATGTCGGAGATTGTATTTTTCAAAAACTCTTTCTCTCGTAACTCGTTATCTGCATGGGCATTTAACACTGCCGCTAAAGAATTGATGGAATGAAGCAGTCGGTACAATTCGCCCTCATTGTCACATTCAATACGGGCATTGCGATCACCATCAAGATACGCATTGATTTGTAATATCGCCTGCTCCATGATCTGATTTTGCCGATTAAAATATACAAAGCAGACTGCCCATACAGCACCGCCAGCCAATAGAAAAAGGATTAGCAATAACAGAGAAAGCCGTCGATATGACAGCCATAGAAAAACCTCGGCTAAGAGAAATGTAACCCCAAAAACCAGTGAAAGCGAAAGAAATAGATTTTTGATTTCTTTATTTGCCAGTATCTTCATTCTGTACCTCACCCGATAATATTCCATTTATATCCCATACCTCGAACAGTCAGGAGCATTTGTGGTTCACTTGGATTATCCTCGATCTTCATACGAAGCCGACGCATATAGACCGTAAGGGTACTACTGTCGATATAATTCCCGTCGCAATCCCATAGCTTATCTAAAATTTGTCCCTTTGTCAGCACCATGCTTGGGTTTCTCATAAACAAGCACAGTAGCTTGTATTCCGCGGCAGTCAAATCCAACAGCTCCCCATTTTTGAAAACCTGTCCTTGCAGCAAAAGAACTTTGATGCCATTCGACTGCAATTCTGTGTCTGCTGCTTGAAAAGAATTTGCACGTCGAAGTAAGGCGTTAATCCTTGAAACGAGAACCCCCAGTTTGAACGGTTTTGTGATATAGTCATCACCTCCAATATCCAGCCCCATAATAATACTTGTTTCCTCATCCGAAGCCGTCAGAAAAATAATTGGCACCTTTGATGTAAGTCGAACTCTTTTGCAAAATTCAAAGCCAGACCCATCTGGCAGAGATACGTCCAACACCAACAAATCATATTTTCCGTCTGTCCACAATTCCTCCGCTTCTTTGAGCGTTCTGGCGATATTTAATTCAAATCCCTGCTTTTTGAAAGCAAAAGAAAGCCCGTTAATCAGGCTTAGATCATCTTCAAGAAGTAATATATTACTCATACTTTTTTACCTTTCCTTGTTTTGTTCGACCATCAATCGGCTTCTCCGCAGTTTTAGGGAGCAGCCAAACACCGGCCATTTTCACAGCGCCGGGGATACGCCCACCAGCACAATAATAATTTACCCTACGAGGTGTCACGCCCCACTTCTCGGCGGCCTCTTTTAATGTCATATAGTCCATTTCGCACCTCCACAGGATATATTATAGTTCTCTATCTCGAATAATACAAGTTAGAGCCTACACGGATGCGAAATAAAATACTACTTAATGTAAAATCTCATTACATTCTCATAATTCAACCCGAAATGTAGAATGATATAGGGTGATATGAGAATGAACCAAAATGAAAGAAGGTTTGACTTTCACGGCCTCGGGTTGGCGCTCAAAAGAGCCAGAGAAGAAAAGGGCTGGACACAAGCCTATGTTGCGGAATTAGTAGACCGTGACTCCCGCACCATTATGAATATTGAGAACAAGGGGCAGTATCCCAGCTTCGACCTTTTTGTTAAACTCATTACCATGTTTGACGTCTCAGTTGACCAGTTTATTCATGCGGATGGAGGGGCAAGGTCAAGCTCTTGCAGAAAGCATATTGATGTGCTACTAAACTCCATGAACGAAAAAGAGCTTGTCGTGATAGAAGCCACAGCCGAGGGCATTAAGAAAGCCAGAGAAACGGAGGTTCCAGAATAAGGGCCTCTGTTTTTTTGCGCCATTTTAGGGGCTGCCGCTAAGTGGCAAGCAATGCCTCCGTGGCCACAAAGGCCCGGACGCTGCTTGTTGGGGCTCGCCCCAAACCCGTATCTTCGGGCCAACATGGCCCGAAGTATTTGCGTCGCTTTGCTCCTTGTTTTCATAACCTCAACGCTCCTTTTCCTGCTTTCTGCCTGGCTCGGTGTAGCCCAGCAGAGTATCAATATTTACCTTGATGGTGACGATCTCCTGCATATCCCGGCGCGCTTTCTGATACTCTCCATAAAGGCGCTTTTTCTTTGCCGTGAGCTTACGGCTTTCCTCCTTCAGCGCATCCATTTTCGGGAGCTTCGCCCCGCCCAGCAGACGGCGCATTTCCGCCTGTGCCGCTCGGTACAGTTCAATATCGGCCTCATGCTCCGCAAGGAATTTCCGGCTGTACTTGGTAGCCTTGTACTGCTCAAAGACCGGGCGCGTTTTTGCATACTGAACCGTTGCGGCCTTTAGCCCGGCGTTGGTTTTCATGGCCTGTTCCGTCTGCTTGATCTGCTCGGAAAGCGCATGGAAATGGTCGGTTGCCTCGGTGGCTTTCTGCGCCAACTGCTCATAATCAGTCAGGCCGTTGTCCTGTATATAGGCAAGGGCGGCGGCCATCTGCTTGATGTTGAACACCTTCGCCCACCGCTCGTAGCCCGGCCCCTTACCGGCAGCCAGCTTTGCTTGAATATCCACCGCCAGACTGATTTTTCGCTCCGGGTGTCCGGGGCGTTTTTCTTTGCCCTCAATGGCAGCAAGAACATCTTTCAGATCGTAGCCGTCCCCCAGCGTAGAGGCCCGCAGACGGGTAAAGCGTTCCTGCCCCTGTCCGGTCAGCCGGAAGCTGATACCACCGCCCCGAACCTTCTTGACTTCATATCCAGCTCGCTTCATCAGGCCGAGAAATTCGTCCAGATCGGCGGGGCGCTCCGCCAGTGCGGTATCAATGGCAAGGCGCAGTCGGTCCTGATAGGAAAGCGGCCCTTTTCGTTCTTTCTGCCACTCTCCATAATTCCGATACTTGCCCTTGCTCCGGGGCTTCGGGTTTTCTACAATGGACAGCCCGTTTTCAAGGCACAGCCTGTCAGAGAGCCGCCGAAGGGCGAAGCTGGAGCCCCAAAAATTTCGGAATTTCCGGGTGCAGTCAAGGGTGGTGGAGTTGTAATAAATGTGACAATGGATGTGCTGCTTATCGGTGTGCGTGGTAACGATAAAAGCGTGCCGCCCCTTTGTCCAGCGCATAGCCAGTTCATAGCCGATACGGTTCGCCTCCTTCGGGGTGATCTCCCCCGGATAGAAGGACTGTCGTATCTGATAGCACAGCACATCATTGGCCTTTTTCTGTTCCCGGCCTGTCATGGCGGCATAGCTGGCTTTCGCCAAAAGAAACTCGTCCGCCACAGTGACCGGATCACATTCATAAGCGGAGATGTACTTTCCGCTTTCTGTTTTTTCCGGGTTCTTGCCATAGTCCAGACAATCCCGGATAGCCTCAGCAATCGTTTCGCCTTCGCCCGCATGGCGCTGCAACAAAGTTGTGGTAGCCAAAAATCATTCCTCCTTTCCATGAGAAAGGGGCGGCCCATTCAGACCGCCCCGACTTCGGGTCAGTATGGCCCGAGGCTGCTTAACTTGCAAGAAACCGGTACAGAGCGGATTTGCCTCCGTCCAGCGCCCAAAGAAGGGAGCCCACCGCCGCTTGCAGTCCATACGGCGAAAGAAGGAAGGCAAGAAACAGAAATACAATCCCGCCTATGGGCGTCGGCGTGAAAAAGAAGAGCGACACCCAGCACCGCCAGGATCACAGAGGCAATCGTCAGCAGGACGGCACAAATCTCAAACAGAAACACCAGCAGAGCCGCCAGAAGGGACAGCGCCAAAGCAAAGGGAGCAACCAATATTTTCAGCAGTATCTTCATCTTCAAAACCTCCTTTATCTATCCTTTCTACCTCTATTTTATCATGCCTGCCCGGGGACATAAATGTTGCGAAAGATTAGTGAATCCTGTCCCAAACCTTCGGGTCATACTGGCCCGAAGTGGTAAAAAAAGAGCAGGGCGGCAAGCCCCGCAACGGAAGCCTGCCGCCCTCGTCTTACTTTGCCACCAGCTCGGAGAGCTCCCGCAGCACCTTTGACACCTCGCCCCACAGCTTTTCATAGTCCCGCTTCAATCCGTCGATTTCCTCCGGGTACACGCCATAGGTATGTGCGTGTACGGCGACCTGATTGAGATTGTTGGAACAGCGCCGTTGCAGAGAGATCAGCTCTTTTACGGGCGCAAGGTCGATGTGCAGGATATACCCATTCAGAGCCATTTTCCGTACATAAGCCCCGGCGTTGGAAATGCCCACCTCAGCCATCCGTTCATGGATGGCTGCCAGCTCGTCTGGCGTTACCATGACGTGCAGATGGACATTCCGCTTGCGGTTCTCCATCAGCGTTCCAGCTCCCGGCCTTTCCGGCGCTCTTTGGGCTCCTTTACCTTGTCAAGCGGCTTTGCGTCCAGCTCCGGGGGCGTGGGTGGGATGGGCGTATTGTTGGGTACGCCGTCGATCATGTTGCAGTTCTGCTCCGTGGAGAGCTCGGCGGTTTTCAGATAGTTGTCTTTTTCGTGCATGGCGATCCTCCTTTATCGTTCCTCATGGTTTTTATGGCTCCGCTTCTGGCCAGGCTCCTTCGGGGGGTCCTGCCCTCTGGTTCCTTCTTTGAGCCGGGCGGTAATGGATGGGCGCACCCGGTCAGGATTGCCCGGTGCTGGTTTCAGTTCATAATCCTCCATCTGCTTTTCGGTCAGCGGCTTTGCGTAGGTCAGTTCGCCCCATGCCATCAGACTGCCGTCTGCCACAGGACGCCGCCTGTCATCGTCGTAGTTGACAATGGAAAGAGGCTGGTTATCCGGCAGCTTCGGGTAAGTTCCTATGTCCACGGGTCGCTGGGTGGAATAATAGCGGTAAACGCCCTCCGGTCCCAGCTCGGTATGCTTGACCGCCGCATGGTAAAGCTGCTGATAGTCGTCCATCCGACGGTCAAAGTCCCGCTGCGCCCACGCCTGACTGGTTCCATAGCGGCCCCAGTAGTAATCCCGATGGCCGTTTTCCCCTCGGTAAACTGCCAGGTCACAAAGGGGCTCGGCGCTCCCGGATTATGCCCCAGCGCAAAGCCGTGTCCGGTTTCAAAGGTGGCAGCTTTCAAAATCACATATCCTTGTACTGTCTCCAAGAGATCCCTCCTTTCTGTGCCTCGGGCCAACATGACCCGAAGTGCTGGATGTTACGAAATAAGAGGGCAGACCGGGGAGGAATGTAATAAGATATTCCCACCCCGGAAACACCCTCAAAAAAGCCCGGAATGTCAAGCCTTTGGAGGCGGCAAATCGTAACAGCCGCCCGGCCTTTTCTCCCGCAGTTTCCTCATGCGTTCCCGGCTTTTTCGTCGGTTCCCTTCGGCCTTGCAGGCGTCGGAGCAGTAGGCTTGACGCCCCTCGGGCAAAAATGCCTTTCCGCAGACCGCACAGGCCCGCAACTCCGGGGAGATGCCTTCCGTTGTCAGCGCCGCTTGAAGCTCCGGGTTAAGAGGTAGGACAGCCTCACGGAAGTAACGGCAGTACGCCCCTGTCCAGCACTTGTGCAGCATATAGCAGGCACAGTCAAGAGGAAGGCACAGGCCGCTTTCCCGGTCATAGTTAGCGCACATCCCCATGACAAGAGTGCGGATTTTCTTCTTCTCGTCACGGGTCAGCTCCCGGGCGTCCATTTATGACTTCGGGCCACGATGGCCCGAAGGGCGGGGCTCCACGATCAGCGCCCGGAACTTCTTCCGGCACTGTTTTTTCTTTCCTTTGCACTCCTTGTAATAACGGCATCCCTTACAAGGGTCGTCATTGTCCCAGCCGGGGTGCGGTACTTCCTTCATCATTCGTTCAAAAGGGCTGCTTGTAAAATTCATTCTCATTCCTCCGTATCTTCCTCCCATGGCGGGGTATCTTCGTCCTCGGGTTCCTCTGCGATCTCCTCCAGCTCCCCGTCCTCATATTCGCAGTAATCATCTTCCAAATCCGGGGCTTCATGCTTCGGCTTGTAAATCTTGAAATAGTAACCAATTCCACCGCCGGCCAGCACCACCGCACCGATCAGGAGCAGAGAGAGAAGGGGGCTGTCCTTTTTCTCCGGCTTGGGTTCCGGTACTTCCTCCACCGGTTCGGTGGGCTTTGGCTCTGGCTCCGGGGTCACTTCTTTGGGCGGTTCCTTACCCTGTTCAGCAAGAGGCAGAAGGTCGTCTGTGGTAACGGTATTGAGGAAATAGACGTTCTCGCTGGTTTTCTGTTTGTCGATCACCAGATAAAACACGCTCTCGTCTGCGGTGGTGATGGTGTAGAACTCCTTTCCATCCTCGTCGGTGGCGTTGTCCACCACGGTTCCCGTCCCGTCCGGGGTAAAGGGGTTCTGGGTTTCCGGCTCCGCTTCGGTTTCTGCCGGGGCGGGAGCTGTCTCCGGCTGCGGCTCGCTGCTCTGGGCGTAGGCCGGGACTGTAAAGATCAGGCAACACAAAAGGCTGGCAGCCATCGCCGCCAGCCTGCGGAATTTAGTTTTCTTCATGGGCTGTGTCCTCCTTTTCGGGTGCCTCCGGCTTCGGGTCAGTATGGCCCGAAGCGGTAAGGCTGTTTTTGGGGTCATTCAGAAATGCCATCAGCTGGGCGGGCGTCAGTTTAAGGGAGCGCACCGCCTGCACGATCTGGCTGTTTTCTTCCTCCTGTTTCTGCTTTTCCAGCTCCCGGATTTTGGCCTGCCACTCGGCAGCCTTCTCCCGGGCTTTTTCCAGTTCCTTATCGAGCTTGTCGATCTTGTTCATGCAAGGACTCCTTTCCTCTGGCTCACAAACGCCCGAAGGCATAGAAATGTTCTGCCAGTAGCTTGAATTGATGTTTGCGTATTGGATGGGCGAACCACAATGAAGCATCATCCCGTCGCCCACATAAATCCCCACATGGGACACAGGGCCGGGGCTGTCATAGGTTCCCGTGAAAAAGATAATGTCGCCGGGCTTTGCCTCGGAGGGGGAAATGATGGCACACTGGTTATAAATGCCCTGCGCCGTGGTACGGGGCAGGTTGTGGACGCCGCTGGCCGTGTACACCCAGCAGACAAAGCCCGAACAGTCAAAGGAAGTGGACGGGCTGGAGCCGCCCCACACATAGGGCCAGCCGATGTACTTTGTGGCTTCTTCCATGAGCGCCGCAAAAGCCGGGTCATCCAGCGCCTCGCCGGGTATCTCATAGCTGGGGCCGGTATCTTCGCCGCCGTTGTAAATCCCTTCCCACAGATAGGGTTTGCTGCCTTTGAGCTGCTGCATAACGATGTAGATTTCCCGCTGCTGTTCGTTAAGCCTCGGCAGGATCACGGCGGGCAGCGTCTTGTTTGTGAGGGTCACATTGAGAATGTAATACTCATAGGGAACTTCCTCGGTGGTGGTTTCCCCGGTCTCCGGGTCGGTGCTGGTTTCGGTGCGGTAGCGTATCTCGACTTCCTCCGTCAAGGTCAGTTCATACTGTGCCTCGAAGATCTCCCGCAGCTCGTCCTGCACCTGTTCACGGAAATACACATGGTACTTTGCCGAGAGATAGGACGCCAGCTCATAGGGGTTATGGCCGATCTCGTCCACGGAATAGCGGTACTCGTCATAGCCGGGATGGGTGCTTTCAATGTTCGCCACCGTCTGCGCCAGCTCGTTTTCCAGCGCTGTGTAGTCCTCGTCCACCCCCAGCAGGTCCGTATCCTCCGAGGCGTAGGAGGTGCCGGATAACGCATTGGCGAGGCCGCTGCCAAGCGTGGGGAAAATGGAACTTACCGCCGACACAAGAAAACAGAGCAGCAACAGCAGGAGCAGGACCAGCACCGCCACGGGATGACGGGTCACAAACTGCGCCGCCCGACGGGTCGCAGTTCCCGAAGCGGCAGCGGTTTTCTTTGCGGTCTTTGCGCCCTGTTTTGCAGCCGCCTTTGCTTCTTTGGAATACCGGCGTTTCAGTTTCCATTTCTGCTGCACACGGGAAAGCGGATTGCTGGCAAGCTCCGGGTGCTCGGAGGCCATCTTTTGAAAATCCACATTGGCCCGGGCTTTTATGTCCTTCCGTTCCCACTTTGCCACCTTCCGGGCCGGGTGTTCCCGGTATCTCCGTTTGGCATACCGGGTCAGTTTCCGGGCTCCGGCCTCGGCCACAAGTTCCGACTTATGGGCTCCTTCCACACCCACATTTTCATGCTCAACTTCGTGGATTTTGTTGTGGAGATAAAACCATGCCTCGGTGCGGGCTCCCCGGACAGCTTTCTTCGCAAGCCCCGGTGGCTTCTGCGCCGCCCGTTTCGCCTCGACCTTATCCAGCTTCTCCCGGGCCTTTCCCAGCTTTTCCCCGGCGCGCTCCGCTTTGGCCTGCGCCTTCTGGTACTTGTCCTTTTTACTCCCGGCCTTCTCGGCGGAGCCTTCCGGCTCCTGCGCCTTTCCGGTATCCTGCGGACCGCCCTTGTCATCCTCCTGCCTCATGCGGTCAGAGGGGCGGCTTTTGCGGCTGTCCTCTTGAAACTTGCCGCTTTTGGACTTCGGGCCATCGTGGCCCGAAGGACTGTCCTGCCCGGTATCCTCGTCCTTAAACCGCAGACGTCGGGACGGTGCGGGGGAAGGCCCTTCCCGTTCAGCCGGTCCGGGGCGATTGCTCCCGGTATCCTCCGTCGGCCCCGGCCTTTGAAAATTCTGTTTATCCGGTTTCTTTCCGATGATGTATCCCTCCTTTCCAAACCTCGGGCCATCATGGCCCGAAGTGCGTTATGCCCGGTTCATTTCCTGTTTTTTGTCCTCCGGGCGGGTGGTCATAATGGCGTACAGCTCGGTATTCTGCGGGAAGCGGTCTTCACGTTCTGCGTTAAAGCACTCGGAACGCACCCTTTTTTTCGCAGCATTTTCCAGATCGCCACACAATAGCTTGCCGTCAGACGGTCGCGGAGCAGCACATGAAATTCGTCGAAGTAGCACCATGTAGCGATACCGCGGAGGAAATTCATGGACACCTGCGAGTTTACCAAGTCCTGCATAATGAGCATGGCAATCGTCCGAAGCCCGGCCCCCAGCTTTTTTAAGTCAAGGCATACCAAACGGCGGTTTAGGTCCACATTGGTTTCATGGTTGAACACGTTAAGAGAACCCGACACATAGATTTCAAGGGCCGTTGCCAGCCGTACCGCCTCGCCCTCCGGCTGGGAACAGAGCAGGTCATACAGGGTTTGGAGGGTCGGCATTTTGCTTGTTTCCGGGTCCTGCAAATGTTCCCGGTACATCTGGCGTACACAGCGGTCAATGACGGTACGCTCCACCGGCTGCAAGCCATCCTTGCCGCCGACGATCAGCTCCATCAGCGACAGAATAAAGTCGGCTTTCAGCGCCATCGGGTTTTCCTCGTCAAAGCTCAAGTCAATGTCCATCGGATTGATGTGGTGGGGGCTGTCCGGGGCGATCTCGATGACCTGTCCGCCCAGCCGCTTGATAAGGGGCGAGTATTCGCCCATCGGATCCACCACAATGATCCGGTCACGGGTGGCAAGGAACACGTTCACAAGCTCTCGCTTTGCGGCAAAGGATTTGCCGGAGCCCGGCACGCCGAGGAACAGGCCGTTGGGGTTTTTGAGCTTTTTCCGGTTTGCCATGATGACGTTATGGGAAAGTGCGTTGAGCCCGTAATAGACGGCTTCGCCATCCATGCGGAGCTCCTGCGTCATAAAGGGAACGAAAATGGCCGTGGAGCTTGTCGTCATGCCGCGCTTGATCTCAATGCCGTTATGGCCCAGCGGAAGGCTGGAAAGAAAACCGTCCTCCTGCTGGAAGTCCAGCCGCTTCAAGGTGCAGTTGTATTTCTGGACGATACCCGACACCGTGAACAGGTCGTTGTCCAGCTCCCGGCGGGTCGGGGCCATGTTTACCACAAGGAAGGTCAGCAGGAACATTCTTTCATTCCTGCTCTGTAAATCTTCCAGAAGGGTCTTTGCGTCGTTGCTGTATGTTACGAGGTCGGGTGGGAGTATGTCCATGTCGTACCCTGACCGAGCTGCCTTCTTTTGTTCCTCCACCTTCATCTTGTCAATGTCGGAGACTTTGGCCTTGATGGATTTTACGGCGGCGGCCTGATCGACGGTTTGGATATGGAGAGTGATGGTCATTTCCGCATCCATTTCCAAAAGCTCCGCCAGCAGCTTGTCCTCCGAGGACAAAATCTGCAAGTAGGAGGCAGCGCCCCAAGTCGTCCCCACCCGGAACAGTCGGCTGAAACGAAATCGAAGCTGTCCGGGGCGATAAAGTCTTTGGTGGAAAGCCCGGTTTTGGGGATCATATCCCATGAAAACCGGAAGGGGGAGCCGCTGCCGGGGTGGAGCTGTCCGTGAAGGAGTTCCAGCCGTTCCAGCCCCGAAAGGGAGCGGCACTTGACGCCCAGCTTTTTGAAGTTCCCGCAAATGTCCGCCTCTACACGTTCCAGCCTTGCCCTGGCGGTGGAAAGGTCGTCCACGTTCACGCCGAAGGTCAGGAGCTTTGTGCGAACAATGCCGTTGTTGCTTTTGGCGATCTGGTTTTCCAGCATTTCCACATACTCACACCGGACGCTGTTGTAATCGTCATCCTGCATGGGGATGTTCACGCTGTACCGGCTGCCCGGGCGGCTCCGGTGGTTGAGGAAGGAAAGCTGGAACGGAAGGCTGCTGTCAAAGTAGTTAAGGCAGGCGCTCCACCCGTCAAAGATGGCCGCCTGATCTTCGGACTGTGCGAGCTGGTAGTTGATGTCTTCGTATTCAATGGTTTTGGTGTAATAGCGGTCCGCTACCCGGCACACCCCGTCCCGGTACATTTCCCGGTAAGGGAGGGTCTGCTGGGCGGTGGTGGGAATGTTCTTTCCTTTCGTGAACAGGCCGGTAAGGCCCTGCTTTTCAGGCTTTCTGCCTGCGGGCTTTCCGGCCCTTCTGCTGTTTCGCAATCGGCTGCGCCTCCTTTCTGGCGCTAAGCAGCGCATAGAAGTTTTCGGTTTTGTAAGGCCGCACCCGGGGATAGAGGAACCGGGTGCGGATGATGTTTTTCAGCACTTTTTCCAGCGGAAGGCCATCCCGTTCATACATAGCCAGAAAGAAGAACGGGAGCATGAGGCCGATCATCAGGAACATGGCGGCGCTGTTCCCGATACTGCCACGGGAAAACAGGTAAGCCGGGAGGCCCACCGCCGCCGCGCTGGAAAAACAAACAAGCTGGCGCTTCGTCAGATTGAAGGCCAGCTTTGTCTTGATTTTGGAAAGGTCTTTTGGTACTGGTACATAGGCCATTTTGGTACACCTCCTTTATTGCTTCGGGCCAGCATGACCCGAGGTTATCTTGCGGCCTCTTTGGCCGCCTCCCCGCCGCAGGCGTTCATCAACAGGGTATAGGCATCGCTGTCCGCTTTGGTACAGCGGCCCAGCAGTTTTCCGTCGTAATAGCAGGCTGCGTCATAGCCCGTCCGTTTGCGTGGCATGGTTTCCGCCTCCTTTTCTGCTTCGGGCCATTATGGCCCGAGGTCAACGCTCCGCGCCACGGCTGGGCTTTTCCTTCGGGGGCCGCTCTGCCTTTGCCTGTTCGGCAGCCGCTTTTCCGGCTTTGAGCTGGTCGCTGATGGATGCACGCCCCACAGAGCCGCGCTCCGCCATCTGTTCCAGCTTTGCCTCATAGGCTTGCAGAACAGCGGTGTTGAGCTGTTCCCGGAACTCCTTTGTGACAGGGTAGGCCATATCCCGGTAGCCGCCTTTGCCGTCCGGCTGGCTGGGCATCCCAAGAAAGAGCCCCTTGCTGCCCTGTACGATTTTCAGATTTTCCACCACAAAGCAGTCATTGAATTTCACGCTGGCAAAGCCCATGAGGTTTTTCACAGGTTCGATGACCCGCACGCTTACATCCAGCTTCAACGGTGCGGCCGGGGTGGTGTTTGCAACCTTTTCCTGCATGGTTTCCTCCTTTCCGGCGGGAACAAGGTTCCCGTCCTTGTAGTCATAGCCTTCCGCCCGGAGTGCCTGTTTTGAATAAGGTAAAACACAGCAGCACCGTATATCCCACACAGCCCCAGATCGCCCCGATGGGGTCGCCGTCGGTGGCGATACTCTGGATCAGCACCGCATAGATGGCGACACAGACTAAGATCAATAGACCTTGAAAGCCCACCGCAAAGAGGGAGCGGAAATAGTTCTGCCCCATGTGTCCGGTTTCCCTGTTGGGGACTGTGGCAAACGGGATAGGCGCTAAACTTGTGAGTAAATAAATTTCAATCATACGGCCATATACGATGACGAAGATCACGATGTTTAAGGCAATCATAGTAAGCTGGATCAGGAAGGACTGGAGCCAGAGTCCGAACAGAGGGCCTAACTCCATCGCCTCAAGCTCTGTCCGCAGACTGTCCCAGCACGATATTGAAGGTATTCGTCAGGATCATCACAGCCACAAAGGTTTTGAACACCCACTTAAAAAACATCCATGTGTCAACTTCATGGAGGTTGTTGCGTTCTATGAGCATCTGTATCAACGAATTTCAAAACATCGCTTTCCGTCTTGATATAGGCCAGCGGATTGTAGTGCATGGATTTTGAAAAGTCGATACTGTTGAACACCCGCACCCTGTATTTCTCCCGTTGCAGAAACCGCCCGCACTGGTCGAGGGTGCCGCCCTTCGGGTCCACCACCACATACGAGGAATGGGCTTGAAGGAGCTGCGGAGTCAACCAGAACCTTGTCTTGCCCGAGCCGGACGATCCGATGACACAGGCGTTTAGGTTCCGGGCATTGGCGGGTATCTTCGGACGGGTGTTCATGGTAAGGAACTCCGTCCCGGTCAGAATGACATTGTTCTGAAATTTAGGGTCAACAAATGGCTTTATATCTTCCTTTGTTCCAAAGCGGGCGGTGCCGTACTCCGCATCCCGCCGGAATTTTTTTTTTTTTTGCCTGATCTTTGACTGTATCAGCAGATACACCCCAGCCGCACCGGCAAGGCCCACCAGCAGGTCAATACCTCCCAAGCCCCGGCCAGTAGGTTTCAAAGGCTTTGGGGAAGGTATCGAGCATCCCCATGAGCTTTGTCCCGAAGTCTGTGCCGGGGGCGATCCGGTAGGCCGTCCCGATTTTGGAGAAAAACCAGAACACAAAGAGGTACGGCAGGTTTGGGAGCACATATTTTCTGATCTTGTCACTCAACGTCCGTCCTTCACCGCCTCTCTGGTCCGCTGCTTTTCCTTTGCCTGCGTCCTGATCTGCTCCGTGAATTTCCGAAGCTGGCCGAGGATGGAAGCCTTGTCCTGCTCTTTATTCAGCACCTTTGCGCTGTACTTCTGGAAGAACAGCAGGTAATGACCGGGGCTCACTTTATGGAAAGCGTAGTCC